>JAESGJ010000002.1_pt1 | contig 1714350 bp, 1677 predicted proteins | sample 9266241 | NCBI WGS metagenome assembly JAESGJ01 (sample SAMN14514841, study PRJNA621669) | algae metagenome | isolation source: Brasilonema octagenarum HA4186-MV1 and co-occurring heterotrophs from wet... | place: USA: Manoa Valley, Hawaii | collected 2009-07-20
AATCGAAATCGGCGCTGCTCGACGCGATCAATGGCGAGATGCTGGCGCGCTACCACAAGCATCGCCTGCCCTCGCCCGGTGAAAGCTGGGACGAGTTCACCTTTGCCAATGCCCGCAGTTTTCGCTTGGCGCTGCTGGCGGTGCGCGACGGGGCACGGATCAATGCCGGCACGCATCCGAGCACCCGGGAATTCGGCGATGCCGAGCGGCAGCTGCAGCTTTACGTCGAGGCGGGGTTTTCGTCGGAAGAGGCGTTCAACATCGCCATCTCGACGACGCGCTACGTGGTCGGCTTCGTGCTCGAGGAACAGGGCGAGCGCGACAATGACGAGGAAGATTTCTGGCAGGGCGGCAACCCGATGGACGAGATCGAGCCCTACCCCATCCTCTCAGCGGCCCTGAAGCCGCTGATCGCCGGCGGGACGATCAACACGGTCGGCGTATTCGAGGGCGGCCTGCGCTACATGATCGACGGGATGCGGCAGAGTTTGGCGAGGAAGGGCTAGCGCCAGCGACCGTAACGCCAGGGGAGGTACCAGCGGCCGGTTGCCGGGAGAGTTTCGGGGACTGGGTCGTGGCCGTGTGTGCCGCCGGGGCGGCAGCGGGTGATGCGGGCGAGGCCCATCCAGCCGCCGGGCCAGAAGCCGAAGCGCCAGATAGCGTCGCGGGTGAACTCCGAGCAGGTCGGCGCGTGCCGGCAGTTGCGGCCGACGAACATGCTGAGCGAGTAGCGGTAGCCCTGGATCAACACCCAGGCGACCGACTTGAACGGCAGGTCGACGATGTACCAGAGGCGGTCCATCAAGCGACAGGAGCCGGAGCCGCTTCCAGCTTGTCGAGGGCGTCGCAGACTGCGTCGAAGACCAGGAGGGTCGAGGTGTGGCGCGGGCGGTATTCGCGTACCGGCTCGAGATATTTGAGGTCGGTCCAGCGGTCGCCGGCAGGCGGTGCGCCGTCGGCCTTGAGCATGGCCGTCATCTCGTCGCGGACGCGGCGGAATTCGGCGGCCGGGGTGCCGACGACATTGGTGGCGACGATGGCGGCGGAGGTCTGGCCGAGGGCGCAGGCCTGCACGTCGTGGCCATAGGCGGTGATGACCCCCTGCTCCACTTTCACGTCGACCTCGATGATCGAGCCGCAGACGCGGCTGACGCGGCGGGCCGAGGCGTGGGCATCGGCCAGGCGGCCGGGAATAGGTTGGTTCCCGGCGATTTCGAGGATTTTTTCGGAATAGAGATCGCTCAGCTCGACCATAGTCGCGAAACTGTTCCTTGAGGTGTGCATTTACACACCTATATAGTCACTCGCACATCGCAAGTCAGCGGCGTCCTTTCGTCCTGACCGATCCGTGAACCGCTAGGCGGCTGATTTGCCGCCGGAAATTGACCGGGGAAGACCAATGGACGCCAGCGTAAAGCCGCGCCAGCCTGCTACTGCAATTGCTGCCATCCAGCGCCCGAGCCGCGAAGAGGCCGAAGCGGCCGTCCGCACGCTGCTCGCCTGGGCGGGCGAAGATCCCAACCGTGAAGGCCTGCTGGAGACGCCGCGGCGCGTCACCAAGGCCTATGGCGAATTCTTTGCCGGCTACGAGCAGGACCCGGCCGAGGTGCTGGCCAAGACTTTTAAGGAAGTCGGCGGCTACGACGACATCGTGCTGGTCAAGGACATCCCGTTCTCGAGCCATTGCGAGCACCACATGGTGCCGTTCTTCGGCAAGGTGCACATTGCTTACCTGCCGCATGACGGCGTGGTGGGGCTTTCGAAGCTCGCCCGGCTGGTCGAGGTTTATGCCCGGCGCCTTCAGGTGCAGGAGAACATGACGGCGCAGATCATCGATGCGGTGAACGAGCACCTCAATCCGCGCGGCGCGGCCGTGATGATCGAGGCCGAGCACATGTGCATGTCGATGCGCGGCGTGCGGGCGCATAGCGCTTCCACCGTGACGCAGCGCTTCACCGGCGTGTTCGCCGAAGAGCGGGACGAGCGCGAGCGCTTCTACCAGCTGCTGGGCAAGCGCGGCTGAGGGCCCTGCCCTCGGCCTCAGTGCAACCGCGATCAAATTAGCTCCGGTTTCGTGGCATAGGATGGGGTTCTGAGGAGCCCGTCCGTGACCGCCATTGCCAAGACCATCTGGCTGATCGAGAGCCATTTCGGCCAGCCGCTGAGCCTCGAGGACATGGCGGCCAATGCCGGGGTGTCGCGCACGTACCTCTCGCGCATCTTTCCGCTCGCCACCGGCTATTCGATCTCGGCGTATACACGGGCGCGGCGGCTGAGCGAGGCGGCAAAGGCGCTCGCGGGCGGCGCGCCGGACATTCTCGCGGTGGCGCTCGATGCCGGCTACGGCTCGCATGAGGCGTTCACGCGGGCGTTTCGCGACCAGTTCGGGCTGACGCCGGCGGGGTTGCGACGGCGCGGGACGGTCGCCGATATCGGGCTGGTGGAAGCGTTGCCGATGCATGTCGACGTGGCGGTGAAGCTGGCGCCGCCGCGGATCGAGGCCATGCCGGCGCGGCGGTTTGCCGGGTTGCTCGAGCGGCACGACATGAGCCGATCGAACTCCATCCCCCAGCATTGGCAACGGTTCGGACCGTATATCGGGCATGTGCCGGGCATGGTGTCGGACGAGGCCTATGGCATCGTGAAGCAGAGCGACGGGCATTTCTGCGACTATCTCTGTGCTCAGGAGCTTGGGCCGGGCGCCGAACTGCCGCCTGAGTTCACTGTGCTGGAGCTGCCGGCGCGACGGTGGGCGCGGATTGCGCATTCGGGCCATATCTCGACGATCCGCTCGACGGTCTATGCCATCTACGACGAGTGGCTGCCCGGTTCGGGCGAGCGGCAGGCGGAGGGCGCGAGCTTCGTCGAGTATTACGGGGCGCAGTTCGACGCGGCGAGCGGGCTCGGCACCTGCGAGATCTGGATCGGGCTCGTGGATTGAGCTGATGCGGCCCGGAGGCTATATCCCGGGCCATGAGCAACTTTGCCGACGCCACCACTCTCACCCACGCCGAGCTCGAAGAAGGCACCCTGCTGGCGCCGCGCTTCGACGCACAGGGCCTCGTCACCGCCATCGTGCAGGAGGCCGGAAGCCTCCGCGTGCTGATGCTGGCGCATATGAACGCCGAGGCGCTGGAGCTGACGCTCACGACCGGCGAGGCCCACTACTGGTCGCGGTCGCGCGGCAAGATCTGGAAAAAGGGCGAGAGCTCGGGCGAGATCCAGAAGGTCGCCGAGGTGCGGGTCGACTGCGACCAGGACGCAATCCTTCTGCTGGTCGAGCAAACCGGCCGCGGCGCCGCCTGCCACACCGGCCGCAAAAGCTGCTTCTACCGCATCGTCGAGGACGGCGGGCTCAAGGATTCGGGCGAGCCGAGACTGTTCGATCCCAAGGATGTATACTCGCACTGAGCAACGGAGCAGTGCCGGCGATGACCGAATTCCAGCGCATCTCACTCGACCCCGCCATCATGGGCGGACGAGCCTGCATCCGCGGAACCCGCGTGACGGTTGGGATGCTGGTCGGGCAGATCGGAGCCGGCCGCTCGGTCGATGAACTCGTGGACGAATACCAATATGTCACCCGCGATGATGTGCTGGAGGCAATCCGCTATGCAGCATGGCTGGCGGAGGAACGGGAAATCGAGCTCGCCGCAGAGTGAAGCTCATCGTCGACATGAACCTGTCGCCGCGCTGGGCGGCGTTCCTGAGCGACGCGGGGCATCAGGCAGCTCACTGGCGGATGCTTGGCCGACCCGACGCCAGCGACGTCGAGATCATGCAGTACGCATCCGCCAATGGTTCGATCGTCGTGTCGCACGACCTCGACTTCGGCTCGATTCTCGCTGCGTCGGGTGACATCGCTCCGAGCGTGGTCATCATTCGGTCCGACACGCTGGCCATCGCCGGTATCGGCACGCAGGTGCTCGCTGGCCTCAGGCAATTCGAAGCGGAGCTGCTGTCAGGTTCGTTGCTGGTGATCCATCCGCAGCGGACTCGTGTCCGGCTGCTGCCGATCGGTCCCGCTGCCGGTCAGTAATGCGGCGGGGGTGGTTCTTTTACCGCTAGCGCCGGGTGGGCTTCGACGTCGCGGAGGGCGGCGCCGAGGTTGTGGAGTTCGCGTTTCAGGGCTTCGATCTGCTTGTAGTGGTCGGTGAGGGCGGAGGAGAGTTCCTCGATCGTCTGGTCCTGGAAGGCGATGGTGGTTTCGAGCTTTTCGATGCGGGCGGCGAGGTCGGCCTCAGTGCTCATGAGCTTGCCCCTTGGGCTTGCGCTCGAGTAGCGGCACCAGCAGCAGGCCGGCGAGGAAGCCGCCCAGATGGGCCTGCCATGAAATGGTGCCGGAGCCGCCGGTGAGTTCGGGCAGCAACGGCACGACCGCGTTGCCGCCGAGCCAGACGAGGATGAACACCCCTGCCCTGCGGTCGCGGATCAGTTCGCCGAAGGTGGCGAGCTTGCGGCCGAGCGCGTGCTGCTCGCCGGTTTCGGGATCGCGGTGGATGATCAACGGCTGGAAGATGAAGCGGCAGGCGGCGCCGGTGAGTCCGGCAATGCCGCCCGAGGCGCCGATGAGCGCACCGGCCGAGGGAAACAGCGCGAACATCGCGGCGCCGGCAGCGGACGAGACGAAGAACAGCAGCAGCATCTGCCAGGCGCCGTAACGCTGCGCAACCGGAGTGCCGAAGGCTGCAAGCCAGACGCTGTTGATGATCAGGTGCATCCAGCCGGCGTGGAGCAGAGCGTAGCTGAACGGCGTCCAGATGAGCGGCAGCCAGTAGCTCGGATCCTGCTGTCCGGCGGCAATACGGAGCGGGATGAAGGCCACCCAGAGGGTCAGTTGCTCGTCGGTCTGTTCGTTAAGAACGAGGGTCCGCGCCAGGTGAATCGCCACCAGCACCCCGAGCAGAGCGAGGATGGCGCCGGGCAGGTTGATGGCCGGCTCGCGCCGTGCTGGCCTTTGATTTTGCTGGGATTCCGGCGTTTCGGTCATGCTGGGTTTCCGGTCTTTGAGCCCTTCTACGCCAATCCCCTGAATTATCCACACAGGCCCCGCCGCGTTAACCCTAACAATTGTTTAAGGGCGATTTTTCAGAGGGGTTTTGCGAGGGTTGGATTCGGCGGCGGCGATCTCCTGACGGGGAGTTACGGCCAGTTGGGTTTGGGATAGGTCACACAAAAATGCAAAAAGCCAGCACCAAGGCGCTCTTCGACTATTGGAACGCCCTGAGGGGTTCGCGCTCGGCTCCCGATCGCCGCGACATCGACCCGACGCGCATTCGCGCCGCGCTGGCCAATACGTTCATTCTCGAACTCAACGACGGCAACGAGTTCGACTTCCGCCTCGCCGGCTCGCATCTCTGCTCTGCCTATGCCCGCGAGCTGAAGGGCCGCTCGTTCACCCGGCTGTGGCACGAGCGGGACAAGGACGCGATCGACACGCTGGTGCGCGCCGTGACTGAAGATCACGCAGTGGCGCTCGTCACCTTCCAGGGCACGACAGCGGTGCAGACGCGCCTCACGGTCGAGACCATCCTGCTGCCGCTCCGCCACAACGGCACCACGCAGTCGCGCGTGCTCGGCGCCATGACTTCGCTCGACGAGCCCTACTGGTTCGGCGTGCAGCCGGTGATCGAGCAGCGCATTACCGGGCTGCGGCTGATCTGGCCCGACGATGTGTCGGTGGACGAGATGGCGCGCGACGTGGCGACGGCGGTGCCCTCGCCCGAATTTGCAGCGTTCGCGACGGCCAATTCTGCCGTCCCTGCCCCGCTTTCGGCGACGGTTTATGGGCGTTCGGCCCGGCGTTATGCCCATCTGGCGGTAATCGATGGCGGCCGGCGCGGATAAATCGGCCGTTAGCGCCGATTAGTGCGCATTCACATCATTTTCGGTTAACCAAACCTCGATAGCCTGTTCCGGTCAAACGTCTTTCGACCTTGCGGGCGCCCAATGCTCACCGACGATACAGCTTCGCCGCGACTTGCGCGTCCTGCTCGTGCGTACGCGCAGATGCCGCGCTTCCAGCGCGTGAAAGTGTCGGTGCTTGGCCGCTACATGCTGACCAACCGCTCGGAATATCCGTGCCAGGTGCTGGAGATGAGCCCGGGTGATGCGGTCGTCGTCGCGCCGGTTTCCGGCACGGCGGGCGAGCGCGTGGTGGCCTATCTCGACCATTTGGGCCGCGTCGAAGGCACGATCACCGAGGTGATCGAGGGCGGTTTCAAGATGGACATGGCCGCGACGCCCCGCAAGCGGGACAAGACGGCGGCGCAGCTCACCTGGCTCGCCAACAAGGATCTGCTCAACCTGCCCGAAGACCGGCGGCATGAGCGCGTGGTGCCTGACAACCGGCACTCGACCGTGGTGCTCGACGACGGGCGCCGCTACAACTGCAAGATCATCGACATTTCGCTTTCGGGCGCGGCGATCGAGCTCGCGGTGCGGCCCGCCATGGGCACGCCGGTGACGCTGGGCCGTATGCGCGCCAAGGTGGTCCGCCACTTCCCCGAAGGTGTAGCGGTGGAGTTCGCGAGCGCGCAGGAAATGCTGACCGTGGTGCAGCAGAACTTGCGGATGGGCTAGGGCTTCGGCCGCATCCGCCGCACCTCCAGTTTTTCGACCTCCGCACCTTCGAGCGCCGTCGCGATGAAATCGCCGAGGCGATCGGTCAGGTTTGTCGGCGGGATGTCGGCACGTCCCCAGCCATAGGTGGTGACGACAGGCAGCCAGGTCGGGCGCATGACCGACACGTCGTGGAGTTCGGCGACGAACCGCTCCTGTGCATTGGCGACCAGAACGAGTTCAACGGAGAGAGCCGTGCCCATGCTTGCCGAGTCGATCGATGTTGAGTCCATGCTGCGGGGCTTCAACAGCAGATAGCGCGGCGGAAGCTGGCTGAGTGGCATTGCCTCGCTCCACCGACCGTTGCGCAGGATGCGTTCGACGTAGCCACCGCCCCCGCGCGTGATCTGGCTGGTGATGCCGGCGATGACCGGAAGCGGTTGGCCGGTGGTGGGCGAGGCGTAGACGAGGATCGGCGGGTATGAGGCTAGGCTTGCCGGCGGGCGCGTTGTGGCCAGGGCCCGCTCTCTTGCCACCTCGGTGGCCTGCAGGTGATCGGCGGACCAAGTGCCGAGGGCGACGACGAAGCCGAGGGTGAACGATCCGCCGACCAGCCAGCGCGACTGACGAAGGAAGACGACGCCGAAGACGGCCAGGAGATAGAGCGCGGTGGTGCTGAACACTGTGCCGACCGGCGAGAAAGCCGAGAGGGGGAACTTCGCGCCGGGGTGTGGCGCCGGCTCGAACGGTGACGCCAGCGCTACCGCCAAGGCGGCCAGCAATAGCGCGGCGGCGAGCGGCAGGAGGGAACGCCACCGTGGGTGCGCCGTCGAGGTCGGCGCATCGACCTCGCGGCCGGTGGTCGAGCGAAGGGCAATGACGGTGGCGAACTGGCCGGCGACGAGAGCGGCCAGTAGGTAGAATTGCAGGCGGGAGATCGGCCAGTCGGGCGGCGAGAGGCGGCCGTCGGCGAGACTCAGCGGACGGATGCCGAGCACGATGCCGAGTTTCAGCACCACTAGGATCACGGCAAGGGCAGCGACCGGGGCGCCGAAGAGTTCGAGGCGCTTCGGGTCGCGCGACGCCGCGCCGGTCGGCAGCAGGCCGAGGGCCAGCATTGAGAGCAGGCCGGCCGAGGCGTGGATCGGCCAGGAACTGTGGAGGGCTCCGCCGACTGTGAGATTGAATACCCAGCTTGCTGGCGACGACAGGAAGAATGGGTAGTCGAGAACAAAAAGGAGAGGGATCAACAGACCGCTCCAGGCCGGCAGCCCGGCGTCGCGGCTGCGGCCGATGGCGGGGCCAATGAGCGAGACGAAAAACAGGACAGCCGCGACTGGGCGAAGGAACGCAGCCGCGGCGCCGACCATCTGGGGGTGGACCGCCAACGTGAGAGCAAAAAGCGCGGCACCGGCCGCTGACCAGATCAGATAGTCGCGCGGACTGACCGCTTCAGTAAACCCCAGCATCCACCCGCCCCTCTTTCGCACAGACACTCTCATGAGAGTGTTTTCGTGCCGTGCACTGCATTGTCGCTGAGTCGATCAATGCGGGGATAACTTGGTAACTGGAGCCCAGGGCGCTCATGCCTAACGAGAGCTTACTTCACTCGTCGCAATTCGCATAAAAACTAGCTGGCACTTTTTCGACCGGGGAAATTCGCAAGCGGCATCGTGGCTTCCGTCAGGGGGCAGTCCAGATGTCGAAGCTCAAATCCTTTATCGCAGCCGGTGTGGCAGTGGGCATGGCAGTGTTCATTCTCGCATTGCCGGCGAGGGCGGGTGAAGTCGATTTTGCCAATCCGGCATTTGCACAGACCGGCGGCCAGACGTCGATCCCGATCGGAGCTTCGGTGTTCTGCAAGAGCCACCGCGCCGATTGCGGGGTGAACCGCAACGTGGTCGAGGTGATGCCGCTCGACGAGAAGCGCTGGGCGCAGCTGGTGGACACCAACAACCTGATCAACACGGCGATCACGCCGGTGACCGATATCGACTATTACCACGAGGACGAGGTCTGGGCTTACCCGACCGACGGCTTTGGCGATTGCGAGGACTATGCTCTCGCCAAGCGCAAGGCGCTGATCGCTGACGGCTGGAACCCCTCGACGCTGCTGATGACCGTGGTGCGTGAGCAGGACGGCGACGGCCATGCCGTGCTGATGGTCCGCACCGACCGTGGTGACCTGGTGCTCGACAACCAGGACGGCCGGGTGCTGCTGTGGAACCAGACGCCCTACCAGTACCTCAAGCGCCAGTCGCAGGCCGATGCGAGCCGCTGGGTCGACCTGATCGACGACAGGGCCGGGCTGATGGTGGCTTCGTCGAAGTAAGGCCCCTGCCCTTATGCCTCAGCCGGTGATGGTGAAGTAGCCGCCTATCACCAGAAGGCCGGTGATGAACGACCAGCCGAAGGCGACGAAGGCCGCAACCAGCGCCATCGAGAGCGAGAGAGTGCCGCCCCGCTCCTGCTGCCAGCCCATCTGCAGCATGATGAACGGCCCGCAGAGGAAGCTGATCGCCACGTTGCCGGCCATGTGCAGGTAGGTCTTGCCGTCGTAGCGGAGCATGGCCTGCTCGCTGGTGACCCACTGATACAGGTACGTGCCCATGGCCGCGATGCAGAGGCCCACGGACATGATGAAGCCTGCCAAAACCAACTCACGCAGCATGCCTGCCCCCAAAACGCCGACGACATTGTTAACTCTTTGTTAAGCATATCGGGGGCTCTCTGGGCTGTCACTCCCCGCCCTGCGCATTGGTTAATTTGCACATGTCCGGCGAAGCCGAGCACCACACACAGCCACATCCGGTTGGCTTCAACCTGATGGCGATCGCCGTGGGCGTGGTTCTGCTGGCCTTGGGGGCGGCCTATCTCATCGATGCGGTGGGCAAGGCGGCGCAGACCGACGGGCACCGCGGCGACGGCGAGACGGTGCTGAGCCGCGCGCTGGGCGGACATGACCTCCAGATTCCGCGCGCCTGGTTCCGTTATGACGAGCAGGCGGCGGAAGGATTCGCCAAGCAGATCGACCTGACGCTGGAGCTGCCGCTCGGGGTGCAGGGGAAGATCGAGGCGGTGGAGGTGACGCTGCTGCCGCGCAGCCGGGTGAAGCCGAGCGCGGCGCTGCTCGACGGCGTGTACCTGCACCAGTTTGCCGATACGCAGGCGGCCGGCGGGCCGGTGGGGCTGGTGGGGAAGCCGCTGAAGCCGTCCGAGGGCTATCAGGGCGAGGTCGTCTGGTATGACGCGCTGGCGGCTGATCCGTTCGTGGCGAAATGCTCGACGCCGGTGGCGGGCGGCGATGGGCAGTGCCTGCGGACGGTGTATCTCGCGGCCGGGATCGCGGCGGTTTACGCGTTCCCCGAGGCGGCGCTCGCCGGCTGGCGGGTGTTCGATGTGGAGATGGGGAAGCGGTTGCGGGAGATCGGGGCGCTTTAGCCCCTACCCCCGCGCCTCGTTAGTCGTCAGTGGATCTCGTCGAGGTCGACGTCGAGGATGGCCATCTGGAAGTTGTAGGAGCGGTCGCCGTCTTCGTCGTCGACGTAGATGAGGCCGAGGAATTCTTCGCCCAGATAGACTTCAACGCTGTCGTTCTGCTTGTTGCGCGGGCGCACGTCGATGTTCTTGTTGGAGAACTTCTGCTGCAGGAACTTCTGGAGCTTGATGATTTCGGGGTGGTTCAATTCGAGCTCCTAAGGGCTGGATTCAAGGTGGGCCACAATAGGCATATCGGGCCGCCGGGCAAGTGACAGGCGGGCTTTTTCACGGCTCTGATGGCGGAATTCAGCCCGTGGTGTCGAGCGCGGTCGACTGGTCCATCACCGAGGAGGGGTGTGGAGCGCCGGCCTCGCCGATGATGCGGGCGGGGACGCCGGCGACGGTGACGCGCGGCGGCACTTCCTTCACCACCACGGAGCCGGCGCCGATGCGGGCGCAATCGCCGACCTTGATGTTGCCGAGCACGACCGAGTGAGCGCCGATGAGCACGCCATTGCCGATCTTGGGGTGGCGGTCTTCCTCGGACTTGCCGGTACCGCCGAGGGTCACGCCCTGGAGGATCGAGACATTGTCGCCGATGGTCGCCGTCTCGCCGACGACGAAGCCGGTGGCGTGATCGAGCATGATGCCCTTGCCGATGCGGGCGGCGGGGTTGATGTCGACCTGGAAGACGGCGGAGGAGCGGCTCTGGAGGTAAAGGGCGAAATCGCGGCGGCCGTTCATCCACAAAGCGTGGGTGAAGCGGTGCGTCTGGATGGCGTGATAGCCCTTGAAATAGAGGAAGCCATCGACCGCCTTATGCAGCGCGGGATCGCGCTCGAGCGTGGCGGCGAGGTCGGCGCGGGATTCGAGGCCGATCTCCGGGCGGATCTCGAGGGCGTCGTGGAAGGCCTGGCGGATGAGGTCGGCGGAGACGTCCGGATGGCCGAGGCGCTCGGCGAGGCGATGCGCGAGGGCCGACTCGAAGGTCTCGTGGTTGAGCACGTTGGAATAGATGAGGTTGGCCAGCGAGGGCTCGACCTGCGCCACGTGGCGGGCACCGGAGGTAACCGCATCCCAGACCGGGTCGATGGTGGCGACTTCGGCGGCTCGGCTGATCGTGCTCATTCTGAGGCTCTCCATCGGCGGATGCCGATATAAGACAGTTGATGCTCCGAAACCAACCCTTAGCGCATAAAAAGGTTCGCCGGGGCTGAACTGCGTATGAATGGTTACTTACGCCGCGTGCCGGTGGAGAAAATCGAGGGTCGCGCGCTTGAAGGCCGGATCGCCCGTGGCGCGCATGTGATCGCGGCGCGGAATGGTGAAGGCCTCGGCGCTGGGGATAAGCGCGGCGAGATCGGCGGCGGAGCCCGCCATGTCGTCGGTTTCACCGACGGCGACGAGGAGCGGCGTGGTGAGGCGGCGGACATCGGCCTCCCTCATCGGCTCGCGCGAGTTGACCATGCAGGCGGCGAGCGCGGCGCGGTCGGCCTTGTTGTGGTCGGCGAAGATGCGGAACTGGCGGCCGGTGCGGCCCGTGACCTGATCGAGCGACTCGGCGGTGAGCGCGGTGATGATCTCCTCGCTGTCCTCGAGGCCCGAGATGAGGTTGAGGCCCATGCCACCGAAGATGGCGACCGAGACGCGCTCGGGGTGGTTGAGGCAGAGATAGGCGGCGATGCGGGCGCCCATCGAGTAACCGATGACCGGGCAGCGGGTGATGCCGAGATGGTCGAGGAGGTGGAGCGCGTCCTCGGCCATGTCGTGGGCGAAGTAGAGCTTCGTGTCGTAGAGTTTTCGGCTGCCACCATGGCCGCGATTGTCGAAGGTGATGGGGGCGTAGCCGGCCTCGACGAGGGTCTGGACCCAGCCGGTGTCGATCCAGTTGATCTTGCCGGAGGAGCCGAAGCCGTGGATCAGCAGGATGGGCTTGCCCTCGCCGTGCGTCTCGTAGGCGATGGCGATGCCGTTGGAATGGAAGGTGGGCATGGCGGCCTCCGGGGTTCGGGGTGGGCGGTTTAGCAGCGGGGGAATGGGGTGGCAACGGACGTGGCGAGGCGCCCGCCGGCGTTGCCGCCTCGGGTTGGTGAGTTGGGCGGGACCGGCGAGGCGATTGCCACACGCGGGTAGTCCGCAAAAACGAGGCTTTCGCCTCGCCGGTCACCGAGGATGAGTTGGACGGGGGTACAAGGGAGCGGACACGTCCGCTTCGGAGAAGCGTCCAAGTGCCGGTTGCTCGCACCGCGGCCCGCCGGGGACGACTCCCCGACCCTCGATATCCCCCACCGCACGTTCGTTGCGCAGCGCCCGCCCTGCGGGGGACGGGGCACTGTCTCACGTTCAGGACTCGCGGGGATAAGTTGGTGGGGGCGGAGGGGTTCGGAGCGTGGGGCCCCCCCTTCCGCCCTTCGGGCACCTTCCCCAGTAAACGGGAGAAGGCCCTTTGGCGCGATCTTGCCCGACGTCGACGCTTAGGAGAGCGCCCTGCCCTGCTTTGTCAGAAGCTCAAGGTTACGCCATCGGCCCTTGCCGGAATGACTCAACTGGCCTTCCAGGCGGACTTGCGCTTGAGGCGCATGACGAAGCCGATGACTTCGGCCACCGCTTTGAAGTGTTCGCCGGGGATGGTGTCGTCGATGTCCATGGCGGCGTAGAGGGCGCGGGCGAGGGGTGGGTTTTCGACGATGGGGACGTCGTTTTCCTTGGCGAGCTCGCGGATGCGGAAGGCGACGGCGTCGGCGCCCTTGGCGACGCATTTGGGCGCGGCCATGTCGCGATCGTATTTGAGCGCCACGGCGAAGTGGGTCGGGTTGGTGATGACCACGGTAGCGCTCGGGACGGCGGCCATCATGCGCTTGCGGGAGCGCTCCATGCGGATCTGGCGGATGCGGCCTTTGACCTTGGGGTCGCCTTCCTGCTGCTTGTACTCGTCGCGGGTTTCCTGGACCGTCATCTTCAGGCGGTTCCACCAGCGGTTGCGCATGTAGACGTAGTCGGCGATGGCGATGATGGTGACGATGGCCAGCACGGAGCCAAAGATCTTCATGGCCATGTCCATGAATTCCTTGAGGATGCTGATCGGCTCGAGGGTGATCATGTTCTCGAGGCTGTCGATTTCGGGCGCCAGCACGAACCAGAGTACCGCCGAGACGACGGCGAGCTTGATCAGGCCCTTGACGAAATTGACCAGCGCTTCCTGCGAGAAGAGGCGCTTGGCGCCTTCGAGCGGGTTGATCTTGCTGAGCTTCGGCATCAGCGGCTCGACCGAGATCAGCGGCTGGTGCTGTACCAGGTTGGCGGCGACGGCGAGACCGGCAATGGCGATCGAGGGGATGAGCGCCACCATGAGAATGGAGCCCATCAGGTGGCCCCAGAAGGCGTTCAGCGCCTGCGAGCCGAGCTCGTATTTCTCGGCGTTATCGAGGAGGACGCGGAAGGTATCGAACAGGCTCTGCGAGGTGGGGACGGCCATCATGCCGAAGACCAGCGCCGAGCCGCCCAGGATGAACCAGTTGTTGACCTCCTGAGACTTGACGACGTCGCCCTTCTCATGGGCGTCGCGAAGCTTCTTTTCCGAAGGGTCTTCGGTTTTTGAGCTCTGTTCCGGTGCTTCGTCGCTCAAGCAACGCCCCTGAGCATCGCGAGGACGCCCTCAAAGTGCATGAGGTAGAGCCCGGTCATCATGGTGAGGAGCAGCGCCATCAGGACGAGGCCGACGCCGACGGTGGCCGGCATGGCGAGGAAGAAGACCTGCAGCTGCGGCATCAGGCGGGAGAGGATGCCCATGCCGAGGTTGAAGACCAGGCCGAAGACGATGAAGGGCGCCGACATCTGCACGCCGACGACGAAGGCGCCGGCGACCGACTCGACGATGGTGTTGGCGGCATCGCCGAACATGAGCGGGTCGGTGACCTTGAAGATCATGTAGCTGTCGTGGATGGCCGAGATCGCCACGTGGTGGAGGTCGGTGGCGAAGATGAGCGCGACGCCGAGCATGGAGAGGAAGGCGCCGATGAGTGCGCCCTGCACGCCGCCATTCACCGGATCGGCAGCGACGGCGACCGAGAGGCCAGAGGCGGACGCGATGATCGAGCCCGCGACCTGCGTGCCGGAGACGGCGAGCCGGGCGATGGAGCCGATGATCAGGCCGATGGCGATCTCGTGGAGGATGAAGGTGATCATGCCCCAGATGCTGTCGGGCAGCGGCGGCAGGCCGGGCGAGACGATGGGGTAGAGGACGAGCGCCAGCGCGAGCGCGAAGGTGAGGCGCATGTTGGCGGGGATCTGCGTTTCGCCGAGCGCCGGGATCAGCATCAGGATCGAGCCGACGCGGGCGAAGATCAGGATGAAGAGGAAGGCCGTGCCGGGGAGCCAGTTGAGCGAGATCATCGTCAGCCGCCCGTGACGATCATGTCGGCGATCTTCGTCATGTAGGTGCCGAGCATCGCGCCCATGAAGGGCAGCGTCAGCAGCATGACGACGAAGATGGCGAGGATTTTGGGCACGAAGACCAGCGTCTGTTCCTGGATCTGGGTGAGCGCCTGGAAGAGCGCGATGACGACGCCGACGATGAGGCCGACGATGAGGATCGGCGCGCCGATGAGGATCATCACCCAGATGCCCTCGCGGGCTACGTCGAGAATTGCGGCGCCTGTCATGAGTTGGTCCTAGCGCGAGTCGCCGATCGATCAGATCGGCATGCGCATGATTTCCTCATATGCCGAGATCACCCGGTCGCGGACGGTGACCATGGTGTCCATGGCGAGCTCGGTCTGGGAGATGGCGGTGACGACGTCGACCATGTCGCCCTTGCCGTTGACCATATCCATGGCCTTGGTGTCCGACGTCTTGCCCTGATCGACGACGCCCTGCACCGCCTGACCGAGGAGCTTGGCGAAATCGTTGCCGCCGCCGAGATCGGCGACCTGGTTGATGGCGGGCTTGCTCCCTTGATTGTTCAGGAGCTTGGCGACGTTGGCGTAAGCGGTGGTTGCGGCGGAGACCGGAAGAGCCATTTGTTATCAGCCTTTGAGCACGTCGAGCGTGGCGCCGAGCATCTGGCGGGTGACGGTGACGACGTTGAGGTTGGCTTCGTAGCTGCGCTGGGCCTGGCGCATGTCCATGGTCTCGATCAGCGAGTTGACGTTGGGGTATTTCACGTAGCCGTTGGCGTCGGCGGCCGGGTGGCCGGGCTCGTAGCGGGTGGTGAAATCGGACTGGTCGAGGGCGATGCGGCCGATCTTCACCGTTTCGCCGCCGGCCTCCTTGTCCATGACGGACTGGAAGGTCGGGATCTTGCGGCGGTACGGGTCCTCGCCCGGCGTCTTGCCGGCGGAATCGGCGTTTGCGAGGTTCTCGGCGATGATGCGCATGCGCGCGGTCTGCGCGTGGAGGCCGGTGGCGGCGATCTTGAGGGACGAGAGGAAGTCGTTCATTGCCGTTATGCCTGCTTGCCGAGCGCGGATTTGAGGATGTGCAGCGAGCGCGTGTAGAGCGAGGTGATGGCCTGGTAGTCCATCTGGTTGGACGCGACCTTCATCATCTCGTCTTCGAGGGTGACGCCGTTGCCCTCGGGGGTGATCTCGAAATTGTTGAGCTGGCGGGCGCCGAAGCTGTCGGTGTCGCCACCGCTCTGCACCGAAATGTGCATGGGCTGGGTGGTGAGCGTCGCAACCGTCGCGGTCGAGATGTTGCGCATGTGGTCCTCGAAGCCGAAGGCCTTGAGGTCGCGCCCCTTGTAGCTGGGCGTATCGGCGTTCGCGACGTTCTCGGCCAGCAGGCTTTGCCGCGACTGGTGCCACTTCATCTTTTCGGTGAGGGCGTCTAGGAGCTTCATGGCGTTAAGACTCTGGTAACTGGGCAAATCCTGCCCAGTAAAAGTTAATGAGCCGTTAACCATGCCGGGGAACCCGGTCGCTTCGCCTCGCATTTTACATATTCGGGGCGCATGGTGGGCAATAATTACCACTAGATTCCCCGTTCGAGGCTAGTGCGCGCTTATTCGGACGCGATGAGTGGAGACCCGGCATGCAGTTCCTCACCAGCCTCCTCGGTGGTTCGGGCAACACGATCGTGACGTCGGCGCTGGCGCTGGGCACGGTGATCGTGCTCATCGTCTTGGGCCTGTGGGTGCTCAAGTTCTTCATGAAGACCGGGGTCGCGATGCGTCCGCAGGGGCGCCGCGTGCAGGTGGTCGAGCAGGTTCAGGTGGATGGGAAGCGGCAGCTGCTGGTGATCCGGCGCGACAATGTCGAGCACCTGGTGATGACCGGCGGGCCGCAGGATCTGGTGATCGAGACGGGCATTGCGGCGGCGGAGCGCCCTGCCCTGCCCGGACGGCGTGCTCCCGCGCCGCATGTGGCCGAAGAGCAGCCGAAGCCGGCGCCGGTCGTGGCCGCTCCCGAGCCGCCGCGGCCGACGGTGCTGCGGCCGCATATCGAGCGGCTGCGCGACTTTGCCCGGCCGGCGACGGCGCGGAAGACACCGTCGCTACGCCATACCGGATTGCTGCGACCGGTAAGCGTGGGTGAACCAGCCGTGATCCCGATGCCGCCGATTGCTGGGGACAACTCCGGCCGCCTCAAAGCCGACTCAGCTACAACCCCGCTTGGTATCGACTCCAACGGGCGGACGGCGCTTGGCGCTCAGGCTAATTTCGGCGAAGACGGCGCGGCCGACAACAGGTAAGCGGCCCTGGCTGAGGCGTGTCCTCACGCTGGCCGGTTTCCTCGCCGCGATCATCATCCCCACTGTCGCCTTCGGGCAGGACATCGCGATCAATTTCGGTGACGACGCGACGATCACCGAACGGGCGGTGCAGCTCGTCGGGCTGATCACGCTGCTGTCGCTGGCGCCCTCGGCACTCGTGATGGTGACGAGCTTCACCCGCATCGTGGTGGTGCTGTCGCTGCTGCGTACGGCGATCGGGCTGCAGACGGCGCCGCCCAACTCGGTGATGGTGTCGCTCGCGCTGTTCCTCACGATTTTCGTGATGGGGCCGACGCTGCAGCAGAGCTACGACAACGGCATTGCGCCGCTGATTGCCGGGCAGATCCAGGTGCAGGAGGCGTTCACGCGCTCGGCGGCGCCGATCCACGATTTCATGGCGGCCAACGTGCGCAAGGAAGACGTGCAGCTCTTCTACGACATGTCGCAACAGGAGCCGCCGGCCGATGCGACGGCTATCCCGCTGCAAATCCTCGTGCCGGCGTTCATGATCTCGGAGTTGCGGCGGGCGTTCGAGATCGGCTTCCTGCTTTTCCTGCCCTTCGTCATCATCGACATGGTGGTGGCCTCGGTGCTGATGTCGATGGGCATGATGATGCTGCCGCCGGTGGTGATCTCACTGCCGTTCAAGCTGATCTTCTTCGTGCTGGTGGATGGCTGGCACCTGGTGGCCGGGTCGCTGATCCGGAGTTTTGTCAGCGGGTGACCGCGGCAAGAGTACCCCTCACCCTAGCTGCGCCAGGCGGCTGCGCCGCCGGGCTTCGCTACCCTCTCCCCCAAGGGGCGAGGGGACGATGGGGCGCGTGCGGTTGCCAACCAAGGGCTCAGCGCCAACCACGGGCTCGGTGCCACTACGCCGCGTTCGGGGCTTTCGGGGCGTTGGGGACCATGGAGGTCTGGGAGGCGTAGAGTTCGCGGTAGGAGGTGAGGAAGGCGTCGAGGCTGTCGAGGCCGGCGACCTGCTGGGCGACCTTCTTGAACTCGGGGCTGGTGGGCGCGATTTCCTGCGTCACGTAGTCGAAGAGCGGCCACTCGGCCGAATTGGCGAGCTGGGTCGAGAATTTCGAGCGCAGGCGCGAGATGCCGAGCTTGTCGCCCGCGAGCACGTAGCCGACAGCGGCTTTCACGACGTTGAGGCGGGCCTGCTGGGTCATTTGCGGGCCGGTGTCGACGGGGCTGTACATGACTTCGAGCAGGTCGGCGGCGCGGCTGTAGTTCTTCGATTTCCAGTAGCCGTCGACGCGCAGCAGGTCGGCATCGCGGCCCTGGAGGCGCGAGATCAGGTCGATGGCAAGGTCCTGGCGCCCGGAATCGATGAGCGCGCGGGCTTCGAGGATGCGGCGCTGGCGCTCAAGCTGCGGCGGCAGCTCGGCGATGCGGGTCTCGTTGATGGCGCGGAGCGCAGCCTCGGGATCGCGGTTGGCGATGCGGATCATGGCGAGATCGGCGGCGACCTGGGCCTTGGCGATGCCGTCGAGGCGGCTCTTGATCTGGTATTCGAGGAGGTCGGCGGCCTGGGGCAGCAGGTCGACCTTCACGAGGCGGCGGGCGAGATTGCGGATCATCTCGTCGCCGCGGGTGCCGGGCGGAGTGAGCTGGCGGAAATCGTAGTAGAGCGACAGGGCGTCGAGGTCGCTGAGGACGTCGGCGCCGCCGTTGAGATAGAGCTGCTCGAAGGTCTTCTGCGCCTCGCCGATGAGGTCGCCGATGGGCTGGCTGCTCGGGAACGCGGCCGCGACCTGGCGGACGGTGTCAAAGCCCTGGCGATAGTCCTTGTTGGCGAAATAGAGTTCGGCGAGGAGCTTGTCCATGTCGGCTTCGAGCGGGCCGCCGCGCCAGAGCAGCGCTTCGGCGGCGAGGGTCTCGGTGGCCTTCTTGAGGTCGATCTTGCCGGCCTTCTGCAATAGCAGCAGCGTGCGGTAGACCGCCTCGGCACGGGTGGGACGGACGTCGGCGGCGATCACCTGGCCATAGGTGTCGAGCGCTTCCTGGTCGTGGTTTTCGAGCTCGGCGATGCGGCCCTGCATGAGCTGGTAGAGGCTGACTTCCTCGGGCACGAGCTTGGGGAATTCGAGCTTGCCGATGAGGCGCAGAGACAGCGGTTCGTCGCGGGTTTCGACGGCGGCGCGGAGGGCGGCGAAGAGGAACTTGTTGCGCACCCAGAGCGGGTAGGACGGGAACACACCCTCGGACGAGATGGCGTCGAGCCGGGCGCCCTTGTAGTCGCCGCTGTCGGAGCGGGCGATGGTGCGCCACATCAGGGCGTCGGATTCCTCGCCGAAGCTGCCGCCGTTGAGGATGCTCAGCGCATCGGCCGGACGGGCCGCCATGGTGTCGGCGATGGCCTTGCTGAGCTGCACCTTCTTGCGCAGGTCCTCGTTGGTGAGGTCCTTGCCGAGCACGTCGAGGACGCCGAGCGCCTCGTAGGAGAGCTGGTTGGCGAGGTAGAACTGGGCGAGATCGAGCCGGGCGACGTCGCGAAGGCGGCCCTCGGTGGTGGCGGCGCGGCCCATGATGTCCTGCTCGCGCTTCTGCAGCGCGCCCGGATCGTCCTCATGCAGGACGTCGAGATCGAGATAGGAATCGCGGAATTCCGGGGCGTTGCCGGCATCGAGAACGCGGCTTGCCTCGACGTTCGACAGGGTCAGCCCGCCACCAGCGCTGATGAGCACGCCATCATCCTCGACGGAGACGTCGAGGTTGGAGTTATGCGGCTCGATGACGAGGCCGTGGGCGGATTTCAGCGCGGCGAAATCGACATATTGCAGGTCGCGGGTGAGGCCCTTGGCGGGCGGCATGACGGTGACGACGCGCAGCGTGTCGCCGACGATGGGATCGCGCAGGACGTGGACCTTACCGGGATGCTGGATGTCGGCGTTCATTTCGAACAGGCCGTCCTGGTCGCGCTGGCGGCTGAGCGTGATCGGCTCGGTGGCGTTGAGCAGGACATCGCCGAGCGACAGGACCCACGAGCGGCCCTCGGAGCCGAGGGTGGCGAGGCGGTCGGCGCTCAGGTCCATGCGGACGACCTTGGTGTCGCCGGCGGCCACGACCTCGACATTGGAGGCAATGGCGGAGAGCGCGTCGGCGGGGCTCGGGGGCTGCACGTCCTGATTGGTGTCGAAGACCATCCAGACGGTGTCGCCGCGACGGAAAACGGCGGCGGCGGTGTCGTGATCGAAGGGGAAGGCGACGCGGATGGTGCCGCCCATGTTGGTGACATGGGGGATGACCGGGCCACCCTCGACGGCGGCGGCGGGAACAGTGCCGTCGGTGTCGTCGGCCTGCATGCCGAGGCGGGCCGCCTTGCGGCTCTCCTCCTCGGCGGCGGCGGCGTCGGCTTCGGCCTTGGCCTTTTTCTGCGCGTCCTCCGCGGCGAGCGCGGCCTTCAACCCTTCCTGGGTGGAGACGTCGATATCGACGACGAACTGGCGCGGGGTGAGCTGGTAGAAGCGCGGGGTGACGCCATCGGCGACGCTGAAGGCGACGCGGGAGCCCAGCGCGCTCACCGAGTTGGTGGCGCCCTTGAACTCCTTGGGCAGGTCAGCCTTGAGGGCATAGAGGTCGATGGGCACAGGCCAATCGAAATCGAGGGTGCCGGCGGTGCCGCGGAAGGCGAATTTCGCCTCGGTGTCGACGTTCCAGTCGAACTGCAGGCGAACGAAGGTGGGGTTGCGGCCGAGCCGCACGGTCGCGACGGGCTGGACGCGCTTGGCTTCCTCGGCCTTGGCCTGGGCCTCGGCGAGTTCGGCAGCCTTCTTGGCGCGATCGGCAAGCTGGGCGACGATCTCGGGCGGCAGCGCCGGCGGCAGGCCCTGCCAGTTGAGCGGCATGAGGTCGATATAGAGCTTCTCGCCCGCTTCGAGGCGGTTGAGGTTGAAGCCGGTGCGGAGGCCAATGCGGATGCCCTTGCCGTCCGGATCGGCGCGGGCGACCGTGGCGTAGTTCGGCATCAGCACGGCGATATCGGGCAGCAGGATCTTGATCGGGCTGTCGAATTCGATGGCGAGCACGCCGTTGTCGTACTTCACCCGGTAGGTGGGCAGGTCCATCCGGTCGGGGAAATTGATGACGAGGCGGCCGAAACCCTGCTCCTCGGTGGCGATGATCTGGGCCTGATCGGCGGCGATCGCGGCGAGCGGCCAGAGCAGGAGCAAAGCGGCCAGAAGCGGGGCGACGAGGCGGCGCATAGCCACGAGCGACGCCAATATGCGCCGATGAGCGGACCGCGCGGTCCCTCGCTGTGCTGCCTTCTGCGCCTTCATGCCGGCTTCTGCCGCCCCGTAGGAGTTCGAGGCCAGCATAAAAACGCAGGCTTAACGGCGGGCTAAGAGGGGCGTGTAATTGCGCGGAATGATTGATGGATTTGGGGGGATGACCCCCTGTCCTGCTCGGGGGCTTTACCCCCTCTCCTCAGCTGCGCTAGGCGGCGGGCCGCCAAGCTCCGCTATCCTCCCCCGCCGAGGGGGAGGAGGCGGGGTGGCCCGGCCGGCGACTGGCGCTACTGGCCGACGATCTGCGGGAGGTTGGTGAGGTCGGGGGTGGTGGCACCGGCGGCGGCGGTGGGATCGACCGGAGTGTCCGAGGCGGCGATGTTGTCGGTGAGGGCCTTGGCCTTCAGCGGGTCCATCTTGGCGAGGATGGGCGACATCTTGCGGGGGTTCATGGCCTTGGCGACGCCGAGCAGCACGGGCATGTCGAGCTGATTGAAGATGGCGGCGGCGTCCTTGGGCTTCATGTTCTCGTACATGGCGACGAGGCTGACGAATTGCTGCTGCTCGGCCGTCTTGTTGTCGTCGACGAGCTTGTTGATCTTGTCTTCGAGGGCCTTGAGCTCGGCGCTGCGCTCGTCGATGCGCTTTTCGGCGGCATCGAGGAGAGCGGCACGCATGTCGAGCTCCTTGGCCTGCTTGTCGAGGTCGGCGCGGCGCTGCGACAGGCGGTCGTTGATGGCGCCTTCGCTCGAAGTATCGGCGGTGACGTCGGCGAGCGGGACGAGCTGGCCGGTGGCGTTGTCCTTCACCAGCGGGAGCGCATCGCCGTACTGGTTGACGCCGGGATCGGGCTTGCAGGGGTCGATGGGACCGGTAACGGCATTGCCGTGGGAGGCATCGGCTGCGGGCGCGGCGGTGCCATCGGCGGGCGCGGCTGCGGCGGCAGGATCGGGGGTGACAGGACAGGGCTCGGTCGGGACCGCCGCGTCAGCCGGGCCGACGGCCGGGGTCTCGGCGCCATGGGCGGGAGCCGCCGGGGTTGCGGCTGCGGGATCGGTCGACGGCAGCGCCATGGTGACGGACTTGTCCTCGAGCGTGGGGCTCTGGTCCGTCATGTTGCTGTTGTTCATGTTGGTCAGTTCGACCGCGGTGCTGCTGCCCTCGGCAGGCTTGGCGCCTTCGGCGGCGACCACCGGGTTCGTGCCGATAAGCGCGTAGCCGCCTTCCGTGACGATGCCGATGCCCTTGAACAGCAGCAGAGCTGCCGTTGCGGCAATGACGATCGGCAAAAGTCGCGGCGTTCCGAGCTTCACGCGGCGTTACCCCGGATGCGCGGCCGCATGGACAGCTGGTCGAGCGCCGACTGCACCTTGTTGGGCTCGGCGAAGCGGTCGTCCATCGGGATGGTGCCACGGGCGACCGAGGTGATCTTGGCGATCTTGTCCATGATCTGGTGGCCGGCGGTGACGTGATTGGCGAGCTCGAGGCCGAACTTCTCGGCTTCGTCGAGGCGGGCGGCGAGGACGGTCTCGGATTCCTTGGCCGTGCTCTTCAGCTCCTGGATGGCAGCGTTGGCGAGGCCGGTGGCGTTGACGAGGTCGGTCACCATCTTCCGCAGTTCGCCGCGATCGGCGTGGAGGCGCTTCAGGCGCTGATTCAGGATGACGCAGTAACCGATTGTGGTGGCGAGCAGAACCGCCACCAGGCTTTCGACAACGAGACCGAACGGAATGCCGAACATCAGCGCGTTTCCCTGCTTTCGTCGATGGCTTCGAAGGCGGCCATCGTTACTTTTGGTGGATTCAGCGGGCGGGCGACGCGCACCGAAACGTGGTTGCCGATATGGCCCATGATGGCCTCGGTGAGCTCGACGCCGCCGCAGCGCAGCTTGATCGGGTCGGCCGGGGTGCGCTCGAACATCACCGTCTCGCCCGGCTCGAGGTTGAGGATGCGGCTGAGCGGCAGGTCGACTTCGTGGAGGATGGCGTCGACCTCGACGTCGGCGGCGAAGATTTCGGTGGCGAGGTGGCCTTCCCAGATCGGATCGCGGCCGAATTTCTCGCCCATGTACATCTGGAGCAGCTGCTCGCGGATGGGCTCGATGGTGGCGTAGGGCAGCAGGATTTCGATCTTGCCGCCGCGATCGTCCATCTCGATGCGCAGTTCGATCAGGATGGCGGCGTTGGCCGGGCGCGAGATGGCGGCGAAGCGCGGATTGGTCTCGAGCCGCTCGACCTTGAAGTTCACCTCGGTGACCGGCTCGAAGGCGCGGTGGGTATCATCGAGGATCACCTCGATCATGCGGCGGGCGAGCGCCATCTCGATGGTGGTGTAGGGCCGGCCCTCGATGCGGATGGCGCCACCGACGCGGCGGCCGCCGAGGAGCACGTCGATCATCGAGTAGATGAGCGAGCTATCGACGGTGAGGAGGCCGAAATTGTCCCATTCCTCGGCCTTGATGACCGAGAGGATGGCGGGCAGCGGGATGGAGTTGAGGTAATCGCCGAAGCGGACCGACGAGATGGAATCGAGGGCGACTTCGACGTTGTCGGAGGTGAAGTTGCGGAGCGAGGTCGTGGCGAGGCGGACGAGCCGGTCGAACACGATTTCGAGCATCGGCAGGCGTTCGTAGGACACCAGCGCCGAGTTGATGAGCGCCTGTACGCCCGTGAGTTCCGCCACTCCGCCCGCATTGGGGTCGAAGCCGAGGAGGCTGTCGATTTCGTCCTGGTTGAGGACACGGTCGGCGGCGGCGCCATCGGCACCGTCGGCTTCGAGCATGGCGGCCCACTCGGCGCTCATGTCGCCATCGCCGCCGGCCGGGGCGGTTTCGCCGGTCGACCAGTCGTCGCTGAGCTTGTCCTGTTCGCCGGGGCCCGCCATCACTGCACCAGGATTTCCTTGAAGAGGATGGAATCGACCTGCGCCGGGAAGATCGCGATGTTGACGCGGCGGCGCAGCTCTTCCTTGAGGCGATAGATGCCGGCGGAGCCCTCGAGGTCGGACTTGCGCAGCTCGCGCAGGTAGACCTGGAAGGCATCGACCACCTTGGCCATGCGCGGCTGGATCTCGGTCATCACCTCTTCGCTCGCCACTTCGAGGGCGATGGTGAGCTTCATGAAGGCGGGCGCGCTGCCGTCGTCATTATTGAGGTTCACCGTCATGGGCGGGAGGTTGAAGGTGAAGGTCTCGGGGACGGCGGCATGGTCCTCGGCGGGCTTGGGGGCCGAAAAGAGCAGGAAGTAGGCCGCAGCGCCGCCGCCGAGCAGCACGACGACCGCAGCCACGATCGCGATCAGCATGATCGGCAGTTTTTTCTTGGCCGGTGCGGCTGCGCCTTCGCCGCCTTCGATTTCGGCTTCTGCCGTCATGCTCGAGAATCCCCGCGTATCCAGACCATTCCGGACAAGATCGAGCTAACGGCCAGAGGGTTAACGATTGGTTACGATGACGCCCCAACCCGGCACAAATTGCCGGGCAGAAGTTACCGCGATGTTTGGCATGGGCAGGAGCTGCCGGGACGGCGATTTTCTAACCCATTGATCTTGCTGACTTTCGCGATCTGGCACGGTTTCTGCAGTGTTAACGGCGAGCTTGCTGGCCTGGGGAGGTTGGTGGGCTCGGGGAATGAACCGGGGATAGCGGCATGGAAAATGCTCAGCTCATCGGGTTATCGCGGCAGATGGCGCTCCAGCGCCAGATGGATGTGGTGGCCAACAACATCGCCAACCTCAACACCACCGGCTTCAAGGCCGAGCAGTTGCTGTTCGAGGAATACAAGATGCCGGTCGCCAAGGACCGGGACTTTCCTGTTCTCGACCAGCGCCTGAGCTATACCGAGGACTGGGCGACCATCCACAACATGGCGACCGGCGCGGTGACCGATACGGGCAACCCGCTCGACGTGGCGCTCGATGGCGAAGGCTTCCTCGCGGTGCAGACGCCGCAGGGCGAGCGCTACACCAAAGCCGGTTCGATGGCAGTCGATACGACCGGCACGCTGGTCGACCTGCAGGGCAACCCGGTGCTCGGCGAGCAGGGTCCCATCCAGTTCAGCTCGGCCGAGACCGATATCAGCATCGCGGCCGATGGCACGATCTCCACGAGCGACGGCATCAAGGGCAAGCTCAAGGTCATCGAGTTCACCGATCCGCAGGCGGCGACGCGCGAGGGCAACAACCTCTGGAGCGGTGGCAACCCGCAGCCGGCGACGCAGACCCGCGTGGTGCAGGGCGCGATCGAAAAATCCAACGTCTCGGCCGTGTCCGAGATGACCGAGATGATCCGGGTGCAGCGTGCTTACGAGAGCGTCGCCTCGATGCAGGACAAGCAGGACGAAATGCGCCGCAACGCGATCCAGACCCTCGGGCGCCTGGCGTAAGGAGATACGACGATGAAAGCACTCTATATCGCATCGTCGGGCATGGCGGCCCAGGAGACGAACGTCGAAGTCATCTCCAACAACATCGCCAACATGCGCACCACTGGCTACAAGCGCCAGCGGGCCGAGTTCCAGGATCTGCTCTACCAGCAGCTGCGCCGCTCGGGCTCGACGACCTCGGGCCAGGGCACGCTGGCGCCGGTGGGCATCGAAATCGGCTCGGGCGTGAAGACGGCGGCGACCCCGCGCGTGATGAGCCAGGGCACGCCGACCCCGACGGAGAAGGAACTCGACGTCGCGGTGCGCGGCGAAGGCTTCTTCATCGTCAACATGCCGGACGGCCGCACCGCCTATACCCGCGATGGCTCGTTCGAGCGTGGCCCGGATGGCGCGCTGGTGACGGTGGATGGCTACGCGATCCAGCCCGGCATCACGGTGCCGGACAACGCGACCTCGGTGTCGATCAGCCCGGACGGCACGGTCGAAGCGTTCCTCGACAACTCGACGACGCCGACCCAGCTCGGGCAGCTGCAGCTGGCGCGGTTCGTCAACAAGGCCGGTCTCGCATCGGCCGGTAACAACCTGTTCCTCGAGACCGCATCGAGCGGTCCGGCCCAGATCGGCACGCCGAACTCTGCCGGCATCGGCGACCTGCTGCAGGGCTACCTCGAAAGCTCCAACGTCAACTCGGTGACGGAAATCGCCGACCTGATCGCGGCGCAGCGCGCCTACGAAATGAACGCCCGGGTGATCTCGGGCGCCGACGAAATGATGCAGGCCACGAGCCAGCTGCGCTGACCGGGAGATAGATGATGAACAAGCTGATCCTCCCCGCCCTGCTGCTGGCCCTCTCCACCACCACCGCCTTCGCGGCGCCGGTGCTGAAGGCGACGGTGTCGGTGAACCACCCGATCGTCACGATCGGCGACATGTTCGACGATGCCGGCCTGCTTGCCGAAACGGCGCTGTTCCGCGCCCCTGCCCCCGGCACGGCCGGCATGGTGAGCCTCGATGCGGTGAAGGCCGCCGCGGCCGCCGCCGGGCTCAACGATTACACCAGCGACGGCGTGCTGGCGGTGAAGGTGGAGCGTCGCGCCGCGATGATCGACACTACCGAGCTCAACAACCTGATCTCGGGCGACCTCAGCTTCCGCGGCCTCGTGCCGGCGGGCGCCGAGGTGGAAGCCCGGTTCGATGGCGGCCCGCTGTCGTTCAAGGCCGAGGACGTGGCGGTGCCGGTGACGCTGACGGCGTTGCAGTGGCAGCCGGGCGCCCAGGCGTTCCAGGCGCGCTTCACCATCGCCGGCATCGACCTGCCGGTCGACGTCACCGGGACCATCGCCCTGATGGTCGAGGTGCCGCACCTGGCCCAGACGCTGAAATCGGGCGACGTGCTGACCCCCGAAGACATCGAGATGAAGAAGGTGCCGTTCGACTATGCCGACCAGACCGGCATCGAGACGATGAACGACCTGATCGGCAAGGCGCTGAAGCGCAATGGCCGGGCCGGCCTGATGCTGACGGCGGCGGACGTGATGGAGCCGGTGGCGGTGCACCGCAACACGCAGGTGACGGTGCTGCTGAAATCGGGCGCGATGACGCTCAGCGTGCTGGCCCAGTCGCTGGGCGATGCCAGCGCCGGCGAGCCGGTGCAGGTGATGAACATCGTGACCAAGAAAATACTCAACGGCGTCGCCATGGCGGACGGCACGGTCTCGATCGGGACCGCTGCCCAGCCCCGCCAGGTTGCCGGCCTCTGAGGGGCGGAAGGAATTGAAGATGAACGTGACCAAGCTTATCGCCCTGATGCTGCTCCCCGCGCTGCTCGCCGGATGCTCTACCCTGAACCAGCTGGCGAGCGTGGGCGAAGCGCCCAAGCTCAGCGCCATCGAGGACCCGACGGCGCAGGCCGGCTACAAGCCCGCCGCGATGCCGATGCCGGAAATGGTGGCCGCCTCGTACCAGCCGAACTCGCTGTTCTCGACCGAGGCCAAGGGCTTCTTCAAGGACCAGCGCGCCCACCGGATCGGCGACATCCTCACGGTGCTGGTGACGATCGACGACAGCGCGCAGATCTCGAACTCGACCGACCGCAAGCGGACCTCGGCGTCGGACGCCAGCGTCGGCGGCGTGCTCGGTTCGGTGTTCGGCGGCAAGGTGCCGCTGGCCGATGTCGATGCGACGGGCCAGATCACCACCGCGGGCTCGCTCTCGGATGGCGGCTCGGGCTCGGTGGCGCGCAAGGAGAGCCTCGAAACGCAGGTCGCCGTGGTGGTGACGCAGGTGCTGCCCAACGGCAACCTCGTGATCGAAGGCCACCAGGAAGTGCGCGTGAATTTCGAGGTGCGCGACATGATCGTGGCCGGCGTGGTGCGGCCCGAGGACGTGCAGTCGGACAACACGGTGCCCTCGAGCAAGATCGCCGAGGCGCGCATCTCCTACGGCGGCCGCGGCCAGATCACGGCGGTGCAGCAGCCCCGCTACGGGCAGCAGGTGGTCGACGCGATCATGCCGTTCTAACCCGGATTTACGGTTCAGCCCCCGGCGCAATCCCCCATTGGCGCCGGGCGGCTCAGGCGAGTTCCAGAACAGAGCTTGCCATCAGGGCGCAGCCTCCCCGGGCTGCGCCCTTCCCCATTTCTGACGCGCTACGCGTCGTCGGGGCTGCGCCCTTCCCTATTTCTGACGCGCTACGCGTCGTCGGGGCTGCGCCCTTCCCCATTCTGGTGGTGTCCGGCGCATCCTCCCCCTTGGCGGGGGAGGATAGTGAAGCTTGCGAGCGCAGCGAGTTAGCGGAACTGAGGAGAGGGGGTCGGCGTGCCGGTCGAGGCGATTACCCCCTCTCCTCAGCTTTGCTACGGCGCTTGCGCGCCTAGCGTCGCTATCCTCCCCCGCCGAGGGGGAGGAGGCGATGGGGCCGACGCGCTGGTGAAGGATCAGGGGGTTTCCGTGCCCTGCCCTATTCGCTAGCACTACACGCCACTCATGTTTCGGGAGATTTTCATGTCCGCCAATTCCGCCATCACCAAGCTCGATGAACTGGGCAAGCGGCTCGAGGCGATCGAGCATGCGCAATCGATGCTGGGCGTCGACGAGGCGGTGATGATGCCGACCGGCGGTGGCGAAAAGCGCGCCGAGGCGATGGGCACGCTCGCGGCGCTCTATCACGGCATGGCGACGGCGCCGGAGATCGGCGACTGGATCAGCGCGGCCGAGGATGAGCCGCTGGATGGCATGCAGGCCGCGGGGATCCGCGAGTGGCGGCGCAACTATACCAACGCCACCTGCCTGACCTCGGAATTCGTGCAGAAGCAGGTGAATGCGCGCATTCGCGCCGAGCAGCTGTGGCGGCAGCTGCGGCCGACCGGCGACTGGAAGGGATTCCTGCCGGCCTTCGAGGGCGTGGTGGCGACGGCGCGCGAAGAGGCGCTGCTGCGAGCCGAAGCGCTGGGGCTTTCACCGTACGACGCGATGATGGAGCAGTACGACCCCGGCAACCGGGCGGCGGACATCACGCCGGTGTTCACCGAGCTCAAGGGTTTCCTCAAGGATTTCGTGCCGGCGGCGCTGACGCACCAGCAAGAAAAACTGGCGAAGCGGCCGCTGAAGCCGTTGAACGCCCCCTTCCCCATCGACAGGCAGAAGGCGCTGGGGCTGGTGATGATGGAGGCCGTGGGCTTCGATTTCGAGCATGGGCGGCTCGACGTGTCGCACCACCCGTTCTGCGGCGGCGTGCCGACGGACGTGCGGATGACGACGCGCTACACCGAGGCCGAGTTCATCACCTCGCTGATGGGGATTCTGCACGAGACCGGCCACGGCATGTATGAGCAGAACCTGCCCAAGGACTGGTCGCACTGGCCGTCGGGCAAGGCGCGCGGCATGTCGATGCACGAGAGTCAGAGCCTGTTCATCGAAAAGCAGATCGCGCGGTCGCCGGAGTTCTGGGACTGGGCCATGCCGCATGTGCGCGAAAAGCTCGGGGCCGACGCGATTGCCGGCTGGGAGCTCGAGGATGTGCTGGCGCATGTGCATTTCATCGAGCGCGGGCTGATCCGCGTCGATGCCGACGAGGCGACCTATCCGCTCCACGTGATCCTCCGTTACGAGATCGAGAAGGAGCTGATCGAGGGGACGATGGCACCGAAGGACGTGCCCGAGGCGTGGGACGCCAAGATGTGCGAATATCTGGGGCTCTCGACCATCGACAACATGAAGGACGGGCCGATGCAGGACGTGCACTGGCCGTCGGGCGCGCTCGGCTATTTCCCGAGCTACACGCTGGGCGCGATCATTGCGGCGCAGCTTTGGGCCGCGATCGAGCGCGACATTCCCGATGCGCGCGAGCAGATGCGGCACGGCCAGTTCGTGGCGCTCAACGACTGGCGCCGCGACAAGGTGTGGAGCCAGGCCAGCATGTACTCGACCCCGGAACTGCTGCAGCGCGCGACGGGCGAAAAGCTGAACGCCAGGCATTTCCAGGAGCACCTCAGCCGGCGGTATATGGGCTGAGGCAGAGGCCGCGCCCTGACGTGGGGCGCGGCCAATCGCCGGTTTATTGAGGCGCGGGCGTTTCTGCCGGCTTGGTTCCGGCGCCACGGATGTTCATGACCTTCTGGAGGATATCGAACCAGAACGGGGCGCCGAGGGAGACGGCGAGGCCGGTGACGATCAGGCCGATGACCTTCCAGAAATACCACCAGAAGCCAGCGGTGTACTTTACGGTCTCTACCGCCTTGTCATCGACTATGGTCGTGACTTTGACCGAAGGGACTGACCCGGCTCCCCAGCCAACTGGTAGCGGCCTTAGAAGTTCGAGCAGGTCGCCGACTTTGCCAAGCTCACAGGGAAGTTTTGTGTCGGCGTCGCCTTCAGCGCATTGGGCGGGCGGATTCTTATTCAGCTTGTCAGCTGTGTCTGAAATAGCGGCGCGCACCTGCGGGTCGTTCCACGCGCGGTAAGCGATATCGACGCTGTCGACGTTTAAGGCACAAGCCAATATGAGGCCCACTATCAGCGAAATCACCTTCATCTGACGGACGAAGGCGCCACTGAGGCGGTCCATCGAGGCGTCGAACCAGGCTGCTACACCATCGCGCAAGCGGGTAATGTCGCCATTGGCGACGGTGAGGGCAGCGAGGAGCGCATCCCGTGTAGTTCCCGGCTGCAGGGCCTGCACCGCGCTTTGGATATCTTCCAGGACGGGCACCTTTACCGGCTGGGTAGGGTCTAGGTTGGCAAGCACGCCAAACAGGGCGTCAGCAAAGGTCTTGGAGTCGATATAGGATGGCCGCGGCGCTTTGCCGGTCTCCGCACCGGCGCGGGAGCTGCGGCCCAGTCCTCCGATCAGGCCGTGTCCGAGGAACTTCTGGTGCAGGTCGTCGCTGTCGAGAAGGCCTTCCAGCGTCTTAGCGAGTTGCTCTGCCCTGATCTTCCAGATCGAGTTGATGATCTCATTGATGGTCGATGCCAGGAGGCTGAGCAGCAGGTAGACCGTTACCAGCGCCAGCCCGATATCTACAAAACCCGATAGGTCCATTTTTGCCCCCAATTGCTCGGTGACAGGGCATCGGGTGATCGGCAGAGGGCAACGGGCAGCGAGCCGGGATGGATGTCGTACCAATCGCGGCGCTGCGGAGCGGTGTTCTGCGTAGGGGGGCGCCTTTGTCGGGCTGATCTGCGTGGCGCGCGCTTGTCGCAGGCCGCCGGGTTGCCGATAGTCGGGCGGCAATCAGCGGGGTTTTCTGTGACGTATCTGGTGACTGGAGCGACGGGGTTTATTGGGAGTAATTTGATCGAGCATCTGCTGGGGCGGGGCGAGAGCGTCGTGGGGTTTGATGTCGGGGGGCTGTCGGAGCATCAGGAGCGGGTGTTCGGGGCGTTGCCGGGGAAACTCAGCCTCATCAAGGGCGATGTGCGGGATCTGGCGGCGGTGCGGGAGGCGATGGCGGCGCGGGGGGTGACGCGGGTGATCCATGCGGCGGCGATTACGTCGGGGCCGCAGCGGGAGACGGCGGAGGGGCCGACGGTGATCGACGTGAATCTCGTGGGCACGGCGAATGTGGCGCAGGCGGCGGGCGAGGCGGGGGTGGAGCGGTTCGTGCTTGCCGGGTCGCTCGGGGTGTATTTCGTGCCGGGGTATCCCGACGGGACGGTGGTGGATGAGAGTTATCCGCACCGGCCGGGGTCGCTCTATACGATCAGCAAATCGGTGGCCGAGGGGATCGTGCGGCGGATTGCGGCGCTCCACGGCATGTCGTTCGTGATCGGGCGGATCGGGACGGCGTATGGGCCGTGGGAGCGGATGACGGGGTATCGCGACACGATGAGCCCGGTGTTCGAGGCCACCGAGATGGCGGTGCGCGGGCAGCCGGCGGTGTTCAAGTTCGACCGGCCGTCGAACTGGCATTATGGGCGCGATGCGGCGGAGGCGCTGACGACGCTGGCCGATGCGAGCGCGCCGAAGTTCGAGGACTATAACCTGGGGCCGGATGAGGTCTGGGCGATGACCGACTGGTGCGCGCGGCTGGCCGAGCGGTTTCCGGGATTTCGGTATGAGGTGGGGACGCCGACGACGGTGGAGGTCTATGACGAGCGCGAGGGTGGGCGGATTTCGGGCGCGCGGTTTGCGGCCGAGTTCGGGCCGACGGCGCGGTTCGGGATCGACGCGGCGTTTGACGATTATATGCGGTGGTTGGAGGGGCGGGCGTCGTAACGCTGAGCGTGGGGACGCCCCCTCCACCATGCTGCGCATGGTCCCCCTCCCCCGTTGCACGGGGGAGGATCACGGAGAGCTCAGTGCTCCCTAGAAACAACAAGGCCCGCAGTGATGCGGGCCTTTTGTTTATTCGTCGCGGTACACCTTTTCGCGGCGCTCATGCATTTCCTGGGCTTCCAGGGAGAGCGTGGCGGTGGGGCGGGCGTCGAGGCGGGCGAGGCCGATGGGGTCGCCGGTTTCTTCGCAGTAGCCGTAGGTGCCGTCGTCGATCCGCTTGATGGCTGCGTCGATCTTGGAGATCAGCTTGCGCTGCCGGTCGCGGGTCCGAAGCTCGAGGGCCCGGTCGCTTTCCGAACTGGCACGATCGGCCATATCGGGATGGTTCTGGCTTTCCTCCTGGAGGTTGGCCAGGGTCTCGCGGCTTTCACGAAGGATCTCGTCCTTCCACCGCTCCAGCTTCTGCCGGAAATACTCCCGCTGCCGCGGGTTCATGAAAGGCTCGTCGTCAGTCGGACGGTAGTCTAGGACTTCAGCAGACATTCTGACTCGATTCCAAAACGCCCCTAATGGCGGGGCTTATAGTCAGCAACCGGTAACCGGGCAAGCACTGAAAACCTTGGTGATTAACACGTGAGCGGGCTTGCGCGCCGACGTTCGACGCGTTCCGGACGGCGAAACGGTTCGCGGTGTCAGGCCGGGTAGAGGCCGCGCTTGGCCAGTTCGACCCGGGCGCGCAGCTCGATATCGTCGAGCAGCGAGTCGAGCCGGGGGTCGGCTTTTTCGCGCGCCTGGCCGAGGACGGCCATGAGCTGGTTGAGGCGGCCCTCGGAAACGTGGCCCGAGAGGACGTCGGCCTTCATCTCCTCGAGCGTGTCGAGCAGCTGGGTGCCGCGGCGGACGAGCTTCTTCTTCTTGAGGAGCGGGTCTTCCACCGCCTGCAGGGCGAGGAGCGCGTCGAGCGAGGTGGCGGGCGCGACGCTGGTGGCGGGCCGGCTGTCCTGGGTCCCGGCGCCGTCGTCGACGAAGAACGGCGACGACGACGAGCGGGCGGTCGCCGTGCGGCCACCCAGATTTCCCACCCGCTGATTGCTGTCGATCCGCATCGGACTCACGGCCACTTCTTCCCCGGCAAAATCTGCCGTCACCGGTTAAGCAAAGGTTAATTCGCCCGGCAGGAAGTGCCCGGCTGACTGAAAATCCGTGAGCTTCTTCAATAAAATCCGCATGATTTCAGTGGCTTAGCGCCAGTGATCCAAACTGGCACGAAAATCGCAACGAGGTGTCCGGCAAAGGCGCGTGGGGACGTGCCGACACCCCGGGGACTTTGGAATGTTGAAATTCAATCTCAGAAGCGCGCTGGCGGGGCTCATGGCCCTGGCGCTGCTGATCCAGCCGATGCCGGCGCAGGCCGTGTCGGCGCGGATCAAGGACATCGTCAATATCGAAGGCGTGCGCGACAACCAACTGGTCGGTTATGGCCTGGTGGTGGGCCTCAACGGCACAGGCGACAGCCTCAACAACTCGCCCTTCACCAAGCAGAGCTTGCAGGCGATGCTGGAACGGCTGGGCGTCAACACCCGCGGCGAGAACATGCGCACGGGCAATGTGGCGGCGGTGATGGTGACGGCAAATCTTGCCGCCTTCTCCACCCAGGGCTCGCGGCTCGATGTGAACGTCGCCTCGCTGGGCGATGCCTCGAGCCTGCAGGGCGGCACGCTGCTGGTCACTCCCCTGCTCGGCGCCGACGGCGAGGTCTATGCGATCGCGCAGGGCTCGGTGACGATCAACGGGTTTTCGGCCAAGGGCGACAGCGCCTCGGTGGTGTCGGGCGTGCCGACGACCGGGCGGATTTCGGCCGGTGGCCTGATCGAGCGCGAGATCGGCTTCGTGCTCGGCGCGCAACGGACGCTGCGGCTGGCGCTCAAGAACCCCGACTTCACCACGTCCCGCCGCATCGCGCTCGCGATCAATGATTTCATCGGCACGCCGTGTGCGACGCCCGAGGACCAGGCGACAATACGGCTGAACCTGCCGCGCAACTTCAACGGCAACATCGTCGACCTCATCACCGATATCGAGCAACTGGTGGTCGAGACCGACCAGACCGCCAAGATCGTGGTCGACGAGAATTCCGGCATCATCGTCATGGGCAAGGATGTGCGGGTGTCGACGGTGGCGGTGGCTCAGTCGAACCTGACGGTGACCATCGCCGAGAGCCCCACCGTGGTGCAGCCGGCTCCGCTCAGTAACGGGCAGACGGCAGTACAGCCGAGCACGACGCTGACCGTCGACCAGACCAACTCCGACCTCGCGCTCGTCAACGAGTCCGTGTCGATCCAGGAGTTGGTCGATGGGCTCAATGCGCTCGGCATCAGCCCGCGCGACCTCATCTCGATCCTGCAGACGATCAAGGCCTCCGGGGCCCTGCAGGCCGAAATCGAGGTGATGTGATGATCGGCAGCGGTTACACGACGGCGCCGGGCGGCGGCAGCTCGAAGACCACCTCGCCGGCCCAGATGGGCCACCTGAAGCAGCAGGCACAGGACCTTGAGGGCGTTTTCCTCAACACCCTGATGAAGGAGATGTTCTCCTCGCTGCATACCGACAGCGCGTCGATGGGCGGCGGGTTCGCCGAGGACACGTGGCGCGGCATGCAGGCCGAACAGATGGCCAATGCCGTCTCCGAAAACGGCGGCATCGGGCTTGCCGACGACATCATGGGCGACCTGCTGAAGATCCAGGAAGCCAGCCAGACCACCACTCCCTCCAGCAAAGGAACGACCCCATGAGCAGCGCGGCTGAACGGCTGAAGGCGATCGACACCCTGCCCGCCAAGGACCTCTGCAGCATTGCGCTGTCGACGCTCGACCGGCTGGTGACCATCCTCAACCAGGAAACGGTGCTGCTGCGCTCGGGCCGGATGCGGGAAGCGGGCGAACTGACGGCGGAAAAGACGCGGCTGGCGCAGGATTACATGGGCTTTGCTCGCTCGGTGCAGCGCGAGCTGCCGCGGCTGCGGATCGAGGCGCCGGCGATGGTCGAGGCGATGAAGGTGCGGCACGAGCAGTTCGCGACGCAGATGGCGGAGAACCTGCGGGTGATCGCCACGGCGCGGTCGGTGACCGAGGATCTCCTCACCGATGTCGCCAATGCGATGAGCGCGACGCAGCGGCCCAAGACTTATGGCGCCACGGGCGCAATGAGCGGGCAGCCGCCGGTGCCGGCGACGGGCGTCTCGATCAACCGGGCGCTCTAGGGGATGCGGGGCTCGATGAAAGCCCCATCACCCGAGGTCAGGTGTCGCAATAGATGTGACGGTTCAGGTGCGCGGCATAACTGCCGCGCATTTGTATCAAATTGACACCTCCACGTGGAAGACATGGAAAGATCGGGGGCCGCAACGTGGCGGACAAGTGGCCCAACAAGGATGTGCCGGTCATGAGCGCCAGGATAGCGCCGGAACCGATCAGCAATGGATATGGAGCCGTCTCGGATTATCGTCCGAGGGCGGCTCGCGGCGATTCCAGTGCTGCGTCCAGCGAACAGGCGCCCACCAATAATGCGCCTCCGCAGCAGCAGCCGGCACAGGCGCAAATGCCCGCAATGCCGCCCCCTGCCCCGCCTCCGGGGGCAGCTTTTGCCGTCGCGCTGATCACCGGCCAATTGCCGCCGCGGCCGACTTCGGAGCGCGAGCTGCAGATGCGGCTCGGCAGCGCCGACCTGCCCGCCCAGGGCTCGCTTGCGCTCCACGATCGGCTCGTCTGAGTCTCGATTCTCTCCAGTGTCACAAATTAACGACCGGATTCACCATTTGGGTCGGATCGGGACACTGCAGATTTTGCCTAGTTTTCCGCAATCCTTAGCAATATCAACAGCTTATGCTGAAATCCGCACTGTCGTAAAACACAAAATTAACTGTAGGAGGCCACTTCTCGTTAACCATTCTTAAGCGTCCTAACGCTAGGTTAACGGCAAGTCTCAGAACGAGATCCCATCAAACGCCAGAAGGAAGATCTCATGGCCGACGTTAGCCTCTCGAAGGCGGTTCGATCGAACCTCCTGAGTCTGCAGAGCACCGCAGCCTCGATGGCAAAGACGCAGGAGCGTCTTGCCACGGGCCTCAAGGTGAACTCCGCACTCGACAACCCGACAAACTTCTTCACGGCGGCAGCGCTCACCAGCCGCTCCGGCGACATGGCCAACCTTCTGGACAGCATGTCTTCGGGTATCAAGACGATCGAGGCTGCCGATAACGGCCTCACGTCGATCACCAAGACCGTCGAGACGATGCAGTCGACGCTCCGCCAGGCGCGCCAGGACAAGTCGTTCAAGACCGAATCCTACGCGATGAACCTGGGCACGGGCGCGGCGCTCGACGGCCAGGAACAGATCACCTTCACCGGTGGTGCGTTTGGTGTCTCGACGGGCACGACCAACCTCACCACCTCGCAGACGCAGGTGACCGGTGGCGCGTACACGGCGATGGACTTCGACAACGCTGGTGCCTACGGCGCCAACCTGTCGTTCAACGTTACCGCCAATGGCGGGGCAGCACGCGCGATCCAGGTCTCGGCTACCAACGCCACGACGCTCAGCATTACGGTCGACGGCGGTTCGGCGACGACGTTCACGGTCGGCGACACCGACGCGGTGACGAATGACGAGCTCAGCAATGCGCTGAACGCGGCGTTCTCGGCGGCCGGTAACAATGTCGGCGTCACAGTCTCGCATGCGGCCGGCGCCACCGGTGCCCTGACGTTCACGTCGAACGCCGTCTCGAGCGAGAAGTCGGCCCTTACGATCACCGGTATCGCCGCCTCGGCCACTCCGGTGCTCACCGCCAGCTTCGGCATGGGCGCGCCGACGACGACCCTTACCAACACCACTGCCAAATCGGTGGATACGCTGGTAACGGAGATCAACAACAACACCGCGTTGAACACGAAGCTCCGCGCGTCGAACGACAACGGCAAGCTGCGCATCGAGAACCAGTCGACCTCGGAAATGACCGTGGGCGGCGTCACCGCTGCGGGCGAGCTCGACGGCGAGAGCGGCACCGGCAAGATCCTCGGCAACGACGTCCGCAAGAACCTGGTCAAGCAGTTCAACGAACTGCGCGACCAGCTCGACAAGTTCGCCGACGACGCCTCGTTCAACGGCATCAACCTGCTCCGCGGCGACAAGCTCAAGCTGACGTTCAACGAAACCGGCACCTCGACCATCGAGATCCAGGCCAAGGACGAGGGCGGCGTACCGACCTCGATCAACAACACGGCCCTGGGCATCGACGAGGTGTTCAACGCCGACTTCGACAACGACGTGACGCTCGACGACAAGCTGAACACGCTGTCTGACGTGATGGGCAAGCTGCGCTCGCACTCGTCGAGCTTCGGCTCGAACCTGTCGATCGTGGAAAACCGCACTGACTTCACCAAGAAGATGATCAACACGCTGGAAACCGGCGCGTCGAACCTCACGCTCGCGGACACCAACGAGGAGGCGGCCAACCTGCTCGCCCTCCAGACCCGCCAGCAGCTCAGCTCTACTGCCCTGTCGATGGCATCGCAGGCCGACCAGGCCGTGCTGCGCCTGTTCGGCTAACGGGCTCAGGAACAGAAGTTCCGAAAAGAGGCGGGCTTCGGCTCGCCTCTTCGTTTTCATTCAAACCAATTTTGGTCCGTTAACGCTTCATTCGGAGCTCTGAAGCACCGTTACGAGAAATGCCGGGTCCCAGGAGCGGGCCCTCTTGTACCGAGTACGAACCAGAAGGTTTGGTCATGGCTATCAACTTGAGCAAGGCGGTTCGTCAGAACCTGCTGAGCCTGCAATCGACCGCGGCCGCGATGGCCAAGACCCAGGAACGCCTCGCGACTGGGCTGAAGGTCAATTCGGCGCTCGACAACCCATCGAACTTCTTCACGGCTTCGTCGCTGCGCAGCCGCGCCGGCGACATGTCGAACCTGCTCGACGCCATGTCGAACGGCGTCAAGACGCTGGAAGCTGCGGATAACGGCCTCACCGCGATTTCAAAGACGGTGGAGTCGATGCAATCGACGCTGCGGCAGGTGCGGCAAGACAAATCGTTCCAGGCGCAGAGCTTCGGACTTGATTCCGCAATCGGCACGTCGTCTTTGAAATCGCTGACATTTTCCGGTGGCTCCGTCGGCAGTGCGCCGGTGAGCGTGGCGCTCAACACGACGGGCGCGGGATCGCCCGCCTCCGCGGCTTCGATCACCGGCGGCGCGTTCACGCCGATCGATTTCACCAACGGCGGCGCCAATAACGGCAAGATCGAATTCGACCTCGCACTCGACGGCAATTTCTCGACGCATATCAGCATCGATTACGCCACGGTGCTGGGCAATGTTGCCGATCCCCACGCGGTGACGGTGGGCGAACTCGCGCAGTTCATCAATGCCGATGTCGGGCCGGGATTTGCGGCCGATGACGGCACCGGCAAGCTGGTGTTCAACTCGCAGATCACGGGCGGCAACTCGTCGATTGCCATCACGAACTTCTCGGCAACCAACGGCGCGACCGGATCGGGCATCAGCAATGCCAGCGACACGGGCGATGCACTCGTGCCGCCCGGCGCCGTGAAGTCGGTCGACACACTGGTGCAGTCGATCAACTCCAACTCGGCGCTTGCGGACAAGATCCGGGCCTCGAACGACAACGGCAAGCTGCGGATCGAGAACCTTTCGACCAGCGACCTCACGGTGGGCGGGCTCGATACCGATGGCGAGGCCTCCGGCGGTGGGCAGACAGCCACGATCGGCGGCAACTCGACGCGGCGGGCGCTGGTGAAGCAGTTCAACGACCTGCGCGACCAGCTCGACAAGTTCTCGGACGACGCCTCGTTCAACGGCATCAATCTGCTGCGCGGCGACAAGCTGAAACTGACCTTCAACGAGACGGGCAGTTCGACCATCGATATCCAGGCCAAGGATGCTTCCGGCAGCGCCAGCTCGATCAACAACCAGACGCTGGGAATAGCCGAGGCGACAAATGCCGATTTCGACTCCGACGCGGGTATCGACAAGCGGCTCGACGTGTTGAAGACCGCACTCGGGACCCTGCGTTCGCAATCCTCGGCGTTCGGCTCGAACCTGTCGATCGTCGAGAACCGCACGGATTTCACCAAGCGCATGGTCAACACGCTCGAGACGGGCGCGGCCGACCTGACGCTTGCGGACACCAATGAGGAAGCTGCGAACCTCCTCGCCTTGCAGACGCGGCAGCAGCTCAGTTCCACCGCCCTATCGATGGCATCACAGGCCGACCAGGCTGTGCTTCGGCTGTTCCAATAGATTCTCGCCGGCCCTCCCCAAAGCGGCGAATCACTGGAGGCGGACCCTTAGGGGCCCGCCTTTTTTGCTTTGTATCGCAGCTATTTGGCCGGGGCACGGGCAGTGCCGAGGACCATCCGTGCCATCGCGGAGCAACGCGGTAAGGGCTCGTTAACGATCCGCCGATCCATCAAGACAAATCGAATTCTATGAATGGAACTTAATACTTTCTTCGGGGCTCCCGACGAGGATCACGCCCATGCCTCAGGACGAGGCTGAAGTACAACTTATTTGGACCCAGAAAGGGACCTCAAATGGCTGACGTGAATCTCTCAAAGGCGGTTCGCCAGAACCTCCTGAGCCTCCAGTCCACCGCCAACTCGATGGCCAAGACCCAGAACAGGCTTGCCACCGGTCTGAAGGTGAACTCTGCGCTCGACAATCCGTCGAACTTCTTCACCGCGCAGTCCCTGAACAGCCGCGCCAGCGACATGGCGAACCTGATGGACAGTATGTCCTCGGGTATCAAGACCATCGAAGCTGCCGACAACGGCCTGACCTCGATCACCAAGACGGTTGAGTCGATGCAGTCCACGCTCCGCCAGGCGCGCCAGGACAAGTCGTTCAAGACCGGCTCGTTCTCGGTCGACACCACTGCCGTCGCAGCCGGCGTGACCACCAATGCGACTGCCAAGACGATCTCCGTTTCGGACGGTTCCGTGGGCACGACCCCGGTGAAGTTCGACGTGGCGACCGCTCAGGGCACCACCACCGGCGGTTCCGCGGCAACTGCGATGACCTTCGACGAAGCCGGCGACAGCCTGAGCTTCAACCTCGCCTCGAACGGCGGCAGCTCCACCGCGGTCAAGATCGAGAAGGGCTCGACGTCGGGCCTCAAGATCACCGTTGGCGGTACCGCTACCGACAATATCGGTTCGACCAACTCGGGCGTGACCGGCGACCAGCTCGCCACCGCGCTGCAGACGGCTTTCTCGGCCGTGGGCAGCGAGTTCTCGGTCTCCTCGGCCTCCAACAAGCTGACCTTCACTGGTAAGGCCGCCGACGCTTCGACCGCCAGCGTTACGCTGTCGGGCGCTGCTGTCACCAACGGCTCGACCAACCCGCTGACCGCTGCCGGTGCCGACCTCGGCATGGGTTCGGCCGTGGCTGGCGTCAGCAACGTGACTGCCAAGTCGGTCGACGCGATCGTCTCGTCGATCAACAGCAGCTCTGCTCTGACCGACAAGGTTCGTGCCTCGAACGACGGTGGCAAGCTTCGCCTGGAAAACCAGTCGACCAGCGACCTCACCGTTACCGGCGTCGGCTCGGCCGGCACTGTCGACGGTAGCTCGTCCACCAGCTCGATCGGCGGCAACGACGTTCGCAAGAACCTCGCCAAGCAGTTCAACGACCTGCGTGACCAGCTGGACAAGTTTGCCGATGACGCTTCGTTCAACGGCATCAACCTGCTCCGCGGCGACAAGCTCAAGCTGACGTTCAACGAAACCGGCACCTCGACCATCGAAATCCAGGCCAAGAAAGAGGACGGCACTGCCACCTCGATCAACAACACGGCCCTGGGCATCGACGCCGCGCAGGCTTCGGACTTCGACTCGGACGCCAAGATCGACTCCAAGCTCGACACTCTGAAGGGCGCCCTCGACGGCCTCCGTTCGCAGTCGTCGACCTTCGGCTCGAACCTGTCCGTGGTTGAGAACCGTCAGGACTTCACCAAGAACATGATCAACACCCTCCAGACTGGTGCCGCGAACCTGACCCTCGCCGACACCAACGAGGAAGCGGCGAACCTCCTCGCCCTGCAGACCCGTCAGCAGCTGTCGTCTTCGGCGCTGTCGATGGCTTCGCAGGCCGACCAGGCCGTGCTGCGTCTGTTCTAAGACGTCCTACAAAGACTTCGGAAAAGGCGGGCTTCGGCCCGCCTTTTTCTTTTCTAGTCCAGGTACTTGGGGCTACGCGTTAACGCGTTGTTCCGAATTGTGTCCCAATGTTGCCGGTGGACGCGCGGCTCCAGAATCGGGCCGGCTTCAGACCAGAAGGTAGTCTTATGAGTGATGTCAGCCTGTCGAAGGCGGTTCGCCAGAACCTGCTTTCGCTGCAGTCGACGGCCAGTTCCATGGCGAAGACGCAGAACCGCCTCGCCACCGGACTCAAGGTCAACACGGCGCTCGACAATCCGACCAATTTCTTCACTGCGGCGTCCCTGAATGGGCGCGCTGGAGACATGTCAAACCTGCTCGACTCGATGTCGAGCGGCATCAAGACCATCGAGGCAGCGGATAACGGGCTTAGTTCGATCACCAAGACGGTGGAGTCGATGCAGTCGACGCTGCGCCAGGCGCGGCAGGACAAGTCGTTCAAGAGCCAGTCCTTCACCCTCGACACAGCAGCAATCGGGACGGCCTCGGCCAAGTCCATCTCGTTGTCAGGCGGGGGTGCGTCGGCCGTGAACGTCTCCGCCAGCGCGATGGATGGCGACCCTCCTGTTTTGACCGCGACCGTCAACTATGGCGCGACGTCGGGCAACCTCGCGAACGTGAGTTCCAACCAGGTCTATTCCTTCGATGTCGCGGTGGATGGAGGTCCGGCGGTAACGGTGTCGCTTGACGCCAGCGACTCCGACGACGCCACGATGTCGATCGCCGAAGCGGTGACCGGCATCAACAAGGATCTGCAAGCTGGCGGATCGGATGTACGGGTGCGCGAAAGTTCGAGTGGCTCGTTTCGGCTGCAGTTCTACGTCGAAGCCGGTGAGCACGGGGGTACTGCATCCAGCATCAGTATCGGCAATATCCAGGCATCAGGCTCGTCCCCTACCCCGCCAGCGCTGTTCGGTTTCGGCACCGGCGCATCGGCAAACGGAACAGGGGGGCCATATGTGCCAAAGACCGTCGATGCGATGGTGAGCAGCATCAATGGCAATGCGTCCCTCAGCGGCAAGGTCCGGGCTTCCAATGACGGTGGCAAACTGCGGATCGAAAACCTGTCGACGGAGGATCTCACGGTCACTGGTATCGGCGGCGACGGCGAGGCGGACGGCAGCTCCGGCACTGCACTCATCGGCGGCAACGACGTGCGCAAGAACCTGGTGAAGCAGTTCAACGACCTGCGCGACCAGCTCGACAAGTTCGCCGACGACGCTTCGTTCAATGGCATCAACCTGCTGCGCGGCGACAAGCTCAAGCTGAACTTCAACGAAAGCGGCACCTCAACCATCGACATCCAGGCGGAGGACGAGGACGGCGCAGCGAGTTCGGTGAGCAACAGAGCGCTCGGTATCGATGCGGCGATCGATGGCGATTTCGACAGCGATGCGGCGATCGACGAGCGGCTCGATACGCTCAAGGACGCTCTTGGGAGCCTCCGGTCGCAGTCTTCGACGTTCGGCTCCAACCTCTCGGTGGTGGAGAACCGGAACGACTTCACCAAGAAGATGATCAACACGCTCGAGACCGGGGCGGCCAACCTGACGCTTGCGGATACCAACGAGGAAGCGGCGAACCTGCTGGCGCTGCAGACGCGGCAGCAGCTTTCCTCCTCGGCGCTGTCGATGGCCTCGCAGGCCGACCAGGCGGTGCTGCGGCTGTTCTGAGCTTGCTGCAGCCAGTGGTGCCGGGCATGGTTCGGGCATGGACTCGCTGATCTCGCTGTTGAAGCTGCCGGTGCAGCGGCGCCTGCTGCTCGCCAGCATGCCGGCCGATTTCGCCGACTGGCTCGACTATGTCGCGATCATCGCGGTGATCGTCTACACGTGGGGGCAAGGGCCGCTGGCGCTGGCGGCGCACTCGATCACTCTCACCCTGCCCTATGTGCTGGTCGGGCCGCTGCTCGCGACGTGGGTCGACCGCACCGAGATCAAGAGGGTGCTGCTGCTCTCGAACCTCGGCCGCGGCGTGCTGACGCTGGGGCTGGCGGTGGTGCCGAGCTTCGAGCTGCTGCTCGTGGTGGTGGCGCTCAGGGCCATCGTCGATTCTGCGTTCACGCCGGCCAAGCAGGCGGCGATCCAGCTCGCGACGCCCGAGCCGCTGCTGATGGCGGCGAACGGGCTGCACCAGGGCGTCAACCAGACCAGCAAGATCATCGGGCCGGCGCTGGGCGGCGTGCTGATAGCGGCGATGCCGGCGCAGGGGGTGTTCCTGATCAACGCGGCTTTGTCGTTCGTGGCGTTTGCGGTGCTGCTGGGGCTGAAGCTGCCGGAGCGCACGCTGCCGGTGGCGGTGCACGAGAATTTCGTACAGCGGCTGACGGGTGGGATCGTCGAGTTCGGGCGCAACCGCAAGCTGCTGGCGGTGCTGGTGTTTGCGGCCTCGGCGCATTTCATCTGGTTTCTCTACGACACCCAGATCGCCTTCCTGAACGGGCTCTTCGGCTTCGATGCGGCGGTGTTCGGTATCTCGGTGGGCGCCTCGGGCGTCGGCGGGTTGCTGGGGGCGGTGCTGGCGGGGACGGTGAAGGGGGTGCGGCCGCTGCTGATGATGGCGCTGCCGGCGCTGCTCTCATCGGTGGTGACGGTGGCGGTGGCGCTCGCCGCGGGCTGGGGCTGGCCGATCCCCCTGCCCCTCTATCTCGTGACCTTCGCGGTGATGGGCGGCACGTCGGTGTTCATGCTGGTGCCCTATCGCGCGGTGATCCAAACCGAGACACCGCCCGACCGGATCGCGCGGGTTTCGGCGGCGGGCGAGGCGGTGATGATCGTTGCGATGATGGCGGCGCCGCTGCTCGGCAGCCTCATCACCGCCGCCTGGGGCGTGCCGGCGCCGTTTCTCATCGGCGGGGTGTTCCTGGGTATTCTCGGACTAGCAGGACTTGCCGCAGCTTTTCGCCGGTAGCGATTTAGTGATGGGCCCGAATACATTATGGTCGGGCGTATGAATCACCGTGCGAGCGCCACCCCATGTCCCTGAAGGTCGAATTGAAGCCAGGCGAACGCCTGATCGTCGGCAATTGCGTCATCACCAACTCGGATCAGCGCACCCGGCTGTTCATCGACGGCAAGGCCCCGATTCTCCGCGAGAAGGACATCCTCACCGCCGAAACGGCCAGCAGCCCGGCCAAACGCATCTATTTTGCGGTGCAGCTGATGTACATCCACGAGGACGTGGCCAAGCTGACGGAGGACTATTTCAAGCTCGTCAACGACCTTGTGGCCGCCGCTCCCAGCAGCATCCGCATTGTTGACGAAATCAATAACGAGATATTAACCGGCCAGCTCTATAAGGCTCTGAAGGCCGCTAAGAAGCTGATCCAGTACGAGCAGGAACTCCTAGCAAATGCAAAATAGTGCTGCGCATGCCTACAAAACGGTAGGTGCGCAAACGGTAAGCCCACGCGTTCTTGAAGCCAACCTGCTCTCTCGTTCCGCCGGCCAGCTGCAGCGCTGTCGAGATGACTGGGAAAACGCCCGCCACGAGCTGACGACGGCGCTCCTCTTCAACCGCAAACTCTGGACCGTGTTCCTCGGCTCGGTGACGGCCGAGGAAAGCCAGCTCCCCAAGGCGCTGCGCGAGAACATCGCCAATCTCGGCATCTTCGTGATGAAGCACACGCTCACCGTGCTGAGCGAGCCCGAGCCGCGCAAGCTCACGGTGCTGATCAACATCAACCGCGAACTGGCGGCCGGTCTGCGCGAACGCGCCTGAAACCGATTGCAGATATGGATGGAAGGGCCCGCAGATGCGGGCCTTTTGCGTTTTTGGGGGGTGTTGGTTTGCCCGCGATCTAGCACGCCGTGAGGTGTCATCCCGGGCTTGACCCGGGATCCATGCTGCCACCAGTGCGGGTGTGAGTTGGGTCCCGGGTCGAGCCCGGGATGACATCTGGGGGGTGGGAGCGTCGGGGACTAACCGAGGGCGCCCGGGATGGATCCCGGCCTTCGCCGGGATGACATCGTGTAGGAGGAGGCGTGGTGCCCCGGCGCCGATTGCGCTGCTACTTCAGGTAGTTGACGAGGGAGAGCTGGCTCAGCATCGAGGTGGTCTGGTAGCTGGCTTCGAGGCGCGTCTTCAGCGCGAGGAGCTCCATGGCGACCGTTTCGGTCGGGGCTTCCTCGATGTCCTGGACCATGTTGCCGAGCTGGGCCTTATGGTCGGTGTGGCGCTCGTCGATGGCGCCGGCGGTCGATTTGGCGAGGCCCAGTTCCACCGAGATGATGGCGATCGAGCCATTGCTGTCGCCGGTTTCGGCGAGGCGCTCGGTGTTGCGCGAGACCATGGAGCTGTAGCGGTCGGCCGAGGTGGTGTCGGCGTCGGTGAAGGTCTGTATCGACATGGCGGCCAGCGTCTGCACGAGGTTGACGAGGCCGCTCTCGTTGGCCTGAACGCCGTAGTTCACCGACGTGCTCTCGCCGACCTTGGCGGTGACGGTCTGGCGCGGATCGGTCGAGTCCTCACCCTTGTACCAGTAGATGGTGTTGGCGCTCGTGCCCGCGACCAGCGCCGTCGCGGTGTCGTAGGGCGGGCCGTCGACGCGCATGGGCTGGCCGCCCTGCCCGTAGAAGAAGTTCTCCGAGGCCGCATAGGCGGAGGCCGAGACCATCTTGCCCTCGGCCATGGTTTTGACCGAGGCCTGCAGCGCGGTGTTGAAGTTGGCGGCGGTGGTGTCTGCGTCGGGACCGATGACGAAGCTGCCGGGGTCGCCGGCTACCGTCGTCGCCGTCATCGTGATCGATTCCGACGTGCCGTCGGGCATTGTGAAGTTGAAGGTGACGGTGTCACCCGGCGCCGGCTGCGTGGCGCCCATCTGCACGGTGAGGGACTTGGGCGAACCGGCCGGCTGGGTGACGTTGATGTTGGCGCTGGTGGTCGAGACCGAGGCCAGCTTCATGCCGAAGGGGTGGGCGCCGTCCTCGGCGAGGGTCGTGGTGTCGGTGGTGGTGCCGACGGTGAGGCGGCCCATGTGGGTGGTGCCGAGATCGGCCTGCTTGCGCTCGCCGGCGACCTGCTTGAAGCCCGCCTGGCTGCCGCGGCCGTTGAGGCAGTAGTAGGCATCCTCGACGGGCTTGGCCTCGGTCTTGGCGCCGCCGAACAGGTAGCGGCCGGCGATGTCGACGTTCATCAGCGTCATGACTTCGTCGAAGCGCGCCGAGGCGAGGGTCGGGGTGGTCTGGAAGTTGAGGCTCGCCTGGCCGCCCGAGCCGGCCATGGTGGCGGCGCGTGCGTCGGACTCGATCTGATCGAGGCGGCTGACGGTCTGGTCGAGCACGTTCAGGCGGAGGTTCACCGTCTTGATGTTGCTCTGGTAGCTTTCGATGCGCGAGACGCGGGCGCGTAGCGCCAGATCGAAATAGCGGTCGGACCCCATCTCACCGAGATTGGAGGCCTTCTGGCCCGAGCTGAGCTGGGTCTGGAGCTTGTCGTAGCGCTCCTTCATGCTCATGATGTTGTTGATGCCGCTACTGAGCGGGAACATCGATCGGTTGATGACGGTCATCTTTTACGGCCTCACAGCGATGACATCAGGTCTTTGATGAGTTCCTGCGCGACGCTCATCACGCGGGCATTGGCGGCGAAGGCGTTCTGCAGCTCCATGAGCCGGGCCATCTCCTCGTCGACGTCGACGCCGTATTCGCTCTCGAGGCGGTTGCCGAGGGCGTCGAGGGTCATCGACTGGGTGTCGCTGTCGGAAATGGCGGAGCTTGCCATGTTGCCGACGGAGTTGATCGACTGGCTGATGAGGTCGCTGACATTGCCGGCGAGGCGGGAGCCGGCGCTCTGGGCGACACTCCCCTGCCCGCCGGCAAAGCGCAGGTTCTCGAGGTTGTTGAGCAGCATGTCGGCGCGGTCGGAATCGCCGAGCGGAGTCGTCGGCGAGTATTGGACCAGCAGCCGGTTGTCGCGGGCGATGGCGCTGTTGACGGTGATGCGGCTCGCAAACCCGAGCTTCTGACCCTTGTTGGTCAGCGAGTTGGTGAAGGAGGCGTCGCCGTAGTCGGTGAAGAGGTTGATCGGCAGGTCGCCGGTCTGCGTGCCGGTGACGGTGGCGCGCGACTTCATCGAGACCATATCGGTGGTGCCCGCCGCGCCATCATCCATGATGCGGATGGTGCTGCCGGTGGAATTGGTGACCGTGAGGCCGGAGCCGACCTTGGCCTGGAGCTGGCCGGCGATCGAGGCGGGACCGCCCGAAAAATCCATGCCGATGACGCGGGCGCCGTTGGCGTCGACATAGTCGAGAGGCAGCTTGCTGGTGTCGTCGACGCGCAGCACGCGCACCGTCTTGCTGACGCCCGACTGGGTGTAGCTGAAGGTGAACTCGTTGCCGTCCTGGATGTTGGCGGTATCGACCTCGAAGCCGGCCGCGGCACCGGAGGTGACCTGGGTGCCGTCCGTGGTCTTGGTCGACATGGACTGGGCGAGGCCGGCGGCGATTTCGTCGAGCTGGTCCTGGGCCTGCACGAGGTCGTTGTCGCGCAGCTGGATGAGGCCGGCGAGCTCGCCTGAGGTCAGGACGTTCTGCTTGACGAGATCGATCTTGAGGCCGGCCGACGTGCTCATGGTGAGCTTGCCGACGCCCGACTTGGCGTCCTCGGAATTGAACAGCGAGGTGGCCGACAGCGTACCAGCGCTCTCGAAGCTGAGGATAGAGGCGCGGCCATCGAGGACGCCGACGCCCGAGCGGGTCATCAGCGCGACCGTATCGTCGCTGCGGTAGCTGACGCGCAGGTCCATCTGCTCGGAAAGCGAGCCGACGAGGCGGTCGCGCTGGTCGAGCAGCGTGGCGCGGGAGCTCGGGTCGATGCCCTGGTCGGCGAGGCGGGTGTTGATCTTTTCGAGCGACTGCAACTGGTTGTTGATGTCGTCGACGCTGGTCGAGATCTTGTTCTCGACTTCCTGGCGCAGCGACTGGACGTCGCTCGAGAGGCGATTGAGAGCGCCCGCCAGCTCCTGCGCCTTCTGCACCGTGTCGGCGCGGTTGGCGAAGTTGTCGGGGCTGGCGGTGAGCGAGGTGAGCGAATCCTCGAACTGGGTGAAGGCGCTGTCGAGCGAGCCGGTGGTGCCGGGCATGCCGAACAGCGTTTGCAGGCGGTCGAGATAGGACGAGCGGACGGAGGAGAACGAGGAGTCGGAGACGGCGCGGGTATAGTGCTGCTGCAGCGACTGGTTGAAGGAGCGCAGCAGCGCGCCCTGCCGGGCGTAGGTCGAGTTGACGCCGAGCGAGTCGATGACGCTGATCGAGCGCTTGTGGTAGCCCGGCGTGCCGGAATTGGCGACGTTGCCCGAGAGCACGTCGAGGGCGTTCTGCCCGATCTTCATACCGCTGAGCGCGTTGCTGAGCGTTACCGATAGACCCATGCGACCCTACTCCTCAACTGTTGGCCCAGCGCCTCATGGCGCCGGGCGCGGTTGGATTTTCCGCGTCAGCGGATCATGTTCAGCGCGTCCTGCAGCATCTGGTCGGCGGTCGAGACGATGCGCGTGCCCGCCGCATAGGCCTGCTGGGTGACGATGAGCTTGGTGAATTCCTCGGAGATGTCGGTGTTCGACGCTTCGAGCGAGGAGCCGATGATGCCGCCGCCATTGTCGAGTATGGGTTCGCCCGACTCCGAGGTGGCCGCGAAGACGCCGCCATCCATGCGCTTCAGCTGGTTCACCGCGTTGAAGTTGGCGGTCACCACCTGGGCGACTTCGAGCTGCTGGCCGTTATTGTAGGACACCACGACGCGGCCATTGTCGTTCACCGCGACCGAGACGTACTCGCCGGCGGCGTAACCGTTCTGGTTGAGGGTGGTCACTTCGGCGACGCCGTTGGGATCGGCGAACTGGGTGAGGCCGTTGGTGCCGTGCTGCAGGCGCACGTTACCGACGGTGACGCCGTTCACGGTGAGGTTGGGCAGGTCGGTATATTCGACCGGCGGGTTGGGCGAACCATCGTTGCCGAAGGTGTAGTCGCCGCCGACGCGGGTCCAGGCCGTACCGGTGCCGGTGGCGCTGGCGTTGGTCAGGATGAAGAGGTTCCAGCGCTCGGCGCCGCCGTTTTCGGTCGAGTTCACCTTGGCCCAGCGCATCTGCACGTTGGCAGGCGCGCCGTTGCCGGCATAGACGGTGATGGCGCCGCCCGAGATCGACTGGGAGAAGAACTCGTCGACATTGTCGGCGGAGACGGTGTTGACGCGGGCCGCGAGCGCGGCCGCATCCGACACGGTCGGCGGGGTGTCGCCATCGGCGAGGCCGAAGCCGTTCGAGGTGCTGCCGATAGTCTGGTCGGTGACGTTGATGTTGTCGGTGGCGTTACCGGCCTTGATGGTGATGATGCCGTTGCTGTTGAGCGCAACGGTAGCGCCGGTGGCGCCATTGGCCTGCAGGTCGGCCTGGATGGCCGCGAGGACGCCGGCGACGGTAGTGTTCGTGCCGAGGTCGATGTTCGGCATCGTGTTCGAGCCGCCGGTGTTGAACGAGTACGTCCGGTCGGTGGTGTAGGGACCGCCGGCAGGCCCGAGGCGGACGCGGAGCGTGTCGCCGGTCGATGCGATGGTGGTCGATGGGTCGGTGCCGACAGCGGCCGCACCGGTCTTGGTGGCGGGGGTGTCGGGCGTGAGGGCGCTGAAATCGCGGGCGTCGAGCAGTTCGCTGCCCGGGGTCTGCGACTGGTTGTAGGACGGGGTCTTGGGCAGTTGCGGCAGGTTGATCTCGTAGTTGACCTTGGTGGTCTGGTGCGCCGGCAGGAAGGCGTTCGAGATCTGCAGCACCTGCGGCACGGAACCGGAGACGTTCTGCGTCTGGGCGTCGATGGGCAGGCCCTTGAGGTAGTAGCCGGCGCCGTTCACCAGGTAGCCCGACTTGTCGAGCTCGAAGTCGCCGCGGCGGGTGTAGTAGTTGGCGCCCGAAAACACCGAGGCGCCGTCCGACTGCCCGATGGCCGGTTCGACCACGAAGAAGCCGTTGCCGTTGATGGCCATGTTGGTTTCGGTCGAGGTGCCCTTGACGTCGCCCTGCACGTTGTTGGTCGAGCGCGACTGGGCGAGCACGGAGCCCGACGTCTGGCGCTTCTGCGCCGCATCCGGGATGAGATCGACGAAGTCGGTGTCGATGCGCTTGAAGCCGGTGGTCTGGCTGTTGGCGATGTTACCCGAGACGTTCTCGAGCGCGAAGGATTGGGCGCGAAGCCCGGTAACTGCGGTGGATAGAGCGCCGTAGATGCCCATGTTGTCTCCGAAATCCCATCTGGCGTGAGGACACGCGGGTTCGGAAGAAGTGTTGCAAGGGCTGTGCCAAATGCGGAGAGGCCCGGATTTGCTGGGTTTTCGGGCGCAATGGTAACGCGTGGGGCGAAACTACGGCAAAAGAGTCCGGGTGGAGCGGCAGGTTTTGCCGAGCCACGGACGCTGAAGCCGAGACGGCCCCCTCCCGGCCTCCCCCATGAAGGGGAGGTGAAGAGCGGCTTCGCCGCCTTGTTCCAAGTCGCGCCATCGGTTACACGCAGGACCGCTGGATTTCGGGCTCACAAAAATGCTGTTTGCGTCGCCAGAGGAGTTTCTGAACGCCCCGCGTCATGCGGTGACGGTGTTCGGCATGGCCGGCGTCGGCAAGACGCGGCTCGCGAGCCTGCTGCGCAAGGACCACTGGTTCCACTATTCGGCCGATTACCGCATCGGTACGCGCTACATGGGCGAGTTCATCGTCGACAACTTCAAGGCCGAGGCCATGAAGGTGCCGTTCCTGCGCGAGCTGCTCAGGACGGACTCGATCAAGATCGACAGCAACATCACGTTCGCGAACCTCGACCCGCTCTCGACTTATCTGGGGCGGCCGGGCGACGAGAAGCGCGGCGGGCTGAAGCTTACCGAATACCAGCGCCGGCAGGAGCAGCATCGCGTCGCCGAGATCGCGGCGCTGCAGGATGTGCCCTATTTCATCGAGCGGGCGCAGACGCTCTACGACTACGGCAACTTCATCGCCGATACGGGCGGCTCGCTGATCGAGGTGATCGATCCGGCCAATGCCGACGATCCGGTGGTGAAGGCGCTGACCGGCTCGACGCTGCTGCTCTATATCCGCGGCACCGAGGGGGATGCGGCCGAGCTGGTGCGCCGGTTCAAGGCGAGCCCCAAGCCGATGTATTACCAACCGCCCTTCCTCGTGCAGAAATGGGCGGAGTTCAAGCAGATCAACGGGGTGAAGGACGACGCTCAGGTCGATCCCGATGCCTTCGGTGCCTGGGGTTTCGAGGCGCTGCTCACCGACCGGCTGCCGCGCTACCAGCGGCTGGCGGATAATTTCGGCTACGTGGTCGAGGCCGCCGATCTCGCGACGGTGCGGGATGGCGACGAGTTCCTCGACCTCGTGGCGGGGGCGATCGGCAAGCGAATGCGATAGCGGCCACTGAGCCGCCGGACGTCATCGCCAGCCGTTTACCCCATACAAGAGAGGCTTTCATGCCCATCCGTATTCCCGACCATCTGCCGGCCCGCGTCACGCTCGAAAAAGAGGGCGTGGTGGTGATGGACGCATCGCGCTCGGCGCGGCAGGACATCCGCCCGCTGCAGATCGGGCTGCTGAACCTGATGCCCAACAAGGAGCGGACCGAGACGCAGTTCGCCCGGCTGATCGGCTCGACGCCGCTGCAGATCGACCTGACGCTGGTGCGGATCACCGAGCACCAGAGCAAGCACACGAGCGAAGAGTATCTCAACACGTTCTACTCGACCTGGGAGAGCGTGCGGGAGCGCAAGTTCGACGGGTTCATCGTGACCGGTGCGCCGATTGCCCATATCCCGTTCGACCAGGTGCGGTATTGGCCGGAAATGCTGGAGATCATGGACTGGACGCAGACCAATGTGCACCAGACCATGTTCATCTGCTGGGGCGCCCAGGCCGCGCTGCACCACTTCCATGATGCGAAGCGCTACCGGATGGAGAAGAAGGCGTTCGGCGTGTTCCGGCATCAGCTGAAGGGCGGCCCTACCCCGTGGCTGCGCGGCTTCTCCGATAGCCCGATGATCCCGGTGAGCCGCTACAACGATATCGACAAGGCGAGCCTCTCCAAGGATCTGGAGGTGCTGATCGACAATGACGAGATCGGCGTGTGCATGCTGGCCGACCACTCGCGGCGGGCGCTCTACATGCTCAACCACCTCGAGTACGACAACCGCTCGCTGGCGGACGAGTATGAGCGCGACGTGAAGGCGGGGCTCAATCCGGAGCAGCCGGTGAACCTGTTCCCCGGCGGCGACGTGACGGTGGAGCCGGAGAACCGGTGGCGGTCACACGCGCATCTGTTGTTCCAGAACTGGATCAACGAGATTTACCAGACGACGCCGTATGAGGTGGCGAAGATCGGGGAGTGAACGAGGTCTCGTTCATTCGCCTAGCCTGATCTTGCAACAAACTCAGATGTCATCCCGGCCGAAGAGCCGGGACCCAACTCACCCCCTGCGCGGGCTTTGAGATGGGTCCCGGGTCAAGCCCGGGATGACACTCTGTTGGTATGGCTTCCACCCTGCCCTAGTGCGCTTCGGCGGTTTTCTTCAGGCCCTCGAGCATCATGGACCAGTTCTTTTCGAACTCGGCCCTGGTCTTGGCGTCGACGTCGGTCTTTTCGCCCTCGTTGAACTGGCTCAGCGTCACCTTGGTGCGCTGGCCGGCGGGTTCGAGGCGGTATTGGACGACGTGCCAGGAGGGCGGGCGCTTCGGGTCGCCGTTCTTCTCGGACCAGTGGGTGAAGCTCAGTTCTTCGTCCTCGGCGAGGGACTGGATTTCGCCGCGGTCGGTGAATTTCTTGCCCTGCCATTCCCCGTTGAAGACGATGGGGTGGCCGATCTTCCAGTCGGTGTCGATGGTGGTGCCGGGGAACATCGCCCCCTTCTGCATGGCCTGCCACACCTTGTGAGGCGTGGCAGCGATGGTGGTGCCGACTTCAACTACCGGTTTCTGCATTCGATCCTCCTTCTTTTCTGGTCGCGCTCTCGAACCGGAAAAGTCTGCAACTTTTCCTGAGAACGCTCCGTGATTGAGGATCAAACGCCGGGGCGGAGCTCCAGGTTGCCGAGGCCGTGGGGGACGACGTTGAGGAGCGCGGCCTTCCACGCCGGATCGTCCCAGAAATCGTGCGGGACCCAGCTCAGCACCGTGCCCATGACGAGCAGGATCAGCGCCAGGAGGCGCAGGAGGAATGGCAGGCGCACCACCGACAGCCAGGAGAGGAAGGCCGCGAGGAAAGCCACGGACGGGGTCAGCGGCGTCATCGTGGTGTTGAGGATGACGCGCGCAGTGCTGAGATAAAGCGGCAACGCCACCACGGCAGCGGCCGAGAGGACGCGGCGACGTTCGGGCAGGTTGGGCCAGAAGCAGTATGCGATGGGGACGGCGAGCGCCGGGGCGTAGGTGCCGAGCGCGAGGAGGCTGCCGAGCAGGTCGCCGAAATGGAGGTTGGCGTAGGTGTTGACGTAGGGCAGCAGAGCGTCGGCGACTTCGAGCTTGGCCTGCGCGATGAAGCCGACAATGCCGATGGCGACGATGACCGTGGGCAGGATCGCCACCAGCAGCATGGCGACAAAGGCGCGCGGATCGCGGCGGCCGTCGGGGTCGGCCAAGGCGGCGCCGATGGCGATGGGGAGGATCAGCAGCGTCGTCAGCGGGCTCGCGAGCAGCATCAGCGGCAGCAGCAGGCTGAGGCCGATGGCGGACTGGACGTCGCCGACCTCCTCGAGCGAGCGGATGGCCGGGATCAGGGCGCCGACGGCGATGAGCAGCGGGATGGCGCGGGACGAGGCGGTGACGGTGTAGAGCGCGCCGACATGGAAGACGACGGCGACGACGAGGCCGAGGGCGCCCCAGACGAACCAGCCATTGGCGCGCAGGCGATCGTAGAGCACGCCGTACATGAGGCCGGCGACGATGGCGGCGACGAAGCAGAGGGTGAGCTGCTGCCACTCGGTAGCGGGAAGCAGGCTGACGATGCGGAGGACGAGTTGGGTGAGCCAGCCGCCCGTGCGCCAAGCATCGCCCTGCTGCAGGGCCTCGACGTCCTTGCGCAGATAGCCCGCATCGATGACGTGCTGGGCGAGGAAGAGCAGCACCATGGTCGCGAGGAGCGCTATGATGATGGTGGAGGCGCGCAGCAGCGGCTTCGGCTTGCGGACCGGGATCGCTACGGCGGGGCGGGCGCTGGTGACGTCGGCGATGCTCATTTCTGTGCCAGCTCCGCCTTCACTTCATCGAGGATGCCCTGGGTGACGGTCGAAGTGCCGTGCTCGGTCTTTTCCCAGTAGTGCGGGTTGAAGCAGAGCTGCCAGAAGGCCTTGTAGGCGGCGATCGAGTGCAGGACCCAGTAGAGCGGGAGCAGGATGCCGACCGGCACGAGGTCGTAATAGCGGCGCTTGAGCGCAGCGATGACGCCGAAATAGACGAGGAAGAGGTTGCCGATCACGAGGTTGAACAGCGCCATGGTGCCGAACGGCTCGGGGAAGAGCCAGCCGAAATCCCAGGTGTTGGTGAACCAGACCAAGAGCGTGATGGCCCAGAGTATAGGCGCCAGCAGCATGGTGAAGGGCGGCGCGCCGATGAAGAAGTGGAAGGAAAAGAAGCCCTTGGCGCCGATCGAACGCCAGAGCTGGATAGGGTGGCGCATGTGGACCAGCCAGGTCTGCATGTAGCCCTTGATCCAGCGCGAGCGCTGCTTGATCCAGCTGGGGAGGACGCCGTTCGCCTCCTCGTAGGTCGTCGAGTTGATGACGCCGACCGTAAAGCCTTCCTGAGCGAGGCGGACGCCGAGATCGGCGTCCTCGGTGACGTTGTAGGGATCCCAGGCGCCGACCTTGCGCAGGGCATCGAGCTTGAAGTGGTTGGACGTGCCGCCGAGCGGAATCGGCACCTTCAGCCAGTCGAGGCCGGGCAGCAGGAAATCGAACCACTGGCTGTATTCGAGCGTGAACATACGCGTCAGCCAGTTTTCGGAGCGGTTGAAATAGTTGAGCCGGCCTTGGACACACGCAAGGCGCGGGTCGCCGTGGCGGAAGGCGAGCACGGCCTTTTTCAGCTGGTCGGGCTCGGGCTGATCCTCGGCGTCGTAGATAGTGACGTACTCGCCGCGGCAGAACTGCAGGGCGTAGTTGCAGGCCTTGGGCTTGGTCTTGGGTTGGCTGGGCGGGACGCGCACGATCTCGAACGTGCCGGGGAGGCGCAGCGCCTTAGCGGCCTCGATGGTCTCGGTGTCGTCTTCCTCGAGCACCAGCTTCACTTCGAGTTTCGATGCCGGATAATCGAGGTTTTTCAGCGCCTTGGTGAGAAGCGGCAGCACCTTGGCTTCACGGTACATGGGGACGAGCACGGAATAGACCGGGAGTTCGCTGTCCTTGAGGTCGGCGACAGCCTCGGCCGAGACTTCCATATCGGCCTTGCGCGAGGCGCCGACGAAGGTAAGCACGAACTTGAAGAGGAAGGTGACCGTGTAGAGCGCGGTGAAGAAGCTCATGAGGCCGACAAGCGTCGGCATGGTGGCGAAGATCAGCCCCAGCGCGAGCGCGGCGAGGCCGCCCCAGATCACCAGCTTCTGCGGCTTGGTGATGGTGAACTTGGCCGAATGCTCGGGCTTCCACGAATAGAGCGCCTCGCGGGCGAAGAAGCTGTCCCAGTCGCGGAAGAGGTGCGCGGTCTGCCACAGGATATCGAAGGGCGAGGTGATGACGAGGTCGTAATTGTCGATGCCGTAATGGCTGTCGGCCCACTCGATATGGTCGGCGGTGAGCGTGGTGGCGGCGAGCACGACCTTGCCGTTCTGGGTGCGCCACGGGATCATGCCACGATCGGCGTAATCGAGCCGGTCCTCGATCTTCACCAGCGTTTCGTCGATCGGCTCCTGCTGGAGGTTGACGAAGGGAAGGCCGTAAACCTCTGCCACGGTTCGATAATAATCGATGGGCCGGATGTAGCCGAGCGAGATCACCGTCTGCGCGAGGGTGGAGCCCCACTCCGCCTTCTGCCGCAAGGCGACGGCGAGCTGGGTGAGCTTCAGCGCCTTCTTGCCGACGAGGTAGTTGGCGACTTCGAGATCGAAACGATCGCCCAGCGAGCGCGCCTTGGGCACGCCAAGGAGCTCGGTGGTGTCGTCGGTTGGGGTACGCGGTACAGCATTGGCCATGCTGCCGATTTAGCCGGGCGATGGGTGAAAAAAGCCCAAATCCGAAGCGCAGCAATAACCGAATCCGGCAAATGTGATCCGCTTGTATTCGGGGCCCCAGCGCCTACGTTTTGCTCGCCAGTAGAGGAGCTTCCGTGCCGCAGCCGCCGACTACCCTCACCGACGAGCTCGGCATTGCGCTTTCCAACCTCGCGGATGCGGCGGTGGCGCCGTTCACGCCGACGCTGCGGCTCGGGGTGACCGGGCTAAGTCGCGCTGGCAAAACGATTTTCATCACGGCGCTGATCCATAACCTGACGACGGGCGGGCGACTGCCGGGGTTTGCGGCGATGACCGAGGGGCGGTTCATCGGGGCGCGGGTGGCGGAGCATCCGGACCAGGGCGTGCCGCGGTTTGCCTATGAGCAGCACCTCAAGGCGCTAACCGGCAAGCCCGCCGTGTGGCCGGAAAGTACGCGGAAGATCAGCCAGATACGGCTGCAGCTTAAGTTTCAGAGTCAGCGCTGGACGCGGGGCTGGCAGGGGCCGACGGTGCTCAACCTCGACATTGTCGACTATCCCGGCGAGTGGCTGCTCGATTTGCCGCTGCTGTCGCTGAGCTATGGCGAGTGGAGCGCGCAGGCCCTGAAGCGGGCCCAAAGCGGCCATGAAGGTGAACACTACCTGAGTGCTGTCTCAACTGCCGATCCGCAGGCGGAGGCCGATGAACCGACGGCCGAGCGGCTGGCGGCGAGTTTCACCGATTATCTGCGGCGCTCGCGGGAGGATGGGGCGCTGTCGACGCTGCCGCCGGGGCGGTTCCTGATGCCGGGGGACCTCGAGGGCTCCCCTGCCCTGACGTTTGCGCCATTGCCGGGGCCGGCGGGTGCGGTGCGCTCGACCAGCCTCCATGCGATGATGGAGCGGCGGTATGAGGCGTACAAGTCGCTGGTGGTGCGGCCGTTCTTTCGCGACCATTTCGCCCGGCTCGACCGGCAGATCGTGCTGGTGGATACGCTGCGGGCGCTGAATGCGGGGCCGGCCGCAGTCGCGGACCTCGAGACGGCGCTGACCGATATCCTGGGCTGCTTCCGGCAGGGCGACAACAACGTGCTGACGCGGCTCGTGGCGCGGCGGATCGACCGGATCCTGTTCGCGGCAACAAAGGCCGACCACATCCATTCTTCGAGCCATGAGCGGCTGGAAGGGCTGATGAACCGGCTGGTGGCGCAGGCGGCGCGGCGGGCCAAGTTTGCCGGGGCGACGACGAAGTCGATTGCGCTGGCGGCGATCCGGGCGACGCGGGAGAGCGTGGTGGCGGATAGCGGCGAAAAGCACGAGGTGATCGTGGGGACGCCGCAGGCGGGCGAGGTGCTCGACGGGGTGACCTATGACGGGAAGACCGAGGTTGCCCTGTTTCCCGGCGACCTGCCGGACGATCCCGACAAGCTGCTGACAGCGCCGGTGGCGCTCAACTTCCTGCGCTTCCAGCCGCCCGGAAAGCTCGAGAAGAACGCCGAGGGTAACGTGGTGCTGCCGCATATCCGGTTCGACCGGGCGATCGATTTCCTGATCGGGGATTGGCTGAGATGAAACCGCCTTTTGCGCGTGCCATCGATCCGGAGACTGGCGAGGTTGCAGCCGAGCGGCGGCCGCGGGCCTTTGCGCCCGAGGCCGCGCCGGTGCCCGAGGTGATCGAGGTTTTGTCGGACGACGCGGTGGATGTCGACGCGGAGGTGGCGGAGCCGCCGCGGCTGACGAGCTGGCTCGGGCGGATCGTGGCGGTGGCCGGCGGGCTGCTGGTGTCGCTGGCGCTTGGGCTGGCGACGGAGCGGCTGGTGAGCGAGCTGTTTGCGGCGCAGCCGTGGCTCGGCTGGGTAGCGGTCGCCATCGTCGTGGTGCTGGTGGTGGCGCTGGTCGCGATCATCATCCGCGAGGTGGCGTCGCTGATGCGGTTGCGGGCGCTCGACCGGGTGCGGGCCGAGGCGCTGCGGGTGATCGAGACGGACGATCCCCGCAAGGGCAAGGCGATCGCGGCGGAACTGCTCGGGATTTACGGCGGACGGGCCGACCTGGCGCGGCCGCGTGGCGAGCTCGAAACGAACGGGCGGCATGTGTTTGACGGGGCGGAGCATGTGCGGCTCAGCGAGCGGCTGCTGATGGCGCCGCTCGATGCGCGGGCCCGGGCACTGACGGCAGCGTCGGCGCGACGGGTGGCGCTGGTGACGACGGTGTCGCCCCGGGCGCTGGTGGATATCGCATTCGTGGTGTTCGAGAGCGTGCGGCTCGGCGGCGATATCGCGCGGCTCTACGGGGCGCGGCCGGGGGTGATCGGGACGTGGCGGCTGGTGGGCGCGATCCTCGCGCATCTGGCAGTCACCGGCGGGCTGGTGCTGACCGATGGCGTGGTGGAGCAGCTGCTCGGCCAGGGGCTGGCGGCAAAGCTGTCGGCGCGGCTCGGCGAAGGCGTCGTCAACGGGCTGATGACGGTGCGCGTGGGGATCGCGGCGATGCGCGTGGTACGGCCCCTGCCCTTCGTGGCGGTGAAACAGCCGATGGTGAAGGATTTTATCCCGGAACTCGGCAACGTGCTGGCCAAGACCGACCGTTAGCGGATCGGTGAACAATCCGTTCGCCGGTTACATGCATGTGCCGTCTTGCCCTCGGTGACTTGGAGCACATATTTAGCCTCAGTCACTGTTTGTAACCAAGAGGGATTGGCCATGTTCAAGGTCGCTGTGTTTGTGGGTTCGACCCGCGAAACCTCATCCAATATGAAGCTGGCCCGCGCGCTGGAAAAGCTGAGCGCCGGGCGGCTCACATTCAACTTCGTCGATATCGCCAGCCTGCCGTTCTACGACGACACGCTGTGGGACAATCCGCCGGCCCAGGTGATCCGGCTGAAGCGCGAGATCACCGAGGCCGATGCGGTGCTGTTCGTGACGCCGGAGTATAACCGCTCGATCCCGGGCATCCTCAAGAACGCCATCGACTGGCCGTCGCGGCCGTTCGGCGAGAGCGTGTGGACCGACAAGCCGGGCGCCATTGCGGGCGCGACGGGCGGTGTGTCGGGTACGGCGGCGGCGCAGGTGCACCTCCGCTCGATCCTGCCGGTGGTGGGCGTGGCGCTGATGGGCCGGCCGGAGATCTACTTCCAGTCGCGGCCGGGTTCGATCGACGACGAGCTCAACTTCACCGACGAGCGGGTGAAGACGAACCTCAATATCTGGGTCGACCAGTTCGTGCAGTGGATCGGCCGTTTCGCCGAGCCCCGCGCGGTGGAGCTGGTCGAAGTCGAGCGCAAGACCGCCTGACATATGACGGTAGCATGGGCACGCTAACGCTCTCTCCCGAACCCGGCGCGGGGCCGGGATGGAGAGTTTTCATGCCCAACTACCTGCTCGCCTATCATGGCGGTTCGATCCCCGAGGGTGAGGAGGCGCAGGCCGCCTCGCTCGAAGCCTGGAATGAATGGATGGATGCGGTGGGCGAGCAGCTGCTCGACGGGGGCAACCCGGTCGGCGCGTCGCGGACCATCGGTTCGGACGGCGCGGTTTCGGAGACCGAAGGCGACCGCGTGACGGGCTACTCGATCATCGAAGCCGACGATATCGACGCGGCGATCGAGCTCGCCCGGGGCTGCCCGATCCTCGCCGATGGCGGTAGCGTGGAAGTGGCCGAACTCGTCGACATGATGGCGTTCGACGACGAGGACGAAGATGAAGACGACGAGGATGACGAGGACGATTGATCCTCGGTGTCCCGCCGAAAAAGGATCGGCCCGCCAGTTGGCGGGCCGATTTGCATTCAGCTGATCGGTTCGATCAGAAGCCGACCTTGATACCGGCCAGCACCGTGCTGCCGCCGAAGCTGGCGCCATAGTAGTCATCATCGGTGTAGTTGTTGCGATCCAGCGAGTCCTGGAAGCGGTATTCGACAAGACCGGTGATGTTGTCGGTGAGCTTCATGCCGACGCCGGCGATGAGCTGGTAGCCGATGCCGTTGTAGGCATAGTCGGTGCCGAAATAGTTTTCGTTCTGCCAGATGTAGCCGAGACCCGCGGCGCCGTAGACGCTGAACGTGTCGTTGAGGTGCAGGGTGTACTTGGCGTTCGCCATCAGGCTGGTGGTCGTATAGACGTCGTCTTCGCCGTCATCGACGCTGGTGCGCGAGGTGTGGAGCACGTCGGCTTCGAGCGAGAGGCCATCCATCACCACGACGCCGATGGTGCCGGCGACCGCCCAACCCGGATTGGTCTCGGTGTTGCCGTCGTCTTCACCGTCTTCCCACCACTGGATGTCGCCGCCGATCGCGCCGCCGAGCAGCTGGGCATAGATGCTGCTGTCGACGAAGGACGGATCGACCGAAGCCGGGGCGGTGTCGACGATGAGGTCGGCAGCGTGGGCGGCCGAGGCAAAGCCGAGGGCGGTGGCGGCGAGAAGAAGAGCGCGAAGCGACATGTACGATTCCCAATAATTTGATGGCGGGCAGATGCCGCGTTACGCAGCGCTACGCAATCGAATTCGATGCGACTTGTCTGTTCTGGCGCAACGGTGTTGCACATGAACAACAGACAAATCCGTTCATTTACAATGCAGTAACACTCGGAAACAGATGAACGGGCGCGAGCCCTCTCTGGACCGATCCGGCCGGTGTGATAGCGTTCGGCAGGTACAGCAGAGGAGCCCCACATGGACGAGACCAGCGCGAAGTTCGTGGGGTCGATTCCGGACTTTTACGAGCGCGGCATGGGGCCGGTGATCTTCGCCGATTTCGCGCTCGACATGGCGCAGCGGGTGAAGGCGCTGAACCCGAAGCTGGTGGTGGAGACGGCGGCGGGCACGGGCATCCTCACCCGGGCGCTGCGCGATGCGCTGCCGGGGCGCACGAAGATCATCGCCACCGACCTCAACCCGCCGATGCTGGAGATTGCCAAGCGCAAGTTCGCCCGCGGCGAGCCGGTGAACCTGCAGCCCGCCAACGCGGTGGACTTGCCGTTCGACGATGCCTGCTGCGACCTGCTGGTCTGCCAGTTCGGGCACATGTTCTTCCCCGACAAGCAGCAAGCGCTCGATACGGCCTACCGGGTGCTGGAGGATGGCGGGCATTATCTCTTCAGCGTGTGGGACAGCCACGCGTTCAACACCTATGCCGAGGTGACGCACCGGATTGCCGGGACGCTGAACCCGGAAAATCCGCCGCAGTTCTTCGCCTTCCCCTACTCGTTCAGCGCGCTCGATCCGATCAAGGACGGGCTGATGGCGGCGGGGTTCTCGAGCGTCGAGATTTCGGTGGTGCGGATCGAAAAGGTGGTGGCCGACCCCGAACTGTTCGCGCGGGGCATGGTGTTCGGCAATCCGCTGTTCACGCAGATTTCTGAGCGCGGCGGCGACCCGGAGGCGGTGGCGCAGACGATCCTCGCGGAGTTGCGCGAGAAATTCGGCGCCGACGAGATGGTGGTGCAGTTGCAGGCGATCGTGTTCACCGCCCGCAAGGGGGCGGTGCGGCGGGCCTGAACCCGCCGCATGCGATCAGGCGGTCGCCGGATCGCGCTGGGCGAGGCCGAGGAAGGCGATGGCGCCGGCGGCGATGATCAGGGCCATGATGGCGATCAGCACGAAATCGGTCCATTGCGGCTTGAACACCATGTCGATGATGATGACCAGCATCACGGTGTAGTCGAAGCGGGCGACGCGCATCAGCTTCTTGCCGGCGGCAAGGGCCGCATCGGTCTGGCCGGCGGCGACGAGCGAGGCGAGCTTGCGGCCGGTGGGTTCGATGACGAGCAGGCCGGTGAAGAAGGTCGAAGCGAAGGCAGCGAGCCCGAGCACGACCCAGAACTGACCCCACATGCCGCCGAAGGTGGCGGTGATGGCGCCGAAGACCACGGTGAGGAACGACGTGGGGACGAACCAGGTCTTGCCCAAGAGGTTCATGATGTCGAGCATCTTGAACAGGGCGGTTTCGCCCTCGGCGCGCTCGGCCAGCGTGGAGGCGACCAGCAGCGTGAGGCCACCGCCGACCCAGGCGAGCGCGGTGAGGACGTGGAGGAATTTGAAGACGGTGTAGAGATCCATGAAAGCCCTCTCGGATCAGCCCCCCGCGAGGTGGCGGGGAGGTAAGGCGCGGGGGATGAATGGGGGGTGAATGCCCCTTCGACAGGCTCAGGATGAGGGAGCCGGTGGGGAGGAGAGAGACCCCTCATCCGCCCTTCGGGCACCTTCTCCCACAAGGGGAGAAGGGAGTGGTGCCACGATCGTGGCCCGGTGCACCGGATCGCCCCTCTCCCCTTGAGGGAGAGGGTGGCGCGTAGCGCCGGGTGAGGGGACGATCAGCGATGAGGGGTGGGTGCGGGCATCGCCGGGGCGTAGGCTCATCGCCCCGCCTCGATTCCCCCGGATGCCGATCATGAACCTGCGACTTGCTGCACTGATTGCCGCGGTGCTGTGGGGGTTCACCTATATCCTGACCACGACGATGCTGCCGCACAATCCGGTGTTTTTGGGTGGGGTGCGGGCGCTCGGGGGTGGGCTGGTGTTGCTGGCGCTGGCGCGGCAGGCGGTGCCCAAGGGCTATTGGCCGAAGTTGATCGTGCTCGGGACGCTGAATTTCGGGGCGTTCTTTTCGCTGCTCTTCGTCGCCGCCATCCGGCTGCCGGGCGGGGTGGCGGGGACGTTCCAGACGCTGGGGCCGCTGATTTCGATCCTGCTCGCCTGGGCGCTGCTGCGGCAGCCGCCGACCCTGATGAAGATCGTGTCGATCATCGTCGGCGCGGTGGGCGTGGCGCTGGTGATTTTGCGCGGCGATGCCGGGATGGATGGCGTCGGCGTGGTGGCGGCGCTGCTGAGCGTGGTGGCGGGGTCGCTGGGCGGGATTTTGATCAACCGCTGGGGGCGGCCCGAGGGGATGTCGCTGCTGAGCTTTACGGCGTGGCAGCTGATCGTCGGCGGCGTCGAACTCGGCGTACTGGCGGTGGCGATCGGGGATTTGCCGGGGGCGATCAGCGGGATGAATGTGCTGGGGCTGGTGGTGCTGGCGCTGCTGCTGACCGCCCTGCCCTTCGTGCTGTGGTTCCGGGCGATCGTGGCGCTCGGGGCCGCGTCGGTGATCCCGTTCATCCTCGTGACGCCGGTGGTGGCGTTCGTGCTCGATGCGGCGGTGAAGGGCGTGGTGCCGAGCGCGCTGCAGGTGGTCGGCGTGGTGCTGGTGATGGCGGGGCTGGTGGTGAACCAGTGGGGCTCAGTCAGGAAGTAGGAAGTAGGAGGTAGGAGGTAGGAGGTAGGGCAACGCCGCTCGACCTGCCCTAACTCCTACTTCCTAACTCCTACTTCCTAATTCCTTACCAGCTCAGCCGCTTTTCTTCGGCTTCCCTTGCGGCGAAGCGGTCGCGGGCTTCGGCGATGCGGGTGTTGTTGGCGTTGGCCCAGCGGGTGAGGACGAAGATGGGTTCGCGCAGTTCCACGCCCATGTCGGTGAGTTCGTAGTCGACGCGGGGCGGGATGCTCGGCGTGACTTTTCGCGAGATGAAGCCGTCCTTTTCGAGGTCGCGCAGAGTGGCGGTCAGCATCTTCTGGCTGACGCCGTCGATCTTGCGCTTCAGCTCCGAGAAGCGGAGCGGGCCGTGGCCCAGCGCCATGATGATGTACATGGTCCACTTGCCGCCGATCTGGGCCAAAACCTCGTTCACCGGGACGATGGCGCGCTTGCACTCCTCGAAATCGCGCGGCGGGCCGTCCTCGAAGCGGTGAGGTTTTACGGCCTCTTTCACGGCGACCGGCTGCGGGGTGAAGGTTTCCATCGGGTGACTCCGTCTCAGATTGGTGCCGTCTTGCGAGACAATCCAGCAGGCACATACATAGCGTCAGTTACTGACGGTGACTAGGTCTCTGTTGGTGGCTACCCCCCATACTTTGTTCGCAAGGCAGCAGCAGATGACTAACCCCGTTAAGCCGAAGATCGGCATCATCCTTTCCACCACGCGCCAGGCGCGTTTTGCCGACCGGGCGACCCAGTGGCTCGGCGACATCGTGAAAGCGCGCGACGACATGGAGTTCGAGGTCGTGGACCTGCGCGATTTCGACCTGCCGATGTTCGACGCGGTGGGCTCGCCGCGCTTCGTGCCGCTGACCGACCCCGAGCAGCTGCGCTTCGTGCACAAGATCGCGGAGTTCGACGGCTACATCTTCATGACGGCCGAATACAACCACACGGTGCCGGCGGTGCTCAGCAACGCGCTGACCTACATTTTCGACGAGATGGCGAAGAAGCCGGCGGCGTTCGTGGCCTATGGCTCGGTGGGCGGGGCGCGGGCGGTGGAGCACCTGCGCGGCCAGGTGATCGAGCTCTCGATGGTGCCGACGAAATCGGCCGTTCATATCGGCTGGGAGCCGATGAAGGGCATGCTGTTCGACGGCAAGGATTTTGCCGATTTCCCGTATTTGGTGCCGACGGCGACGCCGATGCTCGATGAGTTGAGCTGGTATGCGCGGGTGCTGAAGGAGGGGCGGGACGAGGTGAAGGTGGCGGTGGCGGCCTGAGGCTCCTACCCCCACCCTAGCTCTGCTACGGCCCCTTGGGCCTAGCGGCGCTACCCTCCCCGCAAGGGGGAGGGAGACGATAGAACCGAAGTCGCAGTGACGCGCCTCCCTCCCCCTTGCGGGGAGGGTAGCAGAGCTTGCGAGCGCAGCGAGTTAGCGGCGCTTGGGTCGGGGTGACGGCACGCGCCACCCTTGCCCCTTACTTCGGCAGATCAAACCGATCCGCGTTCATCACTTTCGTCCACGCCGCCACGAAGTCTTTGGCGAACTTGGCGGCCGAGTCGGACTGGCCGTAGACTTCGGCGAAGGCGCGGAGCTGGCTGTGGGCGCCGAAGATCAGGTCGACGCGGGTGGCCGTCCAGGTCGGGGTGCCGGTCTTGCGGTCGACGCCCTGGTAGACGCTGTGATCGTCCGAGGCCGGCTTCCACTGCGTGCCCATGGACAGCAGGTTGACGAAGAAGTCGTTCGTCAGCTGGCCCGGGCGGCCGGTGAGGACGCCGTGCTCGTTGCCGATGCCGAGGACGCGGAGGCCGCCGAGCAGCACGGTCAGCTCCGGGCCGGTGAGGCGGAGGAGCTGGGCCTTGTCGATCATGGCTTCCTCGGGCTGCAGGAACTGGCGGCCCGAGAGGTAGTTGCGGAAGGCGTCGGCGCGGGGTTCAAGCGCAGCGAAGGAGGCGACATCGGTCTGCTCCTGCGTCGCGTCGGTGCGGCCGGCGACGAAGGGCACGAAGACCGGGTTACCGGCATCCGCTGCGGCCTTTTCGATACCGACATTGCCGGCGAGCACGATCAGGTCGGCAATCGAGACGCGCTTGATGCCCTGCTGGAATTTCTGCTGGATGACCTCTAACTTGCCGAGGACCTTCGCCAGCTGGGGCGGGTTGTTGACGGCCCAATCCTTCTGCGGGGCGAGGCGGATGCGGGCGCCATTGGCGCCGCCGCGCTTGTCGGACCCACGGAAGGTGGAGGCCGAGGCCCAGGCGGTGCCGACGAGTTCGGCGACGGTGAGCCCGGTGTTGAGGATTTCGGTCTTCAGCCCGGCGATGTCCTGCTCATTGACGAGCGGGTGAACGACCGCGGGGAGCACATCCTGCCAGATCAGGTCTTCGGCCGGGACTTCGGGGCCGAGGTAGCGGACCTTCGGGCCCATGTCGCGGTGGGTGAGCTTGAACCAGGCGCGAGCGAAGGCGTCGGCGAACTGGTCGGGGTTTTCGAGGAAGCGGCGCGAGATCTTCTCGTAGGCCGGGTCGGCGCGCAACGACAGGTCGGTGGTGAGCATGGTCGGGACGCGCTTGCCAGTGCCGAAGGCATCGGGGATGACGGCCTCGGCGCCCTTGGCGGTCCACTGCTTGGCGCCGGCGGGCGAGGTGGTGAGTTCCCACTCGTAGGCGAAGAGGTTCTCGAAGAAGTAGTTCGACCACTGGGTCGGGGTCTGGGTCCAGGTGACCTCGAGGCCCGAGGTGATGGCGTCGGCGGAGTGGCCCGTGCCGTGGCCGCCCTTCCAGCCGAGGCCCTGGTCTTCGAGCGCGCCGGCTTCGGGTTCGGGGCCGACGAGCGACGGATCACCGGCGCCGTGGGTCTTGCCGAAGGTGTGGCCGCCGGCGATGAGCGCGACGGTTTCCTCGTCGTTCATGGCCATGCGGGCGAAGGTTTCGCGGATGTCGCGGGCCGCCTTCAGCGGGTCGGGATTGCCGTTCGGGCCCTCGGGATTGACGTAGATGAGGCCCATCTGCACGGCGCCGAGGGGCTCGGAGAGCTGACGCTCGCCCGAATAGCGCTCGTCGCCCAGCCAGGTGCCCTCGGGGCCCCAGTAGAGCTCTTCGGGTTCCCAGACGTCGGCGCGGCCGCCGGCGAAGCCGAAGGTCTTGAAGCCCATCGATTCGAGGGCGACGTTGCCGGTGAGGATCAGCAGGTCGGCCCAGGAGATGCGGTTGCCGTATTTCTGCTTCAGCGGCCAGAGCAGGCGGCGGGCCTTGTCGAGATTGGCGTTATCCGGCCACGAGTTGAGCGGAGCAAAGCGCTGCTGGCCCTGCCCGGCGCCGCCGCGGCCGTCGGTGATGCGATAGGTGCCGGCCGAATGCCAGGCCATGCGGACGAAAAGGCCGCCGTAATGGCCGAAATCGGCCGGCCACCAGTCCTGCGAGTCGGTCATGAGCGCGGTGAGATCGGCCTTCAGCGCCTTGAGGTCGAGCTTGGCGAACTCCTTGGCGTAGACGAAATCGTGGCCGAGCGGGTCGCTGAGCGTCGAGTTGCGGTGGAGCATCGAGATATCGAGCCCGGTCGGCCACCAGTCACGGTTGGCCGGGCCGCGCTTCGGAGCGCCGCCGTGACCACCGCCGTGGGGAACCGGGCACTCGCCGCCATTGCCGTTATTGCCGTCCATTTTCCGAAGCTCCTGAAGTTTGGAACCGTTCTAGTGAGCGCCACCGATTAGGCCAATTGATTGTGCTAACCGGCCTGATAACGTGGCGTTATGAATGTGACGCTGCGACAGATGAGTTACGCCCTCGCTTTGGCGGAAACCGGGCATTTCGGCCGGGCAGCTGAAAGCTGCCATGTGACGCAGCCGGCGTTGAGCCAGCAGATCCGGCAGCTCGAAGAGCTGTGCGGCGGGCCGCTGTTCGATCGGCTGGGCAAATCGGTGCGGGTGACGCCGCTCGGGCGCGAGTTCGTGGAGCGGGCGAGGGTCATCCTCGAGCAGGCCGACGGGCTGGAGCTGTTCCTCGCGGGCAAGCGCGGGCGGCCGGAGCGGGCGCTGCGGTTCGGGCTGATTCCGACGGTGGCGCCCTACCTGTTGCCCGATATTTTCCCGGCGCTGCAGCGCGAGTTGCCGGACCTGAGCTTTGCGGTTTCCGAGAGCCGGACGGATGCGCTGATCGAGGGGATCGAGGATGGGAGCCTCGATATCGCGCTGATCGCGACGGAGCTGCCGACGGGCGGGCCGAAGCTGGTGGAGGCGCCGCTGTTTTCGGACGAGTTCGTGCTGGCGACGCCGGCGGGCGAGGATGCGGCGGAGCCGGTGGCGCTCGCCGGGCTCGACGGGGCACGGATGCTGCTGCTCGACGAGGGGCACTGTTTTCGCGACCAGGCGATTGCGGCGTGCGGGCTCGATCGCGAGGCGAGCCGGCGGACGTTCGCGGCAACGTCGCTGTCGACGATCGTGGAGTTCGTGGCCAATGGGCAGGGCGTGACGCTGCTGCCGCAGATTGCGCTGCGCAAGGAAGCAGTGGGCGGGCGGATCGCCGTGCACGCGCTGCAGAGCCCGGGCGCGCGGCGCAACCTGCGGCTGGTGTGGCGCGACGGGGCGCCCTATTCGGGGATTTTCGGCGAGGTGGCGGCGGTGATCCGCGGCGTCAGGGGATGACCTGCCGCCAGGTGCGGACCCTTACCTCGTCCCCTGCCCTGATGACGCCTTCGCGTTCGACCCAGGCGACGAGGCCGCGCTTGTCTTTCGCAGCCCGGACGAAGGCGAATTGGAGGTCTGGGCGATCGGCGACGTTGGCGGCGATGGCGGCGCCGGATTTGCGGCAGGGGTCGTTGTCGCCATCCACGCGCAGGGTGGCGCCGGAGGGGAAGATCAGCAGCGTGCGGGGCGGGAGCTGGGTGAGGTTCGGGATGCCCGAGAGGAGCAGGTTTGCGCCGATCCAGGTGGGATCGAGGTGCGGGATGTTCAGCGTCGCGGCGATTTCGGCCAGTTCTTCGACCGAGACGATCGAGACCTGGCGTTCGTTGCGCATCGGCGTGCCGCGCGGATACCAGGGCTCGCGTGGGCCGGCTTTACGCAGCAGGCCCTCGTGGCGGTCGCCGGCGATGCCCGAATAGGTGAGGATCAGCGCGTCGTGCGGGGTGGAGCCGACCGCTTTGCCCTCGACCACGTAGGTGCCTTCGACCCGGGCGGTGAAAGTCTGCGCGGGGCGGTCCATCACACCGGGTCGGCCACGGGGGCGGCGCGGCGACGGCGGACCACCGAATCCCCGGTGAAGATGATCAGCGACAGCCAGATCAGCGCGAAGCTGATGAGGCGCGTGGCGTTGAGGTGTTCGCCAAACAGCACCAGCGCCAGCACGAACTGAATCGACGGCGAGATGTATTGCAGCATGCCCATGGTGGTGAGCCGCAGCCGCTGCACGGCGAAGGCGAAGAGCAGCAGCGGGATGGCCGTGCCGGGGCCGGTGAGGATCAGCAGGAACAGCGAGTACGGGTCGGCCATGGGGCCGAGGCTGCCATTGCTGATCGAAACGAACGCCAGATAGGCGAGCGCGACGGGCGAGAGCACCAGGGTTTCGACGAAGAGGCCGGCGAGCGCGGTCGCCTTCGCGGTCTTCCGCAGGTAGCTGTAGATGGCGAAGGTGACGGCGAGGGTCACTGCGATCACAGGGAAATTGCCGAGCCCGGCCGCCTGGATGGCGATGCCGATGGCGGCAATGGCGATGGCTACGACCTGCACGCGGTTCAGCTTCTCGTTGAGCAGCACCATGCCGAAGGCGACGTTGACCAGCGGGTTGATGAAGTAGCCGAAGCTCGCCTCGAGCACCTGGTTGGTTTCGACCGAGTAGACGTAGATCAGCCAGTTGGCGGCGAGGAACAGGGCGCCGAGCCCCATGCGCAGCGTGCCGGCCCGATCGCGAAGCACGGCGCGGACCTCGGCGGTGCGGCCCGCGACCATCAGGATGATGCCGACGAACAGCAGCGACCAGAGCGTGCGGTTGGCGACCAGCGTGGTCGAGCCGACATCGCGCAGCAGATTGAAGAGGAGCGGCAGAAAGCCCCACATCAGATAGGCGGCAATGCCGACGGCGAGGCCGCTATCGGTGGCTTTGGTGTCGGAAGTGGAGGTGGACGCCAAGGGGCGGCTTTCAGGTTCGTGCGGGGGTGGGTTTAGCAGCGCGCGGGCGCGCTCACAAATGCGAGTTTGTGATGTTGGGTAGTGAGTGGGGTGATGGGTCGGGGGCAAGTACCCCCACCCTAGCTCTGCTACGTCGCTTCGCTCCTAGCGGCGCTACCTTCCCCGCAAGGGGGAGGGAGAGGAAAGAACCGATGTCTCAGTGACGCACCTCCCTCCCCCTTGCGGGGAGGGTAGTGGAGCTCGGCGGCTTGCCGCCTAGCGAAACTAGGGTGGGGGTGAATGCCGCTGATTTTGATCAAACCAAACGGCCTCGTGCTGCGTTCCGTCTCGTCTATCGCAAGGAGAACACCATGAAAGCCAAGACCACCTGGATCCTCATCGCCGATGGTGCGCAGGCGAAGGTTTTCGAGCATTTGGGGCCGGGCACGGGGCTCCGGGCCGTGGAGGACATGCAGTTCGAGCAGACCCCGCTGCAGGCGCAGGAAATCATGGCCGACCGGCCGGGACGCGCGTCGTCGGCGGGCGCGGCAGGCGCTCGCAGCGCGATGGAATATTCGTCGGACCCGGTAGCGGTGCGCGAGCGGCGGTTCGTCGAAAATGTCGCCGAGGAGCTGGAGAAGCACCTGCAGAAGGGTGAGTTCGAGCGGCTGATCGTGGCGGCGGCGCCGACGGCGCTCGGCGACCTGCGGCCGGCGCTCAGCAAGGGCGTGAAGGACACGATCGTGGCCGAGCTGCCCAAGGATCTGACCAACATCCCGACGCCCAAGCTCGAGGCGCATTTCGACGGGCTGCTGGCGCTTTAAGTCGGAGGGAGCGGCGGCGCTGCTGTCGCCGCCGCTCGACCCCGGATCAGTTGCCGTACTGGAGCGTGCTCAGCACGCGACCGGCGCGGTAGGCGGCAATCGTGTTGTCGCTGGGCACCGACCAGAACACCACCTGCACCGAGCCGAGGCCGGGCTGCGAGTAGTAGAAGTTCTGGAACTCGAGCTCCTGCCCGGCTTCGCCGAACTGGTATTCCATCACGTTCCACGGCTTGTCGCCGACGTTCTCGACGCGCTCGGAGATGATGGTCGGGTCGGTGCCGCCATTGGCGTTCTTGCCGTTGATCAGCACGGCGCTACGGAAATCGGACGGAGTGAACGCCTCTTTCTCGGTGATGATGGTGAAGCCCACCTTCTGGTCCGGCGAGAAATAGAGGAACTCCTGGTCGCCCTGCTGCGGCTGGACTTCCCAGTCGCCTTCGTCGATGCAGGCCGACAGCTTGATGTTCTTGGAATTGATGGTGTCGCAGGCGGCGAAGGCCGGCGACACCGCAAAGACGGTCGCGATGGCGACGGCGGCGAACGCGAGTGTGCGCATGTGGATGTGTCCCTACGGATTTGCCCCGCGCGGACCATTGGCTGCCGTCAGGCCGTTCGCAAGCTAATTATTCGGCGGCGACGATTGTTTGATCAGCCGCGGCGGCTGGACCGGTGGCGAGGACGAATCCCTCGTCGAGCCAGCCGGTGATGCCGCCGATCATCTCCTTCACCGGCCGGCCGAGTTCGGCGAGGCGCAGCGCGCCCTTATTGGCGCCGTTGCAGTGCGGGCCGGCGCAGTAGGTGACGAACACTGTCGCCTGCGGCCATTCGGCCATCTTGCGGCCGGTGATCTTGCCGTGCGGCAGGTTGATGGCGCCGGGGACGTGGCCGGCTTCGAACAGCGCGGGGCTGCGCACATCGAGAAGCACGAAATCGGCGGCGTTGCGGGAGAGCGCGTCGTGGACATCCCAGCAGTCGGTTTCGAACGACAGGCGGCGGGCGAAGTGGAGGACGGCCTCGGCGGAGGAAGCGGCAGGCACGAGGGTGACGTTGCTCATGGGTGGCTCCGGTTGGTTTGCGGCTTGGAATGGCCGGATGTTGCCGGAGCGCGGCGGGATCGGGCAGTGGCGGGAATGCCAATATGCGGTAATATCCCGCCATGATGAGCACACCGCCCCATGTCGCCATTCTGGCCTACGACCAGCTCTGCATGTTCGAGTTCGGCATTGCGGTGGAGGTGTTCGGCCTGCCCCGGCCGGAATTCGAGGGGCTAGGCTGGTACACGTGGGAGATCGTCGGGATCGAGCCGGGGCCCTATCGCGCCATGGGCGGGCTGACGGTGGAGGCGGCGCATGATCTCGGCCGGCTCGCGACGGCGGACCTGATCGTGGTGCCGGGCTGGCGCGGGGCCAAAGCGCCGGTGCCGCCGGCTCTATGCGAGGCACTGCAGGTGGCGCATGCGCGCGGGGCGCGGATTGCGACGCTCTGCTCGGGCGTGTTCGTGCCGGCGCGGGCCGGGTTGCTCGATGGCAAGCGGGCGACGACGCATTGGCGCTACGCCGAGACGCTGGCGGCCGAGTGCCCGGCGGTGACGGTGGAGCCCGGGATTTTGTACCGCGAGGATGGCGGTGTGCTGACCGCGGCGGGCTCGGCGGCGGGGATCGACCTCTGCCTCCACATCGTGCGCACCGATTTCGGGCGCGAGGTGGCGAACGCCGTGGCGCGGCGGCTGGTGCTGCCCGCCCATCGCGATGGCGGCCAGGCGCAGTTCATCGCGCGGCCGGTAGCGAAGGAACGGCGCGGTCGCGTCGGCCCGCTGCTCGATACGCTGCGGGAGCGGCTCGACGAGGGCTGGACGATCGCGAAAATGGCTGATCTCGCAGCGCTCTCCGAACGCAGCCTCATCCGCCACTTCCGCGACGCCACTGGCATGAGCCCGCTCAACTGGCTGATCGCCGAGCGGGTGGAGCGGGTGAAAGAACTGCTGGAATCGACCCGGCTCGGCCTCGATGAGATCGCGCTGAGCGCCGGCTTCGGCAGCCAGGAAACGCTGCGGCACCATTTTCGGGCACGCACCGGCGTCAGCCCGAGCGCCTTCAGACGGGCGTTTGCGGCTTAGTCGTCGATTTCCTCATCCTCGTCGTCCTCGCCCTGCCCCGTTACTGCTTCGAGGAACTCGATGAGGATCGGGTTGAAGAGGTCGGGGCGTTCGAGGTTGGGGAAGTGGGCGGTGTCTTCGAGGACGATGGCGAAGGCGTTTTCGAACTCCTCCGACAGGTCTTCGTGGCGGGCGACGATGTCGGGCATGTCGAGGGCGCCGACCACCAGCAGAGTGGGCGCGGCGATGGCCGAGAGGGCGTCGACGGCGTCTTCGGGGTGCTCTTCCTCGGTGAGCTCGGGGTGGTTGAGGTGGATGGCGTTCATCTTGAGGAAGAGGTCGCGCGGCGGGCCCGAGACGCGGCCGGCTTCGCTCAGCGGGCCATCGAGCCAGAGATGAGCCTGGATGCGGTTGACCGTATCGAGGTTGCCGCGATCGTCGGCATATTCGAGCGCGTCCTCGAGATCGGCGGCTTCCTCGGGGATTTCGGCCTCGTCGGCACCGGTGACGGCGGTGCCGATCAGCACAAGGCCGATGGTGCGCTCGGGATGCTCGAGGGCGAAATCGATGGCGAGGCCGCCGCCCATCGAGGAGCCGACGAGGATGACGGCGTGCAACGACAGGCTATCGAGCAGCACCTCGAGATCGATGAGGTGGTTGAAGGGCACGTCCTCGGCGGTGGTTTCGCCGTAGCCGCGCCGATCGTAGGCCATGACGTGGTAGCCCTCTTCGGCCAGCTCGTTCAGCTGATCGGTCCACATGCGGCGATCGGTGACGCCGGAGTGCAGGAAGACCACCGGGATGCCGAAGCCGGCGGCCTCGCCGCGGATGGTGGCGCCGTCATAGGTGATCTCGAAGGGGGCGGTGGGCATGGGAGCACTCCGTTTACGCGGAAAGTTTCCGCCTAGCACCGCGGGCGGCGGCTGGCTAGCTTGGCGTGGGAGTGCACGGCGCAATGGCGGCCGCGGGAGTGTGAACCCTCGTCCTTCGACAAGCTCAGGATGAGGGTTCGGGGTGCGCTGGGGCAGGAAGATGCCCCAGTGATGTCAAGTCGATGGGCCCGCTGGCCCCCTCAGACGTCCACGCCGCGGCCCTGCATCATGGTGCGCCAGGGGGTGATGGCCTGGACCCAGCCGGGGCGGGCTTCGAGGCGGGCGAGCCAGGCGGTGATGTTGGGGTAGGCTTCGATGCCTAGGCGGCCGGGGCCGCGCAGGATGAAGTTGGTGCCGAGAGCGAAATCGGCGAGGCTCAGTTCGCCCACCACCCACTGCTTGCCCTCGAGCTGCTTTTCGAGGATCGGCAGGAGATCGGCGGCGGTCTTGAGGTGGCCGGCAATCGCGGCCTCGTCGGGCTCGCCCATGCCGAACAGCTTCTTCTGCACGCGCTCGAAGGCGATGGCCTGCAGCGCCGGGCCGAAATGGATGGCCTGCCAGTTGCTCCACTGGTCGCTGAGGCCGCGCAGTTTCGCGTCATCGGGGTAGAGGTTGCGGGCGGGCGCCTTGCTCGCGAGGTAGGCGTTGATGGCGCGCGATTCCCACAGCACGTAGTCGCCATCGACCAGCGTCGGCACCTTGCCGTTGGGGTTGAGGGCGAGGAATTCGGGCGACTTGTTCTCGCCGCCCATCATGTTCACGTCGACGATTTCGACGGGCAGCTCGAGCTCGAAAACGACGGCGCGCGAGCGGAGCGCGTTGGGCGAGCCGGGGAAGGAATAGAGTTTCATCTGAATGGTCCGGAAAAGGAATGGTCAGGCAGGCGCGCCACACGGTGCATGCCGGCGTGATGCGAACAAGTTATGTGCGCTATTGTGACGGTACGATGATGAAACCGGCGCCCTGCCCTAGCGGACGGCGACGATGAAGAGGCGGGGGAAGCGCAGCAGCACCTTGCCGTCGGAGGTGCGGGGATAAGCGCCGGTGATGTGCGCGAGATAGCGGGCGGTGAAATCGGCGCGCTGGTCGGGGGTGAGCGGATCGACGAACGGCTTCAGGCCGGTGGAGCTGACCCACTCGACGATGGCCTCGGGGCCAGCGAGCACGTGATTATAGGCGGTGTGCCAGATTTCGAGGCGGCTCGCGAAGGGGCGGAAGGCGTCGTAATAGGTCTGGACCGGCGGCAGCGGCATACGCGCGACGTCCTCGAGCTGTTCCGCCCACGGGCCCTCCATCGCCGTCTGGCGCATCAGCACGTGGCTGGGCTCGGCCATGTTGTCGGGCATCTGCACGGCGAGGACGCCGCCCTCCGGCAGGGCGCGCAGCACTTTGGGCAATTGCACGATGTGCGCCGAGACCCACTGGTAGATGGCGTTGGCGAAAACGAGATCGGTGCCGGGCTCGGGGATCCAGGTGCCGGCATTGGCGGCAGCAAAGCTTGCGGTCGGCAGCCGCTTCTTCGCCTCAGCCAGCATGTTGGGCGAAAGATCGAGCCCGGTGACCTGCGCCTCGGGCCAGCGCTCGACCAGCAGCTCGGTGGAGTTGCCCGGGCCGCAGCCCATGTCGACCACGGTCTTGGGCGCAGTGAGCGGCACCTGCGCGAGCAAGTCGCGAGCCGGACGGGTGCGCTCGTCCTCGAACTTCAGGTAGGTGGACGGGGACCAGTCAGCCATTTGTTGCGCGCTCCTCTGCTCGGCGCAGGGCTTATGCCGTGTCGGCGACGACGTCCATACGACGATCAGCGCGTGAAGCGGCCGGCGTCGATGCGGGAGGCGACACCGCAGAGCAGACCGGGATCGTGGCGGAGGCCGCAGGCGGCGGCCATGCGCTGCGAAGGGACGTTGGTGGGCGAGATCAGCTCATAGAGATGGGTGGCGCCTAGCCGGCTGAACGCGGCCTCAGCGATGCGGGCATTGATCTGGGCGCCGAGGCCCTTGCCGCGCTCCGCCTCGGCGACAGCAACGAGACCGCCCCAGGCGCAGCCCTGTCGGGGGCTCGTGGCATTGTGCGGCAGGTACGCGTGGCCGGCGGCCACCGCCCTGCCCGCGGCATCTCCGATGGCGAGCGTGACCGCCGGACCGAACTCACCCACCAGCATGGAGGACGAGAACGGCACGATGCCAGCGCTAGACATGAGGGATTGCAGGCCGGCGGCCTCGGGCGACGGCAGGGCGACGAAGCCGGCTGGCAGACCGCGCGCGAGGATGGGGGCGGTTGCGGCGAGCACCGCGTCGCGGTCGGCGAGGTACACGTCCCAGGTGTCGAGGCGGAAGCCGCGGAGGGCCAGGTTTTTGCGCAGCTCCGGAGCCCGGTCGGCGGCAATGAGGCGGAAGCCGATGACGCCATCGCGGGCGAGGACGGCGTCGATCTGGGCCCAACCGAAGCGGTCGAGATCGTCGCAGCCGAGCATGCGGCCGGTCTGGCAGGCGCCGGGCGTCACGGCAATGAACGCGGCATTTGCCTCGGCGACGGCCTGGAGGCGCTGCTGGTCGGGTGTGCCGAAATAGCCGGGCATGGTGATCTCCGGGGGCGCGTTCAGCCGAGATAGATGCGCAGGTTCTTGAGCGAGTAGACCGGGACCAGCGGGATCAGGACGGGGACGCGCTGGGCGTAGGCGGCGTAGGCCGGGTTGCCGGCGTAGCGCTCGGCCTGTTTCAGCTCGAGGCGGCGGGCGGAGCCGAGCATGATCAGCTTGATCGAGACGAGGCCGATCAGCGCGATCACCCAGTCGAGCGGGGCGCGATAGTGCTCTATGCCGGCGATGAAGGCGCCGAGCCAGAAGATCATTTCGCCGAAATAGTTGGGCGAGCGGACGATGCGGAAAAGCCCGGTGTCGATGAAGCGATCCGGATGCTGGCGCTTGAAGGCGGATTTCTGGGCATCGGCGAGGGCTTCGGTGCCGAGGCCGAGGATCATGACGACGATGCCGATGATGGTGGCGGTGCGGTCGGGCTCGATCGCGGCGTTGGCGAGCAACAGGTGGATCGGCGCGTACATGGCGACGTAGAGCGCGGCGACCGTGACCCAGATGGTGAGCTTCAGCCAGCCCTTGATATGGCGGCCGCGCTCGAGCGAGGCCTGCTGCTCACGCGCAAAGGACGGCGCGCGCTCGCGGGCGAGGAGGAAGAGGCCGAGCCGCAGGCCGTAAGCGAGCAGCATGGCGTCGGCGAGGAGGATCAGCGGATCAAGCTGGCCGAGGTAGAACAGCGGGATGAGGACCGCCTGCGCGGCGATCGAGAAGGCGTAACCGAGGCTGACGAAGTAATCGACGCGGCGGAAGCCCAATGCCGAGATGGCGAGGCTGAGCACAAGTGCGACAGCGAGGGGGAGCAGCGGGAGGGTCAGGAGAGTGTCCATAGTCGGTTTACCGCCAGAGCCAGCGGAGCGCCGCAGCGAAGGTGGCGGCGCCGTGGCGCAGGTCGTGGCCGCCGAGGCCGAATTCGAAGCGGTAGTCGTAGCCTTTGAGTTTCAGCGCGGTGGCCATGTCGAAATTGGCGACGGCCCAGTTGCCCGTGGGCTTGTCGAAATCATTGGCGCCCGACTGCAGGAAGACGCGCAGCGGCTTTGGTTCGGCGGCGCGGACATAGGACGGATAGACGTGGCCGCCGCGGATATTGGTGTAGCTGCCGCAGTGGCTGAGCACCTTGCCGAAACGGTCGGGCCGCTCCCAGGCGGCGTTGAAGGCGCAGATGCCGCCCGAGCTCATGCCGCCGATGGTGCGCTGCGCCGGATCAGCGGAGACGTTGAGGCCGGCAAGGGCCTCGGGCAGCAGTTCCTCGAGGAGGAATGTGACGTAGGCGGGCCCGAGCGTGTCGTACTCGAACGAGCGGTTGCCGCGGCTCTGCGGCGGGTTACCCGGCAGGTCGCCCGGCTCGATGAAGACCGCGACGGTGGGCGGGATGGCGCCCGTGCCGATCAGGGCATCGAGCACGGAAGTGGCGCGGAACTTTTCGGGGGAGCTGTAGGCGCGGCCATCCTGCAGAACCAGCAGCGCGGCGGGTGTCGCCGGATCGAGGTTCGCCGGCGTGTAGACGGCATAGTCGCGAGCGACCCCGGGATAGATGCGCGTGCCGGTATGGCGGCGCTCGCTGAGCGTGCCCGTCGGTTCGGCCGCTGCTTCGGGCGGCAGCGGCGGAGCTTCGGTGTCGCGAGCGGCGGCGAAGATGGCCTCGTCTTCGGGAGTCGCCAGAGCAGAAGTCGGGTTTTCGTGGCGCAGGATGTTCATACGGATTCTCGCGTTTTCGGTGGAGTGGAGCACGAAACGGCGAGGCGTGCAGCCTAGACGGATGGCGCGCACCATGGGCCGATGTGGGCGTGGCGAAAGCTAGGCGCGGCCGCGGAAATTTGTTATTCGCGGCGCCAACATTGTCCTGAACCGTTCGAGCCGACTGGAGCCGCCGTGACTACGATCCTCAAGAGCCTGCCCAAGGGTGAGAAAGTCGGCATTGCGTTTTCGGGTGGGCTCGACACCTCCGCTGCCCTCCTCTGGATGAAGCAGAAGGGCGCGAAGGTTTACGCCTACACCGCCAATCTCGGCCAGCCGGACGAGGCGGATTATGACGAGATTCCGCGCAAGGCGATGGATTTCGGTGCCGAGAATGCGCGGCTCGTCGATTGCCGCACCCAGCTGGTGCATGAGGGCATCGCCGCTATCCAGTCGGGCGCGTTCCACATTTCGACGGGCGGCATCACCTATTTCAACACGACGCCGCTGGGGCGCGCGGTGACCGGCACGATGCTGGTTTCGGCGATGCAGGAAGATGGCGTCAACATCTGGGGCGACGGCTCGACCTTCAAGGGCAACGATATCGAGCGCTTCTACCGCTATGGCCTGCTGACCAACCCGAGCCTGCGCATCTACAAGCCCTGGCTCGACCAGCAGTTCATCGACGAGCTGGGCGGCCGCTCGGAGATGTCGGCGTTCCTCACCTCGCACGGCTTTGCCTACAAGATGAGCGCCGAGAAGGCGTACTCCACCGACAGCAACCTGCTCGGCGCGACGCATGAGGCCAAGGATCTCGAGAGCCTCGATAGCGGTATCAAGATCGTGAGCCCGATCATGGGCGGCGTGAAATTCTGGCGCGACGACGTGGCCGTTCCGGCCGAAAAGGTGGTGGTGCGCTTCCACGAAGGCCAGCCGGTGGCGCTCAACGGGCAGACCTTTGCCGATCCGGTGGCGTTGTTCCTCGAAGCCAACGCCATTGGCGGGCGCCATGGGCTCGGCATGAGCGACCAGATCGAGAACCGGATCATCGAAGCCAAGAGCCGCGGCATCTACGAGGCGCCGGGCATGGCGCTGCTGCACATCGCCTATGAGCGGCTGGTGACCGGCATCCACAACGAGGACACGATCGAGCAGTATCGCGTCAGCGGGCTGAAGCTGGGCCGCCTGCTCTACCAGGGCCGCTGGTTCGACAGCCAGGCGCTGATGCTGCGCGAGACGGCGCAGCGCTGGGTGGCGGCCGCCATCACCGGCGAAGTGACGCTGGAGCTGCGCCGCGGCAACGACTACTCGATCCTGCGCACCGAAAGCCCGAACCTCACCTACGCGCCCGAACGGCTGAGCATGGAAAAGGTGGAGGACGCGCCCTTCACCCCGGCCGACCGCATCGGTCAGTTGACGATGCGCAACCTCGATATCGCCGACACCCGCGCCAAGCTCGACCTCTACGCCAAGACCGGGCTGATCTCGGGCACCGAAGGCGGCGAGATGTTCCGGCTCGAGGGGAAGAAGGACTGAGGGCTTTTCGACCCTCAGCGCCGCGGTTCGTAGCGCAGGGCGACGGCGCCTGAGCTCAGTTCCCTTTTGTCGATGAGCTTCAGCTCGACATATTTGGCGAGCCCGGCGAAGAGCGTCGGACCGTGGCCGGCGAGGCGGGGCTGCATGACGAACTCGTATTCGTCGATGAGGCCCAGCTCGGCCAGCGCCAGCGGCAGTTTCACGCCGCCGGTGTAGAGCGCCCTGCCCGGCTGCTGCTTCAGCTTCTGCACCGCGTCGGCGAGGTTTTCGCGCACGAGCTCGGCGTTCCACTCGACGTGGTCGAGCGTGCTCGAAACGACGTATTTCTTCATGCCGTCGATGGTGCGGGCGAAGGGCATCTGCCAGTCATCGGGCGGCGTCGTCCGCTTGTCGAGGCGCCAGGCGCCTTCCATCATCTCAAACGTGACGCGGCCGAACAGCAGGGCATCGGCCCGCGCGATGGTTTCGGTGGCGTGGGCATGGGTGGCGCGCAACTGCTCGCCCAGCAGCGCCTCGTCGGCGGGCACGGCGTTGTGGTGGACGCAGCCATCGAGCGTGACGTTGATCGAGTAGAGAAGAGGTCGCATCAGGGGTGCTCCGTTGCGCGGGCGGCGAGGGCCAGGGCGAAGCGCTGCAGCTGGCTGGTGAGGCCGGCGACCGCGCCGCGGGTCATCTCGGGGTCGGGGTGGCGATCGGCGGTGAGGATCATGCGGACCTGCGCGCCCTCGGCGTGGAGCTCGACCAGCATGTCGTAGGGGTACGGGTCGGTGCCGGGCACGAAGTCGATGTCGAAGCGGATGCGCAGGCGCCGGTGATGCTCGACCTCGATGAAGCGGCCGCTGGTCCAGGTGGAGGTCGGCAGGCCGTTGGTCTTGAGGTAGGCGATCGCCTCGGCGCCGTCGGCGATCATCACGTGATCGAAGGCGCCGCCGGGCCAGGGTTCGAGCACCGACACCTCGAAGCGCATGCCCTCGGGCGCAAACCACGCCTCGAGCCCCTCCTTGGTGGTCCACAGCGCCCAGACATCCTCGATCGCAGCCTCATAGACCCGCTCGAAGCTGATGGAGGCCGCGCCCAGTTCGCCGACGTCCATCACGACTTCTCCTCGCGCTGTCGCTGCGCAAGGGCGGCGCCAAACCGATCCAGCCGCCCCTCCCAGAGCTTGCGATAAGCCGCCACCCAGCCATCAAGCTCCCGAAACGGCTCGGGTTTGAGCGAATAAAGCCGCCGCGCCCCATCCGGCCGCATGGTCACAAACCCGGCCTCGCCGAGGATGCGCAGATGCCGAGAGACCCCGGACTGATCGATGTCGACAGCCCGCACGAGATCGCCAACGGCCTGCTCACCAGCCGCGAGGGCCTCGACGATGCGGAGCCGCGTGGGGTCGGCGAGGGTTTGGAAGACGGGTATCTGCATCATGGTGCATATGTACTACGGTGCATATGACGGGTCAAGCCCGCATCTGACCAAGACGCGAATGGAGAGGGAAGCGGACATCAAGGAACACACCCTCCCGACGTACACGTTGTGTTCTCTGTGGATTAGCGCGCGCTTCCTTTGACAATGCTGCTACGGAAGCTGTGTCGTTATGCTCCTGCGTGAAGGGAAGGACGATGGTTGAAGAATCGATCAAGTCGAAGATTGAGGACGAGCTTCGCCGCATCGAAGAGGACACGATGCACAGTAGTAAGGCGCAATACAACGCAAGCGATCGCTACTCCACTCGCCACGTTTGGCTCGGAGTTCCGGCTGCGGGTTTAAGTGCTCTCGCGGGCGCCGCGTCGTTCTCGGGCGAGTACGAATTGGCGGCCGGACTAATCAGCATCACAGTGGCCGTTCTTGCCGCTCTCCAAACCTTTATGAAACCGGCAGAGCAGGCAGCGGCATACAAGGCCGCGGGGGACCAATTCTCCGCCCTAAGAAACGATGCTCGCCTTATGCGCGAGATCAAGCTGCCTATCACTGAGGAGACACAGGAGGCAGTCACCGCTTTGGAAGTGATGGTGAAGCGGCGCAACGACCTGAATGCCTCGAGCCCTCAGGTCGCTCGTAAGGATTTCGACAAAGCCAGGAAGGGCATCCAGAGCGGTGAAGCTACCCACGCGGTCGATGCCCCAGCGAGGAAGAGATGACCGTCCACACCTACCTTACACAGCGAGCCTCGGATGCTGTGCTTTCGGCAAATGAAAAGACGTCCATAGGCACTTCAATTGCGACGCTGAAGACGCGGTTGGATTATTGGTTTTCCGACAACGTATCGGACCATTTCACGTTTGGCTCATACACGCGCGACACCATACTGCCCCGATCGATGGATGCCAGCTCAGACATTGACTACATGGTTGTCTTCAGTGAGGCGGGTTACACACCCCAAACGTATCTCAACAGACTTAAGACATTTGTTGAAAAATACTATTCCAGCTCAGAAATATCGCAGTCCAACCCAACCATTGCGCTTGATTTGAACCACATCCGGTTCGAACTAGTTCCCGCTCTATCGAGCGGCCTAGGCGGGTACCACATCCCGAACGGAACTAGCCAATGGCAATTCACGAACCCCAACGACTTCAACCAGATATTGACGGATAAGAATAAGAGCTGCGGTTATTTTCTAAAACCGACAATCCGCCTGATAAAAATGTGGAACGCGAACAGGGGATACATCTTCAATAGCTACGGCTTGGAGAAGTGGATGGCCGAGCGAACTTATTTTTTCTGCTCAACGATTTTCGATCACCTTGAAAGCGCTATTTCTGGCGCCAACCTGAGCTACGACACAGCGCAATGGCGCAAAGACGCGCTTGAGCGTGCCAAGACCATCGTGGCGGATACCCGTGCGTACCTAAAAAGCGACCTGCCGGTGAGCGCTGAAACTGAAATCAAGAAGCTTATTCCAGCTTGAGTGGTCAATCCCTACGGAAATTGATGCAGATGAATGACAGCTGTCGCGAGCACATCCCCGACAGCTGCCAACATGTTACCGTGTCAGCCGCTTGTAGCTGACCTTGTGGTTGTTCACCGAGTCCGCGCCCAGCCGGCGGATCTTGTCCTGCTCGTAGTCCTGGAAGTTGCCTTCGAACCATTCGAAGTGGCTGTCGCCTTCGTAGGCGAGCATGTGGGTGGCCAGGCGGTCGAGGAACATGCGGTCGTGGCTGATGATCACGGCGCAGCCGGCGAATTCCTCCAGCGCCTCTTCCAAAGCCGCCAGGGTTTCGGTGTCGAGGTCGTTGGTGGGTTCGTCGAGGAGGAGGACGTTGGCGCCCGACTTCAGCATCTTCGCCAGGTGCACGCGGTTGCGCTGGCCGCCCGAGAGGTTGCCGACCTTGTTCTGCTGGTCGGAGCCCTTGAAGTTGAAGGCCGAGGTGTAGGCGCGGGAGTTCATCTCGCGCTTGCCGAGCATCAGGATTTCGTTGCCGCCGGAGATTTCCTCCCAGACGGTCTTGTTGGGCGAGAGCGTGTCGCGCGACTGGTCGACGTAGCCGAGGTTGACGTTGTCGGCGACGGTGATGGTGCCCGAATCCGGCTTGTCCTGCCCGGTGATCATGCGGAACAGCGTGGTCTTGCCAACGCCGTTCGGCCCGATGACGCCGACAATGCCGCCCGGGGGCAGCTTGAAGGTGAGGTTGTCGATGAGGATGCGATCGCCAAACGACTTGGTGACGCCCTCGATGTCGATGACGTTGTGGCCGAGCCGCTCGCCGGGCGGAATGATGATCTGCGCGGTGGACGACTGGGTGCGGGCCTCGTTGACCTTCACCAGCTCGTCGTAAGCGCGGATACGAGCCTTCGACTTGGCCATGCGGGCCTGGGGGGACTGCCCCATCCATTCGCGCTCGCGTTCGAGCACCTTTGCCCGCGCCGCATCTTCGGACTGCTCCTGGGCGAAGCGCTTGGCCTTGGCGCCGAGGTAAGCCGAGTAGTTGCCCTCGTAGGGGACACCGCGGCCACGATCGAGCTCGAGGATCCAGCCGGTGACGTTGTCGAGGAAGTAGCGGTCGTGGGTGATGATCAGCACGGCGCCGGCGAACTCGCGCAGGTGCTTTTCGAGCCAGGCGGTGGTTTCGGCGTCGAGATGGTTGGTTGGTTCGTCGAGGAGCAGCAGGTCGGGGGCGCTCAGCAGCAGGGCGCAGAGGGCGACGCGGCGCTTCTCACCGCCCGAGAGCTTGTCGACCGAGGCATCGCCCGGAGGGCAGCCGAGCGCCACCATGGCGACTTCGACCTGCGACTCGAGATCCCACAGGTTCTGGCTGTCGATCAGGTCCTGGAGCTTGGTGGCTTCGTCGGCGGTCTCGTCCGAGTACTCCATCATCAGCTCGTTGTAGCGATCGAGGATGGCCTTCTTTTCCTTGACGCCGGTCATCACGTTGCCGAGCACGTCGAGGCTTTCGTCGAGCTGCGGCTCCTGCGGCAGGTAGCCGATCTTGGCGCCGTCGGCGGCCCAGGCCTCACCGGTGAAATCGCTGTCGATGCCCGCCATGATGCGCAGCAACGTCGACTTACCCGAGCCGTTGGGGCCGAGCACACCGATCTTGGCGTCGGGGTAGAAACTGAGGTGGATGTTGTCGAGGACCTTCTTGCCGTTCGAATAGGCCTTGGTCATCCCGTGCATGTGATAAATGAACTGGCGCGCCATGAGGCTGCTCCCCGCCGCTGAGGTGTGGTGAAATTGGCGCCGTATGTAGGGGAAGCCGCGCCGAGGGGCAACCCGGCCGTCAGTTCATCGGCCAGGCGAATTGTAGCGCCGGGACGGCGATGAGGATCACCAGCAGGGATAATGGCAGGCCCAGCCGCCAATAGTCACCGAAGCGGTAGCCGCCGGGGCCCATGACGAGGGTGTTGCACTGGTGGCCGATGGGGGTGAGGAAGTCGCTGCCGGCGCCGATGGCGACGGCCATGAGGAAGGCTTCGGGGTGGAGGCCGAGGTCGGAGGCGAAGGTGGCGGCGATGGGGGCCATCACCAGCACGGTCGCGGCGTTGTTGAGGAACGGGGTCACGGCCATCGCGGCAATGAGGATCAGCGCCAGCGCGGCCCATGGCGGGAGGCCGACGGCGATCTGCGAGAGGCCGTTGGCGATCAGATCGGTGGCGCCGGTGGTGCGGAGCGAATCCGAGACCGGGATCAGGGCCGCGAGCATGATGAGGATGGGGCCGTCGAGCTGGCGGTAGATGTCGCGCAGCGGCAGGGCGCCCGAGGCGACGATCAGCACGGCGGCAGCGAAGAAGGCGATCGGCACCGGCACCCAACCGAGCGCCGTCACCGCCATAGCGACGGCGAGGATGGCGATGGGGGTCAACCGGTCGCGGACGCTGCCGAGCTGGATGTTGCGTTCGGCGAGGGGCAGCAGGTCGAGGTCGCGGAGCTGGCCGCCGATGGCGTTGCGGCCGCCGCGGACGAGGATGACGTCGCCGGGCGAAAGCCGGATGTCGCGCAGGCGCTCGGAAAAGCGGCGCTCGCGGCGGGAGACGGCGAGGAGATCGAGCCGGGTGCGCTCGAACAGCGAATAGTCGCGGGCGGTGGTACCGATCAGCGGCGAGGCGGGGCCGATGATGGCCTCGATGGTCGCAAGGTCGCGGCTCTGGTGCTCGCGGTTGGAGAGGGTGAGCCGGCCCTGCTCGACGAGGCGGTCGAGGGCATCGGGCTCGCCTTCGATGATGAGGCGATCGCCCTGGCGCAGGGTGGCGTCGGGGAACGGGATGCGCTTGGTGCCCTTGCCGCCGATGATCGAGGTGACCATGGCGCGGCCGGAGCCCAGCTTCTGCAGGTCGCCGACGGTTTTTTCGATGACGGTGGCGCCCTCCCCCACCGTCGCTTCGGTGGTGTAGTTCTTGATCTCCACCGCTTCGCCGACGGCGAGGCCTTCGCGTTTGCGGGTGGGGAGCAGCCAGTAGAAGAGCGCGAGGAAGGCGACACCGGCGACGGTGAGCGGCAGGCCGACGGCGGTAAAATCGAACATCTCGAAGCTCTTGCCGGTCAGCTCTTCGCGGACGCGGGAAACGATGATGTTGGGCGAGGTGCCGATCTGGGTGATGAGGCCGCCGAGCAGCGCGGCAAAGCTCATCGGCATCAGGAACATCGAGGGCGAGACGTTGGAGCGCCGGGCCATCTGGAAGGCGATGGGGATCATGATGGCGAGCGCGCCGATATTCTTGACGAAAGCCGAGAGGCCGGCGACCACCGCGACGAGGATGAGGAGTTGCACCCGCGGCGTAGTGACGTTGGGGGCGAGGCGGGCCAGCGCAGTTTCCATGATGCCCGAGCGGGAGACGGCGGCGCTCACCACCAGCGCCGCGCCGACGATGATGACGATGTCGTCGGAAAAGCCGGAAAAGGCCTCCTGCGCCGGGACGATGCCGACAAGGACGCTGAGCAGCAGCGCGCCGGCGGCGATCAGGTCGTAGCGAACCCGGCCCCAGATGAAGGCCGCCATCATCAGGCCGATGACGGCGAAGGATAGAATCTGCGGTGTGGTCATGTGCCCTCCGGAGCCGACAACGCTGGTAGGGGGCGATGGGTGGCGGGTGAAATGAAATATCGGTGGGTGGGGGCGGATGGGGCGCGGGCGGTGCCCCCTCCACCAGCCTTCGGCTGGTCCCCCTCCCCCGCTAGCGCAGGGGAGGAGCACTGAGAGCGCTGTGGTTGTGGCTAGCCAAGGCGGTGCGTTATCGTTAATACGTTGGGTAACAAACGGGAGGATTGAGCATGGCATCGGTGAAGTTTGCGCGGCGGGGGCGGGCGTTGCAGGCGGGGCAGCGGTCGGAGTTGACGGTGGTCAATGTCGACGGCTCGGGCAAGCAGGTGATCTTTACCGCTGACGAGATCATCGAGGCGCCGAACTGGACGCCCGATGGCAAGTGGCTGGTGTTCAACGCCGGCGGCGAGCTCTACCGGATTTCGCCCGATGGGACCGACGGGCCGACGAAGATCGATACCGGGCACCTCGCCGACCTCAACAACGACCATGTGCTCTCGCCCGACGGCAAGCTGATCTATGTAAGTTCGGATGACGGGCATCTCTATGTGCTGCCGATCGAGGGTGGCGCGCCGAAGCGGGTGTCGAACGAGCATCCGCAACGCCACCACTATTACCTCCACGGCATTTCGCCTGACGCCAAGACGCTGGTCTATACTGGCGTGAACGCGGTGGGCGAAAACCGCTGGGGCAAGGTCAATATCTGGACCATTCCAGTCGCGGGCGGGCCCGATGTGGCGCTCACCAACGTGATGGTGCCGAACGATGGCGCCGAGTATTCGCCCGATGGGCAGTGGGTGTGGTTCAACTCCGAGCAGGGTTCGCCCGGGCACGCGCAGGTGTTCAAGATGCGCGCCGATGGGTCGGAGCTGACGCAGGTGACGTTCGACGAGCGGGTCAACTGGTTCCCGCACTTCTCACGCGACGGGCAGTCGATCGTGTACCTCAGCTATCCGCCGGGGACGCAGGGGCATCCGGCCGACAAGGACGTGATCCTGCGCTTCATGAAGCCCGATGGCACCGGAATGCGGGATGTGGTCAAGTTCTTCGGCGGCCAGGGGACGATCAACGTCAACTCGTGGTCGCCGGACAACAAGCGTTTCGGCTACGTCGCGTATCCCCTGAACTGAGGCAGCACAGGCGCCGGCCGTTAACATTTGTGGGTTTCGGCCGGCTGCCGCCATGCTAGGGATTGCGTACGCGCCGACGCGGGCGCCAGGGGCAAATTCGGTCATGCGCAAGGCACTTCTCGCCGCAACGGCACTCGTTTCGACCGTGATGTTCCTCGTGCCCGGCGCCGTGCTGGCGCAATCGAGCCGCTGGTCGGGACCCTACGTCGGCGTCACCGCCGGCATCGTCTATTCGGACGCGCCGGTCGGCTACGACAATTTCGAGGACGAGTCCTTCGCCGCCGGTCGCACGCCGGTCTATGCGCGCGGCGCGCTGCTGGGCCTGACGGCGGGCTACAATGTCGAGACGGCCGGTGTGGTCGTCGGCATCGAAGGCGATGCGAGCTGGTCGAACCTTCACGGCGAGCGCTCGGCGGAAGGGGCGTCGTTCGCGGCCAATCTCGATTCGCTGCTGACCCTGCGCGGGCGGCTCGGCTTTTCGAGCGGCAACGCGCTGATCTATGGCACGGCGGGTGTCGCCGGCGGCCAGGCGGATTACAGCGCTACGCTCGCTAACATCACCGCCAACCCCGACAACGTGGTGCCGGCGGCAGCATCGGGCTTTGTCGGCGGCATCGTCGGTGGCGTGGGCGTCGAGTATGCGCTGACCGACAACATGTCGATCAAGACCGAAGGGCTGATGTACGAGCTGGCGCCGCTTTCAGGCGTCGGCGACACCGGCAAGGGCGCGTTCGACTCGGAGTACAAGCCGAGCGGCGTCGCCGTGCGCACCGGCCTCAATATCAGCTTCTGATCCTTTCTCGCCGGGTGCCGCGATGCAGCTCATAAAGGCCATCATCCATCAGGCGCGCCGGTGCGAGCTCGATCCTGCGGTCGCGTTTGCCGGTGGCGTGGCGACCTTCCGGGCGCTGATGGGGCAGACGGCGGCGGCCATCGAGGCGCTGGCGGCCAGCGGCGTCACGGCCGGGCAGTTCGTGGTGCTCGATGTGCGGCAGCCGGTGCATCACCTGGCGCTGATCTATGCGCTGGCGCTGATGGGCGTGCGCTCGGCCTCGGTGGGCGCGACCTTCACCGCCGAGCTGACCGGGCCGGTGCCGGACCTGTTCCTCACCGACCGCGACGATGCGGTGGCGAGCAAGATGGCGACGCGCAAAATCGATGGCCGCTGGTTCGCCTTCGAGCAGGGCAAGCCGATCGACTATGCGGCGCTGATGGCGATGCCGGGCCTGCCCAACGCCGATGACGTGTTCCGCTATGTCTACTCGTCGGGGACGACGGGGCGGCCCAAATGCGTGGCGCTCACCTGCCAGTCGATGGAGCTGCGGCTGGCGCATTTCCTGTTCACCATCGGGCAGCGCTCGTCGTCGGGCACGCCGATCAACCTGATGGGCTTTTCGACGGCGCCGGGCATCATGGCGCCGCTCTTTGCCCATTCGCGCGGCAGCATGCTGTGCTTCCCGTCGAGCAGCGCCGAAACGCTGGAGATGATCCGACTGTTCAATGTCGGGGCGATCAACGGCGCGGCCATGCAGATCCAGGGGCTGCTGAATGCGCTCGGCAACGCGTCGCCGCCCTCGAGCCTGCGCAGCGTCGGGATCAATGCCGCCAAGGTGCCGGCTGCGCTCCTCGCCGCGACGCGCCAGCGGCTCAGCAGCCACGTGTTCAGCGCCTATGGGTCGACCGAGTTGGGCGTGCTGACCTTTGCCACCGACGCCGACCTGGAGCGGACCGATGGCGGCTGCGGCTACCTGCTGCCCTGGGCGCGGATGGAGATCGTCGACGAGGAGGGCACTCCCCTGCCCACAGGCCAGAACGGCATCGTCCGCGCCATGTCGGACGAACTCGGCTTCTATGTCGATGAGACAGGCAAGCCGGCCGAGATGCTGGAGGACGGCTGGTTCTATCCCGGCGACTACGGGCGGATCGAAGCGGATGGGCTGGTGGTGATCACCGGGCGGACGAGCGAGATCATCAACCGCGGCGGCGTGATCGTGGCGCCCGACTTCATCGAGGAAGTACTGCGGCTCGACCCCATGGTCGCCGATGTGTCGGTCGTGGGCGTACCGACCGAAAGCGGCATCGACCAGATCTGGGCCGCCGTGGTGGCGCCGGCGGCGCTCGATCTCGACGCGGTGATGGCGGCAGCGAAAGCCAAGCTCAACGAGCGCGCGCCCGACCGGCTGTTCCAGGTCGAAGCCCTGCCCCGCGCCGAAAGCGGCAAGGTGAGGCGCAACGCGCTCCGCGACGAACTGCTGGCCCGCGCTCGCGCCTAAAAATCCAGCGGCGCGTTGTCGACGACTTCCTTCATGACGAAGAAGGTGCGGGTCTGGCGGACGCCGGGGAGCCCGATCAGCGACGTGCCGTGCAGGCGGTTGAAGTCGGTGATGTCGCGGACGCGGATCTTGAGGAAGTAGTCGAAATCGCCGGCCACGAGGTGGCAGTCGATGACGATCTTCAGTTTGCGCGCCGCAGCCTCGAAAGTGGCAAAACTTTCTGGCGTAGAGCGGTCCAGAACCACGCCAACGATCACCAGAGTGCCGAGTTCGATCTTGCGCGGATCGAGTTCGGCGCGGAAGGCGGTGATGTAGCCGGCTTCGACGAGGCGCTGGGTGCGGCGGTGGCAAGTGGCTGCCGAGACACCGACTTTCACCGCCAGATCGGCGTTCGACAGCCGCCCGTCCTTCTGCAGCAGCCGCAGCATCTTGAGATCGATGCGATCGAGCGCGGCGGAAGATTCTTCCGTTATTTCCGGCATTTCTTGACGCTTCCTTCGCGCGGGTGGCCCATTCGCCATTTCTGTAGCGCAGGACGGCCAAACTCTGAAAGCACCTTCGGCAGGCGGCCTGCTAGCCTCAGGCATCATTCCGACGAGGACGCCATGCTCGAGAAATTCGCCCGCTACCCGCTCACCTTTGGACCGACGCCGATCGAAAAGCTGCAGCGGCTGACTGATCACCTGGGCGGCGGCGTCGAGATCTACGCCAAGCGCGACGACTGCAATTCGGGCCTCGCCTTCGGCGGTAACAAGCTGAGAAAGCTCGAATATATCATCCCCGATGCCATCGCCTCGGGCGCCGATACGCTGGTGTCGATCGGCGGGGTACAGTCGAACCACACGCGCATGGTGGCGGCGGTGGCGGCCAAGATCGGCTTCAAGTGCCGGCTGGTGCAGGAAGCCTGGGTGCCGCACGAGGACGCCGTCTACGACCGCGTCGGCAACATCATGCTGAGCCGGATCATGGGCGCCGACGTGCGGCTCGTCGATGACGGGTTCGATATCGGCATCCGCGACAGCTGGAAGAACGCCATCGCCGAGGTGGAAGCGGCGGGCGGCAAGCCCTACCCCATCCCGGCCGGCGCCTCGGTGCACAAGTTCGGCGGGCTCGGCTATGTCGGCTTTGCCGAGGAGGTGCGGGCGCAGGAGGCCGAGCTCGGCATGAAGTTCGACTTCATCGTCGTGTGCACGGTCACGGGCTCGACCCATGCCGGCATGCTGGTGGGGTTCGCGGCCGACGGCCGGGCGCGCAACGTGATCGGCATCGACGCCTCGTTCATCCCGGCGCAGACGCGGGCACAGGTGCTGTCGATCGCGCAGAAGACGGCGGAACTGGTGGAGCTCGGCCGGCCGATCGTCGAGGACGACGTGGTGCTGAACGAGGACTACGCCTACCCCGTCTATGGCGTGCCATCGGAGGAGACGAAGGACGCGATCCGGCTCGTCGGGCGGCTCGAAGGGATGATCACCGACCCGGTTTATGAGGGGAAATCCATGCAGGGCATGATCGACCTCGTGCTCAAGGGCTACTTCCCCAAAGGCTCGAAAGTGCTCTACGCGCACCTCGGCGGTGCACCGGCACTCAACGGCTACGGATATGCGTTCCGCAACGGCTGAGACGTAATCTCAGTGACACAGGGCTCGGCTAGCTCACGCGGCATCCAACGGAGATTCCGCATGAGCAACGAACTGCCGACCATCGGCGCCGCGATGACCGTCGCCGACCTCGCCGAGCACCGCAACTGGCTGATCGAGGGCCAGCGCGACCTCGAGATCCAGGACTTCTTCGATCCCGCCGTGCTCGATGGCGACTGGAAGAGCCGGGTCGAACAGGCAAAGAAGCTGCTCGATGGCTATGAGGGCCGGCTGGGCATCCACGGGCCGTTCTACAACCTGCCGCTCGATGCGCGCGATCCGGCGATCCGCGAGGTGGTGCGCAAGCGGCTCGAGCAGGCGCTGACCGTGTGCGAGGCTCTGGGCGCGACCAACTGCGTGATCCACAGCCCGTTCTCCAACTGGGACTACAACAATCTCGACCGCTTCCCCGACTGGCGCGTCAACAAGATCGAGAACGTGCACGCAACGCTCGGCAGCGCGGTGAAGCGCGCCGAGACGCTGGGCGTGACCTTCGTGCTCGAGAACATCGAGGACCGTAATCCGCTCGACCGGCTGGAGCTGGCGCGCTCGTTCAAGTCGAACGCCGTGGCGGTGTCGATCGATACCGGGCACGCCCACTACGCCGCCGGTTCGCTCGGCGCGCCGCCGGTCGACTATTTCGTGCAGGCCGCGGGGCTCGACCTGCAGCATGTGCACCTGCAGGATGCCGACGGCTATGCCGACCGCCACTGGGCCCCGGGCCTCGGCACGGTGAACTGGAAGGCCGTGTTCGCGGCGCTGAAGCGCACCGGTGCCAAGCCGCGCCTCGTGCTCGAACTGCTCGACAAGAACCAGATCCTCCCCGGTTACGAGTGGCTGGTGGCGCAGGGCCTCGGCAAGTAAGGCATTGATCGGCAAGGATGCCGGCGCTGCGGCGCCGGCATCCCAGCTACGACGAATGACATCGTTGACGGTTTGATGAACCCCGGTGAACGATCGACAGGTCTGTTTACAGGGAGACTACCCCAATGAGAATCGCCAAGGCCGGAATGGCCGTGCTGCTCGCCGCCACCAGCCTCTTCGCCCTCGCGTCTGCGGCGCTGGCCGAAACCTCCACCGACGTCACCATCATGAACGGCGCGCGCGCCGTGCCGGCGACGGTGGTGGTGCCCGATGGCCAGGGCCCCTTCCCCGCGGTGGTGATGAACCACGGGCATGGCGGCGGCCGCAACGAAGGCGGCGGCTTCGCCAAGCTGGCCAAGGCGCTCGCGGATGCGGGCATCATGACCATCCGCATGGATTTCCCCGGCTCGGGCGATTCCAAGGAGCCCTTCACCGAGGGCTATCTCAGCAACATGATCTCGGATTCGAACGCGAGCCTCGTGTTCCTGCTGGCCAATTTCCCGGCCGATCCGAACAAGCTGGGCATTCTCGGCTATTCGATGGGCGGGCGCATTGCGCTCACCGTCGCGCAGGAGCCGAGCAATCCCTACAAGGCCGTGGGCCTGCTGGCGCCGTCGGCCGATCCGGGCAAGGGGCTGCTGCTGTTCTTTGCCGGCGACGAAGCGAAGTATGACGCGCTCTACGCCGAGGCCTCGTCCGACAAGGGTTATGCCGACTACACGACGGTCTATGGCCAGAAGCAGCAGCTGAGCAAGAAGTGGTTCGACGAGTTGCTCGCCTCGAGCCCGCTCGACGGCATCGCCGCCTACAAGGGCCCGATGCTGGTGCTGCACGGCGACAAGGACGAAGTGATCAAGCAGCCCGAGATCGACGACGTGGTGAAGGCCTACCCTGCCGCCAAGGTGGTGATCGTCCCCGACGCCGACCACGGCTACGGCTTCTACTCAGACCAGCCCGAAGTAACGAAGCTGGTGGAAAGCTCGTTCGCCACGTTCTTCAGCGATAACCTGAAGTAGGGTTTTCGAGCGCGGGGCGGAGTCCAGGCTTCGCCCCGATCATTGCGTTGGTCTAGCGGTCGCCTGACGCGTCTTCGGCCTTCCAGCCCATGTCCCAGGCGTCGTGCTTGTCCTTCCAGTGCTCGAAGCGCTCACCGGAATTCCCCGGTAACGCCTCGTGGCGGAGAAACGGGTTCTCCATGAACGAGACGCCGCTGGCGCGCGCCTCGGCGCCGGCCTTGCGGAGAACGGCCCTGTCGTTCGGGCCTATCGGCGATGGGCGGTGGCGAACCATCTTGCGCTAATCCTTGGCCGCTTCCTTGGCTGCCTTTTCGGCCGCTTTCGCCTCGTCCTTGGCGGCTTTTTCGGCTTCCTTATCGGCCTTTTCCGCCGCCTTCTCGGAATCCTTGGCGGCTTTTTCCGCCGCCTTGTCGGCATCCTTGGCTGCCTTGTCCGCGTCTTTCTCCGCCTTTTCCGCGTCCTTGGCAGCGTCCTTGGACGATTTGTCGGCATCCTTTGCGGCTTTTTCGGCCGCCTTCTCAGCGTCCTTGGCAGCCTTTTCGGCTTCCTTTGCCGCCTTTTCGAGCGCCTTCTTCTCTTCGCCGGTAGCTTTGGCGGCGGCCTTGGCGAGTTCCTCGGCCAGCTTCTCGGCCGCCTTGGGGTCGATGGCGTCGGTCAAGATCACGTTACCATTGTCGTCGACAATAGCGGGGAGCACACCCTTGCCTTCGACCTGCAGTTCAGCCGTGGTGGTCGCCACTGCCGACTGGCCGACCGAGAGGAGCGTGTGGGAATGGGTCAGCTCGCTCTCCACCGCGACGTGACCGCGCTGAACATCAACCTTGGACCAGCCCTTGCCTGCGGTGACGACGAAGCGCGTACCCTTGACGACGGCCGCAAGGTTTTCGGTCTGCACGGCGAAGTGCTGGACGTTCCTCACCTCGGCCTCGATGGCGACCTGGCCAAAGTACTGGGTGACAGTGGTGAAGCGCTGACCCGTCTTGTCGTGGATCTGGATCTGCGTGTCCGGCCCGAGCGAGATCGTTTCCTGATCACGCTGGAATTCGACGCGCCCGTTCCGCAGCGTGCGCACGACGCGGTCGTCCGAGACGATGTCGCCGCGGTTCAACGGAACCCATTGCTGGTCGACCAACTGCAGCACAGTACCGCGCAGTTTGATGGCAGCCCAATCGTCGGCGAGTGCTGCTGAGATGGTTGCGCCCAACAGGGTGAGCGCTAGCGCAATGGCGCGAACCGGCATGCTGCCGTGCCTTTCCTTCTGGATGTCGCAGGCTACTATGTCGCCCCATATGTTGACGCGATCTGCAGGGGAAGAGCTGGGCGGCGCCTTCCTGTTCAACGGGTTAAGAGAGAATTAATCCGCCGCCGATCCTGCAAAATGCCTGACACGGCCCATCAGCGGGCCAACATGGCGCGGCTGCTAAGGGTGGCGTGCGGCTTTCCGACCCCGCCACGGTCGGCACCATCGGAGGAGATGGACTGAAGGGCCGCGCAATGAGCTGCGGCTCCAACACTTTGCTGCACCGGCCGATCGCCGGCCGCGGCCAGATGAAGGATCAGTCCCATGTCCAATCTCAAATCTACCCTTATTGCCTCGGTCGGCGCGGCGGCGATGCTGCTCGCGCCGCTTACCGTGTTGCCCATCACCAGTCTGCCCGCGGGCTATGCGGCGCTCGCTGGCAACGGCAACGGGAACGGCGGCGGCAATGGCAATGGCGGAGGCAACGGAAACGGAAACGGCGGTGGCAGCTCGGAAAGCGGGAGCCATGGCTATTCGGACAATGCCGCCAAGCACGAGGAGAAGGCGGCCGCTCACGATGAGGCCAAGGCCGCGAAGGCCGAAGCCAAGGCTGCGGCGAAGGCCGACAAGAACAGCAACGCCCAACTCGGCCGGCTCAACTCGCTGAACCGCAACATTAACGGGCTGATGAACTCGTCGGACCCGCACATGGCCGGTATCCGCGATTACGTGAAGGCCAACGCCGCGCTCGATGCGGCGGAAGCGACGCTCGCCGAGATGCAGGGCAAGCTCGTGGACGCCCAGACTGCCTACGATCTGGCGGTCGCGGCTGCCAACCCGGTCGGCTATGACGGTACGGCCTATGCGGATACTACACCGGCCACGCTGCAGGCCCGTCTCGATGAGCTTCTGGCCAATCCGGTCACCGACGAAACGAGTGCGGACTTCGCCGGCTACACCGCAGAGGTCGCCGCGCTCCAGTCAGTGCTCAGCAGTCAGGAAGCCGCAAACCTCGACCTTGCCACGCAGGCGGTGGCCAAGGCGGAGCTGGATGTCACCAACGCCACGGCCGGCACCACCGACGCCGACCTGCAGGCTGCACTCGTGGCTGCCGCCAACAAGCCGGGCTCGGTGACGCCCGAGGTGGTTGCTTGGGCCAAGGCCAAGCTCGGCATCGAGTAGACCCCGGCGCCGACCAAGGCTTCTAGTCGGACCAACCCGAAGTGACGAAGCTGGTGGAAAGCTCGTTCGCGACGTTCTTCCCCGAAAACCTGAAGTAGGGTTTGCGCCGACGGGGCGGGTTGATAGCCTGCCCCGACCTATCCTGGCACCGAGGGCATGCGAATGAAGCTTCTGGTAGCGGCCCTGGTCGGCCTGTTCTTCGCGATCACCGGGGCGGCGCCGATGGCGGCGGAGCCCACAACGCCATCGTTCGACTGCCGCAATGCGCGCGAAGCCGACGAAAAGGCGGTGTGCGCCAGCACCGAGCTCGCGAAGCTCGACCGGCTGGTGACCGATGCCTATGCCGGGTTCGAGCCGGAATACGGCGACAAGAAAACCATCGCTCGCGACATTCTCGCCGACCGCAAGCGCTGCGGCGACGAGGTCGCCTGTATCACCGCCGTCTATGCCGACGCCCTGACGACGTATGAGGGCTACTACACGGCGAAGCATCTCTGGCCGGCCCGTCTCGCCGAGGCGCTGATGCTGCAGAAGGCCGAGGAGGTATCGGCAGCCGAGGGGCCGATGCCGCTGCAGGTGGGCGACTGCGCGCGCACCACGATCAAGGCGCTGACCGACCGGTTCGGCGCGCCGCTGGAGGGTGCCGATGCGACGTCGGGCAGCGCGGTGGAGTTCACCAATGGCGGGTCGCAGGTATCCTACGACCGCGAAGAGGGGCTGGGCCTGTCGGAGGTGGAGGACGAGGTGACCACCTGCCTCGTTTCGCGCGTCCGCGACTGCCCAAAGGACGATGACCGCGGCCATACCTACGTGACGTTCAACGAGAGCAAGCACGTGTTCTGGGTGCTGACGGATACGATCCACATCTGTGGCGGGGCTTGAGCGCCTTCGCAGCCCGCGTTCATTCGGGCCTCAGGAAGGCGGGCGTAGAGGGCGGGCGGATGGAGTTCGCCGCGATGCGCTATGATCTTGTTACCTTCGATTTCGACGGCACGCTGGCCGATAGTGCGCCGTGGTTCGTGGGCGCGTTGAAAGACCTGGCGGTATCGCACCGGTTCCGGCAGGTCGATGACGCCGAGATCGGAGTGTTGCGGCGGCTGCCGACGCGCGAGATCATCAAGGCGCTCGGGATCAGGCTGTGGCAGATGCCGGGGATTGCGCGGGCGCTGCGGGCGCGCAGCCTCGCGGCCGCAAACGACATCAAGCTGTTCGACGATGTGCCCGACATGCTCGCCGGATTGGCGGAGCGCGGGGTGATCGTTGCCGTGGTGAGTTCGAACAGCGAGGCGGCGGTGCGGGCCATTCTGGGCGTCGCGGCCCGCCATGTGCATTTCTTCCGCTGCGGCACGTCGCTGTTCGGCAAGGCGCCGCGGATTGCGCAACTCCGCCGCGACCTCGCGGTCGAGCCGGAGCGGGCGCTGCATGTCGGCGACGAAACGCGCGACGTGGAGGCGGCGCGCAAGGCCCGGGTCAATGCCGGCGCGGCGAGTTATGGCTATGCCGATGTCGCGGCGCTGACCGCGATGGCGCCCGACGTGATCTTCGGGCAGGCCAAGGCAATCCTCCAGCACTGCGCCTGAGCTACTGCCCGATCCCCTCGTCGAGCAGCCATTTCGCGATGGGCCAGCAGTTTCGGTAGTGCTCCAGCACGACGTCGGTGAGGCCGGGTTGGCGGGCGATGTCCAAAGGCAGTTCGAGGCTGGTGTAGAGGCCTTCGTAGAGGAGGTAGTCGATGCGGTCGGGGTCGGTGGTGAAGCCCTTGGGGAGCAGCTTTCGGGTCTTGCCGCCGATTTCGTAGGGGCCTTTGGATTTCACCGCCTCCACTGCGGCGAGGAGGGCCTTGCCGGAGCGGGGGTGGATGATCGACTGGCGGAATTCGTCGAGCATGGCCTTTTCGAAGCCGTACATGCCGGTGCCGAGGTGGATCGCGTTGCCTTCGAGGCTGAACCAGAAGCCGGGCTTCTCCCAGCCCTTGCGGTCGCCGTGCCAGAACCAGAGGCCGATATGGGTCTTGTAGGGGCGCTTGTCCTTGGAAAAGCGGATGTCGCGGTTCACGCGGCCGATCGAGCCGTTGACCCGTGGGTCGAACTGCACCTCGGGCGAGATGGTGCGGAGTTTCGGGCCCATTTCGGCGACGAAGGCCTTGCCGGCTTCGACATAGCCCTTGTCGTAGAGGGCGCGGTTGGCGTCGAACCACACCTTCTCGTTATGTACGGCGATGCCTTCGAGGAAGGCGAAGGTGTCGGCGGGGAAGCTGAATCCGGGCATGGGTTTAGGCGAAATCCTTCAGGGCTTATTCGAACGCGCCGATGCGCTTGACCGCATAGGCCTGCTTTTCCTCGGCGCCGTCGAGCCAGGCATCGGCCCAGTGCGGATGCTGGGCGAACTGCTCGGGCGTGATCGGCTCAAGCGCGAAGCGGGTGGCAACGAAGCTGTCGGGCGCGGCCTGCGCGGCGATCGTATCGAGGAACTTTGGGTCGAAGACGATGGCGCCGTCGAAATCGACGCTCTTGAGGCCGGCGCCGGTGAAATCGACGGTGCCGAAAATGGTGCCGCGGAAGGTGGAGCCGGCGATTTCGGCGTTGGTGAACTGCACCTTGTGGATCACGGCGCGGTCGTAATTGATGCCGAAGCCGCGGGCGCCGGTGAAGGTCGTGTCCTTGATGATGGCGCCCGAAAAATCGGTGCCCGAGAGCTGGGCGCCGCGCGTGAGAGGCTCCTGCCCGGCGATCGTCGTGCCGAAGGTGCCGCTATCGAAGTGGGCGTGGCTGATGGTGGCGTTGCGGAAGCGCGCGTGCTCTAGGCTGGCGCCGTCGAAGCCGGCGGCGACCAGCATCTGCCGGTCGAAATTGGCGAAGCGCAGCTGGGTGAAGTTGAGGTTCAGCGCGCCTGCGGCGTTGGTGAAGGTCACCTCGGCGAAGCTGAAATCAGCGCCGGTGAGCGCAGAGATGTCGGTGATGCCGTTCGAGATGAGTATGGCGAGGATCTGGCCGCGCTCGGGCGAGAGCGGACGATCGGACATGACGCCCGACTGCTCGCCGGTGAACTCGACATTGCCGTTCGCCGCCTGCAACTGGTCGCGCACCTTGGCGGACGCGGTGAGGTCGGTGCGGCGCAGGAGGCCTGACGACATCATCAGGTTCTCGTCGATATCGGTCAGCGGGTTGCGAAGGTAGCGATAGGGGCGCGCCGCGGTGGTCGCGGCGAGGATGCGGGCGCGGAGGCCGGGACTCAGTAGGGCGACCGAGGGGACATCGCCGGCGAAGGTGTTGATGGCGGCGATCTCCTGGCCAACCTGCGCGCCGATCTCGAGGATTTCGGGCACGATGGCGGTGGAGCGCTGGGCCTCGCCGAGCTCGATCTGGGCCTGGATGAAGCGGTTCTGCTCGCCGATGCGGTCGTTCTGCTGCGCCATGAGGTCGATCTGGGTGCGCAGCAGGTTGTTCTGCTGGAACAGCAGGGCCGAACCGGCCAGCGCTGCGATGGCGGCGATGAGGGCCGTGATGGTGGCGAGGAGCCAGCGGCGAGTCGACACCCAGGCGTAGCGGGCGAGGACGAGTTCGGCGAGATCGCGGGCGGCGCTGGTGGCATCGGCGACGCGCTGCTCGGCGGCGAAACGCGCCACCTCGGCGAGGGGCCGGGCGAAGCGGTCCATCTCGATTTCGGCGCGCTTGAACAGCACGCCCCAGATACGGCGGCGGAAGAGCGCGATCAGCGCCGCGACCAGCACGATGATGAGGAACAGGGCGAAGAGGATGCCGAAGACCTGCCCGGCATATTCGACCAGCACATTGGCGCCGAAATTGGCGATGGGGACGCCAACGACGACGCCGATGATGAAGACGATGATCGAGGTGCCGACAAGGCCGATGCCCGGGCCGCCGGCTTTCTTTGCCGCGGCCGTGCGCTCCCCTGTCTCCGGCGCGTCGTTGCTCAACCCAACCCCCTGTCAGGGTTCGGAGATTAGCCGAGGGAGCGGTCGCGCGACAGGGGGCGCGTCAGACCTGGTTGGGGAAGCAGGCATTGGCCTTGAGCGTGGGGCCGAGCAGCAGCGCGGTGATGAATTTGGGCGCGGCCGAGACGAACTGGTAGGTGATCGCCACCGTCGCAAACCCGGTGACGCCCTGGCACGAGGTGTTGGCGTTGATGCTGATATTGGTGGTGGTGAGCGCCACGCCGAGCTTCGCCGCCTCGGCGATGAGCCAGGTGTTGGTCTTGCTGGAGCTGTAGCTGCCCGAGCTGCTGCAATCGCTCTGCGTGACGCCGACGCAGCGGGCCGTGGCGATGGCGAGAGACTGCATGGCCTGCTGGGTCCAGAGCGCCCGCCCGTATTCGATGGTGCCGACGATCATCAGCAGCAGCGGCACGGCGAGGAGCGCGAATTCGAGCGCGCTGGCGCCGCTTTCGTTGCGGGCGAGGCGGCGCAACATCACTGCACCTGCACCAGCGAGCTGGCGCTGATCCAGCCGGCCTTGGAGATGCCCAAGACGCCAAACATCGGCGTGTACATCTGCTTGCCGGTGATCAGAACGTATTTGCCGGCAAAGCCGCCGCCGGTGGCGCAGGTAGAACCACAGGTGACCGAGCCGCCCCAGGTGATGGTGCTACCGCTAATGGACGGGCAGTAGCAGATATCGGCATTGGAGGCAGTGCCCGAGGTGCTCGACGTGCCCGACGTGCGGGTCAGCGCCGGGCCGTTATTAACGGTGATGGCGACATCCATCGCGGTGGGGATGAGGGTCGCGAGGTTCTGCGCCAGCGTGGCGCCGCCCGAGGCCGATGCGCTGGTGCCGTTGACCACCGCATAGTTGCTCGAAGCGGATACGGCCTGGGTAACCGAGAAGCGCATCACGAGGTTGAACCCGAAATCGAGCATCTGCCCGAGGAGCAGCAGCATGATGGGGACGAGCAGAGCGAACTCGACGGCCGAGGCGCCGCTTTCGGTGCGGAGGAAATTGCGGCGCACCCTCATTGCACGAGCCTCGGACGGGAGCCGCCACCGGACGAAGCCGCGATGCACTCGGACGCGGCCGTTGTGCCGCCCGACAGCGAGATCAGCGAGCCGATGAGCTGGAGGCAAGTGCTGCCGCCCGCAACGCCCGCGCCGCCGCTCATGCTGATGGCGCCGACGGGGAAATAGAACGCACCGCTGATCTTGCCGCCGCTGCCGCCTTCGGCAAACGTTGCGCCAGCCGTGATCGCGGCTGGGCCGATGACGGCGAGGTTGGCGAGCGTGCCGGTGGACGGCGCGGTGATCTCTATGTTGCTGTAGCCGGCGGCCACGCAGAAGGCCATGCCGGAGCAGGAGCCAGAGGCCGGCGTGGTCTTGCCCGAGAGCACGATGTTGACGCCCGTCGCCTTCACCGAAATCGTGTAGCCGTTGCAAGGGGTGCCGCCGCCGCCCGAGGCACCGAGCGCAAAATAGCCGTCGATCGTGTAGACCCCTGCCCCCATGATCACCGCGCCCGCGAGGTTGACGCTACCCCGGATGTCATGCTGCGCTGCAGCGCTGATGACGAGGCAGGAGCCGCCACCATTGGGACCCCAGAGGTTCCCGCCGAGCTCGAAGGTCGTGGCATCGGCCAGATAGGTCTTCGAGCCGCCTCCGAGGTTGATCGCATCCCCCGCGCCCGAGGGGCCGAGCTGAAAGATGTTAGTGGTGCCCGAGCCCATGGTGAGGGTGGAACCGCCGCCATTGGCGAAGCCGCCCTCGAACTTGAAGGTGCTCGGCCCGGCGAACGTGGTGGCGCCGCTCGAGTTGTTGCAGAGGCTGAAGGTGGAGCTATTACAGGTCGTGGCCGAGCGGCCCATGTTGAAGGTGCCGGCGCCGAAGGTGGTGACGACGCTGCCCGCGGTGATGATGCCCTTGGCGAAGTTGAAGGTGCCCGCACCGAAGGTCACCGTGCCGCTGCCACCGGTGTTGAAGGTCTGGGCGAAATTGTAGGTGCCGTCGCCGAATGTGGTGCTGCCATAGGAGGTGGCGCTGACGGCGCCGCCGAAATTGTAGATGCCCGGCCCGAATATGGTGGTGGAGCTGACGCTGAGCGGACCCGAGAAGTTGTAGGTGGTGCCGGCCGTCCCCGAGGGGTTGAAGCTGAAATTGATGCCGCCACCGAAGGTCAGGTTGGCGAAGTTATAGACCTTGGAGGTGCCCTGCGGGCAGGTCAGCGTCCAGGTGCTGCCCGACTGGCTGGCGGTGCAGCCCGCGGCGGTCGCCTGCGCCTGGGTGGAGCTCGGGTTGTAGGCGAAATCAATGGAATAGCCCCCACTGGGCGCGGTCATGGCCGGCGCCGCGGGTGAGGTCTGCGCCGCGAGCGTAGTGAATCTGGCGCGGGCGGTTGCGACGGCGGCGTTGCCGGCGAGCGGATCGGTGGTGGTCGCCTTGGTGATGGTGTTGGCAGTGATGCCGGTGCAGGGCTGACTGAGGTTGCTGCCGTAGGTGACCGACTTGGCAGTAATGGTGGTGCCGCACGGTACGTCGACCTTGGAGTTCGAGGAGACGGCGCAGCTCGAAGCCGTGATCTTCGTGCCGCCTGAGAGGGTGACGCCCGATTTGCTACCATCGAGTGCGATGATGCAGCCGGTCACGCCGGCCCCGATCTCGGCATAGGACACGGTGACGATGCGTACGGTGTTCGACGCCCCGACAATGGGGGCGAGAAAGAGAGGATTGTCCACCGTCACGACCGCGCGGACGGCCTTGTTGGCGGAGTCGCGGGGCGAGGTGACGAGGTCGACCGCAACGTTGGCAGGGGTGACGCCATTCAGCTCCCCTACCCGCTTGGCGGCGCTCGTCATTACGGTGGTGGAGTTGCCCGATGTGTAGGCCAAAGCGCCGGCGTAGGCAGCGAGGTCGGCCGTGCGCTGGTTATTGGCTTGCACCGACAGCGAATAGCCGTATTCGGTGACGAGGCCAGCAACACCCAGCAATATTGGCAATGTCAGAGCAAAGATGACGGCGATGTTACCGCGCACGTCGTCACGAAAGCGCGCCAGGAGACCGGGCGAACTATTGGGCGGCGGTGTGCGAAAACGGGCAAACAAGGTGCGACGCCATCCTGCCTGGGGACAGAATGTCGATACCCCCGAAGGGCTTAATGAAGCTTAACGATTGCGGCTCGTAGGCGCGCGAACGGAACTTATTCGTCGCGACACATCGCCGCGAGTTACCGCGCCTCGACCCAGACCGGCACCGACTTGAACGCCGGGGTGTGGGAGCGCGGATCGACCGCGGTGCCGCAGAGCACGTTGGCTTCGGGATAGTAGGCGAGCGCCGAGCCGGGCGGCAGGTCGAAGGGGGTCGCCGTGCCTTCCATCCGGCCGTGGTCGGAGGCGAGCGTTATGCGGGCTCCTTCGGTGACGCCGAGGCGGGCCATGTCCTCGCGGTTGAGGAAGATGGCGTCGCGGCCGGCCTTCATCCGGTAGCTGTCCTGCTCCTCGTAGATGATGGTGTTGAACTGGCCCTCCGACCGCACGGTGGCCAGCGTCAGTTCGGTGCCGGGCAGCGGCGTGGGCGTGACGACGAAATGCGCCTTGTGGTCCGCGGTGCCGAATTCGGGGGCGTGGAGGACGCGGTGCTTGATGTGGAACTCGCGCTTCGCCACGTCGATATCGGCCAGTTGCTCGAGGCCGGGGACAATCTTGGCGACGGCCTCGCGGACCTTGGCGTGCTGCTTGAAAGCGGCAAAATCGATCGGGCTGTCGGGGATCAGCTGGGCCGCGAGGTCGCAGAGGATCACCGTTTCGGGGCGGACATTGTCGAGCCGTTTGATGCCGCCGTCGGAGAGGCGGACATAGTTGAACATCGACTCCTGCGTCGTCGGCGACCATTCCTCATCGCGGGCGGTGACGGGGAGGACCAGCACTTCGCCATCGCCGAGGCCGTGGACATGGCCGCGGTTGAGCGTGGTGGTGAGAAACACCTTCAGCCCGATCGCCCCCATGGCGCGGGAGGCGAAGGCGGTGTCGGGCGTGGCGCCCCAGAGGTTGCCGCCCATGATGATGGCCGCGTCGATCTCGCCGCGCTCCGCCGCTTCCAGCCCCGCAATAGTGTCGAGGCCTTTTTCCCGCGGGAGCGTGACGCCGAAGGCCGTTTCCATCGCGGCGAAGACCTGCTCGGAGACGACCGGCTTCACCCCGATGGTGCCGATGCCCTGGACGTTGGAGTGACCACGCAGCGGCAGCAGGCCGGAATAGCGCTTTCCCACCATGCCGCGGATGAGCGCGAGATTGGCGATGGCCTCGACATTGGCCGTGCCGTGGAGGTGATGGGTCATGCCCATGCCCCAGGCGAAGACGACGTTCTGCCGGTTGGCGTAGCGGGTGGCGACGCGCTCGATCTCGGCTCGCTTGAGGCCGCAGATCGCCTCGATGGTGTCCCAGCTCAGCGCGGCGAGATCGGCCTCGACCTGCTCGAAGCCGGCGGCGTGCTCGGCGATGAAGGCGCGGTCTTCGGCCCCCATGGCGAGGATGGCCTTCATCAGGCCCTTGAAGAGCGCGATGTCGGAGCCGATGCGGGGTTGCAAGTAGTCGGACGCGATTTCGGTGCCGCCCGCCAGCATGGAGCCTGGGCTTTTCGGCACGGCGAATTTCACCAGCCCCGGCTCCTTGGCCGGGTTGATGACGATGACGTCGCCGCCGCGGTCGCGGCAGTGCTTCAGCATGTGGATGAAGCGCGGGTGGTTCGACGAGGGGTTGGCGCCGATGACGAAGATGAGGTCGGCGCCGGTCAGGTCCTCGAGCTCGACCGTCGCCGTGCCCTTGCCGATGGTGGTGGCGAGGCCTTCGGAGGTCGCCTGGTGGCAATAATACGAGCAGTTGTTGATGTTGTTGGTGCCCCAGACGCGGGCCAGCAGCTGGAAGACGAAGCCGGCTTCGTTCGACGAGCGGCCGGAGGAATAGAAGAAGGTGCGGTTGGGGTCGGTGGTCTTGAGGTGGGCCGCGGCGTGGGCGATGGCGAAATCCCAGCTCACCGGCTCATAGCGGTCGCCGCCCTGCTGACGAAAGAGCGGGGTATTGAGGCGGCCGAGCTTTTCCATCTCGCGGCCGGTGAGCTGCTGCAGATCGCTCAGCGGGTGGAGGAAGGCCTCATTGGGGATCGCCGGCTGGATGTCGGTCGATTGGGCTTGCACCGACTTGTTGCAGACCGAGGGGAATTCGCCGAGCTCGTTGGTCATGCCACCGCGCTGCCCGCCCATGCCATAGGCGCAGGCCTTGCAGGTGTTGTGCGAGGTCAGCGCCTTGGCGGCCTTGCCGACGCCCATCTTGCGGATGGTGTCGACGGTATAGAGCAGCTTCTTGGGGCCGCCGCCGACGATGGTGTTGGGCATGAGAGTCTCCTCGGGCGGGACATAACATAGTCCGGCAACTGGCAGTGACAATGAACGTTGTCACTGGATCGGAGGAGGAAACACCATGAACACGCACAGCCAGGACCTGATCCGCGAGCGCGCCTATGCGCTGTGGGAGGCGAGCGGCCGCCCTGAGGGCCACGAAATAGAGCACTGGATGCAGGCCGAGCGCGAACTCGCCGAAACCGACAGCATCGATCTCTCCGAGCAGGAGAGCGAAGTCGGGCTGCCGCCGACCGTGGCGGGGTTGCCCGTCCACTGACGGATGGCGTTTTCTGTCCGGTCCTTGACCAGGCGGGGCCTTTCGCCCAATCCTCGTGAGGTTAGGTTGCTCTTATCAACGCAACCTCACGAGGCTCAGAAATGTCCGACACCGCACTTCTCGTCATCGACGCACAGGAATCGTTCCGGCAGCGAGCGAACTGGCAGGAGACCGACAGCGGCAGCTATCTCGCCAAGCAGCAGGCGCTGATCGACGGCGCCAAGGCGGCGGGCTGGAAGATCGTTCGCGTGCTCCATGCCGAGCCCGAGGGCATTTTCTCGTTGCCGTCAGGATTCGTGCGGCCGATCGTTGACCTCGTTTGTGAACCCGATCTCGAGTTCACCAAGTGGCGGCATTCGGCCTTTGTCGGCTCGCCGCTCGAGGTTTTCCTCATCGAGAACGGCATCCGCCGGCTGGTGATTTCGGGGCTCCGCACCGAGCAGTGCTGCGAGACGACGACGCGTCACGGCTCCGATCTCGGCTGGCAGGTCGACTATGTCACCGAGGCGACGCACACCTTCCCGCTCACCGACGCGACCGGCCGCACCTGGGGCGTCGACGACATCAAGGCACGCACGGCGGCGGTGCTGGACGGGCGCTTCGCCCGGGTCTGCACCATCGCCGAGGCGCTCGCGGGCCGCGTGCAGGCGGCCGCAGCATGACGACAGCTCCGCGCCGGATCGCCGTCTATGTGGTGCTGCCGGCGCGGACACTGCTGCTCGACGTGGCGGGGCCGGTCGAGGTGCTGCGCAAGGCGAACCAGTTCCAGAACGACGTGGCGTTCGATGTCCGCTATGTCGGCGCTCTGCCCGAGCTGACGAGCTCGATCGGCCTGCGGCTCACCGGCATCGCCCCCCTGCCCGAGGCGATCGAGCCCGACGCGATGGTGCTGCTGTCGGGCCATACGGACGATCCGATCAGCGCCGGCAACCTGCTCGAACCCGAGGATGCCGGATCGGCCGAAGTGGTCGCGTGGCTGACGCAGGTGGTTCGGCCGGGCGTGCGGCTCGTCTGCATCTGCTCGGGCGCGCTGCTCGCGGCGCGGGCCGGGCTGATGGACGGAGTGGCCTGCACGACGCATTTCACCGATTGCGCGCTGCTGCAGGAGACGGCGCCGAGCGCCCGCGTGCTCGAAAACCGGCTCTATGTCGAGGATGGCGAGCGCTATTCGAGCGCCGGGATCACCGCAGGCATCGACCTGATGCTGCACATCGTGGGGCAGATCACCTCGCCCGCGACCGCCGCGGCGGTGGCGCGGTTTCTCGTCGTGTACCTCAGGCGCGCCGGCACCGATCCGCAGCTCTCGCCCTGGCTCGAAGGGCGCAATCATATCCATCCGGCGATCCACCGCGTGCAGGATGCGATCACCGCCGACCCCGCCCGGGACTGGCCGCTCGACGCGCTGGCCAAGGTGGCGTTCGCGAGCCCGCGGCACCTGTCGCGGCTGTTCAACGAGCATGCGGGCATGAGCATCCCCGACTACGTCAACCGCCTGCGGGTGGCGCTGGCGCAGCAGCTACTCACCGAGACGCGACTCGACATGGAGCGGGTTGCCGAGCGGGCTGGGTTCGCCTCGTCGCGGCAGTTGCGGCGGGCCTGGGGGCGGATCAACCCGACGCCACCGAGCGCAGCGCGCCAACATTAGGGAACAGGCACCGCCGCGCGACGTTGGCTCCTCAACCCCAAGGAGGAGTTTTGCCATGAAACGCATCGCGCTTTGCCTCGCCGCCTTTGCGGCGCTCACCGTCCCTGCCCTCGCGCAGGAGGCGGCCGCCACCGCCAATGTGATGGACCTCGAAGGCAAGAGCCTCGGCACGCTGACCTTCGAAACGATGGACGGCCACGTCCACATATCGGGCACGTTGACCGGGCTGCCGGCCGGGGACCACGGCATCCACATCCACGAAAAGGGCGCCTGCGACGCGGCCGGCAAGTTCGAAAGCGCCGGCGGGCATTTCAACCCGACCGCGCACCAGCACGGCAAGGACAACCCCGAGGGTCCGCATGCCGGCGACCTGCCCAACATCACCGTCCCGCCTGAAGGCGCCGGCGCGCTGGTCGACCTGATGGACGACAGCGTGACGCTGGGCGAAGGCGACAACAGCCTGCTCGATGCCGACGGCTCCTCCATCGTCGTCCACGCCGACCAGGACGACTACAAGACCGACCCCTCGGGCAATTCGGGCGACCGGATCGCCTGCGGGGTGATCGAAGCGAAGAAGTAAGCAGCTTCATTTCAGCAAGGCTGCGGGCTAGTTTGGTTCAATGAACGACGACCCCGCAGCGCTTCGCGCCGACACTGCCGAGCGGCTGCACTCGATTGCGGTGCGGCTGCTGCGGCGCGCCCGGGCGGCCGACCGCGAAGCCGGTGTGGGTCCGGCGCAGCTTTCAGCCCTGTCGGTGCTTTATTTTTCCCCGGGGCTGGCCCTGACGGCGCTGGCCGAGATCGAAGACGTCAGCCAGCCGACAATGACCCGGATCGTCCGCTCGCTCGAGGCGGCGGGGGCAGTCACACGCAGCGCATCAGCCGAAGACAGACGGGTGGCGCTCGTCGCCATCTCGGCCGAGGGGCGGCGCATATTCGAGGCGGCGCGGGCGCGGCGGCTGGAGATCATCGAGGGAATCCTGGCGCGGATGGACGCGGCGACGGTCGCCGCCTTGCGGCCGCTGCTGACGCCGCTCGCCGAAGCAGTGAACGCACGCGACTGATGGACAGACGCCCGGATATTATATAGCATAGCTATGCAATGCTGAGGGAGGGTTCGATGAGCAATCCGTTCGACCTGGTGGCAGCCGGCGATCTCGACGGCCTGCGCGCCGCACTGGCGCACGACCCGGGGCTGGCGCGGACCCGGCATGCCAGCGGCGCGTCGCTCGTCGCGTGGGCGGCCTATATGGGCAATGCCGGTGCGATCGCGGCCGTGCGCGCGGTGGCGCCGGATCTCGACCCGTACGAGGCGATCATCGTCGGCGATGCTCAGGCGCTCGAGGCAGCACTGGCCGGCGGCTGGGACGGCAACGCACTCTCACCCGACGGTTTTGCGCCTCTCGCGCTGGCGGCGTTCTTCGACAACACGGCGGCTTTCGAGCGGCTATTGCCGATCACGACCGATGTCAGCCAACAGGCCGAAAACCCGCAGCGGGTCGCCGCCCTGCACGCCGCGACGGCAAAGCGAAACACGGGCTTCGTCGAAAAACTCCTCCGCGCCGGAGCCTCCCCCGACCAACCCCAGGCCGACGGCTTCACCCCACTCCACGTGGCCGCCCAACACGGCGACACCGCCATCGCGGCGCTACTGGTGTTGTTCGGCGCGGACGTGAAAACGCGGAACGCCAAGGGCATGGACGCGGCAGCACATGCGCGCGCCGGTGGGCACGAATGGCTGGCAGCGCGGCTTGAGGCGTTCGCGCGCTAGCGAAGCGACGGCCACGCACGGCCCGATGACATCCGCGTGTACGTAGCCGTACGACCAAGGTCGGCTGGTGCGCGCGGGTTTGTTACCGTGATTTAATGTCGCTGCCGCAGGCGGCGATGATACCTTTTATCCTAAGTGTTTCGCCCGCGAGCGTCCTCCGCTCGGGCTCAAATCGCATTTGGGAATGGTTCGCTTGATCCGGCAGATACTGGTTTCGCTCGTCATCGTGGCAGCGGCGGCAGCCGCCTACATCTTCTTCGTGCCCGGCGCACCGCAGCAACTGGCCAAGTTCGGCATCAACATCCCCATCGCGCAACCGGCGGAAGCCGCGACCGGCCCGGCCAATCAGGCAGCAGCGGGCGGGCAAGGCGGCGGCAACGGCGGCGGACAGGGTGGCCAGGGTGGTGGCGGTAACGCTGCGGCCGGCGGTCAGGGCGGCCAAGGCGGTGGCGGACAGCGCTTCGGCGGTGGGGCCGGTGGCCGCGGTGGTGCGCGCACCATGGTGGTGGTGACCGCTCCGGTGGTTCTCGCGACGATCAACGACAAGCTGACGGCGATCGGCGACGGCGCAGCGGCGCACTCGGTGACGGTGATGTCTCCGGCGACGGGCACGTTGGCCGAGCTCGAAGTGCAGCCCGGGCAGGAAGTGACGGCGGGCGCGGTGATCGGCAAGCTCGATGCTGATGCCGAGCAGATCGCCCGCGACCGGGCCAAGCTGACCTTCGACGACGCGCAGGCAACCCTCGACCGCACAACCTCGCTGTCGAAAGCCAACAACGCGACGACCGTGCAGGTGAGCACGGCGCAGCTCGCCTTCAACACGGCCGACCTCGAATTGAAGAATGCCGAGCTCGACCTCAAGAAGCGCACGATTTCGACGCCGATCGCCGGCACGGTCGGCCTGTTCCAGGTGAACCCCGGCAATGCCGTGACCGCGCAGAGCATCGTCACCACCATCGAGGACACTTCGCATATCCGCGTCAGCTTCTGGGTGCCCGAACGCTATGCCGGGGCGATCAGCGTCGGCATGCCGGTTTCCGCCGCACCCGTGGCGTTGCCCGGGCAGACGATCGATGGGCAGGTGAGCGCAGTCGACAACAAGATTGACCCGACGAGCCGCACCCTGCAGGTCGAGGCGCAGATCCCCAACGACGACGGCAAGCTGAAGCCGGGCATGAGCTTTTCGGTGTCGATGAGCTTTCCGGGCGAGAGCTTCCCGTCGGTCGACCCGCTCGCCGTGCAGTGGTCGAGCGATGGCGCCTATCTCTGGCGCTATGCCGACAAGAAGGTCGCCAAGGTGCCGGTGCAGATCATCCAGCGCAATTCCGACGGCATTCTCGTGAAGGCCGACCTCAAGGAAGGCGACCAGGTAGTGACGCAGGGCGTGCAGCAGCTGGTCGCTGGCGCCACGGTGCGCCTGCTCGACGAAGTCGCCGATGCTGGCAACGGCCAAGGCGGTGGTGGCGGCGGTCAGGGCGGCGGCAAGCCGGCTGACGCAGCAAATCCCGACGCAGCCAAACCCGATGGCGCGGCCAAGGGTGACGGCGCTGCCAAGGGCGATGGCAAAGGCGGCGGCAAGTGGAAGGGCGGCCAGGGCGGCGCCGGTGGCCAAGGCCAAGGCGGTCAGGCTGGCGACAAGGCCGGGAGCGCGCTGTGAGCATTTCGGCCCAGAACGAGCGCGGCGGCGCCATAGCCGGTCTCTTCGTCCGTCGCCCGGTGCTGGCGATCGTGGTGAGCGCGCTGATCATCGTGGCGGGGCTCGCGGCCTTCTTCGGCGTCGAAGTGCGTGAACTCCCCAGCGTCGAGCGCCCTACCCTCTCCATCAACACCGACTTTACCGGCGCCTCGGCCGAAACGGTCGACCGCGAAATCACCTCGGCGGTGGAAGGCGCGGTGGCCCGCGTGCAGGGCGTCGCCGGCATCTCGTCGAGCTCGTCCTATGGGCGGAGCCGCGTGTCGCTGACCTTCAACGATGGCGTGAACCTCGACAACGCCACCTCGGACGTGCGCGACGCGCTGAGCCGCATCACCAACCGCCTGCCCGATGGCGTCGATACGCCGACGATCGTCAAGGCGGATTCCAACGCGCAGGCCGTGCTGCAGCTCGCCGTCACCTCGGACAAGCTGAGCAAGGATGAGCTGACCGCGCTCGTCAACGACGTGATCTCGGAGCGGCTCGCCGCCGTGCAGGGCGTCGCCGACGTCCAGATCAACGGCTCGCAGGACCGGGTCTTCATCATCGACGTCGACCAGGTGAAGCTCGCGAGCCTCGGTCTCACGGTCGGCGACATCCGCAATGCGCTCGCCACCATCGGCTTCGACAGCCCGGCCGGCTCGCTCAATGGCACCAACCAGAACATCGCCATCCGCGCGACCGCCGAGGTGAATACGCCCGAGGCGTTCGAGAACATCGTCATCAAGGGCCAGACCAAGATTGGCGACGTGGCGAGCGTGGTGTTCTCCCCCGCCGCCTCGAATTCGGGCCTCCGCAGCGACGGCAAGTCGGGCATCGGCCTCGGCATCGTGCCGCAGGCCCAGTCGAACACGGTGGTGATCTCGGAGGGCATCCACAAGGCGGTGGACGACCTGAAGCCGTCGCTGCCGCCGGGCGTCGACATCAAGATTTCGTCCGACGATTCCGTCTTCATCTCGGGCGCCATCCATGAGGTCGAGCGCTCGCTGATCATCGCCGTCGTCGGCGTGATCGTGATCATCTTCCTGTTCCTGCTCGATTGGCGCGCGACGATCATTCCGGCGATCACCATGCCGGTGGCGCTGATCGGTACGGTCGCGGGCATCTATGCCTTCGGCTTTTCGCTCAACATCCTCACCCTCCTCGCTCTCGTGATCGCCACCGGCATCGTGGTCGATGACGCGATCGTTGTGCTCGAGAACATCACGCGACGGCGCGGCATGGGCCTCGGCCCGCGCGCGGCGGCGGTGCTCGGCACGCAGGAAGTGTTCTTCGCGGTGATCGCGACCACGGCGACACTCGCCGCGGTGTTCATCCCGATCTCGTTCCTCCCCGGCCAGACGGGCCAGCTCTTCCGCGAGTTCGGCTTCACCCTCGCCATTTCTGTGGGCCTCTCGGCCGTGGTGGCGCTGTCGCTCGCGCCGATGCTGGCCTCGCGCCTGCTGAAGCCGCATGTGGAGCGCAAGCCCAACCTGCTCGAGCGCTTCGGCGGCCTGCTGTCCAAGGCCTACAAGCGGACGCTGCACGTGGTGCTGGCCAACCCGCTCATCGTCATCGTCGTGGCGGTGATGTTCGCCGGTTCGGCCGTGCTGGTGTTCGGCTCGATCAAGCAGGAGCTGACGCCGCCCGAGGATCGCGCTTCGATCGCCATCAGCGTCAATGCGCCGGCGACCGTGAGCCTCGATTTCACCCAGACGCAGATGCAGAAGATCGAAGCCCTGCTCCAGCCCTACAAGGCGAGTGGCGAGGCGACGAGCATCTTCTCGATCTCGGGCTTCGGTTCGAGCACCAATTCGGGCTTCATCGTGATGACGCTGGCCGACTGGGAGCACCGCACCCGCAGCCAGCAGGTGATTACCGCCGAGGTCAACCAGTTGCTGACCCAGGTGCCGGGTGTGCGCGCCCAGATCCGCCAGGGCAACAGCCTTGGCGTGCGCGGTGGCGGGTCGGGCCTGCAGTTCGCGCTCGTGGGCGACAATTACGACACGCTGGCCGACACCGCCAACAAGGTGGTCGACGAGCTGAGCAAAGACGACAAGTGGGGTCGCGTCACCACCAATTACGACACCACCCAGCCGCAGATGACCCTGTCGATCGACCGCCAGAAGGCGGCGGCGCTCGGCATCGACATCAACGGGCTCTCCAACACGATGCAGGCGATGATCGACGGCTCGGACGTCGGCACCGTGTTCATCAACGACAACAGCTATTCGGTGCGGATGCTCTCGACCTCGAGCCCGGTCAACGATCCGGGCGACCTTGAGTCGATCTTCCTCAAGACCTCCGATGGCCGCTACGTGCCGATGTCGACGATCGCCTCGATCAAGGAGGCGCCGATCGCCCCCTCGCTCGGCCGCGAGGACCAGCGCCGGGCCGTGACGGTCACCGCCGCGCTCACCGACGGCTTCGCGCTCGGCGACGCCTACAACGAGGCGGTGCAGGTCGTCCGCCCGATGCTGCCCGACGGCGTCGCGGTGATCCCGATGGCGGAGGCCAAGACGCTGGGCGAGAGCAATAACGGCCTCGTCATCACCTTCGGCTTCGCACTGGTGGTGATCCTGCTGGTGCTGGCGGCGCAGTTCGAAAGCGTGTGGAGCGCCATCATCGTGATGGCGACCGTACCGTTCGGTCTCGCCTGCGCCGTGTACGCCATGCTGATCACCGGCGTGACGATGAACGTCTACAGCCAGATCGGCCTCGTGCTGGTGGTGGGCATCATGGCCAAGAACGGCATCCTGATCGTCGAGTTCGCCAACCAGCTGCGCGACCGCGGCCAATCGGTGCGCGAGGCGATCGAGAACTCGGCCAATATCCGCCTGCGCCCGGTGGTAATGACCATGATCGCCACGGTGCTCGGCGGCGTGCCCCTGATCATCGCCCACGGCGCCGGCTCGGAAGCCCGCGCGGCGCTCGGCTGGATCATGGTCGGCGGCCTGAGCTTCGCCGCGGTCTCGACCCTCTACCTCACCCCGGTCGCCTACCTGCTGCTGGCCCGGTTCAGCAAACCAAAGTCCGAAGAAGAAGCCCGCCTCGCCCGCGAACTCGAAGCCGCCGACAAGCTGGATGAGCCCGACCCGATGGACCAGCACGGGCACGGCCCGGTGGCGGCACCGGCGGAGTGATCAGCGCGGGATAAGCGCCCTGATCTCGGCGTGCGCCGCATCGAGGAGCGCAAGCTCCTCGGCCGTGGGTTCGTGGCCGATCGAGGCGGCGCGGCTGCCTTCGGGGAGTTCTGGTGGCTGGGGGTGCCAGTTGAGGTAGTGGTCCAGGCCCTGCCCGGCTTCATCGACCGCATAGGTTCGCGCGCCCATTGCGAGGAGCAAGCGGGCGATCTCGACCTGGCCGTCGCGGGCGGCGACGAGGAGCGGGGTGAGGCCGGTGTCGTCGGCGATGTCGGGTTTGGCGCCTTCGTTCAGTAGCGCTGCGACGTTTTCGGTCCGACCCGAGAGAGTGGCAAGCATGAGTGGCGTGTCGCCGTGGAGGTCGCGGGAGTCGCGCGGGCCGTCTTTCAGCAACAGGGCGATGAGGTCGGGGTCGCCGTAGCTGGCGGCGAAGTGCAGCGGGGTGCGGAAGAGGACGTCGCTGATGACGCCGGGATGGGCGCCGGCGGCGAGCAGCAGGCGCGCGACTTCGGTGTTGCCGCCCCAGGCGGCGTAGTGGAGCGCGGATTCGGCGTTCTGGTCGTAGCGGTGCGGGTCGGCGCCGTGCGCGAGGAGGAGGCGTACTGCTTCCGGCTGGCCGATGAAGGCGGCTTCCATCAGCGCGGTGCGGCCATAGGGGTCGGCGTCGCTGTCGGGCGGCGAGCCCGCCTCGAGCAGCAGACGGATCGTCGCGGCGTTCGGCCCGCGTGACGCCCAGAGCAGCGCCCGGTCGCCGTTGTGGTCGCGGTACTCGGTATCGGCGCCGGCGGCGAGGAGGGCGCGAACCGCTTCGATATTGCCGCGCTCGGCGGCGAATTGCAGGGGCGAATAGCCGTGGTGGTAGCTCGGCGGATTGGCGGCTTCGCCTTCCGCCAGCAGATGCAGCATGGTGGCCGTGTCGTTTGTGCGAGCGGCGGTCAGCAACTCGTCGAAATCGGCCCGGGCGGTGCCGGTGAGCGTCAGCAGCAGTGACAGGATAAGCGCGGCGCGTGGCATGGGTCCCCTCCCCTATGCCTGTATGACGCCGGCCGCGCGAAAATCCTTGGGGCCAAACGAAAGGCGCGGGGCCGAAGCCTCGCGCCTTAGTCACGTGTACTTTTTGGGGGGAGCGGGGTCAGTACACGTAAACCACGAGGCGGCCGCCGCTCGACTGGACGGCAAAGATGTCGTCGGCCTGATAGCGGGTGCGGCCGAGCGAGGCGACGATCAGCGCGTCACGCGACGCGTAGGCCTGCAGCTGCTGGATCTTGCCCGAGGCGTTGAAGATCTGCGCCACCTGGCGCTTGGCCGCGGGGCAGAGCTTGATCGGGACGACCTGCACGTTGGCAGCGCGCATCCAGGACTTGGGGTCGACCTTCACCTGCGAGGCGAGCTGGAGGACCTTGCGGCCATCGTTGACGGAGCAGCTGATCTGGAACTGGTTGTCGATGCTGCCGACGAGCACACGCCCGCCGCCGCCGTTGCCGTTTCCACCATTGCCGCCGTTACCGCCGTTCCCGCCGTTGCCGCCCCCATTCCCGTTACCGTTGCCGGGGTTGCCGCTGCCACCGCCGAGGATATCGCCAATCCCAGGGATGGTCAGATCGATATTCAGGCCGCCGAGGTTGAGGCCGGCGGTGAGGTTCGAGCCGAGGATGCCGGAGCCGAGCAGGCCGCCGTCATCGTCGCCATCGAGCAGGCCGGTGCCGAGTACGCCACCCGAATTGAGCAGGCCGCCCTGCCCGTTGCCGCCGGTGACCGTGGCGTTGACGAGCCCGTCATTGCCGCCGAGCAGGCCGCCGCTGTTCCCGCCGATATTGACGTCGGCGATGTTGTTGGGGGCGCTGGCGCTGTTGCCGAGGCCGACATTGATGAGGGAGCTGTTGCCAGCCGAACCACTGTTGATGCCGAGAAGACCGCCGGTCGAACCGCCGCTGCCACTACCGCCGCTATTGGTGAGGCTGCTCACGGTATCGGTCACCGTGTCGACGAGACCGCCGCCGCTGCCGCCATCACCAAGAACACCGCCGAGCAGACCAGCCGCGGAAGCGGGCGAAGCTGCCATGCCAATCGTCAGGACTGCAGCCGCCAAGATCGAGATGGAACTGACTTTCATCACTACTCTCCTCTGTAAAGTGCATAGTTCGGACGCTGTGTAATGAAGACGCAAGTCCGAATGTGTTTCCCCTGCCACCGAGTCTTTGCATGTCTCTGGTTGCCGATATATTGCTGCACAAACAGCCAATTGTTGGCGTTACGCGCTTCCGCTTATTCGCCATCGCGAGGTCGTGATTGCGCTACGCGTCGCAACGTACTACCCGTTGCTTATGTCTCTTAAAACAAGGTAACAAACTTACTTTATGAACAAAGACGGCAGGGCCCGGATTCCGGGGATTTCCGGGACCGGGTCGCGTCGCGATCGGCGTGGCGCTAGCAATAAGCGCGTATCCTGAACTTATCTGAAACCAGAGGTTGCAGTGCGCATGGCGGGCAACACCTAGTGCCCGCGGCGAAAGCTCAGCAATGTCGGATGGGGGTACGCAGAAATGGGAAGGCGCGGAGCCGTAGCTCCGCGCCCCACCGGCGAAATAACGAGGGAGCGTCAGCCCTCGCCACCCCAACCGATGAATTGCCGCCGCCGGTCCCCGTTGGCGGGCTCATCGTCGTAACGAGGCATCCCGGCAAAGGTTTCTGGCGCCAACAAAAAAAGCTGGAAACGTGATCGGGCGCGGCTCGGGAGCGAAAATGCAAAAGCCCCGCGCCCGAGGGCACGGGGCCGAGGTGTCGGTGCAAACAACCTCTGCCGGAGCGAACTCCGGTGCCCGGAACCTAGCATCGCCGCAGGGCGCGGTCATCCGCGCGGCAGCGCTGTGCACCGTTGCCGAGCAGCGGCGGCACAGGGTGCTTAAATCTTAATCATCTGTTGACGAGACTGCCTGCGAAAGCAGCAACTGGGCGCGCCCAATGGCGAACTGCATACAACGCACTGGTACGGAACCGGTTCCGCACCTCTGTGAAATCAAGCGCTTAGGGGTTTTCCGGACCCGTGGCACGGCGATTGCAATCCTTGTCGGCGGTGCAAACAACCATCTGTCGGAGGTTAAATATGACAGTACACCGCATGCTGGCCGGTATCGGCCTGGGGGTAGCGATGACTGTGGGCGCGTTGGCGCCTCTGACTGCCTATGCCGCGGACGACACCATCAAGGTCGGCGTCCTCCACTCGCTGTCGGGGACGATGGCGATCTCTGAGACGACGCTGAAGGACACGATGCTGTTCCTCATCGACGAGCAGAACAAGAAGGGCGGCCTGCTCGGCAAGAAACTGGAAGCCGTGGTCGTCGACCCTGCCTCCGACTGGCCGCTGTTCGCCGAAAAGGCGCGCGAGCTGATCGCCGTGGACAAGGTTGCCGCCGTGTTCGGCTGCTGGACCTCGTCCTCGCGCAAGTCGGTGCTCCCGGTGTTCAAGGAGCTCAACTCGATCCTCTTCTACCCCGTGCAGTACGAGGGTGAAGAGTCCGAGAAGAACGTGATCTACACGGGCGCCGCCCCGAACCAGCAGGCCATTCCCGCCGTCGACTACCTGATGAGCGAAGATGGCGGCTCGGTGAAGCGCTGGGTGCTGGAAGCCACCGACTATGTCTACCCGCGCACGACCAACAAGATCCTCGAGCAGTACCTCAAGGACAAGGGCGTCGCCGCCGAAGACATCAAGGTGAACTACACGCCGTTCGGGTTCTCCGACTGGCAGACCGAAGTCGCCGCCATCAAGGAATTCGGCTCGGCCGGCAAGAAGACCGCCGTGGTCTCGACCATCAACGGCGACGCCAACGTGCCGTTCTACAAGGAACTCGCCAACCAAGGCATCTCGGCCACCGATATCCCGGTCGTCGCGTTCTCGGTGGGCGAAGAAGAACTCGCCGGCATGGACACCAGCAACCTCGTCGGCCACCTCGCCGCCTGGAACTACTTCCAGTCGGTCGATACGCCCGAGAATGCCGCCTTCATCAAGGCGTGGCACGCCTATATCGGCAAGGACACCCGCACCACGAACGACCCGATGGAAGCCGCCTATCTGGGCTTCAACCTCTGGGTCGAAGCGGTGACCAAGGCCGGGACCACCGATACCGACGCCGTGCTCAAGGCCATTGTCGGCCTGTCCTATCCGAACCTGACCGGCGGTACCGCAACGGTTCTCCCGAACCACCACCTGACCAAGCCGGTTCTCATCGGCGAAATCCAGGCCGACGGCCAGTTCGACATCGTCTCGCAGACCGAGCCGGTGCCGGGCGACGCCTGGTCGGACGTGCTGCCGGAAGACAAGGGCATCGAAGCTGACTGGACCGATCCGCTGACCGGTTGCGGCCACTTCGACACCGCCACCAAGACCTGCGGCGCCGCCCCGGCTCCCTGATCTCGGACAATCCCGGGCGGCGGCAACCTGCCGTCGCCCACCCCCTCTACCTCTTGTTCTGGCGATAGAGCGACCACGATGGCCACCCGATTTCTCTCCCTGATTGCCTTCCTGCTCGCTGTAGTTCTCGCCCCTACCCTTGCGCTCGCGCAGGACGATTTCGCCGCGCAGGTGAACGCGCTCGGGCCCGGTAGCTTCTCCGACCGCAGTAAGGCGATCGATGCGCTGGTGGCGACCGGCGACGAACGCGTGCCACCCATCCTCCAGGCCCTCTCCGACGGCACGCTGTTCATGCGCAAGGCCGACGGCCAGGTGGTGCTGACCGCCAAGGCCGGCAGCGAGCTGAAGCTCACCAACCCCGCCGACGGCAGCGATCTCGGCACCGGGCCGAGCAGCGACTTCGAGAAGATCAAGGTCAACAATGGCCTGCGCGGCAAGATCGGCACCGCCATCGGCAAGATGACGCTGCTGAGCCCAGACGCGGCCGCCCGCCTCTCGGCGGCGCAGAACGTGCTGAAGAACGCCGATCCCGCAATGCTCGCCCTGCTCGACCAGGCGCTCGCCACAGAGGCCAACCCGGCGATCAAGAGCACGATGGAACTGGCCCGCGCCGTGATCGTCCTCAAGACCGACGCGAGTCTCGAGGACAAGCGCGCCGCGGTCGACACCGTCGCCTCGCATGGCGATCGCGCCGCCCGCACCGTGCTGACCAACAGCCTCGATGGCGCGCCGGACGAGCTGAAGCCGGTGATCCAGTCGGGCATCAACCAGATCAACGGCACGCTTGTGGTGTGGGACGTGGGGCAGAACCTGCTCTACGGCCTGTCGCTGAGCTCGGTGCTGCTGCTCGCCGCCATCGGCCTTGCCATCACCTTCGGCGTGATGGGCGTCATCAACATGGCGCACGGCGAGATGGTGATGCTGGGCGCCTACACCACCTACGCCGTGCAGCAGGCGCTGATGGGTCTGGCGCCCGGGCTAATGGAATACTCCCTCGCCATCGCCGTACCCATCGCCTTCCTCTTCACCGCGCTGGTCGGCGTCGCGATCGAGCGCGGCATCATCCGCTGGCTCTATGGCCGGCCGCTCGAAACCCTGCTCGCCACCTGGGGCCTCAGCCTCGTGTTGCAGCAGGCCGTGCGCACCATCTTCGGGCCGACCAACAAGCCGGTGTCGCCGCCGACCTGGATGAGTGGCACGTTCGACCTGTGGAACCTCAGCTTCACCTGGAACCGGCTCTGGATCATCGTCTTTGCCATCGCCGTGTTCGCCATCCTGCAGATCATCCTCAATCGCACCCCGCTCGGGCTGCAGATGCGGGCGGTGACACAGAACCGCCGCATGGCCTCGGCCATGGGCATCCGCACCCCGTTCGTCGACGCCATGACCTTCGGGCTCGGCTCGGGCATTGCCGGGCTCGCCGGCGTGGCGCTGAGCCAGATCGACAACGTCTCACCTAATCTCGGCCAGGGCTACATCATCGACAGCTTCATGGTGGTGGTGTTCGGCGGCGTCGGTAACCTCTGGGGTACGCTGGTGGGCGCGCTGTCGCTCGGCGTCGCCAACAAGTTCCTCGAGCCCTATGCGGGCGCCGTGCTCGCCAAGATCGTCATCCTGGTGCTGATCATCGTCTTCATCCAGCGCCGCCCGCGCGGCCTCTTCGCCCTCAAGGGCCGGGCTATCGAGTCATGATCACGCAGTTTCTCTTCCGCGCGCTCGACAGGAAGGCCATCTGGGTCGTCGCGGCGCTCGTGCTCATCGCGGCCGCCATTCCGGTCGCGAACCTGGTGCTCCCCGAGGGCAATCCGCTGCACGTGCCGAACTACGCGGTGCCGCTCTTCGGCAAGTATCTCAACTACGCGCTGCTCGCCCTCGCGCTCGATCTCGTCTGGGGCTATTGCGGCATTCTCTCGCTCGGCCACGCGGCGTTCTTCTCGCTCGGCGGCTACGCGATGGGCATGTACCTGATGCGGCAGATCGGGGCCCGCGGCGTCTATGCCAATCCGGTGCTCCCCGATTTCATGGTGTTCCTCAACTACCATGACCTGCCGTGGTTCTGGAACGGCTTCGACCTCTGGTGGTTCGCCTTCATCATGGTGCTGTTCGTGCCGGGGCTGCTCGCCTTCGTCTTCGGCTGGTTCGCCTTCCGCTCGCGGGTGACGGGCGTCTACCTCTCGATCATCACCCAGGCGATGACCTACGCGCTGCTGCTCGCCTTCTTCCGCAACGACCTCGGGGTGGGCGGCAATAACGGCCTCACCGACTTCAAGGACATCCTCGGCTTCAACGTGCAAGCGCCTGAGACGCGGGCCTGGCTCTTCGCGCTGTCGGCCCTGTTCCTTGCGCTTGGGGTGCTGATCTGCTCGGCCATCGTCAATTCCAAGCTCGGCAAGGTGATGGTGGCGGTGCGCGATGGCGAAAGCCGCACCCGCTTCCTCGGCTGGCGGCCGGAGAACGTGAAACTCTTCGCCTTCGTGGTCTCGGCCATGCTGGCGGGTGTCGCGGGCGCGCTCTACGTGCCGCAGGTGGGCATCATCAACCCGGGCGAATTCGCGCCCGAGAACTCGATCGAGGCGGTGATCTGGGTGGCGGTCGGCGGCCGCGGCACCATCATCGGGCCGATCATCGGCGCCGTGCTGGTCAACGCGGGCAAGACGGTGTTCACCGGCGCCCTGCCCGATTACTGGCTGTTCGCACTCGGTGGCCTGTTCGTCGTGGTGACGCTGTTCATGCCCAAGGGCATTGTCGGGCTCTTCACCCGCCGGCGCACCCGCAAGGGCAAGGAAGCCAGCTCCGCCGCCGAATCCGGAGAAGACCCGACCACCCTGCCCCAATCGAAGCCGGAGCCGGCGGAATGACCATCGTCGATAAAGACAAGACCATGCTCTACCTGAACGGCGTCTCGGTGTCGTTCGACGGCTTCAAGGCGCTGAACAGCCTCTCGATCATCGTCCATCCCAACGAGATGCTGGCGATCATCGGGCCGAACGGCGCGGGCAAGACGACGATGATGGACATCATCACCGGCAAGACGCGGCCCGACGACGGCGAAGTGTATTTCGATGGCCGCACCGACCTCACCAAGCTCGACGAAGCGACCATCGCCAATCTCGGCATCGGCCGGAAATTCCAGAAGCCGACCGTGTTCGACAGCCACACCGTGTGGGACAATCTCGTGCTCGCGCTCAAGAAGCCGCGCAGCGTGTTCTCGGCCCTGTTCTACAGCCAGTCGGCGGAGGACAGCGCGCGCATCGAGGAAATCCTCGAAACGGTGCGCCTCCTGCCGCGTAAGGACGAACTCGCGGGCGACCTCAGCCATGGCCAGAAGCAGTGGCTCGAAGTCGGTATGCTGCTGGCGCAGGACCCCAAGCTCCTTCTCGTCGACGAACCCGTGGCCGGCATGACCGACGCCGAAACCGTCGAGACCGCCAAGCTGCTCAAGGAGATCGCCAAGACCCGCTCGGTGGTGGTGGTGGAGCACGATATGAGCTTCGTGCGCGAACTCGGCACCCGCGTCACCTGCCTCGCCGAAGGTTCGGTGCTGGCCGAGGGTACGCTCGACCAGGTGAGCGCCAATCCGGTGGTGATCGAACGGTATCTCGGGCGCTGATGCTAAGGGCGCGCCACCAGCACGGCCGGATCGGGCCAGAGGTACAGCACCGAAGCGATTTCGGCGCCGGCGACGGTGTGCGTGACACGTTTCGCTTCGCGGCCGCCCAGCGCCGCGTAGAACCCGCGGCTGGGGTTCAGCTCGAACGCCGACAGGGCCAGCGGTCCGGCTCGCGTTTCGAGCAACCACTGTGCGCCCGCCGCCATCAGCGCGCTTCCGGCGCCCTGCCCCTGTGCGCTCCGATCGACATAGAGCAGGTTGACGATGCCCGTCGCGCCAAGCTCGCCCTTGTCGCCCAGCTCCATGTGGATGAAGCCGATGGCGTCACCGGCCGCCTCGGCAATGAAGATCGCTTCGTTCGCCGGGTCGAACTCGTCCGCGAGCCACTCGGCGATCTCGCCGTAGCGCTTCGTCCGGTCGGACTGGCGCGCGAGATAATCCGCCGGCATGAAGCCGCCACAGGTGTCGCGCCAGCCGTCGGCGAGGATCTCGGCGATGCGGGGCGCATCGGTCATGCGATGGGGCCGGATGATCATGCCGCTCGCCATAGCTGGGCCGGCCTCCCCGGTCAATTTGCGGCGGGGCAACTCGATAGTTGCCTACACAGTCATATGCCTGCAGTAATGTTCACGCATTCGCGAGCCAACGCGAGGCCTGGGGATACTGACATGCATATTGTTGCGATTATTATCGGCATTATTGCCGCTGCCGGCGCCTGGTACTGGCGGGCCAAGCAGGCCAAGGAAGTGGTCGACGATGTCGGCGACATGGTCGGCCGGGTGCAGGGCCGCATCCGCATGAACAGTTTCAAGAAGAAGGCCGAGGGCTCGGTGCTGGCCTCGATCGAGGACCCTGCCCTCGCCGCCACGGTGTTCCTCTATGCGCTCAGCAACGAGAAGCCCGACGCGCGGCACCTGAGCGAGCCGGCCATCAAGGCCGAAGTCGCCCGCATCGTGCCCGCTGCCGACCTCGACGAAGTCGTCGCCTATGCACAGTGGGCGGCCCGCGACATCGCGGACGCGCGCGACGTGGTGCGCCGCTTCAAGACCCTGTGGCGCCAGAAGCTGACGCGCGAAGAACGCGCCGACCTCGTGACCATGGCGGAAACCGTCGCCGCGGTCGGCGATGGCGACGATCACAACCAGAAGCTGAGCCTCGTGACGCTGCGCACGGCGCTCGGACCGGAGCAGACCAGATGACGACAGGCCTCGCGATCAAGGCGATCGACCTCCACTATGGCGCCGCGCAGGCGCTGAAGGCCATCACGCTCGAATGCAAGCCGGGGCGGATCACCGCCGTGCTCGGCCGCAACGGGGTGGGCAAGAGTTCGACGCTGCGCGCGGTCACCGGCATCAACAATGTGAGCTCGGGCGAGATCGTCTTCGACAACGAGGTGCTGAAGAAGGCGCCGCCCTACAAGCGCGCGCGCATGGGTATCGGCTACGTGCCGCAAGGCCGCGAAATCTTCCCCCTGCTCACGGTGCGCGAAAACCTCGAAACCGGCTACGCGCCGCTCAAGGGCGCCGAGCGCAACGTGCCCGACTACATTTTCGAGCTGTTCCCGATCCTCAAGTCGATGCTCAACCGCCGCGGCGGCGACCTCTCGGGCGGCCAGCAGCAGCAGCTCGCCATCGGCCGGGCGCTCGTGACGCGGCCCAAGGTGCTGGTGCTCGACGAACCCACCGAAGGCATCCAGCCCTCGATCATCAAGGATATCGGCCGGGCGCTCCAATTCCTGCGCGACCAGAAGGGCATGACGATCCTGCTCGTCGAGCAATACCTGGACTTCTGCCGCGAGATCGCCGACGACATCTACATCATGGACCGCGGCGAAATCATGCATTCCGGCCCCGCAGCCGACCTCGATTTGCCGGAAGTGCGCAAGCACCTGATGGTGTAAGTTTGTCCGTGGAGTTTACCCCCACCCTAGCTGCGCTACGGCGCTTGCGCGCCCAAGCTGCGCTACCCTCCCCACAAGGGGGAGGGAGAGCATCGGGGATGTGGTTCGATCCGGCAAAAGGCACCGGCCTCCTCCCTCCCCCTTGTGGGGAGGGTAGCGCAGCTTGGCGGCCCCGCCGCCTAGCGCAGCTAGGGTGGGGGTAAGCGATGCTGGCCACGTCCCTCGCCCTCCCCAAACACCAGCGCGCCCGCGGCACCGGCCGCATCGGCACGCAGGTGCTCGACGGCCGCACGCGCCTCACCACCCTCTTCCAGGAGGGCTGCGCCAAAATCCGCCTGCCGCATACCCACGACGCGAGCCTCCAGGCCGTGCTCATCAACACCGCCGGCGGGCTCACCGGCGGCGACGACGTGCGCTGGGAGGCCGACGCCGCGCCCAACGCGCGCATGGTCTTCACCACCCAGGCCTGCGAGCGCGTCTATCGCTCACTCGGCGATGACGCGAAGGTCTCGACCCATATCCGCGTCGCCGCCGGCGCCCATGTCGACTGGCTGCCGCAGGAGACGATCCTGTTCGAGGGCGGCCGGCTCAACCGCTCGCTCGAAGTCGATCTCGACGAAGGCGCCAGCCTCTTTGCCGTCGAAGCGATCCTCCTCGGCCGCGAGGCGATGGGCGAGGCGGCGCGTAACGCGCGGCTCACCGATAACTGGCGCATCCGCCGCAATGGCCGCCTCATCCACGCCGAAGCCACCCGGCTCACCGCCGATCCGCTCGAGCGCGACGGCCTCTCGCTGCTCGATGGCAAGCTCGCCTTCGCGACCCTGCTCTATGTCGGCGCCGACGCCGAGCGGAAGCTCGAGCGCACCCGCGTGCTGTGCGGCCGCGAAGCCGGCGTCAGCCTCGTCGGCGAACGCCTCGTCGTCCGCGCGCTGGCCCCTTCGGGGCTTGCGCTGCGGAAAATCATCGCGCCAATAATTGCCGAGCTTTCCGGCGCCGGCACCCTGCCCCGCCTCTGGCATCTCTAGGACACCACATGAACCTGACGCCCCGCGAGAAAGACAAGCTGCTGATTTCGATGGCCGCGATCGTCGCCCGCAAGCGCCTCGAACGCGGCGTGAAGCTGAACCATCCCGAAGCGATCGCGCTGATCACCGACTACGTGGTCGAAGGCGCCCGCGATGGCCGCTCCGTCGCCGACCTCATGGAAGCCGGCGCCCACGTCATCACCCGCGCGCAGGTGATGGACGGCATCGCCGAGATGATCCACGACGTCCAGGTCGAAGCCACCTTCCCCGACGGCACCAAGCTCGTCACCGTCCACGAACCGATCAGGTGAGATGATGGTAATGATCCCCGGCGAAATCATCACGGCCGATGGCTTTATCGAGCTCAATGCTGGCGCGGCGCAGATTACCATCGAGGTGGCGAATTCGGGCGACCGGCCGATCCAGGTCGGGTCGCACTACCATTTCTACGAGACCAACAACGGCCTCGTGTTCGACCGGGAGAAGGCGCGCGGCATGCGCCTCGATATCGCGGCGGGCACCGCCGTGCGGTTCGAGCCGGGCCAGAAGCGCGAAGTGAAGCTCGTGCCGCTTTCGGGCAAGCGCGAGGTCTTTGGTTTCCAGCAAAAGGTGATGGGCAAGCTCTGAGAGCACCCATCGCGCACAAGAAAAGGGCGCGGTGCCGGAGCACCACGCCCTTTGTCATTCAGGGAGGGACAATCAGCCCTGGATGTAGATCTTCACGTCGGTTTCGTCGGTGGCGCGGATGCCGATGACGTCATCGATCGAAGCGCCGTAGTTCTGCAGCTCGCCCAGCAGCTTGGGGTTGCCAGCGATACGGGCCTTCAGCGAGTCGAGGTCGACGAGTTCGCCACGCGAACCGCTATTGACCAAGTCCATCGACTGCGAGCCGCTGAGGGTCTGGAAGCTGACGCTGTTTGCCGAGCTCAGCGCATCGAGGGCGCTGCCGTCAGCGAGGGCAATCCCACCAGCAGAAAACGTAAGCGCGGTGGCGAGAGCGAGGGTCTTGAGATTCAACATCTTTTATCTCCAGTGCTTGCTGAGTTTTCATTCGATTTGCACAGAGAGATACGCACTACCCCCCGCTCAAGTTGCGCGATGAGGATCACGCTTTGTTGGCGGAACCCGTGATCGGGTGAGGTCTAGAGATCGTCGGCGTAGAGTATGGCGGAGCCTTCGCTGTCGATCCACACGGCGACGATGGCGTTGACATCGAAGCCTGAGGCGCGGACCGCCTGCATCACAATGGGACTGACCAGCAGGTTGCGGTGCAGGTAGTCGAGGTCGCGCTCGTAGATCGTCTCGGCTGTCGCCAGACGCCCGGCAGCGGACTTGGCGCCGAGGAAGGTCGAGAGCTTGACCACACGCGCCGAACTCGCCGCATCGACCTTGCCGGCCGCCTTCTGGAACTGGGTCGTGCCGATCGAGGAGATAATCTCGTTGGCGTCGGTGAACTGCGCCAGAGCGGGGGCCGCGAACAGGGTGCCCAGGGCGAGAACGGCGGCGAATTTCAGCTTCATTTGGGTCTCCGGAGCTGTTGCCTATCGAGCACCTGCCTGTGGCAAAATCCCGGCCGACTTTGCCTTCGCCCCGCTTTTTCGGCTATGGCTCGCGGCAACAAACGAGACTGGACCTTCCGATGTCGACCAAAGAGCAGGATTTCAAGGAACGCCTCGTCGCCGTGCTGCGCGACGTGAAGGAGAGCGGCTCGCAGGATCCCGAGGCCGTGTGGCTCATCGGCAGCCTCGCGACGCGGCTCATCGATCTCTACAAGCTCCGCACCTGGAGCGAGTTCAAGCAGAAGCTGACGCCCGACGCCTACGACCAGCTGCTCCGCGATTTCGAGAAGCAGGGCAATGACTTCCACAAGCAGGGCAAGGCGAAGGCCGCCTACGCCATCCAGCTGCTCGCCATCTCGGTGATCTGCCGCACCCAGCGCGACCCCGAGGTCCGGCAGGGCGAGAAGCTGCTCGACGGGCTGATCGGCAGCACCGTCACCGCCTACCGCAAGGCCTCGGCCACCGAAGCGGCCAAGGCGAACTGACAGAAACCGGGCGAGAAGCCCTTATTTCGGCGGCAGCTGGCGCAGGTAGAGAATCAGCGCCTTCACGTCGTCGTCCTTCATGTTGGCGAGGAAGTAGCTCGGCATCGGCGGCGACAGCATCGAGCCATCGGGCCGCGTGCCGTGCTTGATCAGCGTTGCGAGCTGTTCGTCGCTATAGCCCGAAAGGCCGTTCGGCGTGATGTTGGCCGAGTAGACCGGACCGCCCGGACCCGCGAACTCCATGCCGCCGGCGCCCAGATTATTGGCGAAATCGAACTGGCCATTGGGCAGTTGCGGCGTGTGGCAGACGATGCAGTGGCCGAGCGGGCCGGCGAGGTAAGCGCCATACTCGACCGTCACGCCCTCGGGCACGGCCGCGACGGTGGTGATCGGCGGGCCATAGGCGGGCGGCAGCGGGATATTGTATTTCGAGGTGCCCGGATCGTTTTCGACGGCCGGCACCGTGCGCAGGTAGGCGACGATCGACGCCAGGTCATCGTCGGAGAGGCCGCTATAGACCTCAAACGGCATGGGCGGCCCGATCAGCGTGCCATCGGGGCGGATGCCCTCGCGGATGGCCTTCATGAACTGCTCGTCGGTCCAGTCCTTGGTCGGGCCGCCGGGCGTGATGTTGGCGGAAACCGCGTGCATGGCCGGGCTGTCATCGACCAGCCGGCCGGAGAAGGCCTTCGACTGATCAAATCCCTGCGGACCGACCGGCGTGTGGCAATTGCCGCAGCCCATGATCGAATTGACCAGGTAATCGCCGCGCTCGACCGAGCCAGCGGCAAGTGTACCGGACGCGCCGACAGACATGCTGGCAGCGGCCAGCAGTCCAAGCAGTAAAAGTTTCACGATTCAGCCCTCAAAGATTGCACCCCGCAAGCACGCTACGCCCTGCCTGCAGACGAGAAAATTTGTTTGTTTAAGTCAGGTTTGAGACTGCCGATTCCTGCGGCAAACGGCTGGACAGCCTCAATAATAGGCGGTTCAAATGGGTGGAACGCGTCGCCCAGAGGACCACCCATGCCCGCCCGCATTTCCCGCGCCACCTATGCCCAGATGTATGGCCCCACCGTGGGCGACAAGGTGCGGCTGGCCGACACCGACCTGATCATCGAAGTGGAGCGCGACCTCACCACCTATGGCGAGGAGGTGAAGTTCGGCGGCGGCAAGGTGATCCGCGACGGCATGGGCCAGAGCCAGATCACCCGCGCGGCGGGCGCGATGGATACGGTGATCACCAACGCGCTGATCGTCGACCATACCGGCATCTACAAGGCCGATGTAGGCCTGCGCGACGGGCGCATCGCAGTGATCGGCAAGGCCGGCAATCCGGATACGCAACCCGGCGTCGATGTCATCATCGGGCCCTCGACCGAAATCATCGCCGGCGAAGGCAAGATCCTCACGGCCGGCGGCATGGATTCGCACATCCACTTCATCGCGCCCCAGCAGATCGAAGAAGCCCTGATGTCGGGCATCACCACCATGGTCGGCGGCGGCACCGGACCGGCCCATGGCACGCTCGCCACCACCTGCACCGGCGCCTGGCACGCCCAGCGCATGATCGAGGCGTTCGATGCGTTTCCGATGAATCTCGCCATCGTCGGCAAGGGCAACGCCTCGATGCCCGCGCCGCTCGAGGAGATGATCGTCGCCGGCGTCTCGGCCCTGAAGCTGCACGAGGACTGGGGCACCACTCCCGCCGCCATCGACAACTGCCTCGCTGTCGCCGACGCATTCGACGTGCAGGTGATGATCCACACCGACACGCTCAACGAGAGCGGCTTCGTTGAGGACACGGTGCGCGCCTTCAAGGGCCGCACCATCCACGCCTTCCACACTGAAGGTGCGGGCGGCGGCCATGCCCCCGACATCATCAAGGTGGCGAGCCTGCCCAACGTGCTGCCCTCGTCGACCAACCCGACGCGGCCCTACACCGTCAACACGCTGGCCGAGCATCTCGACATGCTGATGGTTTGCCACCATCTCTCGCCCTCGATCGCCGAGGACGTGGCCTTCGCCGAGAGCCGCATCCGCAAGGAGACGATCGCCGCCGAAGACATCCTCCACGACATCGGCTGCTTCTCGATGTTCTCCTCCGACAGCCAGGCCATGGGCCGCGTCGGCGAAGTGATCATCCGCACCTGGCAGACCGCCGACAAGATGAAGAAGCAGCGCGGGCCGCTGGCGGAAGAAACCGGCGACAACGACAATTTCCGGGTGAAGCGCTACATCGCGAAGTACACCATCAACCCCGCCATCGCGCAGGGCATGAGCCGCCATATCGGCTCGATCGAAGTGGGCAAGCGCGCCGACCTCGTGCTGTGGAACCCCGCCTTCTTCGGCGTGAAGCCCGAAATGATCCTCCTCGGCGGCTCCATCGCCGCCGCCCCGATGGGCGACCCGAACGCCTCGATCCCCACCCCGCAGCCCATGCACTACCGCCCGATGTTCGCCGGCTACGGCAAACTCAAGACCTCGTCCACCGTCACCTTCGTCTCCCAAGCCGCCTACGACATCGGCCTTCAGGGGAAACTCGGCGTCGCCAAAGCCATGCTCCCCGTCGAAAACACCCGCAGCGGCATCACCAAGGCCTCAATGATCCACAACGCGGCGATGCCCCACCTCGAGGTCGACCCGGAGACGTATGAGGTACGAGCGGATGGCGAGTTGCTCACCTGCGAACCAGCCACGGTACTGCCGATGGCGCAGCGGTACTTCCTGTTCTGAGGCCGGTTTGCGCCTTCCTGCGGGAAGGCGCATATTGGCGGTCATGAACAAAATCGATCTCAAGACGCTCACGTCCATCGACGATGACTTCGCGCTCTGGGCAGCCGAACAGAGTGCGTTGTTGCGCGCTGAAAAGTTCGACCGCGTCGATATCGAGAATGTTGCTGAGGAGCTGGAAAGCTTGGGGCGCGGGGACAAGTACCAGATTGATCACCGCATGGAGGTGCTGCTGGCGCACCTGTTGAAGTGGCACTTCCAGCCCGAGGAGCGGAGCAACAGCTGGAAGGCGACCATCTTTGAGCAGCGCTACCGCATCAGTCGCCTGATCGAGGAAAGCCCCAGCCTGAGGGGCCGACCGGGAGAGACATTCGCCGGTTCGTTTGTGATCGGGCGCTACGAAGCCATCAAGGAAACACGGCTGGCCGAGACCGTCTTCCCCGAGGCATGCCCCTACACGATCGAGCAGATCCTCGACCCGGACTTCCTGCCCGGCGAGCTCTGACGCTCCCTGAAAAAACTTATCCCCGCGGCAATGTTCATGATACGTTCTCATCCGACTCGGATGGGGAGCGGGGCATGGCGGTTGATCTTGCGGGGAAGGTTTGTCTCGTCACCGGCGCTAGTCGCGGGGTCGGGCGTGGGGTGGCGCTGGGGCTGATCGAGGCTGGGGCGACGGTGCATGTTACCGGGCGGACGCTGCGGGAGGGTGGGCATCCGGATGGGCTCGCGCGGGAGGGTTCGCTCGAGACGATCGTCAGCGACGCGGCGGCTTATCCGGGGCGGCTGGTGTCGCATCGGGTGGATCATGCGAGCGATGCCGAGACCGAGGCCGTGGTGCAGCGCGTCATCGGCGATGAGGGGCGGCTGGATCTGCTCGTCAACAATGCCTGGCCGGGCTACGAGCGCATGGTCGAGGGCGACCGCTTCACCTGGGTCGATCCGCTCTGGGAGCAGCCGATGTGGCGGTGGGACGCCATGATGGGGGTCGGCGTGCGCGCGGCCTATTGCGGCTCCCGCATTGCCGCCGGGCAGATGGCGAAGCAAGGCGGCGGCCTCATCGTCAACATCTCGTTCTGGGCGGCGCAGAAGTTCATGCAGAACGCCGTCTACGGCATCTCGAAGGCCGCGATGGACAAGATGGTCGCCGATTTCGCCGTGCAGCTGCGCGAGTTCGGGATCGCCGCGGTGGCGCTCTATCCCGGCCTCGTCCGCACGGAGGAAGTACTGAAGAACGCGCAGTTCTTCGACATGTCGAACTCCGAGAGCCCGACCTTCCAGGGGCGCGCCGTGGCGCACCTGCTGGCCGATCCGGCGCTGATGGAGAAATCCGGCAAGGTGTTCACCAGCGCCGGCCTCGCGCTCGAATATGGCTTCGCCGATATCGATGGCTACCAGCCCCGGCCGGCCACCCTCGAAACGGCCTAGCCGCCGCCTGTCATAATCCCGAGATCGAGACGTGGTGCATGGCTCGGTTATTTGCCGAGTCATTGATGCTTCCCTCTCGCCTTCGCCTCCCACTGACCATTGCCGCGTTTGCCGTGGCGCAGAGCCTCTGCTGGGGCATGACCTTCAACCTGCCGGCGATCACGGGACAGGCCATGGCCGAAGCGCTCGGGCTGCCCTACGCGGCGGTGATGGCCGGACCAACCATGATGCTGGTGGCGATGGCCGCCGCGGCGGTGCCGTTCCTGAAACTGTTCCAGCGGATCGGCACGCGGCCGGTGATGACGGCGAGCGTTGCGCTCGGAGCCATTGGCCTCGCGGTGATCGCGCTCTCGGCCGCGCCCTGGGCCTATTTCGCCGGCTGGCTGCTGGTCGGGATCGCGGGCACCGGCATGCTGACCACCGCGATCCAGATCGGGCTCGCCGAGGTGGCGGGCACGAACGCGCGGCGGGCGATCGCAGCGCTGCTGGTGTTCGGCGGGCTGTCGACGACGATCTGCTGGCCGCTGCTCGGGGCGCTGCAGGCGGCGTTCGGCTGGCGCAGTGCCACTCTCATCGGCGCCGGGCTGATGCTGGTCGTCGCCGCGCCGATCTACTGGCTGCTGCTGGCGTGGCGGCCGGCCGGGGCGGCGAAAGCGAAACACAACGCCCCTGCCCCGCCCATCGACCGCGTCTCGTTCGCGCTCCTCGCCTACAGCTCGGCCGCCAACGGCATCGTCACCTGGGGTTTTTCGCTCACCATCATCACCCTGATCGAAGGCCGCGGCGTCGAACACAGTTCGGCGGTGTTCATCGCCTCCTTCCTCGGGCTCGCGGCGCTCGCCGCCCGGCTCATCGATTTTGCCGGCGGCAAGCGGTGGGACAGTCTCGGCACGGCGCTCCTGGCCGGGGCGGCGTTGCCGCTGAGCTTCACCGTGTTGATCGCCGGCAGCGGCGTCGCGGCCGCCATCGCCTTCGTCGTCGCCTATGGCGTCGCGAGCGGCGCGCTGGCGGTGGCGCGCTCGACCCTGCCGCTCGACCTGTTCCCGGCCGCCGCCTATGCGCGCGCCTCCTCGATGCTGGCGCTGCCGCTCAACCTCAGCTTCGCCTGCGCCCCGCCGCTCTTTGCCGCAATCCTCGCCGGCCCGGGCAGCGAGACGGCTTTGTGGGTCGCAACCGGGCTGTCGGTGAGCGCGCTGATCAGCCTGTCGCTGCTCGTCCTCCGTCACCGGCGACAACGCGCGCTGGCTGCCATAGGCTGAGCTTCGAACCCCACGGAGTCGGCCCCTGATGATCTACGTTCTCTGCCTCCTCATCGGCATCACCGCGGGCCTCCGCGCCGGCACGCCGATCGCCGCCATCAGCATCGGCGCGTGGCTGGGCTGGATCGATCTCAGCGCCACCTGGGCCGGGTTCCTCGGCAACATCATCGCGGTGATCGTGCTGGTGATCATCGCGGCGCTCGAACTCGTCGGCGACAAGCTGCCCCAGGCGCGGAGCCGCAAGCTGCCGCCGTCGTTCATCGCCCGCGTCGTCAGCGGTGCGCTGGCCGGCGCGATGCTCGGATTGCCGAGCGGCAACTGGATCGGCGGGCTCGTCGCGGGCGCCATCGGCGGCGTCATCGGCACGCTCGGCGGCTACGAGGCGCGGCGCTGGCTCGCCGCCCAGTTCAAGCGCGACCTGCCCGCGGCCCTGATCGAGGACGCCGTCGCCGTCATCGTCGCGCTCGCCGTCGTCTACGCTGCCTGAAGGTTGCCACACCGAATCGGCTAGGCTCGCCGCCTCACACCCGGGGAGGGTCCGATGGAAGTGCTTCCGCTTGCCGCCGCTGCCATGATGGGCAATGTCGATGTCTCGGCCCAGGTGATCCTGCAGCTGCAGGGCGATTTCCAGAAAACCACGCACACCTACCAGTGCGAGGGCATCGAAAACCCCTTCACGGTCGAGTTCATCAACGCCGACCCCAACTTCCTCGCCATCGTGCCGGTCGGCCCGCGCAAGATGGTGTTCGTCAACGTGCTCTCGGCCGATGGCGCGAAATACGCCGCCGGCCAGTTCGAGTTCTGGACCAAGGGCTCGGACGCCACGCTCACCGACCTCCAGGCCGATCCGCAATCGGTCAAGTGCACCGAGACCAACGACACGCCCTGAGGCCCGCGATGGAGCCAGCCTCGAGCGCCGAAGTCTTCACCCATGTCCGCATCGTCATGGGCATGGTGGTGGGCCTCGGCATCACCCGGCTGCTGATGGGTTTTGCGGGGCTGGTGCAGCACCCCAAGCGGGCGAAGCTCTCGGCCATCCACCTGCTCTGGGCGCTCTCGATCATCATCGAGCTGGTGCTGTTCTGGTGGTGGGAGTTCGAGCTCCGCGCCCTGCCCCGCTGGTCGTTCGGGGTGTTCGCCTTTCTCGTTTCCTACTCGGTGACGCTGTTCATGCTGGCGGCGCTGCTCTTCCCCGACAATATCGACGAGTATGACGGCTACGAGGATTTCTTCCTCAAGCGCCGCCACTGGTTCTTCGGCCTGTTCATCGCCACCGATTTGCTCGACGTGATCGACACGCTGATCAAGGGCGAGCCCTATTTCGACACGCTGGGCATCGACTATCTGGTGCAGGTGCCCATCGGCATCGTGCTCGCGGGCATCGCCATCTGGACGCCCAACCGGCGCTACCAGCTCGGCCTCGTCATCGCGCACCTCATCTACCAGCTCTGGTGGGTCAGCATCCTCTTTGACACGCGCGGGTGAACCGCTAAGCTCACGCCGAAGGTTGGGAAGCCTCGCATCGAGTATTTGTATGCCTGAGACGTTTCGCGCCGTCGCAGTGGTTCGCCATGGCGAGAAATCGGACGCCACGGCGTTCGAGCTTGCGGTGCTGCCGCATGACGAGCGCCGGGTGCGCCGCCGCATGATCCCGCTGGTCCATGGCGACGGCGTGCTGGTCGATTTCCCCGAGCCAGTCACCCTCGACAATCACGACTGCCTGAAGCTCGAGGACGGCCGGCTGGTCGAGATCATCGCGGCCGAGGAGAAGCTCTACGATGTGCGCGGCACGGACGACCTGCACGTGATGCGCCTCGCCTGGCACCTCGGCAACCGCCACCTCAAGGCGCAGATCGAGCGGCAGGACGGCGACGGGCCGCTCCGCATCCTCATCCTCCGCGACCACGTGATCCGCGACATGCTGCGCACGCTCGGCGCCACCATCATCGAGGTGAGCGAGCCCTTCTACCCCGAGGAAGGCGCCTATTCGCACAGCCACGGCGAGCCCGTGCACGCCCTGCTGAACCGATGACTTCCGCGCTCCAGAAACTCGTCACCTGGCTGTCGCCCGCCTTCCCGGTCGGCGCCTTCGCCTGGTCGGCCGGGCTCGAAACCGCCATCGCCGATAGCCGAGTGCGCGATGCCGCAAAACTCACCGACTGGATCAGCGGCGCGCTACAGCATGGCGGCATCCGCACCGACGCCATCCTCCTCGCCCACGCGCATCGCAGCTTCGCCGATGCAGCCGCACTGCAGGAGCTCGCCGATCTCAGCCTCGCGCTCACCGCCTCGCGCGAGCGGTGGATGGAGACCTCAGTGACCGGCGACAGCTACGTCACCGCAACCAAGGTCTGGCCGGCGGAGACGCTCGCCGCCCTGCCCTCGCCCTGCCCCTACCCCATCGCCGTCGGGGCGATCGCCGGGGCGCATGGCATCGGGCTTACCGACACACTCCTCGCCTGGCTCACCGCCACGGTGCATGGCCAGGTGTCGGTCGCCGTCCGCCTCGTGCCGCTCGGCCAGAGCGATGGGCTGCGCGTCATGGCCGCGCTCGAACCGGCCATCGCCGCGCTGGCGGAGGCTGCGGCGCACGCCGGGCTTGCCGATATCGGCGGCATCGCCTACGCCGCGGATATCGCGCAGATGCGTCACGAGACGCTGGAGCCCAGGATCTTCCGCTCATGAATACCGTCGCCATGATCGTCGCCTCGATCGTCTTCGTCATCCTCCTGGCGGTGGCGCTCGCCCACCTGCTGTGGTCGATCGGCAGCCGCTGGCCGATCAAGGATCCGGAGCTCTTGGCAAAGACCGTGGTCGGCCGGCCGGGCATCACGCGCGTGCCGCGCCTCATCTCGCTGGTCGTCGCGGTGGCGACCCTCGTGGCGGGCCTTTTCGCCCTGTCGCTCGCCGATCACGATGCGGGCGCCTGGTGGCTGACGCTGATCGGCGTCGCGCTCGCGGCGGTGTTTCTCGGCCGCGGCGCCTTCGGCTACAGCGCCGCGTTCCAGTCGCGCTATTCGCTTGAGCCGTTCGCCACCAATAACCGGCGCGTCTATTCCCCGCTCTGCCTCATCGTCGGCGCGGGCTTTCTCATCCTGGTGATCATGAGGCTCATATGAAATCGCTCAATGGCCCGCTGCGCGTCGGCATCGGCGGCCCCGTCGGGTCCGGCAAGACGACGCTGTGCGAGATGCTGCTCAAGGCGATGCGCGACCGCTACTCGATGGCCGTGGTCACCAACGACATCTACACGCAGGAAGACGCGCTGATCCTCAACCGCGTGCAGGCGATTTCGGCCGACCGCATCGTCGGTGTGGAAACCGGCGGCTGCCCGCATACCGCCATCCGCGAGGATGCCTCGCTGAACCTCGCGGCCATTGCCGACCTGAACCGGCGCTTCCCCGACCTCGATATCGTGCTGATCGAATCCGGCGGCGACAACCTCAGCGCCACCTTCTCGCCCGACCTCGCCGACATCACGCTCTACGTCATCTCGGTGGCCGAAGGTGAGAAGATCCCGCGCAAGGGTGGCCCGGCCATCACCCGCTCGGACCTGCTCATCATCAACAAGGCCGACCTCGCGCCCTATGTGAACGCGTCGCTGCAGGTGATGGAAACCGACACGGTCCGCGTCCGCGAGGGGCGGCCCTATGTCTTCACCGACATGCTTCGCCGCAACGGGCTCGACGAGGTCATCGCCTTCATCGAGCGCATGGGCGGGCTCGTGCCGGCGCAGGCGGCGGAATAACAGCCGGCGCAGGGCGCGCTTGCGGTCGCGCCCCACGCCAGCCTTCGGACGCTTGGGGGAAGCGTCAGAGGAGGATCAGTTCGGGGGTGCCGCCCTTCGGGGTCGAGACGCCGACCACGCGGTTCACGTCCAGCTTGTTGGCGGTGAACCAGGCGTCGAGGCCGGCATCGCCCTTGATGGCGGCGCGGATGCGGCCGATCTTCACGGTATCGGCAGCCTCGGCGCTCGCGAGCTTCTTGAGGTCGGCGGGCTGATACAGCATCTTGGCGTCGAACACCTTGATCGACTTGGCCTTGTTGAACATCATCAGGTCGCCGCTCCGCCACACGCCGAAGATGTGGGTCAGCTTGGCGACTGGCACCATATCGGCCTTGCCGGCGTTGGAGAGAGTGGCGGTGATCGCCGGGGCCGTGGCGGCCATGGCGGGAGCCGACAGCAGTGCGACGAGCGCGACGGCGGCGGCAGCTTTGAGGTTCAGGTTCATGGTGAGCTCCATACGGAATGATTTAGGCCGCAGGATAAATCTTGCGCTGGTCCGGCACCGGAAGCTCCGGCAGCCCCCCAGCCAGCGGTCATCGGCGTGACATCGCGTCGACGGGCCGGATATGGCTCCCGCGACACGGCGAATTTTCGGAGGCATAAGGGTCGTATTTCGCCTGAACTCCGCCGAATTGCAGGCTTTTTTGAACCAGTCCAATCATGGACGCCAAGTAACCTTGGTAAGCTGCCGGGACAGCGATTTCCGATGAGCAAAACCGACGGATTCCTGCTGATGCGCCGCTCGCTGGCCGAGCCCGCGCCACCCGCGTCTCTGCCCGAACGCTGCGAGCTGGTGCCGCTGGTCGCGGCCGATGCCAGCCACATCCACGCGCTGATGCAGTTCTCCTACGCCCCCGGTTACGGCAGCGTCCGCCCGGACTCGCTCGACTGGTGGGAGGGGCTGATCTCCGACCGCGAGTTCGACCGCAACCTCGCCTTCGTGGTGAAATCGGGCGACCGGGTGATCGGCTTCTGCGTCGTGTGGACCTCGAGCTTCATCAAGGACATCGTGGTCGATGGCAGCTATCGCCGCCGCGGCATCGGCTCGGCCCTGCTGTCGCTGGCGATCGAGGCCATGCGCAAGCGCGGCGCGCAGGAGATCGCCCTCAAGGTCGACATGTACAACGCCAACGCCCAGCGCCTTTACGCGCAGTTCGGCTTTTCGACCGACTGACCGGCGGATCGGTTTTTCTTCCACGCCCACGCGCCGGCAAGGCCGTTGCTTGTCGCGGGTGGGCCCGCGGGCCTAGCCTCAGGCATCACTGCTTGGGAGCATGACATGATCCGCCTCGCCACTCTCGCCGCGGCTGCCGCGGTCCTCGCCTTCAGCGTCGCCGGCGCCTTCGCCGCCGACCGCTGGCTCGATATCCCGCAGCCCCCGGCCCTGCCGACGCCCACCGCCACCGGGCTCGCGCCGGTCAACGGGATCGAGATGCACTATGCCGTCTTCGGCGAGGGCGAGCCGATCCTCCTCATCCATGGCGGGCTCGGCTGGGCCGATATCTGGGCCAACGAAGTGATCGACCTCAGCAAAGACCACAAGGTCATCATCGCCGACAGCCGCGGGCACGGCCGCTCCACCCGCACCGAGGAGCCGTTCGGCTACGACCTGATGGCGTCGGATTACCTGGCGCTGCTCGACTATCTCAAGATCGACAAGACCGCGATCGTCGGCTGGTCCGATGGCGGCATCATCGGCATCGACATCGCTCTCCACCACCCCGAGCGGCTCACCAAAGTGTTCGCGCAGGCCGCGAACGTCACCACCGACGGCGTCATGGCCTCGGTGGCGAACGATCCGGTCTTCAACCGCTACATCGCGGAGGCCGGCGAGGTGTACAAGAAGATCTCCCCCACGCCCGACCAGTACGACGCCTTCGTCACCCAGATCAGCGGCATGTGGGCCAGCCAGCCCAACTGGACCGACACGGAACTGGGCAAGATCACCACCCCCATCGCCGTGGTGCTGGGCGACCACGACGAGGCCGTCTCGCGCGAGCACACCGAGCACATGGCCAAGGTGATCCCAGGCAGCAAGCTGGTCATCCTCAAGGATGTCAGCCACTTCGCCCTGCTGCAGGACCCGACGGGCTACGTGGCGGCGGTGCGGGAGTTTCTGGCGGAGTAATCCGACCTGTCGGCTGTCCCCTCGCCCCTCAGGGGAGAGGGTAGCAAAGCTTATGAGCGAAGCGAATTAGCGTAGCTGGGTGAGGGGTGCGATATCACGGCCTGCTGTCAAAGCCAGCATGCCGCACCGCTGAACCCCTCATCCGGCCCTTCGGGCCACCTTCTCCCCTCAGGGGAGAAGGGACAAGCAGAGCTAGGGTGGGGGTAAGCCCCCCGCCCCTACTTCGTCTCCCCCGGCGTCGTCTCCGGCGGATCCTGCTGCGGCACTTCGGTCGGCGGATTGCCCGGCGCCTGGTCCGGCGTCGGGGCCGGCTGCGGTGTCTCCGGCTCCGCCGGCGTCTCGTGCGGATAGGCCGGCGGCGTATTCTCCGGCTGGCTCGAGGGGATCTGGCCCTTCACCAGCACCACCACCGCGCGCGGCGGCAGGGTCACGGCGCCATCCGCCAGCGGCACCACCGCCGTGTCGTCGGACGCCAGGCCGATCTGCCAGTAGCCTTCGGGCAGGCGCGCCAGCACCGGGTCGATGCGGCGGTTGAACCACACGATCAGGTCTTCCTCCGGCACCTGCAGGCGCATGCCGAGCACCGAGGCGCCGGCATCGTTCCAGTCGCCGTCGTTCATCTCGCGACCGTCGGGATGGAGCCACGCGACGTCGCGCACCCCATTCTTGCTCTGGCCGGTGAGGAAGTGGTCGTGAGTCAGCGCCGAGTGCGTCTTGCGGAATTTCACCAACGCCGAGACATAGTCGACCAGCGCGCCGTCCGCCTTCTCCCAGTCGAGCCAGGTGATCTCGTTGTCCTGCGCATAGGCATTGTTGTTGCCCTGCTGGCTGCGGCCGAACTCGTCGCCCTGCTGCAGCAGCGGCAGGCCACGGCTGAGGAACAGCGTCGCCAGCAGCGCCCGCACATCGCGGCGCCGCATGGCGAGAATGTTCGCGTCCTCGGTCGGGCCCTCCACCCCACAGTTCCAGCTGTGGTTGTTGTTGTGCCCGTCGCGGTTGTTCTCGCCATTCGCCTCGTTGTGCTTGTCGAGGTAGCTGACGAGATCGGCAAGCGTGAAGCCATCGTGCACGGCCAGCATGTTGACGCCCGCGCTCGGCTTGCGCCCAGCGAAGTTGAAGATCTCGGACGAGCCCGCGACCTTGCCGGCCAGCGCCCCAATCTTCCCCTGGTCGCCCTTCCAGAACGAGCGGACCTCGTCGCGGAAGGTGTCGTTGTGCTCGTGGAATTCCTTGCCGAAGCGGCCGAGCTGGTAGCCGCCCGGACCCGGATCCCACGGCTCGGCGACGAGGATCGCCTTACCGAGCACCGGGTCGGCCTTGATCATCTCGAGCATCCGGGCGTTCGGGTTGAAGCCCGGCTCGCGGCCGAGCACCGGCGCGAGGTCAAAGCGGAAGCCGGAGACGCCCATCTCCTCGATCCAGTAGCGGAGACTCTCGATCACCAGCCGCTGGGTCGCCGGGTGGTCGCAGCGCAGCGTGTTGCCGGTGCCGGTGTCGTTGACGAGGTGCTTCTTCCCGTCCACTTCGACGAAGCGGTAATAGGTCTGCGCGTCGAGGCCCATCATCGACAGCATCGGGCCGTCGGCGTCGCCCTCGCCGGTGTGGTTGTAGACCACGTCGAGGATCACCGAGATACCCGCCTTGCGATAGGTATCGGTCATATAGCGCAGTTCCTGCGGCCCGCGCGGCGCAAGGCGCGGATCGATGGCAAAGTACGTGACGGGGTTATAGCCCCAGGCATTGGTGAGCCCGAGCGCCGGGAGGTGCCCCTCATCGATCCAGGCCGCCGTCGGCATCAGTTGCACCGTGTCGACGCCGAGGTACTTGAAGTGGTCGATCACGCGCTTCGTGGTGAGCCCGGCAATCGTCCCGCGCAGCGGCCCCTGCACCGAGGGGTGGCGCATGGTGAAGCCGCGGACATTGAGCTCGTAGAACATGCCCGGCGCCTTGCGGCGCGGCATGATCGGCTTGTTCTCGGCCCCGACGACGATCGCCTTGGGGATCAGCGGCGCGGTATCCACCGCCTCGTCGCGGTGCAGCCGCAGGCGCGGCGAGCGGACGAACACCCGGTCGAGCCGTTTCGCGTACGGATCGACCAGCAGCTTGTGCGGATCGAAGAAATAGCCCTGGTCGGGGTCGTAGCGGCCATCGGCGCGGAAGCCGTAGCGCGCCCCTGCCCCGATGCCCGAAACCAGCCCGAACCAGATATTGTCGGCATGCCCGTCGAGCTCGATACGGCCGATTTCGCGGTCGATCTCGTCGTAGATGGAAACCCAGATGGCAGTGGCAGTTTCAGAGTAGACCGCGAAGTTGACGCCCTGCGCGGTGACGGTGGCGCCCAGCTTTTCAGCCGAACCGCCACCCGGCACGAGTTCCGGTTTCACTTCGACCGGATCCTCAAGTGATAACGCTCGGCTCGTCACGGCCGGTGCGCTCGCGGATTCCGGCGACGCTCCCCGCGATGGCGATGAGAGGCTGGAGTGCAGTCTGGGTGTCGAGATCGTGCTGTCCATGGGGCGGTTCATACCTTTCGAGGTAGAGCCGCAACGTAGCGCCGACGGTTCCGGTTCCGCTCAGCCGGATGACGATGCGCGCACCGTCAGTGAAGCCGATCCGGATGCCCTGCTTGCCGCTGGTCGAGCCGTCGACAGGGTCGTGATAGGTGAAGTCGTCGGCGTAGCTCACCTCGCGCCCATCGAGCCGCGTGCCGGCCATGCTGGGCAGCTTGGCCCGCAGGTCGTCCATCAGCTTGTTGGCGGCCGCGGCGTCTACTTCCTCGTAGTCGTGGCGGGTATAGTAGTTGCGCCCGTAGGTGGCCCAGTGGTCGAGCACGATCTCGTTGACGCCCTGCCCGCGCGCCGCGAGCACGTTGAGCCAGAGCAGCACGGCCCAGAGCCCGTCCTTTTCGCGCACATGGTTCGAGCCGGTGCCGGCCGATTCCTCGCCGCAGATGGTGACCCGGCCCGCGTCCAGCAGGTTGCCGAAGAACTTCCAGCCGGTCGGGGTCTCGTGCATCTCGATGCCGAGCTTTTCGGCCACCCGGTCCGCCGCCGCCGAAGTCGGCATGGAGCGGGCGATGCCGGCAATGCCGGTCGCGTAGCCCGGCGCATGCGGGGCGTTCGCCGCAAGGATCGCGAGCGAGTCCGAGGGCGTCACGAACCGGCCGCGACCGATGATCAGGTTGCGGTCGCCGTCGCCATCCGAGGCGGCGCCGAAATCGGGCGCGTTCTCGCTCATCATCAGGTCGTAGAGCGGCTTGGCGTAGACGAGGTTCGGGTCGGGATGGCCGCCACCGAAATCGGGCGAGGGCGTGCCGTTCAGCACCGTGCCCTTGGGCGCGCCGAGAATATCCTCGAGGATGCGGTGGGCGTAGGGGCCGGTCACGGCGTGCATGGCGTCGAACTGCATGCGGAAGCCGTCGGCGAACATCTGCCGGATCTTGTCGAAATCGAACAGCGTCTGCATCAGGTCGGCATAGTCGGCGACCGGGTCGATCACCTCCACCACCATGGCGCCCGAATGGTGCGTGCCGATGGCCGAGAGGTCCACGTCCGGCGCGTCGATGGTCAGGTACCGGTCGATGACCTTGGAGCGCGCGAACACCGCCTCGGTGATCTTCTCCGGCGCCGGGCCGCCATTGCCGATATTGTACTTGATGCCGAAATCGCCCTCCGGCCCGCCCGGATTGTGGCTGGCCGACAGGATCAGGCCGCCGAAGGCCTTGTGGTGGCGGATGACGTGGCTCGCCGCCGGCGTCGACAGGATGCCGCCCTGCCCCACCAGCACGGCGCCAAAACCGTTGGCGGACGCGATGCGGATGATGCGCTGGATGGCGACATCGTTGAAATAGCGGCCGTCGCCGCCGATCACCAGCGTCTTGCCCTTGATCCCCTCGAGCGAGTCGAAGATCGACTGCACGAAGTTCTCGACATAGTTGGGCTTCGAAAACTCCGTCACCCGCTTGCGCAGGCCCGAGGTGCCCGGCTTCTGGTCGGTGAAGGGCGTGGTGTTAATCGTCTGAATCGGCATCGCGTTCGAGCCCCAATAGTGACGCGTAGAGGTCGGCGTATTTCTCGGCGCTCGCATCCCACGAGACGTCGGATTTCATGCCCCGGCGCTGCATCTTGTGCCACACCTTGGGCCGGTTATAGAGCGCAATCGTGCGCCTTATGGCTTCGCTGAGCGCCTCTTCCGTCGCGGGCGAAAACACCACGCCGGTCGCCACGCCCGCCTCGATCGCCGCCTCGTTGGCGTCGATCACGGTGTCGGCGAGGCCGCCGACGCGGCTCACCAGCGGCACGCAGCCATAGCGCAGGCCATAGAGCTGGGTGAGGCCGCAGGGCTCGAAGCGCGAGGGCACCATCATCACGTCGGTGCCGGCCTGCACGAGGTGGCTCAGCCCCTCGTCATAGCCGATGACGACCCCGACGCGGCCGGGATGGCGCATCGCCGCGCCCTTGAAGCCGTTCTCGATCTCCGCATCGCCCGAGCCGAGCACCACCAGCCGGGCGCCGCGCTCCACCAACTCGTCGCAGAGCGGCACCAGCATATCGAGGCCCTTCTGCCAGGTAAGCCGGCTCACCACAGCGAAGATCGGGCTGTCATCATGCTGGAGGCCGAAGCGCTCCTCGATCGCCGCCTTGTTGGGCGCGCGGTTGACGATGGTCGAGGCCGAATAGGTCTGGGGCACGCGCTCGTCGCGGCTCGGGTCCCACTCATGGGCGTCGATGCCGTTGAGGATGCCGTGCACCACGTTGGCGCGCGCCTTCAGCAGGCCATCGAGCCCCATGCCGTAGGCGACGGTGCGGATTTCGTGGGCGTAGGTGGGCGAAACCGTGGTGATGGCGTCGGCCGTCGCGAGCCCCGCCTTCAGGAAGCTGATATTGCCAAAATACTCGATCGCCCCGTCGCCGGCCGCGGCATAGTCGAGCCGCAGGGCGTTGAACGTGTCCCAGCCGCAAATGCCCTGGAAGGCAATGTTGTGGACGGTGATGATGGTCTTCGCGGTCGAGCCCGCATTGTATTTCACATAGGCCGGCACCAGCCCCGACTGCCAGTCGTGGCAGTGGAGGATGTCCGGCCGGTAGCCCTCGACGATGCCGGTCGAAAGCTCGTAGGCGGCATAGCTCAGCGCCGCATAGCGCCGCCAGTTATCCGGAAAATCCCGCCCGTCCGGCCCGAGATAGGGGTTGCCGGGCCGGGTGTAGAGGTGGTGCGCCTCGATGGCGATCACGTCGAGCCCGTTGGCGCGGCCGGCGATCAGCCGCGCCTCGCCGCCGAAGAAATCACCGTAGTAATAGACCTCGCGGCCCGTGCCGCCGAGCGCGTCCATCACCTTGGGATAGCCGGGCAGCAGCACGCGCATCGACACGCCGTGCGGCGCGAGGGCCGCCGGCAGCGCGCCAACGACATCCGCCAGCCCTCCCGTCTTGATCAACGGGAAGGCCTCGGAGGCAACCGACAGGACTTCGATCATCCGCTCTCCCGTCAGCGATTGGCGAGGTATTTGTCGACCATGGGCTGGGTGACCAGCGTCACCCCGTCATTGGTGCGACGGAACCATTGTGCGTCGAAACCCGGGTCCTCGCCGATCACCAGCCCCTCTGGGATGTTGACGCCGCGATCGACCACGACTTTCCGAAGCCGCGCGCCGCGCCCGATGGTGCAATAGGGCAGCACCACCGCCTCGTGCAGCTCGGAGTAGGAGTGGACGCGCGAGCCGGTCGAGAGCAGCGTCCGGTCGAGCTGACCGCCCGAGATGATGCAGTCGCCCGAGATCAGAGAGTTCACCGCCTGGCCGCGCCGGCCGTCGAAATCGTGCACGAACTTGGCCGGCGGGGTGATCTCGGCGAAGGTCCAGATCGGCCAGTCGCGGTCGTAGAGATCGAGCTGCGGGGTCACATCGGTCAAATCGATATTGGCCTTCCAGTACGCATCGATCGTGCCGACATCGCGCCAATAGGCGACTTCCTCGTTCGGCGAGCGCACGCAGGAGCGCGGGAAGCGGTGGGCCCAGGCCGAACCGTTCTTCACGATGTACGGAATGATGTCCTTGCCGAAATCGCGGCTCGACCCCTCGGTCGCGGCGTCGCGACGGAGCTGCTCCATGAGGAAGCGCGTCTCGAAGACGTAGATGCCCATGGAGGCGAGCGCCATGTCCGGCTTGTCCGGAATGCCCGGCGGATCCTTGGGCTTTTCGACGAAATCGACGATCCGGTCACGCCCGTCCACGGCCATCACGCCGAAGCCGGTGGCTTCCATGCGCGGCACTTCGAGGCAACCGATGGTCACGTCCGCCCCGGTGTCCACATGCTGCCGGAGCATGATTTCGTAGTCCATCTTGTAGATGTGGTCGCCCGCCAGCAGCACAATGTAGCGCGGGCCGTAATCCTCGATGATGTCCATGTTCTGGAACACGGCGTCAGCGGTACCCTCGTACCACTGCGTCTCCGACACGCGCTGCGAGGCGGGGAGCACGTCGAAACTCTCGTTTCGCTCGGTGCGGAGGAAGTTCCAGCCGCGTTGCAGGTGGCGGATCAGCGAGTGCGCCTGATATTGCGTCGCGACCGAAATACGGCGGATGCCGGAGTTCAGCGCGTTCGAGAGCGCAAAGTCGATGATGCGCGACTTGCCGCCGAAATAGACGGCGGGCTTGGCGCGTCGATCGGTCAACTCGAACAATCGCGTGCCGCGTCCACCAGCCAGAACATATGCCATCGCCTCGCGCGCCAGCGGCGATGGGGTGCGGTAGTCAGCCATGGTCTTCCCTCCTCAACCAAGTCCCGCTTAGGCGGGATCGTATTTCAGATACAGCGTACTCATCGGCGGCAGGTACAGGTCGGCGAAGGGCCCGAGCCCCTCCACTTCGCTGTTCCGGGCCACCACCTTGCCCTGGTTGCCCTTGTTCGAGCCGCCATACCAACCGGCATCGGTATTGAGCCGTTCCACCCAGTTGCCGGCAAGCGGCATCGGCACGCGGTAATTGTCGCGCGGCATGGGCGTCATGTTCGAGATCACCACCACCGGCGCCTCGCCGGGCGCCATGCGGGCAAAGGCGAAGACCGAGTTGGTCTGGTCGTTGCCGATCAGCCACTGGAAGCCCTCGGGCTCGTTGTCGCGCGCATGCAGCGCCGGCAGTTCGCGATAGGTGGCGTTGAGATCGTTGATCAGGCGGCGGATGCCGTCATGGCTGGGCGCATCGAGCAGCCACCAGTCAAGCCCCTTGGCCTCGTTCCACTCCTCGCGCTGGGCGAATTCCTGGCCCATGAACAGCAGCTTCTTGCCCGGCCAGCCCCACATGAAGCCGTAATAGGCGCGCAGCCCGGCAAACTGCTGCCAGTCATCGCCGCCCATTTTGCTCAGCAGCGTGCCCTTGCCGTGCACCACTTCGTCGTGGCTGAGCGGCAGGATGAAGTTCTCGGAGAAGGCGTAGAGCGCCGCGAACGTCATGTCGCCGTGGTGGTAGCGGCGGTGGATCGGGTTGCGGCTCATGTAACGCAGCGTGTCGTTCATGAAGCCCATGTTCCACTTGAAGCCGAAGCCGAGCCCGCCCTTGTCGGCCGGTGCGCTCACCCCACTCCACGAGGTCGATTCCTCGGCGATCATCATCACGCCGGGATGGAGCCGGTAGGCCTCGGAGTTGACCCGCTTCAGGAACTCCACCGCCTCGAGATTGTGGTTGCCGCCGAACTGGTTGGGCACCCACTCGCCTGCCTTCCGCGAATAGTCGAGGTAGAGCATCGAGGCCACCGCATCGACGCGCAGGCCGTCGATATGGAACTTCTCGAGCCAGAACAGCGCGTTGTTGACGAGGAAGCTCACCACTTCCTTGCGGCCGAAATTGTAGACCGCGGTGTTCCAGTCCGGATGATAGCCCTGGCGCGGGTCGAGATGCTCGTAGAGCGCCGTGCCGTCGAACCGGGCGAGCCCGAACTCGTCGGTGGGGAAATGCGCCGGCACCCAGTCGAGGATGACGCCGAGCCCTGCCCGGTGCGCCGCGTCGACAAAGCGGGCGAACCCGGCGGGGTCACCGAAACGCGCCGTGGGCGAATAAAGCCCGGTCGGCTGGTAGCCCCAGCTCGGATCGAACGGATGCTCCGAGATCGGCAGGAGTTCGATATGGGTGTAGCCGAGGTCCGCCGCATAAGGCACGAGCTGCTCGGCCAGCTGGTCGTAGCTCATGAAGCCGCCATCGGCGCGGCGCCGCCATGAGCCGAGGTGCACCTCGTAGATGGAGACGGCCGTCCGCCGCCAGTCCTTCTTGGCGCGCGCGTCCATCCAGGCCTGGTCGGTCCACTGGAACGGCGTCGGGTCGGTCACTACGGACGCAGTCTTGGGCCGCAGTTCCGACTGGCGGGCGAACGGGTCAGCCTTCAGCGGCTGCAGCTTGCCGTTCTGGCCGACGATCTCGAACTTGTAGAGCTCGCCCGGCCCGATGGCGGGGATGAACACTTCCCAGATGCCGGTCGAAAGCCGCACCCGCATGGGGTGCCGCCGCCCGTCCCAGTTGTTGAACGGACCGACCACCGAGACGCGCTGCGCATTCGGGGCCCAGACGGCAAAATGCGTGCCGCGCACCCCCTCAAACTCGATCGCATGCGCCCCGAGCTTGTCGAAGAGCCGCAGGTGCGAGCCCTCACCGATATAGTAGTCGTCCATGGGCCCGAGCACCGGGCCGAAGCTATAGGGGTCGAGCACGTCCCATTCGCCGCCACCATTGCGCGCGTGATAGCGCACCGGCATGCGGCCCGTGACCGACACCTTGCCCTCGAAGAAGCCGGCATCGGAGCGCTGGTTCAACTCACCGAGAATGCGGTTGTCGAGCGTCCGCGCCGACACCGTTTCGGCATGCGGGATGAAGGTCCGGGCCACCCAGACCCCATCCACCTCGTGCAGGCCGAGAATGCCGAACGGATCGGAATGGCGGCCCGCGACGATTGCCTTGATGTCGCTCTCTTCAGCCTGCCAGCTCTCTTTGGTCACGCGCACTACCTCTAAACGGGAACGCCCCAGATTTCTTCGGCATACTGCCGGATGGTCCGGTCAGACGAGAAGAAGCTGACATGCGCCGTGTTCCGGATCGCCATGGAATACCATTTCCGCGGGTTGTTCCAGATGTCGTCGACCTGCCGCTGCGCCGCCGCGTAGGCGTCGAAGTCCCGGGCCACCATGAACCAGTCGTGATCGTAGAGGCCGCCGATCAGGTCGCGATAGCGGCTCGGGTCATCGGGGGAGAACACCCCGGTGCTGATGGCTTCGAGCGCCTCGCGCAGGGCCGGCGACCGGTCGATCGCGGCGCGCGGCACTTCGGAGCGGGCGCGGATCTCGGCCACCTTGTCGGTGGTGAGCCCGAAGATGATCATGTTGTCGCTGCCGACCTGCTCGAGCATCTCGACGTTCGCGCCATCGAGCGTGCCGATGGTCACGGCGCCGTTGGCCATGAACTTCATGTTACCGGTGCCCGAAGCCTCCATGCCGGCAGTCGAAATCTGCTCGGACAGGTCAGCTGCCGGGATGATGGTTTCAGCCAGAGACACGTTGTAGTTGGGCAGGAACGCCACCTTCAGCAGACCGCGCACGGCTGGGTCGTTGTTGACCACCTTGGCGACGTCGTTGATCAACTTGATGATGAGCTTTGCGTTCCAATAGCCCGGTGCGGCCTTGCCGGCGAACACCTTCACCCGCGGCACCCAGTCCTTCTCCGGATGCGAGCGGATCATCGAGTACTGCGCCACCGCCTCGATGACGTTGAGCAGCTGGCGCTTGTATTCGTGGATGCGCTTCACCTGCACGTCGAACAGGGCGTCAGGCGAAACCGCGAAACCGAGGCGATCCTTGATCACCTGGGCAAGGCGCTCCTTGTTGGCGCGCTTCACCGCCTTGAACTGCTCCTGGAAGCTCGGATCGTCGGCGTGCTTGTCGAGCAGCGCAATCTGCTCGAAATCGTCGAGGAAGCCCTCGCCGATCCGCTCGGTGATGAGCTTGGTGAGGCCGGGATTGCACTGCATCAGCCAGCGGCGCTGCGTCACGCCGTTGGTCTTGTTGTTGATGCGGCCGGGATAGAGCCGGTCGAGATCGGCGAAGAGCGTCTTCTTGACCAGGTCCGAGTGGAGCGCCGACACGCCGTTGATCGAGTGCGAGCCGACGAAGGCCAGCTGGCCCATGCGGACGCGGCGGCTGCCATGCTCGTCGATCAGCGACAGGTTGGCGATCTGGCCATCGGAGAAGCCGCCCATCTTGCGGGCCTCGGCGAGCACCTCGGCGTTGATGGCGTAGATGATCTGCATCTGGCGCGGCAGCATCCGCTCCAGGAGGCTCACCGGCCAGGTTTCGAGCGCCTCGGGCAGCAGCGTGTGGTTGGTGTAGCCGAAGGTCGCCTTGGTGATCTTCCAGGCCTGCACCCACTTCATGCCGTGCACGTCGATGAGGATGCGCATCAGCTCGGCGATCGAGATCGCCGGGTGGGTGTCGTTGAGCTGGATCGCCACCTTGTCGCTGAGCGACCCCAGGTCGCCATAAGCCTGGAGGTGACGGCGGACGATGTCCTGCAAGGACGCCGAGGAGAAGAAGAACTCCTGGCGCAGCCGCAGCTCCTGCCCTGCCGGGGTCGAATCCGCCGGGTAGAGCACGCGGGTGATGGCTTCCGCCTTCGAGCTCTCTTCGAGCGCGCCGATATGGTCGCCCGAGTTGAACTTATCGAGCAGGATCGGGTCGATCGGCTGGGCCGACCACAGGCGCAGCGTATTCACGCGCGCCCCACGCCAGCCGACGATCGGGGTATCGAACGCCACCGCCAGCACATGCTCGGACGGACGCCATTCGAGGCGGGTCGAGCCATCGGGCTCGGGCACCGGCACGACCTGGCCGCCGAAGCCGACCTCATACGAACTCTCGCGGCGCTCGAACTCCCACGGATTGCCGTGGGCGAGCCAATCCTCGGGCAGCTCGACCTGCCAGCCCTCGCTCATTTCCTGCCGGAACAGGCCATGCACGTAGCGGATGCCGTAGCCGTAGGCCGGGATATCAACCGTCGCCATCGATTCCATGAAGCAGGCGGCGAGGCGGCCGAGACCACCATTGCCGAGCGCCGCGTCAGGCTCGAGGTTGATGAGATCGCCAAGGTCGACGTTGAAGTTCTTCAGCGCGGCGCGGACATGCTCCATCACGCCGATATTGCTCATCGCATCGCGCATCAGGCGGCCGATGAGGAACTCGAGGCTCAGGTAGTAGACGCGCTTGTGCGACGTCCGCCACGTCTCGCGGCTCGACTCCATCCACTGGTCGATGATGCGGTCGCGCACCGCATAGATCGTGGCCTTCAGCCAGTCGTGTGGCCGGGCGACAATCGGGTCCTTACCGATGAAGTAGGTGAGCTTCTCCAGGATTTCGGCCTGGAGGGCCTCGGTGGTCAGCGCACGGCGCGCGGGGGTCGGGGCATCCAATACGATTGGCTTTTGCTGCATGGCAACAATCCGGTCAGCATGACGATGTATTCCCCTCTAGAGCCCTACTGTTGCACTGAATCGACAGTTGGGGAAGGCCCGTAAAATTCGATGCTCCCGGGGCCTCAAACCTTGGCTTTTTCCTCCTCCAGCATGATCGGTTCGGAGGGTCCGGCGACCGTGCCGCTCTCGCGCGCCTGATCCTCGGCGTTCGAAATGAGGAGGTCCCTGCCCGCCTGGATGCCGCCGACGATCTGCGCCGAAAAGCGCTGCCGGTCGCGCGCCCGCACCCCATCGATGATGTCGGCGATCTCACTCTCGTCCGAGCCCAGTACGCGCAGCGTCTCGGCGCCGAACACCAGCGCGCTCTCGAACACTTCGCGGATCTGGTAGTCGGCCCCGAGCTTCACGAGCTCGATCGCGTGGCCGCGGTCGAAAGCGCGGGCATGCACCTTGGCGAGCGGGAACTCGGATTTGATCAGCTCGACGATCCGGCTCGCCGATTCCTTCTTGTCGACGCAGACGAGGATCATCGCCGCATTCTCGGCCCCGGCGGCGCGCAGGATATCGAGCCGCGTGCCGTCGCCGTAATAGACCTTCATGCCGAACTGGCCGGCGGCGCGGATCATGTCGGTGTCGTTGTCGATGATCGACACCTTGTGGCCCTTGGCGAGCAGCGGCTGGCTCGCGATCTGGCCGAAGCGGCCGAAGCCGATCACCAGCACGTCGCCGCTCAGTTCCCCATCACGCACCTTCTCGACGCCGTCGAAGGATTGCTGCTGCGCCGGCAGGAATTTGAGCGCCATCACGGTGAACGGCGTCAACACCATCGAGATGATGACCGTCGCGGTGAAGGCCGCGTTCAGCTCGGCCGAGAGGATGCCACCCGCCGTCGCGGTGGTGTAGAGCACGAAGGCGAATTCGCCGCCCTGTGCCATCAGCACCGCACGCTCGACCGCAGCCGAATTCGGCGTCCCCAGCACGCGGGCGAGGAAGTAGATCGCCCCGCCCTTCACCGCCATGTAGGCAAAGACGGTGATCGCCACCATCTGCCAGTTGGCGGCAACGACGGTGAGGTCGAGCGACATGCCAACCGCGAGGAAGAACAGCCCGAGCAGCAGCCCGCGGAACGGCTCTACATCGGCTTCGAGCTGGTGCTTGAAGGTCGAGGTCGAGAGCAGCACGCCGGCGATGAAGGCTCCCATCGCCATCGAAAGGCCACCAAGCTCCATCACCAGCGCCGCGCCGAGCACGACGAGCAGCGCGGCCGCGGTCATCACCTCGCGCGCCTTGGAATCGGCGAGGAGCTTGAACACCGGGTTCAGGATGTAGCGGCCGGCAAACACCACGCCCACCACCGCCGCCGCCGCGATACCGACGCTGATCCAGCGCGACCACATGTCGGTGGCGCCAGAATCGGTCGGCGACAGCAGCGCCACCACCGCCAGCAGCGGCACGATGGCGAGGTCTTCGAGCAGCAGGATGGAGACCACCTTCTGCCCGCCCGGCGATTGCAGGTCACCCCGCTCCTGCAGCAACTGCATGACGATCGCGGTCGAAGTCAGCACGAAGCCGAGGCCGGCGACAAACGCCACGGCGGGTGGAAAGCCCATGACGATGCCGACCAGCGTCAGCAGCGCGCCACAAAGCCCGACCTGCAGCACGCCGAGCCCGAAAATCTGCTTCCGCAGCGCCCAGAGGCGGGAGGGCTCCATTTCGAGCCCGACGATGAAGAGGAACAGCACGACGCCGAGTTCCGCCGCATGCAGCACCGCCTCGGGCTCATGCACGATGCCGAGCCCGAACGGCCCAACGGCAAGCCCCGCCGCGAGGTAGCCCAGCACCGAGCCCAGCCCCAGCCGCTTGAAGATCGGCACGGCGATGACGCCTGCCGCCAATAGCGCGACGACCTGTACCAGGTCGACCCCGCCATGCGCCGCCGCCTCAACCGCCACCTGTGTCACTTCGCCGGCCATGAACCACCCCGTATGTCAGGGCAATAGCTGTGCGGATCGGGCACGCCCACGTCAAGGCAGACGGATGGGCAGGTACCCTGCGCTCAGGTCGCGGCGACCGGCTTCTTGCCCGGCCGCGATGCCGGCTTCTCCGCCACCACCTGCGGGCTCGGCTGGGGCGGCGCGGCCTTCGGCTCCGCCTCCGCCATGTCGCGCGTCGCCTTCTGGTTCACCAGCCGCCTCGCCTTGCGCGGGGTCACCTGCCGCGTCGGCAGGATGTGGGTGACGATCGAATAGAGGATCAGCAGCGAGGGCACCGCGATCAGCCCACCCACCGGCCCCCAGGCCCAGAGCCAGAAGGTCAGCGACAGGAAGATCATGAACGGGTTGATCGTCATCGTCCGGCCCAGCAGGTTCGGCGAGACGAAATTGCCCTCGATGAAATTAACGCACCAGTAGAGCCCCACCGGCAGCGCCGCATGGCCGAGATCGCCCCAGGTCGAGAGCCCGACGAGGAACAGGGTCAGCGCCATGAAGGCTTGCCCGACGAACGGGATATAGTTGAGCACCGCCGCCATCGCGCCCCAGAGGATGGGCGACGGCATACCGATCGCCCACATCAGCAGCGCCACCACGACGCCGACGCCGCAGTTCACCATGGTGATCGTCAGCAGGTATTTCGACACCTTCAGTTCCACATCGCGGAACACATGCGCCGTCCGCCAGCGCATCCGGCGGCTCACGCACAGCGACAGCGTCGCAACGCGGATCTGGTCGCGGGTGGCGAGGAAGAAGTAGAGCGAAACGAGGAAGATCAGCACCTGCGCGAAGATCGCCGGCGCCAGCATGGCGATACCGGTCACCGTCGAGCCATCCTCGACCGTCACCTCCATCGCTTGGTTCGAGCCGAGCACGCCCTTCAACTGGTCTTGCAGCGCACCCAGCGACTCGATGGGCTCCTTGAGGTTGGCGAGCTGCCCCTGCAGCCGCGCCCAGATCTGCGGCCCGCGCTGCGCCCATTCCGACAGCGGGCCATAGAACAGGAAGCCACCCGCTACGATCACCAGCACGAGGATCAGCACCGCGATCCCGGCCGAGACGCCCTCGGGTATGCCGCGGCGCTCCATCAGATCGGCCAGCGGCCCGAACATCAGCCCGATCGTGATCGCGAGCAGCACCGGCGCCAAAATCACCTGCGCCGCCTGGATGGCCACCAGCGCCACCACCACGCCCACCAGCACCATCGCCATCTGCGATGCATTGCCGAGCACGCGCTCGAAATTGGTCCGCGAGATATCCCGCGCCACGGCGTTTCGCACGCCGGCAGCTCTTGATCGTGGCAAGACGCTCTCCCCTTCTGCGGGGGTGAAAACGCGTGTGCACGCACCGCGTTCCGCCGCATCGACGGCACGGAGGCACGCTCCTATAGTGCCGCCGGAATCATCATCCCAGCCGCCGGGGGCAAGCCTATGAAGCGCAAGATCATTATCGACACCGACCCCGGCCAGGACGATGCCGTCGCCATCCTCATGGCCCTCGCCTCGCCCGAGGATTTCGACATCCTCGGCATCGTCGCGGTCGCCGGCAACGTGACGCTCGCCCAGAACGCCAGGAACGCGCTCAAGGTCGTCGAACTCTCCGGCCGCAAGGACATCAAGGTCTATGCCGGCTGCGAGCGCCCGATGCGCCGCACCCTCGTCACGGCGGAATATGTCCACGGCGATACCGGCCTCGACGGCCCCGACCTCCCGGCTCCCACCCAGCAGCTCGAAACCCAGTTCGGCGTCGATTTCATCATCGATACCCTGATGGCGCACGAGCCGGGCGAGATCACGCTCTGCACCCTCGGGCCCCTCACCAACATCGCCATGGCGCTCGTCAAGCAGCCGCGCATCGCCGAGCGTGTGGCGCAGATCGTCATGATGGGCGGCGGCTATTTCGAGGGCGGCAACATCACGCCCGCCGCCGAATTCAACATCTATGTCGACCCCGACGCGGCCGACGTGGTGCTGCGCTCGGGCATCCCGATCGCCATGGCGCCGCTCGACCTCACCCACCAGATGCAGTCGACCCCGGCCCGCCTCGCCAAGATCAAGGCCGTCGGCACCAAGGCCGCCGAAGCCGTGCACGCCATGCTCAGCTTCTCCGAGCGCTTCGACCTGCAGAAATACCAGTGGCCGGGCGCGCCCCTGCACGACCCGTGCGTCATCGCCTACCTGCTGAAGCCCGAGCTGTTCCAGACGCGCCACATCAACGTGGTGATCGAAACCTCGAGCGAGCTCACGATCGGCATGACCGTCGCCGATTACTGGGGCGTCACCGGTCGGGTGAAGAACGTCGACTACATCCGCTCGGGCAACGCCGACGGCTTCTACGACCTCATCTGCGAGCGCTTGAGCCGCCTGCCCTAAGGGCGGTACAAAGCCGCCCTCGCCCCGGAGCCTGCCATGGACCTGCTGACCCTCTCCGCCTTCACCATCGCCTACGCCATCGCCGTGCTGGTGCCCGGTCCGGGCGTCGCGGCCGTGGTGGCGCGCGCCTTGGGCGGCGGGTTCCGCGCGGCGTTCCCGATGGTGCTCGGCATCCTCGCCGGCGACCTCGTCTACCTGGTGTTCGCGCTCTTCGGCCTTGCCGCCATCGCCACCTGGTTCGGCCCGGTCTTCGTCGTCATCAAGTGGGCGAGCGCGCTCTACCTGCTCTACATCGCCTGGCAGTTCTGGAGCGCCAAGCCCGGCACCGAGCAGATCGGCGCCAAGAAGGACGCCAGCCGCTGGAAGACCTTCGTCTCGGGCTTCCTCCTCACCATGGGCAACCCCAAGACCATCGTCTTCTACCTCGCGCTGCTGCCCACGGTCGTACCCCTCGACAAACCCATCACCGTCCTCGGCTTCACAGAACTGGTGACGATCGTGGTGGTGGTTCTCCTCATCATCGCCTGCGGCTACGCCGGCCTAGCCGCCATCGCCCGCGACTTCTTCACGTCGAGCCGGGCGCTCCGGAACCTGAACCGCACGGCGGGTGTGATCATGGCGGGAGCAGCGGCGTTCGTGATCGCGCGGGAGTAGCGGTCACGCCTTTGGCTTGATGCGGACGTACACTATTCCGCTATCAGTCTGCTTCACCTCAAAGTGTGGGAGTGAGCGCATCATATCGCTCAGCTTCTTGAAGCCATACGTACGAGCGTCAAAATCAGAAGCAAGATTGAGTAGACGGTTGCCCATTGCACCGAGGTGCACCCAACCAGCGTCGCTATCCATTTCTCCGATCACGCGTTTGATCAGCTCAGTGGCTTTTTGCACCGGCTCCAGAGCGCGCGCAGGCTCTGCTGGTCCTAGCGTCGTGTTCACTTGTGGCAGAAGGTTTTCTGTATAGATGAAGCGAGTACACGCCTGGCGAAAACTCTCCGGCGTGTTCTGCTTGCCGATACCATACACATCGAGCCCCTCTTCGCGTATCCGCGACGCTAGACGCGTAAAGTCGCTGTCCGACGAAACTAGGCAGAAGCCTTCGAAACGATCTGAGTGAAGAAGGTCCATCGCATCGATGACCATCGTTATGTCAGACGCGTTCTTGCCGATCGTGTATGCGAATTGCTGTTGCGGATTGATGGCATAGCGAGCGAGCACCTCGACCCACCCCTTCGACAGCGGGGTAGAAAAATCGCCGTAGATTCGCCGTGCAGTGGCTTGCCCAATCTTCGCAACCTCCTCGAACAGTCCGTCGACTATCTTCGCGGAGGTGTTGTCTGCATCAATCAAGACCGCTAGTCGCGGCGCCTTTCCGTCATTGGCCATACACGTCCCTCCGTGTTTATCCCCGAACAACCGCCTCCGCGGCGCCAAGTCCCCACTTGAGCAGTTCGTCGGCGCGTTCGGGAGTTATGCCTTCTACGTAGCACCGCAGCTCCGGCGCATTGCCCGAGGCCCGGTAGTGCACCGTATCCCCCGAGGCCAACCCGAACCGCAGCCCGTCGATCGCCGACACCGACTGCACCTCGCCCACCGGCTCGAAGAACGCCGCCGCAAACCCCGGCTCCTCGCCCAAGCGCCGCAGCAACTCCGCGCTGCGGTCGGACGGCACCTCGGTCAGGCGGTCGCTGAGGGCGGCGCGCACCGGCAGCGATTTCACCAGCCCGCTCAGCGACAGCCCCCTGCCCTTCGCCGTCGCCAGCACCGCGAGGATGGGGAGCACCGCATCGCGGGTCGGCAGCGCAGCGAGTACATGATTGTCGATCGTCACGTCGCTGCCGAGCAGCGTGCCGCCATTGGCCTCGAAGCCCACCACGGCGCCGGTCTCGCCCACCTTCGCCATGCCGGCGATCACATAGGGCGAGCCCACGCGCGTCCGCTCCACTTCGGTGAACCAGCCGACGCCCTCGATCGCAGAGTTGGATGTCACCGGCGTCACCACCTTGCTCACCCCGGCGAAGCGCGCCGCGATCATGCCGAGCACGTCGCCGCGCACGAACTCGCCCGTCGCGTCGATCACCAGCGGCCGGTCGCCGTCGCCATCGGTCGACACGATGGCATCGAGATGGTGCCGCGCGATCCACTCGAGCCGCGGCGCAAAGATCGCATCCGAGAACGCCTCGGTATCGACCGGGATGAACGTCTCCGACCGCCCCAGCCGCACCACATCCGCCCCGGCCCGGGTCAGCAGCGACACCAGCAGGTCGCGCGCTACCGAGGAATGCTCGAACACGCCGATCTTCCACCCCGCCAGCGCCTCGGCCCCGAGCAGATGGCGATAGCGCTGCCGGTAGCGGTCGCCCGCCTGCGGATACTCATCCCGCGCCGCGCCCGAACCCTGGGGCACCCCGTCGCGCAAAGCGGCGGCAATCCCCGCCTCGTCGTCCTTCGAAATCTCCCCGGCCGGTACGTAGAATTTCAGCCCGTTGCGATCGGCCGGGATATGGCTGCCCGTCACCATTATGGCCGCGCCGCCCAGCGTCATGGCATGAAGCGCCAGCGCCGGCGTCGGCAGCACACCGCAATCGACCGGCTCGAGCCCCGCCGCCCGCACCGCCACGGCGCAATCCTCGACGATGGCCGCGCTCGACTCGCGATAATCGCGCGCCAGGTACACCCTGCCCGACCCCGCCTGCCCCGTCGCTTCGAGATGCCGCACGAAGGCCGCCGCATAGCGCCGCGCCGCGTTGCCGACGAGGTCGACGGCCAGTCCACGCAAGCCGCTGGTTCCGAATTTCAGCGAGTCAGCCATGTCGATCTCCGCAAATGCCACATGCCGAGACAGAGTATCATTCGGTGTTAACAATTCGTTCAGAACCTCGCGGCACCCTGTTCATATGCAGATTCAGAAGCGCTCCATGAACTGGTTGCCGCGCGCCTCGTTGTTCAACGAGGCTGAAGCTGCACGCCTCAAGCGCAAGGCCCAGGCCCAGGCCGATATCGAGAACAGCTCGAACCTCGCCTCCGGCTTCATCGGTGGTGCCACCTCGGCCACCGGCGACCAGATCAACCTCACGCTGCGAATCGCCGCTGCCCGCATCCAGAAGACGGCGCAGGAAAAGCAGCAGAAGCTGATGAGCGGGCTCGACCTCAGCGCCTGACCTTGCGCCCGCCGCCCGCTGTCGCAACATTGCCGGCATGCCGGAATCACCTGATCTCACCGCCTTCTTCTCCCGCGAAGTGACCCTCGTCGCCCGCGAGCTGCTGGGCGCCGAACTGCTGGTCGACGGCGTCGGCGGCCTCATCACCGAAACCGAGGCCTATCACCCCAGCGAGCCCGCCTCGCACGCCCATCGCGGGCAGACGCCGCGCAACAGTGCCATGTTCCTCGGGCCGGGCCACGTCTATGTCTACCGCTCCTACGGCATCCACTGGTGCTTCAACCTCGTCTGCGCCGATGCCGCCGCGATCCTCATCCGCGCCATCGAGCCCACCCACGGCATCGAGCGCATGGCCGAGCGCCGCGGCCTCAGCGACGCGCGCCAGCTCTGTTCCGGTCCGGGCAAGCTCTGCGCCGCGCTCAACCTCACCAAGGCCGAGGATGGCTTGCTGCTCGGCACCCCGCCCTTCCGCTTCCGCCTCGCCGCCGAAGCGCCGCCGGTGGTGATCGGTCCGCGCATCGGCATTACCAAGGCGGCCGAGCTGCCCTGGCGCTTCGGCGTTGCCGGCTCCGCCTATCTCAGCCGCGGCTTCCGCACCGCCCCACCGGCCGCCGAGTGACGGGTTGTCGCGGCGGGTTCCCACGCCCATCGTGTTTGGATAGTTTGCGCGCCGAACCACAAACAAGGAGAGCCCCGTGCAGGTCGAAGCGCTGATCAAGGAATTGCTGGCAACTGGCAGCATGAACGAGGACACGACCGCCGACCTCAACCGCTGGGCCGCCGAGGCCGCCGCCGGCACGCTTCATCCCGACGACGCCGCCTATATCGAGGCGCTCTACGCCAAGGTCACCGGCGCCCCCCTCCCCGAGACCACCGAATCCGCCCCGGCCGAGCCCGCCCGCGTCGACGGCCTCACCCTCGAGGACTGGCGCGACCGTGCGCTGCGCGCCGAAGCCGAGCTCGCCGCCCTCAAGGACAGCGTTTCCACCACCAGCGCCTGATTCCCACCCGCCACCGCGAGGTTCGAATGCGCCGTCTCGTCGCCGTCTCTGCGCTTGCCGCGCTGCTCAGCCTCGCGGTCACGGCCTGCTCCGCCCAGCAGCCGCAGGTGAAGCTCGAACTCGTGACCGCCGACCTCGATTCGCCCGTCTACGCGACGGCGCCGGTCGGCGATCCGCGCCTCTTCGTCGTCGAGCAGACCGGCCGCATCCGCATCGTCGTCAACGGGCAGCTGCAGGCCGAACCGTTCCTCGATCTCAGCGCGGTCGTCACCAGCGCCGGCGCCGAGCAGGGCCTCCTCGGCCTCGCCTTCCATCCGGACTTTGCCGATAACGGCAAGTTCTACGTCGACTACACTGATCTCGAGGGCGACACGCAGGTCGTCGGCTACACCGCCGACGGCGACTTCGCCGACCCCGACACCGCCGAGCCCCTGCTCTCGGTCGACCAGCCCTACGACAACCATAATGGCGGCTGGATCGGCTTCGGTCCCGACCGCCTGCTCTATGTCGGCATGGGCGATGGCGGCTCGGGCGGAGATCCGCAGAGCCGCGCGCAGGACCCGGCCGAGCGGCTGGGCAAGATCCTCCGCCTCGATGTCGAGGCCGGCGGCGCGCCCCAGGTGTTCGCGCTCGGCGTCCGCAACCCGTGGCGCATGGCCTTCGACGGCGACAAGCTCTACATCGCCGATGTCGGCCAGGTGGCGCACGAGGAGATCGACGTCATCAGCATCGACGATGTCGGCGCCAATCTGGGCTGGAACGTCATGGAAGGCGCCACCTGCTACGCGGCGCAAACCTGCGATCAAACCGGCTTCGTCATGCCGATCCTCACCTATGGCCACGATGCCGGCCGCTGCTCGATCACCGGCGGCTTCGTCTATCGCGGCGCCGCGCTCCGCGCCCTCGACGGCCAGTATTTCTTCTCCGACTATTGCGACGGCCACATCCGCTCGCTCACCTACGCGGACGGCAAGGCCACGGCCGAGACCGACTGGACCGACCAGCTCGGCGCCCAGGGCCAGGTCACCTCGTTCGGCACCGACGGGGTCGGCGAGCTCTATGTGATGAACACCGACGGCCAGCTGTTGAAGCTCGTGCCCGCAACCTGACGCCAACGCTTCCCACCTCGCCCGCCACTTGCTAAGAGCCGGTTCGAGGGGCGTGTAGCTCAACGGTTAGAGCCAAGTGCTCATAACACTTCCGATGCAGGTTCGAATCCTGCCACGCCCACCAAACCTCCAAAGCTTCGCCAAAGTCAGGCCTGCCCGAACCCATAACGGCGTTCCACCAGACGCCAAACAGCGATATGTTCAGACAAACATATCGAAAGCTGAGCTACATGCGCCCCGCCAACATTCTCGCCTCCACCGTCATCGCGTTCGTGCTGCTGCCTGTCGCCGCGTTCGCCCAGTCGGCGACGCTGAACGGCATGGTGAAAACGCCGCTCACCCTCGACCAAGCGACGCTTTCCGCCTTCACGCCTACCACCATCAACATCTCATTCGAGACCTCGAAGGGCAAGGAGACCGGCACCTATACGGGCGTGCTGCTCTGGGATCTGCTGGGCAAGGCCGAGCTGGTCAATGACGAGGGCAAGAACGCCGCCCTCAAGCACACGCTGCTGATCACCGGCTCCGATGGCTATGCAGTTGCCGTAGCGCTGGGCGAACTCGATCCCAACTTCGCCGGGAAGCAGGTGCTGGTCGCCTATGACGGCTCCGGCGCCACCTATGACGACCTGCGCGTGCTCGTCCCCGGCGACCTTCACGGCGGCCGCGCCGTGAAGGATGTGGTGTCGATCGAGGTGAAGTAGCCGGCTTACTCCGGCCAGCGATCGTCCGGCCGCCAGAAGCCGAGCTTCGGTGTGTTCCACTCGTCCGTCGGCAGGAACATCGTGCCCGGCGTCCTTAGCCCCGCCTCGATGTTCTCGAGGTTGAGGTCGATGCCGAGGCCCGGCTTTTCCGGCACGGTGACGAAGCCGTCGGCCATGTAGTCCTTGGGCAGGCCGGTGACGAGGCCCTCCCAGAACGGCAAATCCAGCCCGTGGTGCTCGCAGGCGAGGAAGCTGGAGATCGCCGCGGCCGTGTGGATATTGGCCATGAAGCCGATCGGCGAGCCGGCGCAGTGGAGCGCGGTCGGGATGCCCTCCTCCTCGGCGTCATCGGAAATCCGCTTCGTTTCCATCAGCCCGCCCGAGGTCAGCAGATCCGGGTGCACGATATCGACCGCCCGCGTGCGGATCGCCTCGCGGAAACCGTCGCGCAGGTACCAGTCCTCGCCTGCCGCGATCGGGGTCAGCAGCGCGTCGGAGACGTGCTTGTGGCCCGGAATGTCGAAGCGCGACACCGGGTCCTCCATCCAGGCGAGGTCGTATTTTTCGAGAGCCTTGCCGAGCCGGATCACCTCATCGGCGGTCAGATACCCCTCGCCGAAATGGTCAACGCAGAGCTGCACTTCCTTGCCGACGGCGGCGCGCACCTCGCCCACCACGTGGGCGGCACGCTCGATGGTGGCGTCGGTCAGCTTCACGCCGCGGCCGGCCATCGGCGTCTTGAACCACTTGCCCATGTCGAAATCCGTCTCGAACGGCGCATCGTGGCCGATCAGCGGATCATCGCCGGTCTCGAACAGGCTCGGCCGCAGATCGAACTTGATCCAGGTCAGCCCGCGCGCCCGCCGCCCCTTCACCGCGGCGACGAAGTCCTCAGGCGTCGGGTTGTCGGGCGTCGGCGTATCGCCATAAATCCGGATCTTGTCGCGATATTTGCCGCCCAGCAGCTGGTAGCAGGGCACGCCATAAACCTTGCCGATCAGGTCCATCAGCGCGATCTCGATGCCCGAAACGCCGCCGCCCTCGCGGCCCCAGCCGCCGAAGCGCTTGATGGCGCGGAAGATCATGTCGACATTGCAGGGGTTCTGCCCGAGCAGGATCGACTTGTACTGCAGCGCATTCGTCGCGTGGCCCGCGTCGCGCACCTCGCCGAGCCCGTAGACGCCCTGGTTGGTGTCGATCCTGAGGATCGGGTAGTCGTAATTCGCCGCCACCACCGCCAGCCGCATGTCGGTGATCCGCAGCTCCGTCGGTTCCGAGCGGCGGTTGATGGCATTCTCGATCGTATTCGTCCCAGTCACGGGTAGTCTCCCTAGCGGTGCCGGTATTCCGGCAGCATGAATTCGGTCAGGTCGTCCATGATGGCGATGGCTTCGGCCCGCGCGAAAGCATCGAGCGCGCGGAACCCGGACTGGCGCACCGCGGTGCTGCCGATCACGCCGCGCAGCTTCAGCACTTCCTTCATCAGGGGCATGCCGTAATTGCTCTCCATGTCGAGCAGCGGCAGCAGGCGCTGGAAAATGCCGCGCACTTTCGGCTCGTCCTTCTCCTCCACGGCCTTCCACAGCGCCACATGCACGTCGGCGATCTCGCAGGCCGGCATGGTGCCGGCAACGCCGTGGCGGATCTCCTCGAGCAGCGTCTTGCCGGCCCGCCCGCCCATCACGCCCTCGACCTTGTCGCCGCAGAGCCGGATGATCTCGCCCACCGTCTGAGCCGGATAGCCCGACTCTTCCTTCACGAACCGCGCCGTCGGGATCTCATTGACCAGCTCGGCGATCAGCGCCGCACTCATCGTCGTCGCCCCCTGCCCGATCACGTTCTGGATCACCAGCGGCAGCTTGGTCGCCGCGCCGATCGCCGCGTAATGCGCCTTGAGGTCCGCGACCGTCGAGGGATGCAGCGTCGGGGGCAGCGACATCACCGCATCGGCGCCGATATCCCTGGCGTGCCGCGCATACGCGACCGAGAGATGATAGTGCGGCGCCGACACCGCGACGATCGCCGGCACCTTGCCCTTGGCCCGCCCGACCACGATCTCCGCCGCCCGCCTGCGCTCGGCCTCGCTCAAATATCCGCCCTCGCTCGCCAGCGCATTGGCCACCACGCCATGCACCCCGGCCGCCAGACAAAACTCCATCGTCCGCTCGAGCGCCGTCTCATCGAGCCGGAAATCATCGGTAAACGGCGTCGTCACAATAACGAAAATGCCGCGAAAACTATTGCGATCCATATTCCCCCCTCGGGCCCCGCTGGGCCTCACGCCGCCTTCGGCAGCGGTGCAACCTTGATGTCGTCTTCGTGTCCCCTGGCCAGAGCCAGGTCATAGGACCCCTGCATCCGCAACAACGTCTCGGCCTTCAATCCAAACGCCTTCTCGAAGCGAATGGCCATCTCCGCCGACAGGGCCGTGTGCCCGTTCAGCAGGTTGCTCAGGTTCTGCCGCGACACGCCGAGATGCTGCGCCAGATCCTTCACCGTCACCCCATGCGGCTCGACGATCTGCCGCTTGAGCCAGGGGCCCGGGTGAATATGGATCGAAGGGTGAAGCTTGATCGCCATCAGTGATAGTCCTCGAGGTCCATATCGATGATCGCACCATCATCGGAGAGAGCAAAAGTCAGGCGCCAGTTCTTCGTCACCGTCATGGCATAAACGCCCTTCCGGTCGCCGGTGAGCGCATGGAAACCGAAATTCGGCGGCATCGCGAGTTCATCGATGTCCGAGGCTGCGACGATAAAGGCAACCATGTCCACCACGCGTCCGGCCTCTATCACACCCTTCGTATTCCCCTTCTCGACCAGACTCCGCAGCGCTTTGTGCCGGATGCTCTCGATCTCCATGTGTCAACCTACAGGCGACACGAGCACCGTGTCAATCATCGGTTGACACGACATCATTTCCACGTCGCGTGTGCCGGTGGCTGGAAGGCCACTCGGGTCAGGAAGTCGCGGAGCAGCAGGCGCCAGACGTGCCAGTCGTGTCCGCCGTGGACGAAGTTGATGGTGATCGGCAGGCCGGCCTTCGTCAGCGTCGAAATCTCGCGGGCCGTGCCGGTCGAGATGTCGCGATAGCCGGCGGCGTGGCCGGTGTCCTGCCAGCCCGAGCCGATGAAGATGCCCTTGCCGCGCAAGCCGGCGATCTCCGCTTCGGTCAGCGTCTCGTGCGCGGCGGGCAGGCCGGCGCTCATCATGCCGTAATAATCGAACACCTGCGGGTGCTTGATCATGAAGGAGTTGGTCAGCATGCCGCCCATGGAGAGGCCGCCGAAGGCCCGGCCCCGCGCCGATTTCTCGACATTGTAGCGGCTCTCGATGAACGGGATCAGGTTTTGGATCACGTCCTGGTCGTAGCTCTCGCCGAAGGGCGCTTCCGGCCGCCCCTGCGCGTTGGGCATCACCACCACCAGCGGCTCGATCTCGCCGAAGCCGATGAGGTTGTCGAGGATTTGGTGCGCCACGCCCTGCGTGGTCCAGCCGAGTTCGTTCTCGCCGCCGCCATGGCTCAAATAGAGCGTGCGATAGGGCTGCGGCCGCTCCCGGTCATAGCCGGGCGGCGTGTAGACCACGGCATAGTTCTGCTCGGCCGGCACGCCGTGGCCGGGCGACGGGTAGGTCACGTGGGTCAGCCAGCCGGCCTCAGGCGCCGGCCCCTGCCAGGCATAATCGAGGCTGCGGAACTTGCGGTCGGCCGGCACGAAGACCTGGCTATTGGGCGCCCGCGGCTGGCGGAACTCGCCGCTCGTCTGGTTCCACGGCAGGTTCTCGGGGTCGGCGATGGGGTCGCCCGCATCGACGACCAAAGCGTAGGTGAACACGCCCGAGGGCAGCGGCGTGGTGAAGGTCCATTCGGCGCCGTCGCGGATCATCGGCACCACCGGCCAGTTCGGCCCCGTGCCGTTGGGATGCGCCATCGGGATGTCGCCCGGCTGCCAGTCCCAGGGCAGCAGCCCCTGGCTCTCGACCACCGGCTGCTCGGGCGTTCCCACCTGCGGCGACAGATCGCTCGGCCGGGCGAAGAACCACTCGCCCTTGATGGCGACGCTGCGCGCGGCCGCGTTGAGATAGCGGAAGGTGACCTCGTAACCGGTCGGCGCGGTGCCGGTATGGGTGACCGTGACTGCCATGCCCGCCCTACTTGATCGCGCCCTGGGTCAGACCGCGGATGAAGAAGCGGCCGCCGAAGAGGTAGATCAGGATCGGCGGGCCGGCCGAAATCAGCACGGCGGCGGCCGACGACCCGGTGCCCACGCCCTGCACCGCGGCCGTGATCGGCTGCTGGCTGCCCGAGGTGAACACCATGCCAAACAGGTACTCGTTCCAGATCGTCGTGAACTGCCAGATCACCGTCACGATCAGGATGGGCGGCGAGAGCGGCAGGATGATCCGGCGATAGATGCGCCAGAAGCCCGCGCCATCCACCTGCCCCGCCTTGATCAGCTCATCGGGCACGCCGGCATAGAAGTTGCGGCAGAACAGGGTGGAAAAGCAGAGCGTCTGCACCGTGTGGATGATCACCAGCGCAAAGACGTTGTTGGCGAGCCCGACCTTGCCGACGATCCAGGCCCAGGGCAGCAGCGTTGTCTGGCTCGGGATAAACACGCCGGCGATGATCATCAGGAAGATGAAGTTCGCGCCCGGAAAGCGCCACTTGCTCAGCACATAGCCGGTGATCGCACCGATACCGGTGGTGAGGATGGTCGCGGGAATCACCATCATCAGCGAGTTGTAGAAATTCTGCTGGATGCCGTTGCAGCGGCCGGTGACGCACACCTTGGTCCAGGCCCGCACCCAGGGCTCGAACGAGAAGCTCATGGGCAGCGAAATCCGCCCGAAATGGGCGACGTCGGCCGGCGTGCGGAAGGCGCCGGAAATCACCAGATAGGCCGGGAAGGCGTAGATCAGGGCGAACAGCACCAGGATGCTGTAGATCACGATGCGGCCAGTCAGATAGCGCCGCCGCGCCACGGCCGCCTCGGGGTCGCGCACGGCCCCCATCAGCGGCGGGCTGAACCCAGCCTCCACGTCTGCTCTCCTCGTAGCGTCCATACTGGAGCCCGCGCCTTGCGGCGAAGCACCCCATCTCCTCGGCCGCCACCTTAGGAAGCGTCAGCGCCAATGTCCAATTATGATGCTGATCGAAGTTCGTTCGAACGGCCAGCCTTTGGGAGCATATGGGTCTCGTGCTCGTCGCCATAGGCCTGCACGCCGTCGCGGCCCTGCCCCTTGGCGAGATAGAGCGCGCCATCGGCCTGCCGCACCAGATCCTCGGGCGCCGGCAGCAGGTTGGATCTGCTCGCCGTCGAGGTGCCGACGCTCACCGTCACCACGCCGCGGGCGCTGCGGCCATTGGGGATGCGCAGGGCGCGGACCATCTCGCACAGCGTCTCGGCGACCGCGATGGCGCCTTCGGCATCGGTGTCGGGCAGCACCAACGCGAATTCCTCGCCACCATAGCGCGCGGCGATATCGGCCGGGCGGCGCGCCACTTCCTTGAGGCAGCGGGCGACGCCACGGATCGCCTCGTCGCCGGCCTGGTGGCCATAGGTGTCGTTGAACGACTTGAAGTAGTCGATATCGACCATCAGCACGCTGAGCGGATGATGATGCCGGGCGCTGCGCGAAAACTCCTTGGCCAGCATCTCGTCGAAGGTGCGGCGGTTCTTGAGCCCGGTCAGCGCGTCCGTCGCGGCCAGCAGCTTCAGGTGCTTGTTCACCTCGGCCAGCGCTTCTTCGGCCTGCTTGATGCTGGAGACGTCCGAGATCACGCTCAGCGAGGTGCCATCGCTCAGGGTGCGGACGCGCGAGTGCAGCCAGCGCCCGTCGGCGAGGTGGATCTCGCGGTCGCTCTCGTCGCCCAGGCTGGCGACGGCGCTCTCGATCCAGGGCTCGACCTCGTCGGGCTGCATATCGGCCTGCTCGCCGCGCTCATAGGCGATGCGCAGCACCTCTCGCAGGTTCTTGCCGGCGACGCGGATATCGGCCGTCAGCGGGAAGAGCTTGCGATACTGGTCGTTGCAGAAAACGATATTGGCGTCCTTGTCGAACGCAATCAGCGCGTCGGCCATGCCCGACATGGCGCCATCGAGCTGGGCGCGGGCCTTTTCGAGCTCCACCTCCAGCTTCTTGCGCGAGGTGAAATCGCGGTTGTGCGTGACGAGCGCGACCGGGCGGCCCTTGTCATCCTTCAGCGGCGTCTTCAGCGTCGACAGCCAGAGCTCGGTGCCATCGCCGAAGGTGACGCGCTGTTCCAGTTCCTTGGTGACGCCGTCGCGCAGCACGTTCTCTTCATCGATGCGGAACTGCTCGGCGACATCGGGCGGGTAGAAATCGCCGTCGGTCTTGCCGATCAAAGACGCTTCGCCTTCGGCCCGCATCAGGCGCGCGGTCGCCGCGTTGGCGATGATGAAGCGCCCCGCCGCGTCCTTGACGTTCAGCGCCTCGGGCAGCGTCTCGATCACCTTGCGGAACGTCTGGTTGAGCACCTCGGTCCGGCGGCGCTGCTCGTCCGAATGGATGGCGAGGCCAGCCAGCAGGGTCGCGAGGAGCGCAATCGCCGGCACCGAGATCACGAGGTTCGGCAGTGCCGACTCGATCATCCCCGAGGGGATCAGGGCCAGCGTCACCGCGCTCACCAGCATGGCGCCAAGCGCCAGCAGCACCACGTCGAGGCGGCGCACCGGCTGGCCGCGGCGCAGCACATAGACCCCGAGGCCCATCAGCGCGCCGAGCGCGATCAGCACGAGGCCGGGGAGAATACCGTCGCCGCCCAAGAACACGCGATAGATCCCGGCGACCACCACCGCGACGATGGCGCCCACCGGCCCGCCGAACAGCGCGGCCTGGGCAATCAGCGATACGCGGAGGTCGAGAAACAGGCCGGGATGCACCACCACCGGCACCGACATCATGGCGATGGCGCCCAGCCCCATCACGAGGCCGAGCCCGGCGCGCTGGCCCCAGCCCGGCAGGCGGGCGACCGCTTCACCAAGGAACGTCCACAGCGAGGCGAACACGCCCACCATGGCCAGATTGGCAATCAACCCCTCGATGGCCGCAGTCATGTCAACCGCTCGCGCATAGGCGGCATTTGCCGCAACTGAGTGGCAGACTTTAGTGGCTTAACCGTTAGGAATAGTTACCGAGCGGCCGCGCATTATGGCGTCCGCTCGCAAGTTTTCGTTCATCGACATGGCGGGACGGTGCCTCTATTCGCCCCCTGCTTCGCCGCTATTTCCGCAGAAGCCCCGAAAACATGGGTTTCCGTAACTTATCCCCGCTCCCGCCGCTGCGCGTAAGCTAACAGCAGTGGGAACAGGGAGGTCCTGAAAAACGCTGGACGAACTGAACGGAAACCGTCCAATCCGTTCAAATCAGCCGGCAGCGGTGTAGGCGGTCTTCACCTGGGTGAAGAATTCCTGGGCGTACTTGCCCTGCTCGCGCGGGCCATAGCTTGAGCCCTTGCGGCCGCCGAACGGCACGTGGAAATCGACGCCGGCGGTCGGCACGTTGACCATCACCATGCCGGCCTCGGCGTTGCGCTTGAAGTGCGTCGCGTACTTGAGCGAGGTGGTGACGATGCCGGCCGAGAGGCCGAACTCGGTGTCGTTGGAGACGGCCAGCGCCTCCTCGTAATCCTTCACGCGGATCACCGCGGCCACCGGCCCGAAGATTTCCTCGCGGGCGATGCGCATCTGGTTGTTCGCCTCGGTGAACAGCGCCGGCTGCAGGAAATAGCCCGGATTGTCGCGCTTCACGAGCTCGCCGCCGACGACGAGCTTGGCGCCCTCGCCCTTGCCGATCTCGATGTAGTCGGTGTCCTGCTTCAGCTGGCTCGGATCGACCACGGGGCCGATCTCGGTGTCCTTGGCGATGGCGTCGCCGACGCGCAGGTTGCGGATGCGCTCGGTCAGCGCCGCCACGAACGCATCATGGATGCCCTCGGTGACGATCAGGCGCGAAGCCGCCGTGCAACGCTGGCCGGTCGAGTAGAAGGCGCTCTGCGCCGTGGTTTCCACCGCGACCTTCAGATCGGCGTCGTCGAGCACGATGGTGGGGTTCTTGCCGCCCATCTCGAGCTGGAACTTGCGCATCACCTTGATCGAGGCCTCGGCCACGCGCTTGCCGGTGTTCACCGAGCCGGTGAAGGTCTGGGCGACGATGTCCTTGCTGTCGAGCATGGTCTGGCCGACCACCGAGCCGCGGCCCATCACCAGATTCAGCACGCCCTTGGGCAGGCCGTTGCGGTGCAGGATATCGACGATCGCCCAGGACGAGCCGGGCACGAGGTCGGCGGGCTTGAACACCACGGTGTTGCCGTAGGCCAGCGCCGGCGCGATCTTCCAGGCCGGGATGGCGATGGGGAAGTTCCACGGCGTGATGATGCCGACGACGCCCATCGGCTCGCGGGTCAGCTCGACACCGACGCCCGGACGCGCCGACGGCAGCGTCTCACCGGTCAAACGCAGCACTTCACCGGCGAAGAACTCGAAGATGTGCCCGGCGCGGGTCGCTTCGCCGATGCCTTCGGCCAGGGTCTTGCCCTCTTCGCGGCTCAGCAGCTGGCCGAGCTCGGCCTTGCGGGCGAGGATTTCATGCGCCGTCTTCGAGAGGATTTCCCAACGCTGCATGATGCCCGAACGCGACCAGGCCGGGAACGCCGCCTTGGCCGCCGCAATGGCGTTCAGCGTGTCCTGCTGGGTGGCGCGCGCATAAAGCCCGATCACCTCGTTGGTGTTGGACGGATTGATATTCTCCGCTCCATCAGCGCCGACCCACTCGCCGTTGATGAGGTTCTGGTGCAGTTCGGTCATGGGCTCATCCTTGGTTGTCAGTGCATATGCACTGCATCTGATCTGCTCTCGATGTCATCCCTGCGAAAGCAGGGACCCATCTAACGGCTGGCGCTGGCTGACCTTTGGGTCCCTGCTTTCGCAGGGATGACAGCCGGTGAAAAGTTACAGCAATCCGGCCTTGGACAGGTCGCGCAGGAGGTGGCTGGTGCCATAGGTCCAGGGCGCGGCCTCGGTGGCGAGGCGGACGGTGTTGGAGAGCGTGCCGAGCGAGGGCGTCGAGATCGACACCACGTCGCCGGCCTTGTGCGTAAAACCCTTGCCGACGCCGCCGCGATCCTTCACGGGCGCGAACATGGTGCCGGTATAGAGCACGAACCCATCGGGATACTGGTGGTGCCGGCCGATCGAGGCTGCAACCAGGGATTCCGGCGAGCGCGAGATCTGGCTGAGGTTGGAAACGCCGGTGAGCTCGAACCCATCCTCGCCGGTGACGCTCAGCGCAATGTCGGCCTCCTTCACCGTCTCGATGGTGAACTTGCCGTCGAACAGGCGGATGAACGGCCCGAGCGAAGCCGACGCATTATTGTCCTTGGCCTTGCCGAGCAGCAGGGCGGAGCGGCCCTCGACGTCGCGGAGGTTCACGTCGTTGCCGAGCGTCGCGCCGACGATCTTGCCGGTCGAGGCCACCACCATCACGAGCTCCGGCTCGGGATTGTTCCACTCCGAGATCGGCAGGATGCCGACATCGGCGCCATAGCCCACCGAGGCCATGGGTTGGCACTTGGTGAAGATCTCGGCGTCCGGGCCGATGCCCACCTCGAGATACTGGCTCCACACGCCACGGGCGATCAGCGTCTTCTTGACCTCCATAGCGGCCGGCGAGCCCGGGACCAGTTGGCTGAGGTCAGTGCCGATCAGGCCCAGGATATCCTTGCGCAGCGCGTCGGCCTTGGCCTTGTCGCCCCGCGCCTGCTCCTCGATCACGCGCTCGAGCAGCGACGTCACGAAAGTCACGCCCGCGGCCTTCACGGCCTGCAGGTCGACAGGCGAGAGCAGCGAGGGCTCGTTGGCGTTGGTCTTGCCCGACCACGAATTGGCGAGCAGCAGGTGGAGCGAGCCGATCGCCTTGCCCGGCGCCGCGGCCACGTAGCCGGCCGGATCGGCCAGTTCGGCGACGTCGCGCGAGGTCGGGGCAGCCTTGGCGGTGATGTCGACGACGTCGTGGCCGCGCACCGTCACGATACGGGGATGGTCGAAGCCCGGAACCCGGGCGCGGCCCAGCAGAACACCTTCGCTCGGCACGATCGGACTGGCCATCTGACGCTCCCTTTATTTTGGAGCGCTACCTAACCCGCCGCTCGCCGGGCTGTCCAGTTCGCGGCGAGGTACGTCCGTCAGACTTTCGGCAGAACCTTGGAAGATGCGACGCTACGCGCTCGCGGGCGTCAGCCGTGCTTAAGCAGCCGGGCCTTTTCGCGGTTCCAGTCGCGGTTCTTCTCGGTCTCGCGCTTGTCGTAGCTCTTCTTGCCCTTGCCGACGCCGATCAGGACTTTCGCCCTGCCCTGCTCGTTGAAGTACATTTTCAACGGCACGATGGTGTTGCCGGCGCGCTCGACCTCCTGGCTGAACCGCGCCAGGTCCTTCTTCTTCACCAGCAGCTTACGCGGCCGCTTCTCTTCGTGGTTGAAGCGGTTGGCCTGCAGGTATTCGGGAATGAAGGAGTTGATGAGCCAGAGCTCGCCGCGCTCGGGCGAGGCATAGCTCTCGGTGATCTGGCATTTGCCCTGGCGCAGCGACTTCACCTCGGTGCCGGTCAGCACGATGCCGGCCTCGAGCGTGTCGGTGATCTCATAGTCGTAACGAGCCCGGCGGTTCTCCGCCACCGGGCCAGTCACGATCATTGCAGGCTTATTCGGTACTTTGGCCATGAAGCTTAGTTGGGGATCAGCCCAGCATGCGACAAGGCGGCGTCGATCGCCTCCTCGTTGGCCTTGCTCACCGGGATCACCGGCAGGCGGAACTCGTTCTTGCAGAGCCCGAGCTTGGCCGCCGCGTATTTCACGCCGCCCGGGTTGTTCTCGAGGAACAGCGCCTTGTGCAGCGGGAACAGCTTGTCCTGGATGGCGAGGGCCTCACCATAATTGCCCTGCAGCGAGGCATCCTGGAACCGCGACAGCAGTTTTGGCGCCACGTTCGAGGTCACCGAGATGCAGCCATGGCCGCCATGCGCGTTGAAGCCGAGCGCCGTCACATCCTCGCCCGAGAGCAGGATGAAATCGGGGCCGAGCTTGGCGCGCTGGGCACTCACGCGCTCCATGTTCGCCGTCGCGTCCTTGACCGCGATGACGTTGGAGTGCGCCTCGTGCAGGCGGGCGATCGTATCGACGGTGAGGTCGACCACGGTGCGGCCGGGCACGGAGTAGAGGACGATCGGCAGGCTGGTGGCGCTCGCAACGGCGGAGAAGTGCTGGAACATCCCCTCCTGGGTCGGCTTGTTGTAGTAGGGCACGACCGACAGCACGGCATCGGCGCCGATTTCCTCGGCATAGCGGGTGAGCGCCACGGCCTCGGCGGTGGAGTTCGACCCTGCCCCGGCGATCACCGGCACGCGCTTGTTGGTCACATTCACGGTGACCTCAATGACGCGGCGATGCTCCTCATGCGTCACCGTCGGGCTTTCGCCCGTGGTGCCGACGGGGACGAGGCCGTGCGAGCCCTCTTTGATTTGCCAATCCACGAAACGCTCGAGTGCTTTCTCATCCAGCGCCCCGTTCGCGAACGGAGTAAGCAGCGCTGTGATAGAGCCTCGCAACATTTCGGGGGGTGTTCCTCGTGAAAAAAGGCGCCTCTTTGGGGCGCCGGGTTGTTGGCGGCGGCCGGTCATCGGCTCGCCACAGTCGCGCAACATAGTCCGTGCCGTGCGACGCGACAAGCAAGTGTCGAAGCCCACGCGCGGCGCACACCCACAAGGACCGAGTGGCTAACGAAAAGTTAGTGCCCGAAGCGCAGACTTCGGGGGCCGCAAGGGGTGGGGGCACCTTGTTGGATACGTATCGAGGACCAACAGGACGACATCATGTTCTCTGCGACCGGGGCGAAAGCCCTGTTGGCCGGTGTTTCGGCCGCCGCACTGACCATCCTTGCCGGATATCCTGCCGGCATGGTGCTGCACGCCAATGAAGCTCCCGACCCGGTGACCACCGGCACGGTGGGCTCTCCTATTATGGCCGACGTCGTGTCGCCCGTTCCGGCGCCGATTCCGGTCGCTGTGCCGGTTGCCGCTCCGGTGGTGGCCGCTCCAGTCGTGGCCGCGTCGATCGCGCCCAAATGGATCAGCATCCCGGATTTCAGCATTCCCCTCGCCGATCGCGAGATGAAGGCCGCGCTCGACGTCGTCGCCGATGGCGATGAAGCCGGCGCGTTCGAGCTCGCCAAGTCGCTCACCGACCCGATCCAGCGACGCGCGGTTCAGTGGGCCGCGATCTACTACGGCAACGGCGCCGTGCCTTCGGCCTCCGTGCTCGCCTTCGATGCCGAAGCACCAGCCTTCGCCAAGGATACGCTGTTCAAGACTCGCCTCGAGCAGGCCGTCACCCGCGAAAAGCCCGATGGCGCCGAGGTGATCAAGCTGCTGGGCGGCGAAATGCCCAGCACGATTTCGGCGCAGATTTCGCTCGCCCGGGCCTATCTCGCCGACGGGCAGAAGAAGCGCGCCGCCGGCATTGCCCGCGCCGTCTGGACCGGCAACTTCCTCGATAAATCCACCGAAACGCTGGTGCTCAGCACGCTCGGCGACCTGCTGGACCAAGATGCCCACTGGGCCCGCGCCCAGCACCTGATGATGCATGACCGGGCGAGCGCCGCCGAGCGGCTCGCCAAGTTCCTGACGCCGGCGCAGAAATCGCTGCTCGAAGCGCGCAACGCCACCTCGCGCAATGACAAGGACGCGAAGAAACTGCTCGATGCCGTCGATCCGTCGCTGCACGACAACCCGGTCTACCTGTTCAGCCGGGCCCAGCGGGCGCGGCAGTTCGAGCTCTGGGACGACGCCATCGCCTATCTCGACAAGGTGAAGGGCTCGCCGATCGACGCCGAAGAGTTCTGGTACGAGCGCCGGGCCCTCACCCGCCAGTTGCTGGCGCTGGGCGAGGTAAAGCGCGCCTATCAGGCATCGGACGGCTATCGCGCCGGGCCCGAAGGCCGGCTGGTCGAGGCGCATTTCCACGCCGGCTGGATCGCGCTGGCTTTCCTCAAGGACCCCGCGGCCGCCGTGCCGCACTTCGAGGAAATGCTGAAATACTCGACCCTGCCCGACTCCGTGACGCAGGCGAATTACTGGCTCGGCCGCGCCCGCACCGCCGCCGGCGACAAGGCCGGCGCCACCGCGGCCTATCAGGCGGCAGCGAAGTTCGGCACCATCTATTACGGCCAGTTGGCCCGCGAAGCGCTCGGCGAAGCCAGCACCGAAATCCGCGACATGCCAGAGTGGAAATCGGCCGAATCCACCTTCGACGACAACGAGCTGGTGAAGGCCGTGCGGCTCTTGGCCGAAGCGGGCCACAAGGAAATGGCGATGCCGCTGCTCCGCAGCTTCGCCAATGACTTCCAGACCGGCGGCGAGCTGCTTCTGGCGGCCCGGCTGGCGCAGGATATCGACGCCCACCACCTGACCATCTCGATCGCCGACACCGCCGAAAAGCGCGGTTTCCCGCTCGACCTGTTCAATTTCCCCAAGGACGGCCTGCCCGAAGAGACCAAGCTCGCCTCGATGGACGTCGCCGCGGTCTATGCCATCGCCCGGCAGGAGAGCCGCTTCCAGGTGGATGCGGTGTCGTCGTCGGGCGCACGTGGGCTGATGCAGCTGATGCCGGCGACCGCCAAGGAGACGGCCGGCAAGATCGGCATCGATTACTCCAAGGCCAAGCTGACCAGCGACGCCGAGTATAACGCACTGCTCGGCTCCACCTATCTCAAAGCCCAGCTCGACCGCTTCGACGGCTCGCTGGTGCTTGCGGCTGCCGCCTACAATGCCGGTGGTGGCAACGCCAACAAGTGGCTGAAACTCTTCGGCGACCCGCGCTCCGACAAGATCGATCCCGTGGTCTGGGTCGAGCTGATCCCGGTGCTCGAAACGCGCAACTACGTGAAGCGCGTGGTAGGCAACTATCTCGTCTACCGGGCGCGGCTCGGGAAGGACGATCTCAGCATTTCGCAGGTGCTGCGGCAGATTCCGGGGTGAGGCGCGCGCTTGCCGCTTGCCCTCGGCCGCCGCTCTGGTAACTCCTGAGCCATGTTCGGCCTTCCGCAAACGCGCAGCGTGCCCGACGACTATCGGGCCTTCGCCAACCTGCCGGTGACCCATTACAGCGTGGGCCCCGCCAGCGAGGCCATGGCCGTGCATATCGCCGGGCGGATGGCGAGCGGGCGCACTCCCCTGCTCTGCATCCCCGGCTACCAGCGCAACATGACGGACTTCGCCGAGTTCGCGCAGCATTTCCGCCGCCGCTTCGGCGAGGACTGGCCGGTGGTGCTTGTGGACCTCAAGGGCCGCGGCCGCTCGTCGGACCGCGCCGACAAGACACGCTACATCTCCACCGTCGATGCCGCCGATCTCGTCGAGATCATCGCCGCGCTGGCGCTCGACGGGGTGATCCTGGTCGGCCAGGGTTATGGCGCGCAGGTCGCCATGGCGCTGGCGGTCGACCGGCCCAACTTCGTGGCGGGCGCAGTGCTGATCGATGGCGGGCCGGTGTCCGATCCACGCGGGCTGGTCCGGCTGCGCAACAATCTCAGGGATCTCGAGGGTCCGCGCAGCGAAGCAGGTTTTCGTACAATGCTGCGCCGCATGCTCGCCACCGATTACCCCGCGGCGCCCGAAGGCGTGCTCGATGGGCTCGCGGCCCGCACCCACTATCTCGACAAGCGCGGCCGGGTGCGCGGCCTGTTCGACCCGCATTTGACCAAGGTGCTGGAGCAGTTCGAGCATGACGACGTGCTGGTGCCGCAATGGCCGATGTACGACGCGCTGCGCACCGCTCCCCTGATGCTGATGCGCACGCAGCTGACCGAGCAGCTGCGCCGCGAGACGTTCGAGGAAATGATGCGGCGGCGGCGCGATGCCGAGGGCTACATCATCGAGGGGCAAGGCTCCCCTGCCCTGCTCAACACGCAGGAAGACGTGGAGCCGATCGCCGAGTTCGTGCGCAAGCTGGCGAAGCGCAAGGCAGCCCGCGCCGCCTGACCCCGCCTATTTCTCGGCAACCCGCTTCGGCCGCAGCACTGCCGACAATTCACGCGCCTGCTCGCGCCACAGCTCGCGGCTGATGCGGCCGGGGACGCCGAGGTGGTTCTCGATCCAGCCGGTCTGCTCGTCGGTGAGCGCGCCGACCTGATCGAAGTGGTAGAGGCCGAGCGAGTTCAGCGCGGTCTCGATGACCGGCAGCACGCCGATAATGTGGGTGAGGTCGTCCTTGCGGCCGTCGCGCGGACCGTTCAGGCCTTCGGGCCGACCGGCCTCGGCCTTCACCTCGGCCTGAACCTCGGCGACTTCCGCCAGCACCGCTTCCGCCGTCCGGCGTGCCGCAGTGACGGCCCGGGCGGACGCCGCAACCGCCTCGCAAACGCCTTCCGGCGCAGCCACCGGACGCGGCGGCTTCACCACCGGCCGGCGTGGCCTGCCGCTGCCCTCGATGGCCCGCATGGCAGCGTCCTCGTCCATCGGCTGGTCCGCAGCGGTTGCGGCGGGAGCGGGATCGGAGGCGACGGGGTTGGCCGTAGCCGCTGGCGCAATATCGGCCGGCGGTTCGACCGGCGGCGGCGGAAGGTGTATCACCTGCTCAACCGGTTGAGTTTCTACGGGGACTGCCGCTTCGATTGGGGTTTCCACCCGCTCTGCCGCAGGTTCCTCGGTGACCGGCTCGGGCAGAGGCGTCGGGGCGATCGGGTCGGCCTTGGCGTCGGGCATGGGAGCACCTGCTATGACCTGTGGAGCTGGAAGCTCGGCCTCGAACGCTGCCGCGATAGCCGCATCGGCGGCGATGGCCGGAACAGGCACCGTGTCAGTGGCCTCATCGGCACCCTGATCCGGCGCGGCAGCCACCGGCTCGGGCTCGACAAACGCTTCCTCGAGGAGGACCAAGAAATCGTCCTCGATACTCGCCGGCGCGGGTGTCGCTGCGGGCTCTGTCGCCACGACGGGTTCAACGGCCGCCTCGGGTTCTGCGACGGGCGCGACGTCATCCAGATCAGACGTATCGACCACCATGACGGCTTCGCCGCCAACGACCATATCAGTCGCGGGCTTTGCGGGCGGTGCGACGGGCGCAGACCTAAACGGGATGACATCGGCTGAGCGCGGCTCAGCTTCCACCGCCGCGGGCCGGACCGGCTCGACGGGGTTCTCGTGGCGCGGCGCAGCGACGTGAAGGCCAGACGTCGTCTCGCCCGCCTGATGGGCAGGCTGCATGGCCGTCGCTGGCTGAACCGTCTCGACCGCGGGCAGCGGAACGATCGCCGGCATGGCGCGCACCGCCGGCAGCGGCTGCATTGCGGTGGCCGGTTCTGGGCGAGGCTTTGCCGCCTCGAGGAAAGCCGCAGGCGGCTTTTCGTCGGCCAGCGCGATGAGGGTCGCAGCGAAATCCGGCACCGGCACTTCAGCAGGCGGCGGCACCACCGGCTTGGGACCAACCGGCAGCGGCGCGATAACGGGGGTGATCACCAGCGGCGGTGCCGTGGGTTTCGCCTCAACCGGCGCTGCCGCAACTATGGCTGGCTTACGCGCAAGCCGCATCGCTAGGAGCCGGCAAAGCGTGCCAACCGTCGCCCCGACCAGGAAAGCGACGAGCAATAGCGCCGCGACACTGAGCAGATGGATGGGGTTTGTCATGGCTCAGCCCTTCCGCTTCGAGACGGAGAACCAGCCGGTGACGAGGCCGATAACCAGGGCCCCCGCCATGAAGGGCCAATACACTTCCACCAGATACGTCAGCGAATCCAAGCTCATGCGGCGGCGCTACTCGTCAGCCAGGGTGAAGGCGATGCGCCGGTTGGCCTGCTTGCCGGCGCGCGTATCGTTGCTCGCCACCGGCAGGCTCTCGCCATAACCGACGGCATAGAGCCGGTCGGGCGACACGCCGCGCCCGATCAGAGCATCGACGACGGCCTCGGCGCGCGACACGGAGAGCGCGAGGTTGGCATCGGCGTCGCCGTCGGCATCGGTGTGGCCCTCGACGTTCACCGTCGCTTCCGGGCAGAGCGCCAGGTAGCCGGCCAGTTCGTCGATCGCGGCGTCCGAAGTCTCGGCGATCCGGGCGCTCCCGGATTCGAACAGAATGGCGTTGCGGGTCTGGAAAGCCCCGACCTTCTGCTCGCAGATCAGGAGCGGCGGCAGCAGCGTGACATCGGTTTCCCACTGGTCGAGTGCGGGCACGGCGGCAAGCGCGGTCAACGCGGCCTGCTTGCCGGCCTCGGTTTCGGCGCGGCCCGTGAGCACCCACTTGCCGCCATCGAGGCCAAACTCACCATCGGCCAGCAGCATCAGCGCGCGCGCGCCGGCCTCGGCGTTGGGAATGAAATCGGCCGGCAGGTTGGCGTCGATCTGCAAGGCGTCGTTGGGCTCGGTATCGGTGACGACCGCAAGGAAGCGGCGCATCGCATCGGCCGGCACGCTGCCCACGAGGCTGACCGGCGCGTCGATCGCCTTCTTGGCCTCGAAGACGTAGTTGCGCACAACCGGCGCCTTCGGCGTTTCGGGCTGCGGCGCGACTTCGGCGACCTGGGCCGGGGCATCGGCCTCAGCCGGCGCCTCGGGTGCCACGGCATCGGCAGGCGGAGCCGTCACGGCCTCTGGCGCGGCTTCAGCCACAGCGGGCTCGACCGGAGCAGATTCTTCTGCCACGGGCGCGGTCTCTTCGTCCGCCGGCGTATCCGCAGCCGGCGTCTCGACAACAGGTTCAGTCGCGGCCGGTTCGACAGGCGTTGCCTGTGCCGGTTCGGCTAGCGCCACCTTCCAGCCAGCCGCGCCATCAGCGGCGGAGTTCAGCGCTGCCTTCGCCGCCTCGGCGTCGGGGGCTGTCGCCGGCTGGCCCGCGATCGACCAGGCCTGCCCGTCATAGGCGACCTGCCCGCTCGTCAGCTTCGACAGAGCATCGAGCCCGGCCATCACGTCGGTCGCAAAACCGTCGGGCTCGCCCGATCCAACCAGCGTGGAGTCGGTAGCCACTGTTCCCGCCTTGGCGGCAACAGCTTTCCGCATCTCGTCGGTCGGCACATAACCGGCCAACGCCACGCTGCCATCAGCCGACCTGCTCGCCGACCAGGTGAAGGGCGAAACCACGGGCGCCGCATTCGCCGCCTGGATCGCGACATGCCAGGCCGACGTATCCGCCGCAGCCGTCAGCCGCGTTTCGATGGCATGGCGCTCGGCGTCATTGTCGACATTGCCGGTGAGGGTCCAGCTACCGGCCGCGAGGCTGATGGCGCCCTGCTGCATGCCCATCAGCGCATCGAGCCCGGCGATCGCGTCGCGAACGAAGTGCTCGGGCGCGCCCGCACCAACGCTGCTGCTGTCGACCACTTTGCTGTCGGCGTGGATCGCGACATAGCGCTTGAACTGCTCGGTCGGGGCGAAACCGGACACGAGCAAAGTGCCGTCAGCGGATTTCTGCACGCGCCAGGCATAGGGGTCGATGATCGGCAGCGCTGCCTGCACCGCTGGCTTTGGCAGCGCGACATCATAGCTCCACCCGGCCTGACGCAGCCCGGCACTGGTGAATGCCTGCTCCGCCGCCAGTGCCTTGGCGGGCGCATCGACCGCGCCGCTGATCGACCAGACGTTGCCGTCGTAATTGATCTGGCCGCTATCGAGCAGCGCCAGAACATCCAGCGCCTCGCCGGCCTGGACCTCAAAGCCCTCTGGATTCCCATCGGCGAGCACCAGCTTGTCAGCCGCGCCCTCGGGGAGGGCATCGACTAGAGCCTGATGGGCAGCGTCGCTCGGCACGTAGCCCGAGAGCGCGTAGGCGCCGTCGGCAGACTTGGTCGCCGTAAACGTGAATGGTTTTGCCATTGGCGGCTTTATGGTCGTAGCGCCGAGGATGAGACCCTGCGGGGCGCCCAGCTGCAGCGACGTCTGCACCGCGGCGTAGTCCGGCAGCGTCGCCGCGCGTCCGTCGATCGTGATCACGGTGCCTTTGACCTCAGCATGGCCTTCGCTCATGCGCCCCAGGGCATCGATGACGAAATCCACCGCCGATTCGAAACGATCGGGCGCGCCACGGCCCAGTTCGAGGCCGGATGCATCGACCTTGTCCATGGCCTCGAGCCGGTCACGGGTCGCGGCATCTGGCACGAACCCGTCGAGCACGATGCCGGACGCAGCGCGATCGGCGGTCAGCCAATAGTCGGTGATACGGGGCGCGCCGAGTGTCACGTTGGCGCCAGACGAAGTCATGGCGACACGCACGGTATCGGCGGTAGCCTGATCGGCAGGAGAACCATCGAGCGTGAGTGCGGCGTCCGAGATCGTCGCGTCGCCGCTCTCCAGCGTCAGCAAATTCTTGAGCAGCAACTTGGCGTTGTCGTCAAAACCGGATGGAGCGCCTGAGGCCAGAACCATGCTGGTCGACACTTCGACGCCAGCCGGCGCCATCGCCGACAGCTCGGCAACGAGTTCATCGGACGGCGTCACGCCCGAAAGGTTCAAGCGCTTGCCATCGAACTGAGCGTGCCACTCGAATGGCGCGGCCACCGGCGGCTGGACATCGCTGAAACCGACCTTGACGCCTGCGGGCGGAGCGGCCGGATTGGTGAGCTCTTCGTACTGAACACCGGATCCGGCACGGCCGGAAAGAGTCATATTGAGATCGGCCAACGCGACCTCACCCTCATCCATTCCCCGAGCCTGATCGACCGCGTAGCGTGCCGCAGCGATCCAGGTTGCGCGATCGGGCGCCCCGGACATCAGCCGCAGGGAATCGGTTACCCCCTCCCCCGCAGAAGCAAGCACCTCTGCCCGTGCCGCTTCATCGGGCAGACCACCGGCCAACGTCAGCTTGCCATTGGCGACGCTCGCGACGAAGGGAAACGGGCTGACATATTCGGCGAGAACGACATTAGAGGTCACCGAGCGCACACCATGAATCTCGGCGAGCTTCGCGGTGGCATCGTCGATCATCTGCTGCGTCGTTGCCGTGCCGGAAAGCGTGGCGTCCTGCGCGTCGAAGCTCACTGAGGCCCAGGCGTAGTCCGGACCTGCCAGTCGCGCGTGCGCTCGACCGGTCAAATCAGTCGGTATCGCCGCGCCCGACGTCAGAACGGCAGCAGCCGTGCCGCCGACGACCGTGAGGAAGGCCGGAATGCCCCATTTGAGGAAAGTGCCGCTCATCTTGTTCCCGGAAAACCGATCCTGGTGGCGTGGCCTGCGCCCTGCGATGAGCCATAGCCGCAATCGTTGAATCGGAAAAGTACGCCAACTGTTTGTCGGCAGTGGATTTCACGTGTTCACGAAAGAAGTGACCGACAAAAAGAGAAAGGCCCGGCAGAGCCGGGCCTTTCCAATCTGTTCGAGACAGATGACCTTACTCGAAGGCCTTCTTGAACTCGGACTCGATCTTGTAGCCATCTTCCGAGGTGATGGTGCCCTTGACCGACGAGGTGTAACCGCCGCCCGGAGCCCAGTCGAGCTTGGCCGAACCGTAGAACACGTCGTCGTTGCTGTCGTTGTAGTAGCCGACTTCACCGGTGAGGGTGATGGTCTCGGTCACGTCAGCCGACACAGACGCCGCGAGCTGATAGTTATCAGCAGTGTTCGCTTCGTCGTAGTAGTAGCGACCACCAACGTTCAGGGTCACGCCATCCGACACGGCGAACTTGGCCGAAGCGCCAACACCGTAGTCGGTGTTGATGCCGTCATCAGCTGCTTCGAACGAGGCAGCGAGCGTGAACATGTCGAACGTGGCAGCAGCCGACGCGAGCACGTTCCAGTAGTCGCCGTACTGATCGTCCGAACCGTAGGCACCAGCCAGGACAACCTGGAAGCTGTCAAAGGTGCCGGCGAAACCAGCATGGACGCCCCAGTCTTCGATGTCGCCATCGAGAACGCCACCAGCGGCGACCGTGACGTGAGCCGAGAGGCCGTCGCCCTTGTACTGCAGGACGCCAACAGCCGTGCCGGCCTTACCAAAGTTCGATGCGGGAGTGGTGTCAGTGTCGTTGTTGTTGGCGTCGAGAGCTTCGAGACCACCGCTGATCGACACGCCGTTGCCGAGATCCGAGGTAACCTGGATCACGTGACCGCCATCGGGCAGGTCCACGTTGCCGCCCCACGAAACGCCAGCGTCAACCTTTTCGGAGTTGTACAGGCCAAGCCAGTTCAGCGGCTCGTCGTCGCCCTTGTTCATGATCGAGCCCTTCTTGCCCGCCATGATCACGGTCGAGTCACCGATCGCAACGTAAGCTTCATCGAGCACGACGCCGCCGGTATCCGACGAACCAGCAGCCGAGTAGGCGGTCTCATCAGTGGTAACCGAGTGCGAAACCTGCTTCAGCTTCAGGACGGCCTTGGCCGGCCCGAAATCCGACTCAGAGGTCGCCACGAACTTAATCCAAGCGTCGAAGCGCGAGTCCCAGTCGTTCGTGTCGTTGCCGGCGAACTGGCTCTTGGTGCCAGCCATCGTGTACGTCTCGATGGCGTGTTCGTTGTAGTCGCCCCAGATGAACTTGTACTTCACTTCGCCAGTGATCTGGAGGCAGTTGGTGTCGGACGAGATCGTCAGACCCGACAGGCCGAGGTTGTCGCAAACGTCGAGCGACGTCAGCACACCGAGATCAGCGGCGTAGGCGCCGGTGGTCGCGAGACCAGCCACGGCGAGAGAACCAAGAAGAAGGTTCCGGACTTTCATTGTTGACCTCCAAAGTCAGTCATACGTTGGTGCCGGTTTGACCCAGCGGTTTGTCGAAACGCGACCACACTTGTTGTGTGTGTTGCCGTCGCGTCTGCGACCGACAAACGATCCCATGCATGGATTCGCAAGACCCACTCTACGCAGCCCCGCTCTAGGCGCAATCGCAGAATGGCTGAATTGGGGCATCACCAAGGTGGTTGCGAAGAGCCTGTTGCAGATTCAGCACAGGTCGCGAAACCAGCTGTTAATCGGGATGAACGGGACCTTACCGAGCGCGGATGACAACGTCACCAGCGCCGATCAGGCCCAGAGTTCCGGGTGAGCGGCCCGCCAGGCGGCGGAGTGAGCTTCGCGGTTGGCAATGATACGCTCGACCGGCCAGTCGCCGATCTGTGGCTCGGAGCGTGCCTCGCCCATGCAGGCTTCGGACCAGCCGAGGCCGCAGAAATCGAGCAGGCGGTTGATCTCGCCCTTGCGGTCGCCGCGCAGCTTGAGGAGATCGATCTCGTAGATTCGGCCGGGGAACAGACGATGCCAGCCCTCCATCTGCGCGACGAAGGCGGCGTGGAAGGTCGAGAGTTCGCCCAGATCGTTCGACCACTCGTAGCCGGTCGAGGTAAAATACTTCTCGTAGATGGCGATGATGTGCTCCGGCGCCGGCCGCAACGACCGGATGATGCGGGCATTGGGCAGCGCGAGGCGGATATAGCCGATGCTGCGGAAGTTCGACGGCAGGGTGTCGACGATTCTCATGCCGGCGGCGGCGAGGCTTTGCGCCTCGCGCATGTAGGCGCGCCCGAGTTCTGTGAATCGGTCCGACGGAATGTCGGCGATCGGCGTATCCCCCACTTCGGCCTTGAGCTCACCGACGAGCCGGGAGAGCGTCGGCAATTCGCCCACTCCCTCGATGGCGGGGTGGCGGGAGAGAATCTTCTCGACCGTGGTCTTACCGGAGCGCGGTAAGCCGACGACGAAGATCGGGGTGGCTTCATAGAAGCCACCGTCGGAGCGCGGCGCGGAAACGCCTTCGAAGCGCGCGATATCGCGGTTGAGTTCGGCGGTGGCGCGTTCGGGCGACAGGACCACCAGTTGGCGATTGAGGGTGTTGGCCTTGGTGTAGGCGGCGATGGCGCCCACGTGGTCGTCGAGATCGGTCAGGGCTTTGCCAAGGCCGAAGCCGGCGAAGACGCGGTCCTCGGTCGGGACCGTTTCGTCGGTGAAGAGCTTGTTCAGCGCCTCGACCTCGGCATCGCGGCTTTCGCGGCGCACCATATAGGAGAGGTGAAGTTGAGGTTCGCCAAAGCGCGGATCGAGCTCGATGGCCCGCCGAAGAGCGGCGGCGGCCTCGGGGAGACGACCGAGGTGGTAGAGGGCGCGACCGCGGCGGAGATGCAGCTTAGCGTCGTTTGGCAGAGTCTTGAGAGCACGTTCAAGGAGCTCGAGCACTTCGGGGGCTCGTCCCTCGTTGTCGAGCGCGGTGGCGAGGCCATTGATCGCAGCGGAATAGTTGGGGCGCAGGTGGACGGCGCGGCGGTAGGCCGACTCGGCGTCGAACAGGTAGCCGGCATCGCGCAGGGAATTGGCGAGGTTGAAGTGAAAGCCCGCCTCGGACGGCTTGAGCCGGACGGCCTGGCGATAGGTGTCCACTGCTTCGCCGAAGCGCTTCATCGACCGCAGCGCCATGCCCTTGTTGGAATAGGCTTCGGCAAAGTCGGGCTTGTGGGCGATGGCGCGGTCGAGCGCAGCGACGGCCTTTTCGTGCTGGCCGGCGGCGTTGAGCGCGACGCCGAGATTGCAGAGATATTGCGGGTCCCCGGCATTTCCCTTCACCGCACGCGTGATGAGCGTGACGGCTTCGTCTGCCTTGCCTTCAGAAAGACGCACGAGACCGAGGAGATGATTGGCGGCCGGTTGGGCGCCGTCGAGGTTCAGTACCTGCTCATATAGGGGGGCTGCTTCGGCTGCCCGGCCCGACTGATGTAGGGCTAACCCCTTCTGCAACAAGTCGGATATGACCTGTGGCTTCCCGGTGGGGGGAAGCGTGCGGGACGGTTTCGCCATGGTCGGGTTGCCGGAGAGATAGAGGATGGCTGCCTTGCCTATGCCGCAAGTAATCCCGCATATGAACGCAAACAAGGGCGGATAACATAAAAATGACGGAAGCTAAGGTAGCGCTGGTCACTGGAGCGACTTCGGGTATCGGACGGGCGACGGCGATCGGGCTGGGCAAGGCCGGATACCGGGTCGCGATCCTGGGGCGGCGCGAGGATGAGTTGAAGCGCACAGCGGAATTGTCGGGCGCCAGCTACAGCGGCACCTGCGACGTGTCCGATCCGGCGGCAGTGCATCGCTACTTCGCCGACCTCAAGAGCAAGCTCGGGCGGGTCGACGTGGTGTTCAACAATGCCGGCATGTTCGCGCCGCAGATGACGTTCGGCGATGTCGACATCGAGACGTGGAAGCGCATGGTCGACGTGAACCTCAACGGCGCATTTTACGTGGCGCGCGAGGCGTTTAGGGCGATGCGCGACCAGAATCCGCAGGGCGGCCGGATCATCAATAATGGCTCGATCTCGGCCTATGTGCCGCGGCCGGGCGCGGCGGGTTACACCGCGACCAAGCACGCGATCACAGGGCTGACCAAGGCGATTTCGCTCGATGGGCGGGCATTCAGCATCGCCTGCGGGCAGATCGATATCGGCAACACGGCGACCGACATGACGGCGAAGATGACCACCGGGTCGCTGCAGGCCAACGGCACCATGATGCCCGAGCCGACCTTCAACGTGCAGCACGTGGTGGATGCGGTGCTCTACATGTCGGGGTTGCCGCTCGAAGCAAACGTGCAATTCATGACTGTGATGGCCACCAATATGCCTTACATCGGAAGGGGCTAGCCGAAGGTCGCAGGCGTTACGCAGCGCTGCGTACTTTCCGTGCCAAGGATGTCACACCTGCCATCATTTGGCCGTTTACTAAGTAATGCGGCGCTTGTGCGGCGCAGAGCTTGGGTTCAGCTTCGACGCAACTGCTTGAGGAGCTGCGAATGAAACTGACCCGAGTCCTGCTGTCGAGTGCAGCGATCTTGATGCTTGCTGGCGCCGCCCACGCCGCCGATCTGGTCGTGAGCGAGCCGGCTCCGATGGCAGTGATGCCGTCGGCGCATGACTGGAGCGGGGCCTATGTCGGCGTCTTCGCTGGCTACGGCACTGGCACGGTTGACTGGACCGGTGACTATTCCGGCAACGGCGACGGCGTCGATGTGGACGGCGACTTCACCGCTTCGGGTTGGCTGCTCGGCGTGGATGCCGGCGCCAACATGCAGATGGACAGCTTCGTGTTCGGCGTCGAAGGCGACATCGCCTGGGCCAATATCAATGGCGAAGGCGACGAAATCGACCCGCAGAATGCCCCCAACGCGTCGGTTCCGAGCGGCTCGCTCAACTGGCTGGGCACCGTGCGTGGCCGTGCAGGCGTCGCGCTCGACAGCGTGCTGCTCTACGGTACGGCCGGTCTTGCGTTCGGCGGTGCTTCCCTATCCGTCACCAATGTCGATGACGACGGCGACACACGCGACGAAGACTTCAACGTCGCCGGCTGGACGGCAGGCTTCGGCGCGGAAATGGCCCTGAGCGATAACGTGTCGCTGAAGGCCGAATATCTCTATACCGACCTGTCGTCGGGCGACATCGACCTTGGCACCACCGACAGCGGCGACCTGACCGCGACGTCGGACCTGACGCTCCACACCTTCAAGGTTGGCCTGAACTACTCGTTCTAAGCGAACGAACTTAGCCATTCATGGCGGGCCGCCTCCCAATCAGGAGGCGGCCCGTTGTTATTTGGTGCGGCTGATTGTCGTTATGCCGCAGCGGGTTAGGCCCTGCATCCGGCTTGCACGGTAAGTGTGGCTCAGCCGCATCGATTAGGATTGAAGCGACTTGCAATTTCCAGTCGGACGCCCTGCTGCTGGGCGTGCAGACCGATCTCAGCCTCTCGGGCATTGCGTCCGATGAGGATGGCGACGGCGCCAACGACACCATCGACTGGCTGGGTTCGACCACGGCCCGCGTTGGTTTCGTGAACGACGCCTTCGTGCCTTACCTCAAGGGCGGTATCGCCTATGCGGGCGGCACGGGCCATGCGGCGGACGAGGAAGACAGCCAGACTCAGGTCGGTTGGACTGTCGGCGCCGGTGTGGAATTCGCGCTCACCGACAAAATCTCGGTGTTCGGCGAGTACGACTATTACAACTTCGGCGAAGCGACCTACGACTTCACGCCCTTCGATGCGGACGTGACCTCGACGCTCAACACCGTAAAAGTCGGCCTGAACATCGGCTTCTAAGCGCGAAATTTCGACGCGTAGGCCACAAAGTTCTGCCAGTCCGGCGATTCAGCGATGAATCGCCGGCCTTTTTTGGTCTCGATTCGGCCCAGTTCGGGGGCGCGACGAAAGTCGGAGCGGTCATGGAATGGCCGCGCAGATGAATGTCAGCCGAACGCTTTCTGACCGCCGATCCAAGTCGAGCGGATGTCGAGATCGTCGCTGAGCACGACGAAGTCGGCACGGGCGCCGCGGTTGAGGTGACCGTGAGTGGAGGCGACGCCGAGCGCCTGGGCCGGGTAGAGCGAGGCCATGCGCAGGGTTTCGTCGAGCGGCACACCGACCGTGCGGTGCACGAACTTGACCGCATCGATCATGGTGAGGTCGGCGCCGGCGAGGGTGCCGTCGGCGAGGCGGAGGGCGCCGTTCTTGCGGTAGACAGTCTGGCCGGTGAGGACGAACTCGGTCCAGTTGGTGCCGGTGGGCGACATGGCGTCCGTTACGAGGAAGATCTGGCCGGGGCCGCGCTTGGCGCGCAGCGCAATGCCGATCGAGGTCGGGTGGACGTGGATGCCGTCGGCGATGAGGCCGGCATTGATGGCCGGAAGATCGATGGCGGCGCCGACGATGCCGGGCTCGCGGTTGCCGATCTGACTCTGGGCGTTGAAGAGGTGGGTGACCATGCTGGCGCCGGCTTCGACCGCGGCCTGGACCTGGGCATAGGTGCCATCCGAATGGCCGATGGAGACGATGATGCCGGCCTCGGCGAGGCGGGAAATCTGAGTCGTATCAGCGGCTTCGACGGCGACGGTAACGAGAAGGTTCGGGAGCTTCTTGCGCGCATCGAGGAAGCGCAGCAGGTCGGCCTCTTCCATGGGGCGGATGAGCTTGGGGTCGTGGGCGCCTTTGCGCGACACGGCGAGGTGCGGGCCTTCGATGTGGAGGCCGAGGAAGCCCGGGACATTGGCGGCGACCGCTTCGGCGCCGGCGGCGATGGCGATGACGTTCTTTTCCGGCGTGTCGGTGATCAGCGTCGGGAGCAGCGCCGTGGTGCCGAACTGCACGTAGTTGGTGCAGATGGTGCGGATGGCGTCGAGCGTCGGGGTCAGGTTGAGCAGCGCGCCGCCGCCGCCATTCACCTGCAGGTCGACGAAGCCGGGAACGATCAGCGCGCCTTCGGCCGGGACGCGGATGGCGTCGGTGGGCGAGTCGGCGGCGATGAGGCCTTCGACCACGCCATCGTTGATCACCAGCGCGGAGCGGTCATGCCAGGTGGCGCCATCGAAGATGCGGGCGCCGGTGATGGCGGTTTTGGTCATGGGGAAGCTCCTTGGGAACGGGCGAGAAGGACGGCGAAGCCGGGCGCGCCGAACAGGCTTTGCCAGAGCGCAACGATGGTGCCGTGAAAGAGGATGGCGGGCCAGAGCGAGCCGGTGATGAGGCGCATCAGGCCGGCGGCGAGGCCGAGAATGGAAGCGGCGGTGAGGAAGCCGGGGGTGAGGAACAGCGTGGCGCCGGGGAGGAAGGTGAGCGCTTCGACGACGTGCCAGAGGGTGAAGGCGACCGTCGAGACGATGAGCGCGAGGCGGGTAGTGACGAAGCCGCGGAAGATGAGTTCTTCGGTGAAGGCGGGGATGAGGAAGGCGGTGAGGATCGCTGGGGTGAGGCGGGGGGTGAGGGTGAGGAGGCCGGAGGGGGCGGCGATGAGGGCGATGGTGGCGGTGGCGATCGCTACGATGAAGAGGGATTGGGTCCAGCCGCGGGCATCGGGCAGCTTGGCGAGCGCGCGGAGCGGTCGGGTGAGGACCGGTTCGGTTGGCGCGCTTTGGGCTGGGATGGGGATCGGCGTGTCCTTCATTTCTCTTCGCTATCGGCTCCTTCGCCTTCTCCCCTTGCGGGAGAAGGTGCCCGGAGGGCGGATGAGGGGTCTGCAACAGGCATCGGCGCGTGTTGCTCCCCCCTCCACCAGCTTCGCTGGTCCCCCTCCCCCGCAAGCGGGAGAGGAAACCCCTCATCCGGCTATCGCCACCTTCTCCCGCAAGGGGAGAAGGCGATCGCCCGCGGCGCCGGTGCAGTTGGGCGCCTCCCTCCAATTAGATCGTTTCGGTGACCTTTTTCAGGTGGGGGGGCTGGTCGGGGTTGAAGCCGCGGCGGCGGCTGAGGGATTCGACGAAGGCGTAGAAGGTGACGATGAGCGCGAGCGCGTCGGTGAGCTGGTGGCCGCTGGCGGCGAAGGGGAGGCGTTCGGCCTTCATCGCATTGATCGAGGTGATGAAGGTGCGGGCGCCCTGCCCGGCCAGGCGTTCGGCGACCTCGGAGACCGACTGTTCGGCGGCGTCGCGGACGGCGAGCGCGATCACCGGGAAGTGGCGTTCGACGATGCGTGCCGGGCCGTGCAGCACTTCGGCGGCGCTATAGGCCTCGGCATGCATGCCGCAGGTTTCCTTGAATTTCAGGGCCGCTTCGCTGGCGATGGCGAGGGCCGGGCCGCGGCCGAGGACGTAGAGCGAGTTGTGCTCGTCCAGCGCCCCGAGCAGCGGCGACCAGTCGACGTGGACGGCCTGCTCGAGGAGCTGCGGGAGAGATTCAAGCGCGGCCAGCAAGGCCTTGTCGTCCAACCAGTTTCCCAAAATGCCGAGGCCGGCGACGATCGACGCAACGAAGGTCTTGGTGGCGGCGACCGACTTCTCCTCGCCCGAGCGGAGCGCCACGGTGTGCTCGGCGGCAGAGGCCAGCGGCGAATCCGGGGTGTTGGTGAGGGCGAAGGTGAGGGCACCGGAGCGACGGGCCGACTCGGTCATCGCGACGATGTCGGGGCTCTTGCCGGACTGGCTGATGGAGATCGCGGCGGTGCGGCCGAGCTTCAGCTCGCGGCCATAGATGGAGACGATCGAAGGGCCGACCGAGGCGACAGGGACGCCGGCGAGGAGTTCGATCGAGTACTTCAGGAAGGCCGAGGCGTGATCGGAGGAGCCGCGGGCGATGGTGACGATGGCGGCGGGATCGCGGGCGCGCAGCGCTGCGCCGGCGGCGGCGAGATCGGCCTTGCCCTCGCTGAGGAGGCGCGAGACGGCCAGCGGGATCTCTTCGATCTCCTGCCGCATGTAGGTAGCGTTCTGGGTGGTCATGCACGCGCTCCTTCGCCAACGCGGAGTTCGGCGACAAAATCATAGGTGTCGCCACGATAGACCGAGCGTGTGAACTCCACGACACGGCCGGATGCCAGGTAGCCGATGCGCTCGATGTGGAGAGCGGCGGCGCCGGCGGAGATTTCGAGCAGCTTTGCGTCCGACTCGCCGAGATTGGCGGCGCGGATGCGCTGGATGGCGCGGACCGGGCGATTGCCGGTGCGCTCGAGCTGGGCATAGAGCGAATCCGTCACCAGCGCCGGATCGGGCAGCACGGAGGCGGCGATCGAGGCGCGCTCGATGGCGAGCGGGGTGTCGCCGGAAATGCGCAGGCGGGCGACGCGGGCGACCTTTTCGCCGGGCGAAAGGCCGAGCGCCATGGTCTCTTCGGGCGACGGAGCATAGAGGCCGCGATCGAGGAAGGTGGAGCGGACCGGCAGGCCGCGGCGCGCCATGTCCTCGGCGAAACTGGTGAGCTGGCCGAGCGACTGCTCGACGCGGTGCGGCTGCGGGGCGACGAAGGTGCCGGAGCCGTGGCGCTGCACGAGGACGCCATCGCGGACGAGATATTGCACGGCCTTGCGGACGGTGACGCGGGAGACATCGACCTTGCTGGCGAGGTCGCGCTCGGAGGGCAGCGCATCGCCGGGCTTGATGGCGCCGCGTGCAACCTTGTCCTCGATCCAGCGCTTCAGCTGCAGATAGAGCGGACCGCCCTGGGGCAGGATGACGGGATCGGAGCCGAACAGAGCGGCCTGCGTGTCAGCCATGGGGACCTTCGATCACTTCGCCCGCATAATACCAATAAAAGACCATTGGCCAAGCGGAAAGTCGCCTGGCGGGGCGAGTGCGTTGGGTTGGGGCGTCGGCGGCGCTCGCCAAGTGTAAGTGGTATCTGTTTGGCATTAGCGGGAGTGGTTTTGGCCAGTGCTGGCGGAGCAGCTTGGGCGGACTAGGTAGAAACCCCAGAGAATTTGTCCCTGATTTTGTCACAACCGCGCGGCACACAGGTGTCGCCAGCCGCAGCAACCACCCTGCTGGACCGACGATCGACTGATCTCTTCTGTCCGAACGAACAGCAAAGGCGGGACCAGCATGACGTTGACCAGGTATCTGCTGGCCGCGGCCGTCATATGCGCCTCCGGGGGCGCGGGGCTCGCCGCCGAGATTACCCTGACGGTCGAAAGCTGGCGCGGCGACGATGCCGCGATGTGGCAGGAGAAGATCATCCCGGCTTTTCAGGCGGCGAACCCGGGGATCAAGGTCGTGTTTTCGCCGACGGCCGACGGGGAATACGACGCGGGCGTCGAGGGCCGGCTCGCGGAGGGCACGGCGGGCGACCTGATCAGCTGCCGGCCGTTCGATGGGGCGCTGAAACTGTTCGAGGCGGGGCACCTGGCGCCGCTCGGCGACCTGCCAGAGATGGCGGGGTTCTCGGCGGTGGCCAAGGCGGCGTGGTCGACGGATGACCGGAGCACGGCGTTCTGCGTGCCGGTGGGCGCGGCGATCCACGGCTTCATCTACAACAAGGAGATCTTCGAGGCGCTGGGGCTCGGCGTGCCGGCGACGGTGGCGGAGTTTCACGCGGCGCTCGACACGATCGCGGCGACGCGGCGGTATATCCCGATTGCGCTCGGTGTCACGGATGGGCGGGATGCGTCGGCGGTGGGGTACCAGAATATCGGGCCGACGTACTGGAAGGGCGAGGCGGGGCGGCTGGGGCTGATTGCGGGGACGCAGAAGCTCGCCGACGAGAACTGGATTGCGCCCTATCGCGAACTTGCGAGCTGGCGGCCCTATATGGGCAGTGGGTTCGAGGCACAGACCTACTCGGACAGCCAGAACCTGTTCACGCTGGGGCGGGCGGCGATCTATCCGGCGGGTTCGTGGGAGATCCCCGGGTTTACGGCCAATGCGCCGTTCGCGATGGGGGCGTTTCCGCCGCCGGTGGTGAGCGCGGGCGACAAGTGCTTCGTCACCGAGACGCCGGTGGTGGGCATCGGGCTCAATGCGGCGTCGGCGAACAAGGACGCGGCGCTGAAGCTGCTGGCGTTCGTTGCGTCGCGGCAGTTCGGCGAGATCGAAGCCAACGCCCTGCCCGGCCTGTTCCCGATGTCGGACGAGCCGGTGACGATCGCCGACCCGCTGGCGGCCGAGTTCGCCTCGTGGCGCACGCGGTGCGAGATGACGATCAGCCCGGCGGCCGGCATGCTGTCGCGGGGCACGCCGAACCTCGAGGATGAAACGCGCAAAGGGCTGGTGCAGGTGATCAAGGGCGCGGAGACGCCGGAGACGATCGGGGCGCGGCTGCAGGCGGGACTCGAGCGCTGGTACAAGCCGCCGAAATGATGGCAGGCGCGCCTGATTTGTGGCGAGACGCGAACCGCCAGCGCTAAACCCCTGAAATTACTGACCCGCGCGGCCATCAGTGTGGTGATGCGGCAACATGACCGTGGCTAAGCGACGGCGGAAGGTTGTCGTATGCGTCAGGTCAACGATATTGACCCAAGCGTCAGACGTTCTGATTCAGTTTGGAGACTACAATGCTTCGCAAGCTCGCCCTTGCCGCCGCCGCCCTGGTGGTGACCGGCTCGGCCGCCATGGCCGCCGACCTCTACGTGCCCGAGACCGCTGCCCCGATCGTCGAATCGACCGGCACCGGCTTTGAAGGCTTCTACGCCGGCGTGCAGCTGGGTGGTTACTTCGAGGAAGACGCTGACACCCAGGCCCTCCTCGGCGGCGTGATCGGCTACAACTTCGCTTCCTCGCCGGTCTATGCCGGCGTCGAACTGCAGGGCAATTACTACTTCGAGAACGACTCGTTCTCGGCCGCCAGCGAGATCCTCGCTCTCGGCAAGATCGGCTTCACGCCGGCCGACAACTTTGCTCTCTACGCCACCGGTGGCGTGGGCTACGTCTGGGAAGACGGCGGCGACGACTTCGCCGAGTTCGCCCTCGGCGTTGGCGCTGAGTTCAAGGTCACCGACGACATGTCGATCCGTGGCGACATCCTCGGCATCGGCTACGACGATGGCGGCGACACCTTCGACGCCGCTCGCGCGACCGTTGGCGTGCTCTGGCACTTCTGATCCGGTAACCGGATTGACGAATTGGGAGGCGCCCTTCGGGGCGCCTTCTTTGTTTTTGCGCCTATGTTTGGCGGCCGCGGGCCGCTAACATGTCAGCCAGCAACCATCCAACCGGCTGATTTTCATGCGCATTGTCGATACGCACCTGCACCTCATCTATCCCGACCGCTTCTCGTATCCGTGGCTTCAGGGCGCGCCCGAGATCAACAAGCCGTGGTCGAACGAGGCCTACTGGGCCGAGGCGGCACCGCTCGGCGTGGAGGCGGCGATCCACATGGAAGTGGACGTGCTGGAATCGCAGATGGTGGAGGAGAGCCGGTTCGTGCTCGGGCTCGACCGGGTGATCGGCGCGATCGCCAACGGGCGGCCGGAGAATGACGGGTTCGAGGCGCATCTGGAGGCGCTCGCGGCGCTCGGGCGCGTGGTCGGGATCCGGCGGCTGATCCAGGGGCAGCCGGCGGAGATGAGCCAGACCGAGACGTTCCGCGCCAACCTGCGGCTGCTGCCGAAATTCGGGATGAACTTCGATATCTGCTGCAAGAGCCACGAGCTGATGCTGGTGCCGGGGCTGGTGGAAGCGTGCCCGGATGTGCAGTTCGTGCTCGACCACTGCGGCAACCCCAAGATCGGCGATGGCGAGTGGGAAAGCTGGACGACGCGGATGGAGCGGGTGGCCGAGCTGCCCAACGTGGTGTGCAAGATTTCCGGCATCCTCGCCAATGTGAAGCCGGACTGGACGGTGGATCAGGTGCGGCCCTACGTCGAGTTCTGCATCGAGACCTTCGGGTGGGATCGCGTGGTGTGGGGCAGCGACCATCCGGTGGTGACGCTGTTCGCGGATTTGACGCGGTGGGTGCGGGCGAGCCGCGAGATCACGGCTGGGGCCAGCGTGGCGGAGCAGGAGAAGCTGTTCTTCAGGAATGCCGAGCGGGTTTATGGGGTGAAGTGAAGGCTGCGCGGCTTCGGGCACCCTGCGGGCAGGAGGTAGTTGCTGGTTGTCCCTTCTCCCCTCAGGGGAGAAGGTGGCGCGAAGCGCCGGATGAGGGGTGCAGCGGTGCGGCATGCTGGCGTTGACAGTACACCGAGATATCGCACCCCTCACCCAGCGACGCTAATTCGCTGCGCTCATAAGCTCTGCTACCCTCTCCCCTGAGGGGCGAGGGGACGACCGACAGGCCGGTCATCCATGTACAATTGCCCTGCTCTCGAGCGGAAAGATCACTGAGAGCTCAAAGCTCGTAGTTGAGTTCGTAGTGGACGGTTTTGTCGTGTTCGGCGGCGTAGCTGCCGTGGCCCTTGAGGCCGGTGAGGTCGCCTTTGCCGCTGCCGTCGACGATCTGCCATTTGCTGGCGGCGACGCCGTTGGTCCAGTCGCCGACTTCGTAGATGATGAAGCTGCCGGATTTGCCGCCCAGCGTGCCGGTGAGGGTGAGGTAGCCCGAGTAGTGGCAGGTTTCGGCGGTGGGATATTGCATGAGGTAGCGGCCGGGGCCGGTGGCTTCGACCTCGCCGTGCATGACGATGTCGATCTTCGCCTCGGATGACTTCAGGCCGGCGACTTCGTTGTAGGGTTTCTCGTCCCAGTTATTGTGGAGAATCGTGCCTTTGGCGGTCTTCATGATGGGCTCCTTGATTGGAGCGGCATGGTAGGCCGGTGGGGCGCGGGGGAATTGTAGTTATGCGACAGGATGCGCCGAAACCGATCGAGACGCCGGCGCGCGGCCTGCTGCATGAGCGGACGAGTTTCGAGCATTTCGAGCTCCACAGGTTTGCGCCCTCGCCGGAGCTCGCCGGCTGGGTGGAGCATCACTGGATGGTGCTGCATGACCTGGGGGACCGGCCGCCCTACCGGCAGCGCAATCTCAGCCACCCGAACCAGCATGTGGTGATCGAGCCGGGTGGGGTGACGGGGATTTTCGGGGCGGCGACGGGGGTGTTCGAGCACACGATCGCCGGGACGGGCCGGGTGTTTGCGACGAAGTTCTGGCCGGGGGCGTTCCGGCCGTTCTTCGGGCGAGCGGTCAGCGCCGTGACGGATGCTCACCTGCCGGTCGAGGCGGCGTTTGCGCGGAGTTCGGACGAGCTGGCGCGGGAGTTTGCCGGGCTCAACGACCCTGTCGGGATGGCGGAGCGGATGGAGACGATGTTCCTCGCCGCCCTGCCCGCGCCAGATGAGAAAGCGGGGTTGGCGCGGCGGATCGTGGGGTTTGCAGAAGCCAATCTCGACGTGGTGTCGGTGGCGGCGCTGGCTGAGGCATTCGGAATGGGGGTGCGGGCGCTGCAGCGGCTGTTCGACGAGTATGTCGGGGTGTCGCCGAAGTGGGTGATCGACCGGTATCGGATGCTCGAGGCGGTGACGGAGCTGAACGCGGGGGCCGAGGCGGGGCTGACGGAGCTGGCGCATCGGCTGGGGTATTTTGATCAGGCGGCGTTCAACCATGCGTTCGAGCGGCTGACCGGGGAGGCGCCGGGGCGGTTTGTGGGGCGATAGGCCTCTGACTGAGACGGCCACCTCCCGGTCCCCCCATGAAGGGGGAGGTGAAGGGCGGCTGCGCCGCTTACCCCCACCCTAGCTTTGCTACGCCGCGTTGCGGCTAGCGGCGCTACCCTCCCCGCAAGGGGGAGGGAGGGGCGCGGTGGGAATTACGCCACCTTCTGCTTCGGCGCGGGGCGGGCCCATTCGGGGATCCAGGTGCCGTGGGCCAGCAGCAGATCGTCGACGAGGTTCCAGATCTGGTCGAGGTCGAGTTCGGCCGCGGTGTGCGGGTCGAGCATGGCCGCGTGGTAGAGGTGGTCCTTGTTCTCAGTCATCAGCGCGGCGACCGTCAGTTCCTGCACGTTGACGTTGGTGCGCATGAGCGCCGTGAGCTGGGGCGGGAGGGCGCCGATATAGGTCGGCTGGATGCCGGAATCATCGACGAGGCACGGGACTTCGACCGCCGCGTTATTGGGCAGCGAGGTGATGACGCCGTTGTTGCGGACGTTGCCGTAGATGACGCCGGGCTCGCCGGTCCAGACGGCGTTGACGATCTCGGAGGCGTATTCGCGCGAGGCCTTCACGGTGATCTTGTCGGCCTTGCGGTACTTCTCGGACGTGACCTTCCAGTCCTCGATCTGCTCGATGCAGCGCTTGGGGTATTCGTCGAGCGGGATGCCGAATTTTTCGATCAGGTCGGCGCGGCCTTCCTTGATGAAGTAGGGCGTGTATTCGGCGAAGTGCTCGGAGCTTTCGGTGACGAAGTAGCCCAGCCGCGTCAGCATCTCGTAGCGCACCTTGTTGGGGCAGCGCGGGTTCCAGGTCGGCTTGGGCGCCCTGCCCTCGCGGTAGCCGCGGACGAGATCGGGGTAGAGGTCGCGGTAGGAGCCGTCGGCCTGGCGATGCTCGAACTTGAGGTAGAACGCCATGTGGTTGATGCCGGCGGCGCGGTAGCGGATTTCGTCGTAGGGAATGCCGAGATCGTTGGCGAGTTCATGCGCCGTGCCCTGCACGGAGTGGCAGAGGCCGACCTGCTTGATGGTGGGGTATTTCTCGGCGATGGCCCAGGTGTTGATGGCCATGGGGTTGACGTATTGCAGCATGATCGCCTCGGGGGCGACCTGCAGCATGTCCTCGCAGATGCTCCAGAGATGGGGCACGGTGCGCAGGCCGCGCATGATGCCGCCGATGCCGAGGGTGTCGGCGATGGTCTGGCGCAGGTTGTATTTCTTCGGCACCTCGAAATCGACGACGGTCGAGGGCTCATAGCCGCCGATCTGGAAGCAGACGACGACGAAGTTTGTGCCGTCCAGCGCCTCGCGCTGGTTGGCGAAGGTCTTCACCGTGGCGGGCACGCCGAGGGTGGAGACCAGCTTCCTGGCGATGATCTCGCTCTCTTCGAGGCGCTGCGGGTTGATGTCCATGAGGCGGATTTCGGCGCCGGCGAGAGCCGGGCGCTGCAGCACGTCGCCGACGATGTTCTTCATGAACACCGACGAACCAGCGCCGATGAAAGTGATTTTGGGGTTGGCCATTTGGGTCTCTCCGAATTGGGCCGGATCGTAGTCATTGCCTCCCCGGGGACAATGCGGCTATCTCACAGAGTTATTCCGGTTTCATAAGGTTTGATCCCGTGGAGGAAAGCCGCTTCGATGCGCATGGGCCGATGCCGCGGGAGGCACGTCGCTTCTATGCGCAGGACCAGGCGTTCGGCCGCTTCGGTATGCGCTGGTTCACGTCGGAAACGATGGCGATGGAGCATACCCACGGCCATATCGAGATGAACTATCTGACGACGGGGCACATGGATTACCTCGTCGACGGGCGTCCGGTGCGGATACCCGCGGGGCAGCTCAGCATGTTCTGGGCGGGCATTCCGCACCAGACGGTGGCGGTTGAGGGGCCGGGGCCGCAGCGGCAGTGCAATATCTACGTGCCGCTCGACAGCTTCCTCCATATGCCCAAGCTCGGGGCGCTGACCGAGATCATGATGGGGGGCGGGCTGGTGCTGCTGCCGGCCGAAAATATCGGCGAGGACACGCTGAAGCGCTGGTACAAGGATTATCGCAGCGGCAAGGCGGAGCGGACGGATATCCTCAAGGAGGAGATCGCGCTGATGCTGCGGCGGGCGGCCGTCACCGGGTGGGAGCTGCCGCTGGCGCCATGGGTGGAAGGTGCGGCGCGGTCGGGGCGGCCGGTGCCGTTGCGGCATGTAGTGGCGATGGTGCGGCACATTCTCGAGAATTTGCGCGAGCCTTTGCGGGCCGAGGATTTGGCGGGCGTCGTGGGGCTGCATCCGAACTATGCGATGGCGCTGTTCAACGAGGTGATGCGGGTCCCGCTCCACAAGTTCGTGGTGCGGATGCGGCTGATCCATGCGCGGGCGCTGCTGTTCGAGGGACGGCTGTCGATCGAGAACGTGGCGTATGAGAGCGGGTTTTCGGCGCTGAGCCAGTTCTATGTGCAGTTCCGCGCCGCCTATGGGCTGACGCCGCGGCAGATGCGGGCGCATTACCTCCGGTGAGTTACTGAGGGATTTGTGAGGCTTGCGCGGCGGGTGAAAGCGGGGTTTTCATGCGCGCATGATCGACCCGACCGTTTTTATCGGCGCAGTGCTGTTGCTTCTGGCGACACCCGGACCGACCAACACCCTGCTCGCCACCTCGGGCGCGACGGTGGGGGTGCGGCGCTCGCTGGTGATGCTGGTCGGCGAGCTCGGCGGGTACCTGCTGTCGATCGCGATCTTGCGGATCGCGCTGGGGCCGGTGATTGCGGCGGTGCCGGCGTTCGGCATCGCGCTCAAGATTGCCGTGGCGCTCTACCTGGGTTGGATCGCGTTCAAGCTGTGGACGCGCAGTGCATCGCTGACCGGCGAGGGCGCCGTGACGCTGCGGGCGCTGTTCGTGACAACACTGCTCAACCCCAAGGCGTTGATCTTTGCCTTCACCATCATCCCGATGGAGCACCCAGCGCTCTGGGCTTACATCGCAGGGTTTGCGGTGACGGTGCCGGTGATCGGGTTTGGGTGGATCGTCATCGGGTCGGTGATCGGGGCGGCGTCGGGTGAGCGGCATGCCGGGCTGGTGCGCAAGGTGGCGTCGGTGGCGCTGGTGGGGTTTGCGGTGGTGCTGGTGAAGTCGGCGTTCGGCTGAGGCGCGACGTTCCGTCTTGACGCTGTCATAATCGGGCGGCGATGGTCCGGCTCCTGACCATCGGAGCCTTCTCATGCTCATCGGCAACGCGCCCTGTTCCTGGGGCATCAACTATCCCACCGGCAACGCGATCACGTGGCAGACCTATCTCGATGAGGTGGCGGCGGCGGGGTATCGCGGGACGGAGCTGGGGCCCTTCGGGTTTTTGCCCAAGGACAAGACGGTGCTGCAGCCGGAGCTCGCCAAGCGCGGGCTGACGCTGATCGGGGCGACGCATGTGCATCTTTTCGCGGAGCGCGAGCGGGCACCGGAGCTGATGGCGACGTTGCGGGAGCTGGCGCCGCTGCTGCGGGAGCTCGGGGCGCAGCACCTCGTGATCATGGATGAGAGTGCGTGGTATCCGCCGGGCCAGGAGGGTGTGCTCGATGCGGCGGGGTGGCATGGGCTGGTCGCGACGGTGCGCGAGGCGCAGGCGGTGATCGAGGGCGAGTTTGGGTTGAAGGCCAGTTTCCATCCGCATGTGGGGACGGCGGTGGAGTTCGAGGCGCAGATCGACCGGCTGCTCGACGAGACCGAAATCGACCTCTGTTTCGATACCGGCCACCACGCATTCTGGGGCCAGGATCCGCTCGCTTACATGAAGAAGGTGTGGGGGCGGATTGCGTATATGCACCTCAAGAATGTCGATGCGGCGGTGCGGGCTCGGGTATTGGCGAAGCAGGTGTCGATCGAGGCCTCGTATGCGGAGGGCGTGATGGCGCCGCTGCCGGATGGGGCGGTGGATATCCAGGCGATCATGGCGTTTCTCGAGGAGAAGCGGTTCGAGGGGCCGGTGGTGGTGGAGCAGGATATCGCGGAGAACGCGACCGAGACGCCGCTGCAGCTGGCGAAGCGCAACCTCGACTATGTGAGGGCCCTCTGATGAGCGCGGTGCGGATTGGGCTGATCGGGCTTGGGGAAGTGGCGCAACTGATGCATCTGCCGCTGCTGGCGGACGACGCGCGGTTCGAGATTGCGGCGGTGACGGATGTGTCGCGGAGCCTCACGGAGTACGTGGCGAAGCGCTATGGCGTGCCGAAAATGCCGGGGTCGGCGGCGGAGCTGATTGCCGATCCGGACCTCGATGCGGTGATGATCCTGACGCCGGATTTTCTGCATGCGCCCCTGCTGGAAGCCGCGATAAAGGCAGGGAAGCATGTGTTCATCGAGAAGCCGGCGGCGCTGACGGCGGCGGAACTCGAGCCGATCGTGGCGCTCAACAAGACCAACCTCAAGGTGGTGTTCGTTGGGTATATGCGGCGGTTTGCGCCGGCGTTTACGGCGCTGAAGGCGCGGCTGCCGGAGCGCGGCGAGATCCGGCATGTGCGCATTCGCGATTTGATCCGGGAGAGCCAGTTCTTCGTCGAGCAGACGCGGCATCTGTTCATGCCCAAGGATGTGCCGGAGGCGGCGATCAGCGAGGGGCGGGTGAAGACGCAGGCCCTGCTCCGCTCGGTGATGGGCGAGGCGGCGACGGCGGATCAGCTGCGGGCGTACCAGGTGCTGACGGGGCTGTCGTCGCACTCGTTTTCGGCGATGTGCGAGCTGTTCGGGCCGCCGCTCAAGGTTGCGGCGGCGCGACAGCACCGGGGCGAGAACGTGCTGGTGATGTTCGACTACGGGCACTTCACCGCGCTCTACGAGGCGGTGATCCACGAGGTGGCGCGGTTCGATGCGGGGATCGAGGTGCTGACGATGAACCAGCACTTCAGGATCAACTACGACACGCCCTATATCCGCAACCTGCCGACGCGGCTCGAAATCACCACCTCGGAAGCACACAGTACGGGCACCGAGGTGATCGGGCCGTTCTACGAGGATGCTTTCCGGGTGGAGCTCGATGCTTTCCACCGGGCGGTGACGACCGGGGAAAAGCCCAAGACGACGCTCGAGGATTCGCTCGCGGATTTGAGGCTATTTGCCGAAGTCGGGCGGCACTTCCTGCAGGTCTAGGCCACAAAGTTCTGCCAGTTCTCCGGGGCTTTCAGCCGTCACGTGGGTGTCACGCAAGTGCGGTTTATGCCCCTCGACGGCACGCGGAACGATTCAGTCGCACGGCCGTCACAATGGAATTTTCGTTCCATTTTTCGCTTGCCAGCGGCCCGGCTCGGAATAGTCTGGCGGCACGGTCAGCGGGAGATTGACCAGCCGCGGGACAGCCCGACGGCGAACCCAGGGAGACAAACGATGAAACGTCGTGCGTTCATGCTTTCCGTCGGTGGCGCCGCCGCCGGCATGGTGCTTCTGCCGCGGATGGCCTTTGCGGCCCCGGGCACGATCGACTGGTACACCTCGTCGGACCAGAACATCCTCGACTTCTGGACCAATATCGTGAAGCCGAAGTTCGAGGCGGCCAACGCTGGTGTTACGCTTAACCTCGTCGACGCCGGTGACGCTGCCGGCCAGAACGCGATCGCCGACCGTGCGCTCGCGGCGCTGCAGACCAAGACCGACCCGCAGGCCGACTATTTCGAGAGCGCCGATCCGCGCCTCCCGAAGGGCGCCATCGAGGCCGGCCTCTACGTCAACGTGAAGGAAGCCGGGCTCTCGAACTGGGACAAGGTGAACCCGCTCGCGATCGACACCGATTACGCCGTGCCCTACCGCGGTTCGCAGGTGCTGCTCGCCTACGACACCACCAAGCTCGAAGCCGCCAAGGCGCCGAAGACCTGGGCCGACCTGATCACCTGGATCAAGGCCAACCCCGGCCAGTTCATCTACAACCGTCCGGACAAGGGCGGTTCGGGTGGCAACTTCGTCCGTCGCGCCATTCTCGAGGCGAACGGCAAGGACCCGGGCAAGTTCACCGTGTCGAACTGGACGCAGGAAGCCAGTGACGCCGCGCTGAACCCCGCCTGGGACATCCTCAAGGACATCTCGGCCTCGCTGTTCGACAACGGCGCCTATACCGGCGGCAACACCCCGTCGATCCAGCTGCTCAGCCAGGGTGCGGTCACCATGATCCCGGCCTGGTCGGACCAGGCGATCCAGGCGATCAACACCGGCGTGCTGCCCGAGACCACCGGCCTCGTCCAGCTCTCCGACCTCGCGCTCCCCGGCGGTTTCTCGCGCTCGGTGGTCCTCGCCAACGGCGCCAACAAGGACGCGGCGCTCAAGCTCGCCGACTTCCTGCTGTCGGAAGAAATCCAGTCGGCCGTGCTCAGCGAGCTCGGTGGCTTCCCGGGCGTGAAGTGGGACTTCGTCTCGCAGGACCTGCGCACCAAGTATGCCGACGTGATCCCGACCACCATCCCGACCTTCCCGGGCGGCGACTGGGAAAAGGCGATCAATGACGGCTGGTACCGCAACGTCGCTCCGAACGTGGACCGCACGAAGTAATGCGGCAGGCGGGCGCCCTGCCCGACAGCACCGAAACAGCAGGTGGCCCGCAAGGCCGCCTGCACCGTCATGGTAGTGACATGTATCCCGGAAATCATATGATGACTGACGTTTACAGCGGCAGACTCAGCGAGGGCGCGTTTGCGTCGTCCGAGTGCTTCGCCGTGGCGCCAGCATTCCAGGGAACCATGCCATGAAACGCCGTACTTTCCTCCTCACCTCCGCTTCGGCGGCCGGTGCATCTCTCCTGCCGGGTGTCGCGTTCGCCGAGGCGAACCGCATCGACTGGTACACGGGCGCCGACGCCAACGTGCTCGACTTCTGGACCAACACGATCAAGCCGCAGTTCGAGGCGGCGAACCCGGGCCTCACGATCAATCTCGTGGACGCAGGCGACGATGGCGGGCTCGCGGCGATTGCCGAGCGCGCCGTGGCGGCGATGCAGACCAAGACCGATCCGCAGGCCGATTTCTTCGAAGAGTTCGATCCGCACCTGCCGGCCGGCGGCATCGAGGCGGGGCTGTGGACCGATTTCACCAAGGCCGGGCTTTCCAACTTCGCCAAGGTGAACCCGCTGGCGATCGATACGCCGTTCGGCCTGCCCTATCGCGGCAGCCAGGTGCTGCTCGCCTATGACACGACCAAGCTCGCGGCCGCCGATGCGCCGACGACGTGGGACGCGCTGATCAAGTGGATCAAGGCCAATCCGGGCCAGTTCATCTACAACCGGCCGGACAAGGGCGGTTCGGGCGGCAATTTCGTGCGCCGCGCGATCTACGCGGCGAACGGCAATGATCCGACGCTGTTCAAGATCGACAACTTTGCCGCCGACTATGCGGCCGGGAAGCTGTCGCCGGCGTGGGATATTCTCAAGGACCTCGCTCCGTCGCTGATGGACAAGGGCGCCTACACGTCGGGCAACACTCAGTCGCTGCAGCTCCTGAGCCAGCGCGCGGTGACGATGATCCCGGCCTGGTCGGACCAGGCGCTGCAGGCGATCAATACCGGCGTGCTGCCGGAGACGACTGGGCTGGTGCAGCTCAGCGATCTCGCCCTGCCCGGCGGGTTCTCGTACATCACGGTGTTCGCCAACGGCGCCAACCATGAAGCGGCGCTGAAGCTCGCCGATTTCTGTCTCTCGGAGCCGATCCAGTCGGCCATTCTCACCGAACTCGGCGGTTTCCCGGGCGTGTCGTGGGACTATGTGGCGCCCGAGCTCAAGACCAAGTTCCAGGCCATCGTGCCCGGCACGATTCCCAACTTCCCCGGCGGCGACTGGGACAGCGCCATCAATGATGGCTGGTATCGCAACGTCGCCCCCAACGTGGACCGCAACGCATGAGTTTGACCCCGGCGAGCGACATCGTCGGAAAGAAACCCGGCAGGGGGCTCACGGGCCTCCTGCTGGTGGCCATTCCGGTAGCGCTGGTGGGCTGGATGGTGATCTGGCCGATCATTGCGGCGATCTGGCGCACGCTGTGGGTGCCCAATGAGGGGAGTGGCTACGGCTTCTCGATCGACAGCTACAAGTTCTTCTTTTCGGACCAGTACAGCCTCAACAACCTCTATGTGACGCTGTGGACGACGGCGGTGTGCGCGGTGCTGCTGCTGATCGTCTGCCTGCCGATCGCGCTCTACCTGCGCTTTGCGACCGGCAAGCTCGCGGCCTATGTGCAGGGGCTCGCGATCTTCCCGATGTTCGTGCCCTCGATCATTCTGAGCTACGCCTTCATCCGCGTGCTCGGGCCGAACGGGACCGTCGACCTGCTGCTGAATGCCGTGCACCTGCCGAAAATCCGCTCGCCTTACCTCACCCCATGGGGGCCGGTGATCGGGCTCGTGTGGGATAATATTCCGCTCACCGTGCTGATCCTCGTTTCGGGGCTCGGGAACGTCTCCAACCAGTCGATCGAGGCGGCGCGCGATGTGGGCGCGGGGCGGTTCGCGGTGCTGTGGCACATCATCCTGCCGCGGATTTCGAACTCCATCCTCGTGGCCATCAGCTTCACGGTGCTGGGGCTGTTCTCGGCCTTCACCCTGCCCTACGTGCTGGGGCCGGCGGCGCCCGAGATGATGGGGCCGTTCATGCAGCGCACCTTCCGCGACCTGAACGACCCGGTGAACGCTATCACGCAGGCGGTGATCGCCTTCGGCTTCTGCATCGTGTTCGGGCTGTTCTACGTCCGCTCCGTGGCCAAGAACCAGAAACCGTGAGCTGACCATGGCACGCATTCTCGTTGAAAAGCGGACGGACTGGACAGGCATCGGCTTTGCCGTGGTGCTGTCACTGGTGATCGTGTTTCCGCTCTTGGTGGTGGGCACCTGGTCGGTGACCAATGTCTGGCGCTATCCCTCGGTGATCCCGCAGGAATTCGGGCTGAAATTCTGGTTCGCGACGCTGGCGCGGGCGGACGTGTGGTCGTCGATTTCGATGAGTCTCACGCTGACCACGGTGGTGACGCTCCTGAGCTGCATCATCTGCCTGCCGGCGGCCTATGCGTTCGCGCGAATGGAGTTTCCGGCGCGGAGCCTGCTGTTCTTCTCGTTCCTTGCCGGGCATGCGTTCCCGAAGTTCGGGCTGCTGGTGGCGATCGCGGCGATCTTCCTTCAGCTTAATCTCATCGGCACGTTCTGGGGCGTGGTGCTGATCCAGCTGGTGGGCACGCTGCTGTTCATGATCTGGATTCCGGTCGCGGCCTTCCAGGCGGTGGACCGGCGAATGGAGGAAGCGGCGCGCGACGTGGGCGCTTCGCCGGCGCGGGTGTTCTGGTCGATCACCCTGCCCCAGGCTGGGCCGACCATCGCCGCGGCGGTGCTGCTGAGCTTTGTCGGCACGTTCTACGAAACCGAGGGCGCCTGGCTGATCGGCGCCCCGCAGATCCGCACCATGCCGGTGCTGATGATCAGCTTCATCAACAACCAGCCGGTGATCCAGTATGGCGCGGTGCTTTCCGTGCTGCTCTGGGTGCCGAGCTTCATCGCACTCGTGTTTGCGCGCCGCGTGATCTCGTCGGGCAGTTTTGCCCGCGGTTTCGGCGGATAGGAGTCCTTATGGCCGTTTTAGACATCAAGGACGTGAGCAAGGTGTTCTCGACCACGGTCGCCGTGGACAAGTTCAACTTGACGGTGGGCGATGGCGAACTCGTCTGCCTGCTCGGGCCGTCGGGCTCGGGCAAGTCGACGCTGCTGCGCATGGTGGGCGGGTTCGAGACGCCGTCGGGCGGCGTGATCGCCATCGACGGCGAGGACGTGACGCGGGTGCCGCCCGAGAAGCGGCCGACCGGCATGGTGTTCCAGAGCCACGCGCTCTGGACCCACATGAACGTGTTCAACAACCTCGCCTTCGGGTTGAAGCTGCGGCGGCTGCCGGCGGCGGAAATCAAGCAGAAGGTCGAGGCGGTGCTGGAGCTGGTGGGCCTCGCGGGCTACGGCACGCGGGCGACGAACCAGCTTTCGGGCGGGCAGCAGCAGCGCGTGGCGCTGGCGCGATCGCTGGTGCTGGAGCCGAAGATTTTGCTGCTCGACGAGCCGTTCGCGTCGCTCGACCAGCATCTGCGCGAGCGGCTGCGTGAGGAGGTTCGCGATATTCAGCAGCGGCTGAAGATCACGACGCTGTTCGTGACACATGGGCAGGATGAAGCGCTCTCGATGGCCGACCGCATCGTGGTGATGCGCGACGGCAAGATGGAGCAGGTGGCGGCGCCCGACATGCTCTATCGCGAGCCGCAGACGCCGTTCGTGGCGGGGTTCATCGGCACGATGAACCTGATCGAGGGGACGGTGAAGGGCGGGCAGTTTTCGCGCGCCGGGTTCAGCCATCCGCTGCCGATTGCCGATGGGCCGGCGATTTTCGCGGTGCGGCCGGAAGCGCTGGCGATCACGCCGTCGACCGATGCGAGCGGGCCGCGAATCCACCGCGTCACCGATTATGGGGCGCATGCGATCGTCGATCTCGAGCTCAGCGATGGGTGTCGGCTCAAGGCGACGGTGCCGGATGCGCGGGCCTGGAACGGAGTGGCGGCGGCGGCGATTGCGCCCAAAGCCTTCGCGGCCTATCGCGACAACCTCGTCGCCTACCGGAGCTAACTTCTATGACCGACGCGCCGATCTCGGTGACCCGCAATGGCCACCGGACGTTCTTCAAGTGGCATCGCGGGCGGCGGCGGGCGAGCGACCCGGTGTTCACCGGGCGGCGGATCATCGAGGGCATGCAGGCGGGCGCGAGCATCGAGGTGGACCTCGTGATCCACGCCGATGACGGCATGGCGGTGCTGCATAACCTGTCGCTCGAGCGCGAGACGACGGGGACGGGGCTGGTGCGCCAGACGTCGGCCGGGGTGCTGCGGCAGCTCAATCTGCGCGACAATGACGGGCAGCCGATTGGCGACAAGGTGATGCTGCTCGAGGACCTCGCGGCGCTGATCGCGCGGGACGGGGCGCATCCCGAAGCGCTGCTGCAGCTCGACTACAAGGAAGACGCGGCGGCGCTGAATGCCGACGTGATCGCCCATTTCGCCGCGGCGCTGCAACCGGTGGCGGGGCACTTCATCGTTTCGTCGGGCGATGGCGAGGCCGTGCGCATGCTCACGGACGCCGTGCCGGGCATCCATATCGGCTACGACCCCTGCCACGAGGGCGCGATCGAGCGGCTGATGGCGAGCCGCGACTATGCGGCGTTCGTGGCCGAGGCGGTGGCGGATTCGCCGAAGTCGGAACTCGATTACCTCGCGTGGGAGCTGGTGATCGAGGCGGACAAGGACGGGTTCGACATCATCGATGCGTTCCACCGGCATGGGCGGAGGATCGACGCCTACACGATCAAGCGCATCGACGCGGATGCGCTGGCAGTGGTCGAGCGACTGCTGGCGCTGAAGGTGGATCAGATCACCACCGACGATCCCGAGGGCATGGCGGCGGCGCTGGGCTGACCGCAGATTTGATCGTGCATACCCGTCGCAGTTAAATGCGCGTCCCGCCGTTACGGCCCCAACTGGGGGTAACGGCCAAGGTGATTCGTAGTGACGCAGCATGTGTTCGGCCCCGACCAGCGGGACGGTAAGTGGTACTTTTACGCGTATGTGGACGGGCAGCAGGTCGAGTGGGGGCCGTATGTCACGCAGGAATTCGCCCGGGGCGCGCGTGACTCGATCGAGCGGCGGCTGAGCGGCGGGCCGGTGTTGCGGCCGGCGGAGATTACGGCGCCTGAGACGAAGCCTTAGGCAGCGTGCGGGATCGCCGACTTACCCCCTCTCCTCAGTTTCGCTAAGTCGCTTTGCTCCTAGCTCCACTATCCTCCCCCGCCGAGGGGGAGGATGCGCTCACCTCAGCCGGCGAGTTTGCGGCCGTAAGTCTGTTGCTGCTGGCGCATCATGACCAGCAGCATCTGGACGCGGGAAGAGGGGCGGGCGGGCGTCGCGGCGGGTTTCTTGTTGGTTTGCGCGGGCATCGGCTTCTCCAGCTTTGCCCGGCAATAATGGCGATGCCGGCCCGCGGGTTCCCGGTCCCTTACTTCGGGTTCTTCTTCGGCACGTCCTTGAGGTGTTCGAGCAGGTAGGCGTGGGTGGCCTCGTTGGCGACGATGAGGGTGCCGGTCTGCTCGTAGAATTCGGGGCCGCGGCCCCACCAGTCGGTCACGACGCCACCCGCTTCCGTAACGCAGAGGATGCCGACGGCGGTGTCGGAGAAGCCGGTCTCCTCGTAGTAGCCGGTGAGGCGGCCCATGGCGACGTAGGCGGCCGAGTTGGCGGCGCTGCCGACGATGCGGATGGCGCCGATGGGCGCGCGGATGGCGTCGAGGCGGGCATAGGCGCCGGGATAGAGCGAGAGGTTGGGCGTCGGGAGGCCCGTGCCGATGGCGAAGAGGCCGATATCGGCCTGCTGGCTGACGTGCAGGCGTTCGCCGTTCATGAAGGCGCCCTGCCCCGGGATGGCGGTGAACATCTCGTCCGACACCGGGTTGTAGAGGGCGCCGGCGACGGTCTGGTTGCCGCGGCGCAGCGCGATCGAGATGGTGTAGTGCTGGCCGTTGATGAAGTTGGTGGTGCCATCGATGGGGTCGACGAGCCAGCGATGCTCGGTGTCGCCGCGTTCGGTGGGCGGGAATTCCTCGCCGTAGAAGCTCCAGTCGGGCCAGCGGCCCATGAGGCGATCGCGGATCAGCAGCTCGGATTCGCGGTCGGCATCGGAGACGAAATCGGCCGGGCCCTTGATGCCGATCTCGAGATCACGAAAGCGTTTGAAGTGCCTTTGCGTGAGTTCGCCGGCCTCGCGGGCGGTGGCGACCATTTCATCGAGCACAGCGTCATAAGATAGCGGCATTTTTAGTCGAATCTCCAAGTCTCGCGAGAGCTTAGCCAGACACCGAGACGATAGGATAACGGGAACTGGATAGCATTAGCGACGTTCTGCGGCGGACTGAGGGCCAACGCCTATGGCGGCGAAGATTCATATCGTGGTGCGACACAACGGAGCCGGCTGGCAGGTGCTGACCATCGGCCGCCCGGCGGAGACGCCCGATACTGCGCGCCCCTATTCCAACCGCGAGCAGGCGCTGTCGGATGCGCTGTTTTCCGCCCGGATGCTGAATGCGCTGGGCGAGGAGGTCGAGGTGCTGCTCGAGGGGAGCGAGGGGGTGAAGCCGGTGACGGAGGAGACGAGCCAGATCTGGCTGCGGCATTGATTCTCTGGGCGGCCTCACGTCTGGCGGACCCCTCTCCCTAGCTTTGCTACATCGCTTTCGCTCCTAGCGTCGCTACCCTCTCCCGCAAGGGGCGAGGGGACGGGGTGGGATGCTCCGTGGGCGCCAAGTTCGGTCGCGTGCTCGGGGGCGGTCAGAGGAGGCCGTAGAAGGCGGATTTCAGGATTTTGACCTGGCCGTTTTCGACGGCGTAGTCGATGCCGATGTCGAAGAGCAGGTGATCGAAGCGGCGGGCGTTTTGGGTGTGGAGGTCGCGGAGGGCGGCGGGCCATTGGGCGCGCTCGAAGAACTGGCCGAGCTGGGTCGAGCGGATGCGGGAGAAGTAGATGCCGTCGTGCCGGCGCTTGTTGGCGACGACGATGACGCCGCAATCCAGCATTTCGGGCCAGAGGATTTGCGTGAGATCGAAAGGCGCATCGAGATGGGCGCTGGTGGCCACCTTGTCGGCGATGTGGCGCTGCTCGGACTGGGCGTCGAAGAAGAAGTAGAAGTTCTTGAGTTCGAGGCCGGTGGCGCGGTGGGCGTAGCAGATGCCGGAGGAGACGGCGCTGCCGGGATTGCCGACATAGACGTCGATTTCGGCGAGCGGGGCCGCGCCGGTAGTGATGGCGTTGTCGAGATCGAGCGAGAACATGAAGTAGGGGCGGTGCTCGACGCTGGGCAGCTCGCACCGGGCGTAGGGGCCGAGCGCCGCGAGGACTTTGGGGATGCTGAGGTCGCGCTCGAGGCGGGCGTAGTCGTAGAAGTAGAACTCGAAGCTGAGCTGACCGTCCGCCAGCTTGACGCCGTAGACGGTGCGGAAGGGGCCGAGGACGCGGCGGAGTTCGCGGCAGGCGGCGACGAGATTTTCGTGGGCGCCGGAGGCGTCGAGGGCGGCCCAGAGCAGGCTCGACTGGCGGAGCTTGCCGAAGGTGGGGGCCGGCGGGTCGTAGGGCCACTGGCAGTAGTCGGCGTAGTGGTCGCCGGGCTGGGTCGGCTCCATCCAGCGCTCGCTCACGGCTTTTGCCCCGCGACGACGTGGAAGGGCATCTCGATTTCGACGGTGCTGATGGTCACGTCGGCAAATCCCAGTTCGGCCAGCAGCTCAGAATAGACGGTTGGCGGGCGGTAGAAACGGGCGAAGACGAGGTTGGCGGCCGCAGCGTAGGGCAGCGGCGCGGTACCGGGCTCGAAGGCGCCGCGCTCGGCGATGAACAGGCGGCCGCCCGGGGGCAGCGCGTCGCGGGCGCGGGTGAGGAGGAGGCGCGCGTCGGCCTCGGGCCAATCGTGGAGTACGGACTTGAAGCTGATGGCGTCGTGGCCATAGGGCAGCGGATCGCGGCGGGCGTCGGCGGTGACGAAGGTGATGCGCGGGGCTTCGGGGGTGCCGGCGAGGTAACGGCGGCCGAGTTCGGCGACGGCGGGGAGGTCGAGGACGGTGGCGTGGAGCGCCGGGTTGGCGGCGCATAGCGCCCGGACGAAGGCGCCGGAATTGCCGCCGATATCGAGGAGGCGGCGGGTGGCGCGGAGGTCCAGCAGCGGGGCGAGGAGTGGGGCTTCGTGCTCGGTGAGCGCAGTGGTGTAGTCGAGCCAGCGCCTGGTTGCCGCGAGATCGTCGGGGCTGGTGGTGGCGGCGCGATCGTAGCGGAAGAGCTCGAACACCTTGCCGGAGCGGATATAGGCCGGAGTGTCGAACAGCATGGAAGGGAGGCGGTCGAGGACGTCGCGGGCGGCGAGGTCGAGGAAGGCGAGCTTCTGTTCGAGCGCGGCGCGGCGGGGGAGGACGGCAGCGAAGGCTGGCGTGAGGGTGAGCGTGCCTTCGGCCAGCGTGAGGACATTGGCGCCCTGGAGCAGGCCGGCGAGGAGTTCGACGCCGCGCGGGTCGAGTTTTGCCGTGGCGGCGAGGGTCGCGAGGTGCTGGGGGCCCTGCCCCAGCTTGTCGATGAGACCAGACCTCAAGGCGAGGGACAGGGCGGCGCTGCCGAGGAAGCTTGCGAGGAAGGCGTCTTCGGGGGCGGCGGTCATTCAGGCCGCCCCGACGATCGGTTGGACGGGATGGCGAGCCGCATGTGAACCCGCATTTCCCGCGCTCCGTCAGGCGACGGGAACTTCGTCCGCCTCACCGGCGGAACCGGTGGCGCCCATGCGTTCGACCATCGGCCCGAAGTTCCGCAGCGACGCCAGATGCGCGTAGATGACTTCGAGTTCGTCGGCCTTGACGAGCTCGCCGAGGGTTTCGGCCGACAGGGCCTTCAGCTTCTCGCGGTTGACCACCTGGAAGCCGCCGAGGGTCAGCGTCTGGCCGTTCTTGAGGCGCACCTGGGCCTGCATGGGCTCGAACAGCTTGAGGTCGGCCAGCTTCTTGCAGAGCGCCTGGGTGCGCTGGAACTGGGCCTGATAGACCTGGAGGAAGTTGAGCACGTTCTTGAGGTACTGGGTGCGTTCGCCGTCCTTGTCGAACAGGCGCTCGCCCTTGCCCTCGGTGTTCACACCGGCAAAGTCCTCATCGAGGCAGAGCGTGAAGGTCTTGCCGTCATCGGTCGACGAGAAGACGAAGGGGTAGCGGCGGACGAAGGCGGGGATGTACTTGGCATCCCACTTGCCGTCCTTGTCGACGAAGAGGTTCTCGCCGTCGCGGACGCCGAGCAGCACTACCGGCACGAGGTCGGCCTCGCCGGCGAAGACGATGGGGTAGGTCTGGGCGGCGACGGTGACTTCGGCGGTCACCAGCGGGACCGAGTTCACCTTGCCGGCAAAGCCGTAATCGGTGCCGGTCTTGATGTTCCAGTCGCGATGCCGCTGCTGGCTCACCGGAACCGCGCGCTCATAGATCAGCAGCTGCGTCGCCATGGAAATACTCCCCCAAGAATAGCTCGGGCAAACGGGTAGGCGATTTGAGCCGGGCCGTCTAGGCAAGTAAACCCGCACCGTTACTGGTTTTTCGCCGCTATTGCGGCGCTGCCACGAGGCCCAGCGTGGTGAGAAGTTCGCGCGCCGCGGCCGCCCCGGCCCGGTTGGCGCCGATGGTGGAGGCGGAGGGCCCGTAGCCGACGAGGTGGATGCGGGGGTTGCGCTTCACTTCGGTGGCCAGCCGCCCGGTCATGGTGATGCCGCCCGTATCCTCCTCGCGCAGCATCAGCGGGGCGAGGTGATCGAGCGAGGAGCGGAAGCCGGTGCACCAGAGGATGACGTCGGCTGGCTGCTCGGTGCCATCGGCCCAGCGGATGCCGGTGGGGGTGATCTCGGCGAACATCGGGTGCCGTTCGAGGGCGCCGCGCGCCTTCATGGCAGCGATGGTCGGGGTCATGCGGAGGCCGGTGACCGAGACGACCGAGTTGGGCGGCAGGCCGGCGCGGACGCGATCCTCGACCAGTTTTACGGCGGCGCGGCCGGCCTCCTCGTTGAAGCCGCCCTCGCGGAATTCGGGCGGGCGGCGGGTGACCCAGGTGGTGGTGGCGACGCGGGAGATTTCATCGAGCAGCTGGATGGCCGAGATGCCGCCGCCGACGATCACGACGCGCTGGCCGCGGAACTCCTCGGCGGTGCGGTAGTCGCGGGTGTGGAGCTGGCGGCCGGCGAAGAGGTCGCGGCCGGGATAATCGGGGATGTAGGGCTTTTCCCAGGTGCCGGTGGCGTTGATGATGCCGTTGGCGGAGAACTCGCCGCGGTCGGTTTCGACGCGGAAGCGGCCGGCGCGCTCGCAGACGACCTGCACCTGAGCCGGGCGCAGGACCGGGAGCTCGAAGCGGCGCTCGTACTCGGCGAAATACTTGGGGACGGCGATGGCCGCTTCAACCGTCTCGGTGCCCTGCCCTACGGTTTCGGCGAAGCTGAGGCCGGGGAGGTCGTGGATGCGGTTGACGGTGGAGAGGGTCAGGCTCGGCCAGCGGAACTGCCAGGCGCCGCCGGCCTGCGGGGACTGGTCGAGGACGAGGAAATCGCGGTTGGTGAGCCCGAGCTTCTTGAGGTGATAGGCCGAGGACAGGCCTGCCTGCCCGGCGCCGATCACCACGACCTGGAATTTAGGGATTGCGCGGGCAGAGGCAGCTCCGCCCGCTTCGGTGACGTCCATCCGGCAGCCTCATCGTTCGTGCCCACACATGGGATGGAAACGACGCGGCGTCCAGACAGTGTCAGCCGTGACACTAGCTCGCGAGGCGGGCGCGCTCGCTGGACTTGTCGGAGAACTCTTCGATCAGGGCGGGGATTCTGTCGGCCGATACGGGGCGGGAGAGGAAGAAGCCCTGGGCTTCGTCGCAGCCCGAGCGGATCCAGTCGAGCTGCGCGGCGTTCTCGACACCTTCGGCCGTCACGCGCATGCCGAGCGACCGGCCGAGGCCCATGACGGAGCGGACAATGGCCTGGCTCTCCTCGGACTGCGGGAGGCCAGAGGTGAAGGAGCGGTCGATCTTGATTTTCGAAAACGGGAAGCGCTGCAGGTAGCCGAGCGAGGAGTAGCCGGTGCCGAAATCGTCGAGCGCGATGCGGATGCCGCTCTCGCGCAGGCGACGCAGGGTGACGAGGTTGGCGCGGCTATCCTTGAGGAGCACGGACTCGGTGATTTCGAGCTCGAGCCGGGTCGGCGCGAGGCCCGAGCGGTCCAGCGCATGCGCGATGATGTCGACGAGGTTGTTGTCGCGGAACTGGCGGGGCGAGAGGTTGATGGCGACCGAGATGTCCTCGGGCCAGCGCATCGCCTCGGCGCAGGCGGCGTGGAGCGCCCAGTCGCCCATGGCGAGGATGAGGCCGGTTTCCTCGGCGAGCGGGATGAACTGATCGGGCGGGACCATGCCGTGGCGCGGATGGCGCCAGCGCAGCAGGGCCTCGAAGCCACAGATGCGGCCGCGCTTCAGATCGACGATGGGCTGGTAATTGAGCTCGAACTCGTTGCGCTCGAGCCCGAGCCGGAGGTCGGCGCGCAGGGCCTGGCGCTCGTTGAGGCCGGCTTCCATGGCGGGCTCGAAGAAGCGGAAGCCGCCGCGCGCCTCGCCCTTGGCGGCGTAGAGCGCGATGTCGGCTTCCTTGAGCAGGCGCTCGGAATCGCGCGAGCCGGAGAGCCCGATGCCGGCGCTGGCGCCGACAAGCACGGTTTCGCCGGCCAGTTCGTGCGGCCGGTTGGCGGCCTCGATGATGCTGCGGGCGAGGCGGCGGACCTCGCCCACCTCGGCGTAGCCGGTAAAGATGACGGCGAACTCGTCGCCGCCCAGCCGGGCCACCGTATCGCCCTTGCGCACGCAGTCCCGGAGGCGGCTTGCGGTGCCGAGCAGGACGGAATCGCCCACCGGGTGGCCGAGCGTGTCGTTGACTTCCTTGAAGTGGTCGAGGTCGAGCAGCAGCACGGCGACATTGCCGTCCCCTTCGAGTGCCTCGGTCAACCTCAGGTTGAACAGCGAGCGATTGGCGAGGCCGGTAAGCGAGTCGTGCTGCGCCATGTGGCGCATCTCTTCGCGGTTGCTGCGCTGCTCGGAAATATCGCGGAAGAAGATCGAGATGGCGTCGCTCGTGGGATAGGCCTCGATGCCGAGCCAGACGCCACGATCCTCGACGAAGAGTTCGAAGCGGACTGGCTCACCGGTGGCCCAGGCGCGGCGGTAGTGGTCGCCTTCGCCGGAGGTGCGGGCGGCGGGGAAGAGCTCCCACAGGCTGATACCGTTGCGCAGGATTTCGGGCTTGGCGATGGTACGGGCGGCGTTCTGGTTGAAAAATACGACCCGCCAGTCGCGATCGATGACCAGCACGCTGTCGGAGGTGCTTTCGAGCACGGCGCTGAGCCGCTCCTCGGAGCGCAGCAGTTGCTTGCGGCTGCGTTCGGTGGAGGCACGCAGGCGGCGCTGCACCGCGATCATCCAGCTTTCGCGCAGCGCCATGGTGGCGGCGAAGGCTAGCGACAGGACGATGGCGAGCCAGACGTAGGGGCCGTTGATCAGGGTTTGCGCAACGCTGCCCGCGACGAGGACCACAGCAATGGCGATGCCCGGTATGGCCGCCTGAGCGACGCCGCGATCCTGCTGGCGGCGTGGCGTGACGTGCGCCGTCGTGCCGGCAAGCGCCAGTTGTTCAACCGCGGCCCAGACGATGAGGCCGGACGAGGCGACCCAGAGCAGCTGGGTCGGCCCGCCGAGCTCGTAGGTGCCGGCCATGAGCTGGAGCGCGTAGGTATAATCGGCCGACGATTCCGCGCCAATGGCGAGGAGAAGCAGCACAAGCGCGAACACCTTGGTGCCCTGCCGGTAGAGCAGCAGCGAAATGACGCCCGAGGCCGCTACCGAGAACCACACCGCCGGATAGAGAAAGGCGGCGAGCGTGCCCAAGGGGCTCAGAACAGAAGCCGTGAGGCTCCCGGTGAGCAGGAACAGGCTCGCGAGCGCAATGGCGCAGAAGATGAGGATGAAGTTGTAGATCTGCAGCCGGCTGATCTGTGGCCCCACATTGCCGTACTGGAACAGGCCGGCGGCAAAGAAGAAGGCCATGATGAAGTAGGTGGCCTCGGGCAAAGAGGGAAATTCGGGCGTATAGCCGAGCACCACGAAGCCGAAATAGATCACATTGCCGGTGAAATAGAGGCCCGAGCCGATGGCGAAGTTGCGCCACGCCCGGCGATCGGAGCCGCTGGAACGCCGCGCGGCAAGGGCGCAGAGCGCCATCGCCAAAGTCGGCCCGCCAACCTGTGCCACCATGCTGAGCATGGCGTAGCCGTCCTGCCCCAGCCCGGCGGCGGGGCCGAAGGCGAACAGCGCCAGCAGCGATGTGTAGACCAGCAGCGCTATGAGCCGCCGGCGAACGAGAAGGGCACGCAGTGGTCGATACTCCGATCCATAGGACCGGAGCATCGGCAGAAAACGCTACTGAATCGCCTAAGCCAATTGGCGAAAATTGAGTGAACGAGCCCCGAACTTAATCAGGCGCCGAGCTTAGCCTGATCCGTAGTCATACGGTCGAGGAGCGCAGTGAACTCGCTCGGCTGCTCGGGGGCCTTGAGGCGTTCCTTCAAATGCATGATCGGTTCGGCCAGCACTTCGTCGAGGTCGGTCGAGCAGGTGAAGTCGCCGGCCACGGCCTTGACCTTGGAGTTGTCGAAGAGGCTTGCGAGGCTCTTGTCGCCCCAGAGCGGGCCGATCCAGTCGGGCTTGTACTTGATCATGGTGTCGGAGGGGACGCAGACGATGTTGGCCGTCGCGCCGATGCCCCTGGCGATGGCCTTGTAGATCTGGGTCCACGTCCAGGCCATGTCGCCGGTGATGTGGAAATCCTCGCCGATCGCCTTCTCTTTCCCGAACAAGCCGATGAAGGGGTTGGCGAAATCGACCGAGCGGGTGAGCGTCCAGGGCGCGGTGCCGTCGCCGGCGACGACCACCGGCTTGCCCTGCAGCATGCGGCGCGGGATCACGTCGCCCTCGCCCACCATGGTCGGTAGGCCGGTGCGGACGGTGTGGCTGGGGCGGACGATGGTCCAGGGCAGGTTCTTGCTACCTTCGAGCAGCTTCTCGCAGCCGATCTTGGCCTGGCTATAAGCCCAGAACGGGTTGTGGACGGGGGTAACGCCCTCCTTCACCACGTAGTGGTTCGACTTGTCGTAGACCGAGGCCGACGAGATGAAGACGTACTGGCCGGTATTGCCGGTGAAGACGTCGAGATCGAGCTGCAGCTGCTCCGGCGTGAACACCATGAACTGGGCGACGACGTCGAAATGTTTGCCGGCCAGCGCCGACTTGTAGCTCGCGGGATCGCGCATATCGCCCACGATCGACTTCACGCCTGCAGGGAGCGCCGCATCGCGCTGGCCGCGGTTGAAGACCGATACATCGTGGCCGGCGGCAACCGCCTTCTCGACGCAGGGAAGCGAAATCTGGCCGGTACCACCGACGAAAAGCACTGAGCTCATAGCAATGACCTGATGGGCTAAGGAGGGCGCAAGGTGCTCCTCCAGCGCCCTGCTGTACGTACCTTAGCGCTGCGGAGCGCGTACGTCCAAGCTCGACCTTCGCATCGGCATGCGGGCGCCGTCGCTGAGCGTGGCGACCATGCGCCTGCGGTCGATGTAATCGAGGGTGGCGGATTCCCAGATCACGCCTTCAGGCGCAAGCTTCTTGATCTCCACCACGTCGCCGGGGCGGCACTGATCCAGGAAACGGGAACGTTGTTTCTGAGCCATGCAGGGAGGTTAGACACGCTAACCTGACAGTTGGCTGACAAGTTAGAGCACGGTTACTTGATAGAGGCGGGCGAGGATTTGTTCCTGGCCGAGTTCCTGCTCGAGGCCGGCGCGGTAGATGCGCCACCAGGCGGTGTCGACGTCCTTCACCATCACTTCGAAGATGGCGACGCGATCGTGGATGATGGCGCGGCTTTCGGGCTTCCAGGCGCCCTCGGCGGGCGATTGCAGGAAGGCGGTGACGCCGCCGAAGCGCTCGACCAGCTCGGACTTGATGCGTTCGAGCGTTTCGGCCGGGGTGGGCGTGCCGTCGGTCTTTTCGAGCGGGATGAAGAGTTCGACGACGAACATGGCTCAGCTCTTCAGCTTGTCGCGGATTTCGTCGAGGGCGAGGATGAAGCGATCGACCTCGCCGCGCATCGCCATGCGCTCGGCCGGGGTGAGCGCGGCGGCGCTGGTGCGCGGGCGGCTGACCAGTTCGTGCAGCGCCTCGATCTCGCGCTTCAGTCGGGTGAGGTCGCCAGTCGCGGGCAATTGAGGACTCCGAAGATGAGGCCACCCCTTAGCAGCGGGGCTATGGGATTCCTATATCATTGGTTGTGCAGCCGGCTCGAAAGGCAATGCCGGTGCTGCGATTTCTGTCTGGTCCGCCCGTTGGCGGAGAGGCAAGCAAATGGACCGCTCAGTTCCCACCAAACCCAACTATGCCGACGACCGCGAGTGGAAACGCGGCGTGTGGCTGATCGCCGGCATCACCTGTGTGCCGATGGCGCTGGTCGCCATTGCGCGGCTGATGATCGGCTAGTTCGGGGCACGGCCTTCAGCCAACCACGACGCTGTCATCCCTGCGAAAGCAGGGACCCCACTCGAAGCCTGCGCTGGTGGAGACGTGGGTCCCTGCTTTCGCAGGGATGACACTTGGTGGGTGTGGCTGACCGAGTGGGCAGGCCCTACCCCTCCACCGCATCGGCCTCGCGCATGCGATAACCCACGCCCGTTTCCGTCAGGATGTATTCGGGCTGGTCCGGGCTAGCCTCGATCTTCTGGCGCAACTGGCGGACGTAGACGCGGAGGTATTGGACGTCGGTGGTGGCGTCCCAGACGTGTTCGAGCAGGTAGCGGTGGGTGAGGACGCGGCCGGCGTGCTGCACCATGAGGCGCAGGATGTCGTATTCCTTGGGCGAGAGTTTCACCTCCTCGCCCTTCACGCGGACGATGCGGCGGACGAGATCGACCGTCAGGCCACCCGCGGTGAAGACCGGGCGTTCGCCCTGCTGGGCGAGGCGATGGCGAAGCGCTACGCGAATCCGTGCCACCAACTCATTCATGCCAAAGGGTTTTGTGACGTAGTCATCGGCCCCGAGCTCGAGGGCGCGAACGATGCCGGCTTCGTCGGTGCGGCTCGAGAGGATCACGACCGGAAGCGCGATGCCTTCGGCGCGCCATTTGGCCAGCAGGTCGTGGCCGTTCATGTCGGGCAGGCCGAGATCGAGCAAGATGAGATCGGGGCGTTCGCGCGCCAGTTCCTCGGAGGCGGCGCGGGCGTTGCCGGCTTCGATGATGGCGTAGCCCTGGCTCGATAGCCCGACGCGCAGCAGCCTGCGGATGGGCGGTTCGTCGTCGACGACGAGGATTTTCACGTCGGACGTGGTCATTTGAGGGCTTCCAGTCGGCTCGACAGCGGCATGCGGATGGTGAAGACGGCGCCGGTGCGATCGGTGCGGTTCGCCGCAGATATGGTGCCGCCCATGGCTTCGACAAAGCCGCGGCAGATGGAGAGGCCGAGACCGGTGCCGGCACGGACCTGATCGGCTTTGCGTACCCGGTAGAAGGTATCGAAGATGCGCTCGAGGTCTTCGGGCGGGATGCCCGGGCCCTCGTCGATCACCTGCAGGACGACGGCCTGGGTTTCGGCGCGGGCGGCGAGGCGGATGGCGGTGCCGGCGGGCGCGTATTTCGCCGCATTGTCGAGGAGGTTGAACAGGACCTGCTCGAAGAGGACCGGGTCGATGGCGACCATGGGCAGGTTGGCGGGGATGTCGGTTGTGACCTTGTGGGCGGCGAGGATCTTCGCGGCGCGCTGAAGGGCGGTGCCGGCGACGTCGCCGATATAGTTGAGGCCGGTATTGGGGACGGTGGCGCCCGACTCGATCTTCGTCATGTCGAGGAGGTTGGCGATGAAGCGGTTGAGGCGCTCGGACTCATCGATGACGGTTGCCAGCAGCTCGGCCTTGTCGGCCTCGGGGAGATCGGCCTGGAAATCGCGCAGGGTGCCGGCGGCGCCCATGATCGAGGCGAGCGGGGTCTTCAGGTCGTGCGAGATCGAGGTGAGGAGGGCGGAGCGGAGCTTGTCGGCCTCGGCGGCGAGGTTGGCGCGGTCGACATCGGCGACGAGCTGGATGCGCTCGATGGCGATAGCGGCCTGGTCGACCAGCGCATCGAGCAGGCGGCGCTCCTCGGGGGTGAAGAGCGGACCCTGCTTGTCGTTATCGAGGCCGATGACGCCGACGGCTTTGCGGCCGGTGCGGAGCGGCAGGTAGAGGCGCTTGGCGCCGGGCAGCGTGTCGGCGCCGCGGCCGGCGGTGCGGTCGTTCTCCCAAGCCCAGCGGGCGGCGGCGATATCGGCCTCGTCCATCTCGTCCTCGGGCGGATAGCCGGCCTTCACGGCGATGCTGTCGCCTTCGGGCAGGAGCAGGACGACGCGGACTTTCAGCATCGAGGCGACCTGGTAGGCGGTGGCCCAGAGCACATCGTCGAGCGTGCCGGTGCCGGCCAGCTTGCGCGAGAAGAGGTAGAGATCCTCGGTGGTGCGCGCCCGGCGCCGCACGGCGGAGGCCTGGCGCTGGACGCGGGCCGTGAGGTTGGATGCGACGAAGGCGACGCCGAGGAAGAAGGCGAGCGCGACGACCGAGGTCGGGTCGGAAATGTTGAAGGTGTAGAGCGGCTCGAGGAAGAAGTAGTTGAGCAGCAGCGCGCTGATCACCGAGGCGAAGAGCGCCGCGCCGATGCCGAAGGTGAGCGCCGCGCCGAGCACGGCGACGAGGAAAACGAGCGCGATGTTGCCGATATCGAGGACGCGATCCAGCAGCAGGCCGAACGCCAGCGCGACGGCGACGTAGCCGGCGCTCCAGAGATAGGGGACGGGCGAGAAGGCCCTCGTCTCCGCAGTGGCGAGCGGGGTGGCGGGTTTTGACTTTTCTTCGTTGCCGGAGATGACGTGGACGGAGATGTCGCCGGCGCGGCGGATGAGTTCGTGCGCGACCGAGCCTTCGAACAGTTCGCGCCAGCGGGGTTTGCGCGGCTTGCCGGTGACGATGTGGGTGACGTTGTTGGCGGCGGCGTAGCGGACGATTTCGGTGGCGACGTCGGTGCCGGGGAGGACAATCGCCTGGCCCCCGAGTTGCTCGGCGAGGCGGAGGGTGGCGGCGAGGCGGTCCTTGCCCTCCTCGGAGATGCCGGCCGAGCGGGTGGTTTCGACGCTGACGGCGACCCACGGGGCGCGCAGGCGATCGGCGAGGCGGCGGGCGTAGCGCACCAGCGCCGGGCCGCGCGGGTGGTCGTCGACCGCGACCAGCACGCGCTCCCCTGCCCCCCATGGGCCGGAAATGGCGTGGCTCTGCATGTGGCTCAGCAACTGGTCGTCGACGCGCTGGGCAGTGCGGCGGAGGGCGAGTTCGCGGAGCGCCGTCAGGTTGCCCGGGGTGAAGTAGTTCTCGATGGCGCGGCGGGCGGTGGCGGCCATGTAAATCTTGCCCTCGGCCATGCGCTTCAACAGGTCGTTGGGGGTGATGTCGATGACCTCGATGTCGTCGGCGCGGTCGATCACCGAGTCCGGCACGGTTTCGCGGACGGTGATGCCGGTGATCTGGGCGACGACGTCGTTGAGGCTCTCGACGTGCTGCACGTTCATGGTGGTGTAGACGTCGATGCCGGCCTCCAGCAGTTCCTCGACATCGAGATAGCGCTTGGGGTGGCGGCTGCCGGCAGCATTGGTGTGGGCGAGCTCATCGACCAGCACCAGCGCCGGGTGGCGGGCGAGGATGGCGTCGATGTCCATCTCGTCGAGCGCCTGGCCCTTGTAGTCGATGTTTTTACGCGCGACGATTTCGAGGCCGTGTAGCAGCGCCTCGGTATCCTTGCGGCCATGGGTTTCGACGACGCCGACCACCATGTCGACGCCGTCGGCGAGGCGGGCGCGGCCGGCCGACAGCATCTCGTAGGTTTTGCCGACGCCGGGGGCGGCGCCGAAAAACACCTTCAGCCGGCCGCGGGTTTCGCGGTCGGCTGAGGCGAGCAGCGCTTCGGGCGAGGGTCTCTCGGACATACTCAAGCTATGATGCCGTCGCCGCATCGAGCGCAAGATTGAGCTTCAGCACGTTCACCACCGGCTCGCCGATGAAGCCGAGCAGCGGGGCTTCGACATGAGCATCGACCAGCGCCTTCACCACCGCCTCGTCAAGGCCGCGGGCTTTCGCCACGCGCGGGACCTGGAAATAGGCCGCGGCGGGCGAGACGTCGGGGTCGAGGCCGGAGCCCGAGGTGGTGACGAGGTCGATCGGCACCGGCACGCCGGGGTTTTCGGCCTGGAGGGTCGCCGCGTCCGCCTTGATGCGGGCGATGAGGTCGGGGTTGGTGGGGCCGAGGTTCGAGCCCGACGAGGCGGCGGCGTCATAGCCCTTGCCGGCGGCCGAGGGGCGGCCGTGGAAGTAGTTCGGCTTGGTCCAGAGCTGGCCGATGAGCTCGGAGCCGATCACCTTGCCGTCCTGCTCGACGAGCGAGCCGTGCGCCTGGTGCGGGAACAGGGTCTGGGCGAGGCCGGTCATCGCGACGGGGTACAGCAGGCCGGTGATGATGGTGAAGGCGATCATCATGACGATCGCGGGTCTGATCTGACGGATCATGACTGGTTTCCTTATGCGAGCCCGATGGCGGTGACGGCCATGTCGATGGCCTTGATGCCGAGGAACGGCACGATGATGCCGCCGAGCCCGTAGACGAGCAGGTTGCGGGAGAGCAGCGCCCCTGCCCCGATGGCGCGGTATTTCACGCCGCGGAGCGAGAGCGGGATCAGCGCCACGATGATGAGGGCGTTGAAGATGATGGCTGAGAGGATGGCGCTTTCGGGCGTCGCCAGCCCCATGATGTTGAGGGCGCCCAGCTGCGGGTAGAAGGCGAGGAACATCGCCGGGATGATGGCGAAATACTTCGCGATGTCGTTGGCGATCGAAAAGGTGGTGAGCGCCCCGCGGGTCATCAGCAGCTGCTTGCCGATTTCGACGATCTCGATGAGTTTTGTGGGATCGCTGTCGAGATCGACCATGTTGCCGGCCTCGCGGGCGGCGACCGTGCCGGTGTTCATGGCCACGCCGACATCGGCCTGCGCCAGCGCCGGGGCGTCGTTGGTGCCGTCGCCGCACATGGCGACGAGCTTGCCCTTGGCCTGCTCCTCGCGGATGAGGCTCAGCTTGTTCTCGGGCGTCGCCTGGGCGAGGAAATCGTCCACGCCTGCCTCGGCGGCAATCGCAGCAGCGGTCATCGGGTTGTCGCCGGTGATCATCACCGTGCGGATGCCCATGCGGCGCAGTTCGGCGAAGCGCTCGCGGATGCCGCCCTTGACGATGTCCTTGAGCTGGACGACGCCGAGCAGCTTGCCGTCGCGCACCACGGCGAGCGGGGTGCCGCCGGCCTTGGCGATTTCGTCGGCGATGGTGCGGATGTCGCGCACCGCATCGGACGAGGTGGAATGGCCGACGGTGGCGAGCACCGCGTCCACGGCACCCTTGCGGATGGACGAGCCATCGACGTCGACGCCCGACATCCGGGTCTGTGCGGTGAAGGGCACGAAGGTGGCGTTGAGGCTCGCCATATCGCGGCCGCGGATGCCGTATTTCTCCTTGGCCAGCACTACGATCGACCGGCCTTCCGGCGTCTCGTCGGCGAGCGAGGCCAGTTGCGCCGCATCGGCCAGCTCGGCCTCGGTCACGCCCTTGATCGGGCGGAAGGAGGTCGCCTGCCGGTTGCCCAGCGTGATCGTGCCGGTCTTGTCGAGCAGCAGCGTATCGACGTCACCGGCGGCTTCCACGGCGCGGCCCGACATGGCCAGCACGTTGAAGCGCACGAGGCGATCCATGCCGGCAATGCCGATGGCCGAGAGCAGCGCGCCGATGGTGGTTGGGATCAGGGTCACGAACAGCGCCACCAGCACGACGAGCGGGATGTTGCCGCCGGCGAAGGCGGCGAAGCTCGGGATGGTCGCGGTGGCCATCACGAAGACCAGGGTCATGCCGGCGAGGAGGATGTTGAGCGCGATCTCGTTCGGCGTCTTCTGGCGCTCGGCGCCCTCGACCAGCGAGATCATGCGATCGAGGAAGGTCGAGCCCGCCGCCGCAGTGATGCGCACGCGGATCCAGTCCGACAGCACCTGCGTGCCGCCGGTGACCGCCGAGCGGTCGCCGCCCGACTCGCGGATCACCGGGGCGCTTTCGCCGGTAATGGCGGCCTCGTTGACCGAGGCGACGCCCTGGATGACTTCGCCGTCGGACGGGATGATGTCGCCGGCTTCGACCAGCACGACGTCCCCGACCTTGAGGCTGGTGCCGGGCACCATGGCGTAGGTCGAGTTGTCGGCCTCGAGCAGCTTGGCCATGGTTTCGGTGCGCGAGCGGCGGAGGGCATCGGCCTGCGCCTTGCCCCTGCCTTCGGCCACCGCCTCGGCGAAGTTGGCGAAGAGCACGGTGAACCAGAGCCAGATGACGATCTGGATGGAGAAGCCGAGGTTTCCCGCGCCGGTGAGGATGTCGCGGGCCAGCAGCACGGTGCTGAGTGCCGAGACGACGGCCACGACGAACATCACCGGATTGCGGGCGAGGCTCCGCGGGTCGAGCTTCTTGAAGGCGCCGCCGATGGCGGGCACCAGGATGCGCGAGTCGAACATGCTCGCAGACTGGGTCTTGCTCATGATTGTCTCCGAAGCATGGATCAGAAGGTCTGGCCGGCGAGCGTCGCGAGATGCTCCACCACCGGCCCGAGGGCGAGCGCCGGAAAGAAGGTGAGCCCGCCGACGATGACGATGACGCCGACCAGCATGCCGATGAACAGCGCGCCATGGGTGGGCAGCGTGCCCGCGCCGACCGGCACGGACTTCTTGCTCGCCAGCGATCCGGCCAAAGCCAAAGCCGGGATGATCACCAGGAAGCGCCCCATCAGCATCCCGATGCCGAGCGTGATGTTGTACCAGGGCGTGTTGGCGCTGAGCCCGGCGAAGGCCGAGCCGTTATTCGCCGCCGCCGAGGTGTAGGCGTAGAGGATTTCGGCGAAGCCATGCGGGCCCTTGTTCCAGATCGAGGCGGTGCCCGGCTCGATCACCACGGCAATCGCCGTGAAGCCGAGCATGGCGAGGGGCAGGCAGAGCACGGCGAGCATCGCCATCTTCACCTCCTTGGCCTCGATCTTCTTGCCCAGATATTCGGGCGTGCGGCCGACCATCAGGCCGGCAACGAAGATGGCGACGACGACGAACAGGATGATGCCGTAGAAGCCGGCGCCGACGCCGCCGATGATCACTTCGCCCAGCATCATGTTGATGAGCGGGATCATGCCGCCGAGCGCCATGAAGCTGTCGTGCATGGCGTTGACCGCGCCGCACGAGGCAGCCGTGGTGATCACCGCGAACAGCGCGGAAAGCGGCACGCCGAAGCGGACCTCCTTGCCCTCCATGTTGCCGCCATCGATGCCGAGCGCATGGACCAGCGGGTTGCCGGCGGCCTCGGCCCAGTAGCAGACAACGACACCGACGATGAACAGCACGCCCATCGCGGTAAAGATGGCCCAGCCCTGCTTCTGGTCACCCACCATGCGGCCGAAGACGTTGGTGAGGCCGGCGCCGATGACGAAGATCAGTACCATCGAGATGAGGTTGGTGAGGGCCGTCGGGTTTTCGAACGGATGCGCGGCGTTGGCGTTGAAGAAGCCGCCGCCATTGGTGCCGAGATACTTGATCATCATCTGGCTGGCGACCGGGCCCTGCGCGATCACCTGCTGGGCGCCGTCGAGCGTCGTCGCCGTGGTGTAGGCGTCGAAATTCTGCGGCACGCCCTGCCAGACGAGCACGAGCGTGCCGACGATGCAGATGGGCAGCAGCACGTAGAGCGCGGTCCGGGTCATATCGACCCAGAAATTGCCGACGGTCTTGCTCGATTTCCGCGAGAAGCCACGGATCACGGCGAGCGCGATGCCGACGCCGGTGGCGGCGGAGACGAAGTTCTGCACCGCGAGCCCGGCCATTTGGGTGAAGTAGCTCATGGTGGCTTCGCCGACATAGCTCTGCCAGTTGGTGTTGGAGACGAAGCTCGCCGCGGTGTTGAAGGCCAGCTCCGGCCCGACGCCGGGCATGTTCGCCGGGTTCAGCGGCAGCAGGTCCTGGAAGCGCTGGATGCCGTAGAGCAGCACGAAGCCCGCGAGATTGAAGGCGAGCATGGCGAGGGCATAACCGAACCAGCTCTGCTCCTCGTCCTCGCGCGTGCCGGCGGCCCGATAGAGGCCGCGCTCGATGGGCCGCAGCACGGGCTGCAGCCAGGTGCCCTCGCCGGAGAACACCCGCGTCATGTAGGCGCCAACCGGTTTCACCAGCGCGACGATGATGAGGCAGAAGACTGCGATCTGCAGCCAGCCAAGAATTGTCATGGCCGCCTCAGAACTTTTCGGGCCGCACCAGCGCGGCCACCAGGTAGACGACGAGGCAGAGCGTCACCGCCCCGCCGAGGATGTAGTCGAGCAGCATGGCGCCCACCTACAGCCGGTCACAGGCGACCGCATAGGCCGCCGTCAGCGCGAAGAAGCCCGCGCCAATGATGAGAACGAGGATGTCCATCGTCCAAAACTCCGAAATTTCACGGAGTGGGAGATGGACCCAAGGGCCATAGGGGTTCGAGACGGCCGGGGTGGGAGAGAAATAGGAAAGTCATAAGTGCGGGCGCGGCAACACCGCGATCGCGGGCATGCCTTTCGACGGAACCTAGCCCGCGGCGGCGGGGGCCGGGGCGCGTTTGAGGAAGCTGTTGTGGGAGGGGATGCCGAAGATCAGGGAGGTGTAGTGGGAGAAGCCGGACCACCACTCGCGCCAGGCGTTGATGTGGAAGTTGGCGGCCGAATGGGCGAGGAGGTCGAGATCGCGGCACACCATTTTCGCGCCGCCGCGAGCACCGTGGGCCGAGCCTGCGGGTGTGGTGATGAGGCCGAACTTCGCCGCCACCTCGTCGCGGAATGGCGTCGAGTCGCTCATCACGACAAGCGGGCCGGTTGCCTTGGGCAGGATGTGGTTTTCGATGGTGCGGAGCACGAGTTCGCGCCGGCTCGGGTTCAAGGCCTTCTCCGGGTTGTCGAAGAACCCGTCGCCGCAGCGGATCGAGAGCACGGAATATGGGCCGGTGAGGCCGAGGGCGGCCCGCTCGGAGACGTCGGGGGTGAAGGCGAAGAACTGGGCGGCGAAGGCGCGGGTGCTCTCGGGGAGTTCGGGCCGCTGCCAGTGGCCGAGATTGGTCGAGAGGTAGAAGTTCTCCTGCCCCTTGCGGGAGGCCGATATCAGTTCGGCCACGAGGCGGGCGTGGTCGGCGGCGACGAAAAACTCCGGCGCGGTGCGCACTGCCTCGGGCTCGCCCTGCCAGAATATCGGTGAGGATTGATCAATATAGCGGGCAAACTCGGTGCTGCTGATATCGGCGCGCACGTCCATCCCGAGCCGGGCGCCAATTTCGTGCAGATGACACAGGCCACGGATGTAATCACCAATGCCCGGCGGCGGATTGATCCAGGCATCCGCCGACTTGAAAACCTGAATAATCTTCACTTCAAACCCCTATGACCTGATGATGCCAAAGACGGCCGATCGCCACAAGGCGACACACCTGCCCCTGCCCGCCAGTTTGGGTGGCGGCAATATTGACATCCGCCCCCTCCTCCATCATATCCCTCCTCGGCTACTGGCGCCTGCCGCTCGCCGGGGGAACCCGATGGTGAAGTCCGGTCGTGGATGGCAATCCGCGAAATACGCATGATCGCTTCCTGTACTCAGGCGGTTCATGGCAATGCGGGCTCCCATGAGAAATTCCGCCTCAGCACATGAGGACGACATGACTTTCTCTCTCGATACTCCCAGCACCGCCTCGCTCAAGGCCGAGGCGAAGGCTCTGCGCGCCGAACGCGCCACCAGCGGCGCGCCGATCACCCATGGGGCGGCGCTCGAAGAAGTGGCGCGGGCCCACGGATTTCGCGACTGGAACACGGCGTCGGCGGCTATCCCCGAGCGGGTGGCGACGCCCGTGCAGGTGGGCCAGCGCGTCAAGGGCACTTACCTCGGCAATCCGTTCACTGGTCTCGTGATCGGCGTGAACCTCCTGAGCTCGATGCAGCACTATGAGGTGACGGTGAAGGCCGACCAGCCCATCGACGTCTCGAAGTCGAAACTGATGGGGCCGATGTACCGGCACCGGCTGCGTTCGACGGTGGACCTGCATGGGGTGTCGGTGTCGCATACCAGCGATGGCGAGCCGCATTTGAGGATCCGGCGGATCTAGTGCGGCGCAGGCGGGGTTGGGTTGCCATTCATCGGCAAGTGCCGATAGAGTGGCGGCCTTACCTCCGCGGGCGCCCTGCCCGCCCCTTTCCCTGCAGCAACACGAAAAATCGCTAATGCCCGCACAGAACAAGCCGATCGAGCTTTATTACGCCGCCACGCCCAATGGGCGGAAGATCACCATCATGCTCGAGGAGCTCGGGCTGCCCTACAACATCACGCCGATCAATATCGGCCGCGGTGACCAGTTCAAGCCGGAATTCCTCGAGATTTCGCCCAACAACAAGATCCCGGCGATCGTCGACCCCGAGGGGCCGGATGGCGAGCCGGTGTCGATCTTCGAGTCGGGGGCGATCCTGAAGTACCTCGCCGAGAAGTTCGGCAAGTTCTACGGCAACACCTCGCGCGAGCGCATCAAGATCGACGAGTGGCTGTTCTGGCAGGTCGGCGGTTTCGGCCCGATGCTGGGGCAGAACAACCATTTCTCGCGCTATGCGCCCGAGAAGATCCCCTACGCCATCAAGCGCTACCAGGATGAGGCGCACCGGCTCTACCGCGTCCTCGATACGCAACTGCAGAATTCGGCCGCGGCGGGCGGCGAGTATGTGGCAGGTGAATACTCGATCGCCGACATGGCGATTTTCGACTGGTCGCGCGGCTCGGACAATCACGGCATCGCGCCCGGTGAGTTCGCGGCGTTCGAGGCCTGGCGGCAGCGCGTGACCGAGCGGCCAGCGGTGGCCAAGGCGCTGGCGATCACGCTCGACCCGGCGCAGAACATTTCGGTCCAGACCGACAAGGACGCATTCAAGATCATGTTCAACCAGCGCTGAGGCGCCGGTACACAGATCATTCACGAGGCGGACGCCGCGAGGTGCCCGTCTCCAGAAAAACCGCTTGCCCATCGCCGGGTGAGCCGCTATGCGAGCCGACGACGGAGAGGTGGCCGAGTGGTCGAAGGCACGCCCCTGCTAAGGGCGCAGACCTCAAAAGGGTCTCGTGGGTTCGAATCCCATCCTCTCCGCCACTTCCCATTCGATCTGGTTTGTTTTCCGGCGAACGCTGCGCTTAGAGTGCTTGCGGCCGTGTGGCGACAGTAACGGGAACACGAATGGCCGGCGAAACGGTCACCATTGGCCTCATCTCGTTCAACGCCGCCGATACGCTCGAGCGGGCGCTGGCGTCGGCGCTGGCGCAGACACACGCGGCAATCGAGGTGCTGATCGTCGATGATGCGTCGACCGACGAGACCCCGGCGCTGGCGCAGCGTCTGGTGGAGGCACATCCGGGCATTCGGCTCATCAGGCGAGCGAGCAATGGCGGTGCGGCGGCCGCCCGCAACGATGTGATTGCCGAGGCGCGCGGTGCGTTCATTGCCTTTTTCGACGACGACGACGTCAGCGATGCACGGCGGGTCGAGCTACAACTGCGTCGCCTCACCGAGTACGAGCGACGGGTCGGCGCCGGGATCGTCGTCTGTCACACGGCGCGCCATCAACGCTATCCGGACGGGACTTTGCGGACCGAACCGACCATGGGGGCGAACCTGGATGAACCCGCGCCGCAGGGGTTTGCGGTGGCGCGGCGCATCCTTGCCGGGACGCCGCTACGGAATGGCTACGGCTCGGTCGCGACCTGCTCGCAGTTGGCGCGGACCGATACATTGCGGCGGCTCGGCGGGTTCGATCCGCATTTTCGGCGCAGCCAGGACACCGAACTCTGCATCAGGCTCGCCAAGGCCGGCGCACATTTTGTCGGGATTGCCGAGCCGCTTGTCGAGCAGACCATGACCCGGACTTCGGACAAGAGCATCGAGCGAGAACGGCAGAATTGGCTGATGCTGGCCGACAAACACCGCGACGTGTTCGTGAGCGAGGGCGAGCGCGACGCCTGCCGGAGATGGATCAACCTCAGACACGACTGGCTGTCGCGGCAGCGCGGAGCGTTCTGGAAACGGCTGTTCCTGCTGGGGCTCGTCCGGCCGGGGTTTACGGCGATGCGAGCGTGGATGTCGCTGCGCAACCTGCGGGCCAACGCCGTATTTTCGCGCTTCCATCTCGGTCGCTGACATGCGGATCGAGTACCTCACGACTGCGCTCCAGATCGGCGGGGCCGAGAAGGTGGTTTTCGACCTCGCCACTGGGATGAAGGCACGCGGGCACGACGTGAGCGTCACCAGCCTCATCGCGCCCACCGCTTACGTGGAGGAACTCGGCCGCGCCGGTATTGAGACCCGGTCGCTGGGTATCGACCGAGCCAGGAAGGATTTTGGGCAGGTTGCCGCTGCACTGCTCGCCTACCGTCGAGACGTGGCGAGGCGACAGCCGGCGCTGGTGCATGCCCACATGGTGCACGCCAACCTGTTCGGCCGGGCCGCCATGGCTTTCCGGCCGTTGCCCCGGCTGATCTGCACGATCCACAATACCGACGAAGGCGGGCGGTTGCGCGACCTCGCCTATCGGCTGACCAACTGGGCCAGCGATCTCGACACGACGATCAGCGAGGCCGCGACCAGGCGGTTCGTCTCCGATCGCGTGCTGCCGCCCGGCACCCGCACCATTCACAATGGGGTCGACGTTCCGATGGCTGTCGAACGTCGTTCGGCGGCGGGAACGGGCTTCCGCTGGCTGGCGGTCGGACGGCTGGAGCCGCAGAAGGACTATCCCATGCTGCTGGCCGCCATGGCGCGGGTGCCCGGCTCAACCCTCAGCATTGCCGGCGACGGCTCGTTGCGCGCCGCACTCGAAGCAGAGGTGCGCGAACTGGGGCTTGGCGATCGTGTGCGCTTCCTCGGCACGCGAACCGACATGGCGCAGCAATACGCCGGCCACGATGGCTACGTGCTGTCTTCGGCCTGGGAGGGATTTGGGCTTGCCCTCGCGGAAGCCATGGCGACGGGCTTGCCGGTTGTCGCGACGCGGTCGGGCGGCCCGCAGGAAATCATCGGTGACGACGGCGGCGGCTTGCTCGTGCCGGTGGGCGATGTTGCGGCGCTCGCGACGGTGATGCACGCGGTCGCCCGCATGTCGTATGCGGCCCGAGCCGAGATGGGCCGCAAGGGTCGCAGCCGGATCGTGACAGCCTTCAGCCGGAAGGCCATGCTCGATCGCTGGGAAGCGGTCTACGGCGAAGTTGCCGCCCGTGGCTAAAGGCCGAGGGCGGCGAGGGTTCGGGCGGTCGCGGCGTTAACGTCGAACCTCTCCTCCGCCAGTTCGCGGCCGCGCTGGCCCATGCGCTCGATGAGGCCCGGTTCGCGGACGAAGGCCAGCATGGCTTCCGCCAGTCCATCGGGGTTGCGGGGCGCCACCAGCAGGCCGTTCTCACCGGCGATGACGGTGTCACGGCACCCGGGCATGTCGGTGGTGATGACGGCCCGTCCGACGGCCATGGCTTCCTGGATCGAGCGCGGCACCCCTTCGCGATAGTACGAAGGCAATACGAACACGCTCGCAGCCCGCAGCCAGGACTGAACCGGAACGTGTCCCGGCCACTCGATGAGCCCTTCTTCGACCGCGCTGAGCATCTGGCCATCGGACACCGCACCGCCCCTTTCGGTTTGCCCCAGCACCACGAATTTCACGTCGGGGTGCTGGGCCCGGACAGAGCGGGCGGCATCGAGGAACTCGAACACGCCCTTTTCGCGCAGCAGGCGGGAGGCGAACAGGAAGGTCAGGGGATCGCTGACGGGCGGAACCTGCTGCCATGCTTCCAGGTCGACGCCGATTCCGCCGATCACCTCGGCAACGGCGCCCGAAACAACGCGCTGCGCCGTGAACTCGGCGAGGTCGTCCCGGTTGAGAAAGAGGGTCCGCGTGGCTCGACCCAGCGCCAGCCGGTAGAGCGTGGTGACGAGGCGCTGCAAGACCGGATGGCGCGCACCCGGCACGTCGACAAAGATCCGCCCAAGCCCTTCGATGAGCGCATAGCGCTCGGGAACACCGGCGAGCCATGCCGCCAGCGTGCCGAGGATGACCGGCTTGACGGTGAAAGTGAGGACCTTGTCGGGTCGAATCGCCTTCAGTGCCCGGAATATCTGGACTCCCGACGCCACGTCGCTGAACGGGTTGATGCCGCTGCGTTCGAGGGAATAGCTCACCGGGATGGCGCCGAGGTCGCGCAGGGCAGCCTCGTCGCGTGGTGTCATCCCGGGGGCCATGGCGAACACCTCCACGCCCCGCGCAACGAGACCGGAGATGAGGGACCCGCGAAAGTTGAGCATGGCGAATGCCTGATGCCCGATCAGCGCCAACCTCATGCCAGTTGGTCCATCGCCATTGCTATCGTCCCGCGAACTCGAACCGAACGCTGCTTCTGGGCGGCAGGTCGCCCAGCATCACCAGGTCGTTCGGGGCTATCGGGAGGGGCTGCCCGTGGCCATCGGTGAGGGCCCTGCCCCGTGGCCCGCGCAGGGACACATCGGCAATCGGTCGGTCACCGTGGTTCCAGACTTCGACCGAGCCGTCTTCGACGCGCAATTCGGTGTCGCGGAACGCCGACAGCCGGTCGAGGATATCGGAGCCGGGGGCCGACCAGGGGCTTCTCGCCGCGATAGCCTTCAGCACGCGTTCGATGTCGGCTCGCAACCGCCGCGTTTCCGGGTCGAGCCAACCGATGGCGAGATGCGCATAAACCAGGGCCGTGCCGCGATTGGCTTCGAGTGCGGCGACGGCTTCGGGCGTGAAGGCGGCGACGAAGCCGTCGCCGGTAGACGGCAACACCCGCGAACGCACGAAGGCCCGCTCGATCCCGTATTTATCGCGAGCCCGTGGCGAGAGCGGCCCTTCGGGATCGGACAGGACATCGAGTTGCCGCGCACGATCTCGCGGAAAGTCGGTCTCATCGTCGCACACCCAGACCCAGCAGCCCGAGCGATTGAGCAGATCAGTGTTGAAGTACTCGCTCGCCTTATCCGATCCTAGGCGCGCCTGCGCGTCGAGCTTGTTGCCGGGGGAGTGCTCGACGTACATGCGCGCCGGGACGCCGAAGACATCCTCGAAGTAGGCGAAGGCCCGCGCCACCTCCGTTCGGACGCTCGAGGTTTCGCTCGGCGTGTGCAGGGCGATCTCGTGGCCGCGCTCCCGCAGCGCGCGGTAGAACTTCTGCTCTTCGGGGTCTTCGAGCGGGACGGCGACCGGTGCCGCGAACGGGTCGGTGCTCAGCCATTGCCGCCAGACGGATGCCGGGTCGTGGCGCGCCACTCTGCCCAGAACGGAAATACTGTGACCGTGATCCTGAAGCCCAGTTCTTCGAGTGCATCCATCAGCGGGGCGAGGCGGCGGCTATAGCCAGAATCGGCGTCGTGAATGAGGGTGAAAGCGAACGATTTCCCCGAGGGGTAAGGCGACAACCGCCACTCGGCCGTTTCCGGTTTCCCTGTCTTGCTCCCGAACCGTCGTGCAAGACGGTTCAGGGCGCGGATCGCGCCCTGCAGTTGCATTGTCGTTCGGCTTCCCGATGCCCTCAAACCTACGCTATAAGTCCAAAGACAAGCGCAGCCCCTTGGATACAGTATGCCGAAAAGCCGCATTTGCCGCCAGCATTTCAGCGCCGAGGCGCGTCGCACTTACGCTTGGCGGGCTTTCGACTGTCATTTCGGCAACACAGCGCCATGAACGATTTGCGGAAACTTGGCGCCGGGGGCACCCGCCTGACGGTGGATGTCATTATTCCTACACGCAACCGGGTGGGCTATCTCGAAGAATGCATCAGTAGTGTCGCCCGCCAGACCCTGCAGCCCGACAGGGTCCTCGTGGTCGATGACGGGTCGACCGATGGCAGCCTCGAACTGCTGCACAAGCTGGCGGCGGAATGGGACCGACTGGTCATTATTCCCAATGCCACATCGCGCGGCGTTTCGGCGGCCCGTAACATTGCGCTTGCGCGTTCGACTGCGGATCTCATTGCCGTGATCGACAGCGACGACAGCTGGGAGCCCGACAAGCTGAGGCAGCAGGTCGCGCTGTTCACGCCCAACCGGCCCGACCTCGGCCTCGTCTATTCCGGTTTTCGGCGCGTCGGTTCGGATGGCCTGCCGCTCGACATGCCCATCATCATCCCGGACAAGCGCGGCTGGATTTTCAACGAGCTGCTCGAGGGTTTTCAGTCCATCGCACCGACCACGATGGTGATGCGGCGCGACCTGCTGGTTCAGATCGGTGGGTTCGACGAAACGCTGATCCAGGCAGAAGACCGTGACATCACCCTCAAGCTGGCGCGCATCTCGGAATTCGACTGCATCTCCGCGTCCCTGGCCAATTACCGCGTGCATCAGGGCAGCATGTACGAGACGGCGATGAAGCATGAGCCCGACATGATCCTGTTCCAGCGCCTGCGGGTCTGGAACCGGTGGACTAGCGACAGCGAACCCGTATTGAAGCGGTTTCGCCGCGAGGCCGTGGCGGCGGCGTCACCGCTGAGCTTCTTCTGGCCACGCACCGGGCTTTATCACCGGCTTCGACGCAGCGAACTGGCGCTGGCGCGCGCCCTGTTTCCGACCCCGCGCAGCTATTTCCCGCCGAGCCGGCAGCGGGTGAGGCTGCGACTGGACCTGGCGCGGGATTTCGTCGCGCGCCGCATCGTTGCCAAAAGCCCGGCGCTGCTCCGCATGGCCCAACGGTTCGGCAAGCTGCGCAACTTTCCTGCCCCTCGCGACCCAAGCTGACCCGAGATGACCAGCGATGTCACCGCCGTCGTCCTCACCACCGGAGAGGCGACCACCGAAGACGCGATCGCCAGCCTTGGACGCCAGTCGCTGCCGGTGGCCGAGATCGTTACCGTTCGCGATGTTCGTCCGTTCCACCGCGCCCTCAACCAGGGCGCGATGGCGGTGAGTACGCCCTACTTCGTGCAGGTCGATGCCGACATGGTGCTCGATGCCGGATGCGTCGCGGCGTTGCGGGCGGGGATGGGCAAGACGACGGGCGTGACCGTTGGCCACCTGCGCGACCCGCTGCTCGGCGACATCGTCGGAGTAAAGCTCTACCGGACGCAATGTTTCAGCGAGGTCGGATTCCGCGACACGATCAGTCCGGACACGCAGTTCGCCGAGGACCTCGCCGCGGCGGGCTGGTCGACGCGCTTCGTCGGCGGCCATGGCAGCGGACCGTCGCGCAGCTACGGCACGCTGGGAGAGCACCGGCCCGACTACGCGCCGGCCTACACCTATCGCAAGCACCTGATGGAAGGGCAGCGCTACCGCCATCGCAACGCGATCGGCGGCTTCCGCGGCCATCTGCGACGGTTGGAACTCAGCGATCATCCGGTGGCGCTGATCGCACAGGTCGCCCTGGCGCGCGGCTTCTTTCGGCGGACCGATGTGGACGCGCTCGGGCTCGAGGCTGGCAACGATGAATACGCGCGCCTGGCGGAGTTTCTCAATGCAGCACCGATGGCAAACAAGGGACTGCCGCAGCCCGGGCGCACTCCCTTGCGATCGGCATTTGTCGAGTGGTTTGCCCTCGGCGATAGTGCCTTTGCGTCCGGCGACGGAGCTGCGTTCCGCAGCTACATGCAGGCGTTGAACGATGATCCGGCGGCGGTACCCGCCTGGCCGTTGAAACTATCGCTTTGCCAGGGACTATTTCCGCCGGCTGGCGAAATCGGCGGGGCCGAGCAGGCCTTCGCCTTTCTCGAGCCCTACCTTGCCGGCCGGTTCAAGGGGCTCGACGATCTCAACGTCCTTACCGATCGCATGTTCGACTATGCCCGATCCGCGGGCCTGTCGCGCTTTACCCTCGCGCCGCCCCACGAAGGGGAGTACCGGCGGACCAAGGGAGCCGGTTTCGAGCGAACCGGTGCCGTCATCGCCGCCCGCTTCGAAGCGAACGGCCGGCCGCGCATTGGTTTGCCGTTGCGGCCGTTCGGGCACATCGTGTGCCCCGATCCGGAGCGGCTCGAAGGGCTGGCCTGGTGCCTCGATGCGCTCAAGGCCGGCTACACCACGGCTCATGTACCGACCAATAGTGCGAACCCGGTCCGCAGCCTGCCGCTGCTGGTGGCGCAGCAGCTTTTCGACCGACTGGGCGGCAGCCGGTTGCTACCCAAGCAACGTCCGTTTCCCGACCTTACGCCGCTGGTCGCCGCGCGTCCGCCGGCCTACACCGTCGCCGGCCGGCGCATCCTCATGGCGACGCAGGATCTCGGCCGCGGCGGCAGCGAGCGCCAGATGGTGGCGGTCATCGAAGGCCTGGTGAACCGGGGCTACGACGTTCGCGTGATCAGCCTCAACCGCCTCGACGACGGGAAGCCAAGCTACGAAGCCGAGATCGAGCTGCTCGGGGTGCCGGTCGAATACGCCGAAGACGAGCTCGGCATGCCCGAACCCGTGGAACTGACAAGCGAGGGCAAGGCGGTGCTGCGGCACGGATTGCCTGTGTGGCTCGGCGACCGCATGGCTCCGATCCAGCGTGCCATCATCCGGCATCGGCCGGAGGTCGTGCATAGCTGGCTCGACGCGACGGGCCTCGCTGCCGGGGTCGCCGGTTGCTCGCTCGGCGTGCCCCGTACCATCATCCACCAAGGCAGCATGGCCATCGTACGTCGCGGCAACCCTGCCAGCGAGGCAATGCGGCGGACATATCTCGCGCTCTCGGCCAACAGCTCGATCACCATCGTCAACAACTCGCTCGCGGGCGCACGAGACAATGAGGCCTGGATCGGCCTTTCCGCCGAGACTATCGGATTGATCTACAACGGGTTCCTGCCCGGGTCGGCCCGCGTACCTGCGGCTGAGGAGGTCGCGGCGTTGCGGCGGTCGCTGGGATTGACCGAAACGACCCGCGTCGTCGGCACCGCGATGCGGTTCGTCAAGGAGAAGGATCCCGAACTGTGGATCGCCACGGCCGCCGCCATCAGTCGGATAGCCCCTGACGTGCGCTTCGTGATCTTCGGCTTCGGCTCGCTCGAGGGCGTAATGCGGAGCCAGATCGAGCAGCATGGACTGCAGAACGCCATCGTCATGGCCGGCCCGACCGCGGATGTCGGCCTCGCCTACTCGGCGATGGACGTGGTGTTGATGACGTCGGGGATCGAAGGTTTGCCCAACGTGATGATCGAGGCGCAGGCGGTCGGGCGGCCAGTGGTCTCGACCGACGTCGGAGGCACGCGAGAGGCTCTCATCGAGGGCGTCACCGGAACGGTCGTCGGCAAGCGTTCGCCGAAGGTGCTGGCACGTGCCGTCGTCGACATCCTCGACGATGACACCTTGCGCCGGAGGGTGCAGACGGCGGGGCCGGAGTTCGTCGCGGCGCGCTTCGGGCTCGATCGCATGATCGAAGATGTCCTGCGCTATGCCGGTTTTGACGGCTGAAACCCACCTTTCCAGCGGCGATCCTCGAAGTCGAAGCCACGCCGGAAATGCAGAGCTCGCAGGGCGAGGAACCGCCTCTCCTGCACCGATGAGCTGAGCTGCAACCGGTCGAGCCAGGTCAGCCGGGGGCGGGACACCGGCCGGCCGTGAGCATGCATGATGTAGGCCCGCCCGCGTCCGCCACGGAATGAGCGGCGCACCAGCGCCTTCTCGCTCCAATGCTCGGGCGGCACGAGGTGATCGACGCGCGGATCGCGGGTGAACCAGTTGCGTGCGCCCGTCGTCCGGGCGAGGCGGAAACAGAACTCAGTTTCGCTGCCCATGGGGTAGTCGGCGTCGTCGGCGTTGGGTCCGATGTTCTCGTCGAAGCGATGCCCGGCATCGAGCACCCTGCCCCGCACCGCCATGTTGGCGCCGTAGAACTCTCCGGGCCCGACCTCGCCCTCCGCCAGGTCGCGCACACCGAACATCATTGTGTAGGTCTCGGACGAGTTCACCAGCCAATCCGGCAGCGGGACCTCGAAGACAGGCGATATGCGGCCGCCGAAAAGGTCGAACTCGGGATGCTGGTCCAGCATCCTTTCCCAGGCGACGAGAAAATCGGGATCGGGCAGGACGTCGTCGTCGGTGAACACGACCATATCACCCGCTCGGGCCGTTAGTCCGAGATTGAGGGCCCGGTTCTTGCCGGCCCGCGGTTCGCTCATCACCCGAAGGGGGAGGCGCGCGCGGTAGCGGTCCAGGATTGCCGCGGAACCGTCCGTGCTGCCATTGTCCACAACGATCAGTTCCCAACCGACCGCTGGCGCCTGCTGCTCCAGGTAGCGACTCAGCGTCCGGTCGAGCACGCGCTCGCCGTTCCGCGTCGCCATCAGCACCGACAGCCGAACATCCCGCATCTGCCGCCCCTCCTCCGGCGCCTCCAGTTGTCGAGCGCGGGAGCGGAAGTCAACCGGGTCCCGGCCTTGGGGCCCAGCCGATGAGTTCGGCGGCTTTCGACAGGTTGTGCTCGCGGCCGGTTTCGTCGCCGACGATGAACAGCGGCTGGTAGCCCGGGGCGGAGGCGGCGATGGCGTTGACGGCACCCAGATAGGCGTTGGCGAGATCTTCCTCGTCGAGGGGATAGACGTAGCTGCCGTCGCCGGCGCGCTGCGGGTTGGCGCGCTGGGCGAGGTAGTCGGCGCGGCGGCGCGGGCCGCTGATACGCAAGCCGATGATGCTCATCTGAAACCAGTGGGCGAAATAGGTGCAGATCTGTTCGCCCACCCCCTTGGTGAGGCCGTAGACCGAGGGCGAGTCGAGCGGCACCACCGCCTCGCTCTCGTAGCGCTCGCGGCCACGGAAATGGACGCTCATCGAGCTCGTGTAGACACCGCGCTTCAGCCCCGCCTCCTGCGCCAGATAGAGGAACAGGTGCAGGGCCTTGGTGTTGAGGTCGTAATTGTTGAGGATCGTCTCGACGTCCTGATGGGTGGACATGCCGCCCTGCCCATTCCGCATCGCGAGCCAGACGAAGGCATCGACATCGGCGAGCGCCCGACGAATGTCAGCGGGATCGAGCACCGAGCCCTGCACATACTCGACGCCCGGAATGGCGGCCGAGGGCGGGGCGAGGTCGAAGACGCGGAGCGTGTGATGCGGCTGCAGGTACGGGACGATCAGTTGCCCCACATGGCCTGCGCCACCGACGAGCAACAGCCTCATGGCTTCTCTCCGTAGCCGAGCACCTTGATGCCGAGATCGGCGGCCACCTTGTGGAACAGCGCGCCGACATCCGGCAGCTCCTCGGACGAGTTGCCTTCGGCGATCATCGGGTAGTCGGGATCGAGGCGTTCGAGCCGGGCAAAGAGGGTGGGGAAATCCATCAGACCCTTGCCCGGGCAACCGTCCTGCAGGTGGACCGAGAGACGGTTCTCGACCCACACATCCTTGGCGTGGGCGCTGCAGATGTGGTGGCCGAGGAGGTCGAAATGGGCATTCAGTGCCCCGCCGGTGTCGTAGATGGTTTCGAGACTGATCCAGTTGGCGGAATCGTAGTCGCAGCGCACCCAGGGCGAATCCACCGCATCGAGGATGCGGGCGGCAATCTCGGGCGTGCGCGGCGTCACCAACTGGTGCGACTCAAGGCTGAGCATCACGCCCGCGTCCTCGGCCGCTTGGGCGCACTCCTTGAGCGAGAGGATGAGCTGGGATTCCGCCGCTGCCGTCCAGTTGTCGGGGTGCGGGAACCATGGGCCGGCCGCGTTCATCGAGCCCGGCCCGGTGTCGATGCCGCGAGCGCCCATCCAGCCCGCGAGTTTCAGCGCGCCCTGCAGGACGCGGACCGACTGCGCCCGCGCTGTGTTGTCGGAGGTGACGAGGTTCTGCCAGTAGCCGGTCGACTGGAACAGGTAGAGACCTTCGTCGGCCAGCAGCGACTTCAGCCGCAGCGCGTCGTCGCGCGAGGTGGTCAGCGGATCATTGTCGCGGAAGCGGGTAAAGATGCCGGTGAACCCGGCGTCGCGGACGCGCGCGCACATGGCGGCGTCGATGTCGTTCATGTTTGCGGGCAGGAAGCACCCGCTCATCCCAAGTCGCATGCTGGACCTCTGTCCGGTTCAAACTGATTGACGCACTGCCGCAGTGGCCGGTTCGCGAAAGACCGCCGCAATATCGTCGCCCTGCATCAACGGCGCGTCGCGATAGAGGAAGCAGGTCGCGAGGCGGCCGTCGGGCGTGTATTTGCCCGGCGGGTTGTCCCAGCACTGCTCCATCACATGCGGGCAGCGCGGCGCGAACTTGCAGCCATTATTGGCGCGGCTAGCGTTGGCCTCGGTGACCGGAATCTCCTCGCCACCCCAGGCCTTGGAAAGGTCGGGCAGCGGGATCGAGGAGACCAGCAGTTGCGAGTACGGGTGCTTGGGCGCGCCGATCACCTGCTCCACCGGCCCGGCCTCGGCGACGGTGCCGCGGTAAAGCACCACGATATTGTCGCATATCTGGAAGGCGGTGGTCAGGTCGTGAGTGATGTAGACGATCGAGATGCCGAGCTCGCGGTTGAGCGTGCGCAGCTCATCGAGAATGGTCGCCCTCAGCGAGGCGTCCACCATCGACACCGGCTCGTCGGCGACAATCATTTTCGGCCGCAGCAGCACGGCGCGCGCCACCATCACTCGCTGGCGCTGCCCGCCGCTGAGCTCGTGCGGAAACCGCCCCAGCGTATCCTGCGGGCGAAGGCCGACGCGCTTCAGCGCGTCCTCGATCAGCGCCTGGGCCTTGGCCTCGGTGTCGGCGAGGCCGAAGCGCTTCACCGGCGTCGTCAGCACATTGTCGATGCGGTAGAACGGGTTGAAGACCTCGAAGGGGTCCTGGAAGACCGGCTGGACTTCGCGCCGGAACGCCTGCTTCTCGCTCGCCGACATCGTCGCGATATTCTTGCCGCGATACTCGACCGTGCCTTCGGTGGGGTCGATGAACCCCAGCATCATCCGCGCCAGCGTTGTCTTGCCCGACCCGGATTCGCCGGCGATCGCCGTCATCGACGGCTCGCTGTCGCTGAGCGTCATGGTCACGTCGTCGAGGGCCGTGAACGATCCGTAGCGCTTGGTGACGCCCTTGGCTTCAATCAGCGCGCTCATGCGTGCAACTCCCGCGTGGCCCGCGCCGGCAGCGGCGGCAGTTCCTTGTGGTCAGGGTAGAGGTGGCAGGCAGCCAACTGGCTCGGCCCCACCTCCTGCAGCGCCGGCGTCTCGCTCCGGCAGCGGTCGAAGGCGAAGGGGCAGCGCGGATTGAACGAGCAGCCGGCCGGCAGGTTGACCAGCGGCGGCGGCAGCCCGGGGATGCCGACCAACGCCCGCTTCACCTCGATGCCCGGCAGGCTCTCGACCAGGAGCTTCGTATAGGGATGCTTCGGCGCCTCGATCATCTGCCGCACCGGGCCAATCTCGACGATCTTGCCCGCATACATCACGCCCACCGTGTCGGCGAACTGGGCGATGAGGCCCATGTCGTGCCCGATCAGCACCACCGCCGCGCCGAGGCCATCCTGCAGGCGGCCCAGGGTCTGCATCACCTGGCGCTGCACCACCACGTCGAGCGCCGAAGTGGGCTCGTCGGCGACGATCACCTTGGGCGAAAGCGAGGTGGCGATGGCCATGGCGGCGCGCTGCTTCATGCCGCCGGACAATTCGTGCGGGTAGCGCTTCGCGACTTCGGGGGCAAGGCCGACCTGCTTCAGCAGTTGCTGCACCCGCGCATCGAGCTCGGCTCGCTTCATGCCGGGCTTGTGGGCGACGATCGCGTCGATCATCTGCTCGTCGAGCTTCATCACCGGGTTCAGCGAGCTCATCGCGCCTTGCGGCATCAGCGCGATATCGCGCAGCCGCACCTCGCGCAGTTCCTTCGCTGACAGCTTCAACAAGTCCTGCCCGTCGAGCTCCACACTGCCCGACACGATCCGTCCCGGCGCGCGGGTCAGGCGCATCAGCGCCGTCGCCATCGTCGTCTTGCCCGATCCGCTCTCGCCGATCAGCCCGAGCCGCTCGCCGGGCCTGAGCGAAAACGACACATCGTTCACCGCCTTGGCCGGGCCCTTACCGGTGTCGTAGTGGACGTTGAGGTCCTTCACCACGAGGATCGGCTTCTGCGTCATGTCGACGGCCATCAGCGCCTCGCCAGTCGTGGGTTGGCGAACCGGTCGAAGCCGACCGAGGTGAGGAACAGCCCGATGAAGATGAGCGCGATCATCACGATCGGCGGCCCCCACCACCACCAGTAGCCGCGCAGCACCGCGGCCGATTGCTGGCTCCAGTAGATGGTGTTGCCGAGCGTCATCTCTTCGAGTGCGCCGAGCCCCAGGGCCTCGAGCCCGATCACGGCGAGGATGGACCCCGACACGGTGCCGACGAAGCTCGCGACGATATAGGGCATGAGGTTGGGCATCACCTCGCGGAAGAGGATCTCCCACGGGCCTTCGCCGTTCACCCGCGCCACCTCGACATAGGCCTTTTCGCGGATGGTCAGCACCTGCGCCCGCACCGTGCGGGCGGTGAACATCCAGCCCAGCGACGCCACGACCAGCGCCATCACGAAGGTAGTCATGCGGTCGATATTGCCGGCGATGATGACGAGGATGGCGATGGCCGGCACGGTCAGGAGCGAATCCGAGATCACGCGGATCACCGCGTCGATCCAGCCGCCGAACTGCCCGGCGATGAGGCCGAGCGCCGTGCCGAAGCCGACGCCGATGAACCCGGCGATCAGCCCCATCTTCAGCGTGTTGGGCGTCGCGTAGATCAGCAGCGTCCACATGTCCCGGCCCTGCGAGTCGGTACCGAGGAGGAAATCCGGGCCCGGCGGCTTGCGCGGCCGTACCGCGCCGACCTGCGCATGGGTCGGATCGACGAAGAACGGCCCGATAATGCCGAACAGCACGATGGCGAGGAGGATGCCGAGCCCCACCAGCAGCAGCGGCGAAATCCGCCCCTGCTCGTAATTGCGTTTGAGATTGGCCCAGAAGCGGTTCATCGCCGGATCCTCGGGTCGAGCAGTGGATAGATCAGGTCGACGATGAAGAGCAGCACCGCCAGCGAAACGATGAGCATCAGCACCACGCCCTGGATGACGAAATAGTCCTGCCCGCGGATCGCCACGTAGAGCAGCGAGCCGAGGCCCGGATAGTTGAAGATCACCTCGACCAGCACCGCGCCGGAGACCACGGAACCGAGCGAGAGGGCCAGCGCGGTCACCTGCGCCAGCAGCGCGTTGCGCATGCCGTACCAGACGAAAATCCGCCGCGGATGGAGGCCCTTGGCCTCGGCGAAGGTGATGTAGTCCTCGCCCAGCACGTTCACCATCTGGCTGCGCATGCCGAGCGCCCAGAAGCCGATATTGCCGAGGATGATCGCCATGCAGGGCAGGAAGGCGTGGCGGAGAATGTCCTCCGTCGTCGCCCAGTCGAGCCGCATGATGCGCGTGGTGTCGACGCCGCCGGCGGGCGGAAACCACTTCAGCACCACGGCAAAGAAATAGATGAGGATGATCGCCAAGAGGTAGAACGGGATCGAGGTGAGGATCATCAGGAACGGCACGAGCGACTTGATCCCGCGCCCGGCCGTCGGCCAGGCAAGCCGCGCCCCCAAGATGGAGCCGACCGTAAAGGCGATCAGGGTCGCGACCGCCAGCAGCGTCACCGACCAGGGCAGCGCATTGCCGATCATGGTCGAGACCTTTTCGGGGAAGTTCGCGAACGACACCCCGAGATCGAGGGTCAGCAGGTCGCCCCAGTAGTTGATGTATTGCTGCCAGATGGGTGCATCGAGCCCGTAGCGCGCCCGATAGGCGGCAGCCACGGCCTGGATGTCCATGTTGCCCGCGCCGCCGCTGGTCTGCAGCCGGGCCAGCGCCGTCTGCACCGGATCGCCGGGCAGGAGCCGCGGAATGATGAAGTTGACGCTCACCGCCACGAACACCACCAGCAGGAGCTGGCCGAAGCGCGTGGCGATATAGCGGAGCAGTTCTCTGTTCATCTCACGTCCTACTTGGGGGCGATGACGCAGCGCGTTGCTCCCCCCTCCACCAGCTTCGCTGGTCCCCCTCCCCCGCAAGCGGGAGAGGATACCCTGTGGCACCATCTCGCCCCACGGGCCTTCTCCCGTTTACGGGGGAAGGTGCCCGAAGGGCGGAAGGGGGGAGCCACACGCACTGAGCCCGAGCTTCCCCGTTTCGAAAGGTGCGGGTGGCGACATTGCCGCCACCCACTCGGTCGGGAGGACCGTATTACTGAGCGCCAGTGGCCTTCAGCTTGTGGATGACCACGTTGAAGGCTTCCCACGGGGTGTACGGGGCCACGTACGGGTCGGAGGCTGAGGGCCAACCGGTCCAGTACGTGTTGTTGAACGTCACCACGTGGTATTCCTCGAGCAGGTCGATCTGCGGCAGGTCACGCAGCGCCATGTCGAGCGCCGCGACGGCGTTCTTCATGTAGTCCGAGTTCGGATCGGTGCTGGCCGGAACGGCGTCCATGGCATCGATCAGCTTGTCGTACTCGGGGTTCATGTAGCGCGACGCGGCGATCGCGTTGGGGATGTTCTCCCCCAGCGGCCGGGCGAACTTGCTGTGGTAGTGCTGCAGCGTCTCGAGCGGCTCCGACAGCGAACCGCAATGCACGAACACCATGGTGTCGAAATTGCCGCTCTGGATGTCGGGGAGCCAGGTGTCGTCGACCGGAGCCTGCACGGCGTCGAAGCCGGCATTCTTCAGCTGCTGCGTCAGCGGCGCCAGCACCGGCTGGATGAAGGCCGGCGTCCGCACGATGACGTGGAGCGGCGTGCCGTCCTTGGCCCAGAGGCCGTTGGCGTCCTTCGCGTAGCCCGACTTGGTCATATATTCCTCGACCTTGGCCGGGTCGGGATTATCGAGCGCATACTTGTCGAGCACGGCCTTGAGCGGGCTGCCATCGCCCAGCCAGGTACCGGCCATGTAGTTCGAGAACGCGAACGTCACCGGCTTCTGGCCACCTTCGTAGCCGATATCGTTGAGGCCGGCGCGATCGATGGCGAAGTTCATGGCGTAGCGGACGTTCACGTCGTTCCACGGCGCCTTCATCTGGTTGAACACCAGCGAATAGTCGCAACCATCCGGAGCGCCCCAGTTCGGGCCCTCGGCGTTCCACGAGCTCAGCTTGTCGTTCTGCGCCCTGGCGGCCTCGAACGTGCCGATCAGGAGCTGGCGGCCGCCATCGACCTGGTTGGCGATATGCAGCTGGCCCATCGCGTCATCCGACGAAACCGGCACGAGCGTGATGCGCTTGGGCGCCGGCAGGTCCATGAACTTGACCTTCGCCCCCCACCAGTCGTCGCGGCGATCGAAGATTTCCTGCTGGTTCGTCGTCGAAACCAGCTTGTACGCACCCGTCCCGATCGGCCAGCCCTTGGCGAGGTCGAAGTTGGTGAACTTCGCCAGGTCCTGGCCTTCCCAGATATGCTTGGGCAGGATGGGCGAGTGGTTTTCGTGGCCGAGCGCCAGGAAATCGCGCACGAAGCGCGGCGCCGGCTTGTTGAAGTGGATGACGGCCGTCAGCGGATCGGGCGCATCGACGCTCTTGATCCACTCCTTGTAGGCGGCCGACCCGAAGATTTCCGGGGCGCCGTCACGAACGGCTTCGAGCGTGAACTTCACGTCGTCCGCGGTGAACTTCTGCCCGTCGCTCCACTCGACGCCGTCGCGCAGCTTGATCGTCGCGGTCAGGAAGTCGGGAGCATACTCGAAGCTCTCGGCCTGCCACGGGATCAACTCGCCATTGTTGAGGTTGGTGTAGAACAGCCCCTCGTTGACGGTGAACTGCATCGCGTCGCGCTGATGGGTCACCGAGCTGAGGTAGGGGTTCCAGTTCTCGACGTTGGCGAACTGGGCCGGCTGGTCGCCCCACGGGGTCAGCACGAGAGTTTCGTTGCGGGGCACATCGGCCACCTGCGCCATCGCGGTGGTCGCCATCAGCGCCCCGGCGAGCAGCGCGAACGTGCCGCCGATCAGGTGCTTGGTCACTCTGGAATGCATTCGGGTTTCCTCCTCCGATTGGTCTTCGTTTCAGTCCCGAAAGAGCGGCTTCTCCCCAGCCGCTCCCCCGTTAGTCATTCACTGGAGCGCCATCGTCGCGCTCGCGTTGCTCACTGCCGGCGGCCAGGCGCCGGTGTAGCCGAGGCGGCTGCTGACATGGCCGCAGGCCTCGTTGAGATGGCGGACGAGCGGCATCACGGCGCTGCCCGGAGCTTTCGGCGCCGGGCCGGAAATGCTGAGGGCGCCGACCGGCCGCCCGGTGCGATCGAAGATCGGCACGCCGACGCAATAGACCCCGATCACCACTTCCTGGCTGTCGATGGCGTAGCCGCGCTCGCGTACCCGCTCGAGTTCGAGGGCCAGCCCGCTGGCCGTGGTTATCGTGTGGTCGGTGAAGCGCTGCTTGGGCAGCTCGCAGATGCGCTCCCGGTCCCGCGCCGGGAGGAAGGCGAGGATCGCCTTGCCGGCACCGCCGCTATGCAGCGGCCCGCGCGAACCGACGCGCCAGTCGAGCTGCATCGGCTCGTTGCCGCGCACCTTGTCGACGCAGACGCAGCCATCGCCGGCGAGCGCATTGATGTTGACAGTCTCGCCGACCGCCGCCGCGATCGCCTCGCAGAAGGGCCGCACCAGCCGGTGGAAACTGAGGCTTTCGAGTTGGATGTCGACCAGTCCCATCAGCCGGCTGGCCATGCGCCACGACCCGTCGCTGTCGCGCTCGACGACGTGCTCCTCGGCCAGTTCGTGCAGCAGGCGGTGGACCGAGGTGGCCGGCAGTTCCAGTGCGTCGGAAATCGCCCGCAGGCCGAGCGGGGCCTTGCGCGCCAGCAGCTCGAGGACGTCGAGAATCCGCCGCACCGACGACATGGCCTATCGCCCGCTTCCGGTCTGGCACGGCCCGGACGCTGGACAGCAAAATCCACCGGCCACGGAATCGGCGTTCACGCCGACCGCAGTGCGACAATTGACTGGCACTGAAAACTCCTCCGCCGCTTCCCGTGGTGTTCCACATTTGGAATGCGACGTTCCGAGTTTGGTAGCGGCTTCACCCCGTAGTCAATGCCAACCCCGTGCAACTTTCGACCAACCTAGCGCCGGCGCTGGGTCAGGACCATGCCGGCGAGGATCAGGGCTACGCCTAGGGCGCTCCAGAGGAGGGGCCTGGGGGTGGTGCTGAGGAGGTCGAGGGCGACGCCGGAGATCATCTGGCCGCCGATGATGAGGAGCGCCGTGTTGGTAGCGCCGATGCGCGGGATGAGCCAGCTGCCGGCGGCGACGAACACGACGCCGAGCGGTCCGCCGATGAAGGAATACCACGGGGCCGTGGCGGCGCCCGGGGTGATGAGGCCGCCGAGGACGAGGCCGATCACCGTCAGCAGCGCGAAGCCGACCAGGTGATTCCAGAACGAGGAGACCAGCGGCGAGGTCGAGAGGCTCAACCGGCCGTTGACCTGGCGGCTGACGCCGACCAGCACGCCGGCGAGCGCGGCGAAGGCGATGAGGTTGACCATGCTCACCACCCCGCCGAGAAAATGATGACGGCGCTGCCGGCGACGATCAGCGCCAGCGCTGCGTAGTCGCGGAGGTCGGATTTGCGACGCGGCATGCCGAAGAGGCCCCAGCGGTCGGCGACGAGGCCGAAGCCCACCTGCCCTGCGAGCCCCAGCGCCAGCGTGCCCGAGAGTGCGAGCGGCGAGTTCACGGTGATCGAGGTGAGGATGACGGTGATCGCGCCCGAAATGCCGCCGAGATAGGCCCAGAGCGGCGCTTTCGGCTTGCCCGAGCCCGCGGGCGCCGGGGCGTTTCGGGTCATCAGCCAGGTGAGGCCGAGCCAGATGGCGGCGGCGACCGTGCCGGTGCCGTGGGCGGCCCAGGAGGCGAAGACGGGCGTGCCGTAGCGGCCGAGCTCGCCGTTGAAATGCACCATCAGGGTCAGCAGCCCGCCGGTAGCGAAGGCGGCGAGCACCGGGATCAGGGTCGGCTTGGGGGCGGTCTGGTCGGTCATGGGGCGGATTCGGTTGAGGTGGCAGCGAGGTGCCGGGGCGCTTCCGGTAGCGCGTCCGGGATCGAAGTCAATCGGCAGCGCCACTGCGGCGCGCCGCCGCTGCGGAAAATCGGCCGATCGGGCCCACCCCCTAACTCAGGTTAGTGAGCAGGCCGCCGAAGCGGGCTACGTCCTGAGCCGTGGGCAAAAGCAGAGCAAGGCCAAGGCTTTGCCCTGTCATGTTGGGCTTGGGGACGAGGGCGATCTCAGCGATGAGTGTCAATGCGTACGTGGCAGTTGGTAGCTGCCATCGACAAATCTTGTCCGGTGCGAAGCTCCATATCGGGCCGGATGATCACGACTGAGCGGGCCGACCCAGCCGTCGTGACGGAGCATCCAAAACCAGCACTCGTACGTAGAAGACCACGCCGAACTCTATGATGGCACACGACAAACGCGCCCTGATGGAGCCCTTCTTTTCGCGGATCGCCGCCCGCGACGCCTTGAGCGAAGCCGAAAAGCAGGCGCTCGTCGCCGCTGCGGTGGACCAGCGCTCCTACGCCGCCGGCAACACCATCGCCCGCGAAGGCGACGTGCCTTTGACCTCGATGCTGCTGGTGAGCGGGCTCGCGGCGCGGGTGGGCTATGTGCAGAATGGCGGGCGGCAGATCACCACCTTCCACATTGCCGGCGATTTCCTCGATCTCAACGCGTTCATCCTCAAGCGGCTCGACCATGGCGTGCTGGCGCTTTCGGCCTGCGACGTGCTGGTGCTGCCGCATTCGGCGCTGCTCGAGATCACCGAGACGCACCCGCATTTGAGCCGCCTGCTGTGGCTGTCGACACTGCTCGATGGCGCGATCCACCGGCAGTGGCTGCTGGTGCATGGGCGGATGGATGCGCGCGAACACATGGCGCACCTCTTCTGCGAGATGTTCGAGCGCTCGCGGGCGGCCGGCATCGCGACGGCCAGCAGCTTTCCGTTTCCACTGACGCAGTCGGATTTGGCGGACGCCATGGGCATGTCGTCGGTGCATGTGAACCGCACGCTGCAGGCGCTGCGGGCCGAGGGACTGCTGTCGTGGGACGGGATGACGGCGGAGATCGGCGACGTGGCGCGGCTGATGCGGTTCGCGCAGTTCGATCCGGCGTTCCTGCATCTCGACCAGCGCCAGCGCTGAGCCATAACGCCGGCTGATCGCTGCGATCACTGCATTGCGTTGGCGTGCGCGCCCGCGCCGGGCTAGAGAGGCGCCCTCATTGCGGGACCTCAATTGACCGAACTGGTGCTGTTTTTCGCCGGGCTGATCGCCGGCACGCTCAATACGCTCGCGGGTGGCGGCTCGTTCGTGGCGTTCCCTGCCCTGCTCTATGCGGGCGTGCCGCCGGTGATCGCGAACGCAACCAACACCTATGCGGCGCTGCCCGGCTATGTCAGCGGGGCGCTGGGGTTCCGGGCCGACCTGGTGAAGCATCGGGCGCGGCTCGTGCCCTACACCATCATTGCGCTGCTCTTCGGCTATGCCGGGGCGGAGCTGCTGCTCCATGTGAGCAACGCGGCGTTCAACCAGATCGTGCCGTGGCTGATGCTGCTGGCCGTGCTGCTCTTTGCTTTCGGCAACCAGATCAATGGGTTCGTTGCGGCGCGGGCGGGCGGGATGCGCGGGGCGAAGCTGACGGGCACGCTGCTGTTGCTCGCCCTGCTGGCGGCGCTCTGCGTTTATGGCGGGTTCTTCAATGCCGGGTTCGGCATCATGCTGCTCGCGTACCTCGCGGTCGCCGGCATGAGCGACCTCAACGCCATGAACGGGCTGAAACTCTGGATCTCGTCGGTGGTGGCGGTGATCGCGGTGGTGCGCTTCGCGCTCTCGGGCTCGATCGACTGGTACCACGGCACAATCACGCTGGCGGGCATCGTGGTCGGCGCCTACCTCGCGGCGCGGCTGGCGCACCGCATTCCGCGGCAGGTTTTGCGAGTCGCGGTCATTGTTTACGCGAGCGCGCTCACGCTCTGGTTCTTCTACACCGCCTATTTCGCCCGCTAGGCGAGGCGCAGCCAGACCGAGGTGTCGTGGAAGGCGGCGCCGCCGAAGGGGCGGACCGGGTCCGAGCCGATCAGGGTGTTGATGCCGGCGCCGTTGCGATGCGACGAGTTGGCGTGGATGCCCTCGGCGATCAGCACGCCGCGCTGCATGCCAGCGAAAAGCTGAGCTTTGAGAGGCACTTCGCCCCGGGCATTACCGAGCACGACGAGGTCGCCTTCGGCGATGCCGAGCGTTGCCGCGTCGTCGGGATGGATCATCACCGAGGGGTCGGGGTGGCGCTTCTGGCTGCCGGCCGTCTCCGAGAAGGTTGAGTTGAGGAAGGCGCGGGCCGGGCTCGTGGCGAGGCGGAATGGGGTTGTCGCATCGACGCGCTCGGTGACGTCCCAGTGGTCGGCGAAGCGGGGCATTTCGGCCGGGTCGCAGGCCCAGATATAGCCGCCCTGATCGTACACGCCCTGCCAGTTGGGAGCGAAGCGATAGCGGCCGTCGGGCCAGGCGAAGCCATTGGCGAAATGGAGCTTTTCGGCCGGGAGCGGGTTCTCGATGAAGCCGGTTTTCTCGATCTCGTCGAGTTCGCCGAAGCCGGAGCGGCGGAAGGTTTCAGCGACCATCTGGCGGTCGGTGAGGTGCATCGAGGCATGGTCGGCGCCGAGGCGGCGGAGCAGCTCGTTGACGACATCGAAGTTGGAGCGGCACTCGCCGGGGGCCTCGACGACCTTGGGGCCGTAGAGCACGCGGGTATGGCCGCCGCGGCGATAGTAGTCGTTGTGCTCGAGGAACATGGTCGCGGGGAGGACGATGTCGGCCATCTTCGCGGTGTCGGTCATGAACTGCTCATGGACGACGGTGAAGAGGTCCTCGCGGGCGAAGCCGGCCCGCGTCAGCCCCTGTTCTGGCGCAACATTAACGGGGTTTGTATTCTGGATGAACAGTGCCTGAACGGGGCCGCCGCCCTTCAAGGCCTTGGAATCGCCGGCTAAAATCTTGCCGATCTCGCTCATGTCGAGTTCGCGATTACCGGCCGGTCCCATGCTGGTGCCATAGATCAGCGACTTGTCGAGCTTCCAGCTGCCGGAATTGGAGTGGAAGGCGCCGCCGCCGGTATATTGCCACGAGCCGGTCATGGCGGGGATAGACAGGGCGGCGTGCATGGCGGTGGCGCCGTTGCGCTGGCGGGTGAAGCCATAGCCGAGGCGGAAATAGGTTTTTGGCGTGGTGCCGACGAGCTTCGCGAACTCCTCGATCTCGGCGACCGTCAACCCGGTGATGGCGGCAGCCCATTCGGGCGTGCGGGTTTTAAGGTGCGCCTCGAACTCGGGGGAGAAGTCGGTCCAGCGGGCCATCCAGTCGCGGTCGGCATAGCTGTCGCGGAGGAGAATATGCATCACCGCGACGGCGAGCGCGCCATCGGTGCCGGGGCGGAGCAACAGGGCGAGGTCGGCCTGCTCCATGGTGGCGTTGCGGTAGATGTCGATGACGACGATCTTCGCGCCGCGGGTCTTCCGGGCGCGAGTGGCATGGGTCATGACGTTGACCTGGGTGGCGACCGCGTTGGTGCCCCAGATGACGACGCAATCGGCCTCGGCCATTTCCTCGGGGTTCGGCCCCATCAGCTTGCCGGCGCCGGCGAGGAAGCCGGGCCAGGCGGTGCCGGTGCAGATGGTGTCGTATTGCTGCGAGTAGCCGCGAGCGTGGCGCAGGCGCTCGATGCCGTCGCGGTGCACGTGGCCCATGGTGCCGGCGTAGAAATAGGGCCAGACAGCTTCGGGGCCGTGGCTCTTCTCGATGGCGAGGAAGCGCTCGACGATCTCGGCCATCGCCTCGTCCCAGCTGATCCGCTGCCACTCGCCCGCGCCCTTTTTGCCAACGCGGCGAAGGGGATAGAGCAGGCGGTTGGGGTGATGAATCCGCTCGGAATAGCGGGCCACCTTCTCGCAGATGACGCCCGCAGTATACGGGTCGTCCTTGGCGCCGCGCACCCGGCCGATGGTGTGATCGTCGATGACGTCGACGTCGAGCGCACAGGTCGACGGACAATCATGCGGGCAGACGGAGCGGGCGACGCGGGGAGCGGTGATGGCGTTCATGGCGGCATCCCATAGCACGAAGCGGACGGTTCGGCACGCCTGCCGAGGCGGTGCCGCACGGAGGGCAGCGCGCCCCCTGCCCTGACGCGTTTGCACAAACTCTAGGCAGTTTTAGCGGCATTTTCGCTCCGCAGGGTCGCCGAGGACCGGGTTCCATGCGTTTTTGGTGACCCGGCCATGCGGATGCTTGCGTTCCGTGCATGGCTCCCGAGGCCCGACGCTCACCCGTGAGGTGGACCGAGGGAGAAGACGATGCCGACATTTCCGGCGGTGGTGGATGTCGCGAGCATGCTCGACGGCACGAGCGGGTTTCGGATCAACGGGGTTGCCCTCGATGATGGAGCGGGCACCAAGGTCGCGGGCATCGGCGACGTCAATGGCGACGGAATCGACGACATCGCCATCGGCGCCTACAACGCCCACCTGGTCGATGTCCCCGGCGAACTGGCGGCCTACGTGGTGTTCGGGACTGCCACCGGCTTCCCCGAGGAACTGGAACTGACGACGCTCGACGGCAGCAACGGCTTCCGCGTCGAGGGCATCGTCTACGTGACCTACACGGACTACGACGTTACTGCCGCCGGCGACGTCAACGGCGATGGCATCGCCGACCTGATGGTCAGCGGCAGCGGCGGGGATGGCGACCCGCGCTATCCCGGCGTCACCTATGTGATCTACGGCAGCACCGACGGCTTCGCCCCCAGCATCGCGACGGCCTCGCTCGATGGCAGCAATGGCTTTGCCATCAAGGGGACAGTGGATTTCGGCGAGGCCGGCGAAGAGATTTCGAGCATCGGCGACTTCAACGGCGATGGCTATGACGACATCCTGATCAGCAAGGGCGACGGCGCCGCGGCTCACGTGGTGTACGGCAGCGCCGAGGCGCCAGCGGCCGAAATCAGCCTCCCCGACCTCGACGGCAGCAACGGGTTTACCGTCGTCGGCCCGTCGAGCGGGACGGGACTTGGCTGGGACGTCGCCGGGATCGGCGACTTCAACCATGACGGGTACGACGATTTCGTCATCGGCTCGCCGTTCAACTCGCCCGACTCGCAGTCCGAAGCTGGCTCAGCCTATGTCGTGTTCGGAGCCGCGGACGGGATCGGCAACACGCTCGACCTCAGCACACTCGATGGCACCAACGGCTTTCGCCTCGATGGAGCGATGGCCGGCGACTGGCTCGGGCTCTCGGTTTCGGATGCGGGCGACGTCAACGGCGACGGGTATGCCGACTTCATCGTCGGCGCGACGGGGGCCGATCCGCACGGCCACAAACGGGCCGGCGAAGCCTATGTGGTCTTCGGCCGGGCCGGGAATTTCCAACCCACCTATGACGCCGACCTGCTCAACGGCAAGAACGGCTTCGTCATTCGGGGCGACATCTATGGCCATGCGCTGGGCACGAGCGTTTCGGCGGCCGGCGACCTGAACGGCGACGGGTATGACGACGTGACGGTCAGCCTGACGTGGAACGTCGACCAGCCGGGCACCGCCTATGTCATCTACGGCAAGTCCGATTTCTACACCCCGGGGATCGACGTCACCGCGCTCGATGGCACCAACGGCTTCCGCATCGATGGCGTGCCGCGCGACATGTTCCAGACGATCGACGGGGCCGGCGACATCAACGGCGACGGGTTCGACGACCTGGTGATCGGCGCCCCGGGGGCACTCAGCGAAGGGGTGCACAGCAAGGGCGCAGCCTATGTGATCTACGGCGAAAAGCCGAGCACGAGCGTGGTGCGGACCGACTCTAATGGCGACCAAACCATACATGGCGGCTCGGCCGACGACTGGTTGGCGAGCGGCACCGGGCGGGATCTCCTCATCGGCTACGAGGGTAACGATCGGCTCATCAGCACCCGCGGCGCCGATACGCTCGATGGCGGGCTCGGCGACGACACCTATTTAGTCACCAACGACCATGACGACACGATCATCGACGCGGGCGGCAACGACACGATCCGGGCGTGGACGCACTGGGACCTGCGCGACAATCCCGAGATCGAGAACCTCATCGTCGAGGCCGACGGCAACTGGCACCTGACCGGCAACGAGAGTGACAACCGGCTCACCGGCAACCAGGACGACAACGTGCTGCGGGGCTTGGGCGGTGACGACACGCTGATCGGCGGCGCCGGCGACGACGTGCTGATCGGCGGAAATGCCGCCGACTGGCTGACGGGCGGCGGGGGCTCCGACCGGTTCGACTTCGTGTCGCTGAGCGAGGTCGGCGTCGGGATCGACCATGACACGATCACCGATTTCACCTCGGGCGAGGACACGATTTTCCTCGGCGGCATCGATGCGGACCTGACGGTGCGCGGCAACCAGGCGTTCCACCTCGTCGATGAGTTGAGCGGCGCGGCGGGCGAGCTCGCGGTCTACCAGCAGGGCGGCAACACGCTGGTCGACGCCGATGTCGATGCCGACGGGATCGTCGATTTCCAGATCGTGCTCAGCGGGCTGCACACGCTGACCGCGGCCGATTTCATACTTTGAACCTCACGGAGGAAGGCATGCCGACGCAGTACCCGAGCCCGAGCGATATCAACACGCTGGATGAAACGGAGGGCGGCAAGTTCACCTATAATGGTGGCAGCTGGCAGATCACCTCGGTGGCGAGCGCCGGCGACGTGAATGGCGACGGCTATGACGACCTGGTGGTCAGCGGCCGCACCGGCAGCTTCAACAGCGCCACGATGGTCAACTACGTGGTCTACGGCTCGGCCGATGGCGTGCCCGACGGGCTCGACCTCGCGAGCCTCAGCGCCTCCGAAGGCTTCCGCATCGAGGGCACGACCGCGATCAAGCAGTGGATGGCGGAGGGCGCAGGCGACCTCAACGGCGACGGCTATGCCGACATCGTCGTGGGCTCGAGCAATGACCGGGTGTTCGACTACGCCTACGAGGACATCAACGTCATCTATGGCGGCGCCAATGTCGCAAGCGTGGTGTCGCTCGCGGCACTCAACGGCACCAATGGCTATTCGCTGCAGACCACGGGCAGCAGCTTCAACTGGCAGTTCTCCGGCGCCGGCGACATCAACGGCGATGGCATCGACGATCTCGCGATCGGGCAGCAATATGCGGCGCGGGTGATCTATGGCAGCACCGCCGCCCAGCCGGCGACCGGGCAGTTGCTCGACGTGTCGCAGACGGTGTTCACCCCGACCGACTGGTATTCGGGCACGAGCTCGGTGATCGGCGACATCAACGGTGACGGCTTTGCCGACATGCGCTTCGGCGAGGCGGTGGTGTTCGGCAGCGCCGACGGGTTCGACCCGACGCTGACGGTGGCGGATCTCGACGGCACCAACGGCTTCCGCCTCGCGCCCACCACCGGCACCTACGCGTTCAAGGACGTGGTCAGCGCCGGTGATGTGAACGGCGACGGGATCGACGACTTCATCATCGGCTCGCCCAACACCTATGCGCATGGGCACATCGATGCGGGCGAGGCCTATGTGGTGTTCGGGCGCGATGGCGGGTTCGACGCGACGCTCGACCTCTCGAGCCTCGACGGCAGCAATGGCTTTGTCATCCGCGGCGAGACGCTCTGGCACCTCGGTACCGAAGTCGCCGGCGCGGGCGACGTGAATGGCGACGGGTTCGACGACGTGGCCGTCCGCACCAGCTATGGCGACGTGTTCGTGGTGTTCGGCCAGGCGGTGTTCCATGGCTCCAGCTTCGACGCCGTCGACCTCGATGGCACGCATGGCTTCAACATCCGCGGCTATGGTCCCGACGGACGCATCGTCGACCTCGCGGGCCTCGGCGACTTCAACGGCGACGGCTTCTCGGACCTCGGCTTTGCGACGCTCGGATGGGAGGGGGAGAACGGGCCGAACATCTATGGCGGGGCCGTGGTCTACGGCCAGGCGCCGACGGGGCCGGTGACGCTGGTCGACAGCGCCATCGACCAGACGATGCATGGTGGCGACTTCGACGACACGCTCATCAGCTATGGCGGCGACGACCTGCTGATCGGAGGCGGCGGCAATGACTCGCTGCGCTCGATCGCGGGCCACGACACGATGAATGGCGGGCTCGGCAACGACGAGTATTTCATCTTCAACGACCACAGCGACACGATCATCGACGCGGGCGGCATCGACACCATCCGCACCACCTCGCATATCGACCTGCGCGACTATGCGTCGATCGAGAACGTGACGCTGGCCGATGCCGGCGACTGGCATGTGCGCGGCAACGACCTCGACAACCGGCTGGTCGGCGGGGCGGGCGACAACGCACTGATGGGCGGAGCGGGCAATGACCGGCTTGAAGGCGGCGCCGGCGTCGACTGGCTGATCGGCGGGCTCGGCCGCGATATCCTGATCGGTGGCAGCGGCATCGACCGCTTCGACTTCAACACCGCGGCGGACAGCCAGGTGACGGGCGGCGCCCGCGACGTGATCGTCGATTACGAGGCGGGCGAGACGTTCAACCTCGCCAAGGTGGATGCCAACAGCCAGCGGAGCGGCGGGCAGTATTTCACCTTCCTCGGTGACGGCGAGTTCACCGGGACGGCGGGTGAACTCCGCTACGACACCCTGACCTACTCGGACGGCAGCCTCACCACGATCGTCGAAGGCGACACGAACGGCGACGGGGTGGGCGATTTCGGCTTCGAAGTGCGCGGGGTGCACACGTTCACCGCCGCCGACTTCATCCTTTGAGGAGGCGCAGATGGTTTACATCAGGGGCACGGATGCACCCGAAACGATCACTGGCACGAATAGCAGCGATACGCTGATCGGCCTGGGCGGCGACGACCACCTGATCGGGCTCGACGGCTGGGACTACCTCTATGGCGATGACGGTGCCGACCTGCTGGAAGGCGGGCTCGGGGACGACATCTACCAGCTCTACGCCGACACCACCGATACCATTATCGACACCGGCGGTTTCGACGTGATCCGCAGCGATATCGGGCGCGACCTGTCGCAATATCCCGACATCGAAGGGCTGTGGACGCTGATCAACTATGGTGGGCGGCCGCTTTACGGCAACGACCTCGACAACGAGCTGCTCGATGCGGGCGGGAGCAACCGGCTCGATGGGCGTACCGGCGACGATACACTCAGTGGCGGGCTCGGCAACGATACGCTGATCGGCGGCACCGGCAACGACTCGATGAGGGGCGGCGACGGCGCCGATCGCTTCGATTTCCGCACCAACGCAGACGTCGGGCTCGGCGACGGCAACCGCGACTTCATCGCGGACTTCAACCCGCTCAAGGGCGACAAGCTCAACCTCGGCCTGATGGACGCCAACAGCGTGCATGCCGGCAACCAGGCGTTCCACTTCATCGGCGATGCGGCGTTCAGCGGCACGGCCGGGGAGCTGAACTTCCGCGAAGAAATATCGTCCGACGAGTTCCACACCCTGCGGACCATCGTATCGGGCGACACCGATGGCGATGGAGCGGCGGATTTCGAGATCGAGCTCTATGGCAGCATCACGCTGATCGCGTCGGACTTCATTCTCTAGGTTGCGAGCGGGAGAGTGACGGTGAAGACCGCCCCTCCCCCGTCGCGATCGGCGATGGTGACGCTGCCGCCGTGGCGGTCGACGATCTGCTGCACGATGGCGAGGCCGAGCCCGGTGCCGCCATGGGCGCGGCTGCGCGAACTCTCGATGCGATAGAAGGGCTCGAATACGGCCTGCCGCTCGCCGGGCGGAATGCCGGGGCCGCGGTCGGCGATGGCGATCTCGGCCTTGCCGCCGGTGACCGTCAGCGAAAGATCGGCGCGGGTGCCGTAGGCGATGGCGTTCTGCACCAGGTTCTCGATGATCCGCCGCAGCGCCGTCTCGCCGATGGCGACGGTGACCGGCGCGTGGCCGGGCCAACTAAAATTGCCGGCGGGGCCACGGTCGGCCAGCATGCGGTCGAGAATGGCGGCGACGTCAGCGCGGCCACCATCGGGGCCGCTGGCGGCGGCGGCAAACTCCAGCGTTTCCTCGATCAGGGCTTGCATGGCCTCGATGTCCGCCACCGCGCGGTCGCGGGCGGGCGAGACATCAAGCAGTTCGAGGCGGAGGCGGAGCTTGGTCACCTGGGTGCGGAGATCGTGCGACATGCCGGCGAGGATCAGCGCCCGGTTGCGCAGCAGCGCAGCGATCTGGTGCTGCATCTGGTTGGTGGCGCGGATGAGCGAGCGGAGTTCCGGCGCACCCTTTTCGGGGATGTCGCGCGGGGTGGCGGTGCGGGCGAAGGTCTCGACATTGCCGGCCAGTGCCTTCAACGGCCGCGTTTCGCGGAGGACGAGGAAGACGGCGATCACGAGGATCACGAGGCCGGCGACGCCGGCGGCGATGGCGAGGAAGCTGCCATAGACGTAGCCGTCGACCTCGCTCGAGGGATCAATGATGAGGTAGCGGCCGTCTTTCAGCGCAATGGTGATGCGGAGGTGGCGGCCGAAGAGGCTCGCCAGCGGCCCGCGTGGCGCATCGGTGGCGCTGGCGTTCTCGACATTGCTGACCTCGATGCGGTTGCGTGGCAGGCCCTCCTCGGCAATGCGGCGCTCGATGGCGTTGGAGGTGAGCGCCAGCAGCGGGCCGCCAGTCTCGGGCGCGGGCGCGGTGTCGGCGAGGGTGAGGTTGAAGCGGCCCTCGTTCAGCAGTTCGAGCGCGAGGGCCTCGCGGCGAGGCTGCAGGCGGTCGAAGAGGCGAGCGAGGCCCACCACCTCGCGGGCGAAGGCGGGGCGGACGCCGCCGAGGGTGAAGCCGTCGTCGCGGCCCACCTGCACGGCGATGGCGACGATCTGCAGCAGGAACATCGCCCCGACGACGATCAGCACCAGCCGCAGCGAGAGCGAGATGCGGCCCATCAGGCGTCCTCGATGCTCAGCGCGAAGAGGTAGCCGCCATTGCGCACGGTGGTGATGGCGGCGACGAGCTGTGGCGCGATGGTGCCGAGCCGGCCGCGGAGGCGGGAGACGGTGACGTCTATGGTGCGATCGAGCGGATCAGCGGTGCGGCCGCGGGTCCAGTCGAGCAACTGGTCGCGGCTCAGGACGCGGCGGGGATGCTCGATGAAGCAGGCGAGGAGGTCGAACTCGGCGGTGGTGAGCGGCACCGGCTCGCCGCTCGCGGTTTCGACGATGCGGCCATCGAGGTCGACGACCAGCTCACCCGCCAGCTTGCGGCGGGAGGTGGCGGGGGTCGCGACCGTGAGAGCCGAGCGGCGGAGCAGCGCGCGGATGCGGGCCAGCAGTTCGCGCGGGTTGAAGGGTTTGCCGAGATAGTCGTCGGCGCCGATCTCGAGGCCGACGATCTTGTCGATGTCGCCGATCTTGGCGGTGAGCATGATGATGGGCACGTGGCTTTCGGCCCGGATGCGGCGACAGACCGAGAGCCCGTCCTCGCCGGGCAGCATGATGTCGAGGATCACCAGCGCCGGGGCGAAGCCGGCAATCGTCTGGGTCGCGAGCCTGCCGGTATCGAGGGTGCGCACCTCGTAGCCCTCGCGGCCGAGGAACTCGGCGAGGAGCGCGCTGATGTCGGGGTCGTCCTCGATGACGAGCAGTCGGGTCTGGTCCATGCAAACGGCCTTACGTGCCCGTGGGAGATGCGGCAACGGCGCGGGTGCGGCTGATACAAATCGTTACATCAGGCGGGCTTGCTGCAAAACCCGGGCAAAGGACGTGGATCACGATCATCGCATCGCAATCGAACCCCAAGGAGATTTCCGATGCGTCACCTGATCCTCGCCGCGCTCAGCACCCTCACCCTCGTCGCCGGGGCCGGTTCGGCCGGTGCGTGGGAGCGCCATGTCACCGTCGATACGCCGCGTGGGCAGATCACCGGTTCGGCTGAGGTCTACTGCTTCAACGGCGCGTGCTATCGCGAGGCGGAATTGACGGGCGTCAACGGCTACACGCTCAAGCGCTCGGGGCTCTGCGTGAAGGTCGCCGAGGGCGAGTGGGACTGCAAGGGCACGCTGACCGGCCCCGAGGGCAAGAGCCGCACCCGCGAAGTCCGCATCACGGCCAACTGAACGGCAGCCGAACGGACGTGGCGCTCAGGTAGCGCCACGACACGGCTTGGCCGATGAAGCCTTACTCTTCGGCGCGGAGGCGCGCGAGCTCGGCGTTGTAGATCCTGAGGCTCAGGAAGATGGCGAAGAGGAAGCAGACGATGCCGGTCATCTGGGCCAGCGGCAGGCCGCTGACGACGGGGATGTGCTTGGCGGCAAGCAGAACGACAACGAGCGTCAGCACGGACACCACTTCATGGAAGCGGAACAGCATGGCTGCTTTTTACTTTCAAAAGTTATGCGCTGACGCTATGCGCGGGCCACAATCGGGTGAGCCCGGCCACGACCGAAGCACCCCGTCACCCACGTTACGGGAAGCCGCAAAAGGTTCCATCAACTTTTGCGTTATCCGGCATTTTCTTCAAACCGGCGTATCGCGGGCGCAACAAACCTGCCAATCCGTTCATAAATTTCCGGTTGGCAGCGCCCTGCTCCTTGTGTAGGAGGGCGCCCCTGATCGTGTCGCCGGCGGGGGGCCGGCCGATCCTCGTACATACCTGATCCGAGGACTTTATGCACACGAAGACTATCCGGCGATCCCCCGTCGCCGCCGCGCTCTTTGCGCTTATTGCCTGCCTCTCCACCTCCCCTGCCCTCGCTGCCAGCGGCACTGCCTTGGGCGTTGACCAATCCGCCGAGCTGCAAACCAGCGCCGCGACCAAGGTGCTGAATGTCGGCTCCGACATCTTCATCGGCGACCGGGTGATCACCGGGCCCTCGGGCCAGGTGCAGATCAAGTTTTCCGACAAGACCGAGCTGGTGGTCGGCCCCAACTCCGCCCTGCTGATCGAGGACTACCTGCTGCGCGAGGACAACTCGGCCGGGCAGTTCGCCATCAAGGCGCTGGGCGGCACGTTCCGCTTCGTCACCGGCACGGCGGCAAAGGACCGCTACCGGATCGAGACGCCCACCGGCACGATCGGCGTGCGCGGTACCGCGTTCGACTTCAACGTTGACCCCACCGAAACCCGCGTCCTGCTGTTCCACGGCGCGGTGATCCTCTGCAACACGTCGGACCAGTGCGTGTCGCTCGACGATGTGTGCCAGCTCGGCCAGTACGACCTCACCCAGTCGCTGATCCTCGGAAATGCCGAGGAGATCACCGGCGAGCAGCGCGAGGCGCTGAAGGGCGCGTTCAAGTACGCCGAGTCGCAGGCCCCGCTGCTGCACGAGTTCTGGATCGAGAACGCGCGCGAATGCTTCAACAAGGGCTTTGTCCGCAACGTGTCGGAGACGCTCGGCAATACGGGCGGCGACGGCCACCAGCCTCCGGATAGCGGCGACGGCAATGGCGATGGCGGTGGTGACGGTGGCGACAGCGGTGGTGGCGACGACTTACCGCCACCGCCCGATGGCTGCTGGTACGACGATAATGGCGACCTGTTCTGCCTCTAGGGCTTAACGGGATAGCGCCCTGATCTCGGCGTTGGCGCGGCGGAGCCGTTCGGCGAGGCTTGCGCCGACTGCCAGCACCAGCGCGGCATGGGTGTGGGGCTTCTCCTCGGCCAGGGCATCGAGCCCCGACCGGTCGAGCACCAGCACCCGGCCGTTGCTGGCGGCGACGACATCGGCAGTGCGCGGGCCATGTCCGAACAGGGCCAGCTCGCCGAACACCGTGCCCGCCTCCACCGTACTGACGCGGTGGCTCGGGCCGTTGCCGACCCGCACGGCGATATCGACGTGGCCCTCGATGAGGAAGAACAGCGCGTCGGCCTTGGTGTTCTGGGCGATGAGCGTTTCGCCCGGGGCGAAGGAGTGGCTGCGGGTGCGCTTGTCGAGCTCCTTGAGCATCTGCTCGTCGAGCCCGGCCAGCATCTCGAACTCGACGAGGGGCACGCGGTGCTCCTCGGCCGTGCTGCCGGCCTGTTCGAGCAGTCGCTCTTCGAAATATTCGAGCGCGAGGTCGATATTGGGGAAGTGCATCTGCTGGTCGAACGCCGCCGGGTAGTCGCCCGAGACCGTGACGATGGCAAAGCCCTTGCCCGCTTCCTGCAGGGTGCGGCGGGCGGTGTTGAGGAGGCCGAGCGCGACGCTGTCGAGATGCAGCACGCGGGTCAAGTCGAGCACGAAGTAATAGGCCGTCGACGTGTCCTCGATCAGCCGGCGCGTCACCCGCTCAGCCTCGATGAAACCGAGCTGGGCCTGGAGTTCGTAGACGGCGATGAGGTGGCCGAACTGGTCGAGCTTCTTCGCCTGTTCGGGCCGGCGCACGCGCTTCGAATGCACCTCGTCGCCGCGATAGAGGCGGCGGAACGGGATCAGGCCGCCGCCATGATCCTCGAAGAGGTGGAGGCGGAAGTTGGACGAGATGTCCTCGCACACGGCGACGCCGCGGGCGCTGTTGCCCACCGCATCGAGGCGTGGCGAGAAGGTGCCGATGCCGAGCTGGCCGGGGAGCACGGCGGTGATGCCGCCCCCTACCCCGCTCTTGGCCGGCAGGCCGATGGAGAACTGCCAGCCGCCGGCATAATCGTACATGCCGCAGGTGTTCATCACCGAGAGCACGGCGCGGACATTATTGGCCGAGAGCGCGCGCTTGCGGGTGATCGGGTTGACGCCGCCGTTGGCCAGCGTCGCGCCGATCATCGCCAGGTCGCGCGAGTTCACCAACAGCGAGCACTGGCGGAAATAGAGGTCGAGATGCTCGTCGACATCGCCGCCGATCATGTTCGAGTTGAGCTCGAGATAGGCGATGGCGCGGTTGCGGTGGCCGGTGAGGCTTTCGGAGCGGTAGACCGCCTCGTCGAGATCGAGCACGCGGCCTGTGAAGCGCTCGAAGATATCGATGATGCGCTGGTAGCGCTCGGCGTGGTCCTTGCCCTTGATGAGGGCGCTCGCGGCGATGGCGCCGGCATTCACCATCGGGTTGAAGGGCCGGTTGTTCTTTTCGTCGAAGACGATGGAGTTGAAGGCTTCGCCCGAGGGCTCGACGCCGATGCGCTTCAGCACCTCCTCGCGCCCGTGATCCTCGAGCGCCAGGGCATAGATCACGGCCTTGCTTACCGACTGGATGGTGAACTGCGCCTCGGTGTCGCCGACCTCGTAGACGAAGCCGTCGGTGGTGGCGAAGCTGATGGCGAAGCGGTCGGGCGGCACGGCGGCCAGCTCGGGGATGTAGCTCGCCAGCTGGCCCGAATTATTGGGCAAATGACGCCCGTAGAGATCGCTGAGGTAGCGCCATACCGGCAGGTCGCGCGCCGGCACTTCGGCCGCCCGCAGGCTTTGGTATTGCATATCGATAACTCGTAGTCGCCCAATTTGTGGGCAAGCTAAGCACTGTCACAAACAATGGGCAATAGCCGTTTCGACCGCACGCGGAGCCGGTAAGCGCCTATATGCGTTAGGCGAACGGCCAAGGAGATGTGCGTGGAACGGCCTGCCCTCAACGGATTTCACCGCCTGCGCGCCAAGCTGCGGCTGCTCTATCACGGGCAGACCAGCGAGGCCCTGCGCTTCCAGTTCGCCGTGCTGGTGGTGGACCTCGTGATCATCGCCTTCTTCATGGCGACGCCGACGCTGCGGGCCCGGCAGTATTTCCTCTGGGTCGATTTTGCGGTGGCGGCCGTGATGCTGCTCGATCTCGTGGCGCGCAGCCTCGCGGCGCGCGAGCCGCTCCGCTGGCTGCGGCAGCCGACGACGCTGGTCGATATCTTCGTGCTGGTGACGCTGCTGTTCCCCGCCTGGCTCGCCAATTTCGGCTTCCTGCGGATCTTGCGGCTCTGGACGCTGTCGCGCAGCGGGGCGCTGTGGCGGCCGCTCAAGCACTTCCGGCTCGCGCAGTATCAGGAGGCGGGACAGGCGATGGTGAACATCATCACCTTCCTGTTCCTGCTCTCGGGCTTCGTGCTGACTTTCTTCTACAACGAGCAGGAGGGCATCGCGGGCTATGTCGATGCGCTCTATTTCACCGTCGCCACGGTGACGACGACCGGATTCGGCGATGTGACGCTGCCGGGGACGGCGGGCAAGCTCACCTCGATCGTAGCGATGATCGTGGGGATCACGCTCTTCGTGCGGCTGGCGCAGTCGGTGTTCCGGCCGCACAAGGTGACCTTCCCCTGCCCCCAGTGCGGACTATCCAAGCACGACCCTGACGCGGTGCACTGCAAGGCGTGCGGGCATATTCTGAATATTCCGGATGAGGGGGCGTGAGGGGCCGGCGGCCCCTCCCCCTCACATCTCGTCGAACGCGACCCCGCCGCGCATCTTCGAGGATTTTGCGCTCTCGACGATCTGGACGACGACGCGTTCGGGGGCGACGTTGAAGTTCTTCACCACCGCCTCCGTGATGTCGCGCATCAGCGCCTTCTTGCTCTCGACCGAGCGGCCTTCGACGATGTGGACGAGGATTTCGGGCACGTCAGGCCTTCTCGGCTTTCTTGCGGGTGGTCTTGGCAGCAGGCTTGGCCGCCTTGCTCGCGGGCTTTGCCGCCTTCTTGGCTGCAGCCTTCTTGGGAGCCGCCGCCTTTTCGTGCTCCTTGGCCTCGCGCATACGGATCTCGTGAACCGAGGTGCCCATGTGGCCCCAATTGCGGTTCTCGACTTCCTCGATGACGACGAAGGTGTATTCGGGCTTCTTGTTCAGGATGCGCTGCAGCATCTCGGTGGTTTCCTTGTAGATCTGCAGCTTCTGTTCGTAGGTCGCGCCGTCGGTGATTTCGATACGCACGTAAGGCATTGGCTTCTCCCCTCAGATAGCGAGGGGAGAATTGACCCGTTGAGGCACGCCCGTCAATCGAGCGGATCGTAGGCCTTCTTCTTGCGCGGCTTCTCACCGGCATCCGCGGGCGGCTCGTGCTTGACGCGGTTCTTGTACTTCGGCTTGCCCTTGTCCTTGGGGTTGGTCTTGCTGGCCTTGGGCGGACGGGGACGGTCGGCGTCGACGATGGCGGGCGCCGGATCGTTGGCCGGGATCGAGTCGAGCTTGCCGCCCTTGTCGGTGCGCACCTTGTATTGCGGGCCGGCCTCGCGGGGCTTGTACTGGCGGGTACCACGATGGGCGAAGGGGGTGACGAACTCGTTGCTCGGCTTGCGCTCGCGGGGCGGCGCACCCTCTTCACGCGGCTTGTACTCGCGGCGCGGACGTTCCTCGTGGCCTCGCTCGGCGCGTGGCTTGAAGTCACGGCGGGGACCGTCGGACTTGCCGCGATAGAGCGGCGGCGTATCGCCCGAGGCGGGGCTGATCTGGGCTTCGCCACCGGCCTTGGCGACCTTTTCGGCGAAGGCGTCGGCCTTGTCGGCGGCGATCTCGAAGCGGGTCTCGAGCTCGCCGATCTTGATCGAGCCGATATCACCCTTCACCACGTCGCCGGCCTTGCAGATCATGGGCAGCAGCCATTTGGGGTCGGCGCGCATCTTGCGACCGATGGGCATGACGAACCAGCGCCCGCCCTGCATCGGCTCACGCTTGGCGCGGGGTTCGCGCGGCTCGAACTCGCGGGCCGGGCCGTCCTCGAACCGCTTGCGCGGGGCCTTCTCGTTGATCGGCGGGATGCGCTCCTCCGACACGTCCTCAGCGGCGGGACGGCTGCCCGCCTCGCGGCGGAGATAGGCCGCGGCGAGCTGCTCGGGGGTGAGCAGCGCCATCAACTCGGCGACGAGCGGGGCCTCGTTCTCGTCGGGCGCGGCGATTTCCTTGGCGCGCGCCAGCAGCTGCTCGTGGTTGTGCCGATCGATCTCGGCGATGGTCGGCGCGCCGCGTTCCGAGGCCTTGATGTTGGCGTAGCCCAGCGTGCGGGCTACGGCCTTGCGACGGTGGAACGGCACGATGAGCACGCAGGTGCCCTTGCGGCCGGCGCGACCAGTGCGGCCCGAGCGGTGGGTCAGCGTCTCGGGGTTGGACGGGATATCGGCATGGATGACGAGGCCGAGGTTGGGCAAGTCGATGCCGCGGGCGGCGACGTCCGTGGCGACGCAGATGCGGGCGCGGCCGTCGCGCATGGCCTGGAGCGCATTGGTGCGCTCGGCCTGGGTTAGCTCGCCCGAGAGCGACACGACCGCGAAGCCGCGATTGGCGAGGCGGGCGGCGAGGTGCTTCGTCGACTCGCGGGTGTGGCAGAAGACGATGATGTTGCTGTCATCGTAGAGCAGCAGCGTGTTGATGATCGCGTGCTCCTTCTCATCGGCGCGGACGATCACCTGTACGTAGTCGATATCGGCGTGGCGCTCATTGGCGGCGGTGACGGTGAGGCGCAGCGCGTCGTTCTGGAAGCTTTTCGCCAGTTCGGCGATGGCCTTGGGCACGGTCGCGGAAAAGAGCAGGGTGCGGCGGGTATCGGGGGCGGCGGCGAGGATGAACTCGAGATCTTCGGAAAAGCCGAGGTCGAGCATCTCGTCGGCTTCGTCGAGCACGACGGCGCGGATATTGGTGAGGTCGAGCGCGCCCTTCGTGATGTGGTCGCGCAGGCGCCCCGGGGTGCCGACGACGATATGGGCGCCGCGTTCCAGCGCCCGGCGCTCGGTGCGGATATCCATGCCGCCGACGCCCGCGGCGATCTTTGCGCCGGCCTCGGCATAGAGCCACTGCAGTTCGCGCTGGACCTGGAGGGCGAGTTCGCGCGTCGGGGCGATCAGCAGGGCCAACGGGGCGCCGGCCTCGCCGAAGGTGGCGTCCTCGCCGAGCAGGGTCGGGGCGATGGCCATGCCGAAGGCGACGGTCTTGCCCGAGCCGGTCTGGGCGGAGACCAGCAGGTCGCGGCCGGCGGCTTCTTCACCGAGCACGGCGAGCTGGACGGGGGTCAGCTCGTCATAGCCTTTGGCGGCAATGGCGGTGGCGAGGGCAGGATGGATAGTTTCGGGCAGCATGATCGCATGATCTTTCTGGCATAAGCCATTGCTCCCGGCCGAGCCGGTCACGGGAGCACCGATGTGGGGCCGGATCGTATGACTTCGGCCACCCCAAGCCTCGGTCCGGACGTATCGGACAACGAGGGCATCGGCCCCTGCATGCAATCACTGGCAAAACAAAAGGGCCGCCCGGAGGCGGCCCTCGGAATTCATATCAGGCGGCTGAGATCAGCCGACCAGTTCGTCGTCGTTGAAGAAGAACTTGATCTCGATCGCCGCGTTTTCCGGGCTGTCCGAACCGTGCACCGAGTTTTCGCCCATGTTGAGCGCGAATTCCTTGCGGATGGTGCCCTCGGCGGCGTTGGCCGGGTTGGTGGCGCCCATGATCTCGCGGTTGGCGAGGACGGCGTTCTCGCCTTCCAGCACCTGGATCACGACCGGGGACGCGATCATCTGCTCGACCAGCTCGCCGAAGAAGGGGCGTTCCTTGTGGACGGCATAGAAGCCCTCGGCCTGGGCGCGGGTCATCTTGATCTTCTTGAGCGCGATGGGCTTCAGGCCCTTTTCCTCGAACTTGGTGAGGATCTTGCCGATCAGGTTGCGGCGGACGGCATCGGGTTTGATGATCGAAAAGGTGCGCTCAATGGCCATTGGTCTGGTCCTTGGGTGTTTTGGGAAAAGTGCGGCCTTCTAACGGTAACCCGTGACGGGCGCAAGACGGCCGATTGCGCGGCATATCAGCAATGTCCGATAGTATTGGCATGACCAGCCCCTTCACCCTCCGCCCCGGCCGCTCCGCCGACCAGCCGCAACTGCTCGCCATCGTCTGGGCGACGGTGATGGTGGGCAGCGATACGGCCGCGCTGCTGGCGCAGCCGGAACTGGTGCAGGTGCCGGTCGAGCACCTCACGCCCGGGACCTGCGTCGTGGCCGAGATCGACGGCGCGCCGGCGGGGTTCGCCACCGTGCTCCCCCGCCCCGACGGCGAAGCGGAACTCGACGGCCTCTTCGTCCATCCCACGAGGCAGCGCCTCGGCCTCGGCCGCACCCTCATCGCCGGAGTGGCGGAACTGGCCCGCGCGATGGGCGCCTCGACGCTCCACGTCATCGCCAACGAAGACGCCCTCGCCTTCTACCACGCCGTCGGCTTCGTCCAGACCGGCATGGCCCCAACCGACCTCAAGCCGGCGCCGAAGATGGAATTGCGGCTGCGCTGACTACTGCGCAGCGGGTGCCTTCGCCTCGGGCGGCAGGCACTCGGGCGAGTTCGGGGCGATGTCGGTGTCGCTGGCGGCGACCACGTCGCCGCCGGGGCTGAGGACCTGGACGTCGAGGCGGGCGACGGCGTCGGTGACCGGGACGATGCCGGCGAAGTTCACCTTCACCACCTGCATGGTGCAGACTTCGGCGGTCGAGGTGGTCGGCACGATGATTGTCGCCGTATCGCCCTCGACGATGGCGGCCTGGGCTTCGCCGGTCTGCTCGCAGGCGCCGCCGTCGTAGATGAAGGCGAGCGAAACCGTGGCTGCGTCGAGCCGGCAGGCCTTGAGTTCGTCGAGTGGGGCGAGGTCCTGGGCGAGCGCGAAGCTCGGCAGTGCGATCAGGGCAAGGGCGATCGTGAGTGCGCGCATTGGACTTCTCCGGTCGTTTTGACTATTGGCTGGCGTTCATCGGAACCTAACGCGCCCGCCATGCTCGGGATGCACCTCGAGCCATGCTGACAATCAATAACCTCCACTACCGTATCCAGGGCCGCCCGCTCTTCGAAGAGGCGAGCCTCGTGCTGCCCGATGGCGTGAAGGCCGGCTTCGTCGGCAAGAACGGCACGGGCAAGACCACGCTGTTCCAGCTGATCCAGGGGTTCATCGCGCCCGAACAGGGCACCATCGAAGTCAACCGCAAGGCGCGGATCGGCGGGGTGGCGCAGGAAGCAGTGGCGAGCGACATCTCGGTGCTCGACATGGTGCTGTCGGCCGACAAGGAGCGCACGGCGCTGCTTACCGAGGCCGAGACGGCGACCGATCCGCACCGCATCGGCGACATCCATATCCGCCTCGCCGAGATCGATGCGCACACCGCCGAAGCGCGGGCCTCGACCATTCTCAAGGGCCTCGGCTTCGAGAAGGACCGGCAGATGGCGCCGACCTCGGAGCTGTCGGGCGGCTGGCGCATGCGTGTGTCGCTGGCGGGCGTGCTGTTTTCGCAGCCCGACCTGCTGCTGCTCGACGAGCCGACCAACTATCTCGACCTCGAAGGCACGCTGTGGCTCGAGAAGTATCTCGCGACCTACCCCTATACCGTGTTCATGATCAGCCACGACCGTGACCTGCTGAACAAGGCGGTGACCTCGATCGTGCACCTCGAGCACCGCAAGCTCACCTTCTACAAGGGCAATTACGACACGTTCGAAGAGACGCGTCGCATGCAGATGGAGCTCAACAACAAGGCGCGCGAGAAGACGCTCGACCAGATCGCGCACCTGCAGAAATTCGTCGATCGCTTCAAGGCCAAGGCCACCAAGGCGGCCCAGGCCCAATCGCGCATGAAGATGATCGAGAAGCTGAAGCCGCCCGCGGCGATGTTCGACGAAACCTCCCTGCCCTTCGACTTCCCCAACCCCAAGAAGATTCCGGCCTCGCCGATGATCACCTTCGACGATGTGTCGGTGGGCTATGGCGACAAGGTGATCCTGCGGCACATCACCAACCGCATCGATCCGGACGATCGCATCGCGCTGATCGGCGTCAACGGCAACGGCAAGTCGACCTTCGCCAAGCTGCTGGCCGGCGACCTCAAGACCATGCATGGCGAGATGCGGAAGGGCCGCGGGCTCGAGATCGCCTATTTCGCCCAGCACCAGCTCGACAAGCTGAAGCCCGAGCAGACGCCGTTCGAGCATGTCGTCGAGCTCATGCCCTATGACAGCGAGGCGAAGCGGCGCTCGCGCGTGGCGCAGATGGGGCTCACCACCTCGCGCATGGACACCAAGGTGAAGAACCTCTCGGGCGGCGAGAGGGCGCGCCTGATGCTGGGGCTGATCACCTTCGGCGGGCCGGGCATGCTGATCCTCGACGAGCCGACCAACCATCTCGATATCGACAGCCGCGATGCGCTGGTTGCGGCGCTCAACGACTATACGGGCGCGGTGCTGATCATCAGCCACGATCGCCACCTGATCGATGCCACTGTCGACAAGCTCTGGATCGCGCAGAACGGCACGATCGAGGAGTTCGACTACGACCTCGACGCCTACCAGAAGATGCTCACCGGCAAGGATGCCAAGGGCAAGAAGGACGCGCCGGCGCCCATCGAGGACAAGAAGACCCAGCGCCAGGACGCAGCGGCGAAGCGCGCCGAAGTGGCGCCGTTGCGCAAGTCGATCAAGGACCTCGAAACGAAGCTCAGCCGGTTGCAGACCGAGCTGGCGCGGGTGGAGAGCTTCCTCGCCGACCCCAAGACCTATGACGGAGCGCCCGAGCGCGTGATCCTGCTCGGCAAGGACAAGGCGCGGTTCGAGAGCGAGATCGCCACCGCCGAGGAGCGCTGGCTCAACCTCAGCGCCGAGCTCGAGGAAGCCCAGCGGGCATGACCGATTTCGCCCGCTTCCGCCCCGTTCGCATCATCCGAAGCGCACGGCGGCGGTTGCTGGGGCTGGCGCAGCGGCAGCTCGGGCAGCGGCCCGAGGAGCAGGGCCAGCAGATCGTGGCGCTGACGCTGAGCCAGCTGGCCGGCCGCGTCGAGCTGCCGGCTTTCGCCGTCACCTATTCGGACCAGCTGGTCTATCGCCGCGATGCGATCTACCGGCGCGACGGGGCGGGCTTTGTGCTCGAACTGCCGACGCTCGAGATCGGCCACGCGACAATGGACAAGGCGTGGGAGCTCGGGCCGGCCTATCTCTATTGGCTGATGCAGTGCCGGCCCGAGGTTACGGCCATGTCGGTGACGCTGTCGGACGGCGATGCGCCCTCGGCGGCGCGGTTCTCGCCCTCGACCAACCGGACCGATGTGGTGCCGGTGCCCGACCCCTATTTCTTCCGCTTTTCCGGCTTCGAGGCGTTCCGCCGGCTGGCCGAGCGCGAGAATATCGCGTGGGCCGACCGGTCGGACGATATCGTCTGGCGCGGGGCGAGTTCGGGCCTCGGCACGTTCGACCCGGTGCTCGGGGCGCAGCGGCCGCTGCAGGCGGCACAGCGGCTCGACCTGATCCTCGCGGCGCAGAAGGTGCCGGGGGTCGACGCCGGGCTCGCCAATTACCGGCGCGACGAATTCCGGCCCGAGCTGCTGGAGCGGAGCGGGGTGCTCAGGGCTCCGGTCGCCGAGGAGAGCTGGGCGCGGCGGAAATTCGCCATCGATGTCGACGGGCAGACCAATACGTGGTCGAACCTGATCGTCCGCATGCACCTCGGCTGTTGCGTGCTGAAGCTCGACAGCAAGTATGGCTATCGCCAGTGGTATTACTACCGGCTGGTGCCGTGGGAGCATTACGTGCCGGTGAGGGCCGACGCGTCGGACCTGGGCGAGAAGGTCGAGTGGGTGCGGGCGAACGATGCACGAGCCGCCGAGATTGCCGCCAATGGCCAACGGTTCGCACGGGCGCTGAGCTTCGAAGCGGGGCGGCGCGAGGCGGTCGAGCTGATCACGACGCATTGGCGCGACTGAGCGCCATATTAGTTTCCGATTCCGTCTTATATGGTCGCGCGCCTCGCCCACCGGATTTCGCCTTGTCCCCACTCATTCCGTTTCTGCAGGGTATCTGGCGGCGGATGCCGGTTTCCCGGTCGCTGCGCTCGACGCTCGGCCCGACGCTCTGGCACGTCCTCACCATTCGCGGCCGCGCCAACCTCAGGCGCCGCATCGATCCGGCGACCGTGGTGCCGGGTCCGCTGGTGATTTCGGCCTGCATTTCGCAGGTCACCGGGATCGGGCGGGCCGGGCGGCTAACGCTCAAGGCGGCGGAGGCGTGGGGCGTGCCGATCGTCGCCCACGACATTCCTGCCGACCCCGAGGCGCTGCAGGTGAGCCGCGACCTGGCGCCGGGCGGGGTGTGGCTCGCCCACTGCAACCCGCCCGAGGCGACGGCGGTGCTGAGCCAGCAGACCGAGCACTTGTGGGAGAGCCGCTACCGCATCGGCTACTGGGCTTATGAGCTCGCCGAGCTGCCGCGCGGCTGGGCCGCGGCCATCCCCTTCTTCCACGAAATCTGGACCCCGAGCCGGTTCGTTGCCGATGCGGTGGAGAAGGCGCGCGGCTCGGCGAAGACCATCATCCGGGTGATGCCGCACCCGGTGGCCGTCGACCCGCCGCCGGAGGTTACGGCGGGCAACGAGAGGCCGCTGACGTTTCTCGTGATGTTCGATGCGCGCTCGAGTCTGGCGCGGAAGAACCCGCTCGGGGCGATCGAGGCGTTCCAGAAGGCCTTTGCACCTGATGATGCCGGGGTGCGGCTGTTCGTGAAGATCGTGGCGGCATGGAAGGATCCGCGGCTCGTCAGCGCGCTCCACAGCGCCGCCGAGGGCTGGCCGAATATCACTTTCAGCGAGGAGGAGCTCAGCGACGACGATACGCTGAAGCTGTTCGCTTCGGCCGATTGCCTCGTGTCGCTGCACCGGGCCGAGGGGTTCGGGCTGCCGCTGGCGGAGGCCATGCTGGCCGGGCTGCCGGTGATCGCCACCGATTGGTCGGGCAATGTCGATTTCACCCGTGGGGCGAGCTACGAGGTGCCCTATCGGATGGTACGGGCGACCGACTCGTCGGGGCGCTATAACGGTACCGGGCAGAGCTGGGCCGACCCGGATATTGCCGCCGCGGTCGCGCGGATGCGGGAATTCCGCGAGGATGCGGCGGGGCGCGAAAGCGTTGCGCGGCGCGGGCAGAAGCGTGTACGCGACCTCTGTTCCGGCCTCCCGGCCGACCACCTCGCCCCCTATCTCGCCGCCTGGAAGGACCCCGCCCGATGAACCAGCTGAGCGCTACCGAAGTGATCTCGCTGCTGGGGCTCGAGCCCCATATCGAGGGCGGCTTCTACAAGCAGACCTTCGCCGACGCGCCCGACGCCAGCGGGCGGCCGGTCTCGACGCTGATCTACTACATGCTGACCGACAACCAGGCCGGCGCCTGGCACCGGGTGGATTCGGCGGAGGTGTGGCACTGGTATGCGGGCGCGCCGCTGCTGCTCAGCATTTCGCGCGACGGCAAGGCGGTGACCGACCACCGCATGGGCGCCGACCTCAAGGCCGGCGAACGGCCGCAGGCCGTGGTGCCGCCCGGCGCCTGGCAGCGCGCCAAGGTCGAGGGCGCCTGGGCGCTCGTCGGCTGCACGGTAGCCCCGGGCTTCCAGTTCTCGAAATTCGAGCAGGCCGAGCCGGGCTGGGCCCCGAAGGGCTAGGCCTTTTTCACCCAGCGGCCGGCTTCCTGCTGCCAATACGTGACTTCGTTGCCGTCGCGGAGGGCGCGCCAGGCCGAGCGGGCTTCGGTGACGGCGTCGGGGTCGTGGCCGGAGAACATGAAGACGATGCGCTGGTAGCCTTCGCCCGATTGCGGCACGGCGCGATCGACGAAGAAGCGGACCGCGGCGCTGTTGGGGTTATGCGGCTTGGTGGTGATCAGCACCGGCTGGAGCGCATCCTCCGAGCCGCCGGCGCGCGCGTGGGGCAGGAAGCTATCATCGCGAAAGGTCCAGAGCATGTTGTCGATGACTTCGGCCCGCTCGTCGCTCGCCGTCTCGACCACCACCTTCCAGCCGCGCTCGAGGCTTTTCTCGACGAGCACGGGCAGCACCCGCTCGAGCGGCTGGTTTTCGAGGTGGTAGAAGAGGATCTCGGTCATTTGCCCTCGTAGTAGTCGCGGACGAGCCGATCGAGAAGCGTGACGCCGAAGCCCGACGCCCACGCGCCGTTGGTTTCGGTCTGCGGCGAGCCGAGCGCCACGGCGGCGATATCGAGATGGGCCCAGGGCACGTCGTTGACGAAGCGGGCGAGGAACTGCGCCGCGGTGATCGAGCCTGCCGGGCGACCGCCCGAGTTCTTGATGTCGGCGAAGCGGCTCTCGATCAGCTTGTCGTAGGCCGGGCCCATGGGCAGGCGCCAGAGCTTTTCGCCCGTGGCGAGGCCGGCGGCGGTGAGGCGGCCGGCGAGCTCGTCATTGTTGGAGAAGAGGCCAGCGTGGTCCTGCCCGAGCGCCACGCTGATGGCGCCGGTGAGGGTCGCGAGGTTGACCATGAACTGCGGCTTGAAGCGCCCCTGCGTGTACCAGAGGGCGTCGGCGAGGACGAGGCGGCCTTCGGCGTCGGTATTGACCACTTCGATGGTGGTGCCGCTCATCGCCTTGAGGATGTCGCCTGGGCGATAGGCGTTGCTCGAGGGCATGTTTTCGACGAGCCCGATGACACCGATGGCGTTGACCGGGGCCTTGCGGGTGGCGAGCGCCTGCATCAGGCCGGTGACCACGGCCGCGCCGCCCATGTCGCCCTTCATGTCCTCCATGCCAGGGCCGGGCTTGATCGAGATGCCGCCGGTATCGAAGACGACGCCCTTGCCGATGAAGGCGATCGGCGCAGTCCCTTCGGCGCCGCCCTTCCACTGCATGATGACGAGATAGGGCGGCCGGTCGGAGCCCTGCGCCACGGCGAGCAGCGCGCCCATGCCGAGCTCTTCCATCGCCGCGCCATCGAGCACTTCGATCTCGAGGCCGAGTTCGGTGAGTTCGCTGGCGCGCTCCATGAACTCGGTGGTGCCGAGCACATTGGGCGGCTCATGCATCAGGTCGCGGGCGAGGATCTGGCCATTGGCGACGGCCATGCGGTCGGCGATGGCCTTGTCGGTCGCGGCCTTGCTGGCGACGTGGAGGGTGACGCTCAGCCCGTTATCGGCGTCGTCCTTTTTCGCCGACGACTTGTAGCGGTCGAAGCGGTAGTGGCGGAGGGTAAGGCCGGCGGCGAGCTCGCCGACGCGGTCGGGGGTCGCGGCTTCGTCATCGAGCAGCACGGCGGCCTTGGTGACGCGGAGCGCCATCAGCTTGCCCGCGAGCGAGCCGCCGCGATCGGCCCAGGCGCTGAGGCTGGTCCCCTGCCCCGGCTTTCCGCTGCCCAACACCAGCAGGCGCTGCGCATCGACATTGGGCGGGGCGAGCAGATCGAGCACCTGGCCCTGCTTGCCCTTGAAGCCCGAGGCCGCCGCGAGCTTGCTCCAGTCGAGTCCGGTCGCCTGCCACACCGCACCGGCGCCGCCGGTCGGCTCGGCATCTTCGGCGACGTAGACGACGAGCGCGCCCGTCGCCTTCACCGGCAGCGCGGCGGTTTTGATCGAGAGCTCATGCGGCATGAAAAGAACCTTGGAAGAGCGCGCCGAAAGGCCGCGCCGAGGATGGGCGAACCCAGAGATAACGCCCCGCCGGGGCGCGTCAATCCCGCAACAGCAAGGTGAAGGGCGGACCCGCGGCGCGCGTAACGCTTGCCAAGCGGGGTGACCGGCGGGCAGAGTCCGACCACTTGCCGGGCCGACTCCCGCCCGGCCTCTGCAGTATCGGGCGGGCATGAATCGGCTGAAGCGCTATCTCGTGGGGCAGTTCGCCACCGAAGCGGCCATGCTGTTCGGGGTCGCGATCACGCTGATCTTTCTGGTCGAGTGCCTGCGCATCGTCGATGCCGGCTCGGTGCGTGGCCAGGGCCTGCTGACGCTCGGCACGCAGGTGCTGCTGGCCCTGCCCTCGGCTGCCATGGCCTTCATCCACGTGTGCATCGGCATCGGCCTCGCCCGGGCGCTGCGCACTATGCAGACCACGCGCGAGCTCCACATCATGCATGTGAGCGGCAAGCTGGGCGCGCTCGTGGGTGCAATTGCCATCTATGCGGCGACGGGCGCCGTGGCGCTGCTGCTGGTCTCCCATGTGATCGACCCAGCGGCTTCGCGCGAGAATAGCCTGATCAAGACCCGAATCGCCGCTGATCTGCTCGGCCGCTCGCTGGTGCCCAACCGCTTCGCCGAGGTGACCGATGGGGTTACCGTCACGGTGGGCGGGCGCAAGGCGGGTGGCGAGATCACCTCGTTCTTTGCCGACGATACACGCGAGCCGACCCGTCGCACCTACATCGCCAAGACGGCGCTGATCACCGCCGACGAGCTGGGCTATGTGCTGCAGCTTTCGGACGGTACCGTGCAGTACCGGACAGCCGAGGGGAAATTCTCCGAGGTGGAGTTCGACCGCTACGACCTCGCCTTCGAGCGGCTGACCGGGGCCAGCGATTCCGGTGACGAGCGCGGCGACAACACCAGCCTCGCGATCGTATCCGCCGGGCTGACCGATGGCTGGACCAACGAGCGGATGAAGCGGCTGAGCGAGCGCACGGTGGAGGGTATCCGCTCGCTGACCATCTGCCTCCTTGTCTTTGCCCTCGCCGGCATGCCGAGCGGGCGTCGGCGCGACCCTCGAGTGCCGATCGAAGTGACCGTGCTGGGCGCAGCCTTCTTCGAGCGCGTGCTCGCGAGCTATGCGCCGGGCAATGGCTGGCTGCCACCATTCACAGGAGTGATAGCGCTGGCAATCATTTCGCTGGTCATCCTCGTGTTCCGACTGAAGCCGTTCACCCGGCCCCGTCGCCAGCGGGAGGTCCGGGCATGAACCGCATCGACTGGGTCATCGTCCGGCGCTTGCTGGGCAGCATCGGGCTCACGCTGATGATCATGTACGGCCTCGTGCTGCTGGTCGAATCGCTCTCGACCTCGCGCTTCCAATCGCTGCTCGCGGTGGGCGGTTTCGGCGTGGCCTCGCTCGCCATCGCCACTTCGGCGGCCCGCTGGATGCTGGAGACGCTGCCGCTGATTGTGCTCGTGGGGGCAATCGCCGGGCTTCTCAACCTGCAGACGACACGCGAGATGACGGTGATCAAATCCGCTGGCGCTTCGGTGTGGCGGCTGATGCGTGCGCCGCTCGCCATCGCGCTGCTGGGCGGGCTCGCCATCTCGATGGCCGTGCACGCCGCCGTGGTTACGGTCGATCGCGGGCTCAATGCCGGAGGCGATGCACAGCAGGTGGCGGGCGGGTTCTGGCTCGAGGAGACGAGCGGAGATGGCCACTACATCCTCCAGGCCGGCTATGTGCATCCGGGCGGCCACGACCTCGGCGACGTCACCGTCTTCATGCTTGATTCACCGCGTGAGCGGATCGAGGCGCCCACTGCCACATTGGTCGGCAACGAGTGGGTCATGCCCGACGCCACCATCTACGCCTCGAACCGGGTGCCGGAAAAAACCAGCACCTTCTATCTCTCGACCAACACCACGCCCGGCGACATCCGCACAAAGGTCAGTTCGGTCAAGGACATGACGGTCTATGAGCTGGCGGGCGCACTGGCGGCCCGGCTCAACGATCCGCGGCGGCTCGCCGAGACGCTGACACAGTTCATCCGGCTCATCGGTTTGCCGGCCAGCCTGTGTGGCTCCCTGGTCATTGCGTTCGCATTTACGGCCGGTTATCGAAGGACCAATAAGTATGGTGGGACGGTGCTTTATGGCATCGTTCTTGGTTTTGTGGTTTATGTGGTGACCGAGATGGCAGGGCGCGCCGGAGATGCTGGAGTGATCCAGCCGGTGGTAGCCGTTCTCGGGCCGGCAGTGGTGGCCATCGTTGCGGGAGCGACGGTGCTGCTCAACAGGGAAGACGGGCGCACGTGAGTTCGATACGCCGCGACCGGTGGAGCCTGTTGCGCTTCAAGCGCATCGGCATCGCTTTGAGTCTCGCCCTGGCCGCGCAGCTCGGCCTCGCCCTCCCGGCGAGCGCCCAGTTCCTGCCCGAAGGCTTCTTCGCCCAGTTGCCCGAACCCGGCGCACCGGCGCAGGTCGAAGCCAATACGCTCAACTACGACGCGATCAGCGACGTGATCAGCGCCACCGGCCGGGTGGTGATGAACTATTCGGGCTACACGCTCGGCTGCGATTCGCTGCGCTACGAGCAGGGCTCGGGCTCGGTGATCTGCGAAGGCAATGTCGAGATCAAGGACGCGCAGGGCACGCGCTACCAGGCCGACCGCATCGAAGTGACGGGCGGGATGAAGGAAGCCTTCATCAAGTCGCTCACGCTGACCACCACCGACGGCGCCCAGATCACCGCGAGCGATGCGAAGTTCTCGGAGACGCTCGAGACGGTGCTGACCGACGCGAGCTACTCGCCCTGCGGCCTCTGCATCGACGAAAAGGGCCACCGCATCGGCTGGAAGGTGAAAGCCGCCAAGCTGGTACAGAACAACGACACCAAGGTCGTCTATTTCGAGCAGCCGAGCCTCGAAGTGCTCGGGGTGCCGGTCGCGTGGCTGCCCTGGCTGTCGCTGCCGGACCCGACCAACAAGCGCAATACGGGCTTCCAGCTCCGCAGTGTCGACTACAAGTCGGAGCTCGGTGGGCGCGTGCGCATCCCTTATTTCATCGGCATCGGCGAGGACACGGACATCCTGCTCGCGCCGCAGTTGATGACCCGGCAGGGCGCGCTGATGGCCGCGACCTGGCAGCAGCGCTTCGATTATGGCGCCTTCAACATCGAGGCCTCGGGCCTCTACCAGCTCGACCCCTCCGCCTTCTCGGGCACCAATGGCGACCGCGACTGGCGCGGTGCCGTGCAGAGTTACGGCCATTTCGATGTCACGCCGGACTGGCAGGTGGGCTGGAATTACACCGCCTTCACCGATGCCGGATATCTGGGCGACTACGACTTCGACAATGCGGGCCGGGCTGTCAACGAGGTCTATGCCACGCATCTCAGCGATGATTTCTTCGTCGATGTGCGGTTGCAGGAGTTCAAGCTGCTTGGCCGCTTCGCCGACCAGACCGCGGAGAATGACGCGCAGAACCAGCAGGCGCTGACCATTCCGAACGCCCGCACTTCCAATTATTTCGACCTCGGCGCGAATGGCCAGATCCGCCTCGATGGCACGTTGCTCGGCGTGCAGCGCGACGCAAACTCGTACAACACCTACGGCACTGTACCCTACGTCCTTGGCTACGAAGGCCAGAAGTTCCACGGCACGGCGGAAGCCAGCTGGCAGAACCAGTACATCCTGCCCGGCGGCTTTGTGGCGACCCCGTATCTCGGCATTCGCGGCGACCTCGCGAGCTATGAGGACGGCACGCAGGGCGACCCGCCCGTGGGCATGTCCGAACCGTCGGACCAGTTGCTGTTCAACGCCACCCCGGTGGCAGCGATGGATGTGCGCTGGCCGATGATCGCGTCGAGTGGGCCGGACAGCTTCCTGCTCGAACCGATCGCCCAGTTGGTCTGGCGCGGCAGCGACACGACCGAGGTCGGCATCACCAACGACAATGCCCACTCGTTCGTGCTCGATGACACGAATTTGTTCTCCTACAACCGCTTCACCGGCACCGACCGGCAGGAGACGGGGCTGCGTGCCAATATCGGCGGCCGCTACCTTGCCAATTTCTCCGATGGCAGCTGGCTCGAGCTGATGGCGGGCCAGTCCTTCCACCTCGCCGGCGTCAACGCCATGGGCGTGGTCGACGAAACCAATACCGGCGCTTCGACCGGGCTCGGCGATGACGCGTCCTACATCGTGCTCGGGGCGCGTGGCTCGCCGGTCAGCGGCCTTACGCTCGGCGCGAAGGCGCAGATCGATGTCGGCGGGCCGACCATCGCGCGAGCCGGCCTCGGCGCCGACTACAGCCTCGGCAACGGCTATTCGGTGGGCGGCGACTACATCTACCTGCCGGCCGACACCGCGACGGGCGTCACCGACGACCAGCACGAGGTGACGGTGCGGGCCGGTGCCCCCCTGCCCTTCGACTACTGGCGCGTCGAAGGCTCGACCTCGTGGGACCTCGCCACCAGCCAGTGGCTCGAAAGCACGGGCCGGGTCTATTACGACGACGGCTACTTCCTCGCCGGTGGCTTCGTGACCGCCACCGGGCCCACCCACACCGATCCGGATTCGATCGCCTTCGGCATGAGCCTCAAGCTCAAGGCGCCGGGCGCCGAGTTCGGGCTCGATTTCTAGTGGCCAAGTTTCGGGCGGCCTTGGTTTTCTAGATTTGGCCGCAATCTTCCAACATTGAGTTGCCCCAGGCCGGGGGCAGATCCGGCGGCCTTCAAGAACCGATGGTGACGATCATGAACCGCCTCCTTGCCGCGACGCTTCTGGGTACCGTACTCAGCTTCGGCGCGCTCGCTCCTGCCTTTGCCGCCACGGCCGTCACCGTCAACGGCGTCGCCATCGACGACAAGGACATCGCTGCCCGCGTGCAGCTGATGAAGCTCGAAGGCGGCGGCAGCACCGCCAAGGCCATGGACGCGCTGATCACCGAGCAACTCCAGATCCAGGAAGCGACGCGCCTCGGCATCCAGGTCACCGACCAGCAGGTGAACGATGCGTTCCAGCAGGTCGCGCGCAACGTGAAGATGAGCACCGACAAGCTCACCCAGCTGCTGCGCGCCAACGGCGTGAGCGATGCGACCATGAAGTCGCGCCTCCGCGCCGCCATCGCCTGGCAGGGCGTGCAGCAGGTCGCCATCAAGCAGCGCGTGCAGGTGTCCGATCTGCAGCTCGACGAGGAAGCGCAGAAGGACCTGACGCCCGAGCTGAGCTACGACTACGTGCTCAAGGAAGTGCTGTTCATCACCACCGGCAAGAACGCCTCGGCGCGCACCGGCGAAGCCAACAAGTACCGCGCCGCGTTCCAGGGCTGCGACAGCGCCGTGGACCTGTCGCTGAAATACACCGACGTCGCCGTGCGCGATATCGGCCGCCGCCACGCCACCCAGCTGCCCGAGGCCCAGGCCAAGGAGCTCGGGGCGCTCAATCTGGGCGGCATCACCAAGCCGCGCGTTACCGAGTCGGGCGTCTCGATGTACGCCATCTGCGCCAAGGACCAGGCGCGCGACACGACGTTCATCAAGAACAAGCTGCGCAGCGAGCAGGGCCAGGACGCCTTCAAGGCCGAAGTGACCAAGTATCTCGAAGAGCTGCGCACCAAGGCCAAGATCATTCGCGGCTAACGGGCCGTTAAGCCCCATCCGGACATTTGCGTAAGCGCATGGTCCGAATGTTCAGCGGCCGCCGCTAAGGTGGCCGCCGGCGCGACTGTGCCATCCACCACGTTCGTGAGGTGCTGAAGTGCCGGATTTTCGCCTGCCGCTGGCCGTCACCATGGGCGAGCCCGCCGGTATCGGCCCCGACCTCGTGATGCGGCTCTATTCGGCCCGCAAGCATCTGGGCCTGCCGCCGTTCATCGTCTACGGCCACCTCGATTTCCTCAAGGCGCGGGCCGAGCGGCTCGGCCTCAAGCTGACGATCGCGCCGAGCAATCCGGCAGACGCGAGCGCGCTCTTTGCCGAAGCGCTGCCAGTGGCGCATGTCGAGGGGCTGGTGCCCGACAAGCCGGGCGACCCGACCCCGCTCTCCGGCAAGGTGGTAATCGAGGCGATCGCGCGGGCCACCGCCGCGACGCTCACCGGCGAGACGCGCGGCGTGGTGACGGCGCCGATCCACAAGGCGGTGCTCTACACCGCCGGCTTCAAGCATCCCGGCCACACCGAATATCTCGCGGCGCTCTGCGACACGGGCAGCGGCGCCCCCCTGCCGGTGATGATGCTGGCGCATGACGATTTGCGGGTGATCCCCGCCACCATCCACGTGCCCCTGCGCGATGTGCCCGGCCTGCTGACCTTCGATCTTCTCGTCGAAACCGGCCGCATCGCGGCGCAGAGCCTCCGCACCCGCTTCGGCATTGCCGAGCCGCGCATCGGCTTTGCCGGCATCAACCCGCATGCGGGCGAAGGCGGGGCCATCGGGCACGAGGATTTCGACGTCGTGGCCCCGGCGGTAGCGCAACTGGTGTTCGAAGGCATCGCCGCCGAAGGCCCGATCCCGGCCGACACACTGTTCTATCCGCCGCACTGGAAGAAGTACGACGCCGTGATCGGCATGTACCACGACCAGGCCCTGATCCCGATCAAGACGGTGGCGTTCGACGAGGCGGTGAACGTGACACTGGGCCTGCCCATCGTCCGCACCTCGCCCGACCACGGCACGGCGTTTGACCTGGCGGGCACGGGCAAGGGCTCGACGGCGAGTTTTCTGGCCGCCATCCGCCTGGCGGATAAACTGACGAACGGGGAATTGCTGCAGGCGGCGGCGGAGTAAGGCGGCGGGACGCCCCCTCCACCAGCCTACGGCTGGTCCCCCTCCCCCGCTAAAGCGGTGGAGGAGCACCGCGACGCCGGTTGCCCCCCGTTGCCGAGACGCTGAGCTCTCCGTGATCCTCCACCGCTTTAGCGGGGGAGGGGGACCGCGCATCGAAGATGCGTGGTGGAGGGGGCGTCCGATCTCGCCGCCTACTTCTGCCCCTCCAACCAAGCCATCATCTCCCTGATCTCCTTCTCCTGCGCCGCGATGATCCCCTCGGCGAGCTTTCGCGCCCACGGGTCATCGCCATGCGCCAACTCCGCCTTGGCCATGTCGATCGCCCCACGGTGGTGCGGGATCATCGAGCAGACGAACGCCACGTCGAGATCGGTGGCGGTGCCGCCGGCCATCATGTCGGCGTTCATCGCATACATGCCGTCCATGAGGTCCTGGTGCGCCGCGTCGCCGGTCGGCGCCATCGGCATGGCCATGGCGTCGGACTTGGCGGCATTGGCGAGGCACAAAGCCGGCAGGTCGGGCGCGGCGGGCATGTGCATGGCGTGGTCCTGCCCCACCGCAGTCGAGCCGAGCGCCAGCAGCGCCATCATCGCGAGTTTCAGTCGCATGTCGTTTCCTTTCGCGTTCCTGGCCGTGTTCGGCCGGTGTGCGCTTCGTGCACCTTCCCATCATGGTAAGGTCAAGCGGGGATTTCCCGCTCGCCGTAAATCCGCTAACGCTCGGGGCATGCAGATCGACTCCCTCCCCCCGCTTCGCGAAGTCATCGCCACGCATGGCCTGCGCGCGAAGAAGGAGCTCGGGCAGAACTTCCTGCTCGATCTCAACCTCACCTCGCGCATCGCCCGCGTCGCCGCGCCGCTCGAAGCCGCCACCGTCATCGAAGTCGGCCCCGGCCCCGGTGGCCTGACGCGTGCCCTGCTGGCCGAGGGAGCGAAGAAGGTCATCGCCATCGAGCGCGACGAACGCGCCCTGCCCGCGCTCGCCGAAATCGCCGCCGCCTATCCGGGCCGACTCGAAGTCTTTTCCGGCGACGCGCTGGAGATGGATTACGCCAAACTGGCCGACGGCCCGACCAAGCTCGTCTCCAACCTGCCCTACAATATCGGCACGGAACTGCTGACGCGCTGGCTCACCGTCGAGCCGTGGCCGCCCTTCTTCGAGAGCCTGACGCTGATGTTCCAGCGTGAAGTGGCCGAGCGCATCATCGCCAAGCCCGGCGACGACGCCTATGGCCGGCTCGGCGTCCTCTGCGGCTGGCGCACCGAGGCGCGGATCGCCTTCAACGTCGGGCGCGAGGCCTTCACGCCGCCGCCGAAGATCACCTCCAGCGTCGTGCACCTCCGCCCGCGCGCGCTCACCGACGGCGTACTGGCCCGCGACCTCGAAATCGTGACCCGCGCCGCCTTCGGCCAGCGCCGCAAGATGGTGCGCCAGAGCCTAAAGTCGCTGGGCCTGCCGATGGAGCCCCTCCTCGCCGCCGCCGGACTCGAGGGCAGCGAACGCGCCGAGGAACTGCCAGTCGAGACGTTCCTGAAACTCGCCAAAGCGCGTCGCTGATGGCCGGCGCCATCGCCATCATCGCCGCGATCCTGGCCTTCCTCGTCCCGGCCGCCATCCCGCTCTTCGTCCAACGCCGGCGCACCTTCGCGATCGTCCTCGCGCTCGGCGTAGCGTTCTTCGCCTGGCTGACCTGGGACATCGAGCGCGCGGCAATCGGCGATCCACCGGGCAGCGAAAACTGGATCGGTCCGTTCCTCGGCGGATTGATGCTATTCGGGTTCGGCGCGGGCGTGGTGGCGAAGTTCGTGATGCTACTGGGGCGGCGGCGGGAGTAACCCCTCTCCTCAGCTCTGCTAGGCGACAAGCCGCCAAGCGCCGCTATCCTCTCCCGCAAGGGGCGAGGAGGCGATAGAGCCGCGATGTCTGGGTTTGCGCATCCTCCCCCTCGGCGGGGGAGGATAGTGGAGCTTGGGAGCGTAGCGACCTAGCGGAACTGAGGAGAGGGGGTAACACCTCACCCGTTCAACGTCACCTTGCCGACGCCACCGTTCGCGTCCACCGGCAGCTCCGCCACCGTCACCGTGCGCTTGAGGATCGTCGCGGCCTTGGTCAGCAGCGCCGTTTTCACCTCGGCGGGGGTCATTTTTTCGGTGGTGTTGGCCCAGACCTTGAGGGTGAGGTTGTGGTCGAAGGTTTCGCGCGAGCGGATTTCTCGCAGCATCACCTTCACCTTGGCCTGGGTGCGGTCCTTGAGCGTCGGATGGCTGCGCATCTCGTCGATGCTGCACGCCTTGATTTCAAATGGCATGATTTTCGTCCCCCGCGAAGGCAAGCCTCCGCCTGTTCGGCGTCATGTGGAATTGCGCTAAATACGATCATCCACAGCCGCCGGGGGCTTATCCACAGTCGCCTGCAAATACAGCTAAGACTTTACCTTAATGGACCGGCGCTTTTACGGCGCGTCGATTTGGTCCTGCAGGTCGCGCACGAATTGATCGAGCCCGATGAACCGTGCGCGCTCGAGCCGAGCCGCCGCCAAGATGGTGCGGACGCGGGTGGTCGAGACTTCGAGGTCTTCGTTGACGATCACGTAGTCGTACTCGCCGAAATGGTCCATCTCGATGCGGGCGTTCTTGAGCCGCTTGTCGATGGTGCCCTGGCTGTCCTGGGCCCGGCGTTCGAGCCGCTTACGCAGTTCGATGATCGAGGGCGGCAGGATGAAGATCGTCACCATGTCGGCGCGGCACTTTTCGTAAAGCTGCAGCGTGCCCTGGTAATCGATATCGAAGAGGATATCGCGGCCCTTGGTCAGGCGCTCCTCAACCTTGGCGCGCGGGGTGCCGTAGAAATTGCCGTGCACCTCGGCGCTTTCGAGCAGGTCGCCCTCGGCCTGCATTTTCTTGAAGGTGGGCACGTCGATGAAATGATAGTGCACGCCGTCGATCTCGTCGGTGCGGCGGGCGCGCGTCGTCACCGAGACGGACAGCGCGATGTTGGGATCGTCGGCGAAAAGGGCGCGGGAAATCGAGGACTTGCCGGCTCCCGAGGGGGAGGCAAGCACCAGCATGACGCCGCGGTGCTGGAATTCCATGCTCATTCGATGTTCTGGATCTGCTCGCGCAACTGGTCGATCACAGCCTTCAAATCCAGGCCGATGGCGGTCAATGCCACATCGTTGGATTTGCTGCACAGGGTATTCGCCTCGCGGTTAAATTCCTGTGACAGGAAGTCGAGCTTGCGCCCCACCGGACCACCGCCGGTCAACAGGGCCCGCGCCGCGGCGATATGGGCGCCGAGCCGGTCGAGCTCTTCGCGGATGTCGGCTTTGGTGGCGAGCAGCATGGCTTCCTGGGCGAGGCGCTCCTCCGACAGCACCGGCGAGGCTTCGCTGAGCTCGGCGATCTGCTGGCGCAGGCGGGCGAGGATGGCGTCGCGGCTGCGGCCCGGGTGAAGCTCGGCGGCCTTGGTCAGCGCTGCGATCTCGTCAACCCGCTCGGTGAGGATGGCGGCGATGCGGGCCCCCTCCTCCGCCCGCGCCGCGACCAGCGCCGCGATCGCCTCGTCGAAGGCACCGAGGATGGCGTTGCTCACTGCCTCCTCCTCGTCGGCGGACAGCGGGGTCTCGTGCTGCTCCAGCACGCCCTTCAGGCCCATGATGCCATCGAGGGTGGGACGCTGGGCCTCGACGCGGGTTTCGAGCCACTTGAAGCCTTCGAGCACGGCTTCGAGCGCCTGGTGGTTCACCACCACGCGGCCGCCCTCGCCTTCGCGATCGACATTCAGCGACACGGTGAGCGAACCGCGGCTCACGGCCTTCGTGATGCGGCGGCGGATTTCGGGTTCGAGCGCATCGAAGCCGGGGGCAAGGCGCACCCGCATGTCCAGCCCGCGGCCGTTGACCGATTTCAGCTCGACGACGAAATTCACCCCCGGCACGCCGCCATGCGACCGGCCGTAGCCGGTCATGCTCGCGAGCGGCGCCATCAGTTGGCCGGGTCGACGGCTTCGCCGGCGTCCTTGGCGGCTTCCGCTTCCAGCGCCTCGCGCGCCGCCTCGGCATCAGCCTCGGCCGCCGCCTTGCGGTAGAGTTTCACGTTCTTGCGGTGGTCGGCGTAGGTCGGGGCGAACAGGTGGCCATCGGCCGGGTTCGCCGACTTGGCGACGAAGTAGAGGTCCTTGGTGGTCGCCGGATGGGCGACGGCGAGCAGCGCCTCTTCGCCCGGGTTGGCGATGGGGCCCGGCGGCAGGCCGGCATTGAGGTAGGTGTTGTAGGCGTTCTTCTGCTTGAGCTCAGCCGAAGTCGGCGAGCGGTTGAGCACGACCTTGCCCTCGGTGACCCCGTAGAGCACCGTCGGGTCGGTCTGCAGCGGCATCTTCTTGCGCAGCCGGTTGATGAACACCGAGGCGACCTGCGGGCGCTCGGAAGCGACGCCGGTTTCCTTCTCGACGATCGAGGCCAGCGTCACCAGCTGCTCGGGCGACTTGATGACGTCGTCGATCGCGGGGTCGCGGTTGGTCCAGATCTCGTTGAGGCGCGCCTTCATTTCGGCCTGCATCTTGTCGAGCAGGGTCTGGCGCGGATCGCCGGGCATGAAATCGTAGCGGATGGCGAGGAGCGTGCCCTCGGCCGGCGTCGTCACCGGGTCGCCCGAGAGGTTCGAGGCGTCGTTGAGCTTCTGGGCGATCTGGTAGGACGTGTTGCCGGGAATCACGTCGACGAAGATGGCGAGCGGCTCACCCTCGGTCAGTTCCTTGAGGATATCGGCCATCGAGGAATTGGCCTTGAGCGTGAAGACACCGGCTTTCAGCTCGGACTGCTTCTTCATCGCGTAGGAGCCGGCGCGGAAGATCAGCGAGCTCGGCACCAGCTGACCCGTGGGCAGCAGGCCCTTTTCTTCGAGCAACTGGGCCGTGGTGTTGATCGAGGTGCCCTTTTCCACCTGGAAGGTGGTGTCGGCCTTTACGGCGCCCGGCGCGTAGAACTGGTTCGCCGCATAGAGGAACAGGCCGACAACAGCGAGGATGCCGAACACCACGATGGTGAGGAGCGCGTTGACGACGTCGACGAACCCGCCGCGGCGGCGACGTTTCGGCCGCTTCTCGGTGCGCTCGTTGGCCATCGGCAAGACCCTCCCAGAAAGCCCGGTGACCGGACGCGCGGACTAATCGCAAGACTATGACAACAGTACGAAGCGCCCGGCCGGATTTTGTCCGGCCGGCCACCTGGGCGGGGTCAGTGCACCTTGCGGAAAATCAGCGAGGCATTGGTGCCGCCGAAGCCGAAGGAGTTGCTCAACGCAATGTTGATCTCCTTTTTGAGCGGCTTGTGGGGCACGAGGTTGATCACGCTCTCGACCGACGGATTGTCGAGGTTGATCGTCGGCGGCGCGATGCCGTCGCGCATGGCGAGCAGGCAGAAGATCGCTTCGACCGAGCCGGCGGCGCCGAGCAGGTGCCCGATCGACGACTTGGTGGAGCTCATCGCCGCGCCGCTTGCCGCATCACCCAGCATGCGGGTGACGGCGCGCAGCTCGATTTCGTCGCCGAGCGGCGTCGAGGTGCCGTGGGCGTTGACGTAGTCGATCTCGCTCGGGGAGATGCCCGCGCGCTTCACGGCCGCCTGCATGGCGCGGAAGCCGCCATCGCCGTCCTCGGAGGGAGCGGTGATGTGGTAGGCGTCGCCCGAGAGGCCGTAGCCGACGATTTCGCCGTAGATCTTGGCGCCACGGGCCTTGGCCCGCTCGTAATCCTCGAGGATCACGATGCCGGCGCCTTCGCCCATGACGAAGCCGTCGCGATCCTTGTCGTAAGGCCGCGAGCCCTTTTCGGGCGCATCGTTGAAGGCGGTCGAGAGCGCGCGGGTGGCCGAGAAGCCGGCAAGCGCGATGCGGTTGACGCAGGATTCCGCGCCGCCCGCCACCATCACGTCGGCATCGCCCATGGCGATCAGCCGCCAGCTGTCGCCGATGGCGTGCGCGCCGGTCGAGCAGGCCGTCACCACCGAGTGGTTCGGGCCCTTGAGGCCGTGGCGGATCGAGACGTAGCCCGAAGCGAGGTTGATGAGGCGGCCCGGAATGAAGAACGGGCTGACGCGACGCGGGCCCTTCTCATGCAGGATGACCGAGGTCTCGTAGATGCCGCCGAGCCCGCCGATACCCGAGCCGATAAGGGTGCCGATACGCACCTTCTCTTCCTCGGTCTGGGGGGCTACTCCGGCATCGTCGATGGCCTGCTGGGCCGCGGCCATGGCGTAGATGATGAAGGGATCAACCTTGCGCTGATCCTTCACATCCATCCACTCATCGGCATTGAACTTGCCCTCGGCGTAGTCGCCGAGGGGCACGCGATGCGCGATCTGGCAGGCCAGGTCGTCGACCTGGAAATCATCGATGCGCTTGGCACCGCTTTTGCTGGCAAGGATGTTGGACCAGGTGGCTTCCACCCCGCAGCCCAAAGGGCTGACGATCCCCATCCCGGTGACGACGACGCGGCGCAGTTCCATCGAATAGCTTGCCGTGGGCGGCCGGCGCTTAGCCGACGGCCTTGGTGAGGTAAGCGACAGCGTCGCCGAAGGTCTGGATCGATTCCGCGGCATCATCCGGGATCTCGACGTTGAACTCTTCTTCGAAAGCCATCACGAGTTCGACCTGGTCGAGCGAGTCAGCGCCCAGATCATCGATGAAGCTGGCCTTATCGACGACCTTCTCCGCATCGACGTTGAGGTGTTCGACTACGATCTTGCGGACGCGATCAGCGATATCGCTCATATCTGACTTCCCTTGTTACCAGTCTGCTTTGTTTCGTTACTAACTCGGCCCGCGAGGTGCTGGACCCTGCCGCCGTTCGCGGCCGACTGTAGGCTAGTGTTCCAGACCCTCGCAAGGGTGGTTCCTGCCCGAAATCAGGCCGGGGCGTAACACACTTCCCCGGCCTTTGCCATATTCCGTGAACGCGGGAATCCCCTGCCTCCACGGCATTTTTTCACAGCATCAACATGCCGCCATTGACGTTCAGCGTGTGCCCGGTGACGTAGCCGGCCTCGTTGGAGGCGAGGAAAACCACCGCCGCGGCCACTTCGTCGGCATTGCCGAGGCGGCCCGCAGGCACCTTGCCCAGAATGCTTTCGCGCTGCTTATCGTTCAATTCGTCCGTCATGGCCGAGCCGATGAAGCCCGGCGCCACGGTGTTGACCGTGATGTTGCGCGAGGCGACCTCATAGGCGAGCGCCTTGCCCATGCCGATGAGGCCGGCCTTCGATGCGGCATAGTTGCCCTGCCCCGGATTGCCGACCACGCCCACCACCGAGGTGATGCCGATGATGCGGCCGAAGCGCTGCTTCATCATGCCCCGCAGCACGGCACGGGTGAGGTGGAAGGCCGAGGTGAGGTTCACCGCCAGCACCTCGTCCCACTCCTCGTCCTTCATGCGCATGAAGAGGTTGTCGCGGGTGACGCCGGCATTGTTGACGAGAATGTCGATGCCGCCCAGCGCCGCTTCGGCTGCCGGCACGAGTTTATCGACCTGATCGAGGTCCGAGAGGTTGGTCGGGATGATCGGATGATCGCCACCGCCGAGGGCCGCCTTGGTCTCTTCCAGCGCGCCGACACGGGTGCCCGACAGCGCGACGCGGGCGCCATGGGCGGCGAGCGCCTTGGCAATCTCGCGGCCAATGCCGCCCGAAGCACCGGTGACGAGGGCACGTTTGCCAGTGAGATCAAACATTTGCGGGAGCATCCTGCATTTCGTGGTGGCGGGAATAGGCGAGGCAGAGTTCGCCGAGCCTGCCGGATGGCAGCGCGACGCCCGAAGTGGAGACGAAGAGGCCGTTGATCTCGTCGCGCGATTGCAGCCAGCGAAAGAACCGCGGCAGAGGTTCAAGACGAAGCTTGCGGATATGTTCTCGCCGGATGGCGAGCCTGGCGCCCCCGCCGGCGCCGCGGCGCCCCTCAACCGGCGTCACCGAGATCACGATCCGCCACGGAATAATATCCTGCGATAGCCGGCGGTCAAAAACGCCAGCCGTGTCGAGCACGACGATCGGCGCCTTGATCAGCAGCATGCGCATCAGCAGCGAGCCGGACCAGGCCAGCAGCCCAAGCAGAACCAGCCAGTAGAGCACGCGCTGGATGAGGTCGCCGTTGAAGGCACCGACCAACGCACCGATCATGAAAAACGCCAACAGGAAGAACATGCCCGCGAGCTTCTCGGCGGAATCAAATATCTCCCGTGGCGGCAGGACCGGCTCGCGCACTGGGTCAGCCGGCGACTTCGGCGAGGAACGCATCCACATCGGCGGGGGTGCCGATCGAGATGGCCGGGGTTTCGGGCGTGATGCGCTTGGCGAGGCCGGCGAGGACCTTGCCCGAGCCGAGCTCGACGAGCTGCGTGACGCCGCCATCCTGCACCAGCCAGTTCACGCACTCGGTCCAGCGCACCATACCGGTGACCTGCTCGACGAGGCGCTTCTTGATCTCTTCGGGGTCGGTGATCGGCTTCGCCAGCACATTGGCGACGACCGGCACGACTGGCGACTTCACGGTCACGGCGTTGAGCGCGTGCTCCATGGCGTCGGCGGCGGGGCGCATCAGGGCGCAGTGGAACGGGGCCGAAACGGGCAGCGGCAAAGCGCGCTTGGCGCCGGCGGCCTTGAGCAGCTCGATGGCGCGGTTCACCGCCGCAACGTGGCCGGAGATCACCACCTGGCCGGGCGCATTGTCGTTGGCGACGCCGCAGACTTCGCCGTCCGAGGCGTCGTTCACGGCCTTCAGCACGGTTTCGAGGTCGAGCCCGAGGATCGCCGCCATGGCGCCCTGCCCCACCGGCACGGCTTGCTGCATGGCCTGGCCGCGGATCTTCAGAAGCCGCGCCGCATCGGCGAGCGAAAACGCCTCGGCTGCGGCAAGGGCCGAGTATTCGCCGAGCGAGTGGCCGGCGACATAGGCGGCCTTGTCCTTGAGGGCAAAGCCGCGGCTCGCCAGCACGCGGGTGACCGCAACGGACACGGCCATCAGCGCCGGCTGGGCGTTCTCCGTGAGCTTCAGGGTCTCGTCGGGGCCCTCGAACATGATGGCCGAAAGCTTCTGGCCCAGCGCCTCGTCGACTTCGGCGAAGACGTTGCGGGCCTCCTGGTAGGTGGCCGCGAGGTCCTTGCCCATGCCCACGGCCTGGCTGCCCTGGCCGGGGAAAGTGAATGCGCGCTTGGTCACGAGACGGCCTCCGCTCTTTTGTTCTTTGGCCTGAAACTAGGCCGCGCCCGGACGGGCGTCCAGTTGGCGCGGGCTGTTGCCTGTGGGGTAAGGCAAAGTCAAGGCAAGCTCAGTCGAACTTCACCGCCGTCGTGTTCGCCCCGCAGAGCAGCACGCCGACCCGTTCGTCCTTCGCCGGCACATACTTGCCCGAGAGCAGCGCTCCCATGGCCGCCGCACCGCCGGGCTCGGCGACCAGCCGCAACACGTCCCAGATGCTGCGCTGGGCCGAGACGATCTCGTCGTCGGTCAGCAGCACCGGCTTTTCCATGAAGCCCGAAAGCGCGAAGGCGAGGCTGCCGATCCGGCGCGCCCCGAGGCTGTCGGCGGCAACGCCGCTCACCGGTACATCGACCGGCGCACCGGCCTCCATGGCGCGGGCCAGCGTGGCGGCATTCTCGGGCTCGACGCCGACAATCTTCACCTTGCCCGCTAGCGCCGCGGCGATCCCGCCGATCAGCCCGCCGCCGCCCACCGCAACCAGCAGCGTATCGAGCCCCGGTGTCTGCTCGAGCCATTCGAGCCCCACCGTCCCCTGCCCGCTGAGGGTGTGGAAGCCGTCATATGCATGCACCTCGGGCAGTCCGCGCTCGGTGGCGAAGGCATGGCTCGCCGCATAGGCATCGGCATAAGTGTCGCCACCCACGACGATCTCGGCGCCATACTGCCGGATGCGCGCGATCTTGGCCGGCGAGGAAATCGACGGCACATAGATATGAGCCTTCACCCCGAGCTTCATGGCAGCATAGGCCACCGCCGCGCCATGGTTGCCGCCCGACGCCGCGACGACCCCTTTGTCGGCGCCCTCGCGCATCAGCAGGTTGGCAAACGCCCCGCGCGCCTTGAACGTCCCCGAATGCTGCATGAACTCAAGCTTGAAGCTCAACGGCTGGCCAGTGAGCCCGAAATCCGCGGCGCCAGTCGAGAAGACCGGCGTCGTCCGGATGTAAGGCCGGATCACCGGCTCGGCAGCGAGGATGGAGGTACGGTCGGGAATGCTAGGGGAAGTGGTCATAGCCAGACGCTTACAGGATCAGTGTTGCGGAACAAGGGCAACGTGCGCTAGAGTTCCCATAATGGGAACTTCAGCTCGATGCAGATCATTGCCAGACGGACGTTGCGGCAGTTCTGGGAGAAGCATCCACCCGCCGAAGTTCCGTTGAAAGCCTGGTTCGCGCTGGTCAGCCATGCCAGCTGGCGCGGTCCCGCCGATGTGAAGGCGATGTTTGGCGGGCCGTGGACTTCGTCGCGGACAACCGCATCATCTTCGACATCGGCGGCAACAAGTACCGGCTGATCGTGCATGTCGCCTACGGCTTCGGCCGGGTGCTGGTGAAGTTCGTTGGCACCCATGCCGAATATGACCGGATCGATCCGGGGAGCGTGTGATGGATATCCGGCCAATTCGCAATGAAGCGGACTACGATTGGGCGCTCGCCGAGATCGAGCAGTATTTCGACAAGGAGCCAGCTCGCGGCACGCCCGAGGCGGATCGGTTCGACGTGCTGGGCGACCTGATCGCGGCGTATGAAGCCAAGCATTGGCCGATCGAGCACGCTGACCCGGTCGAGGTGATCGCGTACCGCATGGAACTCGGCGGCTTCCAGACCAAGGATCTCGCCGAGGTGCTGGGCTCGAAGTCGCGGGCGTCGGAAATCCTCAACCGCAAGCGGGCTATCACGCTCGACATGGCCCGCAAGCTGCACGACGCGTGGGGCATTCCGGCCGAGGTGCTGATCCGGCCATATAAGCTCGACGCCGCCTGAGCCCTTGCCATCCGCCCCGTTTTCCCCTATGTCCCGCCTCGCATTCGTTCGGCCGGGGGCTGAACGGAGGGTTTCGGTATTTCCGAGACAGGGTTCGCCCGTCCTCCCGTGTTCCCGCTCTTTGCAAGACTGCTTTGTCGCCTTTCCGGCTTCAGAGGGGCTCCGCGCCGAAGGAACGCAGTGTTGAACCACTCGAAAAGGAAGGCGCTTCATGGCCCTCTACGAGCATATCTTTTTGGCCCGCCAGGACGTTTCGCCCCAGCAGGTCGAAGAGCTGACCACCGCTTTCACCAACCTCATCACCGAGGGTGGCGGCAAGGTTGCCAAGAACGAGTACTGGGGGCTGAAGTCGCTCTCGTACCGCATCAAGAAGAACCGCAAGGCGCACTACACGCTGCTCAACATCGACGCTCCGCACGCCGCGGTGGCCGAGATGGAGCGCCAGCAGAGCCTCAACGAAGACATCCTCCGCTTCATGACCATCCGCGTCGATGAGCTCGAGGAAGGTCCGTCGGCGATGATGCAGAAGCGCGACCGCGACGACGAGCGCGGCGACCGTCCGGGTGGCCCGCGCGGCGACCGTGGCGATCGCGGCGGTTTCGACCGCGGCAGCCGTCCCCCGCGCCGCTTCTAAGCTCTGGAAGGAACACGAAAAATGGCAATCAAAGACCTTACCACTTCCACGGCTCGCCGTCCGTTCCAGCGCCGTCGCAAGACCTGCCCGTTCTCGGGCCCGAACGCGCCCAAGATCGACTACAAGGACGTCCGCCTGCTGCAGCGCTACGTTTCCGAGCGCGGCAAGATCGTCCCCTCCCGCATCACCGCGGTTTCGGCCCTGAAGCAGCGCGAACTGGCCCAGGCCATCAAGCGCGCCCGCTTCATCGGCATCATGCCCTACGCCGTTCAGTAAGAACGGTTCGGGACTCGTTGGGGTCGCGGGAATGGTCTCGCGGCTCCTAACCGTTCACCTCGAACGGGACAGCCAAAGGATAAAAAGATGAAAGTCATTCTGCTCGAGCGCGTTGGGCGTTCCGGTCACATCGGCGACGAAGTCAACGTCAAGGACGGCTTCGCCCGTAACTTCCTCCTGCCGCAGGGCAAGGCGCTGCGCGCCACCGAGGCCAACCGCGCCAAGTTCGCGCGCGACCGCGCCGACATCGAGAAGCGCAACCAGGAGCGCCGCGAGGCCGCTGCCGGTATCGCCGAGGGCCTGAACGGCCACACCGTCGTGATGATCCGCCAGGCCGGCGAAACCGGCCAGCTCTACGGCTCGGTCGCTTCGCGCGACGTCGCCGATGCGCTGGTCAATGACGGCTTCAGCGTCTCGCGCTCGCAGGTCGACCTCGCCACCCCGATCAAGACGATCGGCGTGCACGAAGTTGCGCTGCACCTCCACGCCGAAGTCGCCGTCACCATCAAGGTGAACGTCGCCCGCTCGGAAGACGAGGCGAACCGCCAGGCCGCGGGTGAAGACCTCACCTCGATCAACTACGACGACGCCGCCGCGGAAGAATTCGCCGCCGGCCAGGCCGAAGCCGGCTCCGCCGCTGCCGACGCCTTCGGCGACGACGAGTAAGCAGCGCCTACAGCGCAGTTACGAAAGGCCGGGCCCAGCGCCCGGCCTTTTCATTTGCCGCTCAGGGAACCTCCGTTCGCCCGCTTCACTTCTCCGCCGGGCACGGATGCTTGGGCTTGGTGGTGTCGCAGGCCGAAGCTGCAGCGAGATATTTGTCGGCCGTCGCCTTGCGTTTGTCGTCCGGCGCCGCACGAAAGGCGTACTGGACCGAGTAGAGCGCGTCGTTGCCGCGGATAGCCTTCAGCCACATTGTCTCGGGCTTGTTGGTCTTGGGGTTGAGCGGGCAGACGTAGTACCACGCCGAGTAGCGGTAACCGTTGACGCGCCCCTCGCCGAGGCGTTCGACCTTGGAGTTGGCGCAGGCCCCCTCCCAGCCGGTCTTCAACTGATCGGCGAAGCCATCCGGACCGAGTTTCACGCCCCGGAATATCTGGACGGTGATCATGCTGGTCCAGTCGTCCACGGTCTCATCCTTGGGGATGAACTCCGCGCCCACCAGCCCCGTATCGCCCTGGGCCTTGTCGCCGAGCACGTATCCGTCGGGAACGCCGACCAGCAGGTTTTCACCGTCGAGCTTGGGCGCAGCCTCCGACGAGGGGGCGGCAGGTTTTTCAGGCGTGGCGGGATTGTCCTGCGCAAAAGCCGCTACCGGCAGGGTTACGGCCAGCAGAGTTGCCAGTATTCGCAGCAGTTTCATCGTCTCGCTCTCCCGAAAGCGCACGCTTTATAGACTCCGGCGCGACAAACTGCACTGGTTCGGGACCGGAAAATATCCGGGTCTTCACCGGCGCGGCCGCGCTCTTAGCGGCCGGCCGATGAACGGGAGATGAGGGTCAGGCGCCGAGGCCCATGCGGGCCAGGAGGTGGTCGCGGCGGATGAACTGGTGGTAGAGCGCGGCGCCGATATGCAGGGCCAGCAGCCCCAGCATCAGCTTGCTGGCGACGCCGTGGACGAGGCGTGGAAGCAGCGTTTCGAGGTCCGGCAAGGTGGTGCCGGCGAGGATGGCGGGGAGCGCGTTCGAGAGCACCAGCGTCGCAATACCGCTCGAAGCGAGCAGCAGAATCACCAGATAAAGCGCGATATGCACGGCGTGGGCCAGAAACCTCTGCCAGTTGGGCTGATCGGTATCGAGAGCCGGACGACGATCGGCCACCCACCACCAGATGATGCGCAGCAGGGTCAGCACGAGGACGGCCGAACCGAGCGGGACATGGAAGCGGACCAGCGCCAGTTTGGCGGCCGGATCGCCCTGCCCCGCGGCGAGGAGGCCGGTGGCGAACAAAGCGAGGATCAGCACGGCGGTAAGCCAGTGGATGGTGATGGCGATCGAGCCGTAGCGGGTAGTCGAACTTTTGAGCGACAGACTCTTTGGCGAAGACATGGGGAAACTCCTTGTCAGCGATCCCTCCGAGGATTTACATAGCACACTATGCATTTACATAGCAAGCTATGCACATGACCTATGATCGCGAGACTTCGCTCGGCTACCAGACCAACCTCGCCGCCCGACTGTTCGTGCGCGCCATTGAGAAGCGGCTGACGGGCGGCAATGCCGGGCCGATGCCGGTGTTCCTCGCGCTGCAGGACGGGCTGGCGATGACGCAGACGGCGCTGGCCCGGCAGGCCTCGGTCGAGCAGCCGACCATGGCCAACACGCTGACCCGGATGGAGCGCGACGGGCTGATCGAGCGCACGCCCGACCCGGACGACAAGCGCAGCGCGCTGGTGCGACTATCGGAACTCGGTCGCGAGCGCGCTGACCAGGCGCTGGGCGCGGCGAGCGCTGTGAACGACATCGCGGCGAGCGCGCTCAGCGAGGCCGAAATGAAGCTCTATCTGAGCTTTCTCAGCCGCATGATTGCGGCGCTCGAGCGGGGATAGTGGCCGGACTGCAACATCGCCGCGACCGCAGAATACGTTCCGATCGATACGTATCGCGCCCAACCTGCGGGCGTGAAACTGTCCGATTGCGTGTTTTGGGGCAGCAGATGATTCATACCTTGCGAACCGCCGTCATAATTTCCGGCCTTCTCCTTTCGGCTCCAGCGTTTGCAGCCGACTTCAGCGTCGCTCCGCCTGCCGCCGACGCGCCCTCGCGCGCCTATGCCACGGTGTTTGCCGGCGCCTCTCTGCCGCATTCGCATGTGTCGGTCCTCGAGGACGGCGCCCCCATCGGTCCCGTCTTCGACCTGAATTTCGACCGCGGCTACATCGTCGGTGGCGCCGTCGGTGCCACGATCCTGCCAAGCCTGCGCGGCGAAGTGGAATTTTCGGTCGTCAACTCCACCGTCTCGAACTTCCTCGGTAGCGGCATCGACTTCAACTCAACCGGCTATAACGTGCTGGGCAATCTCTGGTACGACGTCGACACCGGCACCAGCTTCACGCCCTATATCGGCGGCGGCCTCGGCTATGGCTACGACGTAGTGACCAGCGACGAACCGGGCGAGGCCAATACCAGCGGCTGGCTCTATCAGCTCGGTGCCGGCGTGCGCTTCGCAGCGACCGACAATATCGGCGTCGACCTCGCCTATCGCTACCGGGTGCAGCCCGATGCGACGATCAGTGGCGACAATATCGACTTCGGCGATGCCGTGCCCAAGAGCAACGCCACCAACCACATCGTAACCTCAGGCGTGACCGTCAATTTCTGATCCGATCCCGCCGGGATTTTCGCGCGGCGCATGGCTTTCCCGTGCGCCGTCTGCTTTTCCGGTCGTCGCCCCCGAATCGAGCTAGAAGCAGACGAGCCGCACAGCTCAGGAAAAACGTGGGAACGAACAAGATTCCCCCGCTTTCAACAATGATCACAGCGGCCGCCAGACGGTCACCGCCGCGTCACATTTGACTCGTGTCGCGCGCCACCGCTGGTAAACGAAACCTTTACGACCTCACGCCGAGAATCCGAGTCGAAATGGCCGAAGCGAATGTCCATCGCCTGCGTCCGGAAGAGGAAAAGCCCTTCCGCCTTGCGCCCCACAATGTGGAGGCGGAGCAGGCCCTGCTGGGCGCGGTGCTGGTCAATAACGAGGCGTTCTATCGCGTCTCGGACTTCCTGATTCCCGAGCATTTCTACGAGCCCATCCACCGCACCATCTACGAGGTGCTGGGCAAGATCATCCGCGCGGGCAAGACGGCGACGCCGATCACCGCCAAGACTTACCTCGGCGAGCAGCTGACGCCCGAAGTGACGATGTCGCAGTATCTGGCGCGGCTCGCGGCGGAGGCCACCACCGTCATCAACGCGGCCGATTACGGCCAGACCATCTACGATCTCGCGATCCGCCGGAACCTGATCCAGATCGGCGAGGAGATGGTGCAGGTCGCCTACGATTCCGACGTCGAGGCGACGGCGAGCAAACAGATCGAGGAGGCCGAAAAGCAGCTCTTCGACCTCGCCGAAAAGGGCCGCTACGATGGCGGCTTCCAGACCTTTTCGGCGGCGCTGACCGAAGCCATCAAGATGGCGGGCGAAGCCTATTCGCGCGATGGCTCGCTGTCGGGTGTCTCGACCGGGCTGCGCGATCTCGACCGGCTGATGGGCGGCCTGCAGCGCTCGGACCTCATTATTCTCGCGGCGCGTCCGGCGATGGGTAAAACGTCGCTCGTCACCAATATCGGTTTTCACATCGCCAAGAACTTCCGCGGTGAAGTGCAGGCCGACGGGCACATCAAGACGGTGGATGGTGGGCATGTCGGATTCTTCTCGCTCGAAATGAGCGCCGAACAGCTCGCCACCCGTATTCTCGCCGAGCAGGCCGAGATCTCGTCCTCCGACATCCGCCGCGGCAACATCCACGAGAGCCAGTTCGGCAAGCTCGTCGATACGTCGAACCTCATGGCCTCGGTGCCGCTCTATATCGACGATACCGGCGGTATCTCGGTGGCGCAGCTCGCCGCCCGTGCCCGTCGCCTCAAGCGCCAGAAGGGCCTCGACCTCCTGATCGTCGACTACCTGCAACTGCTCTCGGGCTCGTCAAAGAAGGCGAGCGAGAACCGCGTGCAGGAACTGACCGAAATCACCACGACGCTGAAGGCGCTCGCGAAAGAGCTCGAAGTGCCGATCATCGCGCTCTCCCAGCTCTCGCGCCAGGTGGAAAACCGCGACGACAAGCACCCGCAGCTCGCCGACCTGCGTGAGTCCGGCTCGATCGAACAGGACGCCGACGTGGTGCTGTTCGTCTATCGCGAGGAATATTACCTCAAGAACAAGGAGCCCAAGGAAGGGACTCCCGAGCACATGGCGTGGCAGAGCGAGATGGAGCAGGTGCATGGCAAGGCCGAGATCATCATCGGCAAGCAGCGCCATGGCCCCACTGGCACCGTGCAGGTGAGCTTCGAAGCGCAGTACACCCGCTTCGGCGATCTCGCCAAGGAAGACTACCTGCCCGAGAGGATGGAATAGTGATGTCCGCCCCAGCAGTGGCGACAGGCTATGGCGGCCGCCTGACGGTCGACCTGGGCGCGCTCAAGCGCAACTGGACCGCTCTCGACAAGGTGAGCAAGGGCGCGCTGACCGGCGCCGTGGTGAAGGCCGACGCCTATGGCACCGGCATCGCCCAATCGAGCAAGGCGCTCTACGAGTCGGGAGCCCGCTTCTTCTTTACCGCAACGCCCGATGAAGGCATCGCGGTGCGCGCCGCCCTGCCCGAGGACAGCCACATCTTCATCCTCAGTGGGCTCTTTCCGGGCGCCGCGCCGCTTTATGTCGGCGAGCGGCTGATGCCCTGCCTCGCCTCGATTCCGATGCTGGAGGAATGGCTCGAGGCCTGCCTCGCGCGCAACCAGGCGCTGCCCGCCGCGCTCCATTTCGACACCGGCATCAACCGGCTCGGCTTCCGGCTCAACGAGGCGGGGACGGTGAAGCGCATGGTCGACGGCGTCGGTTACGCGCCGCAGATGATCATGAGCCACCTCGCCTGCGCCGATGTACCGGCGCACGAGAAGAACCGCACGCAGCTGGCGCTGTTCGCCTCGGTGATGAGCCAGTTCCCCAATATTCCGGCCTCGCTCGCCAATTCGGCCGGGCTGATGACCAACCGCGACAACCATTTCCAGATGGTGCGCCCGGGCGTCGCGCTCTATGGCGGCCGCGCCGTGGCCGGCCGGCGCAACCCGATGGCGCCGGTGGTGACGCTCGAAGCGCCGATCCTGATGGTGAAGGAAGTGAAGACCGGCGAGACCGTCGGCTATGGCGCGCTCCAGACCATGCACCGCGATAGCCGCATCGCCATCGTCGGCATCGGCTATGCCGACGGCTTCTTCCGCTCGCTCTCGGGCGCCGACAACCACCGCGGCACCAATGTGGTGATCGAGGGCGTGCCCTGCCCGGTGGTGGGCCGCGTGTCGATGGACATGATCGGCGTGGATGTGACCGACCTGCCGGCCCTGCCCGCGCCGGGGGCGATGGCCGAGATCATCGGCAAGACGATCACGGTCGATGACCACGCCGAGGTGGGCGGGACCATCGGCTATGAAGTGCTGACGAGCCTCAAGGGGCGGTATGTAAGGCAGTATGTGGAGAGTGTGGGGGCGACGGGCGACGGCGCGAACTGAGGCAACCCCTCATCCGGCCTGTCGGCCACCTTCTCCCACAAGGGGAGAAGGCGATGGAGCCGCGGGCTACGTGATTGAGGTTAAGTCGGCATTGTGAGCGCACGCCTTCTCCCGTTGTGGGAGAAGGTGCCCGAAGGGCGGATGAGGGGTCGGCGCGAAGCGCCGCCGCTACCACAAATTCCGCCCATCGATCTCCGTCACCACCAGCGCTTTCAAATCGACATCATCGAGCAGGCGCACGTTGATGGCGAATTTCTTCTTTTTCGGAATGCCTTCGCCGCCCAGCGCCCAATCGGGCGAAATCCCATACGTGGTGCAGCCGCAGTTCTGGCAGAAATAGTGCAGGTTGAAGCCCGAGGCGGTGTACTCGCCGCGATGGGTGTCCGAGATGATCCGCGGCGCCTCCGGCGAATAGTAGGCCCAGAGCCCGCCCGACTTGGTGCAGAAGGTGCAGGTGCAAGTCGTCGCGTGGGTGGGCGTGTCGGGCAGCTCGATGCGGGTGCCGCCGCAGTGACAGGTGGCGATCGACGTCATCCGAAATCTCCTTTTCTCGATTGGGCTTAGCCTAGCCGATGCCCCTGACAAGCCGTGTCAGCAGCAAATTTGTTCCTGCTTTGTTCTTGCTTGCGCCCGCGAGTCTGAGCTAGCTTCCCTGCCCCACACAGGAGCTTCAGATGGACCTGCTCGCGCCTCAGCCCTCCCTGTTTCCGCCCAAGCCGCTTCCGGCGATGACCGGCGCGACCCGGCCGGGGCCCGACCACCATCCGGTGTTCTTCGCTCTGCTGCCGCCGCCCGGCCTCGAGCCCGAACTGCGCCGCGCCGTCGAGGCCGGCCGCCGCTGGGGCGTCACTGCGAAACCGGGTGCGCATGAGACGCGGCACCTGTCGCTGGTGGGGCTGGGGTTCGCTCAACAGCTTTCTGCCGAGGATCGGGCCGCGGCGGCAGCGGCGGCCGAGGGGCTCAATGGGGGGGCCTTCGTGCTGCGCTTCGACCGCATCGGCAGTTTCCGCGCCAAGCCCGGAAACAAGCGGCCGCTCGCCCTGTTGCCGGCCGACCCGGCGCCGCTCGAGGCGATGACCACGGCGCTGCGCGACGCCATGATCGCTGCAGGCTTCGTGCCACAGCGCCCGCCCCAGCGCTTCCACATGACCCTCTGCTACGACCGCGCCGATATCCGCACCCGCAGCATCGACCCGGTGGAATGGCGCATCGACCGCCTGACACTCGTGCGCAGCATCTATGGCGAGACGCGCTATGAGACCTGGGGCGAATGGAAGCTGGGGTGAGCTCGCTGGCACAACGCCTGTTGCTCCCCCCTCCACCAGCCTCCGGCTGGTCCCCCTCCCCCGCAAGCGGGAGAGGACCCGCGGTGGCACCATCTCGCCCCACCGCCAGAGCTCAGGCCACGGGAAGATCGCGCCACAGGGCGTTCTCCCGTTTACGGGGGAAGGTGCCCGAAGGGCGGAAGGGGGGAGCCCCACGCACCAGCCCGCCTGCCGCCCTAACCCCTCATCCGCCCTTCGGGCACCTTCTCCCACAAGGGGAGAAGGCGATGGAGCCGCGGCAGCGGTGATGAATGAGCAGTCCCGCATCTCGAGCGCACGCCTTCTCCCCTTGTGGGAGAAGGTGGCCGAAGGCCGGATGAGGGGTCTCTCTCCTCCCCACGACATCTCTCCGAGCAAACTTATCCCCGCTCCCCACCCCCATGCGACTATCCCCCCGTCCCCCGCAGGGCGGGCGCTGCGCAACGAACGTGCGGTGGGGGATATCGAGGGTCGGGGAGTCGTCCCCGGCGGGCCGCGGTGCGAGCAACCGGCACTTGGACGTCTTCAGGACGGACGTGTCCGCTCCCTTGTACCCCCGTCCAACTCATCCTCGGTGACCGGCGAGGCGAAAGCCTCTTTATCTGCGGACTACCCGCGTGGGGCCAAACCCTCGCCGGTCCCCGCCCAACTCATCAACCCGAGGCCACACGGCCGGCGGGGGCTTCCGCACATCCGGCGTCGGCACAAAACTTATCCCCGCCCATATGTTCACTCTTCGTTCTTGCTTTCGTGCATAGGCTCCGCTACCGTTCGACTTCAACCGGAACCCCACGATGGCGCGCACCAAAACCTCCTATGTCTGCCAGGCCTGCGGGGCCGTTTCGCCGCGCTGGCAGGGGCGCTGCGAGGGGTGTGGCGAGTGGAACACCATCGTCGAGGAGATCGTCGATTCGGGCGTCGGCGCCGGGCCGAAATCGGCAATTGCCGGCGGCAGGCCGGTCGAACTGCTACCGCTCGCCGGTGAAACGGAAACGGCGGCGCGGGTCACCACCGGCATTGCCGAACTCGACCGGGTGACCGGCGGCGGCTTCGTCATGGGCTCGGCCGTGCTGTTCGCCGGCGATCCGGGCATCGGCAAATCGACCCTGCTGCTGCAGGCGGCGGCGGCGCTCGCCAACCAGGGCAAGCGCGTCGTCTATGTCTCGGGCGAGGAAGCGGTGGCGCAGGTGCGGCTGCGGGCGCAGCGGCTGGGCCTCGGCGAAAGCCCGGTGCTGCTCGCGAGCGAAACCAATGTCGAGATCATCCTCGCGACGCTGCAGAACGGCCCTGCCCCGGACCTCGTGATCATCGATTCGATCCAGACGCTATGGACCGACCGGGTGGAGAGCGCGCCCGGCACCGTGACGCAGGTGCGCACCTCGGCGCAGGCGCTGACCCGGTTCGCCAAGAAATCCGGCGCCGCGCTGGTGATCGTCGGGCACGTCACCAAGGACGGGCAGATCGCCGGCCCGCGCGTCGTCGAGCACATGGTCGATGCGGTGCTCTATTTCGAGGGCGATTCGAGCCACACGTTCCGCATCCTGCGCGGGGTGAAGAACCGCTACGGCGCGACCGACGAAATCGGCGTCTTCGAGATGTCGACGCTGGGCCTGCGCGAAGTCGCCAACCCCTCCTCGCTGTTTCTCGACCAGCGCGACAAGTCGGCGACCGGGTCGGCGGTGTTTGCCGGCATGGAGGGCACGCGGCCGGTGCTGTGCGAAATCCAGGCGCTCGTGTCGCCCTCGCCGCTGGGTACGCCGCGCCGGGCCGTCGTGGGCTGGGATTCTTCGCGGCTCTCCATGGTTCTCGCCGTGCTCGAAACGCGCTGCGGGGTGCGGATCGGGGCCAACGACATTTACCTCAGCGTCGCGGGTGGGCTGAAGGTCAACGAGCCAGCGGCGGACCTTGCCGTTGCGGCGGCGCTCATCTCGTCGCTGGTCGGCGCGCCGCTGCCGCAGGAGGCGGTGTTTTTCGGCGAGATTTCGCTGGCGGGCGGGGTGCGGCCGGTGGTGCATGGGGCTCTGCGCATCCGCGAAGCGCAGAAGCTCGGCTTCAAGGCGGCGATCACCGGGCGGCTGAAGGCGGGCGATTCCGTCACCGGCATCCGGGTGTCGGAGTACTCCGAGCTGGCCGAACTGATCGGGCGGATCGCGGCCACCGGGCAGAAGCAGGCGGCCGAATGAGTAGCGCTTTGGCAACTCAAGCTCCGTTTGCCGTGAACAGGTCACGCGGTGCGCTTGGCAGCGCCCAAGTTAGCGGTTAAACGGGGCTTGAAGCTGGTCCCGATGGGCGGATTCTCTACATGTTGACTGCATTCGACGTCGGCGTCGCCGTGCTGGTTCTGATCTCGGCGATCCTCGCCACGGCGCGCGGCTTCACCCGCGAAATCCTGTCGCTGGCCACCTGGGTCGGCGCGGCAGCCGTCGCGGCTTACCTCTATTTCTACCAGCCGGACCTGCTGAAGCCCTATTTCGCCGAAGAGCTGATCGGCAAGATCGTGCTCGTGGGCGCGGGCTTCCTCGTCTCGCTGATCATCCTCCACCTCATCACCATGCGGATCGCCGATTTCGTCGTCGACAGCCGCATCGGGCCGCTGGACCGGACGCTCGGCTTCATCTTCGGCGTGGCGCGCGGCGTGCTGATCGCCGTGGTGGTGGTGATCTTCCTCGGCTGGCTGGTGCTGGGCAACAACAACACGGCGAACTCCTCGTTCGCCTGGCTGTCGGACTCGAAGTCGCTGCCCATCCTGCGCAATTTCGGCGACAGCCTGATCGCGGCCCTGCCGCCTGATCTCGAAAAGCAGGTCACCGACCTGCTGCAGCGCGGCCGTGGTGGCGCTACCGATGATGACGCCTCGCCCACCGATGAGACGCCGGATGCGACGCCGCCCGACAACAGCACCGATGTGCCGGAAAACGACGCGCCGCCCGCCACCAATACCTGATGACGATCCGGTAAGTGGATTGCAGGTGACCGATTGCCTATTGCAGTTCCGTGACAGAGATGCCACGGGACTGCCTTACCTTTCCCGGCTCCGAGGTTTCCGATGACCGCGCCGCAAAAAGCCATGCATGAATGGGATTTTGACACGCTGCGCGAGGAGTGCGGTGTGTTCGGCATTCTGGGCCACCCGGAAGCGGCGACGCTGACGGCGCTGGGGCTCCACGCCCTGCAGCATCGCGGGCAGGAAGCGGCGGGCATTGTCAGCTTCGATGGCCGGCAGTTCCACACCGAAAAGCACATGGGGCTGGTGGGCGACCACTACACCAACCCCGCCGTGCTGGCGAAGCTGCCGGGCAGCATCGCGATCGGCCACACGCGCTATTCGACCACCGGCGAAGTGGCGATGCGCAATGTGCAGCCGCTCTTTGCAGAGCTCGAGGCCGGCGGCATCGCCATTGCCCATAACGGCAATTTCACCAACGGACTAACGCTGCGCCGGCAGATCATCGCCACCGGCGGCATCGCGCAATCCACCTCCGACACCGAAGTGGTGCTGCACCTCGTGGCGCGCTCGCGGCACAGTTCCACCACCGACCGCTTCATCGACGCCATCCGGCAGATGGAGGGCGGCTACGCCATGCTAGCGATGACGCGCACCAAACTGATCGCGGCGCGCGACCCCATCGGCATCCGCCCGCTGGTGATGGGCGAACTCGACGGCAAGCCGATATTCTGCTCGGAAACCTGCGCCCTCGACATTATCGGCGCGACCTATGTGCGCGACGTCGAGAACGGCGAAGTGGTGATCTGCGAGATGCAGCCCGACGGCTCGATCAGCATCGAGGCCCGGAAGCCGGCGCGCCCGCAGCCCGAACGGCCGTGCCTGTTCGAGTATGTGTATTTCGCGCGCCCCGACTCGGTTGTTTCGGGCCGCAGCGTCTATGCGGCGCGCAAGCGCATGGGCATGAAGCTCGCCAAGGAACATCCGGTGGTGGCCGATGTGGTGGTGCCGGTGCCCGATGGTGGGACGCCCGCGGCGATCGGCTTTGCCCAGGCGGCCGGCATTCCGTTCGAGCTCGGCATCATCCGCAATCACTATGTGGGTCGCACTTTCATCGAGCCGACGCAGCAGATCCGCGCCTTCGGCGTCAAGCTCAAGCACTCGGCCAACCGCGCCGAGATCGAGGGCAAGCGCGTGGTGCTGGTCGACGATTCCATCGTGCGCGGCACCACGTCGCTGAAGATCGTGCAGATGATCCGCGATGCGGGCGCCACCGAGGTGCATATCCGCGTCGCGAGCCCGATGATCTATTACTCGGATTATTACGGCATCGACACGCCGGACCCGGACAAGCTGCTGGCCAACCAGTACCCCGACCTCAAGGCGATGTGCGAATATATCGGCGCGGACTCGCTCGAATTCCTGTCGATCGACGGGCTCTACGAGGCGGTCGGCGGGGCGCGGCGCAATCCGCTCGCTCCGCAGTTTACCGATCACTATTTCACCGGCGATTACCCGACGCGCCTTACCGACCTCAACGGCCAGGGCAAGTCCGATCCGAAGACGATCGCGCTGATGAAAGAGGCCTCTTAAGCCCCGACTTATCCCCGCGCCGGCCGGACGTGACATTCTGGACATCGCCGCCCCCTTCCCCTCGGGGTGGCGGGTGGCTATGAAGCCGCAGCTTTCCTTCGAGACATCCGCATGACCAAATCCCTTGCCGACAAGATCGTCCTCGTGACCGGCGCCTCACGCGGCATCGGCTACCATGCGGCGCTCGAGGCGGCGAAGCGCGGCGCGCATGTGATCGCCGTGGCCCGCACCGTGGGCGGGCTCGAAGAGCTCGATGACGAAATCCAGACGGCCGGCGGCTCGGCCACGCTGGTGCCGCTCGACCTGCGCGATTTCGACGGCATCGACCGGCTTGGCCGCGCCGTGTTCGAGCGCTGGGGCAGACTCGATGGGCTGGTGGGCAATGCGGCGATGCTGGGTGGCCTCGCGCCGCTGGCGCATTTCGAGCCCAAGGATTTCGACAGGGTGATGTCGCTCAACGTCACCGCCAACTACCGGCTGCTGCGCTCGCTCGACCTGCTGCTGCGCCAGGCCGATGCCGGCCGGGCCGTATTCATCTCTTCGAGCTCGGCCCGTTCGGCTCGCCCCTTCTGGGGGCCTTACGCGGCGAGCAAGGCGGCGCTCGAAGCGCTGGTGAAGAGCTACGCGGCCGAGACTGCCGGCGCCTCGAAGGTGCGGACCAATGTGTTCTACCCGGGCGCCGTGCGCACCGCGATGCGCGCCCAGGCGGTGCCGGGCGAGGATCCCGATACGCTGCCGCGCCCGGCGGTGCTGGCGCCCAAGCTGATCGACATGCTGGAGGCGGATTTCGTCGAAAACCGCATGCTCTACAACTGGGAAGACCAGTCGCTGAGCGCGCTCTAGGCCGCGTTCATCACCGTCTCGTTGGGTACGACGATGGCCGGCACCTTGAAGCCCATCGCGACCCAGGCGCCGAGCAGCTTCACGAAGAAGCCGACGGACTGGGTCTTGTGGTTGGGGATGTCGGTGGGCAGCGTCGTGCCGGCCGGCAGGTCGCTGACCATGGTGCGCATTTCGGCGCGCGGACGGACCGCGGCCGGCCAGAGATCGGCAAACATGCTGAGCCAGTGGCCCTGCTCGAACTCGACGAAAAGCGGCGTGTTGCAGCAGCCGGCGACTACGCGCCTTGTGTGCGATTTGTCGGTCAGGCGGTAGCCGACGAGGTGCTCGGCGCCCGCCGTGAACTGCACGCGGTCCTTGCGGCAGAGCACGTAATGCGTGCCGCCGGTCGGCCCGGCGACGGGCTTGCCGCCCGGCAGGCTGGCAAGATAGGCGCCGCCCTTGCGGCAGCTGTCGCATTCGCATTCGGCCGAGAGGATCGGGGCACCGGTGATGGCGATGTGGACCTTGCCGCAACGGCAGGTGAGGTCGGTGCTATGCGGCATGGCTTACTCCCAGGTTGAACAGCAGGCGGATGTAGCGGTCGAGATGGTCGAGGGCCTCGCGGGCCAGCGCGGCATCGTTGCCGGCCTTGGCGAGGACGAAGCCGCCCTGCAGCGCCGCCTGGAAATAGCGCGCGAGGCTGGCGGGTTCCGGCGACGTGATGTTGCGTGCCGCCATGGCGGCGGCGATGTCGGTTTCAAGCGTTGCGGCGTGGCCGAAAATGCTGCGGGCGGCGGCGTCGCGGATGGCGGGGCCGGTGACGTAAACCTCGCTCGCCAGCGTGCCGACGAGGCAGACGAAGCCGGGGATCGGCCCGGTGATGATGGAGCGGCGGAAGGCGATGTAGGCCAGCACGCGATCTAGCGGGTCGGCCGGGGCATGATAGGGCGCGGCGGCGAAGAAGGCCGTCGTGGTTTCGGCCCAGAACTCGGCGGCGGCGATGCCCAGCGCCTCCTTGTCGGCGAAGTGGTGGAAGAAGGCGCCCTTGGTGACGCCGGCGGCGCGGCAGAGGTCGTCGATCGAGGTGCCGGAGTAGCCTTTTTCGCGGATGAGGTCGCGGGCCGCTTCGAGCAGCCGGAGGCGGGCATTGCCCCGTTCGGGCGACTGGATGGTGGGGCGTGACATGGCGTTTACATACCAACCGGTTTGTATCCTGGCAAGGCGTTCCGGTCGCTATGCGCAGGGTGCATGGCGCGATCTGGCGTTACTGAACGGCGTTCCGGACTAGTCGCCCCCATGCTACCCGAATGACTGCAAAGTCAATGTCTTGGGAGGGACGCGTGTCGACCATTACTTCGGGAATGAACAAACAATACGCCGATAGCAGCAAGCTGCAGGCGCGGGCGCGGCTGCATCAGGAGTTTTCGATCGGCGAGCCGTGGTTCCCGTGGGTGATGGACCGGCTGCCGCTCAAGGCGGGCGCGCGCGTGCTCGATATCGGCTGCGGGCCGGCGTGGTTCTGGGCGGCTTCGCAGGGGCATTTCCCGCCCGGCCTGCACCTGACGCTCGCCGACCAGTCCGAGGGGATGGTGAAGGAGGCGACCGAACGCTGTGCGCCGCTCGGCTTTGCGTCGGTGACCGGCCAGCAGGCGGATGCGGCCGCCCTGCCCTTTGCGGATGGCAGCTTCGACGTCGTGATCGCCATGCACATGCTCTACCACGTGCCTGACCAGGAGAAGGCAGTGGCCGAGATGCACCGGGTGCTGAAGCCGGGCGGCACGCTGGCGGTGACCAATAACGGCGCCGACAACCTGCGCCAGCTCTATGCGCTGACGACGACGCTGGGCAGTGCGCCGGTCGACCCCGCGGCGGTGGCGTTCGGCCACCAGCGGGCGCATGCGCTGCTCGAGGAGCGATTCGGCAATGTGCAGCACTCGGTGTGCCCGGGCAGCCTGCATGTTACGGACCCCGAGGTGGTCTACATGGCGCTGACGAGTTATCCGCCGGGGGACCGGGCGAGCGAGGCGCAGCTCGCGGCGTTCGAGCGGGCGATCGAGGCGGCATTCGCCGATGGCGGCGGCGCGCTCGATGTGCAGAAGGATTCGGGGCTGTTCGTGAGCCGGAAGGGCTTTGTGGCGCGGGGGTGAGTCTGCCTTAGACACAGCACTCTCCGTGATCCTCACCCGTAAAACGGGGGAGGGGGACCGCGCGTAGCGTGGTGGAGGGGCGACCGCAGGTGATGCTGTTGGACTGCCGGTGTTTGTGGTCGCCCCCTCCACCAGCCTACCGGCTGGTCCCCCTCCCCCGCTTTGCGGGGGAGGATCAAGGCACCGCCGGTGGCTCTCAATCAGGCCTTCCGCGTCACCAGCACCTTGTCGATGCGGCGGCCGTCGAGGTCCATGACTTCGAAGCGCCAGCGGCCGCGTTCGAAGCTTTCGCCGACGACCGGGAGGTGGTTGAGTTCGGCCAGGACGTAGCCGGCTACGGTTTCGAACTTGGCGTCCTTCGGGACCGGCACGCCAATGCGTTCCTCGAACTCGTCGGCCTGCATCCAGCCCGAGACGAGGAACGAGCCGTCCTCGCGGGTGGTGAAGGCGGCTTCGCCCTCGCCTTCTTCTTCGAGGAAGGCGCCGGTGATGGCCTCGAGGATGTCGCCGGGGGTAACGATGCCTTCGAAGTGGCCGTATTCGTCGAAGACCAGCGCGATATGGACCACCGAGCCACGGATGGCCTTGAGCACGTCGATGGCGCTCGAGCGGTCCATCACGACCGGCGCCTGCTTCACCATGGCGCGGACGTCGAACTGCTCGCCGGCAAAGAGCACGTCGAGCAGGTCCTTGCGGACGATGACGCCGACGATCGAGTCGACGCTGCCATCCTGCACCGGCACCACGGAGTGGCGGATCGAGCGGAGCTGGGCGATCAGCTCCTCGGGCGGGTCGTTGAGGTCGATGAACTCGACGTCGAGGCGCGGGGTCATGAGGCCGCGGGCGGAGCGGTCGGCGAGGCGCATGACGCCCGAGATCATGTCGCGCTCTTCGACTTCGAGCACGCCGGCGCTCTCGGCCTCGGCGATGATGGTCTTCACCTCTTCGTCGGTGACCTTCTCCTCGCTCTCGCCCGTCTGGCCGAGAAGGCCGAGCACCAGCTTGCCCGAGATATCGAGGACCCAAACGATGGGCGCGCCGATGGACGCGATGAAGGCCATCAGCGGGGCCACGCGGGTGGCGACGCCTTCGGCATCGCGCAGCGCGATCTGCTTGGGCACCAGCTCGCCGATGATCAGCGAGAGGTAGGTGATGATCACCACCACGATGCCGACGCCGAGCGGCATGGCGACGCCGGGGTCGATGCCGGCGCCGATCAGGGTTTCACCGAGGCGGTCGCCCAGCGTCGCGCCCGAGAAGGCGCCCGAGAGCACGCCGACCAGCGTGATGCCGATCTGCACGGAGGAGAGGAACTTGCCGGGGTCTTCCTGCAGCTTCAGCGCCACGGTGGCGCCACGCTTGCCTTCGGCGGCCAGCACCTTGAGGCGCGCCGGACGGGAGGAGACCACGGCCAGTTCGGACATGGAAAGGAGGCCATTGACGAGGGTCAGGATGGCGACGATGAGGATTTCGGCGAACAATGTCGTCTTTTGGTTGCGGCCCCGCACTCAGCATCGGGTCGCTTAAGGCGTGGAAATATAGCGACGCCAAGCGCCGATGCAATGCGGCGTTGGCGTACACCTTTAGTCCGTGCGCTAATCCTTCTTGTCGAAGGGGTTCTTGCCGCTGCGGAGCCAGAGGCGGATGGGGGTGCCCTGGAGGTTGAAGCTGTCGCGCAGGTTGTTGACCAGGTAGCGCTGGTAGGCGGCCGGCACCGATTCCGCGCGCTGCGAGAAGACGATGAAGCTCGGCGGCCGGATCTTCGCCTGCGTCATGTAGCGCATCTTGATGCGGCGGCCCGAGACGGCCGGCGGCGGATGGGCCTCGGTGACGGCACCGAGCCAGCGGTTCATCTTGGCGGTCGAGATGTGGGTGTTCCAGTTGCGCTCGATGGCGAAGATGGCCTGCATCAGCTTGTCGATGTTGCGGCCCTGGAGGCCCGAGATCGTCACCAGTGGCACGCCGCGCAGCTGCGGCAGCAGGCGCTCGCATTCCTCGCGCAGCTCGGCGACCTTGGCGTTCTTGTCCTCGATGGTGTCCCACTTGTTCAGCGCGATCACCAGCGCACGGCCTTCGCGCTCGACGAGGTCGGCGAGCGCCAGATCCTGCTTTTCGAACGGGATCTGCGCATCGAGCAGCAGCACCACCACTTCGGCATACTGGAGCGAGCGGAGGGAATCGCTCACCGCCATCTTTTCGAGCTTGCCCTCGACGCGGGCCTTCTTGCGGATGCCGGCGGTGTCGACGAGGTTGATGGTGCGGCCTTCGTATTCCCACGGCACGAGGATCGAATCGCGGGTGATGCCGGCTTCGGGGCCGGTCAGCAGGCGCTCCTCGCCGACCATGCGGTTGATCAGGGTCGACTTGCCGGCGTTGGGGCGGCCGATGATCGCGACGTTGAGGTAGCGCTTGGGGTTCCAGCGGGCGGTGGGGCCCTCTTCGGTCGAGCCGTCATCCTCGGGGAGATCGACGTCGATCTCGGGGATGAGGTCCTCGAGGTTTTCGGTCTCGGCGGCGGCTTCCGCTTCGGCCTTGGCGTTCGCCTTATCCACGGCTGCCGAGACGATGGCGTGGAGGTCGGACATGCCGACGCCGTGCTCGGCGGAGAGCGCGACGGGCTCGCCGAAGCCGAGCGAATAGGCCTCCATCAGGCCGGGGCTCGCGGCCTTGCTCTCGGCCTTGTTGCCGACGAGGTGCACTTCCTTGCCGGCCTTGCGCAGCACCTGGGCGAAGCGCTCGTCGAGCGGGGTCACGCCGGCGCGCGCGTCGATCATGAACAGGATGACGTCGGCTTCGCGGATGGCGATTTCGGTCTGCTGGCGCATGCGGTCTTCGAGCGAGCCGTCGGTGCGGTCCTCGTAGCCGGCGGTGTCCAGCACCTTGAAATGGAGGTCGGCGATGCGGGCATCGGCCTCGCGGCGATCGCGGGTGACGCCCGGGGTATCGTCGACGAGCGCGATCTTCTTGCCCACCAGCCGGTTGAACAGGGTGGATTTGCCGACGTTGGGACGCCCGACGATGGCGACGGTGACACTCATGTCGGCCTCTTCAGTTGGTCGCGCGCTCGCACCCGAGCGCGCGGTGCTTGTGGTCCCGCGATCAGTTCGCGGGCGCGGGAGCCGCCGGAGCGGCCGGGGTGGTGGCAGGCGCCGTATCGGTCGCCGCGGGGGCAGCCGGCGTTTCAGCGGCCGGCGGCGCAGCTTCCATCGCGGGAACAGCCTCCATAGCCGGAGCGGCTTCCATCGCAGGCGCTGCATCGGCGGCCGGGGCGGCGGCAGGTGCGTCAGCCGCCGGGGTCGCCGGGGCATCAGCGGCCGGGGCCGCGTCAGCGGCCGGAGCCGGGGCCGCGTCGGTGGCGGGCGCCTTCGTATCCGTGGCGGCGGCGTCGGTGGCGGGGGCCACGGCGCCGAGCGCGGTCAGCTGGGCGATGAAGATCTGGAGCCGGGTCTGGGCTTCGCGCGAGGCCATGGGATCGGTCTGCACGGCCTGGAAATCGGCGAGCGCGCCGTTGAGGTCGCCGGCCTTGTATTTTGTGAGGCCCAGGGCCTCGCGGGCGGCGTTGTGCATGGGGTTGTTGGCGAGCATCAACCCGTCGACGCGCTGCGACACCTGCGAAACGTCGCCGCTATCGACCAGCGTGTAGGCGGCGAGCACCAGTGCCAGGCCGCGGATATTGGTGTCGCTCGAGGTGGTCGAGATGGTGTCGTAGGCGGCGGTCGCCTCGGCGGTCTTGCCCTGCTTCACCAGCAGCGCGGCCTCGCGGAACTTCGCAAGCAGCGGATAGGAGCCGGTGCCGGTCGCCTCGATTTCGGCCAGCGCCTTCTGTGCCGCATCGATATCAGTGCCGTCGCTCAGGGCGAGCGCGGCGTAGAACTGGTCCGAGCTGCGGGCCGAGTTGGAATTGTTCCACCACTCATAGGCCTGCCAGGCCGCCGTGCCGACCACTACGAGAACGGCAACCGTGATGATCCAAGGCCCGAAATTCTTCCAGAAGGCGCGCATCTGGTCGCTGCGCAGCTCCTCGTCGATTTCGCGGATGAAGTTCTCGTTGGACATCCAGTGGCTTTCGTTCCGGCGTTCAAATTGGGGCGCAACATATTCATGTGACCGCCTGATTGCAAACGCATCCGGCGGCCTTCCAAGTACCTTTGCGTGCGGCCGATTTCCGGCTCACGAGCGTGTGAGGCGGCGCGCGCGTTAACGCTCGCTCAATCGGGCACCGGCAAGATTTCGCCAGTGCCGGGGGCGAGTATACCGAAATGTTGCGTCGCGTTGTTGCATGCCTGTTGTTTGCGTTGCTGGCCTCGCCAGCGCTCGCCTCCAGCATTTCCATCGTCGTCGACATCTCCGAGCAGAAGATGTTCGTGACGGTGGACGGCGAGCCGAGCCTCGAATTCGACGTTTCGACCGGGCGGCAGGGCTATTCGACGCCGACGGGGGATTACGGCGTCGAGCGGATGTATCGCAAGTATCACAGCAAGAAATATGATGGGGCGCCAATGCCCTACTCGATCTTCTTCCACAATGGCTTTGCCATCCACGGCACCACCGACATCAAGCGGCTGGGCAAGATCGCCTCGCATGGCTGCGTGCGGCTCCACCCCGACAACGCCAAGGCGCTGTTCGAACTGGTGAAGCTGGCGGGCGCCGGCAACACCACTATCCACGTCACCATCTAGGCCCTCGCGAGTGCTAACGTCGCCCGGCGATTCACGGGGTGACGAATGGTTTTCCGCGACGACAGGCTCGAACACTTCGCCGCCGAGGGCGCGACGCTGCCGCCCGGCGGGCGTCCGGACACGCTCGAACATGAGGGCGCACGGCTGTGGTTCGTGAGCTATGGGGCGGGCGCCCCGGTGCTGCTGCTCCATGGCGGCATGGGGCATTCGGGCAATTTCGCCCTGCAGGTGCCGGCGCTGGTGGCCGCCGGCTATCGACCGATCCTGCTCGATACGCGGGGACATGGCCGCAGCACGCGCGACGAAAAGCCGTTCAGCTACAGGCTGCTGGCGAGCGATGTCGTGGCGCTGCTCGACCATCTCGGGCTCGAACGTGCGCCCATCGTGGGATGGAGCGATGGCGCCGATACGGGGCTCGTGCTGGCGCATGACCAGCCCGGGCGGGTCAGCGGGCTGTTCTTCTTTGCCTGCAACGTCGACCCGACCGGCACCCTGCCCTTCGAGATGACGCCGGTGATCCAGAACTGTGTCGACCGGCACGCCAAGGATTTCGCGGCGCTGTCGCCGACGCCCGAGCAGTTCGGCGAACTCGGCCCGGCGCTCGGCCCGATGCAGGCGAGCGAGCCGAACTACAGCGCGGACGACCTCGCGGCGATCCGTACCCCGGTGACCGTGGCCTATGCCAGCGGCGACGAGTTCATCCGCCGTGAGCATGCGCAGTACATCGCTCGCACCATTCCCGGTGCGCGCTATGTGACGCTCGAGGGCGTCAGCCACTTTGCGCCGCTGCAGCGGCCGGACCTGTTCGGCGCGGCCGTGCTTGCCTTCCTAAGCGGCCTGTGAGGCGCGGGCGTTCACGAAAGCCTTGAACGCGTCGGGGTAGTCGGTCTGCACCACCGAGATGCCGGCATCGATCAGCCGGCCCCAGATGCCCTCGGGGTCAGTGAGCGCCGCGGTGTCGGTGAAGCCGTCGGACGAGACGGCGTCGAGCGAGTTGTACCAGAGCGCGATGCCGCCCTCCGCGAGGCGCGGGCGCAGGGCCGACACCTGGGCGAGGCGGCCGAACATGATCTCGGACATGAACGGCTTCAGCTGAAACAGCAGGTCGAGCTCGGCCGGGACGTCGAAATTGGTCTTGGCCATGAAGGGCACGCCGTGCGGCACCACTTCGTCGCGGATCCAGTTGAGGTGCTCGGGCGTCTTGAGGTCGGCCTTGAAGTCGACCTCCTGCTCGACACCCATTTCGCGGGCCACGGCGATCACCTCGGGCAGCATGTGCGGGTGCTTGATGTCGAGGTCGATGAAGATGCGGCCCTTGGTGAGCGCGAAGACATCGCGCAGGCCGGGCAGCTTTTCGTCGGTCGCGAGGTTGTCGGGGCCGCCGTCGCGATCGCGCAGCGACAGGCTGGTGAGGGCTGCGAGCGTCATCGTCTCCGGGACGACGTCGTGGCCGGTCATGCGGGCCAGCGTGTCGTCGTGGAGGAGGAAGAAGCAGCCATCGGCGCTCTTGCGCACATCGATCTCGACGATCTCGTGGCCGGCGACAATCGCTCGGTCGATGGCGAGGAGGCTGTTTTCGGGCGCCTTGTGCCAGGCGCCGCGATGCACCACCACGGACGGCTGTCGCGTGGGGTCGGCGATGAAGTCGCGATAGGTCATGGTCGGCGTCCCTGATTGGTCGCGACCTGATTTCACCCATATGCAACAGGGCGGTGACGAAACGCGCGGATGACGGCGAGTTAACTTGAGCGGCCGCCGCCGAGGTGTATGCCACCGGCGGTTTCGGAGTATTCGCCGTGCATTTCAGAAGCCTCGCCGCGGGCCTCGTTCTCGCGTTCGCCGCCCTCCCCGCCCTCGCCTCGGAGCACCTGATCGAGCCGCATATGCGGATCACGCCGGGCGGCAGCACGCCGCAGGTGGCGCTGACGCTCGATGCGTGTATGGGCGGCGCGGACCTCCGCATCCTCGACAAGCTGATTGCCGACGAGGTGCCGGCGACGGTCTTCGTCACCGGCCGCTGGCTCAGGGCCAATGCGGCCGCCACCGCGCTGATGCTGAGCCACCCCGACCTATTCGAGATCGAGGATCATGGGCTCAACCACGTGCCCGCCGTCACCGATGCCCAGCGGCCCTATGGCATCGCGCCAGCCGGTTCTGTCGCTGCGGTCACCGCCGAGGTGGACGACGGGGCGGCCATGGTGGCGAAGGCCACCGGCCACCGGCCGACCTGGTATCGCGACGCGACGGCGCTCTACTCGCCCGACGCCATCCCGCTCATCGGCAAGCTCGGCTTCCACGTCGCCGGCTTTTCGCTCAACGCCGATTTCGGCGCCACGGCTTCGGCCAAGGTGGCGGCCAAGCGCTTCGCCTCGGCCAAGGACGGCGACGTGATCATCGCCCACGTCAACCAGCCCAAGCGCGCGGCGGGAGAAGGCATCGCGGCTGGCATCGACGCACTGAAGGCGAAGGGGTTTCGCTTCGTGCGGCTGGAGGATGTGGCGGAGCTGGCGGACTAGGGTCGCGACGGCTCGGGCCTTGAGATCACGTACCAGGCGCAGGCGATGAAGAACGCCAGGACCAACAGGTTGAGCCAGAGGGTTGGGTGGGCGGCGATCAGGAAGGCGGCGTAGCCCACGACCATGCCGATGGTTGCCATGATCTTGCCGCGGCGGGGGATGGCGCGTTCGGCGCGCCAGGCGCGGATCATCGGGCCGAAGCGCTTGTTGGCGAGGAGCCAGGCCTCGACGCGCTGGTTTGAGCGGGCGAAGCAGCCGGCGGCGAGGATGATGAAGATGGTGGTCGGCATCAGCGGCAGGAAGGCGCCAATGATGCCCAAGGCCAGAAGTACGAAGCCGGCGACGAGATAGGCGAAGCGCACCGCGCCGGCGCGCTCCCCCACCGGTTTGTCGCCGGGCTCGCTCACTCCCACTCGATCGTGCCGGGCGGTTTGCTGGTCACGTCGTAGACGACGCGGTTGATGCCGCGGACTTCGTTGATGATGCGGGTGGCGGCGCGGCCGAGGAAGTTCATGTCGTAGGGGAAGAAATCCGCCGTCATGCCATCGACCGAGGTCACGGCGCGGAGCGCACAGACGAACTCGTAGGTGCGGCCGTCGCCCATGACGCCGACGGTCTGCACCGGGAGCAGTACGGCGAAGGCCTGCCAGATCTTGTCGTAGAGACCGGCCTTGCGGATTTCGTCGAGGTAGATGGCGTCGGCGCGGCGGAGGATGTCCAGCTTGTCACGGGTCACGCCGCCCGGCAGACGGATGGCGAGGCCGGGGCCGGGGAACGGGTGGCGGCCGACGAAGCGCTCGGGTAGGCCGAGCTCACGGCCGAGCGCACGGACTTCGTCCTTGAACAGCTCGCGCAGCGGCTCGACCAGCTGCATCTTCATCTTTTCGGGCAGGCCGCCGACATTGTGGTGCGACTTGATGGTGACCGACGGGCCGCCCGAGAAGCTGACGCTCTCGATGACGTCGGGGTAGAGCGTGCCCTGGGCGAGGAAATCGGCGCCGCCCATCTTCTTGGCCTCCTCATCGAACACTTCGATGAAGAGGCGGCCGATGGTTTTGCGCTTCTTTTCGGGATCGCTTTCGCCCTCGAGCGCGCCGATGAACTTGTCGGCGGCGTCCACGTGGACGAGCGGGATGTTGTAGTGGTCGCGGAACATCGAGACCACTTCGTCGGCCTCGTTCATGCGCATGAGGCCGTGATCGACGAAGACGCAGGTGAGCTGGTCGCCGATGGCCTCGTGGATGAGGATGGCCGCAACGGACGAGTCCACGCCGCCCGAGAGGGCGCAGAGTACCCTGCCCTTGCCGACCTGGGCGCGGATCTTCTCGATGGCGCGCTGGCGGTAGGCATGCATGGTCCAGTCGGATTTCAGCCCGACAATGTTGTGCACGAAAGCCTGCAGCAGCTTGCCGCCATCGGGGGTGTGCACGACCTCGGGGTGGAACATGGTGGTGTAGTAGCGGCGCTCCTCGTTCACCGCGATGGCGAACGGGGCGTTCTCGGAGGTGCCGACGACCTTGAAGCCGGGCGGCAGCTCGGTGACGCGGTCGCCGTGGCTCATCCACACCGGATAGCGGCCGCCGACCTGCCAGAAACCCTCGAACAGCGGGGACGCTTCCTTGATCTCGACATCGGCGCGGCCGAACTCGCGGGCATGGCCGCCCTCGACGACGCCGCCCTGCTGCAGCGCCAGCGTCTGCTGGCCGTAGCAGATGGCGAGGATGGGGACGCCGCTATCGAACACGGCCTGCGGGGCGCGGGGGCTGCCCTCGTCGGTGACCGAGGCGGGGCCGCCCGAGAAGATGACGCCCCTGGGTTTCAGCCGCGCGAAGGCCTCGGCGGCGGACTGGAACGGGTGGATTTCGCAGTAGACGCCGGTCTCGCGCAAACGGCGCGCGATCAGCTGGGTCACCTGCGACCCGAAATCGATGATGAGGATGGAGTCGGCGGGGGCGGTAGCAGCGAGCTCTGTCATGGCGCGGAAATAAAGCTCCGCCCGGGATTCCGCAAGTCTGCGGCAGCGCGGAGCCGCTATGGCTTTTTGGAGGAGCGGTCAGGCGGCCTGCCCGGCGGGGTGCTGGTTGTTGGAGCGGGTGAGCTTGCCGGCGAGGTTCTTGTTGAGAGCGGATTCGAGCGTGCGGCGCAGCACGGCGTCGGCGCCGACCGAGGCAGTGAGCTTTTCCTGATCGAACACCAGGGCGCGGCAGGGCTTTACCACCGTGGCATTGGCGGTTGCCGGGTTGCCCGACAGGAAGCTCAGTTCGCCGATATAGTCGCCGGGTCCGCAGATGGCGACGACGCGGTCGCCGTGCTCGATCTTCACGATACCGTCGGCGATGTAGATGAGCTTGGTCACCGCCTGGCCCTCGGTGGTCAGCACCGTGCCGGGGTCGTAGCGCTCGAGGTCGGCGAGATCGAGCAGGCGCTTGATGGCGCTGCGATCGACGGTGTCGGGCATGTTGTCGGCGAAGTGCTGGTGCTCTTCGTCGAAGCGGTGATGGTGCTCGTAGTACCAGATGATGCCGAGCTGGACGAGGTTGACGAGCACGAAGATCGTCTCCCACAGCACGCTCACCGGATCGAGCACGAACACCGCGCGGTAGATGATCTTGGCGAGGCCGGAGGCGACCGCGAGGATGCGCAGCGTCACCATGCGCCGCATCAGCATGGAGGCGATCAGCAGGAAATAGGTGAAGTGGCCGAACAGGATGACCGGGTTGGAGAGCCCGTGCAGCAGTTCGTCGAAGAATACCGTCATTCCAATCCTCGAAGTCGACTTACCGGCGGTTCAGTCGCCGGGCAATGCCTGGTTGGCGCGACGCAGCCGGTCTACCAGCACACGCATCACGCTCAGCGCGAAATAAGGCGCTTCGCTGATCATGAACAGGAACTGTTTCTCGCTGACCGGTGTCACCTCGCAATCGGTCTCGGCGATCACCGTGGCGCTGCGCGGGCCAGCATCGATCAGCGCCATTTCGCCGAACACGTCGCCATCGCCCAGCGTATCGAGCGTGCGGTTGCCGATGCGCACCACCACCTTGCCGCGCCGGATGACGAAGAACTCGCGCGCCGGATCGCCGACATCGATGATGACCTGCCCGGCCGGGATTTTTCTCACCTCGTCGCTGGCCCGGTCCAGCAAACCGAAGTCCGTGAACGTGCTGTTCATTGCCGCTCCCCAAAGCATGCTGCCGTGCAGGGGCGCCGCCAAACGCTCCGAACGACTGATCGCTCGGGTTCGCACGACAGTAGACGCCGATCAATGATTGAAAGTTGTGCCGCAGGCGAAGTGTAGCCCGGCACTGTCATCGGACTGTTACATTGGGGTGGCCATAAGCAGCATTCGGCCGGATGACGGGCGTTTGGTCCGGCACGCTTACGGAGCCAAGAGTATGGAATGGACGATTTCCGATGCCGGCAACGGTATCACGCTGGTCGAACTCGAAGGCCGTCTCGACGTTGCGGGCGCACTGGCGGTTGATCCGGCCTTCGGCGAAATCACCGCCGAAAGCCTCAACGTGATTGTCGACCTCTCGAAGGTGGATTTCCTCGCCTCGCTGGGCATCCGCACCCTCGTCACCGCCTGCAAGGCGCTGCGCGCCAAGAATGGCGGCATGGTGCTGCTGAGCCCCCAGGCCAATGTCGAGCAGGTCTTGCGCTCGAGCGGCATCGACACGATCATCGCCATCACCACGACGCGGCAGGAAGCGGAAGCGACCGTGCTCGCCTGAGCTGAACCATGCACACCATCGCCGCGCAGCAGCACCGCAGCAGGTTCCCGGCCACCATCGATGGGGTCGTGGCGGCTGCGGCGTGGTTGCACGGCGTGGTGGAAACCGAGGCACTGCCGGGCAAGCTCGCCTTCGGCCTCGAGGTCTGCCTCGAGGAGCTCTTCACCAACGTGATGAAGCATGGTGGGCCGGGTCCGGCGACGCTGAGCGACGAGGAACTGCCGCTGACGGTCGACCTCGCGCTCGAGCTGGCGGGGCCCGATGTGGCGCTGCTCGTCGAGGACAACGGCCAGCCCTTCGACGTGTCGCAGGCGCCGGCCAAGCCGATCCGCCGGCCGCTCGAAGAAGTGATGCCGGGCGGGCTCGGCATGAAGTTGATCCGCAGTTTTTCGAGCGAACTGCTCTATGAACCGTTGCCCGGCGGCAACCGGGTTATTGTGAAATTCTTGCGGGACGGGGCGGCGGAGACTACATCGGGAAGCTGACACCTAACTGTCATGAGTCCTGAGATCCGCACCACGACCGCCAACCGCTTCGCCCCCACCCGCACCGCCGATATCGGCGTTGGCGCCCTCGACGATATGCTGGCGCGCCTGACGCCGCAGCGGATCGAAGCGGGCGAGGTGCTGGTGCGCCAGGGCGACAAGAGCGAGTTCGCCTATTTCGTCTCGGAAGGGTCGCTGGCGGTGTTCGCCGAGAGCGATTACGAGCGGGTGCAGCTCGCCGCGCTCGAAGCGCCGCGGCTGATCGGCGAGCTCGGCGTGCTTGCGGGTTATCCGCGCACGGCGACGATCGAGACGGTGACGCCGGTGACGCTCTACCGGCTCACGGCCGACGAGCTGATCGAGGTGGGGCGGCGGGCGCCCGATTTCCTGTTCTCGGTGATCAGCCAGCTCGGCCGGCAGATCGACGGCATGAACCAGGCGCTGACGCTTTACGGCAATGCGCTCTCGGCCCTCGAGCGCCGCGAGTTCGATGCGCGGATCATCGACGACCTGGCCCATCCCTCGCCGCAGCTCGTCACCTTCGCGGCAACCTTCAAGCGCTTTGCCGAGCAGATCGTCGACAAGCGGCGGCAGACCGATGACCTCGCGAGCGCGGCGCTGATCCAGCGCTCGTTCCTGCCGCGCGCCGAGCAGTTGCGGTTTGTCTCCGGCGTGCTGGACCTCAGCGCCGACATGCGGCCGGCGCGTGATGTGGGCGGCGATTTCTACGATTACTTCATGCTCGACGACCGCCGGGTGGCCATCGCTATCGGCGACGTGTGCGGCAAGGGTATTCCGGCGGCCTTGTTCATGGCGGTGGCGATCACGGCGCTGCGCAATGCGGCGCAGCGGGAGAGCGACGTCGCCAGCACGCTGACCCGGGTCAACGAAGCGCTCTGCCGCGACAACGACGCCAACATGTTCGCGACGCTGTTCTACGGCGTGCTCGACCTGCGCTCGGGCGTGCTCGAATATGGCAATTGCGGGCACAACGCGCCCTATGTGCTGTCGGGCGGCAAACGCAAGGCGCTCGCCAATACCGGCATTCCGGTGGGGCTGATGGCCGATCGCGCCCTGAGGTCGGCACTTGTGGTGCTCAATCCGGGCGACAGCCTGGTGCTGTTCACCGACGGGGTGACCGAGGCGATGAACCCGGTGAACGAGGAGTTCGGCAAGGACCGGCTCGAGGCGCTGCTCGATGGTTCAGGGGCCCTGCCCGCCGCCGATTTGCTCAAGCGCATCTATGCCGATGTCGAAGAGTTCGCGGCAGGCGAAGACCAGGCCGACGACATTACCTGCCTGACGCTGCGGCTCGCGCCGTCGCAGAGGCTCGGCAGCCTCTATTCCTGATTTAGGCGCCTGAGCGCGATCCGGGACGTCCCGGCGCACTTGCCGATATCGGTTTGACAACCATCCAGCGGGTACGACTTGGGCAGCGAGGGATCCCGCATGAATGATTCACGCCTGTTGGGCGCAGACTTCACACGAGCCGCAGCCTGCCTGCTGGTACTCTCCCATCACCTCGCACAGCGGCTGGGGTGGCCTCCGGGCGGCACATTCCTCGACTGGGTCCATGTGCTGGCCCAGATCGGGGCCTTCGGCGTGTCGATGTTCTTCGTGCTCTCGGGCTTTCTCCTCGCCCGTCCGTTCTGGCAGGCGCTCGACCGGGGCGAGGCGATGCCGTCGCTCCGCACCTACGCCATCCGCCGCGCGGCCCGCATCCTTCCCGGCTTCTGGCTGTCGCTCCTCGCCACTTTCATCGTTTCGATAACACTCGGCGCCTTGCCCCTGACCGGCGAACTGCTGCTTCGCCTGCTGGCCGGCATCCTGCTGGTTGCCGACTGGCATTGGCTGACCCTGTTCCCGGTAGAGCTGAACGGACCGCTCTGGTCGATCAGCTTCGAAGTCACGTCCTATGTGCTGATGCCGCTCGGCTTTACGCTGCTCTTCGCGCTCTCCGCCAAACCTACGGCCAGCCGGCTGATGTGGGTCTTCGTCATCGTGGCGGCGCTCCTCGCCTATCTCGCCTATGTCGTCTGGGTGCCCATCGACGATGTCCGCCGCAGCTGGGACTTTGGCTTTGTCGGCGGTGCCAAGTGGTGGATGCCCCGGTTCAATCCGTTTGGCTTCTTCGCCGTATTCGCCATCGGCGTGCTGGCCGCCGGTATCCAGGTGCAATTGAACCGCTACAGGAGCTGGCTGTTCGACCTGGTTTCGTTGATCGCCCTAAGTGCCTGCGCTTACTGGCTTTTCGCCGTTCAGACTGTGCAGCCTAATGGCGAAGGCTGGGGCTGGCTGGAAATCCCCTATGGCTTCCCGTGGTTTCCCCTCACGGTAGCCGTTTTCCTGCTCGCGGCGCCCCAGAGCCGCGTTGTTGGCCGCATCGCCGACAACCCGGCCGTCCGTTATCTCGCACGCATCTCGTTCGGCATCTATGTCTGGCATTATCTGGTGCTTGAGACCGTGCGGCTGACGATCGCGCCCGACATGGCAGTCGCGAAGATGAACGACCCCGTGAAGTTTCTGCTCATCTCGGGCCTGGTGATCGCGGTGACCGTCGCCATCTCCGACCTCAGCTTCCGCTGGCTCGAAAGCCCGGCGATCCGGTGGGCGCGCGGGCTCGAGCGCCGGCCGGTCAGTTGAGGATGGCGATCGAGAGGTTCAGCAGGCTCGCGAACAGGACCCAGGCCGCGTAGGGCGCGAAGAGCGCGGCCGAGAGGCGGTCGCGTGACCAGCGGTTGGCGATGAAGGCGAGCACGGCGCCATCGATCAGCAGGATGACGATGAAGGCCGGCCAGATCAGGTGCAGGCTGAACCAGACCGGCGACCACAGCCAGTTGAGCGCCATCTGGCCGAACCAGAGCTTCATCGCCGTGCCGTTGGGCTCGGTCATGAAGGTGCGCCAGCCGGCAATCGCGATCAGTACGTAGAGCGTGAACCAGACCGGGCCGAACACCCAGTTGGGCGGATTGAACGGCGGCTTGTTGAGCCCCGCATACCATTCGCCCGGCGCGGTCGAGATGCCGATGACGGCACCGACGCCGATCACCACGGCGAGGAACAGGGCAAGGAGGCCGAGGGCCCGGGGGTTGCGAAGATCGGAAAAGGTCAGCGTGCTCATGGCCGCAGAACGCCGCCGGGACGCTTTAGTTCATCGCCACGATGGCCGCGGTCATGGCGGTGACGTAGGCGATGTAGAGGACGCTCGGGGCGACGAGCCAGAACGAGGGCCGGTCGCGATGCCAGGTGCGGAGCTCGAACCAGACCATCAGCACGAAGATCGCCGCGATGATGATCAACGCCAGCGGCGGCATGCGGATGATGAAGAAGGCCGGCGAAAACCACCAGCTGAGGATGAGCGTCGCGAGCCAGAGACGCATCTCGGTCGAGTTGGAATCGATCACCCAGTTGCGCCAGCCGGCGATCGCGAAAGCGACCGACAGGGCCAGCCCGAGGATGCCCGAGATGGTATCGGGCAGCACGAAGGGTGGCATTTTCAGCTGGCCGACATACTCGCCGGGCGCGGCGACCAGCCCCACCACCAGCCCGATGCCGAGCACGATGGCGAGAAAGACCAGCAGCAGAACCCAGTTCTGCCTCAAGGAAACCGAAGGCATGCTCACCGCCGCAACGCGAAGCCGAAGGTGAGCTTATGCGCTGGATTCAGGCCGAGCGGCGCAACACTAAGCAATAAAACCCATCGGTGCCGCTGGTGTGTGGCGTGACGGCAACACCCCCCTCGGGCGAGAAGCGGGCGCGGACCTTGGCGCCGGCGAAATGGCCCATCCACAGGGTGTTGGCGGGCAGCGCGGTGAAGTCCGGGTTGGCGGCGAGGAAGGCCGCGGCCTGCTGCTGGTTCTCCTCGGGCAGCACCGAGCAGGTGATGTAAACGAGGTGGCCGCCCGGCTTCACGTAGCGGGCGCCCTCGATCAGGATCAGCCGCTGCTCCTCGACACGCTTCGCCAGTTGGTCGGGCGTCAGCTTCCACTTGGCCGTGGGCTGGCGGCGCCAGGTGCCGGTGCCGGTGCAGGGCGCGTCGATCACCACGCGATCGAGCTTGCCCACTAGGTCGTCGAGCGCACCGGGTTTTGGCGGGCGGACCTGGACGTTGCGGACATCGTTGCGCTTCAGCCGGTCGTAGATCGGGGCGAGCCGGGCGCGGTCGCTGTCATAGGCGAAGATCTGGCCGCGGTTCTGCATGGCGGCGGCCATGGCGAGAGTCTTGCCGCCAGCGCCGGCGCAGAGATCGAGTACCTGCTCGTTGGGCTTCGCGCCAGCCAACTCGGCGACGATCTGGCTGCCGAAATCCTGCACCTCGAAGCCGCCGGTGAGGAAGCCTTCCTCGATCAGCACGTTCGGGGTGCGGCTGTCGCGCTCGCCGGCCGGGAAGCGGATGCCGTTGGGGATGAGCTGCGCCTCGTCGGGGTGCAGGTGATCGAGCGAGCGCATCATGCGGTCGCGGGTGGATTTAAGCGTGTTGACGCGGAGGTCGAGCGGCGGGCGGCCAGAGAGGCCACGGGCTTCGTCGACCCAGCCCTCGCCGAAGCTTTCGGCGAGGTGAGGCGCAGTCCACTCGGGCACATCGGCCTTCACGTGATCGGGTGCGCCGGCGAGGGGGTCGGCGGCGGTGAGGCGGGCGGCCTCATCGTCGGAAACCGGAGTCGGGGCAAAGCGATCGCCGGAAAAGCTCGCGTTGAGCTTTTCGATATCCTCGCCCCATTCGCGCACCGCGACCGACAGCACCAGCGCCCGCGGGCTATCCGAGCCCATGACCCAGGCATGCGAGCTCTTCCGCCGCAGGGCGTCGTAGACGAGGTTGCCGATGGCGGCGCGGTCCCCTGCCCCGGCGAAGCGGTTGGACAGGCCCCAGGCCTTCAGCGCCTCGGCCACCGGGCGGCGGTGCGCGTCGATATCGGCGAGCACATCGATGGCAGCAGCAATCCGGCCAGGCAGGCGCATAAGCAGGCTCCGAAATCAGGAAGCGCCCGCAGTATCAACTCCGGTCAAGAAACGCAAAGCTAGCGTATGAACGCCACGATCGCGAGCGCCGCCAGCACGGACAGGACGTAGCCGCCGAACTTCACGCTGGTTGCGGTCGCAAGGATCGTCACCTCGGGCTGCGGCACGGGCCGGTGCGGCGTTGCGAGGATGCGGCGGATGACGATGTTCTCCACCTGGTCGGCGAGGCCGGCGATGATCGCGATGATCAGCGGCAGCCAGCCCAGATTATGCCAGTAGACGATGGCCCAGACGAAGGCGGCGACCGCGACGGTGACCATGGGCGCGAGCCACAGGTCGAGCGCCGTCACGCGCTTGTGCTTGCCGAGCAGGTCCTTGTGGTGCTCGAGCTGGCCGCGGACCTTTTCGAGCTCATGGCGGGCAAAACGCGGCGTGGCATCGATGAAATTGGGGCCCAGCGCCTTGATGAGCGGCCGCATGCGCCAATAGAAAAAGCCCGCCGCTGCACCGGCCACGACAACCACCACCCACGCCAGCCACATCGCCCCCGCGCCCCCTCAGCGCTTCTCGAATGCGTCAGCCTAGCGCAATCAGCAGCAGGCGCACCAGCAGGTCGGCCCAGAACACGCACAGGACGATCAGGCCGGCGAAATAGGCCTGGAAGCGCCGCACGACGTGGTTGGAGGTGATGTGGATGAAGGCATGGACGTAGCGGCTCACGACGAACAGAGCCGCCAGCACCACCTCGAACAGCGTCGCGCCGAAGGCGATGGCGACGAGGCAGGCGATGTAGAACAGGACCGGGAGCTGGAACTGGTTGTCGAAGGCGTTGCTCGCCTGCCGCGCCTTTTCCGGCCAGCGCTCCTTGTCGAGCGCGATGTCCTCGATCCGCACCTTGCCGCTCAGCACGAGCGGAATGCGGTTGAACCCTAGGTGCCAGAGGAGCGCCAATGCGAGGAGGCCCTGCGCCAGCACCGCGAAAATCAATGCGAGAGAATTGCCGGTCATGCCGCTAGCAACGCGACCGGCACGGGGTCAGTTTCCGCCGCGATAGTTCGGGGCTTCGCGGGTGATCAAGACGTCGTGGACGTGGCTCTCGTGGAGCGCGGCGCCGGAGATCTTCACGAACACCGAGTTGTCCTTGAAGTCCTGCAGGTTGTGCGCGCCGGTATAGCCCATGGCGGCGCGGAGGCCGCCGGCGAGCTGGTGCAGCACGGTGCCAGCCGGACCCTTGTAGGGCACCTGGCCCTCGATGCCCTCGGGCACGAGTTTCAGGCTGTCGCGGACTTCCTGCTGGAAGTAACGGTCGGCCGAGCCGCGGGCCATGGCGCCCACCGAACCCATGCCGCGATACGACTTATAGGAGCGGCCCTGGTAGAGGTAGACCTCGCCCGGGCTCTCGTCGGTACCGGCGAGAAGCGAGCCGACCATCACGCAGGAAGCACCGCCGGCCAAGGCCTTAGCCATATCGCCTGAGAATTTGATTCCGCCGTCGGCGATGACCGGCACGCCCTGCTTATCGGCTTCCTCGGCGCAGGCCATGACGGCCGCGAGCTGCGGCACGCCGACGCCGGCGACGATACGGGTGGTGCAGATCGAGCCCGGGCCGATGCCCACCTTCACGGTGTCGGCGCCCGCATCGATCAGCGCCTTGGTGGCCTCGGCGGTGGCGATGTTGCCGGCGACGATGCGGGTGGAATTGCTCTCGCGCTTCACCCGCTCGACGGCCTTGATGACGCCCATCGAGTGACCGTGCGCGGTGTCGATCACCAGCATGTCGACGCCGGCGTCGATCAGGGCCAGCGAGCGCTCGTAGCCGGCATCGCCGACACCGGTCGCCGCGGCGACGCGGAGGCGGCCCTGCGCATCCTTCACGGCGTTGGGGTTGAGCTGGGCTTTCTCGATGTCCTTCACGGTGATGAGGCCGACGCAGCGGCCGTCGTCGTCGGTCACCAGCAGCTTTTCGATGCGGTTGGTGTGGAGCAGGCGCTTCGCCTCATCCTTGCTGACGCCGTCGCGCACGGTGATCAGCCCCTCATGCGTCATCAGTTCGGCGATGCGCTGGTTGGGGTTGGTGGCGAAGCGCACGTCGCGGTTGGTGAGGATGCCGACGAGACGGCCGAGGACGCGGCCGCCCTTGCCGCCATTTTCGACCACCGGAATGCCCGAGATGCGGTTGGCGCTCATCAGGGCCAGCGCGTCGGCGAGGGTGGCGTCGGGGCCGATGGTGATGGGGTTCACCACCATGCCGCTTTCAAAACTCTTCACCTGCCGGACTTCCTCGGCCTGCTGCAGCACGTCGAGGTTCTTGTGGATCACGCCCATGCCGCCGGCCTGCGCCATGGCAATCGCCATGCGGCTCTCGGTGACGGTGTCCATGGCGGAGGACAGGATCGGGATATTGAGGAAGATGTCCTTGGTCACCCGGGTGCGGATATCGGTATCCGCCGGCAGGATGTCGGAAGCGGCAGGCTGCAGCAGCACGTCGTCAAACGTCAGCGCGCTATCACCGGTGATGGAAGTAATGATCTTCGCCAAGGGGTGGGCCCTTCCCTTCTGAAACCAGCAGAAAAACGGAAGCCCGTGGACGGTTACGACTCGATACCGGCCCACGGGTTGGCGAGGGTGATTACCACCGGCCCCTCCGTTTGGGAAGCGGCCGGTTACCTCGCGTAAAGCATGGAAGCCATGTTGAGCACGCGGCCGTTCACGATTGTGGCCGCAGGTTTGCGCGAGGCCTGACTCGCGGAAAAACGAGGAGTAAGCTCTTCCTCGCGATCTCGTCACAACACGGTGCGGGATGAACGCACCGCGGGAGGATGTCGCCGAGCAATCGATAAGAGGAGGAGTAGATGGCAGATAGCGGCAGACAAGCCGGGCCCCGGTGCATTGCGCTGGTGGGGCCCTTCGCGAGCGGCAAGACCTCGCTGCTCGAAGCCCTGCTGGCTCGCACGGGGGCCGTCACCCGGCAAGGCCGCGTCAAGGACGGCAACACCGTCGGCGATGCTTCCGCCGAGGCGCGCGCGGCGCTGATGAGCGTCGAGGCCAATGTCGCCGAAACCCGATATCTGGGCGAAGGCATAACCTTCATCGATTGTCCCGGATCGGTGGAGTTCCAATTCGAAGCCCTGCCGGTGCTCGCGGCCTGCGACCTGGCGGTAGTGGTGGTCGAGCCCGACCCCAAAAAGGTCCCGGCGCTGCAGTTGATCCTGCGCGACCTCGAAACCCGCGGACTTCCGCACCTCATCTTCCTCAACAAGATCGACAGGCTCTCGGGCTCGGTGCGCGATATCCTCTCGATGCTGCAGCCGGCAAGCCGGGTGCCGCTGGTGCTGCGGCAACTGCCGATGGTGGCCCATGGCGTCGTCACCGGCTGCATCGACCTCGCGCTCGAGCGCGCCCATGTCTACCACGAGGGCAAGGAGAGCGAGATCGTCGCCCTGCCCGACGCGGCGAAATCCGAGGAGATGGCGGCCCGCACGGCGATGCTCGAAACCATCGCCGATTTCGACGATATCCTGATGGAGCAGCTGCTCGAGGACGTGGCGCCCGAGCGCGAGCTCATCTTCCACGACCTCGTCGCCGAAATGCGGCAGGGCAAGATCGTGCCGGTTTTCGTCGGGTCGGCAGAGCATGGCAACGGCATCACCCGGCTGCTCAAGGCCATCCGCCACGAGGCGCCGACCATCGCCGAAACGCGTGCGCGGCTCGGGCTCGGCAAGGTCGTCGGCCCGGTGCTGCAGGTGATGAAGACCGTCCACACGCTGCGTGGCGGCAAGCTCTGCGTCGCGCGTGTGCTCTCGGGTATGCTCGACGACGGGGCCATGCTGCGCACCGACGATGGCCGCGAGGCCAAGGTGTCGGGCCTGTTCCGCATGCTCGGGCAGGAGACAGCCAAGCGCGAGGCCGCTGGCGAAGGCGAGACGGTGGCACTCGGCAAGGTCGAGGCGGCGCGCACGGGCGATACGCTGTCGACCGCCGGCGTCGCCAACCTCGCGCCGCTGCCGCAGAGCCACACCATGATGTCGGTCGCCGTCGCCGCCACAGAGCGCAAGGACGATGCGCGGCTTTCCTCTGCGCTCGGCAAGGCGCTCGAGGAGGACCCATCGCTGCACCTCATCCATGTTCCCGAGACCGGGGAAACGCTGCTCGAAGGACTGGGGGAGATGCACCTGCGGGTGGTGCTCGACCGGCTGGGCGGCAAGTATGGCGTGCCGATCGTGACCGAGGCGCCGCGCATCCCCTATCGCGAAACCATCCGCAAGGCGGCGAATGTGCGCGGGCGGCACCGCAAGCAGTCGGGCGGGCACGGGCAGTTCGGCGACGTGGTGCTGACTATCGAGCCCCGGCCCCGCGGCGTCGGCATCGGCTTTGGCGAAAAGATCAGCGGTGGCGTGGTGCCGCGGCAGTACATCACCTCGGTCGAGGCCGGGGTGCGTGAGTATCTCGACGCTGCCGGGCCACTGGGCTTTCCGGTGGTCGACGTGGCGGTGACGCTCACCGACGGCTCGTATCACACGGTCGACAGCTCGGACATGGCGTTCCGGCAGGCGGCGCAGCTCGGGATGCGCGAGGGCATGCCGCAATGCGAGCCGGTGCTGCTCGAACCGATCATGGACGTGACGGTCTGGTGCCCATCGGACAGCACGGCCCGCATCAACGCCATCCTGCCCCGCCGTCGCGGCCAGATCATCGGCTCGGACGCGCGGCAGGACTGGGACGGCTGGGACGAAATCCGCGCCCAGGTCCCGGCCGCCGAAATGCAGGACCTCATCGTCGAAATCCGCTCCGCGACCGCCGGCGTCGGCAGCTTCATCATGGAGTTCGACCACCTGGCGGAGCTGGGCGGGCGAGCCGCTGAGGAGGTCGCCGAGCGCTACGGCAAGACGCTGCACTGAGGCCGTCATTGCTCCCGCAGGTCGACAGTCGTATGATGACTCGCCTCATTTGGAGCGTGAGCCATGCTCGATCGTCCCCAGCCCATGCCGCTGTTTGCGGCCAAGTCGCACTACGGCATCCCCACAGCCGAGATCGCCGGGCTGGTGGAGCTGCTCAACGAACTCGACCTGACGCAGCAGGAGGAGTTCGGCGACATCGTCAGCGCCTTCATCGTGCGCAATGTGAAGGCGGCCGACCTCAAGGGCCAGCAGGTGAGCATCCGCGGACTGGCGCGGGTCGCTGACATGCAGCCGGCGACGCTGCGCCGCCGGATCGGCAAGTTGATCGAGGAAGGCCGGCTCTATCGCGACGAGACCGGGCTCCACTACGCGGCACCGCAGTTGGCCTGGGGCGCGCCCGCGTCGCGGCGGGCCCTGCTGCGCATGGCGGGGCTGCTGAAGCAACTCGGGTGGGGCGATTTTCACCCGCCTCGGGGCTGACCGGGCCGGCGTCCGGCTGTACCTCAGCGCCCATGCCGGGGGGCTGACAGTACGAGGAGCGCCATGCTCAAGACCAGGATCACCGAGGCTTTCGGCCTCTATACCCCCATCATCAATGCCGGGATGGCGTTCGTCGCCGGGCCGGAACTGGCTGCGGCCGTGTCCAATGCGGGCGGGCTCGGCATGCTGGGCGGCGCCATGCTGCCGCCCGAAGGGCTGCGCCACGTCATCTGCACCACGCGCTCGCTGACCAGCCTGCCGTTCGGCGTCGATTTCGTCCTGCCGATGGAGGACATGAGCCTCATTGACGTGATCATCGAGGAGAAGGTGCCGCTCGTCGTGTTCTTCTGGAGCATGCCGAGCGAGGCGATCGTGTCGCGGCTCAAGGCGGCGGGCACGAAGGTGTGGATGCAGGTGGGGGCCGTCGCCGAGGCGATCGAAGCGGCGGGACGCGGCGTCGAAGCGCTGATCGTTCAGGGCGCCGAGGCGGGCGGTCACAACCGGGCGGAGGCGATGCTGAACCAGCTCTTCCCCGCCATCCGCGCCGTTCTGCCGCAAATGCCGCTGATCGCGGCGGGCGGCGTCGTCGATGGGGCGAGCATGGTGGCAGCGCTGTCGATGGGCGCCGAGGCCGTGTGGGTCGGCACGCGCTTCCTCGCCTCAACCGAGGCGGATGCGCATCCGGGCTACAAGCAGCGGGTGATCGAGGCGGGGCCGGGCGACACGGTGCTGACCACGGTGTTCGGGCCCGAATGGCCGGGCCAGGGCATGCGGACGCTGAAGAACGCCGCGACGGTGAAGTCCGCCGGGCGGGTCGAGGCGGCGCTGAAGGAGGCCGAGGGCGAGATGATCGGCAAGGTGACGCTGGGCGGGCAGGAAATGCCGGTGCCGCGCTACAGCGCCATTCTCCCGGTTCGCAGCTTCGAAGCCGACCTCGACTGGAGCTGCCTCACCGCGGGCGAAAGCGCGGCGCGGATCAGCGAGGTGTTGCCGGCGGCTGAGATCGTCCGGCGCATGACGGCCGAGGCGCAGGGGATTGTGGAGACGTTGAAGCGGATGGCGGCTTAGCTGCTAGGCCGGGCAACAGGTCTGCATTGTGCCTGCCGCTCCCCCCTCCACCGCCTTCGGCGGCCCCCCTCCCCCGCAAGCGGGAGAGGATACGCTGTGGCACGATCTCGCCACGGGGCGAGACGTTGGGCTGTGGCACGATCTCGCCACGGGGCCTTCTCCCGCTCGCGGGGGAAGGTGCCCGACAGGGCGGAAGGGGGGAGCCACAAACTCGACGCTGTCGAGTGCCCTCAGTCCGTGCGCACGGGCTTACGCGTCGGCGTGGCTGTCCGGCTTGGTGTGGGCGGGCATTTCCATCGCCTCGATGCGGGCGATCAGCGGCTCGATCTTTTCCACCATCTCCATGTGACGCGGCTCCATGGTGAAGTTCAGCGTCATGTATTCGCGGCCGGGGCAGAAGGTGCAGATGTTGGCGCCGGCGTGGAAGGCGCCGCAATAGATCGGCTCCATCATCCACTCGGTGACCGGGCCGAAGGTGCGGTGCGGCGGCACGAGCGTCAGCACGGTGTCGGTGCGGCCCTGGAAGCGGCGGAAGCGCGGGCCGTAGAGCCACGGTGCGACGCGGTGCAGCGAGCGGTGCATCTTGAAGAGCGCCATCATCTGCACGGAGAAGGCGGTGACGTCCTTCTTCTCGATCTCGTCGAGCACCCGGTCAACGCCCTGCACGTAGGTGATGAAATCCTCGGTGAAGGGGAATTTCGCCATCAGGGCGCGAACGCGGAAGAAGTCGTCATCCGCCGCAGTGCGATTGGTGTCGAGCATGGTGTAGGCCGCCGCGATCACCTCGTCGTTGAAGCGACGGTCCTTGTCGGAATGGAGCGCGTAGGTGACGAGCGCGAAATAGAGCGAGCGCTGGCGCACGCCGATGCGGTTCGAAAGCTTGCGGATGCGGCTGCGGTGCAGCGGCAGGGTCTGGAACTCCCACGGCTTTTCGGGCGGCGACAGCAGGTGGGCGAAGAACAGGTGGATCGAGGCGCCGAGCCCGGCGGCCAGCGCACCTTTAACCCGGGTGCCGATCGAAACCTTGTTGTCCTTGTTGGACTGGATGCCGTGGTTGGCGGTCTGCGAGCGGGTGAGGAGCGCCGCGTCCGAGCCTTCGAGCACCGCATGAGCGGCGCGCACCTGCATGATCGAGGCGCGGCCCTGCCCGTCCGGGCCACCGCGACGGGTCGCGGCCATGAAGCGGAAGAGCGGCAGGTCGGGCGCGTCGAAAATGTCCTCGGACTTGCCGAGCCACTTGTCGGGATAGCCGTCGAACTCATCGACCATCTCGACCGAGGTGATGGCGTCGAGCTGGGCCTCGGTGAAGGGATGGCCGGGGCGGGCGCCGATGAAGCCATGGGTCAGCTGCGGGGCGAGAGCCACCACCTGACGCGCCAGATCCTTCAGCTTGTCCTTGTCGAAAGTCTCCTTCGAAAAGGCGGTGAAGAAGATCGTGTCCTTGCCCTGGAACAGGAACCACTGGAAGTCGGTAAAGAGGGCCTGCGGATCCTTCTGGACCGCGGCAAAGGCGAGATCGAGCGACTCCGCGTGGTCGCTGGCGAAGCTCAAGGACGAGAAACTCTTCATATTTTGCCCCGATATCGATCGGTTGGATTTGAGTGCAATAAGCCATGTCTTGGCGGCTGGGGCAACTTAAAGCGCCCACATGCCTAATCGCGCGGCATTTTAGCGGCGCTCTGGACACGGTCAGGGGATGTAGGCAAGCTCACGGTTACAGGGGACGTGCTGACGAGGGAGGGCCGAATGGCCACGCTCAGCTATACCCTTTTCAATCCTACCGGCGACTACGCACGCCTGCTCGGAACGCCGGGCCCCGACACATTGGTCGCCACCGGGCCCTCGCAAATCCTGGCGATGGCAGGCAACGACACAATCACCGGCAGCTCCGGCGACGATTTCATCCAGGGCGATTCCGGCGACGACCTGATCACCGGTGGCGGCGGGTCCGACATCCTCCGTGGCGACGACGGCAATGACAGCATCGCCGGCGGCGATGGCGACGACATCGTGCTGGGCGGCTACGGCGCCGACACGCTCAACGGTGGCCAGGGCGATGACCCCATCAGCGGCGAAGACGGCGACGACGTCATCGACGGCGGTGAAGGCAACGACCGGCTGCGGGCCGACGCCGGCAACGACGTGTTGCGCGGCGGCGTTGGCGAGGACCGGCTCTGGGGCGGCACCGGCGCCGACAAGCTCTATGGCAGCGAGGGCACCGACTATCTCTGGGGTGGCGCCGGCGACGATCGCCTCGAGGGTGGCGAGGGCAACAACCACCTCTTCGGCGGCACGGGCGCCGACCAGTTCGTCACCGCCTTCGCCGACGGTCCCGGCACGCAGCACATCTATGACTTCAACCGGGCCGAGGGCGACAAGATCGTCTACATCCAGGACTTCGACCAGGTGGTCGACACCTACGATGTCCGGGTCGGCAAGGACGGCACCGTGCTCACCATCGACGGCACGGTGATCGTCCTCAGCGGTGTGTTCGACTTCCAGGCGTCCGACCTCGTCTTCCAGTGGGATCCGGACTGGCCGTTTCTCGCCGCGGCAACCACGTCGTCGGGGCCGCCGCCTTTCGACTATAGCGGCGACTGGGGCCAGGTCCGCGGCGGCCCGGATGGCGACACCATCACCGCTACCTTCGCCTCTATCATCGAAGGCCGCGGCGGCGATGACAGCATCACCGGCAGCGAGCACAACGACATCATCTTCGGCGGCATCGGCGACGACCTGATCGACGGCGCCGGCGGGCAGGACCGCATCCACGGCAATGACGGCAATGACAGCATCGGCGGTGGTGCCGGCGACGACTTCATCGCCGGAGATGCCGGACGCGACGAAATCTCGGGCGGCACCGGCAACGACGCCATCTTGGGCGGCGATGGCGACGACATCATCGACGAGCGCGATGTGATCGATAGCGGCAACGACCGCTTCTACGGCGACTCGGGGGCCGATTGGGTACTCGGCGGTTCAGGCAACGACTCGCTCCATGGAGGCGATGGCGACGACTGGGTCGATGGCGGTGCAGGCGACGACTATCTCACCGGCGATGCGGGCGATGACCAACTGACCGACGATAGCGGCAACAACCACCTCTTCGGCGGCGCGGGCGCCGACCTGATCTTCGCCGGCGACGGCATCGATCACCTTTACGGCGGTACCGGCAACGATGAGCTCTGGGGCGGCGGCGGCAACGACGTCCTGTTCGGGCAAGAAGACAACGACCAGCTCCGGGGCGACAAGGGCGATGACAGCCTCTATGGCGGCGCGGGCGGCGACAACCTGAACGGCGGCAGCGGCAACGATCTGCTGTGGGGCGGGCCCGGAGCGGACCGGGACTGGCTCTATGGCGAGGACGGCAATGACCGGTTGCGGGGCGAAGCCGGGGACGACAATCTCGATGGCGGCAAGGGCGACGACACGATCTGGGGCGGCGCCGGCGCCGACAAGCTGGTGGGATCGGCCGGCAACAACCACCTCTTCGGCGGGGACGGCGCTGACAGCTTCATATTTTCGACGCAGGACGGCCCGACGACCCAGCATGTCTACGATTTCGACCGCAGCCAGGGCGATCAGCTGATCTATCTCACAGGCTTCGACGAAGTCATCGACGCGGTCGACATCCGCGCCGGCAAGGATGGCAGCGTCGTCACCATCGGCGAGATGAGTATCGTCTTCAGCGGCGTCTACGACCTCACCGTCGCCGACTTCAAGTTCGGCGGCGACCCGGAGTTCCCGTTCTTCGAGTGAGGGTTACAATTCGGCAATGTCCAAAAGACGTGGTTGCCACGTTAAGGACAATCGCCGTAAAGCAGGGACGCATCGTTTCAATCCTAACTTTGCGTCCCCGCCGGGGGCGCCTTGCCCGTGCGCATCATTCCGCTGATTCTGGCCGTCGCCCTGTTCATGGAGAACATGGACTCGACGGTCATCGCGACGTCCCTGCCGGCTATTGCCGCTGACATCGGCGCCGAACCCATTTCGTTGAAGCTGGCGCTCACCGCCTACTTCGTGGCGCTCGCCATATTCATCCCGCTCTCGGGCTGGATGGCCGACAAGTTCGGGGCGAAGAACGTCTTCCGCGCCGCCATCGTCGTGTTCATGGCGGGCTCGATCTGCTGTGCCTTCTCGGATTCGCTCCTCACCTTCGTGCTGAGCCGGTTCCTCCAGGGCATTGGCGGCTCGATGATGACCCCGGTCGCCCGCCTCGTCCTGGTGCGCACCACCAAGCGAAGTGAGCTCGTCTCGGCCATGGCGTGGCTCACCGTGCCGGCGCTGATCGGGCCGATCAGCGGCCCGCCGCTCGGGGGCTTCCTCACCACGTTCTACAGCTGGCACCTCATCTTCTGGATCAACGTGCCGATCGGCATTTTGGGGCTGATCCTGATCACGAAGTTCCTCCCCGACACCGACGAAGGGCGCAACGAACGCCCGGTCGACGTGCCCGGCCTGCTGCTCTCGGGCATCACCTTTGCGGGCGTGCTGTTCGGCTTTTCGGTGATCAGCCTGCCCGCGATCCCGATCGCGGTGGGCTATGCGTCGATCATCATCGGCGCGGTGGCCGGCATCTTCTACCTGAGGCACGCGAAGCGGGCGAAGTTCCCGATCCTCGATCCGTCGCTGTTCAAGCTGCCACTGTTCCGCAGCGCCATCATCGGGGGTTCGCTGTTCCGCATCGGGCTCGGGGCCTTCCCGTTCCTCATGCCGCTGATGCTGCAGATCAGCTTCGGGCTCACGCCCTTCGAATCCGGCCTCACCACCTTCATTGCGGCCTTCGGGGCGATCATCAGCAAGTTCGGGGTGCAGCGGCTCTACCGGGCCTTCGGTTTCCCGCGCACGCTGATGCTGCTGGCGTTGATCGGCTGCGCCTTCCTTGCCATCAACGGCTTCTTCATGCCCAACACTCCGCACTGGCTGCTGATGGGGTCGCTGTTCATCGGCGGGCTCTGCCGCTCGTTCTTCTTCACCGGCGTCAACGCGCTGGTCTTCGCCGATATCGACGAAGAAAAGGCGAGCCAGGCGACGGCGATCAACGCGGTGGCCCAGCAGCTCTCCGTGGCGGCGGGCGTCGCGGTCGCCGGTGGTGTCATCGAATTCACATCGAACACCTTCCATGGTGGCGTGCTGACGCTCACCGACTTCCACGTCGCGTGGTTCGTCGTGGCGATCGTCTCCATCCTCAGCGCCGTGCCGTTCCTGCGGCTGCCGCCCGATGCCGGGTCGGACGTTTCGGGCCATGGCGTAAAACCCATGCCCAAAACCGAGCCAGTCGCGGCCTAATCGACCATGGTCGGGCGTGAAAGTGCCCGGCCCCTATGCTAGAAACCCGAAATATTGCCGATCGAGCACAATGTCTTCGCTGCGCCTCACCCCGCTGATCCTCGCCGTCGCGCTGTTCATGGAAAACATGGACTCGACCGTCATCGCCACCTCGCTGGCGGCGATTGCGCATGACATCGGCACCGAGCCCATCGCGCTGAAACTGGCGCTCACCACCTACATGGTGGCGCTCGCGATCTTCATTCCGGTGTCGAGCTGGATGGCCGACAAGTTCGGCGCCAAGCAGGTGTTCCGCTGGGCCATCGTGGTCTTCATCCTCGGCTCGGTGGCCTGCGCGGTTTCGAACTCGCTGCTGACCTTCGTGCTCTCCCGCTTCCTCCAGGGCATGGGCGGCGCGATGATGACGCCGGTGGCGCGCCTCGTGCTCGTGCGCGTCACCCCGCGCAACCAGCTCGTCGACGCCATGGCGTGGCTCTCGATCCCCGGCCTCGTCGGCCCCATCGTCGGACCGCCGGTCGGTGGCTTCATCACCACGTTTGCCAGCTGGCACTGGATCTTCCTCATCAACGTGCCGATCGGTCTCGCCGGCGTGGTGATGGTCAACAAGTACCTTCCCGACTGGCACCGCAACGAGCCGCGCAAGCTCGATTTCACCGGCTTCCTGCTGGCGGGCGTGTGCTTTGCGGGCTTCGTCTTCGGCATCTCGGTGCTGACCCTCCCTGCCCTGCCTGCTGCCTTCGGCTATGGCTCGATGGTGCTGGGTGTGGTCGCCGGCCTCGTCTACTGGTTCCACTTCCGCCGCACCGAGTATCCGATCCTCGACCTGCGCCTATTCCAGCAGCCGCTGTTCCGCCTGACGCTGATCGGGGGCACGGTATTTCGCCTCGGTACCGGCGCGATGCCCTTTCTCTTCCCGCTGATGCTGCAGCTGACCTTCGGCCTCACCCCGTTCGAAAGCGGTATGGTGACGTTCGCGTCGGCGGTCGGAGCGTTCGCGCTCAAGTTCGTTGCCGAGCGGATCATCGCGCGGATCGGCTTCCGTTCGAGCCTCATCGCCGCCTGCACCATCACTGCACTCGGTGTCCTCGCAATGGGGGTCTATTCGCCGGGCACGCCCTCGCCGATCATGATGGGCTTCCTCGTCATCACCGGCTTCTTCCAGTCGCTGTTCTGGACCGCCACCAACGCTTTCATCTTTGCCGACATAGCCGACAAGGATGCGGGCCAGGCCAACGTCATGAGCCAGGTCAGCGTGCAGTTGTCGCTTGCCTTCGGCGTGGCGCTGGGCGGTGGCGCGCTCGAGGGCTTCCGCCTGGTCCATGGCGGCGAGCCGATGCTGCAGGACTTCCACTGGGCCTTCTGGCTGATGGCCGCGATCACCCTCGCCTCGGCGGTGATCTTCTCCCGCGTGCCGAAGACCGCCAGCATGGGCAGCCATCACGCGGCGAGCGAACCGGCGGAGTAGGCCAAGACGTAGGAGGTAGGAATTAGGAGGTAGGCCAGCGGCTTACCGCCACGTCCTACTCCCTGTCTTCCACGTCCGCGTTCCTGCCCTTGAACCCGCGCGCCAGCAGGTAAGTCTCCGCGGACTCCGCGCGGCTGGCCTTGGGCTTGGCGTGCATGGTGGTGGCGAAGTGGGTCTTCAGCATGTGGAGCAGTTCGTGCTCGGTGCCGCCCTGGAAGACCTTGGTGACGAAGGTGCCGCCCGGCGCCAAGACGCGGACGGCGAAATCGGCAGCGAGCTCGACCAGTTGCATGATGCGCAGGTGATCGGTGGCGCGGTGGCCCGTGGTCGGCGCCGCCATATCCGAGAGCACCACATCGACCTGATGCCCGCCCATCGCGTCCATAAGCGCCTGCGGCGCGTCCTCGTCGTTGAAGTCTTTCTTGAGGATGATCACGCCATCGATCGGATCGACGTCGAGATAATCGATGCCGACGATCAGCGGATTTTCCTGCGTCGAGCCCACGATGGGCGCCGCCACTTGCGACCAACCGCCCGGCGCGATCCCCAGGTCGACGATGCGCTGCCCCTTCTTGAACAGGTGGTAGCGCTCGTCGAGCTCCATGATCTTGAAGGCGGCGCGCGAGCGATAGCCCTCGGCGCGAGCCCGCGCGACGTACGGGTCGTTGAGCTGGCGCTGCAGCCACAGGGTGGAGCCGATCTTGCGGCCCTTGGCGGTCTTCACGCGCACCTTGAGGTCGCGGTCGGAGCGGCGGCCTGCGCCGGTGCCTGAAATCCCCTTGGGTGGCATCAGCCCCTCCCTCCGCGGCCGGAGCGCTCGGCCCGGTCCTGGTCGATCAATGAAATGAGGATGCCCTCGCGCAGGCCACGATCGGCCACGCGGACGCGCTCAGTCGGCCATTCGCGGCGGATGGCCTCGAAGATGGCGCAGCCGGGCAGCACCAGGTCGGCCCGGTCCTTGCCGATGCAGGGATGGGCGACGCGGCGTTCGAACGGCATGCCAAGCAGTGCCGTCATGGTGGCGTCGATCTCTTCGCGCTTCATCCAGAGGCCGTCGACCTTCTGGCGCTCGTAGCGCTCGAGCCCGAGATGCAGGCCGGCCAGCGTCGTCACCGTGCCCGAGGTGCCGATGAGGTGCACCGGATGCTCGGTGATCATCTGCTTCAGCTTTTCACGCCCGCGGAACTGGCGGAGGTGGCCGGCGACGAAAGCCACCATCGTCTCGAACGAATCGGGCGTCACTTCGATGCCGCCGAACTTCTCGGCGATCGACACCACGCCCACCGGCAGCGACTGCCAGGAGCGGATGGAGGCGGCCATGCGGCCAGTGCGCTTCGGACGGCCACCGCGGAAATCGAGCCAGGCGAGCTCGGACGAACCGCCGCCGATATCGAACATCAGCGCGCCGGCCGAATCTTCCTCGATCAGGTCGGCGCAGCCGGTGACGGCGAGCGAAGCCTCGGTCTGGCGGTCGACGATCTCGAGCTTCAGTCCCAGTTCGCGCTCGACCCGGGCGATGAACTCCTCGCCGTTGGAGGCGGCGCGGCAGGCCTCGGTGGCGATGAGGCGCATGCGGGTGGGCTCGTGCTCGCGCAGCTTGTTGCGGCAGAGGCGGAGGGCCTCCATCGTCCGCTCCATCGCGGCGTCACTGAGCCGCCCTGTCGTCGACAGGCCTTCGCCGAGCCGGACGATGCGGGTGAACCCATCGAGCACGCGAAAGCCCGCCTCGTGCGGACGGGCGATCAACAGACGGCAATTATTGGTGCCGAGATCCAGCGCCGCGTAGAGCGGCCCGCGCGAACGGCGCGAAGGATTCCCAGCGGGGTAGGTCCGCCGTTCCGATCCGCCCGATCCCGGTTGCCCCCCGGCCCTTGCGGTCTTCTGGGCATGGTTCGCACCCTGCCCGTCACGGTGCCGCTCCGCCCTTTCGGGCTCGGATACGGCGGCGGACCGATCGGAATCGGCCAACCTTCAACTCCATCTCCCGTGCGGTCGCTCCTCCGGCCTCGGCCGAGGGCGCCCGGAACACGGGTCTATTTCAGTTGGGATTGAAGGTAGAGGAAGCGGGCATGCAGCGCAACGCCAAGATTCCGCCGCATGGCAGCCATCACAGGCGGTTGAGCGTGAACGAGCGGCAGAACACACCCGAGCACGATTTCAGCTCCATCGCGTCGCTGCTGACGAGCCGCGCCGTCGCTTCGTAGGTCGAGCCGTCATACTGCATGGTGCCGACCCAGGTGTTAGCGTCACCGGGCTTGGCGTGCTCGACGACATAGCGGTTGAGCAGCGCCAGGTTCTTGTCGGTCTTGGCGTCCTCGCGCAGCCAGGTGAGCTTGGCGCAGAGGTCATGTCCGCCGCAATAGCTGATGCGGTAGCGGGATTCGCCGGTCGACACTTCCCACTGGCCGGTGGGGTTGAGTTCGGCGGCGTAGGCAACAGTAACACCAGCCGCGACCAGCGCGGCGAGAGCGAGGGCTCGCATGATGAAACTCCGGAAGGGACGCTTCGGCCGCAGCTAATGCCGATTGCTCGCAAAATGGCCGAGCGCGGCAAAAGTTCCCCAGAAACGGGCCTTAGCGGGCCCGATGCGCGACATGGTAACCGAACTGTCGCAAGAGGTGTTGATCCCGCCGCAGTTTGTCGCTAGAAGGCCGCCACCAACGCGGGAAGCGGCAACGCCACCCGCGGTCCAGGCCAGCGCTTGGGGAATAGTTCAATGGTAGAACTGCGGACTCTGACTCCGTCAATCTTGGTTCGAATCCAGGTTCCCCAGCCAGCCGGCTTCTCTCAGTAAGATCAATAGTTTGATTGCCGAGGGGAACGAGCCGAACATGTTGTCGGCAATCAATCGTCGTCGGTGGCGATCGATATTGTGCCGGCTTCTGCTTGTTGATGTTCGGCGTAGGTAATCACGGTCAGGACAGCCGGCTCAGTCGCTGGCTGCCGCATGAAGCGCACCACCACCGATCATGACTCTGATTACTTTGGGGCGGATGAGGTGCAGGCGAAGCGTTCGACTGCTCGCCCGCTTTGCGCATCCAAAATTGGCAAGACCGACGACTGGCCGCGAGACTGCGATATGCTTCCCAGGGCAGGTTTGGAGACGCTCATTGAAGCCGATGCAGGATTTCCAGATGATTTAGCGACGAGGCCAAGTGGTCGCGGTGACTCAGCAGTTCGGTCATGTGCTTGGCGGCAAGTCGGCGGAAAGTCCTTGTACCTTTGGCCGTCAGCGACAGGAGTACGCTGCGGCCGTCGGTCGGCGAAGGCTGGCGACGCACCAGATTCTGGCGAACCATCCGGTCGGCCAACTGCACCGCGCCGTTGCGGGCGAGCAGCATTTCGGCCGCCAGGTCTTTGATCGGTAGCCCACCATCGCTACGGGCCGCGATCACCAGCATCGCCTGGTATTGTTGCGAGGTCACGCCTTCCGAGCGAGCGCTGGCCTCGCTGAAGGCGAGGAATCGCCTCAGGTGCAGGCGGAAGTCGGCAAGCTCCTGGTAGGCGGTGGGTGGTACTGGCGTGTCTGTGTCGGTCATGCACCCTGAATCCTTGATTACTGGCCCTTGTTCCCGATTGATCATGCCGTGACACAAATTGCCGTGTCCACTGGAACCCGCACGCAGAACCGAGGTTGCCCAAGCGCGACGGGAGAATGCCCGTCGGCGTGCTCCGGAGATTGAAGATGGCTGACGCAGATCGGCGCGGGCTTGGGTATTGGTTGACCATGCTACTGGGCGTGGTGGTGGGACTGACGGGGCTGATCCTCGGCGGTGGCGGCATATTTCTCGCGACGCTCGGGGGCTCGTGGTACTACCTGATCACCGGGCTCGCCCTGCTCGTCACGGCGTGGCTCGTCTTCCGGCGCGAGCGGAGCGCCATCTATCTCTATCTCGCGCTGTTCGTAGTGACGGTCGTCTGGTCGGTGATCGAGGCGGGCAGCAACGGCTGGGCCTATGTGCCGCGGCTCGTCGCGCCGGCGATCCTGTTGATCCTCTTGTTGCTCGCGTCGCCAGTGCTGCGCCGCCACCCGCTGCGCAGTCGCGGCGGGTTTCGCATGGGCGCCGCGGCTACGACCGTGATGGTGGTGGCGGGCGGTCTCGCGGTGACGGCGATAGGCCTGCAGCATGGCAGCGCGGTGGCGCAGCAGGCGGCGGTGATGCCGGCTCCGGTAGCGGCCGACCCGCAGCAGGCAGGCGCGGACTGGCCCGTCTATGGCGGCACGGATCACTCGGTGCGCTATTCGACGCTCGCCGAGATCACGCCGCAGAATGCCGGGCAGCTCAAGGAAATCTGGACCTATCGCACCGGCGACATGCCGAAATCCAACGAGATGAAGGACAAATATTCACCTGAGACGACGCCGATCAAGGTCGGCGACACACTCTACATGTGCTCGGCGATGGACATCGTGTTGGCGGTGGATGCCGGGAGCGGCCGGGAGAAGTGGCGCTACGACCCGGTGGTGAGCGAGGGCAATGTGCCTTATGGCGCCACCTGCCGTGGGGTCGCCTATTACGCGCAAGCCGATGTAACGCCCGGCCAGCCCTGTGCCACCCGCATCATCGAGGGCACGATGGATGCGCGGCTGATCGCGGTGGATGCCGAAAACGGCAAGCCCTGCGCCGATTTCGGCCAGGATGGCGCCATCGACCTGCTCAAGGGCATCGGCCATACGGTGCCGGGCTGGTATGGCGTCAACGCGCCGCCGATGATCGTGCGCAACGTCGTCGTCACCGGCGCGCAGGTGCAGGATGGGCAGAGTGAGGATGCGCCCTCTGGCGTGATCCGCGGCTTTGACGCGGTGAGCGGAAAATTCCTCTGGGCGTGGGACATGGGCCGGCCGGACGTCACGACGGAACCAGGTGCCGGCGAGACCTACACGCGCGGCACGCCCAACATGTGGAGCGCCGCGGCGGGCGATGATGAGCTCGGCCTCATCTACGTGCCGCTCGGCAACTCGTCGGTCGACTATTTCGGCGGCAACCGCAAGGACTACGAGAACGAGTTCTCAAGCTCGCTGGTGGCGCTCGACGTGACCACCGGCAAGCCGGCCTGGCGGTTCCAGACGGTGCATTACGACGTGTGGGACTATGATCTGGGGAGCCAGCCGAGCCTGTTCGACTACCCCTCGGACAATGGTCCGGTGCCGGCTTTGGTACTGCCCAGCAAGCAGGGCCAGCTTTTCGTGCTCGACCGCCGGACCGGTAAGCCGCTGGTGCCGGTCGAAGAAAAGCCGGTGCCGACGGGTGGCGTCGAGCCTAATCGGCTGTCGCCGACGCAGCCGTTCTCGACCTATGCCAACGTGGTGGGGCCGACGCTGACCGAGGCCGACATGTGGGGGCTGACGCCGTTCGACCAGCTCTGGTGCCGCATTCAGTTCCGGCAGGCCTCGTACCAAGGGCAGTTCACCCCGCCGACGGCCGACAGACCCTTCATCGAGTACCCCAGCTATAATGGCGGCATGGACTGGGGCAGCGTCGCGGTGGACCAACAGGACGGCATCCTCGTCACCAACTACAACGACATGCCCAATTACGACCAGTTGATCCCACGCGCCGAGGCGGACAAGATGGGCTGGCGAGCGATCGACGACCTCGGCGGCACCTATACGGGCGATGCCGACGCCTCGCCTCAGAAAGGCGCCGCCTATGCCGCGCTGTTGAACGCGGGGTGGAAGGTGCCGTTTACCGGCATGCTGTGCAAGCAGCCGCCTTATGGCGGGATCCGCGCCATCGACCTCAAGACGGGCAAGACGCTATGGGACCAGCCCTTTGGCGATGCGCGCGGCAACGGGCCGTTCGGGCTGCGCAGCAACCTGCCGATCACCATCGGGACGCCGAATAACGGCGGGCCGCTGATCACCGCGGGCGGTTTGGTGTTCATCGGCGCCACGACGGACGACATGTTCCGCGCCCTCGACATCAAGACCGGCAAGGAAGTGTGGAGCGTGAAGCTGCCGGCGGGCGGTCAGGCCAACCCGATGACGTTCGAAGTGGACGGTAAGCAGGTTGTGGCGATGTTCGCGGGCGGCCACCACTTCATGAAGACGCCGGTGGGCGATTATCTGATCGCTTATGCGCTGCCCGACAAGCCGGCGTCGTGACGGGCTGATGCCGCTCGGGGAGGCGTCGGCCTCCCCTATCGGTTCAGCATGTCGACCATAGTCATCAGCATCAGGATGCCGAGCCAGAGGCCGAGCGCCGCGACCGTCAGCGACACGAGGATGCCGCTACGGCGCAGGTGCATGAAGATGAGCCCGATGATCGCCGCCTTGCCGGCCGCAAAGGCAAGGTTGAGCACGGTGTTCCAGGCGCCGAGCGGTAGAAAGGTGCTCCCCACCGTCAGCGCCAGCAGAGCGAGAAGGCCGAGCCAGGCCGCGATGGCGAGGCGCACCGTCATCAGCGCACCAGATAGAGCAGCGGGAAGAGGAAGACCCAGACGAGGTCGATGAAGTGCCAGTAGAGCGCCGCGAGCTGGACGACGTGGCCGGGGTTCCGCAGGCGGCGCCAGAAGAGCGCAAGCCCTGCCATGAGCACGATGCCGGTGACGAGGTGAAGGGCGTGCGTGCCGGTGAGCGCCAGATAGGCATCGAAGAAGACGCGCGTCGCCTCGACCTGGTGGAAGGGGTCACGGAGCGCGATATCCGGGACCGGCAGCAGGTTGCGGCGCGACTCGTCCGAATACTCCAAACCCTTGATGGCCAAGAAGGCGAGGCCGAGCAGCGCGGTGACGCCGAGCGCCAACCGAGCCGGACGTGGACGTTTCGCGTCCGACCAGATGGTGGCGAGCGCCGCGCCGAGGCTGCTGGTGAGCAGCACCACAGTGTTGGCGGTGCCGAGCGGCAGCGACAGTTCATGCGAGCCAGCGACAAAGGACGGCGCGTTCTCGATGCGGGCGCCCAGATAGGCGAGGATCAGTGCGCCGAACAGCATGCCTTCGGACGCAAGGAAGATGAAGACGCCGAACTGCCCGCTCGGCTCGACACCGGTGCCGTGACCCTGGAGTTCGGTGCTCATCGCTGGCCCCGGGGGCGATCAGGCTCGGGCAGCCTGTAGTCGTAGGGCGGGCCGGTGACCTCGGGCGGCGCCGCGAAATTATGGACGGGCGGCGGGGAGCTCGTCTGCCATTCGAGGCCGGTGGCGCCCCACGGATTGTCCGGCGCCTTCGGCCCGCGGAACAGGGACCAGGCGAGGTAGGCGAGCGGCATCAGGTAGCCGATAGCGAGCACCACGGCGCCGGCGCTCGACAGAACATGCCAGAGCTGAAACTCCGGCGGATAGGTGTGGTAGCGCCGCGGCATGCCGAGGAAGCCGAGCACATATTGCGGAAAGAAGGTGAGGTTAAACCCGGCGAACGAGGTGACGGCGGCGATCCGCCCCCAGGTTTCGGAATACATCCGGCCGGTGAGCTTGGGCCACCAGAAATGGAGGCCGGCCATATAGGCCGTCACCATGCCGCCGACCATGATGTAGTGGAAATGGGCGACGACGAAATAGGTGTCGGTGAGGTGCACGTCGAGCGCCAGCGCGGCGAGGAACAAGCCGCCAAGGCCACCGAAGACGAACAGGCCGAGGAAGAACAGCGCATAGAGCATAGGCGTCTCGAAGCTGATCGAGGCCTTGCGCAGCGTGAGGCTCCAGTTGAACACCTTGATGGCCGACGGGATGGCGATGAGGAAGCTGAGGAAAGAGAACACCACGCCGGCAAAACTCGACTGGCCGGAAACAAACATGTGGTGGCCCCAGACGAGGAAGCCGAGCAGGGCAATCGCCATCGCAGAAAGCGCGACGGCGCGGTAGCCGAAGAGCGGCCGCCGCGAAAAGCACGGGATGACTTCGCTGACCACGCCCATGCCGGGCAGGATCATGATGTAGACGGCCGGGTGCGAGTAGAACCAGAACAGGTGCTGGAACAGCAGCGGATCGCCGCCCTGGCTCGGATCGAAGATGCCGATACCGAACACCCGGTCGAGCACGATGAGCAGCAGTGAGGCTGCGAGCACAGGCGTCGCCAACACCATCACGAGACTGGTGGCATAGATGGTCCAGACGAAGATCGGCAGGCGGAACCAGGTCTGGCCGGGCGCCCGCATCTTGTGCACCGTGACGATGAAGTTGATGCCCGTCATGATGGTCGAAAAGCCGACGATAAATACGCCGGCCGCCGCCATGCTGACATGCGAGTTAGAGAACAGCGTCGAGAGCGGGGCGTAGAAGGTCCAGCCGGTATCGACGCCGCCCGCGATCACCGCCCAGAGGGTGAACAGGCTGCCGAAGATGAAGACGTACCAGCTGAGGAGGTTGAGTCGGGGGAAAGCAAGGTCGCGCGCCCCCAGCATCAGCGGCAGCAGGAAATTCCCGAGCGTCGCCGGGATCGACGGGATCAGGAAGAACCACACCATGATGATGCCGTGCACGGTGAAGAGCTTGTTGTAGCCATCGTCGCTGACGAGGTCGCCGGCCGGGGTCGCGAGCTCGACGCGGATAAGCGTTGCCGCCGCGCCGCCGATGAAAAAGAAGGTGGTGAGCGCGATCAGGTAGAGCCAGGCGATGCGCTTATGGTCGGTGGTGAGCAGCCAGGCGCGCAGGCCTTCGCGACCACCCAGATAACTGCGTGGTTCGGGCAGCGCGAGGGTCATGGCGCCGTCTCGCCAAGCGACTGCACATAGGCGACCAGCTTCATCAGATCGTCCTCCTCGATGAGCCCATTGAAGCTAGGCATGACCGGGTCGTAGCCGGCGGCGACATCCTTTTGCGGCTCGAGGATCGAGTCGCGGATATAGGCCTCGTCGGCGAGCACGGTGCGGCGATCCGCAAGCGCCACCGGATGGCCGAAGACGCCTTCGAGCCGCGGTGCACGCACGGTGCCACCGGGACCATGGCAGCCCGAGCAGCCGAGGGCACGGAACAGCGTCGCGCCCTGCTCGACCAGCGACTGGGTAGATGGCGCCATGGCGAGCCAGGAGGTGAATTCCTCGGGCGGCATGACGATGATGCGGCCGCGCATCTCGGAATGCTGGGTGCCGCAATATTCGGCGCAGAACAGATCGTAGGTGCCGGCCCTCGTCGCCTCGAACCAGAGTTTCGACTGGCGGCCCGGCACCGCGTCCTGCTTCACCCGGAAGGCAGGGATGAAGAGCGAATGGATGACATCCTCCGACGAGAGCGACACCAGCACCGGGCGGTCGACCGGGATGTGCAGCTCGTTGACCTCGCGGCGGCCGTTCGGGTGCTCGAACTTCCACATCCACTGCTTGCCGAAGGCGGCGATCAGCATCGCATCGGCGGGCGGCGCGTCGCGCTCGAGAAAGAGGTTGGCGCCCCAGAGGAAGATGCCCAGTGCAATGAGCCCGGTGGCCCCGATCCAGCTCGCTTCGAGCCAGAAGCTGCGCGACTGCTCGCCGGAGCGGTCTGCGTTTGAGCCACGCCGGTATTTCACCGCGTAGGCCACCACCATGGCGGTGAGGAAGAGGCCGAGGCCGAAGGAAAAGGCGAGCAGCGAATAGAACAGCAGATCGACCTGCGGCGCGATCGTCGAGGCCTCGACAGGATGGAGCGCTACGCCGTCCATCGCCGCTTCCTGAGTTCGAGCACGGCGATGGCGCCTAGGAGGCCGAGCAGCACGGCGATAGAGGCGATGCGCAGGCCGCCCAGGATGATCGGGGTATAGCGGCCGGAGGTCGGATCGTACCCGGCGCAGAACAGCAGGACGTGATCGACGAAGCTGCCGAGCCGGCCGGCCGAGGCCTCGACCAGCGCGAGGCGGAGGTCGGAGGCGGTGAGTTCGAGACCCGGAAGCACGTGCGAGATGCGACCATCGGGCGTCAGCGTGTAAGTCGCGACGGGATGCACGAACTGGCGGATCTGCTCGCGCTCGACGACGCCGATGCCGAAGGTTTCGCCGAGCGCGGCGACATCGGGGCCGCTGAGGAAGTGCCACGGTGCGGCGAGATCGGCGCCCGCGACCCCTGCGAGGCGGGACTTGGCGCCCGCGGCATCAGCCGCCCCCTCCTCGGGGGCGAGGGTGATGAACAGGGTGCGATAGGCGTTGCCGTCGAGACCGGTATCGGCCAGTAGCCGGGCCACCGTCTGCTGCACGACGCCGCAAAGGTTCGGGCAATCGTGGTAGCCGAACAGGATGACCGCCGGCCTGCCATCGAGCCATTGACCGAGGGTCTCGGTGTGGCCCGTTTCGTCGGTGAGAAGAGTGGCGCGGTCGACCGGCGTGCCGGGCACCGGGGCGAGCTCGGGACGATCGAGCGCCAGAGCGGGCGCCGCGATGAAGATCAACAGCAGGGCGAGCAGCAGCCTCATGGCTTCGGCCCCCGCCCGGCGAGGATGGCCATGGCGTCCTCGATGGGGATTTTCGCGCGCGTGTGGGCGGCGTCACGCCAGCCGAGGCTTTCGAGTTCGGCACGTTGCGTGGCGAGATAGGTCGCCAGTTGCTGGCGCTGCGCCAGTTCGCCGGCGGGCGGCGGCGCTTCGATGCGGGTCGCGGCGGCGATATCCTCCCGCCCTGCCCCGAACAGCAGCCACAAGACGCCGACGCAGGCGGCAATGATGCCGGCGAAGGCGCAGGCGAAGATGATGAGGCCGCGACGGTGGACGTCGCGCGTTTCGTGCGGGGCATTGGCGGGATGGCCGGCCTCAGACATGGCGGGCCACTCCCCACCAGCGACCGGTGGGCCGGCGCAGCAGGAAGACGATGCCGCCGATGACCACGGCGTGGGCAAGCAGCAGGGCGGCGAGGTAGCCCGCGTCCCGCTCAAAGGCGCCGCCGAGGCGCCAGAGGTTTTCGGCCGCGTAGCCGGCGAGAATGCTGGCGGCGATGATCCGCAAACGGCGCGGATTCCGGCGGTTGCCGGCGGGCAGAAGCGCGAAGAACGGCACGACCGCGAAAAGGGCGATGTGGAGGAGCAGTGCGATGGTGCCGGCGGGGTCGATGCGGCGGAGATACCACCCCGTCTCCCAAGGCAGGTTGCCCATGAAGGTGATGAGCCACTGCATGAAGCTCAAATAGACCCAGGTCAGGACGGCAGCGATCAGCAGCAGGCCGAAATCATTGTCGCGCGCGGAGGCAGGCGTAAGCAGAACCGCAAGGGCGAAGGCGCCGGTGACGTGGGCGGCGCCGACCAGCAGCGGATAGGTCGTCGAAAGGTAGGTCGGTTCCAGCGCCATCATCCAGTCGGTGGTGACGACGAGGAGGCCGGCAACATAGAGGCTGAGGCCGATGATCGCGAGGCGCGGCGACGTGTCTGCGCGGGCCATGGTTCGCCACCAGATAGCGAGCCAGGCGGCGAAGACGACCAGCGTCCGCAGCACGATCCAGCCTGGGGCGAGGTAGGTGAGCTTCGCCGCCACGGTTTTGGGCAACGTGGCGGGATCGGCGGAGACGAACGGCATCAGCATGGGCAGCGCCAGCAGCAGCGGCAGAAAGGCTACGAGGGTGACGGGCAGCAGGCGAGCAACGCGGCGGAGGGCCGGGCCCAGCGCCTCGCCCCAGCGCCCGCCGGTCAGCGCGTGGATCCACATCACGGCGAGCGCTCCGAGCGGCAAGCCAAGGGCAGCTGCGATGGTGACCAGCCAGCTCTGCGCCAGCGTGCTCATGGCGTCGCCTCGGCGAGGCGGGCCGTGAGGGCTGAGGGAAGCGCTGTGGCCGGGGCATCCTCCGACAATTGCAGGGCCCGGATATAGGCGACGATGGCCCAGCGATCGGCTACGGGCACACGCGAGGCGTAGGAGTACATCGCGCCGTAGCCGCTGGTGATGGCGTCGAAGAACTGGCGGTCGGGGGCGGCGCGCAGCGCAGCCGAGTGGAAGTCGGGCGGTTGGGGGAAGCCGCGCTGGACGACGCGGCCGTTCCCGTGGCCGGTGTAGTCGTGGCAGGGAGTACAGAAGACCTCATATTGCGCCCTGCCCCGCTGCAGCATGGCCGGCGACAGCACCGCGGGCAGCGCGTCGGCGACGGGCGTCAGGTCGGCGTCGGTGGCGACGGTGCCGGCGGGCGGGATGCGCGCCGAGGTGCCGTCGGCAAAGAGCGTCGACGGTTCGAACGGATCGCGGCGCGGAGCATCGGCCATTTTCTGCTCGCAGGCGGCGAGGCAGACTGCGAGCGGCAGGAGCAACAGCGCCCTCATGCCGCCACCTCTTCGACCGCGACGGCTTTGAGCGTGCGGAACATGCGGCGCAGCCGGGTGCGGTCGAATTGCGGATCGTTGCCGCCGACCATCAGGTAGAAGCGGTCGCCATCGGCAAGCGAGAAGCTCGCTGCGTTGAACACCGGGTGGTAGAGTTGCGGTAGGCGGTTGCCGATCAGCATGCCGAACACCGCCACCAGCGCCGCACCGAGAATAGCGCACTCGAAAGCCGGCACGGCGAATGCCGTCCACGAGGCGAGCGGCCGTCCCCCGACATTGATCGGGTAGTTGACCAGCACGGAATAGAGCTGCAGACCGAGGATCGCGGCCGCGCCGACTGCGCCGCCGATAAAGGCGAAGCTGGGGATGCGGCTTTTCGGCAGCGCCAGTATGGGCGTGAGTTCGGGCACAGGGAACGGCGTGAAGGTGTCGAGAGCCGTGTAGCCCCGGCCGCGCAGCCGCGCCACCGCGTGGACCAGCTCCTCCGGCGAGGCGAAAGCGGCGAGGAGGCCATAGGGAGGGGACGCCGCCATCAGCCCGCCTCCAGCTTGTGGCGCAGCTCCTGCACCTCGGAGATCGACAGCGCCGGAAGCAGCCGGACGAACAGGAAGAAGAGCGAGAAGAAGAGCCCGATCGAGCCGAAGAGGATGCCGAAATCGACCCAGGTGGGGGCAATGTCGCGCCAGGCCGAGGGCAGGAAATCGCGCGTGAGACTGGTGACCACGATGACGTAGCGCTCGAGCCACATGCCAGTGTTGATGAGGAGCGCGAGGCCGAACATCAGCCACGGATTGGTGCGGACGGCGCGGAACCAGAGCAGCTGCAGCGTACCGATATTGCAGGCCAGCATCAGCCAGAAGGTCCAGCCATAATCGCCGAACGCCCGGCTCCACATGGTGTAGCGCTCGAACTCGTCGCCCGAATACCAGGCGAAGAATGCCTCGCTGACGTAGCCATAGGCGACGATCATCCCGGCGGCGAGCATCACCCGACCGGCATTGTCGAGGTGTCTGATGGTGATGAGGTCGCGATAGCCGAAGGCCTGGCGCAGCGGCACGGCCAGCGTCAGCACCATGGCGAAGCCCGAATAAAGCGCGCCGGCGACGAAATAGAGCGGGAAGATGGTGGAGTGGTAGCCAGGGATCAGCGCGCTGGTGAAATCGAGCGACACCACCGAGTGCACCGATACGACCAGCGGCGTCGCCAGTGCCGCCATCAGCATGTAGCTCGTCTCAAAACGGGCCCAATGCGCCGCTGAGCCTCGCCAGCCGAGCGCGAGGAGACCGTAGGCGACTTGCTGGCCACGGGTCCGCGCCCGATCGCGCAGCACCGCGAGGTCGGGGATCAGCCCCATGTACCAGAACATCAGCGAGACGATGATGTAGGTGGCGATGGCGAAAAAATCCCAGATCAGTGGGCTGCGCCATTGCGGCCACGGCATGCTGGTGACAGGCAGCGGCAGGAGCCAGAGCACGTATTGCGGGCGGCCGAGATGGAGGATGGGGAACAGGCCGGCGAGGCTCGCGGCGAGCAGTGTCATCGCTTCGGCGAAGCGGTTGATCGAAGCGCGCCAGTTCTGCCGGAGCAGCAGCAGCACGGCCGAAATCAGCGTACCGGCATGGCCGATGCCGATCCACCATACCGTGTTGACGATTAGGAATCCCCAGGCGGCGGGGATGTTGAGGCCGATCGAGCCGATGCCGGCGACCAGCAGCCAGGTGACCGAGAAAAGGAACACCAGCGCCAGGGCGAAGCAGAGCGCAAAAGCCATCCAGAAGCGGCGCGGCAAGCGTGGGCGCAGCGGCACGCTGGCGATACGGCGGGCGATCTCCGGATCGCTCGGGTCGCCGCGGATGACCCCGGTATCAGCCATGGTCGGGGTCGTTGCGCAGGCGGGCGAGATAGGTGGTGCGTGGCCTCGTGCCGAGTTCGGCGAGCAGCGCATAAGCCTGCGGCTCGACCTTGTCGCGGGCGACGGCACTCGCCCTGTCCTTGAGGTTGCCGAAGGTGATGGCGCGGGTCGGGCAGGCCTGCTGGCAGGCGGTGAGCACTTCGCCCATTGGTCCGCCGGCGACATCGGCATCGATCCGCGTCTTGGCGATGCGCTGCACGCAATACGTGCACTTTTCCATGACGCCGCGCTCGCGGACTGTGACGTCAGGGTTCATCAGCAGCGATAGGGGTGAATCGTCGGTGACGGCCGCCTGGTAGTCGGAGAAGTTGAAGCGGCGGACCTTGTAGGGGCAATTCTGCGAGCAGTACCGGGTGCCCACGCAGCGGTTGTAGACCTGCGCGTTGAGCCCGTCATGCGTATGCACCGTGGCGTTGACCGGGCAGACCACCTCGCAGGGCGCTTCCTCGCAATGCATGCAGGGGACGGGCTGGAACAGTGTTTTCGGCTCGTTGGGCTCGCCGCCGAAATAGCGGTCGACGCGCAACCAGTGCATGTCGTGGCCACGTGCCATTTCGGCGGCGCCGACGACGGGCGAGTTGTTCTCGACCTGGCAGGCAGCAACGCAGGCCATGCAGCCGATGCAGGCGGTGAGGTCGATACTCATCCCCCACGCCTCGTCGGGATTGTCGACCGGCGGAAACAGCGAGGGCGCGGGCGCATCGTCATAGGCGGGGGGGTAGGCCGCCAGCGGCAGTTCGCGCACCAGGTCGCGGCCCTCCATTGCGTGGTGTTCCTGCGTGGTGACGATGCCGGCATGCCGGCCGGTGGCTGTGATGGTGGCGGGGGCGTCGCTCCGCGACATCAGCGCAAAGGCATTAGCGCCGGTGACGTCGGCCGGGTCGGCGGTGAGGCGCCCGTGGCCGAGCGAGATCGCCACCGTATCGTCAGGCATGCCGGGCAGCACGAAGGCGGGAAGGATGAGAGACTTGCCGCCGCGGCTGATCGACAGCTCGTCGCCCGAGCTGACGCCTAGTCGAGCGGCCATTGCAGGCCCGATTTCGGCGGCATTGCCCCAGACCTGCTTGGTCAGCGGACGCGGCAGCTCCTGCAACACGAGGTTCGCCGCCTCGTCACCATCGCCGAGATAAGGGTCGGGTTTGAGGACGAGGTAAGGCGCCGCCGTGGCCGGCACAGCCCGGCTCGACGGAGGCGGGGTGGCGGGCGCCGGGGTGGCGTCGCCGATCAGGCCCGAGCGGAGCGCTTCGACCCAGGCCGTGTCGCCGAGCGACGCCCAGGTGGCGCGGACGATGGAGTGTACGTCGGGGCTGAAATCGCCGCTCAGCAGTGCGAGGAGTTCGTGTGCCGTGTGCGAGTCGTAGAGCGGCGCGATCAGCGGCTGGACGATCGAGGCGGTGCCGTCGTAAGCGCGCAGGTCGCTCCAGCTTTCGAGGGGGTGCGACTGCGGCACATGCCAATGCGCCAACTGCGCCGTGGCGTCCATATGGCGACCGAGGTGGATGTGGAGCTTCAGGCGGCGCAGCGCGGCGGTGAGGTCGAGGTCGCCGGGCGCGCTATGGATCAGATCGACGCCGAGAGTGACGAGGGTGCCGACCGTGCCACCATCGATAGCGGCGGCGAGATCGTATACGTCCCCGTCGCCGCCGATCTGCTGGTCGGCAATATACGTGACCGGGACGCCGAGATGCTGGTTGATGGCCGCGGCCACGCCGTCGGTGGCCCAGCGCGAATTGCCGATCACCAGCGCCTTGGGGCCGGCTGCCCGCAGGTCGCGGACGATATCGGCGTATTGCGGATCGGGCTCGGCGCCATTCATCGCATCGGCGATGGAGCGCGCGGCTTCGGCCAGCCCGGGTGGGGTCAGGTGGCGCGACCAGTCGGCAGCGGCGCCGGTGAGGGTGGGGATCACCTCGAGCGTGTAGAGCCGGCTCATGCGGCGTCTGTCGCGGCGCACCCGCCGGCCATCGGCAAAGGCCCGGGCATCAGCCAGCCTGGCTGGCCCTTCGCCGAGGAAATCGGCGCCGAGCGACAGGATCACGTCGGCCGCATCGAGGTGATTGAGCGGCCTTGAAGAGCCGGCAGCGGGGGCGGTCGGCGCGTGGCGGAACAGGCGCAGCGCCGGGAACTCCTGCCGTAGCGCCGCCAGTTGGCGAGCCAGCGTCGGCGAAGTTTCGGCGCCGATCGCCAGCGCCACCCCCTGTCCGCCCGTCTTCGCCATCGCGGCCCGCAGATCGGCAATCGCGGCGGCGAACTCGGTCCACGCCGCAGGTTCGGTGCCGCGCCGCCCGACGCGCGAGCGCGTCGGGTCGTAGAGCGACCAGACGCTCGCCTGGAGCCGCGGATCGGTGCCGCCGAGCGATGCCGGATGGCGCGGATTGCCCTCGATCTTGGTCGGTCGCCCTTCGTGGCTTTCGGCCAGCACGCCGACCCCGTAGCCATCGAGCGGCAGCGTCGTCGCGTAGTAGCGCGGCCGGCCGGGGACGAGTTGCTCGGGCGCGATCACATAGGGCGCGATGCCCTCGGGCACCTTGCAGCCGGCGAGCCCGGCCATCAGTAGCGAGGCGCCGAGCAGCTTCAGCGCCGTGCGCCGGTCCGTGGCCGCTCCAAACCGCGTCGCGATATCGGGAAATTCGCGGGCGAGCGCGGTGCGGAAAGCCGGCGTTCGTGCCCGTTCCTCGAGGCTGCTCCAGAAGGTTGCGGGCGAGTCCGCCGCGAACTGGGCGGCGAGTTCACCGGTGGCAGACATAGCAATCCGTCAGCTTTTCGGGGCGAATGCCGTAATGGGCCATGAGGCTGGCCGCGAGTTTCCGGCGGTCGCCCGTGGGCACCCAGTCCATCGCGAACTCTTCGCTTTCCGGCCTGAGATTCGGCCCGGGATCGCGGTGGCAACCGAGGCACCACTCCATGGTCAGTGGCGCCTGCTGCGACACCAGCGGCATCTCGTCGACCCGCCCGTGGCAGGTGACGCAGCCTACCCCGTTGGTCACGTGTACGGCGTGGTTGAAATAGACGAAGTCGGGCAATCGGTGGACCCGTTGCCAGGTGATCGGCATGCCGGTGGCAAAACTCTGGCGCACCGGCTCCAGCAGGGGCGCGTCCTTGAGGATCTGTGAGTGGCAGGTCATGCAGACCTCGGTGGTGGGCAAACCCGCAAAAGCCGAGGTCTCGACGCCGCCATGGCAATACTGGCAGGCGAGCCCGACCTCGCCGACATGGTGCAGGTGGGAGAAGGGTACGGGCTGATCGAGGGCCACGCCCTGCCCGGTGCGATATGAAGACCGATCAAATGACCACCACCCGATGGACCCGAACAGAACGAGGGCCAGGAGGCCCATGAGCGCAAAACGCAGAACCTGGTCGGCTCGGGGAGAAAAGACCTGCACCAGCCCAGATCTCCAGACACGGGCGCGCCCACGTCGAGCGTGTCGCTGCGAGCACTAATCTCACTGGGCGAAACTTGTTCCCGCCGTGACCAAAATCAATGTTGGCCCTTCATGAGCACTGATCCTCTGCCCCTGCCCGCCGACCAGCGCAGCAAGCCGGACTGTCAGGTGCCGCCAAGAGAGGCGTGCCGGGCGACGAGCCTGGCCACGACGCGAAGGTGCAGGAACCACCGACTTCTTTGGGGCTGAAGCGGTAGTCGGTGTGGTTCCGCTCTGCGGCGCATAGCGACCACAGATCTACGGCAACAATGCCAACACCGAGGATGCCTCGCAGGGCTTGGTACAGCGAGGTGCGTCGGCAAACCGCTCGGGAACGCTGTCCTGCTCGTAGCCGGTGGCGAAGACAAAGGGGATGGAGCGGCGCACAAGTTCATCGGCCAGATTGAAAACCATCTCGCCGCCGAGGTTGATTACAAGGATGGCGTCGCTGATCGTATTGGCATTCAAGAGGTCGAAGGCGGCTCCGACCGTTGCGGCAGGTCCCACTACTTCCCAACCGCGATCCTCAACCGCTGTTTCGAGATCGGAGGCGAGGAAATACTCGTCCTCGACGATCAGCACCTTCCTGTGTCCAACGCTACTCATTGGCTGGCTCCTCGTGCTGAGACACCGGAAGGTCCAGGGTGCAGATCAGGCCAGTCGGTGTCAGTTCGAACGTCGTTTTGGCTTGTAACTGACAAGGCAACGCCCGCTCGATCAGTTCCCTTCCTCCGCCGTGCCGCCCGGTGCCATCATCTGGCGGCAGACTGATGCCGGTCTCGCTCCAGGTGATCTTCAGGCGCGACTGTTCGTCCGCTTCGCTCCAGCCGATATTCAGGCGTCCCTCCGGCTGGCTGAGCGCACCGTATTTTACGGCGTTGGTGACCAGCTCATGGATCGCCAGTGCCAACATCTGCACGGTGATAGTTCGTAGTCGGATGCCGGTTGGCCCGCTCGTCCTGATGCGACCGTCCTCGCCTATCGCGTCCAACTCGGTACGCAGTAGCTGGTCGAATGTGACCCGGTTGTGTGTCTTGAGGCCCGACAGCAGCGCCTGCGCTCGGCCGAGGGCCGCGAGCCTGGCCTTGAACCGGACCGCATAGATGGCAAGGTCAGTGCTGCCCTTCGCGGTGCGGTCCGATAGCGCGCGGACGACGCCGATCAGGTTGCGGGTGCGGTGCTGCAATTCGCCGACGAGCACCTGCAGTTCAGCCTCTCGCTCGCGCAGCCCCGCCTCGGCGCGGGCACGCTCAATCGCCGCCCAAGTCCGCTCGGCCGTCTCTTCCATCAGGCCAATCTCGCGCGACGTCCACTGATGCGGCACGGCCGAACTGGCGACCATTGACCAGGATGGATGTTTCTCACCTCTCCGCAGCACTGCCATTAGCAGGGCCCCGAACCCCAGTGCCTGGAGGCCTTGCCTTTCGGGTTCGGTCAGGGTTGGCAACTCGGCGATGTTGTCGAAGATCAGGGTCTGATCGGTGGATGATCCGAAGTGCCTCCGGAAACTGGCTCTGGTCAAGCACCGGAGGTAGGGAAGGCACACCTGGGCGCAGAAACTCGGGACCCACGTCCCAAAGGTCTCCTTGCCCGCGGTAGGTCACGATGTAGCATCGCTCGACCTGCAACTCATGGGCCAACAACTGCACAGCGAGAGCCGCAACCTGATCGGCATCCGCCTGGGCGCGGAGCGCATCGCTGAACTTTAGCAGGAAGGCCTGACGCTCCTTGACCTCCCGCTCCGCTAACTCGGCCTTCTTGCGGGCGGTGATGTCGTCGAAGACCACGGCAATGTAGGGGCTACCAGGCGGGCCAAGGCGCGTGGCGTTCGTCTGAAACCAGTGCTCGGTATCCGTGTTGAACCCTACGCTCCGGTCCCCCGTTCAAGTTCACCCGATCATAAAAAGCCAGCCACTCATCTTCGATGTTGGGCATGATTTTGCGAACGCGCAGGCCGTCATACGCCTCGAACCCGGTCAGCCGCTTAAACGCATCGTTGACCTCGCGGTAGATGAGATCCAACAAGCGACCGTCCGCCGCCCTGACCGTCTCGAGTACGGCGAACCCGGCGTCCATCGACTGAAAAGCTCGAAATATCGCTCCCTGCTGTCGCGCAGGGCCTCATTTTCCTGATGAGCCTTGGAGAGCTGCCGTCGCAGATCATCGGTGTCGCGATCAGAGGTCATGTCCTAGAAAAGCACGGAAGGGACAAGGAATGAAGCCGCGCTAAAACTGCTCACTCGCCAGACCTGACCTTAGAGTTTGCTCAGTGAAAGTTCCCTTCGGGCCAAGACCAGACACAAAGCACGAAGGCGTCGCTCCCGTATGGCGCCGTTGCGCCGTCACAATCCGGTCGAACAGCTGACCGCCAAGGTGACGGAGGCAGAGTCAGACTCATGCTGCCTCGAAAGGAGCATCGGCTGGCAACCTGAGGCGATGGCTTGGCTGGTCAGAACTCCGTCAGCCCCAGTCTTTTAGGATCTGAGCGAGGTTCGCCATGTCTTCGGGCGAGAGGGCTGGGAGGCCGGGGAGGCGGACGGGGCCGACGGGGTAGCCCATCAGCCTCAGGGCGGACTTCACCACGGTGACGTTGGCACCGTTGTTGAACTTGGTGCGCATCGTTTCGAAGGGCGCGATCTGGGCGACCATCCGCTGAGCTTCATCGTATTGAGCGGCCTCGAGCGCGGCATGAATAGCAAGGGACAGTTGCGGGGCAACGTTGACGAGACCGGACGTGAAGCCGCGGGCGCCCTGGGCGTAGAAGGCGGGGGCCCAACCTTCGGCAAGGCCGCAGATCCACTGTGCGGTGCCTGCGCTGCTGGCGCGGATGCATTCGGCCAGGCGCATCAGATTGGTGGTGGCGAACTTGACTCCGACGACGTTGGGATGGTCGGCGACCGACATGATGTCGGCGAGCCCAAGCGCGTCGGAGCGCACGTAGGCGACGACCGGCACCGGCATCGCTTCGGCGACCGCGATGAAGTACTCGGCCTGCGACTGCGGCGCCGCGAACGGATCGAGGGGCTGATGGACCATCACAGCGTCCGCACCAGCGTCGGCGGCGCGGCGACCGAGCGCGATCGCGTCCTTGAGCGAGCGGCCGACGCCGGCGATCAGGATCGAGCGGCCAGCGTTGCCTGCGATCGCTGCGTCATACACAGCGCGGGTCTCGTCGGCATCGAGCGTATAGAACTCGCCGGTATTGCCGCCCGCCACCAGCGCGTGAACGCCGGCCGAGGCGACCCGGTCGGCGATGCGGGTGAGGAGCGGCGAGTCGACATAGTTGCGGTCATCGAAGGGCGTGACCAGAACGCCGGAAATGCCGGTGAGGGTGATGCTGCGGGCCATGATTGCCTCCGTGATATCAGGCGAAGGCGTAGGAGCCGTCAGGGCGCTTGGGCACCTTGCGCTGCCAGTGCACGTAGCCGTTGGCCTTCATGTAGTCCTCGTCCATCTCGACGCCCCAGCCCGGCCGGTCGGGCCTGAGTTCGAGATACCCGCCCTTGGGCAGATACGGGTCGGCGACATAGCCCGACGTATCCTCCTTGGTCTCCACCTCGGTGCCGCCATAGACATAGACCGGGCCGACTGGCAGCCGGTACTCGAGGATCGAGAAGTTGAGCGTCGCCGCCGCGAAGTGGACATTCACCGCCGTCGCCAGCGGCCCCATCGGGTTGTGCGGCGCGATCGGCACGTAGTGCGCCTCGGCAATCGTCGCGATCCGCCGCATCTCGGTAATGCCACCCACCACGCAGATATCGGGCTGGATCAGGTCCGCGCCCTTCACCCGCAGCAATTCGAGGAACTCGAAGCGGTTGTAGAGCGACTCCCCCGTTGCGAGCCGGCAGTTCAGCCCCTGCTTCAGCTCGCCCCAGGCCGAGATATTCTCGGGCCGCAGCGGCTCCTCGAAGAACAGCGGATCGTAGGGCGCGAGCGCGTTGCCCAGTTGCCGGGCCTGCGCCGGCTCGAAAATCTTGGCATGGGCATCGAATGCGATCTCGTAGCGCGGATCGACCGCTTCCCGCATCTCGCGGAAATACTCGGCGCTCGCCCGCACCACCTCTCCCCAGCGATTGGCATGCATGTCGATGCGCCACGGGCTGAGCTTGAACGCGGTGAACCCGTATTCGGCATTGAGCCGGTCCAGCTCCTCCTTGGCCTTCGGGACATCGGGCGCGGTGTAGACGCCCGAATAGACCTTCACCTTGTCGCGCACCGCCCCGCCCAGCAGCTGGTAGACCGGCACGCCGAGCGCCTTGGCGGTGATGTCCCAGAGGCAATGGTCGATCGCCGAAATCGCCGACAGGCCCAAGGCGCCCGGCGGGAACCGCGCCTGCTGCACCATGTAGTTGACGAGATGTTCGACCCGCCGCGGGTCTTCCCCGGCGATGAAGCCCATCAGGTAATCGAGGATGGGCGGCAGCGCCTTGTCGGGGCCATGATTGTAGCACTCGCCCCAGCCGGTGAGCCCGTCATCGGTGTCGAGCGCCACGATCACGCGGGGCCGGTCCTTGTCGCGGGTCTCGAACACCCGCATGCGGTCGATGCGCAACTCTAATTTTCCTTTGGATCGAGATAGACGCCGCGGTTGAGGCGGGTCTGCACGTAAACATTCTCGCGGGCAGTACCGGGCAGGTAGGCGCGGTTACCGTCCTCCGCCGGAGCCGCGATATTGCCCTGGCTCGGGTAGCGGGCGACGACCTCTTCGTCGATGTCGCAGCCGAGGCCCGGCCCATCCGGCACCGTGATCCAGCCATCCTGCTGCTCGGGATAGGGGACGATGACATTGCGCCGCTCGGGCCAGTCATCTTCTAAGCGTTCGAGGATCAGGCCGTTCGGGATCGCCGCCATCAGGTGCAGCGCGGCGTATTCGGCGACCGGTCCCAGCGAGCCCGAATGCGGGGCCATCATGATGTGATGGGCTTCCGCCATCGCGGCGATCTTCTTCATCTGCGTGATGCCGCCGGCCCGTCCGGTATCGGGCTGGATCACGTCGACCAGTTCTTCCTCGATCAGCTGCCGCTCGCCGAAGATGGTGGCCATCCGCTCGCCCGCCGCCAGCGGTATCCGCGAGGTGGCACGCAGCCGCCGGTAGCCCTCGAGATTCTCGGGCGCGATCGGATCCTCGATCCACAGCAGGTCGTAGGGTTCAAGCTCGGCCGCCACCGCCACCGCGTCGGCGGGCGTCAACCATGGCGGACCGTGCAGGTCGATGCAGAGATCCATCTCGGGGCCGATCGCCTCGCGCAGCCGCGCCACCTTCTGCACCGGCTCGGCCACGCCGCCGCATTTCACGGTGCCGATGCCGAGCTGCTTGGCCGAAAGCGCCGTCTCAGGCGTGTTGGCGTGGGAATAGATGCGGACCTTGTCGCGCACCTTGCCGCCGAGCAGGTTCCACACCGGCACGCCGAGCGCCTTGCCCTTGATGTCCCAGAGCGCCATGTCGATGCCGGTCATCGCGCCGGCGCCGACCGTGCCCAGCATGCCGTGGCCCATCAGCGACACATGCATGCGCTGCCACAGCCGCTCGATATGGGTCGGGTCCTGGCCGACGAGGATCGACTTGATATCCTGGATCGCCGTCTCGATCACCCGCGGCCAGCCCGAGCACTCGCCGATGCCGGTGATGCCCTCGTCGGTGTAAACCTTGACGAACAGCCAGTTACGCGCGCCGCCGAAGCCGCTCGCGACTTTCCCGGACTGCATCTGGCCATCGGAGGCCCATTGGCTCCGCGGCGGCTCCCCCACATGCATGAGGAAGGTTTTGACATCGACGATCTTCATGCCGGGGTCGCCTCGTTGGGATTGTAGCGGTGGCGGCCGAGCATGCCGCGCTGGCGCGGATCGGGCCGCGGCACGGCCGAAATCAGCGCGCGCGTATAGGCGTGGTTGGGGTTGCCGACAACCTGCTCGGTCTCGCCCATCTCGACGAGCTTACCGCGATACATCACGCCCACCCGGTCGCACATGTAGCGGATCACGCCGATGTCGTGGGAGATAAAGATGAAGGCGAGGTTCAGCTCATCCTGCAGCTTCAGCAGCAGGTCGAGCACCTGGAAGCGCAGGGAGACGTCCAAGGCGGAGGTCGCCTCGTCCGCCACGATCACCTTGGGTTTGAGCGCAATGGCGCGCGCCACCCCGATGCGCTGCCGCTGCCCGCCCGAAAACGCGTGCGGATAGCGCTCGCGCCAGCTCGGGTCGAGCCCCACCTGCTCCATCAGTTCGGCCACCCGTTCGTCGAGCGCCCGGCCCCGGGCGATGCGGTTGACGAGCAGTGGCTCGCCGATGATCTGCGCCACCGTCATGCGCGGGTTCAGTGAACCGAACGGATCCTGGAAGATCATGCGGATTTCCCGCCGCATCGTTTTCAGCGTCTCGCCCTTGGCGTGAACCAGGTCGACCTCGCTGCCCCCGGGCTGGCGGTAGCGGATGGCGCCGCCGGTCGGCTCGTAGAGGCGGACGATGCAGCGACCCATGGTGGTCTTGCCCGAGCCGGATTCGCCAACGATGCCAAGGGTTTCGCCCGGCTTCACCGAGAACGAGACGCCGTCGACCGCTTTCATCTTGCCGAAATGCATAGAGAGGTTTTCGACCGACACCACGGGCGCCGTCTCGGCCGGGATCTGCGCGCGCTTGAGCCGTAGTTCCGACTTCCGCTCGAGCTTCAGCACTGAGTTGATCAGCATCTTGGTGTAGTCGTTCTGCGGGGCGTGGAAGATCGTCTCCACATCGGCCCGTTCGACTACCTTGCCGTGGTACATCACCAGGACTTCGTCGGCGATTTCGGCGACAACACCCATGTCGTGGGTGATGAACATTACGGCCATGCCGTGTTGTTGCTGCAGGCGGCGGACAAGGTCGAGAATTTCGGCCTGGGTGGTGACGTCCAGCGCCGTGGTGGGCTCGTCGGCGATCAGCAGTTCGGGGTTGCAGGCCAGCGCCATGGCGATCATCACGCGCTGGCGCATGCCGCCTGAGAACTCGAAGGTGTAGCGGTCTACGGCCTTGTCCGGATTGGGGATTTCGACCTGGGTGAGCAGCTCGACGGTGCGCGCCCGGGCCTGCGCCTTGCTCATATCGAGGTGGAGACGGAGCACTTCCATGATCTGGTCGCCGACGGTGTGGACCGGCGAAAGGGAGCTCATCGGCTCCTGGAAGATCATGGCGATCTGCTTGCCGCGGACCTTGCGGATGTCCTTGCCGCGCGGGTTGAGGCGGGCCAGGTCGACCGTCGTACCGTCTTGATTATGCAGGATGATTTCGCCCGATACGATGCGGCCGGGGGCGTCGACGATCTGGAGGATCGAGCGGGCGGTGACCGATTTGCCCGAGCCGCTTTCGCCCACGATGCAGAGCGTCTTGCCGCGATGGACGGTGAAAGAGACGCCGTCGACGGCCTTGCTGACGCCGCCGCGGACGGGAAAATGCGTCGCAAGGTTGCGAACTTCGAGCACGATATCACTCGTAGGCCATGAAGTTCTGCCAGTGGCGTCGCGGGTCATGATGTCATCGGTCATGGCGCGCCTATTTGTTGTACGGATCGGCTGCGTCCCGCAGGCCGTCGCCGAGAAGGTTGAGCGCCATCACGGCAAGCACCACGGCCGCACCCGGCGCGAAGAGCCAGGGCGCCGTCGCGATCGAGCGGACGTTCTGCGCCTCGCGCAGGAGCACGCCCCACGACACCGTCGGCGGCTGCAGGCCGAGGCCGAGGAAGGAGAGCGAGGTCTCGGCCAGGATCATCGCCGGGATGGCGAGCGACACCGAGGCGATGATGTGGCTCGCAAAGCTCGGCAGCATGTGGCGGAAGATGATGCGGCCTTCCGAGCAGCCATCGAGCCGGGCGGCGGCAACGAACTCGTCGGTACGGAGCGCGAGGAAGCGGCCGCGGACGACGCGGGCGAGCTGGGCCCAACCGGTGAGCGACAGGATGATGGTGATCATCATGTACTGGTAGACCGCCGGCCAGCCCTGCGGCAGCGCCGCGGCGAGGGCGAGCCAGATGGGGATCGAGGGCAGCGCCAGCACGAACTCGATGACGCGCTGGATGACGAAATCGATCTTGCCGCCGTAGTAGCCGGATATACCGCCCAACACGATGCCGATAAGGAGCGACAGGGCGACGCCGACGAGGCCGACCGACATCGAAATCTGTCCGCCCTGCACGATGCGGCTCAGCACGTCGCGGCCCAGCCGGTCCGAGCCGAAGAGGAACAGCGGATGCTTCTGGTCGGCCGAGGCGATGAGGTGGATGTCGGTCTCGATGAGGCCGAAGAGCTTGTATTTGTAGCCCTTGCCGAAGAGCACGATCGGCGTCGCGCTCGTCTCGTCGGCCTTGTAGTTGGCGGCAAGAGTATCGGGGTCGCGCACCAGCTTCTGCGGAATGAAATGCGGCCACTGCAGCGACCCGTCAGCCGCCGTCATGGTGATGGTGGCAGGTGGCTGGAACGGCGTGCGGGCGTTCTGCTTGCCCGGATCGTTGACGGCGAAGAAGTCGGGCGCCGCGGCGATGATGTAGAGCAGCACCGTCACCACCAGCCCCACCATGGCGAGCTTGTGCTTGCGGAAGGCCCACCACACCAGTTGCGCCTGCGAGGCGACGGCGGTGCGCTGGGCCCGCTTGGTGCCGGAGGCGACGGCAGTCATCGTGGCATCGGTCACGGGCGCCTCCTATTCGAGCCGGATGCGCGGATCGACCAGCGCCAGGAGGATATCGCTGATCAGCGAGCCGATCAGGGTGAGGGCGCAGATCAGCAGCACGAAGGCGCCGGCGAGATACATGTCCTGGCTCATCAGCGATTGCAGCAGCAGGGGCGCCGCCGTCGGCAGGTTGAGCACAATGGCGACGACGATCGAGCCCGAGATCAGGTTGGGCAGCAGCCACGAAATGGTGGAAATGAACGGGTTGAGCGCAATCCGCACCGGGTATTTCAGCAGCAGCTGGAACTCGCTCAGCCCCTTGGCGCGGGCGGTCGTGACGTAGGGCTTGTTGATCTCGTCGAGCATGTTGGCGCGCATCACCCGGATGAGGCTCGCCGTGCCCGAAATCGCGAGGATGATGACCGGAATCCAGAGGTGGCCGATGAGGTCGAGCACCTTGGCCCAGCTCCAGGGCGCGTTCTGGAATTCCTCCGAGAACAGCCCGCCGACATCCTGCCCCCAGACCACCACCGCCACGTACATGAGCACCAGCGCGAGGAGGAAGGACGGGATGGCGAGGCCGAGGAAGCTCACGAGCGTGAACAGGTAATCACCGATCGAGTATTTCTTCACCGCCGAGTAGACGCCGATCGGCAGCGCGATGGCCCAGGTGGCGATGAGGGTTGAGAGCGTCAGCACCAGGGTCAGCGCCATGCGCTCCCAGATCAGCCCGCTCACCGGCTGCTGCCACTCGAAACTGATGCCGAAATCGCCGCGCGACAGGATGTTCCAGATCCATTTGCCGTATTGGACCAGCATCGGATCATCGAGCCCGAAGCGCTCGCGCAGGGCGGCGGCGGCGTTCTGGTCGACCACTTCGTTGGAGGCGGCGAGCGTCGCGATGTAGTTCGTCACGAAGTCGCCGGGCGGCAGCTGGATCAGCACGAAAGCGAGGAAACTCACCGCAAACAGCGATGGGATCATCCAGAGCACGCGCTTGACGATGTAGACGAGCATGCGGTGGCAAACTCCGCGGGATAAGTGAGGAGGCCGGTTTCCCGGCCTCCCGTTCGGTCAGGCTCAGGTTTCGAACGTGAACTGCTGCGGCAGCGCCGGAGCGGGGTTCGGGTAGGTCCAGGAGTCGGGCTCCTTCTTGGGCGTGTTGATGAAGCCGTTCTTGGCGACGCCGAAGGTCGAAACCGCAAGGCATACGCCAACCGTCTCGAACGCGTCGGCGCAGAGCTCGAACACCTGCTGCATCAGCTTGTGACGCTCCTCGAGATCGGCGGTGCCACGCGCCTGGTCGTAGAGCTTCATGCGCTGCTTCTGGCTCTCGGGCGGTTCTTCGCCCTGGGTGCCGTTCGACACGTACCACTGCGCCCATGGCAGGCCGTAACGCGAGCCCTGGGTATGCTGGGCGAACAGGTCGCGCGCGTCGAACATGAAGTCGAGCCCGCCCGGACCCGGCCACACCTGCGCGTCATGCTCGTTATTGTCGCCGCGGCTGTAGTAGAGCGCGCGCTCGATGGTGTTGACCTTGATGTCGACGCCGATATTGGCCCAGTGCTTCTTGACCAGCTCCAGCGTATCGACCGCGTCGGGCTGCAGCGTCGGGATCACATCGACGGCAAAGAACAGCTTCTGCCCGTCGGCGCGGAGCCGGAAGCCCTCGCCGTCCTTCTTGTCGAAGCCCAGCTTGTCGAGCATCGAGTTGGCGGTATCGGGATCGAAATCCGTGTACTGCCGGCTCAGCTTCTCGAAATACCACGGGTGATCGGGGCGCGGCCCGGTCTGGTACGGCTCGGACTGGCCCAGATAGACGAGGTCGATGATCTCCTGCCGGTCGATACCGAGCGAGAGCGCGATGCGGAAATCCTTGTTGGCGAAGATTTCGCGCAGCGCCGGATCCTTGTGAGTCATGTTCACGTAGATCTGCATCTGCTGGGCAGCCGAGGGCACCAGCTCGACGAGGTGGTAATTGCCCTTTTCCATGTTCTGGCTGAGGGTCGGCTTGTTGGCGAGCGAGTTGATCTGGCGTTCCTGCAGATCCATCTTGCCGGCCAGCACGTCGAGCATCAGCGACTGGACGTCCTGGGAGATGTTGAAGTTGATGCCGTCGAGATAGGGCAGCTGGTTGCCCTCGGTATCCACCTGCCAGAAATAGGGGTTGCGCTTGGCGGTGACGCGGGTGGCGCCGCCCACATAGGGGTCGACGATGATCCACGGGTCGATCACCGGCTTTTCCGGATTGGCCCAGCGCGACGGGATTTCGATATCGCCGTTCTTGGCGCGGAACAGGTCCGGCCAGCTCGCCTGTCCGGAGGCGGCGACCATGTCGTTGAGCTTGTCGTTGTACTTGGGCAGGAACTGGCTGGCATAGTGCTTGGCGAACAGCGTCGGGTGCTGCCCGAGCGGCGTCGCCAGCTGCTCGATGAAGAGCCCGTAGGGCGCGGCGAACTTGAACTCGACGGTGTAGTCGTCGATGGCCGTCACGTCAGGCCCCTTGCCGCCGATGTTCAGCACTGCCGGCATCGACTTGTAGAGCTCGGTGTTCTTCACGCAGTCTTCGATCGAAAAAACGATGTCGTGCGCGGTGAACGCCTCACCATCCGACCACTTCATGCCCTTGCGCAGCTTGAAGGTGAAGGTGGTCGAGTCGGGGCTGACTTCCCAGCTCTCGGCGACGTTCGGTTCGGCCTTGGTGAAGCCGAAATCCCACTTCGTCAGGCCCTGGTTGCCGATGCAGCGCAGGATGCCGTTATGGTCGGAGCTGCCGGAGAGGCCGCGCGACCAGGTGCCGCCATAGGTGCCGATCTTTTCGGCCGGCGTCACGACCAGCGGGTTTTCGGGCAGACGGTCGGCCAGCGCCGGCAGCTTGCCGTCGGCGGCGAGCTTGGCGAGGTCCGGGGCTTCGGCACTTCCGGCGGCGCTGGCGCCGCGGGTCATCAGGGCGACTGCGGCAAGGCCGGCCGTCCCCTGCAGGAAGCGGCGGCGACCGATCAGGCCGCCCTTGCGGGTGGTCTTGTTCGTCATCTGGTGAATCTCCTCCCTTTGCCGGCGCCCTCGATTTCCCTCCGATGGCGCCGCAGGCGGGCACTGTTGAACATCCCGTAGGAAATGACAAGTCTTGACAGCTTTGCCCTGTGAATGGCACCCAACGGGGACAAGAACGCCGTCCGGACCCAAGAGATGTCAGACAACTGACTATCGTTATCAGTCCGCCGCGGCGCAGGGCCAAGGGAGGCCGATGTGGAACTGAGCGAGGATGCCCGCCGCAAATACGCAGCGGTGTCGACGGCAACGCTGACCTCGGTGCTGATGAAGCGCGGGCTGAGGAACACCTTCATCGGCGGCATCCACCTCATCAACCGCGATGCCCCGCGCATGGTCGGCCCGGCCTTCACCCTGCGCTATATCCCGGCCCGCGAGGACATCGACCAGACCAGCGCCTTCGAGGGGCGCAAGCACCCGCAGCGCGTCGCCATCGAGACCTGCCCGCCCGGCCATGTGATGGTGATCGACAGCCGCAAGGACGCGTCGGCGGCATCGGCCGGCGGCATCCTCGTGACCCGCATGTTCAAGCGCGGCGTCGCCGGGGTCGTGACCGATGGCGGGTTCCGCGACACCCCCGACATCGAGAAGCTGCCCTTCCCGACCTATCACAGCCGGCCCAGCGCCCCCACCAACCTGATCCGCCACCACGCGCTCGACATCAACAACCCGATCGGCTGCGGCGACGTGCCGGTCTATCCCGGCGACATAATGGTCGGTGACGCCGAGGGCGTCGTCGTGGTACCGGCGCACCTCGCCGCCGAAGTGGCGGATGAGGCATACGAGCAGACGCTCTTCGAGGATTTCGTGCAGGAAAAGGTGATGGCCGGCGCCATGACGTTCGGGCTCTACCCGCCCGAGGCGGAGGCCAAGGCCGAATTCGCCGCCTGGCGGGCCACGAAAAGCTGAGCTGAGGACGGAGACGAGCTTGGCCGACACCGACATCGCGGAGCTGCAGCGGGAAGCCAATCGCCCCGTCCGGCTGAGCGCCGCCGTCTATGACGGCATCGTGGCGCTGATCACCCGCGGCGACTACGCCATCAATACCCGCCTGCCGTCCGAGGCGCAGCTCTCGCAGATTTTCGAGGCCTCCCGCCCCGTGGTGCGCGAGGCCCTGGCCCGCCTGCGCGAGGACGGGTTGGTGGTGTCGCAGCGCGGCTCGGGTTCCTATGTGCGCGGCAAGCCGGACCTGACGGTCGCCGAGCTCCTGCCGGTGGGTTCGATCGACGACGTGCAGCGCTGCTTCGAGTTTCGCGAGGGGCTCGAACCGGTCGCCGCGCGTCACGCCGCAAGCCGTTGGGAAGCCGAGGACATGCGCGAAATCGAGGCCGCCATGGAGGCGCTAGAACGCTGCGTGCTCGAGGGCGAACTCGGCGCCGACGAGGATAGCCGGCTGCACGAGGCGATCGCGGACGCCGCCCACAACCAGTATTACGGCGCCGTGCAGCGCCAGCTGAAGCCGCATATCGCCATCGGCATGAACATCACGCGCTCGCTGTCGCTGCGCCGTACGGCCGAGCGCATCCGCCAGGTGCAGGACGAGCATGTGGCGATCGTCGATGCCATCCGTCGGCGCGACGGCGATGCGGCGGCCGAACTGATGCATGTGCATATCCAGAATGCCCGCCGCCGCATGTTCGAGGGCGTGGGCCGCTAGGCAGTAGACTTGGGGGATTGTCGTGACGACGGAGACGCTGCGCATCGGCATCACGGGAGGGGCCGGCAAGGTCGGTACGGCTTTGCGGGCAGTGCTGTCGCAGCGCTTTGCAGCCGTGCGCATCATCGACCTCGTCGCGCCCGCCGACCTGCGCGCCAACGAGAGCTTCGTTGCCGCCGACATGTCGGAGCTGGCTGAGCTCACCCCGGCGCTGGCCGGTCTTGAGGGCGTCATCCACCTCGCCGGCCTCAACACCGAGCGCGACCTGCAGCAGACGCTGCATGTCAACGTGCTTGGCACCTCGAACCTCTACGAGGCCGCCCGTATCAACGGCGTGCCGCGCATCGTGCTCGGGTCCTCCAACCACGCTATGGGGTTTTACCGGCGCGACGAAAAGGTCGGTTCGTACGACCAGATGCGGCCCGATACGCTCTACGGGCTGTCGAAATGCTGGGCCGAGCTGACCGGCGGGCTCTATTTCGACAAGGCCGGGATCAAGACGCTGTCGATCCGCATCGGCAACGCCCAGGAGCGGCCGACCACCCCGCGCAGCCTCGAAATCTGGATCAGCCCCGGCGACCTGGCGCAGCTCTGTGTCATCGGGCTCACCCATCCCGATATCGACTGCACCGTGGTCTATGGCGTCTCGGCCGGCGGCGGCAACTGGTACGACAATTCGGAGGCCGAGCGGCTCGGCTACCGGCCGGCCGACCGCATCGCCGACTTCGCGGCGCCTGAGGCGTTCGTCGAACAACCCGTCGAACTCAACCACATTGCCGAAACCCACCAAGGCGGGCCATTCACGACCTGGGGCCATGATGGCGTCACCCGCTACAGGCGCATCCGCGACAACGCCTGACCACGGAGGGCGGCCGTTTACTCCGGATAGTGGCAGGCCGTCAGCAGCTCATCGGGTCAGGTGTGTACGGCCGAGACAGTGCCGGTGTGTAGGGATAGCACGGGCCGGTGACGACCGGTCTCGACGGGCCGGTCATGTTCGGGTCGCAACCCGACAGCTGTCAGCAGCCCGGCAATCTCGTCGCCCACCGCTGCGAAACCTGTGACGCTACTCCAGCATCGCCCTCAGCGCCGCGTCGCCCTGGGCGTAGTCCGTCGGGACGTCGGCGGGGCGGTTCAGCAGCAGCATCAGGAAGCCGGCGACTGCGATGAGGGCGAGGACGCCGGCGCCGGTGATGCGGTGGCGGCGGAGCGTGCCGGCGAGGCGTGAGGGCAGCAGGAGCAGCCACACGAGCGGAATCAGCAAAAGCAGAAATAGAAGTTCCATGGCCGGAACTCCAAATGCCCCATCCGTTGAGCATGGGCCGCCATGGTTAATTATGCGTAAGCGGGCGAGTCGCGGCGGGAGCTGATTCCTTCGTGTCACAAAAGTGACAAAAGCTCTGCGGTGGCGCGTCGTTACTGGCTCGAGGCCCAACTAAGCTACCGCAAGCCAATACTAAACCAGTGCGGCCTCTGCGCCACACCGCCCCGTTGATGTGGACAACATTTCCACAGGCCGAATTCATCAAGCCATTAATATTGCTGAATGTTTCCGCAAGCTGCGCGGCGGGTTAAGTTCCTGATCGGAAAGCTGCCTTGATCGGGCCAAAACGGCAGCTATGGTGCCTCTTGTCGCGAGCGGGGCGTAGTGTCCATGTCAGCGATGGGCGGACAATTCTCCGTCGGGAAGCTTGGGGAGCCTCGGCTCCGCGGGCTGCGCGGGTGGCAATAATGACTATAAACCAGCGTGCCGGCCGGGCAGGCTCGGGACGACTCGCAGTTCTACTGGCGACCTATAATGGTGCCCGGTTTCTCGACGCGCAGCTGCGCTCGGTGATCGCCCAAGACTGGCCGTCGATCGATGTGATCGCATCCGACGATGCCTCGACGGATGGCACGCGCGACCTGCTCGGAAGCTGGTCGCAGATCTGGAACAAGGGCAGTTTCAGCATCATGTCGGGCCCGCGCGCGGGCTTTGCCGGCAATTTCCGCAAGTTGCTCGCCGAAACGGACGCCGATGCCGACTATGTCGCCTTCTGCGACCAGGACGATATCTGGCTCAGCGACAAGACTCGCGTCGCAGCGGCGGCACTCGCCGAATACGGGTCGCGCCCTGCCCTCTACTGCGCGCGAACGCTGATCACCGATGTCGAGGACCGCGAAGTATCGCTGTCGACACTGTTCCGCCGCACGCCGGACTTTGCCAATGCGCTGGTGCAGTCGATCGGCGGCGGCAACACCATGGTGATGAACCGCGCGGCCTACGAGCTGCTGCGCGAGGCGGCGGGGCGGACGGAATTCGTCAGCCATGACTGGTTCGCCTACCTGATCGTTTCGGGTGCGGGCGGCAAGGTGATCTACTCCGAAACGCCGCATGTGCGGTATCGCCAGCACGATTCCAACCTGATCGGCTCGAATCTCGGCTTTCAGGCCCGGATCAGCCGGGCGCGCTTTGCGCTCAGCGGCCGCTACGTGGGCTGGAACAACCTCAACATGAGCGCGCTTGCGGCCTGTCGCGACCTGCTGACGCCCGACGCGGTGGCCAAGTTCGACACCTTCTGCCAGGCGCGGCATGGCACGCTGCCCCAGCGCCTGCTCAACCTGTGGCGGTCGGGCGTTTATCGCCAGACGACCATCGGGCAGCTATCGCTTTATCTCGCCGGGCTCTTGGGCAAATTGTGATGATCCGGCAATGTGCGGCCCGCGGGGCCGATATGGCTCGGTACTTGGGAGTATCGGCAACGTGACTATTCTGGTGACCGGCGGGGCGGGCTTCATCGGCTCGAACTTCGTGCTCGATTGGCTGCGCGGCTCCGATGAGCCGGTGGTGACGCTCGATGCGCTCACCTATGCCGGCAATCTCGGCAACCTCGCCGCGATCGCGTCCGACCAGCGGCACAGTTTTACCCGCGGCTCTATCGGCGATGGCGCGCTCGTCGGCCGGCTGCTGCGGCAGAACCAGATCCGCGCCGTGGTGAATTTTGCGGCCGAGAGCCATGTCGACCGCTCGATCTCGGGCCCGGCCCCGTTCTTCGAGACGAACGTGATGGGCACGCTGCACCTGCTCGAAGCAGTGCGCGGCTATGTCGGCGGGCTCGACGCGGCGGGACAGGCGGCTTTTCGCTTCCTCCATGTCTCGACCGACGAGGTTTACGGCACGCTCGAGCCGGGCGATCCGGCCTTTGCCGAGACCAACGCCTATTCGCCCAACAGCCCCTACGCGGCGAGCAAGGCGGCCTCGGACCATCTGGTGCGCTCCTATCGCGAGACCTATGGGCTCAACACACTTGTCACCAACTGCTCGAACAATTACGGGCCGTACCAGTTTCCCGAAAAGCTGATCCCGCTGGTGATCCACAACGCGCTGAGCGGCAAGCCGCTGCCGATCTATGGCGACGGCCAGCAGGTGCGCGACTGGCTGCATGTGGGCGACCATTGCTCTGCCATCCGGCTGGTTCTGGAGCGGGCCGAGCCGGGCGCGACCTACAATATCGGCGGCGACAACCAGATGGCGAATATCGAGGTGGTGCAGACGATCTGCGCCCTGCTCGATGCGCGGCGGCCGCGCCAGGACGGCAAGTCTTATGCCGGGCAGATAACGTATGTGACCGACCGGCCGGGGCATGACCGGCGCTATGCGATCGATGCGACGCGGATCGGGCGCGAGCTCGGCTGGCGGCCCGCCGTCACTTTCGCCGACGGCATCGCGCAGACGGTGGACTGGTATCTCGGCAACCCCGACTGGGTCGCCGATGTGACGAGCGGCGCGTACCGCGACTGGATTGCGAGGCACTACGGATGAAGATCCTGATCCTCGGCCGCGATGGCCAGGTCGGCACAGCGCTGACCTCGATCCTTGCGCCCCTCGGCGAGATTGCCGCCTATGGCCGGACGGGCGCGGATTTTGCTCGCCCCGACGACGTGGCGCGGCTGGTGCATCGCGAGCGGCCGGACGTGATCGTCAACTCGGCCGCCTACACCAATGTCGACAAGGCGGAGTCGGAGCCCGAACTCGCGACGCTGGTCAACGCCACCTCGCCCGGCCGAATGGCGGAAGCCGCGGCGGAGATCGGAGCGCGGCTCATCCACATCTCGACCGACTACGTCTTCGATGGCGAGAAGCCCCTGCCCTATAGCGAGGACGATCCGACCTCGCCGATCAACGTCTATGGGCGGAGCAAGCTCGAGGGCGAGCAGGCGATCGCGGCTACCGCGGTCGACCACGTGATCCTGCGGACGAGCTGGGTCCACAGTGCCTCGCACGCCAATTTCGTCGGCAAGATGCTGGAAGTGGCGGCGCAGCGCGAAGAGCTGAAGGTGATCGACGACCAGTCGGGCTGCCCGACCAGCGCCCGGCTGCTGGCCGATATCATCGGCCGGATCATCGCCATGGGCGATGCGGGCCGCCCCCTGCCCCGCGGTATCTACAACCTCGTCACCGAGGGCGAGACGACCCGCTACGACTATGCCCGCTTCATCATCGAGGAAGCCCGAAGCCGCGGCATGGCGCTCAAGGCCGAACGCATCCTGCCGGTGCCGTCATCCGCCTTCCCGACGCCGGCGCCGCGGCCGAAGAACTCGCACCTTTCGACCCACAAGCTGCGCACTGCGCTGGGCTACGATCTGCCGGGCTGGCGCGATGACGTGATCCCCACCATTGCCGGCCTCGTCGGAGCCTCAGCATGACCCGCCGCGGCATAATCCTCGCCGGCGGCGCCGGTACACGGCTGCATCCGGCGACGCTCAGCGTCTCCAAGCAGCTGCTGCCGGTCTACGACAAGCCGATGATCTATTATCCGCTCGCGACGCTGATGCATGGCGGCATCCGCGAGGTCCTGATCATCTCGACCCCGACCGACCTGCCGCGCTTCGAGGCGCTGTTCGGCGACGGTTCGGCCTGGGGCATGGAATTCCACTACGTCGTGCAGCCGAAGCCCGATGGGCTGGCGCAGGCCTTCATCCTCGGGGCCGATTTCGTCGCCGGGCGGAAGTCGACGCTGATCCTCGGCGACAACATCTATTTCGGGCATGACCTGCCGCGGCTGCTCGGTCGCGCCGACGCGCGTGAAACCGGTGCCAGCGTCTTCGCCTATCACGTGCACGACCCCGAGCGTTATGGCGTGGTGGGCTTCGACGAGAGCGGCCGGGTCACCTCGATCGAGGAGAAGCCGGCTGCGCCCAAATCCAACTACGCGGTGACCGGGCTCTATTATTACGACGAGCGGGTGGTGGAGTTCGCGCGCTCGCTGAAGCCCAGCCCGCGGGGCGAGCTCGAGATCACCGATCTCAACCGGCTCTACCTCGAAGCGGGCGACCTGACGGTGGAGCGCATGGGCCGCGGCTTTGCCTGGCTCGATACCGGCACGCACGACTCTCTGCTCGAAGCCGGCCAGTTCATCGCCACGCTCGAAAAGCGGCAGGGGCTCAAGGTTGCCTGCCCCGAGGAGATCGCCTGGCGCAACGGCTGGATCGACGATGCCCAGCTCGAGCGCCTGGCCCGTCCGCTCGAAAAGAGCGGCTACGGCCGCTACCTCATGACCACGCTGAAGGAAGGCCGCTGATGCAGGTCACCCGCCTCGACATCGATGGCCTGATGGTGTTCGAGCCGCGCGTGTTCGGCGACGAGCGCGGCGCATTCTTCGAGAGCTTCAACCTCGACCGTTTTCGCGAGGCGACCGGGCTCGGCGTCGATTTCGTGCAGGACAACCACTCGATCAGCCACAAGAACGTGCTGCGCGGCCTGCACTACCAGATCGACCCGCACGCCCAGGGCAAGCTGGTGCGCGTGGTGAACGGCGCGGCCTGGGACGTGGCAGTGGACATCCGGCCGGGCTCGGCGACCTTCGGGCGCTGGGCCGCGGTGGAGCTGACGGCAGCGAACCGCAAGCAGTTCTGGATCCCGGCGGGCTTCGCGCACGGCTTCCTCGCCCTCGAGGACGACACCCAGTTTCTCTACAAGACCACCGCCTACTGGCACGCCCAGAGCGAGCGCACGATCCGGTGGGACGACCCGACGCTCAATGTGGCATGGCCGCTCAATGGCACGCCCATCCTTTCCGCCAAAGACGCGGTAGCGACGTCAATAACCACCACGTGAAACGTTGAAGTTTGCCTGGGGACGCAGCGGCCGACGACCAATTGCCTGAGAGGACGAAAATTGAAGTTTTCCCGCGAGCTAACTCGGCTTGGAACCCGCGTTTTCACCTTCGAGGAATTGAAGCGAGCCTATCACAAGCTCAGCGATGACACCGTGCCGCTCAATTCGCTGGGCGCACGTGCTGCCTATATGGGCCTCGTTGGTGCAAAGGCGGTTGGCGCCCTGTCGCTGATCCAGCACCAGTACCTCTCGCAGAAGCCACAGGTGCCGGCTAACGCGCCGACCAACAACGTCTATGACGAGCATCACTTGCAGTTGCGCCTGAACCGCATCTACGACCTGCCCGAGGTTGTTGTCGATGCTGGGCGGGAGCGCTCGGTGAACGTGCTGGTACCAGCCTTCGAGTTCCGCTCGATGTCGGCAGGTTTCTTCGGTGTGTTCCAGACGGCGCTGTTTTTCGCGCGGCTCGGCTATCACGTCCGGCTCGTTATGTTCGACAACTTCTTGTTCGACCGCGAACAGTTCAAGAAGCTCCTCGCCGGCTATCCGGGGCTCGAAGACCTTTTCGATCAATGCGAGACCGAATACATCGGCGAACGCAAGGCGCCGCTGGCGGTCAACCCGAAAGACATATGCGTCGCGACCGTCTGGTATAGCGCTTATTTTGCACAGAAGATTCACCAGTCGCTAGAGCGCAAAGACTTCATCTACCTGATCCAGGATTACGAGACTGCCTTCTATCCGGGTGGCTCGGCCTATACGCAGGCCGATCTTTCCTACGACATGAACTACACACCGCTGTTCTCCAGCCGCAGCCTCCGCGACCAATTCCTCAAGGCGGATATTGGCGGCCTCGCGTCGAAGCGACGCCCGACCACCTATTTCAATAATGCCTGTTCGGCCAAGTTGCCGGCACGCGAGGCCTTCCTCGCCGCCAAACGCACTCCGCGCAAGAAGCGGCTCGCTTTCTACTCGCGCCCCGTGGTCGAACGGAACATGTTCGAGCTCGCCGCCCTCGTGCTCGTCAAGGCGTTCGAACGCGGCATCCTCAATAGCGATGAGTGGGACTGCTACGGCATGGGCCTGGGCGAAGGGGTGGTGCAGCTGGCCGAAGGCCTGACAACGACCACTCTGCCGCGAATGAACCTGAAGGAGTATCTCGACACCGTTCCGAGCTTCGATGTGTGCCTCACGCTGATGGCGTCACCGCATCCGAGCATGATCCCGATGGATCTCGGCTGTTCGGGTGCAATGGTGGTGACCAACACCTTCCAGACCAAGACATCGGAATACCTGTCGTCGCTATGCGATAATATCATCTCGGCTCCGGCCAACCTCGATGCCCTGCTCGACGCGCTGGCAGAAGCTGTCCGCCGTTCAGAGGACTATGAGGCGCGTTACGACGCCGCCGAGCGCTCGACTTTCCCACGCGACTGGGACCAGAGCTTCACCGCCGAGCACGAGGCCTTCTTCCGCCAGGTGATCGACGGGACGCCGAAGAAGGACGCAGAGGATTTTCTGCTGAGATCGACGACCGATGCGACCGAGCAGCTCTTTGCGCCACCGCAGCTCGACCGGGCCCAACGCACCTATGTAATGGTCGGCAACGGCCGCGGCGGTACCAGTATGGTGGCCGGGCTGATGGTGGCGCTCGGCTCTATCCCCTACTTGGGCGAGAAGACATATTCGGTCAACTACGAGGACGCCGAACTCGTCAACGCCGCGCAAGGGCTTGATTTCGAACAGACTCCGCTTGACCTCGAGCCCGATGCGGTGCGCTCGCGACTGATCGGGCTCATCGAGCGACGGAACGCAGCAGCCGATGTCTGGGGCTGGAAGGATCCGTCGGCGGACCTCTACCTCGAATCGATCATCGGCAACCTGCGTAACCCGCACATTATCTTCGTCACCCGCGACCCGGGTGCCGTCGCCGGGGCGCATGCCCGCGTCAACAGCATCGCCACGGTGGAGGCATTCAGCGAAGCCAACGCCCGCCTCAACCGCTATTGGGCGATGATACAGCGGCTTCGCCTGCCGACGCTGCTTGTGAGCTACGAGCGCGGCAAGCAGAAGCCGCAGGAGCTGCTGACAGCGCTCGGTGCGTTCACGGGAGCCACCGTAACCGCCGATGCACGGCAGACGGCCGCCTCGTTTGTTTCTGAGGCGGGCGGCTATCGGAAACTCAACCCACTCGGGCGAGAGCCCTACCGTCTCCGCTCAGAGAGTGGAGCGGTCGGCTACGCGCCGCCAGACGCTGCCATCGGCGAAGGCTACGCTGCTCCCCAGAGGATCGTCGCTGACGAAAACTAGCCAACCAGCAGGTGACGCCGCCGGAAGCGTGGCGACGGTGTAGCTGCGGAGGCTGATTGGGCCGCCGAGTGTAAGAGCTGCTGTCGCCTGATCCACCGCCAGGGCCTCTTTCCAGGTGGTGCCGTCGGGGCTGACCTTGAAGTGGATTTTGTCGTCGCCAGTGGTGCCGATTTCGGCGCGGCCGGAGAAGTTGGTCTGGAAGAGGAACGAGGCCGTGTCGCCGGATGCATGCTTGTTGAGCTTCACCTGAACGCCGGCTGACGCATGGCTGAACAGGACGGCGTCGCTGGCCACGGCGAGGCGGTTGGTGGTGTCGGGGGTGGCGTTGAGGCCGAGCATCGGCGCCTGCCCGTCGAGCCCGAGGGTCGGCAGCCAGGCGCTGCCGCTCCAGGCGAGGAGGCCGTTTTCGTCGAGGATGAAGGCCAGCCAGCCCGGTTCGGGGGCGTGGAACTGCCAGGCGGCGCCGTCCCAGGCGGTGATCTGGTTGGCCTTGCCGGCCCAGGCGCCGGTGGGTGACGAACCCACAATGTAAACCATGTTAACATTGGGACTGGCGGGCGGCGCGTTCAGGTTGCGATCGAGCACGGCGAGCTGAGTCAGCGTGTCGAGCGCGGCGATCGCCTCGTTGTGGGTGATGTGCTTCTGCGCCTGCCCGGGCAGGATGTAGGGGAGTTTCAGGTGCGTGCTGTCGGTCATGTCCGTCCTCGCTATTGGTGCAGCGAGAATAGGGATGGCCGGGAGCGCGGGGATAAGTTGGGCGCTCGCCGCGGAAACGCCCGCTTGATGAACGCGTCCTGACGATCAGGCCGGCTGCAGGTCGGGCTTTACTTCCTCGAGCTCGATCAGGGTGCCGTCGAAATCCTTGGGGTGGAGGAAGAGAACCGGCAGGCCGTGTGCGCCGGTGCGCGGCTTGCCGTCGCCGAGGATGCGGGCGCCGGCTTCGGTGAGGGTGCGGGCGGCGGAGGCGAGATCGGGCACCTCGAAGCAGATGTGGTGCATGCCGCCGGCGGGGTGCTCGTAGAGGAATTTCGCCACCGGCGAGTTGGGGCCGAACGGCGTCATCAGCTCGATCTTGGAGTTCTCGAGTTCGACGAAAACCACGGTGACGCCGTGCTCAGGCAGGTCGCGCGGATGGTGCACGTGCGCGCCCAGCTGATCGCGATATTTCGCTGCTGCCACAAGGAGATCGGGGACAACGATGGCAACGTGATTCAAGCGGCCGATCATGAAAAACTCCGAGCGTGGGGTCGCCCCCTCCACCAGCTTCGCTGGTCCCCCTCCCCCGCTTCGCAGGGGAGGATCCCAGAGAGATCGTGCCTCGAGAACTTGATCATCGGTTGGAGAGCCTTCCCTCGATCTGGTTGAGGACGGAGAACGCTGCTTCGAGGACGTTGGTGCCGGGGCCGAAGATTTCGGCTACGCCGGATTGGCGAAGGAAATCATAGTCCTGCTCGGGGATGACGCCGCCGACGATGACGGTGACGTCGCCGAGTCCCCTGCCCCGGAGTTCGCCGATGAGTTCAGGCACCAGGGTTTTGTGGCCGGCGGCGAGGCTCGAAACGCCGACGGCGTCGACCTTCAGGTCGGCGACGTGGGTGGCGACTTCGCCTGCAGTTTCAAAGAGATCGCCCATGTGGACCGTGAAGCCGAGATCGGCGAAGGCGGTGGCGATGACCTTGGCGCCGCGGTCGTGCCCGTCCTGCCCCATCTTCGCAATGAAAATGGCGGGCGGGCGCTGCTCGGCGCGTTCGAAGCCTTTGATGCGGCTCTGCAATTCGGCGTATTGCGGGTCGCCCGTATAGGTCTCGGCGTAGACGCCGGAGATGACGCGGGTGACGGCGGAGTGGCGGGCGAAGACCTGCTCCAGTGCGGCGGAAATCTCGCCGAGGGTGGCGCGGGCGCGGGCGGCTGCGATGCTGGCGGCGAGGAGGTTGCCGCCGGATTTCGCCTGATCCTGCAATGACTTGAGGGCGGCGGCTACGGCGTCGGCGTCGCGGGTGCGGCGGAGATCGGCGAGGCGAGCGACCTGTTCGTCGCGGACCTTGTTGTTGTCGATCTCGCGGATGGCGATTTGCTCTTCGTTTTCAAGCCGGTAGCGGTTGACGCCGACGATGACGTCCTCGCCGCGATCGACCCGGGCCTGGCGCTGGGCGGCGGCCTTCTCGATCTCGAGTTTCGGGGTGCCGGCCTGTACGGCGGCGGTCATGCCGCCTTCGGATTCTACCTGCGCGATCAAGGCACTAGCGCGCTCGACGAGATCGGCGGTGAGCGCTTCGATGTAGTAGGAGCCGCCGAGCGGGTCGACGACGTCGGTGACGCGGCTCTCGTGCTGGAGGATGAGCTGGGTGTTGCGGGCGATGCGGGCGGAAAATTCCGTAGGCAGCGCAATGGCTTCGTCGAAAGAATTGGTGTGCAGCGACTGGGTGCCGCCGAGCACGGCGGCGAGCGCTTCTATGGTGGTGCGGACGATGTTGTTGTGCGGATCCTGCTCGGTCAAAGACACGCCGGATGTCTGGCAATGGGTGCGCAACATCATCGATTTGGGGTCTTTGGCGCCTAGTTGGGCCATGAATTTCTGCCACAGGGTGCGGGCGGCGCGGAGCTTCGCCACCTCGAGGAAGAAATTCATGCCGATGCCGAAGAAAAAGCTCAGGCGCGGCGCGAACGAGTCGATGTCGAGACCACGCGCCTGGGCCGAACGGACATACTCGATGCCGTCGGCGATGGTGTAGGCGAGCTCCTGCACCGCGGTCGCCCCGGCCTCGTGCATGTGGTAGCCCGAGATCGAGATCGAGTTGAACTTCGGCATGTGCTCGGCGGTGTAGGCGATGATGTCGCCGACGATGCGCATGCTGGGCGCGGGCGGATAGATGTAGGTGTTGCGGACCATGAACTCCTTGAGGATGTCGTTCTGGATGGTCCCGTCGAGCTGCGCCTTCTTCACCCCCTGCTCTTCGGCGGCGACGATGAACATGGCGAGCACCGGCAAGACCGCGCCGTTCATGGTCATCGAGACGGACATCTGATCGAGCGGGATGCCGTCGAAGAGGAGCTTCATGTCCTCGACGCTGTCGATCGCCACGCCGGCCTTGCCGACATCGCCGGTGACGCGGGGATGGTCGCTATCATAGCCACGGTGGGTGGCGAGGTCGAAGGCGACGCTCAGGCCCTTTTGGCCGGCGGCGAGGTTCTTGCGGTAGAAATCGTTGCTTTCGCGCGCGGTGGAGAAGCCGGCATATTGCCGGATCGTCCAGGGGCGGCCGGCATACATGGTGGCGCGGACGCCGCGGGTGAACGGGGCGGCGCCGGGCATGGAGGCCGCGGCGTCGGGGGCGACGTCGGCGGCGAAATAGGCCGGGCGGACGGGGAGATCGCCGTAGTCGCGGTTGAGCTGCTCCACCGGGGTGTCGCGGAGGTCTTTTTGGGCCAGCTTGGCCCAGTCGGCGAAGGTGGGGGACTTGTCGGTCATAGGCTGGGGTCGATGAGGTATTTTTCGCCCGTGGCGCGGGCCTGGAAAGCGCGGAAGGTTGCCGGGTCGAGCACGTCGCGCAGGCTGATGGTGCGGGTGTAGCTCGAGGCGAAGGTGGTGGTGAGCTCGCTGACGACGCGCTGGATCAGCCGCGCCTTGGTTTCGGCGCTGGCGCGGGCGAGGAAGTGGAAGAGCAGCCAGCCGCCGATATCCCAGGCGAAGCCGAAGCGCCGCTCGATGATGGTGGGGCCGCGATCGAGCCCGCCATAGACGTAGACCTTCTTGGGCACGGCGGTGCCGTAGACCGAGAATGGCGCGTCGGGCGGCGTCGAGGCGACCTCCATGGCGGTGAGGATCTGCGTTGCGAGCTTGCCGCCGCCGATGGGGTCGAAGGCCATGCGGGCGCCAGTTTCGGTGACGGCGCGGGTGAGCGCGGCCTCGAAATCGGGGCTTTCGGTGTTGAGGACGTGGGTGGCACCGAGGCCGCGCAGCAGCTCGACCTGGCTGTCCTTGCGCACGAGATTGACCAGCGGGATGCCGTCGGCGAGGCAGACCTTCAGCAGCATCTGGCCGAGATTGGAGGCTGCCGCGGCATGGACCAGCGCCGTGTGCCCCTCGGCGCGCATGGTTTCGACGAAGCCGAGCACGGTCAGCGGGTTGATGAACATGGCGGCGCCATCGGCGGCCGTCGCGCCCTCGGGGAGCGGAACGCAATCGGCGGCCTTCACCAGGCGGAACTGGGCGAACATGCCGGTGCCCCAGGTGGCGACATGCTTGCCGAGCAGGTGCTGAGCGCCGGAGCCGGCCGCGACGACAGTGCCGGCGCCTTCACCGCCGAGCGAACGCGCGATGCCGAGGCGTTTGGCGACGAAGGGCAACGCGGCGGCGGGGACCGTCGCGGTCAGCACTGGGTGGTCGGGCGTGCCCTCCTGCCTGAGGGTCGAGAGGTCGGCGGGGCCGGCCATCTGGAACTGGTCCGTCGGGTTGACCGGGGTGCCTTCGATGCGGATCACCACCTCGTCGGCGGCGGGATCGGGCAGCGTCGCGGGCTCGAGGCTGAGGCGAAGCTGCCCCTCGGCCGTGATCAGCGACTTCAGTTCCAGACCTGCGAAGCTCATTTACTTCAACCCCGCTGTTCTCAGCTGCTGCTCAAGGTTCCAGCCAGCCGGGCGCTTTGCTGGCTCAAACCAACCTGCCCCCGAAACCACCCATTCAGCCAGATGGTCCGAGAACGATACTGCATCCGCAGTGCCAGGCTCATCATCATTGCCGAACTCATAGCCGCAGCAGCCGCACACTTCGTATGATGGGCTACCGGCGACCGGGGCGTATGGCGGCGATCGCCAGTGCAGGTCGCTCGCAAGCGCCCTCCCTGCGTAGGCTGGTCGATCCAGCCCCGGATAACCGCAGCACGGGCACACGTTGACGCTGTGGCCAGCGTCAATCATACCGCCTCGAACTCCAGGATCACCTCGTCGACCGCGAGGACGGCGCCGGGTTTTACGCGCACCTTGCTCACCTTGGCGCGTTTTTCGGCTTTGAGCACGTTCTCCATCTTCATGGCTTCGACGATGGCGAGGGTCTGGCCGTCCTCGACGATGTCGCCCTCGGCGACGTCGATGCGCACCACTTGCCCGGGCATGGGACAGAGGAGGAACTTGCTGAGGTCGGGCGGTTGCTTGACCGGCATCAGCGGCATGAGGTCGGCGACCTGGGGCAGCAGCACCTTGGCGATGAGATCGGCGCCGGCCCAGCGGAGGCGGAAGCCGCCGGTGACGCGATCGATCTTCACGTGGTGCAGCGCGCCGTCGACGCGGGCGATGCAGAGCGACATGCCGGGCTTCCAGCCGGATTCGACCAGCAGTTTCTTGCCGTCGGGCGCGGTGAGCCAATACTCGATGCCGTCGGCGCGCACCGAAAAGTCCCAGCGCTGGCCGGCCATGATCACCGCGCGCGGCGTCGGCGTGCCGGGGAAGACGCGGTGATCGAGCGCGAAGGCCGAGCAGCAGGCGAGCGCCGCGAGATGCGTGAGTGATTCAACCGGCAGCTCTACGCCGTTGAAACCACCGGGGAATTCCTCGGCGATATATCCGGTGGTGAGGCGGCCTGCGCGGAAACGATCCTGCGCCATGACGGCCGAAACGAACGGGATGTTGTTGCCGACGCCTTCGAGCTCGAACTCGTCGAGCGCGTCGGCCATGGCGTCGATCGCCTCAATGCGGGTGGGCGCCCAGGTGCAGAGTTTGGCGATCATCGGATCGTAGAAGGTCGAGATCTTGTCGCCCTCCTGCACGCCGGTATCGTTGCGGACGAAGGGGGCGGTCACGAGGTTTTCGGCCGGCGGGTTGTAGCGGGTGAGGCGGCCGATCGAAGGCAGGAAGTTGCGGTACGGGTCCTCGGCGTAGATGCGGCTTTCGATGGCCCAGCCGTTGAGCGGCACCTCCTCCTGCGTCAGCGGCAGTTTTTCGCCGGCGGCGGTGCGCAGCATCAGCTCGACGAGGTCGAGGCCGGTGGTGAGCTCGGTGACCGGATGCTCGACCTGGAGGCGGGTGTTCATTTCGAGGAAGTAGAAATTGCGCTGGCCGTCGACGATGAACTCGGTGGTGCCGGCGGAGAAGTAGCCCACGGCCTTGGCCAGCGCGACGGCCTGTTCGCCCATGGCTTTGCGCGTGGCGGGATCGAGGAAGGGCGACGGCGCCTCCTCGATGACCTTCTGGTTGCGGCGCTGGATCGAGCACTCGCGCTCGTTGAGGTAGAGCACGGTGCCGTGCTGGTCGCCGATCAGCTGGATTTCGATGTGGCGCGGCTCGGTGACGAATTTTTCGATGAAGATGCGGTCGTCGCCGAAGGAGGACTGGGCCTCGGAGCGGGAACGCTCGAAGCCTTCGCGAGCCTCGGCGTCATTATGCGCAATGCGCATGCCCTTGCCGCCGCCGCCGGCCGAAGCCTTGATCATCACCGGGTAGCCGATGGTGTTGGAGATGCGGACGGCCTCGTCGGCATCGGCGATGAGGCCCATGTGGCCAGGGACGGTGGAGACGCCGGCGGCCGCGGCGAGCTTTTTCGACGTGATCTTGTCGCCCATGGCTTCGATGGCATTGGGCGGCGGGCCGACGAAGATAATGCCCTCTTTCGCCAGCGCGGTGGGGAAAGCTGCGTTCTCGGAGAGGAAGCCGTAGCCGGGGTGGACGGCTTCAGCGCCGGTCTGCTTGCAGGCGGCGATGATCTTTTCGATCGAGAGGTAGGAGTCGCGGGCGGCGGAGCCACCGATGTGGACGGCTTCGTCGGCGAGCTTCACATGCAGGGCCTGCGCGTCGGCGTCGGAATAGACCGCGATGGTGCGGATACCCATGCGCTTGGCAGTGCGAATGACGCGGCAGGCGATCTCGCCACGATTGGCGATGAGGAGGGAGGAGAACATTACTCGGACTTCTCGATGGGCGGCGGCACGAGGCCGCGGAGGCGCGGGGCGTGGCCGGCGAGGTAGTTGGCGATGACGATGTACGTGCCGTCCGGATTGCGGTTCACGTCGTCGTTGGTGAAGCGGAGGACGGAGAAGCCGCGAGAGCGCAGAAAGGCGTCGCGCTCGGCGTCATAGCGGATCGCGGCGGGGGTGTAGTGGGTGTCGCCATCGACTTCGATGACGAGTTGGGCGTGAAAGCAGACAAAATCAGCGACGTAGCGGCCGAGGGCAACCTGCTTGCGGAAGTGATAGCCGCCCGTGCGGAATTGGCGGAGGAGGTTCCACATCCGGCGCTCTGGGTCGGTGGGTTCGGCGCGGAGTTTTTGCGCGAGCGTGGCCAACTACCCCCTCCCGAGCTGTGCTAAGTCGCGGGGCGACCAAGCTTCGCTAGCCCTCCCCGCAAGGGGGAGGGTGGCGACGGAACCGGGAGCGTTGTGGTGGGCACCCACCTCCCCCCTTGCGGGGGAGGTAGCGTAGCTTGGACCGCAGGTCCGTAGCGCAGCTAGGAGGGGGGTGGGGGTCACAGTGGAATGTTTCCGTGTTTCTTCAGCGGTACGGCCTGCTTTTTCGTCTTCAGCATTTCGAACGCCCTTGCCACGCGGCGGCGGGTGCCGTGGGGCATGATGACGTCGTCGATGAAGCCGCGTTCGGCGGCGACGAAGGGGTTGGCGAAGCGGGATTCGTAATCCGCCGTGCGCTTGGCGATCTTTTCTTTGTCGCCGAGTTCGCTGCGATAGAGGATTTCGGTGGCGCCCTTGGCGCCCATGACGGCGATTTCGGCGGTGGGCCAGGCGTAGTTGACGTCGGCGCGGATGTGCTTGGACGCCATCACGTCGTAGGCGCCGCCATAGGCCTTGCGGGTGATGACGGTGACCTTGGGGACGGTGGCTTCGGCGTAGGCGAAGAGGAGTTTCGCGCCGTGCTTGATGATGCCGCCATATTCCTGGGCGACGCCCGGGAGGAAGCCGGGGACATCGACAAGGGTGAGGATGGGGATCGAGAAGGCGTCGCAGAAGCGGATGAAGCGAGCGGCTTTTTTCGATGAGTTGATGTCGAGGCAGCCGGCCAGCACCAGCGGCTGATTGGCGACGACGCCGACGGTGGAGCCATTCAGCCGGATGAAGCCGACGAGGATGTTGCCGGCGTGGTCCTTCTGGATTTCGAGGAAATCGCCTTCGTCGGCCAGCTTCTCGACGATCTCGCGCATGTCGTAGGGCTGGTTGGCGCTATCGGGGATGATGGTGTCGAGGCTGGGCTCTTCGCGATCGATCTGGTCGTTGACCGCGACCACCGGCGGCTTGGCCGAGGCGCTGAGCGGCAGGAAATCGAAGAGGCGGCGGACTTCGAGCAGGGTTTCGATGTCGTTGTCGAAGGCGGCGTCTGCGACCGAGCTCACCTTGGTGTGGGTGCTGGCGCCGCCGAGCTCTTCGTGGGTGACGATCTCGGAGGTGACGGTTTTCACCACGTCGGGGCCGGTCACGTACATATAGGACGTGTCCTTCACCATGTAGATGAAGTCGGTCATGGCCGGGGAATAGACGGCGCCGCCGGCGGTGGGGCCCATGACGACGGAAATCTGCGGGATGGCGCCCGAGGCCTGGACGTTGCGCCAGAAAACTTCGGCATAGCCGCCCAGCGCCGCGACGCCTTCCTGGATGCGGGCGCCGCCCGAATCGTTGAGGCCGATCACCGGGGCGCCGTTCTGCAGCGCGAGGTCCATGATCTTGCAGATCTTCTGGGCGTGGGTTTCGCTCAGCGAGCCGCCGAAGACGGTGAAATCCTGGGAGAAGACGTAGGTGGGGCGGCCGTTGATGGTGCCCCAGCCGGTGACGACGCCATCGCCCGGGATGATGGTTTCTTCCATACCGAAATCCACCGCGCGGTGGGTGACGAACATGTCGTATTCCTCGAAGGAGCCGGGATCGAGCAGCACGTCGAGGCGCTCGCGGGCGGTGAGCTTGCCCTTGCCGTGCTGGGCGTCGATACGGCGCTGGCCGCCACCGAGGCGGGCTTCGGCGCGCTTCTGGTCGAGCGCGGCGATGATCTTCTGCATGAAGTCCCCTGCCCGTTGGCCGGGCCGTTCTTACCTTTTCGGCCGCACAATGTGACGCGCGGGGGCAAAACGCAACGCATGAAACCGGGGTGCGATCTCGGACGTTTGGAGGGTTCAGGTCGCGAGCTTGGCCAGCGCCAGCGGTACGACGGCGGAGGCGGCCCGCGACGTCATCTCGACAAGCGGTCCCAGGCGCGGCGCCGGGGACTGAGGCAACCGAGGAACGAGGCGGAAATGCACCAGCACACGCACCAGCAGAAGCCTGGCGAAGGCCTGAGCCAGGTGGATGACAACCAGGACGAGTTCGGCCGCGACATCAACAATCCCCAGAACCGGATCGGCGACAATGCGACGCTGAAGCCGACCGACCCCGACAAGGCGAAGGCGGACCGCGCGCACGAGCTGAGCCGAAAGATCGGGCTGCAGCGCGAGCGGAAGCATGACGACGCCGACCCGGCGGAGAATGTCAGTGGCGGTTTCAACCAGAAGCATTGAGATGCCCTCCTGCCTAAAGGCAAAGGCCCCGGATCGCTCCGGGGCCTTCATTGTCAGCACAGCAGGTTAGTTCTGACCGGGAGATCAGGTGTTGCTGACATATTCCTTGAGGATGCGCTCGTTCTTGGCAGCCTCGATCTGGCGGACCACGTCCTGCTGGATGCGCTGGTCCATGCGGTACTTCACGAAGTTCACGAGGCTGGCCATCAGCAGCACGATACCCATGCCCCAGTAGCCCTTGGTGGCGATATCCACCGGCGCCAGCCAGAGCGACAGGCTGAGCAGGAAGAGTGAGGCAACGACGCCGCAGGCGTTGAAGATGACGTAGATCTGATTGTTATCGGAGTTCATTTTTTGTCCCTCGAGATTGCTGTAATGGGTCAGAGAGTAGTCGAAGTCGGGTTAACCGAAGACCTGAGGCGCTTCAGCACTTCTTCTGCATCAACTTTAGACTTTGTTCCGAAACCCGCGGCGCCGAGGCGGTCGCGGATGTCGGTGTTGCTGAGGCCGGCGTCGATTTCGTCGAGCACTTCGCTCTCGGCCAGCGGGTCGGAGCGGCCCATCACCCGGGCGATCAGCTCCTCGGCCTCGCGGACGGCGGCGGTGGAGCCGAGCGAGCGGTTCAGCGTCTTCTGCGCCTTGTGTTCGGCGTCTGCTGCGCGGGCCGAAATCATGCCCTGGCGCAGATCGATGATGCGGCGGTGGGCCTTTTCGACCGAGCTCTGGGTGCGGGTGACGCGGTTGGCGAGCTGGGCCAGCGTATCCTTGCGGACGGCGCGCTCGTTTTCGAGCTGGGCGATGGCGTTGGCGCCGTCGACGGCGAGGTCTTCGCGGCCATTGGCCAGAGCCTGGCGGACGCGGGCCTCGAGGTCGGCGATCTGGGCTTCGACGCGGTCGAGGGTCTGCTGCTCGTTGCGCTGGCGGACGATGAGGGCGGCCAGGGTGTTCTTGGCGGCGGCGAGCCCGGCGTCGGCCTCGCGGATTTTCTGCTCGATGAGGTCGATGGCGAAGGTATCGACCAGCTGCTCTTCGGCACGGGCCGAGGCGCCGGCGAAGAGGGTCTTCAGGACGTTGAACATTGTCGTCTCCCGGTTTTGTGCAGCGCGTTTTGAACGCTGTTCATAAGGATGAAGATACAGGATTTTGTACGGTGTTCAAGAGGAAAATTGAACGGTGTTTGATTATTTTGGGAAGATGAGGTGGGGGAAGGGGTTAGGGGGTGGGATGGGGATTTCGGGGGCTTGGGGGCGTTGCGCAGGACGCAGTGCGTGGGGCTCCCCCCTTCCGGCCTGTCGGCCACCTTCCCCCGTAAACGGGAGAAGGCCCTGCGGCGCGATGCTGCCACAGCACAACCGCTGGCCGTGTGGCGAGATGGTGCAACGTGGGCCTTCTCCCGCTTGCGGGGGAAGGTGCCCGAAGGGCGGAAGGGGGGAGCTACGGGCTCGGGGCCAACGATGGCCCTACCCTGCCCTAGTCGGGCTTGCGGTGTTCGAACGCCGTGACGTGCATGTCGACCAGTTCGTGGACGACCTGGCGGATGTCGCGGTCCATGACGAGGCCGAGGCGGCCGGAGCTTTCCAGCGAGACGACCGAGTGGATCGAGGCGAAGACGAGTTGGCCGGAGCGGCGGCAGATTTCGGGGGGGAGGTCTGGGCGGATCGCCTGGAAGCTTTCGGCGACGATGCGGATCAGGGAGGCGATGGCTTCGATATACCAGGGGGGGACGGCGACGCCCTGCTTGCGGCGGAATTCGAACAGGGCGTTCCAGAGGTTTCGCTTCACCGCGATGTAGCCGAGGAAGGCGTCGGCATAGTTGTGGAGCTGGCGGACGGGGTCGTCGCTGCGCTCGGCCTCATCGAAGGCGAGGGCGAGGCCGGCGAGCGTACGGCTGTTGACCTGGGTGACGATATCGTCGAGGTCCTTGAAGTGATGATAGAGCGTGCCGGCGGTGTAGCCGATGGCGCGGCTGAGGGTGCGGGCAGAGAACGCGTCGATGCCGTCCTCGGCGATCAGCTCCTCGGCGGTATCGACCACGAGCTTGGCGAGCTCGGCTTTGGTGTGATCGGCTCGACGGGCCATTGACCTTAACTCCGCGCAACTCTACCTAAACGTCGTTCAATTATGTAAACTTCGCGCACTTGTCGAGCGGAAAGCTCACGCGTACAGCATCGGCCGGCCGGAATTATGCCCGGCGGAGCCCCTGATGACCGATCCGACCACCAGCCTGATGATCCGTGCCGCCATTGCGGCTTCAGCCGAGATCCTCGAGGTTTACGCCCGTGACTTCGCCGCGGTGAGCAAGACCGACGGTTCGCCGGTGACGGAAGCCGACCAGCGGGCCGAGGCGGTGATCCTCGAGCACCTGAAGGCGAGCGGCATTCCGGTGCTGGGTGAAGAGAGCGTCGCGGCGGGGATTATTCCGGCGCTGACGGGGCCGTTCTTCGTCGTCGATCCGCTCGACGGTACCAAGGAATTCATCAAGCGCAACGGCGAGTTCACGGTGAACATCGCGCTCACCGATGGCGGGCAGCCGCGCTCGGGCGTGGTGCTGGCCCCGGCGACGGGCGACCTCTACTGGGGCGATGCGGACGGCGCCTTCGCGGCCCGGGTGGTGGATGGCGAAGTCGTGGATGCGCGGCCGATCCAGGTCGAGGTCGAGGGGCCGCTGCGCATCGTCGCCAGCCGCTCGCATGGCCATGCGGCGCTGCAGGCGCTCTGCGACAACCTCCAGGTCGAGCGCGATGTGTCCGTCGGCTCGTCGCTGAAATTCTGCCTCCTCGCAACCGGCGAAGCCCAGCTTTACCCGCGGTTTACCCCAACTTCCGAATGGGACACGGCGGCCGGCCAGGCCGTGTTGGAAGCCGCCGGCGGCGTGGTATGGGGTCTCGACGGCATGGCGCTCACCTGCGGGCATCGCGACAAGTCGTTCCTCAATGGCTTCTTCATCGCCGCGGCGAGCGAAGGGCTGGCGCGGAAGTGCCTGGGCGAGATGAACCGGCTGCTGGCTTAGGGCTGGCGCGGAACGGCCCCTCACCCTGCCCTTCGGGCATCCCTCTCCCCAGAGGGGCGAGGGAAGACCGGTGCTCTGGGGACGTTTAGTGCCTTTGCCTGCATGGAGTTAGTGGCACCGATCGCGCCACAGCCCCCCTCGCCCCTCTGGGGAGAGGGTAGCGTAGCTGGCGGCTCGCCGCCTAGCGAAGCTGGGTGAGGGGACAGGGCTTAGGCCCGGCGCAACGGCTCGTTAAGGCCATGCCGAAATCGCATGGCAGACGCTCCCCGCCCCTTGTTGCTCCTTTAGTCTGATCCATATATACGCCCGGCATATGCTGGTCCGTTATATGCCGAACGGATAGAGGGACAATGAACGTAAGAACGATCTGCCTGGCCATCCTCTATGATGGCGAGGCCACCGGATACGAAATCAGGAAGCTCTCGGTAGAGGGCGAGTACTCGTATTTCATCGATGCGAGCTACGGCTCCATCTATCCGGCGCTGGCGCGGCTCGAGACGGAAAAGCTCGTCACTTCAAGGGTGGAAGTGCAGGACGGGAAGCCGGCCAAGAAGATATACTCGATCACCCCGGTGGGGCGGTCGGCCTTCATTCAGTCACTCTTCGAAAAGCTGGGCGAGGACGAATTCCGCAGCGAATTCCTGCTCTTCCTGCGCTTCGCCACCGAACTTCCGCAATCGCTGGTCGAACAGCGGCTGAGCGAACGACTCACAGAAGTCGACGCAACGCTCGCCGATTTCGACCGCCTGAAACAACAACACACTCATCCCGGCGACGCCTGGGTCATCGATTACGGCCGCACTTGTATGCAGGCCGCTCGTGACTATATCGCCGCCCACAGGGGTGAATTGATCGCGATGGCTCGGCCCGATACGGGCGCTGCCGCTGCGGCCGAATAGAGGGACTTCCAATATGCGAGCACTATTCTCCTACGGCGTAGCCGGAGTGATCATCATCGGGCTGGCGCTCTGGATGGGCACCGGCGTGATCGTCGCTGGCGGCCACGGACCGGGCAACGGCGAAAAGCCGATCGTCGCCCTGTTCGACGCCAAGGACGGCGGACACGGCGAAGCGGCCACGGGCGAGGGCGCAACCGCCGACGCGACCGGCCACACCGACAAGGACGGCATCGACCCTGGCCTCACCATTGCCGAGCGCAATGCCGCCTCGGGCAACGGCGCCGATTCCAAGCCGCGCTCGGTGCGCATCTCGATCGACGAAGCCAAGCTGATGCCGATCGAAGTGCCGCTGCGCGGCCACACCCAGGCCAAGGCCTCGGTGTCGGTGGTGGCGCAGACTTCGGGCACGGTGCAGGCCGTCGCGGTGACGAAGGGCCAGTCGGTCAAGGCCGGCGACCTGATCTGCACGCTCGACCAGGGCGCTCGCAAGCTCGCAGTTGACCAGGCGCAGGCCGCGGTCGACCAGGCCCAGTCGGCGTTCGACACCAACCAGGCGCTGATCAAGAAGGGCCTCGCGGCCAACAATACCGGGCTTTCGACCCAGGCGGCGCTCGCCGGGGCCAAGACCGGCCTCGAACAGGCGCAGCTCGAACTCGCCCGCACCGAGATCAAGGCCGACACGGCCGGCGTCGTCGCCGACCCGCTCGCGACCGTCGGCTCGATGCTCGCAGCCGGCCAGCCCTGCGCCACCGTGGTGCAGCTCGACCCGATGCTCTTCGAAGCCTCGGTGCCGGAAGCCAATATCGGCTACGCCAAGCTCGGCCTCACCGCCGACGTGACGACCACGACCGGCGCCAAGGCGCAGGGCAAGGTGACCTACATCGCGCCCTCGGCCGATGACGCGACCCGGTCGTTCCCGATCGAGATCGAGATCCCGAACGCCGACAATTCGATCCGCGACGGCATCACGGCCGAAGCGATCGTCAATGTGGGTACGGCGCCGGTGCACATCCTGCCGCAGTCGGCGCTGACGCTCGACGACAACGGCGTGCTCGGCATCCGCACGGTGGAAGAAGGCAGCAAGGTCGCCTTCCACGAAGTGAACATCATCAAGGATACGCGCGACGGCGTGTGGGTGATCGGGCTGCCGCCCAAGATCAACCTGATCACCGTCGGCCAGGAATACGTTCAGCCCGGCCAGGTGGTCGACGCCAAGACTGAAAACGGGGAGCCCGCTTCGCTATGATGAACTTCCTCGAGCGCATCCTCCGGATGCCGCGAGCAGTCATGACCGTGATGATCGGTCTGCTGGTCGCCGGCGGCCTGAGCTACGCGTCGCTGCCGCGGGAAAGCTTCCCGGCCATCGACATCCCGTATTTCTACGTCTCCGTCAGCCAGACCGGCGTGTCGCCGGCCGACGCCGAACGCCTCTTGGCCAAGCCCATCGAAGACCGCGTCAAGGACGTGGACGGGCTTTCCCACTACACGACGACGGCCTCGCAGGGCCACGCGTCCGTGCTGCTGGAATTCGACGTCAACGCCAACAAGGACAAGTCGCTCTCCGACGTCCGCGCCAAGCTCGACGGCGTGACCGGCGAATTGCCGGCTGACGCGACCACCCCGACGGTGACCTCGGTTTCGACCGCGAGCTTCCCGTCGATCTCGGTTGCCGTCTATGGCGACGTGCCCGAGCGGGCCCTGGTGCAGCGCGCCAAGGACCTGCAGGACGCCATCGAAAAGCTGCCCGAAGTGCAGTCGGCGGACCTCACCGGTTCGCGCGACGAAATGCTGGCCATCACCATCCAGATGGACAAGCTCGAGGCCTATAACCTCACCGCGGCCCAGCTGCTCGACGCGCTCGCCAAGAACAACCTCGTCGTGCCCGGTGGCACCATCGATACCGGCAAGGGCTCGTTCAACGTGCAGGTGCCGGGCCTGATCTCGACCCCGGCGGACGTCTACTCGCTGCCGCTCAAGACTTCGGGCGACACCGTGGTGACCTTCGGCGACGTGGCCAAGATCACCCGTACCTTCGAGGACGCCACCAGCTACGCCCACGTGAACGGCAAGCCGGCGATCACCCTCTCGGTGGTCAAGAAGCTCGGCACCAACGTCATCGACGTCGTCGACAAGGTGAAGGCTGTTACCACCGAGACCACCAAGGCGTGGCCCGAGGGTATCCAGCACTCGTTCCTGCTCGATCAGTCCGAGCAGGCGAAGAGCCTGTTCAACTCGCTGCAGGCCGCGGTGCTCACCGCCGTCGCGCTGGTGCTCATCACCTGCGTGGCGACCCTCGGCGTGCGCCCTGCCCTCATGATTGGCGCCTCGATCCCGATCTCGTTCATGATCGCCTTCCTCGTCACCGGCATTCTCGGCATGACGCTCAACATGATGATCATGTTCGGCCTCGTGCTCGCCGTCGGCGTGCTCGTCGACGATCCGATCGTGGTGGTGGAATACGCCGAACGAAAGCTGCAGGAAGGCGTCTCGAAGAAAGAGGCGTTCATCCTCGCGGCCCGCAAGATGTTCGTGCCCGTGGTGTCGGCAACCTTCACCACGCTCAGCGCCTTCGTGGTGCTGCTGTTCTGGCCAGGCATCATCGGCAAGTTCATGAGCTACCTGCCGATCATCGTGATCGTGGTCATGTGTGCCTCGCTGCTCTCGGCGCTGGTGTTCATGCCCATCATCGGCGCCATGATCGCCTCGTCGCATGTCGATGAGCACGAGAAGGCCAAGGCCGACGCGGTGATGTATCCGGACAAGTTCTCGCCCGAGAAGGTGCCCGGCGTTACCGGCTTCTACGTCCGCATGATGGCGCGCCTGCTCCACCATCCGCTCATCACCCTGCCGATCGGCTTTGCGATCGTCGTTGCGATCTTCATGTTCGCCCATCCCTCGGGCTTTGTGGCCTTCCCGGCCTCGGAAGCCGAACAGGGCCAGGTGAACGTGATTGCCCGCGGCAACTACTCGCCGGCTGAAATCCGCGACCTGATGGCGGAAGTCGAGACGCGCGTCCTCACCGTGCAGGGCGTCAAGGACTCGGTGATGCAGACCGGCGGCAGCAATGGCGGCTTCGGTGGCGGCGCCACCCCGCCCGACACCATCGGCACCCTGCAGCTGCAGCTGCAGGAATGGGCCGAGCGCGTGCCGGCCGAGCAGATCTTCAACGAGATCCGCGAAAAGGTCGCCGACATCCCGGGCCTCGAGATCCAGATCGCGGCGCAGGAAAACGGTCCGCCGGCGGGCAAGGCGATCAGCCTGCGCGTCGAGAGCCCGAACTACGCCGACCTCGCGCCGGTGGTGGCCAAGCTCCGCGACTATGTGGAGAACGACCTCGGCGACACGCTCGACGTGGAAGACGGCCGCCCCTCCCCCGGTATCGACTGGGAGATCACCATCGACCGCACGGCGGCTGCCAAGTATGGCATCGGCGTGCGCGAACTCAGCCCCTATGTGCAGCTCGTGACTTCGGGCGTGAAGATCGGCTCCTACCGTCCGGAAGACGTGACCGACGAACTCGATATCCGCGTTCGCCTGCCGCAGGACCAGCGGACCTTCGCCTCGCTCGACTCGCTGACCATCACCACGCCTTCGGGCCAGGTGCCGGTCTCCAACTTCATCACCCGCAAGGCGGTGCAGAAGGTCGCGACCATCGGGCGCTATGACGGGCTCTACTCGATGAGCGTCGCCGCCAACGTGGCGCCGGGCGTCGACAGCAACAAGAAGCTCGACCTGGTGAAGGCCTGGGAACAGGAGCAGATCAGGGCCGGCAACATTCCCGCGGGCACCCACATCGTCTACGGTGGCGCCGACGAACAGCAGGCTGAAACCGGTGCGTTCATCGGCAAGGCGTTCGTCATCGCCATGGCGATGATCGCGCTGATCCTGCTGCTCGAGTACAACAGCTTCTGGCAGGTGTTCGTCACCATCTCGACGGTCGCGATGTCGCTCGCCGGCGTGATGCTGGGCCTTGCGATCACCCAGACGCCGTTCTCGATGATCATGACCGGCCTCGGCATCGTGGCTCTCGCCGGTATTGTGGTGAAGAACGGTATCGTGCTCACCGACACCTACAACCACTACAACCGTGGTGATGGAGTGGAGCCGGTGAAGGCGATGCTGATCACCATCAGCCAGCGCGTTCGCCCGGTGCTGCTGACCGCTACCGTGACCGCGCTCGGCGTGATCCCGATGGCGCTCAACATCGAGTTCGACTTCATCGGCCGCGAAATCACGGTCGGCGGCCTCGCCGGCACCTGGTTCGTGGCCCTGTCGGAAGCGCTGGTGTCGGGCCTGTTCGTCTCGACCAGCCTGACGCTGATCCTCGTGCCGGTGATGATCACGGCCCCGAGCGTGGTGCGGAACGGCTGGCTCGGCCAGGCCGTCGGCAACATGTTTGCCGGCATGTTCCGCCGTCGCGGCAAGACCGTGGCGGTGACGCCCGACGGCCAGACGGTGGAAATCCCCGCCGACATCGACAGCTCCAAGCGCTTCATCAAGACCGAAGGCGGCGGACTGGTCGAAACCGAGCAGGATGGCGTGACGGTGGTGAGCCGCCAGGCTGCTGAATAAGCGGTTCTGCGCTGAGGAATTGAGAAGGCCCGCGGCGACGCGGGCCTTTTGTTTGTGGGTGCTCTAGTCCGCAGTGCGTGGGGCTCCCCCCTCCACCAGCTTCGCTGGTCCCCCTCCCCCGCAGGCGGGAGAGGTTCCGCGGTGGCACGATCGTGCCACAGCACTCCCCTGCCACTTGCGGGAAGGTATGGATGTGGCGCGATCGTGCCACGGGGCCTTCTCCCGCTTGCGGGGGAAGGTGCCCGATAGGGCGGAAGGGGGGAGCGGTGCGCACCCCGAGTAGGCGTCGGGGTTAGGTCGATGCCTTGGCGCGCCGATCATTGGGGCGATCGGTGGTTAGGCTGCGCGCCGCCTGCCACGCCAGGCCGATGGTGAGGGTGATGGTGACGCACAGCACGATCACCAGTCCCGACGGCTTTACCTGCATCGTCATCACCAGCCAGTTCAGGATCAGGGGGTGGACGAGGTAGGCGGTGAAGGTGGCTTTGCCGAGGGTGGAGATCCAGGGGGCGCGGAGGTCGAGGCGGGTGAAGAGGAGGACGACGGCTACCGAGTAGCCGAGGGTGGCGAGGGAGTAGTCGTGGCCCATGGGGTAGCGGCCGACGATGAAGTAGCCTTCGGCGACCTGGGCGAGCGCGAAGAGGATCGCGGCGGCGGTGATGCCCCAGAGCGGCACGGTGGCCAGCGCGTCGCGGTGGCGGCGGAGGAGGACGCCCACCGTCAGAAAGACCGGGCCGAAGAAGAGGCCGTTACGGTCCATCCAGAAGGGGAAACCGTGGCCGAAGAGCTGGTTGGCGTAGGCGCCGACGAGGGTGCCGCCGACGAAGAGGATCAGGGACAGGACCAGCGTCCAGCGCCAGCCGAGATAGCGGCCGGCAAGGCCGACCATGGCGGTGGAGACAACCAGCGCCGGAAGGAACCAGAGGTGGAAGGCGGGGCCGCCGGTCCAGAGGAGGAGCAGCAGGCCGGCGGGAGAATAGTCGATGGCGGGCTGATCGAGGTGCGGCAGCTGCTTCAGGAGGACGAAGATCGCGGTCCAGAGCAGGAAGGCCGGGAGTACGCGGCCGGCGACGCGGGCGGTGAGGCGCAGCGGGTGCGCCAGCTCATCGGGCTTCCAGAAATAGGCCGAGAGGATGAAGAAGGCGGGGACGGCGAAGCGGCTCAGTTCGTCGAGGACGAAGGCCAGCGCCTTGTTGTCGTTGAAGCCGCCACCGGCGACGTGGAGGGTGACGATGCCGGTGAGGCTGAGGACGCGGAGCGCGTCGAGGGAGGCGTTTCGTGAGGCGGGCATATAACGCTTGTCGACAGGGAGAGCTCGACGCCTAACGGGTCCGCAGGCGCCGAGGTTCCTATCGTAGCTTCACGTCAAATGCATCACCGCTTGCGGAGGCCGAAGCGCTCGGGGTGTTCGAAGGCAACGGCGAGGAAGAACGCGCCGGCGACCGAGATGGCGAGGAGCTCGGCGATCAGCAGCCAATCGTTGAGGCCGGGCCAGATCAGCCACAGCAGCACGCCGCCGACGATGAGGTTGCCGGCGCCCCACAGCACATTGTTGCTGGCGCTATCGAGACTGGGCGGACCACCGACGAAGGGCGTGGTGAAGCGATGGCCGGCAATGCCCTGGGTGAAATGCGGGATGCCGTTGGTCAGAAGCAGCGCCGCCGGAATAGCGACGAGGTAGTACCACCACATGGGGACGACTCCGGGAAAATTCCCCGGAGCTTGGCGCGGAAGCCCCCTGCCCTGCAAGCCGTGGCGGCCACCGGACAGCGGGCGACCGGCGCTTGAAAACCGACGCTTGCGCCCTACTCCGCCGCCGGCAGGCCGCGCTTGACGAAGGGGTCGTTGGCGACGCGGCGGGCCATTTCTTCCACTTCGCTCGCTTCGCGCTGGCGGTTCCACATGTTGGCGTAGAGGCCGGCGTGCTGGAGCAGCTGGATGTGGTTGCCGCGCTCGGCGATCTGGCCATCGCGCAGCACGATGATCTCGTCGGCGTTGACGATGGTGGAGAGCCGGTGGGCGATGACCAGCGTGGTGCGGTTGGCCGAGACGAGGTCGAGCGCTGACTTGATCTCTTCCTCGGTCTTGCTGTCGAGGGCGGAAGTCGCCTCGTCGAGGATGAGGATGGGCGGGCCCTTGAGGATGGTGCGGGCGATGGCAACGCGCTGCTTTTCGCCGCCACTGAGTTTTAGCCCGCGCTCGCCCACTTGCGTCTCGTAGCCCTTGGGCAGGCTCTTGATGAAGTGGCCGATCTGCGCGAGGTCGGCGGCGCGATAGACTTCCTCGTCGGTCGCGTCGGGGCGGCCGTAGCGGATGTTGTAGGCGATGGTGTCGTTGAACAGCACCGTGTCCTGCGGGACCATGCCGATGGCGGCGCGGAGCGAGCCCTGGGTCACATCGCGCAGATCCTGCCCGTCGATCGTCACCTTGCCTTCGATGACGTCGTAGAAGCGGTAGAGCAGCCGCGAGATGGTGGACTTGCCGGCGCCCGACGGGCCGACGACGGCGATTGTCTTGCCGGCGGGGACCTCGAAGCTGACGCCCTTCAAAATGGGGCGATCGGCGTCGTAGTGGAAATGCACATCCTCGAAGCGGATGACGGGGCCGGTGATGTTGAGCGGCTTCGCATCCGGCTTGTCCTGCACCTCGGGGGCCTTGTCGAGGAGCTTGAACATTTCCTCGATGTCGGTGAGGCCCTGGCGGATTTCGCGATAGACGAAGCCGATGAAGTTGAGCGGCCGGTAGATCTGCATCAGGAAGGTGTTGAGCAGGACGAAATCGCCGAGCGTCAGCTGCTTGTTCATCACCCCGTAGCCGGCCATCACGAGGATGATGACGGTGCCGGCGTAGAAGATGACCGCCTGGCCGAAGTTGAGGAAACCGAGCGAGCTCCAGATGCGGATGGCGCTCTTTTCGTACTTGGCCATCGAGGCGTCGAAGCGGGTAGCTTCCATCTTCTCGTTGGCGAAATACTTCACCGTCTCGAAGTTCAGGAGGCTGTCGATGGCCTTGCCGTTGGCGTCGGTGTCGCTCTCGTTCATGTCGCGGCGGATCGAGATGCGCCAGTTCGAGGCGGAAATCGTGAACCACATGTAGAGCCAGACGGTGACGACGAGCACGCCCAGATAGCTCACGCCGAAGAAGACGATGAAGATGACCGCCGCGATGGCGAACTCGACGAAGGTCGGCGCCGTGTTGAGCATGGTGAAGCGGACGATCGCCTCGATGCCCTTGGTGCCGCGCTCGATGACGCGGCTGAGCCCGCCAGTGCGGCGGGAGAGATGGAAGCGGAGCGACAGGCGGTGCAGGTGCTCGAAAGTCTGGAGCGCGAGCTTGCGCACGGCGTGCTGGCCGACCGAGGCGAAGAGCACGTCGCGCAGTTGCTGGAAGCCAGCATCGATGACGTTGCCGACGCCGTAGGCGACCACCAGTACGATGGGGATGGCGATGCCCATCACCAGCGTGTTGTCGGGCGAGGTGCCATCGAGCGTGTCAATGATGCCCTTGTAGGCGAAGGGGACGAGCGTGGTCGCGACCTTCGAAACCAGCAGCGCGCCGATGGCGAGGATCACCCGGAACTTCAGGTCCGGCCGATCCGAGGGCCACATATATTGCCAGAGGTTGGCGACGGTGCGCCCGAGATTGGCTTCCTCTGCGTCCACCGTGGGACGCTTCGGAGCCTCGCCTTGAGAAGCCATTTCAGACCAGTTCTTTGACGGGTGCAGGATCTGCGGCGAGGCCGCTGAAGAGGCCGGAGCAGGCCATTCCGAACTGCGACAGACGATCCGTTCGCAGCTTGTAGCAGTTACGCGTGCCCTTGGCCTCGCGGACCACGAGCCCGGCATCGAGCAGCACCTTGATGTGCTGGCTGACGGTAGACTGGGCGAGCGGCAGCATCTGCGTCACGTCGGTGCAGCAGCAGTCGCTCTCGCGCTGGGCGAGGATGCGCAGGATCGAGAGGCGCACGGGGTGGCCGAGCGCGCGCATCAGGTTGGCGATGTCGTCGTCCAGCATCGGGTTCATCGTCAAAGAGCGATAAAAGAAGGGGTGGACGAACGCAAGGCAAAACGACCTGCCCAACGAGGCAGTTGTGGGCGCAAGGTTGACGAACGGAGGGGCGGGTTCGGGCTAGAGGAAGCCGAGCACGCGGGAGTAACGGCGGTTGCCGATGCGGGCCCGGAGGTCGTCGGCGACGGGCTCGAAAATCGGCCCGCAGGCGATCTGCTGGATGCGGGCGCTGGTGCCGACATTGACCTCGATGGTGACCGGCCGGCCGGCGGTATCGATGGCGACGTCCCAGGAGGCGAGGTCGATCCACGGGGTCTGCGCGTGGGCGGCCACCATGGCGTCGCAGGCGGCGGCGAAGCCGGGGATTTTGCGCGCGGCGAAGAGCAGGCCGTTGTCGGGGTGGGCCTCGAGCCTCGTCAGCGGATCGTTCTTGTAGGCATCGGCGCGCAAGGCACCGCGGTCGATGTCGACGCCGCAGAATATGCCGCCGGCATTCACCCGGCGTTGCGCCCGGCCGACGCGGAGGAAGCTGCCGAGGTGCAGGACCTCGCCGGTCAGCTTGCGATAGGTGGTGATGCGCAGGGTGTTGACCGAACCGGCGTTGAGCACGGCGAGATCGCGATGCTGCGCCACCGGCAGCTGGATGATCGCATCGGTGCGACCGGGCAGCATGTCGGCAAGCTTGGCGGCCTCGAAGAAGGCAACGTCCTTGCTGCTGCCGCTGACGCGCGTCGGCTTGATGATGAGCTCGGTGGTGGACGTAAGCTGGCGGACCAGATCGGCGGCAGTGGCCGGCCGGTAATGCGGATCGAGCAGGCGGCCGTTCATCAGGCGGCCGATGGTGACCGGCAGCGGCGGCCAGCCCTCGATGCGGTCGAAATGGTTCTTGTCGGCCAGGATGGCGGTGCGGCCGGGCGGGTTCAGGTGCGGCAGCACCAGGGCGTAGAGGATGTCGTCGGGCAAGTAGTAGGGCGAGACGCGGCCGGTCGCGCGGACGAGCATTTCGTGCCAGCGCAGGTCGCGATAGCCGCGCACGAGGCTGGTGAGGAACGCCAGCGCTTCCTTCTGCGTCGCCGCGTCGAGACCGGGATTGGGTCCGGGGGGCTGCTCGGCAATGGTCTGCCGGTGCATGCGGGCGAGCCGCCACGTGTAGTAGCGCTGCCTGCCCTGGGCCAGCACTGGCCTCAGCCGTTCGATGATCGCCACGCCCACATCCCCTGCCCCACAAATGCGTAGTTTATGGCGAGGCGAAGGGCAACGGGCCGGTTCAGTCGTCGTAAACCAGCGGAAGGTCGAAGACCTGGCCTGGGTAGATCTTGCCCGGGCGGGCGATCAGTTCGCGGTTGGCGCGGAAGATGGTGCGGTAGCGGATGCCGAGGCCGTAATAGCGGTGCGCGATGTCCCACAGGGTGTCGCCGCGGCGGATGATCGCCTTGCCCGAGACGAACCGCCCTGCCCCCGGATCGCCGATGGGGAGAGCGCGCAGCACGGTGATGTCGGCGGCGGCCTCGATGGTGGGCAGGGTGAAGTGCGCGAGGATGGCGGGGGATTTCGGCAGGGCGCTGAGGTTCACCACGGCGTCGTCGGAGGGGGCGCCGGTGGTGAGGGTGGTGGTGTCGGGGGACGCGGGCGGCGCGAGGATTGTGACGGAAGAGCTTTCGCCGGCAGGGGTGACGGGGGCGATTTCGGGGATGGCCTCTGGCTCGGCGGCGGCTTCCGGCTCAGCGACGGGCGTCAGAGGATCGGGGCGCTCCTCGGATGGCATGAACGAGAAGTCGTCTGCCGGCACCGCTTCGGGCTCGACGGTCGCGGGTGGCTCGGCGGTGGCGGGCATCGCTGCGGCGGGCTCGGCGGGGCGCTGGAACTCGACCTTGGCTTCGCCGATGACTTTGCCGGTGAGTGGGTCGAGGGCTTCGACCTTCAGGGTTTGGCTCGGTGAGGTTAGGAGGCCGGTGCCTTCGACCAGCCAGCGGCCGCCTTCGACCGGGCTGACGCCGGCGACGATGCCATCGATATAGAGCCGCATGGTGGCGCCGACCGGGCCGTTGCCGGCGATGAAGTTGCCCTCACCGTCGATCTCGACCGCATCGATGGTCGGGGTGAGCACGGGGGCAACCGCGGCCGGCGGGGCGGGGTCGGTGGGTACGACCGGGTCGACGGCGGCGACGGTGAGATCGGGCGGCGGCGTGGTGGGTAGCGCCGGGGTGGCGGGCAGCACGAAGTCCGGAGCCGGGGTGGCTTCGGCTGGAGGCTCGACCGGCGGAGCGGGTTCGGCGGGCACGACCGCAGCGACAGTCAGATCAGGCGGTGGCGTGGTGGGCAGCGCCGGGGTGGCCGGCGGCACGAAGTCGGGAGCCGCTGCGGCTTCGGGCAGTGAGACGACCGAGGGGGCGGTTGGTACCGGGCCGGGCAGTTCGGGGGCATCGCTGGCCACGGACACGGCGATCTGGGCCTTGGCGACGAGATCGGGGGGCGGCGTGGTTGGCAGGTCGGGAGGCGTGGGGAGAGTGAAATCGGCGGCTGGTTGTGGCGCGACGGGAGCCGCGACCTGCAGGTCGGGCGGAACGCCGTCGACTGTGATCGCGGGTGCGGGCAGGACGAAGTCGGCCGCTTCGGGCTCGACGATTGCGGCCAGTGCGATGGTTTCGGGGGCTGGCGCGGCGTCGACTTGCTCCTCGGTGGCGGGCTCGACGATGGCGGGCGCTGCCTCGGGCTCGGTCGCGACGGGAGGCGGCGCGACGGCCTGCGGTGGCGCGGCGATGGCCGGCGTCTGCGGCTTCTCGGTCACCGGCGGCGCCAGCGAGCGGCTGGGCTCGGGCGTCGATGGGACCGCGGGAGCTTCAGCGACCTGCAGCTGGGGTGCGGGCACGGCGGCCTGCGGCTCGGGCGTTGCCGGGCTTGCAATCACCGCGACGGCCGGTGTCTGCGGAGCCGCCACGGCAGGGACCGGCGTCTCATCTGGCTCCAGCCCCAGGTCGAACTTGTCGTCGACGATGCTGCGCAGGCAGCCCCAGAGGCCGCGGGTGTCGCCGTTGCAGGCGTCGAGCGCCGGAATCCCCACCACCGCCAGCATGGCGAGCAGGGTCGCCCCCGCGGCCCCGAGGGTCAGCAGCAATGGTCCGCGATCGACAAGCTTGGGCAGGCACGCCTCCAGCTACCGAGGCTTGCCCAACCCTGATGTCGCTTTCAGGCTGCCTCGGTTTTCATCAATTTATAGGTAATCGACTCGTAAAGCGCCTCAAATGAGGCGTCGATGATGTTGGGGGAAACGCCGATCGTGTACCAGCGCTCACCGGTACCATCGCGGCTCTCGACCAGTACACGGGTGACCGCGCCCGTGCCGCCGTCGAGAATACGGACCTTGAAGTCGACCAGTTCGAGGTCGGCGATTCGCTCCGAAAAGACGCCGAGATCCTTGCGCAGCGCGAGGTCGAGGGCGTTGACCGGGCCGTTGCCTTCGGCGACCGACATGAAGCGCTCGCCGCCGATGACGATCTTCACCACGGCTTCCGTCACGGTGATCTGCTCGCCGCGCGAATTGTGCCGGCGCTCGACGCTGGTGCGGTAGCTTTCCACATCGAAAAACTGCGGCAGGGTGCCGAGCATTTCGTGGGCGAGGACGACGAAGCTCGCATCGGCGCCGTCGTAGGAATAGCCGGCGGCCTCGCGCACCTTCACTTCGCGCAGCAGGCGGTCGATGCGCGGATCGTCCTTGGCGAGGTTGATGCCGCGCTTGCCGAGCGCCGCGAGCAGGTTGGATTTGCCGGCCTGCTGGCTCACCATGATGTTGCGCTCGTTGCCGACGCTTTCGGGCGGCACGTGCTCGTAGGTGGAAAAATCCTTGGCCAGCGCCGAGGCATGGATGCCGGCCTTGGTGGCAAAAGCGGCCGTGCCGACATAGGGCGACTGGCGCGAGGGCGCACGATTCAGCAGCTCGTCGAAGGCGCGGGCGACCTTGGTGAGGCCGGCAAGCTGCTCGGTGGAGACGCTGAGCTCGAAGCGGTCGGCAAAGGCCGGCTTCAGCATCAGGGTGGGGATCAGGGTCACGAGGTTGGCGTTGCCGCAGCGCTCGCCGATGCCGTTGAGTGTGCCCTGGATCTGGCGGACGCCGGCATTTACCGCGGCGAGCGTGTTGGCCACGGCCTGCCCGGTATCGTCATGGGCGTGGATGCCGAGGCGATCGCCGGGCGCGACGCGGCGCACCTGCCGCACGATCTCGTCGATCTCGGACGGCATGGTGCCGCCATTGGTGTCGCAGAGCACCACCCAGCGCGCGCCGGCGGCGAGCGCCGTCTCGATGAAGCGCAGGGCGTAGGCCTTGTCGTGCTTGAAGCCATCGAAGAAGTGCTCGCAATCGACCAGCGTCTCCTTGCCGGCCGCCACGGCGGCTTCGACGGTTTCGCGCAGGTTCTCGAGGTTTTCCTCGCCGGTGATGCCGAGCGCGACTTCCACCTGATGCGAGGACGACTTGCCGACGAAGCAGGCCGCGTCCGACACGGCGTTCAGCGTCGCCTGCACGCCGGGGTCGTTTTCGACCGACCGCCCTGCCCGCTTGGTCATGCCGAAGGCGGTGAAGGTGGCGTCGCGGGTGCGCGACTCCATGAAGAACTGGTCGTCCACCACGTTGGCGCCGGGATAGCCGCCCTCGATGTAATCGACGCCAATCTGCTCGAGCAGGCGGACGACCGAAATCTTGTCCTCGAGGGAGAACTCAATGCCGGCGGTCTGCGCACCGTCACGCAGGGTGGTGTCGAAGATGTAGAGGCGCTCTTTTGGCATGCTCGGTACTCAGTGATGCGGGGGCCACTCGGCCGTGTCGTGGTCGGGGTGCTGGCGGTTGGAGGCACTAATTCGTGCAAGCCGGTTTTCCGGATCGACCGAATAGGTCGGGGTGTCGCCGGGCAGTTCGCCAATATGGGCGTACCAGCCGACGCGGCTCTCGTTGCCGTACTGGATCACCGGCGGCACCCGGTCGGGCTCGTCGAACGTGCCCGAGAGCACGCCGATATCGGGCGCCCACGGGTAGTCGAAGATCAGCGGCGTGCCGCAATCGCGGCAGAAGCCGCGATTGGCGAGGTCGGAGCTCTTGAACCAGCTGATCTCGCCGCGGGTGACGTGGAAGTTCACCTTCTCGACCGGGCAGATGACGGCAAATGGCCCACCCACGGCCTTCTGGCACATGCGGCAGTGGCAGACATGGACGTTGTCGGGCTGCTGGTCGACCCGGTAGCGCACGGCGCCGCACTGGCAGCCGCCGGTCAGATGCACCTCAGCCATGGGGCACCGGCCATACGTCGGTGTCGTGGTCGGGGTGTTGGCGGTTGGACGAGCGGATGGAGGTGGCCCAGTCCGCGTCGTTCGAGGCTTCGGTGGTGCCGATCTGCTCGGCGCCGGGCAGCGGGCGGAGGTCGGGGTGGCGGCCTTCGAGGCCCATCTCGTAGAGGATGGGGATGAGGTGGGGCTCATCGAACGCGCCGATCGACATCGAGACATGCGGACCGCCGACCGAGCGGTAATAGAGCGGCGTGCCGCAATCCTTGCAGAAGCCGCGCGCCGCCTTGTCCGAGCTCTGGAATTCGCTCGGGGCGCCGCGCGTCCAGGTCAGGTGCTCATGGCGGATGCCAACGAGGTCGGCGAACATGTTGCCCGAGGCCTTCTGGCACATGCGGCAGTGGCAGAAATGCGGGTTGTCGCGCAGCTCGGTGGCATGGAAGCGCACGGCGCCGCACTGGCAGCCGCCCGAATATTCGCGGAAACGGTAGCTCTCGTCCTGCGTGTCGGTCATCAGGTTCCCCTCGCTCAGATGAAGTCGCTGCCGGCGAAGCGGTCGGTCGCCTCGATCAGGTGATGCAGGATGCCCGGCTGGCTCAGCGCGTGGCCTTCGCCCTCGACCATGATCATCTCGGCCTCGGGCCAGGCGGTGTGGAGATCCCATGCCGTCTGCGGCGGGCAGGCAATGTCGTAGCGGCCCTGGACGATGACGCCCGGGATATCGCGCAGCAGCCCGGCGTTCCTGATCAGCTGGCCCTCGTCCATCCAGCCGGCATGGACGAAATAGTGGTTCTCGATGCGGGCGAAAGCGAGCGCGTATTCATCGCCGTAGAAGGCGTTGCTCACACCCGGATCGGGCAACAGGGTGATAGTTTCGCCCTCCCACTTGGCCCAGGCGAGCGCCGCGGCCTGCCGGGTTTCGCGGTCGGCGCTGGTCAGCCGCCGGCGATAGGCGCCGATCATGTCGTCGCGCTCTGCGGGCGGGATGGGAGCGATGAAGCGCTCCCACTTGTCGGGGAACATCAGGCTCGCGCCGTGCTGGTAGTACCAGAGCAGCTCCCAGCGGCGCAGGGTGAAGATGCCGCGCAGGATCAGCTCGGTGACGCGGGTCGGGTGGGTCTGGGCGTAAGCGAGCGCCAGGGTGGAGCCCCAGGAGCCGCCGAAGACCTGCCATTTGTCGACGCCCACCATCTCGCGCAGCTTCTCGATATCGGCGACGAGGTCCCAGGTGGTGTTGCCCTCGAGTTCGGCGAAGGGTTTCGACTGGCCGCAACCGCGCTGATCGAAGAGCAGCACGTCGTAGCGGGCCGGGTCGAAGACGCGGCGCTGGTTGGGCGAGAGGCCGCCGCCGGGGCCGCCATGGAGGAACACCGCAGGCTTGGCGCCCGGCGTGCCGACGCGCTCCCAGTAGATGGAATGGCCGCCGCCGACATCGAGGTGGCCCGACGCGTAGGGTTCGATCTCGGGGTAATAGGTGCGGAGCGTGGTCAACTGATGTTGCCTCCGGCCGGGGGCCAGGTCTCGGTGTCGTGGTCGGGGTGCTGGTGGGAGACGATGCTCGCCTTGAAGGCCGTCCAGGCAGGCGGCTCGACGAAGATCTCGAGCTCGGACAGGCGATCGAAGAAGGGCAGCTTGCCCTCGAGATTGACCTGCACGACCGGGGCGGCACTGGTCGGATCATCGAAGGCGGCGATCGAGAGTTCGACCTGGCCGGGCGGCAGGCCTTCGAGCTGCTCGAACGTCAGGGGCGTGCCGCAATCGCCGCAGAAGCCGCGCCGGATCTTGTTCGAGCTCAGGAAATATTTGAGCGCGCCGCGCGTCCATGTGACGTCGCGGCCGGTGACATAGGCGCCGACGAACCCGCCGGTCGCCTTCTGGCACATGCGGCAATGGCAGATCGAGGCACGCCCGAGGCTTGCAGCGCGAAACCGTATCGCGCCGCACTGGCAGCCGCCGGAAAACGGGCCGCTGACGTCATTCTGGGGCATGGCAGACCGCTTCGATATTGTGCCCATCCGGATCGCGGACGAAGGCGGCGTAATAGGTCGGATGGTAGTGGGCGCGGAGCCCGGGCGCGCCGTTATCGGTGGCGCCCGCCGCCATGGCCGCGGCGTAGAAAGCGTCGACGGCGGCACGATTGGGCGCGCTGAAGGCGAGGTGCATGCGCCCACCGGTCAGCTGGCCACCATCGCCGATCCACAGGAACGGCATGTCCGACCCGAGCCCCGAGGTGTTGCCCTCATCACCCTCGAACTTCATCAGGGTGGTGATGCCGAGAGGCGCCAACGCCGCCTCGTAGAAGGCGAGGGATTTGCGGTAATCGGCGGTGGAAATGGCGACGTGATCGAGCTTGGTCATCGGTGGTCTCCCTCGGGTTAAAATGTCGGCACGGGTATCTCAGTCAGACGAGTCGGACGCTCACCGCTTCATCTCCCACTTCGTCGCGCGCTGGCCGTCTTCGTCCTTGTAGTCCATCAACTGGACGCCCTTGGCCAGCAACTCGGCGCGGATGGCGTCGGCTTCGGGGAAGTTGCGGGTGTTGAGGGCGACGAGGCGGCGGTTGACGGCTTCTTCGATGTCGACCGAGGCGTCGGCGGAGAGGGCGGCGGGTTGCAGGAGGGAATCGAGGCCGAAGCCGAGGAACTCCAACGTGGCGCCCAACGTGTCGGCGGCGACCTGCTCGGTGCGCGCTTCGCGGGCGAGCGCGTCGAGCGCCACCGAGGCGCGGTGGAAGTTGAGGTCGTCGGAGAGGGCTTCGATCACCGGTTCGGCCGGGGGCGTGACGGCGCCCTTGGTGGCGTCGGCGGCGGCGCGTTGCCAGTCGCGGAGCTTGTTTTCGGCCTCGTCGAGGCGCTTCACCGAGAAGTCGATGGGCTCGCGGTACTGGGTCATCAGCATGGCGAGGCGCAGCACTTCGCCCGGCCATTTGCGGCCGCCGAACTTTTCGGTTTCAAGCAGTTCGTGGATGGTGATGAAGTTGCCGAGCGATTTCGACATCTTCTGGCCTTCGACCTGCAGGAAGCCGTTGTGCAGCCAGTAGTTCGCCATCGTGTGCGTGCCGTGGGCGCAACGGGACTGCGCGATCTCGTTCTCGTGGTGCGGGAAGATGAGGTCGAGGCCGCCGGCGTGGATGTCGAAGACCTGGCCGAGATAGCGCTCGGACATGGCCGAGCACTCGATGTGCCAGCCGGGGCGGCCGCGGCCCCAGGGCGAGGGCCAGCCGGGTTCGGTGTCGCTTGACTGCTTCCAGAGGACGAAATCGGCCGGGTTCTTCTTGTGAGCCTCGACGGCGACGCGGGCGCCGGCGACATTGTCCTCGAGGTTGCGACCCGAGAGCTGGCCGTAATCGGGCATGGAATCGACGGCGAACAGCACTTCGCCGGCCGCTTCATAAGCGTGTTGCGACCCGATCAGCGAGGTGATGAGGGACTGCATCTGCGGGATGTTGTCGGTCGCCCGCGGCTGCACCGTCGGTTCGAGGGCGCCGAGCGCCTTGGTGTCCTTCTGGTACTGGTTCGCCGTGGTTTCGGTGACCTTGCGGATCGCCTCGTTCAGCTCGAGGCCGGGGAAATCGCGCACGGCCCGCGCGTTGATCTTGTCGTCGACGTCGGTGATGTTGCGCGCATAGGTGACGTGCTCCTCGCCATAGAGGTGACGGAGCAGGCGGAACAGCAGGTCGAAGACGATCACCGGCCGGGCGTTGCCGATATGGGCATAGTCGTAGACGGTCGGCCCGCACACATACATGCGCACGTTGTCGGGATCGATGGGGGCAAAAGCCTCCTTCGTCCGGGTCAGCGTGTTGTGGAGCCGAAGAGTCCGAGTGTCGCCCAAAGCCATAGTCCCTCGCATGCGTGTCGTCGCGCGGCGCGGTTTCTTCTGGGTCGAGAAGTCAGGAGAATGAAGAAAACCACACCGCCAGCAATTGCCTAGCGGATAATAATCGAGCCCGTAATGCAGCAGATCGCGACGGCGGTTTTCATGGCCGGCAAAATGGCTGGGCCGCGGACAAAAAGCAAGGGGCGCCGAAGCGCCCCCAATTCCGTGGTTACTGAGCGGGCGCCGGAGCCGGATCGGCGGGGGCTGCCGGATCAGCCGGAGCGGCAGCCGGGTCGGCGGGCGCTGCCGGATCGGCAGGAGCCGGATTGGCCGGCGGCACCATCAGCGACATGATCTCAGGGGTGGAGTAGCAGGCGTTGAGCACATCGCGCGCCTTGTCTTCCACCGCCTGGTAATTGCCGTGGGCCGCGTGGGCTTCGTCGGTGCCTTCGCCGCGCAGGTCCGCTGCGAGGATATCGACATCCTTCTGCGGCTGATCCTTGAAGCCGGTATCGAGGCAGGCGCAGAGCGGCGTGAGGATCGTGGCCGGATCCGTCCCCTCGGGCACGTCGCCGAGCAGGAAAGCCGAAGCGCCGGCGCAGGCCGTATCGAAGGCGGCCATGTCAGCGGGCGTCGTCGCATCCTGCGCGTGGGCGGCGGGCATCACGGCGAGGACTGAGGCCGCGAGCAGGGCGGCCAAGGCAAAGCGGGACATCGTTTACTCCTTTGTGCGGCGCACCTGCCGGCACGCGGGACTTATAGCACCTCAAACGCAAAAGGCGGCCCGAATGGGGCCGCCCTCCGTCGAAGTCTGTGCAGAAACGCGCCGTTAGCTGGCGCGGAACTGCTGGTGGCACTGGCCGCAGAGGCCGCCGAGCGCCTTGATCGAAGCGCCGTAGGCAGCCGCATCGCCGGCTTCGGCGGCGGCCTTCATGGCGGTGGCGTTGACGACGCCCTGCTTCAGGTAGCCCTGGAAGGTGTCGAGGTTCTGCCAGATCTCGGGCTTGGCTTCCGAGCCCTTCACAGTGTCCGACCCTTCCGGGAACAGCACGGTGAGGTTGGAGAAATCGGCGATGAGCGTTTCGGCGGCCTTGACGGCGTCGGCGCCCGAGAGCGTGCCGGCGGTCTTCAGCGTGGCGCCATTGGTCTTCATCAGTTCCTGGCGCTTGGCCACCATGTCCTCGACCGACAGGCTCGACAGCGCCGGATCGGGCGTGATGACGACGTCCTGCGCGAACGAGGTGAAGGCCGCCGCGCCGAGCGCGAGAGCCACGGCAGCGGTGATGGCGAGTTTGTGGAGAGGCATCGTAATAACTCCGGACTTTCTCGAGGTGGGGAGCAGGGTGACGCTTTTTTCACCAGCAGCGACAGCTACTTGGCAAGATGCGGGGTTGAGCCTAGCCGGGCCGGACGGGGCGCGACAGGGGGTTAACATCACGGAGCGGCATAAATTCCATCACGGCTCGGTTATCCCGTTGCCGGCACGGTGGAACCGCGAACCGCACATTAATGTTTGTGGCTGCTGATGAGGGATGTCGCGGTTTGGGCGCAAACCAGCGATACTAGGGCGATAAAGGACCCGGTTCACAACTCTATGCATTTCGTCCAGCGATATTTGCTGCAGGCTTTCGTGCTGCTCGTGGCGGCCTTTGCCGGGTTGGCCTTCGACATCTCCGACGCCTATGCCCAATCGAACGCCTGCGCGCGGCTGCAGGCGAGCCTCCAGACGCTCGACCGCAATTCGGATTTCCGCGATTCCCGCGGCAACTCGCAGCAGCTGAAGCAGGCGCAGCGCGACGTGCAGCGCGCCGAAAGCTCCTATGTGCGCGAGGGCTGCAACGACGACGCCAAGGCGGGCCGCAAGCTCAATGCCCAGTGCCGGCAGATCGCCAAGCGCGTGCTCGATGGGCGCGAAGCGGTGAAGGAGCTGCAGAGCACGGTCGATACCGGCGATGCGGTGGCCTCGCAGCGCGAAGCGATCCTCCAGGAAATGTCGCGCTTCGACTGCCAGGACGGCTCGCGCGTCAACGACAACCGCAATCGCGGCGACCGCGGCAACCTGTTCGAGCAGCTGTTCGATGTGTTCACCAGCGACGGCAATGACGGTGAAGGCGGGGTGCGCGGCGACGAGTTCAACCCCTATGGCGACTACCACACGGTGCGGACGCTCTGCGTGCGCAAGTCCGACGGGTTCTACTGGCCCATCAGCTATTCGACGCTGATCGACTACGTGGCCAACGATGCCGAGCAGTGCCGCGCCATGTGCCCTACCCTCGATGTCGACCTCTACTATTACGACAATCCCGGGCAGGAGCCCGAGCAGATGGTCAACCAGTATGGCGAGCAGTACACGGCCCTGCCCAACGCCTTCAAGTTCCGCACCGAATTCGACGAAACCAGCAAGTGCAACCAGCAGGTGGCGGGCGGGCAGGTGAGCGTCGCGACGCTGGCCGATGGCAGTACGCGCGCCATGGTGACATACGAGGACGCGACCTTCCCGCTGCCGGTGCGCGATCCGCGCAATATCACGACGTTCGTCGCGGCCCCGGCGGCGGTAGCCGAGGCACAGGTGACCTATGTCGACGTGCCGCTGCCGCGTCCGCGTCCCGCCGCGCCGGGTGAAACGCCGGTGGTGGTCGCGGTGCCGGTGGCACCGGCTGTCGCGACGAGCGACCCCGAACGGGTGGTCAGCATTGGCGGCAAGCGCGTCAGGGTAGTCGGTCCAGTGACGCCTTACGCCCAAGTAACGGCAGCAGGGACTTGAGTTCGGGCCCCTGCTCGCGGCCGGTCAAAGCCAGCCGCAGCGGGTGGAACAGCCCCCTGCCCTTGCGGCCGGTCTTTTCCTTCAGCGCAGTGGTCCAGGCGGACCAGGTGGTCTCGTCGAAGGGTTCGGCGGGGAGCAGTTCCTTCGCAATCGCGAGATAGTCGCGATCCTCGTCTGCAACGACGGGGGTGACCGGACCGCTCACCAGCGTCGCGAGATCGGCGATGTCGCCGAAGGTGGCGAGGTTGCCGCGCAGGGCCAGCCACAGGGGCTCCGAGGCGAGGCCGAGGGCGTCGAGCCGGGGCTTCGCCGCATCAAAGGGCATGGCGTGAAGGATGCGGGCGTTGAGGCTGTCGAGCTCGGCCGGATCGAAGCGGGCGGGCCCGAGCGAGACGTTGCTGAGATCGAAGGCCTGCGCGATCGCCGCGAGGTCCGGATAGGGCTCGAGCGAGAGCGACGTGCCGGTGAGCACTGCCATGATGTCGACGGCCATCGCCTCGTAGCCGGCCTCGCGCAAATCCTGCAGCGAGAGCGAGCCGAGGCGCTTGCTGAGGCCCTCGCCTTCGGCGCCGGTCAGCAGGTTGTGGTGGGCGAAGAACGGCACGTGACCGCCCAGCGCCTCGAAGATTTCGATCTGGGTGCCGGTGTTCGACACGTGGTCCTCGCCGCGGATCACGTGGGTGATCCTGAGGTCGATGTCGTCGACCACCGAGGGCAGCGTGTAGAGGTAGCTGCCATCGGCGCGGATCAGCACCGGGTCGGACATGGACGCGGTGTTGACCGTCTGCGGGCCTTTGATCAGGTCGTCGAACTGGACCGGGCGGCCATCGAGCTTGAAGCGCCAGTGGGGCTTGCGGCCCTCGGCCTCGTATTTCGCCTTCTGCTCGGGCGTGAGGTTCAGCGCGGCGCGATCATAGACGGGCGGGCGGCCGAGCAGCCGGGCCCGGGCGCGCTTGCCTTCGAGCTCCTCCTCGGTCTCGTAGGCTGGGTAGAGGCGGCCAGAGGCGATGAGCCGGTCGCGGGCATTGTCGTAGAGCGCGGTGCGGTCGGACTGGCGGTACTTTGCGTCCGGGGTGATGCCGAGCCACGCGAGGTCCGTCTCGATGCCGCGGGCGAATTCTTCGGTCGAGCGGGCACGGTCGGTGTCGTCGAGGCGCAGGATGTACTGGCCGGAGCGGGCCTTGGCGAAGAGCCAGTTCAGCAGGGCTGGGCGGGCATTGCCGAGGTGGAGGCGGCCCGTGGGCGATGGGGCGTAGCGGACGATGGGGGTGGTGGTCATGGGGTGCTGCGTACCCCCTCCCTAGCTGCGCTAGGCGCTGAAGCGCCAAGCTGCGCTACCCTCCCCGCAAGGGGGAGGGTGGAGATGGAACCGTGAAAGCAGTGGGGGGCACCCACCTCCCCCCTCGCGGGGCAGGTAGTGCAGCTTGGCGCTCCAGCGCCTAGCGGAACTAGGAGGGGGGTGACAGCCACGCTGGTCACTCCAACCCCTTGCTGTCGATCTTCGCCGTCCCGCCCACAGCCGTATGCACATCGCGATAGCCGTTGGTGATCGGATACCTCCGCCCCAGCCCGAACGCCTTGCGGGTAATTTTCACCCCCGGGGCCGACTGGCGGCGCTTGTATTCGGCCAAATTCGTCAGCCGCTCGATGCGCTGCACCAGCGCCAGGTCGAAGCGGCCTTCGCCTTTCGCCACGATCTCGGCCAGCGACAATTCCTTCTCCACCAGCCCCGACAGGATCTCGTCCAAAATCGGGTAAGGCGGCAGCGAGTCCTGGTCTTTCTGGTTCTCGCGCAGCTCGGCGGTGGGGGCCTTGTCGATGATGTTCTGGGTGATGACTTCGCCCGAGGGCCCGAGGCAGTCGGCCGGCTTGTGCTTGTTGCGCCAGTCGGCGAGCTCGTAGACACGCATTTTCAGCATGTCCTTGATCGGGTTGAACCCGCCATTCATGTCGCCATAAATCGTGGCGTAGCCCACTGCCATCTCGGACTTGTTGCCGGTGGTGAGGAGCAGGCCGCCGAGCTTGTTGCTGACCGCCATGAGGTACACGCCGCGCATGCGCGACTGGATGTTCTCCTCGGTGAGGTCCGGCCCCTTGTTGCCGAACACCGGGGCGAGTTCGGCCAGCGCCGCCTCGACCGGGTTGCCGATCGACACGACGTCGTACTTCACCCCTAGCCGCCGGGCGCAATCCTCGGCGTCGACCAGCGATTCTTTCGACGTATAGCGATAGGGCAGCATCAGGCAGTGGACGCGGTCGGCGCCGATCGCATCGACCGCCATCGCCGCCACCACCGCGCTGTCGATGCCACCCGAAAGGCCGAGCAGTACGCGCTTGAAGCCGTTCTTTTCGACATAGTCGCGCAGGCCCAGCACGCAGGCGCGCCACGGCGCTTCGTCGACCGACGAGAGCTGCTCGACGCGATCGTCGCTCGAGCGCCAGCCATCGGGGGTGCGCTGCCAGTTCGAGATCAGCAGCTCGGGCTCGAAGCTTTTCGCCTGCACGACGAGGCGGCCGCCGGGCTCGACGGCGAAGCTCGCGCCGTCATAGACCAGCTCGTCCTGGCCGCCGACCTGGTTGAGGTAGAGCAGCGGCACGTTGTCCTCGGCCACGCGGTCGCGCACCAACTTGTAGCGGGTGGCCTGCTTGTTGCGCCAATAGGGCGAGCCATTGGGGCAGAGCAGCAGGCGCGCGCCATTGTCGACGAGGTGGGCGCAGACGTCGGGGTGCCAGATATCCTCGCAGATCGGAATGCCGATCGAGACGCCCTTGATCGTCACCGGCTCCTGCAGCTCGGCCCGCTCGAAATAACGCTTCTCGTAGAAGATATCGTCGTTGGGCAGCTCGCGCTTGTAGCGGCGGGCGACCACCTCGCCATTCTCGCAGACGAGCACGGCATTGAAGAGCCGGCCACCATCCTGCCAGACCGTCGGCATGATGGCGGTGACATTGGTGCCGGCGGTCGCGCGGGCGAAATCCTCGGCCGCTTCCATCGCGTCCGCCACGAAGCGCGGCTTGAACAGCAGGTCATCGGGGAAATAGCCGGTGATGAACAGCTCGGAAAAGAGCAGGATATCGGCCTGCCGGTCGGCCGCCTGCTTCAGCGTGTCTTTGGCCAGCGCCAGGTTCTGCGCGATGGCGCCGACCGTGGGGTTGAGCTGGGCGAGCGCAATGCGAAGTCGATCGGTCACGGGAGATGTCCGCCGGTTAGAACGCGGCGAGACTTAACTGCTCCCCCCTCGCTGAGCAAGGCGGGAGCAGGTCGCAGTGGGCTAGCCGGAAGCCGCTATGCTCAGAACGAATAGGCGACTTCGGCGAGAATGCCGTAGCGGAAGAACGAGAAGTCGCGGTTGGGCAGGTTGTTCAGATCGCTCTCGATCTTGGTCACTACCGGGGCGGTCTCGTAGTCCGGGTCGGCGTCGTTGTTCTCGGGGTCGGTGATGCTGGCATAGGTGCCCTTCGCATCGGCCGTGCCCTGCACATACCAGGCGCGGCCACCGAGGCGGAACACCAGGTTTTCGGTGGGGTGGAAGCCGATGAAGGCTTCGGCCATGCCGCCATAGCCCCAGGTGTCGATGTCGGACGTCACGTTGTAGATGGTCGCGACATTGCCGGTCTGGTCGGTATAGGGCTCGGGCGCCTGGCCGCTAAAGGGCGTGTTCGAGAAGGTCGCCGTCTCATTCGAGATGGTGCCTGCGACATGCGCATAGGGCACGGCGGCGATTTCGGCGCGGATGTCGAACAGGTTGTTGAAATTCGCCTTGCCCTGGACGCCGAGGCGCAGCGCCTGGATGTCGACGCGGTCCTCGGTCAGGTAGTTGGGGACGAAGGTCTCGCCGGTCTCGGTGTCGTAGGGCACGGAGCCGCCATCGACCAGATCGGTCATCATGGTGTTCGTGTCGTGCGCCTCGTTCCAGTACTGGTAGCCGATGAGGCCCCCTACCCCGTTGCCGTGGCCGTCGTTGAAGGCGGTCCAGCCGAAATCGGCGTTGGCGGTGGTGAGGTCGCCGTCCCGGAAGTAGCCGCCCTCGCCGATATCGCGGGTGACGAGCGACGAATAGCCGAGGCTGCCCGAGGCGTAGGTGCTGGTCGCGTCGTCGTCGACGCGGAGATAGACTTCACCGGAATGGGCGGTGTCGCTGGTGCTGACGCCATCGAGCGAGTGGCTGCCCATGGAGTACCAGTAGCGCAGGCCCGTCTCGAGGTGCAGTCCATCGCTCTGGTCTCCCAGATCGGTCCAGTCCTTGGGCTCGTAGGTCTGGTAGCCGGAGCGGAAATCCATCACCGGATTGCCCTCGCCAGCCATGTCGGCAGCGACGGCCGGAGCGCCGCAGGACGCGATAACAAGTATGGCGATACTCGGTGCCAGACGGGACATCGAACAAACTCCGCAACAACTATCCAACTGGGGCTCTTTATGCTCCGTTAGGGTTAATGTTCCGCTAAACGGCATTGCGGCTTGCAACGAGTTGGGGACCAAGAGCATGGCAAGTCTTGGCAAATGCACGCCCCGGTAAGTATTCCACAGGCACGTACCTCACCTGCGACTCTTGCCTGCAACCTCGGGCGGGGGTTGCGCATTGCCCAATCAGACCCGGCGTGAAGTGACGGAAAAAGGAAAAATGAGCTGCAAGGTGCTGGTGGTGGAGGACGAGATCTTCGTCGCCATCGAAATCGAAAGCGTCCTGCAGGAGCTCGGCCACCTCCCGGTAGGGATCGCGGCTGACAGCCGCAGGGCATTGGAACTCGCAAAGGAGGCGGAACTCGCCTTCGTCGACCTGAACCTCGTGGACGGTCCGACCGGGATCGACGTGGGCAAGCGCCTCGCCGATAACGGCGTCACCGTCCTCTACATGACGGCAAACCCGTCGCAACTGGGTGATGGCGTGCCCGGAACGATCGGTGTGCTGCCCAAGCCGGTGAACGAGCGCGAGCTGCGTTCGGCCGTGGAATTCGCGGTGGCGGTGCGCAACCAACAGGACGGCGTGATGCCGCCCAGCCGCATGACGCTGTTCTCGCCCCAACCGGTGATGAAACCGGCGGCGGAATGAGCGCTAGCATCCTCAGGATCAAGTGAACCGGAAAGTCCCCCGACTTTCCGGTTCTTCATTTTGTCAGGCCTGCAGCGTCGCCTTGCGGCTCAATGAGGCGAGCGGGATATCGAGTTCGGCCACAAGGCCGGTGGGCTCCCAGCTCCGGGCCAGCCGGCCACGCAGTTGCCCCTCGACGCTCAGCGACATGAGCCGCGAGCCGAACCCCTGCTTGTCGGAGAGCGGGCCGGGCGGGCCGCCGATCTCGCGCCAGGTGACGCGGCAGCTTTCCTCGCCGCGGGTGATCTCGATCGCGACGCGACCGCCGGGCTTCGAGAGGGCACCGTACTTGGCGGCGTTGGTGCCGAGCTCGTGGAAGATCAGCGCCAGGGGCGTCGCTGCTGCCTCGTCGATCACCACGTCGTCGCCGACTATGTCGATGCGGTCATCCCCGGGCAGCTTGTACGGGCTCAGGAGCTCGCCCATCAGCTGGCGCAGCGAGCTCGGGTTATTGCGATGGGCCGATGCCGAGGAATGGGGCCGCACGAAATCGTGCGCCTTGCCCAGCGAGATGATGCGGGCGCGCAGTTCGGTCGCAAGGCCCGACGCCTCCGGATAGGTCCGGGCGGCGAGCGCGACGATGCCACCGATCACGGCGAAGATGTTCTTGATGCGGTGGCTCAGTTCCTGCGCGACCACCTCGCGTTCCTCGGCGGCGAGCTTGGCCTCATGGATATCGGTGCCCGAACCGAACCAGCGCACGATGCGGCCCAGCGGATCGCGGACCGGCAGCGCTTGCCCCAGCACCCAGCGATAATCCCCGCCCGCATGCCGCAGACGATATTCGATCTGGTAGGGCTCGCCAGTCGCCACCGAATGCTGCCACAGCTGGATCGTGCGGGCCTGGTCGTCGGGATGCACCACAGGGCCCCAGGCATCGCCGTCGGTCGAGCCCTCGGGCACGCCGGTGAACTCGTACCAGCGCGCATTGTAGTAATCGACATGGCCGTCGGGCAGCGTCGACCACACCATCTGCGGCATGGTGTCGGCGAGCGTGCGGAAGCGCATCTCGCTCTCCGCCAGCTGCTCGGCGATGCGGCGCTCCTCGGTGATATCGACGACCACGCCGGGAAAGCGCAGGGGCTGGCCGGCGGCATCGGCGATCACCCGGCCCGAGGCGACCACCCAGCGGATATCGCCATCGCCCTTCAGCAACCGGTACTCGAACCGCACCGGCCCGGCAGTCTTGATGCCCTCGCCGATCTCCGTCGCTATCCGGTCGCGATCGTCGGGGTGGATGCCCTGCATGAAGTCGCCGATCGGCAGGCCGACCGCCGCAGCGCCGGGGCTGACGCCGTAGAGACGGGCGAAGCGCTCGTCGGCGGTCACGGTGTTGTTGACGATGTCCCAGTCCCAGGTGCCCACCATGCCCGAGGCATTGAGGGCGAGATCGAGCTTTTCAATGTTTTCGTCGAGCGCCCGAGCCTGTACCACCTGCGCGGTGGTTTCCTGCACGATGACCAGCACCGCCAGCGGACGCCCGTCCTCTCCGGCGACCGGGCTGTAGCTCAGGTCGATGTAAGTCGGCGCCAGCCCCCGGCCACGATCGAGCATCAGCTTCTGATTGTTCAGCTGCCAGGCCTCGCCGGCAAAGCCACGACGGATGTTCTCGAGGTTGAAATCGGCGATTTCGGGAAAGGCATCCACCGCCCGCATGCCGAAGATCGACGGGTGCTTTTCGCCGGCAAAGACCGCGTAGCCATCATTGTAGATGAGGGTGCCATCCTGCTCGCCGGCGAGCATGACCATGGGCACCTCGGACAGCATCATCACGCGCACGGTGGCGCGGAGCGCTTCCGGCCAACTCGCGATCGGGCCGAGATGGGTGGCTCCCCAATCGAAGCCGTTCAGCAGGTCCAGCGTGGGACTTGCCGCCAGCCGCTGGCGCGTGACGTCGTCGGCGGTCGGAAACAGGGTATTCGGCATCGAGCCTCGGCAACTATTGACGCTTGTCGGGGGCTCCAGCAGAGCGCCCCTTTCGCGTAACGGCATACCGGGTCAGGAAGTTCTCAGATACTGCAAATATTAAGCAGCGCCGGGCTTATTCCGCCGCCACCACCCGCTCGCTGCGCGCCGGACGCTGGGCCCGCAGCTCCTCGGCGACGAGGAAAGCGAGTTCCAGCGACTGGCTGGCATTGAGCCGGGGGTCGCAATAGGTGTGATAGCGATCCGAAAGGCCGGCTTCGGTGATGGCCGCGACGCCACCGCCAGTGCACTCGGTCACGTCGTCGCCGGTCATCTCGATGTGGATGCCGCCGGCATGGGTGCCGAGATTGCGGTGCACTTCGAAGAAGCTCTTCACCTCCGAGAGCACCTTCTCGAACGGCCGGGTCTTGTAGCCGCTCGAGGCCTTGACGGTGTTGCCGTGCATCGGGTCGCAGCACCAGACCACGGTCTGGCCCGAGCGCTTCACCGCCTCGACGAGGCGCGGCAGGTGCTCCTGCACCTTGTCCGAGCCGAAGCGCGAGATCAGCGTGATACGGCCGGCCTGGTTGTCGGGGTTCAGCTTGTCGAGCAGCTTCAGCAGGTCGTCCGAGGCGAGGCTCGGGCCGCACTTGATGCCGATCGGGTTGCGGATACCGGCGAAATACTCGACATGCGCGCCATCGGGCTGGCGGGTGCGGTCGCCGATCCAGAGCATGTGACCGGAGGTGGCGTAGAACTCGCCGGTGATCGAGTCGCGACGGGTCAGCGCCTCCTCGTAGCCGAGCAGCAGCGCCTCGTGCGAGGTGTAGAACTTCGTCTCGCGCAGCGACGGGGTGTTCTCGCCGGTGAGGCCGAGGGCGCGCATGAAGTCGATGGCGTCATCGATCTTCTGGGCCAGTTCCTCGAAGCGCGGATAGGCGCTCGTGTCCTTCATGAAGCCCATCGTCCACTCGTGGACACGGGTCAGGTCGGCGTAACCGCCCGAGGCGAAGGCGCGCAGCAGGTTCAGCGTCGCCGCCGACTGGCGGTAGGCGAGCAGCAGGCGCTCCGGATCCGGGATACGGGCCTCGGGCGTGAACGCGATGTCGTTGATGATGTCGCCGCGATAGCTCGGCAGCGTCACGCCATCGATGGTCTCGGTATCGGCCGAGCGCGGCTTGGCGAACTGACCGGCAATACGGCCGACCTTCACCACGGGCTTGGACGCGCCGTGAGTCAGCACGATCGCCATCTGCAGGAAGACGCGGAAGAAGTCGCGGATATGGTCCGCGCCATGCTCGGCGAAGCTCTCGGCACAGTCGCCGCCCTGGAGGAGGAATGCCCTGCCCTCAGCCACGTCACCCAGCTGATGCTTCAGCTCGCGCGCCTCGCCGGCAAACACCAGCGGCGGAAACTTGCGCAGCTGGGCCTCGACATTGTCGAGCTTTGCCTGGTCCGGATAGGTCGGCACCTGCAGGATCGGCTTGTCGCGCCAGCTTTGCGGTGTCCAGTTACTCATCGCCATACCCACTACCTCCGGTCGCGGCGGGGAATATCAGGCGAATGCGGCGGTGTGAAGCCTACGGAGGGCTACACCTTCTTCCCGTCCCGGTAGACGTAGCTCGGTTTCTTGAAGGTCACGAGCTCTTCGGCGGCGGTGGGGTGCATGGCGATGGCGCGGTCGAAATCGGCCTTGGTGGCGCCCATGGCCATGGGGATCGCGGCCATCTGGATGATCTCCGCGGCGCCGGGCCCGAGGATGTGGACGCCCAGCACCTTGCCGCCATCCTTGAGGGTGATGAGCTTCATCATCATCCGCTCGGACTTGCCGGAGAGCGTGTTCATCATCGGGCGGAAGCGGGCGACGTAGACGTCGATATCGCCGTGGGTGGCCGCATCGTGCTCGGCGAGGCCGACCGTCGCGACCTCGGGCTCGGCGAACACGGCGGTCCCGATCAACGAGTGATCGACCTCGGTCGGCTTACCGCCGAACACGGTATCGGCGAAGGCCTGGCCCTCGCGGATGGCGATGGGTGTCAGCTGTGCGCGGTTGGTGACGTCACCCACCGCATAGATCGAGGGCACTGCCGTCTGCGAATAGGCGTCGACCTCGATGGCGTTGAAGTGGTTGGTCTTCACACCCACCGCCTCGAGCCCCAGCCCGTGGATATTGGGCGAGCGGCCGGTGGCGAACATCACCGCGCCGAAGGGCGCATCGACGCCATCGGAGAACGAGACCACGATATCGTCGCCGGCCTTGCGCAGAGCCTTCACGTTGGTCTGGTAGATGATCCGGATGCCGCGCGAGGTCAGGCCGGCGTCGAGGCCCTGCCGCAGATCCTCGTCGAAGCCGCGCAGCACGCAGTCGCCGCGATAGACGATCGTGGTGGCGACACCCAGCCCGGCAAAAATGGTGGCAAACTCGACCGCCACATAGCCGCCGCCCTCGATCAGGATCGAGTGGGGCATCTTTTCGAGGTGGAACGCCTCGTTGGAGGTGATGCCCAGTTCCTTGCCCGGAATGTCGGGGACGTAGGGCTTGGCGCCGGTGGCGACGAGGATGGTCTTGGCCGTGAGCTCGCGACCCGAGCGCAGCTTCACGGTGTTCGGCCCGGTGAGCACGGCGCGGTCGCGGATGATGTCGACCTTGGCGCCCTCGAGGCCCGACACATAGGCCTTCTCGAGCCGGTCGATTTCCTTGTCCTTGTTGGCAAGGAGCGTCGGCCAGTCGAAGCTTGCATCCACGGTCCAGCCGAAGCTGGGAGCGACCTCGAACAGGTCCTTGAAGCGGGCGCCATAGACAAAGAGTTTCTTGGGCACGCAGCCGCGGATCACGCAGGTGCCGCCGACGCGATATTCCTCGACGATCGCCACCCGGGCGCCGTGGTTGCCGGCGACCCGCGCGGCGCGCACTCCGCCCGAACCCGCGCCGATCACCACGAGGTCATAGCTGTCGTCGCTCATCGCCGTCTCCAGACAAGAAAAAGCCCCGCTCGACGGCGGGGCCTCTATTCACATAGGTCGCCTCACCTCAGGTGTCGATACCCTGGGCCTTCAGCTCGGCGCGCACCTTGGCGAAGAACTCCTTGGAGAGGTTCACCGAGAAGAGGTTCATGATGCGCTGCAGACTGGGGTTGAGGTCGGCGTTCGCCTTACTGAGCTTCTGGCCGGTCGGGGTCGAGTAGAAATCGACGATCTGCTGCAGCTCTTCCTGCGTGAAGTTCAGCGCATAGAGGCGCGCCATCTGGTCGAAGAGGTCGCCCTTCTTGTCCTTATAGGACGAGATGACCGTCTCGATCGCCTTGTTCAGCGGATCGGAGATGGTCGGGTTCTGCGGCAGCAGCTGCTGGTAAGTATTGATGCCGGCGCGGACGATGGCCGTCTCGTAGATGCCGCCGTGGTCGGTCAGGTCGATATACTTGCGCGCCAGCGCCAGGGCCTCGGGCGAGACCTCCTGGGCCTGAGCCGCGGGAGCGGCAGGCTGCGCGTCCTGCGCAAGCGCGGGAACGGCCAGTCCGGCCGAAGCGGAAAGCGAAAGCATGGCGGCGAAAACGATCGACGCGCGCTTGAAAGAGAAGGTCATCGGCGTGTGGCCCATCTGGTTGAATACCCCGTCCCCGCCCATCTACCGGACGGGGTCCCCCGCGTCCAGAACCTCGATGCCCCCGGGGCCCGCAACATAAGCCCGCCGGCAAAGGCCGATGAACAGTCCGTGCTGCACCACGCCGGGGATATCGAGCAGGGCGTTCGACAGAGCTTCTGGATCAGGAATACGGCCGAAAGATGCATCCACGATGTAGTGGGCGCCGTCCGTGAGGTAGCGCTCCTGCCCCTTCATGCGGAACCCGACCGGGCCTTCGCCATTGAAGGCGTGCACCACCTTCCAGATGCCGCGGAAGGTGGCGCCCGAGCCGAACGGGTTCACCTCGATCGAGAGCGGGAAGCGGCCGAGCATGTCGACCTTTTTGCTCGTGTCCGCGATCACCACCATGCGCTTGCTCGCCGCCGCGACGATCTTCTCGCGCAGCAGCGCGCCACCCGCGCCCTTGATGAGGGCGAGGCCGGGCCCGACTTCGTCGGCGCCATCGACGGTGAGGTCGAGCTCCGGGGTTTCGTCGAGATCGGTCAGCCGGATGCCGAGCGAGCGGGCTTGGGCCGCCGTCGCCTCGGAAGTGGGGATGCAGATCACGTCGAGCCCCCGCTTCACCTCGGCGCCGACGAGGTCGACGAAGTGCTTCGCGGTCGAGCCGGTCCCGAGCCCCAGCCGCATGCCCGGCTTTACTTCCACCATCGCGGCCTTCGCCGCCGCAGCCTTGAAATCGTCACTCACGTGGCAACCCTCCCGTTGGGGGCGATAAAGGGCCGCCGGCCGGTCGAGTCAAGCCAGTCTTCCGGCCGCTGTCTCACGCAGATGTCAGTGGCAAATGTCGCTTCAACGCAACACAATGTCGCATGAGTGTTCGGCGCGTGGTCGAATCGTGGCAAGTCCGGTTCCGGAACCATCCCGAACAGTCTATCACGTGGGCATCACGGGCCCGCGGTGGGGCTTATTCGTCAAGAGGCGCAGTTTGACCAAGATGACCAAGATGAAGATCGTGTTTGCCGCGATCGTGTCGGCGATCCTGAGCGTTTCGCTCATTGCCCCGGCCGCAGCCGCGCGCATCTACAATGCCGATACCAATACCTGGGAAGACGCTTCGCAGGTGCAGGCCCGCACCAAGCGCGGCAGCGCCATCCCGAAGGAAATCGTCGCCTACGAGACCAAGTTCAAGCCGGGCACCATCGTGGTCGAAACCTCCGAGCGCCGGCTCTACCTGGTGCTCGATGACGGCAAGGCCATGAAGTACGGCATCGGCGTCGGCCGCGACGGCTTCCGCTGGAGTGGCCAGCACACCATCACCCGCATGGCCGAGTGGCCGGGCTGGACGCCGCCGGCGCAGATGCGTCAGCGCGTTCCCGACCTGCCGGCCTACATGCCCGGCGGCCCGGACAATCCGCTCGGCGCCCGCGCCCTCTATATCGGTTCGACGCTCTACCGCATCCACGGCACGTCGGAGCCCTGGACCATCGGCCAGGCCGTCTCGTCGGGTTGCATCCGCCTCACCAACGAGGACGTGACCGACCTCTACGAGCGCGTGCATGTCGGCGCCCTGGTGGTTGTCCACCAGTAAGCGTCAGGCGGGTCCCTCGGCTCGTCGCAAAGAATTGGGCCGGTCCTTAGGGGCCGGCCTTTTGTTTTTCGCCTCGCGTACGATATGACAGAGCGATGTCCCTCACCCTGCTCGAACAGCCCCGACTTGCGCCGACCGGTGCCGCGCCGCTGATCGACCGCTATGGCCGCGCCATCACGTATCTGCGCATCTCGGTCACCGACCGCTGCGATTTCCGCTGCACCTATTGCATGAGCGAGCACATGACCTTCCTGCCCCGGAAGGAAGTGCTGAGTTTTGAGGAAATCGACCAGATCGCCAGCGCCTTCGTGGCGCGCGGCGTGCGGAAAATCCGCCTCACCGGCGGCGAGCCGCTGGTGCGCCGTGACATCATGGGGCTGGTCGAAAAGATCGGCGGCCATATCGGCCACGGGCTCGAGGAGCTGACCCTTACCACCAATGGCAGCCAGCTGCGCAAATATGCCGATGGCCTCGCCGCGGCCGGGGTGCGCCGCATCAACGTGTCGCTCGATACGCTCGACGCCGACCGTTTTGCCGAGATCACAAGGCGCGGCGGGCTCGCCGACGTGCTCGACGGCATCGAGGCGGCAGCCGCGGCGGGCCTCAGGATCAAGATCAACATGGTGGCGATGCGCGGCATCAACGACCATGAGATCGAGCCTATGCTGCACTGGGCCCATGAGCGCGACTTCGGCCTGACGCTGATCGAGGGCATGCCGCTCGGCGAAGTCGGCATGGACCGGGTCGACGCCTACCTGCCGCTCAAGGAAATGCGCGAGCGGCTGATGGCGAAGTACACGCTCGAACCCACGCCGCACCGCACCGGTGGCCCGGCGCGCTACGACCATGTCGCCGAGACCGGCGGGCTGATCGGCTTCATCACCCCGATGAGCCACAATTTCTGCGAGAGCTGCAACCGCGTGCGCCTCACCGCGACGGGCCAGCTCTACATGTGCCTCGGGCAGGACGCGATGGTGGACCTCCGCGCGGCGATCCGTGAGGGCGGCCCCGGGGCGCTCGATTCGGCGATGGACCGGGCCATGATCCTCAAGCCCAAGGGCCACGATTTCATGCTCGATCGCGACCACACCGGCCCTGCCCTGTCGCGGCACATGAGCGTGACGGGCGGCTGACCGTGAGCGTCGCCTTCACCAAGGAAGACAGCGCCGAAACCGCGGCCGAGCTGCTGCTCCCCGACCGGCCGATTTCCGACGGCCCCAACCTCGTCAGCGCCGCCGGCCTTGCGGCGCTCGCCCGCCAGTTGCGCGAAGCCGAAGCCGCCTACGACGCGGCCAACCAGATCGACGACATCAACGAGCGCCGCCGCCAAGCCGCCATCCCCTATCGCGACCTGCGCTATTTCGCCGAACGCGTCCGCACCGCGCAGGTGGTGCCGGCCCCCACCAGCACCGACGCCGTCGCCTTCGGCAGCACGGTGACGTTCGAGCGCGACGACGGCCGCGTGCAGACCTACCGCATCGTCGGGGAGGATGAGGCTGATCCCAAGTCGGGGACGATCTCCCATGCCTCGCCGATCGCGCGGGCGCTATGGGGCAAGGCGGTCGGGGCGTTCGTGACGCTGGGCGAGGCTGAGTTGGAGATTACGGGGATCAGGTAGCTGATCGTCCCAACGTCTCGGCGAAAAACCCCAGCACCGCCTCACGCATCCTCGCCGTTTCCTGGTGGCCTACCCCAGGCTCCGACACCAGCCGCAGCGCTCCGGACGCTCCGTAGGCCGCGCTCGTCTCAGCCCATGCGATCGCCACCGCTTCAGGCGGGGTCAGCGAATCCGCTTCGCCGACGCAGATCAGTTGCGGGCGCGGCGCGACCAGCGCGGCGATCGCGCCGGCATCGGCCTCATTCAAGAGGCCCGGCACCATCAGGTAGATGCCGTGGCCGTCATGCTTGCCCTGCCGGATCATCTCGCGGAAGTCGGCGTAGCAGCAGAGATGCGCCGTCGCCGCGATCCGCTCGTCGGCCGCCGCGAGCCAATAGCTCAGCGTGCAACCCATCGAGATGCCGAAAGCGCCGATGCGCGCCGCATCCACGTCGGGCCGCGAGGCGAGATAGGTCAGCGCCGCCGAATGATCGCACAGCATCTTGCCGAACAGCGACTGGCCGTACCAGAGCAGCGCCTTGGCGGCGAAACTCTCCTTTTCCGTCGCCCGCTCGCCGAAGATCGGCATGTCGATGCACAGCGTCACGTAGCTGGCGCGGGCAAAGACCGGCCCGAGCGGATCAAGCAGGTACTCGCGCCCCTCGAGCAGCTCCATGGCGCCGATATCGTAGCGGCCGCCATGCGAGTGGCCGTAGAGGATGGCGGGATGCGGCCCGGGCGTCGCCGGTCGGGTGAGGATGCCGCGGACTTCGGTGTCGCCGATGGTGAGACGCAGGCGCTCGACGATGTAGCCGTCGCGCGGCTCGATTTGTGCTGATTTCAGCGCGACCGGCGGCTCGACGAGGCCGACGAGTTGACGAAAGCGGCCGCGGGTCAGTGGCATGGTGGTTCTCCCTCGGGGGGAGGGATAACGGGCGGGAGTTGGAGCGACAAGGCAGACGAAGTGCTGGCCTCACCAACCCCTCATCCGCCCTTCGGGCACCTTCTCCCGCAAGGGGAGAAGGGATAGAGCCGCGCGCCCCGGTGGCGGTGGTTACGTCGGCATTGCGAGCGCGCGCCTTCTCCCCTTGCGGGAGAAGGTGCCCGAAGGGCGGATGAGGGGTCGGCGCGCAGCGCCGCCCTACCCTGCCCTAAGCCGCCGCCCGCAGCCGCACCGTCTCGTCCATCACAAACCGCGCCACCAGTTCATCCAGTTCCGCCGCCTGCGCTTCCGTCTGTTCGATCGAGGCGTTGATCTCCTCGACCAGGGCGGCGTTCTGCTGGGTCATCTCGTCCATCTGGCGCACCGAGGTCGAGACCTCGCCGATGGCGCCGGACTGGGCTTCGCCGGCGGAGGCGATCTCCTCGACCAGCTGGCCGTTCTCGTCCACCGCCTTCAGCATGGCGGCGATCCGCGCCGCGGCATCGGAAACGAGCTGCGAGCCGCCCTTCACCTCGCCGGCCGATTGCTCGATCAGCGCCTTCACTTCGGACGAGGCATTGGCGGCCGACTGGGCCAGCCGCCGCACCTCCACCGCTACCACCGCAAAGCCCTTGCCGGCATCGCCCGCCCGCGCCGCTTCCACCGAAGCGTTCAGCGCCAGCAGGTTGGTCTGGAACGCGATGTCGTCGATCATGCCGATAATGTTGGAGATCTTGCCCGACGAGGTGGCGATCCGCTCCATCGCGGTGTTGGCCGAGCGCATCACCTCGCCCGAGCCCCGCGCCGTCTCGAGCATGGCGCGCGACTGGACGCTGGCCGCGCCGGCGCGCTTGGCGTTGCCGGCGACGGTCGAGGAAAGCTGCTCCATCGCCGCCGACGCTTCTTCGATCGCCGCGGCCTGGCGGGCCGAGCGGTCCGAGAGGTCGTTGGCGCCTGAGAGAATCTCGGTCGTCGCCGTCCGCAGCATGCGCGAAGTGCCACGCAGGCGGGCAATGATGTCGCCGAACCGCTCCACCGTGTGGTTGAGCGCGAGGCGCACGTCGTCGAGCTCGCCGGGGAATTTCGTGCCGATCGCGGCCCTGAGGTCGCCGTCGGCGAGGCGCGCCAGGCTCTCGCCCAACAGGTCCACCGCCTGTTTCCGCGCCGTTACGTCGGTGGCGTATTTCACCACCTTCACCACCTGCCCGGCCGGATCGAGGATGGGGTTGTAGGTCGCCTGGATCCACACTTCGCGGCCGCCCTTGCCGATGCGGCGATATTCGGCGGCCTGGTATTCGCCCCGGCCCAGCCGCTCCCAGAACGTGCGGTAGTCGGCGGTCGTGGCAAATTCGGCCGGCACGAACATGCGGTGGTGCCGCCCGACGATTTCGTCGAGCCGGTAGCCGAGCGCCGTGCAGAAATTGGCGTTGGCGGTCAGGATCGTGCCATCGGGGGTGAACTCGATCACCGCCTGCGACTTGCCGATCGCGGCAAGCTGGCCTTGCCAGTCGGCGGCGGCGCGCTTCTTGTCGGTAATGTCGGTCGCGACCTTGACGATGCGCGCCACCTTGCCATCCTCGCCCGCCACCGGGCTGTAGGAGGCTTCGATCCACACTTCGCGCCCGCCCTTGCCGAGGCGACGGAACTCGGCGACCTGCGCCTTGCCGGCCCGCAGGCTCTCCCAGAAGCCGCGATACTCGGCGCCCGCCGCATAGGCCGGCTCGACGAAGATGCGGTGATGCTGCCCGACGATCTCGTCGAGGGCGTAGCCCATCACCGCCAGGAAATTCTCGTTGGCCATGGTGATCACGCCTTCGGGCGTGAACTCGATCATGGCCTGGGCCTTCGAAATGGCCGCGAGCGTCGCGGTATCGTTGTCACGTCGTTGTGCGGCGCGTCCAAAGCCGAACATGGGTCCATCGCTCCAAGGATGAACGGCGGCAGGATCCAACACCCAGCCACGGTACCGGATTGGCTACGGGTTAATGCTTAAACCGCTGTTAAAGCGCATGTATATGTGATCGATCAGCCGCGGATCATTTTCCGATTGCGACGATCAAGGTGATGTTTTCAGTATATCTGGAGATATACTTCTTCAGCCTCAGTTGACCGAGCGGCGCAGGAACTCCGTTTCACCGCGACCTCAGCTGTCGACAGAACGTGCGCAGCAACGCCCCACACCGACCCGAGCATGATCTTGGGCCGGTCAATCCGTGCAACCAACGGCAATAGGCCGTACGATACGCGACAGTCCGGCAAAGCTGCGGCGCGGCGGGGCGTTGCCCCCGCCGCAATGGCGCAACAGCGGCTACTTGTCGTCGTCAGTGACGATGGCGAATTCGAGCGGCAGTGCCGTGGTATACTTGATCTGGCCCATCGCGAAGGACGAGCTCACGTCGGTCAAGTTGATCTTCGAGATCAGCTTTTTGTAGAACGCATCATAGGCACCGATATCGGGCACCACGACGCGCAGCAGGTAATCGGTCTCGCCGCTCATGCGATAGAATTCCACCACCTCGGTGAAATCATCGACCACGGCCGAGAATTTCCGCATCCAGGCTTCATTGTGCTCGTTGGTGCGGATCGAGACGAATACCGTAACGCCGGCATTCACCTTGGCGGGGTCGAGAACCGCAACACGGCCCTTGATCACCCCGTCCTCTTCCATCTTCTGGATTCGGCGCCAGCAGGGGGTGGTCGAAAGCCCGACCTTACGGCCGATTTCTGCCACCGGCGTGGTCGCATCCTTCTGCAACAGCGCCAGAATCTTGCGGTCGATCTTGTCCAAAGCTATTTCAGCCCCCTGAAATGAGATTGCGGCTTGGGGAATTTTGACGCCGATTTGCGCAAAGCCTGCCGGGAAGACGGGCCATAAAACGGAACTATGTTGCGCCTGTCAACGGAAGAACATGTTTCGGACGAAATTGACCAAACTTGTGACCGGCGTGTCCGGAGCCCCTGCGGCATCCTCCTGCCGGTGTGCCTGCCGCCACTCCGACGGCGTCTCGAAACTGCCAGCCCAGATGCCCCGGCCGGCCGCCTTCACCTCGGCTTCGAGTTCCCCATAGCGGCCATTGGCCACCGCCTGCCCGGCCGTCACCATCACCTCGCCGAGGTCGGCGCCGTTGTAATCGCAGGTGGCGACGACGCGGCCGTACTTGTCCATTTCGATGGGCGCGCAGGTCACCGGCCCCTTGCCCACGAGGCTCTCGAGCGTGTCGCGCGAAGTCTCGCCGCAGGGCGTCGGCTGCTGCGCCGCATCGGTGCATTGCTGTTGGCGCTCGGGCGCGTCGATCCCGACGAGCCGGATGCGGCGGTTGGCGACGTCGAGCGTATCGCCGTCGATCACCCGAGTCTTGCCCGCCACCGGCCCGCCCGGCAGGCCCTGCGGAGACGCGACCCAGACCAGCAGCACGCCGACCGCCACCAGCGGCGCCACGAGGCCGATCGAGAAGAACCGCCGCTGGTAGGGCTGGCGCTTCCGGCGCCCGCTCGCCCAGGCCGGCATCGGCTCCGCCCGCATGCGCGGCGGGGCCTCCTTGTTGTCATCCTCAGGCAAGCCGGGCACCCCGATTTTCACCGCCGCTTAACCATGCTTCGCGTACGCTCTCGCGTGCAAGCGTAGCGGGCGCATTTGTGGCTCGCATTGTCAGTAGCCGTTGTTGAGTAACCGCGTAATGCCGCCGAAGCCCGCGATGCACGATGCCGACGTGCGCGCCCGTATGGGTCGCGAGCTGAAACGCACGGCAAAGGCCGTCGAGGACGCAAGGCAGCGACTCGCCTCGACCTCCGGCACCCGTGCCTCCTTCGATTTCGAGCTGATCGACGAATACGCCAACTCGCGCCTATCGAGCGTGCTTGCCGTGCCGGCGCTCGTCCTCATTCTCGCGGTCTTCGCCAGCCTCTGGGTCTCGCCATTCGCCGCCGCCACCTGGGCCGCACTGGTCATCCTCACCAATTCGGCCGTTGCACTGCTCTGCCGCCGCTTCAAGCATGCGGATCCGGCCAAGTTCAACGCCATGCGCTGGACCACCACGTTCATCGCCGCCGAAACGGTGCACGGCATCGCCTGGGCCATGCTCACGGTGTTCGGCTTCATCGGCGCCGATACGGCGGCGCTGCAGGTCGCAATGTTCGCCATGGGCCTCGTCGGCATCGCATCTAACGCCGTCACCACCCGCACCCTGCCCTCGGCGACGGTGGTGAGCACGCTCCCCACCGCGTTCATGGTCACCATGATTCTCGCAATGGCGGGCGGCACGCTCAACTGGTCGCTCGCGGCGGTCACCATCGGCGCCGAGTTCTTCTTCGTCTACCTCGCCAAGCAGCTCTACAATTCCGAGCTCGAAACGGTGGCGCACCAGGCCGAAAAGGACTCGCTCATCGCCGAGCTCGAGGAAGCGCGCGAGATGAGCGACGAGGCCCGCCGCCACGCCGAGCAGGCCAACGTCGCGAAGTCGCAGTTCCTCGCCACGATGAGCCATGAGCTGCGCACCCCGCTCAACGCCATCATCGGCTTTTCCGAAGTGCTGAAATCCGAGCTGCTCGGCTCGCACAATGTGCCGCAATACAAGGAATATGCGGGCGACATCCATCGCTCGGGCCAGCACCTCCTCACCCTCATCAACGAGCTCCTCGACCTCTCCCGCATCGAGGCGGGCAAGTACGAGCTCAACGAGGAAGCGGTGTCGCTGATCGATATCGCCGAGGATTGCCGCCGCATGGTGGAAATCCGCGCCAAGGCCAAGAGCATCGAACTCTCGGTCAGCTACGGCAACAACCTGCCGAAACTCTGGGGCGACGAGCGCGCCATCCGCCAGGTAGTGCTGAACCTGCTTTCCAACGCGGTGAAGTTCACACCGCAATCGGGCAAGGTCCACCTCATGGTCACCCGCTCGCGCGATGGCGGCCAGTTGATCAGCGTGCGCGACAACGGCCCGGGCATACCCGAAAACGAGATCGAGACGGTGCTCTCGAGTTTCGGCCAGGGCTCGCTGGCGCAGAAGACCGCCGAACAGGGCGCCGGCCTCGGTCTCCCCATCGTCCAGAAGATCATGGAACTCCACCAGGGCCGCTTCGACCTCTTCTCGAAACTCCGCTTCGGCACTGAAGTCATCGCCACCTTCCCCCGCGCCCGCGTCATGGACGCCCTCGCCCCCGTGGTGGAAAAGAAGAACAAACTCGAGATCTACTCGGAAGCGGGTTGAGACTCACCCCTTGTCGCTGACCCCGGCGCTGCCGAACGTCGCCATGTTCTTATGCAGGTGCAGGGCCGTCTTCGTCAGCACCATGGCGAGCGCCGCGCCCGAGCCTTCGCCCAGCCGCATGTCGAGGTTGAGGAGCGGCGTCACGCCCATTTCCTGCAGCACGCGCTGGTGGGCGTGCTCCGCGGACACGTGGCCGAAGATGCAGTGGGCGATCGCATCCGGGTTCACCGCCTGCGCCACCGCGGCCGCTGCCGTGGCGACAAAGCCGTCGACGATCAGCGGCACCTTCTGCTGGCGGGTGGCGATGATGGCGCCGAGCATGGCGGCGATCTCGCGACCGCCCAGCCGCGCGAGGATGGCGAGCGGATCGGTCAGCCCGTCCTTGTGGAACGCCAGCGCGCGATCGACCGCGTCGGCCTTGCGCTTCAGCCCGGCATCGTCGACGCCCGTGCCGCGGCCGACCCAGTCGGCGCCCGTGCCGCCGAACAGCGCGGCGTAGATCGCGGCCGCCACCGTGGTGTTGCCGATGCCCATTTCGCCGATTGCCAGCAGGTCGGGCTTTCCGGCGATCGCCTCCATGCCGTAGGCGATGGTCGCGGCGCACATCTTGTCTTCCATCGCCGGGGCGAGCGTGATGTCGCCGGTCGGCAATTCGAGCGCCAGTTCGAACACCCGCAGGTTCAGCTCATGCAGCGCGCAGATCTGGCTGATCGCCGCGCCGCCGGCGGTGAAGTTGGCCACCATCTGTGCCGTCACTTCGCGCGGAAAGGCCGAAACGCCCTGGTCGGTCACGCCATGGTTGGCGGCGAAAATCGCGACCATCGGGTTATCCAGCGTCGGCGAAGGCTTGCCCTGCCAGCGCGCCAGAAACTCCACCAGCCCTTCGAGCGCACCGAGCGAGCCGGGCGGCTTGGTCAGCTGCCGGTCATGGGCGCGCACCGCGGCCACCGCCGCCTCGTCGCCCGAGGGGCCGATGGACAACAAATCGATGATGTCGGCAAAAGCTGACGCCATGTCGTGGCGACTCCAAGCGGGCGTGGTAAGGGAGGCGTGGTTTGGACCAATCGGCGAGCATTTGCAATTGAGCCCAGAAGGCCCCGATCCGCGCCCCAGCCCGCGCGTGCGGCAGGACAATTTCACCGGCCCCGCCCCGCCGCGGCCGGACCGCGACATCCGCGCCGACCTCGTGATGGCGCTGCGGTTTTTCTCGCGCCTGCCGACGGGTACGCGGCCCTTCGAAGCGCCCGATCTCAGCCGCATCGCCGTCTGCCTGCCCTTTGCCAGCGTCATCATCGCCATCGGGCCGGCGCTGCTTCTGCTGCTACTGAGCCTCGTCCTCCCCGGCTATTTCGCCGCGACGCTCGCCGTCGGCGCCATGCTCGCCGTCACCGGCGCCATGTCCGATGATGCGCTTGCCGACGCGGCCGACGGCGTCATCGGCGGCGCCACGCCCGAGCGCCGGCTCGAAATCATGAAGGACAGCCGCCACGGCACCTATGGGGTCGCGGCGCTCTGCCTCTACATCGTGCTCCGCGTCGTGGCGCTGGGCAGCATCGCCAATGTCAGCCCGGTCGCGGCGGCGGCCATCTGGGTCGCAACGACCGTGCTCGCGCGCTCAGGCTCGCTCTGGCTCAGCCTCGAACTGCCCCTCGCGCGCAAGGACGGCGTCTCGGCCACCGCCGGCCGCGTCGGCCAGGGCAGCTTCGGCATCGGGCTCCTGTTCTCGGTGGTGATCGCCTTCATCGCCGCCGCGCCCGCGACCACGCTGATCGCCGTCATCCTCGCCTTCCTCGTCGCCGGCCTCATCGCCTGGAGCTGGACGGCCATCTGCCGCAAACTCGTCGGCGGCCAAACCGGCGACCTGATCGGCGCCCTGCAGGCGCTGATCGAAGTCGGGGTGCTGACGGTGCTATTGGCCTTCACCAAGGGGCTGTAGCGGTTTACGCGGCCACGGCCGGCTTGCCCGCATGCAACCGCAGCGCCTGCCGCACGGCGGGGCGCTCGCCCACACGCTTGAACCAGGCGCGGAGGTTCGGGAACGCTGCCAGCGGCACCTTCGCGAACCCTGACCAATTGGCCATCACGTAGAGGTAGGCGTCGGCGGCCGTAAAGCTGTCGCCGGCAACGTAGTCGTATTCCGCAAGCTGCAGGTCGAGGATGGCGAGGCGGGTGGCGATCTTGCCGCGGGCGTAGTCCTGGGCGATCTCGCCGACTTCGGGGTGGAAGAGCCAGGGCGAGTAGAACTTGTGGAGCTCGGTCCCAATGAAGTTCAGCGCCTCCTGCTGCCACACGCGCTCCACCGTCCCGGCCGCCGGCACCAGGCCGGTTTCGGGCTTCAGGTCGGCGAGATATTGCAGGATCACCGCCACCTCGGTCAGCCGCTCGCCGTTTTCGAGTTCCAACATCGGCACGTAGTTCTTGGCATTGAGCGCCGCGTAGAGGCTGCCATCGGTCAGCGTGTGCGGGTCCTTGAGGATATCGACCTCGACCAGTTCGAGCGGAATTCCCGCTTCGGCGGCGAGGATCACCACGGCCAGCGAGCAGGCGTAGGGGTTGAAATAGAGCTTCATCTCATGTCTCCGGGTTGTCGGTGACACCCCAGATACGTCCGGCATTTGCGAAAGACCAACAGCGATTTCGCCAGTGCCATTTGCGTGCATGCAAACGAGGACGGTGCTATCTCACCGCCCATGGAAAACTGGAATGACCTGAAGCTCGTCCTCGCCATCGCCCGCGCCGGCACGCTCGGCGGCGGCGCCATGGCGCTTGCCGTCAACCACTCGACCGCCTTCCGGCGCCTCAATGCGCTCGAGGACAAGATCGGCGTGCGGCTGTTCGAGCGGCTGCCCGGCGGGGTCTATCGCACCACCGCCGAGGGCGAGCGCGTCGCCGCCACCGCCGAGCGGATCGAGACCGAAGCCGAGACGCTCGACCGCGAGGTCACTGGCCGCGACCAGCGCCTCACCGGCGCCCTGCGCGTCACCTCGTCCGAGACGTTGGCCTATTCGGTGCTCACCCGGCAGCTCGCCCGCTTCCGCACGGCGCATCCCGGCATCGTGGTCGAGCTCGCGGTCGACAACCGCGTCCTCAGCCTGTCGCGGCGCGAGGCCGATATTGCGCTGCGTGTCACGCGGCCCAAGGAACCCGACCTCTTCGGCCGCAAGCTCGCCGATATCGGCTGGACGGTCTATGCCGCGCCGGGGCTGGTCGAGCCCGGCAAGCTCGCGCACGATTTCGTCGGCTGGGGCGCCGAAGTCACCGGCATCGCGGCGGCCGACTGGCTCGCCGACAAGGTGCCGGCCGAGCGCATCGTCTATCGGGCCAGCAGCCTCATCAACCAGTTCACCGCGGCGAAAGCCGGAATCGGCCTCGCGCTCCTCCCCTGTTATCTCGGCGATCCCGACCCCGGCCTTGTCCGCGTGCTGCGCGAGCCGATCGGCGAATTGACGCGGGAGCTGTGGATCGTCACCCATGCCGACCTGCGCCGAACCGCCCGGGTTCGCGCCTTCCTCGATATCGTCGGCGAGGGGCTCATTGCCGAAACTTCACTCTTTGCGGGCCAAACCAGCGCTTGAATTGCCACACGGCTACCCCATTATCTGAAACTCGAACGGGAGTAGCCGCACCACATGCTGTTTATCGGCGTCGCCATCGTTGCTGCCATCGGGCTGGTGCTGCTGATCGTGTCCGATGCAGGCACGCTTGTCGGGCTGACGCAGGACCAGTTCGGGCGCCTGATCCCGATGGTCATCATCCTGCTCTTCGTCGCCGCGGGGCTCTTCACGCGCCGGCACAAGCTCGGCGAGTTGGTCGGCAACCTGGTGCTGTGGGCCGGCATTTTCGGCGTGGCGCTCGTCGGCTACGCCTATCGCGACGATCTTTCCGGCGTCGCCTCGCGGGTCTTCGGCGAACTGGTGCCGGGCAACGCCGTGGTCGACAGCGCCCGGGGCACGGCCACCTTCCGCGCCGGCATGGATGGGCACTACACCATCAATGCCGATGTGAACGGCACCACCATCCGCACCATCTTCGATACCGGCGCCAGCGCTGTGGTGCTCACCCATGCCGATGCGGTGAAGGCCGGCATCGACACCGATGCGCTCCGCTACGACATCCAGGTGCAGACGGCCAACGGCACCGGCAAGGCCGCCGGCGTCACGCTCGACCGGCTCGAAGTGGGCGGCATCAGCCGCAACCGGGTCCGCGCCTTCGTCGCCGAAAAAGGCGCGCTCGATACAAGCCTTCTCGGCATGACCTTCCTCGGGACACTGAGCCGCTACGCCGTCAGCGGCAATTCGCTGGAACTGGTCGATTGAGCGGGGCATAGTCGCGGCTCCTATCGGAGCCGATCAATGCCCCAGCGTCCCTATGACGAAGCCCTGCTGCGCCAGTCCTTTGCCGTCGCGACTCGCGCCCGCGAGGGTGGCGATCATCCCTTCGGCTCGGTGCTGGCCGACAGGAACGGCAACATCCTCCGCGAACAGGGCAATGGCTACACCTCCGAGGGCGGCGACCGCACCGCCCATGCCGAAAAGCTGCTCGCCAGCTGGGCCGCCAAGAACCTGAGCCTCGAGGAGCTGCAGGGCTGCACGCTCTACACCTCGGCCGAACCCTGCGCCATGTGCTCGGGCGCTATCTACTGGGCCGGCATCGGCCGTGTCGTCTTCGGCCAGACCGAGCGCGACCTCAAGGCCCAGACCGGCGCCCACGAAGAGAACCCCACCCTCGACCTCCCCTGCCACATCGTCTTCGATGCCGGCCAGCGCCCAACGGAGATCGTCGGCCCGCTGCTGGCCGACGAAGCGGCGAAGCTGCAGGCGGATTTCTGGAAGGACCACGGCTGAGAGCCTGACGCCCCAGATCAGCGCGCGCTGCTCCCCCCTTCCGCCTGTCGGCACCTTCCCCCGCAAGCGGGAGAAGGCCCGTGGGGCGAGATCGCGCCACAGCGTATCCTCTCCCGTTTACGGGGGAGGGGGACCAGCCGTAGGCTGGTGGAGGGGGAGCCCCACGCACCTGATCCATACAGGACCACGTCAGAGCCCGTTCAGACGGCCAGCGCCAGTTCCGGCTCGAGCGCATCGAACGCCCGCATGATGACATCCGGCCCTGCCCCGCGCTTGCACGCATCGACCGAGAGGATCTGGCGGAACGTCCGCGCCCCGGCCCGGGCATTGGCGAGCCCCAGCATGTGGCGGGTGATGTTGTTAAGCCGCGCGCCCTTCCCCATCTCGCGCTCGGCATAATCCGCCATCGCCGCCATGATCTCGCGCAGCTCCAACGGCTGGGCGGCCTCACCGAAGAACCGGCTGTCGACCATCGTGAGCAGCATCGGCTCGTGATAGGCGGCCCGGCCGAGCATCACGCCATCGACTGCCGCGAGATGCCCCTCGGCGTCCTTCAGCGTCTTGATGCCGCCATTGATCAGCACCGGCAGGTCGAGCCGCTCGGCGAGGCGATAGACGCGCCCGTAATCGAGTGGCGGAATTTCGCGGTTTTCTTTCGGACTTAGCCCCTTCAACCACGCTTTTCGCGCGTGAACGTAGAGCGCGTCGGTACCCGCTGCGACCACCGTATCGATGAAGCGGTCAAGCGTGCCCTCGGTGTCCTGGTCGTCGATGCCGATGCGGCACTTCACCGTCACCGGCATGTCGGAGGCGTCGCGCATGGCGCGCACGCAGTCGGCCACCAGCGTCGGCTCGGCCATCAGGCAGGCGCCGAAGCGGCCCGATTGCACCCGGTCCGACGGGCAGCCCACATTGAGGTTCACCTCGGCATAGCCGAATTCCGCAGCAATCCGAGTGGCTTCCGCCAGCTCTTTCGGATCCGAGCCGCCAAGCTGCACCGCCACGGGCTGCTCGAAGGCATCGAAGCCGAGCAGCCGCTCGCGCGGACCGTGCACGATCGCCGCGCTCGTCACCATCTCGGTGAACAGCAGGGCGCGCTTGCTCAGCAGCCTGTGCAGCTGCCGGCAATACCGATCGGTCCAGTCCATCATGGGCGCCACGGAAAAGCGCCGGCTCTCCCGCAGGGTCTGCAAGTTATCCTCGTGCATGGTGAGCCCTATATAGTGAGCGCCGGGCATTACCAAGGGCCCGGGTTGGCAGGGCCGGTTGCGCAGGGAGCATGTGGGATAAACGAATGGACGTTTACATCGGTTTTCGTTCAATCCCGCAGAGACTTAAGACGGGCTTAACCACGCCCCCGGAAGGCGCTGCTGTCGCGGCATATCACCCATGCATATTTCGTTAGCTTTCTAGCGAAGTCATCGCTTGCTTCTATAAGCGTACATATTATATGTGCGCTTATGAAACCGCAGATCGACATCATCAAGTCGCAGGCGCCGCTCGGCTACCTCATCCACGAGGTGGCCAAGCTGCTCAAGCGCCGCTTCGAGGACGAAGCCAAGTTGCACGGCATCACCCTGCCGCAGTGGCGGGCCCTCGCTCACATCGCGCTGCATGAGGGAATCACCCAGCGCGCGCTGGCCGACGCCATCGACGCCGACCCGATGACCGTATCGGGCATCCTCGACCGGCTCGACAAGCGCGGGCTGATCGAGCGCTACCCGGCCCCCACCGACAGCCGCGCCAAGCTCGCCCGGCTGACGCCCGAGGGCGACCAGATGTTCCGCAAGGCCCGCGAAACGGGCCTCGCCATGTATGAAGCCGCGACCGTGGGCCTGACCCAGGAAGAGCGCGACGCCATGAAATCCGCGCTCTGCAAGATGCGCGACAACCTATCCGGCCAGACGGCCGAGCTCGAGGAAGCTTGAAAATGAACGCTCGCGTCAACCCGCCCGCCCCCGGTGAGGCCCAGCCTGTCACCCTGCCCACCGCCGAGGCCGCAAAGCCCGCAGCGCCGGCCGCTCCCGCGGCTCCGGCAGCAGCGCCCGCCGCCGCCGCTCCCGTCGCGCCGGCCAAGAAGAAGCGCTCGCCGCTCCGCCTCGTCATCATGTTGGCCGTGCCCGTCGTGCTCGTCGCAGGCGGCGCCTATTTCTGGCTGACCGGCGGGCGCTACGTCGAAACCGACAACGCCTACGTCCAGCAGAACAAGATCTCGGTTTCGGCCGATGTCGCGGGCCGCATCGCCACCGTGGCGGTGAACGACAACCAGATGGTCAAGGCCGGCGACGTGCTCTTCACCATCGACCCGCAGTCCTACCAGATCGCGCTCAGCCAGGCTGATGCGGCGCTCGCCACGGCGCGCGTCAATGTCGAGCAGCTGCGCGTCGGCTATGCGACCGCCAACGCCAAGCTCGATGCGGCCAAGGCGACCCTCGCCATCCGCCAGAAGGAATGGGACCGCGCGTCCAACCTCCAGCAGCAGGGCATCTCGGCCGAGTCCTCGCTCGACGACACCCGCCTGTCGCTGCAGCAGGCGACCTCGAACGTCTCGCTCGAAGAGCAGGACGTGGCGAGCGCCACCGCGGCGCTCGGCGGCGACCCGAACATCAAGACCGATGACCACCCGGCCGTCCGTGCGGCTCTCGCGGCTCGCGACGTGGCCCAGCGCAACCTCGACAAGACCACCGTCAAGGCCCCGGCCGACGGCATTGTCAGCCAGGTGGGCAGCCTGAATGTCGGCCAGTTCATCAATACCGGCTCGACCATCGCGACGCTGGTCGAGACCGGCGACATCTGGGTGGAAGCCAACTTCAAGGAAACCCAGCTCGTGGGGCTGAAGACCGGCATGCCGGCCGAGGTCACCGTCGATGCGTTCCCGGGCGTGAAGTTCGAAGGCCAGGTGGCCTCGATCGGTGCGGCGACCGGCGCGGAATTCGCGCTGATCCCGGCCCAGAACGCCACCGGCAACTGGGTGAAGGTGACGCAGCGCATTCCGGTCAACATCTCGATCGAAGGCGCCTCGCTCGACAACCTGCGCGCCGGCATGAGTGCCGTCGTCAACGTCGACACCAAGCCGGAAGGCAGCGTGCCGGAAGCTTCGAAGGCAAACTGAAATGGCCGCAACCGCCGTCTCCAAGCCGACGGTGGAGGTGAAGAACAAGGGCCTGTTGACGCTCGCCATCATGGTGGCCGTCATCATGCAGGTGCTCGACACCACCATCGCCAACGTCGCCCTGCCCCACATGCGCGCCAGCCTTGGCGCGTCGCAGGACGAGATCAACTGGGTGCTGACCAGCTACATCGTCGCCGCGGCCATCGCGACGCCGCTGACCGGCTGGTTCTCCGACCGTCTCGGCCGGCATAACCTGATGCTCATCGCGGTCGTCGGCTTCACCGGCGCGTCGCTGCTCTGCGGTATCGCCACCAGCCTGCCGCAGATGGTGATCTTCCGCGTCATGCAGGGCATTTTCGGCGCCGTGCTGGTGCCGCTGGCCCAGGCGACGATGATGGACATCAACCCGCGCGAGCAGCTCGGGCAGGCCATGGCGATCTTCGGCGCCGGCATCATGTTCGGGCCGATCATCGGGCCAACCCTTGGCGGCTGGCTCACTGAGACGTTCAACTGGCGCTTCGTGTTCCTCGTCAACCTGCCCGTCGGTATCACCGCCTTCCTGATGCTGTTCGCGCTGATGCCGCGTACGCCGATCAAGATCCGCAAGTTCGATTTCTTCGGCTTCGGCATGCTGGCGATCGCGGTCGCATCGCTGCAGCTGCTGCTCGACCGTGGGCAGGGTGCGGGCTGGTTCGACTCGGTCGAGATCTGGGCCTACCTCATTGCCGCGATCTCGTGCCTCTGGATCTTCACGGTCCACTGCCTGACGGCCGACAATCCGTTCCTCGACATGGGCATGTTCAAGGACCGCAACTTCGTCACCGGCCTCGTGCTGATCCTGATGACCGGCATCACGCTGTTCTCGGGCCTGGCCCTGCTGCCGCCGATGCTGCAGTCGCTGATGGGCTTTCCGGTGATCGAGACAGGCCTGCTGATGGGCCCGCGCGGTATCGGCACCATGGTGTCGATGATCGTGGTCGGCCGCCTCGTGTCCAAGTACGACCCGCGCTACCTCGTCATCGCCGGTACCCTGCTGATGGGCTACTCGCTCTACATGATGACCGAGTTCGACGTGGTGATGGGCACCGGGCCGATCCTGCTCTCGGGCTTCCTCCAGGGCATCGGCATGGGCTTCGTCTTCGTGCCGCTCAACTCGCTGGCCTTCGCCACCATCAACGCCAAGTACCGCGTCGATGCGACCTCGATGTTCTCGCTCATCCGCAATGTCGGCCAGGGCGTGGGCATCTCGATCGTGACGCTGGTGCTGGCCCAGATGCAGGTGACGAACTACGGCGAACTGGCCGAGCGCATCACGCTCGACTCGGGCCCGGTGCGCGATCTGGCGGCAGCCTATGGCGGCTTCCAGAACATCGTGAGCTCGCTCAACGGGTTGATCTCGCAGCAGGCGGCCATGCTCGCCTTCCTCGACGACTTCCACCTGATGATGATCCTGACCTTCGCCTCCCTGCCGCTGGTCTTCCTGCTGCGCAAGCCTGCGCCGCGCGTCATGACCGCCGAGGAACGTGCCCACGCCATGGGCGAGTGACGACAACCGCCCCGGCAGCCGACCAGCCGCCGGGGCAAAATGCCTACCGAGTACCCTTCCTATGACAAACTCCCTCCCCGAAAAGCCGGGCACCCGCCGCGTTCCCAATTTCCGCCGCCAGGCGGGACGGCGCGACGAGATCATCGCCGCGGCGCTCGAAGTGTTCTTCAAGCATGGCTACGAACAGGGCCGGCTCGAAGACGTGGCGAAACTCTCGGGCGTCGGCAAATCCGCCGTGCTCTATCATTTCGGCAGCAAGCTCGGGCTCGTGGTCCGCGTGGTGGCCGAACTCTGTCTGCCGGCGAAGCCCGTCGGCAGCGGCCCGGCCGACCAGTTGATCGAGCAGAATCTCGCCGATCCGACGGCCACCAAGGTGCTGCGCTTCGTGATGACCGAGCAGCGCCGCCTCCCCTCGCTCGGCCGGCTCTACGTCACCGCCATCATGCGGCGCGTCGCGAGCTGGCAGGGCATCGACAGCATCGAGACGGTGCGCCAGAGCGTCGGCCAGGCCTATGGCCGCATGGCGACGCGCGTCCTGTTCGAGGGGTATCCGATCACTAAAGGAGAGCACGATGGCAGCCAGCCAGCAGTTTGAGATCGTCCACGATTTGCTGGACCTTGCCGGGGCGCGCTGGACTGTCGACGTTCTCGCCGCCCTGCGGGGCGACCGCCTGCGATTCAACGAGATCGCCCACGCGGTAGACGGCATTTCGCAAAAGCAGCTGACCTCGACCCTGCGCTCGCTGCAGCGCCACGGCTTCGCCATGCGCGTCGCCTTCGCCACCATCCCGCCGCGCGTCGAATACGAGCTCACGGAGCTCGGCCGTGACTTTGCCCGCAGCGTCGGGCCGCTCGGCGCCTTTGCGGTGCAGAACCAGAACAGCATCGAGGCCGCTCGCCGCGACTTCGACGCCGCCTAGGCGGCCGCGCCGGCGCGGGCCCCGGGCTCTGCGCCGGTGAAACCAGTTTCCCGCTCCACCCTCCTTCGCTAGGGGCGGGACAGTGGCGCGCAAGCGCCGTTCGGAGGGGGCCTTACCCCCATGCATGAAAGTGCAAGGCCCCCTCCGTTTTCCGCCCCGCACTGGGCGCATGCGTGGGGTGCGACAATTTGACATTGTGGTCGACCAGCCAGCTACTTACATCCCACCCGGGGCGCTGAAAGTGGGGTATGACCATGACCAACGGGGCTCATAAACATCGCGTCGTCATCATCGGCGGCGGCTTCGGCGGACTTGCCGCCATCCAGAAGCTGAAGGGCGCCGATGTCGACATCACCATCGTCGACCGCCGCAACCACCACCTGTTCCAGCCGCTGCTCTACCAGGTGGCGACCACGTCGCTCTCGCCCTCGGAGATCGCCTGGCCGATCCGCATGCTGGTGAAGCACCGGCCCGAGGTGACGACCGTGCTCGGCAACGTCACCGGCATCGACAAGGCCGCGCAGCTGGTCGAGCTCGAGGATGGCGGCCGCATCCCGTTCGACAGCCTGATCATCGCGACCGGCGCCCGGCACGCCTATTTCGGCCACGACGACTGGGAGCCCTTCGCCCCCGGCCTCAAGACGCTGGAAGACGCGACGGCCATGCGCCGTCGCCTGCTCGTCGCCTTCGAGGCGGCGGAACGCGAGACCGATCCCGACAAGCGCAAGGCCCTCCTGACCTTCGCCATCATCGGCGCCGGCCCGACCGGCGTGGAGCTGGCGGGCGCGGTGATCGAACTCGCTCGCATCACCCTCAAGAACGAGTTTCGGTCGATCCATCCCGAGGAAGCCCGGGTGATCCTGATCGAGGCCGGTCCGCGCGTCCTCCCCAACTTCCGCGAGAACCTGTCGGATTACGCGAAGACCGCGCTCGAGCGGCTCGGGGTGGAGGTGCATCTGGGCCAGGCGGTCACCGACGTTACGGCCGACACCGTGACCTATGCGGGCCAGGTGCTGCATGCCCACACCATCATCTGGGCGGCGGGCGTGCTCGCCTCGCCGGCGGCGAAATGGCTGGGCGTCGAAGCCGACCGGGCCGGCCGCATCAAGGTCGAGCCAGACCTCAGCGTGCCGGGCAGCCCGAACATCTACGCCATCGGCGACACGGTGACGGTGCTCGGGACCAACGGCAAGCCGGTGCCGGGTATCGGCGATGCGGCCAAGCAAGGCGGCAAGCATGCGGCCCGGGCGATCCGGGCGAAGCTTGCGGGCCAGCCGGTGCCGGCCTTCCGCTACAACCACCTGGGCGATATCGCCACCATCGGCCGCAGCGCTGCAGTGATCGATTTCGGCTGGCTGCAGCTCACCGGCTGGGTCGGCTGGTGGGCCTGGGGCCTCGCCCACATCTACTTCCTGATCGGTATCAAGAACCGGATCTCGGTGGCGATCAGCTGGTTGTGGATCTATTTGAGCGGCCACCGCAGCGCCCGGCTGATCACCTGGGGCGAGGCGGGGAGCGGGAAGCCGCCGGTGGGGTGAGTGCTGATACCCCCTCTCCTCAGTTCCGCTAGGCGGCAAGCCGCCAAGCTTCACTATCCTCCCCCGCCAAGGGGGAGGAGGCGATGGAACCCCGAGCGCCGCAACTGTGCGCATCCTCCCCCTCGGCGGGGGAGGATAGTGGAGCTTGCGAGCGCAGCGAGTTAGCGGAACTGAGGAGAGGGGGTATGCCCTCCCCCCAAAAAGCAAACCGGGCGCCTCGCGGGAGGCGCCCGGTTCGAAATCAGTGCCGCGTTTGCCGCAACAATCAGGCGGGAGCGATCTCGGTGACGGCGACCTTGCCGGTGCGACGGTCTTCGCCGGTCTCGAACGAGACCTTCTGACCTTCGCTCAGGCCGGCCATGCCGGAACGCTGGAGCGCAGTGGCGTGGACGAAAACGTCCTTCGCGCCGCTATCGGGCTGGATGAAACCATAGCCCTTCTGATCGTTGTAGAATTTGACGGTGCCCTTTTCCATCGGGTAGTCCCTCTTCGCATGTGTTTTGGGCAGAACGATGCGATCACCTGCCCGGTCAGTCGATGTTTGGAGTCTTCAAAGCGTGCGCCTGACCGGAAGCGGTGGCATACGGCCTTTCAGCCAAATGTCGATCCTCAAATAGATAAGGCGGCGCGGTCAACTTGGCAAGCGCTGCGAAGCATTCGCATCACGCTCGCGCAACGATGCGGTCGGGGCTCTGCCAGAAGGGCGGCATGGCCGCCGCGAGGTTCGACATGGGCAGCACTTCGGGCTTCAGCCGGATGCCCAGCACCTCGATCATGAAGGCCCGCCGCGCCTCGATCCGCTCCCAGACATCCGGGAATTCGGCCCGCAGCTGATCGCGGCCCGCCTTGTCGAGGAGCCCGATGCCGTCCTCGATATTAGCCCCATAATACGGTGGGCCGGCAGCCGGGATGATGTCCACCTGGATCATCTGGCCCGAGCTGAACTGCTCGCGCGAGCCTGGGTAAACCTGCGTATTCATCCATTCGTCGATATGGATGAGGTGGCCGGGGTTCAGCACCAGGTTGAAGAACGGCGTGTCGAGGTGCTTGCGCGCGATCGCATCGAGCTCGCCACCGGTGACGCCGATGCCGATGGTCTCGTACCATTCGGCGGCGCAGGCGAAATACGGTCCGGCGAGCTTGTCGACATAGTCGCGCACGCCCTCGGGCAGGCCCGACTCATCCTCGGCGAGCCAGCCCATGCGGCTCGAGAGCCCGCCCCAGTAGCCCACGGCGGTGGTCATCGGATCGCCCGGCTTCAGCACGTTGTTGGACGGGCTGTTGAGGCCGACCAACTGGTCGCCCGACGAAAACATCGTGTGGCACGAGTGCGGCAGCACGCCGAGCTTCATGGTCTGCGCCGCGTCATAGCCGGTCATCCCCGGCTGCACCGAGCGGATCAGCGCCTTCACGGCTTCCGAGCAGGCGACGGCGCCGAACTCGAACTGGGCGATCTGGACGATTTCGTTGACGGCGCGCAGCCCGGTTACCGGGTGCATCAGCAACGCATTGGCGTTCGCCACCCGCCCGTCGCCACCGACGATACGGCGCAGCACATCGACGATGTAGCTCGGGGTTTCGAGCCAGGCCTCGGGCTTGGCCGCCTCGTAGGGGCCGAAATATTTCCAGCCCAGCACGCCGACGCGATGGCCCGGCTTGATGCCTGAATTGCGCAGCACTTCTTCGAGCGACGGGGTCTTCGAGCGGTCCTGTCCCATGAGGCCGAAGGGCGGATAGAGCCGGGCCTCGACGTCGATGAAGGACGCGGCGGCGCGGCCGAGATTCTCGGGGCCGGCCAGCAAGGTGGGCGTCGTGTCGGGGACGATCACCAGCAGCGCTTCCTCGAAGCGCGGATCGAAGCCGGTGATGTAGCTGAGGTTGGCCGAGTGCTCGCGGTCGGCATAGACCACCAGCGCATCGAGCCCTGCCCCGCGCCGGGCCCGCGAAAGGGCGGCGAAGCGTTGCGTGTAAACCGAGCGATCGAGCTCGGGACGAGACTTGGGGACACCAAACTCAGGGAGCTTGGCATCCACCAGTTTGAACGACGGCATTCGGGTCCCACCCTGATTTTGTGGGGAGTCTCTTAGAGTCCCGCGCGGAAAGCAATTGGCCACGCTTCCCTGTTGACAACCTCGCTGTTGCGAATGCTATTAAGAACCATTCGCAACAAACATCGCTTCGGATGGCGCCCTCCCCTGCCGTCCGGATCCCAGACACACAGGACCCGACCGATGGATGTAACTCCGCCGCGTGACCTCTTTGCCGGCTGGCGGCAAGACAGAGGCGAGGCTTCACTTTCCGACGTGCACCGCACGGTCAAAGTCGGCAAGAACAGCAGCGCGCTCCGGCGCGGCCTCGCCTTCATCGGGCCGGGCTATCTCGTCGCCGTGGGCTACATGGACCCGGGCAACTGGGCGACCTCGATCGCCGGCGGCTCGAAGTTCGGCTACACGCTGCTCGTCGTGGCGCTGATCTCCAACATCATGGCGATCATCCTGCAGTCGCTCTGCGCTCGCCTCGCCATCGCTTCGGGCCGCGACCTGGCCCAGGCCTGCCGCGACGCCTTCCCGCGGCCGATCGCCTGGATGCTATGGCTTTTCGCCGAGATCGCCATCATCGCCACCGACATCGCCGAGGTGATCGGCACGGCGATCGGCCTCAACCTGCTGTTCGGCATCCCGCTCGAGCTCGGCGTGATCATCACGGCGCTCGACGTGTTCCTGATCCTCTTCCTGCAGCGGCTCGGCTTCCGCTGGATCGAAGCGCTGGTGATCGCCCTGCTCGGCGTGATCGCGGTGTGCTTCGTGGTGCAGCTGGCGCTCGCCGACCCCAACTGGGGCGACGTGATCCGCGGCTTCGCGCCGACGACCGAGATCGTCACCAACCCCGAGATGCTCTACCTCGCGCTCGGCATCCTCGGCGCGACCGTGATGCCGCACAATCTCTACCTCCACTCGGGCATCGTGCAGACCCGTGACTACGGCCACACGCTGCCCGAAAAGCGCGAGGCGCTGAAGTTCGCCACCATCGACTCGACCGTGGCGCTGATGTTTGCGCTGCTGGTCAACGCCTCGATCCTGATCCTCGCGGCGGCGGCGTTCCACACGACGGGAAACAACGCCGTGGCGGAGCTGGGCGACGCGCACAACCTCCTCGGCGACCTGCTCGGCTTCGCCGTGGCGCCGACGCTGTTCGGCATCGCGCTCCTCTGCTGCGGCATCAACTCGACGGTGACGGCGACACTCGCTGGTCAGATCGTGATGGAAGGGTTCCTGCAGATCCGGCTCGCGCCGTGGCTGCGCCGCCTGATCACCCGCGCCATCGCCATCATCCCCGCGGCGGCGGTGACCATCTTCTTCGGCCAGCAGGGCACGGGCCAGTTGCTGATCCTCACGCAGGTGGTGCTGAGCCTGCAGCTGAGCTTCGCGGTGTTCCCGCTGGTGATGTTTACGGCCGACAAGAAGAAGATGGGGCCGATGGTGGCGCCGATGTGGCTGGTGGTGCTGGCCGGGTTCGTGGCGCCGGTGATCGCCGCGCTCAACGTGAAGCTGCTGGTCGATTTCGTCGCCAGCGGGCTCTAGGCGAAGAAGGGCCGGCTCACCGCCGGCCCCTTCGTATTCAGTGATGCGCGTGGGACGCGTGCTCGGCGTTCCGCTTCCGCGTCGCCGCCGCCTTCTTGGCCGAGGCCGACCGCTCCGCGGCCGACCGCTGTGACGAATGCGCGCCGCCGATCCTGCCTCCGCGCTTGGCTGAGATGTTGCTGTCGGGCACGCCGCGGCCGGAACCGGACTTGTTGCCGCCGCCATCTTCCTTGTTCACGGTCGCCCAGGCCCGCCGCTCGGCCTCCTTCTCGGAGACCCCGCGGGCCTCATAACCTTCGGCAATATGGTCGGCCTTCCGTTCCTGCTTGTCGGTGTAAGCGGATTTATCGCCACGGGGCATGATGTCCTCCTTCGCTCGGCGTGTGGGAGGTGAACGAAGGGGGAGGCGGGGTGTTCCGGTGTTGCTTGATGCGCTGACAGCAGGGTGCTAGTTTGCGCATGAACAATGCGCAGGAGCGATGCATGCCCGCCGCCCGTCGAGCCGCTAATCTTTCCATCGATGCCGCCGTCCTTGAGGAGGCGCGCGCCCTGAACATCAATCTTTCGGGCGCCGCTCAGGACGGAATCCAGAGCGCCATCTCCGCCGAAAAAGCCAAGCGCTGGAAAGAGGAAAACGCGGAGGCCATCCGTAGCTCGAACGAGTATGTCGAAAAGTACGGCCTGCCTCTCGAAAAATACCGCATGTTCTGATGGCTACGTTCGACATCTACGACGATGGCCGCAACTACCTCCTCAACGTGCAGTCCGATTTGCTCGACGGCCTCAACACCATCCTGGTGGTGCCACTGATGCCCATCGACATCGCGCCAAAGCAGGGTAATCGGCTCAATCCCGTCTTCCAGATCGGCGGGCAGCGATACGCAATGATGACGCAGTACATGGCTGCCACGCCCATCCGATCGCTAGGTCGCCCCGCGGGCAATCTGAAAGTCGCGCATTACGACCAGATCAAAGCCGCGCTCGACATGATCTTCCTCGGCTTCTAGGCCGCCCTACCCTCATCCTAACCCACCGCCGTCACGCGGGGATTAGTCCTCTACCGTCACCTCAGTCACCACCGTCTTCGACAGCTGGCGTTCGCGGAGCCAGATGTAGAAGCCGCTGGCCATGACGATGGGGGCGCCGACCAGGAGCCAGAAGGTGGGGGGCTGGTTGAAGATCAGCCAACTGGCGCCCGTCATGAAGATGATCTGCAGATAGCCGAACGGAGCCAGCACCGAGGCGGGCGCGTAGCGGTGTGCGGTGGTGACCAGCAGGTGACCGATGAGCGCGAAGACGCCGATTAGCCCGAAGCAGACCCAGATCAGCGGATGCGTGGGCCAGGTCCAGCCGCCGAACGAGAAGGGCGCGATGCAGAGGGTTGCGACGCCCGAAGCGTAGAACTGCTGGGTGGTGGTGGTGTCGACGCCGGCGAGGCGGCGGGTGGAGAGATTGTAGAGGGCGCTGAAGATGGCGGTGCCGAAGGAGAGCAGCACGGCGGGGTGGAAGGCTTCGGTGCCGGGGCGGACGATGATCATGACGCCGAGGAAGCCCACGCCGATGGCGAGCCAGCGGCGCCAGCCGACCGTCTCGCCCAGTAGCGGGATCGAGAGGGCGCAGAGGATCAGCGGCATCGTGAAGGAGATGGCCGAGGTGATGGTCAGCGGCAGGTAGACCACGGCGATGAAGTTGCAGATGGTCGAGCCGAGGAGGAAGAGGCCGCGGCCGATCTCGAGCTTGAGGTTGTTCGTCCGCACCAGCGCCTTGCGCTCGCGCGGCAGGAACAGGGCCAGCACCAGGATGAACTGGCCGGCGTAGCGGACGAAGACCACCTCCATCGAGGGGAGGCCGGCTTGCACCATCAGCTTGGCGCAGCTGTCGATCGCCGTGTAGCAGGACAGCGCCGAGAGCATCATGGCGATGCCGAGCAGGCGGCGGTCCTCGACCGGTTTGACGACGCTCGCGGCCATCGCTCAGTCCTCCACCGGTTCGACGGTGATGGCGCGGTTGAGCTTGCGCTCGCGTAGCCAGATGTAGATGCCCGAGCCGATGATGATGGGCGCGCCGAGGTAGAACCACGCGTCGGGCGGCTGGTTGAAGATCAGCCAGCTGGCGACGGCGAGGAGGATCAGCTCACTGTAGCTGAAGGGGGCCAGCGCCGAGGGCGGGGCGAAGCGATGCGCAATCGTGTTGAGCTGGTGCGCGATCATGCCGGCGACGCCGGCGGCGATGAAGGCGAACCACCCTGCCCCGTCGGTGGGCCACACCCAGTTGTTGAAGGCGAACGGGGTGACGCAGGCGAGGGCGATGAGGCCTGAATAGACCTGCTGGGTGGAGGCGGAATCGACGCCGGCGAGTTTGCGCGTGGTGATCGAGTAGAGCGCGGCGGACAACGCACCGGCGAGGCAGATCAGCGAGGCGGGCTGGAAGGCTTCGGTGCCGGGGCGGACGATGATCAGGATGCCGACAAAGCCGACGCCGACGGCGGCCCAGCGGCGCCAGCCGACTTTTTCGCCGAGCAACGGGCCGGAAAGGGCGGTCACCATCAGGGGCATGGTGAACATGAGGGCGCCGGTGACGGTCAGGGGCAGGAAGCGCTGGGCGAGGAAATTGGCGCCGGTGACGCCCAAAAGGAAGAGACCGCGGAGGAGTTCGAGCTTCCAGTTGCGGGTTACGAAGAGTGCGCCCTTCAGCACCGGCAGGAATAGGGCCAACGCAAGCAGGACGTGGACGAAGTAGCGGACGAAGACGATTTCGGAGAGCGGGAGGCCGATGAAGCTGAGGTACTTGGCCGAGGTATCGAGCGTCGCGAAGAACAACTGCGCGAAAAGCAGGATGCCGATGCCGAGATTGCGGCGCTCCTCGACGGGCGCGATCGTGGTCGTCATTTCATGTCCGGGGCCGCGGCGGGAGGGGCGGCCGGCTCACCAAAAGGTGCGCCGCCCTGCGCTGTCAATGCCGCGGTGCGACCGAACCGTTCGCGGCGACGAAAGTGTTACGGCCGAGCACATAGAGGCCGAAGAGAATGGCGGTGGAGCCGAGGTCGCCGATGAGGCTGTAACCCCAGAACGGGATGGCGGCGACGTAGCAGGCGATGAGCCCTTCGAGGGTGTAGCCGTAATAGCCGCCGGCCCAGACGCCGAGGTTCGAGATGACGAAGAAGGCGGCACTCGAGAGGAAGGCGGCGGTGCCGAGGCGCACCACCGAAAGTTCGCGGATGAGGCCGCGGCCGATGAAGGTGGCGGCGAGCATGCCGGCATAGGTGAAGAGCGCCGAGCTGTGCCAGCCGAGGACAAGGTCGCTCAGCGTCATGATGGCGACGGGGACCAGCGCCGCGACCCAGAGATTGCGGATACCGTAGGCGGCGAGCAGCGAGGCGCCAACCACCGCCGTGACATTGGGCGGATGCGGGATCAGGCGGCTCAAGACGCCGATGACGATGAGGCCGAGGGCCAAACGTTCGCTATTGGTCACGCCGGTTCTCCTTGTTCCTCAGTGTCCGCCCGTATGCCGCTCTGGTCAACTCAGTAGGTTTCCCGCAGGTGGCCGAGCTGCAGGCTGGTGGCCAGGGCCTTCTGCGTCACCTTCTGGCCGTGGCGCGGGGTGAAGGTGAGCTTGCTCTCGCGGCCGGGCAGCAGGGTGACGGCGTTGTCGGAGAAATAGCCCGGCACGCCGACCGTGGCGGTGACGAAGAGCGCCGGCTTGTCGGAAGTGAGGGTCAGCACCGGGCCGGCATCGGAGGACGACCAGGCGGCCTTCACCTTGGCGTGGCCGATCTCGTAGGCCTTGTAGGCTTTCGGGAAATAGTCGTTCTCGCCGAGCAGCTCGCCGTCTTCGCTGGTCCACGAGAAGAACAGGAACTCGTTGGGGCCGAGATCGTCGAGCGCGATGCGGGTCGCGACCACGGCCTTGTCCGGGTTGGTCTTCACGGTGGCGGTGGCGATGATGCGGGCGCCGCCGTCGGCATCGACGGCCTGCACCTCGAGCTCGATCGCGGCCTTCTCGGCCGTGTCGTTGATGGCCTTGAGGATCAACTGGTCGCCATCGGGCACGGCCACGACGTTGATCGGGTTGAAGAAGCGCTTCGCCATGTATTGCAGCAGCTTCCACTGCCCGCCGTAATCGAGGCTCGACCAGCTCGCCACCGGGTAGGTGTCGTTGATCTGCCAGTAGAGCGTGCCCATGCAGCGCGGCTTGGTGGAGCGCCAGTATTCGATGGCGGTCTTGATGGCGAGGCCCTGCTGGATCTGGCTGAGGAACACCATCTGCTCGAAATTCGACGGGAAGCGGAAATAGCGCGTCATCGTTTCGAGGATGCGGGCATTGCCGCCGGTATTGCGCTGGTGGCTCTCCATCACCGGGGAGGACGGGTTCATGTCCTTTTCCTCGGCGAAGGTGCGGGCGACGTTCATCGAGGTGAAGGACTGGAAGCCGAACTCGGAGGCGAAGCGCGGGTTGACGTCGCGGTAGGCCGAGAAGTCTTTCGCGGAGTGCCAGACGCTCCAGTAATGCGTGTCGCCGCGGGTGTCGGCGTGCCAGCCGTCGGAAAAATCGAGGTAGCCCATCGAGGGCGAGCTCGGCCAGAAGCGGCGCGACGGATCCTCGTCCTCGACGATGTTGCCGAGCATCGAGTTCAGGCGATCGTAATTGGCGACGTAGCGCTCGGGCGCGGCCTTGGTTTCGGGGTACCAGTGGAGCGAGCCGATCACCTCGTTGTCGCCGCACCAGAGCGCGATCGAGGCGTGGTGGCTGAGGCGGCGGATCTGCTGGGTGATCTCGGTGCGCACGTCAGCAAGGAAGGCACGGTCACTCGGGTAGCTCATGCAGGCGAACATGAAATCGTGCCAGATGAGCAGGCCGAGTTCGTCGCAGAGCTCATAGAAATAATCCGGCTCGTACTGCCCGCCACCCCAGACGCGCAGCATGTTCATGTTCACCGCCTTGGCGCTCTCCAGCAGGTCGCGGACGACGGCGGGAGTAATCCGCGAGGGAATCGCGTCGGCGGGAATCCAGTTGGCGCCGAACATCGAGATGTCGCGGCCGTTCACCCGCACCTTGAAGGTGTGGTCGATCTCGTCGGGCTCCACCACCCACTCAAGCTTGCGCAGCCCGATCTTGCGCTTGGTGACTTCGCCGTCGAGCGTGGTCCAGAGGTCGTAGAGCGGCTGCTCGCCATGGCCGCTCGGCCACCACAGCTTCGGGTTCTTGATGGTGACGTTGTGGGTGAAGGTGTTCTCGCCCGGGCGCACCACGACCTTGTCGGCGAGCTTCTGACCGTCGATCTCGTGGGTGAGCTCAACCGAACCTTCAGCGAAGGCGAAAACGCGAGTCGTTATCGAGAGTTCGACCGACTTCTTGCCGTGCGCCTGATCGACGGTGACGCTCTCCTGACGGGCGAGCTTCGACTTGCGGATGGCCATGCGGCCGTAGACGCCGGTCGGCATCAGGCAGATGCCCCAGTCCCAGCCGGCGTGGCAGGCGGTCTTGCGCACGAAGTTGAGGTGCACACCCGGCAGGCCGTTCGACTTGTAGTTGTAGGTGAACGGGATGGGGAACGGGTGCGCGTCGGAGCGGGCCTTGGCCACGTCCTTGGTGACGGCGAATTCGAGGCGCAGCGTGTTGGTGCCGGGCTTCACCTTGCCGGTGACGTCGATGTCGTAGCGGATGAACTGGTTCTGCGTCTCGGCGATGATTTCGCCGTTGAGCAGGATGGTGGCGATGGTGTCGACGTTTTCGAGCGTGAGGGTGAGGTAGCCGTCGATATCATCCGGGGTGGCGGTGAATTTCCGCTCCATGTCCCAAGGCGTATCGTGCACCCACATGACGCGGGTTTCGTTGTCGGCGAAGTACGGGTCGGGGATTTCGTCGGCGGCGAGCAGCGCGGCGTGGACGTCGCCCGGGAGTGTGATCGGGGCTTTGACCTTCACCTTGGGCGAGGTGAGCTGGAACTGGCCGGCGAGGCTGAGCTCGCTGTAGGTGGTGGCGCTGGCCATGGGGGTCTCCGATCGAATGGTGGGCGCCTTGTATGACAAGCGGGTGGCGAGCGGAAGCACCCGCCGGCCGTGTGGCCTCGGGTTGGTGAGATGGGCGGGGACCGGCGAGGCGATTGCCTCAACGCGGTTAGTCCGCAATTTTGACGAAGCTTTCGCCTCGCCGGTCACCGAGGATGAGTTGGACGGGGGTGATGAGGGAACGGACGCGCCAGCGCTCATGGTCCCTGCGCCCCGAAGAGGCAGGTTGCACCCTAGCATGGCGGCCGGTTGCTCAGCACCGCGGCCCGCCACCGGACGACTCCGATGGCCCTCGATATCCCCTGCCGCACGTTCGTTGCGCAGCGCCCGCCCTGCAGGGGACGGGAGGAGAATCGCATGGGATGGGGGAGCGGGGATAAGTTGGTTCGCTGGATGTCATCCCGGCGAAGGCCGGGATCCAGCCTGAGGTGTGGGGACTGGGCTCCAGCCGCTCAGGATGGACCCCGGCCTTCGCCGGGGTGACACGGTGGGTGGGGGGCATGAAGTGGTTCGACCGAACCTGTGCCGGTGCGTGGGGCTCCCCCCTTCCGCCCTTCGGGCACCTTCCCCCGTAAACGGGAGAAGGCCCTGTGGCACGATCTTGCCCCACGTCATCCTCTCCCGCTTGCGGGGGAGGGGGACCAGCGAAGCTGGTGGAGGGGGGTGCGGCACGCGCTGAGTGCCCCCCTGCCCTCAGACCGTCACTGCGGTGGCTACGCCGTGGATTTCCTTGAGGATGACCTCCGCCGGCATGAAGGGGAGGAGTTTCATCAGGAGGCTCGAGACCAGCATGGTCCAGCTCGATTTGGGGACGAAGCCGCCCTTGGCTTTCTGCGCCAGGGCCTGGGCGGCGTTGGAAAAGGGGCGTTGGCGCGTTTCGTAGGCGGCGAAGGCAGCGGTGGGGTCGTCGCGGTGGGCGGCCAACTCGTGGGCGAGGATGTAGGCGCCGGTGACGGCCATGCCGGTGCCCATGCCCGAGAGCGGGGAGGCGCAGTGGGCGGCGTCGCCGAGGAGGACGACGCGGCCCCTGGACCAGCGGTCCATCACCACCTGGGCGACTTCGTCGAAGTAGAAATCGGGGGCGGTTTCCATGTCGGACAGCATGGCTGGGACCTGCCAGCCCTGGCCGGTGAATTTTTCGCGGATGAGGCGCTTCTGGGCGGCGCGGTCCCGCGGGAGCGGGGTGTCGGCCGTGGAGAACCACAGCATGGCGCGGGCTTCGGTGTTGTCGCGGGCACTGTAGACGCCGGCGAGGGTGCCAGGGGCGGGCAGGAGGTGGCCGGAATAATCGAGGTTCAGCCGGTTGGGCACCGAGAAGATGGTGGCGGCGAGGCCGAGGCTTTCGACGTAGTCGGCCTCGGGACCGAAGGCCTTGGCGCGGATGTTGGAGTGGATGCCGTCGGCGCCGACGGCGATATCGAAGCGCCGGACGAGGCCTGACTCGAAGTGGACTTCGACGTGGTCGGGGCGCTCGACCAGCTCGGCGACGCTATCGCCGAAGATGTACTCGGTGCCCTCCCACGTGGCGTCGTAAAGCAGCTGGGCGAGGTCGCCGCGCATGATTTCGAGCTCGCCCGAGAAGGCGGCAGCGGGGAGGCGGGCCTGTTTCCGGCCGCGCCTGTCGACATAGAACATGTCGCCCATGTTGGTGGCCTTCGCCTGCACGGCTTCGAGCAGGCCCATGCGACGGAGCACTTCCATCGAGGTGCCGCGGAAATCGACCGCATAGCCGCCTTCGCGCAGGCTCGGGGCTTTTTCGACGATGGTCGGGGTGAAGCCGAGGCGGCTGAGCCAAAAGGCGAGCGCCGGGCCGGCGACGCTGGCGCCCGAGATCAGGACGGTGCGGATGGGGTTGGGCTGGACGTTCATGGGGCGCGTTCCTCCGTTGCGATGGATTTATTCATACGTATGTATAAAACATCTGTCTAGCAGAATTTCATACGATCGTATAAATCCGGGAGCGACGACGAACGGAGAGCCCGATGGGACACAAGGAAGACCTGCTGGCTGGGGCGAAGAAGTGCCTGCGCGAGATCGGCTACGCCAACACCACGGCGCGGGACATCGTGGCGGTTTCGGGCACCAACCTCGCCTCCATCGGCTATCATTTCGGGTCGAAAGACGCGCTGATGACGCAGGCGATCATCGAGCTCTTGGGTGAGTGGGGGGCGCAGTCAGCCGATGCCCCTGCCCCGGCGGGCGAGGGCTTCGAGGCGCGGTTCACGGCGCACTGGCAGGGGCTGAACCTTACCGCGGATGCGGACAAGCAGCTGGCGACCGCGAGCTTCGAGAATGCGGCGGTGGCGATGCGGCTGCCGGCGCTGCTGCCGATCATCAGCCAGGGCCAGGAAGATGCGCGCGAAGGGTTCGGCGAGGAGTTTGCGCCGGGGGCCGATGCGGAAACGCAGCGCAAGGTGGGCGCGCTGGTGCTGGCGGTGACGTCGGGCGTGCTGGCGCAGCGGCTGATCGACCAGGAGAAGGCCCCCTCCCCAGCCGATATCGTCGAGGCGTTTCGGATTATCGGGAAGGCGCTGGGCGCGACGTAACAGACCGCTTGACTCGCATGGCTATCGTCGTTAGTTATCATGCCTAACAACATTAGCCATGAGGTTTCGCCATGTCTGCTACTCCCGGCTTTCCGCCGAAATCCGTTTCGCTGCAGCTCCGTATCGAAGGGCTGTTCACGTTGGCCGGCGCCGCCGGCGCCTACTGGTATTTCGGCGGCAACTGGTGGGTGTTCGCCCTGCTGCTGCTCGCCCCCGACCTGTCGTTCTTCGGCTATGCGGCCGGGGAGAAGTGGGGCGCGCGGATCTACAACTGGTTCCACACCTATACGCACCCGGCGATCCTCGCCGCGATCGGCTGGTTTGCCGGGGTGCCGCTGCTGATAGAACTGGGGCTGATCTGGGCCGCGCATATCGGCATGGACCGTGCGCTCGGCTACGGACTCAAGTATCCCGGCCTTACGGGCCAGACGCATCTGGGGCTCATGGGGAAGGCGAAAAGCGTTGCCAACGCCGGCTAAGACATCGGTGGCCGAACTGGTCGGCATCGCGCGGGGCCTCGTCGAAACGACGGGGCCCGACGCATTGACGCTGGGCGCGCTCGCGAGCCGCGCCGGGATCAAGCCGCCCTCGCTCTACAAGCATTTCGCCGACCGCGCCGCAGTGCTGAAGGCGGTGGAGATCGAGGTGCTGTACGAGCTCGAGGCCTATCTGCGGGCGACGATGGCGGGCGATACGCCCAAGGCGCGGCTCGTGGCGATGGCGCGGGCCTATCGCGCCTGGGGCAAGGACAAGCCCAACCGCTACCGCACGATCTATTCGGGCGATGCGTTCAACGACGCGGAAATCCGCGCGGCCTGCGTGCACTCGGCCCAGCCGCTGTTCGAGGAGATGCGCGCCGCCGGGGTGAGCGAGGCGCGGCTGCTGCCGCTGTCGCGGACGCTGGTGGCGTTCATGCACGGGTTCACGCTCATGGAGATCGGCAACGCGTTCAACCTCGGCGGCGACGTGGATGAGGCGTTCGAATCGAGCCTGCGGACGATTTTGCGCGAGATTCCGTAGGAGCCGTGTCGATCCCAGGCGCGTTCACTCGTCGTGTTGATGCAAGCGAGGAGAAGAACGATGGGTTCGAGCGTGCTGTTCATGTCGATGTCGGCGGATGGCTTCATCACGGGGCCGAATGTACGGCCGGATAATGCCCTGGGGGATGGGGGCATGCGGCTCCACCAGTGGATATTCCCCGGGGTCGAGCTGGGCGACATGGAGGGGGCGACGGCCAACCTCAGTGGCGTCAACAAGCAGGTGTGGGACGAGGGAATGGCGACGGGGTCGGTGCTTGCCGGGCGCCATACGTTCGAGCCGGCGGGTGGCTGGGGCGGCGACCATCACGATGGGGTGGAGATTTTCATCGTCAGCCGCCACGAGGCACCGGACTGGGTGCGGAAGTGGCCGCTGGTGCATTATGTCGACGATATCGGCGTCGCCATGCGCGAGGCGAAGGCCGCGGCGGGCGGCCGCAACGTGATGATGCATGGCGGCTCGACGCTGGTGCCGATGGCACTGAAGGCGGGCGTACTGGATGAGCTGATGATCCACCAGGTACCGGTGCTGCTGGGCAGCGGGACGCGGCTGCTCGATAGTTTCGGGCCGGTGGAGCTCGAGCGGCTGCGGGTGCTCGAGGGCGATGGGGTGACGCACCTGCATTATCGGGTGCGGAAATAGGGGCAGCGGCCCCGCCCTACTCCGCCGCTTCGAGGTCGAGGAAGCCGCCGGACTGGCGGGCCCAGAGCTGGGCGTAATGACCGCCGAGCGCGAGGAGTTCGGCATGGGTGCCCTCCTCGACGATGCGGCCTTTGTCGAGGACGATCAGGCGGTCCATTTCGGCGATCGTGCTCAGCCGGTGGGCGATGGCGAGGACGGTCTTGCCCTTCATCAGCGTCTTGAGCTGGCCCTGGATGGCGGCTTCGACTTCGCTGTCGAGCGCGGAGGTCGCTTCGTCGAGGACGAGGATGGGGGCGTCCTTGATCAGCACGCGGGCGATGGCGACGCGCTGGCGCTGGCCGCCACTGAGCTTTACACCGCGCTCGCCGACAAAGGCGTCGTAGCCGGCGCGGCCCTTCTGGTCGACGAGCTGCTCGATGAACTCGTCGGCCTCGGCGCTGGCGGCGGCGCTCGCCATTTCGTCGTCGGTGGCGTCGGGGCGGCCATAGATGAGGTTGGCGCGGATGGAGCGGTGGAGCAGCGAGGTATCCTGCGTGACGACGCCGATCTGGCGGCGCAGGGATTCCTGCGTAACGTGGGCGATATCCTGCCCGTCGATGGTGATCTGGCCGCCCTTGAGATCGTAGAAGCGCAGCAGCAGGTTGACCAGCGTCGACTTGCCGGCGCCCGAGCGGCCGATGAGGCCGACGCGCTCGCCCGGCGCGATCCTGAGATCGAGATCATCGATGACCGGCGTGACCTTGTCGTAGTGGAAGCGGACGTGGTCGAAATGGATGGCAGCCTTGGTCACCACGAGCGGCTTCGCGTCAGGGGCGTCGATGAGGCCGAGCGGGCGGGCGATGAGCTCGGCGGAGTTCTGCGCCGTGCCGTAATTGCGCATGAGGCCGTTGAGCTGGTTCATCAGCCGGCCGAGCAGGTTGTAGAGGCGGAGGATCAGGCCGGTGGTGAAGGCGACGCCGCCGACCGAGACGATCCCTTCGGTCCAGAGATGCACCGAGAGCCCCGCAATGCCGGCGATGGCGACGCCAGAGAGCACGCCCATCCATGAGCGAACGCCGACGAGGGTGCGGGCCAGCTTGGTCATGGCGGCGATGAAGCTGTCGAAGCCCGAGCGCACGAACTTGTCGTCGGCCTCGGCCGAGCCGAACAGCTTCAGCGTCTGGATGTTGGAAAAGCTGTCGACGATACGGCCCGAAAGCGCTGAGGCCTGTTCGGCGGCGGCGGACGAGAATTTGCGCATGCGCGGGACGTAGTGCCAGGCGAGGAACGAGAACGCGATCACCCAGGCGATCACCGCCACCGACAGCCGCCAGTCGAGCTGGCCGACGAGCACGATGGTGGTGATGGTGTAGATGGCGATGAACCACACGACCTGCAGCAGGCTCACCATGAAATCGCCGATGGCGCCGCCAGACTGCCAGACTTTTGAGGCGATCGAGCCGGCGAAATCGTTCTGGAAGAAGCTCAGGTTCTGCCGGATGACGTGGGCATAGGCCTGCCAGCGCACGAGGTTGTAGAAGCCGAGATTGACGGTCTGCTCTTCGACCGTGGCCGAGAGCCAGGTGATGATCGAGCGGGCGATCAGTGTGATGAACAGCATGCCGGCGAGTTCACCGCCGTAACCGGCGATGAGCCCGGCCCAGCCGTCGGATTGCTTCGAGACATCAAGGATGTCGACCAGCCGGCCGATGTAATAAAACAGCGCGCCTTCGACCAGCGCCACGAGCCCGCCGAGGATGAGCAGGCTGAGGAACGCGAGCTTCGCCTGCCGGATATAGAACCAGAAGAAGCGCCAGGTGACGGCCGGCGGCTGCAGGTCCCCGTTCCGCCCGAAAGGGTCGGTCCAGCGCTCGAAGAAATGGTGGATGGGCTGCAGGAATTTCATGGGCGGAATTGGTTAGCTAACAAACTGATAGCCTAAACGTTTCCGCGCCAACATGAATTGTTGGAGAGGTTAGCCCGGCGGGGCTACGCCTTTGGGAGAAGTCTCAATCCCGCATCTCCCTAAAACCCGCTGTGTCATCCCGGCGAAGGCCGGGATCCAGCCTGAGGGAGTAATCGCGCGGGCACTGCGGGGGAGAGCGCTCAGGATGGGCCCCGGCCTTCGCCGGGGTGACACCGTGGGTGTTGCGTGGTCATGCCCTACAAAGGAAAGGGGCGGACCATTTGGCCCGCCCCTTTTGATCATTCCGCCGCGGCGCTTTCGGCTTTCATGTCGAGGAAGCCGCCGGATTGGCGTTCCCAGAGGGCGGCGTAGTGGCCGCCTTTGGCGAGCAGCTCGGCGTGGGTGCCTTCTTCGACGATCTGGCCCTTTTCCAGCACGACCAGGCGGTCCATGGCGGCGATGGTGGAGAGGCGGTGGGCGATGGCGATGACCGTCTTGCCCTGCATCAGCGACACCAGTTGCTCCTGGATGGCAGCTTCGACCTCGGAGTCCAAGGCGGAGGTCGCTTCGTCGAGCACCAGGATCGGGGCGTTCTTGAGCAGCACGCGGGCGATGGCGACGCGCTGGCGCTGGCCGCCCGAGAGCTTTACGCCGCGTTCGCCCACGTGAGCGTCGTAACCGCGGCGCTCCTTGGGGTCCATCAGGCCGGCGATCACGTCCGCTACCTTGGCCTGCTCGGCGGCGAGGATCATCGCTTCGTCGGTCGCGGTCTGGCGGCCGTACTTGATGTTCTCGCGCACCGAGCGGTGCAGCAGCGACGTGTCCTGGCTGACGAGGCCGATAGCGGCGCGCACGCTTTCCTGCGTCACGTCGCGAACATCCTGCCCGTCGATGCGGATGGCGCCTGCTTCCACGTCGAACAGACGCAGCATCAGGTTGACCAGCGTCGACTTGCCGGCGCCCGAGCGGCCGACCAGGCCGACCTTTTCGCCCGGCTTGATGGAGAGGTTGAAGTTCTCCATCACGGTGCCGGACTTGCCGCGCCAGTAGTTGAAGCTCACGTCCTTGAACTCGATGCCGCCTTCGCGGACGACGAGCGCGGGGGCCGCGGGCTTGTCGATCATGGTGATCGGCTGGGCGATGGTTTCGGCGCTGTCCTGCGTGGTGCCGATCTGGCGGAACACGTTGGACCCCACATCGAGGATCCAGCCCGACATGTTCATGATCTGGAGCGCGAAGGGGATCGCGGTGGCGACAGCTGCGGCGCTGAGCGCACCGGTGTTCCAGCTGGAAAGCGATATCCAGGCGATCGAGATCACGAGGCCGGCGTTGAGGGCGAACAGGGTGGACCACATGTAGGTGAACACCCGCATGAGCTTCCTGAACTCCACCGCGTGCTCGGTCACCGACTCGGCGACGTAGGCGTCCTCGTGGCCATCGGTCGAGAAGGTCTTCAGCGTGTGGATGTTGGTGTAGCTGTCGACGATACGGCCGGTCATCACAGACTTCGCTTCCGAGAGATCCTCGGAGTGCTTGGCGATGAGCGGCATGACGATGGTGAAGAGGATGCCGTAGAGGATGAGCCAGATGGCGATGGGCACCAGCAGCACCCAGTTGAGGCCCAGCAGCACGACGACGGCGACGACCACGAAGATGCCGGCATACCAGACGGCGTCGATGGTCATGTTGACCGTCATCTCGACGCTTTCGCCCGCCTGCATGATCTTGTTGGCGATGCGGCCGGCGAAGTCGTTCTGGAAATAGGTCCAGCTCTGCCGGATGACATGCCAGTGGCTCTGCCAGCGGATGATGTCGACGAGGTTGGGGACGATGGCGTGGTTGCGCACCAGCGTATCGAGCACGAAGGTCACCGGGCGGATCACGGCGATGACGGCGATCATCCAGGCGAAGGTCTGCCAGTGGAGCTCGAACATCTGGCCGGGCGGCGTGGTGGCCAAGAGCCCCACCACCGTGCCGACGAAGACCGGCATCATGGCGTCGGCAATCGAACCGATGGCGACGAGCACCATGCGGATGAGGAAGGCAGCGCGGAACTGCTTGATGAAGTAGAAGGTGAAGGCAGTCACCCCCTGCGGGGGCTGCGTGTTCTTGGCCAGCGCTACGGGTTTGTAGCGGGTATCGAACCAGGCAATGACTCGGTTGAGCATTTTGAACTCATTTTCCGAGCCCGTCTGACGGCGTTAGGTCAGGTGAGGGCCCTAAGGGATTGTTTTCGTTTTTCTTTGGCGAAGTCGATGCCAGCAGCGGGTGCGATGAAGCGCGGGAAGTTATGAGTTTCCATGTTTCCCTCCTTGGGGATGTTTTGGGTGGCAGGCACGGCTTAGTCGGCGGGCGAGGCAAACCCCCTCCCTAGCTCTGCTACGCCGCTTTCGCGGCTAGCGGCGCTACCCTCCCGCAAGGGGGAGGGTGAGGGTGGCTCGCTTCGCCGTTTGGTCACTGACGCCCACCTCCCCCCTTGCGGGGGAGGTAGCGCAGCTTGGCGCTTCAGCGCCTAGCGAAGCTCGGAGGGGGGTGCGATGATCACTCCGCCGCTTCCTCCTGGATGTCCGGCTCCAAGAAGCCGCCGGACTGGCGATTCCACAAGCGGGCATAGTGGCCGCCGAGCTTGATCAGTTCGGCGTGTGTCCCCTGCTCCACGATGGCGCCCTTGTCGAGCACGACGAGGCGGTCCATCGCCGCGATGGTCGAGAGGCGGTGGGCGATCGCGATCACCGTCTTGCCCTCCATGAGGCGGGTGAGCTGGCCCTGGATCGCCGCTTCGACTTCGCTGTCGAGCGCCGAGGTCGCCTCGTCGAGGACGAGGATCGGGGCATTCTTCAGCAGGACGCGGGCGATGGCGATGCGCTGCCGCTGGCCACCCGAGAGCTTCACGCCACGCTCGCCGACATGGGCGTCGTAGCCCTTGCGGCCCTTGGGATCGGCGAGGCCGTCGATGAAGCCATCGGCCTCGGCGAGGCGGGCGGCAGCCATCATTTCCTCGTCGGTCGCATCGGGGCGGCCATACTTGATGTTCTCGCGGACCGAGCGGTGGAGGAGCGAAGTGTCCTGCGTGACGACGCCGATCTGCTCGCGCAGCGTATCCTGCTGCACGGTGGCGATATCGGTGCCGTCGATCGAGATCACCCCGCCCTCGCGGTCGTAGAACCGAAGCAGCAGGTTGACGATGGTCGACTTGCCGGCGCCCGAACGGCCGACGAGGCCGATCTTCTCGCCCGGCTTGATGCCGAGGTTCAGCCCCTCGATGACGCCCGAGGCCTTGCCGTAATGGAACGACACGCCATCGAACTTGATGTCGCCGTGGACGTGGCCGAGCGGCCTGGCGCCCGGCTGGTCGGCGACGACGCGGGGCAGCGAGATCGAGTTGATGCCGTCGCGGACGACGCCGATATTTTCGAACAGCGCCGACATTTCCCACATCACCCACTGGCTCATGCCCTGGAAGCGGAGGACAAGCGCGGCGGCGACCGCGATGGCGCCCGGCGTCATGGCGCCGTTGAGCCACAGGCCGATGCCGATGGCGCAGACCGCGGCGAGCAGGAAAGCGTTGGACGTGGTGATGATGAACTGCAGCAGCGCGATCATGCGCATCTGCTGGTTCACCGTCTGGGTGAACTGGTCCATCGCCTCGTGGGCGTAATCCTCCTCGCGCGAGGAGTGCGAGAAGAGCTTTACCGTCGCGATATTGGTGTAGCTGTCGACGATGCGGCCGGTCATCAGCGAGCGGGCATCGGCCTGCTTCTCGGAGATCTTGCCGAGCCGCGGGATGAAGTACCAGAGGAGCGCCACATAGCCGGCGAGCCAGACGATGAAGGGCACGGCGAGCCAGATGTCGCTCATGGCCGCGAGCACCACGGCGCCGACGAAGTAGACGACGACGTAGACGGTGACGTCGAGGATCTTCATCACCACTTCGCGCACGGCGAGCGCGGTCTGCATCAGCTTGGCGCCGATGCGGCCGGCGAACTCGTCCTGGAAGTAGCTCATCGACTGGCGGATGAGGTAGCGATGGGCCATCCAGCGGATGCGTTGCGGGAAGTTGCCGATCAGCGTCTGGTGGATGATGTGGCTGCCGAGCAGCTGCATGACCGGCAGGGCGATCAGCAGGAAAGCGCCCATGGCCCAGAGCTTCCAGCCTTCGTTCTGCAGGAAGGTGGCCTTGTCGGCGGTGCCGAGCCAGTCGACGATCGAACCCATGAAGCCAAAGAGCGAGATTTCACCGAGCGCAATGGCGGCGGCGAGCACCGTCATGGCGGCGAGCCAGCGCTTGGCGCCCCGCGAATAGTGCAGGCAGAAGGCGAGCAGCGTCTTGGGGGGCTGCTCGGGCTCGCCCTTGGGATAGGGATCGAGACGGGTTTCGAACCACTTGAATACGGGGCCGATCATCGACGACGCTTCCTTTCGCGCTGACTGGGAGACAGCGCTTACGACCTCAAGTTATCTTGAGGTCAAGCGCGTCGGCCCCAAGCAGGGCTTACCCTCTTTGTCGTTTTGGATTACGCACACGACACGCTTATGGCGCGGCGGAGGTGCGTGCTGGCGGCCGCCGGAAAGACCGGGTCGACAGCCGCACAGAATACATCAACGGCTGGATTCTGCTGTAACCGCCGTGCCACAGTCAATTAACGACTTGAAGTTGCGGAGATTTTGATGCGCGGCGAGAACGACGAGACGATCTTTCTCAAGGATTACGCCCCTACCCCCTATCTCATCGAGAAGATCGAGCTGGACGTGGCGATTGCGCCCGAGACCAGCCGGGTGCGGTCGCTGCTGACGATCAGTCCGCGCGAAGGTACGGCGCCGGGTACGCCGCTGGTGCTCGATGGGGAAGAGCTGAAGCTGCTCTCGGTGGCGATCGACGGGCTGCCGCTGGCGCTGACCGCTTACGAGGAAACGGCGACGACGCTCAGCGTGCTGCAGCCGCCGCTCAAGCGCTTCGTGCTCGAAACCGAAGTGCAGGTGGAGCCGGAAAAGAACCTCAAGCTGATGGGGTTCTACCGCTCGAGCGGCACCTGGTGCACGCAGTGCGAGCCCGAGGGGTTCCGGCGGATCACCTGGTATTATGACCGGCCCGACGTGCTGGCGCCGTTCCGGGTGAAGATGACGGCGGACAAGAAGCTCGCGCCGGTGCTGCTGTCGAACGGCAACCTCATCGAGAGCGGCGACGCGCCGGACGGCAAGCATTTCGCCGTGTGGGAAGATCCGTTCCCGAAGCCGAGCTATCTCTTTGCCATGGTGGCGGGCGATCTCGGCTCGATCCATGACAGCTTCACCACCGCCTCGGGCCGCAAGGTCGCGCTCGGCATCTATTGCGAGCACGGCAAGGAAGGCGAATGCGCCTACGCCATGGACTCGCTCAAGCGCTCCATGGCCTGGGACGAGCGCCGCTTCGGCCGCGAGTATGACCTCGACATCTTCAACATCGTCGCCGTCTCCGACTTCAATTTCGGGGCGATGGAGAACAAGGGCCTCAATATCTTCAACGACAAGCTGGTGTTCGCGAAGCCCGAGAGCGCCACGGATGCCGACTACGCCTCGATCGAGAGCGTGATCGCGCACGAGTATTTCCACAACTGGACGGGCGACCGGATCACCTGCCGCGACTGGTTCCAGCTCTGCCTCAAGGAAGGCCTGACCGTCTATCGCGACCAGGAATTCTCGATGGACGAGCGCTCGCGCCCGGTGAACCGCATCGAGGACGTGCGGCTGCTGCGACAGGCCCAGTTCCCCGAGGATGGCGGCCCGCTCGCGCACCCGCCGCGGCCGGACCACTACAAGGAAATCAACAACTTCTACACGACGACGATCTACGAGAAGGGCGCCGAGATCGTCCGCATGCTGGCAACGCTGCTCGGCGAAGCCGGCTTCCGCAAGGGCATGGACCTCTATTTCGAGCGCCATGACGGCGAGGCGACGACGATCGAAGCCTTCATCAAGGTGTTCGAGGATAGCTCGGGCCAGGACCTGCAGCATTTCCAGCAGTGGTACCTGCAGGCCGGCACGCCCGAGGTGACGATCGATGACAGTTACGACGCGGCCAGCCAGACCTATACGCTGACGCTCAGCCAGGAGACGAAGCCGACGCAGGGCCAGCCCGACAAGCAGCCGATGGTGCTGCCGGTGAAGTTCGGGCTGATCGGGCCGAACGGCTCGCCGATGAGCTGGGGCGGGGTTTCGGGCGCGGATGTTCGCGGCGACGACCTGCTGGTGGTCGACACGGCGTCCGCCACCATCACCTTCACCGGCGTGCCGAACCGGCCGGTGCCGTCGCTGTTCCGCGGCTTCTCGGCGCCGGTGAAATTCCACTCGTCGATTTCGGAGGCCGACCAGCTCTTCCTCGGTAGGCACGATGCCGATCCGTTCAACCGCTGGCAGGCGCTGCAGGACGTGGCCGGCCGGCTGATGATCGACGCGGTGCGCGGTGATCCGTGGACGCCGGCACAGTCGGGCGCAATCGCTGAGGCGCTCGAGGAGACGCTGACCTCGAAGGAGCTCGACCCGGCCTTCAAGGCGCACGCGCTGAGCCTGCCCAACGAGTCGACGGTGGCGCGCACCATCGGCGAGAATGTCGACCCGGACCGCATCCACGATGTGCGGATCGGGCTCATCCGCGAGATCGTCGGCCGCATCGCGCCGACGCTGGAGCGGGTTTATCTCACCAATGACAGCCGCCTCGCCTATTCGCCCGATTTCCAGCAGGCCGGCCGCCGTTCGATGAAGAACACCGCACTGTCCCTGCTGGTGCATGCCGGAGCCGAAGGCGGCGCGAAGCTCGCGAGCGAGCAGTATCAGCGCGCCACCAACATGACCGACCGGCTGGCGGCGCTCGGCGCCATCGTGGGGGCGTGGACGGCGGATGCCGAGCCGCTGCTCGCCGACTTCCGTACGCGCTTCACCGCCGATCCGCTGGTGCTCGACAAGTGGCTGTCGCTCAACGCGCAGGCGCCCGATGCCGGCGTGGTCGAGCGGCTCAAGGCCATCCTCGCGGCGCCGGACTTCCCGCGCAACAATCCCAACCGGTTGCGGGCGCTGGCGGCGGTGTTCGGCATGAACAACCCGACCCAGTTTGCTCGGGCCGATGGCGAGGGCTTCCGCTTCCTCACCGGCTTCGTCGCCGATGTCGACGGGCGTAACCCGCAGGTTGCGGCTCGGGTGCTCACGGCCTTCCGCATCTGGCAGAGTTTCGAGCCGAAGCGGCGCGAAGCAGCGCAGGCGGCGATGCAGGCGCTGAAGGAGAATGGCAATCTCAGCCGCAACGCCGCGGAAATCCTCGACCGGACGCTTGCTGGGTAACCTGCAAGCGACCGATCCCGGTGATCGGGCGGTTACGGTTAGATAAATTTTTCTTTGGCCGTAAGTGACTCTGCCGACTCAGCTTTTCAGCCCGCGCGTACGTAGCGCGCGGGACTGCCTATTGCCTCAAATCACGAAGCAGATTCAAAGTCCTTGGCAAGGGCAGTGGGTCCGGGTCGCCCCCAATAATGAATACGGAGAATTTGATGCGGTCGACGGAGCAATCCGGCGCCGGCGGTGGACGATTCCGCGCGCCCGTGCCGGCACAGACGATGCGAGGCCCGGCCGGGCTGATGCATCGGCTCAGCGCCGCCCTCGCCGCCTTCCGCGCCCCCGACGCCATAGTCGCCCCCCTAGCCCATACCGACGCCCTGATCGGCACCCTGCCCTTCGGTGTCGCCTGCTGGAATTCCGAGGCCCGCCTCGTCGCCGCCAATGACCGCTTCGCCGAGCGCCTGCGCGTCACCCCCGACATGCTGCCGCCCGGCGCCGCCTATCACGAAGTGATCAAGCAGCTCAGCGTCGACGGCTCGATGCAGCCGGTGCGCGAGGACTGGCAGAACCGCCTGCTCGAACTCCACCGCGAGGACGGCTCCACCCTCCTCATCGAAGAGCGCCCCCTCGGCGCCGGCGGCTTCGTCACGCTGGTGATGGACGTGACCGAGAGCCGCCGCACCAATCAGCTTCTGACCTCGATCCGCGAAGAGCAGCGCCAGCTCGCCCGGCGCTTCCACGAGGAAAAGATCCGCGCCGAGGCCGCGAGCCGGGCCAAGACCAGTTTTCTCGCGCATTTGAGCCACGACATCCGCACGCCGCTCAACCACATCATCGGCTTTGCTGACATGCTGCGGCAGCAGCCGTTCGGACCGCTCGGCGATGGGCGCTACCTCAACTATGTCGAGGCGGTGAAGGGTTCGGGCGAGCGGCTGCTCGGCTTTTTCGCCAACATCCTCGAACTCGCCGAGCTCGAAGGCGGCCGGCGCGAACTGAAGCGCGACCGCTTCACCGCCGACGAGCTGCTGATCGCCGTGCTCCGCCGCTTCTCGACCCAGGCACAGCGCGCCGGCATCACCATGGGCCTCGGCAGCGCCTGCGAAGCCATCCTCACCGCCGACCGCTTCGCGCTCGAGCGCATGGTCGCCAACCTCATCGAAAACGCCATCCGCTTCACCCCGCGCGGTGGCAAGGTGACGCTCGCCGCGTACGCCGCCCATGACGGCGTGGTGCTGGAAATCACCGACACCGGCATCGGCATGAGCCCGGAACGACTGGAGTCGCTGTCGCAGCCCTTCGTCTTCGGCGACGCCGCATTGACCCGCGACCGGGATGGTGCGGGGCTAGGCATCGCGATCAGCCGCGCGATTGCGGAGCTGAGCGGTGGGCGATTGGCGATCGACAGCCGCCAGGGGCTGGGGACGACGGTGGCGGTGAGCCTGCCGCTGTTGGCCGAGGAAGAGGCGAGAGCGGCTTAGTCATAATACGACTTACGTCCGTTCAGCCCACGTTCATCAATCCGTCACATAATCCCAGGTGCGGTGGGCAAACCCGGGAGACTCCACTCCATGTTCGTTGAAGCCATATTGCTGCGCCTTGCCCTGCTCCGTCGGGGCGAAACGCACCTGACGCGGTCGGCGGAGGCGCTGACCTATGCTTGACATCGCGGAGTTCCTGAAAGAGCGTGACCTCAAGGCCGCTGAGCACACCGTAGCCACGGTGCACTAAGGCGCCAAGCTAAAGGTCTCGCGCCTTCGCGTACCAGGCTTCGGCGGCGGCGCTCACTTCGGCTTCCATCTCCCTGATGTCGGCGGCGAGGCGCTCGAAGTTCGGGGTGTTGGTGCGCTGGGCGAGGAGTTCGCGGAAGGCTTCGGTCCAGCCTTCGTCCTTGAAGGGGTCGGCGAGGGCGGCGCTCATCACCTGCAGGACGGTGGCGTAGAGGGTGAGGATTTCGGCGAGGCGTTCGCCTTCCGACACGAGGCCGGTTTCGCCGAGGCGGCGGAGGACTTCGTCGGTCGGGGCCTGCGGAGCGGCGACGGTGTCGCGGGCGACGAGCTGGGCCGACTGGGCGATGAACTCGAGGTCGACTAGGCCGCCGGGGGCGAGCTTCAGGTCGAAGGGGTGGCGCGGCGGGCGCTCCTTGGCCATCAGGGCGCGCATGGAGACGACATCGTCGATGGTCTTTTGCGCGTCGCGGGGGCGGGAGAGGATTTCGGCGATGGCGGCGTCGATCTTGTCGCCGAGGCCGTGATCGGCCTGGACGACGCGGGCGCGGCTGAGCGCCAGGTGCTCCCAGGTCCAGGCGCTCTCGTGGTGGTACTGGATGAAGCCCTTGAGGCTGGTGGCGAGCGGGCCGGCATTGCCCGAGGGACGGAGGCGCATGTCGGCCTCGTAGAGCACGCCTTCGGAGGTGGGGGCGCTCACCGCGGCGATGAGGCGTTGAGTCAGCCGCGCGTAGTACTGGCTTGCGGGCAAAGGCTTTTCGCCGTTCGACTCCTCGGTGTCGCCGAGGTCGTAGAGCATGATGAAGTCGAGGTCGGAGCGGGCCGTCATCTCGCGACTCGCCATCTTGCCGAAGGCGAGCAGCGCGACCTTGGCGCCGGGGATTACGCCGTGGCGCTTCTCGAACTCGCGGCGGACCGAGGCGAAGAGTTTCAGCAGCAGGGCTTCGGCCAGTGTGGTGAACTGCTCGCCGGCGCGGCGGGCATCGAGCGAGCCGGCGAGGAGGCCGGCCGCGATGAGGAAAAGCTGCTCCTGCCCGAGGATGCGGGCGCGATCGATGACGTCCTGGTAGTCGCGGGCGTCGGCAAAGAAATTCTCGATCTTGTCGAGCAGCGCCTCCTTGCGGCGCACCATGTCGGCAAAGGCCGGGTCGATCAGCGAATCCATCACGTGGGCGCGGTGGATCACGGCGTCGGCCATGCGGGGGGCCGAGGCCATGAGCGCGACGAGCAGGCTGCGGAGGTTCTCGTGGTTGCGCAGCAGCGAGAAGAGCTGCACGCCCGAGGGCAGGCGCGACAGGAAATCATCGAAGCGGCGGAGCGCGTCGTCGGGGTTGCCGGCCTCGGAGATGGTCTTGAGCAGGGCCGGCAGCAGTTCGGTGAGGTGGGCGCGGGCAGCGGCGGCGCGGGTGGCGCCGTAGCCGCCATAGTGCCACTTCTTCACCGTGGCGATGGCCTTGGAGGGCTCCTTGAAGCCCATGCCGCTCAGGGTTTCGAGCGTTTCGGGGTCGTCGTCGGTGCCGGTGAAGACGAGGCTGCCGGTGCCGCTGCCGAGGGTCTCGCCTTCGGTGAAGAGGTCGGCGTAGTAGCCGACAACCAGATTCAAGGCGGCGCGGTAAGTGCTTTCAAACGCTGGCAGATATTCCTGGTCCATGAGGCTGGCGATGACGCCGACGCCAGCCTCGGTCTCGGGCATCATCTGGGTCTGTTCGTCGCGCAGCATCTGCAGGCGGTTTTCGACGGCGCGGAGGAACCAGTAGGTCTTCGTGAGGTCGGCAGCGGCCTCACGCGAGATCCAGTTGGCCTTGGCCAGCGCGGCGAGGGCCTCGGCCGTGGGGCGGACGCGGAGGGAGAGGTCGCGGCCGCCGGCGATCAGCTGCTGGGTCTGGGTGAAGAACTCGATCTCGCGGATGCCGCCGAGGCCGAGCTTCACGTTGTGGCCTTCGACCCGGACGTCGCCGACATTCTTGGCGATGTTGATCTGTCGCTTCATCGCCTGGATGTCGGCGATGGTCGCGAAATCGAGATGCTTGCGCCAAACATAGGGCGCGAGCTCCTTGATGAAGGCTTCGCCCACGGCGCGGTCGCCGGCGCAGGGCCGGGCCTTGATCCAGGCGGCGCGCTCCCAGTTCTGGCCGCGGCTTTCGTAATAAGTGAGCGCGGCCTCGATAGGCAGGGCGACGGGGGTCGCGCCGGGGTCGGGGCGGAGGCGGAGGTCGGTGCGGAAGACGTAGCCGTGCTCGGTGCGGTCCTGCATCAGGTTGGCGAGCCGCTGCACGATGCGGCTCATCAGCTTCGTCTCTTCGCCCGGCTCGGCGGCGTCGACCTTGTCGGGGTCGAAGAAGGCGACGATGTCGATGTCGGATGAGTAGTTGAGCTCGCGGCCGCCGTGCTTGCCCAGCGCGAAGATGGCGAGGCCGGAATTGGCGGCGGCGCCGTTGCGCACCTGCCCGCGCGCGGCGGCGAGGCGCATGAGCGTGTCGAGCCCGGCTTCGAGGGCGAAATCGGCGAGGTCGGAGAGAGCGGCGGTCGATTGCGCCGTGGTCCAGCTGCCCTCGACCTCGGAGACGGCGGCCAGCAACGCGACGCGGCCCTTGGCGATCCGCAGTTCGCGGCCGATCTCGGCCTCGTCGGCGGCGGTCTCGCCGGCCCGCTTCAGACCGTGCAGTACGGTCTGCATTGCCGTGTCGGGCGAGATGGCGCGGCTCGCCGCGAACCATTCGGCATGGCGTTCGGCGAGCCCTTTCAGGTAGGGCGCGGACTCAAACAGGGTTTCGAGCGAGACACTCATGGGTCAACCGATAGCGGCGGGCTTGCAACTCAGCAAGGAAACTACGGGACAGCACGCATTTGTTCCCTTTTCAGCGCACAGGCTTTCGGTAAATTCCCGCGGCCCCGAACCTCATGAGCTTTCCATGAACCTGCGCCTTGCCGCTCTCGCCTTTGCTCTCGTTGCAACCGTCGCGCCTGCGTCCGCTGCCCAGCTGGGCGGCATGGGGGCGGCCATTTACGGCAACGCGTTCGATTTCAAGAAAGCCAATCTCGACAAGGTGCCGGTGAACGCCATCGAGGTCGGCGGGCTCAAGGTCGTGCTGCAGCGCACCAAGCTCAAGGACATCCAGAAGGTGCTGGGCGGCACCATCCAGTCGCAGGGCGAAGGCGCGACGCGGGCCGACTGGCTCTGCTACGCCGCCGATGGCCAGAACGCCTGGTTCATTGCCAATTCGCTCGGCGGCTACGAGTTTGTGATGATGGTCGCGGCCGAGGCGAGCGGCAAGGCCGCGGGCAATTGCGATGCGACCGACAAGCTCGGCACCATCAATTTCGGCATTCCGGGCCTCGGCGCGGCGAGCGCCGACCTCAAGACGGCGTTCGGCGCCGCGCCGGCGAAAAGCGGCAAGGTGAGCTATCGCGCCGACGAACCGGGTGCGGATGCTCTCGGAACCGCCATGAATGCCCAGTACATCGGCTACATGCTCAGCGGCGGCAAGGTCACTGGCATCGGCATCGGTGAGACCTCGGTGCAGATCGCCAAGTAGCCAACTCGTCGGCGCCGCGGGCCCGATCAAAGGAGACTACCCGTGAGATTTGCCGCTCTGGTCCTGCTGCTTGCCACAACGCCGGCGGCCATGGCCGACGATTGCCGCACCGCGGTCCGGGGATATTTTTCCGCCACCGGCGCCGTGGCCGAAGCGATGAAACTGGTCGATGTCGGCACCAAGGGGTGGAAGGACATCAAGGCCGATGACGCCAACCGCACCGCCTATGACGCGGCGAACACGGCGCTCGGCACCTATGCCAATGCCGTCGATGCCTACGCGACCGCGGTGAAGGCGGCCGAGCCGCACGTCAACACCTGCAATGCCAGTGGCGACCTGCCGGCGGCGGATCTCGCGACGCTGACCGCGGCGTCGGAATCGGCGCTGGGCGTGCTCGATTCCGGGCAGGCCTATCTCAAGGCCTATGCGGTGGTGGCGCCTGCGGCCCCTGCCCCGGCGGCTCCGGCTCCTGCGACGAAGTAGGGCTCAGGCGGCGGATCTCGCGGGCAGATCGATGACCGCACGCACGCCCGGGGCGTTGTCCTCGACGCGGAACTCGCCGTGGTGCAGCCGCGCCACGGCCGAAACCAGCGACAGGCCGAGGCCCGAGCCGGGCATGGTCCGGCTCTTTTCGAGGCGCACGAAGCGCTCGACGACGCGGGCGCGATCTTCGGCTGGAATGCCGGGGCCGTTATCGGCCACGGCGATCAGCACGCGGTCGCCGGCCTGGGTCAGGCTGACGGTGATCTTGCCGATCTTGCCCTCGGCCGGCTCGTAATATTTCAGAGCGTTTTCGACGAGGTTGACCAGCGCCTGGCCGAGGAGTTCGCGGTTGCCGTTGAGTTTTATGCCTTCGGCGACCTCGGGCACGAGCTCCAGCCCCTCGTCCTCGGCCAGCGGGCCGTAGAGTTCGGCGACGTCGGCGACCACGGCGCTGAGATCGAGCTCGGAGAAGGCGCCCGACGGCGTGCCGGCTTCGGCCCGCGCAATCATCAGCAGGGCGTTGAAGGTCTTGATGAGCTTGTCACTCTCTTCGATCGTCGTTTCGAGCGCCTCGCGGCGGTTATCCTCGCCCTGGCCGTCGCGCAGGGCGTTTTCGGCCTTGTTGCGCAGGCGGGTCAGCGGGGTCTTGAGGTCGTGGGCGACGTTGTCGGTCACTTCCTTCATGCCCTGCATCAGTTGCTCGATGCGGTCGAGCATCTGGTTGAGGCTGGTGGCGAGGCCGTCGAACTCGTCGTTGCGCTTGGTCACCGGCACGCGCTCGGAGAGGCTGCCCGACATGATCTTGCGCGAGGTGGCGTTGATGGTTTCCACCCGGCGCAGCACGCGCACCGCGGTGACGCCACCGGCAAACAGCGACAGTAGCACGATGCCGCCGGCGCCGATGGCGAACCACTGCAGGATGATGGCCGAAAAGCCCCGACGTTCGACCACGTCGCGGCCCACCACCAGAGTCAGGCCGGATTCGAGTTTGGCGGTGCGAACAATCGCGGTGCCCTTGGGTGCCGGTGCGTCGGCATCGCTGCCGGGCGCAATGGGGCGCTCGTAGTTGAAGCTGAAGGTGCCCGGTTCCGTCAGCACCTCGGGCGGCAGGTCGGTGACGTTGCCGATCAGCATCTGCCCCGACTGGTCGGCGACGTAATAAATGCCCGGCCCCGGCTGCTGCGCAAGCCGCATCACGGCGCTGAGCGTGGCGCGGAAGCCGCCATCGGAGTCAAGCTGCACCAGCGCTGCCGTCTCGCGGTCGATCGCGTCCGTCTGCGCCCTCTGCAGCGAGACGGTCGTCTGCCACCAGACGAGGCCCAGCAGCAGCACGGCGAAGGCGACGAAGATGAACAGGAACAGCGCCGTGAGGCGCACCGTCGTCGTGCGCCACAGCTCGCTGAGCTTCAGCACGCGCGCCATGTTATTCGCGGATCATGTAGCCGGCGCCGCGGATGGTGTGCAGCAGCGGGTTGGCATGGCCCTTGTCGATCTTGGCGCGCAGCCGCGACATGTGGACGTCGATGACGTTGGTCTGCGGGTCGAAGTGATAGTCCCACACGTTCTCGAGCAGCATGGTGCGGGTCACCACCTTGCCGGCGTTCTTCATCAGGTATTCGAGCAGGCGGAATTCGCGCGGCTGCAGCAGGATGGCCTCGCCGTCGCGCTCGACCTTGCGGGAGAGACGATCGAGGTTGAGGCCGCCAACTGCAAAGCTGGTCGCGGCCTCGGCCGGCGACGAGCGGCGGGCCAGCACTTCGATGCGGGCGAGCAGTTCGGTGAAGGCGTAGGGCTTGGTGAGGTAGTCGTCGCCCCCTGCCCTGAGGCCCGTGACGCGGTCGTCCACTTCGCCGAGGGCGGAAAGGATCAGCACCGGGGTGTGGTTGTCTTCGGCGCGCAGGCTCTCGATGATCGAGAGCCCATCGCGGCGGGGCAGCATACGGTCGACGATCAGCACGTCGTAATCCATCGACGAACCCATGGCGTAGCCGGTTTCCCCGTCCGTCGCGTGGTGGGTCACGTGACCCGCTTCGTCCAGCGCCTGGATCAGGTAGCTCGCGGCCTCGCGATCGTCCTCGATCAGCAGAATCTTCATGTCCGAGCCCTCGGTGTGTCCTGCAATCTGCGTCATTTGATCAAAGACCGGAACCCTTGCGAGCTCCGGTCCTCAAGGTTCGTTTACTGGGGAACTACGAAGAAAGCTCCGGGGCAGGTACGCAACCCCGGAGCCAGTTGCCGTCAGGACTTGTCGGCGTTGAGCGGCAGCCCGATGAACCGGGTGTTGCCGTCGCGCTGGGCCTTCACGAGTGCGGTGCCACGGCCCGCATCCTTGACGCCCTGGATCGCCTTTTCGAACTCGTCGACCGAGGCCACCTTGGTGTTGTTGACCTCGAGGATCACGTCACCGACAGCAAAGCCCTTCTCGGCGGCCGGGGAGTTCGGATCGACATCCTGCACCAGCAGGCCATCGGCATCGGTGTTCGGCACGAGGGTCAGGCCGACGCTGGTCGGAGCGGGAGCGGCCGGCTCATCCGGCGCGGCCGGCTGCTGCTGGTTATCCTCAGCCACCTTGGCCTCATCGAGCTTACCGAGCTCAACGGTGATCTTCTGCTCCTTGCCGTCGCGCCAGACCGAGAGCTCCACCTTGGTGCCCGGGTTCTTGCCGGCAATGGTGCGGCTCAGATCAAGCGCGTTATTGATGTCCTTGCCGTCGACCTGGGTGATCACGTCGCCCGACTTCACGCCGGCCTTGTCGGCCGGGCTGTCCTTGGTCGGCTCGGTGACGAGCGCGCCATGGGCGGCAGTCAGCCCGACGCTCTCGGCGATATCCCTGGACACGTCCTGGATGCCGACGCCGAGGAAGCCGCGAGTGACGCTACCCGACGAGATCAGCTGGTCGGTCACCTGCTTCACCACCGAAGCGGGGATGGCAAACGCGATACCGACATTGCCGCCGTTGGGGGAGAAGATGGCGGTGTTCACGCCAACCACGTCGCCGTTCATGTTGAAGTCGGGGCCACCGGAGTTGCCGGTGTTCACCGCCGCGTCGATCTGCAGGAAGTCGCCGTAAGCCGAGCCCTGGATGTCGCGGCCGCGGGCCGAGATGATGCCGGCCGTCACGGTGCCGCCGAGGCCGAAGGGGTTACCCACGGCGACGACCCACTCACCGACGCGCGGCTCGACATCGGCGAGCTTCACGAACGGGAGGTCCTTTTCGCCATCGAGCTTCACGACCGCGAGGTCGGTCTTGACGTCGGTGCCGACGACCTTGGCTTCCTTCTCGGTGCCGTCGTCGAACACGACCGTCACCTTGTTGGCGTTCTCGACCACGTGGTTGTTGGTGACGATGTAGCCGTCACCCGAAATCACGAAGCCCGAACCGGCGGCCATGAACTTGCGCGGGGGAGCGGGCTGGTTGCTGCCCTGGTCGCCACCCTGGCCCTGCTGGCCGAACTGGTTGAAGAAGTCCTTGAACGGCGAGTCGTCCGGCAGGTCGGGGAAGTTGAAGTTGAACTGGCGGCCGCCGCGCTGCAGCTGGCGGTCTTCCTTTTCATTGCCCTCGACGATGATCGAGACCACCGCGGGCTTCACGGCCTCGACGAGGTCGGCGAAGTTTGGCGCATTGGTGACGGCCGGCGCGGTGATCTGCGCGGCCGGCAGGAGCTTGGCCTGCTGGGCATTGGACGGGGCGGTCGCCGCGACGAACGCGGTACCGCCGCCGATGCCGGCGAGGATCGCCAGCGCCGAGGCGCCAACCCAGCGGCGGGCACGGGATGAGAAAGTCGAGCGCATGAAGTTCTCCTTGGTCAGGCATGCATCGAATGCCCTGAGGTATGGAGCCGCCCAACTTTCCGCAGCGTGTCACCTTCGTTAAAGGTTGGTAATGTTTCCCAACATTGCTGGGATTTAACCCAGCGTTTCCCGCTCAGTGCGCGCCGAAGACGAATTCGTCGAGGAAGGCGTTGCGGAATTTGCCCGCCGGATCGTGCTTTTGAGCCAGCGCGCGGAAATCGGCTAACCGCGGGTGGCCGGCCTGCACTTCAGCCGCCGACATCACGAACAGCTTGCCCCAGTGCGTGCGCGGCCCGAAGGGCGCCAGCGCCGCCTCGATGACCTTCAGGGCCTTGCTGACCACGGCCCAGTCGCGCGCCATGGAGAAGTGGAAGCCGACGCTGTCGCCCGAGTTATTGGTGCTGAGCCAGAGGCGATCGCCGGCAATAGTGCGCACCTCGGAGACGACGAGCGCCGGATGAAGCGCGTGCTGCACGTCCTTCAGCGCGCGCATGGCGGCCGGGGCATCGTGGCGGGCGATGAAATACTCGGACTGGTACTCGTAGCCCTCCTGCGGCAGCGCGCCGATGCGGGCATGGGGCAGCCGATCGTACCAGACGCCGACACTGCCGAGCTGCCCGGTGGTGCCGTAGGGCTCCTTGTTCAGCACGGGCGACATTTCGGTCGCGGCCGGCTTGCCGCCGAAGAATTCCGGCTTTGGCGCAGGCGCGGTCGCCAGGTCCTTGAGCCAGGCCTGGTCGACGAACTCGCTGTTCCAGTGGGTGAAGAGGCTTACCGAATAGGCGCTGCCCATCACCTCGTCGAAATTCTCGACCACCGTATCGAAGGGCAGGTTGCGATAGACGGTCTGGCGGATATCGAAGCGCGGCACGAGGTCGAGCGTCAACCCGACGACGACGCCGAGCGCCCCGAGCCCGACCACGGCGCCATCGAAATCATGCTCACCGCGGCGGAGCGCGATGATCTCGCCCGAGGCAGTGACGATCTCGAGCGCGGCGACCGAGGCCGCGAGGTTGCGGTTGTGGTTGCCCGAGCCATGGGTCGCAGTCGAGACCGCGCCGACAATGGTGAAATCGGGCACCGAAGGCAGGTTGAAGAGCGCGAAGCCCGCCGCATCGAGCACCGGCGCGAGATCGGCATAGGTGGTGCCGCCATCGATGGTGACGGTCTGCGCCAGCCGGTCGATCGCCGCCCGGCGCGGCAGGGCGCGCAGCGAGATCAGCGCGCCGGTGGTGTCGGCGATGTGGTTGAACGAGTGCCGGGCGCCGACGACGCGCACCTTGTCCGCCCCCCGCACGATCGCCTGCACCTCGGCAATGCTCTGCGGGAAATGCACCGAAGCCGCCCCGAACGCGACGTGCTCGGACCAATTGTGGCTGATCTTGTTCATGGAATCCTACCCTAACGCGCTCTTCCGGCGGTGAGCGGGGATATTCATGAGGCGGGGGTGGGATGGCAAGGGGGTGCTATGTGGGGTGCCTCGCTTGAGGGTATAGCTGTGCAATGCTGCCCGAGGTGCTCTCCCATTATTATGCCCGCGAACGGGGCCCGTTTCGCTCCCTGTCGGACCTGCCGCATGCGGACGCCGAGAGCGTGCTCGATGGTATCCGCCAGCGCGGCGACGGCTTTGCCAGCCAGCGGAAGCCGGATTATCTCGCCATCCGCCGCGAGCTCGAAGCGCTGGTGCGGCAGCGTTTCGTCGACAAGGGCGGCCGGCCGGTCCGCGCCACGCCGCGCTACATGATCCTCGGCCAGTGCGACTGGGTGCGGGAGTGGTATCGCGACGGCGCCGCTCTTTCGGTGCCGCTCGCCCGCTTTGCCGCGCACAGCGTCAGCTTCACCTATGGCGACAGCTTTCCGGCGATGCGCCACGACGACGGCAAGCCGCACCGCAAGCAGGTGTTCACGCTCGCCGAGCTGCCCGCGCTGATCGCGCAGTTCGGCCTGCCGCAGGATCGCCCGCCCGATGGCCCCGATCGCTACATCGAAGCGCAAGTCTGGGACGACGGCCCGCTGAGCGAGTGGCTGAGCTAGCCTTTCCAGCCGATCACCGCCGCGCACTGCTTCGGCAAATCCGCCAGCGTCAGGGGCGGCGCCGGGGGCTTGTCGCTGGGTTTGTAGGGCTCGTCGGTGAACCACCAGGCGAGGTCGTCGCCGCAGCCGTCGCCGGCGGGGGCCGGGGCCTGGTCTTCGCAGAGGGTGGCGCCCTTCGGGCAGTTGAGGCGCACGTGGAAATGGTCGTCGTGGCCGTACCAGGGGCGGAGCTTGTTGAGGAAGCTGCGGTCGCGCCAGTTCACGTCGCACATGGCCCGCTTGATCCCCGGCGCGACGAAAATGCGCGCCACGCCCGCCACCGTGGCGGCGCGGAAGAGCAGCATGCGCTGGGCCTCGCCGAACTGTTTTGGGTCGATGTCCTTCGATCCCTTCTTCAGCATCGAAATGGCCGAAATGCTCTCACGCTCCTTGTCGGTCAGCGTGTGGTCGGGCATGCGCTCGAACCAGATATCGACATCGAGCCCGATCTGGTGGCTGGCATGGCCGCTCGGCATAGGCCCGCCACGGGCGCCGCCCATGTCGCCGACGAGCAGGCCCGGCCAGCCGTCCTGCTGCACCGACTGGCCCAGTGCGCCGATGTAACTGAGCAGCTCCGGCGTGCCCCAGCGGCGGTCGCGCGACAGGCGCATCGCCTGCCAGCCCGGCCCGTTCTCGGGCAGCTGCACGGCGCCGGCGAGGCAGCCCTTGGCGTAGCTGCCGATCGGCGCCAGCGTCCCGGTGGTGGGGGTATGGACGTTGCCGAAGAGGTCGCGGGCGGGCTCGGCCTGCGCGGCCGGAACCAGCAGCAGCGAAGCGAGAAGTGCGGAGATCAGGACGCGCGAAAATGCCATGGCCATGCCGTTCGAATTGACTGCGGGCCCCCACGGACACGCTAGCCGATTCGACCTTGCCAAAGAGCTACTTGCCTTCGAGCTCGCGCAGGGCCTCGGTTTCCTCGGCCGTGAGTTCCGAAACGCCGGTCGCGACCTTGCGCTTGCGACGGGCCGCGACGATCACCACGATGGCGCCGCCGAGCAGCACGACCGGACCGGCGATCCAGAGCAGCAGGGTGTGCGGGGCGATGACCGGGTTCAGCAGCACGTATTCGCCGTAGCGGGCGACGAGGAAGGCGCGGACCTGGTCGTCGGTGTCGCCGGCGGTCAGCCGCTCGCGGACGATGAGGCGGATGTCGCGGGCGAGGTCGGCCTCGGAATCATCGATCGACTGGTTCTGGCAGACGAGGCAGCGCAGGCCCTCGGAGATCTCGCGGGCCCGGGCTTCGAGCGCCGGATCGGCCAGCACCTCGTCCGGGCGCACGGCGAGGGCCGGCGCCGCCATCGAAACGAGCAGCAGAAGGGCGACCAGCCACCTCATTCGGCCGGCACTCCGTGGGCGCGGGCGGGCTTGGGCGCGCCGATGCGCAGGCGGCGATAGCTCAGCGACAGGAAGCCGGCGAGCGCCATCACCACGCAGCCGAGCCAGATCAGCGTGACGTAGGGCTTGTACCAGACGCGCACCACCGACTTGCCGTCGGCCTGCGGTTCGCCGAGCTGCACGTAGAGCTGGCTGAAGCCGTAGGTGAGGATCGAGGCCTCGGTGGTGGGCGTGCCGCTCGCGACGTAGACGCGCCGCTCCGCCACCGCGGTCTGCACGTCGCCGCCGGGGGCGCGGACGAAGAACGAGCCGGCATCCGAATTATAGTTCGGGCCTTCCTCGTGCTTGATGCCCTGGAAGGTGATCTCGTGGCCGGCGACTTCGGCCACCTGCCCCGGCTCCATCGTGGTCACGAGTTCAGCCTGCCAGCTCGAGGCGGCGACGATGCCGATCACCGACATGCCGAGGCCGAAATGGGCGATGGCCGTGGCCCAGGCGGTGCGCGGCAGGCCGAAGAGGCGGCGGAACGAAGTCACGACGTCGGTGCGGAAGAATTTCGCCCGGTCGATGAGCTCGGCCAGCGCGCCGAACGAGACCCAGAAGCCGAGCAGCAGGCCGAGCGGAGCCAGCGACACGGAAGCGCCGGTCAGCGCGAAGCAAAGGATGGCGAGGAACAGCGCGAGGCCCGCGACGCCGGCGAGCCGCTGCGTCACCGCGATCAGGTCGCCGCGCTTCCAGCTCAGGAAGGGGCCGAAGGGCAGCACGATCAGCAGCGGCACCATGATGCAGCCGAAGGTGAGATCGAAGAACGGCGCGCCGACCGAAATCGTCTGGCCCACCAGCGCATCGAGCAGCAGCGGATAGAGCGTCCCCACCAGCACCGCCGCCGTCGCCGAGGCGAGGAAGAGGTTGTTGAGGATCAGCGCGCCCTCACGCGAGATCGGGGCGAACAGGCCGCCGACCTTCAGCGAACTGGCCCGGAAGGCGAAGAGCGAGAAGGCGCCGCCGATGAAGGCCGCGAGCAGCGCCAGGATCACCATGCCGCGCGTCGGGTCGGACGCGAAGGTATGCACCGACGTGAGGATGCCGGAGCGCACCATGAAGGTGCCGAGGAGGCTCAGCGAAAAGGTGATGATCGAAAGGAAGATGGTCCAGATCTTCAGCGCATTGCGCTTTTCCATCACGAGGGCGGAATGCAGCAGCGCCGTGCCGGCCAGCCACGGCATGAAGCTGGCATTTTCCACCGGATCCCAGAACCACCAGCCGCCCCAGCCGAGCTCGTAATAGGCCCAGTACGAGCCCATGGCGATGCCGAGGGTGAGGAAGCACCAGCTGACCAGCGTCCACGGCCGCACCCAGCGGGCCCAGGCGGCGTCGATGCGGCCCGAGATCAGCGCCGCGATGGCGAAGCTGAAGCAGATCGAGAAGCCGACATAGCCGGTGTAGAGCAGCGGCGGATGGATCGCGAGGCCGATATCCTGCAGCACTGGGTTCAGGTCCATGCCCTCGAAGGGCGCGGGCACGAGGCGCAGGAACGGGTTCGAGGTGAAGAGCGTGAAGCCGAGGAAGGCGGCGGCGAGCAGGCTCTGCATCGCCAGCACCAGGGTCAGCAGGTCCTTGGGCAGGTTGCGGCCGAAGGCGGCCACCGCGGCGCCCATGATCACGAGGATCAGCACCCAGAGCACCATCGAGCCTTCGTGGTTGCCCCAGACGGCGGTGATCTTGAAGATCAGCGGCTGCAGCGAGTGGGAGTGCTCATAGGCGAGCTTGAGCGAAAAGTCCGAGGTGACGAAGGCCTGGATCAGCGCGCCGAACGCGGCGGCAACCAGCAGGAACTGCAGCAGCGCGCCCTGCTGGAGATAGCCGGCAAACGCCTCGCGCTTCCAGAAGATGAGGCCCATCACCGCCGATACGGTGGCGATGGCGAAAGCGAGGATGAGGGCGAAGTGACCGAGTTCGATGCTCATCTCAAGTCCCCGTCGCTGCGACCGTCTGCGCCAGTGATTTCGCCGCGCAGTTGTCGTTGGCCAGCACTTCGGGCATGGCCCCTGCCCCGTCGGCGGCGGCGTCGCGCTGCCATTCACCCGAGGCCTTGAGCTTGTCGACGACTTCCTTGGGCATGTAGTTTTCGTCGTGCTTGGCGAGCACGTTGGATGCCGTGAACGAGCCGTCGCCGGCCATCGCGCCTTCGACCACGACGCCCTGGTTGGAGCGGAACAGGTCGGGCAACAGGCCGGTGAACGCAACCTTCATGTCGGTCGCGCCGTCGGTCACCACGAAGTCGGTAGTTTCGCCGGCGCGGGCGCAGGAATTGGCCTTCACGAGGCCGCCGAGCCGCACCGGGGTACCGGCCGCGATCTGCTTTTCGAGGATCTCGCTCGGCGAATAGAAGAAGACGATCTGGTCGCGCAGGGCGAAGAAGATCAGCCCCGCCGCAACCACGAGAACGGCGCCGAGCCCGCCGATGATCGCCAGGCGTTTCTGCTTACGCGTCAATTGCTTGCCACCAATCCATTATCGGCCGCGAGAACATCGAGCTCCGTGCGCACCTTGGCGTCCGGATAGGCTTTTCGCGCCGCATCATAGGCCTGCTGGGCCAGTTCCTTTTGACCCTGCACAAGGCGCGAGCGCACCAGCCGCGTCCATTCCTCGATCGAGCCGCCCTTGTCCTTCAGCCGCTGCGCCAGCCCGTCGACCATGGCGGCCACTGCGGTGCCATCGGGCAGTTGCACGTCGCCGTTGAGGGCCGAGGTCGCGGCCTCGAGCCCGGCCTTGGCGTTGGGCAGCCAGCTTTCGGTGCCCTTGCCGAGCGCAATCAGTGCTTCCCAGTCGGTCTTGGCGGCGGCGTAATCGCCGCGCTGCATCGCCTCGCCGGCAATATAGTAGCGAGAGCGGACGTGGCTGGGGTCGCGCGCTGCGGCGCTCTCGAACAGCTTCAGCGGTTCGCCGGCGGCGCTGCCATTGGCCGCCATCATCAGGGCTTCGCCGAGATCGGTTTCGCGGTCGGCCGTCGGGCCATCGAGCTCGATCACCTTGCGCAGCGCGTTCGCCGCATCGGTGTAGCGGCCCATCTGCATGTAGGCGGGCGCAATCACCGTCCAGCCTCGAAGGTCGTCGGGCGTCGACTTCAGCCGGTCTTCGATCTGCGCGATCGCGGTGTCGAGGTTGATATCCTTGGGCGGCAGGTCGGCGCGGGCGGTGAGCGGCGCCGCCGGTACATCGGGGCGGCCGAGGGCGGCATAGACGCCGAAACTCATCAGCGCGGTCGCCGCCACGGCAGCGCCCACCAGCAGCCGGCGCGGCGTGCCGGCCTTGGCGCCTGTCGAATTCGATTTCACCCGCATCACCTCGCGCGCCACTTCGCCCTTTGCCGCCGTCGCCTCGGCGGCTTCGAGCCGGCCGAGCGCCGCATCGGCCTCGATTTCGCGCAACTGCAGCTTCAGGTGCGAGAGTTCAGCGGGCTCTTCCTCCGCGACCGGAGTGCTGATCCGCCGGCCGGCGCCCGCGTAATAGAGCGCAGCGCAGGCAATGGCGGTAACGGCAAGGGCAAGCAACCAAAAAAGCATGTGCAGGAATCTGCCTCGGACGACGCGAGCTTAAGACGCGCCGATATAATGGCATTCGGGCAGAATATGCACCGGTGCACAGCAATGTGTGGGGGGCGCATTGCCGCAGTCCGCAAAAACGGACGGAATCGCCTCGGGGACCGGATGCCGGATAACGCCTACGACTACCTGATCATCGGCTCGTCGCCGCTCGCCGGGCTCACCGCCGGGCTGTTGCAGCGCGAGCACGGCAAGCGCGTCTGCCTCGTGGCCGAGCCCTACTCGCCCTATGGGCTGGAGCGGCGCTTCGATTTGTCGATCGACCTCGTCACCCGGCCGGAAACGCTGGTGCTGCTGAAGCGGCTAGCTGTCGAAACGCAGAAGCTGATTGGCACCATCGGCAAGAATCTCACCGACCGGATCGATCCGCTGCTCGTCGCGGAGAGCCGGGCCGCAACTGCTGCGCTCGGGCATTTCCACCACCTCGCGCAGATGCTGGAGCTGCCGGTGGAGCGCGTGGCGGACCGGACGATCTCGGAAGGCAGCATGCTGCGGGTGCGCGGCCAGTTTCTCGTCGCCCACCACCGCTTCGCTCCGGCCCTCGAGGCCTGGCTCGACGCGGCGGAGGTGCGCCGGCTCGACCCCGACGACACCGCGATCACCATCCGCAAGGACGGTACGGCACGCGTTGCCGCTGGCGGCCGTGATGTCGAGGCGGCGCAGGTCGTGCTCGCCGATGACGCGGCGGTGCTCACCCACCTGCCACCCGACGCGTGGGACCGGGCCATCGTCCGCACTGCCGGCGCCGCGCTGCTGCTGCAGCCGGCCAAGCCCGCGCCCACCCCGCTCACCCTGTGGCTCGATCGTGGCCTGACCCTGCGGCAGGAGCCGAAGGGTTCGCTGGCCGCCGTGGTCAGCGGCAGCCGCGACACGGCCGAGGCCCGAATCGCCAGCGCCGCCAGCCGGTCGCTGCCCTTGCGGCGGGCCGGCGAAGCGCGGTTCCAGTCGCTCGCCACCAGCGATGGCGCGCCGCTCTTCGCTCCGGCTCGCGGCATCAAGCTCACCCATCTCGCCGGCTTCGGCCTCGCCGGCGCGTTCTACGCCCCGGCCGTCGCCCGCCAGCTCGCCGGCCGGGCCACCGAGGACGAAGCGGCATGGTTCGCCGCCCATGGGGCGACGCGCGGCAACCTCCGCCTCAACGCCGCCGAGTTCCACGGTGAGATCGTGGCGGTGCCGGCATGAAGAACCAGCCCCACCGCCTCCCGGCGGACGCCAAGCACGGTTTTGGCGGTTCGGTCCTCGACCGGTCGAAGCCCCTGCGCTTCCGGCTCAATGGCCGCGTCATCGAAGGCTTTGCCGGCGACACGGTGCTGTCGGCGGCGCTCGCCAACGGCATCCAGTCGGCCGGCCGCCACACCGATACCCCGCTGGCGCTCGACGAGACCTTCGCGCCGCTGATCGCCACCCGCACCAGCGGCCCCATCCCGATGGACCGCACGCCCGCGGTCGAGGGCGCCGACTTCACCACCATCGGCATCCGCCGCGACCCCATCGAGTCGCGCGGCGTGCTCGGGGCGGTGCGCAACCTCATGGTCGGCCCCAACCGCACGCTCAACCATCGCTATGGCGACGTGCCCCCTACCCCCGAACCGTGGCGGAGCGCCAGGCCGGAAGAGGAAATCCTCGCCGAGTTCGCCATTATCGGCGGCGGCGTGGCCGGTCTCGCAGCCGCAGGCGCCGCCTCTGCCGCCGGCAAGAGCGCCGTGCTGATCGAGCGCACGCCGAGCCTCGGCGGGTCCGTCCGCTTTTTCGGCGCGGTCGACAACGAAGATGCGCCCGACGTCACGCTCACTGCGCTGACCCGCGGGCTCGACGGCAAGACCCCGGTCACCCGCTTGCTCGGCGCCGAAGCTTTCGCCATCGATAGCGGCACGGTGAAAGTCCACCAGGTGGTGCCCGAGAACGGGCAACTCCGCTCGCGCGTCATCACCGTCACCGCCCGCACCATCATCCTCGCCACCGGCGCGCTCGAACGCCTGCCGGTGTTCGCCGGCAACCGGGCGCCCGGCGTCATCGGGGCGCTTGCCGCCCATGCGCGGGCCCAGCGCTACGGCCTCTGGGTGGGCAAGCGCGTCATCATCAACACGCCCAACAGCTTCGCCTATCGCCTCGCATTGCAGGCGGCGGACGTGGGCATCGAGGTGCAGCGCATCGTCGACACGCGCATCAACCCGCACTCGCGCTTCGTCGATTTTTCTAAGGCCACCGGCATCACGCTCGGCTCGGGCCTCGTCGCGGCCCGCGTCGACGCCATCAAGCGCAACGAGCCCGGCCTGCGCGTCGGCTTCGCGGTCGCCATCGACGAGATCGCGCAGGACAGCCAGACCATCGAGACCGATCAGCTGATTGCCGCCGGTTCCTGGCAGCCCGACCTGACGCTCTGGCTCTCGGCCGGTGGCCATGTCGGCTGGGACGCCGCGAACCACTGGCTCGCCCCCCGCGGGGCCCGCGAAAACCTCGTGCTCGTCGGCGCCGCCGCCGGGCTGCGCTCCACCACGGGCGCCATCGGCAGCGCCCGGGCCGCCATCGCCACGGCGATCGGCAAGGCGCCGGCGAAGTTCGAGGATATCCGCATCGATACGGCCTTCGAGACGCCCGACGCGCCGACCCCGGTTGCGCCCCGCCGCGTCACCGGCCCGGCCTATCTCGATCGCGGCATCAGCCTCGTCACCCGAAAATCCGCTGCGCCCGAACTGGCCCAGCACCCCGTCGCCCTCAGCCTCGGCGATATCGCGGCGGCAGTGCAGATCGGCGCCATGGCCCCCCGCGATGCCGGCCATGTGGCGGCCGAACGCGGCGGCATTTCGGGCGACATCACCGGCGGCAACTGGTCGCTACCGCCCGAGCCCGCCGCCGAGCCCATCCCGCCCGTGCCCGAATATCTCACTGGGCGCTTTGGCGGAAAGCCGCAGCTCTGCCTCCTCCGGGCCTTCGATCCGCGGCACTTCGAGCCCGGCTGCCTCGTCTTCGAGCGCTCAGAAATCCTCGATCCGGCCAAGGCCATCGGCGTCGTCTACGCCCCTGCCCCGGGCGGTGCACCGGGCGGCCTCGCCGTCCTCGGTACGCTCCCGGCCTCGCCCGATGGCGCGCTGTTCGTCCGCGACAGCAGCGGCGCCGTCGCGAGCAAGATCACCGAAAAACTGAAGGTGAAGGCCTAGGAAACCCGGCGCTCGGCGCTGTCGCGCGCCCGGCGCAGCACTTCGGCATACTCGCCGTTGAAGCGCAGCTCGGCCATCTTTATCGCTGCATCTAGCCGCTGGCCAGTCACCCGGTCGGTCGGGTTGGAGCGGAAGAGCTCGAGATTGCGCTGCACGTGGATTTCGAGCGCCTGCCCCACCTGCTGCCAGGTCTGGTCGAACAGGGCGTTGAGCGCGAGCGAGTCGCGGCAGTCGCGGATCGTCGCCAGCACGTAGCAGCCATTGAGCGCGGAAAGCAGCTGGTCGGAATCGACGCGGTCAGTGCCCGAATGCCGGCGCAGCGCCAAATTGATCGAGGGGCCGACATCGCGCAGCTTCGGCTCGACCAGCTCGGACACCGTCGTCGTCAGCCCGGCGGCGATCGACGACCAGCGCGACAGCCGGTTGAGCTCGACCAGCCCCATCACCGAGCGCATCAGCCGGTGGAAACGGTCGATGGCGCGGCACACCATGTCGATATCGGCGAAGGCGCCGAACTGCTGCAGCGCCGGCACCTGCGACTGGGCATGCGAGAAGATGGCATCGACCAGCGGCGAGAAACCGGCGCGGATGATCGCCTGCTCAGTGGCGGCGCCCGCGATGCGGACCACCGCTTGCATCAGCTTGCCTGGATGGCTCACCTGCCCCATCGCCGCCTGCATCAGCAGCGCGGTGAGGGCATGGTCGTTGAGGGGCATGGACTGGAGCGCCAGCCCCAGCGCCGATTCATCGGGCATGGAGTTCGCGGCACGCCCGAAGCTCTGGGCTTTTTCGAGCAGGTTGCGGGCCTTGAGCGCATTCAGCAGCACGGGCAGCCGGCTATAGGGGCCTTCGCCGCCGACCTGGACGATCAGCCGGCGTTCGGATTCGGCGTTGGCGACGGCCGCCGTCACCGCGTCGCGAGAGCGCTGCATCAGCTCGGGCATCACGAGATCGAGCGCTTCGCGCGCCTTCGGGTCATCGGGCGACAGATCAAGCCGCATCAGGTCCGGCGCGACGTCGCGCGACATCCACGTCCAGAGCGCATAGGCATGCGCCTCGGAGACCGCGCCGTCGAAATCGAAGGTCGTCGGATCGGGCACCAGCACCGCATCGATCAGGCCGTGAAACGGCCGGCCGGCGTGCTCGCGGACCCGGCGCTGCGGGGCGGCCTGCGGCTTGTTCTGGGGGGCGGAGAGGTCGGGCATAGATCCGTCGGGGCGAGAGGTGCCAAGAGTAGGCTGAGCCTACCGCCCCGAGGTAAACAAAGATTATCAACGCGGTGCGCGTTTACCGCGTCACCCGCGTGCCGGGCTCGATCAGGCCGAAACGGTCCAGCCCAGGCTGACCGGGTCCTGGCAGGCCGTACCGTTCTTGGTGAAGGCAGCGCCCGAAATCGTCACCACGGTGGTGAAGTTGCGGCAGGTGGTGTCGTTCACCTTCACCAGCGGACCCACCGTCACGGTGCCGGCGGCGCCGCCCGACTTGCCCCAGGCGCGCGGCGCGCCCGGACGGCTGAACTTCAGCGCGTTGAACGTCGCGGCGGAGGCATCGGCACGCTCACCGGCCGACAGCTTGGCGTAGGCGCCCGCATCGATATAGGCGCTGGCATCGCCCGCGGTCTCGGCATTGTCGGCGACCACGATCGGGGTCGTCGGCTGCGCCACCATCGGGGCGACGAGCGTGCCCGGCGTCGCCTGGATCGGCGTCGGCTGGGACTGCATGTCGGTCGACGGACTGGTGCTGCAACCAGCCAGCAGCAGGGCAGCGAAAAGCGGGGCGAAGCGGGTGATCTGCTGCATTGGACTCTATCGAAGCGGGAAGCCGGGGGCCTCGCCTTATTCCTTGCGTATTGAGGCGAAAGTGCGGAACCCGGCCACTTTCGCGGCAGGAAGCCGAAGCTCGGCCAAGAGGCCGCCCAGCACCGATCGTTTCAATTGCAAGGAGCCGCCATAGACGTCAACCAGCTCCTTGACGATATCCAGCCCCAAACCGGATCCGGGCGTCTTCTCGTCGAGCCTGACACCGCGGCGCAACACCTTCACGGCCTCTTCCTCGGTGAGGCCCGGGCCGTCATCGTCGATCTTGATCAGGAGGTTCGCCGTCTGCCCGCTGCGCTCGGCCACGATGGTCACGCCGATCGAGGACTTTGCCCATTTGCAGGCATTGTCGATGAGGTTGCCGGCCATTTCCTCGAGGTCGCCCTCGTCGCCGCGGAACCAGGGCAGCGACGCATCCGGCCGCACCATGGCGATGGTCACCCGCGGGTTCAGCTTCTGCATCACGCGCGTCAGCCGCAGCATCACATGGGTCGCGTCGGCGCGCTTCCCCACCACCGATGAGCGCGCCGCGAGCCGCGCGCGATCGAGATAGGTGGTCACCAGTTGGCTCATCTTCTCGGTCTCGGAGATCACGACGCGCGCCAGCGGGTTCTTGCGGTCGGCCTCCGATTCGTTGCGCAGCACGGCGATCGGCGTCTTCAGCCCATGCGCCAGATTACCCACCTGATTGCGCGCCCGCTCGACGATCTGGGCGTTCGAGCGCAGCAATTCGTTGATCTCGTCGGAGAGCGGCGCGAGCTCGGCCGGGTAAATCTCGGTCAGCGCCGCGGCTTCACCTTCTCGCACCCGCTCCACCTCGCGCCGCAGCCGGCCGACCGGCCGCAGCGCAATGCGCGCCACGATCGTCGACATCACCGCCAGCATGATCGCCACCGCGCCGAGCACGATCAGCGTCTGGCCGCGGAATTCGTCGACGAGATGCAGGATTTCGTCGAGCGACCCGGTGACCATGATGTGGAGCGGAACATCGTTCACCGTCACCAGCCGCTCGAGCACGCGGATCTTGACGTCGAACGGGTCGGTCATCACCACGGTCTTGGAATTGCTGGCGTCGAAATCGCCCGGCGGCGGCTCGAGCACCATGCCGGTGTAGGAGCCCGACCAGTTCAGCAGCTCGCCCTTGTCGTCGCGGATGGTCCAGTACCAGCCCGAGCCCGGGCGGTCGAAGCGCGGATCGGAGACCTTGATCTCCTCCGATTTGGGCGAAGGGCTGAGCAGCGTAAGGTCGGTCAGCGTCTCGACCTGGAACTCCAGCGTCTCCTGCAGCGAGGTATCGAGCGCGCGCGAATAAAGCTCGGTGAGCAGGAACGCCGTCGCCACCAGCGCCACGATCAGCCAGCCGATCGAGAGCAGGAACAGCGAGGCCGCAATCGACCCCCGCTTGGCATTCCCCGGCGCCGCCACCGCGGGCTTGGGCAAAAAGCGCTTCGCCAGCCCGTCATAGGTGGCGGCGAGCGTATCCCGGAAAGATTCGACGGCGGCGGGGAGTTTCATGGGGAGATACTAGCCGCATTAGGCGCGCGGGGCTCCCCCCTCCACCACGCTTCGCGTGGTCCCCCTCCCCCGCAGGCGGGAGAGGTTGACGGGGGGCGAGATCGTGCCACGCGGCCTTCTCCCGCTTGCGGGGGAAGGTGCCCGAAGGGCGGAAGGGGGGAGCCAAGCGCGCCGAGCATGCCTTGAGGCCCCACGGTCCCCTCAGTCTTCCGCGATCTGGTAGCCCAGGCCGCGCACCGTCTGGATGCAATCATCGGGCAGCTTCTTGCGCAGCCGGCCGACGAACACTTCGATCGTGTTCGAATCCCGGTCAAAATCCTGGTCGTAGAGGTGCTCGGTGAGCTCGGTCCGCGAGATCACCTTGCCCTTGTGGTGCATCAGGTAGCTCAGGAGCCGCAGCTCGTGGCTCGTCAGCTTCACCGCGTGGCCGTCGACCGTCACCTTGCCGGCCTTCACGTCGAGCCGCACCGAGCCGGCACTGATCTCGTTGGACGCCTGCCCGGCCGCCCGGCGCACCAGGGCGCGGACGCGGGCCAGCACTTCTTCCATATGGAAGGGCTTTGCCACGTAGTCGTCGGCGCCGGCATCGATGCCCTGCACCTTGTCGCTCCACCGGTCGCGGGCAGTGAGCAGCAGCACCGGCGTCTTCTTGCCGGCGCGGCGCCATTCTTCGAGCACCGAGAGCCCGTCCATCTGGGGCAGGCCGATATCGAGCACCACGGCATCGTAGGGTTCGGTATCGCCGAGGAAATGGCCTTCCTCGCCGTCGAACGCCACATCGACCACGTAGCCGGCTTCGGTCAGCGCGTCTTTGAGCTGACGGTTGAGGTTGGTATCGTCTTCAACGACGAGAATGCGCATAGACAAGTCCCCTGTAGCCGCCGGCAGGTTGTACAGCGCCGTCTCCGCCCCAAGCAGAGCCATGCGCTTGTCTCGCCAAGCGTAAGTTCTAGTGCGTTATTTATTGCGCGGGCAAGGTCACGGGCCGGCTTTCGCCGGAAGAATCCATGACGTTGACCTGCCACTGCCACTGCCCGTTGACCTGGCATACCTTGGCAGCCGAGCTGATGATCTTGCCGGTCACCCCGGCCTGATCCATCGCCTCGGACAGCTGGATCAGTTCACCGGAGTCGATCTTCTCCTGGATCTCGCGACGATCGAGGCAACGCCCATCCTGCGCGAGCCCGGGCCCAACGCCCAAGCCCAACGCCCCCGCCACAACAGCGGCCGCCACAAAAGCTGCGAATACGTTTTTCATGGCGAGCGGTATGCGGCGATGACGCTGAATGCGGGATGAACGGTTGTGGCGCACACGATACTTCGTGCCACGGAGGAGAGCCCGCTTACACTTCTTTGATGTGCCTAGCTGTCCATGTGTCGCTCGGCAAGGAGCGTGAAAATCGCCTTCTCGCCGTGCTCTCCCATGATCTCCTTGACGAGATCAATTACGTAGTTTTTTTCGTACGCGGGAGTGCCATCTGTGGTGACGCAATCAGGTGGCAGGATGGTCACGAAAGGCTCTAACCCATCGAAGTGCTCGGCGTTCATAAGCCGGAAAATCACGCCGGTGCCGTCCTTCTCGCGAGACAGCATCTCATAGCCAAAACGACGCATAATCTCTTGGAACGCCCGCCACGTGATGGGCGATTTAGCGACGATCAAGACACTGCCTCCACATACGAAAAACGCCCTGCAAAATGCAGGGCGCTCAACATTCGAGCAAATGCTACTTACTTGTGCTACGCGGCCTGATCAAGGACTACTTCAAAGAAGTTTCCTGTGATGTCATCCTGAGCGTCAACATGCTTGACGAACTGGTCGTAGCTCATTTCGCAGCGATAAGTAGCTTCGCATCCATAAACGTGGGTGACGTGCTTGTTCAGCGCACCCATCACGCTATGAAATGCTTTCTCGCGATCGTGGCTGCCTACGTGGACAAGGCCCTTGATTCCGTTTGAAGAGAACACATGGGTGTTGCCAACGACGCGATATACCAACGCGACGCTTTGCGGAACTCCGTGATGTCCTGCCATATTCACTCCTGTCTGCCCTCAACCGACAGATGTCGCCCAACGTTTGGGTAGTACAAAGGTTGCTGAGACGGTGCGCACGCCACTGCCTTCACGCAGTCGTCAGTCATCACACATTCAGTACGCGGCTTACGTACACTGTGCAATCTGAACCCTCAATTAATGGTTGATGTAGGCTTTTACAACACACTTTTTTGCACGCTCGCTGTGTCGTGCGCGCGCCGCGCGCATGGAACGCGCGGGTGCGAGCGGGCGTACGCGCGCGTGGAAACGCGCCCGCGCGTACGCGAGAACTACGACTGCGATACTGAAGGACTATTTAGACGCGGCGACGTCAATACGCTCTACGCACCCGCCTTCATCCCCTTGCGCAGGAACAGGATCGCAAAACCCTCCATCAGGAGCTGACCGGCGGCGTGGCCGTCGAAGCTGGGGATGTCGACGCCGACGAGCTGGCTCAGGGCGGCCAGGATCATGGCGGCGGCGACGATGTAGGTCTTGAAGCCGTCGAGAATACCAAGGTTCATCAGAAAACTCCTCAGGTTGCTTGTGATGATGCTGACCAGGAACCGGGTGCGCGCCTCCTGAAGCCGCGCCCCCAGTCCATCGAAAATCGTCTTACGCACTGAACGCCCCCGTCGCCGCCGCCCCCGGCCCGAACTCGGGCCCGAGCTGGCTCACGGCAAAGTCGAATGCCGCCGGCAGCGAGCCGAAATCGGCCACCTGCGCCGCGGCCGGATAGGTCGCGGTGGGCACGGAAACCGCGATCTCGCGTACCGCCGTCACCCCAGCGAAGATCGTCACGCGATAGGCCTCGGGCGCGTAATCGAGCCCCACCTCGAGCGCCGCCCAGCTGCCGGCATCGGCCCGCGACCGCCGCACCCAGCCCAGCGCCACATCGCCCGATCCGTCCCGCACCGCCCGGCAATGCACCGGCGCCAGCGGGGTCAACGGCCCGAGCCCGATCTCGGCATCAAACCCGGTGCCCTCCGCATCATGCCGCCCAGCAAAGGCCCGCAGCTCCAGCGTATCGCCGACCCACCCCGCCTCTACCGGCAGCACCGCCACCGCCTCGTCGAGCACGATCACCCGCGCTCCCGCCGCAGCCGAACCAACCGCCGTCCCGCCCTGCCCGCGCAACAGCCGCGTCAGCCGATACGTCCCCGCCGATACCAGCTCCGCCCCGGCGAAGCCGATCACCTCCCAGCCGGCGTCCGTCTCGACCGCAATCCGGTTACTGCCCGCCAGCGCCGCCGCCACATCGACATCGGCGAGGTGCCCGCCATAAAGCTTCACCGTCAGCGCCTGCCCGCCCCACAGCTCCAGCGGCCCCGGCGCAAGCGCCGACACCAGCTCCCCCAAAGCCCCCGGCCGCGTCAGCCGCGCCAGGGTCGCGCCGGTCGATGCCAGTTGCACCGTGACCGTCCCCGGCCACGGCGACGCCCACGCAGCCAGCACCAGCCGCGACACCCCCGGCGAACTCGCCTCGCCCGGCAGATGCGCCGCCACGACCGCCGGCTCGGCCAGAACCGCAGGCACCCCAGATCGCGACGCCCGCTCGCTCAACACCGCCGGATGCAGCACCGGCGCCACCGCCCGCGCCGACACTTTTCGCGCCAACCCATCGCGGATTTCGGTGATCTCGAACGGCCCCTCGCCCTCGCCATCCACCGCGATCACGTCGCCCACTTCGAGCGCCGCGAACGATGGCGGCAGCGTCAGCTCCAGCACGTCGCGCCCAGCAGCAGCCGCCACCAGCGCCCGCTCCGCCGCCACCCGCGCGCCCGCCGCATCGAGCACCAGCCCGGCATTCACCGCGGCCACCGCCCCGCCCTCGGCCAGCATCGCCGTCGCCGTCCCCGCCAGATAATCCCGCTCGCGGTCGAGATAGGTCAGCGCCAGCCGCCCCACCGCCTCGGACGGGTCGGGCCGCCGCCGCGACCGCATCGGCCCATCGGCCAGCACGACGTCATCGACCGCCACCGCATCGCGAACCGCCGGCGCCACCAGCGCCAACCCATCCGCGCCATCGCGCACCGACAACCCGGTCGCCCCGAGCACGCCCTCGAACGCATCACGGGCCGAAACCACACCCTCCACCGTCAGCCCATGCACCAGCGGCAAAGCCGCTGCGCCCGACACCGCAGTGCCCCAGTCCGCCGCCACCGCAGCCGCCAACTCATCGCTCGCCAGCGCCCCAAGCCGCCCGGTCAGCCAATGCCCCGCCGCATGGTTCGGCGCATCCGACCAGGTCTCCGCGTCTCCCGGGAACGCCGGATAAGGCCGCGCATCCCAGGTCCACACGCTCACCCGCTCCACCATCGAGCTCTCCGCCCAATACTGAAGCTGTGCCCGCAGAAACTGCCGCTGCATCAACCCATCCGGCGCACCGGACGAGAAATACGGCCGCCCGCCCTCGGCGCTCTTGCCATCCGGAAACACGTTCGGCTGGTTGCTTCCCTTGTCGACCGCCCCGCAGCCGAGTTCGGTGAACCACACCGGCTTGCCCCCAGCCACCCAGGCCGTCGGCGCGGCCGAGCGCACCCCACCCACCCGGTCGTGATGCGCATTGCCCCACCACCCGGCAATATCCTTGAACCGCCAGACCCAATCCTCGCCATGCGCGCCATCGGCGATCGGCGTCCGCACCCCGGCCAGCCGGTCGGCATCGGTGGCATAGAACCAGTCGAACCCCTCGCCCCCGGCAATGCCCGCCGTCAGATAATCAAGCGCATGCGGCCCGTCCCACAGGGCAAAATCGGCATGCGCCTCGCCATCGCGCCAGTCGGTCACCGGCATGTAATTGTCGATCCCCACCGCTGCGATATCGTCGGACGCCCAGAGCGGATCGAGGTGAAACCACTTGTCCCCCGGCGCATCGGCGGGCTGAAACCCGTGATACTCGCTCCAGTCCGCCGCATAGGTCAGCGCCACATCGGGCGCGATCGCCTTCGCCTCGGCGGCGAGCGTCACCAGCGCATCGACGAACGGAAACCCGCCGCCTCCGCGCACCGTCGTCATCCCCACCAGCTCCGAGGCCAGCACCAGCGCATCCGCCCCCGCCTCGTCGGCCAGCGCCGCGTAGTGCCGAACCATCCGCCGCAGCCCCCAGCCCGACGATGTCCCGACAAACGCCGCCACATCGGCCGCCGCACCGGAAATCCGCCCGCGCCACGGATACGCCGGCTGCCCCAGCCCATTGCCCTCGGGGATATCCATCAGCAGCATCGGATAGAGCGTCACCGCCAGCCCGCGCGCCTTGAGGTCGGCAATCGCCGCCCGCACCGCCGCATCCGACGGCGTCCCGCCATAAGCCGGACCGCCCGCATGGGTCGACACCACCCCCGCCGTCCCGCGCGACAGCCCGGCGACGCTCCACTCGATGCCCCGCACCGACCGCGAGGCCGCCTCCACCTTCGGCCGTATCGTGCAGTGCCCTGCCCGCAGGTCGTCGCCGAACCAGCTCACCACCAGCGACACGTGTTCGAGGTTCGGACACAGCGCCACGAGTTCGTCGATCGACAGCGTCCAGTCGCTCACCACGGCCGATTGATGCGCATTCTCAGTCGCCGCCGCCCCCGGCCCCACGGTGCGCACGCGCACCACCGGATCGTACCCAAACTCCGTCGCCCCGGGGATCACCGTCACCGAGCGGATCAGCGGCTCGAGCTCGCCCACCACCCGGCACAGCTCCACCGTGATATTGGGCACCCGGTTGCCGAACTCGCCGAGCGGCAGCCGCTCGAACACGAGGTAACAAAGCCCGCGATAAGCCGGCGCCTCCCCCTGCTTCGCCTCGATCAGGCTATCGACCGCCTGGTCCTCGCTCCCCCGATAGAACCGCGCCGAAATCCCCTCGAGTTCGAGCAGTTGCCCATCGGCCCACACCCGCCCGAGCCGTGCCACCTCGCCCTCGCAGAACGCCACGGCAAAGCTGGCGCAGATCTCCGCGTCCTCAGCCGGCGCCGTCCCCTTGCCGCCGCGGTTCTCGCTGGTGATTTCCTCCAGCTCCGTCGCCCAGATGATGTTCCCCGCCAGCCGGCTCCAGCCATAAAGCCGCGGAATCGCCCCGCCCTCGGCCGAGCCCTGCAGCCGGATATCCGGCCGCGCCGCCGCCGGCGCCTTCTCCCCGAACAGCGCCGCGTCGACCGCCGACCCCGCCAGCGCCCCCAGCGCCCGCCCGATGGTCGCGCCAATCGGCCCGCCCACCGCGCCCCCAACCACCTGGCCGGCAAGCGATAGTGCAAGAGTTGCCATGCAATTCTCCGATCATCTTGTCACCCGGGGCGCGATCTCTCCTGGATCCTCCCCTGTGCGCAGCACGGGGGAGGGGGACCGGCGAAGCCGGTGGAGGGGGCGACCGCAAACACGGCGCTTCCCGTCGCCCCCTCCACCACCCTGCGGGTGGTCCCCCTCCCCCGCTGCGCAGGGGAGGATCACCGCGCCATCGAGTCCCGCTCCGGAAACGCGAGCGTCGCGACTACCCGCCGCGACCAGCCCTCGGTGAGGTTGCCCTCGACCACGCCCAGCCGCTCCTGTGCATGCACGAAGCGGCCGTCGCCGACAAAAATCCCGCAATGCCGCGGCGTCGGGCTCGCCCCGATGCGAAACAGCAGCACCGCCCCCGGCACCATCCCACCCGGCCGCAACCACCGCTCCGCCAGGTAGCGCAATTCGGCCGAATGCGCCCCATCCCGCCAATCGGCCCGATACGGAGGCAACTCCGGCGGCTCGCCGATCACCTCGCGCCACACCCCGCGGATCAGCCCGATGCAGTCGCACCCCACCCCGCGCAACGCCGCGCGATGCCGGTAGGGCGTGCCCACCCAGCCGCGCGCCGCCTCAACGATGTCCGCGCTCATCCGACCAGCTTCCGCCCGTCGCGCACATCGCCCGGCCGCGGATAGCGCAGCACGAAATCCGACCCCGGAATATGCGGAAAGCCTCGGAAATTCGCCGCGTTGCCGAAGCGCGAGACACACGTCGCGAACCGCCGATCACACCCCGCCGTCAGCACCAGCGCCTCGCCCTCGGCCACCCACTCGCCCACCGGCACGGCAAAGCCGAGCACATCCGCCCCGCCCTCGCGCACCGCCGTCACCACGCGATCGCGCAAGCCCTCGCGCTTCCCGGAAGCCCAGGCCGCCATGCCGAACGCGAACCAGCCCTCGTCGAACGAACCGATCCCGTCGATCCGCAGCCGGAACCGGTCCAGCACCTCCGCCACCACCGCCTCGGCCCGATACGCCTCGTCGGTCAGGTCCAGCCCGCACCGCGCATCGCCCAGCTCGGCATCGCACAGCGCCTGATACACCCGGCCCTTCGGCACATTCAGCGCCGCCTGCCCCGAGCGCAGCTCGGCCCGAAACACCCCATCCTCGCGCACGATCTCGCCGATCGTCGCCCGCCGCACCAGCCAGCGCTGCGACACATCCCGCCAGTTTACCCGCCAGGTCGCCACCTCCGCCCCATCGAACCGCCCGAGCAGGATGTCGTCCTCGCCGATCGCGTCCGACGACAGCACCCCCACCACCTCGGCCGTATCGACCTGCGCCCCCAGCTTAGCCGGCGCCTCCGACCCATCGAGCCCATGCGCCGGCCAATACTCGGTCCCGTCGAAACTCAGCGCCTCGTCATGGTCGGTAAACCCCAGCACCACCCCGTCGATGCGAGCGATCCGCCAGCACGTCGCCAGCGTCGTCGCGCCGGTCGCCAGATGCGCCGCCACGCCGTCCCCGAGCACCCTCATTCCCGCACCTCGATCAGTGGAATGGACGGCGCCTCGGCCGCATCGAAGCTCGTGAGCTCCACGTCCAGCCGGTCGGTATCGAACCGCACCGGCACGTCGAACAGGAACCCCGCTGTCACCGCGGCGCCCAATACCGGCGCCACATCCAGCGTCACCACACCGGTCGTCGCGTCGACGGAATAGTCGGCGGTGGCGAGCCCCACTCCCGCCACCGCCACCATCACCGACCCCGCGACCGGCCGTGTGATGGGTCTCAGATACGGGTCGAAATTCGCGCCGTAACGCTTTGTTAAGCTGAACGAAACCTTAACCCCGTCGCCCGTCCCGATCGCTTGGTCCAGCGCCGTCGGTACCGCGGTCCCGTTTGACGAAAAGTCCAACCCGTCCCGCCACAGGAACGCGTGAAACCGCCCCCGCCGCTCCTCGAAAAACGCCAGCACCGCCAGCATGTCGGCCCGCGATTTCACCCCATAACCAGCATTGTACCGCCGCCGCGCATGCGCCCACCGCGAGTTCCGCTCCTCGCGCCCGCTCGCCAGCGTCACGACATCCGTCGCCCGCTCCGGCCCACCCCGCGCGCCCAACGCCACATCGAGCGGAAACCGCACTGCATGAAATGCCATTGAATTCTCCGTTCAGGCTGTTCGGTGCGTGCTGCCGCCCCCTCCACCGGCTACGCCGGTCCCCCTCCCCCGTTTCACGGGTGAGGATCAACGCACCGCCGGTGCCCACCTGACTGTTATGGAGGCACGATCTCGCCGTGATCCTCACCCGTTTACGGGGGAGGGGGACCATTCGAAGCATGGTGGAGGGGGCGACCCCAGGCACCGGCCTAGCTTCCCCGCGTCCCGCGCTTCACGGCCCTGAGCAGCATCGCCGACAGCTCCGCTTCGCTCGCCGCAAAGCTCCGCGCATCACTTGCCGTCACGTTGAACGTCACGTTCACCGCCCCGCCGCCACCGGCCACGCCGAGCCGCCCGTCCGACCCGCGCGACAGCGGCAGGATCGCCTCGGCCCCGGCCTCACCGGCGAGCCCGAGCCCCTGCCCCAACCCGAAATAGGTCGGCGCCGCCAGCACCCCGCCCTTGGCGAACGGTTTTACCCCGAGCGCCGGGTTGGCAGCCGTGAACAGCCCTTCGACCGCCGACGACACCAGCGCCCCCACCGGCTGCAGCGCCGCCTTCAGCGCAATGTCGGCAAAGCTGCGCGCCACCTCGCCGAGCACCGAGTTCAGCGACTTCCCGTCCAGCACCGCGCCACGAAACGCCCGGCTCAGCGCCTTGCCGACGCCATCGGCCAGGTCGCCGATCCGCTCGAGCTCCACCGACACGTCGGTGAGCCCCTCGAACATCTCAGCCATGCCGCACCTCGTCCGGAAACGCCGCCATCAGCCCGTCGAGCGCCTCGCGCCCCGGCGCCCCACCACGAGCCCGGCCCGACACGCCCTCGAACGCCGCCGCCAGCTCGCGAGGCGTCAGCCCCCAGAACTCTCGCGACGAGAGCCGCAGCACCCCGAACCCCAGCCGCATCGCCTCATCCCACGGGAAAGCCCTCATGCCGCCTCCCCGAAGGTCGCGCGCAGCAGCCGCGCCGCGATCTCAGCCGCGCCCTTCAGCCCGCCCTCGACAGCCATCCGCGCCAGGTCGTCATCGGTGATAGCATTGCCACCGCCACGCAACCCGGCCCCGATGATCGCCGTGAGGTCCCGCGCGGTCACCCGACCCGAGGCGAACCGCTCCGACAACCCGACCAGATCCCCGGCCCCGAGCCGCGCCTCGAGCTCCGCCAGCGCTCCCAGCGTCAGGCAGAGCACGCGGCTCTCGCCCTCGAACACGGCCTCGATCTCGCCCCTTTGTGCGTTCGCCATCTCACACCGCCGCAAACGAAAGCTGCCCGGCGCTTTCGAGCGCCAGTTCGAACGTCACCTCGCCGGCATGGTCGGCGGCAAACTCCAGCGCCACGATCTGGAACGGTCCCTCCACCGTGCCGAAATCCGGCAGGATCAGCTGCCAGTTCCGGATCGTCCCGGCAAAGAACAGCGAGCGGATCGTCGCGTCCGAGCCCGCATCCTTGAAAATCCCCGAGCCCGCCACCGCCGCCCGCTTGATCCCACCGCCGGCGAGCAGCTCGCGCCACCGCCCGGCACTCTCGGCATCCGTCACATCGATCGCCGCCGCGTTGAAGGCGAGGCTCCGCGTGCGCAGCCCCGCCACCGTCACGAAACTGCCCGACCCCGTCTGGTCGAGCTTCAACAGCATGTCCTTGCCGCTCTGGGCCGCCATGTCAGGTCCTCATCAATTGGGTTCAGAAAAAAACTTCAGCGCCACCGCGGCCCGCGCCTGCCCGGTCTCGAGGTCGATCGCCGTGTCGGTCCGCTCATGCACCCGGTGCGTCACCCGCACCCCGGCCGCCGTGAGCCCGTCCGCCACCGCCGCCACCCGCTCCGCCAGCGCCAGCGCCGCCTTGCGGCTCGGATCCGCCGCCCAGCAATGCACCGCCACCCGATGCTCAAACCCCGGCGCCAGGTCCCCATCCCGCGGCAACAGGTCATGCCGCGCAATCACCAGATACGGCGCCGCCGCCCCCCGCGCCGGCGCATCGAACACGCCGACACCGCTGAGCCCGGCATCCGCCTTCAGCGCGGCCACCAGGGCGGATTGCAAAGCTACAATTGGATGGGTCATCGCGCGTTGCCACCCCCACCCTCAATCCCTCCCCACAAGGGGGAGGGAGGCGATGTGGCCTGCTCCGTGGCACTGATCTCCCTCCCCCTTGTGGGGAGGGTAGCGTCGCTAGGAGCGAAGCGACGTAGCAGAGCTAGGGTGGGGGTAGGCCCCAAGCACAACGCCCTCATCCCGCCATCCCCCGCTCAGCACACGTGCAGCTCAGCCACGCCCGCCGCCCGTCGAGGTCGTTCACCCCCACCACCTCGAGCCAGCGCCCGCGATAGCCGAACCGGTCCCCCACGCTTACATCCGACCGAAACCGCACCACCACCGAGTGGCTCGCCTCAGCCGTCCGCCCGTCCGCCGCCATGGCCAGCCGAGCCGAAAGCGTCCGCACCCGGGCCCACAGCGAGTTCACCGTCATGAACATGTGGGTCACGCCGCCCTCGAGCTCCGACGTATCCACCCGCCGCTGCAGCGACACCCGATCCGTGAGCGACCCGATCACAGCCGCACCTGCCGGTAGGGCGAAATCATCTGCCCGAACCCCGGCGGGATCACCGCACCCGAGCCCGCCACCATCACGGCATCGCGGTGCTCGAACCAATGGGCCACCAGCGCCAGCACGCCGCGCTTCAGGTCCGACGGCACATCGATCGCCGCGCCGAACCCCGCCACGTAATCGACCTCGATGCCGAACCGCTCGCGCAGCACCGGCATGCCCTCCACCGTCCGCGGCAAAATCAGCCGCGCCGGCGTCACCGCTGTCGGCGCCTCGAACTGCGCCAGCGGCACGAGGTGATCGTCGCCCTGCTCGTCGAACGCCGTGATCGAGGTCAGGCTCACCAGCGGCGATACCGGCAGCGTCACCACCCCGTCCACCGGCCAAGCGTCGAGCACCAGCCGCCAGCTCTGGTTCACCAGCGCGCGGCCGGTGACACCCTCGACATGCAGCCGCGCCGCCGCAATCAGCGTCAGCACCAGCCCATCATCATTGTCCGCATCGAGCCGCAGAAACCCCTTCGCCTCGACAAGCGAAACCGGCTCCTCCGCGGGTCCCGCGAGAAGGTAGGAAATCATCGGAAATGTCCTTGGAATTTAGGGAGCGGGCGAACGGGCCACTGCCCCGCTTCCCAACCTCGGTGTCATCCCGGGCTTGACCCGGGACCCATCTCGAAACCCGCGCAGGTGGTGAGTTGGGTCCCCGCTTTCGCGGGGATGACAGTCAGTGGCCGTTTCCCGGCGCCTTACGACACCGAGAACTTCAGCAGCTTGATCGCGTCAAAGTCCTGCACGCCGCCGCCGACCCGCTTCGTCGTGTAGAACAGCACATACGGCTTCGCCGTGTACGGATCACGCAGCACGTTCACCCCGGTGCGGTCGACCACCAGATAGCCGCGGCGGAAGTCACCGAACGCCACCGGCGTTGCGGCAGCCGCGATATCCGGCATGTTCTCGGCCTCCACCAGCTCGAAGCCGAGCAGCGTCGCCTTGGCGCCAGCCGCCACGCCGGGCTGCCAGAGGTAATTGCCGTCGGCGTCCTTGAACTTGCGGACCGCACCCTGCGTCTTGCGGTTCATCACCCAGCTGGCGTTCTGCCGGTAACCGGCCTTCAGCGTGTAGACGAGGTCGATCAGCTTGTCCGACGGGTCATCCACCGGCCAGCCGCCCGACACACCGGTGGCGAGGTAGCCGATCTTGTCCCAGGCCCAGCTGCCCTCGGCCACCTGCGTCTCGGCCAGGAACCCCTTGGGCTTGTTCGTGCCGTTGCCGGAAACGAACGCCGCCGTCTCCTGCTCGGCGAAGGCCGCATTCACCTCCTCGGCGAGCCAAGCACCGACATCCACCGCCGCATCGTCGAGGAAGGCCGCCGTCGCCGCCGGCATGGCGTAGAGTTCGGCCGTCGGGAAGTCGAGCGCATCGATCGTCGGCGAGGCCGTCTCGGTTCGCGCCCCCGTTTCCGCCACCCAGCCGGTCGCCGGCCCGGTCAGCGATACCGGCTTCTTGTAGAGGCTCGACGACACCGCCCGCACCGACGCAATCGCACGGATCGGCGACACTGCCGTCAGCCGCCGCGTGATCTCGTTCTCGGTCTCGGACGGCACCAGATACCCGCCATCGGGGTTCGAGCCGATCGACAGGGCCTTCTCCTCGCCGCGCTTCACGTAAGCCGCAAAGCTCTCCTTATACTCGTCGCCCGCTTCGGGACGCCCGGCCTCGAGCGCCGGGCGCGAGCGCTCCAGCGCCACCCGGTCCATCGCCGCCTTGGCGCCATCGAGCGCCGCGTTGAGGCGCCCCAGCTTCTCCTCGGTCAGCGCATCGGCCGAGCCGCGACGCTCCAGCTCCGCCATCCGCCCATCATTGGTGCGCTTGAACTCCTCGAACGCCCCCATCAGTTCGGTGAGCAGGCCTTCGGTATCGCGCGCAGCCACGCCCGCGGTGGCCTTGCTCTCAAGGCCTCCGGTCTGAAAATCAGTCATCGATGTCCCCCTATTGCTTCAGAAGCGAAATGGCCGCCTGCAGCGACCCGTTAAGGCCGTCCCCGGCCGCGATGCTGGCCTCGGCCAGCATCGGAAACGTCACGACGGAGATTTCCCACAGCTCCACCGCCCAGAGCCTTCGATGCCCCGTGCCGGCATCGCGTGTGGCCCGCACCGTGCGAAATCCGATCGACAACCCGTCGATCGCGCGTCTTTCGATCAGCGCCCGCAGCGCATCGGCCCGCGGCACGCCGGGCACCAGCCGCCCCTCGACCCAGAGCCCATAGGCATCCTCGCGCGCCACCTCCCAGTTGCCGATCGGCTCCTTCGGATCATGCTGGAACAGCATCCGGAGCTTTCCTGCCCCGCGCCGCGCCAGCGATTTTTCGAACGCCCCCGGCATCACGATATCGCCGGCCTCGTCGAGCCGCCCGAAGGCACTCGCATAGCCGGCGAACCGCCCGTCGGCGTCGATCGGAATGGTCCCCATCAGCTTTTCACCGCCGCGACGGGGCGCGGCTTGCTCGGCCGCCTCACCGGCTTTGCCAGCGTGCCGGCGAGATGCCAGGCAAACTGCCGAAACACTTCCCCCGAATTGTCGGCACTCTTCTTGTCCCCCACATCACTTCTCCCGGCGAAACAATTGATTGAGCGTAGAAATCTCTTTGACGAAATCATTGAACCGCCGATTGGCGGCTACCAGTTCCTTGAGCGTCCAGACGAGCAACCCCGTCGCCCCGCTGGCCCACAAAAACAACGCCAGATGCGCCAGATCCCCCCGCGTCACGATCGATTTGGTGAGCTCGTCCATATTGGCCTCCAATGTCAGTAAAGTTCGCGCCGCGGGCCTAAACCCCCAGCATCGCCCGCTTCTCCGCGTCGCTCAGAAACTCCGCGCCGCCCACCCGGGCCCACAGCGCCGCGCGATCCTCGGCCAGTGCCTCGACCCCGTCGAGCTCCGCCACCAGCCGCACCCCGCCGAACCCGGCCCCGAGCCAGAAGCTCAGGTCGTCGGCCACGCGCCGCACCAGCGGCACCACCGTGCCGCGCCAGAAGGCCCGGTTGGCCTCGGCGTAGTTGGCGTAGGTATTGTCGCCGGGTATCCCCAGCAGCATCGGCGGCACCCCGAAGGCCAGCGCAATCTCTCGCGCCGCCGCGTTCTTCAGCTCGACGAAATCGAGTTCCGCCGGCGACAGCGCCATCGGCTTCCAGTCGAGCCCGCCCTCCAGCACCAGCGGCCGCCCAGCATTTTGCGCACCCTGGAAATTCGCTTCGAGCTCACCCTTCAGCCGCGAAAACTGCGCCTCAGTCAGCCCGGTATCCGCCGTGTAGATCAGCGCCCCGCTCGGCCGCGCCGCGTTATCGAGCAGCGCCTTGTTCCAGTCCGCCGCCGCGTTGTGGATATCGAGGCTCTGCGCCGCGGCCTCCAACGGCGCCATGCCGTAATGGTCATCGAGCGGATGGAACAGCGCCAGGTGCATCACCTCAGCCACCGGCCGCGCCTCGAGGCTCAGCTGCCGCGTCCGCCCGCCGGCCGTGTAGCCATACCCCACCGCGTGCCCGTCACGGCCCAGCGCTACTCGCACCCGATCGGGCCGCAGCGCATAGATCGCCTTCACCTCGCCATCGAGCGTTACCGCCTCGAGATAGGCATTCCCCGCCGTCAGCAGGTAGGCATAAACCCCCTCCAGCAGCTCCGCCCCGCCCACTCGCGGATTAGGCCGCGCCAAAAGCGTTGCCAGCGGATGCTCGGTCAGCTTCCGCCCGCCCTCCTCCACCACCAACGGCACCCGTGTGGCCGCCTCCGCCACCATCCGCACGCAGCGATAAACCACCGGGTTCTTCATGAACCCCGCGCCCGCAAGGCTCACAAACCCCCGCCGGCTCCAGCTGGCATCCCCCAGCGCCGCCAACGAAACAAAACTCTGCAACGCCTTACGTTCCGCAGGCGCCGCCGCCCGACCGCTAAGCCGGGTGAACCAGTTGGGCATCGATCTCTCCTAATTAGACGGCGCGAATCCGCGGCTCGCCGCGCTTCAGCAGCAGTTCCGTCAGCGCCCACACCAGCGCATCGACGCGGTCGGGTGAGTGGCCCTCGCTGAGTCCGTCCGCCCCGAACGCGCACATCTCGTCTTCCAGCGCCGTCAGCCCCGCCACATGGCTCACCCGGCCCGCGGCGTACAAAGCCGCCACTGGCTCGGCGCGCACCCACTTGCCCTGCCGCGCCCGCACCTCGCGCACCGGCACCTGCCGGTCCACCTGCGCAATCACCGCCCGCACCATCTCGCCGCCCTGGTTGGTCTCGGCCACGATGCAGTCGGCTTCAAACTCATGAAACGCCGCCACCGCCCGCCGCGCCCAGGCATCGGGATGCGCCGGCCCGAAGCTCAGGTCCGCCAGCACCACCGCCTCGTCCCCGCGCTTTGCCGCGACCACGATCCCGCACCGGTCCGACTTGCGATGGCCCGTCACCGGCGGATCGACCGCCACAACGCAGCGCTCGCGCCCCGCCCCATCGCCGAGCCGGAACATCCCCCGGCTCCACAGCGCATCGGGCAAATCCTCGATCAGCTCGCCTTCGAGCTCCTGCCGCCCCAGCACCGAGTGCTGGTAGCGCCCCACTACATCGCCGAGAAATTTCGGCGCCAGGTGCTTCCAGTTCACCCTGGTGGGCATGCGGGTCACCGCCGTTCCCGGCTCGTTCAGCAGGCGCTTCAGCAGCCTCGTCGGCCGCGGCGTGGTCGTCACCAGTTGCCGTGGCCGATCGCCGAGCCGCAGGCCGAATTGCAGCATGTCCCACGCCGCCTCGGCATTGCTCCACTTGCCCAGCTCGTCGCACCAGGCCGCCGCAAATTGCGGCCCGCGAAACCGCTCGGGGTCGGCCGCGCCCAACACCATCGCCTCCACCCCATTCTTCCAGCGCAGCGTATGTCCCGTCAGCACCGGCATCTCCTCGGGCGGGTGCACCGCCAGCACCCCCGAGGGCCCCCGCACCATCACCTCGATGCCCTCGATCATGCTCTCGCTGACGAGCGCAATCGGCGTCACGCCGGCCTTGGCGAGGCCGCGCACCCACTGCGCTCCTGCCATCGTCTTGCCGGCGCCGCGGCCACCCATCAGGATCCACGTCGTCCAGTCGCCCTCCGGCGGCAGCTGCTGCTCATGCGCCCATTGCGACCAGTCGTAGAAGGTGCCGGACGCGCTGGCCTCGTCGAGCTGGCCGACCCATTCCGCTTCCTCGCTAGCCACGCTTCAACTGCTCGATGCGTTCGATCAGCTTGTGGTGCACGTCGGTCATCTGCCGCGTCCGCGCCTTGGTGCGGCGTCCCTCGCCGGCCTCGGCATGGAACTCCATCAGCTTGCCCAGGGTGCCCGCCAGCTTGCCCAGCAGCGCAACCTCCTTGTCGCCCGAGCGTGTTCCGCTGCGCGCCATGTCCGACATCTCCATTTCAAGATCGATCACCTGCCGCTCCAGCACCCGGAACATCCGGGTGATGATCAGCGGCCGGTCGACGACACGGCTGCGGTTGCGCCGCGGCCACGCCTCCTTGTTGATCCGTCCGCTCAGTTGCGACGACGAAATCCCGTGCTTGACGTAAAGTATGCTGAGCACCAGGCCGTCTTCGTAGTCGGCGCGGATCGCCTTCCAGTCAGGGCCACTGCCCTCATCACCCAGTTCTGCGACCATGCCCTAAACATACGGGACGCCCGTCACGCGGGGATAAGTCGGCTGCGCTTTTCTTGAAACCGTCAACGAATACAGCGCGTTACGCCGCTACGCGGAAACCGCAGGTGAGCAGCCACGAGTCGGCCAGGCCGCGAAGCGATGAAAAATCTTCGCCGCCAATGTCGAATCCGCCGCTCCCCGTTCGGCTAACCAGTGAAAGCAACAACGGAGCCCAACGATGTCCCCCACCATCACCGCCTTCGCCACCTCGCCCGACCGCGGCAACGGCCATGCCCGCGATTTCCGGGTTCGCTGGGCCCTCGAGGAAATCGGCCAGCCCTACGATGTGCGCCTCGTTTCCTTCGCCGAAATGAAGCAGCCGGCCCATCGCGCGCTCCAGCCCTTCGGCCAGATCCCGACCTGGGAAGAACCCGGCCTCGAGCTCTTCGACTCGTCCGCCATCATCCTCCACATCGCCGACACCCACCCCGGCCTGCTCCCCGCCGATCCTGCAGCCAAGGCCCGCGCCACCTGCTGGATCTTCGCCGCCATCTCCACCATCGAGCCACTGATCGTGCAGCGCGAAGTCTCCATCCTCGGCGAAGGCAAGCAGCCCTGGCACGAAGCTCGCCTGCCGCTGGTCGAGGGCCGTATCCGCGACCGCCTCGCCGAGTTCAGCGCCTGGTTCGGCGACCGCGAATGGCTCGAAGGCGACTTCTCCGCCGCCGACCTCATCCTGATCTCGGTGCTGCGCCGCCCCTCGGGCGCCCACTTCCTCGGCGAATTCCCCAACCTAGCGGCCTACATCGCCCGCGGCGAATCCCGCCCCGCCTACCAGCGCGCCTTCGCCGCCCAGCGCAAAGTCTACGACGACGCGCAGGCCGCTGCGTGATCGCCGGGTCGCCCATTCCAAAGTGTGTCATCCCGGGCTTGACCCGGGATCCATCTCTAGACCTGCGCCGGAGGTGAGGTGGGTCCCCGCTTTCGCGGGGATGACACCTCGGTTACTGCCCTACTCTCGGTCGCGCTCAAACTTCGTCGTCCCCGGAAACTCCGGCAACCACCCCTCGCGCCGCACCGTCCAGCACTCATAAGTCGGCCGAAACCGATCGATCTCGTCGAACGTCCCGAGGTGCACCTCCACCTCGTCCCCACTCCGCGAAAACACCGACGACCCGCACCGCGGACAGAAATTCCGCCCGCGAAACTCCGCGGTCTCCCCACTCACCGTCACCGCCCCAGCCGGAAAGATCGCCGCCGCAAAGAACAGCGCCCCATGATGCTTCCGGCAATCAAGGCAATGACAAACCCCGACCCGATCCGGCGTGCCCCGCACCACCACCCGCACCGCCCCACACAGACACCCACCCGCCACCTCGTCCATCGCGCTCTCCATCAATTCCAGCCTCCTTAAACCTCCGCCGTCACGGTTTTCCCGCTCACCGCGTTGATCCGGCTAATACTTTCCCGGTTTCCCGCATTTCTTCCGTCGTTATGCTTTCGTTTTCCCGATAGCGTCTTGCGACAATTATGACAGCCTTCGATCTTGCACATTCGCAGTCGCCATCTGTAACTTCGCGACGTCTATTCTTTCCTCGGGGGCGGAATTGGTCGAGATCGTCAAGGTCAGTGCGATTATCAATAACGAAGTCGCATTCGTCGCGTGGAGAACCGACCCCGATCCCATCCCCGGATGCCTCGGCTTTCACATTGTCCGCGAATATCTCGACGGCAACGACAATGTCACGTCGGAACGCTCGCTCGCCGCCTATGTTGCCTTCGCCGGACAATCCAACACCGACTGGCAGCCGCAGAATACCGGCGTGTGGCCCGTGCAGAAGTTCAACTGGCGCGACCTCACCCTTCGCCGCAAGCGCGACTCGACCGGCATGCGCCCGGAGAACGAACGGCTGCGCTACCGCGTCGCCCCGGTCGGCCTGTGGCGCGCGGGTCTCACCGAGGTCACGTCGGAGGCCGAGACCCACTGGGATCCGGCCCTGAAGCAGCGTGTCCCGAACACCTATGCGGGCGCGCCTGTGAAACTCGGTTATCTCGGGCCGGCGGCCTACAGCAACATTGTCGTGGGCTACCCGGCGCCGCGGACCGTTCATCTCCACCTTCACCAATGGCATCCTCTCCACCCAATTCCTGGTGCGAGTGCTGCAAGCGGAGGCAGGTGGCACGCTTTCGACAAGGCTCGAGAAGCACCTGAAAGCGCCCGGCGACAATTTGCGGCGCTACCTCGCAGGCGACGTGCCCACCACGATCACCGAGTTTCTCGGCCGCAAAGGTGGCGAGTTCCACGCCGCTCTATATGAGCTCGAGGACAAGGAGCTTCAGGCCCTTCTCGCCTTGGCCGCGCCGCGCCTCCACCTCATCCTCTCTGATGCGGGCGACCGCGACACCACGGACCCGGTCACCAAAAAGGTCATCTCCACCACCTACGATACGCGCAACCACGACGCGCGGGCGGCCCTGCGCGCGCTCGTCGGCGCCGCTGGCAGCAAGTTTGAGATGCAGGACCGCATGTTCAACGGCAGCGGCCATATCGGCCACAACAAGTTCGTCGTCTGGTCCGACGACACCGGCAAGCCGCAGGCGGTTCTGACGGGCTCGACCAACTGGACGTGGAGCGGCATGACCGGGCAGTCCAACAACTGCATCGTCATCGAGGACGCCGGCGTGGCCCAGGCCTTCCTCGATTACTGGCAGCGGCTCTTTGACAACCCCCTGCCCGCCGTGGCCCAGCCATCCGATCCCAACACGAAGGCGGACCAGGGCGACGTGGTCAAGACCGCCAACAAGGTCGCCATCAAGGGCAACCTGGCCAACGGCGCCACTTTCGAGGCGTGGTTCTCCCCCAATGTACCGGGCAAGAAGCAGCCACCGGCCAAGTCGGCCAAGAAGCCCTCACCACCTCCGCCCGATATGGACCGGATGTTCTCGCTGATGCGCAAGGCGCAGCACATGATCCTGTTCGCCGTCTTCCTTCCCTCGAAAGGCGGCGGCAACTCCATCATTTCACAGGCGATCGACCTCGGCCTCGGCGACAGCAGCCTCGAAGTCATCGGCGCCATTTCCGACCCGATGGCCTGGGGCTACCAGCCCTCGGGCGTCGGGGCGGACGGCAAGCCGCTCATTCCGGAGTCGCCCTACATCATCCAGCAGGGCGGCGTGAACGTCGTCCGCGCCACCGCCCTTACCGACAAGGATATCGGCCGCGACCTCGGGGATTTCGTCGAGAAAGAAATCCTCACCGCCGGCAAGGCGATCATCCACGACAAGATCCTGGTGATCGATCCGCTCGACCCCGAAAACTGCGTCGTCGCCTTCGGCAGCCACAACCAGGGCTACAAAGCTTCGTACTCGAACGACGAAAACCTCGTGATCGTCCAGCGCGACCCGGCGCTGGCCCAGGCCTATGCCGCCCACGTGCTCGACGTGTTCGACCACTACCGCTTCCGCGCCGCCGAAGCTGAGCGCTCCGCCGAACTCAAACGCACCGGCCAGCCGGCGCCCGCAAATGCCGGCTTCCTCGTCACCGACGACAGCTGGCAGAAAAGCGCCAACCGTCGCGTCTCGGCCTATTTCGCGGGCTGAACTCCGCGCACATACTCGATCAGCCAGTCCGGCCAGTTGATCGTCATGCCGTTGCAGCCGATCTCCGCCGCTGCGATCATCTTCTCGCGGCTCGAAATGCCCGAGCTGCGAGCCTCGATCCCCAGCCGGTGCGCCAGCTCCACCAGCTTCGCCGACTGGTTGGTCGAGTTGAGCGTGATCATCGAGAAGCCGTTGGCGGCGCAGCGCTCCACCGCGCCCGTCGGGTCGGTGCGCAGCAACTCCTCGGGCGCCCAGGCGATGCGCAGCTTCGGCTCCAGCGCCTTGGCCCGCTTCAGCCCCGCCTCGTCGAGGATCGAGAACAGGAAGGCGTTGCCCGCCAGCCCCCGCGCCTGCAGCGCCGCCACCACCGCCTCGGGCAGGCCATCCATCGGCTTCTTGAGCTCGATATGATAGGTCAGCGACGCCCCGAACCGGTCGAGCAACTGGTCGAGCGTAATCAGCCGCTCCCCGGCATAATCCCGGTCCCAGTTCAGCCGCGGATCGTGCCACGAGCCGGCATCGAGCTCGAGCAGTTCCGCCAGCGTGAAATCCTCCGGCAGCCCGGTGCCATCGGTCGTCCGCTCCAGCGTGTCGTCGTGGAACAGTAGCAGCGCCCCGTCCTTGGTGAAGGCCACGTCGGTCTCGACCTCCGTCGCTCCCATCGCCACGGCCCGCTCGAACGACACCATGGTGTTTTCGGGCGCATAACCGCTGGCGCCCCGATGCGCGATGATCCGAAACGGCTGCGCAAGCCTCATGACAATATCTCCGCTATAGTATGAATATCCCAGTCTAACCCGCTGATCTTTACCGCAATTACCGATGCCGCGATCTATTTCCGGCGAAATGTCGTAATATGTTTGTGCCGGGCAAATATATCATCGATCGCCCACTGCACATGGTTGTCATTTTGGCATTGATCTCCACCACCGTCGGCAGTCGCGTCCTGCGCCACGCCAATAGCGGAACCAAGGGCCCCACCCGCCAAGCTGTGAATTCGCTGATAATGCCCTTCAGCTCGCTTACAGCATTGAATTTGCACGCTTATCTCAGGAACCAAGCCCAATTTGCCTTGTTGCATCTCCGCCAATCGAAACGGAGAAGCACAATGGCGACTATAATAGAAAATGGTGGCGGCGCCGGCGGTTCTGGCGCGGGCATCCTTGCGGGCGTCCTGCTCGTCGTCGTCGTGGTGATCGGCTTCCTGGTGTTTGCCAACAATCATGGCGGCGGCTCGGGCAGCGTCGATATCGATGTGCCCAAGGTGAACGTCAATGTGGTCCCCGATGGCCAGTAGACCCCTACCCTTCGGTGCGCGGCGCCGGCTCCACCCTGCGGTGGGGCTGGGTGCCGTTACCCTAGGCTCGCTGGCCATCATCGCCGCGGGCTCGCTATTTCTGGGTAACGTCGTAAGCGATGCTGCGGCCAACGCGCCGCTGCCACGCACCGACAGGCAAATCTGGTACATCCCGGCCGCAAGGCAGCCCGTCACCCCGGCCAAGCAACTCGACATCGCCCGCTCGGTGCCGGTCGAGGCGAACATCGTGCCCCCACCGGCCGATTTCGGCATCTACACCCACAAGGTCGGCGTCGAAGCCCTGAAGGTCCGCACCGCCGCCGGCGCCAGCGCGCCCCAGGCCTTCATCCTCAAGGGCGGCACCGCCGTCGCGGTCGGCGCCACGCGCGACGGCTGGGTCGAGATCACCACCGAAGACGGCCGCACCGGCTGGGCCTCCGAGACCCTCATCAACGCCCGCAGCTGATCCCTCAACACGAAAAATCCCGCGCGAGGCGGACTCACGCGGGATCAGTTCGGCAGTTCTAGGGATCGCGGAGGCGACTCCCGCTGCCTATCGGGTTGCTGCGATCAGACGCGGCTCAAATTGACGGTCTGGCAGAAAATGCCCTGGCAGCCATTCACCTTGAGGCTGTCCTTGCCGGTCATCACCATGGTGCCGGCATAGGTGTCGCCACCCTGCTTCACGGTGCCGGTCCACTTGTTGTCCGATGACTGCGTGCCCTGCACGATGATCTGGTTGAGGTACTGGCGGTTCTTGTCGTCCTTGTCGCGCAGCCAGATCAGGCGCGCGCACAGGGCGCCGCCCGAGCAATTGGTGATCTTGTAGCGGCTCTTGCCGTCATCGGCCTGCCAGGTGCCGGTGGGGTCGGCGGCAAAGGCGGGGGCCACGCCGAGGGCGAGCGTGATGAGGCTGGCGGCGAATGTTTTGCCGAAATGCATGGGCAAGGGGTCTCCTTGTCGAGAGTGGGGTCGGTTCGGGTCTGTTCGGTGTTAGCCCGGTATATGGGCTATGCGGCTGAATCTTGAATAACCGCACCGTTCATCTGCGGTTCATCAACAAGGCGCACGGAATGGTAAATACGGCAACAACACTGACTTTCTTTTATCTTTCAAACCGTTCAGCCCCGGTTCACCTGCCTTATTTCGCCGCGAGAGCTCCGTTCACATTGTCTATCACGAAGCCGTGATCGCACTCAGGCGGGCAAAATCTCCCACCACGCCTCGTACGCCCCGAGCGGCCACAGCGCCGCCGGCGAGAACCGCCGCAGCGATCGCACCGGCTCGCTGTGCTGGCTCTGGTAGAGGTTGATCAGCCGCAGCTTGGCCTCGCGGTCGGGCACGCGATGCACTCGCCGCACCAGCCGCCGGCCCGGCAGCTCCGCCTTCAGCTCCGCCACGCCCGTCAGCCGCGCCGCCAGCACCCGGGCATAATGCAGGTCCTCGTAGAACCGCACCTGCACGCCTCTCGCCTCGAGCCCGGGCAGCAGCTCGATCACCACGTTGCGCGTCGCCCGGTGGTTGGCATGCCGCCCGATCCCCGCCGGGCAATAGAGCGTCGCGGCGCCACCGGCAGCCACCAGCCGGTCGAGCAGCGCGGCTAGCGGCTCCCGCAGCCGCGCCATGTCGTCGGCAATCACCGCCCTGCTCCTGTAGTGATGACCGCCCACCGACGTGTCGTTCAGCCCCAGGTCGTGGCGCACCAACCCGGCAACAGCAGAAAAGGCCTCGTCCTCGGCCCGGCGCAACGCGGTGATCGTCTCGATCGCGCCGCTCCCTTTCAGCGGCCCCGAGGCGACGTTCTTGCTGCGGGTGAACAGCACCGCCATGTCGCCCCCCTCGGCCAGCACTTTGCTGCCGAGCGAAAAAGCGATGTCGTCGTCGTGCGGCGACAGCAGAATGTTGCGATTTGAAGAGGAGGGGAGTAGCTCGTTCGTCGTCGCCAAGTATGAACCAGCCTCAGTATTTAGGGCACGACGCTCTACCCCTCATGACCAAGCAAGCCAATCCCCTGCATGGCGTCGCCCGAACGCTTGCCGCCCTGCGCAGCCGCGGCATGGCCAAATCGCGCCGCCGGCTAGAGCTCGCTACCCTGCCGCGCATCGGCGGCATGGCCAGCATACCCTCGCGCGCCAAGGATCTCGCCCGGGTCCTCGAGCGCATCGTGCCGCAGGTGGAGCGGCTGCACCTGTTCCTCCACGGCTACGACGCCATCCCCCCGGAAGCGCGGCATGCACGCATCGTGCCGGTGCTGGCGCCGAAATCGCATCCCTATCGCGCCTCGGGCAAGTTCTACGGCCTGAAGCAGGAAAGCGCGCCCTGCCTCTATGTCACCTTCGACGACGACATCCTCTACCCGCCGACCTATGTCGAGCGGCTGGCCCAGGGGCTGATCCGGCACGAGGGCAATGCGGTGGTGGGCTTCCACGCGCAGAAATACCTGCCGCCCTACCAAAGCTACCTCCGCGACACCCGGAACTACTATTTCGCCCGCCGCCAGCTGTTCGAGCGCCGGGTCGACGAGCTAGGCACCGGTACGGTTGCCTTCGTCTCGAGCCGGCTGAAATTCGATCCGCCATCCTGGAAATACGGCGACATCGACGACATCAACCTCGCCATCGAAGCCGAACGCGCCGGCCTCCCCCGCATCTGCCTCCCCCGCCCGCGCCACTACATGCGCCAGATCTGGGGCCAAACCGAAAGCCTCTGGCAAACCGTCCAAGCCGACGAATCCCGCACCGTCGAAATGATGCGCGAACTCCTGGCCCTAATGGGCCGCCTCCCGGCCGACCAACTCACCTGTCCGTAACACCGGGCAACGCGGACTGAGCTTCTTCGTCAGCCTCGCTCCGCTCTGATTTTCTTGGAGAATCCCAACGCATGTCCAGGCTGTAGCCTGGACATGCGTTCATTTTCCCAGGCCATAGCCTGGTATTTTTCGTGACAGTCCAGGCTCCACCCTGGTACATTGGTAATATTTCCAGGCCACAGTCTGGAAATGGAGATCGAAAATGCTGAGCGCCAAGAACCGAACTGCGCGACGCCGGCTGGATCAGCGGCTGGCTGAACTAGCCCCCCTGTCCAACATCAAAGCTCCGCCCAAAGGCTGGCTGCGCGCCATTCGCGACAGCCTCGGCATGACCGCGGCCCAGGCGGCAAAGAGGCTGGGCGTGAGCGCCTCGCAGAGCGTCGAGGACATCGAGCGGTCGGAGGCGGCCGGGACCGTGCGCCTCGATACCCTTCGCCGAGCCGCCGCCTCGCTGGACTGCACGCTTGTCTACGCGATCGTCCCGAACCATTCCCTCGACGAGATGGTGGGCCTCAAGGCTCGCGACAAAGCGCTGGCCGCCCTGTCCCGCGTCGACCAGACGATGCTCCTCGAAGATCAGCGGGTAGCGGCTACCAACCGCGAAGAACTGATCGCCGACTACATCGCCGAGCACATCCGCGATCGCGACCTCTGGGAATGAGCATCCTCGGTGGAGACGACCCGCCAGGCGCAACACCGCTCGGCCCGGACGAACTCGCTGGCTTGCGTCCGGCGTGGATCACCACCAGGGCAGAGCTCGACGAGGCCGAGCAAGCCAATATCCTCTCTGGCCTCGCATGGGCCAAGCGCCGGCGAAAGCCCGACCTGCTCGGCGAAAGCTTCATCTGCGCCCTGCACAAGGCCATGTTTGGCGATGTCTGGAGCTGGGCCGGGCAGTACCGCGGCCGCGAGACCAATATCGGCGTGATGCCCTACCGCATCCCCGTCGCCCTGCGCGAATGCTGCGACACCGCCCGCTACTGGATCGAGAACCGGCCATTCTCCGAGGACGAGATTGCCGTCCACGTGCATCACCGACTCGTTCAGATCCACCCATTCGCCAACGGCAATGGCCGCCACACCCGCCTCATGGCGGACCTCGTCGCCGAACGGCTCGGCCGTCCATCATTCACCTGGGGACGCACCAGCCTCATCGCAGCCGGCCCTACTCGCGCCGCCTACATCGCTGCCTTGCGCGAGGCCGACAACCAGAACATCCAGCCGCTGCTGGCGTTCGCGCGGAGCTAGATCTCCTCCGGCGGCTCCCAATTCGGCCAGTCGGCGACGTGGTCTTCCCATTCGCCGGGTTTGACCGATTTTTCGGGGACCGTGCGGCCGCGGACCGAGACGCCGACATCCTTAACCGAATCCGGATCGCCCGAGACCAGCGGGTGCCACCAGGCGAGGCCCTTGCCTTCGGCGATGCGGCGATAGGCGCAGGTGATCGGGATCCACTCGATCGTCCGCACATTCTCGGGCGTCAGCTTGATGCAGTCGGGCACCACCTTCAGGCGGTTGGGGTAGTCGGTGCAGGCGCAGGTTTCGCCATCGAGCAGCTGGCAGCGCACGTCGGAGACGTAGATGTCGCCGGTATCCTCGTCCTCGAGCTTCATCAGGCAGCAGCGGCCGCAACCGTCGCAGAGCGATTCCCACTCCACCTCGGTCATTTCCTCGAGCGTCTTTTCTTCCCAGAAGGCCATTGGACCCTTTTAGTTGCCGTCCTGCGCTTGCGCAAAACCAGCGGTGATCATATCGAAGCGAACGCCTTGCCAATGCGCCACGATTTGCTCAGATTCAAGGCGAACTGAAGCGGGCGGGCGGCCACGAGCATGATCCCGAAAAGTTGCAGACTTTTCGGATAAGATCATGCGGCATAAAAAATAGGTAGAGCGCGGCTTCCGATGCAATCGGAACGCCTAGCGCTCTGGCGGAGCGTTCGGTGCAGGATCCGTTCTACCACAAGGAAAAGCGGCGCAAGAAGACCAGCATGCTGGCGGCCGACGCGTGGCTCGATTCCGCCATCTATGATTTCTGGCAGTCGGTCGGGCGCTGGTACACGGCGGTCGAGGATTTCTTCTCGCGTTTCCGCGTCTCGGGCATCAAGCGGCTCTTCGTCGAACTCCTGTCCGATGGGTTCACCTTCGGCGCCATCGGCCTCGTGCTGATGACGGCGCTGGCGCTCCCCGCCTTCGACGCCACCGTTTCGGGCAAGTTCAACAAGGCCGAGGATATCTCGGTCATCTTCCTCGATCGCTACGGCAACGAGGTCGGCCGGCGCGGCATCCGCTCCGACGATTCCGTGCCCCTCGACAAGCTGCCCGACTATTTCGTCAAGGCGACGCTCGCCACCGAGGACCGGCGCTTCTATGAGCACTGGGGCATCGACCCCATCGGCACGCTGCGCGCGCTCGTCTCGAACGCGGCGGGCGACAACTCCACCCAGGGCGGTTCCTCGCTGACCCAGCAGCTGGCGAAGAACCTGTTCCTCTCCTCCGAGCGCACGCTCGAGCGCAAGATCAAGGAAGCGTTCCTCGCCGTCTGGCTCGAGTGGCACTATTCCAAGGACGAGATCCTCAAGCTCTACTTCGACCGCGCCTATATGGGCGGCGGCAATTTCGGCGTCGCGGCGGCGGCCGAGTTCTATTTCGGCAAGAAGGTCACCGACATCAACCTCGCCGAAGCCGCCATGCTGGCCGGCATGTTCAAGGCGCCGACCAAGTACGCACCGCATGTCGATCTCGCGGCGGCCCGCGCCCGCGCCAACCTGGTGCTCTCGAACCTCGTCGATGCCGGCTACCTCACCGAGGGCCAGGTCACCGCGGCCCGCCGCAATCCGGCAACGCCGGTCGACCACAACAACAAGATCAACTCGCCCGACTATTTCCTCGACTGGGCCTTCGACCAGACCAAACAGATCATCGCCAACTCCAAGACCACCTCGAACAGCTTCGTGGTGCGCACCACCATCGATCCGGTGCTGCAGTCCTATGCCGAAGAGGCGGTGAACTCGACGCTGCGCGAGCAGGGCGAACGCTACAATGTCTCGCAGGCGGCGCTCGTTTCGATCGAGCCCAACGGGCAGGTCCGGGCCATGGTGGGCGGCACCGATTACGGCGCGAGCCAGTTCAACCGCGCCGTCTCGTCGCTGCGGCAGCCCGGCTCGTCGTTCAAGGCGTTCGTCTATGCCGAGGCCTTCGAGACGCTGGGCTACAAGCCGACCACCAAGGTCGAGGACCGCAATATCTGTATCGGCGACTGGTGCCCGACCAACTACGAGGGCGAGCGCTTCGGCGCCTTGACCATGACCAGCGCCTTCGCCCACTCGGTCAACACCACCGCGGTGGCGCTCTCAATCAAGACCGGCCGGCAACCGATCGCCGATCTCGCCCACAAGATGGGCATCACGTCCGATTTCCCGGTCACCCGCTCGCTGGCGCTCGGCGTCGCCGAAGTCAGCGTGCTCGACATGGCCTCGGCCTACGCGGTGTTCGCCAGCGGCGGCTACAAGACCCCGGCCTATGGCGTCACCCGCATCACCACGCTCGGTGGCGAACCGGTGTTCGAGGCCGATGCGGACGCCCCGCGCGAGCGCCTGCTCTCGGACCAGACGGTGACCTACATGGACCAGATCATGCGCGCCGTGGTCACCGGCGGCACCGGCACCCGCGCCCGGATCGATGGCGTGCCCACCGTCGGCAAGACCGGCACCACGTCTGACTATCGCGATGCGTGGTTCTGCGGGTTCTCGGGCAACTACGTCACCACCGTCTGGTTCGGCAACGACAACTACGAAAAGACCAACCGTCTCACGGGCGGCCTGCTGCCGGCGATGGCCTGGCAGAAATACATGGCCTACGCCCACACCAATATCGAGATCAAACCGGTGGCCGGTATCGACTTCGAGCCCGCGCCCTTCGTCATCGCCAATGCCGAACAGGCGACGCCCGAAGCGGCCCAACCCGAGCGTCCGCCGGGGCTAAAACCCGAAGCGGCGCAAAAACTGCTCGATGTCGCCAACCGGCTGAAGGATGCGCTCAGTGCCCAGCCAGCCGAGCCCGACGCCAACGCAGCAGAAAAGGCGGCCGAACTCCCCAAGGCCCCCACCGCCCTGGGTACGATGTAGCTTGCGCTTCCTCATCCACCTCGCCCTCATGATCGTGGTCGCGCTCGGCACCGGCTTCGGCCTCAGCTGGTACGCGCTGAACGACGGCCGACTGTTCGGCGCCGTCGAGATCGGCCCGTGGCAGGCCTGGCGCGATGTCGGCGTGCCCGGTCCCGACCCCTATACCCGCGCCTACATCGCCCGCGCCGGCACGCTGGAGTTGGGCGCGTCCGAGGGCCAGCAATTCGTCGCGACCTATGACAGCGACAACCGCCGGCTCGACCGCAACTGCCGCTACCGCATCGATGGCAGCACGCCGCCCGCCCGCTTCTGGACGCTGGTGCCGGTCGCGCCCGACAATGGCGCGCCGATCGCCCGGCCCGGCGGCCCGCTCGATTTCCACAGCGCCCGCCTGTCGCGCGCGCCCGATGGCTCGGTCGAGCTCTATGTCAGCAAGACGCTGGCACCGCAGAACTGGGTCGAGATCGCCGGCGATGGCCCGTTCAACCTGGTGCTGAGCCTCTACGACACCTCGAGCCTTGCCGGCTCGGGCCCCAATGTCGGCAACCTGCCCTCGATCATCCGGGAGGCCTGCACGTGATCCGTACCGGGCTCTGGATCCTCGGCGGCCTCGTGCTGGGCGGGATCATCCACATCGTGGTGATCCTGTTGCTGCCGGCGCTCTCCGCCAACGCGGCATGGGACCGGGTGGCTGCGCTCACCCCCGACAGCGCGACGCAGGTGCTCGCCGCCGTCGCCGCCGACCAGCCCAATCCGCTGCGGCTCGACCCCGAGATGGCCTATGCGGTCTGCCGGCTCGATCTCAACAAGGGCCCCGGCACGGTCGCCGGCACCCTGCCCCAGGCCTTCTGGTCGGTCGCCGTCTATGGGCGGAACGGCACGGTCGTCTATTCGACCACCAACCATGACAGCACGAGCAACATGCTCGATCTCGGCCTGTTCAACGCAGCGCAGACCCGGCTTCTCGCCGAGCAGAAGCTCGATGTGGCCGAGGGTCTGCTGATCGTCGAGGCGCAGCAGGACGAGCTGATGGTAGTGGTTCGTCTCGCTCCGCCGCACCCCGCTATGCGCGCCCGTTACGAGAAGGCACTCGCCGGCCTTAAGTGCGGCAACCTCGCGACCTGAGCTAGTGCCGTGTCGCCCCCTGCTTCTGGGCGTCGCGCAAATACTGCTCGATGCGCGCCGCGCCGATCTCATCGAGCAGGTGGCGGAAGGGCCGCCACATCTCCCAGCACGGGTTGACGGCGCGCACCGTCAGCCGGTCGCCGATCAGTTCGAAATAGACATGCGCCGATGTCGCCAGGTCGAGGAACTCGGCGACATAACGGTCAGGCAGGGTCTGGGTGGTCTCGGACATTTCAGGGCCTCGCATTTGATACAAATGCAATGCGCTGCCCGCCCGCGGGATGCCCGCGACCTCAAATCATGGTCAACAGAGGATTAACGGCTACTTGCGGTACTGGCCCTCGGAGGGCGCATCGAGCAGCACGCGGCTCGGCAGAGCCTTGTCGCCACCACCACCGGCCCTGGTGTCTTCGGAGCAGAAATCGAGCTGGTTGGCCCGATCAACCCAGGTGCCCAGTTCAGTCAGTACCCGGTCAACATCGACTGCCTCGCGGGCCGGGGTCTCCACCAAGAACTGGTCGAGCGCGTACTGGTAGGAATTGTAGCGGAAAGTCAGGCCGAGCACGAAGCGGTAGATGAACTGGCGGTTGTCCCGGTCACGCTTTTCTACCTTGCCCGACAGCTGGGGATCGAGTGCGTCGATCTGCGCAACGGCGACCCCTCGCTGCCGGTCGATTTCGAACACGGTGCAGATCGATCTGAACACGTCGGGCAGCACTCCTACGTCCTGCCCGGCATGCTGCCCAATCAGGTTGAAGCGGGCGTGCGAGGAGTCGTAGCGCTGCGAACTCAGCCAGCGATAGTATTTGCCGATCTGCTTCGGAGTGCCGCCGCCCGCGCCCACCGGGCGGATTTCGGCGGTGTACGGCCAGGCCCAGTCCTTCACCTGCGGGGCGGCGAGGAAACGCCAGATGCGGTCGCGCATCTCGATCTCCTCGTCGGTGACGTTCATGCCGTGCAGCGGCTTGCCGTTGGTGCCCTTGCGGTTCGGGTCGAGCAGCGGCAGCAGGTCGTCATTGACCACGCCGGGCTGCAGGCGACCGAAATCACCCAGCTGCTGGGCCGTGGCCGGCCCTGCCGGCAGCAGCGCGAGGAACGCAGCGACGAGCCAGCTAGCCGCGGCGACGCTTGCCCGAGGCCGCGCCGGCCGGCTTGTTGGGGAGCGGGGAAATCCCGTCCGCTGGCGTGCCGTTCCGCTCATAGCGAACCCCGGTGAAAAGAATAACTTCCGCCGGCTCTCGGGCCGCCGGTCTGGCGCTGCGTCCGCGCTTTGGCAATTGAACGAGTTTTCCCAACCGAGCCTCCAGTGGGATGGGCAGGTTTCCGGCTGGGCCCTTGCACAACCGGCAGTCCGGACCCGACGCAAATTGGCCCGCGTGAACATTAAGAGTTCGTCAAGGTTAACAGTTCGCTAACGATTGTCTGGAAATGATCGTCTTGAGGCGCCCCACTGAGTCACCGGGGCGTTTGGGGCACAATAATGATCGGTTTTCAGCCTTACGAGACGTTCCAGCTGCTCATCGAGACTGGCGGAATAGACCGTACGAACACGCTGCTCTGCGCCGCTTGCGACGCCTATGCGCGTCGCGGACGCCCCACCAGTGCCGAAATGGAACAGTTTGCCGCCCTGGCGCAGCGCCTCTTCCCGGCCGCCGCCCCGGCCGCGCGCTCCAAGGCCGCCGCTACCCTCGGCCGGTCGGAAAACCTCTCGCCCGAGATGGAAGAGCTGGTGGTGCGCCACCTCGGCGACGACCTCAGCGATTTCCTCGTTTCGGCGCCGAAACTTTCCGAAGAGACCATGCTCAAGGTCATCTCGGCCAATGACGTGATGCTAGGCGCCGCGCTGGCCCGTCGCAGCGACCTCTCGGCCGCCGTCCTCGCCAAGCTGTTCCAGATGAACAGCCGCAAGGTTTATCGCGCGCTCGCCACTAACACGGCGATTGTGCCGCGCGGCCCGTACCTCTCCGCCCTCGCCCGCTCGGCCCAGATGGACCACCAGGTCGCCTGGTCGCTCGCCGCCCGCGAGGATTTCGACGCCGCGCTCCTCGCCCCCGCCTTCTTCGATCTCGGCGAAACCGACCGGATCAAGGTCATCTCGGCCTTTGCCGAGCGCAAGACGCCGGCCGCGCCGATCAAGCGCACCCTCGAGCAGCTCTCGGTCGCGACGGCCGAGCTCACCAAGGCGCTGATGAAGCTCTTCAGCGAGAACCGCCGCCCCGAGGTCACCCGCCTCCTCCACCAGATCACCGGCCTCGACGAAGTCCGCTGCGGCCAGATCGCCCACGATACCTCGGGCGCTGCCCTGTTCGTCGTGCTCCGCGCCTTCGGCTGCGACGCGCATGAAGGCCTCAAGGTGCTGATCCACGCCACCTCGCATGACGAGGATCGCTCCAAGGCGCTGGCCCAGTTCTCGAAAATGTTCGAGAGCGTCTCGGTCGACGCAACGGCGTTCCTGATGAGCGCGTGGCGTGGCGAGGTGAACCTCCTCGACATGACCAAGCCCGAATACCGCGCCTTCGAACCCGAACGCCGCCGCATCCCCATCCCCCAGGTCCGCGAACGCAACCCGGTGGTCGATCAGGCGATTGAGGCTCTGGCGCGGATCGGGGCTCGCGCGGCGAGTTGAGGCGGACTCGGCGCCAGTTGAACCAACCCCTCATCCGGCCTTCGGCCACCTTCTCCCACAAGGGGAGAAGGGATAGAGCCGCGAGCTGTGTGGCTGAGGTTGCATCGGCATTGCGAGCGCACGCCTTCTCCCCTTGTGGGAGAAGGTGCCCGAAGGGCGGATGAGGGGTCGGCCACACGCTCAGCGTCGCCCTACCCCACCACCTCCAGCCCCGTCTCCCCGCCGCGCATCTCGAGCGACACCACCCACAGATCCGGGTCAAAATCCGCCTCGCGCAATATCCGCTCGCGCACGGCCAGCGGCTCGGCCTTGTCGAGCCGAAGCGCGAACAGGCGACTTTCGGTGTCGTCCCCGCGGGAAACCATCGGCGCCGGCACATAGAGCGACTCCGTGCCGTTGAGGTGATCGACCGCAACGAAAATCTGCCCGGCGATAGGGTCGCCCCGCCGGGTCACGACGCAGATATGGCCGATATCGTTGTGCCGCCGCACGAAGGCGGCGACCCACAGGTCGGTGCGGAACATGGCTCCGTCTTAGATCGATGCGCCGTTCTCGACCAGCAGGTCGAGAAGCTCGGGGCTGATCCGGCCGGTCACCTTGTAGTTGAAGTAGACCTCGAAGTTGCGGATCGCCTTGGCGGTCGCATCGCCGGCCACGCCGTCGGCCGGACCATGGAGGAAGCCGAGGCTGCCGAGCCCGCGCTGCACCTTGGCCACCGTCACCGGATCGTTCACCGACACCGGCGCGAGTTCGCCCGGCGTTGCCGGCGTATCGAGCACGGCGATCGGCGTGCCGGGCTTGGCCGGTTCCTCGTCGATTTTCAGCGGAATGCCGACCTGCGGGTTGTCCGGGCTCGCCTCGGCGACCGTCGGGGTCGTGGTCAGCGTTGCCTGGCCTTCGGCGGCGAACGGGGTCGCGGCGCCGGGCTTGTTCATCGCCACGGTCTGCACGCCATCGATGATGGTGTTGATCGCGTCGCCGGCGGTGTCGGCGGCCATTTCCAGCGCCTCGCCCGGGGTATCGGGCAGCGGGCGGCCGAGCACGGTCGCGGTCTTCTTCTTGGGCGTGCCGATCGAACCGGTGGTGATATCCGAAGTGAGCGGCGCAGGCTCGGCGAGCGCGGCGAGGCTCTGCGGCTTCACCGTCTCTTCGGCCTCGGCAGCGGGCTTCGCCTCGGGCAGCGACAGCTCGGCCTTCGGCGCTACGACCTTCGGCATCATCACGTTGATGGCCGGCTTTTCTTCGACCGCGACCGGCTCGGGCTCGGCCACGGCAGCAGGTGCCGGAATCACTGCCGGCTTCGGCTGGGCCACGGCGAGCGGCGTGTTCTTGATCTTGGCGATGATCTCGGGCGTGAGTTCGCCCGTGAGCTTCAGTCCCTGGGCTTCCTCGAACTTGCGGATCGCCTTGGCGGTCTGCGGCCCGTAATAGCCGTCGACGGTGCCGGTGAAGAACTTCATCGCCTCGAGCTTCTTCTGAACCTCGAAGACGTCTTCATTGCCGATGCTGCCGGTGGCCGAATCGGTCAGCGCGACCTTTTCGAGTTTCTTGGGCGTGCCGACGACCAGCGGCTTCTCGCCGAGCCCCTTGGGCTTCACAGCCGGAATCACCGGGTCCACCGACCCATCGGCAACCGCCCCGCCGAACAGCGGCGAGGGGTGCATGTGGTGCTGGCCATAAAGGGCGTTGGAGCCCGCCATCGCGGTGGTCACCACCAGCGCGAGGATAGCCGAATTGGTGAGCGGCGAGCGCATGAAGCGCGCGACCACCCAGAGTGCGGCTCTGCCGGCTTGTGACAAGGCGGCGCCGCCCATCTGCACGGGCAAATGGGCGAACGACTGCGCAAAGGATGCTGCACTCATAGTGCTCTTTTTCTTTCGTCTGCGGGCCATGTGGGCATTTGCTGCTGCGCCGGATCTCGGTGGAGAGGCGTGACAGACGCAGTTTCCTCCACCTTGGTTTCCGGACCGTTTATCGGCAGCAAAACGGTCATCACCGTGCCCTCGCCTGGGGACGAGCTGGCATGAAGCTCGCCATCGTGCAGTTCGACCAGTCCCTTGACGATCGAGAGGCCCAGCCCCGTGCCCTCGTAGCGGCGGGCAAGGCCGCCCTGCGCCTGGAAGAACGGTTCGCCCAGCCGCTTCACCGCGTCCTCGGGCATGCCGATGCCGTTATCGGTCACCACCATGGCGACGAACCGGCCCTGGCGGCGCATCTCGAGCGTGATCACCGAGTGCTCGTGGCTGAACTTTATGGCGTTCGACAGCAGGTTGATGAGGATCTGCCGGCACACCCGCTCGTCGGCCACCAGCATCGGCAGCGCGCGCGGAATGTCGCTGGCGAGGCGGATCGACTTTTCCCGTGCCATGGGGTCGACCATCTTGAAGCACGGTTCGACCAGCGTGTCGGGCATGAAGGGCTCGGTCTGGAGCTCGAACTTGCCGGCCTCGAGCTTGCTCATATCGAGCAGCATCTTCACCACCTCGATCAGGTGGTGCCCGGACTGATGGATGAGCCCGGCATATTCCTTGTGCTGGGGCGAGAGCTCGCCGACCACGCCCGAGGTCATCATCTCGGAGAAGCCCACGATGGCGTTGAGCGGCGTGCGCAGCTCGTGGCCGATGGTCGCGAGGAAGCGCGACTTGGCGATCGAGGCTTCCTCGGCGGCCTTGCGGGCCCGCTGCAGCTCCAGCTCGCGGTCGTGCCTCTCGGTGATGTCGCGTAGCAGCACCACCACTTCATGGCGCGTTCCGCCGATATCGGCGTCCACCACGGGCGAGAGCGAGGCCTCGACCCAGATGAAGACCGGAGCCGTACCTGGATTCTCGCCGTCATGGCGCATGCGGATTTCCACCCGCCGCGTCTCGCCGTCGCTGTTGGCCTCGGCGAACGCCTTCAGGTAGGCGGGCCGGTCCATCACATGGATGCGGTCGACAAGTCCGGTCCCGGTGAGCTCGAACCGGCGGCAGCTGAACAGGCGCTCGGCCGAGCGCGACACGAACAGCACGCTGCCATCCGAGCCGAAGCGCATCACGGCATCCTGCACGTGCTCGATAAGGTGCTTGTAGGCGTTGATCTGGCCCTTCTCGTAGACCTCGAACACCGAGTTCATGCGATTGGCAGAGAAGGCGATCAGCCCGGCGGTGATGGCAAAGGTGATCCCGCCGATCAGCGCGAACTCGGCGCGGAACGCCTCGGGCCACACGAGCAGCTGCAGGCTCGACGCGACGCCCGCCGCGACCACGACGACGAGGATGGCCCAGGCGCGCTTCTTCACCGGCGTGCGGGTCAAAAGGCTCGCATGCACCGGCGCGAGCAGCGCCACGGCGAGGCCGAAATCGACGATGGCCGGGTCGGCCACGGTCAGCAGGAAGCCGCTCATCATGGTGGCATAGACCTGCGTCGCCGCCGCCCGCTCGAACTGGCCGCGCTGGCTCAGAGTTACCGCGATGATCCCCGCGGCAAGGCCAATCATGGCCATCACGAAGGGCAGCAGCAGGCCTTGCACCAGCATGTAGAGGGCACCCGGCAAGCTGATCAGGCTGACCGCGAGAACAACCGAAGCATTGGTGGCAATGGCCGTGCGGCGCAGGGCCTCGGGCCGCCCGCCGGAGCTGCCCGGCTGGCGCTGTCGCCATTTGCCTTCCAGCCAGGACCGCAGGCTACGCATACTCAAACTCACTACTCGGCCGCCCTTATTGTTGGCCTGGAGCTTCCACTCCAACGCCTAAGACAGGTTTAAGCGGAAGCGCCCCCAGAGGGGTTGCGCGCCCTATGCACAGGCTTACGCGCGTGGTTTCTGGCGGTAGCGTAAACAGTTCCTTGCCCAGGGCCGGCGGTGCGGTCCGCGGCATTTGTGTCTAATTTTATCGAAACTTCGAAATGGCGCTTAAGTGGGCAGCGCTAGCTTCTCTCCAACAGGCAACGAATTGCCGGTGAAACGCCATTGGGGAGCGCCAAGTCCATGTTTTTCCTGCGGTCTGCATTCTGGCTCACGGTGATGTTCGTCATCATCGCACCCAGGGGCGCCGACCTCGGCAAGGATATCGGCCAGGCTTCCGCAGCGGCTGTCGCCATGGGCCAGAAGGCCGTCGTCGAGCATGTCCTCAAGGAATGCTCGTTTGCCGAATGTGCTGGCGGCAAGGCGGCTCTCGCCGTGCTCGCCGCCCCGAAACTCCCGTCCCTCGACGCTTCCCCCGAGGCTTCGATCGTGCCGCTTCCCCGACCGCGGCCCGACCGGATGGGTTGACTACCAGGCCTCGCGTCACTTCCCCCGACGCAAACTCCAAGCGGGTCCTGGCTAACCGGAAGCGCGCTGCCCCGCGCTTCCGGTTTCTCTATTTGCCGCCGAAAAGCCGGCCCTGACATTCCTGCATAGCTCGTCTCGTACGACCTTGTTTGGCCTTGTTCCCCGGCTGCCCGCATGGCTTATCGCCTCGTAACAAACGAGGGCCCCATCATGATCTACGAACTGCGCGTCTATAGCTGCCTGCCCGGCCGGCTGCCGGCGCTGCTCAAGCGTTTCGAAAACGACACCCTGCGCATCTGGGACAAGCACGGCATCGTGCAGGCCGGGTTCTGGACCACCGTCATCGGCGAGAGCAACAACGACCTCACCTACATGATCCGCTGGGACTCGATGGCCGACCGCGAAACGCGCTGGAAGGCCTTCGTCACCGATCCCGAGTGGATTGCCGCCAAGGACGCGTCCGAGGCCGACGGCCCCATCCTCAGCAACGTCGCGAGCCAGTTCCTCGCGCCGACGAAATTCTCGAAGCCGGCCTGATCGCCCTTGCATCGGCGCTTCATGACGCCTAAATGACAGCCGGTACGAGGCTTCGCCGCTTCGTACTTGAGCCCGGCGGGAGTTTCCACCTCCTCGCCGGGTTCTTCATTTTCAGGGTGTCGCCAGCGCCACGCGATAGAGCTGCAGTCCATCACCCGGATCGCTGATCGGCACCAGCCACGGCGGAAAAATGCCGGCCGCAATCGCATCGGGCGCCGGCCCGCCCTCCGGCGTCATTTCGAAGGCGCCGCAGAGCGCCACGTAGTTCAGCCCTCGTTCCCGCGCGATCCGCTCCGCCACCGCGTCGCTGCCCGAAAAGAACGCCACGTTGTCGGCCATGCCCGAAACGTCGCGGTGATAGCCAGTGCCGACGACGTTGTGCGCCGTAAAATAGAGCAGCGTCGGCGCTATCCCGATCGGCGCAATCACGTTACCCTTGGGCAGCGCCGCGAGCTTCGCAAAACCCGCACGGGTAGCGCAGCGCGACCAGTCACCACCCGGCGCATTCGGCCTCGGAGTTCCTTCCGCGACTGGCGCGGCCGGCGTCTTGCGGCCAAAATCGATCGCTTCGGCGATTGGCAATTGCACCAGCCCTGCGAAGGGCACGAAGGCGACCGCCGTAAGCAACAATGCCGCCACGCCGCCACCTCGGAGGTAGCGCTGCCGTGCCCCTTCGATCACCGCCACAGCAACCGGGACGCCATAGATCACCGCCAGCCGCGCTCCGCGCAACTGCACGAAGCTCAGGGCCAAGGCCACGGCGAGGAAAACCAACAGCACGATCCAGTTGATCCGTGCCTCGCCCCGCACGCGCCAGGCCAGCGCCACCCCGATCGCGAGTTCCAGCACGGGTATACCGAGCACGATGAAGGTCTCGGCCGGCCGCAGCGCGAAATTCCGCGCCGCGCTCCACGCATCTGGCACCGTGCCGAGAAAATCCTGCAGCAGGGCTGGCGGCACCGCAGCGTAGGGCCCGCGCAGGCACTCGGGCGAAATCACCACGGTCAGCGCCACGGCGAGCGCTCCGGCCACGGCCAGCAGCGCAAACCGCAGCACCGGCGAACCGATCCGCCCGCCGATCGTCACGGTGCCGAACAGCGCCACCGCTGCCGCAACCAGCGCCACCACATAACTGAACGAGAACGCATCGCAGGCGCGTGTGAGATAGGCCGCAGGCGCGATCAGCCCGAAGAACAGCGCCGCCCCCGCCGCCGCGAGCCCGACCGCAAACCCTGCGACCTGCCGCCCGTTCGCCGGCTCGAGCACCCAGTAGATGCCAAACACCGCAATCGCCACGGCCACGAGGTGGAACGTCTCCGCCCCCACCGCGAGGCTCAGTGCCGCAAACACCCCCGCCAACATGGCGGCCCGAAGGTCGCGCCGCCCGGCAATGGTGCAGGCCACCATTACCGTCGTGAGGATCATCTGCACGTTGTGGTGGTCGACGCGCCCGGGCGAAAACTCCACCAGGATCACCGCCGAAAGGAACGGCACCACGGCGCTCACCACCGCCGACGCCCCCGGCACCACCTGCCGGATCAGCGCGAACGCCGCTGCCGCCAGCAGCGGGATCAGCAGCACCGGATAGAGCAGCGCCGTCAGGTCGTCGGCGCCCGCGCCGAAGAACTGCCCGAGCAGCAGCATCAACCCGGCCAGCGGCGCATCGATCAGCCGCGAAAAATGAATCGGCGCCCCGAACGGCGCATTCTCGCGATAGGACGTGGTGTCGAACCAGGCCTGCCCATGCGCGAGGCTCTGGGCCGTCACCATGTGCATGGCGTCGTCTGAATCGATGAAGAGCTGCGCATTGTCGCCGAGCGGCACGGCCCGGAGGAACAGGGCGAGGCCGATGAGTGCCGCGATGCCCAGCACCGTCGCCCACATGCGCACGCCCCGACTCATGCGAGCCCCCTCAGATCCCCCTCCCCTTATGGGGCCGCGCCGTTTAGCAAGAATGAAGCTAGCCCTGCGCCTCGATCGCGGCGGCGAACTTCTCCATCAGCCGCACGAGTTCGTCGAGCTCCGCCGCCTCCCAGTCCTTCAGCGTCTCGCGCCCGATCCGCGCCCGCGCTTCGTCGACCTTGCCGATCATCGCCCGCCCCGCCGGGCTCGCCACCGCCTCGCGCACCCGCCTGTCGGTCGCCCCGGGTTGCCGCGTCACCAGCCCCAACTCCTCGAGCTTCGCCACCTGCCGACTCACCGTCGTGTGGTCACGCCCCGCCCGATCGGCGAGATCGACCACCCCGATCGGCCCGAACCGGCCGATGCCGACAAGCAGCGGAAACAGTGCCCGATCGAGCGGAATGCCGGCCTCGCGGATCAACACCTCATCGCGCTGCGGCCGGTTCATCACGCTCACAATGTCCATCAGCGCCGCATGCAGCCGCGCCAGTTGCGCGTCGATATGTGTATTTTGCACGCTTTCCCTTGACCTCCGCTCATCCTGCGATATATGTGCATAATACACACAACGCAGCAATGAGACACCCCATGAAAACCGCCCTCGTCACCGCGCCGGGCCTCGCCCCCGCTTGCGCCGAATTCCCCACTCCCTTCGCCGCACCCGGCCTCGAACGCATCGTGGTCAGTGCCGCCGCGATCAGCCACGTCACCCGCGCCCGCGCCGCCGGCCGCCACTACAGCTCAGCCGCCGACTTCCCCTTCATTGCCGGCGTCGACGGCGTCGGCCGCCGCGACGATGGGTCGCGCGTCTATTTCGCCATGCCCGAAGCCCCGCTCGGCAGCATGGCCGAGTTCACGCTGGTCCCGGCCAGCCAGCTCGTCCCCATCCCGGACGCGCTCGACGACGCCACCGCTGCCGCCATCGCCATCCCGGGCGCCAGCTCGTGGGTCGCCTTCACCGAGCGCGCCCTGCTCAAGCGCGGCGAAACCGTGCTCATCAACGGCGCCAGCGGCGCGGCCGGCAGCCTCGCGGTGAAGATCGCCCGCCACCTCGGCGCCGCCAAAGTCATCGCCACCGGCCGTAATGCCGAGGCACTCACCGGGCTCGGCGCCGACGTCATCCTGCCGCTGGGAGAGCCCGACCTCGCCCGCCGCGCCGCCCCGCATTTCGCCCAAGGCGTCGACATCGTCATCGACTATCTCTGGGGCGAGAGCGCCGAGCAGCTGCTGATCGCCGCCGCCAAGGCCAGCCCCGACCAACACGCCGTCCGCTATGTCGAAATCGGCTCGGCCTCGGGCAGTGACATCACGCTTCCCAGCGCCGTGCTCCGCTCCACCGCCATCACGTTGATGGGCAGCGGCCTCGGCAGCATCCCCCTCCCGCGCTTCATCGCCCGCGCCGGCGAAATGTTCGCGGCTGCCCCCGCCGCCGGTCTCACGCTCCAAACGCGCAGCGTCCCGCTCAGCGATGTGAGCACAGCATGGGCCGCCGCCGAAACAACCCGCACCGTCATCACCATGGCGCACTGACAAGCCGGCCGCGATCACCTATCTAGAGGGCATGACGCACCCGCAAGCCTTCCAGGACATCGCCGAAAACCTCTCCTTCCTCGACGACTGGCAGGATCGGCTGCACTACGTCATCGAGCTTGGAGAAGCCCTGCCGCCGCTTGCCGAGGAAGAAAAGACGCCCGAGAACAAGGTCAAGGGCTGCGTGTCCAACGTGTGGCTGGTGTCCAGTTTCGACGGCACGGGAGCGCAGGCGATCATGCGCTTCCGCGGGCAGTCGGACGCCATCATCACCAAGGGCCTCGTGGCGATCCTGCTCGCGCTCTATTCCGGCCGGCCCGCGGCGGAGATCGCCAGCACCGACGCCATCACCTGGTTCCGCGAAATCGGCCTCAGCGAGCACCTCGGCATGCAGCGCTCGAACGGCCTCGTCGCCATGGTCAACCGCATCCGCGGCGAAGCTGCTGTTTTGGCAGCGGCCTGAGCCGACGGATTACCGTTTCTCGGGCTCGAGCGTGAAGCTCGCCGGCACGCCGCGGCTGGCCGACGAGCAGTCGATCAGCACCAGGTCGCCGCCATGCTCGCCGCGCCGGCACTCGACAACCGGCTCGTCCCAGGGCCACCCTTCCCCGACCGCATCAGACGCCACGAAGCGGATCTTGCCGCCTGCCTCCGTGTAGGTGCCGCCATAATCGAAACTCTCGGTTATGCCGCGATAGAAGGTCGTCACCCAGCCGGCATTGTCGAGGCAGATCACAGTCGTGTCGCGGCTCCAGCAGTCGGCCGGGATCAGTTCGTAGCTCGTGTCGGCCAACGGCCGCGCCCCCACATGCGCCGGGTTCTCGCCACCAGTGCAGCCGTAGAGCTTGATCGCCCTGCCCTCGCTTGCCAGCACGTCGCACGACACCGCCGGGGTGTCGAACAGCCAGCCATCGGCCAGCTCGCCCACCATGACGAGTTTGCTCGCCTTCAGCTCGTAGCGCCCATAGGCCTCGAACCCTTCGAAATTGTATTTGCTGCTGGCCACGGACCACATGCCGAGCTTGCCCTTGGGGCCGAAGCACAGCTCGTGGCTGTTGGAAGAGCCGTGCCGTTCAAACCGCTGCTCCATCGGCGTTATTTCCTGACGCCAGCACCCCTCGAGCCGCTCCGCCATCACCGCCTCGCTGACCGCGCCAATCTCGACCGCCCCGGCAGCCGCAGGCCAAAGCAGAACCACCAGCAAAACCAGATATCGCAGCATCGTCGTGTCCCCTCGTGGACGATCCTAACCCTCCGGCCACGGCTCGACTATCCCTGGCAGCGTCGGCACCAGTCGGAGCTTGCGCCAGGTCTGAACCAAGGGCATCCTGCAGCTCGCGAATAGTTCGCACCCGGACACCCAATGCCAGCCAACTGATCCAAAGGGCACAGCCATGAACCATGCGACGAGCGCTCGTGCTCGCCTTGGATTCGGCGTGGAAGCCACTTTGGATCAGATGTTCTCCGGGTCGGACTCGCCGCTTTCAAGCAAAGCAAACACGGCCGCACTTCGCATCAACAGATGCCCCGCGGCATACTGAGTTCTCTCTTGGCGTGGGTCAGGCGCCGGCACTAGCCGCGGCCGCGACCGACATCTCCCCTTGGAAACACTGATCCCACTCAATTCCATTTGAGGGGATGAAGATGTTTGACGTGACTATCGGCGCGGTGGCGCTGAGACTGCAGACTGCGCCTGGCCTGTTTTCGCCACAACGAGCCGATGCCGGCACACTGGCGATGCTCTCCCTGATCACCTTCGAGCCGCACGACAAGATACTCGACCTCGGCTGCGGCTACGGCCTCGTGGGTATCCTCGCCGCCCACCACGTCTCGCCTGCGCGTGTGGTCATGGTCGACAACGATCCGGCGGCGGTGGCCATCGCGCGCCGCAACGCCGGCGCCAACGGCGTGCCGGGCGTAACCGTGACGCTCTCCGACGGCTTCAGGGGCACGACCGAGACGGGGTTCACGAAGATCATCTCGAACCCGCCCTACCACGTCGATTTCGCCGTCCCGAAACACTTCATCGAAAAGGGTTTCAACCGGCTGGTGCTGGGCGGAACCCTGTGGATGGTCACAAGGCGACACGACTGGTACCGCAACAAGCTCACCGCAATCTTCGGCGGCTGTCGCGTCCACGAGATCGATGGATACTACGTGTTCGAAGCCACCAAGCGCCGATCTACATACGCGAGATCGGCGTAGCAAGGTCTGCGCCCACGCCTCGACTGGGGCGTGGGCGAACACTTTGGGCGGCGACATCTCACACATCCAGCGGTGCCAATCCCACCCGCTCACCCTCCATCCACGCACGCTGCCCGGCGCCGCGGCCCACTGCCACCGCGCCAATGCCCCACACCTCGGCCAGGCGGTCGAGGCCGATACGGAGGACCAGCTTGGCGCTTCGCCTGGGCCAGCCGCGTTCGGTTTCGACCTGCTGCAGGCCCTTTTCCAGCCCGCAGACGTCGAGGACCACGTCGGCGCAGTCGCGCGGGAGGGCTTCGTGGATGCGGGAGAGGGCCTTGCGGGCGTCGGCGGCCATGTCGGTCATTTCGCCGGCGTGGCTCGCGCCCTTACCGCCGGCCACATGGGCGGCCGAGTAGCTCATGGTCAGCCGCGGGTTGAGCCGGGCCCGCTCGACCAGCCGCCGCACCCGCTCGCCCGCTTCTACCTGGTGCCGTTCGAGGAAGGCCGGCTCGCCTGCTGCTCCGGCCGCGAGCCGAGCCAGCGGGCTTTCAGCGAGGTTCAGCGCTGCGCCCTCCGGCCCGGGCACAACCTCGCGATGCTGGGCGGCAAAGGCGTCGGCCTCGAGCATCTGCCGCTTCAGCCACTGCGCCGTACCCGGCAGCGGCACTGCCCGCCGGTCATCGCCGCCGAGTACGCCTTCGGCCTGCAGCGTCCTCACCTCGATCGCGGCGATCGAGGCGCCCGCCGCGATGGAAAACACCTCACCCTCGCGCACCGCCTCCCCTGCGGCGAGCAAGGCGCGGACGAAGCGCAGCACCGGCTTACGCGTGCGCATGCTTCACCTCCCGGCGCATGGCGAGGCGGCGCTCCAGCCGACTGACCTCGGCGTCGAATTCGGGGTCGTCGCGCATGTCCTCGATCAGCCCGCAGGCGTGCGACACGGTCGTGCGGTCGCGCCCGAAGAAGCGGCCGACATCGTGGTAGAGCCGGCCCAGCACCACATGCATCAGGTACATGGCGAGCTGGCGGGCCAGCGCCACATCGGCCTCGCCGCGCTTCGGCGACAGTAGCTGACCGACCGTCACGCCGCGGGCCACGGCGACGAAGCGCAGCAGGCACCAGCCGGCCCGGTCGCGTCGGCGCGGTTCGAATTCCAGCACGGCGGGCGCGGCATGCAGCGGCGGAGACCAGTCCGCTGCCCCTTCCCTCGCTGTGGTCGCATGCCGCATCTTCGCCTCCGCCGTTGATAGGATTGTATTCCTATACGACGCGGCAATACCAGCGGGGATAAGTCAGGATGAATGCCACCCGTCACGCGGGGCGAACGGCCAAGGCAAAAAAGCAGACCGGCCGCTCCCAGGTCGGGAACGGCCGGTCCGGATGCAGTCAACCGACGCTACGGACGGGTGTGGAGAGCCCGCCCCGGCGCCAGTCTTGATCAGGCCATCGCCTTGCGGCCGAGGCCGTTATCCTTGGCGAGACGCGAGCGGGTCGCGGAGTAATTGGGGGCCACCATCGGGTAGTCTGCCGGGAGGTTCCACTTCTCGCGGTACTCTTCGGGCGACAGATTGTAGTGGGTGCGCAGGTGCCGCTTCAGCGACTTGAACTTCTTGCCGTCCTCGAGGCAGATGATGTAGTCGGGCGCAACCGACTTGCGCACGGCGACGGCCGGCTTCTGCTCTTCGGAGACGACAACCGCCACCGGCGACTGCAGGCCGCGGAGCGCAGTGTGCACATCGGCGATCAGCCGCGGCAGATCGGTGACGCTCAGGGCATTGTGGCTAACATACGCGCAGACGATATCGGCGCTCAGATCGATGAGATCGTTGTCAGTGGCGGCGCCGGCGCCATTCAGCTCTGTCATTTCGGGTCCTTTAGTTCTGGAGGTCGGGGTATGGGGCTGTGGAGTCCTTACCCTTAATTGGTTGTCTATGGCGATTTTGTAACGGATGCAACAGCCCTAATCTGAATTTCGAGTAACATAATGTTACTAGAAGTACTTCGGCGGCCACTTGGGCCTATGCGTCAATCTGCTCAATAGTGGTCGTAACTGTCGGCATTTCCCCGGCTTTATGGGCGGCGCGCGCCAGCAGATGGGCCGCAATAGGGGTCGAAAGCAGCAGAAAAATGATGCCTAAAATTGCGCGCAATATGACCGAGGCATCTGTGGATATCAGTGCGACCGCAATCAGAATCAGCCCGGTCCCGACCACCCCGGCTTTCGATGCCGCATGCAGGCGTGTGTAGAGGTCGGGCAGCCGAACTATGCCGATAGCAGCAAGCAGCCCGAAAACTGCGCCGATCAGCATTGTTAGCGCTGCCAAATACTGCAAACCCTGCCCGATCATTTCGACTCACCTTGGGCTCGAACCAGCAGGTAGCGGGCCAGCGCCACCGTCGACAGGAAGCCGACCAGCGCGATGGCGATAGCGATATCGAGGTAGAGCGTCAGGCCGGTCCGCAGCGTCAGCGCGCCGATGAGCCCTACCGCCAGCATCGTCAGAGTATCGAGCGCCATGATGCGGTCGCCGAGGTTCGGCCCTCGCGCCAGCCGGTAGAGCACCAGCAGCATCGCCACCAGCAGCAGCCCGATCGAGAGATCGGCCGCCCAGAGCAGGGCGTCGGCTCCCGTCATCGCAAGGCCTCCATCACTTTGCGTTCGAGCCCCTCTCGTATGCTCGCGATCAGCGCCTCCCGGTCGGTGACGTCGATGGCGTGGATAAGCAGGTAGCGCTTGTCCGCGGACACATCGACGCTCAGCGTGCCCGGCGTCAGCGTAATAAGGTTGGCAAGCAGCGTGATCTCAACGTCACGTGTCACCGTAAGTGGAAACGCTAGTATTGCCGGTCGCAGCGAAAGCTTCGGCCGCAACACCAGAAGCCCCACGCGCAGGGCGCTCTGCGCCAGCTCGACCAGGAACAGCCAGGCGAGCGACATAACGCGGAGCGAGCGCCGCCAGAAACCGGCGCCGCCGATCTGGCCGCGAATCAGGAACAGGCAGACGCCTCCCACCACGGCGCCGAGCAGCAGGTTGGCGACGGTGAAGCTGCCCGTCGCGGCGCCCCAGCCGATCGCCAGTACTATTGTCAGCGCGCCTGGGTTCATTGCGCCGCCTCCGCAAGACCGGTGGCCGCGACGTAGTGCGAGGGGTCGAGCAGCCCACGTGCGCCGTCACGGGCAAAGGCGAGCAGCGGCTCGGGGAACAGCCCGAGCAGCAGCACGATCGCCACCAGCAGCGCCGCCGGGCCGAGCCCAAGCCAGTGGACGCGCCGCGACAGCCGCTGCAGCCGCGGGTTGGGCACCTCGGAGGCCTCGCCCTCGAGCCCCGGCCGCCAGAAGATGTGGGACCAGAGCCTCGCGCCGGCAATCAGCGAGAGCAGCGCGTTCACCAGCACCGCGATCCACAGAGCCAGCGCCCAACCATCGGTGCCGAAATTCCAGCGGGCGAAGCCGCCATCGATCAGCAGCAGTTTTGGCCAGAAGCCGAGGAAGGGCGGCACGCCGGCCACCGCCAGCATCATGACGAAGAACAGCACCGAAGGCAGAGAGGCGGCGGCGTAGAGCCCGCCCATCTCGCGCGTGTCGGTCGCGCCCGTCAGCGCCTCGATCAGCCCCGCGAGCATATAGAGCGCCGTCATCGTCAGCATGGCGTGGAGCGTATAGGCCACCGCGCCGGCGAGGCCCGCCTCGTTGCCGAGCGCCAGCCCGGCCAGCGTCGCCCCGATGCCGCCGATCAGCAGGAAGCCGAGCGCCCGCCGCAGGTTCGTCTCGGCGATCGCCCCGAGCGGCCCCAGCACCAGCGTGCCGATCGCAACGACCACAATCACCGGATCGAGCAGGTCGCGCGCCGCGGGCAGCAGCATGCCGAGGCTGCGCAGCAGCGCGTAGACGCCGACCTTGGTGAGCAGCCCCGCCAGCAGCGCCGAAATCGCCGGCGGCGGCGCGTGGTAGCTCGCCGGCAGCCACGCATTCACCGGGAACACCGCCGCCTTCATGCCGAAGGCGAGCAGCAGCAGCGCCGCGATCCCCGCCATCGCCATCGGGTCGGCGGCCGGCGCCTTGCCGATAATGTCGGACATGTTGAGCGTGCCGAGCACGCCATAGATCAGCCCCAGCGCCAGCAGGAAAAACGCCGTCGCGAGGAAGTTGAGGAAGCCGTATTTCACCGTCGCGTCGAGCTGCAGGTCGCGCCCGCCGAGCGCCATCAGCCCGAAGCTCGCGATCAGCATCAGTTCGAACCAGACATAGAGGTTGAACAGGTCGCCGGTGAGGAACGCCCCGCTCACCCCGGCGAGCAGCAGCAGGGTCAGCGGATAGACGCCGCGCTCGCGTGCGCTGTCCGGCATATCGGCGCGTATGTAGACGAGCAGCAGCAGCGTCACCAACGCCGCCGCGGTCGCAAAGCCGGCGCCGACAACATCGACGGTAAAGCTGATGCCAAAGGGCGACAGCCAGTTGCCCATGGTCATGCTGACGGGCCCAAGCTCCAGCACCCGCGAGACGAGCGCCACATCGACCAGCAGCACCGCCGCAACCCCGAGCAGCGCCCCGCCCCATTGCAGCTCGCGCGCGCCGCTCGCGATCACCAGCAACGCGGCCGTCGCCAGCGCCACCACCACCGGCAGCACCACGACCCAGTCGGCGGCGAAGACCGCGCTGTGCTGCATCTCACCCATCAGTAGCTCATCGGCGGATCGGGCCGCCCCGGCGGTTCGGCGACGCGCATCGTATCGGTGTCGTCGGCATCGAGGTTTTCGTAGGCCCGCCAGGCCAGCACCAGCAGGAAGGCGAACATGGCAAAGCCGATGACGATGGCGGTCAGGATCAGCGCCTGCGGCAGCGGGTTGGCGGCCGCTGCCGTCGGCGCAGTGTCGTCGCCGAGGATGATCGGCGGCACCAGCCGGCTCAGCCGCCCGGCGACGAGGATCACGAGGTTGATCGCATTGCCCAAGAGCACCAGCCCGAGCAGCATGCGGATGAGGGACCGAGCCAGCAGCAGGTAGATCGCTGCGGTCAGGAACAATCCGGCGAGGGCAGCGAGCGCGTAATCCATCACTCGGCCTCCTCGCCCTCGAGCCCGAGCGCCAGCGCGCTCAGCACCCCGAACACCACGAGATAAACGCCGATATCGAACACCATCGGCGTCGAGACTTTCACGCCCAGCCAGTCGCCCCAGAGCCCGGTCAGGAACGGCAGGTCGAAGGGCAGCGACAGCATGCCCGACAGCGCCGCGAGCACCAGGCCGGCCCCAGCCAGCGCCATCGGATCGACCCGCAGCGCCCGCCGCGCCGCGCCTGCCCCCATGGCGATGCCGTAGATCGCCAGCGCCGCCGCCGCGATCAGCCCGCCGATGAAGCCGCCACCCGGCTCGTTATGCCCACGCAGCAGCACGAATACCGAGAACACCAGCATCACCACGGTCAGCAACGGCGCGATCGTGCGGAAGATCAGCGTATTCATGCCGCCGCCACCTTCTTGGCCCGCACTCGGCGCGGTTTTGGCGCCGGCGCAACCGGCGCCTCGGGCTCCGGCTCGACTACGGGCGCGACCGGTCGCTTTTTCACCCCGCGCAGCAGCGCCAGCACGGCGATACCCGCGGTGAACACGACCGCGATCTCGCCCAGAGTATCCAGCCCGCGGAAATCGACGAGGATGACGTTGACGACGTTCCGCCCATGCGCAAGCGGCAGGCTCGCCGTCTCGAAGAACCACGGTAGCGCCTCGCTCAGCGGCTCCTCGAGCACGCGGAACAGCAGGAGCGTCACCGACAGCCCGGCGAACAGCGCCACGGCCCCATCCCGCGCCCAATCCTCCAGCGGCCGCGGATCACGCGCATCGAGCTTCAACCGTGTCATCACCAGCGCCAGGATCACCACCGAGACGATCTCGACCATGAACTGGGTGAACCCCAAATCCGGCGCGCCGTAGAAGAGAAAGAGCAGCGCCACCGCCGCCCCCTGCACGCCGAGCGCGAGAATGCCCATCAGCCGGGTGCGCGCCCCTACCACCAGCACCAGCCCGAGCACCGCCACCAGCATCACGCCGAGCTCGTAGAAGGTCGCGTCCCAGCGCATGGCGAGGCTGGGCAGCCCGTTCATCAGCCAGAGCGGGCCAATCGCGGCGCAACCGAGCGCGATGAACACGACGATCAGGTAGCGCTCGAGCTTGCCGTGATGCAGCGTTCGCGTCACCCACCCGGCAAAGCGCACGAGCCCGAAATAAACCTGGTCGAAGCCGCGATCGAAGCTCCACCCGATCCGCGCCGCCCCCTCGCGCAGCAGCGTCCGCCCCATATCTGCGTAGCGGAAGGCGAGATAGGCCAGCGCCCAGGTCGCGACCGACAGCCAGAACATCAGGCTCAGCGGATCGAAGCCGAAGCTCAGGTGCCCGTTCACCTCGCCGCCGAGGATCGAGGCCACCGCCGGCGCCACCACGAGATCACCGAGCGGACCGGGGAAGAACCCGAGCGCGATCCCAGCCGCGCCCAGCACCAGCGGCCCCGCCAGCATGGGCGGGCGCGGGTCGTGCGGCGCGATCGGCGTCGGGATCAGCTGCCCCATGAACGGCCGGATCAGCACCACCAGCGCCACGCCGCCGAGCAGCGCATTGCCCACCACCAGCGCCACGAGCGTGATCAGCGCCTCGGGGTCGCCGATGGCGAAGGCGAGATACATCTCCTCCTTGGCGAAAAACGCCACCAACGGCGGCACCCCGACCATCGCGCCCGCCGCCATGATCGTCGCAATGAACGTCACGGTCATCGGGTCGCGCAAGCCGCCAAGCGCCGTCACATCGCGCGTGCCAGTGCCGTGGTCGATCGCGCCCGCGACGAGAAACAAAGCCGCCTTGTAGAGCGCGTGCCCGACGAAATAGAGCACCGACGCCGTCACCGCGAGCTCAGTCCCGGCACCCAGCAGCAGCATCAGCAGCCCGAGCGAAGCCAGCGTCGTCTGCGCCAGCATCTGCTTCAGGTCGGTCTGCCGGAACGCCTGCACGCCGCCCCAGATCATGGTCGCGCCGCCGAACAGCAGCAACGAACCGTTCCAGATCGCCTCACCGCCCAGATGCGGCGTCATCCGCGCCACGAGGTAGACGCCGGCCTGCACCATCGTCGCCGAGTGGAGATAGGCCGAGACGGGCGTCGGCGCTTCCATGGCGTTGGGCAGCCAGAAGTGAAACGGCACCTGCGCCGATTTCGTGAACGCCGCCAGCAGCACCAGAACCACAAGCACCGGATAGGCCGGCAGTTCCTGCAACCGCGCCGCCGCACTCAGGTCCCAGTTGCCCGAAACGAGCGCGATGCCGACCCCGCCGGCCAGCAGCGCCAGCCCGCCGATCCCGGTCACCACCAGCGCCTGCGTCGCCGCCCGCCGCGCCGCCTGCCGTCCATGCTCGAAGCCGATCAGCAGGAACGACGCGACCGAAGTCAGTTCCCAGAACAGGTAGAGCGCGACGAGATTGTCGGCGAGCACCAGCCCCTGCATCGCGGCCATGAAGCCGAGCAGAAACGCCATGAACCGCCCCTGATGGGCATTCCCCTTCAGGTAGCTCGCCGCATAAAGCACGACGAACGCCCCGATCCCGGCGATGGCGAGCGCAAAGGTGAGGCTCAAACCATCGAGCAGGAAACTGAGTTTCAAATGCCACGACGGGGCCCAGTCCCAGGCGACCGAGAGCTTCGCCCCATCGGCCAGTTCGCCGGCCTGCGCGTAGAGCGCGACGAACCCCCAGGCCGGGATCAGAGCCAGCATCCATCCAGCATAGGACCGGAACCACCGCTGCAACAGCGGCGCCAGCACCGCCCCGACCAGCGGCAGCAGCACGGCGCTCAGCACGGCGATATCGGGCGTCAGCTGCAAAATCGGCCCCGTGGATTCGGTCAACCGACTCTATCCACCCACCCCACCCCCGCAACCCAAACCGCCCAAGGGCGTCCGATTGCCACAGGTTTCGGCGGTCGAACCGCCTCGCCAACCGCGTGGCTCGCCCGATCCGGTCAATCCTGCTACAGGGCGGCGACAATCGAGGTTCCGCTATGCCCACTCCGCCCGTCGCCGAACGCCGCCAGCATGCCACGACCACCCATGGCATCACACGGCAGGATCCGTACCACTGGCTCCGCGCCGACAACTGGCAGCAGGTGATGCAGGAGCCGGAATCGCTCGCAGCCGATATCCGCGCCTATCTCGAAGCAGAGAACGCCTACACCAAGGAACTGCTCGAGGACCCGCAGGCCGCGCTCGTCGAAAAGATCTACCGCGAGATCCGCGGCCGCATCAAAGAGGACGAGACCGGCCTGCCCGAAAAGGACGGCCCCTTCGCCTATAATTCGCGGATGGAAGAGGGCAAGCAGTACCCCATCCTCGTCCGCACCCCGCGCGACGGCGGCCCCGAGCAGGTCCTGCTCGATTGCAATATCGAGGCCGAAGGCGCCGAGTATTTCGGCTTCGGCGGCGGCGACCACGACCCGTCGCACAAGATCCTCGCCTGGAGCGCCGACCGGCAGGGCAGCGAATTCTACACCCTGCGCTTCCGCGACCTCGCGACGGGGGTCGACAGCGACGAAATCCTCGAGGACATCGCCGGCGGCGGCGTCTGGACGCCCGACAGCTCGGCCATCTACTACACCGAATACGACGACAACCACCGGCCGTACCGCGTCCGCCGCCACGTGATGGGCACCCCCCAGGCCGACGATGAAATCGTCTACGAGGAGGCCGACCCTGGCTTCTTCGTCGGCGTCGACGAAACGCTGAGCCGCAGCCACATCGTCATCGACGCCCACGACCACCAGACCAGCGAATTCCGCATCATCGACGCAGCCAAGGGCGGCGCCCCGCGCCTCGTCTCGGCCCGCCTCACCGACCGCGAATACGATATCGAGGAGCGCGACGGCACCTTCTACATCCTGACCAATGCCGACGGCGCCGAAGACTTCAAGATCATGACCGCGCCGGTCGCCACGCCCGACGCCGAGCATTGGGTCGAGCTCGTCCCGCACACCCTGGGCGTACTGATCCTCGACCTCATCCTGCTCCAGCACCACCTCATCCGCCTCGAACGCTCCGAGGGCCTGCCGCGCATCGTCGTGCGCGACCTCGAAACGGGCAAGGAATGGACGGTGAAGTTCGACGAGGAGGCCTACTCGCTCGGCATGTCGGCGGGCTTCGAGTTCGACACCACGACCATCCGCTTCACCTATTCGTCGCCCACCACACCGTCGCGCACCTACGACCTCGACCTCGCCACCGGCGAGCGCACGCTCCTCAAGGAGCAGGTCGTCCCCTCGGGCCACAACCCGGCCGACTACGAGACGAAGCGCATCTTCGCCACCGCCAAGGATGGCGAGCGCGTGCCCGTCACGCTGCTGTACCGCAAGGGCCTGAAGCTCGACGGCAGCGCCCCCACCCTGCTCTACGGCTACGGCGCCTACGGCATAGCCATGCCCGCCAGCTTCTCGGTATCGAAGCTATCGCTCGTCGATCGCGGCGTCGTCTACGCCACCGCCCATGTCCGCGGCGGCATGGACAAGGGCTATGCCTGGTACCGGAACGGACGGCGCGAGCACAAAGCCAACACCTTCACCGACTTCATCGCCGCCGCAGAAACTCTCGTCGAGCGCGGCTATACCGCGAAGGGCAAGATCGTCGCCGAAGGCGGCTCGGCCGGCGGCATGCTGATGGGCGCCATCGCCAATCTCCGCCCCGACCTCTGGGCCGGCATCATCGCCGAAGTGCCATTCGTCGACGTGCTCAACACCATGCTCGACGACACCCTGCCGCTGACCCCGCCCGAGTGGCCCGAATGGGGCAATCCGATCACCGACAAAGCCGCCTACGACCGCATCGCCGGCTACGCCCCCTACGAGCAGGTGACGGCAGCGGTTGATTATCCGCCAATTTTCGTCATTGCCGGTCTCACAGATCCGCGCGTCACCTACTGGGAGCCGGCCAAGTGGGTCGCCAAACTCCGCGTCACCAAGACCGACGATAGCCCCCTCTACCTCAAGACCAACATGGGCGCCGGCCACGGCGGCGCCTCCGGCCGCTTCGACGCGCTGAAGGAAACGGGGTTGAGCTACGCCTTTGCGCTGGAGTGCATGGGGTTGGCATAGCCCACACCATCCAAGCATCCCCATTCCGCCCAATCGCCAGAGATTGGACGAATCCTTCCAAAGCCCGGATTGGCGTGGAAAGGCAAAGGGCCTATATCGGCTTAGCCCAGCGGCCAACCCATCAAAGACCACCCCTCCAGGAGGCATCCAGAATGGCTTACGAACTTCCCGCGCTGCCCTACGCGTATGACGCGCTCGGCCCCTACATGAGCAAGGAAACGCTCGAGTTCCACCACGACAAGCACCACCAGGCCTATGTCACCAACGCCACCAAGCTGGCCGAGGGCAAGGGTCTCGAAGTGCTGGCGCTCGAAGACCAGGTCAAGGAAGTCTTCGGCAAGGATCCGGGGCTCTTCAACAATCTCGGCCAGCACTACAACCACGTCCATTTCTGGAACTGGATGAAGCCCAATGGTGGCGGCGGCGCCTCCAAGGTTCCGGGCGCCCTGCTCAAGGCCATCGAGTCGGATCTCGGCGGCTTCGACAAGTTCCGTGCCGATTTCATCGCGGCCGGCACCACCCAGTTCGGTTCGGGCTGGGCCTGGCTGTCGCTCAAGGATGGCAAGCTGCAGGTCACCAAGACCGCCAATGGCGAGTCGCCGCTGGTGCACGGCAACGCCAAGCCACTGCTCGGCGTCGACGTGTGGGAGCACTCCTACTACATCGATTACCGCAATGCCCGTCCGAAGTACCTCGAAGCCTGGTTCGACAACCTGGTCAACTGGGACCATGTCGAGTTCCTCTTCGAGGAAGCGAAGTAAGACACGGAGCGCTTTCAGGAAAAGTTGCAGACTTTTCCGGTTCGAAAGCGCGACCAATGTAAGAGGCGGCGCCTTCCACCTTTTCAGGTGAAAGGCGCTAGGCAAGCGCAATAATTCGAGCAAGGCCCGGTGTTTTAGGACACCGGGCCTTTTGCATTTCGTCATCCAGTGGTAACAATTTGTTAACCACTGGAGCCTCGCCTTGGCCGAGCCGCACAAAACCATCGCCGTTCTCGTCGCCAATCCGGCGCTGAGTTCGATTCTGACGATGGTGCTGGCCTCGGTCCCGAGCTTCCGCGTCCGCCCCTTCGATTCCGAGCTGGCGCTGACCATCTACATGCGCCTCGCCCCGGTCGATCTCGTCGTCACCGATTTCGACGCCGAGAACGCGCGGGCCGATCTCGTCACCCGCGACCTGCGCGACGATGACGGCATCGAGAACCCGGCCTTCCAGGTCATCGCGCTCGCTTCCTCGGTGACGCCCGAGACCAAGAACCTCTGCATCAAGGCCGGCATCGACGAGGTGATCGTCAAGCCGATGTCGCCAAAATACCTGCTTGAGCGCGTGCAGGCGCGGCTGAGGCAGCGCGTCACCGCGCAGCAGTCGATCCACCAGACGCTTAGGCGCCTCACGCCGAAACCGGCCGCTCCCGCGCCCGATTTCCGCGCCGGCAACAACGTCATCCCGCTCTTCACGCAGAACCGGCCGCTGCCGCAGCACTGAGCAGCGCCGCTTCAGTTCTCGTAAAGCATTATCGCATCGACACTATTCGTGATCGGCCGCCGGACGCGAGCCCTCTGGACACGTGATCGGTCAATGCCGCAGCATCCCCTCACGGTCGTCTGCCTGCCCGGAGGCATCGAATGCGCGTCAGCATCGCCGCCGTAACAGCCCTCGGGCTGCTGCCCGCCGCCCTATTGGCCGCGCCGGCGAGTGCCGTCCAGTATGGCATCCGCCTCCACCCCACGATCTATCTCTGCGCCGACGATACCGAGCTCGTCGACCGGCTGCGGCTCGAACTCCCCGCCGGGTTCACCGTGGTCGACGGCAACAGCGAGCCGCCGCCGGCCGATCTCACCGACACCACCTTCGCCTTTATCGGCCACCACGACGCCGCGCCCTATGCGGCCGCCTGCATCGACCGCTATCCGGGCGCCACGGAGTATCTCTACAAGGTGGCCAAGGAATCCTCGGAATACGATCCGATGTTCGCCCGCTACGACGACCGCTCCAATGTCGTGCTGCCGCCCACCGCGGTCAGCACGCTCACCTGGGAGCAGCAGGGCGACTATTCGGAATGGTTCATCGCCACCTGCTTCGCCCCCTCGCCCACCACCTGCTTCGACGAAAAGAACGACCCCACGACGACGCTGCTCGACATGGCGCGCTAGCGGCGAGCTGTTTGATCTTCCTGCAATACCACCGTCATCTGACTGTCATATACTTCACGTCCAACAGTTCAGCCGAGCGGCGGCCTTGAAAATCGCCATAATCGGCCAACGTGTTTGCTGCGCTTTGCGAGCGAGAGGGCAAAATGGCTGAGACTTCCGTCGTCGAACTGAGCACCACCGTTCCCCCGCTACCCGTGGTCGTCGCCGACCCCAAGGAGGTCGCGCGGATCGAGGATACGATCAAGATCGGCGATCGCGCCGGCATCTCGGTCTATGGCGACGGGGCGCAGCGCGCCGTGTCCGATTTTGCCGACCGCATCCTCTCCGAGGTGAAGAACAAGGATATCGGCGAGGCAGGCAAGCTGCTCACCGACATCCTGCTCAAGGCCAAGAAGCTCGATCCGGCGTCGCTCAAGGACAAGGGCTTCCTCGGAGGCCTCTTCGGCAACGTCCAGGCCCGGCTCGAGCGCTTCAAGGAAGAGTTCCAGGACGTCGCCGGCCAGATCGACCGCATCGGGCTGCAGCTCGACCAGCACAAGGACACGCTGCGCCGCGACATCGCCATCCTCGACGACCTGCACGAGCAGACCACGCTCTCGATCCTCAAGCTCGATGCCTATGTGCAGGCCGGCAAGCAGTTCGTCGAAAAATTCCGCGCCGAAGAACTTCCGAAGTTCAAGGCCGCGGCCGATGCAGCTGTCGGCACTGCCGGTGGCGGCATGCTCGAAGCCCAGACCTACCAGGACAACCTGCAGGCGCTCGACCGGCTCGAAAAGCGGGTGTTCTACCTGCAGCAGGCGCGCCAGCTCGGCATTCAGCAGCTACCGCAGATCCGCATCGTGCAGGCCGGCGACGAGACGCTGATCGAGAATCTCCAGGCCACCTCGGCGCTCACGGTGCCGGCGTGGAAGCAGAAAATGGTCATCCTGCTCGGCCTCAGCCAGCAGAAATCGGCGCTCGACCTGCAGAAGACCGTCACCGACGCGACCAACAAGATGATCCGCGAGGCCAGCCAGATGATGAAGGATCAGGCCATCGCCATCGAGGAGCAGTCGCAGCGCGGCATCATCGACCTCGACACCCTCGCCCAGGCCAATACCGACCTCATCGACACCATCACGGGCGTCGTCCGCGTGCAGGAGGAAGGCCGCGTCAAGCGCGCCCAGGCCGAGGAGCAGATGGCGCAGATGACGGTGGAGCTCAAGAAAGCGCTGACGGCGGGCTGATCGCCATGCGCGCACTCTCCGCCATCCTCATCGTCGGGCTCACCCTGCTGCTCGCTGCCTGCAGCAATGGCGGCGGCGACAAGTTCAAGATCGTCGCGGGCTCGGAAAACACCGTGCTCGAGCCGATCGTCACCGAGTTCTGCAAGCAGAAGGGTTTTGACTGCACCTTCGCCTACGAGGGCTCGCTCGATATCGGCCTCGCGCTCGGCAGCGCCGAGGGCGTCGATGCCGATGCCGTGTGGCCGGCCTCCAGCGTCTGGATCGACCTCTTCGATACCGGCCGCAAGGTGAAGGACGCGGTCTCCATCGCCCAGATGCCCGTCATCCTCGGGGTGAAGAAATCCAAGGCCGAAGCACTCGGCTGGGTCGGCAAGCCGGTCTACATGCGCGACATCCTCGCCGCCGTTACCTCGGGCCAGCTCAAATTCCTGATGACCTCGGCGACCCAGTCTAACTCCGGCGCCAGCGCCTATCTCGCCATGCTGAGCTCGGCGCTCGGCGGCGCCGAATCCGTCATCACCGAAGCCGATCTGCAGAAGCCGGAAGTCCGCGACACGGTGGCGAAGCTCCTGAGCGGCGTCGAGCGGTCCTCCGGCTCGTCCGGCTGGCTCGCCGACCTCTACGTCAAGTCGGCTACCGAGGGCACGCAATACGACGCCATGTGGAACTACGAGGCGGTGCTCAAGGAAACCAACGACAAGCTGAAGCCTGCCGGCAAGGAAGAGCTCTACGCCATCTATCCGGCCGACGGTGTCGCGGTCGCCGATTCCCCGCTCGGCTTCGTCGACAAGGGCAAGGGCGACAAATATGCGAAGTTCTACGCCGACCTCGTGACCTTCCTCCAGTCCGAAGCGACGGCGAAACGCATCGCCGATACCGGCCGCCGCATCCCGCTCGGCAACGTCACCGCGACGCCCGAGCCCGAGTGGAATTTCGATCCCGGGAAGCTCGTCACCTCCATCCGCCTGCCCGAGCCGCCGGTGATCCGCGAAGCGCTCGACCTCTACCAGACGGCGCTCCGCAAGCCGTCCCTCACGGCGCTCTGCCTCGACTACTCGGGCTCGATGGAGGGCAATGGCGAGAACCAGCTCGAAGGCGCCCTCGATTTCGTGCTCACGCCCGAGCGCGCCAAGGAAGTGCTGGTGCAATGGACGCCGGAGGACCGTATCCTGGTCTTCCCGTTCGACAACAGCGTGCGCAACAAGATGGAGGCCACCGGCGACCCCGAAGCGCAGCAGGCGCTGCTCGCCGAGGTGAAGCAGAACTCGGCCAATGGCGGCACCGACATGTATTCGTGCGCCGTCGAGGCCCTCACCGAAATCGCCGCGACGCCCGACCTCGACAAATACCTGCCGGCCATCGTGCTGATGACCGACGGACGGTCCGATGGCGACGCGAATGGCCTGCTCGACATCTGGCGCGGCATCACTCCGCATGTGCCGATCTTCGGCATCACCTTCGGTGACGCCGACAAGAGCCAGCTCGACAATATCGCCAACGCCACCTCGGCGCGCGTCTTCGATGGCCGCAACGATCTTGCCGGCGCCTTCCGCGCCGCCCGCGGCTACAACTAGAGTGCCGGAAGTGTCTGGGGCCCGCACGCAGTGAAGAACGACCTCAACTGGATCATCGCCGGAGTGGCTGCAGCCGTGCTGTTGCCGCTGCTGACGGTGATCGGCCTGCCCTTCATCGTTGCGGCGATCGTCGCCATCATCGCCTTCGTCGGCCTCACCTTCTTCCTCCAGCCGCGAAAACCGTTCGAGGGGCTCGACGTCAATGCGCTCGGCCGCGACAAGGTCGCCTTCGCCACCGATCTCCTCAAGGAGGCGCAGCCGGCCGCCGACCGCCTCAGCGCCGCCGCCATCGGCATCACCGACAAGGCGATGAAGGACAAGGTCCGCCACCTCGAACAGATCGCCCGCGACGTGTTCGGCAAGGTCGAGGCCAACCCGGGCGCGGCTGCGGGCATCCGCCGGTTCTTGAGCTACTACCTGCCGCGCGCCGCCGAAGTGTCCGAGGGTTATGCGGCGCTCGAGGACAAGCGCGCGCCCGATACCACCAAGCTCAAGGAAGTCGGCGACGTCATCGGCAAGCTCGAGGACGCCTTCGTCCACTATGCCGACAGTCTCGTCGACAACGAGCTCGGCTCGCTCGACATCGATCTCAAACTCATCCAGCAATCGCTGAAAGAGGACCTCGGACGCTGATGGCCATTTCACGCCGCGCCTTCGGACTTGGACTGCTCGGCGTCAGCGTCGCCGGCACGGGCGGCTATTTCCTCGTCAAGGATCGCCCCGAACTGCAGGGCCTGCTCGGCAACCGCACCAGCCTTTTCGGCTTTATCGGCGGCGAAAAGCAGGCCTTCGTCGAGGACCCCGACGTGGTCCGCGCGCTCGGCGGCTTCGGCCTCGCGCTCGATGCCCGTGTCGCCGGCTCGGTCGAGATGGTGCGCGAGCAGGCGCTGCTCAGCCAGAACCCGCAATTCCTCTGGCCCTCGTCCTCCGTCATGGTCGATCTCGCGCGCCAGAGCGGCGTCGCCATCCGGCGCGACCAGGTCGTGCTGAACTCGCCCATCGTCGTCTATTCGTGGCAGCCAGTGGTCGATGGGCTCATCAGCAAGGGCCTCGCGAGCCAGGCGCCCGACGGCCATTACGAGCTCGATCTCAAGGCCCTGCTCGACGCGATACTCTCGAACGCCCAGTGGTCCACCCTCGGCGTCGACGCGCTCTACGGCCGCGCCCGCATCGTCTCGACCGACCCCAACCGCTCGAATTCCGGCTTCATGTTCGCCGGCCTCGTGCTGAACCTCATCGCCGGTGACGTGGCCAACCAGTCGGCACTCACCCAGTACGGCCCGAACGTCCAGGCCGTCTTTTCGGCCATGGGCCTCAAGTCGAGCTCATCAGGAAAACTCTTCGACCAGTATCTCGCCGGCGGCCTTGGTGCTGAGCCGATGATCGTCGGCTACGAGAACCAGCTCGTCGAATGGATCCTCGCCGACACCGCCCGCTGGGACCGCGTCAAGCAGAGCGCCGGGGCCAAGCCCGTCGTCCTCTACCCTCGCCCCACCGCCTACTCGGCCCACCCGCTGATCACCATCGCGCCGGAAGCCGACCGCCTGCTCGACGTGCTGATGGACCCGAAGCTCCAGGAACTCGCCTGGACCCGCCACGGCTTCCGCGGCCCCCTCGGCACCTTCACCGGCACCGCCCATGACGCCATAAAGGGCCTGCTCCCCGCCGACATCTCGGCCGTGCTGCCGCTCCCGGCGGCGGACGTGATGCTGGAACTGCTGCAGTTGCTGGCGGACTAGCGCGTCTTTGCTTAAAAAATCAGCATAAACCGCGCACATATTGCACAAACAATATGCAACATGCCTCCGGACACAATCAGCGTGTGGAGCGCCCGACCGTAACTGCATGAAAAGCCTCGCATCCTGTCTGCCACTGGAAGTGGCACGCGGCTTGTATGCTGTGCTCCCAAAATAACCCGGGGTGCGAGCCGGGTCTTTTGGGAGGTCTCTAGATGACGCAGTCCGCTGCCGGACTCGACGTGTTTTTTGTGCTCGTCGGTGCAATCCTTGTTTTTGCCATGCATGGGGGCTTTGCGTTCCTCGAGCTCGGCACCGTGCGCAGGAAGAACCAGGTGAATGCCCTGGTGAAGATCCTGGTGGACTTCGCCTTTTCGACGCTGGCCTATTTCGTCATCGGCTACACGATCGCCTACGGGGTGACCTTCTTCCATGACGCGGCGACGCTGTCGGGCGGGGGCGCGGGCTTTGCGCCGCAAGGCTTCAGCCTGGTGAAATTCTTCTTTCTCGCGACGTTCGCGGCAGCCGTGCCGGCAATCGTATCGGGCGGGGTGGCGGAGCGGGCGAAGTTCTGGCCGCAGGTGATCGCGGCGGCGGTGATCGTCGGCCTGATCTATCCCTTCTCGGAAGGCATCGTGTGGAACGCCAATTACGGCATTCAGGCGCTGCTCGAGAGCATCGGCGGCGCCCGCTTCCACGACTTCGCCGGGTCGATCCAGGTGCACGCACTGGGCGGCTGGATTGCGCTCGCCGCCGTGTTGCGGATCGGTTCGCGCGTTGGCCGCTATGGGCCGAGCGGCCGGCCCTTCGCGCCGTCGTCGATCCCGTGGCTGGCGCTCGGCACCTGGCTGCTGGCGATCGGCTGGTTCGGCTTCAACGTGATGTCGGCGCAATCGATCGCCGGGGTTTCGGGTCTCGTGGCGCTGAACTCGCTGATGGCGATGGTGGGCGGCATCATCGCCGCGGTGATCATCGGCAAGAACGATCCGGGCTTTGCCCATAACGGGGCGCTGGCCGGGCTCGTCGCCGTGTGCGCCGGTTCGGACCTCTATCATCCGATCGGCGCGCTGGTGGTGGGTGGCGTGGCCGGCGTCATCTTCGTCAAGGGTTTCCACTGGACGCAGGAGCGGCTGAAAGTCGACGACGTGCTGGGCGTGTGGCCGCTGCATGGCCTGTGCGGGCTGTGGGGCGGCATCGCGGCCGGCATTTTCGGCCTGCAGGCGCTGGGCGGTATGGGCGGCGTCAGCTTCCTCAGCCAGCTGATTGGGTCGGTTGTGGTTTCCGCCTATGCGTTTGGCGCGGGCTACGTGCTGTACTCGCTCACCAGCCGCACATTGGGCATCCGACTGACCGACGAGCAGCAGCGGCGCGGGGCGGACCTCAGCATCCACTCGATCGGGTCCGAGCCGGAGTTCTGAGTCGCGAGAGGCAATCTCGTCTCGTGGCAACAACCCGCTGACGGCTGCAGTCGAGGGGAGGCCAAGGCGAATGCGGGTGAGGCCTCACCTTGGCCGCCGGCTGAGACATAGTGGACCCAGAATCGCAGCCGGCAGAGCGCATTCTCTTCCGGCGACGGCTCGCGGAAATCCCATTCACTTGTCGCTGCGTCTCAATCGACGCGGGAAGAGACGGGCACCAGCGCGACTTATGGCCTCCGAGGAAGGTCAGGTCGCCGTGGCGGATGCAAGGTGCCAAGCTACTGGCCCGTGCGCCCCTGCGTCGCGGCCGGCGAAGGCTATGCGCGGACGCCCAGCGCCCAGTTCACCTTGTTCCACAGGTCCTCGACATTGTCGGTGAACACCACGAGGCGGTCGGCGTGGGAGACTGAGTGGCTGAGGATGTCGGCGGCCATGCCGCGCATGGCTTCGAAGGCGCGGTGCTTGTTGAGCAGCACCACCGGCTTGCCGCTCGCCCCGGCTCCGGCCCGGGCCCAGGTGCGGTAGAGCATCGCGGTCGACGCCAGCGAGCCCGGCAGGCCGACGAAGACCTGCGCGAGCTCGCCCATGCGCTTCAGCCGCGCCTCGGGGTCGTCGATGCGTTCGACCGCCACATCGGCAAGCGCCGGCGGTGGGACGAAGCCGTCATCGACCAGCATCAGCACTTCGCCACCACCCGCCCGCGCCGCGGTGATGAGCGGGATCGCTTCGAGCGCACCGTCGGCGAGGCAGACGATGCGGGCGCCGTGCCGGGCGAGGATGGTGCCCGCTTCCGACATCAGCGCCGATCGTTCCGGATCGCCCGGACCCTTGTCGGAGGCGAAAACCGCAAGCGTCGGGGTCGTACTAACGGCCACGGGTCAGGCTCCCGAGGATGCCGCGCACCAGCGCGCGCCCGAGGCTGTTGGCCGCCGAGCGGGCCAGCGACGTCATCGCGGCTTCCATTGGCGAGGCACGGGTCGAGCGGCGCTCGGCCGGCGGCGCGGAGGTCCGCTGGGTCCGCGCTTCGGCCTCGGCTTGCTTCTGCGCCATCTCGGCCTGCTTCTGCTGCTCGGCGGCAGCCTGCGCGGCGCCCGCCTTCTTCTGCAGCACTTCGAATGCCGACTCGCGGTCGATCACCTGGTCGTACTGGCCCGCCACCGGCGAGTTCGCGATGATGGCGCGCCGCTCGTCGGGCGACACCGGCCCCACCTTGCCCGAAGGCGGGCGGATCAGCGTGCGGCCGACGATCGAGGGGATGCCCTTGTCCTCGAGCACCGAGACCAGCGCCTCGCCCACCCCCATCTGGGTGATCACTTCGGCGGTCGAGAAAGCCGGGTTGGGCCGGAACGATTCCGCCGCCGCCTTCACCGCCTTCTGCTCCTTGGGCGTATAGGCGCGGAGCGCGTGCTGTACGCGATTGGACAACTGCGCCAGCACCGCATCGGGCACATCGACCGGGTTCTGCGTCACGAAATAGACGCCGACGCCCTTCGAGCGCACCAGCTTCACCACCTGTTCCACCTTGTCGACCAGCGCCTTGGGCGCATCGTCGAACAGCAGGTGGGCCTCGTCGAAGAAGAACACGAGCTTCGGCTTGTCCGGGTCGCCCACTTCCGGCAGCACCTCGAACAGCTCGCTCAGCAGCCACAGCAGGAAGGTGGCGTAGAGGCGCGGCGCGCGCATCAGTTCATCGGCCGCGAGGATCGAGACGATGCCCTTGCCGTCGGGCGTGGTGCGCATCAGGTCGGAGACGACCAGCGCCTTTTCGCCGAAGAACTGGTCGCCGCCCTGCTGCTCCAGCACCAGCAGCGCCCGCTGCACCGCGCCCACCGTGGCGCTCGCGACGTTGCCGTAGGTGATCGAGAGCTGCTGGGCGTTCTGCGCCACTTCCGACAGCAGCGCGCGCAGGTCCTTCAAATCCAGCAGCAGCAGGCCGTTATCGTCGGCGTATTTGAAGGCGATGTTGAGCACGCCTTCCTGGGTGTCGTTGAGGTCGAGGATGCGGCTCAGCAGCAGCGGCCCCATCTCGGAAATCGTGGTGCGAACCGGGTGACCCTGCTTGCCGAACAGGTCCCAGAAGATCACCGGCGATTTGCCCGCGACGTAATCGTCGAAGCCGATATCGGCGGCGCGCTTCTTCTGCCAGTCGAGCATTTCGCCCATCTGGGCCATGCCCGAGAGGTCGCCTTTGATGTCGGCGGCAAACACCGGCACGCCCTGGGACGAGAACCCTTCGGCGAGCACCTGCAGCGTCACTGTCTTGCCGGTACCGGTCGCGCCGGTGATCAGGCCGTGACGGTTGCCGTATTTGTAGATGAGATATTCCGGCCGCGTGCTCGTGCCCATGTAGAGCTTGTCGGGAAGAAGCAGGGGCATATCGGGCACCGCGCGGATTCGAGTTCGGGCCCAAAGATATAGCCGGGCCGCGCGAGGCGGACAATCTCGGCGTCCCCCGAGTACCCCCGCACAGCAAGATGTGAGGCCGGGCTCTCCTGAAGCTCGGCCTCACGAATTCAGGGGACGGTGACGTCCAGCTTGGTCGAGATCTTGTTGAAGAGGCTCGACAAACCACCGCCCAAAGTCGTTGCGGCCGCAATAATGCCGACAGCGATCAGGGCGGCGATCAGGCCATACTCGATGGCCGTCGCACCGGATTCGTCGTTCAGAAATCTAGAGAGCGTGTTCAATGGTTCCTCCCAGATGACGCTTTCGAGGACCCCATCAATGTACGCGTCACTACCTAACGCCCGGTTCGCGGCCTTTACGCAATTGCGTGTAGCTCCGGAAGTTGATTGGGCCGGGCGTGCTGCTACCGCGAAAGCTCCGCCGTCACCTTCTCGAGCTCGTTGGAGTAGCGCCGGAGCAGATGCGCCTCGGTGAGCGTGCCGATCACCTTGCGGTCGGCGAGATCGGAGACCACCACCAGCGCTTCGGCGCTCGCCTTCTCGAACACCGCCTCGGCGTCGGCGGCGCTCATCGCCGGATGCAGCATCACGCCCGAGAGCTTCATCAGGCTCGAGACCGGCACCGTCTCGTCGGTCGCCGTGTCGCTATAGGCGTCCGACACGTCGAGCAGGCCGGCATAGCGGCCATCGTCGCGCAGCACGATGACCCGCGACGCGGCGCCCAGCGGATAGTTGCGGCGGAATTCCTTGAGGCTCGTCGTTTCGGGCACCGACTTCAGGTCGCGGCGCATCATCTTGCCCACCGTCAGGCTGCGCATCCAGCCGATATCGTGGGCGCTGCGGATGGTCTCGCCACGCAGGTGGAAGCGCCAGGTGGTGAAGGAATATCCGAACGTCTCGCGCACCAGCATGGACGACGCCACCGCCGCCGCCAGCACCGCGATGGTCAGCGGCAGGCTCCCCGAGGTTTCGAGCGCGAGAAACGCCATGGTCAGCGGCCCACCGACCACGGCCGCCGCGAGCCCGGCCATCCCCACCAGCATCAGCATGGAGGGGTTGGGGAACAGCATCGGGTCGACCAGCACCAGCAGGCCGTAGAATATCTGCCCCAGCATCGCGCCCAGAAACAGCGAGGCGAAGAACAGCCCGCCGCGGAAGCCCGAGCCCAGCGATACGGCCGAGGCGGCAATCTTCAGCACCACCACGGACGCCGCCAGCATCAGCGGCAGCGGCTGGGCCGCGAAGGCCTCGACGATGGCGCCATGCCCGGCCGACAGTACCGTCGGCGTCACCAGGGCCAGCGCGCCCACCACCAGCCCGCCGATCGCCGGCCGCAGCCAGCCCGGCACCTTGGCGCGGGCGAACAGCGCCTCGACCAGCGCCACGAGCCGCATCAGCGCAATGCCGACAATGCCGGTCGCGAGCCCGGCGGCGATGATCAGCGCCACCTGCGGCAGGTCGATCGCCACGCTGTAGGCAATGGTGACGATCGGCTCGCCATGCCCGAACAGCGAGCCCACCAGCACCGCCGCGATCGAGGCCGCCACCACCGGCGCCAGCGTCGAAATGCTGTAGGTGCCGATGATCAGCTCGAAGGCATAGAAAGCGCCCGTCAGCGGCGCACCGAAGGCAGCCGCGATCGCGCCCGCCGCCCCGCAGCCGACGAGCTTCCGCATATCGGCGCGGCGCAGGTCGAACGCATCGCCCAGCTTCGAGGCCAGCATGCCGGCCAGCTGCGTATAGGCCGCCTCGAGCCCCACCGAGGCGCCAAAGCCATTGGAGAGCACCGTCTGCCCGGTGATGATCAGGCTGTCGATCGCCGTGACCTTGCCGCCATGCAGCGCGTTGGCCTCGACAAGGTCGACATAGCGCGCCTTGCGCTTGCGCAGCGCCAGCACCGTCAGCCCGAGGATGAGCCCGCCGATCGCCGGCACCAGCGCCAGCCACGGCGTCAGCGCATCGAGCGAGCTCAGGCGCTGCCCGTCATGCAACTGGTAGACCAGCGTCTGGATCAGGTAGGCGAGGTTGCGCAGCAGGGTCACCACCAGCCCCGCCATGGCGCCGATCGCAACGGCCAGCACCACGAGCCAACTCTCGCGCCGTCGCACCAGGGCGCGGAATCGTGCCGCCAGCCCCAGTTCCTCGAGCCGCCCCGTCACCCGCGCCAGCACAATCCCCCACCTGCCGCGATCGGCATTCTGAGGAGCATCACCTTGGACAACGGACATGGAGCGAACGACTGGGGTAGGACGGCGAAGGACTTGCCTTAGCGGTCGAGGATTACAGCACTGCGACCAAGTTTCCCTGCCAACGCAAATACGGCGATTATGTTGCCGAACCCCGCCCCTGCGACCAATGGCCAAGGCAGTCAGTGCGCATTAACCCAGCCTCCGCTATGGTCGGCGGATGCGCCCTAACCGCCGCCACATGCTCGCCGGCCTCGCCGCCCTCGCGCTCACCTCGCCGGCGCGGGCCCAGGCGATCATTCCCGAGCTCAATCCCGGCACGCCCGACGACCAGTCGGGCCCGCTGCAGGATGCGCTGCTGCGCGCTTCGGCCGAGGGCCGCCCGCTGTTCCTGCCCCCCGGCACCTATTTCGTGCAGAACCTGCAGGTGCCCTCCAACCTCGTCGTCCAGGGCATACCCGGCAAAACGGTGCTGGCCGCGGCCGGTGCCGCCCCCGTCGCCCGCATCTCCGGCAGCGCCCATGTACGGTTCGAGAGCGTCAGCTTCGGCGCCGGCAATGGCGGCCCGGAGGGCGGCGAAGCCGGCCTCCTCGAGATCGAGACCAGCGACCACATCACGCTCTCCGATTGCGCCTTCACCGGCGGCAAGGCGAGCGGCATCACCATTCACGACGCGGCAGCCGAGATCGACACCTGCGATTTCCTCGGTCACGCGCTCGCCGCCATCTTCTCGCTCGATAGCCGCGGCCTCACCGTCAGCGGCAACCGCATCGCCGGCTGCGGCAATGGCGGCATCCTCATCTGGGGCAATGCCAGCCGCCGCGGCTCGTCCACCGTCATCGGCAACTCGATCGCCGGGATCGGGGCTACAAATGGCGGCAATGGCGAAAACGGCAACGGCATCAACGTCTTCCGCTGCGATGACGTGCTGATCGCCAATAACCGCATCGCCGATTGCGCCTTCACCGCCATCCGGCTCAACTCGACCAACAACGTCGTCGTCTCGGGCAATCTCTGCCGCAACTCGGGCGAAGTGGCGATCTTCTCGGAGTTCGCCTTCACCGGCTCGGTCATCGCCGACAACATCGTCGATGGCGCGGCGCTCGGCATCTCCGTCACCAACATGGACAAGGCCGGCCAGGTCGCGACCGTCACCGGCAACGTCGTGCGCAATATCCGCGAAGCCTCGGCGGTGAACCCCGACACCAAACCCATCGGCATCTACGCCGAAGCCGAAACCACCATCACCGGCAACACCATCTACTCGGTTGTCGGCACCGGCATCCGCGCCGGCAATGGCGAGTTCCTCAGGAACGTCGTGATCGCCGACAACGTCGTTTCCGCCGCCAATACCGGCATCGGCGTCTCCGTCGCCCCCGGCGCCGGCGCCGTCTCGATCACCGACAACACCATCACCGCGTTGGATCACGCCATCGTCGGCATGGAATGGGAGAAAGTGGTCAGCGACGACCTGGTGCGCGATGCCGCGAAATACCCGCAGGTCAACGTGAGCGGCAACCGGCATTAATGCCCGTCAAAGCCCCGTGCTGGACTGCCCAACGATCTTCCACTTGCCGCCTGTCTTCTTGAAGCACAGCCCGTCGGCATAGGGCTTCTCCAGCCCGTCCTCGCCCACCGCGACGAAGCCGACGCCGCCCTGCGGCAGGTGCAGCGCGACCCAGTCGCCATCGGTATCGGTATCATTGTCCAAGGGGTAGAGCGCATTGGCGGCAAGCGTCGCCACCGGCTTGCCCTTGGGCTTGTCGAGCACCGGGGCCCCATCCGGCACCATCACGAAGCTCGCCGGATCGACGCCGAGCTTTGCCGCCACCTTCTTCACCGCAGCCGGATCGTATTGCTCGACGCCATAGGTGCACACCGTGCCCGGCAGCAGCGGATCGGTGCCCCAGGGCTGGCCGTCGGTCAGCGAGCCTTCGATGAAATCGAGCTCCATGTCGGCGAGGAATTTTCCGATATCGGCGTTGGGCGGAATGTCCCAGTCGCCGCCGGTATGGTTGCCCAGCCCCGCAACCGCGCCCTTGGCGATCGGGCCCGAGTCCGTCACCTCGGCGCGTCGCGGCAAGCTCATGTCGAGCGCGCCCGAGATCACCGTCACCTTAGGCGCAATGAAGCTGCCCACCGTATCGAGATTGCCGGCCTGCACTGCCTTCAGCAGCGCGATCGCGTCATTGCGCAAATCCGCCGGTGGCTCCAGCGTTTCGGCCGGTTGCAGTTTCGGCGGGGTATAGGGCTCTCCGGCGACTGCCGAACCGATCAGGGCAGCCAGCACGGCCGCAACTACAGCACTACGCAACGATAGTTCCCCCAAACCCGGCGCCTCGGCGCCCTGCCCTCGTTCGACGCCGGCGCTGCCCAACTCCTTGGGTCAGGCGGCAATTTCTCCCACGGCGCGCATCTCACCCACTTCGGTGCCGCGCACATTCTTCACCAGCTGCCGGGCGAACTGGCCCAGCACCGCGGCCTGCTCCTCGTCGGGCGAGGCGTAGCGCAGCAGGAGGTTCGCGACCATCACGACGCTCGCCTGCATGTTGCCGTCATCGCATTTCAGCGCATAGCCCCAGCCCTTGTCGCGGATGGCGCCACACTGCACGCCCTCGGCGCCACCCTTCTGCATCAGGCGGCCGCCAAACGCTTCCATGGCGAGCGTATCGAAATGCCCGGTCCCCGCCACGAGCAGCGGATTGGCCGTCGCTGCATCGAATATCCGGTGCGCGGCGTTGCCCAGCTCCGGCGGCAGCCCACGGCCGGTCGCCATCTTCGCAAAGCCTTGCGCGAAACCCGAGAGCGGCGCGGCCCAGGTGGGGATCGAGCAGCCATCGCGACCGCAGAAATCGACGCTCAGCGGCGCCCCGATAACCGTCTCGATCGCCGCGCGCACCGCCACCTGCACCGGGTGCTCGCGCTCGACATAGCCCACGGTATCGACGCCCAGCGCCCTGGCCACGCTCAACATGCCCGAATGCTTGCCCGAGCAGTTATTGTGGAGCGCCGTCGGCTGCAGCCCGGCCGCGCGCAGGGCCTCGCGCGCCTTGCCGTTGCTCGGCTGGTGCGCCCCGCATTCGAGATTGTCACCCGAAAGCCCGAGATGCCCGAGGAAGCCGCTGACCTTGGTCACGTGCACCTCCTCGCCATGATGGCTGGCGCAGGCGAGCGCGAGATGCTCGTCGGAAAGCGCAAACCGGTCGATGGCGCCCGAGGTCACCATGGCCAGCGCCTGCATCGACTTGATGGCCGAGCGCGGGAACACCGGCCGCGAGATATCCCCGCCCGCGGCGATCACGTTACCCTCGGCGTCGGCGATCACGAAGGCGCCGCGATGCCGGTTCTCGACATAGCCGCCACGGGTTTGCTCGACGAGGATGGGGTTGGCGTCCATAGCAACTGAATCCCAAAGAAAAAGGCCCGGAGGTTCCTTGGAACGCTCGCGGGCCTTGAAGTCAACGTCGGAGGTCAGTCGGGTAGTCGGGAGGGGAGGTTCGGCGCTTGCATGCCACCGAAAATCCCGGGAGGAAAACTCAGATGTCCCAGTCGTAGGCGAGGGTGAGGAACTTGGCGTTCACCCAGCCCTGCACGTCCTGCTGCTCGACGAGGCACCAGTCGGAGCCGCCCTGCGGCGCCACGATGCAACGTTCCACCCAGACCGCGGTCTTGGGCTCGAGCTCGCCGGTCTTCTGCGAGTAGGAAGCGGGCCAGAGGCGGACGTTCAGCACGTCCGACTTGGCGACGCCGGTAATCTTGGCCGGGCCATCGACCTGGTAGCCGGCGGCGAGCGCGGGCTGGATGGCGAAGGCGGCAGCGCCGGCGATGACGAGGCCGGCAAGCGCGGCAATCAGCAGTTTTTCCTGGTTGCGGTTCATCTTGGCGTCCTTTCACGGCCGGGGGTTTCAATTCGTTGTCCCGGTTATGACGCCCCGGCCTTGAACCGATCCTGAGATGAACGTTCAGAATTCGTTCATTCCTGCACCAGCCGCCGGTCATCCCGATGAATAGCGAAAGGGCGGGCGCCCCTCGGCACCCGCCCCTTCAACAAGTCGCAGTCGGCAGCGATCAGCGGCCGAAGTGATGCACGTAGAGGTTGATCGTATCGTCACCCATCATCTGCACCGCGAACACGTCGTCGGGGCCGTACGCCTTGCTGTCCAGCACGGCGACCAGCACGTCGTTCTGCGCAATCGTCGGGCGCAGGTAGTTGGCATTGCCGTCAGCGCGCAGGCCCTCGAAGCCCGAGCAGAGTTCGGTGACCCAGACACGGGTGGTCTGGTCGACGCCTTCGATCTGGGCCGGATAGACGCGCTTCAGGTAGCCGAGGTCGCCATCGCAGGCCTCGTGGTTGCCGCCCTGGGGCTGCGGATGGGGCGCCGGCAGCTGCATTGCCATCGTCGGAACGATCGAGAGTGCGAGCGTGGCGAGCACGGAAAGAGCAAGTTTGTTCATTGGGATATCCCTCGTGAGTGAGTGGCGCAACCGGATCGGCGCCGTGTTGAGCGGGGGGATAAACCCGGGCCTTTGAACCGTCTCTGATGGCGGCGTTCAGAAACGCTTCATCGACAACCGACCGCCTGAAAACAAAAAGGGCGAGCGCCCCTCGGCACCCGCCCATTCCTGAAATCGTAGTGGTATCCGTCGCTTAGCGGCCGAAGTGATGGACGTAGAGGTTGATCGTATCGTCGCCCATCATCTGCACGGCGAACACGTCTTCGGGGCGGTACGCCTTGCGGCTCAGGGCTTCGACCAGCACGTCATTGTCGGCGATCGTGGTGCGGAGATAGGCGGCGTTGCCCTCGTTGCGCAGCATGCCGAAATCCGGGCAGAGCTCAGTCACCCAGACGCGGTGGCCGTCGTCGATGTCGGCAACCTCAGGCTTGAACACCTGGCGAAGGTAGCCCAGCGAGCTGTCGCAGCTCACGGTCGTGCCGCTGTCGCCACCGCACTTGTGGGTGAGGCATTCGCGCTGGGACTGGGCTTGGGCGGGAAGGGTCGTCAAGGCAGGAACGGAAGTCAGAGTAGCGACGGCCGCAAAGGCCAGGATCAGCTTGTTCATTTCGGTCTCCTGTTGGTGGCTGGCGGTCTCTGCCGCCGGCAATCTCCCTCAAATCGGTGGGTCCTCATGGGCCCGCCGTAACGCTTGAGACGGAGACTGCTCCCCCCGCTTTGAACCCGCTCTGACGACCCCGTTCAGAATTCGTTCAACGCCAGAATTAAAGCGGAAGCACCCAACTTATCCCCCCGGCCATCAGACGGATTTACCTTCATCCTCCGCGTGATAGGGTCGCCCCACTCGCGGAGGAGGAGGACGCAAAATGGCGAAAGTTCTGGTCACCGGTGGCAGCGGCAAACTCGGTCGCGCCGTGCTCAAGGATCTGGTCACCAACGGCTATTCGGTCCTCAATGTCGACCAGGCACCGCCGCGCGACGCCATCTGCCCGTTCGTGCGCGCCGACCTCAACGATTTCGGCCAGGTTGTTCAGCTGATCACCGGCTCGGTCGACGAGCGGAAGGGGCCGTTCGATGCGGTGGTGCACCTCGCCGCCATCCCGGCGCCGGGCCTCCAGCCCAACGCGCGCACCTTCGCCAACAACGTCACTTCGAGCTACAATGTGTTCGAGGCCTGCCGCATCGCGGGGGTGAAGAACGTCGTCTTCGCTTCGAGCGAGACGGTGCTCGGCCTCCCCTTCGACAACCCGCCGCCCTACGCGCCGCTCGACGAGGAGTATTTCCCGCGGCCCGAGACAGCCTACTCGCTCGGCAAGCTGGTGGACGAGACCATCGCGGCGCAGTTCTGCCGCTGGGATCCGGCGCTGAAGATGGTGGGCCTGCGCTTTTCCAACGTCATGGATATCGAGGACTACAAGGCCTTCCCGTCCTTCGATGCGGACAGCTCGAAGCGCAAGTGGAACCTCTGGGGCTATATCGACGCCCGTGACGGTGCGCAGGCCGTGCGCCGCGGCATCGAGGCCGAATTCAAGGGGTTCGAGGCCTTCATCATCGCCAATGCCGACACCGTCATGCAGCGCTCCAACGCCTCGCTGATGGCCGAGGTGTTCCCCAATGTGCCGCACAAGCGCGAGCTCAGCCAGAACGGCACGCTGCTCGCCATCGACAAGGCGCGGCGCCTGCTCGACTACAACCCGCAGCATAGCTGGAAGAACCACGTCTGATGCCGGCCATCCGTCTCGGCGGCCATGGCCTGCCCGTCGGCAGCGACGATCCGTTCGCCTTCGCCCGCGCCCATCGCGAGTTCGGCTACTCGGCCGCCTATGTGCCCGTCTCGCTCATCGGCGCCGATGCCCAGACTCTCGGCGTATGGGAGAAAGCTTTTTCGGAACATGATGTTACGCTGGCCGAAGTGGGCATCTGGCGCAACCTGATCGACCCTGATCCGGTCAAGCGCAAGGCCGAGCTCGACTATGCGGCGCAGTGTCTGGCACTCGCCGATGCGGTGGGTGCGCGCTGCGCCGTCAGCTTCATCGGCTCGTTCGCGCCCGGGACGCGGCACGGGCTAGATGCGCGCAATCTCGGGCCGCAAGCCCTTGAAGCGGCAGTGGAAACCGTCCGCCACCTCATCGACATCGTGAAGCCCAAGCGGGCGAAGTTCGCGCTCGAAATGATGCAGGCGACCATCCCTGACAGTGCCGACAGCTATCTGGAGGTCATCCGCGCCGTCGACCGGCCGGAATTCGCGGCGCATCTCGACCCGGTCAACCTGGTGATGACGCCGCGCACATACTTCAACACCGGCGCCCTGATCCGCGAGTGTTTTCAAAAGCTTGGGCCGTGGATCATCTCGTGTCACGCCAAGGACATCACCCTCCACGAGACTGCCGCGCTCCATCTCGACGAGGTGCAGATCGGCGAGGGCAGGCTCGATTACGCCACGTATCTGACCGAACTCAGCCGGCTCGACGGCGTGCCGCTGATGCTCGAACACCTCAAGCCCGAGGAGTACGCGCTCGGCCGCGATCGCATCTTTGCGGCGGGCGCGGCGGCCGGCGTCACCTTTGCCAATCGGTAATGACATTCAACTGTTGGTGAATCGTCACAATGTGGGCCACACTCGCGTGTCCGTAGGCCACAAAGTTCTGCCACTCCGGAGACGCCATTGGGCGCCTATATCGTCCGACGCATTCTCCTGATGATCCCGACCCTGCTCGGGATCATGCTCCTCACATTCGTCATCGCCCAGTTCGCGCCCGGCGGCCCGGTCGAGCAGATGATCGCGCAGTTGCAGAACCAGAAGGTGTCGGCGACGCAGAATGTCTCCGGGTCGAGCGAGGGCGACTTCGCCGGGCAGAACGTGGTGAAGTCCTCGGACAATACCGAGGGCAACGGCTATCGGGGCAGCAAGGGGCTGCGGCCCGAAATCCTCGAGCGCATCAACAAGCAGTTCGGCTTCGACAAACCGCCGGTCGAGCGCTTCTTCACGATGCTCTGGAACTATGTCCGCTTCGATTTCGGCAACAGCTATTTCCGCGATATCTCGGTGCTCGACCTGATCAAGGAGAAGCTGCCGGTTTCGATCACACTGGGCGTGTGGATGACGCTGATCGCCTATGCCATCTCGATCCCGCTTGGCATTCTCAAGGCGGTGCAGGATGGCAGCCGCTTCGACCTCTGGACTTCGGTGGCCCTGATCGTCGCCTACTCGATCCCGTCCTTCCTGCTCGCCGTGCTGCTGATCGTGCTGTTTGCGGGGGGTAATTTCCTCGACATCTTCCCCATACGCGGCATCGTCTCGGAGAACTGGAAGAACCTGCCCTGGTACAGCCAGATCTTCGATTATCTCTGGCACATCATCCTGCCGATCACGGCGCTGGGCGTCGGCTCGTTCGCCACCTTCACGCTGCTGGTGAAGAACAGTTTCCTCGATGAGATCCGCAAGCAGTACGTCACCACGGCGCGGGCCAAGGGCCTGAGCGAACAGCGGGTGCTTTACGGCCACGTGTTCCGCAACGCCATGCTGCTCGTCATCGCCAGTTTTCCGGCCGCCTTCATCGGCGCGTTCTTCGGCGGGTCGCTGTTGATCGAGAGCATCTTCTCGCTCGATGGGCTGGGCTACCTCAGCTACGTCTCGGTGCTGAACCGCGACTATTCCGTAGTATTTGCAACGCTTTACATCTTCTCGCTCGCCGGTCTCATCATCAACCTCATCTCCGACCTGATGTATATGTGGATCGACCCGCGCATCGATTTCGAAAGCCGGGCCGTCTGATGCTGGCAGCCGGTACGCTCCGCGCCCCGTTCCTCGCCTTCGCGCCCGCGGATGCCGCTCGCGCCGCGCCACCGCCGAAACGGTCCTTCCTCACCCCACTCAACCGGCGCCGCATCAAGACTTTTGCCGCCAACCGGCGCGCCGTCTGGTCGCTCTGGCTATTCCTCGTGCTGTTCCTCCTCACGGCGGTATCCGAGCTCATTGCCAACGACCGTCCGCTGGTGATGTCCTACAAGGGCGAATTGCTCTTTCCGGTGCTGGTCGACTACCCCGAGACGAAGTTCGGCGGCTTCCTCGCCCAGACCATCTATCGCGACGCGTTCATCGCTGACGAGATCAACGCCAATGGCTGGATGATCTGGCCACCCATCCGCTACGCCGACGGTACGGTCGATGAATCGCTCGGCACCAGCGCCCCCGCGGCACCGTCGTGGACGCTGGCCACCGATGTGCGCTGCAGCCGCTACCCCAACGGCGTCGACGATCCCGGGTGCAAGGATATCGGCAATGCCCACTGGCTCGGCACCGACGATTCCGGGCGCGACGTGCTGGCGCGCATCTTCTACGGTTTCCGCATCTCGGTGATCTTCGGCATCCTGCTGACCATTGCGAGTTCGGTGATCGGCGTCATCGTCGGCGCCGTGCAGGGCTATTTCGGCGGCTGGACCGACCTCATCGGCCAGCGCCTTCTCGATATCTGGGGCTCTATGCCCACGCTCTACGTGCTGCTGATCGTGTCGAGCGTGCTGGTGCCCGGCTTCTGGGTACTGCTCTTCATTCTGATCCTGTTCAGTTGGACCAGCCTTGTCGGCATCGTGCGGGCCGAATTCCTGCGCGCCCGCAACCTCGAATATGTGGCGGCCGCCCGCGCGCTGGGGCTCACCAATACGCAGATCATGCTGCGGCACATGCTGCCCAACGCCATGGTGGCGACGCTGACCTTCATGCCGTTCATCGCCGGCGGCTCGGTCTCCACCCTCACCTCGCTCGATTTCCTTGGCCTCGGCCTGCCGGCCGGCTCGCCGTCGCTCGGCGAGCTGCTGAACCAAGGCAAGCAATATGTCTTTGCGCCATGGCTCAGCCTCACCAGCTTCATGGTGATCGGCGTCATCCTGCTGCTCTTCGTCTTCATCGGCGAGGGCGTGCGCGATGCGTTCGATCCGCGCAAAACCTTCGCGGGGCGCACATGACCGCGCTGCTGGAAGTCGATGATCTCCATGTCGATTTCACCACAGAGGAGCGGGTGGTGCATGCGGTGCGCGGCGTCAGCTTCAGCATCGCGCCCGGGCAGACGGTGGCGCTCGTGGGCGAAAGCGGCTCGGGGAAGTCGGTGACGGCTTTGTCGGTGCTGCGGTTGCTGAGCTACCCGCCCGCGTCGCACCCCAAGGGCCGTATCCTGTTCAAGGGCGCAGACCTGCTCGCGGCCGGCGACCAGCCGCTGCGCGCCGTGCGCGGCAACGGCATTTCGATGATCTTCCAGGAGCCGATGAGTTCGCTCAACCCGCTCCACACTGTCGAGCGGCAGGTGAGCGAGGCGCTGATCGTCCATCGCGGTATGGGCCGCGCCGCCGCCCGCGCCCGAACCATCGAGCTCCTCACCGAAGTCGGTATCCAGAACCCTGAAACCCGCCTCGCCGATTTCCCGCACCAGCTTTCGGGCGGCCAGCGCCAGCGCGTGATGATCGCCATGGCGCTCGCCAACGAGCCCGACCTGCTGATTGCCGACGAACCCACCACGGCGCTCGACGTCACCGTGCAGGCGCAGGTGCTCGACCTGCTGCTGTCGCTGCAGAAGAAACGCGGCCTCGCCATCCTCTTCATCACCCACGACCTCGCCATCGTCCGCAAGATGGCCGAGATCGTCCACGTGATGACCGAGGGCAAGATTGTCGAGAGCGGGCCGACCGAGACCATCTTCACCGCCCCGCAGCACGTCTACACCAAGAAGCTGCTCGCCGCCGAGCCCAAGGGCGCCCCGCTGCCACCCGGCCCTGCCGCCGAGCCGGTGCTGACCACCGAGGCGCTGAAAGTGTGGTTCCCGATCCGGCGCGGGCTGCTCCGCCGCACCGTCGGCCACATCAAGGCCGTCGACGACGTGTCGCTCTCGATCGCGCGCGGCGAAACGCTCGGCGTCGTCGGCGAGAGCGGCTCGGGCAAGACCACGCTCGGCCGCGCCGTGCTGCGGCTGGTGAAATCCGAGGGCAGGATCGCCTATCTCGGCCAGCCGATCAGCGCGCTCCATTCGAACGCGCTGCGCCCGCTGCGCAAGAACCTGCAGATGGTGTTCCAGGACCCCTATGGGTCGCTCAGCCCGCGCATGTCGGTGGCCGAGGTGATCGAGGAAGGCCTCGGCGTCCACGAACCGAAGCTCAGCGCCGCCGAGCGCGATGCCCGCGTGGTCCGCGCCCTGACCGAGGTCGGGCTCGAGCCTGCCGACCGCCACCGCTATCCGCACGAATTCTCGGGTGGCCAGCGCCAGCGCATCGCCATTGCCCGCGTGATGGTGCTGGAACCGAAATTCGTGGTGCTCGACGAACCCACCTCGGCACTCGATGTCAGCGTGCAGGCGCAGGTGGTCGACCTGCTGCGCGAGCTGCAGCGCCGGCACGGCCTCACCTACATGTTCATTTCGCACGACCTACGCGTTGTCCGCGCGCTCGCCAACCACATTATGGTGATGCGCGACGGCAAGGTGGTGGAGCATGGCGCGGCGCAGGAGATCTTCGCGGCGCCGAAATCCGACTACACGCGCGCCCTGCTCGCTGCGGCCTTCACCGCGGATTTGACGCAAACGCCCACGACGCTAAGCTCCAAGCCATAGTCCCCCGAACGGAGGCCCTCATGCAGCCCATCCGCCTCGCCGCTTTAGCCTTCGCCGCCCTCCTCGCCATCACCCCCGCCATCGCGCAGGACACCCGTGTCTGGCACACGGGCAGTTCGCTGATGGGCGAGCCCAAATACAAGGACGGCTTCACGAAGTTCGACTACGTGAACCCCGATGCGCCGGTCGGCGGCGAGGTGCGGCTCTCCTCAATGGGCGGCTTCGACACCTTCAACCCCATCCTGCCGCAGGGCGAAGTGGCCGACGGCATCGGCCTCCTCTACGATACGCTGATGACCCCGTCGCTCGACGAGACCTCCACCTCCTACGGTCAACTCGCCGAGGCCTTCACCTACCCCGACGACATCTCGTCGGTGACGTTCCGGATGAACCCGCGCGCCAAGTGGGCCGACGGCGAGCCGGTGACGGCGGACGACGTGGTGTGGAGCTTCAACAAATCGGTCGAGCTCAACCCCAACATGGCGAACTACTACGCCAACGTGAAAAAGGTCGAGGTCACGGCGCCCGGCGAAGTGACCTTCACCTTCGACCAGACCGGCAACCGCGAACTGCCCAACATCATGGGCCAGGTGATGGTGCTGCCCCAGCACTGGTGGGAAGGCACCGACGCCAACGGCAACAAGCGCGACATCGGCAAATCGACGCTCGAGCCGCCGCTGGGCTCGGGCCCCTACAAGCTCGCGAGCTTCAATGCCGGCGTCTCGATCACCTATGAGCGCGATCCCAACTACTGGGGCCTCAAAGAGCCGTTCAACATCGGTTCCAACAACATCCAGACGCTGAAATACGAGTATTATCGCGACGACACCGCGGAGTTCGAAGCCTTCAAGGCCGACGAGTTCGACTGGTGGGACGAGAACGTCGCGATCCGCTGGCAGAACAGCTACGACTTCCCGGCCATCAAGGACGGCAAGGTGGTGAAGGAGCTGTTCGAGGAGACCTATCGCGACAATGGCGTGATGGTCGGCTTCGTGCCCAACCTGCGCAAGGCACTGTTCCAGAACCAGGCGCTGCGCGAAGCCATGCTCTACGCCTTCGATTTCGAAGAGCTCGACAAGCTGCGTTTCTTCGGCCAGTACGACCGCGTCAGCTCTTATTTCTACGGCACAGAGCTCGCCTCGTCGGGCCTGCCGCAAGGCAAGGAACTCGACATCCTCAACTCGGTGAAGGACCTGGTGCCGCCCGAGGTGTTCACCACCGAGTACAAGAACCCGGTTTCGGGTGACCCGACCAAGCTGCGCGCCAACCTCAAGACGGCCAACGACCTGCTGCTCGCCGCCGGCTACACCCGCAATGGCAGCCAGTTGGTCGACCCGACCGGCGCGCCGGTGACGTTCGAGATCCTGCTCAACGGCCCGGTGATCGAGCCCATCGCGACCGCATTCGTCACCAATCTCAAGCGGCTCGGCATGGACGTGACCATCCGCTCGGTCGACAGCGCCCAGTATATCGAGCGGGCCCGGAAGCGCGATTTCGACATGATCTATACGGGCTGGGGCCAGACGCTCTCGCCGGGCAACGAGCAGCGCTTCTTCTGGGGCTCGGAAGCGGCCGACCAGAATGACAGCTCGAACTATGCCGGCATCAAGGACAAAGGCGTCGACGCGCTGATCGACAAGATCATCTACGCCGCTGACCGCGACACGCTCGTAGCTGCCACGCATGCGCTCGACCGCGTGCTGCTCGCCCACCACTATGTCGTGCCCACCTACACGCTGCGCCACTCGCGCATCGCCCGCTGGGACCGCTTCAGCCACCCGGAGACGCTGCCCTACTTCAATATCGGCTTCCCGACGGTGTGGTGGTACGACGAGGCCAAGGCAGCGAAGACGGGGGCGGCGAAGAACTAGCTTGTCAGCGGCGGGGCGAGAGCCGCGCGTGTGGCTCCCCCCTTCCGCCCTTCGGGCACCTTCCCCCGTAAATGGGAGAAGGCCCTGTGGCGCAATGGTGCCCCACACGAACCTCTGACCTTGTGGCGCGATGGTGCCACAGCGGAACCTCTCCCGCTTGCGGGGGAGGGGGACCGCCGTTAGGCGGTGGAGGGGGGAGCGGCAGGCACCGGACTACTTCCCGCTCAGATCAAACCACTCAATCCCCTTCGCCGCGGCCTCGTCCCGCGACTCCTCGTACCCCGCATCCGCATACCGCATCACGCCCAGCGACGTGTCATTGGTCAGCGCCCGGTCGAGCCGCGCATCTGCCGCTTCCGTCCCGTCCGCCACCAGCGTCACGCCGGCCGAGGTCATGTACCCCGCATAGCCACCGCCGCCCGAGTGGATCACCACGAGGTCGGCCATCGAGGCCGTCAACAGCATGGCGTCGAGCAGCGGCCAGTCGGCGATCGCGTCCGAGCCGTCCTTCATGTTCTCGGTCATGATGTTGGGGTGGGCCATCGCGCCGGCGTCGAGGTGATCGCGCGAGAACGCTACCGGGCCCGCGAGCTCGCCAGCGCGCACCAGCTCGTTGACCCGCAACGCCAGCGCCGTGCGCTCGCCGTGGCCGAGCCAGGCGATTCGGGCCGGCAGGCCCTCGAACGGGATGTGCTGGCGGGCGAGGTTGATCCAGTTGGTGACGATCCGGTTGTCGGGGAACATCTCGAGCACGAAGTCGTCGATGCGCGCGATATCCGAGGGCTCGCCCGAGAGCGCCATCCAGCGGAAGGGGCCGATGGCGCGGGCGAAGAGCGGGCGCAGATAGGCCTCGGTGAAGATCGGGATGTCGAAGGCGTTGTCGACGCCGGCCTGCTTGGCCTGGGTGCGGATGAGGTTGCCGTTGTCGAACACCTCGGCGCCCGCCGCCTGGAAGCCCAGCATGGCCCGCACGTGTTCGGCGATCGAGGCGCGGCTCGCGGCCATCAGCTGGCCCTGCCCGTCGACGCGCAGGCGCTTCACCTGCTCGAGCGACATGCCGCGCGGCACGTAGCCGTAGACGAGGTCGTGCGCGCTGGTCTGGTCGGTGACGATATCGGGGATGATGCCGCGCCGCAGGATCTCGGGATACACATCGGCCGCGTTGGCGACGAGGCCCACCGAGACCGCGCGCTTCTCCTTTACGGCCGCGTCGATCATGGCGAGGGCCGCGTCGAGGTCGGGGGCGATCTCCTGCAGGTAGCCGATGGCCTTGCGGCGCTCGGCCCGCACCGGATCGACGTCGATATCGAGGATCGCAGCGCCGGCCATGCGCCCGGCCAGCGGCTGCGCCCCGCCCATGCCGCCCATGCCGGCCGTGAGGATGAACCGCCCCGCCAGCGAGCCGCCGAAGCGCTTTTCGGCGATGCGCATGAAGATCTCGTAGGTGCCCTGGATGACGCCCTGCGAGCCGATGTACTGCCACGCCCCGGCGGTGAGCCCGCCCCAGGCGATCAGCCCCTTCTTCTCAAGCTCGTAGAACACCTCCGCCTTGGCCCACTGCCCGACGATGTTGCAGTTGGCCATAATGACGAGCGGCGCGTTCGGGTGCGTGCGCAGCAGCCCGATGGGCTTGCCCGACTGGATGACGAGGGTCTGGCCCTCGTCCATGGTGGTCAGCGTCTCGACGATCTGCCGGTGCGCGGCCCAGTTCCGCGCCGCCTTCCCCAGCGCCGCATAAACCACGAGATTATCGGGGTCCTCCCCGACGCTGAGCACGTTCTCGAGGAGCCGCAAAAGCGCCTCCTGCCGCCAGCCTTTGGCGCGCAGCACGGGACCGGAGGGAATGGGGAAATTCGGATGACGGGGATTGGGTTTGGGCATGCTATTTCATAGCCTGCCCGGCAGCGATCGGCCACCCCGCAAGCAGGAGCGTCGCTTGAACAATCTACCCCACGATCCGCGCTGCGACGGCCTGAGCGAGACCGCGGCGGCCGACCTTCGAGCTCAGAAGCTGGCGCGGCTCGAAGCAGGCGACATCGTGGCTGTGGGGCGCGAGGGCGTCATGCTGCCGTTTCTCGTCACGACTGCCGACGACGGGCATGTGCGCGGGCGCACCATCACCACGCAGGTCGCCCTGACCTTCGATCGAACCAGCGGCGAGACGACCGAGGGAGAGAGCGGCTGGCGCATCGGAGTGATGCAGCCACTGCCATCCGAGTACCACCTGCTGATGCTGTCTCTGGACCGCCGCATCCGGCTCGGCTCGAACGGCCTCACCAACCCGCTGGACGAAGGCGACCGCCGCGCCCTGCTCTATCTCGACGAGCACTGGGCGCGATACGCGATCTAGTTATTCCCAGCCCTTCACGCCGCCGTTCTTCCGCGTCTTCACCCCGTCGAGCGCATATGTCGCGAGGTCGATGCCCAGGGCCTTTTCGACCGGCGGGAACACCGCGGGTTCGATCACCGAGGTGGAGAGGGGGATGATCTTTTTGCTCACGTGGAGGATGAAGATGAACATCCCCACCCGTAGCTGGCCGGCGGAGAGCGGGGTGCCGGAGGCGTCGAGGGTGGTGATGACGTCGGGGAAGGTGGCGAGGCGGGTGCCGCCGGCATCGTCCACGGCCATGTACTCGTTCATGGTGTGGATGGTGATGGCCTTGTCGCCCTCGCCGACGACGAAGCGGCCGACGTCGAACGCCTCCTTGGTGTAGACGAGGTCCTTCTGCGTCACCGTGCCCTTGGCGATGATCGAGCCGCCGGTGGTCTTGACGATGGCGTCGATGACGGCCGAGCCGCCCTTCGCCTCGGCCTTGATGATCGCTTCGCCGAGGTCCAGCGCCAGCGAGATGCCCCCCAAGGCGGCGTTTCGCCTGACGTACTTCGCGCGCACCGGGTTGCGGCACGAGGCGATGAAGCCGCCGGACATGTCGGAGGCGGTGCGGAGGATCGGCGAAATCTTGGCCGTGGCGCCGCGGGTGACGAGCTCGATGTAGCGGTTCTCGGAGCGGTTGCCGCCGACGGCCGTCTGGATCGACTGGTCGGGCGAGGAGGCCATGCCGATCGAGCCCATGTCGCCGGTGGGGTGCGCGCGGATGTCGCCCACCGCATCCACCACCTTGGTGCCCAGAATGGCGCCCGGCAGCCAGGCGTTGAGGGTCGAGCTCTTGCCGTTCTGGCCGATCATCAGGCCGGCGACCTTCTCGCCCAGCGCCTCCTGCAGGAGCTCGACCGCCTTCACGTAGTCGCGGCCCTGCATTTCCCATGCGGTGGTGGAGGCGGGGGCGCCGATGGCGGCGGCGGTCGCCACCCAATCCTTGGGTTCGAGCTCTTCGATGTCGACGAGTTCGGGCTTGCCGATCGAGGTTGCGGCGTAGCCCAGCATGCGGCCATGGTCGGCCCAGCCGCCACCGCCGGCGGCATAGACGGAGCCACCCTTCACTGCCGGCTCCACATCCTTCTCGGTCAGTACGCGACCCATACTTACAGTTCCCTATCGAGCCTTTTCACCGCTTCAAGCAGCACCGCGGCGCCGAGCGCCACGTCTGCCGTTTCGGCATGTTCTTCCGGCGTGTGGCTGCGGCCGCCCTGGCAGGGAATGAAGATCATCGCCGCCCGGGTTACCCGCGCCATCCAGGCCGTGTCGTGACCGGCGCCCGATGCCATGCGGCGATGGCGCGCGCCCACGGCCACGGCTGCCGCGTCGAGCGTATCAAGCACGCCGGCGTCGCAAGGCGTTGGCAAATTGTCTGAAATGGTAACTGGCTCGTCGATCACGAGCCCGGTGTCGGCCGCCACCTGGGTGACGAGCGACAGCAGCCCGCCGACGAAATCGATCATCACGTCGCGGTCCTCGGCCCGCGCATCGATCAGCAGCCGCGCCTTGGCCGGCACGACGTTGGCGGCCCCGGGTTCGATCGAGAACTCGCCCACGGTCGCGGCGAAATGAGTCGGTCCGGTCGCCCGCGCCGCGGCGAGGCGCTGGATGCCCAGCACCAGCCATGCCGCGCCCACCAGCGCATCCTGCCGCGAGCCCATCGGGGTGGTGCCGGCGTGGTCGGCGCGGCCGTGGACGATGATTTCGAGCCGCGTAATCCCGGCAATGGCCGTCACCACGCCGATATCGAGATGCCCGTCCTCGAGCACCGGCCCCTGCTCGATGTGGAGTTCGAGGAAGGCGGCGATGTCGTCGCGCTTCTCCATCACAAGCGGGTTGCCGCCGACCTCGGCAATGCCCTGCCGCAGGGTCAGCGTATCGACCTTGCGGTCGAGCCACTCGTCCGGCCGCACCCCGGCCATGCCGCGACTACCGACGCACGAGACGCCGAAGATCGACACTTCCTCGGCGAGGAAATCGACGATCTCGAGGTCGTGCGCGAGCTCGATCCGCTGGTCGTGCAGCGTGCGCGCGACTTCGAGCGCCGCCGAGACCCCGGCGATGCCGTCGAACCGGCCGCCATCGGGCACGGTGTCCGAGTGCGAGCCGAGCATGATGGTTTTGCCACCGACCGTGCCGCGGCGGCGGCCGATCAGGTTGCCCGAGGCATCGATGCGGGTTTCGAGCCCGGCGGCCTCGAACCGGCGCACGAGCCACTCGCGCCCGCGCAAAAACATCGGGGTGAAGGCACGGCGCGTGTAGGGGCGCCCGGGCTCGGTGATTTCGGCAAGCGCCGCGATATCCTCGGCGACGCGGGTTTCCTGGGTCGGGAGATTTCTCATGGTGCTCACTGAAGCCGGGACGGCCCCCTCCCATCCTCCCCCATGAAGGGGGAGGTGCTCTGCCGGTGCGCCGGGCGCGATCGAAGATGGAAACGCCGGCCCTTCTTCACCTCCCCCTTCATGGGGGAGGCCGGGAGGGGGCCGTCTCTGTCAGTCAGCACCCTCACGGTCGCACCCAGCGCCCTGCCCCGGGCGCCGCCACGGTGGTGCCATCGAACACCTGCTTGCCGCGGAGCCACGTGCCCGCCACCGTCCACGGCAGCGTGATGCCGTTGTAGGGGGACCAGCCCACCACGTTGTGGCCGGAGCGGGCGGCGTCGTAGATCTGCGGGCGGTCGACCAGCACGGTGATGTCGGCGTCCTTGCCGGCTTCGAGGGCACCCTTCTGGCCGAGCAGGAAGTGTTTGGCCGGGTTGGCGGCCATCAGTTTTGCGGCCCAGGTCAGCGGGATCCCCCGCTCCAGCGCGCCCTTGACGAAGAGCGGGACCATCGCCTCGAGCCCCGGCACGCCGGAAGAGTTGGCGAGCATGTCGGGGTTGGTCTTGCGGTCTTCGGACCAGCTGACATGGTCGGTCGAGACCAGCGTGACGTTGCCGGCGGCGACCTGCTGCCACAGCTTTTCCACCTCGGCCCGGGAGCGGATGGGAGGGTTGATCTTGGCCTTGCCGCCGAGCCGCTTCACGTCGTTCTCCTCGTCGAGCACGAGGTAGTGGATGCAGCACTCGATGGAGGCGTGGAAGCCGCGGGCCCGGTAATCGGCCGCGATATCGTAGCCGCGCGAGAGCGAGCAGTGGACGATGTGAGCGGCCGCGCCGGTCGCCACGCCGGTCTCGTAGACCTGAAGGGTGGCGAGCAATTCGGCGAGCGGCGGGCGGCTCATGGCGTGGGCGCGCCAGTCGGTAATGCCGGCGGCCTTCACCGCATCCATGGCGGCGCGGACGAACTCGTCGTCCTCGTTGTGGACGCCGGCGGTTAGCCCGGTCCTCGCCACTTCGGCGAAGGCTTCGGCCAATAGCGGCGGGTTGACGCGCGGGAAGCGGGTGGGGTGCGTGCCGAAGGTGGAGAACTTGAAGGCGGCGACGCCGGCCGCAGCCTGTTCGGCGATACGGCTCGCGCCCTCGGCGGGGTCGATGGTGCCGTAGAGGGCGAAATCGACGCGGGCCTGCGGCTCGGCATGGGCGACTTTCTTCCGCACCGCCTCGGCCGAGTTGACGACATTGCCCTCGTCATAGGGCATGTCGACGATGGTGGTGACGCCGCCCGCGGCCGCCGAGCGCGTGGACCAGATGAAATCCTCCTGGTCCTTCTGGCTCAGCGAATGGGTCTGGGCGTCGATGGCGCCGGGCAGGATCAGGCCCTTGCCGAAATCGTGCTGCTCGTGCCCGTGCGGCGCCCTGCCCTCGCCGACATGCACCACCTTGCCATCGCGCACCGCGACATAGCCGCCTTCGATGACCATGGAAGGCAGCACCACCGTGCCGGAAAGGACGAGATCGAAATCGGACATTTGCCGCAAAAGTCTCCACAAACTCGAGGTCACCCCGGCGAAGGCCGGGGCCCATCCTGACCACAGCGAGCTTAGCCGCAACACCTCAGGATGGATCCCGGCCTTCGCCGGGATGACACCCTACCCAATGCTCAGTGCCTTTGTCCCGTGCGCTGCATCAGGGCGCGCTCGAGCGCCGAGAGCGCATCGTAGATCAGCACGGCGATGACGCCTACGACCAGTCCGCCCTGCGCGACAAAGGCGATGTTGTTGGAGAGCAGCCCGGCGATGATGACTTCGCCGAGGGTCGAGGCAGCGACGGTGGAGCCGATGGTAGCGGTGGCGACCGAGATCACCACCGAGAGGCGAATGCCGGCGAGGATGACGGGCGTCGCGAGCGGCAGTTCGACGCCGAAGAGGCGCTGGCTGCCGGTCATGCCGACGCCGCGCGCCGCCTCGGTGACGGACGGCGGGAGCGTCGTCAGCCCGGTCAGCGCGTTCTCGAAGATGGGCAGCAGGCCATAGAGGAAGAGCGCGACCAGCGTTGGGCCGGCGCCGAAGCCGAGGATGGGGACGCAAAGGGCCAGCACGGCGACGGGCGGGAAGGTCTGGCCGATATTGGCCAGCGAACGGCTCAATGGCAGGAACTCGGCGCCGAACGGGCGGGTGACGACGATCGCGAGGCCGACCGCCACGAGGGTAGAGGCCACCGTGGCGATGGCGACGAAGGTGAGGTGGCTCAGCGTCAGGCTCAGCAGCGAGTTCTGCACGTAGATGGCGGGCTGGCCATTCTTGGTGAGCGGCAGGAAGACCCACTCGAAACTCTGGGGCGAGACGACGAACGCCACCAGCAGGGCCAGTACAACCAGCCGGACGATGAGCCCGATGCTCAGCCTCATTGCGGCCGCGCCCCGAGCTTTTCGACCGCGGCAAGCGTCAGGCGGCCGACCGGTTTGCCGGCGGCATCGACGACCGGCACGGCCGAGCGGCCCGACCACAGGGCTTCCTCGAGGCCATCGCGAAGAGTCTGTTCGATGGAGACGGCGACGCCATCGGCTTCGCCGGGCTCGACGAAATCGGCGATGCGGCGGAGGGCGAGGAGGCGGAAGGCGCGCTCGCCCGAGCCGAGCAGCTCGCCGACGAACTCGGTCGCCGGCTTCACCACGATTTCGGCGGGCCGCGCGTATTGCAGCAGCTTGCCCTTATCCATCACGGCGATCTTCGTGCCCAGGTGGATGGCCTCCTCCATGTCGTGGGTGACGAGCACGATGGTGGTGCCGAAGCGCTTCTGGATGCCGAGGAGATCGGCCTGGGCCTTGGCGCGGATGATGGGGTCGAGCGCGCCGAAGGGCTCGTCCATCAGCAGCACTTTGGGCTCGGCGGCGAGGGCACGAGCGACGCCGACGCGCTGCTGCTGGCCACCCGAGAGCTCGGACGGCAGGCGGTCGCGGAACTGGGCGGCGGGGAGCTGGAAGAGGTCGAGCAGTTCCTCGACGCGCTTGTCGATGCGCGCCTTGTCCCAGCCCATCAGCACCGGCACGGTGGCGATGTTCTGCCCCACGGTGCGGTGCGGGAAGAGGCCGTGGCCCTGGATGGCGTAGCCGATTTCGCGGCGCAGGAGGTGCGCGGGCACGGAACGGGTGTCCTTACCGTCGATCTTCACCGAGCCCGAGGTGGGCTCGATCAGGCGGTTGATCATGCGCAGCAGCGTGGTCTTGCCCGAGCCCGAGGTGCCGACGATGACGCACAGGTCGCCATCGTCGATCTTCATCGAGACGTGGTCGACCACGGTCAGCTCGAGATAGTCCTTGGTGAGGGCGTCGATCTCAATCATTCGGGGGGCTCCGGGTTGAGACCATCTCGACGATGGCGTCGAGGATGACGGCGGCGGCAAAGGCCAGCGCCACGGTGGGGACGGCGCCGAGCAGCACCAGGTCCATGGCGGTCTGGCCGACGCCCTGGAAGACGAAGACGCCGAAACCGCCGCCGCCGATCAGCGCCGCGATCGTGGCAAGGCCGATATTCTGCACCAGCACGATGCGGATGCCGGTGAGGATGACCGGGAAAGCGAGCGGGAACTCGACCTTCACCAGCCGCTGCCAATTGGTCATGCCCATGCCGCGCGCCGCGTCGGTGGCGGCCGGCGGCACGGACTCGAGGCCCACCACGGTGTTGGCGACGACCGGCAGCAGCGAATAGGCGAAGAGCGCCACCATGGCGGGCGCCGCGCCGATGCCGGAAATGCCGATGGCCGAGGCGCCGGGGATGTTGGCGGCGACCCAGGCGAGCGGGGCGATGAGGAGGCCGAAAAGCGCGATCGAGGGGATGGTCTGCACGGCGTTAAGGATGTTCAGCACCACGGCGCGCAGGCCATCGACGCGCTGGCAGACGATGCCGAGCGGGATGCCGACAATGGTCGCGGCGGCGAGCGAGCCGAGCGCCAGCGCGATGTGGGTCTGGCCCTCGCGCCAGAAGGCGTCGGCGCGGTTGGCGTATTCCTTGAGGATGGAGAGGCTGTTCCAGGCGCCCGACCAGAGCAGCAGCGCGATCGCGGCGGCGACGAGCAGCAGCGTCACGATGCGGAGCCACGGCGCGAGCTTCAGCCGGGTGAAGCTGTCGGCGGCCAGCAGCGCGAAGGCGAAGAGCGCGAGCCAGAAGCCGCCGCCGGGCGAGACGCGGGCCAGCTTGTCGCCCTCGGGGGTGAGGAAGTTCGCCGCATTGCCGATGGCGACGAAGAGGAAGGCGAGCATCGCGAGGCTGGCGATGAGGCGCCAGAGGTTCGGCGTCTTCAGCAGCGCGACGATGATGGCGGCGGCAAGCGCGAGGGAGAGGAGCGTCGACTCCCAGGGCGGCAGCGCCTCGAAGATGAGCTTGCTGACGCCGGCGACGATGCGGTTGGCGCGGAAGGCGGCGAAGGGCATCAGGGCGGCGATCACCGCGATAGCGGCAATCAGCACGCCGAGCTTGTCGACGGCGAAACGGCGCTGGGTTGGGGCGATGCTGAGGTCCGTCACGGCGCTCTCTCAATCCCCGATGTCATCCCTGCGGAAGCAGGGAACCATGTCGCAGCAAGTGCCAGCGGCGAGCTGGGTCCCTGCTTTCGCAGGGATGACAGTCGGTGGGCGGGTTGAACCAAGCGGATAACGACCATGGCAGAAACATTAGGGGTGGGCAGCGGAACTGCCCACCCCCAAAATGGATGCCAAAAATGTCAACTTACTTCAGGAAGCCGTTGGTCTTCAGCCAGTCGATGGCGACGTCCTTGGCGGCTTCGCCACCGACCTGGATACGGCCGTTGAGGGTCTGCAGCGTGGTGAGGTCGAGCTTTTCAAAGATCGGCTTCAGCAGCTCTTCGATCTGCGGGTTGGCCTGGAGCACCGCCTCGCGGATGATCGGAGCGGGCTGGTAGACCGGCTGCACGCCCTTGTCGTCGTCGGCAACCACGAGACCCGAGGGAGCAATGCCGCCATCGGTGCCGTAGACCATCGCGGCATTCACGCCATTCGTCTGCTGGGCAGCAGCGGCGATGGTCGCGGCGGTGTCACCACCCGAAAGCGTCACGAGCTGCTCGGGCTTCAGGGTGAAGCCGTAGACCGACTGGAACTTCGGCAGCGCCGCCGGGGACGAGACGAACTCGGCCGAGGCCGCGAGCTTGAACTCGCCGCCGCCGGCAATGTACTTGCCGAGGTCGGAGAAGGTCTTGATGCCGGCCTTGTCGGCCACTTCCTTGCGGACGGCGACGGCCCAGGTGTTGTTGGCGGGTGCGGGGCTCAGCCAGACGATCTTGTTCGCGTCGTAATCGAGCTTCTTGGCCTCTTCATAGGCCTTGGCGGCGTCGTTCCAGAGCGGATCGTCGGCCTTGTTGAAGAAGAACGCGGCGTTGCCGGTATATTCGGGGTAGATGTCGATCTGGCCGGCGGTGATCGCCTCGCGGACGACCGGAGTGCCGCCCAGCTGGATCTTCTCGGTCACGGCGATGCCGTTGGCCTGCAGCACCTGGCTGATGATGTTGCCGAGCAGCCCGCCCTCGGTGTCGATCTTGGAGGAGACGACGACCTGGGCGTTCGCCGCAGTCACCGTGAAGGCCAGCGCCGCGACGGCGCCGAGCAGTTTCTTCGAAAGCATGATGGTCTCCTTGTTGTTCCCGACCAGCATGTTGACCCGCGGCCCGGAATTGCGCGCTAACCTATACGAACGCCCAAGGAAATCTATTCCATGCCGTACTACGTGACCGGGCCCAGCGCGAAAAACTCGTCCAGATCGGGGATGGGCGCGTGGGAAATCAGTTCGCGCATCGTCTGTTCCGACCCGAGGTCGTTTTCGATGATCTCGACCTCGGCCGAGAGCGGCCGGTCCACCTTGTAGAAGGCGGCGTGGGTGCGGACCTTCTCGTAGACCATCTGCGGTACGCCCGAGGGCCGGTCGCCGTGGATGTCCATGGCCTGGGCCGCGAGCAGGCCTTCGAGCGCGGCGAGACGGCGCAGCGCCCGCACTTGCCTCTCGAAGCGCTCGACCACCAGCGGCAGGAACGCCGCTTCGTCCTCGATACCAGCAGCGACCACCATGGACTGCGCCGACACCGGCACCGACATGCTCAGCGCCCGGGCGAAGAGTTCGCCGGCGAGCTTGATGATGGGGCCGAAGCCGGTGGCGATGGCGCCGCGCGGCACGAGGTTGATCGGCAGGTCGCGGCGCGCGCCGTTGGCGAGCAGCACGCAGCGGTTGAAGGAGTTGCGCGCCACATGCGCCAGCCCGAGCTGCGCCGACTGGAGGTAGATGGTCACGTCGAGCGGGAGCGAACCGCCCGAGGTCAGCACCTGATTGTCGACCACCACCGGGTTGTCGTCGGTGCGGCCGGTCGCGGCGAGGATGGTGCGGCCGGCGACAAGCAGGGTGTCGAAGCCGGCGCCATAGACCTGCGGCATCATGCGGAGGCTCAGCGGATCCTGGATGTGGGTGGCGTTGGGCCAGTCCCAGCCCATGGCGTTGCGGTAGAGCCACGAGCCGATCTCGGCCTCGCGCTCGGTGCCGACATGGGCCACGGCCTTCCACGGATCACGCGAGGCGCCGAGCGCGCCGGCGGTGGTAAGGCTTGTGGCCAGCAGCATGCGCAGGGCCGAGGCGGCCGAGCGGGTGGCTTCGGCGGCGGCGGCGAAGCCGACGGCGTTCACCGAGATCGAGGCCAGGCTGTCGCGCGCCTGCATCCGCACGGGCTTGAGTCCGGCTTCAGCGAGCGCGGCTTCGGCCGTCATGCGGCGGTTCTGGTACACGGCCTCGCCGACGCCGGTCAGCACGGCGCCGATCTGGCCCATCAGCCCGATATCGGCCGTGCCGATCGAGCCGGTGCGCCGCACCACCGGCACGACGTCGGCCCGCAGCAGGTTGAGATAGGCCTCGACGAGGCTGCGTGAGCAACCGACGCGCCCGGTCAGCGCGGTGTTGACGCGGATGGCCATGGCCGACCGCACCACGGAATTGGGGAATGGCGCGCCGGTGCCGAAATGGTGGGCGCGGACGAGGCCCATGTTGAAGGTCTCGAGCTCCTCGGGCGACCACTCGACATCCTTCATCGCGCCGACGCCGGTGGTGGTGCCGTAGACCGGCTCGCCGCGGGCGATCTTGTCGTCCACCACTTTGCGCGCCGCATCGACCCGGCGCATCGCGTCGTCCTCGGGCACCAGCGTCGCGGCGCGGGCGCCGATCCGGGCGAGGTTGCCGAATGTCAGGGGGTGGCCGTCGAGGATGATCGGGGTGGAGGCGGAGCGCTGCATGTATCGGGATTATCGATCTGCGGCGCGCCGTGCAATGGCAGGGCCGTTGCGTACTTAAGTCGCGTTCCGGTCGGGAGTAGAATCGCGGCGCTGGTCGCCCCGGTTTTGACGAGGATTTTGATGATCGACTTCACGAAGATGCTGGCCGCCACGACGCTTCTGCTCGGGTTCGGCGGCGGCGCGCTGGCGCAGGACAAGGTGACCTATGGCACCAACTGGGTGGCCGAGGCCGAGCATGGCGGCTTCTACCAGGCGCTGGTCGACGGCACCTACGCGAAGTACGGGCTCGACGTGACGATCAAGCAGGGCGGGCCGCAGGTGGCGGGGCAGAGCCTGCTGATGGCCGGGCAGCTCGATTCCTACATGGGCGGCTCGGCCTCGGCGATCAACGGCCTCGCCGAAGGCGTGCCGATGGTGGCGATCGCGGCGATGTTCCAGAAGGATCCGCAGGTGATCCTGGCGCACCCCGGAGAGGGATTCGAGGATTTTGCCAACCTCGCCAAGGCGAGCAAGGCGCTGATCTCGCCGGTAGGGACGACCTCGTTCTGGGCGTGGATGAAGAGCGCCTATCCGGGCTTCTCCGACGACCAGCTCGCGACCTACACGTTCAGCCTCGCGCCGTTCCTCGCCGACCCGAAGGCGATCCAGCAGGGGCTGCTGACCTCGGAACCGATGTCGATCGAGAAGGAGGGCGGATTTACGCCAAAAGTGTTCCTGCTCGCCGACTATGGCTACCGGCCGTATTCGAGCACCATCACGGTGATGAAGCCGTGGCTCGACGCGCATCGCGACGTGGCGAAGCGGTTCGTCGAGGCGTCGATCATCGGCTGGTACCACTATCTCTACGGCGACAACGCCGCGGCCAATGCGATGATCAAGGCCGAGAACCCGGAGATGACGGACGAGCTCATCGGATACGCCATCGCGCAGATGAAGGCCGGCGGGATGCTGGTTTCAAGCGACGCGGCGGCGGGCGGAATCGGGTGCATGACCGATGCCCGGTGGGCCGAGTACTACGCGCTCGGCACCAGTATTGGCATGTTCCCGGCCGGGCTTGATGTTACGCAGGCGTATGACAGCGAGTTCGTCTGCAAGGGGCTTGGGGTTGAGCTGGTGAAATAGGCGGTTGCCGGACGCCCCCTCCACCAGCCTGCGGCCGGTCCCCCTCCCCCGCTAGCGCGGTGGAGGAACACGGAGAGCTCAGTGGCTCCTAGGGGTAAGGCACCGGCGGTGCGAGGTTCCTCCACCGCTTCAGCGGGGGAGCGGGACCGCGCATCGATAGATGCGTGGTGGAGGGGGCGTCCGGCTCAGCCGTTCGTCCCCGGCAGCGGATACCGCTCAACCTCGCGCAGCAGCTCGATGAAGGCGTCCACCGCCGTCTCGACCGTGATCCGGCCCTTGTCGGCCGTGCCCAGATGCGCCTCGCCGGCCGTGCCCAGCGGGTGGATATCGCTCGCAATCCAGGCGTAGCTCGTCGCCCCCGTCGGCCGCATATACTTGTACGCCTGCTCGTCGCGGGCGGCGACGGACGGATAGTCCTGCAGCTTGTCGATGTTCACGAGTTCGGGGCGCAGGTGCATCACCACCGAAGTTTCGCTGTCGCCGCCATGGATGCCGTGGCGGTTCTCGATGTCGGAATAGATGTCCTTGGGCCAGTACTGGCTCCAGCCGGTCTTCACCGCCAGCATGCCGGCCTTCACCCGCAATTCGCGCGCCACGATGTCGAGGATCGAGACGTTGCCGCCATGCGAATTGACGAACACCACCTTCTTGATGCCGGCCCGCGCGATCTCGAGCCCCACCTGCGTCCAGGCATCGATGAGGTTGGTCGCGGTGTGGCTGAGCGTGCCCGTCTGCCAGATATGCTCGTTGGATTTGCCGATCGCCTGCACGGGCAGGATGCGGATATCCATGTCCCTGGGCGCACGCTGAACCAGCAGGTCGAGATGGCCCTGGTTGATGATCGTGTCGGTGCCGACCGGCAGATGCGGGCCGTGCTGTTCGACGGCAGCAGTGGGGAACACCGCGATCGTCTTGTTCGGATCGAGGCCATGGAATTCGAAGGCGGAAAAGTCGTTCCACCAAATCTTGCGGTAGGTCATTGCTGTTGGTCCAGTTTTAGTCGCGCCAGAATCTTAGCCTGGGGAAGCGGCGATCGCTTCGATCTCGACGACGAATTCCTCGCGGGTGAAGCCGCCCACGATCATCAGGGTGGAAGCCGGGTACGGCTCCGCGAACAGGGCGTTGCGCACGTCCATGTAGCCGCGCATGTGCTCGCGGCCGGTGACGTAGGCGTTGAGCCGCACCACGTCCTTGAGCTCCATGTTCGCCTCGGCGAGAATCGCCTTGATGTTGTCGAAGGCGACACGGGCCTGCCCGGCGGCGTCGGGCGGGATCACGCCATCCTTGTCGATGCCCAGCTGACCCGAGGCGAAGACGAAGCGCGAGCGCGAACTCACCTCGATTCCGGGGCTGTAGGGCGCGAAGGGCGGATGGATGGAGCTTGGTGAAAGCGATTTATGCACAGCGGCCCCCGAGGTATATGCTCAGCTAAGCGTCAAACGGCGCGGAAGGAAAGCCCCAATCTCGGCTAGGCTGCCTAAAGGGAAGGCAGTTCCCGGAATGGCGCAATTTTGGGCTTTCTTTTTGCCGGCGGGCGCGGAATGAATGCATCGACCTGCCTTCGGGCATGGCAAAGATCGATCGCGGCCGGATGGGGGACTATCGTCCGGCAAGCCGCAACAGGGAGACTGATATGATCGACTTCAAGACGATGCTGGCCGCAGGCGTGGTAACGCTGGCACTGGGTACTGCCGGCGCCGCGTTCGCGCAGGACAAGGTGAGCTACGGCACCAACTGGCTGGCCCAGGCCGAGCATGGCGGCTTCTACCAGGCCGTGGCCGACGGCACCTACGCCAAGTACGGCCTCGACGTGACCATTCGCCAGGGCGGTCCGCAGGGCGCCAACCGCTCGCTGCTGATCGGCGGCCAGATCGACTTCTACATGGGCGGCATGACCACCGCGATCGACGCCGTGAAGGAAGGCATCCCGACCCTCACCATCGCCTCGATCTTCCAGAAGGACCCGCAGGTGCTGCTGGCCCATCCGGATGCGGGCTTCGAGACCTTCAACGACCTCGCCAAGGCCGACAAGTACATCCTCTCCAAGGATGGTTTCATCTCGTATTTCTCGTGGATGAAGTCGGCGAACCCGGACTTCAAGGATGAGAAGTTCGAGCCCTACACCTTCAACCCCGCGCCGTTCATCGCCGACAAGCAGGCGATCCAGCAGGGCTACGTCACCTCCGAGCCGCTCGAGATCAAGAAGCAGACCGGCTGGGAGCCCAAGGAATTCCTGCTGGCCGACAATGGCTATGCGCCCTACTCGACCACCATCGAAGTGATGAAGCCCTGGTACGAGGCCCACAAGGACGTGGCCAAGCGCTTCGTCGAAGCCTCGATCATCGGCTGGTACAACTACCTCTACGGTGACAACAAGGCTGCCAACGATCTGATCAAGAAGGACAATCCGGACATGACGGATGAGCAGATCGCCTTCGGCATCTCCAAGATGAAGGAACTGGGTATCGTCGTTTCGGGCGATTCCGCCGACAAGGGCATCGGCTGCATGACCGCCGACCGCTGGAACAGCTTCTACGACCAGATGAAGAAGGTCGGCCTGTTCAGCGACGGCATCGACGTGTCGCAGGCTTATACCCTCGATCTCGTCTGCCAGGGGGTTGGCAAGGAACTCGTGAAGTAAGACAAGCAATCCTGTCGGCGCGGGCATGTCGCCCGCGCCGTTCTACCCTAACCTGGGCTTTTCGATTTGACTGACCTTTCCGTCGCCGCCACCCCGGCGCAAAGCGCTACTGGCACGTCCCGCGTCGTGGTTTCCATGCGCGGCGTCTCCAAGGTATTTTCCAACGGCACGCTCGCGCTCAAGGACATGTCGCTCGACGTGCAGCGCGGCGAATTCCTGAGCCTGCTCGGCCCCTCGGGCTGCGGCAAATCCACGGCGCTGCGCATCATTGCCGGCCTCGGCGGCGCCAGCTCGGGCACGATCGACTGGCCGGCGAGCAAGATCAATTCGAAGGGCCTGCCGCAGGGCGACATCGGCTTCGTCTTCCAGGAGCCGACCCTGATGCCGTGGCAGACGGTGTTCGGCAATGTGTACCTGCCGCTCCGCCTCACCGGTGTGAGCAAGGCCGACGCCCGCCCGCGCATCATGGAGATGCTGACCTCGGTGGGCCTCGCCGATTTCGCCGATGCCTATCCGCGCGAACTCTCGGGCGGCATGAAGATGCGCGTCTCGATCGCCCGCGCGCTCGTCACCAAGCCCAAGCTCCTGCTGATGGACGAGCCCTTCGCGGCGCTCGACGAAATCACCCGGCAGAAGCTCAACGACGACGTGCTGCGCCTCTGGAAGCAGTCCGGCGTCACCGTCATCTTCGTTACGCACTCGGTGTTCGAGAGCGTCTATCTCAGTAACCGCATCGTGGTGATGAAGGCGCGGCCGGGCCAGGTCTATGCCGACCTGCCGCTCCACAATGCCGGCGAGCGGAATGCCGAATACCGCACGTCCGAGGAATACCGCGCCGCCACGCAGGAGGTCTCCGAGGCCCTGCACGAAGCCATTCACGCCGGCGGGGGAACGCACTGATGAGCACCATCCAGCAGGCCGGTCCCGGCAGCGCCGACGAAGCGGGCACCGACAGCGCCGTCGCCATCGTCGCGCCCCGCACCTCCTCGACCGAGCAGGTGCTGCGCGTCGTCGTGCCGGTTGCGATGCTCGTCCTCGGCGTCGTCGCCTGGCACCTCATCGTGGTGCTCAACAACATCCCGAAATACATCCTGCCCACGCCCTATGACGTGGTGCAGTCGCTGATGAACGACTGGCCGACGCTGCTGCCGGCGCTGCTCGTGACGCTGCGCATCACGTTTACCGCGCTGATCCTCGCGCTGGTGGGCGGCGTGGCGATTGCCATCCTCTTGGTGCAGAGCAAGTGGATCGAGCTGGCGCTCTTTCCCTACGCCGTCATCCTGCAGGTGACGCCGATCATCGCCATTGCGCCGCTGCTGCTGATCTACGTGCCCGACACGCAGGCCGTGCTGCTGATCATCGCCTTCCTCGTGGCGTTCTTCCCGGTGCTGTCGAACACGGTGGCGGGCCTGAAAAGCGTCGATCACAACCTCCTCAACCTCTACGACCTCTATGGCGCCTCGCGCTGGCAGACGCTGATCTATCTGAAGCTGCCGGCCGCCCTGCCCTATTTCATGGCCGGCCTCCGGATCGCCGGCGGCCTTGCGCTGATCGCGGCGGTGGTGGCCGAGTTCGCGGCCGGTACCGCCGGCCAGGGCTCGGGCCTCGCCTTCCGCCTGCTCGAAGCGCAGTACCGGCTCAACATCCCGCGCCTCTTCGCGGCGCTGATCCTGCTCACCGGCACCGGCATCGCCATCTTCGGCCTCACCTCGTTCATCGCCTGGGTGTCCCTGCACCGCTGGCACGAGAGCGCCGTGCGGCGGGAGAACTAGGCCGTGCACGGCACCCCATCGCTCTCCACCGGTACGGTCACGCTGCGCAACGCGCGCGTGCCCGCCGCCGCCACCGGCAAGGTCGGCGACGGCTCGGTGCTCGCGGTCGATATCGAGATTGCCGACGGCAAGATCGTCTCGGTCCGGCCGACCGGCTCGGCGCCGGTCACCGGTGCGGCGCACGAGATGGACAAGGGGCTGGTGCTGCCGGCCTTCGTCGACATCCACACGCATCTCGACAAAGGCCAGATCTGGGGCCGCAAGGAGAACCCGGACGGCACGTGGATGGGCGCACTGCTCGCCGTCGCCAACGATCGCGAGCGGATGTGGGGCAGCGAAGATGTCGAGCGCCGCTTCGATTTCGCGCTCCGCTGCGCCTATGCGCACGGCACCGCCGCCATCCGCACCCACCTCGATTCCGCCCCGCCGCAGCACGAGATCAGCTGGGCGCTATTCGAGAAGATGCGGGCCAAATGGGCCGGCCGCATCGAGCTTCAGGCCTGCGCCATCGTCGGGCCGGACACGCTGGTCACCCCGCACGAACTCGACACCGTCGCCCGGCAGGTGAAAGCCTCGGGCGGGCTGATGGGCGGCTCGGTCGCGACCTATGACCGCTCGAAGGAAGCCATGCTGCGCGTCGTCGAGAAGGCGGGCGAGCTCGGGCTCGACCTCGACCTCCACACCGACGAGACCGGCAACCCCGACGCCCACGCCCTGCTCCACCTCGCCGAGGCGGTGCTGGAGACGGGCTATACCGGCAAGGTGATGGCCGGCCATTGCTGCGTCCTCACCGTGCAGGACGAGCGGACGGTGAAGACGACGATCGAGAAGACGGTCGAAGCCGGCATCGCCATCGTCTCGCTGCCCATGTGCAACATCTACCTACAGGATCGCGAGAACGGCAACGGCGCCGTCCGCACGCCGATCCGCCGTGGCGCGACGCTGCTCAACGAGTTCAAGGCCGCCGGCGCCGAAGTCGCCATCGCGTCCGATAACACCCGCGACCCGTTCTACGCCTATGGCGATCTCGACGGGGTCGAAGTGCTGCGCGAAGGCGCCCGCATCCTGCAGTTCGACCACCCGCAGGATATGGCATGGGACTGGGTGCGCGCCGTCGGCAGCGCGCCTGCCAAGCACGCCGGCTTCAAATACAAGGCAGTGATCGAACCCGGCGCGCCCGCCGACCTGGTGCTGTTCCGCGCCCGCTCGTGGACCGAACTCAACTCGCGGCCGCAAGCTGATCGCATTGTCCTGCGTCAAGGCAGGGCCATCGACACCACGCTACCGGACTACCGCGAACTCGACGACCTGATGGAGTAACCCAATGAATCTCGATGGCTTCCGCGCCGCTCTCGGCGACATTCCGGTCGAAGACAATCCGCGCATCGTCCAGCAGAAGAGCCGCGACCATTACTGGTATTCGCCGCGCCTGAAGCAGCAGCTCGAAGGCGTCACGGCGCAGCTCGTCGTCTCGCCGCGCTCGACCGAGGAAGTGGTGGCGACGCTGAAGGCCGCCTTCGCCAACGAAGTGCCGATCACGCCGCGCGGCGCCGGCACCGGCAATTACGGGCAGGCCATGCCGCTTTCGGGCGGCGCCATGCTCAGCCTCACCAACATGGACAAGGTGCTCAAGATCGAGAAGGACCGGGTGCGTGCCGAGGCCGGCGTCATCCTCGAAAAGCTCGACGAGGAGACCATCCACGCCGTCAACGGCGAGATGCGCTTCCACCCCTCGACCTATCGCATGGCGACGCTGGGCGGCTTCATCGCCGGCGGCTCGGGCGGCGTCGGCTCGATCCGCTGGGGCGGCTTGCGCAATTTCGGCAATATCCTCGGCCTCAAGGTCGTGACCTGCGAAGCCGAGCCGCGTGTGCTCGACCTCAAGGGGCCGGACATCCTCAAGGTCGCCCATGCCTATGGCACCAACGGCATCATCGTCGAAGCCGAGATGCCGCTGACCATGCATTACGACTGGGTGGACATGATGGTGGGGTTCGATTCCATCATGGAAGCCTGCGCCTTCGCCGAGCAGGTGGCCCGGCAGGATGGCCTCCTCTGCAAGGAAATCTCGCCCGTCGCCGCCCCGGTGGCGCATGACTATTTCAACCGCCACCGCCCCTACATCCGCTCGCGCGAGCAGTCGGTGGTGCTGCTGATGGTGGCGCCCGCCGCCGTGCCGGCGATGGTAGATTTCGTCGAGTTCCACAAGGGCGACATGCTGGTCAACGGCGCGACGCTCGATGCGGAAGCCAAGGCCAAGCTGCCGCCGATCTACGAGCTCGCCTGGAACCACACCACGCTGCGCGGCCTCAAGATCGACCCGACGATCACGTATCTGCAGACCCAGTACCCCGATCTCGCCCACGTCAAATGGGCCATCGATACCTTCGGCGACGAGATGCCGATGCATATCGAGATGGGCCGGTTCGACGGCCGCATCGTGTTTTCCGGCCTGCCGATCGTCCGCTACACCTCGGAAGAACGGCTCGAGGAAATCATCCGCCTCCACGAGGAGAATGGCTGCCTCGTCTTCAACCCGCACCGCTACACCCTCGAAGAGGGCGGCATGAAGAAGACCGACCGGGCGCAGCTGCAGTTCAAGAAGGAAGCCGACCCCAAGGGCATCCTCAACCCGGGCAAGATGATCGCCTGGGACGATCCGGATTTCGACTTCGAGTCCGGCCGCACCTGGCTGTTCGCCGGCCTCGAAACCGTTGGTACGACGGTGCAATGAAGGTTCTCGTCGTCCACGCCCATCCGGTCGAAACCAGCTTCAACCGCGCGCTGTTCAACGCCACGGTCGACACGCTTCGCGCCAAGGGCGACGAGGTCGACGCGCTGAACCTCTATGACGAGGAATTCCGCGCCGTGATGACGCGGACGGAGCGGCTCGAATATCACGACGTGCCGGGCAACCTGACGCCCGAGATCAAGCCGTACGTCGACCGGCTCCGCGCCTGCGACAAGATCGTCTTCGTCCACCCGGTGTGGAACTACGGCTACCCGGCGATCCTCAAGGGCTATTTCGACCGAATCTTCCTGCCGGGCGTCTCCTTCGTGCTCGAAGGTGGCGACGAGAACGACAAGGGCAAGCTCGTTCCGGCGATGAAGAACATCAAGAAGGTGGCGTATATCACCACCTATGGCGGCGACCGGTTCCGCACCTGGATCATGGGCGACCCGCCCCGCCGCCTCGCCATGCGCTGGGCCTGGGTCACCTTCGGCACGCCCATGCCGCCAAAGTACCTCGCGCTCTACAACATGAACGGCGCCACGCCCGAACGCCTCACCGGCTTCATCGAGAAGGTGAAGCGCGAGATGGCGAGCTTCTAGTCGGGCCGCAGCATCGCCTTCACTTCGGCCCGGATATGCGGGTCCATGAGTGCATTGCGCGTCGCGGCCTGTAGCCGCGCCCGATAGAGCAGCCGGCGGACCAGCCTCAGGCCGAGCCCCAGCCAGTTCCGCCCGCGCCGCGCCTCGGTGCCAAAACCCGTTTCGACCATGCTGGCCATGACTGCTCTCCCATCCCTTGCTTGAGGAGAACAGGTATAGAACATCACCCTGACAGGGCGTGTCAGGCATACCCGGCGCGGGTGCGAAATTCGCTTTTTCCGATTGGTTCCAGACCCGCGTATTCGCCCCAGTCGGCGTAAGCGCAACGGCCGATGGGGCGGGAATGGGTCTCTAAACTACATCCCGTCAAACCCGGTTTCGCGGCGAAACGGAGTGGGGCCGGCGCCCCTTTCTCCTCTCAGCGTCATCAACGCACACACAGAGGAGACAGCGATGACACGTCGCACAACAGCGTTCTTTGTGACAGCCGTTCTGGCCCTGGCGCCGGCTACCACAGTTCAGGCCGCGGGCCTTCTGGGCGGCCTGCTCGGCGGAGGCGGCAACGATTCCGGCGGCAGCGGATCCACCGGCAATTCCGGCAGCAGCAGCGGCGGCGGCCTGATCAGCCTCGGTAGCGGATCGGCCGGCGACAGCTCACTGATCAATCTCGGCCTCGGCGGCGACAGCTCCAGCCCGAACAACATTCTCGACCTCAATATCGGCGGCACCTCCGGCTCCGGTGATGGCGTCGCGGACGTCAACGTCTCCGGCAGCGGCGATGGTGGCGGCCTCCTCGGCACCGGGCTTCTCGGCGGCGGCTCGGGCGGCAGCGTCGGGGGCGACCTGACCGCTGGCCTCGACCTCAGCGGCCTGCTCGGAAGCGGTAGCGACGGCAGCACCGTCGGCAGCCTTGTCGGGCTCGGCAATGGCTCGGCCGGTGACGACTCGCTGATCAATGTCGGCCTCGGCGGCGACAGCGATAACCCCGACAACATCCTCGATCTCAATATTGGCGGCAGCGACGGCCTCGCCGACGTCAACCTCACGGGTGGCGGCGATGGCGGCGGCCTGCTCGGCACCGGCCTGCTCGGCGGCGGAGACGCTGGCGGCATCGGCGGCGACCTGACCGCCGGGCTCGATCTCAGCGGCCTGCTCGGGACAGGTGATGGCAGCACGGTCGGCGGCCTCATCGGCATCGGTGACGGCGCGGCCGGCGACGGCTCGCTGATCAATCTCGGCATTGGCGGCGACAGCGCCGATCCGGACAACCTGCTCGACGTCAATATCGGCGGCGATGGCGGCCTGCTCGGCGGCGACGGCAACCTCGTCGGCGACCTCACGGATGGTCTCGACGTCGGCGGCCTCCTCGGCAGCGGTAGCGATACCGGCACCGTGGGCGGCCTGCTCGATCTGGGCACCGGCGCGGCGGACGACGGTTCGCTGATCAACGTCGGTGTCGGCAGCGACACCGCCAGCCCCGACAACATCCTCGACGTCAATATCGGCGGAGATTCCGGCGGGTTGCTGGGTGGCGATGGCGGCCTCGCCGATATCAGCGTCACCGGCGGCAACGGCGAAGGCGGCCTGCTCAACAATGGCGGCCTGCTCGGCACCGGCCTGCTCGATGGCGACGATGATGGCGGCCTCCTCGGCAGCGGCATCCTCGGCTCCGACCTCGACGTCGGCGTGAACCTCGGCGGCGTCGGCGCCAACATCGTCATCCCCGGCGCCAATGGTGGCGACGGCACGGGCGGCAACCCCGGCAACGGCAATGGCGGTAACGGCGGGAACGGCAACGGTGGTAACGGCGGTACCGGTGGTAATGGCGGCAATGGCGGGACCGGTGGCAACGGTAACACCGGCGGCAACGGCGGCGGCAATGGCGGCACGCTGGTCGGTTCGCTCGACAATACCGGCATGCCGGCCAATTGCTCGGTCGAGGATGGCCGTCGCATCCTCCAGTTCGCCGCGCAGGCCAAGGTGAATGTCGCGGCCTGGAGCAGCGCCAGCCATGTGGCGATCGTGCCGGTGAAGGTCTGTGCCACGGCGCGCGGCCAGCTGGCCCAGGTGTTCAACGGCTCGGCCAAGGTGCGGCAGTTGCAGCAGCACGTGGCGGCAGATGCGCTGATCACCGCCTCGCTCGACCGGGCCCGTTACCGCGTCGATCGCGTCTTCGCGGTCCAGGCCCGTGGCGGCAACCTCACGGTCTACGTGTACTGAGGACTGCTCCGGTTCACGTAGAACAGGAAGCGCGGGGCTTTGGTCCCGCGCTTTTCTGTCAGGGGCTTATCAGCCGTACTTCCAGCCGCGCTTGAACTGGTAGAAGACGTGCATGCCGATCTTCGTCACCTTCTTCATGCGCGGGGCCCACTGGGGTCGCACATAGGTGGCGTGGTAGTGAGTGGCGTAGCCGACTTCGGGCAAATATTCGGCGCCCGACACCACGCCCTTGGCGATCTTCATCGCCTGCTTCCACGATTTCTGGTCGTTCACCGTCTCGGGAATGCCGTCGCAGGCAAACGAGAACTGGCAGGCATTGCGCTTGTTCTGGTTCTGGAACACCACGCCGCAGATCGTATCGGGGTAGAGCGGGTGGGCGACGCGGTTCATCACCACCTGCCCCACCGCGACCTGGCCGCGATAGCTCTCGCCGCGCGCCTCGAAATAGATGGCGGTGGCCATGCACCAGAGCTCCTTGTCGGAGACCTTCTTGCCCTTCTTGTCGAGGAAAGCCGGATTGCCCGCATCGTCGAACGTGGTGGCCGGCAGGTCCTCGCGAGCGTACGCAAGCTGCTTGCTCATGGTCATCGGCACCGGCGCTTCTTCGCCCGGCGCGGCGAGCGCATCGATGGCGCTGAGCGCGGCCGAGGCGTCGATGGCGGCCGGATCGATCGAGGCGACCTCGACCGGCGAGGTGTCGGCCGGCGCCGCCGCCGCAGTCTCGGTGGTCGTCGCAGCAGCAGGATTGCGCAGGGCCGCGATGCGGGCCCGGATATCGGAGAAATCGGAGGAGTAGCTGGCGAGGTCGACCTGGGCGCGGGCCCGGTCCTGCTTCAGCGCCCGGTTGGTGCCGGTGAAGCTCGTGCCCTCGAACAGGTTGATCGAGCCGGTGATGATCACGTCGGTGCCGACGCGCTCGATGGTGGCGGTCGGCGCAACAGCTGCCGCATGAGCCTCGCCCGCCATTCCCGGCGCATTGGCCGGGAACGCGAGGGCGGCGCTTGCCAGGGCCACCATGACGGCGCCCAGCAGGCCTTTGAGCACGGCCAGCTCACGACGAGCCCGGCTGAGCGGGGTGGTCCGATAATGGGCCATTACGCTGTACTATCCACGCGAAACGCAACTACGACGACTGACGCGCCGGCATCCCAGTTAAACTGTGACGCAAATGCCGACAGACCCGATAATGCGGGGTTAGGGTTAGGGCGAGGTAAACGCGATCAACACGGCAGCGATTTGAGTGTGCCGTGTCGGGATTGCGATGGTTTGCGATTTATTATTGGCGGGGATTAGGGGGTGATTGGGCGGCATCCCACCTTCCGCCCCGACCCCTCATCCGCCCTTCGGGCACCTTCTCCCACAAGGGGAGAAGGCGATGGAGCCGCCCGTCCGGTGATCGTGTAGAGCGAGCATTGTGAGCGCACGCCTTCTCCCCTTGTGGGAGAAGGTGGCCGAAGGCCGGATGAGGGGTTGGTGCGGCAGGCACCGGATCCCTACTGCGCCAGCGTCAGCCGAGCCACCGGCACCCGATACGGTGAGCAGCTGACATAATCCACATCCAGCCGCGCGAAGAACCACAGTGACGCCGGATCACCCGCGTGCTCGCCGCAGATGCCTATCTTCAGCTTCGGATTGGCCCGCTTCCCGCGCTCGATGGCGATGGCGATCATCTCGCCCACGCCCTTCTGGTCGAGCGTGACGAACGGATCGAAATCGTACAGCCCCTTGCGCTGGTAGGCCGAGAGGAACGCCGGCGCGTCGTCGCGCGAAATCCCGTAGGTCGTCTGCGTCAAATCGTTGGTGCCGAACGAGAAGAAATCGACATGCTCGGCAATGTCGCCGGCCCTGAGCGCCGCGCGGGGCAGCTCAATCATGGTGCCGAACTGGAATTTGTCCCGCGCAGCCTTGGGGAGCCCGGCGCGGTCGATGATCTCGAAGACCTGCCGCTTGATCTCCACCACCTCGGACACCGTCGCGACGAACGGCACCATCACCTCGAGCACCACCGGCTCGGCCTGCCGCTCCGATGCGGCACGCACGCCGGCGCACAGCGCCTCGATCTGCATCTTGAGGATTTCGGGATAGGTGATGGCGAGCCGGACGCCGCGATGGCCGAGCATCGGGTTGATCTCGGCGATGCGGTCGAGCCGCAGCCGTAACGCCCGCACCGGCAGGCCGAGCGACTGCGCCGTCTCCTCGATATCCTCGTCGCTGCGCGGCAGGAATTCGTGCAGTGGCGGATCGAACAGCCGCACCGTCACCGGGCTGCCCTTCATGGCGGTGAAAATGGCCGAATAGTCGTCGGTCTGGAACCGCACGAGGCCCTCGAGCGCCTTCTCGCGATCATCGGCATCCTCGGAGAGGATCAGGCGGCGCAGCGCCACCATGCGCTCGCGGGAGAAGAACATGTGCTCGGAGCGGGCGAGGCCAATGCCTTCGGCGCCAAAACTCAGCGCCGTGTTCACCGCCTCGACGGTTTCGGCATTGGCGCGCACCTTCACTTCACGCGACGAATCCGACCAGCCGAGCAGCTTGCCCATGGCACCGCCGATGTGGGGCTGGGCCAGCGGCAGGGCGCCGAGATAGACCGAGCCATCCGAGCCGTCGATGGTGATGCGGTCGCCCATGCGGAACTCGCGCTCGCCGATGCGGCAGGTGAGTTCGCCCATGTTGATCGACAGCGAGCGCACGCCCGCCACACACGGCTTGCCGGTGATGCGCGCCACGACGCCGGCATGCGAGGTCATGCCGCCGCGGGCCGTGAGGATGCCGGTCGCCGCCTTCATGCCCTCGATATCGGTCGGGCCGGTCTCGGTGACGACGAGGATGCAGTGGCGCCCGCGCGCCTTCATCCGGGCCGCGTCCTCGGTGGTGAAGACGATGATGCCGCTCGCCGCGCCCGGCGATACGCCGAGGCCCGAGGCCAGCACATGCGAGCTCTCGGGCGCCTTCAGCCGCGGGTGCAGCAACTGCTGCAGGCGGGAGGGGTCGATATGGGTCACCGCCTCGCGCGGCGTCCAGCTCTTGCGGCTGACGCGGTCGACGGCCGCCTCGAGCTCGGCCGCCGCGCTCGCCGCCGCCGGCCGGGCCGAGAGCAGCCGCAGCACGTCGCCCTCGACCGAAACGAGGCAGGTGAGGTTTTGCCCGGCAAAGCCGTCGATCACTTCGCAGAGTTCGCGGCCCGCGGCGGGCAACGGCCCGAACGGCGCGCCATTCGTCGCAGCTGGGCCGAGCTCGCCCGTATTGGCGTCGCGGGTCAGGAAGAGCCGCAGGTCGCCCTCGGCCATAGCCTGCACGATCACGATCTGGCGGCCAGGATCGGCGACCTGGGGGTAGGATTCGAACGCATCGGCGATCGCACGCGCGAGCGGCCGGGCCGGATCGACCGCCTCGGCCTCGCTCTGCGGCGCCACGAGGTTGGCGCGGCCCTGCATCAGGCCGCTGCTATGGACAGGCGCCGAAGTTCGCACCACCAGCGCCGGCGGCTTTCCGTCGCGGCCGACGAGGCGGAACAGGGTCGCGACCCAGTGGGTGCGCAATCTGTCGTCGTGCTGTCGTCGCTCGCGCTGCAGCGCCTCCCAGGCGGAGCGCGAAATGACGATGGTGGGAATGACCGGCAGCCCGGCCTTGTGCGCCTCGTGGAGCCAGCTCGCCTTGCCGGCCAGCAGCGATTCCTGGGCTACCGAAAGGTTCGCCTTGCCCGAAGCGGGCGAAATCGCGAACATTTCGAGGGCCAGGGTCACGTTGGACACCATTGATCAGACGACTAACATATTGCCGGGCAAGCACTTGAGCCGCAACACTTGACTTGAGCGGCCGCGCGCCGCATCTGCTCTCCTATGCAAACAAGGCCGCACTTGGACATAACGCTGTGCGCTCCGCGTGGATTTTGCGCCGGGGTGGATCGCGCCATCCAGATCGTCGAGCTGGCGCTGGAGCGCTACGGCGCGCCGGTCTATGTGCGCCACGCCATCGTCCACAATAAATACGTCGTCGACGGGCTGAAGCAGAAGGGCGCCGTCTTCGTCGAGGAGCTCGACGAGATCCCCGATACGGGCGCCCCGGTGGTGTTCTCCGCCCATGGCGTGCCCAAGTCGGTGCCGGCCGGCGCCACGGCGCGCAACATGTTCTTCCTCGATGCCACCTGCCCGCTCGTTTCCAAGGTGCATATCGAGGCCAACCGCCATTTCGAGGCCGGCCGCGAGATCATCCTCATCGGCCATGCCGGCCATGTCGAAGTGATCGGCACCATGGGGCAGCTGCCCGATGGCGTCATCACCCTGATCCAGACGGTCGAGGACGCCGAGGCCTTCCAGCCGCGCGATCCGGCCAAGCTCGCCTATGTGACGCAGACGACGCTTTCGGTCGATGACACCTCGGCCATCGTCGAAGTGCTGCGCCGCCGCTTCCCGGCCATCGCGCTGCCGCACAAGGAAGACATCTGCTACGCCACTACCAACCGGCAGGAAGCGGTGAAGCGCGTCGCCCCGCAGGTCGATGCGATGATCGTGGTGGGCGCGCCCGAATCGTCCAACTCCGTCCGCCTCGTCGAAGTGGCGCAGCGCTCGGGTTGCGCCAACGCCTCGCTGGTCGAGCGGGCCGACAAGATCGACTGGTCGCGGTTCGAGGGCATCACCTCACTCGGCATCACCGCCGGCGCTTCGGCCCCCGAAACCCTCGTCGATGAAGTGATCGAGGCCTTCGCCCAGCGCTTCGATATCGCGGTCTCCGCCTCGGGCGAGCAGCGCGAGAGCATCGTCTTCAACCTGCCGCGCGAACTTCGGGTACAAGCCTCCGCATGAGCGACCTCACTCTCCTCGAAACCGACCGCCTCATCCTTTCGGGCTGGCGGCCGGACCAGATCGGCGACCTCTATCGCCTGCACGGCGACCCGGTGGTGGCGCGCTATCTCACCGGCCACGGCCAGCCGTGGACCACCGAGGTGATGGACAAGTCGCTCGCCCACTGGATCGAGCTCTTCGAGCGCCAGAAGATGGGCAAGCTCCGCGTCACCCGCAAAGCCGATGGCGTGCTCGTCGGCCGCTGCGGTTTCGGCGTTTATGGCGATGAGGAGATCCCCGAGATCGGCTACTCGCTCTACCCCGAATTCTGGGGCCAGGGTTACGTCTACGAGGCCGCGAGTGCGCTGCGCGACTGGTACTGGCGCGACACCGACCGCGACCATTTCCTTGGCATGGCGGACGCCCGTAACGAAGCCTCGCTCAAAGTGCTGCGCAAGCTCGGCGGCGTCTACACCCACACCGGTGACGCGCACGGGCACGAGAACGTCGAGTTCTACCGCTACGACAGGCCGCGTTCAGAATGAGTTCAGTCATCGTTCATACAGATGGCGCCTGTTCGGGCAATCCGGGCCCCGGCGGTTGGGGCGCGGTGCTGCAATATGGCGACAAGGTCAAGGAGCTGAAGGGCGGCGCCCAGCTCACCACCAACAACCAGATGGAGCTGACGGCGGCCATCGAGGCGCTCACCGCGCTCACCCGCCCCTGCGATATCGAGCTCCACACGGACAGCAACTACGTCAAGGACGGGCTGACCAAGTGGATCCATGGCTGGAAGAAGAATGGCTGGCGCACCGCCGACAAGAAGCCGGTGAAGAACGCCGAACTCTGGCAAGCACTTGACGCCGCCACGCAGCGCCACAAGATCAACTGGCACTGGGTGAAGGGCCATAACGGCGACGAAATGAACGAGCGCGCCGACCAGCTCGCCAACGAGGGCATGGCCCCGTTCAAGGCAGCCAAGCGCACCGGCTACATGCCGCCCGTCTGATCTCGCCGGTGTGACTTGGCGGCCGGCGCGCGGGGGCGGATAATCCCCTCATGCGCCCGCTCCTCGCCCTGCCCCTGATCCTCCTCGCCACCCCTGCCCTCGCGCAGTTTCCGCCGCCGGGCGTCTATGCCTGCACCAGCGCCGGCGCGCCTTTCGGCGAGCTCACCCTGCTCGTCGCCGGCGACTATTCGTTCAAGGGCGCTGACGGCAACATGGCGAGCGGCCAGATCGCCTCGGCCGGCACCGATGTCGATGTGCTGAGCGGCCCGCTCAAAGCGCTCAACCTCAAGGGCGTGTTCGGCACCGACGATACCGGCAAGACGACCTTCAAGTTCACCGGCGACAACGCGCTCGAAGTGATCTGCCAGTAGGCAGCAAACTCCGAAACAGCCCGGCTTCCCCGACTCTCGCAGTTTGATTAGCCTCAAGAAGGGCTTGATCTCTGCTTGGAGGGTTTTCGTGGGCGTGAATCTGTTTATGCATTCGGTGCGGCTGGTGCTGGGCGACTGGCGCAACGCACTGCGGGTCACCGGACTTCTGTACCTGATCTACGCCATCCCGGCGCTGATCATCGGGCTGCTTTCCCCGGTGCGGGCCGGCCAGAGCCCCGAGGAAATGGGCGCGGCGATGATGTCCTCGGCGCCTCTGACCCTCATTACGCTGCTGCTGCTGGCGGTGGTCTATGTGTGGCTCGCCGTCACCTGGCATCGCTACATCCTGCTCGAGGAACAGCCGGCGGGCCAACTGCCGGCCTTCCACCAGAAGGAAATCCTCTCCTACGCTTTCAGCGCGATCCTGCTGTTCCTCATCATGGGCGTTTTCTCGATCGTGGTCGGGCTGGTGCTGTCACCGCTGCTGGTACTCGGCATCGTCGGTGTCATCATCATGCCGATCGTGTTCATCTCGCTGGCCCTCGTCGTCGACTATCGCCTCGGGCTGGTTCTGCCAGCGCGAGCTATTGGCCAGCGGCTGACCTTCGGTGACGCGTGGGCAGCCACCAAGGGACAGAGCGGCACCATCCTGGTGCTGGCGATCGTCTCGGCGCTGGCGGCTGTCGTCCTCGACATCCCGGCTATGGTGCTCGCGTATCTGCCCGGCATCGGCAACATCCTCGCCCTGGTCTGGCGGCTCGCCACCGGCTGGGTGACGCTGGTGGTCGGCGTTTCGATCCTGACGACGCTCTATGGCGTCTATGTCGAAAAGCGCAGCATTCCGAACTGACGCCTGCATTGTCGGGTGTGGATAGAAACCCGGCGTTTAGGACAACGGCTTAAGCCGATTTGAGGAAGGGACCGGTCCGCCGATCCTTTCCTCATGATTCACCGTTCCAAGCGCCCGGCGCCAGCCATGTCGACCGAAGACATCCTGTCCGAAGACGCGGCACCAGCCGAAACGCTGCGCCGCGCCTCGGCCAACCACCGCGACGGCCACGCCGCGCTCTTCGCCGCCGCCACCTGCGTGCTCGGCATGCTGGCGCTGCTCATCGCCCAACTCGGCTGGTGGTCGACCCTCGCCGCCCCCGCCTACCTCGCCACCACCGCCCTCGTCACCACACTGGCGCGCGGCCGCGTACAAGCGCTGCTGGCCGTGGCGCTCGCCACCGCCTCGATGGGTGTGCTGGTCGGCGTGGTGAAACTCACCGGGCTCGCCTGAGGCGCGGGCTTACTCCGCGCCGCCGCCGGCGGTCTGCAGCCAGGCTTCGCCGCAGGCTTTGGCGAGTTCGCGGATGCGGAGGATGTAGCTCTGGCGTTCCTGCACCGAGATCACGCCGCGCGCGTCGAGCAGGTTGAAGTTGTGGGACGCCTTGATCACCTGCTCGTAGGCGGGGACGGCCATCGTCTGGCGGTTGCCCTGCTCGCCCTTTTTCAGGATCGCCCGGCACTCGTCCTCGGCGTCCTTGAAGTGGCGGAACAGCATTTCGGTGTCGGCGGCCTCGAAATTGTACTTCGAGAATTCCTGCTCGTTCTGCAGGAACACGTCGCCATAGGTGACCTTGTCCTCGCCCACCCCGCCGTTGAAGTTGAGGTCGTAGACGTTCTCGACCCCCTGCACATACATGGCGAGGCGCTCGAGCCCGTAGGTGATTTCACCCGGCACCGGCATGGTCTCGAAGCCGGCGACCTGCTGGAAATAGGTGAACTGGCTCACTTCCATGCCGTCGCACCAGCACTCCCAGCCGAGCCCCCAGGCGCCCAGCGTCGGGCTCTCCCAGTCGTCCTCGACAAAGCGGATGTCGTGCAGCTTGCGGTCGAGCCCGATGGTGTCGAGCGACTGCAGGTAGAGGTCCTGGATGTTGTCGGGCGACGGCTTCAGGATCACCTGGAACTGGTAATAATGCTGCAGCCGGTTGGGGTTCTCGCCGTAGCGACCATCCTTGGGGCGGCGCGAGGGCTGCACATAGGCAGCCTTCCACGGCTTCGGCCCCAGCGCGCGCAGCGTCGTCGCGGTGTGGAAGGTACCGGCGCCCATCTGCATGTCGTAAGGCTGCAGGATCACGCAACCCTGCTCGGCCCAATAGCGCTGGAGCGTCAGGAGCAGCCCCTGGAACGAATTCCGGGGGTCCATGTGGGCGGGCAGGTCGGTCATCACGAAATCCGGTCTGGAATAGCGCGCGGAACCTAGTGGGAGGCCGGGAAGCGGTCAACCACCGAGGCGCAATTGCGCCCTCGCCCTCAGTCCTCTGCTGCAAGGTCGGGGAAATGCTCGGGGTGGCGCGCGATATCGATGCCCTCCCAGGCCGCCACCGCGACCACGATCGCGGTGGTGAGGGCCGAGAGCACGAGCGGGGTCAGCATCGGCGCCACCGCGAACAGCGCCACCGTCACCGCGAGGCCGGTCAGCCGCGGGACCGACCACACGCCGAATACCGCCAGCTTGAACAGGGCCGCGCCGAGGAGGAACAGGCCGGGGCCGCCGAGCAGCACCCAGATCGCGGCCGTTTCCATGTGGCCATCGGGATGGGCCAGCACGATCTCGTCGGCCACCGCCGACACCACGATGCCGGCGATCAGCAGGATCGGCACATAGGTGAAGGCCTGCCTCGCGATACGCCCCGGATCATCAGACGTGCTGATGGCGTGGCTCGCGGCGCGGGCGTGCTGGCCGAAATAGATCGACCACATGCCGATCGACTGCAGCAGCGACACCGCCATGCCGATGATCACCGGCAGCGTCCACGCGAGTTCGGTGAAGCCGACGCCGGTCGCGAGCACGGATTCGCCGAGCGCAATCATGACGAAGAGGCCCGAGCGCTCGGCCATGTGGCCGCCATCGACATCCCAGTCGCGCGTGTCGGACTTGCCCAGCCCCGGCACCCAGAAGGCCAGCGCCGGCGACAGGCATTCGAGCGCCACCGCGACGATCCAGAACCAGAGCCGCCACTCGCTCTCGGCGAAGCCACCGGCGAGCCAGAAGGCGCCGGAGGTCGCGTATCAGATGAAGATGCGGACAAAATTGTTGGTCAGCATCGCGTTGCGGCGCGCGGCCCAGAGCATGAAGGCGGTGCGCCCGAGCTGGAACACCACGAAGGCCACCGCAAAGGCCAGCCCGCGCTCGGCAAAGGCTTCGGGCAGCGAGCTCGACATCACGAGCGCCACGCCCATCAGGACGAACAGCATCAGCCGCACCGGCTGCCGCTCGGGGTCGAGCCAGTAGGTGATCCACGCCGTATCGATCCACGCCCACCAGATGCCGCCGAGCAGCAGCGCCGCCTGCACAGCCCCGAGCACCGTCAGGTTCTCGAGCAGCGCATGCGAAATCTGGGTGACGGCGATGACGAAGACGAGGTCGAAGAACAGCTCGACCGAGGTCACCTCGGCGCGGTGACTGGCCTTGCGCGAACGAAGCAGCGAATGCGGCATGGCGGCACCGTGGACTGGCAGAATCGCAGGTGAGCTTCGTCCCTCGCGGCCGCGCCGTCAAAGGCCGCCGGCTAGTCCTCGGGGCGGAACTTGCCGTCCTTGTCGCGCTTGAGGGAGATCATGCCGTCAGCGCGCTTCATCTGGTCGCGTTCGGCGCGATCGCGGTCGAGGCGGGCCTTGTCGTCGGCGCGGAAGGCGCCGGTCCAGTCGCGCCAGATCTTTCGGATGCCCCACCAGACGGCGAGGCCGATGACGGCGAAGATGACGATGCGAAGGATGATGCCGGTCACAGTCCGAGCCTCGTCCAGTGGGCGCGATCCTCGACGGCGGCGGCGATGTCGGCGGCGAGCCCGATGCGCGGCAGCTGGAACAGGCCGCGCTTGGGCGCAATCACCTGCAGTTCGACCTTTTCGCCATAGCGCGACCGCAGCGTCTCGCGGATATCGCCGAGCGCATCGACGAGGCCGAGGTCGAGCCCGCGCACGCCCGACCAGAACTCGCCGGTAAAGAGCACGTCGTCGGGCGCCTTGAACTTGCCGGCGCGCCGCGATTTCACCCAATCGATGAACACCGCATGGATGTCGGATTCCATCGTCTTGATGCGCTCGATGTCTTCCGGCTTTTCGGGCAGGAAGGGATCGAGCGTCGATTTGTTGCGGCCCGAGGTGTGGACGCGACGCTCCACCCCCAGCTTGTCGAGCGCGCCGACAAAGCCGAAGCCGGCGAAGATCACGCCGATCGAACCGACGATCGAGGACGGATCGGCGATGATCTCGTCACCCGCCGTGGCAATGAAATAGCCGCCCGAGGCCGCCGCATCCTCGACGAAGACCAGTACCGGCTTGCCGTTCTCCTCGGCGAGATCGCGGATGCGCTTGGCAATCAGGCGCGACTGCACCGGCGAACCACCGGGCGAATTGACGATGATGGCCACGGCCGGCGCGGACTTGTTGGCAAAGGCGCGCTTCAGCAGCGGCGCCACCGTTTCGATATTCAGCCGGCCCGGACGCTGGTCGGCGGCGATCACGCCATGCAGGCGCACCACCGGGATCACGGGGCCGGACTGCCCCATCATCCGCTTCAGCCAGGATCTCAAGCCCATCGGCGCCCCTCGTTCGCGTGCCGGGCAGATGTATGTGGGCTCGGCCGATTTTACCAGATGAGCCGGGCGGCGCCGCGAAAGATGGCGTCGAACTCGGGGCGGAACGTCCGCCCCTCGGGCTCGTGCAGCGCCCGGCTCGCGAGCAGCGTGAACGGGGCGCGGGAGCCCTTGATGCCGCGCACCAGCACCCGGCTCGCCGCCTCGCCCTCGCGCGGGGTGAGGGGCAGCACGGTGACAGCGCCGAATCGGGGAGTGAAGGCGGCGAGCAGCAGCGGCAGGCTCGCCGCGGCGTGGATGAAGATCACCTCGCCCTCGGGTGCGGCATGGGTGGCCGCCGCCTTCACCCAGAGCTCGAGCGCCTCGGGCGGCATGTGACGGGCGGTGGACCGCTCCGCCGATGGGGCCGAGCCGGCGCCGGGGTCGAAGAAAGGCGGGTTGGCGATCACCGCGTCATAGTGGTCGGCGGGCAGCCCGGCCGCGGCGCGGGCGCTGCCCTTTGCCGTCACATCGAGCGTCAGCGCCCTGCCCCGCTCGGCAAAGCCGTTGGCACCGAGGTTCAGCGCCGCGATCGCCGCCATGGCGCGGTCGACCTCCACCAGCGTCGCCCCGGCCTCGGGCAGGTCGGCGAGCGCCACCAGCGATGCCGTGCCCGCCCCGGCCCCGAGATCGAGCAGGCGTCTGGCGCCGGGCCGAACGCTCGCGCCCAGCAGCACGGAATCGAGCCCGGCGCGAAAACCCTTCTCGGGCTGCGACACAACGAGCCGTCCGCCCAAAAAGGCGTCGCGCGTCAGCGTTTGTTGTTTTACAAGATCGGGTGTGTGGTCTAGGGACATCGGGACCGGACTATAGGGCTTCAGCAGGGCCCCTCAAACCGAGGAATTCATGGCTTTATCGGCGGCAGCGGCAAACGAGGCGGCGAGCGCGGGGGCACTCGAACGGCTGGTCGATGCGACGCGTCCGGGCATGGAGCGGGTCAACGCGATGATCCTCGACCGTGCGCGCTCGCATGTCGAGCTCGTGCCCGAGATCGCCCGCTACCTGATCGATGCGGGCGGCAAGCGCCTGCGCCCCATGCTGACCATTGCGAGCTCGCTGCTGTTCGGGCGCACCAGTGGCAGCGAGGTGAACTTCGCCGCCGCCGTCGAATTCCTGCATAATGCCACCCTGCTCCACGACGACGTGGTCGACGAGAGCGCCATGCGCCGCGGCCGTGCCGCCGCCCGCATGAAGTGGGGCAACCAGGCGAGCGTGCTGGTCGGCGATTTCCTGCTCGGGCAGGCCTTCATGATGATGGTCGAGACCGGCAATATCCCGGCGCTCGAAGTGATCTCCAAGGCCGCCACCGTGATCGCCGAGGGCGAGGTGCTGCAGCTCGCCAAGACGCGCGACCTCACCGCCACCGCCGACGACTATAACAGCGTCATCCGCGCCAAGACGGCGATGCTGTTCGAGGCCGCCACCGAAGTCGGCGCCATGGCCGGCGGGGCCGACGCCACCGGCCGCCGGGCGCTCCGCGACTATGGCCGCGAGCTCGGCTACGCCTTCCAGCTCGTCGACGACGTGCTCGATTATCGCGGCGAAGCGGGCACGCTGGGCAAGAATACCGGCGACGACCTGCGCGAAGGCAAGATGACCCTGCCGATCATCACCGGCCTTGCCGCCGCCACCCCCGCCGAGCGCGAGGTGATCGTCGCGGCGCTGGGCAATACCCGCACCGGCCCCGCCGAGCAGGCCGCCGTGATCGCCATCCTCGACCGCCACGGCGCCCTCGACCAGACCGTCGAACAAGCCAACACCCACGCCCGCCGCGCCCGCGAAGCCCTGAAGCCGCTCCCCCCGGGCGAGCTCAAGGTGCTGCTGGGCGATGTGGCGGAATTCACGGTGATGCGGGCTTACTGAGCTCGACTGAACGTCCCCTCACCCGCCCTGCTTCGCAGGGCACCCTCTCCCTCAAGGGGAGAGGGGCAAGCGTGCCTCAATTGAGCGGTAGTGCACCACTTCCCTTCTCCCCTTGAGGGAGAAGGTGGCGAGGCCGTAGGCCGAGACGGATGAGGGGACGTTCAGCTCGGCAAACTGACCGGCGCCGCTGCCACCCAGTAATCCCGGTGCTTCTCGCGCAGATCATGCGCCGCCTGGTGCGCCCGCGAGGCGGACGCAAACAACCCGAACACCGTCCCGCCCGAGCCCGACATGCGGGACAGGATGCAGCCGTCGAACTCGGCCAGCTCCGCGATGATTGCACCAATCGCCGGCACCAGCGCAATCGCCGCTGGCTCCAAGTCGTTGCGCGTCTCTGCAAGCCACAGGCCCAGCTCCGCCGGCCTTGTCAGCGGCGCTGGCAGCGCCGGGATCGGCGGGTTCTGACGCGACTGCAACCGGCGGAACACATCCGCCGTCACCACCGGGACCAGCGGGTTCACCAGCACGATATGGGTCTTGGGGAAGGCGCGCAGCGGGTGGAGGATCTCGCCGACGCCACGCACTTCGACCGGGCGCGACAGGAGGCAGGCGGGCACGTCGGCACCCAGCGTCAGCGCCACGCCCGAGAGGTCGGTGAAGGCGATGTCGGCATCGCCCAGCGCCGCCATGAGGCGCAATGCTGCCGCCGCATCGGCCGATCCGCCGCCGAGGCCGGCCGCGACAGGGAGGTTCTTCACCAGCTCGATGGCGAGGCCGGTTTCGACATGATCGGGCCAGCGGGCGCGGAAAGCGGCGACGGCGCGGGCGACGAGGTTGGAATCACCGGTGCCCGCCGCCGAGGCGAAGGGGCCGCCGACCTTGAGGCTGTCGCGTTTGGCCGGGCGCGCCACCAGCTCGTCGGCCACGCCGGCGAAAACGACGAGGCTTTCGAGCTCGTGGTAGCCATCGGCGCGGCGGCCGGTGACGTGGAGGGCGAGATTGACCTTGGCGGGAGCCGCCTCGGCGTAGACCTCGTCCATCAATTCGTCGAAGCGGGCGCGGCCTGGCCTTCGGCGACGGGACCCGGATCGTTGGCCGGCGCCACGGCGTCGAGCCCGTCCTTGAGCTTCAGCGCCACCCGATCCTTGACGACGCCTTCCTTGTCGACCGAAGCGGCGATGTTCCACTGGAACCGCGCTTCGAGCTTGCGGCCGGCGCGCCAGTAGGCGTCACCCAGGTGGTCGTTGATCTCGGGGTCGGTCGAGCGCATCTGCACGGCCTGCTCGAGCTCGGTCACCGCCTCGTCGTAGCGGCCGAGCCGGTAATAGGCCCAGCCGAGCGAATCGATGATGTAGCCATCGTTGGGCGACGCAGCGACGGCCTTCTGGATCATCTCCAGCGCCGGCAGCAGGTTGATGCCCTGATCGACCCAGCTATAGCCCAGATAGTTCAGCACCTGCGGCTGGTCGGGGTTGAGGCTCAGCGCCTTCTTGAAATCGGATTCGGCCTTCGGCCACTGCTTGTCGCGCTCGAACGAGATGCCGCGCACATAGTAGAAGCGCCAGTCGGCCGGGCTCTCGCCGCCCGAAACGCCGAGCGCCTTGGTGTAGGTGTCGGCCGCCTCGGCATATTTCTTGGCCGCACGCTGCAGGTCGCCCAGCACCGAGAGCGCCTCGAGGTCGTCCGGGTTGGTGGTGACGATGTTGCCGAGCCGTTGGATCGCCTCGTCGTGGTCGCCCAGCGCATCGAGGTTTTCAGCGACGCGCACCGTCGCCATCGCCTTCAGCGGCGAGTTGGCCGGCAGATGGTCGTAGATGGCGTTGGCGGCCTCATGCTGGCCGGCCGAATCGAGCATCTGCGCGTAGACGAGGTCGATCACGTCGGCGGCGGGGTCGAGATACATGCCGAGCTGCAGGAACACCGCGGCGATGTCGCCGGTGCCTTCGCGGGCGAGCGCCACGCCGATCGAGTGGAACAGTTCGGCGGCGCCGGCCTGCGGGTCGGCCGCGAACACGCCCGGCCGCTGCTTGGCATCGATCTTGGCCTTCACCTCATCGACCAACGGGTGGCTGAGGCCGTTCTTGGCGTAGTCGGCGAGCACCTTTTCGGCCTCGTCGAAGCGGCCGGCATTGCCGAGCATGCGGGTATAGGCCTCGACGATGCGGGCCACGTAGGGGTCGGCCTCGTAGGCCTTCTTGCCGAGCGCCAGCGCGTCGGCGGAACGGCCCGCGACATCGGCCATCAGCGCGCGGTGGAAGACGAGGAAATCCTCGAGCCCGCCCTGCCCGATGCCGTCGAGCACCTTGCTGGCTTCGTCGAGCTTGTTGTCGGCCGTCAGCGCCCAGGCGCGCAGCACGCCGCCGGCAATGCCCGCATAGGTGTCGCCACCAACATTTTCGAGCTCCTGAGCCGCCGCGGCATAGCGCCGGTCCTTCAGCGCCTCGACGCCGAGCACGAGGGTCGCGAGATCATTGGGAGCGCCGAGTTCGAGGAGGTGCTTGGCGACGCGCGCCGAGTCCGAGACCTGCCCGTTGGCGGCGTAAGCGATGAAGCTGCGCTCGAGCAGGATCGGGTTGTCCCAGTCGCTCGTTGCGGCATCGTTGAAGTAGCGCGCCGCGTCTTCGGTGCGCATGTCGGCCAGCGCTTCGCGGCCGGCGAGGAAGTTGCCCGTGGCAGTCTCGCGGACCACGTCGAACATCTTGCTTTCGACGGAGAACGCACCGCCGGTGAAGAGCGCCAGAACGATGACGGCCGAGCTGATGAGGCGCGCAGGATGGGTCACAGGCAAGCAAACTCCAAGGGTCCGGAACCGGACTTTGACGGGGCAAGATGGGCGATTTCGGGGCTGCGCCGCAAGGGGCGGGCACGATTGTGTGAGGCGCCGCCATTTTAGCGGAAAGCGGGCACTCACATTCCCGCGTAGTTCGGGCCGGAGCCTCCCTCGGGCGGCACCCATGTGATGTTGCGCGCCGGGTCCTTGATATCGCAGGTTTTGCAGTGGACGCAGTTCGCGGCGTGGATGCGGAACACCGGCGCCCCGCCCTCCTCGGCCATTTCGTAGACCCCGGCCGGGCAATAGAGCGGCGCCGGCTCGCCATAGCGCGGCAGGTTTTCGCGCACCGGCACGCCGGGGTCGGCGAGCTTCAGGTGCACCGGCTGGTCCTCGTCGTGGCTGAGGTTCGCCAGAAACACCGAGCTGTTGCGATCGAACGTCACCTTCCCGTCGGGTTTTTCGTACTTCTTCGCCGGCGCAGCGCCCGAGGGCAGCAGGGTGTCGGCATCGGCATGGCGGTGTTTCAGGGTGCCGAAGAGCGAGCGGCCGAACAGCGCCTCGCACCACATGTCGAAGCCGCCCAGCACCACGCCGAGCACCGTGCCGGCCCGGCCCCAGAGCGGCTTGACGTTGCGCACCGGCGTGAGCTCCGCGCCGATGCCGGTGGCGAGCACCCGATCATTGAGGCCAGCGAGCGCATCGTGCGCCCGGCCCGCCGCGACCGCCTCGGCCACCGCATCCGCGGTCGCAATGCCCGAGCGGATGGCGCTGTGGATTGCCTTCAGCGCCGGAACGTTCATGAACCCGGCCGCGCAGCCGATCAGCGCCCCGCCTGGGAAGGCGAGGTTCGGCACCGATTGCAGCCCGCCAGACGTGAGCGCCCGCGCCCCATAACTCAGCCGCGTCGCGCCCTCGAGCAGCCGGGTGATCGAGGGATGCGCCTTGAAGCGCTGGAACTCGCCGAAGGGCGAGAGCGTCGGGTTCGAGTAGCTCAGGTGCGTGACGAAGCCGAGATAAAGCTTCCGATCCTGCGCGTGGTAGGCGAAGCCGCCGCCCGACGTATCGTCGTCGAGCGGATAGCCGAGATAGTGGTCGATGCGGCCGGGATAGTGCCGGTCGGGCGCCAGTTCCCACACTTCCTTGATGCCGAGCCCATAGAGCTGCGGCCCGGTCTCGAGCCCGAACCGCGCGATCAGCCCCTTGGCCAGCGAACCTCGCGCCCCCTCACCGATCAGCGTGTATTTCGCCTGCAGCGCAATACCCGCCGCGTGGCTCGACTTGGGGATGCCCGCCGCATCGACGCCGAGATCGCCGGTGATGATGCCCGTGACCTCACCGCGCTCGCCCGTCAGCACGTCGACGGCCGCCGTCATCGGGAAGATATCGATGCCGAGGTTCTGCGCCTCGTCGCCCAGCCATTTCACCAGCTCGCCCAGCGAGATGATGACCGCGTTCGGCACCCGCATCTGCGGCGGGATCATGAAATGCGGCAGCGGAAAATCGCCGGTCCGCGAGAGGAAATGGAACGTGTCCTCGGTGACCGCCGGCCCTACCGGGGCGCGCGAGCGCCAGTCGGGGATCAGTTCGTCCATCCCCAACGGGTTCATCACCGCGCCCGAGAGGATGTGGCCGCCCAGTTCAGCCGACTTTTCCACCACGGTGATGGCGAGTTCGGGCGATTTCTGCTTCAGCCGGATCGCGGCGGCGAGCCCGGCCGGCCCTGCCCCGACGATGACCACATCCGTATCGAGGATCTCGCGGGTTCCGGCGTCGGCCAATCTCGTCACGTCCTCGGCTGGCGGGTGAAAGCGGGCTGTGACATAACAGGTTTCATGTCCGCAGATCACCCGCTAAATGACGCTGAGCTTGCCGCGGCGCTCGACTGGTATCGCGCCGTGGGCGTGGACCTGGCGGTGGGCGAGGAGCCGGTCGATCGCTTCGCCGCGTCGGCTGCCGCGCCGCGCCGCTCGGCCCCGATTCCCGCTCCTGCCGGTGCATCCGCTGCCCCCGCCCCCGTGATCGTCGCGCCCGTGCTGCAGCGGCAGGGCGATGCGCCGCCGCCTGCACCGGCCGTCGCCACCTCGCTGACTTCCGATCCGGCCGAAACGCGCGCCCTTGCCGCCGCTGCCCCGACGCTCGACGCCCTTCGCGCCACCATGGACGCCTATGAGGGCTGCACGCTCAAGAAGCGCGCGACGCAGTTGGTGTTCGCCGACGGCAACCCCGAGGCCGAAATCATGCTGGTGGGCGAAGGCCCAGGCGAGCAGGAGGACCTCTCGGGAAAACCCTTCGTCGGCCGTGCCGGGCAGTTGCTCGATCGTATGCTCGCCGCAATCGGCCTCGACCGCACCAAGGTCTACATCGCCAACATGGTGCCGTGGCGGCCGCCGGGTAACCGCGACCCCTCGCCCGAGGAACTGGCGCTCTGCACCCCCTTCCTCATCCGGCAGGTCGAGCTGGTGGCGCCGAAATTCCTGGTGACGCTGGGGAACGTCCCGACCAAATCGCTGTTCCAGACCCAGAACGGCATCACCCGCATGCGCGGCCAGTGGAAGGAACTCGAGGTCGGCAACCACCGCGTCCGCTCGCTCGCGACGCTCCACCCAGCCTATCTTTTGCGCACCCCGATCAGCAAAGCGCTGGCCTGGAAAGACATGCTGAGTCTTCGCGTTGCCCTCGACGACCAATCGTCTGTCTAGGCCTCAGGTTGTGCTTTGCGGGCAACACATATTCTTCAATTTGTCTGTATTTCCCCGAATTGACGCCGCTGTGTGCCGCTTCGATTGACGATTCATTCGCGACCCGAACCTAGTGACGGCGTTGCATAGCGACAGCGGCGCAGCGTCCGTCAGCGGCTAGCTTTATTGGGGAAGTGAAATCGTGACCAAAACTCTCTACGCCTTGCTGCTTGGGGTTTCGACGCTCGGCATGGCCAATTTCGCAATGGCGGCGGATATGCCCGAGCCGATGGCTCCCATCGTCGAAGCTCCCGCTGCCAATCCAAGCATCTATGTCCAGTTGCTTGGCGGTTTGGCCGCAGGCCTCGATACCGAATACTTCGAGGGCGGCGACTCCACCGACGTGTATGAAACCGAACCCGGCTTTGCGGTCGCCGCGACCCTCGGTGTCGTCGTGATGGATGGTCTGTCGCTCGAAGGCGACGTGATGTACTCCAAGCGCAGCTATTCGGATCCCTATCCGGACGACTCCACTTCGTCGCTGAGCTTCATGGGTAACGTGAAGTACACGATCCCGGTCGGCGACCAGTTCGCCATCTACGGGGCGGTCGGTCTCGGCCACATCACGATCGGCGAGTATGTCGACGAAGACGACGAGACCTACAACTACTCCGGCTTCGGCTACCAGCTCATCGCCGGCGCCGCGTTCGACATTACCGACAATGCCTCGGTGATTGCCGAAGTGCGCTACCAGAACACTTTCAGCCCGGCTGCCTGGGACGAGGACGACTATTACGCCGTCAGCGCCCCCAACCTGTCGGTGCTCGCCGGTGTGAAGTTCGGCTTCTGACCGATACCCGACCTTGGAAATCTGGCGGCCCGCTTCCGAGCGGGCCGCTTCTTTTTTGGACGTGCGGCGGTGAAATATCGCTCGAGAGGTTGTGTCACCTGCCCGAATTTGGTCTGCTTCAACCGGCAAGCGCAGATGCAGGTTCGAATCCTTCGTAAGAAAAGGCGCAATGTCCTCCGCACTGAAAATCTATGCCCTGTTCATCGGTTCGGCGCTGCTCATGTTCGGCGGCGGCCTGCAGGGCCTGCTGCTCTCGGTGCGCGGCGCGGAGGAAGGTTTTCCGCTCTACGCGCTCGGCCTCATCGGCACCGGCTGGTCGGTCGGGTTCGTGGCGGGCTCGATCACCGTGCCCATGCTGGTGAAACGGGTCGGGCACATTCGCGCCTTCTCGATCATGGCCGCGATCGGCACCGTCACCATCCTGATGAACCTGCTGATGGTGAACGATGTCAGCTGGATCGTGCTCCGCGCCTTCTCGGGCTTCTGCTTTGCGGGCGCGGCGATGATCGTCGAGAGCTGGCTCAACGAAGTGGCCGACAACCGCAGCCGCGGCACCATCTTTTCGGTCTACACCACCATCAACATGGCCGCCTCGACCATCGGGCAGCTCTCGATGTCGGTCACCGGCACCTTGGGCTATGTGCCCTTCGTCGTCGGCGCCATCAGCTTCATCTGCGCCGTGCTGCCGAGCGCGCTGACCTCGACACCGCAGCCGCGCCCCATCGCGTCGGCCAAGCTCGACGTGGTGCTGCTCTACAAGACCTCGCCGCTCGCCGTGATCGCCGCTTTCGCCTGCGGCATGGCCAATGGCACGTTCGGCACGCTCGCCCCGGTCTACGGCTTCCAGCAGAAGCTGCCGGCGACCGAAATCTCGCTGCTCTTCGCGGTCACCGCCATCCTCGGCGCCATCGCGCAGATCCCGGCCGGCCGCCTCTCCGACAAGATCGACCGCCGCCTCGTGATCGTGGCGCTCTCGGGCGGCGCCTGCGTCATCGGCTTCCTCACCGTGCTCATCAACCCCAATATCGACATCGTCTGGCTGATGTTCGGGCTCTTCGGGCTCTACGGGCTCTGCGCCTATCCGCTCTATGCCATCGCGGTGGCGCATGCGAACGACTTCGCCAAGGAGGGCGAGTTCGGGCGCGTCGCGGGCGGCATGCTGCTGGTGCTCGGCACCGGGCTCGCCATCGGCCCGATCATCGGCAGCTGGGTGATGAACACCATCGCGCCCGTCGGGCTCTTCATCGTCACCGCCACCTTCCACGGCGCGCTCGCCGTCACGGCGTTCCTCCGCATGCGCATTCGCCCCTACCGCCAGGGCTGGCGCGTCAAGTTCCGGGTGATGAGCGCCGAAAAGCCGATCTCCCCCGGCACCGTGGCGCTCGATCCGCGCGCCGACGAAACGCAGGAAAACCTGCCGCGCACCGAGACGATCCGCCCCGCCGCGCCGGCTCCTGCCCCTGCACCTGCGCCGGTGGTGGCTGAACTGGTCGAGGCGGAGGCGGAAATCATCGTGCCCGATCCTATCGAGCCGGTGATCGTCGTCGAAACCCACACGCACGCCCCCGAGCCGGTTGACGAAGCGCCTGTCATGCCTGATGCCAGCGCCGAAATCGTCGTCGAGGAGCCGCCGGCCGATGCCGCCGCGGACACTCCGGCGAAGCGCGCGAAAAAGCCGAAAGCCGAAAGCTGATGTTCAAGTCCGAGCTCGACCCCAAGAAGTCCTTCATGCCGCTGAAGATCGCGGTGCTGGCGGTTTCGGATACCCGCACGCTCGAAACCGACACGGCGGGCGCGCTGCTGAAATCGCTGATGGAGGCCGACGGCCATATCTGCGCCGACCGCGCCGTGGTGCGCGACGATATCCACCAGATCCGCGCCCAGGTGATGCAGTGGGTCATCGACCCCGAGATCGACGCGGTGCTCACCACCGGCGGCACCGGCTTTTCGGGCCGCGACGTGACGCCCGAGGCGCTCGAACCGCTCTTCGCCAAGCGGATGGAGGGCTTTTCGGTCCTCTTCCACCAGTATTCGGCAACCACGGTCGGCACCTCGACCCTCCAGTCGCGCGCCACGGCCGGGCTGATCGGCGAGACCTTCGTCTTCGTCCTCCCTGGCTCGCGCGGCGCCTGCCGCGACGCCTGGGAAGGCATTTTGCGCGCCCAGCTCGACAACCGCCACCTGCCCTGCAACTTCGTCGAACTGATGCCGCGCCTCGCCGAACGCTAGGAACAGGCCCGGACGGGCGACGTTTCCTTGCACGAAGGAGACGTGGCATGATCCGCAAGCTCAAGACCGGCGAATACCGGCTCTATTCGAAGAAGACCGACCCCAAGACGGGCAAGCGCCGCAACCTCGGCACGTTCGACAGCCGCGAGGCAGCCGAAAAGCACGAGCGCGAGGTGCAGTATTTCAAGCGGCACTGAGGCGAGCGCTTCCAGGAAAAGTTGCAGACTTTTCCGGTTCGGAAGCGCGACCAAAAACGAGGACGCGATGAAAGAGAAGATCACCGTGAAGCTCGGCCGCAAGGAAACCGCGCCGCGCAACGTTGCTGCGAAGGCGCTGGCCGAGGGGCAGTTCAAGCCGAAGGTCGAGGCGGATCCCAAGGCTTACAGGCGGAAGCAGAAGCATAAGGTCGATCCGGTGATGAAGGCGGACGTGGAGCAGGACGAGGGCTGATCAGCGGGGGCCTCGACGCTGGTGCGTGTGGCTCCCCCCTCCACCGGCTTTGCCGGTCCCCCTCCCCCGCAAGCGGGAGAGGACTCCCGACTGAGAGATTTCGCGAAGGCGCACCACTTATCCTCTCCCGTTTACGGGGGAGGGGGACCACGCGTAGCGTGGTGGAGGGGGGTGCGGCACCCACTGCCCTCCGACCCCCCTCAGAACAAACTCATCTGCCCATCATCCACCGTCGGGTGCTGGAACAAATCAGTCCGCAGCGGCGCCATCGGCTTGTTCAACCCATAGCGCTCGCGCGCCATCTCCAGCCTCTGCCGCAGCAGCACCGCATACGGACCCTCGCCTACGAACCGCGTACCAAAATTCGGGTCGTTGTCCTTGCCGCCGCGAGCGTCGCGGACGAGGCTCATGACGTGGCTGACGCGATCGGGGAAATGCCGCAGCAGCCACTCGCGGAAGATGTCGCGGACTTCGCCGGGCAGGCGCAGCAGGATCGCCTGAGCGTCCTTCGCCCCCTGCGCGGCGCCAGCGTCGAGGATGCGTTCGAGCTCCATGTCGTTGATCGCCGGGATCATCGGGGCAGCCATCACGATGGTCGGGATACCGGCTTCCGACAGCAGGCGCACCGCTTCGAGCCGCTTCTCGGGCGTCGAGGCGCGCGGCTCCATCTTGCGCGAAAGGATATGGTCCATGCTGGTGATCGACAGCGCCACCTTCACGAGGCCCTGCTCGGCCAGCGGCTTCAGCAAATCGAGATCACGCACCACCAGCGCCGATTTCGTCGTGATGGTCACCGGGTGCCGGGTTTCGAGCAGCACTTCGAGGATGCCGCGGGTCAGGCGGTGCTCGCGCTCGGCCGGCTGGTAGGGATCGGTATTGGTCCCCATGGCGATGGGCTTGGGCTTGTAGCGCTTGTCAGCCAGTTCCTTGCGCAGGGTCTCGACCGCGTTGGTCTTCACGTAGATGTCGCGCTCGAACTCGAGCCCGGCCGAGTGGCCGAGATAGGCGTGGGTGGGCCGCGCGAAGCAATACGAACAGCCATGCTCGCAGCCGCGATAGGCGTTGATCGAGCGATCGAAACCGATATCGGGGCTTTCGTTGCGGGTGATGATCGAACGCGCGCGCTCGGTATGCTCGATGGTTTCGAACGGCTTCAAGTCTTCGACATTGCCCCAGCCGTCATCGAAGGCCTCGCGGCTCTCCTTGTTGAAACGGCTGCTCTTGTTGGTCTGCGCGCCACGGCCGCGATTAGTGGCCGGATCGACAAAACGCCGCGCGATCAGGTCGGCATCGCGGGTGCCGCTGAGTCTTTCGAGCTGTTCGAACGAGGGGGCGACACGCATGGCCATCGGGAAGTCTCCACTGGATCCAGGTCGACTCGACTCCGGATCAACGTAGAAACAGAGATAGCAGTTGCGTGAGAACAAAACAAGAACTTGAACGTGGGGATAAGTTTCTTGCGGGCCCTCGCGCCCCGCTGTTAGGCTCGGTCAGCCAGAAAAGGAGAGGCAGGTGCGGTTAGCCCTGCCCCGCGTTTCGCGGTCCTGGCCTTCGCTCCGGCGTCGAGTCCCGTGGCCTTCACCGCCGCCCCTCCGGGCGGCTAGCGAAAGGCTATGACATGCAATCTGTTTCCGTGATCACCCTGGGCGTCGCCGACCTCGCCCGCTCGAAGCGCTTCTATGTCGAGGGTTTCGGCTGGCGGCCGGTCTACGAGGACCACGAGATCGTCTTCTACCAGCTCAACGGCACGATGCTGGGCACCTATCTCAACGCCTCGCTCGAGAAGGACATGAACCGCCCCGGCCTCGTCCGCCCCGGCGCCTTCGCGCTGGCACAGAACCTGCCGAACAGGGACGACGTCGCGCCGCTGATCGAGCGACTGGCGGCGGCCGGCGGCAAGGTGCTTCGCCCCGCCGACTCACCGGGTCATGGCGGCTTCCGCGGCTATGTCGCTGACCCCGACGACCATGCCTGGGAGATCGCCTGGAACCCGGGCTTTGCGATGGACGCCGAAGGCAACGTCACCTTCGGCGTCTGAGTGATCCGCCGCGGCTGCACCCGCGGGCGGAGATTAAAGCCCCAGCAGGCCGCGGCGGCCCCAGAGCACGAAGGCGCTGAGCGCCAGCAGCACGATATTGAGGCCGACGGTCTGCTTCGTCTCGCCTCGGCGGCCGTGGAAGCCGATCGCCAGCACCTGCAGCACCACTGAGCCGAGCGCCGCCAGCGGCGTCAGGAAGGTGAGGATGCCGGTCGCGAGCGGCAGCACCAGCCCGAGCGCGGCCGCGAGGTCGACGAGGCCGATGCTGCGCACGAACGTGGCCGGGTAATCGCCCGGCCATTTCATCATCGCCGCCAGCTTGTCGATGGGCTGGAACAGCTTCATGCCGGCAGCGAGGAGGTAGAGAAGCCCGGCCACCACGGCGGCGGCCCAGAGCCAGAAGTCGAGTGAGGTAAAGTCCATCGGTCAGTTCCCATGTTGTTGGCGCGGAACATGACGGCGAGCGCGCTATCCCACAATCCGGATAACGATGGAAACATCGTGCAGATTCCTGCATAATCGCGCGATGAACCTCGAAGGCATCGACGTATTCGTCCGGGTGGTGCAGCAGGGCAGCTTCGCGGCCGCGGCGCGCCTCCTCGGCATGCCCACCACCACGGTTTCAGCCCGCATCGCTCGGCTCGAGGAGCGGCTCGGCGTCACGCTGATCCAGCGCTCAACCCGCCGCATGCATGTGACCGAAGCGGGCGAGGCCTATTTCGCCAGCTGCGTCGAAGCCATCAACGCGCTCGATGCGGGCGAGAGCCGGCTCGCGGCGGTGGGCGCGGCGCCGAGCGGGCTGCTGCGGATCACCGCGGCCTCCGATATCGCCAGCACGGTGCTCCCGCCCTTTTGCGAGCGCTTCCTCGAAACCTATACGGAGGCGAGCCTCGACCTCGTCGTCACCAACCGGCAGGTCGACCTCATCGCCGAGGGCATCGACCTCGCCGTGCGGGCCGGGCCGATGAAGGATTCCACCCTGCTGAGCCGCCGTTTCGCCTGCGGCACGCTCGGCCTCTGGGCCAGCGAAAGTTACCTGCAGAAACGCGGCGCCCCGGCCGGCATCGACGACATGGCCCAGCACGAAATCGTCGGCTTCTCGCGCCTGCCCGAAAGCTTCCGCCTGCTCGGGCCCGACGGGGTCACCTACACCCTCCCCGACCGCACGCGGCTCAAGGTCGACGACATGCAGGCCATCCGCTCATTCGTGCTCTCGGGCTACGGCATCGGCCTGCTACCGGACGCGGTGACGACGGGCACGACGCTCCGCCGCGTGCTGCCGCAGTTCGAGACGGCCGAGGCGTTCGTCTACTTCGTCTACCCGGCCGCGCGGTTTTTGACCGCCAACGTGCGGGCCTTCATGGAAATGGCCGGGGCGATGGGGCGGGAATGGGCGAAGGCGGCGGAGTGACGCCAAGCTGATAGCGAGACGGCCCCCTCCCGGCCTCCCCCATGAAGGGGGAGGTGAAGAGGTGTTCGCTGAACCGGCGGGTTCCACGATCGGCACCTCCCCCCTTGTGGGGGAGGATGGGAGGGGGCCGTCTCGGCCCGTTCAGGCGATCAGCCCGCCACCTTCGAGAAATCCGCCACGAGCCGCATCGTGTCGCGCAGCTTCGCCAGCAGGTTCAGCCGGTTGGCACGCACCGCGGCGTCCGGATCGTTCACCAGCACCGCTTCGAAGAACGCATCGACGGGACCGCGCAGGGTCGCCAGTTCGCCGATCGCCGCCTTGTAGTCGTTGGCCGCGACCTTCGCCGCCACCGCCGCGTCCACCTTCATGATGGCGTCGGCGAGGGCGATTTCCTGGTCGAGCTTCAGCGCTTCCTCATCGACCGGATCGGCATACTTGCGGCCGTCCTTCTTCTCCTCGGCGGCGAGGATGTTCGCGGCGCGGCGATAGCCGGCGAGGAGGTTCTTGCCGTCCTCCGAGCTCAGCAGCGCCGAAAGCGCCTCGACGCGGCGGGTGATTTCGAGCAGGTCGTTGCTCTGCGCCGTGATCACCGCATCGACGAGGTCATGGCGGGCGCCGGCATCGCGCAGCGTCACCTTCAGGCGGTCGTGGAAGAAGTTCAGCAGGTCCGGCTCGACCGACAGCGGGAAGCTGATCGCGTTGTCCGTCACGATGCGGATCACGCCGAGCGCCGCACGACGCAGCGCGAACGGGTCGCGCGAGCCGGTCGGCTTTTCGTCGATGGCCCAGAAGCCGGCGAGCGTGTCGAGCTTGTCGGCCAGCGCCACGGCGATCGCCACCGGTTCGCCCGGCACGAGGTCGGTGGGGCCGAGCGGCTTGTAGTGGTCGGCGATGGCGTTGGCGATCGACTGCGGCTCGTTCTGGGCCAGCGCGTAGTAGCGGCCCATGATGCCCTGCAGCTCGGGGAACTCGCCGACCATGCCGGTCGTGAGGTCAGCCTTGGCCAGCATCGCGGCGCGCTTCGCCTGCTCGACATTGGCGCCCACCTTGGGGGCGATCTCGCCCGCCAGCTTCACGATGCGCTCGACGCGCTGGAACTGGGTGCCGAGCTTGGCGTGGAACACGCTTTCCTCGAGCTTGGGCAGGCCGTGTTCGAGCGGCAGCGACAGGTCAGTCTGGTAGAAGAAACGGCCGTCCGACAGGCGGGCGCGGATCACGCGCTCGTTGCCGGCGATGATCGTCGCCCCGCCATCTTCGGCGATCTGGTTGGAGATGATGATGAAATTGGGCGCCAGCTTGCCCGACGCATCGCGCAGGCAGAAGCATTTCTGGTTGGCGCGGATGGTGGCGATGATCACTTCCTCGGGCACTTCGAGGAAGGCGGGATCGAACGAGCCCATCATCACCACCGGCCATTCGACGAGGCCGGCGACCTCCTCGAGCAGGCCCTCGTCGTGGATCACCGTCAGCCCCTGCGCGAAGGCGAGGTTGTCGGCGTCGGCGCGGATGATCTCCTTGCGCCGGTCGATATCGAGCACCACGCGGGCCTTTTCGAGCGCCTGCACGTAGTCGTCGAAGCGCTTCACCCGGATCGGGGCGGGCGCGAGGAAACGGTGGCCGAACGTCGTCTGCCCAGAAACCACCGTGTTCGAGCGGAAGGGGATTACCTCAGGCTCGTCGTTCTCGGTGCCGAAAGTGGCGGTGATGGCGCGGAGCGGGCGCACCCAGGTCAGCCCGCCATTGCCCCACTGCATGGATTTCGGCCAATCGAAACCGGTGATCACCTTGGGCAGCAGCTGGGCGAGGATATCCTCGGCGTCGGCGCCCTTCTTTTCGATATGGGCGACGTAGAAATCGCCCTTCTTGGGGTCGGTCTCGACCTTGGCTTGCTCGATCGAGCTCAGCCCGGCGGCCTTCAAGAACCCATCGATCGCCTGCTGGGGCGAGCCGACGCGCGGACCCTTCTTTTCTTCGCGGGTATCGGGCGAGCGGGCCGGAACGCCCGTGACGGTCAGCGCCAGGCGGCGCGGCGTCACGAAGGCCTTGGCGCTCTCATAGACCAGACCCGCGTCCACCAGTGCATTGGTGACGGCCTTCTTCAGGTCCTCGGCGGCCTTGCGCTGCATGCGCGCAGGGATTTCTTCCGAGAACAGTTCGAGCAGGAGTTCGGGCATGGCAAAACCGGCGGGTTGTAAGGCGCGGGATGCCTAGCAAGGGGACAAGGGATTGTCCATTGCGGGCGGGTCGAATGGGGCAGAACGCCGGTCTCCCCACTGAGGTGTCATCCCTGCGAAAGCAGGGACCCAACTCAAAGACTGCGCTGGTGGAGAGGTGGGTCCCTGCTTTCGCAGGGATGACACGTTGTGGGTGTGGTCAGATAGAGGACACTTCCGCCCTACCAGCCCCCGCCGCCACCACCGCCGCCGCCACCGCCCGAACCGCCACCACCGCCGCCGCCCGACGAGAAGCCGGAGCCGGATGACGTCGACGGCTGGGCCGCGATCATGGCGGCACTCATCGCCGTGGTGGCCGTCGCCACCGCGTTCGAGAAGCCGCCCGACGAGCCCGACCACGAGCTGCCCGAGTAGAAGCCGGGCTGGTACGAACTGCCTGCGTCGGCCACGGCGTTGCGCGCCAGTTCGCCCTCGAAATGGTCGGACCACGGCTTTTCCACCCCGAGCGCGATCGCATAGGGCAGGATGCCTTCGAAGCGCTCGACCGTCATCGGCGGCTCGCCGGTGATGTTGAGCCGGTTCTTTTCGGCCGTATCCATGTACATCTTGAAGCCGTCGAGCTGGTCCATCAGCTTCCGCCCCTGCACTGTGGGCGCGCGCATCAGGATGGCGAACACCACATTCACCACCACGATCGAGATGGCGGCAAAGAGCGGGGTATCGAACTTCACGTCCGAGGCGAAATTGATGCCGCTGCCGAGCAGGTTGCCGCCGAACAGCACCGCCCAGACGCCGAAGATGATCTTGCCGATGATCGGGCTCTGCCAGAAGCTCTTCAAGAGCCCTGCGAGGATGCCGATGAAGATGCCGCCGATCGCGGCGAAGATCAGCACCAGCGGGTTCAGCATGTCGAAGGCCACGAGCCCGACCAGCGAGCCCACCGACAGCAGCACACCCAGCACCACGTAGCCGGTATTGTTGTTGAAATAGAGTTTGCGGTTCTGCGCCTCGACCGTCTCGACGAAGGTGCCGCGCTTCTTGTTGAGGTCGGCGCCGTGGATCTTGTCCACCGTCACGCTGCGCTCGGTAGCGAAATAGCTGTAGAGTACCATTTCCTCGGCCGGCAGCCCGGCCGGTGCCGGGGCGCCGGTGGTGGTCACTTTCAGCGTCTTGCCCGGATTATCGACCTTCACCAGGCCCTTGACCCCGAGGTCGAAGATCGTCGCGGTGAAGGCCGTCCAGGCGTTGTTCTGCCAGCCCATGCGGTGGATGTAGTGCGCCAGCGCCGGCGACATGCCCTTTGGCGCGTGGAACAGCGGGATGATCGTGCCCTTCTTGGGGTCACGGCCGACGGCGTTCCAGGCGAGGAGGTTATAGAGCAGCACCAGCAGCAGCGCGGCGACGGGCGCGACGAGGTCGCGGTGGTCGCTCAGCCAGTCGAGGTTCGCCTCTAGTCCCTGCGGCTTGGTGAGGATGCCCGACTGAAACGCTGCGGCCACGCTGACGCCTTCGCCCTTTTCGAGCCGCCGCGTCGTGCGGAAAATCGCCTGGTTGTCCGAAACGCGCGTGATGGTCACCGCCTGCTCGGTCGAACCGGGCTCACCCGTATAGCCCACAAGATTGCTGATCTTCGCCCTATCGGGCAGCGTCACCCGGGTCACCGAGGCGAGGATCGGGAAGTCCCAGTAATTGCCGGTGGCGTTCCAGTAGAGCTCGTCATGGTCGGCAAAGCTCCGGCCCATGCGGGTCATGGTGTAGCGGATCGAGTAGGTGTGCGTGCCGTTTTCGAGGAACACATCCTTGTCGCCGACCCGGATGCGCTTGAACCCGGCATCGAGCCCTTCGAGCACGTAAGGCTCGGTGTGCCCGTCGCGCTTCACCTCGACCACGGTGAGGTCGGAGCGGAGCCGCGAATTGTCGGGGTTCACCAGCAGCGTCGGGATATCGCGGAAGATGCCGCGCCTGATTTCTGCGCCCTCGGCATTGACGACGATCGTCTCGATGACATCGACAGTGCCGTTGGTGCGCAGCGTCACATCGGTCGAAAACGAGGTGATGGCTTCTTCGGCGAGGGCGGGGGCGGCGAAGGTCAGTGCGACCAGCGCCAGGAGGATCCGGATCAGGCGCGCCACGGCGATATCCTCAGAACTTCACCGTCGGCACGGCCCGCTCGGCGTCGTTCTCGAGCTCGAAATACTCGCCCTTTTCGAACTTGAACGTGCTGGCGATCACCGTCTGGGGGAAGCTCTCGACCGAGGTGTTCAGGTTGCGCACCGCGCCATTGTAGTAGCGGCGGGCGAGCTGGATCTCGTCTTCCACGCCGCGGAGCGCGTTCTGGAACTCGAGGAAGGTCGTGTTGGCCTTGAGGTCGGGATAGGCCTCGGCCACGGCGAGCAGCTTGCCGAGCGCACCCGAGAGCTGGCCTTCGAGCGCCGAGCGCTCGGCCGGGGTGCCGTTCGAGCCGGCGGTCGCCGCGGCGCGGGCCTGAACCACGGCCTCAAGTGTGCCGCGTTCATGGGCCATGTAGCCTTTCACGGTTTCCATGAGATTGGGGATCAGGTCGGTGCGGCGTTTCAGCTGCACATCGATGCCCGACCAGCCCTCTTCCTTGAGCTGCCGCTTCGACACCAGGTCGTTGTAGAGAAAGATCGCATAGCCGATGACGGCCACGATAATGGCGAGAATGATCAGACCGGTCATGAGGGCCTCCCAAATCTGGGCGCGAGACTGTCACCGCGCCGGGGTGGCTTCAACTGGCTTTGTGTGGCTGAACCACCGATGAATGACGAAGCGGCTTGCCTCGTGCCTATCGTTGGCGATGCTGAAGGGATGCGAACCGATTCGCCCCCCGTCACGCCCACCTTCCCCGACCTCAAGCTCGAGCGCCGCGCCATCCGCAACGGCGCCACGCTCGTGGCCGGCGTCGACGAAGTCGGCCGCGGTCCGCTCGCGGGTCCGGTGGTGGTGTCGGCCGTGGTGCTGAACCACCGCAAGGTGCCGGCGGGGCTCAACGATTCCAAGCAGCTCACCGAAAACCAGCGCGAAGAGCTCTACGAGAAGATCATGGGCTCGGCCGTGGCCGTCTCGGTCGCCGTCGCGCCGCCCAGCATCATCGAAAAGCTCAACATCCTCTGGGCCTCGATGTGGGCCATGCGCCAGGCGGTGCTCAACCTGCCGGTCAAGGTCGACTATGTGCTGGTCGACGGCAATACGCGGCCGAAAGACATGCTCTGGCCGACCGAGCTGGTGATCGGCGGCGACGCCCGCTCCGTCTCGATCGCCGCGGCCTCGATCGTGGCGAAGGTCACCCGCGACCGCATGTGCCAGATCATGCACTGCGAAGAACCCCATTTCGGCTTCGACAGCCACAAGGGCTATTCCGCCCCCACGCACCTGAAGGCGCTCACCGAACACGGCCCCGGCCGCCACCACCGCATGGATTTTGCGCCGTGTGCGGCGGCCGTGCGGGGCAAGGCCGAGGCGGCGTAGTACCCCCACCCTACCTCCACTAGGCGGCAAGCCGCCAAGTTCCGGTACCCTCCCCGCAAGGGGGAGGGAGACGAAGGAACCGAAGTCTCAGTGACGCGCCCTCCCTCCCCCTTGCGGGGAGGGTAGCGAAGCTTGTCGCGAAGCGACTTAGCGCAGCTAGGGTGGGGGTAAGCGCCATTCACTTTTCGCTAACCCTCCGAATTAAATCCCGTTTAACCCTAACGGCTTACAACCGAACTCGTTAGTTCTGCGTCAGGGTTCGAGTACATGTTGCGTACCGCGCGTATGGCCCAATCGGCCAATGCGGAGGGGAGCCTCGTGCTCCCCATCGACACCATCCTTGTGGGTGACTGCGTTGCCCACATGAATGCGCTGCCGGCCGGGTCGGTGGATCTGATTTTCGCCGACCCGCCTTACAACCTGCAGCTCGAACAGGGCCTCACCCGGCCCGACCAGAGCAAGGTCGATGCCGTCGACGACGACTGGGACAAGTTCCAGAGCTTTGCCCATTACGACGTCTTCACCCGCGCCTGGCTGAAGGCCGCCCGGCGCATCCTGAAACCCGACGGAGCGATCTGGGTGATCGGTTCGTATCACAACATCTTCCGCGTCGGCACGGCCCTCCAGGACCTCGATTTCTGGATGCTGAACGACGTGATCTGGCGCAAGGCCAACCCGATGCCGAATTTCCGCGGCACGCGGTTCACCAATGCCCACGAGACGCTGATCTGGGCCTCCAAGTCGCGCCAGAGCCGCCCGACCTTCAATTACGAGCAGCTGAAGCTCGCCAACGACGACGTGCAGATGCGCTCGGACTGGCTCTTCCCCATCTGCACCGGCGCCGAACGCCTCAAGGGCGACGACGACGAGAAGCTGCACCCCACCCAGAAGCCCGAGGCCCTGCTCTATCGCGTGCTCTCGGCCACGACGAAGCCCGGCGACGTCGTGCTCGACCCGTTCTTCGGCACCGGCACCACCGGCGCCGTCGCCAAGAAGCTCGGCCGCCACTTCATCGGCATCGAGCGCGAGGACACCTATATCGCCGGTGCGCTGAAGCGCATCGCCGCCATCAAGCCGCTGAGCGCCGAAACCGTCGAGACCGCTGTCACCAAGCGCGCCGCCCCGCGCGTCGCCTTCGGTTCGCTGGTCGAAATGGGCCTCATCACGCCCGGCACCGAACTCTACGACGACCGCGAGCGCTTCTCGGCGCTGGTCCGCGCCGACGGCTCCCTCGTTTCCGGCCAGCACATGGGTTCGATCCACCGGGTCGGCGCGCTGGTGCAGGGGGCTGAGGCCTGCAACGGCTGGACCTTCTGGCATGCCCGCCAGGCCGGCAAGCTCGCTCCCATCGACATCTTCCGCGAGCAGGTGCGCGCGCAGATGGACAAGATTCCAGCCTGATCTGACCTCCAATCTACAGGCTGCCCTTGCCGCCGGCGCTCTCTACGAGTGCCGGCGGCGGTCTTTTGGGGCTATTCCAGCCCCGCCATCGCCAGCACTTTTCGGAACAGGCTCGGCAGCGCCTCGTTGTCGAGTTCGCGCGGTTCGGCCCACCAGCCCTCATCCAGCAGCGACGTGTCGGGCACCACCGCCGTCCACACGTCGAGCTCGAGCCGGAAGTGGGTGAAGACGTGCACCACCTGCCCGGCATGCCGCCAATCGGCCACCACCGGATGCGCCACCGCCGCCGGCGCTGAAATCCACGGCGAGCCCGGCGTCTCGGTCATCTTGGCCAGCAGGCCCTTCTCAGCCCGGGTCTGCAGATACACATCGCCATCGGCGTCGCGCATCACGAAGGCATGGCCGTAGCGGGTCGGCCGCTCGGCCTTTTCCGGCTTCACCGGATAGGTCAGCGGATTGAGCTTCGCACCCACACACCCGGGCTCCAGCGGACAGAGCAGGCAACTCGCCTGTCGCGGGGCGCAGATGGTGGCGCCGAGATCCATCAGCGCCTGGGCGAAATCGCCGGCCCGCGCCGGCACCGCGGCCTGCACGGTGCCGCGGATCAAATCCTTCTCATCGCGCACCGGTACGTCGAGCGCCAGATAGCGCGCCAGCACCCGGTCGACATTGCCGTCCACCACCGCGATCCGCTCGTCGGCGCAGATCGCCGAGATCGCAGCCGCCGTGTAGGGCCCCACCCCCGGTAGCGTCAGCAGCTCGACCGACGAGGTCGGGAACGCCCCGCCGAACCGCTCCACCACCGCCACCGCGCAGGCATGGAGGTTGCGGGCGCGGGCGTAGTAGCCGAGCCCCGCCCACTCGACGAGCACCGCCTCGAGCGGCGCGGCGGCAAGGTCCGCCACCGTCGGCCACAGCGAAGTAAACCGCGCGTAATAGCGGCCGACCGCCGCCACCGTCGTCTGCTGCAGCATCACTTCGCTCAGCCATACGCGATAGGGGTCAGGCTTCACGCCCTTCGCCCGATCGGCCGGCGAGGTGCGCCATGGCAGGGTCCGGGCGTGACAGTCGTACCAGCGCAGCACGGCCTCGGCATCGAGCGGCTTCAGATTCGCGTTCGGGTTTGGCATGATTGGCCGATCAGATGGCCCGCGGCGCAAACCCGCGCAAGCGGCGCGGAGAAGTTGTTACCGGTGGCGGCCAAGAAAGAAACCACGAAAGCGGCGAAGGAAGAGCGCATCCCCAAGCGCCTCAACCGCGCCGTGGGCCTCACCGAGGCGCTCGGGCAGGCGCTCGACCCGGCCCTGAAGCGGCGCGGCTTCGCCAGCCGTGACCTCCTCGCCCACTGGCAGGTGATGGCCCCCGCCCCCTATGACCGGATGGCGAAGCCCGACAAGATCACCTGGCCGCGCGGCGAAAAGGGTGCCGAGGGCGCGGTGCTGCACCTCCGCTGTCACCCCGGCCACGCGCTGGCGCTGGCGCATGAAGGCGAGCGAGTCGCCGCCGCCGTGAACCGCTATTTCGGCTATTTCCTCGTCGGCTCGATCCGCCTCAGCGCCGCCCCGTTCGACGTCGAACGCGACCTGCCCCCGACCACCCCGGCGGTGCCGGATGTGGCCCGGGCAAGGGTAGCCCGCACCGTCGACAAGGTCGAAGACCCGGGCGTGCGCGATGCCTTGCGCGAGCTGGGGCTGGCGATGGCGCGTCGGAAGCCCCTCAAATAGCTCGAACCGAGACGGCCCCCTCCCGTCCTCCCCCATGAAGGGGGAGGTGAAGAGGGCTTCGCGTCTCTGAACTCGATCGTGCCCGAGCACCGGCAGGGCACCTCCCCCTTCATGGGGGAGGCTGGGAGGGGGCCGTCCCGGCCCGCCGTCATCGCATTGCCCCAGTTTCCGCCGCTTTCATCGCGAACAGTTCAACGCAAGTGAGGCGTGTTCATCGCGGGTACAACTTGCCGCCTGCAAGCTCGGCACGATATAGGCAGCCAACCAAAAACGGAGAGAAACGTGGCCAATCGTCGTAACATCCTCATCGGGTCGGGCGCTGCCGTCGTCGCCGCTGCGGCGGGCACTGGTGTCGCCGCCCTGTTCGGCTCGAGCGCGGCGCTCGCGCAGGAGCAGTTCGATGCGGCCAAGGTGCTGAACACCGGCATCGCGGTGCCTCCCGACCATGCGATGGGCAACAAGGACAGCAAGGTCGTGCTGGTCGAGTACCTGTCGCCCAGCTGCCCGCACTGCAAGGCCTTCCTCGATACGGTCTACCCGCAGCTCAAGACCGAATATATCGACACCAACAAGATCAACTTCATCCCGCGCCCGTTCATCCGCAACGTGCTCGATGCGGTGGTGTTCATCCTGGCCGAAGCCGCCGGCGAGGCGCAGTACCACAACGTGGTCGACACCTTCTTTGCCACGCAGAACACCTGGGTCGTGTCGCAGAAGCCCGATGACGACATGTTCGCCATCGCCCAGCAGCTCGGTTTTACCCGGGAAACCTACGACGCCGCCTTGCAGAATCAGGACGTCTTCAATGGATTGAAGGCGATTCAGAAGCAGGCGACCGACGAGTTCAAGGTGAGCGGCACGCCGACCTTCTACCTCAACGGCAAGATGCTGCCGCCGGGAGAAATCGCTTTTGACGCACTCAAGGCCCAGATCGATCCGCTGCTGGCCTAAGAGCGCCGCAAACGCAGGCGCGTGATGAAGTTCACGCGCCTCAAACTCACCGGCTTCAAATCCTTCTGCGACCCGACCGAGCTCTGGCTCGAGCCGGGTCTTTCCGGTGTCGTCGGGCCCAATGGCTGCGGCAAATCCAACCTCGTCGAAGCGCTGCGCTGGGTGATGGGCGAAAGCTCATACAAGGCCATGCGCGCCTCGGGCATGGATGACGTGATCTTTTCGGGCTCGGGCTCGCGCCCCGGCCGCAACACCGCCGAAGTCACCCTCGTTCTCGATAATTCCGACCGCACCGCGCCCGCGCCGCTCAACACGGCCGACGTGCTCGAAGTCACGCGCCGCATCGAGCGCGAAGAAGGCTCGGTCTATCGCGTCAACGGCAAGGAAGTACGGGCCCGCGACGTCCAGCTGCTCTTCGCCGACGCCTCGACCGGCGCGCACTCCCCTGCCCTCGTCCGCCAGGGCCAGATCGGCGAGCTGATCGCGGCCAAGCCGGTCCAGCGCCGCGCTCTCCTAGAGGAAGCCGCCGGCATTTCGGGCCTCCACTCGCGCCGCCACGAGGCCGAGCTCCGCCTCCGCGCCGCCGAGGCCAATCTCGAGCGCGTCGACGACATCATCGCGCAGGTCGGCCAGCAGCTCGAAACGCTGAAGCGGCAGGCCCGTCTCGCCGTGCGTTACCGTGCGCTCTCGGGCGATATCCGCCGCGCCGAGGCGACGCTGTTCCACATCCGCTGGGTCGCCGCCCGCTTCGCCGAAAAGGACGCCGAGGCGGCGCAGGCCAAGCTCATCCGTGAGCTCGCCGACGCCCAGCACACCGAGCTCGAAGCGCAAAAAGTGGTGTTCATGGCCGAAAAGGCCCTGGCGCCCCTGCGTGAGGAAGAGGCCAAGGCCGGCGCGGTGCTGCAGCGCTACACCATCCTCGCCGAGCAGCTCGAAGCCGAGAAGTCGCGCGCCGAATCCCGCCGCGCCGAGCTCACCGAGCGCCTGCGCCAGATCGAGCAGGACGGCGTCCGCGAGCGCGCCCTGGTCGCCGAAAGCGACGAGACGCTGAAATCGGCCGCCGAGGAGAAAGTCCGGCTAGAGACCGAAGCCGCCGGCGAAGCCCAGGCCTTCGAGGCGGCCCGCTCCGCCGCTGCCGCCGTCCAAACCCAGGTCACCGAGGCCGAAACCGCCGCCCGCGCCGCCGCCGATGCCCTGTCGCAGCTCCGCGCCCGCCGCAGCGCCGCCGAGCGCACGCTCGCCGAAGCCCGCACCCGGGCGCTGCGGCTCGAAGCGCAGGTGGCCGAAGTGGTGCGCGAGGCCGAAGCCGTCGCCCGCACGCTCGCCGCCGATTCCGTCCTCCAGCAGCGCACCGAAGCCCTCGCCGCCGCCCAAGCCAAGGCCAGCGCCGCCGAAACCCACGCCATCGCCGCCGAAGCCGCCGCGGTTACCGCGCAGACCGCCGCCGATGCCGTCCGCCCCGAACTGCAGCAGATCGAGGCGGCGCTGACCCGCCTCGAAGCCGAAGCGCAGACCCTCACCCGCATCGTCAACGCCGGCGGCTCGGGCAAATACCCCGCCATCGTCGACGCGCTGAAGGTCGCGCCCGGCTACGAAACGGCCCTCGGCGCGGCACTCGGCGACGACCTCGAAGCCTCGTCCGACGCCCGCGCCCCGCTCCACTGGTCCGGCGCCGCCGCCAGCGACGACCCGGCCCTGCCCGAAAGCGCAACGCCGCTCTCGACCCACGTCTCGGGCAGCCCGCTGCTCAAGCGCCGCCTCGACCAGGTCGGCCTCATCGACCCCGCCGACGCCGCCCGCCTCGTGCCGCTGCTGAAGCCCGGTCAGCGCCTCGTCGCCAAAACCGGCGGGCTCTGGCGGTGGGACGGCTTCGTCGCCGCTCCCGATGCGCCGACCGCGGCGGCCGAAAAGCTGCGCCAGCGCAACCGCCTCGCCGACCTCTCGGCCGAGATCGAGGCCGCCCGCACCCGCCGCAACACCCGCCGCGCCGACGCGCAGGGCCTCAACGAAGCCCTCGCCTCGGCCCGCAACGATGAGCGCCTGAAGCGCGACCTGTGGCGCAACGCCCAGCGCGACATCGCCACGGCCCAATCCGCCCTCGACCAGGCGCAAAAAGCCCTCGGCGACCTCACCGCGAAGGCCGCCGCGCTCACCGAAACCCGCACCCGCCTCGAAGCCACTCGCCTCGAGGCCACTACCGCCGTCACCGAGGCCGAACGCGCCCTGACCGAACTCGCCGACGACAGCGAAGCCGCGACCCTCGCCGCCACCCGCCAGTCCGCCCTCGCCCAGCTCCGCGAAAAGGCCGACCAGGCCCGGCTGAAGCTCGGCAGCTTCGAGACCGCCGCCCGCATGCGGAGTTCGCGCCTCAACCAGATCGCGCAGGATGTCTCCGCCTGGCAGCGCCGCCGCGAGAGCGCCGCCTCCCAGCTCGCCACCCTCGACGCGCGCGCGAAGGAAGTCACCGCGCAGGTGGCCGAACTCGACGCCTCGCCCGAGAGCTTCTCCGAGCGCCGCGAAAAGCTCGACCAGCTCATCGCCATCGCGACGAAAGACCACCGCGCCGCCGCCGACACGCTCGCCACCGCCGACACCCGCCACCGCGATGCCGACCGGGCCCAGCGCCTCGCCCACGATGCGCTCAGTGGTTTCCGCGCCGAAGTCGCCCGCGTCGAGGAGCGCATCAAGGGCCTCGTCGCCCAGCGGCAGCAGATCGAGCGGCAGATCGAGGAAACCCTCAATATCGGCGCGAGCCAGACCCTCGCCGCCTCGGGCCTCAAGCCCGAGCAGGCGCTGCCGCCGGAATCGCAGGTCGAATCGCAGGTCGATCGCCTCAAGGCCGAGCGCGAACGGCTGGGTGGCGTCAATCTCGGCGCCGAAAAGGAAGCCGCCGAGGTTCAGGAAAAGCTCGATGCCATGGTCACCGACCGCGACGACCTGATCGCTGCGATCGCGAAACTCCGGGCCGGCATCCAGTCGCTCAACCGCGAGGGCCGCCAGCGCCTCAACGAGGCCTTCGAGAAGGTCAACGCCCATTTCCAGGAGCTCTTCACCTCGCTGTTCGGCGGCGGCACGGCCGAGCTGCAATTCGTCGAAAGCGACGATCCGCTCGAGGCCGGCCTCGAAATCATCGCCCGCCCGCCCGGCAAGAAGCCCTCGACCATGACGCTGCTCTCGGGCGGCGAACAGGCGCTCACCGCCATGTCGCTGATCTTCGCGGTCTTCCTCACCAACCCCGCGCCCATCTGCGTGCTCGACGAGGTCGATGCCCCGCTCGACGACGCCAATGTCGAGCGCTTCTGCAACCTCCTCGACACCATGACGGCGCGCACCGAAACGCGCTTCCTCGTCATCACCCACAACCCCATCACCATGAGCCGCGTCGATCGCCTCTTCGGCGTCACCATGGCCGAACGCGGCGTCAGCCAGCTCGTCTCGGTCGATCTCACCAGCGCGCAAGCCGTGGTGGCGGCCGAGTAAAGCCGCCCGGAACGGCGCCCCGTGCATCGGCGTTCGACTCCGGTTGAAGACTCTCTCGCCACCCATTGCCCACAAGGCGCCGCAATCGGGGAGGCCGGAGTCGGACCTGACTCAATGTCACACCCACCCAGCCGGGGAAAACACCGTGCAAAATCAATGCTTTAAGCTTTCGTTCACGCGCTTGACACCATTGGGGCACGCCACTATGTTGCCCGCGACTTTCAGGGGCTTGGTTGCTGGTTTTTCAGCCCGGGGGCGAGAGGTGAAGGCGGATGACTGACCCGCAGGAACCAAACCGCCCCCAGACAGCCAAAACGACGCCCCTGACCTCGGATCTTGCGGCACGCATCGCGCGGGCCGAAAAGGAGAGGCAGGTCGCGGAACAGGCCAGCGTGGCTCCCGCGAAGGACATGTCGGGGTGGAACCGCGGAATGCGGCTCGGCTCCGAGTTCATCGCGGCGATCCTGGTTGGTGCCGGCATCGGCTGGTTGCTCGATACGTGGCTTCATACGAGCCCGTGGCTGCTGCTGGTGATGCTGCTCGTGGGGTTCGCCGCCGGCGTGCTCAACGTGGTGCGGTCCGCGGCTGAAATGAACAAGGCGGCGCCGCAGCCCACAGCTGCCATGCGCGTGCCGGACGACGACGAAGACTGAGCGCTTTTCTGACAAAGCGCGACAGAAGATCTAGTGAAGGCTTAGAGCCTAAAGGGAACCAAGTTGGCCGATCCGAACAAAGTCGACCCGATCCACCAGTTCCTCATCACTAACCCGCTCGGGGATGGCATCCCTCTCACCAATTCGGCCCTCTTCATGGTGCTGACGGTGGGCGTCATCGGCCTCTACCTCATCCTCTCGACGCAGAAGCGCTCGCTGGTGCCCAACCGCGTGCAGCTCATTTCCGAGATGCTCTACGAGTTCGTGGCCAACATGGTCTCGAGTTCGGCCGGCAAGGCCGGCATGAAGTTCTTCCCCTTCGTGTTCTCGCTCTTCATGTTCGTGCTCGTCGCCAACATGTTCGGCATGATCCCGTTCTTCTTCACCGTCACCAGCCACATCATCATCACGTTCGCGCTCGCGATCCTGGTGTTCGCCGTGGTCATCATCTACGGGTTCTACAAGAACGGCTTCAAGTTCCTGAAGCTCTTCGTGCCGTCGGGTGTGCCCGGCTACGTGCTGCCCATCGTGGTGCCGATCGAGGTTGTGTCCTTCCTCTCGCGCCCGATTTCGCTCAGCGTTCGTCTCTTCGCCAACATCCTTGCGGGCCACATCACGCTCAAGGTGTTCGCGGGCTTCATCGTCACCCTCGGCGGCCTGGGTTTCCTCGGCTGGCTGGGTGCGCTGCTGCCGCTGGTGATGACCGTGGCGATCACGGCACTCGAATTCCTCGTGGCGGCCCTGCAGGCCTACGTCTTTGCAGTGCTGACGTCGATGTACATCAACGATGCGATCCATCCGTCGCATTGATCTAGGCCGGTTCACAGTGAGGCGACGGCAAGCGTCGCCAATCGGTCGCAAAATGGAGCAGACTACAAATGGAAGCTGAAGCAGCAAAGTTTATCGGCGCAGGTATTGCCGCCGTTGGTATGGCCGGCGCCGCGATTGGCGTGGGCAACATTTTCGGTAGCTTCCTGTCGGGCGCCCTGCGCAACCCGGCAGCGGCTCAGGGCCAGTTCGGTAACCTGATTTTCGGTTTCGCCGTGACCGAAGCTCTGGGCATCTTCTCGTTCCTGATCGCGCTCCTGCTGCTGTTCGCAGTCTGATTTCGCGACGGGCGGCCTTCTGGCCGTCACGACCATTGGCTCCGGGTCCTACTGACCCGGGGCTCATTCGGCCGCAAAGGGTTCTGAGATGGCGGGTTTGACCCAGGACATCATCATCGTGGCGCAGGCAGATTCTCTGCAGACGGGCGAAGTCGTCGCTCCGGCTGCCGACCATCCTGCGGCCGCGGCCGGCGATCACGCCGCTACCACCGAGACGCATGCCTCCACCGAGGCGCACTCGGAAGTTTTCCCGCCATTCGATCCGGCCCATTTCGGTGGCCAGCTCCTGTGGCTCGCCATCACGTTCGGCGCGCTCTATCTGCTGATGAGCCGCGTGGCTCTGCCGCAGATCGGCGGTATCCTCGAGACCCGGCGCGCCCGGATCGAGGGTGACCTCGCCGAAGCCGAGCGCCTCCGCAAGGAGACCGAGAAAGCCGCTGCCGCCTACGAGGCTGCGCTGGCCGATGCGCGCAAGAACGCCCAGTCGATCGCCGAAGAGACGCGCGCTTCGATCCGGGCCGATATCGACAACCGCCGCGCGGATGTCGAAGCCGGGCTCAACAAGCGCATCACCGAGGCGGAGGCCCGCATCGCCGCCACCAAGTCGGCGGCGCTCGCCAATGTCGACGAGATCGCGGCCGATACGGCCCAGGCCCTCGTCACCAAGATCGCCGGCGGCGCTACCGCTGAAGAAACCCGCGACGCCGTCGCGGCCGTGAACAAGGGTTAAGCGCCATGTGGAGCTTCGGTTTCGACGCCACTACCGGCGCCACCATCTGGGCCACCATCGCGCTCGTCATCTTCATCGGCATTGCCCTCTATGCCGGTATCCACAAGACCATCGCCAAGACGCTGGACGAGCGGATCAAGAAGATCGAGACCGACCTCGCCGAAGCTGAACAGCTCCGCGCCGAGGCCAAGGCCCTGCTCGACGACTATGCCCGCCGCCGCGAAGAAGCGACGAAGGAAGCCCAGTCGATCGTCGACGCCGCCCGCGAAGAGGCCTTCCGCCTCACCGCCGAGGCCAAGGACTCGCTCGAAGCGATGGTTGCCCGTCGCGAGAAGGCCGTGAACGACAAGATCGCCCAGGCGGAAGCCCAGGCCGTCGCCGAAGTCCGCGCCCGCTCGGCCGACCTCGCCGTCGAAGCCGCCCGCGTCGTCCTCACCCGCCAGATGGCCACCAAGGGCCCCGCCCTGGTCGAACAGTCGATCAAGGACGTCGCCGCCAAGCTGAACTGAGGTTCGGCACAGCGCTGAGTTACAAGGCGGGCCCAGTGCCCGCCTTTTGTTTTGTGGGTTCGGCTGTAGGGCGTACCCCCCCCCTAGTTCCGCTAGCTCATTCCATTCGCAAGCTGCACTACCCTCCCCACAAGGGGGAGGGAGGGCGCGTCACTGAGACTTCGGTTCTTTCTTCTCCGTCCCCCTTGTGGGGAGGGTAGCGCCGCTAGGCCCAAAGGGCCGTAGCAAAGCTAGGGTGGGGGTACACGAAGCCCCAGCTTCCCGCTCCCCCCTCCACCGCCTTCGGCGGTCCCCCTCCCCCGCAAGCGGGAGAGGTTCCGCTGTGGCACGATCTCGCCACAAGGCAAGAGTTAGTCTGTGGCAAGATCGCGCCACCGGGCCTTCTCCCGCCTGCGGGGGAAGGTGCCCGAAGGGCGGAAGGGGGGAGCCCCCGCACCGGCCCGCCTTCCGCGCCAACCCCTCATCCGCCCTTCGGGCACCTTCTCCCACAAGGGGAGAAGGCGAGAAAACCGCAAGCTCTGTGCTCAAGGCTATGCCGACATCGTGCGCGCACGCCTTCTCCCCTTGTGGGAGAAGGTGGCGGAAGGCTGGATGAGGGGTCTCTCTCCTCCCCACGACATCTCGCCGAGCAAACTTATCCCCGCTCCCCACCCCCATGCGACTATCCCCCCGTCCCCCGCAGGGCGGGCGCTGCGCAACGAACGTGCGGTGGGGGATATCGAGGGTCGGGGAGTCGTCCCCGGCGGGCCGCGGTGCGAGCAACCGGCACTTGGACGTCTTTCGGGACGGACGTGTCCGCTCCCTTGTACCCCCGTCCAACTCATCCTCGGTGACCGGCGAGGCGAAAGCCTCGTTTTTTGCGGACTACCCGCGTGGGGCCAAACCCTCGCCGGTCCCGCCCAACTCATCAACCCGAGGCGGCAACGCCGGCGGGCGCCTCGCCACGCCTTCCGAGTGACCTACTCCGCCGCCTGCGGCAGAGGCTCGGGCCGCGACCAGGTCAGCACCGGCGTGCGCGCCGCCCGCGTCTCGTCGAGCCGCCGCCGCGGCGCCCGCGTCGGGGCGGCGGTGAAGCGCGCGGCGTTGCCGGCCTTGGCGTCGGCCGCCAAATCCAGCATCACGTCACAGAAGCGGTCGAGCGTCTGCTTGCTCTCGGACTCGGTGGGCTCCACCAGCATCGCGCCATGCACCACCAGCGGGAAGTACATGGTCATGGGATGGAAACCCTCGTCGATCAGCGCCTTGGCGAAATCGAGCGTCGAGACACCCGAGCCCGCCAGGAAGCTGTCGTCGAACAACGCCTCGTGCATGCAGGGCTGGCCCGGGAACGGCACCGAGAAGGCCCGTTCGAGCCGCGCCTTGATGTAGTTGGCGTTCAGCACCGCATCCTTCGCCGCCTGCGCCAGCCCGTCGCCGCCATGGCTCAGCATGTAGGTGAGCGCCCGCACATACATGCCCATCTGGCCGTTGAACGCCGTGATGCGCCCCAGATGCTGCCCCTCGGCATGCTCCACCAGTTCGGACCCGCCGGTCCCCTGGCGAACGAACGGCACCGGCGCGAACGGCGCCAGCGCTTCGGACAGAACCACCGGACCCGCCCCCGGACCGCCGCCGCCATGCGGCGTCGAGAAGGTCTTGTGGAGGTTGATATGCATGGCGTCGATGCCGAGATCGCCCGGCCGCACCACGCCCATGATGGCGTTGAAGTTCGCCCCATCGCAGTAGAAGAACGCGCCCGCTTCATGCACGGCCGCCGCGATCTCGATCACCTGCGGCTCGAACAGCCCGCAGGTATTGGGGTTGGTGAGCATGATCGCCGCGACATCGGGCGACAGCGCCGCCTTCACCGCCTCGACATCCACCGTACCATCGTCGCGCGCCGGCACCGCCTTCACGGAATAGCCGAGGAAAGCCGCCGTCGCCGGGTTGGTGCCGTGGGCACTCTCGGGCACCAGCACGACCTTGCGATGCCCCTGCCCCGCCGCTTCCTGCGCGGCGCGGATCGCCATCATGCCGGCCATCTCGCCATGGGCGCCGGCCTTGGGCGTCAGGCAGACGGCCGCGGTGTTGGTCAGCGTCATCAGCCAATGGGCGAGCTCGTCCATCAGGCGCAACGCGCCCTTCACGGTCGAAACCGGCTGCAGGGGGTGGATATCGGCGAACCCCGGCAACCGCGCCATCTTCTCGTTCAATCGCGGGTTGTGCTTCATCGTGCACGAGCCCAGCGGATACATGCCGCTATCGATCGAGTAGTTGAGCCGGCTCAGCCGCACATAGTGGCGCAGCGCCTCGGGCTCGGTCAGGCCGGCGAGATCGATCTCCGACTTGCGCTCGAAGCCGCCGAGGAACGATCCATCGATCGCCACATCCGGCAGGTCGACGCCCGAGTGCTCCGTATCGCCGATCTCGAACAGCAGCGGCTCATTGGGCAGCAGCGACGAGGCCACCGCCACCGAGCCAACGTCGCCCGGACCAGTCGGGCGGCCCTGATTGTTCATGGCCATCAGCCTTCTCCGTTCAGTGCGACGTCGAGGCACTCGGCGAGCATCTCGATATCGGTGTCGGTGGTGAGTTCGGTCGCCGCGAGCACGATCAGGTTCTCAAGCGCCGCATTGCCCGGCTCGAGCCGACTCACCGGCACCCCGGCCAGCACGCCGGCCTGCGCCAGCATCTCGACCACCGGGGCAGCCGCCACGGGCAACCGGATCGTCATCTCGTTGAAGAAGCTGCGGTTGAGCAACTCAACGCCCGGCACGGTGCCGAGCATCCGCCACAGCTTCACCGCCCGCTCATGGTTGAGCCGCGCCAGCCGCTTCAGCCCCGCTTCGCCGAGCAGCGACATGTGGATCGAGAACGCCAGCGCGCAGAGCCCCGAGTTGGTGCAGATATTGCTGGTCGCCTTCTCGCGGCGGATATGCTGCTCGCGGGTCGAGAGCGTCAGCACGAAACCGCGATTGCCATCCGCGTCCACCGTCTCGCCGCAGAGCCGCCCCGGCATCTGCCGCACGAACTCCTTGCGCGTCGCCATCAACCCCACATACGGGCCACCGAAGTTCAGCGCATTGCCGATCGACTGGCCCTCGCAGACGACGATGTCGGCGCCGAGCGCGCCTGGCGCCTCGATCAGCCCCAGCGATACGACCTCGGTCACCACCACGATCAGCAGGGCGCCCGCTTCATGCGCCGCATCGGCGGCGGCACGGAGGTTGCGCAGATGGCCATAAAAATCCGGCGTCTGCACCACGATCGCCGCCGTCTCGCCGTCGATGCGGTTGATGATATCGCCCTGCCCCTCGGGCGAAGCCGGCAGGCACACGAGGTCCGGCCCGTCGCCGAGATACGTGCGCACCACATCGCGATAATGCGGGTGGAGGCCGCCCGAGAGCACGACCCGGTTGCGCCGGGTCAGCCGCCGCGCCATCAGCACCGCCTCGGCCGTGGCGGTCGAGCCGTCATACATCGAGGCGTTCGCCACCTCCATGCCGGTCAGGTGCGCCACCTGAGTCTGGAACTCGAACAGCATCTGGAGCGTGCCCTGCGACACCTCGGGCTGGTAGGGCGTGTAGGCCGTCAGCCATTCCGAACGCTGGATCAGGTGGTCCACCGTCGCCGGCACGTGGTGGCGATAGGCGCCCGCGCCGATGAAGAACGGGCCGTCGCCTGCCGCCATGTTCTGCCCGGCCAGCCCCTTCATGTGTGCCTCGACCAGGAACTCGGGCGAGTGTTTTGGCAGCTTCACCGGCTCGCGCAGCAGGGCATGGGCCGGCACGCGGGCGAACAGGTCCTCGGCGGTGGCCGCGCCGATAAGGCCAAGCATTTCAGCCCGCTCGGCTTCGGAATGGGGGAGATAGCGCATCGCTTACTTCGTCAGCTCCGCGTAGGCGGCGGCGTCCATCAGCCCGTCGAGCTCATCGGCATCGTCGAGCGCCAGCTTGAAGATCCAGCCCTCGGTCTCGGGCGCCGAGTTGATCAGCCCGGGCTCTCCGGTCAGCGAGGTGTTGATGGCGATCACCGTGCCCGAGGCCGGCGAATAGATCTCCGAGGCGGTCTTCACCGACTCGACCACCGCGGCCTCGTCGCCCGCCTTCAGCTTCTGGCCCACCTTGGGCAGCTCGACGAAGACGATGTCGCCCAGTTGCTCCTGGGCATAGGGAGTTATCCCCACGGTGCCGTCCTCGGTTATGTATTCGTGGTCCTTGGTGAACTTGGTCATTTGGCGACTTTCCGGACGTAGCGGTGGGGCATGAAGGGGAGAACGGTGATTTCTGCTTTTTGCGGCTTGCCGCGCACCAGCACCTGCAACGGCGTGCCCGGCGCGGCATGATCGGGGGGCACGAAGCCGAGCGCGATGGCGCGGTTCAGCGACGGCGAGAAGCCGCCCGAGGTGACGCGGCCGATGGCGGCGCCAAACTGGTCGAGGATTTCGGCACCCTCGCGGGCCGGCGCGCCCTCGACGAAGAGGCCGGCGCGGACGCGGTCGAGCACGCCGCCCAGTTCGCTGAGGATGCGGGTGGCGCCGGGGAAATCGGCAGCGTCGCGACGACGGCGCGCCACGGCGAAATTGAGCCCGGCCTCGACTGGCGAGACGGTCTCGTCGAGGTCGTGGCCATAGAGCGGCAGCCCGGCCTCGAGCCGGAGGGAATCGCGGGCGCCGAGGCCGATGGGCTTGACGCGTTCGTCAGCCAGCAGCCGGTCGAAGAGGATCGCGGCATGGCTGGGGTCGACGAGGATTTCGAACCCATCCTCGCCAGTATAGCCCGAGCGCGAAATCACCAGCTTGGTGCTCTCGAAATCGAACGAGGCGTAATGCATGAAGCTGAGGTCCGCCGCCTCGGGGATCAGGTCGCGCATCACCTCGACCGCTTCCGGTCCCTGAAGCGCCAGCAGCGCGCAATGGTCCGAGCGGTTGAGCGTCGCCGTGCCGGTCGCCGCCGCTGCGATGCGCTGGAAGTCGGCTTCCTTGGTGCCGGCGTTGACGACGATGTAGAGTGCGCCGCCCCAGCCCTCGGCCGCCGGCCGGGCGATCATCAGGTCGTCGTACGTACCGCCCGTCTCGTTGAGCAGCAGGGTGTAGCGCACCTGGCCGGGCTTCAGCCCGCGGATGTCGCCGCAGATCAGCGGCTCGACCAGCGCCGCAACCGCCGCATGGTCGGCCTCGCCGTCGCCGGACTTCTGGTCGAGCACGAGGAAGCTCGGGCCCATGTGCGAGACATCGAACAGCCCGGCATGCTCGCGGGTCCATTTGTGCTCGGCGATGATGCCGGTGGGATACTGCACCGGCAGCGAATAGCCCGAGAACGGCACCATGCGGCCGCCCAGCGCAACATGCCGGTCGTTGAGGAGAACGGTCTTGAGGTCGTCTGCTGTGGCTTCCGCCATGGGACACCGAGGGTTGGTTGCACTTCCACGAGGAACGTTTGTCCCTCGCGTCGAGTGCCCCCTCTGTCCGCTAACCTGAGAGATTTCCCTGTCGCCTATGGACAGGTTGCTCCTTCGGTGAGGCGAGATCGCCTGCTTTCCAGAGTGCGGCCCTACGGGCCGACTTTTGGGGCAAGTCCTTGTCCGAAAAGTCTGCAACTTTTCGGGGACATGCCTTTCCGACTGCGGTCCGGTTGCCTGAGAGTTTCCGGGGCGGTTGCTCCTTCGGCGCCAGCACGAAGCTGGACTCTCCCGCAGTCGAGCTTGAGTTAGGCTGGGATTATGAAGGGAGTCAACGGTGCTGGTGCGATCGAACGCCCGCTCCACCAGCCTTCGGCTGGTCCCCCTCCCCCGCTACGCGGTGGAGGAGCACGGAGAGCTCAGCGCCCAAACGGCGTCAAACACCGATGCCGCGTTGTTCCTCCACCACGTAGCGGGGGAGGGGGACCATGCGAAGCATGGTGGAGGGGGCGTCGGGGGTGGACAGCCTCAGCTGTCGAAGCCGACCCAGATCGTGATGTTTTCGCCGCCCGTGTAGGGGATGGCGACGTTCTCGACCACTTTCACGAACTCGCCCGAGTTGGTCGAGGGGTTGATGGTGGTGGGGATCTGGTACTTCTCGGAGTACATGGCGACGCCGTCGCGCTCCACCGCGAAGCGGATGGGCACGTCGACCTTGGTCTGCGAGCCCGAGGGGCCGAGCAGCACGCGGCCGACGACGCCCATCTTCACGGTGATCAGGCCGTTCGAAGCCACGCAGTTGCGCGACTGCTTGTCGAGCACCGCCTGGTAGTTGAGGGCATGCGGATCACCCACCTTGCCCTTGCCGTAGTAGAACAGGGCCTCGCCGCCCGGCCGCACCTTGATGGGCGGGCATTCGGTGGCGATGGCGGGCAGCGCGGCCGTCGCGGCGGCGCTCAGTTCCTGCGGGGTGGGGTTGGCGGTCTGGGCCGACGAGGTCGGCGCCGGGCCGGCGGAGCCGAACATGCTGCCCATCGAGCAGCCGGCCAGCAGCACGGCAGTCGCGGCGACGGCGCCAGCACGAAGCGTCCACACCCGGACGCCGGAATTGAAAAGCCCCATCGTCAACCTCACGCACTCACACTCTGGCGCGCTTCGAGCGCAAGCAGCACGGCCGGGGCGCCGCTGACGGTGACCCCCGCGACGTCCTGCACGAAAACATCCTGTACCACGCCATCCTTAAGGATCATGGCGAAGCGGGCGAAGCGCTTGCCCATGCCGGGGATCTGCTTGGAGAGCCCGATGGCATCGGCCAGCAGGCCCTCGCCATCGGCAATGAAATCGACCTTGCCCAGCGCATCCGAGCGCTCGGCCCAGGCCTTCACCACGTGGTGGTCGTTCACCGCACCGCAGACGATGCGGGCGACGCCGAGGTTCGCAAGCTTCTGCGCATTGGCGACGAAGCCGGGCAGGTGCGAGGTGTCGCAGGTCGGGGTGAAAGCGCCGGGAACGGCGAAGAACACCACGGTGCCGGTGCCCAGCACCGCATCCGACGTGGCATCGCTCATGCCGTTGGCGTCGACCAGTTTGATCGGGATGGAGGGGATCTTGTCGCCAGCCTGGATCATGTCGGTGGTGCCGCCCTTGGTTACTCGTTGGTTAACGCCCGGTTCGGGGCGCCGCACCATAATTCAGGGCTTGCCCGCCGTCGACCCGGTGCCGACTGTCGTCGACAAGGAAAACGGCCCCATCTCGGTCATGAAGGTGAGATTGACGGGCTGGCCCTCTGGTGCCGCTAATTCTGCTCCCCCGAGCAGTGGTAGTAACACTGCTGATCCATCCGGGCTTTTTTGCGGCGCGCCAAAGAGTTGGCCACTGTCGCCCGCGTCGGCGATGAGCGAGAGCGGGTCGACGCGGGGGTCGGCGACGTCCACCGCGATGGCCTTGTCCGCCGCATCCCAGCTGATCGCGCCGAGCGCCGGACGCGGATCGCTCCAATGCTGAGGGGTGAGCGCGACGGCCTGGGCGATGCGGAGGCCCTGCCCGCGGTCGGGCCGGGTGAAATCGAGCGGCAGGGTGAAATTCGCCATGGCCGGCACGCAGATATCGGAGCAGACGCCCATGGTGACGGCCGCCCGCAACTCGCCGCTCTGACCATCGAGCTTCAGTTCGATCGGCAGCACGGTGGGGCCGCGATAGACGAAATCGGTGAGGCCGCCCTTGGTCTCGATCAACGGATAGGGCCAGAGGATCTGATGGTCGGCGAGGCCGCTCGAACCCGCCGTATCGATCTCGGTGGGGATGCCGCTCTCACCCGGCACGCGCCAATAGGTGTTGGTGTCGAGCGGCATGTCGAGCTCGAGCGCCGCCATGGTGGTGCCATCGGGCTTCAGCACGTCGGACGAGATCATCCTCAGCCGCACGCCGGGGGCGATATCCTGCCATGGCGTCTCGGCCGCAGTGGCGGGAAGCGTCAGCAGGGTCAGGGCGAAAAGGGCGAGTGCGCGCATGCCAAGCGGGATAGCCGAGGAGCCCCCGGAGCGGAAGGCATCTCCTGTCAACGTGAAGGCTATGCACGCCCATTAGCGAAGGGGTAAGCTAACGATGTCTGCGCCCATTGCACCGGGTGCCCGTCAGGCGGACAATCGGTCTGCTTCAGGAGTTGTGCCATGGAGTCGCTGAGGGGCCAGTTTCTCGTCGCCATGCCCGAGATGGGCGACGATCGTTTCCACGAGACCGTAATCTATCTCGTCGGCCACGGGGACGAAGGCGCCATGGGGCTGGTGGTCAACCAATCGGTCGAAGACATGAGCTTCGCCGATATCCTCGAAGAGCTGAAGCTCGGCGATAAGGATGAGCTCATCCACCTGCCCGACGACATCAAGAACCGCCAGGTGCTGCGCGGCGGCCCGGTGCAGAAGAGCCGCGGCTTCGTGCTGCACTCGTCCGACTACTTCAAGGTCGGCAATTCCTACGAAGTCACCGACGATATCTGCCTCACCGCCACGCTCGATATCCTCAAGGCCATGGCCTTCAAGGAAACCCCGCACGAGGCCCTGTTCGCCCTCGGCTATTGCGGCTGGAGCCCGGGCCAGCTCGAGCAGGAAATCCAGGGCAATGGCTGGCTAACGGTCCCCTTCTCCCGCGAACTGCTCTTCGGCCTGCCGATCGAAGCCCGCTACGACGCGGCCCTGGCGCAGCTGGGAATTACGCGCGCAACACTGAGCGCCGCGGCCGGCCATGGCTGAGGCCGGCGCCGGCTCGCCAGCCGGCGGAGACGGCAAAGTCGCTACATCGCCCCCGATGGCGTTTCGCTGGCGCAGCCTGCGCTACTGGGCATGGCTGCTCATCGGGATCATCCCGGTTGTCGCAGCGCTGCCGGCGCAACAGCGCGGTGTATTCGTCGCCTCCGAAGCGTGGTCGGCCGCATGGCCCGGCCTGTTCCTCAGCGTGCTGGCCGTCGGCGCGGTGCTCCTGGTGCTGGATCAACTGATCGCGTATGCGGCACGCCGGTCGCGCAAGGAGGCACCCACGAAATTCGGCACGACCGCCAACCGGATCTTCGTTACCGTCGTGGCGCTGATGCTGCCGATCTGGGCCTGGGGCATCACCGATCTCGGCTTCAAGCGCCTCAATCACGATCGTGACGATCTCGGCGAGGTGGCCGCTCCCGCAACGATGGTCAGCTACAACGCCTCGGGCAAGCAGCGCACCCACTACGTCATCGTCATGAGCGAGGAATTCGGACGGGTCCGGCTGCGCTCGCCGGAGCTGAGCCCGGAGGACATTCCCCAGAAAGGCGCAGCCGTGACGATGGTCGGGCATCGCTCGTGGGTCGGCGTGTCATACGACGAGCTGATGCTGCCGGAATGAGCGGGGCGGCCTAGCGCCCCGTCAGCTGGCTCTGCAGGCGCTTGGTAATTTCCGGGCCGGTCATAGCCGCGCCGAAGGCGAAGCCCTGGGCGTATTGGCAGTTGAGCTGCTGCAGGCGCTCCACTTCCTCGATCGTCTCGACGCCCTCGGCGATCACCGCGAGGTCGAGTTCGCTGGCGAGCGTCACGATGGCGCGGATGATCGGCACCTGCGTGTGCGAGAGGCCGCTATCGTCGGACTGCTGCACGAAGGGCGCGGGGATCTTGATGGTGTCGAACGGGAAGCGGTGCAGGTAGCTCAGCGACGAGTGGCCGGTGCCGAAATCGTCGAGCGCCAACCGCAGGCCCAGCGAACGCAGGGCGTTCAGCACATAGGCCGAGTGCTCCGGGTTGCTCATCACCTGGCTCTCGGTGATCTCGAGCTTCAGGTGCCGGGCGATCTGGCGATGGTCGGACACCAGCGCGCGCATGTCGTTGAGCAGGCTCTCGGTCGCGAGCTGGGTCGGCGACAGGTTGACCGAGACGAAGAAATCCTCGGGCAGTGGCAGCTGGCTCGCCCAGTCGCGGGCCTGGCCGGCGGCCTGCTCGAAGGCGACACGGCCGAGCCGGTCGATCATGCCCGAGCGTTCGGCGAGCGGCACGAACTCCTCCGGCAGCACGATGCCGCGCTGCGGGTGGTTCCAGCGCATCAGCGCCTCGGCGCCCGCGATGGTGCCCGAGTGGATGTCCATGATGGGCTGGAACATCACGGCCAGTTCGCCATGGCGGAGGCCGCGGTCGAGATCTTCCTCGGACGCCTTCGAGTAGGCGGCGATAGAGCGGGCCGAGGCGCGGAAGGCCTCGATACGGTCGCCGCCCAGCCGCTTGGCGTAGTACATGGCGAGTTCGGCATCGCGCAGCACATCGGGCGCCGCGACGGGGTTGCCGTCATAAATGGTGACGCCGATCGACGCCGTAAGGCTCAGGTCGCGGTCGCCGAAGTTGAACGGCGACTTCAGGGCCTTGCGGATCTGCTCGGCCGTCTCGGCGATCTTGCCGGCCGCTTGCTCGGACGCGAGGATCACACCGAACTGGTCGCCGCCCAGCCGCGCCACCGTATCGAGCGGCCGCATGATGCGGGCGACGCGGCGCGAGATGGCGAGCAGCACGGAATCAGCGGCCGAATGGCCGACGCGCTCCTCGAGCTCGCTGAAGCGGTCGATGTCGATGAGGAACACGGCCGGCTTGGTGCCGTTGGGCAGGCGGGCGCGGACCAGGGCGCGCTCCAGCCGGTCGAGGAAGAGCTGTTTGTTGGGCAGGCCCGTGAGGCTGTCATGCACGGCGTCGTGCAGCAGGCGCTCGCGGCTGGCGCGATCCTCGTTCACGTCCTGCAGCGTGCCGACGATGCGGTTGACCTGGCCGTCGCCGCCCAGCACCGGCTTCACCCGCATGCGGAAGGTGCGGAAGCTGCCATCGTGGGCGGAAAGGCGAATATCGGCGCTGACCTTGCCGCGGCGCAGTTCGACCAGCGTGTCGAAGGCGGTGCGGAAGCGGTCGCGATCCTCGGGGTGGACGCGGTCGAGCCAGCGCTTGATCGAGCCGCGCAAGGCGCCACGGCGCTCGCCCAGCCGGGTGCCGAGCTCGTCGGACACGGCGACGCGGTCGCGCTCGATGTTCCAATCGTAGACGAAGTCGCCCGAGCCGGTCAGCGCCAGGGCGCGGCGCTCGACTTCGGATAGCGTGCCGATCGACACCTGCCCTTCGGAGAAGGCGTGCTGCACCGAGGTGAAGCCCAGCAGCATGACGATGAGCACGAGGCCGCCGGCGACGGCAGGCTGGGCCACGTCGTTCGACACCTGCCCGGTCACCACCAGCCAGGCGTAGAACAGCCAGGCGATGTAGATGATCCAGGTCGGCACCAGCAGCACGGCGCGGTCGTAACCGCGGAGCGCCAGCAGCAGGATGAGGAAGAAGCCGGTGATGCCGAGCAGCGCCAGCACCAGCCGCGCCACGGTGGCGGCGATCGAGGGCTGGAAGAAGGCGAAGCCGAATAGCGCGAGGAACACCACGACGAGCGCCAGCGCCAGGTGGATGAAGCGCAGGTGCCAGCGGTGCAGGTTCAAATAGATGAACAGGAATCCGAACAGAGTCGTGGCGATTCCCGCCTCGGCGGCAGCGCGCAGCGGCTGGATGGCGCCGTTCGAAATGTTGAGCAGCGGGCCCAGCACACCGAAATCGACGAGCAGGTAGATCAGCACGGCCCAGGAGAACGCAGCCGTCGCCGGGAAGATGCCCCTGCCCCGCACCACGAACATGATGGTGAGGAAAACCGCGGCCAGCGAGGCGACGCCGAGCACCACGCCGCGGAACAGCGTGAACGAGTTCACATAGTCGCGGTAGGCGTCGGGTTTCCACAGATAAAGCTCGGGCAGCGTGCCGCTCGACAGCTCGGCGACGAATGTGACGGTCGCGCCGGGGTCGATCACCACCTCGAACACGTCGGCTTCGCGGTCGGTGAGTCGGGTCGGGCGGAGGCCGGCCGACGGCGTCAGCACCTTGATGCGCTCGGCGCCGAGGTCGGGTCGGAACACGCCGGAGCTGGGGAGGCGGAAGAACGGGGCGACCAGCAGGCGCTCCATCTGCACGTCGGAATCGTTGCGCAGCGCGAACAGGGCCCAGTTGGGGTTGGTGCCGTTCTGCGAGGCAAGCACTTCAATTCGCCGGATAATTCCGTCTTCGCCGGCCGCCGTCGAAAGCTGCACCTTGCCGTCGACGCTGGGCTGGATCGACACCACGCCCGTCAGGTTCACGGCGTTGACGTCCTCAGGCGCGCTGATGACGTCGAAGGTTTGCGCAGAGGCGCTGAGCGACCCGGCCAACACGAACGCAATACACATCGCGAGGTACAGGATGTGACGCATTAGCTTCGAAGTGGCCTTGCCGCAGTCATGGAATTAGAACCTTGGTATCGGTGTTTCCGCAAAGCGACAAGCGCTTCGCGGAGTTCTGGGTGGACTGCCCAACCGGAAACGAGGCTCGTCACCGGCGATGCCGGAGGGAGGCGTCGTAGCGCTCGCGGGTGAGACCGAAGAGCACGTGGTCCGCCCAACGGCCGTCGATCTGGAGGTAGTGCTCGGCGAAGCCCTCTTCCCGGAATCCGTTTTTTTCAAGGACGCGGCGCGAGGCCATGTTGTCGGGGAGAAATGCCGCATGAATGCGGTGGAGCCCGAGCGTCTCGAAGCAGAACGGGACGACTAGACCCACCGCCTCGGTCATCAGCCCCTTGCCGGCGAAGGGCTGGCCCATCCAGTAGCCGAGATTGACGAACTGCGCGGCACGGCGGCGAATGTTGGAGAGGGTGATGCCGCCGACCAGCTTCTCCTCGCCGTTCACCCGCATGAACAGGAAGAAGCTGTAGTCGGTGCCGGCCCGCACTTCCTCGCGGCCCCGCTTGAGGCGCGCCGAATAGACGCGGGGGCTCAGATCCGACTCGCTCCAGCGCGGCTCGAAAGGCTTCAGGAAATCGCGGCTCTGGCGGCGCAGGTCGCGCCAGGCGGTGTAGTCCGAGCCGCGCGGCGCACGCAGCGTCACGCGGCTGCCCATCAGCACCGGGGTATCGTCACGGGCGAACCAGGTGAGCATCATCGGATGCTGCCGTCCGATCAGTTCTTCAGCTTCTGGGCAATGTCGCGGTAGTCGGGCAGCTTGGCAACGGGACCGATGCCGGCGAGCGACACCGTGCCGGTATCGAACACCTGCCGCGCCACTTCCTTCACCCGGTCCGGGGTGATGCGGTTGATGCGGTCCACCGTTTCCTGCAGCGGGATCGGGCGGCCCCAGAGGATCTGTTGGCGAGCCAGCTGGCCGGCGCGCGACGACGGGCTCTCGAGCGACATCAGCAGGCCGGCGCGGATCTGGTTGCGGACGCGGATCACTTCCTCGTCGGAAATCGACTCGGTCGCCTTGCGCAGCTCGTCGAGGATGACGGGCACGAGGTCGGTGACTTCCTCCTCGCCAGTCGAGGCGGCGACGCCGAAAATGCCGCTATCGGCGAAGGCCCAGTGGAAGGCGTAGACGGAGTAGCAGAGGCCGCGCTTTTCGCGCACCTCCTGGAACAGCCGCGAGCTCATACCGCCGCCGAGAATGGAGGCGAGGATCTGCACCGCATAGAAGCCGTCGGAATTGTAGGCGCGCCCTTCCATGCCGAGCACGATATGGGCCTGCTCATGCTCGGAGACGAGCCGCTGCTCGCCGCCCACATAGGCGGCCTTCTCGGGCGGCGGAGCGCCGTTCTTGCGCAGGTTGTGGAAGCGATCGTTGGCGATATCGACCAGCGCGTCGTGATCCACATTGCCGGCAGCGCACAGCACCATGTGGTCGCCCACGTAGTTGCGGTCCATGTAGGCGCGAATGGCGTCCGGGCCGAAGCTGTTCACCGACTCGACGGTGCCGAGGATCGTGCGGCCGATGGCCTGATCCGGATAGGCCGCCTGCTGAAACAGGTCGAAGACGTGATCGTCGGGGTTGTCGCGCGCCGCGCCGATCTCCTGGACGATGACCTGCTGCTCGCGGTCGATCTCGTCCTGGTCGAACTGGGAGTTCTGGAGGATGTCCGAGAGGATGTCGCCAGCGAGCGCCACGTCTTCCTTCAGCACGCGAGCGAAATAGCCGGTGTGCTCAACCGAGGTCGCGGCGTTGAGGTCGCCGCCGACATTCTCGATGGTCGCGGCGATCTCCAGGGCGTTGCGGGTGCTGGTGCCCTTGAACGCCATGTGCTCGAGCATGTGCGAAATGCCGTGCTCGGCCTCGGTCTCGCTGCGCGAGCCTGCCTTCACCCAGATGCCGAGCGAGGCGCTTTCGAGGTGGGGCATGTCGTCGGTCAGTACGGTCATTCCATTGTCGAGCGTCGTACTCCTGACCGTCACTTCAACTCCTCCGGCGCGTGGGTCCGCGCCATGATGAAGCTTTCCACTTCACCCTGATTGTTGTCGAGGACCGTGAAACGCTCGGTCCTGTCGTAAAGGTCAGACAACCACGCGGGCAGTGCCGGTTCAATGCCCGACGCAGCGAGCACCGCGGCCGGGAATTTTGCCGGATGCGCGGTGGCGAGCGTCACCACCGGGGCAGTGCTGCCGGTCAGCGTGCGCGCAACGTTGACGCCGACCGCCGTGTGGGGATCGAGCAGGTAGCCCGAGGCCTTGTGCACGGTGGAAATAGTGAAGCTCGTCTCGGCCTCGCCGGTGCGGCCGGCCGTGAACTGGCGGCGGATGGCTTCCAGTCCATCGTGCGGGATGGAGAAGCCGCCCGACTGCTTGAGGCTCGACATCATGCTGACGACCGCTTCGGATTTGCGGCCGACCGACTCGAACAGCAGGCGCTCAAAGTTGGAGCTGACCTGTATGTCCATCGACGGGCTCATCGTCGGCTGCACGCCGGTGACCTCGTAGCGGCCGGTCTCGATGGTGCGCGCGAGGATATCGTTGGCGTTGGTGGCAATCGCCAGCGTCCGGATCGGCAAGCCCATGCGCTGGGCGCAGTAGCCGGCGAAGATGTCGCCGAAATTGCCGGTGGGGACGGCGAAGATCACTTCGCGATGCGGGGCGCCCAGCGCCGCGGCAGCCGTGAAGTAGTAGACGATCTGCGCGACGATGCGACCCCAGTTGATCGAGTTGACGCCCGAGAGCTTCACCTCGTCGCGGAAGCGGCGATTGGCGAAGAGGCCCTTCACGATGTCCTGGCAGTCGTCAAACGTGCCGCGGAGCGCAATGTTGTGGACGTTGGCGTCGAGCACCGTCGTCATCTGCCGGCGCTGCACTTCCGAGGTGCGGCCCTCGGGATGGAGGATGAAGATGTCGGAGCTGTCGCGGCCGCGGAAGGCCTCGATGGCGGCCGAACCGGTATCGCCCGAGGTGGCGCCGACGATGGTGGCGCGACTGCCGCGGCGGGCGAGGATCAGATCCATGACGCGGGCCAGGAACTGCATCGCCACGTCCTTGAAGGCGAGCGTCGGGCCATGGAACAGCTCGAGCACGAAGTGGCCGGGCTCCAGTTCCACCAGCGGCGTCACCGAGGGATGCCGGAAGGTGGCATAGGCCTCATCGATGATGCGCTTCAGCTCGGCGTCGGCGATCTCGCCGCCGACGAAGCGGCGGATGATGTCGAAAGCGACCTCGGAATAGGGCCGGTTGGCGTAGCCGGCGATCTCGGCGTGGCTCACCTGCGGCCAGGTTTCAGGCACATAGAGGCCACCGTCGGAGGCGAGGCCGGCTAGAACTGCGTCGGAAAAGCCAAGCGTGGCCGCCCCGCCGCGCGTCGATACGAACTGCATTTGAAGGGGGATACCCCGTGCTGGTGTCGCGCGCCTGCTGAGCGCGGCTTGTTCTGGGTTGATTGCAAACTAGTGAAACGGCGGACAATCCGCAAGTTTCAGCCGCCGATGGGGCGAACGCACTGCCGGCGCACCCAGAAGAACAGCAGGAACGGCACCAGCAGGGCGAAGCCGAACCAGGTCGCCGCATAGCCCAGATGGTTGTTGGGGAACTCGATCACCGTCTCGCCACCCTGCGGCAGCGCGCCTGGCGGGCCAGCGGGGAGGTCGATATACACGGGCGCCACCGGCTGCGGCAGGTCGCCGGCCATGGCGGTGAGGCGGGCGGGATTGCGGACCCATTCGACGTGGCGGGTGAGGTCGGGCGCCGGGGTGAAGCTGCCGATGGCCTCGCCATCGCGAGCGACACCGGCGATGGAGATGAGGCCCGTGTCGATCGTGCCGCCCTGCGCGAAGGCAGGACCCGACGCTTCGGGGACGAAGCCGCGGTTGATGAAGACGGTGCCGCCGGTCGCCAGCATGAAAGGGGTCATCACCCAGTAGCCGGGGCCGGAAAATTTGCCCTTGGGCTCATCGAGGCTGTCAAACACCAGCACCGTGCCCTGCGGGCGGTAGGTGCCGGTGAGGCTCACGGGGCGGTAGTCGTAGCCATCGCCGTCGAACACCTTCCAATCGGCGAAGGCCGGGAAGGGTTTCGGTGGTTCGTTGAAGCGGGCCGTGACGTTGGCGATCAACCGCTCCTTCTCGCCCAGCCGCTCGACCTGCCAGCCGCCGAGCACTATGAACAGCGCCATCAGCGCCAGCATGAAGACGAGGAACAGCCAGAAGCGGGCGCCGCGAACGACGGTATCGGGAGTGGTGGTGAGCTCAGCCATCGAGGCGGCCTTCGCCGGCGCGGTTGTGGAATTGCAGCGCCACCATGGTGGCCTTCAATGGCCGCATGAGGGCGAGCGCGAGGATCACGACGCTCGGCAACCAGAGCAGCAGGTGGACGAACGGCGGGGGATGGAACAGGCCCTCGACGATCGCGGCCGCGCCGACGATGACGAAGCCGACGATGAGGATGATGAACACCGCCGGGCCTTCGGTCTGCGCCGCCCAGGTCAGGTCGAGCCCGCACGACTCACAGCGCGACACGACCTTGAGGAAACCGGAAAAGAGCGGGCCCTCGCCGCAACGCGGGCAGCGGCAGGCAAGCCCGGTGGCGAAGGGGGACGGCAGGCGCTCGGGAGGGTTCGTCATGGCGGTGCTTCTAGCACATTGGTGGCGGAGCAGTTGGGCGGCGGTGGACCCGCGCGCATTTTTCGCAGGGGGCACGGTGGCACCAAAAAGAAAGGGCGCGATTTGCATCGCGCCCTTTGGAATTCGGTCGGTTCGGCGGGATCAGCCGTGGTGGGCGAGTTCGACGCCCCAGCTGCCCCAGACGTAGATGGCCGAGAACAGGAACAGCCAGACCACGTCCACGAAGTGCCAGTACCAGGCGGCGAACTCGAAGCCGAGGTGATGCTCGGGCGTGAAGCTGTCGCGCATGGCACGAACGAGGCAGACGATCAGGAAGATCGTGCCGATGATGACGTGGAAGCCGTGGAAGCCGGTCGCCATGAAGAAGCTGGCGCCGTAGATGTTCGCGCCGTCGCCGCCATAGAGGAAGCCGGCCTCGGAGTACTCGATGGCCTGGCAGACGGTGAACAGGATGCCGAGCAGCACGGTGATGACGAGGCCCCAGACCAGGCCGCGCTTGTCCTTATGGAGCAGAGCGTGGTGGGCCCAAGTGACGGTGGTGCCCGAGGTCAGCAGGATCAGCGTGTTGAAGAGCGGCAGGTGGAAGGGGTTGAAGAGCTCCACACCCGTCGGCGGCCAGGTCGGCCCGAGCGCCGCGATACGGGCATACTGCTCATGGGCGGCGTGGTTGAAGAAGCCGTCGAAGTAAGCCCAGAACCACGCGACGAAGAACATCACTTCGGAGGCGATGAACAGGATCATGCCGTAGCGGTGATGCATCATCACCACCGGAGTGTGATCGCCGGCCTTGCCCTCGCGGATGACGTCGCTCCACCAGGCGAAGAAGGTGTAGAGGATGCCGATGCCGCCGATCACCAGGATCCACGGCGGAGCGATCTGGTGGAACCACAGGATCGCGCCGAGGGCGGCGATGAAGGCCGAAATCGAGCCGACGACCGGCCAGGGGCTGGGATTTACCAGGTGATAGTCGTGATGCTTGGCATGCGCAGCCATGTCAGCTTCCCTCGCTCGGAACGGCATAGAATGTATAGGAAAGGGTGATGTCTCGAACAGGGTCGAGATGGTGATCCTTGGCGATATCCGGGTCGACGAAGAACGTGACCGGCATGTCTACGCTCTCGCCCGGCTTGAGCGTCTGCTTGGTGAAGCAGAAGCACTCGATCTTGTTGAAGTACAGCCCAGTGGTCTCGGGCGTGACGTTGAAGATCGCCTGCCCGGTGAGCGTCTTGTTCGTGAGGTTCTGGGCCTTGAAGACGATGGTCTCGACGCTGCCGATCTTGCCGGTGATCGGCTGGGCCGGCGTGACGCGCCAGGGCAGAGCCCCGTCGACGTTCGAATCGAAGCGCACCGTCATCTCGCGATCGATGACGCCCTTGGCGTTGCCGGTCGAGACCTGCGTGGTGCCGTCGAGCCCGGTCAGCTTGCACAGCATGTTGTAGAGCGGCACGGCCGCATAGGCAGCGCCGACCATGAAGGCGATGAAGGCGATGCAGTAATAGGCGACGAGCTTGTTGCGCTTCAAACGCGCTTCGTCGCTGATCGGCAGGGACGCGTCGGTCATCACAAGGTCCGATCGAAGACGTGGGGACCGAGCTTCACGATGGTGAGCACGTAGAAGATCAGCACGATGGCGCCGAGCACGAGGCCGAGCGCAATCGAGCGGCGGCGGCGGCGCGCCAGGAACACGGGATCCTGGTCGGGTCTGGTCTGCGGGGCGGGCGGGGTCGGCTCGGTCATCAGAACCATCCCAGCATGCTCGCGGCGCGGTCGGTGATGAGCGCGAGGAAAATCACGAACAGATAACTCAGCGAGTAAGTGAAGAGAGTGCGGCCGGCCTTGCGCATCGCCTTGTCCTCGGTGGTGCGGAACAGGCGGAAGGCGAGCCAGACGAAGCCGAGGCCGGTGACGGCGGCGGCAACCATGTAGAGCGGGCCCATGAAGCCGATGAAGCCGGGCACGAGCGTGGTCGCGACGAGGACCACCGAATAGATCAGGATCTGCCACTTGGTGGCGCGCTCGCCGGCAACGTTCGGCAGCATCGGGATATTGGCCGCGCCGTAGTCGGACTGCTTGTAGAGCGCCAGCGCCCAGAAATGCGGCGGGGTCCAGAGGAAGATGATGAGGAAGAGCAGACAGCTCTCGATGCTCACCGTGCCGGTGACCGCGGCCCAGCCGACCATGGGCGGGAAAGCGCCGGCGGCGCCGCCGATGACGATGTTCTGCGGCGTCGAGCGCTTCAGCCACATCGTGTAGATCACGGCGTAAAAGAAGATGGTGAAGGCGAGGAGCCCGGCGGCGAGGAGGTTGGTGGCGAGGCCGAGCAGCACGACCGAGAAGGTCGAGAGCATCAGGCCCAGCGCCAGCGCGTGGTCGCGCTCGATGCGGCCAGCCGGGATGGGGCGATTGACGGTACGGCTCATCACCGCGTCGATATCGCTGTCGTACCACATGTTGAGGGCGCCCGAGCCCCCTGCCCCCAGCGCGATGCAGAGGATGGCGACGAAGCCGATGACCGGGTTGATGCCGCCCGGAGCGAGCAGCAGGCCGATGAACGCGGTGAAGACCACGAGGGACATCACGCGCGGCTTCAGCAGGGCGAGGTAGTCCTCGACCTTAGCGCCGCCGGCCAGTGCCGGAACATCCCTCGAATGGTCGATGTAAGCCAATTCAATACTCTGGCGATTGCCTGGGGTGTCGCAGGGCCGGGAAATCCGGCCCCGCGAGAAGCGAGTTGCTTAGTGGTCCGAGGAGGCGCCGATGCGCGGCAGGGTCTCGAACTGGTGGAACGGCGGCGGCGAGGGCAGCGTCCATTCCAGCGTGGTGGCGCCGTCGCCCCACGGATTGGCCGGAGCAATGCGACGCTTACGGCTGGCTTCGAACAGCGTGTAGAGGAAGACCAGCAGGCCGGCGAACGTGATGTAGTAGCCGATCGAGGAGACCATGTTCCACAGCGCGTACGCATCGGGGTAGTCGATGTAGCGGCGCGGCATGCCGGCCAGCCCGAGGAAGTGCTGCGGGAAGAAGATCAGGTTCACGCCCACGAAGGTGATCCAGAAATGGGCGTTGGCCAGGGTCTCGTTGTACATGATGCCGAACATCTTCGGGTACCAGTAGTACCAGGCGGCGAAGATGGCGAACACGGCGCCGAGCGACAGCACGTAGTGGAAGTGCGCCACCACATAATACGTGTCGTGGAGCGCACGGTCAGCGCCGGCATTGGCCAGCACCACACCCGTGACACCGCCGACGGTGAACAGGAAGATGAAGCCGATGGCCCAGAGCATCGGGGTGCGGAAGGTGATGGAGCCGCCCCACATGGTGGCGATCCACGAGAAGATCTTCACGCCCGTCGGCACCGCGATGACCATGGTGGCGGCCACGAAGTAGCGCTGCACGTCGAGCGACATACCCACCGTGTACATGTGGTGCGCCCACACGATGAAGCCGACGCCGCCGATGGCGATCATGGCGTAGACCATCGCGAGGTAGCCGAAGACCGGCTTACGCGAGAAGGTCGACACGATGTGGCTGACGATGCCGAAGCCGGGCAGGATCAGGATGTACACTTCGGGGTGACCGAAGAACCAGAACAGGTGCTGGAACAGGATCGGGTCGCCGCCGCCATCGGGCTCGAAGAAGTGCGTGCCGAAGTTACGGTCGGTGAGCAGCATGGTGATGCCGCCGGCGAGAACCGGGAGCGACAGCAGCAGCAGGAAGGCGGTGACCAGCACGGCCCAGGGGAAGAGCGGCATCTTGTGCAGCGTCATGCCCGGAGCGCGCATGTTGAAGATGGTGGTGATGAAGTTGATGGCGCCGAGGATCGACGAAGCGCCGGCGATGTGGAGCGAGAGGATCGCGAAGTCCATCGACGGGCCGGGCTGACCGGTGGTCGAGAGCGGCGGATAGATGGTCCAGCCGCCACCCGTGCCGTGGAAGCCCGCGGGGCCCTCGAAGAACATCGACAGCACCAGCAGCAGCAGCGCCGGCGGCAGCAGCCAGAACGAGATGTTGTTCATGCGCGGGAACGCCATGTCCGGCGCGCCGATCATCAGCGGCACGAACCAGTTGCCGTAACCGCCGATCATCGCGGGCATCACCATGAAGAAGATCATGATGAGCGCGTGCGCGGTGGTGAACACGTTGAACATGTGCTTGCCGGCATCGAGCGCGGCGTCGCCCTCGACCCCGTAGACCATGGCGGCGAGGCCGTGGAAGTACTGGATACCGGGCTGCATCAGCTCGAGGCGCATGGCGCCGGACAAGAGCGCACCGACCACACCCGCGATGATCGCGAAGATGAGGTACATCGTGCCGATGTCCTTGTGGTTGGTCGAGTAGACGTAACGGCGCCAGCCCGTCGGATGGCCGTGATCATGCGACTCGGCGTGCGCATGGCCCTCGTGGGGGGCGTCCATTGCAGGAGAGTTGGCCATTTTTGCTGCGGTGTCCTCTTATTCTATCCGGTGGGCCTGCGGCGGGGACATGCGCCCCGCGCTTCCTTGGTTCAGTTTATCAGGTGATCGGCGGCAGGGTTGCATTGGCAGCGTCCACATCCCCGCCCTTGAAGGCGGCGATCCAAGCTGCGTACTGCTCCGCGCTCACCACGCGGATGGCGATGGGCATGAAGGCATGGTTCTGGCCGCACAGCTCGGAACACTGGCCGTAGTAGAGGCCTTCCTTGCGGGCGTTGAACCAGGTCTCGTTGAGCTTGCCGGGGACGGCGTCGATCTTCACGCCGAAGGACGGCAGGGCGAAGGCGTGGATCACGCCCGTCGGATCGGCAGTGACCTGCACGCGGACGGTGGCGTTGACCGGAACGACCAGTTCGTAGTCGACCGCGAGGAGGCGCGGCTGGTTCGGCTTCTTGGCCTTACGCTCGTCTTCCGAGAGGATGTACGAGGTGATGGTCAGGCCGTCATCGACGTACTCGTAGTCCCAGTACCACTGCTGGCCGGTGGCCTTGATGGTGACGGTGGGAGCCGGCACGTCGACTTCGCCGAACGAGAAGATGTTCGAGCCCAGGTACTTGCGCTGCCCGTCGGGCATCGTCAGCTGGTCGGTGAGCACCGAGAAGGACGGGATGGCGATGATCACGAGGATCAGGATCGGCACCACGGTCCACACCACCTCGATGAGGGTGTTGTGAGTGGTCTTGGACGGGGTCGGGTTGGCCTTGGCGTTGAAGCGCACCATCACGACGATGAGCAGCACCAGCACCAGAACCGCGATCAGCACCGCAACCCAGAGGAGCGGACCATCGTGGAAGGCATGGATCGAGTCCATGATCGGGGTCACGGACGGCTGCAGCCCGATTTCGCCGGGCGCCGAGTGGCCCAGCACTTCCTGCCCTGCCTCCTGCGCCGACGCCACGGTCGGCAGCAGCGCGAGTGCAAGGGAGCCGATGGCGCCAATCGAGCTGAACAGTTTGCCGGTCACCTAATAACCCCCTTGGAATCCCGTCTGGTCCGTTCTCAGCGGCAGCAGGGTTGAGGGTCTAGATGCGGCATAGCAAACGCCGCCCCGACTCAACCTCGGAGCGCTTGAAACTTGGAACGTGTCTAAACCACATCGGCCAAGCCGTGGCAATTCAATGCTCTCCCGGACCTGTGCGTCAAAACGCGCTGTTCCTAACGATTCACCCTCGCCTCACCCCCGCCTTTTTCTCATTGCGTTGTCGCGCCGCCACAGGGCGCGGGGGCGCCGGGGCGGCGTTGACAAGCCCGGCGGGCTAAAGGACTAAGGAGCGGACGGCACCGGCTGAGCCGGGATTCGTCCCTCGGACATAAGGATCTGACGATTTTGAACCAGCTCATGAGGGGCGCCGCCTTTGGTCTGCTGACCGGCCTGTTGCTTGGGCTTTCGGCCGGGAGCGCCGCGGCGCAGGGCGTGGTGAAGGCCCAGTACGGCGACTGGCAGATGAGCTGCGACACGCCGCCGGGCGCGAGCTTCGAGCAGTGCGCGCTGATCCAGAACGTTACCGCCGAAGACCAGCCCAATGTCGGGCTCTCGGTGATCGTGCTCAAAACCGCCGACAAGCAGGTTCGCCTATTGCGCGTATTGGCGCCGCTGGGGGTGCTGCTGCCCAACGGGCTGGGGCTCAATATCGATGGCGGAAAAATCGGCCGCGTGCCGTTCGTGCGCTGCCTGCCCAATGGCTGCGTGGCCGAGGTGATCCTCGATGATGCGCTGATCGGCAAGCTGCAGACGGGCAAGAGCGCGATTTTCGTGGTGTTCCGCACGCCTGAAGAGGGCGTGGGCATTCCGGTGTCGCTCAACGGCTTCGCCGACGGGTTCAAGCAGCTTCCCTAGGATCTTCGATGCCACGAGCCCCCCGGCAGATGCGCCTCAACGCCGACCATGTGGCGCGGATGGCGCTGCTGGTGGTGCCCGAGGCCGATCCCGGTCCCCCTGCCCCGTATGTCGCGGCAAGCGACGAGGATTTTCGCGGGTTCGCACGCGACATCATTGCCGGGGCACCGGACCCTAATCAGGTCTGGGTGTTCGCCTATGGCTCGCTGATCTGGAAGCCGGCCTGCGAGTTCGTCGAGATCCGCACCGGTACGGTGCGCGGCTGGCACCGGGCGTTCTGCCTGGGGTGGAACACGCGGTTCCGTGGCTCGGACAAGAACCCGGGGCTGATGCTTGCCCTCGATAGGGGTGGCGCGTGCAAGGGCGCGCTCTACCGGCTGCCGCCGGGCAAGGAAGCCGAGAATGTCGAGCTGCTGTGCCGGCGAGAGATGGGCTACAAGCCCTCGCCGTTTCCGCCGCGCTGGGTGAACGTGATGACCGAGAACGGCCCGGTGCGGGCCTTCACCTTCTGCATCGACCGGAACTCGGGGCGCTATGTGTCGGGGCTCGACGAAGCACAGGTGGCCGACGTGCTGAGCAAGGCAGTGGGCGGGCGCGGGTCGATGGTCGAGTATTTGTTCAATACGGTGGACCACCTCGAGCGCCTCGGCATCCACGACCCGCACCTGTGGCGGTTGCAGGAGATGGTGGCTGAGCGGTTGGACGCAACGGCCTGATCTCCCAATAAAAAAAGCCGGGTCCGAGGACCCGGCAGTTTATCAGGAAACAAGGCCGGTGGGTGGACCGGCCCGAAGATGGCACAATCGAGGTAGTGCCAGGCGGAGACTCCGCCCCTGCTTTGGTCAGGGGTTGAGCCAGTTGCGGGAGCTTTCGGCGCGCTTCTGGGAGAGGCGCAGGCCGGGGCGCTGAGAGGGGGACTCGAGCGCTTCGAACAGATCGCGGCGGTTGATGCCGAGGTCTTCGAGACGGGCGCTGTCGTAGTCGAGAAGCGACTCCAGGGCGACGCGCTGTGCACGATTGGCCCGGCCTTTGGCGAACCAGTTCACCAGGGCAACAAACGGGTTGGACGATGCGGCAGCCATCGACGGCCGCTCGCTCGAAAGCAAGTGGACCATGGTACTTCTCCAAGTTCAGGTTTTGCCAGGGCGGGGAGCGCCGAGGCGGGGGTGAGGAGCGGCACGGCGTTGTACCGATCTCCGATGGTCACTGATCTACGGACTTGCCTTCCATTCGTCCAACAAATAGATTTCATCCCGTTCATCAAAATTCGTGATGGGGTTTGCCGTGACCACTCCGCTCGATCTCGACCAGTTGCAGAGCTTCTGCGCCATTGCCGATTGCGGCAGTTTTACCGAGGCAGCGCGCCGGGTGAACAAGACGCAATCCGCCGTGTCGATGCAGATCAAGCGCCTCGAGGAGCGGCTCGGCCACCCGCTTCTGACGCGCGACGGGCGGACCGTGGCGCTGACCGAGCATGGCGAAGCGCTCTACTCGCGGGCGCGGCGGATGCTGCGGATCAATTTCGAGATCATGGACCATTTCTCGGATGGCGACCTCAAGGGGTCGATCCGCTTCGGCGTGCCGGACGACTATGCGGTGCGGCTGCTGCCGGTGATCCTCTCGAGCTTCCAGCGGACGCACCCCAAGATCGTGGTCGACGTGCGCTGCCAGCCGTCCGAGGAACTGCTCGAGGGGATGAAGAAGGGCAAGTACGACCTCGTCGTCTTCACCCAGGGCACGAACCACGAGTATGGCGAGCTGTTCCGCACCGAGCGGATGTTCTGGGTGGCATCGCATGGCGGGCAGGCGCTGTCGACCGAGCCGCTGCCGATCGCGGGCGGGCTCCATTGCTGCTGGAAGGACAATGCGATCGAGGTGCTGAACCGCATCGGCCGCGATTATCGCATCGCCTATACGAGCTCGAACGCCATGGCGATCGCGTCGGCGGTGCTGACGGACCTGGCGGTGGGGTTCCTGCCGGAAAGCGCGCTGCAGCCGGGGATGCGGGTGATTGCCGAGGACCGCGACCTGCCGCGGCTGCGCGATGCGGAGATCGCCATCATGCGGGCGAGCCACGCCTATGGCGGCATCTATGATGCGCTCGCCAGCCACATCGTGGCGAGCATGGGCAATCTCGACGGGCGCGACGCGCTGCCGATGGCGGCGGAGTGATTTGAACGGATTGAACGAATTTCGTTCAGTTCGTATTGCGATCATTTGAGCGCCTCCCCCGCGATACAAGAAGTATCGCATGGGGCTGGGGCGCGGGGATAAGTCCGGATTGCCTGGGGTTTTCGCGGTGCCGCGAGATGCCTCTGCGCCAGAAATGTGTAGCTAGCGCGGGCGTGAAAACCACGAAGTTCTGCCAGCGTCAGCCGGGGCTGATCTTCTCGATTTCGGCGGAGAGCCGGGGGGCGGCGGCATCCATGGCGCGGCGGTAGGCCTTGGCCATGGCGACACGGCCATCGGGCGTAGCGGAGGCCTCGTCGGGCAGGTGCTCGCGGAGGCCGGCCGACATTTCGTTCTGCACGATGCGGCCGATTTCGAGGAATTCGAGGATGGTGCGAATCTGTTCGACGCTGAAACGGCGCGTCATCGCTTCGCCGATCACGTCGTAAAACCCGAAAATATCGGCAATTATCGTGCGAATGGCGGGGGTGCACTCGACCCAGATCTTGCGGCGATCGATGGGGTCGCGGATGCGCTGGACGTAGCCGGCGCGTTCGAGCCGGTCGATGACGGCGGTGACGGCGCCGGTGGTGAGGTTGCTTTCGTTAGCGAGCTGGCCGGCGCTGACCTTGCCGTGGCGGTCGATGATGTCGAGGCAGCGCCCGTCGGTGCGGTTGGTGCCGAGGAAGGCGCCGATGGTTTCATCGAAGTAGTCGGTGGCCGCCTGGTTGCGGCGTGAGGCGTCGCCGAGCGCCATGAGCAACTCGAGCCGCGACTTTTCTCTTGACGCGCTTATATCTTGATCCATAAGATAATTATAGATGAAGATATCCTTGTTGTCCAGCCGTGACGGGCGGGGTGCGGCATTGCTGACATCGATTGGCAGCAGGGCGCGCTATGTATCGGACCTGGCCGACGGCCCCTCACCCGGCCGCTGCGCGGCCACCCTCTCCCCAGAGGGGCGAGGGGAAACGTGCCCTACCCAGCGATGGGTGGGTGGCGAGAATGACGGAGGGGCCGATGACATCGGCAATTGCGATCAAGCGGGATTTCGCGCCGGGGCGTAGTGCGCTGGCGATACCCTACCTACCCCTGAGGCGGCGTGCGGCCGCAACGACCAACACCGGAGAGGTCACGATGGCCGAACAGGCACCGATTATCGAGGCGAAGGGCCTCAAGCGCAGTTTCAAGGGCCCCAAGGGCAAGACGATCGACGCGGTGCGGGGCATCGACCTCACGGTTCGCGAGGGCGAGATCGTCGGGTTTCTCGGGCCGAACGGCGCGGGCAAGACGACGACACTCAAGATGCTGACGACGCTGCTGGCACCGACCGATGGGTCGGCGACGGTGGTGGGCGCGGATCTGCGGCGCGATCCGGTCGAGGTGCGGCGGCGCATCGGCTATGTGAGCCAGGCGGGCTCTACCCTGCCCCAGGCCAAGGCGGGCGAGGAGATCGTCAGCCAGGCGCAGCTCTATGGCATCGACAAGAAAACGGCGACAGCGCGTGGGCAGAAGCTGCTGGCGGCGCTCGACCTGCCGGACATCTGGGACCGGACCTGCGGCACGCTTTCGGGCGGACAGCGGCGGCGGCTCGATATCGTGATGGGGCTGATCCACGAGCCGCGGCTGGTGTTTCTCGACGAGCCCTCGACGGGGCTCGATCCGCAATCGCGCGCCAACCTCTGGAATCACATCCGCTCGTTGCGCGACGAGATGGGGACGACGGTGTTCCTGACCACGCACTACATGGACGAGGCGGATTCGCTCTCCGACCGTATCCTCATCGTCGACAACGGGACGATCGTGGCCGAGGGTACGCCGGCGGAGCTGAAGAAGCGGGTGTCGGGCGATACGATCACGCTCACCATGCGCACGTCGGCCGATGCCGAGGCAGCATCGAAGGTGGCGGCATCGCTCAATGGCGCCGACAAGCCGGTGGTGGAGGCGCATGTGGTGCGGTTCCATGTGCCGGATGGGGCGACGGCGCTGCCGGTGCTGCTCGGCGACCTCACCAAGGCGGGGATCGATGCCATCGGCGTCGATGTGAACCGCCCTACCCTCGATGACGTGTTCCTGACCCTGACGGGCCGGTCGCTGCGCGACTAGTTCCTTATTTGACGCGGGGTCGAACGGAAAAGTCTGCGACTTTTCCTGCCTCGCTTTGGGAGAGAGCTGACATGACCTTTTTTCGCGATACGTGGATCATTTTCGGGCGGGCGATGAGCCTGTCGCTGCGGCAGCCGCTGTGGGTGCTGATCGGGCTGTTGCAGCCGATTTTGTACCTCACACTGTTCGGGCCGTTGCTGCAGACGGTGGCGTCGTCCTCCGGTTTCCAGGGCGATGCGTGGCAGGTGTTCGTGCCGGGGCTGCTTGTGCAACTCGGGATTTTCGGCGGGCTCTTCGTCGGCTTCGGTATCATTGCCGAGTGGCGGGCGGGCGTGATCGACCGGCAGTTGGTGTCGCCGGCCTCGCGCGGGGCGATCATTGCCGGGCGTTCGTTGCGCGACGTGGTGGTGATCGTGACGCAGGCGATCGTGCTGTGTGGCGCGGCCTACCTGATGGGGCTGCGCGTGCCGATCGGCGCGTTTCTCGTCGGGCTGGTGCTGGTGGGGCTGCTGGGGGCGGCGTTCTCGTTCATCTCCAACGCCATCGGCATTGCGACGAAATCGGAAGACGCGCTGGCGCCACTGGTGAACACTCTGGCCCTGCCGATCCTGCTGCTGTCGGGCATCCTCTTGCCGATGTCGCTGGCGCCGCAGTGGCTGCAGATCGCGGCGAACTTCAACCCGTTCAAGCATATCGTCGAAGCGCTGCGGGCGGTGTTCCGCGGTGATTTCGGTGATCCAATCGTCGCGATCGGGCTCGTGCTGGCCATGCTGCTGGTGCTGCTCGGCGTGTGGTTCGGAGCGCGGGTGCTGACGGCGCAGACGAAGTAGGGAATCGGCAGAGGTTGACGATTCTGCCCGGCGCGGCGATGACCTGCGCCGGGACGCGTCAACCGAGGCCTGAACTTGAAGCTTAAAGTCGTTACGCCGGCGGGGCGCGAGCGCTATATGCGCCTTCTCAGCCACTACGTGCTGGGCAGCCCCGAAGTGGTCGAGTGGCAGTTGTGGGACAATTGCCGCAACGCATCCGACCGGGCCTATCTGCAGCAGCTCGCGGCGAGCGACCCGCGCTGCGTGATCAAGCGCCTGCCCTCGGCCGATGGCAGCAGCCGGAATATCGGCGACTTCTTCCGCTTCTGCGATGATACCGAAGCGCTGTACCTCAGGCTCGACGACGATATCGTGTTCACCGAGCCCGGGTTCTTCGAGAAGTTCAAGGCGCGGGTGCTGGCGCAGCGCGGGCAGGCGCTGTGGTTTGCGCCGCTAATCGTCAACAATGCGGTTTGCAGTGCGCTGATCCAGAACCTCTCGAAGGTGCGGGTCGAAGGCACGATCACCATGCAGGCGATGGACCCGTTCAGCTGGGCCCATGCGAGCTTCCCCATCGCCATGCATCCGGTGCTGATCGAGGCGGCGAAGCGCGGGCGGCTCGGCGATTTCCGAGTGCCGGACCGCGAGGTCCGCGCCGGCCGGTTCTCGATCAACGCGATCGCGTTTTTCGGCGACGAGATCAAGGCGCTGGGCGACCTGTTCCAGCCGCCCGACCAGAACGAGGAAGAGTGGTATTCGGCCGTGCTGCCGATGCGGCTCGACCGGCCGGGCAAGGTGCTGGGCGACCTGCTGGTGTCGCATTTCAGCTTCTATACGCAGGAGCGGGAACTGCTCGAGACCAGTATTCTCGAGGAGTATTATGGGCTCGCCGGCCTCGCCTGGGACAAGGCGCTGATGCCGGTGGAGAAGCGGCGCGGCCTGCGGCTGGCGCTGTGGAAATGGCGGATGGCGCAGCAGGCGAAGCGGCGGGACCGGGCGCCAGTGTACCGGATTTCGCTGGCCGACTGAGAGAAGCGTGAAGTGATTCGCGGTTGACTTTGACGGCCGCTCCGGGATCGATTGATGTTCGGAGCGGGAGGCGAAGATGCGCACCAGTCTATGGGCAATCATTGTGGCACTGATGCTGGCGACCGGCGCGGTTGCGCAAGACGTATCGCCGATGAAGCGGGTGATAGACAAGCTGCCCAAGCCGGTGACGGCGGAGCAGTTGAGCGGGCTCGCGACGGATCATCCCAATGCGTATGTCTATTTCGTGCAGGACTTCCTCGCCGGGCGCGGGACGTTCAAGGGCACGGCCGACGGGCAGCTCAAGGCGGCGACGATCAAGGCGCTGATGGCCTATTGCCGTGAGCACGGGATCGAGGCGGTCTGCGGGAGTGGGCCGCTGACGCCGGGGAGCGTGGCGGCGGTGGCGGGGGCGGTGGTGGCTGATCTCGTGCCGGTGCTGCCGGCGGGGTGGAAGATCGATACGGGCGGGCCCGAGGGCGCCCCGGGGATCAAGGCGGACATTGAAGCCGCGGGCGCGACTTCGCTCACGCTGCACCTGAGCGGAACGGCCGTGCGCGACGGCTATGTCAACATCAATCTCAGCGATATCGTCGCTGCGATTCCGGGTAACTGGGCGGGGGAAGTCACTGGACTGCAAAGCATCGCGCCCGGCAGCGCGGCGAGGCATGCCGCGTTCAGTGCGGCATTGTTCAGCGACACCGCCTATCTGGCCGACCTGTTTCCGCAGGTGCAGGTTCCAGCCGATGGCGTCGCCCGCAAGCTCAGCGGCTCGGCGGCGCCGACGCCCGAGACGACGCGGCTGATGCCTTACGTGCAGCTCTACGTGTTCAAGGGCGACGTGATCGACACGGTGCTGGAGCTCAGTACACCGAGCTTCGGCAAGCAGTAGGCCGGGTTACATCTCGGCTTCGTCGAAGATGCGGGTGAGGTCGCCCTGCCATTCGCCGTGGTATTTTTCGAGCCAGCGGTCGGCTTGGGTTTTGCCGGTTTCGAGGGTGTGCTCGAGCGGGCGAAGGAACAGGGTTTCGTCGTTACCAGCGGTCACGTGCTTGCGGCGGCGGAGGCCGTCGGTGGCGAGGTCGACGGTGATACGGGCGATGTCGGCGACGGTGCCCTGGCGGAATTTTGTGGCGAGCGCGGTGCGGGGGACTTCGTTGCGGAGGGTGTCGCGCTCTTCGTCGGTCCAGTCTTCGACCAGATCCCAGGCGGCATCGAGGGAGGACTGGTCGTAGAGGAGGCCGGCCCAGATGGCAGCGAGCGCCAGGACGTGGTCGCGATCGCCCATGTCGGCGCCGCGCATTTCGAGGAACTGCTTGAGGCGGACCTCGGGGAAGAGGGTCGAGAGGTGGTTCTCCCAATCCTTGATCGTCGGGCGAACGCCGGGAAGCTGGGGCAGCTTGCCGTCCATGAAGGCGCGGAAACTCTCGCCCGCCACGTTGATGTACTTGCCGTCGCGGATGACGAAGTACATCGGCACATCGAGGGCGTGCTCGGCATAGGCGTCGAAACCGAAGCCATCGCGGAAGGCAAACGGCAGCATGCCGGTGCGGGCGCGGTCGGTGTTGAGCCAGATGTGCGAGCGGAAGCTCAGGTAGCCCGAGGGCTTGCCGTCGACGAAGGGCGAGTTGGCGAAAAGCGCGGTGACGATGGGCTGGAGTGCGAGCGAGACGCGCATCTTCTTGACCATGTCGGCTTCGTCGGAGAAGTCGAGATTGGCCTGCACGGTGGCCGAGCGGTACATCATGGACGTGCCGAGGGTGCCGACCTCGCCCATGTACTTGGTCATGATGCCGTAGCGGGATTTCGGCATCCGCTTGATTTCGGCGACCGGCCAGAGCGGGGTGACGCCGAGGCCGAGGAAATGGATGTTGAGCGGGCCGCCGATGGCGCGACAATCCGCAAGGTGGGTGTCGAGTTCGGCCGCGGCGTCGTGGAGGGTGAGCTGCGGGGCGCCCGAGAGTTCGAACTGGCCGCCGGGCTCGAGCGAGATGCCGCCGATGGTTTCGTTGCGCAGCCCAATGGGGTTTTCGCCATCGTAGAAGGGATGCCAGCCGGTGCGGGCCTCGATGCCCTTGAGGAGCGCGTGGACGCCGTCATCGCCTTCGTACTGGACGGGGGCTATGGGGTGCTTCCGGTAGACGTGCTTTTCGTGCTCGGTGCCGATCCGCCACTCGGCGCGAGGCTTTGAACCCTGCGCCATGACGTCGATCAGGTCGGCCCGCTTCTCGATCAGCGGGGCATGTTCTTCACCGGACATGGGTAATCTCTACGTGTGCAGGAAACCCGGTTTTCACGGGTGGCGCGAAAATAGCGGCGGTTTCGCTTAAAGCAATGGGCTTTTATCGCCAATCGCCGATGGTTGCCTGCACGACGGCGAGAGCGGCGACGGCGGCGGTGTCGGCGCGGAGGATGCGGGGGCCGAGGCTGATGGGGACGACGAAATCCTGGCTCAGGAGCAGCGTGCGCTCGGCGTCGGAGAAGCCGCCCTCGGGACCGACGAGGATGCCGACAGGGAGGCCTTCGAGATCGGCGAGGGTTTGGGCCGGGGTGTGGCTGGGGGCGGATTCGTCGCAGAAGATGAGGCGGCGGAGGCCGTGGGTATGACGCCAATCGGAGATGAGGGTGGTGAGGTCGGTTTCGGGGGCGAGGGTGGGGACCGAGAGGACCTCGCACTGCTCGGCGGCTTCGACCACGTTGGCTTCGAGCTTGTCGGTCTTGAGGCGCGAGACCTGGGTGAACTGGGTGATGACGGGCTGGATGACCCCTGCCCCCATCTCGGTGGCTTTCTGCACGACATAGTCGAGGCGCGCGGTCTTGAGCGGCGCGAAGCCGAACCAGAGGTCGGATTTTTCCGTCTGGTGCTCGGTCTGGACGACGGCTTCGAGCACGGCGCCCTTGCGGTGATCGTCGGCGATGCGGGTGAGCCAGGCGCCGTCGCGGCCGTTGAAGACGATGACGGCCTCGCCGGCCTTCATGCGCAGCACGGCGATGAGGTAGTTGGTGTGCTCGCGTTCGAGGTCGATCCGCGTACCCGCCGCAAGCGGGGTATCGAGATAGAGGCGCGGCAGGGATTTATGCGTTCGGGGCATTCTGCTAGTTCGACCGGGAGAGTGAGCCGTTTATTACGCATGCCGGAGGCCGCGTTGCAAAGTACCGAAAAGTCGGCAGGGCAAGTTTCCGATGCGGCGAAGGGCAACTGGGTGGACCGGTATGCGCCCGGCTGGCTGAAGCCTTATGCGCGGCTGGCGCGGTGGGATCGGCCGTTGCCGTTGCTGCTGCTGTTCTGGCCGTGCGGGTTCGGGCTCGGGCTTTATGCGATTGCGGCGCCGGCGCATGGGTTCGATTTCGGCGCGCTGATCCTGTTTTTGATCGGGGCGGTGGCGATGCGGGGGGCGGGCTGCACGTTCAACGACATCGTCGACACCGATATCGACATGAAGGTGGCGCGCACGCGGTCGCGGCCGATTCCGTCGGGTCAGGTGACGAAGCGGCAGGCGGTGGGGTTTCTCGTCGCACAGGGAATCGTCGGGTTTTTGGTGCTGATCCAGTTCAACTGGTTCACCATCGGGCTCGGGGCGGCGTCGCTGGTGCTGGTGGCGATCTATCCGTTCATGAAGCGGATCACCTGGTGGCCGCAGCTTTTCCTCGGGCTCGCCTTCAACTGGGGCGCGCTGGTGGGGTGGAGTTCGCAGGCGGGGTCGCTCGCGGTAGCGCCGATCGTGCTCTATGTCGGGGCGATCCTGTGGACCATCGGCTACGACACGATCTATGCGCTGCAGGATGTCGAGGACGATGCGCTGATCGGGGTGAAATCGACGGCGCGGCTGTTCGGGCGGCGGGCGCGGATGATCATCGGCATCTTCTACGCGGCGACGGTGGTGATCTGGGGCGTGGCGGCGGCGTTTGCCGGGGCCGGGGCGTTCCTCTACGCCGGGCTCGTGGTGGTGGCCGCCATGTTCGGGTGGCAGGTGTGGTCGCTCGATCCGCGGGATACGAAGAGCGCGCTGACGCGGTTCCGCTCGAACCACTGGGTGGGCGCGGTGCTCACGCTGGCGCTGATTGCCGACTGGCTCTGGTGATTATGCGAGATCGTGCACAATCAATGCACGGTATGCCGGATTATGCATGATGGGCGGATGGGGTAATCTCCGGGTCAATCACAGACACGGAGAGAACCCATGTGTTTCGTCAACCTGAATGCCATCAACTGGAATGCCGATGTCCTCGCCCGCCTGAGCGATGAGCATTGGGAGATCGACGCCTATGTGGCGCTGGGCGCAGAGCAGGACGCGGCTTTGGCGGTGGGCCGCCGCGGGATGCGACGGCCGGAGGCGGGGCCGGCTACTCGGGGCCGTATTCAGCGTTCAGCGCAGTGATGCCGTCGCTGTCTTCGACATAGAGGCCGAGCGATGCGCTCCATGAATAGGTGCGCATCGCCGACTTCGTCCATTGCGGATCGACCGGAGCGCGCGGGGCAGGATCGGCGACGGGCGCTGAGATCCACGTACTCAGCGTGAGCGGCGGTGGTGAGCCGCAGGGCTGCGGTGAGCGCGGCGAGGCGGATGAGCGTGTGGTGACCCTCACTTGGGGCCGAAGCTGAACCCGTGCTGCTTACCCCCCGCCAAGCTCTGCTACGGCCCTGCGGGCCTAGCGGCGCTACCTCCCCCGCAAGGGGGGAGGTGGGGGCCGGTGGCGGGAGCTGTGGCAGGGAGGACTACTCGCCGCCCTCACCGTCCTCCGTTTCGTCGCCTTCCTCGCTGTAAACCTCGTCGGCGAGCGCCGTGATGCTGTCGCTGTTCTGGACGTAGCCGCCGAGCGAGGCGCTCCAGGCGTAGGTGCTCATGGCGCTCTTGGTCCAGGCCGGATCGGGCTCGGCGGGAACGGCGGCTTCGGCGTCGGTATCGTCGCCGGCGGGGCAGTCGGTGCGCGGGGCGTGCTCGATGCTGAGCGAGGCGTTGATCGGCCAGAAGCCGGGCTGGGTGTCATCCCAGACCTCGAAAGCGGCGGTCGCGACATTGTCGGCTTCGCACGACTGCCACGAGTAGGCGGGGATGGAGGCAAGCGCGGTGAGCTCGGCGCCGTTCAGGTAGACGAGCTGAGCGGATTCGTAGTTTTCGCCGGCATTGTGGTGGGACGAGCGGACGACGAGGCCGTCGTCGCCGGCGCTGATGGGCATGGGAGCGTCGATGCTGACGGAGCTGTCGAGGTCGATCTCGGCTTTGTCGACGAGCTTCAGATCGGGGTCGAACACCGCGAGCGCCACGATGTCCCACACATCTGGGGCCTGCAGGTTGGTGCGGACGGCCAGCATCTCGCGCCCGCCGCTGCGGAAGGTTTCGACTTGCACGCCGTCGATGGTGACCGGACCCGCAGGATCGGCCGGCTCGCTGTCCTCGTCGACATGCCGGAAGGGGGTCTTCACATCGGCTGTCGCGGTGCCATCGGCGGCGAGGGTGAAGCCTTCGACCACTTGGCCGACGAGGTCGGCATAGGTCTTGTCGGGATGGCCGGCGACCGGATCGGTGAGGGCGGCCTCGGCGGCGTAGGTGGCGGTGGAGACGAGGAGGGCCGCGGTGAGCGCGGCCATACGGATGAGCATGTTGGTGACCCCTGTTGTTGGCGGGGCGTTTGACATGCGGCGGATGAAGCGGGGCTGAATGGGGGTTTTCGGCGTCGTTACCCCCTCTCCTCAGTTTCGCTAACTCGCTGTGCTCGCAAGCTTCACTATCCTCCCCCGCCGAGGGGGAGGAGGCGCCAGCCACCGGCATTCGTGTTCATCGCCTCCTCGCCCCTGGCGGGAGAGGATAGCGAAGCTTGGCCGGAGGCCTAGCGGAGCTGAGGAGAGGGGGAACGAGGCCCACCCACGGCGCAAAAGAAAAGGGCCGATCCCGGCAAAAGGATCGGCCCGCTCGTCTTGGAGGTCGTACGAGGTATATCCGGCAAGTCAAACGTGCATGGGATCGTTGCCGGTTGTAGAACTGTTAACGGGGCTTAACCTGTTATGGTTGCACCCAAAGATTTCACGAGGCCGAGACATCGCCCGGCTTGCGGCGGTTGAGGAAGGCGGGGCGGCGCGAGGCCTCGGCGACGAGCTTGCGGCGGCCATTGTTCTGGCCCAGGTGCACGCCGTCGACGGTCTGCGAATAGGGGAGGAGATTGCCGTCGCCGGCCTTGATGAAGAGCGGCAGGCGGAGCTTCTTGCCCCAGTTCTGCCACTCGGCGACGACGTTGGCGTTACCCACTTCCTCGAACACGCGGTAGTTGAGGTCGGGGTCGCCGTGCACCAGCTCGATGGCGCTCGAGAGGATGCCCTCTTCGGAAATGGTGGTGGACACGGCCACGCCGATGAACTCGTCGACCGGGACCTTCACCTTGATCGCCACGCCGCTCTTTTCGAGCGTGCGGCGCACGGTGACGGTCTTGACCGGATCGCGGGGACCATTGTCGTTGGCCGGACCGAAGTGCCGCGGCGGCGCGGCGCGACGGGGAGCGCGGCCTTCGCCGAACAGCAGCACGACGGTGGAACCGTCGATCCCAACGGAAGAATTCATGGCAAGCCTCACTGTCAACTTTCGAGAGCTTGTTGTTTTGCCGCCCTCTTTGATGACCCCAATCTACCCGCCCCCCTTGCCACCGCGCTTAAGAAACGGGGTTAAGTTTATATGTGTTTTGAGCAGGGTTTACGGGGTGTCACCGGGTGTAACGCACCGTTCACGACGGTTGATGGGAACGGGTTAACCAGTGGGGGGATGGGGGTGCAGTTACCCCCTCTCCTCAGTTCCGCTAGGCCGTTGGCCAAGCTCCACTATCCTCCCCCGCCAAGGGGGAGGATGCGCCAGCCACTAGCGATTGTGGGGGCGCTTACCCCCACCCTAGCTTTGCTACGTCGCTTCGCTCCTAGCGGCGCTACCCTCCCCGGAAGGGGGAGGGAGGCGCGTCACTGAGAGTTCGGTTGGCGACTGCGGAACGCGCTGCCCTTGTTCCGCCATGTCGATGGGCCTAGAAGGCGCCGGGCGCTAATTGGAATGCTTATGGACGCTGCGACGATCACCACGGCGGTCGAGGACCGCGAATTGCTGCGGGCGTGTGCCGTGGCGGCGGGGATCATCGCGGCGGGGTATTTCCGGCGCGACCTCAAGACGTGGACGAAGGACGGCAGCTCGCCGGTGAGCGAAGCCGATATCGTGCTCGACAACTATCTCCACAACGCACTGACGACGGCTCGCCCGGGCTATGGCTGGCTCTCGGAAGAGACGGCGGACGATCCGATCCGGCTGAAGCACTCGCGGGTGTTCATCGTCGACCCGATCGACGGGACGCGCGGCTTCATCCGGGGCGATGACAGTTGGACGGTGTCGCTGGCGGTGGTCGAGGACGGGGTGGCGATCGCGGGCGTGGTCTACGCGCCGGCGCGCGACGAGATGTATGACGCGGCGCTCGGCGAAGGGGCGCGGTTCAACGGCCAGCCGCTGGTGCGGCAACGGCATCCGGGGCGCACGGCGCCGCTGATCCCGGCGCCCGGCGCGGTGCACCAGGAGCTGCAGGCGGCCGGGTTCGAGTATACGCGCGGGCCTTATTTCCCCTCGCTGGCCTACCAGCTGGTGCAGGTGGCGACCGGGCGGCTCGATGCCGGGACGGCGCGGCGCGGCGCGCGCGATTGGGACATTGCGGGGGCGGCCTGCATCCTCCGGGAAGCCGGGATGGGGTTCGAGGACGTGTGCATAGGTGCCCTGCGCTTCAACCGCCCGGAAATCCGGCACGGCGCGCTTGCGGCGGTGAGCGAGCCATCGTTAAAAGCGCCCATACATGCTGCGTTGGTGAAGGTCTATGGTTGCCCGCAGCCGCAGGAAGTGGATCTGGAGAGATCATAGCCGTGAGCAAAGCCCCAAAATCCGTGCAGAAACAGCTGCTTCACCTGGTGATCGGCGGTGAGGTGGAAAAGGGCGACGAGGTCGTGTTCAAGGATCTGAACGCGGTCGACCTCGTGGGCGTCTATCCCAACTACGCCGCCGCGCAGCTGGTGTGGAAATCGAAGGCGCAGCAGACCGTGGACAATGCCGAGATGCGCTATTTCGTGGTTCACCTGCATCGCCTGCTGAACCCCGAAGAAGACGAGGCCTGAGACTTGTCGATCGCCACCGAGTCTACCGACGCCGTAACAGCGGCGCGGCCACGCTACCTTACGCTCAAGGTGCTGGCGGCGATCCTGATCGGCATCAAGATCTGGTCGCTGGTGGCGGTCAACCTCGTTTCGGACGAGGCCTATTACTGGATGTGGGGACAGCATCCGGAGCTCAGCTATTTCGATCATCCGCCGCTCAACGCGTGGCTGATCTGGATTTCGAGCCACCTGTTCGGGCACGGCATCCTGCAGTTGCGCATGTGGTCGGTCTTCACCGCCATCGGCACCGGGGTGATCTTCTGGAACTGGGCCAAGCGGTTCGGTGGTGAGGAGTGGGAGCCGATCTTCTGGCGCTCGCTCTGCATCTGGCTGGCGGCGCCGATGTACGGCGTTTACCCGACCTTCGCGACGAGTGACCACCTGCTCTTCTTCTTCGTGCTCCTGAGCGGGCATTTCCTCATCAACTTCCTCCTCGCGGTGCGCGAGGGCGGGACGGGGAAGCTCAGCGATCTGTATCTCGGCGCCCTGTTCATGGGCGTGACGGCGCTCAGCAAATACAACGCGCTGTTCTTCGGGCTGGCGCTGCTGTTCTACATCATCGGCAGCAAGAAGCTGCGGGGGCTGTTCCGCAACCCGCACCTCTATGCCGCGGCGCTGCTGGTGGTGATCGTGGGCTCGCCGGTGCTGATCTGGAATATTTCGAACGGCTTTGCCTCGTTCGAATTCCACCTGGTCGAGCGGCACGATGCGGGCTTCCTCCACAAGATCAACCTGCAGAATGTATGGCAGTTCTTCGGCGAGACGGCGCTGACGCTGACGCCGTTCGGCATTTTCGGCATCTTCGCCTTCGTCTTCAGCCGGCCCAAGCAGGCATTCGAGCGCACGGCGTGGGGGCTCGGCAGCTGGTTCTTCTGGATTTCGACGCTGAGCTTCCTGTTCGTGGCGCTCACCCAGCAGCTGTTCTTCTGGTGGAATGTCAGCGCCTACATGCTGCTGATGCCGTTCATGGGCAAATACATGAAGAACGGCGTGCTGTTCTGGGGGCACATCGTGCTCTGCGTGCTGCTGAGCGTGTTCTACGTCTATTCGTCCTCGATCTACCCGCTGCTCAAGTATCTCGACCGGGGCGACCCGACCCGCGAGCGCTATTACGGCTGGGACGAGATTGCGGCGCCGATCGAAGCAGCGATCGCGAAGTATCACCCGGACTTCATCGCCTCGACCAAATGGGAGAGCGCGAGCGTGGTGGGTTACGCGCTCAACGACCCCGACGTGGTGTCGATCAGCCCGCGGAACTCGGAGTATCACTACTGGCTCGACAAGCCGGCGCGCGAGGCAAAGCGCGGCCAGAACGCGCTGGTGGTGGTGCAGAACGGGATGGACAAGGGCCTCGCCAATCCGCAGTTCGAGACGCTGACGCCTATCGGCGAAGTGCCAATTGTGCGGCAGGGCCACAAGCTGACCAACTACGAGCTCTACTGGGGCGAGGGCTACAAGCCGAGCTACTGAGCGCGCGCGAGGAGGTCGGTGGCGATCTCCTCGAGGCGGATGGCGGCGGTATCGGCGAGCTGACGGTAGCGGGCGACCATGGCGTCGCGGGCGGCGGGATCATCGAGTAGCGCGAGGACGGCGGCCGGGAGATCGGCGGCGGAGGCGACCTGGATGGCGCTCGCCATGGCTTTCAGCGATTGATCGAGGGCGCGCTGGCGCTCCACGTGCGGGCCGTAGAGGCTGGCGGCGCCCAGCTGCAGGGGCTCGCTGAGGTCGTGGCCGCCGATGCTCGCGAAGGTGCCGCAGACGATGCCGAGCTCGGAGCGGGCGTAGGCGCCGGCGAGGGTGCCCATGGCGTCGAGCCAGACCAGCGCGGCATCGGTGGCGGCGAGATCTTCGACGATGGCGAGGTCGGGGCCGAAGCGGCGGTGGAGCTCGGCTGGCGGGATGCGGCCGGGATAGCGCGGGACGAGCACGATGCGGCGAGCGGGACGGCGGGTACGGAGCTCGAGGATCGCCGGGGTGAGGGCGTCGAGCTCGGCGGCGTGGATATTGCCGAAGGTGACCGTGGGGCGGGTGCGGTCGGGCGGCGGCAGGTGGCCGAGCGGGGCGAGCTTGAGGTTGCCGCCGAGTTCGAGGCGCTCCGCCGGCACACCGAGTTCGCGGTAGCGCGAGAGGGTTTCGGCGTCCTGCGGGTAGATGCGGGCGGCGTGCTGGAGGGTGCGGCGGGCGATGGCGGGGAAGCGGCGGTGACGGGCGAAGCTGCGGGCCGAGAGGGTGGCGTTGACGACCACCACGGGGACGCCGGCGGCCTCGGCGGCGGCGAACTGGGCGGGCCAGTATTCGCTTTCGACGAGGACGAGGAGGCTGGGCTTCAGGCGCTCGAACAGGCGCGATTGGGCGGGGAGCGTGTCGAGCGGCATGATGAAGGCGCTCTCATCGCCGGCGGCGCGCTTGACCCGCGCGTAGCCGGAATAGGTGGTGGCGGAGAGCACCACCGATAGCGCCGGATCGAGGGCGAGGAGTTGCTGGCGGAGGAGTTCGGCGACCTTGGCTTCACCGGCGGAGACGGCGTGAATCCAGATGCGGCGGGCTGACGTGGGTTTGGGAAGGACGGGGTGGCGGCGCTTCTGCAGCCAGGGCGCGCCGCCTTCGTCGGATTTGCCGAGCGGCGAGACGACGACGTAATGCAGCCAGCTCAGCGCCTCGATGAGGGCGCCATAGGCCTGCCAGCCCAGTGTGATCCGCTCCGGCACGTTTCGCTCCCTGCCCTGCCGTGGCGTAGCGGTTGCGGCGGGCTGGGGCAAGCTGCTAAGCCACGCGCCATGCGCTACCCCATTGCCACGGATGCCGGCCTGCAGCAGCTCGCGCTCGACGAGGCGCGCGAGGTTATCCGGCTCGAAATCGTGGGGCTCACGGCCCTGTCCGCGGCGCTCGACGGCAATTTCGTGGCGCTCAGCGAGTTGATCGGCAAGGCGACGGGGCGGGTGATCCTGTCGGGGGTCGGCAAGAGCGCGCATATTGCGCGGAAGGCGGCGGCGACGCTGGCTTCGACCGGCACGCCGGCCCAGTTCGTGCATGGGGGCGACGCGAGCCATGGCGACCTCGGGATGATCACCCGGGCCGACGTGGTGGTGATGTTCTCGAAATCCGGCGAGACGCGGGAGCTTGAGGACCTCGCGAATTACTGCGTGCGATTCGATATTCCGCTAGCGCTGGTGACGCAGAGCCCGGCCTCGCGGCTGGGCCGGGCGGCGAACCTCGTGGTGGCGCTGCCCGATGTCAGCGAGGCCTGCGAGATCACCGATGCGCCGACGACCTCGACCGCCATGATGGCGGCGGTGGGCGATGCGCTCGCGGTGGTGCTGCTGCGGCGGCGCGGGTTCAAGGCGGCGGATTTTCATGTGTTCCACCCCGGCGGGACCCTCGGGAGCGCGCTGCTCACCGTGGGCGAGGTGATGCATGCAGGCGAGAAGCTGCCGCTGGTGCCGGAAGGCGCGAGCGTGGCGCAGGCGATCCTCGAGATGACGTCGAAGGGGTTCGGCTGTACGGGCGTCATCGATGCGGGTGGCGTGCTGGTCGGCATCGTCACCGATGGCGACCTGCGGCGGCACATGGCCAATGGCCTGCTGGAGCAGACGGCGGGCGAGATCATGACGCGGGCGCCGCGGACGATCGAGGGGGCAGAGCTGCTGAGCGAGGCGTTGCGGCGGATGACGGCGCTGACGCCGAAGATCAGCGCGATTTTCGTGATGGACGGGGCGCTACCGGTGGGGATCGTGCATCTCCATGACTGCCTGCGCGCGGGCGTCGCGTGAGCGAGCTCATCGTCATACCGGCGCGCTATGGCTCGACCCGGCTGACGGGGAAGCCGCTGCACCCGATCGCGGGGCGCATGCTGGTGGAGCGGGTGGCGGGCGTGGCCATGCTGGCAGCGCGGGAGCTGGGCGACGCCAAGGTGCTGGTCGCGACCGACGATACGCGCATTCTCGATGCGGTGAATGCGCTGGGGCTCCATGCCGTGATGACATCCGAGGACATCACCTCGGGCTCCGGGCGGGCGCTGGCGGCGATGCGGGCGACGGGCGAGACGTTCTCGCTGGTGGTGAATTTGCAGGGCGATGCGCCGTTTACGTCGCCGCGGCACATCGTCGAGATCGTGCGGGCGGCGCGCGCGAATGGCGCCGATGTGACGACGCCGGTGGTGCAGCTCGACTGGGCCCGGCTCGATGCGATGCGCGACCACAAGCGGACGGCGCCGGCGAGTGGCACGACCTGCATCCGGGCGCCGGACGGGCGGGCGCTGTGGTTTTCGAAGGCGGTGCTGCCGTTCATGCGCAAGGAAAAGGACCTGCGCGAGAAGCTGGAGCTCTCGCCCGTGCTGCAGCATATCGGGCTCTATTGCTACCGGCCGGCGGCGCTCGAAGCGTTCGAGGCGGCGGAGCCGTCGCATTACGAAGTGCTGGAGGGGCTCGAGCAGTTGCGGTTGCTGGAGCTCGGCATGGACGTGCGGGCGGTTGTCGTCGAGCCGGCGCGGATCACCATGAGCGGGGTGGACAGCCCGGCTGACGTGACGCGGGCGGAGCGGCTGATCGCCGAGCATGGCGACCCGTTCGTGGACTGGCGGGCATGACGCGGCTCTACATCGTGCGGCACGGCAATACGTTCGAAGCGGGCGAGACGCCGCGGCGGATCGGCTCGCGCACCGACCTGCCGCTGACGGCCGCAGGGCTGGCGCAGGCCGAGGCGCTGGGGGCGTATTTCGCGCGTGAGGGCGTGATTTTCGCACGGGCGCTGTCGAGCGGGCTACAGCGCACGCGGGCGACGGGCGAGGCGATCCTCGCGCGGCAGCCGCATCCGCTGGTGCTGGAGACGGCGGAGTTTCTCGCCGAAGTCGATCACGGGCCGGACGAGAACCAGACCGAGGACGCCGTGCTGGCGCGAATCGGCCGCGCGGCGCTCGAATTGTGGGATGCCGAGGCGGCGCCACCGCCGGGCTGGGACGTGCGGCCGGAGTGGCGGCGGGCGCAGTGGCTGACCTTTGCGGACGAGGCGACGACGGCGCATCGGAATGACGCGATCCTGCTGGTGACCAGCAACGGGGCCGGGCGGTTTGCGCTCTCGGCATTCGGGCTCAAACCCGGTGGAAAAGCCCAAGGTGTGAAGTTCCGCACCGGAAGCTTCGGGCTGGTGGAGGCTGGCGGGGGCGGCAAGTTCCGTCTACTGGATTGGGACAGGCGGCCTGACGTTGGCCATTAGCGCATACGAGTTCCGACGATGAGCGATGTTTCGATCACTGCCCCCTCCGGTCGCGAGGTCGCGATCGGCAGCAAGCGGCCGCTGGCCTTCATCCTCGGGCCCTGCGTGATCGAAAGCCGCGAGCATGCGCTGAAGACGGCGAGTTTTCTCGCCGAAATCGGGGCGCGGCGGGGCATTCCGCTCATCTACAAATCCTCGTTCGACAAGGCCAACCGCACCTCGGGCGCGAGCTTTCGCGGCATGGGGATCGAGGAGGCGATGCCGATCCTCGAGGCGGTGAAGCGCGAGACCGGGCTGCCCGTGACCACCGACGTGCATGAGCGCGAGCAATGCGCAATTGCGGCCGAGGTGGTGGATATTTTGCAGATCCCGGCCTTCCTGTCGCGCCAGACCGATTTGCTGGTTGCGGCGGCGGCCACCGGCAAGGTGGTGAACGTGAAGAAGGGCCAGTTCCTCGCGCCCTGGGACATGAAGAACGTGGCGGCGAAGCTCGACGCGGCCGGGGCCTCGGGCGTGCTGCTGACCGAGCGCGGCACGAGCTTTGGCTACAACACGCTGGTGGTCGATATGCGCGGCCTGCCGATCATGGCGGAGACGGGCAAGCCGGTGATTTTCGATGCGACGCATTCGGTGCAGCAGCCGGGCGGGCGCGGCGAATCGTCGGGCGGGCAACGCGAGTATGCGCCGGTGCTGGCGCGGGCCGCGGTAGCGGTGGGCGTGGCGGGCGTGTTCATCGAGACGCACCAAGACCCCGACAATGCGCCGTCGGACGGGGCGAACATGATCCCGCTCGATCAGATCGATGGGCTGATTGCCGAGCTGGTGGCGCTCGACCAGATCGCCAAGGCGCGCGGCTGATGTCGGCCATGGCGGTGACGGCGGCCCCGGGAGTGACGGCGGCGCCGCGCTATGTGCGCTGGGCCCTGTGGCTGGTACTTTTGTTGCTCTTCGCCCTGCCCTGCGTGATCGGCCGGAATGTCACCTTCTTGATCCTGCTAGCGGGGCTGGCGGTGATCCTGACACCATCGGTGCTGAGCGCCCGGCGCGAGGCGACGCGCAACCCGGCGGACCTGGCGCTGCTCGGCGTGGTGGTGGCGCTCGGGGTGGCGTTCGCGATCACCGCCGAGGACGCACGCGATTTCAGCTACATCCTCAACTTTTCTCCCTTCCTGCTGGTGATCCCGTTTCGCTGGCAGATGGAGCGGCTGGCGCGCAAGGACGGCGCGGTGATCGTCGGCTGGCTGTCGCTGGTGGGGACGATCGGGGCGACCGGACTGGCGCTGATCCAGGTGGGGATTTTCCATCAGGATCGGGTCGGCCAGCCGATCATGAATATCTTCCACTATGCCAACACCACGATGCTGCTGGGCTTTCTGACGCTGGTGGGCTGGTTCGCGCCGGGAACCCACAAGCGCTGGCCGTTCCTGCTCGGGCCGGTGATCGGGATTGCGTCGGTGATTGCGAGCGGCACGCGTGGCGCGTTGCTGGCGGCGCCGGTGCTGGTGGTGCTGGCCTTCGTGTTTGCGCTGGTGACGGCGAAACGGAAGCGGCCGATCGTGCTCGCGGGCGTTGCGGCCGTGGTGGTGCTGGCGATCATGCTGGGGCTGGCGTTGGCGCTGGGGTTCGGGCGCGGGTTCCAGGCCTTTACGCTCAGCGGCAATTTCCTGACCGGGGGCAAGCTCGACAACCCCTCGCTGGAGCGCCTGACCATGCTGGTCGGCGGGTGGAAGGCGTTCCTTGCCGCGCCGGTGTTCGGCTATGGCTGGATCGACATGGTGCCGGCGATCTACCCCTATGTGGACCCGGCGATGGAGCCGACCGTGCACCAGTTCCGGCACCTCCATAACGGCTTCATCAGCTTTGCGGCGGGGGCCGGCGTGGTGGGGATCGCGTCGTTCGTGGTGCTGTCGGTGCTGCCGGTGGTGGCGGTGCTCTACACGCGGCGCGACGCGCAGTTCGCGAGCCGGCTCTACCTGGCGCTGACGCTCTGCGCGAGCTTTGCCGTGTTCCAGCTCACCTTCCTGCTGATCGGCTTCGATTTCCACACCGTGCAATACGCCTACATGCTGGTGGTGTTCGTGGCGTTCGTCCGCGACCCTCAGTCGGCCGACGGGAAGTCGGCGGTGGGCTCGGAGACGATGAAGGCCGCGTAGGGTTCGGCGGCCTTGCCGGCGAGGCGGGTGAGAGTGCCGACCGACTCGACCTTCCCAAACCATTTGTCGGGCCGGCTGTCGCCCCCGACCAGCACCAGCGCCGGGAATTCGGCCGCCATACGCTCGGCGGCGGGGATGAACTGGTAGCGCGATTGTTCGCGCAGGTTGCGGACGGGGCGCGGGTCGTGGGCGGCCTGGCCGTAGAAGAACACTTCGCCCGAGAGTCGGTAGCTGCCATCGACGAGGATGGATTTTGCGCCATTGGCGTCGGCGAGGGCCCGGACCTCGGCGGTGAGGTCGGACCAGCCGCGCAGCATGCGGGTGCGATCGGCGATGCCCAGATCGAGCGGGTGGAAAATCGCCTGAATGGTGACGAAACCGACCAGCGCCAGGCCGAGGACGGACTGGGCGACGACCAGCGCCGGGGGCCAGAAGCGGGATTTCAGCGAGACCACAACCCAGGCGGCGACGATGGTCATCATCGGCAGGACGGGCTGGGGCCAGTTCGCTTCGACGCGGGCGTGGAGCGAGTGGACGACGAAATAAAGCAGCAGCGGCAGGCTGGTGAGGATGGGGAGCGCGAGCTTGGCGCCGGACTGCCGGGCGTGGCCGATGGCCCAGGCGATGATGCCGAGCATGGAGCAGACCATCAGGATGGGGCCGGTGAGCGCGGCCTGCGAGATGAGGAATTCGGGCAGGAGGGCGCCGAGTTTCGTCTCGACGCTGGTGATGCGGGCACCCTGGAAGAGGAAGGAGCGCCAGGCATGCGTGGCGTTCCACCAGAGGACGGGCGAGAAGACGACGAGCGCGAGGAAGCCGCCGGCCCAGAGCTGCCAGGTGCGGAGCTGGCTGCGTCCGTCGGGGGTGAGCAACAGGTAGGCGACGAGGCCGATGCCGAGCCAGGCATTGGTGTATTTGCCGACGAGGCCGAGACCGGCGAAGAGGCCGACGGCGAGCCACCAGTTCGGGCGGTCGCGAGTGGTGGCTTCGGCGGCGGACCATACCGCGAGGGTCCAGAACAGGGTGGAGGGCGCGTCGGGCGTGGCGACGAAGCTGGTCGCGGCGACGAGGCTGAGGCTGTACCAGATCACCGCGACGGGAGCGGCGTTGCGGTTGTGGGGGATCAGCAGGCGCGTGGTGCGCCACAGCGCGGCGGCGACGGCGAGCTGGGTGGCGAGCGCGAAGGCGCGGACGCCCAGCACGGTGGGGCCGAAGATCGCCTCGCCGAGCCAGATGCTGAGCGCGACGCCGGGGGGATGATCGAGATAGGCGAGCGAGGGCCAGTGGGCCCAGAAGGCGTAGTAGGCCTCGTCGCCATCGAGATCCATGGCGAGGGCGAGCCAGAGGCGGCCGAGGGCGGCCGCGATGAAGACCACGATCGCCACGAGCTCGAGCGGGGTAAGGCGCGGATTGCTGATGGGGCTGTCGCTGTCGGTCATCAAAACTTGCGTGGGCTCCCGTCGCGCCGTATCGACCTCATAGCTCAGCTTATCGAGGGACTGAACCGTGTTTGGCAGGACGGCATGCCGCAGCAGATCGTAAGCCTGTGGATTGGTGGGGCGCTCGGGACGATCGAGCGGCTGAGCCTGCGCTCGTTCGTGGCGCAGGGCCATCCGGTGGCGCTCTACACCTACGGCGATGTGGCCGGGGTGCCGGCGGGGGTGGAGCGGCGCGATGCGGAGACGGTGCTGCCACGGGCGATGGCAGACGCGAACCGCTATCCTACTGGGTCCCACGCGCTGTTCTCGAACATGTTCCGCATGGAATTGCAGCGGCTTGGGCTTGGCATGTGGGTGGATGCCGACGTGGTGGCGATGCGCGAGGTGAATATCGACGGGCCGTTCGTGGTGGGGCGCGAGTCGGACCGCTTTCTCAATGGGGCGATCCTGAAGCTCGCGCCGGATTCGCCCTTGCTCCGCGACTGGCTCGTGGTGGCGAGCGCCGGGCAGGTGCCGGCGTGGCTGCCGTTTCATCGAGCGCCGAGGGAATGGGTGAAGCAGGCGCTGGGCGGAAAGGTGCACCCCTCCGAGCTGCCGTTCGGGACATTCGGGCCGAAGTCGATCACGGCACTGGCGGAGCGGCATGGCCTGACGGGCGAGGCCCAGCCGGAGCCGGTCTTTTATCCGCTGCATCCGCGGCAGGCCGTGCGGATCTACGACCCGGCGCTGAAGCTCGAGGACGTGGTGCGGCCCGAGACGCTGACGATCCATTTGTGGAACGAGAAGCTGCGGGAGCTGAAGAAGACCGTGCCGCCGGAAGGCTCGATCCTCGCGGAGCTGCTCAGGCGCTATCCGGAGTGAGGAAGGGCGCGAGCTCGGGGTCGCGGTCGAGCGGGAGGTTCGCGAGATCGCGGGCGGCGCGGGCGCGGGCGGCGATGACGCGGTCGCGGTCGGGAGCCGGGAAGCCGTGGCTGGCGAGCCAGGGGCCGAGGCCGGTTGCTTTGGTATGCGCGAGGCTGGTGAGCGGCATGACGCTGTGGTCGACCTGGAGGGCGACGAGGCGGCGGGCGTAGCGGCTGTTGGGGTTCTGGGCGAGGTCGTAGTTGGCGAAGCCGAATTCGGGCTTCAGGTATTTCAGGTGCCAATAGACGAAGCTGTGGAAGCGGCGCGGCAGGCCGGGGTGCTGCAGGCGCTCGAAGCGGCGATCGTGGACGAAGTAGGTGTCGGGGCGGACCGGGAAGACGGCGATGTCGCCCGAGCCGGAGAAGGGTTCACGAGCGAGGAGGCCGAGGCCGGAGGCGTCGCGGGCGAGGTTGAGGCCGGAAAAGCAGGCGAGTTCGCCCTGCCCGGCTCGGCCGGCGCGCACGTCGGCAACGAGGCGGGCGGTGGCGTCGCCCATGGCGACGTGGTCGTCGTCGAGCTTGGTGGCGTGGCTGAAGCGGGTGCGGGTCAGTGCGAAATTGTAGTAGTTGACGAGGCTCTGCGGGTGGTCGGCCGGGGTCGTGCGGTGACCATCGCTGCCGGGTGGGAAGACGCTCGGGAGATAATGCCAGACGCGGAGTTTGTCGCCGAATTCCTGGGCTAGGCGGGCGAGGATGTCCGGGGTTTCGTCGGTGCAGCGGTTGTAGACGGCGACGATCTCGTCGAAGTGCTCGATATGGCTGCGGATGGCGGCTTCGAGCGAGTAGGCGCCGTCGCGGATGCGCATGAAAGCGCTGATGCCGGGCCGGCGCGCGCCGACATCGAGATCGGCAGGGGTGAAGCGGTAGCCGTCGACCGTGGTAACGCTCATTGCCCGTCGCGCAGAATTTGACTCGAATTCGGCCGCCCGTTAGCAGACCGATTGCAGACCAATATTGGTTCGAGGCGAAGCTGAGCCACCCCGATCGTTCCCCCAATAGCGGTTCGTCCGCAGCGGGCATAGCCCCCGGCGCAGTGCGGCTGGCGCTGCTGGTGATCGCCATCGCCACGGTGCTGCGCATCGCGGTGGCGGTGATGCTGCCGGTGGGCGAGGACGAGGCCTATGCGATCGGCATCGCGCGGCAGTTTTCGGCGAGCTATTTCGACCATCCGCCGCTGCATTTCTGGCTCGTGGGCGGGTGGGCGAAACTCTGGGGCAATGAGAGCCTGTGGCTGCTGCGCCTGCCCTTCGTGGCGCTGGCGGCGGTATCGAGCTGGCTGATCTTCGTTTTGACGCGGCGGCTGTTCGGGGCGGCGGCGGGGCTGTGGGCGCTGGTGCTGTTCAACGTGGCGCCGGTTTATGGCGTGGCGCACGGCACGCTGGTGCTGCCCGATGGGCCGCTGCTGGCGGCGAGCCTAGGCGTCGCGGTGGTGCTGGCGCGGATCGTGGCCGATGACAGTGGCGGGCGACAGCTCGGGCGCTGGGCGCTGGCCGGGGTGCTGGCGGGGCTGGCGCTGCTGTCGAAGTACCACGGCGTGCTGTTGCTGGTGGGGGCGTTCGGCTTCCTGCTGACGACGAGGCAGCGGCGCTGGCTCGGAACGCCCGGGCCGTGGCTGGCGGCGGCGATTGCGCTCGTGATGTTCCTGCCGGTGATCTGGTGGAACTGGCAGCATGACTGGGCCTCGTTCGCGTTCCAGAGCGGGCGAAGCGACGGCAGCAAGCTGGATGCGGGCCGAGTGCTGCAGTCGCTCGGGGCGCAGTCGGCTTATCTGGTGCCGTGGTTCTTCGTGGCGCTGGCGGTGGTGCTGGTGCGGGCATGGCTGGGCGGGCCGAAGCGGGAGGCGCGGTGGCTGCTCGCCTGCCTCGGGACGCTGCCGATCGTGATCTTCACGCTGCTGACGATCCGCAGCGCGGGCCTGCCGCACTGGCAGATGCCGGGCTGGGTGTTCGTGCTGCCGCTGCTGGGTGAGGCGCTGGCAGGGCTGCGGCCGTTCCTCAGGGGCGTCAGCAAGGCGATCGTGGCGGTGACGGCGCTTGCGGTGGCGGGGATCGTCGGCGTGGGGATTGCGCAGGCGCGGTGGGGGATGCTGGAGCTGAAGCCTGACCCGACCGTGATGCTGCAGCCCTGGGACGAACTCGCGGGGCAGTTGGCCAGTCGTGGGCTCGCGACAGACGGGCACACGTTCATCGCTTCGCGCAACTGGCGGCGGGCGGGGCAGCTCAACTATCTGTTCGGCAAGAGCGTGCCGGTGCTGTGCCTCTGCGGCGACGCGCGGCATTTCCGCTATGAGCAAAACCTCGCCGACTATGCGGGGTGGACGGGCGTGCTGATCGATGTGCCGAATGCACTGGGCGACGACATTGCCGGATGGTTCGGCGCGCTGGGCCCGGCCGAGGATGTGAGCCTCAGCAAGAACGGGCAGAAGACCTATGGGCTGAGCCTGCGGGTGGGGACCGATTACCGGCCTTGAGCTTCGTCCATGAGGCGGGCGGCGCGGGCTGTGAGGGTGGCGACCGGGCGGAAGCGCTGGTGCATCCAGAGCCAGTCGGTGGGGCGGGCGCGGACTTCGGTTTCGACGAAGGCGTTGAGCTGCGCGGTCATTGCGGTGATGTCGCGGCCCTCGTTGCCGGTGCCGGGCGAGGCGAGCGGCGGATGGAAGACGGCGCGGAATCGGGCCCCGTGCGGCTCGCGGCGGACGCCGATGGGTAGCACCGTGACGCCATGCTTCAGGGCCAGCACGGCGGGAGTGTGGACGGTCATCGCCTGCTGGCCGAAGAGCGGGGCGGGAATGCCCTGGGCGAGGTGCTGGTCGACGAGCATGGCCATGTCGCCGCCCTTGCGCAGGCGCACCAGCATGTGGCGCGTGCCGTCGCCGCCCTTGGGATATTGCTGGTCGAAGCCGAGGCGGGTGCGGTTATCGGCGAACCAGTCGGCGACGTAGGGATTGTTGGGGCGGCGGGTGATGCCGGCGGCGGCGATGCCGGCATGGTGCATGGCCGGGAAGATGACCTCCCAGTTGCCGAAATGGCCGGAAATCACGAGGAGTGGCTGGCCGGTGGCGCGGGCGGCCTCGAGGTGTTCTAGCCCAACGAAGGTGAAGCGCTGGCGGCCGGCTTCGCCCATGAACTTTTCGAGGTGGGCGGTTTCGGCGACGGTGCGTCCGAGGTTTTCGGCCATGCCGCCGATGAGATCGAGGGCGGCTGCCTCATCCAGCTCCGGGAAAGCGGTACGGATGGTGGCGATGGTGGAGGGGCGGCGGAGCAGCGGGGTGACGAAGCGGCGGCCGACGCTGCCGCCGAGATCGGAGGCGCGATCGACATCGAAGGCGCGGGCGAGTTTCATCAGCCCGAACAGGGGCATGGCCTGCAGCCAGTAGTTCAGCCGTTTGCCGGGAGGCAGGCGCGGTTCGCCTGCCGGATCAGCGGCCCTTGAGGCCATGACGCTCGTAGGCCTGATGGGCGGCCTCGGCATTGGCATAGGGCTCCTGCCGGTCGACGTTCCAGTAGGTGAGCTCGTCGAGCGGGATGGGGACGCCGGTGACGGCGCAGCGCACGAAGCTGCCGGGGCGCATCACCACATAGTCGGCATCGAGGTAGCGGAGCTGCGCCTCGGATGGGGAGAAACTCTTGTCGAAAATGTTCATCTGAGCTCTCCCGCCCGGGCAATCTCTTACGTTGCCGACCATATAGGCCAGCCCGATGTGAATGCAAACTAACCTGAAGCTGACACGATTCTGAACGGCCTGCTCCGTGGCGGTTCAGTCTTGCGGCCCTAGCGTGGCTCTGCTGGGGCGAAAGGGCGCCCCGAAAGCCAGGGGGCTCAAATGATCAAATCCATTATCGGCACCGCGGTGCTCGCTTCGATGATGCTGGGCGGCGCGGCCGTTGCAGCGGAAACCTACGATCTTGGTGGCGCGGCGCTCGGCGTGCCGTCGGTGGTCTGGTACAAGCCGGCCGGCAATGACGCGGTCGCGGTGTTCGTGCGCGGCAAGGACGGGCACATGTATGCCCAGGTGGGCGACGGCGAAGGCGGCGGCTGGACCGGCTGGGCGCCGATCGGCGACCTGATGCTGAAGTCGGACCCGGCCTGTGTCGCGACCAGCGGCTCGGTGATCGACTGCGTGGCCATGGGGCCGAACAACAACATCTTCCACGTGCGCCATAACGCGAAGTCGTTCACGTGGACGAAGTGGGAGAACCTTGGCGGCGCCGGTGGGGCGGCTCCGGGGATTGCCCGCACGGTGGATGAAGACGGCAACGTGGCGCTGAACGTGTTCGTGCAGGGCCCGGGCAAGCTGCTGTTCCTCAACGCCTTCGATGGCGATGAGTGGAGCGACTGGCAGAACCTCGAGGTGAAGGTGGGCGGCGCGGTGGCCTGCACCGATATCCTGGTGGTGGGCGCGCATTGCTACGATACGAGCGGCGGTTCGGCGGTGCAGTTCTCCGACCTCACGCGCGAGACCGGTTCGGACATTCTCGTCGCCGACCTCGGCGGCGCGGTGAACGGCAAGGCGGCGCCGGTGGTGAGCGGCAAGAAGGGCGACCACCTCCACGTGTTCGTGAATGGCCCGGGCAAGCGGCTGTGGGTGAAGAGCTGGAATGGCGATTTCACCGACTGGACGCAGATTCAGGTGGCGATCGGGTCGGGCGCGCCGGGGTGTGGGGTGAAGAAGTCCGGTGGGGATGTGTGGTGCGCGGTTGTCGATGGCGGCAACGGGCCGGTGACGGCGATCCGGGTTGGCGAGGATGAGCTGGAGTGAGGCTCTAGCCCGAGGGTTCGAAGGGGCGGCTTGGGCCGCCCTTTTTGTTTGGTGCGTGTGGACGCCCCCTCCACCATGCTTCGCATGGTCCCCCTCCCCCGTTTTACGGGGGAGGATCACGGAGAGGCCGGTGGTTTAGCTAGAACAGGGACTTCTGGCCCACGTCCTCGTCCGAGCGGGGGCGGGGTTTGCGTCTTGGGACGGGGCCGCCGCCGATGGTGGCGGGGAGGGTGCCGTCGGAGAGCATGAGGTGGACCTGGTCGCCGGGTTTGACCTCGGCGGTCTGGCGGACGATGTGGCCGTCGTCGTCGGTGACCACAGCGAAGCCGCGGGCGAGGATGTTCTGGTAGCTCACCGTGGCGAGGAGGTTGCTGGTCGAGAGCAGGCTCTGGCGGCGAGTGTCGAGGATGCGCGCGATGGTGGGCGGCAGGCGTAGCGCCAGCGGTTGCAGGCGGCTGCGGGAATGGCGGATTTCGGCCGTCAGCGCCTTGGGAGAGAGACGGGCCGAGGCGGTGGCGAAACTGGCGCGGCGGCGTTCGAGCACGCGCGTGGCGGAGGCCCCGGCCCGGCGGCCGGCTTCGGTGAGGCGCGTGTTGAGCTCGCGGGTGCGCTGGCGGAGCAGTTGCAGCGTCAGGCGCGGGGCGGTGCGGCCGAGGTCGATGCGCTTTTTCTGGCCGGCGTGGCGGAGGGCGGCGGCGAGGTTGGCGGCGGCGTGATCGAGGCGCTGGCGGGCGGTGGCGAGCAGGTTTTCAGGGCGCGGCAGGCCGGCGCTGGCGGCGCGGTAGCGGTCGCGGGCGTTCTGCGAGATGCGGCGGGCGGCGTGGCGCTGACGGCTGCCGATTTCGTCGACATAGCCGATGAGTTCGGAGCGAACGGGGACGGCGGCCTCGGCGGCGGCGGTGGGGGTCGGCGCGCGCCAGTCGGAGGCGTAGTCGACAAGCGTCGTGTCGGTCTCGTGGCCGACGGCGGTGATGGTGGGGATCTGGCTCTGCGCGACGGCGCGGACGACGATCTCTTCGTTGAAGCCCCAGAGGTCTTCGATGGAGCCGCCGCCGCGGGCGACGATCAGGACGTCGGGGCGCGGGATGCGGCCATCGGGGGCGAGGCGGTTGAAGCCTTCGATGGCGGCCGTGACTTCGGCGGCGGCGGTCTCGCCCTGGACGCGGACCGGCCAGACGATGACGTGGGACGGGAAGCGATCGGAAATGCGGTGGAGGATGTCGCGGATCACCGCGCCGGTGGGCGAAGTGATGACGCCGATGACGCGCGGCAGGTAGGGCAGTTCGCGCTTGCGCTCGGTGGCGAAGAGGCCCTCGGCGGCGAGCTTGCGGCGACGGTCTTCGAGCAGCGCCATGAGGGCGCCAGCACCGGCCGGTTCGATCTGCTCGATGACGATCTGGTATTTCGAGGAGCGCGGGAAAGTGGTGAGGCGGCCCGTCGCGATGATCTCGAGGCCTTCCTGCGGCTTGAATTTGAGGCGGGCGAAGCTGGTCTTCCAGACCACGGCGTCGAGGGCGGCGTTCTCGTCCTTGAGGGTGAAATAGGCGTGGCCCGAGGAGTGGACGCCGCGGAAGCCGGAGATTTCGCCACGGACGCGGACATGGCCGAACTCGTCCTCGACGGTGCGCTTCACCGCGTTGGCGATTTCGGAGACGGTGAATTCGGCGGCGTTGGTGAAAGGCGCGGACATGGGTGAGAGGTGCGGCACACCGATGAGTCCGTCAAGTCTGGTGACGGCGGGCCGGGGATGCTAGAGGGGCGCGCAGCGGCTTGCTGCACCAACCCCTCATCCGCCCTCCGGGCACCTTCTCCCGCAAGGGGAGAAGGCGATCACAGCACCATCGAGGATTTCAGCCATGCGCATTCTGGTGATCGGGTCGGGTGGCCGGGAGCATGCGCTGGCCTGGGCGATTGCGAAATCGCCGCGTTGCGAGAAGCTGTTCGTGATGCCGGGGAATGGCGGGACGGAAACGTTCGCTAACAACGTGGCCGTGGATATTACCGACCATGCGGCGGTGGTGGCGTTCGCCAAGGCCAACGGCGTCGATTTCGTGGTGATCGGGCCCGATGCGCCGGCGGTGGCGGGGCTAGGCGACGACGTGCGGGCGGCTGGGCTGCTGTGCTTCGGGCCTTCCGGGGCAGCGGCGCAGCTCGAGGGCTCGAAGGCGTTCACCAAGCTGATCTGCGACGAGGCCAAGGTGCCGACCGCGGCTTATGGGCGGTTCGACAATGAGGCCGAGGCGCTCGCCTATGTGCGGGCGCATGGCGCGCCGATCGTGATCAAGGCGGATGGGCTGGCGGCCGGCAAGGGCGTGACCGTGGCGACGACGCAGCCCGAGGCCGAGGATGCGGTGCATGACTGTTTCTCGGGCGCGTTCGGGGAGTCCGGGTCGCGGGTGGTGATCGAGGAGTTTCTCGAGGGCGAGGAAGCGTCGATCTTCGCGCTCTGCGATGGGACGGACGTGGTGCTGCTCCCGAGCGCGCAGGACCACAAGCGGGTGTGGGACGGCGATCGCGGGCCGAATACCGGCGGGATGGGGGCCTACTCCCCTGCCCCGGTGATGACCGAGGCGATGACGGCGCGGGTGCGTGACGAGATCATCCTGCCGTCGGTGAAGCGAATGGCCGAACGGGGGACACCGTTCACCGGGGTGCTGTTCGCGGGCATCATGGTGACGGACAAGGGGCCGAAGCTGATCGAGTACAATGTGCGGTTCGGCGACCCCGAGTGCCAGGTGCTTATGCTGCGGCTGAAATCGGACCTGCTGGAGCTGCTGGTGGCGACGGCGAAGGGTGAGCTGGCGTCGCAGAAGCCGGTGTTTTCCGACGAGGTGGCGCTGACCGTGGTGATGGCGACCAAGGGCTATCCGGTGGATGTGCCGAAGGGCAGCGAAATCCGCGGGGCCGAGGGGCTGGATGGGCCGGATCTCAAGGTGTTTCACGCGGGGACGGTGCGGCGCGACGGCAAGCTGCTGGCCAATGGCGGGCGGGTGCTGAACGTGACGGCGCTCGGGCAGACGGTGGCCGAGGTGCAGGCGCGGGCCTATGCGGCGGTGGACCGGATCGACTGGCCGGAGGGCTTCTGCCGGCGGGATATCGGCTGGCGGGCGATCGACCGTCAGTAGCGGAATTAACTTCGCGACGAAGATGTGGAACGCAGGGGCCGTGAAGGGCTTATAAAGAGACCAGAAGGTAACCTGCGTTCTATCGTGAAACACGAGCTTCCAGTGCCTGCTCCACTTACGCCGCTCCAGGAGCGCGGGATGGAGATTGTGCGGAAGTTGCGGGCCGAAAACCCCGAAATCCCTCCCCTCGAACGAACCGGCGGCGACCCGAAGATCGGGGTGGCGCTGGGTGGCGGTTCGGCGCGCGGGCTGACCCATGTGCCCTTCATCGAAGCGATCGACGAACTCGGGCTGAAGCCGCATGTGATTGCGGGCACCTCGATCGGCGCGCTGATCGGCGCGGGCTGGGCCAATGGGCTGACGGGCGCCGAACTGCGCGAGCATTCCTACAGCGTGCTCGGGACGCTGCGGATCATTGCCGGGCGGCTATGGGGCGCGCAGGTGCGCAACCTCGCCAATTTCTTCAACATGCAGCTCGATGCGCGGCAGGTGGTGGATGCGTTCCTGCCCGAGCCGTTCCCATATGAGTTTTCGGCGCTGAAGACGAAGTTCTACGTGGTGGCGACGGATTTCCAGAGCTGGCACCAGGCGGTGTTTTCCGAAGGGCCGCTGCGCGATGCGATTGCGGGGTCGATCGCGATCCCGAGTCTCTTCAAGCCGGTGCCGTTTGCCCATCACCTGCTCGTCGATGGCGGGGTGGTGAACCCGCTGCCGCTCGACCAGGCGGCGGCGGATGCGGACATTCTCGTCGGCATCGACGTCAACGGCGACCCATCCGAGCAGATGCTGAAGATGAACCACAGCGTGGTCGATGTGTGGTTCGGCTCGGCGCAGATCATGATGCATTCACTGACGGCGCATATGATGGCGGCCTATCCGCCCGATGTTTACGTGCGGCCGCACCTCGGCAATTTCGCGGCCCACGAGTTCTGGCGCGTGCGCGAGATCATGGCGCATGTCGAGAAGGACAAGGACAATCTGAAGCGGGCGCTGGAGCGGCGGGTGGAGCAGTTCATCCGCGGGCAGGAGCCGACGAACCGGGCGGAAGAGCGCTAGGTGCGCGTTAACTTCAAGTTAACGTAGAGCTTTAAAGAACTCGCGCAAGAGCTCGCCAGAACGGCGTTCACCGATGCCGGAGATGACCTCCGGGTGGTGGTGGCAGCTCGGACTTTCGAACAGATGGATGCCGTTGTCGACGGCGCCGGCCTTGGGGTCGGCGGCGGCGTAGACGACTCGGCGCAGGCGAGCGTGGGCGATGGCGCCGGCGCACATGGCGCAGGGTTCGAGGGTGACATAGAGGTCGCAGCCATCGAGGCGGCCGGTGCCGCGGGCTTTGAGCGCAGCGCGGATGGCTTGCAGTTCGGCGTGAGCGGTGGGGTCGGCCAGTTCGCGCATTCGGTTGCGCTCGGCGGCGAGGACGCGGTCGCCCTCCATCACCACGGCGCCGACGGGCGCCTCGCCAGCGGCAGCGGCTTCAGCGGCGAGATCGAGGGCGAGGTCCATGGGGGTGGGCATCCGGGATGCATAGCGCCCCGGATGCAAGAGGGCCAGCCCGTCAGCGCGGGGTGAAGACCAGCAGCGGCTCGAAGTGGTTCATGTCGTCGAATGAGCAGAAGGCGGGCGGTTCGAGCGCGAGGGTGGGGGCGCGGGCGTTGATGTCGGCCACGACCTCGTCGAGCATTTGCTGCCAGGCGGGGAGCACGGCGTCGTCGAAGCGGCGGATGACGTAGCTGAAGGTGATGTGGAAGACGTAGTCCTCGTGGTCGGGGTGGCGGTAGCCGAAGACTTCGGCGAACGCGTTGCGCCAGTCGCGCAGGGCCTGCCGGTCGGCCTCGGTGGCGCCGACGAGCTTCAGGCCGGTGGGGGCGGCGGCGGCGACGGTCATGTTGAAGGCGGGGCCGCCGGCGAAGGATTTGAGGCGCTCGGACAGGATCTCGGTCATCTGCGGGATGGTGGTGTCGAGCGGCACGTCGGCGGGCCAGAAGGGCTGGCGGCGGCGCTTTTCGATGATGCCCTGGAAGAGCGTCATGTGGAGCGAGGAGATGGGGGTGAAGGCAAGGTCGGCGGCCTCGGGCATGCTCAGGTAACGGGCGCGAGCATCGAGGATGGCGGCTCCGGTTTCGGTGCCGAGCGTCAGGTGGCAGACGACCGTGTTGCCGGGCTCGGGCAGGAAGGTGCCGGAGGTGTCGTAGCGGGTGCCGAGATGGGTGGGCGGCTCGGGGTGCTCGGTGCGCGAGAAGGTGCGGAGCAGCGGAGAGATTTCGGTCATGGCGGGCGGTCCGGGGTCGGGGAAACCCGGTCCGTAGGCGATGCGCGCTACCGGCGTATGACAGGGCGCGGGACGAGGCGGTATACTGACCGTTCTTAGGAGAATCGCTTTGCCCATCCGCCAGCTGCCAGAGGACCTGATCAACCGCATCGCCGCCGGCGAAGTGGTGGAGCGGCCGGCCAGCGTGATCAAGGAGCTGGTGGAGAACGCCATCGACGCGGGGGCGTCGCGGGTGGCGATCTCGACGGCGGGTGGCGGCATTTCGCTCATGCGCATCGAGGACGATGGCGTGGGGATGGACGAGGCGGACCTGCTGCTCTCGGTGGAGCGGCATGCGACATCGAAGCTCGCCGATGATGGGCTCGACGATATCCGGACGCTGGGGTTTCGCGGCGAGGCGCTGGCCTCGATCGGCTCGGTGGCGGAGCTGACGATTTCGACGCGGCAGGCCGACGCCGAGACGGGGCTGCGGCTCGCGGTGCGGCATGGGGCGAAGTCGCGGGTTGTGCCGGTGGCGATGAACCGGGGCACGATCGTCGAGGTGCGCGAGCTGTTCGCCAATGTGCCGGCGCGGCGGAAGTTTTTGAAGACGGAGCGGGCGGAAGCGGCGGCGATTTCCGACGTGGTGCGGCGGTTGGCGATGGCCAATCCCGGGGTGCATTTCGTGCTCGATGGGGCGGACCGGTCGGCATCGAACTGGCCGGGGCGCGAGGGGGATGGGGCGCTGCGGGCGCGGCTCGGCGATGTGATGGGGGCGGAGTTCGGCGAGAACGCGGTGCCGCTCGCGATGGTGCGGCATGAGGTGGTGGTGACGGGGCTGGCGGGGCTGCCGACTTTCACCAAGGCGAACTCGCTATCGCAGTATTTTTTCGTCAACGGGCGGTCGGTGAAGGACAAGGTGCTCGTGGGCGCGGTGCGGGCGGCCTATGCGGATTTCGTGTTTCGCGACCGGTTTCCGGTGGTGGCGCTGTTCGTGGCAGTAGACCCCGCGGACGTGGATGTGAATGTGCATCCGGCGAAGGCGGAGTTGCGGTTTCGCGATGCCGGGGCGGTGCGGGGAGCGGTGATCCGGGCGATCGGCGAGGCATTGAGCGCGGCAGGGTATCGGGCGGCGAGCACTGTCGCGGAAGACGTGGTGTCGGCGTTTCGGGTGCCGGAGTTTGCGGCAGCTGCGCCGGTGCGTGGGGACGCCCCCTCCACCGCCTATGGCGGTCCCCCTCCGCCGCTGCGCGGGGGAGGATCACCGCAGGCTTCGGTGCTGAGGTTCTCGGATTTTGCGGAGCCTAGTGCTCGGTTTGAAGTCGTGAGAGAGGCGGCGGTAGCCGTGCCCGAGGAGTTTCCGCTGGGGACGGCGCGGGCGCAGATGTTTGATAATTTCATCGTGGCGCAGAATGGGGAAAGCCTGCTGCTGGTGGACCAGCATGCGGCGCATGAGCGGCTGGTTTACGAGCGGTTCAAGGCGCAGATGGCGTCAGGCCCGGTGGCGAGCCAGATGCAGCTGATCCCCGCGGTGATCGAGCTGCCCGAGGAGGATTGCGCGCGGCTCGAGGAGGCGGCGCCGGTGCTGGAAAAGCTCGGGCTTTATCTCGAGCGCTTCGGGGCGCGGGCGGTGGCGGTGCGGGAGACGCCGGCGCTGCTGGGGCAGGCGGATATCGACGGGCTGGTGCGGGACCTGGCCGACGGGCTGGCGGAGTGGGATTCGACGGCAGCTTTAGGGGATCGGTTGGAGGCCATTATCGGGCGGATGGCTTGCCATGGGTCGGTGCGGTCGGGGCGGCGGCTCAAGGTCGAGGAGATGAATGCGCTGCTGCGCGAGATGGAGGCGACGCCGCATTCGGGCCAGTGCATCCATGGTCGGCCGACTTATGTGGAGCTCAAGAAGGCGGATATTGAGCGGTTGTTTGGGCGGACGCGGTAGGGCCCTAGCCGCCCAGCGTTTCGACCAGCTTGGCGATGCGGCGGGCGCGGACTTCATCCGACTTTGCTGATTCGATGTCGCGGAGGTGCTTCGACTTCAGGCCGAAGGCGAGTTTGTCGAAGGCGGTGCGGGCTGTCGGTGAGGCGTCGAGGGCGGCTTTGAGGTCGGCGGGTTCTTCGACTTCGCGGGGGGCGGTGTCGAGGGTGAGGTCGACTTCGATTTCTTCGCCTTCGGTGATCTGGGCCGACTCGCGGTGGGCGGCGCTGATGCCGATGAGGATCTGGCCGCGCATTTTGGCGATGCGGGTACGCCAGGTGGTGGTGTTGATGGTGACGACCACGGGCGGGCGGGCTTCGGACCCGAGGGTGGCCATTACCGCTTCGGGGACTTCGACGGCGGTGGCGTTGCCGGAGGGGATGAGCGTGGCGCGGAACTTCATTTCGTCACCTCGATGAAATGGAGGGCGGCGGCACCATACTCGCGGCGGTCGTCGAGGGTGAAGCCTTCGGGCAGCGCGACGGTGGCTTCGCTCGCTTCTTCGAGGACGATGGTGGCGGTCGGCGCCAGCCAGTTGCCGTCGCGGAGGGACGTGAGCGCCAGTTCGCCGAGGCCCTTGTTGTAGGGCGGATCGAGGAAGACGAGGTCGAAGGGGCCCATGGTGCCGGCGGGGCCGAGCGCGGTGGCGTCGCGGCGCAGGAGCTTCGCGATGCCGGCGATGCCGAAGGCTTCGATGTGGTCGCGGACGAGTCCGCGGGCCTCGGCGCCGATGTCGACGAAGACCGCCGACTGGGCGCCGCGCGACAGGGCTTCGAGGCCGAGTGCGCCGGTGCCGGCGAAGAGGTCCAGCACCTTCAGGCCATCGAGATGGACGCCGATGCGGCTCGCGAGGATGTTGAACATGGCCTCGCGGGCCCGGTCGGAGGTGGGGCGGACGCTCTCGTCGGAGGGCGAGAGCAGCGCCTTGCCGCGGAATTTTCCGGCGACGATGCGCATGGCTTAGGCGCGCGGCTTACGAGGGCCGCGCGGCTTGTCGCCTGCCGGACGCGCGCCACCGGGCTTGCCGGCGTAGGGCTTGCTGCCACCGGGCTTGCCACCGAAGCTGCGGGCCGGGCGGTCGCCACCCTCACGCGGGGGACGGGTGCCGTAGGGCTTCTTGTCGCCAAACGAGCGCGCGGGACGCTCACCGCCATCGGGACGGGGCGTGTAGGAGCGGGCGGGACGATCGCCACCGTCGCGGGCCGGGCGGGAGCCGCCATCGCCACGGGGCGAATAGGGCTTCTTGTCGCCGTAGGAGGGCTTGGTGCCGGCGGTGTAGGTGCGGGTCGGGCGGTCCCCGCCTTCGCCGCGGGGGCTGTAGGGCTTCTTGCCGAAGGCGGGCTTGTCGCCGAATTTCTTGTCGCCGAAGTTTTTGCGGGCGGGACGGTCGCCGGCATCGCCGCGGGGCGCATACGGCTTCTTGTCACCGAAGGGCTTGTCGCCGAACTTGCGCGGCGGACGGGCATCGCCGCCATCGTCGAAGGGGCGGGCCGAGCGGGTGCGCGAGGAGAAGCTGCGGGCCGGACGCTGATCGTCACCCTCGCCGGCGGCGCGGGCGCGGCCGCGATTGCCGAAGCCGGGCTTGTCGGTGAACTTCCTGGCGCCACCGAAGGGCTTGCGGTCGCCGTCGCGGGCCGGACGGTCGCCGAAGCCGCCGGAGCGGGCGGGACGATCGCCAAATTTCTTGTCGCCGAACTTCTTCTTGTCACCAAAAGCACCGGGTTCGCGGGGCTTCCTGGCCTTCACGTCGTGGTGGGCGGGGCGGCCGTAATTGGCGGCCGAGCTGTCATCGGGATCCCAGCGCTTGTCGCCGCCGGGACGCTGGTACTTCACCTCGTGCTCGCCCTCGGTGCCATCGTCGAAATGGACGACGCGGACGTCGCGCTCGCGCTCGGGGCGGGCCTCGACCGGCTTGGCCGGACGCTTGGCGTTGCGGCCGGGACGATCCTGCCGGGGCGCGGCTTCGCGGGCGGCGGCGGCATAGGCCTCGGTCTCGTCGTCCTCGAAGCGGAACGACTTGTCGCGGCCGGTCTTGCGGGGCGAATCCTTGGCGAGCGGCGCCTTGCCGGGGGCGACGGCGCGCAGCTTGGGATTGGCGGCGGCCTTTTTCTGTGCGGCGGCGGCGACTTCGGGCATATCGCTCTCGAAATCGGCGCCGGCTTCGTCGGCGAGGCGGCGGCCGAGCTGCTCGCGGAGGACGCGGGCGGGCACGGTTTCGACTTCACCCTCGGCGAGGTCGCCGAGCTGGAAGGGGCCGTAGGAGACGCGGATCAGGCGGTTCACCTGCAGGCCGAGGGCGGCGAGGACGTTCTTGACCTCGCGGTTCTTGCCTTCGCGCAGGCTCAGCACCATCCAGGTGTTGGAGCCCTGGGCGCGCTCGAGGAAAGCGTCGATTGGGCCGTACTGCACGCCGTCGAACTCGATGCCGTCCTTGAGGGTGTCGAGCTGCTCCTGCGTCACCTGGCCGAAGGCGCGGACGCGGTAGCGGCGCATCCAGCCGGTGGCGGGCAGTTCGAGCACGCGCTTGAGGCCGCCATCATTGGTGACGAGCAGCAGGCCTTCGGTGTTGATGTCGAGGCGGCCGATGGAGACGACGCGGGGCAGGCCCTTTTCGTCGAGCGCTTCGAAGATGGTGGGGCGACCCTCGGGGTCCTTCTCGGTCACCACGAGGCCGGCGGGCTTGTGGTAGAGCCAGACGCGGGTGCCCTGACGGGCGGCCAGCGGCTCGCCATCGACCTTGATCTTGTCGCCTTCGGAAACGTTGAAGGCCGGGGTCAGGACCTTCTTGCCGTTGACCGTGACGCGGCCATCCTTGATCCAGCCCTCGGCATCGCGGCGAGAGCAGAGGCCCGAACGGGCAATGACCTTGGCCAGGCGGTCGCCCGCCATCGTGGATTCAGACATCGATGTTACTCCTGCGGGACCGTCCCTCACCTGAGAAGCCGATCAGCGCATCTTTCGAGTGTGGGCAGAGCCAGGATTGGCCCTGCCGGATTCAGGTAGGCTACTGCGCCTGCGCGGCGAGGGCCTTGCGGACCTCAGGCGGGCAGGCCTTGTCGTCGAGCGGCACCAGTTCGCCATTGGCAGCCAGACACACCGTGTCCTTGCCCTTGACCGTGGTGAAGTATTCCGCCGGCGGCAGGTAGAGCGGACGGGCGCCGGCGCTGATGCGTGCGCCCTGGAACTTGCCGGTGAGCTGCTTGACCTCGGCATCGGTCAGCGGGCGGCCGTTGAGGGTGTTCAGGTCGACGACGCGCGCATTGCGGAGCCGCTTGATGTCCTCGTCGGAGAGGTTGCGGGCATCGATCTGCGCGTTCTTGGAATCGGTGGGGAGCAGCGCATCGGCACTGTCGGTCTTGGCGTCGACCGGCGGCGGCAGGCTGCCATCCTTGGGCAGCACGAGCGGACCGCGCGGCTGGATGTTCTCGTCCTTCTTCTCGCGATCCATCATGCCCATGCCCTGCATGGTGTCGATGGCAACATCGCGCTCGAAGGTGGCGACGTCGGAGAAGGCATTGGTGCCTTCGGTGGTGGTGCAGCCGGCGAGGACTGCAGGGAGAATCAGCGCAAGCGACAGCAATCCGGCACGCGACACGGCTTTGAGAGCGGGCCGCCGCCCGGACACCATATGCAGCATGAGACTTCCCTTATTCCCCGACGGGTCGGCCTTATAGACCATGGTGGGCCGTAAGGCCAGATTGAGGCGCCTTTGCGATCAAGAGCTTGCCTTGCGCCCGATGCCCACGACATCGAGGATGAGGAGCAACACCCCGGCGGTGATCGCGATGTCGGCGAGGTTGAAGATGTAGAAGCTCCAATCCTGCCAGTGAAAGTGAAAGAAATCGGCAACGGCCCCGTAAAGCAGGCGATCGAGGGCGTTCGAGAGCGCACCGCCGATCACCAGCATGAGGCCGAGGCGGGTCAGTGTGTCGCGGGTGCGCCACCACCAGATGCCGAGCGCGACGATCGCCACGGCGGCGACGAGGCCGAGCGCAGCGGGCGGGACGCCATCGAGCAGGCTGTAGGAAACGCCGGTATTCCAGACGAGGACGTAGTCGAAGAACGGGGTGACGGTGACGATTTCGCCGCCGTGCCAGCCGGTGGAGGCGGGCGCGGGGACGGCGTTGAAATAGTCGAGGCAGACCGAGGAGGCGGCGCCGACGCAATCGGCGCTCACCTGGATGAACTTGTGGATACGGTCGATGCCGAACGCGGCGAGGCCGAGGAGGAGGGAGGGGAGGTGGCGGTTCATTGCGAGAACACCCCCACCCTAGCTTTGCTACGGCGCGGCGCGCCTAGCGTCGCTACCCTCCCCGCAAGGGCAGAGCTATCGCATATGACTTCGGGGTCTGCACCTGACTGTCGGTTGTCCCCTCGCCCCTCAGGGGAGAGGGCAGCGAAGCTTGGCGGCTTGCTGCCTAGCGGAGCTGGGTGAGGGGTGCGATCTATCGGCGTGCCGTCAGAACCAGCATGCAGGACCTCTGAACCCCTCATCCGGCCCTTCGGGCCACCTTCTCCCCTCAGGGGAGAAGGGATCGACGGGTTCCCCTCCCCCGCTACGCAGGGGAGGATCACCGGAGACCTCAGCGCCTCGATCAAGCCACCTTCCCCGCGGCCTTGAGTTCGCGCATGGCCTGGGCGTCGCGGAGGGAGAGGTCGGGGTAGTCCTTGTCGGTGCCGACTTCGGGCAGGATGCGCCAGGAGCGGGCGCAGCGGTTGCCTTCGGCCTTCTGGAAGACCACGGCCACGCCCTTCACTTCGTCGATGCGGAACGCGTCGGCGGGGCCTTCGGATTCCAGCACTTCAATGTCGGAGGTGATCGCGACTTCGGCCATATCGATGCCGCGGACGGCGGCGGCGAGGTCCGGGTCGGCGACGTAGACTTTCGGGGCGGCTTCGAGGGACGCGCCGATCGTCTTGTCGCGGCGGGCGATTTCGAGGGCGCCGGTAACGGTCTTGCGGACCTCGCGGACCTTCTCCCAGCGCGCGGCCAGCTTGTCGTCGAGCCAGGTGTCGGGGAGTTTCGGGAACTCGCGGAGGTGCACCGACGAATCTTCGCCGGGGTGACGCTCGAGCCAGGCCTCTTCCATGGTGAAGACGAGGATGGGGGCGAGCCAGGCGGTGAGCGCGTCGAAGACCTGGTCGAGCACCGTGAGGCTGGCGCGGCGCCGGACCGAGGAGAGCGGGTCGCAGTAGAGCGCGTCCTTGCGGATATCGAAGTAGAACGCCGACAGGTCGATGTTCATGAAGTTGCTGAGCGCCGCGACGATACGCTTGTAGTCGTAGCTCTCGTAGGCGTCGCGGACGAGGCCGTCGAGTTCCTTGAGCTTGTGGAGCACGAGGCGCTCGAGTTCGGGCATGTCGCGGTAATCGACGGTCTCCTCGGCCTTGCGGTGGGCGAGGTTGCCGATGAGCCAGCGCACGGTGTTGCGCAGCTTGCGGTAGCTGTCGACGGTCGAGTTGATGATCTCCTTGCCGATGCGCAGGTCGTCCGAATAGTCGGACTGGGCGACCCAGAGGCGGAGGATATCGGCGCCGTACTGCTTGATGACGTCCTGCGGGGCGGTGGTGTTGCCCACGGATTTCGACATCTTGCGGCCTTCGCCGTCGAGGGTGAAGCCGTGCGTCAGGACGCTCGCGTAGGGGGCGAAGCCGTTGGTGGCGCAGCTTTCGAGGAGCGACGAGTGGAACCAGCCGCGGTGCTGGTCGGAGCCCTCGAGATACATGCCGGCCGGGAACTGCATGTCCGGCCATTTCTGCGGGTTGCGCAGGACCCAAGAATGCGTGGTGCCCGACTCGAACCAGACATCGAGGATGTCGTCGATCTTCTTCCAGTTGTCCGGATCAGGGACGGCGTTGCCGAGGAAGCGCTCTTTCGCGCCTTCCTTGAACCAAGCGTCGGCGCCCTCTTCCTCGAAGGCCTGGCCGATGCGGTGATTGACCGTCTCGTCGACGAGGATGGTGTCGGTCGCCTCGTTGTAGAACACGGCGATCGGCACGCCCCAGGCGCGCTGGCGCGACAGCACCCAGTCCGGGCGGTCGGCGATCATCGAGCGGAGGCGGTTCTGCCCGGCCTGCGGGTAGAACTTGGTGGCGTCGATGGCGGCGAGCGAGCGGGCGCGCAGGGTGTCGCCCTTCTTCCCCTGGATGTCGCGGTCCATGTAGACGAACCACTGGGGGGTGTTGCGGTAGATGATCGGCTTCTTGGAGCGCCAGGAATGCGGATACTGGTGCTTGAGGCGGCCGCGGGCGAGCATGTTGCCCTTTTCGGCGAGCGCCGTGATGACGCGATTGTTCGCGTCGCCCTTCTTGCCGGCATCGTCGAGGACGCGGGCGCCATCGAAGCCGGGGGCGGCGGCGGTGTAGAAGCCGGCATCGTCGACGGTGAAGGGGATGGCGGTATCGATGCCGCGCGCAGCGAGCATGCGGCCCGAGTTCATCCAGATCTCGAAGTCGTCGAGGCCGTGGCTGGGGGCGGTGTGGACGAAGCCGGTACCGGTATCGTCGGTGACGTGCTCGCCATCGAGGAGCGGGACTTCGAACTCGTAGCCACCGGCCAGGCCGCGGAGCGGGTGGTTGGTGGAGACGATCTTGGAGCAATCGACATCGTGCAGGCGCACGAAAGCTTCGACCTTCGCCTTGGCGAGGGTGTCGGCGGCGAGCTTGTCGGCGAGGACGTATTTCTCGCCCTTCTTCGCCCAGTTGCCCTCGGGGGTCTGGGTGACCTCATAGAGGCCGTAGCTGATCTTGCTCGAATACGAGATGGCGCGGTTGGCCGGGATGGTCCACGGGGTGGTGGTCCAGATCACGACGTAGGACGAGCCGAAATCCTCGAACGAGCCGGTGCCGAAGGCGCCGTTGGCCGAGTGGATGGGGAATTTCACCCAGATCGCGTCGGACTCGTAGTCCTGGTACTCGATCTCGGCTTCGGCGAGCGCGGTGCGCTCGACCACGGACCACATGACGGGCTTCGAACCACGATAGAGCTGGCCGGAAGCGGCGACCTTCATCAGCTCGCGGGCGATCTGGGCTTCGGCGTCGAAGCTCATGGTGAGGTAGGGGTGCGACCAGTCGCCGACGACGCCGAGGCGCTTGAACTCCTCGCGCTGGGTGTCGACCCAGAACTGCGCGAAGGTGCGGCACTCGTTGCGGAACTCGTTGACCTCGACGTCGTCCTTCGACTTGCCCTTGGCGCGGTACTGCTCCTCGACCTTCCACTCGATGGGCAGGCCGTGGCAGTCCCAGCCCGGCACGTAGGCCGAGTTGTAGCCGAGCATGGTCTTGGACCGGCTCACGAGGTCCTTGAGGATCTTGTTGAGCGCGTGGCCGATATGGATGTTGCCGTTGGCGTAGGGCGGGCCGTCATGCAGGGTGAAGATCGGCTTGCCCTGCCCGGCCGCGCGCTGGCGGCCGTAAATGTCCATGTCTTCCCAGCGCTTGAGCCAGGTCGGCTCGCGGTCGGGGAGACCGGCGCGCATGGGGAACTGGGTTTCGGGCAGGAAAAGCGTCGTGCTGTAGTCAGTTTCCGCGCCGCCGGGTGCGTGATCGTTCATCGGACAAATACCTTGAAAGCTGCGGGCTTTTAGCAAGCGAGCTTGATGGGGGCCAGAAAGAATTGGCTTGGAGGTGAATCGGCGAAGGGTGCGCCGGTCAGCTCAGGAAGCGTTCGACCACGGCGTGCTGCTGCCTGGTGCCATCCGGATCGCCGATGGTCTTCAGCCGGGTGAACTCCTCGGCCCATTCGGAGGTGCGAATTCGGATGGGCGGGTTTTCGGCTTCGGCGACGGTGACCACGGTAGCGGCGGCCTCGTCGGCGGTCTGGTAGGAGCCCCCTGCCCCGCCACGGCGCTGGGCGCCGCCGAGATAGCGCTCGAGGACGGGCTTGTACTCGTCGTCGATGACACCGCCGGTGGCCGCGACGTCGGCCATGATCGCGTTGACGAATTCGGTGCGGATGCCGCCCGGCTCGACGGCGGTGAAGTTGATGCCGAAGGACGGGGTGACGTAGCTCGCGAGGCTCTCGGTGTAGCCTTCGACGGCGAACTTGGCGGCACAGTAGATCTCGTTGAAGGGCTGGCCGACGAGGCCGCCCACCGACGAGATGTTGATGACGTGGCCGGAGCGGGCGGCGCGCATGTGGGGCAGCACGGCCTTGGTGCAGCGCATGACGCCCATGAAGTTGAGATCGAGCACCTGGGCGACCTGCGCCTCGGTCGCCTGCTCGGTGCTGCGCACGAAGCCGCCGCCGGCATTGTTGATGAGCGTGTCGATGCGGCCCTCGGCGGCCATCACACGCTCTACGGCGGCGGTGACGCTCGCGGTGTCCTGCACGTCGAGCTGCGAGACGACGAGGCTGACGCCGGCCGCGGTGGCCGCCGCATCGAGGGCGGCGCGCTTATCGAGGTTGCGCATGGTGGCGTGGACGCGATGGCCGCGCGAGGCCAGTTGCACCGCAATGGCGATGCCGAGGCCGGTGGAACAGCCGGTGACGAGGATGACTTTCACGACGAACTCCCTTGGCCGCAGAGCGCAGGCCCGCCAGTCTAGCGGAAGAAGCCGAGCTTGGCGTCGAGTTCGGACACCGGAATGGTGGCCTGGAGCTGGCGGCGGGCAACGGCGGCGTCGTTGTTGACGGCGGCGATCAGCTCGTCGAGGCCCTTGAACTTCTCCTGGCCACGGACATGGCCGAGCAGCGCGACCTCGAGGGTCTGGCCGTAGATCTGCTCGTCGAAATCGAAGATCCAGGTCTCGAAGGGCGGGCGCTCGTTGTTGAACATCGGCTTGCCGTAGCTGGCGACGCCATCGACGAGGCGGTTACCGAGGCGGGCGCGCACGGCGTAGACGCCCTGCAGCAGGCCGAAGCCGGTCGGAGTGCCGACGTTCGCCGTGGGGAAGCCGAGTTCGCGGCCGCGCTGGTCGCCCTTCACCACGGTGCCGGAGAGGAACCAGTGGTAGCCCAGGAGTTGGCTCGCGGCGGCGACATTGCCTTCGTTCAGCAGCGTGCGGATCCGGGAGGACGAGATGTGATCGTCGCCTTCATCGAGCATAGCGAGGATATCGACCTCGAAGCCGTGGCGCTTGCCGGCGTCGCGGAGGAAATCCGGCGTGCCCTGGCGCTTGTAGCCGAAGTGGAAATCGGCCCCGACCGAGACGCCGGTGACGCCGAGCGCGCCGACGAGGAAGCGGGTGACGAACTCTTCCGCCTCGATGTGGGAGAAGGGCAGATCGAAGGGCATCACCACAATGCCATCGAGGCCGAGGGCCTCGGCGATCTTCGCCTTCTGGTCGGCATAGGTGAGGCGGAACATGAAGGGCGCCGGCGCGAAGACGTCGCGCGGGTGCGGCTCGAACGTGAGCACGATGGCCGGCACGCCGAGTGCATCGGCGCGCGCCTTCAAGGCTCTGAAGACATGCTGGTGGCCGCGGTGACAGCCGTCGAAATTGCCGATCGCAACCATTGCGCCCTTCAGTGAAGGAGGCACCTGATCGAGGCCGGCGAGCCTGATGAATCCGGACAATTCGAACCCGCCCTGGAAAGGTTCAGGCGATATGGCAAGAAAGTGGCGACGTTGCAATAAGGCGGAGGTGGGAAGCGGGTATGCGCATTATTTGGGCAGACAGATGAACTTCCCCTCATCCAGCCGCTTCGGGGCGCCTAGTGCGGGATGCGGCAGACGAAATCTTCGAACTTGCCGTTGGGGCCGCGGGGGAGCGCGGCGTCGTGGTAGCGGAAGGTGAGGGTGAAGGGGTGGCCGAGGGCTTCCTGCACGATGCTGCGCAGCGCGGCCTCATCGGCGGCGGTGAAGGGGCGGCCGGTGACGAGATGGGCTTCGACCGTGTCGCGGTCGGCCTGGATGAACTGGAACTGCAGGATGGGGCCGACTTCGGGGAAGCGGTGATAGCCGGTGAGCGGCCAGCGGCGCGTGCCATCGGGCATGACGATAAGGTTGCGATCGCGGCCGAGGATGCGGCTGAGGGTGGGCAGGCCGCGGCCGCAGGTCGCCGGGACGCCGACCTCGGCATAGTCGCCGATATCGTAGCGGATGATGGGGGTGGCGAAGTTCATGACTTCGGTGACGATAACGCGGCCGATCTGGCCCGGGGCGCAGGGCTGGCCGCGCTCATCGAGCACCTCGACGATCACGTTTTCGGCCATGACGTGATACTGGCCGCAATCGGGACACTGGAGGGCGATGGTCCCCGTCTCCTGGGCCGAATAGGTATCCTCGATCTCGAAGCCGAAATAGGCGCGCGCCTTGTCGCGCAAGCGGGGCGAGACGGTTTCGCCGACCGTCTTCACGTGCTGGAGCTCGGGCCAGGGAGCGCCGCCATCGGCGAGCGCGTCGATCAGCACATCGAGATTGTTGGGATAGGTCTGCAGCGAGCCGGGGCGCAGGGCGCGCAACTCCGCGGCCTGCGTTTTGGCGGGCAGCGTGATGGGCATGCCGAGGCCTGGCGCGGTGGTGAAGAGCAGATTGAAGGGCGGGCCCCAATCGGCGGAGCGCTGCATGGCCGGGATATTGGCGCGGATGGTGGCGATGGGCGCCATGAGGTTGCGGCCGTGCCAGAGGTGATCGCGCAGGGTGTGCGCCATCCACATCAGGTTGCCGAGCGAGGTGCGGCGGATGGTGACGGGTTCGCCGGTGGAGCCGGAGGTGCTGAGCTCGCCGATGGGCATCTGCGTCTTGGGCACATCGGCGCAGTAGAACGCCTTGCCGGCGAGCTGGATGTCGCGGCGCGTGATGGGAGGAAGTTTCGCGAGGCCATCCGGCCGGGTCAGGTCGGCCGGGGTGAGGCCGGCGCTGGTGAGGCGGCGAGCGAAAGCGGGCGAGGTGCGCTGGCAGTGGCGCGCCAGCTCGCCCAGTTGGCCGAATACGCGGGTTTCGAGCTCCTCGGGCGTGAGCCACTGGCTGGCATCGAGCAGCGAGGTCAGCGCGGCGATGGAGGCGGCTGGACCGACCTGCACCGGCGGCCAGGCGAGGCTCTCGACGGCGCTTTTGAGCGGCAGCAGGGTGGGCTTCATACGCGCTCCAGGACCGCCAGCGGGCAACGCTCGGCAAGTTCGTAGCTGCCCGAATTGGCGAACCCGACGAAGCGGACCGTGGCCGGCAGCGCGCGGCGCAGCTCGCTTTCGGTGGGGAAGCAGTAGATTTCGGCGGAGTCGCGATAGATGTCGATGGTGTCGAGGTCCTGCCGGGAGAGGCCGGTTTCGTCGGAGAAGCGGGCGCGGTCGGGGACTTCGCGCTCGAAGCGGTCGCGGATGTCGGCGACCGGCATGGAGCAGTCGCGGCGCTCGTGGGCGATCGCCATGGCGAGACGCCATTTCAGCGCGCCGAACGCGACGATCTGCCGGGCGCGCGCCGCCGCGAAGACGGCGTCGACGGGTTCGCATTCCTCGGGGGTGAGGTAGACGCGGAAGACCATGGGGCCGCCGGTCTCGATGAAGCCGGCGACGCGCGCGAGGATGGCGTTGACGGCCGAGAGGTCGGGCAGCGAATTGAGGCTGCCATCGCCGATGCAGGCGGTGAAGGCGGCGGGCGGGAAGGTCATGTCGCGCCAGTCGGCGCAGATCGACCGGCGCTGCGGCGTGTCGCCGGGCCAGCGGGTGGCGATGACGGTGGGATTGCGCTCGACGGCGGTGACGTCGGCAGCGAAATCGGCGAGCTGAGGCGTGACGCCGAGCAGCAGGCCGCGAGCGGCCCGGCCGGCGATAGCAGCCTGATAGGCCGCCGCGATCGAGTCATCGACGAAGAGCGGCGGCCCGAGGCGAGCCGCGGGCTTGTAGATCGCCGTCCAGTGAGCGTCGGATGATGCCGGCATCAGCCTGCGGTACCGGGCGCGAAGGCGCACCCGGCTCCGGTTTGGGGCATCAGAAGTTCCAGGACAGGCCGGCCGTCAGCGTGAAGGCGGTCGCATCGGCCTTGTATGACACGTCCGGCCCGACGCTCTCAGGCGTGAAGGTGTAGGAGCCGAAATTGTAGAACAGCCCCTGCAGGCGCGCGCTCACGTTTTCCGTCAGCTTCGTCTCAACGCCGGCACCGATGACGCCACCGAATTTCAGCTCATGATCCTCGCTGTCGACGACGAAGATCGAATTAGTCGAGTAGCCCACGGTTGCCGTGCCGACGGCGATACCGGCAGTGGCGTAAAAGAGCATATTGTCCATCGGGACACCGATGCGGCCGCGGAGGCTGCCGACGGCGTCGAGCGAGGCATGAATGGTGAGCCCTTCTCCACCATCATGGAAGCCGTCGAAACTCTCGCTATCGCTCAGGTTCATGAAGTTGAAGTCTGCTTCGGCGCCGAGAATGTAGCCCTGCATTTCTGCATCATGACCGACGTAGACGCCGGCAACGAACCCCTGGTCCGCCAGTCCGACTTCGCCGACCGAGTTGTCGAAGAACACCCAATCATTGATGGTCCAGTCGGAACCCAGCTTCGCCACGCCGAGCTGGGCGCCGACATAGGTCCGATCGCCGCCAAGGCTCGGATCAGCCGCCATGACGGCGGTGGGGAGCAGTGCGCCGATAGCGCCAAGGAGCAGGAGGTTCTTCATGTGAATCGCCGCGGGCTGAAAATGTGTGGCTTTAGTCTATACGCAGTAACCGCTGACCGGGGATGAAAGATTGAGTGGCGAGTGGCGGTCGCGGGCCGGATTTTCGCGTTTGCGAGGCGAGTGTGGCGGCGGCGCCACAGCCGTTGGCTCGGTGGGGGCAGCGACCCCTCATCCGGCCTTCGGCCACCTTCTCCCACAAGGGGAGAAGGCGATGGGGCCGCGAGGGCGGAGAAGCGCTCTATGACCTACCAGCTACGAGCTACCAGCTACGAGCTACCAGTTACGAGCTACCAGCTCAGCTTGGCCATGAAGCCGGCGACCTTGGCGTCGGCGGGTTTCAACAGGGCTTCGATCGAGGCGGGGTCGGGTTGGCCGAAGGCGTCGAGCTCGGCGGCGTGGATGGAGCCGGTGATGAAGAGGAGGTCGAGCCCTGCCCCTGCGGCGCCGATGGCGTCGGTGCGGACCGAGTCGCCGATGGCGAGGATTTTTGCGCGATCGAGCGGGCGGCCGGTGGCGAGCTCGGCCTGGTGCAGGGCCTCGGTGTAGATGGGGCGGAAGGGCTTGCCGATCATGCGGACCATGCCGCCATGGGCCTCGTAGAGGTCGGCCAACGCGCCGCCGCAATAGATGATGCGGTCGCCGTCCTCGACGACGCGGTCGGGGTTGGCGCAGAGCATGGGCAGCTTGCGCTCGAGCCAGAACTTGATCCGGTCCTCGTACATGTCGGGGGTTTCGTCGTCGTCGTCGAGATCGGTGACCACGATGGCGCTCGCCGCTTCGGCGGGGCCCAGCGTGATGTTCAGCCCCTCGAACAGGGCGTCGTTTTCGAGCGGCGGGCCGACATAGTGGAGGGTGTGGCCGCGATATTCGGCGGCGAGGATGGCGCGGGTGGCGCCGCCCGAGGAGACCAGTGCGTCATAGGCCTCGCGGACGATGCCCATGCCGTCGAGCATTTCGATGATGGGAGCGGCGGGGCGCGGGGCGTTGGTGATGAGGACGACGTGGCCGCCCTGCTTGCGGTATTGCACCAGCGCCTCGACGGCGGCCGGGTGGGCCTTTACGCCGTTGTGGACGACGCCCCAGACGTCGGAGAGGATCGCGTCGTAGTTGGGCGCGAGCTCGCGCAGGCCGTCCAGTGCCTTCATCGGTATTTATCCTTGAACTAGGCTTCGGCGCCGGCGCGCCGCGGTTCGGGGCGGCGGTCGACCACGAGGTCGGCGCGCACCGGACCGGGACGGCCGATATGCGGTCCCTGTACCAAAACGATGCCGTCCTCGAACAGGCTCAAAAGCTGCTGCTCGTCGATGACGCCCGAGGCGCAGAGCTCGACCTGGAAGCGCTTGGCGTAGGGCGAGATGTCCGCGGTGTGGAAATCGGTGAAGGTTTCGGGCTGGCGCAGGAAGCGCGTCGCATCGAAGCGGACGGTGGAAAAGCCCATGCCCTCGAGCTCGGCAAAATCGATGCGCAGCGAGACGGCGTTGGTGAGCGCGAAACCGGCGCCGGCCTTGCGGAAATCGAAGAGCTGCCGCTTTTCGGAGGGGCCGATGGCCTTCCACTCGGGCTGCGGGATCGAGAAGCTGAGCGACGACGCAATCGCCTGGTTGGCGCCGAGGATGGCGCCGACCTGCTCGAGCGAGCGGCGATCGAGCAGGGTGGCGCGGGTCAGTTGCAGGATGAGCTTGATCGGCTGGCCGGCGGTGCGGGCGCGGCGGGCGATGGTGATGGCTTCATCGAGCGCGAGCGATTCGATGCGGCGGATCAGGTCCTCGCCGCCGCGGCGGGGCATGAAATCGACCGAGTCGGCGAGGCTGCCCTCTTCGCGCATCAGGCGGGGCACGAGGTCGTAGCCGACCGGCCGGCGTTGCGGCAGCATGACGATGGGCTCGATGTGGAAGACGAGCCGGTTGGCATCGAGCGCGGCGCGGAGCTCCGCCTCGGGCACCAGCGGCTCGGGCATCACGTCCTCGTCCTCGGGCTCCTCGGCGGCGGCGGCCTCAACGGCGGCAGCAGCCGGCTGGGCGACGACGCCCTTGCGCTGGTTCTCCTCGAACTCGGCAAGGGCTTCTGCGAGCTGGCGGGTGACGGTGCCGAGGACGGAGATATCGGCCTCGATCGCCTCGAGGCGGTTGCCGGCATTGGCGTCGGCGATGGCGTTGACGCGCTGGCTCAGCACCTGGCCGGCCTTGGCGTCGGTGGAAAGCAGGCGGGCGAGATCCTCGACGGCTTTCTCGAGCCGCGCCTCGGAGCGCTGGCGTAGTTGCCGCTCCATCAGCACCACTGCGACGGCGCCAAAAGCGAGCGCCGTCACCACCGCCTCGATAGGCGAAAAGGTGAGGCCGAAATAGGCCGCGGCCGCCACACCGAGGGCGGAGAGCGCGATGAAGATGTAAACCAGGCCCTGCAATGCGCTCGGCGCCCCAATGGGAGAGACGGGATTCGACGCGATTTGTCATAGCATCGGCGCAATTTGCCCGAAAGGCGCGGCCCGGCGTCGTCCACTCCCAACCAATTATTTACCCTGATCGTGAACACTCGGTAGACCATAAGCCTACCCGAGGATGCCGCCTCATGTCCGAGTCCGGCCACGACACCGAGATCGTCCGCATACTGCTCGTCGACCAGGACGTGGCGGCCGGCCCGCTGCTGTCGATCGGGATTCGCCCGGTATTGCGGCAGATTCCGGTGATCATGCAGGTGGCGTCGGGGATCGAGGCGATCGAGCAATTGCGGGCGGGCGTGGTCGACGTGATCCTGCTCGACCTGCCGTCGCTGAGCGACCTTTCGGACGATGCCGAAATCGCGGTGGCGCGGCTGGTGAAGGTGTCGCCGGCGGCGCTGGTGATCGCGATTTCGGACGATTCGTCGGTGTCGACCGCCATGGCGGCGATGCGGGCGGGCGCCCACGACCACCTCTGCCGGCCGCTCGCCGGACGTCCCTTCGCCGAACGGCTCAAGGAAATCGCCGAGCGCCACCGCAAGTCGCGGCTGCTCGCGATGGAAGGCGGCGAGGCCCCTGCCCCGATCGTGCCGGTCGCCCGGGCGCGCGAAGTGCTGCCGATGTGGCGGCAGGAACAGCGCATCATCGAAGAAGCGATCGAAAGTTTCGGCGGGAATATCGCGCTCGCCGCGCAGGCGCTGGAGCTCAGCCCATCGACGATCTACCGCAAACGCCAGGCCTGGGCCGAGATCGACGACAAGCGTGGGGCGGCTTGAGGCTGTAATGCAATTGCATTACATTCGAACTCCGACATTGGAGTTCGAAGATGGCTGCCACAGCTCTCGTTCAGACGCGCATCGATCCCGAGGTTCGAGACAAGGCCAGCGAGGTGCTGGCGAAAGCCGGCATGACTGTGTCTGATATTACTCGGATGGTTCTGACCCGGATCGCCAACGAAGGCTACATAGCGCCGTCGCTGATTACGCCCGACGAAGAGTATGACGCGTGGTTTCGCGCCATGGTCCAAGCGGCTTTGGACGATCCCAGCCCCGGGATACCCGGTGAAGTTGTAGAAGCGGAATTCGCACAAAGACGAGCCGAGCTGCGCGCCAGGATTGCGAAGGGTGAAAAATAGGTGAGGTTTGAGTGGTCTGTCGGATCCAGGGCGGACCGCGCTCGAATCCTCGAATATATTGCGCAGGACAGCCTAGTCGCCGCACTGGACGTCGATGAGCGCATCGGCTCGATCGATCCCCAACTGCGGCGATTTCCGATGAGCGGCAGGAGGGGGAGAGTTCCCCGCACCCGCGAGCTAATCATCCAACGGACGCCTTACATCGCGATCTACGAAGTGCGTGGCGACTTGGTGTTCATTCTTCGCGTTATTCACGGTGCCCAGAAATGGCCACCTTCCGATCGGACTTAGCCCTTCGCGAGCTTCTCGCGCATTTTCTTTGCCGTGGCGAAGGCGCGGGCTTCTTCGCCCAGGGCGGAGCCCTTCTTGACCACGGTGCCTTCGGCGTCGACGAGGGACCAGTCCCACTTCGTGTTGGGGCCGACGCCGCCGGTGCGGCGGAGCTTGATTTCGAGTTCTGCGCTTACCGCCACGTGAAGACCCTTGTCACCGAGTAGTTGAAGACGACGCTCATCAGAACGCCGAGGAGGCCGGCAAGATAGAACTGGCCGTCGAAGGCGTAAATCCAGCTCGCCACGGATACGTTGGCCAGCGCACCGATGGAGCACACGGCGTAGAAGGTGAGAAGGCCGGTCCAGAACTTCCAGCCCTTGAGCTTCTTGTTGGCGTAGGTCAGCTCGTTGTTGACGATGTAGTTGAACGTCATGGCGATGACCACGGCCAGCGTCTGGGCCCAGACGAAATCGAGGCCCGCGCGCTCGTGCGCGAGCCACAGCGTGCCCATGTGGACGATGACGCCGAAGCCGCCGACGAGGCCGAACATGAGGAAGCTGGTGGGCAGAAGGCCGCCGGTGAGCTTCGAAACGATGAGGCCGAGGAACTGGACGACGACCAGCGGGCTCATCTTGCTCTCGCCGGCATGGCGCGGGCGGAAGGTGTAGGGCACTTCGCCGATGCGCAGTTCCTTGCCGCGGCGGGCGCGGGCCCGGCCGGCCGACACGATGATGTCGAGCAGGATCTTGAAGCCTTCGCTCGAGAGCGCGGGCGCGACCTCGTCGAAGACGCTGCGGCGCATGAGGAAGAAGCCGCTCATCGGATCGCTGAGCGACTTGCCGGTGAGGAGGGTCGAGAGGCGGGTGGCGAGCTTGGAGCCAGCCTCGCGGGTCTTCGAGAGGCCCTCGCCGACCTGGCCGCCATCGGAATAGCGGGTGCCGACGACGATGTGGTCGCCGGCGATCGCCTTTTCCAGCATCTGCGGCAGGATGGTTTCGTCGTGCTGGAGGTCGCCGTCGATCACGGCGAAATAGGGTGCGGAGGTCGCCGAGATGCCTTCGACGACGGCCGAGCTCAGGCCCCGGCGACCGATGCGGTGGATGCAGCGCACGTTCTGGTGCTCGCGCGCCATCTGCTTCACCACTTCGGCGGTGCCGTCGGGCGAATTGTCGTCGACGACGATGAATTCGAAGGGCAGCCCCTGCAGCGCAGCGGTCACCTTCTCATAGAGCAGGGCGACGTTGTCGCGCTCATTATAGGAGGGGACGATGACGGCCAGCTGCGGCGGCGTCCAGGCTTCGGGGGCGTTGCGGTAGGCTTCGAGTTGAACGACGGACACGTCGGCTCCGGGCATGAATTGGGCGTCTGGTACCCCCAGACAGCCGCGATGGCAACTTAACACTACTCAGGTTGACGGTTTGTCACGGAGGCCGAAACGGGCTGAACGCGCATCGGTTTCATGCGCCCGTCGCATGAGCGCCACGTTCGCCCGGTATGGAACGGGTCGCCTTGACTCCCTTCGGGCCCCCTCCTATATCCCCGCCCAGCTGTTAGCACTCCTCGATATCGAGTGCTAACAGGCGACGTTTTCATTGAGGTTGATAGGAGCAATCATGGCTTTCCGTCCCCTGCACGACCGCGTGGTCGTCCGGCGCGTCGACAGCGAAGAGAAATCGGCTGGCGGCATCATCATCCCCGACACCGCCAAGGAAAAGCCCTCCGAGGGCGTTATCGAGTCGGTTGGCCCGGGTGCCCGCGACGAGAGCGGCAAGATCGTCCCGCTGGACGTGAAGGCCGGCGATCGCGTGCTGTTCGGCAAGTGGTCCGGCACCGAGGTCAAGCTCGACGGCAAGGACCTGCTGATCATGAAAGAGTCCGACATCATGGGCATCATCGGCTGATTTGGCGCCTTCGCGCTGATCCCGATTTTCCCCAATCACCTAACGTAAGGAGCGCCTCCAATGGCCGCTAAAGACGTAAAGTTCTCCACCGATGCCCGCGACAAGATGGTCCGCGGCGTCAACATCCTCGCCAACGCGGTGAAGGTCACCCTCGGTCCCAAGGGCCGTAACGTCGTGATCGACAAGAGCTTCGGCGCCCCGCGCATCACCAAGGACGGCGTCACCGTCGCCAAGGAAATCGAGCTCGAGGACAAGTTCGAGAACATGGGCGCCCAGATGCTGCGCGCCGTGGCCTCGAAGACCAACGACATCGCCGGCGACGGCACCACGACCGCGACCGTGCTCGGCCAGGCCATCGTCAACGAAGGCATCAAGCTGGTTGCCGCCGGCATGAACCCGATGGACCTGAAGCGCGGCATCGACCTCGCAGTCGCTGAAGTCGTCGAGAACCTCGGCAAGGCCAAGAAGACCATTTCGTCGAACGGCGAAGTCGCGCAGGTCGGCACCATTTCGGCCAATGGCGAGACCGCCATCGGCGAGATGATCGCCAACGCCATGCAGAAGGTCGGCAACGAGGGTGTGATCACCGTCGAGGAAGCCAAGACCGCCGAGACCGAACTCGACGTCGTCGAGGGCATGCAGTTCGACCGCGGCTACCTGTCGCCGTACTTCGTGACCAATGCCGAGAAGATGACCGCCGTGCTCGAGGATCCCGTGATCCTGCTGCACGAGAAGAAGCTCTCGAACCTGCAGTCGATGCTGCCGATCCTCGAAGCCGTCGTGCAGTCGCAGCGCCCGCTGCTGATCATTGCCGAGGACATCGAGGGCGAGGCTCTGGCCACGCTCGTCGTGAACCGTCTCCGTGGCGGCCTCAAGGTCGCTGCCGTCAAGGCTCCGGGCTTCGGTGATCGCCGCAAGGCCATGCTCGAGGACATCGCCATCCTGACCGGTGGTTCGGTGATCTCGGAAGAGCTCGGCATCAAGCTCGAGAACGTCGGCCTCGACATGCTCGGCACCGCCAAGCGCGTGGAAATCTCCAAGGAGAACACCACGATCGTCGACGGTTCGGGCACCAAGGACGACATCGAAGGTCGCGTTGCCCAGATCAAGGCGCAGATCGAAGAGACCACGTCGGACTACGACAAGGAAAAGCTGCAGGAACGCCTCGCCAAGCTCGCCGGCGGTGTTGCGGTGATCAAGGTCGGCGGCTCGACCGAAGTGGAAGTCAAGGAGCGCAAGGACCGCGTCGACGACGCGCTCAACGCGACCCGCGCCGCGGTTGAAGAAGGCATCGTGCCGGGCGGCGGCGTCGCCCTGCTCCGTGCTTCGGCTGCCATCTCGGTCAAGGGTGCGAACTCGGACCAGCAGGCCGGCGTCACGCTCGTGAAGCGCGCCCTGCAGGAGCCCGTCCGCCAGATCGCCAACAATGCCGGCGATGAAGGCTCGGTTGTCGTGGGCAAGATCCTCGAGAACGCGAACCCGAACTTCGGCTACAACGCCCAGACTGGCGAATATGGCGACATGGTTGCCATGGGCGTGGTCGACCCGGTGAAGGTCGTCCGCACCGCGCTGCAGGACGCCGCTTCGGTGGCCTCGCTCCTCATCACCACCGAGGCGATGATCGCCGAGGTGCCGAAGGAAGCTGCCCCGGCAATGCCGGGCGGGGGCGGCATGGGCGGCATGGGTGGCATGGACTTCTAGTCCATCCTCTCAGCCACCGGCTGATACATTCGACCTTTTCACGAAGGTCACGAACGGGAGGGCGGTCCGCAAGGGCCGCCCTTTCGTTTGTCTGGCCGGATAGGGCCCGTCACGGAACTGCCCTGATGGGGGGCGCATTGTGGGGCTCCGAGGAGTTTCCACATGCGCTACCTGTTGCTGCTTGCTGCCATCGTCGCCACGCCTGCGTTGGCGCAGGACCAGCCGGATTATCTCGATGACCGGTCGACGGCGGAGGCGGTGATCCGGTCGTATTACAACGCGATCGACCGGAAGGAATATGCGCGGGCGTATTCCTATTTCGGCGGGGCGGCGGCGCCGGAGTATGAGGGGTTCGTGAAGGGCTATGCCGATACGGCCGACGTGGCGGTGATGTTCGGCGAGATGGCACAGGAAGGGGCGGCGGGATCGACCTATTACACGCTGCCGGTGACGCTGGATGTGAGCCGGACGGACGGGACGAGCGCGAAGTTCGCCGGATGCTACACGCTGCGGCTGGTGCAGCCGGCCAACCAGGCCGAGCCGCCCTTCGAGGGCATTCATATCGAGGGGGCCAAGCTGCACGAGGCCAAGGGCAAGGATTTCGCACCGGCCAAGTGCGACTAGCTTGCCAGAGGGGGCGCCGCGCTGCAAAAGCGGCGCCATGAAACTAGCTTACTATCCCGGGCCGATTTCGAAAGTAGCCATGTGGCGCGGCCTGGCGGATGCAGCCGGAGTGCCGGCGCGTTCGGGCGGCTACATGTTTTCGGTGCCGTTCTTTTCTGCTGCCGATCGCGAGCTGGTCGAACGCAAGATGGCGTGGCTGCTGGAGCGGAGGGGCGCCGCGTGGACTGCGAGCGAGCGCGAAGCGCGCATTCGCGGCATGGCGCGGATGGTGCATAGGGCGCGGCTGATCTGCGGGGCGGCGCTGCGGCGAGGGACGACCCACCTCGGCATGTGGAACGGCCAGGGCGGGCGGCGGCGCCTGCTGATCATCACGGCGGAGCAGATGGGGCTCGGGACGCTGTTCGCCGAGCTGGCGCCGATCGCCGGGCATGTGACGCTCGACCCGCAGGGAGTGAACGCGGCGGGCATGCTGTCGGCGGACCCCGACTATTATCGCGCCTGGGGCGCGGCGCATGGCGATAGCGGGGCGGTGGCGGGCTGGCGCGACGGGCTGGTGGCGCGGGCGGGGGTGAAGCGCGAGAGCCTCGGCGACGTGAGCGGTGGCAAGTTCGTGTTCGTGCCGTTGCAGGTGCGGGGCGATACGCAGATCAGCATGCATGGCGGCTGGATCCGGTCGGTGCCGGATTTCATCGACGAAGTGGCGCGCGCGGCGCAGTTACTGCCGGCGGGGTGGCGCGTGGTGTTTCGCGAGCACCCGTCGGACCGCACGGGCAATGCCGAGCAGCTGGCCCGGCTGGTGGGGCCGCGAGCGGCGGTGGACAATGCCACCGATACGTTCGAGCTGGTGCGACGCTCGGAGGGCGTGGTGACGGTGAATTCGTCAGTGGGGCTGCAGGCGCTGCTCTTTGCCAAGCCGGTGCTGGCGCTGGGGCACGCGAACTATGCGGTGCCGGGCGTGGTGGGCGTGGCGGGGAGTTCGGAGGCACTGGGGATGGCCTTCGAGCGAGCGAAGGACTGGGTGATCGACCTGGAGCTCGCCGACGCGTTTCTGCGGTTTCTCGCGGACGAGTATTACGTGCCGTGGCCGGTTGGCGATGCGGCGACGCGGGAGAAGGTCGGGCGGCAGGTGCGGAGCCGGCTGCAGGGGCGGCTCACCGACTGGACCGGGCAGGCTTAGCGGAAGACGAGCAGCCGCACGGCCAGCGCGATCGAAATCACGACCACCAGCGGCTTGATGAGCCTTGCGCCGAAGCGGATGCCGGTGAGGGCGCCGAGGTAGCCGCCGGCGATCTGGCCGACAGCCATGGTGGCGGCGATGGGCCAGACGACATCGCCTGAGGGGATGAACAGGGCGAGCGCGCCGAGATTGGAGGCGAGGTTGAGGAATTTCGTGTTCGCCGCCGCGCGGGTGACGCCGAGGCCGAAGAGGGCGATGAAACCGAGCGTGAGGAACGAGCCGGTGCCGGGGCCGAGAATGCCGTCGTAGAAGCCGACGACGAGGCCCATCACGGGGACGAACACCGCGAAGTTCAGGCGGGCGTGGCTGTCGGCGTCGGTGAGGCGGGGGGCGAAAGTGAAGTAGACGGCGATGCAGATGAGCGCGACGGGGACGATGTAGCTCAGCACCGTCGTGTCGATCTGCTTGACCGCCAGAGCGCCGAGGAACGAGCCGACGAACATGGCGACGATGGCGGGGCCGATGGCGTTGATATCGACGAAGCCGCGGCGCCAGTAGGTGGTGGCGGCGATGGTGGTGCCGATGGCCGACTGCATCTTGTTGGTGGCGAAGGCGGCAACCGGCGGCAGGCCGGCGGTCAACAGCGCCGGGACCGAGATGAGGCCCCCTCCCCCCGCGATCGCATCGACGAAGCCGGCGACGACCCCGACGAAGCCGAGGGCGATGAGGGTGAGCAGGTCGAAATGCATTTCGGCGGGAGGTCTCGGCTAGGACAGCTCGACCCGGCGTTCCATCAGCGGAATGTTCATGATCGAGCTCATGAAGGCAGTGAGCGCCAACTGCGTTCCCGCGACCAGGGTTGTCAATGCCACGATCATGGCGCGCATGGTTGTCGACAGGTTCAGCGGGCCGAAATCGCGGGCGGCCCATTGGCCGAAGCCCCAGAACAGGGCACCGAGCCCGACGACGATGAGCAGCGCGGCGAAGACCAGCAGGCGTTCGAGGGTCAAGAATTCGAGGACGCGATCGAACTTGGCCGAGGGCGGGATGAAGCCGTAGCTCGAGGCGAAGCGGCGGGAAATGACGGCGAAGCTCACCGCCTGCATGCCGACCAGCACGAGCATGGCGGCGACGAGGAAGGTGTGGAGGTCGATCTCGATGGTGGGCGAGAGACGGACCGGGCCGGCCCAGAGCAGGCCGCCGAGGAAGAGGCCGACGGCGAGACAGGCATAGCCCGGATAGAGGAAGAGCCAGCGCGGCGAGAACACCAGCAGGAAGCGCAGGTGCCGCCAACCATCGCGGAAGGAGCGGAGGTGCGGCGGGCGCGAGCGGCCATCGGGTTTCAGCGTCGTCGGGACTTCGGAGACGCGGAGGCCGGAGAGCGTCGCCTTCACCAGCATTTCGGAGGCGAACTCCATGCCGGTAGTGCGGAGGTGCAGGGCGCGGATGGCGTCGCGATCGAAGCCGCGGAGGCCGCAGTGGAAGTCGGACGGGACGGTCTTGAAGAAGAGCCGGCCGAGGAAGCTCAGGACCGGGTTGCCGATATATTTGTGGTGCCAGGGCATGGCGCCGGGCGCGATGCCGCCCTTGAAGCGGTTGCCCATGACGAGCTGGTCGCCGGCGCGCAGGCGGGCGACGAAGCCTTCGAGATGCTCGAAATCGTAGCTGTCGTCGGCATCGCCCATGATGATGTAGCGGCCCTGCGCCGCCTCGATGCCGCCCATGAGCGCTGCGCCATAGCCGCGCTGCGGCACGGGGACGACGCGGGCGCCTTCGGCGGTGGCGATCGCCTGGCTGCCATCGGTGGAGCCGTTATCGGCGATGAGGACTTCGCCTAGGGTGCCGGTGCGCTCGAGATAGGCCCGGGCCTTGCGGATGCAGACCGCGAGGGTTTCGGCCTCGTTGAGGCAGGGCATGAGGATGGTGAGTTCGAGGGGCGCGGTCATGGGGCTGTTGTAGGGCACCAGTGGTGAAGGGCAGGTTCACTCGGCGAGCCGAGGCGCCCGCCGGCCGTTTGGCCTCGGGTTGATGGGTTGGGCGGGGCCGGCGAGGCGATTGCCCCACGCGGGTAGTCCGCAAAAAAGAGGCTTTCGCCTCGCCGGTCACCGAGGATGAGTTGGACGGGGGTACAAGGGAGCGGACACGTCCGCCTCGGAGAAGCGTCCAAGTGCCGGTTGCTCGCACCGCGGCCCGCCGGGGACGACTCCCCGACCCTCGATATCCCCCGCCGCACGTTCGTTGCGCAGCGCCCGCCCTGCGGGGGACGGGGGATATTCGCATGGGGGTGGGGAGCGGGGATAAGTTGGCGCCCACTGTACTATCGTGGGGAGGAGAGAGACCCCTCATCCGGCCTTCGGCCACCTTCTCCCACAAGGGGAGAAGGCGTGCGCTCGCAATGTTCGCAAGGGTCCAAGCACTGAGCTTGCGGTTCTGTCGCCTTCTCCCCTTGTGGGAGAAGGTGCCCGAAGGGCGGATGAGGGGTTAGGGCGGAAGGCGGGCCGGTGCGTGGGGCTCCCCCCTTCCGCCCTGTCGGGCACCTTCCCCCGCAGGCGGGAGAAGGCCCGTGGGGCGAGATCTTGCCGGAGCCTGACCTTTGGACTTGGGGCGGGATGGTGCCGCGGCGGGTCCTCTCCCGCTTGCGGGGGAGGGGGACCAGCGAAGCTGGTGGAGGGGGGAGCGGGAAGCTGGGGGTGTGGGGTTACCCCCACCCTAGCTTTGCTACGGCCCTTTGGGCCTAGCGGCGCTACCCTCCCCGCAAGGGGGAGGGAGGGGCTCGGTGCGTGGGTTCGCCCCTGCCCTAGAGCAGCGTGGAGATGCCGGGGGGGACGCCGCCCATTTTGGCCAGGAGGGCTTCCAGTTGCGCTTTGCGTAACGGGGTCCAGTCGGCGGTTCTGGAGACGATGAGGTTGGCTTCGGATTTCATGATGAGGCCGTCTTCCAGGACGCGGAGTTGGTTGGCCTGGAGGGTGGAGCCGGAGGAGGTGATGTCGACGATGAGGTCGGCCGAACCCGAGGCGGGGGCAGCTTCGGTGGCGCCGGCGCTTTCGACGATGCGGTATTCGGCGATGCCGTATTTGGCGAAGTGGCGGCGCGTCAGGTTGACGTATTTCGTCGCGACGCGGAGCCAGCGGCCGTGGCGGGCGCGGAAATCGGAGGCGACGTCGGCGAGGTCACTCATCTGCTGGACGTCGATCCAGCTGTCGGGCACGGCGACGACGACGTCGGCTTCGCCGAAGCCGAGGCCGCGGACGAAGAGGACGTTTTCTTCGCCGTTTTCGCTCGCCTCGTGGATGAGGTCGGCGCCGGTAACGCCCATGTCGACGCCGCCGAGGATCAGCTCGCGGGCGATTTCGGCGGCGGGGAAGAAGCGGACGGTGACCTGCGGCAGGTCCTTGATCGAACCGATATAGGAGCGGGCGCCGCCGGGGCGGGCGATGGTGAGCCGCGCCGTGGAGAAGGCCTTGCGGGTCATTTCCTCGAGCCGGCCCTTGGAGGGCACGGCGAGGCTCAGGCCGCCGGGGATTGCACCATCACTCATCGCCGGTCTCCCGCTGCATGCGATCGACCCAGAGCGAGCAGCCCGAGGCGTTGACCGGCTCGGGCGAGCCCAGCCGCTCGAGCATGCGATCATATTCGCCACCCGAGGCGAGGATGGCGCCATCGGAGCCGGTCATCTCGAAGACGACGCCGGTGTAGTAGTCGAGCCGCGGCGAAAAGCTCGCGTCGAACACCACGTCGGCATTGGGCGAGAGCGCCTGGAGCTGGGCGGCGTGGTTGCGGACGTGGAAGAGCGGCTCGGAGAAATCGAAGCCGGCATCGGTGCAGAGCGCGGCGATGCGATCGAAGGCGCTGTCGGCAGCATCCGAAATGGCGAGGTAGTTCTGGAGCAGCGCCACGGTTTCGGCCGGGACCGGCGCGGCGTCGAGGGCCTGCTTTTCGAGATAGCGGTCGGCGATCTCTTCGGGCGTGCGGCTGCCGATGAGGCTGAGGCCGCCCGACAGCATGGCGTCGGTGACGATTTCGATGACGGTGTCGCGGCTATCGGGGGCGGGCGCGGTGCTGCGCTCGTCGGGTTTGGCGAGACGCTCCATCAGGCGCTCCAGCGCTTCGGGGTGGCCGAAGCGGTGACGGATGCGGCTGCGCCAGGCGGCCGGGACATTGGCGGCCTCGAGGAAGGACTCGAAGAGGCCGACGCCGCCGAGGCGAACGTTGGGCGCGGTGATGTCGTAGATGGCGAGGGCCCAGCGCGCGAAGGTGAGCACCTGGTCGAGCGCCTGGTCGGGATCCTCGTGGCCGAGGAGTTCGAGGCCGGCCTGCTCGAACTCGACCGGGGTCGAGCGTTCCTGGCGGAAGATGGGGCCTAAATAGGTGAAGGCGGAGGCGCTGCCGAGCATGCCCTCCTCGATATAATCCTGCGCGATGGGCAGGGTGAAATCGGGGCGGAGGCAGTATTCGACGCCGTTATTGGTGGTGGTGAGCAGGAGGTTGCGGCCGAACTCTTCGCCGGCGAGGTCGAAATACGGCCCCGCGGGCAGCAGCAGCGGCGGCTGCGAGCGCGTGACGGTGCGCGACTCGACGAGCCGGACCAGCGCAGCGTAGCGTTCGGACGCGGACTTCACCGGTTGTCCTTCAGGTATTGGGCCACGGCGGGCAGTTCGCTGATGGCGGCGACGATCGAAGCGACGTCGCCCTTGCACTCGAACTGGCCGGGGCGGGCGGCCTTGTATTCGGCGTTGTCGGTGATGGCGGCGGCGACTTCCTTGCCGACGATCAGATCCTTGATCTGAACGATGCCGGCTTCGCGCTCCTGGCTGCCCTCGATGATGACGGCAGGGGAGTTGCGCTTGTCGGCGTAGGCGACCTGCTTGCCGAAATTCTTGGTGTTGCCCATGAACATTTCGGCGCGGATGCCGGCCTTGCGCAGGGCCGAGGTGATGGCCTGGTAGCGGGCGGTTTCGGCTTTATCCATCACCAGCACGACGACCGGGCCGGTGGGCTCGACGGCGCCGAGATTGCCGGTGAGTTTCAGCGCATTGGCGAGGCGGGAGACGCCGATGGAGAAGCCGGTGGCGGGGACGGGCTCGGAACGGAAGCGGGAGACGAGGCCGTCATAGCGGCCACCACCGCCGACGGAGCCGAAGACGACGTCCTGGCCTTTTTCGTTCTGGACGGAGAAGGTGAGTTCGATCTCGAAGACCGGGCCGGTGTAGTATTCGAGGCCGCGGACGACGGAGGGGTCGATCCTGATCTTGTCGCGCGCGTAGCCGGCAGAGTCGAACAGCGCCTGCATGACGTTGAGCTCGGCGATGCCCTCGTTGTCGACGGGCGCGTCGCCGCGGACATAGTTGAGCACGATGGCGCGCTGCCCGTCGGTGAGGCCGGCGCCCTTGGTGAAGTCGCCGCTCTCATCCTTGCGCCCTGCCCCGAGCAATAGCGAGACGCCTTCGGTGCCGAACTTGTCGAGCTTGTCGATGGCGCGGAGCACAGTGAGCTTCTGCTCGTCGGAGGTGACGCCGGCACTCGCCAGCACGCCATCCAGCACCTTGCGGTTGTTGACCTTGACCACGTATTTCCCGGCGAGGCCGAGGGCGTCCATGGTGTCGGCCATCATCATGCACATTTCGGCGTCGGCTTCGGGGCCGGCGGCGCCGACCGTGTCGGCGTCGAACTGCATGAACTGGCGGAAGCGGCCGGGGCCGGGCTTTTCGTTACGGAAGACGTAGCCGGCGCGGTAGCTGCGATAGGGCTTGGCCAGATCGTTGAAGTTTTCGGCGAAGTGACGGGCGAGCGGCGCAGTCAAATCGTAGCGCAGGCTCATCCACTGCTCGTCATCATCCTGCAGCGAAAAGACGCCGGCATTGGGCCGGTCGGTATCGGGCAGGAACTTGCCGAGGGTGTCGGTGTATTCGAGCAGCGGCGTTTCCACCGGATCGAATCCGTAGCGCTCATAGACCTTGCGGATCTTCGCCGTCATCTCGTTGATGGCGCCGATTTCCGCGGGCAAGCGGTCCTCGAAGCCGCGCGGCAGACGCGGCGCGATGAGCTTCTTCTTGTCGGTCATTTTCTGGTGTTCTTGCGCGCAGGCCCGGAATCTCGAAGGGGTTCCTAACGGAAAGCCCTGCGTGACTCAAGGAATGCACCTGTGCCTTCTCGGCAACAGTGCAAATTCTGCGTCAGGCTGTCGCAGATTCAGCTTGGCACGAGTCACCTCGGAGGCTAGAAGCCCGACTGTCCAACGCCAGCAACTGAAGAAGGGGACGCATATGAGCAATTTCATCCACGTCACCGGTCCTGGCTTTGCACATGCTGGAATGCTCTGCGCCTGACTTTGGCGCCGGCTTCGCCCTGAAGCCTTCGTTTCCAGCCCTTCACTAGCCTGACTGCCTAGTAACCGGCCTCGTTCCGTCCGCGTGCGTTTTGCGCCCGGATTCCGTCGCCACCCCTAGTCGAACCATCACCAGAGGGCCGGACATTTGTCCGGTTGCAATCATGTCTCTCGATCTCCGTACCCGCGATGACTCGCGGTCCGGCCGTATCTCCACCGTCTCCGTGTGGGGTCGCGTCCGTTATTACATCGTCGCAGCCGGCGCCACGTTAGAGGCGCGCCGGATGCTGGCGCGTGTGATGCGCCCCTACAAATCCAGGGGCTCGCCAAATATTCCGCCCCATCTGCTGCGGGACATCGGCCTGCCCGATGACTCCTTCAGCAACGGGCGGAACTACTGGGACCACCAGTAGGACGCGCGGCCGCCTCGCCCTCGGGCTGAGGCGGCCATCCAACTTCAATCCAATTCAGGGAGCCGGCGCCAAGAGGTGGCCGGACAGATCAATGTCGTCTTCGAATCCACCCTTCCGACAACGTAACAAGCAGGACCCCGTCGATGCGATGCTCGACGAGTGGCAGCAGATCAAGGCCGGCGAGCGCGGCAAGCCGGAGGAGCGGGGTTTTGGACCGCTGCCGGCGATGGCTCAGCTGGAGCTGATGATGCTGTTGCTGAAGCGGCCTTAGTGCGAGGGGGTGGCGCAGGCGTTGTGCGTGTGGCCGCCCCCTCCACCATGCTGCGCATGGTCCCCCTCCCCCGTTTTCACGGGGGAGGATCACTGAGAGATCAGTGCCTCTATTTGCCGGGGATGGTCGCCTTGGTGCGGTCGGCTTCGGATTCCGTGTGGGCGAAGCATTCGTCGATGTGGTCGTTGACGAGGCCCATGGCTTGCATGAAGGCGTAGACGGTGGTGGGGCCGACGAAGCTGAAGCTGCGCTTTTTCAGGTCCTTGCTGAGGCGCTTGCTGACTTCGGTTTCGGCGGGGATTTCGCCCGGGCGGATGGGGCCGCGGGCGCGGTCGGGCTCGAAGCGCCAGACATAGGCGGCGAGCGAGCCGAATTCGGCGACGATGGCCTGCGTCTTTTTCGCGTTGTTGATGGTGGAGGCGATCTTGCCGCGGTGGCGGATGATGCCGGCATCCTGCAGCAGGCGCTCGATGTCGGTTTCGTCCATGGCGGCGACCTTGTCGATGTCGAAGCCGTGGAAGGCGGCGCGGAAATTCTCGCGCTTACGCAGGATCGTCAGCCAGCTGAGGCCGGACTGGAAGCCTTCGAGGCAGAGCTTTTCGAAGAGGCGGGTGTCGCTCGTCACCGGGCGGCCCCATTCGCGGTCGTGGTAGTGCTGGTAGAGCGCGTCGGACCCCGCCCAGGAGCAGCGCGCGACGTCTGTCGTTGACATGACTTTTTCTCCGTCAATATTCGTTTCAAACGCGAATCGGTCGGGGGGCCGTGCCGTGATCGTTCCGGAAACACTGAAGGCGCTGATCGTCGACGACAATGCCTATGCGCGCAGCGCGGCGGCGGCAACCTTGCGCAAGCTGGGGGTCGGGACGATCGACGATGTCGGCTCGGCGCCGCTCGCCATCGGGGCGCTGCTGGGCATGCGCTACGATATCGTGCTGATGGACTGGTACATGCCGGAAATGAATGGCGCCGCCATGCTGCAGATCATGCGCGGCCCGCATTTCGGCCCGCACGGGGCGGTGCCGGTGATCATGATGACAGCCTACCCCAACCGCGAGACTTATGCGCGGGCCAAGGAACTGGGGGCGGCGGAGATATTGACCAAGCCGTTCAATGCCCACCACCTCGCGACTGCGCTCGGGCGGCTGCTGCCGAGCGAGTGGAGTATTGCGGGTGGTGACGGGCAGGTTCTGCTGTAGCGGCAGGCGCTCATACTTTCCTAACCATGCGGGTTCACCCGACATTTGGCATTCTAACTAATACTCGCTCCAGTCGCCGCCGATCCTCCGCGGCTGAGATTCCGACAGGTGTTGTGATGTTGCGTTCATCCCGCGCTGCGCTCTATGGCGCGGCAATGGTGCTGTCTGCCCTTGTTTTCACCGATGCCGCACAGGCGGCCGGCATGAATTTCTTCACGTTCGATCCGCCGCCCGGCATGTCGCTGACCGACGGCAAGCCCAAGAACGGGCTGCAGCTGAAGCGCGGCAAGGTGAAGCTCGACCCCAAGTTCATGCGCCAGGTCGTGGCCTATGACACCAATGAAAAGGCCGGCACCATCGTGGTGGTGACGGGCCAGAAGTTCCTCTACCTCGTGCTCGGCAACGGCAAGGCGATGCGCTACGGCATCGGCACGGCCAAGACCGGCTTCGAGTGGGGCGGCACCCACAAGATCACCCGCATGCGCGAGTGGCCCGACTGGACCCCGCCGCCCGAAATGCGCAAGCGCCGCCCGGAACTGCCGGCCCACATGGATGGCGGCATCAACAATCCGCTCGGGGCCCGCGCGCTCTATATCGGGGCGACGCTCTATCGCATCCACGGCACCAACGAGCCCTGGACGATCGGCCAGGACGTGAGCTCGGGCTGCATCCGCATGATCAACGATGACGTCGAAGACCTCTACGAGCGCGTAAAAATTGGCGCCAAGGTGATTGTGCTTTAGTTAGGAATTTAAGCGACACTGGCGCCCGAATTCCCAGGGGTTTTCGGGCGCCATGCGTGGCATTTTCAGTCTTCTCCGCCGCTTTCGCGATGACGAGCGCGGCGTTTTCGCTGTCCTGTTCGGTGTGTTCGCGATCGTGCTGATCGCGGCGGCCGGCGCGGTGGTGGACTTCACCCGCATCGAGCTGGCGCGCACCAAGGCGCAACAGGCGCTCGACTCCGCAGCCCTGGGCCTGCAGCCCAAGATGTTCCTGAGCTCGCCGCCGACCGAGAGCGACTACAAGCTGCAAGCCAAGAATCTCGTCATCGAGCGGCTCGGCGACGCGACCATCACCACCGACGTTACCTCTGCGACGACCAACACCACCGATGGCACGCTGCGCCTCGAGGGCAAGATCACGGTGCCGACCGCCTTCGTGGCGCTGATCGGCATTCCCAATGTGACGGCCAAGATCGTATCCGAGGCGACGCGCAAGCGGCTCAACCTCGAGATCGCCATGGTGCTCGACAACTCGGGCTCGATGGACACCTACCCCGACGCCAACGGCAACAAGGTGAAGGATAACGGCGAAAAGTCGCGCATGGACAACCTGATCCTCGCGGCCCGTTGCGCCACCGACGTGCTGCTGAGCGGTACGACCGACTGCAGCACATCGGCGAAGATCGATACCGCGGACAACCTCGCCTCCAACACGACCAACGTGAAGATCGGCGTGGTGCCGTTCACCGAGTTCGTCAATGTCGGCACCGCCAACAAGACGGCCGCGTGGATGGACCAGACGGGTACGACCAGCTTCTCGAAGATGAACTTCGACAGCGACGACAACGAGGCCACGACCTATACCGGCACGGTCAACCGCTGGACGTTGTTCACCAATCTCAATGTCGCCTGGGGCGGTTGCGTCGAGGCACGCAAGCAGCCCTACGATACGACCGACGAGTTGCCGGTGAGCGGCGACACGCTATTCACGCCCGAATTCGCACCCGACGAGCCGGACAGTGGCGGCTATTACAACAGCTACATCTCTGACCGGCCGTCGTTGACCTGCACCAACAAGGATGCCGGGTCGTGGGTCGAGACGAAAAAGAAGAGCTCGTGCTCGAGCACGTGGAACAAGAACGACTCCGCGACCACCAAGCAGAACGTCTACAACAACTGCAACAAGACGGAATCCGCCACCTACACGCAGACCGACAGTGACGGCAACACGGTGTCGCCGGCCGCGACGACCATGCCAGCCTCGATGAAGGACAAGAACGGTCAGGACATCCTGCCGATCTGCACGACGAGCTACACGAGCAGCGGCAACAGCAGCTACACGCTCACCGTCATCAAGAGCTGCAACTACCAGTTCACCGACCGCGAGCTGCAGGAACGACTCTGCAAGTACAACAAGACCAGCGGCGGCGTCAGCCCGTCGGTTTCCTCGAGCAAGGAAGGCCCGAACGAGGACTGCCCGTTCAACGACATCACCCCGCTGACCACCAACAAGACGACAATCCTTGCCGCGATCAAGGAAATGGCGCCGCAGGGCTACACCAACATCCACCAGGGTGCGATCTGGGGCTACCACATGCTGTCGCCGACTGCGCCACTGACCGAGGCGCAGGGCTATGACACCTCGACGGTGAAGGTGATCATCCTGATGACCGACGGCGAGAATACGGTGAACGGCTACGACGACACCAACATCAACAAGGCCGACGGCTACATGGCGTACGGCTATCCCGGCCCCTCGCCCTATAACGGCCGCCTGACTTCGGCCACATACCCCTCACCGGCCAGCGACGCCGACCTGACTGCGGCGATGGACGAGCGCACGCTGCTCACCTGCACCAACGCCAAGAAGCCGGTGACGACGGGCGAACCGGACAAGATCGTGATCTATACGATCGGCCTCAACCCGCCCAACAACAAGACGAAGACGCTGCTGACAAGCTGTGCGACCGACACCGCGCACCGCTTCTTCCCCACCAATCCGGATGACCTGACAGCGACGTTCAAGCTGATCGCCGACCAGCTCGCGAACCTGCGGCTATCGAAGTAGTCAGCCGGCCAGCACGAAGCGGCGGCCGCCGGGGAAGGCGGCCAGAGCGGCCTGCTGCTGCGCCTCGGTAAGACCCTCGAAGCGGACCGTCATCACCCGCTCGGGGCCATCGATGGGTGCAACGTCCGGACGCTGCAGCGTCCGCCCGTTGGCGGCGGCCAACCAAAGGCGCGCCCGGCGGCTTGCGTTCGGCGAAGTCAGTCGCAGCACGTGTCGCTCCATACGTCGTCCCGAATTGCTCGCGCGGCGGACCGGCGGCTTGTGTTCAGTAGCAACGAAGAAATGGTACGACACGTTGCAGTCTCCCGACGCTCACATATGCGTCAGAGCCTTCCTGGCGGATCGGGCTTGAACCGGCGGCAACGCGGCGTTCATAATTTGTTCATTCGGGCGAAGAATTTTCACGTTCGGACTGCAACCGATCCCATACCAGTCGCGTTTCATGGGGTCTGCCAGTCGGGGAGCCAGGGGTGAATAGAGTGGAGCGTGCGTCGGGATCGCTCAGTGAGGGGGAGCAGTTCCGCCGACTGGTCGAAGGCGTCACCGACTATGCGATCTACATGCTCGACCCCGATGGCCGCGTTTCGAGCTGGAACACGGGGGCGCAGCGTATCAAGGGCTACAGGCCCGACGAGATCATCGGGCGCTCGTTTTCCACCTTCTATACCGAAGCCGACCGCGCCGCCGGGGAGCCGGAGCGCGCGCTGGAGATCGCTCGCACCGAGGGACGGTTCGAGAAGGAAGCGCAGCGGGTGCGCAAGGACGGGACGCAGTTCTGGGCCCATGTGATCATCGATGCGATCCGCGAGCCGGATGGGCAACTGGTCGGTTTCGCCAAGATTACTCGCGACATCACCGAGCGCGTCAACACGCAGCGCGAGCTGGAACTGGCGCGCGAGCAGCTGTTCCAGAGCCAGAAGATGGAGGCGATCGGGCAGCTCACCGGCGGGGTGGCGCACGATTTCAACAATCTGCTGATGGCAGTGCTGGGCAGCCTAGAGCTGCTGCGCAAGCGGGTGCCGACGGATGATCCGAAGCTCATGCAGTTGCTCGACAATGCAGAGCTGGGCGCCGAACGTGGCCGGTCGCTGACGCAGCGCATGCTGGCTTTTGCGCGCCGGCAGGAACTGGAGCTGAAGCCGGTCGGGCTCGGGGCGTTGCTGGGCAATATGAACGAGCTGCTCACCCGATCGATCGGCCCGCATGTCGGAGTCAATATCCGGGTGCCGGCCGAGCTGCCGGCGGTGACGACGGACGCCAACCAGTTGGAGACCGCGCTGCTCAACCTCGCCGTCAACGCGCGCGACGCGATGGCGGATGGCGGCACGATCACGATTTCGGCCGAGGAGACGGCGCCGCCCAAGGAGCTGGCGCTGCCGGCCGGCCGCTATGTCGGGCTGTCGGTCACCGATACCGGATCGGGCATGGACGAAGAAACGCTGGCCCGGGCGGCTGAGCCATTCTTCACGACCAAGGGCATCGGCAAGGGGACGGGGCTGGGGTTATCGATGGTGCACGGCCTCGCCGAACAATCGGGCGGGCGGCTGTCGCTTGCGAGCAGGCCAGGTGTTGGCACGACGGTGACGCTGTGGCTGCCGGTTGCGGCATGCGAGGATGTCGCCGCCGCGGCCGAGGCAAAGCCCGTTGCGGCCACTGCCCTGCCGGTGGAGCCGCGGCCGCTGGTGATCGTCGCCGTGGACGATGATCCGCTGGTGCTGATGAACACGACCGCGATGCTCGAAGACATGGGGCACCGGGTGATCGATGCGCTGTCGGGTCCGGAAGCGCTGCAGAAGCTGGGCGATGCGGGCACCGTCGACCTGGTGATCACCGACCATGCGATGCCGGCAATGACCGGATCGCAGCTAGCCCAGCAGATCCGGGCGCGCTGGCCGAGCCTGCCGGTGGTGCTGGCAACGGGATATGCCGAGCTGCCACCGGGCGGCAACGAAGACCTGCCGAAGCTGTCGAAGCCGTTCTCGCAGGCCGAACTGGCCCGCGTCGTGGAGCAGAGCGTCCGCGCGCTGGCCTAGACGGCCTGCTGCAGGATGATGGCCGCGCGCTGCTCGATCGGGGCGGGGGCGATGGGAATCAGGTCGAAGCCGTAGCGGCGGTACACCGTCTCATGCACGGCGGCGAAGCGGGTGGCTTCGTCGAAACTGATGCGGCGGGCTGGGGTGTGCTCGATTGTGGCCAATTGCTTGATGACGAAGACGCTTGGGGCGAACCAGTTGGTGGCCGCCAGCCGCTCGGCTTGTGTCAGCAGGGCGGCGGGGACTGGGTGGTTGAGCCATTCGGCTAGGGCGAGGGTGCAGAAGAGGGAGCGGTCGGCGAAGCGGTGGGTGGACCGCATGGGGGCGGATTCGCGGAAGGTTTGCAGAGCGGCGATGTCGGTGATGAAGGACGGCTGGTCCCACGGGCGCTCGGTCCCGCGGGCCTGGGCGAGGGCGATGACGTCGGTGGCGGCTTCCTCGACGATCTCGTGGCCGAGGGTTTCGAGGTGGCGGATCAGCAGGGTTTTGCCGGCGCCGGGGGCGCCCGTGAGGATGTAGCGGGACGGCATGGGATGCTCCATGGGTTGAGGGCCATGGGCGAACGCAATCGCGCGGAGCCCAGGGTCCGTGGCTTTTGCGTGTTGGGAAGTGAGGGGGGGCCGGCGGCTATCCGCCCGGCGATGTGCTTTCAGTGGTACCGCCTCCCCGGATCGAACGGGGGACCTCTAGATCCACAATCTAGCGCTCTAACCAACTGAGCTAAGGCGGCCTGAAAGCGGGCGGACCATAGTTTCGGTTCATCGCGTTGGCAAGGGTCGATTTTGCCCTTTGCGCCATGAGATTCCGCGGCCCGGCTTAACCATCGGCAGTGATTGCCCTCGGTGGCCTCAGTGGAGATATAGACCCGGCCGGAAGCCCGCGATATTTAGTGGATCATTAAGTTGTGAGTGCGGTTTGTACCAAAATGGCACAGGCCGAAGAGAGTGTGCGTGGACGCTGAGTGGATCAAATCGCCGACGGCGCGCCGGGTGCTCGTGCACTGGGCCGATGCGCGCCCCGCGTGGCTGTGGTCGCAAGATGGCGAAACGCTGCTCTGGCGCAACGAGGCGGCCCGGTTTTTCCACGGCAAGGTGAAAAAGCACGGCGTGAAGCTGGCGCCCGAGGCCGTGCCGATCAAGGGGCAGATCGCCCGGCTGATCCGGCTTGGGTCGACCAACCGCTCCAGCCTCAGCCGCATCCAGTTCCTCGCCGGTGACCGGCCGATTTCGACCACCTGCTCGTGCACGCCCCTGCTGCTCGCCGACGGGACGACGGCGCTGCTGATCGTGGGGGTCGACGCGATCGAGCCGGAACTGCTGGAAGCGCAGGATTTCGGGCATGTCGATCCGCTGGCGGTGAGCCTGTTCCCGGAAGGCGCGGATTACCTGCTGGTGAGCGATGACAGCCAGATCGTCGGCGGTTCGCGCCGGGCACTCGAGCATTTCGCCCCGATCATCGAGAGCGAGGGGCTGCCGGAGATCGCGGGCGACAGCGGCGCGGTGGAGCTGGCCGGGGAGACGGTGCAGCTGACGCGCTATACCGCGAGCCCGCAGGACGCGATGCTGCTGCTGTTCGAGGGCGCGACGAAGGCGGTTGCGACCGGGACGATCGATGAGGTCCGCCGCGAGGATGGGGCTGAGGACCGCGACGAGATCGTGGCACCGGCCCCTGCCCCGATGATCGAGGAGCCGTGGCTGCCGATGGGGCTGCCGGAGGCGGAGACGCCGGTGGCGGAGCCGGTTGCGGCGGCCGAGGAGCATTGGGTGGAGCCGATCCCCGAGGCGCAGGCGCCGCAGGGGACGCTGTCGAACCTGTTCGACCGGCTGGCCGATGATCCGGAGCTCTACACGGCGCTGGGGGCGCAGGACGAGACGTTTGCCGGCCCGCCGCCGGAAGTACCGGCTGAGGTGTTCGCTGAGGCTGAGCCGGAGTTGCCGGTAGTTGAGGCTGAGCCTGAAGCGCCGGTGGTCGGGGCTGAGGTAGAGACGCCTGTGGCGCTTGAAGAGTCGGTGGCTGAACCCGAGACGATTGTTGAGCCTGAGCCGGTGGCCGAAGTGGTTGTCGATGAGCCTGAGGCAGTCGACGACCCGGATCACGATCCGATCGCGGCGATGATTGAGTCGATCGAGGCTGCTGCGGCGGTGGAGCGCGAGCGTGTCACCACGTGGCGGATCACGGGCCGGGGTTTTGAGCCCGTCGAGGCACCGATGACAATTGAGCAGCCTTTGGCTGAATTGCCGGTCGAGTCGGTGGCGGTTGAGCCGGAAGTGGCGGAGCCCGTGGCGCCGGCCCCGGAGGCGATGCCGCCGGAGCCGGATCAGGAGACGGTGGAGCGCGTGTCGCGGTATAATTTCGACGAGCTGAGCCGTATCCTGACTGACCGGGTGAGCGGGGCGCCGGTGGCGCCGGAGGTGGAGGCTGCGGCGCCGGTGGGGACCGGCAATGCGCTGGTGAGCCTGTCGGGCGAGACCTTTATTCTCAACCGGTTGCCGCTCGGGATCATGGTGTTCCGCGACCAGCAGGTGCTGTTCGCCAACCGGGCGCTGACCGAGCTCACGGGCTATGACAGCATAGACAGCCTGCGCGCGGCGGGGCTGACGGCGATCTTTCCGGCCGAGGATTCCAATGCCGGGCCGGTGACGCAGTTGGTGCGCCGCGATGGCTCGCTGGTGCCGGTGGGGGCGCGGCTACAGTCGATCAACTGGCACGGCAAGCCGGCGCTGATGCTGTCGGCGTCGATCGCCGAGCCGCGGGAAATGGGCCACGAGGCCTCGGTCCGCAGCTTTGCCGAGATCAACGCCGAAATGAGCGAGGACGGCTTCTTCTCGGCCGATCGAAGCGGCGTGGTGACCGGGGTGTCGCTGCATGCGCGGATCCTCTTGGGCGAGACCGAGCACGAGCTGCTGGGCCGGCCGCTGTCGCAGCTGATCATCGGTGGCGAACTGGCCGACCTGAAGCGCTTCCTCGAGCGGCCGGCGCGGTTTGCCGAGACCGAGCGGCCGGCGATCATGCTGACCGGCGTGCGCCCGGATACGCGGCTGACGCTGTTCGCCGAGGGCCAGGCGGGCGTGGTGACGGGCTATTTCGGCACGGTGCGGCGGCTTCCCACCGCCATTCCGGTGATGCGGGACGCCCCGGCCAAGGCCGAGGACGTCGAGCCGTCGATGCTGACGCGGATTACCCGTGGGGTGCGGCGGCCGCTCAACTCGATCATCGGGTTTGCCGAGCTGATCCGGACCTCGCCCAACGATGCCAGCCGGCACCAGGAATATGCGCGCGACGTGCGCATGGCGGGCGAAGAGATCGCTACGCTGGTCGACGAACTCGACGATTATGCCCGGCTGCGGGAAGGCCGCTATGAGGCCAAGGCCGACGAGATCGAACTCACCGCCCTGCTCGACACCTGCCTGTCGCGGGTGCGGGTGCAGGCAGCCGAGGCGCGGGTGCTGGTACGGAGCGCCGTTTCCGAGCAGTTGCCGGGGGTTACGGCCGATCGGGCGTCGCTGACGCAGGCGATCCTCAACCTCCTCGCCAGCGCCATCGACCAGACGCCGGCGGGGGGCACGGTGATCCTTTCGGCGCAGCGCGAGGATGACGGGGCGATCGTGATCAACGTGCGCGACAGCGGCGAAAAGCGGACCGATCTCGGCGAGCGCTTCGTGGTGTTTCGCGATGGCGTGGGCAAGGATGGCGAAACGCTGATGCCGGTGCGATCGAGCGTGGGGCTGGCGCTGACCCGCTCGCTGCTGGCGGTGAATGCGCTGAAGCTGAATGTTGATCCGGCAGCTGGGGTCGGCACGTTGTTTTCGCTTGTGATCCCCGCGGAACTGACGCGAAGCTAAATGCGGCATTAACGGATTCTGAACCATCATGAATGGCTCAGAAACCTCATTTCCGTAAGGGCAGCGTGGCGGCAGCAGAGCCAGCAATAGACGCGGGTGCCGGCACGCAAGGCCGGGGCATCGGCATTTTCGTGCTGTGGCTGGTGGCGCGGTTTGCCGGGGCGGTGGCGCTGGCCTGGTTGACGCTGTTCATATTGCTTTACCTGCTGCCCAATGCGGGCGGCGATCCCCTCGGGCTGCAGTTTTTCGGCGAGCGGCTGGCGGTGACGCTGCCGCTGGTGCTGATGGCCGGCATTGTGGCCCTGCTGCTGGGCGCGGGGATAAGTTTTCTCGCGGCGCGGCTCGGGGGCTGGGGCGACCGGCTGCTGGGCGGGTTCGCGACGCTGTTGAGTTATCTGCCGCCGTTCTGGCTGGGGCTGCTGCTGGCGCTGGTGCTGGCGGGCATTTTGCCGGTGGGCGGGTTCATGCCGTGGAGCGCGGGGCCGGTGCAGGCACTGACATCGCTGCTGCTGCCGGGGCTGGCCCTGGCGCTGCCCCATGCCGGGCAGTTCGCGGTGCGGCTGCGTGGGGCGTTCGGGCCGGAGCCGGGCGAAGCCGAGATTCGAGGGCTGCGGATAGTCGGGGTGACGCCGACGCAGGCGCGCTGGAGGGTGGCATTGGCTCGCGCCCTGCCCCAGTTGCCGACGCTGGTGGGGCGGTTGCTCGCCTCGCTGCTGGTGGGCGCCGTGGTGGTGGAGAACGTGTTCTACCTGCCCGGGTTGGGGCGGCAAGTGCTGGGGGCGGCGCTGGCGCATGACGTCGGCGGGCTGCGGGCCGGGCTGTTCCTGCTGCTGACGGTTGCGGCGCTGCTGATGCTGCTGGCGGGGCTTGGCCGGCTGGCGCTCGACCCGGCACTGAGGGGTCGTCGATGAGTGCGGTGAGCAAGCCGCGCGGGCGGCTGCAGGCAGGGGCCGGCATCGCGCTTGTGGCCATCATTGCGCTTTTGGCGCTGATTTCGCTGGTCTGGACGCCGCATGGCGGGGTGGCCGGAAGCGCGACGCCGCTGGCCGAACCCGACAATGTGCACTGGCTGGGGACGGACCAGACCGGCCGCGACGTGGTGTCGGCGCTGATGTCGGGCACGCTGATGAGCCTGCTGCTCGCCTGGTTCGCGACGCTGGTGAGCCTCGTGATCGGCGTGCCGCTCGGGGCGCTGCTGGCGACGCGGTTCGGCGCGGGATCGCAGCGGCAGCTGGTGCTGGTGGGGATTTTGCCGGCGGCGCTCTGCCTCGGCGCGGTGCTGGGCGGGTTGCGGGTGCAATCGACGCTGTCGGTGTTTTTGGCCATCGGCCTGCCGGGTGCGGTGGCGGCGGCGATTGCGGCGCGGGCCATCCTCGCGCCGGTGCTGGCGGCGGATTATGTGGCGGCGGCGCGGCTCGCCGGGCTCGACTGGCTCGAGGCGGGGCAGCGGCATGTGGTGCCGATGGTGATGCCGCAACTGGTGGCGCTCGGGATGGAATTGCTGGCAGCGGCGATGCTGGTGGAGGTGACGCTCTCCTTTGCCGGGCTCGGGGTCGATGGGACGGGGCTCAGCCTCGGGACGATGCTGCGCGATGGCCAGCAACTGGCGCAGGTGCGGCCGATGCTGGTGATTGCGCCGGGCGCGGTGGCGCTGGTGACGGCGCTGGCGCTGCTGATCTCTGCCGGTGGCTTGAGAGCCGGCGGGCTCAGGGAGGCGCGTCGTGGCGCTGCTTGAGCTCAAGGGATATGGCGTGGGGCTTGGCGCCGCGCAGGTGGCGGGGATCGAGCTTGCCGTCGAGCCGGGGACGATGCTGGCCGTGGTGGGGCGCGGTGACGGGGCCGTGCCGCTGCTGGCGCTCGCCATTGCCGGGCTGTTGCCCAAAGGCGCGACCACGCAGGGCACGCTGAGTTTTGCCGGCAAGCGGGTGCTGTATCTCGACCGCGACGCCGACGCCTCCGCCGTGGTGGCGGGGCCGGAGCTGATCGTGGCCGATGAGCCGGGGCGCGGGCGCGATCCGGCGACGCAGTTCGAGCTGTTGAAGGCACTGCAGCAGGCGAGCCGGACGGCCGCGGTGATGATCTTCACCGCCGATTTCAGGCTGGCGCTCAGCATGGGGCTCGAGGTGGCGGTGATCGCCAATGGCAAGCTGCTGGTGAAGGCCTCGGCGAGCCAGATTGCCGAGCTGCCGCAATATGACACGGTGCGCCACCTGGTGGGCGGGGCGCGGATCCGCACGCGAACCCTGATGCGGCCGCCGATCGGCGAGCCGATGCTGGAGCTCGACGGGGTGACGAAGCTCTACCGGCGCGGCTTGCCGCGGGTGGGGCCGCCGCCGGTGACGGCGCTGGCGGGCGCCGGATTTGCGGTGCGGCAGGGCGAGGTGGTGGGCGTGCTCGGGCCGGCGGGCGCGGGCAAATCGACGCTGCTGCGGCTGATCGCCGGGCTCGAGGCGCCGAGCGCCGGGCAGGTGGCGCGGCGGCCGGGGCTGATCGGCTATGTGTTTTCCGACCCGCGCACGGCGTTCAACCCGACGCTGCCGGTGGGCGTGTCGCTGACCGAGCCGCTGCGTGTCGAGCAGACGCTGCTGGTGGAAGAGCAGGCCGACCGGCTGGTCGAGGTGGTGCGGGCGGTGGGGCTCGAACCGGAGCTGCTGACGCGGCTGCCGGGCGAGTTCGGGGTGGCGCAGCTGCAGCTGATGGCGCTGGCGCGGGCGCTGGCCGGGCGGCCGAACCTGCTGCTGATGGACGACCCGACGCGGTGGCTCGACCCGGCCGAGGTGCGCGAGTTCCTCGTGCTGTTCGCGCGGGTGCGGGCGGATTTCGGGCTGACGGCGATCGTCGCCTCGCGCGAGTTCGAGGTGCTGCGCGGGGTGGCGGACCGGCTGCTGGTGCTCGAAGCGGGGCATATCGTCGAGGGCGGGAAGGCGGCGGAGCTCAGCGAGGCGCCGAAGCAGGAGATTACGCGGCGGCTGGTTGCGGGAAGGTATCCGGGGCCGGTGGTGTTTGAGGCGGTGGTGGGGGTAGCGACCGCGGTGAGGGTCGAGACGACCACGCCGACTGAGCCAGTTGTGGTGCCGACGGAGGCAGTCGCAGCAGCGGTTGAGCCGGTCGCCCCGGCCGAGCCCGTTGCGATGCCGGCCGAGGCGGTTGCGCCGGTGGAGCCGGCGGTCGTGGCCGCCGTTACCGAGACGGTCGCTGAGGTTTCGCCGGTTGTGGCTGAGCAGGGGTCGGTGGCGGACCCGGTGGATGTGGTCGCCCCCTCCACCAGCCTACCGGCTGGTCCCCCTCCCCCGTTGCACGGGGGAGGATCACCGCAGGAGCCGGTGGTCGATTTCCAAGCGGACGATCCGCAGATGGTGGTGCCCGCGTCTGAGCCAGTCATCGCGACTGAGCCCGTTATGGTGCCGGGTGAGGCGGTCGCGGCACCAGGGCCAATAGCTCCACCTGAACCTGAGCCAGAACCTCAGCCACAACCCGAACCCCAGCCAGAGCCGGAACCGCAGCCAGACCCGGAACCCCAGCCGGAGCCCGCGCCAGAACCTGAAACTGAGCCGGTCCACAATCTGTCGGCGACGATTGTCATTGCGCCGGTTGTGCTGGCTGAACCGGTGATCGAGGTTGTGGCGAGTGTTGTGGCTGCTGTGAGTGCAGCGCCAGAACCGGAACCTGTTGCTGAGCCGATGCCGGCCGTGCATTCGGAGCCTATCCCGGCTCCGATCGTCGTCGAGGCGGAGCCGGTGGTGGCACCGCCTGATCCTGAAGCCGGCGTTGATATGATGCCCGTCGTGCAGGCGGAGCCCGTCCCGGCCGCGGTTGCGCTTAAGGACGAGCCGCTGATTATGCCGCCTGAGGCCCCGTCAGAGCCGGTCGTGGAGCCAATGCCCGCGGTGCATTCGGAGCCTATCCCGGCGCCGATCGCTGTCGAAGCCGAGACGGTGGTCACGCCACCGGAGACCGCGGTCGTCGCGGAACCGATGCCTGCCGTGCATTCGGAGCCCATACCGGCACCGGTTGTGGTCGAGGACGAGCCGTTGATTATGCCGCCTGAGGCTCCGTCACAGCCGGTCGTCGAAACGGTGCCGGCTGTGCCCCCTGCTCCCTCAGCCGATGGTACCGACGAAGCTGCCGAAGGCGGGGAGGGTCAGGGTGTTGTTGACGGGCTCGTCGACGCTGCCGGGGGCGCCGGCGCTGCGGACGACAAGGCCGGACGGTAGCGGCACCGTCACGACGTTTTCGCTCATGTTGTAGGCGCAGAGCAGTTTTTCGCCTGCGGCTTCGCGGGTGAAGAGCAGCACGCCGTCGGGCGCGTCGAGGGTGGCGATGGCGCCCTTGATGAGCGCCGGGTGCTGTTTGCGGAAGCTGAGCGTCGCCCGGTAGTGGTGCAGCAGGCTGTCGTTCTGCTTTTCCTGAACGTCGGGGGCCTTCAGCAGGTGATCGGCGGGGACCGGGAGCCAGGCGCGCTGGGCCGTGGTGAAGCCCCCCATCGGGGCGTTGGCCTGCCAGACCATGGGGGTACGGCACCCGTCGCGGCCCTTGAACTCGGGCCAGAACTCGATGCCGTACGGGTCGACCAGATCCTCGAAGGCGAGTTCGGCTTCGGTGAGGCCGAGTTCCTCACCCTGATAGAGGCAGACCGAGCCGCGCATGGTGAGCAGCATGGTGGCCGTCAGCCGCGCGAAGGCGTCCTTGTTGGCGTGGGCGGCCCAGCGGCTGACGTGGCGGACGACGTCGTGGTTGGAGAAGGCGAGGCAGATCCAGCCGTCGGGCGCGTCCTTCTCGGTCAGGTCGATCGACTTGCGGAAATGGCCGGCATCGAAGGCGCCGCCGAGATAATCGAAGGTGTAGGCCATGTGCAGCTTGTCGGTGCCCGAGGTGTACTGGGCCATGACTTCGAGCTGGTGCTGGCTGTCGCCGATCTCGCCGACGGTGGTGCGGCCCGGATACTCGTCCATGAGCGCGCGGAGGCGCTTCAGGAACTCGAGATTTTCGGGCTGGCTCTTGTCGTAGAGGTGCTCCTGGAAATTGTAGGGGTTCACGGCGGGGGCGGTGGAGGCGTTGAAATCCTCAGGCTTCACCACGGGGTTCGACTCGAGGCCGAGCGAGCAGAAGTAGAAATTGACCGTATCGAGCCGGAAGCCATCCACCCCTCGATCGAGCCAGAAGCGCATGTCGGAAAGGACGGCGTCCTGCACCTTGGGATTGTGGAAGTTGAGGTCGGGCTGGGAGACGAGGAAATTGTGCATGTAATACTGCATGCGCCGGCTGTCCCAGGTCCAGGCGGAGCCGCCGAAGATGGAGAGCCAGTTATTGGGCGGCGTGCCATCGGGGTTGGGGTCGGCCCAGACATACCAATCGTGCCGCTCGTTGGTGCGGCTCGAGCGTGATTCCTGGAACCACGGGTGCTTGTCCGACGAGTGCGAGATCACCTGGTCGATGATGACTTTTAGGCCGAGCGCGTGGGCTTTTTCGATGAGGCGGTCGAAATCGCCAAGGCTGCCGAAGACCGGGTCGACGTCGCGGTAGTTCGAGACGTCGTAGCCAAAATCCTTCATGGGCGAGGTGAAGAAGGGGCTGAGCCAGATGGCATCGACGCCGAGCTGCGCGACGTAATCGAGCCGCTCGGTGATGCCGACGAGGTCGCCGACGCCGTCGCCGTTATGATCCTGATAGGAGCGCGGGTAGATCTGGTAGATCACCGCGCCGCGCCACCAATCCTTGTCCACGGTGGTGGTGGGGGCGGATTCGGGCTTGGTCATGGGCGGGGTGGCGACCGGCGGTACGAGGCTCACGGGCGGCTCCTTCAGGCTCGGGGAGCCCGTGGTGTGGCGCGGCCATGACCATTCGTCAACGGGGCGGATGGCGCGACAGGGTTTCCACCTGTCGCGCAGCAGGCGGCTAAGCGCCGCGGCGGCCGAAGCTCTGGCGCCGGGCGGAGACGACAGACCGGGTTGAGGCCGGCGCTACGCGCGTGGGCTGGGGGTCGAAACGGGGCGACGGGGCGGGGTCGCGGCGGGTAGGACCGAGATTGCGGGGCGACGGGATGGTTTCGGCGGGCGGCGGGGGCGAGAGGTTCTTGCTCAGGCCCCAGAGGCCGCCGACGACGAGGAAGATGCGGAAGGCGAGGAAGAACAGGAAGCTGTTGTGCGAGTATTCCTCGGTGACGCGGAACTGGTCGGGATGGCCGGGCGGGTACGTGACCTTGATGTCGGGCAGCCGGCTGATGGTCGGCGGATCGGTGGAGGTGACCGGGTAGGTGCCGGTGAAGTGCTGGCCTTCGGCGGTGAACTCGAAGCTCGCGGTGTAGGCGCGCGGGCCATCGCCGGGGGTGAAGCCGGTGACGGTGGCTTCGATGGTGGTGCCGGTGGCGACGGCGCTCGCCATTTCGAGGCCGGGGCCGATGCTGACGGCGAGCGAGAAAGCACCGAAGGCGAAGCCGGCGCCGTAGATCAGGGCGTTCACGATGCGGGTGAAGAAGGATTTGCCCACCGCCTCGTCATCGCTGGGGAGGCCGGCGCGGATGCGGGCGATGAGGCCGCGGATGGCGAGGACCAGCAGCACAATGCCGATCAGCGCGATGCCGGCCTTGATGCCGAGGAGCTGGACGAGGAAGCCGAGCGGCGGTTCGGGGACTTCGAAATTGGCCTCGGGCATGCCCTCGATCTGGGTCGAGGCGGCGAAACTCCGCATCGCGACCAGCACGGCGATGGCGCCGACGAACTCGAAAATACCGAAGGCGGCCAGTGCAAGGCCAGCAAGGCCCATGATGACGCGGACCGCAATAGCGGTGAGGAAACGAATGAAAGCCACGGCAATACTCCCCAAGATTGAATCGAGGGTGCCGGGCAAAGGTAAATATTGGGCGTGACGGTTGGGTGTAATTGTTGAGGTGGAGAGAACCCCTCATCCGCCCTTCGGGCACCTTCTCCCACAAGGGGAGAAGGCCTGACTGAGAGACAGCGCTAATTAGCGCGTGTTGTGGAGCATGCCCTGGAAGGCGCGGTAGGTGCCTTTGGGGGTGCGTTTTTGGGTGGCGTAGTCCACCTCCACGATGCCGAAGCGGCTTTGGTAGCCTTCGGCCCATTCGTAGTTGTCGAGCAGCGACCAGGCGAAGAAGCCGCGGACGTCGGCGCCCTGCTTCTGGGCGCGGGCGACGGCCTGGAGGTGGTCGTCGTAGAATTTGACGCGCCGGGTGTCGTCGGTTTCGCTCATGCCGGTTTCGGTGATGTAGAGCGGCAGCTTGGTGTATTCGCGGGAGACGCGGACGAGCAGGTCTTCGAGCCCTTGCGAGTAGATTTCCCAGCCGAGGTCGGACTTTTCGAGCGCGCCCTTTTCCTGGCCGATGCCGATGAGGGCGCGGCTGGGGTCGGCCTTGTAGAGGCCGCGGGTGTAGTAGTTGATGCCGAGCCAATCGAGCGGGCGGGAGACGGTCTCCATGTCGCGCTCGAAGCCATCGGGCAGGAACGGGGCGAGGATTTTGGTCAGCTCTTCGGGGTACTGGCCCTTGAAGACGCCGCCCAGATACCAGCGGTTGAAGATGGCGTCGCCGAGATTGGCGGCGGCGATATCCTCGGGCTTTTCGGTGAGCGGCTCGGACTTTTCGAGGTTGAGGACGATGCCGAGGTTCTTGGCGCCTTCGGCTCGCAGGGCGTCGATGGCGGTGCCGTGGGCGAAGAGCACGTGGTGCATGGCGCGGGCGGCGGCGCGGGCGTCGCGGTAGCCCGGCGCGTGGATGCCGAGGAAATGGCTGAGCCAGGCGACACACCACGGCTCGTTGATGGTGGCGGTGGCGTGGAGGCGGTCGCCATAGTGGCGGGCAACGAGCGCGGCGTAATCGGCGAACCAGTTGGCGATGTCGCGGTTCATCCAGCCGCCCTTGTCCTGCAAGGCGCTCGGCAGATCCCAGTGATAGAGGGTGGCGTAGGGCTTCAGGCCGCGCTCGAGCATGCCGTCGATCAGGCGATCGTAGAAATCGAGGCCGGGCTGGTTGATTTCACCGGTGCCGTTGGGGATGAGGCGCGGCCAGCTGAGCGAGAAGCGGTAGGCGTCGAAGCCGCCGTCGCGGATCAGATCGAGATCTTCCGGCCAGCGGTTGTAGTGGTCGGTGGCGGTGGTGCCGTCATCGGCGCGCTTCACGTTGCCGGGGGTCTTGGCGAACGTGTCCCAGATGGCGGAGCCGCGGCCATCGGTCTGGCCGCCCTCGATCTGGTAGGCGGCGGTGGCGGTGCCGAAGGTGAAGTTGGGGCCGAGATCGTGGCGTGAGGTGGTGAACATGGAGGCGCTCCTCGCGTGGCGTGTTGACGCGCATGTCGTCGGATGAGGGAGCCGATTCTCGACGTCCCGGCGGAATGCAATCGATTTCATATACTGGGATGACGGAGTGATGTCACCCCGATGGCGGGCTCAGCAGGTGGCCGATGCGCCAATCGAGCCGCTTGAGGCGCTGGCGGAAGGCGACATAGCGCTGAAGCGAGCGGAGCGCGATGGGCGGGGCCGGGTTGGCGGCAAGCCAGGTGCGGTCCGCCTCGGGCAAGGCCGGGTGTCCGGCGACGGGCAGGAGTTCGGCGAGGCCGGCGAGACCGCTCCGGTAGTGGAGGTGCAGGCGCGCGCTGGCGAGGAGGCTCTGCATGTGGGCGCTTTGGAACGTGTTGGCGCCGTGGATGCAGTAAACGTAGGACAGGGGATCATCGAGCACGGCGATGCGCAGGCCATTCATGGCTTTGACCAGCTTCCGGTCCTCGTGGCGCGGCAGGTCGGGATAGGGCGGCAGGGCCGCGCGGAAGGCCAGCATCGAGCCTTCCCAGACGCGCGAGCGGGCGAGCCGCAGTTTGCGGGCCGCCGGAGCCCAGAGGAGGAACTGGCGCAGGAACACCGCAGCGGCGCGGGTTTGGAGCAGCACGCCGACGCCACGGGCGACGCGATCGGTGCCGTAGAGGTCGTCGTCGTCCCATTGGCAGACGATTTCGCCGCGCGCGGACGCGACGCTGAGGTTGCGCAGGGCGCCCAGCGAGAGGTTGGCGCCGGCCTCGACGAGGCGGATACGCGGATCATCGGCTGCGAGCTGGCGGAGGTGGTCGGGCATGGTCTGGGCGACGATCACCAGCTCGGTGTTGGGATAGCTCTGGCGCTGGAATGAGCGCATGGCGGCGGCAACAAAATCGGGATTGCCGCGGGTGACCATGAGGCAGGAAACCAGCGGTCCGTCTTGGGCCGGGGTGTCGAGCGTCGTGATTGCATCGGGCCGGGCGCGGCAGGAGGTGCCCTTGAGCGTGCCGTCGTAGAGGTAGATCTGGTTGCGAATAGAAATGGCCGTCAACCTAGGGACCCGCCCCCACGCAGGTAGATGAGTTCGGGGTCGCCTTCATCGAGGCCTTCGAACTGGCCGGTGTGGGCGAAGCCGAGGGTGGGCAGGAGGGCGCGCATCGGGGTGTTGGACTCGTTGGTCGAGGTCCAGAGCTTTTCGCCCGAGGGGCATAGGGTGATGCAGTGCTGGATGAGGGCGCGGCCGAGGCCGCGGCGGCGGGCGGACTCGGCGATCATCAGCATTTCGATGAAGGGCGAGCGGAAAAAGGTTCTGGTGAGGGCGACGTAGCCGGCGGGGGCGCCATCGAGATGGGCGACGTGACACTGGCCGGCCGCCACCCACTCGGCGATGGCGTCGCGGCGGTCGGCGCTGCGGCGCGCGATGGGGTCGAGGGCGAGGAGCGCGGCGAGATCGGCTGCGGTGGCGAGCGCGATCACCGGCATGGTCAACCTCGGAGGGCCGGGACGGTGGCGATGAGCTTTTTGGCGATCGACCGGAAGGCCTGGGCTTCGGGGCCGTCGGGGTTGGTGGCGACGACGGGTTTGCCGGCATCGGAGGTTTCGCGGATCGACATCACCAGCGGGATTTCGCCGAGGAAGGGGATGTCGAAGGTGTCGGCCGCCTGGCGGGCGCCGCCATGGCCGAAAATGTCGTAGCGGGTGCCGGTATCGGGGGCGACGAAGTAGCTCATGTTTTCGACGAGGCCGAGGATGGGCACCTCGGTGCGCACCAGCATGTCCATGGCCTTCTTGGCGTCGATCAGCGCCAGATCCTGCGGGGTGGAGACGATGACGGCGCCGAGCAGCGGGACCTGCTGGACGAGGGAAATCTGGATGTCGCCGGTGCCGGGCGGCAGGTCGACGACCAGGACGTCGAGGGTGCCCCAGTCGCTCTCGCGCAGCAGCTGGCGGAGGGCGGAGGTGGCCATCGGGCCACGCCAGACCACCGCCTGGTTGGCGGTGAGCATGGAGCCGATCGACATGGCCCGGAGGCCATAGGCCTGATGCGGGGCGAAGATGCCGTCGTCGCGGACGGCGGGCTTGCCTTCGAGGCCGAGGAGCTTTGGGATCGACGGGCCATAAAGGTCGGCGTCGAGGATGCCGGTGCGGAGGCCCTCGGCGGCGAAGCTCAGCGCGAGATTGACCGCGACGGTGGACTTGCCGACGCCGCCCTTGCCCGAGCCGACGGCGACGATGTGGCGGATGCCGGGTACGGCTTCGCGCGGAGCGGGACCGGGGCGGCCCTGGGCCTTTGCCTGGCCGGTGGCGGCCTGGTTGCGATCGGAGGTGAGCGAAACCATGACCTTGCGGCCTTCGGCGACCTTTTCGGCGGCGGCCTGCGCGGCGACGCGGGCGGGGCCGAAGGCGGCCTCCATGCCCGGGGCGACGGAGATAGCGAAGGCGACGGCGCCGGTGGTGACGATGATTTCGGAGAGGCCGCCATAGCCGGCGAGCGCGCCGCCGCCGGGGATTTCGACGGAGTTCAGCGCGGTGCGCACTGCGGCGGCGATGGTTTCATTGGCCATTGGAATGTCCGGTTTCGCGGAGGGCCGGCGCGTATGGCCGCCCCCTCCACCAGCCTGCCGGCTGGTCCCCCTCCCCCGTTTCACGGGTGAGGATCACGGAGAGATGGTGCCCTAACTTAGCGAGGCACTGGCGGTGCGTTGGTCCTCCCCTGCGAAGCGGGGGAGGGGGACCGCCGTAGGCGGTGGAGGGGGCAGCGAGATACACCGCACTCTCCACCGTAGGCTGTTCGGCCGATCAGAGAATGCTCTGGCCGGTGCCCTTCCAGTCTTTCACGAACTGCTCGAGGCCCGACTTGGTGAGCGGGTGGTCGGCGAGTTTGTAGATCACCGCCGGGGGGATCGTGGCGACGTCGGCGCCGGCGAGGGCCGCTTCAGTGACGTGGTTGGCCGAGCGGATCGAGGCGGCGAGGATTTCGGTCGAGAAGGCGTAGTTGTCGTAGATCTGGCGGATGTCGCGGATCAGCTGCATGCCTTCGAGGTTGATGTCGTCGAGCCGGCCGATGAAGGGCGAGATGTAGGTGGCGCCGACCTTCGCCGCGAGCAGCGCCTGGTTGGGCGAGAAGCAGAGCGTGACATTGGTCTTGGTGCCTTCGCCGGTGAGCACCTTGCAGGCCTTGAGGCCGTCGACGGTGAGCGGCAGCTTCACCACCACGTTATCCGCGAGCTTACGCAGGACGTGGGCTTCCTTCATGATGGTGTCGAAATCGGTCGAGGCCACTTCGGCCGAAACCGGGCCCGGCACGATCGAGCAGATTTCCTTGATGACTTCCTTGAAGTCGCGGCCGGATTTCGCGATCAGCGAGGGATTGGTGGTGATGCCATCGAGAAGCCCGGTATCCTGCAGCTTCTTGATGTCCTCGATCTCGGCGGTATCAGCGAAGAACTTCATGGTCCCCTCCTGAGGGTTTCTTGTGCCCCTAACCTATGCCGTTTCGGGCCGGCTTCAAGCGGGGCTTAGGTAGCGTCAGCGGATGGCGGCGAGCAGCTTGTCGGCGAGTTCGCCGACGCGATCCTCCGGGATGCCGGCGACGTTGATGCGGCTGTCGTTGATCATGTAGATCGCATCGTCGAGCTTCAGTTTCGTGACGACATCCTCGGGCAGGCCGAGGAGCGAGAACATGCCGGAATGCTCGGCGATGAAGTCGAAATCCTTCGAGTTGGACCGCTGGCGGATGGCGTCGGCGAGCTTGACGCGCAGGCGCTGCATGCGCTCGCGCATCATGGTCAGCTCGGCTTCCCACTCGGCGCGCAGCTCCTTGTCCTCGAGGATGACGCGGACGATTTCGGCGCCGTGGTCGGGAGTCTGGCTGATGGTGCCGCGGATGATGTTCTGCATCTGCGAGGAGACGACGTCGGCGGTCTCGCTGTCCTTCGCGATGGCGATGGCGACGCCGGCGCGTTCGCGGTAGAGGCCGAAATTCTTGCTCGCCGAGAAGGCGATCAGCGTTTCGGGCAGGCTCGAGGCGACCTTGCGGACGCCGTAGGCGTCGGCCTCGATGCCGTCGCCGAAGCCGAGATAAGCGAGATCGACCAGCGGGAAGGCGCCGGTGCGCTTGAGGCTCTCGACCACCGCATCCCACTGGGCCGGGGTGAGGTTGGCGCCGGTGGGGTTGTGGCAGCAGCCGTGCAGCAGGACGGTGTCGTTGCTGTTGAGGCCGTTCAGCACCCGCATCATGGCGTCGAAATCGACGGCGCGGGTCTTGGGGTCGAAGTACGGGTAGTAGTTGACCTGCAGGCCGGCGTTTTCGGCGAGCGGGATGTGGTTGGGCCAGGTCGGCTCGGAGATGAAGATGCGGCCACCCGGACGGGCGCGGCCGAGCACGTTCATCAGGATCATCAGCGCCCCGGTGCCGCCCGCGCCGTTGACGGTGCGGATGCGCGACTTGTCGACAGTGTTGCCGAGGGTGAGATCGACGATGGCGGAGGAAAACTCCTTGTTGCCGACCACGCCCTTGTAGGTCTTGGTCTTGGCGGAATCGAGGATGCGCTGTTCGGCCTTCTTCACCGCCGACATGATCGGGGTGTTGTTGCCCGGATCTTTGTAGACGCCCACGCCGAGATCGATCTTACCGTTGCGGGGATCGGCGGCGTATTCGGCCATCAGCACGAAAATCTTGTCGAGCGTGGCCTTCTTGAGCGTCTCAAACATTCTCAGGGTTCCGGGGGGTAAAGGCGGGGGAGTTATAGGTGAGGCGGGGGGAATTGCAACGGGAGCGTGACGGGCGGATTAGCGGAGATGAGCGCGTCGACGCCCCCTCCACCATGCTTCGCATGGTCCCCCTCCCCCGTGCTTCGCACAGGGGAGGATCAAGGAGAGCTCAGCGTTTCAGCCCCTCAATCAGAGCCGGCACCACCTCGAACAAATCCCCCACCAACGCGTAGTCGGCGATCTTCATGATCGGGGCTTCGGCGTCCTTGTTGATGGCGACGATCTTCTTGGCGCCCTGGATGCCGGCGAGGTGCTGGAGGGCGCCCGAGATGCCAATGGCGATGTAGAGGTCGGGGGCGATGATCTTGCCGGTCTGGCCGACCTGCCAATCGTTGGGGGCGTAGCCGGCATCGACCGCGGCGCGGGTGGCGCCGACGGCGGCGCCGAGGGATTTGGCGAGATCCGCGACCAGGGCGAAGTTTTCGGCCGAGCCGAAGCTGACGCCGCCGGCAACGACGATCTGCGCGGTGCTGAGATCGGGGAGGTCGGCCTCGGTGCGGTGGGCGGCGAGGAACTTCGTCACGGCGTGGATCGTCGGGAGCAGCGGCTCGATGGGGGCGGCATTGCCGGTCGCGGCGGGGCGGAAGGCCGAGGCGCGGACGGTCAGCAGGTGCTTGGGCTGGCCGGACGAGACGGTTTCGATGGCGTTGCCGGCGTAGATGGGGCGATCGAAGCGGGTCGGGCCGTGGATGGCGACCACGTCGGTGATCGGCATCAGGTCGAGCCTCGCGGCGAGGCGCGGGATGGCGTCGCGGCCGGTCGCGGCGGATGCAGCGACGATGTGGCTGTAGCGCTCGCTGAGGGGGGCCAGCACCGATACCAGCGCCTCGGGGGCGAGCGAGGCCAGCGCGTCGTTGTCGGCGACGAGGACGCGGGCGACACCGGCGATCTCGGACGCTTCGGCGGCGACGCGGGAGACGCCGTGGCCGGCGACCAGCAGATCGACGGTGCCGAGCTTTTCGGCGGCGGCGACGATGCGGGCGGTGGCGGGCGAGAGGTGGCCGAGATCGTGTTCGGCGAGGACGAGGACGGCCATCAGAGCGCCTCCAGCTCGGAGAGTTCGGACTTGATTGCGGCGATCAGTTCATCGGCCGAGCCGACCTGCCTGCCGCCGGGGCGTTCGGCCGGGGGGCTGATTTTTTCGACCGTGAGGCGCGGGGCGGTATCGACGCCGAACTCGGCGACGGGGCGGACGGCGAGCGGCTTGGAGCGGGCCTTCATCACCATGGGCAGCGCGGCGTTGCGCGGCTCGTTGAGGCGCAGGTCGGCGGTGACGATGGCGGGGAGCGGGACGGAGATGGTGGCGCGGCCGTAATCGACCTCGCGGGTGACTTCGAGCGTGCTGCCCGCGACCTTGATCTCGGAGGCAAAGGTGGCCTGGGGCCAGTCGAGCAGGCCGGCGAGCATCTGGCCGACCTGGTTGGAATCGTCATCCACCGCCTGCTTGCCGAGCAGGACGAGGTCGGGCTTTTCCTCGGCGACGACGGCCTGCAGCAGCTTCGCGACGGCGAGGGTCTCGGTGCGGGCGTCGGTTTCGATGAGGAGGCCGCGATGGGCGCCCATGGCGAGGGCCGTGAGGATGACGTCGGTCGACTGCTTGGGGCCGATCGAGACGACGACGATTTCAGTGGCAGCGCCGGCCTCGGCGAGGCGGACGGCGGCCTCGACGGCGTGTTTGTCGAATGGGTTCATCGACATGCGGACATTGGCCGTTTCGACGCCCGTGCCATCGGGTTTCACCCGCACGCGAACGGCGTGATCGATGACGCGCTTGACGGCAACGAGGATTTTCATGCGCCTCTCCCGAAGTTAGCGCGGTCTTTCCCAGAAATGGACCGGAGGGGCAAGTTCAGGGGGAGAAAATCCGCCTACGGGTTGGGGCGCAAAGAGAAACGCTTGCCGCGGGTGTCCGATCTCAGAGGGAGAAGCGGATGCCGCGCCAGTCGGGGCCGAGCAGGGCGTAAGTGCCGTCGGGCCAATCGCGCAGATACTCGACCGCGAGCGAGACGTTCGACGCGCCGTTGCCGACGAAGGCGTCGCAGCGTGTCGCCAGGTAGGTGTCGATGATGACCTGCTGCGCCACCTCGACAGGATCATGGCCGCTGTAGTGGATGCCGAAGCGCCCGTCGGTGCGGTGACTGGCCGTGGCGATGATGCGGCCGGGGAAGCGCGACAGGAAGGTCTGAAGGGTCGACTGGCTGTCGGTGAGGAGGAAGATGCGCCAGTCGGGCTTGTCGGCAAGGAACGCTTCGACCCAGGGGATGTATTGAGCGTTGACGTCGGCGAGATCCTTCACCTCGGCGACCTTGTCGGAGGCGCGGATGTGGACGCCGAGGCACTTCGATTTTGCCAGCACCTGCGCAGCGAAGGCATCGATGCCGGTGCGGATGTTGGGCCGGAGGTGGAGGTATTTCTCGACGAGGTAGCGCGTCACCTCGATGCGCGACTTGCCGTGGAGCGGGTCGCCGGGCTCGAGCCAGGGGATGAGATCGGAGACACCGACCCAGGTGTCGCTGACGACGACGGATTCGGTGCGCGGGAGGAGACCGAGGCCGTAACTGTCGCGCGGCCGCTCGGTCCGGACCGGCTCGCCGCGGGCGGACTGGGTGGCGGCGGCATTCCAGGGGGGCGGGAAATAGCTGTGGCCGGGTGCGGCCAGTTCGCTGAGGTTCGCGCCTGAGACCGGCTCCAAATAGCGGGTCCAGGCATTGGCGCCATCGCTGGGCGAGAACAAGGAGTTGTCGCCCCAGTGCACCAGCGGGATGCGGTTCGTCATCTCGGCGAGCAGCAGCGATCCCAGGACGTGAGCGACATCGGACCAGAACCCGTGGCCCCATTCGGTGATGAGGAGGTAACGGGGGCCGGCGGGCGGTGCTTGGTCAACCGGCTCAACGGCTGCGCGCAGGGCCGGCGAGGAGGCGCCACCCAGTGCTTCGGCCTTGTTGAGGGCCGCGCGGGCCGACTTCATTCGTCCGATCCGCACGGCGAGTTCGGCGAGGAGAAGCTGGAAATCGGGGTCGGCGGGGAAGCGCTCGAGCTGGGCGCGACAGCGCTTGTCGGCGCGCTGCAGATCGCCGCGCTCCAAGGCTAGCCGGACGCCCTGTTTGCCTTCGTCGGCCGATATTTCCCGGCTGCCATTCGCCATTCGCGCTCCCCTGCCCTGCGACGCGACCTAGCATGGTGCTGCACCGAAGGCCACCGACGCGGGTTGACCCTCTGGAGGCGGATCGGCAGAGTGGCGGCTTACCAGCACCAGAGCCTGTTATGCCCGTTATCAACCGCATCGCCGAGTTCTCCCAAGAGATCGTCGGGTGGCGTCACGATTTTCATGCCCATCCGGAAGTTCTCTATGAAGTGCATCGCACGGCGGCCCGGGTGGCCGAGTTGTTGCGGTCGTTCGGGGTGGATGAGGTGGTCGAGGGGATCGGGCGGACGGGTGTGGTCGGCGTGATCAAGGGGCGCGGGCCGGGGAAGACGATCGGGTTGCGCGCCGACATGGATGCGCTGCCGATCATCGAGCGGACGGGCCGCGAGTATGCGAGCACAAACCCCGGCAAGATGCATGCCTGCGGGCATGACGGGCACACGGCGATGCTGCTCGGGGCGGCAAAATACCTGACCGAGACGCGGAATTTCGACGGCAACGCGGTGCTGATCTTCCAGCCGGCCGAAGAGGGCGGCGCGGGCGGCAAGGCGATGGTCGATGACGGGATGATGGACCGCTTCGGTATCGAAGAGGTCTATGGCATGCACAACATGCCGGGGATCGCCAAGGGCGCGTTCGCGATGCGGGCGGGCGGGATCATGGCGGCGAGCGACAAGTTCGACATCGTGATCGAGGGCAAGGGCGGGCATGCGGCGCGGCCGCAGAACACCGTCGATCCAGTTGCGATCGCGGCGCAGCTGATCGTGACGCTGCAGACGCTGGTGTCGCGCAATGTCGACCCGATGCGGTCGGCGGTGCTGAGCGTGACGATGTTCCATGCCGGCGATGCGTTCAACATCATCCCGCAGCGGGTGGAGCTGGCGGGCACGGTGCGGACGCTCGACGAGGACGTGCGCACGCTGATGGAGACGCGGCTCAAGGAAGTGACCGTGGGGCTGGTGTCAACGCTGGGTGGCCAGGCGGCGGTGAACTACCACCGCGGCTATCCGGTGACGGTGAATGCGGCCGAGGCGGTGGATTATGCCGCGGGCATTGCAGGTTCGGTGGCCGGGGCCGAGCGGGTGGACGTGAATACGGATCCGTCGATGGCGGGCGAAGATTTTTCGTACATGCTGCAGGCGCGGCCGGGGGCGTTCGTGTTTCTGGGCACGGGCGACGGGCCGGAGCTGCACTCGGATACGTATGACTTCAATGACGAGGTTATCCCGGTGGGGGTGAGTTATTGGGTGAGGTTGGTGGAGGGGGCTTCGGCTAAGGGCTGACCTTCCCCTCACCCGCCCTGCTGCGCAGGGCACCCTCTCCCTCAAGGGGAGAGGGGTAACCGTGCCTCAATGCGAAGTAGTGCGCCCCTACTCCCATCGGCGGACTTGTCGGCTGATCCCCCTGCCCTACAGTTGGCTTATGGGGACTGACTCGATTTCGGCTTTCGTCGTTGCGCGGCGGACTATCCTGACATTGGTGATTTCGGCGGCGGGCGGGGGGCTGGCGTCGTTGCTTGGCTTGCCGGCCGGGTGGTTGATGGGCGGGGCGCTGGCGGTGGCCGTTGCGGCGCTTTCGGGCGTGAAGGTGATGCTGCCGAACTGGTTGCGGGACGTGACGTTCATTGCGACCGGGTTGTCGATGGGGGCGTCCGTTGCGCGCGACAGCGTGGCGCTGATGATCCAGTGGCCGGTGACGCTGGCGGGGCTGGTGATCGAGCTCATTCTCATCATTTCGATCACCGGGTTCGTGCTGAGGAAATTCTTCGGGCTGGATCGGGGGACGGCTTATCTGAGCTCATTTCCGGGGCATCTCAGCTTCGTGATGTCGATTGCGGCGGCGGGGGTGGGGGATAGCCGGCAGATCATCATCATTCAGGTGATCCGGATCTTGCTGCTGACGATCTGCGTGCCCATCATGTCGATGTTTCTGCCGATGGGGCATTACGAGGGGCCGGCGGCGGCGCCGCCGATGGAGATGATGACGCTGCTGCCGGTGGCGATCGGCTGCGCGGTGGCGGGGTTCATCCTCACCAAGTTGAGGACGCCGGCGGGCTATGTGCTCGGGGCCATGGCGGTGGCGATCGGGGCCAAGTTTGCCGGGTGGTTCGAGGGGACGATGCCGCCACTGCTGCTCACCGGGATTTTCATCCTCGTGGGGGCGATGATCGGGGTGCGGTTCAACGGGATTTCGCGGGCCGAGTTCATGAAGGCGTCGGTGGGCGGGCTGGTGGGGACCGGGATCACGGTGGCCCTCTGCACCATCGTGGTGTTCGCGATTTCGCCGCTGGTCGACATGTCGGTGGGACAGATCTGGCTGGGGCTGTCGCCCGGGGCGCTCGAGGGGATGGGGGCGCTCGGCATTGCGCTGGGGTTCGATACGGCGTTCATCGCGGCGCATCATGTGAGCCGGCTGCTGATCCTGACCTTTGCGATACCGGTGGTGGCGATGCTGGTGCGCGAGAAGCAGCTGCCGTAGCGGCGCGGCATCGGCGCCCATTGTGTCGCCGGAATCGGGGGCTTATGTGCGGGGCAACTGAGCTTGGAGCGCTGCCATGATTTCCCGCCTGATTTTGCCGATTTGCGTTGCGGCGCTGCTGGTTACGCCCGCGATGGCGCAGGGGCGGGCGCGGTGCGATGCCGACGACAACAAGCCGGGGCTGACGATCGAGTTCGGCTTCGAGGCGGGGAACGGCAAGAGCAGCAGCTTCCGGGATTCGGACGAGACGCTGTGGAAGATGCAGCTCAAGCAGCACGGTGTGGATGCGTGGTCGGTGAAGCGCACCGATGACGGGTGCCTGGAGGCCTATGTGCAGAACCCGGATGGGTCGTGGAATACGCAGTATTATGATGAGCGGACGTTTGAGCTTGTGCAGGACTAGCTGATCGCAGCCGCGGCTGTACCCCCACCCTAGCTTCGCTACGTCGCGGCGCGACTAGCTGCGCTACCCTCCCCGCAAGGGGGAGGGAGACGCGTGGCGCGGGCGGTGGCCGAACCTCGTCCTTCGACAAGCTCAGGATGAGGTTCGGGGTGGCCTCAGCGTGTGGCTGACGCCTTCGTCATTGCAATGCCTTAGCGCTTGCGGCGGCCGCCGAAGGTGGGGGTGACTTCGCCGGTGGGGAGGAAGGCGAAGGCGTTGCCGGCCAGGGTCAGTTTGGTTTTCTTGATTTCGGCGCCTTCGGAGATTTCGAGGGGGGTGATGCCTTCGGCGCCGGTCAGGGTGACCGTGATCGGGTCGGGGGAGAGGTTGAAGAGGGCGGTGACGGCTTCGTTGCTGGATTTGCTGCCGAAGCGGCGGAAGGCCAGCAATGGTTCGGCGACTTTGAAGAACTCGATGTCGCCATCCGTCAGAACGGGATGCGCTTTGCGGAAGGCGATCATGGCCCGGTAGAAGTGGAGGGTCGAGGCCGGGTCGGCTTCCTGGTGGGCGACGTTCAACGCCGAGTGCTCGGGCTTGACCGGGAGCCAGGGCTTGCCGCTCGAGAAGCCGTTGGGGGCTTCGCCTTCGTCCCACGGGATCGGGGTACGGCAGCCGTCGCGGCCCTTGTATTCGGGCCAGAAGCGGATGCCGGGCGGGTCGGTGAGTTCTTCGAACAGCAGGTCGGCTTCGGGGAGGCCGAGCTCTTCGCCCTGGTAGAGGCAGATCGAGCCCTTGAAGCTCAGGAGCATAGCGGCGGCCTGGCGGGACAGCGCCGGCTGGTTGGTGGCCGACGCGGCCCAGCGCGAAACGTGGCGGTTCACGTCGTGGTTGGAGAAGGCCCAGCAGGGCCAGCCGTTGGGCGCATGGGCGAAGAATTTCCGCTGCTTTTCGCGAAAATGCTCGGCGGTGAACTCGTTGCCCAGCATGTCGAACGTGTAGGCCATGTGGAGCTTGTCGCCGCCGGAGGTGTATTCCTCCATGAGCTGCATGCCCTTGTGGCTGTCGCCGATCTCGCCGACCGTGGTGCGGTTCTCGAACTGGTCGAGCAGGGTGCGGATGCGCTTCAGGAAGCCGATATTTTCGGGCTGGCTCTTGCCGTAGCGGTGCTCCTGCATGTCGTAGGGGTTCACGGCGTAAGGCAGGTGTTTTGGCCGCTTGGCGGGCGGATTGTTCCGCAAGAGCTTGTCGTGGAAGTAATAGTTGACGGTGTCGAGGCGGAAGCCGTCGACGCCGCGCTCGAGCCAGAAACGGAGCACGTCGAGGAGGGCGTCCTGCACTTCGTCGTTGTGGAAGTTGAGGTCGGGCTGGCTGCCCAAGAAATTGTGGAAGTAGTACTGACCGCGGGAGGGGTTCCACTCCCAGGCGCGGCCGCCGAAGACCGACGGCCAGTTATTGGGCGGCGAGCCGTCCTTCTTGGGGTCGGCCCAGACATACCAGTCGGCGCGAGCATTGGTGCGGCTGAGGCGCGACTCGCGGAACCAGGGGTGCTGGTCGGAGGAGTGCGAGATCACCTGGTCGATGATGACTTTGAGGCCGAGCGCGTGGGCCTTGCTGACGAGCGCGTCGAAATCTTCGAGGCGGCCGAAGAGGCGATCGACTTCCTTGTAGTCGGAGACGTCGTAGCCCATGTCGGCCTGCGGCGACTGGTTGATGGGCGAGAGCCAGATGGCGTCGACGCCGAGGCTCGCGATGTGATCGAGCCGGCGCATGATGCCGGGCAGGTCCCCTACCCCGTCGCCGTTGGTATCCTGGAAAGAGCGCGGATAGACCTGATAGATCACCGCGCCGCGCCACCACTCAGCCGTCATTGCCGTCTCCGCCGGTTTGGATGCGCCGCGAGTGTTGCGGCGCATCGGACGTAAACGCAAATCCTTTGACGGCAATGCGGGTTCCCGCGTGGCGGGAGGCTCAGGTGATGAGGGTCTTCAGCGTGTCGAGCGTCTGCTGCCAGTTGCTTTCGGCGCGTTTGGCCGACTCGGCGTCGGGGTTGTTGCCTTGAGTGACGGTGAGTTTCGTGCCGGTGGCGGTGGGTTCGAGGGTGTAGGCGACGGGCTGGCGGTTTTCGGGCGTGTCGGGCTGGCCCGAGAAGGCGCTCCAGAAATCGAACGCGAGGTGGCGCGGGCGATCGGCGGCGGTGACGCGGCCCTTGTCCTCGTAGGGCGTGCCGTTCCAGTTGCCGCGGAAGGTGACGGTGGAGCCCACGGTCCAGTCGCCCGAGACTTCGGCGCCGAACATGAACTGGCGGATGGCGTCGGGGCTGGTGAGCGTGTCCCAGACGCGGTCGGGGGTGGCGGCGATTTCGACGCTGGCGGTTGCGGTGTGCGGCATGTTGGGGCTCCTATCGGTTGGCGGCGAGATTAGGCGCGGCGGCGGAGGCGCGATTGCAAAAACCCGCAAGGCACGAAGAAAAGCGCGACGATTTCGCCGGGATCCTCGATCCGTCCGGGTCGGCGCAGAGCTATCGGCTGCGGCGGTTCGAGCCGTCCGAGGCGCTGGCGCCGTTCGTCGAGCATTACTGGATCGTTGCGTGGGCGCTGCCGGAGGGGGTGAGCTATCCGGCGGAGGTGCTGCCGCATCCGCGGCTCAACCTGGCATTCACGGCGGAGCGCGGCTGGGTCACCGGGGTGACGACGGCGAAGTACACGTATGAGGTGAAGGGGTCGGGCCGGGTGCTCGGGGTGATGTTCCGGCCGGGTGGGTTCCGGCCGTTCTTCGGGCGGGCGGTGGCGGAACTGATGGATCGGGAGGTCGAGGCGGAGACGGTGTTTTCGCGGGCGACGGATGCGGCGCGGCGGGCGGTGCTGGTGGAGGCCGAGGCGGAGGGGATGGTTGCGGCCGCCGAGGCCCTGCTGATCGGCGGTGGATTACCGGAGGTTGACCCGAATATCGCGGGGGCGACGCGGGTGGTGGAGCTGGTGCGGTCGGATCGGGAGATCGTGACGGTGGGCGGGCTGGCGGAGCGCGCCGGGCTCAACGAGCGGACGCTGCAGCACCTGTTCCGGCATTATGTCGGGGCGACGCCGAAATGGGTGATCCGGCTCTATCGGCTGGTCGAGGCGGCGGCGCGGGCCAGCGGGGACGAGGCGCCCAACTGGACGGCGATTGCGCATGAGCTCGGCTATGCGGACCAGGCGCACTTCACCAACGATTTTCGGAGGATCGTGGGACGGGCGCCTGGGGAATATGCGCGGGAGATACGGGGGGCGTAGTCGCAGGGGCCTCGTGAGGCCGGTGTTTGTGGCTCCCCCCTCCACCAGCTTCGCTGGTCCCCCTCCCCCGCAAGCGGGAGAGGAGAAGTGGTGCGCGTGGCACGATACTGCCACGAGGAGGTTCTGGCCTCAGATGCCTTCGTAGGCGAGCGAGGGGAACTGGGTGGCGTATTTGCCGCCCGAGCAGTCGATGTGGGCGCCGGTGATGTACTGGGCGAGGTCCGAAGCGAGGAAGCTCAGGAGGTTGGCGACGTCCTCGGGGTTGCCCCAGCGGCGGAGGGTGAGGGTGTCGAGCAGCTTTTCCTTGCGCTCCGGCGGGGCGTTGGCGAAGCCGTTCATCAGGGTCGGCACCATGCCGGGCGAGTAGCAGTTCACGGTCACATCGTAGGGGCCGAGTTCGCCGGCCATGACGCGGGTGAAGCCGACCACGGCGTATTTCGAGCTGGCATAGGCGGCGCTGCCGATCGACGGGGTGATGGCAGCGTAGGAGGCGGCGTTGAGGATGCGGCCCCATTTCTGGCGCTTCATGATCGGCGCCACGGCCTGGCACATGAGGAACGTGCCCTTGGTGTTGGTGTCGAAGTTCGCGTCCCAGGTCTCTTCGGGGAGTTCGGTGACGCGAGTGCCCGAGGCGACGCCGGCGTCGTTCACGAGGATATCGATGCGGCCATACTTGGCCTCGATCTCGGCGACGGCGCTCGCCACCTGGTCCTTGTGGCGGACGTCGGCATTGAGCTGCAGGCCATCCCAGCCGGCCTTCTGCCACTCGGCAGTCGCATCATCGAGCAGGTCCTGCTTGAAGTCGACGATGGCGACCTTGGCGCCTTCCTGCGCGAAAGTGCGGGCGATGACCCGCCCGATGCCGCGGCCGCCGCCGGTGACGATGGCGACTTTACCCTTGAGATCGATCTGCATAGTTCCTCCTAAGCCCTCTCCCGGGGGCGCATTCCTACAAAAATCAGACGACGGCGCTGATGAGCGGTTCGCCGGCGAAGTGGGCGACGAGATTGGCGACGACGAGGTCGCCCATCTTGTTACGGGTCTGGTGCGTGGCGCTGCCCTGATGGGGCGAGAGCACGACGTTGTCGAGCGCAAACAGCGCTTCGGGGACGCTCGGCTCTTTCTCGAACACGTCGAGGGCGGCGCCGCCGAGCTTGCCGGCTTTGAGCATTTCGACCAGCACCGGCTCGTCGACCAGCGTGCCGCGGCCCATGTTGACGAGGTAGCCTTCGGGGCCGAGGGCTTCGAGCACCTGGCGATTGACGATCTTTTCGGTGGCCTTGCCGCCCGGGGCGATCAGCACCAGCCAGTCGACGTCGCGGGCCATGTCGGTGAGATCGGAATAGTAGACATAGGGCTCGTCGGGCTGGCGGTTGCGGCCATGATAGACGACGCGCATCTTCATGGCCTGCAGGCGCACGGCGATTTCCTTGCCGATGCGGCCGAGGCCGAGGATGCCGACGGTCTTGGCGTTGAGCTCGACCTGGAGCGGGTAGCCGCCCTTCAGCCACTTGCCTTCGCGGACGAAGCGATCGGTCTGGGGCAGCTTGCGGGCGAGCGAAATCATGAGGCCGACGGTGATCTCGGCCATGGCGTCGTTCAGCACGTTGGGTGTGTTGGTGACGTGTATATGCCGCTCCTTGGCGGCCCTGGTGTCGATCGAGTCGTAGCCGACACCGAAATTGGCGATCATTTCGAGCTTGGGCAGGCGGTCCATCAGCTCGGCCGAGACGTTGCCGCCGGCGATGGCGCGGAGACGGGGCGCGAGCTCCTTGATCAGCGCATCCTTGTCGGCCGCCTCGTGCAGCTTGTGCACGGTGAAGCACTCGGCGAGCATCTTCTCGCAGCGGTCGAGCAGCTTGTGGGTCTGCAGGATTTCCTCAGCCATCTCTCATGTCCCTTTTTCTTGCCCTTTTTCTTGCGCGCCTTTGTAGGGGGAATCGCGCGGGGGGTGAAGGCGACATTGGTCGGCGTCAACGCAAGCCGATGCCCCAATGAAACAATCGGCCTGCCTGCGCCGAACGCAGCTTGTGGCCAACGCTTAAATGTGTAGCAATACCCGTGCAGTGGGTGGCCGCAGAGCCCGAAGCGGGAGTTGATGAGCGCAACGCCGTTCGACGAAATGCATAATGCGGATGGGTCGGTCCGCGAGCCTTATCTCGTTCTCGAAGAGTGGCTGAAAGAGCAGCCGCCGCAGGCGCTGAGCCTGATGTCGGGAGACGCCGAAGCGCTGTTCCGGCGGCTCGGCATCACGTTTGCCGTCTATGGCAGCAACGAGGGGACGGAGAAGCTCATCCCCTTCGATATCATTCCGCGCATCGTTTCGGCGATCGAGTGGCGGAAGCTATCGAAAGGCATCGAGCAGCGGGTGCGGGCGCTCAACGCGTTCCTCCACGATATCTACCACCGGCAGGAGATCCTGAAGGCGGGTCGGGTGCCGGAAAAGCTGATCCTCAACAATTCGGCGTTCTGCCCGGAGATGATGGGGCTCGATCCGGCGCGCGGCGTCTATTCGCACATTATCGGCGTCGACATGGTCCGCGTCGGGCCGGATGACTGGTATGTGCTCGAGGACAATCTCCGCACACCGTCGGGCGTCTCGTACATGCTCGAGAACCGCGAGGCGATGCTGCAGCTGGCGCCGGAGCTGTTCCAGCGGTTCAAGGTGGCGCCGGTCGAGGGTTATGCCGAGACGCTGCGGCGGACGATGGAATCGGTGGCGCCCAGGGGTGTGCATGGCGCGCCAAATCTGGTCGTCCTGACGCCGGGCATCCACAACTCGGCTTATTTCGAGCACTCGTTCCTTGCCGACCAGATGGGCGCCGAGCTCTGCGAGGGGCAGGACCTCTTCGTCGAAAACGGCAAGGTCTATATGCGGACGACCACGGGCCCTGAGCGGGTGGACGTGATCTACCGCCGCATCGACGACGATTTCCTCGATCCGCTGACGTTCCGGCCGGATTCGATGCTGGGTGTGCCTGGGTTGTTCGACGCTTACCGGGCCGGCAACGTGACGCTGGTGAATGCGCCGGGCACAGGCATTGCCGACGACAAGGCGGTCTATACCTACGTGCCGGAGATCATCGAGTTCTATCTGGGCGAAAAGGCGCTGCTCAAGAACGTGCCGACCTATAACTGCACCAACGAGGATGAGCGGGCCTATGTGCTCGAGCACATCGAAGAGCTGGTGGTGAAGGAAGTGCACGGCTCGGGCGGCTACGGCATGCTGGTGGGGCCGGCCTCGACCAAGGCGATGCGCGAGGAATTCAAGAAGAAGATCCTGGCGCGGCCGGACAATTACATCGTGCAGCCGACACTGGCTTTGTCGACATGCCCGACGTTTGTCGACAAGGGGATTGCGCCACGGCATGTGGACCTTCGCCCGTATGTGCTGGTGGGGGACGATATCCGGATCACGCCGGGCGGGCTGACGCGCGTGGCGCTCAAGAAGGGCTCGCTGGTGGTGAACTCGTCGCAGGGCGGCGGGACGAAAGATACGTGGGTGCTGGAGGATTGAGGATGCCGTTCGATTCTTCCCCTCACCCCGCCCTTCGGGCACCCCTCTCCCTCAAGGGGAGAGGGGCCTTGTGGCACCATCTCGCCCCCCTCCTCCCCTCTCCCCTTGAGGGAGAGGGTGCCTCGCGCAGCGAGGCGGGTGAGGGGAAGGATGCCGCATCATGCTAGGCCGCACCGCACAAAATCTCTTCTGGCTTTCGCGCTATATCGAGCGGGCCGAGAACATGGCCCGGATGTTCGAGGTCGGATATCGCATGAGCCTCACGTCGCGGCGCGAGGGGTCGGCGTCGGAGCATCTCATTTCGATGATGCAGGCGGCCGAGGTGGATGAGGGGTTCAACCTCAAGCACAAGCAGGCCGACGTGAATGCGGTGGCCCATTACATGCTGTTCGACGAGGAGAATTACTCCTCGGTGAAATCGTGCCTGCTCGCGGCGCGTACCAATGCGCGCTCGGTGCGGACGGCGCTGACGACGGAAATGTGGGAATCCATCAACGCGGCGTGGCTCGAGTTTTCGGCGCTGCGGCCGCGCGACGTGACGGGTGCGAAGCTGCAGGAACTGCTGTTCTGGATCAAGCAGGTGAGCCACCGGTATCGCGGGGCGCTGCTCTCCACGTTTCTGCGCGACGCCGGTTATGCATTCAGCCAGCTCGGCAATTTCGTCGAGCGGGCCGACAACACGGCGCGCATTCTCGACATGAAATATTACGTGCTGCTGCCGCGGGCTTCGCTGGTGGGCAGCGATGTCGATATCGCGCAGTGGACGATGATCTTGCGGGCGGCGTCGGCCCATCGCAGCTACCGGCATGTCTACCATGACCGCTACAAGGCCTGGAACATTGCCGATTATCTGATCCTGCGGCCCGAAATGCCGCGCTCGCTGTTCTTTTGTGTCGACTGGATCAACCGGACGATCGACATGCTCGAGGATATCTACGGCACGCGCACCAAGGGGCACGATGCAGCCGACCGGGTGACGGCGCTGCTCACCGACACCAGCGTCGACCGGATCTTCGAGAACGGTCTGCACGAGTTCCTGACCGAATTCATCAACTGCAACAACCAGATCACCGACGCCTTGGCCGAAAGCTACAATTTCTACTGATGCTGATCACCATAAGCCACAAGCTGAGCCTGACGCTGGGACCGGGGATATCGCGGAGCGTGCAGCACGTGCTGCTGACGCCCGTGACCGGGCCGACGCAGGTGGTGCGCGAATGGGCGGTGGAGATGCCGGGGTTTGCGGACGCGGCGAGCTTTCTCGACGGGTTCGGCAACCGGGCGCAACTGGTGACGCAGCTCAAGCCCGAAGCCGATCTGGTGGTGGCGGTGAAGGGCGTGGTGGAGACGATCGACCGCAACGGCGTGGTCGGCCGCGTGCCGGGCGAGCCGCCGGCGGCGCTCTACCGGCGGCCGACGGCGCTGACCAAGGCAGCGGGCGCGATCACCTCGAAATTCCGCACGGCGCCCAAGCAGGGGCAGGAGCGGATCGCGCTGCTCCATGCGCTGATGGCGCGGGTGGGCGAAGTGGTCGGCGGGGTGAGCGAGCAGTCGCAGTCGCAATCGGCCGAGGGGCAGAGCCAGTCGCAGGGTGAGGCGGCGAAAGCGCCGGCGGCGGATTTCGCCCACGCGTTCATCGGCGCGGCGCGGGCGCTGGAGATTCCGGCGCGGTATGTCACGGGCTATGTCGCCGGGCACGGCGAGGAGACGTTCTGGCACGCCTGGGCTGAGGCCTGGGACGATGGGCTCGGATGGATCGGCTTCGACCCGATGCTCGGCTATTGCCCGACGGACAAGCATGTGCGGGTGGCCGCGGGGCTCGACGCAGGCAACGTGCCGCCGGTGCGGAGCGTGCCGGTGGTTGCGGCTCCGGTGGTGGAATTGTCGGTCGAGGCCGGGCAATAGCTCTGCGCGGGGGGCTCCCCCCTCCACCGGCTTCGCCGGTCCCCCTCCCCCGTAAACGGGAGAGGATTCCAGACTGCTACAGCCCGAGCAGATAGAGCCAGCCGCTGACGGTCAGCACGCTCAGGACGGTTGAGATGAGGATCGTGTTCGTCGCCACGTTGACCCCGCGGTTGTAGTAGCTGGCGAAGACGAAGGCGTTGATGCCGGTGGGCATGGCGGCGAGGAGGACGCCGTAGCGGGCGTATTCGTGATCGACGTGGAGGATAGGGACCATGATGATCCAGGCAATCACCGGCTGCACGATGAGCTTCAGGAGCGACATCGTGAGGGACTGGCCCCAGCTCTCCGAGAGCTTGTAGTCGTTGAGCGCGCCGCCGAGGCCGAACAGGGCGGCGGGGGTGACGGCGGCGGCCATCATGGCGACGAAGGCCTGGACCGGCTCGATGAGTTTCAGGCCCGAGACGTTGACCAGCGCGCCGAGCACGATACCCCAAAGCAGCGGGTTGGAGATGATGCGGAGGAAGGCGGTCCACATCACCTTGTGCATGGGCGCGCCATCGCGACGGGCGACCTCCATCACGATCATGCCCATGGTGATGAGCACCGAGGCGTGGAAGGCGATGATGGAGAACGTCGTCGGCAGCGCGCCGGGGCCGTAGGCGCGGCTCATGATCGGCACGCCGATGAGCACGGTGTTGGTGAACATGGCCGAAAAGCCCGAGGCGACGCCCTCGCCCGGCCGGTTGCCGAAGAACCTTACCGCGAAGATGGCGCCGAGGGTGAAGACGCTGACCGCGCCGGCATAGAACGGGCCGATCACCTGGATGTTGAAGGTGGTGCCGAAATCAGCGGTCGCCAGCGCCTGGAAGAGCAGGCAGGGCGTGGCGAAATTGTTCACGAACATCACGAGGCCGCGCACCCCCTCGTTGGGGAAGAGGCGGAAGCGCACCGCCGTGTAGCCGAGCGCCATCAGCGCGAAGACGGGCAGGATGACGTTGAGGATGGCGAGCATGGCGGCCAGACAGGCGGGAAGGTGTTTCCTGATGCAGCGTTTGCGGGCGGGGGTCAATGGGAGGTTGGTTGGGGCGCGGTGCCCTGCCCTCGTGGTTCGACAGGCTCACCATGAGGGCTTCGAGGGACGAGGCGCCGCAATGGGGTGGTGGGGTCGGCAAGTCCGCGAAGATAATATGACATTGCCCTCGCGGGGGATTGTCTCCTAGATCAGGGGCAGTGCTTAGATTTGAGACCACGCCGAGATGACCAGCGCAGCAGCGACTTATGATGTGTTTGTCATTGGCGGGGGGGTCAACGGGACGGGGATTGCGCGGGACGCGGTGGGGCGCGGCTACAGCGTGATGCTGGCCGAGATGCATGACCTTGCGTCGGGCACCTCGTCGGCGGCGACCAAGCTGGTGCATGGCGGGTTGCGGTATCTCGAATACTACGAGTTCCGGCTGGTGCATGAGGCGCTGGCCGAGCGCGAGGTGCTGTGGGCTTCGGCGCCTCATATCATCTGGCCGCTGCGCTTCGTGCTGCCGGTGGAGAAGGGTCAGCGGCCGGCCTGGCTGCTGCGCGCCGGGCTCTTCATCTACGACAATCTCGGCGGGCGGAAGCTGCTGCCGGCGACCAAGACGCTGGACCTGACCAAGGATGTGGCAGGCAAGCCGCTAAAACCCGGGCACACGATGGCGTTCGAGTATTCGGATGGCTGGGTGGACGATGCGCGGCTCGTGGCGCTCAACGCCCGTGATGCGGCCGACAAGGGCGCCCGGGTGGCGGTGCAGACCAAGGTGACTTCGGCGCGGCGCGAGAACGGCGCCTGGCGGATCGAGATGGTGGGGCCGGCGGGCACCGAGACCGTGTCGGCGCGGATGCTGGTGAATGCGGGCGGGCCCTGGGTCGACAATGTGATCCGCGAGGCGGTGGGGCGGAACGAGGCGCATCATGTGCGGCTCGTGAAAGGCAGCCATATCGTGGTGAAGAAGCTGTTCGACCACGAGCGCTGCTATTTTTTCCAGAACGGCGATGGGCGGATTTTCTTCGCCATTCCGTACGAGCAGGATTTCACGCTGATCGGCACGACCGACCAGGATTTTTCGGGCGATCCGACCGGGGTGAAGATTTCGGACGAGGAGACGGATTACCTGCTGGCGGCGGCCAACGAGTATTTCGCCCGGCCGATCACTCGTGACGACATCGTCTGGACCTATTCGGGCGTGCGGCCGCTGTTCGACGACGGCGCTTCGGCGGCGCAGGAGGCGACGCGCGACTATGTGCTGAAGGTGGAGGGTGAAGGCGATGCGCCGCTGCTCAACATTTTCGGCGGCAAGCTGACGACGCATCGGCGACTCAGTGAGCAGGCGGTCGACAAGATCGAGGGGCTTATCGGCGCCAAGGGGGCGCGCTGGACCAAGACCGGACACCTGCCGGGCGGTGCGTTTCCGGCGACGGGGTTCGAGGCGCTGGTGCGGGCTCACACGGCGAGCTATCCGCGGCTTGACGGCAAGCTGGTGCGGCGGCTGACCCGCGCCTATGGCACGCTGATGCCGGCCGTGGTGGCGGGCGCGACGTCGGTGGACGAACTCGGCGAGCACTTTGGCTCGAACCTTTATGCGCGCGAGGTCGATTACCTGATCGGGCGCGAATGGGCGCGCACGGCCGATGACGTGCTGTGGCGGCGCAGCAAGCTGGGACTTCGCGTCAGCGCGGAAGACAAGCAGCGGCTCGCGCGCTACATGGAGGAGAAAACGAGGGGGATCGAGCTCGCATGAGCGGCAATATTCTGGCGATCGACCAGGGGACCACGTCGAGCCGCGCCATCGTCTTCGACGATCGCCAGCAGATTGCCGGCATCGGCAAGATGGAATTTACCCAGCACTTTCCGCAGGATGGCTGGGTTGAGCATGTGCCCGAGGAAATCTGGGCGACCTGCATCTGGTCGGCGAAGACGGCGCTCAAGCAGGCGAAGCTGAAAGCCGACAATATCGCGGCGATCGGCATCACCAACCAGCGCGAAACCACGATCGTGTGGGACCGGGCGACCGGCAAGGCGATCCACAACGCGATCGTGTGGCAGGACCGGCGGACGCACAAGCTCTGCGACAAGCTGAAGAAGGCCGGGCACGAGGCGCTGATTGCGCGCAAGACCGGGCTGCTGCTCGACCCCTATTTTTCGGCGACGAAGCTGGCGTGGATTCTCGACAACGTGCCGGGCGCGCGGAAGCGGGCGGAAAAGGGCGAGCTGGCCTTCGGGACGGTGGATTCGTACCTGATCTGGCGGCTGACCGGGGGCAAGTCGCATGCCACGGACGTGACGAATGCGTGCCGGACGCTGCTGTTCAACATCAAGACCAACGCGTGGGACGACGAGCTGCTCGAGCTGTTCCGTATTCCGCGGGCGATCCTGCCCGAGGTGAAGGACAATGCCGATGATTTCGGCATCACCGATGCGGAGGTGCTCGGCGCGGAGATCCCCATTTACGGGGCGGCGGGCGACCAGCAGGCGGCGACGATCGGGCAGGCCTGCTTCACGCCGGGCATGCTGAAATCGACCTATGGCACCGGCTGCTTTGCGCTGCTGAACACCGGCACGGACCTGGTGCGATCGAAGAACCGGCTGCTGACGACGATCGCCTACCGGCTCAACGGCGAGACGACCTACGCGCTAGAGGGGGCGATCTTCATCGCCGGGGCCTCGGTGCAGTGGATGCGCGACATGCTCGGGATGTTCGAGAAAAGCTCGGATGCCGGGGCGCTGGCGGCCAAGGCCGACCCGACGCAGAACGTGTACCTGGTGCCGGCCTTCGTGGGGTTGGGGGCGCCGTGGTGGGATGCCGAGGCGCGGGCCTCGATCACCGGGCTGACGCGGAATTCGGGGCCGGCGGAGTTTGCGCGGGCGGCGCTGGAGTCCGTGTCGTACCAGACGCGCGATTTGATCGACGCGATGCGCAAGGACTGGAAGGGCGCGAGCGACACGGTGCTGCGCGTCGATGGCGGCATGGTGGCCTCGGACTGGACGATGCAGTTCCTCGCCGACATTCTCGAGACGCCGGTCGACCGGCCGACGATCATGGAGACGACGGCACTCGGGGCGGCGTGGCTCGCGGGCTACAAGGCCGGGGTGTGGCCAGACCAGGCCGGGTTCGCCGAGCGCTGGGCGCTCGACCGGCAGTTCAACCCGCGCATGGATGAGACGACGCGGAAGCGCAAGCTCAAGGGCTGGCGCGAGGCGGTGAAGCGCACACTGAGCTCGGCAGTTCGGGGCGGCGCTCCGAACTGACGGCGCGGCAGGACTAGTTCGTGCCTTCCCAGGCGGAGAACGGGCCGCCGGCGATGAAGGCCCAGTAGGTGCCGTAGCGGGACTTGTGGCCCGGCGGCACCTTGGCGACGGCGAGGCCGAACTCGACGAACTTGGTCGAGAGCAGCGTGGCGCGGTGGCCGGGCGAATTGAGCCAGCCCGAGATCGCCTGCTCCAGCGTCTGCTGGCCGCCGGCGACGTTTTCGCCCACGGCGCCCTCGTAGCCGGCCGTCGTAACGCGCTGGCGCAGGGTGACCCCGAGATCGTGGCTCAGGATATCCTTGTTGGCCATGAGGTCGGCCTGCGAGCGGGCAGCGGCTTCGAGGTGGGAGTTGTAGCGCAGCGGCGGGACGCCGTTGCGTTTGCGGCAACCGTTGATGGCGGCCATGATGGCGGCCTGGGTCAGCTGGTTGGGGCTGGTGGCGCCCGGTGCGGGCGGGATGGCGGCACTGCATCCGGCGAGGAAGGCACTACCGAGTACGAGCAGGCTACGGCGCGAGAAATACATCGACGGAAAAGGTTCCACGGCAAGGCTGCGACAAATTAGCTCCCAGGATCGTGTCAGTAGCAAGATGGTAACCAAGTTACCTCGCGGGATTGGGGCCAAGCGCGGCAAAGCCGCCACAGGTGACGTGACCGCCCCAGTATGAGGGACGGCGGTCCGTGGCATTTGAATAGAATTAATCATGATATTGCATGGCGCTGGCGGGAACGGCCGCACGCGCGCACCCTCAGCGCTATCAAAGGACTGAGGGGGCTTTTCGGCGATGATCGACATGGACATCGCGCGCTTCGACGTGCGCGCGCTGAGCCGCTCGGAAGAGCGGCAGCACCTGAGCTATACCAAGAACATGCTGATCGCGACGGCGGCGGCCTCGATGGCGATCGTCGGGCTAGGCGCCTTTTTCCTCAGCCTCTGGCTCTAGTTTGGCCCCTGCCCCGGCGCGGATCGCGGCCGGGATGAGGATGGCGTAGGCGACGAGCAGGAAGGCCCAGTCGAACTGCCGGTAGGCGCCGGCGAGCCAGGCGAGCGGCAGCAGCAGCACGATATCGATGCCGATATAGACGAGCGTTGCCCTGGCGTGCGAGCCGAGGCGGCGCTGCAGGTTCTGATACGCGTGGCGCTTGTGGGCCTGCCAGACGGGCTCGCGGTTGAGGGCGCGGCGGGCGAGCGTGGTGAGGCTGTCGGCGAGGAAGGCCGCCGCGAGGATCAGCCACTGGGCGAGGCTCAGCCAGCCGCCGGTGATCGAGGCGATGGCGAAGAAGAAGAGCATCAGGCCGAGATAGGTGCTGCCGGCATCGCCCATGAAGATTTTCGCCGGCGCCCAGTTGAGCAGCAGGAAGCCGAGGCAGGCGGCGGCGAGCCAGGCCATCCACCAGAACACGCCCTGATACCAGACGCTGTCGTGGAACCACCAGGCGACGAACATGGCGCCGAGCAGCAGGAAGATGGCTTCGGCGGCGGCGAGGCCATCGATGCCGTCCATGAAATTGTAAAGGTTGATCCAGAGCGCGCCGGCCAGAACCAGGACGACGAGGAGCACGGATTCTGGCACGGCGAGGCCGAGCAGCGGGCCGAGCACGTCGAAGGGGACGGTGGCGGCGACGGCGCCGGTGAGGAGGATCTGGGCGCCGAGGCGCCAGCGCGCGGCGATGGGCTGGCGATCGTCGAAATAGCCGATGATGGCGATGAGCACGCCCGCGATGATCACCGGGTAGATTTCGACCGGATACGGGATGGCGACGAAGATGCCGGCGAGGCTCGCAGCGAGCACGATGCCGATGCCGCCGCCCGAGGGGGTGGGCGCAGTGTGCGAGGAGCGCTCGTTCACCTCGGCGATGAGGCCCATGGGCTTGGCGCGCCGGCGGATGAACCACGCGGTGGCGAAGGCGATGGCGAAGGAGGCGACGGCGATGATGAGGCCGGGAGTGAGCATGGGACGGTGGTAGCGGGGTGCGGCGGTGGGGGCAAGGGTGCTGAACTGCCCCTCACCCGCCCTGCTTTGCAGGGCACCCTCTCCCTCAAGGGGAGAGGGGAGGCGCGCGGCGGTGCGTGGGGAGAGAGACCCCTCATCCGCCCTTCGGGCACCTTCTCCCACAAGGGGAGAAGGCGATGGAGCCGCGGCCACGGAGTAACAGCTCCCCGCAGGTACTGAGAAAGGAAAAGGGCCGCCCGTGGGCAGCCCTCGTAAAGTCAGTCCAGACTACGTCTGGGGTCAGCCGGCGTAGAGTTGGAGGCCGCCGTCGACGCGGAGGAGCTGGCCGTGGATGAACTTGGCTTCGGGGGAGCAGAGGAAGACGACGGCGTCGGCGATTTCCTCGGGCTCGGCGTAGCGGTCGAGCGAGACCTTGTTGGAGTTCATCTTGTCGGGATCGACGGTGCGGGTCGCCTGGAAGCGCGCGGTCTTGGAGGGGCCGGGGCTGACGACGTTGACGCGCACGCCGTGCTCTTTCACTTCCTCGGCGAGGCAGCGGGTGTAGTGGGTGACGGCCGCCTTGAGGGTGGCGTAGATGCCGCCGCCCGAGACGCCGATATGGGCGGCGACTGAGGCGATGTTGACGACGATGCCGTGCTGGCGCTCGACCATCTGCGGCACGAAGGCCTGGGTGACCAGCATGGTGCCGATCAGGTTGTTGTTGGTGAGGGTCATCAGGTCATCGTAGGTGATGCCCAGGATGTTGTTGGGGACGGGCTTGCCGCCCGCCGCGCCAATGTCGCCGCCGGCGCAGTTGACGAGGATTTCGACGGGGCCGAACTTCTCCTCGATTTCCTTGCGCATGTTGGCGACGGCGTCGCGGTCGCCGATATTGCCGGTGACGCCCATCGAACGGACGCCGAGCGCCTCGATCGACTTGATCATGACGCCCAGGTTGTCGCCCTCGCCGTACTTGGCCGAGGCGTCCCAGGTGAGATCATGGACGATGACGTCGGCGCCGCGGGCGGCGAGCTTCTTCGCCATGAAGCTCCCGAGGCCGCGGCCCGAGCCGGTTACGAATGCAGTCTTGCCTGCGAGATCCTTTGCCACTCTTGGGCCTCCCAAATCTTCAGTTGTCGTTGGCTTGGCCGATTACATCAGGCCTTGAGCTTTGAGGTTGGCCGCGCTCTTGCGGTACTGCCCCAGCTCGTAATCGATGAGTTCGCTGTCGGCGTTGCGCTGCCACGGGGTGCGCCATTCCTCGCCGGGCTCGAAGCGGTTCTTCTGCAGCGCGAGCAGGCAGGCGGCGAGTTCCTCGGCCTGCTTGGGGGCGTAACCGTGCCACCACTCGGGCGTGTAGAGTTTTACGTGACGATCATCGAGCGCACCGATTTCGATGCAGGCGATCATCTCGTCATTGTGCTGGGCGAGGATGTCGAACATTTCCTTGTGCGGCACGCAGCCATCGCCCGAGGGGCAGCGGACGAGGCGGAAGCCGTCGGCCTCGACCACGGCGCGGTAGTCCTTGACGTGGCAGTGGCGCACGTAAGGGGCGATGACGCGGGTGAAATCGAGCGGGCTTTCGCCGACCGGGAAGGTGTTGGCCATGTCGAAGACGATGCGGACATGCTCGCCATATTCGTCGCAGAGGCCGACCAGTTCACGCGAGGTGAAATCCTGGTGGTTCTCGATCAGCAGGGTGACGTTGGCGGCTTCGAGCTTGGGGACGACGGCCTCGAGCTTTTCGCGGGTGGAGGCGACGAGGTCGTGCCATTTCTGGCCGGCGGCGGCGCGATCGCCGCAGAGGATGGGGGTGAGGGCGACGCGGATGAACTTCGCGTCGAGCGCCTTGGCGCAGCGGATCAGGAGGTCCATGTCGCCATGCTGCAGGCCGGACGACAGCACGCGCTTCCAGCCGAGGGTGTCGAGGCGGGTCTTCAGCGCCGCGAGCTCGGCGTCGGACATGGTCTTGAACCAGCCTTCCCAGAGCTCGATGGCCTTGCCGCCCAGTTCCTCGGTGAGCTTGATGAAGCCTTCGAGGCCGACGCCGCCGGTTGGGTTGGCGCGCGGCGTGCCGGCGCCCTGCAGCCCGAGATAGTAGGTGAGGCCATACGGATTGAGGCCGGTGGTGAGTTTCATGCAGTCCCCCCGAGGCTATGTTCTTGTTGGTCGCAGGCAGTTTGCACAGACCGCGGCCGAATGCACCCTCGCCATAAGCATCAAGCTCAACGGAGGCCCGCGTCGACGGTGATCGACTGCTTGGTGATCATGCGGCTGTCGTCGGAGGCGAGAAAGAGCACGGTGCGGGCGATTTCCTCGCCGAGCAGCACGTGGTGCAGGGCCTGACGCTCGACCACGGCGTCGATCTGCTTGGGATCGGGGAACCAGAGGCGCTTCTGGCGCTCGGTGATGACGGCGCCGGGCTCGATCGAATTGACGCGGATATTGTCCTCGCCGAAACCGCGGCCAAGGGCCCGGGTAAGGCCGATCGTGCCGGATTTGGCAATGGCGTAGACCGGCATGTTGGAGGCGCCGCCGCGCCAGGCGATCGACGAGAAATTGATGATCGAGCCACCACCGAGCGCCTTCATCATCGGGCGGACGGCCTGGGCTGCGAAGAATTGCGGCTTGAGGTTCAGCCCGAGCGAAGCGTCCCAGTATTCCTCGGTGACGGCGTCGATCTCGTGGCGCTGGTCGTTGGCGGCATTGTTGACGAGCACACCGATGGGGCCGAGTTTTTCGCGCGTCGCCTCAATGGAGGCCTTGAGGGCCGGGATATCGGTGATGTCGCAGCGGGTGAAATCGGCGCCGGTTTCAGCGGCGAGCGCCCTGCCCTCGGCTTCGAGGATGTCGACGAAGGCGACCTTGCTCTGCTGGCCGGCGAAGGCACGGACGATGTCGGCACCGATGCCGCTCGCGCCGCCGGTGACGAAGACGACCCGTCCGGCCAAGCTCGGATATTGTGCGAAAGCAGGAATTTTCTTGAACCTTCAGAGTGGATGGCGGGCCCCTCTCCTCCCTCCAGAAGAGGAGCCCGCGGGAGGCCGGCGATCAGATGAGTTTCTGGGTCGCCGGGTCGAAAAGGCAGGCACGCGTCATGTCGACGGCCAGCGGCATGTTCTCGCCGGTCTTGGGCGCCTCATCGGGGCTGAAGCGGCCGACGACTTCGCGTTCGCCGAAGCGGAGGACCGCCATGGTTTCGGCGCCGGTGGGCTCCACCACTTCGACCGGGGCCGACATGGTGGCCATGCCGGGCTTGCCGACAGTGTTGGGGCTCTGGCGGCTGAAGTGCTCGGGACGGATGCCGAGCACCACCTTGCGATCGGTCGCCCGCTGAGCCGCGCCGTTATAGAGCGGCAGGCTGGCGGAACCGCCACCGGCGAGCGGGAACACCACTGACGGCGCGCCACCAGTGCTGGTGATCTCGGCCTGGATGAAGTTCATCGAGGGCGAGCCCATGAAGCCGGCGACGAACATGTTGGCCGGGCGGTTATAGATGGTGTCGGGCTGATCGAACTGCTGGACCTGGCCCTGGTGCATCACGGCGATGCGGGAGGCCAGCGTCATGGCTTCGACCTGGTCGTGCGTGACGTACACGGTGGTCTTGCCGACGCGCTGGTGCAGCTTCTTGATCTCGGTGCGCATGTCGACGCGGAGCTTGGCGTCGAGGTTCGACAGCGGCTCGTCGAAGAGGAACAGCGCCGGGTCGCGCACCAGGGCGCGGCCCATGGCGACGCGCTGGCGCTGGCCGCCCGAGAGCTGGCCCGGCTTGCGGGCGAGGAGCGGCTCGATCTGGAGCAGCGCAGCAACGCGTTCGATCGCCGCCTTCTGCTGGTCCTTCGGGATGCCGCGGCTTTCCATGCCGAACTGCATGTTCTCGCGCACCGACATGGTCGGGTAGAGCGCGTAGGACTGGAACACCATGGCGATGTCGCGGTCTTTGGGCGCGACGGAGTTGACCATGCGGTCGCCGATCCAGATCTCACCGGAGGTGACGGTCTCGAGGCCGGCGATCATGGCCAGAAGGGTGGATTTGCCGCAGCCCGAAGGCCCGACCAGGGCGATGAACTCGCCGGTCTGGGCTTCGATATCGACCCCCTTGAGGACTTCGACGACGCCGAAGTTCTTGCGGAGGTTGCGGACAGTCAGGGATGCCATTTGGAATACGCCTCCGAACTTAATTGGTCACGCTGGTCTGCCGAGGAGCGATCATTTGATCGCTCCCTGCGTCAGGCCGCGGACGAAATATTTGCCGCCGAAGAAGTAGACGAGCAGCGGCGGCAGCGCGCCGATCAGCACGGCAGCGCTCATGACGTCGTAGGTGCGGACGGTGGTGCCGTTCAGCGCCAGCGCGACGAGCGCCGAGGTGATGGGCTGGTTGGCACCCGAGTTCAGCACGACGCCGAAGAGGTACTCGTTCCAGATACCGGTGAACTGCCAGATGACCGTAACGATGAGGATCGGCGGGGAAATCGGCAGGATGATGCGGAAGAAGATGCGCCAGAAACCGGCGCCATCGATGCGCGCTGCCTTCACCAGGTCGTCGGGGATGCCGACGAAGTAGTTGCGGCAGAAGAGCGTGGTGAACGCGAGGCCCTGGATGCAGTGCACAAGGATCAGGCCGTAGACCGAGTTCGCGAGGCCGATCTTGCCCAGGATGAAGGCCCAGGGGAGCAGCGCGAGCTGGCCGGGGATGAACACGCCCAGCAGCATCATGCCGAAGATCGCCTCGGAGAAGCGGAACTTCCACTTGGAGAGCACGTAGCCGGCAATGGCGCCGAGCGCGGTGGAGATGATCGTGGCGGGCACGACCATGAACACCGAGTTCCAGAAGTAGCGCTGCATGCCGTTGCACTGCCCGCCGATGCAGAAGCTCGACCAGGCCTGCGGCCAGGCATCGAGCCGGAAGGTCTGCGGGAAGGCGATGAGGCCGTGGGCAGAGATTTCCGGCAGCGTGCGGAAGGAGTTGAACACCACCACGAGCAGCGGGATCAGGTAGATGATCGCGAAGAAGGTCAGCAGGAAGTAGATGACGACGCGGCTGATCAGGTGTCGGCGCGAGGCGCGGGCGGCTTCGTGATCGATGGCGTTGGCGTTGGACGACAGGACAGCGTCAGACACGAGCGACCTCCCTGCGACGGCGCCAGGCCAGGTAGAGCGAATAGGGGATGAGCACCACGGCGAGCGCCGCGAGGATCATCATGGCAGCGGCAGCGCCCTCGCCGATTTCACCGCGCTGGAACATCAGGTCGTAGACGTAGGTCGCGGGGAAGGTGGTGGAGATGCCGGGGCCCGAATTGGTGAGCGCGACGGCAAGGTCGAAGGTCTTGATGGCGGCCTGGAGCTGCACCACGGCCACGGCGAGGAAGATCGGCGTGATCGAGGGCAGGATGACCTTGCGATAGATGCGGAAGGTCGAGGCGCCGTCGATCTGCGCGGCCTTGATGATGTCGCCATCGACCGAACGTAGTCCGGCGAGGAACAGCGCCATGGTGAAGCCGGCCGACTGCCAGATGCCGGTGATGATGATGGCCCAGATGGCGTTCTTGCGATCGGCCGTCAGCGCAAAGTGGAAATCGGTCCAGCCCAGCGACTTCACCAGGAATTCGATGCCGCCGGTGGGGTTGTAGAGCCACTGCCACACGGTACCGGTGACGATGAAGCTCACGGCGAGCGGGTACATGTACATGGTGCGCCAGAAGCTTTCGGCGCGGATCTTCTGGTCCATCAGCAGCGCCAGCAGCAGGCCGACGGCCATGGTGGTGACGACATAGATGCCGGAGAAAAAGAAGAGATTGGAGTAGGCGACGCCCCAGCGGCGGTTGGCCCACAGGCTGGCGTAATTCTCGAGGCCCTTGAAGCCGTAGGTCGGCAGCAGGGTGGAGTCGCTGAGCGAAATGTACAGCGTCCAGCCAGAGAATACGAAAACGTAGATGAAGGAGCAGATGACAGCGGGGGCGATCACGAAGATCGGCGTCCAGCGCTTCAGCTTTTCTCCCAGCGAGTTACCGCCCGCCATGGCGGCATATCCGGCACTACTCAACGGCCCACCCTCCGTAAGAGAAACGGCCGCAGAACTGGTGTTCTGCGGCCGACAGAGACGTTGATTACATCTGGGCTTCGACAGCGTCGGCCATGGCATTGGCCGCATCGGCCGACGACATGTCCGGGGTGTTCACGAACTCGGTGATCGTGTCCATCATTGCGCCGCGGAACTTCTGCAGCACGGTCATGTTGTGGGCCATCGAGCGGACCAGTTCGCCATCGTCGATCGAGGCCTTGAGGTCAGCCTGCGACTGGATCTGGCAGGCGTTGAAGCCCGAAGCGGCCAGGTCGATGTCGAGACGGGCCGGGATCGAGCCCTTCTGCAGGTTGAAGACCTTCTGGAAGTCGGGGCTGACGATCAGGTGAGCGAGCAGCTTCTGGCCTTCGACGTAGTCGGGGTTCGACTGCTTGAAGAACACGACGGAGTCGGAGTTCAGGATGAAGCCCGGCTTGCCCCAATCGGTCGGAGCCTGGCCGCAGAGGATGTCCTTGCCCGGTTCCTTGCCCACCGACTTGATGGTGCCCAGTTCCCAGTCGCCCATGATGAAGAACAGCGCATCGCCGTTGATCATCATGTTGGAGGCGGTGTCGTAGTCACGGCCGGCGATCGCCGGGTCCATGTACTTCGAAACCATGAGGCGCATCTGGTCGAACGCCTTGATCATGCCATCCGAACGGAGAGCATCGACGTCGCCCTCGACGAAGGCCTTCTTGAACAGCTCGGGATCCTGGCCGTAGACGACCACTTCGAAGGTGGTGGCGTCGGTCCAGTCGGCAGACAGGTGAGCCAGGCAGATCTTGCCACCGGCAATGGCCTTGTCACAGTCGGCGTTGAAATCGGCCCAGGTCTTGGGAAGCTCGGTGACACCGACGCCTTCCATGGCGGCCTTGTTGCCCCAGATCCAGTTGATGCGGTGGATGTTCATGGGCGCAGCGACCCACTTGCCAGCCGGCTTCATGACCGGGAGCAGCTCGGGAGCAATGACCTTGTCCCAGCCTTCGGCGGTGGCGAGCTCGTCCATGTCGGCGGTGCCGCCGGTCTCGTTCCACTCGGCGATTTCCGGCCCCTTCAGCTGCACGGCAGCCGGAGCGTTGCCGGCGACGACGTCGGCGCGCAGCTTGGCGAGGGTGTTGGCAGTGTGACCGGCAATAGCGGTCTGCTCCCAGGTGCCGCCGGCAGCGGTGAACATTTCACCGAGCTTGGCGATCGAAGCGGCGTCGTTGCCCGAGGCCCACTGGTGCAGCATCAGCACCTTGGGTTCGGCCATGGCAGTGCCCGACAGAAGGGCAGCCGTGATCGTTGCGGCCGCGCCAAGCGCGACCTTCGACTTGAAGTTCATGTCTTTCCTCTCCCAGAAGCGCCTGCGCACCACTCCCGACTCTTATGGTCGGCCCCTGTGGCCACTTGCGCTTTTCTCGTGCCGGTGTGCATCCTCCGCCACCGGTCGCATTAGTTCTATGGTGAACTTATTCGTCTTGTCAACGCGCTGAGGGGAGCGCTGATGTGAACAAGTTCGAGCTCAAATCTCTACTGGACGACGGGGCTTTAGGTACGCCCGCCGGCCGCATCGTCCGCATGCTGACGGAGCGCGGCGCCATGAGCGCGGCGCGGCTGTCGCGCCTCACCGGGCTCGCCAAATCGACCGTGTCGACGGCGGTTTCGGAGCTGCGCCGGTCGGGCATGGTGCTCGATGCGGGCAGCGAATCCATGGGCAGCGTGGGGCGGCCGGCCAAGGCGCTGACGCTCAATCCGGGCGCCGGGACATGCATCGGGATTCTCATCGGGCAGACCGAGATCGAGGTGATCGTCGCCGACGTGGCGCACACGGTGCTCTCGGACAAGATCACGGTGCTCGAGGATGGTTACACGCCCGAGACGGCGACGCGGGTGATCCGCCAGCTCGTCGACGAAGCCTATGAAACGCAATGGCAATCGCCGAGCGGCCTGCTCGGGGTGGGCGTCGCGGTCGGCGGGCCGGTGAACCCGGTGAATGGGCGCATGCTGCGGGCCGGCGGCATGCCGGACTGGGCCGGCGTCGACATCAAGGAATTGCTGGGGCCGCTGTTCGAGGGCGTGCCGATTTTCTGCGACAACGAAAGCAACTGCTCGGCGATTGCCGAAATGACCTGGGGCGCGGCGCAGGGGTTTGACGATTTCGTCGTCTACACGCTCGACCTCGGCGTGGGCGGGGCGATCGTTTCGGGCGGGCGGGTGCTGCGCGGCATTGCCGGGGGCGCGGGCGAATTCGGGCATGTGGTCGTGGACCCCAACGGGCCGCTCTGCCGCTGCGGCAATCGCGGCTGCCTCGAGGTTTATGCCAGTTTTCGCGGCTCGCTGGCGGAGGCGGAGGCGCATTTCGGCCGGCCGCTGCGGATCACGGACGTGGTCGAGATGGCGATGGGCGGGGACGCCTATTGCCGGTCGCTGGTGGAGCGGGCGGGCGAATCGGGCGGCTATGGGCTGGGGCTGATCGGCTCGGTGTTCAACCCGCCGCTGGTGGTGGTGAGCGGGCGGCTGGCGCTGACCGGCGACCTGCTGATGGGGGCGCTGACCCGCAGCTACGAGCGCTACACGCTGATCAAGCACAATGACGTGCCCGATGTGGCACGGACGGTGTTCCGGGCCAGCAGTTTCTCCGATGGTGCGTGCCTTGGCGCGGTGGGGTTAGTGCTGCGGCACCATGGGCGACTGGTTGGGCAGGCGGCGGCCTAAGTCTTTGCGATCTCGCGGAAATTGTTGACCAGCGCGGCGGCGAAGCTTGCGTCGTTGATGTGGGCGTCGAGTTCGATCAGCTGACGGTTTGGCGCGCTTTGCCAGCCTGAGCGGATGGCGGTGAAGAGGGCGGCGTTGGCCTGCGGGTCGTGGAAGGGTTGGCCGGGTTTGTCGATGGCGGAGACGCCCTGCAGGGGGAGCAGGAAGCGGACGGGGCCGGGCATGCGGTTGAGGCGGGCGACGATGAATTCGCCGATGCGGCGGTTCTCGTCGGGTGTCGTGCGCATCAGGGTGACCTGGGCGTTGTGGACGTGGAAGTGGCGGTCGGCGAACTGGGGCGGGACGGTTTCGCGGGCGCCGAAATTGACCATGTCGACGGCGCCGACCGAGCCGACATAAGGCAAGCCGGTGCGGATGGCGGCGCCGAAGCGATCGGCCGTGCAGGGGAAGATGCCGCCGACGAGGAGGTCGGCGACTTCGGTGGTGGTGACGTCGATGAGGCCCGCGACTAGGCCGGAATCGGCGAGCTTTTCCATCGACTGGCCGCCGGTGCCGGTGGCGTGGAAGGTGTAGACCTCGTGGGTCGCTTCCATCGCCTCGCGGACCATTGTCACGCAGGCGGTGGTGACGCCGAACATGGTGACGCCGAGGCCGGGCTTATCGCTTTCGGCTTCGGGGACGGCGCCGAGCGCCATGCCGGCGGCGGCGTTGGCGGCGTTGCCGATGACTTTTCGCGAGATGGCGTTGAGGCCGGCGACGTCGACCACCGAGTACATCATGGCGATGTCGTTGGGACCGACATAGGGCGCGACATTGGCCGAGGCGACAGTGGAGACCATCAGTTTCGGCGTGCCGATGGGCAGCGCGCGCATCGCTTCGGTGACGATGGCGGTGTTGCCCGAGCCGCCGAGGCCGAGCACGGCGCCGATGTCGGGACGGGCGGAAAGCCAGGCAGTGAGGGCTTTTGCCATGGCGGAGACAGCCTCGCCGCGATCGGTGAGGCCGAGGACGGCGGTCGCGCCCTGCGGGTGGTGGGCGGCGATTTCGGCCGCGGTGACATCGGCACCCTGCCCTGCCCCTTGGGTGCCGACATCGACGAGGACGGCTTCGGCGCCCGCGGCGCGGACGCGGGCGACGGCGTAGTGGAGCTCGGCGCCCTTGGTATCAAGGGTGCCGATGACATAGACCTTGGACATATTCCCCTCCGGCCGGCCCTCCCCGGCCGGTTTGCCTTGCAGCTTCGCGGGTATGGCGGAATAGCGCAACCCGGGCCGGGATTCCCCCCTCCACCAGCTTCGCTGGTCCCCCTCCCCCGCCACGCGGGGGAGGAGATGCCGGTCAGATGATTTCGAGGTAGTCGCGGTCTTTGAGCTCAGGGAACGGGGCGGTGGGGAGGGTCTGGTACCAGAAGGCGACCGAGGCGATGTCGTCCTGCAGGGGGAGGTAGCGGCGGTCGTTGCGCCAGCCGAGGGCCTGGATGGTGACGCGGAGGTCGTGCTCGAAGCGGATCGGGTCGGCCAAGTGCCAGCGATACAAGCCGAATCTCTGCTGGGAGCGGTAGGTGCCGTCGGGGCGGATGACCTGCGGCAGGCCGGAATAGGGCGTGGTGAACTCGCGGTAGGCGCGTTCCATGGTGGGATCGAGCTCGGCGCCGCCGCCGTCGAAATTATAGGCGCCGCAGAAGTAGTCCTCGGTGCCGGTGCCGCAGATAGTGGGGAATTCTGCGTCGCCGTCCATGAAGAACTTGATTTCGCCTTCGCCCCACCAGCCGGCATTGTTGACGCCCCACGCCATGTAGGTGCCGACATAGTGGCCCTGCCCCGCGACGCCATCAAGGATGGTGTAATCCTCCTTGAACGGCAGGGGGTTAGTGCGACGGAACTGGGCGTGGAAATAGGCCGCGTCCTCGGGGACCTCGGTGAGGGCGTAGTTGATCTGGTAGTAGATGATGCCGTGGTTTTCGGGATCGCGGTTCTCGATCTCAATGCGGGCGGCTTTGCGGAATGGCATTTCCCAGTAACAGTTGAAGGCGCGGCCGGGGTTTACACAGACGGCGAGCGAGGAGACTTGCGCGTATTTGTTCCAGCCCGAGCAGAAGAAGTCGCCGATGGGGGATTCGACGCTCGGGTGCTCCTGATCGTCCCACCAGATGCGGAGAATGAGGTCGCGCCAGCGCAGGTTCGCGGTGGTCAGCCAGATCTGCTGGATGGCGCCCATGCCCTTGATTTCTCCGAGGATTTTGCGCTCGCCGGGCTCGATGCGGATGGAGGGCGAGACCTTCCAGCCCTGGCCGAGGCCACGCGCGGCATCGGCGCCGGTACCCGCGGTGGCCATGCCGCCCTTGCCCTTTTCGCCGGTGAAATTCTCCGGCGAGATCGAGCGGGTCTTGGCCGAACTCAGGCGATAAAGGTTGGATAAATTCACGCCCAGGCCAGAAAATGCTGCCACTTCGTTCCTCCTCGTTTTGGAGGGGAGATTGGCGCGGGTTTTGGTTGGGCGCTAGGCGACGGAAGTGGGGGTTAGTTGGGGGCTCAACTCGGGCCGGGACGCCCCCCTCCCGGCCTCCCCCATGAAGGGGGAGGGTGAAGAGGCGGCTTCGCCGCTCAGGCGACGGGCATTCTCGTTTCGACGAGTTCGGCCCAGTAGGACGTGCCGTGGGGGATGGCGTCGTCGTTGAAGTTGTAGAGCGGGTGGTGGACGCCGGCGGACTCGCCGTTGCCGACCTGGATGTAGGCGCCGGGGCAGACTTCCAGCATGTAGGCGAAATCTTCGCCGCCCATGATGGCGGGGGCGTCGATGACCGGCTTGCCCGAGACCTTGGCGGCGACTTCGGCGGCGTAGCCGGTTTCGGTTTCGGCGTTGACCATCGAGGGGTAGCCGCGCTCGTAGTTGATGTTGGCGGTGGCGCCGAAGGCAGCGGCGGTCGAGGTGGCGATGAGCTTGAAGCGCTCTTCGGCCAGCGCGCGAACCTCCTTGGAGAAGGTGCGGACGGTGCCGCGCAGTTCGACGTGCTCGGGGATGACGTTGTAGGCGTCGGACTCGGTGCGGAAGCTGGTGACCGAAACGACCAGCGCCTCGAGCGGATCGAGGTTGCGCGAGGCGATCGACTGGAGCGCGACGACTATGTGGCTGGCGACCAGCGTGGTGTCGGTGCCGGCATGCGGTCGGGCGGCGTGGCTGCCCTTGCCGACGACGTCGACGGTAAAGTTGTCGGTGGCGGCGTAGAAGGCGCCGGGGCGGATGGAGAAGGAGCCGATCGGGATGCCGGGGGCATTGTGCATGCCGCAGACTTCCTTGATGCCGAAGCGCTCGATCAGGCCGTCCTTGACCATGGCCTCGCCCCCTGCCCCGCCCTCTTCGGCGGGCTGGAAGATGACTGCGACGGTGCCATCGAAATTGCGGGTTTCGGCGAGGTATTTTGCGGCGCCGAGCAGCATGGCGGTGTGCCCGTCATGGCCGCAGGCGTGCATCTTGCCGGGCGTTTTCGACGCATAATCGAGGCCCGTGGCTTCGAGGATGGGGAGCGCGTCCATATCGGCACGGAGGCCGACGACGTGGTTGCGGGTGTCGGTGCGGCCCTTGATGACGCCGACGACGCCGGTGCGGCCGATGCCTTCGACGACCTCGTCGCAGCCGAACTCACGGAGCTTTGCGGCGACCAGCGCCGAGGTGCGGAAGGTGTCGTATTGCAGTTCGGGGTTTTCGTGGATGTCGCGGCGCCAGGCGGTGATCTCGGCGTGGAGCTCGGAAACGCGGTTCTTGATCGGCATGGGGCAACTCCCTGTTACGGCTGGTATCGAGCATCATCGGACCGGGCGCCACCACGTCAAAAGTCGAAGCGCGGGGCCTGCCGGTAGCGTTGCAATTGCGCCGCAGGTGCGGGCGGGGCGTCCGGCCCGGAGGCCGTGCCGCTGGCCTGAGGGCCGATACTGTGGCACGGATTGCGGACCCGGGGGGCAGGCGTCAAAGAGGCGACATGCGCGTCCTGCACTTTTACAAGACCTTTGCGCCGGACAGCTTTGGCGGCACCCAGAGCGTGATCCGCGATATCGCACGCGGTACGGAACCCTATGGCATCGAGACCCAGGTGCTGTCGCTGAGCCGCAACCCGGACGGCAATTCGGTGCATGTGGACGGGGTGTGGGCGCGGAAGGCGCGGCTCCATCTCGAACTCGCCTCGACCGGGCTGTCGCTGTCGGTGCTGAGCGTGTTCAAGGACATGGCGCGGGATGCCGACCTGATCCACTATCACTTCCCCTGGCCGATGATGGACCTGATCCATTTCCTGTCGCGCAACGACAAGCCGGCCGTGGTGACCTACCACTCGGATATCGTGAAGCAGCGCTGGCTGAAGGCGGCCTATGGGCCGCTGATGCACCGGTTCCTCGACTCGGTGGAAGGGATCGTTGCGACCTCGCCGAACTATCTCGAAACGAGCCCGGTGCTGGCGCGGCATCGCGACAAGGTGACAGTGATCCCGATCGGCACCGGGGATATTGCGCGGCGGAGTTTTCCCGAGGCGCGGCGGGCCTATTGGCAGGCGAAGCTGGGGCCGCGCTTCTTCGTGTTCGTGGGCGCACTGCGTTACTACAAGGGGCTCGATTTCCTGCTCGAGGCGGCGGCGGAGACGGGGTTTCCGGTGGCGATCATCGGGACCGGGCGGCGCTCGGACCAGCTGGCCGAAACGATCGCGGCGCGGAAGCTGAGCAATGTGCACCTGCTCGGCGAAGTGTCCGATGACGAGAAGGCGCTGTTGCTCGACATGGCCTATGGCTTCGTCTTCCCCTCGCATCTGCGCTCGGAAGCGTTCGGGGTGGCGCTGCTCGAGGCGGCGGCATCGCGGCTGCCGATGATCACCTGCGAGATCGGCACCGGCACGAGTTATGTGAACCTTGCCGGCGAGACCGGGCTGGTGGTGCCGCCGGCCGATCCGATGGCGCTCGCCAACGCGATGCGGAGCCTGTGGGCCGACCCGGCGGCGGCGCGGCGCATGGGCGAAAATGGCCGGCGGCGCTACGAGACGATGTTCACCGCCGTGCATATGGGTGCGGCCCATGCGGCGCTCTATGCCCGCCTGCTCGGGGTGGCGCGGCCGTTAGAGGCCAGCGTCGCCTGAAACGGCCGGCAACATTCTGACATAACTGAGAAATTAGTGTCGCATAGGTGCAACAGACGCGCTGCTACGTAGGCAGTGCGCGGCAGGGCAACTTGCGCCGCGCAAAAAGATGATTCCAATAGTCATATTTTCAAAGTGATTTGGTCCGGGTGAGGACCGAAGCGGCGGTTTTCGCCGTGACTATCTCTAGCGTCCATGGGGGCAACATGAACCGTTTTATCCCGCTGCTTGGGCTGGCAGCGCTGCTGGCTGCCAGTACCTCGGCAACCCGCGCCGCCGATCTCGGCGTACTGACCTCGCTCGATGTGTGCGATGCCGTCGGCATTTCCGGCCTGACGATTTCGTCGGACAATAACTGCCTGCTGATTTCGGGCAGCACCTATTACGAGTTCAGCTCGGGCAACTACGGCACGCGTTTCCACACGCTGCCGCCGCTCGCCTACACCAATGATGCCGACGAGGATCAGGTGTCGGTGATCAACGATCAGGGCAGCCCAGACTGGTACAGCTATGCCGAGGCCTACCTGAAGCTCGAAGCCGTGTCGGAGACCGATTTCGGCCCGGCGCGTGCGGTGGTGGAGTTCTACGGCTACCAGGAACACGAGACGATCAGCGACGAGGTGACGATCGACGACGACGCCAAGGTGTCGCTCGACTACGCCTATGTGCAGATCGGCGACCAGACGGTGATCACCGCCGGCCTCAACGACGACTCGATCATCAACACCGACGACGACGATCCGTTCGACTGGCTCGGGACGTTCAACTCGAACCTCGTCGATGCGGGCGTGGCTTTCGACAATGCCGATGGCGGCGACTACACGACGGCGGGTCACGTGATCACCGCGGTGACCGATTTCGGCAATGGCTGGAAGGCCGGCGCCGGGCTCGAGTCGCTCGATGCCGACGGTTCGGCCGTGGGCTTCGTCTCCTACGCGGGTGACGATGCGCCGCTCACCGGCCATATCAGCTTCGTCGCCGGTGACGTGCTCGACGGGACGTTCGACGACTGGGCGATCCACTCGGCGCTGACCGCCAAGATCGAAAATTTCCGGGCCCGGGCGGCGCTGGCGCTGAACGATACCGGCTGGTGGAACGCGCTGTTCACCGGCGAAGCGACCTTCGACATCTTCACGCTGGCGGCGACGGTCGACGGCACCTCGGAAGACGAGATCGGCGCTTCGGCCTCGGTGAAGGCCGACGTGACCGACACCGTGACGCTCTGGGGCGGCGCGCGCTTCGTCGACAGCGACACGACCGTGTCGGACGACGAGGGCTACGAGATTGCCGGCCGCGTCGACTACAAGGTGACAGACAAGGTGCTGGTGGGTTTTGGCCTCGCCAACCTCTGGACCGGTGCCAATGCGCCGAACGGCGAACAGTCGATCCTCGACGGCACCGCCAAGGTGACGTGGGAACCGGGTGGCGGCTATACCGGCACGCTCGAGGGCCACATCAACTCGATCGGCGGTTACAAGACGACGTTCACGGCCGAAAAGACCTTCGAGTAAGGATTTCGGCGACGTAGAATTTGACCGGCGGGTGCTGAGAGGCGCCCGCCGGTTTCGTTTTGCGGGCGGCCGGGCGAGGCTGGCGCGGAATGATTCGGGAGCCGGCCTTGAAGATCGTCAGTCTCAATGCCTGGGGCGGGAAGCTCGGCGCGCCGCTGATCGCGTATGTGCGGGCCGAGGATCCCGACGTGCTCTGCCTGCAGGAGGTGGTGCATACGCCCGCGGCGACGAAGGAGTGGCTCACCTATCGCGATGGGGAGCACGTGCTGCCGCAGCGGACGAACCTCTTCGCCGAGTTATGTGCCGCCCTGCCCGGCCACCTCGCAACGTTCTGCCCGGCGGCGCAGGGCGAGTTGTGGGATGGCGAGGTGGCGGTGCCGTCGCAGTTCGGCATCGCGACCTTCGTGCGGGCGAGCCTGCCGGTGATCGGGCAGGCGCAGGGTTTCGTGCACGGGAGCTACTCGGCCCATGGGTACGGCGCGCATCCGCGGCCGCGGAATGCACATGTGGTGCGGGTGTACGACTATGCGCACGACCGGGCGGTGACGGTGGCGCATATGCATGGGCTGCGCGATCTCGTGGCCGGGAAGGCGGATACGCCGGAGCGGCTGGCGCAGGCCGAGGCGCTGGCCGGGCTGGTGCGATCGGTGGCGGGAGCAGATGACGCCGTGGTGGTGTGCGGCGATTTCAACATCGAGCCTGGGAGCGCGACGTTCGGGGTGCTGGGAGCGATCGGGCTTCAGGACCTGGTGGCGCGGTATGGGATCACGAGCACGCGGACCTCGCATTATGGCAAGCCGGGGCGGTTTGCCGACTACATGCTGGTGAACCGGCGGGTGGAGGTTGCGGAATTCACTGTGGTGGCGGCGCCCGAGGTGTCGGACCATTGTCCGCTGGTGCTGCAGTTTTGAACTGAGGCGTATGGGTAGAAACCTGCGGCGGGGTTTTCCCAATGGCGCCGGGGCGTTATGCTGGCAGCCAGCGGTTCGGCCCCGAGGACGAAATGACAGCTGTAGCGGTAGCAATCATGGGTGCGGTGATCGGCTTCGCCTTCATGCTGCTCGATTTCAGCTGGGGCTCGGTCCGCTTCTTCACCGGCTGGTTCAAGGTGCATCCGGCGACGGTGCTGCTGATGAGCGCCATCGGGGGCGCGATCGTGATCAGCGCGGAGTTCTGGCTCGCTGCGGCGGTGTGGGAAGCGCTGACCTGACGGGCTCGGCCTCGGGCTGCGGGGCGGAGGCTTCGTGACGGACGGGGCGTTCCCAGTAGGAGACGGCGTCGCCGGCATGGATGGCGGTGATGCGGTCGGGGCGCTCGATATAGGTGACGTCCTTGCCGTAGCGATAGACGACCTCGCGCCGCCATTCCGCCTCGGACAAAATCAGGACTTCCCTCTCGTCGCTCATGCACTCTCCCATTCAGGCCGACGTTACCAAGCGTAGGTGAAGACTGCCAATATCTGGTTACCTCGGCGGCGGGGCGGCCGGCGCATCCCATTGTGGAGCATTCGTAAGGAGATGCCGCGATAGAGTGCGCCCGATCGCGGGGGTGTGGGATTGATGACGACCGGCAAGATGGAGCTCGAGGCCGGGCGTCAGCCGCCTCCGGGAACCGGGATGGCGCTGTTGATCGGGCTGATCACGGTGCTGTTCCTCGGCTTTGCGCCGGCGAGCGGCATGGCGATGAAGTCGCTGGCCGAATGGCACGACCAGGGGATTTTCCTCCGCGCCGCGACGCAGACGATCGAGCAAGGCCTGCCGGACGCCGAGACGCGAATGCTGGTGGGGCCGGCCTATGTCGGGCTGACGCTGGGGCTGACGGCGATCCCCGGGGTAGATGCGGCGCAGGCGCTGATCCTCTTGAGCAAGCTGACCTTCGTGGTGTGCGCGGCGCTGCTCGCCGGGGTGGCGCTGCAGTTTAGGCTGAAGGCGCCGGTGGGGTTTCAGGTGGCGCTGGCGGCAGTCGCGGTGCTGTCGCTGTGGACGAGCGTGTGGTTCCGGGTGACCGATCTGCCGTGGACGCATTTCGTCGCGGCAGCGTTGCTGGGCGGCATGCTGGTGACGAGCCTGTCGCGGCTGCCAGTGGCGGTGAAGGCCGGGCTGATCGGGGCGCTGGCGATCACGCTGATGCAGACGCGGCTGTTCGAGGCGATGGTGGCGGGGATCGCGGCGGTGGTGATCCTGCCGGTGGCGGTGGCGCGGTATTGGCCGGCGCTGCGGGCGCGGCCGCTCGGGGTGTTGGTTCGGATGGGGCTGCCGGCGGTGGTCGGCGCGGTCGCGGCGTTTGCGGCGATCGGCGGGCTCAGCCACAACTGGGCGCTCTACCAGCAATATGGCGACCAGCAGGGCATGGTGCTGGCGCCGCAACTGGCGGCGGGCAAGGCCGTGCAGCTGTTCTGGGACACGTGCTTTGAGACGCTGTGCCAGTTCGCGGAGGCGGGGCCGGTTTCGCCGCTGGCGGATAGTCTCGACAGCTGGCGGCAGCCGCTGATTTTGCAGCTGCCGGGGCTGGTGGCGGCCGGCGCCGGGCTGCTGGTGCTGCTCGTGGCGCGGCCGGGGCGGATATTGCAGCTGCCGCTGGGGGTGCTGTTCGCGATCGTTTCGGCGGGCGGGATCGTGCTCGCCTATTTGTGTGGGGCACCGTCAGGCTCGTCGCACCTGAAATATGGGTTTTTCCGCGATTTCGTCTCGCCGCTGATGCTGCTGGCGGGGGCGTTCATCGCGACGGCGGCGTGGCGGCGGGCCGAGGATGGCGCGGCGGGTCGCGGGCTCGTGGTGGCGCTGGTGGTGTTTTTCGCCGTGGTGGTGGGGCTGACGGGGTTGCGGGCGGTCGGGCTGCCGACGGTGGGGGGCCAGATCGCGCGGATTGATATTGCGTCCACCTGCGACGCGGGGGAGTGCGGGTTTGCACTCACCGCCATCGGCGGGAACGGCGAGGCGGTGCCTTACAGCGATCTCGGCTATGTGACCTGCAATGGGCAGCCGCTGGCGAAGCCGGTGCAGCGGGTCGGGGAATTGCGGGTGGCGGCGAAGGATTGCGCGAGCGTCGCGATCGTGCCGCTGGCGAGCGGGGTGTTCATGACGCCGGAGGCGGACAACTTTACCCGCGATCCGCTCGATCTGACGGTGGCGGCGGACAAGGTGTCGGTGCCGTGAGGCTCAGCTGAACTGGATGATGGCGACGCCGCCGACCACCACCGCCATGCCGACGAGGTAGAGGGCGGGGAGCGGCTCGCCCAGCGCGAAGCGGGCGAGGAGCGGAACCAGCGCGGCCCCGAGCAGGGCGAATGGATAGACGCGGGTCAGCGGCGCCTGCGACAGGATATAGAGCCAGAGCGCGGTCGAAGCGGCGTAGAGCACCAGCGCGCCGATGAGCCATGGGGACATGGCGGCATCGAACCACGAGACGGCGAGGCGCGCCTTGAGGTCGTTGGCGGCGAGCTTGAAGAGCAGTTGGCCGGCGCCGAGCGAAGTCGAGAAGACGAGGCAGGCGAAGATGAGCTGCAGGCTCATTCGGGGGTTCCGGAGCCTGGGGCTTTGGCGTTGGTGAGGGCGAGCTCGCGGGCGAGGAGGGTGACCACTTCGGCATGCGCCCGCATGCGCAGGTGAAGGTTGGCGATCGCCGCGAAGACGATGAGCATGAAGATATAGAAGATGAGATCGGCGCCGCGGCCGACGCCGACGGCGTTCGCAACGCGGGTGCTGAGATCGGGGAAGACGACGAGGACGGCGCCGGCGGCGCAGGCGGCCATGATGCCGTAGGAGAGCGGGCCCGAACGGCGGCGCTGGCCGAAAGCATAGAGCATCAGCATCGCGAGGATGACGAGGGCGCCGAGCTGGAAGATCACCGGTAGAGCCTCCGGGTCGCGAGGTCGGCCAGGATGGCGAAGGCGCCCGTCCAGCGCTGGCCCTTGGCGCGCGAATAATCGGTGTAGACGATGGTGCAGGGCACCTCGGCGACGCGCAGGCGGTGGGCGGCGATCTGCTCGAGGATTTCCGACGCGTGGGCCATGCGGTTCTGCCGGATGCGGATGGTTTCGGCGGCGCGGCGCGAGAGGACGCGCAAGCCGTTATGGGCATCGGTGAGCGCGAGGCCGGTGGTGAGCCGGGTGAAGTGGATCGCGAGGGTGAGGAGCGCGCGGCGGCCGGTGCTCATGCCGAAGGTGTGACCGAGAAAGCGGGAGCCGAGCACGACATCGACATCGCCCTGCTGCAGGCGGGCGACCATGGCCTCGGCATCAGAAACCGAATGCTGGCCGTCGGCATCGAAGGTGACGAGGGCTTCGGCGCCTTGGCGCAGGGCGTAGGCGAAGCCGGTGGCGATGGCGGCCCCCTGCCCCAGGTTGACCGGATGGCGAACGGTGTGGGCGCCGGCGGCGAGCGCCAGCTGCGCCGTGTCGTCGGATGAGCAGTCATCGACGACGACGATGTTGTGAAAGCGCTGGCGCAGGCCGCGGACGGTGGTGGCGATGACCGTGGCCTCGTTGAAGGCCGGCACGACCACCCAGATATGCGCCGATGCGTTTGTGGAACTCTGTGCCATGGGGGGAGCCTAGCAGGCCGGACTAAACCAAACCTTGCGGGCGGCCCGACAAATACGGGCCGCGGCGCCCCTCGGGCAAATCAGTGATGACGCAGGATGAAGTAGAGCGGACCAAGCCGAAGGGTCGGGTAGCGCCCTTCGCGCTCCTCGCTCCTCAGGTGGCGGTAGGTCTTGATACGCAGTGCGCGGCCGGGCAACGGGATACGTATCCGCATGGAATTCCCCCTCAGGCTCCGTGGGGGAATATACGCAGTGAGGCTTAATGCTCCGTTCACGCTAGGCCCGGCCGAATCGCGGGCTAGCGCAGGCCGTCGCGGGCGGAAATCGCGGTGGCGGCGAGGCCGCCGACGCGGGCGTTGAGGCGGCCCCGGCTCGCGGCGCAGAAGAGCAGCACGACTTCGTCGGCGTCGGGGGTTTCGGCCGGAAGGGTCAGCGAGATGCCGTCATAATGGGAGCGGACATAGAGTGCGTCCTTGTGGGCCATGGGGACGTCGATGCTGGCGCCAGCCGCGGCGCGCTTGGTGAAAGACGGGATCCAGGCCAGTGCGCCGCCGATGGCGTCGCGAATGGGGTTGGCGAAGGTGGTGGTGAGGAGCGCGTTGGCGTGCTCGAGCTCGCCGCCGAGACCGACGACGCCGCCCTTGCCGTAGCCTTCGATGGCGTTGCCGGCCATGGCCGTCATCAGCATTTCGCCCATGCGGGCGCCGAGCGTGGCGCTCGCTTCGATCATCTCGCCGAGGTCTTCGACGTAGCGGCCGGCATAGGGGTTGGCGACGACGAGGCCGACGGTGACGCGCACGATCGGCTGGTCATGGCGCCGCCCGGCCTCGACGAACTTGGTATCGATGGACGTGAAATGGCGGCGGATGTCGATCTGCATGGTGAGGTCCGGAACTGGAGAGGAAGATCAGGTGCTGGCGGCTTCGAAGGCCGCCGCGATGGCGCCGGCAGTGGCGCCGGTGGCGATGAGCAGCATGAGGAGCAGGCGGGCCTTGCGGGCATCGAGCCCGACGGCGCAGACCAGCCCCTTGGCGATGAGGTAGCCCTCGGAGCCGGGATAGTTGCCCAGATATTGGTAGAGCTCGCCCGAGCCGGTGCGGCTGGCGAAGACGACGGGCAGCTTGCCGACCAGCGCTTCGAGCGCCGGGAGCAGGCGGGGCGGCACGTGGCCGGCGCCGAAGGCGTCGATCACCGCGCCGGCGTAACCGGCATCGGCGAGGGATTTCAGCATGCGGTCGTCGTCGCCGATCGACAGCGGGAGGAGCGCGATGGCAGGGAGCTTGGCGTCTTCCGGGAGGTCGAAATAGGGCGAGGGCTGACGCGGCTTCAGGGGGACGCGTACGCGGTCTTCGACCAGCCAGCCGATGGGCCCGAGGCTGGGCGAGGTGAAGGCGTGGGTGGCCGAGGTGTGGGTCTTTCGCACCAGCCGCGCGAGGTGGATGGCATCGTCGAGCATCACCACGACGCCGCAATCGCGGGTCTGGGCCGAGGCGGCGACGCGGATGGCGCCGACGAGGTTGGCGGGGCCATCCTCGCCGGGCTTGCCCGGGTTGCGCATGGCGCCGGTGACGACCACCGCCAGGCCGGGCGGCAGGAGAAGATCGAGGAGCCAGGAGGTCTCCTCGATCGAGTCGGTGCCCTGGGTGACGACGAACCCGTCATACCCCTCGGCCATCAGCGCCTTGATGTTGGCGGCGAGGGCCAGGATGTCGGCCGGGGTGAGGTTGGACGACATCTCGCGGCGGAAGGCGATCGGGGTGATCTCGGCAACGCTCGCGAGCATCGGCAACGCTTCGAGCAGGTCGCTCGCGTCGAGGGTCAGCGAGGCACCGCGGCCGCGCGTATCGACGCGGGACGCAATGGTGCCGCCCATCGAGAGCAGAGCGATCTTCGGAAGCGTTGCCGTCATCGCCATCAGTCCTTGAAGAACTCGCGGTCGAACGGGAACTTGCTGTCCGTGGCGAACGGGTAGCGCTTCTTGAAATCGAGCACGATGTTTTCGCAGGTGTCGAAGCTGACGCCGGGCTTGCCCGCCATGTATTCGATCAGCCGTTCGAGCATCAGCAGGACCTGGGGGCGGCCGGCGACGTCAGGGTGGAGGCAGATCGGGAAGGTGGCGTAGTCGTATTCGCGATAGGCCCAGTCGAACTGGTCGCGCCAGAGCTGCTCGATGTCGCGCGGGTTGGTGAAACCGTAGCTGTTGGGGCTCTTGGTGATGAACATCATCGGCGGCAGGTCGTCGAGGTACCAGCTGAAGGCGAGGCTCACGAGCTCGATCTCGTGGCCGCGGACCAGTGGCTTCATCCACTCGGCGGCGGTCTTCTTGTAGTCGATCTTGGTCCAGCTATCGCCCGAGCGGGCATAGAAGGGCTGGAAATCGTGCAGCACATGGGTGCGGTCGTAGATGACGCCGGCTTCGAGCAGGATGTCGGCGGTGATCAGCGTCATCTCGCCCCAGGGCGCGATATAGCCGACGGGCTTGCGGCCCCAGAGGTCGGTGATGAGCTCGATGGACTTGGCCAGCACATCGCGCTCCTGCTGGGGCGACATGGCGCGCGGGCTCTCATGCGAGTAGCCGTGGATGCCGATCTCGTGCCCGTGCTTGACCACCATCTCCATGCTCTTGGGGAAGGTTTCGATGGTGTGGCCGGGGGTGAAGAAGGTCGACTTGATGCCGTATTTCTCGAAGAGCCGGACGAGGCGCGGCAGGCCGACTTCGCCGGCCCAGAGGCCGCGCTGGATATCCTGCAGGCTGTCCTCGCCGCCGTAAGAGCCGAGCCAGCCGGCGACCGCGTCCACGTCGACGCCGAAGGTCACCTTGAAGTCTTTTGCCATAGGTAGATGCTTTCCTGTTGGTGCTGGCCCTTCGGGCTTAGTGCCCGGTCTTCCCATCCGTCTTGCCTGAGAACGGCATCGCGGCGAGCAATGCCTCCTGGCTGGCGCGCACGTGATTGCGCATGAATTGTTCGGCGGTGGCGCCGTCCTTGGTCTCGATGATTTCGAGCATGTGGTGGTGCTCGTTCTCGGACTTGGCGAAGCGGCCGGGCACCGAGAGCGAGGCGGTGACGAGCCGCGGGAACGCCAGCTGGTTCATCAGCGTGGTGTAGTGCGCGGTGAGCTTGGAATTGCCGGCACCGAGCACGATCAGCAGGTGGAACTCGCTGACGAGATCGATGTAGGTCGCGACGTCATTGGCCTCGAGGGCCGCGTCGGACTTGGCGATGTTTTCGCGCAGCGCTTCGAGCTCGGGCACCTGGCCGCGTTCGGCGAGGATGCGGGCGGCGGCGCCTTCGAGGATCTCGCGCATCTGGAACAGCTCGATGATCTCGCCGCGCGAGGGCGTGTTGACGAAGGTGCCGACGCGCGGCCGGATGGTCACCAGCCCCTCGGTCTGCAGCTGCTTCAGCGCCTCGCGTACCGGCGTGCGGCTCACGCCGAGCTCGGCTGCGAGGTTGGTTTCCGACAATGCGGCGCCCATCGCGAACTCGCCATTGATGATGCGGGACCGGACGCTGTCAGCGACCATGGTCTGCGCGCTCTTTTCGTCGATCGATTCATTTTCTTGCATGCAAGAGAGATTAGTGAACGACCGTTCCGCGGTCAACGTGAGCATGTTGCATGCAAGATGAGACGGCGACAAGCCCCATTTTACCCCTTGGCAGCGCGAAAATCCTGATGCACTGTCCCGTCACTTCGCCAAACTGGCATGCAAACCACGCCAGAGTGACATACGAGTTACCATGCAAGACGTCGTCTACCATGCAAGCAGCAAGCAGCTCACCACGAGTGCGCCGCGGCTGGCCTATACGCTGAGCGGCCCGGCCGATGCGCCGGTGGTGGTGCTGCTGCATGGGGTGGGCAGTTCGTCGGACACGTGGGCGCGGCTGCGACCGCACCTGCCGGCGGGGTTCCGCTACCTGACGCCGGACTATCGCGGGCATGGCGCTTCGGAAGCGGGCGAGGTGCCGTATATCCTCGCCGATTTCGTCGCCGATTATTTCCGGCTGCTCGACGAGCTCGGGATCGGGGCGGCGCATATTGTCGGGTTCTCGATCGGGGCGGTGTTTGCCCAGGCGATCACGCGGGCCCGGCCCGACCGGACGCTGTCGCTGGTGCTGCTGAATTCGATCGGCGGGCGCACCGAAGCCGAGCAGGCCCGGGCGCTGGCGCGGCTCGAGGTGATCGCCTCGACCCCGCCAGCCGAGATCGCCGAGGGGAGCCTGCGGCGGTGGTTCACGCCGGAATTTCTCGCGGCCGAGCCGGCGATTGCCGACACCGAACGCGCCATCGTGGCGGCCAACCGGCCGGCGCCCTATGCGGCGAGCTACGCGGTGCTGGCGACGACCGACGAACTCAATCTCGCGCATGAAATCGCCGCGCCGACGCTGATCGTCACCGGCGAATTCGACGAGGGGTCGACCCCCGAAATGTCGCGAAAGCTCCATGCCGCCATTGCCGGGTCCCGGCTCGAAGTGCGGCCGGGGCTCAAGCACTACCTGCACATCGAGGATGCCGAAGCGCTCGGCCGCCTCATCACCGATTTCCTCCGGGACGTCGCGTGAGCCCTCAGCGCCAATGACACAGGAGACGTCCATGACTACGCAGTTCAAGCTCAACCGTCGCCACGCCCTGGCGCTCGGCACCGCGTTTGCCGCCGCCGGTTTCGCTGGCAAGGTTTCGGCGCAGACCCTCTCGATCGCCGCGCCGCTCTCCGGCCAGTTGGGCGACAAGAGCTTCATGGACTCGGCCAATGCCGGGTTCGAGCAGGCGAAGACCGATCTCGGCGTTTCGATCAAGGTGATCGAAGCGGGCGCCGACGATGCTCCGGCCTGGGAGCGCAACCTCACCGAAGTTTCGGCTTCGGGCGAATATCCGCTGATCATCACCGGCGGCACGGTGGTGGCCTCGACGCTCAAGAAGGTGGCGCCGCAGTTCCCCGACCAGAAATACGTGATCTTCGACTCGCCGTCGGTGGGGCCGAACAGCACGGGCATTTCCTACAAGCAGAACGAGGGCGCGTTCCTCGTCGGCGCGCTCGCCGGCCTCATCACCACGAACGCGGCGAAGTTCCCGCGCGCGACCGGTGGCAAGAAGATCGGCCTCGTCGGCGGCATGGATATCCCGGTGATCCGCGACTTCATCGTCGGCTACGAGCAGGGCGCCAAGTCGATCGATCCGGCGATCGAGGTGGACGTGCGCTTCATCGGCGACTTCCAGAGCGCGCAGAAGGCGTATGACCTCACCACCGCCATCTACAAGGCGGGCGCCGACGTGGTGTACCAGGTGGCGGGTGCTGCCGGTCTCGGCGTGCTGCAGGCGGGCGAGGATGCGGGCCGCTACGCGATCGGCACCGACAGCGACCAGAACTACCTGCACCCGACCTCGACCCCGGCCAGCGCCATCAAGGCGGTGGGCCGCACCTGCTACGACGCGATCAAGTCGTTCCAGGCCGGCACGCTCGAAATGGGCACCACGATCGTCGGCAACATCGCCAATGGCGGCGTCGATATCGCGTTCAACAGCGACCTCGTGCCGGCCGATATCCAGGACCAGCTCAATGCCCAGCGCCAGAAGGTGATCTCGGGCGAGATCGTGGTCGATACGGCGCTCTGACGCGCCTGCCCGAAGGCGCGGGGTCTCCTCCCGACGCCCCGCGCCTTCGGACCCTCCCGTAACAGCCGAAACCCGCCGATGACCGAACGACCTGCCACCGATACGCCGCTCCTGAGCCTCACGGGCATCGTCAAGCGCTTCGGGCGCATGGTGGCGGTCGACCATGTCGATTTCGACGTGCGGGCGGGCGAGATCCACGCGCTGCTGGGTGAAAACGGCGCGGGCAAGTCGACGCTGATGAACTGCCTGTTCGGGCTGACCCGACCGGACGAAGGCGAGATCGCGATCGACGGGCGGCCGGTGAGCATCAACTCGCCGCGCCGCGCCCAGGAACTGGGCATCGGCATGGTGCACCAGCACTTCAAGCTCGTGCCCTCGATGAGCGTGGCCGAGAACGTGTTTCTCGGTTCGGAGCCGCATAGCGGGCCGTTCCTGCGGCCGCGCGCGGCCAACGCCGAAGTGGCGCGGCTGGCAAAGACCTACGGGCTCGATGTCGACCCGACCGAGCGCGTCGGCGCGCTGTCGGTGGGGGCGCAGCAGCGGGTGGAAATTCTCCGCGCGCTGGCCAAACAGGTGCGGGTGCTCATTCTCGACGAGCCGACGGCAGTGCTGACGCCGGCGGAGACGGAGCGGTTCTTCGCGGTGGTAAAGGGCTTTGCGGCGCAGGGGCTCGGGATCGTGCTGATCAGCCATCATTTGAGCGAAATGCGGCAGGTGGCGGACCGGGTGACCGTGCTGCGGCGGGGCAAGAAGGTTGCCGACGCACCGATCGGCACGCTCACCAATCGCGATTTGGCGGAACTCATCATCGGCGAAGAGCGGCCCGCGACATCGGAAGTGCCGATGGGAACGCCGGGTCAGGTGCGCGTCGAGGTGACAGGGCTGACGCTGCGCAACAGCCGCGGGCTCGAGATCGTGCATGGGGTGGATTTTTCCGTCCGGGCCGGCGAGATCGTCGGCATTCTGGGCATTGCGGGGAATGGGCAGACGGAGCTGGTCGAGGCGCTGACCGGCCTGCGGAAGCCGAGCGGCGGCAGGATCGCGATCAACGGCACCGACGTGACGGGGGCCGATCCGGGTGTCGTACGGGCGACGAGCCTCGGGCATATCCCGGAGGACCGGATCGGGCGCGGCATGGCCGGGTACTGGACGGTGAAGGACAATATCGCGGTGGGTTATCTCGAAACGCCGGAAGTGGGCGGGCGATATCTCTCGAACTCGCGCATTGCGGCGCTGGTGGCGCGACTGATGAAGCAGTTCGACGTGCGGGCCAGTTCGCCCGAGCAACTGGCGCGGCGGTTGTCGGGCGGCAATGCGCAGAAGATGGTGCTGGCGCGCGAGCTGTCGCGACACCCGTCGGTGGTGGTGTGCGCCGAGCCGACGCGCGGGCTCGATATCGCGGCGACGGATTTCGTGCGCAACGAGCTGGTGGCGCAGCGCGATGCCGGCGCGGCGGTGCTGCTGGTATCGAGCGAGATCGAGGAGGTGACGCGGATTGCGGACCGCATCCTCGTGATCGTCTCGGGTGAGATCGTGGCGCGCTACGAGGGCAAGCGGCCCACCGAGGCCGAAGTCGGCCGCTCCATGCTGGGAGAAGTCGCGTGAGCGAGCCCATGACCACTGCGCCGGCGCGTCCCGGGCTGTTCGCCAATTTCATGCAGATGCCGGTGATCCGCATCGTGCCGCTGGGGCTCTGGCAGTCGGTGGGGGCGATCGCGCTCGGCATTGCGATATGCCTGCTGATCATCCTCGGGATTGCCGACGAGCCGCTGAAGGCGTTCGGGGCGTTTACGCTCGGGACATTCGTGACGCCCTATGCGTTCGGTTCGATGCTGGCGGTGGCGACGGTGCTGGTGCTGACGGCGCTCGCTGCGTCGGTGGCGTTCCGGGCCGGCGCGTTCAATATCGGCACCGAGGGGCAATTGGTGCTGGGCGGGCTCGCAGCAGCCGTGGTGGCGCCGATGGTCGGTGCGCCCGGCATTGCGCAGATCGTGGCGCTGCTGGCGGCGGCTTTGGTCGGGGCGCTGTGGGTGGCAATACCGGCCTGGCTGCGGGTGCGCTACCGGACCAACGAAATCCTCTCGACGCTGATGTTCAACTATATCGCGGCCGATCTCGCGCTGTTCCTCGTCAACTCGTATTTCCGCGACGTGACGTCGGGAGCGGTGGAGACGCCGCCGCTCGATCCGAGCCTGTGGCTGCCGCGGCTGATGAAGACATCGGCGGCGAATGTCGGGCTGTTTCTCTCGATCCTCGTCGCGGCCGGGTTGTGGGTGCTGTTCGAGCGCACGCGGGTGGGCAAGCGGATGGAGGCGACCGGGCTGCAGCCGGCGTTTGCCGAGTATCTCGGCATCAAGTCGGGGCGTTACCTGATGTGGTCGCTGCTCGGGTCGGGCGCGCTGGCGGGGCTTGGCGGCGGGATTGCGGTGCTGGGGATTGCGCATGCGTACCAGAGCGGGTTCTCGCCGCAATATGGGTTCCTCGGGATCACGGTGGCGCTGATCGGGCGGTTGCGGCCGCTCGGGATCATCCTCGCGGCGGTGCTCTATTCGTCGCTGATTACCGGGGCGAGCGTGATGCAGTCGGCGACCGATGTGCCGTTCTCGCTCGTCTTCATCCTGCAGGGCGTGCTGATCCTGCTGATCACCAGCCGCCGTGGAGGCGCATCATGAGCGCCATCGGCGACTTCCTCTTCCTGACGCTCACGAGCCTCGTGCCGATCCTCGCGGCAGCGGCGGGTGGCATGTTCGCCGAGCGGGCGCGGGCCCCCAATATCGCGCTCGATGGCTGCATGCTGATGGCGTCGCTTGCCGCGGTGGTGGTGGGGGCGACGACGGGTAATCCGTGGCTCGGCGTGCTGGCGGGGATTGCTGTGGGCGCGACCTATGCAGGGGTGCTGGCGTTTGCGGCCTTTGTGCTCCACTGCGACATCATCATTGCGGGCATTGCGTCGAACCTGCTGGCGACCGGGTTGTCGCTGTTGATCGTGCAACATGGGCTGAAGTCGACCGGGACCTATGCGCCGTTCGGCACCAAGCTGGTGCCGCGCGTGCCGGCGGGGCCGCTCGCCGATATCCCGATCCTCGGGCAGGCGCTGGGGAACCAGAGCGCCCTGCTCTACGTGATGATCGCCGCGACGGTGCTGGCGGCGGTGATCCTGAACCTCACGCGGTTCGGGGCGCATATCAAGGCGGTGGGCGAGAGCGAAGAGGCGGCGCTGGCTGTGGGGATCAAGCCGGTGCTGATCCGGACGATTGCGGTGCTGCTCTCGGGTGCGTTTGCGGGGATTGGCGGGGCGTACCTGTCGCTGAGCTCGGTGGCGACGTTCAACTCGGATTTGACCGGCGGGCTCGGCTTCATCGCCTTTGCGGCGGTGATCTTCGGGCGGGCTTCGCCGCTCGGGGTGATCCTTGCGTCGCTGCTGTTTGCGGTGGCGACTTCTGTGGCGATTTATCTCCAGGGCTCGGGCTCGAATTTCCAGCAGCTGGTGCAGTGCCTGCCCTATGTGGCTACGGTGATTGCCCTTGCCATCCAGGCGGCGCGGCGCGCCCGCACCCAGCGCTTCGGCGTCTCCGACACCAATTACGTTCCAGCGATCATTCCCAGAGGTTGACCCCCGTGACCCAGCTCCGCACCCCTGTCCTCGTGGACTGCGACACCGGCATCGACGATGCGATGGCGCTGCTCTACCTGCTGGCGCACCCTGCCGTCGAAGTCGTCGGCATCACCACGGTGTTCGGCAACAACAGGGCGCATCAATGCGCGATCAATTCGCTCCGCGTGCTGGAATTGGCCGGTCGCACCGATATTCCGGTGGCGGTGGGGACCGAGCAGCCGCTGGTGGGCGAGGTGACCTATCTCGCGACCCACGTGCATGGCACGGACGGGCTCGGCGATGCCGGGCTGCCGACGACGGTCACGACACAGCCGGTGGCGCAGGATGCGGTGGCGCTGATCGACGAGATGAGCCGGCGGCATGCGGGCGAGCTGCGCATTCTTGCGGTCGGTCCGTTGACCAACCTGGCGCATGCGCTCGACCGGTTGCCGGGGCTGACCGCCAGGATCAAGGACGTGGTGATCATGGGCGGGGCGGCCGATGCGCCGGGCAACCAGTCGCCGGCGGCCGAGGCCAATATCATCCACGACCCCGAGGCGGCGCAGGCGGTGATCACGGCCGACTGGGAAACGACGATGGTGCCGCTCGATGTCACCATGCGCGAGATCCTCACCGAAGCGCATCGCGACGCGCTGATCGCGACGGGCAAGCCGATCCCGGCATTCGTGGCGGCGGCGACGGAGTTCTACATGCGGGGCTATGGCATGGAGAGCTACGGGACGTTCAGTTCGCCCTGCCACGATGCACTCGCCGCCGGTGTGCTGACGGGCGAAGTGGTGCCGCTGGTGGCGCCGGTGGTGCCGGTCGAGGTCGATGTGACCGATGGGCCGAGCCGCGGCCGCACGATCTGCGACACGCGCACGAAATATCGCGGGTTCACCGGGATCGAGGGAGGCAATTGCCGCGTGGTGCTGGAGACGGACGGGACGTTCCCGGACATGCTGGTGGCGCGGCTTTCGGCGCAGGCAGCTCGCTGATGCGGCTTCAGGGGCGGACTGCCGTCGTGACCGGTGCGGCGGCGGGGCTCGGGCGGGCGATTTCGCTGCGGTTTGCGGCGCAAGGTGCGCATGTGGTGGCGGTGGATATTCGGGCGCCCGATGCGACGGCGGAGGAAATCCGCAGCGCGGGCGGTGCGGTGACGGCGCTGACGGCCGATGTGACTGTCGTGACGGAGACGGCGCGGATCCTCGAGGCGGCGCTGGCGCCGACCGGGCGGGTGGATGTGCTGGTCAACAATGCCGGGAAGTTCGGTGGGACGTCGCTGCTCGAAGTCGATGACGCGCAGTGGGACTATTACCTGACGCTCAATCTCAGCTCGGTGTTTCGCATGTGCCGGACGTTCGTCGCGGCCATGCTGAAGCAGGACGAGGTGGACGGGGTGCGGGGGCGGATCATCAACATGGGTTCGCAGCTCGGCATCACGGCGCCGCCGGGGGCGCTGGCCTATGCGGCGACCAAGGCCGGGGTGATCCACATGACGCGGCAGATCGCGGTGGATTATGGGCCGCAGGGGATCGTCGCCAACTCGATTGCGCCGGGGCGGATCATCACCGGCGACCATCCGGGCGAGCGGGACTATCTCGAGCGCGGGACGATCGATGCGGCGACGGAATTTTCGCTGAAGCGGACGCCGTTCTCGCGGCTGGGCCGGCCCGACGATATCGCGGGGGCGGCGCTCTATCTCGCCTCCTCCGACAGCAGCTTCGTTTCGGGCGCGGTGATCAGCGTCGATGGCGGCTGGACCGCATACTGAACAGGATTTTGCCCATGCCCCTGAGTTTCGACCTTACTGGCCGCGTCGCCATCATCACCGGCGCCTCCTCCGGCATCGGGGCGGCGACGGCGCGCCGCTTCGCCCGCGCCGGGGCCTCGCTCGTGCTCTCCGATTTTGCCGCCGACGGCCACGATATCCAATCGGTGGTCGCCGATGCCGAGGCCGCGGGGGCGAAGGTGGAGGTGGTGAGCCTCGACGTGCGCGACACCGCGGCGGTGAACGGGCTGGGGGAGCTGGCGCTCGGCACGTTCGGGCGGCTCGATATTGCGGTGGCCAATGCGGCGATCGCGCGGATTGCGCCATTCGGGCAGATGAGCGAGGCGGAATTCGCCAACACGCTCGATATCGATCTCACCGGCGTGTGGCGGCTGTTCCGCGCCGCGGTGGGGCCGATGGCGAAGGCCGGGTCGGGGCGGCTGCTGGCGACGACGTCGACGGTTGGGGTGTTCGAGGCGTGGCATGCGCATGCGCATTACGCGGCGGCGAAGGCGGGGATCGCGGGCATGGTTCTGTCGCTGGCGGCGGAAGTCGGGCCGTCGGGGATTACCGTGAATGCGGTGGCGCCGGGGATTATCCGGACGCCGCAGACGCTCGATGCGGTGAATTCGCTCGGGGCGAGCGGGATCGAGGCGACGGCGGCGAGCCAGCCGATCCGGCGGGTCGGCGACCCGGATGATATCGCGGCGGCGTACCAGTATCTCGCGAGCGATGCGGGCTCGTTCGTCACCGGCCAGGTGCTGGTGGTGGATGGCGGCCGCACGCTGGCTCGCTGACCATGCGTTCGCTCGCGGACCCTGCCCTGCTCCGGACGCAGATGTTGCTCAATGGTGCCTTTGTGGGGGCCGGCGAGATTGCGGTGACCAACCCGGCCAACGGCGAATTGCTGGCGCGGGTGCCGAATGGCGGGGCGGAGATCGCGACGCAGGCGGTGGAGGCGGCGGCAGCGGCTTTTCCCGGGTGGTCGCGGCGGACGGCGAAGGATCGGTCGGCGGTGCTGCGGCGGTGGTTCGACCTCATCATCGCCAACCGGCACGACCTCGCGACCATCCTCACCAGCGAACAGGGCAAGCCGTTTGCCGAGGCGCTGGGCGAGATCGATTACGCCGCGTCCTATGTCGAGTTCTACGCCGAGGAAGCGAAGCGGGTGGCGGGCGAGCTGCTGCCCTCGCACCGGGCCGACGCGCGGATCATGGTGCTGCGCCAGCCGGTGGGCGTAGTGGCGGCGATCACGCCGTGGAACTTTCCGGCGGCGATGATCACCCGCAAGGTGGCTCCGGCGCTTGCCGCGGGGTGCACGGTGGTGATCAAGCCGGCGCCCGAGACGCCGTTGACGGCGCTGGCGCTCGCCGAACTGTCCCAGCGCGCCGGGTTTCCGGCGGGGGCGATCAACGTGCTGACCGGCGATGCGATCGCCATTGGCGGGGTGCTGACCAGCCATCCGAAGGTGCGGCTCGTCGGGTTCACCGGGTCGACCGAGGTCGGCAAGATCCTGATGCGGCAGGCCGCGACGACGGTGAAGAAGGTGGCGCTGGAGCTGGGCGGGAATGCGCCGTTCATCGTCTTCGATGACGCCGATCTCGATGCGGCGGTCGATGGCGCGATGCTCTCGAAGTTCCGCAATATGGGGCAGACCTGCGTGTGCACCAACCGGATGTATGCGCAGGCGGGGATCCACGATGCGTTCGTCGAAAAGCTCGCGGCGCGGGTGCGGGCGCTGCGGGTTGGCGACGGGTTCGGCGAGGGGGTCGAACAGGGGCCGCTGATCACCGAGGAGGCAGTCGAGAAGGTCGAGGCCCATATCGCCGATGCGGTGGCGAAGGGGGCGACGGTCGAGGCCGGGGGCAAGCGGCATGAGCTGGGCGGACGGTTCTTCGAGCCGACGCTGCTGACGGGCGCGACCGCCACGATGCAGCTGGCGCGGGAGGAGACGTTCGGGCCGCTGGCGCCGGTGTTCCGGTTCACGACCGAGGACGAGGTGATCGCGGCAGCGAATGCGACAGAGACGGGGCTCGCGGCTTACTTCTATTCGCGCGATATCGGGCGCATCTTCAAGGTGATGGAGCGGCTCGAACACGGGATGGTGGGGATCAATACGGGCCTCATTTCCACCGAGCTCGCGCCCTTCGGGGGCATCAAGGAGAGCGGCAATTCGCGCGAGGGTTCGGCGCACGGGCTGCTGGAGTTCACCGAGCTCAAATATGCCTGCGTCGGCGGGGTGGGCAGTTAGGCGCGCGCCGGTTTGGGCCGGCGCGCGACCAGTCGTCGTCAGGCCTTTCCGCCCAGCGACTTCATTGTCTTGATGGAGCGGGTGGCGAAGCGCTTCCAGTCGGTGGGGAGGTCGTGCTCGACGATCATCAGCTGGGAGCCGGCGTCAACCGAGGCATCCCAGAGCGCTTGCCAGTCGAGGGTACCGTGGCCGAGGTCGGCGAAGCCCTTTTCGTTGAGCGCTTCGCCGGCGGGAGCGAGGTCCTTGACGTGGACGGCGGGGATGCGGCCGGCATATTTCTTGAGCCAGACCTGCGGATCGGCCTTGCCGACCACCATCCAGGCGAGATCGGGCTCGAAAGGCACGGTGTCACCCAGAAGGTGCTCGATGGGGTAGCTGCCATCGGCGAGTGGCGCCATCTCGAACTCGTGGTTGTGATAGGCGAAAGTGAGGCTGCGAGCCTTCATCTCGACCGTGTACCTGGCGAGGCGGGCGCCGATCGCGTCCCAGCCGGCGGCGGTGGTTGGGCGGTCTTCCGGGTTGATCCAGGGGATCACGACCAGCCACATGCCGAACTTCTTCGCGATCTCGGCGACGAGGTCGGGAGAGTGATCGAAGACCTCGAAGGTGAAGTGGCCGCTCTTGGCGGTGAGGTTGTATTTCTTCAGCAGCGCGACGTAGTCGTCGAGCGCCGGGATGTCCTCGGGGACGCCGAAAAAGAACGGCTGCACGTCGGTGTAGCCGAGTTCGCTCAGGAGCTTGAGCTGCTCCTCGAGGGTCGCGGCGGACCGAGACGAGAACATCTGAAACGACAGGTCGTTGTTGGGAATCATCTGAAACCTCCCTTGGGTGAAAACTAGAGACGGCCGGCGCGCTTTTCGGCGACGAGGTGCCGGCAGGCGCGGACGGTCAGAGCCATGATGGTGAGCGTGGTGCCGGTAACGCCCGAGCCGGCGAAGGCGCTGGCGTCGGTGACGAAGAGATTGGGCACGTCCCAGCTCTGGTTGTGAGCGTTGAGAACGGAATTGCTGCGATCGTCGCCCATGCGCGCGCCGCCGGTCTCGTGGATGGCGGCGCCCATCACCATGGTGGAACCGAACATGGTGCGGAACGCGGTGCGGCTGACGATGTCGGCTTCGGGATAGGCACCCCTACCCTTTTCGGTGAGGCCGAGGGGCGAGCCGATGAAGTTGAAGTTGCCGCCGGTGCCTTCGATGATCTCGGTGAGCGCCCCGACCTGGTTCTGGAGCGTGGCCTTGTCGGTCTCGCCGATCTTGCAGCGGATGTGCGGGATCGGGATGCCCCAGGCGTCCTTGCGGGATTTGTCGATGGTGATGCGGTTGTCGGCGTCGGGTTGCATCAGGCCGAAGCCGAAGAACAGGAAGCCGGCATCGGGGTTGCTGCCATTGGGGAAGCGGCCGACCGAGCCCTGGAAGTCGTAGTCGCTGGCGGCGTGACCCTTGGCGTCGGTCTCGCGGGTGATGAAGATGCCGCCCGAGGGGCCGTAGAACGGATCCTTGGGGGCGGGGTCAGCTTCCTCATGCCCCTTGGCCTTGGGCCAACTGCCCATGGCGATCATCGGCAGCTGGTCCATGAAGTAGCGGCCGAGCACGCCCGAGCTGTTGCCGAGCCCGTTGGGGTGGCGCTTAGAGGTGGAGTTGAACATCAACCGCACGCTTTCGATGGTCGAGGCGCAGAGCACCACGGCGGCGGCAGTGACGGTGGAGGTTGCGCCGGTGACGCTGTCGATCACTTCGGCGCCGATGGCCCGGCCAGTCGCCTCATCGGTGATGATGCGCCTGGCGATGGCGTTGTAGCGGATGTCGAGCAGACCGGTGGCGAGGGCCTCGCGCAGCGGGCGCAGTACGCGCGTGGGCTCGGGCGGCAGGTAGCGGTAGGTGATGACGTGGCGGTGCGGCCACTTGCCCTCGACGTCGGCCTTGAAGGCCTTCTCGGCCTTGGTGAGCAGCGCTTCCTTGACATAGAGGCTGTCGGGCAGCGTCGGCACGTTCTCGGTCTTGCCGTAGAGGCCGAGGAGCTTTTCGACTTCCTCGTAGTAGGGGACGACGTCGCTGTACGAAATCGGCCAGTCGACGCCGCGGCCGGTGCGGGTGCGGATGCGGAAATCGTCGTCGGTCCAGCGCAGCAGCACGCGGCCGAAGACATGCGAGCGCCCACCAGCCTGTCGTCCACGGATCCACACGAAGGGCGCGTCGGCCGGCGTGGTGTAGGGGTTCTTGGCGTCGTTGACGAAGAGGTGCTTCAGCCGCGAGTTGAAGAAGGCGGCGCGGGCCTGCACGGCCTGACCGGTGAGGGTCGCCTTGGCGCGCTCCCACAGGTTGATCCACGACCCGGCTTTGCGGTTGGGGTCGAAATCCTTCGGGGTAACCTCGGGGCCGGCTTCGAGCAGCAGGACGCGCTGGCCCTGCCTGGTCAACTCGTGCGCAGCCATCATGCCGGACGGACCGGCGCCGACGACGAGCACATCATAGGCAGTAGTAGACATTCTGAAGAACTCTCCGAGTGGCCCAGCGCAAAAAGGGGGGAGGAGCGCTGGGCCGGAAACCTGGATGGGTCGGGCCGGGCGAGGAGCGCGGCCTGACAGATTGTCGGGACGTCAGCCCTTCACGGCGCCGCCGAGTACGCCGCGTACGAAGTAACGCTGGAGGGCGATGAGGATGACGAGCGGCAGGAGAACCGACACGAAGGTGGCAGCCATCAGCAGGTTCTCGCCCTGCCCCGTGGTCTGCACCATGCCGGCAACCTGCACGGTGAGTGGCGGCCTCAGATCGCCGCCGCCCATGAAGAGCAGCGGGATCAGCAGGTCGTTCCAGCTCCAGAGGAAACTCATGATGGCGAGCGAGGCGAGCACCGGTGCGGCGAGGGGCAGAGCCACCTGGACGAAGGTGGTGAGCGTGCTCGCCCCATCGATCTCGGCGGCCTCGAACAGGTCGGGCGGGATGGAAGCGAAGAAGCCGCGGATGAGGAAGATGCCGAACGGAACGGTGAAACCGACCTGGTAGATCCAGACCGTCGGCACCTGGCCCTGCATGCCCAGCGCCGAGAAGACGCGCAGCATCGGCACCAGCGTCACCTGCGGGGGGACGACCAGCACGGCGACGAGGATCAGCGAGAGGACGATCTGGCCGCGGAAAGTCATGCGGGTGAAGGCGAAGGCTCCGACCGCGCTCAGGAGCGTGGTCATGATGGTGGTGGGGATAGAGATCGCCAGCGAGGTCCAGAGACTCTGGTCGATATGGCTCACCTGCATGGCCTGCTGGTAGTTGAGGCCGGTGAACAGCGGCTGGACGAAAGCCAGCCACCAGCCGCCCTTCGAGAGCTCGGCCGCCGGACGCACCGACGAGATGAAGAGCCCGAGGATCGGGGTGAACCAGATGACCATGAAGGCGATGACGATGGCGTGGATGACGAACCGCGCCACCGATGACTTCGGGCCGACCGGCGTCGAATTGTCGTGGCTCATTTGCGGAACTGCCTGATGTTGATCACCACGACCGGGATGGCGACGATGAGGAGGATGACCGCGATGGCGCTCGCATGGCCGAGGTCGCCCACGGCGAAGAGCTCGTAGTACATGCGGTTGCCGAGCGTGTTGGTTTTGAAGTTGCCGTTCGTCATCACGTAGATGATGTCGAAAATCTTCAGCGCGCCGATGAGCTGCGTGGTGGCGACGACCAGCAACTGGCTGGCGATGGCCGGGATGATGATCGAAAAGAGGATGCGCCACTCGCCGGCGCCATCGAGGCGCGCGGCCTCGATATGCTCCTGCGGCACGTTCTTGACCGCGGCCGAAAGGATCAGCGAGGAGACACCGACGCCGGCCCAGATCGCGACGAAGATCAGGCACATGGTGTTGAGCACAGGCTGCTGTAGCCAGGCGATCGGCTTGTTGCCGGGAATGAGGGTCCAGAGCGCGTTGAGCAGCCCCTTCTGCACCTGTCCGGCCGGCTGGAAGCTGTAGAGCTGCCGCCAGATCACCGAGGCCGCCGTGAACGAGATGGCAGTGGGCAGCAGCACGATGGTCATGGCGAAGCGCTCGTACTTCACCTTATCGAAGAGGAGCGCGACAACCAGCGCCAGCACGACAGTGCCGATGGGGAAGACGATGATCCAGATCAGGTTGTTCCAGACCACCTGCGCCATGTCGGCGGTGAAGGCCCAGATGAAGTTGTCGATGCCGACGAAGCTCGTGCCGTCGAAGTTGAGGAAGGCCGAGATCAGGGTGTCGACGAGCGGGTAGACGAGGATGAGCGCTACCAGCGCTATGGGGATGAAGAGCCACAGGGCCGACTTGGCGGCACCCATGGTGCGGATACCGGCGAGCGCCAGGATGCGCTCGCCGAGACCCAGATAGGCGTAGGTCAACGCCGGGAGAACAACCGCACCCAGAAGGAGCAGGGTTGGAACGTTGGAGACGATGCTGTCCATCTCTGCTCCCCGAGGCTCAGGCGGGCTTACTGCTTGGCAGCCTTGGAGGCGGTTTCGATCCGCTCCAGGATGGCGTCAAGCTGGGTGGGATCGGCGATGAAATCGACGATGCCCTTGTAGAACTCGGTGGAGACGGAAGCCGAGTTCAGCACGTTCGGACCGGCGGAGAGGGAAACACCGGAGCCGAAATACGTGTCCGCGGCCTTCTTCAGCAAAGGGCTGCTGTAGGTGGTCGAGGGCACGTTCAGGTTGGCGACCGCCCACTGATTGGCCGAAGCCAGCAGCGTCTGCTGCTCGGGGGACGCCAGATACTGCATGAAGGCCTTGGTGGCCGGATCGTCCTTGAAGGCAACGAAGGGCGCCGCCTGGAATATCTCGGTGGTGGCGTAGGCCGGATCGCTGGCCGGAATGGCCATGAAGTCGAGGTTTTCGCCGGCGACGACGCCACCCGCCGAGGCGTTGATCAGGCCTGCCGTCCAGGCACCCCAGATCGCGGCCTGGCAGCCGACCGGGTCGGTGACGAGGCCGTCATAGCCCGAAGCGATCGAGGACGAGAGAGCGCCCTGGGCGCCGCCGAAGACGGTCTTGTCGTTGATGACTTCGCCATACATGGTCCAGGCGTCCTTCACCTCGGGCGAGGTCCAGGGCAGAGAGCCGTCACCCCAGGCGCGAAGCTTTTCGGGGCCGTATTTCTTGGCGAAGATGGTCTCGAGCATCTGGGCGCCGGGGAAACCCGAGCCACCGCCCGCTTCCTGCGCGGCGCACCAGACGGGGGTGCCGACCGCTGCCTGGTCGGCGGTCCACTTGGCAACGTCAGCCCAGGTGGCGCCATCCTTGGGGCCGGTATAGGCCTTGGGATTGTACCAGTACATGAACGGGCTGAAACCCTGGTAGATGCCGTAGACCTTGCCATCGACCGAGGCGGTGTCGTTCACGGCCTTGGTGAAGTTGGCGTCGAGGTCGGCCTGCATGAACGAGGAGAGGTCGACGAGCTTCCCCTGCCGGGCGAAGTCGGCCATCACGCCCTGCTGCGGCTGCGAGACATTGGGCGGATTGCCCGAGCGGACACGGGCCTGGACGATGTTGCTGTCCTGCGTGCCGGTATACTTGATCTGAACGCCGGTGGCGGCCTCGAACGGCTTGAACACCGCTTCGGTGATGGCCCCTTCGTAACCACCGTTCTGGCCGATGATCTCGATCGAGCCCGTCAGCTTCTGGTCGCCGACGATGGCCTTGGCCTTCGCCTCGGCCGCAGCGACGAGCGCCGGGTCCAGATTGACTTCCTGCGCCAGGGCGACAGCCGGCACACCGACAGACAACAGAGCGAAGATCGATGGGAGCAGCGCGCCACCCTTCGTCCAACCAAGCATGAAAACCTCCATGGTCACGCACCCCTACAGTACGTGTTGTTGAGCCATCCCCGCATCGCCATCCTCGGGCGATCGGGTTTGGCAATCGATTGCCAAACTAGATGCAAGAAATCGTCGCCTGCCCTGCCGGGCGGCGCTGGTATTCCTGCACGGGTTTGTCCCGGACCTCCTCCGAGTTCGGCAATCGATTGCCAATGTCATCAGAAAGCACGAAGATGATTCCGGTGCAAGAGGGAGTCGGTGCTGGACACCCGAGATTTCCTCTGGTGAGAGTGCGGCTGACGGTGCGGAGAACTCAGGATGGCGGGCAAGGAAAAGCGGCGCACGGGCAATGTCAGCGTGTCGATTCAAGACGTTGCACGCGAAGCGGGGGTCGCCGCCTCGACCGTCAGCCGCGCCCTCACCATGCCCGGCCGCATTGCAGAAAAAACTCGCTCAAAGGTGCTCGAGGCAGCCAATCGACTCGGCTACACCGCCAATGCGGCGGCCCGGAGCCTGCGTGTCGGTAGCGGCAAGGCGGTGATGATCGTGCTGCCCGGCCCGTTCAACAACGGCGCCTCGCAGATGATCGGCCAGATGCTGACGGTGGTGGACAGCGAACTGGTGCAGCTCGGCTACAGCCTGCTGATCGCCAATATCGACCGGCGGCAGGAGGCAGATCGGTATATCCTCCAGCTCGCCTTCAGCGGGGTCACCACGGGGGCGGTGGTGTTCGCCTCGGGCGTGCCGGAAGTCGATGGCCGGTCGCTTGCCGATAGCGGCATTCCGATCGTATCGGGGCTGTTCGACCTGAGCGCCAAGGGTATTCCGAGCGTCGTCACCAATGACCGGCAGGCCTCGTTCGAGGTCATCCAGCACCTGCTACAGCTGGGGCACCGGGACTTTCTCTATGTCGGGGGGCCCAGGAGCAACTACCACGAGATCGAGCGCTACAACGGTGTCCAGCAGGCGCTGGCCGGGCGCGACGACGTCACGCTCGCCTATTCGCCCGGCGACTTCCAGTTCGCGAGCGGGGTTGCGGCAGCGGAGACGTTCATCGCGGCGGGCAACAGGGCAACCGCGGTGTTCTGCGCCAGCGACGACATGGCGCTCGCTTTCATCCGCCGCCTCGCCGATAGCGGCATCCGCACGCCAGGCGACGTTTCGGTTGTCGGCTTCGACGGCTCGGGCGTCACGCCCTATACGGTGCCCAGCCTTTCGAGTGTGCAGCAGCCCACGGCGCTGATGGGTCGCAAGGTGGTCGAGACCATCATCGACCTCATGGAGGGCCGGCGCGACGTGCTGCCCCGCACGGTGATCCCAAGCAGCCTCACGGTTCGCGAGAGCATCGCCGCGCCACCCGGGCGACAGTAGACGCCGTCAAACCAGCGCCGGCATCTTAACCTCGCGTTTTCCCGGCTCGCCTAGGTTTGGACCTCGCACGCTGGCACGGCCGCAGCTGTGATGTTCAACCCCGGTGCCTCGGTGAGTTCCTCTTCGACTGATTTCGACAGAGCTTCGACCGAGACGGCGCGGCGCGACAATGCCGTGTCGCTGATCTTCTTCTTTTTGACTGCGATCGCCTTCATCATCCGCTTCCTCATCACGCCGGCGCTGATGAACAAGGTGGTGGCGTATACGCTCGAGACCGGGGCGTTCTACGAGAAGCTGCATTTCGGCACCTATGCGGTGATCCTGCTGTTGCCGGTGGTGCTGTTGAGCCGGCCGTTCCAACTGCGCGACGACGAGATCGGCAAGTTCAAGGCGCTGATCCGCTATTCGGCGCTGATGCTGCTGCTCGTGGGCTATCTGTTCGTCACCGGCCGGGGCGGCTCGTCGTCGGTGCTGATCGACACCTATGTGGTGGCGGGCGCCGCGGCGATCGTGATGCTGGCGCAGAGCCCGCAGAGCCGAAGGCTGCTGGGCGACATCACGCTCCTCTTCCTCATCCTCAGCGCGGTGGTCGGCACGTTCGAGGCGCTGACCCATATCCGCATCATGCCCTATGACGCGGTGGAGCTGAGCTTCCGGCCGGTGGGGCTCTCCGAGCATCCGCTCGCGCTCGGTACGGGCTGCGCCACGGCGATCGCCTTCGTGGCGCTGACGCGGTGGCCGGTGTGGCTGCGGGTCGCCGCGATCTTCGCGCTGGTGATCGGTGCGGCGGCCTCCGGCGCGCGCGGGGCGCTGCTCGTCGTGGTGGCCGAGGTGTTCGCGCTCATCATCCTCGTGCCGTGGCCGCAGCTGTCGCGCCGGCATGAGCGGCAGGCGAAGCTGGTGGTGCTGATCGTCACGCTCGTCGGGGGCGGGGCGCTGACGGCGGTGCTCGCCGCTGCGGGGCTGCTGAGCCGGTTCAGCGAGACGCTGTTCGACGAGAACTTCTTCGTCCGCGTGAACATCAACAACATCTTCAACTACGTGAGCTTCCAGCAGGTGATGTTCGGCATGAACGGCGCCGACCTCATCAAGATCGTCAACGAGAAGCTGCATTTGCCGACGATCGAGAGCTCGCAGATCGTGATCCTGATGCTGTTCGGCCTGCCGGTGGCGCTGCTCTTCGCCTGGCTGGTGTTCTGGATGATCTGGCGCATGCTGCGCTACGCGCCGCTCGCCGCCTGGATCGGCACGGCCGGCACGCTCGCCGCGGCGCTTTCCAACAACACGCTCTCGTCGAAGACGCCGGTGGTGATGATGATGATCGTGCTGGTGATGGCGTACAATTCCAACCGGCCGAAGGCCGCGCCGGAGCCCGCCGCCTGATCGGCGCAAAGCGCTGGTATTAAGGGTTAATCGACAACGGCCGGGCCTTGGGCGCCCCGATCTGGCATTTTGCCCGCATTAGTTGCGGACGGAAGGCGATAAGATGACCGGCGCCATCGATTTCATCACCAGCAAATTGATCAACACGTTCACCGGCGAGAACGGAATCACGCTGTTCCTGCTGTTCATGACCGCGTTCGTCAGCGCGCTCGTCGCCTACTGGAAGGTCGAGGAGCACAAGTCGGTCGGCGATTTCCTCAGCTTTGCGCTGCCCAAGGAGGTGATCATGCATCCCTCGGCGCGCGCCGACCTGCTGTTCTACATCACCAAGCGGCTGATCATGCCGGTGCTGCTGATCCCGGCGGGCATCGTGTTCGTCGCGGCCGTGGGGTTCGGCACCAACCAGCTCATCAGCTTCGTCTTCAACGTGCACGGCCCGATCTTTTCGGGCGATACGCCGTGGTGGGTGCTGGTGCTGTTCACGCTGACGATGCTGCTCGCCTACGACATCTCCTATTATTTGTACCACGTGGCGCAGCACAAAATCCCGTTCCTCTGGGAGCTGCACAAGGTGCACCACTCGGCCGAGGTGCTGGTGGGGATCACCAAGGACCGCGTCCATCCGCTCGACGACCTGATGAACCGCATGTGGGACGGGGTGATCCCCGGCATCGCCTTCGGAATCTGGAGCATCGTCGCGCTCGATCCGGTGGAGCTCACGGTGTTCGGCATCAACGTCTATGCGATGCGCAACCTGCTGATGATGGATTTCGTGCGTCACACGCACTACAAAATCTCGTTCGGGCCGCTCGACAACTATATCCTGTCGCCGCACTGGCATCAGCTGCACCACAGCGTCGACCCGCGCCATTACGACAAGAATTTCGGCCTGCTGCTCTCGATCTGGGACCGGATGTTCGGCACTGCTGCCGTGCCCGATCCCGATGAGGAGATGAAGTTCGGCCTCATGGACCGCGACAAGGATGAGTATCAGTCGCTGTTCGGGCTCTATTTGCTGCCGCTGAAGAAGATGGCCGGGCATGTGGCCCGCTGGTTCGGCAAGCGGCCGGCGCCGGTTGCTCCGTCAGCGCCGGAGCAGACGCAGCCATGAACGCCCATGCCCGCATCGAGGCGCAGCTCGACGACCGGTTCGAAATCGTCTCGAGCGAGGCGCGGCTCAGCGAAATCGGCCCGGCTTGGGATGCCCTGTGGCGTCGCGGCGATGGCCTGATCTTCCAGAGCCACGAGTGGGTTTCGGCGTGGTGGAAGACCGTGCCGGGGCGCGATAGTCGCGAGCTGCGCATCGGGCTCGTCTGGCGCGGCACGGAGCTGATGGCGATCCTGCCGCTCGCGATCCAGCGGCGCAAGGGCATGCGGTTCCTCGAATGGGCCGCCATCGACTGCACCGACTACCCCGACGTGCTGCTCGACCCGCTCTGCCCGCCGGCGGCGCTGGTCAAGCTGTGGAAACAGGCGGTGGTGGCCGGTGGGTTCGACCTCTATTTCCTCAACCGCCAGCGCCCCGACGCGAAGTTCCGCGCCATTCTCGATGGGCCGCACGGCCTGAAGCTGCCGGCCAACCACCGCACCGAGGTCTGCTCGCAGGTGGCGGGCGAGTGGGCGACGGGCGCGCAATGGTTCGAGGGCCAATCGAAGAAGCAGCGGCAGAACTATCGCCGCGCCCGCAAGGCGCTCGAGGAGATGGGCCAGGTGACGTTCCGCCTGATGCCGCTCGACGAACCGGTGGGGCCAGTGCTGACGCGACTGGGTGAACTCAAGCGCAAGTGGCTCGAGAACCGGGATCGCGTCGCGCCGCTGTTCGACGAGGGCGCCCCTGCCCTGCCCGCCCTGGTGCGGGTGCTGACCGAAGCCGGCGTGCTCAGGATCTTCGTGCTCGAGTGCAACGGCGTGACGGTGGCGATTTCGGTGAACTTCGTGCAGCGCGGGACGCTGATGGCGTTCGTCACCAGCTACGACCCCGAATACGAGCGCGGCTCGCCCGGCATGGTGCTGCTGATGGACTACACGCAGTGGGCCATCGACCAGGGCCTCAACGAGACCGACTTCCTCTGCGGCTCGGAAAGCTTCAAGGCGCGCTTTGCGACGCAGCAGCTGACGCTGACGTCGGTGATGGGGCCAGGGTCGATACGCGGGCGGATGGCGATGCTGTTCGACGATGCGCGGCGTAAGGTTCGGGCTGCGATTGCGGCGCGAACGCGCACGCAATAGTCGTTCCGCATCAGATTCTATCGCGGCAAGAGGACAGCCTTCTCCAGCTCGTGGGCGACCTGGTCGCCGTGCTGGATCAGCGAAACGAGGCCGGAGGAGATGCGGCGGCCCGCCTCGAGGATGGGGAAATAGAGGCTCGATACCGGCGGCTGCAGGTAATCAAAGAGGTTGGTGCCGTCGCGGCTGACGAAGCCGCAGCGGGCATAGTCAGCGGGCGGCAGGTCGCGGCAGGCCCGGATGGTGCCGACGGTCGCGAGCTCGTTCGACGACACGAACCCGGTGGGCCGGTCGGGCAGGCGCAACATCTCCCCCACCCGCTCGCGCACCGAGCGCACATCGATATCCATGGCCACTACGAGGCTCGGATCGTAGGGGATGCGTGCCTCGTCGAGCGCCTGGCGATAGCCGGTGAGGCGCTGGCTGGCGAAGGCGAAGCGCTCGGGCGGGCCGATGAGCGCGATGCGCGTATGCCCGGCCGCGATGAGGTGGCGGGTGGCGGTGAGCGCCGCATCCTCGTTGTCGATATCGAACCAGCCATGGCCCTCGAGCCCGGTGCGGCCGAAGGTGACGAGGGGCAGGCCGCGTTCGAGCAAATACTGGGCGCGCCGGTCGCCGGGCTCGGTGTGGTCGAGGATGAAGCCGTCGAAGCGGCCGTCGGCGACGGTGTCGCGGCAGGCCTGGAGCTGGTCCTCGGTGTTCGCGACCGGGCGGATCACCACTTTGAACTCGGTGCCGGCCGTGCCGGCGATCAGCCCCTGGATCAGGTGCATGGCGGCCGGGTCGCCGAAATCGGGCGAGGGGTTGGAGATGAGCTGGGCGCAGAGCGTGAACGTTTTGCCGGTGCGCAAGTTGACGCCACGCAGGTTGCGGCGATAGCCGAGCCGGTCGGCGGCCTCGTTGACGCGTGCCTTGGTCTGGTCGGTGACCTTGGGATCGCCCTTGAGGGCGCGGGAGACGGTGGAGATCGAGATGCCCAGTTCGTCGGCGATCGATCTCAGGTCTGCGGTGCGGCGAAGCATCGGCGCGGCGTTCTCTCAGGCGCGGCACGCGGCGGGGTGCCGCGTTGGGATTGTAACAAAATGTGTGTGAACCGGCTTCCGGTCAATCCGTCACGACAGCGTGCTGCTGTGCAATACAAACGTTTGCATTGACATACAAACGTTCTCATTCGTAGGTTGACGTCATCGGCCCGAGAGGAAGGGCCGTGCCATAAGGTGGCTCAGCCCCAAGGGAGGTTCATTTGCTCAATCGCCTTTTCGTGGCGGGCGTCAGCACGCTCGCAATTCTTGCATCCGCCGTCGGCGCCAACGCGCAGAGCGCGATCGACCCGGCCCAGGTGAAGGGCAAGATCGTCTATTACACCCACTGGACCAGCTACCTGACCGACGGGAAGTTCGACCAGTGGGAAGCCGAGTTCAAGAAGCTCTACCCCAACGTCGAGGATGTCGACGTGCAGGGCATCACCACCTATTCGGAGACCATGTCGACCCGCCTCGCCACCGGCGATTACGGTGACGTGCTCGACACCCCGCCGACCGTGCCGCGCGACGAGCTGCCCGATTTCTTCGCCCCGCTCGACGACACCGGGCTGGTGCCCGACTTCTACTACACCTCGAACTGGGCCGTGGACGACCAGCACTACGCCCTGCCCTTCGGCGTGAACGTCGAAGGCGTGGTCTACAACAAGGAAGCCTTCGCCAAGGCCGGCGTGACGGTGCCGAAGACCTGGACAGAGTTCCTCGCCAACGCCCACAAGCTCAAGGACGCCGGCATCACCCCGGTGGTGACCAACCTCGCCTCCTCGTGGCCGCTCGACGTCTATAACGGCCTCGGCGTCGCGATCTCGGGCCAGCCCGACTTCCTCGATTCGACCGTGAAGGATCCGGCGCCGTTCGCCGCCGACAAGCCGCTCGGCAAGTCGTTCAACATCCTCCACACGCTGATCACCGAAGGCCTCGTCGAAGAGGACCTGACGGGCGATCACTGGGAAGATTCCAAGGGCTGGATGGCGTCGGGCAAGGCCGCGATGTGGTTCCTCGGCAACTGGTCGATCAACCAGATCATCACCGAAGGCAGCGCCAAGGCCGGCGTCACCGCTAACGCCGACAATATCGGCTACTTCCCGCTGCCCTACGATGACAGCGGCAAGTACAACGTGAACTCGGGCCCCGACTACGGCATGTCGGTGTCGAAGAACTCGCAGAACCAGGCGACCGCCAAGGCGTGGGTGGATTTCCTCCTCACCAAGTCGAACATCTCGCAGATCGCCGGGTTCATCCCGGGCTACAAGAAGCTCGAGCCGACCCTGCCGCAGCTGGCTGAAATCCAGAGCTACGGCCCGACCATCATCGAGCAGATCCCGCCCGGCCCGGCCTATGCCAACACCGCCAACCTGATCAACTACTCGGGTGGCCATGGCGTGCAGGCCGTGATGCTGGCCGACGACTACGCCGCGGCGATCGACAAGCTGAACACCGACTGGGCCGACGCGGCCTCGCGCCAGTAAGCTCTTCTCCCTGACTAGCGCGACGCGATCCCCTTCGCGTCGCGCCCCTTTTTCCTCTGCCCGGATAGGTAGCGATGTCTCTAGCCGACCCTGATGCGGGGGCGATGCCGTCCCGATCGCGGTTTCACCTGTCGGCGAAAGCGCAGCGGCGGCTGGTGATCGTCACGTTCCTCGTGGTGCCAATCCTTTCGCTGCTGGTGCTGAACATCTACCCGCTGTTCCAGCTGGTCTATTACAGCTTCACCAACTTCAACGGCATCAACCTCGCCCGCGCCAAGTGGGTGGGGCTGCTAAACTATCAGGACATTTTCGGCCGCGATTCCGAGCTGCTCGCGCCCATCGTCAACAGCCTCTATTACCTGTTCGGCAGCCTGATCCAGATCATGCTCGCGACGTGGTTCGCGGTGATCCTCAACATGAAGCTGCCGGGGTCGCGGATCTTCCGGACCATCCTCTTCATCCCCTTCGTGCTGAACGCCGTGGCGGCGGCGCTGGTGTTCCGCCACGTGCTGCAGCTCGATGGGACGCTCAACGAGTTCCTCACCTTCATCACCGGACAGAACGTGCGCGTGCCGTGGATCGACTCGCGCAATGCCTCGGCCAATTTCTCGCTCGCGGCGGCGAGCGTGTGGCGCTATCTCGGCTTCAACCTCGTCGTGACCTTCGGGGCGCTGCAGGCGATCTCGCAGGACCAGTATGATGCGGCGCGGCTCGAAGGGGCGAGCGACTGGCAGGCGTTCTGGCGCATCACTTTCCCGTCGATCCGGCCGATCCTGTTCCTGCAGCTGGCGCTCTCGGTGGTCGGCTCGCTCGAAGTGTTCGAGATCCCGCAGCTCATCACCGGGGGCGCGGGCAAGACCTCGACCTTCGCGATCCAGATGATCCAGACCGGCTTCCAGTTCCGCCGCGCCGGCACGGCGGCCGCGATGGCGGTGGTGATGCTGCTGATCGTGGCGGGGCTCTATTTCCTCAGCCAGTTCCTCGCCAAGCGCTTCAACAACCGCGTGCCGGAGGGTTCCAATGGCTAGGCGCCGCCGTCCGCTCACTCCCGCCAAACTCGCCGTCCGCATCTTCCAGTATGCGACGCTGGTGGTGGCCTCGTTCCTCGTGCTGGCGCCGCTCTACAGCGTGCTCGTCGGCTCGCTGAAGACGCCGCTCGAGTACATCAACTCCTCGAAGATGACGCCGCCGGGCAACTGGCTGAATTTCGACAACTACGCGGCCGTGCTGTTCCCCAATACCGGGCTGCCGATCGGCAATGCGTTCCTCAATTCGGGCATCGTCATCGTCTGCTCGATCGTGCTGCTGGTGATCTTCGGCGCGATGCTCTCGTTCGTTCTGGCGCGCTTCAAGTTCTGGGGCCGCGGGCTCATCCTCGGCACCTATGCGGCGCTGGTCGCGGTGCCGGCCATCCTGACGCCGATCTCGACCTTCCAGGTGCTGAACTTCCTCGGGCTCGCCAATTCGCGCTGGGCGCTGGTGGTGCTCTATTCGGGCGCCGATATCGTCTCGATCCTGATCTTCATCCAGTTCATGCGCGGGATTTCGACCGAGGTCGATGACAGCGCGCGGATCGAGGGCGCCAACTATTTCCAGATCTTCGGCCGGCTGATCCTGCCGATGCTGGCACCGGCCATCGCCACCGTGGTGATCCTCCGCACGGTGGGCATCTACAACGATTTCGTGCTGCCCTTCCTCTATGCGAGCCGCCCGGAGGAGAACACCGTCTCGATGATGCTGTTCAACTTCGCCGGCATCCAGTCGACCGTCAGCCAGGCGGTGGTGATGGCGGCGGTGGTGCTGGTCATCCTGCCGACGCTGATCGGCTTCTTCATCCTGCAAAAATACATCTACGCCGGCATCACGAACGGCTCGGTCAAAGGGTAAGTCATGTCGTTCCTGAAGCTCGAGAACGTATCGAAGTCGTTCGGCCAGGTGCCGGTGCTAAAGAACATCAACCTCGAAGCCGAGGCCGGCGCCTTCGTGGTGCTGCTGGGGCCATCGGGCTGCGGGAAGTCGACGCTGCTGCGGCTGATCACGGGCCTGACCGAGGACCATGAGGGCGAGATCTTCATCGGCGACCGGCGCGTCACCGATCTCGACCCCAAGGACCGCAAGGTGGCGATGGTGTTCCAGAGCTACGCGCTCTACCCGCATCTGAGCGTGGCGCGGAACATCTCGTTCGGCATGGAGATCAACCGCCTGCCCAAGGCCGAGCGCGATCGCCGGGTGCTCGAAGCGGCCCGCGCCCTGCAGCTCGAGCCGCTGCTCAACCGGCTGCCGAGCCAGCTCTCGGGCGGCCAGCGCCAGCGCGTCGCAATCGGCCGCTGCCTCGTGCGTGAGCCGGACCTGTTTTTGTTCGATGAGCCGCTCTCCAACCTCGATGCCAAGCTCCGCCACGAGACCCGCGTCGAGCTCAAGCACCTGCACCAGCGGTTGAAGGCGACCACGGTCTACGTCACCCACGACCAGCACGAGGCGATGACGCTCGGCACCCAGGTCGTGCTGATGCGCGCCGGCGAGATCGTCCAGACCGGCACGCCGCTCGAACTCTACAGCCGGCCCAACAGCAAGTTCACCGCCACCTTCATCGGCTCGCCCGAGATCAACCTGATGCCGGGGCGCCTCGAGCCCTCAGCGGACGGTCCGGTCTTCACCGGCGCCGGCATGCGGCTGGTGCTCCCTCGCTCGATCTTCGATACCGAGATCACTGTCCCCGGCGACGTCGAGCTCGGCCTACGGCCAGAAAGCGCCCGCCTTGCTGACGGTGCCGGCCACCAGACCGTGACGGTCGACTACACGGAACCGACTGGCGCCGACCTCTTCGTCAACGGCCACAATGATGGCGCCTCGATCGTCGCACGACTGGATCGTGCGCTGGAGGTGACACCGGGCGACTCCGTCGCGATCGAATGGCGTCTCGCCGACGCCTCTGTGTTCGATAGGGTCACCGGGCTGCGGCTCTAGGCCGGCCTCAGTAGTCGCTCTCGTAGAAGACGCCGATGCTGGTGTCGCCATTGGTGCCGGTGGCGGCTTTGGCTTTCACGTCGCTGCCGAGGTCAAGATTGACGGTGACGCGGGAGTTGCCGTCAGCGCCGGCCTGCACGCCGAGATAGACGTTGTCCTGGATGTAGGTGCCAGCCTGCACGGCAAGGTTGCCGTCCTCGCCCGTCACTACATCGAGGTCGGCCAGGCCGGCTTTCGAACGCAGGGAATCGACCAGCGACGTGTTGGAGCCGCCGGCCAGTTCGGCGGCAGCGCCTGCGAGCTTGGCAAGCTGCAGCGGGGTGAGTTCGCCCATCGAGCGCTTGAACAGGAGGCGCGACATTACCTCGTCCTCTGGCAGATTGGGGTTCGACGAGAAGCCGATCGCGAGGTCGGAAACGCGGCCAGTGACATCGACATAGACCGTCATGCCGTCGCCCTGCGTGCTGGCGCGGAAATCGAGATAGGGATCGAGGTCGCCGACGAGGGTCACCTGGCCTTGCTCGAAGGTGACGCGCTGGCCGAGAATCGCGAGACGGCCGCGGCTGAGCTCGAAGCCGCCGACCGGGCGGATGTCGTTGACCGAGCCGGTGAGCTTCACCCTGCCCCCGACTTCGGCATCGAGGCCACGGCCGCGAACGAAGATCTGGTTGGGCGCCTCGACATTGACGTCGAGCTGGATGGCTGAGGGACGGCCGCCACCCGTTGCCTTGGTGCCGCGCTCGTCGACCTTGGCGCGAGCCAGCGTCGCGGCGGCGCCGGCGGGCGTGTTGACGTGCTCGGCCTGCACCAGGGCTGCCGCGCCACCGAAGGACTCGGGGATAGTGATGTCGGCCTTTTCGATGCGCACGGTGCCCGAAAGCAGCGGATCGCGGGTGAGCGGGCCGGTCAACCTCAGTTCGCCGCCGACGGTGGCGACGAACATGGTGCCATCGGCATAGCGCGCGTCGTTGAGGCGGACGGAAATGTCGGCATCGTTGCTTCCGGTGAGACTAACGGAGCCGCCGACAGTGACCCAGCCGCCGGTGGAAAGGCGGGCCGTGAGGTTGTCGATGGCGATGCGCTGGCCCGAGAGCGTGGCGCTGCCGCCGATATCGACGAGACGCAGGTTGAGCTCGGGGTCGACATAGCCGGCGCCGCTGGTCGAGACGCTGCCCGTAAATTGCGGCGCGCCCAGTGAGCCGGAGACGCGAGCCTCGAGGCTGGCAGTGCCGCTCAGTTGGCCACCGCGATCGGCGACAAAGCGGTTGCCGAGCGCCAGCGGAGCGGAGCCGGTGATGTCGATGGCGAGGCCGGCGCCGTCGAGCGGCACGCGGCCGCTGCCCGATATCTTGAGGCCGCCGCGGCCGGTGGCCGAGAGACTACTCAGAGTGACGATGCGTCCAGTGAGACTACCCTTGGCGCTCGCCTGCAGAGGGGTGAGCCCGGCATTGGCCAGCGTGCGATCGCTTTCGGTGGCGGCGGTGAGGGTGAAGTTGGTGGTGCCGCCCGATTGCGCAGCCTGCGCGTCGATCCGGTCGACGGTGAAACCGGCGGCGGTGAGGGTGCGTGCGGTCACCTTGCCGTCGATGGCGGGCGTGCCGAAAAGGTCACTGAGCGTGCCGGCGATGTCGGCCGAGCCGATGCGGACGTCTTCGGCCTTGAGGTTTTCGATGCGGCCACTGACCTGCGCGGTCTGCTTGCCGTCCTCGCCGGTGAGCACAATGCGGGCGTTGGCGCTGCCGCTTGCAGTCAGCGCGGCGAGCGCGGCGGCGGTGGAGACGTCGGGCGAGGTCAGCGTGACAACGCCATTGATGAGGCCGTCGGCACCCTGGGTCACGTCGCCCTCGAGCACCGTCGGACCGGCGGCGAAGCGGAGGCCGCTGAGGCGGCGGCCGGCATCGCTGGTGCCGATATTGCCGGCAAGGGTGACCGGCGTCCCGCCGAGTGAAGCGTTACCGCTCAATGCGCCGAGCAGCGAACCATCCTCGCGCAGTGTGCCGTCGAAGCCGAACTGGGCACCATCGAGCGTCTTGCCGGCGAGTTTGCCTTGCGGCACCTGCCCCTTCAGCACAAGCGCGATGTCGCCCTTGCCCTTGGCCGACCCGGTGATTGCGATGCGGCCGCTGGCCTTGTCGGAGAGGAGCGACAGGTCGGCAAGCTGGGCGCCGAAGTTGAAGTCGGCTGCACCGGTGGCGAAGGTGCCGTCTGCTGTAATGGCGACCTTTGAATTGCCGAGCTTGAAGCCCTGAGCGACGAGGCCCTGCTCGTTGCGGGCCACGCGACCCGCCAGCGAAACTCTACCGGCGAGGATGCCGTCGAGCGAGGGTTCGCCGAGCTGCAGGCTGTCGGCGGTGCCGTCGAGCGTGAGGTCGAAGCCGCCGGTGAGCGGGCTCAGCGTGCCGGTGGCGGCAAGCGACATTGCGCCGCCCAGTTCGCGACCGGCGAGGCCCGAGAACGGAGCGATCGAGCGCGTCTCGATGCCCACCTTTCCCGTGAAGATGTTGTCGGCGACGTCCCCGGCGAGGGCGAGTGTCAGGGCTTTGCCGACGAGCCGGAGTTCGGCGATTTTCATCGGCTGGCCGGCGGTCCAGAGGCCGGCGAGGCCGAAGCCGGCCCTGTCCCCCAGCGCTGCCGTGATGTCGGCGTCCTTGCTGGCGATACCGGCGACGGTGCCGTCGGCATTGAAGGTGATGCGGCGCCGGGCCGGGTCAGTGAGGTTGGCGGCAACGCCGCTGGCGGAGATAGCCAAGTCGCGGGCGGCAAGTTCGCCATTGGTGAAGCCGCGCGCGGCAACTTCGGCCGTCCAGCCATCACCCCCGGCGCTGCCGAAATCGACCTTCAGATCGGCGCGCTGAATTGTGGTCGAGCCGCCCGGGACGGGCAGCACCACCGGTGCGCCATCGGGATCGGCGACGATGCCGGACAGCATCAGGCGGTTGAGGAAACCATCGGAAGTGGTGGCGAGGCTACCCTCGATCGCCAATTGGCCGCCGGAAAGCTTCAGGCTTGAAACCTCGACGCCACCAACGCTCTTCACCAGCGCTGCGGCCTGCAGGCGCGTCTGCTGGCCGAAGAAGGCGCGGAAATCGGGAGCGACCAGTGTGCCAATGGGGCCGCCGAGATCGGCGTTGATGGCGAGGCCATCCGCAACGCCCGCAATGGTCGCGGAACCTTCGAGGGCGCGGGTGCCACCGGCATCGAGCGCCATGGTGGTGACGAGCTTGTCGACCGGTCCCTTGCCGGTGACGCTGAGCGCGATCTCGGGCTTGCCCTCGATGTTGAGGAGGTTGGCGACGATGCCGTTCGGCGGCTCGGTCAGCGTCACCGCCACGTCAACCGCGTTGTCGCCCTTGGTGTAGCCGACATTGGCGGTGAGCTTGCCGCCGGGGCCATCCAGGCGGGCAATGTCGAGCGCCGAGGTGAGCGAACCGCCCTCGAGCTTGAGGCTGCCGGCGAGCGAAATCTCGGAACCGAGCCCGAAGACGCCGTCGCCGAAAGTGACCTTTGGTACAGCCAGCTTGTCGAGCTGGATGGCGACGGGGAATTCCGGCACCGCCAGCGGCGATGCCTCGGGCGGCGGCAGGTTGACGTCACCGGAGGGGATGGCGTTGCGGATGTAATCGATGCTGTCGGCCTTGAGCTCGCGCACCAGCAGGCGGCCGGTGAAGAGCGCGCCCTGGTCCCAGTCGATCGCCGCATTGTTGATGCGCAGCCAGACGCCCTCCTTGTCGGAGATCGTCACTTCGCGGATCGAGGCCTGGCTCGAGAGTGCGCCATCGATGTTGGAGAGCCTGATCTGCCGATCGGGCGTCGAGAGCTGGCCTTCGACGAACTGGACGAACCAGTCCTTCTGCTGCTCGGGCGACATCTGGTCCTGCGCGAAGAGCGGCACCGCGACAGCGAGGCCGCCACCCACGATCGCAACCGCGAGGAGTGTGCTCGTTGCCCGCCGCATCAGAAGGACTGCCCGATGCCGACATAGAGGGCGTAGTCCGGGTCGCCCGACTGCTTGTTCAGCGGGAAGGCAAGGTCGGCCCGGAGCGGGCCGAGGCTGGTGTAGTAGCGCACGCCGACACCGGCGCCGATGCGCAACTGATCGAGGCTCGGGAAAGAGTCCGCTGCGACATAGCCGCCATCGAGGAAGGCGACGGCGCCCCACTCGTCGGTGATCTTGTAACGGGCCTCGGCGGAGGCTTCGAGCAGGTAGCGGCCACCGGTCACGGTGCCGTCGGGATTGTTCACGCCGATACCGCGATAGGCGTAGCCACGCACCGAGCCGCCACCACCGGCGAAGAACAGGCGATCGGGCGGCAGCTCGTCGAGCGCCGGCCCGAGCAGCGCGCCGAGTTTGCCCCGGGCGGCCAGCACCAGCTTACCGTCATTCATCAGGTTCCAGTAGCCGCGGGCCTCGGCTGTCGCCTTGAAAGCGAGGTAGCCGTAGTCGATTTCGTAGAATGGCTCGACGGTGGCGGCGAGGTAGAAACCCTCGTGCGCATCCTGCGCGTTGTCGCGCGCGTCCCAGACGGCACCGGCGGTGAGGCCGGCGATCGAGAAATCGCGGGTGCCGAAATCGTCCTCGAACTGCGAACGCTCGTAATAGAGGCGGCCGTCCAGGGTGATGTCGTTGGTGAGGTACTGGGTGAGGCCGGCGCTCGCAGTGGCCGATGTCTCGGTATAGGCGGGGAGTACGGTTCGCTCGGCGGAGATGGCGGCGACGAGGTCGTTGTCCGGATTGAGGAAGCCGGGCTTGGTGAAGGTGCCACCGAAGGCATAGTCGAACTGCGCCGTCTCGATGGGGAAGTTGATGCCAGCCACCTTGGCGTCGAGCCGCAGGCGCTCCGCCCGGCCGAACAGGTTGCGCCAAAGATGGAAGGCTTCGAGCCCCACCCCGTCGACGCTCGAATAGCTGGCGCCTGCCCCGAAGCGGCGTTGCGCCTGCTCCTCGACGGTCACGGCGATGGGCAGCACGCCGTCGCTGCCGATGGCGGTTGCGGCTTCCACGCGCATGGCGCGGAAGACGTCGAGCCGGCTCAGCCGCTTCTGGGCACGCTTGATGTCGTCGGGATCGTATTCGGCACCGGCGACGAGGCCAGTCTGCTGGGCGACGAAATCGGGGTCCATTCGGTCGGTGCCGGAAACGCCGACCGAACCGATGATGGCCCGGCGGCCGGGCTGCACCATGATGGTGATGTCGACGGTGTTGGTCTTGTGATCGGCGACAACCTGCCGGTCTGCGACCTTGGCCTCGGCGTAGCCCAGTTGCTGCCAAGCTTCGACGGCAAGGGATTCGGCGCGCACGATGAGGCTGGACTTTGCCACTTCGCCGGTGGCAAAGCCGATCGATTTTGGAAGCTCCACTTCGTCATCGGCGGCCCTAGCGGCTGGTGCCGCGTTGGCGATGCCGATTCGGCCGAAATGGAAGAGCGGGCCGGGATCGACCCGCAACTGTACGTCGACGGGCTTGGGCAGGGTCGCGTCGGGTGGGATGTTCGCAGCCTCGCGGCCGCCGATCAGGATGTTGATCGTGCCGCCGTAGTAGCCTTCGTTGTAAAGGGCGCCGAGGATGCGCTTGTAGTCGGCGCGGGCGCGCGCAAGGAGGCCGGCAGCGCCAGAAGCGGGTTCGGACTGACCGCCGAGCAGGCTCGAGGCGTTGCGAATGGTGGCATCGAGCCCATCCGTCGCGCTGGTCGCAAGCTCGGCCGTATAAGGCTGCGGATCGGCTATCACCGCCTCCGCATCGACCTCGCTCTGGTCCTCAAAGAATTTGATGCCGAGAAACTCGAACGCTTGCGCGCCACCCGTCACCGACATCAGGGCCCCGAAAAACAGGACCCCAATTACCCGCCGCAGTACCAGTGTTCCGTTCCCGTTGCCCCGCGTCCCGCACGATTGCGGCGACGCTCTATCCGAAATGCCGACCTGTTGCCCAGGCCGACGGCTCACCCCTCCATAGGACGGCCACGTATGCGGCGAGTTTATGACTGGACGAAAAAACGTGAGCCCGGCGACGGGGATAGTCGTTAGTTGGTCGAGTCCCGCACCACCAGTTCGCCGGCCACTGCCTCGATGCCGGAATGGGGTTTTCCGGCGATGGCGTCGAGCAGGCGCTCCGCGGCGATCCGGCCGATGCGGGCCAGCTGCGTGTCGATGGTGGTGAGACTCGGGCGCGAACCGGCCGCGATCACCTGCCAGTTATCTGTGCCGATGACGGCGATGTCGTTGGGCACGGATTTTCCCAGTTCGCGCAGGCCATCGACGACACCGCGGCCGATCAGGTCGCTACCGCAATAAATGGCGTCGACCTCGGGGTGGGCGCGGGTCAGCATCTGCGCAGCCTGGCGGCCCCAGGCCTCGGTCCAGTTGCCGAAATAGGTCTGACCGGTCTGCCGTGTGCCGGCGGCGGCCAATGCGGCGTTCAGGCCCTCGCCACGCTGGCGCACCGCGTCGAAATATTCTGGACCAGTAACATAGGCGACCGACTTGCGGCCCGCGCGCAGGAAGTGCTCACCCGCTGTTTCGCCGATGCGGCGGTCGTCGACGACGATGGAACAGTCGCGCGGATCCGAGGAGGGGGTCAGCGCGTAGACGACGGGGAAGCCGCGCTCGACCGCCAGCGGCTCGCGCTTGTTCGAACTGCGGCCGGTGACGATGAAACCATCGACCCGGCGCCCCATCAGCACGTCGATATAGTGCCGCTCGCGGATCGGATCGTCGCGGCTGTCGCACAGAAACACGGAAATCCGCCCCGCCCCGAGCGCATCCTCGGCGCCCAGCATCACCGGCACGGAAAAGCGCTCGAAACTGTCGGTGGTGATCATGCCGACAGTAAAGCTGCGGCGCTCGAACACGCTGCGGGCAAGCTCGTTGGGGCGGAAGTCGATCTCCTTCACCGCCGCCATGATGCGCTCGCGCGTCGCCGCGCTGACCTGGCCGCGCCCGGTGAGCGCCTTGGATACGGTGCCCGCCGTCACGCCGGCCAGCGCCGCCACGTCGCGTATCGTCGCCCTGTTGCGCGGGCCTTCGTCGTCCACTGCGTCGACTCCGTGTTTCCGGAAACAAGCCTAGTGCCATGACATCACTCGCTGATGCAAGACAAAGCCGCACGGCCTGCGGTACGTACATCGAAGAAACATCACGGAAACATGTTGCCATCGTTTCCGTCGCATGCAAGGTTCCACGCCGAACCGACCACCCATCGCCGAGAGAGCCAGACCCGTGACGAGCGCGACCAGCCAAGCCAAGCCCAATGCCAACGCTGACCTGAGAAGCGCCGGTTCCGGCCCTGTCGACCCAGTCGCCACGACCACGCTGCGTCCCCTGCCCTTCGACAATATCGAGATCACCGATGGCTTCCTGCACCGCCTGCAGGGCGCCAATGGCAAGACCTCCATCCGGGAGGGCTACCAGCATCTCGAGGACCAGAAGGCCTGGACCAATTTCGAGAACGCGGCGGCCGGCAAGGTCGGCGAGAAATACTTCGGCCCGGTCTTCGAGGACGGCGAGGCCTTCAAGTGGCTCGAGGCCGTCGCGTGGGAGGAAGGCCGCGTGCCCGCCAAAGACCTCGGCGAATGGCTCACTCGCTACTCAGCCCTCGCCGCCGAGGCGCAGGCAGATGACGGCTACCTCAGCACCTTCAACCAGGCGGCCGGCAAGCGTGGCCGCTACGAGTGGATCTCCTACGACCACGAAATCTTCAACATGGCGACCATGATCCAGGCCGCCGTGGCACGCTATCGCGCGACGGGTCGCGTCGACCTCCTGGATGTGGCCTGTCGCGCGGCCGATCACATGGACGCCACTTTCGGCTGGGGCAAACGCGAGGAGCTCTGTGGCCACCCGCTGATCGAGATGGCGCTGGTCGAGCTCTACCGCGTGACTGAAGAGCCGCGCTACCTGAAGCTTGCCTCCTACTTCGTGGAAAAGCGCGGGCAGAAGACGCTGACCGATCCGACCTGGCAGGGCTGGACGTCGACTTATTTCTCCGACCGCATCCCGGTGCGCGAGACCCAGTACCCCGAGGGCCACGCCGTCCGCGCCGTCTATTTCGCCTCGGGCGCCACCGACGTCGCCATCGAGACAGGCGACACCGAGCTGATGGCGGCGCTGCGCAAGCAGTGGGACAACATGGTCGAAGCCAAGATGTACATCAACGGCAGCCTCGGTTCACGCTGGGAGGGCGAGAGCTTCGGCGATCCCTTCGAGTTGCCGACCGATCGCGGCTACGGTGAAACCTGTGCGGCGATCGCGTCGATGCAGTGGAGCTGGCGCCTGTTGCTTGCGACCGGCGAGACCAAGTACGCCGACCTGATCGAGCGGCAGCTCTACAACGCCGTGCTTTCCGGCGTGTCGCTCGATGGCAGCAAGTACTTCTACGTCAACGCCCTGCAGGTGCGGGCCGGCGCCATCCCGTTCGACAGCCGCATGCCGGCGAGTGGCCGCCACGAATGGTTCGGCTGCTCGTGCTGCCCGACCAACCTGATGCGCACGGTCGCGACCGTGCACCAGTATGTGGCGACAGGAAACGAGGGCGGCGTGCAGATCCACCAGTTCGCCAGTGCCGATGTCCGGTCGGGCGACCGCGCGCTGAGGCTCCGGACCAACTATCCGTGGACCGGGGACGTCACGACCGAGGTCACCTCGACCGGCGTCGATGCATGGGAACTTGCCGTCCGCATTCCCGGCTGGGCAAACGGCGCGACGCTCGAAGTCAACGGCGAAGCTATCGCAACGGTCGCCGGCCAGTACGCCCGCGTCAGCCGCCGCTGGCAGGCCGGTGACAAGGTCACACTCAAGCTGCCGATGGAGGCGCGGCAGGTGAAAGGCCACCATCGCGTCGACGCGGTGCGGGGCGCCGTCGCCATCGAGCGCGGTCCGCTGGTCTACGCCATCGAGCAGATCGACCAGGCAAACGGCGTCACAGTCGATGACGTCGAGCTGCTGCAGGGCGAGAAGGTGCTCGAGGAGCGCGCCCAGCTGTTCGGCGGGATACCGGCGCTACGGCTGCCGGCCCGCGTCGGCACCGGCGGGCCGAAAGCCTCGCTCACCGCCATCCCCTACTTCATGTGGGCCAACCGCGAGATCGGCCCCATGCGCGTCTGGCTGCCGCTGTCGGAAACGACCGACTGAGGAAAGCGACTGCCGGACTACCCCATAATCACTCAAGAGGAGGAGTGCCTATGTCTATGCGTATGAGCCGGAGAAACGCGCTGCGTCTGGGTGGCGCCGCGGCCCTCTCGACCGTGTTTGCCGACCTGATGGCCTCGGGCGCCAGCGCCCAGGATGCAGCCGAACTTCAGTACATGTTCTGGGGTTCGACCGGCGAGCAAAAGGCGATCAACGCCATGCTCGACAGCTTCAGCAAGGATAAACCCGGCACCAAGATCCGGCCGATCTATACCCCGGCCGATTTCGACACCAAGCTCAACGCCCTGATCGCCAGCGGCCGCCAGCCCGACATCACCTACCTCAACACCCCGATGGCCTACCGCATCGCCCAGCAGGGCCAGCTGGTGAACATCGCCGAGTATTTCGACAAATATCCCGAGCTGAAGCAGCGCCTGCCCGAGACCTTCTACTGGTGGGACGAGGAGCACACCTTCGGCACCCAGGGCGCCAACGAGACAATGCAGCTCTGGCACAACAAGGCCGCCTTCAAGGAAGCCGGTGTCGACCTGCCGCCCGTCGAGGCCGGCAAGGCCTGGAGCTGGGACCAGTTCGTCGATGCCGCTCGCCGCATGACCGTCGACCAGAACGGCAAGCGCCCCGACGAGGACGGCTTCCATACCCGCCGGGTCAAGCGCTTCGGCACCCTCTCCCCGAGCTGGCCCGGCACCTGGTACGGCCTGCTACTGTCGACCGGCGCCGACTTCCTCGATGAGAGCGGCACCAAGACGATGATCAACTCGGGCGAAGCGATCAAGATGTTCGAGGACATCGTTGCGCTGAGCGCCGAACACCGCGTCGCCCCCACCCTCGCCCAGCTTGGCAACAATGCGCCGGGCCTGACGGTTCAGCTCCAGTCCGACCGCGTCGCCATGGCGATCGACGGCCAGTGGGCGCTGCTCGATATCGCGCAATCGAAGACCGATTACGGCATCGGCGTGCTGCCGAGCTACGGCACGCCGATGACCACCTCGATGGGTGGCCCGACCGCCATCTTCACTTCGACCAAGGCGCTCGAATCCGCGCTCGAGCTCTACCTCTACCAGTCGGACCCGACCAAGTCGGACCTGTTCTCCACCGGCCTCTGGATGCCGCTCGAGAACAAGTACTACACCGACGCCGAGGCGATGAAGGTGTGGATCGACAACCCGGCGCACCCGCCCGAGTACAAGACCTCGGTGGTCGACTACACACTCAACAACTCGAAGGCCTATTTCTACCAGAAGACCAAGAACATCGAGAACGTCGCCCCGCTGCTCGAGCCTGCCATCGAGCAGATCTGGACCGGCAAGGGCACGCCCACCGATGTGCTGAACGCGCTCGCCGCCAAGCTCAATGACGGCGTGCTCCAGGGACGCTATCCGACCCCGAAGCTCGCCTGATGAACGCCCAGACGCCGCTGGTGGCCGTGCCGGTGAAAGCCGGGCGGTCGCGAATGGCGAGGCAGCAGCAATTGTGGGGAGTGCTCTTCGCGCTCCCCGCGATCCTCGGCTTCCTCATCTTCACCGTCGGCCCGATGATCGCGTCCTTCGTCCTCAGCCTCACGGACTGGACGATCGGCGCGCCGCTGAGCTTCATCGGCATCGACAACTACACACGGATGGCGACCGACGACCGCTTCTGGAAGTCGCTGACCGTCACCAGCTACTACACGCTGATTGCGGTGCCGGCGGTGCTGGTCGTCGGCTTCCTCTTCGCCATGCTGGTGAATACGGCCAAGACCGGCAAGTCCTTCTGGCGCACCATCTACTACCTGCCGACGCTGGTTCCGGCGGTGGCGAGTGCGGTCCTGTGGATCTGGATCTTCAACCCGGATTCCGGGCTGCTGAACTCGCTGCTCTGGTCCATGGGGCTCGAGGGATCCAACTGGATCTATGACGAGACCACCTCGGTGCCTTCGCTGATCCTCATGCATGTCTGGGGCTTCGGCAACACGATGGTGATCTTCCTCGCCGGTCGTCAGGGCGTGCCGCAGAGCCTTTACGAAGCCGTGGCGCTCGATGGCGGTGGCGCCTGGACGAAATTTCGGCACGTGACGCTGCCCTTCATGACGCCGACGATCTTCTACAACCTCGTCACCGGCATCATCGGTACGTTCCAGGTCTTCAACCAGGCCTACATCATGACCAAGGGCGGGCCGAACGAGAGCACGCTCTTCTACATCTACTACCTCTACACCAAGGCCTTCACCGACAGTGAAATGGGCTACGCCAGCGCGCTTGCCTGGGTGCTGTTCGTCATCGTGCTGGTGATCACGGTGCTGCTGTTCCGCAATTCCCGCTGGGTCTACTACGAGATGGGAGACGCCCGATGAGCAACGTCGCCATCGCCCGCATGGGCGGCATCGAGGCGGGCTACCGACGGCGTGCGCCGGGGCGCATCGGGCTGTGGATCGGACTGGTGCTCGGCGCCATCGTGATGGTCGTGCCCTTCGTCTGGCTGGTGCGCTCGGCGCTGATGACCGACGCGCAGATTTTCATCAACCCGCCCGAGTGGATCCCTGACCCGGTTGCCTGGAGCAACTTCTCCGAGGCGCTGACGGCCCAGCCCTTCTGGCAATATTTCATCAACACGATGATCATCGAGTTCTTCGTGGTCACCGGGGTGACGATCACCTGCGCCATGGCAGGCTTCGCCTTCGCCCGCCTGCGCTGGACCGGCCGCAACTTCTGGTTCGCACTGCTGCTGACCGGGGTGATGCTGCCCTATGCGGTGACGCTGATCCCCACGTTCATCGGCTGGTCCAATATCGGGGCGCTCGATACCTTCTTCCCGCTCACCGTGCCGGCCTGGTTCGCGGGCGGAGCAGGCGGCGCGTTCAACATCTTTCTCTTCCGCCAGTTCTTCCTCGGCCTGCCCTACGAGCTCGACGAGGCGGCCTATGTGGATGGGGCAAGCCCCTGGCAGGTGTTCTGGCTGATCATCATGCCGCTCTCGAAGCCGGTGCTGATCGTCGTCGCCATCTTCACTTTCATCGGGGTGTGGAACGACTTCCTCGGACCCCTGCTCTATCTGGGCGGTGACGACAGCAAGTTCACGCTGGCGCTCGGCCTAGCCACGTTCCAGAGTACCTATACGGCACAGTGGGGTTACCTGATGGCGGCATCGCTGGTGGTGATCCTGCCCATCATCGTCCTCTTCTTCGTCCTCCAGCGCTACTTCGTCGAAGGCATCGCGCTCACCGGCCTCAAGGGCTGAACCAGATCAACGAGACCACCATGAACGACCGTATCGCTACCGCCCGCGCTCCTGCGGTTCCGCTGATCCTGCACGACCCGTTCATGAGCGTCTGGTCGCATGACGACCTCGCCACCGGACCGCTGACGAAACACTGGACGGGCAAGAACCAGGAGATGCGCGGCCTCGCCCGTATCGACGGCAAGCTCTACCGCTTCCTCGGACGCGAGTTCACGCTCGCCGCGCCAGTCCCTGCGATGGAGCAGGTCGAACGCCGCATCACGCCGCTCACCACGTCGTACCGGTTTGCGGTCGATGGGATTGAGCTGACGCTGAGCTTCGTCAGCCCCATGCTGCCGGACGACCTCGAGTTGATCGGCCGGCCGGTCAGCTATGTCGACGTGTCGGTGAAGCCGACGGACGGCAAGGCGCATCAGGTCGAGGTGTACCTCGACTACAGTGCGAGCTGGGCGGTCGGCGAGGCGGAGACAGAAATTGCCTGGGGCCGGCATCGCGCCGGGGAGGTCGAGGCGCTGTTCCTCGGGGCTGCCAACCAGCAGCCGCTGCGGCGCTCGGGCGACGAGGTGCAGATCGAATGGGGGTACCTGTTCGTCTCGGCCGATCCGAAGACGCCGCATGCCGGGGCTTTCGGCGACTCGCTGACGCTGCGGCAGCAATTCGCCGATAGCGGTAGCGTGGTCGAGCGTGACGATGTTCGCGAGGTGCGGTCGCTGCGGATGCCGGCAAGCAGCAGCAACAAGGTGCTGGCGCTGAGCCACAGCTTCGGTGCGGTGAGCGGCGACGCGAGCTGGCACACGCTTGTTGCCTACGATCAGGTGTGGGCCGCGACCTATTTCGACCGGCGGCTGCGGCCGTTCTGGGGGCGGAAGGGCGAGTCCGCCATCGGGCTCATCGAGACGGCCTGGGCTGAGCGGGGCGACATTCTCGCGCGCGTCGCCGCGTTCGATAGGACGCTCGTCGACGACCTGCTGAAATCGGGCGGCGACATCTATGCCCGCCTCGGCACCCTTGCTTATCGGCAGTGCCTCGCCGGCCATCTGCTGGCTGAGGATTTCGACGGCAACCTGCTGCATTTCTCCAAGGAGAACAGCTCGAACGGCTCGATGGCGACGGTGGACATCACCTATCCGGGCGCGCCTTTCTTTCTTTACTTCAACCCCGCGCTGCTCCGCGCCCAGCTCTTCCCGGTGCTCGACTATTCCGCCAGCGGTCGCTGGCCCTTCCGCTTCGCCCCGCACGATATCGGCCGCTACCCCTGGGCCAACGGGCAGAACTATGGCGGCGGCGACCGCACCGAGCGCGACCAGATGCCGGTCGAGGAATGCGGCAACATGCTGATCCTCGTCGGGGCGCTGGCCCGCCGCACGGGCGAAACCGACCTCGGCACGCGCTTCTACGATGTGCTCAAGACCTGGGCTGACTACCTCGTCGAGAACGGCCTCGATCCCGCCAACCAGCTCTGCACCGACGATTTCGCCGGGCACATGCCGCACAATGCCAACCTCGCCATCAAGGCGATCCTCGGCATCGCCGCCTTCGGCCAGTTCGCCGGCACGCTCGGCCACACCGACGACGCCAAGCGCTACATGGACACAGCCCGCGATTGGGCCAGGCGCTGGCCCGACATGGCGCGCGACGGCAATGCTTACCGCCTCGCATTCGACCAGCCCGGCAGCTGGAGCATGAAGTACAATCTGATCTGGGACCGCGTGCTCGACCTCAACCTGTTCGACCCGAGCATCGCCACCGACGAAGTCGCGCTCTACCGCACCAAGGCCAATAAGTACGGCCTGCCGCTCGACAGCCGCGCCGCCTACACCAAGCTCGACTGGCTGGTCTGGTCGGCCTGCCTCACCGGCAAGCAGGACGATTTCGACGCGCTGCTGGCACCGGTCGCAACGTGGCTCGACGACGCCCCGGTGCGCGTGCCCCTCTCCGACTGGTACGAGACGGACACCGGCACCCAGCCGCACAATCATGGCTTCTTCGCCCGCCCGGTCGTCGGCGGCATCTTCTTCAAGCTGTTGATCGATCGCAGCGGCGCGACCTGATACTCATCGGATAAACCCAGCACCGGACGCTCTCATGCCCAGCACTACACGCGCCATCATCGCCGGCGGCCCACACGACCTGAAACTCGGCGAGGTGGCAGTGCCCGAGCCCGGGATGAATCAGGTGCTGGTTCGCATCCACACTGGCGGCATCTGCGGTTCGGACCTGCATTACTATCAGCATGGCGGCTTTGGCACGGTGCGGATCAAGGAGCCGTTGGTGCTCGGCCACGAGATCGCCGGTACGGTCGCCTCGGTCGGTGCCGGCGTCACCAACGTGAAGGCGGGCGACCGGGTCGCGGTGAACCCGAGCCTTCCCTGCGGCAAGTGCGAACAGTGCGTGACCGGCCATCGCAACCACTGCACCGACATGCTGTTCCTAGGCAGCGCGATGCGCAACCCGCACGTCCAGGGCGGTTTTCGCGACCTGCTCGTGTGCGCCGCCGAACAGGCAATCCCGCTTCCGGCCAACCTGAGCTTCGCCGAAGCGGCGCTCGCCGAGCCCACCGCCGTCTGCCTTCATGCGCTGGCCCGCGCCGGCGACCTCGTCGGCAAGCGCGTGCTGATCACTGGCGCCGGCCCCATCGGCATGCTGCTGGTCGCCGTCGCCCGCATGGCCGGCGCAGCCTTCATCGCCGTCACCGACCGCATTGGCATGCCTCTGACAATGGCCACGCAAACCGGCGCCGACATCGCGTTCGATGTCGGCAAGGATCCGCAGGCTGTCGGCAACTGGGTTTCCGCCAACAAGCGCTTCGACGTGCATTTCGAGGCCTCCGGCAGCTCCGCGGCCACCCTTGACGGCCTGGCTGCACTGGGCCCGCTCGGCATCTGCGTCCTCGTCGGCCAGGGCGCCGAAGTTCCCCTGCAAGTTTCCAGCGTTATCCGCACCGAAGCCGATATCCGCGGCAGCTTCCGTTTCGACCGCGAATACCAGATGGCCATCGATTACCTCGGCTCCGGCCGTCTCAAGGTCGCCCACATCGTCACCGCCACCCGGCCGGCAGCGGACCTCGGGGCCTTCGATCTGGCGCTCGACAAATCCCGCTCGGTAAAGGTCCAGCTCGCGTTCGAGTAGAGACTGACCGGCGGAAGCTGGATGAGTCGTGGGGGCGAAACCCACCGACCTGAAGGAAACCCGCAGACCGCAAAAGTTCTGTCGCCGACCTGAAATGGATCGTCGACGGGCGCAAACCCTATGCAAGCCAACAAACTGGGAAAAGTGGTGCCCGAGACCGGAATCGAACCAGTGACACGCGGATTTTCAATCCGCTGCTCTACCAACTGAGCTACTCGGGCAGCCGGACGCCCGGGGGCGTCGAAGTCGGGGCGTTATAGGGGGCAATGCCGGGGGGCGCAAGCGGGTTTCGGCGGGTTTTTGGGGAGGAATTTCAGCGCGCCCGGCATCCGTTTGGATGCTTGCGCTCCGGGGCGGGGCGGATAGGCTCACGCCGCAATTGTGAAGGAGCGAGAAATGCTTGAGGACCTCAAGGGCAAGCGGGCGCTGATCACCGGCTCGTCGACCGGCATCGGGGCCGCCGTGGCGCGGGAGTTCGGGCGGCTGGGCGTCGCGGTGGCGGTGCACGGCAACAAGAACGGCGCGGCGGCCGAAGCAGTGGCGGCGGAGATTCGCGCCGCGGGCGGCAAGGCCGTGGTGGTGCTGGGCGATGTCAGCAAGGCCGCCGAGGCGGCGCGGATCGTGGCGGAAGCGGCCGCCGGGCTCGGCGGGCTCGATATCCTGCTCAACAATGCCGGGGCGATTCTCGATCGCGTGACCAATGCGGCGTTCGACGAGGCGAAGTACGACGCGGTGTACGACCTCAACGTGCGCTCGGTGCTGGCGGTCACGAAGGCGGCCTACCCGCATCTCAAGGCGGCGGGCGGTGGCTCGATCATCAATACTGGGTCGGTGGCCGGGCGGTTCGGCGGGTTTGGTGGGTCGGCGGTTTATGCGTCGGCCAAGGCGGCGGTGCACTCGATTACCCGGAATGCGGCGCGGGAATTTGCGCCCGACGGTATCCGGGTGAACGTGGTGGCGCCGGGCTTCATCATCACGCCGTTCCACGATGCAACGCCGCAGGCGGTGAAGGATTCGGCGGCGGCGCAGATCCCGATGGGGCGGCTGGGCACGGCCGAGGATTGCGTCGGGGCGTATGTGTTTTTGGCCGCGGGTTCGATGAGCGGGTATATTACCGGGCAGATCATCGATGTGAATGGTGGGCAGTTGATGCCGTAGCGCCGGTGGGGGTTGCCGCGCCCGGTGCGTGGGGCTCCCCCCCTTCCGCCCTTCGGGCACCTTCCCCGCAGGCGGGAGAAGGCCCTGTGGCACTCGCGGTGCCCTCAGTCTTCGTCGTCTTCGCGTTGGCCCGGCTTCGGGGGGCCGTCTTCGTTGTCGTCTTCCACCGGTTCGGCGGGGATGACGTAGCTGCCGCTGAGCCAGCGGTTCAGGTCGATGTCGTGGCAGCGGGCGGAGCAGAAGGGGTGGAATTGCTGGGTCGAGGGCTTGCCGCAGATGGGGCAAGGGCGCGTCGGCTTCAGTTTTACGACTTCGCCCATCAGACGGCAGAAAGCTGGGACTGGTTGAGCCAGTTGAAGTGGACGGGGTAGCCTTCGCCGGCGAGGAGGCTGACCGTTTCGTTGAGCGGCAGGCCGACGACGCCCGAATAGCTGCCCTGGAGCTTGATGACGAAGGCGCCGGCAATGCCCTGGATGGCGTAGCCGCCGGCCTTGTCGCGCCATTCGGCGCTGGCGAGGTAGCTTTCGATCTCGCGATTGCTCAGGCGCTTGAAGCGCAGGCGGGTTTCGACCAGGCGCTTGCGGGTGGCGCCCGAGGGCGTGATCACCGTGACGCCGGTGAAGACGCGGTGCGAGCGGCCCGAGAGGAGGCGGAGGCACATGCTCGCCTCTTCCATCGTCTCGGCCTTGGGCAGGATGCGGCGGCCGACGGCGACCACGGTATCGGCGGCGAGCACGAGGGCGTTCGCGGCGATGCCGGTGGTCTTGGCCTTGTGCTGGGCGGCGATCGCCTTCTGGTCGGCGAGGCGCTGCGCCAGCTTGCGCGGGAGCTCGTTCTTTTCGGGCGTCTCGTCGATATGGGCCGGCACCAGATGCTCAGGCTCGATGCCGATCTGGTTCAGCAGCGCCAGACGGCGCGGCGAGGCGGACGCGAGAATGAGCTCGGGACGGGCGGCCATCGATTACCCTCTTGAAAGCCCCGGAGGGCGTTCCGCATCAACGGAAGCGGTAAATGATCCGGCCCTTGGTCAGATCGTAGGGGGTCATCTCGCACAGCACCTTGTCGCCGGCGAAGACGCGAATGCGGTTCTTGCGCATGCGGCCGGCGGTGTGAGCGATGATCTCGTGCTCGTTTTCGAGTTTCACGCGAAAGGTCGCGTTGGGCAGCAGTTCGACGACAACGCCCGGGAACTCGAGCACTTCTTCCTTAGCCATACTCTCTCCTGAAACGGCCCTAACGCGGCACTCTGCAATGTCAGGGCTGGATTTGGGCCGTACCTATACTGCAAGCGGCACCGATTGTGAACACCGATATGGGGGTGATTACGATCAAGTTCCAGAGGGTGGGATGGCGCCGCAAGAGGACCCCTCACCCAGCGACGCTAGGGCGCTTTCGGCCCAAACTTTGCTACCCTCTCCCTCAAGGGGCGAGGGGATCCCGACTGAGAGCGAGGTGGGGTGACAGGTCTTAGGCGGCGGTGGAAGCAGGTTTGGCGATGAGTTGGTCGAGGCGTTCGCGGACGCGCTTTTGCAACGTGTCGCGCAACGTGCGGTAGGCGCTGAGGACGGCTTCGCGGTTGCCTTCGACTTCGGAGGGGTCGGGCAAGGGCCAGTGCTCGATGGCGTCCATTTCGAGGCCGCGGCGCTCGACCGCTTCGGGCGCGTCCGCGGAGAGCGTGATGACGAGGTCGAAATGGGTGGCGACCAGTTCGTCCATGGTGTGGGGGGTGTGGACGGACATGTCGATGCCGATCTCCTCCATCACCTCCTCGACGAAGCCGTCGGCCTTGCCGGAGCGGACGCCGGCGGAGCGGACGATGAGGCGGCCGGGGAAGAAGCGGCGGGCAAGCGCGGCGGCAATCGGCGAGCGCACGGAGTTCATGGAGCAGACGAACAACACCGAGGGCAGGTTCGATTCGCGCTCGTCGATGCGCGAGGCGAAGGGCTGGACGGCGCAGATGAGGGTGAAGAGGCGACGCGCGGTGTTGAGATCCATCTCGAGCTTGTTGTCGAGGCGGGTGCGCAGCAGTTCGGCGGCGTCGTTGTGGAGGCCGCGGCGGGCCATGTCGACGGTTTCGATCTGGTAGGTCGAGCCGGTCTTGATGGCGTCGTAGTAGCTGTCGCGGATGCGGAAATAGTCGCGGATCAGCCGGCGGAACGGGGTGAGCGAGAGATAGTGCGCGGCGATGGGCTCGTAGGTGTCCGGGTTGCGGACATCGAGCACGATATAGTTGCCGATGATGGAGACGTGGAGCGCGTAGGGGCCCTGCGGCGTGACCCGGGCGGGGGCGAACTTGTTCTCCTCGACCAGGTCGTAAATGGCGATCCGCCACTCATGCACCTCGTCGGGATTGGACGAGGTGATGGTGTTGGGATCGAGGGTCACGGCGACGATGCGATCGGTATCGGGATCGAACTGTCGCGGGGTGAGGGCCATGTTGCTAGCGATTGAGCCTTATCGAGACCGACCGGCCGTGGGCATCGAGTCCCTCGGTTGCGGCCAAGGTTACCGCAGCTTTCGATAGTTCCGCCAGCGATGATGGGTCGCAGCCGAGGATAGAGGTGCGCTTCATGAAATCGAGCACGCCGAGGCCGGAGGCATAGCGGGCCGAGCGGGCGGTGGGCAGCACGTGATTGGTGCCGCCGACATAGTCGCCGATAGCCTCGGGCGTGTGGTGGCCGAGGAAGATGGCACCGGCATTGCGGATGTGCGGCAGCAGGGATTGTGGGTCGTCGAGGGCGAGCTCGACGTGCTCGGACGCGATGCGGTTGGCGAGTTCCACCGCTTCGCCGAGCGAGGCGACCGTGATGACGGCGCCGAACTCCTCCCACCCTTCGCGGGCGATCTTGCCGCGCGGGAGTACGGCGAGCTGGCGCTCGACTTCGGCCTCGGTGGCCTTGGCCAGCGCCGGATCGGTGGTGACGAGGATGGACTGGGCCCCTGCCCCGTGCTCGGCCTGCGCCAAGAGGTCAGCGGCGACCCAGGCGGGGTTGGCGGAGCCATCCGCGATGATGAGGACTTCGGACGGACCGGCGATCATATCGATGCCGACAGTGCCGAAGACCTGGCGCTTGGCGGCAGCCACATAGGCGTTGCCGGGGCCGACGATCTTGCTCACGGGCGCAATGGTGGCGGTGCCGTAGGCGAGCGCGCCGACGGCCTGGGCGCCGCCGATGCGGTAGATCTCGGTGACGCCGGCGATCTTGGCAGCTGCGAGCACGGCGTCGTTGACCTCGCCACGCGGCGTAGGGACGACCATGGCGATGCGGGTGGCGCCGGCGACATGGGCCGGCACGGCGTTCATCAGCACCGAGGACGGATAGGCGGCGAGGCCGCCCGGCACATAGATGCCGACGGCTTCGACCGGGGTCCAGAGCGTGCCGAGGGTGACGCCGAGATGGTCCTGATAGACGTGATCGAGCGGCTTCTGCTTTTCGTGATGGGCGCGGATGCGATCATGCGCGGTCAGCAGCGCCTCGCGCACGTCGGGCGCAATGCGGGCCTCGGCGGCGGCGATCTCGTCGGCGGTGAAGGCGAGGGTCGCGGGGGTAAGCGGCAGCTTGTCGAAGCGCTCGGTGTACTCGATGACCGCGGCGTCGCCGCGCGCCTTCACGTCGGCGAGGATGGCGGCGACGGTGGCGCCGACCTCCTCGGAGACTTCGCGCTTGGAATTGAGCAGCGTGTCGAAATCCTGGGCGAAGCCGGGATCGCGGCTATCGAGACGAAAGACCATCAGAGCACGTGCGCGGGCTTGGCCTTGGCGGCCCAGGCGGCGCCGAGATCGGCGAGGCGGGCTTCCAGCACCTCGACCTCGAGGCGGACGGTGCCGCCGCCGGCAAAGGCGAGATCGATATGGCCCGAGGGCGCGGCGGATTCGGTGAACTGGATGGCGAGGAGCTCGAGCGAGCCCTCCGGCGCGGCCGGATCGAATCCGGCGGCCTTGACCGAGGTGACGTGATCGAAATGGAGCGCAGCGCGCTTGCGGATGCCGGTCTTGTCGCGGGGCTGGCCGGCCTCCCAGGCAAAGCGGTTCATCAGCAGGGCAAAGCGCTTGTCGGCCTTGGCATAGCCCATTTCGGCGGTGCGGACGATGGCATCCTGGGTGGTCGCGGAAATGACGTCGAGGTCTTCGGCGTCGAGCGCGATCAGCTTGAGATCGGTCATTGGGTCGTGGTTCCGGTAAAGCTTGCGATTGCCGGGGAGATGGGAGGCTCGGGGCTGATCTACAAGCTCGGGGCCGCTGGGGCAACCGGAGGTTTGGGAAACGACCGACACGAAACGCCGGTGGCCAACCCTCGTCCTTCGACAAGCTCAGGATGAGGGTTGGGGGGAATGCGGTGGGTCAGAAGCGCTATCAGCCCGTCACGCGCTCGATTTCGGCGCCGACGGCCGAGAGCTTGTCTTCGAGGCGTTCGAAGCCGCGGTCGAGATGGTAGATGCGGTTGACCACCGTTTCGCCGCGGGCGGCGAGGCCGGCGATGACCAGCGACACCGAGGCACGGAGGTCGGTGGCCATCACCTGGGCGCCCTTCAGCTGGGGCACGCCGGTGACCGTCGCCACCTGGCCGTCGACCTTGATGTCGGCGCCGAAGCGGGCGAGTTCGGCCACGTGCATGAAGCGGTTTTCGAAGATGGTCTCGCGGATGCGCGAGGTGCCCTGCGCCATGGTCATCAGCCCCATGAACTGGGCCTGGAGATCCGTGGCGAAGCCCGGGAACGGATCGGTTTCGACGTCGACGGCGTGGATGCCGTTGCCGTTGCGATGGATGCGGATGCCGTTGGCCTCGGACGTGATCTGGGCGCCCGAGGCGGTGAGCTTGTCGAGCGCGGCCTGGAGGTGGTGGGCGCGGGCGTTCTTGAGCAGCACATCGCCGCCCGCCATGGCCGTGGCCATCGCATAGGTGCCGGCCTCGATGCGGTCGGCCACGACTTCATGCGTCGTGCCGTGCAGTTCGGTGACGCCCTCGATGGTGAGGGTCCGGGTGCCGATGCCGGAGATTTTCGCGCCCATCTTGACGAGGCACTCGGCCAGGTCGGTGATTTCGGGCTCCATGGCGGCGTTGTCGATCACCGTGGTGCCGCGGGCGAGCGTCGCGGCCATTAGGATGACGTGGGTGGCGCCGACGGTGACCTTGGGGAAGGTGATGTGGGCGCCGCGGAGGCCGCCTTTTGGCGCGCGCGCTACCACGTAGCCTTCGTCGATCTCGATCTCGGCGCCCAGTTCCTTGAGGCCATAGAGGAAGAGATCGACCGGGCGGGTGCCGATGGCGCAGCCGCCGGGCAGCGACACGCGGGCCTCGTGCGCCCGGGCGATCAGCGGTCCGATGACCCAGAAGCTGGCGCGCATGGTGCTGACCAGTTCGTAAGGCGCGGTGGTGTCGACGATTTCGGCGGCCTGCAGCGTCATGCGCTGGCCTTCGAGGGTCTGCACGCGGCGGCCATGGACGGCGACATCGACACCGTGATTCTCGAGGATGCGCTCGAGCTGGGTGACGTCGGCGAGCCGCGGCACGTTTTCGAGGATCAGCGGATCCTTGGTGAGCAGCGAGGCGATCATCAGCGGCAGCGCCGCGTTCTTGGCGCCGGAGATCGGGATTTCGCCGCGCAGTTCGTTGCCGCCGACCAGACGAATACGGTCCATGACGTGCTCCTCGTCGAGGGTTCGAGACATCCTGTCCCGCAGGTTTCAGCTATCCGACTCGGGCGCAGGCTTCAACGCAACCTGATCCGTCGTCGCAAGAGTTGATTCACTATCAGAGGGTGGTTTACCGGCGGTTTCCAAGGGCGGCGCGCTGGCGGCGCGGGCCCGGGCCTGTTCCTTCCGCCGCTTCAGGTTCTCGCGGAGCTTTGCGGCCAGTCTCTGTTCCTGGGTGGGCTTAGTTGTATCGGGCATGGTCACTCTGCGGCGTTGGTGGTGGCTGGCTGGCCGGTCGCCGAGGTCACCTGATCTAGCACGCGCCAGAGCTGCGAGGTGGAATTTGCCTTGAGGAACACCACGCCGGGCGGCTGCGTGTCGAGATAGTTCGCCACATCGAAGGCGGTCGGCGCGACCACAAGGTTGCCGACATCGCTGTTCGCCAGTCGGCCGGCATATTCGGCGGCAAAACCAACGAGCACCAGGGTTTCTACCTCGGCGGCGAGGCTCCGCACGAGCTTGCGATACTGTGCGCCGCTCCCGCCGCGCACGTCGGAGAGGTCGCCGAGCACGAAGGTAAGACTGGGAATCGCCATGCGAGGCAGGTCCTGCACCAAGAGATCGACGGACCATTTCGGCGCCTTCTCGGTATCGAGGATATAGGTCTTGCCGTCACGGCCGGCATGGATGCCCATGCGGTCGCGCACAGGCTGCTCGAGCGCCAGGCGGGCGATCGCCGGCTCGAGCGGCAGGCCGTGGCCGTAAACGACGGCGAGCGCGGCGAGCAGATTGGTGAGCGCCATGGTGCCGACGAACTGCGTGGTCACCGGATAGGTCTTACCGGCGACGACCAGATCGAAGCATAGCCGGCCGGGCCACGCGCAGCGGACGTTTTCGGCGCGAACCTCGGCATCGGGCGAAGTGCCGAAGCTTATGACGCGCTCACGCGTGCGACTCGCCATGGCGCGGACTCGCGGATCGTCGAAGTTGAGGCAGGCGAAGCCGCCGGGTGCCACTGCCTCGACCAGCTTGCCCTTTTCTCGCGCGATGGCGTCAGGGATGTCGACGTCAGCGTTGCGGTAGTTGGTGGCGTGGTCATAGCCGACCGAAGTGACGACGGCAGTATCGATGCGATAGACGCTGGTGCTCTCGGCAATCGCGCCGGGCTGGTGCCCGCTCGTTTCCTGGACCCAATAGTCGACTGGCACGCGAAGATGGCGCATGTCCCGCAGCAGCTTGGTGCCGGCATTGTTCAGCCCGAGGCTCGCCGTCCCATAGCAGCCGAGCAGCACACTCGCGAGTTTGCTCGTCGTGGTCTTGCCGCAGCTACCGGTGACCGCGACGTAATGGCTCACGAGTTGCCGCTGCTTGGCCCGCGCTTGCGCCCGGCGCAGTTGCAGGATCCAGCGCAGCACAACGGCATCGATGCGGTCGTAGAGCCGGGCGAGTGCGGCGGGAGCCGGCATTATCGTTCGTGATCCTTGTCCAATACCCAGCGAGCCTTCGCCCGGCATGCGGACGACGTACCGAGCAATAACAGCCGGTGTGACGCAACCGTGTCACCGGATTGCAGCTTTTTTTGCCTTGCAGATGTGGACACCCTGTGGCAGTAGACCGCCGCGAACGTGACAGCGCCCGTTTCGGGCCAACGCGCGAAGCTGCAGTAGCTCAGTGGTAGAGCACTCCCTTGGTAAGGGAGAGGTCGAGAGTTCAATCCTCTCTTGCAGCACCACTCCCTAACCCCTTGATTTATCTGCCTTTAGATACTGCGGACTTTATCCGCTCTACCCGCCCGACAGACAAGTTTTGGGCACTCTTTTGCGCACTCAGTAGCCCGTTTGCCAGCGCGTGCTGTTCTGGTGGTCCGTCGACATGAACGCGTTGTTGTTCCCAGCCACGTCGTGCGTCGAATTGCCCGCGCTGGCCCGGTTGGCGTCGCCAATGGCCTTCCCGAGGGCTTCACGCTTGGCCAGTTCCTCGGCGGAGTAGCCGACGTTCTTGCCGTTGACGTAGGTGTAGCCGTTCGTGCCGACGCCCGTGAACGCGGCCCGTCGCTGCTGCGCCGCGATCTGGCCGAGCGCATTGGCCGCCGCGTAGGCATCGGCGGGCCGCACCGATGCGCGCGGATTGCCGAACAGCCCCGAGAGCGACGTGCCGGGCGCCGCCCCTGCCAGATTGCTCGTCGCGTTGACCGCTGGGTTCGGCCGGCGCGATGGCGACGAGCTCTGGGCATAGGCCAGAAGATCGCCGAGCGTCGCATCGGGCGAAAGAGCTGCGGCGAGTTCAGGCGCCCACGGCGCGCTGGCGGGCCGGGCGCGCGGCAGCGGAACGGAGGCCGAGGCGACCTGCGACACACCGGGCAACGAGATGCCACGCCCGAACATGCCTGCCAGCATCGTCGGCGATTTGCCCGCGATAGCGAGCTGCTGCGTCATGGGGCCGGACGCTCGGCCATAGTCTCCGGTGTCTGCGAAGCTGAAGCCCCGCGGCTCGTTCGGGAGGTTGAGCGGCTGGTTCGGCGGGCGCTGATAAGAGTTCGCCGGCACGGCCCGGATGGCCTGGAGCGCCTGAAGTTGCTGCGCGGTCAGGCCGGGCGTCGTGGGGGTCGACACCGGCTGGCCGGTGTACGGGTCGATCTTCACCGTCTTCACGCTGCGCGTGGTGAGCTCGCCGCTCGGCGCGGCCGAGGCGCCGGGCAGGATGCCGTCATAAATGCCGCCTCCGTCGGTGCCCTGATAGACGCCGCCCGAGGGGTTCAGGATGCCGGAGTAGAAACGCTCAACGCCCATCAGCGCCTCCCGTAAAGAGCGGGCCGTTCTCCGCCGAGGAGATCGCTGGCCAGGTTCATAATCAGCTCGTCGAGATGCACGGGGGCCAACGCTGGCCGCTGATCCTGCATAGGAACCGGATTGCGCAACGCGTCGAGGATGAAGTCGTAGTTGCGATCATCCGCCGAGTACGAGGGATCGACGGCGGCGCTCCCGAACGGCGACCGCAGATCCTCGATGTTCGTGCTCTGCGGCCGCCCGACGAAGCCGGCGGCAGGCTGGTAGAGGCTAGCGAGGTCTGCCATCAGTCGGCCTCATCCATGATAGCCTTGGTTTCGGTGTCCTCGTCGTCGCCGCTCATGGCGTTGATGATCGACGAGGCCTCGTTGCCGAACCACGTCTTGGCCCAGCGGTTCAGCGCCTTGCGGTTGGCCGGGTTGTTCTCCTTGAGCAGCAGCGCCGCCGCGTCGGGGTTCAACAGCACGTCGTCGAGCATCCGCGTGATGCCCTCGGTTTGACGCGCTCCGACCGACTTGCGCGCGAGCGTGGCGAAGAACGAAGTCAGCAGGTAAGTGCCGCTGATGCGGCCGCTCTTGTAGGCGTAGAGCCGGCTCTGGATCGTCGCCGGCGACAGCTGCTCGTTGTGGACGGCCTGTGCCGTGCCCGACGAGTTCGCCGCCCGTGCGCCGTTGCGGACCTCAGTGCCTTGGATCGCCTTGGCGATCTCGCGGATGTTCTTCAAGTGGTCCGGGTTGGCGCGATAGAGCCGCTCGAGCACGGCCGAGTTGACCGGATCGTCGAGGAACTTGTTCAGCGAATAAGGCGACCAAGGCTGGGCGCCGTTGATGTCGCCCGTCGTGCGGCCGCCCGACCGGGCGTCCTTCTGCATGATGTTCCAGAAGGTCTTACGCGCGCCCTCGACGGCTTTCGGATCGTCACCGACGAAGGTCAGCAGCTCGTCGACGGCCTTCTTCGGGTCTTTGGCCGACAGCACGCCGCGCATCGCCCGATCGGCGTTCTCGTTGCCGTACTGGAGGTAGTTCGCCACCGCGCTCTTGCCCTGCTTGGTCAGCTGGTCGATGAGCTCGGAGGAGGCCGTCGTGGCGGTGTCCATCTCGGCGCGCAGGTTCTTCGCGTCGCCCAGCTGCGCCTTGAGGGCGGGAAACTTGGCGAAGACGTTGCTGTAGCCGTCGAGATAGGACTGGAGCGCCTCTGGTTTCTCCAGCAGGCCGCGGTCCTTCACGTCCTGGAGGATCTGATCGCGAACAGCCGTCTGCACTCGGCCGTCGTTCCCGGCCTCCTTCATCAGCGCCTCGAAATCGGCGATGCGGCCTTGATCGTCCTGCACGAACTTGCCCGCGACGGTGCTGTCGGGGTAGCGCGGCATGCCCTCGCGCTCGGAGAGCGTCTGGCCGATGGCCGTCTGCGGCCGGGTGAAGCGGTCGTTGAAATCGACGGTGGCGGCGCGCGCGGCTTCGTACTGCTGGCGCAGATCGTCGGGCAGGTTGTTCGCCATGTAGCTGTCGATGCCGTCGATGTACTGACCGATGATCCGCGCTTCGTTGGCGCGGCCGGCGGTCGTCGCCTCGCGCGCCGCGTCGGTGAGCGCCGAGCGGATGCCGGTGATCTCATTGAGCGGCGCTTCGCCGGAAGGCGGAACAGCCGCTTTCATGATCGGCTTACCTCGTGCGTCGAGGATGCCGGTGGGCTTGGCCGGTTCGCCGGGATCGATGAACTGCGACGGGATGTCGGCCTCACCGGGGCGGAAACGGTTCATTTCAGCAACCGACAGATTGCTGTCATTGCCACGGAAGATCGCGTCCAGCGCTTCCATGTCGACATCCTGCTTGGAGCCGTTGATCGGCGCCCACGCCTGCTCGAGGACCGCCTTGGCGCCGTCGCTGGCGTCCTGGAGCGCAGTGCGGATATTCGCGCCGCGACCTTCAGCCGTAAGCGCCGGCAGCAGCGAACGGGTTGAGTTCTCCCACGCCTTGGTGGCAGCGTCGGCCTTGACGGCGGCCTCGCCCAGCCGCTTGTTACGCTCGGCGATTGCCGCGTCGGCGAACGCGCCCGGCGTCTCCGTCGGCTCGAACGGTTTCATGGCGTTGTCGACGGCCGCCGTGTTGGCGCCGCGCTGGGCGTTGTAGAGGCCGGCGTTCGGGCCGGACTGCTGCGCATATTCGAGCGCGGCAATGCCGGGGTTCTTCGTGCGATCCGCCAGGCTCTCCTTGAAACCGGGGATCGTTGCGCCGACTTTCTGCCCGCCCATTATTTGGGCGACCAGCGGGTCGGTATCGACGACCTCGCCCGGCTTCTGCTGGAGGCCGGACGCACGGATGATCCGATCGGTGACGGCCTCCTTCACCACGTCGTCGACGTAGTTGCCGCTGCCGAAAATGGCGCGGATCAAGTCGCGCGTGGAACCGATCATTGCCGTGCCGAGGCCGGTGGCGCCGGCGCCTGCAACAGCACCGCCAGCATCGGCCAGCGACCCGAGCGGCGTGCCCTGGTCATTGCCGGACGCCGCTACGAGCCCGGCACCCGTACCGGCGCCAGTGGCGACGCGCAGCTCGTCGCCGACATACTTGGCCGGATCGACGGCCGCCTTGTCGATGCCGAAGAGCGTCTTGAGCACTGAAGGCGCTTCGCGGGCTTCGGCGGCCGTCATGCGGCCTGCCGCGCCGAGTGTACCGAGCATCGGAACGGAGGCCGCGCCGATCTCTTGGCCCAGACGAGACGAAAAGCGCTTCACCGGGTCGGTCGTCTCGGGCAGCGGTTTCACGAGGCCGTTGCCGCTCAGCCAGTCGCCCAGCATCGCCGAGCCACCGACCGGCTTCTCGCTGATCGGACCGACGCCGCTCACGCCGGGGACGAGGTTCGCCAGTAAAGGCGCGTAGTTCACCGCGTCGACGGCCAGACCGGCCGTATTTGCCACGCCTTGGCGCGCACCTTCAGCGGCGTAGGCGGCGTTCTCCAGACCGGCCTGACCAGCGGCCATAATCATGTCGACGATGTTGCCTTCGCTGCCGCGATAGCGGTCATAGGCCGAACCGCCTTGCTCGATGGGGACGGGGCTGCCGTCCGGCATGACCTGACCGGGAATGGGGAGGTCACTGACAACCGAACCGTTGGGCAGCACAGTGCCGACCGGTTCTTTGCCGGTGTAGGCCGTCGACGGAATGACAGGCGCGGGCGCCGGAGGCGGCGCGACGGGCTGCGGTTTTTCATCGAACTGATCGAAGAAGTTACCGCTCTGGGCCGGCGCGTCGAACTGATCGAAGAAATTCGCCACTTACGGCCCTCCGAGCAGCTTCGCTGCTGATCCGGCGCCGTACTTCGCGTCGAACTCGGCTGCCTTGTCCGGGTTGGCCTTCAGCGCTGCGACAGCAGCCGGCGGGATAGAGACGGCGGGGGCAGGCGCTGGATTGAGGGCTCCGCCCGTATCCTGGGGATGCAGCAGCTTATCCGCCTCGAGACGAGCACGGGCGATGCGATCTTTTGCGACGGTCAGCGTCGCTTGAAGCGACTGATCGTTGCCGAGGAGGCCCTGCCCGAGCGCCTCGATTTCACGATCGAGCGCGGCGCGCGACACTTCGGCCCCGCCGTTGTTGAGGCGTGCGTTCTGGTACGCCAGTTCGAGGATCATCGCGTTGGCCTGGGCGTAAACCGGGTTGTACGGGCCGTCGGCACCGATGGCATTGAGCGCCTGATCGGTGACGCCGCGAATATCGTCGAGCGTGATCGGAGCGTCTGGCCCCTTGCCGAACTTCTGCATGAACTCGGCGAGAACCTGCTTGGCGTCCTGCGCGAAGCCGATCACGTTGCCGGCGAGGCCGGTGACTGCGGGGTTCGACTTGACCAGCGTCTCTAGCCGGTTGACCAGATCCTCCGACGACGTGGCCGTCGCGAGAAGCGCTTGAGCGCGGGACGTATTTGCGGTCGTCGGCGCCAAACCGGTTTCCGCTGCGCCGCCCTGGAGCGACGAGTTGAACGTGATCGCGCCCTGCGGCAGCGGTTGCTGGGTCGACGTGTCCTTCCACGAGTTCGTGGTCGCGTCGAAATAGGCCGTGCCCGTCTTGCCGTCGGTCGTCTTGTAGTTCTGGGTTTCGGTGGCGCCGCTCGGCTTGTCGTAGGGCCGCTTGCCGACAGCATCGGGCCGGCGGACGATGATCGGCCCGTCGGTGCCCATGATCGTCTCGACAGGAATGTCACCCGTGACGACGGCCCGCTGGTCGGGCTGCGGCATGCCCTGAAGGATCGCGCCCTTGACTTCGGCCTCCGACAGCGGCTTGGGGAGGCCCTGCGCCGCGTCGATCGCCGGCAGCCCAACAAGTCCGGCGACATCGGCGGGAACAGCGGGCCGAACGTCGCCCGGCGCCAGGTTGTCGTAAAGGCTGCTGATCGTGCTGCCGAGAACGGTGTTCTTGTTGTTGATGATCGACGCTTCGGCGCTCTTGTCATAGCCGTAGCGCTGCGTGGCGTTACCTTGGTCGGTGGCGTAAGTGAAACCGGCTGGTGTCTGGCCGTACCCCTGCACTCCCGTCAACGCAGAGCGCGCCGATGCGGTGGGGTCGTTCGGGTGATCGAACAACCACGCGAGTTGCCCGGCCGCTTGCTTCGTCGCAGCGGCGGAGGCGTACCCTGACAAATCGCTGCCACTGGGCGGCGCGAAGGCCGCGGCGAGATTGCTAAAGGCCGCGCCAAGCGCTGGGTCGTTATACAGCCGGTTCATTGCCACAGCCATCAGCCAAAAACCCCGTTTTCCTTGGCGCGCTTCCACCGCGCGACCGCTGCTTGCCGTAGTTGCTCGCGCCACTCGGGCGTCATGATCCGGCCTGCCGAAGCCCGTCGAAGTTGCTCGCGTCCCTCCGCTGTTGCGGCTCGCTGTGAGGCCGAACGAGACATCTTCTCGCGCGCTTCTGGAGTGCTCGCCCCCTGTTTGGCCCTTGCCTGCTGTTGCTTCTCACGCGAGATCGGCTTTCGCTTAGACCTTGCTCGCTCAAGCTGTTCGCGCCCTTCAGGCGTCTTTGCGCGTTCGACCGCTGCTTGGCGCCGCTTCTCGATAGCCTCCGGCGAGTTCATTCTCGCTACCGCATTACTCCGGAACGCCGGATCGTCCCATCGGGCTCGGTGAGCTGCGGAAATCCGCGCTCTAGTGGCCTCGGACTTTTTCGGCGCGTAGCCCCCTTCGGCCACATTCAGCCCGTTCGGTTCCAACGTGCCAAACTTAGCGATCCAGAAGCATTCGCGGGCTTGCAGGTCTGCCAGCGGAACGCGCTCGATGACGGCAAAATCAAAGGCTTCTGGCCCGAGCAACTGTAGCGCTCGGCCTACGCGGGTGCGAGCATACGAATGAGCGCGCCACCGCCGCTCCGGCTTGTTGCGGGTCTGGCCGACGTAACACGGCTTAGCCGCCCCCTTGAGGGTGATCGTATAGATGAAGCCTTCGGTCATCCGAACAAGCTCCCCAACCGGATGCCCTGATTGGGCGCTGCGGCCACCATCGTACCGACGCCCGGAATGACGCTCACCCCGCGGGACGTGGCGGCGCTGGTCATGAACGGCAGGTTTCCGCCCGCCAGCCCTGCGCCCGTGGCGACCGTGCCGAGACCGCCGAGCAGATCACCGAGGAAATGTGCGCCGTCGCCGGCGTGCCCGGCCTTGTCGAGCTCGTAGGGCACCACCGAGGCCGAACCGGTCTTGAAGCCGCCGATCTGGGCGACCTGGCCGGCGTCACGCGCCGTGGCGAGGCTCTTGTCCGCCAGCACGTCGCCGAACGCCCGCAATTCACCGAGCGCGTCGGCCTGCTGATTGGTGAAGTCGCGTGCGTCGGTGCGCTGTTGGTCTTCATTCCGGACAACGATGTCCGACGACGAGGTCGGTAGCGCTGCAACGGGCGCGGGCTCTTCGACGGCCTGCCCCCGCAGGTAATCGCCGAGCGCGACGCTCCGGTCGGCCTGATCGGCGCCGAAGTCCTGATAGCGCTGGCGCGACGTGAGGTTGATCGCGTCGGCCTCCTGGTTGAGGCCGCGCTGCCGAATGCGCTCCGCCGCGAGCGCGTCGTTGCGCGCCGCCTCGATCTGCGTCTGCGCGGAGTAGTTCGCGACGGTCGAGCCCAGCGTCAGGGCGATGCCGGCGATGGTCAGCGGATCACAAATATCGGCCTCCTATCGCACGACGACGGCGTTTGACGAGGGGGTGAACAGCCCCGTGTTATACCGGCCGCCTGTCTGGCCTCCGGAATAGTAGTTCGCCTTTTCCAACGCGGCCTGCGTGCCGAGCGTCGACGTGAAGTCGGCGAAGAGATTGGTCAGCGGACTGAAGGCGGCCGGCTGCGTCAGCGCCGAGGCCCGCGTGATGGCCGAATTGGCGGCGCCCTGCGCATCGCCGGTGGCGTTGAGCATGGCGATCAGGTTCGAGCGGGCGTCTTCCACCGAAGCCTTGGACTGGTTGACGTAGGAGAGCGCCTGGTCGCCAACCTGCTGTTTCGTCAGGTCGTACTTCTTCTGGAGTTCGGCCGCTTTCGTACCGCGCGCCGAACTATCCAGCAGGCCAGCCCGATCGAGTGCATACGCGAGCTCGCGCTGCGCCCCGGAATACTGGTCCTCGAGCTGCGGGTTGGCGTAGTCGAGAAAAGCCTTCTTGCGGGCGTCGTAAAAGCCGTTCGTGAACTGGTCGTCGAACGTCTTGTTGATCTGCGTCGTGCCTTCGCGGACACGCTTCTGGCGCGCCTGCTCGTCGGCGCGAGCCAGCGCCGCCTCGTTGCCCCCGCCCTTGTTGCTATCGCCCATCCGGCATCGCCCGTCTCATCGAGAACCCCACGCGCTTGAAGCCAAAATGCTCCAGAAACCTTGCGGTGCGCTCGGAGTTGAACTCGTTGTCATTGCCGCCCACAATCTCACGGGCGCCGAGCTGATCGCTCCAGGCAATGAGTTGTTTCATCAGGATTGCGGCTGCTCGACTTCCGCGGCGTTCGGGCAGGACAAATATAACCTCCTGCGTGGTGAAAAGTCCATCCGCTGCGCGATACTCGTAGAAATCGCAAGTCAGGAAGGCGATGACCTCCCGCTTGTCCTCGACGACGAAGAACGTCGGACTGGCGCGGTCGAGATACGACTGCAACGTGCGCCGGCAGCGCTCCTCGTTGAACACCATGTCGGGACGGGTGTCGGCGACGTTCATTCGAGCCATGCGAACAATGGCGTCGAAGTCGTCCTCAAGCGCCAGGCGAACGAACATCGCGATACCCCGGCCATATGTCATCGGCAACGCCGCCCGCGGCCTCGTACCCTGCGATGTAGCCGTACACGTAGCCGTTATCGGCGCGGCCTCCACATTCTAGGCAGTCGTACTTAGCGCCCAGCGTGGCCTTCCCGCCCACGAAACGGTGCCGCTTGCAGCCTGCCAGACGCACCGAGTTCGCCTTTGCAGCGGCGGCGATCTCCAGCAGGTCGCTTCGAGATAGCCCGGTGAAACCCGCGATCTTGTCCAGACTGTCGCTCACGTTTTGATCCTCGCGAACTGGATGAAGGCTTCGCCGTGACGCCCGTAGTTCAGCATCGGAGCCGTCTCTTGCTTGAGACCGAACAGCCGAAGCCACTGATGCGTCTGCGCGTAGTCGTGAAGCGAGATGGCCTGGATGCGGTGAATGCCGGCCGCCTCGTACCGGTCGAAGAGCCGACGGAAGAAACGCGTCACGGGCAGCGCCACTTTCGGGAAGTCGTCCGTGGCGAAAAACAGCAGCGTAATGACGTTCGGCCAAGCCTCTATCGTTCCGGCGATGCCGACGGGCGCCTGCTCATGATAGATCGCAAATACGTCCTCGCGGCCGCCGTAAGACCGGGACAGCACCCCGGCCAATTGCTCGCGGGTATCGGCTGGCGACACGGCGGAAAACTCGGCGAAGTCGCGGTCGCGCATATTCAGCGCGACGTGCCGTACGGCGTCGGCTGTGGCGCGCTCAATCTTCATCGGCATCGAGATCGTGATGGATGACGACGGAGCTCAGCCGCGCTGCGCCGGTGCCTTGCGACCGGAACCGCAAGCTCAGGTGGGTGGACGAGCCGATCTGCGGCAGTTTGTCGCCGTTATAGGTCGTCTTGGACAGCACGTTGACCGGGTCTTCGACCGTCAACTCCGTTGGCTGCATCGCCGCCGCAACCGCCCACTGCCCTTCGAGCGCGGCGTCCATGCTCTCCCACGTCTTCGCCCGCGTGGGCTGGTTCGCGTCGAGATACGGCAGCCAGGCCTCGGCGACAGTGCTGTCGTAGACCTCTTCGGCGCCGAGCCCACCGTAGACGTAGATCGTGTTCCCGGAGCGCAGATAGACGCGCTGCTTGAAGACGACCATCTGCTCCACCGTGAACCCAGGCTCGTAAGTGGTCCATGCGCTGACCTTTGCTCCGCCGAAGTACGAGAAGACGAAAATCTGATCCTTCACCGCAAGCCAGTAGCGGCCGGTGCTGGGCTCGATGCAGCTTGTCACCAGCCCGGCCTCGTCTTCGGCCACTTCCTTGAGGGCGGCGCGCACCAGCGTGTCGATGGGCACGCCGATGTCGGTCGTCGACGCCGCGTTGGAGCTGTCGCGCGCTCGTAGCGACCGCACGCCGCCGTCGACGTAGAAGATGTCGTTGTCGCCGAATTTGGTGACGCTGTTCGGGTAACGCGTGCCCGTATTTTCGAGCGTCTGCACTTCACGGTTCAGCGTCGGATCCGGGTCGACGTACTCGATCTGGGTCGTCTTCTCGGCGAACACCGCCACCGAGCTCTGGTACTTGGCCAGCGCCACCATGTCCTCGAGGCCAGCGGCGATCGACGACATGTCGATGAAACCGGCGCCGGTCGTGTCCGTCGTGAATTTGGTCGGCTGCTTGAGGCCGGAGAAGTGCAGGTTCGGTCCCGATACCGAATACATCTTGCGGCCGACGGTCTTCACGAAGGGGCCGGGCTGAAACGTCGTCGTGGCGTCGGCCCCGTCCGCGAGCGCGAGACCGGTAGCTGGACTGACGACGAGCCCGTTCGCCAGCGTGAACACGACGGCGCGGCCGTTGGCGCTGGCGCTGGCTACCGCAGCGATGATGTTGACGCGCGTTCCGGCCGCGGTGGCTGTATAGTCTGGCACCGAGGTCAGGGAGTTGATGGCGGCGGCAATGAGGGACGCCGTGTTCTCATGGCTGGTTGCCCAGGAGACCGGCCCCGTCAGGACCGAAACGCCGTCCACCTTCAAGTCGGATAGCTGCGACGTGATGGCTGCCGCGCCGCCCGACATGACCACGCCATTGCCCGTCGTCGCGTTGCCCGCGACGCTAACGACGATCGCTGTGCCGTTGATGGCGGTCCCTGTTGCCGCGGCGGTGACATTTACCGTCGGCCCGTTCGAGGTCGCGGAGTAGTCCGGGCTCGAGGAGAACGAGTTGATCGCGGACGCGAGGGCGGCCGCGGTCGTGGAGTTGTCGCCGGTGTGATCGACGGCGGCGCCGATGATCGACACCCCGTTGATCTTGATGTCGGTGATCTTGTTGACGCCCGCCGACAGCGTGCCGCCCGTCACCTGGAAGGAGCCCGTGGCGGCTACAGCCGGGGTAACGCCGCCGCCCGTCACGTCGAAGGACGCCCGAGCGCGGCCATCGAACCAATCGGTGACGCGCACGCCGTCGTAGAAGTGGAATATCGTGCCGTCGACGAAGAGCCCCACCGCGTAAATCTTGCCAGCGTAGAGCTCGGCGCAGAGAACCTCGTCGAGTGCCGTAACACCGTCGGAATGCTGAAGACGCTGATACGAAACGCCGCTCGGGAGCAGTGGCGCCGGATCGCTGCCGAAGACGTAAACGCCGATCGAGTTGTACCAGAGGCCGAACGTGCCGGCGGGGAGGCTGTAGGTCGGCACGAAGGCCGCGCGCTTCTCGAACTCGCCACCGCTCGTGATGTGCCCGTTGACGGCCTTCACCAGAACGCCACCAGCCGTCGTCTCGGGCAGACGCCGGGCGTCTAGGCCGCCGGTGAACTCTTTGATCCAGATGTCGCCTATTTCGGCCTCCCGCTCAGGTTGGCGGGCGGTAGGTCGTGATGGCCGGACGGCGACGCGCCGGCTCGTCGGACCCGAACATCTTGAACCGGCGGCGCGGCATCAGCTTGCCGCGCGCCTTGGCGTAAAGCCGGCTGGCCTGGTCGAGCTTCAGCTGCGCGTCCTTGGCGCCGGTGGCGGCCAGATAGTCCGCGGCGGCCGACTTGACGAGGATCTGGTCGTCGAGGTCCGCCGTATCGCCGTCGTCAACAAGCGGACGCAGCTTGCGGATGCCCGTGATCCGCAGGCGGCCTTCCAGCGTCGTGCTGTCGGCGTTCACGTCCGGGATCGGCCAGATTTCGATCTGCTCGTCTTCGTAAATGCGCCAGCGGCAGGCCGGGGACGAACGCACATCTAGCTCGCTGTCGTGGGCGGCGTAGTGGCCATCGTCGATGCCGGGATCGAGGGGTACGTAAGCACCCGACACGCGGACGCAGACCGTCTGGACGCGATCGATGACGAGATCGTCGAGGACTTCGCCGTCGAGGTTCACCGCCGTGGCGAGGTCATAGAAACGCTGGCCTGCCTGAAGATCGATGAACCGATCGACGCGCAAATGGGGCCAGTCGAAATCGTCCCAGAACCACTCCTGCTTGCGCTGGAGTTCCTTGACCTGGGTGTCGCGCACCTGGTTGTTGTGCGCTGCGTTGAGGGACAGGCGGCACGCGGCCCGATAGTCATCGAGCAACTTGATGAGGGTCGTTCCGCGCGCCATTGAAGCTCGCCCTTACTTGAACATGTCGGCGTCGGGCATGTCCTCGATGCCGTCTTCGGGCTCCTCGGACTGCGCTTCGGTGGCGCCACCGACCGGCGCCGCTTCCTGCTGCGCGGCATCGCCGGGCTCGGCGTCGGCCTTCTTGGCACGCTTCTTCGCGCCGCCCTTCTTGCCGTCGCCGTCGTGGTCGAGCGGATGGACGACTTCCTTGCCGATGACCGGAGCTTCGCGCGACTGCTCGGCCTCGCGGCGTTCCGCGGGCGTGGCGCCGGCGTCGCTGACGCGGGAGGCCGGCTTGTAGAACTCTTCGGGAAGCTCCAGCTCGGAGAAATCCTCGAACAGGCGGGCCGCGACGCCGGGGAACAGCATCTCGACGGCCTGCGCCGTGGTGCGGCCCTCGACACTGCGACCGTACCGCTCGACGAGGCGCTGGCGCTCCTGGCGGCTGGTGCGTTCGACCTGGCCGTAGGGCTCGATTTCCTTGACGCTCTCCTCGCCGTGGATGATGCGGAGAACCGCAACCTCGGAAGGGGTGACGGCGCTCTTCGGTACCGTGTTGCCGGCATCACCGCCGAGCGAAAGAAGAATATGGGCGAGCTGCATTTCAGGCTCCTATTGGGTGGTTGGTCGGTCGGGCTGGCGAGGACGGGACCGAAAGCCCCGCCCTCTGACCCCTGGGAGGGGATTACTGACGATCGCTATCGTCGAGACGGATGCGCACGAACACCGTGCCCGAGCCTTCGGCGAAGGCTGTCACCGACGCGGCTTCGATCGAAATCGCGTCCTTCTTGGTGATGCGGTTGTTACCGGTGATGTCCGTGCCCTGCACGATCTTGCCCATCGTGTTGACGCCGACAGTGGTGAGCGCCAGCAGACCGCCAGACAGGTTCGTCGTGTTGATCTCGGCGTTCAGAGTTGCCAGCTTCGACGCCGTGGTGGCGGGAACGTTGGTGACGAACGAGATGTCCTCGACGTAACCGTCAACGCCCGGACGGAAGTCCGTGACCACGTCCTGCGTGCCCGTGATCGACGCGAGATTGACCGGGAAGGCCAGCTCCAGCACGTTGTTGCCGTTCTGGGTGTCGAAGAAAAGCTCGACGGTCGAGCCGGCGGCCCAGGTCACGCCCGAAGAGTTCGTCACGGTGATGAGCGACGCGCCGTAGGTCGCCGAGACCTTGGAGGCCGCGCCGGTCAACTTGTCGTTGCCGTTGACGATGGCGTAGAGGCCCGCCGAAACGAGGAGGCCGGCATTGAAGTCGCCCTGCGAGAAACCCGAGGGGTAGGCGATGGTGAAAGTGCCGCTGTTCGCCACATCCGCCGCGAGAACGGTGGGCACGCGAGCGAAGCGATCTTTGACCTGAGGCATTTGCGATCTCCGCTATGCGATGAGGGGAGCCGGGCGCCTTATGGCGTCCGGCTTGTCCGTTCCGTCTTACGCGATGTCGTACACGCCCGACGTGTTGAGCTGCTTCGCCACCATCACACCGGTCATCGTGATGCCGTTGTACATGACGTAGCGGTCATACGGCCGCGCGGGGTTGTGCTTCTTCATGCGGTTGCCGTCCATGTAGAGCAGACGGACACCGGTACGGCCCATGTCGATGACGTACATACGCTTCGACAGACCGAGATCGTCGAGGGTCGGATCCCAGACGATGTCGATGCCCTTCCACTCGACCGGCCCCTGCGAACCATCCACCGTGCCCTTGAGGCCGGTGTTGGTGTAGTAGCCGTTGGCGCGCATTTCCTTGCGGTAGGCGGCGATCCAATCGGAGCCGGCGAACAGCTTGTAGCGGCTCGAGCCCTGACGGTACTTCGAGAGCTGGAGCCACTCCTTCTCCATGAACTCGATGAGCGCGCCGCCGTTGGCGGTATTCGACGTGATGGCGCCCTGGCCGCCGGCGAGGCCGTTGGCGACAGTGGCGGCGCGGTTGCGCCACCAGGTGTTCGCCACGCGGCCGATCGTGCCGGTCGTGCCGACAGTCGGGCTGTCGAGGATGAGCGCCTGGATGCCGGCGATGGCCTTGGCGTCCGACGAGCCGTCACCGTGGATCAGGCGGTCGAGCGAGTAGGCGTAGTCTTCGCCGAGCGTGTCGTTCTTTTCCTCGAGAAGGTTGGCAAGCGCCTGGTTCTCGCGGTCGTCCATCGGGGACGTATTCTGGTCCGCACCGTCCTCGGTGACGTTGATGCCGTCGACCTTGAGCTCGGTCATGGTCACGACCATGCCGATGTGGTGCTCCTTCCACGGGAAGCGCGCACGCTTGATGCCGGTCGGGTTGTAGTAGTTGACCTGGTCGTCGCCCGAGTAGCCCTGAAGCGACCCGCCGCCCTGCCCGGCCTTCACCGCGAAGGAGACGTTGTCCTTGCCGCCGGTGAACTTGCCGGCAGCGGCGTTGAACGCCTCGAGCATCGGCTTGTTGGCGACATTCTGCTTGAAGACCGTGCCGCGGTCGATGAAAGTCTCGAGTACCGCGTTGTTGATGTTCGCGATCTCGTCGGAAGTGAAAGGCATCGCGCCTGACCCCTATTGCTTAGGCCGTCGCCCGATTGGCGCGCACGATGTCGAGCACGCTCAGGTTTTCGGGCTTCTGGCCGCCTGCGACCGTGCCGCCTGTCACTGGACGGATCGCCGGTTTCTTCTGCGGCTGGGCGGGCTGGCGGACCTGCTGGGGCAGTGCATCGTTGACGGCCTTGTAGGCCTTCTGCAACTGCGCCACGACGCCTTGCGGCGTGGTCGGCTTGCCCTCCGAGTGCTGGAGAAACAGGATTTCCTTCTGGAGCGAAGGCAGCTTGCTCTCGAAGTTCGGGTCTTTCTGGCGGCGGTTTTCTTCCCAGGTCGCCGCGGCGCCGGTTAGGGCGCTCGCTGCGGTGTTCGCTTCCTGCCGTTCCCGCTGTTGCTGCTGGAACGACGTGCGGACCTGCGTCGCCTGCACGGCGGCATTGGCCCGGCTCACCTGAAGGGCCGCTTCCTGGCTCATCTCACCGTTCTGCACCTTGAGGCGCAGGTCTTCGGGGAGGACTTCGCCGGCCGCTACGAGTAGGGCCTGGACACGCGGCTTCAGGCGTTTCCATGCTTCCACCGGATCGGTCTTCATCAGGCTCATGATGAGCATGCCGTCGGCGGCTTCTTCCGCGCTCAGACCGTTGGTGTCCAGGAAGTTCTGGACGTTCTGGTAGCGGGTCGCGTCCTGCTTGTAGGCGTTCGACTGCCGCAGGAGTTGCTGGAAACGAGGATGCTTGTGGAACGGAACGTCCGAGAAGTTCTCGTTGTCCTGCTCCTTGGGAAGCTCAGCGCCGGTCGACTGACCGTCATCTTCGCTTTCGGCGGGCGAGGCCGACTGATCCGGCGCCCGGCTCTTGTCGATCGCATCGCGAGCAACAGAAAGCAGGTCGGCATCAGTTTCGCCGGTCGCGTCGGACGAGTTCGCGGTGTCAGGCGCGGCCTGCTGGCTTGCCTTATCGTCCAGGGCGGAACTGGTGGACGGCTCCAGTTCCTCGATTTCGTTATCGTCCAGGGTGGGCATGAAAGCTCCTGTAGTTTGCCGGTGAATTTACGGGATGTCGGTCGTTGTCGCAAGTCATTCCATACAAATGACCTACACTGGCGCGGCCACCTGGTTGGAGCCGAAAGAAGGACCGCTTTCGGCCGCGCCCGGCGGCTGGGGCGCGTTGTTGGCGCCCTGCCCTCCTTGCTGGTTCGGGTCGGCCTGCGGGTCGGCCTGCGCACCCTGGGGCGGCGCGAGCTGCTTCTGCTGGTTCATCGCGACGATCGACGGAATGCCCGAGGCGATGGCCTCGGTCACGTCCATCCGGTCGTCGAGGCGGCGCAGCGTCTCCTTGAGCATCCAAGTCGGCTCGAGGCCCGGCATCTGGAGCAACAGCGGTACGATCTGCTTCCAGTTGTTGATCTCGATGGCCTGGTTGGGCTTGCCTGTGGAGCCAGCCTGCACTTCGAGGAACACTTCGCTGGCAATGTCGGCAAGTGACATTTCCGGCCACACGGCGCCAGGACCGACGATCTCGGTGACTTTCTCTGGCGACATCTCGCGCTGAAGGATCTGGCCGGACGAGCGAGCGATGACGGTCAGGAAGCTGTCGAGATCATCGATGCTCGACCCGTCGGACGAGGCCGAGGAATTGGCGGCGATGGCGCTCTCGGTCGCGGTGGCCTTGGCCACCCCGCCGAACTGCGCTTCCTGCGTCCCGACAACCAGCTGCGTGTCGGTGAAAATCTGCTCCGTGGCGTAGAGGTTCGGGTCAACGCCGGGCACCGGCAAGGTCTGGAGAATTTTGCCGATCTCGGATTGCGGGTCGATGTTGAGGCCGAGTGCCTCGAACGGCTTGAGGTTCTTGAGGATGAGCGGATCTTCCTCGTCGCCGAACGAACCGTTGGCGAACACCCAGCGCGGCCGGGCGGCGTCACGATGCTCGCGCATGCCCTGCCGGGAGCGGTTGTGTTCCTTCTGCATGTCGATCATCAGCGACACGTCGGACGGCGGGAACAGTTCGTCTTCGCTCTCGACCGCGTTGAAGGTCAGCGCGTAGACGGGCCAGAAGTCCTCAACGAAGACATCGGGCGCTGCGGGCTCACGGAGAAAATCCTTATAGCCGTCCGCCACATAGTAACAGAGGCCGGAAGCCTTGTCGTAATGCTTCCAGACGCAGACCATGCCGGCCTTCTTGTCCTGCGGAAGCGACCACTCGTAGTCGTCGTCCATCACGTCGTTGGCGCTGATCTCGCGCGACGATCCCGCATTGGCGTTGTAGCTGGTATAGCCATCCTTCAAGTCGATACCGAACATCTCCTCCACTTCGTCGGTGGTGAAGAGATACTCGACCGAGATGTGCCGGGCGCCGATGAAACCGTCGAGAGACTTGCACAGCTTGTCGGGGATGACCTTCGTCGACTGCGGGAAATCGATGATGAGACCCTCCCGCATGATAACCTCAGGCTCCTGCTGGAGCTGCTGGATCGAGAGCTCCAGTTCGGCGCGCTCGGCGCTATCCTCGTCGATCTCGCCTTCCGCAAGGTCCTGAGCGAGATGCTTCAGATGGTCGAGGCGGCCGCGCGCGTCGGCGAGGCTCTCGGTCAGGCCGGGTCGCGGGCCGTATTCACGCTGAAAGCCAAGCTCGACATAGGCGACGCCGCACGTGCAGGCCCGGCGAACCGTCTGCTTCATGCCCCGCTTGAAGTCGAGCGGCTTTTGCTCCTGGAGGGCGTAGGCGAACAAGACCTCGAGGGTCTTACCGTACTTCGTGATGAACTGCCGGCGTGAGTAGCCCTGCTGAAAGTCCTGGATGAGCGCCATCGCCTGATCGAAGCCGGGAGGCAGCTGCGGCTGCGCCGGAGTGGCCGTGCCGAAGATCGGATCGATCGTTGGCGGCGTCATCTGCGCCTGCTGCATGGCAAGCTGACCGGCCTGGATCGTCTGGTAGGCCAGCATGAGCGACTGCGGGTTTTCGTCCCAGATGGCGAAATCGAGTGTCTCGCGGCGCGCGGCAGTCGCCTTCGGGTTCTTGGCGTAGAGCGCGGCCGTCTTCTGCTTCACATGCCGGCCGGCGATGTTGGCGCGGTACTTGTCCTCGCCCCAATCCTTCTCGGCGCCCCACATCGCGACCTGCATGTCGCGGCGCATGCGCTTGAAAGCCTTCTCGTGGTGCTTCTTGTCGGCCTTGATGGTCTGGAGGATCTGCTTGACGAGCGCGGCGCGCTGCGCCGGCGTCTGGCCCTGCCCTTCGGCCTCGTTCGTCGCGGGCGCGGCCGAAATGTCGGTTTGTCCGGCGCTGTCGTCCTCGAAATCCATCAAAAACCTCCAGCCGAGATCCGGGCGCGCTTCTCCTGCTCCCAGCGGTCGGCCTGCTTGACCCAATCGAGCGTCCCGAACGTGGGCTGCTTGACCGCCTTAGTATCAGCTTTTTTGCCCGGTGCGAACTGGCTCTGCAAGCCCAACCCGATCCAAGCGAGCGCGTCGACGAAGTCGTCGTGCGTCCCGTTGGGGAACGCCATCATCTCGTTGATCGCTTTTTCCACCCACAGCATGCCGAACGGAAAAAAGACCTTGCCCATCGCCACGCGGCCGACAATCGACTGCGCGCGCTGGGCCTTGTCGGCGACGGGCGTCACTTCGCGGATGTTGACGTAAGTCCCCGTCTCGACCATTCGCTTGCGCAGAAACGGGCCGATCGATTTGCTGATGTGGCCGCGCTCCGCCCACCAGAGAAGAGGCTTGTTGGCTCCGCGGCACATGGCCAGCATCGCCTCCACCGCCACGTCGGCCTTCATCTTCCGCCAGACGCACTCGAGCAGGTAAATGTTGTTGTCGCGATCGACGCCGATCTTCAGGAAGCAGCTGGGATCGTTGCGCTGCCCGGTGCCGACAGCGTGGTCGGACGACGCATAGATGCGCAGATCATCGGGAAGCGCCACGTTCGTTCCGGGGCCGTAGAAGCGGATGTCCTCGCGCTTGAACAAATCGCCGTCAAGCAAGCTGGGCCGCTGCTGGTAGAGCGCGGCGAAGCCAAGTGGATCGAGCGCCTGCTGTTCCTGGAGGAAATCGAGCCCGAAGGCATCAGGGCCGTCCGGCCACAGCGGTTCGCCCGGCGCGCGGCCCAGCGGATCGTCCTCTTCGGCGATCGCCGGCAGGTTGATGATTTTGATCTTCTCGGCGAGCTTGACGTTGTAGTTCGGGTTCTCCGGGTCCGTCAGACGCCCGATCGGGTCGTCGGAATGCCACCGGGTGAAGGTCATGATGACCAGCTTCTTGCCCATGCGCCGGCTCATGGCGACCTTCGTGAACCAGTTCCACGCCTGGTCGCGGATCGCCTGGCTCTGAGCTTCCTTGTCGTCCTTGATGAGGTCGTCGATGATGAGCAGATGCGCGCCGCGGCCGGTCAGCGAGCCACCGCGGCCGACAAATGACCATTGCCCGCCCTGCACGGTCTGAAGGCGGTCCGACGCGCTGCCGCCGCGCTGGAGCGACACCGTCGGGAAGACCTGCTTGAACTGCGGCATCTTCACGATGCCGCGCACGTCCTTGCCGAAGTCCATCGCGAAATCGTCGTTGTAGGTCGCGACAACGCCGTTGAGCTGCGGGAAGCGCCCGATGAACCACGCCGGCAAGCGACGGCTGACCTGCTCGGATTTGCCGTGCCGCGGCGGCATGGTGAGGATCAGAAACGGGATGTTGCCCTCGACGACCTCCTCGATCACGCGAGCGATGGCGTCGTGATGGCGGGCGTTCTTGTACTTCGATCGCTCGACATCGTTCGGATCCTCGGGGTCCGGCGACGTGAACTTGATGAAGGACATGAACTTGGTGCGCGCTTCGACGGCCTTCTGCTGGCGCCTGAGCAGGGCAATCTGCTGGTTGATCGCCTTGAGATCGTCGGCCTCTTTGCTGGCTTCAGCCTGCCGCGCCTCCCACTCGTAGCGTCGGCCCGTCTTAGGGTTGATGCCGCCGGCCATCAGGGATGAAGCCGTAGCCCGCCGCTGACAACCCACGCTATCACGGCGGCTACAACGCTGCCCCCAATCGCGGTGAGCAGCCAAAAGCCCAACCGGTTCCAGCCCTCGATGCTGGAGTTCATGTTGGTCAGCTTCAGCTCGATCAGCTCGCGGAGTCCATCGAGCTTGTCGTCGAAACTTTTCGTCGCCGCCTCGATAACGGCGAGGCGCAACGTGAAGTCGTCCACTCGGCGGGTAAGCTGCGTGATGTCGCTCCGCATGCGTTCCATCTCATCCATTCCGCCGCAATATCCTATCGAGCCCTGATCTATCGGCGTCTCAGACGACGCCGGCCTTCTTTTCTTCGCTGCGCTGCCAGATCTGAACGCCGAGCACCGCGCAGCCCGCCGCGAGCATGGTGATGAGCAGGCCCGTGACTGCCTCGACGCCCTGAAGCTGGCCGATCCAGATGCCGCGGCAGACGGTGACGGCGATCATCACGAAGCAGAACGTGAAGGCGAGCGCGAAGATCGGGCGCCAGCGCTGTGCAAGCCATCCTTCGGTCTTGGCGTCGTTCAGGAGCACCTGCTGGTAGCCCACCATAACGTCGCGATTGGCTTCAGCGATCCGTGCCATCTCGTCGGTAAAGCGCTGCTCGACATCGCGAACGACCGGCGCCGCCGCCACGGGATCGCGCTCAATGGCCTGCGTTACCGCTTCGGGCGTCGGGTCGGTATGGAGCGCCTCGGCCAGAGCGTCGATAGCCGCGCCCGCCAGCATGCCGCCGACCCCGCCGATCGACTTCTGCACGACGGATTTCAGGACGGGCGCGCCGGCCTGTAACAGCTTGTCACCGAGCGATTTGAGGTCCACGACGTGCTCCTGTCAGAGTTTCTTGAAGGCGGCGACGAGCTCGTCACGATAGCGCCAGGCCAGCCAGGCAAGAACCGCCGCGGCGACGGCGAGCCCACCCCACGGCAGCACATCGCCGACCCAGCCGAGATCGTGAACGGGCGCGTCGGCGGGCAACTGCACGCTATCGCCGGCGCCGGTCACGTCCTCGCCAACGCCCGCCACGACCGAGCCGCCGCCAATCGTTACGGTCGTGGTGGCGGCCTTCTTCAGGTCGATAGCGCGTTGCAGCGCCGAGAGCGTGGCGGCTCCGATAACGCCGTCGACGAGCAGATTGCCGTGATCTTTCTGAAAGCGCTTGGTCGCCTCGATGGTGCGGCCGCCCGGAATGCCGTCGGCCCGGCCACAGTCGTAGCCGAGGTCATTGAGCCAGAGCTGCGCCTGCTGGATGTCGACCGTATCGATGTGCGGCGCAGGGGCGGTAGTCGCTTCAGTCACCCACGACGGCCAGGTGTTGTATTCGGCGATGTCAGCTTCTTCGCCGCGCCGGCGCACAAGGCCGGGCAGACGCTTGCCGCCCGCAGTCGTGCCGGTCTTGCGCAGAAGTTCAGCGCCGGCGGCTACAGCGCCGCGAGCGATCGATCCGGCCCACTTCCAGCCCAGAGCACCGGGGCCGAGATTGTAAACGGCCGAGCACCCGGCCTCGATGACGTTGATGGGCTTGCCGCCGAACTTGGCCTGGACCGCCGGCAGCGCGTCGTGCTCGAGGATGGCCAACAGCACAGCGTAGGCGTCGGCCTGAGTGATGGTGTCGCCGCGGCGCATCTTGCGGCCGTGCTTCTGCATCCACCAGTCGCGAAATACCGGGTTGCCCCAGGTGAAGCCGTACCCGATGGTCGGCACGCCGGCGGGGTCGAGATACCAGCTCGAAACGAACCCCTCGTGGCCACCGATGAAGTTTACGATGCGCGCGGTGAGAATTTCGGTGCTCCGCAGTGTCGGCCAATGTCTGTCGCTAATCCGGACATTACACGACAAGCTGCCGCGCTGGAAGAGGCTGCGGCCGGGGGTGATTACTGATCGCCGAAGCAGACGAAATCCCAACCGATGCCGGGAGCGACCGAGCCCGCGTTCGAGCTCACGTCGTAGCGGGTCAGCACGAAGCTGTTCGTGGTCTTGCCGGACACTGTCGCCACACCATCATCATTGCTGGAACCGGTGCTCGTCGCCACAACAACGTAGTTCGTCGACGAAAACGGCGTCGTCAACGTCACGGTGACGGTATTCCCGTTATCCGTAATCGACGCGACGTTGTAACCGCTAGAAAGCACGGAAGTGCTGCCGCCGGTAATGACGCCCCACGCTTTGGCGGCTGACGGATGCCGATGCTGCGTCCCCGGAGCCACGTAGACGTTTGTCGCCGTTCCGGTCTCCTGCTGCGCTGCCGAGGCGGCTGCCGTGGCCGCCGAGCTTTGCAAGTACCGAGTATCGAAAAACGCCTGGAGCGTGGCTTTCAGATTGGCCCAGGTGAGCTTCTTGGTAGCACTCGACGCAGCGCTATCGGACATCGGCAGCGTATCGGCATCGACTGGCGTGACCTTCGACGTACCGCCGGCGGTCAGCGCGCCAAGTGCGGCCCACACACCGGCCTTAAGGCCGGACCAGGACAGGCTCTTGGTCGCGCTCGATGCTTCGCTATCGGCGATCCCGAAAGTATCGCCGTCAACCGGCGTCGTTTTGCCCGTCTGCGCCGCAATAAGCGGCCCCAGCTTCGCCCCGACCCAGGTGGCGAGCGCGCCGAAGGTCAACCCGCGCAGATTGCCGGAGTTCTCGCTGTCGACGAGCGGCAGCTTGTCCGCATCAACGGGCGTCGCCTTCGTCGTGACGTTGGCCACGCCTTCGGCCACGCTCTCTTCCTGGCCGATGACGTTGCGGAAGCCCGCGGCCGCCGTGGCGTCCAGCTTGATAGGCGTCACCGAGCCGTCGGTGAGCGCGATGGCGGAGAAGGTGAGCAGGAACGTCCAGGTCAGCGGGTCGAGATCCGGGCGCGTGCCCGGCGCCGACGTGTGCGTCAGGTTGGCCTTGTAGAAGGTGTTTCCGTAGGTCACACCATCGCCGGCCTTGTACGCGGTCGCCGTCGCCCAGCCGCCGCGGAGGGTAAACCCGAGCACCAGCGTGTCGGAAAGCTGGTCCGTCCCGACCACCTTGTTGGCCAGCGCCCCGTCGGAACGCCGGATATTGCCCAGCGCGTCGATCGTCTCACTGATGGATTGCCCGATCTGGGAGAAATCGTTGTCGAGCTGCGCGCCGGGCTTGGGCGAGGCCGGATTGACGCTCTCGAAGCCGGAATACGAGTAGCTCGGATCGTACTTGGTCGGAACCGACATCAGGGCGCCCTTGAATTTGTCGGCCGACAATACCGGACGGCAACCTACACGGTCAAGCAGCGGCCTTCCATTGCCCGCGCTCGACGAGACTGTAGCCCTGCCCCCACACCGTGTTGATCTTGACGCCGAAGGGCTTCAGCTTTTTCCGGATCTTGCAGACGAAAACGTCGATGATCTTGATCTCGGGCTCTTCGTCGGGCCGACCGGAGTACAGCGCGGTCATAAGCTGCTCCTTGGTCGCCATGTCCCGCGCCGTCAGCGCCGAGAACAGTCGGGCCTCGGCCGCTGTCAGCCCCCACTCGACGGGCAGCGGCGCGTTCGGCATCAGCGCCTGTTCAAGCTGACGAACGCGCTCGCGCAACGTATCGATCTCGGCCCGAAGATCGTCGACGATGTCTTCACGCAGCATTCTTGAACTTCCGCCGGTTCATGAAGATCACCGATGCCAGCGCCCGCCAGAACGCCACCTTGCGCTCAGTGGCGAAGCGTTCGGCCTCCGCCTCGAGCGAACTCAGGTTCGCCGAAATCGCGATAGCGACACGCTCGTCGCTCATCTCGCCCTTGTACTCGGCGGCGAACAGCAGGTACTCAACCGCCTTCAGCAGGCCCGCCGAGATCGGCGCGGCGCCGCCCTTGACGCAAATATCCAGAATGCGCCGGGCGCCAGCGGCGTGTCGGCGGTTGATGAGCGCCCGCAGCGTCGTGACCGCCACCAGATCGCCGACATCGTAGCGGCCCATCGGCGGCGGGTTCTTGAGCACCTTGGCGCCAGCCCGTTCGCAGACCTGCTCGATCGTCACCGCGTCCTCGTCGCCAGCCGCTACAAGCGCACTGTGCAGCTGCGTCGGCGTGACCTGGATGCGGTCCCGGTTGTGCCGGACAAACGCCGTGGCCCGCGTCGCCTTCTCGTCGGCCTCGATTACTAGGACCGGCAACTCGGTGATGCCGCCGTGGGTCACCGCGGCGATGGCTGTGTGCTGGCCGTCGATGACCTCGAGCCGGCCTTCAACTTCGACTACGACGGGCGGCTTGAAAGCCCGCCAGTCCCAGCCGGCGACGATCTTGCGGATGAGCCGCATCGAGCGCTCGGAGAGGCCGCGCTGGTAGCTCTCGTCGACCCCCAGAGTGCGCGGATCGACAAGGCGGATTTCCGGCGGAGCGGTAGGGATCGCGTTGGGCGTTACGTCGGGGAGGTTAAGGGCCGTGATGGCGCGCATGGGGTTCTCGGTTGGTCGTGTTGGTCGTGTCTGATTTGTAGACCGACATTTGACGACAAGTCAACAGAGAGTTAACGCGGCTCGCCTCGCCATTCGCCCCTCCTATGGCCCCCGACCTAAGCCGAGGGCGGGGTTCCGGGCACTGCATGGGAGGCTGAGATTTCGCCTACATCCGCTTCGGCTCGAAAGGAGGAACCCCTATGAATTGGGTTATTCGGGGGCGCGGGCCGCGGCGGCCAGCCGCTCGCGCAGCAGGTAACCCTCGAGCTGCCAGATCTTGCCGCGGGCGTTGTCCCGGGCGATCTTCCGGCCGATCTGCTCGTCGAAGTTCTCGGGCGAGGCGGCCGCGCTTTCGCCGACGACCTGGAAGCCGTTGCGCAGCGTGAGCGCGCAGACGGTGAGCGTGGTGCCGGGGAAGACGTGGTAGGCCTCGGCGACGATCGTGTCGTCGATCAGCTGCGGGGTGAGGCGGGGAGCGTTGAGGCCCTTGGCCTGGATTTCGTTCTCGATCGCGGCTTCGTCTTTGCTCATGACTTCCTCTTCGGGTTGAGCGTCGGGTGTCTCGTGTCCGGAATGTAGGCCGACAATTCCGACGCGTCAAGCGGGCTCGATCGGGCCGGGGAGGCGGGGCGGACGGGTCGTCCGGTTCGTTTTTGGGGCGAATTTTTCTGTGCGCGTCTGACGCGGCTTCCGGTTCCGCCGGCCGACCCTATGGCAGGGGCCGGGTCCGGCCACAGGCCGGCCAGGCGGACGCCGCAACGCCGCAACAGTCTATCGCATACTGTTGCATACGCTTGAGCGGCAAGGCTTTGCGGCGTTGCGTTGGGCACTAGTTGGGCACACTCACCCAAAAACGCCAGTATCGGGTTCATCGACGCGATGCGCGTTGACCTCTTTGGCTTGGGCTGCGGCGTTGCGCTCGAGCTCGCCAATCGTCCGAGCGATCTGCTCTGGCGTCATCTCGTGAGGCTCGAGCGTGTCGGTACCTTCGGCGCTGATGCCTGAGTGCTTCACCAGGTTGACAGCTGCGTTGACCCGCGCGCCCGATGGCTGTTTCACGTCGCTGGCAATCTCGATCAGCACCCGCACCCCAACTTCGGCCCCTTCCGAGCGCAACCGGTCGCGAGCTGCGGCCCGCGATGCGGCCTGAATGCGCGGATCCTGCCGCTTCTGGCTTCCGATGACGACCGGCTGCGAGTAGCCAGCCTTAGTGGCCGCATAGGTCGCGTCGCCCGTTTCGCCGTAGTGCTTAGCGAAGATACCCTCCATAGGCGTCAAGCGCCCCGTCTTATCCGGCATGACCGTTAACCTGTTTCGAGTTTACGCTCCAAAACCTTAAGCTCGCTTGAGGTATGGCGCAATGCGATTTGTCGGTTTCGTCTGTTGACTTGTATGGCAATGCGACATACATATCCGACACACGCAACCCACGGAGCGGACAAATGCCACACGTCTTGACCAGAAGAGCCTACCACTTCGACGAGCTTTCCCCAGCCGCAAAGGAACGCGCCCGCGATTGGTGGCGCGCCCTTGAGAACCAGGACTTCGACACGGAATACGTGATCGATGATGCGCAGCGCATGGGCGCAATTCTCGGCATTGAGCTCGATACCAAGCCCGTCAAACTCATGGGCGGCGGGACGCGATACGACCCCGTCGTCTATTGGTCGCAAGGCGACGGCGCCTGTTTTGAAGGCCGCTATCGCTACGCCAAAGGCGCCAGCAAGGCTATCCGCGCCGAAGCGCCGAAAGACACGGAATTGCACCGTATCGCCGACGCGCTCCAGCGCGCGCAGCGCAAAGCCTTCTATCGCCTTGAAGCGCGTTGCCAGCACCGGGGACACTACTGCCATTCAGGCTGCATGAGCGTCGACGTGTCGGACGCTGACGACGATTACCGGACCTTGCCCGACGGCGCCGAGGACGCCATTACCGACGCGCTGCGCGACTTCGCCAACTGGATCTATCGCCAGTTGGAGCAGGAATACGAGTGGCGCATGGCCGACGATCAGGTCGACGACGCCATAACCGCCAACGAGTACGACTTCGACGAGCGCGGCAACCGCTTGGCCTAACCCGTCCGTAATCGCAGCCGACACACCCGCCACACCCGACAAGGAAGCCCCGCCATGACGATCATCGTCCGCATTCACGGCAAGCCCGTCACGCTGACCGACGCCACGCTAGACGCCACTTGGCAGTGGTTTGCGAACCATGAGCGCGAATGCGCCCGCGCAGCCCAGGCGGGCGAATTTCGCGTGAACGATCTCGCCCGCTACGTCGAGCATTGCAATCAGAACGCTGCGCGCTATGACGCCCACAACACCGAGGGACGCCCCTTGTCCCTGACCTTCATCCAGCGCGCCTACTTCATCCAGAGCGGCGAAAGCGTGCCGATGCTCGCCTAGACTGTCCGCAATAGCGACCGACAACCCCGACACACCGACCAAGCCAAGGAAACCGACCGATGATTACCCCCGAAAATCTTGTTGCCCGCGAAGTGCACTACTGCGTTTCGTATCTCGTTTCGACGCTAGCCAATGGCGCCGGGCAGATGCTCAACGCCGCGCGCATGCGGGAGAGCTACAGGACCGCACCAGGTGCGGATCTGGCTGAGCTAACCGAACAAGCGGCCGAACTAGCTGCGCCCGTCGATGACTGGGAGGAAGCCGCGCGGCAAGCCGGATGGGTATCAGGCCCGGAAGGCACACCCCAGGATTGCGACTTCACCCACCCCGACAGCGATCAGGTTTACAACAATTGGGAGACCCTCTGCGATAGCGAGGGGATCGAGCCGTACCAGTGGGAAGTCTTCGAGCACTGGATTATTTCCGACTGGCTCGCCGACAAGCTCGAAGCGCATGGCGAGAAGGTCGACAAGGATTTTGCCGGCATGACGGTTTGGGCGCGCACCACAAGCGGCCAGGCTATCGCGGCCGATAGCGTGGTCGAGAAAATCTGCGCGGAGCTCAACGCCGCATGATTTTCCTGCTCGCCCTGGGGTGCGCACTGATCCTTTTGATCGCACTCCCCGCCCATATCATCGGCCGACTAGGCCACTACGTGGCAACCCGCCTCAGAAGATAACCAGCCGCCGCGCCACCCATAGCGCGGCGGCTTTGCTTCCGACATAGACCAGGCGCAACAGCCGGAACGGCCATGAGACAATCGCCCATGCGATCTCGGCGCCGATCACCAGCATGCCTAACAAGATCGGCACCGCGAACAAGGCGCACACCGCCATCAGCACCAGCATAATCCATCCTCCGCGCAACGCCGCGCCAGATGTATATCACCAGTGTTCGGCCCTTCCAAGTTTGCCGCAGTCCGTGCCGCAGTTGGTGCCTCAGTCGTGCCGTGCCGCAGTTGCCGCAGTGTAGTATACCCCTAAAGGGGTATGTACTAACTGCGGCAAGGCTACTGAGGGGAGGGTTGCCGCAGTCCGTGCCGCAGTTATTTTCAGACTGCGGCAACTGCGGCAAACCGCTATCCGAACACTCCATTGGACAATTCGTCCGCCAAATCGGACACTTCAACGAACGTTTTTTGCATGCGTTTGGCGTCCAGCCGTGTGACTTCGCGCAGCGTTCCGGCCTTGATCCACTCCGAAATCACCGCCTTAACGCGCGCCCTGTCGGTGTCGTCGCCAACGTCCAGCCGCATTGCTTGCGCGATCGGCACGCCAACCCAGGCCTCACCGCTACGCACGTCCCGACGCCATACACCCGCCCGGATCAAGCTCAACGCCACTCCCCTCTCATCGCTAGGCAGGGAGGCCGACGCTTCGGGCAGTTCATAGCGCGTCACCACACCGACGCTATCCCCGCCCATCAGCCGATCAACCCCATCGCCAAGCCCGTTACCCAGCGCCACGGACGCCAGCTGCATCCATTCGGCCCGTTCATCGGCAGGCAGCGCTAGGTTGTTCTTTGCATCGCCAAACCGGAACAGCCGCTTGTGCGAGCCTTCCGCCAACCCCAGCCGCGAGCATTCGCCCCGCGTCATCTTGGTCAGCGCGCGGGTGCTACGCGACGTGGCGATCAGCGCGCCGGCGCCACGGCTATCCTCCACCGTGATCTCCGCCCCGTTGAGCTTACGAACATGGTGCACCAGCTCGATAGACGTTCGGGTTGCGTCCGCTATCCTCGCCCATTGCTTGGTCACCAGGTCGATGGCGCCGTTGTCGTTTTCGCTCACCCGGTGTGACGAAACGAACGGATCGATCTGCACAACATCAAGGCGATTTAGCTTGATCGCGGCAACGAGGGCCGACGCCACGGGCGCACTGATCCGCACGCCCTCACGCGTTTCGGTCGCCAGTACGATTTCCGTCTCGCGGCCCGTGTCGAGAAACAGCCGGTCGCCGATGTCCTCAGGTGTCAGCCCGTAGTGCATCATGGCGGCCGCGATGCGGCGTTCCATCTCCTCGCGCGGATCCTCCCCGTTCCACAGCCACACGCGGAATAGCCCGCGCGGCCTCACACCCAGCAGAGGCTTGCCCGAGGCCATCGCCAAGGCCTCAACGACCTCCAGGCTCGACTTGCCCACGCCGGAGGGCGCGACCGTCGCCGAGACGAACTGGCGCACGTAGTGAACCCCGTAGATGAACTGGCGCGGCGCGATGCTGGCTGGGTCGGGGAACGAATAGGGCGTGGCGTTGATCGACGGCCCGGTCTCATCGCTGCCACCCTTAAGGGCATTTAGCTCGATCTCGGCGAATGGGTTGTCGGGCTCGGCGATCTGCTGGAACCACGCCTCGGCGCGATCGAACGACCCATAGCTCTCGGCCTGCTCGTAGAGCCACGAGGCGCCGCGCTTGTACGGCCCCTTCATGCGGCGCCAGTCGCCCTCGACGGTGCCGGGCTCGTTCTCGCCCTCCACCCAGCGGTCGCACCACTCCGAGAACAACTCGAACGCTTCCTCGGGGTGGTCGGGCAGCGCGGCCTTGATCGCGTAGCCGAACCCCAGATAGGTCTCGCGGGTCGGGAAGTGGGCCGACGTGTTGGGCGTGGCGTTGACCGCCTTGCGGACGGTCTCCAGATCGCCTTTCAGCACGCCCTGGTCGACATCCTTTCCGCTGCCTTCCTTGATGACCTTCGAGGCCTCGGGCAGCTTGGCGCGAAGCGCCTCGAGCAGGCCGGTGAAGTCGTCGGGCTTGAAGACGGGCAGCTGGTCGTAGGGGACGATCTCGCGCGGCCAGGCGTAGGGCTGGCCAGTCTTGGGGTGGATGCCCGCGGCGACGAACTGCCGGCCCTCGGTCAGCAGCTCAACCCGCTCGGTCCCGAACTCGATGCGCTGATATGGCAGCAGGCCGTCGACGCGGCACACGTAGAGGGCTTTCGGATGGTTGCCGATGCGAACGGGCAGCCGCCCCAGCCGGGCATCGATCTCGTCGAGGATCAGCTTGGCGTAGTCCTTGTTCAGCGTGTCGGCGTCGATCGCTACCAGCCCGGACCCGGTCTTGACGCCGACGCCGGCGCCCATGCCCTGCCAGCGGCGCAGATCGTCGCGGTCGGCTTCATACTGCGCCCAATCGAACGACGACCACTTGCCGTCGCGGCCCTTGGTGCCGGGCGTCTTGCCGCGGCCGTCCTGCTTGGTGCCGACGCGCTTGAAGAGCGTCGAGTGCGGGCTGATCTCCGCCTGCGGAGGCACGATAGGCAGAACACGGTGATAACCCAGAGCCCAGAAGCGCTCGAAGGCGGAGAGGTCTGTGTCGATCATGCGAAGACATCCACTTCGACCGGCGATAGCCCGAGACGGCGTTTCGCAATGGCGATGTAGCCGGGGTTCAGTTCAATGCCGATGGCGTTGCGGCCATGTCGCTGCGCGACGAGGCCGGTCGTGCCGGCGCCGAAGAACGGGTCGAGCACTGTGCCACCGGGAGGGCATCCAGCTAGGATGCACGGCTCGATCAGGTCGGGCGGGAAGGTCGCGAAGTGGGCCTCCTTGAACGGCTTGGTCGTGATCGTCCAGACGCTACGGCGGTTGCGCGTCTCGACGCCGCCTACTGCTTTCATGTTGCCGTTGGTCTTACCGGGTACGCGGACGCTGCCAACTTGCTCAGCCAACGTCGGCTGTGACAATCGCACTTTGGTGCTCTCAGCGACCGGCTCCTGCATGGCCTGCTTGTCGATGTAGTAATCCGGGCTTTTCGAGAGCAGGAAGATGTACTCGTGCGCCTTGGTGCAGCGGTCCTGCACGCTCTCCGGCATCGGGTTCGGCTTGTGCCAGATGATGTCCTGCCGGAGATACCAGCCATCGGCCCGCAGCGCCAAGGCGACGGTCCACGGGATGCCGATCAGGTCTTTCGGCTTCAAGCCTTCCTGGCGGATCGTGCCCGTCTGCCGACCCCGCTTCGGGTGGTTGGCGATCTGGTACTTGCTGGTGCGCTGGTCGTTCGTGCTGCTCTCGCGGTGGCCCTGCGCGCCCCAACTGCCGGCGTAACTATCGCCGAGGTTCAGCCACAGCGTGCCGTCATCGCGAAGCACTCGCCGCGCTTCACGGAGCACACCGACCAGTGCCTCGACGAACTCATCGGGCGTGGGCTCCAGACCCATCTGACCGGCGACGCCATAGTCGCGCAGACCGAAGTACGGCGGGCTGGTCACGATGCAGTTGATGGAAGCCGACGGCATGATCTCTAGCACGTCGCGGCAATCGCCGTTGATGATCTCCACGCTCATCGTGCGTCACTCCCCTGCCCCATCCGCGCCGCCTTGCGCCGCGCGCTCCACTGCGCCCACGGCTCGGTCAGCCGCTCCTCCGTCCAGAACGATCGCGTATCGCCGGTCTTCTGCTGGCGGCTCTTCGGTTTCCGCTCGTCCGGTGTCGGCGCGCGACGCAGCGCCCTGGCGATGGAGCCCGCGGTGGTGCCCAGCTCAGCAGCGGCCGCACGATAGGTCAGCTCGCGTTCATGCACCAGCCGGGCCGCGGCTTCGGTCTGCTCGAGGGCGGATAGTTCTGTCCAGCGGGTCATTTGCGGCCCTCCACAGCGGCCTGCGCGCGGCTATCCACCGGATTGAGCAGATCGTTGACGGGACTGTCGAAGGAGAACCAGCCGAACACCCCGAGACGGATGCGTTCGTAATGGCGGAGCCGGTGGTAGCGAGGTAGGAAGCGAACCTGCCGCCGGGCTTGCCGGAAGTTCCAGCGCTGTGTCGGGGTCATTTGCGCACCAGCACGTCGAGCGCGTTCTGGACCTGACGAGCCATCGTCTCATCCATCGGCACTTGCTCAAGGCCGGGGTAGCGCATGCCGATCAGGTTCTTGGGATCGCTGCCGAACCGGAGACAGTACTTAGTCCACTCGTAAGTAGCGCGGTCCCTGTAGTCGCTGTCTGTCGGCTGGCCTACAAAATCTTGCGCATCGTCGTGGTCTTTGGTAGTCATGTCGGTGCTCCGGTTTGGTCGCTGGGGTCTTGTCGGTCAGTCGGGGGCGGTGGGCAGAAATGTCCGCCGCCTTCGATGCTTCGGAGGGCTACTGTAGATCAGTGCCCGGCGCTGTTGGAAGTGTCTTTCGCCATATCATACTCGATGGCGGACAGCATCGCGTCGAACGCCGGATCGTCGCGGCGGTCTTCGACGCGGGCCAGCGCATAGCCCAGCGTCCGCTTCTCGACACGGCATCGCCGGATCGTCTCGGCCCGCCCGCCGGTGAAGATCGTCGCGCAGACGTACCACCACACGTCGCGGGCTGCCGTCACGTCGCGGATCCGGGATCCCGACAGCACGGTCGAGGCCGGCACCCGCATGGCCTTGCTGACGATCCGCAGCACCAGCTCCTCGGGCTGCCAGGTCCGCGTGTTCGAGCGGGACCGGTAGCTGGCGACGGCACGGGCATTGGCCGGGGTCATCTACGCCTTCGCGGACGTAAAGAAGATGATGAGCGCGACCGCCACGGCAGTGCCGACGCCCAGCCCGTAGCCTCCCCAGAAAGACCACTCGGTGAGCCAGGGGAATGAGAGGGTGATGCTCATCATTCGACACCCGTTGGCGGAATGACACGCACATCCACGTCGACGCCCAGCGAAGCACGCAGGGCCTCGGCGGCTGCTTCGGCGTCGATTTTATAGGTCGTGTCGCCGGGGTCGGCGATTGTCACGGTGGCCTTGAGCTCAGGCGTCTGGAATACCGCTTTGGGTACTCGCAGCTCCATCTTCATCTTGCGCCCGGTTCGCTCAACGCTGGGTTCGCCTCGACTAAGCTTCATGTCGCCGTCGGGGTAAAGCGTCAGCCAGAAGTGGAAGACGAGGCTTTTGTAGCGGCCCTTGTCGTCCCAATCGGCCTCGGTGGTGAAGCGCATGCTCATCAGCACACCCCGCCGCGTTGCATGAAGGCGCCGATCATCAGCACCACGACGAGCAGACCGGCGCCGATCGTCGCCCAGGGAAAGACGCGTGGGCTTTCCAGCCAGAACGCGAAGCGGGCGGTGCCTTCGGCGGCGCGCCAGCCCAGATGCTTGAGAACGTCGATGTAGGCCATCTCAGTTCTCCGTCGCCTTTAGCTCGGCGCCGATGGCGTCGTAGAGCAGCTTCAGCTCGTCGCGCCCGAGCACGGCATAGGCGTTGCTGTTCAGCACTTCCTGGAAGTTGAGGACGCTGAAGCAGTACGACGTGCGGTCGTCGCTGACGGCGAAGCCGATCGAACAGCCGAACTCGTTGGGGTCGTGCCGCTCGCCGCCGTGGGTCATGTAAAGGGTGTTGGCCATAGTCGCTTTTCCTTGCCGGTCGTTGGTCGGTTTAGTCGAAAATGTCGGGCGTCATTGCGGACGCTTCGGGCTCAGGTTCCTGCGGCAGCGGCCACGGGAAGGCCGCCTCGAGGGCCTCGGCCAGCGTCTTCCCGTCGAAGCGGTAGACCTGCTGGTCGGGAGTGACGAGCTCCAGCGCCACGCCCCCGACCACCGCGGCCGTGACGTAGAAAGCCACTTCGGGGTGCTGGGCGCGGATCGCGTCGAAGTCAGGCGAAGAGGTCGGGTGCGGCATCGGCCTGCCCTCGCTGTTCGTCGGCCAGGACCAGGTCGCGGATGTCCTTGATCGAGCGCTCGTCCATGAAGTCGAGCAGCACGACCTCGATCAGCTTGTTGCGGCTGATCCCGGCCTTTCTGGCCGCGGTGTCGACCTTCTTCCGCAGCGACGGCTGCCAACGCAGCGTCGTCGTTTCCGTCTTGGCTTCAGGCAATTTTCGTCTCCGCCGGGGTTGCGTGTGTCTGATTTGTATGTCAGATGTGTTGCATTAGTCAACAGACAAAACCGACACGACCAAGGAGACAAAAATGGGTGCCGACATTCACGCTTACGTTGAATACTCGGACTTCAAGACCGCCGACGGCGAGCAATACTGGACCAATTTCACCCGCAACGGTGGCGAACGGAACTACTACCTGTTCGGGCTCTTGGCCGGAGTTCGCGGCGAAGAGGCTCCGCTGTTCTCGCCCCGCGGTCTGCCGGATGGTCATTTGGGCTATTGGACCGAGGACGATTACTGGCTTCACGTCGCCCCGGCCGACAAGCCCGGCCTCGCCGATAGTGACGGCTGGACGAGCACTGCCAATGCGGAGCGGTGGCTGGAGCGCGGGTACGTGAAGGCAGACCGACGCGAAGACGGCAGCTTGTCGCGCGTGTCGCATCCCGACTGGCATAGCCATAGCTGGCTGACGGCCGATGAACTCGCGCAGGTGCTCGACCGGTACGCGAAAGGCGTGCAACGGGTCTGGTCGCAGGAAAAGGCCGACGCCCCGACCGAGTGGAAGGCGGTCCTTGCCGCGATGAGGAGCTTCGAGGCCGACGGCCACCAGGCGCGCGTCGTGTTCTGGTTCGATAACTGAGGCCGCGATGACCGACCTCTACTCCACACTCGGCGTCCCGCCCGACGCTTCGCCCGCCGAGATCAAGGCGGCCTACAAGCGCAAGGCCAAGGAGACGCACCCGGACGCCGGCGGCGATCCGGCGAGCTTCCAGCAGGTCGCGCTGGCGCACCGCATTCTGTCGGACGGCGAGAAGCGCGCCCGCTACGACGAAACGGGCAAGGCCGACGAGGAGGTCGACACACTCGACACCGCCGCGCTTTCGATCATCGGCGGGTTGGTCGAGGAGATCACCCAGCAGATCGTGCAGCGTGACGATCTCCAGTTCGTCGATCTCGCCAAGCAGATGCGCGATCGGCTGAAGGGTCAGCAGGCGCGGGCCGAAGAGAACATCGCCGAGGCGAAGAAGTTCGAGAAGAAGGCCGTCGCGCTGCGCAAGCGGTTCAAGGCCAAGGCCAAGAAGGGGCCGGACTACATCGGCAACATGCTCGACGGCAAGGTCACGACCTGCCGCAACGCTATCCGTGCCGGCGAAGACCATCTGGCCCGGCTGAAGCGCGCCGCCGAGATACTCGACGACGTGGACTACACCGTCGAGCAGCGGCCGGACGCGCCGGAGCAGAGATACGGTTTCGGTTCAAACTCGCTCATGGACCAGATCAGGGCAGCTCAGAACAGCACGTTCAGGTGGGACCGATGACCGTCGCTTTCCTCGACCGCAGGAACGACCAGTGTTGCACTCCGATGAGCGGCGATCCGGGGCCGCGGATGGAAGTCTGCGGCGCCCCGGTCAAGCCGGGCACGGTGTACTGCTCGAAGCACTACCATCGGTTCTACGTGCCGGTGACGCGCGGCACCGTGCGCATGGTCAAGGAAACCGCGATCCGGTCGGGTCGGAAGCAGCGGATGACGGTGCTATCCGAGGATTGAACAAGTCGGCCTTGTCGGGTATTGTCGGCCAATATTCCGACGGAGCGCCGACATGGCTTACAACGATGGCCGGATCAAGCTGATCGACAACGCGGCGGTCAGCGGCAACGCCGCGGATTGGTCGGGCGGGCGCGGAACGTTCTCGGTTCCGGCCGGCACGTTCAGCGGCGCCACCGTCAAGCTCCAGTGGAGCCCGGACGACGGCACGACCTGGCTGGATGTGGACCGCAGCGGCGACACCTACGTGACGCTCACGGCGGCCGGCGGCGGTCTGTTCGATCTGCCGGTCTGCAAGATCAAGGCGGTCGTTTCGGGCGGCCCGCCGAGCGGCATCTACGCCTATGCGGCGGGCGTTCCGTGAGCCAATCGCTCGCCCTGACGCGAGGGCTCAGCTCCGGCTTGTCGAAAGCCATCGCCCGGCCTGAGGGCGTGGGGGTGGCCGGCCCCTATCCTGCGCCGGATGGCTACCACTGGGAATATGTCGCTGAAGACGGCGTGATTAATGCTGAAGACGGCGTGCCGGAAGTCGAACTGATGAGGAACGCCGCATGAACATCGCGACCGCAAGCACCCGCAACGCTCTCTTCGTCAAGCTGCGCCAGGCCATGGCGGCCCAAGGGCGGCCGCTATACAACCGCCCGTACAAGGGGCCGGTCGCTTGGGTAACCGCCACCGCCTACAAGTCTGGCGATGTGGTCAAAAACAGTGCATCTCCGGCGCAATGGTACGTTGCAGCAAACTCCGGCACTTCTGGAGGCACCGAGCCGACCCACGTCACCGGTTCCGCTACGACTGACGGCGGGGTGCTCTGGACACACATCTGCGGTCGCGTGGGCGATGCTGCTGACGACCCGGATGCGCCGACGATAGTTGACACCGGCAGCGCTTCAACTCCATCAGGTCTGACGGCATTGGACGTGTGGGCCAACCGGAACCTGTTCCGGTTCCGTGGTTGCTATGACGTGTCGGCATTTGCGACCAACCGAATGACCTTGGGGGTCTTCAGCCGAGCATCGGGCCAGGTACTCGCGGGCGGAGCGTCGCTCGCGTTTTGGTCCGACGCCCTGAAGATCGGGTTCGAGGCCCCCTCCGGGACACCTGCGCCGGGCATTCATGTCGATGGGCGCCCCGTGCGCCTCGGCGCCGGTGTAGCTAACGCCCCGGCTGGCAACTACTACTCCACCCTGGAATGGGCAGGGCGTCGTCCTCGGCTTTACGAGGTGTATTTCCGCCGCGGCTGCAACCTGTTCATGCAGATCGCATCAACGTCGATTGACCAGTTCTGGCCCGAGAAGCCGGCGGTAGACGTGCGCGGGATCTTCCTGGGGGACAGCTATCTCGACGGTTCGAGCTACGGCCCGTTCCTGCCGGGGAACACGTTGTCAGAAGCAATCGGACGCCTCACTGGCGTGACCGACATGTGGAATTACGGCGTCGGGGGTACTGGTATCGTCAATCCTGGCGCCGGCCCATATTACACCTATGTGCAGCGCGTTCCCGAGTTGCTGACCCGCAATCCGGACGTGATCTGGATTTATGGCTCGACCAACGACGTCGGCTACACCGCGCAGCAAGTTTACGACGCTGCCTACGCTCTCCTCGCTGCAATTCGCGCCGGGTCCAACGCGCCGATCTTCTGGATCGGGCCAGCGCCTCTCTCGACCAACTATTCGGGCATCCAGACGGTGGACACGCAAATCGCTGCCGCTGTGGCAGCTTTTGCAACCGCTTCATCGCCCACACCCGCCCGCGTCTACTACAAGAGCATGGTGACCGACGCGCCACCGTGGATCACGGGCGCGCACAACAACGGTTCGTATACTTGGTCGAGCAACATCGCCCAGTACATTGGGGGCGACAATACGCACCCGGTGGACAAGGGCACCGACTACCTCGCTGACCGGGCCGCTCGGTGGTACGCCGAGACGTTGAAGCTGGCCGCCTAGAGCCAGCCCTTCGACTTAACCTCGGTGACGATGGCCTCGGCCATCGCTTCAAGCGGTGCCTGCCCAAGATGTACGGTGTCGGTGTCAGGTTTGGCGTACTGATCCGTCGCAATGACACCATTGGCATTAGGGATAATCGGGCGCCAATCGAGAGTATTTTTCGGCCACTTCGCCTTCAGCAAGTCGGTGACCATCTGCTCGGTGGCTGCACCGACCTCCCCAGGATGCGCCGGCAGGACGATGAGAAAGTGATCGTGACCCAGCGCCTCGATGCCGGTGGCTAGCTTTTCGACGTAGGCGGCCGCGTCGGTGGCGCCATTGATCGAGCCATCCCAGAAAATGGTGACCTCATTCAGCAGGGCCTTGTTCGCCGGATCGACGATGCGGTCGACTTCTTCGTCGACGGTGGAACTGCCGACCGCCGTGTTGGTGACCTTGGTCTTGAGTTGCTTGGCGAGCATGTCGGTCAGCCGGAAACCGTAAGCACCGTTCATATAGCTGTCGCCTTCAGTGCGAACGAACGACGAAAGATAAGTCCGAGGCTTGCTCTGCTCTTCGCGAATGCGAGCCCACTTCTGTTGCTCAGCGCTTTTGACGGTCAGGCCGTTCCCGTTGTCCACTGTCATAAGGTCGCCGGCTACGAAGCCAGTGCCTTTGATAAGGCAGTAAGCACCTTCGGCGAAGCAAACATCTACGGCGACCTGCGTTCCAGGCGAAAGAGACCCAACTGCTTCGGCGCCCTGCTGAGGCGCAGCTCTCACAGTAGCGTTTGCGTTGATGGTTGCGTGGTAGTCGACCGCAAGGGCCGCCGACGACGACAGGAAAAGCGCCAAAGCGGCAAGGATAGACTTCAAGGTCGCCTCCAGAATTGCGGCGAACACTAGTGGATCACGGCGTTTGCTTCAATTGCGGCGGATGCACGCCTGCCACCCCCACGCCCTAGGACAATGTGTGGGGTCTGTCAGTCCTTTCGATACCGCTTGCCGCGCCATCCTGACGCGGTGAGCGGCAAGCCCTCGGCCCACGCCGGCAGCTCGCAGATCAGCCGCTCGAACTCCGCGACCGACCCGAAGCCCTTCGGCACTTCGGTCAGGATCTCGTCGTAGACGTGAGCGATTATCTCGTACCCCGCGGAGTCGGCCTTCAGCATGCCGTTTACGAGGATGTCGCGGGCCGTCGCCTGAGTGTTGTTCTCGCAGATGATGCCGCCGTAGAGCGCGTACCGCTCCCACTTCTTCGTCACCGCATTGACGCCCAGCACCGTGACCTTGGCGCTCGTCGTGCCCTCGATCTTCACCGTGCCGCGCCGCTCGCCGGCTTCCGCCGCATCGCGATCCATGACCTCGCTGTCGGCCCACGTCCCGTCGGGCAGTTCGATCCGCGCCCAGACCTGGTCCTTGAGCCGTGGCGAGCCATAGGCAAGGCAGCGGCCGGACGGCAGTTGCGCCCACAGGAAGCCCTGGGCGACCCGGTAGCGCGTCCGGGCGGCCTCAGTGATCGAGCCGGGGTTCTGCACCGCCTCGCGCACCGCCGTCTCGAGGTCGCGCCACGAGCGCGTAATGGCCGAATTTGCCGCCCGCCAGCCCAGCTTGACGACCTCGCAGGCGATCCACGCGTCCTTGCTGAGAATGGTCGTGCCGCTGCGGCCGCGCTGCATCTCGCTCTCGTACCGTTTCGCTGCTTTGGCCAGCCGCTCCTCGTCGGCCTGGGCGAGAATGGCAGGCGCCAGCCCTTCGAGGTTCACGCCATAGCCACGCGCGAAGGTGACGAACGCCATGACGCCACCGCCATAGGAAAGGCCGAGCTCGGCGGGCTTGCCGACCGCCTGCCGCGCCCAATGCTTCTTCGTGACCTCCTCTACGGGCAGCCCGAGGATCGCCGCCGCGGTGCGCCGGTACATATCGGGCAGCGACGGGTCGGCGATCAGCTCGCGGATCGCCTCCAGCTTCCATTCCTCGCCGGCCAGCCACGCAACGACGTTGCCCTCGATATTGCTGTAGTCGGCCTGCACCAGGTCACGCCCCGGCGCCGCCCAGATGAAGCCGCGGATCGCGTCGCTTATCAGGTGGAGCGGTCGGCCCAGATCGCCCTCGTAGAGGTAGCGCAGCACGTCGGGGTCTTCGGAGCGGAAGGCCTGGAACAACGTGTCGGTGCGCAGATGCGCGTCCTCGTAGAGCTTCCTCGGGCGAGGAAGATTGGCCAGATTGACGCCGGTCGAGATCCAGCGCCCCGTCGATGCGCCGTGATACATGAAGCCGCCACGGACGCGGCTGTCCGGGCTCGATCGGTTAAGCATGGCTTGAAGTTTCGAGACCGAAGTCTTCGCGGCCTCCTGCCGAACTTCTAGCGCCTTTCGGACATGCGCCGGCAGATCGTCGGCCGCCAGCAGATCGGTGATCTCAGCCTTTGCCGCCGAGTTTAGGACTACGCCTTGCCCCTGCACCCACTCGATGAGCTTGCCGGGCTGAGAGCAAGCCGGAACGGCGCCGCCTGTGATGGCGCGCATCTCCTGATCCATGCCGCGCTTCGCCTTATCGGCGATGACCAGAGCGGCCCGCGCCGAACGTGTGTCGATGCGAACGCCGCTCGAATTGATCTTGGCGTCAAGCACGGCGACGCGGCGCTCGAAGTCGGACAGAGGCACCAGCCGGCGCTTCGCCAGCCGTTCGACGGCCACGTCGTCGCCGCAATAGCTGACGAACTTGGCGAAATCCTCGGGGTGGTCCTCCGGCTCGTTCCAATAGAGGCCAGGCGGCTCGTCCTTGCGGGGCTTGCGCGGCATCGAGAACTTGCGGATCAGCCGAATACCCTCCTTGTCCTTCTTGACCGGCAGATCGAGCACTTCGGCAGCGGAGCCTAGCGAGCGCGGCAAGGACATAGCCGCTGCGGCGTGCATCGTGTCGTCATACTGATCGAGGCGCGGAACCGGCCAGCCGTAGCGAGGGCCAAGCACGGCGTCGAAGGCCAAACGCTCGAAGCCAAAGACGTTCCAGCCGCTAACCTTGCCGCCGGCCTCGATATGGGCACGGACCTCGGGCGGGCACGGCATGCCGCGCAACCACGTACCGATGGGGCCGTCGTCGAGAGCGTAGCGGACGATCAGCACGTCGGTGTTCGGGCTCTCAAAATAGACATACGAACCGCACGTCTTCAGGTCGATGTCGGATCGGGTCTCGTCGTCGGCAAAAAGTAGGTCAGACATGCTGCCAGTTCTCCCGGCGCTTAATACGGCTTATTTGCTCACGGCTGACGCCGAACCGCTCCGCAATGTCGTGGTGAAATCCGCTCGCGGCCCTTATCTCGATGACCTGGGCAGCGGTCAGCTTGTGCTGGGCGATCCGTTCCCCTACGGCTAGCGTGCCGGCAATCCGACTATCCTCGCGGTTCAAGCTTCGGGCGCCGTATAGAAGGTTGTCGGCCCGGTTATTGAGGTTGTCGCAATCGCGATGGCGAACCTCTTCGCCGGCCGGGCACGGTCCGATGAAGGCCTCGGCTACGACCGTATGGACAGTCCGTGTGTCCGTTACGCCGAGCGCGGAGAACACGACGGCGAAATAGTGGTGCGTTCCAATGTGCTGGCAGAGCACGCGGCCCTTCCAGCGTTTCCAGAAATGCGTCCCGGCCTTGGTTCTAGCCGGAACCAGCCGGTCAAGCGATCGGACGCGCCCGAGGTTCGATACCTCGTAGGCGCCCTCATAGCCGACGACCGGCCTCCATATCTCTGCCGGGGCGCTCACCAGCGCGCTCCCAGCCAGACGATGGCCTCGATGACGCCGACGACGGCGAGCCAGGCGAGCACGGCTAAAATCAGGACGACGAGGCCGTTAGGGAGACGCAGTCTCATGAGAAAATGTCCTTCTCGTCCTTGGTGTCGGTCGTCGTCCCAGACAGCACGCGGCGCAGCGCCTCGACCGGATCGTCGTCGGTCGCCACGTTCCACCCGATGCGGTCCTCGGTCGTGCTGGCCTGCCAGCGGGCGCCGCTGGGCCAGAGCGTCAGTCCGGCGAGACGGCCGCTGCGGGCCGCCTCGCCGATGAGTTTTTCGAGTGGGGTGCTCATGGCGCACCGAAGGCGATGGCGAGCAGGCCCACGAACAGCACGACCAGGCAGAAGCCTTGATAGGCCACCACGAGCCAGTCGGGCACTTCGACGATGTGCTTGATCGTCTGGAGGGGCAGCCGGTAGCGCTTGACCACGATCTCGCGCATTAGCCGAAGATGCCTTCCATACCCAGCGCGGCCAGGTACAGCTCGAGGAGGGCCTGCTGCTCCATCAGCTCGTTGCGGTCGCGCTTGCGGATCGCCACGATCTTGCGGAGCACCTTCGTGTCGAAGCCGTTGCCCTTGGCCTCGGCGTAGACCTCCTTGATGTCGAGCGCGATCGTCGCCTTCTCGTCTTCGAGCCGTTCGATGCGCTCGATGAAGGCCCTGATCTGGTCGGCCGATACGGTCTGGCTGTTGTCGCCGCCCGCGATGTCGGGGTTGTCAGCCATTTACCAGCCCCCGCCGGCCTGCTGCGCGGCGCCGCTGACGGTCGATTTGACCGACGGCGATAGCGTGTTTTCGAGTTCGCCGAGCGCGAAGGCGGTGTTGCTGAGACGGCGTTCAAGCTCGTCGAGCATCGAGCGCAGCGTGTCCACGCGGCCATATGGCTCGTCGCCGGTCGACGCATTCTCGTTGGGCGTCGGGAAGGGGCCGCTGAGCGACGAAGCGGCCTCATAGGCCCGCGACGCGTTACGGCCAGCGGCATCGATGAGCTGGGCCAGCCGGTCCATCTGCTCGCTGAGAGTGGTGCGCCCGCGAGGGGCAGAAGTAGTGTTCATTTGTCAGTCTCCGTTGTTGAGGGTCAGCACTGGCCGACATGTCGGCCAGTGTCGTTCGTCATTTCAGACAGATGGCTCAGCCGAAAAGGCCGCCGGCGCCCTGCCCGCTCTTGGTCTCGGCGGGGGCTTCGCCCTCGTCTTCGATCTTCTCGGCCCACTTGTCGACATCGACGCCGCCACCGCCGCCGAGACGGTCGCCGTCCTTGGCCTTCTGGATCATCGAGACGCCGAAGGAGATGCCCTTGCCGTTCTCCTTGTTCTCCCAGGTGAAGGCGTTGACGACGGCGTAGCCGTAGCAGCCCGAGTAGAGCTCGTCCTTGCTGGTGATCGGCAGCACCTTCTGGTTGACCAGCTTGGGCCGGTATTCCTCGCCGGAGATCACGCGGATGAACGTCGAGCCGGGGAAGCCGGCATGGGCTTCGCCGGTCTGCTTGTTCTTGCCCTGCTTGCTGTCGCCGTCGAGGAAGGGGTTCTTGATGATCTCGTTCTTAATCATCTCGATCGCCTTGTCGCCCCACTCCAGCTTGGCGGCTTCGAGCGCCGCATTCTGGAGGGCCGACAGGTCGGTGCCCTTCGGCCACAGCAGCGAGCAGCCGTACTGCTTCTTGCCGTTGTCCCGCTGCTGCGGGGTGAAAAGGTTGTCCGCGAACGCGATGCGCGCCAGCGGGGTCTTCAGGTCTTCGCTCCGAGCCAAAATGGCCTCCTTTATTCGAGCACGTTGAAGTGTTGGTGGACGGCAGCGGGGACCGCCGGCCGGGTCGATTTCTCCGACGCCACGAGGTTCGTGCCGCGGACGGGCCGTTCGACGATGCCGTCGAGCGCTCCCTTTTTCTTGGCGCCCAGCGCCTTCTCGGCCTGGGCGGGGCTGACCAGCTTGCGGACGTAGATGCGGTCGTCGGTCAGGCCGGCGAGCGCGAGCGCCCCCGCGACCTGTTCCTCCGGCACGCTCCACGCCCGGTTGCCGATCTCCTCGACCAGCTGGTAGCCGGGGATGTCGACGCCGCTCTCGGCCTGCCCGTGGGCGTAGCTGCGGACGGCGTTGCACCATTCCTTGATCATGCCGAGCATCCCGAGGGTCTCGGCCAGCTTTTCCGGGCTCATTGCGTCCGGAGTGTTGGACAGGCGCGGCTGGTCGAGATCGTCAAACCAGACACCCGCCGCGTCGGTGGCGCGCCGCTCGAGCGCCGGGCAGAAGCCCGCCGCCTTGCAGAACTTGCAGTGGTCGCCGGCCTTCAGGTAGGTCGAGTTCCACTCCGCCACCGACATGCCTTCCTGACGATCCTCGTTTGACCACCGCGTGATGTCGGCGAGGTTCCGCCGGTCGAGCTTCGGCCGCTTTGCGATCTGCTTGGCCGCGTCGGCAGAGCGGTGCATCGCCGCCACCAGGTCGGTCGTCCACTCCGCCAGATCGGCGACGTGGAAGGTCTCCGACCGGATCCGCCCGCTCTTGTGGGGAGCGCGCGGCTGGACGATCGTCACCATGACCTGTTCGACGCGGAGGTCCGAGTTGGCCAGCATGGCGCCGAGGGCATACGTGCGGAGCTGCGGATTGCCCACAACCTCGACGACATGACCGCGGCCGCCCTTGAGATCGATGACGTGCAGCTTCTTCTCGGCCGGGTAGTAGATGACCGCGTCGGCCGTGCCGCCCGCCTCGAAAGGCGGGTTGAGCGAGGCCAGCGTGAAGTGCTGCTCGACCTTGAGCAGATCGGCCGGGTTCGCATTCGGGGGCGCGGCTTCGATCGCCGACTTGCGCACGAAGTCCACATAGACCTGCGCCGTGTCGGCCATCTCGTCGTCGACCTCGAACTCGTACTTCTTGCCCTTCTGCGTGGTGCCGATGAACCCGGAGGCCTGCACACCATCGAGAATGCACTTCTCGGCGATCTGGTGCGCGCAGGTTCCCCAATCGGCGGCCTCGCTCGTCTTCTCGGGCAGGCCGTCGGTCAGGGCGAGTGCGCCCGGACAGTTCCAGTTGCGCTCGGTCGCCGAGGCAGACCATTGGGCGTGGTCGCGGGCTCCGTGGTCACTGAGCTCGGCCATCAGAACGCCTTGCCGCCGGCCTTCAGCCGCGCCTCATGAGTGTGGTCGGCGCGCGTCGCGTTGAACGCCATCTTCTCGTCGAACGCGCCCTGGAGGTCGTACCCGAAGGCGCCTGCGTAGTCGAAGATGCGGATCATGGCGTCGACCAGTTCGACTTCAGCCATACGCCGATGCGGCAGCTTGTCGTCCATGAGGTTCTTCCGCTCGCCCTCCATCGCCTCGGAAATCTCCGAGTGGATGAGACAGAGCAGTTCGCCCTTGTTGCGTTCGATCCGCTCGCCGGTGGCGGGGTTCTGCCACCACTTGGCGTTGGCGGCGTGGCAAATGCGGGCCAGTTCGTTGAGGTCCGCCATCACGACACCTTCGTCCGCTCATCCTTGCCGGCCGCCGCGAGCCACGCGTCGCGGCACGCCGCGAGCTTGGCCTGGTCGGCAGGCAGGATCGACAGCTTCCAGTACGGCGCGCCAGCAGGCGGAGCGCCCAGCACGGACTTGAAGATGCCGGGGCCGTCTTCCTGGGTGGCTGGCACCTCGAACCTCGCCACGTACTTGCTAATCGCCGCCTTCACGTCTTCGACGGTGACGGGTTTGTCGGGCACCTGCTCCGAAGCGGTCTCCTCGGCCTCGTCAGCCGCGTCCTGCGCTTCGTCCTCGGGGTTCTGCGGGTCGATGCGGTTCTCGGGATCGGTCGAGATCGCCAGCTTGGCGTCGGCCCCCGCAGCGACTTCCTCGGCCTTCGGCTTGCGCGAGCGGGTGGCCTTGGTGGGCTCGGCGGCTACAGGCGCCGATACGGAAGCCGCGGGCGTCGGCGCGACCGGCGTCAGTGCCGTCGTACCCTTGGCGAACACTGCCAGTTCGTTGAGAGCATCTTCGGCGGTTGCGCCGAAAATTTCGATCTTCACGGTCATGTCGATAAAACCTCGCGTATACTTGCCCACAATCTGAGCAAGATTTCCTGAAGCGCTTCGTCAATACTGCCTTCCAACACGCAAACCCGGACGAGCGCTTGGCGGGTCTGACTGTGGTTCGTAATTCGGAGGGACATTTGTTGCATCGACTTCGGCGAGAACACTGTCTCCACGAAATACAACACTGCTGATGCACTTAGATCGATTGCCTCGCCGGCCGCCTCGATTTGCGCGAGGAACACGCGCGGGCCATCCGGTTCCAGGAAGGACTGCTCGGCCTGCTCGCGCTTGTCGGCTGACGTAGAGCCGTCAATCCCGACAACGCCATACGTCGAAAGGCCTTCCTTGAGGATCGCCCCGACATCCTTGTGCCAGTAGGCCAGCACGATCTTGTCGAGGCCGCCGTCGAACTCTTCCTTCACGGCGTCGACCACGGCTCGGGCCTTGACCTCGCCGGTGATGCGGCGGATCGGCCCCAGGTGCATATCCAGCGAGCGCGTGTCGCCGGCTTTCGCCGCGGCGAGGATTTCCGAAGCGACCAGGTCGCCCTCCACGTCGCGCAGCATCTTCGGCGACACGGCCAGCGGCATCGTCTCGTAGATCGGCGCGCGGATGCCCACGTCCTGCTGAGTGCGGCGGAGGAAGAAGCCGTCGAGCCGTTCGGCCAGCTCGGCCTCGTTCTTGCCGCCCATGATGACGATGATCGTCCGCCAGTTCGACAGCTTCTTCGGCCGCCACTTGCAGTAGCGGTCGCGGAAGTCCTCGAACTTCGTCACGTCCGGCCAGCCTTTGGTCTCGTCGGCGCGCAGCCGTTCCGGGCAGAGCGCTCGCATCATCGGGTAGATGTCCGACGGGTCGTGCGGGAGCGGGGTGCCGGTGAGGCACCAGACGCCCTTGGCCTTGGAGATGAGCGCCGTCGAGGTCAGCAGCCGTGCGCCGCCCTCGTCGAGCTGGCCGAAAGCCGCCTGCGTGCGCTTGGTAGCGAAGTTCTTGGCCGCGTGGGCCTCGTCGAGGATGAGCCGGTCCCACTTGTGGCGCAGCAGCTCGGCGCGCGTGCCGGCGTTCGCCAGTTCGCCCCAGCCGACGATGCGCAGCCGCTCGCGCTTGAAGGGGCTCCAGCTGGCGAAGGCGCGCTTCCACACTGGTCTGCCTGAGGCCGTCGTCACGACCAGAATGCTGTCGTCGAGGTTGTAGTCCGCCGCGAGGATCGCCGTGCCGGTTTTTCCAACACGCGGAGCGTCGGCGAGCAGGGCGTGCTGGCGCTGCGAGAGGAACTGAGCGCCGGAAATCTGGGTTGGGAATGGGGTCAGCACAGCCAGGCTCGCAGGAAAGCAGGATCGTCAGGAAAGGGGACGCCGGGCTAGGTTTGTCCGGCGTTGTCGGTCGGTAAATCAGACACTAGGCCTGCGACTTGGCGAGCGTCAAGGGCTGCACGCCGTTGACCTCGGCGCCGGTGAGCGCGTAGCCGACCAGGTCGACATAGCTGTCGCGGTGATCGGGCGTTTCGGCCAGCCGGGCGACCTTCATCAGGGCCATCATCAGCGAAACGTCGCCCGGCGTGATGCCGCCTTTGGCTTCGGGGTCGCCCAGCACGTCAGCGTCGAGAATGCCGACATTGACGAGATGGCTGTTCCACAGCCGGGCGATACGGCCGAAATTGTTCTCGGGCGTGCCGTAGGCGCTGCGGCGAGCGCCGGTGACGATGCGCTTGGCCTCGTCAGCGATCTCGGCCTTCACATCGACCTTCTCGGTGGCGGCCAGGTCTTGCATCATCTCGGGGATCGAGGCCGGGGCGGGCTCGTCGGTCCATTCGGCGACGAGGTCGTTAGCGTGGTTCGGCTGGTTCTGCGGCCACCACTGGCCGTCGCCGTGGTAGTGGCGAACGAAGCCCTCGGCGTCCTCTGCGCCGTAGTCCTCGCCGAACGCGCCGGGCGACCCCAACGCTGTCACGGGACCGGCTTTTCGGCCGTCTCTCGTCCGGTAGAACTTGCCTTCTTCGAGTTGGATGGTCATCCAAAAACTCCGCTTGTCGGTTGAGGTTGGAGAGGCCGAACACGGATCTCCATGCGCGGCTGATCGCTGTAGAACTTCTGCACCCGGCCCTCGACGATCTGGCTGTCATCGACCCAGACCACGAGGTTGAGGGCGTCCAAAATCTTGCCGAAATTGTCCCAATCGGGCTTCTTCGTCGGTCGGATGTCGCCCGCCAGGGCGGCGGCCTTCCACTTCTTCGGCTTGCTCTCGGCGACGGGCATGTGCGCCTCGACGAAGACCTCGAGCGGGCCGTCGAGCAGCGCCCGGCCGGCCATCGCCTGCTGGGCGGCCAGCGCCAGCCGGCTCTCGTAGTTCACCGTCCGCTCCGGCGTGTAGGCGTGGCCCTGACGGGTCATCCGGACACGCTCCTTGCCCATCGGGGCGCCGGCGAGGACAATGGTGATTATGTCGGTCGTCATTTCCTACACTCGCAAGCTGGTCAGGCTAGGCGATGTTCGCGGCAACGGGTCGCCCATACTGAAGGCGCGCTTCGATGCATCTCTGCCGAAGCAATTCGTTTTTCGTGTGGAGCTCCGTGCCGAGCAACTCGTCGAGATGGTAGTCGATCAGGTCTTGCGGCGCGCCGTCGGTAACAGCCTGGCGCAACTCGCCCATGGCGCACCAGAAATTCCGCAGTTCAGTTGCTTCGGCGATGGTCACGTCTCTCCTCCGTGAACAACATATGTGATAATACTGACACCGGCGCCCCACGATCAACTTCGAGCATCAAGAGGATTAAAGCCAATTTGTCCCCTGATATGCTGTCCCGCTCAAACCACTTACGCACCGTGTCGATGCCCACGTCGAAACCGTGAGATGAGAACAGAGCGTGAACATTTTGCGCAGGACCGATCTCCGCCGTCAAGAAGTCTCTAACCGGAAATCGCATTGGTCGTGTCCGTCGTTTGTCGTCTATCCGACATACATGCCGGACAATACGTCTGCGGTCAAGCTTTAATGTTGGACATTTTGTCCTTGACAGCCAACACACGACATACGTAAGACATACATCAGCGACATAACCCTCCACAGGACGCAACTAAAATGGCTCGATCGACCCGGACGCACGTCGGCCCTGACAGCATCCCCTCCGTAGGATCGGCGTTCACGCCGAAGCACCTTACGAAGCAGGAATTCGGCCGGCGCATCTACGAACTCATCAACGAGCGAGGCTGGAGCCAGAGCGATCTTGCCAGGGCTGCGGACCTGCCACGCGATAGCATCTCGACATACGTCAACGGCAAGTCGCTCCCGCAGGGAAAGAGCCTCAAGAAGCTGGCCGAGGCGTTCGGTCTCCGTCCCCTCGACTTGCTGCCCAACGAGACCGAGGCGGCGATCGACGCGGATTTCCCGGCCTTCGAGATGAAGATCAGTCCGAGCGCGCCGCAGATGGCGTGGGTGCGGATCAACCGCGCCATGCCGACGCCGATTGCGCTGAAGATCGCCGGGTTGATCGGCGAGGCCGACAATGACGTTGCTGACTGAACCCGAGGTCGCCATACGGCTGCGGTGCTCCACATCCAAGGTGAAGCGGCTGCGCCTCGGCGGCAAACTGCGGTACGTGGCCGGGCGGCCCGTGCTGATCGATGAAAGCGACCTCAACGAGTATCTGGAGCGTATGAAATGGCGATCCCCGTCCTCCGACAAGCCGACAACGGGTTCTATTACGCCCACTGGTCCGACGGCCGGCGCAGCAAGCGCTCGAGCATGGGCACTAAGCAAGAAGCTGAGGCGAAGGAGCGGTTCGCGCAGTGGCTCCTGATCGGCGGCCAGACCGAAGCGCTGGGCGTGTTGACAGTGGCCGAGCTGTGGAAGGTCTACCGGCAGCGCCACAAGGTCGCCTCGCCCGAAACGCTTGACCGCTCGTGGAAGAACCTGGAGCCGCACTTCGGCGCCATGACGCCGGCGGAGATCGACGACGAGGCCGCCCAGGCCTACCTGGCGAAGCGCGCGGCCGGCAAGATCGGTCGGCCGTCCAAGGCGCCGACGGTGCGCCGCGAGCTCGTGGCGATGCGCGGGGCGCTGAACTGGTGCGCAGATCCGAAGCGCAAGCTGCTCGACCCCGCCGCCCTGCCCCACTTCGATCTGCCCGAGGCCGGTGAGCCGCGCGACCGCTGGCTGAAGGCCGACGAGATCAAGCGGTTGCTCGCCGGCGCCGAGACGTTGCGCCGCGGCCCGAAGCTGGCGCGCGTCGAGATATTCCTGTGGCTGGCGTTGGAGACGGCCGCTCGCAAGCGGGCTATCCTCGAGCTGACGTGGGATCGCGTCGACTTCGAGACGAAGGTCATCCACTACAACGTGCCAGGCCGAACGCAGACGAAGAAGCGGCGGACCGACGTGCCGATCTCGAAGGCGTTGCTGCCGGTGCTGGAGCGAGCCTACAAGGAACGCGAGAACGACCTGGTGATGATGAACGGGGCGGACGTGTGGGCGTCGGTCCAGTGGGCGGCGATCCGCGGCGGCTTCTCGAAGCAGGTCACGAAGCACTCCGAGCGGCCCAAGGCGACTGGTATCAGCCCGCACGTCCTGCGCCACACGGCGGCCACCCACATGGCGCGGCGCGGCGTCGCGCTGTGGATCATCGCCAAGGTGCTGGGCAACACGCTGGCGATGGTCGAGAAAGTCTACGCGAAGCACTCGCCGGACGACCTGCGGGCGGCCGTCGACACGATTACTGGCGATCTGGAGGATGCGTGATGACCAAACTTGATCTGGACTATCTCGGCCTCGTCATTGCCGATGCCGCGACCACGAGGGCCTACGGGCTTTACGACTATTCCTCCTACCCCGGCGAAGCGCCGCCGCACGTCGTGCGAAACGAGATTACGCGCGAAGAGGTCTTCCGGTCGCATGACGCGGAGGCGGCGCTGCGAGAATATCAGCGGCTTTCGCGCGTCCACACCGCCAAAGCCGTGCTGACCGCCATGCGCCGGCCCAGCGAGGAGATGTGCGAGGCGGGCGCCCGGTACTACCACGACAACTGGCGCGAAGGGCACGCCAAAGATGACACTTCTATGCCGCTCATCTGGGAGGCGATGATCGACGAGTTACTTCACGAGCGTGTGCGCGCTTAGTTGGGCGTCAGCGCCCAACTTTCGTGTCGGATTGGCCGACAACAGCCGACAACGACCGACATCGAGCGCCGCGCATCGCCTGCAAATACCGGAAACCCTTGTCTGGCGCGGCCGACAGTTTTGTAGGCCAAAGTGTTGGTAAGGGAGAGGTCGAGAGTTCAATCCTCTCTTGCAGCACCATTCCTCAGCCCCGCCTTCGAATATGCTCGACAGCTCTGCGCCCTCGATGAGGGTTGTGGACCGGTTCGATTTGGGGGCGTTGGCGCGTGGCCAGGTCGACGCGAAGAATCGTCGGACGCTGGCGGAAAGAATGGTTGTGCCGCCTGCTTTGTGGCCGCGAGCCCGCATAGTCAATTGCACAAGCGAGCGCGAGTGCGCCTGCTGCGGCTCGTTCAACGCATCTAGTGGTGGTCGACGAACGGGGAGCGGACTGGCGTCCGGATCAGATTCGGTCAGCGGACCTGAATGATCGCTTCGATTTCGACGGGGATGTTGTTGGGGAGCGAGCCCGCTCCCATCGAGGTGCGGGCATGGCCGGGCATGTCGGGGAACACTTCGGCGAAGAGGTTTGAGCAGCCGTCGATGACGAAGGGGTGCCGGGTGAAGTCAGGGGTGGCGTTGACGAGGCCCAGCACCTTGACGATGCGGACCACTCGGTCGAGGTCGCCAAGTTCCGACAGCATGGCGGCAAGCAGGTTGAGGCCGACGAGGCGGGCAAAGCCCTGAGCCTCTTCGGCGGTATGGTCGAGCCCGACCTTGCCCGTGATTGGCTTGCCGTCGGGAGCGGCTGGCGCGAGCCCCGAGAGAAACAGCAACTCTCCCGCCCGCACGGACGGAACGAAGCGGCCGATCGGCGGTGGCGCCGGCGGCAGCACGATGCCGAGGGCGGCGAGGCGGGAGGCTGCTGCGGACATTACTTCAGATCCGAAAATGAGGTGGCGACGAACAGTTCCGACTGCAGCGAGGTGAGCTTGCCCGAGCCGCCCGGCGGTGGCCAGATGCCTTCCTTGCTGGCCTGGCCGCGCGCCTTCATGCGGTCCTCGATGCTGTTATAGGGCCAGATATGGACCATCTTCTGTGGCGCGCCTTCGATCGAGCCCATGATGGTGAGCAAAGGCGACATGGCGTGGCGGCGCTCCATCACCTTGCTCCATGCCTCTTCGGTTTCGGGCAGACCACCGGGAGCGATGGTGTAGGTGCGGAACTCGTAGAAGGGGCCATAAGTGCCCGGCACGACCGGTCGCGCAAAGGAGAGCGGCGCAAATGCGGTGCTGTTGACGCCTCCCAGATAGGGGGCGATGCCGTAGTAGTCCTTCGCGGCGAGGCGATCGGCACGATCGGCGCTCAGCGCCGCCTCATCCTCGTAGGCGGTGAGGAAGGCGAAGCGGTTGAGCACGCCGAACTCGCAGGAAAAGCAGCCCAGTGTCTGACCGGTCTTCGAGAACGACTTGTAGGTGCCCGGCAGGATCGGCAGCACGGCTCCCAGCGTGTTGGGCAGCAGCGACAGGATAGTCAGGTCATAGAGCATTGGTGATCCCGGTTGATGCATTGGCGGAGGCTTTTCAAACTCGTCGAGCGTTGGTACACCAAGTGAATGCCACGTGCACGCCAAAAATGCGCACCGGCATGGCGCAAGGTTTCGATGGGTGATTGCATGTATGATCTGGTGGTGACTGGCCGCGTGGTAACGCCGACTGCGGTACTCGACGATGGCTGGGTGGCGATTGCCGAGGGCACGATTGCCGCAGTGGGAACGGGCACTCCGCCCGCCGCGGCGACGACGCGGGATTATGCCGGACACTGGGTCATGCCCGGGGCTGTCGACGGCCAAACCCATGCAGGCAGCCAGATCGGCTTTGCCGGGATCGAGCCGACCACCCACGCGGCAGTTATGGGCGGGGTCACGACGATCGTCGACATGCCCTATGACCACCCTACCCCGGTGACCAATGCTGCGGTGCTGGCTGAAAAGGTCGCCGCCATCGAGGCGAGCAGCCTCTGCGATGTGGCGCTCTACGGCACCGTGCCGACCACGCCGGATCTCGGCGATGTCGCGGCGCTGATCGACGGCGGTGTCTGCGCCTTCAAGATTTCCTCGTTCGAGGCGCATCCTGACCGCTTCCCGCGGATCGGCAATGTCGCCGCGCTGACGCTGCTGAAGGCGCTGGAGGGCACCGGCCTGCCGCTCGGTCTCCACAACGAGGACCAGGAGATCGTGCGCGCCACGACCAAGCAGTTCATCGAAGCCGGCAAGACGGGACCCGAGCACCATAGCGACAGCAGGCCGCCGGTAGCGGAACTGACCGCGACCGCGAACTTCCTCGAACTCGGCGCGGCGACGGACGCTCATGCGCATATCGTCCACATTTCGGTGGCCGACGGGTTCGACCTCGTCACCACCTATCGGGCGCGCGGCAACAAGGCGACGGCGGAAATGTGCCTCCACTATCTGCTGTTCAACGCCGAGCCCGACATGCGGCGGCTGGGCGGCCTGCTCAAGGTCAACCCACCGATCCGCACCGGCGAGATCGAGGGGTTATGGAAAGTGCTGGAAGCGGGTGAGTGCACCTTCGTCTCGTCCGATCACAGCGCGTGGCCGCTCGATCGCAAGAATAGTGCCTCGATCTTCGATGTTGCGGCGGGCATGCCGGGGCTCGAAGTATTGCTGCCGGGGTTTTTCTCCGCGGCGGGTGAGCGCTACGGGAAAGCGCGCGCCGCGCAACTGACGGCGCGGATGCTCAGCGACGCGCCGTCGCGCTTCTTCGGGCTCGCCAGCAAGGGGCAAGTTGCGCCCGGCTTCGATGCCGACCTCGCGGTGCTGTCGGACGAGGCGATGGTCTATGACGCGAAGCGCAACACCAGGGGGCCGGGCTGGAGCGCCTATGACGGCATGACCTTTTTGGTGACGCCCCGCGCGACATTCGTGCGCGGGGTGGAAGTGTGGAATGGCGCCGAGGTGGCGCCACTCGCCGGCCATGGCCGGTACGTTTCGCGGCGCCCTGGTTGACGGCTACCGGTTGGAGCCCGCCAGCCGGTCGATGATGGCAACCTTCACGCTCTCGATGTGCTCGGCCATGGCCGAGCGCGCCCGCTCCTGGTCACCGCTCGCGATGGCATCGAGCAGCGCCGTGTTCTCCTCGACGCCGAACTTGTGCGTCGCGGGATTGCGGTAGGCGTTGAAGACGTGGGTCCGCCGCCGCAGGTCGCGGATCATCTGGGCGAGTAGGACGTTGCCGGCGGCATCGGCGATCTCGCCGTGGAGCATGTCGTCGACTTCCCAGATTTCGCTGAGCGTCGGTTTCGTCTGGCCCGCGAGCTCGAAGAGAGCCTTGCGGATGGTTTCCAGGCGTTCGGGGGCGATGCGGCCAGCCGCCAGCCGCGCTGCCTCGGCCTCGAGCAACTGCCGCACGTTCAGCAGCTCGACGAAGGCCTCGGTGGAAAACGGACTGACGGTAACGCCACGGCCGGGCTGCTTGTAGATCAGCCCCTCCGCTTCGAGCCGGCCGAGCGCTTCGCGCACTGGGGTCCGCGAGGCGTTGAGGCGGTCGGCCATCTTGCGCTCGACGATGACGTCGCCCGGTCGCAGCTCGCCGCGGATGAGAATCTCGATCAGTTGGCCATAAACCTGCTCGGTGAGGTTGGGCCGGTCGGACTGCAGCAGGTTGACGTCCAGCGTCGATGAATCGGATTCGCTCATGCTTTCCCCCAGTTCGATCAAACTCTTACCCTTCCCCGTACGCCGTTGGAAGACATCAGGGATGGGCGCGGTATCCCAAATGTCGGCAATGCACGGTTGAAATCCGCTCGGTGACGCCATTGCCCACCGCAAATCTGGAATGCAGCCGCACGCAAGGGCTTGGCAAGCGACAATCAACACGCTAAACCAATGGTATACCAATGGCGTGCACTTAGTCCGCCAAGGCGGAGTTGAGCTTTATGGCCGTGAGACCGTGGCGTGCCACCAGCATCCAGATGCGCAGCGAACGCGCCAGCCAGGCACCCGATGATGCGAGCGCGCGCGAGGTGATCCAGCGCAATGTCGATCGGCTCGTCGGACTGATCGAGCGGGCCTGCGCCTCGCCCGAGCGCCCCGATCTCGTGGTGTTCCCTGAATTCGCCATGCAGGGTCCCCCGCTCCACATGGGCGTCGCCGAGTGGATCGAGCGTGCCTGCACGTCGATCCCGGGCCCGCTCACCCAGCCGCTGCAGGCACTGGCCAAGCGCGAAGGGATCTTCATTGCCGGCAATGCCTTCGAGGCGCCACCCGAATGGCCCGGCCGCTACTTCAACAGTTCCTTCCTCATCGCGCCCACGGGCGAGGTGATCCTCAACTATCGCCGCGTCAACACCGCCGCCTTTCCGTCGGTCCATGACTTCATGACCGACTACCTTGCAGCTACGCCGCAGGACCTGGTGTTCCCGGTGGTCGAGACCGAACTCGGGCGGCTGGCGCTGATCCCCTGCGGCGAGATCAACGTGCCCGAAGTGGCGCGAGTGATGATGATGCAGGGCGCCGAGGTGATCCTCCATCCCACCAATTCCAAACGCACCGACGCGCAGGAAGCCGCCAAGCTCAGCCGCGTCGCCGAGAACATGACCTATCTCGTGAGCGCCAACGTTGCCGGGCCAATCGGCTTTTCGCCCGACAACTCCATCCTGGGTGGCCGTTCGCATATCATCGACCACCTCGGCCGCACCCTCGCCTTCCAGGAAGACGCAGACGAGAGCATCGCGGTATCCGCGATGATCGAAATCGAGGCGCTGCGGCGCGACCGACGGACCGATACCGGGCTCGCCAATCCGCTGCTGCGTGCCCGCTACGAGATGTACGTGCCCTACTATTCGGGCGCGCGCTTCTACCCGCCCGACCATTTCCGCGCCGCCCCCATGGCGCAGACCGCCGAGACCAAGGCGGCCGTGGCCATCGCCCGGCGCAACATGGAACAGGCCGGAATCCTCAATCCGCTACCGCCCGGCGCCGCCGAGCCCGTGGCCGCATCTGCTCACTAGGAGACGCTAAATGATCACTGCCGAGGAAAACCAACAGCTCAGCCGCGTCGGCAAGGGCACCCTGATGGGCAACTTCTTCCGCCAGTTCTGGCTGCCGGTGTGCCTGTCGTCCGAGCTGAAGGCCGATGGCGATCCGGTGCGCCTGATGATCCTCGGCGAAAAGCTGGTGGCGTTCCGTGACAGCGAGGGCCGCGTCGGCGTGTTCGATCACCGGTGTCCCCATCGCTGCGCGTCGCTGTTCTTCGGCCGCAACGAACTGGGCGGTATCCGCTGCGCCTATCACGGCTGGAAGTTCGACGTGACCGGCAAGTGCCTCGACCAGCCAAACCTCGAGGACAAGTCGAAATACCCCGCCGGCACCCCGGCGATCGCCTACCGCGTGCGGGAATCGGGCGGCATGGTCTTCGCCTACATGGGCGAGAACCAGGAAAACCCGCCGGATCTGCCAAATCTCGAGGCCATTCACGGCGAGCCGGACGACCGCAACATCGCGCTCACCATGCGCGACTGCAATTACATGCAGGCGCTCGAGGGCGACATCGACACGTCGCACCTGGGCTTCCTGCACGTGGGCGGTATCGACGGCGAAAAGCTCGACCTCTCCGACCCCGAAGTGTTCACGGTCACCGAGAAGGCGCCCAAGATCAACGTGTCGGTGATGCCGTTCGGCACGATGTACTCAGCACAGCGAAACGCCTACGAGGGCACCGAGCACCACCGTTTCGCCAGCTACATCTTCCCGTTCTGGGTGACCTACCCCTCGGGCGATCTCGACCACAACATCACCGCCAATGCGTGGGTGCCGATCGACGACGACTCGACGATGATCTTCAACATCGACCTGCGCCGTGCCTCGGGCGGCGGCAAGAAGGGCCTGAAGTACAAGGACGGCACGCCGGTCGGCGGACTTGCCCGGCCGCTCGAGTACCTGCCCAACACCACCGATTGGAAGGGCCGCTGGCGCCCGGTCAAGGACCGCTCGAACGATTACGGCATTGACCGCGAGTGGCAGCGCAATGGCGACAGCTATACCGGCGTCGTCGGCGTGCCGCTGCAGGACCAGATGATACAGGAATCGATGGGTCACATCGTCGACCGCGAAATGGAGCACCTCGCCGCTTCGGACCGCATGGTGATCCTCACCCGCCGCGTCATGCTCGATGCCGCGAAGGCCTATGCCGAGACCGGCAAGCTGCCTGAGGTTGCCTATAATGGCGACATCGCCAAGGACGCGCGCGGCGGCGACATCATCGTTCCCTACGGCACCGACTGGCTCGAGGGCTACGAAGAGAAGATGGCCGAGATCAAGGGCTACAAGCCCAAGCTCACCGCTGCCGAATGAGCGAGGCAGCTACCATGGGATCCGACGCCGCGGCGCCGGACCCAGCCACCGCCCTGCCCCATGCGGACGTTGCGGGGAATGTGCACCACACGCCCGCCGAGGCGACGCAGCTCACCATGCGCGTCGCCGCGCTCCACCAGGTGGCAGCGACCATTCGCGCCATCGAGCTGGTATCCGCCGATGGCTCGCCCTTGCCGCCCTTCACCGCCGGCGCCCATATCAATCTCAAGCTGCCCGGCGACCTCAGCCGCTCCTATTCGCTGACCAACGGGCCGGAGACCACGGACCGCTATATCGTTGCAGTCAATCGCGATGCCGCGAGCCGCGGCGGCTCGGCCTATATTGCCGAGCAGCTGGCGGTGGGCGAAGTGCTCCGGGTCGACCCGCCGCACAACACGTTTCCGCTGGTCGAGGACGCTGAACTCAGCGCGTTCTTCGCCGGCGGCATCGGCATTACTCCGATGCTGGCGATGATCCGCAAGCTCGAGGCACTGGGTCGACCGTGGAAGCTTTTCTACGCAGCTCGCAACCGCGCGAGCGCCGCGTTTGTCGCTGAACTCGAGGCGTTGGAGCAGGTGGCGCCGGGACGGGTGCATTTCCATTTCGACGACGAGGCGGGCCGGGTGATGCCGCTGCTCAAGCTTGCGATGGGCATCCCCAAGGCGGCGCATGTCTATTGCTGCGGCCCGGGCCGGATGATCGAGACGTTCAAGGCGTCGGCCGGCTGGCGGCCGGAGGACAATGTCCATATCGAGCACTTCGCCGGCACCAATGCCCGCCCGACGACTGACTTCACCGTGGTGCTGAAGCGCCAGGGCAAGGAGTTCGCGGTCAAGGCCGGCGAGAGCATTATGGACGTGCTCGAGGCGAACGGCATCGCGGTGGCGCATTCCTGCCGCGAGGGCGTTTGCGGCACCTGCGAGACCGTAGTGCTGGAAGGCGAGTGCGACCATAAGGACAACGTGCTCTCGACCCGCGAGAAGGACTCGAACCGGCTGATCATGATCTGCTGCTCGGGCGCCAAGTCCGGCCGCCTGGTGCTCGATCTCTAGTTGCCTCGCACCAACGGTGTTCCAACCCGGCCGCAACGGCCGGGTTTTGTTTTGCACGGATGCAATGACGAAGGCCCGGACGTCTGTCCGGGCCTTCGATCAAGTGGCGATGCAGGGAGGGCTCAGCCCTCGCCGGCGACCGAACTGCGGGCCTTCCACGGGATGGCAAAGCGTTCCGCCTGCTCGATCACGACGAAGAAGAGGATGCCGATCATCGAGATCATGATGATGGCGGTGAACTGCCGGGTGATGTCGAAGTTCGCGCCGGCGACGAGGATCAGGTAGCCCAGCCCTTTATCCGCACCGATGAACTCGGCGACGATGGCGCCAATCACCGACATTACAGTCGCGAGCTTCAAACCGGCAAAAATGCTCGGCAGTGCCTGCGGCAAGCGAAACTTCCAGAACATCTGCCAGCCCGAAGCGCCCATGGAGCGTGCCAGATAGATCATCTCGCGCGAGGACGACTTGAGGCCCATCACCGAGTTGATGACGATGGGGAAGAACGAGAGCAGCACCACAATGACGATCTTGGGCGCCAGTCCGTAGCCGAACCAGGTCAGCAGCAACGGGGCGATCGCCACCTTGGGGATGGTCTGGCTGGCGACGATCAGCGGATAGACGCCCTTTTCGAAGGCCCGCGAATAGACGATCACCACGGCAAGCGGGACACCCACCGCCACGGCGCAGACGAAACCCATCAGCACTTCGCTGAGCGTAACGAGGCTGTTGGGCAGGAGGCGCGGCCAGTAGGTAACGAACTCCTTTGCGATCGCGGAAGGCGCGGGAATGATGTAGGCCGGCACCTGGCTGATCTGCACGGCCAGTTCCCACAGGCCCACGATGATGACCAGCGTCCAGAGCGCCGGCGGAAACAGCGTTGCGAGGCGCAGCGGCGACTTGGACTTGGCTTCGGAAGGCGTATCCACAATGCTGGTCATGGCTCAATACTCCTCCCGGAAGACGCCGAGGCCCTGGAAGATGGAGGTCAGCTCGCGCGTGTATTCGATGAACTTGGCGTCCTCGCGCATGGCCAGGCGGCGCGGGCGCGGCAGGTCGATGTTGATGATGCGCTCGATGCGGCCCGGCCGCGGCGACATCACCACGACGCGGTCGCTGAGGAAGATCGCCTCGGGGATCGAGTGGGTGATGAAGAACACCGTCATGTCGTTGTCGGCGCAAAGTCGCAGCAGGTCGATCTGCAACTGATCGCGCGTCATGGCGTCGAGGGCGCCGAAGGGCTCGTCCATCAGCAGCAACGGCGGCTTGTGGAGCAGCGCACGGCAGATCGAAACGCGCTGCCGCATGCCGCCCGACAGCTCCTTGGGGTAAGAGTTCGCGAAGTCCTGCAGCGACACCATCTGGAGCAGCTGCTTGGCGCGCTCGCGCGCCTCCCCGAGGTTCGACTTGCGGATCTCGGCCTGCATCATGATGTTGTTGAGAGCACTGCGCCACTCGAGCAGCACGTCCTGCTGGAAGACGATGCCGGCGTCGGGATTGGGTGCGTCGATCAGCTTGTTGTCGACCGTGATGCGGCCCTTGCTCGCCGGCGTAAGGCCGGAGAGCAGCATCAGCAGCGTGCTCTTGCCGCAACCGCTTGGGCCGAGCACCGAGACGAACTCACCCTTTTCGATCGTCAGGTTGATGTCCTGCAATGCCTGCACGGTGCCCTGCCGGCCATTGAAGGTCTTGGAGACGCCTGAAATGGAAATGTGAGGCGGCGCCGTTGTCTGCATTGTCCCAGGCGATGGCATGGCGTTCATTTGCTGCTGACGGCCCTTCGGCCAGTCCCCCTTCGGCCCTTGCGGGCGATTGTTCTTCGGCCTCAGACCGAACGGATGGCGCCGCCATCGATGCGGATGAGGCTGCCCGTGACGTAGCTGGCCGGCACGCTCGCGAGGAACGCAGCGACGGCTCCGAATTCTTCCACCGTGCCATAGCGGCCGGCGGGGATGGATGCGGCGGATTCGCGGCTTACCTCGTCGAGACTGCGACCGCTCTTCTGCGCGGCGGCGCTGTCGAGCGCCTGCGTGCGGGCCGTGCCGATGCGGCCGGGCAGAAGCATGTTGACGGTGACGCCCTCGGCGGCGACTTCGCCAGCCAGCGTCTTCATATAGCCCACGAGGGTGGAACGCAGCGCGTTCGAGACCGGCAGATGCGGGATCGGCTGCACTACGCCGCTCGACGCGATGGTGAGGATGCGGCCCCACTTGCGCTCGCGCATGGATTTGACGAGTTCGACGGTCAGCGCCAGCACCGGCCTCACCATGCGGTCGAACTGCAGGGCGACGTCGTCGGCATTGACCGCACTCGGTGGGCCGGGCGGCGGGCCGCCGGTATTGTTGACGAGGATATCGACCGGACCGTTGGCAATGGCGGCATCGATGATACGCCGGGCGGCGTCGGCATCGCCGAGTTCGGCCGGCGCGAGATGGCAACGCGATTGCTGATCCGCAGGCAGCGCGTTGCGCGCCGCAGCCAGCCGCTCAGGCGAGCGGGCGCTGAGGGTCACCGTCGCGCCTTCGGCGAGCAGCGCCTTGGCGGTGGCGAGGCCCAGCCCCTGGCTGCCGCCCAATACCAGCGCGTTCTTGGTGTTCAGTCCGAGATCCATCGTGGGTCCTGCAGTCGTGGTCCAAAAAAAGGCCGGGCGGCGGGGATGTCCCACGCCGCCCGGTTGGTCAGATTACTCGGCGGGCTGGTAGCTGCCGTCGTAGATGGAGTCAGCGGTGAGGCCGGGCTTCATGCCGCTGTACTTTTCGAGCAGCGAGATGGTGAGGTCGACGTCGGACTTCGCCACCCAGCCATAGGGCTTGCCCTCGGACGCAGCGGTGTGCTCGTACTTCGGCATCACTGCCATTTCGTTCTTGATGCCTTCCTCGTTCGAGTCCGGGCGCGCCTGCATGAAGATGGCGAGGGCGGCGGCCGGGTCAGCAACGGTGTCGGCCTTGCCCTTGACCAGCGCCTTGAGGAAGCCGCGGATCACGTCCGGATGGGCCGCGAGATAGTCCTTGCGGACGATCACGCTCGAACCCAGCACGTTGACGCCGTAGTCGGCGAAGACGATCGGGGGATTGATCGGCGCCTTGGCGGCGATCTTGTCGCCGTCCGGGTTGGCCCAGCCGGAGATGAAGTCGACGTCGCCCTTGAGCAGGGCGACGCGTTCGCCGCCGCCGCCGATCATGATGATCTCGACCTTGCCCAGGTCGACGCCGGTCGCCTCGGCGAAGGCCTTCATCATCGAGTCCTCGAAGCCGCCGGCATCGATGCCGAGCTTCTTGCCTTCGATATCCTTGGGTACCTTGATGCCCGACTTTTCGAGCGCGATGATCGAGCTCGGATCCTTCTGCAGCAGCCCGGCGACACCGATGATGGTGTCGGCGCCGGCTGCCTGCTGGGCCTGCGCGAGGGCGCCGAGGCCGGCGATGCCGATCTGAAAGTCGCCCGAGCCGATTGCCTGGATGGTACCGGTCGAACCGTTGCCGTCGGTGATCTCGACGTCGAGGCCTTCATCCTTGAAGTAGCCCTTGGACGCAGCCACGAACATCGGCACGTCCACGCCGCCGGCGATCCACGCGAGGCGGACGCTGACCTTCTGGAGGTCCTGAGCGAGGGTGTGAGTGGCGCCGAGGGCGCCGAGCATGGCCACCCCTAAGATCGGCGCGACAAGGCGCATAATGCTGTGATTCATTTCGTCCCCGTGGAGCCATCAACTCGTGGCATTCAGACGGTATGCCAAAGGAATATCGCGAGTCAATGCGCTTGTCGCAAAGCTGTGCAACGGGATTCACGTGATCAAAAAACAGGCAATCTGACAAGCGCGACACACTGTCCACCCCGACCGCAGCTGCGTCTGGGGGCAGTCGTTCAAAAGCCTCAAAGTCAGTCCCCGCCGCGGCGCCTGAGGCGCCGCGACAGGCAGGCGTTGCCGCCGGGATCAGCGCAGAATCCCAGCCTTTTCGGCGTTCTCTATCGCCTTCTTGTGCACCGGCGCGAGGTCGGCCGCCGTCTCGATCGGGCTCGTGGCGAGCTCGTTGGCCGGATAGAGTTCGGCCGTTTCATAATACGAACGATACATATGGAGCCGCGAGCGCAGCAGGCCGTTGCCCATGTTGGTGTCACGCCGAGCCGCCTGCAGGGCGTCGACATCGATCAGGGCCGAGCAGGCGATGCTCTCGGCGTCGCTCTTTTCGAATGCGACGTAGTTGCCGTTGTAGTCGACGATCTGCGAGTGGCCGCCGCGCTCGGTGTCGGAAAAGCCGATGCTGCCCGAAATGTTGGTGCTGATCAGGTAGCACATGTTCTCGGCCGCCCGGCAGACCTTGGCCGCGTCGGCGCGGGCATTGGCCGGCTCATTGGATGGGTGCAGCAGGATTTCGGCGCCGCGCAGCATGAAGACGCGCGATAGTTCGGGCACCGCCACTTCACCGCACGGGAAGATCGCCATGCGCCCCAGCTCGGTCTCGACTACGGGGAAGATGCCGTCTTCGCCATAGGCCTCGCGGTACTGCTCGAGGATGTCGTGCGGCGACGTCCAGCTCGCCGTGTTGATGCGGCGATAGCGCAGGATCACCTCGCCCTTGGGGTCGAGCAGGAACGACGAGTTGAAATAGCGGTCGGGCCACCTGGGATCGACCTCGAAATGGTTGCCCGCGATATAGATACCGAAACGGCGCGCCACCTCGCCCAACCGGTCGGTAATCGGACCGGGGATGGTGGCGCAGGCGCGCTCGATCCACTGGCTTACCGGCGTGGCGCGCGGCGGCCCCTGGAAGGCGAACTCGGGCAGCACCACCAGCTTGGGCGGCGTCGGCCCCGTACAGGCAGCCTCGATCTTGGCGATCGCGTTGGCGAGGTTCGCCTGAATGATCGCCCAGGTCTCTTCCTTGGTCGTGGCGTTGCTGGCCACTTTGCTGTCGATCTGGATGCACGTGGCACGCCACGGGGTAATGGCCATAGGGTTCTCCATACTGAGCCGTTTAGGTGTTCCGATGGGATACCAATGGCACACGAATGGCAAGCCGCTATAAATATGATGCCACCGATCATGAAACGGGCAGCGCGCGTTGACATCTGGTATATCAATGGTCTACCAGAAGCGCCGCGAGTGGGGGCTAGATGGATTTGATGCTTTCAAATGAGGCGAATGCCCCCGGCCAGACGCAAGTCGGGGCGGCTGACGTCAGTCTGAGCGAGTTTGCCTACGGTCAGATTCTCGACCTGATGCTCTCGGGGAAGGTGCAGGCCGGCACGGTGCTGCAGGAGCGCAAGTTAGCCGAAATGCTCTCGATCTCTCGCACGCCGGTGCGTGAGGCTTTGGGTCGCCTCGAAGCGGAGTCGCTGGTCAGCCGGCGGCAAGGGCGCACGCTCGTCGTCGCAGATGTCAGCGTCGAGAGCTATATCAGCCTACTCGACATGCGCCGCATCCTTGAGGTTGAGGCGGCAGCGCGCGCCACAGGTCGTATCAGCATCGAGCAGGCCGAGGCCGTTCGGCGGGCGATCGACGAACTGGTGAATGTCGCCCAGACGACCGCGGCGCATCACTGGGCCGTCGACGAGATGGTGCATGGCACAGTCGCCGAGGCCGCGGGCAATCCTATGGTGGTGTCCATCATTCGTGACCTGCGGCGGCGCACCCATATCTTCAACACCTCGCGCATTCCGCATCGCCTGTTGCCCGGCGCCTCGGAACATCTCGACCTGCTGAACGCGGTGACCGGTCAGGACCCGGAGCTCTCGCGCCGCCTCATGGGCCAGCATCTCGACAACGTGCGTGACGCCATCATCGATTTCATCCTCGGCCGCCGCCGCAGTTGAAGCGCCGGCAAGGAGCCGACAATGACCACAACTGAAGCCGTCGCGGCCGCGCCACGCATGGCGCGCGGCGAGAAACTCATCATCGCTGCCGTGATGATGGCGCTGTTCATGGCTGCGCTCGAACAGACGATCGTCGGCCCCGCCATGGGCGACATCACCCGCGCCCTCGGCGGCGGGGAACTGCTCGCCTGGGTGCCGACTGCCTACCTGCTGGCCGCCACCGCTGCCTCGCCCATCCTCGGCGCCATCGCCGATATCCGCGGCCGCCGGACGGCGCTGCTGCTCTGCGTCGGGCTTTTCCTCGTCGGTTCGATCGTAGCGGCATTGGCCATAAACCTGCAGATGCTGGTCGCGGCGCGCGTCGTCCAGGGGGCGGGGGCCGGTGGGCTCACTGCCCTGCCCTTCGTGGTGATCGCCGATCGCGTCCCGATGAACCAGCGGGCGACGTTCAGCGCCTATATTTCGACCATCTATGCGGTGGCGAGCATTTTCGGGCCCGTCGCCGGCGGCGCGCTTTCCGAATACGTGCACTGGAGCGCCATTTTCTGGATCAACGTGCCGCTGTCGCTGATCGTGATTGTCGCCATACTGGTGCTGTTCCGAACGGACGCGCCGGCCAAGGCGAGGCGCATCGACTTCCTCGGCGCGGGCCTCCTCATCGGCGGCACCACCAGCAGCGTCATGGCGCTCAACGCCGCGACCGGCCTACACGCCTCGCTGCCGCTTGCGGCGGCCTGGCTCATCCCCGCCCTCGTCTTTTGGGCCGCCTTCGGCTGGCGGATGCTGCGTGCGAGCGCGCCGCTGGTGCCGCTCACCATCCTCACCGAACCCACCATTCTGCTTTGCGCACTGGGGCTGCTCTGTTGCCAGGGCAGTAATGTCGGCATGGCGGTGTACCTGCCGCTCTACTACCAGCACCAGTTCGGGCTCTCCTCGAGCGAGGCCGGTTTCGCCATCCTCGGCCTGCTCGGCGGCATCATGACCGGCGCGTACCTGCCGCCGCGCCTGTTGCTGCTCGATTCGCGCTACAAGCGGCTGGTGCTCGGCGCCTCGATCGTCGCGCTCGTCGGCGCCTTGGGGCTGACCGCGGTGCTGGCCTTCATGCCGACGCTGGTTGGAGTGGAGATCGCCACGGTGGCGATGGGCCTCGGCATCGGCTCGGCCTATCCGATCTTTACGCTCGCGACACAGAACGCCGCCGGTAACCAGCGCATGGGCGCTGCCATCGGCGTCCTCGGCTTCATGCGAGCGATGGGCGGGACTATTGGCGTCGCGGCAGTCGGCGCCGCCGCCATCGCCTCGGGCCTCACCAATGAAGCGGCGAGCCCAGCAGTCGGCGGCATCCCCATGTGGACGATTTCGCTGGTGGCGGCGGGACTATTGAGCATCTGCGTGCTGGCCCTTTCCCGCCTGCCGTCGCGCAGCCTCGACGGCTACCGGAAGGGCTGAGCCGAAGGCTACCGCCCTTCCGGGAGGGTCACCTTCAACCCAGTTCGTCGAGGCGACGGGCCTGCCGCGCCACCAGCCGGTCGACTTCGGCAATCGCTGTCGGCGGCAACGGCGCGGCCGGCACGCGCTGTGTAGCGCTCTTGATCGCACCGCGCTTCGCCAGAACATGCTTGCGTACGCCGAGGCCAACGCCCGGCTGCTGCTCGTAGCGCACCAGCGGCAGATAGGCATCGAAGATGTCCTGCGCGCGATCGGCGTCGCCCGCGGCCATCAGCCGGCAGACATCAACCATCATTTCCGGATAGCCGAAGCCGGTCATCGCGCCATCGGCACCGCGCGCCATCTCTTCGGGCAGGAAGATGCCGCCATTGCCGCACAGGATGGAAATCCGCCGCCGCCCCTTGGCTTCCGCATCGCGCAGCGCGCTGACCTTGGCGAGCCCCGGCCAATCCTCGTGCTTGAGCATCACGATGCTCGGGTTTGCCTCGATTATCTGGCCCAGCGCGCCCATGCTGATCTGCACGCTGGTCGAGAGTGGAAAGTCCTGCAGCACGATCGGCACGTCGGGTCCGATCGTCTGCACCACCTGGCTGTAATAGCCGGTGATCTGCTCGTTGGTGCGCAGCGTCGAGGGTGGCGCCACCATGACGCCGGCGGCGCCCATGTCCATCACGGCGCTCGTCAATTCGCCAAGGGCAGCGAGGCCGGGCGACGAGACACCCACGACCACCGGCTTCGAGCCGGCGCGCGCCAGCGTCTGCCGCGTCACCGCCAGTGCTTCGGCCTGCGTCAGCTTCGGAGCTTCGCCCATCATACCCAGAATGGTCAGCCCGTCGGCGCCGTGCTCGAGATAGAAGTCGGTGACGCTGTCGATGCTGGCCATGTCGATCGCGCCGTCATCGGCGAAGGGAGTGACGGCGATGACGAAAACGCCGCGGCTGGCGGCGGTGATGAGAGGCATGGTCTATCCGCTGTGAACTGTGGGAGGGACCCCGCCGGTCGTCCGGCGGGGTGCAGTCGGCTCAGAGGGCCGGGCTGTAGACGATGTCAGCCGCCTTGAGTGCATTGGTCTTGCCGTTCGCCTGGTTGACCACTTCGATATTATGGTCGACGCGTGCCAGATCCCAGGCAAAGCCGTTCTTGGCAAAGACCGGATTGTCGAAGGCGAATTTGAGCGCAAACGGCACCGCGTCTACCTGCGTGTCGCGCACCATGCCCTCGACCTTGGCGGTGATCGCATCGATCGCGCCGTCTGGATTGGCGCGCGCCGCATCATAGGTGCAAGCCACGGCCTTGGCGAAGCGGGTGACCAGTTCGGGCTTCTCGGCGATCATCTTGTCGGAGGTGAAGATCGAGGCGTTGTAGATGTCGAGCTTGTCGCCGTAGGAGATCGACCGCACGGAGAGCCCTGCCCCCTGCGCGATCGAGTTGAGCTGCACGGTGGAAGTGACGTAGCTCGCGAGAGAGTCGATCTGGCCCTGCAGCAGCAGGCCGTTGAGCGCCGAGCCCTCGGCCGTTACGGCCTTCACCTTGCTGTAGTCGCCTCCTTCCAGCGCCACGGCCATCGGCAGGTAGGTCATCGCCGCATTTCCCACCGAGGAGCCGATCGAGTGGCCTTCGAGGTCCTTCAGGGTCTTGATCGGGCTGCTGTCGAGCACTGCGATGCCCATGGGCGACACCGACACGATCGGCATGATCGCCTTCACCGGCGCCTGGCTCTCGGCGATGCTGCCGATGATGACGCCGAGGTCGGTCACGGAGAAGTCAGCGACGCCGGTCGCCACCTTGGTGATGGCGTCTGCCGCGCCATAGCCGCGTGAAACGGTGACGTCGATGTCCTGATCGGTGAAGCAGCCCTTTTCAACGCCCAGATAATAGGCGGCCGAAATGCCGCCGGGCGTCCAGTCGAGCTGGAACAACACCTTATCGGCCGCGAGCGCAGTGCCCGCCTGCAGGATCAGCGCTAGAGCCGCGAGGGCGCCCGGCGCTTTCGACATCAACGACATTTCAATTCCTTCCGCTGCTCATTGCGCGTTTGCAACTGGAATACCAATAGAATACCGTTGGTGTAACGTCCAGCGCCTATCGCGTCGCCGGGCCGGAATCTCGCTCCCGCACCCACTGCGGGCGCCCTAGACGAAGGAAAATCAGATGCAGACCGACAAGGTCATGGCCGCGTTGCGGTCGCAGCAGGACGAGATGGTTGCCATCCGTCATGACCTCCATATGCACCCCGAGACCTGCTACGAGGAGCACCGCACCTCGCAGGTCGTCGCCGACAAGCTCACCGAATGGGGCATCGCCTTCGAGCGCGGCATCGCTGGCACCGGCCTGGTCGCCTCGATCAAGGGCAATAAGCCGGGTAATCGCGCCATCGGCCTGAGGGCCGACATGGATGCGCTCAACATCGTCGAGACCAGCACCTTCGCCCACAAGTCGACAATTCCGGGCAAGATGCATGGCTGCGGCCACGACGGGCACACCACCATGCTGCTCAACGCCGCCCGTTACCTGCACCAGAACCCCGACTTCTCGGGCACCGTGCACTGCATTTTCCAGCCGGCCGAAGAAGGCGGGGCCGGCGGCCTCAAGATGATCGAGGAAGGGCTGTTCACCCGATTCCCGTGCGACGCCGTCTATTCGCTGCACAACAAGCCGGGCATCGCGGTCGGCAAGTTCGTGACGCGAAACGGGCCGCAGCTCGCCTGCGCCGACAGCTGGACCGTCACCTTCAAGGGCACTGGCGGCCATGGGGGCGCGCCCGAGAAATCGACCGACACCACGATTGCGGTCGCCCAGTTCATCCTCGGCATCCAGACCATCATCTCGCGCAACGTGCCGGCGCTGGAATCGGCGGTGCTGTCCATTGGCACCATTCACGGCGGCCTGAGCTTCAACGTGATGCCGAGCGAGATCGTCATCACCGGCACCACCCGCTGCCACAAGCCGGAGATTCGAGACCTGCTCGAGCGGCGCTTCGCCGAAGTGGCGCAGGGTGCCGCCGCGCTCAGCCACTGCACCGTCGACGTGAACTACGAGCGTGGATATCCGCCCCTGATCAACACCCGCGCCGAGACCGACAAGGCCATCGCCGCGGCCTCCGCTCTCGTCGGCTCCGAGAATGTCGATGGCGACAACCCGCCGATCAACGCCGCCGACGACTTCGCCTACATGCTGCGCGAGCGCCCGGGCTGCAACGTCATGATGGGCAATGGCGACGGGCCGCAGTGGAAGAACAACCACATGCCCGACTACGACTTCAACGACGAAGCCATCCCCTACGGTTCGGCCTATTGGGTGTCGATCGTCGACCAGGAACTGAACCAGCCTGCATGAGTGAAGGGGGGGGGATAGAGTCCCGCCCCCCGCCTCTCACGACTTCGCGGCCGTGCGCAGCGACCACGAGAACCAGGTGCGGTGGACGAGGTTCACCGCCTCGTAGAGCAGCACGCTGATCAGCGCCAGCATCACCACGCAGGCCATCGCGGTCGGAATGGCGAACTGCGCCGTCGACGAGGTGACGAGGAAGCCCAGCCCCTTGTTGGCGTTGACGAACTCGGCGACCACCGCACCCACCACTGCCACGGTTACCCCGATGCGCAGGCCACCGAAGATGAAAGCCACTGCGTGCGGCAGGCGGACGGTGAGGATTTCCGTGAGCGGTGAGGCGCCGGCGACACGCGCCAGGTCGAGCATCTCGTCCGGCGTATCGAGGATGCCGCTCGCCGTCGCCACCATGATCGGAAAGAACGCGATCAACGTGACGATGACCAGTCGCGCCGTCATGTCGGTGCCGAAGATCACCACGAGGATCGGTGCGATCGCGACGATGGGAATGGCGTTGAGGAACACGATCAGCGGATAGATCGCCTCCGAGGTCAACCGGTTCACCGACACCAGCACGCCGAGCGGAATGCCGACGAGGCAGGAGAGCGCGAAGCCGACGAGGATGGTGGTCAGCGTTTCGAGCGTATTGGTGAAGAGCCCGGGCCCGAGCCGCATGCCGCCCTTCACGATCTCGACCGGCGACGGCATCAGGTAGGCAGGAATGCCGAACGCCATGCTGGCGCCCTGCCAGACCAGCAGGAACAGCACGAAAGCGACGATCGGCAGGATGATGCGGCGCTGCGTCGCGGTCATTTGGCGGCTCCCTTGCGGGCGCGCGGCCCGAAAATGTCGTCGCGGATGCGCCGCGAGTAGTCGATGAAGGCCGGTAGCGCCGCCGTCTCGTGCGAGCGTGGCTTGGCGATGTCGATATCGATGAGGTCCTGCATCCGCCCCGGCCGCGCCGACATCACCGCCACCCGGTCGGAGAGCAGCACCGCCTCGCTGATCGAGTGAGTGACGAGCAGGATGGTCTTCTTGGTATTGGCGTGGATGTCGAGCAGGTCGAGCTGCAGGTCCTCGCGCGTCAGCGCGTCGAGCGCGCCGAACGGCTCGTCCATCAGCAGAATCTTGGGGTCGAGGATCAGGCTGCGGGCAATCGCGGCGCGCTGCTGCATGCCGCCCGAAAGTTCATTCGGCATCCGCTCGGCCATGTCGCCAAGGCCAACGAGGTCGAGGAGCTCCATAGCCCGCTTGCGGTCGGCAGCCGTCGGTCGCCGCAACACGCGCACGGGATAAAGCACGTTCTTCAGGATGGTCAGCCACGGCAAGAGAGTTGGGCGCTGGAAGACGATCGCCACCTCCGAGAAGCCGCGCTCCTGCTTGCCGCCGCCGATCCAGATATCGCCGGTCGTCGGCTTCAACAGGCCTGCCAGCATGCGCAACACCGTGGATTTGCCGCAGCCCGACGGCCCGCAGAGCGACACGATCTCCTCCCTCTCGATCGTAAGGTTGAAATCGTCGACCGCGACAACCGGAGGGCCGCGCCGCGTTTCGAATGTCACCCCGACGTGGCTGAGTTCGATCAGCGGTTTCGCTGAGGCAGCCGTGGAAACAGGCTGTTGGGTGGCAAGTGCAAGCATGCGAAAGCGCCTTGGTCGCTGGTCATCCGGGCACGGCGCATCAGCCGTCCATAAGGTATACCAACTGTGCACCGAAGCTGCCAAGCCCGTCATGCTGCAAATATGTGCAAGGCAGCGGAGCTGTTCGTATCGAATGCACAATCGGCCAAAGGTCGGCTTGCTCCGTCGATCGTTCTTGGTATACCGATGATGTACCGTCCACTTCTTATGGAAATCGAGCCGTGCCGACAATCCTGATATCCGGAGCCAACCGGGGCATCGGCCTCGAACTGGCACGCCAGTTCGCCGAGGCAGGCTGGTGCGTGCTCGGCACCGCGCGGGACCCCGATAAAGCTGAGCAACTGGCTGCCCTGCCGAACACCGAGGTCCTGCCGCTCGAGGCAACCGATCCGGCTTCGGTGGAGGCGCTGGTCGCGTCGCTCAGCGGCCGGCCGATCGATGTGCTGATCGCCAATGCCGGCATCGCCATCAACCTCGAAGCGAAGCCAGCTGAAGTGACGCGAGCCGATTTCCTGAAGGTAATGAAGACCAACACGTTCGCGCCGCTGGCACTCGCTGCGGCGCTAAAGCCCAACCTGCTCGCCGGTGAGCGCAAGCTGGCGCTTGCCATGTCGAGCCTCATGAGCTCGATCGCTGCCAATGACTGGGGCACGCAGTACACGTATCGCGCTTCCAAGACCGGCCTCAACGCCGTGTGGTCGGCGCTGGCGCAGGAATGGCAGCCGCTCGGCATCACCTGCACGCTGCTGAGGCCGGGCATGGTGGCGACGGACATGACTGCCTTCCGCGGCATCTCAGTCGAGACCAGCGTTGCGGGGATGAAGCGCGTCGTCGAGGGCCTGAGCCTCGCCGACACCGGCCGGATCATCGGCTATGACGGTACCGACGTGCCGTGGTGAACGGAAAGAACAAGATGCCAACAGTCCTGATCACCGGCGCCAATCGCGGCATCGGCCTGGAGTTTGCCCGCCAGTATTCGGCCGATGGCTGGCAGGTCATTGCCGCCAACCGCACGCCCTTTGCGCCCCGCGATTTCGCATCGCTGGGCATGGACATCACCGAGTTGCGCTATGATGCGGCGAACGATGCGAGTGCCGCCGAGCTTGCCACGCGCCTCAAGGGCCGTCCCATCGACGTCGCCATCCTCAACGCCGGCATCGGTTCGGGACCCGACCTGCCGCCCGAGGATATCCGCCAGGCCGATTGGGAGGACATAGTTCTCACCAACACCTTCGCGCCGTTGCATCTGGCAGCCCTGCTTGAGCCCAACCTCAGGGCGGGCGAGCGCAAGGTGCTGGCGGCGGTATCGAGCCTCGCCGCCTCAACGACGCTCTATCGCGTACCGCGGCAGTTTGCCTATCGAGCCTCGAAGGCAGCACTCAATCAGATGTTGCGCAACCTGTCGGTCGAGTGGAAGGAATGGGGCTGCATCTGCCTGCCGCTCCGGCCGGGCCGGGTGCAGACCCGGATGACCGGCTTTGCCGGTGACCTGACGCCGGCCCAGTCGGTGACGGGCATGCGCGCCGTCATCGCCGAGGCGACGCCTGCGATCAGCGGCATTCACCACGGCTATGACGGCGAGATTGTCCCCTGGTGATGCGCGTGGCGAGGACGAAGCGATGACGGATTTTCCGAACGCGAGGCGTATCGTCGACGCGGCCATCGCCGGCGACAGGATTGTCGGCAGCGTCATCATGGTCAGCCGGGATGGCAAACTCATCCATCAGGCCGCCAGCGGTTTCTTCGACCGCGAAGCCGGTGTGCCGATGCGCGCGGATGCGATCTTCCGCCTCGCGTCCTTCACCAAGCCGCTGGTCGCTACGGTGGCGCTGGCAATGATCGAGCGTGGTCTTCTCAGGCTCGACCAGCCCGTGACCGACATCCTCGACTATTTCACGCCGTCGATGCCGGACGGCGAGCGCCCGGTAATCACGGTCGCGCACCTGCTGACTCATACAGGGGGCATCGGTGCGGGAGGCCTGGCCTTCGACCGGGCGGGCGTTGCCGGGGGCCTCGCTGACACCGACCTGTCGCTCGAGGACAACCTGCGTCGACTGGCAAGCGTGGATCTGGTCCATCGGCCGGGTGCCGGCTGGGTCTACGGCAAGGGGCTGGACGTACTGGGTGGCGTCATCGCCGCGCGTCACGGCACCTCGCTGCACGAGGCGCTGAACCATTACGTGCTGGCGCCGCTCGGACTGGTCGATACCGGCTTCTTCGTCACCGATCGCGAGCGGCTCGGTCCGGTCTATGCCGACAATCCCACCGGCGCGCCAACGCGCATGACCGGTACCACCTTTGTGCCAGGACGCGGCGACAGCAGCGGTGTCAACTTCTCGCCCGATCGGGTGCTCAATCCACGCGCGTTCCAGTCAGGTGGATCCGGCGGTGTGGGTACGGCCGCCGAGTTCATGCGCTTTCTCGAGGCGCTGCGGCAGGGCGGCTCGCCCCTTCTGTCTGCCGATACGCTGGCGATGGCGACGCGCAACCAGATCGGCGCTGTCCAGCGCCTCCCCGGCAACGCATTCTGCTTCCTCGGCGGCATCATCACCGACCCGGCGCTGGCGGCAACGCCGCAGCCGGTCGGCACCTACGAGTGGGGCGGCATCTACGGCCACCGCTGGTTCGCCGATCCCACCAATCGCCTGACCGTGGTGATGATGAGCAATACCGCCAACGAGGGCTGTAGCGGCGTCTTCCCCAAGGACGTGCGCGACGCCATTTACGCCGATCTCCAGCTTTAGGCGCGCTTGCCGACACCCGTCGGCAGGCGTAATCGCCTGAAAATGGCGGATAGCCGCCACGCTACCTCTCCGGACCTGCCGCAATGCGCTTTCTCCCCGACCGCTTTACTACCCTGCTGATCTGCACCGTGGTGCTCGCCAGCTTCCTGCCGATTTCGGGGATGGCGGCGGATTGGTTCGAGATCGCGACGACTTGCGCGATCGGGCTCCTGTTCTTCATGCACGGCGCCCGGCTATCGCGCGGTGCCGTCGTTGCGGGCTTCACGCACTGGTGGCTGCACCTCCTGATCGTGGCGGTGACGTTCGGAGTGTTTCCTGTCCTCGGCTTGCTGCTCGGCCTTGCCTCACCCGCGCTACTGAATCCGGCGCTCTACGCCGGCATCCTGTTCATCTGCGTGCTGCCGTCCACTGTGCAATCATCGATCGCCTTCACCTCCATGGCGGGCGGCAACGTGCCTGCCGCTATCGGGGCTGCGACCCTCTCCAACATCCTCGGCATGCTGCTGACGCCGCTGCTGGTTGGGCTGATGCTCGGCGGCCATGGCGGCGGGTTCTCGCTCAACATCGTCGGAACCATCCTGCTGCAACTGCTCGCGCCCTTCATCCTGGGCCAACTGGTCCAGCCTTGGATCGGCGGCTTCATGGCGCGCAACAAGAAGGCGCTCGCCATCGTCGATCGAGGAGCCATCCTGATGGTGGTGTATTCGGCTTTCAGCGCGGCAGTTATCGAGGGGCTGTGGCGCACCCTGTCGATCGGCGACTTCGGCGTGATGATCCTGACCGATATCGTGCTGCTGTTCGCCGTGCTGGGGATCACCACCCTTGCCAGCCGCCTGCTCGGCTTCTCGCGCGAGGACGAAATCGCCATCGTATTCTGCGGATCGAAGAAGAGCCTCGCGAGCGGCATGCCCATGGCCAGCGTCATCTTCGCCGGACAGAACATCGGCGCCATCGTGCTGCCCCTGATCTTCTTCCACCAGATCCAACTGATGGTCTGCGCGGTTCTCGCACGCAATTACGCTGCGGCGGCCGGCCGGAAAGATCTGAACAGCCCAAGCGGGCGTGACGGCGGCAGTGTCACTCACCGCGAGGTTCGCTCTGGGGCGAGTGGTAGCCCCCCGACCTGACCACCGCTGCCTGGGCAGGTGTTCGCTGAACGTCGAACCGTTGATGAAGAGGACGGGGAAGCCGAAGCCTCCCCGGCAACTCAGTGCAGGTCGCTGTTGCGGACCCGATCGGTGACGCTGTCGCGCGCGTCGGAATAGACCTGGGCGGCGCCTTCCTTGCCCTTCTGGTAGAGCTCGGCGGCCCCGGCCTTGCCTTCCTCGTAAACGTCGAGGGCGGCGTCGGCGGCCTGCTTCTTCACCTTGTCGGAGACCTTGCCGATGGCCTGGTCTTCCTGATCGGTGTGCGGCAGGGCGGCACCGATGGCGGCGCCGGCGGCAAAAGCGAGGGCGCCGGCGACGAGCGGCTGGTCGCGGAACATGTCCATGGCCATGCGGGTCGTGCGATCGACCTGCTGCTGGGCATTGGCGCCGAGCTGCTGGGCCTGCTGGCTCACCTGGTCGGCCGCCTGGCTCAGGCCGTGCTGGGCGTCGTGGAAGGTGTGCGAGGCCCAACCCATGGCGTCGTCGAAGCGGTTACCGGCTTCGTCCTGGAAATCGCGGACGCGGTGGCCGGTTTCGTCGATGAAGCCGCCGAACTTGCGGCCCGCGTCATCGATGAACTCGCTGGCGCGGTGGCCGAGTTCGTTCGACTTGGCCTTGTAGCGCTTGCCGGTGCTGTCTTCCCAGTCGGAGTACCAGTCGCCGGCCGCATCGGCGGCGTGGCCGACGCGACGCATGCCGCCCGAGACGGTGGCATAAGGATATTCCGGGCTGCGCGGACGGGCAGGCTCGGAATGCGGCATCGAGAGTTTCGGGCCCTGCCCCGACATCAGCCAGACGAGGCTGATGCCGAGCAGCGCGGCGGGCAGCGGATTGTTCGAGACGGTCTGGCCGAGATTGGCGGCGAAGTGCTGGCCGCCATTCTTGGTGTAGCTCAGGAGCTCATCGACGATCTGGCCGGGCGACAGGCGCTCGCGGATCTCGCCGATACGGCTCTCGATCTTCTGGCGCTGCTCCTCGACTTCACGCTCGAGCTGGGCGGAATCCTTGGAATAGGTGCTCATCAGAAGCTCTCCTTTACGACCTCGGCGTCGCGCGCGAGGGAGTGGGTGGTACGGTCAAGGTTGAGGTGCGAGGCTTTCCAGGCGTCGAGGCTCTTGGAGATAAAGCTCCAGGCAATGCCGCCGACCACAAGAGCGACGACGAGCGAGGAGACGAAGCTCGCGGCCTGTTCGGACATGCCGAAGGCGACGAGCACCCAGCTCAACCCGGTGACCAGCGCCGTGAGGAAGACGCCGACGGCGCCGATGGCGAGGACCGCACCGATGGCGAGGCCCTTGCTGGCGCCAAGCGCGTCGTCGATCTTTTCGGACGCTTCGGCTTTGGCGAGCTGGATCTCCTTACGGAACAGGCCGGAAATGTCGCCGGCGAGGCCGGAGAACAGGTCAGCGATCGAACGCTGCGCTTCAAATTCCGGCATCGTTGCCTCCTACCGACTGGGCATAGGAAGGGGTGTTGCTTGCCGGGCTTACCGTATTGGCGGCGTACGAGTTAGGCGCGGCCGGCGGCTGGTACTGGCCAGTCCCCTGCCCTGCCGTTTCGCTACGGCGCGATGCGCTCGCGACCATGAAGCGGCTCGCGACGAAGCCGAGGAGCGCGGCGGCCCCCATGAACACGACTGGCTGCTTGCGACCGAAATCTTCAGCCATGGCGAGGATGTCATCAACATTGTTGTCGCGGACGGTGGAAGTCAGCTTGCTCGCGCCATCGGCGACCATGCGAACATAGTGGGCGGTACTTTCGCCCTTCTGCTCGAGTTCGCCGGCGACCTTGTCGAGGGAGCCAGAGACGCCATCGAGCTGGTCGACCAGCACCTGCTTCTGCTCTTCGGCCATGCCCTTGGCCTTCTCGGTCGCCTGTTCGAGCTGGCTGCGGGCCCCCTCAGCGATCGAGGCAGCCTCCTGTTTGAGCTCGTTGCCGACCTCTCCGAGGTCATGGCGGGCAGTATCCATGACGTCGGCCGCATCACTACGGACGCGGTCTTCGAGCTTGTTGCCGGGGGCAGATTGCGAGGGGAAATCAGGGGCGCTCATCGCACAACTCCATGATGAGGTGGGCGGCCGTTGGACTGACGCTGATCTCTGAGCCGTATGGGAAATCAATGAGTTGAATCGCAGGCGGTTCCGCCTGGGCTCACATTCGGTCGCCATCGGGCCGGGTTAGGTTCTGGCACATAAGCGGCAAACCTAACGCGCGTTAGTGCGGAGGCCCGGCATGAGGCGGACAGTGCGCCCTCAAATGGAGGACGCGCATAATGGACGATATCGCCGATACCCAGCATCGCCGGCGGGCCGAACGCGTCGACGTGCGGCTCGCCCGCCAGGCCACCCGCGCCGTCAAGCCGATCCGCTCGCGATTGCAGGCGCTGCAGGTGCGGGCTGCCTACCTCAAGGCGCTGGCCCAGCACCGGCGCAGCGAGAACCAGCCGGTCGATGCGATCATTGCCGAAGCCGACGGCATCGGGCGGGAGATCGCGGCGCACCAGGCGGCGCTGGAACTTTGCGGGGCGGGCCTGCCGGAGCCGGTGCGGCGGCATAGCCGCTTCCAGGATGTGGTGCGGGCGCTCGGCACGGCGGCCGAAGCGGTGAGGGCGGTGTCGGTCGCCCGCTAGTGGCCGAGGTTCGCGACGAGCTCAGCGATATCGAAGGGCTTCTGCCACAGGACCCGGCCGGCATGGCGGTCGGGGATGGAACGGCGATCATAGCCCGTGGCGAAGACGAAGGGCAGGCCGCGCCGCTCCAGCTCGTCGGCGACGAGGAAGCTCATCTCGCCCTTGAGGTTGATATCGAGCACGGAAAGATCGGGTGGATCGGCCTCGATCAGCTCGATCGCTTCGGCGGCGGTGGCAGCAGGTCCGATCACCTGCGCGCCGGCTTTGCGCAGGGCGTTCGCCAGATCATCGGCGAGAAAATACTCGTCTTCGACAACCAGAACACGGCTACCCGGCAAGCCGACCATCCCGCTCTTCTCCGTCCGTTCTATATCTCCGTCGCCCGGCGGGGCACCTTATCGCACTTACATACGTTAGCAGTCGTTGGCGTAGCGCCACGTAATGTCTATTGCGGAGGAAAGAGGATGCTCAACCCATTGGTGACCAAGCTCGGACGGTTCGTCAGACTGGCCTCGGCCGACGCCGCCATGATTGAACGCATCAGCGCCAAGCGGGTTCGCAATTTCGAGCCGCATGAGGATATCATCCACGAGGGGGACCGGCCCGAGCACATCAACCTGATCCTCTCGGGCTGGGCCTGCCGCTACAAGGTGCTGGAGGATGGGCGGCGGCAGGTGATCGCCTTCTTCCTGCCCGGCGATCTCTGCGACCTCAACGTGTTCGTGCTGCGCCACATGGACCACTCGATCGGCACAATCACCGCGGTGACATTGTCGGAAATTACCCGGGACAGCTTCGATGAACTGATGATGTCGCATCCGCGGGTCACGCAGGCTCTCTGGTGGGAGTCGCTGGTCAACACCGCGACCCAGCGCGAATGGGCGGTGAACCTCGGGCAGCGCGACGCCACGGAGCGGCTTGCACACCTCTTCTGCGAGCTGTTCCTGCGGCTCAAGTCGTCGGGACTGGCGCGCGGCGATACTGTCGACATGCCGCTGACTCAGGTGGAGCTCGGTGATGCAACGGGGCTGTCGGCGGTGCATGTCAACCGCACGCTGCAGGAGCTTCGGTCGAGCGGGCTGATCGTGCTCAAGGGGCGCACGCTCACCATTCCGGATTTCGAGGCGCTGAAGGCCGTGGCACTGTTCAATGCCAATTACCTGCACCTCGATCGCGAAGGCCGGCATCTCGACGCGAACGAGTACGAAGCGCGGAGCAGCGTGTGAGTGGTTTGCTGAGCTTCATCGTCGGCGAGAGCGAGATGGCGGGCCGCATCCGGGCCCATCCATGGGCGGAGACCGAACTCGGGCCGCTGGAGCAATGGCCGGACTCCCTCAAGACGCTGGTGAGCGTTATGCTCGCCGCCAACCAGCAGATGTATGTGGTGTGGGGACCGGGGCAGCTGCTGCTCTACAACGATCGCTATATCGAGGTGCTGCGCGGGCACCACAGGGATGCGCTGGGGCGCCCGTTCCTCGAGGTGTGGAGCGAGATCGTCGACGACCTGCGGCCGCTGGTCGAGAAGGCCTATGCGGGGATACCCACCTATCAGGACGATATCTTCCTGATCCTCGAGCGCAACGGCTACTCCGAGGAGACGCATTTCGCCTACTCGTACACGCCGGTATTCAACGCCAGGGGCACAGTGGACGGGTTCTTCTGCCCGTGCATCGAGACGACGGAGCAGGTAAGGGCCGCGGCTTTCATTCGCGACAACGAGGAGCGCCAGGCCTTCCTGCTGAAGTTCAGCGATGCCCTGCGGCCGCTGGATGCTCCTGACACAGTTATGGACACCGCGACGGGACTGCTGCGCGCGTCATTGGGTGCATCCCGCTGCGCCTATTATGAAATCGACGGCGATGACTACGTCCTGCGCGGAAATAGCGTGGAGGGCGTCCCGCAGCTGGTGGGGCGCTATGCGGCAAGCAGTTTCGGCAGCGCGCTTTTCGACCGACATCTTGGCGGGCACTCGCCGATCGTGGTCGACGATGTCGCAACGGCGCACGGCCCCACGGAGCGCGACGCCTTCGCCGCCATTCAGGTCGGCGCCTATATCGGCGTCATCCTGCATAAGCAGGGCCGGTTCGTCGCCGGCCTGACGGTTCAATCGCAGACGCCGCGGGCCTGGAGCGCCGCGGAGGTGGCCATTGTCGAGGAAACGGCTGAACGAACCCTGGCGGCCGTCGAGCGCGCCCGGGCCGAGACGGCGCTTCGCCAGAGCGAAGAGCGCCAGACCTACCTGCTCAAGCTGAACGATGCCCTGCGGCCGCTGGTGGATTCGGAAGCGATCCAGCACGAGGCCATGCGGCTGCTCGGCGAGCGGCTCGGTGTCAGTCGTGCCCAGTATTACACGGCGGATGAAACGGGCGAGTACCTCAGCTCGTCGGGTGGCTACACCGACGGTGTCCCTGCAGCCATCGGCCGGTTTCGTCTCATCGAGTTCGGGAATTACGCCTATGACGGCTTCCGCGCTGGCGAGACGCAGGTTGTTTCGGATGCGCGGACCGATCCGCGTATCAGCGCGTCTGTCCTGAAATCCTACGAGACGGTGGGTTTCCTCGCCTATATCGGCGTTCCGTTCGTTCAGCGCGGCCGCTTTCTGGGAACAATTGCAGTTCACCAGTCCGGTCCCCGCGTATGGACCGAGTCCGAGAAAATTCTGGTTGAGGAGACTGCCGAACGGGCCGGCGTCGCGGTTGAACAGGCGCGGGCGGAACTGGCTTTGCGCCAGAACGAAGAGCGGCACGCGTTCCTCCTGAAGCTGAGCGATGCCCTGCGGGCCGAGACAAACCCGGACTCGGTCGGTCACGTCGCCACCGCAATGATTGCGGAGAGGCTTGGTGCCGAACGAGTTTATCTCGTCATGCTAACCCCGGGTGACGACAATATCACCGTGACGCACGAGGCGCGGAGCAAGGAGATGCCGCCCCTCAAAGGCGCATATCGCGGGTCGGACTTCCCCAGCGCCCTCAAGGAGTTGTTCGTTCACACGATCGTCTACAACGACGTGCGCACCGATGCCCGCCTTTCGGAGCCTGAGCGGACGGCCTTTGCCGGGCTCGGTGCGGTGGGGTTCATGGCTTCGCCCATCCGCAGCGGCGACAAAGGCGTGATCTGGGCCGCGGGCGCCGTTTCGATCACGCCGCGCGCCTGGACACCCAGCGAGATCACGTTGTTCGAGGAGTCAATCGAGCGAACTTGGGCGGCCGTCGAAAGGGCCCACGCCGAAAGCCATCAGCAGGTCCTCCTCGCCGAATTGCAGCACCGGGTGCGCAACACGCTGGCGGTGATCCGCTCGATCACCCGCCGCACCGCCGAGAACACGGCGGACAAGGACGAGATGCTGATGCATCTGAGCGGCCGCATCGACTCCTTTGCCCGGGTGCAGGCAGCGGTGACGCGCGACCCGACCAATTCGGTCGACCTGGCCATGCTGATCGCCGAGGAACTGCGCGTGGCAGGCGCCATGGAGGGGCCGCGGCTCAGCATTTCGGGCCCGCCGGTCGGCCTTGCGCCCAAGGCAGCCGAGACGCTGGGGCTCGCCATCCACGAACTCACCACCAACGCCATCAAGTATGGCGCCCTGACCTCGCCGCAGGGACGCGTGGCGGTGAAATGGGGCATCCTGCAGGGCGGAACCGGCGAGACGCTGAGCTTCACCTGGTCCGAGCACGCCGTAGGCGGGCTGACCGAGCAGCCTGTCCGCAAGGGGCTGGGGACGGAGATCCTCACGCGCACCGTGCCCTATGAACTCAAGGCAACGTCGGAGCTGAATTTCGGTCCGGATGGCATTGTGTTCGCTATGACGGCGCCGCTCGGGCAGTTGCGGCGCTAGCCCCCTACTCCCGGTCTCAGCGCTGGACGGCCCAGGCGACGGCACTCCAGGCGCCGAGCCGAAGGGTTTCGCCGTTCTGGTCGAACCAGCCGGTGGTGCTGGGCAGGGCCCGAATGACGCAGGGAATGTCGTGGGGCCAGTCCGAGGGATTGAGCGCAAGGGTGAGCCAGCCGGCCTCGAACTCCCAGGTAACAGTGATGCACTGGTCGTGGCGGCTCGAAACGGATTTGAGGCATTTGGTCTTGAGCAGCGGCCAGACCAGCTCGCGGCGCCAGCCGGACAGCTGACGGAAGCGGTTGAGGGCGGCCTGGCGCTCGGGTTCGGCGAACTCCGCCCAGGCTAGTTTAGAGTGCTCGAAGGCCTCGGGGGCGTTGGGGTCGGTCACCGTGCCGTAGGCGGCGTCCTGGTGGAACATCTCCTTCATCTGCTTTTCGCGATCGGCGCGCTTGGCCTTGCCGGCGCCGTCTGGGAGATCGACGAAGAAGTTGAAGGTGCAGCGCAGGTGCGCCTCTTCGCCCATGAAAAAGAGCGGCAGGTGTGGGGCCAGCATGGCGAGGAAATGCACGAAATCGAGCTTTTCGGCGCTGATCCGGTCGGCGAGGCGCTTGCCATCGGGACGGTTGCCGATCTGGTCGTGGTTCTGCACGAAGCCGACAAAGGCCTCGGGCGGGAGGTCGGCGGTTTCGGCGTCGGCGCGATGGCCGTTCTCCTCGCCCGCAGCATAGAGGCCGTCGCGCAGAGCCTTTTCGAGATCGGGGATGGGGTCGCGGCTTTCGTCCTCGTAGCCGTTCTTCCGCTCGCCGGTGACGAGGTACTGGATGACGTGGTGGATCTGGTCGTTCCACTGGGCGGTGTAGAGCACCGGTTCGTTGGCGGCGTCGCGCACCAGCAGCGAGGGCTTGTTGTTGACGTTCTCGACGATCAGCTTGGCGGATGGCTTTTCGGTGCGGGCGACCTGCGCCAGCTCGCGGAGAAACGCGTGGCCGGCATCAGTCTTGATCTCGTGGACGGCATCGAAGCGGAGTCCGTCGAAATCGTACTCGGCGAGCCACATGCAGGCGTTCTCGTAATAGAACTGCCGGACCATGGGGTTTTCGAAATTGATGCCGGCGCCCCAGGGGGTCTCGACGCTTTCGGAGAACCATTCGGGCACATAAGCGCTGGCGAAATTATCGACGTCGCCGAAGTGGTTGTAGACCACGTCGAGCACGATGCAGAGTTTAAGCGCATGGGCGCGATCGATGAGGGCCTTGAGGTCGTCGGGCGTGCCGTAGGCCTCGGCGGGCGCGAAGAGCAGCGTGCCGTCATAGCCCCAGTTTCGCGTGCCGGGAAAGCTCGCGACGGGCATCAGTTCGAGCGTGGTGTAGCCCGCGTCGCGGAAATGTTCGAGGTGGTTGGCGAGGGCTGCGAACGTACCTTCGGGCGTGACGGTGCCGGCATGCACCTCGCAGAAGATCGCCTCCTGCCACGGCGAGATCGGCTGCTGCCGGCCCGAAGGGGCGAAGGGCTTGCGGACGACGCTCCAGCCATTGGTGCCGCCATCCTGCTGGCGCGCGGCGAGATCGGGGAAATCGAGGCCGTTGGCGCGGAAGCGGTATCGCGCGCCTTCGCCGATGCCTTTGACGCGAGTGGTCCAGAAACCGTCGGCAGCCTTCTTGAGAGCGATCGGCGCACGTTCGGGGAGGATGAGCTGGGGTGCGGTGGCGGAGGGGGCGTAGAGGCGGAAGGTCGTGCCGGTGGCATCGACCGACGGGCCGAAGCGGTGGTCCATTTTGGGTCTGGTCTACTGATCGAAACGCTGGTGGGCACTTAAGAGGCGGCGAGCGCCGGGAGGGAGGGAGCGCTCGCCGCCGGTTTCCCCCGGGGGGGAACGGGTCAGGCCGCCTTGAGGTTGGCGTCCGAAGTGGCGACCTGGGTCAGCTTCTTGTCCGCCGCTTCTTCTTCCTTCAGCGTTGCGTCGAGCAGCGCCACGGCTTCCTTCATGCCGAGCTGGTTGGCCCAGGTCTTGAGCGTGCCGTAGCGCGCCATCTCGTAGTGCTCGACCGCCTGCGCGGCGGAGATGAGGCCGGCATCGAGCGCAACCGTGCCCTTGAACTCATCCATGATCGACTTGCCTTCCTCGATGATGCCGAGGATGGCGTCGCAGGTCTTGCCGCGGGCCGGCTTGCCGAGGAGCTCGAATATCTGCTCGAGGCGTTCGACGTGGCCTTCGGTTTCCTCGAGATGCTGCTCGAAGCCCGCCTTGAGGTCGGGCGAGGTGGCGGCCTTGGCCATCTTGGGCAGCGTCTTCACGATCTGCTTTTCGGCGTAATAGATGTCCTTGAGCGTATCGAGGAACAGGTCGTCGAGCGTCTTTTCGTCGGCCATCTTGGCTCTCCTGGAGGTGGGAACTGGCGGGTCGCCATTGGCAGGGAAATCTGTGTTTGCGGGGATGGTTCCGGGGCTAACGGGACGCCGGAGACGGTCGGCGTGGGAACCGGTTGTGCCGCGAGGAATTAGCGACCTGAGCTCAAAAACTCAGGATGACAACCGGATGGCCGACCACGCAAGCCGAACCGCACCGGCACGACGCTCTGCGCATCGTGGGATCCGCATCCATATCCAGAACGCGCCGCCGGCGCCCGATGGCCTGACGCTGGAACGGGAGCGGTTGGAAAAGGCGCTGGGGTCGAGCAAGGGGCTGAAGGGCCGGGATTTCGTGATCAGCGTCGATGACGGGGCGGAGCAATTGCCGCCCGATCTCGATGCGGAGATCATCATCACGCTGGCGAAAATCGATGTGGCGAAAGCGCGCCGCGAGGTGCCCGAGCTCAAGTGGGTGCAGACGACTTTTGCCGGCGTCGAGGGCATGCTGGAGAAGCTGCCGCGCGGGTTCAAGGTGACGAACGCCTCGGGCGTGCATGCCGAAAAGGGTGGCGAGTTCATTCTCACGGCAGCGCTGATGCTCGCCTACCAGATCCCGCAATTTGTCACCGATCGCGAGGAGAAGGAGTGGCGGCCGCTGTTCGGGCCGGTGCTGAACAAGCACCGCGTGACCCTGCTGGGCGTTGGCGCCATAGGGGTTGCGGGGGCCGAGAACCTGCGCCGGCAGGGCTGCAAGGTCACCGGCGTGACGCGGTCGGGCGAGGCGAATACGAAGCTCGACCGGATCGCGAAGCTCGACGAGCTCGACGATGTGCTGCGCGGAACCGACATCCTGATCTCGACGCTGCCGGACACGCCCGACTCCGAGGGGCTGATCGACCGGCGGCGGATCGGGCTCTTGCCGAAGGATGCGGGTATCGTCGTCGTCGGCCGGGCGCCGGCGCTCGACTATGAGGCGATCATGGACCGGCTCGAAAGCGGCACGCTGCGTGGCGCTGTGCTCGACGTGTTTCCCGAGGAGCCGATCCCCAAGCGCGGACGGGCGTGGAAGACGCCGCGGCTCATCATCACCCCGCACTGCAGCGTCGATGACCACACGGTCTATATCGACCGCTGCCTCGATATTTTCGTCGACAACCTCGAGCGTTACCTGAGCAGACGGAAGCTCAAGAACCTTGTCGACCCCAAGCGAGGCTATTGAGATGAAGGACAGGAACGTACTTGTCACCGGCGCCGGGTCGGGGCTGGGCAAGGCTGCGGCGCTGCTGTTGGCGGCGGAGGGCGAGAACCTTGCGCTGGTGGGACGTACGCCGGACGAGCTCGAGGAGACCGCGGCTGCCGTCGAGGCACATGGGGTTCAGGTGCTCACCCTCATCGCCGACATTGCCGACAAGGCGGAGATGCAGGCGGCGTTCGGTACGGTTGAGCGGGAGTTCGGCCGGCTCGACGGCGTCTTTGCCAATGCCGGGATCAATGGGACCTGGGCGCCGCTCGACGACCTCACCTACGAGGAGTGGAACGAGACGATGCGGATCAACCTCGGCGGCACGTTCCTGACGCTGCACCTCGCGGTGCCGCTGATGAAGCAGCGCGGCGGCTCGATTGTGATCACGTCGTCGATCAACGGCACCCGCACCTTCACCAATGGCGGGGCGTCGGCCTATTCGACCACCAAGGCGGGGCAGCTGGCACTGGGGCAGATGGCGGCGCTGGAGCTTGCGCGCTACCGCATCCGGGTCAACGTGATCTGTCCGGGCGCGATCGACTCCGAGATCGACGACAACACGGACAAGCGACACACCCGGCGAGCGACGGTGCCCGCGAGTTTCGCTGACGGCACGGTGCCGCTGACAAAGGGTGAGCCGGGCCGCGCCGGCGATGTCGCGCGGCTGGTGCGGTTCCTGCTGTCGGATGATGCCAGCCACATCACGGGAACGCCCGTCTGGATCGACGGCGGACAGTCGCTACTGGTTTAGCGATGGGAATGGAACTCAACCGCGTCACGTAGCTTCCTTGCAAAGGGTTCAGCGCCCCAAAGAACGCAAAAGACCTCCTACTTCGCCGCCCACTCGTGGCGGCGTTTCTTTTGGCTGCGTGCTGGGCGCGGCGGTTCGTCCGCCGCGCCCACGCCTTACTTCGTCGGCGCGGCCCATCCGCCGCCGAGGGACTTGGCGAGGGTGATGTAGGCCGTGGCCAGCGTCGCCTCGCTCTGGGCCAGCGAGTCCTGCGCCGATTGCAGGGAGCGCTGGGCGGTGAGGACTTCGCTGTAGTCGGCGGTGCCGGCCTTGTAGAGCTGCTCGGAGAGATCGGCCGCCTTGGTGTAGGAGGCGACGGCACTGGCGAGCGCGGTACGGCGGGTCTTTTCCTTCACATAGGCGACGATGGCGTCCTCGACGTCCTGCACGGCGCTCAGGACCGTGGCGCGGTAGCTCAGGTAGGCGCTACGGGCCTGTGACTGGGCGAGATCGACATTGCCCTGCAGCTTGTCGCGGTTGAAGATGGGCAGGGTGAGGGTGGGGCCGAGGCTCCAGCTGCCGAGCGTGCCATTGGTCGTGAGCGAACCGGCCAGCGTGAGGCTGGGGTAGAGGCTCGCCTCGGTGATGCCGATCTTTTCGACGGCGGCGGCGAGCTGGCGCTCGGACTGGCGGATATCGGGGCGATTGCGGATCAGGTCAGCAGGGATGCCGGCGCCGATCGCGGTCTTCACCCGCGGGATGCCGTTGCTCTTGTCGAGCTTGCCGCTGAGTTCGGCGGGCTGCTGGCCGAGGAGGACTGCGAGGACGTTGATCGACTGTTGCAGGGCGACTTCGAGCGTCGGGATCGAGGCGGCGGTGCTCTGCGACTGGCCCTCGGACTGGGCGACGGCGAGCGCGGTGGAGGTGCCGGCGTCGAACTGCTTCTGCACCACGTCGGTGGTGGCCTGCTGGGTCTTCAGCGAAGCCTTCGCCAAGGCGAGCCGCCGCTGATACGAGCGGATTTCGACGTAGGTGCGGGTGATGTCGCCGATCAGCGTCAGGCGGGCTTCGTTGGCGCCTTCGACGGCGGCATCGACATTGGCCTGCTGCATGGCCTTGTTGCGCTTGGCCGTGCCGAAGAAATCGACCTCCCAGCTCGCATCGATGATGGCGGTGCGGGAGGTGGTGATGCCGGAGGCGGCCGTGTTGCCCGAGGCATTGGCCGAAGCCGAGCCGTTTACGGACGGATCGTAAGAGACGCCGTTGACGCGGGCGGTAGCGCGGGCCTGGGCGACGAGCTCGAGCGCCTGGGCGACGCTGATATTCTGCGCGAGGCCCTCGGTGATCAGGGCGTTCAGTGTCTTGTCGCCGAGGGCTGTCCACCAGCGGGTTTCGGGCGTGACGGCAGCAGTGCCGCCCGAGGGCTGGACGTAGTGCGAGGTGAGCGCGAGCTGCGGTTCGGAATAGGTGACGCCGAGGCTGGAGCAGCCGGCGAGCAGGATGGCCATGCTCGTGCCGATGACAGGACGAGCGAGCGGAAGACGCGAGAGGAACATTGGTCAGGGTACTCTGGGGAGGGGAAACGAAACGGCGGCGCCTCGGTGGGCGCCGCCGGATTGGGTCAGGTCTCGATCGCGGGTTGGCGGGCGGATTTGCGCCAACCGCCGCTGATGAGGAAGAAGAACAGCGGCACGAAGAAGATGCCGATCAGCGTGCCGGCCAGCGTGCCGCCGACGACGCCGATGCCGATCGAGTTCTGCGCGCCGGAGCCTGCGCCCGTGGAGAGAGCCAGCGGCAGGACGCCGAGCAGGAAGGCGATCGACGTCATGGCGATGGGGCGGAGCCGTAGCCGTGCCGCATCGAGCACCGCCTGCATGGCCGGTCGGCCCGAGGCGATCAGTTCGCGGGCGAACTCGACGATGAGGATGGCGTTCTTGGCGCTGAGCCCCATCGTCGTCAGCAGGCCGACCTTGAAGTAGACGTCGTTGGACTGGCCGAACAGCGAGGCCGCGGCGAGCGCCCCGAAGATGCCGACCGGGACGGCGAGGATCACCGAGAACGGGATGGTCCAGCTCTCGTAGAGCGCGGCGAGGCAGAGGAAGACCACCAGCAGCGACACGGCATAGAGCAGCACGGCCTGCGAACCCGAGAGCCGCTCCTGATAGGAGAGGCCCGACCAGGCGGCGCTGTAGCCACCGTCGAGGTTGCTCACCAGCGATTCCATCTTGTCCATGGCGGCGCCGGAGCTGACGCCGTCGCCGTTCGAGCCCGAGATCGACAGCGAGCGCGTGCCGTTGAAGCGCGACAGCGAGGCCGAGCTCTGCACCCATTCGGTGGTGGCGAAGGACGAGAACGGCACCATTTCGCCGGCGCTGTTCTTGGCGAACCACGACTTGATGTCGTCGGGCTGCATCCGGTACTCGGCCGCCCCCTGGACGATCACCGGCTTGATCTCGCCGTTGAGGATGAAGTCGTTGACGCTCGAACCCGAGAGCGCGACCTGCAGCACCGCGTTGGCGGCGGAGAGATCAACGCCGAGCGCCCCGGCCTTCTCCTGGTCGATGACGACCTTGAGCTGGCTGTCGAGCTCGCCGGCGTTGCCGCGGACATTGCTGACCTCGGTAGTGGTGGCCGCGGCGGTCGCGAGCTGGTTGCTGGCGGCATTCAGCGCATCGGCGCCGTTATTGGCGTTGTCGAGCAGCACCATGGACAAGCCGTTCGACTGGCCGAGGCCCTGGATGGCCGGAGGCGCCAGCGCGAAGATCTGGGCGTCGCGGATCTTGGCGAAATAGGCCGAAGCACGGGCGGCGAGGGCCGAGGCGGATTGCGACGCGCTCTTGCGCTCATCGAAATCCTTGAGCCGCACGAAGGCCATGGCGTTGTTCTCGCCCGAGCCACCGAAGGAGAAGCCGATGGTGGTGAAGACGCTCGCGACCGTGTCCTTCTCCTCGTTGAGGTAATAGTCCTCGACGAGATCGACGACGGCCTGGGTGCGGGCGGCGTTGGCGCCGTCCGGCAGGGTGACCATGGTCATGAGCACGCCCTGATCTTCCTCGGGAATGAACGAGGTGGGGAGCTGGGTGTAGAACCAGTAGGCGCCCCCGCAGAGGGCCGCGAACAGCACCAGCACGCGGAGCGGGCGGCGCAGCAGGTAGCCGACGGTTTTGACATAGCCATTGGTGGTGGCGCCAAAACCGCGGTTGAACCAGCCGAAGAGGTTGAACCGCTTCTTGCCCGGCGCATGCGGTTTGAGGATCAGCGCGCAGAGCGCCGGCGTCAGCACGATCGCGACCAGCGCCGAGAGGATCATGGCGCTCGAGATGGTCACCGAGAACTGCCGGTAGATGACGCCGACGGAACCCGAGAAGAACGCCATCGGCACAAAGACGGCGGTGAGAACGGCGGCGATGCCGATGAGCGCGCCGGTGATCTCGCGCATCGACTTCTCGGTCGCCTCGCGGGCCGAGATGTGCTCCTCGGCCATGATGCGCTCGACGTTTTCGACCACCACGATGGCGTCGTCGACGAGCAGCCCGATGGCGAGCACCATGGCGAACATGGTGAGAGTGTTGATGGAATAACCCAGCACCGCGAGGATGCCGAAGGTGCCGAGCATCACCACGGGCACGGCGATCATCGGGATGAGGGTGGCGCGCCAGTTCTGGAGGAAGACCAGCAGCACGACGAAAACCAGCGCCACCGCCTCGATCAGGGTGTGGATCACCTTTTCGATCGAGAGTTCGACGAAGGGCGTCGTCTCGTAGGAATAGGCGATGGTGACGCCCTCGGGCAGCGCGTTCTTGAGGCTGTCGAGGGCAGCGTGGACGTTGTTGGCGGTGTCGATGGCGTTGGCGCCGCTCGCGAGCTGCACACCGAAACCGGCGGCCGGGCTGCCGTTGTAAGTCGATGACGAGCCGTAGCTTTCGAGCCCGAGCTCGACCGTAGCGACATCCTTGAGGCGCACGGTGGAGCCATCCTCGCCCGAAACGAGGATGATGTTCTCGAATTCCTCGACGCTCTTGAGCTGGGTCTGCGCGGTGACGGTGACGCGGAGCTGCTGGCCCTTGACCGTCGGCGAAGCGCCCAGCGTGCCGACCGAAACCTGCTGGTTCTGCTTCTGGATGGCGCTCGTCACGTCGGCGGCGGTGAGCTTGTACTGGGCCAGCGACAGCGGATCGAGCCAGATGCGCATGGCGTAGCCCGAGCCGAAAGACTGGATGCCGCCGACGCCCTCGACCTGCTCGATGCGCGGCTCGACTGTGGCCGACATGATGTCGGAGAGCTGGTCGGTGGTGTATTTGCCGTCGGTCGAGACGATGTTGCCGATCATCAGGATCGAGCTGCCCGAGCGATTGACGCTAAGGCCTGCGTCCTGCACCGCCTGGGGCAGGCGGCTTTCGACCAGCGCGAGCTTGTTCTGCACCTGCACCTGGGCGATGTCGGCGTCGATATTGGCGCCGAAGGTCAGGGTGATGTTGGCCGAACCGGTCGACGAGCTGCTCTCCATGTAGAGGAGGTCGGAGAAGCCGGTCAGGGCGGCCTCGATGACGGTGGTCACCGAGTTCTCGACGGCTTCGGCATTGGCGCCCGGATAGCTGGCACCGATGCGGATCGTGGTGGGGGCGATCTCGGGATATTGCGAGACCGGCAGGTTCTGGAGCCCGACAATGCCGGCGAGCGACACGACGATCGCGAGCACGATGGCGAAGATCGGCCGGCGGATGAAGAAGCTGGCGATCGAGCGGCGGCCGGGGCTAGCGGGCGCCGCGGCGGGAGCGAGGTCGATGGTGCTCACGGGGTCACCTCGGCATTGGCGGGAGCAGCAGCGACCGCCGGAGTGGCGGACAGGTCCTGGTGGATGACGCCGTCATCGTCGATGGTGACTTCGACCGGGGCGACGGACGAACCGTCCGAGATTTTCTGCAGGCCATCGACGACCAGTTTGTCGCCCGCGGTGACACCGGCGGTGACCACCCAAGCGTTGTTCAGGTCCTGCGTGGCGGTCAGCACACGCTTTTCGACGGTGTTGTCGGCGGTGACGAAAAAGGCAGTCGGATCGCCGCTCGAGTTGAAGGTCACCGAGCGTTGCGGGACGAGGAAGACGCCGTCCTGCGTGCCGATTTCGACATGGGCGCGGACGAACATGCCGGGCAGCAGGGTGAAGCGCGGGTTGGGCATGGTGGCCCGGAACGTCATGGTGCCGGTGGTTTCGCTGACGACGAAATCGGCGCTCGAGATGCTCCCGGTCTGGTCGTAGACGGTACCGTCATCGAGGGTGAGGCTCACCTTGGGCGAGGGCGGGGTGACGCCCTCTTCCGGCTCGCCATCGGGGCGGTTCGAGAGGATGTTCGAATAGCTCTCGACCAGCGTCACGTAGACCGGGTTGGTGTTGCGGATGGTGGTCAGCGCTTCGGACTGGCCGGCGGTGACCAGCGAGCCGATCTCCGCGTTGATAGTGCCGACGACGCCGGCGATCGGGGCCTTGATGCTGGCCTGGGCCAGCGAGATCTGCGCCATCTGCAGGTTGGCCTTCGCGGAAGCGAGCGTCGCCTTGGCCTGCGCCAGCTCGACTTCGGCCGCATCGAGGTCGGCGGCCGAGACGCCGCCGCTATCGGAGAGCGTGGTGTAGCGATCGACCTTGCCCTGGGCCGACGGCAGCTGTGCCTCGGCGCTGCTGACCGTGGCCTCGGCGGCCGCGACCTGGGCGCGGAGGTTGGCGTCATCGATACTGAAGAGGAGGTCGCCCGCGGCGACGGACTGGCCTTCGCGCACATTCACCGCAGTAATGATGCCGCCCACCTGCGGGCGGACCTCGGCGGTCGATGAAGCGGTGACGCGGCCGGGCAGCGTGGCGGTCAGCGGCACGGAGGTGACCGCCATGGTGATGTAGCCGACTTCTGTCGGGCCAGCGGCGCCGGGCATGGCGCCCATGCCGGGCATGCCCTGGGCGAAGGCGCTGGAACTGAGGGCAAAAATTGGGACGCAGAGGACTGCGCCCAGAAGTAGGGCGTTTTTCATGAGCGGCTCTCGAAGGGAAGGAAGGGGTGGCGGGGTCTGGTTAGTCGGCGGGCACCGTGCCGGTGGTGCGGATGATCGAAACCATGGAGCGGATGCCCGCACGGATAGCGGCGGGCAGATCGAGTTCGGGGTCGGCCATCCAGCGGTCGATGGTGCCGCGATTGGCGCCGAGCACCGCGCCGGCCAGCGCCTCGCAGGCGGTGTCATCCGCAGCAGCGCCGAGCCGGGTCGCGATGACGTCCTTGATCTGGCGGTCGAACTTCTGGAATTCGGCCATCTGCAGCGGCATGACGCGCGGATGGACCTGGGCGATCTCGCGCATCATCTCGCCCATCCAGCGGGTTTTCTGGATTTCGACGGCGTGGGCGGCCATCAGTTCGGCCAGCCCTTCCATCAGGTCGCCGGTCGCGGCGAGGAAGGTAGCGACCGCCGCCTCGGGCAGCGGCACGATGGGGGCGACGAAGACCGCTTCCTTGAACGGGAAGTAATTGAAGAAGGTGCGGAGGCTGACGCCTGCGGTTTCGCAGATCGCCTCGACGGTGACGGCATCGACGCCGCGGGCGCGCGCGAGCTCGAAGGCCGACCGCTGGATCAGGTCTCTGGTCTCGATACGCCGCCGTTCACGCAGGTTCATAGGTGTGCACTTTCTGCAAATGTTGCACTTTGTGCACGTTTAGCGGCGAAGCTGCATCCGGGTCAAATGAACAAACCGCAAGGTTGGCATGCGCGCCGGTGCTTACAAGGCCGGGGATTTTTCGAAGTGTTTCCAATGAATTCCCAGCTTGCGACATACCGGGGAATTTGCGTCGAACTGTTGCCTCGCCCGGGGCAGCAATACGCAGTCGCAACATTGCCGACCGGCAGATTCAGCCGTCGGTTAACGATTCCTTACCTGGCGCCCTGAGTCGAAATTCATGAGCGCCGGACCGCCCGAAACCGCTGCCTGCCACGTGTAAAGGCGGTAACGGGCAGATCGCGGGGACGGCAATGGGCGTAGCGCAACGGCGAGAGGAAGTGGGACGGGCGATGGAACCTGCTCCCGCCACACGGCCGCGCGACGAGGACGACCGGCTGCTCGAACGGATCGGGTTCGGCGACGAGGCGGCCTTCCGCCGGTTGGTCGAGCGGCATGTCGACAAGGGTTACGCGCTGGCGCTGCGCATACTCCGCAACCCGGCCGACGCCGAGGACGTGGTGCAGGACACGCTGGTGAAGGTGTGGACCAATCGCGGCAACTGGCGCGCCGGCAGCGCCCGGTTCTCGACCTGGCTCTACCGGGTGATCACCAATCGCTGCATCGATCTCTGCCGCAGGCCGCGCACCTCCGATGTCGATGCCGTGCCCGAACTGCCCGACGGCAAGGCGGATGCGGTCAGCACCATCCATGTGGGCGAGGTGAACCTGCTGCTCGAGCGGGCGATGGGCAAGCTGCCCAATCAGCAGCGGATCGCGCTCATCCTCTCCTACCACGACGATCTCAGTAACCCCGAGATCGCCGAGATCATGGACACGACCATCTCGGCGGTAGAGTCGCTGCTGAAGCGCGGACGCCAGCAATTGCGGGCCATCCTGATGAATGCCGAGGCCGAGATCCGGGAGTCGTTTACGAAGGATTAACCATAAAGTCTTCGGCGCGATCATTATTTTCGCCGGACTTGGTCGAGGCCACCCGTTGAAGCGGCAGACGCGAACCTTCGCGACTCCCCTCCGGTGAAGCTCCGGATGGGCAACAGTCTCCAGGAGCGATATCCATGCCCGTCATTACGACCAACATCGCCGCGAACTCGGCGGTCCGTTACCTCAACATCAATTCGGCCGAACAGACCTCGTCGCTCTCCAAGCTGGCGAGCGGTTCGCGCATCACCCAGGCCTCCGACGACGCCGCCGGCCTCGCGATCTCGACCCGCATCTCGTCCGACGTGACGGCGCTGACCCAGGCCTCCACCAATGCCTCGCACGGCATCTCGGTGCTGCAGACCGCCGATGGCGGCGCCTCGAACATCTCCGACATCCTGCAGCGCATGAAGTCGCTGGCCTCGCAGGCGTCGTCGGGCACGGTGACCGACACCGAACGCACCTATATCGACGCGGAATTCAGCCAGCTCACGGACGAAGTCGACGGCATCGCGACCGGCACTCGCTACAATGGCGAGAGCCTGCTCGATGGCAGCTCGACCCAGTACAACGCGACCGGCGTCGCGGTGATGGTGGGGTCGAGCGCCGACGATACGATCACGCTCTCGCTCGCCTCGCTCGACTCGACGACGCTGGGGCTGACCAGCGGCGCCTCGGCCAGTTCGGCCGCCTCGATCACCGGCTCGGAGATCACCAGCATCGACGCCTCGGCCGGCGATGTCAGCTTCGACGTGAACGGCGTGACGGTAACGCTGGCCGATGATGGCGGCGCAGCAGGCGATGGCGTGTGGAGCGCCGACGCGATTGCGGGCGCCATCACCCAGGCGCTCGCCGCGGGCGGCGTGACTGATGTCACCGCCACGGCGTCGGACGGCAAGCTTACGCTCGCCAGCACCTCGACCGGCTCGACCTCGTATATCGAGGTGAACAACTTCACCGGCACGACCGCGGCCGATCTAGGGCTCTCGACGACCGCCACCTATGGCGCCGACGCGACGACCAGCACGAGCCTGTCGGTCGCCACCCAATCAGGCGCCGAGGCGGCGCTCGATGCGCTCGATACGGCGATCGACACGGTGTCAAAGGCCCGTGCCGATATCGGTGCGCTCGAATCGCGCTTCGGCTTCCGCTCCGAGCAGATCGCCACCAGTATCGAGAACCTGCAGGCGGCGAACTCGGCGATCATCGACACGGACGTCGCGTCGGAATCGAGCAAGCTCGCGTCGGCCAAGGTGAAGACCCAGGCCGCCGTGGCGGCTGCCGCGCAGGCGAGCCAGATGCCGCAGGACCTGCTGAAGCTGCTGCAGTAGTCGCGACGTCTCGGGCGGGCCGTTAGCGGCCCGCCTCCTCACACGGACCTGAGCCATGGCCACCAGCGTCAGCAGCACCGCATCCCTCATCTCGTCGTCGACATCGACCAGCAGCCCGTCGAGCAGCAGCTCGACGGGCTCGACCTCGGATATCGACTGGAGCGGACTGATCGAGGAAGCGGTCGCCGCCAAGCTCACCAAGGCCGACAGCATCGACCTCAAGATCACCGCCAACGAGGCGAAGTCGGCCGCCTACCAGAGCATGTCGGACCTGCTCAGCACGATGCAGAGCGCCGCCAATGCGCTGAGGGCGCCTTCGGGCACGTCACAGGCCTCGACCGACGTGTTCAACTCGCGCGCCGCGTATCTCACGGCCAATGGCAGCGTCGATGCCGCCTCGGCCGTGTCGGCGACGGTCGAGAGCGGGGCGACGACGGGGAGTTTCGAACTCACGGTGTCGCAGTTGGCCAAGAGCCACAAGGTGACGGGCAGCGGGGTTTCGTCCAGCACGACCGATCTCGGATATTCCGGCGTGATGAAGCTCGGCGCCGGCGACAGCTCGGCCGAGATCGAAATCACCAGCACCATGTCGCTGATCGAAATCGCCGAGGCGATCAACAATGCCTCGGGGACGAGCGGGGTGCAGGCGAGCGTGCTGAAAGTGTCGTCGTCGAGCTACCAGCTGGTGCTGTCGGGGACGGAAACCGGCACGACGATCAGCGCCTCGGCGGTGTCGGGCGACGACGTGCTGCAGACGCTCGGGATCACTGACAGCACCGGCGCTTTCGCCAAGGTACTGCAGGAACCGCAACAGGCGATCTTCACCGTCGATGGGATCGAGATCACGCGCTCGAGCAATGATGTCGACGACGTGGTCGATGGAGTGACGCTGCACCTCTACCAGACGACGCCCGACGACACGTCGATCACGGTCGAGGTGGGGACGGACCTCAGCGCCGTGAAGGACGCGATCACCGCGCTGGTCGACGCCTACAATGCCTATCGCGACTTCGCCTATAGCCAGCAGCAGCTGCCGACCGATTCCAACACCGACACGACGGTGCTGTTCGGCGACATGGCGCTGCGCAACGTCAATTCGAGCGTGGCGTCGGCCCTCAACACCACCATCAACTCGAACGCGCTGGCGCTGCTGGGACTGTCCTTCGACTCCTCGAATAAGCTCGAACTCGACGAGTCGGTGCTGAACGACACGCTGCTCTCGAACCTCGAAGGCGTGCAGTCGCTGCTCAGCTTCCAGATGGAGAGCTCATCGTCGGACCTGCTGTTGCTCTCGCGCGGCACGACGGTGCCGGCCGACTTCAAGCTCGATATCGTCACCAATAGTTCCGGCGCCATCACATCCGCCTCGGTGGGTGGCAACGCCAACCTCTTCACCGTCACAGGCACCCGCATCATCGGCAAGGCGGGGACGGCCTATGAGGGCTTCACCTTCGTTTATGCCGGCTCGACCTCGAAATCGGTCGATGTGGGGTTTTCGACCGGCATCGCCGAGCTGCTCTACAACACGGCCGATGCCGCGACGAACGACGACGACGGCACGCTGACGACGCTGATCAACAATCTGAGCGACACCAACGACACCCTGCAGACCAAGAGCGACGATATCCGCGACCGGGCGGAGACATATCGCACCAACCTCACCAACCGCTACGCCGCCTACCAGTCGGCGATCGCGCAGGCCGAGGCGCTGCAGGACTATCTCACCACCCTTCTCGACACCTGGAACAGCACTTCATGAGTGAAAACGTCGCCCGCGCCATCGGCGCCTATCACACGGCCGCCACGCAGGTTCATCCGCTGGTCGCGGTCGTCAAGCTCTACGACGAGGTACTGCGGCGCATTGCGCTGGCGGTCGCCGGCACCGAGGCCAAGCGGTTCGAGGAGACCTATATCCACATTTCGCGGGCGACGCTGATCCTGCGCGGGCTCGCCGCCAACCTTCGCTCGGACGTGGCGGGGCCGGCCGGCGCCGACATGGCTCGCACTCTCAAGCAGACCTATGTTACCAACATGCTGGCGCTCAACGCCGCCTACGGCAAGAAGGACGCGGTGCAACGCTTCCGCAAGATCCGGGGCGGGCTGGTGGAGCTGCGCAATGCCTGGGCCCAGATAGCGGGCATGGACCAGATCCGGCCCTGACGGCCGGGCTGCGCCTCCCGGGCCTGAACCGGGAGGGCGGTGTTACTTGGCTATCAGCATTGCCGATTTCGAGTCCGCCATCGACGCCTACGGTCCCGACCTCGACGGCTGGCCCATGCCGGTCCGCGCTCATGCCGCAACCCTGCTCGCGAGCTCCGCCGAGGCGCGGCAATTACTGGCTGCCGCCAAGGCGGTCGATGCGGCGCTGAGCGGGCCTGAGACCAAGGCCCCGGCGGGGCTCGCCGACCGCATTATCGGCAAGGCACTGGGCAAGCGCGAGCCCGACTGACGGCAAAATGCGCCCGGCGCCAAGTTTCTGCGCCTGAAATTCCCGGCTCGTCCGTTTCACTTCCATCGCTCCTCGCGACGCACTGAAACACCATCCGGGACGGGCCTGTCATGGCCGGTTCCGGAGCAGCCGGGACCTTGCCATGAGCCTTTCCGTCGGCGCCTCCACCGCCAGCACCACCGCCTCGTCGGCGAGCTCTGCCTCATCGAGCAGCGGCACCAGCTTTTCGGCCGACGACTTCCTGTCGCTGCTGGTCGAGCAGCTGCAGAACCAGGATCCGCTCAACCCGACCGACACCAGTCAGATCATGAGCCAGATGGTGTCGTTCGCGAGCTTCCAGCAGCAGGCGGCATCGAACACCCAGCTCTCGAGCATTTCGTCGACGTTGAACACGATCGCTTCGGCGCTCGATATCTCGGTCTGAGGCGGTCGCGATGTCCCTGTCGAGCGCCGTCAATTCGGCCGTATCCGCCCTCAATGCCCAGAGCGCCGCCTTGGCGCTCGTTTCCAACAATCTCGCGAACACCTCGACCGTCGGCTACAAGACGACCTCTGCGAGCTTTTCGGCCATGCTGGCAGGCTCGGCCGGCGCCAAGTCGGCGGTGAGCGGTGGCGTGCTCGAAACAGCGGTCGCCGACGTTTCGGCGCAGGGCCTGCTGACGGCCTCGTCGACCAGCACCAACATGGCAATTTCGGGCAACGGCTTTTTCACCGTCGCCTCGTCGCTCGACGGCACCGGTATCGCCTATACCCGCAACGGCGAGTTCACGACCGACGACGACGGCTACCTCGTCAATAATGGCTACTACCTGATGGGCTGGGCCACCGATGCCGATGGCAACATCACCGGCAGCGGCACCACCAGTTCGCTCGAAGCGATCGATACCGACAAGGTCGCGACCATCGCCGCGCCCACCACCACCATGTCCATGGTGGCCAACCTGCCGGCCGATGCTGAGACGGGCGCCAGCTTCACGAGCTCGGTCGAGGTGTTCGACTCGCTCGGGACCTCCGCGAGCTCGACCGTCACCTGGACCAAGACGGGCGAGAACACCTGGACGGCGAGCTTTTCCGATCCGGTTCTGGCGGCCGATACCGGCGCGACCATCGGCACGGTGACGAGCGACCCGGTCACCATCACCTTCAACTCCGATGGCACGCTGTCGAGCACAAATCCGAGCCCGCCGACGCTGACCATCGGCGATTGGACCACCGGCGCAACCGACAGCTCGATTGCCATCGACATGGGCAAGTCGGGTGCCGCGACCGGGCTCAGCCAGTATTCGACCGGCTCGGACACCCTGAAGGTCGACCTCGTGACCGACCAGGACGGGGTGAAGATGGGCAGCCTCACCGGCATTTCCATCGACGAGGACGGCACGGTTTCGGGCGTCTACGACAACGGCATGACCCGGGCGATCTACAAGGTGCCGGTCGCCACCTTCACCAATGCCAACGGCCTCGCGGCGATGAGCGGCGGCATGTACCAGTCGACCGATGCCTCGGGGGCGGCGACGCTGCGCATTTCGGGCACGGGCGGGGCCGGCACGATTTATGGCGGGCAGCTCGAGCTCTCGACGGCCGACACCAATACCGAGTTCTCCAAGATGATGGCGGCGCAGCAGGCCTATTCGGGCGCGGCGCAGATCATCTCCACGGCCAAGAGCATGTTCGACACGCTGATGTCGGCGGTCCGCTGATGGTCGAGCCGCTGCTGATCGAACTGCGCCGCATTACCCAGCGCGCCGAGACGGCTCGCGACGCCAACGAAACCCAGGTGCTGCTCGTCGACCTGATGCTGCTGCGTGCCCGCCTCGAGGCGGCACGCGACGAGCAGGGGGCGGCCATTGGCAGCCTGCAGCGCGGCGTGGCCGCCATGAACGCCTATTCGAACGCCCGCAGGAGGCGCACTTGACCCATCCGGCCCTGAAGACTCCGACCCCCACCGACCCGCAGCAGGTGTGGCAGATCATCGACCTGCTCGAGGAACTGCACGGGGTGATCGGCACCGAGAACAGCCTGCTGGCGGGCGGGTTGCCGGCCTCGCTGGCCCGCACCGTGGCGCGCAAGACCCAGCTCGCAGGTGAGCTCGATGCATGGCTCGAAGTGATGCGCAGCGGCGAGTTCGGCCAGGGCGGCGAGCCCGAGGAGATCGCCCAGCTGGTGAGCCGGCTGCAATCGCTGCGCGTGCTGATGGGCGAGAACACGCTCGCCATCAAGCGCTCGATGGAAGCCACCCGCCGCCGCATCGACGGCATCATGCGGGCGCTGCGCGATGAGCCTAAGCAGGCGGGCATCTATGGCGGTAAGCCGCCGGGCGGCGCCGCTCCCGGCCGTTTCGCCTGAGCGAAGCGGCGATGTCGTTCGGCGCCATACGATCGATTGCGACCAGCGCCCTGATGGCGTCGCAGGCGCGCATCCAGGTGACCTCGTCGAACATCGCCAATGCCGATGTCGAGGGCTATAGCCGCAAGACGGCCGTGCAGGTTGCTACCACGGCCGGGGGCGCGGGAACTGGCACCTCCGTTGTTGCGGTGACGAGCAGCGTCAACAAGTACCTGCTGTCCGATCTCGTCGGCGCGGCGACGGCGCTCGGGGCGGCGACTGTCACCGACGCCAAGGCCGATGCGCTGCAGGCGCTGTTCGGCACGACGACGAGCAGCGACGGAACCGGCACTTCGCTCTCCGACACGCTGACATCGCTCGCGACCGCCATCGGCACGCTCGCCGGGACGCCGGAGAGCTCGACGCTGAGTGGGTTGGCGGTGGACAGCCTCGATGCGGTGGCGGCGCAATTGCGGGAGACCTCGACCGGCATCCAGAAGCTGCGCGCCGATGCGGATGGCGAGATCGACGACGCCGTCGATACGGTGAACGACGCGCTCGACACGATCGCGGAGCTCAACACCCAGATCGTCGCCGCCAAGGCGATGGGTCAGTCGACCGCCGATCTCGAGGACCAGCGCAACACGGCGCTGCTCTCGATCAGCAGCCAGATCGATGTGGCCTACAAGGTGAAGTCGAACGGCGAGATGCTGATCTCGACCGGCTCGGGGACGACGCTGCTCAACGGCGCAGTGCACCACCTGAACTACACGCCGGCGGCCGCGGTCACGGCGGACACGACGTTTTCGGGCATCACCGTCGATGGCACCGATATCACCGGGCAGCTCAGCTCGGGCAAGATCGGCGCGCTGATCGCCGAGCGCGACGGGGTGCTGCCGGCGGCGCAGGACATGCTCGATACGCTGGCTGCGAGCCTGATCGATGCGCTCAACACGGCGCACAATGCGGCCACCGCCCTGCCCGCGCCGAGCACGCTCAGCGGAACGACGGCCGTTTCGGCGGGCGATGCGCTCGATGCCTCGGGCACGCTGCGGGTCGCGCTCGCCAACACCGACGGCACCACCCTATCGGCAACCGATCTCGACCTATCGGGCATCACGACGGTGGGGGACCTGGTCGATGCGCTCAACGGCATTTCGGGGATCAGCGCCAGCGTGGCGAGCGGGAAGCTGGTGATCAGCTCCACCGATGGCAGCGGGGTCGCTATCGGCGATGTCGACAGCGCCATCGGCGGCAAGGGCGTCTCGGACTATTTCGGGCTCAACGACCTGCTGACCGGCAGCGATGCGTCGACCATCCGGGTCCGCAGCGACATTCTCTCCGGCGCGACGGCGCTGGCCACGGCGACGCTCGACACCAGTTCGACGCTGAGCGCCGGGAGCCGGGCGCTCACCAACTCGTCGACGACGGTGCAGGCGCTGGCCGACCTGCTGACCGGCGACCGGAGCTTTGCCGCCGCGGGCGGGCTCGGGGCCACCAGCGGCAGCTTTGCCGGCTATGCGGCGCGGATCGTCTCGGCGGTGGCGACCGATGCCAGCTCGGCCGCGAGCGCGCTCGAACGGCGGCAGTCGACCTACGACGCCGCGTCCGACGCGCTGACCTCGGAGACCGGGGTCAATGTCGATGAGGAAACGGCACGGCTCAGCGAGCTCGAGCAGCAATATTCCACGGCGGCGCAGCTCCTCTCGGTGCTGAACGACATGTTCGATGCTCTGCTCGCGGCGGCGAAGTCCTGACCATGGGGATGCGCGTCGCCACCTTCGCCAACTCGGACCGGATGCTCAACGCCTCGCTCGCAACGCAGGCGCGGCTCGCCAACCTGCAGATGCAGCAGGCGAGCGGCAGCCTCTCGACCGACTACGGCGGGCTCGGCAGCAATTCGAAGCCGCTGCTCGACCTCGAAGCCTCGCTCAAGACCTCGCAGGCCTATGCGGATGCGGCCAAGAGCGCCGACGGGCGGGTGAAGGTGATGTACTCGGCGCTCTCGTCGATCACCGACCTCCTCACCGATTTTCGCGCCCAGCTCACTTCGCTGATGAGTTCGGACAGCACGACGGCGAGCCGGGCAGCGCTGACTTCGGCGGCCGAGGGCTACATGGCCGAGCTCGCCTCGCTGCTCAACACGAGCTACGAGGGCCGCTACCTGTTCGGCGGCAACGCGACGCTGGACCTGCCGGTCGACCTCACCGGCTACAGCGCCGACGCCGATACGGCGAGCACCAGCTACTACCAGGGCGACGATGCCATCGCGGCCGTGAAGATCTCGCGCGACCAGACGGTGTCCTACGGGGTCACGGCCAATGACACGGCGTTCGAGCAGGCGTTCCGGGCGCTCGGCATCATCGCCAATGCGGCGGGGACGCCCGACGACGACCAGCTGCAATCGTCCTACGACCTCATCGTCTCGTCGCTCGACGCGACGATCGCGGTGCAGAGCAAGCTCTCGATCAATGCCGGGACGCTGGAGCGCGCGTCCGAGCGGCAGGCCGACTACCAGACGGTGCTCGAAGGCACGATCAGCGACCTGCGCGATGCGGACGTGACCCAGATCGCGGTGAAGATCGCCAGCTACGAGACGCAGTTGCAGGCGTCCTACTCCGCGATCGCGAAACTCCAGTCTCTCAGCCTCGTGGACTATTTGCGATGACCCTGAAATTGACCCTCCGCCCCGGCGAAGCCGTGTTCATCGGCAAGGTACGCATCGTGGTGGAGGCGCGCGCGACGAGCGTCATCTACATCGACGGCGAGGCGCCGGTCATGCGGGCCGCTGAGTGCGTCGACCCGGCCGATCCGGGGCCGCTGAACCGCATGCGCTATGTGCTGCAGCAGATGTATCTGGAGAACGACCGGCTCGGCTGGCTCGCCGGCTATTACAGCGCGGCCGCGGCCCTGCTGGTCGCCATGCCGGCGCAGATCTGCGAGATCGACCAGATCAGCGGCTTCGTCGGCACCGGTGACCTCTGGGCCGCCATCCGGACCGCCCGCGACATGAGCCGCCGCGAACAGCTTGCGGCGGCCTGACTGCTACTGCACCATCACGTAGTGGCTGGCCGAGAGCTGGTTATAAGCTCGCGCGGGGGGGACGTATTCGGGTTTGCGGAGGGGGCTTTTGATGTCGTCGTTGCCGATGGTGCGGCGGCGTTGGCGTTGGGTGGGGTCGGCGACGGGGATCGCGGCGAGGAGCTTGCGCGTGTAGGGGTGCTGGGGGTTGGAGAAGAGCTCGGCGCGGGTCCCCATTTCGACGATTTCGCCGAGGAACATCACCGCCACACGGTGGCTGACGCGCTCGACCACGGCCATGTCGTGCGAGATGAACAGGTAGGAGAGGCGCAGGCTTTCCTGCAGTTCGAGCAGCAGGTTGACCACCTGGGCCTTGATCGAGACATCGAGGGCCGAGACGCTTTCGTCGGCGACGATGACGCTGGGTTTTACCGCTAGCGCGCGGGCGATGCAGACGCGCTGGCGCTGGCCGCCGGAGAGCTGGTGCGGGTAGCGGTTGGCCATGGCGGGCGAGAGGCCGACGCGCTCCAGCAGTTCGGCGATGCGTTCGGGCACTTCGCGCTGCGTTGCCATGCCGTGGAGCAGGATGGGTTCGGCGATAGCGCCGCCGACCGTCATGCGTGGATTGAGGCTGGCGAAGGGATCCTGGAAGATCATCTGCATGCGCTTGCGGCGGGCGCGGAGTGCGTCGTCGGAGAGGCCGACGATCTCTTCGCCATCGAGTTTCACCGAGCCCGAGGCCGGGGTCACGAGTTGCAGGATGGAAAGGCCGGTGGAGGACTTGCCGCAGCCGCTTTCGCCGACGAGCGACAGGGTTTCGCCGGGCTGGAGCGAGAAACTGACCTTTTCGACCGCATGCACCCTGCCCTTCACCTTGCCCATCATGCCCGAGCGGATGGTGAAGCGGGTGGTGAGGTCCTTGACCTCGAGGACCGGCGCGGCGGCGTGGTCGACGGTGTCGGCGCTGGCCGCGGCCTCGCCGAGCTTGCCGGTTTCGGGGTCGGCGATGGCGAACTTGCGCGGGCGCGGCTCGTCGGCCATGGCGCCGAGCCTGGGGACCGCCGAAAGCAGCGCCTTGGTGTAGGGCTGCTCGGGCGCGGCGAAGAGCTCGGTGGTGGGCCGATCCTCGACGACGAGGCCGCGGCGCATCACCACGGTGCGGTCGGCAATTTCGGCAACGACGCCCATGTCGTGGGTGATGAAGAGGACGGACATGTCCTCCTCGTCCTGCAGGGCCTTGATGAGCTCGATGATCTGGGCCTGGATGGTGACGTCGAGCGCGGTGGTGGGCTCGTCGGCGATGAGGAGGCGGGGGCCACAGGCGAGCGCCATGGCGATCATGACGCGCTGGCGCATGCCGCCCGAAAATTGGTGGGCGTGCTCGCCGGCGCGAGTTTTCGCATCGGGGATGCGGACGCGGTCGAGCTGGCGGATGGCTTCGGCCCTGGCCTCGGCGTGCGAGATGGCCTTGTGGGCCATGACGGCCTCGGCGATCTGTTCGCCGACCGGCATGACCGGGTTGAGGCTGGTCATCGGCTCCTGGAAGATCATGCCGATGCGCTTGCCGCGGACCGCGTTCATGGCCGTGTTGGGCAGGCCGAGGAGCTCCTGGCCCTCGAGCATGATGCTGCCTTCGACCCGGGTGCTGCCCGGGTTGTGGAGCTGCATGATCGACATGGCGGTGACGGATTTGCCGGAGCCGCTCTCGCCCACCAGCGCCACCGTCTCCTTCTTGCCGACCGAGAAGCTGACGCCGTGGACGACTTCGAGCCACTTGTTGCGGTTGCGGAACGAGGTACGCAGCCCGTTGACGGACAATACGGCGTTCGACATGGCTTACTCCTCCGGCGGGCGCGGTTCGGGTGCCGCGCCAATCCTCCGCATGTAGCGGCGGCGTTGGCAAATTGTCAAGTTATCAGTCACTTGTAAACGCCGTGCGCTGAACAGCGGAAATGCACGGCTTTTCAGATAGTTGTGACTGCACGAGCGCTCAACAAAGCGCTTCGGATGGCTGCGACATTGTTGACATGTTCACATAGACGTTTACAAGCAAGGGGCCCTCACGGGGCGCAAGGAGACGGCAAGGTGCGGCTGGCCATCGTGGCGGATGATCTGACGGGAGCGCTCGACGTGAGCGCACCGGTCGCCGCACGCGGGCTGCGGGTGGTGGTGGCGACCACGCCCGGCGCTACGGTGCAGGCCATCAATTCGGGCGCCGAGGTGGTGGTGGTGAACACCGCGAGCCGCGAGGGCTCGGCTGAAAATGCGCGCGAGGCGGTCGCCGAGGTGTCGCGCAAGCTGGCGCTGGTGCGGCCCGAATGGGCGCTGAAGAAGGTGGATTCGCGGCTCAAGGGTCACGTCGCTGTCGAGGTGGCGGCGATGATGGAGGCTTTCGGGCGCTCCAGCGCCATCGTGGCGCCGGCGGTGCCGAGCCAGGGGCGGACCGTCGCCGGCGGGCATGTGATCGGCAACGGGGTGACCGAGCCCATCAGTATTTCGGGCGTGATGGGCGCCCTGCCCCATGAGGCGCCGGATACGGCCGACGCGGCGGCGCTGGCCGAGGTGGCGCGCAACGCTTCGGCGGATGCGCTGCTGGTGGGGGCGAGCGGGCTTGGCGTCGGGCTTGGCCAACTGATCGGGCGGCGGCATGCGCCGATGACGCCGGTGTTGCCGGGGCCGCTGCTGGTGGCTGTGGGGTCGCATGATCCGATCACGCTGCGGCAGGTCGAGGTGGCGCTCGGCGGGACGGCGTTCAACCATATCGTGTCGCGCGATGGGGCCTTGGGCTCGCTGCTGGGCGGGCCGTCGCTGGTGCAGGCGGTGGTGTCGCGAGATGGCAGTTTCGGCGCGGCGATGGCGCGGTTCGGGCGCTCGATCGCTGACCTGCTGCGCGATGGCGGGTTCGGCACGGTGCTGCTCACGGGTGGCGAGACGGCGCAATCAGTGCTGGGCGAGCTCGGGGTCGGGTTGCTCGAAGTGCTGGGCGAAGTATTGCCGGGAATTCCGGTGACGCGCGCCGCGCTTGGGGATCGCAGCCTCACAATATTGACGAAGTCCGGCGGCTTCGGCACACCTCAGGACATCCTGCGGCTTGCCAGTATTTCGCAAGGGGCCGCCACGGCGGTTACTGGTTACGCATTTGCGGGAGGGCAATGATGAGCGATGTCAAGCAGACGGGGTTCGACGACGAGCCGAGGCATCGCACGCTGTTTGCCGACCGCGTCTACCAGCTGCTGCTGACCCGCATCTCGAATGGCGAATACGCGCCCGACCACAAGCTGCCGAGCGAGAAGGAGCTCAGCGACCAGTTCGATGTGTCCCGCCCGATCGTGCGGGAGGCGCTGGAGCGGCTGCGGAATGAAGGGCTGATCTATTCGCGGCAGGGGGCGGGGAGTTTCGTACGGCTTCGCACCGAGCCGCGCTCGCTGGGGTTTCCGCCGGTCGAGACGATTGCCGATATCCAGCGCTGCTATGAGTTTCGCCTGACGATCGAGCCCGAGGCGGCGTTCTTTGCGGCGCAGCGGCACAATGATGCGGCGGTGGTGTCGATCGGCCAAGTGGTGGACCTGTTGGCCAACGCCACCGACCAGCAGCGGCATCGCGAGGACGCGGATTTCGCCTTCCACCTCGCCATCGCGGATGCGTCGAACAACCACTATTACAGCTCGGCCATGCAGGCGCTGCGGACGCATATCGCCGTGGGCATGAAGCTGCATGGGCTGGCGCTGATGGGGCCGGGGCGCGGGCTCGAGAAGGTGCTGGGCGAACACCGGGCGATCTTCGAGGCCATCCGCGACCGCGAGGCGGATGTGGCGCGGCGGCTGATGCGGCAGCATCTCGAAGGGTCGAGGGATCGGCTGTTCGAGGGGCGGATGCTGGATCTGTCGTTGTAGGGGGCGGGGTTTACCCACCCCCACCCTACCTGCGCTAGGCGGCGAGCCGCCAAGCTTCGGTACCCTCCCCACAAGGGGGAGGGAGGTGCGTCATTGAGATTTCGGTTCTTTCGTCTCCCTCCCCCTTGTGGGGAGGGTAGCGTCGCTCGTCGCGACAGCGACGTAGCAGAGCTAGGGTGGGGGTGAGAGGCCTTCAGTACGCCGCCTGGTAGACGCCCAGGATATCCACCGGGCTCATGTCGCGCGGGTTGAAATCGAGCAGGCGGCGGATGGCGTGGGCTTCGGTGGCCATGGATTGGAGGTCGTCGGCGGGGACGCCGAGTTTGCTCATGTGCATTTCGATGCCGAGGTCGGCGCAGTAGCGGTAGGCGCTGTCGAGGAGGTCGCTGCCGAAGCCCATGAGGTCGGCGATCTCGGTGGTCTTCCCGGTTTCGACCGGGGCGTTGAAGGCCAGCACATGCGGAAAGATCACCGCGTTGGCGAGGCCGTGGGCGATGCCGTAGCGGGTGCCGAGCGGGTAGCTCAGCGCGTGGCCGGCCGTGGTGTTGACCGGGCCGAGGCAGAGGCCGCCATAGAGGGCGGCCATGGCGAGGCCGGCGCGGGCTTCGACGTCGCTGCCGTCTTCCACCGCGCGCTTCAGGTACTGGCCGACGAGCGTGATGCCGGCGCGGGCGTAGATATCGACCAGCGGGTGCGAGCGCTTACTGGTAAACGACTCGACGCAGTGGGCCAGCGCGTCGACGCCAGTGGCGGCAGTGACGGCGGCGGGCAGCGAGAGTGTCAGGTCCGGGTCGACGATGGCGAGATCGGCGACCATGTGACGGCTGTCGGCGGCGGATTTCGACTGGCTCACCGGATCGGTGACCAGCGCGCGGGCGCCGACTTCGCTGCCGGTGCCGGCGGTCGTCGGGATGGCGATCAGCCCACAGGAGCGCGGATCGGCCTTGCCGACGCCGATAATGTCGCGAAAGCCCTTGCCGCTATCGACCAGCACGGAGACGAGCTTGGCCAGATCCATCGCGCTGCCGCCACCAAACGACACGATGACGTCCGGCGCGAAGTCGCGGGCTTCGTCGAGGGCCTGTTCGAGATTGGGCAGGTCGGGCTCGGGCTTCACCCGGGCGAAGACGTGGTGCTCGGCGGGCAAGCCCAGCAGATCGACGCGGGTGGCGTTGAACGCGTCGGCGACGATCATCACCCGCTTCTTCGCCCAATCCGGCACGAACTCGCCCAGCGTCCGCGCCTTGCCCGGACCGTATTCGATCCGGGGCGGCTGAACGAAGGAGACCGGACGCAGCAAGGCGCTCGCCGCTGCTGCGGAAGAAGCCGATGACATTACTTGGCACCTTTGGGGTTGAGGGCGTCGTTGAGGCCGTCGCCGATGAAACTGAAGGCGACCGACGCGATGGCGAGCGCGATAGCGGGCGCTGCCAGGAGGTGTGGATATTGCTGCCAGGTGCGCAGCCCATCCGAGATCATCAGACCCCAGCTCGGGGTCGGGGGCTGGACGCCGACGCCGAGGAAGCTGAAGGCGCTTTCGAGCACCATGGCCGCACCGAGGCCGGCGGAGATCGCGACGATCAACGGCCCGAGCGAGTTGGGGATGAGGTAACGGGTGATGATCTGCCAGCTGGTCAGGCCCAGCGACTTGGCGGCGAGCACATAGGGCTGGCTGCGCACGGTGAGGATCTGCGCGCGCACGGTGCGGGCATAGGAGGGCCACATCACCAGCGAGATGGTGCCGAACACCAGGATGAACTCGACGATCTGGGTGTTGCGGAACATGGTGTTGCCGGTCGCGGCGTACATCGAGTCCATCCAGCGCCCGAGCACCGGCTTCATCGAGGTATTGATGACGATGACCAGCAGCAGGTTGGGCACGGACATGAAGATGTCGGTGAACCACATGATCGTGGCATCGACCTTGCCGCCGAAATAGCCGGCGATAGCGCCGAGCGCCGAGCCGATCACCACCGAAATCGCCGTCACCACGATGGCGACGAGGAAAGCGGTGCGGCTGCCGTAGATGACGCGGCTCGCCACGTCACGGCCGAGTTCGTCGGTGCCGAGCCAGTGGGCGCCCGAGGGCGGCAGGTTTCGCGCGTCGAGGTTCTGGGTGAGGAAATCGTAGGGCGTCAGCATCGGCCCGAAGATGGCGATGAGGATGAGGAGCACGATGGCTCCCAGCCCGACCATAGCGATCTTGTTGGCGGTGAGACGGGCCCAGGCGTCGGACCAAAGGCCGGCCGGCTTTTCCTCGAGCTTGACGGTGTCGATCATGGTCATCGCCTTACTTCCTCTCGGCAGCGCGCGGATCGAGTAGCGGATAGGCGAGATCGATCACGAGGTTGGAGACCATCACGAGAGCGGAGGCGATAAGCGTCACGGCAAGGATCACCGGGTAGTCGGAGTTCATCAGCGACTGGATGGCGAGGCGGCCGAGGCCCGGCAGGCCGAACACCAGCTCGACGAAGACGGCGCCGTTCACCAGCGTGATCATGATGAGGCCGAGCTGGGTCAGCACCGGCGTCAGGATCGGCCGCAGAATGTGGCGGGTGACGATCTTGCTCGCCGGCAGTCCCTTGGCGCGAGCGGTGCGGACGAAATCCTCGCTCAGCACTTCGATCACGGCCGAGCGCGTCTGGCGGACGATGAGCGCGATCGGGTGCATGGAGAGCACGATCAGCGGCAGGATCACGCGGACATCGAAAATGCCGCCCCAGCCGTACTGCACGTTGCCGCCGGGCATGATGAGGATCAGCAGCACCATCAGGATGGGGCCGGCGACGTAGGGCGGAATGGCGTAGAAGAACAGCGCCGAGCCGAGAATGCCGTAGTCGAGCGCGCGGTTCTGGTTAAGCGCCGCGATGACGCCGAGCGGGATGGCGATGATGGCGGTGAGCGCGATGGCGAGGAGGCCGAGCTGGATCGACACGGGCGCCGCGGCCGCGATGGTGCGCGCCACGGAACGGCCCGAGACCAGCGAGTTGCCGAAATCCCAGTGCAGCAGGCGCCACACATAGTTGAAGAACTGTTCGAGGAACGGCTTGTCGATGCCCGCCGCCTCGCGGATCGCCGCCAGCCGGTTGGGGTCGAACGCGACGCCGCCCGGCTCGCGGATGAAGATGAGCTTGATGGGGTCGCCGGCGCCATAGAAGGCCAGCGCGTAGACCGCGAGCAGCACCAGCAGCACCGACGGGATCCACAGCAACAGGCGCTTGAGGGCAAATGTGAGCATAGGGGCGACCTCAATTGTTGGGACCGCGCCCGCGGCGCGGCCCCTTACTCTACTCGCAGTGGGGAGATCAGGTGATCTCGATGTTCCAGGGAGCGAACACCTGCCAGTCGAGGTTCTTTTCCATGCCCTTGATGTTGGCGAGAGCCCAACGGGACATGGCTTCCTGATACCAGGGGAGGAGCTGGTAATCCTCGCGGAAGACGCGCTGTGCCTGCTGAGCCAGCTGGTCGCGCTTCGGATCGTCGACCGGCAGCGGAGCCGCCTCGTCGAGCAGCTTGTCGACTTCGGGGTTGGAGTACCCGTTCATCTTGTTCTTGGCGACGCTGGAGCTCGAGTGGATGGCGGTGTGGAGGAACTCCGTCGCATCCGGCACGCGCGAGCCGGCGTCGTCGCGAACGATATGCACGTCGGACGGCTGGAAACCATCCAGCGTCGGCTTCAGCTCGATGGCCGTGATGCCGAGATTCTGGCGCCACTGCTCGATGGCGAACTGGGCCGCCGCCTGCTCGGCCGGCGCGATGATGCCGGCGAAGATGATGCGCGGCAGCTTGTCGGGCGAGCCGTACTTGGACGCGGCGAGCGCGGCCTTGGCGGCTTCCGGATCGTAGGGATACGGGACCCAGTCCGGGTCGACACCCTTGATGCCGATCAGGATCTGCTCGGCCATCTTGTGCGGGCCCTTGGGGAAGGACGCGCGCATCATTTCCTTGCGGTCGACGGCGAGGATGAGGGCCTTGCGGACGTTGACGTCGTCGAACGGGGCGGTCTTGCTATTGAAGTAGAAGTGCTGGCCGTTCGGGATTTCGGTGCCCACCGAGAATTCCACGCCGAGGTCGTCGACGATGGTCGGGGTCACGAGGGCGGTGTGGGCGTGAGCCTCGCCGCTCTTGAGGAGCGCGGTCGCGGCCACGGAGTCCTCGATGACGCGGAGCTCGATGCGGCTGAGCTTCACCTTGGGCCCGAAGAAATTCTCGTTGGGCTCCCAGGCGACGGTGCCTTCGTCGAGGTTCATCGCCACCAGCTTGAACGGGCCGGAGCTGATGACGCCGCCTTCGGGCGTGTACCAGTCGGGGTTCTGGTTACCGTCCGAACCGCGCGACTGCGACACCTTGGAGATCGGCACCAGGTGGTTGGCGAGGCGCATGTAGAAGATCGGGTCCGGCGCCTTGAGCGAGACCTGGATGGTCGCATCATCGACGATGACGACACCAGGCAGCTCGGTGCCGGTGCCCTGCGACAGCTCGTCGTAGCCCTGCACGCCGGCGAGCACCAGCGGCACGCGCTGGGACGCGGTGAGCGGCATGGCGCCCATTTCCCACGAGCCCTTCACGTCGGCCGGGGTGATGGGCGAACCGTCCGAGAAGACCGCCTTGGGGTCCATCTTGAACGTCCACTGGGTCCAGTCGGCGTTCGGCTCCCAGCTGGTGAAGATGTAGGGCTGCACCTGGCCCTTGTCGTCGAAATACATCGGACCGGCCCACCACAGCGAGTGCCAGCGGAGCGCCGCACCGCCGCCGCGATAGGGCGACCAGTTCATGTCGAACGAGGGGTGAATGATCTTGAACACCTGCGACTGCTGGGCCATCGCCCCGCTGCCGAGCATTCCGAACGCGGTCATGCTGACGAGAACGCCGGCACCGCCACGAAGCACGTCGCGGCGCGAAATGCCGCCAGTCGATTTATCGACCATGAAATCCTCCCATTTTTCACCGTGTCCTCCGGCACCAAGCCGCCCACGATGATGGCGGCCGGATGATCATCACCGGAGCCACATCCTGTCAACATGTATCTTATGTGTCAGCCGCGACAGTCCGACACATCAGGCTATCATGCTGATTTTTCATACTAAAATATGAGTTTGCCAGCGCAAAACCTGCGTGATAATGACTTTACAAGTTAGAAAATGCAGGGAGTGAGAACCATGTCGCAGGCCACCATCGAGGCCGACGGGACGATCCGTACCGCCGCCGGTGACGCGCAGCGCGAGGAGACGTTCCTGCCCACGCATGTGGCGCAGGTGCATGCCTCGTTCCTGCTGGCGCTCTCGAACGGCGACCTCGCCTGCACGTGGTTCGGCGGCGAGGCCGAGGGCAAGCCGGACGGCTCGATCTGGTTCACCCGCCTGCCGGCGGGATCGAACCAGTGGACGCCGGAAGTAAAGGTGTCGGATGACCCGGAGCGCTCGGAGCAGAACCCGGTGCTGTTCGAGACGCCGTCGGGCGAGCTGTGGCTGATCTGGACCGGGCAGCTGTTCGGCAACCAGGCGACCGCGATCGTCCGCCGCCGCATCTCGAAGGATGGCGGCAAGAGCTGGGGCGAGATCGATACGCTGTTCGACGAGGTCGGCACCTTCATCCGCCAGCCCATGCTGGTGCTGAAGAATGGCGACTGGATCCTGCCGATCTTCCACTGCCTCCCGGTGCCGGGCGAGGACTGGAAGGGCCAAAACGACGTCAGCGCCGTAAAGATCAGCGCCGACCAGGGCAAGACCTGGACGGAATACCCTGTGCCCGACAGCAAGGGCGCGGTGCACATGAACATCGTGCAGCGCAAGGATGGCTCGCTCGCCGCCTTCTTCCGCAGCCGTTATGCCGACAACATCATGGCGTCGAGCTCGACCGATGACGGCCGCAGCTGGACGAAGCCGGTGGCGACGAACATGCCCAACAACAACTCGTCGATCCAGGTCCGCGACCTCGGCGACGGGCGCTGGGGGCTGGTGTTCAACAACACGTCCGCCGAGCCGCAGGTGCGCGCCGAGGCCAAGGGTGCGCCGATCTGGGGCGTGCCGCGGACGCCGCTGTCGCTGGCGCTGAGCTACGACGAAGGCCGCACGTGGCCGGAAATCCGCGACATCGAGCTTGCGCCCGAGGCCCCGCCTGCGCTCAACCTCGACAAGCCCGACCGGCGGAAGCGCGAACTATCCTACCCCACCGTGACCGCCGATGCGCAGGGCCGTATCAACGTGGCCTTCACCTTCGGCCGACAGGCCATCAAGTTCGTTCGCGTCCGCCCCCACTGGGTCAAGGGCGCCTGAGGAGACCAGCATGGCCACGGCCGCTAACAAACCCATCGCCATCACCATGGGCGATCCGGCCGGCGTCGGCGCCGAGGTGATCGTCAAGGCGGCCGCCGAACTGCCCGAGGCGGTGCGCGACCAGATCGTGGTCGTCGGCTCGGCCGAGACGCTGGAGAAGGCGATTGCCGTCACCGGCGCCGGGCTAAAGCTCGGGCCGGCCGATGCGCCGGCTGCCGGCAACCTGCTGCGGCTCGAGCATGTGCAGGTCGATGGCATGCCCCTGCCCTTCGGCAAGCTCGATCCGGTGGGCGGCGAGGCGAGCTATCGCTACATTGCCCGGGCCGTGGAGCTGACGACGTCGGGAGCGGCGGCGGGCATTGTCACCGCGCCGATCAACAAGGAAGCGCTGAACCTCGCCGGGCACCATTTCGATGGCCATACCGGCATGCTGGCGCACCTCACCGGCTCGCGGTCGAGCTTCATGCTGCTGGCATCCGAGAAGCTGAAGGTGATCCACGTTTCGACCCACATTTCGCTCAAGGACGCGATCGGGCGGGCGACGCCGCAGCGCATCCTCGAGACGGTTCGGGTGGGTTACAATCACCTCAAGCGCATCGGCTACGAGAACCCGCGGATCGCGGTGGCGGGCATCAACCCGCATTGCGGCGAGAACGGGCTGTTCGGGCGCGAGGATGACGAGCAGGTGGCGCCGGGCGTCGAGCTGGCGCGGGCCGAGGGCATCAATGTGGTGGGGCCGATTTCGGCCGACACGCTCTACTACCGGGCCTATTCCGGGGCATTCGACCTCGTGGTGGCGCAGTATCACGACCAGGGGCATATCCCGATCAAGCTCGTTGCCTTTGATACCGCGGTGAACGTGTCGCTCGGGCTGCCGATCGACCGCACTTCGGTGGATCACGGTACCGCTTTCGACCTCGCCGGCACCGGCAAGGCCAAACATGTCAACATGCTCGCGGCCATCGACTACGCCCGCAAGCTCGCCGCCTCGCGCGCCTGACCTTTCAAGGATTTCCCATGTCGTCGATCAAAGGCGTGTTCAGCGCCGCCGCCACGCCGGTCAATGCCGACTATTCGCCTGATCACGCCGCGCTCGTTGCGCACAGTAAGCAGTTGCTGGCCGATGGCCTCCATGGCGTGGCGCTGCTGGGTTCGACCGGCGAGGCCAACTCGTTCTCGTCGGCCGAGCGCATGACGATCCTCGAAGCGATGGTGAAGGGTGGCGTGCCGGCCGAGGCGCTGATGCCGGGGACCGGGCTCTGCGCCCTGCCCGAGACGATCGCGCTGACCAAGCATGCGCTGAGCCTCGGGGTCACCAAGGTCGTGATGCTGCCGCCCTTCTACTACAAGGGCGTGTCGGATCAGGGGCTGCTCGATGCCTATAGCCACGTGCTCGACAGCATCGCCGACGACCGGCTGCAGGTGGTGCTCTACCACATCCCGCCGATCTCTCAGATCCCGCTTAGCCTCGACCTCATCGGACGGCTGATCGAGAAATATCCGCGCACCATCGCCGGGGTGAAGGATTCGGGCGGCGCGCTCGACAACATGGTGGCGATGGTGAAGCGCTTCCCAACGCTCTCCGTGCTGGCCGGGGCCGACCCGCTGCTGCTGCCGCTGCTGCAGGCGGGCGGCGCAGGCTGCATCACCGCGACCTCGAACCTGGCCGGCAAGCAGCTCCGTACCGTGTTCGACAAGTTTACCGATCCGTCGGCGGCGGCTGAAGTCGAGGCAGCGCAGAAGCGGATTGTCGGTTTGCGCGAGGCGTCGAACAGTTTTCCGCAGATCCCGACGATCAAGGCGATGGTGGCCCGGCGCTACGGGGTTTCGAGCTGGGCCAACACGCGGCCGCCACTGGTTCGCCTCACGGATGAACAGATCGGCAAACTCGGGCCGATCCTCGACAAGGTGGACGCGGATTTCCCGGGATGAAGATCGACGAGCTGCTGAAGACGGGACGGCGGGGGCTGCGGACGCGGCCGGGCAGTTTGCTGCTCGGCTCGACGGGGGCGCGGCTCTGGGCCGATTATCTCGACGATGTCCCGGGTTTTGGCGGCGCGCTCGACTTCATCCACAAGCTCAACATGCCGCTGCTGTTCGGGATCGAGCATGGCGGCGCGGCGACGGTGCCGTCCGAGGTGGAGTGGCGGCCGAGCCATCTCACGACGCGCACGGAGTTCGGCACGCTCTCGCTCGAAGAGGGGCGGTTCATCAGCTGGGAAGACGAGGCGGTATCGATCCAGCGCTGGCACAATGACGGCCATGAGCCCGTTGTGCTGCGGCTCAAGATTGACCCGGAATGGGTGGCCGTTGAAGGTGCGACGGCGCGCGGTGAGCGGCGGATCGATGCGCATGGATTTACGCTCCGCGTAGTGATCAAGGCCAGCCAGCCGGCGCTTTGGACTGGCGTGACCATCGACCCGGGTGCCACGGCCGAGTTCGTGATCGCGGCGGCGGTGGGGATTGCCGAGTCAGACAGGTGGCCGGCTCTTTCCGCCAAGGCGGCAACGGCTGCGGCCACGCCGGGGGCGGCGCTGCTGGAGAAACAGGTCGCGGCGTATCAGGCGTTCTTCGACCAGGTGCCGGATTTTGCGAGCAGTAGTCCGGTGCTGGATCGGCTTTATACCTATCGCTGGTACCTGATGCGGCACACACTGGCGCGCCCGGGGCTGGGGCCGCTCGATGGGTCATTGTTCTACGAAGGCCGCTCGCACAAGATGACGAAAACGCCTTGGGCGCCAGTGGGTTGGGAGTTTTCAAAACTCATCCCGCTGTCGACGCCGATGCATCTCGTCGAGGCGCGGTGGCACCATGATCCGGGCCTGATCGATGGGTTGTTCGGTGTACTCGCGGGTACGCAGCGGGCGGATGGGCAGTTCGATGCGCGGACGCTGACGAAGACCATTCACCCCTATGCCAACTTCATGGGCTGGGGGACGTATCAGTATGCCTTGGCCAAGGGGATCGACGAGAATACGCGGGCGGCGCTGCCGCTGCTCAAGGCGCAAGTGCTTGGCGAAGCTGAGTTTTTGGCGACGGGCGGGGATAACCTGCCGATCCAGCAGAGGCATCAGCTGACGGGCAAGGAGTACCAGCCGAGCTACTGGTATTTCCATGGTTTTCCCAATGATCCGTTCGATCAGGCGACTTACACGCCGCTGAAGCGGGTGGATCGGGCCATCTATCAGTACCTCAATGCACGCGGAGTTGCGGGGCTTTGTCGGCTGGTTGGTGATGTGTGGGCCACAAAGTTCGACCAGTTGGCCGACGACATAGCGAGCGACGTGCTCGGCAAGCAGTGGGACGCCGAGACGGCATTTTTCTACGACCTGCACCATGCGACGGACGAGAAGGCGATGGTGCGCAACATTGTCGGTTTCTATCCGTGGTGGGCGGGGATCACCGGGGCGGAGCACCTGCCGGGGCTGCTGGCCGCGCTCGGGCCGGACGAGTTCGATACGCCCAATCCGTTTCCGTCGGTGTCGCCCAAGTGCGAGGTGTTCCAGCCGGGCGGCTCGTGGAAGGGGCAGTTCTTCAAGGGGCGGAACGGGTGCATGTGGGATGGGCCGACCTGGCCCTATACCAACTCGGTGGTGCTCGATGCGATCGGCAAAGTGAGCCGGGGCAACGGGCATAAGCAGGATGGGCTGTTCAGCCATTTCTTCTGGAAATACGCCCTGCTCCACTTCCAGCAGCGCGATGGGGTGACGCCGTACCTCGTCGAGCATTACGACAGCATGAGTGGAGAGCCGATCAGCGACGAGGTGGATTACAACCACTCGTATTTGATCGACATCATCATCCGCTATGTGGCGGGACTGGAGATCGGCGAGGGTGGCGAGGTGACGCTCGATCCGGTGGATATCGGGCTCGAACATTTTGCGCTCACCAATGTGAAGGTGGGCGGGGAGAGGCTGGAGGTTCGGTACAGCCGCACGACCGGAGCGGTGCTCAGCCGCTCGTGACTACTCGCCGGGAGGGGGAGTTCCCCATATTGTCCGGCGCATGAGCACTGACTTGACCGAGGCCGGGCCCCTTATCCTGTTCTGCACGCCCTATTTCGGCGGGCCGGTGCCGCTGCACGGGGTGCCGCCTGAGTTGCGCCGGCACTTCACCACCGATCGCTCGCGGCTGGCCGAGGCGGATGCGGTGGTGTTTCATGTGCCGGACTGGCGGCGGCTGCAGCTCGAGGATGTGCGGAAATATCCGGGGCAGCGCTGGGTGCTGTGGTCGATGGAGAGCGTGGTGAACTATCCGCGCATGGCGGAGGTGGAGTTCCGCCGGCACTTCGACCTGCGGCTGACCTATGAGACCGACGCCGAGATCTGGTCGTCCTACCTGCCGAATGCCGACGCCTGGCGGACGGCGATGGCGGGGCCGGTGCCGGAGAAGACCGAGGCGGCGCCCCTGGTGATGTTCCAGTCGGCGAGTATCGACCGTTGTGACCGCAACGGATTTGCGCGCGCCGTGATGGGGGAGATGGCGGTCGATTCGTACGGGCGGATGCACCAGACGCGCCAGCTTGCCGATGACAGGGGCCGCGAGACCAAGCTCGAAACGATCGCGCGGTACCATTTCTGCCTCGCGCTCGAGAACTCGCTGGCACCCGGCTACGTCACCGAGAAACTGTTCGATCCGCTGCTGGCGGGGACGATTCCGGTCTATCGCGGTGCTGCCGATGCGCGCGCGTTTGCGCCCGAGCACTCGTATATCGACGCCGAGGCCCATGGCGGGCCCAAGGGGCTGGCGGAATATCTGCGGCACCTGCTGCAGACCCCAGCGGAGTATGCGGCCTATTTCGACTGGCGCAGCAAGCCCCTGCCCGGCTGGATGGCGGACAAGCTGGAGGCGACGGCGAAGTCGCAGTGGGTACGGCTGCTGGAGGCAGTTGAGGCTGATGCGTCACGAGACGGCGGGCGGGTGAGCTGGCCGTTCGGGTGGCGGAAGGCGGTTTCGGCGCGGCTGAAGCGGGCAGTGCGCGGGACGCCGGTGATGCGGGTGGAGCTGCAATGAGCGACACAGGACTGCGTGCGCTGCTCTTTGCCTGCATCCGGCTCGATGCGGATGCGACGGATGTGCCGGGGCTGCAGGCGCGGATTGCCGAACGCGGGTGGGAGCCGCTGCTGGCCGCGGCCGAGGACGTGCGGCTGACATCGGTCCTGGTGCGGGCGGCGCAGCGGCTGAAGCTTGCGCCACAGATCCCGGCGATCGTGCTGCCCAACGGGCGGATGACGATCACCAAGCTACTGGCGGAGCGGGAGGTCAACCACTTGGCGCGCCGTGCGGTGATGTGCGAACGGCTGGATGAGATCGCGGCGGCGTTCGGGGGCGCGGGGATCAGCGCGGTGGTGCTGAAAGGCGGGCGGTCGCTGGTGACCGGAGAGCCGGACTGGCGATCGTTGCGTGACCTCGACCTGCTGGTGCCGCCAAAGCTGGCGCAGCGGGCGCAGGAGATCGTGCTGGGGCTTGGTTACCGGGAATCGACGGCGCCCCGACCGCGGCTGGTGCATCACCATCTGCGCGAACTTTATCGCGACGACCTGCCGGGCTGGATCGAAATCCACCGTCGGGGCGGGCAGTCGCGGTCGGAACAGTTCCTGCCGACAGGTGAGTTGCTGGCGGCCGGCAGGGGCGACGGCGCGATGGGTGTGCTGCCGCCGCACCTGCACGTGCTGCATGCCGTGATCCACCACCATATCGGCCACCGGGCGGTGAAGCGGGCCGCCATTTCGCCCAAAGGGCTCTACGAGTTCGCCGCCGAGGTGACGATGATGAGCGAGGCGGAGCGTGCTGCCCTGCTGACGCGGGCGGCGCGGCACCCGCGGTTGCTGGCGGTGCTGGAACTGTGGACCGCGGCGGCGCAGGAGCAATATGGGCTGGCGGCCGGGATGCCGCTGACGCCGGCTGCCGATGCGGTGGCGTGGTGGGACGCGGTGCGGACGGACCAGCCGGCGGCGCGCGGCATCGGGATGGAGCTCAAGGCCTCGCTCAACCCGGAACGGATGCACCGCGCGGCGGGCGGCACCAGTGCCGGCAAGCGGCTCTACTGGCGGGTGAGCGTGCCGTTCAGCTTCGTGAAGCAGCCGGCCCTGCTGATGCCGGTCGAACCGCCAGAGCCTGGGCCTTGACCCGGTATTCGAGCACGTCGGGCGCGGCGGCGGCGTGGGCGAAGGCCTCGGCAGCGCCTGGACGGTCGCCGAGCCGGAGCTTTGCGACGCCCATGAGGTCGTAAGCGTAGCAGCCGAAGATGCGGATATCGTAGCCGAGGGTATCGTCGCAGAAGGTGGCGCTGTCGATTGCCACGAGGGCATCGAGGTCGGGCAGAGCTTCGGCAGCCTTGCCGGCCTCTATGAGCGCCTGGGCGCGGAGGAAGATCAGCGACCAGTTCGACGGGGAGAGGGCCAATCCCTGTTCGATCGTCGGCAAGGCGTCGCGGCCGAGCCGCAGCAACAGGCGGGCATGGGTGGCGCGCAGCAGGCTGCGGATGGCGTTACCGCCGCCTTCGGGAGGCGCGGGCCGGGCCAGCGCTTCCTCCACCACTGCCAGCGCTTCGCCGATTTCGCCGAGGCCGGACAGGGTGTTGGCGAGGTCGCTCCAGTAGTACATGCGATCGGGGTCGCGGAGCACCGAGGCGCGGAGCAGCGGCAGGTTGCGGCGCCACTTGGCGGTCATGTCGCCATCGTAGCCGAGGTGCACGAGGGTGGCAGGACTTTCGACCGTGAGCGCGCCCACTTCGCGCTCAAGCCGTTCAAGATCGGGGATGATGGTTTCGTGCATGGCGCCCTTGAAGCGCAGGCGCGGATCGTTGCGGAACAGCCGGTATTCGCGGCAGAAGGTGCGGTTGCTGGCTATGCGGAAGAAAGGCCGTGCGGCGAAGGCGCCGGGCGTATCGAGGCCGGCGCGCAAGTCCTCGCGCGTGGTTCGCACCACGCGCTCGTCGGCATCGATGTAGAGAATCCATTCGCTGGTGGCAGCCGCGAGGCCGATATTCCGCGCCGCGGCGAAATCGTCGTGCCAGGGGTGGTGGAGAATGCGGGCGCCATGCGCCGTGGCGATATCGATCGAGGCGTCAGTGGAGCCGGTATCGACGATGACGATTTCGTCGACAATGCCGCGCAACGACGAAAGGCAGCCGTCGAGGAACGGCTGCTCGTTGCGTACGATCATGCAGGCGCTGATCGTGGGAACGGCGCCTGCTTTGGAAATCAAGAGTTGCTGGAGTTGATGGTTTCGGCCAGTGCCGAGCCAACAGTCAGGCCGTTGATAGCGAAAGACACGACGACCGGGGCCGCGAAGGCCGAGGTGGTGACCAGCTTGCGCAGCGCTTCGCGACGGCCGGTATCGACCTTCTCGAGGGCCTGATCGAGACGTTCGCTCTCATTATTTTCGGACATGGCAAAACTCCCCCATTGCGGAAATATGAAGCAGAGTCTGAGGGATATCGTCGATCAGGTCAACGACCTTGCGATCGTCTTCAGGTGCCATTCGGCCGCAGCGAGGTTGCCGAGCAACAGTTCGTACGTAGGCGTACCTAACGCCAATTGCCGCAGACGCCCGGCAGCCGCGGCAATCCCGCTGCGGGGCAGCAGGATCTCGCGCATCAGCCGCTCGAACGCCGTGGCGCCGGGAATCGGTCGCGACACCGAACTGCCGCTGTGATTGCCGACGAGGCAGATGATGGCATCGAGCCGGCCGGCGCGAATCACCCAGGGGACGCCGCCGATATCGGGGGCGATGGAGCGGATGAGGGGACCATCCCAGTTCGCGAGCGTCGGGCTGGTCCAGACGGCGGGCGGCAGGTTGGGGATGAGGGCGAGGCTGCCGTCCTTCACCCGCAGGGTCCGAGGCCGCGCGATGACGCTGTCGCTGCGGACGAGGAGGTGCTCGTCGCCTTCGACGGCGTGGCCGGAAAGCGCGAGATGGAGCGAGAGCGTGCTCTTGCCGGCGCCCTTGTGGCCGATCAACAGCAGCCGCTTGCCCTCGACCCGCACGGTAGCGCCATGGATGAATGGGGTGGTGGGTTCGCCATCGGTGAGATCGGTCATCACCAGGTGGTGCATGGCGCTCAGCAGGTGGCCGGGCGTGCCTTCGACGAGCTGGCTGGTTGGCAGTTGGGTGACGACGAAACCATCGCGCAGGCGGGCCTCGATATCGATGATTTCGAGCTCAAGCTCGGGCAGTTCGGGTTCGGCCGCGACGTAGCACAGCTCATCGGCGATTGCGGCGGTGGGGAGATGGAGGCGGAACTCGCGCCTCAGGGTGCGGGCGACGACGGTGTGCACGACACGAGCCCTTCGTCGAGCAGCGAGACGAGGCACTCGCGCACCGCATCGGCCGGCGAGGTGGCGAGGCCGAAGGCGTCGGCGATGAAGGCCTCGATCTCGGCCGCGGTCTTGTCCATCGCGCAGAGCTCGAAGACGATCAGCGCCGTGGGGTTGAGGAAATGCACGCGCTCGCGCTCGTTCTGGTAGACCATCGCCCCATCCGGCACGCGATTGACCTCGATGCCCGCGACGGCATGGAAAGTCAGATCGGGAGTGATGTCGGTCATGGTGTCGTCCGGGGTTCAGGCGGCGTCATCTAGCGGCAATGGTGCGGAATCGGCAAGCCAGCCGGTCGATGGCGATGGCGCGGTCGTAGCGCTGGGCGACGATGGTGCGGGCGGCGGCGGCGCGAAGGCGGGCGGCTGCGGGGTCGGCCAGGGTTTCGAGCACGGCGGCGGCGAAGGCGGGGGGATCGTCGGCGACGAGCAGGTCGCGGCCGTGCGCGAAGGGCAAGCCGCGATCGCCGAGGCTGGTGGTGACGATGGGGACGGCGTGGGCGGCGGCTTCGAGCAGTTTCAGGCGGGTGCCGGCGCCGGAGCGCAGCGGCGCGACGACGAGGGTGGCGGCCGCGTAGGCGGTGGCGATGTCCGCGACTTCGCCGACGAGGTCGATGCCGTCGCGTGAGGCGAGGTGGGTGAGGCGCGCGGCGTCGCGGCCGACGATGCTGAGGCGGACCGGCGATTGTGACCGGACCGTGGGCCAGATTTCGTCGGCAAACCAGGTGATGGCGTCGACGTTCGGGGCGTAGCCGTAGGAGCCGACGAAGAGGGCCGACGGGGTGTCGCCGCGGGGCGGTCGCGCGGGCGGCAGGGCTACGGCGTTTTCGATGAGCTCGGGGGCAAGGCCGGGGTGGCGGGCGGCGATCTCGGCGGCGTCGAAACCGCTGGAGATGAAGTGGCGGGCGAAGTCTGGAGCCGAGCGGGTGATCAGGGCGGACATGGCTTCGCCTTCGGCTTCGGCCCAGGCGGCGGCGTGCGGATCGGTGGGGCGGCGCTGGGCGGCGGTTTCGGCGAAGGACAGGCGTTCGTCCTCGTCGAGGTCGAGGGTGAGGGGCGTGGCGGGGAAGAGCTGGCGCGCGTCGGCGAGGTAGGAGCGGCCGATATGGACGAGGTCGTATTGGGTGGCGGCGATGAGCTGGCGCAGGTCGGCAAGGACGGCGGCGGAGATGTGGGCGGCGAGCGAGGAGCGGCCATAGGCGCGGAAGGCGGCGAGGCGAGCGGCCGGATCGGCGAGGCGCGACAGCAGGGCGAAATGGGTGTCGGCGCGGCCGGCCACGGGGATCACGGTGGTGGGGACGCCTAGCTCGGTGGGGAGGTCGGGCGGGGTGTCGGCCGGGCCGGCGACGGGGAGGACGATCAGCTGCGTGTCGAAGTCGCGGGCCAGCGCTTCGAGGAACATGCCCTGGCGCATGGCGAGGCCGTTGCCGGCGCGGGCCGGCATGATGGGCGCGATGTGCAGGGCCCGGGGCTGGGTCATCGGGCGGTGCCGGGGCGGTCGTAGTGCGCTTCGATCTTGAGGGAGCGGACGGTCTCGCGGCGGGGCGGCGGCGTCAGGGTTGCGGCGAGGGTGCGGAGCCATGCGGCGCGGGCGGGGTCGGGCTCGATGGTCGCGAGGTGGGTCAGGCGGGGGGCGGTGCCGGGGATGACGCGGGCGAGCAGGTGCAGGGCCGCGGTGAGGTCGGGGCCGGGATTGGAGCTGGCGGCGCGGAGGAGTTCGTCGAGGAGGCCGGGCTGGTCGGGCGTCGCGATGGGCGCGCCGGTCCATTGCGGGACGAGCGCGATGCCGACGACGGGGTGGCGGTGGCGGCGGCCGCGCCAGATGCCGTCGGGGCCGGGTTCGAGCAGGTAGCTGCGCTGGACGCCGTCGGTCAGCACGAGTTGCAGGCGGCCGTCGTGCTCCTCGATCCACCAGTGACGGCGATCGGGGGCGCGGCCGTCGGTCAGCTCGGCGTGCGGGGCGAAACGGAGGGCGAGGGGCGGGGCGTCGGCGGGCTCGAGCTGGAACGGGCCGGCGGCGATCAGCGCAGCCTCGGCCTCGCGGGCGGCGGCGGTGCGGTCCGGGGCGGCGAAGACGCGACCGCTCCAGCGGGCTTCGAGCTCGGACAGCGCGGCGAGGCAGGCGGCTTCGTGCTGGAAGCCGAAGACCTGGCGCTGCTGGCCGCCATATTGCCACTTGGCCTGGGTGCGGTGCTGGAACAGGGGCGTGCCGGCGAAATCGCGCTGCACCAGCACGAAATCGTCGGAAAAGGGCCGGTGCGGCACCTGCGCGTAGGGCGCGCCGAGGAGGTGCCAGGCGAGGAGGTAGGTGTCCTTGTCGCCGTAGATGAGCTGGTAGAGATCGTCGGCGGCCTCGTTGAGTTTGAGGGCCGCGCGAAGCGGTGCGGCGTGACGGCGGCGGTCGACGAGGAGTTGGCCGCTTTCGAGGGATGGGCCGGGGACCGGGGGCAGGCCCAGCAGGTCCCAGACGGCGTTGTCGCGCCTGAGGTCGATCATGTCGGGCCAGAAGATGGCGCCGGTCTCGGCGTATTCGGGCCAGTCGAAGCAGGCGGCGGGATCGGTGACGGGCACCTGGTCGGCATCGAGCAGCAGCACTTCGGCGAAGCGGCTATGCACGAGGGCGAAGGATTTGAGCTGCCAGCCATCCCGGATGGCGGCGCCGGTCGCGGCGATCAGCGGGTTGGCGTCGACGAGACGGACGCCGAGCGGCTCGACGAGGGCGGCCATGGCCGGCGAAATCTCGGCCGCGCCGAAATGCCAGAGTTCGACCGGCAGCGTCGAGCCCAGCGTGTGGCGGAGGACGCGGAGCAGCACGTAGGCGTTGGTGAAGATGCGGGCGCCGCCAGCGACCACCACGATGCCGCGGCCCTGCCCCGGCAGCGGCTCGGCGTTGCGGGTCGCCCTGATGTCGGCAGCGAGGTGCCTGATGCGTTCCGCCCGCGCGTGTTGCTGATCCATAAATCCAGTCTTCGAGGGGCTCGCCTGTGCCGGGGCGGCGCATTAGAAGTTATCGCGCCGCAGGGGGCAACCGGGGCGAATATGTCGAGTATGAGTGCGGACCCGAAGGTCCTTATCCTGACGCCGGTCAAATCGGCGACGAGACATTTGCCGCGATTCGTTGAGCTCATCGAGCGGCTCGATTGGCTGAAGGACCGGCTGTCGGTCGGCGTGCTCGAGGGCGACAGCACCGACGGCACCCATGCGGCGGCCGAAGCGCTGCTGCCTCGCTTGCGGGCGCGCGCGAGCCGGGCCGAGCTGTTCCAGAAATCCTTCGGCTTTCAGATGCCGGCGGGCGTGCCGCGCTGGTCGCCCGCCTTTCAGCGGATGCGGCGGGGGGTGCTGGCGCGGGCGCGCAACCACCTGCTGTTCCACGCGCTCGACGACGAGGACTGGGTGCTGTGGATCGATGTCGACGTGATCGACTACCCGCCCGATGTGTTGAGGCGGCTGCTCGCAACCGGCTACGATGTCGTGGTGCCACATTGCGTCAAGAAGCCGGGCGGGCCGACCTTCGACCTCAACAACTGGGCTGGAGACGGCGCGGTTACGCTCGCCGATCGCCGGGGCACCGGCCCGATGCGGCTCGATGCGGTGGGGGGCACGATGCTGCTGGTGCGCGCCGACCTCCATCGCGACGGGCTGGTGTTTCCGTCGTTCCTCTACGGCGTCGAGAGCCGGCATATCCGGTCGCGCCATCCGCTCTGGGGCAAGGGCGAGATCGAGACCGAAGGGCTCGGGAGCATGGCGGCCGATATGGGCATCCAGTGCTGGGGCCTGCCGGATCTCGAAATCATCCATGCCGATGAATAGCCTGCTGCGCCGGCTCATTGGCAAGCCGCCGCTGGCGATGGTCCGGCTGCCCGGCCTGCCGCGGTTCCGGATGGAGACGCATGGCCGGTCGGACGCGTTCGTTTCGACCAATATCGAGGATTGGGGCATCTGGGAGCCGGCGGGCACCGCCATCATGCGGCAGCTCTGCGTGACCCCCGTCGACTTCATCGATATCGGAGCCAATATCGGCTGGTACACGATGGTGGCGGGGCATGTGCTGGCGGGGCGCGGCCATGTGCATAGTTTTGAGCCCGACCCGGCGCATGTGGCGAAGCTGAGGGCCAATGTGGCGCTCAACCGGCTGGGCAATGTGACGGTGAATGGCTGGGCCCTGTCGGACCATGCGGGCAGCGCCAGCCTGCACCTCAACAACAGCAATCGCGGCGACAACAGCCTCTTTCCGGCGGAGGTGCGACCGCACTCGGTCCCAGTCGAGCTGCGGCGGCTCGATGATTATGCCGGGCTCGAAGGGACGCGGCCGCTGGTGATGAAGATCGACGTGCAGGGGGCCGAGATCGACGTGCTCGCCGGCGCGGAGCGCCTGCTGACGGCCTATCCGCACGAGATCGTGGTAATGTGCGAGATGTCGCCGCATCACCTGCGCTCGGCCGGGCGCGCGACCGGGGAGCTCGCGGCGGCCTTCGAGCGGCTCGGATTTACCGGCGCGCTGGTGCACCCGAAAACGCCGCGGGTGATGCCGATGAGCTGGGATCGGCTCTCCGATATCGGGGTGATCGAAGAGCTTGGCGGGGTGGGGGCGGAAGCCGAGCTGCTGGCCTTCCGGCGCATCGACGGGCTGATGGCGCCGATCTTCAGCAACGGCCTCAGATAGACAATCAGTCAACCTCGTTGACTGAACCGGGATCGCTGATACAAACTGGAAACTTGTTTCCCCGGGCGAAGTAGAAGCCGAAATGAGTCGCAATTTCCTATTGGTCGATCCTGCGGAGCGGCCGGATGTGTTGCGGGCTCTGGCGTCCGAGGTGCGGGTGGCGATGCTGAAGCTGCTGCATACCGAGGGGGCGATGAACGTCAACGACATCGCCGGGAAGCTGAAGCAGCCGCAATCGACCGTGTCGTCGAACATGCAGGTGCTGGTGGATGCCGGGCTGGTGCGAACCGAAACGCAGAAGGCGCGCAAGGGCAACCAGAAGATCTGCCATCCGCTGTTCGATGAAGTGCTGGTGATGTTCAAGGAAGACATCACGCCGCTCAAGTCGAAGGCGATCGAGGTGGCGATGCCGCTGGGGCTCTATACGAGCTGCGAGGTGTCGGCGCCGTGCGGATTGTGCTCATCGGAGGGGATTATCGGGCTGCTCGACGTGCCCGATACTTTCCTCGACCCCGACCGGATGAAGGCGGGGCTCATCTGGTTTACGCGCGGGTATGTCGAGTACCAGTTCCCCAATAATGCGCGGCTCGCGCAGCACAAGATCACCTCGGTCGAGTTCTCGATGGAGCTGAGCTCGGAAGTGCCGGGAACGAGCGCGGACTGGCCGAGCGACATCACCATTTCGGTGAATGGCAAGGATATCGGGACCTGGACCTCGCCGGGGGATTTCGGCGACAAGCGCGGCGTCTATACGCCCGACTGGTGGAAGCTGAAGGGCAGCCAGTATGGCAAGCTCAAGGCCTTCCGGGTGAATGCGACGGGGACGTTTGTCGATGGGGTGAAGATTTCTCCCTTGTCGCTCAAGGACCTCGACCTCGATACGCACCACTCGATCCGTCTCAGGATCGGGGTGAAGCCGGATGCCAAGCACCCGGGCGGCATCAATATTTTCGGCCGCGGCTTCGGCAATTACGACCAGGATATCGTGCTCAGGCTCGAGACCGACGAGTAGGTTGGCGGCCGGCGGTTTCGGAAACTTTCTGAGCGAAACGCGCTTGACGGCCAAGGGTCGTTCGTATCAAAATATGAGATATACATCAGATTGACCGGTACAACGCCGGCGATGGGAGAAGGGCCAAATGCGGGCGACTGTAACCGCGCATAAAGACTACACAATTTCCAAGATCGACGACCGCGTCTACGGCGCTTTCCTCGAGCACCTGGGGCGGGCGATCTACACCGGCATCTACGAGCCCGGGCACTCGACAGCCGACAAGAACGGCATGCGTGGCGACGTGGCACAGTTGGTCAAGGACCTCAACGTGCCGATGGTGCGCTACCCCGGTGGCAATTTCGTGTCGGCCTATAACTGGGAAGATGGCATCGGGCCGCGCGAGAAGCGCCCCACCCGGCTGGACCTCGCCTGGCATACGTCGGACAGCAATGCGGTGGGTATCCACGAGTTCGCCGACTGGTGCGAAACCGTGGGCACCGAGATGATGCTGGCGGTGAACCTCGGTTCGCGCGGGCTCGACCATGCGCGCAATTTCCTCGAATACGTCAACGCGCCGACCGGCTCGTACTGGGGCGACCTGCGCAAGTCGAACGGCCGCGCCGAGCCCTGGAACGTGAAATTGTGGTGTCTCGGAAACGAGATGGACGGCCCCTGGCAGGTCGGCCACAAGACGGCTGACGAGTATGGCCGGCTGGCGCATGAGACCGCCAAGGCGATGCGCATGTTCGACAAGTCGCTCGAGCTGATCGTGTGTGGTTCGTCGAACTCGGACATGCAGACCTATCCCGAGTGGGAACGCGTGGTGCTCGAGCACACCTATGACTCGGTCGATCACATCTCGCTGCACATGTACTTCGGCAACCGCGCGAAGAACACCGCCAACTACCTGGCGCTCAACGAGAAACTCGATCGCTACATCGAGACGATCGCTTCGACGATCAACTACGTGAAGTCCAAGAAGCGCTCCAAGCGACAGGTCTATATCAGCTTCGACGAATGGAACGTCTGGTACCATTCAAACAAGCAGGACCGCGAGATCCTCGACGGCAATGGCGGCTGGCCGCATGCGCCGCGCCTGCTCGAAGACATCTACAACTTCGAGGACGTGCTGCAGGTCGGCTGCATCATCAACACCTTCATCCGCCGCTCGGACGTGGTAAAGCTGGCCTGTATCGCGCAGTTGGTGAACGTGATCGCACCGATCATGACCGACCCCAAGGGCGCGGCGTGGCGGCAGACGATCTACTACCCGTACTATTTCGCCTCGCGTTTCGGTCGCGGCACCGCGCTGCAGCTGAGCGTCGACTCGCCCGGCTATGATGCGGATGTGGCCGACAACGTGCCCTATCTCGACATCACTGGTGTGAAGAACGAGGACGGCATCCTGACCTTCTTTGCGGTCAACCGGCATGCGACCGAGACGCTCGACGTCGATGTCAGCCTCGAAGGCTTCAATACCGGCACGGTCATCGACCACCAGGTGATGACGCACGCCAATCTCGAAGCGGTGAACACGGCCGACAACATGACCAACGTTGCCCCCGCCAAGGGGACCGGCGCGAGCGTGAAGGACGGCAAGCTGTCGCTGAAGCTGGCGCCCTATTCGTATCAGATGATCCGTGTGAAAGCATAAGGGGCGGGGGAACACCCCCCTCTCCTCAGTTCCGCTAGGCGGCAAGCCGCCAAGCCTCACTATCCTCCCCCGCCAAGGGGGAGGAGGCGATCGACAGTTTCCTCCCCTGACCTCCGGCGTGCTCTCCCAGGCACGTCGGAGGGCTTTTCTGAATGGATTGAACCGTGCCTTTGGTGCGGATGAACGCGTTTGTCGTGCGCGTAGGCCACGTAGTTCTGCCAGTGCGGTTCGCCGGCGAACGTATCAGATATTCGATATTCTGATTTGTATCAGAAAGCCGGTTGACACACGTATCGCATCGGCTAGCATCCGGACAGGGACGCTGGAGGGCGTTCCTCAATTGGGAGGATAGCAATGCGAAACTGGAAGACGCTCCTGGCGTCGGTCCTTGTCGCGTCTGCCGCAATCGTGCCGGCTGCGCTTGCGCAAGATGCTGCAGCGCCGCCGATCACCGATCTGCCGCGCAACGAAACACTGATCATCAACAACCCTGAAAACCCGGCGACGAGCCCGGACAATTTCAACATCTGGGTGGCCGGCAACGGCGCAGGCTGGTCGAACGGCCTGCACCAGCTGGCGATGGACACGCTGTGGTTCATCGACCCCGATGCGGGCCTCAAGGGCTCGCTCTACAACGAGCTCGCCAGCGAGCCGTGGCAGTACAATGCCGACTTCACCGAAATGACGGCGAAGCTGCGCAAGGGCGTGCTGTGGAGCGACGGCGTCGAGTTCACCTGCGACGACGTGAAATACACCGTCGAAACGCAGATGGCCGACCCGGCCTTCGTGTGGAGCGCCGCGTTCTCGACCACGGTCGACAGCGTCGACTGCCCCGATCCGTATACCGTGCACTTCAAGCTGAAGGCGCCGAATGCGCGCTTCCACAGCCAGTTCGCGGTGCGCTGGAACGCTGCCTGGATCATGCCCAAGCACGTGTTCGAGAAGGAAGCCGACCTCAAGGCGTTCAAGAACAACCCGCCCGTGTCGCTCGGGCCCTACACGCTGAAGTCGTTCGACCCGAACGGCGCCTGGTATATCTGGCAGCGGCGTGAGGACTGGGACAAGACCGCGATGGCCGAGTGGGGCAAGCCCGCGCCGACCTACGTGATCTACCGGTCGATCCCGTCCAACGACAAGCGGCTCATCGAGATGGTCAATGGCGACCTCGACATGATCCACGACCTGTCGCCGGAAGGCATGTTCAACCTCGCGAAGCAAGATCCGACGGCGCGCGGCTGGTTCCCGGGCTTCCCGTATGCCCATCCCGATCCGACCCTGCCGATGGTGATCTTCAACACCCAGAACCCGATGTTCCAGGACAAGCGGGTCCGCTGGGCGCTGACGCTGATGCTCGACCCGGTGGAAATGTCGATGGCTTCGTACCGCGGTGCGGCGACGCTCTCGGCTATCGCCATGCCGCCGACCGGCACGCATACCGACGACTACCACGGTCCGCTGCAGGACTGGCTGATCGGCTACGAGCTCGATACGGGCAAGGAAAAGATCAAGCCGTATGACCCCACCGTCGGCGACCAGATCGCCAACATGGTGCGGCCGCAGTTCGGCGACGCCGTGCCGACCGACGAGACCGCGATCCACAAGTCGTTCGGTTTCGGCTGGTGGAAGAAGAACCTGCAGGCGGCGGGCGAACTGCTCGAAGCGGCCGGGTTCACCAACCAGGGCGGCAAGTGGATGAAGCCGGACGGCACGCCGTTCAAGTTCACCCTCAACACCTTCACCGACGGCGTGATCAACCGCCTGGGCACCGATATCGCCCAGCAGTGGACGCAGGCCGGCGTGGACGTGACCGCCTTCGCCGACCCCAACATCTACTCGAACAACCTGCCGCTCGGCACCTACGAAGCCGCGACGGCCTGGTCGATCGAGACCTGGGGCGGTAACCCCGACCTGAGCTTCTTCCTCGACAGCTGGCACTCCCAGTATGTCGCCAAGGAAGGCGAGCGTCAGTCGGCCCGTAACTGGCAGCGCTGGAGCGATCCGCGTCTCGACAAGATCATCGAGACGATGCGCAAGACCGAGTTCAACGACCATGACGCGAACGTGGCGCTGGGCGACGAGTTCATCAAGCTGATGGTGGACGAGATGCCGATCATCCCGATCATGTCGTTCAACGTGTTCTCGGCCTACGACACCCGCCACTGGACGGGCTTCCCGACCGCGGAGTCCAACCCGTACGCCAACATCGTCAACAACTGGTCGAACTCGAAGTACATCCTGACCCAGCTGAAGCCGGTGAACTAAGCAACTCCCAGAAGGGGCATCCGGCTGAAAGGCCGGGTGCCCTTCGCAGGGTAATGGCATGTGGCAGTGCGCCGGCGTCGCCGTGATCCTCCTCCGCGAAGCGGGGGAGGAGGACCAGCGAAGCTGGTGGAGGGGGCGACCAAATACTCCGGCGCTTCCCGTCGCCCCCTCCACCGCCTTCGGCGGTCCCCCTCCCCCGTTTCACGGGTGAGGATCACGGAGAGATCGCGCCCCGCATGCCCTATGCCACTACCCTGCCTACTCGTTCTCAAGACTAGAAAATTCGGTGGCCGATGAAGGACTACCTGCTCTTTGCCCTCAAGCGCATCGTGCAACTGCTCGCCGTTATTCTCGTGGGCTGTTCGATTGCGTTTCTCATCGCCCACCTGTCGCCGATCTCGCCGGTAGAGCAGATCATCATGCAGGTGACGGGCCGCTCCGCAGCGAGCCCGGAAGCCATCGACAAGCTGCGCGCGGCGCTGACCGAACAGTTCGGCCTCAACGTGCCGCTCTGGCAGCAATATCTCAGTTTCCTGCAGCGCCTCGTGGTGCTCGATTTCGGGCCGGCGCTGATCGCCTTCCCGACCCCGGCGATGGACCTGGTGCGGCTCGCGCTGCCGTGGACGGTGGGGCTGCTGACCGTGTCGACCATCATCACGTGGCTGCTGGGTAACGTGTTCGGCGCGCTCGCCGGCTACTTCCAGAACTCGCGGCTGCTGAAGGCGTTCGGCATCATCGCGATCGGCATCCAGCCGATCCCCTATTACATCGTGGCGTTCCTCTTGGTGATCATCTTCGGGTTCATCTGGCCGATCCTGCCGATTTCGGGCGGGTTTGCGATGAACGTGACGCCGGGCTGGACGTGGCAGTTCGTGCTCTCGATCCTGCACTACGCCATCCTGCCCTCGTTCGCGCTGGTGCTGGTGGGCATCGGCACCTGGTTCCTCGGCATGCGGGCGCTGGTCTCCAACGTCATCACCGAGGACTACGTGACCTATGCGGAGCTGGGTGGCGTGCGGCAGGGGCGGATCGTTTCCTCCTACGTGTTCCGCAATGCGCTGGTCCCGCAGCTCACCGCCCTCGCCATGGCGATCGGCGGCATCTTTTCGGGCACCGTCATCACCGAGCAGGTGTTCACCTATCCGGGCCTCGGCTCGCTGCTGATCCGCGCCGTGAATGGCGGCGACACCGCGGTGGTGATGGCGATCTCGTGCATTTCCATCATCTCGGTGGCGGGGGCGATCTTCATCATCGACCTCGTGCACCCGCTGCTCGACCCACGCGTGAAGGCGGAGTAGGCCCCGATGTTTTCCGTCTTTCGCGACCTCGTTCGCTACAATCTCGAATTCGCCATCGGGCTGATCCTGCTGCTCGCGGTGGTGATCTTCTCGTGCCTCAGCTTCTTTTCGCCGGTGGACCCGACGCAGGTCTATCGCGTGGTGCCCGACCAGGCGCCGAACCTCGATTTCTGGTTCGGCACCAATTCGCGCGGCCAGGACATGTTCTGGCAGCTGAGTTTTGCGTTCCGCAACTCGCTGACCTTCGGCATCACGGTGGCGATCCTGTCGCGCATCATCTCGATCGTGGTGGGGCTGGCGGCCGGCTACCTCGGCGGCTGGGTCGACCGGGTGCTGATGTTCGTCAACGACATCTTCGTCGCGATCCCGATCTTCCCGATCCTCATCCTCTTCTACCTGGTGATGAAGACGGGCTCGAACAGCTTCGTTCTGGCGCTGCTGATGGCCTGCTTCGGCTGGCCCTTTGACGCGCGACTCATTCGGTCGGTGGCGCTCGGCTTGCGCTATCGCGAGTTCACCCGGCAGGCGGTGTTTGCCGGCATGTCGCCGCTCCGCATCATGTGGGAAGAGCACCTGCCCTATGTGATGCCGATCATCTTTTCGACCGCGATGGCCAACATGATCTGGGCCATCGGGCTCGAGGTGACGCTGGCGGTGCTGGGGTTCACCAACCTCAACATCCCGACGGTGGGGACGACGCTCTACTGGGCCAACAACCACTCGGCGCTGGTGGTGGGGACGTGGTGGTGGATCGTGATCCCCGTCGCGATCGTGGTGATCATGTTCCTCGGCCTGTTCCTGCTCGCCGTGTCGCTCAACGAATATATCGATCCGCGCAGCCGGTTGCGCCGAATGGGGGCCTGACCGATGGCAAACGTGCTCGAGGTCAAGAACCTCAAGGCCTATTACCAGATGAACTATTTCGGCGTGTCGCGCGAAGTGCGGGCCGTCGACGACATCACGATGTCGATCGGGCGCAACGAAGTCTACGGCATTGCGGGCGAGAGTTCGTCGGGCAAGACGAGCTTCATCAAGGTGCTCGCCGCCGCTATTCGCCCGCCGCTGCGGGTGGTGGGCGGGTCGGCGACCTATGATTTCGGCGGGCGCGAGGTGGATGTGACCTCGGCCTCGGACGCGGAGATCGAAGCGATCCGCTGGCGGCACCTCAGCTACATCATGCAGGGCTCGATGAGCGTGCTGAACCCGCTGCGGCGGGTGGGCAAGATTTTCGAGGATTTTGCGGCGCGGCCGCTGGGGCTGTCGGGCTCGGCGTTCCGGCAGGTGGTGGTGGAGCATCTGGGGCGGCTGAAGCTGTCGCCCGAGGTGCTGAACGCCTATCCGCACGAGCTCTCGGGTGGCATGCGGCAGCGCGTGACGATCGGGCTCGCGACGGTGTGCAAGCCGCAGTTCATCATCGCGGACGAGCCGACGACGGCGCTCGACGTGGTGGTGCAGAAGGACGTGCTGGGGCTGATCAAGTCCCTGCAGGTGGAGATGGGCTCGTCGATCGTGTTCGTGACGCACGACATGTCGGTGCACGCCAATATTGCCGACCGGATCGGCATCATCTACGCCGGCCGCCTCGTCGAGGAAGGGCCGACGCGGCAGATGTTCATGGCGCCCAAGCATCCGTACACGGCGCACCTGGTGGCGAGCCTGCCGCGGATTGGCGATACGGCGAGGCGGCCGGCTTTGGAGGGGCGGCCGCCGAGTTTGGCTGCGCCGCCGGCCGGGTGCAGGTTCCATCCGCGTTGTCCGCTCGCGGTCGACAAGTGCAAGACGGAGGTGCCGCCGATGGTTTCGATAGCGCCGGGGCACCGGACGGCGTGCTGGCGGGCCGATGACGTGCGGCCGCTGGTGGGCGCAGAAGCGGCGGTGCACGCATGAGCCAGTTGCTGGAAGTGCGCGACGTTTCGAAGGTATTCCACACCGGTGGATTGCTGGCGCCGGTGATGGTGCCGGCGGTGCAGCATGTGGATTTTGCGATCAGCGCGGATAAGCCGGAGATTTTCACGATCATCGGCGAGAGCGGATCGGGCAAGACGACGCTGGCGCGGATGATCCTCGGGCTCGAGCAGCCGTCGAGCGGGACGGTGGCGTTCGAGGGGCACTCGATGGCGCACCAGTCGGGCGCCGAGCGGCTGAAGTTCATGGCGAGCGTTCAGCCGGTGTTCCAGAACCCGTTCGAGGCATTCAATCCGCTGAAGAAAGTGGACCGGTATCTCGAATCCACGGCGCGGCGGTTCTTGGGGGTCAAGGACAAGGCCGGGATCGCGGCGGCGATGGACGAGGCGCTGCAGAAGGTGGGACTGAGCCTTGCCGAAGTCGCCGGGCGGTTTCCGCATGAGCTGTCGGGCGGGCAGCTGCAGCGCGTGGCGATCGCGCGGGCGCTGATCCCCAATCCGCGGCTGCTGATTGCCGACGAGCCGGTGTCGATGGTGGATGCGTCGCTGCGCATGGCGATCGTCAACCTGCTGCGCTCGCTGCGGGACGATTTCGGGGTGTCGGTGATCTACATCACGCACGACCTCGCGACGGCCTATTACATCTCGGACCGGCTGATCATAATGCAGAAGGGCAAGGTGGTGGAGACGGGTCCGGCACGCGTGGTGCTCGATGCGCCCGAGCATGCCTACTCGCGGCTGCTGCGCTCGGCGGTGCTCGATACGGCGGATGCGGGGGCGGGGAACCTGAAGGTGGACGCGGAGCTCGGGGCGCTGGCGGCACAGGTCGCGAGCCAGACGGGGCGGCTCGAGACGCGGGCGGATGGGCGGAGCGTGCGGGTTTATTGAGCGAGAGGCAACGCGCGTTCGTTGCCAGTGCCATTAGGTGTCATCCCTGCGAAAGCAGGGACCCATTTTGCCACCTGAACTGGCGGAGAGATGGGTCCCTGCTTTCGCAGGGATGACACTTTGGGGGTGTTGGGCCGCGAGTGGCCTAAACGTACCGCCTAAATAGCCACCAGGCCTTCGCGAAGGATGATGGCGACGGCGTCGGCGCGGTTGCGGGCGTGGAGTTTTTCGAGGATGGCGGTGACGTGGAACTTGGCCGTGTGGACCGAGATGTCGAGCGCGCGGGCCACCACCTTGTTGCTGGCGCCATCGACGAGGAGTTCGGCGACCTGACGTTCGCGGGCGGAGAGGTGCGGGAGTGGCGCCGAGGGGTCGCGCGTGGGTTCGCGCTCGCGGTCGAGGGCGTAGCCGGCGGCGAGAAGCGTCGCGGCGGCGAGGATGAGGCTGGGGTCGAGCGTGTCGAGCACATTGCGGCCGGCCTGTTCGGCGCCGACGCGGAGGACGCGGATATGCGAGGCGAAGTCGGCCTCGCCGGCGGGGCGATCGGAGATCACCACCGCCGATTCCTCGGGCTCGGCCTCGTAGAGGTCGGCCCGGCCGGCAATGATGTTGCGCAGCACCTGTTCGAGGGCGACGTCGGTGATGTCGAAGCCGACGCCGTATTGGGTCGGGGCGAGGACGGAAGCGGTTGCGTTAGCCCCGCGGGCGCTCGCCGATAGTGACGTCGAGTTCCAATGCATTGCCACCACGTAGCACTCCCAGTTTTGCAGTTTGACCCACGGTGCCGCCGATGAGGCGTTCGGCGACTTCGCCGACCGAGCCGATCGGCTGATCACTCCATGTGGTGATGATGTCGCCAACAAGGAAGCCCCCCTTGGCGGCAGGCGATTCAGCTTCGAGGCCGACGATGATGGCGCCGCCGCCCTGCCCCACGGGATGGAGGCTGACGCCGAGCCAGCCGCGCGGGACATAGCCCTTTTCGCTGAGCGTAGCGACGGCGCGGGCGATGGTGGAGGCCGGAATGGCGAGCGTGCGGCGGCGGGCGCCATCGACGGCCATGCCGATGAGGCTGCCATCGGGGGCCACCACGGCGCCGCCTTCGGCGCGGGACGAGAGGCGGAGGCCGAGGGTGAGGCGGGCGTCGATCTCGCCGCCGCGCATGGAGCGCCAGGCGGGGCCGGTTTCGGTGATGCTCGCGAGGGAGGAAAGCACCGAGTCTTCGGTGCGGCCGACGAGGACGGCGAGGGAGCCGGGCTGGGGCGTGGGGGCGGCGGTCCAGTCGGGGAAGTCGCCGGTGTCGAGTTTGAGGAGCGCGACGTCAGTGGAGGGGTCGCGGCCAGCGACGGTGGCTTTGACCGGGCCGGTGGCGGTGAGGACTTCGACTTCGTCGTCGGCTTCGAGGGCTTCGTGGGCGGTGACGGCGAGGCCGGTGCGCCAGATGAAGCCGGAGACGGTGGCGCCGTTGGCGTTGCGCACGGCGATGACGCGGCGGGCGGCTTCGGCGGTAAGGGCGGCGATGGAGTTCGAGAGGGCGAGGAGGTCGGACATGGGGCGTTCCGATGGGGTTGCGGTGTTGGGGGGAAGGTGCGCTCGGCCGGGGCGGGGGGATAGCTGCCCGGGTGGGTAGTGGGGGGGTGTTGGGTGGGTCGGGGAGAGGATTTGGGTGCACTTGGTCGCCCCCTCCACCGGCTACGCCGGTCCCCCTCCCCCGTTTCACGGGTGAGGATCAAGGCACCGCCGGTGCAGACCTAACAGTTCGGGGGGCGCGATCTCTCCTGGATCCTCACCCGCTTGCGGGGGAGGGGGACCGGCGAAGCCGGTGGAGGGGGCGGCTACACGCACTGAACTCGCCACTCCCCATTCGGGTAGCTGCCGGGCTGCGCTGTGGCGACCACTTAACTCTGTGTTCCCTCCCGACGGAGCCTCCGGCCCATGCTTGCTTTTGCTCATCGTGATGACGACCGACTGCTCGATGCTTATTCGACCACTGTCTGCACGGTGGCCGATGAGGTGGGGCCGGCGGTCGCCATGGTCACCACGGAGGGCAAGGGGCATGGGTCGGGGGTCGTGATTTCGAACGACGGGCTCGTCGTCACCAACTCGCATGTGGTGGGGAAGGCGAAGACCGTGACCGTGAGCCTGCCCGACGGGCACCGGCTCGGGGCGCGGGTGCTGGGGGTGGATCCGGATACGGACCTCGCGATCCTCAAGGCCGATGGGTCGGCGCTGGCGGTGGCGGAGCTGGGGGATTCGGCGGCGCTGCGGCGCGGGCAGATCGCGATTGCGATCGGGAATCCGCTTGGGTTCGAAAGCACCGTGACGGCGGGGGTGATTTCGGCGCTGGGGCGCTCGCTGCGGTCGCCGAGCGGGCGGCCGATCGAGGATGTGATCCAGACCGATGCGGCGCTGAACCCGGGGAATTCGGGCGGGGCGCTGGTGTCGAGCCTCGGCGAGGTGGTCGGGGTGAATACGGCGATGATCGCCGGGGCGCAGGGGATTTGTTTCGCCGTCGCGAGCAATACGGTGCGGCTGGTGCTGAGCGAGGTGCTGCAGCATGGGGCGGTGCGGCGGGCCTGGCTCGGGGTGGGCGCGGATAGCGTGAACCTGCCGCGGCGGGTGGCGGATGCGGCGGGGATTTTGGCGCTGTCTGGCGCGGTGCTGCACTCTCTGGTTCGCGGCGGGCCGGCCGAGAGAGCCGGGGTGCGGGAGGGGGATGTGCTGTTGAGCCTCGATGGGGCGCCGGTGGAGGGGCCGGGGCCGTTGTTGCGGATGCTCACCGCCGATGCGATCGGGCGGGTGGTGCGGCTGAAGGTGCTGCGGGCGGGGAAGATTGTGGAGGTTGAGGTGCGGTTGGTGCAGCGGCCGGTGGAGGGCTGAGGCGCCGAACACCCCTGTGACCCACGTAGGTCTGGCGTTTCTGTTGTCGCGCTGTTGGATCGCAGCTACGAGTCGATCATGCAGGTCATCGTCCTCACATTCCGCCCCGAAGACAATGGACCGTGGGGCGAACTGGAAGCGGAGGCCGATGTGAACGGCTTTGCTGGATACAGTTCGGGCTGGATCTGGAAATCGGACATCGAGGACTTCGTGACCGCATTGGCGGCGTTTCCCCTTCCGGAGAGTCCAGCCGTTGCTCTGAGAGCGGGAGAGTTGGGGGCAGATCACCGTAAAAGTTCCACGGTGTGCCTGACGGTCCAACCCCGCGGCTCGCTCGGCCGTCTGGCTGTCCGACTGGAACTCTCCTTCTACCAGGAGAACAGTGCCGGCGTCGTCCAAACGGTCACGGTTGGTCTTCTCAGCGACTATGCTGACATCGACGTCTTCCGTCGCGATCTTGCGAGCATAGTGGTGGCGGGTGGACAGGTGCGTTTGCGGGCTGGACGGTCGTGAGGCGGGCACTGAGCTCTGCGGGCCCCTCTCCTCAGCTGCGCTAGGCAGCGAGCTGCCGAGCTGTACTAGTCCTCGCCCGCAAGGGGAGGAGGCGATGGGGGTGGCGCTGGTGTGCTTGGTCGCCCCCTCCACCAGCCTGCGGCTGGTCCCCCTCCCCCGCTTTGCGGGGGAGGATCACGGAGAGGGCGGTGGTTCACTAACGCAGTTGGGGCGGGATCGAGTTTGTGGCTCCCCCCTCCACCACGCTTCGCGTGGTCCCCCTCCCCCGTAAACGGGAGAGGATCCGCTGTGGCGCGATCTCGCCACAGGGCCTTCTCCCGCTTGCGGGGGAAGGTGCCCGATAGCGCGGAAGGGGGGAGCCGAGGGCGCTGGTGATTGTGGCGGACCCCTCACCTCAGTTTCGCTAGGCAGCGAGCTGCCAAGCTGCACTAGTCCTCTCCCACAAGGGGAGAGGAGGCGATGGGGCGCGGTCGCTGCCAATTACGACGCTTGGTTGCCTTGCCGCCGTTGCATCGCGCTTGTAGCGTCCGGCCGCGTCAGAGGAGGGTGTGATGGCTGAGTGCAGGGTGATCCGTGGGGGTGAGGGGTTTCATGGGAAGCAGGGATTGGATTACTTCGCTGGGGTGTCCGCCGAGTCGGCGGGGGCGGAGGGGATCTGCATGCATCTGCTGGTGATGCCGCCGGGGGCGCAGGCTAAGCCGCACTACCATGAGAGCCATGAGACGGCGATTTATCAGCTCGAGGGGTCGACCTCGTTCCGGCATGGGCCGAACCTCGAGTTTCTGGATCACGTGAACCAGGGCGATTTCGTCTATATTCCGGCGGGGGTGCCGCATCAGCCGTTCAACCCGACCGACAAGGTGGCAAAGGCGCTGATTGCGCGGACCGACCCCAACGAGCAGGAAAGCGTGGTGCTGCTGTGACCCAGAAACTGCTGATCCTGCAATCGCTGTGGACCATGGGCGGGCTGAAGGGTGCGCCGGCGGAGCGGTCGCTCGAAGAGAATGTGGCGATGATCACCGGGGCCGGGTTCGACGGCGTCGGCTCGACCTGGCTCAGCCGGGACGAGGCGCGGCGGGTGTCGGGGCTGGCCAAGGCCACGGGGCTCGTGGTCGAGGGGCTGTGCTTTCCGACCGATATCGACAGCCTGAAGCCGGCGCTCGAATGGGGCGCGGAGTTCGGGGTGCACCATATCAACATCCAGCCGCAGCTCAGGCCGCGGAAGCTCGCCGACGCGGTGCGGGTGGCCGAGGGGTGGATGCGGCTCGCCGAAGAGGTGGATTTTCCGGTGCTGGTGGAGACCCATCGCGACCGGATGACCAATGATCTGCTGTTCACGCTCGACCTGATCGAGGCGGTGCCGGAGCTGAAGCTCTTGGCCGACCTGTCGCATTATGTGGTGGGCCGCGAGATCGTGCTGCCGGTGAGCGAAGAGACCGAAGCGCAGATGGCGGCGGTGCTCAAGCGCTGCTGGGCTTTCCATGGCCGGGTGGCGTCGAGCGAGCAGGTGCAGGTGCCGCTGAGCTATCCGCAGCATGCCGCCTATGTCGAGCAGTTCGGAAAATGGTGGGCGCAGGGGTTCGCCGACTGGAAGAAGCGGGCCGGGGCGGATGAGGAGCTGAGCTTTCTCTGCGAACTCGGGCCGCAGCCTTATGCGATCTCGGGGCCGGATGGGGCCGACCTCACCGACCGGTGGGAAGAGTCGATGGTGCTGCGCGAGATGGCGCGGAAGGCGTGGGACGCCGCGTAGGCCGTAGAGACCCCTCACCTCAGCTTTGCTACGGCCCCCTGGGCCTAGCGGCTCTATCCTCTCCCCCACGGGGCGAGTAGGCGCAGAGGCGAAGCGCCGGCTGTTCTTGCAGATACTGAGGCGGAACCATTACGCCTCCGTGGCCATTGGTTTTGGTCAACGGAGGCGAACCATGGCTTTTGAAAGTCTCGAGTACCGGGCCGACGACCATTCTGCACCGATGCCCGTGCAGATCGCGCATAATCCGTCGCTGACGGCGCGGGAGAAGCTCGACCTGCTCACCCGGCTCAAGGCCGAGGTGACCGGGGCGCTCGAAAACAGCGAAGACCCGGGGCTCAGCCCGGGCGAAATCGACCAGGCGATCGACGAGGTGAAGCTCGATGTCGAAAACGGCATCAGCGAAGAGGCGATCATGCGGGGAGACAACTGATGGCGACGATTGCACATGAGCGCGAGCCGGTGGTGAGCCCGGTGGTAGCGAAGGTCGACACGCTGGTCGACGAGAACGGCAACAAGGTCGACGTGCCGGACGATACGTCGCTGGCGATTGCGACCGAGGTGGAGCAGGTGACGGGCGCGACCGGGCCGACGGGCTGGTGGCGGATGGGGCTGGTGGGCCTCGGGATCGTCGCCGCGATATTGCTGGGGCTGCAGTTGCTGAACGGCGGTGCTGGGACGGATGTCGTGCCGGGGACGCCTACGGCGGCGCCGCAGAGTCAGACGACGACGGGCCAATAGGGGGCCACTACCCCCACCCCACCTTCACTAGGCGGCGAGCCGCCAAGTTTCGGTACCCTCCCCACAAGGGGGAGGGAGTCGCGGTGGCGTGCTATGTGGCACGGATCTCCCTCCCCCTTGTGGGGAGGGTAGCGTCGCTCGTCGCGACAGCGACGTAGCAGAGCTGGGGTGGGGGTGACCCACCCACAGAGGGCAATCAGCCCTTCGCCAACGGCGAGAGCATGATTTCGACGCGGCGGTTTTCGGCGCGGCCGGCTTCGGTGGAGTTGGAGGCGATGGGGTCTTCTTCGCCCTTGCCGGTGATGTAGAAGCGCTGCTGGTTGACGCCCTGGTTGGCGAGCACCGTCGCGACCGAGACGGCGCGGTCGTTACTGAGCTTCAGGTTGTATTCGTCCGAGCCCGACGAGTCGGTGAAGCCGTAGACGTCGATCAGGGTCTTGTCGAACTTCTTGAGGACGAGGCCGACCGAGACGAGGGTCTCGTTGAACTGCGGCTGCACCTTCGACGAATCCGTCGAGAAGGTGATGTTCGAGGGCATGTTGAGGATGATCTGGTTGCCCTGGCGGGTGACCGAGACGCCGGTGTTCTGCAGCTGGGCGCGCAGTTCGCGCTCCTGCTGATCCATGTAATTGCCGATGGCGCCGCCGGTGAGGCCGCCGACGCCGGCGCCGATGAGCGCACCGACGCGCGGGTCGTTACCGGTCGCAGCGCCGATGATACCGCCCACCACGGCGCCGCCACCAGCGCCGATCAGGGCGCCGCCGGCGGTGTTCGACAGCTGGCTGTCACCCGTGTAGGGGTTGATGGAAGTGCAGGCGCTCAGCGACAGCGCGGCGAGGCCGGCCAGCAGAATTTTGGCGTACATTGACGTCCCCCGTGGGTCTTTCAGCCCGTTCTTGCCAGCGAATGCGGCAGCAAGGTGGTGGTATAGCCGGGAAACGCCCGGAAATCAGCCGTGTGCCCAGCCGCCATCCACTACGAAGTCCTGCGCCGAGATCATCTTGGAATCGTCGGCGGCGAGGAAGAGCGCCATGCGGGCGATGTCGGCCGGGTAGAGGCGGCCGGCGAGAGCCTGCTGCTCGTCGATGAGCCGGTTGGCGGCATCGTCGACCCAGTGAGTGAGCTGGCGCTCGGTCATGATCCAGCCGGGGACCAGCGTGTTGACGCGGATGCCGTGCTTGCCGACGTCGCGGGCGAGCGAGCGGGAGAGGCCGTGCATGGCGGCCTTGGACGCGGTGTAGGCCGCGAGGTTGCCGGTCATGATCATCCAGCTGATCGAGCCGAAATTGATGATCGAGCCGCGCTTGGCCGCGACCATGCCGGGCAGCACGGACTGGGCGGCGAAGAAGGCGTGCTTGGCATTCACCGCGATCGACTTGTCCCAGAACTCGGGGGTGACGTCCTCCCAGTTGTGGCGGAGGTCGTTGGCGGCGTTGTTGACCAGCGCCAAAGCCGGACCGTGCTCGGCCGCGAAATTGCCGATGATGCGCTGGTAGGCGGCGATGTCGGTGATGTCGCACTCGGCGAAGCTGACGGTGGCGCCGGCGGTGTTGAGCTCGGAGGCGAGTTTGACGCCGGCCGGCCCGTTGATGTCGACGAAGCCGACCTTGCTGCCCTGCGCCGCGAAGGCGCGGACGATACCCTCGCCGATGCCCGAGGCGCCGCCCGAGATGATGACGGGCTTGCCCTTGAGGCTGGGATAGATGGCGAATTCGGACATGGCGTTCCCCCGGAAAATGTGTCGGGGCTCTCCTAGCCTGCGGAACGGGCGGGCGGCAAGGCTCGCGGGCGGGCGACGTTGCGTGTCGATCACGGAACCGTCATCGGCCCGACATCCGGGGCGGCTAGGCAGCGGGAAACACTGACCCGAGCCCTGAACTATGCCATTCGACCACGTGAAGCCCGCCCAGATCGCCCTGCTCGTCGGCCCGCCGCAGGAGGAGCGCGACCGCTTCGTGGCGCTCGAAAAGACGGCCGAGAACCATGCAGCTGCCCTTGCCAGCGTGCCGAGCCTGCAGCGCGTGGAGGCGCCCGTGTCGAACCTCACCAGTCCGCTGAGCTTTCCGCTGACGGTGGCGGCGTGGAACCTCGAGCGCTGCTACGCGGTGGAGAAATCGGCCGCGGTGATCGAGGCCCAGGGCGCCGAGCTGGTGCTGCTGTCGGAAGTGGACAATGGCATGGCGCGGACCGGCCAGCGGCACACATCGCGCGAGATCGCAGCGCTGCTCGGCATGGCTTATGCGTATGGGGTGGAGTTCCTGGAGCTGGAGCTCGGCAAGGGGATCGAGCTCGATTTCTGCGAGGACGATTTCAACCTGCACGGTTTCCACGGCAATGCGCTGATGGCCAAGACCGCACTGCAGGCGCCGGTGATGATCCGGGTGCCCGACCAGCTGTTCTGGTTCAACGAGGAAGTGTCGGTGCGGGTGGGGTCGCGCTGCGCCATTGCCTCGGCGGTGATGACGACCGAGGGGCCGCTCTATGCGGTGTCGGTGCATCTCGAGAGCCGCGGTGATGCGGCGCACCGGCGCAACCAGATGGAAGCGCTACTCGATGCGGTGGATCAGCTCGCGGGCGACGCGCCGGTGATCATTGGCGGCGACCTCAATACCGGGCTCGCGGATGGCGGCGACTTCGAGAAGGAGACGCTATTCGAGCACGCCTATAGCCGTGGCTTCGAGCGGCATGGCGGGCCGATCGACCAGATGACGACGCGGCCGAGCCGGGTGAGCGTGAACCCGCGCGGCGTGTTCAAGCTCGACTGGTTCCTCACCCGCGGCCTCGACGTGGAAGAAAGCCGCATCGTGCCGGCTCTGTCGCCTGACGGCGAAGTGCTGTCGGACCACGAAATGGTGGTGGCGAAGATTGGCGGGTTCAAGCGCTGAAGGCGGGATGACACCCGGGGAGCGTCACTGTACCGTTTCTGCCTGAAGAGGGACGGTACGAATGAACGATGCTGCCAAGCCGCGGTTGCAGGTGCTTGATTTGCTGCGGATATTCGCGGCGTGCTCGGTGATGTTCTTCCACCTGGGGTATTGGTCGTGGGCCAATCCGCGCAGCGTGGGGGCGATGATCACCGAGGGGCATGCGCGGTTTCCGCAGCTCGGGCCCTATACGTGGTGGGGCTGGGTGGGCGTCGATATCTTCTTCGTCATTTCGGGCTTCGTGATCTCGTATACGGCGGCCAATGGCAGCTTCGGGCGCTTCGTGCGGAGCCGGTTCTTGCGGCTGTTTCCGTCGATCCTCGTCTGCGCGACGATCACGCTCGCGATCTTCCTTTCGACCGGGATCATGCGGTTCGACCGGGCGATCGAGGCTTACTGGAAGACGGTGGCGATCTGGCCGCTGGGCGGCTGGCTCGACGGGGTCTACTGGACGCTGGCGACCGAGCTGACCTTCTACGTGATCGTCGCGCTGGTGCTGCTGACCGGGCGGCCACAGTGGCTCGCCGTGGTGATGGCGGTGATCGGGCTTGCGACGACGGCGGCGGCGGTGTTCTTCTACCTCACGAGCGGCGTGGCGCCGGCGGTGCCGGGGATCAGCAAGGAGCTCGGCGACTCGCTGCTGCTGCGCCACGGCATGTATTTCGCGCTCGGCTATTTCATCTGGTCGGCGGTGACCTCGGGGTGGACGCCGCCCAAGACGCTGCTGATCGGGGTGTTCCTGATCGGCGGGATCTTCCCCATCCTCGCGGGCGCCGACCTGCTGGCGCCGCTGCGCCAGAGCGGGCCATCGTGGGTGCCGGTGCTGATCTGGCTCGGGGCCATTATCGGCATGATGATTGCGCTCGGGGGCAAGAATGCCAAGAACCCGGGGCCGGAATTGCGGTGGCTGACGCTGCTGGGCAAGGCGACCTTCCCCCTCTACCTCGTGCATTATGTGGCGGGGGCGACGCTGATGGGGTTCCTCATCCGCTCGGGCTGGGAGCCGATCGTGGCGATGCCGGCGAGCGCGGCGGCGATGGTGGTGAGCGCGATTGTGCTCACGGTGCTGATCGAGGCGGGGCCGCGGCGGTGGATTGCGGCGGTGATCGATGCGGTGTTCCGTCGGAAGCGGGTGGCTGCGGCGGTGGGTTGAGCGGCCGAATCGAAGGGCTGGTGACATCGCGGAAGGTACATGAGGCCGGCGCCCGGGCGCGCCGGCCTCCTTGCGTTTATTCGGCTGGCTGGTTGGCCACCGTTGCGGCGCGGCGCGACGAACGGGGGCCGAGGGCGGCGATCGCCAGGGTGGCGATGCCGAGGAGAGCGATGAAGGCGGAGCCGGCGAGGTAGGTGTCCCAGCCGAAGCCCGGAGCGGCGGCGAAGACGGAGGCGGCGAAGGCCAGCACGACGCCGCCGCAGATCTGGAATGCCGAGAACAGCAGGCCGGAGGCGAGGCCGGACTCGTCGGCTTCGATGCCATCGAGGGCCGCGACCTGTACCGAGGGATAGGAGATGGCGTAGCCGAGCCCGATCGGCACCTGCGAGAGGGCGATGAGGAGGAGCGGATCGAGCCGACCGAGGCCGAAGACCCAGACGATGTAGCCGAGAGCAAGGAGGCCGGTGCCGACGATCATCAGCGCGGTGCTGCGGCTTTGCGCCATGACGGCGAAGCGCGGGGCGAGCACCATGACGGCGACGCCACAGAAGACGAAGACCATGCCGGTTTGAAGCGCCGACCAGCCGAGGACGTTCTGGAAATAGAGCGTCGCCACGAACTGGAAGCCGACATAGACGCCGTGGAACAGGCCGGCGACGATGTTGGCGTGAGTGAGCCGGACGCGCTTGAAGATTTCGAGCGGAACCATCGGCACGGGGTGCCGCGCCTCGATGGCGATGAAGAGCGCGAGGAGGACGACGGAGGCAAGGAGCGAACCCCAGGCGGCGGGCGCGGACCAGCCGGCATCGGCAGCGTTGGTGACGCCGAAAACGAGCAGCAGGAGGGCGGGCGTGATGGTGATGGCGCCGGCCCAATCGAACCGCTGGCGCCGGCCTTTTCGCGGCCTGTCGGCGGGGAGGACGAGCGGCGCGAGGATGAGGGCGAGGATGGCGAAGGGCGCGCCCATCACCAGCGTGGCGCGCCAGCTGATCAGCGTGGCGACGCCGCCGAACACCATGCCGAGCGTGTAGCCGGCAGCGGCGGTGGACGAGAAGATGCCCAGCGCGCGGCCGCGGGCCGGACCTTCGCCGAAGACCGACAGGAGGAGCGCGAGAGCCGCAGGTGCGGTGAAGGCGGCCGAAATGCCCTTGGCGAGACGGGCAGCGATGAGGGTTGGGCCATTATCGACGAAGCCACCGGCGATGCTGGCGACGGCGAAGACGAAGAGGCCGGTGAGGAAGACACGGCGGTGGCCAAAAATGTCGGCGACGCGGCCGCCGAGCAGCAGGAAGCCGCCATAGCCCAGCACATAGGCGCTGACGGCCCACTGCAGGCTGGTGGCGGGGAGGCCGAGTTCGGCCTGGATGGCTGGCAGCGCGACCGCGATGGTGGAGACATCGATGGAATCGAGGAATTGGGCCATGCAGAGCAGCAGTAATGCAAGCCCGGCGGCGCCTCTCAGTTTGGGAGTGCTCATTGACGGTGACGTCCTTCGTTGCACGCGGGGCAGCGCGAATGGCGCCCGGCGTCGAGGGACGGGAAACTGTACACATGCGGGCCATATTGCAAATCGATAGTCGGCATGCCAGCTATTGCTGACAATGATAGATGATGCCCTGCTCCGCAAGATCGACCTGAACCTGCTGCTCAGCTTTGCGGTGCTGATGCAGGAGCGCAATGTGAGCCGCGCTGCGGAGCGGCTGCTGGTGGGCCAGCCCGGGCTGTCGGCGGCGCTGAAGCGGTTGCGCGACACGCTGGGCGACGACCTGTTCGTGCGGGTGGGACGCAACCTGCAGCCGACGGCGAGGGCGCTGGCGATCGCCCCAGCGATCGAGGCGGCGCTCGGCACCATCGCGCAGGCGATCCGCCCTCCGGCGGCGTTCGAGCCGCAGAGCTGGCAGGGCGAGTTCCGGGTGAGCATGTGCGACAACCTCGAGAGCGCGCTGTTCGGACCTCTGGCGGCACGGCTGCGCCAGATGGCGCCGGGGGCGCGGATCGTCGGCGTGGCAGCAGACAAGCAGGCGCCGGCGCAGATGCTCGACGAGGGGGCGTTCGACCTGTCTATCTCGGTGCATGAGGAGCCGGCATCGTGGCAGGTGCGGGCGCCGCTGTTCGAGCAGGCAATGGTGACGGTCTATGATCCGCGACAGGTCAGCCTGAAGGGGCCGATGACGCTCGACGACTACGCGCGGCTGCCGCATCTGGCAGTGACGATCGCCGGGACGACCGAAGCCGAGATCGACCGGGCACTCGGCAAGATCGGGCGCAAACGGGACGTGGTGGCCACGGTGCAGCGCTTTTCGGGGCTGGCGGCATCGCTCGGCGCCATGCCGTCGATCGCGACAATTCCGGAATCGATCGGGCGCAGCATCGCCAACCTGCACGGGCTGACGGTGGTGGATCCGCCATTGCGGCTACCGGCAGACGCAGTAAGCATGCTCTATCGCCGGGTGGAGCAGGCCGATCCGCGGGCGATCTGGTTTCGCCAGATGGTCGCCGAAGTGGCAACCCGGGTGCTGAAGGACGCGGGTTGCCGGTGCGAGGTGGCGCAGGCGGCCTGAGGGGTCAGACGCCCTCGTCCTCCGCGATCACCTTGCCGGTGGGGGCGATATCCATGGCTTCGACCTTGGCGAGGAGGTACTCGATCTTTTCGACGTTGGCGATGTGGCGCGTTTCCATGGTGAAGTTCAGCGTCACGTATTCGCGGCCGGGGCAGAAGGTGCAGATGTTGGCCGCCGGGTGCCAGGCGCCGCAGTAGATCGGCTCGATCATGCCGTGGGTCATGGGGCCGTAGGTGCGGTGCGGCGGGACCAGCGTCAGCACCACGTGGATGCCGCCGTTGAAGCGCCAGAAGCGCTTGCCGGGCAGGAACGGCAGGGCCTTGTTCAGCGCCCGGAGCGAGCGGAACATCGAGTTCATCATCACCTGGAACTTGGTGATGTCCTTGCGCTCGATCTGGTCGATGGTGGTGTCGACCTTGCGCACGTATTCGACGAAATCGTCGAGGACCTCGAACTTGGCTTCGAGCGCGCGGACGCGGAAGAAGTCGTCGTCGGCGTCGTGGCGCTTGCCGTCCAGCATGGTGTAGGCGGCGCCGATCACCTTCTTGCTCATGTGCTTTTCGGCGCCTTCGCCGTTGAGCGCATGGGTGACGAGCGCGAACATCAGCGAACGCTGACGCACGCCGAGCTTGTTGGCGAGGAGGCGCAGGCGGTGACGCTTGAGCGCCAGGGTCTTGAAGCCCCAGGGCTTTTCGGGCGGGGCCAGCAGGTTGGCGAGGGTGACGTAGAGCGCTGTCATGCTCCAGCCTTTGAGCGTGCCGCCGATGCGGGCCTTGAGGCCGACCTTGTTCGACTTGTCGCTCATGACGCCGTGGCCGGCCGAGGCCGAACGGGTGAGCAGTGCCGAATCGGAGCCTTCGAGCAGCGCGTGGCTCGAGCGGACCTGGATGATGGAGGCGCGGCCTTCGGCATCGGGGCCGTTGCGCAGCACGGCGGCCTGGACGCGGAAGAGCGGCAGGTCATCCTGGGCGAAGATATCCTCGGACTTGCCGAGCCACTTGTCGGGATAGCCATCGAAGCTGTCGACGATTTCGACATTGGTGATGGCATCGAGCAGGTGTTTCGGGAACGGCTGGCCCGGGCGGGCGCCGACGAAGCCGTGGCTCAGCTGCGGGGCGAGCGCGACCATGTCGGCGACGAGGTTGCCGAGGGTGTCCTTGTCGAAGGTCGACTTCGAAAAGGCGGTGAAGAACACCGTGTCGCGGGCCTCGTAGAGGAACCACTGGAAATCGGTGAAAAGCGCCTGCGGGTGCTTGTTGACCGCAGCCAGGGCCAGGTCGAGAATTTCGGCGTGGTCGTTGGCGAAGCTGGATGAAGAAAAGCTCTTCACAACACGGTCCCCCTGATTTCCGGTCTGTTAATTCTAAACGACGCGCCCGGGCGGTCAACCTGAACGGCAGCACGCCGTTAATGCCCCCGCCCGAAGCTATCAGGCGACTTCCCATGGGCGGGATGAACGCGGTGTGAACAGCCCCGGCGAGGCGGGCGGCGATCAGGGGACAACACCAGGGTATCCGGTCTATTCCCTAACGTTAGCTTGATTGGCAGCAACGCCGCGATTGTTTAGGATGGTTCCAAACTGCGCCGGCAAGGGGCAGCGCGACCAATGACTTGTATTGGCCGCCGCGCGTCGAATTGACCTATGTCAACGGGCGGGCGCGAGGAATAGCTATCGCTTCGGCCGTAGGGCTGCCGCGGGGTGCAAGTCCCCGCAACGAAGAGTGGGTTGAAGATGGACTATCGCGGGTATTTCGAAGACGCCGTTGATGCACTCAGGGCGGAGAAGCGATATCGCGTGTTCGCCGACCTCGAGCGGATTGCCGGGAAATTTCCGCGCGCCATCTATCGCGACCAGGCCGACAACGAGCGCGAGATCACCATCTGGTGCTCGAACGACTACCTCGGCATGGGCCAGCACCCCAAGGTGATCGGCGCCATGCAGGACACGGCGGCCAAGCTCGGCGCCGGCGCCGGCGGCACGCGCAATATTTCGGGCACGACGCGCCCGCTGGTCGAGCTCGAGCGGTCGCTCGCGGACCTGCACCGCAAGGAAGGCGCGCTGGTTTTCACCTCGGGCTTCGTTTCGAACGAGGCGGCGATCGCGGTGATCGCGCGGCTGCTGCCCGATTGCGTGATCTTTTCCGACCAGCTCAACCACGCCTCGATGATCCAGGGCGTGCGCCAATCGGGCATGCAGAAGCAGATCTTCCGGCACAATGACGTGGAGCACCTGCGCGAACTGCTCGCCGCGGTCGACCGCAAGCGGCCGAAGCTGATCGTGTTCGAGAGCGTCTACTCGATGGACGGCGATATCGCGCCCATCAAGGAGATCTGCGACCTCGCCGAGGAATTCGGCGCGCTCACCTATATCGATGAAGTGCACGCGGTGGGCATGTATGGCCCGCGCGGCGGCGGCATTGCCGACCGCGAAGGCCTGATGGAGCGCATCGACATCATCGAGGGCACGCTGGCCAAGGGGTTCGGCGTGATGGGCGGCTATGTGGCGGCCAACCGCGCCATCATCGACGCGATCCGCTCCTACGCGCCCGAGTTCATCTTCACCACCGCCCTGCCCCCGGCGCTCTGCGCGGCAGCGCGGGCCTCGATCGAGCACCTCAAGGGCAACGGGCTCGAGCGCCTGCAGCACCAGCGCCAGGCGCAGTTGACGAAGGACATCCTCGGGGATGCGGGCCTGCCGGTGCTGAAGACCGAGACCCATATCGTGCCGGTGATGGTGGGCGACGCGCGCCTCTGCAAGGCGGCGAGCGACATGCTGCTCGAAAAGCACAATATCTACATCCAGCCGATCAACTACCCGACGGTGCCCAAGGGGACCGAGCGCCTGCGGATCACGCCGACGCCGCTCCACACCGACGAGATGATCATCGAGCTGCGCCATGCGCTGGTGAGCGTGTGGGCAAGCCTCGAAATCCCGCGCGAACGCCCGGCACCGCGGGTGACGGCGAACAAGCTGATGGGCGGGGATTTGACGCTGCCGACGGTTGGGGGTTGAGGGGTATATCCCGTGAGGTTTTGAGGGTCGCCGCAGGGCGGCCCTTTTGTTTTGGGGCGGTTCTTGGCGCAGTGCGTGGGGCTCCCCCCTTCCGCCCTTCGGGCACCTTCCCCCGCAGGCGGGAGAAGGCCCGGTGGCACGATGGCGCCACAAGGCGGGATCTCGGCCGCATGCGGGGGCGCTCAGGCTGGTTGGCCGTCGCCGAAGTCTAGGTTGGTGGGGCGGCTCAGGTGACGGGGGGCGGGTTCGGTGACGGGGACGTCTTCGCCGACGGGGTCGATCTGGAAGTGGCGGGCCCAGGTGCGGCCGGGGCCGCGGAGGAGGAAGCCGTAGCGGATGGTGGCGGCGGAGGCGGGGACGAGCAGGACGATTTGGCGTTCGGTCCAGCCGCGGGTGCCGGTGAGGGTTTCGCCGGGGCGGTCCATCAGGTTGTCGAAGTGGAGGTAGCGGCCTTCGGCGGGGTCGACGCGCATCCAGATGGTGGCGAGGTCGGCGTCTTCGGTACGGAGTTCCGCGGTGAGGCGGAGGCGGCCGTTGCGCCAGGGGGCGGCGAGGATGGTCTGCATCAGGACGGCGGTCTCGCCGGCAGCGCGATCGATGGCCGTGGCACGATCGGGGCGGCTTTCGATGAGGGCGACGCCGGGCGTCGCCGGGTCGAGGCCGAGGCGGTAGTTCGCTTCGTTGGTGTGGGCGGCGACGTGCCAGCCCGTGGGTAGCGTGAGCGGGGCGAGCTGGGCGGCGTCGATGCGGGCGCTCAGCATGTTCCAGTTGGCAAAGCCGAACTGGCGGGCGACGAGCTCGAGCGCGTCGGAATGGCTGATGGTGAGCTGGCGGTCGGCGAGCGCGGTGCGGAGCGCCTTGGCCATGAGCTTGCTGTCGAGGAAGGTGTGCATGGTCTGATCCTGTCGGGGCAGCGGGATGCGGTCAGTGCTCGCATTGCCGACGGGCTGCCTGATGAAGGTTCAAACCCGGCACGAAACATATGGGTGCATTCACCGTCCCCGAGATGGGGCGCGAGCGGCTGGCTGCACCGGCCGGGGGTGATGAGAGCGCTGCAGGCGGTCGTTGTCAACTTGGCCGCCGCCAGCAGCGCGGGTCGCCCCGTCCTTCGACAAGCTCAGGATGAGGCGACGGAGAGGGCGGCGGAAGGAACGACAGAAAGCCGGCCCCGCATGTGCGAGGCCGGCCTGCCCTGACCAAGGGTTTTAGTTCAGTGGTTAGTGCCGGCCTTTGTCGCCGCCGCGGCCGGGTTCGTCGCCGCGGTCGTCGCCGCCGCGGTTGCCGCCGCGGTCGTCGTGGCGGCCGGCGCGGTCGTCGTGGCGGCCGGCGCGGTCGCCGCGGTCGCCGCCGCGATCATCGTGGGGGCCGTGGTGCGGGCCGACCAGCGGCATCAGGGCGGCCTTCTGGGTGTCGTCGAGGCTGTTGTAGAGGGCCTCGAAGCTGGGGAGCACGGCGTTGAGCGCGTCGAGCTCGGCGGTTTCACGGGTGACACGGTCCTTGAGCACGGTGACGGCATCGGGCGGGGTCGCAGGCTGGGCGTCGGTGGCGGGGGCCGCCGGGGGCTGCGGGCAGGTGGCGGCGAAGGTGGTCTGCGCCGAGAGAGCCGCGGTCTTGTAGGCATCGAACAGCGGCTGCTGGGTGGTGGTGAGCTTCAGCGCGGTCGACAGGTCGCCGAGCTTCGTTTCGAGCGTGGTGGCGCCATCGGTGCTGCAGATCAGGCCGGCAATGCCGCCGCGGGCATCGTCGCGGCCGCCGCGGCGATCGTCGCGCGGGCCGTGGTCGCCGCGCTGGCCGCCATTATCGTCGAGCTGCAGCATGGGCGGGGCGTCCTTGGGGGCGCCCATATTGTCCTGGGCGTAGGCGAGCGAGCCCAGACCGGTGATGCCCATGGCACCAGCGAAAGCGGTGGTGAGAAGAATGCGGGTCAACTTGTCCATGCTGGTCTATCCTTGCTGGCCGGCGGGGGCGCCGGCTCTGTCGCGGCGGGGTCGCTGCGATCTGGGGGCAGATGACCATTCGAAGCTGTCGCCGGCCTTGCGGGGCCGCAGTTTTTTCGTAAGCCTCGCGACAGGTTCGCAGGTTAGAAGGTTGCCCAAAGGGGCTTTTCCGCGTGCGTATTCTGCTGATCGAAGACGACTATGTGCTCGGCGAGGCGATGCGCGACCAGGTGAGCGCCGACGGGCATGGCGTCGACTGGATGCAGCGGCTCGACGATGCGCGGGCGGCGCTCGATACCGTCGACTACGGGCTGATCCTGCTCGACCTGAACCTGCCGGATGGGCGCGGGCTCGATCTGCTGAAGACGCTGCGGACGCGGGGCAACCCGGTGCCGGTGATCATCACCACGGCGCAGGACCAGGTGGCGATCCGCATCGAGGGGCTGAACGCGGGCGCCGATGATTACCTGGTGAAGCCGTTCGACCTCGACGAGATGAGTGCGCGCGTGGCCGCCGTGGCGCGGCGTTATGCGGGGATTTCGGCGCCGCAGCTGACAGTGGGGGCGGCGAGCGTGAACCTGGCCACGAAATCGGTGACGATCGGCGGCAAGGCGATCGCCGTGACGGCGCGCGAGTGGGCGGTGCTGGAGCGGCTGCTGAGCCGGCGCGGCGGCATCGTCACCAAGGCGGAGATCGAGGATTCGCTGTATCCGTTCGGGGCGGAAGTCGAGGGCAATGCGGTGGAGGTTTATGTCAGCCGGCTGCGCAAGAAGCTCGGGCAGGCGGTGATCACCACGGTGCGCGGGCTCGGCTATAGGATCGAGGCATGAAGCGGCGCTCGATGGCCCTGCAGCTCGCCGTGTGGCTGAGCGCCGGGATGCTGGTGTTCTGGCTCGGCGGCACGGCGATTTCGACCGTGGTGCTGCGCAGCGAGCTCGAGCAGGCGTTCGACGAGACGCTGCGGCAGAGCGCGTTCCGCCTGCTGCCGCTGGCCAATCGCGACGTGGGCGACGATTCACGCGGGCATACGCCGATCCCGCGGATCGGGCGCGAGGATGGTCGCGGGCGGGGCCGGGGCGGCGATGACCGGCCGGGGCTGCCGCCGCCGGACCAGCCGCCGATCAATGTCGAGGCGATCACGTATCTCGTCTACGACCAGAACGGGGCGGTGCGGCTGAGGGCCGAGGATGCACCGGAGACGCTGCCGGATTTGCCGGCGGAGGATGGGTTCATCACGGTTGCGGGGCACCGGGCGTTCAAATCGACCGATCCGCGGACCGGGTTCGGCATTTTGGTGCTGGAGACGACCAATGCGCGGTCGGATGCGCTGTGGGGCGCGGTGGGCGGGTTGCTGCTGCCGCTGGCGGCGCTGCTGCCGCTTTCGGCGCTCGGCATCTGGCTATTGGTGCGGACGGCGCTGAAGCCGGTGCGGCGGTTGGGCCGGGATGTCGCCGAGCGCGGCAGCACCAACCTCACCCCGCTCAACACCGACGACCAACCGGCGGAACTGGCGCCGATTGCCGACGAGATCGAGGGCCTGCTCGAACGGCTGCGGGCGGCGATGGAGGCGGAGCGGACCTTTGCGGCGAGCAGCGCGCATGAATTGCGCACGCCGATCGCCGGGGCGCTGGCGCAGACGCAGCGGCTGGCGCGGGAGCTCGGCGAGCATGCCTCGGCGCCGCGGCTCAAGGAGATCGAGACGGCGCTGCGGGGGCTGTCGGAGCTGTCGGAGAAGCTGCTGCAGCTGTCGCGGCTCGAAGCGGGGTTTGCGCGGGCCGATGCGGTGGCGGAGCTGGGGCCGGTGCTGGATCTGGTGGTGCGGGATTTTCAGGCGCAATCGAGCACCGGCGGGCGCGTGCGGTATCAGAAGCATGCGGAGGCGCGGCTGAGCTGCCGGATCAACCCCGATGCGTTCGCGATTGCGGTGCGCAACCTGATCCAGAATGCGCTGATCCATGGCGCGGCGGATGGCACGGTGTTCGTCGAGGCGGGGCCGGGCGCGGTGGTGCGGGTGCGCAACCATGGGCCGGTGGTGGCGCCCGAGGTTATGGCGCGGCTGACCGAGCGGTTCGCCCGCGGCGCGACGCGGGCCAGCGGCACGGGGCTGGGGCTCGCGGTGGTGGCGACGATCATGACGCAGACGGGGGGCACGCTGGCGCTGAGCTCGCCGCCCGAGGGGTGGAGTGACGGGTTCGAGGCGGCGCTCAGGCTGGGGGATTAGGAGTCTCGATATAAGCCTTCACCTCGGCCTCGTCCGGTACCGGCACTTTCCTTTTCTTCTTGACCTTCTCGGCGTGCCGCACCCTGCCCCAACCGAGGCAGCCACCGATGCGGACGGCAAGGTAGATCACCGTGCGCTGAAACCACGAGACATGCCGGTTCACCATGGCTTCGAGCAGGATTGCGTCGGATTCGGCGCGAGTGAAGACCCTTACCGGTGAGATCGAGGGGTCGCGATTCCAGGCCCTGCCGTCGCCCTCGGTGGCATAGAGGAAATCGTGGATGATGGCGGCTTTTACCCAAGGACCATCGGGTGGCAGCAGCACCCAGGCCCAGCGCGGGATCGAGGCGAGATCGGTGACGACGCCGGGCGGGACGGTGATGGTGGTCGGTCCGATGTCGGAGGTGAATGACAGTGGCTTCGACAGCGCCCAGAGGCTACGCCCGGCGCGAGTGGAGGCTTCCTCTTTTCGATCGAGCAGCACCAGAAACAGCTTGCCGCTGAACTTGTCCCGCCATCCGGGTACAGCCATGCTCACTCTCCCGAAAGGACGTATCCGTTCTAGTTGTTCGATCGATCCAGAGCCGCCAGAACTGCGAGTTCGTAGGCGTAAATGAACGGCCGCTTTCCGGGGGTGGCCAGTTTGTCGCGCTCGGCAGGATTTGCGTAGGAAGGATGCCAGTACCCGACATTGTGGAGGATTTCGTGGGCAATCTTCGAGGCCCAGAACCGCGCATCGTTTCGCGGCTCGGAGGCAAGCATCCGGTTGGGATTGAGGCGGATATACAAGAACCCTCCCGGGTCCGTGCGGGTGAGCTGGAAGTCGGCAGCCCGGTAGCTGTCGTAGGTGCCGCCGCCCCACCAGACGTCGGCGCTGTCGCCTGAGGACGAAGAGATGACGAGGACTGGTATCGATCCGGCCGGCATCAGGATCGCCGACATACGATCGATGAACTGTCCGGCATCGCGGGGCTTCAACAGGCTGCGTGCATAGAGCTGAAAGGCAGGTCCACCGAGGGTGGGTATCGGCCCCGCGTCCGCGCTCGAGTCGGCAAGAGCGGCGTCGACGACCTGGGCCGATATCGCAACCGAGAGCCATTGCGCGACCGCTTCCCTCAGCACGGCCTTCATGTCGCTTGAAAAGGTCGGATCGAGCCACAGCGCGACCGACCGGCCAGTCTTCTCATCAGTCACGACATCTCCGAACCGAACGAGGTCGCGGACGGAGAGCTGGGAATGAAGATTGCGCACGGCGGCAGACAAATCGGCCCACCCAGTGTCGTCGTGATTTTCCAGTTTAGCCGCGGCGCGGGCAGCTTCTCCCTCAAAAATCTCGCCAGAACCCGGATCGAGGACAGCTGCCATGTTCGGGTTGTCCCGCCACACCCATTCCGGCAAATAAAACGGATATCGATCTTCTGCCTGAACACCCAAACTGATGCATAAAGCTATATATATCACAATCGCGCGTAGTATCGTCATCTGCGCCCCCCTCACATGACACGCCCTACATGCACACCGAAACCATCGTTGGTCAATCGCGGGCAGAAGACAACAACTCCGACGGAGCAAATGCTCTGATGGAGTTCAGCTCGTCAGCACGATGCGCATCAGGTCGGCGGTGTTGCGGGCGCCGAGTTTTTCCATGACGCGGGCGCGGTGGACTTCGATGGTGCGCGGCGAGATGCCGAGGTTGCGGCCAGCTTCCTTGTTGGACTGACCGTTGGTGATGAGCTGCAACACTTCACGCTCGCGCCGGGTGAGCTGGGCGAAGCCGCGGACCTCGACATTGCGCTTGCCGCCATCGATGGCGCCGACATGCACGTCCTCGCGCACGGCATCGCGCACCGCCATCAGCAGGCGCTCGGAATCGATGGGCTTGGTGACGACATCGGTGGCGCCGGCCTTCATGGCCATGACGGCGAGATCGACCTGCGGCTCGTCCTCGAGGATGAAGACCGGGGTGCCGTTACGCAGCGTTTTGACGCGCTTGAGGATATCGAGGCCGCTATCCTTGCCGATGCGGATGTTCACCACCACCACATCGGGCCGGCGGCGCTCGATGGCGGCGAGGAAGCTCGCGGTTTCCATCGAAAAGCTGGTCTGGAACCCCTCGAGCCGGAACAACACGCTCAATGCTTCGCAGGTTGGAGCATCCGGATCGAGAACATGAATCAGAACGTCCCGGTTCAAATAGGACGGATAGTAAAAGTTCTCGGTCACTCCACCCTCCCAAGATCAGCGACGCGCAGGAATTAACTGACAACCTGCGCGCAACCGGCGCCCCAGCAAATATATTTGCCGCAAATATCAGCGCGGCGGCAGTTTCAAATCACTCACCAGGCTTCGGGGACAAGGTGATTGTCTGCCCCTACCACGCCCTAAGTGTTGTCGCCATCCGGGAAGACCCCAACACGGCGGACTCATACGAATGGGATAGGGATAGATGCCGAACGCGGCGCCGTCAAGGAAGATTTTCCTATAAGGCGGACACAATGAACCGCCGGGGTGGCCGGCGGTTCAAAGGTAGGCTGTGGAGTGCGTCAGACGCCGCGGGACTTGATGGCGTCGCGGATTTCGGTGAGGAGTTTTTCTTCCGTCGTCGGAGCCGGGGGGGCGGCGGGGACGGCGGCTTCCTTGCGGCGGAGACGGTTGACGCCCTTGACGACGAGGAAGAGCACGAAGGCGACGATGGTGAACTTCACCACGGCGTTGATGAACAGGCCGTAGTTCAGTGTCGCGACGCCGGCGGCCTTGGCGGCTGCGATGGTCGGGTAGGTGGCGCCCTCGGGCGGCAGCAATGCGATGAAGAGGTTGGAGAAGTCGATACCGGCGAGGATCAGGCCGATGATCGGCATGAAGATATCGTCGACCACCGACGAAACGATGGCACCGAAAGCGGCGCCGATGATCACGCCGATGGCGAGATCGAGCACGTTGCCCTTGAGGGCGAAATCGCGGAATTCCTTGAACATGGTTCCTTGCTCCTCTGCGCCGCCTCTTTGACGCCGGGCGGCAGCGCAAACCCCATGCGCATCATGAACTTATTTCGCGTTACGTCAAAACACGCTTGTTGGTGAAACGCAGTGTCGCACGACTTTCTGGTGCCTTGCGGGGCCGCCGACAGGGGAAGATACTGCGCGGCTTGAATTTGCCGCCGGGAGCGCAGCGCGAAGGGCCGTTTATGGACGTAACGATCGACAGGGAGGAGGTCCTCCGGCAGGCGGTGGATTTCATCCCCCAGGGCCTTGCCGCGTTCGATCGCGACCTGCGGCTGGTGACGGCAAATACGCGCTATCGCGAGCTGCTGGCCCTCCCGGTGCAGCTCATGGCGCAGGGCACGCCGCTCTACGATATCGCGCTGTTCCTCGCGCGACGGGGCGACCTCGGGGCGGGCGATGCGACATATCTCGCAGCCCAGCGGGTGCAGGAGCTGACCGGTTCGCCGCATACGGTGACGCAGCGGCTGGGTGCGCTGGGGCAATCGCTCGAGTTCTACTCGTCGCGGCTGCCCAATGGCGGGCTCGTGATCAGCTTTTCGGACGTGACGGACAGGGTGGCGGCCGAGGGCGAGATTGCCGATATCAACATGACGCTCGAAGGCCGGGTGGAAGAGCGGACGGCGGACCTGGTGCGGGTCAATTCCGAGCTCGAAGTGGCGCGGGCCAAGGCCGATGCGGCCAACCGCGACAAGACGCGGTTTCTCGCCGCCGCCAGCCACGACCTGCTGCAGCCGCTGAACGCGGCGCGGCTCTATACGGCGACGCTGGTGGAGCGGGCGGGCGGCACGGGGCTCGACGAGCTCGCCAACTCGATCGAGCAATCGCTGACGGCGGTCGAAGAGATCATGTCGGCGCTGCTCGATATTTCGCGGCTCGATGCGGGGGCGATGAAGCCGGCCAATGCGCCGTTCCAGATCCGCGACCTCTTGAAGAAGATCGACGTGGAGTTTGCCCCGCTGGCGGCGAAGAAGCAGGTGCGGCTGCGGCTGGTGGAGACCTGCGCGGCGGCGGTGGGTGATAGAGCGCTCGTCGCGAGAGTCGTGCAGAACCTCGTGTCGAACGCGATCAAGTATACGCGGCCGGGCGGGCAGGTGCTGGTGGGGGTGCGGAAGCGCGGCACGCGGCTGCGCCTCGACATCGTGGACACCGGCATCGGCTTCAACCGCGACCAGCATGCGCTGATCTTCGCTGAGTTCAGCCGGCTCGAGCATGGCGCGCGCATGGCGCAGGGCTTGGGGCTGGGGCTCTCGATCGTGAAGCGGCTGGTGACGGCGCTGGGCGTGGCGCTGGAGCTCGACAGCAAGGAGGGACGCGGGTCGCGCTTCTCGCTGTTTTTGCCGCTGGCGCCGCGGACGGAAAAGGCAGTGGCGGAGACCGGGATCGGGCGCGAGCCTCCGGCCTCGAACCTCCATGGACTGCGCGTGCTCTGCGTCGACAACGAGAAGGCGATTCTCGATGCGATGGAGGGGTTGCTCGGCGGCTGGGGTTGCGATGTGCGCTCGGCCCGCTCGCTCAAGGACATCGACAAGGACCGGCTGCTCGATGGCTGGTTCCCCGATCTCGTGCTGATGGACTACCACCTCGACCAGACATCGGGGCTCGATGCGATCGAGTGGCTTCGGCACAATGTGGGCGGCCACCTGCCCGCCGCGCTGGTGACGGCGGACAGAAGTGCCGCGGTGCGGGCGCTTGCCGAGGAGCGGGGCATCACGGTGGTGACGAAACCGGTGAAGCCGGCGGGGCTGCGGGCGACGATCAGCGGGCTCACGACGGCGCGAAAACGGGCGGCGCGGGACGAATAGAGTCTCGGGTTTCGGCCGCCGGTGTGGCGTTGCAACAACGGCAAGTGGCGCGTTTTCACAACCTCAAAATATGATTGGAAATACACTTCCGCACCGCCGAAATAGGCGCTAGCGTCCGGTTGAAGACTTGACCAGTCAATGTAACGGGACATTCTTTGGAAACGCGGAAGCTTGAGCTGAACGGTGTGGAATCGCGCACCAGCGAGCAGGTCGCGAGGTCGACCGCGGCGGGCGTGCCCCGGTTGCTGATCGTGCCGCCAAGATGCCTTTCGCCGCTGGTCGATACCCAGGATCACGAGATTGCCCGGTCGCTGGTGACCGATGTGACGGTGAGCCTCTGCCGCAGCCGGCTCTATGAAGTCGTGGCGCCCTATTCGGCTATGAAGCTGACCAGCAGCCCGATCTGGGAAGAGATGGTGCCCGCCGACTACGTGGTGGTGACCGACGTGGTGCTGGCGCAGCGCGACATGCCGATTGCGCTCCTCACCATCGACGTGATCGCGACGGGCGCGGACAAGCGTATCTATCGCAGCGAAGTGGAGCTGCGGACCGGAACGCTGCAGAACATCCATGACAGCCTCTGCTCGATCCTTGCCGACAAGATCTGCGGCGAGATCGGCGCGCATGAGCTTCGGCAGTATCGCCGGACGGGCGCGGCTTCGGCCTATGTGCATTACCTCATCGCCATGCAGCGTGGGGACCGCAACGACCTCCGCTCGCTGATCCGGGCGCAGCGCTCGCTGCTCCGGTCGATCCAGCTGTCGCCGGATTTTACGCCGTCCCTGGCGCAGCTGGCGCGCACCAAGACGCTGGAATGGCTGGAACTGGGTAATGCCGACCGCACGCTGCTGCACGAAGCCAAACACCTGGCCGAGCGCGCGCATGGCTATGAGCCGAACGACAGCGCGAGCCTGCGCGAAATCGGTCATGCGACGCTCTATCTCCACGACCTCGATGGCGCGCTCGAGCATTTCGACATGGCGCACGAGATTGCGCCCAACCATGCCGACCTGCTGGTCGACCAGGCCGATACGCTGACCCACCTGTCGCGCCACGACGAGGCGGAAGCGAAGATTTCGCGCGCGCTGTCGCTGAACCCGCTGGCGCCCGACGACTATTACTGGATCGGCGGCGCGGTGAGCTTTTTCCGCGGCGAGTACAAGCAGGCGCTGAGCCGGCTGACCGCAATGCAGGCCCCCGGCCACGCCATGCGCCTCATGGCGGCCTGCGCGGCGATGCTGGGCGAAAAGGAAGAAGCGGTGCTCTATCGCGAGCAGGCGCTGGCGCGCGATCCGTCGTTCACTGTGGACAAGTGGCAGAGCCTTTACCCGGCGCCTAGCGGGAAAGACACAGCCCACTACCTCAACGCACTGATTTTGGCTGGCTTTTCGCGCGGCATCTAAACTCGATGTTAATTTGAGTGGCGCCCTCCTGTTACCGCCTCAGGAGGGCTCAACATGACCAATACCGCTTCCCCGAAAGTTGCCACCGTCGCCGTCAAGACCCTGCCGGCGATGCCCCGTATCCCCAGCCGCAAGTTCTTCCGGCAGTAACCGGTGGACGTCGCCGTCGCGACGCCTTCCGGCTGGTTTGAATATGGCGAACGCAGCTCGCCGGCGGCACTGACCGTCGAGCGACTGCGTCCGCATTTTGCCGCTCTCGGCATCACCCGGCTGGCGCGCCAGACCGGGCTCGACCGCATCGGCATCCCGTGCTTTTCCGCGATACGGCCCGCCGCGCTGACGCTCAGCGTGTCGCAGGGCAAGGGCAAGGACGATTTTGCCGCCATGGCGTCGGCGCTGATGGAAGCGGCGGAGTTCGCCGTGGCAGAGCGGCCGGCGGTGAATGCGCGGCTCGCGACCGCCGATGCGCTGCGGCGCGGTGGCGACGCCGTCTACGATTTCGACCGGCTGATGCCGGAGGACCGGCCGCTGGCGGACGACGCGCCGATCCACTGGATCGCGGGCGCGACCTGGCCCGAGGGCCGGCCGGTATGGATTCCGCGCGATGCGCTGACGATCGGCGAAGAAGCGGGCGACCTGCCGGAGATCAGCCGCAGCACCAACGGGCTCGCCTCGGGCAATGCGCCCAAGGAAGCGCTGTTTCACGCGGTGTGCGAGCTGCTGGAGCGCGACGCAACATCGCTGTGGTCGCTGCTCGAGGACGAGGCGCGGCTCGCGACCGAGTTTTCGATCGACGCGATCGACGATGCGACGACGCAGGCGATCGCCCGGCAGGTGATGGAGGCGGGGCTGGAGCTGCGGCTGTTCGACCAGACCACCGATCTCGGCGTGCCCTGCGTGATGGCGGTGATCACCGAGCGGGCCGAGGGCAATGCCCGGCTGTTCGACATTGCGGCCGGCTATGGCTGCCACCCCAATGGGCCGCGGGCGGCGATCCGGGCGATCACCGAGGCGGCGCAGACGCGGATCACCAATATTGCGGGCGGGCGCGACGATGTCGGGCCGGCCGAATATGCCGAGGAGGCCGACGAGTCGATCGCGTTTCTCGGGCGGCGCACGGCGGGACAGGCGCATGCGCCGGCATGGCTCGCGGCCGATACGCCGCTGCCCGAAATGCTTGAGCGGCTGGCCGAGCGAGTGGGGCCCGAGGCGCGGATCGCGTGGGCGAGCCTCGGCGGCGCGCCCTATGGGATTTCGGTGGTGCGGGCGATTTCGACGGCGCTCGAGGACCGCGAGACGAACGTCAACTGGGTGCCGGGCGAGCGGGCCATGCGGGTGATTTCGCCATGAGGGTGCTGTTTGCCGGACCGTCGCTTTACGGTGTAGAGCCGGACCTGACCGGGATCACTGCCCTGCCCCCGGCGCGCCAGGGCGACATTGCGCGGGCGGTGCTCGATGGCGCGGGATCGATCGGGCTCGTCGATGGGTATTTCGATGCGGTGGCGGCGCCGTGGCACAAGGAAATCCTGTTCGCGCTCGAGCGCGGGGTGACGATGCTGGGCGCATCGTCGATGGGGGCTCTCAGGGCCGCCGAATGCGCCGCCTACGGCATGCGGCCGGTGGGCGTGATCGCGCGCGACTATTTCAACGGCACGCTCGACGATGACGCGGCAGTGGCGATTTCGCACGGGCCGGAAGAGCTGGGCTATCCGCCGCTCACCGAGCCGCTGGTCAACGTGAAGCCGACGCTGCATCGGCTGCGCACGCTGCAGCTGATCGACGAGCAGGAGCATGTGCGCCTGTGGGCGCGGGCGTGCGGGCTCTATTTCAAGGACCGGTCGGTGGAGGCGATGTTCGAGAGCGCCGAGCTCGCGGCGGCCTACGAGGCGCACCGCATCAACCGCAAGGCGGATGATGCGCTGCAGCTGGTGGATGAGCTGAGGCTGTGCCCGGAAGCGCCGAGCGCGCGGCGGGACGAGCCGGAGCAGCGCTCGCCGTTTGCGCGGCAGGTGCTCAGCGAGATGCTGGGCGAGACGGTTTAACGCCGGGCTGTGAGAGGCGCTTGTTGCTCCCCCCTCCACCACGCTACGTGTGGGGACTAAGGTGAGCCACTACAAAGGCCGGGCATCGCGGTCAGGAAGTAGAGTGCCCACGGTTCTTCCGCGCTACCATCTTTTGTGTAGAGAATTTCCCGCCTTTCCCCGTCTTCCAGTTTCCAAGTGAAAGAAAGACTCGACGCATCGGATTGGGCGACTTCGAGGCTATAAGCGTTAGTCTGGGGCTCGCCGTATTGGTCAATGAGGTCGGCAATCACCGAGACCATCCCCTCAAAACCGTCCGGCACGACGGTCCGCACACTTGCCAGCCTATCGTCGCAGAACTCCAACGACGTTTTGCCGTTCGTCATGTTGAAAGACGTTCTGGCCGCCGGAACTTTGGGCCCCATTGGGGGCGCTACCGCCACAATGGTCCAGCCCAACTCAATGGCGGCCGCCCTCGCCTCGGCTGAGGACATACCCGATTTGAATCCGCCGATTTCGAAGGCGGCGCTGTGACCAGCGGACACAAAGAGGGCGAGGATCAGCGAAGCGTGGCCAACGAGCGAGGCTTTGGTTGGCATTCCGCCCCCTTGTACTTCCAACGGCAGGTTCTTACCGAGCAGTGCGAAGCGTCTACCCCCACGCCCCAAGATTGTTTATGGGGCGCTATCACTTGAATTTCTACAGAGTGTAGTCATCTTCGTGCAAAAGAGGCACGACGTAAGCATGCTGCATCTCGTGAGGCGCATAACACTCGCTACCCTCTGCATATTCGGGAGCTTGGTGTCCACGTCCGCAGACAGTTGGAATGTGTGGCAGGCGCAGCCCGTCGATGGTTTGCAATTGCCGGAAGCCCCTGAACGCCTTCCTGACCTCGGCACCGCTGACGGTCGGCTCAGCTATCTCCGGCAGATGCTCGCCAAGGCGGGCTCGTGTGCAGGGGAGGGGGAAATTGGCTTCGAGCAGGCCGACGTCGACAGTCTCAAGCGAATGACGGTGCAGGCGTCCCTTTCTGTGTCCACCATACCTATTTGGCATGGACCACCAGCCGGGCTCATCGCTGACGCCACCTGTGAGACAGCTCATGCATGGCTACTTCGAGACTACCCGCTTGAAAAGCGCAGCGATCTCACCCCCACGCCCTAAGCTCGTGCGCCGACCCCCACGCCACAACAGGGAGAGGATGCCAGTGGACCGACTCGGCCGTGGAGAAGGCGCGGGTCAGACCGGCTGGCTGCCGAGCACTGCCAGGAGGCGCGGGTTGATGGTGCCGGTCTCGTTCATGCCGGTGCCACGCTCGAAGGACTTGATGGCTTCGGCGGTCTTCGGGCCGGCGAGGCCGTCGGGGGTACCGATATCGTAGCCGAGGCGGGTGAGCGCCTGCTGCACGCCCTTCACCACTTCGACCTTGGTGATGGTGGTGCCGGGATCGAAATCCTTCACCCAGGTGCCGATGGGGGCGAAGTTCGCCGCGAGGTTGATCTCGGCCGGTTTCCAGGCCGCGACCTCGTCGGTGACGCGCTGCACGGTGGCGGCATCGAGCGACTTGGCGATGTCGTCGCGGGCCTTGGCGGCATCGGTATCGCCGCGGGTGGCGGCGAGCGCGAACCACTTGAAGGAAGCGGCGAGATCCTGCTTCACGCCGAGGCCGCGGGCATAGAGCATGCCGAGGTTGAACTGGCTGTCCTTCATGCCGCGATTGGCGGCTTCTTCGAACCACTGGGCGGCGGAGTCGAACTGCTGGGTGCCGAGCCCGCCGCTGGCATAGAGCGCGGCGAGGTTGTGCATGGCCATGCGGTTGCCGGCTTCGGCGGCCTGCTGGTACCAGATGCGGGCCTGGGCGAGATCCTTATCGACGCCCTTGCCGGCTTCATAGAGGTTGCCGAGGCGATACTGAGCCGGAGCGAAGCCCTGGCTGGCGGCGCGCTCGTACCAGACGGCGGCAGCCTTCAGGTCCTCCGGGACGGCGCGGCCTTCGGTGTAGATGGCGCCGATTTCGAACTGGGCGCGGGCATCGCCATCGGCGGCGGCCTGACGCAGTTTGGCCGGGCCGACATTGTCAGGCGGCAGGTCGACCTTGACCGGGCTTTCGAGCGGCTTGACGCCGGTGGACAGATCGGCCGACGGATCGGTTGAGGCAACGTCGCCAGCGGCGGCGACGGCGGGCGGCATGGGCTGATCGGCCGGAGCGGTGAAGCCCTGCGCGGCGCCGGGATCGATGGAGGCAGTCGCGAGCGGGTCGCCCATGACGACTCGAGCCGGCTTTGCCGGAGCCTGCGGCACGTTGAGCTGCTGCGCCAACGGGGTCGGCGAGAGTGCTGCATCGCCCACGGTGGTGGTACCGGTAGCGGCGGGCGCGGCAGGCGCCTCCTGGCTGCGCATGATCAGCAGGTTGGCGAGCAGGAACATGGCGAGGAGCGTTATGGCCCCGAGAATGATCGTGCGGTAGCGGCGGATCAGGCCGGGCTTGGCGGGCTTGGTCTCGCCCGCCGGGCTTGTGGCTTCGGCATCGAGCGCGACGGTCTGCGGCTCGGGCGCAGCGGGGAGTACACGCGGCGATGCATCTTCGGGCGTCCACGAGACCGACGGTTCCTTGTCGCCGGCAAGCTGGCGGCGGCCGAGCTTGAACTTGGCCGGCTTGGACGGCTTTTCGGCGGCAGGGAGGTCGACGGGATGCGTTTCGGCCTTGGCAGGCTTCTTCGGCTTTTCGGCCTTGGCAGGCTTCTTGGCCTCAGGCGTGACCGGAGGCGGCATGGGGACAGTAACCGCAGCGGCGGCTTTGGCGTCGGCTTCGGCTCGGGTGGCCTGGAAGCGGGTGAAGGCGCGGGCGATCAGCGAGTTGCCGGCGGCTGCATTGCTGCTGGTCGCCTGGCCCGGGCCCTTGCGCATGGCGGCGCGGCGGGCAGCGGCGATGAAGGTGTTGCGATCGGTCGTCAGCGGGCCCAGCGGCTCAGCCGGACGCTCCGGGATGGGCGCGACGGCGGGATCGTCGAGGCTCGAAAGCGGCGGCAGCGGGCGATCGTCGACGATGGGCTCGAAGGCGGGAGCCGGCTCGGTGTCGGTGAAATCGAAGGACGGGATCGGCGCCGGCGGCAGTTCGGCCGGCACCTCGACTGCCATGCCGGGATGGCGGCGGCGCGGACCGTTCTTGGCCTCAAGGGCGCGCTGGAGCGGGTTGGGATCGTCGAAGGGCCGATCGTAGAGGGCAGCATCGTCGGCCGGGTTGGCCGGCATGGCGTCGGCGCGGCCGGTGACCGGCGGCTCCGGTTCGATGTCGATTACCGGCTCTTCAAGAGAGACGTATGGCTCGTCGCGCTCGATTTCCTCGAGCAGCGGCGCGATCGGGTCCTGCTGGAATTCCAGCTCCGGCTCAGTTTCGGGCTCGATCGAAAGCGGCGCAGTGAAGGCGGACGGACGCGACGGCGCGGGGGCGAAGACCTGGGCGGCCGGAGGCTCAGTTGCCGGCGCCGGGAAGGCGGGCTCGACGGCGAGCGGCAGCGGCGCGGGACGGGCGACCGACTGCTCGAGCCGGGCGAGGCGGTCGTTCACTTCGCGAATGGTGGCTTCGAGGGCCGAGTTGTCGTCGGCGGGGCGCTCGGCGGCGACACGCTCCATCACCTTGCCGAGGCGCTTTTCGAGCTCGGCATATTCGGTTTCGCCGATACCGGGGCGCGGCGCGCTGCGATCGGCGAGGGCCGCGCTGGTGCGCTCGACCACCTTGTCGGCGAGCGCATCGAGATCGGGCGAGGATTCGCCGGGCTGACTGTAGAGCTTGGCGAGACCGGTGAGCTGCTCGCCGGTCTGGTCCATGCGGGCGACGAGCTGGCGCACCTGGGCTTCGAGCTGGCCGATATTGAGGTCCGGCGGGTTCGCGACCTTGTCGGTGATGGCTTCGAGCTGGGTCTCGATGGCGGCGAAGCGCGGCTCCATCGCCTCGACGACGGCCGTGCGCATGGCGTCGACATCGGCCTTGAGCGGAGCCGCGGCGGGGTCGCGCATCTCGATATCGGAGATGCGCTGGTTGAGGGCATCGATGAGCTCGATCAGGCCCTGCGGCTGCTGCGGCGCCTTCATGGCGGAGGCGAAGCGCTGGAGCTCGTCGGTGATCTTTTCGAGTTCGGCCGGCGGCATGGCCATCTGGCGCTCGATGCCGTCGACGCGATCGTAGATGGAGCGGACGCCGTCCTCGATGGCCTTCATGGCGTCGCGGAGGCCGGCATTGGGGGCTTCGGCGCGGTTGGCGGCCTGAACCTGCAGGTCGGCGAGGCGGCCGACCGTGGCGGTCACGTCGTCGAGGCGGCGGCTCAGGCCGGTATTGTCGGTCTTGTCGACGAGCTGCACCTGGAGATCGGCGAGCTTGCCGACCGTCGCGGTGACATCGTCGAGACGCTTGGTGAGGCCCGAGGTGTCGGCGCGATCCACCAGCTTGACCTGGAGGTCGGCGAGGCGGCCGACGGTGGTGGTGACCTCGTCGAGCCGCTGGTTGATGGCGGAATTGTCGGGCTTGGCGTTGGCGAGCTGCGCCTGCATGTCGGCGAGGCGGCCGACAGTGCTCGATACCTCGTCGAGGCGCTGGGTGAGCGCGGAGTTATCGGGCTTGGTGTTGGCCATCTGCACCTGCAGGTCGGCCAGGCGATCGACGGTGGCGCTGACCTCGTCGAGGCGCTTGTTGATGCCGGAATTGTCCGACTTGTTGGCGAGCTGCACCTGCAGATCGGCGAGACGGCCGACTGTGGCGGTGACATCGTCAAGCCGGCGGTTGAGGCCGGTGGTGTCGGTCTTTTCGGCGAGCTGGACCTGGAGGTCGGCAAGGCGGCCGACGGTGGCGGTCACGTCATCGAGACGCTGGGTCAGGCCCGAGGTGTCCGAGCGGTCGGCATAGGCCTTCTGCAGCTCGGCGAGGGTGGCGACGGTGTGGCTGACATCGTCGAGGCGGCGGGTGAGCGCCGACACATCGATCTGCGGTTCGCGGGCGACGAGCTTGGCCAGGCCGGCGATCTGGCTTTCGAGGCGCTTCACCTGCCCGGTTTCGCCGACGGCGCCGGCGAGGAGTTCGACCACCTGGCTCAACTGGCCGACCTGATCGGCGATATCCTTGACGTTGGCGGTCTGGCCGCGGGCCTGCGACTTCAGCTCGCCTTCGAGCCGTTCGAGGCGGCCCGAAATGCCGCCGACGGCTTCGGCCAGTTCGTCGAAGCGCGGCGAATCCATGGGGCGCGGCGGCTCGCGCATCAGCGGGGGAGCGACGGGCGGCGGCGGCGCGAAGTGGCGCGAGCGGATCTGCTGGATGGCGGATTCGAGAGTGTCGCGCGGGTTGGGCGGAACGGCGCCGGCCGGCATATCGTCACGATCGGAGAATTTCGCCACGGCGCGCTGCACGGAACGAAGCGCTTCGCGATGGCGGGTCTCGGGCTCGATCTCGGTGACCTGATGGCGCAGGTCGCGCATCCGCTCGGTCAAGCCCTGGTAGCCGGGTTCGGGCTGGGTGCGGGCGACCTGGGTTTCGACCTGATCGAGCAGGGCCACCAATTCGCTGCGCAGATCCTGCCATTCGCCGGCATCGGCTTGCTGATCGTACTGGGGGTTGGCGCGGACCATTGACGGTTCCCGGAACAGTTTCAGGGACGCTTCCCTGACAAAATGCCAACGCATGACCCAGTTCAGGCCATGGTCGTCCGGTCAGTCTTGGAAAAACATGGTAAAGATCGGGTTAAGCATCGATGCATTTTGCAACTGTGCGTACGACAGAGATATGATTTGGGGCCCGCTTCCCGCCTTTAGTGGGATATAAAAGCCGATACCGGCTTGTTACCAAGCCAGCAGAGGAGCCCCGCCAAGCCCATGACCAGACGGCGCATCATCATCGTCGACGACCACCCGCTGTTCCGCGCCGCGCTCAAGCAGACGCTGGCGGGCGGCGACCCATCGATCACCGTCGAGGAAGCGGGCGATATCGCGACGCTGACCACGGCGCTCGAAGCCGACCGCGAATGCGACCTGGTGCTGCTCGACCTGAACATGCCGGGTTCGCGCGGGTTTTCGGGCCTGCTGCTGCTGCGGGCGCAGTATCCGGAAATTCCGGTGATGATCATTTCGGCCGTGGACGAGGGCACCGTGGTGCGCCGCGCCTTCGAGCTCGGGGCGGCGGGGTATCTCCACAAATCGGTGGGGCCGACGGATATTCGCCGCGCCATCGAGATGGTGCTCTCGGGTGAGGTCTATGTGCCCGATGGCATGGAGCTGCCGGCCGAGGATGCGCAATCGGCGCTGATGCAGCGGCTCGCGACGCTGACGCCGCAGCAAATCCGCGTGCTGATGATGCTCAGCGACGGGCTGATGAACAAGCAGATCGCCTATGAGCTCTCGATCTCCGAGGCGACGGTGAAGGCGCATGTGTCGGCGATCCTGCAGAAGCTCGATGTGGACAGCCGGACGCAGGCGGTGATCGCGGCGAGCCGGATCGAGGAAGGCCAATTCGCGGAATTGCTGGCGCCGCACGACCACTGAGGGGAGTGTACCCCTCACCTCAGCTTTGCTACGGCGCTGGCGCGCCTAGCGACGCTATCCTCTCCCCCAAGGGGCGAGGAGGCGATGGGGCACGCCGCTCCGGGCGAAACACCAGTGATCCGGTCGAGTTAAGCCTCTGGCGCTGCTGATTTTTCCCTGAATTGTGACGGTGCTAACCGGCTCTTTGCATTTTGCTGCCAAGGTGGGTGGCAATTCGCGAAAACTGTCGCATTTTCGTCGCCAGCGAGGGCTAGGCCGAGAGTGCCTCCCGCGCCAAGTGGACGCCGCCTGTGCAGGTCTATCTGCCGATCGCCGAGCTTTCGATGAACCTGTTCTTCCTCGTGGGGATCGGGGGAGCGGTCGGTTTTCTGTCAGGGTTGTTCGGGGTGGGTGGCGGCTTCCTCCTGACGCCGCTGCTGATCTTTTCGGGTGTCCCATCCTCGGTGGCGGTCGCGTCGGTGACCGGGCAGGTGGTGGCGGCCTCGACCTCGGGCGCGCTCAGCTATTACCGACGAGGGCAGATCGACCTGCACCTTGCGATCTACCTCGTGCTGGCGAGTATCCTCGGCTCGTTCGTCGGGGTGTGGATTTTCGGCGTGCTGCGCTCGCTGGGCCAGCTCGACCTGTTCATTTCGCTCGGGTTCTTGATCCTGCTCGGCTTCGTCGGCACGCTGATGATGGTGGAAGCCGTGCGCTCGATCCTGAAGCGCCGGGCCGGCATCGTGGTGCGCGAGAAGCTGCCCAACCAGCATAACTGGTTCCACGGCCTGCCCTTCCGCGTGCGGTTCAAGAAATCGCGGCTCTATATCTCGGTGGTGCCGGTGCTGCTGCTGGGGTTCTGCATCGGCATCGTCGGCGCGCTGCTCGGCATTGGCGGCGGGTTCATTCTCGTGCCGGCGCTGGTCTACCTGCTGCGCGTGCCGGGCAATATGGTGATCGGCACATCGCTGCTGCAGGTGGTGGCGATGATGGCGGCGACGACCATCCTTCACGCCGTGACGAGCCAGAGCGTCGATATTCTGCTCGCCTTCTGCCTGATGGTGGGCGGTACGGTGGGGGCGCAGTTCGGCGCGTCGGCCGGCAAGTATCTGCGTGGCGAACAGCTGCGGGCGCTGCTGGCGCTCTTGGTGCTGGCGGTGGCGATCCGCTTCGGCATCAGCCTCGTGATCCCGCCCAACAATGTGTTCTCGATGGCCGTGATGGCGGCGGGAGGGGCGATATGAGGCGCCTTCTGCTCGCGGCCATGCTGGCCTTGCTGGCGGCTCCGGTGGGGGCCGAACAGCTCGTCTCGCAAGTCTCGAGCGACGAGGTGGCGATCACCTCGAGCTTTGCCGGCCAGACGCTGACGGTGTTCGGCTCGATCGAGCCCGATACCGGCTCGCCCGACAAGTTCGTCGAGGGGCCGTACCATGTCGTGATCACTGTGACCGGGCCGCTGCAGAAGCGCGTGGCGCGCAAGATGACCAACCAGTTCGGCATCTGGATCAACACCGAACAGGCGGTCTACGAGGAGTTTCCGTCGTTCTACCAGGTGCTGAGCGACGGCAAGCTCGACACGATCACCAACCCGATCACGCTGGCCGAGACGGCCATTCCGCTCGACAGCCCGTCGATCGGCAAGACCAGCGCCCCCTACCCCCAGTCGCAGCTGTTCCGCAGCCAGCTGGTGCAGTTGATGACGAAGAAGGGCCAGTTCAAGCTCAACGAGCAGGGCGTGATCTTCCGCTCGGACACGTTCTATTTCGCCCAGGTGGCGCTGCCGAGCGACGCACCGGTGGGCTCCTATATCGCCCACACCTACCTGTTCAAGGATGGGGTGATCGTGGCCGAGAAATCCAACGGGTTCTCGGTGCGCAAAATCGGTTTCGAACGCTTCCTCGGGTTGGCTTCGCACCAGCAGCCGCTGCTCTACGGGCTGGTGTGCGTGGCGCTGGCGCTGTTCACCGGTTGGCTCGGCGGCGTGGTGTTCAAGCGGTAGCGCTCAGTCGCCGGGGATCTCCAGCACGGTGGGGAGCGGCGGATTGACGAGGCGCTCGCCCGTGAGCTCCGAGGCGCGGTGCAATGCCAGCTCGCCCGCCCGGCCTTCGAGTAAGGCGTGGAGATAGGCGGCGGCGAAATAGTCCCCTGCCCCGATGGTCATGACGGTGCCTGGGAGCGGGGCCGGGGTGGCGGTGACGCCGCCCGTCGCGGTCAGGCGGTGGATGGGGCGGGGGCCGTCGGTGAGGATCAGTTCGGTCAGGCGGGGGGCGCTGAGGGTTTGGGCGCGGGTCCAGAGTTCATCCGTCGAGACGCCGGGGAAGTCGGCGAGGGAGCCGATTAGGGCGTCGACGGGGCGCGGGGTCACCGGGGCGAGCGGGTATTGGGAGAGGACCAGTGGCAGGGCGGCGATTTCGGCCATGCGGTCGGGGTCGAGCTGAAGCGTGTTGATGTAGGCGGCGTCGGCGGTGAGGCCTTGCAGCGGCGGGGTGGCGCCGCCGCGCCAGCGGGCGCTGTGGCCCAAGATGGTGCGGTCGCCATCGGGATCGAGCAGGATTTCGGCGATGGGGGTGAAGCCGTCGCGGCGTCCGATGAGGCTGATGTTGAAGCCGAGTTGGTCGAGGGCGGCGGCGATGGCGTCGCCGGCCGGGTCGCGGGCGAGGCTCAGCGACAGGACGACCTCGTGGCCGAGGGCGAGCAGCATGGTGCCGGTGAAGTAGCCACCACCGCCGAGGCGGACGGAGCGATCGCTATAGGGGACGCGGGCGCCGGGGCGGAGCGGCTGGTCGAGAGTCCAGATGCGATCGAGATGGACGCTGGCGGCGACGACGATTTTGGCCATTTGCGCCCCTGTTCCTCACGCTGGATGCAAACACCGGCGAGGTGTCATTGCTGCGACAGTGGCGCCGCTTACCGCTCGGCGCCGGTGATCAGCCGCTTGGGGCTGACCGGGTAGACGCGGCCCTTGCCGATCATCGCGACTTCGAGGGTCGGCCAGTGGAGGAGGCCGACGAAGGCGGGGGCGAGGATGTTGAGCGTGCCGGCCGAGGCGCCGTAGGCGGGCATGATGAAGGTGCGATTGTCGTGGACGAAGCACGGGCGGCGGACCGAGCGGCCATTCATGGCGATGTGCGCGGAGGGATGCAGGTGACCGGCGATGATGCCCTGCTGGTTGCGCTTCGGCTCGTGGATGAGGGTGAGGCCCGACCGCTCGACGACGGTGGCGCAGGTGCCGCCGAGGCTGTGCGGGGCGGGATCGTGGTTGCCGGAAATCCAGGTCCAGCGGGCGCGGCCCATAAGGGCCGCGAGGCGGAGGCGGTCGGCGGGGAGGAGCGTGGTGGTGCCCTCGTCGCGGTGGAAGCTGTCGCCGAGCGCGATGATTTCGGCCGCGCCGGTTGCTTCGAGGTCGGCTTCGAGGCGGCGGAGGGTCATGCCGGTGTCGTAGGGCGGCAGGAGCGAGCCGCGCTTGGCGAACGAGCTCAGTTTTTCGAGGTGGAGATCGGCGACCAGCAGGGTGTTTTCGGCGCGCCAGTAGAGGGCGCCCGAGGGCAGGGCTTCGAACTGGTGGCCGCAGAAGGTGAGCAGCACCGGGGACTCTTCTAGTTCAGCCGCAACAGCTGCAGACGTCTTCAAACCTGACCCATCGCCTCTTTGATGAGCTCGTCGGCGGCGTCGGCCATGGCGCTTTCGCGGGCCTCGCCGAAGACGGCTTCTTTGCCGATATCGAGAAGAATCGGTACCGCCAAAGGCGAGATTCGGTCGAGTGGCTTGTGCACGATGTGCTGCTTGATCCGGGCGAGCATGTGGCCGAGGCGCTCGATATCGAGCAATCCGCGCGCGGCGTCGCGGCGGGTGGCCTGGATCAGGATGTGGTCGGGTTCGTGCTGGTAGAGCACGTCGTAGATGATGTCGGAGCTGACGGTGATCTGGCGGCCGGTCTTCTCCTTCTGGCCGACGTGACGGCGCTCGATGAGGCCGGCGATGATGGCGCAGTTGCGGAAGGTGCGGCGCATGAGGGCGCTTTCGTCGAGCCAGGCTTCGAGGTCGTCGCCGAGCATGTCCTCGTCGAAGAGGTCGTCGAGGGAGAGACGGCCGGTGCGGATGAGCGCCGAATAATCGCCGAGGCCCCAGATGGCGAGCGAGTAGTCGGACGCGACGAAGCCGAGCGGGCGGGCGCGGGCGCGCTCGAGGCGGCGGGTGAGGAGCATGCCGAGGGTCTGGTGGGCGAGGCGGCCTTCGAAGGGGTAGCAGACGAGGAAGTTCTGGCTACCGCGGGGGAAGGTTTCGACCAGCAGGCTGTCCTCGGCGGGGAGGAGCGAGGCGTCGCGCTGGAGGCGGAGCCAGTCGGCGACCTGGTCGGGGAGCTGGTTCCAGTCGTCGGGGTGGGCGAGGAGTTTGCGGACGCCTTCGGCGAGGAAGGTGGAGAGCGGGAACTTGCCGCCCATGTAGGAGGGGATTTTCGGGTCCTTGCCCTGCGAGCGCGAGACATAGGCCTCGTTCTCGTACATGCCCTCGTAGGCAACGACTTCGGAGCCGAAGAGGAAGGTGTCGCCGCGGGTGAGCGTGGTGAAGAAGTATTCTTCCATTTCGCCGAGCACCCGGCCGCCGCGGCTGATGGGGCCGGTGGAGGCGCCGGTCTTGAAGCCCTTCGAGCGGATCAGCCGCACCTTCACCATGGCCTCTTCGACGATGGTGCCGATGTTGAGGCGGTATTGCTGGGCGATGCCGGGATGGGCGATGCGGAACTTGCCGTCGGGCATCTGGCGGAGCTTGGCGTAGCGCTCGTAGGCGCGGAGCGCATAGCCGCCGGTGGCGACGAAATCGACGACGCGCTCGAAGGTCTCCCAATCGAGGTTGCGGTAGGGCCAGGCGCGGCGGATTTCGTCGTGCAGCGCGACGGGGTCGAAGGCATCGGCGCAGGCCATGCCGAGGACGTGCTGGGCGAGGACATCGAGGCCGCCGGAGACGGGGTCTTCGCTGTCCTGCCAGTTGTTCTCGACGGCTTCGAGCGCCGCCTCGCATTCGAGGACTTCGAAGCGGTTGGAGGGGACGAAGAGGGCTTTTGACGGCTCGTCGAGCCGGTGGTTGGCGCGACCGATGCGCTGCAGCATGCGGGATGCGCCCTTGGGGGCGCCGATCTGGACGACGAGGTCGACATCGCCCCAGTCGATGCCGAGATCGAGCGTGCTGGTGCAGACGACGGCGCGAAGGCGGCCTTCGGACATGGCGGCTTCGACCTTGCGGCGCTGTTCGACGGCGAGGGAGCCGTGGTGCAGCGCGATGGGCAGGTCGTCATTGTTGTTGGCCCAGAGGAGCTGGAAGAGGAGTTCGGCCTGGGAGCGCGTGTTGACGAAGAGCAGGGTCGTCCGGTGGTCCTTGATGATGCGGTACAGGTCGGGGATGGCGTAGGCGGCGGAGTGGCCGGCCCAGGGGACATATTCCTCGGTATCGAGGATGCCGATATCGGGCTTGGCGCCGCCCCGGCCCATCAGCAGGCGGGCTTCGGCGTTGGGGACGGGGGTGGCGATCCAGTCGCGGAGCTTTTCGGGGTGGGCGACGGTGGCGCTGAGCGCCGTGATGCGCAGTTGCGGGGCGAGCGTGCCGAGGCGGGCGAGGCCCAACGAGAGGAGCTCGCCGCGCTTGTTGGTGACCATGGCGTGGAGCTCGTCGATGACGATGCGTTTCAACCCGGCGAACATCTTGTCGGCGTCGCCGTGGCTCAGGAGCAGCGCCAGTTGCTCGGGCGTGGTGAGGAGGATGTTGGGCGGGTCGTAACGCTGGCGCTGGCGGCGATGGGCCGGGGTGTCGCCGGTGCGGGCCTCGACCTTGATGGGCAAGGCCATCTCGGTGACGGGGGTCATGAGGTTGCGCTGCACGTCGACCGCGAGGGCCTTGAGCGGGGAGAGGTAGAGGGTGTGGAGGCCCTTTTGCGGGTGGTCGATCAGGTCGTTGAGGGTGGGGAGGAACCCCGCCAGCGTCTTGCCGGCGCCCGTAGGGGCAATGAGCAGCGCCGACGCCCCGGCCTCGGTGGCTTCGAGCACATCGAGCTGGTGCGCGCGCGGGGCCCAGCCCTTCTGGGCGAACCACTCCGTTATCTGGGCGTGAAGGGGCAAGGAATTTGTTCCCGGTTTGTGCGCAGTATGGGGCGCAAGGGGTTGGGCGGCAAGGGGGACGGATGCTAGGACGAGGGGCGGAGGATCTGAGATGGCGGACGAAGTATTGCCCGAGGTGCTTGCCTTAAGCCCCGAGGAGGCTTTGGCGTTCCTTGTGGCGCAGGCCGAGCGGCTGCTGAGCGACGAGCGGGTGGCGATCGGGCTCGCCGGCGGGCCGGGGGTCGGCAAGTCGACGCTCGCGACCGAGCTGGTGACGGCGCTGAACGCCAAAACGCCGGGGATTGCCGCCTATGTTCCGATGGACGGGTTCCACATGCGGCACGCCAAGCTCGAGGCGCTCGGTACGGTGAAGGACAAGGGGATGCCGCACACGTTCGAGGGTGAGGCGTTCGCCAACTTCCTCGAAGGGCTGAAGGCGGCGACGGGACCGGTGAAGGGGCCGGGTTATTCGCGGGCGATCGAGGATGTGGTCGAGGACCAGTTCACGGTGCCGGCGGCGGCGAAGCTGCTGATTGCCGAGGGCAATTACCTACTGGTCGCCAACTCGCCCTGGTGGCAGGTGCGGCCGCTGCTCGACTTCGCAGCGTTCATCGACGTGCCGCGCGAGAAGGTGCGGGCGCGGCTGATGAAGCGGCATGCCGAGCACGGGCTGTTCACCGAAGAGCGCAACCGCGAGCATGTGGAGCGGGTGGACCTCAGCAATTACGACCTCGTCGGCCGCTCGAAGGGGCGGGCCGACGTGGTGCTCGAGCTTTTGACCGAGCACTGATGGAGCGGCCAAGCTACCCGTTCGATGTCCGGTCGCGCGATGTGTGGGCGATCGCCCTGCCTGCTTCGGTGGCGTTCATCACCGAGCCGATCGCGGGCCTCGTCGACATCACCGTGATCGGCCGGCAGGGCGATGCGGCGATGCTGGGCGGCGTGGTGCTGGGCGCGCTGGTGTTCGATTTCATCTTCTCGCTCGCCTATTTCCTCCGCACCGGCACGGCCGGGCTGACGGCGCAGGCGGTGGGGGCACGCGACCCGAGCGACGGCCTGCTGCATGTGGCGCGGGCGCTGGTGATCGCGGTGATCGTTTCGGCGCTGATGCTGGTGCTGCAGGGGCCGCTACTGTGGCTCGCCAACCTGACCATGGCGCCCTCGGCGGGGGTGATCGAGTCGCTGCGGCAGTATTTCGAGGTGCGTATCTGGTCGGCGCCGTTCTCGCTGATGAACTACGCGCTGCTCGGCTGGTTCTACGGCCGGGCGCGGGCCAAGACCGGCATGCTGCTGCAGATGGTGATCCACGGCATCGATATTCCACTCTCGATCCTGTTCGTCATCGGGTTCGACTGGGGGCCGTTCGGCGCGGCGCTGTCGACGGTGATCGGCAACGCGGTGTCGTGCGTGCTGGGGCTGTGGCTGCTGGTGCGGCATTTCGGTGGGCTGTCGGCCATGCTGCGGCGGATTGTGCCCGAGGAGTTGCTGCATGGGCGTGCGCTCGAGCGGATGTTCGGGCTCAGCCGCGACCTGATGATCCGGTCGATGGCGCTGATGGCGACTTACATGTATTTCGCCGCGCAGGGAGCGCGGTTGGGTGACGTGCCGCTCAGCGCCAACGCCATCCTGCTCAACTTCCTGATGATTTCGGGGTTTTTCCTCGATGGCATCGCGCAGGCGGGCGAGCAGCTGTGCGGCAAGGCGGTGGGGGCGAACTGGCGGCCGGCGTTCGACCGCGCCTATGCACTGAGCTTCCAGTGGGGGACCCTGCTGGCGGTGGGTATGGCGCTGGTGTGGTTCACCGGCGGCTGGCTGCTGATCGACTTCATGACGACGAGCGAGCCGGTGCGTGAGTATGCGCGGGACTTCCTGTGGATCGCGGCGCTGTCGCCGCTCACCGGCATGCCGGCCTTCGTGTTCGACGGCGTGCTCGTGGGGATCACGCTCAACGTGGTGATGCGCAACGGCATGGTGGTGGCGCTGGTGCTGTTCCTCGGCGCGGCCGTGGTGCTGCAGGGGCTGTTCGACAACGCCGGGCTCTGGGCGGCGATCCACCTGTTCTTCATCGCGCGCGCCACTTACTACTGGCGGGCACTGGAGCGTAAGCGGGCGGGGCTGTTCACGAGCTAGAGGCTGGCTTTGCCGCTTGCCCACTCCTCGGTGGTCTTGCCGGTGAGTTCGGACACCGATTTCAGCCCCCTGCTCCGCACGGCGGCGGCGAGGCCGCGTTTGAGGCGGTCGAGCATGTCGAGGCCGCCGAAGACGAGGGCCGAGTAGAGCTGGATGGCGTCGGCGCCGGCTTCGAACTTGGCGACGGCGCTTTCGGGCGAGTGAATGCCCCCTACCCCGATGATCGGCAGCTTGCCGACGCGCTGGCGGACCTGCGCGAGCTTCCGCGTCGCGAGGTTGAACAGCGGTTTGCCGGAGAGGCCGCCGGTTTCGGTGGCGTTCTCCATGCCCTGCACGGGGTCGCGCGAAATCGTGGTGTTGGAGACGATGAGGCCGTCGAGATCGGTGGCGAGGACGACGCGGGCGATGCCGTCGAGGGCTTTTTCGTCGAGGTCAGGCGCGATCTTCAGCAGCACCGGGACGCGGACCGAGGCCTTGGAGCGGGCCTTGAGCACAGCACCGAGCAGGCGCTCCAGCGCCTCGTCGGCCTGGAGATTGCGGAGGCCCGGCGTGTTGGGCGAGGAAATGTTGACAGTGAGGTAGTCGGCGACTTCGGCGAAGCGGGTTACGCCCATGACGTAATCGGCGACGAAGTCCTCGGAGTCCTTGTTGGCGCCGATGTTGACCCCGAGGATGGCGCCGATATGGGCGTTTTTCAGCCTCGCGAAGGCGGCGTTGTGGCCCTCGTTGTTGAAGCCCATGCGGTTGACGACGCCATCAGCAGCGCTGATGCGGAAGAGGCGCGGCTTGGGGTTGCCGACCTGGGGGCGTGGCGTGACGGTGCCGATTTCGACCATGCCGAAGCCCATGCGGGCGAGCGGCTTCGGCACCTCGGCGTTCTTGTCGAAGCCGGCCGCCATGCCGACGGGATTCTTCAGATCGAGGCCGCAAAGACTGATGCGCAGTTCGGGCGGATCGGTGCCCTCCTGCTCCGGGGCGAGGCCGAGGCGCAGGGCCGAGATTGTGGCGCCGTGGGCGATCTCGGGATCCATCTTCAGCAGCGCCTCGCGCGTCAGGCCCGAAACGAGCGGGACGCGGAGCAGCGGCGAGAGGCGGGAGAGGATCACTTCACCCAGTCCGGCAGCGCGACGCTGCCATCGGCGGCGACATGGATGGTGGCGACCTGTCCGAGGGCACTCATGGGCAGTTCGGCATAAAGGTGCGGGAAGAGCGCGTTGTTGCGCGAGGCTTCCCATTTCATGGCGGCGCCGAAGGGGGCGCAGGCGAGCTGGAACAGCACCTGGTCGCCGAGACCGGCGAAGTAGAGCCGGATGGTTTCGCTGAGCTGGGCGGCGGTCGAGAGGTGGATGTAGCCATCGGCCTTGTCGATCGGCTGGCCGACAAAGGTGCCGGACGCGATCGAGGCGTCGTACACCTCGCGGGAGACGACCTTGTAGACGAATTCAGGGGGTTGCATCGGGGTGACCATGGCGCGGGAACCTAGTGGAGGCCGAGGCCGATCACAAGTTCGGGGCGCGACTTTACAGCGCTGTTCGGCGCGGGCTAGATAGGATAAGTTTCCTCCACTGAGGAATCCATCCCGCTCATCGGACCTCCCGAATGGTCTCGCATGTCGACATCTGGAACGCGATCGACGCGCTCGCCGAGCGGCATGGCTTTTCCGCGTCCGGGCTGGCGCGGGTCGCAGGGCTCGACGCCACGGCGTTCAACAAATCGAAGCGGGTGAGCAAGGACGGGCGCGAGCGCTGGCCCTCGACCGAGAGCATCGCCAAGGTGCTGGAGGCGACGGGCGAAAGTTTTGACGCGTTCCTGTCGGGTGGCGGTGCCTTCGTGCAGATGCGCGGGCCGGAGATCGTGCGACCGGTGGTGCCGCTGCTCGGGCTGGCGCAGGCGGGCTCGGGCGGGTTCTTCGACTCGGCGGGGTTTCCGGCCGGTCAGGGCTGGGATGTGGTGGAGCTGCCCTCCTCGCAGGAGGACGGGACTTATGCGCTCGAAGTGAGCGGCGACTCGATGCTGCCGCTCTACCGCGACGGCGACATCGTGGTGGTGTCGCCGACGGCCCAGATGCGGCGCGGCGACCGCGTGGTGGTGCGGACCAAGGGCGGCGAAGTGCTGGTGAAGGTGCTGTACCGGCAGACGCCGCGCACGGTGGAACTCCACTCGCTGAACCCGGCGCATGCGCCGCGCACTATCGAAGTGAAGGACATCGAGGGGATGGGCCGGATCGTCTGGGCGAGCCAGTAGATTGCCGCCCGCCTTCGCATCGCTTGCAGAAACGCTGCGGCGCCGGCTGACGACGATCACCGGCGCAGTCCTGATCGGGCTCGCCGCACTCGCCTTCGCGTTCCTGTCGGACCAGGCGCAGAAACTGTTCGGCGGACTGGTTCGATCGGCCGGGTGGCTGCCGCTGGTGCTTACACCGGCGGGGTTTGCACTGCTGGTGTGGCTGACGCGGCGCTACGTGCCGGATGCGCGTGGGTCAGGCATTCCGCAGGTGATTGCCGCCTCGCATCTGCCCAAGCCAGAGACGTCGCCACTGATCGGGCTGCGGACCGCGGCGGCGAAGTTCGCGCTCACGGTGGGAGGCCTGCTGGTCGGCGCCTCGTCGGGTCGCGAAGGGCCGACGGTGCAGATCAGCGCGGCGATCATGACGGCGGTACACCGGTATTTCGGCGTGCCGCTCACCGCCGCGGTGGTGATCGCGGGTGGTGCCGCCGGAGTGTCGGCGGCGTTCAACACGCCGCTCGCCGGGATCACCTTTGCACTCGAGGAACTGGCGGCCGCCTATGAGCAGCGGCTGACGCTGCTGGTGATGGCGGCGGTGGTGATTTCGGGGCTGGTGAGTCTTGGGGTGGCGGGCGACTACCTTTATTTCGGCGCGCTATCGGACACGATGACGCTCGCGGCCGGGCTGGTGACGGTGCCGGTGGTGGCGATCATCGGCGGGGCGATGGGCGGGTTGTTCTCGCGCGTGCTGCTCGCGGTGTCGGATGGCACGCATGGGCTGATCGCCCGGGCCAAGAAGCGGCCGGTGTGGTTCGCGACCGGGTGCGGGCTGGTAGTAGCGATCGTCGGAGTGGCGACCGGCTTGACCTGGGGCACCGGCTACGAACCGGCCAAGGCGCTGATCGAAGGCGCGACGCAGCCCGTGTGGTTCGCGCCGGCCAAGCTGGTGGCCAGCCTCGCCACGGCGATCAGTGGCATTCCCGGTGGCATTTTTTGCGCCGTCGCTGTCAGTGGGGGCGGGGATCGGTGGATTGCTGGCGCCGGTCTTTTCGATCGCTCCGCCCTCGACCGTGGTGATGGTCGCGATGACGGCCTATTTCGTCGGAGTGGTGCGGGCGCCGCTCACCTCGGTAGTGATCATCATGGAAATGACCAATAGCCACGAAATGCTGCTGGCGCTGATCACGGCCGCGATCATCGCCGAAGGCACCGCATCGCTGGTGTGCCGCGAGCGGCTCTATCACGGACTGGCCCGCCCGTTCCGGCGACAGGTGGCCGAACCCGAGGAGGACAGGCATTGAGCGAACTCGAGACTTTGCTGCCGGCGGGTGGGCGCGGGCCGGGGGTGTTTGTGGTGCATCCGTGGTGGGGGCGGAATGCGACGGTGCGGGCTTATGGGCAGGCGCTGGCGGATGCGGGGTTTGTGGTCGGGCTGGCCGATGCGTTCGAGGGCGATGTGGTGACCGGGCGGGATGAGGCGCAGGGGTTGCTGGAGAAGCATTTTCGCGCGGCGCCGGCGCGATTGACGGCGCAATTTGAGGCTTTTGCAGCGCGGCCTGGGGTGACGGGGCCGGTGAGCGGGGTGGGGTTTTCGTTCGGCGGGTTCCAGTTGCTGGGGCTGCAGGAGACGCTGCCGCTACGGCGGGTGGTGACGTATTACGCCGACCGTGAGGTGACGCTGAAGGTGCCGGTGCTTGGGCATTTCGCCGAGACGGATGAGTTTCAGGACGATCAGCCGGGGATGATCCGGATGCTGGAGGCCGCGGGGGCACCGGGAGGGGCGGTGGTGTATCCTGGGACGCGGCATTGGTTCGCGGAGGCGGACCGGCCGGAGTTCGATGCGGGGGCCGCGAAGGCGGCGTTTGAGCGGACGGTGGGGTTTTTGCGGGGCTGACGGGTGGCGGACGCCCCCTCTACCAGCCTGCAGTTAGTCCCCCTCCCCCGCTTTGCGGCGGAGGAGCATGGAGAGCGCGGTGCGTGGGGCTCCCCCCTTCCGCCCTGTCGGGCACCTTCCCCCGCGAGCGGGAGAAGGCCCGTGGGGCGCGATTTTGCCACAAGGGGGAGCGGCTAGCTCCGGCCCTTGGTTGGCCTCAGATCAGGCCGTGACGAGCTTCCCTGCCAGCGCATCGGCGATGAGTTTGCGCGTCTCTTCGACGCCGTAGAGGGCGATGAAGCTGCCGAACCTTGGGCCCTGGTCGGCGCCGAGCAGCACTTGGTAGATGGCGCCGAACCAGTCGCGGAGGGGGTCGAAGGTGTGGGCGTTGCCGACGGCGTAGACGATGTCCTGCAGTTCCTTGGCGTCGAGGGTTTCCTTGCCCTCAAGCTGCGAGGCGAGGTCGGCGAGCGCGGCGCGTTCCTTGTCCGTGGGGGCGCGGAAGACCTTCTTGGACTTCACTTCGTCGTTGAAGTAGCGCACCGCGTAGCCGGCGAGGTTGTCGAGCTCGGGGTGGGTGGCCGGGGTGACGCCTGGGAGGCGGCGGGTGATGTAGTTCCAGAGCGCCGACTTTTCGTGGGCGTTCGCCGCCGAGGCGAGGTTCAGCAGCAGGCCGAAGGTGATCGGCATATCCACCACCGGCACCTTGCCCGAGTGGATATGGAAGGCCGGGTTTTCGAGCGCGGCGGCGGCGTCCTGCCCGTTATAGCTCGCGACATACTGGTAGTACTCGTCGACGGCGCGCGGGATGACGTCGAAGTGCAGGCGCTTGGCGGCCCGCGGCTTCTGGAACATGTAGAGCGACAGGCTCTCGGTGCCGGCGTAGGTCAGCCACTCGTCGATGGTGAGGCCGTTGCCCTTCGACTTCGAAATCTTCTGGCCGAGATCGTCGAGGAAGAGCTCGTAGACGTAATGCTCCGGGGCGACGCCGCCGAGGATTTCGCAGATCTTGTCGTAGATGTGCTGGTTGGTCTGGTGGTCCTTGCCGAACATCTCGAAGTCGACGCCCATGGCGGCCCAGCGCATGCCGAAATCCGGCTTCCACTGCAGCTTCACATGGCCGCCGGTGACCGGCAGGGTGACGTCGGTGCCATCCTCGTCGGCGAAGGTGACGGTGCCGGCCTTGGCGTCGACCGCCTTCATCGGCACGTAGAGGACGCGGCCGGAGGTGGGCGAGATGGGGAGGAAGGGCGAGTAGGTCGCCTGGCGCTCCTCGCCGAGGCTCGGCAGCATGACGCCCATGATCTGGTCGTAGCGCTCGGCGGCGCGGATCAGCACGTCGTCGAAGCGGCCGGACTTGTAATACTCGGTGGCGCTGGCGAACTCGTAGTTGAAGCCGAACGTATCGAGGAAACGGCGGAGCATGGCGTTGTTGTGCTCGCCAAAGCTCTTGTACTCGCCGCCGAAGGGGTTCGGCACGGCGGTCAGCGGCATCTGCACATAGGGTTCGAGCGCGGCGCGATCCGGGACGTTTTCCGGAATCTTGCGCATGCCGTCCATGTCGTCAGAGAAGCAGAGCAGCCGGGTGGGGATTTCGTCGCGGGTCAGCAGGCGGAAGGCGGTGCGAACCATGGTGGTGCGCGCCACTTCGCCGAAGGTGCCGATATGCGGCAGGCCCGAGGGGCCGTAGCCGGTTTCGAACAGCACCTCGGTGAGCCCGCGCTTCTGCACGCGCGCGACCAGTTTCCGGGCTTCCTCGAAGGGCCAGGCGCGAGCGGTCTGCGCAGCATCGAAGAAGGCGGGATCAAGGGTCGGAAGGGGCGCGGGCACGGCGGGCCTCGGTAGCGATAAAGGGAATGCGGCTCAATGCACCACGCACGCCGGGTGCGTCAAGCAAACGCGCGCGCACTCGTCTTGCCAAGCACGGACGGGCTGCCTAGTTATGCGGGACTTTGCATGGCCCGAGGACAACATGGCTCTCTCAGTTCAGGACGCACTCATCCACATCATGGTGGTCACCGCCTCGTCGGATGAGGGGATTTCGCAGAACGAACTGGATGCGATCGCCGACCTCGTGGTGCGCTCGCCGGTGTTCGGCGGCTATGACATGGACCAGTTGAGCCACGTGGCCAACCAGGCGGTCGACAAGACTAACGCCGATGGGTTCGAGGGCGTGCTCGATGCGGCGACGGCGGTGATCCCCGAGCGGCTGCACGACACGGCCTATGCGCTGGCGGTAGAAGTCGCGGTGATCGACGTGCAGTTGCCGCAGGAAGAGCTGCGGCTGCTCGAGATGGTGCGGGATCGGCTGAGCATCAGCAGCCTCGTGACCGGTGCGATCGAGGCCTCGGCGCGCGCCCGGATGCGGTCGCTTTAGTAGAACGACACCGGGAACCAGCGCAGGTAGAGCTCGTCGTAGACGCCGGAGCGCTTGAGGCGGGTCAGGCCGTAGTCGATGGCCTGGCGGACGGCGTCGTGGCCGGCGGGCAGCGCCACGGCGAGGCCCTCGCCGAAGAGGTCGGGCCGGAAATAGGGCTGGCCGGCGAAATCGCAGCAGCCGATATGGGTGTTGAGCCAGAACGAGGCGCGAAGCGCATCGCCGAAATAGGCGTCGACCGCGCCCTTCTCCACTGCATCAAGGGCCGCGAACTCGCTGTCGAACTCGACGAGCTGCGCGTCGGGTGCGTAGCGGTGCAGGAACTCCTCGTGGGTCGAACCCTTGCGGACGGACACTTTCTTGCCGCCGAGCGCATAGGGATCGAAATTCGGCGCGCTGGCGACCGGGGCGACGAAGCGGCCGGGCAGCATCAGGTAGATCTGCGAGAAATCGAACAGCGCGCCGTTCTCGGGCGTGATGGCAAGGCCGGCGATGAGCGCATCGCCCTGGTTGTCCTCGAGGGCCTTCGACGCCTGATCCCAGGGCCAGGCCTGCACGGTGCAGGCGATCTTGAGCTCGGCGCACAGCGCACGGGCGAGATCGACATTGAAGCCGACGAGCTCGCCGTTCTGGTCGCGGAAGTTGAAGGGCGGATAGTCGGCCGTGGTGAGGAAGCGGATTGCCGGCACCGCCGCGAGATTGGGCACGACATCGCGCGCGCCCGGATCGACATGGTAGGGCAGCGCCTGGGCGAAAGCCGCGACGGGGGTCGCGAGCAGCAGCGATAAAGCGAAGGCGATGGCGCGCATGGGCACCCCGAAGGCGGGCATGTTCGGCTTATCGCCGAATTCGCCGCGGTTGGCGAGGGGCGGCGGTGCAAGCACCAACAAGGCTGCCCCTTGACGCACACGGCGTTGTGATCGCTTACTGCCGCAACTGTTACTTAACCACATAATACTGGCGACATCCGATGTCGGAGGCGGGGGCTCTCCTTCGGGCAGTACTTGGCGAGTATATCGAGAGCGATCAACAGGCATTGGCGCTGCTGGAAACAGCGCTGGAGCTCGAGGTTGATCCGCTGGATTATTGCGCTCATCGTTTCGACCTCGGCGAGACAACGGTGATGGAGCGGGCGGCGGCCTGGGCCGGGCTCGAATTCTTCCCGGCGGTGCCAGCGACAACCTCCGGGCGTCGACGGATCGACCGGATCGAGAGGCTAGGGGAAGCCCGCTCGATACAGGTACCGCTGCTCGACCGCGAGATCGTCTACTCCGCCCCCCATTTCGAAAAGCTCCTGCACCTCAAGCTGCTGCACGAGATACGGCCCGACCTGCGGCGCATGATCGCCATCGTTCCGCTATCGGCCATACGCGCCGAACTGGCGGCGCTCGCCGAAGAACCGATGATGGATGCGGCAAAGCACCGGCTGATGCGACACTGGCCGCGGGCCGCCGGCCAGGCCGACGCCCCACGCTCGGCGCGGATCGGCTTCGTGGTTGCACTGGCCGTCCTGCTGGCCGGCGTTACCCTTGCGCCGTGGATCAACGCCACGCTTTTCCTGCCGCTGGTCGGCATGGTGCTGCTGGTCCCTGCCCTGCTTCGGCTGGCCGCAGCCGTAAGCCGTCCGCCACCGACGCCAATGGTCTCGCTGCTGCCCGACAGTGACCTGCCCATCTACACCATACTGGTGCCGCTGCGGGATGAGGCCGACATGGTGGGCCAACTCGCGGAGGCGTTGAAGCGCATCGACTATCCTCCTGAAAAGCTCGACGTGCTGTTTGTGGTCGAAAAGCGCAGCCTTTCCACGGTTGCTGCCGTGCAGCAGCAACTTGTGGACCCCCGCTTCGAGCTGGTGCTGGTGCCGGACGCGCTGCCGCGCACCAAGCCGAAGGCGCTCAACTATGCACTGCCGCTGGTGCGGGGCGAGCATGTGGTTGTCGCTGACGCCGAGGATATTCCGGCGCCGCGCCAGCTCCGCCTCGCTGCCAGTACGTTTGCGGCGCATCCGGAACTGATGTGCCTGCAGGCAGAACTGGTAATCGACAATGCCAGCGAAAGCCCCCTCGCGGCACTGTTTGCCGGCGAATATGCCGGCCAGTTCGGCCTGATGCTTCCGTTGCTCTCCCGGCTCGACCTCCCTATGCCGCTGGGCGGCACAAGCAATCACTTCAGGACCGATGCGCTGCGGCGGGTCGGCGGCTGGGATGCCTTCAACGTCACCGAAGATGCCGACCTCGGTGTTCGCCTCGCACGGTTGAAGCTCAGGACCGCAACCATTGCGAGCCACACCGGGGAAGAGGCACCGATTCATATCGGGGGGTGGCTCCGGCAGCGCAGCCGGTGGATGAAGGGCTGGATGCAAACGCTGATCGTGCACGACCGGCACTGGCGCAGCCTGCTGCGCGACCTGGGCTGGCCGGGCTTTATTGGTTTCCACATCTACGTCGGCAGCATGATCTTTTCGGCGCCGCTGCACTCCGCGTTCCTGCTGTCATTTCTCGCATCGATGGTGACGCTGAACCTGCCAGGATCCTTCGACTGGGGCGCCATGCTCACCGTTGGGGTCTTTATCCTCGGCTATCTCGGACCGATCCTGCTGGTCGTCGCGGGGCTGGACCGGCTCCAGCGGCTCGACCTGCTCTGGGCGCAGTTGCTGCTGCCTGCATACTGGCTGCTGCATGGCGCCGCGCTGGCGATGGCTGCCTGGGAGCTGGTGGTGAGCCCGTTTGCCTGGTCGAAGACAAAGCATGGGCAGACACGGGTGCAACGCCTGGCGGTGCAGGTCGTCGAAGCTCAGGCCGAGTAACGCGAAAGGCCGAGGTCGGAGGTGTCGATCTCGGGCTTTTTTCCGGAGACGAGATCGGCGAGGACGCGGCCAGAGCCGGCGGCCATGGTCCAACCGAGCGTGCCGTGGCCGGTGTTGAGGTAGAGGTTGCTCAGCGCCTTGCCGAGGATGGGCGTGCCGTCGGGCGTCATCGGGCGGAGGCCGCACCAGTAGCTGGCGCGGGAGGCGTCGCCGGCCTTGGGAAAGAGTTCGCGGAGGGAGCGATCGAGCGGGCCGCGGCGGGAGGGATGGAGCGTGAGGTCGTAGCCGGCGATTTCGGCGGTGCCGCCGACGCGGATGCGATCGCCGAGCCGGGTGGTGGCGACCTTGTAGGTCTCGTCCATGATGGTCGAGCGCGGGGCCAGCGTTTCGTCGGTGATGGGCACCGTGAGTGAGTAGCCCTTGATGGGGTAGATGGGCAGGGTGAGACCGAGGTCGCGCGCCATGCGCGGCGAGTAGCTGCCGAGCGCCATCACATAGGCATCGGCGGTGAAGCGGCCCTTGTCGGTTTCGACGCCGGTGATGGTTTCGCCGGATTTTTCCACGGCGCGAATGCTGGTGCCGAAGCGGAAGGCGACGCCCTTTTGCGTGGCGATTTTCGCGAGGCTTTCGGTGAACATCTTGCAGTCGCCGGTATCGTCGTTGGGCAGGCGGAGGCCGCCGACGAAGGGGACGGTGGCGGTGGCGAGCCCCGGTTCGGCGGCGACGCAGCCCCTGGGGTCGAGCACCTCATAGGCGACGCCCGAGGCCTTGAGGACGGCGATATCCTCGTCGGCATGGTCGAGTTGCTTCTGCTGGCGGAAGAGCTGCAGGGTACCCTGCTCGCGGCCATCAAAGCTCAACCCGGGCAGCGCGCGGAGGGCCGGCATCTGCGCGTCGGAATAATCGGCGAGGCGGACCATGCGGCCCTTGTTGCGGGCGTAAGCGGCGTGGGTGCAGTTGGCCAGCATCTGCAGGCCCCAGATCCACATTTTCGGATCGAGCTTGGGGCGCAGAACCAGCGGCCCGTCGGTCATCAGCAGCCACTTGATGGCCTTGACCGGAATGCCGGGGCCGGCCCAAGGCGAGGCATAGCCGTAGGAGAGCTCACCAGCATTGGCGAAGCTGGTCTCGAGCCCCGCATTCGGCTGGCGCTCCAGCACCGTCACCTCGTGTCCTGCCTCGGCCAGGTAATAGGCCGAAGTGGTGCCGATGACGCCGCCGCCGAGGATCAGGACTTTCATACACTCATCAGTCACCAGCCGCCCGAAAAAGGCAAGATGCGTGCGCAGAATGGCAGCCCGGCGCAAAGCTGTTCTGTGGGTTGGGCTTCGAACAGAACGCCGGAGGATACCGCCTACAAGCCGTCGGGCCGGTCGGAGAGCCAGTCCGCGTAGCGTTCCCTGAGCTGCTCCCTCACATCGGCGGAGGCCGGGAAGAGGTCGAAGCCGCCATCGTAGGGGGCGAAGATCGCGCCGGTCTCGCGGTTCATCCAGAGAATTGGGCCGGTGCGGTCGGAGGCTATGTCGGCCAGCAGGCGGGTGAAGCGACTGGGCCGCCAGTGGCTTTGCGTCACGCGACCGACCCAGTCGAAGCCCTCATCGGGCTCGGGAACGACGAGGTTGGTGTGAGGCGCAGGCGACGGCCACCGCCGCGTACCAAAGTGCACCAGCCAGCATGCGCTTCCGGTCCCGAGCATCTCGGCGGCGAGACGCTCGGCGCGGCGGAGAATTTCGCGATGCTCGTTGGCGTTTTCGGCGTAGCGCTGCGCGAATGGCAGCGCGTGGAACCTGATCCAGTTGTGGCCGGAATCGTCGGGTCGCAAGCAATGCGCCAGTGGCGGGACGGCGCCGTAGCGGGCCTGCCACTCCCGCCAGAACGTCGCGGCCATCTGATGATTGGCCGCGCCCATTCCCCTAGAGGCAGGTCAGGGCGAGGCGGGTGAGCAGCGAGACGAGCTCGGACTGCCTCCGGGTGCCGGTTTTGCGCATGACGCCGACGAGCTGGTTGCGGAGGGTTTGCTTGGAGACTTCGCGTTCCTTGGCGAAGTCGGCGAGCGTGGCGCCGTTGAGCAGGGCTTCGGCGAGGCGGGCCTCGGAATCCGTCAGCGAGAAGGCGCGCCAGAGGAGATCGGTGGGCAGCGAGCTCATTTCGAGGCTGCCATGGACCACCAGCATGACGAGCGGGCCGGGATCGAGGATGGCGTCGTGGAGCTGGTAGTTCTGGCTCGAGCGGGTGGCGAGGCGGGCGATGGCGAAGTGCCGCTCGTCATTGTCGGGCCGGCTGAGCTGCAGTACCGAAGTGGGGGTGCGCTTGGCCGAGATGACCTTGGCGACCAGCTGGCGGAGCTGGGCATCGGCGCTTTCATCGGTGGCGCGCAGCACGCCGTCGGCGCTCGAGAAGGGCCCGACATGCTGGCGACGCAGGGTTTCGGCGTGGAAGTTGGCGTAGTGGATGCGCAGGTCCGCATCGACGAAGAAGACGGTGAAGGGCAGATCGGCGACGACGCTTTCGAGATAGCCGCGGCCATCGGAGAAGCGGGTGCGGCTGGCGATTTCGAAGGCGCGGCCGAAATGCTGGGCCGCCTCGCCGAGAACCGCCGTGATGCGCGGGCGCAGCTCAGCCTGGCGCAGGTGCGAATAATAGACCTGGATGGTGAGCTGGCGGGCGCCCTCGCGCAGCACCACGGCGCCGGTGGAGGCGGAGAAGTCGCCCTGGCGGCTCAGCCACTCGCGGTGGAAACGGCTCTGTGCCGCCTCGTTGCGATCGACGAGCGCATCGTCGTGGAACACCTGGTAGAGTGCGAGCTCGCTGCCCTGGACCACGGCGGGGCTCAGCCCCGAATAGGTAGAAATGTAGCTGGTGGCTGCCGGCGGCGCGAGGCCGCGCTGCGCGAAGGCCAAGCTGGCGCCGGTCGACAGGTTGTCGCCCGATACCGTGATCAGGCAGCCCGGAAAGGTGGCCGCCAGGATGTCGAGTATGCTGTCCCAGCTCGACCGGCCCAAGGCCATGTCATAAATGCAGCTGGTCAGGCTGTTCTGCGAATACCCCATCGTCAGCACTCACTCACTGACGCGCGCCACCCGCCGCATACGGCACGCGCGTAGCCCGGCGAAACGCACCGGCCACGATTGTTGCACTCCCGTTCGGCGACCTCTCCATAAGGACCGCCGATGACTTACCAATCCCGTACCGGTGGCCTTGCCCGACCTCCGATTGGATGGACCACAGGTAATCCGGATGGGTGGTCGTTAGCAATGTATATACCATAATGATGGTTACCGCCGGGGCGGCCCGAGGCAGTCGAAACGGCCTCGCGAGCGCGACGGAGGTGGTGCCACCGGCTCGAAATCCGGACGGCGGCGAGCGTACGAGCGCTTGCCGTAACCCACTGATTTTGTTTACTTTTTGTTAACGCTGGACGCGGTGACGCAGACCCGCCCCGCGGGCGTGGCTGGCGCGTATTTTGACGGGGCTGTCACAAGTGCGTGACAGACATAGGACCGTCTGCGCCAATCGTACGCAGCCAGCGCCAGATCGATGGAACTCTCTGGTACGAATGTACTGCAGCCACCCACAAATGGCGACCGTCTCTGGTTAATGTGTCCCGTTAATTATGTTCTATAGCCAACTCTAAATACGATAGTCCTTTGGCCTTCGATTTCCACTTGAGCTTTTATGTTTTCAACAGCAAACCGGGCGTCTTCCGGGGCTGAGGTTTAAACTTTGCTCTCGGAGGAAATACATGCGTTCGCTTCTTCTCGCCGGCACCGCGCTGGCTCTCCTTGCTTCCCCGGCCTACGCCTTCAACATCGGCGCCATCGGCCAGTTCGGGAACAACAACCACTCGAACCAGAACTCGCAGCAGGATGCGCCGGGTTGGCAGGGTGACCTGAACTCGGGCAACATCGCGCTCGGCGCCCAGATCGGCGACGACAACAACATGAAGTTCAAGCAGAAGGCGGGCTACTGGAGCCTCAACACTGCCGGCGGTCTGCAGGTGGGTGACAACAACACCCAGGTGACCGACCAGGAAACCTCGAACGGCTCGGGCTACTTCACCTACCACAAGCCCTGCCCGCAGTGGTGGTGCCCGGTGATCGCGGTGCCGCATGCCACCAACCTCAAGACCAACTCGGCCTGGACGGTGCAGATCGGCGACGACAACTACTCGTACACGTTCCAGCGTGGCGGTGGCGGCCCCGGCAACTACTCGGGCACGCTGCAGGTTGGCTGGGCCAACGGCAACGCCGTGTTCCAGGTCGGCGGCAACTCGCAGGACACGCTGCAGTTCGGCCTGCTGAACGGTTCGGTGACCGGCCAGTTCGGTTACGGCAACCGCGCCCAGACGGTGCAGCTCGGCGTGCTCAACGGCCAGATCGTGCTGCAGGGCGGCATCGGCAACCGCGAGAGCACCACGCAGGTTGGCGTGCTCAACGGTTCGGCGACGTTCCAGGGCGGCTTCTTCAACGAGTCCGACACGACCCAGATCGGTGTGCTCAATGGCTCGGTGACCTCGCAGCTGGGCGCGGGCAACGATGCCAAGACCACTCAGGTCGGCCTGCTGAACCGCTCGGAGACGGACCAGATCGGTCGCAACAACGATGCGGACACGGTGCAGGTCGGCGTGCTCAACGGCGCCCGCACCGACCAGATCGGCCAGAACAACGACGCCACGACCATCCAGGTCGGCACGTTCAACGAAGCCGGTACCAGCCAGCACGGCACCAACAACACCTCGACCATCGTGCAGGTGGGTAACGGTAACAGTTCGTCTGTCAACCAGCAGGACAGCTCGAACTGGGCTGCCATCGGCCAGGTTGGGAACGGCAACTCGGCCAGCATCAGCCAAAGCAACTGGTAAGCTCTGACGCAGCAGACAGTTTTGGCGGCGCGCGACCTCAGGGTTGCGCGCCGTTTTTGTTTTTGGGCCGGGAATAGGCCGGTTTAGCCGGCGGTCGGGACAGCCCCCTCTCCTCCCCTGCACATTCCCCTCACCTCAGCTTTGCTACGGCGCTGGCGCGCCTAGCGACGCTATCCTCTCCCCGACGGGGCGAGGAGGCGATGAGCCCAAGCGGTCGTTCTAGTGGCGATCGTTCTGGCGGATCGTTCGACGGTCCGGTGGGAGGCCGGATACAAGAGCCCCCTCATCTCACAGCTGTCGCGGCGATGGCGCGCCCGATGTTCACCCTCTCTTCGATGGAACGACGAGGCCATAGGAATGGAGTTCGCTCTACCGGCCCCGTCGGCGGCGGGATCGAGAGGCGGCCTCATATCTCAGCTTTGCTACGGCACTGCCGCGCTCAGCGCCGCTACCCTCTCCCTATGGCGCGAGGAGGCGATGGCCTCGGGCGGTGTAGAGGAATGGTCCGCTCTGTGGCCGACAAAAGACAAAGGGCGTGCCGTGAGGCACGCCCTTGAATTTGCGGCAGGCTGATTGGATCAGAACTGGCCGGTGAGCGAGACGGAGCCGCTGAGGTTGAGCATCTGCCCCCAGGCGATGCGGTTATTCGAACCGCCGGACTCGTAGGTGACGGTGCCGTTGTCGTCGCCGTCATAACCAGCGACGCTGGCATTCACCGCAGTCTGCGCGACCGCCGACAGATAGTCGGCGGAGCCGGAGAAGGTAAGCTGGGCGTTCTGCGCGATCGCCATCGTGTATGCCGCGGTTCCGCGCACCGCGAAGGCAATGGTGTTTGCCTCGTACTTCACGCCGTTCGCATCGACCACGATCGGAGGATCAATGGCACCCGGATCCGGGCTCGGGTCGATCGCGCCGCCGTCGTCGAGATTGCCGTCCCAAACAGCGTACGAACTATCGCTCGAGAGCGAGGCCATGGTGTAGTAGACGCCACCCTCAACGCCCAGCGTGATCGCGGTGCTGTTGCTGGTGGGGATCGTGGCCTGGAGGCCGGCGATGCCGCCCATGTAGTGCGACGAGAACTCGTCGGTATTGGTCATGCTGAAATACGGGAACTCCGCGACGCCTTCGTACTCGGGTACGTCGACGAACAGGTCGGAATTCATGGCGTTGCGCTGAGCGAGATACCGGTAGCTCGGACCGACATAGCCCTGCAGCGTGGTGGTGCCGTTCTGGCCCGAAACACCGAACGTGACGTCGCCACCCGTGTAGAGGGCCTCGGTCTTGTAGTTCTGCGTGAGGTTCAGGCCATCGAGATTGCCGGCCGCGATGAACACGCCGCCATTTGCGTCCGCGAGGGCCGCATATGCCGTAGCGCTGCCAGCACCGCCTTCGACGCGAGTCTGACCGCCGCCCCACTGGAAGCTGGTGCCACCGGTGGCCGAATTTGACGTGTAAGGCAGGTCCTCGCCGCCCGGACCGACATTGGTCTGGGAATGGACGGTGACAGATTCACCACCAAGACCCGGATTGGTGTGGGTCGAGTAGATATCCGCGTGGGCACTCGTGGCATCGCTGCTGGTCGCGATCGAGATCGTCGAGAGGTACGGGCCAGTGCCGCCCTGCATGACGACGACGCCAGGGCCGGTGAAGTTGCTGGTCTTGTTGAAGTCGCCGTACGCGTAGGTGGCGAAGGCGTTGAAGCCGACGAAGCCCTCGAGGCCGCCGAGCAGCGGGCCGGTGCCGGCCGTGCCGCTGATGCCCACAGTGCCGCCGAGCAGCAGGTCGTTGGGATCGTTGGCGCCCTCACCCCGGAAGAGGCCGCCGCCATCGGGCAGGTCCATCACCACGGCGCCGACCGTGCCGGTCAACGTGAAGATTGGGTGGGCGTCGTCGATATACTGCACCTTCTGCGGCATATCGGCGGCTTGGACAAGCGCCGTGCTGCAGAGCAAGGCGGAGACCGCCACCAGGACCCGATTGGACTTCATGCCATCCCCACCCGACTTCGAATCGAACTCTATGGTTAATTCGCCTTAAACTGGTCGGATTCTGCCACAATGTCGAGAGCTAAGCACGGGACCGGAAAGTATTCCCAGTGTAGGCGGCGGAACCGAGAGATGAGCGCCGGATATACTTTAACCCGTTGAACTTGCTTCGTTTTTTGTGCGCCACGCGTGTTTTCGCGTAATTTCGCCTAAAATTGCAGGGACGAATAGTGTGGATTGTGGCGCGTATGCAACAGCCAAACTGACTCAACAGAACCCGCTAGATATCGGGATTTACTGATCTTTTACGATCGACGCGACCGTGGAAATCCCCACAGATCGGGACTCGCGTTGCCATGATCACGTGCTATGTGGCCGTTAAGGGAAGCGCGGGCGGCGCTGGCAGCCCTAAATTGATGGAGTCCGAGTGGTGAGAATTGCGGCGCTGTTCTGCGGGGTGATCGCAGGGCTGTTCGCGCTGGTGGCGCCAGTGGGACTCGGCATCGACCTGCTTACCCCCTTCCTCAAACTTTGGGGCGCCTCGCCGGGCCAGCAGATGCTCGGAACTGTCGCCTGGTATGCGCCGGTGGCGGCCGCGGTGCTGGGCGGTTTGCTCGCCTTCGTGGCGCCGGGGCCCGGGGCGCTGGTGCTGCTCGGCGCGGGGCTAGGCTGGCTCGGGTTCGGCGTGTTCGATGGGGCGCTGCTGCGCATAGAGGTGCTGCTGCCCGGCGTGCTGGGCATTGCGGGGGCGTTGCTGGCTTTCCTCGCCGGTGAACTGGAACTGCGGCGCCGGCGCGCGGCGCGGCGCAACCGCCGCGATACGCTGCGCGACAGCGGTTCGTTCCGCGACCCATCGATGTCGCCGCGCGATCCGCCGATTTCGTCGCGGGTCAACGACATGTCGCGCGATGCCGCACGGCGAAGCGACGATGAAGAGCGCGCCCGCGAGGCGGCGTTCAATATGGATCCGCTGACAGTGACGCGGGAAGAGGCGCCACCGCGCCCGGCCCGCGAGATCCCGCTGACGCTCGAGGATGTGGTGCCGGCCGAAACGGTGGAGCCGCGGGACACGCGCCGCCGTCAGTCGGAGACGATCTGGCCGGAGACGCCGACCGCCCGCCGTTCGGTGTTCGAACGCGAGACCGGCCCCGACCTGCAGCCGCGCCGCTCGCTGTTCGACCGGCCGGCGACCCGGGTCGAGCGGCCGGCGCCGGAGCGCCGCGAACGCCCCTCGCGCCGCGACGACGAACGCGAGCGGGACCGCGACTTTGGCGACCGGGACCGGGATCGCGGGCGCGATCGGGACAGCAATAAGCGCGACCAGCAGCGCGAGTATTTTGACGACGAGCCGGCGCCGCGGCGTCCGATGCTGGTGTGGATCGTTGCCGGCAATGTGGCGGTGCTGATCCTGCTGGCGCTGGTGGTCGGCTATTTCATGGTGGAGCGCGGTTCGGCGCCGAGCTCGGCGACCGTCGCGGCGGTCACCGATCCGGCGACACCGGCCACGCCACAGGCGGCGGCAACGCCGGTAGTGGCTGACGCCAAGGCCGAGGACACCGACCGGCTGACGCCCAATGTATGGCCGGAACTGGCCCTGCCGGGCACGCCGGCCGCCAACCAGCCGGCGCTGCCGATGGCGGCTTCGGATACGCCGATGGCTGCGACGGTTGGCCCGGCGACGGTGGCCGAGGCTGCCCCGGCGCCCGCTACGCCGGCCGCACCGACTGCTGGCACGTTCAGCGACCCCTTCGCCTACTGCCAGGCGGTGAAGACGGTGGACTATGTGGACAATCGCTATTCGGGTCCGCGCTTTACCTCGGACATTGCCGACGCGCTGCGCGTGCCGATGGAATCGGCGCCCGACCGGGTGAGCTGGCGGTGCGTCGATGGCGTGATCTATGCCTGCGCCTCGTTCGACTGGCCGGTGTGCGCAATGACGCCGACGGCGCAAGAGATGGTCGATTACTGCCAGCGCAACCCGGGCGTGACCCGCCTGCTGGCGCCGAATGGTACCTGGAGCTGCGAGGGCAACAAGCCGCGCCTTCCGGATGGCGCGAGCTGGCCGGTGGATGCGCGAGGGTTCTTCCCCAATGCCTGGATCCCGGTGCTGCCGCCGCAACGGCCGACCGGCTAGCGGCGGTTTACGACACACGGCCGGCGGTCACCCGCCGGCCTCTTTTTTTGCCCTGCGCTGATGTACACAATGGGGTAGTTGTCGCCGCAAAAATGTGCATTTGTTGCTCGTGATGATTTCGAGTTCAGATGCAGGCCATTGCCCGTGAGTGACGCCCTCTCTCCCTCCGCCAACCTCCGCCGTGCCTACCAGGCGCTCGCCGACTATGCCGATCCGGCGCTGTTCATTTCCGTGAAGCCCGAGGCCGTGGCGCTGGCGGAAGCGGCGGCGCTCGAAGCTGTGGGACCGGCGGGTAAGCCGCTCTACGGCATGGTATTTGCGGTGAAGGACAATATCGACGCGGCGGGGCTCGAGACGACGGCAGCGTGCCCGGCGTTTGCGCATATGCCGGAGGACTCCGCCTTTGTGGTGAAGCGGCTCGAGGCGGCGGGCGCCATCGTGCTCGGCAAGGCCAATCTCGACCAGTTCGCGACGGGGCTCGTGGGCGTGCGTTCGCCTTATGGGGTGCCGCGCAATGCTTTGCGGGCCGATCTGATCCCCGGCGGGTCGAGCTCGGGCTCGGCGGTGGCAGTGGCGGCGGGGATCGTCGATTTTGCGCTCGGCACCGATACGGCCGGGTCGGGGCGTATTCCGGCGGGGATGAACGGGATCGTCGGGTTGAAGCCGTCGCTGGGGCTGCTGAGCGCGACCGGCATGGTGCCGGCCTGCCGGACGCTCGACACAATCTCGGTGTTCGCGCGGGACGTGGAGACAGCGGTGGCGGTGACGGCCGCGGCCTCGGGCTATGACGCGGCGGATGCCTATTCACGCGCTCTGCCCGCGCCGGTGCTAGGTGCGCCGCCGGAGGCTTTCCGGGTCGGCGTGCCGAAACCGGAGCAGCGGAAATTCTTCGGCGATGCGCAGGCCGAGGCAGCGTTTGCGGCCGATATCGCGCGGCTGACGACGTTGGGCGCGACGATCGTGGAGCTCGATTTCGAGCCGCTACATGCGGTGGCGCGGTTGCTCTACGAGGGGCCGTGGGTGGCGGAGCGCTATGCGGCGACCAAGCCGCTGATCGAGACGACCCCGGAGGCGTTCTTTACGACGACGCTGAAGATCATCGGTGGCGCCAAGGGGCTGACGGCGGTGAGTGCGTTCGAGGCGACGTACAAGCTGGCGGACCTGAAGCGGGCGACGGCGCCGATCTTCAGCAAGGTTGATGTGCTGGCAGTGCCGACCGTGCCGCGGGCCTATACGGTGGCGGAGCTCGAGGCTGACCCGATCGTGCTCAACTCGAACCTCGGCAGCTATACCAACTTCGTGAACCTGCTGGATATGGCGGCGATCGCCGTGCCGTCGGGGATACGCGGCGATGGGTTGCCATCGAGCCTGACGTTTGTCGGCAAGGCCGGGTCGGACGGGTATCTGGCGAGCATCGCCGCAGCGGTCGAGGGCAAGGCGGCGACGGGGCCGGTGCGGGCGCCGGGGAAGATCGAGATCGCGGTGGTGGGGGCGCATCTGAGCGGGTTGCCGCTCAACCCGGAACTGACCGGGCTCGGCGGAACGTTCGTGCGAAAGGCGGCGACGACGGCGGATTATTCGCTGTTTGCGCTGCCCAATACGACGCCGGCGAAGCCGGGGCTGCTGCGGCGGGGCAATTCGGCGATCGCGGTCGAGGTCTGGGCGCTGGATGCGGCAGGGTTCGGGGAGTTCGTCAGCAAGATACCGGCGCCGTTGGGGATCGGGACGCTGAGTCTGGCGGACGGGACCGCGGTGAAGGGATTTCTGGTTGAGGCGGCTGCGGTCGAAGGCGCCGAGGATATTTCGCGGTTTGGGGGATGGCGGGCGTATCTCGGACGGTAGCTCGCTACCGCCGGCCCATGCGCTGGACGGCGTCGCCGACGAGCGAGATGTGGCTGCGCATGGCAGCTTCGGCGGCTTCGCGGGCGCCGCGGAGGATGGCTTCGACGATCAGGGTATGCTCGGCGTGCGATTTCAGCAGGCGGCCGAGTTCGCCGAACTGGGCGCGGCGGAAGGGTTGGAGGCGCTGGCGAGTGGAGCGCGTGATTTCGGCGAGGTAGGCGTTGTGCGCGCCGTCATAGATGACGGTGTGGAAGGTGTCGTTGGCCTCGGCATAGCGAGCGGCGTCGCCATCGCGGACGAAGCCGGACATTTGGGTGTGGAGCGCATCGAGGCCGTCGCGCTCCGCCGTGGTCATGGCGATGGCGCTGAGGCCGGCACAGAGGGCCTCGAGATAGCCCATCACCTCGAACATGCCGGCGAGTTCGTGCTCGTCGGGCTTGGCGACCAGCGCCTTGGCGTGCGGCTTCTGGTCGACGAGGCCGCTCGCCGCGAGGAGGCGGAGGGCTTCTCGCACCGGAGTGCGGGAGACGCCGAATTCGGTGGCGAGCAGGGTTTCGTCGAGCGCCGTTCCGGGCGGCTGCGCACCCGAGATGATGCGCTCCGCGAGGCTGCGCCTGATCTCCTCGGCAGACGTCCGCTTCAGCACTGCCCTACTCCCTGGCCCCTGTTTTTTGTTTGTCGCGCGGTCGAACCGGAAAAGTCTGCAACTTTTCCTGACCACGCTCCCTACTGCGGCTCGTCGATGGTACTCACATGCGCTGCCACGACCCGCCAGCCCGCCGGCATGCGGACCCAGGTCTGCATCTGGCGGCCGACCTTGCCGGGGGCCGAGTCGCGGTAAAATAGCGTGGACGCGGTAGCGAAGTCGTTGCCGTAAGTGGTGATAACGGTGGCTTCGAGGCGGCGCTGCAACCCGGCCGAAGGCCGCGACAGGCGGAAGGCGCGGATCTGCTCGATGCCGTAGAGGTTTTCGGCTCCGCCATAGCGGATGGTGGTGGGCTCGGGGCAGAACAGCTCGTCGAGCACGGCGACGTCGTTGGTGGTTAGCGCCACCTCGTAGCGGGCGAAGGCCGCTTCGACTTCGGCGACGATCTCGGGGCGGTTGATGTGCATCAGGCGGATTTCCGGCGGGCCAGCATTTCGTCGCGCAGGCGGGTGAGGAAGGGGATGGTTTCGAACTGATCGGGCCGCACCTTATCCCAATCGACACCCATGGGGCGCGTGGCCTTGTTGCCGGTGCGGATCAATTCGCGCTCGGTGGCGACGAAATCGAGCGGGGAATCGTGGCTCTGCATGGGGACGCGGGCATCCTCGACGAGCTGGCTCGAATGGACGGACGTGGCCATGGGGGTTTCGGCGGTGACGATGCCGAGCTCGCGGAAGATGGCAGTCTCGAGGTCGGCGAAACCCGCCCCCTTGCCGGTGCGGCCGCCGGCGCGGGTGACGGCAACCGAACCACAGACGCAGAAATCGAGCGGGGCGACTTCGGTGAACTCGATGCGATCGCCGTGTTCGACAAAACCCTGCGAGGTGGCGGCGAGCTCGAAGCTGATGCCCTTCTTCTTCAGCTTCTCGGGATCGAGGCGCAGATAGGGAAACTCGGCGGTGAGATAGGGCACCGGGGCGAAGACCAGCTTGCCCTGGTAGAGGGCGCGAAGGCGGATGGGAATCTGCGGCGCGTCGGGGTTGGTCTTGATCGTTCTGGCCCGCTGCCATTCGTCGGTTTGGGCGAGATGCCAGGCGGCGGTGTCGGCGCCGACAAAATTGGGGATCATGCTCCAGGCCGGGCCGACGGCGGTGCCGGTGACCTCGAGCGTGTGCCAGATTTCGTGGCGGATCACGTCCTTGTCCGGGCTGCGGCCGGCCCAGCGTCCCTGCTCGGTCATCTCGAATACTCCTACTTTACGGCGGCGCTGAGGGCGGCGAGCGGGGTGACCCAACCGACAATGCCGCCTTGGGCGGCGATCATCGCCACGGTCGCGGCCTTGAACTCGGCGAAGTAGCTCTCGGTGGCGTCCTCGATCAGCAGGCACTCGTAGCCGCGATCATTGGCTTCGCGCATCGAGGTCTGGACGCAGACTTCGGTGGTGACGCCGGCGAAGACGAGGTGGGTGATGCCGAGCGATTGCAGGCGCTCGTGGATGCCGGTGGCCCAGAACATGCCCTTGCCGGGCTTGTCGATGACGATTTCGCCGTCGATGGGCGCGAGCGCTTCGACGATCTGGTTGCCCGGCTCGCCGGCGACGAGGAGGCGGCCCATGGCGCCGGTCTCGCCGATATGGAGGGTCGGGTTGCCGCGGCGGATCTTGCTCGGCGGGCAATCGGAGAGGTCGGGCTTGTGGGCCTCGCGGGTGTGGATCACCGGCCAGCGCTGCTCGCGGAACAGGGCAATGAGGGCGGCGGTGGTGGGGATGATGGCCTCGAGGCGGGCGACATCGTTGCCGAGGCTATCGCCAAAGCCGCCGCGCTCGATGAAATCGCGCTGCATGTCGATGACGACGAGGGCGGTGTGCGCCGGGTCGAGGGGATAGGGGTAGGGCTTGGCGGGGATGGGGATCATGGGCTGGGCAGGACGAAGGAGCCGCGGAGGGGGATGTGGACGGGGATGAAGGTGGGGCCGGTGTTTGGGGCTCCCCCATCCACCAGCCTTCGGCTGGTCCCCCTCCCCCGTAAACGGGAGAGGAAGCCCGGTGGCTCGATCTCGCCTTTCCTCTCCCGCTTGCGGGGGAGGGGGACCGGCGAAGCCGGTGGAGGGGGGAGCCACGCGCTCGAGGACCAGTCCAGGACACCCACTGCCATCATCAATGACCTGCCATGTGCTGGCCGATGATGTTGCGGTCGGTTTCCTCGATTTTCGAGACGTAGTTGATGGTGCCGCCGCTCATCACCGCGACGCGGTCGGCGAGTTCGAGGATTTCGTCGAGGTCCTCGCTGACGAGGAGGACGGCGGCGCCCTTGTTGCGCTGCTCCATGATCTGGCTGCGGATTTCGGAGACCGAGGCGAAGTCGAGGCCGAAGCAGGGGTTGGCAACGATGAGGACGTCGACGTCGCCCGAGAGTTCGCGGGCGAGGACGGCGCGCTGGACGTTGCCGCCGGAGAGCGTTTCGATCGGGGCGTCGGGGCCTTGGGTCTTCACCCGGTATTTGGCGATCAGTTCGCGGGCCTTGGCCTTCATCGGGCCGGGCGACATCCACCAGCCGAGTTTCGCCACGGGGGGCTTGTCGAAGGAGCGGAAGGCGATGTTTTCGGCGACGCTCATCTTGGGCACGGTGGCGTTCTTCAGCGGCTCCTCGGGGAGGCCGAAAACCTTGAACTTGTCGTAGGCGCCGCGCTTGGGCTCGAAGCGCTCGCCGCGGATGAAGATGCCGCCATCGGCGAGGGGGCGCTGACCCGACAGCACCTCGACCAGCGCCGACTGGCCGTTGCCGGAGACGCCGGCGATGCCGACGATTTCGCCGGCCTTGACCTTGAGGTTCAGCGATTTCACCACCGGGGCGCCTTCGGCGTCCTCGGCAAAGATGCCGGCGAGTTCGAGCATGTCGCGGCCCTCGCCAACCTGCTTGCGGGCGGCGCGCTCGCGGATGGCGGTGTCGCCGATCATCATGGCGCTCATGTCGGCGACGCTCACCGCCTTGGCGTCGCCCGAACCGGTGTAGCGGCCGCGGCGGAGGACGGTGAAGTGGTCGCAGAAGGCTTTCACCTCGCGGAACTTGTGCGAGATCATCAGCACCGTGATCTCCTTGCGCGCCGCCATGCCGCCGAGGAGGCCAAGCATTTCGTCGGCTTCGCCGGGGGTGAGAACCGAGGTCGGCTCGTCGAGGATCATGAAGCGCTGATCGAGATAGAGCAGCTTCAGGATTTCGAGTTTCTGCTTTTCGCCGGCCGAGAGCGAGGAGACCTGCGCGTTCAAAGGGACGCGGAAGGGCATGGTTTCCATGAAGGCGTCGAGCGCCTTCTTCTCCTTGCGCCAGTCGATGACATCGGGCGCGTCGGCGCGGGAGATGACGAGGTTTTCGGCAGCGGTGAGCGAGGGCACGAGGGTGAAGTGCTGGTAGACCATGCCGATGCCGTTCGCCCGAGCATCGCGCGGCGACTTGATCGACACTTCCTGGCCATCGAGCATCACCTGGCCCTTGTCGGCCGAGTAGAAGCCCATGATGCATTTGACCAGCGTCGACTTGCCGGCGCCGTTTTCGCCCAGCAGCGCGTGGAACGAGCCGGCCTCGACCTTGATCGAGACGTCGTCGAGGGCGCGGAGCGGGCCGAAGATCTTGGTCATGCCGACGGCTTCGAGGGACGGCGCGCGCTTGGGTTCGGTCATCGGGCGTCTCCGTGGCGAGAAGTGATGATGGCAACGGGGCCGCCGCCGTCGGGACCCTGATGTTCGGCGCCGCCGGAGACGAAAATCTCGGAGGTGCCGACGAGGCCGGCGAGCACGCCGCCGACAAAGGCGCGGGCGTGGCGGGTGGCGGAAACGTCGCTGTCGTCGAGCATGGTGTGGCGGGCGCCGCGCAAGGTGCCGGTGGAGCCCGGTTCGGCCTTGGCGAGGAGGGCGACGAGTTCGGAATGAGTGCCCCAGCCGAGGCGATCGAGGGCGGAGCGGACGGGGGCCACGTCGATCTGGTCGCGCATCACAGCGTGGTCGACGGCGAGCGGGCCGCTCCATTCCTTCGACATGCCGAGGACGACGATCTCGTGGTTGTCGAGTTCGACGCCGGCGGAAGTAGAGGCACGGCCGGACCAGAGCGAGGTGTCGCGGCCGACAGCGGCATCGTGGAGGTTGGCCGGGTCGATCTCGCCGAGCGCAATGCCGACGCCGAGAGCGGCGGCCCCGCGGGAGAGGCCCATGGATTTCAGCGTGTCGCGGGTGGCGACGGTTTTGCCGGCGACTTCAGCGGCGGTGATCTTGGCGGCGGTGAGGAGCGGCACCTTGATCTGGACGAAGTGGACGTCGGCGGGGTCGTCGATGCCCGCATCGGCCATCGCTTCCCTGACACCGGCGGCGACCATCTTGACCTGCGCCATGCGGCCGAGGCCGTCGGCGGGGAGGAACGAGGTCAGCGCACTGCCGATGGCGAGCGCGGCGCCCTGCCCTGCCGTTCCGGCGGTGCGTTCGAGCACGAGGATGTGGGGCGAGAGCGCGCCTTCGGTGCCGCCCGACATGACATAGGCGATGGCTTCGACGCGGGCCTTGTTGAGGTATTGGCCGAGCCGAGCCTTCAGCGAGGCGACGGCGAAGGCGCGGGTGAAATCGTTGACGCAGCCATTGCCCTCGGTCTTGCCGAGGATGGCGACGATGCCTTCGGGGTCGATGCGGCCGGCCTCGATGGCGGCGACGAGGCCCTCGACATCGTCGGGGCTGCGCGTGGCGATGCGGTGAACTTTCGCCTGACGCATCAGCCGAGCGCCTCGATGAGAGCGGACGAGGTGGAGACGGCGCCGAAGACGCCGCCCTGCATCTTGATCATGTCGATGGCGGCGAGGTGGTTCTCGTATTTGGTGGCGCCGCAGCAATCCTCGAGCAGCACGCATTCGAAGCCGCGGTCATTGGCCTCGCGCATGGTGGTGTGGACGCAGACGTCGGTGGTGATGCCGGTGAGCACGATGTTGCGGATGCCCTTCAACCGGAGGATCAGCTCGAGGTCGGTCGAGGCGAAACTGCCCTTGCCGGGCTTGTCGATGATGGCTTCGCCCGGCAGCGGGTAGAGTTCGGGGATGATGTCCCAGCCGGGTTCGCCGCGGACGAGGATGCGGCCTTGCGGGCCCTGGTCGCCGATGCCGGCGCCGATGCGCTGACTGCGCCAGCGCTTGTTGGCGGGGAGATCGGAGAGATCGGGCTTGTGGCCCTCGCGGGTGTGGATGATGGGGTAGCCCTTGGACCGGAAGGCCTCGAACAGGCGCTGCAGCGGCTCGATCGGGGCGCGAGTGAGCGAGATGTCGTAGCCCATGGAATCGACATAGCCGCCGACGCCGCAGAAGTCGGTCTGCATGTCGATGCAGATGAGGGCGGTGTTCGTCGGGCGCAGGTCGCCGTCATAGGGCCAGGGGTACGGGGTGGACGCGATGGTGCGGCCGCCGGGGACGAAGGCTTCGTCGATGCGCTCGTCGGCGAGGGTCATTCCGCGGCCTCCTGGAATTTCTCGCCATAGCGGCGGGTGGGTTTGGCGAAGCCCGAGGGGGTGCCGTCGGTGACCTTGACGGTCGCCTCCCAGGGCAGGCGGTAGGTGCCGGCGACGAGGTCGTGCATGTAGGTGTAGGGGCAATCCCCTGCCCCGCCCGCGACCGCCGTGAAGCCGCGGTGGCCGAGCTGGTAGATGTTGTTCTCGACGCCCCAGTTGGCGCGGGCTTCGCGCACGAGGTCGGGGCGGACTTCGGCGGTGATGATCTCGTCGGGCCGGCCGGTGGTGCCCTCGGCGAGGATGGTGCCGTCGAAGTTGACGATCATGCCCTCGCCCATGGAATCGAACGTGCCGTCCGAGCCGCACATGCAGACGTTCGCCGTGACCATCAGGTTGTGGAAGGAGTTGGCCTGGTTGGTGAGGCGCCAGGCCTGGCGGATGGGGGCGGTGTAGCCGGCGGTGCGCAGCATGATCTCGGCACCCTTGTAGGCGGCTTCGCGCGCCATTTCGGGGAACATGCCGTCGTGGCAGATGATGAGGCTGAGCTTGCAGCCCTTGGGTCCGTCGATCACCGGGATGCCGAGATCGCCGGGCTCCCATGGCTCGACCGGGACCCAGGGGTGGAGCTTGCGGTAGTAGAGCTTCAGCTCGCCCGTATCGTCGATGATGAGGCCGGAATTGTACGGGTTGCCGCCGGGGTTATGCTCCATGATGGAGAAGCAGCCCCAGATGCGGTGCTCGCGGCAGGCGGCTTTGAACGCCGCGACCTCGGGGCCATCGAGCGAGCACATGATGGCCGGGTTGGTGTCCATCGACAGGCCGTGGAGCGAATATTCGGGGAAGACGACGAGGTCCATGGTGCCGAGATTGCGCCGGGCCTTGCCGACCATTTCGACGATGCGCTGCGTTTGCGCCGCAATATCTCCCGGTGTCTGAACGACGGGCAACTGAAGCTGAACGAGGCCGATGACGACGCCGTTGTCGGATTTGTTGAGGCCACCGAGTCCGCTCATTTCGTCCTCACTTGGTGATCGAGAGTTCGCCGGGGACATCGCGGGCCGAGGCTTTGGAGCCGGCCGAGATGATCATGATGATCAGCGTCAGGATGTAGGGGGCGGCGTTGAAGAAGTAGTAGCCCGAGGTGATGCCGATGGCCTGCAGCGACGGGCCGATGGCGCCGGCAGCGCCGAAGAAGAGGGCGGCGAAGATGGCGCGGATGGGGTCCCAGCGGGCGAAGATCACCAGCGCCACGGCCATGAGACCCTGGCCGGACGAGAGGCCCTGGTTCCAGATGCCGGGGTAGTAGAGCGAGAGGAAGGCTCCGCCGATGCCGGCGAGGAAGCCGCCAGCGGCTGTGGCGAGGAAGCGCACCCAATCGACCGAGACGCCCATGGCCTTGGCGGAGGCGGCGCTGTCGCCTGTCATGCGGACGATGAGGCCCCAGCGGGTGTTCTTGAAGGCCCAGGCCATGAAGATGGCGAGGATGATGCCGACGAAGAAGAGCGGGTTGACCTCGAGCGCCTGCGCCAGCGCCGAGTTGCCGGTCCAGTCGCCGAGGTGGATCGCATCGAGATGCGGCGCCTGCGGCTGGATGAAGGGCTTGCCGAAGAAGAAGGCGAGGCCGGTGCCGAGCGACATCATCGCAATACCCACGGCGATGTCGTTCACCTTGGGCAGCTTGCAGATATAGCCGTGGAGGGCGCCGAGGAAGAGGCCGGAGGCGCCTGCGGCGAGCACGCCGAGCCACGGGCTGCCGGTGAGATAGGAGGTGGCATAGGCCACCATGGCGCCGAGCACGAGGTTGCCCTCGAGCCCCAGATTGATGCGGCCGGATTTCTCGGTGAGCGTTTCGCCGAGGGCGACGAACATGAAGGGGGTGGAGACGCGGATGGCGCCGCCCAGCATAGCGATGAGAACGGTGACGACGGCGTTGTCCATTTAGGTGCGATCCCCCGTCGACTTGACCTGGAAGAGTTTGATGCGGCCGTAGAACGTGTCCGAGATCAGCAGCACGACGAAGAGCATGCCCTGCAGCACGAGGATGGTGGCATCGGGCATGCCCATGCGGCGCTGGATGACGCCGCCCGCTGCCGCGAGCGCGCCGAAGAGGATCGCCACCGGCACCACGGCCAGAGGGTTCTGCCGGGCGAGGAAGGCGACGAGGATGCCGGTGAAGCCATAGCCAGCGACGAGCGAGGCGTTGGCCTGGCCATGGATGGCGGCGACCTCGAAGAAGCCTGCGAAGCCCGCGCAGCCACCGGCGATCATGCAGCAGATGACCATCAGCCAGCCGACCGGTAACCCTTGGGCGCGGGCGGCGCGGAGATTGCCGCCGGTCATGCGGGCGGCGAAGCCGAAGGTGGTGCGGCTCATCAGGACCCACAGCACGATGGCCAGCACGATGCCGGCGGCAAAGCCCCAGTGGACCTCGGTGCCCGGCATGGAGCCGATGCGGTAGGCATCGCCGATGGGCATGGTGGAGGGCTTGTTGGCCGAAGCCGGATCGCGCAGCACGCCTTCGACGAAGAAGTTCATGATGGCGATGGCGATGTAGCTCATGAGCAGCGAAGCGATGGTCTCGTTGACGCCGCGCGCATATTTCAGCCAGCCGGTGAAGCCGACCCAGAGGCCGCCGGTGATGATGCCGGTGAGCGCCATGATAGGCAGGGTGACGATCGGCGGGATACCGCCCGTGACGAGCGGAATGGCGATGGCGGCCGATGCGAAGCCTCCCAGTACCAGCGCGCCCTCGCCGCCGATCATGGTTAGCCCGATGCGGGCCGGAATAGCGAAAGCGAGGCCGGTGAGGATGAGCGGCGCCGCGCGCTGCAGCGAGTTCTGGATGGAGAACGACGTGCCGAAGCCGCCGGTCCAGACGAGGGAGTAGAACTGGATCGGGTCCTTGCCGATCAGCAGCAGGAAGAGCGCGAAGAGTAGCGCCGACACGACGATGGCGCCGGCCGGAATGGCGATGGCCTCGGCAAAGCGCAGGAACTGGAGATTGCCGGTCTTTTCAGCCGGAATGGCGGCATTGTCGGCGGTTTGGACGGTCATGCACAAGGCTCCGCGCGTGGGGCACCCCCACCCTTGATCCCTCCCCACAAGGGGGAGGGAGACGACTGCTGTTTCCGAGCCCTTCAAGGCCTCGGTTCTTGCGCCTCCCTCCCCCTTGTGGGGAGGGTAGCGCAGCTGGCCGCAAGGCGGCCTAGCGGAACTAGGGTGGGGGTGGCCCCCACGCTCCGTCGCCCGATCAGGTGATCGAGCCCTGGACGCCTTCGAGCAGCCAGTTCATGCCGTCGAGGTAGGGGTCGTAATTGTCGTAGTCCTTGTCGACGACGACCTTGCCGGTATTGTCCTTGAGGGTGCCCTTGTAGATCGGGGCGCCGCCCTTGAGGGCTTCGATCGCGGCGTCGGCGGCCTTGATGGCCTCGGGCGTTGCGCCGGCGCCGTAGGGCGTGTTGCGCAGCATGTCGTTGTTATAGCCGCCGACGAGGAAATTCGGCGGGGTTTTGCCGGCGGCGATGTCGTCGGCGTAGGACTTGTAGATCGTCTCCCACTTGTATTCGGCGCCGGTGATGAAGCCTTTTGGCGCGAGCGGGGCCTGGCTGGCGTTGTGGCCGCAGGTCTTCACGCCGCGGCCTTCGGCCGTCTCGATCACAACCTTCGGGCTATCGACGTGGCAGGTGATGACGTCGCAGCCGGCATCGACCAGCGCGTTGGTGGCTTCGGCCTCGCGGACCGGCAGGCTCCACTCGCCGGTGAAGATCACCTGCACGGTGGCGTTGGGATTCACCGAGCGAGCGCCGAGCAGCACCGAGTTGATGTTCGAGAGCACGGACGGGATGGGCTTGGCGGCGACGAAGCCGATCTTGCCGGTCGGCGACGAGAGGCCGGCGGCGACGCCATCCACGTAGTGGGCCTGGTTGAGATAGGGGAAGTAGGAGCCGGCGTTCGGCGGATCCTTGTCCTTGTTCCAGAGCGGCGCCGCGTGGCGGAAGGTGACGTCGGGATACTTCTTGGCGAGCTCGACCACGAAGGGGTTGTAGTAGCCGAACGAGGTCGCGAGGATGAGGTTCGCGCCATCGAGATTGATCATCGACTCCATGGACTTGGAGACGGCGTCGGTCTCGGGCACGTTTTCTTCTTCGACGACGGTGATGCCGGGCAGCGCCTTCAGCGAGGCGACCGAGACGGCATGGGCCTGGTTCCAGCCGAAATCGTCCTTGGGCCCGACATAGACAATGCCGAGCACCACATTGGTCTGCGCGCGCGCAATGCCGAACGGCAGCGCCGTGGCGGCAAGCCCGGCCGCACCGGCCCGAAGCAGCGAGCGCCGCGAAATGGAAGTGAAGGTCATGACGTTATTCCCCGATTTGCACCGTTTCGACGCCACCTCTCCTGGTCCGGCAGCGCGCTGAGGAATGCAATGCAATCGACGTGCCAAGCGGGGAGCGGCGCGCGGGTGGGGATTTATGATGCGAAATCAATGAGATGGAGCAGAGCGAGATAATGTGGCGAAACTAACCACCCGCCCGGTATGCCTAAATTCAGCCCTCTGCAAATCAATTTGCACAAAAAATATTCACAGTATGCGCCATTGCATACAATAAATGGACGCCCGTTAATGTGTACGCGGGCTCGCGCAACCATGGCGATACAACCGTGTAAGTGGGTATGAGGATTGGGGGGAAGGCGATACCGACAAGACCCTGATCGCCTTTTTGGTCGGCGCTCTCTCGCATATCGCCGCCGCCGGATCAGCCCTAGCCGCCAGCCAGATCAGAACCGACTAACCAAGCACCGGTAAAGGTACCCCGCTGATCGTATTGGCGCTCAAAAGGTCGAAGGCGGCTCCGACCGTGCAGCAAGTCCCACCACTTCCCGCCCCCGGTCCTCCGCTGCGGCTTCAAGATCGGAGGCGAGGAAATACCTATCCTCGACGATCAGCACCTTCCCATGTCCAACGCTACTCATTGGCTGGCTCCGCGTGCTGAGACACCGGAAGGTCCAGGGTGCGGATCAGTGTCAGTTCACGTCGCGAGACCTGACTTCGAAGTCCGATCTGCGAAAGGCCACTTTGGGCCAGAAGCGGTCGCTTAATCACTTAAGCCCTTAACCTATCGACCGGGAACGTGTCGCGAAACAGCTCCACCGTTACGATCATAGCGAGCTGAGCTCGGCGCGGGCTCAAGCAGAGCTAGTTTGCGGTGACAGGCCGCCGGTCAAGCGTGGTCACGACGACGGCCACAATCGCGGCAAGCATAGCGGCTGCAAAAGAGATAATCGGCAGCTGTTGGTAACCCAGTCCGGCGCTCAGGGCGTAGGCACCGATCGATGATCCCAGCGCCGTGCCGCTGTTGAACACCGATGAAATAAGCGTCGACGCAAGCTCAGGCGCCGCCCTTGCGCCGATCAGCACGCGGTTCTGAACGCTGGTCGCCACTAGGGTAAGCGGCAGAACGATCAGGATCACCGACGCAAGTCCCAGATAGAGGTTGGTCGTGGCAAGCAGCAACACTGCTCCGTACGCGGCCGCAAAGCCGACATAGCTCCACCGCAGCGTGCTTGTCGGATGACTGTCGGCGAGCGGCCCGCCGATCAGGGTGCCCGCGGTCGCCATCAACCCGAAGCACAGAAGCAGCGGTGCCAGCCACGCAGCGGGCATTCCCACCACCTCAACCAGGTAGGGGGCGATGAAAGTATTGAGGTTCCACAAGGCGATCATCATCAGGAAGATCAGGCCGAACGACGTCAAAACCTGCATGTTGGCAAGCGCCCGGACCTGAGCGGCGACGCTGCTCGTCTGTGCATCGGCATCAGAGCCACGCGGCACAAACAAAGTGATGCCGATCGTGGCAATTATCGCCAGCCCACCCACCATCCAGAACGTCGTACGCCATCCCCAGGTCGTGCCGATCCAGGTACCAAGCGGCACGCCGGCGATATTGGCAATGGAAACCCCGGCGAAGATAAAGGAGAGGACTCTCCCCACTTGCTGCGGCGGCGCCACCTTTGCGGCGAGCACGACGGCTAGTCCGAAAAATGCGCCATGCCCGACTGCAGTGACGATCCGACCGACCATTACCATCAAGTAGCTGTCCGCCAGGGCGCAGAGGACGTGCCCTGCGATGAAAAGCAGCATCATCGCTAAGGCCATCGTCTTTCGCGGCATTCGAGCGAGCGCCAGCGTCAGTATGGGGCCTCCGATCGCCACCCCGAGGGCGTAGTAGGTCACGAAGAGCCCCGCCGACGGGATGCTAGTGTGCAGGTCCGCGGCGATCGGGGGCAAGATGCCGGCGATCACGAACTCCGTGGTTCCAATGCTGAAAGTGCCCAGAAAGAGAGCGAAAATCGCAATGTACATCGCACCCCTCAACTTTGCGAAGTTCTACGAAACAGGTCTCGTCCAGCAGGTGCTCAATTCACTTCCTGGAGAGCTTGGTGGTATTCCGCCTCCCGGCTGCGAGCATCGAATAGGGCGGTTCCTTCGGAGCTTCCTCCATCTCGAGCAGCCAGCCGCCTTCCACGCACCCGGATAAGGCTGATTGAAGCCGCTATCGATCGAGTTGCAGTCCAAGCAGATTCTCTGACAGGGGATGTCCTGGCAGATCCGAAGACGCTGGCGTGATACAAAGAAGATCGCGCCGACGGCGTCAGGCGATAGATTGATGACTGGTCGCATATCGCCCCCTGGATATACGGTCGCACCCTGCCCGCTTAAGTACCATGCAAGAACTTATGTGGGAAGCCGGACGATGATATGCTGACCGGCTTCTCGGGACCTCAAGCACAGAGTCTTGACGAGCGAGATTTCGCCCCACGTGGGCGCCGATTTTCTAGTTGAGACAGCGCCCCTGCTCGAATTCGTTCCGGACCCAGCCTATTGGAGAGCGATCCGATCACGGGAGGGGAAGATGATTGGAGTAATCTGGCGCACGTCGCACACGGACGACCACGAGGGGCTGTTCGAAAAATTCAAGACGACTGCGGGCATCGTCGCGACCTATCAGCTGCGCGACGAAAATGAAGTAGTGGTCGTGACACTGTGGGAAAATGCGGCGAAGCGGGAAGCCTACATGGGATCGGCCCTCCAGTCGGAGATTGCAGCCGCCAATCCAGGCTCGTCTCGATTGGTCTATGAGGTAATAGATTCCGTGAGCCGGTCCTCGGCCGCCGAGGACTACGAGCGACATCCCGTGATGGCGATGAGCGAGGGCTAAGCGTCGCACACCCGCACGGCTACCTGTCCGCTTAGCCTCGGTGTGATGGGGATCATGCCCATATCGTTGAGGGACTAGCCTGCAATATCGATGCCAATGGCGAGCAATCGGTCTCGCTGCATCGTCGCGAAGGCTCGGTGTCACGGATGATATCGGCAATCGGATCGGAGGCCACAATGCCCCCGCTGCCCCAACGATACCAAGTCCATCCTGTGGCAAAGCAGCATCCCGAGCGGCGCCCCGGACTGCTCAGGGCGCACCAGTGCTGCTTCGAGCCATGGCCGGTGCCCGGCAACGTCGATGATGGCCCTCGTGAGACACAGGACCATCAGGGGCTGCGCGCCGGCGCAGCCCCTGATGGTCTAGAAGACGTTGTCGATCTTCACCGGTTTGCCAGTCTTCGCCGACTGGACGCCGGCCGCGGCGACTGTGATGATCCGGGCGGCCTCCTCGACGCCCGTCAGCGGCTTGGCCTTGCCCTCGATACAGTCGATGAAGTGCTCGGCCTGCTCGGCCCAATAATGCACCTGCTTGGTGTCCTTGATGCGTGGCGGGTTCTCTTTCGAATCGAGTTCGAAGTCACGCTCCACCAGCGGCGGACGGTAGTGACCGCGCTGCTCGTCGTCGCGATAGAGCTTCCGGCCCCAGAGCGAGCCTGTCGTGCCGCGGATGGCGATGTGGCCGCCATCGGGCACCTTGCCGCGACTGCCCGCGGCGGCTGAGACCCGGCCGATGACGCCGCTCTTGAACTTGATGATCATCACGTAGCAGTCATCGATGGGCAGCATCGGTTCGGCGAGGTGGTTGCTGTAGGCCGACACCTCGACGGCCTCGTCCTGCAGCATCCAGAGCATCAGGCCGATAGGGTGGGCGCCGCCGCCATACATGATGTCCTGCGGATTGTGCTGGTCACTGCGCCACGGCGTCCGACCGCTTGGGCCGTAGAGCGCGTTCAGGTCGGACACGTAATCGCCTTCGACCAGCCACGCCTGGCCGATGTCGCCGCGGCGATAGGCTTCGGCCATGGCCCGATAGTCCGGGCGAAAATGATAATTGTGCCCACCGAGGAACATCTTCCCGGTTTCGCGAACCACGCGCACCAGCATGGCCGCGTCCTCCCGGCTGGTGGAGGTGGGCTTTTCGCAAAGCACGTGCTTGCCGGCACGCAGAGCGCGTGCGGCATGATCGGCGTGCAGATGGTCGGGTGTGCAGATCACGATGATGTCGAGGTCGGCTGCGATGATCTCGTCGAGAGTTTCGTAGACGATTGGGACGTTCATTGCCTTGGCGCGGGCACGCGCTGCGTCGGTCCGGACGTCCCAGATGGCGACGACTTCGGTCCGTGGGTCGGCCTGGAACCCCCTGATGTGGCCCTCGCCGGCCTCGCCGGCGCCCCCCATGACGCCCACACGCAAACGATCGCTCACTTAGTTGCTCCTTGCCTGCCGAAAACGGCCGTATCAAACCAAGTTAGTTTATCGTTCCACTATTGGCTTGTCTATCGTTCGTGCTATCGCTCGATGGGAAACGTCGAGGCTGCTCGGCGGCCGCTTCAAGGAGCGCAACAGCGCATGACCAAGCCACCCGCCAAGCTGGCGCCCCGTCGCAGCACGCCGACGATCAAGGACGTCGCAGCAGCCTCCGGCGTGTCGGTGCAGACCGTTTCAAACATGATCAACGGTCGCAGCAGCCACCTGAGCCGGCAGACCGAGGCGCGCATCCGCGAGGCGATCGATACGCTGGGGTTCAAGCCGAACTCGTCGGCCCGCGGACTGCGCTCGCGAAGCACGGCGACCCTGGCCTTCTTCATCGGCGACGCGGCGTCGGACTACCTCAGCGACCCGCTGACCGACCTGTTTCTCGCCGGCCTTGGCGCCGAACTTCGGGCCAAGAATTATTCGCTCCTCGTCGACTCCTACCTGCCTGGCGGGCCGATGGATTCTGTGGGCCGCCACCTCGACGAGGGACGCGTCGATGGCGCAGTCGTCCTGCTGTCGGGACCGCTCGAGGAGCGAAAGCGAGCCCTCGAATATTTCATCGCCCGGGACCGGCCAATCGCATTGCTGCAGGAACACTCGGACCTGGGGCACACCGTGCCGTCGGTCTCGGCACATGACTATGAGGGCAGCTATCGGCTCTGCCGGCATCTGCTCGATCGGGGGCACACCGACATCACCTACCTCAATACCGTGGAGCACTGGTCGGCCCTCGAGCAGCGCGTTCGGGGCTACCGCGACGCGATGAAGGAGGCAGACCGGGAGGCAAGCATCGTGGTGGCTCCGTCGTTCTCGCCGCGGGCCGGGTTCGAGCTCGGTACGGCGCTTTTGCGCCAGCGCAAGCGGCCTTCGGCCATCATGTGCGGCAACGACCAGCTCGCCTTCGGCGTGTTGAGTTCCGCGGCGCGCCTCGGATTACGCGTCCCCGACGATATCGCCGTGACGGGGTTCAACGACTTCCCGTTCGCCGAAGTGGCCGTGCCATCGATCACCACGGTGAGATTGCCCGGCTACGAGATGGGCGTGACTGCGGCGCGCCTGCTGATCACGGCGCAGACCGAGGCCAAGCTCGACCTGCAGGACGTGCAACTGATGCTGCGCGAGAGCACGACGGGCATGGTCTCCTAGAACGATCAACGGCGCCGACCCGGGAGGGAGATCGGCGCCGTTACGCGTCCGTGGGAGAGTGACGCGGACGCTTAGTTACCGACGCGCTTGTCGATCAGTCGCTGCGCGTTGGCGAGCGCATCGGCGATGCTTGCCTTGCCGTATTGGATGTCCTGCCAGGCCTGGTCCATCAGCGTGTTGTAGTAGGTAGTGTGCGGCGAAGCCGGCGTGCCGACGCGGCTGCCTTCGGCTTCCTCGAGCACGACCTTCAGCGCACCAGCCATCGGCTTGCCGGCGGCACCCTTCTTCTCACGCGCGGCGTCGGACGCCGCAACGAGCGTATCGGCCCAGGGCTGCAGCTGGCTCTTGAGCACGGCGCCGTTCGTCGTCGGCCCGAGCAGGCCACCATTGTCCCACAGCGTGAAGCGGGCAAAATCGAACGCCAGCTGCTTGTGCTTGGCGCCCTTGGGGATGGCGACCATCCAGGCCTGTGTACGGACGGCGTTCACGCCGTATGCGTTGCCGCCGGGAGCGGCTGGCGCCGCGGCGAGGCGCCACTCCTTGAGGTAGTTCGGGCACGAGTCCATCTGCACCCCCACCCACCAGGCGTCGATGGCGAAGACGGTCTTGCCAGACTGGGCATACTCGGCATCGGAACAGTCCCACACATAGGGATCACCGAGCGCGAATTCCTTCCACTTGTCGATCCCGCCGTAGAGATCGAGCACCTTCTTCTGGAACTCGAAATAGCCCTGAATGCAGGGCGAGTCGGCGGTGAACTTGCCGGTCGCCGGATCGTATGTCTCCCAACGGCCGCAAAAGACGTTGATGACGTCGGAGAGCTGCTGCGGGCGGTAGTCGAGCATGAAGCCGGCGCGCTCGAGCTTGCCCTGGGCGTCGAACTTGGTGGTCTTTTCGATCGCGGCGTAGAGCTCATCCCAGGTCCTGGGCGGGTTGTCGGGATCGAGCCCGGCTTCCTTGAGCGTCTCGGGGATGTAGAACAGGTCGCCGACCGAAGGGTCGCTGGCGCCGGGGATGCCATACCAATGGCCGTTGTAGCGGGCCGACTCGGCGACGCCCGGCAGGAAGTCGTCCTCGGTGATGCCGGCGGCCGCGTAGAGGTCGTCGAGGTTTTCGAGTGCGCCGCGCTCGACCAGCGCACCGAGGTCGCCGCCCACCGGCATGATGTCGACGGGGTTGCGGCTCTGCACGGCGAGCAGCGTCTTCGAGGTCGCCTCGGACATATCCTTGACCTGGATTTCCTCGATCTCGAGGCCGGGGAATTTCTTCGCCCAGAGGTCGCCGAAGTACCGGTAGAACGAACTCACCGTGTTGGTCGAATTGAGGCTGCTTTCGGTCAGCCCGAGCCATGAGCCCGAGTTGGTCATGATGGTCAGTTTGTTGTCGTCCTGGCTTATGGCTGGCAGCGCGGCCAGCAGCATGCCACCAAGTGCAACCGCGGTCGCACAGAGCAGATATCTACGATGAGAAATCATCGGGTTTCGTCCTCCATTGTTCGTGCAGTCACTTCAGTCCAGACGAGATGTTCACCTGGCGGAGCTGGCGCTGCGCCAAGGCGAAGATGACGATGAGAGGGACCAGCGCGATCGCCGTGAAAGCGATGACGGCGCCGATATCGGGCGCGCCGCGAACCTTGACGAACTGGAAGGCCGCGAGCGCCAGCGTGTATTGGTCGGGGTCGTTGAGGTAGATCAGCTGACCGAAGAAATCGTTGTAGGTGTCGATGATCGAGAGCACCGCGGCCACCGCGAGCGCACCGGTCATGTTCGGCAGCAGGACCTGCACCAGCGTGCGCAGGTGGCCGGCGCCGTCGATCTGGGCGGCTTCGCTCATTTCGTCCGGCATGCCGCGCATGAACGTGGCGAGCAGGAACACCGTGAAGGGATCGCCGAACAGCATCGGGACGATCAGCGGCAGCGGCGTACCGAGCCAGCCCAGGTTGGCGAAGAGGTTGTATTGCGGGACGATCAGCGTCCAGGGCGGCAGGATCAGCAGGCCGATGGTGAGCGCGAAGATGAAGTCGCGGCCCGGAAATTTCAGCTTGGTGAGCGCATAGGCGGCAAGCGCGCTGCTGAACACCGTACCGGCGGCGCGCACGACGCAAAGCACCGCCGTGTTCCAGGCGTAGCGTCCGAGGTCGACCTGTCCGCTGAAGATGGTGGCCAGATTGTCGAGCGTGGGCCGGCTGGGCAGGATGTGCAGGTCGCGCGCGATGAGCTCGCCGGAGGGCGTGAAGATGCCGATCACCAGCCAGCAGAGCGGCATTATGAAGGCCAGCGCCACCAGGACGTTCATCGTCGGTCCGGTCGGATCGGTGAAGCGCTGCATCAACTGCCGCGTGGTCATGACGTGACCTTCGACGGGCTGAGCCAGCGGCCGATCATGAACAGCACCCCGCCGCCGACGATCACGGCGACGGCCATGATCAGGCAGAGCGCGGCCGCATAACCGAAGCGGTATTCGACGAAGAGCTGCTGGTAGATGTAGACCGACAGCATCAGGGTCGAGCCCGCCGGATTGCCGACGATGCCGGTCGTGGCGCCGCCACCGCCGAGAGCGGTCGGCGCCGAGGATGCGACGAGGGCCGGTGCGAAGTAGGTCACCGACGACACCACGGCGAGCGTGAGGTTGAAGAAGATCGTCGGCACGCTCTCGGGCAGGGTGACATGCCAGAACTGCCGGATGCGGCCCGCCCCATCTATCCGGGCGGCTTCGTAGAGCTGCTCCGGGATCGCCTGGAGGCCGGCGAGGAAGATGATAGTCATGCCGCCGACGCCCCAGAGCGACTGCAACAGCAGGGCAGGCTTGGACCAGTCGGGCGAGGCGAACCAGCCCAGCCTCGGCAGCCCGATGGCGCCCGCGAGGTTGTTCACGATGCCGCCGACGGGATGGAGGATCCAGAGGAACAACAGCGTGGCGCCCGCGGCCGGGATCATGCTGGGCAGATAGACCACCGTGCGAACGAAGGCCGCGCCGCGCCACTCCTTCTTCAGCACCACGGCCAGCAACAGTGCCAGGGCGGCCGATAGCGGTACGTTGATGAACACCCACCACAAGGTGTTGCCGACCGAATCCCAGAAGACTGGGTCGTCGGTGAGGATCTGGACGAAGTTATCGAGGCCCAGCCAGTTTGGCGGGTTGAGGCCGTCGAAGTCGGTCATGCCGTAATAGGCGGTCATCGCCAGCGGGTAGACGAACCACACCAGGAGGCCGATGCCCCATGGTGCCATGAACAGCAGCGGAGCGACCCACTCCAATCGGCGAGATCGCCGTCGCCGCCCCGTCCCCTGAAGTTCCCCAACCGCCATCGTCGCCCCAATAGCCCGTCATGTGGTTTATCGTTCTAGTAGTTGATCGTTCTACCTAAATGTGTGATGGGGTGCAATATCGATTGTGCGATGGTGATCTCGCACGCAGGCAAAGGGGTGTGAGATGCATGCCATGAACGTCAGGATGCGGCTGCCGGCGCCGCTGGCACACGAGGCGAAAGCGCCTGTGGCCGGCATTGACCTCCGCCCTGCGACGGCTGCGGATGCCGACGCGCTCGCCGTGCTTCTGACTGCCGCGTTTCCGGGCTGGGACTGGCCGGTGGATCAGGTGCGTGAACGATTGCTCGATACGCCCGATGTCGTGTGCACGTGGCTTGCCACCATCGATGGAACGATCGTGGGCACCGCGTCCGAGCAACTGGTTGCCGAAGCCGGCGACACGGTCGGCTCGGTTCATTGGGTTGCCGTGGCCGAAGGGCAGCGCGGACGAGGGCTCGGGCGCGTCCTGACGGCAGCTGTCGTCGATGGCCTGTGGGCGCGCGGCGTGAGTTCGATCCGCCTCGATACCCAGGTTGATCGCCCAAACGCGATCGCCCTCTATGCCGGCTTCGGCTTCGTGCCCGAGATACGCTCCTCGGGCGAACTCGCGGCCTGGTCCGCGGTGATGGCGACTATCGTCCGCTCCCGGTGACCGGAGCGAGGCGCATCGGCGGCATGAACTGCGAGCGCGGCAATTGCTGCGCCAGCACACCACCATCGACGACGAGCGACTGCCCCGTGATGTAGCGCCCGGCAGCGGAGGCCAGCAGGATCACCGTGCCCACGACGTCGGTGGGCTGCGCAAAGCCGATACGCGAGGGAATGTGCTCGTCGTAGTATTTGCGGAACGCCGTCCAATCGAGATCGAAGTCGTCGGCCATCGGCGTCTCGATCATGCCCGGACACACCGAGTTCACGGTGATGCCCCAGGCGCCGAGTTCCACCGCAAGGCTCTTCGCCAGCATTTCGAGCCCGGCCTTGGATGTGTTGTAGCTGACCAGGCCCTGCTCGGCCGCCTGGCCGTTCTTGGACGAGATCATGACGATGCGGCCCTCGCGACCGGTCCGGATCATCAGTTCGGCCATGGTCTGTGAAAGGACGAATGGCGCCTCGAGATTGACCGTCATCGTCTGCCGCCAGGTGGCGAGATCCTGGTCGCAGAACCACGACAACGTTGAGATCGCTGCGTTGTTGACGAGGATATCCACCCCGTCGGCATCATCCCAGATCCGCGTGGCAACGTCTCTCAAGGCATCGGTTTCGGCGAGGTCAGCCGACACCCAGGTAAACCGGCGACCGAGCGATTTCACGTAGCGCTGCAGGTCCGGCGCACCCGGGTGGCGAGGATGTTCCAGCACGACGATATCGGCTCCGGCCTGCGCCATGCCGATACAGATTGCGCGCCCGATGCCGCCGCCACCGCCGGTCACGAGGGCGGTCTTGCCGGCCAGCGAAAAGGCCGACGGGCCACGGGTGCCGTTGCCGAAGTCGACATCGGCGGTGATGGGGTCAGGCTGCATCGTCGGATCATTCCCGTGAGAGCAGTTGCGCGATCTGGCTTCATCGTATACGCATACTAGTGTAACGATCAACTTAGATCGATCGGAGGGGAGAGAGGATGCGTCGCTGGGCACTTCCAGGCAGCGCTGCGCGAGTGGGTTTCGCGCGTCGCGACATCACGCCCCGTGTCGGTTTTCCCACCCGCAACTGGGCATTGGCGAGCAGTCAGGTCAGTTCCGGGGTACATCGCCCGCTATTCGCCAGCGTTCTCGTCATGGAGGGCGCCGGCAGTGAGGCCGTGATTGCCAGCCTCGACATGGGATGGTGGCGCAGCGCGATCGACGAGCGCGCGGTTCGTGGTGCCGTCACGGCAGCCTGCGGCCTTGGCGAAGCGCAGCTGCTGGTCCACCTCATCCACACCCATGCGGGTCCATACACGCATCCCGAGGCCGGCAGCCCGTCGCGACAAGAGGTCGCCGACTTCCTCGACCACTTGGGCAGGGTTCTCATCGAACTGGTCGGCGAAGCGCGCGCCGGGGCCGTCGAGGCCGACATCGCCTGGGTCACGGGCTCCTGCCGCCTTGCGACGAACCGTGATCTGCCGGTCGGCGATCGCGAAGTGATCGGCTTCTACCCTGAGGGTGCGGCAGACGACACGATCCTCGTCGGCCGGATCGCCGACACGACGGGAAAGCCGATCGCCACCATCGTCAACTACGCCTGCCATCCGACGACGCTGTCGTGGCAGAACACGCTCTTTTCGCCCGATTGGGTCGGGGCGGCGCGTGAGCTGATCGAAGCCGAGACCGGGGCGCCGAGCCTCTTCCTGCAGGGCGCTTCCGGCGAATTGTCGCCGCGCGACCAGGCGACTGCCGATCTCGACACGGCCGACCGCAACGGCCGCCAGGTCGCCCACGCGGTCCTCGCGGCACTCGAAGGCATGCCGCCCGCGGCAACGGCGCTGGTGCAGTCGCAAGTGGTCGAATCCGGCGCGCCGCTTGGCCTTTGGACACCCGAGGCCCATCGGGCGGGCCGGACCCTGCACTGCGAACATCACGTCGTTCCGGTCACCGCCATCGATCCCAATGTCGAAGGCGCATGGTCCGCATCGGCGCCATCGGCGGAAGTCGTGCGAGAGCGGCGGTTGCGGCGCTCCCTGCTGGCTGCAGGTTACGTCGATGGTGCCACGGCGCGGCATCCGTTCTGGGTCTGGCGCATGGGCGACGCCTATCTGGTCGCCCATCCCGGCGAGGCCTATTCGGCATTGCAGACGACGCTTCGCGCCCGGCATCCCGGTGTGCCGATCATCGTGATGAACATCACCAACGGGCCGGGCTTCGTTTATCTGCCGCCCGAGCCTGTCTATGCCCGCAACGCCTATCCGGTCTGGCAGACGCTGGCCGGGCCAGGGAGCCTCGAGCGGCTGATCGAAGCGGCTGACGCCGCACTCACAGCTTTGCAGGACAGCGCGGCCGCGCCGGCGCCGGCAGAATAACAGGACGCGAGGCTCACACAGCCGCCGTCTTCCAGCGGCATGGCTCTACGCGGCCGCTAGGTAGAACGTTCAAGTATCGGATCTGGAAACCAGAGAGAAGACTATGACCGAAATGAAATTGTCTGGGGTGCTTCCGGTGATCCAGACCCCCTTTCACCAGGATGGCAGCTTCGATTTCGAGGCGCTCGGCAAGGAGGTGAACTGGGCCTTCGCCAATGGTGCCAACGGACTGGTGCTGGGCATGGTCTCCGAGATCATGCGGCTCTCTCCGGACGAGCGGCTGACGCTGAGCAAGGCGGTGATCGACGCTGCAGGCAAGCGGCCGGTGGTCGCCAATTGCAGCGCCGAAAGCGAAGTGCAGGCCGTGCGCATGGCCGTGCAGCTGGAGGCGGCCGGTGCGGCCGGTCTGATGGCGATCCCGCCGACCCATGTTTCGATCGCCAGCGCCCAGTTGGTCGAGTATTTCGGCGCGATTTTCGAGGCCACCACCATTCCGTTGGTGGTGCAGGACGCGAGCGCCTATGTGGGTGAGCCGATGGGGCCCGAGGTCCTGGGCGCGCTTCGCGATCGGTACGGCGATCGCGTGCTCGCCAAGCCCGAAGCGTCGCCGATCGGCCCCAACCTCTCGCGGTTGCGCGAAGCGACCGGTGGCAAGGTGAAGTTCTACGAGGGCACCGGCGGCGTCGCGCTGATCGACAGCTATCGCCGGGGCATTGCGGGCACCATGCCGGCGGTCGACCTCGTCTGGGCGGTGCGCGCCGCCTGGGATGCGCTCGTCGCGAACGATGACGGCCCGGCCTATGACGTCATCGGCGCAATGTCCGGCATCATCCTGATGCAGACCCAGCTCGATATCTATGTGGCCATCGAGAAGTACCTTCTGGTGCGCCAGGGCGTCATCCCAAACCCCTTCCAGCGTGGCCCGCTCGGCTACGTCATCGACCCCGAATCCCGCGCCGAGATCGACCGGCTGTTCGACCGGCTCGATCGCGTCGTTGCGACCTCGGGCTACGACCCCCGCCCGCGGTAACCGGGACCGCCGGCCGAGCAGGGACGCCCGGCCACGACCCTCAATCCCTACGACAAGGGCAACTGGAGGACGTGATGTCCATGAAGAGGCAAGGTAGCCTCGTCGCCGCGGCGATGCTCGGCGCCATTTGGCTGCTGACAGCGCCGCGATGACGCAGGAGGCCGCGCCTCGCTGCAAGCCGTCCGCCGGCAAGGTAGAGCTGAATGCGCCGGGCGCGGTCGCTATCCCCGATGACGTGAAGCGTCCAAGCGGCCGCCTTCCTGGCGTCGCGGCACGTAACAGTTGACGAAGGTTCCTCAATCGGCCTTAGATGGTATAATCACTATATGAGGCACTATGAATATTCTGCTGATCGGCGGCACAGGCACCATCTCAACCCACACTCGAGCCGCCCTCGACGAGGCCGGCAATAGTGTAACCAGCTTCAACCGCACTGGTGCCGGAACGCGCGTCATCGCGGGAGATCGCAAGGATCGGGCCGCGTTGGCCCACGCAATCGACACCGTCCGCCCCGATGTCCTCATCGATTTCGTCTGTTTCACGCTCGAGGATGCCACGGCACTCGCCGAAGCAGCCGCCGGCAAGGTCGCACACCTGATCTTCGTTTCGACCGTCGACGCTTTCGGCTTCCCGCAACCGCTGCCCATCGCCGAGAACGCGCCGCGCCGCCCGGGCATCGGCGCCTACGCCCTTGCCAAGCAGGCCTGCGAGGATTTCCTGCTCGCCCGCCGCGACCTCAAGGTCACCGTCGCTCGACCCACCTACTCGATGAGCCGCAAGTTCGTCATCTCGACCTTCAACCATCAGTCGGTGGCGCTGATGCAGCGCCTGACCCGCGGCGAGCCGGTAGTCCTGCCCGATGACGGCGACACCCTCATCCACCCCTCCGATGCGGTCGATACTGGCCGCATGATCGCCGCGATGGCGGGCGCCGAGCAGTCGTTCGGGAAGACCTACACCGCCGGCAGCGCCGGCGTTGCCATGCCGCAGCGCGACTACGTGAGGCTGATCGCCAGCACCATCGGCGCCCCTGCCCCGAACCCGGTTTCGATCCCGCTGGCGGAAATCGACGCCATGCAGTTGCCGGAGGCCGCGAACACGGTGTTCTCCAACGTCACGCGCTTCGACCTCGATTTCGCCTTCGACCAGTTCGCCGCCGACTTCCCGGAGTTCCGCTGGTCGCCCGACCTCGAGGCACCGATCCGTGCCTACCACGAGCGGGTCAAAGCCGAAGGCCGCCTCGATGGTCCCACCGAGCGCGACCTCGAGGCCCTCGTGCTGGAGCGCTGGGGGCGGTAGTCAGACCGCCTCCATCAGCAGCACCCAGTCATACATGTGCGGCAGCGTCGGCCCTGTCCACTCGCCATTGGCGTCGCCCGTAACCACGCCGATTTCGTGCCGCTTCAGGCTGTCCGTCTCGAGATAAGCGGCCTTGTAGCGCACGCCCGCCTCGAGCCCGCGCACCAGCGGACCATCCCAGTGGTACCAGCGCAGCGGCAGGTAGATCACCCGGACCTTGCCCGGAATGCCTGCCGCATGCGGGTTGAGCGGCAGCGGATAGGCCTCGTGGTTGCCGCGCAGCTTGATGCTGGCCCATTCGGGATGCACCTCGAACTCATGGTGCCCGAGCGACACCAGCAGTTCGTGTCCGCGGGCGATCTGCCGGGCACCCTCGAACAGCATCGCATCGTCCCAGAACACATGGTCGAAGGCGCCGCCATCCGGCCGATTGCCGGTCGGCCGCTCTCGATCATTCGCCTGGAAAACGCCGGCCGCCCCATAGGTGAACCCAGACGCGCCCGACAGCATGCTTGACCAGAACGAGTAGCGCTGAACGTCGGCCCAGTTGGTACCCGCGTGCCCCTCGTAAGGCGGCTCGGCGTTGATCAGCACCTTGTCCGGGTAACGGTCGCGCCCGACGGCCAGCAGTTCGATCGAGATTTTCGGCGCGTTCGGCAGGTGCCCGGCCTGCGTCATGTGGAAATCGAGCAGTTCCGGGTTGGTCGTGTCGTCCCAGGAGGTCCGTCGGCAGTGCAGCGTCACCGGACGCTGCCACGGATCGGCGTACTTCACCGCCCGCGTCACGTCGGGCCAGGCTTCGCGCAATTGCTGGATCTCGCTCGGCAGATCGTTGCTGAGATAGTAGCCCATCGCGCCTTCGCCAGCGAGGCACCACACCACCGGGTAAGCCCCGTAGCGGGCGACGAGGTAGCGCCAGTGCGCGATCATCCGCTCCTTGCCCATGAAGATCATGTGGTAGCCCCAGCCACCGAGGATGCAGGGTAGCATCCCCTGCTCAACCATGTGCGCGATGCGCCGGTCCGCTGCCTGGAAGAAGCCCGGGTTGATGCTCGAATAGCCCTCGTGCCACGGCGATCCACCGGCATTGGCATCGCGCCCATCGAACGGCGTCGTGTCGGGCTGGAAGCCGACCACCACCTGCCCCACCGTGAACCCCTGTTCACGCCGGTGCGCCACGAGCTTGGAGAAGCCTTCCGGCCACGATACCCGCTCGCTCATCAGCATCCACCAGGTATCGGCGAGCCAATGGAAGGGCGTGCCATCGTGATGTTCGAAGTGCCGACCAACGGGCTGGATGCCGCCACGGGCGTAGAGCGGATTGGCTTCGCCCGCCGGCACCGCGCCGACCTCGAACACGGCCGCCTGCCCATGCAAGCCGGCGTCGCCGGTGTCGCTGCACTCACTGACGAGCTGGTATTGCCCCGGCACTGGCGATGACAGGCGGAACCGCCACGTCTCGCCTCCGTCCCAATAGGCCGGCACACGGCGCACCTGACCATCGGGGCCGGTCATGCGGGCAAAAAGCGTGATCTCGCCCCACGGATCGGTGCGCGACTTCGCGCTGGTCAGCGTCCATTCGGCTGGCCGGTGTGCAGGAGCGGAAAGCTGTTCGGTCACGTCAGAACCCTCGGAAAATCAGCCCTTCACCGCGCCCGCGGTGAGGCCGGTGACGAAGTAGCGTTGCAGGAGCAGGAAGATGATCAGCACCGGAATGATCGAAAGCGCAACGCCCGCCATCAGCACGGTGTAGTCGGACGAGTGCTCGCCCTGGAACTGCATCAGTCCGATCGGCACGGTGCGCGAAGTCTTCTCCGAAATCAGCACCAGGGCCAGCAGGAACTCGTTCCAGGTCGCAAGCGTGTCGATGATGGCGAGCGCTGCCAGCGCCGGCACCGAGAGCGGGATCATGATGCGGAAGAAGATCGAGAGCTCGCTCGCCCCGTCTACCCGCGCCGCCTCGACGAGTTCGGTCGGGATCTGGCGGAAGAAGCCGCGCAGCACCAGCACCTGCAGCGGAATGCCGAAGGCGATGTAGGGCGGCATGAGCGCGAACAGCGTGTTGGAGAGCCCCAGTTCGCGCATCATGATGATGAGCGGCTGCAGCGTCACCTGTACCGGCACGGCAAGCCCGAGCAGGAAGAACAGGAACATCGGCTGGCTCAGCTTGAAGCTGATCTTCGCCAGCGGATAGGCGGCGAGCGCCGAGATCAGGATGCCGAGCGGCACCTTGATCAGGATCACGAACAGGCTGTTGCGGAAGTAGATCGAGAAGTCGCCCGCGACCCACGCCTTGGCGAAGTTCTCCCACTTGAAGGTCTTCGGCCAGCCGAAGATGCCGTTGGCGAAGAGGTCGCCCTGGCTGCGCAGCGATGTCAGCAGCACCGATACGATCGGCAGCAGCCAGATCAGCGACAGCAGGATCATCCCGGTGAGGATGAGGATGTTGGACGTGCGGGTCGTGGCCCTTACGCTGCTCATGCGGGGCCTCAGTTCTTCGACATGTGGCGGATGTAGGGGATGGCTACCACCAGCACGATGGCCGCGATGATCCAGGCGAGCGCCGCGCCATAGCCGGCGTGGTAATACTGGAAGCTTTGAAAATACATCCACGTCCCCAGCACCTGCGTCGCCCGCCCCGGCCCCCCGTAGGTCATGGTGTAGAGCAGGTCGAAGACCTTGAAGCCGCCGATCACGCTCAGCGACAGCACGATCACGTGGCTCTCCCTGAGCCCCGGCAGCGTCACGTTCCAGAACTGCTGCCACACATTGGCGCCGTCGATCCGCGCTGCCTCGTAATATTCCTTCGGGATGCCCTGCAGACCGGCGAGATAGAGGATCATCGGAAAGCCGACCGAGCCCCAGGTGTAGGTGATGAAGGCCGATGGCAGCGCGGTATCATAGCCCGAAAGCCAGGCCCCACCCTTGAGGCCTACGGCCTTGAGGATGATGTTGATGGCCCCGAAATTCGGGTTGTACATCCAGCTCCAGATGATGCCGACAGCCACCAGGGGCAGCACGGAAGGCGCATAGTAGACGGTCCGCAGGATCAGCGTGCCCGGCAGGCCCTTGTTGAGCCCCAGCGCCAGGATCAGCCCGATCACCGTGGGAATGGTCAGGGCGCCCAGCGTCCACCAGATATTGTTGACGAGCGCCACGCGGGCCACCTCGTCGGTGAACAGGGCCTCGAAATAGTTGCGCCAGCCGATGAACTCGGTCAGCGGCGACAGCCCATCCCAGTTGAAGAAGCTGGTGTAGAGCGAAAAGAGCATCGGATAGACGAGGAAGCCGAGGTAGATCACCAGCGCCGGCAGCATGAACAGGTAAGGGGTCAGTGTCCCCTTCTTCCAGCGCGAGCGGGTGCGCGTGAGAGTGGCACCGTTGGGTGCGGTGGCGATCTCGGCCATCGGCGAACCTCGGAACTGAACAAAGGTGCGCCCCACCCGCCGAAACGGGCGGAGCGCAGTCGGGAGGTCAGGGATCAGGCAGGTTGCTTGGCCTTCCAGGCTTCGGCACGCTGCTCGAACAGCTTGGCGCCATCAGCCGGGGTCAGCTTTCCGGCCACGATGCCGTCCTGCACTTCGAAGAAGCTGTCCATCAGCTCCTTTTCGAAAGCCTGGTCGGTCGGCGGATAGGCCGGGCGGTCGGACTGCACGATCTCGGTGATCTGGCAGCTGAGCGGCCACACCGAGCAATCCGGCTGGAGGCCAACCGTCGCCGAGGCCTGGAACGCATCCGGGAATTTCTTCTGGTTATCGAGGCTCGTCAGGTAGTCGATGAACACCGCGGCCTCGGCCTTGTGCTTGGAACCGGAGGCAATCATCCACTGCTCGGGGAAAGCCGAGTAGCGCGACGGTTCATGGTCGGTCGGCGGCACAAAGAAGCCGTAGTTCGACACGTCCTGCTCGTTCTGCACCAGCGCCGGCTCGAACCACGGCCCCTCGAGGATCATCGCGGCCGCTCCCTGGTAGACCGAGATGCGCGAGTCATCCGGCGCCACGTTCAGGAAGTCCGGCACCAGCCAGCCATTGTCGATCCAGGCGCGCAGCTTGGAGTAGGCATCGACCACGCACTGCTGGTCCCAGCTCGCCTTCAGCGCATTGAGGTCGTTGTGCACTTCAGGGCCGCACGAGGTCTCGATGAAGTAGTCGACGAGGCGCATCACGTGCCAGCCGAACTTGCCGCCGGTCGAAGCGCAGTAGACGCCCGCTTCCTTGAGCTTGGCGCAGTCACCTTCGAGCTCGGCATAAGTGGTCGGCGGCGCAGTGATGCCGGCCTTTTCGAACAGGTCCTTGCGATAGAACAGGCCCATGCCCTGTCCGTGGAAGGGCACGCCCCACAGCTTGCCGTCCTGCTTCAGGCGATCGACGGTCCACGCCGGGAAGCGGTCGGTCCAGCCCTTTTCGGTGTAGACCGCGTCGAGCGGCTCGACCTGGCCGGCCTTGATGAACGGGGTCGAGATAGAGCCGCCCCACATGAAGAAGACGTCGGCCGGATCGCCGCTCGCCATCGAGGTGCGCAGCACGTCGGGATAAACTGCGGCACCCGAGCCCGCGACGCTTTCCGACTTCACTTCGATGTTCGGATGGGTGGCCATGAAGTCGTCCAGCACCGGCTGGAATTTCTCGGCGCCGGGGCCGTCGAAAATATTGGCGAAACGGATCGTCACCTTGTCCTGAGCGACGGCCGAGCCGGCAAGCGCAAGCGCTGCCACGGCTCCGCAGAGCAATGCTTTCATTTGGGTCTCCTCCCATGCCCGGCTGATCGTCCGGAACAATGACATACTCGTTATACCAGTTAATGAGTGACGACAAGAGGCGATGTGCCGGGAGGACAAAAGGTCGGCTCAGGTTGTTTCAGCGATAGCGGGTGGTCAGCCGCTCGATGGTGGCCGCATCGAGATGGCGCACCTTGTGCCCTTCGAGGATGAAGGCGACCTTGGCCGCCTCCTCGAGTTCCTCGGCGGCGTAGACCGCGGCATCGAGGTTGGCGCCGCTCACCACGGGGCCGTGGTTGGCTAGCAGAACGCTCGCATGCCTGGGCGCAAGACGCAGGATATCCGGCCGGGAATCGGCCGTTCCGGGGTCGGTATAGGGCAGCAGCGGCACCTTGCCGGCGCGCATGAGCACATAGGGGGTGAGTGCAGGCAGGCAGTTCGCGGGGTCGATATCGGAGCGGCAGGACAGCGCGGTAGCGTAGGTCGAGTGCAGGTGGACCACCGCCATCGCCTCGGGGCGTGCTTCATAGAACGCCAGGTGAAGCGGCACTTCCTTGCTCGGCTTGTCGCCGCCGACATGCCCGCCGGCCACATCGAGCGCCGATAGCCGCGTTGGATCCAGGCGCCCGAGGCATGAGTTTGTTGGAGTGATGATGTAACCACTCGACGTCCGCACCGAAATGTTGCCCGACGATCCGCTGGTCAATCCGCGCTCGAACAGCGAGCGTCCCCAGTCACAAATCGCCTGCCGCAGCTCGGTCTCGGTGCTCACGCGTCCCCCAGCACGTCCAGTGCTCTCTCGAAGAAGTCCTCGTCGCCGAAATTGCCCGATTTGAGCGCCATGGCGATAGGGCTTTCGTCGTCCGCCACCAGCGCCGGCACTCCGGGAGCAATCTCTTCACCGAGCGCGAAGCGGCGGATACCGAGCGCGGTAACGACTGCCCCGGAGGTCTCTCCGCCCGCGACGACCAGCCGTTTTACCCCCGACCTGCGGAGCGCGACGGCCAGTTCGCCGAATATCGCCTCCAGTTTTGCGGCAAGTTGCTCGCGCCCGAACCGCGCCTGCAGCGCCGACACCTCGGCGGCATCCGCCGACGAGTAGATCAGCGGCTCCATGCGGGCGTTCGCCAGGGCGAAGTCGAGCAGCGTTCGCACCGTCTGCTCCCCCGCCATCAGTCGCGGCACATCGATCGCCAGCCGCGGACGCCCGACATACTTTGCCACCTGCCTCTGCGTCATCGGCGAGCAACTGCCCGACAGCACGACACCGGGGCCGCGGATCCGCCTCGGCGGCGGCAGCGCATCGCCCAGCATCCCTTGCGCGCGGAAATTCTCGGGCAGCGCCATGACGACACCCGAGCCGCCGGTGATCAGCGGCACGCCGCTGGCCGCACGTCCGATCGCCATCAGGTCTTCGTCCGACGTCGCATCGACGATCACCAGCGTTTCCGATGCAGCGCCCAGCGCCGCCGCGATCGCCTCCGGCCCCTGCCGCACCACGGTGTAATCGACGAGCCCGACCTCGCCCGTTGCCTGCCGGTGCAACCAGCGCCGGATGTCCGGGTCGGTCATGGGGTTGAGCGGATGCTTCTCCAGCCCGGACTCGTTGAGCAGCCGCCCCTTGACGAAGAGATGGCCGAGAAAGACGACGCGCCCGTTCTCCGGAAACGCCGGACAGGCGACCACGCCCCGCACACCCAGCTCACGCGCCAGTGCCTCGGCTACCGGCCCGATATTGCCGCCGGGCGTCGAGTCGAAGGTCGAGCAATACTTGAACACGAACTGCCGCGCCCCTCCTTCCCTCAGCCAACGAAACGCCGAAAGCGACTGCTCCACCGCCTCGACCACCGCGATCGAACGCGACTTCAGCGCCACGACCACCGCGTCGGCATCGGCAACAGCACCCTGCTCCGGCACGCCGATCACGAGGCTGGTCCGCATGCCCCCACGCGCCAGCATCGCCGCGACATCGCTCGCTCCGGTGAAATCGTCGGCGATCACGCCAAGCATCATGGCCAGATCCTCGCTACCGCATACGGCCCCATGACAATCGGCCCGCGCTGTACGGGCGCGTCGAAGAACGCCTCTTCACCCGCGGCAGCATCAAAGCTCGGCACATCCAGCACTGTCGCCTTGGCGGCGGGCAGGTCGACCGCCGAACCGGACAGGTTCGCGACCCACGTCGTACCGCCGAACTCGAGCCCCACGCAGCCGTCAGGCAGGGCCGTGACGCGCCGCACCGGCGAGCCAGCCGCAAGCGCCAGCGCGCGCACCACATGATAGACCGGCCGCAGCGCCCCCTCGTCGACGACCCCCAGATCGCCGGTCGCGAAGCCCGGCGCGAATGCCTCGACCCCGAACGGCAGCACCTCGGCCGCGTATCCGAGCGTCCACGCCGCCGCGAAGAGGCCGCGCTGCCGCGGATCGTTGCGCACCATCGTCGCCCGCCCGCCATCGCTGAAGCGCGGCGGCCCATCCGGATTCAGCGCCATGCCGATCCCCGCGGGCCCGAGCCGGTAAGCCTTGTCGCCCGCCAGCGCTCGTGCCGAGCCGAGCACGTGCGACAGTGCCTCGAGGCTCTCGACCACCGATCGGTCGTCAGCTGCATGGACGATCGCCGTCGTCGCGTGGGCCACATAGTCCACCGCCTCGATGGGCGGCCGGTTGCGGTTGAACTCGGTGAACCCGGTCAGCACCCCGCCACCGACCTTCGCGCCCGGAAACGCCGCCCGAACCGCCGCCGAGATGGCCTCGAGCGAGGCATTCCCGCGTCCTTCGACAGGCGCCAGCGGCCACAAGCGCCACGGAACCACGAGCACTGCCTCCGCGCGCTCTACGGCCCACGCCGCAAGCTCGGCGGCAGGATCGGCGCCCGGAATGGCGAACTGCAGTTCAAGCCTTGCGCCGAGGCGTCCTGCCAGCTCCACCATCGGCCCGACATCGGCAGGCGTGGCCGGACGTCCGATCAGGTGCCGGAGCCAGTCGAACCGCGCAACTGGCATCGTTGCATCCTCGACCGCCAGCCCGATTTCCGGCATCTGTACCCATCCGGCCGATGCCGCATCATTGCCGCGGTCTCGCTCCACCGCTCCCGAAACGACGACGCTCACCGACTGCTCGAAGGCCTCGAGCTGGTACGGCTTGGGCTTGCTCAGCGGCCGGATATAGGTCTTGAACGACGCGTCGGTCCAGTTGCGCTGGTCCTCCATGTCGTAGGCATCGCCGGTCATCTCGACCCGCACCGTCAACCCGCGCGCCCGGTGCGTGATCGCAACGAGATCCTGCGCCGGCTCGTGCGGCGAAATCCGCTCCGGCAACCGTATTGTCTCGTGCCGCCCGTCGGTGTGCTCGAGCTCCACCTCGGCGCCCGCAACGCCGTCGAGCGGATGCAGCACCACGAAGCCGGTCCGGTTGGTGATGAACTCGCCCGCCGCCGCACCCGAGGCCCGGAACGTCAGCCGCCCCGACGCCTCGCCGACGATCTCGACCTCGTACCGCAGATCCCCGGCGTCCGGCGCACACCGCCCCGAATAGCGCACGACGAACCGTCCAGCAGTCTCGTTGACGCTCAGTCCGGCGAGTTCCACCGCAAAGGTCCCCCAGAACCGGTCGCGGGCGAGGAACGAAATGGCGCGCAACACCTCCACCCCGTCGAAGCGCAGGTAGCGCAGCTGGCCGTTTTCGAGGTCCACGGACAACCGCCCGGCCGTCAGCGTCCGCCAGCTCGCCGGTGCCTCGTCCGTCCCGTAGCGCTTTGCCGCCTCGCTCAGCATCAGCCGGTCACGAACACCGCCTTGTGCAGTGCTCCCGGGTTATCGGCCAACTTGGCGAAAACGCTCGGGGCCTCCCCAAGCGGAAACTGCGACCCGATATCGGGGTAATGGATCTTGCCAGAAGCGAGCAGGTCGAGGCTCTCGGGGAAGCATGCAGTCGAGGCCCGCGATCCGACGATGGTCATCTCCTTGCGGGTGAAATCGAGTCCTGGGAAAGTCACCCCCGTACCCTTCTTCACCAGCCCGACGATGACGATCCGCCCACCGGCCGCCACGTAGTCGACCGTCTTCTCCATCACCGAGTTGACCCCGGTCGCCTCGATCACCACCGGCATGCCTTCGCCATTGGTGATCCGCATCACTTCGTCGAGCAACCCGTCGCCAGCCGCGATCGGCGTCGCCCCCAGCGAAGCAGCTGTCTCCAGCCGCTCGGGCAGCACGTCGGTGATGTAGGTTTTGGCCCCGCGCGCGTTCGCCACCTCGACCAGCGCCAGCCCGATCGGCCCGGCGCCGAGGATCAGAACTGTGTCGTCGGCGCTCACCTGCCCCCGGCGGCACGATTGCACCCCGATCGCCACTGGCTCGGTGAAGCTCGCCTGATAGGCGCTCATTCCGGCGGGGATCTCGAACAGCTTTTCAACCGGCGCGATCACGTAGTCGGCAAAGCCGCCATCCTGGTGCGCCCCGATAATCCTGAGGTTGGCGCAGCAGTTGGGCTTGCCGATGCGGCATGGATAGCAGTGGCCGCAGCCGAGGAACGGCTCCACCACCACGCGCGTCCCGGCCTTCGGGCCCGCGGTATCCGGCCCAAGGGCTTCGACGTGCCCGGCGATCTCGTGCCCGCCGACGCGCGGGTAGCTCACATAGGGGTTCTTGCCCAGGTAGATGTAGAGGTCGCCCGCACAGAGGCCGGCCGCGTCGACGCGCACCAGCGCCTCGCCCGGCCCGGGCTGCGGCCGCTCGCGCTCGTGCATTGCCAGCCCGAACGGCGCCGAAAAGACTGCGGCTTCCATCAAAATCTCCCTAGTTGAAACGGCCGCGCCCGAACGTCTCGCGCCAGGCGAGCCCGGCGTCCGTATCGCCGCGCGGCTTGTATTCGCAGCCCACCCAGCCGTCGTAGCCGGTGGCCTCGATGGCATCGAAGATGGCCGGATAGTTGAGTTCGCCCTCATCGGGCTCGGCCCGCGACGGCACCGCGGCAATCTGGATGTGCCCGATCAGCGGCAGCAACTTTTCGAGCCGGCGGATCACGTCGCCCTGCGCCACGCCCACGTGGTAGGCGTCGTACATCAGCTTCACGTTGCCGGCGCCGACCGCATCGATGACCTCCGCCGCCCGCTCGACGCGGTGGTAGAAATACCCGGCCTTGTCGCGCGGGTTGATCGCCTCGAGCAGGATGGTCACCCCAGCCTCGGCCGCTTTGGCGCTCGCAACCTTGAGGTTGGAAATCAGCGTCCGGGCCGTATCGGCGTTATCGGGCGCGACACCCGCCATGGCGTGGATCGATGTGCCGCCCGCGGCCCTCACATAGGCCAGCGACTGCTCGAAGGCCGCGGCAAAATCCGCCTCGCGGCCCGGCAGGGCCCCGAGCCCGAACTCTCCCGAAGCCGCATTGCCGACCACCGTGTTCAGCCCCAGCAGCTTCACCCCAGCTGCCCGGCAGGCAGCAGCCGTATCAGCCGCTGGCACGTCATAGGGCCAGTGCAGTTCGATCGCCTTGAACCCGGCTCGCCCCGCCGCCGCGATCCGTTCGAGCAGGGGCCTGTCGGGCCACATGAAACCGAGGTTTGCCGAGAGCCGGATCATTTCTCCACCGCCCGCTTCTGGTCTGACACGCCATCGGCATGCCCCGGCATGTCGAGCACATTGGCCACGATGCCTTCGGCACTGAGCCCCAGTGCCTTGCGCAACTCGCGTGTCGGTCCGATCGGCGGGAACCGGTCGGCGATGCCGATGCGGCGCACCGGTGCATGTGGCACCTCGGCCAGCGATTCCAGCACGGCGCTACCAAGGCCACCGATCACCGAGTGCTCCTCGATCACCACCACCGCTTCCACGCCCTTCACCACCGCCTTGATCGCGGCATTGTCGAGCGGCTTCACCGTCCGCACGTTCAGCACGCCGGCGCCTATGCCGCGGCGCTTCAGGGCATCGGCCGCCACCAGCGCCTCCGCCACCATTGAACCGTTGGCGATGATGGCGACGTCGCTGCCTTCACGCAGTTGCACAGCCTTGCCGATTTCGAAGGCCTCCCCGATGCGGCTATGGATGTATTCCGGCCCCCGCCCCAGCCGGATGTAGATGGGCGACTTGCCTTCCCAGGTGATCGCGGCGCGGAGGCAGGCATCCACCTCGGCTGCATCGGAGGGCACCAGCACCACCATGTTGGGGATGGCGCGCATGATCGCCACATCCTCGAAGGTCTGGTGCGTCGGTCCCCCGACGCCATAGGACAGTCCGGCGCTCTGGCCGGTGAGAATGACCTTCACCTCGTTGTAGGCGGCGTCGACCTTGGCCTGCTCCACCGCCCGAAGCGTCGTGAAAGCCGCATAGCCACAAACGACCGGAAGCGTGCCCGAGAGCGCCATTCCGGCCGCAACGCCGGTCATGTTCTGCTCGGCGATGCCGAGGTTGATCAGCCGCTCGGGGAATTTCGCCCCGAACCTGTCCATCCCGGTCGCGTACATCAGGTCCGCCGTCAGCACGACGAAATCGGGGAACTCGGTCGCCAGCGCCAGCATGCTCTCGCCATACTGCACGCGGATGGCCTTCTCGCCGTAACCTCGCCGCAGCGCATCGATCTCGGCCGCCAGGTCCGGCGCGATCCGGCTCACAGCGTCACCTCGAGTTCGCGCTTCACCAGCTCGTACTGGGAGGACGTGATGGTATCGGCGTGCCAACCGCGCACGTTCTCCATGAAGCTGACCCCGCGCCCTTTCACCGTGTCGGCAATAATCATGCGCGGCGGCCGCGGTTGAACGTCCCGCCTCGGCGCCATGGCATCGAGCAGCGCCGGCAGATCGTGGCCATCGAGGCGGATCACATCCCAGCCGAATGCCCGCCACTTGTCGGGGAACGGCTCCATCGGCATCACGTCGACCGTGGCGCCATCGACCGACAGCCGATTGCAATCGATGATGGCCGTCAGGTTGCCGAGCTCGAACTTCGCCGCGGAAGCTGCCGCCTCCCACACCGAGCCCTCGTTGGTCTCGCCGTCGCCCATCAGCACATAGGTATTGTAGTCGCGTTTCTGCCGTTGACCCGCCAGCGCCATCCCGACGCCGATCGACAGGCCGTGCCCGAGCGAGCCCTGCGACGTATCGATGCCCGGTTGGTAGCGGCGCGACGGGTGCGTCATCAGCTTCACGCCCACCGCCGTCTCATACTCGTCCATCCAGCCTTCCGGCATGAAGCCGCGGCGGATCAGCGCCGAGTAGACGGTAGGTGCGGCGTGGCCCTTGCCCATCACGAAGCGATCGCGATCGGCCCAGTCCGGTCGCGCCGCATCCACCCGCATCAGGCCGAAATAAAGTGCTGTGATGATTTCGGTGCACGAGTAGCAGCTACCGAAATGCCCGTTGCCCGCCGCCATGAACATGCGCGCCGTGTCGAGCCGGTTGATCCGCGCCATCTCCTTGAGGCCGGCGAGATCCAGCGGCAGCTGCATATTGTTCAAAGCCACGCCTTCACCTGCTCGGTCAGTCTGGTGGTCGAGATGCCGTAGCGGTCATGAAGCGTCGGCAGCGCACCCGCTGCGAGGAACTGGTCGGGAAGGCCCACCTGCCGCATCCGCGCCGTGAGCCCGTTGCGCATGGCCAGCGCCAGCGTCGCTTCGCCCAGACCACCGATCACCGTGTGGTTCTCCGCCACCACGACAAGACGCCCGGGCTTGCCGATTTCGGCGAGCAAAGTTGCCTCGTCGAGTGGCTTGATCGTCGGCACATGCAGCACCGCCGCATCCACCTTGTCGGCCTTGAGCGCCTCGGCGGCCTCGAGCGCACGCATCGTCATCAAGCCCGACGACACGAACAGCACATCGCCGCCATCGCGCAGCAGCTTCGCCTTCCCCAGTTCGAAACGGTAGCCGTATTCATCGAGCAGCAGCGGCACCTTGCCCCGCAGCAGCCGCATGTAGACCGGCCCCCGGTGCGCCGCCATCGCATGCGTCGCCTGCTCGATCTCGTGCGCATCGCAGGGGTCGATGATCGTCAGGTTCGGCACGCCGCGGAAGATCGCCAGGTCCTCGGTCGCCTGGTGGCTCGGGCCATATCCCGTGGTCAGCCCCGGCAGGGCGCAGACCAGCTTCACGTTCAGCTTGTCCTCGGCGATTGCCATGTAGAGGAAGTCGTAGGCCCGGCGCGACGCGAACACCGCATAGGTCGTGGCGAACGGCGTCAGCCCCTCGCGCGCCATGCCAGCCGCAGTCGCCAGCAGCAGCTGCTCGGCCATCCCCATCTGGTAGAACCGGTCGGGATAGGCCTGCGCGAAGATGTGGAGGTCTGTGTATTTCGCCAGGTCCGCCGACAGCCCGACGATATCGGGCCGATTGGCTGCAACCTCGACCAGCGCGTGCCCGAACGGCGCCGCCTTCGTGCGCTGCCCCTCGCCCGCGATCGAGGCGATCATGGCGCTCGTCTTCAAGCGTGGCGCGCTCATGCCGGCTCTCCCGCACGCAGCACCCGGATTGCCTCGGCCCACTCGGCCTCCTCCACCCGGATGAAATGCGTCTTCTCGCGCACCTCGAGGAACGGCACGCCCTTCCCCATCAAGGTGTCGCAGATGATGATCCGCGGCTGCGCCCCATCATGGCCGCGCGCCCGCTCGAAAGCGCCGAGCACCGCGTCGACGTCATTGCCGTTGACGCGCTCCACCCACCACCCGAATGCCTTGAACTTGTCCACCAGCGGTTCGAAGCTCAGCACGTCACGGCTCGGCCCATCCGCCTGCTGGTTGTTCACGTCGACGATGGCGATCAGGTTGTCGAGCTTCCAGTGCGCCGCCGACATCGCCGCTTCCCAGGTCGATCCCTCGTTCAACTCGCCATCCGACAGCAGGTTGTAGACGAAGCTCGTCGACCGCTTCCGCTTCAGCGCCAGGCACATGCCGATGGCAATCGGCAGCCCATGCCCCAGCGACCCACCGGTAATCTCCATCCCGGGCGTATAGTGGGCCATCCCCGACATCGGCAGCCGGCTATCGTCGGAACCGTAGGTCTCGAGTTCCTCGCGCGGAATGACTCCCGCCTCGATCAGCGCGGCGTAGAGTGCGATGGCATAGTGGCCGATGGACAGGAGGAACCGATCGCGCTCCTCCCATTTCGGGTCGTCGGCGCGGTAGTTCAGCGCCGAGAAATACGCCACCGCGAGGACGTCGGCGATGCCCAGCGCCTGGCCGACATAACCCTGACCCTGCACGGCCGCCATTTCGAGCGCGTGCTGGCGAATGTTTGTGGCTCGGCCACGAATTTCAGCGACCAATGGCTGCCGATTTGAGGCGATGGTGTCAGACATGGGAACGCCCGGCCGTTCAGAAATGGGTTAGCTGCCGTTCATCAATGCGACGTTTCGATGCCCATTTCGCAGCGGCGTGGTTATCTGATACAGTCATTATACCAATGTGTCAAACTGCCTTTCCGGTGCAGTGTTGATCATCTGAAAGCGCGGCGGCTTGCGTAATCGGCGGCCTGCCGCGATAGACAAAGGCTGGCAAGGATAGAGAAATGGCCGAAATCTCCCCGATCGTCCGCCGAAAACTCTCGCATGACGTCTTCGAGCGGCTGCTGGAAGGCATCAATACCGGCGAGTTTCCGCGCGGCAGCCTCCTTCCCTCCGAGCGCGTACTGATGGAGCGCTTCCAGGTCGGCCGACCGGCAATTCGCGAGGCATTGCAGGACCTTCAGCGCATGGGGCTGGTCGTCATCACCCACGGCGAAGGCGCCCGACTTGTCGAGCCGACAGCCCAGTCGGTGCTCGACCAGATCGCCGTCACCGTGCACCACGTCCTCGCCAGCTCCCAGAATCTCGCCCACTTGAAGGATGCGCGTAACTTCTTCGAGGTCGGCATGACCCGGCTCGCCGCCGCCCGCGCCACGCCGGAAGACGTCGCGGCCCTCACCGAAATCATCGCCCGCATGGAAGCCTCGACCGCCGACTTCCAGACCTTCATGAAGTACGACATGGCGTTTCACCGCCGCATCGCCGAGATCACCGGAAATCCGATCTTCGTGGCCGTCAGCGAGGCCCTGCTGCAGTGGCTCAGCAAGTACCATGTGGGTGAGCTCCGCAAGCTCGGCCGCGAGGCCCGGACGCTCGACGAACACCGCCACATCGTCGATCGTATCGCCGCCCATGACGTGGAGGGTTCCGCTGCGGCCATGCTGCAGCACCAGACGCGCGCCGCTGATCTCTACCGTCCGCGCGACGACGCCTGATCAACTCACGACGCGAATGGTCTGCCCGCTCTCGGCTGCGTCGTAGGCCAAGAGCCCGAGCTGCAGCGTATTGCGATTGTCACGTCCCGAGGTCGCTGGCTCCCGGCCAGCCTTCAGCGCTTCGATCCAATGCCGCTGGATGTTCACGACGCTCGTCTGCACATCGTGCCACGGCTTCGCCATCCACGGCATGGGCCGCGGCTCGACGCTGGTGATCGACGTTCCCGCCCTCTCCGAAAGCTGCAGGCGATAGCCATCAAGCGCCCGCGCCGCGCCGTCGCTGCCATCGATTTCCACGGTCGCCTCAGGGAACGGCGTCGGATGCGCATGGGTAAAGAACGACGCATCGACGATCGAGGTCGCTCCGCCGACGTGCCGCAGCAACATGGTCGCGACATCCTCCCCTTTCACCCGGGGATTGGCGCGCTGCGTCGTGCAGGCAATGCTCTCCACCTCACCGAAATAGAACCGCGCGAGGTCGAGAAGATGGATACCGACATCGAGGATGGCGAACCGCTCGATCTCTGCGAGGTAAGGCTGCACGGCATAGATATCGTAGTCGTGGCGGCACGACACCCGGCCGAAGAACGGCACGCCGATGCGGCCATCGTCGATTGCCTGCCGCACTGCCAGCATCGGCATCCGCCAGCGGAAATTCTCGTGCACCATCAGCGGGATGCCTGCCCGCTCGCATGCCGACACCATGGCGTCGGCGTCCTCGAGCGTCGCCGCGAACGGCTTCTGGCAGATCACCGGCACGCCATGTTGCGCCGCCATCTCGACCAGCGCCCGGTGCGAGCCCACCGTCGTCACCACATCGACGAACTCCGGTTTCTCGCGCGCCAGCATGTCGTCGGCATCGCCATAATAGCGGGCGATCCCATGCCGCTCGGCCGTCGCCTTCGCCTTCCCAAGGTCGACATCGCACACCGCCGCGATCGTCACCCCCAGATCCCGCCAGGCATTCAGGTGATTCTCCGCGAAAAACCCGCACCCCACCAGACACCCAACCACCATCTCACCCCAAAGGCATACTCATTATACCTCCGTTACGGCATTCCCCCCAAACACGCAACAGGCACCTATGGTCCAGATGGATAGGGCCTTGAACTGCCAACATCTGGCCATGCGCCAACGCGATCAACGGGGTTGTCCGGTCGAACGCCCGCATTGGGCGTCACATCAGACTTTTGATACGTCGCGACCAGCGTCACCTTTGCCGCAAACCAACCTTGAGGTGACCCCGGCTGGCCATAAGGGTTACGTCACGCCGGTGTACACCCTCTTGTGTCGGTCATTATTGTTCGCCAGCCCCAAACGCTAGGCTGCTGCCACTTGTTCAGAACTCTCGTAATCGCTGAAAGGGCCGCTAATGCTGTGGCATAGCCAAGTATCGGATGCACAGCGTCGCCTATCCACTTGGCAGCGACGAAGACGTCAACTGAACCAATACCCTCAAGAGCGCTATGGACGGGCTCGGGTGTGAGGCAAGGGCACGGTGACGGTATCGATTCAGTGACTCGGCTGCGATACCGACGATTCTACCGACTTTTTTGCTGGATGTAACTGGACGATACCGCACTATCAGCTTCGCGCGCGCGAAGAAAAGCCAGCAAAACCGGCGCTTTCAGCCTTCTGTCGGAGGTCGCTGGATCGCGGATTGGAGCGGGTGAAGGGAATCGAACCCTCGTCGTAAGCTTGGGAAGCTTCTGCTCTACCATTGAGCTACACCCGCCTTCGCCCTTTCGGGCTACGGCGGGCGCGGCCCGCCGGGGCACCCCAGCGGGGCGGGCTCTATGTGCCGGAGTGCGGGGCAGGCGTCAAGGTGGGCACCGCTGCCGCAGCGGACCGCACAGCGAAGGTTTCAGCCTTCCGCATGAGACTTTCTGCCAATCCACCCATAATTTTGCACCGAAGCCAAGGCGCCCATCTTAATCCAACTTGACCACCAACGTCGGAGCGAAATAATTAAGAGCCAATGATGCTCGCAGACGCGCGGCGAGATGGCTGCGGTGACTGCTTACTGACCACTTGAGTCGAGACGGTCATAATTCTGGTACCTATGTTGACTCAGTCCACAGATATTTTCGTTACTCGCCCATCCATGCCGGAACTGGACGATTTTGTTCCGTACCTGCGCCGAATTTGGGACAGCAAAGTGCTGACGAACGGCGGCGAAATGCACCGCCGGCTGGAAGCCGAACTGGCCGATTTCCTCGGTGTCCCCCACATCTCGCTCTTCAATAATGGCACGATCGCCCTCATGGTCGCGCTGAGGGCACTGGGCCGCAGCGGCAGTGTGGTGACCTCGCCGTTCTCGTTCGTGGCCACGACACATTCGGCGGTGTGGGCGGACCTCGATCCGATTTTCGCAGATATCGACCCCGACACGCTCAATCTCAGTCCGTCCGCGGCCGAGTCGGCAATAACCAGCAGCACGGCGGCAATATTGCCCGTCCATTGCTATGGGGTTGCTGCCGACGTCAAAGCCTTCGACGAGATTTCCACTCGGCATGGCATCCCGGTGGTCTATGACGCCGCCCACGCCTTCGACGTCAATGTCGGTGGGCGCAGCGTGCTCAGCCACGGCGAAATGTCGATCCTGAGCTTTCATGCAACCAAGGTCTTCTCGACGTTCGAAGGTGGCGCCATCGTCAGCCAGTCGGCAGAAGCAAAGCGTGAAATCGACCGGCTCAAGAACTTCAACATTCTCGATGAGACGACGGTCGGCGGCGACGGCATCAACGGCAAGATGTCGGAAATCCACGCCGCTTTCGGCTTGCTGCAACTGAAGGATGTGCGGCGGCAGATCGCACGCCGGCTCGAAATCGCCCGCCGCTATGACGAGCAGCTTGAGGGCGTGGACGGAATATTGCGACCCGTGACGGCCTCGGCCAATGGCAGCTATTATGCGGTGCAGATAACGGACGCGTCGGCCGTCGATCGCGACACGCTGTTCTCGGCGCTGCGCGGCATGGGGATCATCGCCCGGCGATACTTCTATCCGTTGATCAGCAATTTCGAGCGGTATGCGTCCCTGGACAGCTCCAGCAGGCAGAACCTGCCCGTCGCCAACCGCGTGGCCGAACGCATCCTCTGCCTGCCGATCTACCCCGACCTGCCGGATGCGTCTGTGGACCGCATCGCCAGCATCGTGCGCGACGTGGTGGCGGGCCGGCCGTTGTGAGCCCCAGTGTCACCGTCCTGATGCCGGCGTACAACCATGCCCGCACCATCGAGGAGGCAATCGCCAGCGCGCTCGACCAGACCCTGCGCGACGAGATGAGGATCGTGGTGTCGGACGATTGTTCCACCGATGACACCTACCGGCGTTCCGTCGCGGCCAGCCTTAACGAGCGGGCCGTGACAGTCGTCCAGACGCCGGAGAACCTGGGTGTCATGGCGCATTACCGCTGGCTGGCCACCCAGGTCGACACGCCCTACGTCGCCATTCTGGAGACGGACGATGTATGGATCGAGCGGCGAAAGCTGGAACTGCAGGTCGCCATGCTCGAGCGCCATCCGGATGTCGGGGGCAGCTTCACGGCCTACCGTGTCGCCGACGAAAAAAGTGGGCGGCAGTGGACCGCACCGGCAGGGGCGCATGGACGATCTATGATCGTTCCCTTCATCGACCTGCTGCGCAACAACCCTGTGGCCACGTTCTCGAACTGCGTCTACCGGCGCGAGGCATTCATCAGCGCAGTCAACAAGGCGACCACCGGCTATGACTGGCTGGTCAATCTCATCATTGCCTCGAAAGGCGGTCTAGCATTGGTGGGTACTGTGTCGACCCTGTACCGCGTGCACAGACAAGGGACATGGTCGGCCGCCACTCGGCAGACCAAGCAGGCAGCGATACGCGAAACGCTGAGCGCCATTCGCGAACTGGTGGGCGGCGTCGATCGCCTCGCCGTCGACGACCACATCAAACGGCTCGCCACCGCATGAGCCTCGTCTCAGTGATCCTGCCGTCCTACAACCATGAGCGGTATGTGGGGGAGGCCATCGCTTCGGTGCTGGCGCAGACCCATGCCGACCTCGAACTGATCATCGTCGACGATGCTTCGACCGACGGTTCGCGAGCCGTGATCGATGGCTTCGGCGACCAGAGAATCCGCCGGCACTACCTGCCAGCGAATGTCGGCGGTGCGGCAGTGCTGAACCACGGCATAGCGTTAGCTCGCGGTGACCTCATTGCCATCTGCAATTCCGACGACGCCTGGTATCCGAACAAGCTGACCCGGCAGGTTGCAATATTGCAGGAGCACGCGGCGATATCGGCTGTGTTCTCCGATGTCGACTGGATCGATGGCGCGGGCAACAGGCTGGCTGCCAGCTTCGGATGGCTCACCGGCAGCTTCACCCACGCCAACCGGTCGAGCGGGCAATGGCTGCGGCGATTGATCGAGGAGGGCAATTGCCTCTGCCATCCCTCGATCCTGATACGGCGCGGCGTATATGACGAACTCGGACCCTACAGCCCGTGGCTCCGCCAACTGCCGGATATGGAGATGTGGCTGCGGCTGCTGCAGCGGCACAGCATATTCGTCATGGCCGACCGGTTGGTGAAGTTCCGCTGGCACAGCCAGAACACCAGCCAGCCCGACGCGGCCACGATGCGCCGTTCGATCAACGAGCACCGGCTGATCACGCGCCAATTTTTCGAGCATGTCCCCGCGGAGGTCTATTTCCCCGCCTTCGGGCGCCTGTCCGAACCTGACGAACACCATCCGCAGACCCTTCGGTGGGAAAAGGCGCTCTACCTGATGGAGGGCTTCGGCGTATACGAGCGGCTTTACAGGCAGATGGGGTGGGAGTTTGCCGCCGACATGCTGCTCGGCAATGCCCCCCTGCCCCGGTTCGTCGGCGAGCGGCTAAATGTGGCGAGCTTCCAAAGCCAGCTCGCGGCGTCAACGCCGTGGCTCAACCCGATCGCCGAGGCGGTGCCTGCCCCATTGCACGGACTGCTGCGCCGGGCCCGGCGCGTGTTGCGGGCAGGCATCGAGCGCGCCAGGAGGCTTTATCGATGAGCGGCCGGCTGCTGGTATGGGGCGCCGGGGGGCATGCATTATCGCTCGCCGACGCGATGGCTCGCAACGGCAGGCAGATCGACGCATTCGCGGTGGAGGCGGGTTTCGGTGGCGGGGCCAAGGTCTCGCCTGTGCTGGTTGGGCCGGAGGCGCTTGGCGCTTGGCTGGCCGACGTTGGAACGGCGCGCTACTTCGTCGCCATCGGACTTCTGGGGGCGGTGCGCGAGCGAATCGCAGCGCGCGCCGAGAGCCTGGGCCTCGTGGCGGATCGCTTCGCCGATGGGGCGGCGGTGGTGTCCTCGAGTGCGCAGATCGGGTCAGGCACGCAGGTGTTCGCTCTGGCCCACCTCGGGCCCGAAGTGCGCGTGGGGGCGCACTGCATCGTCAACACAGGCGCAACTGTGGAGCACGAGACGGTCGCAGGGGACTACTGCGACATCGCCCCGAAAGCAGCGGTGCTGGGGCGGGTTCGGCTCGGGGATCGGGTGTTGGTGGGCGCCGGTGCACTCATCCTCCCAGGCCTGACCATCTGCGCCGACGTGACCGTAGGCGCAGGTGCGGTCGTCACACGATCGATCGATCTGCCTGGCACCTATGTCGGAGCCCCTGCCCGGCCAATCTAGCGGACCACTTTTACGGCGCGCCCTCTCGCGCGTCAGTTCGCCCCTGGCGGTGGATCGATGCGGTTCTGGACGAGCCACCTGGCCGCCGCGACCGTCATGTGGCCGTAGTCATAGGTGGTCAGATACTGTTTGGCCTCAGTCGACTGGACTGTGGTGCAAACTCCGTTCTGATCGCACCAGGTATCGACCAGCGATACGTATGGCACCGAGGCAGCTGCGGCGACGGCCCTCATGCGATTGTCGAGGTCGCGGAGCGCCGGCCATTGCGGATTTGGCAACCGCTCGGCAACGGCCTGACCGAGGGTGAACCGATCGAACAGCGTCTGCGGCAAGGTCGGCAACCATTCAGGCTCCGGCCCGACCAGCACGGCCGCGATGCCAGCGGCCTCAAGTTGCCCAAGGGTAGCCTCCAGCCTGGACAGCAAGTCTGGCAGGCGCTCGTCGTAAAACGCCCACCGCGCGAACAGAACGACCTGACGCGGCCTTGTCCGCGCCAGTGTATCGAAGAGCCACCGATTGATCGCCCGGCAGTTCTGGCTGAGATCGGTTGGCGGGTCCAGCAGGGGCGGACAGCTTGCTCCGCTCACTTTTGTGACGCCCGTTTCGCCAAAGACGGCCTCGGCGCCAAAGGCGAGCGCCGCCGAGTAGGAGTCGCCCCAGTAGAGACTCTTCGTTTCGGCTTCCGGTACATCGGTGCAGGCCGGCACCAGGTTTTTTCGGCGTTTCGGTACTCTGAAGGAAGCAGTATCGGGAGCTGCCGAGGGCCACCAGTTCCTGGACATAGCGGCCCGACGGATCGCGCAGCAGCTCCGGAACACGGAACGACGCGCCTCCTGACCAGACAACGCCACCAGCGGCGGTCAACAGCAATGCCGCGGCACCTGCTGTCACCACAGGCGAACCCATCCAGGTCCTGCCGGGCTGCTCGATCAGGGCGTAGCTGGCCCAACCGACCAGGATCGCGCCGAGGACGCAGACTGCCTGTATCACGGGGTTGATGTCGCCAGTGACCTGCTGGGTAAACAGCCATATCGGCCAATGCCACAGGTAGACGGAGTAGCTGATCGTGCCGATCCACACCGCAGGCGCACTGGTCAGCAGGACGCCGCGATGGCGAGCCCCCAAGATGAGCGCAGTCGCAAGGACTGGCAGTAGCGAGGCCACGCCAGAATAGGACTGAGCTCCATCGACGAGCAGAAACGAGCAGGCCAGTCCAAGCAATCCGGCAAGCTGCGGCGCAGGTCCGAGCGGCGCCAACAGGTCGCGCCGGTACACTGCGTAGGCGACGCCGCCGGCGAGAAACTCCCATGCGCGAAACGGCAGCAGGTAGAAAGCCGCGTCGGCATTTATCGTGGAGACCGCCAATGACGCCCCGAATGAGCCCACCATCACGGTCACGCAACCCGCCACGCGAGCCCAGCCGCGCACCCGCGCCGCGAGCCATACCAGCCAGGGGAAGAGCAGGTAGAACTGAGCCTCGACGCCCAACGACCAGAGGTGAAGCAACGGATTATCCGCCGACGCCGGGGCAAAATAGTTGCTGGCATCGAGCCAGAAACTGATGTTGGCAACTGAAAGGACCGCAGCCAGCGCTCGCTCGGCCATTGCCGTGTACCGGTCGGGTGCGTACCAGACGAAGCCCGCTGCCAGAACAGCCGCGATCGTGGCGCACATGGCAGGGTACAATCGGCGGAACCTGCCGGCGTAGAACGCAGCGACGGGCAGCCTGCCACTGTCTGGCGACGGCGACAGCAGCGCCGTCATCAGATAGCCGGAGATCACGAAGAATACATCGACCCCAAGGAAACCTCCCGGCAACGGAAGGTCGCAGTGATAGGCGAGCACCGCGAGCACCGCGATAGCTCGAAGCCCGGCGATGCGGGGCTGAAATGGCAGCGCGGCCGGCCTCGAAGTTTCGCTCAGTGCTTCCGCCTCCTAGTCGACCAGCGGCAGCTTCAGGCGGGCCTGGGCGATGCTGATGATCGTTTCCACAAATCGCGAAGGCGGGAAAAGCGCGATAGCACGTTTCTGCCCGGCCGCGGACAAAGCCAGACGCCTCTCTTCGTCTTCGAGCAGCATCTCGGTCTCGCGTCGCAGGCTGAAAGCATCTGTGTAGAAAAGGATGTCGCGCCCGTGCATGAAATGGCTCTCCAGGGGGCCATTCGGGGCCGACAGGACGGCCGCCCCAGCCGTCATGGCCGCAAGCGGGCGCTCGTGAAATCCGGAGAAATGTGTCGTCGGACAGACGACGATCCCGCTGGCGCCCATCAGCGCAAGCAAGTCTACGGCCGAGACCTGACGGCGTATTTCGAAGCGCGCGTCCCCGATATCCCGATCTGTGACGACTGTGACGGGCAGGCCGGCCAGAGTGTCGAGCATGGCGCGGCGGCGCTTGAACTTCACATAGTCGCCAACAAGCGAAGTGAGGAACCGACAGTCGGCATTGCGCCAGTCAAAAGGCATGCCCACATCGCGATAGACGTCCTGCACGGCAACGGCGGGATCGCGTCGCCAGTCGTTCACGGCATGATCGACTGCATTATCGAACAACTGCCGGTAGACGCGCCCCCTGGTGGTGACGCCTTCAAGGCGCTCGGCGAATAAATGCGGATCGGAAAGGCCGAGGGCAAAGAGAATCGGAATGTCGCGGGCCGTGCTACGGGTGGCCGCATAAGTAACCGGATGAGCGATCGAAGGGACGTGGAATACGTTGCGAACCCCGAGTGATTTCGCGATCGCCGTGTAGTCGTAGTCGGTGCTGAGCACCAGCCGCTCCTCGAAGGTGGCCCCGACCTGATGGGCCATCGCTTCGTGCGCAGGACTATCGTGCATGAAGTCGAATAGCGGCTTGTTGAAGTACTCGAAGACCGGACGCAGTTCGCCGGCGACCGCGGTTACGGTGACCATCTCCGAGCCGAAGCCGTTGAAGCAGATGAACCCCCTGCACCGTGGGTCGCTCAAGGCGGTGAGCACCGCAGCCGCCTGCTTGCGATAGTCGAGAACGCGACACCCGAGCCCGACGGCCTCGATGGCGGGCCGGAGTTCGTTGGCGAACCAGAGGTTGTGGCCGAAACGGTCGATATCGGCGCGAACGAGGATGACGAGATAGCGATCGGCGGCGCTCATGAGCGACTGCCATTACGATTGCGGCCGAGCATCTTGCCGATGGCGGTCACGATGCGATTGCCTGGCCCCGACTCAAGGCGCTTCGCATGCTCCTCGAGCCTTACATAGGCGCGCTCGAGTTCAGCGATGCGCAGCCTCGCGGCGCTCCGCTCGAGGCTGTCGGCATGCAGATCGCCCGAACGCGAGGTATCGAGGGTGTTCACTGCCGGCGGTGGCATGAAAATGAGCTGAGTCTGTCGCATCAGCTCACGTCCCAGGAGCCGGGCCCGAGCCCAGAGCTGACGGTCGGTATCGAACTCCCGATGGAAGGCGTGCCAGTTGGCGCGCGCGATGGCGTAGAGCTGTGCCGGATTTGCGAGAAGGTCGCCGATCCGGTCGATCGCCGCCTGCTGGTCAGGACCGAGCAGCACAATGTCCCTGCCGTCCTCGAAGGCGACATTGAGATCGAGCGGATCGCGCAGGATGTTCAGGACGCCACGAAACCCGGCTTCGATGCACGCGCCGGTGGGAAAGCCATCGAATGCGCCGGGCATCAGGACGAATGAGCGGTTGAACGAAACGATAGCGTCCATCCGCGGGTAGAATTCGGCGAAGAACGCCGAAGGCTGCTTGCCGTGAAACTCGAAACGGTCGGCGTGAGGGCCTAGCGGCACATCCTCCGGACCGTAGCCGCCGACAACGTGGAACCTGAGGTGATCGAACCGTGGCGCCAGGGCTTTCGCCATGGCGACGAAGAAATCGTAGCCTTTCGAGGTCAGGTCATCGCCGTACTTGTGGGCCACGAAACAGAGATCGAGCGTCTGCTTGCGCTCCGGGTAGGTGAGCTTGGCATCGAACAGGAAATCATTGTGGCTGTCGAAGACACCACCATACACGGGATGGATGCGCTCGTCGGCGACCCCGAGTTTCCTGAGGTAATCAGCGGTGATCGTCTGTGTCGTGATAATGCCACGGCAGAGCGGCGAGTCGACCACGGCACGCAGCATGGCATCGGACTCCGGCCGATCGATCTGGAAACCACCGCCGGGATAGAGCTGCAGCATGAACGGCAGGTTGGCCCGGGTGAAAGTGGGCAGGAGACGATGGGCGTTCGTCAGGAACGTCACGTAGCCGAGTTTGCCGGCGAGCGTCTCGAGTTGATCGAACGACACGATCCTCGACCGCGTCTCCACATCGACCGGGAAGCTTGCCCTCTGCTCGTCGAATGGGGCGTTCTCGATCCAGGTGTGCCAACCCTGCGTGGACACCAGCGCCGAGTTGAAAAACCACAGCAGGTGGCTGTATTCCACTGTGCGGAACGGCGAAAACTGCGACGGCACAATATCGTCGAAAATGATGAGATCGACAGCTCGCGTCATCTGCTTGTACGCCGCAAACAGGGCGAGTTCAAAAACGTGGCCATGTATTGCTTTTGCAATAAATACGCGCCGTGCCGGGATTCGGGGCAAAGACGATGCTGGTATGTGCCGGAGTGGAGGGCGGGCGTCAAGATGGTGAGGCGTAGCGCCCCCTGCCCCTAACAAGGCGGGATCGGCATCAGGGCAGCGCGAAGCGGGCCGATGATACAGTCGCAGGTGTGTGAAGGGCAGTATCCTGCCTCACCCCCCTCGCAACGTTTTGGCCACCCATACTCTCAAGAGGACGGCGCGGCCTGCGTTCTAGGAGGCGGAGTGTGAAGTGGGCGTGCAGCTGGCCGGGCGGTTGTTCGGATGGCAGAACTCGTCGTGGCAGTTCACAACCGGGCGACGTCAGTTGCCGCCTTGACGCAGGCATTGCAGACTCTTCAACCGAATATCGAGACGTCCACAGCAACGTATGAAGTAGATAGGGGTCTGGCCATCGCTGGATCAACCGCCAAACATGGCGCAGGCCCTTCGCGGGTGCTGAAGTCCAGGCGAACTGGCAGCGCGATGTTGGCGCGAGTTTAGAGGCTTCCTCATGACTACCCAACCTCCCAAGGCTACGCTCGCTGATCTGGTGCTTGGTTGTGCGAATGCGTTTGAGGATCGCATCGCGTTGTCTGACGAAGGGCGGAAGCTGAGCTATCGGCAGTTGGCCGAGCAGGCGGCGCAGCTGGCGCATGTGTTGCACGAGGATGGCGTGGGGCCCGGCGACCAGGTCGGGGTGGCACTCCGTGACGGGATCGATGGGGTGTTGGTGATGACCGCGCTCTGGATGCTCGACGCGGTGGTGGTGCTGCTCGATTTCCGCAGCCGGGTCGATGCGCGCAATCGCCTGGCCGAGAGTTTCGACCTTCTGGCAGTGATCGAGGATAGGGCGTTGCCGGATGCAGGTTACAGGCAGATCAGCCTGAATGATGTCGAGCAGCGGGCGCGGTTGCGGCCAGTGACGGCACCGCTGGCGACGAACGTCCAGACCTATCCGGCGTTAATCTCGCTCAGCAGCGGGACAACGGGCGATCCGATCGGCATGGTCACTTCGCACCGGGCACTGGCGGTGCGGACGATGGCCTACGGCATGGCGGCGCCTTATCCACAGAACAGCCGCTACCTCAACGTCTTCCCGCTTTCGTTCACCGCCTCCTACAGCCACACGCTGGGGAGCCTGCTGCGGGGGACGGAGGTAATCTTCTACCCGCCGACGTTCGGGGCGAGCGAGCTTATAGAGACGATCCGCCGGCTCGAGATCGGGTTCTTCTTCGCCGTTCCCGCTACGGTTCGAGAGATGCTGGTAGCGGTCGGTGAAACGGGCCAACCTGCGCTGCCCAGCCTCAAGATGCTGCTGGCGAGCGGGGCAGGAGTGCCTGCCGCGGACAAACTGCTCGCGGCGCGCCATCTGACACCGACCTTCGCAACGGTGTTCTCTTCGACCACGACGGGTACGGTGTCGCAACTGGCGGGGCCGGACCTGCTCGCACATCCGGAGACCGAGGGGCGAGTGCTGCCCTGGATACATGCCGAGATCGTTAGTGAACAGGGGCAGGTGTTGCCGCGCGGCGAGACTGGCGCGCTGCGGGTGCGGAGCCTGGGAGCCGGCGACGGGATCTACGAGGATCGCGACCGAGCGGGCGGTGACCGCATCCGCAATGGTTGGGGCTATACCGGCGACCTTGGTCACATCGACCGCGACGGCATGCTGACCATCAGCGGACGCGCCGCCGACATGATCATACGTGGCGGAGCAAACGTATACCCAGCCGAAATCGAGGGTGTCCTCGCGAGACTCAACGGTGTGCGAGAGGTGGCCGTCACGGGGTTTGCGGTCGAGGGACTGGGCGACGAGATTGCAGCGTTCGTGGTTGCAGCGCCCGAACTGACCGAGGGGGAACTGATGGCCTATTGCAGGACGCAGTTGCTGCCTGACAAGCGGCCGCGGCGGTTCATTTTCGTCGATGCTTTGCCCCGCAATCCGAACGGCAAGGTCCTTAGGCGTGAATTGCGGGAGAAGATCGAAAAGGAGGCTTAGGCACCGCCGTCCCGCTCGTCTGACAAGGTGGGCGGAAATGCAGCATCAGGGACCTGAACAACAGTAGTCCTCCTGCAACCGCTTGTAGTCCGCTGCGTCGCCACGTAAGGAATCGCCCGGGGCATGGTTGGGAGCAGAACATGGACACGGGGATCGGAGCCGATTCCGAGGTGGTGGCGCGCGACCTGATGCGCCTGCCAACGACCTATGCCGAGCCGCTCAACGCCCTGGAAACGGCGATTTGCGGCGCGTTCTCACGGGTGCTTCGTGTTTCGCCGATCGGGCGTGACGACGAGTTCTACGACCTGGGCGGCGACTCGCTGGCCGGCGAAACGCTCAGCATGGAAATCCAGGCGGCGACGGGACAGGTGTTTCCGATCTCGAGCCTCTTCCGGCACGGCACGCCGGCAGCCATCGCCCAACTGCTGGGCGGCCTTGTAAAGCCCAGCGACGACAAGCAGTATTTCATCGTGCACGGGCGCGGCGGCTTTACCTCACTGTCGCCGAACTTCCGCTCTGGCCTCGCGCCCGACCGCAACGTCACCATGTTCGAGCTTCCAGGCATACGCGGCGATCGCGAGCCGATCTGGGACATTCGCAAGCTGGCGCAGGTCTATGTCGGCCAGTTGATGGCGGCGCAGCCCGAGGGCCCCATTCACCTGGCGGCGTTCTGCGCCGGATCGTTCATCGCCCTCGAGATGGCCGATATCCTGAGCGCGGTGGGCCGCCCGCTCGACCGTATCGTCCTCATCGATCCGCTCGCCCCACCTGAGGTGAAGGTCCGGCACCTTGCTGAGCTGGAGCTGGCCAAAAACCCAGGGGCGCTGACTGCCGGTCAGTATTTCGAACGGACCGGTAGGTGGCGCGACGATCCGACCAAAGACAAGGCAGCTGTCGCTACAAAGCAAAAGGAGCTGGCCGAGCACTACCTGCAGCGCATGAAGGACGACAAGGTGCCGTTCGCGCGCAAGAACAAGGAACTGGGCTTCGCAGACTGGCCTCGGGCCGTGCTGGTGGCGATGTACCACACCGCATGGCCCAAGCCTTTCGAAGGTGAAACCTTCATCATTGCCTCGAAGGAGCGAGCGGTCGACTTTGTGGCCCCCGATTCCCTTTGGCGACGCTTTGCACCCAGCCTGCGGGTCGCACTCGTTTCGGACATGCACCGCGAGATTCTGACGGGCGAGATCGGCGCGCTGACTGCGGCCAAGCTGGAAGAGGCGATGGCTACCGAGCTTTGAGCCGGCCGCCTGGATCGCCGACGCAGGCATGAAGATTAGGGAAGGACAGCCTGGCTGATGGAAACGCCGAGAGTTTCGGTTGCGGACCTGTTGATGGGCAGCGCGCGGTATTACGGGAACCGCACGGCGATGTCCGACGACGATGGCCGGCGCAAGGTCAGTTTTCGCCAGTGGATGGAGCAGTCGGCGCAACTGGCGCATGCGCTGAGCGATGAAGGCATCAAGGCCGGCGACCAGGTTGGCCTCGCGGTGCGCGACGGCATCGATACGATCGTCACCATGGTGGCGCTGTGGATGCTCGACGCCGTAGTGGTGACGATGGACTTTCGCAGCCGGGTCGACGACCTGAACCGGCTGGCAGTGGCGTTCGACATGAACGCGATCATCCTCGACCGGTCGCTGCCCGGCGCAACTTACCCAGCGATCGTGCTGCGCGACTGCGTGGCACGAGCATCGACCAAGCCGGTGACGCCGCCCAAGGAGACGCGGGACGGGAATCATCCGGCGTTCATCTCGCTCACCAGCGGCACCACGGGCGAACCGCTCGGGCTAGTGATGTCACACAGGGCGCTGGCCATCCGGCTCTATTCCTACGGCCTCGAAGGTCCCTACCCGCGCGAAACGCGCTATCTCAATCCGCTGCCGCTGTCGTTCTCGGCCTCGCGCCACCACACGTTTGGTAGCCTGATGCGCGGCACCGAAGTGATCTTCCACCCGCCGACCTTCGGGGCGAGCGAGCTCATCGAAAAGATCAACCGGCTCGATATCGGCTTCTGCCTGCTGGTGCCCTCAACGCTGCGCGAGATGCTGCAGGTGGTGGGCGAAACGAGCACGCCCGTGCTGCCCAAGCTGCGGGAACTGCTGGTGGGTGGGGCGGGAACACCGGCCGCCGACAAACTGGGCGCGGCACGTTACCTGACGCCGACATTCACCACTGCCTTCTCGTCGTCGCCGGTGGGAACGATCGCAATCCTGTCCGGCGCGGACCTGCTGGCGCGGCCGGAGACGGAGGGCCGTATCTTCTCGGTGGCGCGGATCGAAACAGTCGACGCCGATGGCAACATGGTGCCGCCGGGCGAGATCGGGATGATCCGCCTCCGCACCGCGGGTGCGATCGACGGATTCTACAAGGACCGCAGGCGCGAGACCGGCGACCGGATTCGCGACGGCTGGGTCTATACCGGCGACCTGGGCAGCATCGACGGCGACGGGTTCCTGATGGTGCGGGGCCGAAGCTCCGACATGATCATCCGCGGCGGCGCCAATGTGTTTCCGGCTGAAGTCGAGGGTATCATCGGCACGATGGACGGCATCAGGGAAGTGGCCGTCACCGGCTTTGCCGACGACAAGCTGGGCGAGGAGATCGCCGCTTTCGTGGTCGTTGCGCCGGGCGTGACCGAAGCGATGCTGGTTGCCCACACCCGGGCGTCGCTACCGCCCGACAAGCGACCACGACGGTTCATCTTCGTGGATGCGCTGCCGCGCAACACCAACGGCAAGATAGTGAAGCGCGAGCTGCGCGAGCGGCTCGAGGCGGAAAACAAGCAGCCGACCTGATCTGTCGAACACCATCACAGGCTCCGGGGGGAGCCGAGGAGGAAGAATGTCCATGAAACTCAGCATCGCCGCGGCAGCGATTGCCGCTCTGTTCGCCACTCCGGTTCTCGCCGATCCGCTTGGGATCGGCACCTCAGCGCAGGGCTCGGCGACCTACAATATCGCGCTTGCAGTGGCGAACGTCGCGACCGCCAACGGCATGGATGTGCGGCCGCAGCCCTACAAGAGCACGGCGCAGGCAACCGGCGTGGTCGACGCAGGCGAGCTGGCCTTTGGCGTCGATAACGCCGTCGGCTTACGCCAGGCGTATTTCGGCGAAGGCAAGTTCAAGGACAACCCGCTGAAGAATATCCGGCTGGTTGCTAAAATCGTGCCGGTTCGCGCGACGCTGACCGTGCGCAAGGACAGCGACATCAAGACGGTGGCCGACCTCAAGGGCAAACGCCTGCCAGCGGGCTTCGGCTCGGTGGTGACGGGAGAACTCATCGTTTCCGCGGTGCTGGCGTCGGCAGGGCTTACCTACGACGACGTGCAGAAGGTGCAGATCGGCGACTTCACCGCGATGAACGATGCGTTCGTCGACGGCCAGATCGATGCCATCGTCCATCTCATCGGCACGCCGCGCGACGAGCAAACCTCCCGCGATGTCGGCGGTCTGCGGCCGCTGAATGTCGGCAGTGACGAAAAGGCGGTCGCTGCGATCAAGGAAATCATGCCGGCGGCCCATCTCTACCTGATGCAGCCCGAGGCCAATATCACGACGCTTCCTGACCCGACCGAAGTGCTGCAATACGACTTCTATGTCTACACAAAGGCCGACGAACCGGACGCCGATGTCGTGAAACTCATCGAGGCGATCTACAACGGCAAGGCCAAGATGGCGGAGGCCGTGGCGAGCTTCGCCTGGTTCGAGCCCGACCAGATGCATGGCGATCTCGACGTTCCGTTCCATCCGGCAGCCGAGGCCTATTACAAAGAGCATGGCCTGATCCATTGACCAACGCCGACGACACGTCTTCCACCAGCACGCTGCTGCGCCTGCCTACGATAGTGGCAGGCGCAGCGATGATTGCGGGCCCGGTCTTCTGGGCCCTCAACCCCTTGGGGTTGGCCCGCGGACTCTTCACCGCCGACCAGTATCTGGCGGTGGAGTTGGCGCTCGCCATCTGCTTCGTGCTGGTGTCGGCGGCGGAAAAGACCGCTGCTCTGCCGCTGCGGGCCGTGCTGACGATCGGAGCGGCGCTGGGGTTGGTGGTCGGCGGTCTGCTGGCCCTGCATTTCGGTTCGGCGGAAACGATGTTCCTCAAGGTGACGCCGTGGCTGCTCACGCTCGCGGTTGCACTGATGGCCACCACCGTCGTGGCCTTGGGGCTCGGCGGCGGCGGGATGGCGACCGTGTTGTTGGTGATCGGGTCGCTGGTATTCGGTTACGTGGCGCAGTTCATCGGCGGCATCCTGGCGTCGACGCCGATCCGTCTCGATCGCTACGTCGTCTATATGGTGTTTGGCGGCGACGGATTTGTCGGGCCGGCGCTGCAGGTGATGGCCACCTCGGTGGTGGTCTACCTGCTGTTCGGCGCGGCCTATGAAGTGGCCGGCGGCACGGAAGCGCTCGACACGCTGGCCAACCGGCTGGCGGGACGCGGCAAGGGTACGGCGATCAAGGCGACGGTGATCTCATCGGCGTTATTCGGGATCATTTCGGGCAGCGCGACTTCGAACGTTGTAACATCAGGTGCCTTCACCATTCCGGCCATGAAGCGGCAAGGCGTGAGCCCGGCGATGGCGGGCGGCATCGAGGCGGTGTCCTCGACAATCGGCCAGGTGACCCCGCCGGTGCTGGGTGCGGCGGCCTTCCTGATGGCCGACCTGACGGGCATTCCCTATGCGCAGATCGCACTCGCGACAGCGGTGCCAGCTGCGATCGTCTATGCGGTGATGGTCCATCAGGGGACGTGGATCGGCAACCGGGTAGAGAAGCCCGGGGACGCGGCGGTTACCGCGGCGCCGTTACCCCTATCGAGTGCGCTGCACCTGCTGCCGGTTATCGCAATATTCGGCATCATGTTTGCAGGCGACCGTATGACGGCGCTCGCCGGCATTGCGGGCGCGGCCGTGGCGATGGTCGTGGCCCTGGTGCTCCACGGTCCGAAAGAAACGTGGGAGCGCATCAAGCGCGTCGCGCGGCCGGCGGCGACCTCGATCGCCGGGCTTATCGTAGCGGGCTCGGCGCTGGGCGTGATCGTTGCGGTTCTGAGCGTCACGGGGCTCGATGTGGCGCTGACTCTGGCGATCAGCCATGTCGGCGAAAATAGCTTGCTGCTCGCCCTGCTGTTGACCGCGCTGGCGGCCTTCCTGCTTGGCGCCGGCCTCTCGACCTCCGGCGTCTATATTGTGGTGGGTACGCTTTTGGCGCCGGGCCTGGTGAAACTGGGGGTGCCGGTGATGTCGGCACACCTGTTCGTGCTCTACTGGGCGATGCTGTCGATGATCACGCCGCCGGTGGCCTTTGCGGCGCTGGCGGCCAGCAGCATTTCGGGCGCGTCGTTCTCGGCGACGGCGTGGGCCTCGATGCGGTTCGGCTGGATCGCCTTCGCGGTGCCGTTTGCCTTCGTGGCCCAGCCTGCCCTGGTGCTGGTGGGAACGCCGGTGCAGTTGACACTCGTGCTCGCAGCCACCGTCGGAGCGATGTGGGTGTCGAGGCGCATCGTTTCGGCCCGTTCGACAGCCGACCTTTGGCTGGCGCTAGCCGGTACGGTGGCGGCGGCCATTGCCATGTTCGAGACCGGCCCGGAGCCACAGTGGCCGGCCTATGCTCTGCTGGCTCTGGTACTAGCGGTCGCGGCCGCTCAATCGGCTCCGTGGCTCGTCAAGCGAGCCGGCGCTTCGCAGGCCTAGTGGTGGGCGGATGAGTTTGATTTCCATTCTCGCGGAGCATGGGGACCGGGTGGCTGTTGCCACCGATGCCGTCGAACTGAGCTATCGCGAGTTGCTGGCGCGGGTTGCAGACCGGCAGCGTGTTCTGTCGGCGGCGGGGATCGCAACCGGCGATGTGGTTGCGCTCGAGATTGCCGACGAGGTGGATCACCTTATCGATACATTGGCGCTGCTCGAAATGGGGACCCGCCATATCATGGTCCCCTCGCACGAGCCGGCTACGGCCCGGCAGGAACTGGTCGAGAGGATTGAGGCGAACTTCGTTGTCAGCGCGTCTGGCATCGCGAGACGCGCCGAGAGGGTGGCGGTCGCGTCCGACCAAGGCGGCATGATCTATCTCAAAACCTCCGGCACGACCGGCGGCGTGAACATCATTCCTTTCTCCGTCGATCAGCTCGCGCATCAGGCGCGGCGCCATCCCGAGTACGCGGACGAGCGGCAACTCTGCCTTGCGACGATGGAATACAATATCGGACGGCGGCATCGCCTCTATTGCGCGATAATGGGCGGAGCCAGTGTTTTCCGGCCACGAGATGACTTCGATGTCGCGGCATTCTGCCGAGCGCATGGCGTAAACAGCCTGGAAATCTCACGCATGCACGCCTCTATCCTTGCTGCCGGAGGCGAGTTGGGACGTTTTGATGGGGTGAAGCTGCGGATTGCGGGATCCCCGGTGCCGATCGATGTCCGACGCGCCATCGAACAGCGGGTCACCCCGATGCTTTACGTCCGCTACGGTTCGACGGAGACCGGCTCCATTTCGGTGGCGGGGCCGGGCGAGCACAACGACGCGGAGTCGGTCGGCCGCCCCCTGGCGGGGCTCGAACTGCAGATCGTGGATACCAATGACCGGGCGCTCCCGGCAGGCGGGATCGGGCGCATCCGGGTAAGAGGGGCCGGGCTCGCCACGGGCTATCTCGATCAGGGCGAACAGACTGCAAGCCGTTTTCGCGACGGATGGTTCATTCCCGGCGATGTCGGCAGCCTCACGGACGACGGCAGCCTCATCGTCCATGGTCGTGAGGACGACATGATGATCCTCAATGGTATCAATATTTTTCCGGGCGAGATCGAGCGGGTACTGGAGCGCCATCCAGCGGTAAGGATTGCGGCCGCGCTGCCGCTCAAGTCGCCCGTACATGGGCAAATTCCGGTGGCTGCGGTGGAGCTGGTGGATGGCGCCGAGGTAAAGCCCGCCGAGTTGCAGCGCTTTGCACGGGAGCATCTGGCGCTGCGGGCGCCGAGGCGGGTACTGATCCTCAAAGAGCTTCCGCGAAACAGCCAGGGCAAGATATTGAGGCGCGAGATTGCGCGTGCCTTCGAACAGGGGAAGCAGGACCGGTGAACGACGCCGAAATCAGGGAAATGCTGGTCGAGGCGCTGGAATCGGCCAGCGTGTTCGGGTTGCGCAATAATGGCTGGACCGAGGAGTTCCTCGCGGGAACGCGCGACGTCGCCTTCGAAGACCTCGAAATGGACAGCCTCGGCGCGATGGAGCTGTGTATCGCTGTCGAAGTGAATACCGGCGTTTCGGTCGTTCCGGACGACCTCACGAGCTTGAGTACACTGGGTGGACTGGTCCAGGCGATCGGCCGGGGTGAACTGGCAAGCGGACAGGACGAAGGCAAGTAAATGGACGGATACTTCCAGCGCATCGCCCACTGTCGGACGCTCAATGAGCTCAATGCAGTCCATATCGCTGCCTGCAACCTCATGACGCCGGTCGAAGCCCTCATGGTTTATCGCAAGATGGCGAGCCCGACCTGGCAGTTCCCGACGACAGTCGTCGGACCGGAAACGGCGGCGGCACTGGGCAATTCGCTGCTCAGCCACATGACGATGATGGTCAACGACCTCACCGACGCCGGCAAAGACCAGCCGGAGCCGTTCAGGCGAGTGCAGATCGCCAATGGCGTTTGGGGTTTTGGCGCCAGCAGAGAGCGGACGAACAAGACGCTGCTGCTCTGCTTCACTGGCAATTCCGACCGACTGATGATGCCAAGTCCGACTTTTCTGCAGCATTTCGACCCCATGACCGTCGACGTCGTGTTTATGGTCGATCGCAACAAGTGCGGGTTTCGCGACGGCATTTCGGAGGTCGGCGACAGCCTCGCGACGATGGTCGACGCTTTGCCAAAGCTTCTGGCAATCGGTGACTACGCCAAGCTGGCAGTGATCGGCACGAGCGGCGGCGGACTGGCCGCCGTCCTGGGCGGGCTGCGGCTCAAGGCGGACGCGATAATGGCGATCGGCGGCACGAACCCCGAGGACAGCCACTGGTCAAAGATGAAGGGAGGCACGGCCATCGAACTGCTGGCGAAATGGGCCCCCGAGAGCCCCGAGAGCCGCATAACGCTGGTGATCGGCGCGCAAAGTCCTCGCGATCGCGTCGCGGCCGAGGCCACGCTGAAACTGATCAAGGCTGAACTGATCGAGGTTTCGGATCCCGATGGGCCGGTAAAACACAACGCCGCCTATCCGCTGGTCCGGCAAAAGAAGTTTACGGCCTTCGCGCGACAGTATCTGGAACTTAACTGAGGGCACCGTGGCTGACGAACAGAACGCCGATCGATCGCAATACCGCATCGTACAGCTCGAGGGCTCGTATAGCGCCTATGGAATGGTGCTCGACCTGCTGTCACGGCATCCGCCATTCGCAGATTCAGCTTTGTCACAGCTGTCCCCTACGATCCGCAGGCAATTACGGCTGGGCCGCAATGCGGCCGCACTTTCGCCCAGGGAGGAACTGCTCGCCTATGCTGGCTGGGTACCAACCCTTCGTGCCAGCGCTGAACTGTGGATTGAAAACCGCGGCCCACTACAAATAGTAGACGCTGAGTCCGATGCGATGGCGATGACTATCGTGGTCAGTGAATCACCAAGTGTTACTAAAGCACTAATGCGCCGCGCCCGCGAAATGAACCCCAATATGAGCTGGTATTTCAAACGTTCATATTCCGGACAATTCCGCGCGCCGCGCAAACAGACGGTGATTGACCGAGCGGACTCGGAGACGGACCGCGACGACCTTTGAACATCGGGCTTCCCGGTGTGGCTTTTTGTCCACGGTGGGGCGCAAATACATGAAGATGGCGCCTCCAGCCACATTTCGCGCTTCCGAGTACCCCGAATCTGTGCGAATTGTTTTGCGATTTAGGCGTCGGGGAACAAATCCGTGAACAACAAGGCAATTCTGCTCAGGTCGGTGTCCACTCTCGCTACTGCGGCTGCATCCACGGCGTTGGGCATGCACGGCGCGCAGGCGCAGGTCGTGCCCGCAGGCACTGATGGCTACTACTACAGCGTTCAGGGCGGCTTCGCCCTCAACAAGTCCGAAGAGTTCCTTGCGGGACTGAAAGACAAGGTCGGCAGCTCCTCCTTCAACGGTTCGGGCTACGTGTCCTCGTTCAACGGCAGCAGCTACTACTTCAGCTCGTGGTCCTCGTCGGGCAGCTCGTTCCAGAGTGGACTGGACGATTACAAAGGGCTCTTCGCTTCGGTTTCGTTCGGCAAGCAGCTGACTGACAACCTCGACGTGCGTGGCAGCCTCTCGATCACCGGCGCCAAGTCGTCGTCTGGCTTCGCAGGCGCCGTCAGTGCCGGCTCGAGCTTCTATGCTTCTGGCTACAACAGCGGCAACTCGGGCCACAGTTACTCGTCGTACTATAGCGGCTTCAACGTCGCGGGCGCCAACGGCGTCTTCAGCAGCAGTCTGATTGCTGCCGATTTCGAAGTTGGCTATACGCCGACCTTGAGCAACAACTTCAACGTTCGCCTGTTCGCAGGCCTGCGTGCGATGCAGTTTACCCAGACGTTCGAAGGGTTTAACAGCGCGTTCTACCACTACGACAGCGCTTACTCCAGCAGCGCATATGCGGCCTCAGGTTCCGGTTCGGACCTCGTCAGCGGCCGTAATGGCGCCAGTAGCGGTTTTGGCTACTACTCGTTCGATGGCAAGACGCAGGCCACCTTCACAGGTATCGGCCCCCGCATCGGCGTCCAGGGTTCGACACGCTTCGAAGGCACCAACTTCGGTCTGTCTGGCTCGCTGGCAAGCTCGGTCATCTTCGGCAAGCAGACTGTCAAGACCTCCGGGTACTTCCAGTCGGGCAGCTCCTATTCGTTTAGCGGCACCAACTACTCCGGCGCCTCGGGCTCGCCCTTTGGTGGTTCCGGCAGCTCGTATGCGTCGGGCTACACCAACTCCAGCTACTCGGGCAACAAGACCGTGCTCGATCTGCAGGCGTCTGTCGGCGTGGACTACTACCTCAAGGACAACACGGTCCTGACGGTTGGTTACCAGGGCGAGAAGGTGATGGAAGTCAACGGCGACGATCTCGGTTCGATCGCAAAGATTGACAGCCTGTCCCACGGCGCTTTCGTGAAGCTCAGCGGCTCGTTCTAATTCGCGCCTGATACAAGCAGTTCAGCCGGTCGAAGCGTAAGCCTCGACCGGCTTTTCTTTGCAGTGTCGCCGGAGCTGTGATCTCGCTGGTGAAGCCGGTTGCCATGGCGGTTTTGCGCGATATTGTGCCGGCTGTCGGGGCAGCACGCATTTCGGGTAGGATTAAACGTTGAAGCTGTTGTTCAGCGCCATCAACTGCACACTCGACACCAGCAATGGTGCGGCGATCAGCATCAAGACTTTCCTGCGGTTCCTCAGCCAGTACGGTGTTGAGTGCAGGTCGTTGACCGCCAGCATCTATGACAAACCCGGCCCCGGGGACGCGCTGCAGAACATGATGTCGACGGGCGCTCTGCCGGTGCAGGAGCCGGGGCTGACCCAAACCCTATGGTTGGGTCTCGATGATGACGTGCATCACTATGTCGAGTTCTTTCCCGAGCATATGACGCAGCGGGAGTTTACGCTCGAAGACGAGCAAATCCTCTACAATCGAGCACTTCGGGTCCTCGATACCTACCAACCCGACATCCTGCTCATGTACGGCTCGCGCCGCTATGAACGCTCGCTCATGCGTAAGGCCCGGGAGCGCGGGATTGCCACCGTGTTCTACCTGGTCAATCCCGGCTACAAGAAGCTCGACGCATTCACCCACGTGGACCATGTGTTCACGGACACCGAGGCGACAAGGGCCCTGTTTGCAGAGCGCTTCGGGTTTGACTGCCAGGTGATTGGCAAGTTCATCGAGAAGCCGAAGGCTCCTGCCAATGCCCAGCCGCCGGAATATGTGACATTCATCAACCCTTCCCCGGAAAAGGGGGTAACGCTTTTCCTCAGGATCGTGCAGTTGGCGGCAGAGGCCCTGCCGGAAGCAAAATTCCTGGTGGTGGAAAGCCGTGGCAAGCTATCCGAGGCAGAACAGCGGACGGGCATCGACCTTTCGGGCTACCCCAACTTAACGCGTGTCGGCCTGCAGAAGGACATGGGGGCAGTCTTCGCCGCCACCAAGGTGCTGCTTGCCCCCTCGCTCTGGCATGACAGCGGTCCGCGCGTCTCGGTCGAGGCGCTGTCAATGGGTATCCCAGCAGTGGTGAGCAATCGCGGCGGACTGCCAGAGCTGGTAGCTGACGCCGGAATCGTGATCGATCCCCCTGCCCCGCTCGTCAAGGATCACTGGCTGGTTCCACCGCTTTCGGACGCCATTCCGTGGGTCAATGTGCTGCGTTCGCTGCTCGGCGACGAAGAACTTTACGACCAATACCGGCAGGCCTCGTTCGAACGCTGGAAGCAACATGACCCGGCACGGCGCCTCCCGGGGATCGTCGATGGGCTTGAGCGACTTGCTAGGTCCGTCAAAGAAAAAGCCGCTGCCCAGGCATGACTGACGACAAGAGCGTAACAAGCGAGCGCAAGCGGCTCGCCGTGCAGCTGGAGAGCGGCTTTGCCGAACTCTCCTACGTCGTCCACGCACCTCCGGGTGCCAGGCGGACGGTCATCTGCATCCATGACTTCTTTGGCAACTCGGCGGATTTCACCCGCCTCGCCGCCATGCTCGCCGGCCACGGCATCCGGCTCATCTGCCCAGACATGTTCGGCAGGGGCGAAAGCGCCTACCTGCAACCTGCCCAATACAATCCCCATAGCTACCTGCTCGGCCTTCTCGCGCTCCTGGGAACGCTGGGGACGCAGCGAGTCAGCATCATAGGGAAGGGGTGGGGTGCGCTGCTGGCGTTGGGCGTAGCAGGATTGCCGGAAGCGAACGTTGTCCGGCTGGTGCTTGCCGACCTGCAATTCCCTTGGCGACTAACTGTCGATGACACCATCGCCGGAGCGGTGCGCGGGGCGGCGTTGCCTACGCTCGAGGCCGCCCGCCAGCTAGTGGTGGCCGGTTCCGAATTTGCTGGAGTGCAGCCGTCGCGGATGCTGTCCCTGATTGACGGCAGGTTGCGCCAAGTGGACGGTGGATACCGGCTGGATTTCGATCCTGCCTTGCTGTCCGAGGAGGCGCTGGCGCGCTTCTCCCAGATTGCCACAGATCCGCTGTTCAGCGATATCAAGGCCCGGATACTCTACATGACGGCTTCAGCTCTGGGCGACCGTGAGAGGCACCATTTGCGCGGGGTTGGAATACCTAGTCCGACTCGGAGCTTTGCAGAAAGTGTCGGGCTCAGTGAGCGCATACACTTCACCGGCGCGCATGAACTGCTGCTTACGCTGGGCTTTCTGACGAGCCGATTCCTGCCAGCGGTCTAGGCAGGACTTCCCACCGGCAGCATATTTACGCTCGTGAGTCGGCCTCTGACGCCGGCAGGGTCGCAGTCGGTTTGACGAGGTCGTCGAACTCGTCCAGCCAGTAGCCGAAACGCTTCATCGGCTCTTGGTTGCGCCGTACGATCGATGCGACCTGCTCCTCGCTCAGTCGCTCGCGCCACTCTCCGGTCCGTCCCGAGCGGAAGAACGACTTGCCCTCCACCACGTACTCCTGAAAGCCGGCACGCTGCTCAGTGGCCTTGAGGTTCTCGAACGAAGCGTCCTGGATGGCGCGATCGATCCGCTGTTCCGAAGCGTCCATCTTCAGGAACTTCACGATGCGACCGAACTGTTCCTTCGGATTATCGAGCAAATCCTCGTAGCGCACGACTACGACGCCGCGGTGCGGCTTGGTCCACGATTCGACGTTTTCGCGCCATGAGCCGACGACTTCGTATGCTCCGGCCGGAGGGCGAGCGAGTTCGCGCCCACTCTCGTGCATCAGTGCGATTGTCCTATCGACGTCGCGGCTGCGGAAGTCGGAATAAGAGACGGCCACGTCGAGCGGATTGCGCAGCAGGTAGATGGCCCCGGCGGTGACACTTGGGGTCACTGTATGGGTGCCATTGTGAATGGCGACCATGGAATGCGTCTTCAGCAGAAGGAAGTTCTGTGCCTTTTGCGCCATCGCGTGATGGGCTTGCGGCCTGATCATGGCGAGCTCGAAATTGCTGGCCTCGGCGATGGGCTTGCGCAGGAAGCGCTTATAGTACGTCCCCGAATTTTCGTCGGGGATGATTTCCCCCAGCTTGCTCAGGTCTCCCTGAAGCCCCCCGGTGATCAGAGACGTCAGAAAGGCCCGGGTCCAGGTGTTGCCGGACTTAGGGTAGGACGCGATCCAGTAAATGAAACCCATCAGGTTACCTCCGGGCCGGAAACTACAGGGAGTTCGACGCAGTGAAAACGTTTATGTGCCGGTTGTTCGACGTATCCGGCAAATGTAACGGAGCAGCCCTATCTGCGGGCGTGGAACGAGGCAAGTTCCTCTTGCCCTCATGACGGCGCGGCGCGGCGTTGCTATCTAGCTGGCGGGATAACGGAGGCGCCGGCGATGGTGATGCGGGAGCTGCGGCGGCGGGCGATGGTGGCGGCGAGCGCGGCGTTCAGGCTGCTGCCGAGCGACCTCAGGCAGCGGCTGGCGCCGAGCCTGCGCCGCGCCTATCACCGGCAGGTGGCGGCGAGCATGCCGATCGCGGCAGAGCATATCGACCTCGGCCGGCCTTGGGGCGTGGGAGTGTTTGGCTACCTGACATCGGAGAGCGGGATCGGCGAAGGCGCGCGAGGATCGGTGTTGTCGTTGCAGGCGGCAGGGGTGCCGGTGCGGCCGATCAATGTCGAGGTTGCGGCGTTTGCCAATAGTGACGCGTCGCTGACCGTGGGGGCGGAGCGGGATAATCCGTTTGCTGTGAACCTTGTGCATCTCAACGCTGACCATGCGTCGATGCTGCCGGAGCGGATTGGGGCGGACAATTATCGGGACCGATACACGATCGGGTTCTGGGCCTGGGAACTGGCGGAGTTTCCCGATGCGCTGGTGCCGGCCTTCGGGGCGGTGCACGAGGTGTGGGTGCCTAGCAGCTATGTGGCGCGGGCGCTGGGGGCGAAGACCGGGAAGCCGGTGCGGGTGATGCCGCATCGGGTGGTGGTGCAACGGCCCGCCGCCGTGTCGCGGGCGAAGTTCGGGCTGCCAGAGGATGCCGTGGTGTTTCTCGCGGCGATCGACTTCAACTCGTTTCTCGAGCGCAAGAACATCCTCGGGACGATTGCGGCGTTTCGGGCAGCGTTTGCCGACGGTGGGCCGCGCGTGCACTTGGCCATCAAGGCGCATGGCGGGGCGAGCTCGTTTCGGCGGCCGCGGGCGCAGGTGCTGGAGGCGGTTGGTGGTGACCCGCGGATTACGGTGATCGACCGGGTGATGTCGCGCGGCGAGGTGACGGAGTTGCAGGCGGCGGCCGATGTGTTCGTGTCACTGCACCGGGCCGAGGGATTCGGGCTGCCGATTGCCGAGTGCATGGCTCTGGGCAAGGTGGTGATCGCGACCGACTATTCGGGGTCGACGGATTTCGTTGATGCCGAATGCGCCATGCCGGTGCCGTATCGGCTGGTCGAGGTGGGGGAGACGGCCTATCCGCTCGGTGGCGGTCAGCGTTGGGCCGAGCCGGACCTTGGCGAAGCGGCGCGGCTGATGCGGCTTGCGGCGGAGGATGCGGGGCTGCGGCAGCGGCTCGGGGCGGCGGCGGCGGAGCGGATTGCCCGGCAGCTCAACGGCAAAGTGATCGGCGCGCGGATGGCGAGCCGGCTCGATGAGATCAGGGCTGAGCTCGCAGCGAGGTGATCTGCGCCACTGGCGCTGGGGCCGGTTCGAGCCCGAGCATCGACAGGAAGCGGGCGTTGAATGCGGTGAGCGAATGCTCGCGGGCATAGCGCTGCATGGCCAGTTCGTCGATCTGCGGCTGTCGTTCGAGCATGTCGGCGAGCGCGATAGGGTCGTAGCCATCGAACGTGCCCACTGCCTCGCCGTATTCGGCGAAAGCACCGATCGGGGAGACGATGGTGCGGATGCCGAGCGCCAGCAGGCTCGGCACGACGCCGCTCGACTCGCCGAGATTGGAGCGGCGGAGCTGCACGGCGATGTCGCATTTGAGCATGTCGAGCTGCAGTTCGCGCTCGGTGGTGGGCTCGGCGAGTTCGAGCCAGGAGCGGTCTTCGGGCGTCGCCAGTTCGCCGTCGGCGAAATAGTTGGCGTCGAAGCCGGCGATGATCAGCTTGGCCTTGACGCCGCGGCGGCGGAGTTCGCGAACGGCAGCGAGCACCACATTGGTGCCCTTCGAGACCGACGGCGCGCCGAAGCTGCCGACGATGAGGGTGCCATCGTGCGGCTCGCCTTGGCTGCGGGACACTTCGGGCTCGAAGACCGGGTGGTAGAGCACGTCGACGCGCGTCTCGTTGGCCTCGGCCGGCGACAGGTCTTCGCGGACGATGCCGGCCGCGGCGGCAGAATTGACGATGAAGTGGCGGACGCCGACATCGAACAGGGTGCGGATGCCGAGAATGCCAGCGTCGACGGCGGCCTTGTGAGCCTGCCAGTTCTCGGAGCCGAAATTGGCGAGCAGCTCGGGGTTATCGTAGAGGCGGCCCAGATAGGCGAGATAGGGGCCGGGCTCGAGGCCTTTGCCGAGCTGTACCACGTTGTGGCAGCAGGGATCGTGCAGGTGGCAGACGATACGGTCGCCGGCGCCGAGGCCGGCCAGCGTCTCCATGCTGCGGTAGACTTCGAAGTTATGCGACGAGTTGCCCAGCATGAAGACCAGGCGCTCGTAACGGCTGTTGACATCGCGGGCGAGCAAGCTGGCCATGGGGTGGAGGCGCACCCTGCCCCCGGTATGGGCGGCGAGCACGGCCCGGACGCGCAGGAAATGCGCGACATCGCGGACCTGCGAGAAGACATCGACCGCCATGTCGATTTCGGAGAGCTGCTTCAGCGCGAAGTTGGCGATGCCGGTCGCGTCGGGCGGCAGGCAGGTGATCACCGCGAGGCGAGCCGGGCGGCCGGTGTCGGGATCGCGCGACTCGAGCAGCGCCAACGTCGAGTCGGCTTCGCTGCCGATGGCCTGGTCGACATAGGACTTGAGGTCGGAGAAACGCCAGCCGGACAGCGTGTAATAGGCCTGCACGGGCAGGGCACGAAGACGCCGGACTAGGCGCTGCAGGCGGTTGAGCATCGCTATACGTACATCCCATAGGGCCAACGGTCGACGACCGGGCCGGCTTTGATGGCGAGAATGAAGATGTCGTCGCCGCGGTGGTCCAGAGGCAGGTGGTTGCGCTTCAAGAAATCCAAGGCCTGCGGCACCGGTTCCTCGAAGACGTCGGCGGTGTAGAGGCGCTCGATACGGAAACCCGCCGCCTCGAGCAACTGGCGTGCGGCATGCACGTCATACTCGAAATTGTGGCGGTAGGGCGAACGGCTCTTCTCGTATTGCATGAAGAAGTGCGGGCGGTAGCCCTGGAGGATCTTCCACGTGTTGCGGGCCGAGCAGCAATTGGGCGTGGTGACGATCAGCTGCCCGCCCACCGGCAGGATGCGGTTGAACTCGGCGAGCGCGAACATCGGGTCGATGTCCATGTGCTCGAGCACCTCGCAATATAGGATGAGGTCGAAATAGCCCTCGGTGACCGGGAAGAGCTCGCGCTCGATGTCGAGGCTCACCGTGGTCGAGCGGATGGAGTTACCGGCGGCGGAGACGTCGCGCTTGTAGAACTTGTGCTCGACGTGCTCGGAGAAGATGCTGCCCCAGACCTCGGGGAAGCCGAAGGTGGCGCCGAGCGCCAGCTGGAAATAGTCGGTGGCGCCGATTTCGAGCGCGCGCTTGCCGCGCTTGGCCGAAGCGATCAGCCGGGTGGTTTCGTCGAAGCGCCGCGCATGGGTATTGAGATAGTCGGCCGAGAAGGTGCTGGGGGCATTGGGCCCGCCCAGCGAGCGCAGATAGGCCTCGAGACTGAAGGCTGGCGGGCTGGCGATGGCCAATAATCTGGTCCTTGGACGAAATCAGTTGACTGAGATAGCCCACCAGAGCGCGGCAACTCAACCTTTTCCCGCGTGAGCGGAGTTGATCAGTGTGCGCTTGCGCTGTGGCGGGTGGCGCACATATACCCCCCGAGGCGGGCGACGGCGGAAGGTGTTCGTGAATACCATTGCAGACGGAACTGCCGACCTCGTAGCGGCGTGGCGGCGCCGCCAACTGGCGATCTACTTCGCCTGGAGCGAGACGCTGGCGCGCTATCGGCGGAGTACGCTCGGGCCCATCTGGCTGGTGCTGGGCACCGCGGTGGGCGTCACCGGCATGGGCTTCATCTGGTCGATCCTCCTCAACCAGGACATGCAGAGCTTCATCCCCTCGATCACCGTGGGGCTGGTCGTGTGGCAATTCATCTCAGGCGTCGTGACCGAGAGCGCCGGGATGTTCGTCAAGAACGCGACCATGCTGGTGAATATCCGCATGCCGATCTACCTGATCACCTTCCAGGCGTTCGGGCGGCACCTCATCAACCTGCTGCACAACCTCGTGGTGGTGCTGGCGGTGTTCATCATCTTTCCGCACTACAATTCGTGGACGAGCCTCTTGGCGCTGCCGGGGCTGGTGATCGTGTCGGTGAACCTCATCGCCATCATGCAGGTGGTGGGGATTATCGGGGCGCGGTTCCGTGACCTCGAGCCGCTGATCCTGGCGTTCTTCCCGATCCTGTTCTTCCTCTCGCCGGTGATCTACCGGCCCGGGCAGCTGGGCGCGGCCGAGGCGATCATGACCTTCAACCCCATCGCCCACTATATAAGGGTGATCCGCGACCCGATGCTGGGTGTGGTCCCGAGCCTCGAGAATTACCTCGTCGTGCTGGTGATGACCGGGGTGACGCTGCTGCTCTCAGTGTGGCTGACCGGCAGCCGCGGCTATCGCCTGCCCTACTGGATGTGACCCGATGGCCCGGATGAAACTCGAAGGCGTCGGCGTCGCCTACCCGATCTACAACGCGGCGAGCAAATCGCTGCGCAAGCAGATCGTCTCGATCTCGACCGGTGGGCGGGTGTCGACGGCCAAGGGCCATGTCGCGACGGTTACGGCGCTCGACGATATCAATCTCGACTTCAAGGACGGCGACCGGATCGGGCTCGTGGGCCATAACGGCTCGGGCAAGACGACGCTGCTGCGCACCATGGCGGGGATTTTCCGGCCGACGCGAGGGCGGATGACGGTCGAGGGCCGGGTGTCGACGGTGTTCGGGCTCGGCGCGGGCATGGACCCCGAGCTCACGGGGTTCGAGAATATCACGCGGATGGCGATGCTGCTGGGGGCGACTCTGCAGGAAGCCGAGGCGTCGATCCCGGGGATCGAGGAGTTCACCGAGCTCGGGCAGTTCCTCGCCATGCCGGTGCGGACCTATTCGGCCGGTATGACCACGCGGCTACTCTTCGCGGTGGCGACCGCGGTGCATCCCGAGATCCTGCTGGTCGACGAGGTGCTGGGCGCCGGCGATGCGGCGTTCCAGGAGAAGGCGCACAAGCGGCTGACCGAGTTCGTGGCCAAGGCCAGCATTTTCGTGCTCGCCTCGCACGCGCCCGACCTGATGAAGCAGTTCTGCACGCGGATGATCACGCTCGAACACGGCCGGATCGTTGCCGACGAGCCGATCGTTCAGCCAGCCCCGGCTACAGCGCAAACGGCTTGAAGTGCTTCGATAGTTTCAGGGTCTGGGCCTGATAGTTGGAGCCGAGGCCGGTGCCGTAGAGGCGATCGGGCGGTTCACTGAGGCGCTCGTAGATCAGGCGGCCGATGGTCTGGCCGTGGCCGAGCAGGAACGGAACTTCACGGCTACGGACTTCGAGCACGGCCCGGCTGCCGGTGCCGCCGGCGGCGGAATGGCCGAAGCCGGGATCGAAGAAGCCGGCATAATGCACGCGGAATTCGCCGACCAGCGGATCGAACGGCACCATCTCGGCAGCGTAGGCCGGGGGGACGTGGACGCTTTCGCGCGAGACGAGGATGTAGAACTCGTCGGGATCGAGGATGAACTCGTCCGAGCCGCGATTGATCAGAGGCTCCCAGTAATCGAGGACGTCGAGCGTGTCCTTGATGTCCATGTCGATGACCGGGGTATGGCGCTTCGAACGGAAACCGATGAGGCCGCGGCGGTCGGCGCCCTTCAGGTCGATCGAGAGCAGCACGCCCTCGCCGACTTCGGCATTGGCGTCGAAGACCAGGGTCTCGACGTTGTGGAGCGTCTTGTGCTCGTGCGCATCGAGGCGGGTGTCGCCGAGGCGGAAGCGCATCTGCGAAAGTCGCGTGCCGGTGCGGACGCGGACCGGGAAGGTGCGCGGGCTGATCTCGAGATACAGCGGCCCCTTGTAGCCGGCGGGCAGGGTATCGAAGCCACGGGCGCGGTCGCCGATGACGCGAGTGAAGACGTCGAGGCGGCCGGTCGAGCTCTTGGGATTGGCGCCGGCCGAGATGTTGTCCGGCAGGTTCAGCGATTCCTGGAGCGGCACGAGGTAGACGCAGTTGCGTTCGAGCACGGCGCCTTTGGTGAGGTCGAGCTCGTGCAGCGTCAGCGTCTCGATGCGATCGGCGACGGTGTGGTCGGGGCCGGGCAGGAAGCTCGAGCGGATGCGGTAGGCGACATTGCCCAGCCGCAGGTCGAGGCTCGCCGGCTGCACCTGGTCGGCGTCGAAAGCCGGCGCGACGATGCCGCCATGGCTCGCCAGCCGCTCGATGTACCGGGCGGGAAACACGCCCTTCGACCACAGATCGCTATCCACCGCCCTACCCCTACGCAACTCTACCGCTCTCGTTAGCAACCGGATCGGTTGACGCCAAGCCGTGAGCGGTCGTATATCCCCGGTGTGGCGCGTTCTCGCGACACGGTGGTGATTTGGCCGGTCTGATTGCAGCCACCTAAAACAAGTCGCTAAAGGGACCCTTGCAGCCGGCCGCATCACTGCGCGCCGGTTTTTTGTTGTTTCGAGGATGAAATGTCGAAGTCGAACAATCCGCTGAATGACCCCCGCAACCAGTCCGCGGCGACGCAGGTGGTGCATGGCGGGGGCAAGCGCAGCGGGTTCAACGAGACGAGCGAAGCCATCTTCATGAACTCGGGCTACTCCTACCCGAGCTCGCAATATGCCGAGGACCTGTTCCTCAACAAGATTCCCGGGGCGCATAACTACTCGCGCTTCGCCAACCCGACGATGGACACCTTCCAGAACCGGATGGCGCTGCTCGAAGGCGCCGAGGCGGCGCGGGCGTTTGCGACCGGCATGTCGGCCGTGACCAACGCGGTGATGAGCCAGGTACGGGCCGGCGACCATATCGTTGCGGCGCGGGCCCTGTTCGGCGGCTGCCGCTACGTGGTCGAGGACCTGATGCCGCGCTTCGGCGTGCCCTCGACGCTGGTCGATGGCCGCGATCCCGAGAATTTCGCCCGGGCCATGCAGCCCAACACCAAGGTGATCTTCATCGAGACGCCGACCAACCCGACGCTGGAGCTGGTGGATATCGCGGCGGTCAGCAAGATCGCCAAGGCGCATGGGGCGAAGCTGATCGTCGACAATGTGTTTGCGACCGCCATGTTCCAGAAGCCGCTGGAGCTCGGGGCCGACCTCGTCACCTATTCGGCAACCAAGCATATCGACGGCCAGGGCCGGGCGTTGGGCGGGATCGTGCTCGGGAGCAAGGCGCTGATCGAGGGCGATGTGCATACGCTGCTGCGCCAGACCGGGCCGTCGCTGTCGCCGTTCAACGCCTGGGTGCTCCTCAAGGGCATCGAGACGCTGCCGATCCGGGTGAAGCAGATGACCGAGAGCGCCGCGAAGGTCGCGGATTTCCTCGCCGGGCACCCCAAGATCGAGAGCATCGCCTACCCGTTCCATCCCAGCCATCCCCAGTATGAGCTGGCGAAGCGGCAGATGAAGAGCGGCTCGACGCTGGTGGCGATGACGCTGAAGGGCGGGCGCGAGGCCGCGTTCAAGCTGTCGGATTCGCTCGCGGTGATCCTGATCTCGAACAACCTCGGGGACGCGAAGTCGCTGATCACGCATCCCGGCACCACCACGCATGCGCGCTTCACCGAAGAGGTGCGGCTCGAGGCGGGGATCACGCCGGGCCTGCTGCGGCTTTCGGTGGGGCTCGAGGATGCCGACGACCTGATCAAGGATCTCGACTACGGGCTCAGCCAAGTCTGACATCTCGGCTTTTTGATTGTCGCGCTCTCGAACCGGAAAAGTCTGCAACTTTTCCTGAGAACGCTCCGAGTAAGTTCCGCAACAATATGAAACACGAATCCGCTTGTGTCCCCTGGGACGCAGGCGGACAAGTCGCCGCATTGGCGTAAGCTGTCCAAGAGTTCATGCAGCTTACCAAGACCTAATGGGACTTTGGCTGAAGTCGTACCTACGTGTAGAGGCGGGGCGGACTGGGTTGAGGTGACGAGATGAAGCGCTGGCTGATTGCGACGACTTTGGCAGTGGTGCTGGCGGCCGGCGGTGGTGCGGGCTATTTCGTGCTGAACGCGCCCGCCAAGGATGACGTGCCACGCACGGTTCCGGTGGCGCGCGGCAATGTCGAGGAGACGGTGCTCGCGACCGGGACGATCGAGGCGAGCTCGCTGGTGAGCGTGGGCGCCGAGGTATCGGGCCGCATCAAGAGCCTCAACGTGCAGCTGGGCGACGACGTGAAGGCCGGCGACGTGATCGCCGAGATCGACTCGCTGAACCAGGAAAACGAGGTGAAGGCCTCGCAGGCCTCGCTCGCCAATATCCAGGCCCAGCAGGTGATTCAGCAGGCGAACCTCGCGCAGGCCAAGGTGGCGCTGGCTCGCGCCGAAAAACTGAACCCGCAGAAGCTGATCTCGGACGCCGATTACCAGGCGGCGCAGCTCACCGTGCAGACCGCCGAGGGGCAGCTGCAGGCGATTGCGGCGCAGATCCAGCAGGCGGAGATCAATGTCGATACGGCCAAGCTGAACCTCGACCGCACCAAGATCGTGGCGCCGTCGGACGGCACTGTGGTGGCCGTGGCGGTGGAAGTGGGCCAGTCGGTCAACGCCAACAACGCATCGCCGACCATCGTGAAGATCGCCAACCTCGACAAGATGGTGGTGAAGGCCGAAATCTCCGAAGCCGACGTGCCCAACGTGGCGCCGGGGCAGAAGGTGTATTTCACCATCCTGGGCGACCCGAACACCCGGATCAATGCGACGCTGCGCGCCATCGAGCCGGCGCCGGAATCGATCGCGAGCGACGATACGTCGAGCTCGGCCTCGTCGGCGGTCTACTATAACGGCCTTTTCGACGTGGATAATCCCGATCACCGGCTGCGTATCTCCATGACGGCGCAGGTTACCATCGTGCTCAAGAGCGCGGATAACGTGCTGACGGTGCCGGCATCGCTGCTGACGCGGAAGACCAAGGACGGGAGCTACATGCTGCCGGTGTGGGACGCGCAGGCCGAGAAGGTGGAGCCGCACAAGGTGACCATCGGGCTCAACAACAAGGTGACGGCCGAGGTGACCGGCGGGCTCGACGAAGGCGACCTCCTGGTCGAGCGCGCTGCTACCGGTACGGCCGGCGCGGCTGCGGCTGGTGGTGGCAATGCCCGTGGCGGCTTCGGCGGCGGGGCCGGCGGGCTGCTCGGCGGTGGCGGCGGCGGACCGCGTCCGGGCGGGTTCGGGGGCTAAGCCATGGCTCCCCTGATCCAGATCGAGAAGCTGCGCCGGGAATTTCCGGCGGGCGCAGAGAAGATCACCGTGCTCCACGATGTCGACCTCTCGATCGAGGCCGGCGAGATGGTGGCCATCATGGGCCAGTCGGGCTCGGGCAAGTCGACGCTGATGAACGTGCTCGGCTGCCTCGATAATGGCTGGAGCGGTTCGTACAAGCTGGCCGGGCGCGATGTGAGCAAGCTCCGGGCCGACGAACTGGCGGAGCTGCGGCGCGAGTATTTCGGCTTCATCTTCCAGCGCTACCAGCTGCTCGCCGATCTCGACGCGGTCGAGAATGTCGAGGTGCCGGCGATCTATGCCGGGGCCAACAAGGGGGCGCGGCGCGAGCGGGCCAAGCACCTGCTCGACCGGCTGGGCCTCGGCGAACGGCTGACGCACCGGCCCAATGCGCTCTCGGGCGGGCAGCAGCAGCGCGTGTCGGTGGCGCGGGCGCTGATCAATGGCGGCAATATCATCCTCGCCGACGAGCCGACGGGTGCGCTCGACAGCCGCTCGGGCAAGGAGCTGATGGGGCTGCTGCGCGAGCTGCATGCGGAAGGCCACACGATCATCATCGTGACCCATGACGCGGCGATTGCGGCGCAGGCGGAGCGGATCGTCGAGCTCTCGGACGGCGTGATCATTTCGGACCGGCGGAGCGTGCCCGCGGGGTTGCCGGGCTCGCCCGACGCGGGCGCGATCAAGCAGATCCCCGGGTGGCGCAAGGCCATCGACCGCGTGGGCGAGGCGTTCGCTATGGCGCTCAGGGCCCTGCTGTCGCATCGGCTGAGGACGTTCCTCACCATGCTGGGCATCATTATCGGCATTGCCTCGGTGGTGTCGGTGGTGGCGCTCGGGCAAGGCGCCCAGCAGACGACGCTTGAGCGGATCAGCTCGATCGGCACCAACACGATCAACATCCTGCCCGGCTCGGGGGCGGCGGACCGGCGGCGCGACGCGATCCGCACGCTGGTGCCGGCCGATGTGACGGCGCTCGCCTCGCAGAGCTATGCGGATTCGGTGACGCCGCAGGTGAGTTCGGGGGCGCAGGTGCGCTTCCAGAACGTCGCCGCCGGCGGACAGGCGCAGGGCGTGGGGCCGGACTATTTCCGCGTCAACAACCGCAATTTCGTCGATGGCGCGAGCTTCGATGAGGCGAGTGTCGCGAGCCTCGCGCAGGAGGCGGTGATCGACACCAAGGCGCGCGACACGCTGTTTTTGAACGGCGAGGAGCCGGTGGGCCAGGTGATCCTTGTCGGCAACGTGCCGTTGCGGGTGATCGGCGTCGTCGAAGCGAGCACCAATACGTTCGGGCCGGGGGCCAACCAGATCACGGTGTGGATGCCGTATACGACCGCCATGACGCGGGTGCTGAACCAGACGTGGCTTTCGTCGATCACGGTGCGGGTGGCGGACAGCGCCGACATGACCGAGGCGCAGGACGAGATCCAGTCGCTGCTGACGCAGCGGCACGGGACGGTCGATTTCGCGCTGATGAACACCGACACGATCCGCGAGAACATCACCTCGGTATCGCAGACGCTGACGCTGCTGATCTCGGCGATTGCGGTGATTTCGCTGGTGGTGGGCGGCATCGGGGTGATGAACATCATGCTGGTGTCGGTGCGCGAGCGGACCCGCGAGATCGGGGTGCGCATGGCGGTGGGCGCGCGGCAATCCGATATCATGCAGCAGTTCCTGATCGAGGCGGTGCTGGTGTGCCTGCTCGGCGGGACGATCGGCGTCGGGCTGTCGCTGGCCATCGGCTTCGGGGTGCAGGCGTTCGTCTCGGGGATGAGCTTGATCTACTCGCCGACGACGATCATCGCGGCATTCGTGAGCTCGAGCCTGATCGGCGTCGGGTTCGGGTTCATGCCGGCGCGGAGCGCGGCGCGGTTGGATCCGGTGGTGGCGCTCGCCAGCGAATAGTGCCAGGTGCCAGCGGGCACTCTGACTCTCGAGGTGGCGACTTAGGGTGGACGAACGGCTCCTTCTGGGCGTGGTGAGGCGCCCGCCGGCCGTTTGGCCTCGGGTTGATGAGTTGGGCGGGACCGGCGAGGGTGTGGCCTCACGCGGTAGTCCGCAAAACAAAACGAGGCTTTCGCCTCGCCGGTCACCGAGGATGAGTTGGACGGGGGTACAAGGGAGCGGACACGTCCGCTTCGGAGAAGCGTCCAAGTGCCGGTTGCTCGCACCGCGGCCCGCCGGGGACGACTCCCCGACCCTCGATATCCCCCACCGCACGTTCGTTGCGCAGCGCCCGCCCTGCGGGGGACGGGGCACTGTCTCACGTTCAGGACTCGCGGGGATAAGTTGCTGTTGGCAGAGGGGCCGGAGCGTGGGGCTCCCCCCTTCCGCCCTGTCGGGCACCTTCCCCCGTAAACGGGAGAAGGCCCGGTGGCGCGATCTTGCCCCACTCCACCTCTGGCCTTGAGGCGAGATCGTGCCGCGGCGGGTCCTCTCCCGCTTGCGGGGGAGGGGGACCGCGCGAAGCGTGGTGGAGGGGGGAGCGGGAAGCTGGGGGCGTTGGATTACCCCCCACCCTAGCTTTGCTACGGCCCTTTGGGCCTAGCGGCGCTACCCTCCCCGCAAGGGGGAGGGAGGGGGCCGGTGCGGGGGCTCCCCCCTTCCGCCCTTCGGGCACCTTCCCCCGTAAACGGGAGAAGGCCCGGGGGGCGAGACCTTGCCCCGAGGCGCGATGCTTCAGGGGATGTTGGCTTCGATGAGGGCGACCGCTGCGGCGTAGTCTGCCGGGCTCGCGAAGTAGCCGGGCCTCAGGAGGACCCAGGTGTTGTCTTCGGTCCTTAGCGCAATGTGGTCGGGGAAGGCGAAGCGTTGGGTGAAGTGGGGCCAGCGCATGAGGGTGTCGGCCTTGTCCGTGGTTAGGCGGAGGCCGGCAGCGCTTAGGGTGACTGACTGGGGTCTGGGTTTGGCGGGGGCGACGGCTTTGGTGAGGCGCCAGGACCAGCCTGTCGTAGCGGCGATGGCGAAGAGCAGGGCGAGCCAGGGGCCGGCTTGGTGGAACCACGGGGTGAGGGCGCTCAGGCCGTAGCCGATGATGGCGCCGAGGGCGCCGGCGGCGAGGGTGGATTGCCAGAGTTCGATGGGGGTGGTCTGGCCGAACTGGCTGCGGAGCAGCTTCAGGTCGGCCGCCGTGTAGACGATGGTGCCGGTGACCGGCGCGGGGTCAGTCGGCACCATCGGGGCACTCAGTGCTGGTGGTCGTGATCGTGGTCTTCGAATTCGTGCGGCTTGAAGTGATAATCGGCCGAGCAGAACTCGCAGACCACTTCGATTTCGCCGTCGACCACCATTTCCTCGCGCTCTTCGGGCGAGAAATTGTTGCGCAGCATGGCTTCGATGCGCTCGGCCGAGCAGGTGCAGCGCTCCTCGAGGCCAACCGGCTCGAAGACGCGGACGCCGGGCTCGTTGAAGAGGCGGAACAGCAGGCGCTCGGCGGAGAGGTCGGGATCGGCCAGTTCCTCGTCACCGACGGTGCTGACATAGGCGCGGGCCGTGGTCCACTTGTCGTCTTCGACGAAATCCTGGTCGGCGGTATCCGGGTTATCGAAATCGCCGTCGCCCGGCAGGTCGGGCATGACCGACTGGCCGTGGGGCGGCAGGTGCTGGACCAGCACGCCGCCGGCACGCCAGTGATGGCCCTGCCCGCGCACCGTGTGCTCGGCGACCGCGAGGCGCACGAGGGTCGGGATCTGCTCGGACTGCTGGAAATAGGTGTGGGCGACGTCTTCGAGCGTGCCGCCGTCGAGGGCCACGATGCCCTGGTAGCGCTCCATGTGGCTGCCCTGGTCGATGGTCATGGCGAGGTGGCCCTTGCCCAGCAGCTGGCCGGGCTTGGTTTCGCCGCGCTCGATGGCGGTCATCACCGCGTCGGCGTCGAAGCGCGCATAGCCGCGGAGGCCATCGGGCGCGTCGAGATCGACGACGATGAGGTTGACCGGACCATCGGTCTGGGTCTGGAGGATGAAGCGGCCGGCGAATTTCAGCGACGAGCCGATGAGCGCGGCCAGCACCACCGCCTCGCCGAGGAGACGAGCGACCGGGGCCGGGTAGTTGTGGCGGGTGAGGATGGCATCGAGCGCGGGGCCGAGGCGGACGACGCGGCCCCGGCTATCCAGCGTATCGACGGTGAAGGGCACCACGACGTCGTCGCCGGATTCCGGTCGATCGAGGCCATAGGTGCTCAACTGAGTCTCAGTCATCGAAATTCCGATCCCGCGGCAAGGCCGCCCCGGGACCGGGGAAGCGCCGCGCTAGTTGATTGGGTACACGGCAGAAATCTCCAGAACCCCAGATGTCTGGCGATCAGATATTCTGTCTGTCTTGGCCCAGCGCCCAGCAGAGGATGGCCTTCTGGGCGTGGAGGCGATTTTCGGCTTCATCAAAGACCACCGATTGCGGCCCGTCTATGACCTCGTCGGTCACCTCGTCGCCGCGGTGCGCCGGCAGGCAGTGCATGAAGAGCGCGTCCTTGTCGGCAAGTCCCATCAGATGGGAATTGACCTGGTAGGGTTTCAAGACCCGGCGGCGCTCGGCAATATCGGTGTCGCCCATCGACACCCAGGTGTCGGTGATGACGAGGTTGGCGTCCTTGACGGCCTCTTCGGGGTCCTCGATCAGCTTCACCGCGGCACCGGCCTTGCGGATGTCGGCGAGGAGGTCCTTCTCCGGCGCGTAGTCCTCGGGGACCGCGATGGTGAGCTCGGCGCCGAACAGCTCGGCGGCGTTCACCCACGAGGCGAGGACGTTGTTGCTATCCCCGACCCAGGCGATCTTGGCGCCCTTGAGGTTGCCGCGGTGCTCCTCGAAGGTCATGACGTCGGCCATGACCTGGCAGGGATGGGCACGGCGGGTGAGGCCGTTGATCACCGGAACGGTGGCGGCCTCGGCGAGCTCGAGCAGGTCGGCATGGGTGAGGATGCGGATCATGATCGCATCGACGTAGCGGCTCATCACCTTGGCGGTGTCGCTGAGGGTTTCCTCGCGCGAGAGCTGCATTTCGGCGCCGGTGAGGAAGATGGTCTCGCCGCCGAGCTGGCGCATGCCGACATCGAAGGAGACGCGGGTACGGGTGGACTGGCGTTCGAATATCATCGCCAGCACCTTGTCCTTGAGGAGAAGGGGGCGATCGCCTTTCTTCAGGCGGTCCTTGAGTTCGACGGCCTGGTTGAGCATGCCACGCAGGGTGGTGGCGTCAAAATCGTCGAGATTGAGAAAATGCCTCGGGGTGGTCATCAGACCTCTCCTCATGTGGGATGTGCCGGGCATCGGCTGCTGTCCGATGCCCTCGAGCCATCCGGCAATTGGGTCAGGCGGTGGCCTTGCCTTCAGTTTCGATAGCTTCGAAGACCGCTGCGAGCTTGCTGACGGCGAGCTCGATGTCGGCTTCGGTGACGACGAGCGGCGGCAACAGGCGCAGCACATTCTCGTTGGCCGTCATTGCAAGCATGTGATGCTCGTCGCGGAGGCGGGCCGCCACGTCGCGCACCGGGGTGGCGATGCGGATGCCGGCGAGGAGCCCCTTGCCGCGAAGCTCCAGCACCTGGCTCGGGAAGCGCTGGGCGAGCTGCTGCAGGTGCCACTGGAGGCGCTGGCCCATCTTGTCGACATGGTCGAAGAAGCCAGGCGCCAGCATGCGATCGAGCACGGCATTGCCCATGGCCGAGGCGAGCGGGTTGCCGCCATAGGTGGAGCCGTGGGTGCCGGGGACCATGGACTTGGCCACTTCGCCCTTGGCGAGGCAGGCGCCGAGCGGGAAGCCGGCGCCGATGCCCTTGGCGACGGCCATGATGTCGGGCTCGATGCCAGACCACATATAGGCGAAGAACTTGCCGGTGCGGCCATAGCCACACTGGACCTCATCGAGGATGAGCAGCATGTCGCGCTCGTCGCAGAGCTTGCGCAGGCCGCGCATGAACTCGGCCGACATGGCGGTGACGCCGCCCTCGCCCTGCACGGGCTCGATGAGGATGGCGCAGGTATTGGGCGTGAGCGCGGCCTTGACCAGCTCGAGATCGCCCGGGGCAACGTGCTTGAAGCCTTCGAGCGGCTTGCCGAAGCCCTCGATGTAGTGCTCGTTGCCGGCGGCCGCGATCATGCCCATGGTGCGGCCGTGGAAGGAGCCGGTGAAGGCGAGCACTTCGTAGCGCTCGGGCTGGCCCTTGGCCCAGAAATAATGCCGCGCGGTCTTCACCGCGCACTCCACCGCCTCGGTGCCCGAGTTGGTGAAGAAGCAGGCGTCGGCGAAGGTGTTCTCAACCAGACGCTGGCCCAGCCGCTCCTGCTCGGGAATGGTGAAGGTGTTGGCGGTGTGCCAGACCTTTTCCGCCGCGGCCTTCAGCGCCGCCACCATGTGGGGGTCGCCGTGGCCGAGCGCGTTCACCGCGACGCCGGCATGGAAATCGAGGTACTCGGTCCCATCCTGCGCGTACAATCGCACGCCCTCGCCCCGCTCGAAAGCGAGGGTAGACCGGGCATACGTGCCGTACAGCGCAGACATTTGAGCACCCCTTAGGTGGTGGTTATTTCGGGTCGGTTGGGGCCAGGTTAACGAAGTGTTGCAAAAGGCCCACAGAAACCAAAAACGCGCTGCGAAATGCGGCGCGTTCCGGCATTTCATATGCCTTTGTGGAGCGTTTAAGTCAACGGAGCGGCCCTAAAGGAGCCTCAAGTGCCTGATTTGACTCGGGCTTCGCAAAGGCCAGATGCGATGGGGTGTTTTCCCCGTGTAAAACCGGCCCGACTCTTGATCCGGATTCCGCGACCCGTGTAAGATCAAGGTGTTGGGACACGAGCTATCGTGTGGCGGACCTGACAAACCTACGACCTGTAGCGGTCCAAGCTGTCGTGTTCGGCGATGGCAGGGTGAAGGAGTCCGCCAGTAATCCTAAAGGCGGTTAGGAGCTGGACTGTTGATGGGCTGGACTGAAGAGCGCGTCGAGCTGCTCAAGAAACTTTGGCTTGAGGGGCTGAGCGCCAGCCAGATCGCCGGCGTGCTCGGCGAAGGCGTTACCCGAAATGCGGTTATCGGCAAGGTCCATCGGCTGAAGCTGAGCGGGCGTGCCAAGCCGGCGAGCTCCACCCCGCGCGTGCGCCAGGCGCCGCGTCCGGCAGCCCGCCGCGTCGCCTCGCCGTCGACCGGCGGCGTGCGCTCGAGCGGCGCCTTCGTCACCAGTGGTGGTGGCGGCGGCAACAGCATGGGCGCGACGATGAAGTCGAGCCGGCCGATGTCGGCTGGCGGCGGTGGCGGCATGATCCAGGGCGCCACGGCGCTGAAGATGGACGAGGAATTCGCCGTCGAGATGGAAATGGCGCCGGCCGCGGCCGAGCTGTTCATCCCGGTGGAGCAGCGCCTGACGCTGCTGCAGCTCAACGAGCACACCTGCAAGTGGCCGATCGGCGACCCGCTGACGCCGGACTTCTACTTCTGCGGGCAGCACTCGGACGATGGCAAGCCCTACTGCGACTTCCACTCGCGCCGCGCCTACCACCAGATGGACAAGAAGAAGCGCTGAGGGGGCATTTAGCCCGGTGTTTTCCGCAGTGTGGTGAAATCGGTTTCGAGGCCGGGCGATGTGCCCGGCCTTTTTGTTTTTGCCGGGGCCGGCGGGCGCCCTTTTCCTGCCTCGGTTGCGGGTTCCCGCTAGGTGCGGTCTGTCTTCTACGGGGCGACTATGCAGGGGCAGCCATGATCATGATCTATGACGAGGGGGCGTGGCATCCGGCCGACGGCCTTATCCTGCTGTGGTTCATCATGGCGATTGCCGGATTTGTGCCGCTGATACGGCTCGCCCGGGGCCGGCGGGGCCGCTGGCTTGTCCTCGGTGGGCTTTTGCCGCTCTTCGGCCTCGCGGCGTTCATGATCTATTTCGACTGGGGCCGCAGCGCCGAGTACACCGGCGACGGCACGCTGGGGGCCGGGGCGCGGCTCGACATCATCGCCGCCCTCGGCCACACCCTAGGCAGCTACGCGCCCTATCTTGTTTCGACGCTGGCCGTGCTGGGGCTGGCACACTGGACCTGGCTGCGGCGCAGGGCGCGGCTGCTGTTTTGGCCGCTCTTCTCACTGGGGCTGGTGTTCCAGTTGCTGAGCGATGTGGCGATCGTTATCGGCCTGATGGAACCGGGCTATTAGGAACGCCGCGTCACTGCCGGTCGAAGGGGACCTTGGCGGTGAGGACTTGGCCGGAGCGGTTGAATTCGACGTTGAAGTCGACGGCGATCTGGGTGCCGGTGAGTTCGAGGACGGAATCCACGTTCATCATGCCGCCGCCGCGATCGGCCTTGGACTCCTTGAGGGTGAAGACGATGTTCTTGCCCTTCTTGAGCCCGACGGCGCCGGCGGAGAAGCCGACATTGGAGCGCATGGTCGCTTCGTAGCGCGCTTCCTTGTCGTTGTAGTAGATGGTGCCGGTGACCGAGAGGTTCATGTTCACGAGGCTGCAGCGGCCGGCATAATTGATCTTCTGCTGGCGGCCCTGAGTGACCTTGAGGCGGCAGGCGAAGGGTTCCGGCTCGTCGCCGCCGGTCAGCACGGACTGGCCGACCCAGCTGCCGATATAGGATTGCAGCAGGCCAAGCTCGGCATCGCCGGCGCGGGCGCTGCCTGAAAGCAAGAGGCCCATCAGCAGCGCAGCAGACAAGACCTTCGCGACAAGACGCATTCTTCCCTCCGTATTTCCCCCGGCGGTATGTAGCGCGAGTTTTCGTGGCTGCGAAATAGTGCGCGGGCGAAGAATGTCGCGGCGGCGCGGTTTTCTTGTTGATCCGTTCGGGGAGCGTTCAGAATACTCGCGGGTTCGGCGTGGTTTCTTGATCGGCCGGGCTTCGCGCAGTGCAGCCCCCTCCCCCGTTTCGGGCTGAGCAATGCGGGGCCGATCCCGTGCTAGCGGTTACTGACCCGCACGGAGACCACGATGCTGATTGCCCAGATTTCGGACCTGCATGTTTGTGCGCCGGGGACGCTGTACCAGGGGCTGGTGGACAGCAATGGCATGCTGGCCGAGGCGGTGGCGGCGATCGGGCGGCTGGAGACGCGGCCGGATGTGGTGATCGTTTCGGGTGACATCACCGAGCATGGAACGGCGGGGGAATATGCCGAGGCGCGGCGGTTGCTGGCCGGGCTGACGATGCCGGTGCTGGCGATAGCGGGCAATCACGATGAGCGCGGGGCGTTTCGGGCGGCGTTCGGTGGGCCGGAGGGGCCGTTGCATTTTGTGCGGGATGAGCTCGGGCCGGTGCGGATTATCGGGCTCGATGTGACGGTGCCGGGGCTGCATCACGGGGATTTCGATGCGGCGGCGGAGGATTGGCTCGCGGCGCGGCTGGCGGAGGCGCCCAGGCGGCCGACGCTGGTGATGATGCATCAGCCGCCGTTTGCGAGCGGGATCGGGTTTATCGACGAGTATCGCTGTTTTGGCGGGGAGCGGCTGGCGGGGTTGCTGGCGCGCTATCCGGCGGTGGAGCGCGTGGTGTGCGGGCATATCCACCGGGCGGCGCAGGTTCGGTTCGGCGGGACGATTGCCATGACGGCGCCGAGCACGACGACGGCGATTGCGTTGCGGCTAGGCGAAGGGGCGGAGCCGGCGTCGTTTGTCGAGACGCCGGGGATGCTGGTGCATTGGTGGGATGGGGTAGGGATGACCAGCCATTACATGCCGATCGGGGAGTTCAGGGGGCCGTTGGGGTTTTTCTAGGCCGGGCTCGGAGCGGGGGGCTCCCCCCTTCCGCCCTTCGGGCACCTTCCCCCGTAAACGGGAGAAGGCCCTGTGGGGAGACCCTGCCCTACTCGATCACTGGTGTGTTCGGGACGGGGGCTTCGGGGTGGAGGAGGCCAGCTGCTTTGAGGTCCTGCCAGAGGTCCGGGGGGATGGGTTCGCGGTATTGGGCTAAGTTCTGGTCTAGGTCGGAGGGGATGGAGAAGCCGGGGATGATGGCGGCGACTAGGTCGTTGCCGAGGGGGAAGGCCAGCGCGGCGCGGACGAGGGGCGTGCCGTAGCGGGCGCAGATGGCTTCTAGGCCGCGGACGCGCTCGAGGATGGCGTCGGTGGCGGGGCGATAGTCATAGGTCGGGTTCGGCATCCCGGAGCCGAGCGCGAGGAGGCCCGAGTGGAGCGGGGCGCCATCGACGATGACGACGCCTTCGCGGCGGCAGCGCGGGAAGAAGGTGTCGATGACCTCCTGGTCGAGCAGCGTGTAGCGGTTGGCGAGGAGGAAGACGTCCCAACTGGCGTGGTTCATCAGTTCGTCGAGGATCTGCCACTCGTTGACGCCGGCGCCGATGGCCTTCACGGCGCCCGAGGACCGCAGCTCGGTGAGGGCGCGGAGGCCGCCATCGAGGAACTGCTTCAGGGTTTCGTCGTGGCGGGCGCCCTGGCTGTAACGGCCGAGATCGTGGACATAGAGGATGTCGATGCGTTCGAGGCCGAGGCGCTGGATCGAGTGATCGAAGCTGCGCATGATGCCGTCATAACTGTAGTCGAAGACGTAGCGGAACGGGGTGGCGCGCATGTCGCCATAGCGTTCGAGGGCGTGCGCCCGATCGGGCACCAGCAGGCGGCCGACCTTGGTGGAGAGGACGTATTCGTCGCGCGGCTTTTCGCGCAGGAAATCGCCGAGGCGGCGCTCGGCGAGGCCGGCCCCGTACATCGGGGCGACGTCGAAATAGCGGATGCCGGACGCCCAGGCGGTATCGAGCAGCTTGCACGTTTCGGCGTCGGACGGAGCCTTGCGGATATCGCCGATGGGGGCGCCGCCGAAGCCGATGCGGGTGAGCTCGAGACCGGTATTGCCGACGGGGCGCGTCGGGATCAGCGCGCCGCCCACAGGAGCCCCCGGGTCAGGATGGTCTTGATCTTGGGGTTATCGAGTTCGGCCGGCTTGTGGCCGAGCGCGGTGTAGAAGACGCGGGCCTTGCCGTAGACCGTCTTGAAGACGACGGGCATCTGCACATTGGCCTTCCAGCTCGCGTGCTCGCCCGAAAACGTGGTGGTGGCGAGGACTTCGACCGCGGGGTCGACATGCATGTAATATTGCTCGGAGCGGTGCGGGAAGCTGCCGATGCCGTCCATGATCGGATCGTGGAAGTTCTTCGTATCGACGCGGTAGTCGATGATATCGCCCGGATGGGTGGCGAAGGTGCAGGCCGACATGAAGCGGAAGCGGGCGTTGCCCTGGAAGGTGGTGGCGAGGCCGTGGTGGAAGGCGGCGAGGCCGGTGCCCGCTTCGATACCGGCGCAGAAGCGGATGGTGGTTTCGCGATCGAGCTCGCCACCGGTGATCTGCGGCACGACGAGATCGTAATCGGCGGAGTTGCCCAGCGCCTGGTAATCGGGGGTGACGGTGACGTCGAAACCCTCGGCTCCCAGGATGTCGCGGACGATGTTGGCGCCGGCTTCGGGCTCATGCAGCTCGAGGCCGCCCCAGACGACGAGGGCGCGCTTCATGGTAGTTCCTCCCAATGTGGCTTGATGCCGCTTATTTTGTTCGGAGATGAACAAATTGTGGGAGTGATGGCAAGCCCTTGGCGGTGAGGTGAGAGGGCTTTACCGGGAGCCGCTCGACGGAGGCGTCGAGGCACTTGTCGCTTTTTCCGCCGGTCCCCTCCCCCGCGGCACGGGGGAGGTCACTGAGGGATGGGGCGCCTGATCAGGCGGGGGCCTGGAAGCGTTCGTCGAAGGCGTAGCCGGCGCCGCGGACGGTGCGGATGGGGTCGGCGTCGCGGTGGCGGTTGATGGCCTTGCGCAGGCGGCCGACATGGACGTCCACCGTGCGCTCATCGACGTAGACGTCATTGCCCCAGACGCCGTCGAGGAGTTGCTCGCGGGAATAGACCCGGCCGGGGTGGCGCATCAGGTATTCGAGCAGGCGGTATTCGGTGGGGCCGAGATGCACTTCGCGGCCGCCGCGACGGACGCGGTGGCTGGTGCGATCGAGCTCGAGGTCGCCGGCCTTCAGCACTGCGGTGACGAGCTGCGGGCTCGAGCGGCGGAGCAGCGCGTTGATGCGGGCCAAGAGCTCGGGGATGGAGAAGGGTTTGACGACATAGTCGTCGGCGCCGGTGGCGAGGCCACGGACGCGCTCTTCTTCTTCGCCGCGCGCTGTGATCATGATGATCGGGGTGCGGGCGGTTTCCTCGCGGGCGCGCCAGCGGCGGCAGAGTTCGATACCGCTGAGGCCCGGCAGCATCCAGTCGAGCAGGATGAGGTCCGGCACGCCGTCACGGATGCGTTCCACCGCTTCGTCACCCGAGGTGGCGGTGGCAACCCGGAAGCCCTCGGCTTCCAGGTTGTAGCGCAGCAGCACGGCGAGGTCGGCTTCGTCTTCGACGATGAGGATCGTAGCGCTCATGTCAGCTTCCTAGCGGGTCAGGCCAGCCCTTACCGGGGCTGGCGCTGCTGGGCCTCGGCACCGAGGTGCTGGCCGGTTTCGAGGTAATACGCCGCTTCTGCGATGTTGGTGGCGTGGTCGCCGACGCGCTCTAGGCTCTTGGCGCAGAACAGCAGATGCGTGCACTGCGTGATGTTGCGCGGATCTTCCATCATGTAGGTGAGGAGTTCGCGGAACAGCGAGTTGTAGATGGCGTCGACTTCGTCGTCGTGGTTGCAGACCTCGACCGCGGCCTTGGAGTCGCGGGTGAGGTAGGCGTCGAGGGCGGACTGCAGCTGACGGGCCACAAGGTCCTTCATGTGCTTGACCCCGTTGTAGAACTTCGGCGCGAGGCCGAGGTTCTCGAGCTGCAGGGCGCGCTTGGCCAGCTGCTTGGCCATGTCGCCGGTACGCTCGAGGTCGTTCGCCACCTGGATGGCGGTGACGACCATGCGCAGGTCAGCGGCCATGGGCTGGCGGCGGGCGATGATCGACACGGCGACGTCGTTGATGCGCTGCTGCATCTCGTCGATCTTCTTGTCGAACTGGCGGACGTCCTGGGCCTGGCTGTGATCCAGCTTCAGCAGCGCCATCGCGCCTTCGGTGATCGCCTGCTCGACCATGCCACCCATTTCGGAGATGGCCTTGTTCAGGTTGGTGAGTTCGTCCTCGTAGGAGGTGACGATGTGCTCGTTCAGCGTCGAGGCCATTGTTCCGGCTCCTTGTCCCAGATCAGCCGATACGGCCGGTGATGTAGTCCTGGGTCTGCTTGTTCTTGGGATTGGTGAAGATGTCCTCGGTCTTGCCTTCCTCGATCAGCTTGCCGAGGTGGAAGAAAGCGGTCTTCTGGCTGACGCGGGCAGCCTGCTGCATCGAGTGCGTCACGATGACGATGGTGAAGTTCTCACGCAGCTCATCGATCAGCTCCTCGATCACCGCGGTGGCGATGGGGTCGAGGGCCGAGCAGGGCTCGTCCATCAGCAGCACTTCGGGCTTGGTCGCGATGGCGCGAGCAATGCAGAGGCGCTGCTGCTGGCCGCCGGAGAGACCGGTACCGGGCTCGTTGAGGCGGTCCTTCACCTCGTTCCAGAGGCCGGCGCGACGCAGCGAGGAGTGGACCAGCTCGTCCATCTCGGCCTTCGACTTGACGATGCCGTGGATGCGCGGGCCGTAGGCGACGTTCTCGTAGATCGACTTCGGGAACGGATTGGGCTTCTGGAACACCATACCGACGCGGGCGCGCAGCTCGACCACGTCGATCGACGGATCGTAGATGTCGTCGTGATCGAGGCTGATCTTGCCGACGACGCGGCAGCCATCGATGGTGTCGTTCATGCGGTTGAGCGAGCGCAGGAAGGTGGACTTGCCGCAGCCCGAGGGGCCGATGAGCGAGGTCACCTGGTTGGCGACGATCTTGAGGTCGACGTCGAAGAGGGCCTGCTTCTCACCGTAGAAGACGCCGACCTTCTCGCCGGTCATCTTCGGCGGGGCGTTCGGGATCGGGTTGGTGCTGGCGAGCGAAGCGGTATCAAGGGACATGACGGTCTATCCAGTTCTAGGGCTTACCAGCGACGCTCGAAGCGGCGGCGCAGCACGATGGCGATGATGTTCATGAGGGCGAGGAAGATGAGCAGCACGATGACGGCGCCCGAGGTGCGCTCGACGAAGGCGCGCTCGGCCTCGTTGGTCCACATGTAGATCTGGACCGGGAGGGCAGTAGCGGGATCGAGCGGCGTGGCCGGGTAGTCGGCAACGAAGGCCACCATGCCGATGAGCAGGAGCGGAGCGGTTTCACCCAGCGCACGGGCGAGCCCGATGATGGTGCCGGTGAGGATGCCCGGGGTGGCGAGCGGCAGCACGTGATCGAAGACCATCTGGGTCTTGCTGGCGCCGATGCCCAGGGCCGCGGAGCGGATCGAGGGCGGCACGGAGCGGAGCGCAGCGCGGGTGGCGATGATGATGGTGGGGAGCGTCATCAAAGTGAGGACGAGGCCACCGACGAGTGGCGCGGAGCGCGGCAGGCCGAAGAAGTTGATGAACACCGCAAGGCCAAGGAGACCGAAGACGATCGAGGGCACGGCGGCGAGGTTGTTGATGTTCACCTCGATGAAGTCGGTGAACGGGTTCTTCTTGGCGAATTCCTCGAGGTAGATCGAGGCGGCGACGCCGATGGGGAGCGCGCAGCAGAGCACGATCAGCATCATGTAGGCCGAGCCGATGAGCGCCACGCCGAGGCCGGCGGTTTCCGGACGCGAGGAGGCGCCGAAGGTCAGGATGCCCCAGTTGAAGGGCGTCGAGATTGCACCCTGCTGCTTCAGGGTATCGAGCCACTTCAGCTGCTGGTCGGAGACCTTGCGGTTCTTCTCGGGCACGTTGAGATCGATCTGGCCCTTGTTGGCGCTGTCGATATCGGCGGCGGCAAGCAGGGTCACCGGGCGGGTGGTGCCGATGATGGAGGGATCGGCGACGACGAGCGACCGGAGGGTCGAGCGGTTACCGTCGGAGACGAAAGCCTGGACTTCCTTCATCGCGGCCTTGTCGTTCAGGTCGATGCCGAGGACCTTGGCGACGGCGTTGCGGGCGACCACCGGGTAGTTGGCGGAAACCAGCACGCGCGGGTTGGTCGAACGCTCGTTCTTCTTGTCGATGATGTCGGCGCTGAACTCGACCGGGATGGTGATCGAGGTCTGGACGAAGGCGGTGTAGCCCTTGGTGACGACCGAAGTCAGCAGCACCACGAGGAACACGAGGCCGATGGTGATGGCGGCCACGCCGTAGAAGCGGAACAGCGCTTCAGCGCGGTGGCGCTTCTTGAGGCCGAAATCGCGGCGGCTGGCAGCGGGAGCGGACATGGTGGTGGCGGAGGCCGAGTTGGAGTTCATGGCAGCGTCGGTCATTCATACTGCTCCCGATACTTGCGCACGATGTAGAGCGCGTAGATGTTCATGCCGAGCGTCAGGACGAACAGCGTGAGGCCGAGGGCGAAGGCCACCAGCGTCTGCGGCGAGTTGAACTCCAAGTCGCCGGTCAGCTGGTTGACGATCTTCACCGTGATGGTGGTCATCGCCTCGAAGGGGTTGATGGTGAGGCGGGCGGCAACACCGGCGGCGAGCACCACGATCATGGTTTCGCCGATGGCGCGCGAGGCAGTGAGCAGCAGCGCGCCGACGATGCCGGGCAGAGCTGCAGGCAAGATCACCTTGCGGATGGTTTCACTCCGGGTGGAGCCGAGAGCCAGCGAGCCGTCGCGCATGGCGCGGGGCACGGCGGTGATCACGTCATCGGAGAGGGACGAGACGACGGGGATCAGCATCACGCCCATCACGATGCCGGCGGTGAACACCGACTGGGCCTGGATGAAGGCGAAGGCGCCACCGGTCAGGGCCTGCGACAGGTCGCGGAAGAAGGGCCCGAGGGTCACGACGGCGAAGATGCCGTAGACGATAGTGGGGATGCCGGCGAGCAGCTCGAGCAGCGGCTTCACGATCGAGCGGACGCGGCGCGAGGCGTATTCGCCCATGTAGACGGCGGCCATGAGGCCGACCGGCACGGCGAAGAGCATCGAGACGAGCGCGATGTAGAGCGTACCGGCGAGGAGCGGGATGAGGCCGAACTGGCCTTCGGCGCCCGACGAGCCGGCCGCGGCGAAGCGCGGATCCCACACGGTGCCGAAGAAGAAGTTGAGCGGGCTCACTTCGGAGAAGAAGTGGATGGTCTCGCCCAGCATCGAGAGGATGATGCCCACCGTGGTGAGGATGGCGATGGACGACGCACCGACGAGGCCCCAGAGCACGACGCGCTCGACCTGGTTGCGGGCACGCAGGCGCAGCTTGATGCGGCTATAGGCGAAGGCGGCGCCGGCAAGCGAGAAGAGCAGCGCAAGGCCCTGGCCGATGAGGCGGTAGGTGTTGCCGTCGGCCGCGGTGCGCGCCGCGAGCGGGATCATGTAGTCCTCGCCCGAGTCGGCGAGCACGATGCCGGCGGCGGAGGCCTTTTCGCGCAGGTCGGCGTAGCTCGCCGGCTGCTTGTCGGGGGCCACCATGTCGAGGCGCACCAGCGCGTCGGTGACGTTATGGACGATGCCGCTCGAGAGGCTGGCGGCTGCCGGGTCCGGAATGTGCGAGCTCACTTCGGCAGTGACGCGGCCTTCGAGCAGGGAGCCCGAGGCGATCGACCAGACGAGGAGGAAGAGGAGCGCCGGAATGACGGCGAAGATGAAAGCCAGCCAGCCGTGATAGGCGGGCAGCGAGTGGGCGATGTCGCCCTTGCCGCGGGTAACCCCGTCGGCCTGCGCCCGCGCACGCTGCGCGGCAAAGAAATACGCTACGGCGCCAATGCCAAGTATGATTGCTACTATCCAGCCGCCCGACATCGTCGCCTCGTGAATTCGGGGAAAGCCGCCTCGTATAAGGCGGGGATGGCGCGGACCCGAAGGTCCGCGCCAAGGGGATTACATCGTGGTGCCAGCTTCGAAGTTGGCGCGGAAGGTGTCGCGCTCAGCGTCGGGAGCGGGAACCAGGCCGTAGGTGGCGAGCGGCGAGTCCGGCCCGATCATGTCGTCCGACAGGAAGAACTCGACGTATTCCTTGAGGCCCGGGATGACGCCGAGGTGAGCCTTCTTCACGTAGAAGAACAGCGGGCGCGAGACCGGGTAGGTGCCGTCGGCGATGGTGGCGGTCGACGGGACGATGCCGCCAACGGTCGCGACCTTCAGCTTGTCGGCGTTGTTTTCGTAGAAGGCGAGGCCAAACACGCCCACGCCGGTCTTGTTCTGGTCGATACGGGCCAGGGTCTCGGTGTAATCGCCATCGATGTCGACGGCCTTGCCGTCCTTGCGCATGGCAATGCAGGTCTTGGCGACGTCGGCGTCGGCAACGCCGGCGGCCTTCAGAGCGTCCTTGTCACAGCCAGCGGCGAGCAGCTTGGTCTCGAACACTTCGCGCGTGCCGTGCTTTTCGCCCGGGACGTAGGCAGCGATATCCCACTCGGGGAACGCGGCGTTGACTTCCGACCACTTGGTGTACGGGTTGTCGACGAGCTTGCCGTCAACCACGACCTTGGCGGCCAGGGCCTTGTAGATGTCGACGGGCTGGATGGCGAAATCCGGGCCGTTGATGTCGGTGGCGAAGACGATGCCGTCGTAGCCGATCTTGACTTCCTGCACGTCGGCAACGCCGTTGGCCTTGCACGAAGCGAGCTCGTCCTTGTTCATCGGACGCGAAGCGTTCGCGATGTCGGTCTTGTCTTCGCCGACGCCTTCGCAGAACTGCTTGATGCCGGCGCCCGTGCCGCCCGACTCAACGACGGGGGTCTTGAAGTCCGGGTTGGCTTCGCCGAAGGCCTCGGCAACGATCTTGGCGTACGGAAGAACGGTCGACGAACCCGAGATCTGGATCTGGTCACGCGCGGCGGCAGCGCCGACGCCGGCAAGCGCGATAACCGCGGCGCTCGCAAAAACGGCAATCTTCATGATGTTCCCTTTCGGAAGGAATGGGCTTTTGCCCCGTTTGGCGCGGCTGGGTCACTCCGGGCGCCTTGAACGAGCCGCAACCTATGGCCCACGACCAAAGGTTTTATGACAGTGGCATTACGGTTATGTGACAGGTTAACTCCCTGTCATTACTCATGAAATCGCTAGAATGCGGCGCAATCCCTGTGAATTACGCAGACTCTGTCATTTTCGGAGAAGGACTTCGACACGGGTGCCCTGCCCCGGCTGGCTCTTGATGGAGAGCAGGCCGTGGTGGCGGGTGACGATGTGCTTGACGATGGCGAGGCCGAGGCCCGTGCCCTTCTTCTTGCGGCTCGATTCCGCATCGACGCGGTAGAAGCGCTCGGTGAGGCGCGGCACGTGTTCGGCGGCAACGCCGGGGCCGTGGTCGGTGACGGTGAGCGCGTAGGCAAAACCCTGGCGCGAGGTGCAGGGGCCGAGCGCGACTTCGATGTCGCCGCCCTCGGCGCCATACTTGATGGCGTTGTCCATGAGGTTCTCGAACACCTCGTAGAGCTCGTCGCGATCGCCCGAGATGGTGACCGGCTCGGGCGGCAGGGTGAGCGCCAGCTTGGTGCCGGAATCCGACGCGAGCTTCTGGAGGCCCTCGGCGACTTCGCGCACGAGCGTGTTGAGCTCGACAGGCGCCGTGGGGCGGACATGCTGGCGCATCTCGATGCGGGAGAGCGAGAGCAGGTCCTCGATCAGCTTGGCCATGCGGCCGGCCTGCCCGCGCATGAGGCCGAGGAAGCGCTCGCGGGCTTCCTTGTCGTTGGCGGCGGGGCCGAGCAGCGTATCGATGAAGCCCACCAGCGAGGTGAGCGGGGTGCGGAGCTCGTGGGAGGCGTTGGCGATGAAGTCGGACCGCAGGGATTCGAGCCGCTTGCCCTCGGTGAGGTTCTGCATGGTGATGACGAGGACGCCGTCATTATCGGCATCGCCGGGCGCGAGCGGGGCGACGGTGACCTTGTACCAGGTGTCGGTGGGGACGGTCTGGTGGAGCTCGATCGACTCGGGATTGTTGGAGCCGCGGACCGTCTCGATGGCGGTGAGCAGGTTGGGAAAGCGCAGCGTGAAGGCGAGCGGCGACCCCAGCACGACGGCGGAAAATTGCTGGCGCGCGGCGGCGTTGAGATGCACCACGGTGCTGCGCCGATCGAGCACGATGCAGGGCTCGGGCAGCGCATCGGCGAAGAAGCGCACGGCCTCGGCAAAGCCGGGATCGCCGGAGCGGGTCGCGGCGATCATACCGGCCGGTGTGTCGCCGGTTTCCGGCACGATGGCGGCAAGTACCAGCACGACGGCGAAGGAGAGGATGTCGATCCACGGATCGACGAGCTGCATGCCGGCGAGCGTCATGAAGACGAGACCGACGGCGAGCAGGAAGAGCAGGCGGCCATAGAGGCGCGTGCGGACCACCTGGGCCCAATCGGCGGCGGGATTGCCGCTACTGCGCTGTGCTTCGTCGGCCATAGGGGGCTCCTCGGCCCGCAAACTCAACATCCGGCACGCGCCCGTGATTCGAGCGGGCTTGCCAGAAACCGCCTGTTCATATCACGCTCGTGACGCCGTCATGACGGTTGAGTGGAGTGTTAAGTCAAATGAACGATGCAATTGCAGGTTTCGACCTCGATGACCCGGTATTGCCGCGCGCCATCAAGAAGAAGGCGCTGAGTTCGGGCGGGTTTCCGTACGACGAGAAAATGGATTCGGACGCCTACGAGGTCGAGATGCTGGCGGTGCAGCGGCAGCTGGCCCTGCTGCAGGCCGACCAGCAGAAGACCGGCAAGCGCATCGTGATCGTGCTCGAGGGGCGCGACGCGGCCGGCAAGGGCGGCGCGATCGACTGCTATCTTCAAAACCTCAATCCGCGCTGGAACATGCATGTGGCGCTGCCGAAACCCTCGGATCGCGAGAAGACGCAGTGGTATTTCCAGCGCTATGTCGACTGGCTGCCGGCGGGCGGCGAGCAGGTGCTGTTCGATCGCAGCTGGTACAACCGGGCCGGGGTGGAACCGGTGATGGGGTTCTGCACGCCCGAGGAGACGACGCGGTTTTTGAAGGCGGTCACCGGGTTCGAGCGGACGCTGGTGGATGACGGCATCCACCTGTTCAAGTTCTGGCTGACGATCGGGCAGGAAATGCAGTTGAAGCGCTTCCACGACCGGCGGCACGATCCGCTGAAAGTGTGGAAGCTGTCGCCGATCGATTTCGACGCGCTGAAGAAATACGACGCCTACACCGAGGCGCGAAACCGGATGCTCGCGGCGTCGCACACCGAGGACGCGCCGTGGCAGGTGGTGTTCAACAACGACAAGAAACGCGGCGACCTCGCGATCCTGCGCGCGGTGCTGCTGGGGCTCGACTACGAGGGCAAGGACGAGGCGGCGATCGGCAAGATCGACCCCAATATCCTGATGGCGCCGAAGAAATTCCTCGACGCCTACAAGGACGCATGAGGTCAGCCGAGGCGGCGGACCGTTTCGGCGGCGCCGTGCTCGAACAGGGAGCGGAGGTGGGCGGTGACCACCTCGCGGAACGGCTGTGAGGCCGAAAGATCGGTGCCGAAGACCTCGGTGACAGTGAGGAGGCTTTGGGCCAGCTTCTCGGCATCCGGGCCGGCGGCGTCGGCGAGTGTGCGGAGGCGGGCGCTCAGCGGGTCCTTGACGTCGATGGGCTGGCCTTTTTCATCGATGCCGGTGACGTAGCGCATCCAGGCGGCGACGCCGAGGGCGAGGCGGCTGAAGGGCCGGCCGGCTTCCATGCGCGCCCGGATGGTGCCGAGGAGGCGCTGGGGCAGCTTCTGCGTACCGTCCATGGCGATCTGCCAGGTGCGGTGCTTGAGCGCCGGGTTGGCGAAACGGGCGAGGAGCTGGTCGCGATAGACCTCGAGGGTTTCCCGCGACATGGGCAGCGTCGGGATCGCCTCTTCGGTCATAAGCCCATGAACGAGCTGGTGAAATGCCGGGTCAGCGATGGCCTCGTTCACGTATTGGTAGCCCGCGAGGTAGCCGAGGTAAGCCATGGTGGAGTGGGAGCCGTTGAGCATGCGGAGCTTCATGAGCTCGAAGGGCTCAACATCCTCGACCAGCTGGGCGCCGGCGAGTTCGAAGGGTGGGCGGCCGGCGGGGAAGCGGTCCTCGATCACCCACTGGGTGAAGGGCTCGGTCATGATCGGCCAAGCGTCATCCAAGCCGATGATATCCTTGACGATTTCGCGGTCGGCATCGGTGGTGGCGGGGACGATCCGGTCGATCATGGTCGAGGGGAATTGGACGGATTGAACGTAATTCGTATAATTCGTATCGCCCGATAGTTCGGCGAAGCGTTTGACGATGCGGCCGGCGGTCTTGCCGTTGGACGGCAGATTATCGCAGCTCATGACGGTGAAGGGGATAAGTCCGCGCTGGTGGCGGAGCTTCAGTGCCGCCGCGATGATGCCGGGGGCGCTGACTGGGCGCTCGGGGTGGGCGAGATCGTGGACGATGTCGGGGTTGGTCTCGTCGAGCTCGCCGGTGGCGGGGGCGTAGCAATAGCCCTTCTCGGTGACGGTGAGCGAGACGATGCGGGTCGAGGGGTGCGCCATGGTTTCGATCAGCTCGGCGCGGTGGGTGTTGGCGTCGATGACGTCACGGATGGAGCCGATGATGCGGGCCTTGGTGCCCGAGGCGTCGCGGATGGCGAGGGTGAAGAGGAAATCCTGGGGCGCGAGTGCGTCGCGGGTGTCGGGGCGGCGGAGCGAGGCGCCGGTGATGGCCCAGTCGGGATGTTTCGCCAGCAGGCTATCGATATAGGCGGCCATGTGGGCGCGGTGGAATGCGCCGATGCCGAGATGGACGATGCCGGAGGAGACCGCGGAAAGGTCATAATCGGGGACGGCGACGGCCTTGTTGCTGAACGTCGCCTGCACGGATTCTGAACGGATGGCGGCGGCGTTGAGGCGCATGTTTCTCACTCCCGATTATGTTGCGAGCCCCCTCCTCCAACTGAGACGGCCCCCTCCCGGCCTCCCCCACAAGGGGGGAGGTGCAGATCGGTTCATAGTCGAGCCCTTAGTTCGACGCCATAGCACCTTCCGGTTGGCGGGGCGGTGGGGCATAAGTCGGCGGCTGTTTTGGAGGATTTTCGGTTGGGCAAGCGGTTCGTGAGCGTCGGCGAGGCGATGATCGAGATGTCGGGCGGGGAGGAAAGCCTGTACCGGCTCGGTTATGCGGGCGACACGCTGAACTCGGCCTGGTATGCCCGCGCGCTGCTGCCCGAGGGCTGGACCGTCGACTATGTGACGGCGCTGGGCGACGACATGTATTCGGACCAGATGCGCGGCTTCATCGCCAAAGCCGGGATCGGGACGGGGCATATCCAGACGATCAACGGGCGGCGGCCGGGGCTCTACATGATTCACCAGGCGGGCGGCGACCGGCACTTCACCTATTGGCGCGGGCAATCGGCAGCAAAACTGCTCGCCGACGACACCGAGGCGCTCGAGGGCGCGCTGGTGGGGGCCGACATCGTCTATTTCTCGGGGATCTCGATGGCGATATTGGCGCCGCGGGCCCGCGGGCGGCTGATGCGGACGATCGTGAAGGCCCGCGATGCCGGGGCCAAGGTGGTGTTCGACCCCAATGTGCGGCCGGCGCTGTGGACGAGCCCGAAGATCATGGCCTCGACGCTGACGGCGGCGGCGACGATCGCCGATATCGTGTTGCCGACGCATGGTGACGAAGCGCCGGTGTTCGGCGACAGCTCGCCCGAAGCGACGGCGGAGCGCTACCTCAAGATCGGTGCGAGCGAAGTGGTGGTGAAGAACGGGGCCGAGGCGGCGCTGGTGGCGACGCGCGACGGCGTGCGGGAGAGCGTTCCGGCGCCCAAGGCCGAACGCGTGGTGGATGCGACGGGCGCGGGGGATTCGTTCAACGGCGGGTATCTGAGCGCACGCGAGCGCGGGGTGGCGCCGGTCGAGGCGGCGCGGCTGGCGCACCGGGTCGCGGGCGTGGTGATCGGCCACAAGGGCGCGCTGGTGGATCCGGGGCTGGTGAAGGGGATGGCGGGCTGAACTGCCCGCGGGCGCCCCGGAGACGGATGAGGGGGACGATCAGGCTCTGTGCCTGAACCGCCCCCTCCAGCACGTCAGGGGCTCTTAGAGCTCCTCAGCTTCCTTCTTCTGGGGGTCGCGGCGGATGATCTCGTGGTCGTGGGCGTCATAATAGACGATGAACGACCAGTATTCGCCGTCGCGCTTCTTGTCGGCAGCGAAGATGTAGACGCACTCCTTGTCGTTGCCCTGGTACTCGACGTGCTTGTAGTTCGACTTCTTGAGGGCGCGGGCCGCCTTCTCGATGCTCTGGCACTTGTACTCCTTCTTGAGCGACGACTGGTCGTCGTAGTTCTCGGCGAAGGCGGGCAGCGACAGGGCCGCGACGGAGAGGGCGATGGTTGCGAAAACAGTCCGGGTAAAGTTGGTAGACACTGCGTCAACTCCTGATGAGCGGGCATTGATTTGCCCGTGGATCAGGCAGTGGTAGGCCGGACGAACTGAACCGATCCGGACGACGCAGGTCATCAGCTGTTCATAAGTCATCATATGACTTTGGGGCGGAACGGATCCCGCAAGGCTGGAGAGCGCCTGCAGGACCCGCCCGCACTGACGGCCGCAGAAGCGGGACAGCGCTACGTGTTAACGCCTATCGCCTACCCCGAGGTTCCATTGGGCTTTCGTCGCATGGAAGCAACGGTTCAGTGGCTGCCGGCCTCGAGGACGAGGCGGATGCCGAGGAGGCCGATGAAGGTGGCGGCGGCGCGGTCGAGCCAGAGTTTCAGCCCCAGATAGAGCGAGCGCGGGCGGCTGGCCGAAAAGGCGACGGCCACGATGGCGTACCACAGGGTTTCCTGCAGGAAGATCAGCGGCGGAATGGCCCAGTAGAGCCAGGCTTCGGGGTTGGCCGGCAGCAGCGCGGCGAACACGGCGCCGAAGACCGCGATGATTTTCGGGTTGGAGAGCTGGGTGAGGAGCGCCAGCACGAAGGCGCGGCCGGGGCGGGCCGGCGCATCGCCGGTGTTGGCGACGGCGATCGGCTCGGCGGCGTGACGCCAGATCTGCCAGGCGAGATAGCAGAGATAGAGCCCGCCCGCGACTTTCAGCGCGGTGAAAATGATGCCGCCATCGAGCATCAGGGTGCGGAGGCCGAGCACGGCGAGCGCGCCGAAGAACATGGCGCCCACCCCCATGCCGAGCGCGGCCGCGAGCCCTTCGGTGCGCGATTGCGCCACCGCAGTGCGGACGACGAAGACGAAGCTCGGGCCGGGACTGATGGCCCCGAGCAACAGCGCGCCGAGGATGGAGAGGAGGGTGAGGGTTGGGGACATGGGGCACCGCGGGAGTTTGGTGCGGTTTTAGCGCGGTGTTGGGGGTGGGGGCTAGGGTGGTGCTGGGGGCGAAGAGACCCCTCATCCGCCCTTCGGGCACCTTCTCCCGCAAGGGGAGAAGGCGATGGGGCGGAGGGGGCTGTGCTGCGGGTGGCTTTGTTGGCCTGAACGTCCCCTCACCCGGCCGCTTTGCGGCCACCCTCTCCCTCAAGGGGAGAGGGGAAGGGGTGCCACGAGCGGGCGCCACCACTGCGGTGTCATCCCGGGCTTGACCCGGGACCCAACTCGAAACCTGCGCCGGTGGAGAGGTGGGTCCCTGCTTCCGCAGGGATGGCACGTTGTGGGGGCGGTGAGGAGTGGCTCACCGCAGCGCCCTTTTGCAGCGTGCAAGCTTGACGGAGGAGGCGGCCGGAGAGCGGTCGCCCCCTCCACCGGCCGCGGACGGCCGGACGTCCCTGCCCCGTTGCGTCACAGGGAGGGAGGTTTCGGATCAGGGGAAAAGGGGAATGAGGGAGGGCGCTTGGGAATGCCGGAGGGCAGTGCCCTCCCTCAATACAGACCGGACTGTGGACGCAGGAGCCGGCCCGATAGGGTGTAATTCAGTCGGCGAAAATGATGTCGTCGTCGAGAAGGCCGTCGGAGTCGTCGTCGTCGAGATAGACAGATTCAGACCAGTCGGAATCGAAACCAGTGAGGGTTGCGATGATGTGCTCGAAGTGAGCGATATTGCGCGCGCCAAGCTTCAGCATGAGGCGATCGCGCTGGGCCAGAACCGAGCGACCCGAGATGCCGAGCGTTTCGGCGATTTCGGCGAGGCCGAGACCACGGCCGAGCATGCGGGCGACGTTGAACTCGCCGGTGCTGAGGCCATAGGGGTTCTGGGGCGAGGCGGAGGGAGCGGTGGCCCAAAGGTTTCCGCGATCAGAGAACCGCACTGACTTATCCCTCCACTTACCGTCAACAGACTTCTGTCTGCGAAGACAGGCGTATCATCTTGTTGGTACAGATGAAATTGGCAGTAATGACGCTGGCATTTCTATCGCTGGCATTTATGACAGCGGCAAATGTGACAGCGGGAGAAGTGCCGTCGGCAATTTTGTCATTGTTAATTTTGACAATGGGAATTGTCTGGATACGTGGTGACAAATCCGGCGGCGCTGGTACCCTTTGGGCGTTGATTTGGCCGCTTTGCGGGTGGCGCGTGGCATGCTGGCATTCGTTGAAAATCACCTGGGTTCGATCCGCAAGGCGCGTTCGGACAACGATATCGCGGACATTCTCCAGCAGATCGCCACGGCGCTCGGGTTTCGCAGCGGCTACGTGATCGAGTACACGGCGGACCTGCGCGGGGCGCAGCACATCGTCGATTCCAACAATGAGCGCGCCCAGTGGTGGCGCGAGTATTTCAAGAGCCCCAACCGGGCCCAGCCGAACCGCGTCGCCGAAATCCTGAATATGGGTGGAGTGCAGCGCTTCGGGGCCGACCGCTATGCTGGTATGGAAGAGTCGGTGGTGGCATCGGCACGCCGGCTCGACATGCTCGAGGCGACGATCGTGCCGGTGAGCTTCGATGGTGTTCTGGTGGGGGTTGCGGGGTTTGCCGGGGCGGTGGAGCTGAATGCGGCGCAGCAGACATCGCTGCAGCTGTTGGTCTATTCGCTCTTTGCGCAGTTGCGCTCGTTCGGTTCAGCCGGGATTTTCGTGCCGCCCGATGCGCTGACGCCGCGCGAGAAGGAAGTGATTGCGCTATCGGCGGAAGGCCTGACCTCGGTGGAGATCGCCGAGCGGCTGGGCATGTCGGCCCGGACGGTGAACCAGCATGTCGACAATGTGGCCGATAAGCTCGGGACGAAGAACCGGACGCATACGATTGCCGAGGTGATCCGGCATGGGTTGCTTCATTAGCTGCGGCAAGACGCGGACCTCGACACACGCTCCACGTGTCATCCCTGCGAAAGCAGGGACCCAAGCAGAATTCAGCGCAAGTGGTGAGGTGGGTCCCGGGTCAAGCCCGGGATGACACCTGAGTTTTGGCGGAGCCTTGTGGCTCACCAGAAACCTCAGTCTTCGCGGCGTCGGATGCGGATGGGGATGCGGCGTTCGTTGCGGTGGCCCATGCTGGCGGCGACGGTCAGCGAGAGGATGAGGGCGCCGGCGGCGAGGGCGAAGAGGGTTTCGAACGGCAGGGATTGCATCGGGGGAAGTCTCCGAGTTGGTCACGGCTGAGAACGAGGTGAGCACGAATTCGGTTGCGTGCCCAGCCTCGCGAGCCGCTTTCCCGCTCAGAACATGCCGTTGCCGGCCTTGATGTAGTCCAGTTCTTCCGAAGTGGATGGGCGGCCAAGTGCTTCGTTTCGGTAAGGGTAGCGGCCGAAACGGGTGAGGGTTTCGATGTGGCGCGCCTCGAAATCGGAGAATTTCTCGTCGCCGAAGGCGGCAAAGAGCGGGGCCGCTTCCTTGTGCACGCCCAGATCCTCGGAATGCATGAAGGGCAGGTAGGCGAACATGCGGCGGCGCGGCTCGAGCGTCTTGTCGCCGCCGGTGGCGACGAGTTCGCGGGCGAGTGTCAGGGCCAGCGGATCGGTGGCGAAGGCCTCGGGGAGCTTGCGGAAGAGCTGGCGGGAAAACTGGTCGAGGACGATGATTTCGGCGAGGCGGCCGGATGGCGAGGTGCGCCAGGCGGTGGCGTTGCCGGCGGCGACCCAGGCGTGGGTAGCGGTGAAATAGCGCGCCAGCTCGGCATCGAATTCGGGCTTGGCGCCGAACCAGTCGGCCTCGTTATGGGTGACGAACCAGAAGGTGAGGACGGTTTCGGGACGGAACATCGCGGGCTCGACGGTTGGGTTCACGCTTCCTTTCCCATGGGCGGCGATGATTGTCACCTATCCCGGACGGCCGGGGTTATGCCCCTCGGTGAACGGAGATTTTGCGATGCGCCTGGTGAAGCTCGATACGCCCGAAGGGTTCATGTACATCAACCCCGAGCATGTGGTGGCGATCACCAAGGGCCTGCGCGACACCAAGGTGGACACGGTGTCGGGCGTGCATGTGGTGAAGGATTCTGTCGACGTGGTGGCGCGGCTGCTGGGGATGGAAGAGATCTCGCTCGACGTGACGCCGCGCGCGGTGGGGTGGGTGAAGGAATGAGGAGGTAGGAGTTAGGAAGTAGGAGTTAGGGCGCTGCGCGCTGGCCTTTTCCTAATTCCTACTTCCTACCTCCTACTTCCTGACCGCCTCACACCGTGACGATGGCCTTGATGAGGCCGGTGCGGTCGTGGGCCCAATGGGGCATGTCGCGGGGGACGTTTTCGAGTTTCGTGCTGTGGGTTGCCAGTTTCGCGGTCGGGACGGCGCCTGAGCGGATGGCGGCCATGACGTGCTCGAAATCCTGCCGCGTGGCGTTGCGCGAGGCGCGGATGGTGAGTTCGCGGCGGTGGAACTCGCTGTCGGGGAAGACGAGGTCGCCCTTGATGACGCCGACGAGCGTGTAGGCGCCGCCATTGCGGGTGTGGAACATCGAGGCGTTCATGGCCTTGATCGAGCCCGTGGCATCGAAGACGGCATCGAAGCCGCTCTCCTTGATGGCGGTGAACTCGCGGCCTTCGATTTCGGCCGGGCTGAAAGTGGCAAAGCCGAGCGCGCGGGTCGCTTCGATCTTGTCGGGCGCGGCATCGAGCACGGTGACGTCGGCGCCGGCGATGCGGGCGAAATAGGCGACGCCGAGGCCGATGGGGCCCGAGCCGACGACCAGCACGCGGGTGGGGGCGTGGAGCTCGGTGCGGCGGACGGCGTGGGCGCCGATGGCGAGGAACTCGACCATGGCGGCATCGCGCAGGGAAATGCCATCGGCGGGGTAGAGGTTCTGGGCGGGCATCACCAGTTCATCGGCCATGCCGCCATCGGCGTGGACGCCGACGACTTTCAGGGTTTCGCAGGCATTGGCCTTGCCCTCGCGGCAGGCCGGGCAGTGGCCGCAATTGAGGTAAGGGTTCACCACGACGGGCTGGCCGGCGGTGAAGCCGCTGGCGCCGTTGGGGTCGAGCACCACGCCGCTCAGCTCGTGGCCGATGATGCGCGGATAATCGAAGAAGGGGAAGTTGCCCTCGAAGATGTGGTAGTCGGTGCCGCAGATGCCGATGTGCTTGACGGCGATACGCACCCAGCCGGGCTTCAGCGCCGGGCGCGGCGCATCGACCAGCGCCAGCTTTTCCGGGGCCGTGCATTGGATGGCGCGCATTTCTCACGTAACTCCTCGTTGGCGGCCGCATCATACTGGTGGGCGGCTTTCCGGCAAGCTGGGCCTCGGCTACAAACCCCATCACATTTGAAGGGGTTATCGGAAGTGAACTTTGCATCGGACAACTGGGCCGGGGCGACGCCCGAGGTGATGGCGGCGCTCGCGCGTGCGAACGAGGGCTTTGCGCCGGCCTATGGCGGCGACGCGCTGACCGCCAAGGTGAAGGGGCTGTTCGCCGAGCTGTTCGAGCACGAGGTGGAGGTGTGGTTTGTCGGCACCGGGACGGCGGCGAACTCGATGTCGCTGAGCGGGCTGACGCGGCCGGGCGGCGTGGTGTTCGCGGGCGAGGAAGCCCATGTGAACACCGATGAGAGCGGGGCGTTCGAGTTTCAGTCGGCGGGGATGAAGCTGATCGGGCTGCGTAGCCCGGACGGGCGGATCGTGCCCGAGGCGTTCGCGGCGGCGCTGTCGCGGCACCCCGATGGCGGACGCAGCGTGCCGGTGGCGTTCAGCCTCACCAACGCGACCGAATGGGGCACGGTGTATACGCCGGCGCAGGTGGCGGAGCTGGCGGCGATCGCTCGCGGTCGCGGGCTGGCCGTGCATGTCGACGGGGCGCGGTTCGGCAACGCGGTGGCGGCGACGGGGGCGAGCCCGGCCGAGCTGACGTGGAAATCGGGCGTCGACTTCATGAGCTTTGGGGCGACCAAGAACGGGGCCTGGGCGGCGGAGGCGATCGTGTCGTTCCGGCCCGGGCAGTTCGACGGGATGGAGCAGCGGCGGCAGCGGGCCGGGCATGTGTTCAGCAAGGCGCGGTTCGTGGCGGCGCAGTTCGAGGGGTATTTTGCGGGTGGTGGCTGGCTGAAGCGGGCCGGGCACGCCAATGCGATGGCGGAGCGGCTGCGGGTGGGGCTGCGGAAGTCGAACCGGGCGCGGCTGGCCTGGGAGAGCGAGATCAACGAGGTGTTCGCGGTGGTGCCGGTGGAGGTGCTGGCGGCGGTGCGGGCGTCGGGTGGCACTATGCATGAGTGGCCGGCGGAGACGGCGGCCGAGGGCAAGCGGCCGGGGGCGGGCGAGGTGATGGTTCGGATGGTGACGAGCTGGGCGACGACGGGCGAAGAGGTGGATCGGTTCCTGGCGTTGCTTTGAGGGGTCGGTGAGGGCTGAGAGACCCCCTCATCCGGCCTGTCGGCCACCTTCTCCCACAAGGGGAGAAGGGACTGTGGCGCGATCTGTCGTCCCTGAACCTCTGAGCTTGCGGCCCCATCGCCTTCTCCCCTTGTGGGAGAAGGTGCCCGAAGGGCGGATGAGGGGTTGGTGAGGGTCGCTCCGAGTTTGTGGTCGCCCCCTCCACCACGCTCCGCTTCGCTACGCGCGGTCCCCCTCCCCCGCTTTGCGGGGGAGGATCACGGAGAGGCCGGTGGTGGTCAGGCTACTGAGACTTTTGCGAGGTTGCCGGCGGGGTCGCGGACTTCGAGGCCGGCGTTCGTTTCGGTGAAGTTGGCGTTGATCGACTTCAGCCTTGCCTTCATCGCGTCCAACGCTGCTGCATCTGGGAGGACGATGCCGAACCAGCGGAGGCCGGCGTGGCCTTCGGGCTGCTGTTTGGCGTTGGGGCCGGACCAGATGTTGAAGGCTAACGCGTGGGGCGTGTAGTCGAGGCCGAGGTCGCCCATGCCGAAGCGGCGCATGATGAAGAGGCCGCCGAAGCCGATGCCGTCGCGGTAGAAATGCATGGCCTGCTCGAGGTCGTTCACGTGCAGGTGGATGTGGCCGATGCGGGTGCCCGTGGGCATGTACTGCTGGAGGGTCGGCGCGGGGCCGAGTTCGGCGAGGAGGTCGTCAAGGTCGATGGCTTCGCGACCCGAGTGCGGGCTGCCATCGACGGTGCGGACATAGACGCCCTCTTCGGTGTCGCCGATGCGGCCGCGCCACGGAGTCTCGAAGGTGATCTCGATGCCGTTATTGTCGTAGTCCCAGAGATAGACGGCTTCGGAGACGAGATGATCGGTCGGCGAGATGCGGACGCGGCGCTGCAGGGCGCGCACCACCATCTGGGCGAGATCGGCGCGGGTCGGGACGTGGATGGCAACGTGGTAGAGGCCGAGGCTGTGGTCGAGCACCGGGTGCTGGGCGCCGAGTTCGAGGGTGATCAGCTCTTTTCCGCCAGCGCCGAGATGCAGGGCTTCGGCGTCCTCGGAGATCAGCTCGAGGCCGACGACGTCGAGCCAGATGGCGAGGGCCTGGTCGCGGTTGGTGACGGCGATGCGGGCGGGGCCGAGTTTTGTGGTCAGCGGCAGGGTGGGCGCCGAACGGACGGCTTTTTGGGATTCGACGGTGATCATCTTCTGGGTTCCTGGATTTGACCCTGAAGATAGGCATATCCCGCCCGCGGCGCCATTGCCGGGACGGGATATGCAGCCGATACCTGAGGTAACGAATGGGTGGAGGGGTTAGCCCATTCCGTACTTTTTTGCTGGTCGCGCTTCCGAACCGGAAAAGTCTGCAACTTTTCCTGGAAACGCTCCGGTCAGGTAGCGACGAACCGGCGGCGATATTCGCTGGCGAAGAAGACCAGCAGGAAGGCGACGGCGACGCCGCCGGTGAGCTGGGCCCAATCCACATGGGCGAGGAAGCGGGCGTAGAGACCGCCGGCGTTGAAGGTGCCGGGCTGGGCGAGGCTGGCCCAGATATCCTCGCGGCCGATGGAGAAATCCATGCGGTGGCGCAGGTAGTTGAGGACGAAGCCGGCATCGGGCGCCGAGAAGACATTGCGGAACATCAGGTTTTCAGCCAGCCCGACCAGCCCCGGAATGAGGAAGGCGAGCGGGATGGACCAGCGCCGGAACAGGGCCGAGAGCAGGCCGACCCAGGCGAAGAACGGCGCGTACCAGAGGAGCGCCAACACCATGTAGCCGATATCGAAGGCGAGGATGTTCAGCGCCGAGGCGAGGAACGCGGCCGGATCGGAGCTGGTGATGCCGGGCACGGTGACCAGCATGATGACGACGCCGATGAAGACCACGACGCCCGAGAGCGCCAGCGCGGCGAGGATGAGGGCCGGGAAGATGGTGAGGCCGGCCAGCATCTTGGACGCGAGGATCTTGAAATCGGTCTGCGGCATCGACTTCCAGAACAGCATGGCGTTGTTGCGGATATCGGCCGAGAACGCGTCGGCGAAGTAGAAGAACAGGGCGATCAGCAGGTAGCCCATCCACAGGGCCGAGAGGCCGAGGAAGCCGAACTCGAAACCCTTGGAGCCCGAGACGACGCCGATCTTGGCGGCGGTATCGAAGCCGTTGGAATGGAAGCGGCCGAGGCCGATGCCCGACAGCATGATGACGGTGAGCAAAACCAGGAGCACGGCCGGCGCGTAGACGAAGGCGCCGCGATGCTCGAGATATTCGCGCTTGATGAGGGCGGTAAGGGACTTCATTTCGGCTCGCGCTGCATGAGGGCGACGAAGAGGTCGCTGAGGGTGGGAGTGGAGACGTCGCCGTACTGGCTCAGGGTCTCGCGATCGACGCCGTCGAACACCATGGCGGTCTGGCCGAAACGGGTTTCCTCGTAGATCGGCTTCAGGGCGCGGGCGGCGTCGGCATTGGCGGCACGGGCGATGAGTTGGGCGTATTTGCCGGAGACGGTTTCCATCTGCATGTGGAGGATCAGCTCGCCATCGCGGATGAACATGATGTCGGAGAGCATGAACTCGATCTCATCCACCTGGTGGGTGGTGATGATGAGGGTGCGCTCCTCGGTCATGTAGTCTTCGAGCAGGCGGCGGTAGAAGCGCTTGCGATAGGTGATGTCGAGGCCGAGCGTGGGCTCGTCGAGCACCAGCAGCTTGGCGTTGATGGCCATGACCACGGCGAGGTGGAGCTGGGCGATCATGCCCTTACTGAGCGTCTTGATGCGCGCATCCATCTTCACGTCGGTGCCTTCGAGGAAGCCGCGGGCTTTCTCGGGATCGAAGTTGGGGTGGATGTTGGTCAAAAGCGCGAAGAGCTCGCGGACGCGGAGGAAGCGGGGGAGGCTCGCGACATCGGAGATGAAGGCAACGTTTTCCATCAGCGCGGCGCGCTTCTGGTAGGGGTCTTCGCCGAGGACGCGGACGGTGCCTTCGTAGCTCGTCAGCCCGAGGATGGCGTTCAGCGTGGTGGTCTTGCCGGCGCCGTTATGGCCCACGAGGCCATAGATGCGGCCGGCGGGGATGTCGAAATCGAGGCCGTGGAGGATTTCGCGACCACCGAACTGCTTCTTGAGCCCGCGCGCCGAGACGATCGGAGCAGATTGGGTTTGAGCCAGATCATTCATTGTCACTGCCTTCAGTGGTGTTGGAGCGGAGCAGCTCGGCGGGATCGAGTTCGAGGGCGGCGAGGCGCTTGGCGATGCGCGGCCACTCTTCGGTGAGGAAGCGCTGCCGCTCGTGGGCGAGCAGGCGGTCGCGGGCGCCGGGCTGGACATACATGCCCATGCCGCGGCGGCTTTCGACGACCCCGATATCGACGAGCGACTGGTAGGCGCGGGTGACGGTGAGGGGGTTCACCTGGAGATCGGCGGAAATCTGGCGGACGGACGGGAGGGGTTCGCCTTCCTTCGTCACCTTCGACAGGATCATTTCGGCAATCCTTTCGCTGATCTGCAGGAAGATCGGCTGTGTGTCGTTGAACTGGCTCATTGTGATGCCTTGGTAGTGTAGTAGTTATGTAGCACACCATATCGGAGGGTGGCAAGGGGGATTCAAGGGGACTGGTTCTGCGCGTGCTGACGCCCCCTCCACCACCCATCTGCGATGCGCGGTCCCCCTCCCCCGTTGCACGGGGGAGGATCACGGAGAGGGCGGTGTTTGGGGCAGGAAATATGCTTGTGGCGTACGGTTTGTGGCGTGGGCGCACTACGGGCGGCGCAACTGACATGTTAGATGTCGGGTAGTGTCGGCGTGGGAAGCGCCGGTGATTGCCCCTGTTGATGAAGTCCTGACCAGATGACCGTTACTGCTTCGGCCCCGGCGAGTGCGCCGGCGACTGCTCCTGCCACCCATGTTGCGGGCAAGACGACGCTCGGGATCATCGTGGCGGTGTCGGTGTGCCACCTCATCAACGACATCATGCAATCGATGCTGATGGCGATCTATCCGCTGCTGAAGGCCAACTACTCGCTCGACTATGTGCAGATTGGCCTCCTCACCTTCACCTTCCAGGTGACGGCGTCGCTGCTGCAGCCGGCGATCGGCATCTATACCGACAAGCGGCCCCTGCCCTTTTCGCTGCCGATCGGCATGGGTTCGAGCCTGATCGGGCTGATCGTGCTCGGTTTCTCGTCGAGCTACTGGATGCTGCTGGTGGGGTCGGCGCTGGTGGGGCTCGGCTCGGCGATCTTCCATCCGGAAAGCTCGCGCGTGGCGCGGCTCGCGTCGGGCGGGCGGCACGGGCTGGCGCAGTCGCTGTTCCAGGTGGGCGGCAATACGGGATCGGCGATCGGACCGCTGCTGGCGGCGTTCATCGTGCTCGCCAACGGGCAGTGGAGCATCAGCTGGTTTGCGGCCGGCTCGCTGGTGGGCATCTTCATCCTGTGGCGGGTGGGGGTGTGGTATTCGGCGCACCTGCTCGATGCGGCCAAGAAGCCGCCGGTGAGCAAGGCCCTGCCCTTCGACAAGCGCACGACGATGATAGCGCTGGTGGTGCTGACGGTGCTGACGCTGACCAAGAACGCCTACATGGCGGGCTTGGGCAACTACTACACATTCTACCTGATCGAGCGGTTCCATGTGGGGGTGCAGGACAGCCAGATCCTGCTGTTCGTCCACCTCGGAGCCGCGGCGCTCGGCGTGCTGCTGGGCGGGCCGCTCAACGACCGGTTCGGCGCGAAGTTCGTGATCTGGTTCTCAATCCTCGGCGTGCTGCCGTTCACGCTCGCCCTGCCCTACGCGGATTTCACCTGGACGGTGATCCTGAGTGTGATCATCGGGCTGATCTTCTCGTCGGCGTTCTCGGCGATCGTGGTGTTCGCGCAGGAGTTGCTGCCGGGACGCGTCGGGCTGGTGGCGGGGATATTCTTCGGCTTCGCGTTTGGCGCTGGCGGCATTGCGGCGGCGGCGCTCGGTGGCGTGGCCGAGGCGACGAGCATTTCTTACGTGTTCTGGTTGTGCTCGTTCGCGCCGTTCGCGGGACTGCTGACGGTGTTTCTGCCGAATATGGAGAAGGGGCGGGGGCGGTAGGTGCCAGCGGGCACTGGGCCTTTTGGTGCCTGGCTTTTAGCCCCTAACTCGCCTTAACCACAGAGGTGTCATCCCTGCGCACGCAGGGACCCATGTCGCAGCCAGCGCGGGCTTGGAGTTGGGTCCCTGCTTTCGCAGGGATGACACGTTGTGGGTGTGGGTCGCTGGTGATCTCGATCAGGCGCGGTCCCAGCCTTCGCGCATGAGCTTGAAGCCTTTTTCGTAGACGTCGGCTTCGTTGGCGAACAATGGGCGCCAGATCTTGGTGGCGGCGGCGAGGTCCGGGAGGGCCGAGCCGAAGCTTTCGATGGTCATCCAGCCGTTCCAGCCGGCTTTTTTCAGCGCACTGAACACCGACTGGAAGTCGATGTGGCCGGCACCGGGGACGCCGCGGTTATTCTCGGAAATGTGGACGTGGCTGATCTGCCCGATGGTTTCGGGGATGACGGCGGTGATCGAGTCTTCCTCGATGTTGAAGTGGAAGGTGTCGTAGAGGTAGCCGTAGTTCTTGGCGCCGACCTTTTTCACCAGGTCGGCGGCCTGGCGGGCCGAGTTCAGGAAATAGCACTCGAAGCGGTTGAGGGGTTCGACGCTGAGCGTGATGCCGAGCGGGGCGGCATAGGCGGCGGCCTGCTGGTGGACTTCGACGCAGTATTTGATTTCATCGGCGGTGGGGCCGCGGCCGGTGAATTCGCCGAGAGGCTGGTGGAAGGGGCCGGCGCAGATGTCGCCCCCGAGCGCCGCGGTGCAATCGATCAGCCACTTCATGTGCGTGAGGGCGGCGGCGCGTTCGGCGGGGTCGGCGGAAAGCGCGTGGGCGCCGGCGCCGGGCATGACGCCGATGCCGGTGCTGGCGAGGCCGGCGGAGCGGAGGCGTTTGCCGAGGGCTTCGTAATGGGCGACCGTGCCTTCGAAGAGGGGGATTTCGACGCCGTCATAGCCGGTGCGCTGCAGTCGCTCGATGATGGGCCAGTGCGCGTCGGTGACGTGGGTGGTCCAGAGGAGGAGGTTGAAGCCGAGTTTCATGATTTTAGTTCCTGTCTGAACGTCCCCTCACCCGGCTTGGCTTTGCCAAGCCACCCTCTCCCCAGAGGGGCGAGGGGAGGCGTGGGGCAAGATGGTGCCACAACTTCCCCTCGCCCCTTTGGGGAGAGGGTGGCCGCGCAAGCGGCCGGGTGAGGGGCCGGCCGCTACAAGTTGACCCAGCTGCCGGATTTGCCCGAAGCCAGGATGGCGTCGCAGAGTTTGTTGGTTTCGAGGGCTTCGCGGAAGGTGGGCGAGGTTGGGGTGTGGTGCTTGAGGCCGTCGAGGAAGTCGGCGGCCTGGTGGGTGAAGCTGTGTTCGTAGCCGATGATGAGGCCGGGGACCCACCACTTGCCGAGATAGGGGTGGTCGCCGTCGGTGACGAGGATGTTGGTCCAGCCGCGCTGGGCGCCGGAGACGCCGTGGTCGAAATATTGCACGCGGTTGAGGTCGTGCAGGTCCCAGCTCAGCGAGCCCTTTTCGCCGTTGATTTCGAGGGTGTAGCCAGCCTTGTGGCCGCGGGCGTAGCGGGTGGATTCGAACGTGCCGAGTGAGCCGTTGGCGAAGCGGGTCAGCACGGCCGCGGCGTCGTCGATGCCGACGGGCTGCTTCTGGCCGGTTTCGGCGTGGGTACGCTCCTTGATGAAGGTCTCGGTCATCGCCGTGAGCGAGGTGATGCCGCCATTGATCCAGGTTGCGGTATCGAGGCAGTGGGCGAGGAGGTCGCCGGTGACGCCGGAGCCGGCGGCTTCGACGTCGAGGCGCCAGGTGGCGGCGCCGCCCTGCGGCACGTCGGGCGAGATGGTCCAATCCTGCAGGAATTTGGCGCGGTAGTGGAAGATTTTCCCGAGCCGCCCTTCGTCGACCATGTGCTTGATCAGCATCACGGCGGGGACGCGGCGGTAATTGTACCAGACCATGTTGGGGACGCCGGCCTTTTCGACGGCATCGACCATGGGCTGGCCTTCGGCGGCGGTGCGGGCCAGCGGCTTTTCGGTGAGCACCATCTTGCCGGCCTTGGCGGCAGCGATGGCGATTTCGGCGTGGAGATCGTTCGGCACGCAGATATCGATGGCGTCGATATCCTTGCGGTCGATCAGGGCGCGCCAGTCGGACTCGACGCTCTCGTAGCCCCACTGGTCGGCGAAGCGGCGGAGCTTTGACTCGTTGCGGGCGGCGGCGGCCTTGAGGACGGGGCGGTAGCCGGTATCGAAGAAATGGGCGACGTTGGCCCAGGCGTTGGAATGGGCGCGGGCCATGAAGCCGTAGCCGACCATGCCGATGTTGAGGTGCTTGCTCACTGGATGTTTCCTTCCATAACTGCCGTCGCCATGCCCACAGTTGTCATCCCTGCGAAAGCAGGGACCCATGCTGCGGCCGGCGCCCGGGGGAGAGTTGGGTCTCTGCTTTCGCAGGGATGACATCGAGTGTGGGGAGGCGCCCTACCCACACTCCAGGCCTTATTCCTTCCAGCCGTGGGCGTCGCGGACCTTGACCATGGCGCCGAGGATCTTGTTCCAGGTGGCTTGCTGCTGCATCACGGAATTGGGGAACATGCAGCCGTCCCAGCAGATGTGGCGCATCTTCTTGGTCAGTGCGCCCTTGTCGTCGCGCAGCCAGTAGCCGGCGTGCTTCGTCACATCGAGGCGGCCGTTGGGGTCGTCGATCTGGCAGTGGCGGCCGGTCTTTTCGTGGTCGCCGGAGCCGAAGGTGGTGCCGTCGTTCTGGGCGACGTGGAAATCGAGCGTCCAGGGGCGGAGCGCGTCGGCCACCTTATGGTAGGCGGCGTCGAGGCCGGCCTTGTCGCTCCACTGGTAATCGGCGGGGAGGATGCGGTCCTTCTCGGCATTGGCGCCGAGAACGAAGAGCATGGAGTGGGCCATGTCGGCCTGGTAGCCGACGACGCCCGGCATGTTGACGAGCTCGAGCAGTTTTACGTTTTCGCGCCAGGAATGCATGCCGCCCCAGCAGATTTCGCCTTCGGCGACGATGTACTCGCCATAGTGCTGGGCGATCTTGCCGGCCTCGCGGAAGGTGTCGGCGATCTTTTTGGTGTTGGCGACGGGGTCCTTGTCCCAGGCTTCGACGCCGGTGGAGCTATCGACGCGGACGCCGCCGGTGGGGCGGATGCCGATTTCGCGCATCCACTGGCCGATGCGGCAGGCCTTTTCGACCTGGGTGAGGAAGCGCTTCACATCGTCGGTGTCGCCCATGGCGGAACCACCGCCGGCGCCGCCCCAGATGGGGGCAACGAAGCTGCCGACCTTGAGGCCGAAGCCGGCGATGTGGTCGGACACGCGCTTGATGTCGTCTTTCGAGCTATCGATCGAGATGTGGGGGTCGGCGAGCCAGAGATCGACGCCGTCGAATTTCTGGCCTTCGTACTCGGCCTTGGAGGTGAGGTTGAGGAGGGTATCGAGCGGGATGATCGGCTCGGAGTCCGGACTGCCTTTGCCGACGACGCCGGGCCAGGTGGCGTTGTGGAGTTTGGGGTAGTTGTTGCTGTGCTCGGGCATGGTCGTCCCTCCTCCCTGAAGGGGTCGTTCTAAAGCTTCGGCGGCGCTGGGATCCCTTCTCCCCTCAGGGGAGAAGGTGGCGCGAAGCGCCGGATGAGGGGTGAGGTTGGGCGGCGTGCTGTCGCTTTCAGCGGTGGCGAGACATCGCACCCCTCACCCAGCTGCGCTAACTCGCTACGCTCGCAAGCTTTGCTACCCTCTCCCCTGAGGGGCGAGGGGAAGGCGGCGCTGGCGGTTCCGACAACGGCAAGCATGCTCAGGCCGCCTTGTGCCTGAGGTTCACGCCGGTCTGGGCGTCGAAGAGCATGACTTTGTTGGGGTTCCAGCCGAAGCGGATCTGGTCTTCGACGGCGACGGCGACGCGGGCCGGGATGGCGGCGCGGACGAGGTGTTCGCCGACGCGCAGGGTGACGATCTTCTCGATGCCGTGGTTTTCGATGTCGTGGACGCGACCCTCGACCGGCGCGCCCGACTCGACGGCGACGTCCTCGGGGCGGATGCCGAAGGTGTAGGCGCCCTCACCCGCCCCAGGTCCGGCAAGCGGAAGCTGGAAGGTCTGGTCCATGACGGCGCCGTTGCCGACGATGTGGCCGCTCAGCAGGTTGATGGCCGGGGAGCCGACGAAGCTTGCGACGAAGGTGTTGCGGGGGTTGGTGTAGACCTCCTGCGGGCGGCCGACCTGGACGATGCGGCCATGGTTCATCACCGCGATGCGGTCGCCCATGGTCATGGCTTCGACCTGGTCGTGGGTGACGAAGATGAAGGTGGCGCCCAGCCGCATCTGCAGGTCCTTGAGCTCGCTTCGCAGCGCCTCGCGGAGCTTGGCGTCGAGGGCGCTCAGCGGTTCGTCCATGAGGAAGACCTGCGGCTCGCGGACGATGGCGCGGCCGATGGAGACGCGCTGCATTTCGCCGCCCGAGAGCCGGTCGGTCTTGCGGTCGAGGAGGTGAGTGATGCGCAGCGTCTTGCTGGCGTAATCGATGCGCTTTTCGATCTCGGCTTCGCTCATCTTGCGGATGCGGGAGCGGAGCGGGAAGCTCAGGTTGTCGCGGACGGAAAGGCGCGGATAGAGCGAATATTGCTGGAGCACCAGCGCCACGTCGCGCTCGGCCGGGCCCCACGAATTGACGTCGACCTGATTGATGAAGATGCGGCCGATGGTGGGCTTTTCGAGCCCGGCGATCATGCGCAGCGTCGTGGTCTTGCCGGCGCCGGTGGGGCCGAGGAGCACGAAGAACTCGCCATCGGCGACGTCGAGATCGAGGTCTTCGACGGCGGTGTGCTGGCCGAAATTCTTGGAGATGTTTTCGAGGCGGATGCGGGCCATTACTGGGCTCCCAGCCGGATGCCGAGCGAGGTGCCCGACCTGGTGTCGAAGAAATGGGCCTGCGACGGATCGAGCTTGGCGAACACCTGGGTGCCGACCTTGTCGACGAAGCCCGAGGTGGTGCGGGCGCGCAGGGTGCGGGTGCCGAATTTGAGGTCGACGATGTCGAAGCCGCCGAAGGGCTGGATGATGTGGGCTTCGGCCGGGCGGTAGCCGGGGCGCTCGTCGCGGGAAACGAGGACGCCTTCGGGGCGGATGCCGAGCGAAAGATCCTGCCCGGCCTTTTTCTGCTCGAGCATGCCGAGGAGGACGCGCGGCAGGCCGAAGCTGGCGCCATCGAGCGAGACCTGGGCTTCGTCGTCGGTGGCGGAGATCTTGCTCGCGGCGATGTTCATCACCGGCGAGCCGATGAACTGGGCGACGAAGAGGTTGGCCGGATAGAGGTAGACCTCGGTGGGTGTGCCGACCTGCTGGAGAATGCCCTGGTCCATCACCACGATGCGGTCGGCGAGCGACATGGCTTCGACCTGATCGTGGGTGACGTAGATGGAGGTGGAGCCGTTCTCGTAGTGGAGGCGCTTCAGCTCGACCCGCATGGTTTCGCGCAGCTTGGCATCGAGCGAGCCGATGGGTTCGTCGAGCAGCAGGGCCTTGGGGCGGCGGACCAGGGCGCGGCCGATGGCGACGCGCTGCATGTCGCCACCCGAAAGCGCAGACGGGCGGGCGCGCAGCAGGTGGGTGATGCCGAGCGATTTCGCGACGGAGCGGACGGTGTTGTCGACTTCGGTCTTACTGGTGCCGACGGCGCGGAGCGGGAAGGCGAGGTTTTCGTAGACGGTGAAGTGCGGGTAGAGCGCGTAGTTCTGGAAGACGAAGGCGATGTCGCGGTCGGCGGCGCGGAGGCCCTGGATGGGCTTGCCGTCGAGGAGGATGTCGCCGCTATCGATCTCCTCGAGGCCGGCGATGGCGCGCAACGTCGTGGTCTTGCCGCAGCCCGAGGGGCCGAGGAAGACGACGAATTCGCGGTCCTTCACGGTGAGGTTCACATCCTTGATGACGTGGACGAGGCCGAAATGCTTGTCGATGTGCCGGAGCTCGATCTCAGCCATGGGGACCCTCGTTCTGCTCGGGCGCCGGAATGTGGACGGCGACGTTGAAGCCGATGAGGCCGATCAGCATGATGGTGACCGAGTATTGGTGCAGCACCTCGATCCACGGCTGGCAGAGGAAGATGATGCCGAGGATCATCAGCGTCATGGCGCCGGGCTCGAGGAACTTCTGGTTGAAGACGCGAAGGTTCATTTGCGGATCGCCCCAAAACTCATGCCGCGCAGCAGGTGGTTGCGGAGGAGGAAGGTGAAGATGGCGACCGGCAGCAGGAAGAGCAGCGTGCCGGACGCGATCACCGTCCAGTCGGGCAGGCCCGAGCCGATCTGGCTGGGGATGAAGGGCGGCGCCGTCTGCGCCTTGCGGTTGGTGAGGATGAGCGCGAAGGCGTACTCGTTCCACGCGGTGATGAAGCAGAACACGGCGGTGGCGGCGATGCCGGTGGCGGCCTCGGGCAGGACGATCTTGAAGAAGGCCTGGAGCCGCGTGTAGCCGTCGACCAGCGCCGCTTCCTCGTATTCCTTCGGGATCTCGTCGATGAAGCCCTTCATCAGCCACACCGCGAACGAAACGTTGAAGGCGGTGTAGAGGATGATGAGGCCCAGATGGGAGTCCGTCAGCCCCGCCGCCCGGTACATCAGGAACATCGGGATGGCGACGACGATGGGCGGCAGCATGCGCGTTGAGAGGATGAAGAAGAGCAGGTCGGCCTCGCCCTTCACCCGGAAGCGGCTGAAGCCATAGGCCGTGATGGTGCCCATGCCGACGGCGAGCACGGTGGACGTGATGGCGACGATCAGCGAGTTGATGAAGCGGTCGGGATAGCCCGAGAGCTGGATCTCGCCCTTGCCGGAGCGGGAGATGCGCTCGCCGCCATCGAAGATCATCTTCTCCCACCAGGGGGCGTTGTCGTAATCGACCTTCTCGTTGGGCTTCAGCTGCACGCGCTTGGTGAACAGCTTCACGAAGGGCGAGATTTCGGGCTGGAAGACGATGGTCGGCGGCATCGTCGTTGCGAGATTGCGCGGCTTGAAGGCGGTGGAGCCGATCCAGTAGAGCGGCGACAGGAAGACGATGGTGATGATGATCACCGCCGCGATGGCGAGGCGGTTGCCGAGGCGCTGGCCGCGGGACGAGACGACGGCCATGGTCAGCGGACCTTTCCGGGTGTGAACAGCTGGCCGAGACGGCCCCCTCCCGGCCTCCCCCATGAAGGGGGAGGTGAAGAGGTGCGCGCTGTGAGGTCGAGGTTACGAAGGGCCATTTGCTAGCGCTCCTTCGCCTTGTTCAGGTACTTCACGTAGACGTTGGTGATGCAGAGCACCATGATCAGGACGATGTAAGCCAAGGCGCAGCTCTTGCCGGTCTGCCACTCCTGGAACGCCATCTTGTAGAGGCGGATGGAGACGACTTCGGTGGTGGGCTGGCTGGTCATCACGTAGGCGAGGTCGAAGGTCTTGAAGGCCTCCATGGTGCGGAAGATGATCGCGATCAGCAGGATCGGCGCGACCAGCGGCAGCGTGATGCGGAAGAAGGTGTAGAGGCGGCTGGCGCGATCGATGCTCGCCGCTTCGTAGAGATGCTTGGGCACTGCGCTCAGGCCGGCGAGCGAGAGCAGCATGACGAAGGGCGACCACATCCAGATATCGGTGAGCGCCACGGCGTAGAGGGCGAAATCGGGGTTGCCGAGCCACTCGAACTTACCGAGGCCGAGCGCGTAGTTGATGATGCCGAAGTTCGGGTCGTAGAGCAGGCGCCAGAAGAGGCCGACCACCGCCATCGACAGCATCATGGGCAGGAGCAGCAGCGTGGTGACGAGGCCCTTGAACGGGAAACTCCGGTTCAGCAGCAGCGCGAGGCCGAAGCCGACGATCACCTGGCCGGCGACCGAGACGATCACATACTGCGCGGTGATGGTGAAGTTGCGCCAGATGAACGGATCGGACAGCAAATCCATGTAGTTCTTGAGGCCGATGAAATTCACCGGATCCTTGGTCGAGGCGCGGAAATCGGTGAACGAGTAGCCGAGCGAGTAGATCAGCGGAAAGACGTTGAAGACGATGAGGAACAGCACCGTCGGGATGACGAAGACGTTCCTTATGGTGATGTCGCTCCAGCCCCGCGCCGCGGCGCGCGACCCTGGGTCGAGCGTGGCCATCATGTTGTTCAAGGCAGTCTTCCCCTAGAGATTTCGGGAGCGAGGGGCGCATTGCCATCCGATGCTTCTCGCTTGCGCTCGAAGCGCGACACCAAGGCGTCGCGACCCCTCATCCGCCCTTCGGGCACCTTCTCCCGCAAGGGGAGAAGGGAACCCGACTGACAGTCCCAGTTCTTGATCGGCCTTTACGAGCCGCGGCCGTATTTGGCGAAGGTGGCCTTCCAGTCGGCGGCGAGGGAGTCGAGGACTTCCTGGCTGCTGCCTTCGCCGCCGACGATCGACGGGTAGAGGCGCTGGTTCAGCTGGGTGAGGAGTTCGGCATATTCCGGCACCGCCCAGAAATCCTTCACCTTGAACATCGTCTGGTAGAAGGCTTCGTTGTACGGGGTGGCGTTGCGGAAGGCCTCGCTCTCGAGCACCTTGGCCGAGCAGGTGTAGCCGCCGAGGTCAGCCCATTTCTGCTGCACGTCGTCCTGGATGAACCACTTCAGGAACTTCATCGCCTCCTCCTTATTCTGCGAATAGGAGACGACGGAGATGCCCTGCCCGCCGAGTGCGGCGAACTGGTCGCCATCGGGGCCCGGAGGATTGGCGAAGAAGCCTGTGCTCTTGGCGTTCGGGTTGGTCGATTCATTGAGCAGCGCGGGCAGGAACGCGAAGTAGTTCATGCTCATCGCGGCCAGGTTTTCGGTGATGGCCTGGTTGTTCTCGACGAAGAAGGTCTTGGCCCAGCCCGGAGGCGTGAAGCTGTAGAGCTTCTTGTAGGCATCGAGCGCGGCAACGGCCTTCGGGCCGTTGATGATGCCATCGACCTTGTAGGTCGCCATGTCACCCAGCTCGCCGCCATAGGAGAACAGGGCGTTTTCAAAACCCATCGCCATGGCGTCGTAGGAGTTGTCGGTGTAGATGGCGACGCCGTAGCGCGGCGGCGTGGCATCGGGCCGGTAGAAGAACTCGGCGATGTCGAGCAGCGACTTCCAGTCCTTGGGGACGCCCAGGTCGTAGCCGTACTTGGCCTTGAAGTTGGCCATTTCGGTGGGGTCTTCGAACCAGTCCTTGCGGTACGACCAGCCGACGGCGTCGCCTTCGGCCGGGATCGACCAGTACTTGCCGGAATTGCCGGGGTACTCGGAGTAGAACTTCACGGTGGCGGGCGCCATCTTGTCGAGGACGCCGTTCTCCTTCACGAAGTCGGTGAGATCGACATAGTGCCCGGCTTCGGACGCGGCGCCGAGCCACTGGCTGTCACCGACGATCAGGTCGTAGGCGGAGCCCTGTGCGTTGAACTCGGTGAAGGCCTTGGTCTGGAAATCGGACCACGGGGTGGTCTCGACGGTGACCTTGACGCCGGTTTCGGCCTCATACTGGTTCACCAGTTCCTGCAGGTAGTTGGCCGGATCCCATTCGGCCCAGAAGATGGTCAGTTCCTGCGCGAGCACGGACGTGCTCGACGCAAGCATCAGGCCGATGCCGGCCAGAATGCCCTTGGTCACAGTGCGCATATGGTTCCCTCCCTCTAGCGCTACGACAGCCGGTGCATTGGATTGCACTATCGGCCGACGCCCCTCCTCCTTGCCGGGGGCATTACAGCAGCGAACCGGAAATCCTTGCGGGCCCCTCAGCCCCGGATGACCGGCCGTTCCGTCCTGCGACGACTAGGGATTTATGGTCCCTGATGCTGCCGGGATTGGCGCAGTCTCTCCCAAGACTGCCGATCGACCGGAAGCGGCGCCCCTCAGCGCCCGTCGCACTCAAATCCTCTCCTCAAGACCAGTGTGCGTATTGGCTAGACTTCACCGTTTCAGACCTGCCGTCAAGCTAACATGCTAGCATTTCGATACATTCTAAACTGCGGACGCGGCGGCGTTTCCCGCGGTTTCCCAAACCACGTCCGCCTCGGCCTCGGAGATCGCGGCCTTGACCAGCGCATTGGCGGCCCAGAGTGCCACGTCGCGGGTTTCCTCGAAGGCGAGGCCCCAGATGTCCTTGAGGACGATCAGCACTTCGAGGCCGTAGGTGAGCGACAAGGCCTGGGCGAGGCGCCGGAACTGCGGCTCGGGCAGCGTGTCGCGGAGCGGCGCGATGGCCTGCTGCAGCAGTTCGACGCGATGGCCACGCTTGAAGGGCGGCTCGGCGCCGAGCGTGCCGGCCTGACGCTCAGCCCACTGCTCGAGCGAGAGTTTCAGCGCCGCCTTGAAGGTGGCTTCGAACTCGGAAATGCGGGGCATCGAGTTGACGATGAGATTGTTCACCCGGGCCTGCGGATCAGTGTCGCCGGATTGCCAGCTGAGGATGGGGCCCAGCGCCTCGTCGACGACGGAGTGGACGAGCGCGGCCTGGCTCGGGAAATAGCGATAGGCGGTGGCGCGAGAGACTTCGGCGGCCTCGGCGACGGCACTGACCGACGGGGTCTGGCCGCGCTGCATCAACGCGATGGCGGTTTCGAGCATGAGTTTTCGCGTGCGGGCCTTGGGGCCACGCTCGGCGGGGACTGGCTGCTCGTCAGGCTGTGAGACGTCCATATCGAAATGATACGCACATCTCACAATGCTTGGCAACGGAGTGTTAACGGTGGCAGAAAGGCTGCCGGGTCAGATCAGAACCGCCGGCAGGCGGCACAGTAGGGGGCGATGGCATGCCACGGATCGCGCGCGGCGAAATCCTGAGCAAATTCCACGACATGGTGGCGCGCGGCGTGCCCATCGTGGGCGGAGGCGCGGGCACCGGCATCTCGGCGAAATCCGAGGAAGCGGGGGGCATCGACCTCATCATCATCTACAATTCGGGGCGCTATCGCATGGCCGGGCGCGGCTCGGCGGCGGGGCTGCTCGCCTATGGCAACGCCAACGAGATCGTCAAGGAAATGGCGGTCGAGGTGCTGCCGGTGGTGAAACGCACGCCGGTGCTGGCCGGGGTGAACGGCACGGACCCGTTCGTGCTGATGCCGCAGTTCCTGAGCGAGCTCAAAGCCATGGGCTTTTCGGGGGTGCAGAATTTTCCGACGATCGGGCTCTTCGACGGGGTGATGCGGGTCAGCTTCGAGGAGACCGGCATGGGCTACGGGCTCGAGGTCGACATGATCGCCGAGGCGGCGCGGCAGGACCTGCTGACGACGCCGTACGTGTTCAACACGGACGAGGCGAAGGCGATGGCGGCGGTGGGCGCCGATATCGTCGTGGCGCATATGGGCGTTACGACGGGCGGCGCGATCGGGGCCACGGCGGCGAAGTCGCTCGATACGTGCTGCGCCGAGATCGAGGCGATCGCGGCGGCCGCCAAGGCAGTGAAGCCGGACGTGATCGTGCTGTGCCATGGCGGGCCGATCGCCATGCCGGCGGACGCAAAATACGTGCTCGACCGGGTCAAGGGCTGCCACGGGTTTTATGGCGCGAGCTCGATGGAGCGGCTGCCGGTGGAAGTGGCGATCAAGGCGCAGGTCGAGGGGTTCAAGGGGCTGCGGACGGGCCAATAGGGGATCAGGCCCCTCACCCGGCTTGGCTTCGCCAAGCCACCCTCTCCCCAGAGGGGCGAGGGGACGCTGTGGCACGGCCGGTGCCGACTTTCTTCCCTCGCCCCTCTGGGGAGAGGGTGGCCGCGTAGCGGCCGGGTGAGGGGCCAGGATTGGGAGGAGAACAACCGTGGCTGAAAACAATTTTGTCTATCCGCGCGATGTCAGGGCGTTCGGGTTTGACTGGGGGAAGCTGTCGCTGACGGTGGCGCCGGAGGTGAATGGGGCGCAGCGGTTCAGTGGCGGCGTGGTCGATTTGCCGCCGGGTCAGGGGCATGCGCGGCATAACCATCCGGGGGCCGAGGAGATCATCTTCGTGATCTCGGGCGAGGGCGAGCAGATGGTGGAGACGCCGGAGGGCACGCCGGTGACGCAGAGGGTGGGGCCCGGATGCACGGTGTTCGTGCCGGAAAGCCGGTTTCATTCGACGCTCAACACCGGGAGCGGGCCGATGCAGCTTTTCGTCGTATATTCGCCGGCGGGACCGGAGCTCGGCCTCCGCGATTTGCCCGATTTCCGGCTCCTCCCCAAGGAAAGCTGACGGAACTAGGTAAGCTTTCCACTTCCAAGTAACGATCCAAACCTTTACCTTTGGACTGGGGCGGGGCCCACCCCTTAGGACGCTGGTATGGATCAGGTTTTGTCGCGCCGCCTGGCGGCGGTGCTGTGCGCAGACATTGCTGGGTACAGCGCGCTGGTGAGCGCCGACGAATCACGTGCCATTGCCGCGTTGAAGGGTCACCAGGAAGCCGTGGCCGAAGTGCTGTCGCGCTTTGGCGGGCGGGTGGTGGATCTCGCCGGTGACGGGCTGATCGCCGAGTTTTCGAGCTCGGTGTCGGCGGTGGAAGCCGGGCTCGCCATGCAGGCGATGATGGCCGAGCGCAACGACCCCGTGCCCGAGGGGCAGCGCATGCTGTTCCGCGTCGGCATCAACCAGGGCGACGTGATCCACGACGAGACCCATATCTACGGCGACGGCATCAATATCGCAGCGCGGCTGCAGACCATCGCCGAGCCCGGCCAGGTCTATGTCTCCGGCAAGGTGCACGAGGAAGTGCGCGACCGGATGAAGGCGAATTTCCGCGACCTCGGCGACAAGCGGCTCAAGAACATCGCTCGGCCAGTGCGGGTATTCGAGGTGACGCTGGGGCCCAAGGGCAAGCGCCCGCGCCTGCCCGACGGGGTGACCGTCGAGGCGCGAAAACCGTCGGTTGCCGTGCTGCCCTTCGACAATATGGGCGGGGATTCCGAGCAGGAATATTTCGCCGACGGGGTGGTGGAAGACATCATCACGGCGCTGAGCCGCTTCAAGGATTTTGCCGTCATCGCCCGCAATTCGAGCTTCGTCTACAAGGGGCGGGCGGTGGATGTGCGCGAGGTGTCGCGCGAACTCGGCGTGCGCTACCTGCTCGAGGGGAGCGTGCGGAAGGTGGGCACGCGGCTACGGATCACGGCGCAGCTGATCGATGCCGCGACGGGGGCGCATCTCTGGGCCGACAAGTTCGACGGCTCGCTCGAGGACGTGTTCGACTTCCAGGACCGGATCACCGCGACGGTGGCGTCGATCGTCGAGCCGACGATCCGCTGGGCCGAGATCGAGCGCTCGCGGCGGGAGCGGCCGGACAGCGTCGAGGGCTACGACCTCTATCTGCGCGCGCTGCCGATGCACATGTCGCAGACGGAAGCCGCGAGCGTCGAAGCGGTGAATATGCTGCTGCGGGCGATCGAGCTCGAGCCGAACAACCCGACCTACCTCGTGTACGCCGGCAACGCGATGCTGCATCGCTGGTCGCAAGGGTGGCCGCCGATCGGCGAGGATGACGACCGGCGCGGCATCGAGCTGGTGGAGCGGGCGCTGAGCCACGCGCGCGACGACGCGGTGGTGCTGAGCCTCGCCAGCATGATGCTGATCCACAACCTCAAGGATTACGACCGCGGGCTGGAGCTCAGCCGGCGGGCGGTGGCGCTCAACCCCAACAACCTCACCGTGATCATGTTCGCGGGGATCGTGCAGCTGCACCTCGGTGATCTCGACGAGGCCATCGCCTATTGCGAGCACGCGATCCGGCTCTCGCCGGCGGTGGATGGCTCGTACTGGCCGCTGACGGCGATTGCGCACGCGCACATGATCCGCGGCGAGTACGATCAGGCGATCGCGTGGTCGAAACGCTCGATCTCGTCGAACCCGAGCTTCGTGTGCACCTACTGGATGCTCGCGGCGGCGCATGCGCATCTCGGCCGCATGGACGAAGCGCGGCGCTATCTTTCGGCCCTGAAACGCATGACGCCCGAAGTGACCCTGAAGCTGATCTGGGACGGCCAGCCCAACAAGGACCCCAACCGCCTGAAGGCGATCCTCGACGGGCTGCGCATGGCGGGGTTGTCGGAGGGGTGAGGCCCTCGGAAACTCCGTAGAGATATCCCCGCATGTTTTGGGCCGTGGGAAACTCCTACTTCTTCTGGCGAGGAAGAAGAGGGAAACATCATGGCCTCCAATGACAGCAGGGACGTCAATCTAGACCATCTTCATGCAAAGGCACGGGACGCGATCGAACGGACGCTCGCCGAGCTCAAGCAGTTGCAGCACCCGTTCGAAATCTTCGAGGCGTATCGCACGCCACAGCGGCAGGCCTGGCTCTACGCACAGGGGCGAACCCGGCCGGGCGGCATCGTAACCAAGGCGGAGCCGTGGGAATCGTACCACCAGTACGGGCTCGCGGCCGACTTCGTGCTGAAGGTCGGCGGCAACTGGAGCTGGGACACCGGGCCGGCGTGGAAGTCGGCGTGGGACGACCTGCACACTGTCGGCGCCAAGCACGGGCTGCAGCCGCTCTCATGGGAGCTGCCGCACCTGCAGATGGCGGGCCTGAGGCTTTCCGACCTGCAGAACGGGCGCTATCCGGCGGGTGGCGGCGACAACTGGGCCGAGCATCTCGATGGGCAGATTGCCGGATGGAGCGGCCCGCAGGACCCGCCGCCTTCGCCCGAGGGTGTGCGGCCGGAGCTCGATCCGGCGGTGCTGCTTTCGGCGAGCCAGCAGGCGCCGGCCAACGGGGTGTCGCCGATGAGTGCGAGCGCCCTGCCCCCGGTGGGCAATTCGGATTGGCACGACAAGTTCGGCGGGCAGGAGTGGATGTGGGACGAGCACGGCATCTACCTCCGCGCCGACCCCTCCCATCCGCTGAGGACGCCGGGCAGCCCGACAACCGTCACGGCGATCTGGAACGCCTTCGGCACGATCATCGCGATCATGTCGAGGAAGTACGACATTGCGCCCGAAATCCTGCTGATGACCATCGCGACGGAAGCGGCCGCCTACAAGGATGATGAGTTCACCGGGCCGCGCACCTTCCGCTGGGAAGCGCATGTGTGGAACCGCGACGTGAACCCGCCGGTGCAGGGCGACTACAGCGCCGGGCCGATGCAGACGCTCGCCTCGACGGCACGCTGGGTGATCGACGCCCAGCACCTGCCCTATCACAAGTTCCAGGTGGCGCCGGTGTTCGCGGTGCGGCCCAGCCCGCCGCCCGCCAACCATCCGCTCTACGACCCGGCGACGAATATCGAGATCGGGGCAGCGGAAATCCGCCAGCGGGTGGGCACGACGGGGCGCGATCCGATCCTCGTGGCGGCGGCGTTCAACGCTGGCGGGATCTACGAAGACCACGGCAACCCCTGGCACATGCGGACCTATGGCAACCATCTCGACCGGGCGGCACAGTGGTTCGGCGATGCCTGTGCGGTGCTGAAGGCGGCGGGCGTCCGCTAAGGTTCGCCTGACAGTCACAATAGTTTCACATAGAGCGGGCACCCCTCTGCGCAATCAAGCAGGGGTGCCCGCCATGAACGATTTCGAGGACAAGATTGCGGCTCAGACGGGCGACGATGTCGACCGGATCAAGCAGGCGATTGCGGACGATTTCGAAGAAGAGCTGGAAATGCAGATGGAGGACGACCGGCTCGACGAGCTGGTGGCCGAGGGCATGTCCGGGCCGGCGGAAGAGACGCTCGACCGCAAGATTTATTTCCGCGAGCTGTTCCGTTTGCAGCATGAGCTGGTGAAGCTGCAGGACTGGGTGCAGTACAAGGGCCTGAAGATGCTGGTGATCTTCGAAGGCCGTGATTCTGCCGGCAAGGGCGGCGCGATCAAGCGCGTGACCCAGCGGCTGAACCCGCGGACCTGCCGCGTCGTCGCCCTGCCCGCGCCGACCAACAAGGAACGCGGCCAGTGGTATTTCCAGCGCTATATCCAGCACCTGCCGTCGGCCGGTGAAATGGTGCTGTTCGACCGCTCCTGGTACAACCGGGCGGGCGTCGAGCGGGTGATGGGCTTCTGCAACCAGCAGGAGCTCGAAGACTTCTTCCAGACCGTGCCGGATTTCGAGCGCATGCTCGTCCGCTCGGGCATCATCCTCGTCAAATACTGGTTCTCGATCACCGACGAGGAGCAGGAATTCCGCTTCAAGATGCGCATCCACGATCCGCTGAAGCAGTGGAAGCTCTCGCCCATGGACCTCGAGAGCCGGGTGCACTGGGAAGATTATACTCGCGCCAAAGAAGAGATGTTCGACCGCACCCACACCGAGGAAGCCCCGTGGTGGGTGGTGCAGGCGGTGGACAAGAAGCGGGCGCGGCTCAACATGATCTCGCACCTGCTGAGCCAGGTGGAATACGGCGAAGTGCCGAAGGACGAGATCGAGCTGCCGCCGCGCGTGCGGCATCCGGACTATGTGCGCCACGCGGTGCCGCCGGAACTCTACGTGCCCGAGAAGTACTGAGCCCTAGAGCGGGAAGGCGAGCCGGGCGGCGACGCCCGGCGCGCGGTCGACATATTCGACGCTGGCGTTCAGCGAGCGCGCCATGGCCTTGACGATGCGGGTGCCGAGGCCGGTGCCCTTGGCCTCGCCGTCGCCACGGCCGACGCCGTCATCCTCGACGGTGAGCTGGGCACGGTCACCTTCGAGGCGGGTCAGGGTCACGCGGACTTCGCCGCCGCGGTCGGGATAGGCGTATTTGGCGGCGTTCATCACCCATTCGGCCGCGATGACGCCGAGATTGATGCTGGCGTCGGTCTTCAGCGCCAGGGGTTCGAGCTGATAGCTGAGCTTGATGCGGTCGCCGAAGGTCATGGCCGACTGAAACTGGTCGAGCATGCTGCGCAGGTAATCGTCGAGCGCGACCACCGCGACATCGCCCGAGGCGTAGAGCCGCTGGTGCACCATGGCGACGGCCTGGATGCGCGACTGGGTTTCGGCCAGCACGGCCTTGCTCGCCGCATCGCCCATGGCGTTGGCCTGTAGCCCGACCAGCGAGGACACCATGGCGAGGCTGTTGGCGACGCGGTGATTGACCTCGCGCATGAGGAGTTCGGTGCGATCGCGGGCCTCGCGCATCTCTTCGGTGCTTTTGGCGAGATCGGCGGTGCGGGCCGCGACCTTGCCTTCGAGATCGGTATTGGCGGCGGTGAGTGCGTCGCGGGCGCGGCCGAGTTCGGCGGCATAGCGGATGATGGTGAAGAGCGCCGCGGCGGCGGCGGCGACCGCCACCATGGCGCCGGTGATCGACACGAGCCGCTGCCAGCCGGCATTGTCGGCCTGCTCGGTGACGAGGGTGGAGAGGCGATCGTCGGCGGCGAGGCTGATGCCGGTGATGTAGATATTGGCCTCGTCCATCAGGGCCTTGCCGCGATTGGTGAGGACGAGATCGAGCGCCGCCTGCGCCTGGCGGTTGCGCACCATTTCGATCGACTGTTCGATCTCGGCGAACTTCGCCTCGACGACGCCGGTGAGCTTGGTCATGGCGGGCTGGAGGGCCGGATAATCGGCGAGGCGGGCCGGCAGGCCGGCGACGCCGCGCTTGGCGTCGGCTTCGGCCGAGGTGAAGGGGGCGAGGTAGACTTCGTTTGCCGTGTAGAGGAAGCCGCGCTGGCTCGACTCGGCGCGCTGCAGGGCGGCGCGGAGTTCGACCGCCGCGGTCTTGAGGTCACGGGCGGCGAGGATTTCGGAGGCGAGCTGCGAGGAGCGTTCCCCCAGCCAGAACGCGACCGCCACCACCGCCGCCAGCGCGATGAAGCCGACGGCGAGGAACAGGATCTGGCTGCGGACGAAGGAGCGGGCGCTGATCGGCATGTCAGCGGTTTTCACTCGACCAGGGGAAGTTCACGTACTGGTCGCGGGTGTCGTAGCAGATATTGCCGTACATCCGGAGATAGGCGGTGCGGCGGGCCGGATCGGCAAAGGCGGCCGCGGGGTTGTCGAGGTCGGCCTCGTAGGCGGCGATGTTTTCGGCCGTGAGCGCGATGGGGAGGATATCCATGGCCTGCGGCACGCTCAGGCCCTTCAGCCAATCGGCACCGTACTCGCCCATGGCGTAGCCGAAGACCGGGGAATTGAGCGCGATGCTGGCCTTGTAGGGACTGTTGCCGGACTTGATCTCGGTGATGGCCTGCGGCTCGCCGTCGATGCCGCCGAGGAACTGGTCGGGCCGGTCCTTCCCGGCCTCGCGCAGGGCCCGCAAGGCGCCGAGCACGACGGCGTCGGCGCCGAGCACCACGTCGACATCGGGGATGGCCTGCAGCACGGTGGTCATCGTGGCGTAGCCGCCCTGCTCGGTGACCGGGTTGGGCGCGATATCGGCAACGATGGTGACGCCGGGCAACTGGGTCAGCTCGTCGCGCATGGCCTGAAAGCGGGGCGCGAGATACTGCATGGTGTCCTGAGTGAGGAGCACGACCTTGGCTTTGCCGCCGAGCTTGCCGTTGATGTAGGCGATGGCCGCATCGGCCAGCACCTTGCCGGTCTGGTATTGCGGGGCGTTCAGCAGGAGCGTTGCGGGCGGCGGCACGACGGTGCCCACATAGGCGCCGGACCAGATGGCCTTCTGGATGTCCTTGGCGACCACGGCCGGATCGGACGAGGTGGCGACCATGGCGCCGACATTCTCGGCGACGAGGTCGCGGATTTCGGAAGCCGCCTTGGGCGCGTCGCTATCGGCGAGGACGCGGCGATAATCGAGCCCGCGATCCGCGGCGGCGAGTGACAGGCCGTGGTTCACGCCTTCGAGGAAGGCGCGGTCGTTCTCCTGCACATAGGCGAGGATCGGCTTTAGGCCCGGCGGCACGGTGCAGGCCGGGGCATCGGGGTTGAAGGGCGGAAAGACCACGGGCGTGGTGAGACCCGGCGGCCCGTCCTGCGACAGGACGGCCGAACTGCCTCCGATGCCGACCAGCAGGGCGATAGCCGCCAGCTGCAGCCTGGTTTTCATCACGCGTCCCCTGTCCCCGCGCGCCAGTCGCGCTCCGGACCCCAAAGCTCAATAGCCGTTCAGGGTCCGGTCCGCATCGGCAAAAGCGTTGGTGGCGGAGCTTTCACCATCACAGATGTAGCCGATGGATAATTCGGCGAAACATCATTTGGCATGTGGCGCGCGGAAAGTGCGGGGAATATGCGCGGCGGGGAGGGAGTGAGGGGGTACGGGCCCCCTCACCGCGGGCGTCACGGCTGAATGTTCTCGAGGTCGGCGAGGAGGCCGGGATGGACGGGCGTCCAGCCCAGCTTTTCGCGCGTGATGGCGCTCGATGAGGGCTGATCGGCGGCGAAGATCGGGCCGATGGGGCCGAAATTCTCGGTCGGCACGGAGCGGACCGGCAGGTTGAGGCGGCGGCCAATGACGGCGGCAATGTCCGCGACCCGGTCGCCCTCGTCGGCAACGGCGTGCCACGAGGTGCCGCCCGGGGCGTTTTCGAGCGCGAGGCGGAAAAGCACCGCGGCATCGAGGGCGTGGACGGCGGGCCAGCGCTGGTTGCCATCACCGGGGTAGCCGGCGACGCCGGTCCGGCGGGCGATCTGGGTGAGGAGGCCGGCGAAGCCGCCATTGCCGTTATTGTGGACGGTGCGCGGCAGGCGGATGGCAGAGCTGCGAACGCCGCGCGAGGCGAGGGCCAGCGCGGCAGTGACCGAGCGACCGCGGCCGCCGACCGGACCCTCGGTGATGGCGGGATCGGTCTCGACCGACGGGCGGCCGGGAACGCCGGGCGTGCCGGAGACGGTGACGAGCGGGCGGTCGCTGCCTAGGAGGGTTTCACCGAGGGCCGCCAGGGCGGCGCCCTCCTCGGTGACCGCCTGCATCAGGGCCTCGGGCGAGCTGAAATCATTAGCGAAGGCGAGGTGGATGACGCCATCGGCCCTGGCGGCTGCGGCGCGGATCACCTCGAGATCGGTGAGCGAGCCCCGGACCGGTTCGGCCCCGGCGGCCGTAACGGCGGCCGCGGAGGCGTCGGAGCGGGCGAGGACGGTGGCGGTGTGGCCGTTGGCCAGAAGCTCGGCGGTGACAGCCGAACCGACGAGGCCGGTGCCGCCGGTGATGAAGACGCGCATATCTGCACTCCCTGTAATGTCAGTGACTGACATATACGGTTAGTGACAGTGACTGACAATACCCCTATATGAGATTTCATGCCACGCAATCCCGACATCGCCCGCGCCAGCCTGCGTCATGCGGCCATCGAGCTTTTCGCCGAGAACGGCTTCGAGGCGACGACGGCGGCCCAGATCGCGGCGCGCGCCGGGGTCACCGAGCGCACCTTCTTCCGGCACTTTCCGGACAAGCGCGAAGTGCTGTTCGACGGGCAGGCGATCCTCGGCGACGGGCTGACGGAGGCGATCGGACGAGCGGAAGCGGGCCTGCCGCCGCTTGGGGTACTGCGCTTCGCCTTCGATGCGGTGGTGCCCATGCTGGAAGCGAACCGGCCCTTCTCCGAGCCGCGGATGAAGATCATCGCGGCGACGCCGGCGCTGCAGGAGCGCGAGGTGGCCAAGCACGTCGCGCTGGTGCGGCTGGTGGCCGATGCGCTCGTTACGCGCGGGGTCGAGGCGCGACAGGCGAGCCTTGCGGCCGAGATCGGCATGGCGGTGTTCGGACATGCGCTCAGCGGCTGGTTCGCCGCTCCGGGCTCGAAGCTCGCGGACCATATCGAGAGCGGTTTTGCCGCGATGCAGGGGCTCGCGCGCTAGATACGCAATCCCGCTATGCGCAGGGTGACATGGGACCGTAACGGTTGCCGTGCAAAATGTCGCAGTCTGGCAGCGGAGACGACGGCAGAATGGACAATTTCGACCTGGTGGTGATCGGCTCGGGGCCGGCGGGGCGGCGGGCGGCGATCCAGGCGGCAAAGCTCGGCAAATCCGTGCTGGTGGTCGAGAACCGGCTGCGCGTCGGCGGGGTATCGGTCCATACCGGCACGATCCCGTCCAAGACGCTGCGCGAGACGGTGCTGAACCTTTCGGGCTGGCGCGAACGCGGCTTTTACGGCCTCGCCTACCGGGTGAAAAAGGATATCGAGGGCAAGGATCTCGGCGCGCGGCTGCGGATGACGCTCGACCACGAGATCGACGTGCTGGAGCACCAGTTCGCCCGCAACGGCGTGCGCACGGTGGCCGGCAAGGCGCGCTTCGTCGACCCGCACCATATCGCGGTGAAGAACGGCGATGACGGCGAGCACCATTTCGGTTTCGACAACGCGGTGATCGCGGTGGGCACGGCGCCCTATCGGCCGAAGCATATTCCGTTCAACGAGACGAGCGTGTTCGACAGCGACAATGTCGCGTCCGACCCGCGGGTGCCCAAGAGCCTCACGGTGGTGGGCGCGGGCGTGATCGGGCTCGAATACGCGACGATCTTTTCGGCGATGGACGTGCCGGTGACATTGGTGGAGCCGCGCGAGCAGTTCCTCGAGTTCATCGACCGCGAGATCATCGAGGAGTTCGTGCATGAACTGCGCAAGCGCGGCATGCAGCTTCGGCTCGGGGTGAAGGTGGAATCGGTCGAGCTCGACAACCAGGGCTGGACGGTTTCGACGCTGTCGGACGGGCGGAAGATCCGGACCGAGATGCTGCTCTATGCGGCGGGCCGGGTGGGCGCGACGGAAGGTCTGGGGCTCGAGACGTGCGGGCTCGAAGCGGATGAGCGCGGGCGGCTGAAGGTCGACCCCAAGACGTTCCAGACGACGCAGCCGAACATCTACGCGGCGGGCGACGTGATCGGGTTTCCATCGCTGGCGTCGACCGCGATGGAACAGGGCCGGATCGCGGCTTGCCACGCGTTCGGTGCGCCGATGCCCCCTGCCCCGGAATATTTCCCCTACGGCATCTATGCGGTGCCGGAGATTTCGACCGTCGGGCTCACTGAGGCCGAGGTGAAGGCCAAGGGCATTCCCTACGAGTGCGGCATCGCGCGGTTCCGCGAGACGTCGCGCGGCCACATCATGGGGCTGCAGGGCGGGATGATGAAGCTGATCTTCTCGCTGAAGACGCGGCGTCTACTCGGGGCGCACATCATCGGCGAAGGCGCGACGGAGCTGATCCACATCGGCCAGGCGGTGCTGAATTTGAAGGGCACCGTCGACTATTTCGTAGAGAACGCCTTCAACTATCCGACGCTCGCGGAGGCGTACAAAATCGCGGCGCTCGATGCGTTCAACCGCATGCCGAGGTTCGAGGCACCGCCGGCCGAGGCGGCGGAGTAAGGGGCTGGTTACCCCCTCTCCTCAGTTTCGCTAACTCGCTGCGCGAGCAAGCTTCACTATCCTCCCCCGCCGAGGGGGAGGAGGCGATGGAACGGATGCGGCTGGGTGTGCGCATCCTCGCCCCTTGCGGGAGAGGATAGTGGAGCTTGGCGGCTTGCCGCCTAGCGGAACTGAGGAGAGGGGGTCGGGAACCGGCGACTAGCCATTTTGCGTTGTGCTGGCTACGTATATCGCCCCACCAGAAGAACACGCAGAGTCCCCAACATGGCCAGCAACAACCCCATCGATCCCGTCAAGCTCGACCGGCTCGCCGAAGTGGCGATCAGGGTGGGGCTGCAATTGCAGGCGGGGCAGGACCTGGTGCTGACGGCGCCGATCGCGGCGCTGCCGCTGGTGCGGCGGATTGCGGCGCATGCCTACAAGGCCGGCGCGGGCTTCGTGCAGCCGATCTTTTCGGACGAAGAGATCACCCTGGCCCGCTACCACAATGCCGCCTCCGACAGTTTCGACCGGGCGCCGGCGTGGCTCTTCGACGGCATGGCCAAGGCCTTCGGCAACAACGCGGCGCGCATGGCGATTTCGGGCGACAACCCGATGATGCTCTCGAAGGAAGACCCCGAGAAGGTGGCGCGGGCCAATCGCGCGACTTCGATGGCGTACCGCCCTGCCCTGGAGAAGATCACCGGGTTCGACATCAACTGGAACATCGTCTCCTACCCAAACCCGGCCTGGGCCAAGCTGGTGTTTCCGAACGATGACGAGGACACGGCGGTGCACAAGCTCGCCGAAGCGATCTTCGCGGCGAGCCGGGTCAACAACGACGATCCGATCGGCGCCTGGAAGGAGCACAATGCCAACCTCAAGGCGCGCTGGACCTGGATGAACGGGCACCGCTTCTCGGCCCTGCATTATACCGGCCCGGGCACCGACCTGACGATCGGGCTCGCCGACGAGCACCGCTGGAAGGGCGGCGCTTCCGAGGCCAAGAACGGCATCACCTGCAACCCCAACATCCCGACCGAAGAGGTGTTCACCACGCCGCATAAGGACCGGGTGGAGGGCTATGTGCGCTCGACCAAGCCGCTCAGCCATAACGGCACGCTGATCGAGGATATCGAGGTGCGCTTCGAGGGCGGGCGGATCGTCTCGGCCAAGGCCAGCAAGGGCGAGGCGGTGCTCAACAAGGTGCTCGACACCGACGAGGGCTCACGCAGGCTGGGCGAAGTGGCGCTGGTGCCGCATAGCTCGCCGATCAGCAAGTCGGGCATCCTGTTCTACAACACGCTGTTCGACGAAAACGCCGCCTGCCATATCGCTCTCGGCCAGTGCTACGCCGACTGCTTCATCAACGGCACGAAGATGAGCCAGGACGAAATCGCGGCGCGCGGCGGCAACAAGAGCCTGATCCATATCGACTGGATGATCGGCTCGGGCCAGATCGACATCGACGGGATCAAGGCCGATGGCAGCATCGTGCCGGTGATGCGCAAGGGCGAATGGGCGAATACTTAGCTCGCTACTCATCCTCGATTAACCACCTGCCCTGACTGCGGGAATTGCAGCAGTTGAGCGACCGCCGATTAATCATTTGGCGGGGACGGCAAGACTAGCATCCCAAACTCGGGGTCGGAGTTGGTATGCGCAGGACTGGCGGAACGCCGAAAGATCTACAGCCGCAGAACGCGGCCGAACCGGGTGAAGGAGTCGTTTCGGAAGAAACGATCCGTCGTCTCGGCGAGGCTGCGGGCGTGTCGGTGTGGACCTGGCACGTCAAGGACAACCTCGTCCACCACATGGGTGGCAGCCGCCGTCCGGGACGGACTGCCTCACCGCTCGACGATGTGCTGCAAAGCGTGGACCCGGCCGACCGCAACCGGGTGAAGCGACGCTTGCGCGCCGCCGTGCGCAGCGGCAATTCGGGCACCATGCAATTGCGCAGTGCGCCGACATCGGGCTCGCGCATCCTCAGCAGCACGTTCTTTCCGCTCGATACGAACGTCCCCGCCGGTCGCCTGCAGATCATCATCCAGGACGTGACGCAGGCGGTCGAAACCGAAAAGGCGTTGCGCGAGAGCGTGAAGCATTACCGCACCGCGGTGGACCTCAACCCGGAAATCCCGTGGGTAGCGGCACCCGATGGCAGCATACTCGAAGTCGGGCCGCGCTGGCTCGAACTGATGGGGATGAGCGCCGAGGAAACGCTGGGCACGGGCTGGGTGAAGGCGCTCCATCCCGACGATGTGGGGCCCACCTCGACCTACTGGGCCATTTGCCTGAGCACCGGCGAGCCGGTGGATGTGCAATACCGGGTGCGGCTCAAGAGCGGGGAATACCGCTGGATGCGGGCCCGCGCCGCGCCCTCGCGCGATAGTACCGGGACGATCACGCTCTGGTACGGCTCGCTCGAGGACGTACACGACCGCAAGATGGCGGAGACGGCGCTGCGCGATTCCGAAGAGTTCGCGCGCTCCATCCTCGAAAGCTCGAGCATGGCGATCGAGGTGCTCGATGCCGACGGGCGGCTGATCTTCATGAACGGGCCTGGCATCCGCATCATGGAGGTGGACGATTTCGCCTCGATCCACCACCGGCCCTATGACAGCTTCTGGCCGCCGGACGTGGCCCCGGCGGTGCGCTACGCGATCACCGAGGCGCGTAAGGGCGAGACGGTGCGGCGCACGCTCTATGGCCCGACGGCACTCGGTACACCCAAGTGGTGGGACCTCTCGGTGTCGCCGGTGTTCAACGCCGAGGGCAAGGTGACGCGGCTGCTGGCGCTGTCGCGCGATGTGACCGACGCCAAGCGCAACGAAGTGGAAGTGGCGGCGGCGGCGCGGCGGCTCTCCAACGTGCTCGAAAGCACGATGGACAGCGTGGTGAGCGTCGACAGCGAGTGGCGCATTACCTACATGAACCGCCGCGCAACGGCATTTTTCCCGGGCGACGGTCCTTATATTGGCGGCGACTTCCGCGAGCTGATCGACCGGGTGGAGGCGGAACCTTTCCTCGCGCGCTACCGGCAGGCGATGGCCGAGCAGCGCTCGATCGCCTTCGAGGATTACCTGCCGAGCGCCCGGGCCTGGCTCGAAGTGCAAGCCTATGGCTCGAGCGCCGGGCTCATCATCTTTTTCCGCGACGTCACCGAGCGGCGGCGGGCGCAGGAACAGATTGCGCATCTGGCGCGCCACGACTCGCTCACCGGCCTGCCCAACCGGCTGCATTTCCACGACGAGCTCGGCCTGAACCTGACCGATGCGGCCGACCAGCGGCGGCTGGTGGTGATGTCGGTAGACCTCGACGATTTCAAGCTCATCAACGACACGCTGGGCCACCTCGCGGGCGACACGCTGCTGCGCGAGGTGGCGTTGCGATTGAGCGCCGCCGGCAGCGGCGGGTTTGTCGGGCGGCTCGGCGGCGATGAGTTTGCGCTGCTGATGCGGGTGGACACACTCGAACAGGCGGCGCGGACGGCCCGATCGATCATCCGCTCGATCTCCTCGCCCTACCTGATCGAGGACGAGTCGGTGGAAATCGGCGCCAGCGTCGGTATTGCCGTCGCGAACGAGGACGGCAGCGACGCCGACACGCTGTTGCACCAGGCCGATATCGCGCTCTATCGCGTGAAGGCCGAGAACGGGCGCAATTTCCGCTTCTTCGAGCAGGACATGGACCATGCCCTGCGCGAGCGGCGCGAGATGAAGCGCGAGCTTGCCAATGCGCTGAGCCGCGACGAACTCCACGTGGTGTACCAGCCGCAGATCGACGTGCAATCCAACCGCCTCGTGGGCTTCGAGGCCCTGCTGCGATGGAGCAGTCCGACGCGCGGTGCGGTGTCGCCGGCAACCTTCATTCCGCTGGCCGAGGAGAGCGGGATCATCGAGGAAATCGGCGCTTTCGTGCTCAGGCGCGCCACCGAAGAGGCGATGCGCTGGCCTGCAGGGATTTCGATCGCGGTGAACCTGTCGCCCGCCCAGTTCAAATCGGGCGCGGTGAGCGAGGCGGTGCGAGAGGCCCTGCAGCGGAGCGGGCTCGAACCCGGGCGGCTGGAACTCGAGATCACCGAATCCGTGCTGCTCGACCAGACCAGCGGGGCGATCAGCGTGCTGGAGGGGCTGCATGCCGATGGCGTGCGCGTGGCGCTCGACGATTTCGGCACCGGCTATTCGTCGCTGAGCTACCTGCAGCGGTTCAATTTCGACAAGGTGAAGATCGACCGCTCGTTCGTTTCCGGACTACCGGACAATGCGGGCTCGGCGGCGATCGTGCGGGCCATCGTCGGGCTGGGAAGGTCGCTACGCACCCGAGTCACCGCCGAGGGCGTCGAGACCTTCGAACAGTTGATGTTCCTCGCGTCGGAAGGCTGCGACGAGGCCCAGGGCTATCTCTTCAGCCAGCCGTTGCCGGCCGAGCAGGCCCTGGCCCTCGCGCTGACCCGCGGCCGTCCCTCCGAGCCGGAAGAGCGTTTGCGCGGCCATGGTTGAAGCGTAACTGCGACATTTTGGCTAGCATACAAACCAATACTTAACCACCGGGGGCCTAGCGTTGCAGCAGGGGAGCCAGTGGCAGAAGCCATGTTCGATAAACAGATCATCGTGAACTCGATCGACTCGCTGGCGGAGACCGAACCCGGTCCGCCGGTGGCAGACGCCGAACGCGCGCTGCAACTGATCGAAAGCCGTTCGGGCTATGGGCAGTGGAAGATCATCTTCCCCGGCTCGGTCGTGCTGTCGGACTCAGTATGCGAGTCCTTCGGCTGGATGCCCACCTCCGACCCCCTGCCGCTGCAGGACATGGTCAAGCTCTACCACATGGAAGACCGCGGCAAGTTCCTGACGCTGATCGCGCAGGCACTCGAAGGCCGCAAGGGTTTCCACTGCCGGCTCCGGATCGAGCGCCGCGATGGCCAGATCCGCATGATCGAAACCATCGCCGACCTCCGCCTCGTCAATGGCCGGGTCGCCGAGCTGTTCGGCTTTTCGCGCGACGTGACGCGCGAAATGGAACGCGAACTGCAGGTGCAGGGCCGGCTGAAGCTGGTGCAGGAACTGGTCGGCGACATGCCGGCACCGATCGTGGTGCTCGACGAGAAGCTCCGCGTGATGGACTGCTCGATCTTCTGGCTCAAGGCGCACCGCTTCATCGAGAAGCGCGAGGTCGTCGGCAAGTCGCTGATGATGCTGCAGCCGAGCATGCCGCCCGATCAGAAGGACGAATACGAACGGGCGATGAAGGGCCAGACCATCCGCACCAAGCGGATATTCACCAGCTCGACGACCAACCAGCCCATCCAGTTCAATACGCTGATCACCCCCTGGTACGTGGCCGACAAGAAGGTCGGCGGCATCACCATCGTCACCGGGTGGAGCGAAGTTGCGCTCGCCAAGGCCAACGCCGTCACCGGCAACATGCCGCCGGGTGGAGCCGATCCGTTCGATGGGTCGCTGCTGGATTTGCTGAAGAACGTTTCGTAGGCGCCAGGCTTAGAACCCGCAGGCGGGGTCCCTTGCCCCACGCTCGGTTTTGGCCGATTGAGGCAGCATGGATCTGCCTAAGCTCCCCATTGACGACGCCCTGCCCCGCTTGAGCCAAGTGCTTGAGGCCGGCCCGTTTGCCGTGCTGGTGGCGCCTCCTGGCGCCGGCAAGACGACGCGGGTGCCGCTGGCGCTGCTCGACGCCACGTGGCGCGGCGACGGCAGGATCGTGATGCTGGAGCCGCGACGGCTGGCAGCGCGGGCGGCGGCGCGGCGCATGGCGCAGTCGCTGCGGGAGGATGTCGGCGCGACGGTCGGGTATCGGGTGCGGCTCGATGCGCGCGTTTCGGCCAAGACGCGGATCGAGGTGGTGACCGAGGGCGTGTTCACCCGGATGCTGCTGGATGATCCAGAGCTCAACGGCGTTGCGGCGGTGATCTTCGATGAGTTCCACGAGCGCTCGCTCGATGCCGATCTCGGGCTGGCGCTGGCGCTCGATGCGGCGGCTCTGCGCGAGGATTTGCGGATCGTCGTGATGTCGGCGACGCTCGATGGGGCGCGGGTGTCGGCGCTGATGGATGAGGCGCCGGTGGTCGAAAGCCTCGGCCGCGCCTACCCGGTCGAGACGTTCTATCGCGATCGCGACCCGGCGCTGCGGCTCGAGGAGCAGGTGGCGGCGGTGACGCTGGAGGCGCTGCGCGAGCAGCCCGGCTCGGCGCTCGTGTTCCTGCCCGGGCAGGCGGAGATCTCACGCACGGCCGAGAGGCTTGCCGGTCGCGTGGCCGCGGATGTGGAGATCACGCCGCTTTATGGCCAGCTCTCGCCCGAGGAGCAGGACCGGGCCGTGAGCCCCCCTCCGGCGGGGCGACGCAAGGTGGTGCTCGCGACCTCGATCGCCGAGACGTCGCTGACCATCGAGGGGGTGCGGATCGTCGTCGATTCCGGGTTCCGGCGCGCTCCGGCCTATGAGCCGGCGACGGGACTGACGGTGCTGGAGACGCGGCGGATTTCACGGGCAGCGGCCGAGCAGCGGCGCGGCCGTGCCGGCCGCGTCGAGCCCGGCGTGTGCTACCGGCTCTGGGGCGAGGGGCAGAATGCGGCGATGGCGGCGTTCGATGCGCCCGAAATGCTGGAGGCGGACCTCTCGGGGCTGGCGCTCGACCTCGCCGGCTGGGGCGTGAGCGATCCGGGGCAGCTGCGCTTTCTCGATCCGCCGCCGAAGCCGGCCTGGGCCGAGGCGACCGGGCTGCTGCGCGGGCTCGAGGCGATCGATGCGGATGGGCGGATCACCGCCGAAGGGACGGCGCTCGGCAAGCTGCCGCTGCACCCGCGGCTCGCGCATATGGTGCATCGCGCCGCCGAAGAGGACGACGCCCTGACGGCGGCGGAGGTCGCAGTGCTGATCGGCGAACGCGGGCTCGGCGGCGACGAGATCGACATTGGGGGGCGGCTCGAACGCTTCCGGCGCGAGCGCGGCAAGCGGGCTGATGAGGCGCGGAGCCTGGCCCGGCGCTGGGCCGGAATGGTGGGCAATACCGGCACCGGCGGCGAGGTTGGGCGGCATCTGACGCGGGCCTATCCCGATCGCGTGGCGCAGCGGGCCGGTGGGCGCGGCCGGTTTCGGCTCGCCAATGGGCGGCAGGCGATGCTGGAGGAGACGGAGGCGCTGGCCTCGGCCGAGTATCTCGTGGTGACGGATATCACTGGGGCGGCGGCGAGCGGGCGGATACGGGCGGCGGCGCGGATCGATCGCGAAACGATCGAGGAGCTGTTCGCCAGCCAGATCGTCGACGAAGTGGCGATGGCGTTCGACCGGGCCTCACGCAGCGTGCGTGCGCGGCGGGTGAAGCGGCTCGGCGCCCTGCGGCTCGACGAGGCGCCGGTGGCGGTGGCCGACCCGGAAGCGGGGGCGCGGGCGCTGGCGGCGGGTATCGCCGAGCTCGGCATCGGCGTGCTGCCGTGGACGAAGGAGCAGAAGGCGCTGCGCGAGCGGGCGAGCTATCTGCGCGCGACGCTGGGTGAGGAGTGGCCGGACCTGTCGGATGCCGGGATGGCGGCGGATGTGGAGTGGCTGGCGTCGGCCCTGCTCGGCAAGACGGCGCTGAGTGAGGTGGGGGCCGACGATCTCGGCGCGGCGCTCGACGGGCTGCTGCCCTATGCACGGCGGCAGGAGATCGACCGGCTGCTGCCCTCGCATTTCGCCGCGCCGTCGGGATCGCACCTGCCGATCGACTATGGGGCCGAGAACGGGCCGGCGCTCGAAGTGCGGGTGCAGGAGCTGTTCGGCATGGACAAGCATCCGTCGGTTGCGGGTGGCAAGGTGCCGCTGCTGCTGGTGCTGCTCAGCCCTGCCCACCGGCCGATCCAGACGACCCGTGACCTGCCGGGCTTCTGGCGCGGCAGTTGGAAGGATGTGGCCAAGGACCTGAAGGGCCGCTACCCGCGCCACTACTGGCCGGAGAACCCGCTCGAAGCGGCGGCGACGGCGCGCGCCAAGCCGCGCGGTACCTAACGCGCGACGGCGAGGCGCTGCAGGGCAAAGTTCTCCCGAACCTCGACTTGCTGGAAGCCACGGGCCTCGTACATCGAGCGGGGCCCGCGGAAATGGCCGGCATCGTTCTGGTCGGGAGCGCTGTGCGGATAGGCCTCGACGAAGGCGGCGCCCCGGGCTGCGGCGTCGGCGATGACCCGGTCGAGCAGGGCCGAAGCCACGCCGTGCCGGCGATAAGGCGGGGCGACGACGAAGCAGGAGACGCCGATGACCTGCGCCGGGTCGGGGCCGCCCGGATCGACGCCGGCGAACAGCTCGTAGCTGGCGCGGAGCGAGGCGTTGACCCAACCGGCGGGCCGGCCATCGACATAGGCGAGGTAGCCGTGCGTGCCGCCGCCGCGCAGCCGCTCGACGACCATGGCGCGCGACTGGCGCCAGGCCCGCTCGGGCATTTCGGGCGGCGGCGGCGAGTGGGGATAGAGGCAGTAGCACGAGGCCCAGTCGGGGTTGCCGGCAAAGCCGTCATGGTCGAAGAAATCGAGCCAGTCGCCGATGCGGTCGGCGGTGACGGGGAGGACGACGATGGGGCCGATCTCGTCGCGGCGTTCGGTGGGCCCGGTGAGCCGCTCGACGGCCTCGGCGAAATTGCGGGCGTAGTTGCGGACCGCCTGTTCGGGATAGCTCCACTGGTGAACGGTCTGGCCGTGCAGGACGAAGGCATCCTCGAGCGCGTCGGCATCAGCCGCCTCGACCGTTACGCTGCACTCGAAGCATTTCACCTGCATGTTCGTCCCTCCCGTGGGCGGCACCTTAACGCGCCAACCCTGCCAGCGGACGGCAGGGTTTGCTCAGGCTGGCCCGGCAGCCTTGAGGATGGTCAGGAATTCGGCGCCATAGCGCTTGAGCTTGCTCTCTCCAACGCCGGAAATGGTGCCGAGTTCGGCCATCGTCTGCGGGCGCTCCATCGCCATCGCCCGCAAAGTGGTGTCGTGGAAGACGACGTAGGGCGGGACACCCTGGGACTTGGCGATGGCGGCGCGTTCGGTGCGCAGTTGCTCGAAGAGGTTCTGCGCGGCAGGCGGCAGTGCCACGGCATTCTGGAGCGAGCGGCGAGTTTCGGTGGCTTTGCGCGGGCGGTCGCGGCGGAGGGTGACCTTGCGTTCGCCCTTGAACACGGGACGGGCTTCCTCGCTCAGATGCAGGGCGCCGAAGGCGTTGTCGACGACGATCAGCCCCATGGCGGTCAGTTGCCGGATGACGGAGCTCCAGCCGCGCTGGTCGATATCCTTGCCCTGGCCGAAGACCGGCTGGTTCTGGTGGCTGAACTGCGTGACCTTTTCGGTCTCCTTGCCCAGCAGCACGTCGATGATGTGGGTGACGCCGAAGCGCTGGCCGGTGCGGTAGATGGCGGCCATGGCCTTGATGGCGGCATCCGACCCATCCCAGGTGTCGACGGGCGAGAGGCAGGTGTCGCACGAAGCGCAATTGCCGGCATGAGCCTCGCCGAAATGGGCGAGGATGGATTTGCGGCGGCACTCGGCCGTTTCGCACACGGCGAGCAGCGCATTGAGCTTGCTCCGCTCGACCCGTTTCACCTCTTCGGGCGCATTGCCCTCGTCGATCATGCGGCGGCGCTGGGCGACGTCGGCCATGCCGTAGCACATCCAGGCTTCGGCCGGCAGGCCGTCGCGACCGGCGCGGCCGGTCTCCTGGTAGTAGGCTTCGATGCTCGAAGGCAGGTCCATGTGCGCGACGTAGCGCACGTCGGGCTTGTCGATGCCCATGCCGAAGGCCACCGTGGCGACGAGGCAGAGCGACTCTTCCTTGAGGAAGGCGTCCTGGTTGGCGCTCCGCTCATTCGCCGGCATGCCGGCATGATAGGGCAGCGCGCGGATGCCTTGGGCGTTCAACCACTCGGCGACGTCCTCGACCTTCTTGCGCGAAAGGCAATAGACGATGCCGGAATTGCCCTTGTGGCGGCTGAGGAAGCTCTTCAGCTGGCTGCGGGCATTGTCGCGCTCGACGATCGAATACGAGATGTTCGGCCGGTCGAAGCTGGTGGTGAAGACGCGCGCGGTGTTGAGCCCGAGGCGCTCGATGATGTCTTCGCGCGTCGTCGGGTCGGCGGTGGCGGTAAGCGCGATGCGGGGGACGCCGGGATAGTCCTCGGCGAGGCTTTCGAGCTCGCGATATTCGGGGCGGAAATCGTGGCCCCACTGGGAAACGCAGTGCGCCTCGTCGATGGCGATCAGCGCGATCTTCACGCCCTGCATCATCGACTTGAAGCCGGGGAGCACGAGGCGTTCGGGCGCGACGTAGAGCAGCTGCAGCTTGCCGTTCTTGAGGTCACGGAAGGTGCGGGAGCTTTCTTCCTGCGACACCGAGGAGTTGAGCGTCGCGGCGTTGACGCCAGCCTGGCGCAGGGCCTCGACCTGGTCGCGCATGAGGGCGATGAGCGGGCTGACGACGATGCCGACGCCCTCGCGGGCGATGGCCGGCACCTGGTAGCACATGGATTTGCCGGCGCCGGTGGGGAACAGCACCACTGCGTCGCCGCCGCCCGTGACGTGGCGCACCACGTCCTCCTGCTGGCCGCGGAACGCCTTGTGGCCGAACACGGTGTGCAGGATTTCGGCGGGGTCGCGAGGGGGCGTGTCGAAAAGCGACTCAAGCATGGGACTAGATTCGGAAGCGGGGCGTCATGGTCAACCCATTCCCTTGCGCTTCGCGCAGATGTGCGGGCTTTCGTGCGCGAGGTTGACCGGCGGGTAACAGCTCATGTGTCAGAACATTGCTGAACCGGGGACGCCAATTGAGCCTTTCATCCGCGAGCGCGACGGGGTTTTCGCCCGCCCGGCCGGTGGCGGCTGCCGGCCAGCGGCTACAGGGCCTGCAGGCGCTGCGCGGGCTGGCCGCCCTGCTGGTGGTGGTGCTGCATGCGACGCAGCTGACCGGGGCGTTCGGTCATCATCCGGAGCTGCTGCGGCTCGCGACCAACGGCATCGCCGGGATTGGCTATTTCGGCGTCGATATCTTCTTCGTGCTGAGCGGGGTGGTGATCTCGATCCTGCTCACTCGCAATGCCGAGCGGCCGGAGGCGCCGGGCGGCTTCCTGCTGCGGCGGGCGGCGAAGCTGCTGCCGACCTTCTGGGTGACGCTGGGGCTGCTGCTATTGTTGCCGCCGAGCCCGGACGCGAATACCGACCCGATGGCACTCGTGCGCCAGCCGCTGTCGCTGCTGCTGCTCTCCACGCAGGATGCGCAGCCGGTGGGGTGGACGCTGATCTACGAGGCGCACTTTTATCTCATCGCGGCGCTGGCATTGGGGTTCGGGGCGCGAGCCTCGACGGTGATGCTGGCCTGGGTGCCGGTTCAGGTGGTGGCCGTTGGGCTAAGCGCAGCGGGCGTGCTGCCGGACTATGTGGCGCTGAAGCCGATCTCGCTCGAACTCTGTGCCGGGCTGTTGATCGGTATGGCCGCACCGCGATGGCGGTTGCCGGCTCCGGGCATCGTGGCGCTTGGGGCGTTGGCGGCGATGATGGGCGCGGCTCTGGTGCTGCCGGTCGGGGCGATCAGCGAGGCCGGCGCGCTGCGGCTGCTCGTGCTCGGGCTGCCGGCGGCGGTGCTGGTCTATGCGGTGATGTCGCTCGAGGCCGCCGGGTGGTCGCCGCCGCGGCTGGCGGTGCGGCTCGGCGAGGTCTCGTACTCGCTCTATATGTGGCACATCCCGGTGCTGGTGCTGCTCGCGGTGGCGATGATCGGCGTGCTGCCCGGCTGGGGTGGCGCGGCGGCCTATTGGGGGCTCGGGATTGCCGGGTCGATCGGCATGGCGGTCGTCGCGTACCGGACGATCGAGGCGCCGGTGGTGGACTGGGCCAACCGGCTGACGCGGCGTGGGCCGCGCGCAGTGCACGCGGCCCCGTGATTTTTTCCGGCTCAGCCGAAGAAGGCCAGCGCCGTGTCGACCATCTTCGTCTCGTTCATCATCGTGTAGTGGGTGACGCCGGGGAGGATGGCGAGGCGGTTCTGGTTCATGCCCGAGCCGTCCCAGCCGGCGTCCTGCAGGCCGCCGCCCAGCAGTTCCCAGAATTTTGCCGTGTGGCCGGTGCGGACGGCGTCCCAGTCGCCGACGATGAGCTGGGTGGGGACTTTCAGGCCGGGGATTTCGGATGACCAGTCATAGTCCTTGCCCATGTACTGCATCTGGTCGAGCAGCTTGGGGAAGTTCACCTCCGGGTCCGGGTTCACGGCGGCGAACATCTGGTAAAGGGGTGAGGGCTTCATCATCTCGAACTGGCTCGAGTTGAGGCCGCGCATGCCCTGCTGGTTGTAATCGTGCCAGCCGGCGAAGGCGAAGGGGGTCGAGGCCAGCGCCACCTTCTTCACCAGCTCGGGGTGATCGAGGGCGAGGCGAAGCGCGATGCTGCCGCCCATCGAATAGCCGAGGACATCGACCTGGGTGAGGTTCAGCGACTTCAGGACGGCGGCGACGTCGTTGGCCATGCTGGCGAAGGTCATGGGGCGATCGAGCGGGCCGGTGCGGCCGTGACCCTGGGCTTCCACGGCGATAATCTGGCGGGTCGAAGCGAGCTTTTCGAGCACGGGGCCGAAGGCTTCGATGGTCATCAGGCCGCCGTGGAGGAGGACGAGCGGCACGCCCTGGCCATAGGTGGCGAAGTAGACCTTGCCGCCTTCGACGGGGACGTAGCCGGAATTGGTGGGAGTGGGCATGGGAGAGGCTCCTTGTTGGGCTTTGGTGACGGCCGGCAGGATTGAGGTTAGGCCGGCAATGGTGGCGAGGGCGAGGAAGTTGCGTCTGCGCATTCTCGGTCTCCGTGAGGGCATGGCTTCGCCGGTGCCCGGGGATGGGGTTTTGGTCGGCTTGGTGCTTGTGGACGCCCCCTCCACCAAGCTTCGCTTGGTCCCCCTCCCCCGTTTCACGGGGGAGGATCACGGAGAGGGCAGTGGCTTAGCTGGTCAGCGTCTCGATCGCCTTCGCGACGCGGCGGGCGCGGGTGTCGGCGGCCTTGGCGCCTTCGATGGCGAGGACGTGGGCCTTCTTGTGGCTGGGGGCCAGTTTGTCCCAGGCGGCCTGGGCGGCGGGGTTGGCAGTCAGCGCCGCCTTAAGGTCGTCGGGGGCTTCGATGACGCGGGGCTGGTCGTCGAGTTCGAGGATGACCTCATGGGTTTCGCCGCCCTTCACCCCGGTGATCTTGCGGATGTCGGCCGACACGCCGATCAGCAGGTCGCCGCCCATGGTGGCGATCTTGCTGGCCCAGGAGTGGCCGGCGAGGGAAACCTTCACCAGCGGGTTCTTGCCGCCGTTCAGCGCATCGCGCACCTCGGGCGGAACGAGGATGCCGGTATTGTTGCCCATGGGCTTGATGAACGCGGCGAACTTCATGGGGCATCTCCGAGGGTAGAAAGGTGGGCGGCGAGCTTGTCGTAGCTCTCGAGCGTGCCTTCGCGGAAGCCGCGGCGAGTGGCGGCGTCCTTGTGGGCGGTGGTGTCGAAGTAGGCATCCAGCGTCAGCCGGGTGCGGTTGCCGGGCAGCGCCTCAAACGTGATGACGCGGATGAAGCTCGGCGGCGGGTTGTCGCCGAACACTTCGCCCACGGCCGCGGCGTTGCGGTAGACGATGCGCTCGGGCGGGGCGATTTCGACAAACACGCTGTCCGTCGGAAAATCGCGACCATCAGGCGAGCGCATCACGTGGTGCCAGCGGCCGCCTTCGCGAAAATCCATCTCGACCACCGGATTGGTGAAGCCCTTCGGGCCCCACCAGCGGCTCAAATGACAGGGGTCGGCGAACATCTTCCAGACCAGTTGGCGCGGCGCATCGAACTCGCGCTCGATCTCGAGGCGGCGATCGTCCGGGATGAGGGCGAGTTCGGCGAGCATCTGTCAGGCCTTCACGAGTTCGGCGAGGATATCGTCCATGACGGCGAAGCCGTGGATGATCCCCTTTTCCATGCCGGAGGCGACCATGCCGTCGCGGTCCTCGATAGTGTCGAAGTTCGAGACGGACTTGTAGTGCGTGATGCCGCCCGTTTCTTCAAATGTGTGCGTCTCGACCAGGGTCTTGCCGAAGAACATGTTCTCCATGCCAAAGGTGGTGACGAAGCGGTCGAAGGGCGCGACCTCGCGATATTCGCCGACGAAGATGAACTCGCCGTTCGGCGCGTGGCTGATGATGCGCCACTTGCCGCCGGGGCGGAAATCGAAGGCCGTGATCTCGTTGCGGTGACCCTCGACGCCCCACCAGCGGGCGACGTGCTGCGGTTCGGTCATCACCTTCCACACCAGTTGGCGCGGGGCGTTGAAGGTACGGGTGGTGACGACGATGGGCTCGGCGGCGGGGGTTTCGATCTTGTGTTTCGGCTCGGCCATTTCTTCCTCCATCAGTTCGGTGAGATACGCGGTGAGGCGGTCGAGGTTCTCGTTCCAGAACCACCAGTAGGTGACGAACCAGTGCCGCGGGGGCGCGGACAAAGCTTCGCCGGTGACCTTCCGGATGGGCCGGAAGGGGATGATCTTGGCTCCATGCATTTGGCTCCGAGACGGAGCGGCTAGTTCTTTGAGCCGCTCGCGTCCCCCTTCTGCAGTTCGGCCAGGTAGTCGCCGAGGCGGTCGAGGCTTTCGTCCCAGAAGCGGCGATAGGTTTCGACCCAGTCGGCGACTTCGGCCATGGGCGCCGCCTCGAGCCGGCAGGGACGCCACTGGGCTTCCTTGCCGCGGGAGATGAGGCCGGCATTTTCGAGCACCTTCAGGTGCTTGCTCACTGCGGCCAGCGACATGTCGTAGGGCTCGGCAAGTTCGCCGACGGTGGCTTCGCCCAGGCTCAGCCGGGCGAGGATGCCGCGGCGCGTGGGGTCGGCGAGGGCCGAAAGCGTGGTGGACAGGCGGTCGGACATGGCTGGCCTCAGGCGGCGATGCGGGCTTTGGCGCCCGAGAAGAAGCGGACGAGTTCCGGCGCGATGGCTTCGGCCTTCACCTCGTGAGTCTGGCCGGGGAGCACGGCGTGGCCGGCGCCGGGGATCGACTGGGCGCAGAGGGTGGTCGAGTCGATCAGCACCGGGAAGGTCTTAGTGCCGTGGATGGCGAGGGTGGGCACGCTGATGCGGCGCATGCGCTCGATGGGCGGCTCAAAACCGTTCACCGCTTCCATGTCGAAGGGGAGGCTCGGCGCCTGCGGGGTGATCGTCTTCCACATTTTGCTGAGCTTCATCGGGATGAGGAAGATCGACGGCATGCCGATCAGTTTCACCATGAAATAGGCGACGGCATCACCATACTTGCCATCGGCAACCAGTTGCTGGACTTCGGCCTCGAAATTGGCCGGCACCTTCCGGGCCTTGGGACCGACCATATAGGGCGGCTCGTAGAAGGCGAAGCGGGTGATGGGCAGGCCAGCGGCAGCAGCTTCGATGGCGAGGCAGGCGCCCGAGGAGAAGCCGACCAGTGCGGCGGAGCCACCGGCTTCGGCGATGAGGGCCGACAGGTCTTCGAGCTCGCGGTCGAGGCTGTAATCGGTCGAGGGACCGGAGTCGCCGCGGGCGCGGCGGTCATAGTGGTAGACACGGAAGTGCTTGCCGAGTTCGGCGGCGAGCTTGTTGGTGTTGCCGAAATGGCGGCCGCAGAAGGCGCCTTCGACGAGAATGACCGGTTCGCCTTCGCCATAGACATCGTAGGCGATGCGGGTGCCGTCCTTGGAGGTGATGGTGTGCATGGCGGGCTCTCAGTGCTGGGTTTGAAGGTAGGTCGCGAGGCGCTCGTGGCCTTCGGTGACGGTGCGGGTGAAGCCGCGCTTGGCCGCTTCGTCGCGGGCAGCGGCGCTGTCGAAGACGACGGTGACGGTGACCGTGGTGCGGCCATCGGCTTCGGTGAGTTCGAGCGTGGTGACCATGGTGGCGGGCGCGGTCAGCTCGTCGCCGTGGCGGTAATCCTCGGGCGCATTGCGCCAGACGAGGCGGGCGGGCGGCGTCACCTCGAGGTAAGCGCTGGTGTAGCCGTATTCGTTGCCCGAGCCGAAGCGCATAACCTGCCGCCAGCGGCCGCCGACGCGCAGGTCGACTTCGCTCACCGGGCAGGTGGAGCCCTGCGGGCCCCAGAAATGCACGAGGTGCACCGGATCGGTGTAGCAGCGCCAGACCAGTTCGCGCGGCGCGGCGAACTCGCGGGTGATGACGAGGGTCGGCTCACCCGGCGGGGCGGTGACGAGGGACTGAGGATCGATGCGGTTCATGTTGTTCAACCGGTGAGTTGATAACTTATTGGTTGAATACTCCGCTGAAGGTGGGCTGTCAACCGGTTGGTTGAATTATGTTGGTCGCCCTACCCCCTCTCCTCAGTTTCGCTAGGTCGCAAGCGACCAAGCTCCACTATCCTCTCCCGCAAGGGGCGAGGAGGCGATGGAGCCGGGTCACCGCGCGTGCCGCAGCGCATCCTCCCCCTTGGCGGGGGAGGATAGTGAAGCTTGTGAGCGCCAGCGAACTAGCGGAACTGAGGAGAGGGGGTCAGCCGCGCAGTTGAGGGGGCGCCCGGCCTCAGCCGTGAACCAACCCAGCCGATTGCAGCTTGATCGAGCGCCAGCGGGTCGGGGGGTCGGTCTGGCCCATCTGCACGGCGTCGGGGAATTGCAGGACGATGTCCGCCCTGCCCTCGGACACCAGTTCGGCCGGCAGCTTCACGTCGAAATGCTGGCCGGTGCCGCTCGTCACGTCGAGGCTCGCGACCTTCTCGTCGTTCACCACCACGTCCACCGTTTGCGGCATCACCGTGCCGGCCTTGGTGATGGCCAGCATGTCGAGCGACAGGGTCAGCGGGCCGGTACTCGGCTCGGTCCAGGTGTAGCGCAGGCGCGACGAGGTGCCGACGGCGTGGGTGCCGTCGCCGGTGGGGCCTTCCCAGCCGCAGGGTTTGGTCGGCTTTGCCGCCTCGTTGCCGTCCGGCAGGTACGAGATGATGGTGCCGAGCGTGTAGGTGCCGGGCACCGGCTGGTTCATGCAGGTGGTGGTCTGGTCGATATAATAGGCGCGGTAGCTCTCGGGCACCGTCGGGTGGATGACCCACCACATCACCACCGCATAGGCGGCGAGCAGGACCAATGTGAGGGCGTAGGCGCCGAGGCGGAGGGACTTTGCCATGGCTTACACCAGCGCCAGGTATTGAGTGAGCCAGCCGACCGTGCCGTACCAAGCGCCGACCAGCATCAGCAACAGCGCCAGCGCGGCGACGACGCGGTTCTTGCCGAGCAGTTCGCAGAGCATCAGCGGCATCGGCGCAAGGCCGGAAACGAAGCGCAGCATCGAGGCCATGCCGGCAAAGAGCGGCAGCGTCAGCGCGACCAGCGAATAGGTGGCCATGCCGAAGCGGCGCTTCCACAGCAGCACGAGCGACAGCAGGTAGCCGATGATGGTGGTGGCGCCGAGGATCTGGCTCGAGGTCGGGATGAACCCGTCCTTCGGCGTACTCAGCAGGGCGTTCCACACGAAGGTCGGCGGCAGGCCGAAGGGGCGGCCCCAGGCGCGCTGCACGTGCTGGAAGGCGAGCGCGTCGCCCATCTTGAAGTGGAGGAACGCCATGTAGGCGAACAAGCCGAGCGGGGCGAGCGCGAAGCTCAGCAGCAGTTCGGGGCGGCGGAAGATCGCCGGGACGAAGTCGCGCCAGGTGCCGCCGCGCTCGCGGTGATCGAGCCAGGCCTCGATCAGGATAGCGAAGACGATGAAGACGCCGACGATCCGCGTCGCCGAGAGCGCCGCAGCAAAGAGGCCGGCGAGGAGGAAGCGCCGCTCCTTCAGGGCCGCGAAGACGCAGACGGTGAGGAAGAGGAACAGTACCTCGGTATAGAAGGTGGTGAAGTAGACCGAGAAGGGCCCCGCCAGCAGGAACACGGCAAAAAGCGTGTAGGCATAGAGGTTCTTACCGAGCAACGGCCAGGCGATGCGGGTGGCGCCGATCGAAAACGCGATCGAGGTGGCGGTCGCGACCACCATGGTGGGCAGCGTGGTCAGCTTGATCAGCGCGCCGACGATCAGCGGATAGGCGGGGAAGAAGGCCCAGTTGCCGCCATTGATCAGCTTTGGCGTCGGGAAGCCGTCGTAGCCGACTTCGGCCAGATGCACGTACCAGGAGCAATCCCAGCGGCAGAGGCCGTCGGCGAAATTGGCGAGGCTCGCGTAGTGCACCGTCGCCGCATAGGCGAGGTAGCGGATCACGAGCCCGACCACCGCGGCAACCAGCGGAATCAGGATGAGGGTAACGTCGAGGGGAACGGTGCGGGCGGGTCGCAGGGCGACGGCGTCGGTCATCTTCCAACCGTGTGCAGCAAGGCGCCGGATTTCAGGCCGGTCGCGGGCTCATCCATAACTCGTTGAGACTAAAAGCTATCCATGCCTTCGGCGCATGGGTGCCATGCAAGAACCTTCCCTACTCAGCCGCGTTGCGGTGCGATGGATAGAGCTCTCCACCTAGCGTCGTTGCATGATCCCCAGTACCCCCATTAGTTTGTCGCGCCGGCGCCTGCTCAAGGCCGCCGCGTTCTCTGCCGCCCTGCTGGCAACCACCTCGCTCACCCGCTATTCGCTGGCTCAGGATGCCGAGGTCGGCCCGTTCGACTTCGACCTCTTCACCGAGCGGATGAAGGCGATGGCGGCGCAGCCCTATGCGCCGGCAGTGCCCGAACTGCCCGAGGTCTATGCGGCACTGAACTATGACGGCTACCGCATGGTTCAGTTCGACCCCCAGAAGGCCAAGTGGGCCGATGCGGGGCTCGGCTACCAGGTGCATGCCTTCCCGATGGGCTGGCTGTTCAAGGAGCCGGTGACGGTGTCCGAAGTGGTCGATGGCGATGCCCACTCGATCGGCTTCGAGACGGCCGACTTCAAATTCTACGATGACGGCATCAAGGCCCGTGCAGTGGAAGAGCCCTTCCCGGGCGTCGCCGGCATGCGCATCAACTACCCGATCAACAAGCCGGAACTGGCCGACGAGCTCGTCTCGTTCCTTGGCGCCAGCTATTTCCGTGCTCTCGGCCGGGACAATATCTACGGGCTCAGCGCCCGCGGGCTGCTGATCAACTCGTGGCGCGACGGCCCCGAGGAGTTCCCGCGCTTTTCCGAGTTCTACCTCGAAAAGCCCAAGGCGCCGACCGACCCGCTCACCATGTACGCGGCGCTCGAAAGCCAGAGCGTCACCGGCGCATACCGCTTCGTCATCACCCCGGCCGGTCCCGACCGGCAGGAGACGGTGATGGAAGTGACCGCCCGGCTGTTCTTCCGCGGCGACATCCCCGAGCTCGGCATCGCGCCGCTCACCTCGATGTTCCTCTTTGCCGAAACCAACCGCGCCGGCTTCGACGACTACCGGCCGCAGGTGCATGACAGCAACGGCCTGATCCTCGTGAAGGAATCGGGTGAGACCATGTGGCGGGCGCTCAACAACAGCCCCAACCTCGGCAACAGCTACCTGTGGGATTCCAATCCCAAGGCGTTCGGGCTCTACCAGCGCGACCGCAATTTCGAGACCTACCAGGATGCCGGCGCCCATTACGAGCGCCGCCCCTCGATCCGCGTCGAGCCGGTCGACGGCTTCGGCCAGGGCACGGTGCGGCTCATCGAGATTCCGTCGAAGCTCGAGGCCGACGACAATATCGTCGCCTTCTGGATCCCCACCGATCCGGTGAAGGCCGGCGACGCCCGCGAGTTCCACTACAAGCTCGTCTGGGGCGACCTTCTGCCGCAAGCCGATTCCGCGCTCGCCTACGTTGCGGAGACACGGGCCGGCCAGGGCGGCATCTCGGGTGTCGAGAATGCCGCGACGCTCCGCAAGTTCGTCGTCGATTTCAAGGGCGGCGAGATGGAGCAGATGGCACCCGAAGCGCCGCTGGAAGTTAAGGCGGAGGCTTCGGCCGGCAAGATCACCTCGACGACCCTGTCGAAGGTGGCGGCAAACGACGTGTGGCGCCTGGTGCTCGATGTGGAAACCGCGGGCGAGACGCTGATCGAACTCAAGGCCAGCATTTTGGCGAACGGCACGCCCGTCACCGAGACCTGGCTTTATCAGTGGAGAGGATGAGCAGATGAAGCACGAAGGTATGGGTTTCATCACGGGCCTGCCCGACGCTCCCCTCGCCATGCCCAAGCAGGTGCTCGAGCGCCGTCGCACGTCGGTGCTCGGCGCGCTCCGCGCGATGCTCTCGGCGTTCCCGCGTTTTTCGGCATAAGGCAGGTCCTGGCCATGCCGGTTGGCGGCGCCTGATATGTCGCGGCCCATCTTCATCCGCGCAATCGCACTGTTGATCGCGGCGCTGGCGAGCGTCGTCGGTGCATGGACCTATTACCGCTATATCGGCTCGGACGCGCCGGTGTGGCTCGATAGCGCGCGGGCGGTGCTCTTCGCGCTGACGGGCTTCTGGCTGGTCTGGGGCGGCACGACCGGTGTGCTCGGCGCCTCGACCCCGGCGCGGAAGGCGGAGACTGTGCCGGTGACGGCGGCCAAGGGGCTCACCGCCATCCTCGTCCCCATCTACAACGAAGACCCGGCCTCGACCTTTTCGCGCATCGCCGCGATGAACCGCAGCCTCATCGCTGAAGGCATCGCCGAGCGCTTCCACTTCGCCATCCTGTCGGACTCGACCTCGCTCGAGGTGGCGGCGCAGGAAGCGCTGTGGTTCGAGCACCTGATCCACGAGCCGATGGCGGAAGGCCGGATGTTCTATCGCCGGCGCGAGCGCAATATCGGCAAGAAGGCCGGCAATATCGAGGACTTCATCTCGCGCTCGGGCGCGGCCTACGAGTATGCGCTGATCCTCGATGCCGACAGCCTGATGGATGGCGCGACGATCGGCCGGATGGCGCTCCGTATGGATGCCGACGACGAACTCGGCCTGCTCCAGACCGTGCCGGTGGTGATCCGCGCCGAGACGCTGTTCGGGCGGCTGATGGCATTCTCGTCGGCCTATCTCTCGCCCTATTTCGCCCGCGGCCAGTCGCTGATGCAGCGGCGCGAGGGGCCGTACTGGGGCCACAACGCCATCGTGCGGGTGCGTGCCTTTGCGGCGAGCTGCGGGCTGCCGGTGCTCTCGGGCAAGCCGCCCTATGGCGGGCACATCCTCAGCCACGACTATGTCGAAGCGGCGCTCCTCGCCCGCGAGGGCTGGAAGGTGGAAGTCGACCCCACGCTGGGCGGCTCCTACGAGGAAGGTCCGGAAAACCTCATCGAATATGCCAAGCGCGACCGCCGCTGGTGCCAAGGCAATTTGCAGCACCGCCGGCTGATCGGCGCGCCGGGGCTGAAGTTCTGGAGCCGCTTCACCTTCGTCCAGGGCATCATGGCCTACATGGCCTCGCCGCTCTGGCTGCTGCTGCTCGTCACCAGCATCATCGCGGCCTCGATCCCCGACCAGCGCTGGTGGGTGCAGAAGGACGACGCGATGTGGGTGCTGGCGCTCGCCGTGGCCCTCGCCCTGCTGCTGCCCAAGGTCGCGATCCTCGTTCGCGGCGCCTTCGACGGCCACAACAAGCAGTTCGGCGGCACCTTGCGGGTGACGCTGGGCGTGCTGAGCGAAATCGCGCTTTCGACCCTGCTGGCGCCGATCATGCTCTGCTTCCAGAGTAAGGCCGTGTTCGAGATCCTGCTCGGGCTCGATGGCGGCTGGCCGGCGACGCAGCGCGACCAGACGCGCGTCGAGTTCGGCATCGCCTTTGCGGCGAGCTGGTGGATCGTGATCACGGGCGCCGCGACGATGGCGGTCGCCATCATGTTCGCGCCGGGCCTCGTGCCGTGGCTGCTGCCGGTGTCGGCGCCGGCGATTGCCGCGCCGGTGCTGATCGGGCTCACCTCGCTCTCGCCCAAGGCGCGCTGGCTGTTCGGCACCAATCTCGAGCGGCAGCCGACCGAAGTGATGGTGCTGCAGAAGCGTATCCATGAAAACTGGACCATGCACGGGCCCGAGCTGCCCGAAGCTGGCGTAAGGGTTGGCCATGTCCTCGCCTGAAGTTTCCACCCGCGAGGCGATCGGCAGCTGGTGGCGCGCGCCCGTATCGCGCAGCCTCGGCTGGCTGGCGCCGACCTGGGCCACTGACGCAGGCGGTGAGCCGTTGCGCGGGCGCGACCCGCGGCTCGACATGTTCCGCGGCCTCGCGCTGGTGATGATCTTCATCAACCACGTGCCGGGCACGGTCTACGAGAACTTCACCAACCGCAATTTCGGCTTTTCCGACGCGGCCGAAGCCTTCGTGTTCATGTCCGGCATGGCGGCGGGGCTGGCCTATTCGGGCAAGTTCATCACCGCGCATTCGGCCGGGACAATGTGGACCGCGATCGCCCGGGTGTGGGCGCGGGCGCGGCAGCTCTATTTCGTCCACCTGACGATCACGCTGCTGGCGCTCGGCATCTTCGCTTTCGCGGCGCTGCAGTTCGGCATGTGGGACATGCTCGACAAGAACAATGTCGCGCCGCTCTTCGCCCACCCCGCCGGGGCGCTGATCGGCATCCCCACGATGATGCACCAGCTGGGCTATCTCAATATCCTGCCGCTCTACATCGTGCTGCTGCTCGCGACCCCGCTGCTGCTGGTACTCGGCATCCGCTGGCCGGTGCCGGTGATGATCGGCTCGATCGTGCTCTGGGCGGTAGCCGGGCAATTCCGGCTCAACCTGCCGAATTTTCCGACCCAGGGCGGCTGGTTCTTCAACCCGTTCAGCTGGCAGCTGATCTTCGTGGTCGGCCTGCTCTCGGGCGTCGCCATGAAGCGCGGGCAGCGTTTCGTGCCGCAGAGCCCGGCCCTGATGGCGGTGTGCGCGGCTTTCGTGGTGTTCGTGCTGATCTGGGTGAAGTCGCCGCCGGTCGCCGATGTCGGGCTCCATACGCTCGGCTGGTTCAGCGGGCTCGGCGTGCCGTTCTACATCACGTGGTTCGACAAGACCTTCCTCGCCCTGCCCCGCCTGCTTCACGCACTCGCGGTGTTCTACGTGCTCGGCCACCTCGACATCGTCCGCCGCTTCGCCGGCACGGCCGTCGCGGCGCCGCTGCGGCTGCTCGGCCGCCAGGGGCTGGCGGTGTTCGCCACCGGTACGGTGCTGTCGATGGCGCTGCAGACGGTGAAGACGGTCACCCAGCCCGACCCGGTGCTGGATGGGCTAATGCTCGGCGGCGGCCTTGTGCTGCTCTGGGCGCTGGCGTGGGCACTGACCAAGACGGCCGAGCTCAAGGTCGCGGGGCGCTGACCCCTAGAACAGCAGGTCGTCGAGGCTCGCCTCTTCGGGCTCGGCTTCCACCACCACTGGCGCACCCACGAACCCGTCGTGGATGCGGCGTTCGGTGTCCATGGTGTAGCGCTTGCGCAGGGCGGCGAGGAAATCGGCCGGGGCGTCGCCTTCGCCCGCAAACCCCGTGATGGTGATTTCGACGTCGCTCAGGGCTTCCGAGATGGCGTCGTGCTGGCCGAAATCGTGCATCGCCTGCGTGAGTCGGCGGGTGATGATCGGGCCGTCGCGGTCGAGGTCCTTAAGCGCGCTCGCCATGCGGGTGCCGATGGCACGCAGCAGGTCGAGGCCGCTGGCGGCTTCCTGCTCCATGGCGCCGACGCGCTGGCGGGCATCGCTGCCGGTGGCGGCCGTGAAGGCGGCGGCGACCGAGGCCGCTTCGTTGAGCCGCTCGACCGCCGAATGCGCCGAGACCACGGTTTCGCCCGTCAGGCTGCGGAGCTGGGTGGAGATCACGTCGAGCGCCCGGCCGCGCGGGCCGAGCTGGGCGCATTTGACCGCGGCGTTCAGTGACACGAGCCGCATCTCGTATTCGACATCCTGCACCGCCTCGACATGGCCGAGCAGCACGCGGACGGTTTCGGCGACGGCGTTCGCCACCTTGTCGAGCTTTTCGCGCTCGGTCTCGTAGTCGCGCAGCACTACCACCGCCTTCTGCAACGCGCCGTGCAGCGAGGCGAGGCCGGAGGAGGCGAGAGCGCCATGGGTGTCGCGGACCTGTGCGAGGGCCCGGGTGGCGTCGCGGGCGAGATCGCCGAGCGCCGCCTCGCCAGAGGTCATCTCAGTCGAGAGCGCCTCGCGGGCCGAGGCAAGCTGCAGGCGCTGCAGCTCGGCGACCGGCGGGATGGCTTCAGCCTCAAGGTCGGCGAGGTCGCGCAGGGCGGCTTCGACATGCTCGACGCGCTGGCGGGTGGCGTCGCCGACCTGCAGCGCCATCACAGCGGTGGCGACGCGCGCCTCGATATCGCGCGAGATGCGACCCGTGTCGCCGCTGATCTCGATCGAGCGCTGGCGCTGGGCGGTGACGTCGGCGAGACCGGTTTCGAGCTCGTCGGCCAGCGCCGCCAACGTGGCGCGGTGGGTGGTCTCGAAGACGCCGCGGGCGTTCGAGGCCTCGCGCACCACGGCCGACAGCTGCTGGTAGGTGCGGGCGAACTCGGCGATCGCCTCGGCCGCCGAGTTCGAAAGCTTCGCGATATCGGTGGTGAAGACGTCGAAATCGTCGGTGTCGGTGACGATGCCGGCGGCAGTGACGCGGGCGTTGATGGCGACGATCGACATCATCTTCACCTGCCGGCGCAGCTCGTCGATCGGGTGGCCGGCGGAGGCGACGACCTGCACCAGGCGGGCGATATCGGTCTGTTCGGTGGCGAGCGCGTCGGCAATGGCGCGGGCGCGGCGGCCGACGACGGCGAGGCGGTTGGTGGCTGCGGCGAGCTCGGGGCTTTCGAGCTCGGCCGGCAGGGCCTCGAAGGTCGAGGTCAGGCGCGAGAGGATGCCGGCGCATTCGGCGAGCTTGTCGCCGGCCGAAACGAAGGCGCCATCAATGGCGTCGCGCGGCGTGGCGAGACCGCGCGCGGCGGCGAGAAGGCGCGCCGGGGTCGGGTCGGCGGGGACGTGGTGCTGGGGAGCGCTCATTTGCTGCGGGCTCCGTAGGCGACGATCTCAGCGGGCACGCGTTTCAGCGGCAGGATGCGATCGGCGGCGCCGAGCGCAATCGCCTCCTTGGGCATGCCGAAGACGACCGAACTCGCTTCGTCCTGCGCGATGGTCAGGCTCCCGGCCTCATGCATTTCGAGGAGGCCTCGCGCCCCATCGTCGCCCATGCCGGTCAACAGGACGCCCATGGCGTTGCGGCCGGCGTTCTGGGCGGCCGAGCGGAATAGCACATCGACCGAGGGGCGATGCCGCGACACATGCGGGCCATCGATGATGTTGACGGTGTAGCGGCTGCCGGTGCGGTGGAGCGCCATGTGGAAATTGCCGGGCGCGATCAGCACGCGGCCCTGCTGCACCACGTCGCCCTCCTCGGCCTCCTTGATCTGCATCTGGCAGAGCGTATCGAGGCGGCGGGCGAAGGCGTTGGTGAAGCGCTCGGGCATGTGCTGCACGATGACGATGCCGGGCGCATCCGCCGGCAGTTGCTCCAGCACCTCGCGCAACGCCTCGGTGCCACCGGTCGAGGCGCCGATGCAGATGATGGGCTCGGTGACCGGCAGCGTCGCGGCGGCTGCAGCCGCGCGAGCTGCGGTGCGTTGCGGGATCACAGCATCGGCGGTGAGCTTCTTTTCGACCGTCAGCGGTGCCAATTGGCGGGCGCGGCCCTTGAGCTTGGCGTGGGCGGCGGCCTTCGCCGCATCGCAGATGCGCATCGAGGAATCGTGCAGCCACTGGGCCGTATCGACGCGCGGCTTGGTCACCACCTCAACGGCGCCGGCCTCCAGCGCCTCCATCATCTTGTCGCTGCCTGCCTCGGTGAGCGAGGAGCAGACGACGACCGGGATGGGCCGCTGCGACATGATCTTGCGCAGGAAGGTCAGCCCATCCATGCGGGGCATTTCGAGATCGAGGAAGATGACGTCCGGCACTTCGTTGCGAATGCGCTCGACCGCCACATAGGGGTCGGCGGCCGTGGCCATCACCTCGAGGTCCGGATCGGACGCGATGATGTCGCTCAGCGTCGTGCGCACCGAGGCGGAATCGTCGACGATCAGCACACGGATCTTGCGATCTGGATCGTCGGACGGGCTACTCATCGGCTACTCACAACTTCATGAACACGGCGGGCGCGACCTGGCGAACGGCGAGGCTGGTGCCGATCATCGACTCGGAGTGTCCGAGCACGAGATAACCACCGGGACGCAGATGCCCGACCAGCCGGCCGACCACCGCTTCCTGGTCGCGCTTTTCGAAGTAGATCAGAACGTTCCTAAGAAAGACCACATCAACGTCGCGATCGAACGGATAGGACGCGTCCATCAGGTTGAGGTGCTGGAACTGCACGTGGCGCCGGATTTCGGGCGCGATCCGCACCTCGCGGCGAAGTCCCGGTTTGCGGGCATGCATGACGTAGCGGTCCTGCATGGCGGGTGGCACGGGGGCGATCATTTCGGCCGGATAGACGGCGCGGCTGCCCTGCGCCAGCACGGCCGTCGAAATGTCGGTGCCGAGGATGGCGAAGCGGAAATCGTTGCGCTCGGCGTGGAGGTCGTGGAGCACCATCGAGAGCGTATAAGCCTCGGCGCCGGTCGAGGACGCCGCGCTCCAGATCTTGAGCAACGGGTTGCGCTCGGCGCGGCGCTTCAGCAGCGCCGGCACCATTTCCTCGACGAGGAAATCGAAATGCTCGGGCTCGCGGAAGAAATCCGTCTTGTTCGTCGTCACCGCGTTAATGAGGTAGGTCAGCTCGCGCTCGAGCCCACCCTGCTTGAACAGCATGTCGCAATAGGCCGCGAAGGTCTCGAGCTCGAGCGCCCGCATGCGCTTGCGGAGCCGGCCCTCGACCATCAGGCGCTTGCCGGGCGGCAGCTTGATGCCGGCCTCGCCCTCGACCAGCCGGGCGATGCGGCCGAAATCGACGGCGCTCAGGTGGTCGTCGCCATCATCGCTCTTGAGCGCCGCAGCGCTGGCCCTGGTACTCACAGGCAACTCCGGGGCGTCAGGCGGCGCTCGACAGCGGCCGCTCGTTCTGGGTGAGCAGGCGATCGAGATCGAGCACGGTGACGAAGGCGCCGTTGCGGCGGCCGATGCCGAGCACGACATGCTCGCGCCAGGCGCCCGTGACGTTGGGCGGCGGATCGAGCGTGTCGCTATCGAGCACGGTGACCTCGTAGACGCGGTCGGTGCGGAGCCCCACCGTCATGGTGCGCTCGGGTGTCGCCACCTTCAGCACCACGATGCGGGTATTCTGCGTGTCCTCGGCGGCGGGCAGCCCGAGGGTCAGGCGCAGGTCGAGCACCGGGATGCCCTCGCCGCGCACATCGGTCATGCCGAGCAGGTTCGCCGGCGCCTGCGGCAGGCGGGCGATGGGCTGCACGTCGAGGATTTCCTGCACGACGGCGACCGGAGCGGCGAAGAGCTCGCCGTTCAGGCCCAGCGTCACATATTGCACCTTTTCGGCCATGGCTCTCTCCGTCAGGCGGCGCCGCGGCGCGAGAACTCGCCGTCGAGTTCGTCACGGGCGTCGTCGAGTTCGAGGTCGAAGCCGCCACCGGCGACGGCCTTGCCCGGCTTCATGTGCGGCGCCTTGGCCATCACTTCGGCGCGGATATTGGCGCGCTTGGCTGCCTTGGCGGGCTTGCGGATGACGGGCGCGTCGTTCGCCGCATCGCGGCTCAGGTTGTCGATGCGGAAGTAGCTGATGGCGCCCTGGAGCTGCTCGGCCTGGCTCGCCAGCTCCTCGGAGGTCGCCGACATTTCCTCGGCAGCCGACTGGTTCTGCTGGGTCACCTTGTCGAGCTGCTGGATGGCGGTGTTGATCTGGGCCGCGCCGGCATTCTGCTCGCGGGCGCCGGCGGTGATCTCTTCCACCAGTTCAGCGGTGCGCTGGATATCGGGCACCAGCTTCTGCAGCATGGCGCCGGCCGACTGGGCCGTCTTCACGGTGTTGTCGCTGAGGGTCGAGATTTCGGCGGCGGCAGCCTGGCTGCGTTCGGCGAGCTTCCGCACCTCGGAGGCGACGACCGCGAAGCCGCGGCCATGTTCGCCGGCACGAGCGGCTTCCACGGCGGCGTTGAGCGCCAGGAGGTCGGTCTGGCGCGCGATTTCCTGCACCACCATGATCTTCTGCGCGATGGTCTGCATGGCGGCGACGGCGTCGTTCACCGCGGTGCCCGAGGCGATGGCGTCGGCCGCCGACTGGCGGGCGATGCGCTCGGTCTGCTGAGCATTGTCCGCCGACTGCTTGATGGTCGCGGCCATTTCTTCCATCGAGGACGAGGCTTCCTCGGTCGACGAGGCCTGCTCGGTGGCGCCCTGGCTCAGCTGCTCGGCGGTGGCCGAAAGTTCCTGCGAGCCGGCCGAGACATTGCCGGCAGAGGTCAGCGCCTCGGCGATGACGTCGCGCAGCTTTTCGACCATGCGCTTCAGGGCAAGGCCAAGCACGTCCTTGTCGGAGAGCGGCTTGGCCTCGACGGTCAGGTCGCCGTCGGCGATGCGGTCGGCGAGACCGGCCGTGGTGCGGAGGTTGGCCGTCATGGTGTTGACGGTGGCAACCAGATCCTTGATTTCGTCATTGGTCTTCAACTCGACGCGCTGATCGAGGTCGCCGATGGCGACGGCGTTGACCACGGTCTTGACCTTGTTGAGGCCATTGGAGATGCCGAGGATGATCCAGAGCGCCGCGCCGATGGCGATGGCGGCCGAGCCGACCAGCATGCCGATCAGCAGCAACGAGGAATCGGCATAGCTCTTCTGGGCCCCATCGATCGCGGCCTGCAGCTGCTCGTGGTTGAGCGCGGTGACTTCATCGAGCGCGGCAACCGACTGGGCGCGGACCTCGGCGGCCTTGCCGGCGGCGAGCGCGAAGGCGTCGGCGTCGGAGTTCATGAGCGCGAGGCGGCGGACCTCGGCGTGCTGCACCAGCCAGTCGTCATAGGTGGCGCTGAACTTGTCGACGAGCGGCTTGCCCTTTTCGCTCGAGAGGTCCTTGAGCGCCGCCGCATCCTGCTTCACGGTCGCGATGCCGGCGTCGAGGGTTTCGACCAGCTTGCTGAGGCCCGCGGCGTCCTGCGTCAGGATCAGGTTCTTTTCGTCGCGCGCCACCTTGAGGGTCGCCACCTCGACGTCATCGGCCATCTCGATACGCTTAACGTTACCATTGAGCGCCGCGCTGAAGCTATCGTTCAGCGCGCCCAGGTTCTGCAGCGCGATGAACATGCTGAGGCCAGACAACAGGATGATCGCTGCGAAAGTGGCCGCCAGCTTGGCCTTGATGGTGATGCGCACGTGAGTGCCCTCGGAGTTATCGCCGCGCTTCTGCGCGGTCTGGTGCGTGTGACGGATTTCGGGTCCTTACCGGGGCCGCCGTAGCGGCTCCGGGCAGTCGGTGTGTGCGGCCGGTCAGGCGCTGCGGCGGGTAAATTCCGCGTCGAGGTCGTCGCGATGGTCTTCAAGGTCCAGGTCGAAGCCACCGCCCGCGGCCGCGCGCCGGGCAACCGGCTTGCGGGTGAGGTGCGGCGATTTCTGCATGATCTCTTCGCGCAGATGGGCAACCGAGGGGCGCTGGCGCGCCGGAGCTGCGGCTTCAGCAATGGCCTGGTTGTGGTCGATGCGGAAGTAGCTGATCGCAGCTTGCAGCTGCTCGGCCTGGCTCGCGAGCTCCTCGGAGGTCGCCGACATTTCCTCGGCGGCCGAGGTGTTCTGCTGGGTCACCTTGTCGAGCTGCTGGATGGCGGTGTTGATCTGGGCCGCACCGGCATTCTGTTCACGCGAGCCGGCGGAGATTTCCTCGACCAGTTCGGCGGTGCGCTGGATGTCGGGCACGAGCTTGCTCAGCATGTCGCCAGCCGAACGGGCGGCCTTCACGGTGTCCGTCGAAAGGGTCGAGATTTCGGCGGCGGCCGCCTGGCTGCGCTCGGCGAGCTTCCGCACTTCGGACGCCACCACCGCGAAGCCACGGCCATGCTCGCCGGCGCGGGCGGCTTCCACCGCGGCGTTCAGCGCCAGGAGGTCGGTCTGGCGGGCGATTTCCTGCACCACCATGATCTTTTCGGCGATCGTCTGCATGGCGTCGACCGCCTTGCCCACGGCCTCGCCGGAGGAGTTGGCGTCGGCCGCCGACTGGCGGGCGATCTTCTCGGTCTGGTTGGCGTTGTCGGCCGACTGCTTGATAGTCGAGGCCATTTCCTCCATCGAGGCAGAGGCTTCCTCGGTGGACGACGCCTGCTCGGTGGCGCCCTGGCTCAGCTGCTCGGCGGTGGCCGACAGCTCCTGCGAGCCGGAGGCGACGTTGCGGGCGGCGGTGGTCACCTCGCTCACCACCTCGCGCAGTTTGCGCGTCATGGAGTTGAGCGCATCGATGACATCCTTGATCTCGTCGTTCGACTTCACCTTTGCCTCGGCGCTCAGGTCGCCGGCGGCGACAGCATTGGCGAGACCGAGGGCCGCCGACAGCGCGCGGCTCATCGAGATGACGATCCACAGCGCGGCCGCGACCGCAACGATGATCGAACCGGCGAGCAGCGCCAGAAGGAAGGTGCGGCTGTCGTTGTAGAGCTTTTCGGCGTTCGCCATGGCCTGGTCGAGCTGGCTGTCGTTGAGGGCCGTGATCTCATCGAGCGCCGCGGTCGACTCGGCACGGACCTGAGCGCCCTTGCCGGAGGCGAGGGCGAAGGCTTCGGCGTTGGCATTCATCAGCGCAAGGCGGCGGACTTCCTTGTGTTCGACGAGCCAGGCGTCGTAGGCGGTGGAGAACTTGTCGACCAGCGGCTTGCCGAGGTCGCTGGACAGGTCGCGGAGGCGGGCAGCATCGGCCCTGATGGTGGCGATATCGGCATCCATCGTCTGCTCGAGGGTCGCCATGCCGGCCTGGTCCTCGGTGAGGATGAGGTTCTTTTCGTCGCGAGCGACCTTCAGGGTCTCGGTCTCGAGCCCGCTGGCGATCTTGATGCGCTCGACATTGCCGTTCATGGCCGCCGAAAACGAGTCATTGAGGCTGCCCAATGCCTGCAGCGCTATGAACATACTGACCGCGGACAGCACGATCACGATCGCGAACGTAACACCCAGCTTGGCCTTCAGAGTTACTCTCACGATGCGGCCCTTTCTTCGGCGGCGGCATGGGGCGCGCTTCTGCGGCCCTGCGTTTCAAAAATGCGGTTCAGGTCTGGAATGATGATGAAATTGCCCTGGCGCTTGCCGATGCCGCGGACATAGTCCGGCCGCCAGCGCATGCCGACGCGGGGCGCCTCCTCGATGGCGGCGGGCTCGATATCGGTGACGTCGTAGACCTTGTCGGCGAGGATGCCGACGACCGTGGGCTCGCCCTCGATCTCGGTCTCGATCACCACGATGCGGGTATCCTGGTCCTGCGCCGCGCGGTGCATGCCGAAGGCGACCTTGAGGTCGGCGAGCGGCACGACGCGGCCGCGCACATTGATGAGGCCGGCCGCGAACGGCGAGGCTTTCGGCACCTCGGTGACCGGCACAAGATCGAGGATTTCGCGCACGCTCTGTGCTTCGATCGCGAAGAGTTCGTCCTCGAGGCGCAGGGTCAGGGCGCGCATCGGTTCGGTGACCTTCATGCCGCCCTCCCCAGTTGTTCCTGCACCTGGCCGTAGGAGACGAGGTGCGCCGTATCGAGGATGAGCGCCACAGCGCCATCGCCCAGAATGGTGGCGCCCGAGAAGGTATCTAGGCCCGAATGCAGCTTGCTCAGCTGCTTGATGACGGTCTGGGTGTTGCCGATGATCTGGTCGACCACGAGGCCCACCCTGCCCTCGCCCGAGGAGACGATCACCACCTTCTGGTAGCCGTCGGGCTCACCTGCCGTGCCAAACACTTCGCGGAGGCGGAGGAAGGGCACGAGCTGGCCGCGGATATCGAGGAAGGAGCGGCCGCGCGAGGCGGTATCGGCGGAAGCGGGCAACTCGACGCATTCCTCGACCGCCGAGAGCGGGATCGAGTAGCGGCCATTGCCGACCCGCACCAGCATGCCTTCGATGATGGCGAGGGTGAGCGGCAGGCGCAGCGTCGCGGTGGTGCCCTCGCCCGGCTTCGTCGAGAGTTCGATCTTGCCGCGGAGGCCGTCGATGGTGCGCTTCACCACATCCATGCCGACGCCGCGACCGGAGAGCGAGGTGACTTCCTTCGCGGTCGAAAAGCCCGGCGCGAAGATCAGCTGGAACAGGTCCTGGTCGGAAATGCGCTGGTCGGGCGTGATGAGCCCCTGCTCTTCGGCCTTGGCGCGGATGCGCGCCGGGTTCAGGCCCGCGCCGTCATCGGTGACCGAGATGGTGACTTCCGCGCCCGCATAGACGGCCGAAAGCCGCACGGTGCCCTTCACCGGCTTGCCGGCCTTCACACGCGCTTCGGCGCCTTCGAGGCCGTGGTCGACGGCGTTGCGGATGAGGTGCACCAGCGGATCGGCGAGGCGCTCGATCATGGTCTTGTCGAGCTCGGTTTCCTCGCCCGAGGTGATGAACTCGATCTGCTTGTCGAGGTCGCGGCTCAGGTCATGCACCAGCCGGCGGAAGCGCGAAAAGAGCGAACCGATTGGCACCATGCGGATGCCCATCGTGGTGTCGCGCAGGCCCGAGCTCAGGCGCTCCAGCTCTTCGGCGACGGTCTTGAGGTTGGGGTCGGAACTCTGCGCCGCCATCTGCGACAGGCGCGCCTGGGCGATGACCAGCTCGCCGACGCGGTCCATCAGCTCGTCGAGGCGCTCGGCGGCGACGCGCAGCGAGGTGCCGGCGTTGGCGGCCGGGCGGTCGGCCCGCTCGGTCTCGGCCTCGCGGACGGGAGCGGCTTCGGCGATGGCGGCGATCTGGGCGTCAGCGGCGGCTTCCGCCTCGTCGGCTTCGGCGGCGAGTTGGGCAATGGTGGGGGCGGCGTCGACCAGAGGCTCGATCGACAGGTCCATCCCGTCCTTGAGGAACAGGAAGACATCGTCCAGTGCTTCGGTCGGGTCGGGATGGGTCAGGTCGACCTGCCAGCCGAGATAACTGCCTTCGAGGTCGATGGCGTCGAGGGTGGGCACCGCATCGGTGAGCGCGGTGATCTCGCAGGGCCCGAGCTCGGCGATCTCACCCAGCAGCAGCACCGGGTTGGTGCCGTAGAGCAGCGCGTCCGACGGCAGGTGGAAGCGGATACGCCACTTCGCAGCGCCAGCGGGCGCGGCGGCCGCCGGCGCGGGTTCGGCCTTCGCGGCCGGCATCGGCGAAGCCGGGAAGCGGTCGGGCTCCACCAAGGCCCGGAGCGCTTCGAGGATCGGCTCGCCATCGGCGACGGCGCTGTCGGCGTCCTCGATCAGGGCGTGGACGTGGTCCTTGGCGTCGAGCGCGATGGCGACCAGCTCACCGGTAACCGGCGACAGGCCCTTGCGGACACGATCGAAGGCGGTCTCGAACTCGTGGACGAAGTTGGCAACGTCGGTGAACCCGAACATCGCGCCCGAGCCCTTGATGGTGTGGAGCGCGCGGAAGATGGAATCGACGAGCTCGGCGTCGGCCGGGTTCTGCTCGAGATCGAGCAGCCCCTGCTCCAGCTGTTCGAGCAGCTCTCGGGCTTCCTGGCGAAAGGTTTCGGCCGGATCGGAGCTCATGCGCCCGTCACCTTCTTGATCACGGCCAGCAGCTGCTCCTGCTTGAACGGCTTGACGATCCAGCCAGTGGCGCCGTTTTCGCGCGCCTGTCGCTTCAGTTCGTCATCGCTCTCGGTGGTGAGCAGGATCACCGGAATGCCCTTGCCGGCGGGGTGCGCGCGGAACTTCTTCAGGAACTCCAACCCGTTCATCACCGGCATGTTGAGGTCGGTGATCACCGCGTGGACGGTGTTGGTCGTCGCCTTCTGCAGGCCCTCGGCGCCGTTACCTGCCTCGAGCACGGTGAGGCCGGCGCCCTTCAGCGTCATTGCCACCATCTGGCGGATCGAAGCGCTGTCGTCGATGGTGAGGATGGTCTTGCTCATGCGGCGGCCTTGATGGTCCAGGTCGAAGTTTCGGGAACGAGTGGCGCGCCATCAGGGGCGACGAGACCGAGCGCGACGAGCACGCCCGCGAGCGGGCCGGCCTCTGTGGCGGTGAGGCTCATGGTCTTGCCATCGGCATTGGCGGTCTTCTGGGCGGAGAGCAGCAGCTGGATGGCGGAGGTATCGGCGCCTTCGACGCCGGCAGTATCGATCGCCACGATGTCGTTGCCGGCCAGCGCAGCAGCGATCTCGGCCTTCAGGGCCTCAATGCCGCGCAGGCCCAGCTCGCCCGAAAGCGTGAGAGAGAATGGCGTAGTCATAGCGGGCCGGCCTTCTCAAATAATCTAAACATTCAGATCGGTGCGTTGCTTTCGTGCTGCCGTGCGTGTGCAACCGCCACCGCGACCTGCCGCCGCTGCGCCGCCTGCAACAGTCCCCGCGTCCACGGAAATGCTGTCTGCCCCTGACATGTCCATGATCGACCGCATCGGTTAACGTTTAATTACTGCACAGCATTGGCCGCTAGTTTTGACAGTTCGACGAATGAAACAGTACTTCGCCGATACAAGTGAATCGACTGGCAGCGCAGCCGAGTCGCGCGTCCGATAGAAATGACTCGAGAAGAGTCCTGCCGCGGCGGCATTGAATCCGCCCATGCGGTCAGCCCGGCCGAACTACTGATGAATACTGATGGTTCGGCAATGACGGCGAGCAGCGTGAAGTTGAATGCCTGCCGCGTGAGCAGTTTTCGTTTTGCTTGTGGGGATCAGCCGAACCAGCACAGGCGCGGGTCGGTTAACGACGAATGCCGCGCTTAACCTGCGAGGCGTTCGGTCGCAGTTTGCGGCGCAAAAAGCGCAGAAATCTCGGACCAGCGCGCCTCGAATGCGGCAACGCAGGCGGGATCGAAATGGCTGCCCGCGAGCCGCACGATCTCGTCGTAAGCCTCGTCGATCGGCCAGGCCCGCTTGTAGGGCCGCTCCGAGCAGAGCGCATCGAACACATCGGCGAGGGCGACGATACGGGCTTCGATCGGAATATCGATGCCGGCGAGCCGGTCGGGATAGCCGGTGCCGTCCCATTTCTCGTGGTGCGACTGGGCAATCAGCTCGGCGGTGCGGATGATCTCGGACGTGCCGTGCTCGAGGATGCGCGCCCCGATCGAGACGTGCTGGCGCATCGCCGTGATTTCCTCGGGCGTCAGCTTGCCGGGCTTGCTGAGGATCGCGTCGGCGATGCCGATCTTGCCGATATCGTGCAGTGGGGCCGCCAGATAAATGATGCGGGCGCGCGCTGCAGTCAGCCCGACGCCCTCGGCAATGATCTGCGAAATCTGCGCCACCCGATTGATGTGCCCGCCAGTATTGCCGTCGCGATATTCGATGGCTCGGGCGAGGCGCCAGATGATCTCCTCCTCGCGCTCGACGAGGTGACGGGTGGCAATCTCGACTTCGCGGCTCAGCCACTGCGCCTGGTCTGCAAGGTCGCGGTGGGCCTGCCTCAGTGCCAGCAGGTTGCGCACGCGGGCCTGGAGTTCGGTGACGTCGAAGGGCTTGTGGATGAAATCAGTAGCGCCGGCATCGATGGCGGTGACGCGCAGCAACGGGTCGTCCATCGAGGTGACCATGATGATCGGCACCATGCGGTAATCCTCGCGGGCCCGCAGGCGGCGCGTCAGTTCGACGCCATCGATCTCGGGCATGATGTTGTCGACGAGCACAAGGTCAAACTGCACTTCGCCGGCGCGGCGCAGGGCCTCGACCGGATGCAGCAGGCATTCGATATTCGTCCAGCCGAGCTGCCCAACCACATGCTTCAGGAAAGCGAGGCTCGAACGGCTGTCGTCCACAATAAGGATGCGCACCCTAATCCCCATGCGCCGGTAAATATGCTGGCACACTAGGGGTGATGACGTTAACAAGGATGCAAAGCATTTTGGTAAAGTAACGATTGCGGCCGGAATTTGCGGTCCGGTGATCGCACGCAGTGACGGCCGCGACGTTACTCGACGAACACTTTGACGAGATCCGACCGACCTTCGGCGTCGACCACCGAAAGCGTGACGTAGCCCGGCCCGTCGGGCGTCCAGCTCGTCTGCCGCGCAAACGCCGAGCGGCCGAAGGGCGCGCCATTGGCGAAGAAGGTGAAGGGCGGCACGCCGTTGCGGATCTTGATGTTGAGCGGCAGCGTCGCCCCATCGGCCAAGCCGAGGTCCACATCCACCCCATCCGACGGAAAGGCGATGATCGGCGCAGCATCGCGGGCCACCATCTGCTGGTCGGGGTGACGGAAGCGCTTCAGCGGCTCGGGCAGGTCGGCATTGGTGCCGAACAGCACGCCCGGCGGTGGCGGCGGCAACTTCGCGACATTCTTGCCCAGCCGGTCGAAGCTCTCGAACAGGATCGGGGCCGCAGCGGTGATGCCGGCAATGCCCGGCACCGGCGCGCCATCGGGGCGGCCGACCCAGACGCCGATCACGGTCTTGCCATCATAACCGATGGCCCAGGCGTCGCGATAGCCGTAGGACGTGCCGGTCTTGAAGGCGATCTTGCCCGCCGTGCCATTGGTGGGCGGCGGCACGTCGGCGAGGATGCTCGTCACGTAATAGGCCGAGACCGGATCGAGCACCGGCGCGGCGTTGATCGCATCGGGGGCGGGCGCGGTGACGCCGTCCTCGAGATGCACCGGGGTGCCGCCACGGGCGATCGAAGCATAGATCGAGACGAGATCGCGCAGCGTCAGGCCGACGCCGCCGAGCCCGATTGCGAGGCCCGCCTGGGTGTTGGGCGGCAGCTGCGGGATCGCATGGGCGCGCTTCATCCGCTGCACCAGCCGCGGCGTGCCGACGGCATCGAGCGTGATCACCGCCGGGATGTTCAGCGACTGCATCAGCGCCTGCTTCACCGTCACGGTGCCGCGGGTATAGCCATCGAAATTCACCGGCACCCAGTTGCCGAAGCCGGTCGGGCGGTCCTCGATCAGGCTTTCGGGATGGGCGAGGCCGAGCTCGAAGGCGAGGCCATAGATCAGCGGCTTCAGGGTCGAGCCGGGCGAACGCACCGCCTCGGTCATATCGACATAGCCGTTGGAGTCGCTTTTGAGGAACCCGGCCGACCCGACGGACGCCAGGATGTTGCCGGTCTCCTGGTCCGCCACCAGCACCGCCACCGAAACCTGCGGCCCGAGCTTGGTGGCGCGGGTCGACGCCAGGTGTTCGAGCGCCGCCTGCAGCTTGCCGTCGATGGGCAGCTCGATGACGCGCTCGTCGGGGTGCGCCTTCATCGCCGCTTCGGCGAGATGGGCGGCGAGCATGGGGAATTCCTTGCGCGCCTTGGGCACCGGCTCGCCCTTCGCCACCTCGGCCTCCTCGGCGGAGATGACGCCGGCCGAGAGCATGCGGTCGATGACGTTGTTGCGGCTCGCGAGCGCCGCCGCCGGGTCGCGGTCGGGACGGCGGGCCTCGGGCGATTGCGGCAACGCCACGAGCAGCGCGCTTTCGGCGACGCTCAGCCGCTTCGGCTCCTTGCCGAAATAGGCGAGGCTCGCGGCGCGCACGCCCTCGATATTGCCGCCATAGGGGGCGAGCGTCAGGTAGAGGGTGAGGATCTCGTCCTTGGTGAGCTGGTGTTCGAGCTGGTCGGCATGCACCATCTGGCGCAGCTTGCCGAAGGCCGAGCGGGTGCCCTCGCTCTCGATCAGCCGCGCCACCTGCATGGTGAGCGTCGAGCCGCCCGAAACGATGTGGCCGCCTGCCCCGACGAACTGCAGGGCCGCACGCGCCATCGACTGCCAGTCGATGCCGCGGTGATCGCGGAAAGTCTTGTCCTCATAGGCGACCAGCATCTTCAAAAAGCGCGGATCGACCTCGGGGATGGTCACCGGCAGGCGCCAGCGGCCGCCATCGGCGGTGAAGGGGCGCAGCAGCGTGCCCTTGTAGTCCACCACCATGGTCGAAACCGGCAGGGTCGCGAGGTCGGGGGTGGGCGGCAATGTGTGGCGGAGTTCGGCTGCCAGCTGGTTGGCGTAGATCAGCGAGCCTGAGCCGCCAACCAGCACAACCAGCGAAGCAATGCCGAAGAGCCGCGCCCAGTTGGGGCGCGGCTTGAGCTTGATGGTCATCACGGACCCGACGAACCGATCTCGATATGGCCCGCGTCGGTGTTACCGCGCAGTTCCGGCCGGTACATGTCCTCGACGGTGGCGCCGGGGAGCACGAAGGTGCCCGGCGAGACGGCGCGGACGAGGTAGGCGGTCGTCACCTTCTCGGCCTTCTCGTAGATGCGGAAGGCCGCGACATACTGGTCGGTCCGCGACTCCACATTGGCCGGCGTGTCGAGCGTCAGCCACTGGCGGAGGTCGCCGACGCCGCCGACATCGCCGAGCAGGTTCGGGTTTTCGATCTCGAACCCGGCCGGCAGGGGATCGGCGATGACATACTGGCCCGAGCCGAGCTGCGACGGGGTCGCGGTCAGCTTCACGACGAACCGGTCGTTCTGGCTCGCATGCGAGATGTCGTCGATCGGCGTGCCGTCCACCGCGAAATACTCCCGCGTGATGCTGAAGCCGTCATTGGTGGCCTTCGGCGGGGTAGCCGGAATGCCGGTGACGGAGACAGTCATCTCGGTAGGCGTATTGCCGGTGTTCTTGACGACCACGGGCTTACCCTTGAGCACGACGTCGTCGTACTTGCGGTAGACCGTGCCTTCGAGGGCCTCGCCATCGACGGTGACCTTACCGGCCGAGGCCGAGCGGGCGAGGTTGGCGGCTGCCACCAGCGTCCAGGCGTCTTCCTGTGTCGAACTCCACTTGGCGGCGTCGCGGAGATCCGAGAGCTGCTGGGAGAGCTTGGCGAGGTCGATGCCCGTCGGCGTGAACTCGGCAGCAAGGGCGAGCACCGCAGCGGTGTCGCGGAGCTGGCTGCCATAGTCCGTACGCCACCGGTAGCGGTCGTCGGGCTTCTTCAGGTCCTCGATCGCGGCCGTGAAGGCTTCGGCGGCGCGGGTGCGATCGCCGTAGAGGGCGAGCGCGGCACCGAGCTGGGCCTTGGCGAGCGGCGACGAGAAGTCGTCGAGCTTGGCTTCGAAGTAGTAGCGCAGGTCACTGATCGCCGCGCGGCCGGCCCGAGCGAGGTCGAGCAGAGCGTAGGCGACATCCTCACCACCCGACGAGAAGTCGGCGGCGTAGGAGACCTGGTTGCCGAGGTTGTCGAGCGCCATGGTCATCGACTGGTCCGGCACCGCGTAGCCTTCGGCGCGAGCGCGGAGCAGGAAGTCGGTGACATAGGCGTCGAGCCAGAACTCGGAGCTCGAGAACGGGCCCCAGAGGCCGAAGCCGCCGGCGCTGTTCTGCTTGCTCAGTTCATCCGCAATGGCGTCGCGGATGCGCTGGGCCAGCGCGTCGTCAGTCCCCAGCCCCATCACCTCGGCCACCTCGTTGAGGTAGAGCAGCGGCATGGCCCGGCTCGAAACCTGCTCGGCACAACCATACGGGTAGCGGTCGAGCGAGAGCAGGAGCTCAGGCACTTTCAGGCGGGCAATCGGGCCGACCGCGAAGGTCAGGGTGCCCGAGTGCGGGATGAGGCCATCGAACTTGGTCCCATCGAGCGTCACCTCTTCACCCACGCCAAGCGGCACGAGCAGCGAGGTGGTGACCGGACCCGACGCGGCGCGGACGCCGAGCACGAGGTTCTTCACCAGCGCATTACCGCTCGGATCGGTGACGATGAGTTTCAGGCTCTGGTCGCCGATTTCCGTGCCCGTGAGGCTCAGGTTCAACGAGGCACGCTCGCCGGTCGGCAGGTCGACCGTCTGGCTCGGGGCATCGGTCGAGAGGCCCTCGCCGGTGATCAGCTCCACCTTGTAGGTGCCGGCGGCACCCGAGATGTTGTTGATCTCGACCAAGAGGCGCGAGGTGTCGTCGAGGCGCAGGAAGCGCGGCGGCGTCATGTTGACCACGACCGGATCGCGCACGATCACATCAGCGGAAGCATGGCCGATGGCGTTCGCGGTCCAGGCGATGGCCATCAGGCGCACCGTGCCGTTGAAGTCGGGCATGTCGAAGGTGACTTCGGCAGTGCCATCGGCGCCGACCGTGACGATGCCCGAATGCTGGGCCACGAGCACGGTGGTGGGCGGCGGCGTACCGGTCGAGAGACCCTCGCCGTCACCACCCGAGCGGACTTCACCGATGGCACCCTGGGTCGGGTCGATCAGCGAGCCGTAGAGGTCGCGGAACTGCACGCCGAGCTGACGCTGGCCGAAGAACCAGCCATCCGGGTTGGGCACCGCGAAGTTGGTGAGGTTGAGGATGCCGAGGTCGACGGCCGCGACCGTGACGTAGGCCTTGTCGCCCGGCTTCACGTTGGCGAGCTTCACCTTGGCGGTGAAGGGCGCACGGGGCGAAGCCACTTCGGGCTTGTCGATCGAGACGTCGAGCTGGAGATCGCCCGGCTCCACGTCCGCGTAGGCGACGCCGAGCGCACGGGCCGGCATGCGCTTTTCCTTGGCGTCGGCCGGCCGGTAGAGGGTGGCCGTGACATAGGCGCCCGGGCCCCACTTGTCGGTCACCGGCAGTTCGACCGAGGTGCCCCCGGCCGGGACTTCCACCGACTTCATGTCGATGATGCCGTCATCGACCACCAGCACCAGCGCGGTGCCGGCAAACTGCGGGTCGAGCTGCAGGATCGCCGTATCGCCGGGGCGGTAGGCGGGCTTGTCGAGCGCCACGTCGAGCTCGTCCGGCGTGTCCGAACCAGCCTCGGCGTAATAGTAGCCGGCGTAGAACTCATAGGTCGACGAGGAGGCACTATCGCCGGTCGAGGTGACCTCGAGGCGGTAGCGGCCATAGGTGACGGGCGACGAGATGGTCGCCGGGGCCGAGGCGGTGGCGTCGATCGTGCCGTTGCCGGTCTCGACCTCGTTGGTGACGGCCTCCCACTTCCAGTTCCCGTTGTCGCGGTACCACTGGTAGTTGGTCTCGATCCGCTTCAGCGACCATTCGAGGCCCGAGGCGTCCTTCTGCTTGCCGTCGGTACCGACGACGACGACGTCGAAGCCCGCATTGGAGTTTTCGTCGAGGCCGTCATCCTCGCTGAAGGTCGGCTTGAGGCCGATCAGGTCGGTGAGGGGCGCGACCGGACGGGTCAGGCTGCGCTGAATGGCGCGGCCCGAGGTGTCGATCAGGCGGACGGCCAGCGTTGCCGTCAGCGGGCGGGTGGTGGCCGGCGGCTCCGGAATGGTGACCTCGGCGGTGGCGTTGCCGTCATCGTCGGTCTGGGTCAGCACGCCGAGCGGCTGGTAGTCGGTGGTGAAGGTGTCGTCCTCGCGGCCGAAAGTGTAGCCGGGGAAATCGTTCAGCGTCGGCACCGAGCGGACGATCGAGTCCACGTCGATATCGAGGCCGGGCGCGGTGGCGCCGTAGAGATACTTGGCCGCAACCGTGACGTCGGTGACTTCACCGGCGGTGACGGCACCAGCGGGCGCCGAGACTTCGAACGCCAGGCGCTCGGGCTCGAAATCCTCGACCTTGAACGTGGTGCTGGTGAGCGCCGCCTGCTTGGGGTCGGCATAGAGCCGAATTGTCCACGAGCCGCGCATGGCTTCGGACGGCAGCGGCAGGGCAGCCGTATAGCCGCCGGCGCCGCCATCGTTCAGCACCTGGCGATCGGCGACGACGCCGTCGGGGCGCTCGAGTTCGAGCGTGATCGGCAGCTTTTCGACGGCCTTAGCCTTCACGTCGCGCAAGAGCGCGGTGATGAACACCGTCTCGCCCGGGCGGTAGACGCCGCGTTCGGTCGTGGCCCAGAGGTCGAGCGGGCCCGGGGTCGGACGGCCGTCGACGCCGCGATCGGTGAGATCGAAGGCCGGCTTGGTGTAGTCGAGGAAGGCATAGTCGCCCTCATCGGTCTCGGCGACGACGAGCTGCGGGGCGCGGCCGCCATCGCCACGGGCGAGGCCCGCCGCGAAGGTGGCTTCGCCGTTCGCATCCGTGGTCGTCTCGCCGAGAATTTCGTTGTTCACGGCGACGAGGCGGACCTTGGAATTCGCCACCGGCTGGGCCGTGGTCAGCGAGCGCACGAAGGTGTGGACGCCGTCCTCGCCCGATACGGTGGTCAAACCGAGATCGGTGACGATGAACCACTGCGTGGCCATTTCCTGCCAGTACTCGGCCTTGCCGCCGGTCACCTTGGCGGTGATGACGTAGGCGCCGGGTTCGAGCTTGCCCAGCGTCTCCTTCACCGGGATCGCCGTGGTGGTCATGTCGTTCTGCTGGCCCTTCGACAGATCGACGGTGCCCTCAAACTCCTGCTGGCCATAGCGGTCGGCAACGTCTTCGGCCGAGTAGCCGTCGAGGTTGCCCTGGAAGATGCCCTGGCGCACGGCGGTCGCGATGTTGCGGTCGCCGATGCGGTAGATGACGATATCGGCCGAGGCGGCGTTCACCGAGGTGATCGGCAGGCCGCCGCCGAGGCCGGCGGGCATCACGTAGGCATTGTTGGCAAAGCCGACGAACGGGGTGCGATCGGGGACATAGACGTTGAGGTCGGCATCGGCGCGCAGCTGTTCGCCATCGGCCGAGGGCAGACCCGAGCGGACGCGGATGTGGTAGCGCAGCCCATGCTTCACGCCGGTGATGCAGAGCTGGCTGTCCTCGGTTTCGACCGCCACCTGGGGCGCATCGTCGACGACGACATAAGCCGACAGATCGGTATCGCCGGCCGGCAGCGGATCGGAGAAGACCACGCAGATGCGCGGATCGGCGGCTTCGCTGTCCACCTGGTTGTCGGTGATGCGGAAGCCGTGCTCGGCGACCACCTGGTCGAGGCGGCCCTGCAGGCCGGCGTCATCGACGAGAGCGATCGAGGCGCGGTAGGTCGAGATCGACTCGCGCCACATCTGGCGGCGCTCGAGGCCGCCGGCGAGGCGGGCCAGCGCCTTGGCGCGATCGGCGACGCTGTCGGAAAGAAGGAAGGCCTCGACCGCCGAGTAGGTGGCGTTCTGGGCAAAATCATAGGCCGACGAGGTATTGTTGTTGGCGAGGTCGGCGTCGGCGCGCTCGATCTGCACGTCGGTCAGCTTGATCCAGAGCTGCGGATCGTTGCGGTTGAGCGCCAGGGCCTGCCGGTACGAAGCGTTAGCGGCCGCCGTATTGCCCGAGGCCACCGCGTCATCGCCGGCCTTGATCAGGTCCTCGTAGCCGAGGTTCTTGGGCGGGGCGTCGGTGGTCGGGAGCTGCTTGGCGTAGCTCTCGGCATAATAGACGAGGTCCTGCGCCTGGAAGGGCAGCTCGGCGGCGCGCTCGGTGGCAAGCTCATCGGCCGATTTGGGGTCGACCTTGCCGGAGGTGGCGCCGGCGAACGCCGTCTCGGGGCCGACATCGCCCTTGAGGAAGCACCACTTGGCCTTCTCGTTGAAGGTGAAGGCGCGGCAGAGCTTGTCGTCGGAACAGGCCTGCTGGCAGGCATCGAGCGTCGTGTTCTTGATGGTCGAATAGTCGAACCCGGGCAGGTCGGTGCCGGGCAGCAGGCTTATGGGCCTGTCCTGCGCGGCGGCGACGCCGATGTTCAATACCATCAGGAAGACGGCGAATAGCCATCCGGCGGAGCTGAGCAGCCGCTTCATAATATCCCTCACCCAAGATGCCCCTAGCGGGCTTACCGTCACCGTCGATTTGTGGCTTTTTGGCGTAAAGCTCGCATGACGGGCGGAAATCTATTTGCTCGTATTGGAGCAAAGATGAACGAGGCCTGAAGCGTCCGCGCGCGATAGTTCACACTGGCCGAGACTGCCCCCTCCCGTCCTCCCCCATGAAGGGGGAGGTGAAGAGGGCTTCGCCTCTCTGAACTCGATCGTGCCTGAGCACCGGCAGGGCACCTCCCCCTTCATGGGGGAGGCTGGGAGGGGGCCGTCCCGGCCCGCCTTGGTTACCCCAGCGCCTTCTCCACAAACTCCCGCAGCCAACCGACATCATCGCCGGACAGCGTATCGATCAGCCCCGAGCGCAACCACTGCGCCAGCTCCGCGTCCCACTGGAACCCAGCCGCACGAGCCTTCACCCACGTCGACGGCTTGTACGCATGGCAGCGGATCGCGATCCCCTCGGCATGGAGCTTCACCGCATCGTCGGGGTGGAACACGTCGAGGTCGATGCAGAGTTCGTCGAGGTTCGAGATGCGCGCCACCGTCACCGGGTCGGCATAGCGCTCGTGGACGATGCCGCCGGTCCGCAGCCCCGGGATCTTCGCCTTCACGTCCTTGAGGCTCTTGTGGTCGAACGAGATCATCATCACGCGGGCCATGTCGGCCGGCTTCAGCACGGCCGCCAGCGCCTCGTAATAGGCGTCGAGGTTCAGCTTCTCCTTGATCTCGACCTCGAGCACCATGTCGAGCTCGTGGGCGAGATCGATGGTCTCGCGCAGCGTCGGCACGCGGGTGCCCGCATAGGCCGGGGCATACCAGCCGCCCGCATCGAGCCCGACAATATCGGCCGCCGCCATCTTGTTGGCCGGGCCGGTGCCGTTGGTGGTGCGATCGAGCAGCAGGTCGTGCAGCACGACGATCTGGTTGTCGGCCGACAGCACCGTGTCGATCTCGAGGCTCGACGCGCCGAGTTCCTTGGCGATGCGGAAGGCCGGGATGGTGTTTTCCGGCGAGGTCATGTTGTGGCCGCGATGACCGCAGAGGCGGATGAAACCGTTATCGCGGGCGAGGTAGGGGTTCAGCACCAAGGTTGGCTCCTTTTAGTTTGGTCGCGGGGGTCGGACGAAAAAGTCTGCAACTTTTCCCGCCCGCGCTCCGGGGTTTTGGTCAGAGTTTGCCGAGGCCGGCGGCCATGACGTCGTCTTTGCTCAGGCGCTCGGCGAGAACGAAGATGACCAGCATTGGGGTGAGGAGGATGAGGGTGACGACCGCGGCCGTCGGCAGCACCAGCACTTCGCCGCCGAGATAGCTCCAGAGCTGCACGGCGAGCGTCCGCACCTTGGGCGCGCCGACCATGAAGCTTTTCTCGAACTCCTCGAACGAGGCGATGAAGGTCAAAAGCCCGCCCGCCGCAAAGCCCGGCCAGGCCAGCGGCAGCGCGATACGGGTCACCGCCACCGTCGGCGAAGCGCCGAGCGTGCGGGCGGCGTGGATCAGCTCGGCCGGGATGCCTTCGAGCGTCGCGGTCAAAATGCGGATCATGAAGGGCAGCGTGCCGACGATCTGCACGAGGATCACGCCGAACACCGTGCCGGTGAGGCCGAAGCGGAAGAACAGCTCGCCGAGGCTGATCGCCACCACGATGCCCGGCACGATCACCGGCGCGAGGATGAAGATTTCGACGAGCCGCTTCAGACGGAACGGGAACTGCGCCAGCGCCCACGCCGTCGGGAAGGCGAGCGCGCCGGTCACCACCGTCACCACTACCGAGACCACCAGCGACAGCCCGGCAGCGGGGAGGATGTTGCGGTCGGCCAGCACCTCGCGCCAGGCCGAGAACGACAGCGAGCGCGGCACGATATCGGGCGGGAACCAGCCCACCGCCGGATCGTAGAAGGCCCAGAGCAGCACGATGGCGACGGGGAAGAACAGGGTGAGCGTCAGGTAGGCGTAAAGGCCGAAGCCGACGAGGCGCTGGGTATTGCGGGCGCTGGCCATGTCAGGTCCCCACCGGTTTCTGCCGGCCCAGCGAGCCGATGATGGCGTAGTAGGCGAGCAGCACCACGATGGCGACCGCGCTCAGCAGCGTGCCCATGGCATAGACCAGCGGCCAGTTGCCGGCCTGGAAGCCCTGCTGGAACATCAGGATGCTCAGGGTTGTCGGGTAGCTCGGGCCGAGGAGGCTCGGGATCACATACGAGCCGACCGAGCCGATAAAGGTCAGCAGCACGGCCGCGGTGATGCCCGGCTGAGCCAGCGGCAACTGGATGCGGAACAGCACGGTCAGCCGCCCTGCCCCGAGCGTCCGCGCCGCATGCAATACGTCCTTGTTGATGGCCGCCATGGCGCCCGCGATGATCAGGGTCATGAACGGAATGTTCTTCCACGCCGAGGCGATGATGGCGCCCACCCCGAGATCGTCGCGCACCAGCTTGGGCATGGTGATGCCGAGCGGCTGCAGCAGCCGCGAGAACATGCCGCCGCGATCGAGGATGATGAGCACGAGGAAGCCGGCGACGATACCGGGCACCACCAGCGGTATCTTGTAGAGCGTGCCGAAGAGGTTGCGGCTCGTCTCGTTGGCCTGCATCAGCGCCGAAAGCGGGATGGCGATCAGCAGGCTCGCGACCGTCGGCGCCACCGACAGCCAGATCGAATAGCGCAGTCCATCCATATAGACGGGGTTGGCGAAGAGGCTGACCCAGGTGTCGAGGCTCAGCCCCGCGCCGTCGCGGGTGAGGAAGCTGCCATAGAGCACGCGCGCCAGCGGAATGCCGAAGAAGATCAGCAGGTAGCCGACGCCGGGCGCGAGCAGCAGGCAGAGGGCGAGCGGGCCGATGCGCCGGTTCATGCCTTGCCCCCGGCCTTGTGGGCGCGCAGCAAATGCAGCGAGGGCGGCGGCAACAGACGGACGCGCTGGCCATTGGCGAGAATGGGCGCGCTACCGCCGGTGGTGACGGCGCGCAGGGTCTTGCCCGCGGCGGCGATCCAGTAATGGATCGAAGCGCCCATGAACACCGACTGGGTCACCGTGCCGTGGCCGTCAGCCTCGACCGGCTCGATGCCGAGGTCCTCCGGCCGGATGGCGACGCCCTCGACATGCTGGGTCGCGGGGTTCTCGATGCGCCGCGCCTCGCCCCAGGGGAGCTTTGCCACATCGCCATAGACCTGGGCCTCGACCACGTTGGTCATGCCGAGGAACTCGGCGGTGAAGCGGTAGGTGGGGCGGCGGTAGAGGTCGATGGGCGTGCCGCGCTCGACGATCTCGCCATCCGACATCACCACGATCTCGTCGCCGAGCGCCATGGCCTCGGACTGGTCGTGGGTGACGTAAATCGAGGTAATGCCGAGCTTCAGCTGCAGCGCCCGCAGGTCCTCGCGGAGACTGTCGCGCAGCTTGGCGTCGAGATTGGAGAGCGGCTCGTCGAAGAGCAGCACATCGGGTTCGATGACGATGGCGCGGGCGAGCGCCACCCGCTGCTGCTGGCCACCCGACAATTGCTTGGGCAGCCGCGCCGCATATTGCTCAAGCCCGACGAGCTCCAGCGCCGCCTTCACCCGGCGGCTGATCTCGGGCTTCGCCAACCGGCGCATCTCGAGCCCGAACGCGACGTTCTTTTCAACGCTCATGTGCGGAAAGAGCGCGTAGGTCTGGAACACCAGGCCGAAATTGCGCTTTTCGGGCGGCACCGGGTCGATGCGCTTGTCCTTGAGCCAGATCTCGCCCGAGGTCGGCTCGGTGATGCCGGAGATCGAGCGGAGCAGCGTGGTCTTGCCGCAGCCCGACGGGCCGAGCAGCACCAGCAGGCGGCCGGCCGGAATCTCGAGGTCGATGCCCTTCAGGGCCCGATGTCCCTCGAACTGTTTCACGAGCTGGCGGATCGAAAGCGAAGCGTCCATCTGAGACCTCGAAGCAAAAAGGGGCGGCCGAGTGACCGGCCGCCCCGAGCGCATTACTTGCGCAGGATGTTGGCGACGAAGTAGTCGCGCATGGCGTTCACGAGGTTCGACGGCATGCCGATCTTGGCGCTCTTGGCGAACTGATCGGTCGGGATCAGGCGCGCCACCTGCTCGGGCGTGAAGGTCGCCGCCGGGTCGATATCGGTGCGGGCCGAACGCGAGCCGTTGATCGACAGCTTCTCGAGCTGCACGTCCTTGCTCATCAGGAAGTCGAGCATCAGCAGGCCAGCCGCCGGGTGCTCGCCGTTGACCGGCAGGAAGAGGCCGTCGCCGCCGCCAACCTGGCCTTCGGCCAGCAGGGTCTGGCGGACGGTCGGGGGCAGCAGGCCACGGCCGGTGAAGTCATAGGCCATGTCTTCCCACGCGGTGCCGACAGCGCCGGCGCCGGTGGCGATCAGGTTCAGCGTATCGGAATTGCCGTTGGTGATTTCGATCGCGGGCAGGATGTCGTTGTAATAGGCCCAGACCGGCTTCAGGCAGTCCGACGCGGCGTAGGTGGTGGCCTCGTCAGCGGTCACGTCCCACTTGGTGAAGATGGCGCGGCAATCGTCGCCCGTAACCTTGGCGAAGGCGATCGTCTGCAGGAAGCCGCTACCCGAACCACCGCCGGCCGGCGAGGTGACGATGAACTTGCCCGGATTGGCCTTGGCCCAGGTGGCCAGCGTGTCGAGATCGGTCGGGGCCTTGTCGGCCGGAACGACGCGGGTATCGAACACGATGTCGGTCTGGTTGCGGTGGAACGGCAGGAAGGCGCCGCCATGCTGGATGCCCGAAGTCACCGTGGCGATATCGGCATTGATGCCGGGGCCGGAAGCCAGCAGCGCGTTGAGCGGGATGTTGGCGATCACGCCCGAGCTCGTCAGCAGCGGCAGGCCGCCCGACGACACGAAGTAGGCGTCAGCCGGAGCCTTGGCGCCGGCCTGGTGGGCGGCGATCAGCTGCTGGTTGGCGGCGGCACCCTCGCCGCGGATATAGGTGACCTTGATGCCGTACTTGGCTTCGAATTCCGGAATCAGGTGGTCGTTGAACAGCGGGCCGAAGCTGTCGGTGAAGTCGTAAAGGGTGACGCCACCCTCTTTTTTCGCCAGCGGAACAATGACATCATAGAAATTGTCTGCGTTGACGGTCGTCAGGTCGAAGCCCGGATCGGTGTTGAACTTGTCCGAGCCGATGGGCTCCACTGCGAAAGCAGTGGTGGTCATCAGCAGGGCGATGGATGCCGTGAGAAGGGCCTTCATTGTCTCGTCTCCTGGTTGGGGATAGGCGCGCGATCAGCTCGCAAGTCTCCGGCACTCCGCGGCTCATTTTCCCGATGAAGCGGAGTGCCGGAAAACGGTTCCGGCAGCAGGGCCAGTAACTTGGGTGAAATCGAAGGGGCGGCCGCGTAGACCACGCCGCCATTGACGAGGTCGGTATAGACCCCGGTCACCGCCCCGGCGCAGCGCGCGAGATAAAGCCCGCCCACCGCATCCCAGGGGTTCATGTGCGGCTCGAGATACGCGTCGAGCCGGCCCGCCGCGACATGGGCGAGGCAGAGCGCCCCGGCCCCGAGCCGCCGGTGTTCGGCCCCCGCCGCAGTCAGCGCTCCGACCACTTCGGCCTGCAGCGTCTGGCGATGGCGCGTCGAAAAGCCGAGGCCGGCGACGGTGTCGCTGAGTTCGCTCACGCTGGCCGCGCTCACCGGGTTGCCGTTGAGCCGGGCGATCCCGTCCGGACCGGCCGAGAACAGCTCGCCCGCCTGCGGGTCGAGGATCCAGGCGGCGATCGGCTCGCCGTTCTCGAGCAGCGCCAGCGAGACACAGAAATAGTTGAGGCGGCGGGCGAAATTCACCGTGCCGTCGACCGGGTCGATCAGCCAGGTGCAGCCAGTCGCGGCCGGAGCCCCGCCCAATTCCTCGCCGATCACCGCATCGTCCGGAAAGGCCTCGGCGATGCGGCCGCGCAGCATGCGCTCGACGGCGAAATCGGTCTCGGTGACGACGTCGCCCGGCCCCTTGCTGCTCACCCCGAGGTCGGGCGCGGTCAGCGCAGCGCGGATCATCGCACCGGCTTCGGCGACCATTTCGTGCCCGAGGGAAACGCGGCTCAGCAGGCTCATTTGATGCCTCGGGTGGTGTTGCGGATGACGAGGCGGGGCGGGCAGTAGACGATGCCGTCGGCCGACACCGGACCGACCGGGATGGGCGCGGCGAGCTCAGGTTCGCGCCGCCGCAACTGGTGGTGCTCGATATGGGCGAGCACGCCCTCCACCATCGCATCGAGCGGCTGCTCGAACGTGGTGAGCTGGTAGGGCGTCCACGACGACGCCGGCAGGTTGTCGAAGCCGATCAGCCCGAGGTCAGCCGGGATCGAGATGGCGCTGCCGCGCAGCCCATCCATGAAGCCGAGCGCCAGCGCATCGTTGGTCGAAAACACGCCGTCGGGCCGTTCGCTCGGCGCCAGCGCCAGCAGCCGATGCGCACAGGCAAACCCGGCCTCGGGCGACATGGTGTGGTTGTACCAGACCTCGGCCGTAATGCCCTTCGCACTCGCCCCGGCGACAAAGCCCTCGATACGGCGGTTCGACGCCCAGCTGTCGCGCTGGCCGGCCAGCACGAGATAGCGCCGCCGCCCCTCGCCATAAAGCACATCGGCCGCCAGCGCCCCGCCCGAGGGGTTGTCGGTGGCGGTAGCAAACGCCTCGGCATGGTTCGCCGGGCGGTTCAGCGCCGCGAGGAACTGCCCGCGCGACAGGATCGCCTCGGCCCGCGCCTCGGTGATGACGCCCGCAGTCACCACCACGCCGCGGGTGCGCCACGAGATGGTCTCGCCCAAGAGGCGGTCCACTTCCTCGTCGGTATCGGCGTAAAAGAGCAGCGGCTGCAGGTGGCGCTCGCCGAAGGCCTTCAGCAGATGCGACAGCACCTGGGCGCGCCAGTCGAAGCTCAGCCGCGTGGTGATCACCGAAACGAGCGGCGCATCGCCGGTCACCATGGAGGCGGCGAGTGCATTGGGCTGCCAGCCGATTTCGGCGGCGACCTTCAGAATGCGCTCACGCGTCTCCTCGGCGATGCGGCCATTGCCGGTAAAGGCCCGGCTGACCAACGCCTGCGAAACGTTCGCCGCCCGCGCCACGTCGCGCGAGGTGACCTTGTTCGGCGGCGTGCGCCCCTTCGCCATGATGCCCGTCCCCTCAATTCAACACGGTAGTACGTATTACCGTCCGAGACGCTCGAACCGGGTGTCTGGCCCAGTCGTCGCGAAGTTCGGATGAGGGGAGTCCTAGCGGGGCGTTGTGACAGTCTGATTGCACCGCGATGAAACTTGGAACGCGGTGGAAAAACAGGTTGGGGCACACCAGTGCCACACCCACGGTGTCACCCCGGCGAAGGCCGGGGCCCATCCTGAGATCGCTCCACCTCCAAGAGCGTGCGGCTACCCTCAGGCTGGATCCCGGCCTCCGCCGGGATGACACCGTGGAAGAGAATGGCACTGTGCACACCGCGAAAAGCAGAAGGCCGGGCGGTGGGCCCGGCCTTCGCAATCCTGTGGGGGGTATGCGGTCGATCAGGCGGCGCGGCGGCGAACCTGCTGCACCGGGGCGTCGTCGAGCGTGAACACGTCGACGATCCGGTCGAGGTCGTTGGCCTGCGCCTCGGTCTGCTCGATGGCGGCGTTGGTTTCTTCGACCAGCGCCGCGTTGTGCTGGGTCATTTCGTCGAGCTGGCGGATGGCGGTGTTCACTTCCTCGATCGAGGAGGCCTGCTCGCGGCTCTCGCGGGCAATGCCGTCCATCAGTTCGTTCGACGAACGGGCCGCTTCGAGCATCGACTGCAGCCGCGAGGCAGCGTCGGCGACGAGCTTCGAGCCGGTCTTCACCTCGGTGCTCGACTGGTCGATCAGCACCTTCACCTCGGACGAGGCCGAAGCAGCCGACTGGGCGAGGCGGCGGACTTCCACCGCCACCACCGCGAAGCCCTTGCCGGCATCGCCGGCACGCGCCGCTTCCACCGAGGCGTTGAGCGCCAGCAGGTTGGTCTGGAAGGCGATGTCGTCGATCAGCCCGATGATGTTGGAAATCTTCGCCGACGACTGGGTGATGCGCTCCATCGCGGTGGTCGCTTCGCCCATGACGCGGCCGCCTTCTTCGGCAGTGCGTGTGACGTTGCCCGACACGCTCGAGGCTTCCTTGGCGCGGTCGGCGTTCTGCAGCACGGTCGAGGCCAGCTGTTCCATCGCGGCGGAGGTTTCCTCGATGGTGGCGGCCTGCTTGGTGGTGCGTTCGCTGAGGTCGTTGGCGCCCGACAGGATTTCGCCCGTCGCGGTCTTCAGCCCGCGCGAAGTCTCGCGCAGCTGGCCGACGATTTCGCTCAGCTTGTCGGCCACCGCGTTGGTGTCGTTCTTCAGCCGGGCGAAGGCGCCCTGGTAGGCGCCGGTGACGCGGTGGGTGAGGTCGGTCTGGGCCATGGCGGCGAGCACGTTGCCGGTCTCGGTGACGCCGCGATCCATCGTGTCCATCAGGCGGTTGACGCCCTCGGCGAGGCTCATGAGCTCGCTGTCGTCGAACTGCGCGTCGATGCGCTTCGAAAGGTCACCCGCCACGCCGGCGGTGACGACCTGCGAAATCTTGCCCTGCAGCTCGGCCATCGCCATGGCGCCGGCCGACGCCCGGCGGGTGGTGGCTTCCTTCTCGGCCTCGAGGCTGGCGGCGCGGATCAGGCCGTCCTTGAAGATCTGGACGGTGGTGGCCATCTTGCCGACCTCGTCCTTGCGATCCTGGAACGGGATCTCGGCCTCGATATCGCCGGCCGAGAGCTTGTTCATCGAGTCGGTCATCGAGCGGATGGGGCGGGCCACGCCGCGCAGCGAGAAGATCGCCGAGCCGATGAGCGCGAGCAGCGCGATCACGCTGATGATGGTGCCGACGAGCCCGACGCTCGAAATCGTGTCGGTGACGCGCGCCTGTGCCGCATCCGTCCGCTCCACCGACTTCGCCTGCGCGGTGTCGATCAGGGTCGAGACGTTGGTCTGGGCGGGGTCGATATGTTCCTGCTTGAACTGCTCTTCAGCCGCAAAATCCTGGCCCATGGCCATGTTGTCGGTGATGAGCGAAATCATGCCGTGGGCGCTGTCGGAATAGGCGGTGAACGCCTCCTGGATGCCCTTCAGCTCAGCGGGGTCACTGGTGATGGGCATGGCCTTTTCGAGCGCGGCATTAGCTTCGCCGAGGTGCGCGTCGATGGCGGCGCCGGCCGTGTCGACGTCGTCGGGCGAGGCCTGGAGGCGCGCGTTGCGGATGGCAATTTCCATCTGCGCCACGGACGCCTCGGCAGTACCGATACTGTCGAGCAGCGACTGTTCATTGGCGAGCTGGGTCATCGCCGAAGAAATGGTCTGGTTACCCGACCACTGGTTGATCATCAAAGCTACGATCAAGGCGCCGCCAACTGCCGACGTTAAGGTCAGCTTCGCGCCAATGGACAAATGTGCAAACGATATCATCTCACAACCCCCTCGGTCGCAATGGACCGCCCTTACAGAGCTAAGCGAGATTGCTTAAGCGCCGGATAATCGGGGACTCCGGCACCTGTGGTTTTTGTAATGGACGACATAAGCCGGGCTGAAGGTCGCACTTCTACCCGGGCGGACCAGCGAGCGCGACGCGGCGGGTGATGCCGATCGCCTCGAGAAACGCCTCGTCATGGCTCACCACCAGCAGCGCCCCGTCATAGGCGCGCAGCCCCGCCTCCACCGCCTCGATCGACGCGATGTCGAGATGGTTGGTGGGCTCGTCGAGGATCAGCAGCGGCGGCGGGCTCGTCCCCAGCACGGCGGCGAGGCCCGCCCTCAGCATCTGCCCGCCCGAGAGCGTGCCGGCCAACTGCAGCGCCGCATCGGCGCGGAACATGAAGCGGGCCAGCGCCGCCCGGCAGGTGGTGATATCGGCGCCGGGATTGAGGCGGACGACGTTGTCGGCAATCGACAGCGCCGGATCGAGCAGGCTCACCCGCTGGTCGAGCATGGCGAAGCGGGTCATCACCTCGACGGTCCCCGAAGTCGGCGCCAGCGTGCCCGAAACGAGCGAGAGCAGCGTCGTCTTGCCCGAGCCGTTGGGGCCGGTGACCGCCACGCGTTCCGGGCCGATCAGGCTCAGCGACAGCTCGCGCAGCACCGGCGCCTCGCCATAGCCGGCGGTGACATCGTCGAGCCGCAGCACCGTCTTGCCGGCAGCGAGCCCAGTCGAGGGAATATCCACCGTCAGCGGCTGCAGGACTTCTATCCGTTGCCGTGCGAGGCTTGCTGCCGCCTCAGCCTCGCGACCCTGCCTCTCGGCCAGCCGACGACCCGCAGCGCCCGAGTTTTCGGCGTTCTCCTTCATGCCGCCGAGGATAATCTTCGGGATACCGCCCTTGGCCGCCATTTTCTTGCCGGCACTGTCGCGGCGCGCCTGCTTTTCGGCCGCCGCCTGCGCGCTCTTTCGCACCTCGTCGACCCGCCGCTCGGCATCGGCGAGGTCGTGTTTCGCCGAGGCCAGCTCGATCGCCTTGCGCTCTCGATACTGGGTCCAGTTGCCGCCATAGCGGGTGGCGCCGAGACTCGTGAGCTCGACGATCGCGTCCATCGTATCGAGCAGTTCGCGATCGTGGCTGATGACGACCGCGCCGGCCTTCCAGCGCGCGAGAAGCCCGATCACCGCGTCGCGCCCATCGCGATCGAGATTGTTGGTCGGCTCGTCGAGCAGCAGGAAATCGGGCGCCGCGAAGGTCAGCGCGGCGAGCGCCGCTCGCGTCGCCTGCCCGCCCGAGAGGGTGAGCAGCGGCGTATCGGGCGCCACATCGAGCCCGAGTTCGCTGAGCGCCGCGGCCATGCGGGCCTCGAGCGTCCAGTCGGCATTGGCGAGCTCGTCGGCATCAGCCTCGCCCGCTTCGGCACGCGCCAGCAGCGCGAGGCCGTCGCGGGCACCGAACAGATCGGCGACGGTTTCGTCCGCGCCGGGGCGCACCGATTGCCGCAGCACGGCGAGGCGGCCATCGCTGGTGACCGTGCCCGATTGTGGCGTCAGTTCACCGGTGACGAGGCGCAGCAGCGTGGTTTTGCCGACGCCGTTACGGCCGACTAGCCCGGTGCGCTCCGCGCCGAAACTCAGGTCGAGATGAGTGAAGAGGTCGTGGCCGTCAGGCGTCGACCAGCCGAGCTTTTGCAGTGTGATTGTAGCAGGCATGGAAATCCCCAGGGGCAAAGCGGGTGAGCATTGCGATCGGGGTGATTTCCATCGGGCACCGTCCGGCTGGAGGAGATTCTGGCGCCCGGACCACAGCCTCCCGTTTCATCCGGGACGCAGCGCCGGGGCACCGGCTACGGGGCGCTATTTGGCACGTGAGGGTGGCTGGTGCAACCCTTGAGGCCGAACACCCCTTGACCCCGCCCCTGGGGCCGCCTCGTTAGATCCTGCGTCCCAACCACGAAGGTGAGTCGCATGTCAGATCAGTTCATCGGCCCCGCCGAAGCCGCCACCCAGCTCGGCATCTCGCCCAAGGCGCTCCGCCTCTACGAGCAGCGCGGCCTCGTCAAACCCGTCCGCTCCGACGCCAACTGGCGCGCCTATGGCCCGGCCGAAATGGCCCGGCTCGGCGAAATCGCGGCGCTCCGCGCCCTCGGCCTCAGCCTCGCGCAGGTCGAGCGGCTGCTCGCCGGCGATGGCAGCGGCCTCGAACCGGCGCTCGCCGCCCATCAGACCGCGCTCGAAGCCGAGCTCCGCCGCATCGGCCGCTCGGTCGATACGGTGCGCGCCATCCGCAACGACCTCGCGGGCGGCAAGACCCTGCCGGTCGCCGAACTGGTGCGGCTCACCCGCCCTGCGGGCGAACTCGCCGCCGCCTTCGACCTCCCCTGGCCCTGGGGCGGCGAGCGCTTCGAGCTGCGCGAGGTCACCCCTATCACCTGGATCGTCGGCCCGCTCGGCAGCGGCAAGACCCGCTTCGCCATGAAGCTCGCCGAAACCCTGCCCAACGCGACCTTCCTGCCGCTCGATCGCACCCCGGCGACCCTGTCGGCTCCGGCTCAGGCCGCACTCGACTGGCTCACCGACGAAGGCGCCGAGGTCTCGGATGCCCTGATCGCCCTCCTCACCGGCCTCTTTTCCGCGGCCACCACGATCGTCGTCGACCTCGCCGAGCAGGGTCTCGACCACGCCACGCAGGAAGCGCTCGGCGCTTATCTCCGCGGCCCGGGCATCCCCGATCGCACGCTGTTCCTGATGACGCGCTCCTCGGCCATGCTCGATCTCGCGGCGCTCACGGCGCGGGAATCGATCATCCTCTGCCCGGCCAATCACAGCCCGCCCACCCGCGTGCTGCCCTATCCGGGCGCACCCGGCTACGAGACCGTCGCCAGCTGCCTCGGCAGCCCGGACGTGCGCGCCCGCACCGAGGGTGTCGTCGCCATGCGACCGCGCGCCAGTTGACAGGTCCCACGCGTCCGGGGGTATCAGCATCATGATGCCTCCGGGCGAAAGGGATCGGACGTGAAGCGCAGCCGGCAGAAGAGCTTCATCACAGTGGCGCTGATCGGCTGCGTCTGGGTTTTGGCGCTGGCGCTCACCCCTTTCAGCCTACCCGCGGGTTACGCGCTCGGCGCAGTCGGCATCGCTGCCCTCGTCTGGCTCGCGTTCCGCACCGCCGGCACCAGCGGCACGCTGAAGGAACGCGAGCTCCACCTCCAGTCGATCCTCGATACCGTGCCCGACGCCACCGTGGTGATCGATGCGCAGGGCATCATGCAGAGCTTCAACACCTCGGCCGTCCGCCAGTTCGGCTACTCCGTCGACGAGGCCGTCGGCCAGAACGTCTCGATGCTCATGCCCGGCCCCTATCGCGAGCAGCATGACGGCTATCTCACGCGCTATCTCACCACCGGCGAAAAGCGGATCATCGGCATCGACCGCGTCGTCGTCGGCCGCCGCAAGGACGGTTCGACCTTCCCGATGAAGCTCGCCGTCGGCCAGACCCAGGTGGGCGACCGCACCTATTTCACCGGCTTCATCCGCGATTTGACCGAGCGCGAGCAGTCCGAGGCCCAGCTCGAACAGGCGCACAACGAACTCATCCGCCTCGCCCGCGTCAACGAGCTGGGCGAGATGGCCTCCACCCTCGCGCACGAGCTCAACCAGCCGCTCTCCGCCATCGCCAACTATGTTCAGGGCTGCCGCCGCATGCTCGACCGGCTCGACAACGAGATCGCCGGCCGCATGCGCGGGGCCCTCGAAGAGACCGCAAAACAGGCACTCCGCGCCGGCGACATCATCCGGCACCTGCGCGAGTTCGTCACCCGCGGCGATACCGAGCGGCAGCCCGAGGATATCCGCAAGCTCATCGAGGAGGCCGGCGCGCTTGCGCTCGTCGGTTCGCGCGAACGCGGCATCAAGGCGGTCTTCGCCTTCGGCCCGGCGGACGATGTGGTCATCGCCGACCGGGTGCAGATCCAGCAGGTGCTGATCAACCTGATGCGCAACGCCATGGAGGCCATGCGCGACAGCGAGGTGAAAACTCTCACCGTCACCACCCGCCATACCGACGCCGAGCGGCTCGAAGTCACCGTCGCCGATACCGGCCCCGGCATTGCCGACGACATCGCGCCCAACCTGTTCCAGCCGTTTGTCACAAGTAAGCCCAATGGTATGGGGGTGGGGCTTTCCATCTCGAGGCGCATCATCGAGTCGCATGGCGGCGAGCTGACGGTGCGGCGTAACGAGGCGGGGGGCGCGACGTTCACCTTCACCCTGCCGCTCATGACCGAGGCCGCCGTTGAGCTCAGCTGATACCGTCGTTCACATCGTCGACGACGAGGAAGCGGTCCGCACCTCGCTGGCCTTCCTGCTGCAGACCTCGGGTTTTGCCGTGCGCGTCCACGAGTCGGCGACGGACTTCCTCAAGCTCGCGACCTCGATCTCGAACGGCTGCCTCATCACCGATTTACGCATGCCCGACATGGACGGGGTCGAGCTGCTCCGCCGGTTGCGCGCCGCCGGTGCCATGCTGCCCGCCATCGTCATCACCGGCCATGGCGATGTGCAGATGGCGGTGGAAGCCATGAAGAATGGCGCTCTCGATTTCATCGAAAAGCCCTTCGCCGAAGACGTGCTGATCGATTCCATCACCCGCGCCGTCGGCCGCGCCGCGGAGCAGAGCCAGTCGGCCGCCGCCGCCGAACAGGTCCGCTCCCGCCTCGACACGCTCAGCGAGCGCGAACGGCAGGTGCTGGGCGGCGTCGTCGCGGGTCAGCCCAACAAGACCATCGCCTTCAACCTCGGGATTTCCCCGAGGACGGTCGAAGTCTACCGCGCCGGGCTGATGGCCAAGATGCAGGCGAAGAGCCTCGCGGACCTGGTTCGCATGGTGATGGACGCGGGCGTTTCGCTGGGCTGACATCCTACCCCCACCCTAGCTCTGCTACGGCCCTACGGGCCTAGCGTCGCTACCCTCCCCGCAAGGGGGAGGGAGGTGCGTCACTGAGACTTCGGTTCCTTCGTCTCCCTCCCCCTTGCGGGGAGGGTAGTGCAGCTTGGCGGCCTGCCGCCTAGCGGAACTAGGGTGGGGGTAAGCCGCACGCGCTGCCCTCAGCGTCTCCTCCCCCCAGTTGATCCAGATCAACTCACCCCGCCCCCCATCCCCCTATCCCTCCCCCAGAGAACTCAAACCGGGGGCCGCATTGCGCAATATTGGCTGGATCATCACACTGGCGGCGGGGGCGTTATTCACGCTCGTGCTGTCGGGCCTCGGACAGGATGCGCCTTTCCGCACCCATATGGCGATCATCGCCGTAGCGCTCGGGCTCGGCGCCGTCATCCTCATGCGCCGCCCGGACAATGTCCCGGTTCCGGCCGGCGTCGCCGAGGCCGACAAGGCCGGGTACTTCGACGCGCCGATTCGCATGGGCTCGATCCTCACCGTTTTCTGGGGCGTCGTCGGCATGCTGGTGGGCGTGGTGATCGCCCTGCAGCTCGCCTGGCCCGACCTCAACCTCCAGCCCTGGCTGAATTTCGGCCGCCTCCGCCCGCTCCACACCTCGGGCGTCGTTTTCGCCTTCGGCGGCACGGCGCTCATCACCACCAGCTTCTACGTCGTGCAGCGCACCTCGCGGGCTCGCCTCATCAGCGAGAACCTCGCGTGGTTTGTCTTCTGGGGCTACCAGCTCTTCATCCTGATGGCGGCGACCGGCTACCTCCTCGGCATCACCGAGGGCCGCGAATATGCCGAGCCCGAATGGTACACCGACCTCTGGCTCACCATCGTCTGGGTCGCCTACCTGGTGCTGTTCTTGGGCACCATCATCAAGCGCCGCGAGCCCCATATCTATGTAGCGAACTGGTTCTACCTCGCCTTCATCGTCACCATCGCGCTGCTCCACGTCGTCAACAACCTCAGCGTCCCGGCAACCCTGCTGGGCTCGAAAAGCTACTCGCTCTTCTCGGGCGTGCAGGATGCGCTGACCCAGTGGTGGTACGGCCATAACGCCGTCGGCTTCTTCCTCACGGCCGGCTTCCTCGGCATGATGTACTACTTCATGCCCAAGCAGGCCGAGCGTCCGGTCTACTCGTACCGGCTCAGCATCATCCACTTCTGGGCCCTGATCTTCCTCTATATCTGGGCCGGCCCGCACCACCTCCACTACACCGCCCTGCCCGATTGGGCGCAGACGCTCGGCATGGTGTTCTCGATCATGCTGTGGATGCCCAGCTGGGGCGGCATGATCAACGGCCTCATGACGCTGCGCGGCGCCTGGGACAAGATGCGCACCGACCCCATCATGCGCATGATGGTGATCGCGGTGGCCTTCTACGGCATGTCGACCTTCGAGGGTCCGGTCATGTCGATCAAGACCGTGAACGCCCTCAGCCACTACACCGACTGGACCATCGGCCATGTGCACTCGGGTGCGCTGGGCTGGGTCGGCATGATCTCGTTCGCCGCCGTCTACTTCATGGTGCCGCGCCTCTGGGGCCGCAAGCAGCTCTACTCGCTGCGCATGGTGAACTGGCACTTCTGGCTCGCCACCGTGGGCATCGTCATCTACGCCGCCGTGATGTGGGTGTCGGGTATCACCCAGGGCCTCATGTGGCGCGAGTACGATGCCGAGGGCTTCCTCGTCTACTCGTTCGCCGAAACCGTCGCGGCGCTCCACCCCTACTACATCGCCCGGGCTTTCGGCGGCTTCCTCTACCTGAGCGGCGCCGTCGTGATGGGGGTCAACATCTGGCTCACCATCGCCGGGAAGGTGCGCAACGAGCGCCCGATGATCACCGCAACCAAGCTGCAGCCGGCCGAGTAAGGAGCCCCGACCATGGATATTCTTGGCAAGCACGGCGTCATCGAACGCAACGCCACCCTGCTGCTGACGCTCTCGCTGGTCGTCGTCTGCATCGGCGGCATCGTCGAGGTCGCCCCGCTCTTCTACTTCCAGAACACCATCGAGAAGGTAGAGGGGATGCGCCCCTACACCCCGCTCGAGCTCGCCGGCCGCAACATCTATGTCCGCGAGGGCTGCTATGTCTGCCACAGCCAGATGATCCGGCCCTTCCGCGACGAAACCGAGCGCTACGGCCATTACTCGCTTGCCGCCGAGTCGATGTACGACCACCCCTTCCAGTGGGGAAGCAAGCGCACCGGGCCGGATCTCGCCCGCGTCGGCGGCCGCTACTCGGATGTCTGGCATGTCGAGCACCTGCGCCACCCGCAGGCTCTGGTCCCTGAGTCGGTGATGCCGCGCTACGGCTTCCTCGCCAATACCGAGCTCGACACCCAGACCATCGCCGATGACCTCCGGGCCAACGCCATCGTCGGCGTCCCCTATACCGAGGACGACATCAAGAACGCCCAGCTCGACGCCCTCGCCCAGGCGAGCCCCGATGGCGACAGCTCGGGCTTTGCCGGCCGCTACGCCAATGCCCGCGTCGCCGATTTCGACGGCAACCCCACGAAGGTCACCGAGATGGATGCGCTCGTTGCGTACCTCCAGATGCTCGGCACGCTGGTCGATTTCACCCAGTACGACGCCAAGTCGAACTACCGCTAGGAGGCGAGAACAATGGAAACCGCACACTACGACATGCTGCGGCACTTCGCCGACAGCTGGGGCCTGCTCTACATGATGGCGATCTTCCTCGCCGTCGTCTTCTTCATCGTGAAGCCCGGCGCCAAGCGCAACGCGCTCGAGGCCGCCCGCATCCCGCTCGACGACGACCAGCCGCGCGAGGCAGGCAAATGACCGACCTCCACAAGGACATCGACGACGTCACCGGCACCTCGACCACCGGGCACGAGTGGGACGGCATCAAGGAGCTGAACACCCCGCTGCCGCGCTGGTGGCTCTGGACCTTCTACGCCTGCATCGTCTTCGCCATCGGCTACTCGGTCGTCTACCCGGCCTGGCCGCTCCTCACCTCGGCCACCCCGGGCGTCGCCGGCTATTCGAGCCGCGCCGAATACGACAAGGAGATCGCAGCCGCCGCCCTCGCCCAGGGCGACCGGGTGGCGCAGATCGCCGCCACCCCAGTCAACGAGATCGTCGCCAACGAGGACCTCAACCGCTTCGCCAGCGCCGCCGGCGCCTCGCTCTTCAAGGTGAACTGCTCGCAGTGCCACGGCACCGGTGCCACCGGCGGCGTGGGCTACCCCAACCTCAACGACGACGAGTGGATCTGGGGCGGCTCGATCGATCAGATCTACGCCACCATCACCCACGGCGCCCGCTCGGACCTCGATGCCGACACCCATTACAACATCATGCCCAATTTCGGCACGGACGGCATCCTGACGCCCGAGCAGATCGACGTGGTGGCCAAGGAAGTCGCAAGCTTCTCGGGCATCGAGGGCGGCGCCGCCTCGGACGAAGGCAAACAGCTCTTCGCCGATAACTGCGCCGCCTGCCACGGCGAAAACGGCATCGGTATGCCCGATGCCGGCGGCCCGTCGCTCGCCGACCAGATCTGGCTCTACCAGGGCACGCTCTCGGCCATCAAAGCTCAGGTCACCCAACCCCGCCACGGCGTCATGCCCGCCTGGGGCCCCCGCCTCGGCGACACAGCGGTCAAGGAACTCGCCGTCTACGTTCACGGACTTGGTGGCGGCCAGTAACTGCACAACCCGCACTGTCCAACACCGAGGAAGGGAGGCGACCGCAAGCGCCTCCCTTTTTTGTTTGTGGGCACGATCTCGCCCCAAGGGCCTTCTCCCGTTTACGGGGGAAGGTGCCCGAAGGGCGGAAGGGGGGAGCCCCACGCTCCGGCTCCGACGCCAGCACCGGCCCACCCCTTTGACCCAGATCAACCCCCGCGCCCCTGCCCCATGGGACAAGCCCCTGTCTCCATGGGACCAACGGAATGCTTGCGGACCACCACACTCCCGAACGCTTCGAGGTCGAGCCCGTCAACTCGCCGAAGCAGCGCCAGCCGCTCTATGCGGCGCGCAAGAAAATCTTCCCGCGCGCCGTCGCGGGCCAGTTCCGCCGCTTCAAGTGGCTGGTGATGCTGGTGACGCTCGGCATCTACTACATCACCCCGTGGCTGCGCTGGGACCGCGGCCCCTACGCCCCCGACCAGGCCGTTCTCGTCGACCTCGCCAACATGCGGTTCTATTTCCTCTCGATCGAGATCTGGCCGCAGGAATTCTACTACGTCGCCGGCATGCTGGTGATGGCCGGCATCGGGCTCTTCCTCGTCACCTCGACGGTGGGTCGTGCCTGGTGCGGGTATGCTTGTCCGCAGACCGTATGGGTCGACCTGTTCCTCGCCGTCGAACGCTTCATCGATGGCGACCGCAACGCCCAGATCAAGCTCGACGCCGCGCCATTGACCGCCGGCAAACTGGCGAAACGCACCAGCAAGCATGCCATCTGGCTCCTGATCGGCGTCCTCACCGGCGGCGCCTGGATCTTCTACTTCGCCGACGCGCCCACCCTGCTGATGCAGGTGGTGACCCTGCAGGCGCCGCTCATCGCCTACATGACCATCGCGATCCTCACCGCCACGACCTACACGTTCGGCGGCCTGCTGCGCGAGCAGGTCTGCACCTATATGTGCCCGTGGCCGCGCATCCAGGGCGCCATGCTCGACGAGCACTCGCTCACCGTCACCTACAATGACTGGCGCGGCGAACCCCGCAACCGGCACCAGAAGAAGGCCATCGCCGAGAGCAAGCCGGTCGGCGATTGCGTCGATTGCAATGCCTGCGTCGCCGTCTGCCCCATGGGCATCGACATCCGCGACGGCCAGCAGCTCGAATGCATCACCTGTGCGCTCTGCATCGATGCCTGCGACGACGTGATGACCCGGCTCGGCAAGGATCGTGGCCTCATCTCGTACGCGACGCTCAACGACTACAACCAGAACATGGCGCTCGCCACGAGCGAGGCCGGCGCCATCGAGCCGGGCCGCATCCGTACCGCCGCGGGCAAGCTGATCGAGAAGGTGAAGCGCACCGACTGGCGCTCGGTCATCCGCCCGCGCACCATCGTCTATGCGGTGGGCTGGGGAGCAATAGGCCTCGCCATGCTCACCGTGCTGGCGCTGCGCACCCCGCTGCAGGTCAACGTGCTGCACGACCGCAACCCGCTCTACGTCACGCTCAAGGACGGCACCGTCCGCAACGGCTACGACGTCAAAATCCTCAACATGACGCCCAATCCGCGCATCGTCGCGGTGGCGATCGAGGGCCTGCCGGGCGGCAGCATGTCGCTGCCCGATAGTCGCGGCCAGACCAGCCAGGCCATCCCCATCGAGCTAGAGCCCGACAAGGTGCTGCCGCTGCGGCTCTACGTCCATGCCGACCCCAGCGACCTCAATGGCGCGAAGACCAGCTTCCGCATCACGGTCAAGAGCATCGACGGGCTCACCGCCACCGCCGACGTCAATTTCGAAGCCCCGGAGAAAGTGAGATGAACGAAGCGCGCGCCAGCAAGGGCGAGTTCACCGGCAAGCACATGGCCCTGCTCGCGATCAGCTTCTTCGGCGTCATCATCGCGGTGAATGTCGGGATGGCGGTCGTGTCCTCGACCAGCTGGACCGGCCTCGTGGTCGAAAATTCCTACGTCGCGAGCCAGGAGTTCGAGGAAAAGCGCATCGCCCACGACAAGCAGCTGGCGGCCGGCTGGCAGTCGGACTTCACCTATGCGCCCGGCATCGCTCAGCTGATCGTGCGCGATGGAGCCGGCAATCCGGTCGATCTCGGCCCGGTGAGCCTCCTCATCAACCGTCCGGTCGGCGGGCATGACGACGCCAACCTCACCCCGGCCCGCGCGGCCGATGGCAGCTACAGCGCCGCCGTCACGCTCGGCGACGGCGTGTGGGAGGCGATGGCGACCGCCACCACTGCCACCGGCCCCTATGAGCTGCATGTCCGCTTCAAGGTGGGCGATGCCGAAGCCGAGGTGGAAAAACCATGACCTGCTGCGTTCCCACTTCGGAAGCCGTCGAGCTCCAGCAAACCAGCGGCATCGAAACCGACGACGAGGCGCTGCTGACCCTCAGCCGCAAGCTCGGCGACGGCACCCGCCAGCTCGAATTCGCCGTGCCCGACGCCCATTGCGCCGCCTGCATCCGCACCATCGAAACCACTCTCGACGCCCTGCCGCAGGTCACGTCGGCGCGGGTAAACCTCAGCAAACGCCGCGTCCGCGTCGTCTTCGACCCGGCACTCGGCCACCCGGCCGAACTCGCACCGGCCATCCGCAATGCCGGCTACCACAATTACGTCCTCGACCCGTCGGCCGACGAAGATGGCGACCCTGGCCTCCGTGAACTGGTGAAGGCACTCGCCGTCGCAGGCTTTGCCGCTGGCAACATCATGCTGTTCTCGGTCTCGGTGTGGTCGGGCGCCAATGACGCGACGCGCGACCTGTTCCACTGGATCTCGGCCGTCATCGCGCTTCCCGCCATCGCCTATGCGGGCCGGCCGTTCTTCCGCTCGGCCTGGCGGGCGCTCCGCGTCGGCAAGACCAACATGGATGTGCCGATCTCGATCGGCGTCATCCTCGCCACGGCGCTCAGCCTGTTCGAAACCCTGCGCTCGGGGGAGCACGCCTATTTCGACGCCTCGGCCACCCTGCTCTTCTTCCTCCTCGCCGGCCGCTGCCTCGATTATCTGATGCGCGAACGCGCCCGCAGCGCCATCACCAACCTCGCCCGCATCGCACCCAGGGGTGCCACGCGGGTGCATGACGATGGCCGGCGCGAATATGTGTCGCTGAAGGAAATCGAGCCCGGCATGGTGCTCGAACTGCGCGCCGGCGAGCGCGTGCCGGTCGACAGCCGGGTGATCAGCGAGGGCGCGAGCTTCGACACCGCCATCGTCAACGGCGAGTCGGCGCCCCGGATAATTGACTCAGGCAATGAAGTGATGGCCGGCGCCAGTAATCTCGGCGGCCTTGTGCAACTCGTGGCGCTGAAGCGCAGCGAAGACTCGCTCCTCGCCCGCATGGTGGCGTTGATGGAAGCCGCCGAAGGCGCGAAGACAAAGCGCCGCCGCATCGCCGACCGCGCCGCCTCCGTCTACGCGCCGATCGTCCACACCATCGCGATCACCACCTTCCTCGGCTGGGGCCTCCTCACCGGCGACTGGCACAATGCCCTGCTCAACGCCGTCGCCGTGCTGATCATCACCTGCCCCTGCGCCCTCGCGCTCGCCGTACCCATCGTCCACGTCGTCGCGGCAGGAAAGCTGTTCGAAGGCGGCGTGCTGATGAAGGATGGCGCTGCCCTCGAACGCGCCGCCGAAGCCGACAGCGTCGCGTTCGACAAGACCGGCACGCTGACCATCGGCCAGCCCCGCCTCGTCAGCCGCCACATCGAGTGCGAAGCGGCCGAACACGCCGCCGCCCTCCTCGCCGCCGCCAGCACCCACCCGCTGTCGCAGGCCCTCACCCGCGCACTCGATACCGGCGACGCCACCGTGACCGACGTCCGTGAGCAACCCGGCCACGGCGTGGAAGGGACCATCGGCGGCCGCCTCTGGCGCCTCGGCAACCGGCAATGGTGCGGCCTCGGCGCCGGCGAAACCGACGCCACCACCGTCTGGCTCAGCAGCAACGGCGTCGCCATGGCCACATTCCGCTTCGAGGACGAAGTCCGCGCCGACGCGGCCGATGCCGTCAGCCAGCTCCGCGCCCTCGGCCTCCCCATCCGCCTGCTCTCGGGCGATGCGCCCCACCCCGTCGCCACCGTGGCCGCCAAGGTCGGCATCGGCGACGCTCGGGCAAAGCTTCTGCCCGAGGACAAGGTGGCCGATGTCGAACGCGGCCGCACCATGATGGTCGGCGACGGCATCAACGATGCCCCAGCCCTGCGCGCCGCGTACGTGTCGATGGCGCCCTCGACCGCGGCCGATATCGGGCGCAGCGCGGCAGATTTCGTCTTCACCGGCGGTGCACTCGGGGCCGTGCCGCTGGTGATCGGCACGGCGCGGCGTGCAGCATCGATCGTCAGCCAGAATCTGGTTCTGGCGATCGGCTACAACGCCGTCGCCGTGCCCCTCGCCATTTTCGGCCACGTCACCCCGCTGATCGCCGCCATCGCCATGAGCTCGTCGTCGCTGATCGTCGTCGCCAACGCGCTCCGCCTGCGCATTGGCAGAACTTCGTGGCCCACGCGTACAAAAACCCTGTCGGAGGCGCATGCATGAGTGGCCTCGGCATCCTCATTCCGGTCGCCATCGGCCTCGGCCTGATCGCGCTCGCCACCTTCCTCTGGACCCTGCGCTCGGGCCAGTACGACGACCTCGAAGGCGCCAGCCAGCGCATTCTCGACGAAGATGCCGACCGCCCGGCATTTGACCCGCATCAAGGCGTCCCCCGCCGATAACCCGCAGCATGGGGCACTCACAGGAGCCGCCCCATGCTCGACGACCTCGTCCGCCGCTATTCGAAACCCGTGCCGCGCTACACCAGCTACCCCACGGCCCCGCATTTCCACCCCGGCGTCGATCGCGTCACCTATGCCGAATGGCTGCGCTCCATCCCCGGCGACACGGCGCTAAGCCTCTATATCCACGTGCCTTTCTGCGACCGGCTGTGCTGGTTCTGCGGCTGCCACACCAAGCAAATTCTGCGCTACGACCCTATCGCGGCCTATATCCCGGTGGTGATGCGCGAGATCGAAACGGTGGCGAAACTGCTCGACGGGCAGGGTCGCGTCACCGCGCTCCACCTCGGCGGCGGCTCCCCCTCGATGCTGCAGCGCGCCGACCTGTTCCGGCTCGCAGCCCTGATCCGCCAGCGTTTCACCATCGCCCAGGACTTTGAATTCTCGATCGAAATCGACCCCAACGACATGATCCCCGAGCGCTACGACGATCTCGCCGAGGCCGGCGTGACACGGGTGAGCATCGGCGTCCAGGACTTCGACCCCAAGGTGCAGCAGGCCATCAACCGCCTGCAGAGCTTCGAGCAGACCGCCGCCGTCGTCGAGGGCATGCGGGCCCGCGGCGTCGGCTCGGTCAACCTCGACGTGCTCTACGGCCTCCCCCACCAGACACTCGAAGGCCTCGGCCAGACCGTCGCCAAGTCATTGTCCCTGCAGCCGGATCGCCTCGCGCTCTTCGGCTACGCCCACGTGCCGTGGATGAAGACCCACCAGCGCATGATCCCCGAGGCAGCGCTCCCCGGCGTCATCGAACGCTTCGACCAGTCGGTCAGCGCCGCCGACCAGATCCGCGGCGCCGGCTACGAAGCCATCGGCATCGACCATTTCGCCATCCCCTCGGATTCGCTGGCGAAATCGGCGCGCGGCCACAAGCTGCACCGCAATTTCCAGGGCTACACGACCGACGCTGCCCCGGCCCTCATCGGCTTCGGCGCCTCGTCCATCGGCTCGCTGCCGCAGGGCTACGTGCAGAACACCGTCGCCACCGGCGAGTATGTCCGTCAAGTCAACGAGCACGGCCTCGCCACCGCCCGCGGCGTCGCGCTCACGCCCGAGGACCGCATGCGCCGCTGGGTGATCGAGCGGCTGATGTGCGATTTCGCCGTCCCGCTCGACGAGATGGAGCGCCGCTTCGGCCCTCGCGCCGAAGCCGTCGCCGCAGAAATGCTCGGCGTCGCCATGGAGGACCATGACGGCCTCGTCGACTTCACCGGCGAGTGCTTCACCATGACCGAAAAAGGCCGCCCCTTCGTCCGCTCCATCGCCGCCGCCTTCGACAGCTACCTGTCGGCGGGGAAGGCCCGGCACTCATTGGCCGTCTAGTCGGAACCGCCCTAAGTAAACCCCCTAAGACTCCGACCTGAATTTCGGAAAAGCGGCCGTGCAGGCAACCTCACCTCACTTGCGATGAGGTCCACCAAAATGCACATTCAGCCCAGCTTTCGTGCCGCCCACCCCGCCCATGAAACCCATGGCGCATCGGACCTCCTGAGCGCCATGCAGCCGGCGGCGGTCACCTTCTACCCCGAAGGCGCCGTCATCTACGCGCAGGGCGATGCGGCCGGTCCGCTCTACTTCGTCGAGTTCGGCTGCGTGCGCATCTGCCGGCTCTCGGCCGATGGCCGGCGGCAGATCACCGCCTTCCACGTGGCCGGCGAAGTCTTCGGCTTCGAGGCCGGCGACGAGCATGAATCGTATGCCGAAAGCGTCGATGGCGCCGGCATTCGGGCGCTCCGCACCAATTGCGGCCACCAGCCCAGCGCCAGCTTGCTGCTGCTCGCGGTCAAAAGCCTCGCCCGCACCCAGAACCACCTGATGGTGCTCGGCCGCCGCAACGCCAACGAGCGCATGGCGGCCCTGCTGGTCGATCTCAACGAACGCCAGGGCGGCGGCGCGCTCGTCCACCTGCCCATGCAGCGCAACGACATCGCCGACTATCTGGGCATCACCTTCGAAACCGTGTCGCGCATCCTCCGCTGCCTCAAGGACCAGCGCATCGTCCGGCTCAAGGCCGTGAACGAGATCGAGATCCTCGACCACGAGGCGCTCCTGGACATGTGCGCGTGAGCGACGGGCTTGACCTGCGTCAATACGCCCGCCCGCAATCGGGCGACGATGGCAGCATGGCGCAGATCCCACCCCCGGCCCATATCGACGACATCCTCGTGGTCGCGCCCACCGACGCGCTCCAGGCGTCGCTGCGCTTCCTCCTCGAGGAGGAGAGTTTTCGCGTGACCACCGTCGCCTCGATCGACGAGGCCGCCGCACTGCCCGCCGCCTTCGCCTGCGCGGTGATCGACCACCATGCGCTGAAGGCCCGCCGTGCCGCCGAGATCGGTGCCTTCATCGACGCGCACCGGCCCGTGGTGCTCCTCGCCAACGGCACGCCCGACGGGCTGCCCGAGAGTTTTCGCGTCGTGACGAAACCCCTGCTCGGCGCCGCCCTGTCACAGGCGGTCCGCGAGGCCGTGAGCCACGCCACCGCGCCATAGCGCCGGGCGTCTCAAGCGATCAGCAATGTCATATCCTGACACAGGAAGACCGAGTCGCCTAACCCGCTGATTTTCCTGACTACGCGATTTTAGGAGCAGGTACGGCATTTCCTTTAGCAGCGAGTCGAATGCGGCTTCCGCGCGTTAAGACCGAGTCATCGGTCCTGATCAAGCAAAACGGCCCCGCCGACGGTCGGCAGACGCCCGATAGAGCTGCCGTGGAACCATTGGGCCCGCAAACTAGCAAGGGCCTTCGAGCCCCCTGCCCTAGTAGGCCCCGCTGCCTGCGATGATTGATTGAACTCAACGGTATGCGGTGGCCAGGACGGCCGTGCAGCGGAGAGACCGAGCGAACCCGGCAGCAGGGCATCGCGGCGGCGCCTCCGCTTAAGTTCGCGCACGATCGATAGCCTGTACGCGATCGAACCAGAGGCCCATCAGCGAACCACAACGCAACGCCGCCGTGGTGGGAGACACGGTCGACCAGATCCAGAAAGACGTCGATGTCGCCGTCTCGTGAACGCCACCCGGGCTTGGCAGGCTCGCAGTACATGCACAGGCGTCGGCCATCTTGGCCCTTGCGATCGGGCACCGAAACCGCAATCGACTCCTGTCGCTTGGCCAGCAGTCGACTCGCTCTTAACGCGAAAACCGACCAATCGACTCGATCTTAAGCCGGCTCTCCATTGATCGACTCGCTCCTATTGCGAAAATGCTCACATCGGCACGGTCTTATCGTGTTTCGGCGCAAAAAGTGCCCGCGGGCAAAAGGCTCACATGAAACGGTTCAGATCGTTTCTGGCAGAGCGTTCCAGGCACAATCGCCGGCGGTCAACCGCGGGCCCTGCAACGTCCGTGTCGTCGTTATGCCATTGGCAAGACGCCAGCGGCCTTCGCCCGGGCAAGCCAGTTCAAGGCACGGCGATCGAAGATCGCGCCCGGGCTGCCATCAAACTCCTGCGCCGGTTGGAATCCGGCCGCCGCAAACACTCTACGCACGTCCCTGTTAGTGGTGCGAAGGGTGTTGGAGCACTCCAATACGGTCGCGTACCTGCGCCTGAAGAGCTCAACCTCGTCGGCTCGAAACTGCGCGGTGGTCGTACCTCGATCTCGCAAGAACCCACCAAGCGCGAGGGCTTTGATAGCCATCAGGGTCACGCCGAGTGTCTCAGCAGCGACCTTGGCCGACATCAGTCGGTGCGGCCCCATCCCGACCGACAATTGATTGTCGGCCTCCCTTAGGCGCTCCTCAAAAAAGTCGGTGGACCGGACATATAGATCGCTCCACTTTTTCGGTTCCCTTTCGCCGTGAACGACATCGGCACCCGTCGATGCCAACGCCAACAAAGCGGCCGCGTAGCGCCGCGGCGCTGCGGCGGGTACGCCCAATAGCTGAGAAATCGTCCGCAGGTCGACGGTCGACCGGGCCGGTCGTGCCCCCTCGAATGCATACGCTAAAAGCATCTCGAGGTCAGTCCCGGGAAAGTAATCTCCCTTCCCTAGAAGACCTCGCACTGCCCCCCGCACAGTGTGCAGGATTCCGGCATCTCGAAGTATCTCGAGGGAGTTTTCTGACAAGGACAGGATTTTTGCCGCTTTTCGCATCGGCACCGCATCTCGGGCCTGCTCGACTAGAGGCCGGACCTCATCGAGTAGCAGTAGGCGAGTCGAACCGCTTTTTTCACTTGTTCGGACGACGGACAGCTCACCGCTATCCGCCAATCGATGAAAGCGGCTCCAACTGAAGCCGAACTCTTTTGAAAGTTGCCGAGGGTCCATTCGTCCTGGGTAGTCGGCGTAGCCGAACTTCGACCGACCGCCCTCCCGCGTCGCTGAAGCGATCGCATCACGGACCAACGGATGTACCTTGCTCGAGCTTTGGCCCAGCGATGAGATCGAACCGAATGCCTTGAGCACACCGCGATTTCCTGAGCGTTGTGTCTCATCAGATCGAAAGGACTCTATCAGCCGTTCAAAGCCATCGTTCGACAGGAAGGCTTCACCAGCACGAGCCAGGGTACCCGGTGTCAGCCTGGCTATCACTTGCGGGCCCGTCGCAAGCCGGTGGTCCTTCCGCTCAGCGACGCAGGCCATTCCGATGTCCACGATCGCATCAAAAAGGTCGCCTGAAGTTAGGCTCGACCAGCGGTCGACCACTAGGCTCTTGGCCCAACTAACCCTCTCGGGATCGTGGTCGATCAAGGCCGCCACGAAGCGCAGGACCTCATGCAATTCAGCCTCGACCACAGGCTGAGGGAAATTCCTCAGATCGACGGAAGGCATTCCGCTATCGTCTACACACTTGTCGCACATGTGGACGCCATTGGCCTGTCGCCAACCAAGCGGCGAATTACAGAACGGGCACTGCGATAGCAACAATTCGAACGTTTCAGGGTCGAATGAAAGTGGGGCGATATCGATGCTCTCTGGATTCGGGAGCGCATCAATCTCATCAAGAAACAGTATCGCCGGCGCCTTCGACATCGCGTCTTCGAAAGCCTGACGTTGAGCCTTGATGACGTCGCCGAGATACCCCGGCCCCTTGGCGAACCAATCCCCCACGGACGAGCTAATCAGCGGCACCCTGCATGCCTCGCCGATCATTTGAGCCAGAAGCGATTTGCCGCTGCCTGGAGGACCATAAAAAAGGCAGCCCCTGTCCAAGGCGCCCGCTGCCACGCGGCCGGCCTTAAGGTCGGCCAAGTCTTGACGCAAATCCAGCGCCCACCTGCGGGCGTCGCCGTATTCGATCGCGCCTTCAAGCGACGGAAGAACGCCAGCAGTTCGTGGAGCAAGCTTCGCTTTCTGGTCCACTGCTCGCTGCAGTTTGGCAGCTGAGCTCGCCGCTAGATCGCCTGGAGCAATGCACGCCGCAAGTTCATCGAGGTCGAGGGAACTTAGGTCGAGGGTCCTAAACCCGCGAGGAACAAATCCTCTCTGAACCGCCCGCATGACCTTCCACAGCTGAGACGAATTCGGCCGCTTGACCTCAATCTCGTAGTCCGATGCGGCCCGCACCTCGAACGGTATCAAGTTAGCAGGCGATTGCGAGATGGCGATGTAAGGCCAACCGAGCGCGATGATTTCGGCCGCGGGAACAGAGGAAGCGCTGGACCGTGGTGCGGTTTCAAAGCTGGCAACCTTTGCGCCCCGAAAGACACTCGATGCGACACTTGCGACAGCATCAACCCATTGGGCTGAGGGCACCTTCACGACGACAACTGTAGGCGAACCGGCCCGAAGCCGCCTGGATAGGCCCGGAGTGAGCGAGGCCATGAAGCACGCCTTGGCAATCTCGGCGTGACTGTCGCGGCGAGGCGTCAATTTCGGCGCGTTCCCCTCGTCAGGAGTATCCGTTTCGTCAGCAAACTCGCCCTCGAATCCTGTTTCGTCGGCCAAGATGACTCTCCAGCTATGGGGGGTGGACGGGCCATCGGCCCGCCCGACTAGCCGTTGGTTACGCCACGCTGATCTATGGAGCGGCCAAGTGTGTAGTATCGAGAAAGCGTTCGCGCCTACCTTTGTCGAGGTCGCAGAGGGACGAGGTGTCGTTCTAGAAGAAAGAGGCATGGCGGAGCGGGACGCGGAGGACTGCTAGTTTAGCCGAGCCCCTTGGATCCGCGACTAGCTGGGCAGACATCCGTCAGAGTTTCTGATTGCTGCACGATACCTGCGAGCTTTCCGCATTTGCTGGCATGTCGTCACCTATCGTGATCTCTCTCATGGCAAGCCGCACGCCTAAGCCGCGACGCCGAGCGACCATATCAGTCCACAATTGATCTTTTCGATATTATCTCTTAGGTTGCGCAGCCTATAATAAGACGGTCACCCGTTATGGTTTTTGGGACCTATTTCGTCGACAGAGGCAGGCACTGCTATCGGCCGAGCATGCCGATTGTTCCGCCGCTAGAAGCTGTCATCGATCGGCTGACACCAGCCGCGAAGGCCGTTGAGGCTTTCGATCGTCGACTTCAGAAGCTTGGCAGCAAGGGGCCCGTCGGCAGACTGTTCGCGCGGCTTGATGCTGTGCACTCTTCTGGCGCTGAAGGCAGCACAACGACCTTCACCGATCTGATGGAGTACGACAGCATTCCAAGTGCTGCGCCTGATCCGGCAGACGCCGAAATCGTGGCTGCCTGTGCCGCCGCATTCGAGGCCTCGCTCGACACGCCGGAACCACTTTCGGCTATCCTCGCCATTCACAAACGACTCTTTGCGGGAAGCAAGGACAACTTCGACGTTCAGAGCGCCGGACAGTGGAAGACGATCCCAAACGGCACCAGAGACCCGGACGAACCTGACGGCACGTTCTACTATACTCACCCCTCTCAACTGGCGCCCGCTTTGATCGAGTGGCTGGAATTCACCAACTCTCATTCAGCGTCCGTACCTGAGCTGTTGAGGCAAATTTGCTCTCACTGGATGTTCGAGAGCATTCACCCTGTGAAGGACGGCAACGGTCGCATCGGAAGACTTCTGGTGCCTCTGGTACTCAAGTGGAAGAGGGAAACTCAGACGGGTTGCGTATTCTTCGGGGAGGCTGTCCACCAGGACAAGGATCTGTATATCGGTGCGCTAAAGGATGTTCGTCGAACCGGGGATTTCGTTCCGTGGTGCCGGTTCATGCTCGCAGCGATCCAGCGCACGGCTGAAGATAACCTCGAGCGTCTCGACAAGCTGCAGGGCATTTCGGCCAACTGGTCGAGCCGAACCAGCAAACTGAGAAGTGACAGCTCGGCTCATCGTCTCCTGCCGTGGATGCTCACTAGGCCAGTTTTCAGCGTGAGGGATGCCGAGGCAGAGCTTGAGGTGACGTTCGCTACAGCGAACAGCGCTATTCAGTCTCTCGTGGATCTCGGTATCGTGCGCAAATCAGGAGTGGGTGCCAGAAATCGGCTGTTCATGGCAGATCAGGTACTCGACGTCTTCGATCGTTTTCGCAATCCCGCCTACCACCCACCCACTCCATAGCGGTCGTTGGACTAACACTATCGTCAAGGGCCGAACTTCCGGTGTCATCGCCACCGACGTGCTAAAGGGCGTCTAATCCTCAGCAACGAGCGAGCTAGGCGAAGGGAGCGTGTTCCTGACATGGTCGCCTAGTCGGGCTCGGGAACTGGAACAGGTCCTACCGGACACCCGGCGGGACGGGAGTTGTTCCACTTGAGAGCGATCTTCCGCTGATTGCGGCGCCACCAGACATGGATCACCGCGTCGTAGCGCTCCAATCCATGGACGCCTGGAAGCCTTAGCCCATCCGAAATCGAGAAGCTGGCGTCCTCGCCATCGAACGTGACATGAAAGTGCGGCGGAGGATGTTCGTTTGCTCGGACTTCTGCACGAAGCTTACCTTGTACCAAACCGACCGTGTGTTTGACCAGGTACCCATCTGGCCCGACCCGATCAAAGAGGGACTGAAGCTCACGCTCTAGCTCGTCACCCAACGGGACACTGTATTCGACCATCTACAACCTCATCTTCGGCCTTGTGGTCACAGAGGACAACAGGATGACTACCAAGTACTTCGCGGTCGGTACTCATGCCCGGTGAAACACCAGACCTCAAGATTCGTCAGCTAATTGGGGCACCGGTCTCGGTCGTTGAACTCAGGACACCACCGTCGGTGGCCTTTCCGCGCATCGCCCGCCGACGGGTCGACTGTGGCCCTCGGATGGAAGAATGGACCAATGTGCTCCATCGCGAGATGGCCTCGTTGCAACAACAACTCACCCCCTTGACCGACATACTGCTCGGCATCTGTCGTGTAGTAGCGCCTAGTCCGACCAATCTGGACGTTTTCGGTCACGAGATCCGTAACCTACTCATTTTGGCTTGTACCGAGGTCGAAACCCAGTGCCGTGGGGTGCTGAAGGCCAACGGCTACGCAATAACAAAGCCGACGCGCACGGACTACCGAAAGCTTGCGGATGCTATGCGGCTCGTCGGTTATCAGATCGGACTTTCCCGATTTGCGAATGTCACTGCGGTCCGACCGTTCGCAGGATGGGCAAAGAGTGGCCTTACGGAACCTATCGTTGCGAAATACACATAAAACACGTAATTTCATGCACTCATGATGGAGTGCCGCCAGTGAAGCAGTTCAGTTCTCTCGATCTCCAGCAGAAGACCGGCGACGTCCAGCGATCCGCTTACATCGAACCCGTCGTGATCACCAATCATGGCAAGCCACGGTTCGTGATGGTCACGGTCGAGGAGTTTTCCCGTTTGAAAGCCTCGGCCAACGAACCGGTGCCGCCTGAGATCACGGGCCGTAAGCCGGTAGTGAGACGTGGCCTGCCGCCAGATCCGCTTGGCCGCGACACGCGGAACTTCGACGAGTTCGTCCTGCAGATGGCCGATCATGCATTGTCGGGCAGGGATCGAGCGGCCATCGATTCCGAGATCTTCTCGGCCGAGCGCCGTCTGGGCATAGATCGAGTGGCTGCACGTGTTTGAGCGGAAGCCACGCATACTCATCGCGGACAATACGCCGTTGTCGGTGTTGTCTCTCCTCGGCTCGGAGGGTCTCGACTGGTTGTTCGTGCCTGGAGCCGATGTCTGGGTCACGGACATGGTCAAGGAAGAGGCCGTTCGCGATCCGGACCCCGGCAGCGACCAGCGCCTTGCTCAGCGTGCCATTCTTTCCAAGTGGTTCGCGGACAACGCAGATCGTATCCGTGAGCAGCCTACCGTCGAGGGTCAAGAGTATCGCAAGGCAATGGCTAACTGGCGCGACGCGGGTGCCAAGCCGGACACGAAGCCATCATGGGCCAACCGAGGCGATCGGAGCATCCTAGAGGTGATGACGGTCATCGACGACCTCGTCCAGGAAGGCGAGGCTATCGTCGCCATCATGGATGACCGCAAAGTTAGGGCGGCCCTCGAAGTGATGAAGCTCGATATGGACATGATGAGTACCGAGACCTTCATCATCTGGATGTCGGAATCCTTCGGGATCAAGCAGGCAGATACGGCTTGGCAAACCATCAAGTCTATCATGGGCGGCAGGGCGCCCAAGCTACGTGATGACGATGACGAGCCGGTGTCCACGTTCAAGGTCTAGTCGAGGCAGCGTTGGGCTTGGTCGATGACGAACCCAGCTTCGCGGCCTAGTAGTTAATCCCTTCCCAAGGAACTCCTTGGTAGAACCATTGCTTCGCAAATTTTAGGATCGATTACGACCTAATTTGGACCGACACCGTGGTGGGATCAAGGTGAAGAGTCAATGTGCTGGCCTCATCACCCGTCGTCTGGACGATGGCCCTTTGATCAATGCTCGTGAACTTCGCTTTCGGAACACGACACCTTGTCCCAAACACGCTCTAGATCGAAGAGCGTCACTGGTCCGATGCTGCCATTGGATAGCTTCGCGGTATAGCGCTGCGGCCCCTTCTGCCGACCACCCTTCACCGTGATCCCCTTGGACTGCAGCAATTTCACCAGCCTCGCCTCGTTCTGAGGTGTGTCAGCCGCGCGTATCTCGGATTCGCGCTGTTGAGCGTCGGCAACCAAAGCCTTGAGTTCATCACGTGTCATCGGGCACCCATCCACTAGAGGGGATCGCGGTGGCCAGCTTGCCTGCGATTCCCGGCGCGGCCAAGGGGACGACCACGCTAACGCTGCGAGCGTTTTCGGCTGCCTTGGCGACCGCGATATATAAGTCGTCGTCGAGAGCTGATTCGCTGAGCTTCACAGTTCCCATCGTAGCATGCGTTGCGTAGGCACCCGGCCGAGGTTGCAGCCATCATTCGATCAAGCTCTTACTTGCCTCGCATTGTGGATTTTGCCGTTTGAAATGTAACCGGCTGTGAACGGGCGGTGACTCGGTGAAACATCTTACTTAAGAAGAATGTTTGGGGGGGCGTGCCGTGGGAATTCTGCTTACCGACAACGAGACAAAGGTCGATCTGCTAAACAACGAGGCGATCGCGAACACTGTCGTAGCGATGCTTCTTGAGCGGTCCGACCATGGCGTGACGATCGGCGTTCACGGCGATTGGGGCGCGGGCAAATCCAGCGTGCTGGAAATGATCGAGGTCGGGCTCGAGAAGAACGATCGAGTCCTTTGCCTGAAATTCAACGGCTGGCGCTTTCAGGGCTTCGAAGATGCAAAGATTGCGCTGATCGAGGGGATCGTTACGGCCCTTATCGAAGAGCGCAGCCTGATGACCAAGGCTGCCGAGGCCGTCAAGGACGTGGTGAAGAGCATCGACCTCCTCAAGGTCGCCAAACACGCCGGCGGACTTGCGATAACGGCGATGACGGGCATCCCCACTCCAGACATGATCGGCGGCGTGGTGAACTTCATGAAGGGTGTCATCGCCGATCCGACGAAGGTCATTAATCGGGAGAATTATGAACAGGCGATCGATGGCGTACAGTCGCTGTTCAAAGAAGGCGGATCGAAGAGTGTTCCGGCGGAAATCGAGGCCTTCCGGTCGTCGTTTAGCGAGCTCCTGAGCAAGGCGGACATCGACCAGCTCGTGGTGCTGATCGACGACCTAGACCGGTGTCTGCCCGAAACGGCCATCGAGACCTTGGAGGCCATCAGACTCTTTCTGTTCATGGAGAACACTGCCTTCGTGGTCGCCGCGGACGAGGCCATGATCGAGTACGCGGTTCGCAAGCACTTTCCCGATCTTCCCGAAACGACAGGCCCTCGCGACTACGCCAGGAACTACCTGGAAAAGCTCATCCAGGTGCCCTTTCGCATTCCGGCATTGGGCGAGGCAGAGACCCGCATCTACGTGACGCTGCTGCTCATCGGGGCCGAACTGGGCGAGGGCGATCCCGGGTTCGCCAAGCTTATCGGCTCGGCTCGCGAGTTGCTGCGGCGCCCCTGGAAGGCCAGTTCGCTCGACGCGGAGACTGTCTCGAAGGCGGTCGGATCGAACAAACCAGGCGTGACCAACGCGATGACCCTGAGCGATCAGATCGGACCGCTGCTCGCGAGCGGGACGCAGGGGAACCCGCGACAGATCAAGCGCTTCCTCAACGCACTATTGCTCAGGCACGAGACCGCCAAAGCCCGCGGCTTCGGCAACGATGTGCAGTTGCCGGTGCTGGCAAAGCTCATGCTGGCCGAGCGATTCCTCTCCACCCTGTTCGACCAGATCGCGACCGTCGCGGCTACTCACCCCGACGGCCAGTGTACGGATCTTGCTTTGCTCGAGGCGTCAGTCCGCGAAGAGGACAAGGCGGCTGGGAAGAAGTCGAAAGGGCCCAAGTCTGCGAAGACCGATACCGAAGAGCCACCTGAGAGCCTAGCTCTCAGCGAGTGGAAGACGGCCGAATCCATCAGGCAGTGGGCCCGGCTGGATCCGCAGATCGGGGCACTGGACCTGCGCCCCTATCTGTTCGTGGCCAAGGATCGCAAAGACTACTTCGGCCCGGCGTCTGCGCTCGGACGGCTCGCGGCGGTCGTCGACAAATTGATGGGGCCGAAGCTCGCCGTACAGGCGCTGGAGTCAGACCTTAAACAGCTCGTGCCGGCGGAAGCAGCGCAGGTGTTCGAGGCATTGCGCGGCCGAATAATGGCGGCAGGCTCTTTCCAGATACAGCCGGCGGGCATCGATGGCCTCCAGGTTCTGCTGAGAGCCCAACCCGGCATTCAGAACAGCGTCCTCGACATGCTCGCCGCCGTCCCACCAGCGCAATGCGGTCCGTGGATAGCGACTGGCTGGGAGGCTAGTTTCGACACTTCCGCCAAGCAGCGCTTCGCCGAACTGGTCGAGGTCTGGAGCACGAAGGGCTCCGGTTTCCTTCAGCAGGCCGCCAAGTCTGCGCTCCGCTTACCGAGGGTCAGGTAGATGGGCACTTCGAACTCTTTCGGTGGAGCCGGAGGCACGAAGCCGCTGCTTCCCTCGTGGGTAGACGATGCCGGAGGCGCACCGGCGCCTGCACCGGCTCCCGCGACTCCGATTCCTCCCGCGGCTCCGGCAGTGCCAGCTCCGAGCACGCCTGGCGTTCCGGCGCCTGTGCCGGCGGTACCGGCGCCGACTCCCGTGCTCCCCATACCAACGCCAGCATCACCACCGGCGTCGCCGAGCCGATTCACCGCGCCTCGCACCAACTTTTCGAAGTTTTCTTCGTCGGGTGGTGGGGACAGGCGCTCCCTCGGTCGTGCGGTCTCCGGCTATGTTCGAGGGTCGATGGGAGGCTCATCGACCGCCGCACGACGAATGGGGGCCTCCAAACGTGCCGGGGGAACGCTACTCGGCTTCCTGAATAATGCGCAGGCGAACGGCCTGCGTCAGGCGCTAGAGGCTATCGACCTGCCGGGGTTGGCCGGCCGTCCGATCCAGGACGTCTTCCTCGGACTCGTCGACTTTGTGTGCCCTGAAGGAGGCTCCATCGACGACGCCATCGCCCGTGACGCATTCGTCGAGACAATCGCAGACCTGGCGGCCGCCGGAATATCCGACACGGACGCCCTATCCGCTACCCAGGTCCAGACTGTGATGGAGCTCTACGTGGCACACACCATCGAAGCCAGAATCTGCAACGACATCGGGGCGCAACTCGTCCAGATGCCGTCTGATCCGGTAGCCGCGTTGCGGGTAGAACAGCAGTTGAACGATTTCATTCGACGAGGCGTCAGCGACGCCATTTCCCGTCTCGGTGCCAGGCCGGGTGCGCTGACTGCCGATCAAACCAGCCAATTCATGACCGAGATCTACCAAGCCGCATTTGATGCGCTTCAAACGCTCGGCGATCGGGAGGGTTAGCCGTGACCAGACACGTCATCGCGGGGACGATGGGAAATGACGACAGCCCGCAGGTCGAACTAGGTGCGCTGGATCGTCTCTCGACGCTGCGCCTCGTTGTAGGCGACAGTCTCGGCAACGGCATCGGGTCTGTGCTGAACGATATCAGGTCGCTTGGACTTCATCCTTCGGAACTCGCTGTCGACCTGCTCGTGCTCGCCGCCCACGTCTATGCTGCCGACACACGGATTTCTCGAGCGTCGGAAGCCGAGGACTCTTGGACCCGGGAGATCCGACTGGTCGTCCCCGTCTCATCGTCTTCGGTGTGGTCCAATGCGAGCGTCAATCTCAAGCGGCTCCTCGATTTCCTCACGGGAGACCGTTGGCAGATTGAGTTTCGGGAACGTCCCGCAAAATACGGGAAGCTTGTCTCGGCGCCGAAGCCGGACCTGATCCCGCCGGCATTCGACGATGTCGGACTGTTTTCTGGCGGGCTGGACAGCCTTATCGGCGCGATCGACTCATTGTCGGCGGGTCGACATCCGCTGTTGGTCAGCCATGCCGGCGACGGACATGTCAGCAAAGCTCAAGAGCTCTGCTACGACGGTCTCAAGGCGGCGTTCCCGACCCAGAAGATGGATCGCGTACGGCTCTGGATGAATTTCCCGAGCGGCCTCGTCGATGGAGTAAAGTCCGAAGACAGTACCCGAGGACGATCCTTCCTGTTCTTCGCGCTGGGCGTGGCAGTCGGGTCGGGCCTGCAAAGATCCTTCACGCTTCGCGTCCCCGAGAACGGGCTCATCGCGCTGAACGTACCCCTCGATCCGTTGAGGCTGGGGGCATTGAGCACTCGCACCACCCATCCCTTCTACATGCATCGGTGGAACCAGTTGCTCGCCGAAGTGGGGATCGCGGGAAGGCTTGAGAATGTCTACTGGGACAAGACGAAAGGCGAGATGGTCAGGCGGTGCGCCAACCCCGCGCTTCTGCGCCAACTGGCACCCTTGTCGATGTCGTGCTCGCATCCGACGAGCGGCCGATGGCGCAAGGAGTTCCAAGGGCATTGCGGCTATTGCCTGCCATGCCTGATCCGCCGCGCTTCCCTGCTTGGAATGGACGACACGCAATACAAGGTGCCCGACCTGCAGGCGACCACCCTCGATACACACCAGGCCAAGGGCCAGCAGATCAGATCATTCCAGGTGGCCGCGACCCGTTTGGCTCGAAACCCTGCGCTCGCAGATATCCTGATACATAAGCCGGGCCCGTTGTCCGAGGACCAGAACAAGCTCGCGGACTTGTCGGGCGTTTACAGGAGAGGGCTCGCCGAGGTGGGAACTCTGCTAGAGGGAGTGCGAACTGCGCCCCTCTAGGACGATCGATGACCACACTGATCGACTTTCATTGTCACCTCGACCTGTACCCAGATTTCGAGGCTGCAGTTGGAGCCTGTGAGACCTCCAAGATTTTCACGCTCGCCGTGACGACGACACCGGCCGCCTGGTCGCGAAATCGTGCTGCTACGAGGAAAACCCGTTACGTTCGAGCCGCGCTCGGACTTCACCCGCAGCTCGTGAGTGAGCGACCGTCAGACCCGGATCTCTGGGAGGAATTGTTGCCGCAGGCCCGTTACGTCGGAGAAGTGGGGCTCGATGCCGGCCCACGTTTCTACGGCTCCTGGGCGCAGCAGCAGGCAGTCTTCGATCGAGTGCTGAAGTGCTGTGCGGCCGCCGGCGGAAAGGTACTCAGCGTCCATAGCGTGCGAGCGGCTCGAGCGGTGCTGGATGCGGTTGAAGCCAGGCTACCGAGCCGCAAAGGACGGGTGGTCCTGCATTGGTTCACCGGTAGTGGTTCTGATGCTCGGCGGGCGGCGGATCTCGGATGCTACTTCTCGATAAATGCCGAAATGCTCGCGAAGGACAAGCACGCTGAAATGGTCCGCTCCCTACCCAGAGATCGGCTCCTTACCGAGACTGATGGACCATTTACGGAGGTCGATGGCAGACCGGCGGAGCCACGCGACGTGTCGTTGTGCGTATCCAAGCTCGCGCACACACTGCGTATGGCGCCGGACGAGCTCACTCCCATCCTACTGGCTAACCTCAAATCGCTCGTCGCCAGCTAGGAGGCCGAACTCCCTCAGAACCTTTGCCGGGCGACCTTCCTCGCGTGGAATAACGATCTGTCGAGTATCGTCTGATCCAGCGGTTGGGGCTGCAGAGGTCCATAGACGCTCCATGCCAGCACGAACACTTCGATGAAGTCCTCGATGTCCACCCACTCTTTTTCCGCGAGATGGACGGGGAACGTATAGATCGGGCAGTTGCCCCAATCCTCGATCTCGCCGATCCGCCGCGTCGCAAAGTCGTAGTTGTCCTCGGGTGGTCTGGTACGAAAGATATGCTGGTCAACTTCCCATTGACGTCCGGTCAGCATTCCAACTGCTCCGTTACAGCACGAAGCTGCCATCGGCAGCGTATCCACGCGGCCGAACGTCCAGCGCGGCAACCGCCGCCAGTCGCTCGCGGCGGCACCTGAACGTCCAGCTCGCACCGGCACCGTTCCCAACCTGTAGCCATGCCCCCTCCTCGCGCTCCAGCCATCCCATCGCGAAGACTTCTCCTGCCAGAAAGCCGCCGTTTATGGCGCCCACGAAGCGTTTGCCCTCGCTTGATGGCCATAATGCCACGTGAATGGCGAGTTCGTTGAAGCCGGCATCGTTCACCCACCCTATGGCCGGGATGTCGCCAACAGAAAACGTGAACTCGGTTCCCCTGCGTCGACTCGAGTCTGCGCTCCACTCCGGCCACCTGCAGTCACCGGGTCTGATCGAGAACAGTCGCTGCTCAAGGCCGGCATTTATGGCTGCGACCATCGCGTTCCGCCACGCCCGCTTCCGCGTTGATCGATGCAAATCGATCCTGCCGGCACCGCTGGAACGGGTATTGATTGCGCCGAAAACGGAGAAATCGAGGGTCGCAATGTCCCAGGTGTCGACCGTCTTTCCCGAGAGGGCAGAAGCGCGGTCCGCAAGCTGCTCGTCATCGAGATAGGCATAGTCCGGGTCATCGTCCGACCGGGTGCCAACGTCTATCAGCAGCGCCGCGTGCGTGCGGTATCCAAGCCCCGCCGCTATGGCTTCAGAAAGATGAGCCGAGCCGATCTCAGGTAGCGCTTCGTGGATGGTGCGCTTGATGCCTTTGAGGGCATGGCTAGTCAAAGGGATCGCGGTCATCGCCTAACCTCATGCAGTCGAAGTCCGCAGATTACTCATCGACCTTTGTGAGGGGCGACAGAGAACAATAAAGTTGTCAGCTTTGACCCTGCGGCAGGTCGGGCGAGACGGCCAAGAAAGTTGAGCATGGGATATCATCCGTCGATTCGTCAACGAGCGCCCGGCGGTGACATAAGCGCCGAGTCGCTTCCAAGTTTTCGGACCATTTATGCGTGCTCGACACTCGTGATCACGCACGCCGGACAATCGCGAGGGTGATAGCCGAGTCGTGGAAATGGAGACCTCAGGAGAACTTCGGCGGCGGGCTCCGTTGCATCATCTTTTTCGAGCTGAGAACGCTCGCTTTTCAGCTTACGTGCTGTCGCGGGCGGCTACTGAGCAGCTTGTGGCACTGAAGCAGGAGCTCCCCTTTGGCGGCACCCCGGGCATAGCCGTTCATGAAGCCTTTCTGCGGGAGGTGTCCACCGCTTTGGAGCTGATCATCAAGGCCGTGATCGCGATGCGAATTGAGGCCCAACTTGCTCCTGCAAACGTCACGAGGGTGCGCACCAGCCATGATGTGCTCTCGCTTTGGGAAAGCGACGCGGGCTTGCCGGTGCAACCGCCGGAAGATCGGATGACCCTTGCACTAGCTTACTCGATCCTCAGGTGGGCGGGTCGTTACGCAGCGCCCACCAACGACGGGATCTATGAGGAAGAACGACAGCTCGAGGAAGTCATCGCGCCCTTCCCAAAAGGAGCGACCCTGAAAGTGCGTCGTGGCCGCAGCATATCGTGGGATCAGTTCGACCGGCTCTATTCGATTGCCTCGAGGGAGTTCTGGCGGCTGCATGCCACCCGCTGGGGAGACGAACCCATGACGGGGGAACGCGGATGAGCACCCTTACGCCTATCGGATCGAGATTGCAGATCGCCTTGGATGCCGAATACCTGACGATGGCCAACGAATGGTTCTTCAAGTGGCACCATATCGGAAGGGAAAGTACCGTCGAGATAGACAGCTTCGATGGGCGACTGATCAGCTACGGGGGAATCAAGTTCGGTGGCACGGCACGCGACGTGTACTGGGCGACCATCCAACGGTACATGCGCCAGAAGGTCGGTGAACTCTTCGATCAGCTCGAGGTTGAGATTCAGAGGTACCCCGCCGACGTAAGGGCCAAGGCGCTCAACGAGGCGCTGGCGCTGATACGCCAGTTCGCGGGCAAGATCAGGCGTGAGGCTGTCAAGAAGGATAGGATCCTGCGGGGCGACGGAGTGAACTTCCCCAGCGAGCAGGATCTGGGCAATTGGGCAGGCGCCCAGCCGTCCGACATTGAGGCGCGAGTGGAGACCTTGCGCCACATTTACTGCGACCTACCTGCGGTTAGCGAAGGAGTAGAAATGGCGCTCGACCATATGTTGAGAGACCGTGTGACGTTGGTGAAGAAGGATGGTTCGATCGCCGGTGAGGACGTCAAGTGCATCGTCACCAAGGGAAATATTCAGATCCACGATCCGATGCTCCCTATTGAGGTTGGGGACCATTTGCTTCGGAAGCTGCCGAACGGCTCCGTAGAGGACTACATCGTTGAGAACCCCCAGTTGCACTCGGGCGTCGGGTCGATCCAGGCGTTCTACATTGTGGACGTGCGGAGGACGGACTTGCCGGCCGCACAGCCGGCGAGCGTCATCCAGCAGATAACGGCACATTTCAGCGGTGCCAACTCCCGCCTGACTATCGGCACCGACAACTCCTTCAATACGAGCACCGAGGTCTCAGGCCTACAGGTCGCGACCTTCCTTGAACAATTGAAGCCGGCGCTGAGCGCGTTGCCCGAACCGCAGCGTGCCAGGATCGGCGAGCCGATAGCCCTCCTGGAAAATGAGATTCGCGGCGGACACCCCGACCAAGGCAAGATGCGAGGTGCTCTGCAAACGATGCGGTCTATCGCTGAGGAAGCGACGGGCAATCTCGTGGCTGCAGGTATCGGAGCCATGATCGGGCAGATGCTCGGCGGCTGACCTCGTCGCGATCATGCGATCGCAGCAATTCCTTCACGACATTGCCGAAAGTGTCAGGTTGTGGGCCGTGGATCGGCCAAAGCAGTGGGTATTATGAACAGCAGCCTAGCCGAGACTCTCGACACAGCAGCGCTCGGGCTTCTGGACGAAATCGAAGCGAGTGCAGGCTTCGAAGTCCGGGTACGCCCCAGCGCCAAGGGACGCTTGGTCCTGCCGTACGAACGCAGCAGCAACGTTAGGGTCGTCCTCACCCACGAGGAGGCAACCATCGAACATGACGTGCCGATCGATCAGTTGCCCCGGCATGCCGTGGTACACGAACTGCTTCATCTGCATCGGTATCTGGTGCCGCAGGTGCCCGCGATCATGGAACGTCGCGCTATGGAGTTCGATACCGCCAGTGCGATCGACAACGACATCGAGCACCTCGTCATCTTCGAACGCCAACTCGCCATCTGCCCCGAGTTCGCTTCCCCACTAAACGAGCAGCTGGAACAATTCTGGTCGCGAGAGTCGTGGGCATCGGTCGGTGCGACCGACTTACAGTTCAACCTCGTTGTCAGGGCGGCCGCGACAACGCTCTATTGTACGGCGGCTACCAAAGCCACGATGCGCAAGGCCCTGGCGGTGGACAAGATCGCCGCCAGGGTGCGCAAGTCGGCTGAGCGGGTCATCGCTTCGCTTGGCGACAAGCGAGCTCTCGTCAACGCGGTCTTTGAGGCGTCTGGAATTCCGACGTCGAGCTTCAAGTTCCGTGTGCTGCACCCTATGGAGCGGCGGTACACCGAGGAAGATATCTAGGTTCTCCCCCGCTAGCTTGCGCGGATCAGCCGGGACCGTAGAACGTTGGAGATGTTGTCGAACACGAAGACCACGATCAGGATCAGGATCACCATGTAGGCGACGTTCTCCCAGTCCTGGTTGGTTCGCATCGCCTCGATGAGTTTCAAGCCGATGCCGCCGGCGCCGACAGCGCCGATGATCGTGGCGGAACGCGTGTTGCTCTCCCAGAAGTACAGCGCCTGGCTCACGAAGACCGGGAGCACCTGCGGGACGACGCCATAGCGCTGAACGCTGGCGGCCGACGCCCCGACCGAGCGGACGCCTTCGCGCTGCTTGTCGTCGATGTTCTCGAGCGCCTCCGTGTTGGTCTTCCCCAACGTGCCGGTGTCTGTGAAGAAGATGGCGGCGATACCGGGGATCGGACCCGGCCCGAAGCCGCGAACGAAGAATAGTGCCCAGATCAGCATGTCGACCGAACGCAGGAGGTCGAATGCCCGCTTCATGAGCCAGTTGCCGACCGGATTCGGCGTGATGTTCCGTGCTGCGATGAAGGACAGCGGAAAGGCGACGATCGCCGCAAACAGCGTACCGACGAATGCCATGACGATCGTTTGGAGCAGCTTGTTGTATACATCGAGGTGCTGCCACTCAGAGTTGTACAGGAACTCGACCAGCATCAGCTGCCAGTTGGGCATGCGTTCGTCGATGCGCTCGCCGCTCGTCGCAGAAGCCCAGAGCTCAGCAGTGTCCATGCCGAAAAACGGCGACTGGGTGTCGAAGAAGAAGTTGGGCCATCCCAGGAAGCGATGGCGCACGAAGACCTGAGTGTTCCGGATCTCGGCGAGGCCGACAAAGCCATAGTCGACTGTGACGCGACCGTTCTTCACCGACATGTTCGGCGGCGCATCGGCCGGCAACTCTGCGCCGGTCTCGGTGATCGCGACATCGTAGGATCGTCCGTCGACGATGGCGACCACATGATCGGGGGTGATTTCGACACGGTCGCCAGGATTTCCTAGGGTAACAGTATAGCTGCCGTTCCCGCTCTGCTCGATCCAGTCAGGATCGGGATGGTCGCCGAGTAGCGAGCGCGTCCATTCGAGCTGGACCTGGCCTTCCTTGAAGCGGAAGCGAGGGTTGGCTTCCCAAGAGTACCAATCGGCGATGTAGGTGCCGGCCCGCTCCCAGCTCGCGCTGCTGATGACGCCGGCGACGTTGAAGAAGAAAAAGCAGAAGACGAGGTATGCAGCCACACCTATGGCGACAACCGGCGCGGTCAGCTTCTGACTGAGCGATCGATGGAAGACTCCCGGATGCCGGGACTTCAGGTCGACGGCCTCTTGGGCGGTGATTGCGATCACTGTCAGTCTCCGAACTGGAAAGCGGCGTTGCCGACGAGCTTCTTGCGCAGGTGGCCGGAGATCCAATCGATTAGGATCACGGTCAGAAACAGCAGGATGATGATCGCGTAGGTCTTGGCGGCATGGTCCTGCCCGATGGAAAGGCGGAAGAGTTCGCCGATGCCGCCGCCACCTACGGCACCGATGATGGTAGAGGCCCGGACGTTTATCTCAGTGCGCAGCAGCGCATAGGAGACGAAGTTCGGCATGACCTGGGGCACCATGGCGTAGCGCACGCGCTCAAGCCAGTTGGCGCCGGCCGCCCGCAGTCCTTCCTCGGGCTTCATGTCGGCGTTCTCGACTACCTCGAAGAACATCTTGCCCAAAGCGCCAACGGTATGGATCGCCACCGCGACGACCGCGGCCAGCGGCCCGAGTGAGAAGATGGCGACGAGGAAGCCGGCGATGACGATCTCGGGGAAGGCCCGCAACAACTCGAACAGGCGGCGGATGCAAAAGCGGACCGTGCGGGAGCCCACCAGGTTACTGGCGGCGAAGAAGCAGAGCGAGAACGCCAGGACGGCACCAGCGATGGTGGCGAGGACCGCGATGTTGATGGTGACCAGCAGCTGGTAGAAGTACTCCGGCAAATAGAGGTCACCGATCAACGGGACCCGGCCTTCCGGATAATCGAACTTCAGCGAGCCATCGTCGTAGGGCGACGGCAGATCGAACATCGCCCGCACGATCTCCATTGGATCCTTGGGCTGGAAGTGGATGAAATAGTCGAAGAAGAAGGGCAGCCGCTCGAAGAAGTGGCCGGCGTTGGAGGCGTCAGCGAACCACAACGCGGCCGCGAGGAAAGCCAGGAGCGTGCCGAGGGCGATGACGGTGTAGAGCCGCCGGGTTCGCAACAGGCTGCGGTAATGCCGATGCACTACGTTGGCGTCGTTGGGCAGCGGTGCGTGATGCCCGGTCGTGGTGGTGCTCATCTCGCCCCCTCAGGTCCATGCAGATGCCGACGGCGCTTTCGCGCCGCCGGCACAACTCGATTGGGATCAGCCACCGATGGCGGCGCGACGGGCGTCGATGATCGCCTTGTAGAAGTCGACGGTGACCGGGGTGTAGCCCTTGAAGTCGCCGTTCTCGACCGAGCGGAAGCACTCGTAATCAGTGGTCGGGAGCTCGGAGTAGAACTTGAAGATCTTGTCCTTCATGTCCTGCGGCAGGTCCTTGCGCCACACCAGCGGACCGTTCGGGATCAGCGGCGAGCGCCATACTTCTACGACGTCGTCCATGTCGAGCATGCCCTTGTCGACCATCGAGCGGATATTGCCCGAGGTGTAGCCCTCGGAGAACTCGCCGACGCCCGAACCCCAGGTCGTCACGACATCGAACTTCTTGTCGAGGAGGCCCAGAACGACGTTCTCATGGCCTCCGCCGAAGCCGGTCGAGGCGAAGAACTCGTCCGGCTTCTCACCGAGCGTCGCCGGCAGCGAGGTCAGCGGCACCAGGTAACCCGAGGCCGAATCGGGATCGGCATAGCCGAGCTTCATGCCCTTGGCCTGCTTGATGTCGGTGATGTTCTCGTCTTTGCGGGCCAGCGCGATCGTGTAGTAGCCGGTCGAGCCGTCCGTCTGAACGTTTGTAAGAAAAGGCTCAACGGCATCTGGGTTCTGCAGGTAGATGCCCGCATAGGCCGAGGCGCCTAGACTGGCAATGTCGAGCGTGCCGCCGAGCAAGCCCTGCATCACGCCGTTATAGTCGGCGGCCGGGAAGAGCTTCACTTCCTTGACGCCCAGCGCAGCCGGCAGCTTGTTGACGAGGCACTGGTTGTCGGTGAGGCGGTCTGCTTCGTTTTCGCCGCCGAGCAGGCCGATGCGGATGACGTCGGTCTGGGCGAAGACGGGGGTAGCGAAGGTGGCAAGCGCGATGCCTGCCAGCAGGACGTTACGGATCGCGGACATTAGGATCTCCTTGGGTGACGCGATTGGACCCACGTCACGAGGCCATCGCGCGAGCGGCGATGGACACGCGGGACGCGAGAGCTGGGGTTAGTTGGCGAGGCCGACCGAAGCAGACTCCAGTTGGGCCGGAACCGGCGATGCCGACTTCTTTTTCTTCTTGCGCGGGGCAATGTCCTCGAGACTTGTCGAGGTCATCAACTCCGAGAAAGCTTCCGCCAGACCATCGGCGCCGTAGAGCTGGCGGGCTACCTCGGTGGTGAGCTCTTCGGGCGTGCCGTCGAACACCACGCGGCCGGCGGCCATGCCGACGATCCGCTCGCAGTAGTTGCGGGCGGTATCGAGGGTATGGAGGTTGGTGATGACGGTGATGCCCTGCTCCTCGTTAATTGCTTGCAGCGAGTCCATCACGATCTTGGCGTTGCGCGGGTCCAGCGATGCGATCGGTTCGTCCGCGAGGATCACCTTCGGCTCCTGCATCAACGCCCGCGCGATGGCGACACGCTGCTGCTGACCACCCGACAGGGTCTGCGCCCATTGCGTGGCGGTCGGCGCGATGTCGAGGCGCTCCAGCGCTTTCAGCGCCAGCAGCTGTTCGTTTCCGGAGAAAATCTGCAGCAGGTTGAGGATGGTGTTTCGGCGATTGAGGCGGCCCAGCATCACGTTGGTGATCACGTCGAGCCGCGGCACCAGGTTGAACTGCTGGAAGATCATGGCGCAGTCACGCTGCCAGTCGCGCAGGGCCTGGCCGCGAAGCGACGACACTTCGAGGTTGCCGAACTCCACCGTGCCCTCGCTGACGTCGATGAGCCGGTTGATCATCCGCAACAGGGTCGACTTGCCGGCACCGGACCGACCGATCACGCCGACCATCTGCCCGGCGGGGATTTCGAGGCTGACGTCCTCGACCGCGATCTTCGCGCCGAATCGCCGTGTTACATGACTGAGTCTAAGCATCGCCCCGCCTTCCAAGTCCCGTATTCTCGGGAGCTATAGGAAGCGTATGTGACGCCTGCATGAACTACTTCACTATATCAATTCATCCAAGAAATTGGATATTTAGAAGTACTTTCTGTTCATGTTTAGTATTTGAGAACACCTAGCGGAAATTCGACAAATTTAGCCGACAGCGCAGACTCCGGCGCATACAAACACCAAGATGGAGGGAACCTGGTAAGCTGAAGGCGCTGGACTAAGCCAGTTCCTTGACAGGGGAGTTGTCGGCAGGAGCGCACTCACCCGGAGCGCAGGTCGCACCATGCGACAGCATTTCGGCTACAGAGTTGCACATGCCAGGATTGCCGTTGCAGCAATCCTGAACGAGGTAGACCACCAGGTTCTGCATCGCATCGAGGTTCGCCGTGTAGATGATCGACCGGCCCTCGCGACGCGAACTGATGAGCCCGGCACGCTCGAGGATGCTCAGATGCGTCGACATGGTGTTGGACGGCGTGCCGATGATCCTCGCTACCTCACCGGCTGGCAATCCGGCAGGCCCCTCTGCAACGAGTGCCCGGAAAGCGGAGAGGCGGGTTTCCTGGGCCAGGGCGCCCAATGTGGCGAGGTGATCGTTCAAGGCAAGAGCCATCGTCCACTCCTAGCTGCGGCCTCAGGCCACTGACGATATTTCCCGATTAACGGAACTATCGTTCCGTCGCAAGACATGTTGTCCAGAATATGTCGATGATTCTCGAAATATGGTTGCGTTAGACATTTCCGTCATTGTAGAAATGCCGCGCCACGAGACGGTACATTATGTCGGACCCCAAGCGACCACTGCGAATCCTCTTCCTCTGCCGCGACAATTCGTGCCGCTCGATCATGGCGGAGGCCATCCTTAGCGCTATGAACGGCCCATTCGAGGCCTATTCGGCGGGCAGCCATCCAATCGGCCGGATAGACCCACAGACCCGGTCCATGCTTTCGGCGCTGGGTCACGACATGTGGCCGCTGCGCTCGAAGAGCTGGGCCGAGTTCGCCACAACGCGATCGATGGAGATGGATTTCGTCTTCACGGTCTGCGACCGCGCGGTAGGCGAGCAGTGCCCAGCCTGGCCAGGACAGCCCATCACCGCGCATTGGAGTGTGGCCGACCCGACTACGGCAGAAGGCAACGAGGCTCAGCGTGGACTGGCCTTGCGGGAAGCCTACGTCCTGCTCACCACCCGACTCTCGGTCTTCGTCAATCTTCCGTTCGCATCACTCGATCGAATGGCGCTTGCTAACCGCGTCTCAGCAATTGGACGCATGCGAACACTCCAATCAACTGACAATCTCGTCGCTTAGGCGACAATGGATTGAATATTCCTGTGGTACATTGGGTTATTTCTAAGCGCCGTTATCCATCAATATTCTTAGATATTGCGATTAATACCTTCTTGTCACAAAACTTTCATGAGAAATACTTATAGCCGCAGCGGGCTCGCTGACCGGCGAACCTACACGCCACACAAAGAGGTTCGTCATGACGACCATGTTCCGCTCCGGCCGCCTGTTCGCTGCTTTGACTATTTCGACCACCGTGCTGGTCTCGATGCCCGCTCTCGCCCAGCAGGCCCCCACCGTCTTGATCGATGGCTCGAGCACCGTGTTTCCGATCTCTGAGGCGATGGCGGAGGAGTTTCAGACCGAGAAGGAAGGCAAGATTCTTGTGACCGTGGGTTCGTCGGGTACCGGCGGCGGCTTCAAGAAGTTCTGCCGCGGGGAAACCGACATCAGCGGTGCATCGCGCCCGATCAAGACCGAAGAGATCGAGCTCTGCAAGGAAGCAGGCATTGAGTACATCGAGCTTCCGGTAGCCATTGACGCCTTGGCGACCATCGTCAATCCGGCCAACGATTGGGTGGATTGCATGAGTGTTGAGGAACTCAAGAAGATATGGGAGCCAGAGGCTCAGGGTGTCGTCACCAACTGGAACCAGGTCCGTGACGGCTTCCCGGATGCGCCACTCGCGCTGTTCGGCGCCGGCACCGACTCGGGCACGTACGACTACTACACCTTCGCCATCAACGGCAAAGAACACTCGAGCCGCGGCGACTACACCGCCACCGAAGATGACAACATCACCATCCAGGGCGTGAGCGGCAACAAGGACGCCCTCGGCTTCCTCGGCCTCGCCTACGTCACCGAAAATGCAGACAAGGTGAAGACGGTCTCCATAAAGCAGGCCGACGGCACCTGCGTGGCTCCCTCGATCGCGACGGCTACCGACGCGACCTATCAGCCGCTGACCCGTCCGCTCTTCTACTACGTCTCGAAGAAGTCGGCCGACGAAAAGGAGCATGTGCGCCAGTTCGTCGAGTTCATGTTCGACGCCGAGAACCAGGAGTCGCTGGTCAGCGAAGTCGGTTACGTCGCGCTGCCGGCCGAAGCTTCCGAGCTCGCCCTCAAGAAGTTCGAAGCCCGCAAGACCGGCACGCACTTCGAAGGCGGCGCGAAGATCGGCGTGACGGTCCACGACCTCGTCGAAGACGCGGCCAACTGATCGCTCCTACGAACCGGGCTGCGGCGGCTTCGCCGTGGCCCTAGCCTTCCCGGAGACAAAAATGGCCGTCGATACCGTCAACGCCTTCATGCCGCCTGCCTCGTTCCTCCGCCGGCGCAAACTCGTCGACTGGACGATGCGGATCATCTTGTTCCTGTCAGCGGCGCTGTCGGTCTGCGTCACCGCGGCCATCGTCTACGTGCTGGTGAGCGAGTCCTGGGGCTTCTTCAGCGAAGTGCCACTCTTGACCTTCCTGACGGACACCGAGTGGACGCCGGTCTTCGCGAACCCCCGCTACGGCATCCTGCCGCTTCTGACAGCGACGCTCTGGGCCGCCGGTATCGCCATAGTCATCGCGGTACCGCTTGGAACCGTGCTCGCGATCTACCTCAGCGAGTACGCCAGGCCTGCGCTACGCGAGATCATCAAGCCAATCCTGGAGCTGCTCGGCGCCGTCCCTACCGTGGTATACGGGTATTTCGCGCTACTCTTCATCACACCACTGCTGCAGAGCATCGTCCCGGGCATCACAGGATTCAACCTGCTCGCGCCCGGCGTCGTCTTGGGCATCATGATCCTGCCCTACATCGTCTCGATCAGCGAGGACGCCATGCGGGCCGTCCCAGCGTCTCTGCGCGAGGGTGCCTATGCACTCGGCATGACCAAAATGCAGACCGCCATCAAGGTGATCATCCCCGGCGCCTTTTCGGGCATCACCGCAGCTTACCTGCTAGGCATGTCGCGAGCTGTCGGCGAGACCATGGTGCTGGCGATCGCCGCCGGCCAGAACCCGAACCTGACCGCCGACCCGCGCGAGGGTGCTGCGACCATCACCTCATACATCGTGCAGATGAGTCTCGGCGACCTGCCGCACGGTTCACTGGCTTACCAGACGATCTTCGCCGCGGGTCTCGCGCTGTTCGTCCTCACTCTCTTCTTCAACATCATCGGCTTCTTCCTTCGTCGCCGCTTCCGCGAGGTTTACTGATGGCTATCGAGATGGGCCTTGCGGCGCCGTCCCCTACTGACAGCGCCGAAGCGAAACTCATCGCTCGCGCCCGTCGCAACGACATGATCTTCGCCGGCCTCGGCGTGGTCATCCTGGTTGTCGCGATGGGCTTCCTGGCGGCGCTGATCATCGACCTTTTCGCCGATGGCTTGGGTCGGATCGATGCCGAGTTCCTAACCAACTTCCCGTCGCGGCGCCCGGAGCGGGCCGGCATCCTTTCCGCGTGGGTGGGAACCTGCCTCGTAATGTTCGTGACGGCGCTGCTGGCCATCCCGCTCGGTATCGGCGCGGGCCTCTACCTTGAGGAGTATGCCCCGAAGAACTGGCTGACCGACATTATCGAGATCAACGTCACCAACCTCGCCGGCGTGCCCTCGATCATTTACGGCCTGCTGGCACTCGGGTTCTTCGTCTACCTCGCCGGGCTCGGCCGTACTACGCTTGTCGCCGGGATGGTTCTGGCGCTGCTGATCCTACCTATCGTGATCGTCGCAACCCGTGAGGCGATCCGCTCCATCCCCCAGACGATCCGAGAGGGCGCCTACGGCGTCGGCGCCGACAAGTGGCAGACGATGTGGTTCTACATCCTGCCCGCAGCTCGCCCCGGCATCCTCACCGGCGCGATCGTCGGCCTGTCACGGGCGATCGGCGAGACCGCTCCGATCATCACCATCGGCGCACTGACATTCATCGCCTTCCTCCCGCCTGCCCCGATCCAGGCGAGCTTCCCGTTCGTCAACTTCGACTGGCTGAACTCGCCATTCACCGTGATGCCGATCCAGATGTTCAACTGGATTTCACGCCCACAGCCTGGCTTCCACATCAACGCGGCCGCGACCGGTGTCGTCTTGATGCTGATGACGCTCGGCATGAATGCCATTGCGATCTGGATCCGGTTCAGGCTTCGCCGCCGGCTCGGTCTCTAGCTCCACGGAAACATTGGAAACGATCATGGTTGAAACACCGGTGCCCGTCCGTGACGGCAAACCTGCTACGGTCAAGGCCAGCTCTGCCGGCGGCATCTTGGCCCACCCCACGAACCTGCGGGCAGAAGTGCGCGACCTCTCGTTCTGGTACGGTACGTTCCATGCGCTCAAGTCGGTGAACTTGCCGATCTCCTTCAAGCAGGTGACAGCGCTGATCGGGCCGTCGGGCTGCGGCAAGAGCACACTGCTCCGCTCGTTCAATCGGATGCACGACCTCTATCCGGGCAACCGCTACGAGGGTGAGATCGCCCTCCTTCCTGAGGGTCAGAACGTCGTCGGGGCGGAGATCGACCCAATCCTGATCCGGCTCAAGATCGGCATGGTCTTCCAGAAGCCGAACCCATTCCCGAAGTCGATCTACGAAAACGTCGCGGCGGGCCTTCGGGTGCGCGGCATCAACAAGAAGTCTGTGGTCGACGAGCGCGTCGAGCAGGCCCTCCGTGGCGCCGCACTGTGGGACGAGGTCAAGGACAGGCTGAACCAATCGGCCTACGGCCTGTCCGGCGGCCAGCAACAGCGCCTCTGCATCGCCCGAACCCTGGCGCCCAATCCCGAGATCATTCTCTTCGACGAGCCAACCTCGGCGCTCGACCCGATCGCCACGGCCCGTATCGAGGAACTGATCGAGGTGCTGAAGCGCGATTACACGATCGTCATCGTCACCCACAACATGCAGCAGGCCGCCCGCATCTCTGACTACACGGCCTACATGCACCTGGGCGTGATGACCGAATACAACCAGACCAACGAGTTCTTCACCACCCCCCAGCACCCCCTGACGCAGCAATACATCACCGGCCGCTTCGGCTGATCGGAGAGGACCGATGGAACACACCAGCCACGCCTTCGAGCAGGAGCTCACCGACCTCACGCAGAAGATTTCCTCGATGGGCGCCGTCGCCCAGCAGTTGCTGGACGATTCCGTCACAGCCCTGCTCGCAGGAGACAAGGTACTCGCCGCTCGAGTTATCGAGAGTGACCGCGAGCTGGACTTGGCCCAGCGCGAAATCGAGTCACTGGCCGTTCAGACGATCGCCCGGCGCCAGCCGATGGCGGACGATCTCCGCGCGATCGTCGCAGCGATGCGCATGGTGGCGGATCTCGAGCGTATCGGCGATCTCGCCAAGAACATCGCCAAGCGCACCGTGGCGATCCAGAGCTCGCTCGAACGGCGGGTCGTCTCCAGCGGCGTCGAGAGCCTCGCACAGGCCGCGAAAGAACAGGTCGAGGCCGTGATGGGGGCTTTCGAGCACCGCGATGCCGACGCCGCTCGCATGGTCCGCCTCGGCGACGAGCGGATCGATGGCCTCTACACCGCGCTGTTCCGCGAGCTGCTGACCTACATGATGGAGGATCCGCGCTCGATCACGCTTTGCGCCCACCTGCTGTTCTGCGCCAAGAACCTAGAACGTGTCGGAGACCATGCGACGAACCTGGCCGAGACGGTGGAATATGCCATCACAGGCGACTCGCCTCCGGTCGACCGCCCCAAGGGCGTGACGGTCCCGGTCGAGGGCTGACGATGGCCAGCGTACTGATCGTCGAGCATGACGATGGGGTCGGCGCACTACTGGAGGCAAGCTTCCGGCAGGAAGGGTTCGAGGCCGGCGTGTGCCGAGCCGATGACGCGGCGGCGCGGGCCGTCTCGTCGGATCGGCCGGACCTCCTCGTTCTGAACTGGTCACTCCCTGACGCCTCCGGCGCTGAGATCTGTCGGCGTATCCGGATCTACCGGCCCTCGGACGACTTGCCGGTGATCGCCGTCAGCGCCCGCGCTGACGACTACGATCGGCACGAGGTTCTGGATGCGGGCGCCAACGACTATCTACCGAGGCCGTTCGCGATACAGGCGCTCATCGCTCGCAGCCATGCGCTGCTCAGGCCCGATCGTATCGAGCCACGACCGGCCATCACCGTCGGGGATATCGAGATGAACCTCGATTCCTATCGTGTCTTCCGGCGGGGCAAGGAAGTGCACCTGGGCCCGACGGAGTTCCGCATCCTCGAATTGCTCATGCGCACGCCGTCGCGCGTTTACACTAGGCCGCAAATCCTCGACGCCGTCTGGCCCTCGGACACATCGGTCGATGAGCGGGTTATCGACGTCCACCTCGGCCGTCTGCGGCGGACCCTCAATTCCGGCCGCAGGCCCGCCGTCATCCGCACCGTTCGCGGCACCGGCTATTCGCTGCAATAGCCAGCCCCATCCAATTGGAGAAAACCATGACGACCACCATCCTGGTTGTGGAGGATGAGGAAGATCTCACCACCTTGCTCCGCTACAACCTCGAGGCAGAGGGCTATCGGGTTCTCGCTGCGGGCGGTGGAGAGGCTGCGATCGAGCTGCTTCAGGAGCGGCCACCTGACCTCGTGCTCCTCGACTGGATGCTGCCGGAGATATCCGGCATTGAGCTTTGCCGCCGCCTCCGCGCGAGGCCCGAGACGGCCCGCATCCCGATCATCATGGTCACTGCCCGTGGCGAGGAGGAAGAGCGCATCCGCGGGCTGGCAGTTGGGGCCGACGACTATATAGTCAAGCCGTTCTCGATCCCGGAGCTGCTCGCCCGCATCCAGGCGTTGCTGCGTCGCTCGAACCCCGGCCTGACGTCCGCTCTTCTCAAGGTCGGCGACATCGAGTTGGATCGTATGGCTCACCGCGTCCGGCGAGCGTCCCGCGAGCTGCATCTAGGCCCGACCGAGTACCGACTCCTCGAGTACCTGATGCGATACCCAGGCCGCGTCTATACTCGTGAGCAATTGCTTGACGGCGTATGGGGGAACGATGTGTACGTCGATGAACGCACCGTCGACGTCCATGTCGGCCGCCTGCGCCGCGCGATCAACCGCATCAATCAGGCGGACCCCATCCGAACAGTGCGTGGGACAGGATACGCCTTCGACGAGCGGTTCGGACAATAACGCCGAGCGATCAGGCTTTCGCCGTGCTGCTGCCGCCCTCTAGCTGGCCGATGCTACGGAGCTTAGTCTGCAGTGCCATGCGATCCAACGAGGCGATCGGCAGGTTGATGAAGGCGAGGATTCGGTTCTTCATGAACCGACCGGCCTCTCTGAACGCCGCCTCCTTCTGGAAGGACGGACCGACCACCGCGGCGGGATCCTCGATGCCCCAGTGTGCGGTCATCGGCTGTCCCGGCCAAACCGGGCAGCTCTCACTGGCGGCGCTGTCACAGACGGTGAAGACGAAATCCATCCGCGGTGCTTCGGGCCCGGCGAACTCGTCCCACGACTTCGACCGCCAGCCTTCGGTGTCGTAGCCCATGTCACGCAGCACTTCGATGGTCTGCGGATGTACGACACCCTTCGGATGACTGCCCGCCGAGAACGCACGGAAGCGACCGGCTCCCTCCTTGTTTAGGATGGCCTCGCCTAGGATCGAGCGGGCCGAATTGCCAGTGCAAAGGAAGAGCACGTTGAAGACATGATCGGACATGTCTGAACTCCAATGGTTTGGGCGTGGAAGGCGTGGGGCAGATGCCGCCGGCCTGGTCTCCCAGGCGAAATCGGTCACGAGGTAGTCGACCAGCCGCCACACCCGTTCGCTGTCGGCGCGGTAGTAAATCGTGGTGCCGCTGCGCTGCGTCAGCACCAGTCCGGCTCGCTTGAGTACGGCGAGGTGCGACGACATGGTGTTCTGCGGGATGTTAAGTACTTTGGCGACCTCACCGGCTGGGAGGCCGTCCGGCAGGCTATCGAGAAGGAGGCGCAAGGCATCGAGCCGTGTCTCCTGGGCGATGGCCGCAAAGGCTGCTACGATCTCGTTCTTTTCCATATGTCGAGAGATACAGAACTATTGACTGCCGAGCAAGCGGCGACCATCGCTCTGCCTAACTATCTCGGCCCTTAGCTGGTGGCGGCGACGGGCTCGACGGCTGGTTTCGCGGCGGTCGCATGCGGCAGCAGCACGATTGCCACGAACGTCGCGATAGACACGAGACCAAGCGCCGACATCGCCCACAGGGCGCCCGACACCCCTAGCATCGACATCAGAAGCGCGAGGCAAAACGGCGACACGGCCGAAGCGATCTGCCGGCCCGACGAAAGCCAACCCAGGCGCGTCCCGTACTTGTCGCGACCGAGCAGTTGGAGCGGGAGCGAACCCGCGACGATGCTGGTGAGGCCCGAGCCGAGACCGAAGAAGATGGCGAAGAGGACCGCTCCGATGAGTGACGGTGCGGTCAGGGCAACGGTGGCCATTCCGAGTGGCAGGAGAATCGAAGCGATGACGGCCAGCCGAGAGGAGAGCAGGTTCTTTCCGAGGATCATATTGGTGAGCCGGCTGAGCACTTGCGCCGGCCCGAAGAGCGTGGTGACCAGCAGCATATTGCTCTCGAGCCCCAGCCCCGTGAGCAGCGGTATGATCTGCATCAGTATGGCTGACATGATGAAGCCCTCCACGGCGAACCCGACCATCATCAGACCGAAGCCGATGGTGCGGTTCTGACCCTGGAGCGTCCCGGTTGAAGGCACGGTCTCTGCCTTCTGAGGCGCGGCCGACGCGATCTGAGGGGCACGCAGCCGCATCAGCCACAGATGGAGCGGCGCACAGACGACGAGATTGAGCGCGGCGAAGACCAGATAGACAGAGTGCCAGTCCATCAACTGCAGGAGCAACGTAGTGATGGGCCAGAAAACCGTCGATGCGAACCCGGCGATCAGCGTCAAGTGCGTGATGCTTCGTTGCGCACCCTGACCACCTGCCTGCACCAAGGCGGCAAAAGCCGTCGAGTAGAGCACGAAGCTAGAGGCGATCTCCGTCGCCACCAGTGCGATCGAGTAGACGATGCCGTTTGACGAAAGACCCGCGAACACCAGCGTCGCGGCCGCGCCGACCGAGCCGATCGCCATCACGCGAGCGGCCCCGAACCTGTCGGCGAGGTGTCCGGCGAACGGAGCGAGGAAACCGCCCGCGAGCAGAGCGACCGTCAGGGCAGCATAAATCCACTCCGACGACCATCCGAATTCCCGCCCTATGCCTGGCGCCAGCACGCTGAACGAATAGTACAGCGTGCCGTATCCGATGACCTGGGTCACACCGAGCGCCCAGATAGCCAGGCCGGGAATTCCATTCTTCATAGGATCAAGCCAGTTCGGTCAGAGTCTTGGTAGTCGAGACAGTCACTGCGCTCGTGCCACAGCCACAGCCCGCCTCACCCTCGGCCTTGGCCACTTCGTCGGCGACGCAGCAGGACGAGGTGGTGGCCGCCGGGCCGCCACAGCAGGACGAGGCAGCAGCTGCACCGCCCTGATCGCCGAAGCTGACGCTGCACACGCCGGTCTCGGGGAGGACGAGTTGGACCTCGCGAGCGGCGACATGATCGCCGGCAAGCTCAGCCACCACCGACCGAGCCTGCTCGAAGCCGGTCGCCATGAGGAACGTGGGCGCACGGCCGTAGCTCTTTGACCCTATGATGAAGAAGTTCGCATCGGGCTGGGTGAGCTCCACCACGCCGTGCGGCGGGACGGTACCGCAGCTGTGGAAGTTCGGATCGATGAGCGGCGACAGCGCCGGCGGCGCCTCGGTGGCCGGATCGACCGCGATGCGGAGTTCCGACAGCATATCGAGGTCCGGGCGGAAGCCCGTCGCCACGATGATACGGTCGACCATCAGCGTCATCTGCGTCTGGCTAAGGCTGCCGACGACGGCGAGCTTGCCGTCCGCCTGCACGATACGGCTGGCCGCGAAGGGCGCGAGCACCTGGAGGCGCCCGGTGTCGATGGCCTTCTTGGCGGCAAGGCCCAGGGCGCCACGCTCCGGCAGCTGGTCGTTCAGTCCGCCCCCGAGCAGCCGTTCGATTCGGTTGCGACGCAACGCCCAGATCACGCGAGTACCGGGTTCCTGGTCCTGCAGGCTGAGCAACGCCAGCGCGACATTGATGGCCGAGTGCCCGCTGCCGACTACCAGCACGGTCTTGTTGGCGAACTTCTGCTGATCGACGCCCAACACATCAGGGATGCCGTAATCGATCGCGCCGGCCGCGGCTCGCTCCCCGAGAACCGGAAGACCGTCGACGCCCATCGGGTTGGGCCGCTTCCAGGTCCCCGAAGCATCGATCACGGCGCGGACGACGGTCGCCTGCTCGTTGCCGTCGGCATCGGTCCAACGCACCTCGAACGGCGCCTTCTCACGGTCGCGGTTCGACACCTTGTCGAGACCGACACGCGTGATGGCGCTCACCTGGGCCGACAGCTTGATGCAGGGCGCGAGGACCGGCAGGCCGGCGAGTGGCTGAAGATAGTTCTCGACGATCTGGCGCCCAGTCGGCAACTCAGTGGCTTCCGGAGCATCCCAGCCAGCGGTATCGAGCAGCTGCCGAGCGGCGCTGTCGACGTTGTACTCCCAAGGGGAGAACACGCGGACGTGGCCCCATTCGAGGAGCGAGGCGCCCACGGACGAGCCGCGCTCGAAAACGATCGGGGTCATACCCCGGCTGACCACGTGAGCAGCGGCTGCAAGGCCGACAGGCCCGGCGCCGATGATTGCTATGGGGAGGTTGGTATCCATCTTCATCGCACACCTTTCTAGCTTCTAGAAATATCGAATATGTGACGAAAAAAGGGAGGCTCAGGCGGCCTCCGCATCCTTCGCGGGTTCGCAGCTTGCGTCGGCGTCCATGCAGCACTCGTCGGCCAGGTAGCCGAGCAAAGCCGTCATGGTCGGGTAGTTGGCGCGGCAGATGAGCGTAGTCACCTGACGCTCCTGCGTGACCAGCCCCACCTCCACCAGCTTACGGATGTGGTGGGACAGGGTGGACGCAGCGATATCAAGTTTGTCCTGCAGCCGGCCGACAGCGAGCCCATTATCCCCCGCACGAACCAACGTGCGGTAGATCTGCAGACGCGTCGTGTTACCAAGGGCCTCGAGCTGGCCAGCCGCTTCTTCGAGTTTCATGGAAGTAGGTTACTCCACCGACAAACGCCGTCAAGGCTTATTTCGACAATTACGGAATTACCGTACCTAGATCTTCGTCAAGGCGACGCGTTTTTCGAGATTTGCCGCGCTCTCCTTTCGCTCTGAGTACCTTGACGTGAGGTACCCAGCTATCCCGCGGTTGATCAGTGTGAACTTGACCAGTTCCTCCATCACATCCACCACACGATCGTAGAAGGATGACGGCTTCATGCGGCCGGCCGCATCGAACTCCTGAAACGCTTTAGCGACGCTTGACTGATTTGGTATCGTTACCATTCTCATCCAACGACCGAGGATGCGCATCTGGTTGACAGCGTTGAACGATTGAGACCCTCCAGAAACCTGCATGACAGCGAGCGTCCGTCCTTGCGTCGGCCGGATCGCTCCGCCGGGGAGCGGTATCCAGTCAATCTGTGCCTTCATAACTGCCGACATCGCTCCGTGCCTTTCGGGGCTGGTCCAGACCTGACCTTCAGACCAAACCATCGCTTCGCGCAGCTCCTGGACTTTTGGATGGTCATCGGGAGCATCGTTGGGCAGCGGCAGTCCATTGGCGTGAAATACCCGCACCTCAGCGCCGAACGCCTCAAGCAAGCGCTTGGCCTCGAACGTCAGCAGCCGACTGTAGGAGCGCTCGCGCAGCGAACCGTAAAGCATCAGGATGCGCGGCTTGTGGTCGATGACTGGCAGTTGCAGCCGTGAAAGCGATGGCGCTTCGAATGCATCAGCCTGGATGTTTGGCAGATCAGACAATACGGGTTCCTTCGGCGTCGATTACAACCTCGCCGTCCTCTTTGGTGAACGGCCCGATGTTGGGGTTTTCAAGGATCCCCAGAACTACCTCTGACGGGCGACAGAGTCTTGTTCCGAGCGGTGTGACGACAAACGGGCGATTCAGCAGGATGGGATGGCGTTCAATCGCCTCCAACAGCTGATCGTCAGTTTTCTGAGGGTCACCCAAGCCGAGATCGTCGAATGGAGTATCCTTCTTTCGGAGCGCTTCGCGAACCGTCAGTCCGGCGTCAGCGATAAGCTTGACCATCGTTGAGCGATCAGGCGGCGTCTTAAGGTACTCCACGACCTTTGGCTCGACGCCTGATTGCCGGATCATCGCCAGTGTATTGCGCGAAGTGCCACACTCCGGATTGTGATAGATTGTAACAGTCATTCTCCCGTACCCCTGTTTGCATTGCGACTAACCGCCGGACCCGCCTCGTACCAGCCCTTTGACCGGTTAACGATCCAGACCACAGACAACATCACGGGCACCTCTACGAGCACGCCAACGACGGTCGCCAAGGCGGCCCCCGAGTTGAAACCGAAAAGGCTAATCGCGGCCGCTACTGCCAGCTCGAAGAAGTTCGAAGCCCCGATCAATGCAGATGGCCCGGCGACGCAATGACGTTCGCCGACTACCCGGTTGAGCAGATAGGCCAGGCCAGAGTTGAAGTAGACTTGGATAAGAATGGGCACCGCGAGAAGCAGGATAACTAGCGGCTGCGCGATAATCTGCTCGCCTTGAAATCCAAAGAGCATCACTAGGGTCACAAGCAGTGCGGCGATGGAGAGGGGCTGAAGAAAACTGAGCGCTCGGTTCATCGCCTCGGTGCCACCTTTTCTGAGCAGCCAGCGACGATAGAACTGTGCCGCGATCACCGGCACGATAATGTAGAGACCGACCGACAACAGCAGCGTTGCCCAAGGCACGGTGATTGCGGACAGGCCGAGCAGCAGCCCCACAACGGGAGCAAAGGCGACGACCATGATCGCATCGTTCATTGCGACCTGCGAAAGCGTGAAGAGCGGTTCGCCTTTGGTGAGGTTGGACCAAACGAAAACCATCGCGGTGCAAGGTGCGGCTGCCAGGATGATCAGTCCAGCGATGTAGCTGTCCACCTGAGCTTCGGGGAGTAGCGGGCGGAATAGCCAACCAATAAAGAGCCAGCCCAGCAAAGCCATCGAGAATGGCTTTACTGCCCAGTTGATGAAGACAGTCACGCCGATGCCGCGCCAGAACGAACTCACCTGCCTCAAGCTGGCGAAGTCGATACGAACCAGCATGGGGATGATCATCAGCCAGATGAGAGCTGCCATCGGCAGATTGACGTTTGCATATTCCAGTGCGCCCAGCGTCTGAAAAACCGAGGGCATGAAGTGACCGGCTGCCACGCCGAGCACAATGCAGATCGCGACCCACAGGGTTAGGTAGCGCTCGAATATCGACATTGTCAGTGAACCTTAAGTTGCCCCACGCGCTCAGGCGAGCGATGAGTAAATGTGTCGAGACTCGCAGGGCGAGCGCGACCCGACATAAGTGATAAACTGGCGACTGCGTGCGATTACGCGCCTTCTTGCGCCGTTGACGTTGCGCCATCCATGACGCCGATCGCCTGCAGCTTCGGCACTATTGCCATGCGGTCGATGCTATCAAGCGGCAGATTGATGAATGCGGTGATGCGGTTGCGCATGAAGCGCAAAGCATCCTCAAACGCCTGACGCTGCTTGAAATCCGGCTCAGCCACAGCGGCAGGGTCTTCGATGCCCCAATGGGCAGTCATCGGGTGACCCGGCCAGATCGGGCAGGCTTCACCGGCGGCGTTGTCGCAAACGGTGAAAACGAAGTCCATATTCGGGGCGTCGAGGCCGGCGAACTCGTCCCACGACTTCGACCGGAAGCCCTCATTGGGTACACCCGCTTCAGCCAGGACTTGAAGAGCCATCGGGTGGACTTGCCCTTTTGGACTACTACCCGCGGAGAACGCCTTGAAGCGCCCGTTGCCGAGATGGTTGAGCATCGCCTCGCCCAGGATGGAGCGGGCTGAGTTTCCGGTACATAAAAAGAGAACGTTGTACGGGCGGTCAGCAGCAGGCATCGGCTGTCTCCTTTGGACTGCAGCAAGGGGTGAATTCGGCGACGAGCGGCTCGCAAATTTCGGGGCGGCCGCCGCAACAATCGTTGACGAGGAAACTCGCGATCTCGCGGACCCGATCGATCTCGGCGCGATAGATGATCGACCGGCTGTTGCGCTCCGACGAGATCAGGCCAGCACGAGTCAGGATCGCCAGATGCGTCGACATGGTGTTCTGCGGAACGTCCAAGAGCCGCGCCACCTCTCCGGCCGCCAGCCCATCAGGCTCGTGGCTCATGATCAGCCGAAAGGCGTCCAACCGAGTCGGTTGGGCCAAGGCGGCGAGAACATCGATTGCGTTAATTGATTCCACATATCGGGTATTATCGATACGTTTGGACGATGTCCAGTGAAGGTTTTGTGACGACGTTGGTGCTGCACATTTGAATGAGGTGAACGACGGACATTCGTGCCAACGAAATCCGCTCGACTTGTCTCTACCCTAAACAGTGCTCGAGAGCTCTATTGCCCACCTGAGTGAGACGTTCGACGGCAACGTGCGCATCGGCAGACAGCTTGGCGGGATGGGTGCACGAAGGTTCGCCGGATTCCTGTGGCTTCCCTTGGGACCTGGGTGATCGGAGACGTGTCCCGCGCCATCGTAAACAGCTTCGCCAGTGATTAGGCCGAACGTGATTTTTCATGTACGACAGTGACTAGTGCATACGAATTAATCGCCAACTTGAAATCGATAAGATTATCTCGTATATCATTATTCATGCCAGACGATGAAAACGCCATACGAATGGATCTACGGACGCTTGGGTCGCTAGAGGCTCGGCTCATGCTCGATGCCATATCCCAAGGGCAAACTACCCTGACCACGTCAGAGATCGTCTCTGCGTTGGGAGGAGAGACCAGGGCAAGGGGCGCGGTTCAGAGGCTTGTCAAAAAGAGATGGCTGCAACCCGTTGGTGGGGGACGGTACGTCGTTCTGCCGGCGACTTGGGGACCAGAGCGCTACGAGGACTACGACGTATTCGTGCTGGCGTCAGCCTCGGTTGACGTTGGCTATGTTGGATGGTGGGCGGCTGCCGGACGCCATGGACTGACAACGCAAGTCCCAACCGAACTCGCAGTTGCTACCGACAGGCAGATCGCTCCTCGCACGCTCCAAGGCAACGCTATCCGCTACGTGAAGCTCGCCGCTAGAAAGCTGTTCGGCTGGGAGGAAATGACCTCGATGGGCCGATCTTTTAGGATATCGACTATCGAGAAGACGGTGGTCGACTGTATCGATCGGCCCGACCTTTGCGGCGGGCTGAGCGAACTTGCCGTGATTGTCTCGAGTGCATGCCGGCAACTGGAGAGCGACGTACTGGTTACGACCGCAATTCGGCACGGAACAGTCTCAGTGGGACAGCGTCTCGGGTTTCTCATGGACCTGTGTGCGCCAGGTCACATGAGCGTCGATGCCCGAGATCGATTGCACAAATTCATCCCGGACTCCGCTCGCTCTGTCTTCGGGGCGCAGAAGCGTGAACCAGAAGACATGGGTTACAATCGGGAATGGGGCGTTTTCGCCAACATCGAGAGGAGCGCCCTTCTCTCCGAAGTCGGTGAGTATACGTGGGGTGGCCGGCCATGACATTCTTCCAGCCCGGATACGAGCCAAAGTTTATCAAGGCGGTAAACCAGCTTTCCCAACAGTCCGACTACGTCCGGACCGACATTCTTTTGACGCTAATGCTACAGCGCATCCATGAGGTGGGTCTTATGGAGCGGCTCGTCTTCAAAGGCGGAACGATGCTTCGCAAGATGCTGTTCGGCAAAACGGGCAGACTCTCCACTGACCTCGACTTCAGCGTAAGATCGATAAGCCTGAGCCCCGATGACCTGGTTGTCGACATCATGAACGATGCGTTCGGCCAGCCGTATAAGGGGGTGAGCTTCGCGTTTGACGACAAGGAATACGGCGTCACCGATACATCGAGCCGAGCTAGCCCATACTGCACGATTGCCGGGCTGGGTCGGGTTCTGATCAAATTGGAGGTTAGCCGCCGAGCCGACCCAATCCTCGAGCCCGCAGTCTTGCCGCAACTGCCCCAACCCTACTTCCCTGACCTGGGTTTCGTACCGGCTGACGTTCCATGCCTTCAACTCGAAGAAGCGATCGGCGAAAAAATTCGGGCCGCGTTTCAACGGAACAAGATCCGCGACCTTCATGACCTGCAGCAGCTCCAAGAGCATCACAGCAGTAAATTCGATCGAAACCTGGTCCGAAAACTGGCGGTTATGAAGCTTTGGGAGGCGCCAGAGAAATCAGAGACCTTCACCGAATTCTCCCATGACACGTTCGCCATCCGTTTGAAGGAACGTGCTCGGCGAAAGGAATTCAATGAAGCTGACCTCAAATCACTCCTGCATCGGGCCGCGAAGGTCGATCTCGAACGCATGGTCGATGCGGTTACGAGGACCTACGGCTTTCTGGCTGATCTAAGTGATGTCGAGAAAACTCTCGTTGCAGATCGACATCAAAAAGAAAGGGAACTCTACGAGAGATTTAGGGCTGAAGTTCGGGCAGAAGTAGCCCCGGAAATCACATCGGCGACGCCCTAGCAGCCACATTCTACCCATGACCTGCACAATCTTGTGATGGGATTGCCGCCGCACAGGTCACGGTCTTCGGCATCCCGCCGGCGAGACCGTTTTCGGCAGTGCGGCCGTGAACGTCCTATGCACCTCGCGTGGGCCGAGGTGCTTGTTGCGGACGGCGAACCAGTTCAGACAGTCCCACCAGATGGATTGAACTGTCGGTACCGGCGAGCGCTTCGACTTCCGGTTTGAAGCCGTTCCGACTGAAGATGACGTACTGCTTGCCAGAGTGGTCTCTTCCGTAGGTCACCCTTTCGACCCGGTCCCTCAGTGTTCCGACCATACCAAGATCGACGCGAGACGACCGCCACTTGCACTCGCCGTAGAAGAACGTGCCGTCGAGGAGCCGGCCGGCGACGTCGATATCGTAGTCGGCTGCACCCCAGATTTGTCCGACAACCTGGTGGGGAGACCCCATGGTCTCCTGCGCGAACTGACGCATGTGATCGATGCAGATGCTCTCGAATGCTGTTCCCAGATACTCGGGGAGCTTCCGCACGATCGCCGTGTCCCATATCTCCTTTTCGAAGCCCTCCGCGATCGCACTGAGGTTGGGGCGAACGAACCAGTGCCAGAACGCGATCAGGCGATCTTTGATGGTGTACCGCGTGTTGCGGGCCTTGTCGGACGCATCGAGAGACCGGGAGATTTCGATCAGGTCCAACTGTTCGAGTTTTTGGAGGTAGGGACCGAACGCCTTCGTCTCACGGCCAAGCCGGGTCGCGATCTCGTTGAGGGAGATGCACCCCTGAGCGACGGCGGCCAAGATGCTCGAATAGAAGGCTGGATCTCGTAGTTCGCCCTGCAGAAGGGTGTTCGGCTCGTCGACGAGGGCGCCCGTGTCTGAAAGCAGCAGTCGGGCGACGTTCGCCTCCAGGGAAACGTCCGGATTGCAGAGTTGCAGATAGTGGGGGACACCCCCAAAAATCGCGTACGCCGTGACCAACTCTTCAGGTGTGTAAGTCGGGAAGAAAGTGGCGACGTCGCGCAGGGGCAACTGCTTTACTATCAGGCGCTTTGTGGCCCGGCCGTATAGCGGATTCCTCTCGGCCAGCAGTTCCTCCATCTGCGAGATAGCCGAGCCGCAGAGCACCAGCTTCAGGTTGCCAGCGTTCGCCGCTCCGGAGTCCCAGAATTTCTGGAGGACCGATGGAAGCGCCGGATCGCCATCGGTCAGGTAGGGGAACTCGTCGATGACGACGACCAAGCCCGTAGCCTCGGTTGCCGCGGCGTTCGCGAGAAAGTGGAAGGTGGCTTCCCAGGTACCCAAACCGTCGATGATGGCGGTGTTGTCCAGGCCTGCGGAAATCTGGGCTTTGAACACCTCAAAATTGAGCTCAGGTGACACTCGCGTCGCCTGGAAGAAGATGTGCCTTCTCGAACCCACGGCTTCCCGCAAGAGGCGCGACTTCCCTATCCGGCGCCGACCGAAGGTGATGACCAGTGAAGGCCTTGGCTTATCGAACTCATCCGCAAGCTGCCTGAGTTCTCTTTCGCGTCCGACAAACATAGAATAGCCTAATCGTAATTAGTCTAATCGTGATTAGATTATTTGATGAGTGCGGTCAACCGCACTTCCACCTGACCTCGGGAAACCCTGCTTCAGATGTGGCTTGGAGATGCCACGCGCCCGGAATGCTCGAGGAATTGAGTGCCGTGCCCCGGCCAAATGGCTTCCACCGCCGAATCCGCCAGCTTGAAATCCTCCCAGAAACCCGTAAGGGGCGATGTCTTGGGCAAGTGGTGTCATGGCTGAGGGCTCCGATTTCAGATAACCCTGAGTTGAGACGATGCAAGGCACCAGCAGGAACCGGAGCACCGCAGCGAAATGAGGTTGGCGTGCTTAGGCTGGGGATCACTCATATGGCGCCCGGAGGAGCTTCCCTGCGGCGACTGGCATCCGGACGGTCCACTTCTGCCAATAGAGTTCTCACGCGTCTCGGGAGACGGAAGGATCACCTTGGTCATCGACACCGATGCGCGGGACGTGCCAGTCCTCTGGTCCGAATTGCAGGTGCCTTCGCTGGGCGCAGCTGTAAACGCACTTGCGGCGAGGGAGGGTGTTACCCGGCTCGCTTCGATCGGGCGTTGGCCTTCCAGCTCGCAATTCGAGGACAGAATCGGGAAGTGGGCAATAGACAAACAGATCGACGGCGTCGTGTGGACGGCCTTGAAACCAGGCTTTCCCGACAGTCGGGGAACCACCCCCACCCTGGCCGACCTGACGGCCCACATAAATGGCCTGTCGGCTGAGCAGCGAGCACGAGCCGCAGAATATGTAACCCGAGCACCGGTCCAGATCGATACGCCGATGCGGCAAGAGCTTGAAGAGGCGCTCGGCGCCCGATCCAGGCCCTAGGTCAGAGGACCAACGCGATGCCGCCGCTTGCATAAGAAGTCGCGAGAGTCGTGACCCGAAGCGGCAAGTTCGTCAGTTCCGAAAACCGATCCCTTCAAGCGGTTCGGTCCTCGGCCTCCCACAATTGCCTCGCGGCGTCGTCGGCCGCCTTCGCAGCAACCCAACTCTGCCCCGATGCCGTCTCCTCTTTCTTCCAGAACGGTGCTCCGGTCTTGAGGTAATCCATCAGGAAACTGGCGCCGTCGAACGCGGCCTGCCTGTGCGGTGCCGAGGTGATCACCTGCATTATCGGCTCTCCCGGAAGGAGTCGGCCGAAGCGATGAATGACCATCGCCTCGCCCAGTTGGAAGCGATCTATTGCGGCTTCCAGCATCTCGGCGATCTCGATCTCAGCCAACTCGGGATAGTGCTCCAGCGTCAGCGAGATCAACGGATCGTTTGGATCGGACCTCACGATTCCGGTGAAAGTGACGACGGCGCCGACGTCGATGCGGCCGTGCGCGAAGCGATTGAGCTCTGCTCCGGGATCGAAGATCGCCGACTGAAGCCGGACCTCGGGCATCTATTGCACCGGAGTTTGAGTTCCGTCGGCGGCGAACTGCTTCAGGTAGGCGATCACATTGACGATGTCGGTGTCGGACTTCAGGCCCGGGAAAGCCATCTTCGTCCCGGGAACCATGGCCTTGGGCGACTTGAGGTACTGCGTGAGGGTCGGCTCGTCCCACGTCAGGCCTGATGCCTTCATCGCCTCGGAATACTTGTAGCCTGCGGCAGACGCTGCCGGCCGGCCGATCAGTCCGTTGAGTTCCGGGCCCTGCTTGTTCTGGGCGCCCTCGCCGACCGCGTGGCAGGACATGCATTTCTTGAACACCGTTGCGCCGGCCGCCGCATCCTGCGCGTTGGTCAAACCTGTGCTGGAGGCGAGCACGACGAGTGAAATCACGACAAGTTTCATAGAACCCTCAGGGAGCGAACGATGCGGAGAAAGGATGGAACTGCAAAGGTTGTTGGCTGGCGATCCGAGGTCGATGGGGATCCAGTTCGATCAGACCGTCGGCATCGACCAGCGGCTTGAGCCGGGCGGAGCCGCCCCGACCGATGCGTGTGATCAGCGCACGGCCGTCGTCGGCGTACCCCACGATACGACCGGGTGCGAACTCGGTGCGGCCACCGGTGTGCTCGATCTCTTCGGCTGACAAAACGGCTTGACCGCGCGGTCTACGAAGCGGCTGTCCTGCCAACGTCAGGATCGCCGGCCGCGCGAACAGCAGAAAGTTCACAAGAGCGGCGAGCGGGTTGCCTGGAAGAGAAAGGACGGCACAGCCGCCGATCTTGCCGAGCACGATCGGCTTTCCCGGGCGGAGGGCCATGCGAAGTGCGGCTCCTGTCCCTCCTGCATGGAAGATGGCCCGAAGAGCATGATCACTGTCGCTTCCGGCTGCGCCGCCAGTGGTGATGATCATGTCGGCTTCATCGGAGCAGCCGCGAAGTAGTGCTCCGATCGCCTCGGTATCGTCGCTGGCCCGTGGCGCGGCGACAACGTCGATGAAGCTCCTGCCGAGCAAGGACGACAGCATCGGTCCGTTCACGTCGTAGATCTGGCCGGAGCCAAGTCGCTCGCCCTGTGGCCGCACTTCATCGCCTGTCGAGATCAGCGCGACACGGATGCGCCTTCTCACCTGCACATGAGCAACGCCCGCGGCCGCCAGGATGCCGATGTGGCGGTAGTCGAGCAGCGTTCCCGAGCCGACTATCACGGACTTCTCGGCCACGTCCTCGCCGGCCTTACGGATGTTGGCACCTGGCGGATGAGGGTCGCGAACGACGACGCTGTCGCCCGTATCGACGGTCTTCTCGTGCATGACCACAGCGGCGACGCCATCCGGAATGGCCGCGCCGGTGGCGAGGTAGACGGTATGGCCCGGGCTCGCAGCAACTGACGCTGACGATCCAGCCGTGCGCCGAGCGATAACCCGCAGCCGGACACCGCCTTCGAGGTCAGACGAGTGGACGCCGTAACCATCGACCGCCGAGTTGTCGAACATGGGCAGCGGAAGGCTGGATCGAGTGTCGACCGCGAGCACCCGATCGGACGAATGGTCGAGCGGGAGCGTCTCGCTCGCATCGATCTCCGCCAATACGGAGGCAACGCGGGCGTAGGCCTCGTCGAGGGCGATCGGCTCAATCGTCGCGGCCGGCAGGCCGAGGGAAATTGCTGTCATGAGGATGGCCCGACGGTCGATACCGTCGGGCCTCTTTCATCAGGTCTGCGGGTATTCCTGGGACTTGAAGCTCAAGTGAGCTGCGTTCCCTGGAATGCTCGAGATTTTTCGGATGGCGCCCCACGTCTGCTTGTAATTCGGGATGATGAACTCGTTCACTCCCGCCGAGACGACGTTACCCTGCACGCCCGACGGGTAGCCGAAGAGCATGAAGCTCTCCTTCTTTCGGGCCGATGGTGTCGGCCAGGCCATCGCTTGGGTCGACCCGTTGTCGTTGTAGACCTCGACGAGGTCGCCCTCGGATAGACTGAGCTCTGCCATGTCGTCGGGGTTCATTTCGATGTACGGGTAAGGGAAGCGATCCTGGACCAGTTCTTCCTCCTGATCGAGGTAAGCGCTCTGCCAGACGTGGTTGGCGCGGCCATTGTTGATCAGGAACGGCCACTTCTCCTTCTCGGCCTGCTTGCCCGCGGCCTGCAGCCCGCGCCACTCGGTCGCCATGAAGGTTGCCTTGCCGTCCTTTCCGCCGAACTTGCGGTCCGAGTAGAGGCGTTTGGTGCCGACGATCTTGCCGTCCACGAAACCAGTGGCCGGCTCCTGAAAACCGTTGGTGCCCATGGCGCGGAGCCGCTCGTAAGTGACGAACTCGCCGCCGCCCGCGTTCTGGTGATACCCATCCATGAACGCGTCTTCCTCGGTCTGCCAGTCGAAGCCCTTGAACTGATCGGCGTAGGTGTCGTTGCCCCTCTCGCGGAAGACCCGCTCGAGGTTGTTGGCGATACGAGCGGCGATGATGCAGTCGGGGAGCGCCGTGCCCGGCGGATCCATGTACTTGTCGGTGAGGCGCATACGGCGCTCGCCGTTCATCGAGGTGAGATGCATCTCGCCCGAGGTGGCGGCCGGCAGCCAGACATGCGCGGCCTGGCCGATCTTGGTCGGCACGATATCGACGTCCACGGAGAACAGCCCGCCGTCCTTGATGGCGGCGACGATCGCCGCAACCATCGCATCACGATCGCCGTAGGGCACCGACGACATGGCGTCCTTCACCTTGTCGGTGCGCTCCTTGTAGACCCGCTTGAACTCCATGGCGTTGAGCGTCGTCTTGTAGTGATCGCAGGCCCAGATGTGGTGGACGCCACCCTTGCCGCTGATCAGCAGCTGGTCGACATAGGCCGCCGGACGGCCGACATGGGCATCGGAAGGACGAACGTAGCCTTCCTGGTGCCCGCCCATGCGAACGCAGCCGCCACCCGGCTGGCCGATATTGCCGGTCGCCAGTGCGAGGCCGGCGAGAGCGGCATTGGTGCGGTAGTTGTCGTTGCCCCAGATCAGCCCCTTCTCGTAGGCGAACATGGTGCGCCGGCGCTTGCCACCATCCTTGGGCTTAGCGATCCACTCGGCCGCCTTGATGATGTCGGCGGTCGAGAGTCCGGTGAGCTCGGCAGCCTGCTCCAGGGTCGTACGGTTGGCGGCGAGCGCCTCGTCGAAACCGGTGGTGGAGTTGGCGATCAGATCCTTGTCCACCCAGCCTTGATCGGCGACGTAGGTGAAGAGGGCGTTGAACAGCGCAAGGTCGGTGCCCGAGTTAATCGCCAGGTGGAGGACATTGTCCTTGCCCGCCTCGACCTCGGCGGCGTTGACCGTGACGGTGCGACGCGGGTCGACGATGACGATGCGGCCGGCGGCGTGCGGCTCGTCGGGCAACTGCTCCTGCTTTTTGGCTATCGAGGTGCCGCGCAGGTTTGGTATCCAATGGTTCAGGAAGTAGTTGGTTTGCGTCTCGAGCGAGTTCGTGCCGACCGCGAAGATCGTGTCTGCAAGCTCGGCGTCCTCGTAGCAGTTGTTGAGTTCGCCGATGCCCATGTCGCGGGTGGCGTGCACCTCGGAATTGTAGGCCGGGCGGTTGTGGATGCGGATATTCTTCACCTTCATGGCGCCGAAATAGAGCTTGCCGGTGCCCCAGGTGTTCTCGTAGCCGCCGCCGGCGCCGCCGTGGTCGAACGCCGAGACGAACAATCCGTCCTCGCCCTGGTCGTCGATGACGGCCGCAGTCACGCGGGCGACGAGGTCGAGCGCATCATCCCAACTGGTCGGCTGCATCTGGCCATATCGCCAAACCATCGGGTCGGTGAGGCGCTGCTGCTGGGTCGAACGGGCCTTGCTGTAGCTGAGCTCCGCCATGCGGGCGCCACGGATCGAGCCGAGACCGGAGTTCACTTCGCAATCCGGGTCGGGCTTGATCACGAGGTGGACGTCTTTTCCGTCCTGCTTGACGATGTTGTACATCGAAGGGGCGTACCAGTTGGGCGTCTCGGCATCCTGCTGGACGGAGAGATCGACGCCGAACTTGTTCTCCGACGGGTCGGTGCCGCCCTGTTTGTTCACCGGCCAGCTGTAGGCGTGGTAGCCGCAGCCGACGATGCAGAAATGGCAGGTGACGATCTGCTCCTTGGCATCAGCTGGGATGATCGGAAGGCGATCGATGTGTTGCTTAAAAGCCATGACTTCCTCCCTCAGAGCACGTTGGAAAGACGACCGTAGAGCAGCTCATCCACGCCTTCGGCGTAGATGTCCCCCTTGTCGTCGACTGTCAGGATGTACTGGGGCAGATTCTGGGTGGCGTGCCCCCATACCTGCTGGCCGCCTTTTTCGCAGTCGAAGCGCGAGTAGTGGCCGGGACAGTTGAGCGTCTTGTCATTGGCGTCGAACGACATGAAGAAGCCCTTGTGTGGGCAGAGCGTCGAGAAGCCGACGATGTCCCCATCGGGGCCAACGCCGCCTTCGACCTTAGTGCCCAGTTTGATGAGGACGCCCGGGGCGGCATCGTCAGGGTAAGAGGTGTCGAGGGGTTCGTTCAGCGCTAGGTCGGCGATGTTGGCGAGCCGGTTGGCCGGATAGTTGACTAGTGCCTGACCGGGCGCCGCTTTGGCGGGCTGTGCAACCACCGTTGCGGCCGCTGCGGTCGCAACTCCGATGCCAGCGCCCCTCAAGAATTGGCGGCGCCCCATATCAACGAGCTTCTCGCAGCTTGCCATCGATCCCTCCCGTGCAACTGCCTCAGTGAGGATTTGCGCTGCAAGGGTCGTGCCACTACGTCGGGAAGCGATGGATAGGCGAAAGGTTGCTCAATCAGAGGGGAGGCCGCGTCAGGGTTTCCGAACACAATGCTGCGGCATGTTCGGATAACCGAACATCAATGGCTCTGACTGGACAGGCCTAGCCGTCGCATCTTCTCCCACAGCGTGGTCCGAGAGATACCGAGCAATTTCGCCGACTGACCCATCTCGTTGTGCGTCAGCGCCAGCACCCGCATGATGTGCAGCCGCTCGGCCTCGTCGCGGGCCTCTTCGAGCGATGCGATCCTTTGTGGTTCCGGCGCCTCGGGAAGCTGTTTGTCGGGAAAGAGGTCCGACGGCATCAGCCACGGCCCGGCAGCGAGCGCCACTGCCCTCTCGACCCGATTGCGCAGCTCGCGCACATTCCCTGGCCATGAGTGGGCGAGCGCAACTTCCTCGACCAGGGCGCTGACTCCGCGAATTTCGCTGTCGAGCCCGGCATTGTAGGTGTCGAAGAACATGTCCATCAGCGGCATGATGTCGTCGTGCCGCTCCCGTAGCGGCGGCACCCTGATGCTGAGGACATTGATCCGGTAATAGAGGTCCTCGCGGAAGGTGCCGTCGGCGACCCGCCTCTCCAGATCCGCGTTGGTCGCACAGACCACCCGCGCCTCAAACTCCAGTGATTTCTCCCCTCCGACCCGCGAAAACCGCCGCTCTTCCAGTAAGCGAAGAAGCTTTGACTGCAGAGGCAACGAGAGCTCGCCGATCTCGTCCAGAAACAAGGTGCCCTTGCCCGCCCGCTCGGCATAGCCCGCGTGCCGGTTCTGAGCCCCCGTGAAAGCCCCCTTCTCGTGCCCGAAGAGTTCGGCCTCCATCAAATCGGCCGGGATGGCAGCGCAGTTGACGGCCATGAACGGTCGGTCTGGTTCGCCAGCCTCATGCAGGAAGCGGGCGCACACCTCCTTGCCAGAGCCGGTCTCGCCCGTCAGCAGTACGGCGGTCTTGAGCTTCGCCACCCGGCGCAGGTTCCGGGCCACCGCCCGCATGGCGGCCGACGTCCCGAGCACAGCTTCCTGACGATCATCAAGAGTGTCGGGCAAAATGCCCTGCAGCCGTTCGAGAAAGTCAGGCATCTCAAACGGCTTCGTCAGATAGTCTCCCGCTCCGTCCCGGATCAGGTTTACCGCATGGTCTATGTCACCGAAGGCCGTGATGAAGAGAAACGGCGGGACGCCACCGGCCGAGGCCATCTCGCGGAACACCTGGTCCCCGTTCATATCCGGCAGGCGAATATCGCAGATCACCGCCTCGGGTTTGTCCTTATTGAGCTCGGTGATAGCTTCGCGACCAGTCTTCCACCAGCGCACGATCGTGCCCTCAAGCGTCAGCCGCTGGACCAACGACTCCCCCATGATGGGGTCGTCCTCAAGAATACCGACGATCCGTCCGCTAAGCGACAAGCTCCACCTCCCTGGGCAGGTTGGCACCCACCGGCATTATCACCCGAAACCGGGCACCGCCGAACGTCGACGTGCCGACGATCACCGAGCCACCTAGTTCCCTCACGGTGCGTTTCGTTACCCACAGCCCCAACCCGGATGCCGCCAGCCGTTCAGCTCGTGGGTCATCGTTTGCAAGAAACTCCGACACGTGCGCCGGCAGCCCGGGCCCCTCGTCGGAGACTTCGATCTCAAGGGCCTCCTCCGAGGTAGCAGCCCGAAACACGATAGCTCCCTCGATCGGCGTCGCTCGACAGGCGTTGAGGAGCAAGTTCAATGCCACTTGCCGAACGCTGTTTGCGTTTAGCGGGACGGCGGCAGACAACTCGTTCGACCAGCTCAGCTCGATGCGTTTCCTTCGCACTTCTGGACGGATCAGGACCAGTAGATCGTCGACATCCGCAGGTGTCAGATCTCGTGGATCGCGGTCGGCCCGATACGACGCGAGAATGGTCTGGACGACATCCCGGATGCCCCGGAGGCCCCGATCGACCAATTCGACGGCGCTGACACGGACCCGTGGATCATCGCCGTGTACCTTGATTGTGTCGACTGCATTGAGGATGCCACCCAATGGATTGTTGATCTCGTGCGCCACGCTGGAGGCCAGCTTGCCGAGGCTCGCCAGCCGCTCCTCGTCGGCCACTCGAGTGAGCAGGAGTTCGCGTTCCGCGAAGGCACCGGCCATCGAATTGAACCGTTCGAACAACCTGGCCCACTCCGGTCCTTGCTTCCTGATCACATCCTTGGAGATCGGTTCCGCGGTTCCTCCGGTGGCGGTGCTGATATGTTCGAGCAACACATTCATGGGGGTGATCATTCGCCGGACGGCGAACCAGCCGAGGACCGCGAGCACGAGGGTCAGGATGAAGTTTGACGCAACGAGGTACCAGAGCACCTCGCTCCGCTCGGCGAGAAGCGGCGAAATATCTAGCCGCGAATGGATTTCACCTATCGTTCGGCCTTCGACCGACAGGGCGCGATCGAGCACAGCAAGCCGGTGCTTCTCGTCGAGCGTGACACCTCCCGGGCCGGGCGCTGCTGCCACGTCCAACTGCAAGAAACTGCCTATAGGAGCGGCCTTCGGGTCGGACGAGGCGAGCACGACACCGTTGGCATCCGTGACCGTCGTCGCCAGCGGCTTGACTGCCGCATAGACATCCCTGGCGCGATCGAGGACGTCGAAAACTTCCCATGAGTCCTGACGAAGCACCGGGTCTACAAGTGCCGCCTCCAGGCCGTCCAGGTACGCGTTGGCGAGGTCGGTGAGCTGTCGCTCCTGGGTCGCCGCCAACCTCGAGAGCACCACCTGCGACACCCCGATGCTTACGCACACCATCAGCAGGACCACGACGAGCGGCACGCTCGCAGTCACCGGAAGGCCATGCCGGAAGTAGCGCGGCCTCATGTGACCGCCCGAACCAGGTTCCAGTTTCGCTCGATGCTCGCAAACAAAGACGGCTGCTCGTCCGCGAAACGATCAAGCCGCAGCATCGCGAGTAACGCGACGCCCGATGGATCCTCGTGCATGTGAAGCATCGCCCGCTTCAGCGTTGCGGTTTGGGGAGAGGCAGCGGCCGCCAGTGGTGCCGCGATTGGTGGAAACCCGAACCAATCGGACGCCCGCACGACCCGTGTCGCCGACGTCAGCTGCGGGTTGGTCTCCTTGAGAACCTCGTAGACGTAGCCGTCCACACTTCCACTCTGAGTGAGTCCGGCCGCCACTGCGCGAACGACATTGAAGTGGCTGTAGGTGAAGATCGCCTGTTTGAAGAAACGACCCGGGGTGACGCCCTGAGCTGCGAGCTCAGCCGCAGTCACCAGATACCCGGAGTTCGAGTCCGGGTCGGAGAACGCATGGATGTCGCCTTCGAGGTCAGCGATGCTAGTCGCTTCGCGGCCCTCGGCGCAGATCAGGTAGGACTGGTAGAGCGGCTTCCCGTGCCAGATCGGCACCGCCAAAAGTTCGAGTTGGGCCTTGTGCTCGACGAAGGGAAATCCGCAGAGCCAGGCGCCATCGACCTGGCCCGACACCAGTAGCGCCGTCACCTCCTGATAGGTACGGCGGCTGATGAGCTGCACGACCTGCCCGGTCGCCTTCTCGAGATAGGCCTTCAGGTGGTCAAGCAGGTCGAGGTCAGAGGAAAGAAAGACCGGCGTTAGCGCGAAGCGAAGCACGTCATCCTGCGCGGCGACGGGCGACGTCAGCGCCACGGTGGCCGCGCCAGCGAATGCGAGCAGCTTCCTGCGGTTGAGCCCGGGTACGATCGCGTCCTCCTCGCAGATCAGAACGCAGACGCTAGCATGGAATAATTCTAAGTTGAAACGGCCCGGTTCTTGCATGGAAATCAATAATTCGAGGCGGACGAGGACCTCGATTGAGGAGGTTTCGCATGAACATGATGCTGCCGCAGCGCCCGGTGCTGGTTGATCCGTTTCGCCGCCACATCACTTACCTCAGGGTCTCGGTTACGGACCGGTGCGACTTCCGCTGCGTCTACTGCATGGCCGAGGACATGACGTTCCTGCCCCGCAAGGATCTGCTCACACTCGAAGAGCTCGACCGACTGTGCTCAGCCTTCGTGGAACGTGGCGTTCGCAAGCTCCGCCTCACAGGCGGCGAACCGCTGGTGCGGCGGGACCTCATGAAACTGGTGCGCTCCCTATCGCGGCATCTCGCGAACGGCGCCCTGGACGAGCTGACCCTGACGACGAATGGCTCGCAACTGGCGAAGTACGCCGCGGAGTTGGCCGACGCCGGCGTCCGCCGGATCAATGTCTCGGTGGACACCCTCGATCCGGACAAGTTCAGGGCGATCACCCGTCGAGGCGATCTCGCCCAGGTGCTCTCGGGCATCAAGGCAGCTCAGGCTGCCAGCATCCATGTGAAGATCAATGCCGTGGCCCTGAAGGGCGTCAATGAAGACGAGATCGAGGGCATGGTGACGTGGTGCCACGAACAGGGCATGGACCTCACGCTCATCGAAACGATGCCGCTGGGCGAGATCGAAGCCGACCGGACCGACCAGTTCCTCCCGCTGTCCCTTGTGAGGGAGCGCCTGGCCGAGCGTTGGTCGCTGGAGCCGATCCCCTACAAGACGGGAGGGCCGGCGACCTACGTGAAGATCTCGGAGACCGGCGGCCGCGTCGGCTTCATCACGCCGCTCACTCACAATTTCTGTGAGACATGTAATCGGGTCCGCGTAACCTGCACGGGGACGCTTTTCATGTGCCTCGGCCAGGAGGATGCGGTCGACCTCCGGGCGCCGCTGCGTGCGTCCGAGGCCGACGATCTGCTGCATCAAGCCATCGAGACGGCGATCTCCCACAAGCCCAAGGGCCATGACTTCATCATCGACCGTCGCGGCGCCGCACCAGCCGTATCACGGCATATGAGCATGACCGGCGGCTGATCGATGCGCTTGGTAGGTGTAGTTCTCGCCGGCGGCCGTTCCATTCGCATGGGCGGCGGCCACAAGTTCCTGCACGAAGTTGAAGGGATGACGCTGCTCGATCGGGTGGTGGAGCGCTTACGGCCGCAGGTCGAACTCCTCGTCGTCAGCGTGGCAGGCCATCCGCCTCGGTTGGATAGTGCTTTGACGCTAGTACTCGACGTATTCGCCGATGCAGGACCGCTCGCCGGTATCCACGCGGCCGCCGCCTGGGCCAAGTTAGCGGTCGGACCCGACACCCGGATCGTTACCATCCCTGCAGACACCCCGTTCATTCCGGCGGATCTGGTCGGTCGCCTGCACGCCGCGCTATCGGGCGACAATCGCAGCATCGCCGTCGCCAGTTCGGCCACCGGCGTCCATCACGCGGTCGCCTCATGGCCGGTGGAGGTGGCGGATGGTCTCGAGCAGTGGCTGAAGGACCAGCAAAACCGCTCCGTTCGAGGCTTCCTTGCCACCCAGGGCACGACCATCGTTCCTTTCGATGAATCGCCCGATCCGTTCTTCAACGTGAACACGCCGGCTGACATCAAGACCGCGATAGAGATCGCGAGAGGTTCGGCCCCATGACACAGCCAGTCCTCGGGATCGCCGGATGGAAGAACTCGGGTAAGACCATCCTCACCACGAGGCTCGTCGAAGAGCTGACCTCGCGGGGCCTCCGGATATCCACGGTCAAGCACGCCCATCACGATGCCATCGTCGATCACGAAGGGACCGACAGCTACCGGCATCGGGCCGCCGGCGCGACCGAAGTTGCCCTGGTCACGGCCAACCGTTGGGCTTTGATGCATGAGCTGCGCGGCGCCGAGGAGCCGCCACTCGCAGACATCCTCGCTCGCCTCGCCCCCGTCGACCTCGTCATCGTCGAGGGCTACAAGCGAGAAGCCATCCCCAAGATCGAAGTCCGCCGCGACGAAGCTATGGACCAGACACCACTTGCCGATCCCCACGTGATTGCCACCGCCGGCGACGTCTGCGGTGGGCAGGAGTACCCGCACTTCCAGCTCGATGACATCGAGGGCATCGCCGACTTCGTCGTCGCGCACTTCGGCTTGGTGGCCAGATGACGGCGGTGAAGATCGGCATTCTCACTGTCTCGGATCGGGCAAGTCGCGGCGAATACGAAGACCTGAGCGGCCCGGCGATCGAGCGTTTCGTCAGGCGTGCCCTCACGAGCCAATGGGAGTCCGTTCGCCGCATCGTCCCCGACGGCCGCACTTCGGTCCGGGAGGCTCTGCTGCAGCTCTGCGACCACGACGGCGCGGGCCTCGTGCTTATCACCGGCGGCACCGGTCCTGCGCCGCGTGACGAAACCCCCGAGGCTATGGACGACGTCATCGAGAAGCCGCTGCCCGGCTTCGGCGAACTGATGCGACGTGTGAGCCTGGAGCAGGTCCCAACCGCCATCCTCTCGCGTCAGGGCGCCGGCACCCGCGGTTCGACGTTGATGATCTCGCTGCCCGGCAAACCGGCCGCCATCGACGTCTGCCTGAGCGCGGTCTTCCCGGCCGTGCCGTACTGCCTCGACCTCATCGGCGCCGGTCGCATCGAGACCGACCCCACTGTGATCAAGGCGTTTCGGCCGGGGGCATAGATCGTTGCGCACGGCGCACGCCCGCGCCAAAGTAGTGGCGGGGACGGGGGCTCGATATGCGGTTCGCAGCAATAGACGTCGAGACGGCAAATCGCCGTCAGCGCAGCATTTGCCAGGTCGCAGTAGTGGTGTTCGACGACGGGAAGGAGATTGCCGGCGACGTCGTCTACGTGGATCCGCAGGATGACTTCGATCCGATAAATGTCGGCATCCATGGCATCGATTCATCTCGCGTGCGCGGTGCTCTGACGTTTCCGCAGGTGCATGGGCGGCTGTCCGGGATACTGGCGGGCCAGCACGTGTTGAGCCACCACACCTTTGATCGCATCGCTATGGGCCAGGCAGCGTCACATCACGGACTGCAGGCCCTGCAATGCACCTGGTTGGACAGCTGCCTCATCGCGCGACAAGTGTGGCCTCAGCTCGCAGACAGCGGCGGGTTCGGCCTGAAGAACCTGGCCCGGCACTTCGGAATCAGCCTCCGCCATCATGACGCACTCGAAGACGCTCGCGCCGCCGGACACATTATGCTGCGTGCCATCAATGAGAGTGGCGTCGACGTGACCCAGTGGGCGGCCCTTGGCGCTCCCAAGCCGAGGGGAAGCTATGACGGCTCGAAACGCGATATCACCCGAGAAGGGGACGGCGATGGCCCGTTGATCGACGAGAGCATCGTCTTCACTGGGAACTTTACCGTAGACAAGTTCGAGCTAGCCGACATGGCGCACATAGCCGGCGCCGCGGTTCGCAAACGAGTTACCCAGGAGACGACCATGGTGGTGGTCGGCGAGTTACAGGTGGGCGTAGTCGGCGCCGATGGAAAGAGCTCGAACCTTCGCTACGCCGAGCAATTGGCAGCGAAGGGAGCACCCATCCTGCTTGTGACAGAAGACGACTTCCGTGAGTTGGTGCGCGGACCAGGTGGGTTGTGACCTCGCGAGGCGCGGTCGCTCGCACGTCACACGGCGAAAATCGTCGCTGTGCAGCTGGCAACGTCAGCGGCCCGCCATTCCTGCGGCAGTTTCGATCCAGCCGCCGATATTTTGGTGACCATTTTGCTTGGAGTAGTCGTAGGCGAGGCAGTGGTCCGACAACTGAACAACCGTGTTGGAGGTCGGGGCCGCAAACCAGAGTGTGTCAGCCGGTATGGCGAGCGTGTAGTCCTCGTACTTCTTCCACTTGGAGCCGTCCCATTCTGCCAGGTAAATCGCGCCGTCGGCCTTGTAGACACCCATCGTCGAAAGTGGATCGGTACCCTTTGTGGCCAGCTCTCCAGATAGATTCTTGATGCCGTGGATAAACACGGTGAACAGGCCATTGCCCTTGATGATGCTTCGAGCGATCTCGTAGCGCACCCAGCGGCGTCCATGCGTCCCGTTGCCGGCGAGTACGCAGGTAACCGAGGTGTTCTCGAGACCCTCGCGAAGGAAGCGCTTCAGGGCGTCTGGGCTTTCTTTTCTTGAAGCTTCAAACACGCTCGAGTCGAAGAAGCCGCTCGGGGATTGGTCGTTCGGTCGCACCACCCACGAATTGCGGACGACGTAGGCTCGCGAGACATCAGGCGTGTAGTGGAAAGAAAAGAACGTGCGACGCATCACGTTTTCCTTGCGCTAATGAGATTTTGGGGGATGCGCAGGACGCGCATCAATTCCGCCGAGAATTGACCGCGAGGCCACGGTCAACCAAGGATGGCTGGGCACTTATCCAATTGATTCCAGGATTATGGCAATGGCGCTTCCGCCGGAAGTGACGAGATTCTGCCGCAAGTTCGCACGCGAAATAGCTGACGGCACCGCCGCTATCTTCGGCGGGGCGGGGCTATCTGCATCAGTGGGATTTGTCGACTGGCGAACATTGCTTGCGCCGTTCGCTTCGGACCTCGGCCTAAGTGTCGATCGTGAGGGCGATCACCTCATTCGGTTCGCCCAATATTCGCAGAACCATAAAGGTGGCAACCGCGCCCATCTCAACGAGGCTCTAATCACCGCATTCCCGAGCCTAACCTCGCCATCAGTCAACCACGAAATCCTCGCCCGCCTGCCGATCCGTACATATTGGACCACCAACTACGACAAGCTGATCGAAACAGCGCTGATCGAGGCTAGGAAGACCCCCGACGTAAAGCACACCGATAGCCAGTTGCCATTCACGCGGCCGAAGCGTGACGCCGTCGTCTACAAGATGCACGGCGATGTCGAACACCCTCAGGAAGCCGTTCTCACCCGAGACGACTACGAGTCCTACGGCCAGAAGCATATGGGGTTCGTGAATGCGCTGATCGGCGACCTTACAGGCAAGACCTTCCTGTTCATCGGTTTCAGCTTTTCAGATCCCAACCTGGACCACGTGCTGACGCAACTTCGACTGCGCTTCCAGTCCGGTCAGCGGGAGCACTATTGCTTCGTACGGGCACCGCAGGCTGGTGACTTCAAATTTGAGGAAGAGTACGCCTACGCGAAGGCTCGGCACTACCATTACGTCATGGACCTCAAGCGGTATAATGTGACGGCGCTCGAGATCGAGAGCTACAGCCAGATAACCGAAGCGTTACAGGCCATCGAGCGATACTACCGGCGAAAGCTGGTCTTTGTTTCCGGAAGCGCCTCGGACTTCAGCCCATGGGGCGAGGCATCGGTCAACGCCTTCTTCCGTGACCTCGGCTCGATCCTGATCGACAACGAATTTCAAATCGTGACGGGCTTCGGCCTCGGGGTGGGAAACTCGCTCATCAGCGGAGCAATCGAGACGGCCTATTCCAAAAAGAACATGCGGCTCGACGACTTCCTGCAAGTCCGGCCCTTCCCGCGCGATATTGCCGACCCGGTAGAGCGGGCTGCCATTTGGAAGAGATACCGAGAGGAGCTGCTCGCATTGCCAGGGATTGCGCTGTTCTTTCTTGGCAACAAGATCGAGGACGGCCATCTCGTTGTGGCAGATGGGGTTCGCAAGGAGTTCGACATCGCTAGGGCACAAGGCGTCGAGGTCTTGCCGGTAGGATCAACCGGAAGCATGGCAAAGACCTTGGCGGATGAGATGTTGGCCGCGCCCGTTGGCCTTAGTCCCGCATTGCTGGACGCCCTTAAAGCACTCAACGAGCCCGTCGACGAACTCAGCAAACTGCTGCAACCCACGAGCCTGGCGTTGAAGGCTCTGGTGGCCGAATGACCATGAGGAGCTGACCGTGCCGTTCGCCCAATCAGTCCTTCGTGAAGACGCTGTTCGTACGATGGTTCGCCGATCTCTCGAAGAGGCGAGTCTTCGACGCGAGCCCACGGCGTTTCTGTCGCATAGCCACAAGGACGCGACCTTGGCCAAGGGGCTTCAGAATACGCTTCGGCGCCTTGGGTGGCAGGTCTACATCGACTGGGAGGACTCCACGATGCCGGATCCCCCGGATCGGGCGACGGCAGACAACATTCGTCGAAAGATCCGCGAGCTCGATCTGTTCCTGTTCTTGGCCACGCAGAACTCCGTCGCCAGCCGTTGGTGCCCTTGGGAGTTGGGCTATGCCGACGGCGAGAAGCCGAACGATACGATCCTGATCGTGCAGACGCAGGACGATCAGGGCAAGAGCTACGGCAACGAGTACCTCGAGCTCTATCGACACATTGAGCCTACGCAACGGGGCGGGGTAGGATCCTTCTTCAAACGTCAGAGCGGCAGGCGGCTTGAAGGGGTAGGAATGCCGTAGGCCAGGCCGCCGTGTCAGTGAGTTGGCCTGTTATGGCCAGATCACCGAGAAATGGACTTCGTCGTCGGTTGAGCGCTCGCCGCGTCCAGCAAGCTAAACGAACACGCAGAACTCAAGCTTAAGAAGCAATGTCCGAACCGCTTCTCGGCCTTCAGTGTCTCGCACACAGTCAATCGGCCGCCGCCAATTCAGGGCCATCGCTGGGGCGTACAGCCAGGAACGAGCGGCGGCTGTGGTGCCAAAGACGGACCGCGCTCTTCTGATGATATCTGCAGGCACAGCCACTTTAGTCGTCATCGTTCCACCCGCCATCCCGATAGTCTATGCCATTGCGCACGGTCGTCTAGCGCTTTGGTCCCTTGAGCCAATACAGATGGAGAGCCGCCAGCGTCCCGGTGTGTCGCACTTGTGGGCACCGTGATAAGCGGATGGTGATTGAAGCGCTCATATCGCGCGAGTGTGCCCCGGAGCCGGCGACTGTGGCTGATCGATACGATTTCGCAAATCTTTCCCCCATCGAGTTCGAGAGCCTGAGCGCTGATCTTGTTTCAGCAGAGACCGACCTAAGGTTCGAACGGTTCTCGGAAGGAGCAGACGGGGGCGTCGACGGTCGCCACAGTCGATCCGACGGCGACATCATACTGCAGGCTAAGCACTACAAGAACAGCACGTGGTCAGATCTTCAGAGAGCGGCAAAGCACGAGGCAGCCAACGTCGCGGCGCTCAACCCAACGTCGTACTACTTTCTCACATCGCAACCCCTCACACGGATCCGGAAAGCCAAACTGGTATCGCTGCTTGGCCATCCGTCGGTGACACCAGCGAACATCTGGGGGCGTACCGAACTCAACACGTACCTAGCCAAGCATGGGGAGGTGGAGCGGCGTAACATCAAACTCTGGCTTTCAAGCGCCGCCGTTCTCCAACGGCTGCTTAAGAATGATATCGCGGTGTTCACTGAGGCAACGCAGGACGAAATCGAACGAATTCTGAAGGTGTTTGTCGCCAACCCCAGCCTTGCGAAGTCGGCCTCAATCCTCAAATCGACCCACTGCCTGATCGTCTCGGGACCGCCGGGAGTAGGCAAGACGACGCTGGCACAGGTCCTCGCGGCCGAGTACAGCGACGAAGGCTGGGAGTTGGTGGCGGTAGCCTCAATCGCCGACGCATTCAGGGCGTTTCGCAACGAGGGTGGTCGCCAAGTCTTCGTCTTCGACGACTTCCTTGGCAAGATCAGACTCGACCCGGTCTCCTTGGCTCGAGACGACGGGCGCATCGTGCGTTTAATGTCCATGGTGCGTCGGAACAAGGACAAGCGGTTCATCCTAACCACCCGGGCCTACATTCTGCAGGCAGCCCGACTGATTTCGGAGGCTATCGACGACGACAGCGTAGATGTCTCAGAAATGGTTTTGAACCTCGCTACGTACACTAGGGAACTCAAGGCACGTATCCTCTACAATCACCTCTACCACTCAGCCCTCCAGCAGCCCTCAATACAGGCCTTGCTGAAAGGAGAGACGGTTCAGAAAATCGTCGACCATCGGAACTACATGCCGCGGATCATCCAGTGGATGACGGACGAGTTACGGCAGCGTGAAGTTGCACCTGACGACTACCCGCGCCTTTTCCTTCAGACGCTCGAAAGCCCTAACAAAATCTGGGAGAAGGCTTTCAGGCAACACATCAGCCTGAAGGCCCGAGTTCTGCTCTATTGTATGTACTTCTCCGAGAACGAGGGCCTCTCGGATCCTGGAATTCGAATAGAGCGCCTCCGCATTTTCTTCGATCGAGCGGTGGTCGCGTTCGGGTCTGTCGCGAAGGAAGAACTACGGGCTTCGATGTTCGAAGAGACGCTGCGCGAGATCAAGTCATCCTTCGTGACTATCGATGGCGCGAAGGTCAATTTCATCAATCCGTCGGTGCAAGATTTCCTTTCCCGGGAAACTGCAGACGACACAGTCCTGGCGACTCTCGCCAAATGTGTTCCAACGCTAGCGGCTGCTGCCTCCCTGTGGCGGACCGCAAAGATGGCCCGTGGGGCAGCCCAAACGGCGAACGGCATTCTGGGCTGTCTTGTCGGGGGCCAAATGGATGGGCGAACCGCGCTTACCAGCCTAGGGGAACTGGTAGGCGACCTCGTGCTTACCTCCGGCGAGCTTGGATACCTCGAACGGCTCCGGCAACGAGAGGTTGAGAAGCACTTTTGGATCGATGAGACGGACCTCCCGGTGTTCCTCGACCTTCTGAACGAGGGGCGCTTCAGCAGCCTACCGCACGCCAGGAGCTTTGGACGATACCTTCGACGGAAGCTGTATGGTTATGTCTCCGAACGTGAGTACGTCCTTGAGATTGAGGAGCTCGCAAAGCTCGCGACCAGTCTGAGCGCAGCACATCTCGAGATGTCGCAGGATTTCTACAAGGCCTTCGATGAAGCGGTCGAGGAGTCCCTCGATGCTCTGGATATGGACAAGATCCCTCGCGATGAGGATCCCGAGCAGGTTATTGGCGAGTGGCTCGATCACATCAATAGCATTGAGTCGATCACCTCGACCGGCGTGTCGTCCGTCACCAAGAGTCGCTTTGAAGATCGCATCACGTCGATACAGCGAGACCAAGAGATGCGGCGCCAATGGGAGTACGATCAGGAGCCAAGCCGTCGTTCCCACTCCCAGACGCCACGCCCTGCCGTGGAGGGGGTGTTCTCCAACGTGGATCTTAGGTCGATGTTCTCGTCGTTGAAGAAGTAGACTATCGCGGATCTCAGTGCTTCCGCGAAGCTGCCCACCAGAACGCCCCTCCCATCAGGAACGAGAGCGTGACGATCACCACCAGCACGCTGGAGTACGAGCCCGTGGCCTGCCAGAGAAACGCAGCTGCAACGGGCGAAAACGCCCGGGCAAGCACCATCGGCACGGCCAGTGCGCCATTGATTGCGCCGTAGTTCTCTCGGGACACCATCTCCGGGATTGCGATGCCGCGGACGATAGTCATTACACCGTTCGAGGCGCCGTAGATCAGCGCCACAGTGCAGATGACCCACAGGAACGGCGGGCCGGCGAGGAGCAGGCTCATAGCGACCGGGAAGCCCACCACCACCACCGATCCCAGCCGTCGGGCACTCACGGTGGGCATGAACACACGGACCAGCACGCGGCCGGCGACCTGCGCGGGGCCAATGAACGCCAGCGCGAAGACGACATCGGTGGCGGCGAAGCCGCGTTCGAGGTTCATCGGGTAGAAGTGGTAGGTGAACGCCGAGAACGTCGCGGTGAAGAGGGTGAAGGCAGCAGCGAGCCCCCAGAACACCGGCAGTCGCATCGCGTCGCGGATCGGCTTTCGTGTCGTATCCTTGTGTGCAGGCGGACGATACTGATCGCGGATGGGATCGATCACCACGAAGTAGAGCACGGCGCAGATCAGGATGTTCACTGCACCGAGCACTTCCAGCGCCATCCGCCACCCGAGGTGATCCTGCAGCAACTGCGTCAGGGGGATGAATACGGTGGAGGCGAAGCCGCCCCAGAGTGTCAGTGCAGTGATGCCGTTGCGAGCGTGGAGCGGGCCCGCGCGGCGGGCGATCACCGCGAAGGCCGGTTCGTACAGCGTTGCGGCCTGCAGGGCGCCGATGCCGGCGAGGACGACGTAGAACAAGGGAAGGCTGTCGACCCAGCTCCAGGCGATCAGGAGCAGCCCGGCGATCACCGAGGCGATCGACATCACCCACTTGCCGTGGCCGCGGTCGATCGCTGTGCCGACCGGAACTGCAACCAACGCGGAGAGCAACAATCCCACCGTCGCGGCACCGTAGAGCTCCGTTTTGGTCCAGCCCAAGTCGGCTTCCATCGCGGCCGCGATCTGCGGGAACGAATAGTAGAGCGATCCCCACGAGCATATCTGAGCGACGCCCAGTCCGGTGATGAACGTGCTGACGCCCCGAACGGGCATCGGCTCGGCGATAGCTTCAGACATAGTGCGGGCTCAGATCCGGAATGCTTGGTGACGCCGAAAACTGACCCTGATGCGATGACGGCTGCATGAAAGCTGGCGCAGGTGCCAATCGCAGGCTAATTATTTCAACGACTCATGAGAGATTGAAATGAAAATGGAAGAATCGCAAGCCCTCGACGCATTCGGCGCTCTCTCCCAGCAGACCCGACTGCAGATGGTACGGGTCCTGGTCGTCGCGGGCAAGGGTGGGATGGCTGCGGGCGCCGTCGGGGAGGCTGTAGGTGCTTCATCGTCAAGCGCCTCCTTCCATCTGTCCAACCTAGAGCGTGCTGGGCTGGTCAACTCACGCCGGGAGCACCGCTCGATCATCTACTCTGCCAACTACGAAGGCCTGCGGGGGTTGACCGAGTTCCTGCTGCGCTACTGCTGCCAAGGCGACCCTCTTGTGTGCACTCCGACCGAAACCTCTGACGGCCCATGCGCAGTGGCCGCGACTGCCGCCGCAGCGTCATGAGGGGGATCTCGAAGTGCACCGACATCTTTCGCAGGATCATCACCGAGAGCTTCAACGACCTTGAGTTCAGCTACACGCCTCCGCTGACATCGCCTTGGGACCCAGCGCAAATGGCCACCCAGGCCTGGGATAAGACCGTCAGCTAGAGGCAAGGCGCGGTCAACGGCGGCAGGCTGGCCAGCAGCTGCAGCGCGAAGCCGAGAATGAGGATCACCGCCGCACGATAGACCGGCTGCCTCGGAGCTTGTCCCTCGAACATTTCGTGGTTCAGGAGTTCGGCTGAGTGGCTCGAGTAGACCTCATAGAACCCGGCTAGATCACTAGGGACCTTTCGCCAACGAAAGGGGTTGAAGGGATGGAGGGCCTGGATGCTTCGGCTCAACTGCCTCTGCCACCCCTCCAAATCCAGTGGAACGGCACTGGCCTTGATCGCGCTCACGAAGGCAAGAGTGGCCAGTTGGTCGACTGGCGCGGTGCTATATCCCGATGGCGGATCGTCGGCGGTGCGCAGACCATCCTGTCCCGACTGGTAGGCAGCGCTCACTTGCGGGGACAGGACGGCCATCAGCTGGCGCGACTTCCATAGATTGTAGTCCGGAAAGAGGTCTCTGGTGAGAATCACCACGCCGATGCCGTCAACCACCAATCCCGCCGGCTGAAGCCATGCGAGGATCTGACACCACGGTATCATCCGCCGCTCCATGAATGTGCACTGGAGATGTGGGCGCTCTCGACCGAGGCGTAAAGGACGAAGCAGCGGAACACGCCGGCGGAATTTCTTCCCCTAGTGCGTTATAGCCCGCACAGACAACGCCCGTAGAAATCGGCCGTCAGCCAGAAGCCGCGTCAATCACGAGTTCGACTGGAATCCCGTGCTCAACCGCACTTTGGCGTGGCAATTCGACTCGGTCCTAACACGTGATCGACTCGCTTATGCGCGTAATCGACTCGTTCTTCGCGTGTCAGGACATGTCAGGAAGTGTTTGGCGCGCCCGGAACGATTCGAACGTCCGACCCTCAGATTCGTAGTCTGATGCTCTATCCAGCTGAGCTACGGGCGCGCAGGCCGGACGGGAAAGTCCGGCGGAACGGCGTGTCCAATACATGGGGTGAGGGGGCATTGCAAGGGCCGAAGCCGAAGCTTTTTTGACGCTCGCGTGACAGGCCTCACGCGACCCGGATCGAGGCGGGCAGCATCACCTCGAAGCGGGTGCCCTTCTCCTGCGGCACGAAGCTCAGCTTGCCGCCATGCGCCTCGGTCAGCTCGCGGGCAATGGCGAGGCCGAGCCCGGTGCCCCCGGCGCGGGCCGAGCCCTCGAAGGCAACGAACAGGTTTTCCCGCGCCCGCGGCGGCAGGCCGGGGCCGTTATCGCTGACCGAAAGCACGAGGCCTTCCGCCGTTTCGGCAAAGCCCACTTCGAGCGTCGGCTCGACGATGTCGGGCTTCGCCTCGAAGGCCTCGCGCGCGTTCTTCAAGAGGTTGACGAAGATGCGGGCGAACTGGTCCGGATCGGCCTTGATGCTCACCGCATCGGGGATCTGGTTGACGAAACGGATCGTCGGATGCCCCACGACGCCCGCATCGAACGCCGCCTCGTCGAGCAGCAGGTGCAGGTCCACCGGCACCGGACGCGGCGGCGTCGCGTTCTGGCGGCCATAGTCGAGCACCGACTGGGCGAAGGCCACCGCCTTGTCGATCGATTGCACCAGCCGCGGCGCGAGGCGCTGCACCTTGGGGTCGTCGAGGGTCGCCACCTGGTCGGAGAGCAGTTGCGCCGAGGTCAGCGTGTTGCGGAGGTCGTGGTTGATCTTCGCCACCGCGAGGCCGAGATCGGCGAGGTGGCGGCGCTGGCGCAGCATCGAGAAGATATCGGTCTCCATCGCCGCCAGCTCCTGCTCCATGATGCCGATCTCGTCGCGGCGCGGCGTCGGCGACACGATGAGCGCGGCATTTTCCGGCGCCTGGCGATAGCCCACCATGTTGCCGGTCAGCCGCCGGATCGGCGCGATCAGGATGCGCGACACCAGCACGTAGAGCACCGCCGAGGTGATCACCGCGAGAATCAGCGAGAGCACGAAGAGGTTGCGCGAATAGACCAGCAGCTCGGCCTTCAGCGGCGCCTCGGGCATCAGCACCTCGATGATGCGCTCCTGCTGGCCGGTCTCCTCGCCGACGATGCGCAGCGTGCGGCCATTGCCGGCGAACAGCGTGTCGAGCGCGCCGAGGATCTGCGTCGCTGGGTCGCGAACCCGCATGTCGGCCGTCACCGCTTCGCGCGGGGTGTCGGCATTCTCGAGCTCGATCAGCTGGCTCTGGCCTTCGCGGCGATAGACGATGGCCTGGGCGCCGGCCGAGGTCAGCAGCCGGTCGGTCAGCATGCGCGGCAGGTTCATGGCGTCGGGCACGGCGTCGAGCACGCGGGCCGCCACGATGCCGACGCGCAGGCGATCATCGAGCCAGCTGGTGCGGTAGTTCGCCGCCGAAGGCAGGTAAATAATCACTTCGACCGCAAGGATCACGATGACGATCGTCATGATGATCTTGACGGAGAGCCCGGAGAACGGGCCCGGCATCGCGCGGGATTGTTTGGCCATCTTGTTTGATCAATAGCGGGCAAAGCTGATGCCTGCCAGCAACTTCGTACTGTAACTTTAGCCTCAGGCCGTTGCTCAGCCCAGCAGGCGGTTGAGCACCAGCAGCGCGCGGGTCAGCGCATCGTTGTTGCGCGGGGCGGCCCGCCCCAGCCGGCTCGCGATTTCGGCGAGGCTCGGATAGGGCGCGGCGAAGCTCGCGAGCTGCGACACGTTCAGGTTGGCGGCGAGCGCCAGCGAGAACAGGGCGCAGAGTTCCGCGGCCCCTGCCCCCGCAATGCCGGCGCCGAGCAGCCGGCCGGCCGGCCCGACGATCAGCTTCGCCACCCCATAAGTCTCGCGGCGGGCCCGCGCCCGGTCGTTCTCGCCATAGGCGACGCGCACGACGCGGAAGCTGGTGCCGAATTTCGTGCGCGCCGTGCGTTCGGAAAAGCCGACCTCCGCGATCTCGGGATCGGTCGAGATGACGCGCGGCACCTGGCCGTCGCGTTTGGGCACGAAGGCGAGGAAAGCGTTTTGCACCACGAGCCGCGCCTGCTCGTAGGCGGCGCCAACCGAAGCCGGACCGCCCGCCACGTCGCCCGCGGCATAGACGCGCGGGTTGGTGGTGCGCAGCCCCGGGGTCAGGTCGAGCCGGGTGACATCGTCCTTGCGGCGGCGGATGCCGGCCTTGTCGAGCCCAAGCGTATCGAGGTCCGGCACGCGCTCGACCGCGACGAGAATATGCGACACGTCGAGCGTCGCCTCGCCGTCGGCGCCGCGAATGCCGACGCCGATGCCCATCGAGCGGGCATGGATGGCAGTGACGGCGGTGTTGGGGCGGAGGTGCACCCCCTCCTCCTCGAGCCGCTTCAGCGCCACGGTGGCGAGTTCGGGGTCGATATCGCCGAGGATCAGGCCGGGCTCCAGCACCGTCACTTCGGTGCCGAGCCGCGCATAGGCCTGCGCCAGCTCGAGCCCGAGCGGCCCGCCGCCGATGATCGCGAGGTGCGTCAGCTTGCGGGTATTGTCGAGAATGGTGTCGGTGGTGAAATACGGCACCCCGTCGAGGCCGGGAATGGCCGGCACCACCGGGCGCGACCCGGTCGCCAGCACATAGCGGTGGGCCTTGATCACCGTGTCGCCGACCTTGAGGCTGCGCTTGTCGGCAAAGGCGGCGTCGCCGGTGACGATCTGGGCGCCGAGCGCCTCGAAATGCGGCGCGGCGCGCGAGGGCGACAGCGCCGCGATCACCGCGTCGACATGGTCGTGCACGCGACGGAAATTCACCTTGATGGCATCGGCGGTGATGCCGAAACTCGCGCCATTGCGCATGGCATGGGCATGGGACGCGGCAGCGGCGAGCGCACGGGCCGGAACGGCGCCGGTATGGAGCGCCTTGCCGCCGAGCTTGCCCTTGTCGGCGATCACCACCGATAGCCCGAGCGCGCGGGCCGCTTCGGCGACCGCAAGGCCCGCCGGGCCGGCCCCGATGACGCAGAGGTCGGGTGTGAGCGTATCGGCCAAAATCGCCTCGTAGTGCCCCCTCGCCGCGGTAGGGGGAGGTCCGCCAAGCCTCATTACCATCCACAGGCGGCGAGGCAAGGGGCGGGGCGGCAAGGCCACGGAGAATTCAGCGGTTTTCCGCGACGTGCTACAGGGGTCGGGCGATGCATTTGCGCCGCAGTGCCCACGCGTTGACTAATGGGGTTCAGTTCCCTATAAGGCCGCCAACTTGCCGGGAGCGCCCTCGCGGGCAGCTTGCCAGCACGCACCTTGCGACACTGTAAGAATAAGAGGAACCGCGCCGAACGCGCGGTCAGATAGTATGTCGAAACGTACTTTCCAGCCGAGCGTGCTCGTCCGCACCCGTCGCCACGGCTTCCGCGCCCGCATGGCCACCAAGAACGGCCGCGCCGTCCTGGCTCGCCGCCGCGCCGTCGGCCGCAAGAAGCTGTCGGCCTGATTTGCGCGGCCGGTTAGCGGCCATCAGTGAGGAGGTCGGTTTTGCGACGCCTCAAGAAGCGAGCAGAATTTGTGAGAGTCGCCCGGGGCAGCCGCGTCGGGCGCTCTGCGTTTTCCCTGCAGGCCAATGACCGTGAGCTGCCCGACCCCGGCGTCGGCTTCACCGTCACCAAGCAGACCGGCAATTCTCCCCAGCGCAACCGCATCCGGCGCCGTCTTCGTGCTGCCGTGAAAGCTTGCGAAACTGGATTCCAGCCCCAACATGACTACGTGCTCGTCGGCCGCCGCGAGGCACTGAGCATACCGTTCGACCGCCTCGTTTCCGAGCTTGGCGGCGCTATTCCCAAAGTTCACGCCCGAAAGAAGAATTGATGCAGTTCGACCGCAACACAGTCCTCGCGATTGTACTGGCCATCGCAGTGATCTTCGGGTGGCAGTTCTTCATCGCCAACCCGCAGATGGAAGCAGCGCGGCAGCGGGCGATCCTCACCGAGCAGCAGCAGGCGCAGGACACGAGCCTCGCGACTCCCACTGCGACCGCGGACGGCACGCTTCCCGCGACCAGCGCGGCGACCCCGGCGGCCAGCACCGACAACACGCTGGTCGGCAGCTTTGCGACCCGCGACGCTGCCCTCGAGGCAAGCCAGCGCGTCGCCATCGACACCCCCGCGCTTTCGGGCTCGATCAGCCTCACCGGTGGCCGCATCGATGACCTGAAGCTCAAGGAATATACCGAGACCGTCGACAAGAGCTCGCCGATCATCACGCTCTTGAGCCCGGCCGGCGGTCCCAACGGCTACTATATCGAAAGCGGCTGGGTGCCGGCTTCGGGCGCGACCGCGACGCTGCCGGGCAGCACTACTGTGTGGGCCCTCGAAGGCGACAACAAGACGCTGGGCGTCAACACGCCGATCTCGCTGCGCTGGGACAACGGCGCCGGCCTCGTCTTCCACCGCGTCATCACGGTCGACGAAAAGTACCTCTTCAGCGTCACCCAGTCGGTCGAGAACAGCTCGGGCGGCGATGTCGCGCTCTATCCCTATTCGCGCATCGTGCGTCAGGGCACGCCGCATGTGCAGAACTTCTTCGTGCAGCACGAAGGTCCGCTGGGCGTGCTCGGCGCCAACAACCTCGTCTCGAAGAAATATACCGACGTGCAGAAGGACGGCCAGAACGACTGGACGTCGGCCAATGGCGGCTGGGTCGGCATCGGTGACAAATACTGGGCCACTGCGATCATCGCCGAGCCCGGCTCGCCGCTCAACGCCCGCTTCTCCGACGTGAAGCAGGGTGCGACCGACGTCTACCAGACCAGCTTCGTCGAGAGCACGCCGGTAGTGGTGCCCGCGGGCGGCAAGGCCGAAAACAAGACCTATGTCTTTGCCGGCGCCAAGCAGACGCACGTCATCGACAACTATGACAAGACCTACAAGTTCGACCGGCTCGAACTGCTGATCGACTGGGGCTGGCTGCACTTCATCACCCGCCCGATGTTCGACCTGCTGCAGTTCCTCTACGGCATCCTGGGGAATTTCGGCCTCGCCATCCTTTCGGTGACGGTGTTGGTGAAAGCCATCTTCTTCCCGCTCGCCAACCGCTCCTATGCCTCCATGGCGGCGATGCGGCGCGTGCAGCCTGAGATGAAATCCATCCAGGAGCGCTTCAAGGACGATCGCGCGGCCCAGCAGACCGCGATGATGGAGCTCTACAAGAAAGAGAAGATCAACCCGCTCTCGGGCTGCTGGCCCGTGCTGATCCAGGTTCCGGTCTTCTTCTCGCTCTACACCGTGATCTTCATTTCGCTCGAGATGCGGCATGCGCCCTTCTTTGGCTGGATCGTCGACCTCGCAGCGCCCGACCCGACCAACGTCTTCACGCTCTTCGGCCTCATCCCGTGGGATCCGACTGCCCTGCCGTTCATCGGTGGCCTGCTCCATCTCGGCGTCTGGCCGCTGATCATGGGCGTCACCATGTGGGTGCAGATGAAGCTCAACCCGCCGCCGGCCGATCCGACCCAGGCGATGATCTTCAACTACCTGCCGATCGTGTTCACCTTCATGCTCGGCTCGTTCCCGGCCGGCCTCGTGATCTACTGGGCGTGGAACAACACGCTCTCGGTCGCCCAGCAGTATTTCATCATGAAGCGCCACGGCGCCGACGTGAACCTGCTCGGCAACATCACCGCCACCTTCAAGCGCAAGCCGGCCGAAAAGCCGGCGACGGGCGGCAAGGCGAGCTAAGCCATGGCGGTGCTCGACACCGTCTGCCTGATCACCAGCCCGCGCTCCGGCGCCAACCAGCTTTTGAGCCTCTGCGACAACCTCGCAGAGGCTCAAGCTTTTCCGGCGCTCTTTTCCACCCTCGCCGAACGCCTCGCCCCCGAAGCAGCGCTCGCGGCCGCCACCGAGGCGACCCGCGCCGCCAGCAAGAGGGTGATGGCCTTCAAGCTCTTCGAAGACATGCTGCCGTTCGACCAAGCCGTCAGCATCGTCGCCGACCGGCCCGCCACCCGGCTGGTGCTGGTGATGCGCCGGCAGATCGACGCTTATCTCAGCTGGTGCAAGGCGATCGAGCTCGGCCAGTGGCAGGGCGTCGACACCTCGGGCCTCAGGCTCAACGTGACCATCGAGGATTTCATCTTCTTCATGGAGGTGCAGGAGCGCTGGTTCGCCCATTGGCAGGCCTGGCTTTCCCGCCGCTACCTCCCCGTCCCCATCCTCCGCTACGAAACCGATATCGACCAGCCGCCCGAATGGGCCCTGAAGCGCCTCAGCGCCGCCGCGGCTCAGCTCGGCATCACATTGCGCGTCCCCGCTACGCTCACCTCCACCGGCCTCGCCAAGCAGGACCGGGTGAAGGCCGCGGCCGACAAGGTCAGCAACTGGCCGCAATTCTCCCGCGAGCTCACCGCCCGCGGCCTCGAGAAGCGCGCCTTCGGGTATCCGCTCTAGCCAATCTCGCCGCCCTCGCCTATTGAGGGCGAATGACCGAACTGGCCCCCAAATTCAACGAAGCCGAGATCGAAGCGGGCCGTCTGCTGTTCGCGCGGCCGTTCACCTTCATCAAGGGCGCGGTGCGTATCGGCGACCTGCCCGAGCCCGACCGGCTGGAAGTCGCCTTCGCGGGCCGCTCCAATGTCGGCAAATCGAGCCTCATCAACGCGCTCACCGGCGCCGGCATCGCCCGCACCTCGAACACGCCAGGGCGCACGCAGGAACTCAACATCTTCGAGAGCGACTCCGCGCCGCTCCGCATCGTCGACATGCCCGGCTACGGCTTCGCCAAGGCGCCCGAAGCCAAGGTGAAGCAGTGGACGCGCCTCATCCACCAATACCTCACCGGCCGCCCCAACCTCCGCCGCGTCTACGTGCTGATCGACGGCCGCCACGGCCCGAACGCCAACGACAAATCGGTGATGAACGAGCTCGACAAGGCCGCGGTCAGCTACCAGGTAGTGGTCACCAAGGCCGACAAGCCGAACCACAAGGAACTCGAAGAGTCCCTCCGCAAAACCCGCGAAGCCATCTCCAAACGCCCCGCCGCCCACCCCGACCTCATCGTCACCTCAAGCGAGACGAAGTTCGGCATGGAAACGCTGCGAGCGGAAATCCAGCGCCTGCTGGAGCATTGAGCTAGGGTTATTCGGCCGGATGGTTGTGCCGTTTGTCGTTCGCCTTGTCGCGAAGAATGACGATCCAGACCACGACGAGAATGATCAGCCCGGCGGCCGGCATGGTCAGCAGCGGCAGATAGTCCACCAGCGGTCTCATGGCCTCATCCTTCCGAGGTACATCCTCGCTCCGAAATGTAGTCCCACCGCCAGTAAAATACAAACCGCAGTAATGCTGAAGACGATCAACGGGTCCTGATGCGGACCACGTTGACGAAGGCGAGCCACGGGCCGAAGCCGCCGGCAGCGAACAGCGCCAGTGACACGCCGTTCAGCCACGTCGCCGTCAGCTTGGTACGCTCGTTGTGAACCAGATCGCTCACGTGCCACCGCCCCCCGGTCGATCGCTGCGGCCAATACGTATCCGGGCGACCTAGAGCCCGCAAGGCTCAGCGGCTGAGGAAGCTCCCCAGCCAGCCCGCTACCGCCGGTGCGTGCGATTCCGTCGCGATCGAGGCCACGGCCTTGTCGACCACCTCGTCCGGCGCCTTGCCGCGGCGGAGCTCGGCGAGCGCCAGCACGTAGTCGTCGAGGAATTCGGGGTGGGGCTGCATACTGATGGCCTTGCCGTTGCGGTAGGCGAGGCCGGCATTCGGGGTGAAGTCCGAGCTGAGATACACCTCGGCGTCCTTGGGCGGCACGATCACCTGGTCCTGGTGCGAGCAGCCGATCGAAAGCGCCGGCAGCTCGGTAGCGAGGAAACCGCCCTTGCCCTTCACGTTGTAGGTGTGCCGGCCCAACCCCCAGCCCTTCTCCGACTTGCGCACGTAGCCGCCCAGCGCATCGGCCATGATCTGGTGGCCGAAGCAGATACCGAGCATCGGGGTGTCGGCCGCATAGGCGCCGCGGATAAAGGCGCGCAGCGGGTTCAACCAGGCGTGATCCTCGTACACCCCGGCCGACGAGCCGGTGATGACGATGCCCTCGAGCTGCGCCGGATCGGGAAATGCCGCGCCGTCATAGATCGGCACGGTCTCGTACTGAAAGCCGAACCCGGCCTCGTCGAACATCCGCATATACATCGGGGGATAGGAGCCGAAACCGGCGCGCAACGGCGGCGGCACTTCGCCAGCCTGAATAATCGTGAGCTTCATGGTGCTCCAAGATGTGGCGCGCTTCGCCCCGCCACGCAAGCTCCCGCCAGCGCATGCCTCACCCGCGCCGGCAAAGAAAAACCCCCAGCCTCGCGGCCGGGGGTTACCGAACTTGGAGGTCGGTACTCGTTACGCCTTGGCGGCGTGAAACTGGAGCGCTGCGCCGTTCATGCAATAGCGCAGGCCGGTGGGCTGCGGGCCATCGTCGAACACGTGGCCGAGGTGGCCGCCGCACTGCGCGCAATAGACGGCGCTCCGCGGGTAGCCGAGCTTGGTGTCGGTGATGGTGCCCACGGCATCGGCAGCGATCGGCTGGTAGAAGCTCGGCCAGCCGGTACCACTCTCGAACTTGGTCTTCGAATCATAGAGCGCCAGGTCGCAGCCGGCGCAGGCGAAGGTGCCGTCGCGGTGCTCGTAGAGGAGCGGCGAACTACCCGGCGCCTCGGTCGCCTCATGGCGGAGGATCTGATAGGCGGCGTTGGAGAGCTTCTTCTTCCACTCGTCGTCGGTCATCATGACCTTGAAGGTGGTCGGCATGGCCGTGTCGCCTTCGGCGGCGACGCTGGCGCCGAGCGGGCGCCACATCAGGCCGAGGGCGCCGAGCGCCACCACTGCGGTGCCGCCGAGAAGAACCGAACGGCGATCGATATTCATGGCCGAGTGCCTTTCCAAGACTGTTAGCATCCTAGCCGGTCGCACCCGGCTCATGCACCTCAAATGCGCGTGTCCCGCAAGTGGAGTGAGGCCCACCTGCGGGACACGACGCGCGTCCACACCTTCATTCGCACCAGGGTGCGATGGTGTTACATCTTGGGCAGAAGAACCTTGTCGATGACGTGGATCACGCCGTTCGACTGGATCACGTCGGCGATGGTGACGTTGGCCACATTGCCGTTCTCGTCGGTCACGGTCACCTTGCCGCCATCGGCCTTGAGCGAGAGCTTGCAGCCGCCGACGGTGTCGACCACGTGGGTGCCGCCATCATCCATCGCCATCTTGGTGATGTCAGCGGCGAGGGCCTTGGCGGGGATCACGTGGCAGGTGAGGATTTTCACCAGCTGATCCTTGTTCTCGGGCTTCAGCAGGTTGTCGACGGTGCCGGCCGGGAGAGCGGCGAAGGCTTCGTTGGTCGGGGCCAGCACGGTGAACGGGCCGGGGCCCTTCAGGGTGTCGACGAGGCCGGCGGCCTTCACGGCGGCAACCAGCGTCGTGTGGTCGGCCGAGTTCACGGCATTGTCGATGATGTCCTTGGTTTCCGACATCGGCGCACCGCCGACCATCGGGTTCTCGGCGTAGGCAACAGTACCGGCGACCGCCGAAACCGAGAGAATGGCCGAAACGGCGAGCACGCGGAGAGTGGAGAGCTTCATCTGTTTGTTCCCTTCCTTTGGGTCTGTCCGACATTGGTTCGGATTGGACAGGCGGAGATACGGAAAGGCTCTTCAGGATGTTTCAGATTATTTCGGGCTTTATTTTTGCTTGTTTGTGAAACTCGTGATCGAGAAAAGCCGTAAGAAGCGATCTCGCGGCAATCGGTTCCATCAAACGTCGAGACTGCGCATACGACTAAACCGCTCGACCCGACGGGGGCGAGACGCGGTCCCCCGGGTGCGCAGGAACGACAGGTCAGGTGTGTGAAATGCCGGCGGCTACGCCATCAGATCGGCGTGACCTTGCCCACGGCGACGATCGGGCCCTGGGCCTTGCCGGTGGGCGAGCCGCCCTTCTGCTCGAGCGTCACGGCGAGCGTCGTGCCCGCCTCGATCCCGGCCTTCGCGGCAGCATCCAGCGGGATTTCGCGGCGTTCGTTCACCGGCAGGACGCCCATCGACACCGCGGGCGCGTCACCCTTGATGTACCAGAGCTCGTAGTCCTTGTCGGCGACCGACTGGCCGGCGAGCGAGGTGATGCGCACTGCGCCCGACTGCTGGTCGTAGAAGGCGACGAACTCGACGCCCGAGCCTTCGTTGGCCTGCAGCGCCGCCACCAGTTGCGTCGCCATGGTCGTCGGGTCGAACCGCGGCTGCACGAAGATATAGCCGATGCAGGCGAAGGCCAGCACGTGGCCCGCCACCACCATGCCGCGCAGCACGGGCAGCGAACTCCACCAGGCGAGCCAGCCCTTCGGCTGCTTGCGCTCGATCGCCTCGCCCCAGAGCCGCCGCTCGATGCGGCCCAGCGTTTCAGTAGGCGCCGGCGTTGCGGCGAATTCGGTGTCCATGGTCGCGAGCCGGTCGCGCCACAGGCGCATTTCGGCCCGCAGCAGCGGTTCGGTGGCGATGCGATGCGCCACCAGCGCCCGCTCGCCGCCTTCCAGCAGCCCCAGCGCATATTCGGCGACGAGGACGCGATCGTCCTCAAATCCACCGCTATGTTCGCCGCTCAGGCTCATGCCGAAAGACACTCCCGTAATTTCAACAGGCTGCGCCGCAGCCAGGTTCGCATCGTGTTGAGCGGCACGCTGTGGCGTGTCGCCAGTTCCTCGTAGCTGAAGCCGTCGAGATACGCGCCCCGCACGCAGTCCGCCTTGTCGTCCTCGAGCGTATCGAGGCAGGCGTCGATGCGGCCGCGCTCACCCTTGTCCATGGTGGCCTGCTCAGGGTCAGGCCCGCCATCGGCAATATCGAGCGCGAGGTCGATGTCGTCGTTCACCGGTTTTCGCGCCCGCAGGACGTCCAAGGCGTGGTTGCGCGCCACCGCAACCAGCCAGCTGATCGGGCTGTAGCCTCCCTGCACATAGCGGTCGGCTCGCTGCCAGATCTTGACGTAAACTTCCTGAAGCGCCTCTTCGGCTTCTGCTCTGTCCTTGAGAATACGGAGCACCACGCCGAAGAGTTTCGCGCTCGTGCGTCCGTAGAGATCACGAAATGCGTTGCGGTCCCGCAGGGCACAGCGGGAAATGAGCTCGGCGATCTCGGGACTCGAATTCGTCATCGAAGCGAACCTTAGCGGAGCGCCTCGCCGCTGCCTATCCTCTGTCACTGCCACGAAATCTTCGTGTTTGAATGTTGAAGGCCAAAGGGCGAATGCCCGAGCGCCCTAAAAGCGCTTCCGACTCCATCAGAATGCGCTATAGGACGAAGCATCATGGATACACCGCGCGTCATGCCCGACATCGAGAGCTTTACCCGCGACGCCGGCGTGCTGAGCCAGGCGCTCCCCTACATGCAGCGCTACGAGGGCAAGACCGTCGTGGTGAAGTACGGCGGCCACGCCATGGGCGATATCGCGCTCGGCCAGGCGTTCGCCCGTGACATCGCGCTGCTCAAGCAGTCGCGCGTCAACCCCATCGTCGTCCATGGCGGCGGCCCGCAGATCGCCTCGATGCTGAAAAACCTCGGCATCGAGAGCAAGTTCGAGGGCGGCCTCCGCGTCACTGACGCTCGCACCATGGAAGTGGTCGAGATGGTGCTCGCCGGCTCGATCAACAAACAGATCGTCGCGCTGATCAATGCCGAGGGCGAATGGGCCATCGGGCTGTGCGGCAAGGACGGCAACATGGTCTTCGCCAAGAAGGCCGTGAAGACCATCAAGGATCCCAACTCGAACATCGAAAAGGTTCTCGACCTCGGGTTCGTGGGCGAGCCGGTCGAAGTCGACCGCACCCTGCTCGACACCCTCGCCCGCTCCGAGATGATCCCGGTGATCGCCCCCGTCGCGCCGGGTCGCGACGGCCACACCTACAACATCAATGCCGACACGTTCGCGGGCGCCATCGCCGGCTCGCTCGGCGCCAAGCGCCTGCTGTTCCTCACCGACGTGGACGGCGTGCTCGACGCCAACAAGAAGCTCATCCCCGAGCTCACCATGCGCGACGCCAAGACCATGATCGCCGACGGCACCATCTCAGGCGGCATGATCCCCAAGGTCGAAACCTGCCTCGAAGCCCTCGAAAACGGCGTCGAAGGCGTGGTGATCCTGAACGGCAAAACCCCGCACGTGGTCCTGGTCGAACTCTTCACCGCCCACGGCGCCGGCACACTGATCGTTCGGTAAGGGGCCAGCGGGCCCCACGGCTTCGGTCTACACCTTCTGATGGCGCGCGAGGAATGTGCGCGTCATCTCCTCTTGCACCGATAGCGAGTCGGTGAGGATGCGGGCGAAGAGGGTGAGTTCGGCTTCGGTGTATTTTCCGAGGAGCTCGTTGCCGGCCTGCTGGAGCGGCAGGTAGGCTTCGCGCACCAGCGCTTCGGCCGCTTCGGCCGCTTCCACCAATACTTTGCGGCGATCGTTGGCGTCGGGTTTCCGGCGGACGAAGCCGCGCGCTTCGAGACGATCGATCAGCGCAGTTACGGCCGCCGGGGTCAGGCGGACCTGGCGGGCGATGGCGCTCGCGGTTTGTGGGCCGGTGTGGAGCAGGCTGAGGCAGAGCCGTTCGGCCGCGCCGAGGCCGTGCACCTCCCCCACGGCTTCGTCATAGCGCTGCGTCGCATCCTGGTAGCGCATGATCAGGCCGCCCAGCATGTCGATAAGGGCGGCCTTGGCCTCCCTTGATTTTGATTGTTCGATCATCTAATTATTCGACTATCGAAATATACAACGGTTATCACAATGTCGGTCGGAACGCGCAGCGCCGCAAGTCGGTCCCTCAAACCTCTCCACATCGGTATCGCGGGCGCCGGCATTGGCGGCCTCGCGCTGGCGATCGCGCTGAAGCGCAAGGGCTATGCGCCCGTCGTGCTCGAGCGGCGCGCTCGCGACCAGGCGACGACCGAGGGCATCTTCCTCACGCTTGCGCCCAACGGGCTCAACGCCCTGCGCGGTCTCGGCCTCGCTGAGGCGGTGACGGCGCGCGGCGTCATCACCACCGGCATCCTGCTCCACAACGAGAATGGCAAACCGCTCGGCCTCGTCGACTATGCGGCCCATGCCAGCACGTTCGATGCGCCGTCGGTCACCATCCGCCGCGGCGCGCTGGGCGAGGTGTTGCTGGCGGCCGCCGAACGCGAAGGGATCGATATCCGCTTCGGCCTCGCGGTCGATGGGCTCAGCGAAACGGGCGACGGCGTCACCGTGATGGCCCGGGGTGAGAGCCTGCGCGTCGACCTGCTGGTTGCCGCCGATGGCCTCCGCTCCACCGTGCGGCGTCTCGCCCTGCCACAGCTGCCGTCGCCGGCCTTCAACGGGCTCATCGGTAGCGGCGGCATCGTCGACGTGCCGTCCGTCGCGCCAACCGGCGGCCGCATGCTGATGACTTTCGGCCGCCGCGCCTTCTTCGGCTACATCAAGCAGGGCAGCGGCCCGGTCTACTGGTTCGATTCCTTCGTCGGCGACGAGGCCGAGGGCCGGGTCACCGATCCCGCCGCCTTCACCCGCCACCTCCAGTCGCTGCACGCCGACGACCCGCTCGACAACCGCCACATCATCGACGCCGAGACCTCGGTGTCGCGGGCCTATCCCGATTACGACATCCCCTCGCTGCCGCAATGGTTCACCAACCGCGTCGTGCTGATGGGCGATGCCGCCCACGCCGTCACCCCGCATTCAGGCCAGGGCGCATCGATGGCGCTCGAGGATGCGCTGGTGCTCGCCGCCACCATCGACGCCGAGGCCAGCCCCATCGCCGCCTTCCGCCGCTTCGAGGCGTTGCGCCGCGAGCGTGTCGAGAAGGTCGTGGCGCTCGGCCGGCAGGGCGGGCAGCAGAAGAAGGCGCAAGGCTGGCTGGCCCTGCGCCTTCGCGATCTCATCATGCCGCTGGTGGTGCCGCTGGGGCAGAAAGCGCAGGAGCAGCTCTTCGCCTTCCGGGCCGACCGCGCCCCGCTCAGCCAGCCGTGACTATTTCAGCCACGGGCTCTCGGCGCTCCAGAAGATGGCGTTGACGCCGAGATAGTCCGTGGCGAATTCGGTGAACTCGGCCTTGGTGAAGGGCTTGCCGGTCTTCTCGTTCTTGTAGGCGAGCGTCGGCTCCTGCACCGCCATGCCGACATAGCTCAGCTTGCCCTTGTACTGGTTGAAGAACGGGTACGAGTTCTTCATCTGGCCCTTGCGGTAGGGCACGATATCCGGGCCGCCGAGGCCGATATCGTGGGCGGCGGCGAACTCGAACAGGCGGCTCATGTATTTGTGGTCGTTGTCCCACTCGCAGGGCCAGAAGTTCACGTATTGCACCACGTGCGACTTCTGGAACGCCGCGCGTGCCACGCCGAGATTTTCGAGTTCGGCGTCGAAATAGGCGTCGCAGGTGAAACCGGGCCGCTTCTGCTTCTCACTCACGTCGATCGCTGTCTCGGGCAGGTTCACGGCGAACACCTTGCCGTCAAACTTCGCCGCCAGCGCCTTCAGCAGCGCCTGGTAGCGGGCGCGGACCTCGGGGATCCACTGCATGGTGGTCCAGCCGTAACCCTTGGCCTTCCCCTCTTCCTGCTGCGGCACCAGCCCGCCCTGGTATTGCGGCTCGGTCTGCACGTAATCGGGGATGTTCTTGCCCTTCACCGAGAAGAACCGGTCCTGCACCTGGATCACCAGCTGCTTGCCGAGCGCGCTGGCCGTCGCGAGGTCGGCATCGATCATCGAGAAATCGTACTGGCCCTCGGCCGGCTCCAGCATCCGCCAGTTATAGACCACCTGCACCCCGGCAATGTCGGGCCGCTCGAGGATCGCCTTGTTGGCGTCGAGCTCGCCGGCGCTCGTGTAGAGGAAATTCTGCGGCACCTCGTCAGCCCGGACGGTGGCAATGGCCTGCCCGATGGCGAAGAGGGCGAGGGCGGCGGCGGCAAAGGTCGTGATCGAATTCATGAACGTGCTCTGGGGTGGTCTCAACGCACCTGAGGTCGCACCGGGCCGGGGCGGCATTGTGGGCGACCGCGGACCAAATCATGGCATTTGAACAGCTTTCAAAATATCTGGTTTACCAGTGGTAAACCGGTCACGCCGCCGCCCCCGGCAAACGAAAAGGGGCACCGGAGTGCCCCTCTCAATCACGCCTCGACGATCACCGGGGCCGCGGCGGGCGCCCTGCCCTCGCCGGTGGCGGCGGGTGGCTTGATCTTGAGGAACGGCACCAGGATCACCACCAGCGCGAAGCTGATGATCTGGTAGGTGATCGCCGGCCCCGCGGCTGCCGCGAAGGCCGCCTTGGGGGCCGCCCCGCCGGCAAAGCTGGTGGCGAGGTTCGAGAAGAAGATCTCGCCCACCAGCGCCACGCCGATGGCGCCGCCGATCTGCTGGAAGGCCTGCAGCGCACCCGAACCAGCGCCGGCATCCCGCGGCGGCACACCAGCCAGCACGGTCTGGAACAGGCCCGAGAAGCCCATGCCGAGGCCGAGGCCGGCGAGCAGCAGCGGCGGCAGGAAGGTCCAGTGATCGAGTGTATCGCCGAGGCCGCGGATGATCAGGTCGAGCCAGGTGATGCCCACCACCAGCAGCGCCGCACCGAGCGCGAGCCGCGTCTTGAGGTAGCGCTGGCCGAGCCGGCCGATGAACAGCGACACCGCCAGCACGCCCACCGAGAACGGGGTGTTGGTGAGGCCCGACTCGAGTGGCGTCATGCCGTAGCCGGCCTGCAGCAGCAGCGAGATCACCATGAACATGCCCGGAATACCCGAGGCGAAGATCGTCGTGACGACGAGGCCGAGCAGGTAGTTGCCGTTCGAGATGAGGCTGAAGTTCAGCAGCTGCGGCTGGTTGGCCTTGGCGCGGTTCCGCTCCCACAGCACGAACAGCGCTGTGAAGACGAGCGAGACAGCCATCAGGCCCCAGATCCACGGCGCCCAGCCGAAGGTGCGGCCTTCGACCAGCGGGAACACCAGCGCCACGGCGGCGACGACGAAGAGGCCGATGCCGACATAATCGTTCTTGAGGTCCGGATGGCCCGGGGTGCGCGGGATCAGGAACCAGCCGGCGACCACGGCCAGAATGCCGACGGGCACGTTGACGAGGAAAATCGGGCGCCAGTCGAGATCCCATAGGTTGGCGCCAATCAGCAGGCCACCGACGATGGGGCCGGCAACCGAGGCGAGGCCGGCCGAGAGGCCGAACAGCGAGAAGGCCTGGCCCTTTTCCTGCGGCGGGAACGTCACCTGCGCAATCGCCAGCACCTGCGGCGTCATGATGGCGCCGGCAAGGCCCTGCAGCACGCGGGCAAAGATCAGCCACTCGATCGACGGCGCAAGGCCACAGAAGGCCGAAGCGAGGGTGAAGGACGCGACGCCGACGAGGAACATGTTGGTGCGCCCGACGATATCGCCGAGCCGGCCGAAGGGTAAGAGGCCGAGCGCGAAGGCCAGCACGTAAGCCGCGATCACCCACTCGATGTGGCTCGGGTCAGCGCCCAAATTCGCCTGCAGGCTCGGCAGCGCGACGTTGACGATCGTCACGTCGATCAGGTTCATGAAGCTCGCAAGCAGCAGCACGAACAGCGCCACCCAGCGGCGCGGATCGGCATCCGCCTTCGATTGTGGCACGTGGAAGGGATGGCTCATGGTCTGTCCTCACTCAATTCCGGATTGCGGGCAAAGCGGCGGAGTTCCGCGCAAAGCCGCGTGAAAGTGTCGTTCGAGCGGTCCGTGCTGCGACAAAACGCAATCAGCGCACCGATGAAAATCGTTGCTGCCGCCTCGGGGTCGAGGTCGGCGCGAAAGCTGCCTTCGGCCCGGCCGTCGGCGAAGATTTCGGCCACCATGCCGTGCCAGTGGCCCTGTAGCGGCGCCATGGCGGCCTTCACCACCGGGTCGCGGCGCGAGCGCTCGATCAGCTCGCCCATCACCGTCAGGATCTCGGGCTGCTGGGTGTACATTTCCTCGAAGTCGTAGAACTCGTGCTCGAGCCGCTCGACCGCCGAGAGATGGGCGCGCGGCCGCACGATCGACTGGACGCGGAACTCGTTCTTCATCGTTTCGGCGACGAGCCCGATCAGCGCTTCCTTGGTCGGCACGTGGTAGTGCAGCGTCGCGATGTTGATGCCGACGCGCTCGGCGATGTCGCGGGTGCGCAGGCCCTCGACGCCCTTCTCGACGATCAGGTCGCGCGCCGCCACGGCGATCGCGGCACGGCGATCCTCGGTACTTTCGCGCTTGCTGGGATTGGCGATGGCCATGCGGCCTCCTTGTCAGGGTGGCCTGATACGCCTTCGAGGTTTCTCAATCAAGTGATTGATTGAGCATTTGTGGAGGGTCAGCCCTGCATTTGCTGCAAGGGTGCGGAACGAGCGCTAATCCTATATGCTCCGTCCCATGACTGACTTGTCCGAACTCCCCCGTCCCGTCCGCTCGCTGTCCCACGTCACCGACTGGGTCTTCGACCTCGACAACACGCTTTACCCGCGCGAGTGCAACCTCTTCGCGCAGATCGACCTCTTGATCTCCGACTACATGGTCGGGGTCACCCAGCTGCCCTATGACGAGGCGCGGGCGCTGCAGAAGAGCTATTACCGCGATTACGGCACCACCCTGAACGGGCTGATGCAGCGCCATTCGGTCGATCCCGACCATTTCCTCAAGACCGTGCACGCCATCGACTACAGCCCGGTGCCGGCCCATCCCGACCTGCTGGGCGCCATCCGCGCCCTGCCCGGCCGCAAGTTCATCCTCACCAATGGCGATGTCGGCCACGCAACCGCGGTGCTGAAGCGCCTCGGCGATGCGGATGCGCTGTTCGAGGATATCTACGACATCCGTGCCATGAGCTATAGGCCGAAGCCGCTGCCCGAGGCCTACGACACGTTCTTCCAGAAACATGGCATCGACGCAAAGCGCGCCGCCATGTTCGACGACCTCGAAAAGAACCTGCTGGTGCCGCACGAAACCGGCATGGTCACCGTGCAGGTCGTGGCCGGCGCCGATTTCGCCCACGACCAGGTCGAGGCCTGGGAGCTCGAGCGCACCGGCGGCACCCATGTCCACCACGTCACCGCCGACCTCGCCGGCTTCCTGAGGAAGCTGCCGTGAGCGACTGGGTGCTCCGCCACGGCATCATCCTCTTCGTCGAACACTACGACGCGGCCGTCCATTTCTACCGCCACATCCTCGAACTGCCCTTGCTGAAAGACCAGGGCGACCTCGTCATCCTCGGCTTCGGCGACGGCTACCTGATGGTCGAGCGCGAAGGCGTCGCGGCCGAGCAGAAATCCCGCGCCCAGAACCCTACGGTGCTGCGCTTCAACGTCGCCGACGTCGAAGCCTCGGCCCAGATGCTGCGCGACCGCGGCGTCACCGTCAGCGTCGAGACCTTCCCCTGGGGCACCGTCGGCAAATTCCGCGACCCCGACGGCAACCCCTGCGAACTCCGCAACCACTATGATGGCTTCTTCGCCCCAGAGCGGTAAGGCGCTACACGCGCCTGGGGATGTCGGCCATGGCGTAAAACACGCCCGATATCACGGGCGGATTCGTCAGGGTGTAGGCGATCCAATAGCTTCCCTCGACGATCCACCTGCGGCCGGGCTTTGCCAGCGCCGGATAGGGGCGAGGGGCCGGCAAGCCAGCTTCTGGGTCCGCGGAGATTCGAGCTATCGCACGCTCAAGCGCTTCGAGAAGTTTGAGTGACGCTTCGATCCGATCCAGCGCCTCGTAATGCGCAATCAGCGCATCGAGCTGAGCTTCGGCTTCCGGGCTGAGCGCAATCATGCCTTGCGCGCAGGCGTCTCCGGCTGCCCGTCGGACTGCATCCGGGCAATGCTGGCGCGCAGTCTGTCGAGTACCGGCTCCAGCGGCACCGTCCGACCTTCCGCGATCTGCGCTTCGCTACGGGCGAGGCTGGCAGCGATCGATTCCGGAACAGGCTTTTCGGGCGGGACGTAGTTCATAGCCTCACCATACAGCACTCGGCAGCGCCGAACCAGCCGCTAGGCGTCCGTGGGGTTGCTGAGTGGGGAAGCAACAAGCTAAGGCCTTTTGAGAACCTCGCTCCAAACTTATCCCCGCGATTCCTGAACGTGAGACAGTGCACCGTCCCCCGCAGGGCGGGCGCTGCGCAACGAACGTGCGGTGGGGGATATCGAGGGTCGGGGAGTCGTCCCCGGCGGGCCGCGGTGCGAGCAACCGGCACTTGGACGCTTCTCCGAAGCGGACGTGTCCGCTCCCTTGTACCCCCGTCCAACTCATCCTCGGTGACCGGCGAGGCGAAAGCCTCGTTTTTTGCGGACTACCCGCGTGGGGCAATCGCCTCGCCGGTCCCCGCCCATCTCACCAACCCGAGGCGGAAACGCCGGCGGGGGCGTTAGCTCGCCTTCAGCTTCACCGCCGGGAGCTTGTAATGCTGGCGCACCACTTCCCAGCCCTCCTCGGCGCTGTCGACGATCGTGAACAGGCCCGGATCGTCGGGCGCAATCGTCCCGGCCTCGGCCAGAGCCTCGAAATTGATGATCTTCTTCCAGAACTCCATGCCGAAGAGCAGCAGCGGGACGCGGTCCATGCGGCCGGTCTGGATCAGGGTGAGCGTCTCGAAGAACTCATCGAGCGTGCCGAAACCGCCGGGGAAAATCGCCACGGCGCGGGCGCGCAGCAGGAAGTGGATCTTCCGCGTCGCGAAATAGTGGAAATTGAAGCACAAATCCGGGGTGATGTAGGCGTTGGGCGTCTGCTCATGCGGCAGCACGATGTTGAGCCCGATATTCGGCGCCCCCACATCCGCCGCGCCGCGATTGCCGGCCTCCATCACGCCCGGGCCACCGCCCGTCGTCACGACGAAATCCTTGTAGCCGGTGGCCTGCGAGGTCACCGAGGCATATTGCGCGAACTTCCGCGCCTCCTCGTAGTACTTGCTGGCGAGCTCGAGATTCTTCTTCTGCGTCTCGTTGCGCGCCGCCCAGGCCGGTTTGCCCGGCTCGGGGATACGGGCGCCGCCGAACAGCACCACTGTCGAGTTGATGCCGCGGGCGCGCAGCGAAAACTCCGGCTTCAGGTATTCGAGCTGGAAGCGGACGCCGCGCAGATCCTCCGAGGTGAGGAAATCGTCGTCGGCGAAAGCGAGGCGGAAGGCCGGCGACTGGGTCTGCGGCGTATCGGCCGCGCGCTTTGCCGCATCGATATCTTCCACCGAGGTGCGCAGCGGCGTGTGCCGGTTTCTGGCCATTCTGGCGTACTCCAAGTCAGGCCTATACGTCGCATAGGCTCGGTTAAGGATCGTTGACAGCCGGACCCGGCCGGATAATGTCCGCCCCGCCTCAATTTCCCGCCAGAAAGCCTCGCCCATGTCCCACGCCGATCTCGCCCAGACCATCGACGCCGCCTGGGAGGCGCGCGCCGAGATCAACTCGGGCACGCAGGGCGCAGTGCGCGAGGCGGTCGAAGAGGCGCTGAACCTGCTCGACAGCGGCAAGGTCCGCGTCGCCGAGCGCCAGGCGCCGACCCAGTGGACGGTGAACCAGTGGCTCAAGAAGGCGGTGCTGCTGAGCTTCCGTCTCAACGACAATGCCATCATCCCGGGCGGCCCGAACGGCGCCGGCTGGTGGGACAAGGTGCCGACCAAGTTTGAGGGCTGGAGCGAGAACACTTTTCGTGAGGCCGGCCTACGGGCCGTCCCTGGGGCTGTGGCGCGCAAGTCGGCCTTCGTGGCGAAAAACGTCATCCTGATGCCGAGCTTCGTCAATGTCGGCGCCTATGTGGACGAAGGCACCATGGTCGACACCTGGGTCACCGTCGGCTCGTGCGCCCAGATCGGCAAGCACGTGCACCTTTCGGGCGGCGTCGGCATTGGCGGCGTACTCGAACCCATGCAGGCCAACCCCACCATCATCGAGGATAACTGCTTCATCGGCGCCCGCTCGGAAGTCGTCGAAGGCGTCATCATCGGCGAAGGCTCAGTGATCTCGATGGGCGTCTTCATCTCGGCCTCGACCAAGATCGTCGACCGCGCCACCGGCGAAGTCCATATCGGCAAGGTCCCGCCCTACTCGGTCGTCGTCTCCGGCTCGCTTCCCGGCAAGCTCCTCCCCAACGGCAACCCCGGCCCGAACCTCTACTGCGCCGTCATCGTCAAGACCGTCGACGCCCAGACCCGTAGCAAAACCGGCATCAACGAACTCCTCCGGGACTGATGCTGAGCTGGCGGGACTGGCGCTTCCTCTATTTCGACCACAAGGGCCGCATCACCCGGCAATCCTTCTGGTTCGGCTGCGTCCCGCTCCTGCTGATCGCGGGCGTCATACTCCCCCCTCTGAACCTTCTGCTGCCGGGCTCGGCAGCAGGCTGGATCCTCACTACGCTGCTTCTCGCCTGGCCGGCATGGTGCCTTGCGGTAAAGCGCAGGCATGATCGTGGCGCCAATGGCGTCGATCTGTTCGCCTACCCTGTGCTGCTGCTCATCCACGAGCTCTGGCATATCGCCCTTCTCGGTGGCGGTACCGCGCCACCAGCGGCGGCTCCGGGTCAAGGCGTATCCGCCACATTGGTCTGGCTCCCCGAACCACCGGCAACCTACAAAGCCTACGGCCTGCTGGTCGCCGTCTACAGCCTCTACCTCCTCGTGATGCTCGGCTTTGCGCCCGGCACCAACGGTCCCAACCGCTATGGTCCCGACCCGCTAGCCTCCCGCTCCACAACCGCATAGCGTGCCCGTGCAGATTCCTCCGGACCACCCGATGCTCGATCCTCTATCCCTTCTCCAAGACCTGATCCGCCGCCCCTCCGTCACGCCGGCCGAAGAGGGGGTGCTGGGCGTGCTCGAGGCGGTGCTGACGCCGCTCGGGTTCACCTGCACGCGGGTGAAGTTCGAGGGCGATGGCTCGTACCCGGTCGACAACCTGTTCGCGACGCGTGGCTCGCGCGGCAAGCATCTGCTGTTTGCCGGCCACACCGACGTCGTGCCGCCGGGCGATACGGCGAGCTGGCAGCATCCGCCCTTTGCTGCCGATATCGCCGATGGCCTCGTCTATGGCCGCGGCGCCGCCGACATGAAGTCGGGGATCGCGGCCTTCGTTGCCGCCGTGTCGCAGGCGCCGGCGGACGCCCACATTTCGCTCGCCATCACCAATGACGAGGAAGCGGATTCGGTGAACGGCACCGACAAGCTGATGGGCTGGGCGACGGCGCAGGGCCACCGCTTCGATTTCGCCATCGTGGGCGAGCCGAGCGCCACCGCACGCGTCGGCGACTCGATCAAGATCGGCCGTCGCGGTTCCTACTCCGGCCAGTTCAAGGTTACGGGCACGCAGGGGCACGTCGCCTACCCGGAGCGGGCCAACAATCCGGTGCCAGTCGCGGCAGCGCTGGTCACGGCGCTCTCGGGCAAGCTCGATGACGGCACCGAGCATTTCCCGCCGTCGAACCTCGAATTCACCACGGTGGATGTCGGCAACCCGACCGGAAACGTCATTCCGGCGGCGGTCACCATGCGCTTCAATGTGCGCCACAATGATCGCTGGAGCCCGGAAAGCCTGCGCCAGAGCATCGACGAGGTGGTCGACAACCTCGACAAGCAGGGCGCCACGGTGGAGCTCGTGCAGCTCGGCCGCCCGTCGCGCGTCTTCATCTCGCCGCTCGATGGTGGGGTCGATACGCTGATCGAGACCATTTCGCGCGCCACCGGCATCCCGCCCGAGCTCTCCACTGCGGGCGGCACGTCGGACGCGCGCTTCATCGCCGAATACTGCTCGGTGGTGGAGTTCGGCCTCGTCGGCCCGTCCATGCACAAGGTGGACGAGCATATCCGCATTGCCGACCTCGAGGCGCTCACCGCGCTCTACGCCCAGTTCATCGCCGATTATTTCAAGGACGCATGATGGCCAGCCGCTTCGTTACCGCCGCCGCTGAATCCTACCGCGCCTTCGGCATGCGCAAGGACGCGCGACCGCTCGACTACAGCCGCGTCGGCTGGAACGAGGCCGTGCCGGCGGTGGCCGTCCTGCTCCTCGCGCAGGCAGCGATGCTGGCCGGGTCGTTCGGCAGCATGCTGATGGAGGCCTTGCCCTACGTTTTCGACATCGGGCTCGTCACTCTCGTCGCCTTCGCGGTGCCGTTTGCCGTCGTCATTGCCTGGGCTTATGGCACCAAGCAGCCCGAGCGGGCGCCGCTGCTCGTCACCTATGTGGCCATCGTGCTGCTCATCGTGCAGGTGATGAGCGTCGTGCTCTCCTATTTCGGCCTGCAGACGTCCACCGCGCTGGTGGCTGTGACGGCGGTGTTCGTCGGCCGCGCCATTCGCACCGTGCTTGGGGCGTCGATCCCCATGGCTATCCTTGCCGGCGTCCTCGTCGGTCTCGGCACCTTCGTCGCCGGCCTCCTGATCCTGCTCCTTCCCACCGGCCAGGCGATGATGGCGGGGGTATGAACGCCCTGCCCGAGTTCTGGGCCGCGCTGCTCGGCTGGCTCGACCTCATCTCGGGCCGCAAGGATGTGGCCGAGAGGTTCAACTTGAGCCGCGCCGGGCTGATCAACGCCACCGGCGCCTATGTCGTCGCAGCGCTGCTCGGCGCCACCGCGATGGCGGTGCTCGGGCTCGATCCGGGCCTCATCGGCACGGCAGTCCGGGTGGTGCTGAACCTCCTGTCGCTGCTGACCGTGTGGCTGGTGATCGGCGCCACCGCGCTGGCGCTCACCGCTGCGCGCCCGGCGTACAAGCTGCTGGTGCCCGCCACCTACGCGATGGCGCTGCTGCTGCTCATCCGCGTGCCGCTCGACATCGCGGCGCCCGGCCTCTTCACCAATGCGCTGCTCGGGGCGCTCTGCTTCATGCTGTTCCGGGCGGCGCGCGGCGTGGGCGGGCTCGGCATCGGCAGTTCGCTCGCCTTCGCGGTGCTGTCGGCGGTCGCGCTTGTACTGGTCACCGTGGGCATCTACATGCTCGCCACCGGCGGAGCAGGGATCGGCTAGTGACGTGGTGGCGTAACAACTTGCTGGGCGAAGCCGTCGAGGCGGCGCGCGGCGTGCTGGCGGTGATCGTGGGCAACCGCGAGTCGGCCCGCCATTTCAACCTCACCGGGCATGGCCTTGCCGGCAGCTTCATCGCGCTGCTGATCGCCACCGGCATCGGCGTGGCCATCCCGTTGCTGCTGGGCCTTCCCGGCCGGGTGCTGCTGAGCTTCGGCGCCGCCGTCATCAGCTTCGTGCTGCAGGTCGGCTGCGGCACCATCGCGCTGTGGCAGGCGAAGCGCCTCGACGGCTTCGTGCCTTATCTCGTCGTCGACAACTGGGCGAGCTTCTACGTCATCCTTGCCGGGCTCGCCCTCAACCTGATCGGCGTTCCCGACGACTTCATCGGCTTCCCCATCGGGGTGCTCATCGTCATCGTCGCGGTCAATATCGGCCGGGTGATCGTCGGGTTGCAGCCGCTGCAGGTCGCGATGTTCGTGATCGCCCAGGTGGTCGGCTACCTCGTCAGCGGCCTGCTGATCTCACTGTTGCTGGCCCTGCTCGGCTTCACGGTCAGTAGCTGACGGCGGTCAGATAGAGCCCGTCGGGCGGGGCCAGCGGGCCGCAGCGGGCGCGCTCGGCCGCATCCAGCGCAGCGCGGAAATCGCGGGGCTGCCACTTGCCGTCACCCACCAGCTTCAGCGAGCCCACCATCGAGCGCACCTGCGAGTGGAGGAAGCTGCGGGCGCTCGCCGTCACCACGATCATCTCGGCCTGCCGCGACACATCGAACCGGTCGAGCGTGCGGATGGGCGAATTGGCCTGGCACTCGGCCGCGCGAAAAGTCGAGAAATCGTGCCGCCCGAGGATCAGCTGCGCCGCAGCGTGCATGGCATCGGCGTCGAGCACCACCGGCACGTGCCACACCTTGCCATCATCGAGCGCCGGCCGGGCCCGCCGGTTGAGGATGCGATACTCGTAGTGCCGCGCCGTCGCCGAAAACCGCGCCTCGAATGTCTCGGGCACCGCCTCGGCTTCGACGATCGCCACCGGATGCGGCTTGGTGTGGAAGTTCAGCGCCTCGCGGATCTTGAACGGATCCCATTCGCGGCTGAGATCAAAACTCACCACCTGCCCCAGCGCGTGCACCCCGGCATCGGTCCGCCCGGCCGCCTGCGTAGTGACAGTCTCGCCCGAAAACCGCGCGATCGCCTCTTCGAGCACCTGCTGCACCGACAGGTCATGCGCCTGCCGCTGCCAACCGCAGAAGGGGCGGCCGTCATACTCGATGGTCAGCTTGTAGCGGGGCATCAGCCCGCCTTGTCGGGCAGCGTGCCTGCCCCGCGGAGAAACGTCGCGGCGTCCATGGCGCCCTTGCCCTCGCGCTGGATGGCGACAAGGCGCACGGCGCCCTCGCCGCAGGCAATGGTGAGGTCGGGGAGAATGGTGCCCGGTGCGCCGGAACCCGTGGCGAGCGTCGAACGCAGCGCCTTCACCCGGGTCGGCGTGCCGTTCAGCGAAAGCTCGAACCATGCCCCGGGGAACGGCGAGAGTCCGCGGATCAGGTTGTGGACCTCGGCCGCCGGCTTGGTCCAATCGATCCGGGCCTCGGCCTTGTCGATCTTGCTGGCATAGGTCACGCCGGCTTCCGGCTGCGGGGTGAAATGCAGGCTGCCGCGCTCAACCGCCGCGAGCGCGCGGCCCATCAGGTCGGCGCCCACCAGCATCATCTTGTCGTGGAGTTCGCCCGAGGTCATGTCGGGGCCGATCGGCATTTCCTCGATCAGTCCGACGGCGCCGGTATCGAGCCCCTCGTCCATCTGCATCACCATGATGCCGGTGCGCGGATCGCCCGCCATCACGGCGCGCTGGATCGGCGCCGCACCGCGCCAGCGCGGCAGGAGCGAACCATGCAGGTTGAGGCAGCCGAGCTTCGGCGCCTCGAGGATGGCTTTCGGCAGGATCAGCCCATAGGCCACCACTACGCCCAAATCAGCATCGAGCGAGGCAAACACCTCCTGCTCGGGCGCGCCTTTCAGCGAGCGGGGCGTGAAGACCGGGATGCCGAAACTCTCGGCCGCCTCGTGCACGGGCGACTTGCGCTCGGCCTGCCCGCGCCCCGCCGGCTTTGGCGCACGCGTGTAGACGGCCACAACTTCGTGGCCGGTCGAGACGATTTCGGTGAGGGTGGGCACCGCGAATTCCGGGGTGCCCATGAAGATGATGCGCAATGGCGCCTCCGGGAGTTAGCCGGCTCGCCGTGCCTGCTTCTGGAACTTCTTGAGCACGCGGTCGCGCTTCAGGCGGCTCAGGTAATCGATGTAGAGCACGCCATCGAGGTGGTCGAGCTCGTGCTGGACGCAGATCGCCAGCCGGTCCTTGGCGTGGAGCTCGATGTCCTTGCCGTCGAGGTCGGTGTACTTCACCGTCACTTCGGCCGGGCGGTCGACGTCGTAATAGAGCTCGGGGATCGACAGGCAGCCTTCCTCGGTGGTGATCACCTCGTCGGAATAGCTCAGGATCTCGGGGTTGATCATCACCAGCGGGTCGGGCGTCTCGCCTTCCTTGGCGAGATCCATCACCACGATGCGCTTCAGCTCACCGATCTGCGGCGCGGCGAGGCCGATGCCCGGCGCGTCGTACATGGTGTCGAGCATGTCCTTGGCCAGCTGCTTGATCCCGTCGTCGATCTTGTCGATCGGCTCCGCAATCGCACGCAGGCGCTCGTCGGGCAGGATCAGGATAGGGCGCTTGGCCATTCAGGACGGTCCTTCAATTCGGTGAAGGGCTGAATATGGTATTTCGTTGGCGGGGGTCAACCGGAACAGCTTAGAACAAAAGAGCAACCGAATCGGTTAGAGTGCTCCGATGGATCGTGTTCTCTTCGTTCTCGCCGACTATCCCGTCACCCTCGAAACCGTGCTTTTCGCGGCAGCCGGGTTTTTTGCCCTGCTGCTCGTGGCGCTATTGGTGATGGTGCTGCGCCAGTCGCAGGCCCGCGCCGACGAGGCCGAGCAGCGTACGCTTGAGGCCCAGCAGCGAGCCGAAGAAGCGGCGGCCGCGCAGGCGCGCGCCACCGAGACGGAGCGGCACCTCGCCGACATGATGCGCATCCAGTCCGAAATGACCGGCCGCATGCAGACCATGTCGGAGATTTTCGGCTCCCGCACCTCCGACCTCGCGCGGCTCGTCAACGAGCGGCTCGACAGCCAGGGCCAGCGCATCGGCGCGGCGATGGCCGACAGCAACACCAAGACCAACGAGACCCTGAGCAAGCTGCAGGAGCGCCTCGCTGTCATCGACCGGGCGCAATCCAACCTCACGCAGCTATCGCAGGACGTGGTGGGGCTGCAGTCGATCCTCGCCAACAAGCAGACGCGCGGCGCTTTCGGCCAGGGCCGGATGGAAACCATCATCGGCGACGGGCTGGCGCCCAACGCCTACGCCTTCCAGGTCACCCTCTCGAATGGCAGCCGCCCGGATGCCGTGGTCTACATGCCGAACGGCGCGCCCTCGCTGGTGATCGACGCTAAATTCCCGCTCGAAAGCTGGCAGCGCTTCGCCGGTGGCACGCCCGAGGAGCAGCGCTTCGCCGCCAACGGCTTCCGCAACGACATGGGCGTCCACATCAAGGCGATCTCGGAAAAATACCTGATCGCAGGCGAGACCGCGGACACGGCTTTCATGTTCGTGCCGTCGGAATCGATCTTCGCCGACCTGCATGAGAAGTTCGAGGATGTGGTGCAGAAGGCGCTGAAGGCCCGCGTCGTCGTGGTCTCGCCCTCGATCCTGATGCTGTCGATCCAGGTGGTGCAGGCGCTGATGCGCGACGTGCGCATGCGCGAGGAGGCCTACCGCATCCAGACCGAAGTTCGGGCCCTGCTCGGCGATGTCGGCCGGCTCGACGAGCGGGTGAAGAAACTGCAATCGCACTTCACCCAGGCGCAGAACGATATCGGCGACATCCTCGTGTCGTCCAACAAGGTGCTGCGCCGGGGCGAGAAGATCGAGGCGATGGAGTTCGACGAGACGCCGCAGCCGCAGCGCCTCGCCGGAGAGTAGCCGTCCCGGCCGTCAGCCGGCCTTGGCCAGTTCCAGTTGCACGCCGGGCGGCAGCGCCTTGGAGTGACCGGAGGTGACGTCGGCGAAGACGCCGATTTCCTGCGGCCGGCTCAGCAGGTAGCCCTGCGCCGACTGGCATATCTCGCCCTTGAGGAAAGCCAGCTCCTCGGGCCGCTCGACGCCCTCGGCGATCACCGGCACGTTGAGGCCGCTGCCCAGCCCGAGCACGGCGCGCACGATGGCCGCCGACTGCTCGTTGCTGTCGACCGAGCGGATGAAGCTCTGGTCGACCTTGATGCGCGAGAACGGGAAGGCGCGGAGGTTGGCCAGCGACGAATAGCCGGTGCCGAAATCGTCCATGGCGATGTGGACGCCGAGTCCACGCACCTGCCGCAGCGTCGCCACGGCGCGGGTGATGTCGCGGATGAGCGCCGTCTCGGTGATCTCGATCTCCAGCCGCTCGGGCTTGAGGCCGGTCTGCAGCAGCACTTCGAGCAGGGTCTGCGAGAAGGCGGGCGAGTGGATCTGCACGGCCGAAACGTTGACTGCGATACTGAGCGGCACGGTCCAGCGGACCGCCTCGGCGCAGGCGGTGCGCAGCACCCATTCGCCGATCTGGAGGATCAGCCCGCTCTCTTCGGCGATCGGCACGAAGACGCCGGGCGACACCTCGCCGCGCTCCGGATGGTTCCAGCGCACCAGCGCCTCGAAGCCGGTGACGTCGCCGGTCTGGATATCGACCTGCGGCTGGTAGACGAGCCGCAGCTGGTTGCGCGACACGGCATGGCGCAGGTCGTGCTCGAGCAGCCGGCGCTCGCGCACCTGCGCGCCCATCGCCGTCTCGTAGAAGCGGTAAATGCCCCGCCCTTCCTGCTTGGCCCGGTAGAGCGCCGTATCGGCATGGGTCATCAGGTGTTCGGTGTCGTCGGCATTGTCCGGGAACATGGCGATGCCGATCGAAGCCGAGATCAGCGCGCCCGAGCCCGAGCGGTCATTGTCGAGCCGGAAGGCATCGAGAATCTGCTCGGCGACGCGGCCAGCGCGGGCGGCCGTCCGCACGTTGGTGAGCAGCACGGCGAACTCGTCGCCGCCGAGCCGCGCGGCGCTGCCGACGCCTTCGACTGCCGAAAGCAGGGCCTGGCCGACGCGCTGCAGCAGCGTATCGCCGACCGGGTGGCCGAAAAGATCGTTGACCTCCTTGAACCGGTCGAGATCGAGGCACAGCACGGCAAAGCTCTGGCCGTGACGGCGCGCATGGGCAATCTCATCCTCGAGCGAGCGGGCGAAGCTCGCGCGGTTGGGCAGGCCGGTCAGCGGATCGTGGTGGGCGAGGAAACGGATGTGCTGCTCGGCGCGCTTCCGGGCCGAGAGGTCGCGGATGGCGACAGCCTGGTGCGGCGCACCGCCGAAATCGACCTCGCGCAGGATCACCTCGACCGGCAGCGTGTCGCCAGAGGCCGTGGTCAGCTCGGTCTCGATCGGCGTGTTCGGCCGTTCGCCGAGCGCCGTCACCGTCTTGGGCGCGAGGAAATCGCACAAGTGGCGGCCGGCCACGACATTGGCATCGAGCCCAACTAGGGTCATGAAGCTCGAATTCGCGGTGACGATCATCTGGTCGCGGCAGACGAGCAGGCCTTCGACCGCAGCGTCGGCGAGCCCCTTCATGCGCTCGGTCTCGGCGACGGTCCGGCGCCGGTCGCGCAGGTCGAGATAGGTGCCACCGAGCGCCAGCAGCAGGATCAGGATCGAGGCGACGGCGACCACCAGCGACAGCCAGGTCGGGGTCGCATCTGCATCCGACACCACGGCGTAGCAATTCTCGAAGCCGGCCGCGACCATGCCGGTGAAATGCATCGAAACGATCGCCACCGTCAGCAGCGCCGCGCCGCCGACGCGATGCCGCAGGTCGGGCGAACGCGTGCCGACGAACACCGCCACCGAGCCGAAGGCGATGCCGAGCAGCAGCGAGGCCGCCAGCACATAGGGGTCCCAGCTGATATTGCCGCCGACCAGCAGCGCCGCCATGCCGACATAGTGCATCGCCGAAATGCCGATACCGACCACGGCGCCCGCCAGCAGCGAGTCCGAACGGCGCGTCCCCATCATGGCGTAGAGCAGCCCGATGCCGACGATGGCGACCGCGATGCCGAGCGACAGCAGCGTCAGGCCGAAATCATAGCCGGTCGGGATGCCCGAGGAGAAACTCAGCATGGCGACGAAGTGCGTCGCCCAGATGCCGAAACCCACCGCCACGGCAGCGATAGCGATCCACACCTTGGCCATGACGCCCTCGGTGCGGCGCGCGTGGGTCAGGAGCGTCATGCCGGCGAAGGCCGAAAGCGCGCAAACCAGTGCCGCCACCGCCACGAGCCAGAGGTCGTGCTGGTAGAAAAGAGTGGTGATGACGTCCTGCAAAGCTACTGCCCCGACTAAAATCTGTTCTGGATATGCAGGCAGCCATGACGCGGGAGCGGTGAACGAAAGCTTTAACGGCGGGACCCGCATTTACGCCAATCGATCACGCCGATGCTGATCGTTAACATCGCCTTAGCGGCGCAGCTCGCTTTGGCTCTTGAGCGCCCGGCCGCCATCTTCCTGCTCGACCAGATAGACCGGTTCCTCCGGCGTGCCGTTGCGCACGATCTTCTTGCCCTCGATGGTCCGCTGGACGCGGCGGGTGAAGATTTCCGCCACCTTGCCGTGCGCCTCGTGGGCGCCCCAGGTCCAGGTGACGGCACTCCCCTTTCGCAGATGGTCGCTCATGGTGCATGCTCCTTGCCTTGAGGCGGAACGAGCGACGCCCGGGGATCGTTCACCCCTCACCAAACGGAGAGTCATGATGAGCAATTTCCGCGACCTGATCGGCCAGGACGACACCGTCGGCAATGACGGCGATACGCCGGGCTACTCGTCCCCCATCGGGCCGGGCGAAATCGAGGAACTGCTCTACAACGAGGAGTGGACGGCGCAGGCCCGGATCGAGCGCCTGCTGTCGATGCGGGCCCAGCTCAGCGAGCTCGAAGCCCCGGATTTCGGCGATGATGACCCCAAAACCCTGATCCGCCAGATCGACGCCGCCATCGGCCAGCTCCGCAACCTCGAAGGCGAGGGCATGGACCCATCCAGCATGGACCTCGACCCCAGCTCCCACCGCGAGACGCTGTCACCGGATTCGGACGAACTGCTCGACCTCGAAGCCGCCGACGAGGAAGACGGCGGCGAAACCCCGGACGACCAGATCGACAAGCGCGAATGGATCCCGGGACTGGACCTGGACGAGCCGAAGTAGGGACCGGTGGGTGCCGACCTCGTCCTTCGACAAGCTCAGGATGAGGTCTTCATTGGCGTCCGGGCTGGGTCGTAGGAGGTTGTGGGGCTTCCAAGCACTACCCCATCAGACCTCATCCTGAGCTTGTCGAAGGACGAGGTCCGGGCACCTTCCAACAGCGCCCCCTAGAGCACCGTCCGTGCCCTGAGCGCCTGGCTCAACGTACCCTCATCGAGATAATCGAGCTCGCCGCCCACCGGCACGCCGTGGGCGAGGCGGGTGATCTTGATGCCGCTCGGCTGCAGGCGGTCGGTGATGTAATGCGCCGTCGTCTGCCCTTCGACGGTGGCGTTCACGGCCAGCACGATCTCGGAGAATTCCGGCGCCCGCCGTAGCAGGGCATCGATCGACAGGTCGTCCGGCCCTACCCCGTCGAGCGGCGAGAGCACGCCGCCCAGCACGTGGTATTTCACCGCCCCTACCCCGGCCCGCTCCAGCGCCCACAGGTCGGCCACGTCCTCGACGACGATCAGGATGCCGCCCTCGCGGCGCGAATCGGAGCAGATATGGCAGGGCGACATCGTATCGACATTGCCGCACACCTCACACACCGTCACTGCCGCCACGGCGCGATCGAGCGCCGCCGAAAGCGGCACCATCAGGGCGTCCTTCTTTTTGATGAGGTGCAGCACGGCGCGACGAGCCGAGCGCGGGCCCAAGCCGGGCAGGCGCGCCAGCAGCAGGATCAGCTGCTCGATCTCGGGGCCGGAATTGGTCGCCATCGCGTCAGAACGGCAGCTTCATGCCCGGGGGCAGCGGCAGGCCGGCGGTCAGTTCCTGCATCTTGGCGTTGGTCTGGTACTCGACCTTGCCCTTGGCGTCGTTGTGGGCCGCCATGATCAGGTCTTCGAGCACCGAGACGTCGTCCGAGACAAGGCTGGGGTCGATCTTCAGGCCGCGCATCTCGCCTTTGCCGTTCAGCGTCACGCTGACCATGCCGGCGCCCGAGCTACCCTCGACCATCATGTCGCCGAGCTGGTTCTGGAAATCCTGCATCCGCCCCTGCATTTCCTGGGCGGCCTTCATCATTCCCATGATGTCTTTCATGCGTCGTCGTCCTCATCGCTGTCGCGGATCGCATCCGCGTAGGCTTCGATCGGGATCTGCTCCTGCTTGAGCGTCACCGTCACCCGCGAGCCGGGGAAAGTATCGAGAATGGCCTGCACCAGCGGATCCTGATGGGCCTCCTCGCGCGCCGCCTCGAGATGCTCCTCGCGCTGCTCGCGCATGGTGGGCACGTGGGCCGCATCGTTGGCGATGGTGATGATCCATTGCCGGCCAGTCCAGAGCTTCAGCTTGGCCACGAGGTTCTGGATGATGCCGGGGTCGGCGTTCTGGACCAGCGCCACCTCGAGCCGGGCATCGCCGATCGATACCGGCCGCAGCGAACTCTCGAGCGCCAGCTTGATCAGGATGTCGCGCTTCTCAGCCGCCAACGCCACGAGATCGGCATAGGTCCGCGGGTTGGCAAAAGCCTGCGGCGCTGGCGTCGCGACAACCGGGGCCGGAGCAGGCTCAAAGCGCGGCGCCACATCGGGCACGGCCCGCAAGGCAGTCGCCCCGCCACCGCCGCCACCATTGCCACGCGGGATCGGCGTGCTGGGCGGCGCACTCGGGGCCGGGAGGTTGCCGAGCTTGGCGATCAGCTCGTCGGGCGTCGGCATGTCGGCCGCGTAGGCCAGACGCACCAGCACCATTTCGGCCGCCTGCATGGCATTGCCGGCCTTCTGCACTTCCTCGTGGCCCTTGAACAGGATCTGCCAGGTCCGCGACAGCGCCCGCATGCCGAGCCGGGCCGCGAGCCCGGCACCGCGCGTGCGCTCGTCCGGCGTCAGCGACACGTCGTCGGCCGCCGCAGGCACCACCTTCATGCGGGTGACGAGGTGGGTGAAATCGCAGAGGTCGGCGATGATGGTCTGGGGGTCGGCGCCCGCGTCGTAAAGCTCGCGCAGGTTGGTGAGCGCCGCCGCGATCTGGCCGCCCATTAGCGCCTCGAAGAGATCGATAGTGCGGGCCCGGTCGCCGAGGCCGAGCATGGCCTTCACCGTCGCCGCCGTCACCTTGCCGTCGCCATGGCTGATCGCCTGGTCCAGCAGGGACTGGTTGTCGCGCACCGAGCCTTCGCCGGCGCGCACGATCATCGCCAGCGCCTCGGGCTCGTAGCCGATGCCTTCGCGACCCAGCAGGTCGACGAGGTGGGCATGCATGATGTCGGGCGGCACCCGTCGCAGGTCGAAGCGCATGCAGCGCGACAGGATCGTCACCGGCACCTTGCGGATTTCGGTGGTGGCGAAAATGAACTTCACATAGGGCGGCGGCTCTTCGAGCGTCTTCAGCAGCCCGTTGAAGGCCGCCGTCGAGAGCATGTGCACCTCGTCGATGATGTAGACCTTGTAGGGCGCCGAGACCGGGCCGTACTTCACCGAATCGATGATCTCGCGGATGTCGCCGATGCCGGTGTTGGAGGCCGCGTCCATCTCGATCACGTCGACATGGCGGCCCTCGATGATCGCCTTGTCGTGGATGCCCTCATGCTCGAAATCGAGCGTCGGCCGGCGGCCGTTCTCGTCCTCGTAGTTGAAGGCGCGGGCGAGGATGCGGGCCGTCGTGGTCTTGCCCACGCCGCGGACACCCGTGAGGATGAAGGCGTGGTGGATGCGGCCGGATTTGAACGCGTTGCGCAGCGTCTGCACCATCGCATCCTGGCCGATAAGGCTCGAAAAGCTCAGCGGCCGGTATTTCCGGGCGAGCACGAGATAGGGCGAGGCCGCCGGGGGAGCGGCGTGCGCAGGTGGGTCGTCGGGGAACATTCCGTCAGCCATGCACAGCATATAGCGACCGCGGGCGCGGTTCGCAAAAGCACATCGGTAAAAAATGGGGATTAGTAGGAGGCTGGCATCGACCCGTATAGGTCTCGTTGGGGCTGCTTCCTTCCGGACCTGACCCGGTTGGCGAGGAACACGTCCGCGCCAACCTCCCGCGCCCTATATGGCGGCGGATTGCGAGCTTGGCAAGAGGAGCCCCATCTGGGCGCGGCCAGCTGCCGCGGCATGCAACCGGCGCGCCCGCCCGCCCGTTGTGCTGGCTCAACGACAAAGAGCGCCCCATCATGATCGCCAAAGGCAGCCGCGACGAAGACCACGCCCGCCAGCATATCAGCCGCCTGCAGGGGATGATTCCGCGCTGGAACGAGGACGCCGACACCTACAGGCGCGCCGCCCGCGGCCAGATCGCCACCGCCGCCTGGATGCTGAAGGAAGCTGATGGCACCTGCCGCGCCGTGCGCGACGAGGCCGATCTCTGCGATACGCTCGCCGACAACCTGCCGCCCGGCCACGAGCTCTGGGGCGAGCTGCTGCGGGTCGCCACCGCGCTCGATGCGCTCAGCCAGTCGATCGCCGTGTCGGCCGAAGCCATGGGTCCGCGCATCGAACAGGGGCGGGATGTCGCCGGGCTCAAATACCTCGTCGGCGAGCTGCGCAAGAACGCGCAACTCGACCCCGTCCCAGTCTGACAACGATAGTCACGTCCTGTTAACATGCTGGGGCGCACGATCCTCCTGTCCATTGGCCAGGAGGCCAGCATGATGAAGTCCCTGCGTGTTCCCCCGGAACTGCTGGCCCTGAGCCAGATGCAGCGCGCTTCGACCCGCGAGGCCGGCGCACCGCTCTATCTCCCCGCCTTCGAGACCGCCATCCTCGGCGATCCCCAGCCGGAAGACGACCTCTTCGCCGAAGCCGATTTCGGCGCCGAAGCCGGCGGCCTGATCGTTATCGGCGACGATGAGGACGACGACTTCTACTGAGCGCTCACGCCTCGTCGGGCGACGAGGCCTTGTACACACCCAGCACGCGGAAGTGGTCGGTGAAGAAGCCGAGTTCCTCGAAGGCGAGCTTCACGCTCTCGTCGGACGGGCGGCCCTCGATATCGGCGTAGAACTGGGTCGCGGTGAACGAGCCGTCGAGCATGTAGCTCTCGAGCTTGGTCATGTTCACTCCATTGGTGGCAAACCCGCCCATCGCCTTGTAGAGCGCCGCCGGCACGTTGCGGACGCGGAAGACGAAGGTCGTCTTCACCTTCCTGGCATCAGCCGCCGGCTCTTCGGGCGTCTTCGAAACGACGAGGAAGCGCGTGGTGTTGTGTGCCGCGTCCTCGATATTGGCGGCGAGGATTTCGAGCCCGTAGACCTCGGCGGCAAAACGCGAGGCGATCGCGGCGACCGTCTTGTCGCCCTTCTCGGCGATCTCGCGCGCCGACCCGGCCGTATCGACGCCGTTGATGGTCTTGAGCTTGTGGTCGGCGATGAACTTCCGGCACTGGCCGAGCGCCACCGAAAGCGACTGCACGGCCTTCACATCTTCGAGCTTGGTGCCCGGAATGGCGAGCAGGTTCATCTCGACGCGGAGGAAATGCTCGCCGGTGATGTTGAGCCCGCTCTGCGGCAGCAGGTGGTAGATGTCGGTGATGCGGCCATAGAGCGAGTTCTCGACCGGCACCACGCCATACTCGGCGCGGCCCTGCTGCACGGCGGCAATCGTATCCTCGAACGTGGTGCAGGGCAGCGCTTCGTCGGCGGGAAACAGCGCGTGCGCCGCGGCATGGCTGAACGCCCCCGGCTCACCCTGAAACGCAATCTTCCGCACCATCTTCGCACACTCCAGAGCATCAAGCGGGCGCCTTAATGCGGCGGGGCGCGAGGCAAGTCAATCCTGATGCAAATGCTCAGCTTTTCACTATTGTCGCAGCCTACGCCTACCCCGTTGCGCGGTAGTTGGGGACAGACTATCTTCCGCGCGCGTCGGGACAGGGGCTTAACGCGGCCACGAGCTTGCTTGGGCTCGGCAAACGCTGTACCGCCGTTCAATACACCGGCGGTCAAAGGCTTAGATACCCGCGATGGATTCGTTCGAACTCAACAAAATTCTTGGCGCCATCCTGGGCACCCTGCTCTTCGTCATGGGCCTGGGGTTCCTGGCGGAAGCTATCTATCATCCCATCGAGGGCCGCGGCCCGGGCTTCGCGCTGGCTTCGGCCGCGCCGGCCGGTGAGGGCGGTGGCGAGGCCGGTCCGGTCGTCGTCGCCGATATCGGCACGCTGCTCGCCAGCGCCGACCCGACGGCCGGTGAAGCTGCTGCCCGCAAGTGCACCGGCTGCCACAACTTCGCTGAAGGCGCCGGCAACAAGCAGGGCCCCGAACTCTACGGCGTCGTCGGTCGCCCGATCGGCACGCACCCCGGCTTCGCGTACTCGGACGGCATGCTCGAGCACGAGAAGAAGGGCGACATGTGGACGTATGAGAACCTCAACGCGTTCATCACTTCGCCCAAGACCTTCACGCCGGGCACCAAGATGAGCTTCCCGGGCATCAAGGACGACAAGGAACGCGCCAACGTGATCGCGTACCTGTCGACCCTGTCGAAGAGCCCGGTGCCGTTCCCGGCTCCCGCCGCTGCCGCACCGGCCGCCGACGCCGCTGCCCCGGCCGATGCCGCCGCCGCTCCGGCTGCTGACGCTACTGCTGCTCCGACCGCTACCGAAGCTGCTCCGGCTGCCACCGAGGCTCCCGCTGCTGCGCCTGCCGCTACCGAGGCTGCTCCGGCCGCTCCCGCCGCGACCGAAACTCCGGCGGCTCCGGCTGCGACCGAGACGCCGGCCGCGCCTGCCGCCAACTAAGCGGCCGACCGGTATCGAATTTTCGAGCCGCGCTCCGAGAAGGGCGCGGCTCTTTGTTTTCCCGAGGGATTTTCCGATGACGCTGCTGCTCCACCTCGCCGATTTCAACGAGCGCCGCTGGGCCGATGGCTTTGCCGCCGCCCTCCCCGGTCGCAAGGTGGTCACCCGCGACGACGCCTATGACCCGGCCGAGATCGAGTACATCTTCATCTGGAAACCCAAGCCGGACGCCTTCAAGGGGCTCACCAACCTCAAGGCCGTGCTGTCGCTGGGCGCGGGCGTCGATGCCCTGCTGCGCCACCCTGCCCTGCCGGCCGGCGTGCCGATCGTCCGCTTCATGGACGAGGACCTGACGCAGCGGATGAGCGACTACGTGCTCGCCGAAGTCACCCGCCACCATCGCCTCGCCACCCGCTTCAAGCGCGATCAGGCGGCCAAGCGCTGGGTGCAGCTCTATCCCGGCCCCGCCTGGGACGTGAATGTCGGCGTCATGGGCCTCGGCCAGCTCGGTATGGATGCCATCCGGCACCTGAAAGTGTTCGGGTACAAGCTGCGCGGCTGGAGCCGCACCGCCAAGGCCGTCGAGGGGGTCGAGGTGTTCCACGGCGCCGAGCAGTTCGACGCCTTCCTCAACGGCACCGACATCCTCGTCAACCTCCTGCCGCTCACGCCCGAGACCTTCGGCATCCTCAACCACGATACCTTCAGCAAGCTCCGCCGCGACGGGCTCGATGGCGAGGGCCCGGTGGTGATCAACGCCGCCCGCGGCGGCCACCAGAAGGAAGCCGATATCGTCCGCGCCCTCGAGGACGGCACGCTCAAGGCCGCGAGCCTCGATGTGTTCGAGGTCGAGCCGCTGCCGCAGACCTCCCCGCTCTGGGGCCGCGACGACGTCTACATCACCCCGCACATCGCCGCCGCGTCGTCCGAACGCACCGGCGTCCGCTATTTCAGCCGCGTCATCAAGGACCACGAGGCCGGCAAGCCCCTGCCCAACGTGGTGGACATGGCCCGCGGGTACTAGAGCTCGAGTTCCCAGTACTCGCCGACGAGGTCCTTGCCAAAACTCCTGTGCGGCTTGCTCTCGGTCAGCCTGAACCCGGCCGCGGCGTAGAGCTTGCGCGCCGCGGTCAGGCTTTCCTGCGTCCAGAGGCGGATCTTCTTGTAGCCCTTGGCGCGGGCAAAGCTCACGACCTGCGCGACCAGCGTCGTGCCGATGCCGAGGCCGCGGGCCTTGGGCTCGACATAGAGCAGTCGCAACTGGGCGACGCCCTTGCCGGCATCGACGACGAAGATAGAGCCCGCGAGGTCGCCGCGCCACTCGGCGATCCAGCAGGCTTCGCGTTCGGCATCATGCCCCTGCGCGAACTTGCCGGCGATCTCGGCGGCGAGCCCCTCGTAGCTGCCATCCCAGCCGAACTCGGAGGTGTAGACCTGGGCTTGCCGCGAGGCGACGAGCGCGATCTCGCCGATCCGCGGCGGCCGCACCAGCACGGGCGAGGCGGGCAGCTCATCGCCGAGCAGCGTGCGGATGGTCCACATCGCATCGGCCAGCCGGCGGCGGTCGGCAGCCGACAGCGGCGCCAGCATCTCGCCGACGGCGGCCTCGGCCTTGTCCCGCAGGTCAAAGAAGGCCTCGTCGCCCTCGCGGGTCAGCGCGATCGAACTGCCGCGCCGGTCGGTCGGGTTGGGCGCGGTAGCAACAAGGTCCTTGCTGACGAAGGCCTGGAGGATGCGGCTCAGGTAGGCGCGATCGAGGTCGAGCGCCTTGCTCAGCTCAGTGCCGGTGGTGTGCCCGCGTATCGCGATCTCGTAGAGAACCCGCGCTTCGGCGAGGCTGAACGGGCTCTCGGTCAGATGCTCGTCGAGCACGCCGATAACGCTCGTATAGAAGCGGTTGAAGGCGCGGGTATCGTCGATCAGCGTGTCGGGCGTGTCATCCATGATAGATGACACGCTCACTCACTTTGTTGACTTTGTCAACTATATCGCTGCTTCAGATGGCCGTAGACGGCCCGGATGCCCTGGTCGGTGGCCCCGAACGGCCGCCCCGCCCGCGCCTCGGGCGCCCAGGCATAGATATCGAGATGGGCCCAATCCTTGGCCTGCTTGATGAACCGCTTGAGGAACAGAGCCGCGGTGATCGAGCCGGCAAACGGCGCAGCGCCGGCATTGTTGATGTCGGCGATCTTGCTCGCCAGCATCGACTCGTAGGGCATGTGGAGCGGCAACCGCCACAGCGGATCATCGGCCGCCAACCCGGCTGCCATCAGCCCGACCGCCAACTCGTCGGTCAGCGTATAGAGCGGCGGCAGTTCCGGACCGAGCGCCGTGCGGGCCGCCCCGGTCAGCGTCGCCATGTCGACCACCAGTTCCGGCGCTTCCTCGTCGGCCAACGCCAGCGCGTCGCCGAGGATCAGCCGGCCTTCGGCATCGGTATTGCCGATCTCGATCGTGCTGCCATTGCGGGCCCGCAGGATATCGCCGGGGCGGAAAGCCGAGGCCGAGATCGCATTCTCGACGATCGGTATCAGTACCCGCAGCCGCACCCGCAGGCCGGCATCGATGATCGCGTGGGCGAGACCGAGGATATTGGCCGCACCGCCCATGTCCTTCTTCATCAGCAGCATGCCGGCCGCCGTTTTGATGTCGAGGCCGCCCGTATCGAAGGTAACGCCCTTGCCCACCAGCGTAATCTTCGGGTCGTTCTTCTTGCCCCAGCTGAAATCTACCAGTCGCGGCGCCTCGGCGGCAGCCCGGCCCACGGCGTGGATCATCGGAAAATTCTCCTTGAGGAGATCGTCGCCGGCGATGACCTTCACGTCGAGCTTGTGCCGCTTGGCGAAGGCGCGGATTTCCTTTTCCAGCGCATCGGGCCCGAGATCGTTGGGCGGGGTGTTGACGAGGTCGCGGGCAAGGAATGCCGCATCGGTCAGCCGCTCGACTTCACCGGCATCGACGCCCTCGGGCAGCTCGAGCTCCGGCGCATCCTTGCCCTTGCGATAGCGGTCGTAGCGATAGGCACCCAGCCGGAAGCCAAGCGCTGCCAGCGTCGGATCGCCCAGCGCCCCGGCGAGGCGGTAGCGGCCAGGCTCGAGTGCGGCGGCGGCAAGCCCGTGCACCAGCGCCGACCGGCCCTCGGCGGCCCCGAGGCCGAAGAGGTAGCCGGCGACACCGCCATCGTCTGCAGGCAGGGGCAGCAGCTTGCCGCGCTGGCCGGTGAAGCCATTGGCCTTGGCCCAGTTGGCCTGCAGCGGCGTCAGCCCCTCGGCGGCGCCTCCCTCTTCGACGGAGATGAGGGTGACGGGCTTCGATTTGGGCATGGCGCTGATCCGCGATCCGGGGTGATGCGACAAGAATTACGCCTCGGAACCCGCATCTGCAACGTCACCAAATCTCATGTTTAACCCGCTGTTAGGGTTAATCATTTATTGCTCAGGGCGGGCTCGGGACTGCCAGAAACGCATTGCCCGGAGGACTTTGTTCGTGTTGCGTCGATTTTCGTTGAAGCCGATTGCTTCGCTGCTTTGTGCAGGTGTAGCCGTGCTGGCGCTCAGCGCCTGCGCGGCCAATCCGACGACCACCGGGTCGATCGGCACGCCTGATGCCACCAGCATTCCGGCCGACCAGCGGGCGGCGGCGATCAACCAACTCGCGGGGCGCTACAAGCAGAACCCGGGCGACCGGAACACCTCGCTCTATTACGCGGCGGCGCTGCGCAGCAACGGCCAGGCCGACCAGGCCGTGGCCGTGCTCGAGATCACCGTCGGCAAGTACCCCAAGGATCCGGAAGTCGCGGTCGAATACGCCAAGGCGCTCTCCGCGGCCGGTCGCTTCGACCAGGCGCTCACCATCGTCGACCGGGCGATCGACCCGACCGCACCCAACTGGAATGCGTTGCTGGTCAAGGGTGCGATCCTCGACCAGAACGGGCAGAACGACGACGCCCGGCAGCTCTATCTCACGGCGCTCAAAGTGGCGCCGGACCAGCCATCCATCCATGCCAATCTCGGCCTCTCCTACGCCATGACGAACGACCTCACGTCGGCGGAAAGGGAGTTGCGGATCGCCGTTTCGCTGCGCGGGGCCAACACGCAGATCCGACAGAACCTCGCGCTGGTGATTGGCCTTCAGGGCCGCTTCGACGAGGCGCAGAAGCTTTTCGCAACCGAGCTGCCCCTGGCCCAGGTCGAGGCCAACATGGCCTATATCCGCGCGCTCCTCACCCAGCAGAACCGCTGGGACCGGATCAAGACGTCCGGCTGATCAGGCAGGACGTAGAAGGTAGGAATTAGGAAGTAGCAAAAGGGCGCCTCACCGGGCGCCCTTGTCGTTTTCCAATTCCTACTTCCTAATTCCTACTTTCTCCGGCGTCAGCCGAAGCTCACCCCATTTGCCATCACCTTGATGATCGCCGGGGAGATGATGACGATGAAGAGCACTGGCAGGAAGAACACGATCAGCGGCACCGTCAGCTTGGGCGGCAGCGCGGCGGCCTTCTTTTCGGCGTCCATCATGCGCGTCTCGCGGCCTTCCTCAGCCATCACGCGCAGCGATGTACCCACCGACGTACCGTAGCGCTCGGCCTGGATCAGGGCCTGCATCACCGACTTCACGTTGTCGAGGCCGGTGCGGCGGCCGAGATTGTCGTAGGCGCGGGTGCGGTCTTCGAGGAAGCTCAGCTCGGCCGTGGTCAGCGTCAGCTCCTCGGCGAGCGGTACCGACTGCATGCCGATTTCCTTGCTCACGCGTTTGAACGCGTGCTCGATGGACATGCCGGATTCCACACAGAGCAGCATCAGGTCGAGGGCATCAGGCCAGGCCCGGCGAATCGACTGTTGGCGCTTCTGCGTCTGGTTGCGCAGCATCAGGGTCGGCAGATAGGCGCCGATCAGGCCGATGAAGAGCGCGTAGATGGCGCTCATGTAGATCGGGTTTTCCTTCATCACCGTCAGCGCCAGGTAGGCGAACGACAGGACGAAGAGCGCGAACGGCGTGACGAAGCGGGCGAAGAGGTAGGTCGTCATCGCCGCGGGACCGCGATAGCCGGCGCGAGCCAGGGCGTCGACGGTGTTCTCGTCCATGAACGCCTTTTCAAGCGAGAAGCGCTCGACGACGTTCTTCATGTAGTCGCGGCCAGTTTCGCGACGGATGGTGCGGGTGGGCGTGTCGCCGGCGGCGGCAGTGCCGCGCAGACGGGCCATTTCCTCGGCCCGCATCTTTTCGCGCTCGAGCGCGACGCGGCGGATGCGCTGCTTGATGTTGCTGCCACCCGAAAAGAAGGTGACGCCAATCGAGAACACGGTGGCAGCTGCGGCGACGGCCGCGAAAACGGCCATCAGGAACTTCGGATCGGTGAGGGTTTTGACCAAGTTATCCATGTCGGTCCTCAGAAGTCGAACTGGACCATCTTGGCCATGATGAAGATACCGATCGACATCAGGATCACCGCAATACCGAGCATGATCATGCCGATGGGCGTGGTGAAGAGCGGCAGCATGTAACTGGGCGTCGTCAGCGTCACGAGTATCGCGACGATGAAGGGCAGCGAGCCGATGATGCCGGCGGAGGCCTTGGCTTCGGACGACATCGCCTTGATCTTCTGCTTCATCTTCTTGCGGTTACGCAGCACCTTGGCGAGGTTGCCCAGCGCTTCGGAGAGGTTACCGCCGGCCTGCTGCTGCACGGTGATCACGACGATGAAGAAGTTCACCTCGGGCAGCGGCACGCGGTCGAACAGCGTCTGCACCGCTTCCATCATCGACTTGCCGAGCGACTGCTGGTCGAGCACGCGCTGGAAGTCGGACTTGATCGGCTCCTTGGCTTCCTTGGCCACGAGGCGCATGGAATCGTTGAGCGGCAGGCCGGATTTCACGCCGCGCACGATGGCTTCCACCGCGTTGGGAAGCTCGTCGAGGAAGCCGTTCTGGTACTTCTTGCGGCGGTGGCCGAGGTACATGCGCGGCAGCAGGTAGCCGCTCGTCAGCCCGAAGACGGCCGAGTAGAGCGGGATCTGCAGGCCGTTCAGCTCGAGCGGCGGCACCTGCAGCACCATGCACAGGACGAAGATCACCACGCCGACGATGATCGAGTTGCGGATGAAGGCGCCTCGCTTCAGCTTCATGCCGGCCTGGTAGAGCTGGTCCTGCAACGGCACGCGCTTCTTGCGCTTTTCGAGCGTAACGGTCTGAGCGCGAAGAGTCTGCTGGATCTCCTTGCGGCGCGTCTCGCGGGTGCGGGTGGCGCTGAGTTCCCGGCGGTTGGCCTGGATATCGCCCTGCAGGGCTTTCATGCGCTTGTCGGCGCGGCCCGAACCCAGCATCGACGGCACCAGCGCAAAGCCGGCGGCTCCGACACAGACGATAGCCAGTACTGCGATGATCAGCGGGCTCACGGTATCGCCTTATGCACCGAGGATCTCGTGCTGCTCGACATTGGCCTTTTCGAGCGCTTCGATGAGATTGGCCTCTTCGTTGAAATACTTGGCGCGTTCGTTGAACTGCGGCTTGGTGATACCGGTCGAGCGGTGGCGCCCGAGCAGGTTGCCGTTCTGGTCCTCGCCGATGATGTCGTAGAGGAAGACGTCCTGGGTCACGATGACGTCGCCTTCCATGCCCAGCACCTCGGAGATGTGGGTGATGCGGCGCGAACCGTCACGGAGACGGGCGGCCTGCACGATCACGTCGATCGAGGACACGATCATTTCGCGGATGGTGCGGCTGGGGAGCGAGTAGCCACCCATGGTGATCATCGATTCAAGACGGCTCAGCGCTTCGCGCGGGCTGTTGGCGTGGAGCGTGCCCATCGATCCGTCGTGGCCGGTGTTCATGGCCTGCAGCAGGTCGAAGGCCTCGGGTCCGCGCACTTCGCCCACGATGATCCGCTCGGGACGCATACGCAGGCAGTTCTTCACGAGGTCACGCATGGTGATCTCGCCTTCGCCTTCGAGGTTGGGCGGACGGGTTTCGAGGCGCACCACGTGCGGCTGCTGCAGCTGCAGTTCGGCCGAGTCCTCGCAGGTGATGACGCGTTCGTCCTTCTCGATGAAGGCGGTGAGGCAGTTCAGCAGCGTCGTCTTGCCCGAACCGGTACCGCCCGAGATCAGCACATTGGCGCGCGAACGGCCGAGGATGCGCAGCACCTCGGCGCCTTCGGGCGAAATCGAGTTGTACTTGACCAGCTGCTGGAGGGTCAGCTTGTCCTTCTTGAACTTACGAATGGTGAGCGCGGCGCCGTCGATGGCGAGCGGCGGGGCGATCACGTTGACGCGCGAGCCGTCCGGGAGACGGGCGTCACAGATGGGGGAGCTTTCATCGACGCGGCGGCCGACCTGCGACACGATGCGCTGGCAGACGTTCATCAGGTGCGCGTCGTCGCGGAAGCGGACATTTGTGAGCTTCACTTTGCCGCCGACCTCGATGTAGCACTTCTGCGACCCGTTCACCATGATGTCGGCGATGTCGTCGCGGGCCAGCAGCGGCTCGAGCGGGCCGTAGCCCAGCACGTCGTTGCAGATGTCCTCGAGCAGGTCTTCCTGCTCGGAAATGGACATGATGATCGACTTGAGCGCGATGATTTCCGCAACGATGTCGCGGATTTCCTCGCGCGCCGTCTCCATCTCCATGGTGGCGAGCTGCGAGAGGTCGATCGAGTCGATCAGGGCGTTGAAGATCGCCGACTTGGTCTGGAAATATTCCTTGTCGCGCTGCGCTGCCTCGGGCGAGCGCACGTCGATGATCTCGTCGTTGCGCTTGGCCGGCTCCGGCGAGCGCATCATTTCGGTCCGAGCGGCCTGCACCACCGGCGCGGGCGTCGGTCGGGCCGCCGGCGTGTTGGCTCCCGGTGTGTTGCCGCCGAAGGTGGTACGCTTACCGAACATCTAGGCCTCTCAGGCGCGCTTCTTGAGGAACGGGATCTTCAGGCTCGATTTGCTGGCGACCCGTTCGGGCGTGTTGCGGCCGGTGACGTGCATGCCGATGAGGCGGAACATCTCGTTGGAGCGATGGTTGGCCGACACTTCGGCGATCATCTGGCCGTTATTGGCGGCGGTGCCGAAGGTCTGCGCATCAAACGCGACCTGGCCCAGCAACTTGCACTCGACCGAGGTCGCGAATTCGTTGGCCGGAATCTCCGGACGGCGCGGCACGCCGACCTTGTTGAGCACCAGCAGCGGTTCGGACTCGGTGGGGCGCAGGGCCTTGATGGTGTCCGAGAGGTTCTTGGCGTTGCGCAGGTTGGCGAGATCGGGCTCGGCGACGATGATGACTTCGTCGATCGTGGCGATGGTCTGACGCACCCACGAGCTCCAGACATGCGGGATGTCGAGGATCACGACCGGCGTCGACTTCTGGGAGAGCTCGATGATCTGCTCGAACTCGCGCTCCTCGAAGTCGAAGGTCTTGTCGAGCACCACCGGGGCGGTGAGCAGGCTGACATGGTTGGCGGCCTTGGAGCTCAGGCGGTCGAGCAGGGTCTGGTCCATCTTCTGGCTCGCGCCGATGGCGTCGGCGATGCCGTGCGGCGGATCCTGGTTGAAATTCAGCCCGGCGGTGCCGAAGGCGAAATCCATGTCGAGAATCAGCACGTCCTGGCGGAGGTTCTGGCTGATGGCCCAGGCGACGTTGTGGCCGACGGTCGAACCGCCGGCGCCGCCCTTGGCGGAAACGAAGCCGATGGTGCGGCCGATGGGCGCCGCGCCTTCGGCGGCGAAGAGCTCGGTGATCACCGAGACGATGGCCTGCGCCGAGGTGGGCAGCACGATATATTCGGAAACGCCCGAGCGGATCAGCTCGCGGTAGAGCACCACGTCGTTGACGTGGCCGAGCACGATCAGGCGGGTCGCGGCGTCACAGACCTCGGCGAGAGCTTCGAGCGCACCGGGGATTTCCTCTGTCGGCAGCGTCGTCTCGACGATGATCAGGTTCGGCGTGGGGTTCGCCTTGTAGGTCTCGATGGCGCCCTGGAGGCCGCCGTTGTGGGTGGTGAGCGCCACCTTTGACATGCGGCGGTCGTGCACGGCGGCCTCGACCAACTGGGCCGTCTGCGAGTGCTCGCAGAAGGCCTGGATGGTGATGCGCGGGATCAGCCGCGCACCGTTTGCCACCTCGATCGCTGGCTCTTCTGCCTGCTTGCCGCCGTCGATCTTCAGGAAACTCATGGTACTCTTACTCCGTCAATCCAGCAGGAAGCCGACCGAACCGTCATAGCTGCCGCGCATGCCGTCCGATCCGACGCCATAGACAGTCTCGATATGACCCAGAAAGATTGCTTCAGCGTCACCAGCCAGCGTCGCCTTGTCGGTAGGCAGAACCGGCATCTCGTTCTTGGCCCGGGCGTAGTAGGGCGTCACGAGGAACACGAGCTCGGTGCGGTCGGTGGTGAAATCACGCGACCGGAAAAGGGCGCCGAGGATCGGGATGTCGCCGAGGCCGGGTAGCTTGTCGATGGCCTGCCGCGAGCGCTCGCTCAGCAAGCCGCCGATCGACAGGGTCTGCCCGGCGCCCAGTTGCACCGTGCTCGAGACGCGGCGGGTGTTGATCGACCCCTCATCGCCGGGCTCCGAAACTTCGCTCTTCACGATGAGCGAGATGGTGCCGTCCGAATTGATGGTGGGAGTGAAGTTGAGCTGCACGCCGTAGGGCTTGAACGTCACCATGCGGTTGCCGTCCTGGTCGACGGTGTAATAGGGCAGCTCGCCACCGGCGAGGAAGTCGGCCGGCTGGCCGGACAGGGCCGTCAGTACAGGCTCGGCCAGCGTCTTAACGGCGCCGCGGGTTTCGAGCGCGCGCAGTTCGATATCGATCGAGCCGTTGGGGAACGGAATACCCACCGTCCCGCCGCCCGACGCGACCGCGTCGATGCCGCCGGTGAAGTTGCCCGAAACGGCCCCCACCGAGAAGCTGCCCGAAAGGTTGACGCCGAGCTGCTTGGCAATGCTGCGCTGCACTTCGGCGACCGTTACCTTCAGCATCACCTGCTGCGGCCCGACGACCTGGATCAGGCTGCTGGTCTGGCCGCCGCCGGCAGTGCCGCCCGCGGCTTCGTCGGAGAGCTGCGCCGCCATGGACTCGGCCACGGCCTTGTCCTGAGCGGTCTGCACGGTGCCGGTGAGGAAGTAATGAGTCTTGCCGTCGATCGACTTGTCCGAGAGCGTCTCGACCTTGATGTTCGAGTTGGGCAGGATCCGCTTGAGCGTCGCCTGCAGGGCGTCGGCAACCGGGGACTCCTCGGCCTGCACCTGCACGTCGAGCACCACGATCTGGCGGCCGGTGGCATCGAGGAAGATGATGTTGGTATCGCCCGAACCCATGCCCTGCAGGATCACGCGGCGCTTCGAGCGGAGGATGGCGCTGGCGATGCCGGGCGAGCCGACGATGACTTCCTTGGCGTCAACCGGCAGGTCGAGGATCATCGACTTGTTGAGGCTGAGCGACACGGCGCGGGTGGTGCCAAAGGCGTTGCCGGCGATGGTGATGTGAGCCTCGGCGCCCTGCGCCTGCTGGCCGAAACCCAGCGGGGCGAGGCCAAGCATGGCACCGAGCGCGGCCGCCAGCGCGGTCATCTTGATAGTATCGTACATCAGGCGCCTCGCCGAAGCCGAACAGGAGATTTCACTGGGGCTGGACATCATTCACCGGCTGCTGTTGCTCGCCCTCGCCCTCACCCGTGGGGGTACCGTTGCCGTTGCCCGAATAGCTGGCGTCGGTCACCTTCGCGTCGTCGGTTGCGGGAGACGATATGTCCTGGTTGCGCCCGAAGCGGACAATCCGGATGGCGCGGTTAACATTGTTCTTCTGCTCGGTCTCGGCCGTCTGCTGGTAGTCGGCAATCGAGCGCAGCACGAGCGAGAGCGTGCCCAGCTTGGTCGAGTTGATCACCGTCTCGCCCTGCGCCGGGTTGAGCTCGAGGAGCGCGATGGTGTCCGAGAAGACGTCGGAGCGCGGATCCTCGGGATTGGCCTTGGTGCCGGTCGTGCCGGTTTCACCCAGGCGCGTACCGATCGCGAGCACCTTCACGTTCTCGAGGATCGTCTCCGAGATCGAGCCGCCGGCGCCCGAATGGCTCAGCACCACGTCGACATGATCGTTGGGCAGGATGTAGCCGCCGGACGCGGCCGCGGCGCTCACCTGCACCGGAATGGCGCGCATGCCCTTGGGCAGCACGGCCGACAGATAGCCCTGGTCGGAATGGACCAGCTTCTGCTGCATGATCGGTTCGCCCGGGAAGAACTCGAAGCGGGCGACTGAGCCAGTCATCTGGGTCAGGGCATCGGGCATCGAGCTGTCGGAGATGTATTCGGGGCGCACGGCGAGTTCGGGCCAGGGCTGCCACTCGACCGTCTCTTCGGTGAGGCGCTGGCCAACGCCGATCGCTGTCTTGGCGACCAGGATCTTGGCCTTCTTTTCCTCGATGACCTGCACCGGCCCCGGCGTCGCGATCTGCTCGGGCGGCGGAGTATTGGTGGTCGCAACGAAGAAGAAGGCCGCGAGGCCACCTGCCAAAAGGGCGACCAGGAGCAATATGATGCGCGATGCTCTCAACGCCGGTACTCCACTGAACCAAGACGCGAAACGCGCCTGACTAACTCGTCCTTTGACTATCGACGCAAAGGGTCAAAGTTTGGTTAATCGATGCTTGTCAATTACGGTTAACGGGAGGTTCCCGTGTCACGGAGTCTTGAGAGACCCGACTTCCTCAGGCCAGCGCGCCCTGAAAAATCGCGCTGTCGGAGTAGACGAGCAGCCCGGCAATCGCGAGCGCGATGCCGTAGGGGACGCCGGTCTTGCTGTCGTGCAGGCGGTCGATCCACTTGATGGCGCGCAGCTGCGCCGGCAGCGGGTAGCGGCGGGCAGCGAGCAGAAGCAGGGTGAGGGCGCCACCGAGCAGCGAGGCATAGATCAGATAGGGCAGCATTACGCTGAGGCCCAGCCACAGCGTCGTCGCGGCGATCAGCTTGGCGTCGCCGCCGCCGATCCAGCCGAACGCGAAGAAGGCAAAGGCAAAGACCAGCACCAGCACCGCACAGGCGAGGTGAATGCCGATTTCGCTGAGCGGCAGGCCGACGAACAGGGCGAGCGCGAAGAAGGCCACGACCAGCGCCAGCACCAGCTTGTTGGAGATGCGCATGGTGAAGAGGTCCGAGAAGGCGGCAAACGCCATCAGCAGCGGGAAGATCACCAGGGCGAAGATCGAAACGAAGGACATGGCTGCCGGATTCTGAAGCAATCGCGCATCGGAGGCGCAGCCTGCAGTGTCAGGGCATCGTGGTTAATAAAGCCGGAACGACAAAGGGGCCCGGAGGCCCCTTTTCGCAAGCTTGATCAGCGAAGGTGGCGCGCTCGAAGCCGATCGCGCCGCCAGCGACCGATCAGGGAACGGTGACGTTCAGCTTGGTCGAGATCTTGTTGAAGAGGCCGGACAGGCTGCCGCCGAGAGTGGTGGCGGCGGCAATGATACCGACGGCGATGAGCGCGGCGATGAGGCCGTATTCGATCGCGGTGGCGCCGGACTCGTCGTTCATGAAACGAGCGACAGTGGTCATTCTAGGCTCCTTGCACACGTCATCCGCGTTACCCCCGGCAACGCTGTGTAACGGGACCAGACTTTAGTTGAGACGTCTTGACGGCCGGTTAATCGGCAGACCCTCAAACGCCTGACACACAAGGCATTTGGCTATGGTGTGCAAGTCGTTGACGGGTCCGGCGCAATTGATGCGACCGCAAAAGCAGCACCGCGTTTGCCAAGTGTTCACCATTTTCGGCAACACTCCGTTCAGCGTACCAGTCATGTAACCGGGGTTCGTCCCATGATCACCGCCAAGAGTATTGCGGTTCTTCTCAGCGCCGGACTTCTGTTCGGCACCCTCGCTCCGGCAGTCGCCGCGGACTCGGCGCCCGTGAGCGTGAAGGTCAACATGGCCCGCATCCTGCGGATCGACGCCCCGGCAGCCACCATCATCATCGGCAATCCCGGCGTCGCCGACGTCACTATCCAGGATCCGCAGACGCTGGTGCTGACCGGCAAGAGCTACGGCTACACCAACCTCATCATCCTCAACTCGGCCGGCAACCCGATCGCCGACACGATGATCCAGGTGACGCAGGACCTCTCCGACGTCGTCACCATGTATAACGGCGCGGCACGGCAGAGCTACAACTGCGAGCCCACCTGCCAGTCGATCATCATGATGGGTGACGACAGCGGCTTCACCGGCCAGGCCGTCGGTACGTCGCAGACCATCCAGGGCGTCGCCAACTCCAGCAACTGAGCGGGGTTAACCGGCCTTCAACCATCGGTGCAACTTTGCGGCCCGGAGCTAACCATCGTTTAGCGCCGACCCGCTAGTTTGCCTCGTGTATGGACCGGATCGCGGCAACGCCGATGACGAAACGCAAATCCTGGCTGAGATGGATGCTGGCGCCCGCGCTGAAGCGGGCCGACGGGTTTCGTCGCGACGAGCGCGGCGTGACACTGATCGAGTTCGGCATCCTGGCGGTGCCGTTCTTCACCGTCATCGCGGCTATCCTCGAGACCAGCCTCGTCTTCTTCGCCGGGCAGATTCTCGACAGCGCCGTGCAGGACGCGGGGCGGCTGATCCGTACCGGGCAGATGCAGACCGGTCCTACGGGAAGCAACAACCTCGAGGGCTTCCGCACCAAGGTCTGCAACAACCTCTACAACATGATGACCTGCGCCAACCTCAAGGTGAAGGTCTCCGTCGTCTCGAACTTCGCGAGCGCCACGGTGACCTACCCGATCCAGCAGGGATCCTCGTGCACGATCGTGAATGGCGTGAAGACCTGCAACTGGACGATCACCGAGAGCTATACGCCCGGCATCGGCGGCGACGTGGTGCTGGTGCAGGCCTATTACAAATGGCCCACCATCGTGCGGCTGCTCGGCTTCAACCTGCAGGACCAGCCCGATGGTACGCGCCTTCTCGGCGCAGTGCGCGTCTTCCGCAACGAACCGTTCGGGTGCTCCAGTTGTACCTGAGGCAGAAACTCATCCGGCGTTTCATCCGCAACACCCGCGCCGCTGCCGCGGTGGAGTTCGCCTTCATCCTACCCCTCCTGATCCTTCTCTATTTCGGCACGGTGGAAGCGGCGTCGCTCTATACCGTCGACCGCCGCGTCGCGACTGTCGCCAGCACCATGGCCGACCTCGTATCGCGCCAGCAGTCCTGCATCAGCACTGACACGCTCAACAGCTACTTCGCCGCCGCAACTGGTATCATGCAGCCCTATGCGACCACTGCCCTGAAGCAGGTGGTGACGTTCATGGGCATCAGTTCGACCGGTACCGTGACGCTCAAGTGGAGCAAGCCTTACGGAACCGGGGCGGTGGCGCGCACCTCCACCACAATGGGTACACTGGGCGCCGCCACCCAGATCAATACGCTCGCCCGCACCAAGGGCTGGCTGGTGGCGGCCGAGATCCAGTACCCGTACCAGCCGCTCTACGGCATCGTGATCAAGACCATCAACCTCGCGCATACCGAGTATTACCTGCCCCGCTTCGAGGGCGAGATCACCACGGCCACCACCTGCCCGTGAGGCCGCTTGCCGCCGGGTGGCGGCGCATGCAATAGCCGGGCATCCCGAACCCAAGGACGCCCCACCGTGCAGGATACAATCATCCCCGTTTTCGACCTCGGCGGCGTGTTCGTCGAATGGAACCCGATGTTCCTGTTCCGCAAGCTCTTCGAAACCGAAGAGGAAGCGCAGTGGTTCTGGGACAATATCTGCACCAAGGACTGGAACCTCGAATTCGACGCCGGCGACATCTTCGCCGAAGGCGTGGCGCGGCTCATCACTCGCTATCCGCGCTACTGGCGCGAGATCCAGGCCTTCGACCTGCGCTGGAAGGAGACGCTCGGCTCGTTCATCCAGGGCACGATCGACATCCATGACGAGCTGATCGCCAACGAGATCCCGACTTTCGCCATCACCAATTTCTCGTGGGAGAAATGGGTGAGCTGCCTGCCCGAATGGCCGTTCCTTGAGAAGTTCGACGGCGTGGTGGTCTCGGGCCTCGAAGGCCTGGTGAAGCCCGATCCGCGCCTCTACCGCGTCTTCTGCGACCGCTACGGCCTCTCGCCTGAATCCTGCGTCTTCATCGACGACAGCGAGCAGAACGTGGTGTCGGCTCGCAAGTTCGGGATGCAGGCCATCCACTTCACCGGCGACACCAAGGCGCTGCGCAAGGAACTGATCGGGCTGGGCCTGCCGCTGAAGGCGAAGAAGTAGGCGCGCCGAAGCGCCCGGCGGCCCTGAGCCCCGGGGTTTTCACTGTCATTCCGCCGCCTCGCGGATGCGGCGTGGGCGGGACTTCGTCCCCAAAGCCGGTAGATCCGGCAAAGTAGTGGTGGGACTAACGCCCCGCCCTGAACGCGATCGGTTTTATGCCTCCGGCCGCCGCGACTACCACGGCGCAAAACCCCGAAAACCCATGGCGCGGCGGCCCGCCCCATGCCCGAACCCTCGACCGCGACGCTCCGTCAGCGCCTCGCACCGGTGAGGTGAGGGAGTGTCGCACAGGGCAGAATCGCGGGGATAAGTTTCTTTCGGGAGGGATGCTTGCGAGGGACGAAACACCCCCTCTCCCTAGCGACGCCAGGCGGCAAGCCGCCAAGCTTTGCTACCCTCCCCCGCCAAGGGGGAGGAGACGATGGAGCCGCGACGTCGGCTCGAAACCACCGGACGAGCGCAGCGAGGACCCCGCGCGTGGCGCGCCCCGTCCGGAGCGCGACCAGCGCGTGAGGACCTATTTCGTGCCGTACATGCGGTCGCCCGCGTCGCCGAGGCCCGGGACGATGTAGCCCTTCTCGTTGAGATGGCTGTCGATGGCGGCGGTGTAGACCGGCACGTCCGGGTGGGCGTTGGTGAACTTTTCGATGCCTTCGGGGGCGGCGAGGAGGCAGAGGAAGCGGATATTGTTGGCGTTCCGCTCCTTCAGCTTGTCGATCGCGGCGATCGACGAGTTGCCGGTGGCGAGCATCGGATCGACCACGATGATCAGCCGGTTTTCGAGTTCGGACGGGGCCTTGTAGTAGTATTCGACCGGCTGCAGCGTCTCGTGGTCGCGGTAGATGCCGATATGGGCGACGCGGGCTGCCGGCACTAAGTCGAGCATGCCGTCGAGCAGGCCGTTACCGGCGCGGAGGATCGAGGCGAAGACCAGTTTCTTGCCCTTGATCGTCGGGGCATCCATCTTGGTCATCGGGGTTTCGATCTCGATCATCTCGAGCTCGAGGTCGCGGGTCACCTCGTAGCACATGAGGTGCGCGATCTCGCGCAGCAGGCGCCGGAAGCTCGCGATCGAGGTGTCCTTGTCGCGCATGATGGTGAGCTTGTGCTGCACCATCGGGTGGCTGATCACCGTTACGCCGCGCATGGGAAACCTCGATTTTTCCAGAAGGGACTTGGTCTAGAGGAAGGATTTGCCGTGGGGGCCGGGCGCGAGCCCCAGCCAGCGGGCAATGCTTTCTCCTATATCCGCAAAGGTGTGGCGGATGCCAAGGGTTCCTGCGGTGAGGGTTGGGGAAAAGGCCATGATCGGCACCTGCTCGCGGGTGTGATCGGAGCCGCGCCAGGTGGGATCGTTGCCGTGGTCGGCGGTGAGGATCACGAGGTCGGTGGGGCGAAGCTTGCTGATCAGCTCGGGCAGGCGCGCGTCGAACGCCTCGAGCGCCTGGGCGTAGCCCGGCACGTCGCGGCGGTGGCCGTATTCCTGGTCGAAATCGACGAAGTTGGTCATGATGAAAGCCCCGTCCGCCGCCATTTCCATGGCTTCGAGGGTGCGGTCGAACAGGGCCATGTTGCCCGTCGCCTTCATCTTGTGGGTGACGCCGTGGGCCGCGTAGATGTCGGAAATCTTGCCGATGGCATAGACCTGCCGGCCGGCATCCTTGGCCCGATCGAGCAGGGTCGGCTCGGGCGGGGCGATGGCGAAATCGCGCCGGTTGCCGGTGCGCTTGAAGGTTTCGGCCGTTTCGCCGACGAAGGGCCGGGCGATGACGCGGCCGATCTTCAGCGGCTCGGTCAGCGCGAAGGCGGTCTCGCAGAGCTTGTAGAGCCGGTCGAGGCCGAAATGGGTTTCGTGCGCGGCGATCTGGAAGACGCTGTCGATCGAGGTGTAGCAGATGGGCTTGCCGGTGCGGATCGACTCCTCGCCGAGCTCGGCGATGACCGTGGTGCCCGAGGCGTGCTTGTCGCCCAGGATGCCGGGAATGCCTGCCTTTTCAACCAGTTGGGCGATGAGGTCGGGCGGGAAGGTCGGCTCGGTCTTGGGGAAGTAGCCCCAGTCGAACGGCACCGGCACGCCGGCGATCTCCCAGTGGCCGGACGGGGTGTCCTTGCCCTTGCTGACCTCGCGGCCGACGCCCCAGCGGCCGCCTTTCGGCTCGGCGGTGAGGCCGCGTGGGATGGTGCCGGTGGAGAGTTTGCCGGCGGCGCCGAGGCCCAGTGCGTCCATGTTGGGGAGGCGGAGGTCGTAGTTCTGGGCGATGTGGCCGAGGGTGTCGGAGCCGGTGTCACCGTAGTCGGCCGCGTCGGGGGCGCCGCCGATGCCGAACGAATCGAGGATGCAGAGGATGGCGCGGGTCATTGCGGCGCTCCGATATGGTCGGCGATGAGTGGGTGGTTCGGGGGCTCACCGTCGGAAATGGTGTAGGCGGCGAGGAGGCGCTCGGTCACGTCGGCGGCCATGTTCTCGTCGCGAAGATGAACGCGGGCCAACGGCGTATGAACGTCGACTTTGCCGCCAAGACCAAGGAGTTGGTCGAAACCGACGGCAAAATCGATGGTGTCGGTGGGGAGGCGGCGGCCGCCGCCCATGGCGACCACGCCCATGCCGACGCCGCGCGTATCGATGGCGGTGATGGTGCCGGCTCGCGGCGCGAAGATATCGCGGACGATGGGCGCGGGGATAAGGTGCTGGTCCATGCGCTCGACGAAATCGGTGGGGCCACCGAGCAGCGCGACCATCTTGCTGAAATGCTCGAGCGCCGTGCCGGTATCGAGGGCGCGGGCGACGGCGGCGAGCGCATCGGAGCGGCCGGTGAGTTCGAGGACGTCGGCGGCGAGCGCCAGCGTGACTTCGCGCAGTCGCGGATCCTGATGCTTGCCGGTGAGGAAATCGACGGCGTTGCGAACTTCGAGCGCGTTGCCGGCGGCGGACGCCAGCGGCTCGTTCATGTCGGTGATGAGCGCCGCGGTCTTGAGGCCGGCGCCGTTCGCCACCGAGACGAGGCTTTCGGCCAACGCGCGGGATTTCTCCAGCGTCGGCATGAAGGCGCCGGAGCCGGTCTTCACGTCGAGGATCAGGGCGCCGAGGCCTGCCGCCAGCTTCTTGCTCAGGATCGAGGCGGTGATGAGCGGGATGGATTCGACCGTCGCCGTCACGTCGCGGATCGAATAGAGCACCTTGTCGGCCGGGGCGAGGTCGGCGGTCTGGCCGATAATGGCGCAGCCGGCTTCCTTCACCACCTTGCGGAAGAGCGCGTTGTCCGGGCTCGTCGAATAGCCCGGGATGGCGTCGAACTTGTCGAGCGTGCCGCCAGTGTGGCCGAGGCCGCGGCCCGAAATCATCGGCACATAGACGCCGCAGGCGGCGAGGATGGGCGCCAGCATCAGCGAGGTGTTGTCCCCTACCCCGCCGGTCGAGTGCTTGTCGGCGACGGGACCATCGAGGTCGGACCAGTCGAGCACGGTGCCGCTGTCGCGCATCGCTTCGGTCAGCGCCACGCGTTCGGCCGTGTTCATGTCGCGGAAATAGACCGCCATGGCGAAGGCGGCGGCCTGGGCCTGGCTCACCGAGCCATCGGTCAGGCCGGCGATGAAGGCGCCGATTTCGCCGGAAGTGAGAGTGTCGCCATCGCGCTTCCTGGCGATGACTTCCTGCGGGAGGAAGGGCATGGGTTGGTTCCCGATTTTCGTTGCGGAAACCTAGTGCTTACGCCGGGCCGGCGCAATCAACCTGCGGTGGGCAGGCCGTCGGCTGGCGCCGGCTTCCGCTCGGCGAGGCCGCGATTCATGAACGCGACAGCCGCGGCGGCAAGGCTCAGCACACCGAGCACGAGGTAGCCCGCCTGCGGACCCCAATCGTAAAGCGCCCCGGCCAGCACCGGGCCGACGACGCGGCCCAGGGCCGAGAAGGCCTGGTTGAGGCCGACATACTTGCCGGTGGCACCGGGAGGCGCGAGGCGGCTCGCCATCGAGGCGGTGATGTTGGTGAGCGCGCCCTGCGCTGCGCCGACAATGCAGACGCCGGCGAGGAAGACGGCGAACGGCGTCAGCGGCAGGGTGGCAAGCGCGATGGCGATCAGCACCGCCGCACCGGCCGCCACGACCCACTCGCCGAAGCGTTCGCTGAGGCGCCAGACGAGGCCCGCCTGCGCGACGATCGAAGCGATGCCGGCGAGCGTCAGCAGCCAGCCGAGGCCGGAGGCGGTAATGGCGAAGCGGTCGTGGACGAGCAGCCCGAGCGTCGTTTCCATACCGACGAACACCACCATGGCGAGCCCTGTGAGCATCAGCAGGCGCCAGAAGCCGGCGCCGAGCGGCTGTTTGGGCGCCGGCGTGACAGGCCGGCGCTGCGCCTGCGGCAGCATGAAGAAGGCGGCGACGAGGTTGACGGCAGCAATCGCTGCGCCGATGAGGCAGACGGCCGAAAAGCCGAGCGGCGAGGCGAGCGCGCCGATCGCCGGGCCGAAGGTGAAGGCGAAGCCGATCGAGGCGCCGCCCATGCCCATCACCCGCGTCCGCTTGTCGGGATCGGTGAGATCGCTCAGCGTCGCCATGGCGACCGAAATCGAGCCGCCGAACAGGCCGCCGAGCACGCGCGCCGCCACCAGCATCCAGATATTGCCGGCGAGCGCACAGGCGATCAGCGACAGCGTGGTGCCGAGCAGGGCCGCGAGCAGCAGCGGGCGGCGGCCGACCCGGTCACTGAGGCGGCCGAGGATCGGTGCGGCGACGAACTGGGCCAGCGAGTAGCCGGTGAAGAGCAGGCCCAGCGCAATACCGCTGCCGCCGAACGAGGTGACGACGAAGGGCAGCGAGGGGATGACGAGGCTGAAGGCCAGCATGTCGGTGAAGATCACCGCACAGAGGATCAGCAGGCTGGACTTGGGAGGCATGGGCTACTCGGTTGCGCCCTTGGGCGCGAGGTCGGCGGGGTTGTGCACTGTTCTGGCGCCGGTGGCCAGAGGACAGACGGTCGCGAGCCCGGTTTAGCGCGCCGGGGTCACAGGGGTTTGATGTGGATCAGGCGGCGCGCGCCGGCGGGCGGCTCTCCGAGACTTAATGCAGGTTGCCGAAGTTTAATTGGCCGGGCGCTCCCGCGGTTCCTACCTCCCGTGCAGCAACGGAGCGACCAGATGCATACTCGGCGAGACATCCTGAAATTCGGCGCGGCGGCGGGGCTGATGCTCGGCGTGTCGGCGCTCGCCATGCGCAGCGCCTGGGCGGCCGATGACCCACTGGCGTTCGACGCCGCGGCGTTCACCGAGCTCACCGAAACGATCGGCGGCCACGAGGTGACCTACCGGTTCTGGAAGGCCATCCCTTATGTGAGCAAGCCGGTCGACGCTGCCTACCAGAGCCTCAATATCAGCCTGCCGGTCGCGATCGACGGCAAGGCTATCGACGCGAGCAAGGCGCCGATCCTCCTCGCCAATTCGGTGGGTGGCTACATGCCCTCGTCGGTGGCGGATGCGACCGGCATTGGCGGCGGCGCGATGGGCGCGATGCCGCAAGGTGGCGCGGCCCCGACCGAAGCGCCGAGCGGCAGCGCCATGATGGTGGCGGGCGGCGAGATGGTGAGCAACGCCAAGCTGGCGCTCGCCGCCGGTTATGTGGTGGTGGAGCCGGGCGCGCGTGGCCGCACGCTCAAGGACAGCGGCGGCACCTATTACGGGGTCGCGCCGGCGGCGATCGTCGACCTCAAGGCGGCAGTGCGCTACCTGCGGCACAATGCGGGCGTGGTGCCGGGCAATACCGACTGGATCGTCTCGTCGGGCACCAGCGCGGGCGGCGCGCTCTCGGCCCTCCTCGGCGCCTCGGCCGATGACCCGATCTATGCCGACGAGCTGGCGGCGATCGGCGCGGCGGATGCCAGCGACGCGATCTTTGCCAGCGGCGACTGGTGCCCGATCACCGACCTCGAGCACGCGGACATGGCCTATGAGTGGAACTGGGGCAGCAATGCCACCCAGTCGGGCACGCAGGTCGACCAGACGGTGTCGAACGAGCTGAAGGGCCGCTTCGCCGACTACCAGGCCTCGCTCGCGCTCACCGGCAGCAACGGCCCGCTGCTCGCCGACACCTATGCCGACCACCTGCTCGCCACCTACCTGCAGCCGGCCGCAACGGCGTATCTCGCGGCGCTTTCGGAGGCGGACCGCGCGGCCTATCTGGCCGCGAACCCCGCGATTGCGTGGGCCGACGGCAAGGCGAGCTTCAGCTGGGCCGATTTCCTCGCCCATGTCGGGGCGCGCAAGAAGAGCGTGCCGCCCTTCGATGCCTTCGACCTGTCGGCCGGTGAGAACAACCTCTTCGGCCACGGTACGACCGAGGCGCGACATTTCACCACCTACAGCCTGCGCCACGCGACCGGAAACCCGGCGGCCGAGCTCGATGCGGACCTCGGTAAAACGCTCGACCAGATGAACCCGATGCGCTTCATCCTCGCCGACAACCCGAAGCGCGCCCGGCACTGGTGGATCCGCGTCGGCACCAAGGACAGCGACACCTCGCTCACCGTCGTCGGCAACCTCGCGGCGGCGCTCGCCAACCGGGGGGATGATGTCGATGCCGCCATGTACTGGGATGCCGGCCACGGCGCCAACGAGGATGCCGACGCGTTCATCGCGTGGATCGGCAAGGTGACGGGGTATCGGAGCTAGTCGGACGGTCTGGACGCCCCCTCCACCATGCTGCGCATGGTCCCCCTCCCCCGCTTTGCGGGGGAGGATCACGGAGAGATCGGTGTCTTAATAACAGTTGGCCACGAAGGTCTCGGGGCTCCTCCACCGCGCAGCGGGGGAGGGGGACCAGCCGCAGGCTGGTGGAGGGGGCGTCTGGCACGCGCCGTGACATTGTCGCCGCAATCCAGCAAGGTGAGAGCAAAACACGCCCGGGAGGCTCCATGTCACGTCCGCTCCTCGTCATCGACGGCGACTCGTTTGCTCATCGGGCCTATCACGGGGTGCCGAAGACGGTGCGGCGGGCCGGGGGGAAGGCCGGCAATGCGCTCGTGGGCATTGCCAATTACCTGATCAAGCTCATCACCGAGGAGAAGCCGCGGGCGGTCGTCGTCGGCTGGGATACGCTCGAAGTGCCCAACTGGCGGGCGCTTGAGCTCGAGGGTTATCAGGGTGGACGGGTGTTCGAGGACGAGATCGTCGAGCAGTTGAGCGTGCTGCCCGAGTTCGTCACCGCGTTCGGCTGCGTCGTCGGCAAGGGCGCGGGCTTCGAGGCCGATGATTTTCTCGCCACCGCGGCGGCGCGCGAGGAAAAGCGCGGCGGCACGACGCTGGTCGCGACGGGTGATCGCGACGCGTTCCAGCTCGCCTCGGACAAGACCACCATCCTGCAGCCAATCAAGGCCGGCGAAATCGCCCGGATCGATCCGGCCGGGGTGCGCGAACGCTACGATGTCGAGCCGCGCCAGGTGCCCGATTTCATCGCGCTCCGCGGTGACCCGTCCGACAAGATTCCCGGCGCCAAGGGGGTGGGTGAGAAGACCGCGGCGAGCCTCTTGAAGCGCTATCCCGACCTCGAAGCCATGCTGGCCGACAACCGCTTTCCCGGGCAGGAGAAGAACCTCACGCTCTACAAGCGCATCGCCACCATGGTGACGAATGCGCCTTTGCCCGACGTGCCCGATGCCGCGCCAAACTGGGCCCAGGCCGCCGAACTGGCGCGCGAATGGGAGCTCAGAGCCCTCAGCGAACGGCTCGCGGGGCTCGCAGCCGCGAACTGAGCGGCCACGCCGTCAACGCGGCGTTTAGGACCGGTACGGCAAAGTACATATCCGGCATGAATTCGGCCGTGGTAGACGTGACTTATGGCCGAGCCTTTCCTGATCGAGACTTATATCGACAAGCCGGTGGCCGAAGTCCGGCGGTTTCTGGCGCAGCAGCGCAATTATGCACGCTGGGCGGCGGTGGACGAGGCGACGTTCCGGCAGGTCGGCCTGCTCGAATGGGCCGCCGTCACCGAGTTCGGGCCCCGCATCATCCGCTTCAGCCCGCCCAATGACGAGGGCATTTTCGACCACGCCGTCTATGCCGAAGGCGAGGAGCCGGTGATGATGCCGATGCGCGCCATGCCGCAGGGCACGGGCACGCTCGTCACTTTCACGTTCTTTCGCCGTGCCGGGATGACCGACGAGCAGCTCGCCTCGGCGCTCGAATGGATCCGGCTCGATTTCGACGGGCTGAAGGCGCTGCTCGAGTTCTGAGCCCGCTTGCGGGCGGCGCCGTGATGCGGTCTAGCTGCCCCGATCCCGGGGACCTCCAGCCATGCATATCGCCGACAAGATCGCCTTCCGCGCCAAGCTCGAGCCCGAGACCCCGGCGATCATCGCCGGCGACAGCGTCGTCACTTTCGGCATGCTCGAAGGCGCGGTGCGGGCGGTGGCGGCGCGGCTCGCCGCGTTCAATCTACCCGTGGGCAGCATCGTGGGCGTCTCGATCCGGGCGCCGGCCCGGCACATGGCGATGACGCTGGCGCTGATGCGGATGGGGCTCTGCTCGGCGGTGTTCGCCAACGAGACCGGCCTCCTCAACCTGCCCGAAGTGGCGCTCGCCGTGGCCGACCAGCCCTTCGCGCTCCCCGGCGGCAAGGTGTGCCTGCTGGTCACCGACGACTGGTTCAAGCCGGTGACGACGCCGATCGAAAAGCGCGACATCCCCGAGACCTCGCCCTTCCGCATCGTCACCTCGTCAGGCACGACCGGGCGGCCGAAGCCGCTGGTGCTGAGCTACGCCACCTGGGCGTGGAAGCTGCAGATTTTCGAGCCGCAGGTGACCGCCTCCGGCCATTGGTCGCGCGGCATGATGATGATGGACCTCCACGCTTCGTGGGCGCTGCTCATCACCACGATGGCGCTGAGCCGCGGGCAGACCATGTGCTTTGCCGCCAACCCGGCTGAAGCGCTGCGCATGATCTCGCTCTATGGCTGCCAGTATCTCATGGGCTCGGTGTTCCACATGCGCGCGCTGATCGAGCAGCAGCGCGAGCGCTTTGTGCCGCTGCCGACGCTCGCCGGCATCACCACCGGCGGCAGCGTGGTGACGGCGCAGCTGCTCGCCGACATGCAGGCGACGCTCGCCCGCCGCATCGTGCTGGTCTACGCCTCGACCGAAGTGGGCTGCACGGCCATCGAGCTGGTGGGCGTCGACGTGCCGACCGATGGCGGCGCCGGCTATCTCGTGCCGGGTGTGGAGCTCGAAGTGCGCGACGAGGCGGGCCGCGTGCTCGGGCCGGACGAGGACGGCGAAATCTTCACCCGCACGCTTACGCCCTACACGGCGAAATCGGCCGATGGCGCGCCGATCCTCGGCGACGACAACTGGTTCCGCCCCGGCGATATCGGCCATCTCGATGCCAATGGCCGGCTCTACATCACCGGCCGCGTCACCGAGGTGATCAATGTCGGCGGCGGCAAGATCGCGCCTGAGCGGGTCGAGCAGGTGCTGCTGGCCTTCCCCAAGGTGACCGATGCGGGCGTCGTCGGCGTGCCCGATCCGGCGGGAGGCGACGCGATCTTCGCGGCCGTGGTGGCGGACGAAACGCTCGACCTCGCGGCGCTCTCCGCCTTCGTCGCCGAGCGTTTCCGCGTCGCGCCGCTCGCCCGCCTCGTGCAGGTCTGGCAGATTCCGCGCGGGCTCACCAAGAAGATCCTGCGGCGCGAACTGGCCGAACTGGTACGCGAGCAGCGCTAAGCCCTGCGGGCACTGCGTATTTCGGCTTTACAAGGGCGAGCGGTTGGACGATCCTTCGCCATCTTCTGGGGCGTTCTCATCATGACTCGTATCGGGCTGCTGACTTCGGTTGGGCTTGGGGCGCTGCTCGCTTCGGCTGCCTCCGTGCAGGCGCAGGCGTTCGACTGGAACGGCGCCTATGCGGGTGCGGCGCTCGCCGTCGGATCGGTAGAGACGCACACGACGTTCGAAACCTACGACTGGTACACCTACAACCAGCACTCGCTGGCTGGCTTGCTGACCGGCGGCTACAACTGGCAGCAGGGCGCGCTGGTGTTCGGCGTCGAAGGCGATGTCGGCTTCGGCGCCTCGGGCGACGCCACGTCGGACGACATGGTGGACACCGACCAGGTGTCGACTTCGGTCAGCCCGCTGGCAACTCTGCGCGGCCGCATCGGCTTCGCCACCGGCAACGTGCTGCTCTATGGCACTGTCGGCGCGGCAATCGGCAACCCCAAGGTCGACGACACGTGGACGCCGAGCGCTTCGGCCGAAGGCGTGGCGGTGGCGCCGGTGTTTGGCGCCGGCCTCGAAGTGGCGATCAGCGACAGCGTGTCGCTCAAGGCCGAAGGCCGGGTCGCGAACTTCTCGATCGATGGCGACGACGGCTACACCAATGACGTCAACACTGCCGTCGGCCTCGTGGGCGTGAACTTCCACTTCTGATCGGCCCCATCCGCAGGTTTCAAAGGCAGGCTCTCGCCTGCCTTTTTCGTTGGCGCCAGCGATGGACGGCGGGCGCGGCGCCGATTATCGATAAATGCCATGAGCAAGGACGAAACCATCGCGGTGCGCATCGCTCGGGTACTGGGCGAGCGCATCATTGCCGGCGCAATCGCCGCCAGCACGCCGCTACGGCAGGACCATATCGCCGAGGAATTCGCCGCGAGCCAGGTGTCGGTGCGCGAGGCGTTTCGCCGGCTCGAGGCGCAGGGGCTGGTGACCAGCGAACCACGCCGTGGCGTGCGCGTCGCCGGGTTCAGCCTCGACGGGGTGCGCGAAGTGGCCGAAATGCGGGCCTCGCTCGAAGTGCTGGCCCTGCGCAACGCCGCGCCGCACCTGACCCGCGCCATCCTCGACGAAGCCGAGGAGATCAACCGGGTGGGCGACCGCGCCGGCGACGTTCACGCCTGGGAAGAGGCGAACCGGCGCTTCCACCGCACCATCCTCGAGCCGTGCGGCATGCCGCGGCTGATGCGGGCGATCGACGACCTGCAAACCGCCAGCGCCCGTTTCCTGTTCTCGGGCTGGCGGGCGGAGTGGGACGTACCCACAGACCGCGACCATCGCGCCATCCTCACGGCATTGCGGGCGGGCGAGGTGGAAACGGCCTGCGCAGTGCTCGCTCGGCACGTGCAGGCGGCGGGACAACGGCCGCGCAAATAGGTGGCTTGCCAGCTTATCGATTCTGTGGACTCCTTTAGCGATAGATTCCATCGATTATCGATAATTGGAGTGCGACGATGACTGACACAACCGCGACGAGCCTTTACGACCCGCTCAGCCTGCGCGCGCGGCCGCTCGCCTGGAAGCTTGCCGCCATTGCGATCGGCACCGGACTGCTCGCCGCTGCCTCCTATATCGAGGTGCCGATGATCCCGGTGCCGGTGAACATGCAGACATTTGCGATCGGGTTGATCGGTGCGCTCTATGGCTGGCGGCTCGGCGCCATCACGGTGGTGGCGTGGCTGCTCGAAGGCGCGCTCGGGCTGCCGGTGCTGTCGGGCGGCGCGGCCGGCGCACAGCATTTCGTCGGGCCGACGGCCGGCTATTTGTTCTCGTTCCCGCTGGTGGCGGCGCTGACCGGCTGGCTGGCCGAACGGGGTTGGAACGGCAGCCGGGTTGTACTCGCCTTCGTCGCACAGCTGCTCGGCAATGCACTGTGCCTCGGGCTCGGCGCGGCGTGGCTGTCGGTGGGCATCGGCCTCGAGCAGGGCATTCAATATGGCGTCACGCCCTTCCTCATCGGCGCGGTGCTGAAATCGGCGCTGGCGGCAGCCTCGCTGCTGCTGATCGGCCGGGGCAAGCGCGCGGCATGACGGTTGCGCTCCGGCCCCACCACCTGCTGTGCCTGCTGACCTATGTGGGCAAGGGTTACAGCCCCGCCTTCACGGCGAACTACGATGCCATCGCGGCGCGCCTCACGGGCGGCGAGGGCATCGTGCTGGTGACGGGGCCGGACGATATCTGCCAGCCGCTGCTCGGCGAGGCCGAACCGCATTGCCACCGCGACAGCGTGGTGGAGCGCGACCGGCTGGCGGCGCGCGACGTCGCGGCGCTGCTCGCGCTGCCGCTCGCCGTGGGCGACGAACTCACGCTCTCGCCGGAGCTGCTCGACCGGATGCGCGCCGCCTTCACCCGCGGCGAGACGCGCGAAGCCTGCCTCGGCTGCGAGTGGCATGGGCTCTGTACCGGCATTGCCCGAGGCGGCTATCCCGGCGTGAGGGTCGTCTAGCCGAGCGGATCTGGATCGAGCGGCCAGATCGGCCGCGGGATGCGCTTGAACGGAATGCTGGCCCAATCCGGTGGGCAGGCGCCGGGCGTCGCGACGTAAAGCTGGCCGCGCACCAGCGGCGCGAAAACGTCGGTGTGGCGGAAGAGGTTCTTGAGCCCGATCACCTGCTTGCCTTCGAGGACGATGCCGTGGCGGGTGAACATGGTGGGCGAAAACACCCCCGTGCGCTTGGTGTTGAGCAGCACCTCGATGCCCGCCACGCGCACCACCGCGACATCGCCGATGGGGACGCGCTCGTTGCTCAGTTGGTCCTGCCAGGTGTCCTTGGCGAGGTGCAGCACCTCGGCTTCGACATCGAGACAGGGGCCGGAATGCGGCTCGAACTTGCCGCCGATCCGCAGCTTCAGCTTCGCCCCGACGCCGACGGAAAAGCAGATGCCCACGGCCAGCGGATCCCAGAGCGGGCCGTAGGTGGCGTTCTCGATGCCGGCCTCGATCAGAGCGCGGAGCATATGGGTGGTGTCGCCGGGCGCACCGCCGCCCGTCTGGTCGGAGGTGTCGGCGAGGAGGATCGGCTTGTCGCCGCCACGCTTGGCTTCCGCGATGGCGTCGCCCAGCGGGGTGAAAGGCAGCGTCGCCTCGGCGCGGATGGCGTAGAAGCGACGGCCGAACTCCTCGGCGGCGCGCCGGGCGATGGCGGGGTCGCGGTCGGCGACGGCCAGCATCTTGGCCCCGGCATGCGGCACGTCGGCCCACGGGAAGCCGTGGTTCAGGGAGAGCGAGAGGATGCCGTTTTTGCCTTCGGCCGCGAACATTTCGTCGACGAAACCGGGCATCGGTCCCTGCCGCGTCGTCGGGAACAGGCCCATCACCTTGCAGTCGAACACGGCCATGACCGGCTCGATCTCGCCTGCCAGCGTGCGCCGCATCAGGCTGAACAGGTCGGCGGCGCGCTCGGCGTAATCGATATGCGGATAGGCCTTGTAGAAGACGATGAGGTCGGCGGCCGTCGTCAGCCGCTCGTCGATATGGGCGTGGAGGTCGAGCTCCAGCCCGATGCGGGTGCGCGCGCCCACCTGCGCCCGCATGCGGGTGACGAAATCGGCCTCGCAGTCATCGTAGCCGTCGGCCACCATTGCACCGTGGAGGAACATCAGCACCGCATCGACCGGCCCCGCCGCTGCGAGGTCGGCGAGGATGCGGTCGCGCATCGTCTCGTAGGCCGAGCGCACCGTCGGGCCGGCGGGCTCGGCAAAGGCGTGGAGCGACTGGATCACCTCCCAGCCGAGCGCTTCGCCGTGCTTCAGCCAGCGCTGCGCCGGCATGGCCCACGGGCTGCCCGGGATGCTGCCGATATCGCCCTCGTTCCAGAAGCCGCGGCGGAAATCGTCGAGCCCGGTCGGAAACGAGGCGAACGTGTTGGTCTCGGTGCCGAGCGTGGCGATGAACAGACGCATGCGAGGTCCCCTCCCCTGACGCGATGCCCCGACCATACGACCTTCGTCGGCGGTTGCCATACGCAAGTCGGCCTGCTCTCTTCATCAAAAAGAGGGGGATGGCGTGACGGAACTGAAATTCGAAAAGTCGGCGGCGGCGATTGCCGAGGCGCGGCAGTGGATCGCGGGCGGCGTGAACAGCCACTTTCGCGCCGGCATGGCGCCCGGCCCGCTGGTGTTCACCCACGGCGAGGGGCCGTACCTGTTCGACGCCGACGGCAACCGGCTGATCGACTATTATTGCGGCATGGGCGCCATGGTGCTGGGCCATAGCCCGGCCGGGGTACGTGACGCCGTCAAGCAACAAGTGGACAAAGGCATCCTCTTTGCCGGCCAGTCGCCGATCGAGGCCGAGGCGGCGAGGCTGCTCTGCGAACGCATCCCCTCGGCCGAGCGCATCCGCTTCGGCTCGTCGGGCTCCGAAGTCGCGCAGGCGGCGATGCGGCTGATGCGGGCGGCCACGGGGCGGCGGACCATCATCAAGTTCGAGGGGCATTATCACGGCTGGTTCGACAACATCCTGTGGTCGACCGCCCCGGCGCTGAACGCGGCCGGGCCCGACGACGCGCCCGTGCCGGTGGCGGGGAGCGCCGGGCAGCACCCGAGCGAGGCCGATGGGCTTGAGGTGATGGGCTGGAACGATCTCGCGGCGCTCGAGGCACGGCTGGCGCGGGGCGATGTGGCGGGCGTGCTGATGGAGCCGGCCATGTGCAACCAGGGGGCGATGCGGCCGGCGCCGGGCTATCTCGAAGGCGCGCTCGCGGCGTGCCGGGCCAATGGAGCAATCCTCTGCTTCGACGAGGTGATCACCGGGTTCAGGCTCGCGGCGGGCGGGGCGCAGGAGCTGTTCGGCGTGACACCCGACCTGTCGATTTTCGCCAAGGCTATCGCCAATGGGTTTCCGGTGGCGGCGATTGCGGGGCGCGCGGATTTGATCGATCTGTTCGCCACAGGCGGCGTGCTGCATGGGGGCACGTTCAACGCGCAGCCGGTAGCGCTCGCTGCGATGGTGGCGACGCAGCAGGGGCTGACGGGGGAGCATTTTGCGATCAGCGGCGCGCGAGGTCAGCGGCTGCAGGATGGGGTTCGCGCGGCTCTGGCGGAGGCCGGCATCACCGCGCAGGTGATGGGCTTCCCGCTGATGTTCCATGTGTCGTTCGGGCTCAGCGAGCCGCCACACCACTATCGGGAGATCGCGCTCGCCGATAAGCGCGGCTACTCGGCGTTTGCGCTGGCGCTGCTCAAGCGCGGCGTCCGCGTGCTGGAGCGCGGGGCGTGGTTCGTCTCGTCGGAGCACGACGATGCTGTGATCGACGAGACGCTGGCCGTGGTGCGCGAGGCGGCGCGGGAGGTGGCGGGCTAGCGCCCGTCACGCCCCATACGGGATCCAGACGTTCTTCACCTGCGTGGCGCGGCGGAGGAGGTAGTCGCCGCCGAATTTTTCGGTGTCCGACAGGTCGTAGTAGAGGCCGCGGGTGGTCCAGGTCTGTTTGAGGTTGCCGGTCGAGGCTTTTTCGACCATGGCCGAGGTTTCGGCGTCGCCGGCGAACCAGATGGCGTCGATGCCGTCGTGTTCGGCCAGCGTCTTGGCCAGCACCTTGGACTCGCCGGTGACGATGTTGAGGACGCCCGAGGGGACGTCCGACGTCTCCAGCACCTGGTAGAAATCGGTCATCGACAGCGGCGACTTTTCGGACGGCACCAGCACCACCGTGTTGCCCATGGCGAGGGCCGGGGCGATGAGCGCGACCGAGCCGAGCAGCGGACGCGACGGCGGGGCGAGGATGGCCATGGCGCCCAGCGCCTCGACCATCGCAGTCGCCACCATGCGCTGCGGCGGATTGTGGACGGCGCCGTCGTATTTGTCGGCCCAGCCGGCGAAGGCGAAGAGGCGCTCGACCGAGGCGGCGACTTCCGCCGCGCCATCTTCGCCGGTCTGCGCCTTGATGCGGGCGGCGAACTCGGCGGCGCGGTATTCGAGGTTTTCGGCGAGGAAGTAGAGGATCTGGGCGCGGTTGTGGGCCGAGGTGGTGGCCCAGCCGAGCGCGGCGCGGGCGGCTTCGACGGCGTTGCGGATGTCCTTGCGATTACCTTCGCCGACTTCGCCGACAAGGCCCGCGGGGCCGTGAACGGGGCGGGAATATCCCGAGTCCGGGCGGGCCTGCTTGCCGCCGATATACATCTTGGCGGTCTGGTCGATGCCCGGCTCGTCATCGAGCGGGTTCTTGGCCTTGGCGGGCTTGGTGGCTGCCGCCACGAAGGGCTTCAAGTCCTTTTCCCATTTCGGCTTCAGGTAGACGGCCATGCCTTCCTTGCCGCCTTCGCGGCCGAAGCCGCTTTCCTTGTAGCCGCCGAAACCGACGGCCGCGTCGAAATTGTTGGTGGAGTTGATCCACACGACGCCCGACTTGATCTTCGGGGCGATGTCGAGGGCAAGGTTGACGTTCTCGGTCCAGATCGTCGCCGCCAGCCCGTACTTGGAGTTGTTGGCGAGCGCGACCGCTTCCTCCGGCGTGCGGAAGCTCATTTCAACCAGCACCGGCCCGAAGATTTCCTCGGTCGCCACTGTGTTGGCGGTCGAGACGTGGGTGATGAGCGCGGGCTTGAGGAAACAGCCCTGGGCCGGCAGGTCCATGTCGGGCTCGTAGAGCTGGCCGCCTTCGGCGACGCCCTTCTTCACCAGGTCGCGGACGCGCTCGACCTGCACCTGCGCCACCAGCGCGCCGATATCGACGGCCTTGTCGAGCGGGTCGCCGACGCGGAGAGTGGACATGCGCTTCTTCAGCTTGGCGAGGAAGCGCTCCTCAATCGATTCCTGCACCAGCAGGCGCGAGCCGGCGCAGCAGACCTGGCCCTGGTTGAACCAGATGGCGTCGACCAGGCCCTCGATGGCGCTGTCGAGATCGGCATCGTCGAAGACGATGTAGGGCGACTTACCGCCGAGCTCGAGCGACAGGCCCTTGCCGGTGCCGGCGGTGGCCTTGCGGATGATCTTGCCGACTTCGGTCGAGCCGGTGAAGGCGATCTTGTCGATATCCGGATGCCCGGTGATGGCGGCGCCGGTGTCGCCCTCGCCGGTGACGATGTTGACGACGCCCGGCGGCAGCTTCGCCTTCTCGCAGATTTCGGCGAAGAGCAGCGCGGTGAGCGAGGTGAACTCGGCCGGCTTCAGCACCACGGTGTTGCCGGCGGCGAGCGCCGGGGCGATCTTCCAGGCCAGCATCAGCAGCGGGAAATTCCACGGGATGATCTGGCCGCAGACGCCATAGGGCACGTGGTCGGGGAACTCGCGATCGCGGTGCTGGGCCCAGCCGGCGTGGTGGTAGAAATGTCGCGCCACCAGCGGGATATCGACGTCGCGGCTCTCGCGGATCGGCTTGCCGTTATCGAGGGTTTCCAGAACCGCAAAAAGCCGGCTGTGCTTCTGGACGAGGCGGGCGATGGCGTAGAGATACTTGCCGCGCTCGTAGCCCGAAAGCGCCGCCCATTTCGGGAAGGCTGTGCGCGCCGCCTTCACAGCGGCGTTCACGTCGTCGGCGGTGCCGTCGGTGATCTGCGCGAGGGTCTTGCCGGTGGCGGGGTTTTCCGACGCGAAGGTCTTGCCGGGCTTGGTCCACTTGCCATCGATGAAGTGGCCGAAGGTGTTTTCGTGCGCGGCGAGCCAGGTGAGAGCCACGTCGGCGCCTTCCGGGGCCGGGCCGTAATCGAGGGAGGTGAAGATTTCAGCGATCTTGTTCATTTTCTTCCCTTCCTTCAGTGGAGCAGCAACGCTGCGCCAGCCTGACCCAACTTCACCATGTCACCGTCGACCTGCACCAACGACCTTGAGGCAAGGCTGCTGGCCAACGCACGCCCCTCATTCAGGCTGATCGCAAGATCCGGAGCTGCTTGAAGCACGTGGATGGCAGTGCCGTCCGTGGGCAATACTTTCAAAAAGCGCATTTCCTCGGCGTAAATCGCAGCTGGCTTGGCAATCACGCTCACACCAGCGGCATACGATAATCGGCGGCGTAGTGGCCGGTGAGGGTGTGTTCGAGTTGGCGTTCAATGTCGGTGAGGAGCGAGCTCGCGCCGAAGCGGAAGAGGTGGGGCTGGAGCCAATGGGTGCCGAGCTCTTCCTTCATCAGCGCCATGTAGTCGAGCGACAGCTTTGCCGTCGAAATGCCGCCGGCGGGCTTGTAGCCGATCTCGATGCCGGTTTCCTCGTGGAACCAGCGGATCATGCGGACCATGCTCAGCGAGGTCTGGAGGTTGGCGTTGACCTTTTCCTTGCCGGTCGAGGTCTTGATGAAATCGGCGCCGGCCAGCATGCAGACCAGCGAGGCCTTCGCGACATTGGTCTGGGTGGCGAGTTCGCCGGTGCCCAAGATGGTCTTGATGTGGGCGTCGCCGCAGGCTTTGCGCATCTGGCGGACCTCGTCGTACAGGGCCTGCCAGTCGCCGCGCAGCACCATGCCGCGCTCGATGACGATGTCGATCTCGTTGGCGCCGTCGGCGACGGAAGCTTCGATCTCGGCGAGGCGGGTCGAGAGCGGGGCGAGGCCGTGCGGGAAGGCGGTCGACACCGCCGCGACGTTGATGCCGGTGCCCTTCAGCGCATCGACGGCCGTCTTGACGAAGGAGTGGTAGACGCAGACGGCGGCGGGCTTGATGTCGAGGCCCGAGACCTCGAGGCCGTCGAGAATGTCCTGCCGCACCGGGTGGCGGGCCTTGGCGCAGAGGCGCTCGACACGGCCGGCGGTGTCGTCGGAGTTCAGCGTCGTCAGGTCCATCAGGGTGATGGCCTTCAGCAGCCACGCGGCCTGATAGTCCTTCTTCACCGTGCGGCGCGCCGGGAGGGACGAGGCGCGGCGCTCCAGCGCCGAGCGGTTCACGCGGATGCGCTCGACCCAGTCGAGATCGAGCGGGAAGCCCGGGTTGCGGCGGTGCGTGGCCGCATCCTGCACTACGGGCGCGGGCGCCTTGGCTTTCGCAGCGGGCTTGTTGGCAGCCTGGTCGACGACGCGAAGTTCCATTGTGGCCTCCTCTTTCATCGGTTCTTCGAACCGCCGAAAGACCTTTCCTGTTTGTCGCGCCGCCGAACCGGAAAACCGCTTCGCACTTTTCCTGGCGACGCTCTCTGCCAGAATGCAGGTCTTACGCCTGCTTTGCGGCAGTTTTCATGCGGGCATTATCTACCCAGAAACTCCGGGCCGAAAGAGTGCGGCAGGAGTTGCGCGATGGTCTGTTCGAGCGGGGCGCCGTCGATGCCGTGCGAGACGACGACAACGTCCTGGTCGGCGAATTCGCGGATGCGCTGGCGGCAGCCGCCGCAGGGTGTGACCGGCGTTGCACCCGGCCCAGTCGTATAGACGCGCCTGATACGCTTGCCACCACCGGCGAGCATGGCGGCGATGGCGGAGGGCTCGGCGCAGTTGCCCACCGGGTAGGCGGCGTTTTCGACATTGCAGCCGACATAGATCTTGCCGTCATCGGCGAGGATGGCGGTGCCGACATGGAAGTTCGAGTAAGGCGCGTAGGCCCTGGCGCGAACCGCCTCGGCGGCGGCGAACAGTTCGGCGTCGCGGGGGTGGCTCATCCTAGCGCTCCTTGGTGTAGGGGATGCCGCTCGCCTTCGGCGCGACGGCGCGGCCGATGAAGCCGGCGAGCAGGATGATGGTGAGGATGTAGGGCAGCGCCTGGATCGCCTGCACCGGGATTTCGCCGATGAAGGGGAATTCGCGGCCCTGCAGGCGGAGTTGCACCGCGTCGAGATAGCCGAACATCAGGCAGACGAGCAGGGCCGGGAACGGCCGCCACTTGGCGAAGATCAGCGCCGCGAGCGCGATATAGCCGCGGCCGGCCGACATGTTGTTGATGAAGCCCGCCGTCTGCGCGATCGAGAGGTACGCGCCACCGATGCCCACCAGCACCGCGGTGATGATCAGCGCCTGGTAGCGCATCGCCGTCACCGAAATGCCGGCCGTATCGAGCGCCTTGGGGTTTTCGCCCACGGCGCGGAGCCGCAGGCCGAAGCGGGTGCGGAACAGCAGCCACGCCGTCACCGGCACGGCGATGAAGGCGAAATAGGTGATGAGGTTGTGGCCCGACATCAGCCCCGAATAGATCGGGCCGAGCACCGGCACGTCCTTCACCTGGTCGGCAAAGGGCAGCTTGATCGGGGTGAAGCGGCCACCGGCCGGCAGGTTCGGCGTCTGGCCGCCGCGCTTGAACCAGCTCTGGCCCAGATACGTCGTGAGGCCGGCGGCGAGGAAGTTGAGCGCCACGCCCGAGATCGTCTGGTTGCCCTTGAAATTGATCGAGGCGAGGCCGTGTACCAGCGAGAAAAGCAGCGCCGCGCCGATGCCGGCGAGCAGGCCGACCCAAGCCGAAAGCCCGAGCATCACAACGATCGGCTGCGGGATGCCGAGGTGCGGCCAGAGCAGGCCGACGCCGAACGAGGCGGCAGCGGCGGCGAAGGCCGAAGCCAGCAGCTTACCCTCGAGGCCGATGTCGACGATGCCGGCGCGCTCGGAATAGAGGCCCGCGAGGCAGGCGAGCAGCACCGGCACCGCGAGGCGGATGGTGGAGTTCAGGACGTTGATGTCGATGAGATCCATCAGCTGGCTCCCGCCGGTCGTTTCGGGAACACTTTCGCCAACGGCCCGCGCAGCATGTCGCCCATGGCGCCCGTGAACAGGATCACCAGCGCCTGGATGGTGAGGATCATTTCCTTGGTGACGCCGGGCATCGAGAAGGCCAGTTCCTGCCCGCCCTGATAGAGCGTGCCGAAGAGCAGGGCCGAGAGCGCCACGCCGATCGGGTGGCCTTTGCCCATGAACGCCACCGCGATGCCGACGAAGCCGGCGCCGTTGACGAAGTTGAGGATGATGCGGCCCTGCACGCCGCCGACATTGTTGAGCGCCACCAGCGAAGCCACGGCGCCCGACAGCGCCATGACGATCATGATCATCTTCTCGTTCGAGATGCCGGCATAGCGGGCGGCCGTCGGGTTCTGGCCGAGCGTGCGGATGGCGTAGCCGAACTTGGTGTGCCACAGCAGCACGTAGACCACCGCCACCATGATCAGCGCGAGGAAGATCGTGAGGTTGGCGGGCGAGTTCTTGAACATGGGGATGAACTCCCCGAGGTTCGGCACCTGCGTGATGTCGGCGAGCGGCGCCGATTCATCGGACTGCACGCCCACCGGCTTCAGGATCTTCGTGATGATGTAGCTCATCAGCGAAGTGGCGATGAAGTTGAAGAGGATCGTGGTGATGACGATGTGGCTGCCGCGCTTCGCCTGCAGATAGCCGGGGATCGCGGCCCAGGCGGCGCCGAACAGCGCGCCCGCGATCAGCATCAGCGGCAGCATGATCAGCCAGTGCGTGCCGTTGAGCGCGAGGCCGATGAGGATGACGCCGAGGCCGCCCAGATAAGCCTGGCCCTCGACGCCGATGTTGAAGAGCCCGGCATGGAAGGCGATCGACACGGCGAGGCCGGCGAAGATGAAGTTGGTCGTGTAGTAGAGCGTGTAGCCGAAGCCCGAGCCGTTGCCGAAGGCGCCATAGAGGATGACCTGCACGGCCTGCAGCGGGTTCTGCCCCACCGAGAGCACGATCAGCCCGCCGATGGCGAAGGCGAGGATGACGTTCAGCACCGGCAGCAGGGCGATATCGACCCAGCGTGGAAGTTCCGCGCGCATGGTCAGCTCGCCTTCTTGTTGGGCTGGATGCCGGTCATCAGCAGGCCGAGTTCGCCTTCGTCGGCGGTGGCGGGGTCGGCTTCGCCGACGATATTGCCGTCGAACATCACGAGGATTCGGTCACTGAGCGAGCGGATTTCGTCGAGCTCGACCGAGACCAGCAGGATGGCCTTGCCGGCGTCGCGCATCTTGATGATCTGGCGGTGGATGAACTCGATGGCGCCGATATCGACGCCGCGGGTCGGCTGGCCGACGATCAGCACGTCGGGGTCGGATTCCATCTCGCGCGCCAGCACGATCTTCTGCTGGTTGCCGCCCGAGAAGTTCGCCGTCTTGAGGCTCACGTTCTGCGGCCGGATGTCATACGCCGCCATGCGTTCGGCGGCCTGCTTGCGGGCCGCCTCGATATCGAGGAAGCCGCGGCCGTATTGGGCTTCGTCCTCGTAGCCGAGGATGGAGTTTTCCCACTCCATGAAGGTCGGCACGAGGCCCATGCGGAGACGATCCTCCGGCACATGGGCGAGGCCGGCATGGCGTGCGCGGTGGGCGCCGTCATCGCCTTCGAGCGAGAGCGGCGTGCCGTTGAGTTTCACGGTGCCCGACTTCTGGTCGCGCATGCCGGAAATGGATTCGAGCAGTTCGGACTGGCCGTTGCCGGCAACGCCCGCGATGCCGACGATCTCGCCGGCGCGCACCGAGAAGCTCACGCCCTTGACGCGCGGCACTTTCAGGTCGTCGGTGACGACGAGGTTTTCGACGTCGAGCACCACCTTGCCGGGATTGGCGGGCTGCTTGTCGACGCGCAGCAGCACGCGACGGCCCACCATCAGCTCGGCGAGCTGCTCGGGGTTGGTGCTCTTGGTTTCGAGCGTCTGCACCATGGCGCCCTGGCGCATCACCGACACGCTGTCGGTTGCGGCCATGATCTCGCGCAGCTTGTGCGTGATGAGGATGATCGTCTTGCCCTGGCTGCGCAGCACATCGAGGATGCGGAACAGGTCGTCCGCCTCGTTGGGCGTCAGCACACCGGTGGGCTCGTCGAGAATGAGAATATCGGCGCCGCGATAGAGCGCCTTCAGGATTTCGACGCGCTGCTGCTGGCCGACCGAGATGTTCTCGATCAGCGCGTCAGGGTCGACTTCGAGGCCGTATTCGCGCTCCAGCCGGTCGAGTTCGGCGCGGGCGCGGCTCAGCGTGCGGCCGAGCAGCGCGGAATCCTCGGCGCCCAGCACGACGTTTTCGAGCACGGTGAAATTGTCGACCAGCATGAAGTGCTGGTGGACCATGCCGATGCCGAGCTTCAGCGCGTGGCTGGAATCGGTGATCGTCACCTTCTGGCCGTTGACCAGGATGTCACCGGAATCGGCGGTGTAGAAACCGTAGAGGATCGACATCAGCGTCGATTTGCCGGCGCCGTTTTCACCAACGATGCCGTGGATGGTGCCACGGCGGATCTGCATGTTGATGTCGCGGTTCGCGTGCACCGGACCGAAATGCTTGTTGATGTCGCGAAGCTCGATGGCCAAAGCGGAATCAGCGGCCCCTTTCGGGGGCCGCTGCGCATTGGATGTGTTGTCGTTCGACATGAGCGACTAGCCGTTATGCAATCAGGCCGGGCAGGCCTTGTCGTCCATCCAGTCGTGCACCTTGACGGCGCCCGAGATGATGTCGGCCTTGGCCTTCTCGACGGCGGCCTTCATGTCATCGGTGATGAGCGGGGCATTGTTGTCGTCCATGGCGGCGCCAACACCGTCCTCGGCGAGGCCGAGCACGACGTGACCGGCGGTGAACTTGCCGTTCTTCTCGTCCATCATGGCGTTGTAGGTGGCCACGTCGACGCGCTTGGTCATCGAGGTCAGCACATTGCCCGGGAACATCGGGTTCTGGTTGCTGTCGACGCCGATGCCGAACTTGCCCGCGTCAGCGGCGGCCTGCAGCACGCCAGCGCCGGCGCCGCCGGCAACCTGGTAGAGCACGTCCGCGCCCTGGTCGAGCTGGGCGCGCGCCACTTCGATGGCCTTCGGCTTGTCGCCGAACGCGTCGAAGCCGGTGCCGATATAGTTCTCGAGCACCTTGATGTCGGCCTTGGCGGCCTTGGCGCCCTGCTTGTAGCCGCAGGCGAACTTCTCGAGCAGGTCGAGGTTGAAGGCCGGCACGACGCCGATGGTGCCCGACTCGGACTTCATGGCGGCGAGGATGCCGACGAGGTACGAGCCTTCCTGCTCCTTGAAGGTCACCGAGCGGACGTTCGGCAGGTCGACCGAGGCGTCGTCGATGATGACGAAGTGGATGTTCGGGAATTCCGGCGCGACCTTGGCGAGCGCGGTGGCGAAGTTGTAGCCCGGGGTCACGATGGGCGAGAAGCCGCGCTCGGCGAACTGGCGGAGGTACTGCTCGCGCTGCGCGTCGTCGGTGATCTCGAGTTCGCCGAAGGTGACGCCGGTCTCGTCCTTGAACTTCTGCGCGCCGTTGAAGGCAGCTTCGTTGAACGAGCCGTCGAACTTGCCGCCGCCGTCATAGATGACGGCCGGGTCGGCGAGCGCGGTGCCGGCGAGCAGCGCCACGGTGGCGGCACCAGCGGCGAGGGCGGCGAAGTGCCGCGAGAACTTGGTCATGATGTATTCTCCCTGTTCCGCGTTCCGGGCAAACGGCAGATGCCGCCCTGACAGACCAGACGCGTTGGGGTGGAATACAATCCTGCAAACCCCAGTCAAGGCAAGAGGGGATCGCGCCAATTTTTGACCAGTTGGGCAAAAATTGCGGAAAAGGCTGTCATAAAGGGCGTTCACCCCCGCGGCAGGGGTGCCACGGTGACCGCCATGGCTTCGCCGATGCGTTCGAAGAAGCCGTCGATGATCTTTTGGGCGGAGTTGCCGATCACGGCTTTGCCGAGTTTCATGATGCCGCCGTCGGCGCCGCCATTGGCGGTGAAGACGAGTTCGGTGCCGCCGGTGGCGTCGGCGAGCACGATGTCGGCGGCGGCTTCGGCTTTGCCGAGGAGGCCGCCGCGGCCGCGGCCGGCGAGGGTGTAGCGTTCGGCGGGGACGACGTTGCGCAGTTCGAGGTCGCCGGTGAAGGTCGGCGACATGACGCCCAGGTTCACCTTCAGCTCGCATTCGAGCGTCGAGGTTCCGGTCCAGTCGAGCCGGCTGCAGCCCGGGATCGCGGCCTTCAGCACGGCGGTATCGTTGAGCGCGGCCCAGACGCGGTCGCGCGGGGCCGAGAACAGGTATCTGCCGCCGAATTCCATGCCGTCAGTGCTCCTTTGAACCTCAGTGGAAGAGAGCTAGTGGCTCGCCGGTTCCACCGCAATGTCATGGTGTTTGTGCAACGGTGCGACGGCTCCGTCGCACACCGCCCTTTTCGTGCGGCATTTGAGCACCATATCGCGGAAAACGGGACCACATGCCTATGGGTCGATTGTACTGCTGACCCCCGGCGGTGAATCATGTCACCACGCACGGTGACCAAGAAGAGGAACAGCATCCGATGGCCACTGAAGTGATGGATAAGCCCCTGCAATATCTCGACAAGGCCATGGGGGCCATCAAGGATCTGGGCATCTGGCCGGAGCAGCCCTCCGAACAGCCGATCACGGGCCTGCTCAACCAGATCACCGGTTTCGACGAGACCAAGGTGATTCTCATCGGCCGCACGCTGACCCAGGCGAGTGCCTTCAACGAAGTGGTCCGCTCGCAGGTTGCCCAGATGAATGTGGGCGAGCGCTACAACACCATCACCGAGAACTTCAATTCGATCCGCGACGATGCCAAGGGCATGGTCGACCAGCTCGATGACGGCAAGCTCGACCTGCTGGAGCGCGCCAGCAACGTCTGGATGAAGGTTTCCCGCGGAGACATCTCGACCCGCTTCAACCGCATCCGCGAGATCTATCTCGATGTCTCGAAAGAGACGAAGAACCAGATCGACCGCGAGCACACCATCCTCGAGGCCTATCGTGATTTCCGCGGCGCGCTGAAGCAGGCCGAGGTGATGGCGCTCGAACTGCTCGATACCGCCACCAAGGTGCTCGACGAGAAGAAGGGCGTGCTCAAGACCGCCTCCGACGCCGTCGCGGCCTTCACCACCGGCACCCCGGCCGACCGGGCGCGGCTCGAGATGGATCGCGACGAAAAGCTGCGCGACCTGCAGAACGAGGAGCGCCGCTACCAGATCGCCAAGGATCTCTCGGACAACCTCACCATCTCCTACTCCACCTCCGAAGTGGTGATGGCGCGGCTGATGCAGACGACCCAGGCCAAGGAGCGCGTCTACCAGCAGGCGATCTCGTTCTTTTCGACCAACGAAACCGTGTTCACGGCGCTTTCGGCCTCGTTCACCGGGCTCTTCGGGCTCCATGAATCGACCGAGACGCTGAACGCCATGAAGGAAGGGATGAGCAAGAGCCTCGAGACCCTTTCCGAGATCGGCGACCGGGTGGGCGAGGCGGCGATCAAGGCCGGCTATGGCCCGACGATCCGCGCCGACGCGGTCAAGAAGCTGGTCGACTCGGTGGTGAGCTTCCAGGAGAAATCCCGCACCATCATCAATGACATGCGCGAGCAGGCGACGAAGAACTCGGCGGAAATCCGCGATGCGGTGGAAGACGGCAAGCGCCGCCTCGCCACCCTCGCAGCCGAGGGCAACGCGCTGATGCTCGAGAACAAGCAAGGCTGAGGACCGCTCCGACTTTGAGCACGGTGACGGCAACCGCCGAAAAGGCACCGCTCGACGAGGTGATGCTGGCGATGGACGTGGTCGACACGCTCCGTCACCGGCAGGACCTGGTCGAGCGCGAGCTCGCCGGCGATGCACGCGAAAAGCAGCTGATCGAGAAGCTGCGCGACATCTATCACCAGCAGGGCATCGAGGTGACCGACGAGGTGCTGCGCGCGGGCGTGAAGGCGCTCGCCGAGAGCCGCTTCGCCTACACCCCGCCCAAGCCGTCGCTCACCACGACGCTCGCTCGCGCCTATGTGAGCCGCAAGAAGTGGGGGCCGGCGACCCTCGCCATCGTGCTCTTGCTGGTGGTGGGGCTCGGCGGCTATTTCCTCGCCTGGCAGCCCTTCCAGGCGGCGCAAGCCGAATCCGCCCGCATCGAGCTCGCCGAAGGCCTGCCCAAGCAGATGGATGCGCTCTACCAGACCATCTACGAAGAGACCAAGGTGCAGCAGGCGGTGGTCGATGCCGATGCGGTGCGCAGCCGCGGCAAGGCGCTCGCCGCCGAAGGCAACCGCGCCGGTGCGCTGCAGGCGATCGCCGACCTGACCGTCATCCGTGACCGGCTCAGGGCCGAATACACGCTCAAGGTCTACACCAAGGAAGGCGAGCGCTCGGCCTTCTGGCGCGTGCCGGACAGCAATCCGGACGCCACGAACTACTACCTCGTCGTGCAGGCCATCGGGTCCGACGGCAAGGCCCTGTCGCTGCCGATCACCAGCGAGGAAACCGGCAAGACCGAGACGGTGGACATCTGGGGCGCCCGCGTGCCCGAGAGCACCTATCGCGCCGTGGAAAACGACAAGCGGGACGACGGCATCATTGAGCGGACGACGCTGGGGCTCAAGGAATACGGCTTCCTCGACCCGGATTACGTGATGCCGGTGCTGGGTGGGGCAGTCACGAAATGGTAGCGCCATGACCCTATCCGGCCCCGACGCGCTGAAATCGATGGACGACGCGCTGCGCGATATCCGCCGCGAGGAAGACGAGATCGCGAAGCGTCTCGCCCGCTCGGCTGAGCTGGTGACGAAATTCCGCGAGTCTGAGAGCGAGCTCTTCCGCCAGCTCGCGGGCGTGCGGCTCGATCCGGCGACGCAGAAGGAACTGGGCGACCGCCTCAGCCAGGCCGAGCTCAAGGCCCGCGACATGCTCGACCGGCACGGCACCGACCTCAGCGCCGTCGAAACCGGCCTCAAGGACCTCGACAAGCAGATTGCCGGCTTTGCCACCGAGCGTGGCGAGCAGACCAATGCGGCGGCCGCGGCGCAGGCCGAACTCAAGGCCATCGCCGACAAGGTGAGCGCCGACACGGCCCGCGACCCCGCCTATGCGGAGAAGCGTCAGGCCGCCGCCGATCTCGCCGCGATTGCGGCCGAGAGCATGAGCAAGACGCAGCACGCCGAGACGGACAAGGACGAAAAGGGCAAGCCCTACCGCGACGATCCGCTCTTCATGTACCTGTGGGAGCGCGGCTTCGGCACCAAGAACTATCGCGAAAACAACCTGATCGCGGCGCTCGATGGCTGGGTCGCCGGGCTCGTCGGCTTCCCGGTGGCGCGCGCCAATTTCGCCATGCTCAACGAGATCCCGATGCGGCTGCGTGAGCATGCCGAGCGACAGGACCAGATCGCCGATGCGGCCGAAGCCGAGGTCGTGGCGCTCGAAAAGGCGGCCGTCGATGCGGGCGGCGGCAAGCCGGCCCGGTTGAAGCTCGAGGCGGCGCAGGCCCGTATCGCCGAAATCGACGCCCAGATGGTGACGCTCGAAGACAAGCGCGACGAGCAGCTCAAGGCCCAGCGCGACCTCGCCCAAGGCAGCGACCCGGCCTTCTCCGCCGCGGTCAACGGGCTCGCCGAGGCGCTGGGCCGCGAGGATATCCAGAACCTTCTCGCCGCGGCGCGGGTCACCCAGACCGGGCAGGACGACACCATCGTCAAGCAGATCGACGAAGTGCGCCAGCGCGCCGCCGAAGAAGAGGCCGACAGCCGCGAGCAGCGCAACCGGCTGAAGACGCTAGCCGCGCGCCGGCGCGAGCTCGAAGACATCCAGTACGAGTTCAAGAAGCAGGGCTTTGACAATGCCGGCTCGCGCTTCGGCAATGACAGCCTCGTCGGCGATGTGCTGAACGAATTCCTGCGCGGCGGCATTTCGGCGGCGGATTACTGGGGCCAGTGGCAACGCAGCCAGAGCTGGACGCAGCGCCAGCAGCCGCGCCCGCCCAGCAGCAGTTCCAACGATCCTTGGGGCGGCGGCGGTTCGTCCGGCGGCTTCCAGTGGCCCGATTCTAGCTTTGGCGGTGGTGGCGGCTCGTCGCGGCGCAATAGCGGCGGTGGCGGCTTCGGCGGCAGCTGGGGCAAGCTGCCGAGCGGCGGCGGCGGTTTCTCGCGTCCGCGCCAAGGCCCGTCCGGCGGCGGTTTCCGCACCGGCGGTGGCACCGGCGGTGGCGGCTTCAAGACGGGCGGCGGCTTCTAGCACCGGCCTTTTGCGCTGCCCGGCAGTCGCGCTATGCTGAGTGGCGGGACGGTGGAGGGCGCACATGCAGAGAGTTCTCGAACCCGAAATCATGGCCGACAGCGAGCAGACGCTCGTCTACGCCCGGGCGGATTTCTCGACCTCGAACCAGTGGTTTGTCGATCACCTCGTAGAACGCGGCGCCGTCACCCTGCGCAACGCCGTCGACCTCGGCTGCGGACCGGGCGACGTGATGCTGCGCCTCGCGCGCGCCTGCCCCGACATCCGCATCACCGCCGTGGATGGCTCGCCGGCGATGATCGCGTTGGCCCGCCAGGCGGTCGCGGCGGCCGGGTTCGAGGGCCGGATCAGCGCCATCGAGGGCTATATTCCCGGGCTTGCCTTGCCGGAGCAAAGCTTCGAGGCCGTGCTGTCGAAGGACCTTCTGCACCACCTGCCCGACCCTTCGGTGCTGTGGCAGGAGGCGGCACGGCTCGGGCGACCCGGCGCACCGATCTGCGTCATGGACCTGATCCGGCCGGCCTCGCAGCAGGATGCGCACGAGATCGTCGAGGCGGTGGCGGGCAAGGAGCCCCCGCTGCTCAAGGCCGATTTCTACAACTCGCTCTGCGCTGCCTTCACCCTCGACGAGGCGGCGGCGCAGGTGCGGCAGGCGGGCCTCGACCTCACCGTCAGGCAGGTGAGCGCGCGCCACATGGTGATCGAAGGCGCCCTGCCCTGACCTCTTCCTCCCGACCACTGGACCACCCATGACCGAGACCACCTGGCCCTTCCCCTGGCCCGAGGAGCGCATTGCCCGCTACACGGCCCTGCGCACGCCCGCGCCGCTGACGATCGATGGCGACCTCACGAAGTCCGCCTGGGCGAAGGCGCCGCGCTCGCCGCGCTTCGTCGACCTCGTCAAGGGTGAGCCCACCGTGCACGATACCCGCGCCGCGGTGCTGTGGGACGACGAGCACCTCTATGTCGGCTTCTGGGTCGAGGAGCCGTTCGTCGAAGCGAAGCTCACTGAGCAGGATGCGCTCATCTGGAGCGAGAACGACGTCGAACTCTTCATCGCCGGGGCCGACGCCTATTACGAGTTCGAGATCAACGCGCTCGGCACCATCTACGAGGCGCTCTTCGTCTTCGAGGACGCCTACGAGAGTGGCGGCTACAGCGCCGATCCCGCGCTGCAGCGGACGGTCGAAGGCTACCAGCCCTGGAACGGCGTCGGCTTCACCACGCACCCGCGCGGGCCCCGCCTCGGCTTCTTCAAGTGGGACCTGCCGGGCATCCGCACCGCGGTGAAAGTCGACGGCACCCTCAACGACAATTCCGACCGCGACCGAGGCTGGACCGTCGAAATCGCCATCCCGTGGCAAAGCCTCAAGACGCTGGCGCAAGGCGACAACCGCGCCCTGCCCCCACGCGACGGCGACACCTGGCGCATGGATTTCTCCCGCTTCAACACCTACAAGGCCGCCCCACCGGCCACCGACCCCGGCGGCTGGGCCTGGAGCGCCCACGGCATCTGGGACTCCCATGTGCCCGAACTGTTCCCCTTCGTGCGATTTTCGACCGAGGTGGTGGACGACGGGGACTGAACCGCCGTCAGTTCAACCGCTCGCCGGAGAACCTCAGCCCCAGGAGGGATGCCGTAGCGGGAGGGCAATCACCACTAACTAGCCCGAAAAACCTAGGTTACGGTGAGTTTTATCGGCGCATCCGGATGAGTGGGGCAAGTGCCTTGCCCATCGCGTCCCGGCACATCGGCAGGCACCGCCCTGTCCGACTCATTTCGGCCGGCAGACCGAATTATCTTGTTATTGCGGGACGATGAGCGCATGGTTTCCGCACGCTTCGCTGACGTCTTGCGACTTTCTGGGGAACTTTCCCCTGTCTTTCCTTGATATTGTGAACGATTAGGCCCGGTCGGCACGTCGCTACCCGGGAACACCGGCACTTTCGCCTGCGCTGCACAGCGGCCTTCGCCGCTCCGCCCAGGCCTTCCCCCGGCATTGCCGGCAACCAAAGTCAGGAAGCAATTTGCAAGTCACCGTTCGCGACAACAATGTCGACCAGGCACTCCGCGTGCTCAAGAAGCGCCTGCAGCGCGAAGGCGTCTTCCGTGAGATGAAGATGCGCAAATATTTCGAGAAGCCCTCCGAAGCCCGGGTGCGCCAGAAGGCCGAGGCCGTCCGGCGCAGCCGCAAGGCAGCTCGCAAGCAGGCCATTCGCGAAGGCCTGATCGCCGCGCCCAAGCCGCGGGCCGGTGCACCGGCTCCCGGCCGCCAGCGGTGATCGACCCCAACAAGTCGGCGCTCGAGCGTGCCTTTGAACTGGCACGCGAGGGCGGCTTCGGCACAGTGAGCGAACTCAAGCGCGCCGTGGCCGCCGAAGGCTATGACCGCAAGCAGCTCGACGGCCCCGCCCTGACCCGCCAACTGGCGGGTTTGCTGAGCGCCGCCGCCAAGCCGCAATAGCGCCCGCGACTAGAGCAGCCGATCGAACAGAGTCGTGCCGCCAGCCTGTTTCAGCCGATAGAGCTGGGCCGGGCGGTTGCTGGCGCGGCGCATCTCGCCCTCGATGGGCTCGACGAAATCGGCCTCGGCCATGCGCTTGCGGAAGGCCGATTTCTCCAGCGGCCGGCCCAACAGCCGCTCGTAGACCGATTGCAGCTCGCTGAGGGTGAAGGCGACCGGCAGCAGGTGGGCGGGCAGCGTCGAGTACTCGACCTTGCTGCTCAGGCGCGCGAGCGCGGCGCCAAGAATTGCGGCATGGTCGAAAGCGAGCGGCACCGCCACCCCCTGCCCTGCCACCGGCTGCCAGACCGCCTCGGCCGTGTTGAGCCCGGCCGCCGGTGCCTGATCGGCCGGCACCAGCGCCATGTAGGCGACCGACAGGCTCCAGCCGCGCGGATCGCGCGATGCGCCGCCGAAGGTCTGCAACTGCTCGAGATATGGCGCCACAAACCCGGTCTTGTCGTGCAGCACACGCGCCGCCGCGGCGTCGAGACCGGCATCCTCGCCGGCGTGGACGAAGCCGCCGGGCAGCGACCATTCGCCAGCGAACGGCTCGGCCGCGCGCCGCGTCAGCAGCAGGTTCAGCCCCTCCTCGCCCAGCGCGAAGATGCAGAGATCGACGGTGGCGATGGGGCGGGGGAAGTCGTCTGGCTCGGGCGATGACATGACCAAATGATAGCATCGCGACCTCTTAGTGTGAAGCGTCAACTAACTTAGTTGACTTTTTACACTAACACTCCTACCTCAGGCCTGCGCTTCAGCGGAAGCGCGTGTTTGAGCCACAGGAGGCAGCGATGTTTGGATTTCAGTTCATCCGTACCGAGCCGACGCAGTTCGTGATCGAGTACCGCAACGGTCGCGCGGCGCGCTCGGGCACCGGACAGGCCTTCTGGTATTTCGCGCCCTCGACCTCGATCGTGGTGGTGCCGGTGGGCAGCGCCAACGTGCCGTTCATCTTCCCCGAGGTGACGGCCGACTTCCAGGAAGTGACGGTGCAGGGCCAGGTGACCTACCGGATTGCCGACCCCGAGCGCACCGCCGCGCTCCTCAACTTCGCCCTCGACCGCAAGCAGAACTACGTCTCGGACGACCCCGAAAAGCTGAACCAGCGCCTCATCGACGAGGTGCAGGTGGTGATGCGGGCCGAGGTGCAGGCGCTCAGCCTGCGGCAGGTGCTGGCGGAAGGCGAAGCGCTGGTCGAGCGCGTCGCGGCGCGGATCGCCGGGCGGCCCACGGTCGTGGCGCTCGGGCTCGAAGTACTCGGGCTGTCGCTGCTCGCGGTGAAGCCCAAGAACGACACCGCCAAGGCCCTCGAAGCCGAGGCGCGCGAGGCGCTGCTGAAGCGGGCCGACGAGGCGATCTATGCGCGCCGCAACTCGGCCGTCGAGCAGGAGCGCACCATCCGCGAGAACGAGCTCGCCACGGAAATCGCGGTCGAGAACAAGAAGCGGCAGGTGCGCGAGGCGCAGATGGATGCCGAACGCTCGGTGCAGGAGCGGCGACTCGCCATGCGGCGCGAAGAGATGACCGGCAAGATCGAGCTCGAAGAGCAGAACAAGGCCTTCGTCGGCCTCAAGGCCGGCAATGCCCGCGAGGAAGCCGATGCCCGCGCCTACGGCCTCAACGCCATGGTGGCGGCCTTCCGTGAGGCCGACCCCAAGCTGCTGCAGGCACTCGCCTCGGTCGGCATGAAGCCCGAGCAGATGATGGCGCTGGCCTTCCGCGAACTGGCGGAAAATGCCGGTAAGATCGGCCAGCTCAACGTCACCCCCGACCTGCTGCGCGAGATCATCGCACCAAAGGAGGCCTAGATGAGCGACGACCGCAAGGTGGTGCTGGTGGTGCGGCCAACCCGGCTCGACGAGCTGGTCGCCCGGTTCAACACGGTCAGCCAGGCGCAGTTCTACGTCGAGCACCTGGGGGCCGATTTCGGCGACTACCTCGCCGAGCACACCCAGTATCTCGGCGCGGTCACGGCGGTGGAGGGGCACCTCCGCCGCCTCGCCCGGGTGCAGAAGCTGGAGCGGCGCTATCTCAGCAACTTCGTGTTCGGCGACGACGACCTCGTCGTCGTGCTGGGGCAGGACGGGCTCGTCGCCAACACGCTCAAATATCTCGACGGGCAGCAGGTGCTGGGGGTGAACCCCGACCCGGCCCGCTGGGACGGCGTGCTGCTGCCCTTCGCGCCGCCCGACCTGCCGCGCCTGTTGCCCGAGGTGCTGGGCGCCAAGCGGCCGGTGAAGACCGTGACCATGGCGAAGGCGATCCTCAACACCGGCGGCGTGCTCTACGCGGTGAACGACCTGTTCGTCGGGCCGAAATCGCACGCCTCGGCTCGCTACTCTCTGGCGGTCGACGGGGTCACTGAGCGGCAGAGCTCGAGCGGCATCATCGTTTCGACAGGCATGGGATCGACCGGGTGGCTCCGCAGCCTCCACGCCGGCTGGCGCGGGGCGGCGCGGGCAAACGGGCTCGACGTCGCGCCCACGGATCCGAAGTTCGACTGGGACGCCCGCTGGCTCAGCTATTTCGTGCGCGAACCCTTCCCCAGCCGCACCACCGGCGCCTCGCTGGTCACCGGCCGGATCGAGGGCGCGCCGATGGTCGTCACCTCGGAGATGGCCGAAAACGGCGTCATCTTCTCGGACGGCATCGAAGCGGATTTCCTCGAGTTCAACGCCGGCACCCGCGCCGAAATCGGCATCGCCGACCGGCAAGGATTGCTCGTGACATGAGGATGGGATCAAGGCACCGCCGATGCCTTGATCCCAGGATGGATCAGCTCAGGGCCTTGGCGACGGTGGCCTTTACCTTCAGGTCGGGGATTTCGGTGAAGGCGAGGTCCTCGCGGCCGAAATAACTCTTCTGGTTGGTGGCCGACCAGTCGTTGCAGACGAGCGTGTAGGCGGCCTTGTCGGCGAGCTCGATCGGCGAGGCGTAGAGGAAATCGCCGGTGCGGTTGGCGAGCGGGATGTCGCCATCCTGGTTGCAGCGAGTGAGGATGGCGTCGAGCGTGGCGCGATCGACCTGCGCCTGCATCAGCTTGCCATCGAAGCGCACCACCGAGTCGAACACGAACTTCGTCACGTCGCCCTTGGGTAGGCCGGTGCCGAAGGTGGTGTGGCCGATGAAGCCGACATCGCCGGCGCCAGCGGCCGCAAGGCTCGCGGCGGCGAAGCGGGCCGACTGGCCTAGGCTCTGGGCCTCGGGGCTCTGGCCGATCACCGCTAGTTCCTCGGCCGTAAGGTGCGTCTTCATCGTCTCGGCGATCAGGGCCGCGAGCTCGGCATCGGCGGCGCCATCGAGCGCCACCGGCACCTGGCGCAGGCTCAGCGCCCGGTCGGCGGCGATATCGACGACGGTGAACAGGCTGCTCCACGAACCGGTATGGACGTAGCGCGTCGCGCCCTCAGAATGCTCGAAGGTCAGGTGGTCGTGGCCGCCGACGACGAGCGTGCCGTCGGCGAGCAGCGGCAAAATGCTCTTGTCGGCGACGACGCCGGCATGGCTCAGCACCACGTGCAGGCTGCCCTCGGCGAGGTTGGCCGCGAGGTTGGCATTGGCCCATTCGACCGGGTCGGGGATGGCCATCAGCTCGCGCGTCGCCTTGGGATAGGTGCCGGCGGCCGGTGTAGCAATGCCGACGAGCGCGATGGGCAGGCCGCCCACCTCCAGCTTCGCCGCCGCTTCGGTGAAGGGCGCGCCGGTGCGGGTGTCGCCGATATTGGAGACGACCGTGACGCCAAGCGCCTTGGCCTTGGTCACCACCTCGGCGAGGTCATTGATCAGGTCGGGCTCGTGGTTGCCGATGTTCAGCACGGTCGGCGCGAGCTTCGCCAGCTTGCCGAGGAAGGTCCAGTCGATCACGCCTTCCGAGCGCTTCGACACCACATTGCCGCTCTCGAAAATGTCGCCATTGATGAGGATGGCGGCGGGCGCCGCGCCCACTTCGGCCGCCACCGCGGCATAGAGCTGCGCGGTGCGCTCATAGGCCGAATGGAGGTCGGAGAGGACGATCAGCCGCGCGGTCGGCGTTGCCTGGGCCAGCGACGGCAGCGGCAGCGTGGTGAGCACCGCAGTGGTGCCGAGCAGTTGCAGAAGGCGACGGCGGGAGATGGACGTGAGCGACATGGCGGCCCCCAATTTGGCGTTGTGCAACCTGCCTAGCGTGGCGACGAGACGGAGGCGTGACAAGACGAGAATCGGCTAGCCTCGCGCCATGTCCGATCACCTCAGGTTCGCCGGCCTGCCGTTCGCGGCGCAGCGCGATGCGCTCGTCGCCATGATCCGCGACGAGCCGCTGCTGATGGAGGTGCTGGCCGGCATTGCCGAGCTGCCCGAGGGCCTGCTGGTGGCGGGCGCCATCTACAACATGGCGTGGAACCGCCTCACCGGCCGCGCCCCGCTCGCCGGGGTAGCCGATATCGACGTGTTCTATTTCGAGCCCGCCGACATCAGCTACGAAGCCGAGGACGTGGTGATCCGCCGGCTCGAAGCCCGCTTCGCCCACCTGCCGCTGCCCGTGCAGGTCCGCAACCAGGCCCGCGTGCACCTGTGGTTCGAGGCCAAGTTCGGCGCGCCCTTCACCCCGCTCGGCTCAGCCGCCGAGATGCTCGAGCGCTACGCCTCGAAGACGCATTCGGTCGGGGCGCGGCTGGTGGGTGGCGAGATCGACCTCATCGCCCCCTTCGGCCTCGACGACATCTTCTCGTTTCGCGTCGTGCCCAATCACGCGCTGGCCAACCGTGCCGCGCATGAAGCCAAGGGCGCGCGGGTCAAGTCCATCTTGCCCGAAGTGACGGTACTGCCGTGGTGAAACTGGCTCCGGCGCGGGCCGGAGCCAGGGCGCATTACTTGGCGAAGTGCTTGTTGCAGAGCTCTTCGGCCGAGGCGTAAGTATGGTTCAGCACCAGCGGATCGTTCTCGTATTCGAACGTACGCATGGTGGTGGGATCTTTCTTCGCCTGCGCTTCCGCCGCCTTGCGCGGCAGCCACTTGGTCCCCACCACGTCGGTGTCGTTCCAGCTATTGGGCGTGCCGGTGGTGACGAGGCAGGTTCTATCCTGCCCCGGCGCGTTGGCGTTGGCGTTGTTGTCTTGCTGGGCCAGCGCGGGGCCGGCGGCCAGCATCAGCGTTGCGACGATCAGGATGGGCAGCGTCTTCATCGACGTTCTCCTCACGTTGTTCCACTCCCTGCCACCCCAAGGGCTTGCGCAGGCGGATGGTTGCGCGTGAGGAGCAGCCTCAGTTCTCCAGCCGCAAGAGCGACACGCCCTGCCGAGGCAGTGAGGTCCGCAGCACGATACTGCCGTTCTCGACGCTCACCGCCTTCTCCTCGAGTAGAGCCAGCTGCCCGGCGGCCTCGAGTTCGGCATATTGCGCCGGTGTCGGATCCTGCGGGCTGCCCATCGCCTTCCACACGGCGAAGGCGTTGGAGTGCGCCTCGTCCATCCGGTAATGCCGCAGCTTCGGCGCGCCGCCGCTCCAGCCATCGAGCGTCACCGTCACCTCGGCCGCGGGGCCGGGCTCGTCGTCATCGTGGTAGTGGTAGACCAGTACGCTGATGCCGCCCTCGTCGCGGGTGGCCACCACATTGACGTCGGCCTCGCCGCGCACGCCCTCGGCCACCACCTCGTCGAGCGGCCGCCGGTGCGAGCTTTGCGTTTCGAGCCAGTCGCCGCCGAGCTTCCCCAGCATGCGGAACCCGTTCAGCACGGCTTTGTCGACGCCGTTGGTCGCAAGGTCGCGGAAGCCGTCGAACCAGGGCTGGTCGTCGAAGAGGAACGCCCAGGTCACCGCGCCCTCGATGGTGAGCCCGGCCCGCTGCGCCAGCTCGTATGTCCTGAGCATGCTCTCGACCACGTAGACGCCGTAGAGCGGACCGTTGCGATAGCCGTTCTGCGGATAGTAGCGCGCCGGGCACGCCGCACAGCCCTCCGGGTCGGACTCGCCGATGACGAAGGGCAGGTGCTTCAGCGTCGGGAACTCGTTGATAATCTGGAGGTGCGCGTCGATGTCCTTCAGCTGCTTATGGATGCCCATGCGCACATGGTCCTTCCACATCACCGGATTGCCCTTGGCGTGGAAGCCGATGAAATCGATCGGCGAATTGTGCTCGACGACGTAGCTCAGGAACTCGCGCATAAAAGTTTGCGCCTTGGGGTTGGAGAACCCACCGCAGACATGCGGCCCGCCCACCCGCGCCCCGGGCAGCGCGCGCTTCACCGCCCGTGCGCTCACGTCATACATCTCGCAGAACTGCGGGATCGTGCCGGTCCAGTAATGCCCGTCGGGCTCGTTCCAGACCTCCCACGGCCACGCCTCGACCGTCTCGCGGCCATAGCGCTCGGCGAGATGGCTGGCCCAGGCCTCGATCAAGGCGCCCCACTTCGCGAGGTCCTTCGGCGGCGCGGCCCAGCCGGTGGTGATGGTGGCGTATTTGTCGTTGGGCCGCCAATGATGGCGATACTCGCCCTCGGCGCTCGACAGGGCCTCGGGCGTAAACCCGATCTGGATCAGCGGGATATTGCCGGCCTCGACATAGGCGTCGAAAATCCGGTCCATGATCGTCCAGTCATAGACCGGATTGCCCGCCGCATCCTCGGTATAGGCGTTGGTCGACCCCCACTTGAGCGCCGCCACCCCATCGCCGCTGGTGAGGAGATTGTGCGTCCGTATCCGCGGCGGCTCGGGGCTGAGCGCCGTCAGCTCCGCCAGCAGCTTCCTGCCATGCTCGGAGTAGGTGTAGTTCGGCTCATCATACCCAAACCAGTTCCACCACGGCCGATACGCCCCAGTAGGACGATCCGCCCGAACCGCCACCTGCACCTCAAACGAACCACTCATTCCAAGCTCCCCTCGCGAATGCCGCGGGACGCTAGCACGCGGGGCTGTGGGGTGAAGTCAGACGATCGGGTGATGCGGGCATTGGTCGACGCCAACATGAAAATGCCCGCAAATGGAGCATCGCGGCCTCTCCTATTCACCGGCGTCCAGAGGGTCGGCTAGCCCGCCATGTCCGGCGTCGCGGCCGCGGTGTCTGCAGGTCGTCAACTTTCCGGAAGGCCGGCCTTTCTCAACGGGCCCACGACAGCATCGGCAAAGGCGTCGTACTTTGCGGCCCCCTCAATAATCAGTCGGATGGTGAGGTGAGGGCTAAGCTCCCGGACACGTTTCAGCATGGCCAGCGCCTCGTCCATCCGGCCGAGATTGGTGTATGCACAGGTGAGGGCGATAAACGTGAACATCCATTCGTTGAAGGTGGCGAGCGATTTCAGCGCCCACTCGATCGCCGCTTCGTTGTTGCCAAGGATCAGGTTGGATGCGGCGATGCCAAACATCGACTGGTAGGCCTCAGGCGCGCCCGGGCTAAGCGCCAGCGCACGCGCATGGTAGTGGATCGAGTCTTCTTGAAGGCCATAAAGCCCCGTCACCGAAGCGGCGAGCTGCATCAGCATGGGGTCGTTCGGGTTCTCCTCCGCTGCCTGGAGGACGGCGTGCATCGCTGTTGTGTCCCCGTTCAATCGAAACAAGACCCATCCGCACAACGCGCGCACAAGGGGATCGTCCGCACCTAGCGCTAGTGCGTGGCGAGCCAGATCGACTCCGCTTCCAGCATCGTCGGCACCGAGGGGAAGCGCGCGATGCGAGATACGCTTCTCGTAAACGCACGCCGCATAGGCCCGGGCCAGCGCGTATTTCGGATCGAGTTCCGCCGCCCTTTGGAGGAGAGCAAGAGCTTCCGGGTCGCGCTCGGTTCCGGGCCCATCGACGATTGGTCTCGCTTGCAAAAAGAGGTCGTAGGCATCGAGGTTCGCTGCCGGCTTGCGACGGGCGCGATCGATCTCTGCCCGGCGGATCGCCGGTTCAACCACGCCGACCACACTTTCGGTGATCCGATCCTGAAAGGCGAAGATGTCGGCAAGGCCGCCCTCGTAGCGCTCGCCCCACAGTTGCCTGCGACTTGCTGCATCGAAGAGCTGGGCATTGAGACGCAGCCGATCGCCAGAACGGCGAATGCTGCCTTCAAGAGCATAGCGCACGCCCAGATGCGCGGCTGCAGTGAGGACGTCGGCGCCCCTGTCGCGCAGGGCGAACGAGGCGCCCCGGGAGACGACTGCGAAGCTCTTGAAGCGTGACAGCGCGGTGATGATGTCCTCGACGACGCCGTCGGCGAAGTAGCCGTCCTCGGCGATGCTGCCGTGGTTGGCGAAGGGGAGGACGGCAATAGATGGCGGTCCGCCAAAGTCCGTCGCACTTTGCGACGGATTCTGCGGGGGTGCGACAAGCCGGTAGCCGAAACGGGGGACAGTGACGATCATCGCCTCGGCAGCGTCAGCGAGCTGCTTGCGCAGGCTCGAGATAAGCACGCTGAGGTTGCCCTCCTCGACGATCATTCCGGGCCACGCCAGCTCCAGCAGGGCGCTCCGGCTCACCGGCGCGCCATCCGCATCGAACAATGCCTCGAGCACGAGGTAGCCGCGATGGCCGACGGGCACAGGCGATCCGCCCCGCGTCACCTGACGGCGTGCACGGTCGAGGGTGAACGGCCCGAAGCTGCCTGTTCCGCTCATGAGGCAGAGCCCGTTTTAGAACTTTTCAGCTTCTGAAAAGGACCTGACTTTGGCCTTCGAAGCAAGCTCCCGGGCATCGGTGATGACCACCGCAAACCCGAGGAGACTTCCCATGATTGCCAAGCGTAGCATTCTAACGCTTTTTCTTGTCCTCTCCGCCAGTTCGGCTCTCGCCGAGGACGGTTTCGTCGCGATACACGCCGACAACCAGAAGGTCGGCTCGGCTGTGTCGGAGTTCTGGTCCAACTATGCCACCGAGCCCGCGCAGCCGCCCCAGGATGGGTTCATGGAAATCCACATGGCAAACCAGAAGATCGGATCAGCCGTCGCAAACTTCTGGCTGCTACAGTCGAAGTACGACTGCGCGGTGACCCCACCGCCGGACTCGATCCGCTAATGAGGGTGCTGAGCCGCTGCGGGCCCGCGCAATGGATCTTGGCGAAACAGGCCCCCGGGCGTCAGCCGCGCCCCGGCCAACGACCGCCTCTGGCGCGAAGCCCCTTCCGGCGAAACATATCGGCGCCGTTGTCCAAGGTGTTACAGCGCGCGAGTGACCGCATTCAGCTGCTCGCCCACCTCGCCCGCCGATAGCCCGCCCACCTGTTGCCGCAGGAAGATTTCGGCGCTGACGGTGAGGTAGCGGAGGTGGGCGTGGGTGGGGAAGGTTTCGATGATGGCGCGGGTGCTGGCGGTTGACCAGCCGAGCCGGTCGGCCAGCATGCCGCCGACCAGCAGGCGCTCGGTGCCGGCGGTGTAGCTGCGGGGCATCGGGAAACCCTTCTTTTTGGCCATCACCACCTCGGACGGCAGGCGCTCGAGCGCCACCTGCTTTTCCAGCCATTTGCCCTGCTTGTCGTGGAACTTGGCCCAACGTGGCAGGTGCAGGCCCATGTCGATCAGCCGGTTTTCGAGGAAGGGCACGCGCATCTCCATCGAGGCGGCCATGCCCATGTGATCGTGCCGGTGCAGCAGCCAGGAGAGGTGCTCGATCAGGTCGTTGTAGCCGCTGACGAGGAAGGCGATATCGGCCTCGTCGCCCGCCCCCGACAGGGCCGACATGAGCCGCGCCGGCATGGTCTGATCGTCGGTGCGCTGGGCCATGGCCTGCCGCACCGACCGCTCCCAGCCGCGCTGGGTCAGCGGCGGATCGAGCGGAAACTCGCGGGCCCGGCGGCGCGCCCGGGGGCTGATGAGGCCGGGCACCCAGCGCTCGACCCAGAGGCGGCGCTGCCAGTTGCGATGCGCCTCGGCGTGCCAGATATAGCCGCCGAAGAGCTCGTCGGCGCCCTCGCCGGTGAGCAGCACCTTGATGCCGTCGCGGCGGCAGGCCCACGCCACGGCCAAGAGCGCCGGCGCGCTCGGGAAGAAGGTCGGGCTATCGAGGTGAAACACCGCGTCGGACCAGAGCCGCATGTAGTCCTCGCGGCCGATCTCGACCCGCCGCATGGCGACCCCGATATGGCGGCCGGCGAGCTCGGCCTGAGCGCCCTCGCCGCCCCCGGGCGGCACGTCGGCGACATAGCCGGTGAGGCCGGGCACTTCGTCATGCGCCAGGGCGGCGACGAGGCTCGAGTCGACGCCGCCGCTGCACATGGCGGCGAGCGGCGCGTCGCTCGCAAGGTGCATGCGCACGCTGTCGCTTAGCGCCTCGCGGAAGGCGTCGATCATGGCGGTGCGATCGCCGTGCCGATGCGCCTCGCGCACCCGGTCGGCATCGATGCTGCTCTCGACCTCGAAATAGCGCGCCTTGCGGATGCCGGCCGTCGTCACCTTCCACAGGCTGCCGGGCAGGAGGCCGGCGACGCCCTGAAACAGAGTTTCGTGGGCGCGCGGCTTGGTCAGGAAGCGGTTGCGCAGCGCTGCGTCGTCGATCGCCATCCGGTAGCCGGGATAAGCGAGGATCGCCTTCACCTCCGAGCCGAACAGCAGCATTCCATCGGTTTCGGTGGTGTAGAGATGCTTGATCCCGAGGCGGTCGCGCCCGAGCCACAGGGTGTTGTCGCGGGCGTCGAAATAGGCGAAGGCGAACATGCCGTTGAAGCGCGGGATGCTCTTTTCCGGCCCCCAGGCGTGGAGCGCCGCCAGCACCACCTCGGTGTCGGAATTGCCGGTGAAGCGGAAGCCGTCGCGCTCCAGTTCAGCGCGCAGCTCGCGGTAATTATAGACCTCGCCATTATAGGCGAGCACGCCCTGCCCGTCGGTGGTGAGCATGGGTTGGTGGCCGGCCGGGGAGAGGTCGATGATCGACAGCCGGCAATGGCCGAGCCCGACCTGGCTGCCGGTCCAGATACCATTGTCGTCCGGGCCGCGATGAGCGATGGCGCCGAGCATGCGCTCGAGCGGGGCAGCCTCGACCGGGCCACCGTCCAGCCGCCACGCTCCGACTATTCCACACATGCTGCACGTCCCCGCCAGAAGCGGCAAGTACAGCAAGTTTTCGGCGGGCCTCCGAGTGCTATTTCAGCGCGGGGACGGCCTAATCCAGCAAATAATGCGACTGGACGGGCCTCAGCCGAAGACGCTCGCGCCGCTGTCGGCGGTGCCCACCAGGGCGCGGAAGCCGGCGAAGAGTTCGCGGCCCATGCCGTAGTGCTGGGAGCGGAGGTCTTCGGTGGCGGGGGTGCGGGAGAAGAACTCGCGTTCGTCGCCGATGAAGGTCAGCGTGCCCTCGTTGGCGTCGAGGCGGATCAGGTCGCCGTCGCGGATTTTCGCGATGGCGCCGCCATCCGAGGCTTCGGGCGTCATGTGGATCGCGGCCGGCACCTTGCCCGAGGCGCCCGACATGCGGCCATCGGTCAAAAGCGCCACCTTGTGGCCGCGGTCCTGCAGGATGCCGAGCTGCGGCGTGAGCTTGTGGAGCTCGGGCATGCCGACCGATTTCGGGCCCTGGAAGCGGACGACGACGACGACGTCGCCGGTGAGTTCGCCGTTCTTGAAGGCGGCCTGCATGCCTTCCTGCGAGTGGAAGACGCGGGCCTTGGCCTCGACGACGCGGTTCTCCGGCTTCACGGCCGACACCTTGATCACCGACTTGCCGAGATTGCCCGAAAGCAGTTTCAGGCCGCCATTCTGGCTGAAGGCCGACTTCACCGGGGCCAGCACTTTGGGGTCGCCCGAGAGTTCCGGCGAAGGGGTGAAGGTCAGCTTCTCTTCGATCAGCTTGGCTTCCACCGCATAGTTCGAGAGGCCGGCGCCCCAGACGGTCTTGACGTCTTCGTGGAGGTAGCCGGCTTCGAGCAGTTCGCGGATGAGGAACCCCATGCCGCCAGCGGCGTGGAAGTGGTTCACGTCGGCGATGCCGTTGGGATAGACGCGGGTGAGGAGCGGCACGGCGCCCGAAAGCTCGCTCATATCCTCCCAGGTCACCTTCAGCCCGGCAGCCGCCGCGATCGCCACGAGGTGCATGGTGTGGTTTGTGGAACCACCGGTCGCAAGAAGCCCGACGAGGCCGTTGACGATGGCCTTCTCGTCGACGATGTGGCCGACGGGCGTATAGTTGTTGCCCTCGGCGGTGAGCGACAGGGCGCGCACGGTCGCCTCGCGGGTCAGCGCATCGCGGAGCGGCGTGTTGGGGTTGACGAAGCTGGCGCCCGGCAGATGCAGGCCCATGATCTCCATCAGCATCTGGTTGGAGTTGGCCGTGCCGTAGAAGGTGCAGGTGCCGGCCGAGTGATACGACTTGGCCTCGGATTCCAGCAGCTCGGCGCGGCCGACCTTGCCCTCGGCATAGAGTTGGCGGACTTTTGCCTTCTCGTCGTTGGAGATGCCGGTGGGCATCGGGCCCGCGGGGATGAACACGGCCGGGAGATGCCCGAAAGTCAGCGCGCCGATCATCAGGCCGGGCACGATCTTGTCGCAGATGCCGAGGAAGACGGCGGCGTCGAACATGTTGTGGCTGAGCGCAATCGCCGTCGCCATGGCGATGACGTCGCGGCTGAACAGGCTGAGGTCCATGCCGGGCTGGCCCTGGGTCACGCCATCGCACATCGCCGGCACGCCGCCCGCCACCTGGGCCGTCGCGCCGATCGAGCGCGCCGCATCCTTGATGAGGTCGGGATAGGTCGCATAGGGCTGATGGGCGCTCAGCATGTCGTTGTACGACGTCACGATGCCGAGGTTCGGCGTCTTGGAGCCCGCGAGCTTCGCCTTGTCGCTCGGCGAGCAGGCCGCAAAACCGTGGGCGAGGTTGCCGCAGGCGAGCGCCGCGCGGTGCACGCCCTGCACCCGGGCCGCTTCGATGCGATCGAGATAGTCGCGGCGAGGACCCGCGCTCCGGGCCGCAATGCGGTCGGTCACGTCCTGGACGGCTTTGACGACGGACATTGGAATGCTCCTTGGGGGGAGCCGTAAGGTGACTTACGGGCTCCAGAAAATAGTCAGCGGTGTCTGGCTTTGACGCAGGATAGACCTGATCGGCATGTCCTCAACGGGACCTTCCGCCGCAGCCTTTTCCAAGGTCGCCGCCTTCTCCTCCCCCTCGATATGCAGATAGAGTCCCGACGCCATGAGCAGGCGCTTGAGGACCAGTGTCACCCGCGGCTCCCCCGCCCCGGGCGCGCGGATGGCGATGGCCGGGCCATCGCTCGTCAGCGCTTCGTGCAACGTATCACCGCCGGGGAAAAACGAGGCGGTATGCCCGTCATTGCCCATGCCGAGGATCACCGCATCGAACGGCATCGGCACGGTGGAAACCTGCATGTTGGTGCGGGCGATGCCCGCCGCGTCGGGCTCGTCGCCGCCGGCATAGAGCGGCACGAAATGCGCCGTGGCCGCCGGGCCCTGCAGCAGCTTTTCGTTGACGAGGCCGGCGTTCGAGCGATCCGAGGTCTCGGGCACCCAGCGTTCATCGACCAGCGTCACGGTGACCTTGGCCCAGTCGATGTCCTTGCGGCGCCCCAGCACCGAGAAGAACCGGCCCGGCGTCGAGCCACCCGACACGGCGATGGACGCAGCGCCACGCGCCGCGATGCCATCGTTGATGTGCTCGGCCACCGTTTCGGCCAGCGCGAGCGCCAGGTCTTCCTTGGTGCCGAAGCTGCGGCGGGTCGCGGTCAAATCCCGTCCTCGTGCCAGGTGCGACCGTCGCGCTCGATGAGCGCAATGGCGGCGGTGGGGCCCCAGGTGCCGGCCATGTAGGATTGCGGCGCTTCGGGCGCAGCGTCCCAGCCCTCGCGGATCGGGTCGACCCACATCCACGCCGCCTCGAGCTCGTCGCGGCGCATGAACAGGGTCTGGCTGCCGCGCACCACGTCGAGCAGCAGGCGCTCGTAAGCCTCGGGCGTACGCTCGTGGAAGGTGTCGGCGAACGAGAGGTTCAGCGGCACTTCGCGGAGGCGCATGCCGCCCGGGCCCGGATCCTTGATCATCAGGAACAGTTTCACGCCTTCATCGGGCTGGATGCGGATCACCAGCCGGTTCGGCTTGGGCGCGCCCTCGGCATGGTCGAACATCGAGTGCGGGATGTTGCGGAACTGGATGACGATCTCGGACGCACGGCTCGGCAGCCGCTTGCCGGTGCGGATGTAGAACGGCACGTTGGCCCAGCGCCAGTTCTCGATCTCGGCCTTGATGGCGACGAAGGTCTCGGTGCGCGAGACCGGCTTGCCGTCGACCTGCTTCTCCTTCGGCAGTTCCTCGAGATAGCCGGCCACCGCCGCGCCATCGACCGAGCCGGCGCGATACTGGCCGCGCACGGTGCAGCGGGCGACATCGGCGCCGGTGATCGGCTTCAGCGAGCGCAGCACCTTGAGCTTTTCGTCGCGGAGCGCATTGGCGCCATCGGAGGCAGGCGGCTCCATGGCGACGAGCGTCAGGAGCTGGATGATGTGGTTCTGCACCATGTCGCGCAGGGCGCCGCTCTCGTCGTAATAGCCGCGGGTGCCCGCGCCCACCGACTCCGCCACCGTGATCTGCACGTGCTCGATATGGGCCGAATTCCAGATCGGCTCGAACAGGATATTGGCAAAGCGCAGCGCCAGCAGGTTCTGCACCGTCTCCTTACCGAGGTAATGGTCGATACGGTAAACCTGATCTTCCTTGAAGATGCGGCTCACTTCGTCGTTGATGGCGATCGACGACGCAAGGTCATGGCCCAGCGGCTTTTCGATCACCACGCGGGCGTCGCGGCGGTAATAGCCCTTCTTGAGGATGTATTCGCAGGTCGGCCCGAACAGGTCGGGCGCAATGGCGAGGTAGAAGGCGCGGACGATCGCGGGATCTTCGCGCAGGTTGCCGCCGAGATCGCCCCAGTGTGCCTCGTCGGTCACGTCATTGGCGACGTAGGTGCAGATCGAGACGAACCGGTCGATCGTCTTCTTGTCCTGATAGGCCTTCTCGACGAAGGTTTCGATCGACTCGCGCACCGACTTGCGGAAATCCGCATCGGTCAGCTTCGAGCGCGACACGCCGATGATGCGGCTCTGCTCGTCGAACTGGCCATCGATGAAGCGGTGGAACAGCGCCGGGATGAGCTTGCGCTTGGTGAGGTCGCCCGTCGCGCCGAACACCACGTAATCGAAGGGCTGAACCGGGATGATGCGGCTGGACACGCTCGTTAGGCTCCGTTGGTGGTAGTTCATAGGCGGCGATCTTCTTCAGGCTGTCAGTCGGGGAAATTCTGCTTGGCGAGGATGACAGCGCCGTGAAGCGGCTCATCCACCGGGCGAACGATGAAATCGCCGTAGCGGGCTGTCATCAGCGGATAGAGCCGGGTGCCGAAGCCACCGACCGCCGCCATGCGGGTGGCGCCGCGGGCCTTGAACCACGCGACGTATTTGTCGATCTCGGAGAGCTGCAGCTCCATGAGATCCTTGGCCACCGGGTCGCCCTTTTCGAAATAGTCGAAAAAGAGCGGCACCAGCGAACCATATTCGGCCGGCGCACGGCCGAGCAGCGTCGAGGGCGCGCCGGCCGTCGCCGGCATGGCGCCACGCGGGTCCTTAGGGAAGGACCAGTCCATCACGGCATCGGTCGAGCCGCCGAGTTTTTCACGCACCGCGTCGGTGAGGGGCGAACCCGTCGCGAGGCCATCGGCCGCCTCCACGGTGCGGCGCACCAGTTCGCGGCCGAGGATCGCGCCACTCATCTGGTCGCCGATGTGAAAGCCCCAGCCACCGGCCTGGTGACGCTGGCCATCGACCTGCGCCAGTGCGGCCGAACCGGTGCCGACGATGATCACCGCGCCGTCGGCGCCGCCATGCGCGCCGGCGCGGGCGATATCGATGTCGTCGTAGACCTTTACCGCCTTGAACGGCCAGGCGCGCTTTTCGAACGCTTCGCGCGCCGAAGGCAGGCGCCCGCCGGCCATGCCGAAGCAGGCCGCGGTGTTCGCCGCTTCGGCGATATCGATGCCGGCCTTCTGGAAGACTTCCTTCGTGCCCTCAGTGATCGAGCGATAGGCGGGCTCGCCGCCTTCGATCTGCAGGTTCGAGCGGCCGCCGGCCGCATCGGCGAGGGTTTCGAGCTTCTCGTTGGCGAGGCGGATACGGCAGTTGGTGCCACCGCCATCGACGCCGAGATAATACTTAGCCACGCTGCCGCTCTCGATTTTTCGGTTGTTTCTGGCGCGGGAGCCCCCCGCGAGTCCGCCGGACCATAATGCGAATGGCAGCTAGACGAAAGTAGCTAAAGCAATCGATTTCGGCCTGCCTGCCCCGCTTGCAGCGCGGGTTCGCAAGGAAGAAACTCGGCTTCAGTGGATCGATGCCGTCCGCGGCGCATTGGATTCGCCAATAGAGGAGGCCAAAATGGGTCACGTGCTGGTTCTGGGCGGGGCGCGTTCGGGCAAGACCGGGTTCGCCGAACGGCTCGCCATGCGGTCCGGCCAGCGCCCGGCCTACCTCGCCACCGCCGAAGCGCTCGACGACGAAATGCGCGAGCGCGTCCGCAGCCACAAGCAGCAGCGCGGCGGCGCTTTCGCGACGATCGAGGAGCCGCTGGAACTGAGCCGCGCGCTCACCGAAGCGGCCAAGACCCACGACGCCATCCTCGTCGACTGCCTGACGCTGTGGATCACCAACATGATCGTCGCCAATGTCGACGTTGCCGGCGCGGTGGACGGGCTGATCGCCACGCTCGGGCGGATCGATGGTGCGCGGGTGATTTTGGTGTCGAACGAGGTCGGGCTGGGGATCGTGCCGGACAACGCGATGGCGCGGATGTTCCGGGATCTGGCAGGGTCGGCGCACCAGCGGCTGGCCGAGATTTGCGACGATGCGTATTTCGTCGTGGCGGGTTTGCCGATGGTGCTGAAGGGCAGCGCGCCCGAGGCCGAGGTGATGGTGCGACGGGTGCACGAGGCCTGACCTGCGCCTGCCGCTCCCCCCTCCACCAGCTTCGCTGGTCCTCCTCCCCCGCAAGCGGGAGAGGATCACGTGGGGCACCATGGTGCCACAGGGCCTTCTCCCGTTTACGGGGGAAGGTGCCCGAAGGGCGGAAGGGGGGAGCCCCACGCACCGGCCCCGCTCAGCCCACCCGCCCCGTAGACCCCCGCACCACCAGCTCCACCGGTAACCGCACCTGCCGCGCCGCCCCCTCCCCAAACACCATCCGCGCCGCCACCCTGCCCTTCTCCACCGTATCCTGCCGTATCGTCGTCAGCGGGGGCGTCGCCAGCACCGCGTTGGGCACGTCATCGAACCCGATCACCGACAGTTTTCCCGGCACATCGATCCCCCGCAGCCGCGCCTCATCCAGCACCGCAATCGCATTGCGGTCGGCCATGGCGAGAATGCCTGTCACCTCCGGCGCCCGATCGAGCAGCAGCCGCGCGCCCTCCCCCGCAAGCGAGGGATGCGACTCGACCATCGGCAGGCTGTCGATCGCGATCCCGGCCGCCGCCAGCGCATCGGCGTAGCCAGCGAGCTTCTGATAATCGAGGGGAAACCCGGCCACCAGCTTTCGCTCCGACGATGACGGCGGATGCCAGGCCGGCGGCAGCGGTGTGCGCCGCGTCGCGAGGATGGCGATGCGCCGGTGCCCGAGGCCCAGCAGGTGCTCGGCCGAGCGGCGCGCGCCCTCATAGCCGTCGACCACCACGGAATTGGCCTCGGCCCCGGCCTCGAAATCCACCAGCGCGAACGGCACCTGCCGCTGGCGGGCCTGCACCATGGGGATTTCGTCGGCATTGCCGAGGATGAAGCCATCGACCAGCGCATTGTTGATGGCCCAGGCCTTGCGCTCCGCCGCGCCCGAAACGATCAGCAGGCTCGCCCCCTGCGCGTCGCAGATTTCGGCGATGCCCAGCATCAGCGAGCTCAGATACGGGCTGCCGATGGTGAAGGACACCGACATCTCGCCCGCCGGCAGCACGCCGATGGCGTTGGCCTTGCCGCCCATCAGCAGCCGGCCGATCGGGTTGGGGCCCGAAAAGCCGAGCTCGCCCGCCACTTTCAGCACATGCTCGCGCATTTCGGCGCGCACCAGGTCGGGGCGGTTGAAGACATTGGAGGCAGTACCCAGCGAAACGCCGGCGGCCCGCGCCACGTCGGTAAGCTTGATCGGTTTGGTCACGTCGCCGTTTCTCTGAAGCGCTTCATGAAATGTATTGACGCTCGTTTCAGCTTCTGGCATATCACAATCATGAAGCGCTTCAATAGCTCACCGAGCTTGAATTTGAGCGCTTCAGGGATTTTCTGACTTGTAGGCGGAGTGACATCAGGCGCGGTCTCGAAGGGGGCCGGCAACGAGGGAGACTTGCCATGAGCGTGGCCGAAATGGACGTGAACGACCCCACCACCTGGGATCCGGCGCTCGACGCCGTGATCGCGGCGCCCGAGAACCACCGTGTGCTCTACGAGGACGACAATATCCGCGTCATCTCGGTCAGCATCGCGCCCGGCGCCATCGAGAAGCCGCACCACCATCGCTGGCCATCAGTCTTCGTCATCGACTCGATGGTGAAAAAGGCGCGTGATTTCAACGCCAAGGGCGAGCCGATCCCGCTGCCGGTGCCCACCGAGTTCGATCCGCCGCTGATCGCCAAGATGCCGCCGCAGCCGACCCACTATGTCGCCAACGACGACAGCTACGGCTTCCACGGCACCCGCATCGAGTTCAAGCGCGGCTATGCGGGCGACGGACGCTAGCCCAGCCGCCAGAGCACGGCCGCGACGACCGCCGTCACGGCCAAAGCCACGTTGAGGGTGGCGGCGTAGAGGGTCACCGCCCGCTCGATGTCCGCAGCCCCAAGTGCCGCGCGCCCGGTGCCGAAGCTCGGCAGGTCGACCAGCTCACCGTCATAGCTCCGTGGCCCGCCGAGTTGGAACCCGAGCGCCCCGGCGAAGGCCGCCTCGGGCCAGCCGGCATTCGGGCTCTCGTGCTTTTTCGCGTCGGCCAGCGCCGTGCTCCACGCCGTCTCGGGGTGCGCGCCCTTTACGAAGAAGGCGGCGCCGACGATCAGCAGGGCCGTCAGCCGCGCCGGGATCAGGTTCAGCAGGTCGTCGAACCGCGCCGCCGCCCAGCCGAACTGCAAATGCCGCTCGGTCTTGTGCCCGATCATCGAATCCGCCGTGTTCACCGCCTTGTAGAGCGCGATCCCCGGCAGTCCGCCGAGGATTAGGAAGAACAGCGGCGCGATCACTCCATCGGACGTGCTCTCGGCCAGCGACTCGATCGCCGCTCGCGCCACCCCGGCCTCGTCCAGCGCCTGCGGATCGCGGCCGACGATGTGGCTCACCGCAATGCGCCCCTCGGGCAGCGAGCGGGTCAGCCCCGACGCGACGAACTTCACCGCATCGCGCAGCGATTTCTGCGCCAGCAGCGAAGTGGCGAGGATAGCTTCCAACACCCAGCCGAACGGGATAGCGCGCAGCGCCCAGGCAATCGGCACTGTCACCAGCGCCGTAGCTGCCAGCAGCAGGACCAGCGCCAGCACGCCCCTGCCCCGCGTCCGGTTGTTGAGCCGCGTATCGAGCAACGAAATCAGCCGCCCCATCCAGATCACCGGATGGCCGATCTTCGCCACCAGCGCATTCGGATAGCCGACGATCCGCTCGAGGATCAGCGCCAGCAGCGCCGTCATCGGGCAAGGCTCAGCAAATAGTCGAGATCGAGATGGCGCTCGAGATGCGCCGCCAACGCGTCGAGCGTCGCATCCACTGTCGCCTCGTAGTTCAGCGTCGAAGTCGCCGCCGCCGAGCCGATGAAGTTGCGGCGGAACGCATCGGCCGCGAACACGCCGTGCAGGTAGGTGCCCATCACGGTCCCATCGGCCGACACCGCACCATCGGCCGCGTTGGCGACCCGCGCGAACGGCCGTTCCAGCCCGCGCCCCTGCGTCACGCCCATATGCATGTGGTAGCCGGTGAGCGGATCGCCGGTCAGCGCGGAAGTCGCCTGCTCCACCCGCAGCTCCTTGCGGTCGCCGAGTATCGTATCGACATCGAGCAGGTTCAGCCCGGCCGATATCCCGACGCTGCCCTCGACCCCATCGGGGTCGGACACGCGATGCCCCAGCATCTGGAACCCGCCGCACAGCCCGAGCACCCGCGCCCCCGCCCGGTGATGATGCAGGATGTCGATGTCCCAGCCCTCCGCCCGCAGCGCCGCGAGGTCCGACCGCGTCGACTTCGATCCGGGCAGCACGATCAGCTCGCCGAATGGCAGCGGCCGCCCCGGCTCGACGATCTCGACGCTCACCCCCGGCTCGAGCCGCAGCGGGTCCAGATCATCGAAGTTCGAGATGCGCGGCAGTCGCGGCACTACCACCCGATACGCCCCCGTGCCGCTGCCGCGATCGAGCCCGAGGATGTCCTCGGCCGGCAGCTTGCTCGCGTCGGCAAAGTACGGCACCGGCCCGAGGCAGGGCCGATTGGTGCGTTCGGCAATCAACTGCTTGCCGCCGTCAAACAGTTGCGGATCGCCCTGAAACTTGTTCACCAGCGTCGCCACGATGAGCGCCGCATCGTCCGGATCGATCACCGCGAATGTACCGACCAGCGACGCGATCACTCCGCCCCGCTCGATATCGGCCACCAGCACCACCGGCACGTCCTCGGCGCGGGCAAAACCGAAATTGGCGATGTCGCCCGCTCGAAGATTCACCTCCGACGCGCTTCCTGCCCCCTCGACCAGCACGAGATCGGCGTCGGCGGCCAGCTCCTGCTTTGCGGCGCAAACCACTGGCAGAAGTTTGTGGCGCACAGACCAATATTCACGCGCTTTGTACGAACCTTCGCGCTTGCCGCGCACCACCAGTTGCGACCCGGTTTCGCCTTCCGGCTTCAGCAAAACCGGGTTCATCGCCGTCACCGGTTCGCGCCGCGCCCCCCGGGCCTGCAGCGCCTGCGCCCGTCCGATCTCTCCGCCATCGGCCGTTACCGCCGCATTGTTCGACATATTCTGCGGCTTGAAGGGCGCAACACGCAGTCCGCGATTGGTGTAGGCGCGCGCAAGTCCCGCTACCAAAAGGGATTTTCCCACATCGGAGCCGGTGCCCATGAACATGATCGATCGCGCAGCCATGGCGAACTGATAGCCGCTGCCGCGCCGATCCGGTAGTGAGAGTGTCATGCGCACCCTCCTCGTCATCGGCATCGGCGCCGGCAACCCGGATTACCTCACTGTCCAGGCCATCAACGCCATGAACCGCGCCGAGGTTTTCTTCATGCCCGACAAGGGCTTGGAGAAGTCCGGCCTCAACGCTATCCGGCTGGGCATGCTCGATCGCTTCGTCACCGACAACCGCTATCGCCTCGTCGATTTCGTCATCCCATCGCGGCGCCAGGCCGATACGCCGGGCTACACCCAGGCGGTGCAGGAGTGGCGGGACAAACTGGAAACAGCTTATCGCGCCATGTTCGCCGAGCTCGGCGAGGACGGGATCGGCGCCTTCCTCGTCTGGGGCGACCCGACGATCTATGACGGAACCTTGAGGATTCTCAAGGACATGCAGGCCGCCGGTTGGAATTTTGCCATCGAAGTCATCCCCGGCATTTCGGCCCCGCAGGCCCTCGCCGCCCAGCATCAGGTGACCCTCAACCGCGTCGGCGAGGCCATCACCATCACCACCGGCCGCCGCGTCGGCGAGGGCGAGGCGGATGAGCTTTCGAGCGCCGTAGTGATGCTGGATAATCACCAGGTGTTTCAACGGTTTGAGAGCAATGGCGCCGAGATTTTCTGGGGCGCCTATCTCGGTACGGCAGACGAGATTCTCGTTGCCGGGCCGGTCGGCGAGGTGAAGGACGAGATCGACCGCAAGCGCAGCGAGGCGCAGGCGCGGCATGGCTGGATCATGGACACCTACATGATCCGCAAGCCGGAATAGCTACGCGATATCAATCACATGGGCATAGGAGCCCATGACGTTCCGCTCCATCAGCCCCATCGGCGGCAGCAGCTCACCAAGCGCATCGGTCGCCTCGAACAGCGGCGTGCCGTGGGTGCGGCGGGCGCTCGAATAGTGGAACTCGTGGCCATTGAGCTCAGCCGGAAACGGCAATGGACTCAAGTGCTTGAGCCGCCGGTAGCCGAGCACACGCTTCGGTCGATCGATCCGCGTCTCATGGGGGAGGAGGCCGGTCATGGCGTGCGTAACGCCAGCCTTGTCGGTCAGCGACTGGCCCAGGACCATGAAGCCCCCGCACTCGCCGTAGATCAGCGCGCCACGGTCGCGGGCAGCGCGCAGGCCGGCGTGGAAATTACTCGCCGCGGCAAGGGCTTGGCCGTGGAGTTCGGGGTAGCCGCCGGGCAGGAATACTGCGCCGGCGGTTGGGTCCAGGGCCTCGTTGGCGAGAGGCGAGAAGAAGGTGATTGAGGCTCCGGCCGCGTGCCAATCGCGGAGCCAATGGGGGTAGAGGAAGGCGAACGCGGCGTCGCGGGCGATGGCGATGTTCTGGGCGAGTGGAGACAACCCCTCATCCGCCCTTCGGGCACCTTCTCCCGCAAGGGGAGAAGGCGAAGGAGCCGACAGGGCGACGAGATGATTGAGGTCGAGGTAGTCTTCTACTGCCTCAGCCGCAGCGCTGACGACATCGTCGAACTTCGTTACCTCACCGGGTAACACCAGTCCCAGATGCCGGTCCGGCAGGGTCAGGGCGTCGCGCTTGGGCAAGACGCCGAGCAGCGGAATATCGAGCGCGGACAAAGCGCTACGCAGCATTGCCTCGTGGCGGGTGGTGGCGGCGCGGTTGACGATGAGGCCTGCTACCTTCACGTCCGGCCGCCAGGTGGCGAAGCCGTGGGCGAGGGCGGCGATGGATTGGCTCTGGCGGTCGGCGTCGAGGACGAGGATGACCGGAAGGCCGAGCGTGGCCGCTAGGTCGGCCGTCGAGCCGCGATTGTCGGCGGCGCCGTCGAAGAGGCCCATGGCGCCTTCGACCAGCAGCAGGTCGGCGCCCTGGGCATGGCTAAAGGCCAGCCGGCGCAGGCGTTCGGGGCGCATGGCCCAGGCGTCGAGGTTGATGGCCTCGCGGCCGGCGGCCCGGGCGAGGATGGTGGTGTCGATATAGTCGGGGCCGGATTTTGCCGGGGCGACGGCGAGGCCGCGTCTGGTCAGCGCGGCGAGCAGGCCGAGGGTGATGGTGGTCTTGCCCGAGCCGGTGCGGGGGGCCGCAATGACAAGGCCGTTCATCGACGGACTCGATAAAAATGCTGCGAATTGCAGGGACTTGGCCCTATAGTGCCCTGATGCGCGACGGAGGACGCCCGGCGCGCGACTTGTTGCGCCACTTGGGGGTAGACGGTCTGGCGATGAAGATCCTGATCCTGGGGGGCACCGAAGAAGCGCGGCTGCTCGCCGATAGGCTCGTCGCCATGGGCCACGATGTCACCACCTCGTTTGCCGGCAAGACCACATCGCCGGTGCTGCCCAAGGGCAAGGTCAAGACCGGCGGTTTCGGCGGTGGCGACGGGCTCGGCAAATACCTGCGCGACGAGAAATTCGAGCGCATCGTCGATGCGACCCACCCCTACGCGGCCGAGATCAAGCTCAACGCCGTGCGCGGCGCGGCTTTTGCCGAGCTGAAGCTGGTGCGGCTCACGCGGCCCGAATGGCAGGAGCCGCAATATGCGTTCTGGAAGCGGGTCGCCTCGCCCGAGGAAGCGGCGGAAAGCCTGCCGCGCGGGGCGCGGGCGCTGCTGACACTGGGGCATACGGGGCTCGAGCCGTTTCTCGCCCGCACCGATTGCAGCTTCGTGATCCGCTCGATCGAGCCGCCAGAGCGGGCCCTGCCGGTGAACGCCACGTCGCTGATCGCGCGGCCGCCCTTCTACCCGCAGGGCGAGCTGGCACTGCTGCAGGAACAGGGGATCACCCACCTCGTGTGCAAGAATTCGGGCGGGGTGCAGACCGAGGCCAAGCTGCAGGCGGCGCACCAGTTGCGCCTGCCGGTGCTGATGATTGCCCGGCCGCAGCTGCCGCCGGCGCACGAAGTGCCGACCGTCGGTCAGGCGATCGCGGCGCTGCGGCTCAGCTGAGTTCACGTCGCCCTCAGCTTCTTCTTGCCGGCATTGCGGAGCACGTGGGCGAAGCCTTCGTCGTAGAGACGCGACTCGCGGAAGCGGGTTTCGCCCAGCACGCGGCCGACGAGGATCAACGCGGTGCGGGTGATCTTTTCCTCGCGGACGCGGGCCTTCATTTCGCTGAGCGTGGTGTGGATCACCTCTTCGTCGGGCCAGGTGGCGCGATAGATGATCACCACCGGGCAGTCGGCGCCGTAATTCGGGGTGAGCGCGGTTTCGACGTAGCCGAGGTTGCGGATCGAGAGGTGTATGCAGAGCGTCGCCTTGGATTGTCCAAGGATTTCAAGGCTCTCGGATTCCGGCATGGCCGAGGCCTTGCCGGAGGTGCGGGTGAGGATGATGGTCTGGCTGATCTCGGGCAGCGTCAGTTCGGCGGCGAGCCGGGCGGCGGCGCCGGCGAAGGCGGGGACGCCGGGCACGACCTCGTAGGGGATTTCGAGCGCATCGAGGCGGCGCATCTGCTCGGCCACGGCGCCGTAGATCGAGGGGTCGCCCGAGTGGACGCGGGCCACGTCCTTGCCCTCGGCATGGGCCTTTTTGATTTCGGCGATGATCTCGTCGAGATGCATCGGGGCCGTGTCGCGGACCAGCGCACCCTCGGGAGCAGCGGCGACGATTTCGGCGGGCACCAGCGAGCCGGCATAGAGGCAGACTTCGCAGCGCTCGATCAGGCGCTGGCCGCGGACGGTGATGAGGTCGGGCGCGCCGGGGCCGGCGCCGATGAAATAGACGGTCATTTGCTGGCCTTTTTGGCGTAGCCGCGCGGGGTGTAGGCCTTGAGGCCGTCGCCGCGCATGAAGGCTTTCGAGGTGCTGGCGCCGAAGAGCACGATGGTGAGCATGTCGATTTCGCGCGGATCGAAGGCTTCGAGCGTCACGACGCGGACGCGCTGGCTGGGGCGGCCGAGATTGGAGCCGATCACCACCGGGGTATCGGGCGGGCGATGTTCGAGGAACAGGCGCTTTGCCTCCTCGATCAGGTCGGTGCGGCGCTGCGAGCGCGGGTTGTAGAGCGCGGTGACGAAATCGGCGACCGCAGCGCCTTCGAGGCGCTTGAGGATGGCGTAGCGCGGGGTCAGCAGGTCTGAGAGCGAAATGCAGCAGAAATCGTGGCCGATGAGCGCGCCGGCCGCAGCAGAGGCGGCCTGGAAGGCCGATATGCCGGGGTGGGTGGCGATGTTGACGCGGCGGGCGACGGTGGAGACGGCGCGTTCGCCTTCAGCGTCGAGCAGTTCGTAGGCGAGCGCCGCCATGGCGTAGATCTGGGCGTCGCCTGAACAGATGAGGGCGACTTCCTTGCCTTGGGCCGCGAGTTCGAGGGCGTGGCGGACGCGCGGTTCTTCCTCGCCAAGCTCATAGCGGTGCTCGGTCTGGCCGCGGCGGAGGTCGACCGCCAAGTCGAGATAGAGGCCGTAGCCGACCCAGTCGGTGCTCTGTTCGAGCGCGGCAACGGCAGAGGCGGTGCGCTGCGGGGCTTCGCCGGGGCCGATGCCGACCAGATGCAGGACGCCGGGGCGATGGCCGAAGGTGTCGACCTCGATGGGGCGCGGGGCGCGGCCGATGGCGCAGGTGGCGCGCTCGGACTTCTGCTTTTCGACCACCAGCGGGCCGGCCTTCAACGCCGCGGCCTCGGCGACCGAGGGAGTGCCGACCGTGTCCTCGACATAGTCGGAGGGCTGCTTCAGGCGGTAGCGCTCCTGCGCCAGCTCGGCGGCCGAGAACAGGCGCAGCGGCACGTTGAAATGGCGGGCGGCGGCGTGGAGGGCGGGCTCATCGGCCTTGATGTCGATCGAGGCGATGGCGGCGAGGCTCTGGGGCGCAAGGTTCTGCGATTTCAGCGCCGCTTCGACCAGCGCGATGACCTCGGGCGCGTCGGCATTGCGCTCGCAGCCCACGCCGGCGACCAGCGTGCGGGGATGGTAGACGATGCCGCGCTCGACCCGTTGGGCCGTCTCGGTGACCAGCACTTTCACGGCGCCCGAGGACGAGATGGGGTAGCCGGCTTCGGCGAGGAACGGGGCGTGGCCATCGACCTGCAGCTTGGCGCCCGCCAGCAGCGCCATCATGGCGGGCTTGGCGTCCTGCGGGGTGCCGAGCACCCAGCCGTCGGGCGGCTCGTCGAGGCCGTGGGCGAACTTGCTGTCGGACGCGGTGGTGATGGCGGGCGCGCCGCCGAGAGCCTCGGCGAGCTGGCGGGCCATGCGGTTGGCGCCGTGGTGGCCGCCGAGCAGCGGCACGACCGAGGCGCCATCCTGCGAAATGGCGAGGACCGGCGGCTCCCTGCGCTTGTCGGCGAGGCTCGGCGCCAACAGGCGGATCAGGATGCCGGCGGCGCAGATGCCGACGATGGGGCGGCCCTCGGCGAAGAGTTTCGGCAGCAGCTTCAGCGCATCGGCGCCACCCTGTCCGCAGGAATAAATCTCGGCGTCGATGACGGCAGCGGCGCGCTTGGCCGTGTCGAGGCCGGCGTCGGAAAAGAGGATTACGGCGGGGGTCACTTTGCTGCCTTTGCGGCTTCCTTCGACGACCCTTGGCCCCAGGCCTCGGCGCCGCGATAGCAGAGGATGGTCGAAAAATAGGGCCGCTCGTCGTGCCCGAAAGCCGCGAGCGGGGTGATGCGCTGGCGCGAGGTGGTGGCGTGCTCGACCACCATGGCGCCCTCGGCGTGGCCGGTTTCGGTGAGCAGCGCGCGGATGCGATCGAAGTGGCGGCCGACCTTGATGATGGCGACCGCAGGCGCGGCATCGAGTTCGGCGCGCAGCACGGCATCGTCGAGCGGGGCGGGCAGCACTTTCAGCGACTCGTTGCGCGCGGCAAGCGGGCGGCCGATGGCGGCGGCGGCGGCAGTGAGCGAGGTGACGCCGGGGATGACGGCGACCGGCGCGGAGGCGGCGACGCGCGAGACGAGATACATGGCTGAGCCGTAAAACAGCGGATCGCCCTCGCAAAGCCAGGCGACGTCGCGGCCGGCGGTGAGATGCGCGAGGATGGCGGTGGCGGCGCCATCATAGGCGGCCTGCGCCGGGGCGCGTTCGACCGACATCGGGATGGCGATGGGCAGGTGCTCGGCGGCCGGGTTGAGGTGCTCGCGGGCGATTTCGAGGGCCAGCGCGGCACCTTCGCCGGTGGTGGGATAGGCCACGACCGGCACGCTGCCGAGCAGGCGCACGGCCTTGAGCGTCAAAAGCTCGGGGTCGCCCGGGCCGACGCCGACCAGGTGGAGAGTTCCGGCCACGGCTGCACTCATGGCGAGACGATGAGCCCGTGCATCGCCTTGATGACGACCCACTGGGTCACCGTCATGCGGGGCCGGAAGGCGCGATGGCCGCCGACGCGATCGATGGTGGAAATGTCGATGCGGGTGAGCTCGCCACCGAGTTGGAGGTGGCGGGAGTAAAGCGCGTGCTCGCCATCGAGAGTGACCGCGTTGGCGACGAGGCGGCCGCCGGATTTGAGCGCCGACCAGCAGGCATCGAAGAGGTCGTCGTTGCCGACATCGCCGCCCATGAAAATGGCATCGGGCGGGGCCTTGCGATCGAAGGTCATCGGCGCTTCACCCGACTCGATCTCGATCGTGGGGACGCCGAGGGCCGCGGCGTTGACGGCGATCATCTGCAGGCGCTCGCCCTCCTTTTCGAAGGCGACGGCCTTGGCGTCGCGGGCCGAGCGCATCCACTCGATCGCCACCGAACCGCAGCCGGCACCGACATCCCACAGCACCGCGCCCGGGAACGGGGCGAGCTTGGCGATGGTGGCGGCGCGGACTTCGCGCTTGGTCAACTGGCCATCGTTGACAAAGGCCTCGTCGGGCAGGCCGGGGACCGGCGGCAGGAGGTTGGCGTTGAGGTCGGGCACGCAATCGATGGCGAGGACGTAGAAATCGCCGATATTGCGGGTTTCGAAATCGACGGCTTCCTCGGTGGTGATGCGCTCGTCGGGGCCGCCGAGGTTTTCGAGCGTCGAGACGATGGACCGGCCGTAGCCGCGATCGCCCAGAAGCTCGAGCACCAGATCGACCGTGGTGTGGTCGGAGGTGAGCGCGAGGATCTTGTTGCCGGGCAGGATGTGCGGGTGCAGCAACTCGGCCGGGCGGCCGTGGATCGAGAGCGTCGCCACCGATTGCAGCGGCCAGTGAAGGCGCGCGGCGGCGAGCTGGAAGGCGGCGGGGTGCGAGTGCACCACATATTCGGACGGGATCAGGTAGCGGGCGAGGGTCGCGCCGATGCCGAACCACATGGGATCGCCCGAGGCGAGGATGACGGTGGGGTGATCGCGCAGCTTGAGGATCTGCTCGATCATCGCTTCGAGCGGCGATTCCCAATCGATGATGTTGCGGCCATCCGCATAGGCGTGGCGCGGCGTGTTGTCCTCGATGTCACCGGCGAGCGCGCGGGCGACGGCCTCGAACGAGCGCTTGGTGACGAATTCGGGGTTGAACAGGTCGCCCGAGGCACCGGGACGACTCACCGGCTCGAGATCGTCGAGGAAGCGGCGGGGGCCGACGACGTTCTCGGCATAGTTGAGCAGCAGCTTGAAGGCGGGCGACAGCTCGCGCGGCCCGCGTTCGCCTACCCCGATGATATGCAGCCAGGCCGTACTCATGACCAAGCCCCCTTGCTGATGGCGTTGAAGGCCGCGCTCGCAATAGCCGAGCCGCCGCGCCGGCCGGTAACCGTCACGAATGGGATAGAAAAGCTCTGGGCCACTAGCAAGGCCTTGCTTTCAGCCGCACCCACGAAGCCCACAGGCGCCGCAATGATGGCCGCCGGACGAGGCGCGCCGGCCGCCAGCATTTCATGCAGGTGGAACAAGGCGGTAGGCGCATTGCCGATGACGACGACGCTGTTTTCGAGCAGCGGACGCCAGAGTTCGACGGCGGCGGCCGACCGCGTAGTGCCGAGGGATTTCGCAAGTTCGGGCACGGCGGGGTCGTTGAGGGTAACGACGAGATCGGCGTTCGGCGGCAGGTAGCGGCGGATGATGCCGGAGCGGACCATCTCGCAATCGCAGAGGATGGGGCCGGTGGCGGCGCGGAAGGCCTCCACGATGTCAGGTGTGCCGACGATGTCGGCCGCGAGATCGACCATGCCGCAGGCATGGATCATGCGGATAGCGATGTCGTGCAGCGCGGCCGGCAGGCGCGAGAGGTCAGCTTCAGCGCGGATGGTGGCGAAGCTCTGGGCGTAGATGGCGTCGGGATCGCGGAGGTAGGTCATGCGGCCTGCCTTGCGGCGCGGTCATTGCCGATGCCGACGATCCAGCCCTCTTCGCGGAGGATGATGTCGAGTTCGGCCGCCGGGAGATTGGTTGGGCCGGCGAGGTAGTCGCGAAGCTCGTCGGCGGCATCGAGATCGGCGAAGCGGCGGACGCAGGTTTCGACCTGGCCGCGATCCTTCGGCGTCACCGACGGATCGTCGAGCGGGAAAAGCGATGGGTAGATTTCGGTGACGGTGATCGGCCGGGTCAGCGCATCCGCGAAGGCGGTTTCGAAGGGCCAGATGGCGATATCGGGACCGAGCACCGGGTGATGACGCAGGGCTTCGAGGCGGGCGATGCCGAGCATGGACTGGCTGCCGACCGAGCCGGCGCCGGTCAGCTTCCACACCGGTTGGGCGGTGCGGGCCAGCACCTCGGCGCGGCGGCGCTCGGGGATGGTCGCATAGGTGGCAGGGCGGCGCGGGTTCAGGTTGTCGTAGCGGTGCTGGTGCGGATGGCCCCAGTAATGCGGCGCCGCCAGCCGGGCGTTGATGCCTGCCGCGACGTGGAAGCGGTTCGACGTGTTGTCGGGATTGTCGGCCACTGCAGCAGCAAGGTGCGCCCAAAGTGCTCGCCAGTCGGGACCGCCAGCGATGGCCTCGGCTGCGCCCTCGGGGTAGCCGAAGACGAAGTCGAAGCCGAGCATGACGCGCTGACCTTCTGCACGCGCGGCGAGCAGGCGGTCGGTGAGGATCGCCATCGCTTCGTGACGGGTCGCTGGGTTGACGCTCTCGGACTCGCTGTCGGCGATCCAGATCGAGTCCTTGCCCTTGCGCGGCGTATTAGCCGCCGACCAGTCCACCGCGATGTAGCGGTCGAAGAGTGGCATTCAGTCCTGCTCCTCGCGGGCGAGGCGGCCGGGGATTTTGGGCAGGGTTTTTGGCCCGAGCGGGTGGTCGGCGTGGGGATAGGGGTGATGGTGGTGTGCGGCCGGGGCATCGCCGTGGTGGTGGCCGTGATCCTCGGGATAGCCGTGGTCGAAGCTGCCGCCGAGCCGGATGGCCGGCGCGCCCGGATGGGCCATCAGGGCATGGCGCGCGGGCGGATGGGTGTGGGTGTGCGGGCCGTGCTCGTGGCCGTGGTCATGCCCATGATCGTGGGTGTGGAGCGGCGTCCACGGCAGGCCGTGCTTCTTGCAGAAGGCCTCGTCGCGGCAGGAACTGTCGCAATCGCCGTTGCAGGGGCAGTTCTCCATGCCGCCGCCAATGCCTTCGACATGGTGGTGGTGGCTTTCCTGCGCCAGCCCGACCTCGGCCTCGAAGCCCAGCACCTGCTCGCGGTACTTGCACATGGCGCAGTTCATGAGGTTCTGGCCGACCAGCATTTCCTGCACGCGATCGAGGAAGGTCTCGATCACCAGCGGGTGGTCGTTGAGATAGGGCGCATCGAGGAACTCGATCTGCGGGTATTTTGCCCGCGCCTCATCGACCGCGTCGTAGATGCGCTTCACCAGCACGCCGGTGAACAGGAAGTACGGGAAGACGATGACGCGGCGGTAGTTCAGCCGCGCCAGATGATCGAGGGCCGGGCCGACGAGCGGGAAGGTGACGCCCGAATAGGCCACCTCGCCCCAGCCGAAGCCCATGCCTTCCCACAGGAGGCGCATCACCTTCGCGACGTTGGAATTGGCATCGGGGTCGGAGGCGCCACGGCCCACAACCAGCAATAGCGTTTCCTCGCGCGGCACCTGCGTGGGGGCAGCAGCGATCGCTTCCTGGATGCGGTCGCCGGCGGCGCGCAGCATCTTGAGGTCGACGCCGAGCTCGCGGCCGTAGGTGATCTCGACACCGGCTTTCGCCGCGTAGGTGTTGAGCACCGAGGGGATGTCGTTCTTGGCGTGGCCGGCGGCGAACAGCATGCCCGGCACGGCGAGGATGCGCCTGGCCCCCGCCTCGCGCAGCTTGTCGAGGCCCTGGTGGATCACCGGGTTGGCGAATTCGAGATAGCCGTATTCGACCGGCACGTTCGGCAGGTGTTCGCGCAAACGCTCGGCCAGCACGGCGAACTCGCCCACGGCGCGGGTGTTGCGGCTGCCATGGCCGCACAGCATCACCCCGGTATCGGGTGGCAGGATCAGGGATTTCGTCACGTCTCGCCTCTCTCGCGCAGAAAGGCAGAGTTACTTCGACCAATCAGCAGCCCCGGAATTGGTCCCCGATTTGGGTCGACCGCACCGGGCATGAGTTTCAGCCCTTGAAGGAACGCTGCGCAGAGGCCGCGTTGTAGGCGCTGGGGCGGCGGGGGGCAACGATTCACTTGAGCCAGCTGCGGCATCTGTGCATTTCGGGCATGCAGCAAAACCGCAATTGCAAGCCAGTGGCAGCTGCGGCACGATGGATCAAGGGTTTAGCCCAGTTCACAACGCTTCTGAAAATCACTCGCAAATACAGGCACTTGCCAGTGTTTTGCGGGAGCGTTATGGGCGGCGCATGGTCTCAAGAGGCAACAGCAACGTCGTCACCATCGCCTATGGCAGCCTTGCCGTGGGGGTGGTGGTGCTCGCGCTCAAGGGCTTCGCCGCGTATGCGACGGGCTCGATCGCGCTTTATTCCGATGCGCTCGAAAGCGTGGTGAACGTGGTGACGGCGATCGTGGCGCTCGTCGCCATCCGCTTTGCCGCCCGTCCGGCCGACGCCAACCTGCAGTATGGGTACTACAAGGCCGAGTATTTTTCGGCCGTGATCATCGGCGCCTTCATCGCCGTGGCGGCGATCCTGATCCTGCAGAAGGCGTGGGAGGGGTTCACCCACCCGAAGCCGTTCGATGCCGACCCGATCGGGCTCGCGGTGTCGGTGCTGGCGACGGTGGTGAACCTTGCGTGGGCGCAGTTCATTATCCGCACCGGCAAGCGCGAAAAGTCGCTGTCGCTGGTGGCCGACGGCCATCACCTGATGACAGACGTGCTGTCGACCGCCGCCGTGCTGGTCGGCGTGTTCCTCGCGGTGGTGACCGGCTACGCGCCGCTCGATTCCATCATGGCGGCCTTCGTGGCGCTGACCATCCTGTGGTCGGGCTGGCAGCTGGTGCGGCAGAGCGTGATCGGGCTCATGGACGTGGCGGTCGAAGCGCCGGTGCTGAACCAGATCCGCGAGATCATCTCGGCCAATGCCGACGGGGCCATCGAGGCCCACGACATCCGCACCCGGCAGGCGGGCAAGATGGTGTTCATCGACTTCCACCTCGTAGTGCCGGGCGCGATGAGCGTCGAAGCCGCGCACACCATCTGCGACGGCATCGAGGCCAAGCTGCGCGAGGCGGTGGAGGGCGCGCAGGTGACCATCCATGTCGAGCCTGAAGAGAAGGCCAAGCACACCGGGATTGTGGTGGTGTGAGGTAAGGCGGCGCTGCGCGCCGACCCCTCATCCGGCCTGTCGGCCACCTTCTCCCACAAGGGGAGAAGGCGTTCGCTCACAATGTCAGCCTGCCACCATCACCGAGTCAGCGGCTCCGTCCCTTCTCCCCTTGTGGGAGAAGGTGCCCGAAGGGCGGATGAGGGGTTGTTTCAGGCGTTGCCGATGTGGCCGTGCTCGGCGCTGCAGTGGTCGTGATCCGACAGCACCTCTACTACGCGGCATTGGCCGACAGTGCCGTGGTGGCCGTCGGACAGCATGCCGGCGAGTTCGCCGCGCAGCCGGGTGAGCTGCTCGATACGCTGGTCGACTTCGGCCAGATGCTGCTCGACGATGGCATCCACCCGGGCGCAGGGCGCGTCCTTGCGGGCGGCGAGCGACAGCATGGATTTCAGCGACTCCATGGCAAAGCCCATGTCGCGGGCGTGGGCGATGAAGCGCAGGCGATCGAGCTCGGCGGCGCCGTAGCGGCGCTGATTGCCCTCGGTGCGGGCCGGGGCATCGATGAGGCCGATCTGCTCGTAGTAGCGGATGGTGGGCACCTTCACGCCCGACTGGGTCGACAGGTCGCCGATCGAATAATCCGTCATGATGGCCTCGAACCTCTAGTGACTGGAGGATTATCTGTGGTGCGGCGGGTGAATTGCAAGCGGACGGAGCGTCGCGGCGCTCATTGAGCGTTCAGGCGAGGCGTGGCAGATTCGCTCTATGCGCACGCTCCTCGCCTTGATCCTTGCCCTCCTCGCCACACCGACGCTTGCGGCCGACTGGGGGCACTACGTCAACGAGCGCTTCGGGGTGGAAGCCGATGTGCCGCCGGATTTTGCGCCCGGCGCGCCGCCGGCCAACGGCGACGGGCTCGGATTTTCGACGCCCACCGCCTCGCTCTCGATCTATGGCAGCCTGATCGTCGAGGGTGACTTCGAGAGCACGGTGCGCCAGCGCATCCAGTGGAACAAGGATGATGGCTGGGCCATCACCTACGAAGCGTCGACGCCGAGCTGGGCCAGTTGGTCGGGCAAGAAGGGCAGCCGCATTCTCTATGTGCGCGCCATCCGCATGTGCAACGGCGACATGTATGGGGCATTCGAGCTCGAATATTCGACCGCCGACCTCAAGGCGTTCGACCCGGTGGTGGAGCGGCTGGTGCGCAGCCTCAGGGATAGCGGCACCGGCTGGCAGTGCTGAGGTTGGCGGACGCGCAGGAGGATGCGATGGTGCGGGTGATTGAGCGAACCGAATGGGCAACGCACCCGAGCCGGGCGCATGGCGACTGGGAAGGCGGCGACGCCAATGTCACCATCATCTTCCACGACAGCGTCGAGGCCGGAAGCGGGCCGCGGCTCCACACCCATCCCTACCCCGAGACCTTCGTGATCGAGTCGGGCCACGCCCGGTTCACGGTGGGCGTTGAGGTGATCGAGGGCGCACCGGGGCAGATTATCGTCGTGCCGGCGAATACGCCGCACAAGTTCGAGACGCTGGGGCCGATGCGGAGCATCCACATCCACGCCAGCCCGCATTTCATCACGGACTGGCTGGAATAGGCCCGCGCCTCAGAACTCGATGCCGGCCTGGGCTTTCACGCCGGCGCGAAAGGGGTGCTTGATCTCGGTCATTTCGGTGACGAGGTCGGCGAGTTCGATCAGCTCGTCCTTGGCGTTGCGGCCGGTGACGATGACGTGGGTGTCGCGCGGCTTGTTGCGCAGCACCTCGAGCACCTCGTCGAGCGGCAGGTAATCGTAGCGCAGCACGATGTTGAGTTCGTCGAGCAGGATCAGCTTGTAGGCGGGATCGGCGATCAGCGCCTTGGCCATTTCCCAGGCGCCGCGGGCGGCGGCGAGGTCGCGCTGGCGGTCGGCGACGTCCCAGGTGAAGCCTTCGCCCATGGCCTTGATGGTCACCTGCTCGGGGAACTTGTCGAGCACGTCGCGCTCGCCGGTCGACCAGGCGCCCTTCACGAACTGCACGACGCCGACCTTGAAGCCGTGGCCGATGGCGCGGAACACCATGCCGAAGGCGGCCGTCGACTTGCCCTTGCCCTTGCCGGTGTGGACGATCAGGAGGCCCTTCTCCTCGGTCTTGGTGGCGAGGATCTTGTTCCGCGCCTCCTTCTTTTTCTTCATCTTTTCAGCGTGATAGGCGTCGCGCTCCGCCTCGGTCATGAGGTCGGTCTTCTTCGGGGCTCTTTCGGTCATTTTGGTTCCTCGAGGAATGCGAAGGCGGAGTTGGAGCGGGGCGCCCAGAACCCGCGGCGGCGGGCTTCGTTGAATTTTGCGATCAGCTCATCGTAGCCGAAGCGGTTGTTGGCCTGGATGAACTGGCGGGTTGCATCGTCTTCGACGAAGGCCTCGAAGGCGAGGTCGAAATGGTGCGTCTTCACCGCGCCGGTGGTGGCGGCGAAGGCGAACATGTAGTCGACCGTGGCGATGATTTCGAAGGCGCCCTTGTAGCCGTGGCGCTTCACGCCATCGATCCATTTGGGGTTCACGACGCGGGAGCGGACGACGCGGGAGATTTCTTCTTCCAGCGTGCGGGCGACGGGCCGCTCGGGGCGCGAATGGTCGTTGTGGTAGGCGGCGGGTGCGCGGCCCGTCAGGGTTTCGGCGGTGACGGCGAGGCCGCCTTCGAACTGGTAGTAGTCGTCGGAATCGAGCAGGTCGTGCTCGCGATTGTCCTGATTGTGGACGATGGCATCGACATTGCTGAGTCTGGCAACGAAACGATCGCGCTCGGGGGTGCCGGCGGCATGGGCGCCATAGGCGTATTGGCCCCAGTTGAGGAAAGCTTCGGCGAGGTTGGCCTTGGTCTGCCAATTGCCGGAATCGATGAGGGCCTGGAGGCCTACGCCGTAAGCGCCGGGCTTTGAGCCGAAGATGCGATGGCCGGCCTTCAGCGCGGCGTCGCGCTCGGTAGCGCCGTCGCGGATGAGGGCGAGGGCATCGGTGCGCATGCGAGCGGCGACGGGGTTGTCCTCGGCCGGCTCGTCGAGGGCGCCGATAGCGCGGATGGCCTTGTCGAAGAGGCTGATCTGCTGCGGGAAGGCGTCGCGGAAGAAGCCGGAGATGCGCAGCGTGACATCGACGCGCGGGCGGCCGAGCTTGGCCAGCGGGATGATCTCGTAGCCGGAGATGCGCAGCGAGCCCGGATCCCAGGTGGGCTTGGCGCCGATGAAGGCGAGGGCCTGGGCAATATCGTCGCCGCCGGTGCGCATGTTGGCGGTGCCCCAGACGCTGAGCGCCAGCGAGGTGAGCGGGGCGCCATGATCCTGGAAGTGGCGGAGCAGTAGGTTTTCGGCGGATTTCTTGCCCAGTTCCCAGGCGGTGGGGGTGGGGACGGCACGGTTGTCGACGGAGTAGAAGTTGCGGCCGGTGGGGAGGACATCGAGGCGGCCGCGCGAGGGCGCGCCGGAGGGGCCGGGGGCGATGAATTTGCCGTCGAGCCCGGCGAGGAGCGCGGCGGTTTCGGACGGGCCGGAGGCGTGGAGGCGGGGGCGGATGGTTTGCTCGATGGTTTCGAGGACGGCCGTGGTGGCGGGGCCTGGGGTGGGGGTGAGGCCTTCGACGAGGTCAGCCGCAAGGGTTTCGAGATACTCGAGCACATCTCCTACGGTGCGCGGGGTCGCCCCCTCCACCAGCTTCGCTGGTCCCCCTCCCCCGCTTTGCGGGTGAGGATCACGGAGAGATGGTGCCTCGTGAACTGTCAGGGAGGCATTGGCGGTGCGTTGATCCTCCCCTGCGAGGCGGGGGAGGGGGACCGCCGAAGGCGGTGGAGGGGGCGGCCCCGTCCACGGCGCGCCTAGGTCGGCCGTCAGCGGGTCGAAGGCCAGCTTCAGGTCGTCAGCCAGCGCACGGATCAGCGACGCCTCCCCTGCCCCATCCCCGCGTGGGACGCGCGCCAGCGCGACGATCAAGTCGCGTTCGAGGCGGCCGGTGGGGGATTGGCCGAAGATGTGGAGGCCGTCGCGGATCTGGGCTTCCTTCAAATCGCAGAGGAAGGTGTCGATGCGGCGGAGCGATTCCGTTTCGTCGGGGACGAGGCCGATGTCGCGGTCGAGACGGGCGTCGCGGGTGAAATCGAGGATGCGCTTGCGGAGGCCGGCGAGGCGGCGGCGGTCCATGCCGGAGGCGGCGTAGTACTCGTCGAGCAGCGCTTCGAGATCCTTCAGCGGGCCGTAGGTTTCGGCGCGGGTGAGCGGGGGGACGAGGTGATCGATGATCACCGCGCCGGTGCGGCGCTTGGCCTGCGTGCCCTCGCCCGGATCGTTGACGATGAAGGGGTAGAGCTGCGGCAGCTCGGCCCAGAGCGCGGCGGGGTAGCTCGCGGGATCGAGCGCGGTGGCCTTGCCGGGCAGCCACTCCAGATTGCCGTGCTTGCCGTTGTGGATCACGGCGTGGGCGGCGAACTCGTGGCGGGGCCAGAGATAGGCGGCGAGGTAGCCGTGCGGCGGGACGAGATCGGGGTCGTGGTAGGCGGCGGTTTCGTCGAGATCGTAGCCGCGCGCGGGCTGCAACAGGACGGTGACGTTGCCGAAGCGCAGGGCCGGGAGGTGGAAGGTGCATTTAGCACCGCTTTCGCGCACGAAGGGGTCGGTGGCGGGATCGCCCCAGCGGGCGGTGACTTCGGCCTGCACTTTCGTGGGGAGTTTCGCGAACAGCTCGAGGTAGCGATTCACGGGGAACGGGATGCCCTCGCCGCGCTGCGGGTTGGCGTTGGTGGGACCGGATTGGAGGGCTTCGATGAGGGCGTTGCCGGAGGTGGGGATATCCAGCGTGGGGCTCCCCCCTCCACCATGCTGCGCATGGTCCCCCTCCCCCGCAGGCGGGAGAGGAGCGCCGACTGTGAAGCCGGCGGAGTGCAGGGATTTCAGGATTTCGACGGTGGATTGGGGGGCGTCGTAGCCGACGCCGTTGGCGAGGCGGCCGTCGCGGATGGGGTAGTTGGCGAGGACGATGGCGACGCGGCGCTCGGGGCGGGGGGTGGCGCGGAGGGTGGTCCAGTTCTTGGCCAGAGTGACGGCGCGGGCGATGCCGTCGGGGTCGGGGGCGTAGGCGCTGAGGGGGCACTGGGTGCGGGCGTGCCAGACGGCGTCCTGCTTGTGGCCGACCAGCAGCATGCCGTGGCGGCCGTCGAGCTCGGGGAGGACGACCTGCATGGCGAGGTCTTTGGCCGTGAGGCCCTGCGGGTCGGCGGCCCATTGCGCTTCCGGACGGCCGGACTGGATGAGCTGGATGACCGGGGCATCAGTATTGGCGAAGGGGTTCTGCGCGGGGTCGAGACCGTCGAGGCCGAGGGCGAAGCCGGTGAGGTTGAGGATGACTTCGGGCGGGTAGACCTCGAAGGCGCGCTGGACGAAGCGGAGGCAGGCGCCTTCCTTCAGGGTCGAGATGACGAGGGGGACCGGATTGAGGGACTGGGCTTCGAGCTCGGCGATGAGGGCTTCGAGCGTAGCGGTGCCGGCGCCTTCTAGGGCGGCGCGGTAGAAGAGGATGGGGATGTTGGGGTGCGGGCTCGCGGGGAGCGCGTCGGTCATGCCGAGGCGGGGGTGCCAGAGGCCGAAGCGGGGGAAGGGTTTTATGCCAAAGGCCTCGGGCCCCTCACCCTGCCCTTCGGGCATCCCTCTCCCCAGAGGGGCGAGGGAAGTGGGGGGCACCGTCAGCGCAGCAACTTCCCCTCGCCCCTCTGGGGAGAGGGTGGCCGCGTAGCGGCCGAGTGAGGGGACGATCAGACGCCGGAACATCTGCAACAGGGTGTCCGCGTTTTCCGGGCCGCCGGCGGTGAAGAGGCTGTGGAGGCTGGTCCAGGCGTCCGGGGAGATGGTGGAGCGGGATTGGAGGATCGGGTCCGGCGTCGCGTCGCCGGGGAGGATGGCGAGTTTGGGGCCGCCGCTCAGGGTAAGGGCGGTGAGTTCGTCGATGCCGTAGGGCCAGTAGGCGGGGCCACCGAGGAGACGGATGACGACCAGTTTGGCGTGGCGGACGGTTTGATCCAGCCACATGTCGACGCTGAGATTGTGGCTCAGGCGCAAGAGGTTAGCCAAGCGCAGGTCGGTGGCCCCTGCCCGGTCGGCGGCGGCGGCGAGCATCATCAGTTCGCTGTCGGCGGCGGAGGCGAAGACGATGTCGGCGGGGGTCTGGCCGAGGTCGATGGCTTCGCCATCCTGCTGGAGCGCGCCGGCCTGGGCGGAGAGGAGATGCATCAGGCGAGCTTCGGACGGGGGTGGAAGAGTTCGACCAGCCAGAGGCTGACGAGGGCCGCGACGGCGCCCGGGATGGCGACGAGCAGCAGGATCCAGAGGTCGGCCGGATTGCCCATTTCGGAAAGCAGCATGAAGAGGCCGATCAGCCCGGTGCTCACCACTGCGCCGATCAGGGCGGCGGCGATGAGGCGGGCGGTCAGCGTTGGCAGCCAGCGCGTGACGATGATCATGACGATGGCCGAGATGAAGGCCGGGACGAGGCCGAGGGCGTAGCCGACCGACAGGATGAACGGCCAGGTGCTCAGCAGGCGGTCGGTGCCGGAGGTGTCGGAGCCCGAGAGGATGGGGTCGGCGGCGAGCGCCACCAGCAGCTCGGCTACGGCGCCGGCGAGCGGGCCGAAGAAGGTGAAGGTGAGGATGAGCCAGACGTTGCGGGCCATCGCCTGGCTCCTCTGGTTCAGGCCGCTACGGCGGCGGCGCGGGCGAGGCTCTGGCTGATCGCGTCGCGGTTCAGCGGGCTTTCGCCGATGACGACCAGCGCCGTGTCGCGGGCTTCGCCGGGCTTCCACGGCCGGTCGAAATAGGCCGTGACGCGGGGGCCGACGGCCTGGATGGCGAGCCGGGCGCTGGTGCCGGGGAGAGCCGCAAAGCCCTTGAGGCGAAGCACGTCGTGGGCGCGGATCGTGTCCTCGATGACCTTGAGGAGCTGGTCCTTGCTGGTGACGCCGTCGAGCTTCAGGGAGAAGCTGTCGAAGTCGTCGTGCTCGTGGCCTTCGCCGCCGTGCTCGAGCTCGTGGTGGCTTTCGCGACCGGCGAGGTTGTCTTCGGTGCTGAGCCCCATGCCGAGGAGGGCGGCGACGTCGACATGGCCATTGCGGGCGCGGACGACGCCGGTGCCGGGGCGCATCTCGGCCTTGAGGTGGGTCTCGATGGTGTCGAGATCGCCCTCGGAGACGAGGTCGGCCTTGTTGAGGATGACCATGTCGGCGGCGATCAGCTGGTCTTCGAACAGCTCGCCGAGCGGGGTTTCGTGATCGAGCATGTCGTCGGCGGAGCGGAGGGCATCGACCGCCGCCTCGTCATTGGCGAAGCGGCCTTCGGACAGCGCCGCCGCGTCGGCGACGGTGACGACGCCGTCGATGGTGACCTCGGACTTGATCTCGGGCCAGTTGAAGGCGCGGATCAGCGGCTGCGGCAAAGCGAGGCCGGAGGTTTCGATGACGATGTGGTCGGGGCGGTCGGGCCGGGCCAGCAGCTGCTGCATGGTGGGGATGAACTCGTCGGCTACGGTGCAGCAGATGCAGCCATTGGAGAGCTCGATCATATCCTCCTCGCGGCAGGTCTCGTCGCCGCAGCCGGCGAGGATTTCCTTGTCGACGCCGAGTTCGCCGAACTCGTTGATGATCAAGGCAATTCGCTTGCCCTGGGCGTGGGCGAGGAGGTGGCGGACCAGCGTGGTTTTGCCGGCGCCGAGGAAGCCGGTGATGACGGTGACGGGGATCTTTTCCGTGTTCATGCGTGGGCTCCCTTGAGGGCGAAGCTGGCGGAACGGGCGAAGCGCTCGTTGAGCCAGCCGAGGAACGGGCCGGCGATCAGCCAGAAGACGGCGCCGGCAAAGAGCGAGTTGGCGGCGAATTCCGTCGCGAGATGGGCCGGAACGCCCGAGGCGTGCTCGCCTTCGAGCTGCGGAGCGCCCCAGACATGGGGGGCGAGGATCAGGACGGCGGCGATGACAATGCCGGTCCAGTTGCGGAGTTTCGCGATGGCGAGGATGCCGGCGCCGGTGGCGATGGCGGTGGCGATCCACCAGGTCTGGCGGGCGACGAGATCGGCGGCGGGCATGCCGGGGAGCTCGGGGGCGAGGCCGAAAGCGGGGGCGAGTTGCAGGCAGAGGAAGCCGGCGAGACCCCAGATCACGCCGTTTTTCGCTGTGATTTCAAGGCCCGAGAGAACCGAGACAGCGGCGAGCAGCATGGCGAAGCCGATGGAGGCGAGGACATCGGCGAGGACGGTGTAGAAGATGCGTTCGACGCCATCCTGCGGGGCCCAAGCAGTTTCGTCGTGCTCGTGGGCCGGGGTCGCGGCGTCGTGTTCGTGGGCGGCCGGGGCTTCGGCCTCGGCGTTTTCGTAGACCTCGGCTGCGAGGATGAGGGGGGCGACGCGCCACTGCTGGATGGCGCTCATGGCAAGGCCAGCTGCGAGTCCGGCAAGGACTGCAGCGAAGAAGATTCGCTGAAAGAGTTTCATGATGTTTTACAGCGGCTTAGTGGCAGGGGAAGCCGAGCGAATGGCGCGTGTCGTGCGCGCCATTGTGGATGTTCATGTCGGACGCGAAACCGACGCCGCCGACCAGCACGAGGCCGATGAACAGGGTTGCCACACCGGCGATAAGCCGTTGAGAAATCGAGAGTTTTGCGGTTCCGACCGCCGAGACCTGCGTATTCATATTACCTGCACCCACCGTGAGGATTGAAATTGGGTTTTTCACCCGGCTGGCGTTGGCAGGTCTCCTGGCTCACGGGTCGTCGCGCGGTTCCAATCTTCCCAGCCAATATAAATGACCAGTGATTTATATTCGGAACGCACTCGCCGCTTACAGTTGCGGGGGCAGCCACGGATTTGGTCCCTGATGGGTACGCCGCACCGTGTTCCCTTTTGATCCCCTCGCCCAAGCGGGTCCGGGGAACCAACGTAGCATCTGGATACGCCTCGGGCGGCGCGCGGTCAATCTTCGGAGGCGCCGAAATCGGGGTAGCTGACCGAGACGGACTGGACGCGGACGTCGAGCTGTTCGAGCAGCGGCTCGCTCGAGGGCACGGTGACCTCGCCCGAGATGGCATCGACATTGACGCCGGCCGGCGCCTCGTCCTTGGCCGGGGCGAAGCGGACCGAGACCATGCAGCCGGTGTCGTCGCCACCGAGCTTGCCGCCGGTGAAGTTGGCGTAGCCGCCGTAATCCCACCAGAAGCCCTGCATTTCGAAGGGCGCGCCGTTCAGCGCCTCGACTTCCTTCACCGTCATGCCGGTCTTGACGCCCTGGGGCGACACGTCGGCGGAGGGGACGGTGAAATAGGCGAGCTGGCTGAGATTATCCTCGTCCCACCAGCCGACCTCGATGCGGCGGGCCGGATCGTTGCCGAAAATCGTCGTCGCCAGCACGGTGGAGCCTTCGGGGCCGGGGACTTCGCCGGTCACCACGTTTTCCTTGCCGAAGGCTTCGACGAGCTTCTGCTCGGTGGAATCGGCCGAAAACGGGCCGTCGCAGCTGAGCTGATCGGCAAAGGCCGGGGTGGCGAGGAGAAGGGCGGGCAGAAGGAGCAGGCGACGCATGGGTAGGCCTCCGGGTTCGGCAGCGAATCTAGCCGATTTGCATTCAGTTTGTTGAGGGCTTGCGGCGGCGATGCGGCAGGCTCGAACAATGTGATCTTGTCCAGCGCCTTTGCTGATTCGCGAGCCCCCGATGCCCCTGACTTTCCAGACCGTAGCGCCGATCCTTCTACTGATCGGCTCCAACGTTTTCATGACCATCGCCTGGTACGGCCACCTGAAATTTCCCAATATCGCCATGTGGGTAGCGGTGATGGCGAGCTGGGGCATCGCGCTTGTCGAATACTGGCTGGCGGTGCCGGCCAACCGCATCGGCTATGGCGCCTACACGGCGGCGGAACTGAAGACGATCCAGGAGGTGATCAGCCTCACGGTGTTCGTGGGGTTCGCGGTTTTTGTACTGGGGGAGAAGCTGACGTGGAATCACGCGGTGGGATTCGGGCTGATTTTCATCGGGGCGTTTTTCATTTTCCGCGGGCCGTTGCGGTGAGTTTTGTGGGTTTGGGCCATGAAGTTCTGCCAGTGGTTTGCTGCGCAAAGTGCGTGAACGGTGGCTGACGGGTGGGTCTTCTAGTCCCACTCGGACTTCGTGCTTGTGGCTCCCCCCTTCCGCCCTTCGGGCACCTTCCCCCGCAGGCGGGAGAAGGCCCCGTGGCGCGATCTTGCCATAGCCTAGCCGTCGGATGATGGGGGTTGCGTCCGGGCGTGATGTTACGTTATTACATCACACCGACGACGAGAGCCCCTATGCACGAGCATCATTCCCCTGCCCCGCGAAAGTTTAGCCTGGCCCAGCAGGGGGTGGGGGTGCGGGTGGTGATTGCGCTTGGGTTGGTGGCGCTCATCTGGGTGGCGATCGTGCCGCTGGTGGTGGGCTGATGGCGATCGAACTGCGCGATCTGACGCTCGGCTATGATGGGCATCCGGCGGTGCACCATCTTGATGGGGTGTTTGCCGATGGGTCGCTGACGGCGATCGTGGGGCCGAATGGCTCGGGCAAGTCGACGCTGCTCAAGGGCATTACGGGGATTTTGAAGCCGCTCGGCGGATCGATCGAGCGCGGCGAGACTCGGACGCGGGCGATTGCCTACCTGCCGCAATCGGCCGAGATCGACCGGAGCTTTCCGGCGACGGTGGCGGATCTGGTGGCGCTCGGGCACTGGCGCTCGCGCGGACTCTGGGGCGCGATCACCGGGCCGGATTATGAGGCCGTGCGCGAGGCGCTGGAGGCGGTGGGCCTGCGCGGGTTCGAGAACCGGGCGCTCGATACGCTTTCGGGCGGGCAGGCGCAGCGGGCGCTGTTTGCGCGGGTGATGCTGCAGGATGCGGCGGTGATCCTGCTCGATGAGCCGTTCACGGCGATCGACGAGAAGACGACGGCTGATCTCATCGGCCTCGTGCAGCGCTGGCATGGTGAGAAACGCACCGTGGTGGCCGTGCTGCACGATATCGACATGGTGCGGCAGGTGTTTCCGCAGGCGCTGCTGATGGCGCGCGAGCCGGTGGCCTGGGGCGAGACGGCGGCGGCGCTGGCGCCCGAGAATTTGCTCAAGGCGCGGCGAATGGTCGAGGCCTGGGACGAGCATGCGGCGTGGCATGACGACCACCATCATAAGCATGGGCACGCGACATGAACGTCTTCGATCTCCTTGTCGGACCGTTCGTTTCCTATGGCTTCATGAGCCGGGCCCTTGTCGGCGCCGTGGTGATTGCACTGAGCGCCGCGCCGGTGGGCGTGTTCCTGATGCTGCGGCGGATGAGCCTCAGCGGTGACGCGATGGCGCATGCGATCCTGCCGGGGGCGGGCGTGGGGTTCCTGATCGCGGGGCTCGAGATTTTGCCGATGACGCTGGGCGGGTTTGCGGCCGGGTTGATCGTGGCGCTCTTGGCGGGGCTGGTGTCGCGGCTCACCATCCAGCGCGAGGATACGTCGCTCGCGGCGTTCTACCTGATTTCGCTGGCGCTCGGCGTGATGCTGGTGAGCCTGCGTGGGTCGAGCGTCGACCTGATGCATGTGCTGTTCGGCACGGTGCTGGCGCTCAACAATGATGCGCTGATCATGATCGGGGCGGTGGCGACGATTTCGCTGGTGGCGCTGGCGCTGATCTGGCGGCCGCTGGTGGCGGAGTGCCTCGACCCCAATTTCCTGCGCTCGGTGTCGGGTGCGGGGCAGCCGGTGCACCTGATCTTCCTCGCGCTCGTGGTGCTGAACCTCGTGGGCGGGTTCCAGGCGCTGGGGACGCTGCTGGCCGTGGGGCTGATGATGCTGCCGGCGGCGGCGGCGCGGTTCTGGGTGCAGCGGCTCGAAGCGCTGTGCCTCGTGGCGGTCGGGATCGGGGTGGCGTCGAGCTATCTCGGGCTGCTGCTCTCCTACTATCTGTCGGTGCCATCCGGCCCGGCAATCATCCTGGTGGCGGGGGCGATCTATCTGCTCTCGCTGCTGATCGGAAACCGCGGAGTGATCCGGACGCGGCTGGTGCCGCCCCGCCATCGCATCGCCTAGGAACGCAAACTACGGAGACTGCCAATGCGTGCTTTGCTCGCCACGATTTCGTTCGCCCTGCTTTCGGGCACCGCGCTTGCCGCGCCGGTGCCGGTGGTGGCCAGCTTTTCGATCCTCGGGGACATGGTGAAAGAAGTCGGCGGCGACCGGGTGGCGGTCACCACCATCGTCGGGCCGAATGCCGATACGCATGTCTATGAGCCGAAGCCGCAGGATGCGGCGGTGCTGGGGACGGCGAAGGCGTTCTTCGTCAATGGCCTGGGGTTCGAGGGCTGGTTCACCCGGCTGGTGGAAGCCACCGGCTTCAAGGGCGAAGTGGTGACGGCGTCGGATGGTGTCGTGACGCACACCATGGACGAGGACGGCAAGGTGATCACCGACCCACATGCCTGGCAGAGCCTCGGCAACGGCTTGCTTTACGTCAAGAATATCGCGGCCGGCCTGTGCAAGGTGGATGCGGATGGCTGCGCCACCTATGAGGCGAACGCGGCCGCTTACTCGGCCCAGCTTGCGGCGCTCGACGCCGAGGTGAAGGCGGCGATTGCGGCAGTGCCGGAGGCGCAGCGCAAGGTGATCACCACGCATGATGCGTTCGGCTATTTCGGCCAGGCCTATGGGGTGCAGTTCCTCGCGCCCGAGGGGATTTCGACCGAGAGCGAGGCGTCGGCGGCCGATGTGGCCAAGCTGATCGAGCAGGTGAAGCACGATGGAGTGAAGGCGCTGTTCATCGAGAACATGAGCGACCCGCGGCTGGTGGAGCAGATTGGTCGCGAGACCGGCGTGAAACTGGGCGGCGCGCTCTATGCCGACGCCCTGTCGGAACCCGGCGAGGGGGCTGCGACGTATCTCGACATGTTCAAGCATAATATCGCGCTGCTGGTGCCGGCGCTCGAAGGACGTTAGGATTTTGGAATGGCCCATTCGCACGACCATCACCATCACGAGGCGCCGCCGGACCTGACGCGGAATCAGGACCTGGTGCTGAAGACCCTGAACGGCGCCGATGCGCCGCTCTCGGCCTACGATATCCTCGACCGGTTGCGTGAGGATGGGCTCAGGGCGCCGCTGCAGGTGTATCGGGCGCTGGACCGGCTGATCGATGCCGGGCTGGCGCACCGGCTGGAATCGCTCAACGCCTTCGTGTGCTGCGCCGATGCCGGGTGTCACCAGCAGGCGGCAGGGGTGGCGGCGTTCGCCATCTGCTCCAAATGCGGGCGGGTGGACGAGTTCGCCGATGCCGATGTGGGCGAACGGCTCGCCGGCTGGGCCGAGGCGCAGGGGTTCGGGCTCGAACGGACGACGATCGAGCTGCGCGGCGTGTGCAAGGGGTGCCGGGCGGCGGCATGAGCGGGCGGCGCAAGCAGACCGGCAGCGGCGGTTTGCGCCAGTTCCTCGATGCGGACGGGCAGCTGAGCTGGCTGGAGGGTTCGACGCGGCCGGTGGACGCCGACGAGCGGGCGGAATCGGTCGAGCTCAGGTTCAAGTATCTGCCCCGGTATCAGAAGCTGCTGGCTAAGCCGCAGGCGGCGGATGTGCTGGCCATTCTGGCGCTGTACGGGCGCGATTGTATCCCGATGCCGCGACGGACTGAGCGGGATTACTGGTCGGTCTCGTGCCTGCCCTCGAGCTCGGACAAGCCGCTGGTGCGGGTGAATGCCAGTTGGATGGAGCTGTTCACGCTCTATGCCGATGGTGACGGGTTGCGCAGCCGCTTTTTGGTGCATCTGTCGGATTTCACCGGTGATGGGTCGGTGACGCCGGATGAGGTGGACGAGACGCTGATCGAGCAGTGCGTAGGGCGCGCGGAGGACGTGAGCTGGTCCTTCCCGAGCGGGGCGGACATTTTCTGCGTGAAGGTGCGGGGGGCGGCGTCGATCACCCGGTTCATGGGTGCGCCGCGGAGTTTGCGGGCGATCCGGCGGTTCAACCTCAGCCACATGAATCGCGGTCGGAATGCCTATCAGGCGAGCCACAGCTATAGCGTGGCGGATCATATGGTTGGGAGCTGAGGGCGGCCGGGGCCGGCATTGTTGATTGTCGGGATGCGACGGGATACGATGTATCCCACGAACGTGGAGCACCTTGATGGCTAATCCGGAACGCACCCAGATTTCGATCAGAACGCCGATCGACATGATCGAGAAGTTCGACCGCATCGCGGGCTCACTCGATCGCGACCGCTCGTGGGTGATGCTGCAGGCGTTTCAATTCTACCTCGACCGCGAAGGCGCCGAGATCCTGAGCGACAGCGAGGGGATCGCCGCAGTGGATGGTGGCGACACGGTAGAATGGGGTGAGGCGCGCGAGCGTATCGACGCAGCGATCAACCGCGGCGCTGCGGCTCGTCTAAAAAAGGCTGGCTGATGGCAAAACGCGTGAGACTTTCCGCGCCTGCCCTGCGGTGGATCGAGGGCGAGGCGGAAAGAATCGCGAGGGACTTCGGCCCCGCGGTGGCACAGGAGTTCTGGGATCGGATCAAGGCTGCGATCGAGGCCGTCGCTGCCTTTCCCAACATGACCAAGCGCGGCCGTATTCCGGGAAGCAGGACCATCGTCGTGCATAAACGCACAGTGCTTACATTCGTCGAGCGCGATGGCGACCTCATCGTGGCTGCGGCAAGAAGCCATTGGCAGGTTGATGCCTTTACACCCGACGAGGTTGACTCCGGGTCTCAACCGCCGGGCGAAGGTGATGGCGACTAGCTCACTCGCCTAAACGGCCAGCAGGTCCTGCTGGTCGCCGAGGAGGCGGGTCAGGGCGGCGAGGTTCATGGGGCGGGCGAAGAAGTAGCCCTGGAATTCGCGGCAGCCTAGGCGGGCGAGGGTCGAGGCTTCTTCCTTGCGCTCGACGCCTTCGGCGGTGACGCCGAGGCCCATGGCAAATGCGTAGACCATGGTGGATTCGACCAGCGCCGACTGCACCGCATCCTTGTCGATATCGGCAACGAGGGAGCGATCCAGCTTCACGCGGTCGAAATCGAACTGGCGCAGGTACCCGATCGACGAATAGCCGGTGCCGAAATCGTCGAGCGCGATGAGGATGCCGTGCTCGCGCAACTCCTCGATGATGCGCTTGGCGCGCTGCGGCTGGGCGACGAGGAAGGATTCCGTCACTTCGAGCTGCAGGCGGCTCGCCTTCATGCCCCACTCGTCGAGGATGGCCATGGTGGCGGCCGCAAGGCCCGGATTGCGCAGCTGCATGCCCGAGACGTTGACCGAGACTTTCAGGTCTTCGATGGGGCCGATTTCCTCGACGGCGCGGCGGAGCGCGAACATGCCGAGATCGTCGATGAGGCCGGAGCGTTCGGCGGCGGGAATGAAGATGGCGGCGCTCATGGGGCCGCCGAGCCGGCGGGTCCAGCGCATCAGGGCTTCGACGCCGACGATCGACTTGGTGCCGAAATCGATGATCGGCTGGTACTCGAGGTCGAACTCGTCGGCATCGAGACCGCGACGGATATCGGCCTGGAGTTCGAGGCGCTGGCGGCGCTCATCCTCGATGGCGGGGTCGTAGTCGACGAGCTGGCGGCCGCCGGTTTCGCGGGCCCGGGCGAGCGCGGTTTCAGCCTTGCGCACCAGTTCGGACACGCCGGCACGCTCGATTTCGGCATCGGCGACACCGATGGAAAAGCCGACCTTGAGCTGCAGGTGATCGACCAGCACGGCCTGGTTGGCGAAGGTGAGCAACCGCGCGGCGAGGCCGCGGATGATGGTGGGGCCGTCGGCGCCGGCATGTGCGAGGGCAAGCTCGGCCGGGCCGGTGCGGGCAAAGAGCGCCTTGCCGCCGATTTCGGCCTCGATGAGGTCGGCAAGGGTCTCGAGCAGGCGGTCGCCGGCCTCGCGGCCATAGGAATCGACGACGTCGAGAAAACCGTCGACACCGACCAGCGCCACGGCGAGCGGTGCGGTGGCGCGGCGCTTGGGCAGGCTGGCCTTGAGGCTCTCGACGAAGCCGAAGCCGTTGGGCAGGCCGGTGACCAGGTCGTATCGGGCGTTCTGCCAGTCGCGCTCATCTGCCTGGGCGCGGCTCTTGATCGAGGATCGAAACGCGGCAAGCACGGCGGCGATGAGGACGCCGATGATCAACATGACCACCGAGGCGACGCCGGCGGAGTGGGCGAAGGCTGGATCGCCGGGGCGCCGCGGCAGCCAGGCGATGCGGGCAACTTCGCTGCCATCGGCGGCGAGCAGCGGCATGCTGTCCTCGCCGGGAGCGACCTGTTCGACGAGCTTGGGCATGGGCAGCTGGAAGCGCAACGCCACTTCGCGCAGCAGTTTGTCGTCGAGGCGTTTCGACAGCCAGAGGACACGCCGCTCTTCGCGCGGGACAGAGGCCTGGCCGGTATTGCCGTGGACAACGGCGCCAGCGATGGCCACGACGCCATCATTGTTGCGGGTGAGGTGCTGGACGGTGGCGTCGTCGCCGAGCTTGCCCACCGTGGCATCGAGTTCGGCGAGGAGCGGGGCGGCGCTGGGGTAGTTGTCGACCAGCGTGCCGGTGACGGCGCCCTTGCTCGATTCACCGAAGACGATCTTGCCGTCCTTGTCGGTGAGAATGGCGGTATCATAAGTGTCGGAAATGCGGGCGGTGGCGCCCCAGGTGCCGTCGAGCCAGGCCGGGTTGGGCTGGATGTAGGTGTTGATATAGGCCTCGGTCCAGGTCGCCTCGTCGGCAACGGACTCGCCGAGCCCCACCACGACGGACTCGATGGCAGCGGCGATCGACTTGTGGCCACGGTCGGCATCGATGGCGTTCATCTCGTCGCTCATCATGTGCATGACGAGGAACACCAGCGCGCAGACGCCGGCATAGACGGCGACGGAGGGAAGCGCGACCCAGAAGATGAAGCTGCGCAGCGGATTGTTCGCCACCGCCTGCAGGTGCCGGCGGATGCCGCTGCCTCGGCCCGGCTGGGCGGGGGCCTTCTTATGGTCGGCAGCGTCAGGCAAGCGGGCACCGGGAGCAGAAATTCATCCGGAACGCTACGGAAACCGGCTTAACAGCGGCTTAAATCGGGGGTTTGCAAACCCCTGGAGTAAACGGAAGGATAACGCTGTCACTGAGGTGTGCGGCGCTAACTCGGGGTTAAGCCACAGGCCCTACCCTCCGGCTGATTGTCCACCCGAAGACCACGGGAGAATGTCGATGGTCGAAGCCATGCCCGATGCAGTGAACGCCCCTTCGCCCGATCCCTCGTTCAGCCCCGAAAACGCGCGGCTGGCCAAGCTGGCGGAGTTCGACATCCTCGATACGCCCAACGAGGAGGCGTTCGATCGGGTGGCGCGGCTGATCAGCCAGATTTTCGGCGTCGAAGTCGGCATCGTCTCGATGATCGACGGCCATCGCCAGTGGTACAAGGCGGTGCGCGGCCTTGCGGCCAAGGAAACGCAGATCACCGAGACCTTCTGCCGCTACACCATGCAGGGCGACGAGCCGCTGGTGGTGGAGGACGCAACACTCGACGAGCGCTTCGTCGACAACCCCAATGTGACGGGCGGCATGGAGGTGCGTTTCTATGCCGGCGTGCCGCTGAGGACTCGCGACGGCTACAATCTGGGCACGCTCTGCGCCATCGACCCCAAGCCGCGCGAGTTCGGCGCCAAGGATGTGGCGATCCTCGAAGATTTGGCACGCGTCGTCATGCGCGACCTCGAGCTATCCAAGCAGGTGGCGCTGGACGAACTCACGGGCGCCCAGCTGCGGCCGACGTTCAAGGCCGAGGCCCGCCGGCACCTGGCGCTCGCCACGCGCAACGGCGAACCCCTGTCGATAGTCGGCTTCGACATCGACCACCTCAAGACGATCAACGAGCAGCAAGGCTACGGGACGGGCGACAGCGTGCTGGCGGCCGTAGGCGAAGTCTGCCGCGGCCAGTTCCGCACATCGGACTCGCTCGGCCGGCTGGGTGGCGACGAATTCGCCATCCTGCTCCCCAATACCGACCTCGACGGCGCCATGCTGGTGGCAGGCAAGCTGCGCGAAGCAGTGGCCGGGCTCAGCACGCGCTTCGGCTTTGCCGTTTCGGCGAGCTTTGGCGTCGCTACATGCGGCGGCAAGTTCGACGACATAGAGACCATGCTCGACCGGGCCGACCAGGCCGTATACGCGGCCAAGCGCGATGGCAGGAACCAGGTAAAAAGCGAAGTGACCACCCAATCTCCCCCGCCGGACGCACCGCGTCGCCGTGTGCTGAAGGCAGGCAAGATCCGATATCTCAACCAAAGTTCACTGCTCGACTGCACCGTGCGCTCGATCGGCGACGACGGCGCCACGCTGAGCGTCTCGAGCCCCATGGGTATTCCGGACAATTTCGTGCTCGCCATTCCGGGCGACCGCCTGGAGCGGCCGTGCCGGGTGACGGGACGGTCGGAGACGGCGGTGGAAGTGCGGTTCAAGGCGGCTTGAAGCGTTTCGCGCTGCACTACAGCCGGGCGGCGGGGAGCCTTTCTGGCGGGAACCTGAGCGACGAGCCGGCGGGCCATGCGGTTCATGGCCGAGCCTTCAGTGGGGAACACCGCAGCTAAGGGCATGTGTTCCCGTCGTCGACTCCACCAGTTCGAATCGGCCGCCCTGTTGGGTCATACACTTTGCAAGATTGCGTAACGCAAGCTTGCCCAGCACAATCTACCAACATGTGCTGGCTGACGTGGGGGTGAAGTGCCGGAGATTCAGCCCGGGCTGGTCGCGAGTCGGCTGAAGGGCTCAACCTGGAGCGGTGAGCAAAACATCCCAGGCGATCAATCGATCGCATCCTGTGCTGCTTACGATCGGGTCGATGGGCGCGGCGCAGGTCAGATTGCGCTACGCAAGCGTGTCGTGGATACTAGCGAAGGTCAGCGGCGAGGCCTGAACCTCAGGCGGTGAGCGCAGCATTTCATGCGATCGATCTATCGCATCCTATGCGGCTCAGCAGGTCGGGGGAATTGGTCTTGTGGCGCCTGACTAGCTTGCGTTATGCAAGCTTGCTGTGGATCGATATCCTCCGATGGTTGCAGGACCTCCGCTGCCCCGTTGACGTCTGATGGATCGGGGCGGGCGTAGTCGGGAGGCTGCTTAATCAGATTGGCAAACGTTCTCTTGAGGCGGCACCAGGTAGCGCGGACAGAAACACATGGATGGCGGGCGGTTCGAGGCTCAGGTGCTGGCATGCCCCCCCAAGCAGCGGTAGTCCAGGGTCCGCGCAAGAGCTCGTTGATCGGTTGACGCCAAGACTGGTTTGCCGGTTTGTGTGGTGTTCTTCTGTCCAATACCTCTGCCCAGCCCCGATGCGGCCGAAATCGAGCGGGCGCACAACGGCAGCTTTCTCTTTTTTGTCGCTTTCTGGCTTCGGGCAGGCTCAGAACCGGTGGGCACGGGAGAGCGATTGGAAGCCCTTCGGCTCATGAAGAGGACGCTGAAAGGGCCGTTGACTTGTGAGGGCGCCCGACTGATCGCCACTCTCGCCCGACACTTCCCGACGAACCTGCTGGCCGGGATAGCTGCTCTGTGCGGATGCAGAAAATCGCGCCAATGCCGTAGCAGGCGTGGCGCAAGCTTGCATCATGCTAGGGAGTGAGCGCCGCTCAAACTGCGATCGGGCTCGGGCTTGGTGACGATCTATCACCTGAATCGGAGTTGTTGCCCGATTGGCCGGGAGGCGGGTTGGTGGGCTATTCGGTCGAGCGGGTTAGGGTGAGATCGGCGAGAGGTTCGTGGGAGAGGGACGATTTATGGGGCCAGTGCTGGCCTGAGCCGAGGCAGTCGGTCAGGGCCATGACGCCCTTGGGGCCGCCGAGAGTGCAGGTGACTTTTGTCCACTGCCAAGGCCAGGTTTCGTCGAACATGTCGGGCGTGATTTCGAAGGTGATCTGGTTGCCCGTGCCGCGGTAGCGGCCGCCAGTGCTGCGGCCTTCGCCGCTTAGGGCGCTGAAGGTGGCGGCGAGGACTTCGCCGTGGTCGCCGAAGCAGAGCGACCAATCGTCATCGCGGCCGACTGTCCAGCAGGTGCGCACCGGAGAGGTGTCGAACAGGCGGTTGAGCCGGTCGATCGTGTCGGGCCCGAGGGAATAGTTGCACTCGTAGCAACCGCTGGTCTGAAGCGAGACGAGATGCGGCAGGGGCGCGTCGCGGAATTCGCACGCGATGTCGCCGACGAACACCCAGATATTGCCGTTCCCGCTCCTTTTCGCGCCGAGCTCATGCGCCGGGGCATCGGCGCCGGCGATATGCGAGCGTACGGCGGCGGCGCGGCAGGCTTTGACATAGGGGCCATGGGCCGCGGGCGGCGCGGCGCTCGCTGGGGTAAGCAAGATGAGCGGCGCGCAGAGGCTGAGCAGGAGGCGCAGCATGTATCGCCCCCTCCCCGGACCGGCGCTTACTCCGCGGGCTCTACCGCCGTTTTGCGCATTGGGTTGTTGGGGTGGGTGGTCCAGTTGGCGTAGGTGGGGTCGACGACCTTTTTGGTGCGTTCGTCGAGCATGCCGGGTTCGAGCTGGATCATGGTGATGCAGTCTTCGACCGGGCAGACGTTGACGCACAGGTTGCAGCCGACGCACTCGTCGTCCATCACCTCGAAGTGCCGCTTGCCGTCCTTCTCCTTCATGATCGCCTGGTGCGAGGTATCCTCGCAGGCGATGTGGCAGCGGCCGCAGGAGATGCACTTCTCCTGATCGATGCGCGCCTTGGTGATGTAGTTGAGGTTGAGATACTGCCAGTCGGTGACGTTGCGGGTGGCGCGGCCCGAAAAGTCCTCGAGGGTGCGGTAGCCCTTCTCGTCCATCCAGTTGGAGAGGCCCGAGATCATTTCCTCGACGATCTTGAAGCCGTAGACCATGGCGGCGGTGCAGACCTGCACGTTGCCGGCGCCGAGCGCCATGAACTCGGCCGCGTCGCGCCAGGTGGTGACGCCGCCGATGCCGGAGAGGGGCAGGCCGTAGGTCTCGGCGTCGCGGGCGATTTCGGCGACCATGTGGAGGGCGATGGGTTTTGCCGCGGGGCCGCAATAGCCGCCGTGGGTGCCCTTGCCGTCAATGGTGGGCTGGGGCGCCATCAGGTCGAGATCGACGCTGGTGATCGAGTTGATGGTGTTGATGAGGCTGACGGCGTCGGTGCCGCCGGCTTTCGCCGCGCGGGCGGGACGGCGGACGTCGGTGACGTTGGGGGTCAGCTTGGTGATCACCGGCATGCGGGTATGCGCCTTGCACCAGCGCACGATCATTTCGATGTATTCGGGCACCTGGCCGACGGCGGCGCCCATGCCGCGCTCGCTCATGCCGTGCGGGCAGCCGAAATTGAGCTCGACGCCATCGGCTTCGGTTTCCTCGACGACGCGGAGGATGTCGGCCCAGGCCTGCTCCTCGAGCGGCACCATCAGCGAGACGACGACGGCGCGATCGGGCCAGTTCTTCTTGACCTGCTTGATCTCCTGCAGGTTGCGCTGGAGGTCGCGGTCGGTGATGAGCTCGATATTGTTGAAGCCCATGAGGCGGCGATCGCCCGACCAGATGGCGCCGTAGCGCGGGCCGTTGACGTTGACGACGGGCGGGCCTTCCTCGCCGAGGGTCTTCCACACCACGCCGCCCCAGCCTGCCTTGAAGGCGCGCTCGACATTGTAGGCCTTGTCGGTGGGCGGCGCGGACGCCAGCCAGAACGGGTTGGGCGACTTGATGCCAACGAAGTTGTTGCGGATGTCAGCCATGGCGTTGCTCCTCAGCCCTTGAGGTAACGGTTGATGCTTTCGGCGGCGTCCCTGCCCTCCGCCACCGCGGTGACCGTGAGGTCGTCGCCGCCGGTGGCACAGTCGCCGCCGGCCCAGACGCCGGTGACGGAGGTTCTGCCCTCAGAGTCCACTTCGATCTTGCCGCCGGCGAGGACGACGCCTTCGCCGTCGGAGGCGAGGGTCTGGCCGATGGCCTTCATCACCTGGTCGCACTCGATGAAGAGGGTTTCGCCGGTCCCGGCGAGCTTGCCGCCCAGCATGGCGGTGTATTCGAGCTCGATGCCGATCACCTTGCCGTCGGAGACGACGACGCGCTTCGGGGCCATCCAGTGGCGGATGGTGACGCCCTTGGATGCCGCTAGATCCTGCTCGAACTCGGAGGCGTTCATCGACTCCTTGCCGCGGCGATAGACCATGGTGACCTGCTCGGCGCCCAGCAGCTTGGATTGCACTGCGGCGTCGATGGCGGTCATGCCGCCGCCGATGACGACGACGCGGCGACCGACGGGGAGGGTTGCGAGGTTCTGCGACTGGCGCAGCTCGGCGATGAAATCGACGGCGTTGACGACGCCTTCTGCCGTCTCGCCGTCGGCGCGGAGCGCATTGACGCCGCCCAGCCCCATGCCGAGGAACACGGCGTCGTACTGCTCGCGCAAGGTGGCGAGGGTGAAATCCTGGCCGAGGGTCTTGCCGTTCTGGATGTCGATGCCGCCGATGGCAGTGACGTAATCGACTTCGGCCTGGGCGAAGCCGCCGGGAGTCTTGTAGGAGGCGATGCCGTATTCGTTGAGGCCGCCGGCCTTGGGGCGCGCATCGAACATGACGACCGAATGGCCGTGCATGGAGAGACGGTGGGCGGCGGCGAGGCCGGCCGGGCCAGCGCCGACGATGGCGACGGTTTTTCCGGACTCCGCGCCACGGGTGAAGAACTGCCGTTCTTCCTTCATCGCGACGTCGGTGGCGTAGCGCTGGAGCTGGCCGATCTTCACCGGCTTGCCTTCGGCCTCCATGCGCACGCAGCTTTCCTCGCAGAGCTGCTCGGTGGGGCAGACGCGGGCGCACATGCCGCCGAGGATGTTCTGCTCGAAGATGGTTTCGGCCGCGCCCAGCGCGTTGCCGGTCGAAATCTCGCGGATGAACATCGGGATATCGATCGAGGTCGGGCACGCCGTCTGGCACGGGGCATCGAAGCAGAAATAGCAGCGATCGGCCTCGACGAAGGCCTCGTGGCGATCGAGCGCCGGGTGGAGATCGGAGAAATTCCGTGCGTAATCGGCCGGCTCCAGCCGCCCCGCCGCGATCCCGTCCTTGAGCATTCCCTCGCCCATTGGCCGCCCTCTCCCTTGGAACCATTCCAGACTATGAGGGACGCTAAACCCGCCCGGATTTTTTATCAACTGGTCAAAATTGAGCACAGGCTCGCCACATTCCGGGGCGGCGTAGGTGGCCGTGGAGGGGGATTTCGGAGCATGGCATGCTCAAAAGCAGAAAAAATCGACTCGGCCGACCAGCGGTCGGTTTTGAGTCACAATCCGTTGATTCAAAAAGTGAAACCGGTTGCGGGCTAGTACATCCTTACCGTGGCGCATCCGCAACAAAGTTGCTTCAACCGGCTCCGTTCATTTTCGGTTCACATTGTCGCCACAGCGCTAAAGGCATTTCTGCGCCCGTCGTAAACGTGCGTGAGAAACTCAAGGTTGATTAAGCAAATCGTTGTGGTCGCCGCCCTGGCATCGGGTCTTTTTGGAATCGTCCCCGTCGCCAGTGCAGCAGACCAGTGCGGTGGAGCCTCGTGGTATGGTCCCGGGTTCCACGGCAAGAAGACGGCTTCTGGCGCGAAATTCAACGAAAACGCCATGACTGCCGCCCACAAGACTCTCCCCTTCGGCACGGTGGTAAAGGTTACCGACCAGCGAACCGGAAAGTCTGTGAATGTAACGATCACCGACCGCGGCCCGTTCCATAAGGGTCGCATCATTGATCTCAGCAAGGCGGCCGCCGCCAAGCTCGGCACCAAGAGCGCCGGCACCGGCAAGGTCTGCCTGACCCGCGTCTGAGGGACGTGAGGGCAAGACAAGGATCAAGGGGCCGCCTGCCCGAACAGGCGGCCCCTTTTGTTTTGCGGTGGGTGGTGGGGTGGAGAGGACCCCTCACCTCAGTTGCGCTAGGCGGCAAAGCCGCCAAGCTCCACTATCCTCTCCCGCAAGGGGCGAGGAGGCGATGGAGCCGAGAGCGTTCGGAGGTGCGCGGTCACCCCGGCGGAGGCCGGGGTCCAGCCTGAGGGGCTGGAGCAGGAACGAGATATCTCAGGATGGATCCCGGCCTTCGCCGGGATGACACCGGGGTTGTGGCGAGTTGGGTGGACTATCCGGCCTCTTGACCGGTGGCATGCCCTTGCGTTCCCTTTTGCGCAAACAAGGAGCGTCCCGTTTGTCCCTTCCGTCCTGGCCTGACTCTGCTGTCACCCTCATCGACGTCGCCACTGGCCGGAAGCCGGCTGATACCGTCGTCCGCAATGGGCGGTGGGTGAATGTGCATTCGGGGGAGATTGTCGGCGGGACCGATGTGGCGATCGTTGCCGGGCGGTTTGCGGCGGTGGGGCCGGACCTCGGCTATGCGATCGGGCCTGAGACCCAGGTGATCGATGCGGCGGGGCGGTATCTCGTGCCGGGGTTGTGCGACGCGCATATGCATGTCGAGAGCGGCATGGTGACGGTGACCGAGTTCTGCCGCGCGGTGATCCCGCATGGGACGACGTCGATGTTCATCGACCCGCATGAGATCGCCAATGTGCTGGGCATCGAGGGCGTGCGGCTGATGCATGACGAGGCGGCGGCGATGCCGGTGTCGGTTTATGTGCAGGCGCCGAGCTGCGTGCCATCGGCGCCGGGGCTGGAAACGCCGGGGGCGACGATTTCGCCCGAGGATGTCGAGGAGATGCTCGGCTGGCCGCAGATCATCGGGCTGGGGGAGATGATGAATTTCCCCGGGGTGGCAGCGAACGATCCGAAGATGCTGGCGGAGATTGGGGCGACGCAGCGGGCGGGCAAGACCGTGGGCGGGCATTATGCCTCGCCGGATCTCGGGCGGCCGTTCTATGGCTATGTGGCGGGCGGGCCGGCGGACGACCACGAGGGGACGCGGGTGGAGGACGCCATCGCGCGGGTGCGGCTCGGCATGCGGGCCATGCTGCGGCTGGGGTCGGCGTGGTTCGACGTGGCGCCGCAGGTGAAGGCGATCACCGAGCTCGGGCTCGACAGCCGGAATTTCGTGCTCTGCACCGATGACAGCCATTCGGGCACGCTGGTGAACGACGGGCATATGAACCGCGTGGTGCGGCATGCGATTGCCTGCGGGCTGAAGCCGATCACGGCGATCCAGATGGCGACGCTGAATACGGCGACGCATTTTGGGCTCGAGCGGGAGCTGGGCTCGATCACGCCGGGACGGCGGGCGGACCTGATCATCACATCGGACCTAGTCAGCCTGCCGATTGAGATGGTGATGGCGCAGGGCAAGGTGCTGGCCGAGCATGGGGTGCTGACGGCGCCGCTCGAGCCATGGGTCTATCCCGATTTCGCCAAGGACACGGTGCATCTGCTGCCGCTGACGGCCGCGAGCTTTGCCATTGCGGCGCCGGCCGGGAAGAATGCCGTGACCGCCCGGGTGATCGGGGTGATCGAAAACCAGGCGCCGACGCGGGCGCTCGAACGTACCGTGCCGGTGGAGGATGGGCTGGTGGTGCCCGACCGCGGCGGCGATGTGGCCCAGATTGCGCTGGTGGAGCGGCATCTCGGCACGGGTGCGGTGGTGAACGCGCTGGTGTCGGGGTTCGGCTACAATGTCGATTGCGCGGTGGCCTCGACGGTGGCGCATGACAGCCACCAGATGATCGTGGTGGGGACCAATCGCGACGACATGGCGATTGCTGCGAACCGGCTCGGCGAGGTGGGTGGCGGGGCGATCGTGGTGTCGCGGGGCGAGGTGCTGGCGCTGGTGGAGCTGCCGATCGCGGGGCTGATGTCGGATGAACGCGCCGAGGTGGTGGCGGTGAAGGCAGGGAAGCTGGTGGAGGCGATGCGGGCGTGCGGGTGCACGCTGAACAATGCCTTCATGCAGCACTCGCTGCTCGCGCTCGTGGTGATCCCGGAGCTGCGGATCAGCGACAAAGGGCTGATCGACGTGCGGACGTTCGAGCGGACGGAGTTGTTTGTTTAGGGGGCGAGATACCCCCTCTCCTCAGCTGCGCTAGGCGGCAAGCCGCCAAGCTTCGCTATCCTCCCCCGCCAAGGGGGAGGAGGCGATCAGCCGCGAGGGCGGGGGCTGGTCGTTGCTCAGCCGTCGTTGGCGGCGTTCAGTTCTTTGGTGGTGAGGCCGTCGCCTTCGGGGTCGAGGGGGGAGGTGACGATGCCGGTGGTCGTACCGTTTATGGCTTCGACGGCGGCGGCCATCTGCTCGAAATCGAGGTCGGCGACGCGGATGACGCCCTGCGCCTGGGCGGCGAGCGCCAGGGCGTTGGCGATGGTCTCGATACGCGGTTCAGCTATTGCCATCGATCTTGATCCCGTTGCCATCGACCTTGATCTCAAGGCTGGGCTGCTGGTTCTGCTGGTAGACGATGTAGCCGGCGAGGCCGACGGCGAGGACCGCCAGCGCTGCGACGACGAAATAGAGGGAGGAGCGAGTCATTTGCCGGGTTCCCGTGTGGGGTTGCGGGGGCTAACGCGCGGGGGGGAAAGTGGTTTCACTGGAGGGGCGCGGGTGGGCCACTGGTCACCCTCCCCCTTGCGTAGCGACGTGGTGGAGCTTGGGAGGGGGTGAGCGGGGCGCGCGAGGCGTGGGTGATACCCCCCTCCTAGCTTCGCTAGGCGCTGAAGCGCCAAGCTGCGCTGCCTCCCCCGCAAGGGGGGAGGTGGGGTCCGGCGTTTGGGACTAGCTGGCGATGCGCTTCAGGGCGGTGAGGAAGTTGGCGATGCCATCATCCAGGCTGCCGGAGTTGTCGATGGTGACGGCGTCGACGCCGGGGGGGATGGGGGCGCCTTCGCGGGCGAGGCGGAGGGCGACTTCGGCGGCGGTTTCGCGGCCGCGGCCGGCGAGGCGCTTGGCGCGGACTTCGGTGGTGGCGGTGACGAGGAGGACGAAGCAGCGCGGGTATTTTTCGAGCGCGACTTCGATGATCTTGCGCGAGGTGTTGGCGACGACGACGCGGCCGGCCTGCATGTCGGCCTCGATGGCGGCGGGGATGCCGTAGCAGAGGCCGTGGGCTTCCCAATCGAGCGCAAAGGCGCCGCGCAGCTTTTCGAGGTTGAAACTGTTGCGATCGACGGTGTCGTGATCCTCGAGCTCGGCCATGGCCTCGCGGGTGACGACGCGGCGCGGGAAGACGAAGCGCGGATCGGCCGCGAGCGCGATTTTCGCCGCGCCGAGCAGCGTGTCCTTGCCGGCGCCCGACGGCCCGACGACGAGGGCGAGGGCACCGGACATATCAGCTGACCCGGTTGCCCTGGCGCCAGACGCCACGGACTACGGGCACGTCTTCCGGGCGACGGCGGACGCGGACGAGGTCGGCGCGCTTGCCGACGGCGATCTCGCCGCGATCAGCAAGGTTGGCCGAGGCGGCGGGGCGCTTCGTGACCATCGCGACCGACTGGGGGAGCGTGATGTTGTCGGCGCGCTCGGGCAGCAGGAACGCGGCGTAGAGCATGGCAAAGGGCACGTAGTCGGAGCTGATGACGTCGAGCACGCCGGCCTTGGCGAGCTCGACGGCCGAGATATTGCCGTTATGCGACTTGCCGCGGACGACGTTGGGAGCGCCCATCAGCACGGCGAGTCCGGCCGTGTGGCAGGCCTGGGCGGCCGCCATGGTGGTGGGGAATTCGGCGATCGCCATGCCGTCGCGCACCGCTTCGTCGACATGGGCGACAGTGGCGTCGTCGTGGCTCGCGAAGGCGAGGCCGAGTTCGCGGCCGCGCTTCAGGATGCGGACGCGGTTGGCGTCGGCGTAGCGGTCGCGGTCGGCGGTGCGCTCGGCGATGTAGGTCGCCATCTCGGCATCGGAGAAGCGCATCTTGCGCTGGTAGTATTCGACGTAGTGCTCGAGCGTGACGTATTGCCGGGCCCCGGGGGTGTGGTCCATCAGCGAGGCGAGGCCGACGATGGGGTTGGCGGCGTTGGCCTCGAAATGGTCGGCGACGTCGGGAGTGGCGAGCTCACAGCGGAGGTGGATGTGGTGATCGGCGCGGAGGCGATCGTCGGCATCGGCGTGGGCGACGGCCTCAACCATCAGGTTCACGTCCTGGGTGATGTCGCCAGTTTCGGGGTCCGAGCCGATGCGGACGGCGTCGAACACGGTGGTGATGCCGGCGCCGGCGACCTGCGCGTCATGGGCCTGCAGGGCCGCGAGCGCGTTCCAGGTGACGCCCTGGCGGGGGCGGTAGTGGTTCTCGAAATGGTCGGTGTGGAGCTCGACGAGGCCGGGGATGAGGTATTCGCCGCCGAGGTCTTCGCCCTGGCGCACGCTGCCGGTGTCGATGGCGGCGATCTCGCCGTCGCGGACCAGCACGGAGCCGGTGATCACTTCGTCGGCGAGGACGATGGTGGCGTTGGTGAAGGCCAGCTCGGTCATTGTGCGGCTCCGGTGAGAATGAAATCGGCGCCGCGGGTGAAGGGCGCACCCGCTGCGGCCTCATGATAGAGCGACAGGCGGTCGAGTGTCGTGTCCGCATCGGCGAGGGCGCCGAAATGGCCGTGGAGCGCCGCCTCGAAGCGGTCGCCATCGGCGTCGGACAGGCGATCGGTGAGGGTCATGTGGAACTGGAACTGTTCCATGACATAGGGGTAGCCGTAGCGATCGAGCAGTTCGAGATGGCGCGGGCTGAGGTGGCCGCCGGCATTGCGCTTCGCCTTGTCGGCGGCGCTGACTTCGGCGCGGTAGGGCTCGAAGTGTTCCACCACGTCGGCGGCGAAATCGGTAAGGGCCTGCGGCTGGACGGCACAGATGAGGGCGAGGAAACCGCCGCCGATGCGGGCGAGCTTCAGGTTGCCGATGGCGACGGGGGCGTGGGCGGCGGCGAAGGCGGCGAGCGCTTCGGCGAGCTCGGGCTCGGACTTGCCGGGGGCGACGGCCATCGGCGACTTGATGGTGGCGTGGAAGGCGTAGCGCCGGGCCGAAGCGGATTTTTCGTTGATTTCGGCGCGAGTGATACCGCCGATGTCGTCGCTGTATTCAGCGCCGGTCAGCGCGTCGCGGCCGAGCCACTGGGCGGCCTTCAGCCAAAGCGGAGAGGTCGCGGCAGGCGCGAAATAGATGGCGACGCGGTAGGACATGTGGGCTCGGGCGTGAAAGGCATGGCTGCCTAGCCGCGTTCGATGTCAGTTTTTTGAAGCGGGTGCAACTTGTCCACTTGGATGAACAAGCGCGACCCTCAGATCACGCGGGCGATGCAGACATCGTCCTTGCCGGCCTGGCCATCGAGCACGTTGTCGGCCACCAGCGACTCGCCGCCGCCGAGCTGGCCGATAATGGCGAAGTAGCCGCGCTTGCCCTCGTTCTTCAACTGCCACTTGATGCGCGTGCCGGGCGGCAGCGGCTCGAGGCTCTGGTTGATGACGACGAGATCGGTGGAGGTGGACGCGACCTTGCAGGCGAGCGTGATGCCGCCGAAATGCATGGTCTGCAGGCCGGGCTGCACGTCGACCTCGGTCGAGGAATGGCTGGAATCGGACGAACCGGAATTCGGGGTGCCGGTGCGCGGCAGGTCCTTCACGGTGGTGTCGCGCGGCTCGGTGCCAACGCTCGGCGGGGTGAGGCCGGCATGGCCACCCGGAGTGATGACTTCGACCTGGTCGGCAACGGCCACGGGTGCCAGCATCAGGGTCAGTACGAGTGCGCCGGCAAGCGGGCGTAGTCGGATCATGGTCTTCTTGTTTCCTGGTCGGAAGCTCGGGCCCGGGCGTCCAACACCGGTCCGAGGCTCAATATGTCGTTCTTGTTCTGATGCGGCAACTACCCCCCAACGGTTGAACCTCAACTGAGGTTACCATTTAACCACTGTTCAGAACCGACATAACACCGACATAACAAGCGTCGGGCGCCGCGCGACCCCCATGAAGGCCGCTCCGGCGCCCGTGATATCGGCGGGAAAGTGTGGCGGTTACGACACGAGGCGGAGGCCGCAACCGGTGCCTTCGGCCGCTACGCCGCCGAGCAGAGCGGAGTGGCCTGCGCGCAGCGACTGGTCGAGCCGGACGGTACCGCCAAGGCCGAGTCGCTCGGCGCGCCACTTGAGCTTCAGGCCGAGCGGGGCATCGAGTTCGCCGACATTGCGGATGACGAGTCCATCGGGGCTGAAGCTGCAGGCGAGGCGGATGACGACGGCGCCGTCGGGGATGTCGCCGCCCTGGGCGATCGGGCCGGGCTTGCCGGGGCTGCCGACGCCATCGTCAAGGATGACGATGGGCGGGGTGCCGTCGACAGCGAGAGTGCCGCCGGGGGTCTTGGGCTTGGCCGGACCGGGCTCGATGGGGCCGAGCTTGCCGATGAGGGTGGGGTCGAAATCGGTCCAGTCGTTGTGGTCGCGGTCCATGACGATGTCGCCGGGATCGGCGGGCCCGCTGGCGCCGTCATTCTTGCCGACGCCGGGGACGACGGCGCCGTGCTCGCCATTGGGCGAGGCGGGCGGATCGATCTTGATCTGGACGTAGTCGACGGCGAGGGCAGAGCTGGACAGAGCGGCCAGCGTGAAAGCCAGGGCGAGCGCAGGCAGACTATTGGTCTTCATGTCATCCTCGGTAAATTGCCGGTTTGGCGGCGCGATTGCCGCGTTGATGGGGCTCACGATGATGATTTCCGACTGAATGACGGATGAATGTGTGATGAGCCGCTCGTTCGGCGGGATTTGGCTGCGGCTTGCGTCATTTGCCGAGCACCGCCATGTTCGGCGGACTTGGGGGACCTGATGGATCGCGACCAGCTGCAACGCTATTTCGACGCCGCGGTGGCGGCGGCCCAGCCGGACCGGGCGGTGGTGCATCACCTGCCGGAGCGGCCCAAGGGGCGTACCGTGGTGGTGGGGGCCGGCAAGGCTTCGGCGCAGATGGCGCGGGCGTTCGAGCAGGCCTGGGATGGACCGATCGACGACAGCCTCGTGGTGACGCGCTACGGCTATGGGGCCGAGTGCGAGCGGATCGAGATCGTCGAGGCGGCGCATCCAGTGCCGGACATGGCGGGGTTTCTGGCGGCGCGGCGGATGCTGGAGAAGGTCAGCGGGCTCGGGCATGACGATCTCGTCGTCGCGCTGATTTCGGGGGGCGGTTCGGCGCTGCTGCCGCAGCCGGCGCCGGGGCTCAGCTTCGAGGACGAGCAGGCGGTGAACCAGGTGCTGCTCGCGTCGGGCGCGCCGATTTCGGTGATGAACCTCATTCGCAACCAGCTCAGCGCCATCAAGGGCGGGCGGCTCGCGGCGGTTGCGGCGCCGGCGCGGGTGGCGACGCTGATCGTGTCGGATATTCCGGGAGATGACCCGGCACTGGTGGCCTCGGGGCCGACGGTGGCGATGGCGGCGGGGCGGGCCGAGGCGCGGAAGGCGGCGGAATTGTACCGGCTCGAGTTGCCGGTGGCGGCGGCGGAATTGCTGGCGTCGGACCTCAAGGTGCCCCCTGCCCCCGGCGATGCGCGGTTTGCGCATAACACGGTGCGGATCATCGCTTCGGCGGCCCTGTCGCTCGAGGCGGCGGCGGGGATGGCGCGGGCGGATGGGCTCGGGGTGCATATCCTGTCGGACGCGATCGAGGGCGAGGCGCGGGATGTGGCGCTGGTGCATGCGGCGATGGCGCGGGAGGTGGCGGCGCGGAACCGGCCGTTTGCCAAGCCGGCGCTGATCCTTTCGGGTGGCGAGACGACGGTGACCATTCGCGGCAATGGCAAGGGCGGGCGGAACAGCGAGTTTTTGCTGGCCTTCGCGCTCGCCATCGACGGGGTGGCGGGTATTTCGGCGCTGGCGGCCGACACCGACGGCATCGACGGGATGGGCGACAATGCCGGGGCGTTCGCCGATGGCACGACCGCCTCGCGGCTGCGCGCTAAGGGACTCGACCCGCGGGCGATGCTGGCCAACAACGACGCCTACACGGCGTTCGAGGCGATCGGCGACCTGTTCAAGCCGGGGCCGACGGGCACGAACGTCAATGATTTCCGGGCGATCATCGTTCGGTAGACGCTTCCCCCATTCGTCCGGCTTTTCTTTCGGTGCCGCTTCGCATTAAGTGCGCGCCAAAAGGGAGGGCCGCACCGTCATGGCCAAGCAGAAGATTGCCGTTATCGGCATTGGCAAGATCGCGCAGGACCAGCATCTGCCGGTGATCGACAAGAGCCCGGATTTCGAGCTCGCCGCCGTGGTTTCGACGCGCGGCGTCGGCCATCGCGACGTGCCGGTGTTCCGCACCCCGGCCGAGCTCTACAAGGCGATGCCGGAAGTGAAGCTGGTCGCCATCTGCACGCCGCCGGGCGTGCGCCACGCCTACGTGCGCGAGGCGATCGATGCCGGCAAGGACGTGCTGCTCGAAAAGCCGCCGACGCCGACCATCACCGAGTTCGAGGACCTCGTCGCCTATGGCGAAAAGAAGGGCCGCATTCTCTTCCAGACCTGGCACAGCCGCTATAACGCGGCCGTCGATGCGGCGAAGCTGATCCTCAAGGATGAGGGTGTGGCGACGGTCAGGATCGACTGGCGCGAGAGCGTGCGCAAGTGGCATCCGGGGCAGGAATGGGTGTGGGAGCCGGGTGGGTTCGGCGTGTGCGATCCGGGCATCAACGCGCTCTCGATCTTCACCAAGATCATGCCGTTCCCGGTGTTCGTCGGTTCGGCGAAGCTGAAATTCCCGGCCAACCGGCAGACGCCGGTGGATGTCGAGATCGAGTTCAAATCGGCGCAGAAGCATCAGCCGAAGCTGAGCGCCGGGTTCAACTGGCTGGAAGAGTCCGGGGAGATCTGGACGATCTCGATCACCACGCGGAAGGGCTCGGAGCTGAAGCTCGAGCGCGGCGGGTCGGTGCTGAAGGTCGACGGCAAGGAAACCGTGGCCAACCCGGGCGAAGAATACGAGATGATCTACGAGCGGTTTGCCAAGCTCTTGAAGAAGGGCAAGTCCGAGATGGACGGCTCGCCGCTGCGGCTGGTGGGTGATGCGTTCCTGCTCGGGGCGCGCGAGAACGTCGAAGACTTCAACTGGTAAGGGCGGAGTGCTCTGATGTACGAAACTTTCAACGGTTCGGCGCATCCGCTGGCGCCCAAGGAAATCGCCATCACGGCCGTGCCGGAGGATGAGCGGGTATGGGTGCCGCAGGCCGAGGGCGTATGGTTCCGGCCGCTGTTCCTCAACACGCTGCAGGGCCAGTGGTGCAACCTGCTGCGCGTTCGGCGGGCGGGGATCTTGTCGCGGCACCTCCATCCGCAGCCGGTGCATGGCTACGTGATCAAGGGCCGCTGGCACTATCTCGAGCATGACTGGGTGGCGGAGACCGGCAGCTACGTGTTCGAGCCGCCGGGGGAAATCCACACGCTGACGGTGCCGGAAGACACGCCGGAGATGATCACGTTCTTCAACATCTCGGGCTGCATGGTGTACCTCGACAAGGACAACAAGCAGATCGGCTTCGAGGACGTCTTCACCAAGATCGACATGTGCAAGAAGCACTACGAGAAGGCGGGGCTGGGCGCCGACTACGTGAACCAGTTCGTGCGGTGAGCGGATGACCTGGGCGACGGAGTTCTATGCCGGCAAGCATGTGGTGATCACCGGGGGGACCTCGGGGATTGGGCAGGGGATCGGGCGGGCGTTTGCCGATGCGGGCGCCACCGTGCATGCGACCGGGGCGACGCAGGCCGAGGTGGAGGCTGCGACCGTGGCCGAGCCGCGGTTCCGCTACACGCAGATCGATGTGCGGGATTCGGCTCAGGTGGCGGAGTATGCCGGGGCGTTCGGGCCCGTGGCAGCGCTCATCAACTGCGCGGGGGTGAACCTGCGGGCAGCCGAGCATACCGTCGAGGGGTTCGAGACGGTGATCGACATCAACCTCAATGGCTCGATGCGGACGGCTTATGGGTTCCGCGAGAAGCTGGCGGGCGGGGCGATCCTCAATATCGGGTCGATGTTCTCGTTTTTCGGTGCGCCGCATGCGCCGGCTTATGCGGCGAGCAAGCATGCCGTGGCGGGGCTGACGAAGTCGCTGGCGGCGGCGTTTGCCAAGGAAGGCGTGCGGGTGAATGCGCTGGCGCCGGGCTGGATCGAGACGGCGATGACGGTGGTGCCGCGCGGCAACGAGGCGCGCAATGCCGAGCTGATGGGGCGGACGCCACTCGGTCGCTGGGGCACGCCAGCGGACCTCGGGCCGGCAGCGCTATTTCTGTGCAGTCCCCTCGCCGGGTACATTACCGGCGCCGTCCTGCCCGTCGATGGCGGGTACCTGATCGCCTGACGCTGCCGCTGGCGGGGTTTTCGGGGCGCAGAAGTAGAGCGCCTGGTTGATGGCGGTGAGCGAGCGGTTGAGGGAGATCGCCCGCTCGGTGGCTGGGCCGGTTTCAGGCTCGAGATAGACGACGCCGGAGTTTTTGAGGGCGTCGAGCAGCTCGGTGACGTCGCCGCCGACGCGGGCGTGATAGGGCGAATTGTCGGCAGTGGCGGTGACGGGGAGACGCACGGCGTCCTCGTCGAAGGCGAGGACCCAGCGGCCGGTGTCGCCGTCGGCGCGGCTCGTGTGGATGTGGACGCCGACGGTGAAATCATCCTCGCAGCGCACGGCGAGGCAGGTGAAATCCTGCGGGTTGGCGCGATAGGAGCAGCCGAGGGCGGCGCGGTCGCCTTCGCCCGGCAGCGGGGAATAGTGCCAGCCGGATTCTTGCGCGAGGGTGGGGGTGAGTGCCAGCCCCGCCATCACCGCTGTCATCCCTGCGAAAGCAGGGATCCAACTCGAAATCAGCGCTGGCGGAGAGGTGGGTCCCTGCTTTCGCAGGGATGACACCGAGTAGAACTGCTGGCGTCGCGTCACCTCTCCCCTCCCTGCTTCCTACTTTCCGGCTTCTTCGAGCAAAGCGAGGTCGCGGGAGCTCAGCGTCAGGCGGGCGCCCTTGGCGAGGGACTGGACCTGTTCGACGCTCGTTGCCGAGGCGATCGGGGCGGTGACGCCGGGTTGGGCGGCGACCCAGGCGAGGGCGACTTCGGCGGGCTTGGCGTTGTGGTCGGCGCTCACCTGGTCGAGGGCGTCGAGGATGCGGAAACCCTTGTCGTTCAGGTACTTGTCCATGCGGGCGCCGCGCGGACTCTTGGCGAAATCGCCGGTGGTGCGGTACTTGCCGGTGAGGAAGCCGGCGGCGAGGCTGAAATAGGTGATGACGCCGATTTCGTGCTTGATGCAGTAATCCTGCAGCGGGCCTTCAAAACTCTCGCGGGCGTAGAGATTGTACTCGGGCTGCTCGGACTCGTAGCGCGGCCAGTCGTGGGCCTTGGCGACGGCGTCGGCATCGGCATGCATCTGGGCGGTGTAGTTGGACGAGCCGAGCCAGCGGACCTTGCCGGACTGGACGAGGCGGGCATAGGCGCCGAGGGTTTCCTCGTGGCTGACGGTCGGGTCGGGCCAGTGCGACTGGTAGAGGTCGATGTAATCGACCTGCAGGCGGCGGAGCGAGGCTTCGACTTCCTCCTCGATCCAGCGGGCCGAGAGGTCGCGCTTGCCCTGCCCCATGTCGGAGCCGACCTTGGTGAAGACCAGCACCTTGTCGCGGTTGCCGCGGGCCTTCATCCAGTTGCCGAGGATGGTCTCGGACTTGCCCTTGCCGTAGGAATCCGAGGTGTCGATGGCGGTGAAGCCGGCATCCGCATAGGCGTCGAGCACGGTGAAGGTCTGGGCTTCATCGAGGGTCCAGCCGAACACGTTGCCGCCGAACACCAGGGGTTCGAAATGCAGATCGGTGCGGCCCAGGCGGCGCTTGGTCATGGCAATCACTCCGGAAGTTGAAAAGACGCTGAGGATAGGAGAACGCCAGCGTATGCCTGACGGTTCACTGCGTACAGGCAGCAGAAAGGCGAGGCCTCACTTGGGTTGGATGAGGTCCCATTTGTTGCCGTAGAGGTCTTCGAACACCGCCACCGAGCCGTAGGGTTCGTGGCGGGGGGATTCGTGGAATTTCACGCCGTTGGCCGTGAACCTCGCGAAATCCCGGGCAAAGTCGTCGGTTTCGAGGAAGAAGCCGACGCGGCCGCCGGTCTGATTGCCGATGCGGGAGCGTTCCTCGTCGTCGCCGGCTTGCGCGAGAAGGAGGCGGGCGCCGGTGCCGGGCGGGGCGACGAGGACCCAGCGCTTGCCGGGGCCGAGTGGCGTGTCGGCGATCAGATCGAAGCCGAGGCGGTCGCGGTAGAAGGCGATCGCCTCGTCATAGTCGCGCACTACGAGCGCCACGGTCGCGATCCCCATCGGCATTCTCCACTTTTTCGACACAACCCAGTGCCCGGATCGGAGTAGATTACGCAACCGATTTACCTGTCGGCAAAGTGCGTTTTTCTCAGTTTTCCCGCGGCTTAGAATCTCATTCCGGATGACGGGGCTTTGACCGGTTGGTCAAACTCACCCATTGCGCGATATTTAAAAAACGGCTTTGTTGCGGCCCAAGCTCCGGCAAGGTGGGATGGGCCCCGCCTAGAAACCGGAGCGCAATGCTATCGGGAGACAGTAATGAAACTCATGCGCACCCTGCTGACTGCCACGGCGCTCGTCGCCGTGCTGGCCGGCAGCGCCTACGCCAAGCAGCTCGTATTCTGCTCGGAAGCTTCGCCCGCTCACTTCGACCCCGGTCCGACGACCGGCGGTAACGATTTCGACGCGTCCTCGCGCACCGTCTACAGCCGCCTCGTGGAATTCCAGCACGGCGGCACCGCCGTCGAGCCGGGCCTCGCCGAAAAGTGGGAAGTTTCCGACGACGGCCTGACCTATACGTTCCACCTCCGTCCGGGCGTGAAGTTCCAGACCACGGACTACTTCAAGCCGACCCGCGACCTGAACGCCGATGACGTGGTGTTCTCGTTCGAGCGCCAGTGGAAGCAGGACAATCCGTTCTACACCTACCTCGAAGGCCTGAGCTGGGACTATTTCCAGGGCATGGACATGCCCAAGTTCCTCAAGTCGATCGAGAAGGTCGATGACCTGACCGTCAAGATGACGCTCACCGAGCCCAACGCTCCGATGATCGCCAACCTGGGCATGGACTTCGCCTCGATCGTGTCGAAGGAATATGCCGACCAGGTGCTGGCTTCCGGCAACCTCGCCGACTTCGCCAACAAGCCTGTCGGCACCGGCCCGTTCCAGTTCGTCGACTACCAGACGGACTCGGTCATCCGCTACAAGGCCTTCCCGGACTACTACGCGGGCAAGGTGAAGATCGACGACCTGATCTTCTCGATCACGACCGATCCGGCCGTGCGCGCGCAGAAGCTGAAGGCCGGCGAATGCGACATCACCGACTACCCGGCTCCGGCTGACCTCGCCGACCTGCAGGCCGACCCGAACCTGACCGTTATGGAGCAGGAAGGCCTCAACATCGGCTACATGTCGTACAACACGACGATCGCCCCGATGGACAACGTGAACGTCCGCAAGGCGCTCTCGATGGCCATCAACAAGAAGGCGATCATCGACGCCGTGTACCAGGGCGCCGGCCAGGACGCGAAGAACCTGATCCCGCCGACCATGTGGTCGTATGACGACGCCATCCCGGCCGATGTCTATGATCCGGAAGCGGCCAAGAAGATGCTGGCCGATGCCGGCGTCTCCAACCTGACCCTCGACCTCTGGGCCATGCCCGTGTCGCGCCCGTACAACCCGAACGCACAGCGCGTTGCCGAGTTGATCCAGGCTGACTGGGCCGCCGTGGGCGTCACCGCCAACATCGTGACCGACGAGTGGACCACCTACCGCGAGCGCGGCAAGGCCAAGGACCGTCCGGGTGCCTTCCAGATCGGCTGGACCGGCGACAATGGCGATCCGGACAACTTCTTTGCCACCCTGTTCTCGTGCTCGGCCATCGGCGTTTCGAACTACTCGAGCTGGTGCAACCAGGACTTCGAGACGGCCATCCAGGACGCCAAGAAGACCGCCGACCAGGCAAAGCGCACGGAGTTCTACACCAAGGCCCAGGAAATCTTCAAAGCTGAAGAGCCGGCCCTGCTGCTCGCGCACTCCAAGGTGTTCATGCCGATGAACAAGAAGGTCATCGGCTTCACCATGGATCCGCTCGGCATCCACCGCTTCGACAACGTCGACGTTGCCGAATAACATAGCCTCATAGAAGGGGCGGCGTGGCCTTTCCCGGCAGCGCCGCCCCTTTGACATTGCCAGAGACATGCTCCGCTTCATCCTCAACAAGCTCGCGCTGATCGTGCCGACCATCATCGGCATCACGATCGCGTCTTTCGCTTTCATCCGCCTGCTCCCCGGCGACCCGATCCTCGCCATGGCGGGGCAGCACGGCATCAAGCCGGAGCGCTACGAAATCCTGAAGCACCAGTACGGCTTCGACCTGCCGATCTGGGAGCAGTACTTCAAATATATCGGCGGCATCCTGCAGGGCGATTTCGGCATCTCGGTTGCCACCAAGCGCCCGGTGATCTCGGAATTCCTGACGCTGTTCCCGGCGACGATCGAGCTGGCGCTGTTCGCGATGCTCATCGCCATCCTGCTCGGCATTCCGGCCGGCATCTTTTCGGCCATCAAGCGCGGTTCCTGGCTCGACCAGTTGATCATGGGCGTGGCGCTCGCCGGCTATTCGATGCCGATCTTCTGGTGGGGCCTGCTGCTCATCATCTTCTTTTCGGGCTATCTGGGCTGGACGCCGGTTTCGGGCCGGCTCGATGTCAGCTTCTTTTTCCCGCGCGTCACCGGCTTCATGCTGATCGACAGCCTGATCGCCGGCAAGCCTGACGCCTTCATCTCGGCCGTGCGCCACCTGATCCTGCCCTCGATCGTGCTGGGGACGATTCCGCTCGCCGTGATCGCGCGGCAGACGCGCTCGGCCATGCTGGAAGTGCTGGGCGAGGACTACGTGCGTACCGCCAAGGCCAAGGGCCTCGAGCCGCGCCGGGTGATCGGGCTCCACGCGTTCCGCAATGCGCTGATCCCGGTGGTGACGACCATTGGGTTGCAGATCGGCCTGCTGATGGCCGGCGCGATTCTGACCGAGACGATCTTTTCGTGGCCGGGCATCGGCAAGTGGATGATCGACTCCATTTCGAAGCGCGACTACGTCTCCGTGCAGTCGGGGCTGCTGCTCATCGCGCTCATCGTGATGGGGGTGAACCTCATCGTCGACGTGCTCTATGCCGTCATCAATCCGCGCATCCGGGTGCAGTGATGACCGATACCGCCCTCGACCGCGCCCGCGTCTCCCGCTTCGCTGCCTTTCGCGAGTTCTGGTACTATTTCTCGGTGAACAAGGGGGCCGTGCTCGGCCTCTTCGTGTTCGTCGCGCTCATCGTGGTGGCGATCATCGCGCCGCTCATCGCGCCGTTCCCGCCCGAGCAGCAGTTCCGCGAGTTCATCCGCATGGCGCCGCCCTTTGCGGGCGGCACGCAGCCGCAGTTCCTGCTCGGCACCGATGAAGTGGGCCGCGACATTCTCTCGCGCCTGATCCACGGTGCCCGCTTCTCGCTGTTCATCGGCTTTTTCGTGGTGCTGGGCGCCATGATTTCGGGCGTGGTGCTCGGGCTGCTCGCCGGCTATTTCCGCGGCTGGGTGGATGCGGTGATCATGCGGGTGATGGACATCATCCTCGCGTTCCCGTCGCTGCTGCTCGCCCTGGTGCTGGTGGCCATTCTCGGGCCGGGCCTCTTCAACGCGATGATCGCGATTGCTCTCGTTCTGCAGCCGCATTTCGCGCGCCTCGCCCGTGCGGCGGTGATGAGCGAGAAATCGCGTGAGTATGTCACCTCGGCCAAGGTGGCCGGGGCGGGTCACCTGCGGCTGATGTTCGTCACCATCCTGCCCAACTGCCTCGGGCCGCTGATCGTGCAGGCGACGCTCTCGTTCTCGAACGCCATCCTCGAGGCTGCGGCGCTCGGCTTTCTTGGCATGGGCGCGCAGCCGCCTACGCCCGAATGGGGTACCATGCTGGCGCGAGCCCGCGAGTTCATCACCTCGGCGTGGTGGATCGTGACCTTCCCGGGCGTGGCGATCCTCGTCACCGTGCTCGCCATCAATCTTATCGGCGACGGCCTCCGCGACGCCCTCGACCCCAAGCTCAAGCGGAGCTGACCGATGCCCTTGCTTGAAGTCAAAAACCTCACCGTGGCGTTCGAGACCTCGGTTGGTACGTTCCATGCGGTGCGGGGCATCGACCTTTCCGTCGAGCCACGCGAAGTGCTGGCGATCGTCGGGGAATCCGGATCGGGCAAATCGGTCGCCATGCTGTCGGTGATGGGGCTTTTGCCCGGAACCGCGACGGTGACCGCCGACAAGCTCAGCTTCGATGGCCGCGACCTGCTGACGATCTCGCCGGCCGAGCGCCGCAAGATCATCGGCAAGGACGTCGCCATGATCTTCCAGGAGCCGATGACCTCGCTCAACCCGTGTTTCACCGTGGGCTTCCAGATCGAGGAGGTGCTGCGTTTCCACCTCGGCATGGACAAGGCGGCGCGGCGCAAGCGGGCGATCGAGCTCTTCGAGCAGGTCGGTATCCCCAACCCCAAGGAACGGCTCAAGTCGTTCCCGCACCAGATGTCGGGCGGGCAGAACCAGCGCGTGATGATCGCCATGGCGATTGCCTGCAACCCCAAGCTGCTGATCGCAGACGAGCCGACCACGGCGCTCGACGTGACGATCCAGAAGCAGATCCTCGACCTGCTCGTTCGCCTCCAGGCCGAGAACGGCATGGGGCTCATCATGATCACCCACAATATCGGTGTCGTCGCCGAAACGGCCGATCGCGTGGTGGTGCAGTACAAGGGGCGGAAGATGGAGGAGGCGGGCGTACTCGAACTCTTCACCGAGCCCAAGTCGCCCTATACGCGCGCCCTGCTGGCGGCTCTGCCGGAGAACGCCACCGGCGACCGGCTGCCGACGATTACCGGCTTCAACCCCGAGGAGCTCGCAGTCTGATGGCGCCCGTCCTCGAAGGCCACAATCTCGTTCGCGACTATCACATCGGCGGCTCGCTGTTCGGCGGGGCCCGCACCGTGCACGCGGTCAAGGACATCTCGTTTTCGCTCGACAAGGGCAAGACGCTGGCGATCGTCGGTGAATCGGGCTCGGGCAAATCGACGCTCGCCCGCATCCTGACGCTGATCGACCGGCAGACCTCGGGCGAGCTCAAGATCGACGGCGAGACCATCGACATCGCCAACGGGGTGACGCGGGAGTTGCGCCGCAAGGTGCAGATCGTGTTCCAGAACCCCTATGGGTCGCTGAACCCGCGGCAGAAGATCGGCGAAGTGCTGATGGAGCCGCTGCTGCTCAACACCGACATGCCGGCGAGCGAACGGCGCGACCGGGCGCTCGAAATGCTGCTGAAGGTCGGGCTGCAGCCCGAGCACTTCAACCGCTATCCGCACATGTTCTCGGGCGGGCAGCGGCAGCGTATCGCCATTGCGCGCGCCATTATCCTGCGGCCCTCGCTGCTGGTGCTCGACGAGCCGGTGTCGGCGCTCGACCTTTCGGTGCAGGCGCAGATTCTCAACCTGCTGGCCGACCTGCAGGACGAGTTCGGGCTCACTTACGTGTTCATCAGCCACGACCTCAGCGTGGTGAAGTACATCGCCGACGACGTGATGGTGATGTACCTCGGCGAAGCGGTGGAGTTCGGGACGCGGGACAAGGTGTTCGCCAGCCCCGAGCACCCCTATACGAGGGCGCTGTTCGCGGCGACGCCGCGGGCCGATGTCGAGAGCATCAAGGCGCGGCTGGCGAAGAAGGCTGCCGTCTCCGCCTGAATTAACCTCTGTCGCGATGTTAATGTCGCAGCGGCGGCGGGAGGTTTATGACGGGCGGATGACCAGACTCGCCCGCCTTGCCGCCTTCGCCGCCATCGCCCTCGTCGTGCTGCTGACCCTCGGGCCGGTGGGGATACGCTCGATGAGCCCGGTGAGCCCGATATTCGACAGGGCGCTGGCCTATGCGGTGATCGGCTTCCTGCTGATCCTGTCGTTTCCGCGCCATCCCTGGCGGGTGCTGATCGGGGTGCTGGCGATGATTGTGGTGCTCGAGGCCGGCCAGGGTTTCCGGCCCGACCGCCATGGCCGCGTGCCCGACGCGATCGAAAAGGTCGTCGGCGCCGGCTTCGGCATTGCGGTCGCCACCGGGGCACTGTGGATGCTGCGCCGGCGGCGGGCGGACTAACGCTTCAACCCATCACCGATAAAGCGGAGCGCGGCGGCCTGACGGGCCGGGGCGTGGGCATCGGCGTGGCCGGCATCGGGGGTGGAGCGCCAGGTGTGGGGCACGGCGAGATCGTCGAGCAGGCGGTGGAGATAGGTCGCGCCGTCGTGGAGGTTGAACTCGTCGCGCTCGCCGCATTCGAGAAGGAGCGCTGGCGTCGCGGCGCGGATGGCCGCGATATTGTCGCTGGCGAGGGTGTGGACGCAGTTGCGGCGATAGGCGGCGGGGTCGCCCATGGCGGCGTTCAGTTCGGCGAGGATGGAGGGGCGGTTGCGTTCGGGGACGGCCTCGGCCGTTTCGGCGGGGAAGATCACCGGGCAGAGGACGGCCGCGGTGGACCAGGTTTCGGGGTGGCGGAAGGCGAGTTTCAGCGCGCCGTAGCCGCCCATCGAGAAGCCGATGAGGGCGCGGCTGGTGAGCCTGTAGCGGGTGGCGAGGTGGGCGGGGAATTCCGTGCCGGCCAGCGTCTCCCAGCGATCCATGTAGAAGCCGCCGCGGGTGGGGGTCGATGGGCAGGCGACCAGCGCCGGAGGCAGGTCGCCGCTTGCCCAGGCTTCGTCGTAGGCGGACTGGGCCGCGGCGAGCGAGGCGGCGGACGACATGGCGCCGTGAAGGTGGAGGATCAGGGGCAGCGGTTCGCCATCATGATCCGGGGGCAGCAGGAGCTTGTAGTCGACATCCGCGCCGACGGAGGTGGCGGGGAAACTGCCATCGATGAGCTGGCTCATTTGCCGGCTCCCGGCCAGGTGGAGAAGGCGCGGTCGAGGGCAGCCAGTTGCAGCTCGAAGGTGGCGTCGAGGTCCTGCTTCAGCAGGAAGCCGGTCTGGCCCTCGATGCTGGCGAAGCCGTGGAGCGCGGCGCGGAGGATGCGGGCGGCGTCGGTGAGGGCGGCTTCTGCGATGCCGTAGCCGCGGACGGCGCCGTAGATGACCTCGGCGCATTTGCGGGCGGCCTCGAGGTGCCGTGTGTCGTCGAGGGGCGGGCGGGCCAGCATAGCCATGGCGTAGCGGCCGGGATGCGCGACGGCGTAGGCGCGATAGGCGCGGCCGAGGGCGAAGACGGCATCGCGACCGGCGCGGCCCTGGATCGCTTCGCCCATCAGGCGGGAGAGCTCGAGCGTGACAGCCAGCGCCAGTTCCTGCCGCAGATGCTTGAGGTTGCGGACGTGGGAATAGAGGCTGGGCAAGGCGATGCCGAGCCGCAGGGCCAGTTGCGCCATGCTGAGATCGGGCAGGCCCGTCTCGTCGAGCACTGCCCCGGCCGTCTCGACGACCAGGGCGAGGGTTACGCCATGCCGAACCATATCACTTTCGTCCACAACCTAATGACATTAGGACTTAGGCGAGTGCAATTTTGGAGTCAAGTGATGGGCGTTACTCCACGCCCACCATCACGTCGCTGGCCTTGATCACCGCGATGGCGGGCTTGCCGGGGGCGAGGCCGAGTTCGTCGACGGCTTCGTTGGTGATCGAGGCGGTGATGATGCCGGCGCCGGTGTCGATGCGGACATGCGAGGTCGTCGCGCCCTTGCGGACTTCGACGACGGTGCCCTTGAGCTGGTTGCGGGCGCTGAGTTTCATGGGTCGTCTCCTTGCTGGGTGATGCGTGACCATAGCACTGACGCCACGGCCTCGGCTCGTTTCGGTATCATCCGGCACCGGAAGGTAATCTCATATCAACCATCTCCCGGATGGGAGAGCGGCGGGTAAGGATTGGAAAAGGTCTGGTGCCCTAGCGTTCGCACCGCGAAGTGGGGGCACGGGAATGCATCACTTTCTTGCGGCGCCCCGGGCAATGGCGGTGGCCGGAACCAAGGAAAAATGGAATCGGGACGCGGATGCGTTGCCGATAGCCCGGCGTTTGCTGGTCTACAGCGTCGTGGCGATCGCGTTCCTCGCGGTCACGGTGCTGGGCGCCGTGGTCTATGCGGTTTGGCAGATCGACGATGCCGCGGTCGACCATGAAAGCGGTCGGGCGCGAATTGCGCTCACGGCCAATTCCGTCGAGACCGCAGGGTCGGAGGCGCGGCTCGCCAGCACGCTCAGCAATAGTTACGCGCTTGAGGGCGCCCACATAGGCACTGCCGCCGAAATCGGCGAAGGCGAGATCGCCGTGCCGCTGCCCGGCCACCCCGACCGCCTGGTCATCTGGACGCCGCATCGCTTCGGCAGCGAGCTCTTCATGCAACTGGCGCCGATCCGCGGCGCGACATCGCTGGTCTTCCTCATCGGCATCGGTTTCCTGATGCGGCGGCTCTATGTGCTGGCGCGGGAGCTCGAAGGGCGCCGGCGCGAGGCGCAGGAACTGGCGGCACGCGACCCGTTGACAGGGCTCGGCAACCGGCTGGCCTTCGACACCGGAATGACACGTATGCTGGCCAAGGGCACAGGCGAGGTTGCCGTGTTCTACCTCGATCTCGACGGGTTCAAGCAGGTCAACGACAGTTTCGGCCATGGCGCCGGCGACGACGTGCTGCGAAATGTCGGACACCGACTGGCGCGACTGGCGCGGCCTGACGACCTGCTGGTGCGGCTGGGCGGCGACGAATTCGTCCTGCTGCGTCCTGCTCCGGGTCCGCGAGCGGAGTTGGGTCAGGTGGCGCATGAAATCGAGGCTGCAGTGATCGAGCCGGTACTGCTCGGAACGCAGACCCTGCAGATCGGCGTCAGCATCGGCATCGCCGTGGCGCCAATCGACGGGACGAGCGGCATCGCTCTTCTGGCCGCGGCGGATGCGGCGCTTTACCGGGCAAAGCGCGACCGCTCAGGCTACGCCTTGGCTGCCTGATATATTTCAGTGGAGCGGGAGGCGATTTCGCCTCCACCCTGCTCTCCCGCCGTGCCACAAGGCTGTGGGTTTCGGGGGAGATTTTCGTCATGGCCGGTCTGTTGGTTGGGTTGGCGCACCTGCTGCTGGGCGGTGCGTTCGTGATTTTCGGCATCCGCAACTGGCTGCACAACGTGCCGCGGCTGAGCGGCATCCTCGCGGGCAAGAATTTTCCGCAACCGCAGAACGTGGTGCGGTTCGGCATATTGCTGCAGACGCTGGGCGGGCTCCTGACGCTGGTCTCGATCTTTGTGCCGGCGGCGGGCTTGGCCGGTGGGGCGATCATGATCGTGTTCCTGGTGCTGGCGACCGTGCTGTTCCACCCGATGTGGAAGTTCACGGGCGCCGAGCGCATGCCGCATACGGCAGCGACGCTGATGAATTCGTCGCTCTGCGGGGCGTTCCTGCTGGTGATCGCCGGCGGGCTCTAGGCTTCGCGGGCGAGTTCAGCTTTTCGGACGAGGCGCCAGCGCTTCAGGGCGGCGGCGTAGAGGCGGGCCGGCCAGGGCTGCGGGGTCGAGAGGAACCAGGCTTTTTCCCACGCATCGATCCAGCCGCGCTCGATGAAGGGCGCGGTGTTGGTGGCCTTTTCGTCGGAGAAGCCGGAGCCGGGGTAGATGGTCATCTCGCAGATATAGATCTGCTCGCCCTCGACCATCAGGTCGACGCGGACGAAGTCGAAATCGCGGCTCAGGCGCTCGGCGACGGCATGGGCGCGCCAGAAGCTTTCGGGCAGGACGTAATCGGGCGGCAGCAGCTTTTCGGCCTTCGAGCCGTGCTTGGGCGGCAGGCGGGTGCCGTCGCCGGTGAAATAGGCGTTCCGCTCGTTGGGGGTCTTCTGCTCAGTGGCGACGAAGGCGGTGGCGACCCTGCCGCCGGTGCAGCGGTAAGTCATCTCGGTCAGCGGCGCCCCGCCGCCGACGAGGCGCTCGACCATCAGGGTGGGCGGCACGAGGCCATAGGCCCATTGCAGCTCGGTATCGTAGCGGCGGTGGAGCCAGCCATCGAGCAGGGCATTCAGCTCCGGGCGCGGCAGGTTGCGGCGGCCGGGGAAGTAGTTGGTGCCGGTGCCGTGGTTGGTCTTGATGACGACGTCAGGGCGCAGCAGCTCGGCCGGGAGGTCGGCGGCGCGGGTGCCGGTCCACAGCACCTCGGCGGCTTCAAGACCGGGGATCTGGGCGCGGGCCCAGTCCTTGACGCTCAGCTTGTCGGCTAGCTCGGGGTAGAGCGGGTTGCGGTCGAAGATCTTGCGCCACTGGACCAGTTCGGAGACGCCGCGCGGGGTCGCCAGCAGCGGGGCGCGGCGGCGGCGATACCAGAAGGACAGCGACAGCCAGGGGTGGCGCAGCCAGACGAAGAGGTTGGCGGCGGCGAGAACGAGGCGATCGGCGAGGGACAGGTCTGGCACGCTTGGCTCCGGGCTGCCGGAGCGTCTCACGCATTCCGCCCGCCGGGTCAAATCAAGGGTTGGGGCGATGAACAGATTTCAGGCGGGGCCGGAATAAAGCCGCTCGTCGGCTGGGGCCGCGGCGTTCAGTTCGGCGACGTGAGCATCGACCCAGCGACGGAAGGCGGACTGGTAGATCGACATCGGCCAGGGCTGCGGCGTGCGGTAAAACCAGCTCAGGTGCATGGCGCGAAACCAGGCGAGTTCATGCAGTTTCACCTTGGGCGACTGCCACTCGGTGCCGAAACCGGAGCCGGGATAGACGGTGATCTCGCCCAGATACAGGGCGTCGCCATCGAGCAGGAAATCGACGCGGATGTGATCGAAGCCGCGGCTGATGCGCGAGGCGAGATCGCGGGCCGCATGGAAGCTGGGCGGCAAGACGAAATCGGCCGGCAGGGGGTCGACGCGCTTCTGCGTCTTGGCCGGCATGCGGGTGCCGTCACCGGCAAAATCGGTGCCGCGCTCGGTCTCCCGTTTCTGGTCCGTCACCACCCAAACGCCGGAGATGACCCCGTCATGCCCGCGAAAACTATATTCCCACAGCGGCCCGCCCTGCCCGATGCGCGGCTCGACCATCAGCTTGCGCGGGACGTCGCGATAGGCCCACTGACCCTGCCGGTCGTAGGAGCGGCCGAGCCATCGCCGCAGCAGGCGATCGAGCTCGGGCCGGTGCAGCGACTGGCGGTGCGGGAAGTAGTTGGAGGCGCAGCCGTGACTGGTCTTGATGACGTAGCCCGGCGCGATGAAGGCCTCGGGCAGGTCCTCGGGTTGATCGCCGACCCAGGCGGGCTCGAGCAGCGGCACGTCAGGGAAGTTCGCCTTGATCCAGCGCTTGCAGCCCAGCTTGTCGGAAAAGACGACAAATTGCGGGTTGTGGTCGAACACCTTCCGCCACTGCACCATCTCGCCATGTTCGGCCGGCCGGGCGAAGTTCGGGATGCGGCCGCGGCGCTTGAAGAAACTCTGGGTGACGCGCGGGTGGCGCAACACGGCCATGGTCTGGACGACGGCGAAGATCAGGCGGTCGGCGAAGCTGGTGCTGCCCATGGCCGGGATAGGAATCGATCGCCCGGCTGAAATCAAGCGAGGCGATACCCCTACCGGGGCAATACGCCGTGCATGAACAGGGTTTCGAGGAAGCGCGCCGCGTCCTCGAAACGGCCCTCGCCGCCGCGATCCTTGCCGAGCACGGCGCGGACCTGCACGTCGAAATCGGCATAGTGCTGGGTGGTGGCCCAGATGGAGAAGATGAGGTGATAGGGGTCGGTGCGGCGCAGCTTGCCAGCATCCATCCAGCCTTCGAGCACCTTCGCCTTTTCGTCGACGAGCCCCTTGAGGTCGCCTTCGAGCACGTCGACGATGCGAGGGCCGCCCTGCAGCATTTCGCCGGCAAAGAGCCGGCTCTGGCGCGGGAAATCGCGGCTCATCTCGAGCTTGCGGCGGATATAGGAGCGGATCTCGGGGACCGGGTCGCCGACGGAATCGATCTCGCGCAGCGGGGCGAGCCAGATGTCGAGCATCGAGGTCATCAGCCGCTTGTAGATCTCCTCCTTGCGGGGGAAATAGTAGAGGAGATTAGGCTTGGACATGCCTGCCGCCTCGGCGATCTGGTCGATGGTGGCGCCCAGGAATCCCTTCTCGGAAAAGACGTCGAGCGCCGCCTCGAGGATCACGTCCTGCTTCTCGCGCTGGATGCGGGTGAGCGGCTTGGAACGCGGTTTTGCGCGTGTTTTCGGCGCTGCGCCCTCGCTCCCCGGAGCAGGCTCGGAGGCGAGCATTTTCACCTTGATCGGCGGCATGGGAGTGATAACGTTTTTTCCAACTGGTCAAATTTCTGGATAACACGTCCAAAGGTCAAGGGCCAAATAAACTTGACCGTGACACTCAACAAAATGACCTGAGGGAGACCCAAGGTGTCCGACCGTCGCAATGTCACGCCGAACGACCTGAGCGCGTTCTGGATGCCGTTTACCGCCAACCGGCAGTTCAAGAAGGCGCCCCGCATGTTCGTGGGTGCGCACGACATGCACTACACCACGTCGGATGGCCGGCAGGTGCTGGACGGCACGGCGGGTCTCTGGTGCGTGAATGCCGGCCACACCCGGCCGCGGATCACGGCGGCGATTGCCGAGCAGGCGGCCGAGCTCGACTACGCACCGGCCTTCCAGATGGGCCATCCCAAGGCGTTCGAGCTGGCCAATGCGCTGGTCGGCATCGCGCCCGAAGGCCTCAACCACGTGATGTACACGAATTCCGGTTCGGAATCGGTGGAGACGGCGCTGAAGACCGCCATCGCCTACCACCGCGTGAAGGGCGACGGCGCCCGGCAGCGGCTGATCGGGCGCGAGCGCGGCTATCACGGCGTGAATTTCGGCGGCATTTCGGTGGGCGGCATCGTCACCAACCGCAAGATGTTCGGCTCGCTGCTGACCGGCGTCGACCACATGCCGCACACCCACACCCCGGGCAAGAACCAGTTCACCCGCGGCGAGCGCGAGGAAGGCGGGCTCGACCTCGCCAACGAGCTCGAGCGCATCATCACGCTCCATGACGCCTCGACCATCGCGGCGGTGATCGTCGAGCCCGTGGCCGGTTCGACCGGCGTGCTCATTCCGCCCAAGGGCTATCTGCAGCGCCTGCGCGAGATCACCAAGAAGCACGGCATCCTGCTGATCTTCGACGAAGTGATCACCGGCTTCGGCCGCGTCGGCACCCCGTTCGCGGCGGATTATTTCGGCGTGACGCCGGACATGATCGTTTGCGCCAAGGGCCTCACCAACGGCGTGATCCCGATGGGCGCGGTGCTGGTGACCTCGGAGATCCATGACGCGTTCATGCAGGGCCCCGAGCACATGATCGAGTTCTTCCACGGCTACACCTACTCGGGTAACCCAATCGCCGCGGCCACCGGCCTCGCGACGCTCGAGACCTACAAGGAAGAGGGGCTGCTGACGCGCGGCGCCGAACTCGCCAAATACTGGGAAGATGCGCTGCATTCGCTCAAGGGCCTGCCGCATGTCATCGACATCCGCAATCTCGGCCTGATCGGCGCGGTGGAGCTGCAGCCGATCGACGGGGCGCCGACCAAGCGCGCCTTCTCGGCCTTCGTGAAGGCGTTCGAGGACGGCATCCTGATCCGCACCACCGGCGACATCATCGCCATGAGCCCGCCGCTGATCATTACCAAGGCGCAGATCGACGAGCTGATCGGCAAGCTCGGCAATATCCTGAAGACGCTTGAGTAGAACGGAACGATTATTCTATAGCGTAGAATGAACGTTCCACACTCATAGCGGGGAGGCCTTTCGTGACCACCATCCAGAACGCCATTGGCGGCAAGCTCGTAACCAGCGTTTCGACGCGCACCCAGCCGGTGTTCAACCCGGCGACCGGCGAGGCGATCGCGACGCTGCCGCTCTCGACCAATGACGAGATCAACGCTGCCGTCGCGGCCGCCAAGAAGGCCCTGCCGGGCTGGGCCAACACCACGCCGATGAAGCGGGCGCGGGTGATGTTCAAATTCAAGGAACTGCTCGAAAAGAACGCCGACGAGCTGGCCCGGCTGATCTCGCTCGAACACGGCAAGGTGCATGACGATGCGCTGGGCGAACTGGCCCGCGGCATCGACTGCGTCGACTTCGCCTGCGGTATCCCGCACCTCCTGAAGGGCGAGTTTTCGCGGAACGTCGGTCCGTCGATCGACAGCTATTCGGACCGGCAGCCGCTCGGCGTCGTCGCCGGTATTACGCCGTTCAACTTCCCCGCCATGGTGCCGATGTGGATGTATCCGCTGGCGATTGCCTGCGGCAACACCTTCATCCTGAAGCCGTCGGAGCGCGATCCGTCGGCGCCGATGTTCGCCTGGAAGCTGCTGCAGGACGCGGGCCTGCCGGACGGCGTGCTCAACGTGATCCATGGCGACAAGGAAGCGGTCGACGCGATCCTCGACCATCCGGACATCAAGGCCGTGTCGTTCGTCGGCTCGACGCCGATTGCCGAGTATGTCTACCGCCGCGGCACGCAGGCCGGTAAGCGCATCCAGGCGCTGGGCGGCGCCAAGAACCACATGATCGTGATGCCCGACGCCGACATGGACCAGGCCGCCGACGCGCTGATGGGCGCAGGCTACGGCTCGGCCGGCGAGCGCTGCATGGCGATTTCGGTCGCGGTGCCGGTGGGCGACAAGACCGCCGACGCACTGATCGCCAAGCTGAAGCCGCGCGTCGAAGCGCTGAAGATCGGGCCGGCGACCGACAAGGACGCGCAGATGGGCCCGATCGTTTCGAAGGCGCAGCGCGACAAGATCGTCGGCTATATCGATGCGGGTGTGGAGGCGGGCGCCGAGCTGGTGGTCGATGGCCGCGGCTTCAAGCTCCAGGGCTATGAGGGTGGCTTCTTCGTCGGCGGCACGCTGTTCGACCATGTGAAGCCGGACATGAAAATCTACCGCGAGGAGATTTTCGGGCCGGTGCTTTCGGTGGTGCGTGCCGGCTCGTACCAGGATGCGGTCGACCTGATCCACGGCCACGAGTACGCCAACGGCACGGCGATCTTCACCCGCGACGGCGATGCCGCCCGCGAGTTCGCCGACAAGATCGAGGTGGGCATGGTGGGCATCAACGTGCCGATCCCGGTGCCGGTGGCCTATCACAGCTTCGGCGGCTGGAAGCGGAGCCTGTTCGGCGACCATTCCATCTACGGGCCTGAGGGCGTGCATTTCTACACGCGGCTCAAAACGGTCACCAGCCGCTGGCCGGCCGGCATCAAGGGCGGCGCGGAATTCGCCTTCCCGAGCCAGAAGTAACATGAACCTCCCCTCACCCGGCCTTCGCTACGCTACGGCCACCCTCTCCCCAGAGGGGCGAGGGGAGGCTGGTGGCGGCGTCGGGGCCGATGTTTCGGCCAGCGATGTTATGGGGCACGATGATGCAACGGCCCTCCCCTCGCCCCTCTGGGGAGAGGGTGGGTTGGCGGAGCCAAGCCGGGTGAGGGGCCGTAAAGTCACGCCGCAAGGCGTCGCCAAAGCCCGCGCACTTCGGCGCCGCGAGACTGACGAAGAAGCCGCTCTTTGGGTGATGCTGCGCAACCGGCGGTTCCGCGGCCTCAAATTCCTGCGCCAGTACGCGATTGAACCGTTCGTGGTGGATTTCGTCTGCCGCGAGCTGATGCTGGTGATCGAACTCGACGGAAGCCAACACGCCGAGTCCGAGTATGACGAGCGGCGAACGGCCTACCTCAACCGCCATGGCTATTCCGTGCTACGTTTCTGGAACGACGAAGTGCGCGACCTCGACAGTGTCTGGCGGATGCTGAGCGCCATTGTCGATGGGACCTATCCTGACCCCTCACCCGGCTGGCGATACTCGCCAGCCACCCTCTCCCCAGAGGGGCGAGGGGAAGCGGTGGCGGCATCTCGCCCAATAACCTTCCCGAACCAAGAGTAATCGATGCCAGCACCCGGCGAGAACCTGCGTATCAACCCCGATCGGCTGTGGAACACTATCCATGAGCTGGCGGAGATCGGGCCGGGGGTTGCGGGTGGGTCGAACCGGCAGACGCTGACTGACGACGACGCCAAGGGCCGCGCGCTGTTCCAGAAATGGTGCGAGGCGGCCGGGATGACCATGGGCGTCGACAAGATGGGCACGATGTTCATGACGCGGCCGGGCACCGACCCGGATGCGCTGCCGGTCTATGTCGGCTCGCATCTCGATACGCAGCCGACCGGCGGGCGCTATGACGGCGTGCTCGGCGTGCTGGCGGCGCTCGAAGTGGTGCGCTCGATGGACGATCTGGGCATCAAGACCAAGCACCCGATCGTCGTCACCAACTGGACCAACGAGGAAGGCGCGCGGTTTGCGCCGGCGATGATGGCCTCGGGCGTGTTCGCCAAGCAGTTCACCATGGACTATGCCTATGGCCGCAAGGATGCGGACGGCAAGACGTTCGGCGATGAGCTCAGGCGCATCGGCTGGGTGGGCGACGAGGAAGTGGGCGCGCGCAAGATGCACGCCTATCTCGAATATCACATCGAGCAGGGACCGATCCTCGAGGCCGAGGGCAAGCAGATCGGCGTCGTGACGCACGGCCAGGGGCTGTGGTGGCTCGAATTTACGCTGACCGGCAAGGAAGCGCATACCGGCTCGACGCCGATGAAGATGCGCGTGAATGCCGGGCTCGCGATGTCGCGCATCATCGAGATGGTGCAGGACGTGGCGATGGGCGAGCAGCCGGGCGCCGTTGGCGGCGTCGGGCAGGTGAAGTTCTCGCCGAATTCGCGCAACGTGCTGCCGGGAACGGTGGTGTTCACGGTCGATATCCGCTCGCCCGAGCAGGCGAAGCTCGACCGCATGCGGGCCAAGATCGAGGCGCAGGCGGCGGAAATCGCGGCGGCGCTCGGCGTCGGCTGTGCGGTGGAAGCGGTGGGACATTTCGACCCCGTGGCGTTCGACCCGACGCTCGTCGCGCGCGTACGCAAGGCGGCGGAGACGCTGGGCTACTCGCACATGGACATCATTTCGGGCGCCGGCCACGACGCCTGCTGGATGAACCGGATCACGCCCTCGGTGATGATCATGTGCCCGTGCGTCGATGGGCTCAGCCACAACGAGGCCGAGAACATTTCCAAGGAATGGGCCGGGGCCGGGGCCGATGTGCTGCTGCATGCGGTGCTGGAGACGGCGGAGATTGTGGGGTGAGCCGATCCGCCCTATATTTCTGGGATTGCCAGGAGACATTACCGTGTCGACCGATAATCTCGTTCTCGAACATCTGCGCGCCATTCGCGCGACGCTCGATCGTCACACCGAAGAACTGCTCGAAATTAAGGGCAGGCTGGGCCTCATGGAGGGGCAGTATGCCAGCATCTCGCGGCGGGTCGACCGTATCGATGAGCGACTTGATCGTGTCGAAAGACGCCTCGGCCTCATCGACGCTTAACACCACGATTTACCGCTCCAGTTTCAAAGCCGTCGCTGTCTCGCAGCGGCGGCTTTCGTTCGTTTGAGGGAACACTCATGGCTTCGAAGATTATCAAGAACGGCACGATCGTCACCGCGGACCTGACCTATAAGGCGGATGTGCGGGTCGAGAACGGCGTCATCACCGAGATCGGGCAGAACCTTTCGGGCGGTGAAACGCTGGATGCTTCCGGCTGCTACGTGATGCCGGGCGGTATCGATCCGCACACCCATCTCGAAATGCCGTTCATGGGCACCTACTCGTCGGACGATTTCGAGTCCGGCACGCGGGCGGCGCTGTCGGGCGGCACCACCATGGTGGTGGATTTCTGCCTGCCCAACCCCAACCAGTCGCTGCTCGAAGCGCTGCAGATGTGGGACAACAAGACCTCGAAGGCCTCGTGCGACTACTCGTTCCACATGGCGATCACCTGGTGGGGCGAGCAGGTGTTCAACGAGATGAAGGATGTCGTCGATCGCGGCATCACCTCGTTCAAGCACTTCATGGCCTACAAGGGCTCGCTGATGGTGAACGACGACGAGATGTTCGCGTCGTTCCAGCGCTGCGCCGAACTCGGCGCCCTGCCACTCGTTCATGCCGAAAACGGCGACGTGGTCGCGGCGATGACACAGAAGCTCCTGGCCGAGGGCAATGACGGCCCCGAGGGCCACGCCTATTCGCGGCCGCCGGAAGTGGAGGGCGAGGCGACCAACCGCGCCATCATGATCGCCGACATGGCGGGCGTGCCGGTCTACATCGTCCACACCTCGTGCGAGGAAGCGCATGAGGCGATCCGCCGGGCGCGGCAGAAGGGCATGCGCGTCTATGGCGAGCCGCTGATCCAGCACCTGACGCTCGACGAGACTGAGTATTTCAACCGCGACTGGGACTATGCGGCGCGCCGGGTGATGAGCCCGCCCTTCCGCAACAAGCAGCACCAGGATTCGCTCTGGGCTGGGCTCGCTGCGGGCTCGCTGCAGGTGGTGGCGACCGACCACTGCGCCTTCACCACGGCGCAGAAGCGCAACGGTATCGGCAATTTCGCCAAGATCCCCAACGGCACGGGCGGGCTCGAGGACCGGCTGCCGGTGCTGTGGACCAAGGGCGTCAACACCGGCCGCCTGACGATGAACGAATTCGTCGCGGTGACCTCGACCAATATCGCCAAGATCCTCGGGCTCTACCCCAAGAAGGGCGCGGTGCTGGTGGGCGCCGATGCCGATCTCGTGGTGTTCGACCCCAAGCGCAAGAAGACGATCACGGCGGCCAAGCAGCAGTCGGCGATCGACTACAACGTGTTCGAGGGCATCGAGGTCGAAGGCCTGCCGCGCTTCGTTTTGACCCGCGGCAAGGTGGCGGTGACCGAGGACAAGGTCGAGGCCGAGCAGGGCCATGGCGAGTTCGTCGCCCGCGAGCCCAACAACCCTGTGAACCGCGCCTTTTCGACGTGGAAGGAAGTGGTGGCGCCGCGCAAGATCGAGCGCACGGGCATTCCGCAGAGCGGGGTGTAAAGCCGCAGACTGCCGGCGGGCGGGAGTGGCGGCTCCTGCCCGGCGGATCGGAAGGTAAACAGTGCAGGGGGAATGCATTTGACGTCGGTGGTTTCCGCCAAGGGCCTTGGGCTCGTTTTCAAGACCGGTGACGGCGACGTGCAGGCGTTGTCGGACGTGAACCTCGATATCGACAAGGGCGAGTTCGTCTCGTTCATCGGGCCTTCGGGCTGCGGCAAGACGACGTTCCTCCGGGTGATCGCCGACCTCGAGCAGCCGACGGCGGGGACGATCACCGTCAACGGAACGTCGGCGGCCGATGCGCGGGTGAACCGGTCCTACGGCTACGTGTTCCAGGCGCCGGCGCTGCTGCCGTGGCGCACGATCGACAAGAACGTGGCGCTGCCGCTCGAAATCATGGGCTACAACGATAGCGCGGCGCGGGTGAAGAAGGCGCTGGAGCTGGTGAACCTTGCGGGGTTCGAGAAGAAGTTCCCCTGGCAGCTTTCGGGCGGCATGCAGCAGCGCGCCTCGATCGCCCGGGCCCTCGCCTTCGATGCCGACCTGCTGCTGATGGACGAGCCGTTCGGCGCGCTCGACGAGATTGTGCGCGACCACCTCAATTCGGAGCTGCTGAAGCTCTGGGCAGCGACGCAGAAGACCATCGCCTTCGTCACCCACTCGATCCCCGAGGCCGTGTATCTCTCGACCAAGATCGTGGTGATGAGCCCGCGGCCGGGCCGGGTCACCGACATCATCGACAGCCCCCTGCCCCGCGGCGAACGCCCGCTCGAAATCCGCGAAACGCCCGAATTCCTGGCGCTCGCTGCACGCGTGCGCGACGGGCTGCGCGCCGGCCACTCGTACGAGGAGTAGGCGATGCGCGCGCTGCTCGGAGGCAGGACGGTTCCGGTTCTGATCGTGCTGCTGGCGATCGTGCTGTTCTGGTACGCGATGACCGTGGTGATGAATGCGCCATGGCAGCAGCAGCTGAACGAGCGGGCCGGACTGACGAACGTGCCGTTCACCGAGTTCGCGCTGCAGACTTTTGCGCAGGACAAGCCGGTGCTGCCGGCGCCGCATCAGGTGGTGGGCGCGATCTGGACCGGGCTGTTCGGCTCGGCGATCACGGCGCCGCGCTCGCTGGCCTTTCATGCCGGGATTACGCTCGGGGCGACGCTGCTGGGGTTTGCGCTCGGCACGGGGCTGGGGGTGCTGCTGGCGGTGGCCATCGTCCACAATGATGCGTCAGACCGGTCGCTGATGCCGTGGATCATCGCGAGCCAGACGGTGCCGATCCTCGCGATTGCGCCGATGGTGGTGGTGGGGTTGGGCGCGGTGGGCGTCACCGGGATGGTGCCTAAGGCGCTGATCTCGATGTATCTCAGCTTCTTTCCGGTCGTCGTCGGCATGGTGAAGGGGCTGAGGACGCCCGAGCCGATCCAGCTCGATTTGATGCGCACCTATAATGCCTCGCCGCTGCAGGTGTTTGCGAAGCTGCGCTGGCCGGCCTCCATCCCGTTCCTCTTCGCCTCGATGAAGGTGGGCATAGCCATTTCGCTGATCGGCGCGGTGGTGGGCGAGCTCAGCAACAATGCGGGCGGCGGGCTCGGGGTGCGGCTGCTCACCGGCTCGTATAACGGGCAGACGATCCAGATCTGGGCAGCTTTGTTCATCGCGGCGGCGCTGGCAGCGATTTTGGTGATCCTCGTGGGCTGGGGCGAAAAGCTCGCCAACCGGCGGATGGGGGTGCGGGCATGAGCCGGCTGCAACTCATTCTCGCGGTTGCGGCGGGCGTTGCGTCGCTGCTCTGCATTGTGCTCGCGCCATTCGGCGAGGCGTCGGCCTATGTGCAGGGGTTCGCGGCGGCGGGCGTGCTGACGCTGGTGCGGGTGAGACGCTCGCTGCCGGTCTATGTCGATGCGGTGCTCGCCGCATTCGGCGCCTGGGCGCTGCTCGATGCGCTGCCGCTGCATCCGGTCGAGCCGCTCTATTTCTGGCTCGGGCTGGTCGCCTGCTGGCTCTTCGCCTGGCTGTTCGTCGAGCAGCTGGCGCAAGCCATCCGCCGCAAGGAGGCGCCGGCGGCGTTCGGTATCGTCATCCCCGTGGTCTTCGGGCTGTCGCTGCTGTTCGCCTGGGAGATCATCACGCGCGGGGCCAACGTGCCGCAGGTGTTGCTGCCGGCGCCGAGCATGATCTGGGCGCGGCTCACGGCATCGGTGCCGACGCTCGCCGCGGATTTCGTGCAGACGTTCAAGGCGGTGCTGGCCGGCTTCGTGCTCGGCTGTGGCTCGGGCTTCGTCGTCGCCATCCTCGTCGACCGCTCGCCCTTCCTCAAACGCGGGCTGCTGCCGATCGGCAACTTCGTCTCCGCCCTGCCGATCATCGGTATCGCGCCCATCATGGTGATGTGGTTCGGGTTCGACTGGCCATCCAAGGCCGCGGTCGTCGTGGCGATGACGTTCTTCCCCATGCTGGTGAACACCGTCGCGGGGCTCAACGCGTCGAGCTCGATCGAGCGTGATCTGATGCGCACCTATGCGGCCAACTACTGGGAGACGCTGCTGAAACTGCGCCTGCCGGCTGCGGCGCCCTTCATCTTCAACGCCCTCAAGATCAACTCGACTCTGGCCTTGATCGGCGCAATCGTAGCGGAATTCTTCGGGACGCCCATTGTGGGAATGGGCTTCCGGATATCGACCGAGGTCGGGAAACTGAACATCGACCTGGTCTGGGCAGAAATCGCCGTGGCGGCGGTTGCGGGTTCTGCCTTCTACGGGGTCATCGCGCTCATCGAGCGTGCGGTGACCTTCTGGCATCCGTCGATGCGAGGCGGGCGGACATGACGTCCGCCTGGCCGTGGAGACGGGCATAGACGTCCGCGCGGCCGTGGTGGCCGGGCGAAACAGGGGATAGGGAAACGAGAATGAAGAAACTTCTTCTGGCACTGGCCGCGGGCGCGATGGCGCTCACCGCGTCCGCTGCGATGGCGCAGGACAAGCTGACGCTGCAGCTGAAGTGGGTGACCCAGGCGCAGTTCGCCGGCTACATCGTCGCCAAGGCCAAGGGCTTCTACACCGACGAGAAGCTCGACGTGACCATCCTGCCGGGCGGCCCGAACGTGGCGCCGGAGCAGGTGATCGCCGGCGGTGGCGCCGACATCATCGTCGACTGGATGGGTGGCGCGGCGGCCGCTCGCGACAAGGGCGTGCCGCTCGTCAACATCGCGCAGCCGTTCAAGAAATCCGGCCTCGAGCTGATCTGCCCCAAGGCCAACGGCATCAACACCGTCGCCGACTTCAAGGGCAAGACGCTGGGCGTCTGGTTCTTCGGCAACGAGTATCCGTTCTTCGCCTGGATGAACAAGGAAGGCCTGAACACCGCCGAAGGTGGCGACGTGAAGGTGCTGCAGCAGAGCTTCGACATCCAGCCGATGATCCAGAAGCAGGCCGACTGCATCTCGGTCATGACCTACAACGAATACGGCCAGGCGCTCGATGCCGGCTACGGCCCCGACAACCTGACCATCTTCAACTACACCGAGATGGGCAACGACCTGCTCGAGGACGGCCTCTACGTGATGGGCCCGACCCTCGACGATCCGGCCAAGGTGGATGCCTACACGCGCTTCGTGAAGGCCTCGATGAAGGGCTGGCAGTACGCGCTCGACAACCCCGATGAGGCCGCGCAGATCGTGGTCGACTCGGACGATACCGGCGCTGCCGAACTCAAGCACCAGCGCTACATGGTGGGCGAGGTGAGCAAGCTCGTCGACGCCAAGGACCCGGCCCTCGACATGGCAGCCTATGACCGCACCATCAAGGCCCTGGTCGACCAGAAGATCATCTCGAAGGCTCCCGATGGGGCGTACACGACGAAGATCACCGACGCGCTGAAGTAAGCGGGTTCGCAGAATGACGAAGGCGGGGCCAGTGGCTCCGCCTTTTATTTTTGGACTTCCGGCGCGTGCGGGATCGCCGATGCTTTACCTGCGGCTCAAGCCGCCTCGGCGGCCGCCGCCTCGTGCTCGATCCGTGTCCCGAGCAGGGTCAGGAATTGCTGGAGCCAGGCCGCGAGGCCCGGCCAGGACAGGGCGCTGACCAGGTTGCCGTCGGTGATGGCGGCCTCGAAGTGGATGTCGGCATAGGTGCCGCCGGCGAGTTCGATCTCGGGGCGGCAGGCCGGGTAGCCGGCGCAGGTGCGGCCTTCGAGAACGCGGGCACCGGCCAGTAGCTGGGCGGCATGGCAGATGGCCGCGACGGGTTTGCCCGCTTCGAAGAAATGCCGGACCAGCGCGATGACATCCGCGTCCATGCGCAGGTAGGCCGGCGCCCGGCCGCCCGGAATGACGAGCGCATCATAGGTTTCGGCCCGGGCCTCGGCAAAGCTGGCGTTGAGGCGGAAGTTGTGGCCGCGCTTTTCCGTGAAAGTCTGCTGGCCCTCGAATTCGTGGATCGAGGTGGCGATCATTTCGCCCGCCGCCTTGTTGGGACACACCGCGTGCACCGTGTGTCCGACGGCGACAAGCGCCTGAAACGGCACCATCACTTCGTAGTCTTCGGCAAAGTCGCCGCAGATCATCAGAATACGCTTACCGCTCATCTCGCCCTCTCCCCGGCTTGCAGCAGATGGGCGAGGCTACTCTCTCGGCAAGCAAAAGAAATCCCCGCGCGAGGCGGGGATTTCAGGAGTTCGAAGTGGCGCAGACTTACGCCCCGATGATGCCGCCGTCGTCCTTGGTGATGACGACGAGCGACGGACGCGGGCCGACGCCGTCCTTGAAATCCGGCCAGTTGGTGCCGGCGTCGGCGAGGCTTTCGGCGTCTTCGCCGTCGGTGAGGCGCAGTTCGCCCGGGTGCTGGATCGAGAGGAACATGGTCTTGCCGTCGGGCGTGAAGCAGGGGGAGCAGACTTCCGAGCCGACCGGCGGCAGGTAGAACAGCTTCGGCAGCGCCTTGCCGTCGCCTTCGGTGTCCATGGCGTAAAGGGCGTCGTTGAACCCGGCATCCGGCGGGCCGTCGGTGGTGACCCAGAGGCGGCCGGCGGGGTCGACACCGAGATTGTCGGGGTCGGTGAACCAGCCATTATCCGAGGTCGCCGGGTTGCACATGGCGTGCGAGTTCGGATCCTTGGGGTCGCCGCAGAGGATGAAGGCGTCCCAGGTGTAGTCGGTGGCGGCGTGATCGGGGGCGTCGGGCGAGCCCGGCGGGGTGATCTCGAGGAGGTGCCCATCGGGGTTCGGGGCGCGGGTATTGGCCACGTTCACCTGCTCGCCCGCATCGCCTTCACCAGCCGGGAGACGATCCTCGTTCTCGGTCATGGCGATGTAGATCTTGCCGGTCTTGGGGTGCGGCGTGAAGCCTTCCGGGCCGTCCATCGGGGTGGCGCCGAGCAGGTCGGCGGCCATGCGGGTGCGCAGCACCACGTCGGCCTGGGTGTGGAAGCCGTTCTCCGGGGTGAGCGGGCCCTGGCCCTGGATCAGCGGCAGCCAGGTCATCTTGCCTTCGGCGTCGAAGCGGGCGGTGTAGAGCGTGCCCTCGTCGAGCAGGTCCTTGTTCGCGGCGCGGTCGGTGGGGTTCCACGGCTTGGCGGTGACGAACTTGTAGAGGTATTCGAAGTCGTCATCGTCGCCCATGTAGAGCACGACGCGGCCATCGGGAGCGACGGCAACCTGGGCGCCTTCATGGGTGAAGCGGCCGAGCGCGGTGCGCTTCACCGGCTTGGCTTCGGGGTCGAACGGATCGATCTCGACCACCCAGTCGAACTTCATCCACTCGTTGGGCTCTTTTTCGAAGTTCAGGCGATCTTCGATGCGGCCGAGGCCGTAGCCGTCATTTTCGTCCTCGTCCCAGCCCTGGCGCTCGACGAGGTCCTGGTCGGCCAGCGTGGTGTAGTCGCCGGCGAAGACGTCCATGCCGCCTTCCTCGCCCGAGAGCATGGTACCCCAGGGGGTGATGCCGCCCGAGCAGTTGGAGATCGAGCCGAACACCACGGTGCCCGTCGGATCGATCGAGGTCTTGAGGCGATCATCGCCGGCGGCCGGGCCCGAGAGGCGCATTTCGGTACCGAGGTGGACGCGGCGGTTGAACTGGCCGTCCGTCACCACCTGCCACTCGGCGCCGACCTTCTTCACTTCCACCACCGAGATACCGGTCGAGGCGGCGACGGCCTTGATCTGGTCGTCGCTCAGCTTCTCCTTGTAGTCCTCGTAGGTGACGCCGCCGAACATCAGGTAGGGCGAGGCATATTCGTGGTTCACGACGAGAAGGCCGTGATCGTTCGACTGCGAGCCCTGCGGCAGGGGCAGGAAGGCGGTGAAGTCGTTATTGTAGCCGAACTGTTTGGCCGCCGCGTCGCCGTTCAGCGTCGCGAGGTCGAATTCCGGCGAGTCGGCGAAAATCTTGTCGCCCCACTTGAGCAGGATCTGGCGCGAATAGCCTTCGGGCCAGTGGTCGGTCTTGTCGGTGACGCGGGTGAGCTCGGGAAACGTGAGCGTCGAGAGCGAGTTCGTGGTCTGGGCGAAGGCCGAACCGACGCCGAACCCGGCGCCAGAGGCGGCCACGGCGGTGCCGGCGAGCAGGCCCTTCAGCACCGAGCGGCGCGAGTAGCCTTCAATCATCAGCTCGGAATATTTGGTGCCAAAGGCAGCGCGGCGGGTCGGGCGCGCGCGCGATTTCAAACGGTCGGTCATGGGACGCCTCCATAAGTAGAGGCGTTCCGTGCACCCCGGTCGCGACGATCGGGTGACGCTTGTGTGACGGTGCGATGAAGTAAAACTGGAGTGAGATTGGTAGGTATCTGGTCTGGCGCGGGGCGGCGTCAGCTCGCTTCGCGCTCGGTGTCGGGCGGTTCGGGCATGGCGTCGAACTGGGAGATCAGCATGGCGCGGATGGCTTCTCGCGCCATTGGGCGGGAGATGAGGAAGCCCTGCGCTTCGGCGTAGCCGGCGGCGTGGACGGCGCGAAGCTGGTCGGGCGTCTCGATGCCCTCGGCGGTGGTCGACATGCCCAGCCGCGAGCCGATTTCGGCGACGGCGGAGACGATGGTAGCGGCGCCATCGGAGGATTCGAGCGCGCGGACGAAGCTTCCGTCGATCTTCAGCTTGTCGAACGGGAAGGCGAGCAGGTAGCTCAGGGCCGAAAAGCCGGTGCCGAAATCGTCGAGCGCGATGCGGACGCCGAGCGATCGGAGCTGCCGCAGCGCATCGAGGCTCTGCTCGGACTGCTCGAGGAACACGCTCTCGGTGATCTCGATCTCGGCCCGCGCCGGGGCGAGGCCGGATTCGGCGAGCGCATGCATCACGGTGTGGACGAGATTGCCGCGGCGGAGCTGGATGGTCGAGACGTTGACCGCCACCCGCAGGTCGGCGGGCCAGCGGGCGGCTTCGGCGAAGGCCTCGCGCAGGGCCCATTCGCCGATGGTGACGATGAGGCCGGATTCCTCGGCGACGGGGATGAACTCGCCGGGCGAGACGAGGCCGCGCTCGGGGTGGCGCCAGCGGATCAGCGCCTCGAAGCCGCCGAAGCTGCCGGCCTTGAGGTCGAGGATGGGCTGGTAGTGGAGCTCGAACTCGCCGTTCTCGATGGCGCGGCGCAGCTCGGCCTCGAGCCGGCGGCGGTCGGCGGCGGCGTGGTCGAGATCGGGCGCGTAGGAGCGGATATTGCCGCGGCCGGCGCGCTTGGCCGAATAGAGCGCGAGGTCGGCGCTGTGCAGCAGGGCGTCGATGTCGCCGCCATCGGCCGGGGCGTGGGCGATGCCGATGCCGACAGCGACGCTCACCACTTCACCATCGAAGTCGAAGGGCTGCTGGCTCAACTCGGCGATCTTGTGGGCTAGGTCGAGCGCGCTCTCCTCGTCGGCGCCGGCATGGAGGATGGCGAACTCGTCGCCGCCCATGCGAGCGGCCGTGTCGCGCGGCCCGAGCGCCCTGGTGAGGCGGGCGGCGAACTGGCGCAGCAGCGCATCGCCGGTGGCGTGGCCGAGGAGGTCGTTGATGGGCTTGAAGCCGTCGAGATCGAGGCAGAGCACGGCGAACCCGCCGGCCTCGGCGACCGCATCGAAGGCACGGCCGATGCGCTGGTAGAAGAGCGTGCGGTTGGGCAGGCCGGTCAGCGGATCATGATAGGCGAGATGGGTGAGCTCGGCCTGCATGTTGTAGAGTTCGGTGACGTCGCGATGGGTCGACACCCAACCGCCATCAGCCATGGGCTGATGCGTCATCGAGATCACCTGGCCCGAATTCAGCCGGTGGATACCGCCCAGCGGCCGCTGCTCGCGCACCGCACCCATGCGGTCGGCGACATATTGCTCGCCATCCTCGCCGACATGAGTGTTGCCGAGCACGCGGTGCTCGAGGATGCGGCGGAACGTGGTGCCGGCTTTGCCGAGGTCGGCGGGCAGGCGATAGATATCGAGGAACTGCTGGTTGCAGACCACGAGCCGGGCCTGCTTGTCATAGAGCGACAGGCCGTGGCCGAGATTGTCGACGACGGCGCGGAGGCGGAGCTGCTGGGTGCGCAGGCGCGCCCGGGTCATGCCGAGCTGGCGCTCGAGGGTGGGTCCGGCGGTTGGCGCGTCCGGGTCGGTCTCAATGCTGCTGCGCTTGGACAATCGGACGCGTCCATACTCGAGAGCCGGGGAGCTTCCGGCCGACGCGCGCTGGCGTCAGCCCGAAAAGCCCGCCGGGGCGGGATTACTGCGGATAAAGTAGAACACGGCAGTAAAGACGGATTTAACCGTAATGCTCGGTAGAGACCCGTATTTTCAGCCCTTCGGCGGCGGCCTCAACATGCCGCGATAGATGCCGGGGCTCGACTTGGGGATCACCATGGCGTCGAGGCGCTTCTGGTAGAATTCCACCGGGCCGGGGTCGCCGATCACCGCGTAGGCATAACCGGCCTCACGCATGCCGCGCAGGGTGGCAAAGAGCAGGGCTTCGCCCACCCCCTGCCCCCGCGTCGATTCATCGACGCCGGTGGGGCCGAAGAACCCCTTGGCGCTCGCATCGTGGCAGGCAAAGCCGAGCAGCTGGCTGTCCTTGACGGCGATCCAGATGGTGGTGGGGAAGTTGCTGAGCGCCATTTCGGCTTCGCCGCCCCAATAGGGGCTGAAGCGCTCGACGATCCAGTCGCGCACCATGTAGCGCTCGGGCGGCAGGGCCCGGCGGATGACGATGCCGGCCGCGGCGACGCGCGCATCGGCCGGGGTGTCGGGCAGGTCGTACAGGCGGACGAGCAGGTCGCCAGTTTTGGCCATCAGGCTTCCTCGTAGTTGCCGTACATGTTGGGCATGGTGCCGACCAGCGCGGTGAAGCGGGCGAAGTCGCGATTGGTGCTCCACGCGGTTTCGGCGATGGCCGAAAGGCGCGGGAAGACGAGGCGGTCGAACACGGCGCGATCGGTCATCGGCTCGTTCCAGATACAGGCCTGGATACCCATGAGGTGGGCGCGCTGCGTGTCATCCCAGCCGGCCGAAGGCTCGAAGGCGTAAGTCTTTTCCACCGAGGACCAGCCGGCCCAGGCGGCGCCGCACTCGGTGAAATCCTCGCCATTGGCCATATCGAGATAGTAGGCCTGCGCCGGGGCGACGACGACGTCGTAGCCTTCGGCGGCGAGCTTCTGGCTGATGGCGGTGTCCTTCCAGCCGACGAGGTAGGAGCCGGCCTTCTCGATGCCGCCGCCGAGCGCCGCTTCTTCCCAGGCGCCGGTGATCTTGCCCTTGCTGGTCAGGAACGCCTGCACGCGCTGCAGGAAATGGGCCTGCAACGTCATGGTGCCGCCGTCGCCGAGCTTCGTGCCGAGGGCGCGGGCGGCCGGGGAGGTTTCCCACGCGTCGTGCGGCACCTCGTCGGCGCCGACATGGAAATAGCGCGAGGGGAAGAGCTCGACCATTTCGCCGAAAATGACCTCGATGGCGGCGTAGGTCGCCTCGACGCCGGGGTTGAGGCAGTTGTTCGGGAAGGCCTGGATCGAGTGATAGAGGCCGTTCTCGCCGGGGTCTCGCAGCTGCGGGATGGCCTGCAGCAGGGCGTAGCAGTGGCCGGGGATGTCGATCTCGGGGACGATGTCGACGTTGAAGGTGGCGGCCAGCGCTACGAGCTGGCGGATGTCGTGCTTGGAATAATAGCCGCCGGTGCGTTCCGGACCCGAGCCGAGCAGCGGCGGGATGGGGAGGCCGTAGCCGTTCCACGCCGCCTTCTTGGTCAGCTCCGGATAGGCGTCGATCTCGACGCGCCAGGCTTCGTCATCGCTGAGGTGCCAGTGGAGAACGTTGAGCTTGTTCCAGGCGAGGAGCGCGATGAAGCGGGCGACGTCGCCGCTCGAATAAAAGCGGCGGGCGACATCGAGGTGGCTGCCGCGCCAGGCAAAGTTCGGCGCATCGTCGATGCGGCCGGCGGTGGGGAAATCGAACTGCTGCTGGTAGGTGCGGGCGGCCCGCGCCATCTGGCCGAGGGTGATCAGGCCGTACAGGAAGCCGGCCGTCGTTTCGGCCGTGACCTTGGCCCGGTCGGGCGAGAAGTCGATGACATAGCCTTCCTTGCCGCCGGCACCCTTCACCAGCTCGACCGGATAACCGCCTTCGCGCTCGGGGCGCCACAGGCCTTCACCGGGGAAGAGGATGTTGGTGACCTGATTGAAGCCTTCGATAGCCGCCTGCGCTTCAGGGCCGCCAATGGCGATCGGCGCGAGACCGCGGGGAGCGGTGCGGCGGCCATGGACCTCGATGGCTTTCGGCCACGGGATGATCGAGACCGGCACGGGCGGTTTGGCCGGGACGGGGTAGCGCGGGGTGCCGCGCTTGGGGGCACCCTCGATGGTGTAGAGTTTTGTGGGCGCGGTGTTGAGCGAGCGGGTGGAGCCGTCGGCGAGGATCAGGAAGCCGGTGGTGGCGCCGTCGGTCCAGTGGCGGATGGGGTAGTCGAGCTGCTCGAACTCGACATGCCAGTCGGCGCCGGGGGCCAGTGTGAAGCCGGGCGGCGGTGCTAGCTCGGTATAGTTGGAGAGCTGGGTGACGACACTGCCATTGATCACCGGCGAGCCGGCTCCGATGCGGCCGGGGCCGGAAAAGCCGAGGCGGAAATTGCTGAGCGTAGCGCTGCCGCGGTTGGCGACGGTCAGGCGATAGACCGCCTCGCCGTTCGGGAACAGCTCGCTCGAAAGCGTGACACCCTCATACCATTCGGAGACCATTGTAATACCACTCCCTTGCCGCACCGAGTCCTAGTCGGTTCGGCCGCGGCTCGCAACGGGGAGGGTGTCCCTGACCTCGTCGCCCGAGATCAGCGTGACGGTGTCGAAGAGGTTCGAGACGACGCAGACATGGTTGGGGATGATGCGCACGCGCTCGCCGACGCGCGGCCAGTCCGACGCCGCCGGCATCTCGATGACGCCGTGCTCCTCGGAGAGCGATTTCACCACCAGATCGGTGCCCATGACGAGGCCGTAGCCGAGCGAGATGTCCTGGTTGACGAGATCGGAGGCCAGCGCCTTCGAGCCGGTGTCGAGCACGACGCGGGTGGCGGTGGGGCGGCTCACGACGGTCGCGAGCACGGTCAGCGCACAATCGTCGAAGCTCGCGACTTGGTCGCGGACCTGCATGCGGTCGTAATAAATGTAGGTGCCGGGGCGGCGCTCGGTGACCGGGCCGCCGCCGGGCGTCCACATGTCGGGGCTGTTACCGGCCGTGACGCGGTCCACCGCGATGCCGGCCTGCTTGAACACGGCGAGCGCCTCATCGAGCCAGGCATTGGCTTTGTCGACGCCATGCTTGGGCGGGTAGGTCATGAGGCCGCCGAAGCGGAGGCCGGGGGCGAGAGCGATCTGCCGGGCCAGCGCCAGGGCCTGGGCCGGGGTCTGGACGCCGCAGCGGGCGGCGCCGGTGTCGCATTCGACCAGAACCGTGAGCGGCTTGCCCGAGGTGAAGGTGCGGGCATAGCCCGAAATCGTGTCCGGGCTGTCGGCGGTGACGGCCAGCGTGATCCGCTCGTTCAGGGCCTTGAGCCGCGCCAGCTTCTTCTCGCCGACGATGTTGTAGGGGAGGAAGATGTCGGTGAGGCCGGCATCCGCCATCACCTCGGCCTCGCCAAGCTTCTGCACCGTAATCCCCTTGGCGCCGAGCTCGACCTGGCGCTTGGCGAATTGCGGCAGCTTGTGCGTCTTGGTGTGGGGGCGAAGCGCGTAGCCTTCCTTGTCGGCATGGGCCTGGGCGCGCTTCAGGTTGGCCTCGACGCGGTCGATGTCGATGAGGATGGTCGGGGTATCGAGGTCGGCGATAGTCGGCATGGCGGGCTCCTGGGACGCCGGAAGTCTTCTTGTTGGTCAGGCTTCCGAACCGGAAAAGTCTGCAACTTTTCCTGGAAGCCTTCCAGTTGCACCCGCACGCCGCCCGAAGCAAGCCGGGTTACGCCTTCCACCGCTTCTGCTGGCTGGCGCGCAGCACGAACCCGATAATCTCGGCCACCGTCTCGTAGAGTTCGATGGGGATGGGCTCATCGAGGTTCACGCCGGCCAGCGCTTCGGCCAGCGGTCCGTTGGCGTCGATATGGACGCCCGACTCGGCCGCGATTTCGACGATCTTGCGGGCGATTTCGCCGCGGCCCTTGGCGACGACGCGTGGGGCTTCGCGAGTGCCGCGCTCGTATTCGAGCGCTACGGCAAGATCGATCTTCTTCTCGTCTCCGGTCTCTTGGCTCATCGGGCGCTGTCCAGCAATTGGCCCGGGGCGGTGCGGGCAGGTTGCGGCGCGCCACGACGGACGCGCAGCGAGGTGAGTTCGAGCCCGTGCCGCTGGATGGCCGGGGCGAGCTCGGGCAGCAGGGTATCGAGGGCGTCGGCGGTATCCGGGTCGGCGGCCCAGATGGCGACATTGGCCGAGCGGCCGAGGAGCGCGATATCGGCGCCGACTTCGCCCGTGGCCGAGAACTTCATGGCAAAGCGCAAGCGCCAGCCGCGCTGCCGCTCCGGTTCGCGCTTGTGCCGGGAGTCGCGCTCGACCATCAACTGCAGGATGCCGGTTTCGGCCCCGAGCATCATGGGGATTTCGACGCGCAGCTCGTTGCGGGGAGTCGGGGCATCCGGGCGGGTATCGGCAGCGGGCTGCGAGGCGGATTGCAGCAGTTTCAGCCGGGAGAGCGCGGCGTCAGTGTGCCCGAGCAGGTTGCGGGCCGTCTCGTGGCTGTCGGCCGGGAGGTCAGGTGTCGCCACCTGCGGGGTCGGCGCGCGCGGCGGCTCGCCCTTGAGCGGCGGGGCCGGGCGCTCGGCTGTTGCGACCGGCGCGGCAGTATCGCCACCGAGGAAGGCGAGGAGGGTCGAGCGCAGGGCGAGGAGGCCGGTGCGGGCGTCGCCGGCCGGTTCGCGGCCGGGAGGGCTGAGCAGCACGCCGGCCTTCAACACCGCCGCCTCGAGGGTTTTCGCATCGGGCGGGGCGCGGTTGAGGTCGATCCGATTGGCCAGCACCTTCAGCGCCATCTCGATCACCGGCCGCGGCAGCGACGGCGCCGTACTGGTGACCAGCGCCGCAAGCTTCGCCAGCAACGGCGCCGCACTATCCTGCCGCGCTGCAGCCTGCGCCGGATCGGCAAGATTGAGCGGCGGCGCGGCCGGACGCGGCGCTGCGGGCAGCGGCAATTGCTGCGCCACGGCCGTTTGAGCCGCCTGCGGCACATGCACCGGATAGGGCGAAGGATGCGTCGGCAGCGGCTGCTGCGGCTGCGCAGCCAGCGGCGCACTGAGGATCGGGGCAGGCTGCGATGCGACTTGCGCCGGTTGAGCGGGGGCGTTTGGTTGCGCTGTCACCGGCGGGGTGGCCGCCTGCGGCGCCGGAGCGGCATTTACGGGCGCGGCCTGAGGCGGCGCACTCGGCACCGTGACAGCGGACGTCACCGGCGGCGTCACAGGCAGAGCAACTTGCGCCGCTGGCTGTCCCGGGGCGGGTAGCGGCGTCGCAACCGCGGGCTGAGGAATGGAAGCAGGCATAGCCTGAGGCGCTGGCGCCGCTTGCGGTGCCGCCACCACCGGCGTCGAGGGGACAGTCGGCACCTGCGTCGGCTGTGCCTGCGCCGGTTGGCTTGTCGCCACCTGAGGGGTCGCGGCCTGCGGCTGTGCCGCAACCGTGGCGCTCGTCGCGACCTGCGTCTGCGGCGCAGGTTGGGGTGAAGGCGTGGCCAGAGCCGGCTGGTTCGGCGCCCTACCCGCCACTACCGCGGGCTGCTGTGCCGCCGGTTCCGGCAAAGGCAATTGCGTCGCCTGCGGCAAAGCCCGCGGCGTCGTTTGTGACGTATCCGGTGCGTCGGGCATCGGCGTAGCGACAGCCGCCGGTGCCGGCGATGCAGCACGCTTCGCCAGCGGCATTTCCACCAGCGGCGCCGTCGCCACCTGTATCGGCATCGGCTGCGCGGCATGCGGAGCAGCCGGAACCGACACCGTCACCGCCGGTGTGCCCTGCGGGGTCGGCGTCACCCGGATCGTCACCGCCGTCCCCGCGGGCAGCGGCGTTTCGAGCTTCAGCACGAAACTCTCGCTGCCGGCGGTGAGCTGGGTCAGCCCCGCGGCGAGTTGCCCCGTCACCTTGGCGTCGATCGACTGCCCGAGCTTCAGCACCAGCGCGTCGATGCTGGCGCGGGCGAGCTTCACCGCCGCGAGCGCCGGATCCTGCGCGGGCGTGGTGTTGGAGCCGGTGAGCTGGGCGATGAGAGCGGCAAGCTCGGACATGACGGCACCATGCGCTGCGCCGGGTTAACGGATGTTAACCGTCAGCAGATGGCACAACGCACTAGTGGGAACCCCGCCACGTAGCAGCGCGTAGCTCCCGGACTACGCTTTATTCTCCGACACTTGGTTTTGCCTGATTAAATCCGCGACCGGGATCAATCGGTGCTGCAGACTGGACTTAGGACTTACTTAGCGCCCGGCCGATACAATACGGGGAGCGTCAGTTTGAGTAACCTGTATCGAGATCCCCTATCGATGGCTGCCCGGCGCCAATCGGCACAAGCCCCTATCATCACGTCCACCGAGCCGCTGGCCGCCCTGATCGCGACGAACGAACGGCTGCAGCGCGAGCTTGCCGACCTGCTGCTCGACAAGGTGCAGGGCCGCGAAGAGCGCACCTGGCTCCGCGCCATGATCGACCAGGTGCCGGATTATCTCTTCGTCAAGGACACCGAGTGCCGCTTCGTGGTGGCCAATGTCGCGGTGGCGGAGGATATCGGCCATGGCAGCCCGACCGAACTGATCGGACGTACCGACCTCGAGCTGCACCCCAACGATATCGCGCAGAAATTCTTCGCTGACGACCAACTGGTGCTGCACACGGGCAAGGCCCTGCTCGATATCGAAGAGTATGTCGTTCGCCCCGACGGCAGTCGCCGCTGGCTCTCGACCTCGAAGGTGCCGTTGCGCGCCGCCGACGGCGCGATCATCGGCCTCGTCGGCATCGCCCGCGACATCACCGAGCGCCGTCAGGCCGAGGAGCGCATCCATTTCCTCGCTTATCACGACGCGCTGACAGGCCTGCCCAACCGCGCCAAGTTCGAGCTCGAACTGGTGATCGCCGTCACCCGCGCCGCCGATGGCCTGCCGGTGACGCTGGTGCTGATCGACCTCGACCGCTTCAAGCACGTCAACGACACCCTCGGCCATGTGGCCGGCGACGATCTGATCCGCCAGGTGGCGACGCGGCTGTCGCTGCTGGTGGGTTCACAGGGCACTGTGGCACGGCTCGGCGGCGACGAGTTCGCCGTGCTGCTCTCGGGGCCATCGGCGAGCGCGGCGGAATCGATCGCAAAGGCTATCCTCATCGAGTTGGGGCGCCCGTTCCAGCTGTTCGGCGACCCAGCCTTCATCGGCGCCAGCCTCGGCATCGCGCCGTGGCGGCAGGGCATCGGCTCGGAGGAAATGCTGCGCGAGGCCGATATCGCGCTCTACGAGGCGAAGGCGCGCGGCCGGGCAGCCTGGCAGGTGTTCGCCCGCTCGATGTCGGATGGGCTCGAAGAACAGCGGACCATCGAACAGGACTTGCGCCAGGCGCTGATCGCCGGCGACCAGTTGCGCCTTGCCTACCAGCCCATTTTCGCTCCGGACGGCAAGACCCTCGCCGGCGCAGAGGCGCTCGTGCGGTGGCAGCACCCGCTACGCGGCATGCTGGCGCCCGACCTGTTCATTTCGGTCGCCGAGGAGCGAGGGCTGATCGAGCAGTTGGGCCGATGGGTGTTCGAGGAGGCCTGTCGCACGCTACAGGCAACCGACCTGCCCTGGCTGGCCGTGAACGTGTCGCCGATCGAACTGAGGAACGGTCGCTTCGCCTCGCGCGTGCTGGACAAGCTCAAGAGCACGGGTATCGACCCGCGGCGGCTGCAGCTCGAAATCACCGAAGGCGTGCTGATCGACACCACGAGCGAAGCCGAAACCGCCTTGCAGCGGTTGCGCGAAGCGGGCATCCGCATCGCGCTCGACGATTTCGGCACCGGCTATTCGTCGCTCAACTATCTGCGGCGCTACAATGTCGACAAGCTGAAGATCGACCGCTCCTTCGTGCAGCAGTTGGGCCAGTCCGCCGACGCCGAAATCATCGTCCGCACCATCATCGACCTCGCCCGCTCACTGAAGATGCGGGTTACGGCCGAGGGCGTTTCGAGCGAGCGGCAGCGCAACTACCTTGTCGCCAAGGGCTGCCACGAGTTGCAGGGCTTCCTCCTCGGCAAACCCATGCCACTGCCCGACATACTGGCGATGATGGGGGAGCCGGTTTAGGCGGGACCGCCCGCCGTACCGGTAAAACCCTTAGGCAACCGATTATCGGAGCTTCACCATTAAGCAAGGTTTGACAGCGGCTTAACGGTCGCTTGGGCGGGGTCGCCTACTCTTCGGGCAGCGTCTACAGTCCATAGCGGTTTCTTAGTGTCAGCGTCCGTCACCAAGCATTCCGGCCGGTCCCGGCTCAGCCTTCTCGTCATGGTCTGGCCATTCGTGGCGATCATTCTCACCCAGGCTGCGGTCGCGAGCTTTTCCATGCAGATGGTAAGCTCGCTGCGCGCCTACGTTACGGGCGAAAGCCTGTGGTCGAAGGGCCAGCACGACGCGATCTACTACCTCAACCGCTATATCAGCACCGGTGATAAGAGCTTCCTCCGCCGCTTCGACCTGGCGATGGAATATCCGCTCGGCGACCGTGTGGCGCGGCTGGCGCTCGAGGCCAATCCGCCGGATATCGAGGCGGCCTATCAGGGTTTCCTCGACGGCGGGAACTATCCGGGCGACATTCCCGGGCTGATCTGGCTGTTCCAGTATTTCCGCTGGTTCAGCTACATGGACCAGGCCATCGGCGACTGGCGGATTGCCGAGACGGCATTGCTGCGGCTCGACGATCTCGCCGACGAGTTACGCGACCGTCCGGCCACGGTTGCCCAGGCGGTGGACCTCAAGCGCCTCGACGAGATCAACGACATCATCACGCCGCTGACAACGAAGTTCTCGATCAGCCTCGGTAACGGCACGCGCTTCGTGCAGACAGCCCTGCTGATCGCCAATATCGCGATCGCCGCACTGTTCATTGCCATGACGCTGCTCCGGCTCGACAATTTCGTGCGGCACCGGCGACGGATCGAGGACGAGCTCTCCTGGCACGCCGCCCACGACAGCCTGACGGGGTTGCCCAACCGGCGCAGCTTCGAGTTCGAACTCGAGACCGCGATGGCCGACCGGTCGAAGCCGCTGACACTGATGTTCCTCGATCTCGACCAATTCAAGCTGGTCAACGATTCCGGCGGCCATGCTGCTGGCGACGAGTTGCTACGCCGTGTGGCGGCGATCCTTCCCACCCATTTGCGGAAGGGCGACGTGTTCGCGCGGCTCGGCGGCGATGAATTCGGCCTCGTCCTCAACGACTGTCCGCCGCAACTGGGCCGCGCCATGGCGCAGCGTTTGCGCGAAGCCGTCGAGACCATCGATTTCGTCTGGCAGGGCCAGGCACACCGGGTCAGCGCCAGCATCGGCCTGGTGCAACTCGACCGGGTCAATATCGGGCTTGCCGCGGCCCTGCGTGCTGCCGACCTCGCCTGCTACATCGCCAAGGAACAGGGCCGCAACCGCGTGCATGTGCATGCCGAAGACAATGCGGCGGAAGCCGAACTCTCGGCCGACATGGGCTGGGTGCAGCGGCTGCACCGGGCCCTCGAAGAGGACCGCTTCGAGCTACACGCCCAGCCGATCGTTCCGATCGGCAACACCCAGAGCGGGGGTGAACATGTGGAGCTCCTGCTGCGGATGCGGGACTCGACGCATGATGACCTCGTGCCCCCCGGCGCTTTCATCCCGGCGGCGGAGCGCTTCGGGTTGATGCCGGCGATCGACCGCTGGGTGGTGAAGACCGCGCTCAAGACCATCGTGGCGCGCGGCGAGAGGGCGCGTGGGGCAACCTATGCGATCAACATCAGCGGCATGACGCTGACCGACGACCTGTTTCAGACCTTCCTGCATGACGCGCTGGCCTCGGCCGGGGTGGCGCCGGAAGTGCTGTGCTTCGAGATCACCGAGACCAGCGCGGTCGCCAATCTCGATCGCGCCGCCGCCTTCATGGAGAGCATGCGGCAGTTGGGGTGCCGGTTCGCGCTCGACGATTTCGGCGTCGGCATGTCGTCGCTGACCTACCTGAAGCGCCTGCCGGTCGACTATCTGAAGATCGATGGCAGCTTCGTGCGCGACATGCTCACCGACACGTCCGATCGCGCCACCGTGCAGATGATCAACCACCTGGCCCATATGGCGGGCAAGCAGACCATCGCCGAGTTCGTCGAAACCCCCGCCATCCTCGCCGCCCTCACCGAAATCGGCGTCGACTACGCCCAGGGCTACGCCGTCGCGCGGCCAGCCGCCTTCACAGCCCAGCCGGACGCCACCGAACCGGAGCGGATGCGGGCTTAGGCAACCGGCGCGAGCACCTAGTGTGGCGGCGCACGGTCCCGCTGAGACGCGAACACCCATCTTCCCCACACTCCCACCTTCCCTTCCGGAAACTGGCGTGTCACCCCGACCGAAGTGCCAGGACCCACGTCACCCAAGCTCCGATTTCGAGTTGGATCCAAGGCAAGCTTGCCTGTCGCAAGCTTGCTGGCCATTGCGTTCGCTGGCGGATGTCTGTTGGAGCTATTGCCCCAGGATGCGCCGGGCGCGGGCGAGGACTGGGGCGTCGACCATGCGGTTATCGAGGGTGAAGGCGGCGGCGCTGTTGGGGGCGGCCGCGAGCACGCGAACTGCCCAGTCGCGTTCGGCGTCGGTGGGGGCGAAGCCTTCGTTGAGGATTGCGACACCCGAGGGGTGGATGCAGGTGGCGCCGTCGAAGCCGTGGGCCTTTGCTTCGCGAGCGGCGGCGGCGAGGGCTTCGAGGTTCGAATAGTCGGCGATGGACTGGAGGAGGCCGAAGCTCAGCTTGCCTTCGGCTTTGGCCGCGTAGTGGACGGTCAGCTTGGGGTAGCGCAGGACGTCGGGCGTGGGGGTGCCGCCGGTGATGGCGGTGAAATCCTCGGCGCCGAAACTCAGGGCCATGACGCGCTGGACGCGAGCCAGCGCGCGGGCGTCGAGCATGGCGGCTGGGTCTTCGATCATGGCGACGAAGGGGATGGCGGGGCGGCCGAGTTCGGCTTCGATGGGGCGGAGGGAGCCGGCCAGGGCTTCGAGCGCGTTGGGGTCGCGGGCTTTCGGGATGAAGAGACCACTTGCGCCAGCGCGGGTGGCGGCGATGGCGTCGTCGCGCTGGCGGGCGCCGGCATTGAGGCGGACGAAGGCGGCGGCGCCGTTGCGGGTGACCGATGCGATGGTGGCCTTGAGGTTGTCGCGGGCGGCGGCCTTTTCGGCTTCGGGGACGGCGTCTTCGAGGTCGAGGATGATGGCGTCGGCGCCGCGCTCGTGGGCTTTCGCGATGAAGCGTTCGGAGTGGGCCGGGACGTAGAGGAGGGAGTGAAGTTTCATCCGGTGATCGTAGCAGGGTCGATGCCGGCCTCGGTCATCACTTCTGCGGTGTGCTCGCCGAGTTCCGGCGCCGGGCGGCGGAAGGTGCCGGGGGTTTCGCTCAAACGGGGCAGGATGTTGTGGACGGGCAGCGCGCCGAACTGCTTGTCTTCGACATCGACTATGATGCCGCGGTCAACAAAATGCTGGTCGCGGGCGATGTCGGCGATCGAATAGATGGGGCCGACGGTGGCGCCGGCTTCGCGCATGATGGCGAGCGCTTCGTCATGGGTGTGGCGGCTGAACCAGTCGCCGACGGCGGCGTCAACGAGGTCACGGTGTTTCACGCGGTCGGAGTTGGTGCGGAAGCGTGGATCGTCGTTCATCTCGGGCTTGCCGATCACCTCGAAGATGCGCTTCGCCACCTGCGGGGTGGAGCCTGAGAGGGCAACGTACTGCCCGTCGGCGCAACGGTAGACGTTGCGCGGCGAGGCGGTGTTGGAGGCGGAGCCCGAGCGCTCCTTCACCTTGCCGGTGACCTGATAGATCGCGGCTTCCGGGCCGAGGACGGAGTACATGGGTTCGAGCAGGCTCAAATCGATCACCTGCCCCTTCGCACGCCCACGGAAGCGGGCGAAGAGGGCCGTCACCGTGGCGTTGGCGCCGTAGACGCCGGCGATCATGTCGGCCAACGCCAGCGGCGGCAGCACCGGTTCGCGGTCGGGGAAGCCGGTGCGGTAGGCAAAACCCGACATGCCTTCGACGATGGTGCCGAAACCCGGGAACTGCGCATACGGCCCGGTCTGCCCGAAGCCCGAGATACGGACGATGATGAGGTTGGGGTTGGCTTCGAGCAGCGTCTCGGGTGCGAGCCCCATCTCTTCGAGCGTGCCGGGCCGGAAGTTTTCGATGAAGACATCCGCGGTTTTGAGCAGCGCCTTCAGCGCGTCCATGTGGGCGGTTTCGCGCAGGTTGAGCTTCACCGAGCGTTTGTTGCGGCCGTAGGTCTTCCAGTAGAGCGAGTGGCCGTCGTCGCGCCATTCGCGCAGCGGATCGCCCTGCGGCGGCTCGATCTTGATCACGTCGGCGCCGAAATCGGCGAGCTGGAGGCTGAGCATGTTGCCCGCCACCAGCCGGCTCAGGTCGATGACGCGAATGCCCTCGAGCGGGCCGGCGGCATTCGCGTCGAAGCGGATCACAGCTCGGTCACCTCGAGCCGCTGCACCGTCATGCGCCCGGCCGACGCCATGCGCAGCCCGGCCTGGCCATAAGCGTAGGCGCCGTCGGTTGCGGTGAGCAGCTTCTGGCCGTTGATCGCGAGGCTGAGCGTCTCGCCCTGCACCGTCAGCGACACCACCTGCGGCGTGCCGGGCTTCGCGTCGTAGGCGACGCGGGCCAGCACGGTCGCGCCATGGTCCTGCTTCACGATCACGGCCTCACCGTTCTCGATACCCGCTGCATAGAAGCGGCTCGTGCCCTGCACGCGGGCGACGACGAGGTGCGACTTGCCGGCGAGCGGGGTGAGATCCGCCGTCACCGTGGCGTCGCGGAGATAGCCGTTGCCGGTCCAGGCATCGGCATCCTCGGCGGTGTGCGCGTGGATGACGCCGTTCTGCAGGCTCCAGTGCCCGCGATTCCAGGTGAAGCGCGTGATGCCGCCCCACTCCTGCTTCTCGATCTTCGGGTCGATGGCGACGCGGCCCTTCCCCGACACCGAGAATTCCGAGAGGAACAGCCGGCCGAGGAATTTCAGCCGCCCAAAGTACTCGACCAGCACGCCGATTTCGTCGATGGCCTCGTCCCCCTCGGGGATCGTGAACTCATAGTCCTGCCAGCCCTCGGCGCTCGGCACGTGCCAGGCGCCCGTCTCGACGATCTCGCCCGAAATGGCGCGGCGCACATAGGGCGCGACGCGCAGGTTGCCGTCGCCGTTCCACGGATCGAGCTGCAGCTTGAACTTCACCGTCTGGCCGGCATCGGCGAGCGGGGTGAACATCGGGCGATAGCGCTCGTCGTCGAAATCGGAGCGGCGGTAGAAGGGCTTCCAGAACACCCGGCCGCCCTGCCCGCGCTCGAGCCGGTCGAGTAGCACCTCAAGCGAGCCGCGCGAGTTCGGCCCGGCCTTCGCCTTCGCGGCCTTCACCTCGATCTGGTTGAAGGGCTCGGTGCGGAAACCGTGCGTCGAACCCGGCGCGTCGAAGTCGAACCGCACGCCGCGGCGCTCGAAATCCTCAGCCCAGAGGGCCGGCGGTTCCTGCCCGGCGAGACGCAGGGCCAGCACGGTCAGCTCACGGGCAAAACTCGGCGCATCGACCACGTTCAGCGTGCCGATGACGCCCGAAGCTACCACGAAGTCGTTGATCGGCTTGCGGTACTTGTCCCAGCTCGGCTGCACGCCCTGGAACGTGCCGACGATGGCGCAGGCATTGCCGGCGTTGCAGTCGGTGTCCCAGCCAGCCATGGTGGCGATCTCGGCGGTGCGGGTCAGCTCGCCCTCGCCGTAGAGGATGGCCATCACGGTGACGCCGGCGTTGGGGATGATGTGGCAGACGCCGGGGTAGCGGTCGTAGCCCCAGAGCGCCGTCAGCATATCGCGGCAGGCGCGCCAGTCGGCCGGGTTCTGCTTGTGGAAGTCGATCACCGCCCGCGCCACCCTGGCGTAGGTCGAGCCGGCGTCGATCTGGGCGAGCCCGGTCTCGACGATCTCGTCGATCGAGGTCGCAACGAACGCCTGGGCGATCGCAGCGGCGCAGAAGCGGGCGCCGTTCAGCCCGTCGCCGTCGTGTGCCACCGATGCGGCCATAGCCGACATCTGCGCCGCCTTCGCCGGGTAGCCGGGGTTCACCCAGCCCCAGCTGTCGATGAAGATCTGGCCGCCGATCTGCTCGGCCACGGTGGTGCCATTGGTGGCGATCGAGCCCGATTCCGGGGCTGGGATGCCGGCTTTCAGGTTCTTGTAGGCGGTGTGCTCGGTGGAGTTGCCGAAGCCGCCCCACCAGTACATGCCGTGCTCCTCGGCGGCATAGTTGAGCCACGTCCGCCCAACATCGGCGGCGGTGGCCTGCAACCCGTAATCGCGCAGGGCGCGGATGAAATAGACTGGGCCGTTGGTGTCGTCATCGGCGGCGAAGTTCTTGAAATCGCGCAGGTATTGCGTGACCTCGCCATAGGTGTCGCGGATCCGCTCATAGCTCCAGATGGTGGGCTCGACCGGCGCGCCGAGGCGGACGCCGATGGCCTTGCCGAGGAAGCCGGAATAGATGCGGTCGAAGATTTCGATGTGGCTGAGCATAACGATCCGGAACTTAGAGATTGACGACGCTGGCAGTCGGGGTGGGGGCGAACAGCGCATCGCGGGCGCGGTCGGCGGCGAGGCGGGCCTCGCGGTCGGCGAGGAGAATGCGGGTGGCGGTGCCGGCGAACTTGTCGGCCGAGGCGGTGAGATCGAAGCGGTTGGCGCTGTCGAGCGTCGCGCGGTCCGCCTCCTCGATCACGGCCTCGCCGTGGAGCGCGCCCAGGATGGCGCCGGCCATCACGCCGATCGAATCCGTGTCGCGGCCCGAATTGATACCGTCCTCGATCGAGGTGCGGAAATCGCCTTCGTTGAAGAGCGCGAAGCCGAGCGCCAGCGGCAGTTCCTCGATGGCGCCGAGCCGCGAGGGCTGGTAGGCGGCGGTGGCCACGCCGGCCTTTTCGGCCTTGTGGTTCACGTCGTCGCCCATGGGCGAGTATTTGCCGATGATGCGGTGAAACTGCGCCACCACGTGGTCGTAATCCGAGCCCGCCTGGCGCAGCACCGGGGCAGCTTCGGCGATCTCGGCGATGGCGGCGCGGGTGCCGTCCTTGGCGACGGCCAGGGCGGTTTCGACAATGCGCTCGATTGTCGTGCCGGGCACGAAAGCCGCAGCCACGGCGGCAGCGAACACGCCGGCGGCCTCGAGCCCATAACTCTGCTGGTGGCCTTCGGCGAAGGCGATGGCCTCGTCATAGGCGGCCTTGGGGTCGGCGGCGTTCACCACGCCGACGGGGGCGATGTACATGGCGGCGCCGCAGTTGACCATGTTGCCGATGCCGCCCTGGCGCGGGTCACAGCCACCGAGCTGATGGCGCTGGAAGATCCACTTTTCGGGGTAGAACAGGCGGTCGATCAGGTTGGTTTCGCGCTGCATTTCGGGGATCCAGCGCGGCTTCCAGGCGATCTGCCGCACCATGCCGTCGGCCATGTCCCAGGCGTCGAGGTGGCGGCCGGTGTCGGCGTAGATGTCCATCAGGGCCAGCGTCATCAGCGTGTCGTCGGTGACGATGCCATTGCCGCGGATGCGGTAATTCCGCGCCTCGGGCGGCAGGTCCATCTTGTGCCAGCGCGCATCGAGCGAGGTGACGCGGCCATAGCGCACCTTGATCTCGGCGGCACTGAGCTTTTCGACCGGCGCGCCCAGCGCATCACCAAGCGCAATGCCGTGAAGCATGGCGCGAACGCGGCTGGTGAAGTTGTTAGTCATGGAGGAGTGCCTCAAGTTCAAACTGGGGGAACACCCCCCTCCTAGCTTCGCTAAGCGCTAAAGCGCCGAGCTGCGCTACCTCCCCCGCAAGGGGGGAGGTGCAGGATCGTGCAGGTGCGCAGACCGTGCCCCACGCACCGCCGCCCACCCTCCCCCTTGCGGGGAGGGTAGCGCAGCTTGGGTGCGCAAGCGCCCTAGCAGAGCTAGGGAGGGGGTTTGGTCTACCCACGTCAGCTACCCAGCTTCGTCGCTGCGTACTGGTTCAGGCGGTCGCCGCCGGCGGCCTTCCACTCGGTCACGAACTGGTCCCACTGGTCCATCGAGGCTTCGCCCGAGATGAACTTGTAGACCCAGGCGCGGTAGACGTTTTCGGTCGCGTCGAGATCGGCCGCGTAGTCCGAGGGCCAGACGAAGGCGTTGTCGGGCTTGAACCACTTGGTGATGTTGGCGAGCGAGTCCTGAGCTGCCTGCGACTTCCATTCCACCGGCGGCTTGAAATTGGCCGCGGCGAAGAAGCGGGCGTACCAGGTGCTCATCTTGTCGGTGACGGTGTAGGTGTCGCCGGACTTGGTGTATTCCTCGCCCTCAAAACCCATGCGGTCCATCATCTGGCCGTCGGTCGACGCCATGAAGTCGAGCAGCTTGGCCACTTCTTCCTTGTGCTGCGACGTGGTGGCGATGGCGAAGCCGCGGCTTTCCTTGCTGACGTCGACCGCCTGCAGGCCCTGGCCGCCAGGGCCCGAGGGGATCGGCAGCAGGGTCAGCTCGATCGGGGTTTCAGGATGCGCCTGGCGCATCTTGCCGCCATAGATGTCGATGACTTCCGCCGAGGAGCCGAAGATCACGCCGGCCTTGCCGGTGTAGAACTTGTCTTCCTTCACGTCGAACTTCGAGGTGACGTATTCCTTGTCGTAGAGGCCTTCGGCCGCGAGCTTCGCGTACCAGGTGATCTTGGCCTTCTCCTGGTCGGTGATGCGGGACGACACCCAGGCGCCCGAGGTGTCCTTCATCCAGCTGCCGGTGATGCCGAAAGCCTGGTTGAAGATCGAGTCGAGTTCGTTGGTGTTGTCGGCAGTGGTCACGCCCAGCGTGTTGCCCGGGGTGCCGTCGCCATCGAGGTCGGCGTCGTGGATGGCCTTGAAGAAGGCCTCGTACTCATCGACGGTCGTCGGCGGCGCCATGCCGAGCTTGTCGAGCCAGTCCTTGCGGATCACCGGCTGCGGGGCGCGCGGCGGGTAGATGTAGAGCAGATACGGGTAGTTCTTCAGGCGCTCGACATTGTGCGGCCAGAGAGCGGCCTTGAGGTTCGGCTCCTTCTCGATCCACGGGTTCAGGTCTTCGAGAATGCCCTGGTCGGCCATCTTCGCATCGCCGCCCTGGAAGTAGATCAGGTCCGGGATATCGCCCGAGAGCAGCATGGTGCCGAGCGCATCGGCGTAGCCCGAGGACGGCAGGTCGACGATCTGGATATTGAGGTCAGTGCCCTGCGCCTTCAGCGCTTCCTCGATGCGCTTGATGTGCGCGACGTCGGGCGGATTGGTCGATAGCAGGTCCTTCGACACGAGCCGGATGGTCACCGGATCGGCCAAAGCCGGGGCAGCCATGGCAAGGCCGAGGGCCAGCGCCGTGGTGGTCATGAGCAGTCGCTTAAGCATGGATAGTCTCCTCCGTTATGCGTTGTTGTTGTTGGTCGAAATTGCCGGGCGAGTTGCCCCACCCCCTCCGAGCTGCGCTAGGCGGCAAAGCCGCCAAGCTGCGCTTGCCTCCCCCATCAAGAGGGAGGTGGGCATCGTGTTTGGGGCACCAACTCGCCAGATCCACCGGCCGTCACCTCCCCCTTGATGGGGGAGGATAGCGAAGCTTGCCGCGCAGCGGCGTAGCGCAGCTAGGAGGGGGTGCGGTGCCGCCACGGAACCAGCCAAGCTCATCCCTTCAACGCCCCCGACATCGTGCCCTTGGTGAAGAACTTCAAAATCAGCGGGTAGATCGCGATGATCGGCAGGATGGTCATGATGATCATGCCGGCCTTGAGCGCCTTCAGGTTGATCTGGGCGACGCCGATATTGTTTGCGGCGTTGTTGGCGCCGACGATCGCCAGCTTGTCGCCCTCGACCACGAACTGGCGCAACACCACCTGCAGCGGCCATTTGCCTTGGTCGTTGAGGTAGATCATCGCCCGGAAGAACTCGTTCCAGTGGAAGACAAGGTAGAAGAGCGCGATCGTCGCCAGCGCCGGCCGGGCCAGCGGCAGCACGACCTGGAAGAAAATCTGGAAGGCGTTGGCGCCGTCGAGTTCGGCGGCTTCCAGCAGTTCTTCGGGGATTTCCTCGAAGAAGCGGACGAGGATGATCAGGTACCAGGCGTTCACCGCCTTGTAGAGAATGACGCTCCAGTAGGTGTCGAGCAGCCCCATCGACTTCATCAGGAAGTAGTCGGGGATGATGCCGGGCTCGAACACGATGGTCACCAGCACCAGCACGAAGATGAGCCTGCGACCGGGGAGGTTCGGTCGGGACAGGCCCCAGGCCATGAGCGCGGTGCCCAGGACCCCGATCAGCGTGCCGGTGCCGGTGATGAGAATGGAGTTGAGGATGCCCTTCTGCACCAGCGGGTGCTGGAACAGCAGGATCCACACATCGAGCGAGAACCCCTCGGGGATGACGGTGAGCCCGCTCATGCCCGCGACGCGGCTCGGGTCCGACAGCGACATCGCGATGAGGTTGAGGATGGGCTGCACCGTCACCACCACGAGGAGAAGCAGGGTGGAGACGATGAGGGCGTATTCGAGCCGCTCGAGCGGCGTGCGCCGGATGGCGATGTTGTGCGGGCGGGCCTCGGCGGAGGGATGGGTGGTAGCGGTCATCACCAGACTCCCTTGCCGGTCAGGCGCTTCGAGAAGAAATGCGCGGCGAGGATCATCACCATCCCGAGCACGGCCTTGAAGAGGCCGGCGGCGGTGGCGAGGGAGTATTCGCCGGTCCTGAGGCCCAGCCGGTAGACGTAAGTGTCGAGAATATCGATCGAATTGCGGTTCACGTCATTGAGGAAGTTGATGACCTGGTTGAGGTCGGCCGACAGGAACATGCCCATATTGAGAATGAAGAGCGTCGCGATGGTCGGCACGATGCCCGGGATGGTGACGTGCAGGATCTTCTGCCAGCGCGTGGCGCCGTCGAGCTCGGCCGCCTCGTAGAGCGACTGGTCGATGCCGATGATCGCCGCGAGGTAGAGGAGGCTGTCCCAGCCGGCCGAGCGCCAGATTTCGGAGATGACCAGCACCCAGCGCGAGGCGTTGCCGTCGGTCATGTAAGAGGTTGGCTTTGCTCCGAAAAAGCCGGTGATCTGGTTCACCGCGCCGTCCGACGGCGAGAGGATGGCGATGAAAATGCCGGCGATCACCACCCAGCTGAGGAAGTGCGGGAGGTAGATGGCGGATTGGACGAACTTGCGGAGGCGGCCGGAGCGGAGTTCGTTGAGCAGCAGCGCCACGATGATCGGAATCGGGAACACGAAGATGATCTTCATGGTCGAGATGATCAGCGTGTTGGCCAGCACAGTGTAGAATACCGGCGAGGCGAACAACGTCTGGAAGTGTTTCAGCCCGACCCAGATGTTGGGCGGGATGATACGGACCTGCTCGAAGGCCATCTTTGCTTCCCAGATCGGGAAATAGTGCCAGATCAGGAAGAAGATCAGGCCGGGGGCCATCATCAGGTAATAGGGCCACCAGCGGCGGAAGCCGAGGGCGAAGCGGTGGGTTATGGGAACGTTCCCGGAAACGCGCGACACGTGGGATGCGACGGGAGCGTTCCCGCCGTTCGGAAGCGCGGTCGCGGGGCCGCTGGAGGTGGCAGAAGTTTGTGGCCTACGCGTCGACATTTGCAGCTAATTCCTCCCCGCGGCGGCGATTTTCAGCGGAGTTTTGGCGCTCAGGTCGGCGAGCGAGCCGCGCTCGATCAGGCGGCACGGCAGGTAGGTGCGGCCAGTCACGGGACGGCCGGAGAGCTGGTCGAACAGGGCCTGCGCCGAGCGGCGGCCGAGTTCGCGGGCAGGCTTTTCGATGGTGGTGAGGCCGGGCCAGGAGAAGGCTCCGCCGGGGACGCCTTCGAAGCCGAGGATGGAAACGTCGCGCGGGCAGTCGCGCCCGGCCTCGCGCGCCGCCAGCAATGCGCCGAGCGCCATCAGGTCGTTGGCGACGAAGACCGTGAGATGGCCCAAGGGCTGGCGCGCCATGAGGCGCTGCATCGCGGCATGGCCGCCCTCGAAGGTGTAGTCGGCATCCTCGACCGGCAGGATGGCCGGGTCGATATCGCGCTCGAGGCAATGCTCGTGCACCGAGCGCAGGAAGCGGGCCCGAGCCAAACGGGACTTCGGTCCGACGATCAGCGCCGGTGCCGAATGCCCGCGTTCGTTGAGGTGATCGAGCCCCAGCCGTACGGCCTGGCGGATATCGGAGCCGATGCTGGCAATGTCCGGAAAGCGCTCGGCCGACGAGCCGATCAGCACCAGCGGCACGCTGAAGCGGCCGAAATCATCGACATTGTCGGAGACCGGATTGACGATCGCCCCCTCGACCCGCGCCTGCCGCAGCGCCCGCAAGTGGCTCGCCTCGCGGTCATGGTCCCAGTTCGACGAGAAGACCAGCAGCGACGCATCATTCTCAGCCACGAGATCCTGCGCGCCCCGCGCCACCTCGGCCCAGAACGGGTTCGCAATATCCGGAATCACCAGCCCGAACAGCCCCGACCGCCCCGACCGCATCCCCACCGCCAGGTGGTTCCGCTCATAGCCGACAGCCACCGCCGCCTTCCGCACCTTGTCACGGGTAACATCGTTAACATCGGCGGCATCGGTGAGCGCTCGGGCAGCCGTGCTTTTCGACACGCCAGCCAGCTTCGCCACATCGATGATGGTGGGCCGCTTCGCCAATGTTGACACTCCTCCGTCGCGTTGACCGCGATCAGTACTGGGAACGTTACCGGAAGCGAATCGGCGAGTCCAGAGGGTGTCGATTCGAGGAGCGGCCGGGGTGAATATCGGGGTCGAAACTGACGCTAAATGAATGGTTTCTGAATGGTTTATGTATGCGTGGGCCACAAAATGCTGCCAGTTCCGGTGCGCGCGCGGTGGGGGTCGGTGGGTCGGCTGGTGACATCAATTTGTCCAACCGGGGTGATCGTGACTTCAGCGTGACTACGTATGGCAGCCCACCGATGTCCGAACTGTACGGGCAGCGCGGCGGTCGATATAGACGGGCCTGGGCGACGATAACGAGGCATTTCGATGCGCATATTGCTGGGTCTGGTTCTGGCGACGCTGGCCCTGCCGGCCATGGCGCAGGACGCGGTAACGCTGCCGGGCGGCGCTTCGGCAGTGACCGAGACGCATGGCGACTGGACGGTGCGCTGCCAGGTGCGGCAGCCCGAGGGCAAGATTGCCTGCGTGGTGCAGCAGGAACAGGTGGACAACCAGAGCCGGCAGCGCCTGCTGGCCGTGGAGCTGGTGCCCGGCGCCAATGGGGTGACCGGCACGCTGATTCTGCCGTTCGGGCTCGACCTCGACAAGGGTGTGAGCCTCGGCGTCGATGACGCGCAGCAGACGGGCGGCTATCGATTCCGCACGTGCCTGCCGCAGGGCTGCCTCGTGCCCGTCGGCTTTGCGCCCGACCAGGTGCCGCTTTTGACCGGTGGCAAGGTGCTGCATGCGGCGGCGATTGCCGATGGCGGCGCGGCGACGCCCTTCACGATTTCGCTCAACGGCCTCGCCAGCGCCCTGGCCCGCGCGCAAGAGCTGACGAAGTGACGACTGGTATTCGCCGGGTGCTGGTGACGGGCGGCGCCGGATTTATCGGTTCGCATCTCTGCCAACGATTGATCGACGAGGGGCACGATGTGGTGTGTCTCGACAATTTCCAGACGGCCAGCGCGGGCAATTTGGAACGACTGAGCGACAGCCGGCGCTTCACGCTGCTGCGGCAGGATGTGGAGCAGCCGATCGCGGTCGAGGTCGACGCGATCTACAATCTCGCCTGCCCCGCCTCGCCGGTGCATTACCAGCACGACCCGGTGCGGACGACCCGCACCTGCGTGCTCGGCGCGATCAATGTGCTGGACCTCGCGAAGCGGCTCGGCGTGCCGGTGCTGCAGGCTTCGACGTCGGAAGTCTATGGCGACCCGCATGTGCACCCGCAGCCCGAGAGCTATTGGGGCAACGTAAACCCGATCGGTATCCGCTCGTGCTACGACGAGGGCAAGCGGGCGGCCGAGACGTTGTTTGCCGATTACCGCCGGCAGTATGGGGTGGACAGCAAGCTGGCGCGCATCTTCAACACCTATGGCCCGAACATGCACCCCGATGACGGGCGCGTGGTGTCGAATTTCATCGTGCAGGCTCTGCGCGGGCAGGACCTGACGCTGTTCGGCGATGGCGGGCAGACGCGCTCGTTCTGCTTCGTTTCGGACCTTGTCGACGGCTTGATGCGGCTGATGGCGATGCCGTCCGGGTTCGGCGGGCCGGTGAACCTCGGCAACCCGGGCGAATTCACCATCGCGGAGCTGGCCGAGCTGGTGCTGGAGATTACCGGCAGCCGCTCGACGATCGTACGGCGGCCGCTGCCGCAGGACGATCCGCGGCAGCGCAAGCCGGACATCACGCAGGCGCGTGAGGCGCTGGGCTGGGAGCCGAAGGTGGCGCTGCGGCAGGGGCTGGAGCGGACGGTTGCGTATTTCGATGGACTGCTAAAGCTGCACTGCTAGTGGGTGTGTTGGTCTGGGCTATCCCTGCATAACAGGGAAAGAACAGGGAAAGCTCCGCGGCCAAAAATGTCGCCCTCGGCAGAAAAATAGGGCCGGTGCGAGTGCCGGCCCTTGTTCTTTTTGTTGGAAATCTAGGACTTTCTGAAGGCCCGGCCCGGTGGACGCACGGGCGAGGGTCGTTGGCCTGACTGGTCGAGCTGCACCTTTGGCGACTGCATCATTTTGCCGGTCAGATATCTCAGGGCTTGCGAAGTGCTGTCTACCTGATCGTCGTTGCGCCCCGCCGGGAAGGCGAGGAGTTCGACAACATATTCGCCGAGCCAGCCGGCATCGCGCGGCAGCAGGACTTGGCCTGCCTCAAACTTTGGCGACTCCGCAATGAGCCGGGACTGTTTGTCTACTCTAACCTTGATCAGCAGGGGCCGGATACGGCTCTGCCGGCGCATTTCAGCGCCAATCGCATCGCCGATACCGGCCTTCTCGATGATCGTGGCGTGCGCCCTCCAGTCGATGTGTGTCTGCTCGATCTTTCGACGCAGGTCAGGCGCTTCGTAGCGCCCTCGGATAACGTCCAGCAGATAGAATTCCCTGCCCTTCCGTCCCCACACTGTGCCCACCGAGTAGTCCGACTCTTCCTCGATGGTTGAGGCTAGATCCCAGGAGCAGAGGATGAAGTCGAAGTCGTCTGGAGGTCGTTCGTAGTAGCGGAGCCACGCTCGCTTGATGACCGCACCGTCCAGCGGCACAGGGTTCTGCTGGTATTGGGCTTCAAAACTGAGGCTTCCCAACGTGGCCCGGAGGTCCTCGAGCGTGTCCTCGTTGTTGAACGTAGGGAGCAGGATGTCACCCGCCGGCCGCACAAACACATCGTCATCGTCGGGGCCGACGCGGAAAGCGAGGTCTTCGGTCGCCCGCGCCGGAATAACGGTGTGCGTCCACTTCCCGCGAGCGAGCAGATGGCCAGTCAGATCGTCCTCATGCAGACGCTGCATGACCACCAGCACTTGGCCACGGCTCTTGTCATTCAGTCGGGTGAACAGCTCCTGATCGTAGTAGGCGTTCACCTTGGCGCGGTGCGTCACCGAGGAGATGTCCTTGGCCCGGTTGGGGTCATCCAGGATGATCAGATCGGCGCCATGACCGGTGATCGTCGCCCCGACGGAGGTCGCCTTCCTGTAGCCATTGGCGGTGGTTTTCTGGGTGAAGAGCCGATCGCCGTCCGGAGCAAGCTGGAACGTCGGGAACACCCGACGGAACAGTTCAGAGTCGATGAGCCGGCGGAAATTGGCAGCGTGGGTTCGCGCCAACTCTGCGGTGTGAGAGGCAACAATGACTTTGAGGGTCGGATTGCGGCCGAGCAGGAAAGCAACGAAGATCACTGAGACCAGGAGCGACTTCAGCGCGCGGGGCGGGATGTTGATGATCACCCGGCGCTCTCGCCCGGCTGCCACTTCACCGAGGAGCCATGCGAGGTGGTGATTGTGCCAGCTTTCGACGAGCGTCTTACCCGGCTCGATTTCGGTGAACGCTTCGTGGGCAAACAACAGAAAGTCCTCGGCGCATGCGGCGTCGAGGATGTTCTGCGTGTAGCTGGAGGCTGAGAGGAGCATCTTCAGCCGACCGGTTCGAAGCCTTCGCCCTGGTCGCCGCGACGGGCCTTGGCGATGCGCTCGAGGGCGGCGTCGAGCTGCGCTTGCCTGCCCTCTTCGAGCGCTTCCTGCTCCGCAATATCGCCGATCAGTCCTTCGGCTTTCTCCGCAATCTTGATGGCAAGTTCGATCGCCTGAGTATGCTTGGCGCGGCTGACCTGAGATGCAATCGAGGAGGCAATCAGCTTGGGCCACGTGACCGTGTTGCCGTTCGGCAGCGGAACGTCCTTCTGCAGCTCCTCGTAGATCTGGCTGATCAGGCGGTGTCGGTTGCGGGGGCGGCCGGCGGGGTTGCCGGAAACACCTTTCTTGAACTGATGTTCGACCGGCGGATGACCGCGACCGACATAGCCTCGGGGTTTCCTGTCGCCGTCACTCATTGGGCTGATCCACTTCCTGGCCCAGACGCTCGGCAGCGATCTCGTCGAAGCTGCGACCATCTCCGACCAGCGTCGCCACCTTGCCGAAGCGGCTCTGCCAGCGGCGAACAGCGAGGTCCACATAAAGCGGGTCGAGTTCCGACGCGCGGGCGCGGCGGTTGGTCAGCTCGGCGGCGAGAATGGTGGTGCCCGAACCGCTGAAGGGGTCGAGCACAATCTCGTTCGGGGCCGACACATCGCGGATCGCATCAGCGACCAGCGCGACCGGCTTGACCGTGGGGTGAGCTGCGAGGTCGTCGTCGCGGCCCTTGTGGAAACTGTTTGCGCCAGGATAGTCCCAGACATTGGTGCGGTAGCGTCCGGTATCTCCAAGCCCGAAATTGTTGGCGTGGGGGGCCTCGCCGACCTTGGCGACGACGTACAGCTCGTGCTTGGAGCGGTAGAAAGTGCCCATGCCGCCCGACGACTTGTTCCAGACGCAGAGCTGCTTGTAGTCGAGACCCGCTGCCAGTACGGCCAGGATCAGCTGGTGCACATGGCGCCAGTCGATGGCGTGATACTGAATGGCGCCATCGGCGCAGAACTTCGAAATGACCGCGATGTAGGTCTCGAGGAACGTCTCGAACTGGTCATCGGTCATCTCGCCCGAGCCCATCGAGAACTCGCGGTGCTTGACCTTGCCGAGGCCCGAAATCATGCCATCGACCGGCAGATTGAACGGCGGGTCGGTGATCACCATACGCGCAAACTCATCGCCCATCAGCGTCATGAAAGTTTCGAGCGACGTGCTGTCGTCACAGATCAGGCGATGCGTTCCGAGCTCCCACATCTCTCCGCGGCGAGAGACCCCTTCGGGAGCGAGAACCTCGTCGTCGGCCTCCTCCTCGGGCGGAGGGATGTCCGGTAGGAGCAGGGCATCGATCTCGACTGTGGGCAGACCAATCACCTCCGTGGCAATGTCGTAGAAGGCGGCAATGGGCAGGATCTCGACGATCTCGTCGCGCAGCGCGACGGTGTCCCAGCGCGTTTGTTCGCCGAGCTTGTTGACAGCGATGCGGTAGAGGCGGGCCTGCTCTGTGGTGAGGTGATCGAGCATGATCACCGGCACAGTCTCGCAGCCCAGGCGCTTGGCCGCTTCGAGGATGGCATGACCGTCGACCACCTTGCCAGCACGGTCAACGACGATGGGGGCCGAGATACCGAAGGCGGCAATACTGCCTGTGAGCGCCGCCATCTGGGCTTTGCTGTGGTTGCGCAGCACGCGGTCGGCGGCCTGAAGGCGATCGATCGGCCAGTACTCGATTTTCAGGGCCGGCTCGGGACGATTATGCTTGGGGGGCTTGGCGACACGCGCGCGCGGGCGGAGGCGCGACGCGGCGTACTTCACCTTGTCGACTGTGGAGACGGCGGGAGAACCAGAAACGGATTCGGAATGCGAAATGGGCGCAGCCATGGCTGTTCGCTCCTTTGAAAGGATTGAATTGTGCCAGTGCTGCCCAAAGAGAGGCTGCTCTGATGTCAGCGGAAGCTGACGAGGGCCGTATAGTCCACCAAAGTCGGCTTAGTCAATACACCATGGATCGTCCGGCTGATAAATTCAGCACCAATACTTCTTCGTTTACAAACACTCAGCCCGTCTATGCTGTCTGATTGCTTTCTTAATCATCGGCAATGACGAAACAATCTCTGTGCCTACATCCGTCCTTCGGTGACCTGGACGGCAACCACGGCCTGGGTTCCGACGTCGTACCGGCAGTTGTAGGAATACGTGAGCCAGGCCCCAAACCCATTCTGCAGCTTCAAGGCGTCCCCGATGAAGCTGATCTGCCGACCGTTATTGTGCATAATGGCACTCGTGAAACGGTCCGGACGCGACGCTTCCCACCGGAAATCAAAACGCGCCTGCTGCTCTACCGCTGCACTGCACACTCGGCTCGCCTCCTGCAGATGTCGCTTGGCCCAGCAGCTGACATCAGCAACACACGCCGGATCAGCCTCAAGCTGCTTTGCCGCCATGACGGATGACCGCTGGCCCGCCCATTCGCGTGGATCCCGAAACCCTGCCTCGTGTGCCAACGCTCGATCTTCCTGACTGGCAAACCCCTCGGCTTGTGCCTGTCCATCGACGACAAACTGGCTGACCATCGGCGTTCCGAACATTGTTGCCAAGGCAAGCAACAGGCCCCATTTGCCGATCTTCCGGGACGCCTTGAACAGCAGCAGTAAGGCGAAGCTCACGATCGCGATCGGAGCGGCGACAAACGAGATGAGAACGGCTTCAATGGTCACGAGACCCTCCTGTCAGGCAGAAGCAGTTCCGATACTCATAGGCTACAAGTCAACCAAAATGAGACTCATCGGCTGTAGAACGATCGGCTACATCCGCTTTGTCTCCAAAGCATGGAGCTCCGTCAGATTTTTGCGACGAACATCAAACGGCTGCGGAAGGAACGTGGGCTCTCTCAGGAGGGTCTGGCCTTCGAGAGCGGCCTGCATCGGACATATATCTCTGGCATTGAACGTGGCATTCGCAACGTGAGCCTGGACAACATCGGGGTGCTGGCAGAGGCCCTCGGCGTCACCCCAGATGTCCTTGTAAAGAGCTAGTTTGGGACAGACCCATGCCGCTCTGGGGCAGGCCGCCCTCCGATCAAAAGGAGCAGAACGCGCCGCCGTCCAAAAAATGCTCCAACCGCCACGAGGGGGCCGGGGCAAAGAGATGATGTCAGACGGTCATTGGTAACGCGATCCGGACTGCCCCGCTCTAGCGTAGGTTACCGGCCCAGTCATGGAGACCTCGATGGTCAGGCTGGACAGTCCCGCCTGCCCCAGCGACTCGCCAACGCAAAACCGGGTCACCAACCGAAATAGGCCGCGGCGAAACCAACAAGGCCGCGACTCTCGGTTAAACCCCTCACAGCAGCCGTTGGAAGTTAATGCAGTGTGCACAACTTCTGATCGCCGGCGCTCTATCCAGAAAGCCCAGTCGGGCCGTGGCGACACTTCAGATGCGGCGTACCGTGGCCCGATGACCCTCAGGCGGTGCGAGTGGTTGAGACCAAGCAGAAACAGTCGCCAAGCGAAAGGCTGCAGCCCCACTGACTTGCGCATCTCGATCTCGGCGCCCCAAACGCCGACTTGAGACCTGGCTGCTGGCGCACGGGTATCTGCCGGATCGAGCGCCAGAGCGGGACGCAGGTACTGACGTCTCCCATGTTGTCTATGACCTGCCCACCCGAAAGCGAGACGACCGTGCCAACATTGAAGCGGCGGTGTTGCGATAACTGCTCACCCGAGGACACTATGGCCGGAATGGAAATTGCCGACGAGCTAAATGTCGGGCGCCGGCGCGTTAAGAAACAGCGACCAAGGGAGGGGATGACGCGCGACGTGGCTGCGAACATCATCGTCCGCGACTGGCTCCAAGGCCAGGGCTTCCTCCCGATACTCGGTGAAGGTACGCGCAAGACACCCGAGGCAGTCGTGCGCGGGCTGAGGCGATCAGGCCCTCACTCGGCCGGCCGGTCGAACTAACCCAAATGCCGCCGCTTTGGGGCTTCTACTGACCGCTCCGGACCCACTCCGCCAGCCATATCATGGGGGCCGCCCGAGGTTGGAGCGTGGGAGACCGCTTCTGGCCCAAAGCGGTCATCAGCACGATCAAGCAAGTCTGATGCGCGCGGTGAAGCCGTCGGTTTGGCCTCTTCCGGGCGATATCAGTTCGAGGTGGCCGCCGACTTGTTGGACGATGCTTTCGACGATGGCGAGACCGAGGCCCGAGCCCGGAGTGTGGGTGGTGCCACGTTCGAAGCGGTGGCGGAGAATGGCGAGCTGGTCGGGCGGAACGATGGGGCCGGAATTGGTTACTTCGAGATAGCCGTTGCCGACGGTGATGTTGATCGGGCCGCCCGCGATGCCGTGGCGCTCGGCGTTTTCGAGCAGGTTGCGGACGATGATGCCGAAGGCGTCGATATCGACCCTGCCCTGCAGGTTTGGGTCGAGGGCGATATCGCTCGTCAGCCGGTCGCCCAGGCGGCGCTTTGCTTCGTCGATGAGCATCTGCGCGGCGGGCAGCAGGTCGATCGGTTCGGGGAGGCGGGCAGCCCCCGAGTCGGCGCGCGATAGTTCGAGGAGTTTGGCGGCGAGGAGCGCGAGGCGCTGCAGGGTTTCGTGTACCCATGCGGCACGCTGTTGGGCGGGGTGGCCGTCGAGTTCCTCCACCAGGCGCTGCGTCTGGGCGAGGCTGCCGGCGATGGGAGTGCGCAGTTCATGGGCACTGTTGGCGGCGAGGGCACGCTCGGACTCGAAGGCTGAGCGCAAACGGGCCAGCAGGGCGTCTATGGCGCCACGCATGGGCACGAGTTCGATGGGCGCGGGGCTTAGGAGCAGCGGCGTGAGGTTGGCGGCGTCGCGCGAAGAAACCTCATCGCCCAACTGGCGCAATGGCGAGAGCCCGCGGCGCACGAGGGTGGTGATGATGAGGGCGGAGATGGGGATAAGCAGCGCGAGCGGAAGCGCGATGGCGCCGATCGTTTGCCAGAGCGCGTCGCTGCGGCGCGTTTCGTCTTCGGCGACCTGGACGAAGAGTTGGCCGTCGCCGGTCGTGTAGATGCGCCAGGGGGCGGCACTGACAAAGCCCGGAACGAGCGAAGCGGAGAACGGGACGTCCGGTGCGTCGTGCGAGCGCATCACCACCGCCCCATCCAACTGGCGGACCTGGTAGACGACGTACTCGCCGCCTTCGGGATCGCTCATGCCCCTGCGGTAGCCGTCGAGATCGGCGCCATCGCGGTCGCCGATCGAGTCCGCAACGAGGGGGAGGATGCGCTCCGCGGTCTCGCGCAAGCCGCCATCCAGCGTCTGTTCCAGTTGCCCGTGGACGATAAGGACCGTCGTGACGGCACCCAACAGCCACATGACGGTGAGGCTCGCCACGAGGGTGACAACGATCCGTCCGGCAATGCCACCGGGCCACTTCATGCGACCGCCAGCCGGTAGCCGAGGCCGCGCGAGTTGTGGATCAGGGGGGCTTCGAGTTTCTTGCGCAGGCGGCTGATATGGACCTCCACGGCGTTGCTCTCGATCTCGTCGCCGAAGCCATAGAGCGCGTCCTCGATCTGTGGTCGGGTCACCAGCATGCCGGGATGCCGGGCCAGCCGCTCGAGAATGGCCCATTCACGCGCGGTCAGATCGAGCACACGGCCCTTCAAGGTCGCTACCTTGTTGGGCAGATCGAGTTCCAGCGGCCCGATGATGAGTAGCGGGTTGGGATTGCCGATATAGCGGCGGCCGACGGCAGCGATGCGGGCAAGCAATTCGTTGAGGTCGAACGGTTTCACCAGATAGTCGTCGGCGCCTGCATTGAGACCCGCGATGCGCATCGACAGCTGGTCCATGGCGGTGGCGATAATGACGGGAGTGGTGTCGCCGCGGCGCCGCAGCCGCTTCAGCAGATCCATACCCTGGCCATCGGGGAGGCCGAGGTCGAGCAGAACGACGTCGTAGTGCGTTGCAAGCTGCGCCGCTTCGGCATCCTCGAGCCGGCTGGTCCAGTCGGTGGCATGGCCGTGGACGGCGAGGTGGTCCCTGATCGCTTCGCCGAGCATCTGGTCGTCCTCGACCAGCAGTAGTCGCATGCGTCGATCTCCCCCGGGGTCGGCATCTCACATAGCGTAAATGAAGTCGGCCCGGCTACCCGAGGCGGTGGAGGGGTAGCCGGGCCCGCTGTCTGCGCACACCACTTTCGGGCGTGGGTGCGCGAGGCAGTTCAGTTGACCGTGATGCTGGTCCACATGCCGGCCATGAAGTGGCCGCGCAGGTTGCAGAACAGAACGTAGGTGCCGGGTTCGAGCTTGAGGGTGAGCGAGCCGGACTTGCCGGCGTCGAGCTCGGAGACTTCGCCCAGGCTGCCGGCCTTGTCCTCGTCGATGCGGTCGGTCTTGGCGTCGTAGGGCATCTGGGCCTTGAGGTCGGAAACCTTCACCACCAGCATTTCGTGGACCATGGTCTTGGAGGCATTCGTCACCTCGAAGGTGACATCGCCCGCCGGCACCGAGGCGGCATTGGCGGTGACGTGCATGATCGCCTTGCTCATGTCGGCCGACATACCCATCCCCATTCCACCCGCGAGGGCAGCGTCGGTGCCGTCATCGGTCAGCGAGACGTGCACCGTCGTAGCGGCGAACGCGGATGAGGCGAGGAGGGTGGTCAGCAATATGGCGGCGGCTGCGAGTGGCTTCAGCATGGATTGGCTCCGGACGGCTCGCCCGGGAGCGGGGAGCCTTGCCGGGGTGGGTAGCAGCGCTGGCTGACGCGAGGCTGAAGGGCAACGCGCCGGCGCGTCAGGTCGGCGTAAGGTTGGGGGTGTACGCCCAGTCCCGACAGCCCGGGACCGGACCGCCACGCGAGGAGGAGGCGTGCAACCGATCGGCCGGCGGGCATTCTGAAAGGACCGATCATGAAGAAGATTATCGCCGCACTGCTCCTCTGCACCGCCCTCGTCGCCCCGGCGGCCGCGATGGCGCGTGAAGTCACCATCGACACCAAGCTCGTCAACTATTCGGGCAATGCCGCCTATCTCGCCGTGTACCTGACCAAGGCCGACGGCACGTTCGCGCAGACGCTCTGGGTAAGCGGCACCAAGCAGCGCTATCTGGGCGAGCTCGTGGGCTGGGTTTCGGCCATGCGCAACTCGGGCGCCACCAGCGTCCAGCTCGATGGCATCACCGGCGCCAGCGTAGGGGGTGGCCAGACCCTCACCGTGAAGGCCGACCTCGCCGATGCGCTGATCGATGCGGGCTACCAGATCCACGTCGAAACCGCCGTCGAGCATGGCGGCGAGTACACCGACGACGCCGTGGCGCCCTTGAACTCGACGGCCCAGACCGTCGACGGCACCGGCTATGTCAGCACGCTCTCCGTGAGCATGTAGGGATTATCCAAAATGCGCCGCCTTCATTCCATCGCCGGCCTTGCCGGTGCGGTGGTCGTCATCTTCATGGCGATCACCGGAGCCATCCTGTCGCTGCAGCCTGCGCTCGAAACCGTTGTCGCCCGCGCCTGGAGCGGCCTCGCCAATACCGGTGAGCTTGCGGGCGCGGTGGCCTCATCCCTGCCGGGCGTCGAGCGGATCACCCACTCGGCCTCGGGCACGGTGGTGGCGTATTACACGCAGGACGGCATCCACAAGGCGGCGCAGATCGACCCTTCGACCGGCGCGGTGATCGGGCCTTACGAGCCCTCGCCCTTCTTCACCTTCATCACCGAGCTCCACCGCTCGCTATTCCTTGGCAATGCCGGGCATGCGATTGCGGGCATCGGTTCGGTGGCGATTGCGCTGCTGGCGGCGAGCGGCATCGTGCTGCTCGTGCACCGCACGGGCGGGTGGCGGCGGCTGTTTGCCCGGGTGAAGGGCGCCGGCATGCAGCGGCTCCACGCTTACCTCGCTAGGCTGTCGCTGGTGGCGCTGGCGCTGACATCGCTGACGGGCGCCTTCATGTCGGCGGTGAATTTCGGCTTCGTGCCCGATGGCAGCAGCTTCGGTTTTGCGGCGCTGCCGCAGAGTTCGGGGGCGGCCGCCGCACCGGTGGCTGAGCTCGCGGGCCTGACGGCAACGCCGCTATCGAGCCTGCGCGAGCTGGTGTTTCCGGCGGCCGGCGACCTCGGCGACGTGTTCACTCTCACCACCTCGTCGGGTGTCGGCTATCTCGACCAGGCGAGCGGCGCGGTGCTGCAGTTCACGCCCAACAATTTCTGGCAGCAGCTCTACGAGACCATCTATCTGCTCCATACCGGCGAGGGTGTGTGGTGGCTGGCGCTGATCCTCGGCGTGGCAGCGCTTGCCGTGCCGCTGATGGCGGCGACGGGCATCGCTATCTGGTGGCAGCGCCGGGCCAATGCGGTTCAGCTGCCCGCCAATGCCTCGTGGCGGACGGCCGATACGGTCATCCTCTTCGGCAGCGAGAACAACAGCACCGAAGGGTTCGCGGGGAGCCTCCACGCCACGCTCGTGGGGCAGGGGCATCGCGTCCACACCGCGCCGATGAACAGCCTCCGCCGTTACCCCCGGGCCGAGCGGCTGCTCGTGCTGACCGCGACCTATGGCGATGGTGGCGCACCGCAATCGGCGCACAGCTTCCTCAGGCGGCTCGCGCACCTGAAGGCGGCGCCGGCGCCGAGCTACGCGGTGCTGGGCTTTGGCGACCGCAGCTTTGCGCAATACTGCGCCTTCGCCGAGGCGGCCGATGCGGCGCTGGCCCATGCCGGCAGCCGGCCACTCCTCGGCCTCGACAGCGTCGATCGCCAGTCGAGCCAGGACTTTGCCCGCTGGGGCACGCGGCTCGGCGAGGCGCTGGGGCTGCCGCTCACCCTGAGCCACACCCCGGTCCATCCGGCATCGCACGGACTGCGGCTGGTCGAGCGCGAGGATTTTGGGCTCGAGGTGCAGGCGCCGACGGCGATCTTCCGCTTCGCTGCGGTCGAAGCCCGAAACCTGTTCGGCTTCCGCGCCCGGCTGCCGCGCTTTGCCGTGGGCGACCTCGTCGGCATCACCCCGCCGGGCTCAAGCGTGCCGCGCTACTATTCGATCGCCTCGGCGTCGAAGGAGGGCGCGCTCGAGATCTGTGTGCGCAAGCAGGCGGGCGGACAGTGCTCGGAGTTCCTCCACGCGCTGGTGCCGGGCGACGAGATCGGCGGCTTCATCCGCCACAACCCCGACTTCCGCCCCGCAAGCGGCAGGAAGCCGGTGGTGATGATCGGCGCCGGCACCGGCGTCGCACCGCTCGCCGGGTTCGTGCGCAACAACCGTCCGGGACGCCCCGCCTACCTGTTCTTCGGCGCCCGCGATCCGGCCTCGGACTTCCTTTACGAGGAACAGTTCCGCACGGCCATCGGCGAGCATCGGCTCACCGGGCTCGAAACGGCGTTCTCGCGGGTGGTGCGCGGGCAGTATGTGCAGCAGCGGGTGGTGGCGCAGGGCGAACTGCTCCGGGGCCTGGTCGAGAATGGCGCGCAGGTGCTGGTCTGCGGTGGGCTCGACATGGCGCGCGATGTGCGCGCGGCGCTCGACACCGTGCTGGCGCCGCTGGCGCTGACCACAGCCGAGCTCAAGGCGCAAGGGAGGTACCTCGAAGATGCCTACTGAGCTCGTCCGCCGCGTCGCCAATGGCCCGACGATGGGAACCCGGTACTCGGCCGTGTTCTTCGCGGCGCCGGAAGTCGACCTTGATCGGGTCGGCGAGGCGCTGTCGGCTGCGGTGACCGAGGTCGACCGGCAGATGTCGACCTGGAAGCCCGACAGCGACCTCATGCGCTTCAACCGGTCGCCGGTGGGGGATTGGGTACCGCTACCGGCCCACCTGCTGACGGTGATGGCCGCTGGGCTCGAAATAGGCCGGGCCTCGGGCGGTGCCTTTGATATAGGCGTGCTCGACCACGTGCAGGCCTGGGGTTTTGGCGCCCATGGCGGAACGCCGTCCACTCGGGAGATCGCTCAACTCACGGCCCACCCGCATCTGTCGGCACACGAGATCGTGGTGGTGGACCGAGAGGGGGGCAGGGCGATGAAGCGCCAGCCCTGCGCCATCGACCTCTCCGGCATCGCCAAGGGTTTTGGCGTCGACCACCTCGCCGAGACGCTCACCGGCTTCGATATCAGGCATTTCCTCGTTTCGATCGACGGCGAACTGCGGGCCTCCGGGGGCAAGCCAGATGGGACGCCGTGGCGCGTCGCCGTCGAGCAGCCCGATCCGGCGCAGCGCGACCTCGCAGGGGTCGTCGACCTCATCGACGGCGCCATCGCCACCTCGGGCAACTATCGGCATCGCCGCGAACTCGATGGCCGCAGCTACTCCCACACCATCGACCCTCGCACCGGCCAGCCCGTCACCGACGACATCTACTCCGCCACCGTCCGAGCGCCCACTTGCATGGTGGCCGACGCCTGGGCGACGGTGGTGATGGTACTGGGCGAAACCGAAGCCGCGCCGCTACTCGCTCCCCGTGGGCTTACAGCACTGACGATACGGCCCGAACCATCCTCTCCATAGCCAGTCGTGCGTCCGCTTGTGGCGCGAAACCGACCCTTGGTTTCGCGCCAACTGTCAGAGTTCGATCTGCTCGGCGAGCCGGAGCGCGTCATCCACTTCGACGCCCAGGTACCGAACGGTCGTCTCGATCTTCGCGTGACCGAGCAGCAGTTGGACTGCTCTTAGGTTGCCGGTCTTACGATAGATCTGGGCGACCTTGGTTCTTCGCAGCGAGTGGGTGCCGAAACCGCGGTCGTCAAGTCCGATGTTTCTGATCCAACGGTGGACGATGCGGGCATACTGTCGAGAAGAAATGTGCGGTTGCCCACGAGACCGGCTCCGAAAAAGATAGCCGCCTTCGTCGGATGGCTGGCCACCTAGCAGGCGTTCAACAGACTGCCGTGTCACTTCCGTGATTTCGAACTGCACTGGCCGACCGGTTTTTTGCTGCACGACAACCCCACGATCGCGAACGAGGGTGCCAAAGCAGACGTCCGCTATCTTGAGGCGGACCAGATCTGATGCTCTCAGCTTACTGTCGATAGCCAGGTTGAAGAGCGCGAGGTCCCGGGCAGAGCCCGACATCTCCAAGCGAACTCGGATCGACCAGACCTGCCTCGGCAACAGCGGGCGCTTCTGGCCAACTATGAGCCCCTTTTTCCAAGGCCGACGAACTTGTATGGCGGTGTCCATGGCGACGTCCTCGCCACCCCGCCCACCGCAACGCTCCCGCGAGCGGACTATGGTAGCTCAAAGGCCGGTCTTTGGCCCAAAGCGGCAGCACGCTCAATCTTGGACGGCGCCATCCCCGGGGTAGTCATGTTCAAATGGCGGAGCGTCCAACCGACGTAGATGGCCAATGACCACGGTGTCGCCGCGGAGGAAGTCGGAATGCAGCCCAATGACGTAGAGATCATCTTCGAGGACAGCTGTCCCGTCCTCAAGGGCAGCGTTCAGAAGCGCATGGATTGATGCATGATCTGGATTGTTGAGATTGAGAGCGACAAACTCATCATCGTAGTCGATCGCCGCAGGAGCACTGGGGTCCGGCCTGATGTAAGTTCCCCACCCCTCGAGGCAAAATGGCGCCTGAGCATTTCCAGAAAATGACGTTGCCAGGTCACGCAGCATAGTCTTCAAGCTCTAAGTCGTCGTATACTATTCCATCGGACGCATGCCGCGCGGCGCCAGCGAGACTCGGCTCGAAATCTCCCCCGTCTTCAAGGCTCTCGTCGCCGTCGAGACGGTCGAGAAGGTCGATCAACCGCTCGATCTGCGCTTCGATTCTCCTGCGGTTGATCTTCTTTGCTGGCTTTTCGCGACCGTAGTGAAGCTTTTCATATGATCGCTTCAGACGTGCGATTATCCGATCGTAACGGACAACCGGCATGACGGTCGCCCACCCTGACACGTCGCCCGAGACATCAGAGTCGATCCACAGTCGGCAAAATTTCCCGTCGGAAGTGCGAAGGAGGAGACCCCCCCAGTCGCGCTCGGAGACGAACGGCCTCATGATCGTCGCTCCCACCAGGTGTGAATAGACCTCCTGGGCGAGGTACTCTGCAGTAGTGCGGGTCCCGGGGAGGTTCGCCCGAGTAATCCACGTCGACGGGTCATCCGTATATGCCGTCCCGAGCGATCTCGCCGAGGCCGCCAGGTCACGTCTCACGAGATCCGTATCCAGCAACAACGAGTGGGCAATCAGCTGTACTGTTTCGCCCCGCCAATGACGGAACAACACTTGCCGCTGCCGCTCGTTCAGTCCGAGGAGCGGAGCCAGGTTTTGCTCCTCGGCCCCCCACAGCGAATGCTGGTTTGGTAGCGTCACGTTCATTCTAGGCTGCGTTCAGTTCGGTGGCGGCCGCGGCCCAGTATCGGCCTGGATCGATGAATGACCTCTGAGGGCCGCGCTGAACCAGTAGCGAGTTGGACACTCTGCCGAGCTTTGCTGCTCCCGCGAGAGCCTCTGGCGTTACATCGAAGTACGCGGGTATCCACGGTCCGTCGGCGAACTCGATCGGCTCGCCGCGGATCACGACATTCCAGTTCATCTTGGCCCAAATCGTGAGCCAATAGGTTCGCTGGATGCCTCCGAGCTGGGTGATCCCCTCCGATAATGCATACTCCATAACCGCATGGCAGAACTGGACGTGGATACGCAGATTGCTCCCCTCGCGGCTGGTCCGAGGAATGAAGCCGCGCGTCCACTCGGCGACCCGTTCATCGCGAATTGGTCCGTCGCCGGTGCAGAGGTGAGGGAATACCTCGCTGAGAAGGTGAGGTTCTGAGGTTGGGACCAGACGAGAGCCGGCGATCACCCGACCGCCCTCAAGTCCGATCAGGTGGACGGCGCGATCCGTGTCGAACGCATCGCGTTCGCGGCGACTGGGAACCTCAGGGACCCACTGCTTTTCTTCGGCATATATCTTGTGGCGCTCGAGCAGGTACGCATCGAATTCCTCGGCGTACAGGTGCTGGTTCGCGGCGGTGACGACGTGGACTTCCATTTGCGCATCTCCGTTGGCGGAATGCGCATGAAGTGTCGGCAAAATCGGTGCCTGGGGTATCTGCCGATCGGCAGATACCGTACGTGAAGTTCCTACAGGATGATCTGACGGGAGTGTACGGCACGAACGATCGACTGCATCGTGTTCGCGGTGTTGAGTTTGCGGTTCACGTGCTCGACGTGACTTTTGATCGTGCCGTGAGAGACCTTCAGAATGTCGGCTGTTTCAGATTGTGTCTTGCCTGCCGCCAGCCATGTCATCACTTCTCTCTCGCGGGGGGTCAGGTCCGGCACCGACTTTTGCATGGGCCTCAGCAATTCGGTCACCTTGCCCTGCGCGACGGCCGCCATCATGTACGTGAGCGCATAGTCGCGATCGGGTAGGTCTAGCGTTCGGTCCGAGGACAACGATACGACTGCCTGCCAGTTGTGGGGATCAAATACAGGGAACGCGAGGCCGTCGACGAGGCCGATTCCACGCGCTTCAGCTTCAATCTGGCGGGTGATGGTCGAGCTAGGGTGGTGTTCTCGAGCCTCGGACCAGCGATACTGCCGACTGGACGTGAATGCCATTTTACTAACCGGATCGGACAGGAAATACTTCTTCTCCCTATAGCGATCCGACCACGCAGTGGGCCAAGCATTTTTTAAAATAAGACGCTCCACGTCCTCGCCGTATGCCGGTAAGCCCGTCATTATAAAGTTATTGAAACCGAAATGAGACGCGGCGGTCGAAAATCGTTCGATGATTACTGCTGCGTCGTTTTCACGTGATATACTATCTACGAGTTCAATAGCAATGTCAGATAAATTGGACATCGCATCCCCCCGGCAGGACGTCCTAATACCTATGTATTGTACCGTAGGTGGTGCGCTCCGTCTAGCGCCCTTTGCTCAAGCACTGTCTCCGGTTGTTGGAATGGCGACTGAGGTCTCAGGGCTCTAGGCTGAGTTCAAATATCCGTTAGATTTCAGCCAGTTCCGTACGATCGCAGAGACCGCCTCGCTCCGGCTGGGCGGCGCATCTCGAGACGTCATGAAACGATCGATCGCAAGCTCTAGCGGCCAGTCGTCGCTCACCTTTGCGACCATCAGGTCTAGCGGAACGTCGGAGAATGCCAGTTCTAAAAGTGCGTCTGACGATGAGCGGATGATCGAAGGTGGCCGCGATCCTGAGAGCTGAGTCAGGTGGGCCAGAGTTTGCCGGGCGCGAAGGATGCGACTGTCGACTGCGAACACTTCGGCTGGCATTGCCACTTTCGCAAACGCCAGAAGGCTCTGGATCACCTCGATGACGTCTCCGTCTCTCTCCTCGCTCACGCGCATACCTTCCAGGTTCCTCTGTACCGTTGGTCGGCTGTCTATTCGGCGTTGGCCGAGCACCTTTCCGACCTATCGGTCACCGAGCAGGGGCATTTATCAAACTTAAAGCTGAGGCATGTCCCCAAGTCGATTGTTGCCAGCGATCGCCCGAACCTATCATGCCTATCGAGGCGGCCAGCCGCGACACCACGGCAAACTATGTTGGATTGGTGGCGTAAGCGGGTGTGCGCCGCAGCGATCAACCGAGACGCGCAACCCCAATCCGCCACGATTTCAAGATAAAGCTTTCTATTCCCCGACATCGCCGTTCGTCCGCCAGGTGTCCGTCGTCGCCGAGGTCACCGGGTTGGCCAGCTGTATCGAGCGGGTGTCGAGTACACGGCGCCCCGTCGACAGAAATCGAACCATCATCGCGGCCACTCCGATCCGCGGCGGCGCCGAAGTCAGACGCCCAGTCGAACTAGGGCGACGCGGTGCTCACGGTCATGCATCGACATGCCTCTCGCCATATTCTGGTCGAAGGCTGAAAGAAGATTTTCTGACAGGCTGATCCGACCATCCTCCAATGCCAGATGCCCGTTCTCGGCGGCGTCAACGAGCATATCCCGAACATGCGTCCGCGATACGCCGAAGGCGTTGCTGAGGTCGGCTGCGGGATCGAGACGGTGCGGGATCCCGGGTCGCTCTGCTGGATCAGCTTCATCAGGATGAGCAGCCCGGCGGAACGGGTCATGAAATGCAGAATCGGCAGGTTGGGGCGAACCACTTCGCGGGCAACGTCCGTGGGCGTGTCGATCGCCGCGGCGTGCTGATGTCTTTGAAACGCGGCGTCGAGGGCCATGGGCCTCGCATAGGCGGCCTGTCCAAACAGGCGCGACAGCGGGATGTAATGCGCGCGCAGCCAGAGCCGGTCGTGAAGGATCATCTGGGTCGTGGGCAGGACGAGGCGCAGGCGGTTGTCGCGTGGCGCCTCCACTACCTCCACGTAGCCCGTCTGCACCAAACGCCCGACGAGATGATCGATCTGCCGAGGACTGGCGACCCCATAGGGTGCGAGGGCCGATTTCACCCGGCTGACAGTCGGCCAGGTGGTGCGATCATCCTGCCGATACGCTCCCCAGAGGCACATGATGATGCCGAAGACCAGAATGCGGCCCGCGTCAAGCATCAGCTCGATGGCGGCAGGGTTGGCCCCATAGACGGCGAGCACAGCGTCGATATAGGCGGTTCGCGCTGCCTCGAGCTTGGGGTGAGCAAGTATCTCTTCGACCGAATAAATCGGGTGCCGCCGATTGTCCTCATGTCTCCCCCAGCGCTGGCGACGAACCAATTATTCCCGAGTGCACGAAAATTGCGCGCAATTCCCGTTGTCGACTTTTCGTACAGGGGCGCTACCGTCGTCGCCGCAGCTCGGCGCCGCGACCCGGAGGTCACTCGATGACGCAGGTTGAGATACGTGAACTCGTGGACTTTTCCGAGCTCTGCACGATGTTTCCGCTGGTCCGCCAATCCAACCCGGAGCTCGATCAAGAGACCTTCGAGACGCGCGTCGCCGAAATGCTGCACGGCGGCGGCTACCGGTGTCTTGGAGCGTACCGTGAAGGGATACTCGTCGGTATCGCGGGCTTCTGGATTGGCACGGCGTTGTGGTGCGGACGCTATTGTGAACCCGACAATGTCGTCGTTGATCAGGCGAGCCGCGGCGGCGGCGTGGGCAAAGCCCTGATGGCTGCGATCGATGCGGAGGCCAACCGTCTTGGCTGCGGCATGATGAAGCTCGAGGTCTACACGACGCGACATAAGGCGCGCGAGTTCTATAGGCGTGAGGGCTTTTCTGAGCCTGGAATGGTCATGATCAAAGTTCTGCCGTCGAAAGGCGGACTGACTATGGACGAACTCCTCCACAAGGCACGTCTCTAGAAACGAAACGCCCTCACTCTCAACGTAAGGCGCCCATCCGGTGGCGACAAGGCGTACACGGGCGGGAGGCCAAGTGAGCATCGGACGACCACCGCGGTAGCCCGGCACGGGCGTAGCCATCGGCAAAATGCTCCAACTCTAGCCTCCGCTTGAACAACTGCGTGGAGGCCCAACTGCTGACCGTGACATTGGGGCTGTGCCGCATGAATTGCCGCGCCTCCTCCTGGGCTTCGTCTGGACGTCCCTGCTGGGCCAGGGCCGCTGCCAGGATGCGTCTGGCCGGCAGCCGATCCATCTCCGGTCGACGCAGAACCTCGATAGCCTTGGCATATTGACCCGCGCGTAATGAGCGAAGCCGAGATCCCAATAGGTGCAGGCAAGCGCATGCGGATGGAGCCGGATGGCCCGTTTGGCAAGCTCAACCCCCTTGTTCGGATCGCCGTCCTGCACGTGCAGGTCCCCAGCTTGGACAGGATTTCGGGATGATCGGGCGCAAAGGTCGGCGCTGTTTCCCAATCCCGCTGCGCCTCGTCGAGCTTTCCGGAATACAGATGGACGAAGCCGGACGCCCAGGGCGCCGTCGCATCGTCCGGGTTGAGGCTGATCGCCGTGCGGACATGTGCAATGCCCGCAGCCCGGTTGTTCTCCGGTTCATTACCGAAGTGGATCGCATCGCCGAAGCAGGCGATGCCGAGGCAGGCATGTGCAGCAGCGAATAACGGGTCGCACTGCAGTACGTTGAAGAGATAGGTCCGGGCCAGGCTATTGCCGCTCGGCGACTGAAGCAACAGGCCGCGGGCCCGCACGTAGAGCTCGTAAGTCTGAAGATCCAGAGGCGATCGCAGGGATGCCGCGGGGCCGCTGGCGGGGGCAGGAGAGCATGCCCATCTCCGTCCTCGACGGAGATGGGCATGCGAAGCGATAGCCGATGCGCGGGAAGGTGACGATCCACTCATCGCCACTCGAGGTGCGGCCGAGCCGCCGACGGAGGGCTGCCATCTGCACCGTCAGGTTGCTTTCCTCGACGTAGAGCGAGGGCCAGGCGGCATCCATCAATGTCGCCTTGGAAACGACGTCGCCCCGGGCGGTGAGGAGGGTGCGAAGCAGCGCAAGGGTGCGGCGCCCGATGGGCACGGGCAGTGCATGCTCAAGCAACAGCTCACGCTGACTGTCGAACTGGAAGTCACCAAAATGGAAGAGCAGGCTTTTCATTGCCACATCGTAGCCGACGACAGACGATTTCGGGAGAGTTTCCGAATAATTTCGGAACTCGGACCGGGACGAGCACCTCCCCAAAAGAGGATGCTGCCGATGGTTCGGGCAAACACGCCTCAGTGGGTTTCCCGAGCGATGACTGACCCGTTCGGAGGAAGAAAATGCGTCTTGCACCAGCCACCACCCTTGTCGCAGCATGGCTTTTCACTGGTGTCGCCGGCTTCGCGGCGCCACTCGGCCCTGCTCAGTATGTCGGCCCTGTCACCGGAGACCCCGAGCGCGACACTTATGGTTATGTCGGGCAGGTGCCCCCAAAGAAGTTGTCTGCATCGTCGGGCCCAAGCACTATTTCGGCGCTGTGACCGGCGATCCCGAGAAGGACACTTTTAGTGTCACCACCGCCATGGTGCGCGGAACGACCTGTCCAGGCGCTGTCGCGGGAAATGCCGTCGCGTCGCGATAGGCGGGGCTGTCACCGTGGGCATATCGGATGCTCGCGCAACCCGGGAGTGTTCTGGTCAATCATTCCATTGTAAGTCCGTCTGCTCATTGCCGACGGTCATATAGACTGGAGCCGGCTTTGCGCCGACTACTATCGCTCGACCACGGGCTAGGTCCCTCATGGCGCAAGGCGGACACTCGCCGAGACCCCTCGCCCGAGGTTAGGGCGTGGGGGTCACAACTATCGGAGATGATGAGGATCAAATGGCTTCTGACGGCTTCGCAACGTGTTCGCGGCGCTCGATGCCAGGGTATCGCCCACGATCCTCCTGCAGGGCGACAGCACCAACAACGACGACACCGATTGGGTCTATCGCTGGCTGGTCGAGAAGCTGGGCCCGGCGAAGCTGTGGGATGACACGTCCTCGCGCTACGGTGGCTGGTCAACGCTTCAGGCGGGTTCCGCCGGGCAGCGATACATCCAGTTCGACGGCGCCACCAAGTGCAACATCGGTGCCTTGTGGCAGCGCCATGATGTGCGAGCGTGGATACGTACCGCCTTCATGCGGGCCGTGGCGGCCGGCGGTTCGCTCTCGACGCTGGGTGCAGATGGAGTGCATCCGAGTGCCGGGGCTGGCGTCGATATCTGGGTGAACGAGATTGGCCGCGTGGCGAGGCAGCGCGTCAGCTACTGACACCCCCGCGCCCATTCATAGGTGATTGGCACCATATCCGCGCGACGGCGTATTATGGCGAGGGGCGGGAAAGGAGTGCGATGACGATCGAGTATGTGGCCGAGGATGGCAAGAGGGTACGCATCCCCCGCGGATGGGTGATCCTGACGCTGGCGCTGGCGGCGTGGGGCGTGGTCTGCATTATCGGCTGCGCGATATCTGGTCTGCTACACCTGTTGGCGTGACATCGCACCGTCGTATCGTGGACTCCAAAAAGGTGGAGTGGACCGGGCGGCGGCCGGTTCAATGGGCTTGAGTGGGTGATGCCGCCCGGCCTGCGCCGAGCCGGGCGCTTTTAGCAGGGCCACCCGGAGACGCCTGTAACAATTAGCATCGGGAAGTGTACGCGTCGCACGAGTAGGTGAAGCCGAGGGCCGGGCGAACTGTGGTGTGGGCGCATAGTCCGCCCGGCAGGCCACTCGCCCATGCATGGGGGATGCTCAGGAGGGTGGAGTGGCGAGGTGGAGTGGCTAGGTGCCGGAGCCGTCCATTCAACCTTGAGACGAAGGGTCAGCACCACTCTAGCCGTTGCTGATGATCTTGACACCCGCGGTCGCCGCGATCGCGTCGCGGAGGCACCCGACATAGTTCATGCTGTCGTCGATGAACTGAAGGAAAGCTTCGGCGCTAATAACCAGCTCGACGCCGTCGCCATTGGTGTCCTCGTAAACCAAGTAGACAGGGTCGGGACTGTCCCCGGCCGTTTGAACGCGTAGTTCAGGCACGGCAATCTGCATCTTTGGCATCGTTCTGCTCAGGGTACGGGAATGGCTTGGGTTAGCCATCTTGTTGTTCGACTGCGACCCCCACGCCCCATGATCGCTGCGCCGCATAGGTGCTGTGGGAGAAGCGCTACGTGATGGCGGGGCCGGAAAAGACGCATATCACCCAAATCGGCCGCAGCTTGGTGAAGCGGCTGGACGGGCGGTGCGAAACCCCGTCGACGGTCTATTGAATGCAGCGCAGCTTGTCGCCAACACTGCTGCCCACCGTTGCCTTCATGGAGTGGCACCTCCAAATGTCGAACTTTCCATTCCAAGACCTATTGAAGTCTCCGGAGTGTATGCTGCAGGGATAGATAAAATCGTGATCGTTGAGCCAAGGATCCTGGGTCTTGATCGGCGAGCAACGATCGGTCCAGTCGCCTTTTGGATATTCCCTAGCCGGCAACGAACAGCTACCCGGACACACAATCTGGTCGTCGTCTCCTGATGACAAATCGGCCGCCTCTGCGCTCCCATTTGTTGCCGCCAGTGCATTGCCCCTCTTCCCTCTCGCGCTCCAAGTTCGCTCAGCAGGACCTGTTGCGTCAATCGTCCCAAATACCCCCCGCGCCACGTTAGCGATCGTGCTGCTCACCAAGATCATGTCGAAGCGTGAAATCGTGGAGGGCGGGGAGCAATCCTCTCCTTTTCGATTCAAGCGACCAGCTGCACGAACCGCTGCGCCCTGCCAGAGCACCTTAAAGGCCGGCTTGGATGCATCTCGCATGGCTTTTCGCTTCGATGCGGTGCGGCGTGCGAGGGCGGCTTCTGACAGGTCGTGTTCCATTGCGGCGGCGTAGCCAAGTCCGTCAGATAACGCCGATCAATCTCAGGGTCGCCAGCACTGGCAGCCACGACGCGATTGCAAGGACGGTTATGATCTGGGCATTGCTCACGAGCTAAACTAAATCAAATCCAGTAATCACCGAGTTAACAGGGAGCGGCTCAGGACACTCAATTGTCGGCAAACTACGCTTGGACGTCGGAGCCATGCAGGTGTTTACTTTGTCACCGCGTCCTGAGCAGCAGCCCCCAATGCACTGGCGGTGTAGGGAGGTTAGGTGCCGCCTCCCGGATACCTGGCCTCACCCATTTAGGTGATGCGCGACCTTTGGGTGCCGATAGTGTGCTTCTGCGTCCCGTCGAGTGGCCCTGCTACAAGCGCTCGGCATGGCGCAGGCCGGGCGAACACTCGTGCCCAACACTCTTGTTCGTCCGGCCCTCTTTCAGAGGGATGTCTGCCGTACGAAAGTAACTAACCCCGTCAAACTGTCTTGTTTTTAGCGCCTTTACGGCGAGAGATGTGATCCACGGACACGAATCCCTGGACGCACATGAACACCTTACTCGTCGGCACGACCTTCGCAGGCATCATCGTGTTGACCCTGCTCGCTTGGTTAGCATTCGGCAGGAAAGCCAAGAAGACGAAGCGCCCGCGCACCCACCCTGACGGCGTCCAGCTACCCGTTTCAGCGTCAGTTCACGCAGAGAATGCCACAGCCGCCCAGCGAATGGTCGATGACCTGAAGCGTTAGGCGAGGTTCGGGCGTTCCAGGCCGATCGGTGTAGTTGCCGGCCACGGCTAAAAGGTCAAATGTTCGAACAAGCACGAGCGTGGGGCATATCTGCGCCCGCCACTTCAAAGCTTCGAGACGCGGGGCGGCGATGCCTACGACGCCAACATGCTGATGACCTGCGGTGTGCAGCGCGGATAATTTCCTCACGGCTGGACAATATTCCAATAGCACGCTGTTGTATTGGCAGTGGAGTCATTCGCTTGTCACCAAAAACGATCCAACGGTTAATACTTGCGCAGGCGGCGGCACGAACCACCGGCTTCGCCCTTCCACTCCCTCCATCGATCTCTGCACCTCCAGAGGAAGTGGCCGCACTGCTCGAGGAAATGATTGATCTGGAGTATCTCGTAGAACGTCCACTGCTACCCCATGAAAAATTCTGGCTCGAGGATTGTCTACATAGCGCCAGAGTACTGGTAATTACCGGCCTCGGCCAACGGGCCCTAGCAGCGGATACCGCCAGCAGCTTGCTGCAGAGGTTTCCTAACGGCCGCATTAACTCGGAGGCACTCCCTAATTTCGAAAAGCCACGCTCCTCACTGGATGGTGGATCCCCGCCACCGCGCCAAAACGCCGGAAAGCTCCAACTCCTTATACAAGCGCTGGAAAACCCCGAAGGCGCCACAGTTGCGGAACTTGCCAAGCTAACATCATGGAAAGAGAACTCCGTTAGGTCCGCGCTTGCCGTGCAGGTGCAGCGAAGAATGGGGTTGCGGGTCGACACGGTTCGCGCTGCGTTTGGCGCCCTCCGCTATCGGATACTGAGGCCCTGACCTCGGAATTACTTACCTATCACTTGGGTTTTCTGCTTTTATCAAAAATCGACTGGACATTAGCTGCGTAGGAAGCAGTGCTGTCATTGCCCGTATTGGGCATGAAAGGACTGTAATGAACCACCCGAGCTTGAATGATCCAAAAAATTCGCTGCGGCCATTTAGCAAATCTCGGCGCCGCGTCGGCACCGAAACGGAAATCGATTTACGCGCCGCGGTAACAAATCCCCAAGTTGACGCGGAGAAACTTCGTGAACTGCTACGGTACGAGGAGAGACTGTCAGCACAGAGCGCCCGCATTGAGTTTGATCGCGCCTTCAGCCAGTTACAGCTCGTTTTGCCTGCGATCGCAGAGCGAGGATTTCTGCCCTCCTCCAACGGCGGGCAGGGTTCAACCTACGCACGGTGGGAAGACATCAATGAAACAGTAAAGCCGCTACTTACGAAATTCGGCTTTGCGATGCGCTTCCGAACTGCGCAAACGGCGGATCGCGTTTCGGCAACTTGCTACCTAAGCCATAGAGGCGGCCACTCGGAAGAAACCACCATATCGCTGCCGTTGGATTCGCGGGACGGCAAGTCGGGGGTCCATGCCGTCGGATCATCCACCACTTATGCCAAGCGCTATGCCGCTTCCGCCCTTCTCAACATAACCAGTCTTGGCGACGACGATGACGGCGTATTGGCGAGTGCTCCGCCCCGCATAGACCCTGAACAGCTTGCCGAGCTTCGTTCTAAGTTAAGTTCCGTCGGGGGCGATGAGGCGCACCTATCCGCCTTTTTGGGGGTCGAGACGCTGGCAGAGCTGCCCATCGGCCGTTTTCGCTATGCCATTGCGATTCTGACCGCGAAAGGGAACCGAAAATGAGACAGGTAGTCCAAGGTTCATCCGAATGGTTTACTGCCCGGTTGGGACTAGTCACCGCCTCGCGTATCGCAGACGTCGTTGCGCGAACAAAGAGTGGGTACGGAGCGTCTCGCGCAAACTACATGGCACAACTCGTCGCCGAACGACTTACTCAAACTCCGAGCGAGAGTTTCAGCACCCCCGCAATGCAGTGGGGCGTTGATCACGAGCCCGAGGCCCGTGCGGCGTATCAGTTCTTCACCGATAACAAAGTTCAGACCGCGGGCTTCATTGCACATCCAAGAATTGCGATGAGCGGCGCAAGCCCTGACGGCTTGGTAGGCGATGATGGACTGGTTGAGCTCAAATGTCCCAACACCGCCACTCACATCGAAACGCTTCTCGAGGGAGGGATCCCTCGAAGGTATAAGTCACAGATGCTATGGCAGCTAGCGTGCACGGGAAGGGACTGGTGCGACCTTGTCTCCTATGATCCTCGTCTGCCACAGGGGATGTCACTGTTTGTGCAGCGCCTCCACCGCAACGATGAGGAGATCATCGCGCTGGAGCTCGAAGTGGTAACCTTCCTGGGCGAACTAAATCAGCTCTGCGAGCGGCTAACGAAGCAGTTCGAGCTTGAGGAGATCGCCTAATGGCAAGGAAAGAGTTCTCCTCCGTCACCAAGCGGCAAGCCCTCGAGCGATCTGAAGGGCGCTGCGAGGCTGTCGGAAAAGTCTACGGTCTGAATGCAGGAGCGCGCTGTTCAGGCGCACTTAGTGCAGGGGTCGAGTTTGATCATTATCCGGTTCGCGCAGCCGACGGTGGCGAGAATACGCTGGACAACTGCGTCGCCGTTTGCCGCACATGTCACCGATACAAGACGCGAATGTTCGATTTGCCCGCCATTGCTAAGGGGAAACGAATTTCAGATCGTCACAAAGGCATCAAAAAAGCCCCCACTGGCTTCGCTACTAACAGGATGGGAGCTTTCAAACGCAAGATCGACGGCCGTATCGAACCGAGGTAGGGCCGGGTCAAATGCGGTAAGCGTCCTGAATAATCCCACGATCGTAGCCAAACCGCGGCCCAGATTTAGCAAATTACCGTCTGGGCCTTTTAACGTGTCCAACCAATTAAAGGCTTGTGACGGGCAACCACCTAAAGCCCCCATGCGCTAGAATTCTCAACCTATCTCAGACGCCAGGTCCTCATTCGGCTAATGATTGCGAACTGTCGATCGCGTGGATGACGTCAACCGGGTAGTTTGCGATGACTTCGCCGGCGCATCAGCATGTTCTCGAATCGCCTAGGTTGCCGGCGTAAACGGCGTTCCCGATCCGGTAATGGGAAAACGGGGGTGCGGACATGCTAGCTCAACGCGGACCCGATGCGGCCTGAGAAGAAATTACCGGAGGACGTGCTGCTCATGCGGCCTGCTGCCCCTATAGTGCCGGCGCAATGAGCAATATTCTGTTCGCCCACAACAATTTCCCGGCGCAGTTCGGGTTCGTGGCCGAGGCGGCACTAGCGCGCGGCTATGGCTGCGCGGCGATCGCCTCGACCACCGGGCGGCCGATGGCCCAGGTGCCGATGGAAAAGTGGGAGGCGGGGCGATCGAGCAACCCAACCATCCTAAGGGAGGCCATCCGGGCCGAAGCCGACCTGATCCGCGCCGAGGCAGCGGCTAAGGCGGCGCTGCGGCTGAAGCGCGCCGGGCTTACCCCCGACGTGATCGTGGGGCATCCGGGCTGGGGCGAGACGCTGTACCTGCGCGAGATTTTTCCGCGGGCGCGGCAGATCCTCTACGCCGAGTATTACTACCGCACGGCCGATGGCGATGTGGGGTTCGACCCAGAATTCGGGCCGGCGGAGGCGCCGATGGAACTCCACGCCAAGAATATGGGGCTGGCGCTGGCGCTCAGCGAGGCCGACGCGATCGTGGCGCCGACGCCGTTCCAGGCGAGCCGGCTGCCGGAGGTGTTTCGGGCGCGTACGGAGATCCTGCACGAAGGCGTCGACCTCAAGCGGGTGCGGCGCAACCCTGCGGCGAAATGGGTGACGGCGGATGGGCGGGTGATCGACGGATCGCGGCCGGTGATCACGTTCGTGGCCCGCCGGCTCGAGCCCCTGCGGGGCTATCACAGCTTTATGCGCGCCCTGCCCCGACTGCTGGAAGCCGTGCCCGACGCCGAAGTGCTGGTGATCGGCGAGGCGGCGCGGGCCGGATATGGGGCGGCGGCGCCGGAAGGCCGGACCTGGGCCGAACTGATCCTCGACGAGGTGAAAGACGGGCTCGACCCGGCGCGGGTCCATTTCACCGGCCGCGTGAGCTATGAGGCGTTCATCGATGCGCTGTCGCTCTCATGGGCGCATGTCTACCTCACCTACCCCTTCGTGCTGAGCTGGTCGCTGCTCGAGGCGATGGCCTGCGAGTGCTTGGTGATCGGCTCGGACACAGCCCCGGTCCGCGACGCGATCACGGCGGGCGAGAGCGGGGTGCTGGTGGATTTCTTCGATGTGGCAGGGCTTACGGACGCGCTGATCGAGGCCTGCCGGTCGCCGCGGCGCTTCGACCCGCTGCGGCGGGCGGCGCGGGCGACGGTGGAGGCGCGGTATGACCGGGCGCGGGTGTGTCTGCCAGGGTGGATGGAGTTGATCGGGCGGGAGGCCGGCGCTAGCGGGTGACGGCGGCGATGGCCTCGAGATAACGCGCTATGACGATGGCCTCGTCGTAGCGGGTTTCGGCAAGATGGCGGCTTGCGGCGCCCATGGCGGCGCGTTCGGCGGGGGCGAGGGCGATGACCTTTTCCATCGCGGCGGCGAGGCTTTGGGCGTCGCGGGCAGCGCACAGGAAGCCGTTGACGCCGGCATCGACGACGTCGCGGCAGCCGGGGACATCGGTGGCGACGATCGGGCGAGCCATGGCGGCGGCTTCGAGCAGGGTGCGCGGCGTGCCCTCACGGTAGGACGGCAGCACGACACAATCAGCCGCGGCGATGAAGGGGCGGACGTCGTCGGTGTCGCCCAGGTATTCGATGATGCCGTCCTTCACCCAGCCTTCGACCGACGCGCGCGGAATGGCGGTGCCGTTCTCGACATCAAGGTAGCCCAGGAGCTGGAAGCGGGCGCCGGGGTGGGTGCGGCGCAGCAGGCGGGCCGCCTCGGCATATTCGTTGACGCCCTTGTCGCCGAGAAGGCGGCCGATGAGGAGGAAGACGGGGCAGGCTTCGGCCGCGGGCAGCGGCGTGGGCGTGAAGCGCGTGAGGTCGATGCCGGAGCCGGGGAGGACATCGGTGCGGGCGGCGGGGACGAGGTTTTCGGTGACGAAGAGGGCGCGATCATCCTCGTTCTGGAAGAAGACGCGGGCGGCGCGGCCGAGCGCGCTGCGATAGAGCAGCTTCACCACCGAGGTAAGCCACGAGCGGCGGATGAAGGCCGTGCCGAGGCCAGAGATGTTGTTGATGGTGGGGACGCCGAGGCTATGGGCGGCGAGCGAGCCGAAGACGTTGGGCTTGACGGTGTAGCCGAGGAACGCGGCGGGCCGCTCGGCCGCGAGCACGCGCCGATAACGCAGCATGAGGCCGAAGTCGCGAACGGGCGAGGTACCCTTGTTGTCCATCGGCAGGGGCACGAAGCGGCAACCGAGCTCGGCGAGGCGCGCGGACCACGCATCAGGCGGCGCCACAGCCACGACCTCGTAGCCCGCGGCGACGAGCGCGCGAATGAGCCCAGCGCGGAAGTTGAAGATGTTCCACGAGGTGTTGATGGAGATGACGATGCGAGGTTTGGGCACGGGCAAGCTCGCGGGTTCAGACGAAATAGAACTGATAGGGCAGCCAGGCTGGGGCATTGCTCGCGAAATTGAGCCAGACGAACAGAGCCAGCGCTGAATAGATAAGGACGCCGATGGTAAGGAGACGCTGAGCTCGAGTGGACCGCGCAAAAGCCCCCGGAAGCCGCGACAGAACCACCAACTGCAGAGGTATGAGGTAGAGTGAGAGCCGGTCGACCGCCGTGGACGATGGAGACAGGATCAATGCTGGTACCGTTGCGACGGCGATTGCGGCGAGGATCTGCCAAATCCGCTTCTCGCGTGGTGGCAATTGGAATTGATTGCGGAAGAGCAAAAGCAGCAGGGCGGGTAACACGTTCATCGCAGTGCGAATGATCGCTCCGCCGGAATCGTAGTCGCTCTCGATGTAGCCATAAACCAGCGCGTCGACCCGGTCAGCCAGCAGGACGAAATATGCAGCCGTTCCCGCTGCAGCTACCCAGGCGAATGTCCACAGGCGTCCACGGTTGCTTGTTAGGGCGGCGATGGGGATGAGCAAAACAGCGGTCTTATGGAATGTGGCTGCAAAGACAATCCAGAAGACGAACCTCAGCGTCGAACCGTTTCGGGCCAGAGAAACCAGCCCCATCATCGACAGGCCGATGGCGACGCCCTGCCGGGTGTAGCCCATGGCGACCACGATCACGAGGTATGGCACGGCGACCGCAAGAGCCAGCCACGGCCGCGGTTGCAGGCGACAGAACTCCAGCAGGCCCCAGCAGAAGAGCCCGGCACAAGCCAGGTTGACCAGCCATATGTCACCGCCGACCCGAGCTGCTAGCCAGTTGAGCAGGATGTAGCCCGGGTCACCAGCCGTCGGGATCTCGTAGAACTCGAGGTAGGCGGCGCTATCGAGGTAGCCGAGGTAAGAGGCCCAGTCTCCTCCGACGTTGTAGCGGAGGCCGATTAGAAGGCAGATCAGCGCAATGACGAGTACGAACGCGACGTTCACCACGTTGCGACGACGGCGCCAATCGCCGGTCTCGAAGAGCGTCGCGAAGGCCGGAAGGCCGAAGAGAAGCCAGTAGGGGAACATCAGCCTGCTTGCTGTTCCAACCACGCCCCAAACATGAGAACGCACCACAGCGACTGCGTCCAGTCGCGGCGTCCGCTCAGATGCTCATCCCATTTCCGGCGTATCTGCGATGCATCGAAATAGCCCTCGCGAACCAGGCGAGCCTCGTCGAGCAGGCCCTCTGCCCAGTCTCTTAGAGGACCCCGCAGCCAGGCGCCAACGGGAATCGAAAAACCAGTCTTCGGGCGATCTGTCAGTGCGCGCGGAACGTATCTCTCAAGGACACGTCGCAGGACCCATTTGCCCTCGCGCCCGCGTATCTTCATCTCCATTGGCAGCCGCCAAGAGAACTCCACAACGCGGTGATCGAGCAAAGGTACGCGTGTTTCGAGCGAGCAAGCCATCGCGGCCCGGTCAACCTTGGCGAGAATATCATTTGGCAGATAGCCAAGCATGTCGAGAAGCATCATCCGCTGCTCGGGATTGCTCACGCCTGCTACGCTTTGCTCATCGTCAATCGGAATTAGGAGCGGCCTTGCACCCAGCACGACGCCACTTTCAGCCGGCCATTCCGTGACCAGGCTTCGGTACAGATCATCTATGGTTCGCACGTCTTCCAGACGGCGTCCCATTTTTCGTACCTTGTCGCCGAGGTTGCGAATGTTGGGCGTGAATTGGGCAAGGGATTCCCACGCTTGGGGCGACAAGCTTTGAAGCCCGGCCCCAAGGAGTTTTCGGACTTCGAACGGAATCCAATCGACCCTGCTCCAGATCCTTCGCCCCCAAGTGTAGCGATGGTATCCGCCAAACAGCTCGTCGCCTCCGTCGCCCGTCAATGCGACTGTCACATGCTCTCGCGCGGCCTTCGAAACCAGATGGGTCGGGATCTGCGAACTGTCGGCGAACGGCTCGTCGTAGTATTCCGGAAGCATCGGAATAACTGCCAGAGCGTCCTTCGGGGTGACCCGGATCTCGGAGTGCTCGGTTCCGAGATGCCGCGCGATAGCTGCGGCATCCTCCGACTCGTCAAAACTACCCTCATCAAACCCGATCGTAAACGTCTTGACCGGCTTGCTGCTCCGCGACTGCATGAGCGCCACTACGGTCGAAGAGTCTATCCCGCCGGAAAGAAACGCTCCCAGCGGCACATCGGCGACCATCTGCCCTTCGATGGAAAGGTGGAGCAATCTTTCGAGTTCAGAAACGGTCTCATGATCGTCTGTGAATGGTCGCGCCAGTCCTTGGCGCGCGGTTTCCGAGACCGACCAGTACGCCGCCGGAGATGGCAGGCTCCGGGCTGCGATGTCACGGCTGGATATGGTCAGGCAGCTTCCAGGCGCGAGCTTCATGATGTCGCGATAGATCGAATACGGAGCGGGGACCGCGCAAAACTGCATGTAGAGCGCCAGAGCGTCGCGATCGATCGGATTGTCGAAACCGGGCACCTGCCGCAGCGCTTTCAGTTCCGAGCCAAAGGCGAAAGCTCCATTCACCCAGCCGTAATATAGCGGCTTTTCGCCCAGCCGATCTCGGGCCAAGCGCAGCGTCTCGCTGCGACTGTCCCAAAGCGCCAGTGCGAACATGCCTACGGCCTTCTTCAAGGTCGCTTCAAAACCCCACGCTGCGAAAGCGGCGAGAAGAGTTTCGGTGTCGGAATGACCTCTCCAGTCAATGGCCAATCCCGCGAGCTCGAGTTCCTTCCGTAACGTCAGGTGGTTGTAGATTTCTCCGTTGAACACCAGCATCAGGCTGCCATCAGCCGAAGCCATGGGCTGATGTCCCGCCGGGGAAAGATCGACGATCGACAACCGGCTATGCGATAGGGACACGCTCGGATGAGGCGCGGTCCATGCTCCCCAATCGTCCGGTCCTCTATGGCTAAGTGACGCTGCCATTGCGGTAGCAGCGTCCTGTAGTTGACTCGTCGAAATTTCGGCAGCCCATAGACCAGCGACGCCGCACATCAATCATTCCCCGCGCGAATCACCGCAACACTGCCTGCCATTACTTCAAGACGTGTTGTTTGGATATTCTGAAAGGAACCCACTTAGGCGCTTTCCTGCTGCATGCCGCTCCAGACCTGCCGATAACTCGCCACCATTCTGGACAGCGAGAAGTTTTCCACAACCCTGGCCCGGCAGGCGAGCCTGCGGGTGTCCCAGGCCACAGCGTCTTGCGCCGCCGCCATAGCGACAGCGATCGCGTCGGCGAGGACATCGGGCGTTTTGGGAGGGACGACCCATCCGGTATCCCCCACGATGTGGGGGGCATCGCCGACGTCGGTTACGACGCATGGAGTGCCGCACGCCATCGACTCAGCCACAACATTGGGAAATGCCTCCGAACGAGAGGCCAGCACGTGCAGGTCCAACGAACTCATTACCGCGGCAATGTCAGTCCGCTGCCCCACGCCCACGATGCGTGCCTCGAGACCATCGCTCGCGATCAGTTCCCCAAGTTCGACGTTACTGGCGTCCGTTCCAGCGCCGACCAGCAGACATCGCCACGGTGTGTCCCTCAGTTCCACCAGTCGCGCCAACGCCGATAGCAAATTCGCGTGATCTTTTACCGGGTGCCAGCGCGCAACCATACCGATCAGGAAGGTATCAACCGGAATCGAGAACTGATTTCGAATGGCAATTCTCGAACCGACATCACCGGCAAACTGATCGACATCGTAACCATTGGGTATCACCACGATCTTCGACGCCTCGTAGCCCGCCTTTGCGTACATCGGCGCGCCTCGCTGGGAGCAACTGACGATCGACTTCGGAATGACGGTAGAAAGACGGGCGCAACACCAATTTACCAGCCGGGTCGACAGCCGGCTCGATTTGGGGTCGATAAATGCCTGGTGCAGGCCCCACGCAATGTTTCGAATACCAGCCAGGTGCGCGACAACTCCGCCAACCAGATTGGCGTGGTACATCCATGTCTGTACGATATCCGGCCGCTCTCGCCTCAAGAGGCGGTACAGCTTCACCACGCCCGAGAGGGTAAGGCGCCCCTTGGGCATGTCGAGCGTGTCCACGCGGACACCATGAGCAGCCAGCATTGGCCCATAGCGCCCCTCTCCCAAGAGTGAAATTACATGATGCCGAGGAGGATCAGCTCCGCTGGCAACGGCCGTGCAAAGCCGAAACAGAACTGCCTCGGCCCCGCCGTCCCCCAGACCGGTGATGATGTGGCAAATTCGCATGGCCGGAACCCTAAGCTACCCCGTCGCTCAAGACTGACAGGTAAGCGTCGACTGTTCGCTCGGCGGTGAAGTCCGCGGCTCGCAGACGTGTATCCGGTGGGGACTGATCGTCCAGCGCCGCAGCCATTGCCCGGAACAGCGCCTCGGCGTCGCCAACGGGGACAAGTGCGCCCCATTTGCCATTTTCCAGAATTTCCGCCGGCCCACTGGGGCAATCGGTGCTGACGACGCGCGCGCCGCAGGCCATTGCCTCCAGCAACACGTTGGGAAATCCCTCCCACGCGGACGAAAGAACAAACAGACTGGCACGTCGCATCCATTGGTCAGGATTGCGCAGGAAGCCCGGCAGCGAGACATGCTCCTCGATGCCAAGGTCCCGCGCCTGTTGCTCCAGAGCAGCGCGCAATTCTCCTTCGCCAGCAATCACCAGCCTGACATTGCGCGTTGCGCGCAACATGGCGAAAGCGGAGACCAGCACTCCAAAGCCTTTCGCTTTCGTCAGCCGGCCCGCGGCGAATATCATCTCGCCATGCTGAACGGGGGAACTATCGTTGGCGTCATGATTGGAATTTGCTCGACCGACCTCGGTAAAATTATAGATGGCCGATACCCTCTCGGGCGGCAATCCGGTTGAGGCCACCAGGTCGTCGGATGCTGCCTTCGATACCGTTACAATAGCATCTGCCAGCGGGTAGAAAATCGGGACGATGAAATGAAGAAACCGGCTCTTTAGCCCCTGATCCGCAATTCTTTCAGCCGAGAAGGTGCTTCTCTCCGAGACGACGAGGCGAAATCGGCGACCGGACAGAAGGCGAGCCACCAGCGCCACTACATTGGCGCTGGATAGAACCGAGAGGACCGAATCCGGTCGGTGCCGCCTCAGGTAACCAATCAGGCCCGGCAGACTGTAGAACGTGCTGCGCGAATGAAGGTCGACTATCGTGACCTTGGCGCTGACGTCGGCCAGGTAGGGCCCCACGGCCTCCACCAACACCAGATCGACTTTGTGGCCCCGTTCCGCCATGGCGTTGGCGAGGTTCACCATAACTCTCTCGGCGCCGCCGCCGCGCAGGGATGGCAGATAAATGGCGATATGCATGGGGGGGATCACACCGCCGCTCCCAAATTGTACCCGCGCTCCCCATCGAGCCGTACCACCTCATCACATCCCTCTACCGTCGAGACCCGGTGGGCGATGATCAGGATGGTGAGGTCGCGGCTCAGGCTGTCGATGGCGCGCATGACGGCGGTTTCGGTTTCGGTGTCGAGGGCGCTGGTGGCCTCATCGAAGACGAGGACGCCGGCCTGTTTGTAGAGCGCGCGGGCGATACCGAGGCGTTGGCGTTGGCCGCCGGAGAGGCGGATGCCGCGTTCGCCGACGAGGGTCTGATACCCCTGTGGCAGTGCCGAAATGACGTCGGCGAGTTCGGCGCGGGTGGCGGCGTCGCTGACGCGAGTCTGGTCGATCTGGTCGACGGGGATGCCGAAGGCGATGTTTTCGGCGATGCTGGCGTCGGCAAGATAGATCGATTGAGGGACGTGGGCGATCTGGGCCTGCCAGGCGGAGCGGTTGGCGTCGGTGAGCTCGACGCCATCGACGAGGACGCGACCCTGGGTTGGCGTCAGCAGGCCCAGCACCACGTCCATGAGCGTGCTCTTGCCGCTGCCGGTCTTGCCGATGAAGCCGATGCGGGCGCCGCGCCGGATGGTGAGGCCGAAATCGTCGAGCACCGGGCGGGCGGCGTTGGGATAGGTGAAGCCGACATGCTCGAGCACGATATCGCGCGCGAACGGCAACCGCTCGGCCGCCGGCAGGGCCGCGTATTGCGCGGCGTCGGGAAGGCGCAGGACATCGAGGATGTCGTAGAGCATGCGGCCATTGCTGAGATACTGGGCCCACCCGGCATAGATGTTCTGCATCAGCGGGACGAGCCGCTGTGCCCCGAGCGCCAGAGCGCCGAGGAGCGGGATGGAGGGCACCAGCCCGCTCTGCTGAAGGCTCAGCGCCAGCGCCAGACCGGCGATGAGCACGAGGCCGAGCCCTTCGACGATGAAGCGGGGCGCTTGGCCGACATAGTTGATCTCGGCCTGGGCGAGGCGCAACCGGCTCTCGACCTCGGAAAACCGGGCGATGAATACCGACTGCGAACGATCGAGCAGCACGTCGCGGATACCGCCCAGACCTTCGCTCGCCGCCTGCAGGCGCTCGCCCTGGGCCCGGGCAATGATGGCACCATCGCGCTGCATGGCCTGGCGCGTGGTGAGCGTGACGATGACGTAGATGGCGGCAAAGCCGAGACCCGAAGCGAGGGCAACCACGGGATTGATGAGGAGCAGGCCGATGAGGATGAAGAGCGATATGACGACCGCGCTCAGCCCCTGCATCAGAGGCACCAGCAACTGCGTGCTGACCAGCTGGGCCTTGTTGATGACGCCGAGGGTTTCGTTGCTGTTCGTCGCCGTGTGGTAGGCATAGGGCTGGTGCAGCGTTCGGCTGTAGACCGCAACGCCGAGTTCGGCAGCCACGCCGAAGACGAAGCGCTGGCTGGCCCAGACGAGCAGCAACCGCACCCCTCCCGCCAGCACGGCCGAAAGCGCGAAGGCGATGGCGGTGGCGATCACCAGTTCAAGTTGGGTATCGAGGCCGAGTGCCGCCAGGGCACCGTGCAGTGGGCCGGTAGTCAGCACGGCTTCCGGGTTGGCGATGATGCCTAGAAACGGCAGGATCGCGCCGATCGAGATCAGTTCGGCGAAGGCACCCAGCAGGGTGAGGGCCAGCACGGGGACGAACTGGCGGCGGCGCCTCGGCGAGACATGCGCGGAGACTTCGCGCAATACGGCGAGCATGGAGGGCTGGCTCAAGCTCCGCCGCCTCCGTAGCGCGAGAGGTACCACTCGGCGAAGCGCTTTACGCCCTCGCGAACCGGGGTCGCGGGCTTGTAGCCGACCGCGGCCTCGAGGGCGGCGGTGCTGGCGGAGGTGGAGGGGACGTCGCCGGCCTGCAGGGGGAGGTATTCGCGGGTGGCCTTGCGGCCCAGGGCGTCCTCGAGCGCGGCGACGTAGTCGAGGAGACTCGTGGGGTTGGCGTTGCCGATGTTGAAGACGCGCCAGGGGGCGGAGCTGGACGATGGGTTGGGGCGATTGCTGTCCCAGTTGGGATCGGGTGCCGCAGGCTGATCGCTCGAGCGGATGACGCCTTCGGCGATGTCGTCGACGTAGGTGAAGTCGCGGATGTGATTGCCGCCGTTGAACAGCTTTATCGGCTCGCCGGCGAGGATCGCGCGGGCAAAGAGGAACAGCGCCATGTCGGGGCGGCCCCACGGCCCATAGACGGTGAAGAAGCGCAGGCCCGTGGTGGGGAGGCCGAACAGGTGGCTGTAGGAATGCGCCATCAGCTCGTTGGCGCGCTTGGTGGCGGCGTAAAATTGCAGAGGGTGATCGGCGGGCTCGTCCTCGCGGAACGGCATCGAGGTGTTGGCGCCGTAGACGCTCGAGGTGCTGGCATAGGTCAGGTGGCCGACCTTGGCGGCGCGGCAGGCCTCGAGGATGTGGGTGAAGCCGATGATGTTGGATTCGACATAGGCCATCGGGTTTTCGAGCGAGTAGCGGACACCGGCCTGGGCGGCGAGATGGATGACGCGATCGAAATTGTGGGCGGCGAAGCAGGCCTCTACCGCCGCCTTGTCGGCGAGGTTGGCGCGAATGAAGGTGAAGGGCGAGCCGGTGCGGGCTGCCACGTCGCCCAGCATGGCGAGGCGCGCCTCCTTGAGCGTCGGATCGTAGTAGTCGTTCACCACGTCGAAGCCGACGACGGCGTCGCCGCGCTCGAGCAGGCGGCGGGCGACGTGGAAGCCGATGAAGCCGGCGCTACCGGTGACCAGAACCTTCATCAGAACCTGCCGTCCGTCTCGTTGCGCGGGAAGATGCCCTTGATATCGTAGACTACGCTGGTGTCGCTCGTCAGGTCTCGGATGCCGGGCATACCCAGTTCCCGGAATTCGCGGTGTGCGACGGCGACGATGACGGCGTCATACGGGCCTTGCGGACGGTCGATAGTGCTGGTCACGCCGAATTCGTGCTGGCACTCGGCGGGGGACACCCAAGGGTCCCAGATGTCGACCTTGGCATTGTACTCGGCCAGGCGACCGACGATGTCGACCACCTTGGAGTTGCGCAGGTCGGGGCAGTTTTCCTTGAAAGCGGCGCCCATGACGAGGATGCGGCTGCCGACGACCGGCAGGCCCTTCTTCATCATCAACCGTGCCGTCTGGTCGGCCGCGTGGGTGCCCATGCTGTCGTTGATGCGCCGGCCGGCGAGGATAACCTCGGGGTGGTAGCCGAGCTCCTGCGCCTTGTGGGTGAGGTAGTAGGGATCGACGCCGATGCAGTGGCCGCCGACGAGACCGGGCGTGAAGCGCAGGAAGTTCCACTTGGTGGCGGCGGCGTCGAGCACTTCGCCAGTGTCGATGCCGAGCCGGCCGAAGATAAGCGAGAGTTCGTTCATCAGGGCGATGTTGAGGTCGCGCTGGGTGTTTTCGATGACCTTGGCTGCCTCGGCGACGGCGATCGAGGAGGCGCGGTGGGTGCCTGCCGTGACGATCGAGCCGTAGAGGCGATCGACCGCGTCCGCCGCTTCCGGGGTCGAACCGCTGGTGACCTTGACGATGGTGGCGAGCCGGTGGTTGCGGTCGCCCGGGTTGATGCGCTCGGGACTGTAGCCGAGGAAGAAGCCCTCGTTCAGCACGAGGCCGGACTCGCGCGCGATGATGGGACCGCAGACCTCTTCGGTGCAGCCCGGGTAGACGGTGGACTCGAAGACGATGACGGCGCCCGGCGAGATGGCCTTGCCGACGATGTGCGACGCGCTGACCAGCGGCCCGAGATCCGGACGGTTGGCCTTGTCGATCGGCGTAGGGACGGTGACGATGAAGATGCCGCAGCGCTTGAGGTCGTCCGGATCGCTCGAGAACGTGAGGTGGCGGGCGGCCTCAAAATCCTCGGGCGTCGCTTCGAGCGTCCTGTCTTCGCCCCGGCGGAGTGCCTCGATGCGGGAATTATTGATGTCGAAGCCGACGACCGGGCGGTTTGCGCCAAATGCCAGAGCCAGGGGCAAGCCGACATAGCCAAGCCCGATGATCGCGATAGTCTGGTTGTCGAGGTTCATGCGCTCGTTGTTCTTGAAATGACGCTGGAACGGACCCGGCCCGGGCGCAATCGGCGACCCGCCCCGCTCCCGGTATTCAGCCTGTGGCGGCCGACATCAGCTGACTGCGGCCCAATCACCGCGACCCGAATCCAGTCAGCATGACGCCGCACGTTCTTAACACGATGACCACGTCGAGCCACGGCGAGAAGTTCTGGATGTAGTAGAAGTCGTAGTGGAGTTTCTGGTGCACTTCGTCGATCTGAGCGACGTGCCCCTGGTTGATCTGGGCCCAGCCGGTAATGCCGGGGCGGACGATATGGCGGTAGCGGTAGAACGGCAGTTCGCCCTCATACCACTGCGACAGCGACACGGCCTCCGGACGGGGCCCGATCCAACTCATTTCGCCGCGCAAGATATTGATGAGCTGAGGCAGCTCGTCAATGCGGCTTCGCCTCAGGAAGTGCCCGATGCGGGTGATCCGGTCGTCACCCTCGCGGGTAATCGAACCCTGGACATGGGCACGGGCGCCGGCAGCGTCGTCGACCATGGTGCGGAACTTGTACATGGTGAAGGGTAGGCCGCGAAAACCCATGCGCTGCTGGCGGAAAATCACCGGACCGGGGGAGTCGAGCTTGATCAGCAGCCCCAGGATGACGGCAAACGGGCTGAGCAGGATCAGCATCAGCAGTGCCATCACCCAGTCGATAAACTGCTTGAGCTTGATGTAGCCGGCGTTGGGGTTGATCGACCCCAGGGTGTTTTCGGAGAGGTGGCCGATTTCGACCTGACCGGACAGGGATTCGCGCAGCTGCCGCTCGTGGAACACGCGGACGCCGCTGAGCGCACAATCGGCGATGAAGCGTTCCCACTCGTTGTCGAGCTTACCCCGGAGATCGACGGCAACCCCATCGAGCCGTCCGGCTGGAAGGACCGGCCGCTGCATGAGCACCCACTCTGCCTCTGGCAGGGCGGACAAGGACTCTGCGGTACCACCCGGCACTATGGCGAACCGGCTGCGGCGGACCCGCTCGGAAAGCGCGTAGGTCAGGAAGACCCATACGATGCTGATGGCCAGCGCTGCGGGGAACAGGAAGCGGTTATAGTCGACACGGATCAGCAGCATCACGGCGAGGACAATCGCAAAGCTGACGGCCATTACCGGCGCAAGGTAGTAGGTCTCGCGGACGCCAGGCACGCTCGATATTTGCCGCACGCCAATGAGACCAAACAGGATGGCGGCCGGAGCAGCGATCAGTGTGCTGACCTGCTCAGGTTTAATCCACATCTCGAAGTTAATTCCCCAGCGCAAGCTCACTGGGAGAATGACGGCAAACAGAACTGCGGTAACGAATTGTACGCGCAGTCGCACCAGATAGGAGAGCATGCGTGGAGCACGGTTGCCGGCAGTATCGCCAACGTCCTCCATCACCACCATTCCTCCGCGCCCCTGTAATTAACTATCTGAAATGGCAAGTAAATTCCTACCCGCCGACAGTAGTTCGGTTCCTAATGAATCAGATTTGCTGATCCACGGAAAGCCGTAACCCTCCGCGCCTGGATACGCAACTCACGGGGTGTTGCGCGAACACCGCGACCGCGATGCTCCCGCCGTGCGGATTGATTGGACGCGTCAGCAGCGAAATAGATGGCGTTGAGCAAGGCAAATACGGCGATCAGCCCGGCCGAGCGCAGGGGATAATCCACGAAGGAATGGATGATCACGAAGCCGATCCCGCACAAGGCTGCGACGCTCAGCCGCGACCGGCGGGCCGCAGGCAGGCGCCAGGCGAGGAGAGCAAGATAGGCGAACATGGCGAGCGCGGCGGGAATGCCGCCCTCGAGCACGAGCTCGAGCGGTTCGTTGTGAGCGTGGTTGATGAACGTGCTGCTGATCGCCGTGTCGGTCTCGGCCGAGGGGTAGACGATGTCGAACGTGCCGTAGCCCGAACCGAACGGCAGGTTGCCGGGGATTGCCGCGAGGGTGGTGAGGGCGATCTGCGGACGATCTAGGGGGTCGTCGGGTGAAATATGGAGGACGTTGCCGGGATTGAGGGCCAGGGTGATCGCGCCCAGGGCCACGATGCCAACGAACACCGTGCGGGTGACGAAGCTGACTCGCGCAACCACCGCGACGGAAACAAGAGCGCAGCCGATCGACAGGAAGATGCCGGCGGTCGAGCCAGCCGCGAACTCGACGAAGACGATGAGCACCAAAGCCAGGGCCGCCAACGGCAGGCGGCCAATGGCATCGAACTGATAGATGACGAACGGAATGGCGATGTAAAGCAGCGAGCTGAAGTGGTTGGCGTTGGAGAAGAAGCCGGCCCCCAGCGTGTAGGGAAAGAGCCCGACCGTCACTTCGCGGCTGGCGGCAAACTGGGTAAGCGCTAAGGCGATGTTGAGAATGACGCCGGTGAGGAACCAGGCGACCATGCGATTGAGGTCAGCGGGCTCAAGGCGGCCGAAGCTGAAGAACATCGTCAGCGCGAAACCGACATACACTAGCGAGTCGAGGGTGCGGCCGGGATCGCGGCTGACGAAGGAAAGGCCGTTCGACAGGCTGGGGACGAACTGAATGGCGAAGCAGGCGACGATGAGCCCAACCATGATGTAGACCGGCCAACCGAAGGTGGGTCGCTGCCGACGACGGATCGCGAGGTCGAAGGCGAGCGGCAGCGCCAGCAATTCCAGGGTGAAGACGGTAGAAAGCCCCTTCTGCGTGCCGCCGCCGAGCACCAGGCAGACGAGCAGAAGACCGCCGACGTAGAATGAGCGCAGGTGTTGCAGGTTCATACGCCGGCTCCACGGCCGATATGCACATCGGTGAACAGAACTTCGCCGCCGTTGCGATCACGCCAGCTGGATGTGGTGACGCCGCTTTCGAGGCTCAGCTTCTGCAACGGGCAGTCGGCGGGGACCGTGAACGTGGCGGTAAAGGTCTTGCCCGCATAGGTGCCTTCGCCGACGTCGAGCCTCCCGATCGCAGCGTCCGGCTTGATGCAGCGAACCTGCCAGTAGAGCCCCTTGGGCGCAGCCAGCGCGGTGCTGCTTGCGGTGGTGAAGAGGGTATAGCTGCCGGCGGGGAGATACATCGTCTGGCTGGGGCGGCCGAGCTTTGCCGGGCTGTCGAGGAAGCGGATGCGAAGGCCCGGAGTTTCGGGGCCGGCGGGCAGGCTGGCGTCGACAGTGGCGGTCGGAACTGCCGACCAGTCGAAGCTCCGCCCCGATCCGACCTGGGTGAAGCCAGGGTCGAAGACATAGCCGGCACGCGCCGCTTCATCGGGCGAAAGCGTCTGCTGGAAGAGGGCGTAGGCTTCCATAGGCGCGCCCAGAGCCATGAAGCCGTTGATCGTGGTCGCCAGGTCGTCGCGCCATGCAGCATTGCGTTGGGGCGAGCTCGCGATGACATCGGCGATGAACCGCACGCCCGGCAAGCTGGTCATCAACTCGCGGACGACGCTCGAGCGCCAGGGGGGGTTCTTGTCGAGCGCCGCTTTCAGCGCGACGGCGCCCGTCGGGTTGGCGACGAGACCATGGGCAAGCGGCGCGATCTGAGCAGTGAACTGGTACCAGCGGCGCAGCAGCAGGTCGAAATAGCGCGTGGCGGTCGCGACGTCCCCGGAGGCAAGCGAGAAGGACAGCATCCGGGTCAGGGCGTAGCGTTCGGTGCGCGAGTGATCGAGCGCCCTGGTGTACCAGGCCGCGGAAGCGGCTGCATCGCCCTGGCGCTCTTCGATGGCCCCGACGAGGCTGTAGCCACGCGCATCGGCGCTCGACAGTGCGACCAGCGCCGCCCCCTCGTTCGCAAGCTGATCGACCGGTGCCGAGGAGCTGTTGAGCTCTGTCGCCAGGACGTTGATGCGGGCGTCGGTGTTGAGCGGGTTGAGCGTCGCGGCTAAGGCGGAATCGCTGTCTTCGAGCAGTTGGCTAGCTGCGTTTAAGGCGAGGCAGCACGTGAAAGCGATAAAGATGGGCAAGCCGATGACCCATCGCAGCGACCCCACCGAGCTTCCCGGCATCCTTGCTCCCCTCCCCGGTGATCCGGGGCTTGTCTTCGCCATAGGAGTAGTAGCCGTCATACATGTAACGGTACGCGTAGCTGTATTCTATCTTGTCGGCGTCGTGCTTGCCGAGCATCGCCCCGACAATGTGGCCGCCGGCCATACGCAGGCGCTTGAGCGCCGCCCGGGCGGCCTTGCGGGCCGTCTGATGCGCAGCAACGACCAGCAGGGTGGCTTCGGCGAGGCGCGACAGGATCAGCGCGTCGGAGAGGCCGATGATCGGCGGACCGTCGATGATCACCATGCCGTAGGTCTTGAGGCAGGCGTGGATAATGGCACCCATGCGGGTCGAGCTCAGGAGATCGGCCGGGTTAGGCACCATCGGGCCGGTCGAGAGGAAGACCAGGTTGGGCTGCTGCGTGCGGTGGAACATGCGTTGCACATCGTCCTGCGCCACGGTGCCGGTCAGCAGGTTCGAGAGGCCCATGGTGTTCTCCGTGCGGAAAGCACGATGGAGGCTGGGGCGGCGCAGGTCGGCATCGATGATCAGCACGCTGATGCCGACGGCGGCAAACTCTTCAGCGAGCTTGAAGGCTGAGGTCGACTTCGATTCGCCGGGCTCGGAGCTGGTGACGAGCAGCGTGCGCGGGGCGCCGTCGGCGCCGGCAAACTGCAGCGAGGTGCGCAGCGACCGGTAGGCTTCGGAGATGGCTGAGCGCGGGTTGGCTAGCGCCTCCGAGAGCTTTTCGCCATCGGCCTTGGGGATGATGCCGAGGACCGGCAGCTTCAACTCGGTTTCGACCTGGTCGGGGACACTGAACTTGTTGTTGAGAAGCTCGAGCACGTAGATCGTGGCCGCGCTGGCGGCGGCGGCGACGCCGAAGAAGATCAGCAGGTTGCGCAGCAGGTTCGGTTCGAACGGGAAGAGCGGCTTGATGGCGTAGTCGACCACGTCAACATTGGCATTCTTGAGGTCCGAGGCGACGCCGAGCGAGTTCAGCTTGTCGATGAGGCTCTGGTATTGGGCGCGGTTCGATTCCACCTCGCGCTTCAGGATGGTGTACTGGATGTTCTTGTCCTGGAAATCGACCTGCTGCGTCTCAAGCTCCTTGAGCTTGGCCTGAAGGTCTTTTTCCTCCTGCACCGATTCCTGGTAGCGCAGCTGGATGGCGGAGATGATGGCGTCGACCTCGCCGCTGAGCTGGCGCTTGGTCTCGGCGATCTGGGCCGCGAGCTGCTTCATCTCAGGGAAGTCGGCCTTGAACATGCCGAGCTTCTGCTGGTAGTCGGCCTCGAGCTGGCCGAGGCGAGCCTTGGCGCCTTGGACCGGCTGGCTGTCGAGCACTTCCTGCAGTTTGTCGCCATCGCCGGCCTGGATCTGGTCGATGAGGCGCTGGGTGGCGAGGCGATCCTGCACAGCGGTGGCGAGTGCGGTGTTCATCGCCGTGATGCTTGCGGTGACGAGCGCGCCATCTTCGCCGGCGGCGCTCAGCCCCTGCTTCTTGGCATAATCGACCAGCGCCGCCTCGGAGGCCTCGAGGCGCTGCTTGGTGCTGTTGACCTGCTCGGTGATGAACTGCCGGGCAAGCTCAGACGTCTCCACCGTGCGGTCAACCTGCTGGTCCATATAGGAGCGTACGACCTGGTTGGAGATGTCGGCGGTAAGCTGCGCGTCGGAACTGGCGGCGGAGACGGCCAAGAGGCTGGTGCCGCGAATCAGGGTGACCGACAGCGATTCGAGCAGCGTGGCGACGGCGCGCGCTTCGCGCTCCTCGATCGGCATGTCGGGCAGCTTGGGGGCCGCGGGCGTACCGAAGACGCGGCTGAAGATGTTGCCGACGGAGAAATCGGCGCGCGGGAAGAGGAATTCGCTGTTATTGGCGAGGTTGAGCTGCTGGACGACGCGACGTGCCAGATCGCGGCTCTTCAGCTTTTCGCGCGCTGTCTCGAAGGTGCGCATGTCGCTCGACTGGGCGACCACATCCATATCCTCGAGGATACGGGCGGTGGGCACCATGATCTCGATGCGGGCGGTCGCGCTGTATTTGGGCGTCTGCATCAAGGTCGCGATGCCGCCGATGACGAGGCCCACAGCGACGAAGATGGCGATGAGCCAGCGATAGTGAACGACGTACCAGAGCAGGCGCAGCGGGTTGAACGGCTCGTCGACCTCGGCGGCCGAGGGATGGAAGCCGTAGCCGGCATCCTCGTAGTGATGCGCCGACAGATAGCCGCCGGTATGCGCGTCGGACGGGAGACCCGCCCGGCCCGGCAATGCCCTCTGGCCATTTCGACTGTCGCGGTCGAGCATCTAGACGATTTCCCCCAACCTGCCGGACCTGACCGGCAGACCTATCATAGACCCAGTGTGACGGCGCTGCCGGCGAGGCCGAGCGCGTCCTTGAGATTGCTGCCCAGGACCTTCATGCCCGAAGCGAACGACACCACGACGTCGCCGCCGTAGATACGCGGATCTCCGCGCTTGCCCGAGCGGATGGCGTCGACATTGTACTGGGCGACCAGTTGCTCACTGCCATAAGCGCGGAACACGTAGACCTTGTTCGGATCGCCGACCTCGTTGAAGCCGCCAGCAGTGGCGATGACCTGCAGCAGGGTCGCCTGACCAGCGATCGGGTAGATGCCGGCCTTGCGCACTTCGCCATCGACGGTGACGCGCTGGCCGACGGAATCCTTCATCGACACGGTGATGTCGGGGCGCTGCAGGTAGCGCGCGCCGTAGCGGTGCTCGAGATCGGCTTCGAGCGCCGTGATGGTCTTGCCGGCAGCGGGGACCGAACCGACCAGCGCCAGCGAGATATTGCCGGAGTTATCCACCTGCACGGTGGCATCGAGGGTATCGACCTGGAAAACGTCGACGGCGAGCGTATCGCCCGGTGCAATGACCTGCGTGGTGCCACCATTGGAATCGAGCGGCGGCGGCAGTTCGGCGACCATGCGCAAACCAGTACCGCCGGTGTCGGTGGGCGTGGCCGTGCCGGGCGCGGGACGCAGGCCGGGGCCGCCGGAGGAGCAGCCCACCAGCGCGATGCATCCCAAAATCGCTATCAAAGGTAACGGCTTAGCCACGAAATGTATTGAACCACCCTTTAATACTGTTGATCACGCCGTAGTCCCTAGCCGGAGTTTGCGGCGCAACAATGCCGGTGCGGGCCGGCAGTGATTCTCCATTTAGCAGGGCCGCAGGCCTCCAGAGTACCAGATTTTCGGCTTCAGCCTCGCCAAGACGTGCGGCAGCCAGCTCACGAGCACGGGCAAGCCGTGGAGAACGGGCCTTGGTGTTGTGGGCGTCCGACGCGATGATATCCGCCCTGCCCTCGTCCAGCATCCGCTCGGCCCAGTACTGCGGACGCTTGCCGAAAGCGCCGGTGATGGAGCCCGCGGTGATCTGCATTGGCGCGCCCATGTCGGAGAGCGCGACCACGAGGTCGTAGCGGTTCTCGATCCAGCTCAGGCGCTCGGGATGGGTGATGACGGGTACGTAACCTGCGGCGATGAGACGCGCCACTGCCTTGTCCATATGGGGCGGCAGCACGTGGTGCGGTGGCTCGAACAGCATGGCGCGGGAGCCGGCGAGCGTCGGGGCGATTCCGGCATCGAGATCGGCGACGAGGGTGGGGCTGATATGGATATCGGCACCGGTGGCGAGGCGGAGCGGAATGCCGCGCCGGTCGAGCTCGCCCTGGAGTTGCGCCACCTGCTGGGCGATGCCGTCACCGGTATTGTGGTAGACGCCCGGGGTGATGTGAGGGGTGCAGACGATGTGAGTCACACCATCAGCAACGGCCATTTCGGCCATTGCGATGGAAACGTCGAGACTTTCGGCGCCGTCATCGAGCGCCGGCAGGATGTGACAGTGAATGTCGATCATTTTAGGCGCTACGCGATCTGCCGTCGAACGCAGGCGCCTCCCAAGGCGTCAGTGCGTAACGTTACTTGCTGACGGGGTTTTCCTGCCCGAGCCCGAGCACGACCAGCGTGCCAGCCAACACTGCGCCGCCGCCAGCGGCGATCACGCCGACGCCGCTATTGTCGCCAACGACGACCGGAGGCTGATCCTGAGTGACGCGGACACACATCTGGCCGTCCTGCATCTGCGAGATCGACATGGTCGACAGCGAGGCGAGGGTGACGTTGCAAGTGCCAACCGAAGCGCTGGCGCTGCCAGCGACACCGGTCTGCAGGACCGAACCGAGCGAGAGCGGGGCATTGGCGATGGCATCTACGAGGCCGACATCGCCGTTCATCTTAACCCAGCCAGTGGCGCCGGTGACGAGCCCGACGCTGCCGCCGGGGACGACGCAGACGCAATCGTTGGTCGCTTCCTCCTCGGCCATAACCGGGGCGGCGATGAGCGCCTGCGCAAGGGCAACCGCCACGACCGCACCCGCGAGACGGGTGAAATTACGTTTGTCAGTCATTGCCGTGCCGCCCAATTGCTTCGACCCTTATGAATCTCAATCTATCGACCACAGCGAATATCACAACCCTTATCCGCTTGGCCATTAGTCGCCCTAACCTTGGGACTCTCGGGATACAAATATGCAACAGCCCGGGTGAGCAAAGTATTAAGCGTTAACCCTGCGTCAAGCACCGATGGCCGGAAAGTGCCGGTCTGAGGCTGTTGTGGCTCTAAGAATCATTAAATCGTGAGACCGTCGGGCTCCATCCGCTCCTGCGCAATATCCGCGATTCGACGTTATTGGCTCAAGCGACCTGGCGACGGCCGATCGGCAAGTAGGAAAGCCCTGCCGCCTCCACAGCGGAGGGTTCGTAGAGGTTGCGGCCGTCGAAGATGGTCTTGCTGCTGAGGGTGCGGGAGAGTGCCCCGAAATCCGGTAGCCGGAAGGCCTTCCACTCGGTGACGATCGCCAGGGCGTCGGCGCCCGCGACAGCAGCCTCGGCCGTTTCGGCGAACTCTATCGACGCGATGGCATCGCCCAGATCGAGAGCGAGAACGCGGCGGGCCTCTTCCATTGCGACAGGATCGTAAGCCCGGACCTTGGCGCCATGGGCGACGAGGTCGGCGATCAGCACCCGGCTCGGGGCATCGCGCATGTCGTCGGTGTTGGGCTTGAAGGCGAGGCCCCAGATGGCGAAGGTCTTGCCGCTCAGGTCATTGCCGAAGCGGGCGCGGATCTTGGCGCCGAGCACATCCTTCTGGGCGGCGTTCGCTTCCTCGACGGCCGACAGCACGCGCAGTTCGCGACCGTGCTGGCGGGCGGTCATGCGGAGCGCGCTGACGTCCTTGGGGAAGCAGGACCCACCATAGCCGGTGCCGGCGTAGAGGAAGGAGTAGCCGATGCGGGGGTCGGAGCCGATGCCACGGCGCACCAGCTCGATATCGGCGCCCAGATCCTCGGAGAGGTTGGCGAGTTCGTTCATGAACGAGATGCGGGTCGCGAGCATGGCGTTGGCGGCATACTTGGTCAGCTCGGCCGAGCGGACATCCATCACCAGGGTGCGGTCGTGGTTGAGTGTGAACGGGGCGTAGAGGTAACGCAGGGTCTCGAGGCCGCGACGACCGCTCGGGGTGCCGTCAGCGCCTATGATGATGCGGTCGGGGCGGGAGAAGTCCTCTATCGCCGCACCTTCCTTGAGGAATTCGGGGTTGGAGATCACGGTGTAGTCGGGTTGGCCCAGCCGCAGACGCTCTTCGGCGGAGGAGGCGAAACCACGCTTTGCCAGTTCCTCGGCGATGGTGGCAGCGACGAGTTCGGCGGTGCCGACCGGCACGGTGGATTTGTCGGTGATGGTCTTGAAGCCGGTGAGGTGCTGGCCGATGGAGCGGGCGACGGCAAGCACGTATTTGAGGTCGGCCGAGCCGTTCTCGTCGGGCGGGGTGCCGACGGCGATGAAGATGACATCGCCATGGTCTACCGCCGAGGCAATGTCGGTGGTGAAGCTCAGCCGGCCGACGGCGCGGTTGGCGGCGACGAGGGGCTCGAGGCCGGGCTCATAGATGGGCACGCCGCCTGAGTTCAGTAGCGCTACCTTGGCCTCGTCGACATCGACGCAGAGCACATGGTTGCCGGCGTCGGCGAGGCAGGTTCCCGTAACGAGCCCGACGTAACCCGAACCAAACACAGTGATGCGCATCCCAACCTTCCCAAGCCCTGCCCACGTCAGACGCGGCCAAAAAATAGTTTCCATACGCCGCGTAGCACCCGCGGACGGCCAAGCGGATTGACCAATAGCGTTCAGGATTCTGAGAGTCGATGTGTATGGCTCGCATTTCAGCCAATCGCTCAGTGCGCATTAGCGAGACTCGAACAGATGTTTGGTTGGTAGGAACGAAATGTCAGTTTTCGTAGCGCATCATGGCGGCCACCATGAAGCTAAATGCCCCCCTTGTCGCCTTGGTCCTGCTCAGCATGGTCAGCAATGTACTCATGCTGACCGGGCCCCTATTCATGCTACAGGTTTACGACCGCGTCCTTGCCAGTCGGTCAGTCCCTACCCTCGTAGCGCTGACTGGCCTGATTGTTGTGCTCTTCGCGTTCAGCGCTCTGTTTGATGCGCTCAGAACGCGGATCGCTGTGCGTATTGGCAACGCCATCGATGGCAACTGGTCGCCACGGGTATTCAAGGCGGTGCTAAGGGCTCGCCTTGTCAATTCAACGAATGGGCCGGATCCGGTCCGTGATCTCGACACCGTTCGTCAGTTCATCTCTAACGGCGGTCCATTGGTGGTGCTCGATTTGCCCTGGCTGCCGCTGTACCTCCTGTTCGTTTTTATGCTGCATCCGGCGCTGGGCATCCTTTGCTCTGTTGGAGCAATTGTAATCAGCGGCATAGCTGTAGTGAGCGAACTGGTGCTGCGTAAGCCCGGACGAGCGATCACTGTAGCCACGGTCAAGCGGCAGCAGCTCGACGACGATGCGCGTGCTAACGCCGAAACCGTTCGCGCCATGGGAATGATGAATGACGTTGGCGCGTTGTGGCGGGAGCGCAATGCGGATCTGGCAAAGACACAGCAAGTCCAAGCAGACCAAGCCACATCGTTCTCATCGACAGCCAAGGCTTTCCGTTATTTTCTACAGTCGGCGGTGCTCGCGGTTGGCGCTTTCCTCGTGATCCAGGGCCAGGTTACGGGCGGAATCATGATTGGCGCTTCGATGATTTCATCGCGTGCTCTCGCTCCCATCGAAATGCTGGTAGCCCAGTGGCGACCCATGCTGGCAGCGCGAGATGCGCTCACCCGGCTAAGGATGCTGCTAAGAAGCGAGACTGACGCTGCGCCTGAGGTGACACTACCGCTCCCCAAGAACAGGCTGACGGTCGCTAGCATGGCGACAGGCCCGAGCCGTCAGGTCGGTCCGCTGGTGCAGGGCATAAGCTTCGAGCTGGAGAAGGGCGACGGTCTCGGCATCTTGGGACATTCGGGTTCGGGCAAGTCTTCACTTATCCGCGCAATCCTTGGCATTTGGCCGATCATACATGGGGAGGTACGACTCGATGGCGCAGCAGTTTGGCAGTACGATCCGGATTTGCTGGGAAAAGCGATCGGGTACCTGCCGCAAGTGGTAGAGTTATTTTCGGGCACGATCGCTCAGAATATCGCACGATTCCGGACCGATGCTACGAGCCAAGCTATTATAGACGCGGCAAAGGCCGCGCGGGTTCATGACCTGATCCTATCATTTCCGCAGGGCTACGACACTCCGGTGGGTGAGCTCGGATCGCGCCTTTCGGCGGGTCAGCGTCAGCGTATCGGCCTCGCTAGGGCACTATTCGGTAACCCGTTCATGATCGTGCTAGATGAGCCTAACTCCAACCTTGATTCCATAGGTGACGAAGCCCTAACCGCATCGATGCTGGTAGCTCGCGAGCGGGGCGCTATCGTGATCGTAGTGGCGCATCGACCGAGCGCAATCGCATCGGTAAACAAGCTTCTTTACCTGCAGAATGGCAGGCAGACTAAATTCGGGCTGAAGGCAGAAGTACTTAGAGAAATAACTGTGCAGCCGGACAGCGCCGGGTCCCGTCCATCCGGACAGCGCCAACCCACTCAGTTGACCGTGCCTGCGCACGCAGTGGATGCGAGTCAACCTCCTGCGGCAGACGCGGTCAACGCGCCGGATACCGCTCAGGGAAGGAGAGCTGCTGGTGGCTAGTGGAGCTCTCGCCGACGTGATCGCCACACGCGACGTCAACCGCTACGCCCTATATTCCTTCGTCGCGATAGGCCTGCTGATCTTCGGGTTTGGCGGCTGGGCGGCATTCACTCAGCTTTCGAGCGCGGTTATCGCCGGAGGCACCGTTGTGGTCGAGAGCAACGCTAAGCGGGTGCAACACCAAGAAGGTGGGATTGTAGCGGAGATCGACGCACGCGATGACGACTATGTCCAGGCCGGACAGGTACTTCTTAAGCTGGACGATACGGCGTTAAGCGCGAGCCTCACTGTAGTTCGGACGCAGCTTACCCAGACTCTGGCAATCGAGGCTCGGCTGATGACCGAGATCGACGGCGCGGACGACATCAATTTTCCGCCGGCGCTCGAGGCACAGGTCAATGACCGGGAAACGGCCCAGATCCTCGGCGCACAGCGCGAAGCGTTAAAAGCTCGCAAAGACGTGCGGCTTGGCGCTATCGCACAGCTTAAGCAGCAAATCGTTCAGCTTAGAAGCCAGAAGACCGGATTGGAGTTACAGAAAGATTCAGTCGAGCAGCAAGCGGAAGTAGCCAGAAGCGAGTCTGAGCGATTACAGGGCCTGCTGAAGGGTAATCTGGTCGATCGTGGTCGCGTCAACGACGCGATTCGCGAGCAAGCGCAGCTCGCAGGTCAGTTGGGTTCGATCACATCATCTCTCGATCAGACAACTGCGACGATTGCAGAGCGAGAGGTGATGATAAAGCAGGTCGATTCCGAATTCCTATCGAAAGCGCTCGATGACCTGCAGACGACACGTCAGAAGATCGCAGACCTCACACAGCAGAAGGTTGCAGCCGAAGATCGGCTGCGCCGCGTTGTATTGACTGCGCCTCAGGCCGGTGTCGTCCATGAGAGCGTTGTACACACTGTGGGAGGAGTAGTGGCACCCGGCGAAACACTAATGATGATCGTCCCCACACAGGACCGACTGGTCATCGATGTACGCCTCAATCCACTTGATGTGGATAAAGTCTCCGTCGGCCAGCGAGTTATCATTCGCATTCCGGGCTTCAATGCCCGCGTTACGCCTGACCTCCCGGCGCGTGTTCAACAGATTGCACCGGACCTGACACGCGACCAGCAAACCGGCGCCACTTACTTTCAGGCCCGGGTAGTGCTCGACGACACTGCAACGGAGTTGCTGCCTACCGGTGAGACCTTGCTGCCGGGAATGCCGGCGGAGGCCTTTGTTCAGACTGGCAGCAGGACAGTCCTTACCTATTTGCTCGAACCTCTTGAGGAACAATTCAGGCGAGCAATGCGCGAGAACTAATCGCGGGAATGCCCGCGGAGCTGCGAAGTCGTGGCGTCTGAAATACTGATCAGTCTTAGGCTAAGACGACTGGCCTGTCTTGCGTCGCGGCTTTGACATGATTGTCCACAATCCCGTGCATTTTGAGCTCGGCTAGAAATTCCGAAGCGAGGTCTGGCCGATCGAGGGCGAACACCACGTTTGCGGTGAGGAAGCCGATCTTGCTGCCACAGTCGAAGACCTTGCCCTCGTATTTCACGCCGGTGAAATTCTGCTGGCGGATGAGGGTCTGCATCGCGTCGGTCAGCTGGATCTCGCCACCGGCGCCGCGGGGTTGCTCGGCCAACAGCGTGAAGATCTCGGGCTGGAGGATGTAGCGGCCGGAGATGAACAGGTTAGAGGGCGCATCCTTGGGCTGGGGTTTTTCGACCATGCCGGTGATGCGGAAGCCCGAATCCGGACCATCGCCGCGGGCGACGATGCCGTAGCTGGCGGTGTCCTTGGGGTCGACCTCTTCGACGCCGATAATGTTGCCGCCGGTCTCCTCGTAGGCCTGCATCATCTGCTTCAATACACCCGGCTTGGCGCGGAAGATCATGTCGGGGAGCAGCAGCGCAAAGGGCTGGTTGCCGACCAGTTCGCGGGCGCACCACACGGCGTGGCCGAGCCCCAGCGGCTCCTGCTGGCGGGTGAAGCTGGTGCGGCCGGCCGACGGCAGGTCCTGCTGCAATTCCTTCAGCGCATGGGTCTTGCCGCGCAGTTCCAGCGTATGTTCGAGCTCGAACTGGCGATCGAAATGGTCCTCGATCACTGCCTTGTTGCGGCCGGTGACGAAGACGAAATGCTCGATGCCGGCTTCGCGGGCTTCATCGACCGCGTACTGGATCAGCGGCCGGTCGACCACCGTGAGCATCTCCTTGGGCATCGCCTTGGTGGCCGGCAGGAAACGAGTTCCCAACCCGGCAACGGGAAATACGGCGGTGCGGACACGCTGGCTCAAGTCGGACTCCTCAGTCTGATTTAGGCTCATGGTAGCCCACTAAAAACGATAATCCAACTTGTCGTCGGAGAAGAGTAAATACCTCGGCGGGCAGTAGTTCGGCCTCTACATAGTTATGGTCTTCCGGCTGCGGTGGTCCCACACTGCCCCTGGATAGCGGCAGAGGCATTCTACGCCCAGGGGCGAAAGGCTCATTTTGAATGCATCAGGAGCCGTCAGGACGTCTGTGGGCAAGGAGCACCCAATCACAGGGATATCGCAGCATTCCAACGCGCACAGACCGTGCGCTGAGGACACGACTCGGATTCTGTCATCCCTTCGCTGCAGACGTATAGCTGCCATGCGAGTTTCGCATTACTCCTGAAAAACCCTGTCTTTCGGGGAATTTCACAGCAAAGCGCAGCAGCATTTACCAACCGGCCATTTTTTTGAATTGCGGGCGTTGCGATTTTTCTTGAATGTTGTGGTTAGCAAGTCATTAATTTCACCGCCGATAACCGATCGGCGTTTTTGGGTTAGCGTTCCGGTGGGTAGAGGCGCCGGTCTTGTGGGGACGAGAGGGTCGGTGCATGTCGGATGTCTATGACGAGACGGTTGAGGATGGAGACTTCGCACCGTCACCATACCCAATTCGATTTTTGGCCCCCAGCGGCTACGATGCCCGTTTCTCAGTCGTTTCTCAGAGCGGCTTGCCGCTGGACACTAGCGACGGCTGTCCGGTCGCCCCGGATGAAGCACGGCTCACGCGCCAGCTGGTGCTTCGGCGGTTACTAATCGATGTCCCTCTCTCTGCCTTGGCGCTTTTTGCGCTGGCTCCGCTGTTAGTCTTAGTAGCGCTGACAATCAAACTTACCAGTCCAGGGCCGGTTATGTTCGTCCAGAAACGCACTGGACTTAACGGTCGCGAGTTCGACATTTTCAAGTTCCGGTCGATGCGAACAGATGCGGGCGATCACACCGGCGTCAAGCAAACGACGCTCAACGATGATCGGATTACGCCGATAGGCCGATTTATTCGATCTACCTCGATTGATGAACTGCCGCAGTTGTTGAATATCCTTAAGGGAGATATGTCTGTTATCGGTCCGCGACCCATGGTGCCTGGGCAGCTTGCAGGGGGCGTGGCCTACCGGGAGCTTGTTCCTTATTACGACTACCGGCATTTGGTGCGGCCCGGTCTGTCCGGATGGGCACAAGCCAATGGTTTGCGTGGACCGACCACCGATGCGAAATCGGCGAAGCAACGAGTCGACCACGATAGTGCCTATGTGCAGAATGTTTCGGTGATGCTCGATATTAAGATCATCCTGCAAACCATCCGACGTGAATTCCTCACCGGAACGGGCCTCTGACCCACCTCTCGGACAAGAGTATTTTAGTTTGACCAAAAGAGTCGCATTGATCACCGGCGTGACCGGTCAGGATGGTGCTTATCTGGCGCGTCTGCTGCTGCAGAAGGACTATGTGGTCCACGCCATCAAGCGTCGGTCCTCTTCATTCAACACCGGGCGAATCGAGGACATCTACCAAGACCCGCATGTCGAGGATCCGCAGCTGATCCTCCACTACGGCGACATGACAGACTCGACCAACCTCATCCGCGTGATGCAGGAAGCGCAGCCGGACGAAGTTTACAACCTCGCGGCCCAGAGCCACGTGGCGGTGAGCTTCGAGACGCCCGAATACACCGCCAACGCCGACGCCGTTGGCACGCTGCGCCTGCTCGAGGCCATCCGGATCCTCAAGCTCGAGCAGAAGACCCGCTTCTACCAGGCTTCCACCTCCGAGCTTTACGGCAAGGTGCAGGAAGTGCCGCAGCGCGAGACGACGCCGTTCTACCCGCGCTCGCCTTACGCCGTGGCCAAACTCTATGCCTACTGGATGGTGGTGAACTATCGCGAGGCCTACGACCTCCATGCCAGTAACGGCATCCTGTTCAACCACGAAAGCCCCTTGCGCGGCGAAACCTTCGTGACGCGCAAGATCACCCGCGCTGCCGCCGCGATCCGCCTGGGCAAGCAGGACAAGCTCTATCTCGGCAATCTCGACGCCAAGCGCGACTGGGGCCATGCCGAAGAATATGTGCGCGGCATGTGGCTGATGCTGCAGCAGGATCAGCCCGACGACTACGTGCTCGCCACCGGTGAGACGACGCCGGTGCGCAATTTCGTCGAATGGGCTTTCGCCGACGTCGGCATCACGCTCGACTGGCAGGGCACCGGTGTTGAAGAAAAGGGCTATGACCGGCTGAGCGGGAAGTGCCTCGTCGAGGTCGATCCGCGCTATTTCCGCCCCACAGAAGTGGACCTGCTGATCGGCGATCCGAGCAAGGCCCATACCAAGCTGGGCTGGAAGCACGAGCGTTCGGCCCGCGACCTCGCCCGCGAAATGGTCAACGAAGACCTCAAGATCATGCAGACCGCGACCGTGATGAAGGAAGCGTGATGCAGGATCTGGGCTACGATCTCGCCGGCAAACGCATCTGGGTCGCGGGGCACCGCGGCATGGTCGGCTCGGCCGTGGCCCGTCGGCTTGCGACCGAAAACTGCACCGTGCTGACCGCGACCCGCGCCGAGCTGGATCTCACCCGGCAGGCCGAGGTCGAGCGCTTCGTGAAGGACCAGCGGCCCGACGCCATCGTGCTCGCGGCCGCCAAGGTTGGCGGCATCCTCGCCAACGACACCTACCCGGCCGATTTCCTCTACGAGAACCTGCTGATCGAGACCGCTATTTTCGGCGCCGCCCACGCCAACGACGTGAACCGGCTGCTGTTTCTGGGCTCGAGCTGCATCTACCCCAAACTCGCGCCGCAGCCGATCACCGAGGATGCGCTGCTCACCGGGGCCCTCGAGGAAACCAACGAGTGGTACGCGGTCGCCAAGATCGCCGGCATCAAGCTGGCCCAGGCGTTCCGCAAGCAGTTCGGCCGCGACTACATCTCGGCCATGCCGACCAATCTCTACGGCCCGGGCGATAATTTCGACCTGAAATCGAGCCACGTGCTGCCCGCGCTCATCCGCAAGGCGCATGACGCGAAGCTGAGCCACGCCGAATCGATCACCGTCTGGGGCACCGGCACGCCGCGCCGCGAGTTCCTGCACGCCGACGATTGCGCCGACGCGCTGGTGTTCCTTCTCAAGAGCTATTCGGGCCATGAGCATGTGAATGTCGGCTCGGGCGCCGACCTTTCCATCCTCGAGCTCACCCAGCTCGTCTGCCGCGTGGTCGGCTATTCGGGCCGTATCGTGCACGATCTCAGCAAGCCTGATGGCACCCCGCGGAAACTGATGAGCGCCGACAAGCTCAGCGCCATGGGCTGGGCCTCGCGCATCGGCCTCGAAGAGGGCATCGCCGAGACCTATCGCTGGTTCCTAGAGCATGACGCGAAGGGCAAGGCCGCATGAGGATCCTCATCGTCGGGCTCAACTATGCGCCGGAAAAAGTCGGCATCGCCGTCTACACGACGGGGATGGCCGAGGCGCTGGTGGCTTGCGGCCATGAGGTGCGCGTCATCGCCGGGCAGCCTTACTATCCGGCGTGGAAGATCATGGACGGGCACAATGCCTTTTCGTGGAGCAACCGCACCGAAAACGGCGTGCGGGTGACCCGCGTGCCGCACTACATTCCGGCACATCCCACGGGTCTCAAACGCCTGATTCATCACGCGACTTTCGCGATGAGCGCGCTTGTGCCGTCGCTCTGGTCGGCGATCAGCTTCCGGCCCGAGCTGGTGCTGACCGTGGCGCCGTCGCTCATCGGGGCGCCGGTCGCCCGCCTCGCCGCCTGGGTGGCGGGCGCGCAGAGCTGGCTGCATATCCAGGATTTCGAAGTCGAGGCGGCGTTCGCCACCGGGCTGATGGATGGCGAGGGCCGTGGCGCAAAGCTCGCCCGCGGCTTCGAAGCGGCGGTGATGAAGAGCTTTGACCGCGTCAGCGCCATTTCTCCCGAAATGTGCAAGAAGCTGGTGCAGAAGGGTGTCGACCGCGCCAAGGTGACCGAGTTCCGCAACTGGGCCGACATCGCCGCCATCCGCCCGATGGCGGGCCCCTCGCCCTATCGCGAGCGCTGGAAGATCTCGACGCCGAATGTCGCGCTCTATTCGGGCAATATCGCCAACAAGCAGGGCATCGACCTCGTGATCGATGCGGCGCGCCTCCTGCGCGAACGGAAGGATCTCACCTTCGTCGTCTGCGGCGAAGGTCCCAACCGGGCGCGGCTCGAAAGCCTCGCCGAGGGGCTGGGCAATGTGCAGTTCCACGGGCTGCAGCCCAAGGAAAAGCTCGACGAGTTGATGGGCCTTGCGACCATCCACCTGCTTCCGCAACTGGCCGGCGCGGCGGATCTGGTGCTGCCCAGCAAGCTGACCAACATGCTGGCCTCGGGCCGCCCCGTCGTCGCCACCGCTGCCGCCGGCACCGGGCTGGCGCGCGAGGTGGAAGGCTGTGGCCTCGTGGTGGAGCCCGGCGATCCGGAAGCCTTCGCCGGCGCCATCGCGCAACTGCTCGATGATCGCGACAGCTGGCTTCACGCCGCCGGCGCTGCCCGGCAGCGCGCCGAAGAGCGCTGGGCCAAGGACGTGGTGCTCGGCCGTTTTGGGGCGGCGCTCGAATCGCGCGCCGACAATGCGCTGGCGCTGACCCAGTTCCGCGAGACCAAGTGAATGGACGCCCCGTTCGCTCCGCCGGATGAGCCCGCCGTGGCCCCGCGCGGCCGATCTCTTCTCGACCGGCTGCCGTCGTCGATCCGTGCGGTGAGCCCGACCATCGGCGCCAACCTGATCAACCAGGCGGTGGTGGCGCTCTCGCAGATCGTTGTCATCCCGCTGCTGGTCGCCAAATGGGGCCTTGCGGGCTATGGCAGCTGGCTGCTGCTGACCGCGATCCCGACCTATCTCGCCATCTCGGACCTCGGGTTCACCACCTCGGCCAAGTCCGACATGGCGATGCGCGTGGCGCGCGGCGATACGGCGGGCGCCCGCGTCACCGCCAGCAGCGTGGCGGCCCTGCTCGCCATCGCGCTGCTGCTGGTGGGGGTGGTCTATTTCGGCCTCGTCTTCATCGTCGATTGGCCCGGTGTGCTGAAGCTCGAGAACGTTGCGCTCGGCAGCGCCCAGTCGGTGCTGGCCCTCGGCTTCGTGCAGATTGCCGCCTATCAGGCATTCCTGCTCTCGGCCTCGATCTTCCGCGCCGCCGGCAAGCCGGCCACCGAAGTGCTGCTTTCCGCCCTGTTCCGCGCCCTTGAAACCGCTGCCCTCGTCGTCGCCGCGCTGCTGGGCGGCGACGTGATCGCGGCCGCCGCCGCCTGGGCCGCAACGCGGCTGCTGACGACGATCGGCACCTGGCTGGTCATCGCTCGCCGCTACCCGGACCTGAGCCCGGGCCCGCGAGCGATTGAGTTCGCCCGGATCCGTGCCCTGTTGCCGCCGTCGCTCGGCTACATGCTGCTGCCGCTCGCCAACGCTATCTCGATCCAGGGCACTGTCTTGCTGCTCGGGGCCGTAATGGGCCCGGTGGCGGTCGCAACCCTCACGGCAATCCGCGTCGTCACCCGCCTCGGCGTCTCCGCCGCCAACACGCTCGCGTACGCCTTCACGCCGCAATATTCCTACGCGCTCGGCGGCGGCAACAAGGACCGGTTCCGCAACCTGCTACGGACCCACATCGTCCTCCTCGCCGCCGGCAGCGTCGCCTTTCTCCTGGTCATGGCCGTACTCGGCCCCTGGCTCGTCGGCCTCCTGACCCACACCGGCAACCGCGCCAGCGTCACCATCGTGCTCCTCATGTCGCTCGCCGCCGCCCTCGAAATGGCCTGGGGCCTCCCGGTCGCCGTAGGTTCGGCCGAAAACCGCGTCGGCCGCCTCGCCATCGTCTGGCTACTGTTCGGGAGCCTTGGCGTAGCGGCTACCTTCGTGCTCGTCGGCATGTGGGGAACAATTGGGGTGCCCCTCGGCCTGATCGCAGCTCATCTGGCCATGAGCCTGTTCGCATGGAGATGGTGGCTTCGATGGCAGCGCTAGCAAGAGATGGGCAGCGTTCCGATAGTCCGCTCATTAGCCTTTCACTCGTTTGCTTTCTGGCGTGCCTTGCCTGCTACGCCATAGCGCCGGCGTTCGATGTGCCGCCGAACTATCCCATGTGCGGCATATTGGCGATCTATTGTGTGTTGCACCTTATGTACCGGGGCTCACTGAGTGACCCTGTGCTTGTGTTCGCCTTTACGATGCTGATCTACGCCTACCTACCGCTGACGATAGATCTGTCATTTTCGCAGCTTCTCGCGAGGTTTGGTTACAACGGCGCCAACCTGATCTACGCCGCAGTGATTCCATCCTTCTTCGCTGGCAACGTGATCGCGATGTTGTGGATGCCGCTCCAAAAACATCGTGAGCAGGTCGCCACGGCGGATACCCAGCGTCGGGAAGCCGCGTTCACGCGAGCCGCCATCCTTGGTTCTGCAACTAGCATCGCACTTTCACTGATCTACATCGCTCGCAACGGCGTCGTGCTTGGCGGCGACGTTGCGTACAGCGAAGGCTTCGTCGACCGAATGGCGGCTGGAGCAGGCGTACTGCAGATGGCAGTACCAACCGCGATTGCTGCGCTCGCTTTTGCGTTGATGTCGCGAAAGCGCTTCAGTTCGATCGCGATGTGGTTGCCCATTGCAGCTTTTTTTATGCTGCTCATATCCCAGGGGCAGCGCAAATACCTGATCATCCCTGCGCTTATGCTGGTGGCAGGGCGAGTACGTTTTGGCAACCCCCTGACTGTTGTGGCATTCGGCATGGCGGGGGTGATCGCGTACATCGGTTTCAATTATCTAGGCTACATGAGAACTTATGGTATCGATCTTTCTCAGGCGCTTGATCAGTCCGTTCTTGATAGATTTTTTTATTACCTCCCGGCCAACGTAAGCGGTGAAACTCCCGCGCTTTATGCCACAACATCTAGCGCCTACACTGGATTTATTGTTCCATTGCCTAATTTTGGCGACTATCTGTTGTCTTGGGCGATGCTGCTTCCTCAGTTTTTCTTCGGCCAAATCACGTACCAGCCAGCGACGACACGGTTTTCATACGCACTAGATCCCGTCGCTGCCAGTCAAGGTATGGGTTACGGATACTCACTATGGGGCGAAGCTTACTTGGTGGGTGGATTCTTGGCCATTACAGTAGTGGCTCTAATTTCTATTATAGTACTGCGTTTCATTTACGTGCGCGCCGGTGGGTCTCGGTTGATTGGCATGGCTGGCGTAATTGCGCTCAGCACACTCTACTACGCGTTATGGCTACAAAGAAACCCGATTGCATACTTTATGAGGGAGTACGTGCTGTTCCAGCTGGTCCCTACATTTGCGCTATATTGGATTGCTTTGCGCGTAAAATTTCGGATAGGCAAGCAGCCAGCATCTGAGCGAGCTAGCGTGAACCTGCGTGTCCCTGACAACGACATTTCGTCGCCGGCCGTGCGGTAAGAGCGTAATCAGATGTCCCAGCCCCCCATCATCATCTACCGCCTCGGCAGCCTCGGTGACACGATCGTTGCGTTGCCGTGCTTCAACGCCGTCTCGCGGCGATGGCCCGATCGGGAGCGGTTGGTGTTGACCAATTCGCCGATTTCGGTGAAGGCGGCGCCGTTATTGTCGGTGTTGGGCGAGGGGGCGGGGATCGTTGATGGGGCGATCGCCTATCCGGTGGGGACGCGGTCGCCGAAGGCGCTGTGGGCGCTGGCGCGGCAGTTGCGGGCGCTGGGGGCGGATACGCTCGTCTACATGATGCCGAACCGGGGCGCAGTAGCGGCCTGGCGGGACTGGCTGTTCTTCAAGCTCGCGGGGTTCCGGCGCATCCTGGCGTTTCCGTACAGCGACGACCTGCGGCAGAACCGGATCGATGCCGGCGGGATCGAGGAGCCGGAAGCCGAGCGGCTGGTGCGGACCTTTGCGGAATTTGGGCCGATCGACCTCGATGACAGGGCGAGCTGGGACCTGCACCTCTCCCCGGCCGAAAAGCAGGTCGGCGAGGCCTTGGCGGCGCCGCTAGCCGAGCGGCCCTATTTTACCGTGAATATGGGTGGCAAGGCCGCCGAGAAGGACTGGGGGCTCGACAATTGGTTCGCGCTGTTCGGCCGGCTCGCAGCCACGCATGGCGACCATGGCGTAATGGTGGTGGGCGCCGATGTCGATTCTGAACGGGCACAGAAGCTGCTCGCCGCATGGCCGGGCGTCGGCGTCGATGCCTGCGGCAAGCTCAGCCCCCGGCAATCGGCGGCCGCGATGGCGAAGGCAGCGCTGTTCATTGGCCACGATTCGGGACCGTTGCATCTCGCGGCTGCGTCCGGCGTGCCGGTGCTCGGATTGTTCGGGGATTTCAACCGGCCCAACAAATGGCATCCGATTGGCAGTCATGTGACAGTCCTGCATGACATGGCTGGCATGTCGGCAATTGGGGTTGATGCAGTCGAGGCGGCCGTGCGGCAATCTCTCACGTATCAAACTTCGTCCGATACAGTGGGTTGAGCCGGATATGTCTGCTGAAGCCCGAATTCTGACTGAATCGCATCCCGCACCGGACCTGCTGGACTGGCTGTTGTCCGACGCGTTGCCGCTCTGGGCGCAACATGGCGTCGATCGTGCAGGCGGCGGCTTCTACGAAAAGCTCGGGCATGATCTCGCGCCGATCGAGGAGCCGCGGCGGGCCCGGCTGGTGGCGCGGCAGATCTACTGCTTCGCGGTCGGCGGCGCGCTGGGCTGGGACGGCGAAGCGGATGCGCTGGTGGCCCACGGTCTCGATTTTCTGACCCGGCACCTGATCCGGCCCGATGGCACGGTGGTGATGGCGGTGGAGCCGGATGGCCGCGTCGCGCGCGACCGCTACGACCCCTACGACCAGGCCTTCGTGCTGTTTGCGCTCAGCGCCGCGGCAGCCCGGCAGGATGATCCGACGGAACTGCGCGACATCGCGGCGCGCGTGCGCGACCGGCTTTCGGCCAACTGGGCCCACCCCGTGGCCGGGTACGAAGAAGCAAGCCCGCGGACGCTGCCGCTGAAGCAGAACCCGCAAATGCACCTGTTCGAGGCGTTCCTCGCCTGGGCCGAGCTGATGGGCGATCGCGATCCGAGCTGGCAGCAGCATGCCGATGCGCTTGGGCAACTGGCGCTCGACCGGTTGATCTCGACGGAGACCGGCGCGCTTTACGAGTTCTTCGATGGCGACTGGCTGCCGCAGGCTGACGACAAGGGCCTGCTGGTCGAGCCTGGGCACCAGTTCGAATGGGCCTGGCTGCTGACGCGTTGGGCCGAAAGCCGGAATGACTCGACCGCTTTCGCGGCGGCGGTGCGGCTGGCAGATATCGGCGAGGCGCATGGGGTGAATGCCCGCGGCGTTGCGTTCAACGAACTGCACCACGATTTCACGGTGCGCGACGCTCACGCCAAGCTCTGGCCGCAGACCGAGCGGATAAAGGCATGGCACGCTCTGTCGCTGTCGCCCCTCAATACCGCGGCGAGGCGAGTTCGCGCCGCCGACCATCTCGGCCGTGCCGTGGCGGGCTTGCGTCCGTTCCTCGTTCCCCAGCCCCGTGGGCTGTGGCATGAGGTGCAGCGCCCCGACGGAAGCTTTATCGACGAGCCGGTGCGGGCGAGCAGCCTCTATCACATCACTTGCGCCATCCACACGATTTCAGCCGCCTCCGATGCCCCAGTAACGCGCCGAAAGTGACGACATGAGTAACGAGACATCGCCGCTTCCTCTGCCGCTGACCGCCTATCTGCAGCACTTCGCACAGGCCAAGGTGCTGTGCATCGGCGACGTGATGATCGATCGCTTCATCGAAGGCTCGGTCAAGCGCATCTCGCCCGAAAGCCCGGTGCCGGTGTTCAATGCCGGTAAGCATGAGCTGTTTGCGGGCGGCGCCGCTAACGTGGCGCGTAACATCGCGGCGCTCGGCGCCCGCTGCACGCTCATCGGCGTGGTGGGTGATGATGGCGCCGCCGTGGAACTGGCGGACCGGCTGGTGGCGGGCGGCGGCATCACTGCCGCGTTCGCCAAGGCCGCGGATCGGCCGACCACCGAGAAGACCCGCTATGTGACACAGGGCCACCACATGCTGCGCGTCGACGTGGAGGTGGCAAAGCCGGTTTCGGCGCAGGTGGAAAGCGAGCTGATCGCCAAGGTTGCCGCCCACATCAACGAAGCCGAAGTGCTGGTGCTGTCGGACTACGCCAAGGGTGTCCTGACCGAGCGCGTGGTGCGCGAAGCGATTGCGCTCGCGCGTCAAGCCGGCAAGCCGGTGATCGTCGACCCCAAGTCGAGCGACTTTTCGCGCTATGCCGGCGCCACCGTCATCACCCCGAACGCCAAGGAAGTGGCGGCCGCGACCGGCATTGAGCCGGCCGACAACGCTGAGGCCGTGGCCGCCGGACGGGCCGCTCTTGCCAACACCGAGGTCGAGGCCATCCTCATCACCCGCAGCGAAAAGGGCATGAGCCTCGTGCCGGCCGTGGGGGAATCGACCCATATTCCGACGATCGGCCGCGAGGTTTTCGACGTCGTCGGCGCCGGCGACACGGTGATCGGCACACTGGCGATCGCGCTGGCGGCTGGTGCCAGCCTCGAGCAGTCGGCCCGTATAGCCAACACGGCGGCGGGCATCGTCGTGGGCAAACGCGGCACGGCAACGGTGTCGCCCGACGAACTGATGCTAGAGCTCGAGACGCAAGCGCGCGGCAGCGTGAATCGAGGGGCGCCGGTCATGCTGTCGCCCGAAGAGGCGGCTCGTTATGCGCGAGCGCGCCGGGCCGAGGGCAAGCGGGTCGGATTCACCAATGGGGTGTTCGATATTCTCCATCCGGGCCACATCTCGCTCCTGCATTTTTCGCGCGAGGCCTGCGACTGCCTGATCGTCGGGCTGAACAGCGATGCCTCGGTGAAGCGGCTCAAGGGACCGACCCGGCCGATCAATTCCGAGGGCGACCGCGCCATCGTGCTGGGCGCGCTCGGCACCGTGGATGCGGTGGTGATCTTCGATACCGATACTCCGATCGACCTGATATCGGCCATTCGGCCCGATGTGTTGGTGAAGGGTGCCGACTATACGATCGCCACGGTGGTCGGGGCACGCGTTGTCCAATCCTATGGCGGGCAGGTGCTGCTCGCCAACCTAATACCGGGCGTGAGCTCGACCAACACCATCACCAAGGCGCGCCTGGGAGAAGCTCGTTGATTCTAGTGACTGGAGCGGCCGGTTTCATCGGCTCCAACGTGGTGGCCGACCTCGAGGCAGCCGGCAAGGGCCCGATCGCCGTGTGCGACTGGTTCGGGCTCGCCGACAAATGGAAGAACCTCGCGAAGCGCCGCATCGCCGCCTTCGTCACGCCCGAAGACCTGCCGGATTTTCTCGACTACCACGCTGACGACCTCAAGGCGATCATCCATCTGGGCGCCATTTCGGCGACCACCGAAAAGGATGTCGACGCGCTGGTGAAGCTCAACATCAACGCCACAGTGGACCTGTGGGACCGCGCGGCGCGCTACGGCATTCCCTTCATCTACGCGTCGTCGGCCGCCACCTATGGCGGCGCCGAAATGGGGCTCGTCGATGACGAGGACCTGACGGTGATGGGCGGCCTGCAGCCGCTCAACGCCTATGGCTGGAGCAAGAAGGCGACCGACGAGATTTTCCTGTCGCGGCTCCAGCGCGGCGACAAGGCTCCGCCGCAATGGGCGGGGCTGAAATTTTTTAACGTCTACGGCCCCAACGAGTACCACAAGGGCGACATGCAGAGCGTGATCGCCAAGCTGTTCGAGGCGGTGCGCGACGGGCAGACCGTGCGGTTGTTCCGGTCGGATCGCGAGGGCATCGCCGATGGCCAGCAGAAGCGCGACTTCATCTACGTGAAGGATTGCACGCGGGCGATCATCTGGCTGCTCGACCATCCGGAGGTCAGCGGCATCTTCAACCTTGGCACCGGTATGGCCCGCAGCTTCGAGGATCTGGCGCGCGGCATCGGGCTGGCGCTCGGGAAGCCGGTCAACATCGAATATATCGAGATGCCGCAGGCCCTGCGCGGCAAGTATCAGTATTTCACCCAGGCTGAGATGACGAAGTTCCGCGGCCGCGGCCTCAATTTCGACTTCCACTCGCTCGAAGACGGCATCGCCGACTATGTGCGGCACTATCTCGACCAGCCGGACCGTTACCGGTGACCTCGCCACAGCCGACCGCGTTCCTCGACCGAGACGGCACCATCATCGTTGAGCGCGACTATCTCGGCGACCCCGACGGTGTGATGCTCGAGGCGGGCGCTGCCGAAGGTCTGCGGGCGTTGGCAAATGCCGGGTTCCGCCTCGTGGTCGTCTCCAACCAGTCCGGCGTGGCGCGCGGCAAGCTGACCATCGGGCAGGTCGAAGCCGTGAACGCGCGCGTTGATCAACTGCTGGCCGCCGAGGGCGTGAAGATCGACCGCTGGTATTACTGCCCCCACGGTCCCGATGACGGCTGCGATTGCCGTAAACCCTTGCCAGGCATGATCGATCAGGCGGCATCCGACCTCGAAATCGACTTTATCCACTCGATAGTCGTCGGCGACAAGGAGTCCGATGTCGCGTTGGCGGCTACGCGTGGCATGGTGGGTTATATGGTGCTGACCGGCCACGGCCGGGAGCATGAAGACTTCGCCCGTCGGGCTGGGCACATCGTTTGCCGAGACCTTCTTAAAGTATCGCAAGTCGTTTCGCCGCCTTCCGCCCGATCCCATTCGGCATAATGAAGATGAGTGTGTTGATTATTTCGAACAAAGCGATTCTGGGCGGGAAGCTTGCATCGCTTGGTGTGAACGAAAGGGTACATCGCTCCTAGCGTGTCGCCATCAGGGGTCTTACGGTCCCGTTAGACTATAAAACGTGTCTGGACTTTCTTCCTATTGACTGCGATCTGCTTGATTTAGCGGCTCGGTCTTCGGGAAGGCGATAGATAGAGTGAATACGAACCAACCTATGGCAATACTGCACGTGATAGCGACGGTTAATCCCGAGCACGGCGGCCCTATCGAGGGCGTGCTGCGGCAGTCGCTATATTCGGTAAAGATCGGCAGCCATGTTCGCGAGGTTCTGTCGCTGGACGGGCCCGATGCACCCTGGGTTCAGAACTGTCCGATAACAGTACATGCTATGGGCGCCACGTCGCAGGCGACCTACGATAAGTATCGCCGCTACTTTCCGTGGATGCGTTACGGCTTCAGCCTTAAATTCGTCCGATGGCTCCGCGAAAACTATCAGCGCTACGACGGCATCGTCGTCAACGGACTGTGGAACTTCGTCACGCTCGGCTTCGTCATGGCGCTGGGCGGCAGGAAGGTGAACTACGTCGTCTATACCCACGGCATGCTCGATCCGTGGTTTGCCAAGACTTACCCGCTGAAGTCGTTCTTCAAGCAGCTCTTCTGGTGGTTCGCGGATGGCCGGGTGGTGAATTCTGCCACGGCCGTGCTCTTTACCAGTGAGGAGGAGCGCACGCTCGCTCGCAACGCCTTCCATCCCTATCATCCGCATGAACGGGTGGTTGCCTATGGGTCATCGGACGTTCCTGCAGGCGAGGAAAAGCAGCAGCAGGCGTTCCGTGCTGCCATCCCACAACTGGGCGACCGCCGCTTCCTGTTGTTTCTCAGCCGCATCCATCCCAAGAAGGGCTGCGATCTGCTGATCGAAGCCTTCGCCAAGGTGGCGGCAGATCATCCGGATATTGACTTGGTCATTGCCGGGCCCGATCAGATCGGCATCAGGGAAGAGCTGCAGAAGCTGGCGCTCAAGTTGGGGGTGGGCGACCGCATCCATTGGCCGGGTATGCTGCATGGCGACGCCAAGTGGGGTGCCTTCCGTACCGCCGATGCGTTCATCCTGCCCTCGCACCAGGAAAATTTCGGCATCGTGGTTGCCGAGGCCATGGCTTGCGGCACCCCGGTTCTGGTCTCGAACAAAGTGAACATCTGGCGCGAGGTCGAGGCGTCAGGCGGCGGTATCGTCGAGGAGGATACCGCGGAAGGCGCGGAGCGCTTGATGCGGCGCTTCCTGTCGCTTGATGCGGCAGCACTCGATACCATGCGACGCGACGCGCGCGACGGCTACGACCGCAATTTCAGCATAGCTGGAGCCGTAGCATCTCTCGAACAGGCTCTCGGTGCCCCGCGACCCACCAACTCACTCCAAACGGCGCCCTCGGAGTAATCTTGACCTCCCCCCAACCATCGAGCGGCATCCGTGACGCCAGCACCAGCGACACCTTCGCTGGCGCCCCAACCTTCACGCTCGGCAACCGCCTCTACCGCGTCGGCTTTGCGCTCGCCTGGCTCCTCCTCTGCCGCTGGACCCCGGCTCCCCTCCACGCCTGGCGCGCCCAAGTCCTCCGCTGGTTCGGCGCCGATATCGGCCGGGGCGTTTTCCTCTACTCGAGCGTGAAAATCTGGTCGCCGGCCAACCTCACGATGGGCGACGCGGCGACACTTGGCCCCGGCGTTACCTGTTACTCGATGGCGCCGATCACGCTGGGCCGCAAGGCGATCGTGTCGCAGCGAGCGCATCTCTGCGCGGGCACGCATGACGTGGATGACCCGAATTTTCAGCTGCTCGCCCGGCCTATTACCATCGGCGAGTTCGCCTGGGTGGCGGCAGAAGCCTTTGTCGGCCCCGGCGTCACCATCGGCGACGGCGCCGTGCTCGGGGCGCGGGGCGTGGCCGCCAAGTCGCTCGCGCCATGGTCGATCTACGCTGGCAATCCCGCGCGCCTGCTGCGCGAACGTCGGGGGCGACCCAACTAGCCCGGCGCGCCCCGGCCCGCTGCGATGCTGTCGGCCATGCGCAGCGCAAAGAGCATCAGCATCATGGTCGGGTTCGCTCCGCCGCCCGTCGGAAAGGTCGCGGTGCTGAGGACGCGGAGGCCGGGCACGCCGAAGGCTCTGAGATCGCCGTCCACGACGCCTTCCGCCGGAGTGGTCGCCACGCGCAGAGTTCCACCAGGGTGATAGATACCGCCGCCATTCACGAGTTCGTCCTGCCACTGCCGATCGGGGTAGAAGGCCAGCTGGCCCAGCGCAGAGAGGCTGCCCATCCGCCAATAGTTCGCGAGAACGCTCGCCGTCTCGACAGCCGCGGCGATATCCTCGGCGCCGACATGCCAGTCGATCGCGGCTAGCGGGACGCCGAAGCGATCCGCCTCGGTGCTCGAGAGGCTAATGCGGTTGGTCGCGACCGGTTTCTGTTCGGTAACGAGGTGCAGTTCGAAGATTGCATCGTCGGGCGGCAGGACGCGACCGGAGATCAACCGGGCAGCGACAGCCCGCGAGAACCATCCCGAACTGCGGGCGAGCAGAAACATGGAGGCCAAGGTCGGGAGCTTGCGCATCTGGATGCGCTGAAGCACCTGCCGCAGCCCGTCGAAGCCGCTCGCTCCCTCGGTGCGAAAACCGATATGCGCGAAAGCACCCGGCAGGTGATGGGCGTGCCGTGCCGCTTCCGCTAGTTCAAAGCGCGTGTTTCGCATCGCCTTGCCTTCAAACCGGAAGCCCGTCGTGCGGTTGAGCGCGCGCCGGTCGCTGACCTCGATGCGCGCCACCGGCGCCGAGAGATGATCGTGAAAGTAGCGGCCAATCTGGGCGGTCGGCGCAAACAGTCGGTCGCCGTACTGGCGATCGAGCGACAGCAGCAAGCGCGTGCTCTCGATGGCGCCCGCCGCCACGACGACCTCCCGAGCCGTCAGGTCCAGCGTCGTGCCGCTCTCGCTCGTGACTCGCACATTTCCGGCACGGCCTACCTCGTCGAGCTCGATCGAGGTCACGTGGGCATTAAGCCACACTTCCGGGCCCGTCGGCGAAGCGAGATCGGCCTCGAAGACTTCAGCGACGTTGCGCAGGCGAAAGGGTGGCCATTTGGCGGCCTTGACGATGAAGTCCGGAGACGAACCACCATCGACGAGATCGGGCATCTCGTACGGCGAGGGTGAAAGGCCGAATAACTGCTCGAGGCGCGGCAGATACGGCGTCAGCGCGTCAAGTTCGACTGGCCACGCTGGTCCCCAGCCGGCTGTGTGCGGCCCGAGATCCGCCGGCTGAAACGGGATCATTGCGCCACCCCAGCGAGACGACGTCCCTCCCAGGGCCCGGAACCGTCCATGCTCGGCGCCACGGTAGAGCTGGCCGGTCTGGATGACGCGGTTGAGTTCGTGTGTGTCGGTGGTTTGCGCTTCGCCGCCACTTTCGACGACGATGACCCTCAATTGCTTTGCCGCGAGTGCTGTGGCGAGCACGCAGCCAGCGATGCCCGCGCCGATGACGACCACGTCGCAGGAGCTCGGGGCACCGTCAGTCCCAGACCGTAAGTCCCGAATCAAGACGGCGACCGGGTCGAACGCAAGGCAGAGGCCAATTCGGCCAAACGCTGCTGGCTGCGCGTACTGACCAGCACGATTTCGTCGGGATGCGCCAGAAGCGCTGCCTCGATCTCCTGGCTCGCCCCCGTCCGGTCCGCCAAGGCGGCGATATGGCCGAACGTGATATCGGGAGCCCGTCCTGCCTGTCGCAGCGGCGCCGATTCGTGGCTCGCGCCACTGTCGCGGGTCTGGATGACCTGGACTAGTGGGATGCCGACAAACTTCTGCACGTCGGCCACTTCACCGGCGACCCCGAAGGCACCAATCCGGCCCTTCTGTTCTTCGATGAAGCGTTGCCACTCGTCGGTCTGGAACGTCGCGCGGACCGGTTCGTGCAGCAGGACGAGATCGATCCGATCGCGTCCGAGGCGGCGACGGCTGGCATCGAGACTGGCGCGCGCCGCGGCAACACTCATGTCGGAACTTGGCTTGGAAAGCGCCGGCAGAGCCTTGCCGGCAATCTTTCGCGCCAGCACCGATAGGCGAGACTGCTCGGCGCCACCCGGCGGGTAGAGCCCCACCTTGGTGGCGATGCTGACCGATCTATTCTGGGCAAAGCAGTTGAGCGTCCGCTCTGCCAGCCCATATCCATAGTAGGGGGACGTGTCAAAATGCGTAATCCCCGCATCGAGCGCCGCCTTGAGCAGGGCCTCCTGCTCGGCCGCTCCGAGCTGGTATAACGAGGCTGTCCCGAACGCTAAACGAGATACCGGCAGTCCCAGAATCGATCCGACGCGTGTCACTGACAATCCTCACCCCTATCGGATTTGTATCGCATATGGCATCGCTGCGGCCAATGCCGGGGTGAGCAAGGCGCCTATCTGGTTTTGTGCATCGACGGACATTCATGAAGACTGCAAGTTAGTGAATCATGGTTAGTGCTTCACTTCGGCCATCGAGCCAATTCTCAACTCGTGCGTATGGAGCCGTCGTGCCCAGCCTTGCCGTTGTCATCCTCACCCACAACGAAGCCCGGCACATGAAGCGGTGTCTTGATGCCATCCGGCCGCTGGCCTCGGAAGTGTTCGTCATCGATTCCGGCTCGACCGACGGGACGCAGGATATTGCTCGCGCCGGCGGGGCGGTAGTGATGCCGCATGCCTGGAAAAACTACGCCGACCAGTTTCAGTGGGGCCTCGACAATATCGACTCGAAGGCCGACTGGATCCTGCGGCTCGACGCCGACGAGATCATCGAGCCGGACCTCGCGGCGCGGATCGCAGCCGAGCTGCCGGAGCTGCCGCCGGACGTCGTCGGCGTGAACCTAGACCGAAAGCACATCTTCTTCGACCGCTGGATTAAGCATGGCGGCCGCTACCCGCTGACGCTGCTGCGGATTTTCCGGCGCGGCCATGGGCGCATCGAGCAGCGCTGGATGGATGAGCACATCCTCGTCGAAGGCGGGCGGACGGTGCATTTTGCCGGCGGCTTCGCCGACCACAACCTCAACGACCTGACCTTCTTCATCGACAAGCACAACAAGTACGCGACGCGCGAGGCGATCGACATCCTGAACCAGCGGTTGCAGCTGTTCGCCCGCGACGTCGACCTCGAGGCCGAAGCCGTATCGAAGCAGGCGGCGGCCAAGCGGTGGATCAAGGAGAATGTTTACAACAACATCCCCTATCAGCTCTCGAGCCTGAGCTATTTCCTCTACCGCTACATCTTTCAGCTCGGCGTGCTCGATGGCTCGCAGGGGCTGATGTACCACTTCCTGCAGGGCTACTGGTACCGCTTCCTCGTCGGCGCGAAGCTTTACGAGCTCGAGCAGGAGATCAAGGGCGCCGCCGACAATGACGAGATCATCGCCCGCGTCGAGCGGCTGACCAGGCACAAGCTGCGATAGGGGGCGGTGATGATGATGGCCCTGCGGGCAAGTTCGATCGGTGCGCTCGTGGCTGGTGCCCTTATGTTCGGGGCGCCCGCGGTGGCTGCTGCGGAGTTTTGTCCCGAATGGGTTCCGCCGCAGCAGGTGCAGCAACAGGCACCGGCCGAACCGCCCGCCAGGCCGACGCAGTTCTACCCGGTATCGGGTGGCGCGAAGAGCCCGGCGCTGGATTTCATCGGCGACAGCCTTTCGGCCCAAAATGGCGCACGGTTTCCCCGAACCACTGCGCAACTGGGCCACGACCGCCAGTTCAATGTCTATGCCATCGGCGGACAAACCTCGGCCACGATCGCCGACCTTTTCGCTGGCGTTCCCGTTGGTAATGACGCGGTCGGCGTTATCTGGGTCGGCCGGAACAACGTTCCGATCGGGGACAAGGCGCTCGACGATGCCTCGCGGATCGCGGGGCGGTTCGAAAGCGGCCGCTACGTCGTGGTCGGCATCCTGCCCGGCCGCTACAAGGCGGATCAGCCGGGCCAACTCAACCGGGCCAAGCTGGACAAGGCCAATACCGCGCTCCGCGACCATTTCGGCGATCGCTTCGTCGACGTTGTCGGGCTCCTTTCGTGCGACGACTACCAAGACAACATTCACCTGACGGACGCTGGCTACGACAAGGTCGCCCGAGCAGTTTCCGCCCGGATCGCTGAGCTGGGGTATTAGGGCCCGGCAGATCGATCGTCTCGGCAAGGAGTAATCCCATGCGAATGTACGTCTTTGGACTTCTGGCGTTGGCCGCGAGTGTGAGTACGGCGTCGGCGCGCGAGTTGACGCTGACTTTGGGGGGCGACGCTTATGCGGGGCTGCCGCATTACGAGGTGGTCGCCGACGACGAGCTCGTTGGCGAAGGCGATGTGTCCGTGGCGTCGGGCCAGGTCGTTACCGTGGATATCGGCAACGCCAAGACCCTCGCCATCCGGTTCACGAACGATGCCGCCGGGCCGAGGGGAGCCGACGGCGTCCGCCCGCCGGGCACCGATCGCAACCTCATCATCGAAAAAGTGGTGATCGACGGCACCGATATTCCGCTCGCCGATATGCCGAAGGGGACGGGACTCATCCTTCAGCCCACCAGGCTGGTGATTGCGAACAGCCAGTCGGTGGCAGTGCCGCTCGACAGCCTGCCGCCCGTAGCCGAAACCGCGCCCACCGAGCCGGCGGCGGCTCCCGCCGCCGAGGCCCCGGTTGCGGCCGAAGCCGAAGCACCACCGGCCCCCGTCTGCACCCTTCCGGCCGTCGAGATCAGCGGCTACGCCAATGGTGTGGTGGAGCCTCCCGCCGAGGCCCTCAAGGCACTGCTGGCGACGGCCATTCCGCCGGGGTGCCTGATCACGATCACCGGCTATTCCAGCAGCTCGGGTTCGGCTGATCTCAACCTGTCGATGGCCGATCAGCGGGCGAGCGCCGTGCATGACAAGCTGGCCGCTGCTGGCGTCGATGCGGCCGACATGGAAGTGGTGGCCTTCGGTGCCACCACCCAGTTCGGCCCCAAGCAGGCGGATAACCGCCGCGTCGTCGTCTCGTTCGCGCCGAAGAACTAAGCAACGAGGGGCGCTGGGGCAGTCGAGCTCCCGCGCCCTTTGCTCACCAGCCGCGCGCCGTGATGAAGGCGGCGATGGCAGCGGCCATGAGGGCCGTGGCCGTGACTCCCAGATGCGTTACGTCGCCGCTGGCGGTGTCATAGAACATCGCCTGGGTCGGGTAGCCGGCGGTCATCGGCAGCACCGCGCGCCAGTCGCGCACGTTGCCGGGCCAACGGGCTAGCATCTCTCGTCACGGATGGCGAGTTCCTGCGTGGCGTCGCCCTGTCCGTAATTGACACAGGGCGGGGTGATGACGAAGCGCTGGTGGCCGAGGGCGGCGAGGCCGGCGCCGAGCAGGTCGCAATAGGCCGAGACCGTCGTGATGCCGTTCTGGTCGGTCCCACACGATAGTGGCTTTCCGCCGAACTTCGTGTGGCGCGGCGGCAAGGCGCGCGCCGATCTGGTCGATCGTGTTGCCGCCCGCGCCGGTATTGTAGACGGGGCGGCCGGCGGTGACTGCGAGGGTCGACGGCAGAATGACGCCATAGGCGCCACCAGCGAAGCTGTCACCGTCGAAATGCAGCATGTCGATCGGGCCTGCGAACTGACCGATGCCGCCACCGGCTGTAATCGTGAAGCGACCGATGCCGCCATCCCACGCGGCAGTGCCGAGGCCATCATTGCTGACGATCAATTGGCCCACCGCCGGCATGGCACCCGCCAGGTCGGTGACGAGGGGGCCGGTGCCGTTGAGGACGGCATAGAACTCCTTGGCCTTGAACCCGGCACGGACCCGGAAGGCGGTGGAGGGCGCGACGATGCCGAGGTTCAGGTCGGCGATGTTGCCGCCGCGATATAGGCTGACCACGTGGATTTCGCCCGCCGCGTTCTGGAGGATGTTGAGGTAATGCCGGTCGAGTCCGGCATGGAGGCACGCAATCGTCTTTCTGGAGGCGGCGATGGCGGGCGTGGTGCCGGTGACCTCGATGGTACAGCCGCCCTGATCGAAGCCCTTGAAGGCGGTGCATTCCTTGACCGAGAACCTGTCGATCGACGCGGCGCCCGCGGCCGGGCGATAGGGATAGACCTTGCTCCCCACGCCAGTCGCAGCGAAGCAGCTCTTGAGCGTGGCGTTTTGCGGGGTCAGGCTCAACGCCAGCAGGTCGCCACCATAGAGGGTCGTGCCGATGCGCAGCGAGTGGGCGACGACGTTGTTGCTGACGTCGGTCACCGAATAGGCCTTGTCGGCGATGGTGACCAGGTCCTGGGTGATGCCGGCGCCGCCCGAGCCGACGCCCGAAGTTCCATCGCTGCTCAGCAACGCCGAGGCAGCAACAACGGCTACCGTGGACGTGCCGTTGAGCACCGAAGTCCAGCCGCCGAGGTCGGTCGTGAAATCGGGGTTGCTGACGAGTTCGGCAGCGCCGGGCAGGACATAGGGGGGTTGATGGTGCGGCGGGTGCCCGACCTCACCCCGTCTATGGCGGTGAGGAACGACGTTTCGTCGTCAAAGCTCCGCTCGTCTCAGCGGAAGCGGCCATTAGCGAAGTCGGCGTCGAGCACGGCGCCCTCGACCCACCACGAACCGGGTGGGCGGGAGAGCTGGCCGATATCGACGCCGGTGACGATAGCTAGCCCCTCCATCAGTAGAGGCCCAGCAGCTGCGTGGCGGTGGTGCCGGTCGCCTTGACGCGCAGCGCGCGCACCGGCAGCAGGGTGCCGGCGAGCAGGCCGGCGAAGGTGACATCGTCGCCCGACGAGAGGACGAGGCGGACGCTGCCAGCGCCGCCCACATAGATGGCCCGCGTTTCCGCGCTGAGGTCGACGCCGTCATTGGTGGTGATCGCGAAGCCGCGGCGCACCGGCGCGGTGCTGCTGTCGGCCCGGCCATGGTATTTTTCGGTCATGCTCAAGCTCCATCAAGGTTGGAGCCTGAGCGTAGTGCGGGTGGTTTTCGCGGGGATAAGTCCGGCCTAGGCGCGGCCGAACTCGTCCTCGATGCGGATGATGTCGTCTTCGCCCAGATACGACCCGGTCTGCACTTCGATCAGCTCGAGCAGGATCTTGCCGGGATTGGCGAGGCGGTGCACGCAGCCGAGCGGCAGGTAGATCGACTGGTTCTCAGTGAGCATGGTGACGACGCCATCGACCGTCACTTCCGCCGTGCCGGTGACCACCACCCAGTGCTCGGCGCGGTGATGATGCTTCTGCAGGCTGAGCTTCTTGCCCGGCTTCACGAAGAGGCGCTTCACCTGGAAACGGTCGCCGTTGAGCACCGAAGAATAGCCGCCCCAGGGCCGGTAGGCCGTGCGGTGGATTTCAGTGAGGCCATGCGTCTTGGGGTCGGCGCGCAGCGCCTTCACGATCGGGCCGACGCGCTGGGCTTCCGACAGCTTGCCTACATAGATCGCGTCCTCCGAGGCGATCACTGCCACATCGTCGAGCCCTTCGATCACCACATGGGCGCGCTCGCTGACGACGAGGTTGTTGCGCGCGTTGGAGAGCGTGGCTTCGCCGCGCAGCACGTTGCCGCTGCCGTCCTTGTCCGACGCTTTCCACACCGCGTCCCAGGCACCGAGGTCCGACCACGGATAGGTGACGGGCACCAGCGCGACCTTCTTCGATTTTTCGAAGATGGCGTAGTCGACCGAGATGTTCGGCGCGGCGGCGAAGCCCGCCTCGTCGAGGCGGATGAAGTCGAAATCCACCTTGGCGCTCGTCACCGCGGCCTTCGCCGCCTGCAGCGTGTCGGGCGCCAACGCCTCGACTTCGTTGAGGAAACTGTCGACGCCGAGCATGAAGGTGCCGGAATTCCAGTAGAAGCCGCCGGCCGCCAGCATCTGCTCGGCCTTGGCGACATCGGGCTTTTCGACGAAGCGGGCCACCCCGCGTACGCCATTGCCGGGCTCGTCGCCGACCTCGATATAGCCGTACCCGGTCTCGGGCGCGGTGGGGTCGATGCCGAAGGTCACGAGCTTGCCGCCGCGGGCCGCTGCCGCGGCTGCGTCGATGCTCCAGCGGTAATTCTCGTCGATGGTCACCGCGTGGTCGGAGGCGAGCACGTGGATGACGCTGTCACGGCCAAAGCGCTCGGCCACGAGCACCGCGGCTGCCGCGATGGCGGCTGCCGTGTTGCGCGCTACCGGCTCGAGCAGGATGGCCGAGGTGGCGATACCGAGTTCGGCCGCCTGTTCGGCGACGAGGAAGCGGTAATCGGCATTGGTGACGATCACCGGGGCCACATAGGTCGCCTTGTCGGCAACCCGCGCCAGCGTCTGCTGGTAGAGCGAGGTATTGCCGAGCAGCGGCAGGAACTGCTTGGGCCGCGCGGCGCGGGACATCGGCCAGAGGCGCGTTCCCTGCCCACCGGCGAGGATCACGGGGACAATGGTATTGGGCATATTGATCTTCTCCGGACGTCTCAGGCTTCGGCGTAGTAACCGGCATATTTGCCGCGATATGCGCGCGGATTTGCATCCTGCTGGTTAAGGGCAACCAGCAAAGGCGTCGTTTCCGGCTTGGCCGCGACCAGCGCCGACACCGCCGCACGCACTTCCTGCTGCGGGGTGGCGGACCACTTGACCACGAACAGGATGGCATCTGCCATGGCGGCGAGATAGAGGCCATCGACCACCGGGCCGACGGGCGGCGTATCGAGCACCACCACGTCGAAATTCTTGCGCGCCGCATCGATCAGCCGGGTCAGCGTCTTGCCGGCGATCAACTGGTCGGTGGCGATGTCGCTGCGGCGCGAACCGAGCACGATCTGCGCCCCCGAGCCGGCATCGACGGTCATGATCGACTTGAGGTCGAAATTCGCCTGGTCGCTGCCGACCAGATATTCGAGCAGGCCCTCCGATGCTTCCATGCCGAGCTGCTTGTGCACGCTCGGCTTGCGCAGGTCGCAGTCGACCAGCAGCGTCGAAAGCCCCGAGAGCGCATAGGCGCGGGCGAGCGACAGCGACATGGTCGTCTTGCCCTCGTTAGGCGCTGCCGATGACACGACGATTACGGCGCCCTGCCGCGGCGCAACGGCCGGTGTCGCGATCGGCCGTAGGCGCCGGATGGCCTGGTCGATACCGACGCGGATGCGGCGGATCGATTCCGAGTAAACCGACAGTGGCGAGAGCACCAGCGCGTCGGCGACGCTCTGCGTCTCGACGCCGTTGCGCTTCGGCTGGCGCTGTCGCGGCGTGGAGGTGACCACCGGTACCTTGAGGATCGATTCCGCCTGCGGCTCGCTGGTGAATCCGCCGAAGAAATTCTCGATCAGCAGCGCGAGGCCAACGCCGAGCGCCGCGCCGACCACGCCGGCCAGCAGCAAGATGACGCGCGGATTGGGGAACGAGGGGGCCGAAGGCGGCACGGCTTCGGCGGCGACACGGCTGTCCGGCACCTGCAGGTAAGCTTGGGTATCGAGGTCGTTCTGGCGCGTCAGCAAGGTCTGGTAGCTGGTGCGCGCGATCGTGCCGTTCTGCTGCAGCTCATAGATCGAGGTGAGGATTTCGGGCGGCAGGTTGCTCGAAAGTATCGAGTCGCGCAGTTGCGTCCTGAGCTCCGAGGCGCGCTGCTGAGCCCCCGCCGTTTCGGTGCGCAGCGCCGAGACGGCGCTGGTGGCCGCGGTCTTCAGTTCCGCTTCGATACCGGCAAGGCTTGCCTTGAGGTCGACGGCGGTGGCGCTGCCATCGGCCGCGCCGGCGAGCTGGTCGGCAAGCGCGACGCGCTGCCGTTCGAGATTGGCGACGGCCTCGTCCTTGAGGCTGCTGGCAACCGAGGCCCAGTCTCGCTGGTCGAGGCTCTTCTGCGCGCTGTCGGCCGTCGCCGAGTCTTCCGCCCGGCTGCGCGATACTTCTTCGATCTCGCTGCGAATTGTGGCGAATTCGGTGCGGCCAGTCACTTCACTGATGCGATCGAGATTCTCGTCGACAAATGTGTCGAAGGCATTTTCTGACGCAGCCACCGCCGCGCTGGCGTCGGTGATGCGTGCCTGGATGACGTCGCGGGAGGCGAGCGTCGAGGCGACTTTCGCATCGAGCTGCTGCTTGATGTAGTTCCGCGCCACCGAATTGGCTATGTCCGCCGCAAAACCGGGACGACCCGACTGGCCATTCACGGCGATCAGGTAGGTAAGGCCCTTACGCTGCACGCTCACCGCGCTGCGCAGGTTGTCGACGATGGTCTTCAGCGCCTCGTCACCCGAGGGGAGCTGCGGCTCGGAGATGCGGAAAAACGCGAGCAGCATGTCGCGCATGCCAAGTTTCAGGCCGAATTCTGGGTCGGTCGCGAGGTTGAGTTCTTTGGCGACGGCCAGCAGCACGGTTTCCGATTTTACCAGCTCGACTTCGCTGTCGACGCGCTGCGAATCGCCGCTCGAGGCCGCTAGCTGACTTTCGGGATCGAGCAGGTTCTTCTTGCTGGGGTCGACCAGCACCAGCGCGGTGGCGGTATAGACCGGCTTCAGCACCAGCAGTGCAATGCCGGCAGCGCCGAGGGCCAGCACCACTACAAGGACGATCAGCCAGATACGGCGGCGCAGCAGACCCAGAATACTGCGCAGATCAATGACGTCACCGTCCATGAGGCAATCCCAGCAAATGATACAACGAGTGAGCGGTGGCACGGCGCGGGTGAAAGGTCAAAATCATATCTTTCACCAAGTTGCGCCGATTGATCGCACGACGCGCGAAGCAGTTGACAGTAGTTTGACGGCGCCATCGCGGTCTATCCGCACCGCGGTGAGCGGTCCGCCCTCGACTGCTGCCGTGTCGATGGCGATCCGGAACGGCGAAACGAGCGGCGTCTCGCGCATCGTGTGGCCGTGGACGACCGGCTTGCCGAACTCAGCATAGTCGGCCCGAAACTCGTCGCGATACCAGATGAGGTCGTCGAGGCGCTGCTCGGCCACCGAGACGCCGGGCCGAAGCCCGGCATGGACGAAGATGGCGCGTGGCGTCTCGATCAGCACTGGCAGGTTCCGCAGATGGTCGAAATGCTCGGACGGGACGTAGCTCGCCACCAGCTGTTCGGCGCTCCGATGCGTCAGCCGCTGCAGCCGGTCATGCGGAACCCCGTAGGATGCAAGGGTCTCGAGCCCGCCATTTTCGAGCCACATCGAGCCAGCGCGGGGCCGCTCGAGAAAGTCCAGCATCATGGCTTCGTGGTTGCCCATGAGGTTGACGCGTTTGAGACTACCGGGCGCCGCGCGCCGCACATGGTCGATCACCTGGGCGGAGGCTGGTCCGCGATCAACGACGTCACCCAGCGTGACGAGCCACGCCTCGCCCTCGAGGGCCGCGGCATCCTCGCCAATCTGTGTTTCGAGCTGCAGGAGCAGGTCGCGGCAACCATGGATGTCGCCGATCGCATAGATCGCCGCCGGATGCTCGGGCGCATTGATCATGCGATCCGCGATGCCCGTTGCGCGCCGGGGCGGGAACAGACGTGCGAGAAGGCCCGGAGCTGCCACGCTCAGCGCTCCTCGGCGCCGCGTTCCGCCTTCTGGCCCGCTGCGCCGAGCGCCAGCACGACAGTCAGCAGGAAGGCGTTGGCCATCATTTCGGCCGAGAAGTCGAGCAGCGAATGGACGGCAAAGACCACGACGACGCCGAGCGTCGCGACCGAAACCGCCGTGCTCGACGGATTGCGCAGCGCCATGGCGGTGCGGACGACCAGCAGCGCGATGATCAGCAGCGGCAGCGAGCCGACGATCAGCCCCAGCTCGTACCAGAGCGCGAGGTAAGTGGAGTGGGTGTGCTCCCACACATTGGTGCCGAGCAGCGGCGGCCGCACGAAGCTGGCATTGATGCTGCCGAAACTGCCGGCGCCATACCCGAGCCAGGGGCGCTGCCAGATTTGCTCCCAGATCTGGGCGTGAAGCGCCACGCGGCTTTCATCGACGCTGGGGATCAGCACCAGCCGTTCTATCAGCGGCAGCCCGAACGCGGCGATCAGCGCGCCAGCCCCAACCAGCACCAGGAGGATGATGAGGGCGGCCCGCATGCCAGAAAGCTTAAGCGGCTTGATCGACAGCAGCAGCACCGCGATCACCCCGACGCCGCCGGAAATCGTCCCCATGCGCGAGCCGGTGGCGAGGAGGGTCGGGCCCATCAGCATGAGGCAGACGATAGCGGTGATAATTGGCACCAGCCGACTGGTTCGCGGGCGACTATTCAGCGGCCGCGTTTGAAGCTGGCTGATCAGCACGACGGTAGCGACCACCAGCCCCGCCGCGAGGAAAGTGGCGTAGGAGTTCCGGTTGATGAAGGTGCCGGTCGCGTAGCCGAGGTAGTCGGTCTTGATGAAGCCGAGCAGGGTATCGCCCTGCGTGAGGCTGACGAGGCCCACCACCGCGAAAGCCGCGATGATCACCATGATCGCGAACAATATGCGCCGCGCCCGCCGCCGATTGACCGAAACAATCGCCGACAGCATGAACACCATGCCGAAAGTCACGAATTGCAGCAGCGTCAGCCAGGTGCTGCCCGGATCGGAGCTGATCGTCCGCAGATGCTGACCGAGCGGCGGTAACTGCATCCACTGCGCCGGCAACCACCCATCGAGCGGCAGCATCTGCAGGAGCATGTAGAGGATGGCCAGCGCAAACAGCGTCGCCTCCGGCCAAAGCTGCCGCAGTGTCAGGCGCGCTTCGACCCGGCCCGATGCAAGGACGAAGCCGTAGGCGATACCAAGGAGGCCCAGCACCACACCCCAGGCGGCCCAGAACGCCGGCCGATTACTGCCCAGCGGGATTGGCGCGATGGCGACGATGGCAACTATGACGCCGCCGAGGATACGGTTGACACGCCGTCCGCTCTCGTCCGGCATCGCAATCGCGGGACGGCGACGCGTTTCAGTGCCGCCGCCAGCTGGGAAGACGGGAAACTCAATCTGTCCGGTGCTCATGCGCCACCACCCGCTACGATCTTCACCCGTTGCAGGAACAACGCCTGCTGGCCCGGCGGGGCAGATTCTACGGCCGTGGTGATCAACTCGCGCCGATCTTCGCGGCGGACGTAAAGGTGAGCGAGGAAGTCCACGCCATTCCACGAGCCGAACTGCACAGCGATGTCGGAGCGATAGTTAGCTTGAATGGCCGGCGATGTCGCAAGAGCGGCCTGCCGATCGACGAGGTCGATGCGCTGCTGCGCCATCCACTCGAGGTTCGGCGACGTGCGCCAGGCCTCGACGACCGCCGACTTCATCGTATCCGCCATTCCCAGTTCGCCGGCCGCCACCGCCTTCACCATCCATGCCATGGCATAGGCCGGCTCGGCGGCAAGCACAGCGCTCGCTTGGCTGAGGCAGTAGTTCAGCGCTGCGCGACGGCTCTGCTCGGTGCGCTCCAGCAGAACGAACTGATCCGTGGCCGCATTGATGCAGTCGAGAAAGAAGAGGTTTTTCGACCAGAGCGAGTTGGCGGGCGCAAAACTGCCGCTCTCGAGCGAAACGAAACGCTGTTCCGACGAGACCCCGCCAGCGATATACGGCGCAGCCTCAGCAACCAGTTCACGAAGCGACGCCGTAGCCAGCAATAGCCCAATACCGGCAAGGACTATTCCAGTGAACCGCGACTTGGGCACAAGGTCCTCACCAGCGGTACGCTTTCGGAATAACCGGGTCGCCAAAGATTACGTGCGGCTAAAGACGCCCGGAAGCGCAGCAGTTTGAACAGTACCATTGATCACCGATTGCTGAATCTGGGTCAAGGCAGCAACCTGCGTCGTATCCAGCACGCGGGCCAGCGGCGAACCCGTCGCCTCGGCCTCCGCCACCACGACACCCAGCCCGGCCGCAATCACGTCTTTATTGGTACCTGGTGTCGTTGCCAGTTCCTTCACAAGCGCGACGACGGCGGCCTGCAACTGCTCGTCGGTAAGGCCTGCCGTCTCAAGGTAACCAAGAAACGCCGCGACAGCGTCCTGGCAGGCCTTGGCAGTAGCGCCCGGGGCCGAGCAAGCGGCGGTGACCGCGGCCTGCGTGGTAACGACCGGCAGGCCTTCACCAATAGCGAAGGCAGGTCCAGCAGCGAGTGAGGCGCTGAGCGCGGCGGCGGCTAAGGTAGCTTTGAGCAAGTTGGAACGCATTTCAGTCCCTCATTCCGATCTGCCGGGAACATAGATTGTGTTACGCCCTTTCGTCAACGCTTGATTCAGGATTGATTAACCATTTCCGGACCCTGCGCGGAGTGCTGCCAGTGCATCCAAATTTTAGTCGATAGTATATCTCGCTGCGTATTTTGCCCATATCTTGCGCCTGAGACGTATTTGGCGGATCACTACCCACCGTGTCTCGAATTGCAGTTTTGACATAGCTGCCATAAGCGGAGGGCATGCTTAGGGTGGGCCGGCGGAGACGTTATCCTTAAGGGACGGTAAACGGTGCGAACTCGCTCTGCCGGATGTTAAGAATGGCGCTATCTCGAATGGGGTTCGCCGTGTCCAAGTTCGTTGCAGTCTCGATCGCCACTCTCGTCTTCTCGCTTTTCGCTGTCCATCTTGGCAGTGCGGCTGATCTGGTGACCGCGCCCTCGGTGCGTGAGCCGGCGACGGCCGAGGGGAGGGTCGCAGCCACGTCAGCGCTGCGCGATGCCGCCTCAGAATATCTCAGTCTGTTGATGATCCGGGCGACATTCGATGTCGTCGACAAGGCCGATCTCGAGGCGGAGTTGGCAGATGAATTGCGCATCTGGGGCGGTCAGGCGCCGAGCATTGACGCCAGGGCCGACCTCGATCGGCAAATGCTCGCCGAAGGCAGCTATTATCTGATCTCACTAAGCTATACGGTTAAGGTTGGCGGGGCCGCCTTCCCTGACGACAAGGCCGAAATGGTCTATGCTAATGACGCAATTGTCGAGCTTGACGCACTGCAGGCCAAGCTGGCCGACACTATCGTTGAGGGCGGCGACACATTGCCGATCCTTCAGCGCGCTGAACAAATAAGGGCGCTGACTGAGGGCCATAGCGAAATGCCGGCAGATTTCGGCGTCTTCAAAGACCACGCGGCCATCCTCGATCGCGCAATCGAGACGGCCGCGCGAGGCGCTCGGACCTGAGGATCGAGACCCTCAGCTCCACTTCATGGGGTTAGCTCCCGAGATCGAGATTATGCGGTAGCCCGTCTGACTAAGCGGCTTGATCGTCGCAGTAAGGTTGTCGAGTACGAGATCTTTGCCGTTGGTTTTGACCACCAGGATGGCGTGGCCCTCACCGCGGCGAGTCTTGACGTAGGCGATGCGCAGAGAGCTTGCTGGGATGCCAGCGCGGATCAGCGCTGCGCGCTTTGCGAGCACGTAGTCCTCGCAGTCACCGGTCGAGGCGTTGATCGTCCATGTATCGGTATCGCCGCTATCATATTTCGGCTGGATGCTCCGGTTGATGTGCGAATTGACGCGCTTCAGGGTGGCGAGGACGCTGCCCGTGGCTTTCACTTGTGCAGCGCCGCCGCTCTTGCACTGCTCAGGGTGCTCTAGGCACATCAGGCTATAGCCAAGAGGGACGTTGCCGCCTGCGACCGCGGCAGGTGCGGACATAGTGTCGATCGAAATCGCCGCTATGACAGCCAGGCTGAGCTTACCAATCAAAGAGAACTTCTTCACTTGCAACCCCCGAAAAGTGCGCGTCCAGCGCCTTTGATGTCGGGAGAATGCCCGGCCCGAATTTCCTGCCTGTGCGAAATTTGATTACAATTTTAGACAAATTGCGTTCGACGATGTCGATGGTGGACAGCATACGATCGTCCCGTCCGACGAAACGAGCGGCGGCCTCGTTTCGCTGTAATGGGCTTAGGAGGCGTGCTAGCTGACCTGCCGCCACGGCTTGTGTGGATGACGCCCTTCTGCCCACAAACGCCCTGCCGGGCCTGCGATATCCGAGTATCCCCTATGTAACTTTCGACATTGCGCGCGAGCTCACCGAGCTTATGTGTGCAAACACATAAACCTACGGAGACGCGCCCATGATTCAGGCCATGATCGCTGTATGCGTTTCAGCGGCCCGCCTGATTATTGCCCCATGGGCCATCCGCCGATACGACGGAGTACATCCCCTGCCATCTCTGAACGAGATCCGGGACGTTCGAAGGAAGGCTATGGTCCGAGACAGCAATAACCGGCGACGTAAGATCGCCGTCGACAAGATGATGAGCGATCTCCAATCATCGAACCGCGACGAGGTTATCTAGCTGAATGATGCGCCTTCAATATGCCTCGCTATCGCTGCCCGATAGCTCATCGTTGCTCTCGGTCCACCATAACGTCTGCCAAGCGACGCCAATCAGCCCTACAACCACAATCACGATGTAGATAACTATTATCACGAACGCGATCGCAACACCAGACACGCCACGAAACACGCGATCCTCAGCTTTCTCCGCACCAAGGAGGCTATCTGTGGGAAGCTTACGGGTTGCTGACAAGCAGGTTACCGATGCGTATATGGTTAACGGCGTTGCGGGTTGCGTTACGTATGCTCGGCTGCGTTCGCCTCCCTCGTATCAATCGTCCGCTAGGGTAGGGTTGCCTCGAGGCGAAGCGCTTTGCTTTCTCGAGCAGTTGCCTGCGTTCTACTTCTGTAGACCCAACCTGGCGCCGATTGCTCTTCGGCGCAAAACACGGGTCATGTGCCAAGTCTCGTTCGACACCCCAAGAACTGCGGGATCTGCGAAAGGTGTGCCAGCTTGAGGGTCAGCCTCTAAAATCACCACGCGAAAGGCTCTTAGACCAATCTGCCGCGAGATTCAGGTGCAAACCGCAGTGCACCTCACGCGGCTAACAGCAGGCAGCCGCAATTGAGCATCACAGTAGATGACCGCCTTGCCGGTACCCGCTGGCCACGCGCTTTGGCATATCGTATGATGACTTATTGGCCTCGGGGGCTATAATGAGTCAACGCATCATCGCTCATCGCGGCCACAAGACCGAGGCGCCGGAGCAGACCATGGCGGCCTACCGCATGGCGGTGGAACTCGGGGCTGAGATGATCGAGGCCGACGTGCAGCTCAGCCGCGATGGCGTCGCGGTGATGATGCATGACTGGACGCTCGAGCGGACGACGAACGGGCACGGCTCGGCCTCCGGGCTCGACTGGGCCGAGATCGCGGCGCTTGATGCGGGCTCGTGGTTCGATCCGCGCTTTGCTGGCGAGCGGGTGCCGCTGCTCGATGATTTGTTCGCGCTGGCCAAGGAGACAGGCATCGCGCTCTGCCTCGAAGCCAAGGGCGAAACGCTGGCGGCGAACCTCGAAGTGTCGCGGCGGATTGGGCAGGAGATTGCGCGGCGCGGACGGCTCGACGTCGACGTGCTCGCCTCGTTCGACCACGAGGCACTGCGGGTGGCGGCGAGCGAGATCCCGGGGCTGCGGACGGCGCCGGACCGACTGCCCGAGCATGGCGAGTCGACCGCCGAGGCGCTGCTGCGGCAGGCGTGGGCGATCGGGGCGCCGATCATCCAGCACCATTTCGCCGACCTGCGGCCTGAAGTTGCGGCCGAGGTACAGGCGGCGGGCGTCGAGATCTGGGCCTGGCCGCCGACTTCGCCGGAGGAAGTGGCGGTGGCGATTGCTTCGGGCGCCATCGGCATCATGGGCGACGATGTGCGCAACATCGCCGCGGCGCTGAGGCGTTGACTGTGACCGAATAGGCCGATACCCATAAGTCATCATATGACTTTGGGGATAACGATGCGCAGTGTCGACGAGCTCGAGGACCGGCTTTCCACTCCGAGCCCGGCGCTGATCGCCGATCTCGCCAGGCTCGACGGCGACATCCTGATCCTCGGCGCGGGCGGCAAGCTGGGGCCGAGCCTGACGCGGCTGGCGCTGCGGGCCGTTCAGGGCAAGCGGGTGATCGTCGTCTCGCGTTTCGGCAAGGGCACGCTCGCCGACGAACTGAAGGCCGCCGGGGCCGAGGTGATTTCGGCCGATATCACCGATGATGCGGCGCTCGCTGCGCTGCCCGATGTGGCCAACGTGATCTTCCTCGTCGGCTCGAAATTCGGATCGACCGGCAACGAGGCGGGGACGTGGTACACCAACACCTACCTGCCGGGCCGGGTGGCGGAGCGGTTCAAATCGAGCCGGATCGTCGCGCTCTCGACCGGCAACGTCTACCCCTTCACCGCGGTCGGCTCGGGCGGACCCGACGAGACGACACCGGTGGGCCCGGTGGGCGAATATGCGATGAGCTGCCTCGGGCGCGAGCGCATCTTCAGCCATTTCGCCCGCGTGCATGGGACGAAGCTGGCGCTGATCCGGCTCAACTACGCGGTCGAGATGCGCTACGGCGTGCTCATCGACATCGCGCGCTCGGTGCATGCCGGGCGGCCGGTAGATGTGACGATGGCGGCGGTGAACGTCGTCTGGCAGGGCTATGCCAACGAGGTGATCCTTCGCTCGCTGCTCCATGCAACGCCTGACCCGTTCGTGCTCAATCTCGCCGGGCCCGAGACGCTGTCGGTGCGCAGCCTAGCGCAGGCTTTCGGCAAGGTGATGGGCAAGACGCCCGAGATTATCGGCACGGAATCCGCCTCGGCGCTGCTGTCGAATGGCGGGCTCGGACACCGGCTCTTCGGCTACCCCAACGTCTCGGTGGGCGAGCTGATCGAATGGACGGCGAGCTGGGTCGAGGCGGGGTTGCCGCTGCTCGACAAGCCGACCGGCTTCCAGAAGCGCGACGGGAAATTCTGATGCTCGACCTCTTCCACAGGGGCACGGTGATCCCGGCTCATCCGCTGGCGCTGACCGCGAACCTGAAGCTCGACGAGCGGCGGCAGCTGGCGCTGAGCCGCTACTACCTCGATGCCGGGGCGGGCGGGCTCGCGGTGGGCGTGCACACAACGCAGTTCGCCATCCACGATAACGGCATGCTGCAGCCGGTGCTGGAGCTGGCGGCCGGTGCGGTGCGCGATGCGGGCCGCGACGTGGTGCTGGTCGCAGGCGTGCAGGGCGATACGGCGAACGCGGTGCGCGAGGCCACGCTGGCGTGCGATCTCGGCTACCACATGGTGCTGCTGCGGCCGATCGCGGGCGCCGACGATGCGCTGATCGAGCGGGCGCGGGCGGTGGGCGAAGTGCTGCCGGTGGTGGGCTTCTACCTGCAGCCGGCGGTGGGCGGTCGCGTACTCGGCCGCGATTTCTGGCGGCGGTTCGCGGCGCTCGACAATGTCCACGGCATCAAGGTGGCGCCGTTCGATCGCTACCGCACGCTCGACGTACTGAACGGGGTGGCGCAATCGGGGCGGGCCGACAAGATCGCGCTCTATACCGGCAACGACAACCACATCCTCGCCGATCTCATCACCCGCAATGCGCTGATCGTCGACGGCAAGCCGGTCGAGGTGAACTTCGTCGGCGGGCTGCTCGGGCAGTGGGCGGTGTGGACGCGCGATGCGGTGCGACTTCTGCCCCAATGCGCGGCGGCGCGGGGTGGCAACAACGCCGCTGTCGCGCGCCTGCTGACGCTCGACGGGCAGCTCACCGACGCCAATGCGGCGATCTTCGATGTGGCCAACGGCTTCCGCGGCTGCGTGCCCGGCATCCACGAAATCCTGCGCCGGCAGGGGCTGATCGATGGCGTGTGGTGCCTCGATCCGCATGAGGTGATCTCACCGGGCCAGATCGACGAGATCGACCGGGTGCTCAAGGCCTATCCCTGGCTCACCGACGACGCGTTCGTGGCCGAAAACCGCGACCGGTGGCTGCGGGGATGACGCGGCCGGTCACGTGGCATACGAGCGGGCGGTTTCACAACTACCCGCTATACTATTTCGTGCCCTCGCATACGCGCGATGGCCGCTACCTCGTCTATCACTCCGAGGCGGGCGGCTACGTGCAACTCTGGCGGCTCGAGATCGCGACGGGCGAGACGGTGCAGCTGACGCATGCGCGCACCGAGGATTCCGGCTGGGCCATCTGGTGCGAGTGGCATCTGCGCGGAGTGCGCACGCATCTGAGCGCCATCAACCCCACGAACGACCGGGTCTACTATTTCCAGAACGGCACGATCCGCGCGGCGAACATCCGCACGCTGGCCGATTTCCAGGTAGCGGAGATGCCGGAAGGGCGGCTCTCGATCGGACAGGCGGCAGTGTCCCCCGATGGGCGGCACTTCGCCTTCATCCACGCCGACAAGGCGCTGTTCGAGAACAAGATGCGCGAGCGCGAGGCGCTGACGGCGATGCGGCAGTTCGACTGGGACACCGGTCACCAGCGCTGGCGCGACGCTATCCCCACGACACTGGCGGTGATGGACACGGCGACTGGAGCGATCCGCACCGTCGTCGAAATGCCGTATCACTTCCACCACGTGTTGTGGGTCGACGACGACCGGCTGCTGATCAACCACCCGCAGGGCGAGCCCGGCATGTGGGTGATCAATCTCGATGGCACCCGCTACGCCCATTGGCGGCCGCCAACGGCGCCGGGGGCGCACAACGCCGTGGTGAACCATCAGGTCGTCACCCAGAACGGCATCGTCTACGAGGCGGTGGAGTATCGGCCGGATGGGCGGACGACGTGGTTCGGGCGGTTCGATCCGGCGACGGGGGCCTTCAGCGAAGGGCGGTTGCCGCTCCCCGGCTATGTGCATGCCGGGTTCGATCCGGCGGGGCGGTTCGATTTCGTCGAGCATGCCGGGCCGCCGCACCAGATACTCTCGGTCCATCCGGGCGATCCGCTCGAAGTGCGCGAGCTGGTCAGGTTAGCCAGCCCCGATCATGAGCAGCAGCGGCATCACGCCCATCCGTTCCTCTCGCCCGACCGGACGCGGCTCTTCTTCACCGACTGGGATGCTGACGGCTTCGCCCAGATCTGCTCGATCGACGTGAGCGACCTCACGTCCTAGCGGCGTTGACGATTTCGAGGACGCGGACCGGGGCCAGCAATTCGCGGCGGCTGAGCGGAGCCGTGCCGCGCTCGATCATGCCGACGAACTGGTCGTAGACCGGGGCCATGTAGTCGTCGGGCAGCGCGATGACACCCCCTGCCCGGCCGCCCTGACCTTCGAGCTCGACGGCGAAGTGGCTCGGCTCCCCCTCTGCCGGGCGGACGAGGCGGATTTCCACCGCAGCGAGACGGCCGCAGCCAGTGATGGTCATGGCGCTCTCGCTCGCGGCGACCACCGTGATATCGGCGATCCCTTGCCCGGCGAATTCTAGCGCCAATTCTACCGCGTGGACGGCGTAGAAGGCCGGTCCGCCATAGGGGCTGTCGGGATAGAAGGTGCCGGTGGCGATCACCTTGTCGACCCGCCCGCAGGTCGCGGCCTTGGCCTTCAGCGCCACGGCGTCGGCCTGCCAGCGGAGCGCACTACCTGACAACAGCAGCGCGCCGCTCGCTTCAGCCGCATCGAGCATCGCCTCGGCGTCGGCTATGCTGAGAGCGAGCGGCTTGTCAATGAAGACCGGCATGCCGCGCTTGAGGTAAGGCAAGGCATGGGCCGCATGGAGACGGGCGTCACGCGCGCCGACGATCACCGCATCGACCGCGTCCACCATCGCCGCCGGTTCGGGCGCGATGGTTCCGATGCCGTAGTCGCGCGCCAGCCGCCCGGCCCGCTCGGTATCGGCTGCCGCGCCCCACAGGGCGACGACCTCATATCCGGGCCAGCGGCGCTCTCGATTGAACAGGCGCAGCGCATCTTCGGCATGGTCGCTTTCGATGCCGACAAGCCCGATCCGCATGGGGTTTTGCTCCTTACCCAATCGTCAACGCGAAGCCGCTTGACAGCGCATAGTCATAAGTCATCATATGTTCATAGCACAGGACTAGACCCGAGCCGTCAAGCTTTCACGCGAATTCGCAACTCCCGGGGGAAACCATGCGAACTCTGCTTTCCACTGCCCTCCTGCTCACCACCACCGCGCTCCTTTCCCTTGGCGTCGCCGCACCCGCGGTTGCCCAGGACAAGGCCGTCGTCAAGCTGCTGATGGTCGGCTATCCCGATGCCGACAGCGTCGATGCCACCACCGGCAACACCGTGCCGGGCATCCAGCACCTGCAGGAAGCCTTCGCGGCTGCCAACCCGACCATCGACCTCCAGATCATCTCGATCCCTTGGGGTGAAGGCGCCACCTCGTACTCGGCCAAGACCGAGGCGATGATCACCGCCAACGAAGCCTGCCTCTACGACATGCCGGCAGCGCCCGCCTATGGCCGCCGCGGCATGCTGGTGAACCTCGACGACATGATCGCCAAGGACCCGGACTTCAAGAATGTCTGGGGCGCGCAGCTCGACACCGCCCGCTCGTGGGGCCCGGACAATCCGAAGTCGCTCTTCTACATTCCCTACAACACCGGCGAACGCGTCATCCACTGGGATGCCAAGCTGTTCAAGGACTGGGGCGTCGAGCCGCTTTCGAAGAACCCGACCCTCGATGAAATCGCCGAGAAGGCCCCGAAGCTCACCGGCACCAACCCGGTGACGGGCGAGCAGAATTACGGCTACTGGTACCAGGGCAAGTATGCGGTGTGGCAGCTGATGGCCATCGCCCATGCGCTCGGCGCCAAGTGGGGCGAAGTGGACGACAAGGGCGTCATGACCGTAAACTGGGATACGCCGGAAATGCTCCAGGCGCTCGAGTGGATGGTCAAGATGTCGAAGTACGCGCCGTCGGGCGCACTGGCGGCCGAAGGCATGCCGCAGGGCTTCCTCGCCGATGACAACACCGTCGGCATCATCCCCGAAGGCGAAGCCGGCTACTTCCTGATCCCGTTCATCGCCGACCCCAAGATCGCCGAGCGCTACCGCACGTCGTTCAACCTCAAGGGCGCCGACGGCCTCGGTGGCCTCAGCGCCACGGCGCCGGTTGCGATGGCCAAGTCCTGCGAGAACAAGGACGCCGCGTGGACCGCGCTCAAGTGGCTCGCCGGTGCGCCGGAAGCCGGCAAGTACTACTTCGAGGCCAATGGCCGCCTGCCGACCACCGAGAACGGGGCCCAGGCCCTGCCGCAGGTCGGCGCGCTGATCGACGGCGACGTGATCCTCAACCAGCCGCTGACTGCCGAGCCCGTCTATCCGTGGGCCGCGCAGCAGCCGCGCTGGTCGATGCAGGCCGCGCTCGAAGCCGCCCTTGCCGGCACCATGACGCCCGCCGATGCGCTGAAGCAGGCGCAGAAGGAAACGGCTGACTGGCTGGCCCAGCAGACCACGGCGCAATAACGCCGATGGAGCCGAAGTCGCCATCCTCCCAAAACGGCTTCGGCTCCACCCTTTCCCGGCTTCGCCGGTCCTTTCGCGGCACGCTGGTGTGGTACTCGTTCCTGTTGCCGCCGCTGCTGCTGATCCTCACCTTCATCGGCTACCCCACGCTCCAGACGTTCCGGCAGAGCTTCTTCACCCGCGGCATGGGCAATGCCGAGACGTTCGCGGGACTTGAGCATTACGGCCGGCTCCTCACCAACCAGATCTTCTGGGGCGCGCTCGGCAATACCGTGCTGCTCGGCGTCTGCTTCCTCGGCATCGTCATCCCATTGGGCGCGGCGCTCGCCTCGCTGCTCAACCGGGTTAAGCGCGGCTCGGCCCCGCTCAAGGTGATCTACTTCCTGCCGCAGCTCACCTCGTCGGTCGCCGTGGCGTTGATGTTCAACTACGTGTTCCAGCCCGATTGGGGCCTGCTGAATGGCGGCCTTCACGCGCTCGGAGCCAAGGAAGTGCCGCTCTGGCTCGCCGACCCGCGGCTGAGTCTCACCGGTTCGCGCGCCGCGGCGACACTGCTCGCGGTGTGGGCGGGGCTCGGCTACTTCATCATCGTCATCCTTGCCGGCCTGCAGTCGATCCCGCGCGATATCTACGATGCGGCGGCGCTCGATGGGGCGAACGGGCTGCAGACCTGGTGGCACATCACCCTGCCCTCGCTGCGGCCGACCTTCATCTTCCTCATCATGACCGGCACGGTGGATGCGCTCGCCCGCTTCGGCGACCTGTGGACGCTGGGCGGCCCCGGCGGTGCGCCGGCCCGCTCGCTGCAATCGGTAGTGATGTTCATGTTCCAGCAGGGGTTCGAGAGCGGTGACGTGTCGCTCGCGGCAGCCGCAGCCGTAGTGTTCTTCATCATCGTGCTGGGCGTGACGGCCGTCAGCTTCTGGAGCTTCCTCGGGCGCGAATTCAAGGCGGTGCGATGAGCGAGCTCGTGGACACCGCCACCGTCGCCCCCGCCCGGCCGGCCCGTCGCTTCCGGCTGCCGTCGGACTGGCCGAGCCAGCTCGCCAGCATGGTGGTGCTGGCGCTCGGCGCGCTGATCATGCTGCTGCCCTTCATCTGGATGGTGACGACGTCACTGTCGCGCAAGGCCAACTCATCGATGCCGCGTGTGCCGAGCTTCTGGCCGGCCGATCCGTCGCTCTTCAACTACCAGGTGGCGGCCGGCAGCCTCCCCATCGGGCAATATTACCTCAACAGCCTAGTCGTCGTGGGCCTCACCACATTCGGCTACCTGTTCTTCTCCGCCATCGCCGGCTACGCCTTCGCCAAGGGCCGGTTCCCTGGCAAGACCGTGCTGTTCATCGTCTTCCTCTCAACCCTCTTCATCCCGTTCGAGACGCGGATGATCCCGCTCTACCACCAGATGGCGGACCTGGGGCTCACCAACACCTACTGGGCGCTGATCCTGCCCTTCCTCGCCGGCGGCTTCGGCACGTTCCTGATGCGGCAGGCGATCTCGTCCATTCCCGACGAGCTGATCGAGGCGGCGCGGATCGACGGGGCCTCGGAATTCCGCATCTTCTGGCAGATCGTGACGCCGCTCTGCGCCCCGACGCTCGCCACCCTCGCCATCCTCAACATCATCTGGCGCTGGAACGACGTGCTCTGGCCGCTGCTGATCACCTCGGACCGCAACCTCTACACCGTCACCCAGGGGCTGGCGCTGGCGGGCCGGGCGAGCGGCATCAAGGTGGGTGTGGCGCTCGCCACCGCCGTGATGGCGATTCTCCCGGTGATCGTCGCCTACCTGTTCCTGCAGCGCTACGTCATCCGGTCGGTGGTTTCGAGCGGCGTGAAAGGCTGATGGCCACGATTTTCGTTCAGACTTCTCGGGGGAAATGCCTTTGTCTGGCCCGGCTGACGTGGACATGAGACGACTAACCTCTATCCTGTGGCCCAGTCCGTGAACGCCGTTGTGAAAAACGTCAGGTCCATGCTGCCAACCGCCCGCAACCGCCCGCTGCTTCCCGACGTGATCCGCTCGGAGCTGAGGCGCGCCATCGTCGAGGGTGAATTCCCGCCCGGCTCGAAGCTGCCCAACGAGGATGCACTCTGCACCCGCTTCGGGGTCAGCCGCATCACGCTGCGCGAAGCGGTGCGCGGGCTGATGGAGGATGGCTACGTCATCCGTCGCCAGGGCGCCGGCACGTTCGTGACGCAGGGCCCGACGCTCAGGAACTCGCTCGACACCAACTTCTCCTACACCGAATATCTCGAGAGCATCGGCGTTCGCGCTTCCAAGGAAGTGCTGGACGCGCGCCGCATTGCGGCGAGCGAAGACGTGATCGAGGACCTGAACCTCGCCGCCGAAGCCGAGGTGGTGGAGGTGCGCCGGGTGCGCATCGCCGACGGCAAACCGGCCATCTACTCGATCGACAGCCTGCCGGTGGATATCGTCGACGCCAAGAAGGACGCCAAGGCGTTCTCGGCTTCGCTCTACAAGCTACTGGCCGAGCGCGGCCACGTGGTCGACCACGCGCGCACCGTGATCCTGCCGGTGATCGCCGATGCCGAGCTCGCAAAGCTCCTGCAGGTCGAGGCCGGCACGCCGCTGCAGCATCTCCGGCAGATCGATTTCGACACCGGTGGTCGGCCGGTGATGCGGTCGCTCGAATGGCATGTGCCCTCGGTAATCGAGCTGCGCGTCTACCGCCGCGGGCCGGGGCCGATCGCCGGCTGACGCAAGTCGCACTAGACTGTGACAAAGCCCGTGATTATCGTAAGTCGTCATATGACTTAGGGGGCTTGGGTGGCGTTCGAAAGCGGCAAGGTAATCGTTCCGGATCTGGCCTGGTGCTGGTGGACGCGGCCACGTGCGGTACGGCTCGGCAATGATGCGTGGTTCGCCGGGCTCGACACCGAGGGCGGCATCATCGCGGCGCGGCTCGACCTTGCGACCAGCGCGGTGGAACGGGCGCGGCTCGGCCAGTTCGAGGATGACGACCATAATAATCCGGCCCTCGTGGTGGACCCGAACCGGCCGCTGGTCTGCTTCTATTCGCGCCATGACGCCGAGGAGGGGATGCGCTTCCGCATCTCCAAGCGGCCGCTCGACCTCACCGAATGGGAGGAAGAGCGGGTGCTGCCGTTCTCCGGCTCGACCACCTACGCGCAAGTGCATGTGCTGGGCGACGAGTTGCACCTCTTCACCCGGCTCGATGGGCCGCGCTGGGCCTGGGTCAGCTCGCCGGACTGGGGCGACACCTGGCGCGAGCCGCGGGATTTCCTCAGCTTCGACACGGACTGGCTGATCTATATGCCCACCGCCATGCTGGCCGATGGCCGCACCCTGCGGATCGCCGTTTCCGGCCATCCGCGCGAGGCCTCGAAGAAGCCGCTGCACGATGTGTGGGCCTGCCTGCTCGACCTCGTCACTGGTGAGGTGACATCCACCGCCGGCGCGCGGCTCGGCAATTTGCGGACCGGTGAGGGCATGCCGATCAATTATGACCGGCTGGAGCTGGTGGCGAAGACGCCGGCCGATCGCACCGCCAACCTGTTCGATGTGTCGAACGGGCCGGTTTTCGAGATCGGCTATACCAGCAAGCTCAAGGACGATTTTTCGACGCGCGACGCCCAGTATCACGTGGCTTCGCTGCGCGATGGCAACTGGGTGGTGGAGCATGTCTGCTCGGCCGGGGCGAAGTTCGGCTATATCGACGCGGGCTTCTATGTCGGCGGCGTCGCGTTCCCGGATCGCGCCGCGGCGGGACAGGTCTACGTGACGCGCGAGGAGGCGGGGCTGTGGCACCTCGCCCTCTACAAGCGCGCGGCCGATGGCAGTTGGGCCGGCACCGATCTCGTGCCGCCGGGGCCAACGCGGTTGACGCGGCCGTGGGCCCTGACCAACCCGACGCCGGAGCTCGCCGTGGTGGCGCTGGCGCTCGAGCGCTATGCCGATGACAGCTATTACGGCTCGCTCTCGCACCTGATCGGCGCCGCCGCGCCGCTGGAGACGTGAAGATGGTCGGCCTCGGAGTGATCGGCTGCGGCTGGGCGGCAAGCGAAATCGCCCGCGTTTCGAAGGACTTGCCGCAGTTGCGGATCGTCGCGGCGATGGACACCGATGCCGGTCGTGCCGCGGCGTTCGGGGCGGAAACTGGCGCTACTGTGCATGCCTCGGTCGAGGCGCTGCTGGCCGACACCGCCGTGACCGCCTGCTATGTCGGGCTGCCGCATGCGTTGCTGGCCCCGACGGTCGAGAAGGCCTTGGCCGCAGGGAAGCACGTGCTGTGCGAGAAGCCGCTGGCGCTCGACGCCGCCGAGGCGCGGCGGCTCGGGGCATTGGCGGACGCCAAGGGCCTGAAACTCTGCGTGTTTTATGAGCTGCGGCGGGCCGGGACCGTGGAGCTGGCGAAGCGTCTGCTCAGCGAGGGGGCGATCGGGGAGCCGCGGCTCATTCGCATCCGCACCGTCATCGACAAGAAGCTCGCCTACTGGGGCCAGCCCGGCGCGCTCAACTGGCGGGCGAGCAAGGCGATGGCGGGCGGCGGGGTGCTGATGATGAATTCGGTGCATCAGCTGGATACGCTCCGCTATATCAGTGGGTTAGAGGTCGTGCGGGTGTCGGGCGAAGTCGACACCTTCACCGCGCCGGGCGAAGTGGAGGACGCCGTCAGCGCCACTTTGCGGCTCTCCAATGGGGCGCTGGTCAACCTCACGGCGGCGGCGCACAGCCCCGGCGCGGTGCGCGAGGAGACGATCGAGATCGACGGCACCGCGGGGCGGCTCGACCTGCCCGATCCGTTTGGCGACGGGCCGGTACGGGTCTATCGCAACGGCGCGTGGGAAATTATCGAGGTGGCACGGCCAGATAGCCATGCGCTGATGCTGGCGGATTTCCTCGCAGCGGTGACCGACGGGCGCCCGGTGCCGGCCGGTGCGGGCGATGCGGCGGCGGCGCTCGAGGTGGTGAACGGCATCTATCGCTCGGCGGCGGAAGGCCGGGTGATCAGCCTTTCCAGGTAGGCTCGAGCGCGGCGAAGGTTTCGCGATAGCGCTGGTAGGCGGCCTCGTAGCGGGTGTCCGGCGCGGTTTCGATCTGCGCCAGTTCGAGCGGCAGGGCAGCCGAAGCCGTTGCAATGTCTGGGGATTTTCCGGCAGCGACGAGGGCGAGCAGGGCTGCGCCGAGGGCGGAGGCGTCGCTGCTGGTGAGGATTTCGGCGGGTCGGCGGGTGACGGCGCTGCGGATTTCGCACCAGAGGCGGCTCCTGGCGCCACCTCCCATGATGCGGAGGCAGTCGGCCGAAACCCCAAGCATTTCAAGGCGATCGACTACGTCGCGCATGGCGAAGGCGGTGCCTTCGAGCACGGCGCGAGCGAGGTGGGCGCGGGTGTGGCTGGCCGTCAGGCCGAGGAAACTGCCGCGGGCACTGGCGATCCATTTCGGCGCCATGGCACCAGTCAGGGCCGGGATGAAGAGGACGCCGTCGGACCCGGCCGGAGCTTCGGCTGCGAGGGCGGAGAAGGCCGGATCCGAGGCGATTCCGAGGAGGTTCGAGGCCCAGCGTACGGCGCCGCCCGAGAGCCAGCCGGGGTTACCGAGGTGGTAGAGGCCGCCCGGATAGGCGTGGGTTTCGACCAGCCGCTCCGCGTCGAGGACCGGGGATTGTGCAAGCGCCGCAACGGTTTCGGCGGTGCCGAGCGACACCGCCACCGTGCCCGGCTGGCAGACGCCGCAGCCGAGGGGGTTGGAGAAGTCGTCGCCGGTGCCGACGGAGACGGGCAGCCCCACGGGGAGGCCGGTGAGATCAGCGCCGGTGGCGGTCAAATGGCCAGCGATATCAGAGGCTTCGGCTAGGGCCGGCAGGTGTGCGATGTCGGTGCCGAAAGCGGCGACAAGCTCCTCGTCCCAGTCGCGGCGGCCGAGGTCGTAGAGCATGGTGGTCGAGGCGAGGGAGCGGGCCACGACGGTGCGGCCGGTCAGCGCGGCGACGATGAAGCTTACCGGCTGGTGCCAGGTGACGACTTCGTCACGGCGGGCGAAGTGCTTGGCCAGCCACGCGATTTTGCCGCCCATGTGCGTGGCGTCGCGGACGAGGCCGCAGCGGGAGTGGATGAGGTCGGGGTCGACATGCGCGATCTCGGCCTCGCCGCGGCGGTCCATCCAGATCAGGGCCGGGCCGAGGGCGCTGCCGTCGCGGGCGGTGGGAATGCAGCCATCGAGCTGGCCGCAGATGGCGAGCGCGGCGATATCAAGAGCGGAAAGCTGAGCATTGGCAAGGGCTTCGCCGATGGTGGGGGCTAGCGCGGTGAGCCAGTGGGTAGGGTTCTGCTCGGCCCAGCCGGGCTGCGGGAATTCGGCCTCGTAGCTGCGGCTGGCGGAGCCGAGGACCTGCAAATCCTCGTTGAGGATCAGGGCCTTGAGGCTCTGCGTGCCGATGTCGAGGCCGAGAACCGGCACTAGGCGGCGGCGCTGTCGGCGATCACGTCGCCGAGCTGCGACAGGATCGAGCCCTTGCGCGGGCTGTAGGAGCCATCGAAGACGGCGGTGCCGATGGTGAAGGCGTCGGCGCCGGCGGCTGCAACGGCCTTGATGCGTTCGGCCGAGGCGATGGAGCCGGCGACGATCAGATAACCGTTTGGCCCCAAGCCCTTACGGGCGGCGCGGATGAGGTCGAGGGGCTCGGCCTGAGTAGCCCGGAAGGCGAGGAGATCGGCCCCGGCGCAGCCTTGCGTCATGAAGTTGGCGCAGTGGCCGGTGACGTCGCCGGGGCCGCCGCCCAGCTTGGTCGGATGGCCGACCGGGAAGCCGGGGAACGGATAGTATTTCGTGCTAGTGCCTTGAAGTATCTCGTGAACTCGCGCCACGTCGGTGCCGCCGAGGAGGCGGTCGATACCGAGTTCGGCGCCGATGCGGGCCGAGTTCAAGGCCGATTCCGGGGTCTCGGAAACGACTTCCATGTAGCTGATGGCACCGGCGGCGCGGATGCGGTCGGCGAGCTTGCGCAGGGTGGTGGGATCGACGCCAACGTCTTTGAATCCCACATGTTTCAGGCCCATCGGGGCGATCTGGTCGAAGACGTCGAGGCAGTCCTCGACGGTCTTGTCGCCGCGGGTCAGCATGAAGATGAAGTCCATGAAAACCCTCGCTAAAGTTGCGGAACGAGGCTGGCCAGGCGGCCGGAGGCGGCGGCGAGGTCGAGCACAGTGTAGCGGTTGCGGATGTCGCGCGCATGGGTCAGCGCGCCTTCGTAGAAACTTCGATCGAGGTGGATCGCCTCGGGCGTCGTGGGGGCGCCGGCGGCGGTCAAAGCGGCGAGAATTTGCGTCGATGGCAGCGCAATATTGTGCGCGTGGGCCACAAAGTTCTGCCAGTTGGTGGCGAGGTCGTGGTTGAGCTCGTCGGCACGCTCGGCAGTGAGGCGTTTTTCGGCAAACTCGGGCCAGGTCGAGTGACCGAGATGGTCGCCATAACGTGTTATGAACTCGGCCTCGGTGGCGCGGTCGGCGACGAGGATGGGGGCCGGTCCATCCATCATGGCTTCCTGCAGGCGCGCGATCGAGAGCGTGGTGACGGCGATCTGCTCGCCGTGGAAGACGGGGGGACGACCCACCGGCCCGAGCATGTCGATATAGTGGGAAACGAGGTGCTCGGCCTGGCTGGCGGGGGCGCTCGACCCGACGATGGCGGTGCCGAAGCCGGAGAGCAGCAGGGTGCGGACGAGGCGGCGCATGACCTCGAGGTCGCCACCCAGCAGGTCGGCGGCGTGGGCAATGAGGTCGGGCTCGTCGCCCTTGAGCAGTGCGAAGGGAAGTTCGCGGTAGCTGGTGCCGAGGAGTTGGTGCGAGAGCAGCCAGTCCCACTGGGCGGTGGCGCGGCAAATGGAATCGCCGAGGCCCGAGCGGATGAGGCGGGCGGGCGCCGCGGCCAGCACTTTCAGATCGAAGAAGGCGCCGGCGGGGGCGTGGGCCGGCAGGGTCTTCTTGTGGCCGTCGACGGTGATCGAGGCGGTGAGCGAGGTGAAGCCGTTCATCGACGGGGCGGTGGCGAAGACCGCGTAGGGCTTGTGGTCGAGGGCCGAGGCGTATTTGGCGAGGTCGTTGATGGTGCCGGAGCCGACCGCGATCAGGGCATCGGCGCCGGCCGAAGCGGCGCGGACGCGGGCGACGGTTTCGGCGTCGGGCTCGGGGTTGGCGGGCAGCGTGATGGCGTCGACCGTGAAGCGGCCGCCGAGCGCGCGGGCGACGCGGGTGCCGAGGGCGGCGTTCGTCTCAGGGTCGGCGATGATGGCGAGCTTGCGGCCGAAGCCGAGGCCGGCGACGAGATCGGCCTCGCTGCCGGCGAGGCTAGCCTCGATGGCCAGCGACTTCGTGGTGACCCCGACATTCTGTCCGGATTCGGGATCGCGAAAGCGTCCCTCGAGCAGTGCCTCGAGTGGATCGGCTTCCGCAACGCGTTGTTGCAACTGCATTCTGCCCCGCCGCTCCCCGCGTGAAGCGGTTCGCCAAGTGATAAGTCATATGATGACTTCACTAGCACGCGATTGAGGTCGCTGCAACCCGTCAGGTCAGCTCATTGACGGCCGCGGTGACGGCTGCCTGCACGCCGGGTTCGGTAAGCGAATGGCCGGCCGCCTCGACGAAACGGATCTTGGCGTTACCCCAGGCTGCGGCCAGTGCCGCGGAGGTGGCGGGCGGGCAGAGGAGGTCGTAGCGGCCCTGGACGATGATGCCGGGGATGTTGTGCAGGCGGCCTGCCTCGGCCAGCAGCTGATCGGGAGCGAGCCAACAGTCGTGGCTGAAATAGTGGGCTTCCATCAGCGCCGTCGGCGGCACGCGGGCGGCGGGATTGTTGACCTGGGCGAAGTCGAGCCGCGAGGAGGTGGGCCGGATGACGCCGAGCACGTCCTCGGTGGCCGCATAGGCGCGGGCCGCGGGGCCGTGGACCGCCGGATCGGGATCGAGGATGCGGCGGAAGTAATTCTGGAGCGGCGCGGACCGTTCGGCCCCGGGCAGGAGGCCGAGGAAATCGGCGTGGAGGCCCGGGTAGAAGGTGGCGAGGGTGGCGCCGAAGGCGGCGTCAATTTCGTCGCGCGTGCCGAGAAAAGTGGCGCGGAGCACGATGCCGCTCACCCGGTCGGGGTGCGCTTCGGCATAGGCGAGGGCGAGCGTGGCGCCCCAGGAACCGCCGACCACCAGCCATTTCTCGAGCCCCAGATGGGTGCGGATGGCCTCGATGTCGGCGATGAGGTGGGCCGTGGTGTTGGCCTCACGCGAGCCGGCGGGGGTGCTGCGCCCTGCCCCGCGCTGGTCGAACAGCACGGCATAGTGCCGGTTGGGATCGAAGAGGTTGCGGTGGAGCGGCTGGCAGCCGGCGCCGGGGCCGCCATGGAGATAGACCGCAGGCACGCCGCCCGGCTTGCCGATGGTTTCGACGTAGAGCTCGTGCCCGTCGCCGACCGGCAGGCGGAAGGTGGGCGAGATGGGTGGATTGTAGTTCACGGGCGGGGAGCCGGCCGGATCAGCGGAAGCCGGCTTCTTCGAGGAGGCCGAGCTTCTTGGCGTCGTAATAGTAGCCGCGGGCATAGTTCCGCATGGCGCCGTCGGTGTTGTAGCCGGCAACCACATAGGCGCCGCGCAGGTATTTCACCGCGTATTTGAGGTTGGTCTCGGCATCGAGCAGGCCGGAGGCCGAGCCGCCATAGCCCATGGAGCGGGCCGTATCGTGCCGAATCTGCATGAGGCCGTAATAGGGGCCGTTGCGAGCGCCGGGATTGAAGCCGCTCTCGCGCTGCACGACGCGGCGGATCAGCGATTCCGGCACATCGTACATCATGGCGTATTTGGTGATGAGGCCATCGACATTGCTCGACGAGCGCGGCGCATCGGCAAAGGCCATGGGCTCGAACTCTTCGACGACGGCGGCCTTGACCGACGGGCGAGTGGCAGGATGCGGCGCCACGGCAGCGGTGAGCTGCACGCCGCCCGGCCGGTAGCCCGGGAAATTCGCCATCGAGCAGGCAGCAAGAGACGCCGCCAGAACTGGCGTGAAAATGAGAGTGAGCGCGGTGCGCTGAAGCAAGGAGCCCCGTGTCATGAGGTTCGTATTAACAGAACTTAATGATCCGCGGAAGCGGGCGTTTTGAGGCGGTTCAACCGGTGGTGTCGGCGGCGGAGGGGACCCCTCTCCTCAGCTCTGCTACGTCGCTGACGCGACTAGCGACGCTATCCTCTCCCGCAAGGGGCGAGGAGGCGGGCAGGCCGCGCCCTACGGGGATCGAAGAGGCGGGCAGGCCGCGCGGCTGTTGAGGGCGGAGTTTCAGGCGCGCTCGCGGGAGAGGACCAGGGCGATGACGCCGGCCATCAGGGCGGCGCCGCCATAGAGCTGTGTGTCGCCGCGAGCGATGGTGAAGGGATGGAACAGGTGGCCGTAGAGCGGCCAGAGCAGGACCAGACATCCGCAGAGCAGAAAGAGCAGGCCGATGGCGCGCATGAACGGGCTCCTCATCCCGATCCGACGGGATGAGGTTACGCGCTTGTTCCGAATTTATCGCTAACGCCGAAGTCTTCGGATTTACTTGCCGATCTTGCCGTCGACCAGCGACTGCGACAGGGGCGCCGGGCGTTCCACCGAGGTGGTGATATCGACCGGGCGGTTCTCCTTGCTGGCGGTCTCGAAGGCTTCCATCACCTCGAGCACGTGGAGCGCCAGTTCGCCCGAGGCGCGGTGCGGCCGGTTCTCGACGATGGCCAGCGCCATGTCGGCGACGCCGAGCGAGCGGTAGTTCGCATCGGCATAGGGCGCATCGTTGGCGATGAGCGTCCATTCCTTGGTGGTGGCCGGCCGGGTCTTGATCTCGCCACCGAAATTGTTGGGGTCGGGAACGAGCATCGAGAGCTTGCTGCCGTAGATCTCGATCGGCACGTGGGTGTGGCCGGGCACGTCAAAGCTCATGGTCATCTGGATGATAGCGCCCGAGCGGAACTGCAGCAGGCCGGCGACGTGGGTGAAGACCTTCACCGGCATCAGCTGGCCCTTCTTGGGCTCCGAGTAGATCGGCCGTTCGGCCTGCGGGGTGGCGCTCATGGCCGAAACGCGGGCGACGGGGCCGAGGAGGTTCACCAGGTCGGTGATGTAGTAGGGGCCCATGTCGAGCACCGGGCCGCCGCCGATATCGTAGTAGAAGGCCGGATCGGGGTGCCAGCGCTCGTGGCCGGGCACGCCCATGAAGGCGGTGCCGCCGACGACGGCGCCGACATCGCCCGAATCGATGAGTTCGCGGACCTTCTGGTGGCCGCCGCCGAGGAATGTGTCGGGGGCCGAGCCGATGCGGAGGCCCGAGCCGCGGGCGAAATCGGCGAGCTTCTTGCCCTCGGCGAAGGTCACGCCGAGCGGCTTTTCGCTGTAGACGTGCTTGCCAGCGGCGAGCGCCTTCATGCCGACTTCGACATGGGCGCGCGGGATGGTGAGATTGACGATGATCTCGACCTTCGGGTCGGCGAGCAGGGCATCGACGGTGACGGCGGTGAGGCCGAACTCGGCGGCCTTCTTCTGCGCGACATCGGCCTTCATGTCGGCGATCGCGATGATTTCCAGCACGGGAAAATCGCGCATCGCCTTCAGGTACTGGCTCGAAATATTGCCGCAGCCGATGATGCCGACGCCCACGCGACGCTGTGTGGCCATTGTCCTCGCTCCCATTCTTCGTTGAGGCGGCGCTGCCTTCTCGGGCGCGCCATTGGCGGCACCATTGCCCGTTTCCGTGGCGAAGGAAAGTGCGATCTGACGTACGTAACGCAGGCTTTGGTGGGAGGGCGGTTTACTGCTATTAGCCGCCCGATGCTGAACCCCGTTCCCGCCACCTATGACTATCGCCCGCCGACCGAGCCGTGGCTGACGGTGATCCATGCCGACGAGGATATCGTGGTGCTGGACAAGCCCTCGGGGCTGCTGAGCGTGCCCGGCAAGGACCCGGCGCTGGCCGACTGCCTCGAGGCGCGGGTGCGCGAGCGCTGGCCGACCGCCGCCATGGCGCACCGGCTCGACAAGGACACGTCGGGGGTGCTGGTGATGTGCCTCAACAAGAAGGCGCTTGGCCATGTCGGCCAGGAATTCGAGCAGCGGCGGGCGAAGAAGTCCTATGTGGCGCGTGTGTGGGGCGACATGGCGGAGGAGGCGGGCCTCGTGGACCTGCCGCTCGCGACCGACTGGGAGAACAAGCCGCGCCAGCGCGTCGACTACGAGCGCGGCCGGGCGAGCAAGACGGAGTGGCGGGTCGAAGCGCGCGAGGGCGGGATCACCCGGGTGCGGCTGCATCCGCTGACCGGCCGCACGCACCAGTTGCGCGTGCATATGCTGGCGCTCGGCCACCCGATCCTCGGCGACCAGTTCTACGCCACGGGCGAGGCGCTAGCGGCGGCGGACCGGCTGCAGCTCCATGCCGAGGAGCTCGGCTTCAACCATCCGCAGGGCGGTTGGGTGGAGTTTCGCGTGCCGGCGCCGTTCTAACCCAGCGGGGTTGGGCCCGCGGACTTGCGTCATGAAATGGTCACAAGGGGAACCAATTGTGGCCCGGAACGCACCAAATCGGTCGACTAGCGTTCAGCCAGATTTGACGCTCAGGGAGTCCGGCAGATGATGGACGATGAGACCCGGTGGCAGGATGCCGCCATTCCCGCCGACGGCCAGATCGGCCCGACCCAGCCGGCGGCCGAAAAACCCGGTGACGCCACCGATTACGACGAGCTCGAAGACGGCATCGCCTCGATCTTCGCCGCCATGCAGGCGGCGGGCGACGAGGGCGAAGATGCCGCGAACGAGGGCGATACGGGCGACGACGCCGCGCTCGACCACACGTTCCAGCTCCTGGGCGAACTCGACCGCCTGTGGCAGCGCCCGAGCCCGTAAGTCACAGGGTGCGCCGGCGGGCCCCAGCGCGACTTGCGCATGACGCGCCAATCGCCTATTGCCTTTGCCCTAGGCACCCGTAGCTCAGCTGGATAGAGCGCTGCCCTCCGAAGGCAGAGGTCACAGATTCGAATTCTGTCGGGTGCGCCACTTCTCTTTTTGATATCTACGGCGAGCCGCCGGCGCGGCGCGAAGGTTACATGCGCCGGTAGTCGAGATTGCGGGCGAGCCAGCAGCCGATGGTAAGCCCGCTGACCTCGCCCTCGGCGTCGCGCCGCACGATCACGGTCCATTCGCCCGGCGGCGCTGCATCCATGGCGCGGCGCGTGGTGATGGTCCACAGATCCTGCGCCAACGGATATATGCGCTCCATCGGGCCGATGCCCAGCATGCCCTCGAACCCGACATAAGCCGCGCCGTCGCGGGCCTCGATAGTGAGCCACGCGTCGAGCTCATCGCAGCGATAGCGCCCGGCGATCGGGCCGCCGTCCGCCCAGGACAGCGGGGCGAGCCGCCGGGCTTCGACGTGGAGGTTGTCGTTCGCGCGCTCCATCACCAGCCGCTCATCCTCTCGGCGAAGCGTGAGCCCGAGGGCCTTGGCGCTATCGTCGCCCGCCGGAACGGCGATGGTCGGCGAGATTGCATAGTGCAGCCGCACGCCTGATTGCGCGTCGGCGGTGCGGGCGAACAGGCCCTGTTCCTCGTCCAGCCACAACCCGTCCCAGCCCTTGGCCGGCACCGGGTCGGTGCCGATGCGGTAGCCGAGCGCCGCTTCCATCAGGCCCCAGGCGGCGCGCATGGCCGAGGCTTCGTGGTTGAAGATCACCACGATCGAGAGCCGCTCCGCCGCGACGTGTAGGCGGTAGGAGCAGAAGCCGCGGACGCCGCCGCCATGGCCGGTCGTGTCGTACTCGGCGAGGCGGTCGCGCCGCAGGCCGTAGCCGTAGGTCGCCGGCTTGCCGTCGGCGAACGTCACCGGCACCGAGATCCGGTTGTAGAGGCCCGCCGGATCGTCGCGGGTGGCGTCGATATGGCGCTCCCAGGCCAGCATGTCGTCGAGCGAGGCGGCGACGCCGGAATCGCCGAACCAGGTGATGGCGCTCACCGCCGGCAGGAAGCCGACCTCGTCATTGCCCTCATAGCCGATCACCTCGTCGATCCGCTGCGCCGTGTCGGCGGCGAGGGTGGCGGTGGCCATCCCGGCGGGCGCGAAGATGCGCTCCTGAAGCAGCTCGCCGAAGGGCCGGCCCGTGGCACGCCCGATCAGCTCAGCCAGCAGCCGGAAATTGCCGTTGCTGTAGGAATACTGGCTGCCCGGCGCAAAATGCCCGCTGCGAGCGCTGCTGATCAGCCGCAACCCCTCGGCCTCGGTGACCACACCCTCCGGCTCCGCCCCGTGCAGCACGGTGAGGGCCCAGTAGTCGCGCAGTCCCGACTGGTTGTGGCAGAGCTGCGCCACGGTCGGCAGCGGCCCCGCGAAATCGGGCAACAGGCCCGGCAGCAGCGGATCGAGTTCGGCCGGATCCTCGAACAGGTCGAGCAGCAGCGCGCAGGTCATCTGCTTCGAGATCGAGCAGATCGGCAGTCGCCGCCCTGCCGTCATCGGCACGCGCCGCGACATGTCGGCAAAACCCCAGGCGCGGCGGGCGACCACCTTGCCCTCGTGCACCACGCCCGCGACACCCGCCGGGCCGCGATAGCGGTCGGGCAGGAGGTTCAGGGCCGCTTCGAGCGCGGCAACATCGATGCTGCCCATCAGGCGTCCTGGAAGCGCAGGTGGGTTCCGGGGGCGGCGAGGCTCAGGAACTCGAGCAGGTCGGCGCGGGTCATCGAGGCGCAACCGGCGGTCGAGCCGTAGCCGGCGCTCGCGATGTGGAGAAACACGGCGCTGCCGGCGCCGGGCACGATCGGGTCGTCATTATGCCCCAGCACCACGACGATGTCGTAGAGGTCGTCCTTGCGCCACATGTCCTCGTGGCTCGCCGCAAACGGCAGGTGCACCGGCTTGTTGTAGTCCGGGTGCTCGGGCGCGTCGCACCAGCCATCGTCGGGCTTGATCACCGTCGTCTCGAACACCGACACCGGCGCGACAGGGAGCTTGTCGGCGCGATAGAGCACGCGGCGGATCGGCCAGCTGCCGGCCGGGCTCGCGCCATCACCCTCGATCTTGTCCTTGCGGATGCCGCTCTTGCCCACAGCGGCGCGCCAGGTCCTGTCGCCGTAACTGGCCTGCCAGCCCTCTGCGGCGCGCGATACGATGAGCCCCAAGGTCGTCTCCATCAGGCTGAAAGCGGGAAGTGGCAGGCGACCGTGCGGCCGTCGATCTCACGCGGTTGCGGCTCTTCGGCGCGGCAGCGGTCGGTGGCGAAGGGGCAGCGGGTGTGGAAGCGGCAGCCCGAAGGCAGGTTCATCGGGCTCGGGATATCGCCCTTCAGCACCGGGCGATCGCGGCCGCGCTGGTGCGGGTCGGCCACCGGCACGGCCGAGATCAGGAACATGGTGTAGGGGTGGAGCGGCCGCTGGAACATCGCCTCGGCCGGCCCCACCTCGACGATCTGGCCCAGGAACATCACGCCGACGCGGTGGGCGAACTGGCGGACGACGCCGAGATCGTGGGTGATGAAAAAATAGGTGAGTTTCAGCTCTTCCTGCAGGTCCGAGAGCAGGTTCAGCACCTGGGCGCGGATCGACACGTCGAGCGCCGACACCGACTCGTCGCAGACGACGAAATCCGGCTTGTTGGCGAGCGCCCGGGCGATGCCGATGCGCTGGCGCTGGCCGCCCGAGAACTGATGCGGATAGTTGCGCAGGTACTGGCGGCGCAGCCCCACCATATCGAGCAGTTCGGCGCAGCGCTCGCGGATCGCTTCGGGCGAACCATAGCCATGGGCGCGCAGCGGTTCGGCGAGGATCTCCTCGACCCGCATGCGCGGATTGAGCGAGGCATAGGGGTCCTGGAAGATGATCTGCAGCTTGTCGCGGAGGCCGCGCATCGATTGCTCGTCGAGCGTCGTCAGGTCCTGCTCGCGATAGATGATCTGGCCCGAGGTCGGCTCGTGCAGGCGCAGCATGACGCGGCCGAGCGTGGTCTTGCCGCAGCCGGATTCGCCGACCAGTGCAAAGGTCTCGCGCTCGTAGACATCAAGGGTGACGCCGTCGACGGCCCGCACCACCTGGGGTTTTCTGAACAGGCCGCCGCCCACCTGGTAGTGCTTGGTCAGGTTGCGGGTGGAAAAGACCGGCTGGTTCACCGCGCTGCCTCCGCGGCTTCGGCCGGTATTTTGGCGTGGAGCCAGCAGCGCGCCTGGTGGCCTGCGCCGAGCTGGGCCAATGGCGGTTCGGCCTCGTGGCACACCGGCATCACGTTGCCGCAGCGCGGGTTGAAGCGGCAGCCGGCCGGCAGTTGCTGGAGGTTGGGCACCATGCCCGGAATGCTCGGCATGCGGCCTTCGCTGCGCGCCTCGGTGGCCTTGGGGATCGAGGCCAGCAGTCCGCGCGTATAGGGGTGGCCGGGCCGGTCGAAGAGGTCGAACACGCTGCCCTGCTCGACGATCTGGCCCGCGTACATCACGTTCACCTCGTCGCACATCTCGGCGATGATGCCGAGGTCGTGGGTGATGAGGATGATCGAGGTGCCCACCCGGTCGCGCAGTTCCAGCATCAGCCGCAGGATCTGGGCCTGCGTGGTCACATCTAAGGCGGTGGTCGGTTCGTCGGCGATCAGCAGTTTCGGCTCGCAGATCAGCCCCATGGCGATCATGGCGCGCTGGCGAAGGCCGCCCGAAAGTTCGTGCGGGTAGGCGTCGAAGCGCGCCTTCGGTTCGGGGATGCCGACGAGCTCGAACATTTCGAGCACGCGCTCGCGAATCTGGCGCTTGTTCAGGCCCTTGTGGATGGCGAGGGGTTCGCCGACCTGCTCGCCCACCTTGCGGACCGGGTTGAGCGAGGTCATCGGCTCCTGGAACACCATGGCCATGTCCCGCCCGCGGACGCGCCGCAGGCCATCGGGGCTGAGCGCGGTCAGCTCGGTGCCGTCGAGCCGGATGCTGTCGGCGGTGACGCGGCCGGCGGGCTGGGGCACGAGGCCCATGATCGAGAGCGCCGTCATCGACTTGCCCGAGCCGCTTTCGCCCACGATGCCGACGATGCGGCCGCGGCCGACGTCGAAGGAGACGCCGTCGACGGCGCGGATATGGCCGCGGCCGCCGTGGAACTCGGTGCGCATTCCCCGCACGCTCAGCACCGTTTCGTTCTGTTGGGCCATGGCGGTCAGTCCTTCATCGAAGGGTCGAGCGCATCGCGCAGCCCATCGCCGACGAAGTTGAAGGCGAGCACGGTGAGAAGGATCGCGACGCCCGGCGCAATGGCGACGATCGGCGCCTGCAGCAGGTATTCCTTGCCCTTCGCCACCAAGAGGCCCCAGCTCGCCTCGGGGGGCTGCACGCCGACGCCGAGGAAGCTCAGGCTCGATTCCCACATGATCGCATCGGGGATCGAGAGCGAGAACAGCACGATCAGGCTCGGGATCACGTTGGGGAAGATGTGCTTGAGCATGATGGTGAGGCGCGACGTGCCGTTGGCGCGGGCTGCCTCGATGAACTCCTTGCCCTTCAGCGCCAGCGTCTGCGAGCGGACGACGCGCGCCACCGAGGCCCAGCCGACGAGAGCCAGGGCGATAAAGATGTTCAGGAGGTTGGCCCCCAGCGTGTACATCACCACCATGGCGAGCAGCAGCGACGGGAAGGCGATCAGCATGTCGGCGACGCGCATGATGATGGCGTCGGTCTTGCCGCCGATATAGCCCGAGAGGATGCCCATGGCGGCGCCGATCACCAGCGAGACGAGGCTCGGGATGGTGCCGACGAGCAGCGAAATGCGGGCGCCGTAAAGGATGCGGGTCAGCACATCGCGGCCGAAATTGTCGGTGCCGAGCCAGAAGGTCCACGACGGCGGCAGGAACTGCTCGTTCAGCGCCACCCGGTAGGGATCGTGCGGGCTGATCCACGGGATGAACACCGCGATGACGACGAGGGCGAGCACGAAGGCGAGGCCGACCAGTGCGACACGGTTGCTGGCAAAAGCCGCAACGCCATCGCGCAGCAGGCTCGCTTCCGGGATGGCTTCGGGAGTGGAGGCCGCAATGGTCATGACTTGCCTCCCGTCTTCATCTGCGTGCGGATGCGGGGATCGAGCAACGCATAAAGGAGGTCGGCGACAAGGTTGCCGAGGATGACGAGGGCCGTCGCGAACAGCACCGAGCCCTGCAGCAGCGGCATGTCGCGCGACTGGATCGCATCGACCGAAATACGCCCCACGCCCGGTATACCGAAGATCGCCTCGGTGATCACCGCGCCCGACAGCAGCGAGGCGACCTGGATGGCCATGATGGTCACCACCGGGATCAGCGCATTCTTCAGCGCATGACGGGTGATGACTCCTGCTTCGCGCAGGCCCTTGGCGCGGGCGGTGCGGATATAGTCGTTGCGCATCACTTCGAGCAGGCTCGAGCGGGTCAGCCGCGCGATGACGCCGGCCGAACTCCAGCCCAGCACAACGGCGGGGAGGATGAGGTATTTGAAGCCGTAGAAGCCGGCGACCGGCAGCCATTTGAGCTGCATGGCGAAGACATACTGGAAGAGCAGGGCCGACCAGAAGATCGGCATCGAGACGCCGAGCAGCGAGATGCCCATGAACAGGTGATCGACCACGGTGTCGCGGCGCACGGCCGAGAGGATGCCGACCGGAATGCCGATGACCCAGGAGACGAGCGCCGCGGCAGCCGCCAGCATCAACGTATTGGGGAAGGCCGCCGCGATCAGGTTCACCACCGGGCGCTTCAGCTTGATCGAGGTCCCGAGGTCGCCCTGGATCGCGTCCCAGAGGAAGCGGAAATAGCGGACGACGATCGGGTCATCGAGGTGCATCTGGGCGCGCACGCGCTCGATGACGTCGGGACTGGCGTGTTCCTTCATCATCAGGGCGATCGGATCGCCCGGCACCACGTTCAGCATCACGAACAGGATCGCCGTGATCCCGATCAACACTGGGATCGAGGCGAAGATTCGCCTGACCACGAACATCAACATCGACAAGCTGTTCCGTTAGGACCCCGAGGGGGAGGCAGGAATGGACGAGGCGCGGCACCCGGTTGGCGCCGCGCCTCATCCCGCAGGCGGAGTCTTACTCGACGTCGACCTTGTAGTAGTTCATGTCGCTCCAGCCGTTCCACGGCACGACGAAGTTCTTGACGCGCTTCGAGACGACATAGCTGTGGTCGAGGCTGAACAGCGGCACCCAGGCGGCATCGGTATCGACGACGCGGGTCGCGAGCTCCTGGTAGAGCTTGCAGCGGGCGTCCGGGTCGGTCATGCCGCGGGCCTTTTCGATGCCGGCGAACACTTCGGGATCGTTGTTGTTGTAGGCGCGGACCTTCGAGCCCGATTCCGAGAAGAAGGTGTAGAAGAAATTGTCCGGGTCGTTGAAGTCGGCCGACCAGACCTGGGTGTAGGCATTGGTGTCGCCGACCTTGCGGGCGGCGAGGAAGGCCGCCTCATCGGTGGTGATGATCTGGGCCTTGAAGCCGGCCGCCGCCACCTGCGCCTGGATGATCTGGTTCATGTCCGACCACTGGCTCGACCAGGTCGAGGCCTGCTCGAGCGTGATGTCGACGCCATCGGGGTAACCGGCTTCGGCGAGCAGAGCCTTGGCCTTTTCGGGGTTGTACTCGATCGGGGTCGAAGGCGTGTAGCAGGCGAGGCCGCGCGGCAGCACGCCGTCCTCGAGCTTGCCGCGACCATAGTAGTTCTTGTCGAGGATTTCCTGGCGGTTGATCGCCATCTGGAAAGCCTGGCGCACGCGCACGTCGTCGAACGGCTTCTTGGCCTGGTTGATGTTGTAATAGTAGATGCCGACGCGCGGGCCGGAGCGGACCTGGTCCTTCCACTGGTCGGAGCCGTAGAAATAGGGCGCCGCCGACGGGGCGTAGTCCATGTCGAAGACGTCGATCTCGCCCGATTCAAACAGCAGGCGCAGGGTCTCGTTGTCGGAGACGACGCGGATCTGGATGCCGTCGAGCTTGGGGCGGCCGCGGAAATAATTGTCGTTGGCCTTCAGCTCTTCGCTCTCGTTGAGGGTGTAGGAGCTGAGGATGAACGGGCCGGTACCGTTGGTGGTCTCGGGCGTCAGGCCGAACTGGTCGCCGGCCTTTTCGGTGAAGGCGCGGCTGTAGATCGAGGCCTGCGGGCTCGCGAGCAGCGCGAGGAACGCCGCGTAGGGCTGGGTCAGGGTGATCTCGACCGTGTACTTGTCGGTCGCCTTGAGGCCCGACACGGTTTCGGCCTTGCCGTCGAGGCGGTCCTGCGCGCCGGCGATGAAGGTCAGGATGTCGGTGCCGAGCGCCTTGGTGGCGGGGTTCAGCATGCGATCGAAGGTGTAGACCACGTCATCGGACGTGAGCTCGGCGCCGTCGTGGAACTTCACGCCCTGGCGGATGTGGAAAGTGTAGGTGAGGCCATCGGCCGACACATCCCAGCTCTCGGCGAGGCTCGGCACCAGCGCCGACTGGCCGGGGCTGGTGGTCTCGGCTTCGACCAGGCGGTCGAAGATGTTGAGCGGCAGGGTGTAGCTGTCCGACGTCATCTGGGCGTCGGCGGTCTTGGGATCCTCCGGGTAGGAGATGCGCAGCGTTTCGGCCAGCGCCGGCGAAAGCAGCAGCATGCTGGTGATCGCGGTCGCGAACAGCAGCTTGAATTTGGATGTGGTCACGTTGTCCCTCATGATGATGTACTAGATAAAATATCGGCCGAACCGCCATGACGCCCCGGGCATCAAAACCGCCGGCGCATGAACGCGCGCGATCAAGGTGACGGTGGGCCCGTCGTGTTCAGCCATGACTCCCTCAGGTCGCCCGATCCGTCGTTGCGGACAAAGTCGACATTCGACACCGTAGGCACGGCCGCCAAAGAAGGCCACCCCCTTGGGCAGAAATCAGATCAGTCCGGCCAATTGAAGATATCGAGCCTGAAGACGCGCAGATCGCTCGACGCCATTGAGGCGAGCCTGCTTTCCAGGAGGTGAAGCGCTCACAGGGCCAGGCGGCATCGTTCGCCCAGATCGGCGCTCCGTAACCGCAGCGCGATCTCAACCCCGGTTCAGAAATTTCGCTTTCCTGGTCAAGAGCTTGATGCCGCTGGGTGCAAGCGCTTCTTCCCGCAGAAAATCGTGGGTGGACATGGAGGCGGGCGGGTATATAGCGGGGCGTATTAGCGTTCCTCCTAACCCGGACTTCTCCCATGAAGAGCTTCAAAGCGCCGAATTCCGACCTCACCCTCTCCAGCGTGGTGCTGGGGCTGATGCGGATCGCCAAGATGAGCGATGCCGATATCCGGCAGCTCTTCGATGCGGCGGTCGAGGCCGGCGTCACCATGATCGACCACGCCGATATCTATGGCGGGGCGCCGCATGTGTGCGAGGCGCGCTTCGGCGATGCGGTGAAGCTGTCGCCCGCCGATCGTGAAAAGATCATGATTCAGAGCAAGGCCGGCATCCGGAAGGGCTTTTTCGACTTTTCGTCCGAGCACATCATTTCGGCCGTCGAGGGCTCGCTGAAGGCGCTCAGGACCGAATATCTCGACGTGCTGCTGCTGCACCGGCCCGATACGCTGGTCGAGCCCGAGGATGTGGCGAAGGCGTTCGACCACCTCCACTCGTCGGGCAAGGTGCGGGACTTCGGCGTTTCCAACCAGACGCCGGGGCAGATCGAGCTCCTCAAGACCGCGGTGAAGCAGCCGCTGCGCTTCAACCAGGTGCAACTCTCGATCGCCCACGCCAACCTCTTCGCCCAGGGCATCGCGGCCAACATGGACGGGCTCGACCAGTCGATCTCGCGCGATGTCGGGCTGCTCGATTATTCGCGGCTCAAGGGGATGACGCTGCAGGCCTGGTCGCCGGTGCAGAAGGGCTTCTTCGAGGGCGTGTTCATCGGCGACCGCGAGGATTATGCCGAGCTCAACGATGTGATGGACGAGCTGGCGAAGAAATACGCCGTGACCCCGACCGGCATCGCGATCGCGTGGATCACCCGCCACCCGGCCAACCTGCAGGTGGTGCTGGGGACGACCAAGCCCGAACGCGTGCGCGAAAGCGTCGCCGGGTCGGATGTCGTGCTCACCCGCGAGGAATGGTACCGCCTGTTCCGCGCCGCCGGCCACAAGGTCCCGTAAGGCTTTTAGCTGCTGGGCCGGTTCAGAGCTGGTCCAGCAGCCACTTGCGGAAGAGTTTTACGCGCGGCAGCTCGCTCTTGGCGGCCGAGGTGACGAGGTAGTAGGCGCCGGGGCCGGAGACGCGGACCGGAAACGGCGAGACGAGTGTGCCGGCGCGGATATCGTCCTCGACGAGGAAGCTCGGCAGCAGCGCGACGCCGAGGCCGGCGATGGCGGCCTGGATCACCATGAAGAAGTGCTCGAGGCTCGGCCCCCATTGCAGGCGGCCGGCATGGACGCCGACCGAGCGGAACCAGTGCTCCCAGCCATTGGGCCGGGTGGAGTGGCGGATCAGCCGGTGCTCGAGCAGCGACTCGTAGCTGTCGATGGGGTTGTCGCCCTGCATCAGGCGCGGCGAGCAGACCACCACGATATCCTCGCCCATCAGCGGGTCGCAGATGGCGTCGGCCCAGTTGCCGTGGCCGAAGCGGATGGCGACGTCGATGCGCTCCTTGACGAAATCGAGCTCGCCGTCGGACGAGATGATGTTCAGCGCGATTTCCGGATGCGCCTCCTGGAACGAGGCGAGCCGCGGCACCAGCCAGCGCGTGCCGAACGTCGGCAGCATGCCGATCGACAGCGTGCCCTTGCCGGCCTTCGATGAGATCAGCTCAACCGTGCCGGCCTCGATGAGGTCGAGGCTGTCGCGCACCAGCTCGTTGTAGAAGCGGCCCTGGTCGGTGAGCTCGATGCGGCGGCTCTGGCGCACGAAAAGCGGCACCTGGAGGTATTCCTCGAGCGAACGGACCAGACGGCTCGCGGCGCTCTGGGTGACGTTCAGCTCCTCGGCGGCGCGGGTGAAGCTGTTGTGGCGCGCCACGGCCTCGAAGGTCCGCAGGGCATTCAGCGATGGCAAGAGGCGTCCGCGCACGAGGCGTCCTATTCATTCAAGTCATGGAAGCCAAATCTTTATGCGGCTTGTGACAGCCCGCCAAGGGGCTAGCTTTTCATCCGACCGGTCCTTCCCTCCTCACCGGTCCCCAGGGCATCCACCACAAGGCAACAATAATGATCCCCTTCCACATGGCGTTCGCCATCGACGACAAGGAAACGGCGCGGCACTTCTACGGCGACGTCATCGGTTGCAAGGTGGGGCGCGAGGCCGAGAACTGGATCGACTTTGATTTCTTCGGCCACCAGATTTCGGCGCACCTCAACCGCGACCCGAAATCGACCGCCACCAGCAAGGTCGGCAACGACCTGGTGCCGCTGCACCATTTTGGCGCAGTGCTGCCGTGGGAGACGTGGAACGGCCTGATTTCGCGGCTCAAGAGCGCGAACTACCCCTTCGTGATGGAGCCGAAAATCCGCTTCGAGGGGCAGCCGGGCGAGCAGGGCACGTTCTTCCTCAAGGACCCGGCCGGCAATGCGCTCGAGTTCAAGTCCTTCCGCAACCCCGACGCCATTTTCGAGCACTGAGACTCTCCGCGATGAACAGTTTTGAGATCGGCCGCGAGCTCACGGCCATCACCACCGGCATTGACGCGTTCGAGCTCAGCCAGCCCGACAGCCTGCTGCATGACGGGCTCGTGCCGATCTATCTCGGCCGCGGCAAGGTGGAACAGAAGACCTACACCAATCGCGAGGCGATGAAGGCCGACCTCGACCGCCTCGACGGCGAAGTAGCGAAGCTCGCCGCCGGCCCGCGTCAGGTATTCCTTCAAGGCATGCTGAAGTCGCTGCGCGTCGCGGTAAAGATGGCCTCGGGCGCCAGCCCCTCGTTCGAGGAAAAGGTCGCCGACCTCGTCGGTGCGCCGACCGGCCGCGAAGACCCCGCGGTGATCGAGGATGCGCGCGGCAAGCTCGATGCACTGCTGCGGAAATCCGGTTTCGTCACCGGTTCGCTCGGCGAACGCGTCGCGGCCTGGGAAGAGGCGCGCGCTGTGCCGGCCGAGCAGGTCGAGACGGTGTTCCGCGAGCTGATGGCGCAGGCGAAAGCCAAGACCGATGCGCTGATTTTCGACACCGGCGACTACGACATGAAGCTGAACCCCGTGCGCGGCATGATGTACACGGCCCGCTGCAGCTTCGACGAAGGCAAGATGGACCTCAATTTCGACCTGAGCTTCACACGCGCTGCGCTGAAGCATCTGGTCTGCCACGAGGTTTACCCCGGCCACTCGACCCAGCTGCTCTCGACCAAGGCCGCGTTCGACAAGGGCGAGGCCCCGGCCGATGCGCTGCTGATCACCACCGATGCGATCACCGGCTGCGTGCAGGAAGGCATTGGCGACCAGGGCGCGCATCTCATCGACTTCATCGAGGACGATGACGACGAGATCCATGTCGAGCTCCGTCGCGTTCGCTCGGCGGCGCAGACTTCGGCCGCCTGGATGCTGATGGTCGAAGGCGTGCCGGCCGAGGATGTGGCCGACTACCTCCGCACTACCGCGATGGGGCAGGAAGCCTGGGTGCAGGGCCGGCTGCGCATGGCGGCGCATCCGTTCCGTGGGCCGTTCATCTCGTCCTACTGGGCCGGCAATGAATGCGTGCGCAAGGTGCGCGAGCGGGTGACCAAATCCCAGTGGCCGAAGTTCCTCGAGGCGCTCTACAGCCACGCCAACAGCCCGGCGAGCCTCTCCATGTTCCCGCAAACCGTCGTTGGGGCCGCGTAAATGAAGTTCACCATTATCGGTTCGGGCGCGATCGGCGGGCTCGCCGGCGCCTATCTCCACAAGGCCGGCCACGACGTCACCTTCGTCGACCGCTGGAAGGAGCACGTCGATGCGCTTAACGCCAATGGCCTCAAGGTCGATGGCGTGCGCGGCGACATGCATTTTGCCGGCGTGAAGGCGAAGACGCCGGACCAGCTGTCGGGCGATCTCGGCGTGGTGCTGGTGGCGACGAAGTCGCAGCACACGCTCGAAGCGCTGAAGCAGATCGTGCCGCTGTTGACCGCCGACAGCCTCGTCGTCTCCTACCAGAACGGCTTCAACGAGCCCGACATGATCGCGCTCCTCAACGAAGCGGGCCTGCCGGGCGACAAGATCATCATGGGGTCGATCCCCAATTACGGCGGGGCGCTGGTCGACCCCGGCTATATCGAATTCGTGCATGAGGGCCCGATCCAGCTCGGTGAGATGAGTGGCGAGATGACGCCGCGGCTCAAGGAGCTGGGTGATGCGCTCACCGCGCTGACCGAGGTGCAGTATTCCGACCGCATCTGGGGGCAGATCTGGGCCAAGGAGGTCTACTCCGCCCAGGTGGTGTTCTCGGCCCTGGCCGACGCCAAGATCCGCGACACGCTCGGCGTCGAGCGCTACGCCCGCATCGCCGGCGCGGTGGTGAAGGAGGCGCTGGAGATCGCCGACGCCAATGGCATCGACGTGCAGGCCTTCGATTTCTTCGATCCGGCGAACTACCGGGTGAAGACGGCCGCCGACACCCAGAAGCTGATCGACAACGTGAACCACGCGATCTGGCTCCTCAAGAAGGACCAGGACACCAAGCCGACCCACGACTTCAAGAAGAAGGGGTCGGGCATCTGGTGGGACATCGTTTATCGCAAGCGCCCGTCCGAGACCCGCGCCTTTGCCGGCAAGCTGATCGAATACGGCAAGAAGGCCGGGGCCGATGTGCGGCTCAACGAGAAGATGACCTCGATGATCTACGAGATCGAGGACGGCAAGCGCGCCCTAGGCTTCCACAATTTCGATGAGCTCGAGGCCTACGCGGCTTCGATTGGAAAGACCCTCCCATGACCACGAAACTCGGTGTCGGCCTGATCGGCACGCATACCTGGGCCGACAAGGCGCACCTCCCCGGCTACAAGGCGCATGAGCGCGTCGACCTCGTCGCGGTGTGCGACATCGATCCCGTCCGCGCCAAGGCGATGGGCGAAAAATACGGGGCGAAGAAGGTCTATTCCGACCCCGCCCAGCTGATTGCCGATCCCGACGTGCAGATGGTGGATGTTTGCACCCCTACCCATACCCACCTTCCGCTCTCCCTCGCCGCGATCGGCGGCGGCAAGCATGTGCTGAGCGAAAAGCCGCTCCACACGCTTGCCGCCCCTGCCTTCGATGCCGCCGCCCGCGCCGACAAGGCCGGCGTGCGGACCAAGCTGGGCTTCACCTTCCGCTATTCGCCGGCCATCCGGCAGATCAAGCGGTGGATCGATGACGGCACGCTGGGCGAGATCTTCCACATCCACGGCTTCGAGCAGAATTCGCAGTGGCTCGACCCGGATTTTCCGCTGCGCCAGGTGGCGCCGGACGCAGTGCGCGACAAGCTGATCCCCTCCTCGATCATCGGCTATGGCTCGCACCTCATCGACCTGATGCGGTGGCTGGGCGGCGAGTTCAAATCCGTCGCCTCGACGATGAAGAATTTCATTCCCGAGCGCGTCGTGCGCGGTGAGCCGGGGCGCCAGCGGGTGCTGGTGGAAGACGGCGCGGTCGCCATCGTCGAATATGCCAACGGCACGCAGGGCCTGCTGCAGACCAGCTATATCGCGGTCGGCAACTACCCGGGCGTCGAGATCCGGGTTTATGGCAGCAAGGGTGCCGCGGTGGCGCGGCTGATCGACGAGTTCGGCGTCGCCGAGACGCTGAAGTTCGCGACCCACGACTCGGTCGAGTTCAAGCCGATCGAAATCACGCAGGATGTGCTGCCGCCCGGCACCACGCTCAACACGCCGTGGCCCGAGCTCTATTACCGCAACCTCGTGCGCTTCTTCGTCGATGAAATCCTCGAGGACCGGCCGCAGGAATGCACGTTCTACGACGGCGCCAAGAGCCAGGAGATTGTCGACGCGATCATCAAGGCGCACTATGAGCGCCGCTGGGTCGACCTGCCGGCCGGACCCGCGGGGTCCGCTACGGCATGACGAAGTACGATCCGTCGCTGGTCGACGATTTCCTCGCCCGACACTGGAACTACCGGCCGGTCGACGCGACTTTCATGGGCGACATGGCGCATGACGCGCTCTTGCCGCCCGTGGGTGACAACGTTCTCGCGAGCGAGCGGCGCGGCATTGCGGCGCTGGCCGAGCGGGTGCGCAACACCAGCATCCCCGACGATATCGGGCAGCGGCTCGACCGGCGGATGATCCTGGCCGAGCTCGCCGTGCAGGATATGGCGGCAGCCGAGCGACCGCGTTTCCACAACCCGGCATGGTTCTCGGGCGAGGCGGCGTTTTCGATCATCTCGCTGCTGCTGCCCCAATCGGCGCCAGTGCGGCACGACGCGCTGGTGGCGCGGCTGAAGCGCATTCCCACCTTCTTCACGCAGGCGGCGCATCAGCTTGCCGGCGTCGCCGTGCCCAAGGGATGGGTGGCGCGGGCGAAGAAAGAATGCGCCGCGATGGCCGAGTTCCTGACCGGCGACATCAAGCTGCACGAAGAATTCCAGGATGACTGGGCGGCTCCGGCTTCGCTCGCCGCCGAGGGCTTTTTGCATTTCGCCCATTCGATCAACGACCTGCCGGATGCCGATCCGGCTTGCGGCGCGGACTATCTCGGGCGTCTGTTCGCGGTGCAGCACGGGCTGTCGCTGACGCCGGCCGAGGCCGCGACGGCGGCGGAGGCGGCGTTCGAGCATCTGGGCCGTGAGCTCGAGGAGATGGCGGCTGCCATCGATCCGAACCGCACCTGGCGGGAGATCATCGCGGGCCTGAGCGCCACGCATCCGGATGACGCCGAGGCGGTGATCGACAGCTACATGCACTGGGACGTGCAGGCGATCGTCGATGGCCACACGCTGGTCACCCCGGCGCAGGAATACGACCTCGACTATCGCTGGATGGCGCCCTGCTTCCGCAAGGTCAGCCAGTCGCTGTACTTCCTGTTCTACCGCTCGCCGCCGGGGCTCAATCCGGGTGAAGGCTCGGTCTATTGGGTGACGCCGCCGGGCGACAACATCGACACCTTCCTCGCCGGCAACAACACGGCGACGGTGAAGACCATCCACTCCGTCCATCACGGCAGCGTCGGCCATCACACGCAGAACACCCGCGCCCGCGCCTCGGACTCACGGCTGGCGCGGATCGCCGGCACCGATTGTGCGCTGGGGCTCGCCTTCCTCGGCTCGATCACGCTGATCGAGGGCTGGGCCTGCTATGTCGAAGACCTGCTGATGGAAGCGCCGGGCTTCTACACGCCCGAAGAAATCCTGCTGCTGAAGCAGTATGAGCGCCGTAACGCGGCGAGCGTGCTGGTCGATGTGCGGCTCCATACCGGCGAGTGGAGCATGGAGGAGGCGATGGCCTTCTACCGCGACAAGGCCGGGTTCGCGCCGGCTCGCGTCGAGGGCGAAGTCGTGCGCAATTCGATGATGCCGAGCTCGCGCGCCATGTATTGGCTGGGCGTCGAAGGCATCAAGGCGCTGCGCCGGCGCTGGACTGGCGACACGCTCTCGTTCCACGACACGCTCTTGAGCTTCGGCGACGTGCCGCTCGCGTGGATCGCCGAGGAGATGGATCGCGCCGGCCTGCTCAATCCGGGACCCTCGATCCTATGACGGATGCGCCGCTGCTCGATATTCGCGGTCTCGTCACCGAGTTTCGCACCGAGACCGGCATCGTCCGCGCGGTGAAAGGCGTCGACCTCACGGTCAATGCCGGTGAAACCGTCGCCGTGGTCGGTGAGTCCGGCTCGGGCAAGTCGGTGACCTCGCTCTCGGTGATGCGGCTCATCCCCAAGGCAGTGGGCGGCATCACGGCGGGACAGGTGCTGTTCCGCGGCCGCGACGGCAAGGTGCGCGACCTGGCGCAAGAGCCGGAAGACGCGATGCGCAAAGTGCGCGGCAACGAGATCTCGATGATCTTCCAGGAGCCGATGACCAGCCTCAACCCCACCATCAAGGTGGGGGCGCAGATCGCCGAGGCGGCACTGCTGCATCAGGGGCTGACGCAGAAGCAGGCCTGGGACCGCGCCGTCGAAATGCTGGCGCTGGTCGAAATCCCCGAGCCGAGGCGGCGCGCCGACGTGTTCCCGCACCAGATGTCGGGCGGCATGCGGCAGCGGGTGATGATCGCCATGGCGCTCGCCTGCAACCCGGCGCTGCTGATCGCCGACGAGCCGACGACCGCGCTCGATGTCACCGTGCAGCTCCAGATCCTCGAGCTGATGCGCCGCCTGCAGCGCGAGATCGGCATGGGCATCCTGTTCATCACCCATAATCTCGGCGTCGTCGCCGAAATCGCCGACAGGGTGGCGGTGATGTATGGCGGGCGCATCGTCGAAAGCGCGTCGGTGACGCAGCTCTTCGACAAGCCGAGCCATCCCTATACGCGCGGGCTGCTCGCCTCGATGCCGGTGGTCGACCACGCGGCGCGGGCGCGGGGCGACGTGCCGCGGCTCAAGGCCATTCCGGGCAGCGTCGTCGATCCACGGCGGCCGCCTGCCGGCTGCGATTTCAACCCGCGCTGCGGCTGGGCCATCGAGCGCTGCCGCACCGAAGTGCCGCCGGTCTTCGCGGTCGATCCGGGCCATGGCTCGCGCTGCTTCCGCTGGAGCGAACTCGATGGCTGAGGCGCTGCTGAACGTTTCGGACCTCAAGGTCCACTTCCCCACCGGCAAGACCCTGCTCAACAAGGGGCAGACGGTGAAGGCCGTCGATGGCGTGTCGCTCGAAGTGCGGCGCGGTGAAGTGGTCGGGCTCGTGGGCGAAAGCGGCTCGGGCAAGACGACGCTCGGCCGCTCGGTGCTGCGGCTGATCGAGCCCACCGGCGGCTCGGTGAATTTCGACGGCGAGGAACTGACCGGCCTGCCGCCCCAGCGCATGAAGGCGCTGCGGAGCCGCATGCAGATCATCTTCCAGGACCCCTATGCGTCGCTCAACCCGCGCATGAGCGTCGGGCAGATCATCGGCGAAGCGCTGCTGCTCCACCGCATCGGCACCAGCAAGGACCGCAGCCAGCGTGTGGGCGACCTGCTGCAGCAGGTGGGCCTGCCACGCGAAGCCGCCGCCCGCTTCCCGCATGAGTTTTCCGGCGGGCAAAGGCAGCGCATCGGCATTGCCCGGGCCCTCGCCGTGAACCCGGATTTTATCGTCGCCGACGAGCCGGTTTCGGCGCTCGACGTGTCGATCCAGGCCCAGATCATCAACCTGATCCAAGATTTGCGTCAGGCGCTCGGCCTGTCGCTGCTCTTTATCGGCCACGATCTCAGCGTCATCGAGTTCCTCTGCGACCGCGTCGTGGTGATGTACCTCGGCAAGGTGATGGAGACGGCGACGGCGGCCGACCTCTATTCGAACCCCCGCCATCCCTACACCCGCGCGCTGCTCGATGCGGCGCCGGTGCCCGATCCGCGGGCACGGCGCGAGCGCATCACGCTCAAGGGCGACCTGCCCTCCCCGATCGCGCCGCCGTCGGGCTGCGTGTTCCGCACCCGCTGCCCCTTCGCCATCGAGGATTGCGCCAAGGCGGTTCCGCCCTTGGAAACCGTTGGAAACGACCATGCGGTCGCCTGCATCCGCGCGGCTGAGCTTAACTTGACGGAATAGATCGGCAATTTCCCGGGATACGCGACACGGCTGGGGCCACCCGGCTGTGTCGCCTGTATTTGCTCAAGTGTGCCGCATTTTGCTCGCGATTTGGGCACTCATTATTGCCTGCCTAACCCATGAGTTGATTGCATGGAAAAGCCGATAATTTCGGGCATTGCATGCCGCGGTCGCGCCACCTCATGCTCCCTGTCATGAAACGGATATTTATCGCCTCGCGCGGCAATCCCGAGCACCTGGCCGGCCTGTTCCGGGCGGAGCTGCCCGGCCATGAAGTGCTCACCGCCCAGCCCCAGCCGGGCGACGCGCCGGTGCAATATATCGTCGTCGGGCGGCCCCTGCCGGGCGTCATCGCCTCGGTGCCCGGGCTCGAGCTGGTGGTGAGCCTCAACGCCGGCATCGAGCACCTGTTGAATTCGGGCGAAGTGCCCGCCGGCCTGCCCATCGTCCGCCTCGTCGACGATGGCCTCGCGCTCGGCATGGCCGACTGGGTGCTGGCGCAGGCGCTCGCCTGGCACCGCAACATCCTCGTCTACAAAGACCTGCAGTCGAAAAAGGAATGGTCGCCGCAGCCCGAAAAGCTGGCGCGCGAGCGTAAGGTGACGGTGCTGGGCGCCGGTGCACTCGGCACGCCGGTCACGGAGCATTTCGTCCGCTTCGGCTTCGACACCTGCGTCTGGAGCCGCTCCGGTCGCGCTGTGGACGGTGCCAAGTCGTTCGCCGGCAAGGAGCAGCTGCTCGCCGCCGTTGAAGGCTCGGACATTCTCGTCAACCTGCTGCCGCTGACGGCCGAAACCGCCGACATCGTCGATGCGAAAGTGCTCGGCGCGCTCGCCAAGGGCGCCTTCTTCATCAACGGCGCGCGTGGTGCGCATGTGGTCGATGCCGACCTGATCGCGGCGCTCGACAACGGCCAGCTTTCCGGCGCGGCGCTCGATGTGTTCCGCACCGAACCGCTCCCGGCGGACGATCCGCTGTGGAGCCATCCCAGAATTCTCGTCTCTCCGCACGTCGCGGCGCCCACCCATGCGCACACCGCGGTCAAGGAGATGGCGGAGAACATCCGGCGCTTCGAGCGCGGCGAAAAACTGCCGCACATCGTCGACCGGGCACTTGGTTACTGACGAAACCCAGACCGTCCCCGTGAGGGGCCATCAAGGCACGAAGGACGCATCATGACGCTGAAACTGACCCGCCGCGCCACGCTCAAGGGCATGCTCGCCGGCACCACCGCATTCGCTACCGTCGGCCTGCTGCCCGCCTGGGCGCAAGCCAAGGGCGGCACGCTCACCGTCGGCCTCACCTACGAGATCGACACGATGAACGTCTATTCGACCGGCTTCCTCGGCGATGCCCAGGCGGCGGTGGTCGAAGGCCTGCTGGCCCCCGACAAGGACGCCAAGTACGTGCCGGTGCTCGCCACCGAAGTGCCGACCATCGAGAATGGCGGCATCGTCGTCGCCGCCGACGGCAAGACGATGAAGATCACCTACAAGCTGCGCCCCGGCGTCACCTGGCACGACGGCAAGCCGTTCACCTCGGCGGACGTGAAATACACCTGGGAAGCGGTGAAGGACGAGAAGTTCATCGCCGAGTCGAAGGACGGCTCGTCCGAAGTCGAGAGCATCGATACGCCCGACGACCTCACCGCGGTCGTCAACTACAACACGATCCTGCCGACCTTCGCCTCGACCCTCTTCACCTTCGGCATCTTCCCCAAGCACCTGCTCGAAGGCACCGACCTCAACACCTCGACCTACAACGAAGTCCCGGTCGGCACCGGCCCGTTCAAGGTCACCGAGTTCCAGCGCGGCCAGTATGTGGTCACCGAGCGCTATGACGGGTACTGGAAGAAGGCCGAGAACGGCGACGCCCTGCCCTACCTCGACAAGATCATCTTCAAGATGATCCCCGACACCAACACGCTCATCACCCAGCTCAAGTCGGGCGAAGTGAACCTCGTGGTGCAGACGCCCTACAGCCAGGCCAAGCAGGTCGAGGGCATTGCCGATATCGAGCTCATCAAGGGGCCGCTGCTCAGCTGGCAGCACCTCGACTTCAACTTCAAGCGCCCGTCGCTGGCCGACATCGCGGTGCGCAAGGCGATCGCCGCCGGCATCGACCGCAACGTGCTGATCAAGGCGCAGGGCGGTTTCCCCGAAGCCATCAAGTCGCCGGTGGTGCCGGTGTTCGAGTTCTACGATCCGAACACCCCGGAAGTGGCCTATGACCCGGCCGCTGCCGCCAAGATGCTCGACGACGCGGGCTATGTGGTCGGCGGCGACGGCATCCGCGCCAAGGGCGACGAGAAGCTCAGCTACACCTTCATGGTGCAGGCCGGCCGCGCCGACGACGAACTGGCCCAGCAGGTGATCATCGCCCAGCTCAAGGCCATCGGCATCGAAGCGACCGCCGACAACAAGACCGGCGTCGCCTATCGCGAGGCCCGCTACAAGGGCGGCTACGACCTGATCTATGGCCGCTGGATCACCTCGGCCGACCCGGTCTACTCGGTGTTCTGGGGCACGGGCGGCGCCAATAACGGCCAGTCCTACTCCAACCCGACGCTCGATGCGGCGTTCAGCAAGTTCGAGAACACGCTCGATCCGGCCGTCCGCAAGGAAGCTGCCGCCGAGTTCCAGAAGATCATCGCCGACGAGCTGCCGACCATCTCGCTCACCACCAACGTCGCGCTGATCGCCAAGACCAAGAAGCTCAAGAACTTCGTCCCGAACCCGACGAACATGACCAACTTCGTCGACACTGCCGCATGGTACATGGAATAATCATCCCTGACCTGACCTCGCGCCCCCGGCTCACGCCGGGGGCCATTTCTGTTCCGAACAAACCGGGTGCGGCATGAGTTTGGGCTACATCGTGCGCCGCCTGCTCGGCGCCATCCCGCTGCTGTTCGGCATCTCGCTGATCCTCTTCACCATCGTGCACCTCGCGCCCGGCGGGCCGCTCGACGTCTATGTCGACAACCCCTCGGTCTCGAAGGAAGCGCTCGACCAGATCGCCAAGGCCTACGGTCTCGACCAGCCCGTGCCGGTGCAATACGTGCTGTGGCTGAAATCGATGATCGTCGGCGACTGGGGCTATTCCATCCGGACCGGCCGCCCGGTGCTGAGCGAGATCGTGCTGCGGCTCGGGCCGACGCTCGAACTCGGCGGCCTCGCGCTGCTGCTCTCGCTGCTCATCGCCATCCCGCTCGGCATCATCAGCGCCTCGCGCCGCGGCAGCAAGCTCGACGGCACGCTGACGCTCGCTTCGTTCGCCGGCATCTCGACGCCGGTCTTCTGGCTGGCGCTGCTGCTGCAACTGCTCTTTTCCGTCCAGCTCGGCTGGCTGCCGTCGGCCGGCTACAAATCGATCGGCGATGGCTCCTTCCCCGATCGCCTCGCCCATATCGTGATGCCCGCGGCCGTGCTGTCGCTCGCCACCATTGCGAGCTGGAGCCGCTTCATCCGCTCCGGCATGGTCGATGTGCTGAACCAGGATTACATCCGCACCGCCTATGCCAAGGGGCGCGGCGAACGCGGGGTGGTCTTCTTCCACGCCCTGCGCAATGCGCTGATCCCGGCCGTCACCGTTATCGCGGTGGATTTCGGCACGGTGATTTCGGGCGCGGTGATCACCGAGACGGTGTTCGCCTGGCCGGGCATCGGCCGGCTGTTCATGGAGAGCATGGACGGTCGCGATTACCCCATGCTGATGGGCCTGATGATGATGGGCTCGGTCGGCATCATCGTCGCCAATATCGTGGCCGACCTCACTTACGCCGCGCTCGACCCGAGGATCCGCTATGGCTGACGCGACCATCGAGGCGATCGCCGCCACCCCGCCCCAGAGCTACGGCCGCCGCGCGCTGAAACGCTTCCTCAAGCGCCCGCTCGCAGTGCTCGGCCTGCTCTTCCTCGTGCTGATGGCGCTGGTCGTCGTCTTCGGGCCCTTCATCTCGCCCTACACCTTCGACGGGCAGGATTTTTCCCTGATCGGTTCCCCCGGACCGATGAGCGCCGAGCACTGGCTCGGCACCGACGAGCTCGGCCGCGATGCGCTGACCCGCCTCATCTATGGTGGCCGGGTCTCGCTCGCGGTCGGCCTCGCGGGCGCCATCATCTCGACGCTGGTCGGCACCTTCGTCGGCGCCTTCGCGGGCTTTTACCGCGGCTGGACCGATACGCTCCTCATGCGCTTCACCGACGTGATGCTGTCGATCCCGACCCTGCCGTTGGTGCTGCTGCTCTCGGGCCTGTTCCGGCCCGGCCCGGTGCTGCTCGTCGCCATCGTCGGCACGCTGATCTGGATGGGCACGGCTCGCCTCGTCCGCAGCCAGTTCCTCGCCTTGCGCGAACGCGAGTTCGTCGAGGCGGCGCGGGCGCTGGGCGCCAGTGGGCCGCGGCTGATGTTCCGGCACATCCTGCCCAACGCGGTCGGGCCGATCACCGTGGCGGCTACCCTCGCGGTGGGTTCGGCGATCATGCTCGAATCGGCGCTGAGCTTCCTCGGCTTCGGTATCCAGCCGCCGGTGCCGACCTGGGGCAACTTGCTGAACTCCGCCAGTTCGTGGCTGTCGGTGGCGCCATGGCTCGCCATCCCGCCGGGCCTCTGCATCCTCTTCACCGTGCTGAGCGTCAACTTCCTCGGCGACGGCCTCCGCGACGCGCTCGAGCCCAAAGAATGACCAACCCCTACATCGTCGACCAGGGCGTAAAACCGCTCGCCCACGGCAAGGCGGTCGTTTCGGCCGGCAACCCCATCGTCACCGAGACGGTGCTCGATATCCTCCGCGCCGGCGGCAATGCGGCCGATGCGGCGATCGCCGGGGCGCTGGTGCAGGCCGTGGTCGAGCCGCATCTCACCAGCCATGCCGGCATGGTGTCGTTCCTCTACTGGGACGCTGCGAACAACAAGGCGCACCAGCTCAATTCACTCGGCACGCTGCCCTCCGACCTGCCGGCCTTCCGGCCCATCAACGGCGTCGGTGGCTGGGCCCGCGAAGGCCAGCCCGGTCCGCAGGCGGCGATCCCCGGCTTCATGCCCGGCGTCGCCGAAATGCACCGCCGCTTCGGCACGCTGCCGTGGGCGCGGTTGGTGGAACCCGCCATCCGCTGGGCCGAGCAGGGCCACCCCGTCTCGTCGTTCGAATATGGCGTCAACGTCTTCGCCGCGCCGTTCTCGACCTATTTCGAGGAAGGCCGCGAGGTCTTCATGCCCGAGGGGTACCTCACCCCGGTCGGCGCCACCATGCGCAACCCGAAGCTCGCGAAGACCCTGCGGGCGCTGGCGTCCGAAGGCCCGGAGCTCTTCACGACCGGCCAGTGGGCCCGCGATTTCGTCGCCGCCGGCAATGCGCTCGGGTGGAGCGTCCGGCTCGACCACATGACCGCCAACCCGCCGCGCTGGCAACAGCCGCTGAGCTTCGCCCATCGCGGCCACGAGGTGATGAGCCTCGCCCCGCCGGAACGGCAGGCCGCCTTCTGCGCGCTGATCCTCGGCGTGCTCGACGAAGCCGGCATTGCGCAGATGGAGCCGTTCGGCGCCGAGTACCTGTTCTTCATGGGCCACGCCCTGCGTCTCGCCGAGCAGGCCTGCGGCTTCCTCCATGATCCCGAGTTCTTCGGTCCGGCTGCCGAGACGCTGATGGACCGCGACTACCAGCGCTCGCTGGCGAAACTCATTCGCGCCAGCATGCCGAAGGTCGACCTCACGGCGCATGTGCAGCTCACCGCCGGCCGCAGCGCCATGGCGGCCTCGGGCTGGAACAGCGCCAAGTCCAAGGCGCCGGTCGGCTCGTGCGAAATCTCGATCGTCGACGCGCAGGGCAACTGGCTGCAGATGATGAACACCGTGCAGTCGGGCGGCATCCCCGGCATGGCGGTGGGCGGCGTCGCCATGATGGGCTCGCATGAGCAATCGTCAATGGCCGCGCATTTCCAGAACTGGCGCGTCCCCGGCGCCCGCATGCGCAACATCCTCGGCAACACCTTCGTGCTCAAGGACGGCAAGCCGTGGCTGGCGCTCGGCACGCCCGGCAATGTCTACGCCACCGTGGGGCAGATGCTGGTCAATATTCTGGACTTTGGCATGGACCCGCAGGCGGCCTCCGACGCGCCGCGCCTGCTGCCGCTCGAAGACGATTACGGCCTCACCGTCGAAAGCCGCCTCACGCCCGAGGCGATCCTCGGCGTCACGGCGCTGGGCCTCCACCTCAAACCCATGCCGGCCTGGGACTGGAACATGGGCTCGTTCCAGATGTGCTGGCGCGACGGCGACACCCTCACCGCCTCCGCCGATTTCCGCCGCACCGGCGTCGCAGGCGGGCTCGACTGACGGCGGTCAGGCCGCCTCGGTGCTGGCGGCCTTCGCGATTTCCTCGATCAGCGTCCGGATCTCGGCGCGGCACGAGCCGCAATTGGTGCCGGCCTTGAGGGCCGCGCCGATCGCCTCGACCGTGTGGCAGCCGCCATGGGCCGCGGCGGCGATCTGGTTGGCGCCGACGCCGAAGCAGGCGCAGACGATCGGGCCCGGATCGGGGCGATCACTGCCCGGACGGCCGGCAAGGATATCGGCGCGGCGGGCCGCGGGGATGCTCTCCTTGAGCAGGCCCACCATCCATTGCCGCGACACCAGCACCGGATCGGGCGCGAGGAACAGGGCGAAGACCAGCCTGTCGTCCTCGAACAGGGCCAGTGCCTGCCGGCCGGTGGCACGGTCGCGGATGGTCATGAAATGCGCGTCGGCAGCGAGGCCGAAAGCGGTGCGAGCCCAGGCCTCGGGGTCGTCGAGTTCGGTGAGGAAGGCGAGTTCGGTGCGCCAGCCGCCTTCGGCTTCGGCGATAGCCCAGTAGTCGGCGCCGGCGAGCTTCGGCTTCATGGCGCTGACGGCGAAGCCGTAGCGGCGGGCCAGCGCCGGCTCCGCGGTGACCATCGCCATCTTCAGCGCCGGCTGGCTCGATTGCGGGTCGACCTGCGCGGTCACCAGCGCATCGACACGACCGGCGGCCGAGAACTGGCCGGTCCAGTGCATGGGCACGAACACCGAGCCCTTCTGCTGGCGCGTGGTGACGAGGGCGCGGACGAGCGCGAAACCGTGCCGGTTCTCGAGCCGCACCAGGCTGGCGTGGCGGATGCCCTTTTCGGCCGCATCGTCGGGGTGGAGTTCGGCGAAGGGTTCGGCGAGATGGGCCGAGAGCCGCGGCGTCTTTCCGGTGCGCGTCATGGTGTGCCAGTGGTCGCGCACCCGGCCGGTATTCAGCAGCAGCATGCCGGGCGGCGCCACGATGGGCGGCGGCGGCGCGACCGGCACGAAGCGGGCGCGGGCGTCGGGGGTGTAGAAGCGACCGGCGGTGAACATGCGGGGCGTGCCGGCCGGACGCACCGGCCATTGCACCGGCTCCAGCGCCTCGTAGTCGGCCCCGATCAGACCCGAGAGGTCGAAGTCGCGCGCCCCGTCATTCTCGAAAGCGGAGAGCGCGACATGCTCGGCGAAGATCTCGCCCGGATGCTGGTAGGGGAAGGCCTCGGCAAAGCCCATGCGGCGGGCCACCTGGGTGACGATCCACCAGTCGGGTCGCGCCTCGCCCGGCGCCGGCAGGAACGGTCGCTGGCGCGAGATGCGGCGCTCGGAATTGGTGACGGTGCCGTTCTTTTCGCCCCACCCCGCCGCGGGCAGGCGGACATGAGCCTCGACGGCGGTGTCGGTCGCAGCGTTCATGTCGGAGACGACGACGAAGGGGCAGGCGCGGATCGCCGCGCGCACCCGGTCGGCCTCGGGCATGGAATCCACCGGGTTGGTGGCCATGATCCACAGCGCCTTGATTTGCCCCGTCTCCACCGCGCGGAACAGGTCCACTGCCTTCAACCCGGGCTTCGGCGCTATCCGCTCCGAGCCCCAGAAGCGTCCGACCCGGTCGATGCTGGCCGGATCGAAATCCATATGCGCGGCCAGCATGTTGGCGAGCCCGCCGACTTCGCGGCCGCCCATGGCGTTGGGCTGGCCCGTGACCGAGAACGGCCCCATGCCGGGCAGCCCGATGCGGCCGGTGGCGAGGTGGCAGTTGATGATGGCGTTGACCTTGTCGGTGCCGGTCGCCGACTGGTTCACGCCTTGCGAATAGATGGTAACGACGCGCGAGGTCGCGGCGAACCAGTCGTAGAACACCGCGATGTCGCGCTGGCTGAGGCCCGTTGCCTCGGCGACCCGATCGAGCGTCCACGCCCCGGCGATATCGAGCGCGGCGGTCAACCCGCTGGTGCTGGCCGAGACGAATTCGCGGTCGAGCGCGTTCTCGGCGGCGAGATGGTGCAGCAGCCCGACGAACAGCGCCGTATCGCCATCGGCCTTGATCGCAAGGTGCAGGTCGGCCTGGTCGGCCGTGGTGGTGCGGCGCGGATCGATCAGTACGATGCGCATGTTAGGCCGCTCGGCCTTGGCCTTGATGATGCGCTGGTAGAGCACCGGGTGGCACCAGCTGAGATTGGAGCCAACGAGCACGATCAGGTCGGCGAGCTCGAGGTCCTCGTAATTGCCCGGCACCGTATCCGAGCCGAAGGCGCGCTTGTGACCCGCCACCGAGGAGGCCATGCAGAGGCGCGAATTGGTGTCGATATTGGCGGCGCCGACGAAGCCCTTCATCAGCTTGTTGGCGACGTAATAGTCCTCGGTCAGCAGCTGGCCCGAGCCGTAGATCGCAACCGAGTCCGGCCCGTGCTCGGCGATTGTCGTCCGGAACCTCGTCGCGACGAGATCGAGCGCTTCCTCCCAGCTCACCTCGGCGCCATCCACCTCGGGGTGGAGCAGGCGGCCCGAGAGCGACAGGGTTTCACCCAGCGCCGAGCCCTTGGAACAGAGCCGGCCGAAATTCGCCGGATGGTCGGGGTCACCCGCGACCTTGACCGAGCCGTCGGGCTGCGGGGTCGCGAGAACGCCGCAGCCGACGCCGCAATATGGGCAGGTGGTGCGTACGGGGGCTGGGCTGGTCATGGTCTGGGTCATCCGGCGAGGCTGCAGCGGCCGCCATAGGGATCGAGCGGTGCGCCGCCCCCGAAACTTTCGCCGAAAATGAGGGTATCGCGCATGGGCGCAGTGTCGGTGCCGGCGCGCACGAGGTCGAAGAACCACGGCCCATCGCCGGTATCGCCGTAGAGCACGGCGCCGATCAGCTTGTCGTTCTTCAGCACCAGCCGCTTGTAGACGCCGGAGGCGGCGTCGCGGAGCACGATCTCCTCGCGGTCCTCGGCCTCGGCGAAATCGCCGGCCGAGTAGAGCGAGACGCCGGTGACCTTGAGCTGCGTCGCCGTCTGCACCGGGCGGAACGCCGCTTCCTCGCCGCAGAGCGTCAGCGCCGCGACCCTCGCCATGTCGTAGAGCGGGGCGACGAGGCCGTAGACGACGCGCTGGTGCTCGGCGCATTCGCCGAGCGCGACGATATCGGGATCGGCCGTGACCATCCGGTCGTCGACGACGATGCCGCGCTCGACATGAAGGCCGGAGTCCACCGCGATGCGGGTTTCGGGGCGGATGCCGACCGCCATCACCACGATATCAGCGGGATAGATGGTGCCATCGTCGAGCGCCACGGCTTCCACCTTGCCGTTGCCGAGGATGGCCTTGGTCTGCGCCTTGGTGTGGATGCGGATGCCGCGTCCCTCGAGCTCGCGCTTCAGCAGGGCGCCGGCGGCGGGGTCGAGCTGGCGCTCCATCAGGTGGCCCATGAGGTGCAGCACCACGACTTCCATGCCGCGCAGCCGCAGCGCCGCCGCCGCCTCGAGGCCGAGCAGCCCGCCGCCGATCACCACCGCCTTCGCCCTGGGTTTTTCCGCAGCAGCGATCATGCGGTTGACGTCGTCGAGGTCGCGGAAGGCCATGACGCCCGGCAGGTCCTTGCCGGGCAGCGGGATGATGAAGGGCGCCGAGCCCGTGGCGATGACGAGCCGGTCGTAGGGCGTCCCGCCCGCCTTCGACACCACCACCTTGCGCTTGCGATCGATGGCGGTGACGGTCTCGCCGAAGCGGCAGTCGACGCCATGGGCCGCGTACCAGGCCGCATCGTGGGTGACGATATCGGCGTAGGCCTTCTCGCCGGCCAGAACCGGCGAGAGCATGATGCGGTTATAGTTGCCGCGCGGCTCGGCCCCGAACAGGGTAACCTCGTAGCGGCCGGGGTCGGCCGCGAACAGGTGCTCGAGCATCCGGCCCGAGGCCATGCCGGCGCCGATGACGACCAGCTTCTGTTTCATCGCCCGCGCCTCCGCCCCACCGTCGCTCAGGCCGGCACCGTCACGCGGCGGATCTGCCGCCGGACGACCGTGTGCATGAGCCCGAACGCGACGATTACGAGGACGAACAGCGCCATGAAGCAGCTGCTCCACAGGCCCGTCACGTCATTGAGCCAGCCGAAGAGCAGCGGCAGCACGAAGCCGCCGAGACCGCCGAGCATGCCGACGAGCCCGCCCACCGCGCCCACGTCGTTGGGGTAGTAGGCCGGGATGTGCTTGTAGACCGCCGCCTTGCCGAGGCTCATGAAGAAGCCCAGCACGAAGACGAGCCCGATGAAGGCCCAGGGGCTGATGCCAAAATTGAGGTTGAAGGTGCCGGCAATGCCGTGGACCACCATGTCGCTGGGCGGCAGGGCGAGCAGGAACGTGACGACGGCCGAGACGCCGAAGGTCCAGTAGAGCACGGCGCGGGCGCCGACCTTGTCGGACAGCGTGCCGCCATAGGCGCGGAACAGGCTGCCGGGGATCGAGTAGGCGGCGGCGACCATGCCAGCCGTCTTGATGTCGAAGCCGTAGACGCCGATCAGGTAGCGCGGCAGCCACAGGGTGAGCGCCACGAAAGCCCCGAAGGCGAAGAAGTAGTAGAGGCCGAAGCGCCAGACGCGGATGTCCTTGAGCGGGGCGAATTCGGCGAGAAAGCTGCGCTGCGGCGCGCCTTCGAGGCGGCGCTTGACCAGCACCGGATCGTCTTCGCTGAAGAGCCAGAAGATCACGGCCATCACCGCCAGCACGCCGGCCCAGACCAGCGCCACCGCCTGCCAGCCGAACGCCACCATGACGAAGGGCGCGGCGAACTTGGTGACGGCCGAGCCGACATTGCCGGCCCCGAAGATGCCGAGCGCGGTGCCTTGCTTGCCCTGCGGGTAGAAGCGCGAAACGTAGGCGACCCCGACCGCGAACGAGCCGCCGGCAATGCCGACGCCGAGCGCCGCGAGGAGGAACTGCTCGTAGGTCTGGGCGAAGACAAGCAGCGCGGTGGCGATGGCGGCGAGCAGCATGGTGATGGTGTAGACGAGGCGGCCGCCGAGGCGGTCGGTCCAGACGCCGAGCACGATGCGGATGATCGAGCCGCTCAACACCGGCGTGCCGACGAGGAGGCCGAATTGCGTCTCGGTGAGCCCGAGCTTGTCCTTGAGCCCCAGCCCGATGATCGAGAAGATCGTCCAGACGGCGAAGCACACGGTGAAGGCCACTGTGGAGAGCCACAGGGCGCGGTTCTGGGAACTGGTTTTGGCGTCGGTCTGGCTCATGGTGCGCTCCATTGGGTGAGAGCCGAAAAACAAAAAGGCCGCCTACAAATGCGCTCCGCTGCGGAGCGAACATCTGTTGGCAGCCTTGCCTGGTAGGGTGCGCCCGTCTTTGGACGCTCTGGGAAGATGGCGGGTTACGCCGTCACCGATCTTCCTTGCACGGATCGTGCCAAGTTCTATTGATTTCGATAGTCATGCGATTTCAATGGCTTATCGCCAACGCAAGAATTTCGGCAGACGCTCGCCTGACCAGAGTTTGATCAACGACCGAGATTTATCGCCTAAAACTTCATCATGAAATGTGATTGGTCATTTTTTGCGCAGCGAGGTTGCGGGGCCGGTCCCCTGTCAGACCGGCCCCGCATCAGGTCACGCTGCCTGGTCGAAGATACTGGAGAGCTTCGACAGCAGGTCGGCGCTTTTCTGCTTGGATGCATAGGCGCTCGTTGCGGCGCTGAGCAGGTTGATCGCCGAGGTATCCTCGTCATCGCTCGAATCCGAGCTCGCCGAATCCGATGGCGGTGGGCCACCGGGCGGCGGACCGCCGGGTCCACCCGGTCCACCACCCGGGGGCGGGCCGCCATGGTGACCGCCGACGGCGGATTTCAGCGTGTCGAGGAAGTCCGACGATTCCGTCTCGGTGATCGAGCCGTCGCCGTCGCTGTCGATGGTCGAGAACAGCTGCGAAACCTGATCGGTCGAGAGCGACTTGGCCGCATCGCTCGACGAGAACTCGTCGAGGCTGATGCCGCCCGAGCCGTCCTTGTCGGTATTGGCGAAGATGTCGTCGTTGCTCGGCTTGCCGCCGCCATTGCTGCCCATGAGCTGCGTCATGAACTGCATGGCGTCGCGGGCCGCCTTCATCTTTTCGTCGAAGGCGTCCTTTTCGTCGCTCGACACCGAACCCGAGCCATCGGCGTCCATGGCGGCGAACAGCTTTTCGGCCCGCGCGGACGACTTGGCATTGTCGGCGCCGCCCGGAGCTGCGGCTTTCAACTCGTCGAGCGTGATGTCGCCGCTCGAATTACTATCCAGGGACTCAAACGTGGGCGGCTTGAAGCTGCGCATCATTGGCGCGCCGCCGCCCACTCCACCAATCGACATGATGACTAAGGCCTCCTTGGCCCAAGGCCGGAAATCGGCCCTTTCGAGCAAGAGCGCCGGGTCGGTTAATCAGGTCTTAACGAATTGGGCCGCGGGTAAACCTCTTGGTAACGGAATGTTTCGGCCCCCACGAAGGCAACATTCGGACACAAAAATCTCGCCAATAGAGTGAAACGCGCCATTTGACGGCCGCTTCAATTGGCCCAAAAGCTACATCAACGCCAACGTTCCGGATTTACCCATGGTGCAGCCCCACGTCCTGGTCGTCGACGACGATATGGAGATCCGTCGGCTGCTTGGCCGCTATCTCGCCGACCAGGGGTTCCGCGCCTCGCTGGCGGGGGATGGGCGCGAGTTCTACGCCAAGCTGGGGGTCGAGAAATTCGATCTCGCCATCATCGACGTGCTGCTGCCCGACGCCTCGGGGCTCGAGCTCTGCCGCTACGTGCGCCAGCGCTTCCCGCAATTGCCGGTGATCCTCGTCACGGCGCTGCGCGAGGAAGTCGACCGCATCATCGGGCTCGAGCTCGGCGCCGACGACTATATCGGCAAGCCGTTCAACCCGCGTGAACTGGTGGCGCGGATGCGCGCCGTGCTGCGTCGCTCCAACGGCCTGCCGCCGGCCGAAGTCACTCCGGCCGCCACCTACCGCTTTGCCGGCTTCATCGCCGAGCCCGCCTCGCGCACCGTCACCGCGCCCGATGGCGCCAATGTCGACCTAACGGGCGCCGAGTTCGACCTCTTGCGCGTGTTCCTCGACCGGCCGGGCCGCGTGTTGTCGCGCGACCAGTTGCTCGACCTGACGCAGGGGCGCGAGACCTCGCCCTTCGGCCGTTCGATCGACGTGCTGATGAGCCGCATCCGCCGCAAGCTCGGCGAAGTGACCGAAGCCGTGCTGTTCAAGACCGTGCGCAATGGCGGCTACCAGCTCACCGTGCCGGTCGAGCGGGACGAAGGCTGATGCGCGGCCTCGTCGCACGTATCGCGCTCATCTTCTTCCTCTCGATGTGTTCGGTGCTGGTGATCGCCACGGCGGTCACCTCGTTCGTGCTCTCGAGCGGCGACGCGGCCCGTTCGGCCGCGCCGATGGCCCGCCACATCGCCTCGACCAGCGACATGCTGCTGGGCAAGCCACCACAATTCCCCTTCCCGCCGGATGGGGACAAGGCGCTTGGAGACAAGTCGCTCCTCGATAAGTCGCTCCCGGATAAGTCGCCGGGGGACAAGAGCAAGCGCGATTTCTTCCGCCGCATTCCGCCGGGCGAGATCGTCACCGCCCTGCCGGCCGGCGAAGTGCAGCCCGACCAGACGAAGGCGCTGCAGGCGGCGCTCGCCAAAGAGGGCGAGAACCGGCCGGTGAGTGTCATCGATACCGGCGAAGGCGAGCCGGTGGCGGCGCTGACGCTCGATGACGGGCGCTGGATGCTCTTCTCCTACCCCAAGCCGATGGGGCCGCCGCCCGAGCTCGCCATTGCTGCCGCGGCGTGGCTCACGCTCTTCGTCATCGGCATCGTGGTGGTGGCGCTGATCATGGCCTATCGCGTCACCCGGCCCTTCGTGATGCTCGACGAGGCGGTGCGCTCGGTGGGGCCGGATGGCGTGCTGCCGCATACGCCCGAGGTCGGCTCGGGCGAGGCGCGGCGCACGGCGGCGGCGCTCAACGCGCTCTCCGACCGCTTGCGCGCGGCGATGGAGAGCCGGATGCGGCTCGTCGCGGCCGCCGGGCACGATTTCCGCACCCCGATGACACGGATGCGGCTTCGCGTCGAGTTCATGCCCGACGACGAGGAGCGCGACCGCTGGCTCGCCGACCTCGACGAACTCGACGCCATCGCCGACAGTGCCATCAAGCTGGTGCGGGAGGAAGGCACGGGCGAAGACCGCACCCCGCTGGTGCTCGAACAGCTGGTGCGCGAGACGGTCGAAGAGCTGCAGGTGGCGCAGCTGCCGGTCACCCTCGGCACCCTCGACAGCGCCTCGGTGATGGCCGGGCCATTGGCGCTCAGGCGGGCGCTGCGCAACCTCATCACCAACGCCGCAACCCATGGCGGCGGCGCGCGGGTAAAACTCGAAAAGCTGCCCGAGGACACTCGCATCGTCATCGAGGACGATGGCCCGGGCATCCCCGAAGCGATGCTGTCGCAGGTATTCGAGCCCTTCTTCCGCGCCAACCCGGCCCGCACCCAGGCCATCAAGGGCGCCGGCCTCGGGCTGGCGATTGCGCGCGAAATCATCGAGCGCTTCGGCGGCACCATCGAAATCCGCAACCGCCCGGAGGGCGGGCTGGAACAGGTGGTGCGGCTGAAGGCTGTGGCGGCCGCGGGTTGAGAGACCACCCCCACCCTAGCTTTGCTACGTCGCTTCGCTCCTAGCGGCGCTACCCTCCCCACAAGGGGGAGGGAGAAGAAAGAACCGCAATCTCAGTGACGCACCTCCCTCCCCCTTGTGGGGAGGGTAGTGCAGCTTGGCGGCTTGCCGCCTAGCGAAACTAGGGTGGGGGTAGGCCACCCACCACCAGTCCCGGCTATTGCCGATATTGCGTTTCACCGGCTTTGCGCCTTGCGTCCGGCGCGCCTACACAACCTCGGTCATCACGTTGCTGCCCCGGTGCGGGCCAGCTACCGTGACGGAAACGGGGGACGACGCATGACCGATCAGTTGGCGAAGCCAGCGCCAGCGCGGGCCGAACCGGTGCCCGATGCGGCGCCGGGCCTCGTTTCGGTAGCGGAACTCGAGGCACGCGGCCGCAGGCGGCGGCGGCGCGAGGACGGGCTGGTGCGCGGCGCGCAGATCCTTATCGCGCTCGCGCTCATCGCCGGCATGTACGCGCTCAACGCCACCTCGGGCAAACTGATCATGCCCAGGCCCGACGACGTGCTGGCGCAGTCGATCAAGCTCTGGAGCGACGGCACGATGCTGCGGGCGCTCGGCGAATCCCTCACCGTGCTCTCGATCGGCTTCATCATTTCGGCCGTGACCGGCATCCTCGGCGGCGCGCTGCTCGGCGGCTTCCATTACCTCAGCCGCGTCCTCGACCCATACGTCAACGCCCTCAACTCTACCCCCGGCGCGGCCTTCATTCCGCTGATCATCGTCTGGTTCGGGCTCTACACCGAGGCCAAGGTGGTGCTGGTGTGGAACGCGGCGTTCTTCCCCATCCTCATCAACACGGCCGCCGGCATCGCCAATGCCAATCGCGAGCTGGTGGAGATGGGCCGAGCCTTCGGGGCCAAGCGCACAAAACTGTTCTGGAACGTGATGCTGCCCGACGCCCTGCCCTCGATCCTCTCGGGCCTGCGCATCGGCGCGGCGATCTCGACCGTCGGCACAGTTATCGCCGAGCTGACCATGGCGCAGTCGGGCCTCGGGGGCCTGTTGGCGCAAGCCGGCAACCGCTTCCAGATGGACAAGTATTTCGCCGTGGTGATCGTGCTGATGGTGCTGGGCACCGCGATCACCGCCGCGCTGCGCTTCGTCGAACGGCGCGTCGGCGCCTGGCGGGTGACGACGTGAGCGAGCCGCTGATCTCGTTGAAGCACGTCGGCAAGCTCTTCGGCGACGGCCTCGTCCGCGCCCTGCAGGACGTGTCGTTCGACGTGCGCCCCGGCGAGTTCCTGTCGCTGGTCGGCCCCTCGGGCTGCGGCAAGACCACGTTGCTCCGCATCATCAACGGCCTGATCACCCCCGAGGAAGGCAGCGTCACGGTGATGGGCGCCAAGCCCGAGCCGGGGCCCGACCTCGCCATGGTGTTCCAGTCGGCGCGCCTGCTGCCGTGGCGCACCGTCGCCGGCAATATCGAGTTCGCGCTCGAACTACGCGGCCACGAGAAATCCGACCGGCGCCAGCGGGCGCTCAGCCTGCTCGGCGCCGTCGGCCTCCGCGATTTCGCCGATGCCTTCCCGCACCAGCTCTCGGGCGGCATGCAGCAGCGCGTCGGCCTCGCCCGGGCGCTCGCCGTCGAGCCGAAGGTCCTGCTGATGGACGAACCCTTCGCGGCGCTCGACGCCATGACCCGCGAGGTGCTGCGCAAGGAACTGCTGCAGATGTGGGCGCGGCGGCGCATGGCCATCGTCTTCGTTACCCACGATATCGACGAGGCGGTCTATCTCAGCCAGCGCGTCGTGCTGCTCCGCCCCCGGCCCGGCCGCATCGACGAAGTGGTCGATGTCGCGTTGCCCGAGCCGCGCTGGGAGAACGATCCGCGCCAGACGCCGCAATTCGCCGACCTGCGAAACCACCTCTGGGACCGCATCCACGGCATGGCGCGGGACGGCGAAGCACTCGAAGAATTAGCCAGTGCTTTTCCAATGGAAGTTATTGAAAAACCACGCCGATAGACGAAACCTATCGCATGGATAGATCGCGAAATCTGCCGTCGCCGCAGTAACTTGCAGCTCCCACCACGGTTGATTTTCAGGTCGCTGCCGATATGAGCGCTGCCCGCGCCGAGAGCCTGTCGCCTATTGGCGACAGCGACTGGTCCTATGCCCGCGCCGCCCACCTGCTGGAGCGCGCCGGCTTCGGCGGCACGCCCGGCGAGATCGAACACCTCGCCAACCTGTCGCCCGCCGAGGCGGTGGCCGAACTCGTCGATTACCGGCGCATCAGCACCGCGGCGCTGCCCGAATTCGAGGAGTCCGGCTTCTGGGAGCCGAGCTTCAAGCATTTCCCGGTGAGCCGTCCGGCCGCCACCGAACTGGCCGAGCGCACAAGCCAGTCGATGGGCGTCAAGGTGAAGCCCGGCGGCAACCGGCCGCTGCAGCCCGTCACCAACCGCTTCTTCTACTGGCTCCGCGCCACCGTGCTCGAAACCCGCCGCCTCGGCTATTGGTGGGTCGACCGCATGGTGCGCACGCCGCGCCCGCTCGAAGAGAAGATGACGCTCTTCTGGCACGGCCATTTCGCCACATCCGAAGAAAAGCTCCGCGACTACCGCAAGATCGAGCTGCAGATCGCGACGCTCCGCGCCCAGGCCACCGGCAATTTCGGCGAGCTGCTCGTCGCCGTCGCCAAGGACCCGGCCATGCTGGTGTTCCTCGATGCGGCGCAGAACGTGAAGGGTGCGCCCAACGAGAACTTTGGCCGCGAGGTCATGGAGTTGTTCACGATGGGCGTGGGCAACTACACCGAGGACGACATCCGCGAAGCCGCCCGCGCCTTCACCGGCTGGGGCAATGACGACCTGACCTTCGTCATCGATGCGGCCAAGCACGACGCGGGCAGGAAACGCTTCCTCGGCCGCGAGGGCAATTTCACCGGCGAGGACATCCTCGCGATCATCCTCGAGCAGAAGCAGACGGCGATCTACATCGCGAGCAAACTCTACCGCTTCTTCGTGCGCGAGGAGATTTCGCCCGCCTTCGCCGAGGCGCTGGGCAACCTCTTGCGCGACAACCGCTACGAGATCGCGCCCTTCCTCCGCACCATCTTCCTCTCCGAGGATTTCTACGCCGAGCCCTCGGTCGCGACCCACATCAAGTCGCCGACCGAACTGATCGTTTCGACCTACCGCAAGCTCGGCCTGCGCGAACTGCCGACCATTCCCGACCCCTACCAGGTGTCGAAGACGCTCGGCCAGATCCTGCTCTACCCGCCCACCGTCGCCGGCTGGAGCCAGGGCCGCTCGTGGATCACCCCGGGGCTGCTCTTCGAGCGCGCAAACTTCGCCCGCGAAGTGATGTTCCCCAACATCATCGAGTTCTCCGACCCGCTGCATAATCCGGGCGAGGAGATCCGCCGGGTCAACCGCAACATCATCAACGGCCTCGAGATCACCGCCGCGACGCTCGAAGACGGCGCCGCCCCCTCGGCCACCGCCGGCATCCAGGAAACCTTCAACACCCGCTACGCGAGCCTCATCGGCTACTCAGAAGCCGTGCGAAAACTGAAGCCGGTACCGCGCGCCGCCGCCCAGTTCAGCCTCACCCGCACCGTGCTCGATGGCGGCGCGAGGACCACGACCGAGGCGGTCGACCTGCTCGTCAACCAACTGCTCGTCGTGACGCTCGCCACCCCGGCGCGCGAGGCGCTGATCGCCACCCTCACCGACGAGCTCGGCACCTCCGAGCTCGCCGAGGCCGAAAGCTACATGGAGCACGGCCTCCGCGTCGTCGCCCACCTGATCATGAGTTCACCGCAATACCAGCTCGCCTGAGCGGGAGAAGCCTATGCGCAAGACATCGAAACTCTCGGGCGCCGACAAGGCTGGCCTCGTCCAGTCCGGCTTCTCGTCCATGGTGCTGGGCGAAGCGGGCGGTATCAGCGCCTCGCCGGTCTGGTCGAAAGTCGCCGAAAAGCAGGCCGCCGCGCATGACCGCATCCTCGTCATCATCGAACTTTCGGGCGGTAATGACGGGCTCAACACCGTGATCCCGTATGCCGACGACGCCTATTACAACGCCCGCCCGCATCTCGGCATCTGCAAGGAAAAGCTGCTGCGGCTCGACGACAATTTCGGCTTCCAGAAGACGATGACCGGCTTCGAGCGCCTCTACAAGGACGGGCTCATGGGCATCGTCCACGGCGTCGGCTACGACCAGCCGAGCTTCTCCCACTTCTCGTCGATGGCCTTCTGGCAGACCGGCGCCCCGAACTCCGGCGAGCAGTATGGCTGGCTTGGCCGCATGGCCGACGCCATCGATCCGCTCGGCCACACCAAGAACTTCCTCATCAATATCGACGACAGCCAGTCGCTCGCCGTCCGCTCGATGAACCACGTGCCGCTGGTCTTCAACGACCCGGACAACTTCACCCGCCGCATGTTCTACGAGGAGAAGATGGCGACCGCCGCCATCGACGCGCGCCTCAATGGCAGCGCCAACCCGACGCAGGATTTCCTCTTCGATATCGCCCAGAGCGCCAACAACTCCGAGCAGCTCGTCCGCGACGCGTGGAACGCCTACGAGTCGCCAGTCGATTACGGCCTCGTGCCGTGGGGGCTGGAAAAAGTCGCGGCGATGATCGCGGCCGATTTCCCCACCAAGGTCTATTACGTCCCCTACCGCAACAACGCCTTCGACACCCATGTCTACCAGGGCGACCTGCATGCGCGCCTCTGGAGCTACACGTCCGACCACATCGCCGCCTTCGTGCGCGACATGGAGCGGCTCGGCCGCGGCGACGACGTGGTGGTGATGGTGTTCTCCGAATTCGGCCGCCGCGTCGCCGAAAACACCAGCCTCGGCACCGACCATGGCACGGCCGGCCCGGCCTTCATCATCGGCAAGCCGATCACCGGCGGGCAGTACGGCAAGATGCCGAGCCTCACCGATCTCGACGAGGGCAACCTCAAGTTCACCACCGACTATCGCCGCATCTACTCGACCCTGATCCAGGGCTGGATGCAGCACGAACAGCCGTCCGCGATCCTGCGCGACGAGTTCAGCCCGATCCCGATTTTCTCACCCACCAACTGACCGCATCCCAAGGGGGGACCATGCACAAACCAATCCTGTCGGCGCTTGCCGGCCTCATGCTTCTCGCGTCCGGCGCTCACGCTCAGGACATGCTGGAGCTGAAGCTCGCGACCGGCGAAGTCGACATCAACCCGACCGCCAACTCGATCCTCAAGCTCGCCGCGCGGCTCGGCTTCTACGAAAAGCACGGCGTGAAGGTCGATATCGTCGAGCTCGACGGCACGCCGCAATCCGTCGCGGCGCTGACCTCGGGCGCCGTCGACATCGCCGATATCGGCATCGACGCGGCCGTGCGGCTCACGGTCGACAACGGCATCAAGCTCAAGGGCATCACCTCGGGCGGCTTCGGCGCGGCGTTCATGATCGCCGCCAAGGACGACATCAAGACGCTGGCCGACCTCGCCGGCCGCTCCTACGCCATCGCCGACAACGGCTCGCTCGACCACAACCTGACCCTCGCCGTGCTCCGTGCCTCGGGCATCGCCGAAGACGCGCCGAAATTCGTCGCCATCGGGGCTCCCGCCGCCCGCGTGCAGGCCCTCGCCGCCGGGCAGGTGGATGCCACGACCGTCTCCACCGGCACGTTCATGTCGATCAAGGACCAGCCCGGCGTCCACGCGCTCCTCAGCGCCGACGAGTTCGCCACCTACACGCCCAACATCTCGAAATTCGTCGCCGCGCTCGACACCACCGTCGCCGCCAAGCCCGAGGCGCTGAAGCGCTTCGTCGCCGCGCTCATCGACATCTCGCGCACCTTCGACGAGCACCCCGAGCAATGGGTGGACGCCGTCGCCGCCGCCCGCGAGGACCTGAAGAAGGAAGACCTGGCCAAGACGGTGAAGTCGATCAACCACCGCTGGTGCGTCAACGGCTGCTTCAACGCCGGCGAACTCACCAAGGCCGTCGACTTCGTCTACGCCAACCCCGAGTTCAAAGACTTCGCCAAGGTCGCGCTGACCGACATCACCGACGAAAGCTTCGTTACGGCCGCCGTCGACGCCGCCGGCGTAAACTCGGCCGAAGGCCAGCTTGACAAGCGCTGACCCAATCACGGGTGGGGGCGGTTACGCCCCCGCCCGCCTCTGCAGCTTACCGATAAAGTCCCGCATGATCGGGTTGCGCTTCACCTGCGTCACATACCGCATCAGGTGCCGCGAGCGGTCGACGCTGTACGTCACCTCACTCGTCAGCACCGGCGTCGGCATCAGCACGCTCGGCGCCCAGTCGGCATCGAGCAGCCAGCCCACCGGGGCCATGTCCCAGATCTCCTTGGCCCAGCCGGTGTGATCGGTCTCGTATTCCTTGAACCGCATGGCGAGGAACTTGCCGATCTCGCCGTAGGGCTCGACGTAGCGCTCGATCTCCGGAACGGTCGAGTGCAGGTGCGAAACCACGCCCATGCAGGGCACCAGCACCAGCGGCACGCCAGAATCGAACAGCACCTGCGCCCCGCCGACATCCTGCTTGAGGTTGAACTCACGCTGGTGCGGCCATTCGAGCGCATGCCCTCCGAGCCACACCACCACCGTCCGATCGATGATATCCGGCGCCTTCAACAGCGCCGAAGCCACATTGCTGATCGCCCCGATGGCGATGACGTAGAGCGGATCCTCCGCCGACCCGGCCCGCGCCCGCGCAATCAGGTCATCCACCGCCGGCGCCGCGAGCGCCCGCTTGGCCGGCCCGACATAGTCGGTCACGCCCCGATAGACATACCCCTCCGACGCCATCCCCAGCCGCTCGAGCAGCGCAAGAATCTCGCCATAACTCAGCTCCATCCCCTCACCCGGCCCGCTCGACCGGTCGTTGAAGAACGGCGCCGCATAAATCGCCTGCAAGTCGATCCGCTCCGGCGACAGCACCGCCTGCACCAGCGCAAACTGATCGTCGATCTCGTTATAGGTATCGGTATCAAGCACCGCACGCAGGCGCCCACCCCGCGGCGCCAGCAAAGCCAACCGCGCAGCATCGGACAGGGTCATGAGGGTTCCTCCAGTTTTCCGCTACTGGAGCAGCGCCGCAGCACTGCGACAAGGCCGACCAATGGCGAGGCCCAACGGCCCCGCCACAGTCGCGTCGCGGTCAGGCCGTGCCGAGGAACATCTCGACGGCCGGCACGATCAGGTCGGCCTTCCCCGGCACGAAGGCATGCGAGGTGCCGGGCAGGATATGGAGCCAGGAGCGGGCCGCACCCGTCTGGTCCACCGGCACGCCACCGCCCACGAGCTTGTGGAACGCGGCCATGTGCTCGACCGAGGCGTTGTCGGCATCGCCCGAGATCAACAGCACGGGCATCGTCATCGCCCTGATCCGCTCGACATCGAAATCGGGCAGCACGGCGTTGAAGGCCTTCACCTTCTCGAACAGCTTGCCGAAATCGTCGGGGTTCGGCGCGATCGCCGCATATTCCTGCTGCCACGGCGTGCCCTGCAGCATCTCGGCCTTGATCCCCTGCATCGCCTCCATGAAGCCGGGCGGGTACCCGGCTTTGGAATAGGCGAGCGAGGCCAGCACCAGTTTTCGGACGAATTGCGGATGCTCCAGCGCCAGCGTCAGCGCCACGCCGGCCCCGAGGCTGTAGCCGTAGACATCGACTTGTCCCACCCCGAGCGCCCCAAGCGCCGACGCGATGTCGGAGGCCAGAGCATCGAGCCCGAGCGGCCGATCGATATCCGCCGTATGGCCATGGCCCTGCAGCTCGAATGCGATCACCTCGCGATTGGCGGCGAGGCGCGGCAGGATGGCGCCGAACGAGGTGCCGATGGCCGAAAATGCGCCGTGCAGCAGCACCAGCGGCACGCCGCCACTGCCATGCCGCTCGTAATAGAGGTTGAGGCCGTTCACCGGAACATAGCCGCTCTTCATCATCGTCTCTCCTTCTGCTGCTGCCCGCCGGGGCATGGCGCCCGCTGCCACGAGTGTCGCGGCCGCCCCCATAAAGGTCCGTCGTTGCATGTGATCCGCTCCCGGCAACCATGTGTCACCGATCCACGACGAGCGAGCGGAAGCTGAATCGACACGCTCCAGCGACATTTCCGAAATTATTCGTGACGGCTCCGCCCAAACGAAAAAGGGGAGCCAGCGGCTCCCCTTCGCATTCGTCAGGTAGCGGCCAAGATCAGAACTCAGCCCAGTCCTTGTCGACGTCCACGGCTGCGTTGCCGCGGGTGAGGTAGGCCTTGGCGGCGGAGCTTACCTTGGCCTGCAGCGACTTCACGCCGTTGGGCTTCGCCACCGGCTTCGCGGCCGGGCGGGCGGCGGCCTTCAGCGGAGCGGCGCTGCGGGCGCCGTCGTCGAGGGTGAAGACGGAGACGATCTGGTCGAGCTCGACGGCCTGCGCCTCGGTCTGCTCGATCGCGGCGTTGGTCTCTTCCACCAGCGCGGCGTTGTGCTGGGTCATCTCGTCGAGCTGGCGCACGGCGACATTGACCTGGTCGATCGAGGAGGCCTGTTCGCGGCTTTCCTTGGCGATGCCGTCCATCAGGTCGCTCGAGGTGCGGGCGGCCGTGAGCATGGCTTCGAGCTTGCTCGCCGCCTCGGCGACGAGCTTGCTACCACCCTTCACTTCCACTTCCGACTGCTCGATCAGCACCTTCACTTCGCTCGAAGCGCTGGCGGCCGACTGGGCGAGACGACGCACTTCCACCGCAACCACGGCAAAGCCCTTGCCGGCGTCACCGGCGCGCGCCGCTTCCACCGAGGCGTTGAGGGCCAGCAGGTTCGTCTGGAAGGCGATGTCGTCGATCATGCCGATAATGTTGCTGATCTTGCCCGAGCTCGCCTCGATGGCCGCCATGGCGCCATTGGCCTGGCCCATCACCGCGCCGCCTTCTTCGGCCGTGCGGGTCACGGTGCCGGCGACGCGCGAGGCCTCGTTGGCCCGCTCGGCGTTCTGCACCACGGTGGACGCCAGCTGGTCCATGGCCGCCGAGGTTTCCTCGATGGTCGCGGCCTGCTTGGTCGTGCGTTCGGAGAGGTCGTTGGTGCCCGACAGGATCTCGCCCGTCGCCTGCTTCAGCGAGCGCGAGGTCTGGCGGAGCTGGCCGACGATCTCGGTCAGCTTGTCGGCCACCGCATTGGTGTCGCCCTTGAGGCGCTCGAAGGCGCCCGAATAGCGGCCGGTGACACGCTCGGTGAGGTCGGCCTGGGCCAGCGAGGAGAGGACGCGCGAGGTCTCGTTGAGGCCGGAATCCACCGTTTCGACGAGGTTGTTCACCGAGCCGGCGAGCTGGTTGAGCTCGGCATCGGGGAACTCGACATCGACGCGACGGCTGAAATCGCCGGCGACAGCCGCATCCACCACGTTGCCGAAGGCGGTCTGCAGTTCACTCATCATGCGGGTGCGGGCCTTCTGGTCCGAGATGATGCGGGCGGCTTCCGCCTCCGTCATCTGCGCCACCTTGAGACCGTTCTCGCGGAACACCTCGACGGCCTGCGCCATCTCGCCGATTTCGTCGCGGCGGTCGGCATAGGGCACTTCGAGGTCATACTCGTTGGCGGCAATGCGGCGCATCACGGCGGTCATGCGGTTGACCGGGCGGGCGATGTAGCCACCGAGGAACCAGAACGCCACGAGGCCGAGGCCGAGCACGACGGCGCCGCCGATGAGCATGTTGCCCATCTGCTGGAACGCGTCGGCGAGCAGCGTTGCCTGCGGCACGGCTACCACGATGGTCCAGGGCTGAGCGGCACCCACAAGCGTGAACTTGTGGGCAGTGACTTCCCACTTGGCGCCCTCGACCTGGTCCTCATACTGGTAGCGGCCGGAACCCTTGAGCTGGTTGATGACGTTGACGGCCCACGGCTCCTTGGCCACGGTGCCGACGGCCTTGGGGTCGGAATTGACGATCCAGGTGCCGTCCTGCGCCAGCACGCCCATGAAGCCGGTGCCCATCGGCGGGGTGGCGCCGAGCAGCGCGTTGAGCGAGGCGGCGTCGAACGCAACGCCCGAAATACCCACCACCTTGCCGGCGGGGTCGCGGATCATGTCGTGGAAGGACGTATAGACCATGCCCTCGGAGGGGATGATCGAAATGGTCGGAGCCGAATGGGTCAGCGGCTCGTCGGACCAGGAGAGGTCACCGGTGTTGAGCTGCTCGGGGGTCTGCGCGATCTTGCCGTCGGCGCCGCGCGACGCAAACGCAGTGTAATAGCCATTCTTCAGCTGACCCGGCGTGCCCTGGAAGCCGGGCTTGGTGGCGAAGCCGGCGTTCGGCGTGAACAGCATGTAAGCGACGAAGGCCTTGTCGAGCGTCGCCAGCTGGGCCGAGGTCAGGTCAGCGTAGAGCTTAGGCCCTTGAGCCGGATCGGCGAGCAGGGCGGTACCAGCCTGCGCCATCGACTGCGCCGCGTGAGCGTAACCGCCCAGCGTCACGTTGATGCGACCCGACTCCTTGTCGGCCATCTCGTGGAGCAGCGCGTTACCCTGGGTCACGGCGCTCTGCATCATCTGGGTGAGGGTGTAGTAGATGCTGCCGGCGATCCCGAGGGTGAAAACCACCGCCGCGGCAAACACAATAGTGCCGCGCAGCCGGAGGGCTGGCAGCTTGAGGCGTCCGTTGAGAGCCATAAGTATACTGTCCTGGTAAGTCGTTCGCCGTCCTTGGCTGCCAAAAACGCTGGCATGTAACGGTTAACGATTCTCCCAGCAGCTCAGGGTTTCAGGCCCTCGCGACAACCCGTCACACGTGATTTTTCACGAGGATCGCCCGGGGTCAGCCGTGGGCCAGCGCCTCGCGCAGGCCGAGCCCGCCGGCCGGCCGCAGATCGAGGTCGGCCTCGATGTGGTTGATGTGGTGGACCAGCAGGTTCTGGGCCAGCACGGGGTCGCGCTTTTCGAGCGCCGAGAGGATGCTGCCATGGTCGGCATGGCCGCAGCTCGAGGCGCCGGTGCGGCCATAAAGCGCGATCACCAGCGAGGAGCGCGCCACCAGCTCTTCCATGAAGCGCTCGAGCACGGCATTGCCGGCGAGCCGGGCGAGCTCCAGGTGGAAATCGCCCGAGGCGCGGATTTCGGCGCGGCGCACCTGGGTGCCGCGCTCGTTCATCAGCCGGTCTTCCTCGGCGAGGAGGTCGCGGAAACGCACCACGTCGGCAGGCGTGATGCGCTCGATGGCGGCGGCAGCGAGCGCCGGCTCGATCAGCCGGCGACTATCGAAGACCTGTCGGGCCTCCTCGGGCGAGGGATTGGCGACGAAGGAGCCGCGATTGCGCTCCGAGCGGACCAGGCCCTCGAAACTCAGCATCTGCAGCGCCGACCGCACCACGGTGCGGCTCACATCGAACAGCGCGCCGACCTCGACCTCGCCGAGCTTGGTGCCCGGCGCCAATCGCCGGTCGATGATAGCGTCGCGCAACTGCTCGCGTATCGCCATGGCGCGGTCCTCGGCGCCTCCCAGCGGCGCGAAGGGATAGTCGGCAATGCTCATCTTCGTCCCCGTATCCCCCCATCCATACGCCGTTCCAAGGGTCGCGCAAGTGAGGATGTGCACACACCTTGGTCGTAGGATTGCATACAAAACGCGCCGTCATTGCAGACATCAGCCTCAAAATTAGGCACACGCACTCGCTGCTCATTCCATCGGCAATGCCCGATAAAGAGTAAAACCCAAGTCAATCCAAGACCTTGATCCGTTCAGCCATGAACTGGCACGGCGGATGCATTGCTTTACCCGGGTTAACCTCGGAGTGCGGCATGTCGAAAGCGGCGGAAATCGACCTTGCGTCTGTGACCAAGCGCTATGGTTCGGCCGTGGCCGTCGATGCGATCAGCCTCAAGATTCCCGCCGGCACCTATTGCTGCCTGCTCGGCCCCTCGGGCTGCGGCAAGACTTCGACGCTCAGGATGATCGCCGGGCATGAGGAGGTGAGCGACGGCGACATCCTCCTCGGCAACACCATGGTCACGCACCTGCCGCCGGCCAAGCGCGGCACGTCGATGATGTTCCAGTCCTATGCGCTCTTCCCGCATCTCGACCTCGTCGACAACGTCGCCTTTTCGCTGCGCATGAAGGGCGTGGACAAAGACGAGCGCCGCAAGAAGGCGCTCGAAATGCTGAAGCTGATGCAGATGAATGCCTATGCGACCCGGCGTCCGGCGCAGCTTTCGGGCGGCCAGCAGCAGCGCGTGGCGCTCGCCCGTGCGCTGATCACCGACCCCGAGGCCCTGCTGCTCGATGAGCCGCTCTCGGCCCTCGACCCCTTCCTCAAGATCCGCATGCGGGCCGAGCTCAAGAAGCTCCAGACGCAGCTCGGCATCACCTTCGTCCACGTCACGCACAGCCAGGAAGAGGCGATGGCGCTGGCCGACCTCATCGTCATCATGAACAACGGCAGGATCGAGCAGGCGGCGACGCCGCGCGAAGTGTTCGAAAAGCCCGCCACCGCCTTCGTGGCCCGCTTCATGGGCGACCACAACGTCGTCTCGGGCCGCGCCGCCGGCACCGCCGACGGGCTCGCCATGCTCGATGTGCCGAACGGCGGCAACTTCGCCGCGACCGGCGCGGCGCTCAGCTATGGCGCGCCCATCGATATTGCCGTGCGCACCGACCGGGTGCGGCTCGGGCCGACCGGCACCAAGGGCCTCGGCTTCACCGGCACCATCTCGAACATCGAGTATCGCGGCTCGTCCGTGAAACTCTCGGTCGATGGCGCCGGCATCGAGGATTTCACCGCCATCGTCGACGAGCGGAGCTTCTTTTTGAAGCCCGTCACCGTCGGCGAAGCGGTGCCACTGAGTTGGGACGCGGGGGACGCGATCGTCCTCGGCCGTCTCGAGACTTGAAATCAGCAACAGGGGTTAGGCTATGACTTCGTCGAACGAGACCATCAAGGCGGCGGTACTGTCCCGTCGTTCACTGCTCAAGGGCGCCGCGGCGCTCGGTGGCGCCGCCGCGGGCGCCGGCGTGCTCGGTGGCTTCCCCACCGTCTGGGCGCAGAACCCGATCACGCTGCGCCAGTTCGGCACGGGTGTGTCGAACCTCAACGCCATCGCTGAGAAGTGCAAGGCCGACCTCGGCATCACGCTCGAGATGACGGCGACCGATTCCGATGCCGCCGCGCAGCGCGCCGTGACGCAGCCCGACAGCTACGACATCGCCGATATCGAATACTGGATCCTCAAGAAGGTGTACCCCACCGGCGTGATCCAGCCGATGGAGACCGCCAAGCTCAAGTATTACGACAAGATCGTGCCGCTGTTCAAAACCGGCAAGCTCACGCCCGACAGCGTCATCGCGCAGGGCACGGCGCCGCACACCGTCGGCTATGTCGAAAAGGCCGGCGACAAGACGTTCGCCACGGCCGAAACCGGCCTCTTCACCATGGTGCCGACCATCTACAACGCCGATACGCTCGGCATCCGCCCGGACCTCGTCGGCCGCGACATCACCACCTGGGCCGACATCATGGATCCGGCCTTCAAGGGCAAGACCTCGATCCTCAACATCCCGTCGATCGGCATCATGGATGCCGCCATGATCATGGAAGCGATGGGCAACATCAAATATGCCGACAAGGGCAACATGACCAAGGAAGAGATCGACGCGACGATCGACTTCCTGATCAAGGCCAAGCAGGCCGGCCAGTTCCGCGCCTTCTGGAAATCGTTCGACGAGAGCGTGAACCTCATGGCCTCGGGCGAAGTCGTCATCCAGTCGATGTGGTCGCCGGCCGTGGCGGCCGTGCGTTCCAAGGGCATTGCCTGCAAGTACCAGCCGCTCAAGGAAGGCTACCGCTCGTGGGGCGGCGGCCTCGGCCTCGCCTCGCATCTCTCCGGCGCGATGCTCGATGCGGCCTACGAGTACATCAACTGGTACACCTCGGGCTGGGTCGGCGGCTATCTCAACCGCCAGGGCTACTACTCGGCCGCCATGGACACCGCCAAGGAGTACATGAGCGAAGACGAGTGGGGCTACTGGATCGAGGGCAAGGCCGCGGTCGGTGACATCACTGCGCCGGACGGCACCGTGATGGAAAAGGCCGGCGCCGTGCGTGACGGCGGCTCCTTCCTCGAGCGCATGGGCCACGTCGCCTGCTGGAACTCGGTGATGGACGAGGACCGCTACATGGTGAAGCGCTGGAACGAGTTCATCGCGGCGTAAAAACCGAACAATCGCTGCGCTCGAAGCAGGCGTACCCTCCCCCTTGCGGGGAGGGTAGCGAAGCCGGGAGCGCAGCGACCTTGGCGCAGCTAGGGAGGGGGTCGGCGGCGACCGCCGAGCCTCGGGCCTACCCCCTCCCCAGCTCCGCTACGGGCCTACGGCCCTAGCTTTGCTACCCTCCCCGCAAGGGGGAGGGTGACCAGCGCCTACCGGGAGAGGTTCATGGCGATAGCCGACCAAGCTGTCATCGCGACGAGCGTGAAACCGACGAAGAGGCGCCGCCCCTTCGCCCTGTCCCGCGTCGCCTCCTACCTCCAGGCGCTGCCGCTCTGGGTGATCCTCGGCATCTTCCTCCTCGCGCCGATCCTCCTCCTCGTCATCGTCTCCTTCTGGGACTACGATTTCGCCGGGCTCTACCCCGACTTCCTCACCATGAACTACGAGGATGTGCTGGGGAGCTGGGTCACGTGGAAGACCTACCTCAACACGCTGAAATTCGCCGCCATCGTCTGGGCCATCACCCTCTTCGTGGGGTTCTGGATCGCCTATTTCCTCGCCTTCCATGTGAAGAAGGCGACGACGCAGACGGTGCTCTTCCTCATCTGCACGGTGCCGTTTCTCACCTCGAACATCATCCGCATGATCTCGTGGATCCCGGTGCTGGGCCGCAACGGCCTCGTCAACTCGGCGCTGATCCAGCTCGGCATCATCCCGCAGCCCATCGAGTGGCTGCTCTACTCCGATTTCGCCGTCGTGCTCGCCATGGTGCACCTCTACACGCTGTTCATGGTGACGCCGATCTTCAACACGCTGATGCGCATCGACCGCTCGCTGATCGAGGCGGCGCGCGATGCCGGAGCGAGCCCGTTCCAGATCCTCTGGACCGTCATCCTGCCGCTCGCCAAACCCGGCATGGCCATCGGCACCATCTTCGTCGTCACCCTGGTGATGGCCGATTTCTCCACCGTGCAGGTGATGAGCGGCGGTCAGTCGGCCTCGGTGGCGCTGATGATGAAGAACCAGATGAGCCTGCTGCAATACCCGGCTGCGGCCGCCAACGCCGTGGTGCTGCTCGCCATCGTGCTGCTGATGGTCGGCGCCATCCTCCGCGTCGTCGATATCCGGAAGGAGCTTTGACATGGGCGAAAAACGCGGCCTCGGCTTCTACGTCCTCGCGGCCTTCTTCGCGCTCTTCGTGCTGTTCTTGTACGGCCCGATGTCGGCGATCTTCATCCTCAGCTTCCAGGGGCCGAGCGGCGGGCTGACCTTCCCGCTCAACGGCGTGTCGCTCCACTGGTTCTTCAACCTGTTCGAAAAGCAGGCAGTCGGTGATTTCGGCGCCAGCTTCTCCCGCTCACTGATGCTCGGCCTCATGGTGATGGCCGCGACCGTCATGGTGGCGCTTCTCGCCGGCCTCGCCTTCCGGCGCAAATTCATCGGGGCGACGCCGCTTTTCTACCTCACCATCGCCAGCCTCGTGGTGCCGTCGATCATCGTTTCGCTCGGCATCGGCGTGCTGTTCCAGCAGGTGGGGATCAAGCCGGCCTGGTTCGGCTCCGGCTTCGGCGCCCACCTCACCTGGACCCTGCCCTTCGGCGTCCTCATCATGTTCGCGGTCTTCAACCGCTTCTCGCCGAGCTACGAGGAAGCGGCCCGCGATCTCGGCGCCTCGCCGTGGCAGACCTTCTGGCACGTGCTGCTGCCGATGATCGCGCCGAGCCTGATCGGCGTCGGACTGTTCGGCTTCTCGCTCAGCTATGACGAGTTCGCCCGCTCGCTCCTCACCATGGGCACCTACAACACGCTGCCGCTCGAAATCTACGCCATGACCACCAATGTCACGACGCCGGTGCTCTATGCGCTCGGCACGGTGACGACGCTCTTCAGCTTCCTCATCATCGGCGGCACGGTGGGGATCATCGCGCTCATCAACCGCAAGCGGACCGCCTGATGCGGCTGCTGATCATCAACCCCAACACCACCGCCTCGATGACCGAAAAGGTCGGCCACGCGGCGTCCCTCGTGGCCTCCGAGGGCACCGAGGTCGTGGCGCGCAACCCGGCCACTGGCCCGGCCTCGATCCAGGGCGTCGAGGATGGCGAGGCGGCTTTGCCCGGCCTGTTCGAGGAGATCGACAAGGCGGACGGCTTCGACGCCATCATCATCGCCTGCTTCGACGACACCGGCCTCTACGCCGCCCGCAAGCGCACCAAGGTGCCGGTCGTCGGCATCGGCGAAGCCGCCTACCACTATGCCATGCTGGTGGCCGAACGCTTCTCGGTCGTCACCACGCTCTCGGTCTCCATCCCGGTGATCCAGGAGAACATCATGCGCTACGGGCTCTCGGCCCGCTGCGGCAAGGTCCGCGCCAGCAACGTGCCGGTGCTCGAACTCGAGCGCCCCGGCTCCACCGCCCGCGAGACCATCTCCGACGAGATCGCCTCGGCCCTGCTGCACGACAATTCCGACGCCATCGTGCTCGGCTGCGCCGGCATGGCCGACCTCGCCGCGGATCTCTCGGCCCGCCACCACGTGCCGGTGGTCGACGGCGTGGCCGCAGCCGTGAAGCTCGCCGAAGGCCTCGTCACCATGCGGCTCGGCACCTCGCAGTCGGGGCCGTTCCGGCATACGATCGCCGCATGAAGCTCGACATCCGGCCCATGACTCGCGCCAACCTCGAAGCGGCGCTCGGCTGGGCCCGCGACGAAGGCTGGAATCCCGGCCTCGACGATGCCGGCCCCTTTTACGCGCAGGACCCCAGCGGCTTTCTCATGGGCTGGCTCGGCACCGTCCGCATCGGCTGCATCAGCGTGGTGAAATATGGCCCGGACTTCGCCTTTCTGGGCCTCTACATCGTCCACCCGGCCCATCGCGGCAAAGGCTACGGCAAGGCCATCTGGGACGCCGGTATCGCGAGCGCAGCAGGTCGTACCATCGGCCTAGACGGTGTCCCAGCCCAGCAGGACAATTACCGCAAATCCGGCTTCGCCTTCGCCTACCAGAGCGCCCGCTGGGGCGGCACGCTGCGCGGCCTCGTCGCCGCCCGCTCCTATGTCCGCCCGGTCACGCCCGACGACACCTTCGCCATCGCCGATTTCGACCGCCTCCACACCGCCGGCCCGCGCGACAAATTCCTCGCCGCCTGGCTCGCGCCCTCGCCCACCCGCCAGACCGAAGCCTATGTCGAAGACGGCCGCATCCGCGGCTACGGCACCATCCGCCGCTGCATCTCCGGCTGGAAAATCGGCCCCCTCTTCGCCGAAACCCCCGACATCGCCCAGGCCTTGCTGACCACGCTGGTGACACCAGCCGGCACCGACCAGTTGTTCATCGACGTCCCCGGTCCGAACACGGCGGCGGTGGAAATGGTCAAACGCCTCGGCTTCACCCCAGCATTCGAAACGGCGCGGATGTATCTCGGGCCAGCGACGGAACTACCACTCCCGCAAATCTTCGGCATCACCACGCTGGAGCTGGGCTGAGGCCCGTGGTGGATCGCTGACCTCGCAACCAACGCGTCATCCCGGGCTTGACCCGGGACCCATGTCACCAACGGCACAGGTCCATCCCTGAACCCTCATCCTGAGCTTGTCGAAGGACGAGGGTTCACGCGCTGACACCTCGGTGCAGGTCGCCCCGTCCTTCGACAAGCTCAGGATGAGGCGACTGAGAGAGCGGTGGCTGTGGGCAGGTGGGTCCCGGGTCAAGCCCGGGATGACAGCTGTGGAGCGAGCGCCAGCGCGGCCCACCCGATGGCTGCCTCACCCCCGCGGCTTCGCCACCGAGTTCCGCTCCACCAGCGTACACGCCAGCCCCACCGGATGGATCGGGGTGTCGCCCTCACGCGCCGTCGCCAGCCGCTCCACCGCCCACTGCCCCATGGCGCGGTGCGGCAGCACCACCGTGGTCAGTTGTGGATGCAGGTGCCGCGAGATTTCCTCGTCGTCGTAGCCTACCACGCTCATGTCGCCGGGGATCGAGAGGCCGGCTTCCTTCAGGGCTTCGTAGCAGCCGATGGCGGTGCGGTCGTTCTGGCAGAAGATTGCCGTCGGCCGGTTGGGCAGGGCTAATAATTGCACAGTCGCCGTGTAGCCGGCGCTCGCCGACCAGTCACCCTCGCGCACCAGCCCCGGGTCGTATTCGATGTTGGCCGAGGTGAGCGCGCGGCGATAGCCCTTGAGCCGGTCCTTGGCGGCATCCATCCACGGCTCGCCGGTGATGATGGCGATGCGGCGATGGCCCTGTTCGACGAGGTGGCGCGTCGCCGTTTCGCCGCCGGCGATTTCGGCCGGCACCACGGCGGGAAACACGCCGTCTTCCGATGTGCAGTTGAGCAGCACCACCGGCAGGTCGAGCTCGCGCAGGAATTTCGGCACCACGAGACGGCGGGTGAAGATCGCCATGTAGATGAGCCCGACCGCACCGCGAGCGGTGAGCGCGCGCAGCGTCCGCAACTCCATCTGCGGGTCGGACATGGTCTGGGCCGCGATGACCACATTGCCGCTGTCCCAGGATGCCTGCCGGGCGCCGTCGATTGCAACCACGGCCTCAGGGCTCGTCGCCAGCTGATCGACAACGAAGGCGATGGTGCCACCACCGGTCGCCACCGCGCGCTCGGTCTTGCCGGGCGGCAGCACGTAGCCGAGCTCGCCCGCCACCGCGATCACGCGATCCCTGAGCGAGCGGGAGAGCTTGATGTCGGTAACGCCGTTCAGCACCAGCGACACCGTCGCCTGCGAGCAACCGACCGCCCGCGCCACGTCGGTCATTGTGACCCGTCGCGTCTCGGCTGCCCTCGTGCGCCGGCGTGGCCGCCGCCTCACTTCGTCCATTCTGCCCGCTGTCCTTGTGCCCCTGATGCTCACGTTAGCATCATTCTCCTCGGCTTAGCTTCCGCCGGGTACGTACACCAGCCCGACCTTTGTCAAGCATGAAGAGCGCTCCCGACCTCTGCACGTGACACTTGACTAATATTAGTCCTGTGGCAAGGTGCCGCACGCATCGCCCGACGGGAGAGACGGCGGGAAACGGACCTCGGGAGGGTCCGTGGATGCGAACATCAGCCGTCCAAAGGACGGCGTAGGGAGGACATTGCTATGAAGTCTCTGATCAGCCTGGCGGCTGCACTGGCCGCCGGTCTCGTGCTGTCGACTGGCGTTATCGCCCAGGACAAGCCGAAACTCGCATTCGTCGTGAACGCCTCGTCCGACTTCTGGAAGCTGGCCGAAGCCGGCGTGAAGAAGGCCCAGGCCGAATTCCCCGACTACCAGATGGAACTGAAGTACCCGGCCCAGGGCACCGCCGCGCTGCAGAACGCGCTGATGGACGACCTGGTCGCCGCCGGCACCAAGGCCATCATGATCTCGTCGGCCGATCCGAAGAACTCGATCGACGCCTTCAACCGCATCGCGGCCCAGATCCCGCTCTTCACCACCGACTCCGACGCTCCGGACTCGAACCGCATCGCCTACCTCGGCTCGTCGAACACGGCGGCCGGCGTGCAGGCGGGCGAGCAGATGGTCGCGGCCATGGGCGGCAAGGAAGGCAAGTGCATGGGCTTTGTCGGCTTCCTCGGCGCCGATAACGCCAAGGAACGCATCGCCGGCTTCAAGCAGGCGATCGAAGGCCACAACATCACCCTCGTCGACGTGCGCGGCGACGACGTGGACTTCACCAAGGCCCGTACGAACGTTGACGACGTCCTCGTCGCCAACCCCGAGATCAACTGCATGGTCGGGTTCTACTCGTACAACCCGCCCAAGATCTATGAAGCGCTGCAGGCCGCCGGCAAGCTCGGTGCCATCACCGTCGTCGCGTTCGACGAAGACCCGGTGACCCTCGGTGCGGTGAAGGAAGGCTCGTTTGCCGCCACCATCGTGCAGCAGCCGTTCGAGTGGGGCTACCAGGGCATGAAGCTGATGGTGGCTTACCTCAAGGGCGACAAGTCCGGCATTCCGGAGAACAAGCTGATCATCGTGCCGACGGCCGTGATCAACAAGGACAATGTCGATGCGTTCTCGGCCGACCTGAAGGCCAAGATCTCGGGCAGCTAAGTCCTCCCTGCGGGCGGCGGCGGGTTTCCATACCCGTAGCCGCCCGTTCCCTGTTTGCGGACCAGTGCATGGTCCTTGCGTTGTTCCAGCCCGGTGCTAGCGTCGCTTCAGGCTGTCGACTTTGGGGAAGTGTCTATGCCTGATGGCGGTGGCGGGGAGGCCGTGCGCCCCTTTTTGCGTCTTTCCGGCGTGCGCAAGACCTATCCGGGGGTCGTGGCGCTTTCCGGCTTCGACATGACGGTCGCGCCCGGCGAAGTCATCGGCATCGTCGGTGAAAACGGCGCCGGCAAATCGACCCTGATGAAAATCCTCGGCGGCGTCACCAAGCCCGATACCGGCACGGTGGAGATCGACGGCGCGCCCTATGACGGGCTGACCGTCGGCGGTTCGATGAAGGCCGGCATCGCCTTCGTCCACCAGGAACTCAACCTCTTCGACAATCTCGATGTCGCCGCCAATGTGTTCATCGGCCGCGAGCCGCGCATGGGCGGGCTGCTCAACCTCGTCGATGAGCGCAAGATGCGCGCCGACGTCGCGCCTTACCTCAAGCGCCTCGGCGCGGCCTTCGCGCCCGACACCCCGGTGAGCAAGCTGTCGCTGGCGCAGCAGCAGATGGTCGAGATCGCCAAGGCGCTGACCATGAACGCGCGCCTCGTCATCCTCGACGAACCCACGTCGTCGCTGCCGCTCAGCGAAACCGAGAAACTGCTCGAGGTGATCGCCGGCCTCAAGGCCGAAGGCATCGCGGTGCTCTTCATCTCGCACCGCCTCGCTGAAATCGAGGCCGCCTGCGACCGCGTCATCGTGCTGCGCGACGGCGTCCTTGTCGGCACGCTCGACAAGGCCGAGATCAGCCACGATCGGCTGGTGAAGCTCATGATCGGCCGCGACCTCAAGGTCGCCTACGCGGCGCCCAAATCCGAGCGCGGCGCGGCCGTGCTCACCGCCAGCGGCATCCGCACCGCCGCCTATCCCAACCGCGATGTCAGCCTCGAACTCCATTCGGGCGAAATCCTCGGGCTTGCCGGCCTCGTCGGCTCGGGCCGCACCGAGCTCGCCCGCGTGCTCTTCGGCATCGACGAGCGCTTTGCCGGCCGTGTCACCCTCGATGGCCAGCCGGCCGACCTCCGCTCCGCCACCGATGCGGTCGAGCGCGGCATCTTCCTCGTCCCCGAGGACCGCAAGGGCGCCGGCATCCTGCTCGACCTGTCGATCGCCGAAAACATCTCGCTGCCCAACCTGTCCGCCTACGCGCCGGGCGGCCTCGTGGCGCCATCCAAAGAGCGCACGCAGGCCGAGCAATCACGGCGCGAGCTCGGCATCAAGGCCCCCACCGTCGCCACCCGCACGGGCTCGCTCTCGGGCGGCAACCAGCAGAAGGTGGTGCTCGCCAAATGGCTGGCGATGAAACCCAAGGTGCTGATCTTCGATGAGCCCACCCGTGGCATCGACGTCGGCGCCAAGGCCGAAATCTACCGCCTGATGCGCGGCCTCGCCGATGCGGGCGTCGCCGTGCTGATGATCTCGTCAGACATGGAAGAGGTGATCGGCGTTTCCGACCGCATCGCCGTCATGCACGAGGGCCGCATTTCCGGTTTCCTCGAACGCGCCGACTTCACCGAAGAAAACGTGCTGACGCTCGCGATCGGCAAGCCGCTCAAGAAAGCAGGCTGAGGGGAACCATGAACAAGAAAGATCTGGGACTTCTCGTCCTCATCATCGTCGTCGGCCTCGGCGTCTACCTGCGCAACCCGGCCTTCCTCGGCCCGCAGAACCTCGCCAACACGGCGAACCTGATCGGGCTTTTCGGCCTCTTCTCCATCGCCCAGGGCTTCGTCATCATCACCGGCGGCATCGACCTTTCCGCCGGCTCGATGATTGCGCTCCTCGGCACCCTCTTCGTCGATCTCGTCGGCAACAAGGGCGTGCCGTGGCCCATCGCCTTCCTCATCGTCATGGTGCTCGGCCTCGTCCTCGGCCTCACCCACGGCCTCCTCATCACCAAGCTCAAGATGCAGCCCTTCGTGGTGACGCTCTGCGGCCTCCTCATCTATCGCGGCGTCGCCCGTGGCTACACGGCCGATGCCACTGCCGGCTTCCCGTTCGGCTCCGAGTACCCCGGCCTCGACTTCTTCGTCGCCCGCATCGCCGGCATCCCGGTTTCGGTCTACGTGCTAGCGGTTGTCGCCATCATCGCGTGGTTCGCGCTCCACCGCTCGGTGTTCGGCCGCTATCTCTTCGCCATCGGCAAGAACGAGGAAGCCGCCCGCTTTTCGGGCATCCGCACCAACACGGTGATCGTTTCGGCCTATGTGATCTGCGCGGCGCTCACCGCGCTCGCCGCCATCTTCTTTGCCATGTACACCCGCTCGGTGCAGCCGAGCTCGCAGGGCAATTTCTACGAGCTCTACGCCATCGCGGCGGCCGTGCTCGGCGGCTTCTCGCTGCGCGGCGGCGAGGGCTCGATCATCGGCGTCATCCTCGGCACCATCCTGCTGCAGGAGCTGCAGAACCTGGTGAACCTCCTCGGCATCCCGTCCTCGCTCAATTTCGCGGTGATGGGCGGCGTCATCCTCATCGGCGTGCTCGTCGACCAGCAGTGGAACGCCTTCCGGGCCCGCCGCCGCATCGTCGAGGCAGCGCGCACGCCTTCGGCGGGCGTCGCCGAGGCCAACGGCTAGAGCCGCGCAAACTCGGGCGGGCAGCGCTCCATCAGCGCTGCCGTGATGCGGTTGGCCTTCAGCAGCCCATCGAGCACGCGCGGATCGAAGTCCCGCGGCGCGGCGCGCATATAGGGCGCGATCACCGACCAGCGCAGCGCCTCGTGATCCTCGGGCTTCGCCTCGGGACAGAAGCCGTGGAACACCCGTGCCTGCGCATCGGACGGGCGATCGGGATCGTCGCGCAGCCGTGGCACCAGCACCGTGGTCAGCGCCACGATGTGGAGCGCAAACAGCACCTGCATCACCCAGCTCAGTTGCGACATGGCGACCGGATCTGCACCGACAAACGGATGCACGTCCTTGATCAGCACAGGCCCGCCCGCGGGGTCGGCGACGTACCAATAGTAGCCGATGAGCCGATGCACCGCAGCCAGTTCCAGCACCTCGGCGCCGTAGGCCGTGGTCTGCTCGGCGTGCCGGCCAATGCTGAAATCGGGCCGGGTCACCGAGCGCCACGCCGGATCGAGCTCGAACACGCCGAACCACGAGGCGCGTCCCTGCCGCGTTACCCGACCATGCCCGAGGCATGGCACCACGGGATAGCCCAGCGCCGAGAGCCGCTGCGTCATCGCGTATTCCACCGTCACCTGCTGGAAGGAGGCGCCGCCGTAATAGGTGTTGTCATGGCCGGAGGCGACATCGTCCATCATCCGTCCGTCGAAATCGAAGCGCGGCGCCACGAGGCCGGAGCGATGCCGCTCAGCGAACTCGAGCGGCCGACCCTTCAGCCCCGCGCCCTTGATCTTGAGCCGTCGCTCCGGCCGCTCGGGATGGGCGACCACCACCGAGCGATTGCCGCTGAGCTCGAACTCGCTGATCTCGCCACGAAACCACGTCTCCACCTTCGCCGCCACGGCCGGGCTCAGGTGCTGGCTCGTCACCTCGATGGGGCCCGTGGCAGGCGGTGGTGTCGCAAGGCGGCGGAGCAGGCGCTGGACGCGCGCTACACCCCTCATCGGTTCGCCCCGCGCTGCCCGGTGGCGACGATGCCGGCGACGTGCTCCGCCATCTCGGCGTAGATATGCCGCGCGTGGAAGCGGGCGTGGAACAGCTCCCGCAAGGCCTCGCGACCATCGCCCGGATGCCCGGCCCGTGCGGCGATCGCGGCGGCGAGCGCGACCGGATCGCCCGGCTGCACACATTCACCGCCACCCGTCTCAGCGTAGAACTCGGCAATCTCGCCACCCAGCGTCGAGACCTGATGCACCCCGTAAGCCATGTACTCATAGACCTTGTTGGGCAGGCCCTGAGCCGCGCCGCTGGCATAGGGCAACAGCCCGATATCGGCGCGTTCGAGGAGCGCCGCGATATCGCTGCTGTCGAGCCAACCGGCGAGCACCACATTGGGCAACTCGCGCAACCGCTTCGCCAGCGCGTCATAGCCGCTCGGGTCGCCGGCGAGAACGAAGCGGATATCGTCGCGGCCCTGCAGCAGTTGCGCCGCCGCTGCCACCGTCGCGAGGTCAGCGCTGAAGCCCCAGGTACCGACAAAGGCCACCACCGTGCCCGCAGCCGGCAGCGCCAGGCGGCGCGACACGGCCTCGCGTGCTGCCTCGTCGAGGGAGACCGGAACGTAGCCGAGCGGCACTACGCGGTCACGCGGATCGGCAGGGCGATCGCCCTTCTGTTGGGCCCAATCGAGAAATCGCCGCGAAATGCCGATCACCGCCGTCGCCCCGCTCAGGGCCGATCGCGCCTGACGCTCGAACACCATCTGCGCCGGCACACCCAGCGGCCGCAGCAAGGGCGGCAGCAGCGAGAGAAACGCGTCGGGCCAGGTGTCGCGCACCGACACCACCGTCGGGATGCCAACCTGTCGGCCGAGCCGCACCACCGTTGCGGCCGCCTCGGTGGTGGGGATATCGGCGAGCAAGAGGTCCGGCCGCTCGCCTGCCCGCTCGTAGTGCTCGGCAAAGCGCCGGGCGAACTGCCGGTTATGCAGCACCCGCGCGATCCCGACATTGCGGCTGTAGCCGCGGCAGGCCAGCACCTCGATGGCAAGCCCTGCCGCCGTCTTCAGCCGCTGGTCGGTGCGGGTGCGGTGACGCTTGCGGTAGTGGTCGAAGCTCGAGGTGAACCAGGTCACTTCGTGCCCAGCCTCGATCAGGGCGTCGCAGAGCATCGCCGTCCGCATCAGGCGGCGGTCGTCGGGGTCGGTCGGCAGGGGCTCGAGGTCGCGAATGACCCAGATCTTCATCGGACGGTCCCGTGCCGCCAAATCGCGGCACCCGTACGGGATCATAGGCGAGAGGTGCAACGCGGCAATGCCGGTTGCGTAATCAATCCGGAGCAATCAGCCTTTGCATCGGGCGCCGCTACGCCATAGCTTCCCACCGATATCGGGCGGCCTCCATGATCAACGTCGAATTCGCGAGCGGTGGCATTGGCGTGACCGACCCCACCGCGGCCTGGCGCCGGTGGTTCGAAGGTCCCTTCCGCCTTCACGAAGGCACGCAGGTCACCGCATCCGGCCTCGCCGTGGTGGTGATCGGCTTCCGGGCCGAGGAGGATCTGGCGGCCGCCGTCACCTCGGTGCGAGCGCAGGCCCCGGCCGAAATCGTCGTCGTCAATACGGGCGGCGGCGACGCGCGCGGCAAGCTCGGCCCGCATCTCGACCACATCCGCCTCATCGACATCGACGCCCCGCTTCTGGTCGGCGCAGCGCGCAACATCGGCATCGACGCGAGCCGCGCGCCTTATGTTGCGTTCCTCGCTGGCGATTGCATGGCTGCTCCGGGCTGGGTTGCGGCCCGGCTCGAGGCGCATCTCGCCGGCGCCCGTGCGGTTGCGTCCGCGGTCGCGCCACCCGAGGGTGCGAGCTACTGGACGCGCGCTGCGCACCTCTTCCTCTTCGGCACCCGAGCGCCACAAGTTCCGGCCGAGAAGGCGCAGCGCTACGGCGCCTCCTACGATCGCCGCGTGTTCGCCGAGTACGGCTATTTCAACCCGGCGCTGCGGATCGGCGAGGACAGCGACCTCGTCGCACGGCTCGGCCCGACCGTTCAGCCCGCCTGGACTCGCGACGTCGTCACCATCCATGGCGGACCGCCTACCGCCGCGGCCTATCTGCGCGACATGCACGCTCGCGGCCGCCGCGCCGCCCGCTACCAGACCGGCCGCCGCAAGGGCCGGCCGATCATCGAGTTCGTCCGCTATGTTCGCGCCCGTCACAACATCGCGATTCGGGTCGCACGCGACGCGCTGCAACTGCCCGCCGCCGGGATCAATCGCATGCGCCCGGCCCTCTGGCTCGGCGCCCTCGCTTATGTGGCCGGGGTGCAACGCGGCTTCTTCCGCCTCGACTCCGCCGGGGCCGAGCTCACCCGTAGCCGCGACGCCCTCACCCGCGGCGACCTCACCACCGCCATTGAGCACGCCAGGTCGGCCGCCGACGGCAACAGCGAAGATCTCCCGACGCTGCTGCACCTCGCCGATCTCGTGCGCCGCAGTCGGGCTGAGACCGAGCATTTCACCACCGTCCTCCGCCGCATCGCATGGCTCAGCGCCTTCGCGGCGCCCCACCAGCTCGCCCTCTGCGACTGGCTGCTCGAACGCGGCCTGCATGAGGAGGCCACCGTCTTCGCCGAGCTCTGCAAACTCGGCACGCCGGGCGAAACGGCGGTGTCACAACGCCTCGCCAGTCGGCCCGAGGCCGCCCAATGAGTGAGCCAGTCTTTTCCGTCATCGTCCCGGTCTACGAGCAATGGCACCTCATAGACCGGCTGCTGGCGCGCCTCGCCGCGCAGAGTTACCCGGCCGACCTGCTCGAAGTGATCCTCGTCGCGGATGGCGGCACCGTCCCGGCAAAAGCCCCGCGTGGCACGCGCCTGCTGCATTCGCCCGGCCGGGGTTCCTATGCCGCGCGCAACCACGGCGCCACCGCGGCGCGCGGCCAGTGGCTTGCCTTCACCGATGCCGACTGCCTGCCCGAACCCGGCTGGCTCGGCGCCTTCGCCGAAGCGTCGGTGCGCGCGCCGGGCGAAGTGATCCTCGCCGGCGATATCGACGTTCCCCTGCCCGCAGGCGCCCGGGCCTACGCCATCTACGACGCGGTCAAAGGCTTCCCGCAAGCCGACTATGTGGGCCGCGGTTATGGCGCCACCGCCAATCTCGCCGTGCCGCGCGCCCTGTTCGAGCGGCTCGGCGGCTTCGATGGCACGCGGCTGTCGGGCGGCGACGCCGAATTCTGCCGCCGCGCCACCGCCGAAGCCGAGGTCGCTGTGCGCTTCGTTACCGGCGCCATCGTCGAGCACCCGGCCCGCACCGAGTGGCGGGCGCTCGCTACCAAGGCGCGCCGGCTGAAAGGTGGCCAGCTGGCGGCCGGCCCGCTTCCCCGCCGCCTCGCCTGGGTCGTTCGCACCGTGCTGCCGCCCTTGCGCTCATGCTACCGGCTGCTGCTGCGAGAGCAGTTCCCCCTCCGCTTCCGGCTGCTGGCGGCCGCTATACAGCTTCGGCTATGGGGTGTGGAACTGCTCGAGGCGGTCCGGCTGCTCGCGGGCGGCGCGCCCGAGCGGCGCTAGGTCCGAGGATATTTGCCGTGCACCCCGACATTCCCGCGAGCGCCGTCCTGCTCCTCGATTTTATCGGCCAGGTCGAAGCGCCGGGCGGCTACGGCGTCATCTACCGCAACCGGCAGGGCACGCTCGCCAGGCCGTTGACCGAGATGACGCTGGGCGAAGTTCTCGCTGCGCAGCCGGGCTGGACAACCGCGCACGGTTCGCCTGCCGCCGGACGCTATCAGGTCATCACCCGCACGCTCGCCGGCATCGCCGAGGAGCTCGGGCTTGACCATGCCCTGCCCTTCGACGCCGACCTGCAGGATCGCATCGGCCTCGCGCTGCTGCGCCGTCGCGGCTTCGACAGCTTCGTGTCCGGCGTACTGCCCTTGCCCGATTTTGCGCTGGCCCTCGCCAAGGAATGGGCGGCCTTCCCGGTGCTCTCGCCGCTAAGGGGCGCTCATCGCCTGCTCGAGGTGGGCGAAACCTACTACGCCGGCGACAAGCGCAACCGCGCCCTTGTCGCGCCAGCCACCTTCCTCGCCGTGCTGCAGCAGAGTCTCGCAGCGGCGCGCGAGCCGCGCTAGCTCGACTCCACCCGCCCGCCATGGTGTAGTCAGGCAGCAGGCGCTGGAGGGGTCGGGTGCCGGATTTCAGGTTGCTCATCGATGGCCAGCTGGTGGCGGGTGACGCGACCATGCCGGTGATCAATCCGGCGACAGGCGCGAGCTTCACCGAAGCGCCTCGAGCCTCGCTGGCGCAGCTCGAACGGGCCGTCGCCGCCGCCAGGTCGGCCTTCCCCGCCTGGGCCGCGACCCCGATCGAGCAACGCGCCGCCTCCCTCGTCGCCATCGCCGATCGCATCGCGCCCCATGCCGACGAACTGGCCCGGCTGCTCACCCGTGAGCAGGGCAAGCCGCTCGCTGACGCGCGCGGCGAGATCGACTATGCGGTCGCCACCTTCCGCCACTTCGCCACCTATCGCCTCGCGCCCGAGGTGATCCGCGACGACCGGCGCGGCCGCATCGAGGCCCATCGCCGGCGGCTCGGCGTGGTGGCCGCCATCGTGCCGTGGAACTATCCGATCTCGCTCTTCGCCTGGAAGGTGCCGCTGGCGCTGCTCGCCGGCAATACCGTGGTGGTAAAGCCCGCGCCCACCACACCGCTCACCACGCTGCGCTGGTGCGAACTGGTGCACGACTTGCTGCCGGCCGGCGTCCTCAACAGCCTCACCGACCAGAACGACCTCGGCCCGGCGCTCACCAGCCATCCCGATGTGCGCAAGGTCTCCTTCACGGGCTCCATCGAGACCGGCCGCAAGGTCATGGCCGCGGCCGCCCCGACGCTCAAGCGCATCAGCCTCGAGCTCGGCGGCAACGATGCGGCGATCGTCCTCGACGACAACGACCCAGCCGCCATCGCCCCGAAACTCTTCGGCGCGGCTTTCCGCAATAACGGCCAGCTCTGCATGGCGCTGAAGCGCCTCTACGTCCACGCCAGCCTCTACGACGAGATCTGCGACCGTCTCGCCGAACTCGCCGACCGCGAAATCGTCGGCGACGGCCTCGAACAGGGCACGACGCTCGGCCCAATCCAGAACAAGGCCCAGTTCGAGCGGGTGAAGGCGCTGCTCGCCGATGCCCGCGCCAGCGGCACCATCATAGCCGGAGGCACCTTTCCCGACGGCCCGGGCTATTTCCTTCGCCCCGCCGTGGTCCGCGACGTGACCGATGGCATCCGCATCGTCGACGAGGAGCAGTTCGGCCCGATCCTGCCAGTCATCCGTTTCGACGACGATGCCGATGCCGTTCGCCGCGCCAATGCGACGCCGTTCGGCCTCGGCGCCTCGGTCTGGTCGCGCAATCGCGACCGGGCCATTGCGCTCGCCGCCGGGCTCGAGGCCGGCACGATCTGGATCAACCAGCACGCGGCGCCCGACTGGGACACGCCGTTTGGGGGCGCGAAGCAATCGGGCATCGGTGCCGAACTCGGCCATGAAGGGCTGAACGAGTTCACCCAGCTCACCGTCATCAACGCAGCGCGCTAGCCGCGCTTCACCCACGCCTCCTGCCCGTTGAGGCGGCGCATTTCGCGCAGGTACTCGTCCTCGGAGGTCGACCAGCGGAGGCGGGCGTATTCGGCCACGTCCGGCCCGACCGGGTAGCGCAGCCTGTAGGTCTGGTCCGCGACCGCCGCGTCGATCGCCGCCACCACTTCGGCCTCGTCGCACGGGGCGAAGGGGTAGTTCATCATCGCGCCGAGTGCCGCGTCGAAATAGGCGCGGTAGTGGTCGGGCACCACCGCGCCAGCCGACGCGCCCATCGTGTTGGCGGTGAAGGCGGTGTTGCGCATCGCGCCGGGCTCGACCATGCGGATGCGTACGCCCTGCGACTCGAGCTCGTAATGCAGCGCTTCGGACGCGCCCTCGAGCGCGTGCTTGCTCGCCACGTAGTGCGACAGCAGCGGCGTCGCCATGAAGCCGACGCCCGAGGTGATGTTGACGATCACGCCCCGGCTCGCCTTCAGCGCCGGCAGCGCGGCGCGGATCACGTTCAGCGGGCCGAAATAATTGGTCTCGAACACCCGCCGCATGTCGGCATCCGTGCTCGGCTCGAACAGCGACAGGAAACTCACCCCGGCATTGTTCACCACCGCGTCGATGCCGCCGAACCGCGCGATCGTCGCTTCCACCGCGGCCGCCACGCTCGCGGGGTCGGTGACGTCGAGCGCCTGCACCAGCATGTCGGGATGTTCGGCAGCGAGCGCCGCGTCGGGCTTCCGCATCGTCGCGGCGACGTTCCAGCCCTTTTCGGCAAAGTGCAGCGCCGTGTCGCGGCCGAGCCCGCTCGATGCGCCGGTGATCAGAATTGTCTTGCTCATGGCGAAACCTCCATTCGTTTCGCCGCCTGAGATAGAAAGCCGCGCCGCTTCGATCTATAACGGGAAATCCGCTTCACGTTATGGATCGTCCCGATGGACGCGCTGACCGACATCATCCGCCTGCTCCGCCCGCAAACCGTACTGCTCGGCAGCCTCGCCGCGACCGGCGACTGGGCGGTGCGTGTGCCGCCGCAACCGGCGCCGACCTTCTACCTCGTCGCCGAGGGCCACTGCTGGTACCGAAGCGGCGACGCGGCCCCGGTCGAACTCCAGGCCGGCGACTACCTGCTCTCGGTCCGCGCCGCGGACGACTGCTTCCTCAGCGCCCCCGACGCCAAGCCCGTGCTCTCCGACGATGCCTTCAAAGCCCGCCACTCGATCGACGGCGAAGTCCGGCTCGGCGGCGGCGATGCGCCTACCCGCATCCTCGGCGGCCTCCTCGTCTGCGACGCGGCGAACGCTGACCTCCTGGTCGAGCTCCTGCCGCGGCTCGTCCATGTCCGCGCTGCCGATCCGGGCGGCGCGCGCCTCCGGTCGATCGTCACCCTGCTGCGCGAGGAAGCCGCCGACGAACGGCCGGGCAGCGAGGCCATCCTCGCCCGCCTCATCGAAATCATGCTGATCGAGACGCTGCGCCGCGAGGCCGAAACCCTGCCTGGCGCCGGCCTCCTCGGCGGTCTCGCCGATCCACGCCTTGCCCGGGCGCTGGCGCAGATCCATGCCGATGTCGGCCGCGGCTGGACCATCGCCGAACTCGGCCGCGAGGCCGGCATGTCACGCTCGGTCTTCGCCCGCCGCTTCGCCGAAGCCGTCGGCGTCGCCCCGGTCGAATATCTCCTGCGCTGGCGCATGGCGCTGGCGAAAGACGCGCTCGCCAACAGCCGCACTGGGCTCGACGAAATCGCGGCGCGGGTGGGCTACAAATCCGCCAGCGCCTTCTCCACCGCCTTCAGCCAGCGCATCGGCGTCGCGCCCAGCCTCTATGCCCAATCGCTGCGCGCAGGGCAGCCCGCCGCCGGCTGAGCTTCTCGCCCGCGCCGATCCGTGGTCGCCTCGGGTCATGGCGCTCGACCTCATCATCGCCAATGCACGGCTGACCGACTGGGACCTCCCGGTCGAGATCGGCATCGCCAACGGCCATATCGCCGAGATCGCGCCCGCCATCGCGTCCGATGCGCCGCGCGAGGATGCGGGCGGCGCCTTCGCCTGCGGCGGCTTCGTCGAGTGCCACATTCACCTCGACAAGGCCGGCTTCCTCGATCGCTGCCCGATCTGCGAGGGCACGCTCAAGGAAGCCGTCGCCCTCACCGCCAAGGCCAAAGCCGGCTTCACCGTCCCCGACGTGCGTGCCCGTGCCGCAAAGGTGGTCGAGGCCGCGATCCTCCACGGCACCACGCGGATGCGCAGCTTCGTCGAGATCGACCCGCGCGCCGGCTTCCGCTCCTTCGAGGCCCTGCTCGAGGTGCAGCGCGACTACGCTTTCGCCATCGACATTTCGCTCTGCGCCTTCGCCCAGGAGGGCCTGACGCAGGAAATGGCGACCTATGCGCGACTCGACGAAGCGCTAGGCACCGGCGCCGCGTCCGTCGGCGGCTGCCCCTATACCGACCCCGACCCGGTCCGCCATGTCGGCCTCATTTTCGATCTCGCCGAAAAGCACGGCACCGCCGTCGATTTCCACGCCGATTTCGACCTCGACCCGGCAAACTCCATCCTCCCCGAGATCGCCGCGCAAACCCGCGCCCGCGGATTCCACGGCAAGGTCTCGGTCGGCCACGTCACCAAGCTCGCCGCCATGCCGCCGGCCGAGCTCGACCGCCTCGGCGAGGACCTGGCGACCGCCGGCATCACCATCACGGCGCTCCCCGCGACCGACCTCTTCATCCTCGGCGCCATCGCCCCGCTGATGCGGCTGAAACAGCTCGGCGTCACAGTCACGCTCGCCACCAACAACATCCTCAACCCCTTCACGCCCTATGGCGACGGCTCGCTGCTGCGCATGGCGAACCTCTACGCCAACACGGCGAAGCTGGCCCGCGACGAGGATCTGGCCGCCGCCTTCGAGATGATCACCTCAGCCCCGGCCCGCCTGCTCGGCGCGCCCCACGGCCTCGCGGTCGGCGCCCCGGCCGATATCGTCCTGCTCGATGCCCCGGACGCGGTCACCGCCGTCCGCACCAACGCGCCGACGCTCGCGGGCTACAAGCGCGGCGTCCGCACCTTCACCCGACCGCGCCCCACACTTCACGTGCCGCCTGCCGCCATATAGGCCGCCTGCAGCTCCGCCATCACCGAGCGCTCCGGCTTCGGCCCGCCGCGATGCAGGTGCCGCAGCTCCACCGCGAACGCCTCCCACATGTCCGGCCCGCCCTTCTGCAGCGCAATCGAGCGCGCCGCGAGTTCGCGGAACGGCGTCAGGTGTTTCACGCCCCAGTTGCCGAGCGCCACCATCACCGGCACGAGGTCGATGGCCTTCTCGGTGAGGCTGTAGATCGTGCGCTGCTTGTGGGCGAAATCGGGCGCCACCGAGAGCAGCCCCTCCTCCACCAGCCGCTTCAGCCGGTCGGCGAGGATGTTCGTCGCGATCCCCTCGAGCGAGTGGCTGTGCAATTCGCCATAGGTGCGGAAATTGCCGAACATGATGTCGCGCAGCACGATCAGGGTCCAGCGGTCGCCGAGCACCTCCACCGACTGGTTGATCGGGCATCCGGATCGCGGCTCGTTCACGTCACACTCCAAATCGACCACTTGCAGTTTACAAGTGGCTTGCCTCCCGATATACCACTTGCAGATCACAAGCGGTAGTGAGGGCAGGAAATTTCGAGAATTTCCTGTGGCCGCCTGTCGAAACGGATGCGGGCCATTCGTCGAACTGACAGAATGCCCCGGAGGGAAGTCGCAATGGAAAAGAATTATGGCTGGGTCGTCGTCGCCACGGGCGCGGTGATCACGTGTCTTGCAATGGGCGCGATGTTCGCGCTCCCCGTCTACCTCCAGCCCATGGCGGAAGCGACCGGGTGGAGCCGGGCCGATATCTCGCTCGCCATGACCATCGGCTTCATCGTCATGGGTGTCGCCGGCTTCGGCTGGGGCACGCTCAGCGACCGCATCGGGCCGCGCCCCGTGGTGCTGATCGCCGCGACCATCCTCGGCGCCGGCCTCCTGATCGCGAGCCAGGCGCCCAATGTGCTGGTGTTCCAGTTCGCCTATGGCGGGCTCGTCGGCGCCTCGGGCGGCGCGTTCTTTGCCCCCATCATTTCGGCCACCCTCAGCTGGTTCGACAAGAACCGCTCGCTCGCCGTGTCGCTGGTATCTGTTGGCGGCGGCGTCGCGCCGATGACCATGAGCCCGCTCGCCGGCTACCTCACCACCATCATGGGCTGGCGGGGCGCCATGTTCTGGATCGCGGTCGGCGCGCTCGCCGTCGTCATCCCGGCCTCGCTGCTCATCCGCCGCGCCCCGGCGCTCGAAAACCCGGCGCCGCAGCCGGACGCGACCTCCGCCGCCCCGGCGAAGAACGCGAGTGGCTTCGGTGTCCTGCGTACCCCGCAGTTCCTCGTCCTCGCCGGCACGTTCTTTCTCTGCTGCGCCGCCCATTCGGGCCCGATCTTCCACACTGTCAGCTACGCCATGATCTGCGGCGCCTCGCTCACGGCGGCGACCGGCGTCTATGCCATCGAGGGCCTCTCGGGCCTCTTCGGCCGGCTGCTCTTCGGCGTCCTCGCCGACCGGATCGGCGTGCGCCGCATCATCGTCGGCGGGCTGGTGCTGCAGGCCGCGGGCATCTACGCCTATATTTATCTCAGCGAAATCAACCAGTTCTACATGCTGGCCGCGGTGCTCGGCCTCGCCTATGGCGGCGTCATGCCGCTCTATTCGGTGCTGGCCCGCGAGTATTTTCCGCCCCGCCTCATGGGCACGGTGCTCGGCGCCATGACCATGACCTCGTCGATCGGCATGGCGGCGGGCCCGGTCGGCGGCGGCTGGCTCTACGAAACCTTCGGCACCTACCACTGGCTCTACATCGCATCGGCCGGCATCGGCATCGCCGCCGCGGCCCTGGCCCTGGTGTTCCCGCCGGCCAAGAAGGACGTCGACGAGACCCCGACGCAGCTCCAGCCGGCGTAAGTCGAACCCTACTGACATTCCCTGTCGCGCACGTCCTTCACAAAAGCGCGGCAGGGAACACTGGAACCGGCAAGCCGGTTCACCCATCTACCCAATCCAGTGCGCAACAGACGCACCGACGCCCGGAGGAGGACACCCGTGACGCCGTTCCACCAAATTCTCGGCAACAACCTCGTTGCCAACATCACCAACTACACCGTCTGGTTCGCGGTCACCTTCTGGGTCTATCTCGAAACCCATTCGGTGTTCGCCACCGGCACCATAGCGGGTGTCTATCTGGTCTTCACCGCCGCCTTCGGCATCTGGCTCGGCTCGATCGTCGACCACAACGCCAAGAAGCTGGTGATGCTCGGCTCCTCGGTCGTCTCATTCGGCTTTTACGCGGTGGCGCTCGCCATCCTGCTGCTCAACCCGACCGAAGCCTTCGAGAACCCGTATGGGTGGACGCTCTGGCTCTTCATCCTCCCCATCATGCTCGGCGTCATCGCCGGCAATGTGCGGTCGATCGCGCTCGCCACCCTCGTCACCATCCTCATCCCCGAGGATAGGCGCGACAAGGCGAACGGCCTCGTCGGCATGGTCTCGGGCATCGGCTTTCTCACCACCTCGATGATCTCGGGCGTGCTGGTGGCCTGGGGCGGCATGCTGGCCACCCTGCTGCTGGCGCTGGCGCTCACGGCCATCGTCTTCCTCCACCTCCTCACCGTGGCGCTCGACGAAGGCCGCCCGGCGCCCAGCGCCGACACCCCGGCCGAGCCGAAGCGCGTCGATCTCAAGGGCACCATCGCGGTCATCGCCGGCGTCCCCGGCCTCTTCGCGCTCATCCTCTTTGCCTGCTTCAACAATTTCCTCGGCGGCGTGTTCATGGCGCTGCTCGACGCCTACGGGCTGTCGCTGGTCTCGGTCGAAATCTGGGGCATCCTGTTCGGCGTCATCTCCACCGCCTTCATCATTTCGGGCATCGTCATCGCGAAGACCGGCCTGGGCAAAAATCCGCTGCGCACCCTGCTGCTCGTCAACATGATCACCTGGTCGGTCTGCTGCGTCTTCACCATCCAACCCTCGATCTGGCTGCTCGCGGGCGGCATGTTCATCTGGATGCTGCTCGGCCCCTATGCGGAAGCGGCCGAACACACGACGCTGCAGAAGGTGGTGCCGCCCGAGCGGCAAGGCCGCGTCTTCGGCTTCGCCCAGTCGGTCGAGCAGTCCGCCTCGCCGCTCACCGCCTTCTTGATCGGGCCGCTCGCCGAGTTCTTCTTCATCCCGTTCATGACGGCGGGCCTCGGCGCCGAACTGATCGGCGGCTGGTTCGGCACCGGCCCGGCCCGCGGCATCGCGCTGGTCTTCACCCTCGCCGGCCTCATCGGCCTCGTGGTGACCTTCTTCGCCTTCCGCTCCAAGTACTACCGGCAGCTCTCCGAGGCCTACGCCAAGGCCCCGGACGACGAGCCGCCGACGGGCGGAGCGACGGTGCCTGCTTAAAGCCCGTGCTGCTCGCGCCAGTGCGGGTTTTGCATGATGCCGAGCACATTGCCGAAGGGGTCGACCACCGAGGCGGTGATGAAGCCGGTCTCGCCGCGCTTGGTGATCGGGTCATACTCCGTCGCCCCGGCGGCGAGCAGCGTGGCGAAGCTGGCTTCGATGTCGTCGACATTCCACAGCAGGATGGCGCCGCCGGGTCCGGGCTGCATCCGGGCCGGCGCGTAGCGGCGATCAATGATGCCGAACTCGTCGGCGTCGTCGCCGATGCGGAACTCGACATAGGCTGGCGTCTCGCGGTTCGGCATCTGGAAATAGGCTTCCGTGCCGAACAGTTTGCCATACCAGTCGCGGGCCGCCGCGACGTCATCGGCATAAAAGCTCACCGTGGCCATGCCGCGCAAAAAGTGCTGGTTCGTCATTGTCTTGCTCCGTTGCTTGATTGCTTATGGAGCCATCATGCCCAGCCCGCCTGACCCGGTATTTCAAAAACCCGCAGAGCCCAGAACCGAGCCCTACGATCCGCGCGGACGGCTCGATCCGGCGGCGTTTGCCCGCAACGCCCAGTTCCGCACCGTCGCGCCACCGGCCGACCTGGCCCCCTTCGTCGAGCATTTCTGGATCGTGCGCTGGCACGATATCGTCGGGGTCTACGACAATGCCGAGGTGATGCACCGGCCCTATGTCGACCTGTTCGTCGCCGCCGACAGCGCCGGCATCCAGGGCACGTTCCGCGGCAAGCGCATCTATCGCGCCGAAGGCACCGGCCGCGTCATGGGCGCCCGCCTGCTGCCCGGCGCTTTCCGCTGCTTCTATGCAGGTGAGCTCAGCAACCTGCAGGACCAGGTGCTGCCGCTCGATACCGTCTTCCCCAGCGCCGGCCACGCCTTCCACGAAACCATCGCGGCCGATGACGACGCCGCCGTCGCGCAGGTCATGGCCCTGCTCCGCTCAGCCAGCCCGACCCCCGACGACAATGTGGCGCTCATCAACGCCATCATCGCCGCCATCGAAGCCGATCCCGACCTCACCACAGTCGCCGCGGTGGCGAAAACCTTCGACCGCTCCGAGCGCTGGGTGCAGCAGCTGTTTCGCGATTATCTCGGCATCGGGCTCAAATGGCTGCTGCAGCGCCACCGCCTGCTCGCGGCCGCCGCCAGCATCCGCACCACCGACAACCCGGACTGGGCCGATATCGCCTACGCGCTCGGCTATTCGAGCCAGCAGCACTTCATCACCGATTTCCGCACCGTGCTCGGCGAAACGCCGGTGCAGTACAAGGCCAACCTCAGCACTCAATGATCGGCATTACTGGCAAATCACCCGCCCGGCCGCTAGCCTCAGGCCAATGAGGAGATTTTCGCTTTGAAGGCCGATGACGACGCGCCCGATCTCGACGCCGCGGCGCAGCTCGCGCTGGCGCAGGAGCCGCAACGGCAGAAGGCCGGCGAGATCGGCAAGCGCCCCGACGTCACGCTGCACCAGTTGCGCATCTTCTGGGCGGTGGCGCATTCGGAAACGCTGACCAAGGCAGCCAAGCAACTCGGCCTCGCCCAGCCCTCGCTCAGCCAGCAGCTCAGCAAGCTCGAATCCACCCTCGGCTCAAAGCTCTTCCACCGCCGCTCCAACGAGATGGTGATCACCGAGGCGGGCAAATTCCTGCTCCCGCGCGCCGAAACCGTGCTGCGCAACATGCAGGATCTCGAAGAGGGCCTGCAGCGCTTTTCCGGCGGCCACCGCGCCACCGTGCGCATCGCCGGCGTCACCTCGGTGCTGCGAGTGCTGCTGCCCCGGGCCATCACCCAGACGCAGGACGATTACCCCGATGTCGATTTCGACATCCAGGAAGCGGCGCCGAACGATATCCTCGAGCTGCTCTACGGCCGCCGGGTGAATATCGGCCTTCTCGCCGCCAACTCCATCGCCGAGGCCGGCGTCGGCTTCCTGCAGGTGCCGCTGATCGACGACCCCTATGTGCTGGTCGTCCCCGAATTCATCGACCTCACCCGCGTGAAAGACCCGCGCCGCGAGCTCCCGCCGCTGGCGCTCGATGTGCTCGGGCGCTCCATCCAGTTCAATTTCGGCACGCAGCACACCAAGCGCGTCGAGGACTGGTATTCGGAAATGCTGCCGATGAACCGCATCGTCGCCCAGTGCCGCAGCTTCGAGGTGGCGATCGGGCTGGTGCGTGCCGGCACCGGCGTCTGCCTCGCCCCGGCCGTCTCGACCCTGATGGGCGGTGGCCCGCCGGTGGGCGTCAAACTCTACAAGGTCGCGGTGCCGCCCCGCCGCCTCATCGCGCTCGTGCCGAGCCAATACCGCCGGCAGGTGCCCTATGAGGACCTGCTCGACAAGCTGCAGGAAGCCTGCGAGCAGTTCGAACTGCCCCCCATGCTCCCCACCCCGCCCTTCCTCGAACGCCGCTCCCACGGAACGCTCTGACGTCGCCTCCTCTCCCCCCGGGGGAGAGGATAGCGTCGCCCGGCGCATGAGCGCCTTGGCAAAGCTGAGGTGAGGGGCCTTATTTGGTCGCGCGACCGCATCAGCCTGGCGAGGGACAAGCCGCGCTGCCTTGCGCCCGCAACTATCGCCATTCCCGCCATGGGCGAGGACGCGATCCCATCTCCCGCCAGCCGCCGGAAAAGTCCGGCGGCGCGTCGGCAGGCGTCAGCTCTCGATCGCGAGGCGGACCAGTTCGGCGGTGTTGCGCGCGCCGATCTTTTCCATGATGTGCCGGCGGTGCACTTCCACCGTGCGGTAGGAGAGGCCGAGGTCGACGGCGATCTCCTTGTTGGTCCGGCCGTCCACGACATATTGCAGGATCTGCCGCTCGCGATAGGTGAGGGTCCCAAACCCCCGCACCGTCACCGCATCCGGCCCGTCCTTGCCCGGTTCGACATGGATGTCGCCCCGGAACACTTCCTGCATGGCGCGCACGATTTCCACCGGCGCGTAGGGCGGCGAAAACACCGCCGAGGCGCCGTGCTTCATCGCCTGCACCACCACTTCCGCGCGGACCACCGCCGGAGCGAGCAGGAAAGCATGGATGCCCAGGTGCTGGCCACGGATGGCATCCAGCGCCGTCACCGTGTCGCTGACCGCGCCTGTGCCGTCGCAGAGCGGCATCATCACCAGGTCGGGCCGGCGCAACGCCATCAGGCGCGTCAGGCCCGACATGTCTGGAACCATGGATACCTGGAATCCCTGCGCGATGAACTCGTCGCACAAAACCTTGCACACCGCGACGTCGGGGTGCGTCAGATAGATTAGCCGGTCGCGGTTCAGATACGTCCTGTAGGGTATAGCTTCCGCAAGTCTGTCCACTTTGCCTCTCTCCTAGGCCAAGTTGCGCAGCTGAGCCTTTTCCTTCCTCTCATTAGGTAGTTGGGCCAAAGCTGCTACCGTCGAATCGCATCCACATAAGTATTAGATCATCGCTTACACAAGGCTGACAATGCATGGTCACCTTAATCCTACTACACGAGGGAGTGATTATGCGTAGCGGCAATACTGACAACGTTCGCAAAACATGATTCGAATAGTCTCTATTTAATCGTCAGGACTCCTGACCCAAGGCGTCCGCTATCCGCGATTATCGTTAAACTGATCGACCCGGTTGCGTATTGGCCGCAACGCGCTCGACGAATGCCGGTGCAAAACCTCCTGCTGGCGATCCGCCCAAGCATCTGTCGCGCTATCAGTGACTTAGCGTCACCTAAGGGGGAATCGTAATGTTCAGGAAGTTATCGGCCGAAGCGTTCGGCACGTTCTGGCTCGTCTTCGGCGGTTGCGGCAGCGCACTCATCGCCGCCGGATTTCCGGATGTCGGCATCGGCTTTGTCGGCGTCTCGCTCGCCTTCGGCCTCACCGTGCTCACCATGGCCTATGCGGTCGGCGGCATTTCGGGCGGCCACTTCAACCCGGCCGTCTCGCTCGGCCTCGCGGTGGCCGGCCGCTTCGAATATCGCGACCTCATCCCCTACTGGATCGCCCAGCTCGTCGGCGGCATCCTTGCCGCCGCGCTCCTCTACCTCATCTGCTCGGGCAAGACCGGCTGGATGCCCGGCGGCTTCGCCTCGAACGGCTATGACGCGAACTCGCCCGATGGCTACTCGATGCTGTCGGCGCTGATCACCGAAATCGTGCTCACCGCCTTCTTCCTCATCGTCATCCTCGGCTCGACCAGCAAGGTGGCGCCGGTGGGCTTTGCGCCGCTCTCGATCGGCCTCAGCCTCACCCTCATCCACCTGATCTCGATCCCGGTGACCAACACCTCGGTCAACCCGGCCCGCTCGATCGCCACCGCGATCTTCGCCCAGAACGGCGCCCTCGGCCAGGTCTGGCTCTTCATCCTCGCCCCGCTGGTCGGCGCGGCACTCGGCGCAGCCATCTGGAAATACGTGCTCTCGCCGGGCGAAAGCGTCGGCAAGGTCGGCCGCGAGACCTGATCGTACCGCCACGCGAAACCATCAGCCCTCCCATCGCATTCCGGTGGGAGGGCTTTGTTTTTGAGGGATAACCCATGACCATCAAGCGCATGGACAATGTCGGGATCGTCGTCGACGACCTCGACGAGGCGATCGATTTCCTGCGCCTCCTCGGCCTCGAGCTCGAGGGCCGCGCCACGATCGAGGGAGAATGGGCCGGCCGCGTCACCGGGCTCGGCGACCAGCATGTCGAGATCGCGATGATGCGCACCCCCGACGGCCACAGCCGCCTCGAACTCTCCCGCTTCCTCCGCCCCGCGGTCGTCTCCGACCACCGCAACGCCCCCGTCAACGCGCTCGGCTACCTCCGCGTCATGTTCGCCGTCGAAAACCTCGACGCCACCCTCACCCGCCTCGGCCCCCGCGCCCAACTCACGGGCGAAGTGGTGAACTACGAGAACATCTACCGCCTCTGCTACATCCGCGGCCCGGGCGGTTTGCTGATCGGATTGGCGGAGGAGCTGGGGTAACCCTGCGCCAGCGAGGGCGCGCATCCTCCCCCTTGGCGGGGGAGGATAGTGAAGCTCGGGAGCGAAGCGACCTAGCGGAACTGAGGAGAAGGGGTCGACGCCCCCTACCCCACCAGCCCATCCATCGGCGCAACCCCGATCGAGTCCGGGAACACCTTCGTCGATAGGTCCGTGGCCGAAATCCCGAGATGATCGCGCAGCACGCCCTTGAGCACGGCGCGGAGGTCGGTCGTCGGCTTCAGGTCGCGGTCTTCGTACAAGTCCGCGTCCCGTAGCCCCGGCCAATCCGCCACCACGCGGCCGCCTTTTACCGAGCCACCGAGCAGGAACGCGACCGTGGCGGTGCCGTGGTCGGTGCCTTCGTTGCCATTGGCGCGGGCGGTGCGGCCGAATTCGGTCATCACGGCCACCACGGTGTCGTCCCACACCGGCGCGAGTTCGGTCGCAAGCGCCACCAGCGCCCCGTCGAGCGCGCCGAGCACGTTGTCGAGCCGGCCGTCTTCGGCCGTGTGGGTGTCCCAGCCGTCATAGCTCAGCGCCGCCAACCGAGGCCCGCTCTCTTCGGCGAGCAGCCGGGCCGAGCCTTCGGCCAGGGCCTTGAACGAGGCGGCCAGCCCGCCCGCCGCCTTCACGTCGATGCCCTGCGCCAGCGCGTCGAGGTCGACGCCCTCGCCCATCACCTTGGCGATCGCGGGGTCGGTGTGGGTGTAGAGGTCGAGCAGGCGCTTCAGCGTATCGGTCGAGGCCGCTTCGAGCCGCGGCGGCGTCCAGCTCAGGGTCGGCGCGTCGCCGCGGAGGATCAGCGGAATGGTCGGGCTCGCGGCGAGCCCCGAGACCGGCCGCACGCCTTCGCCCGCCGGGATCGCCGCGGCCGCCCGGTTGAGCCAGCCGCTCGGCGCCAGACCCGGGCCATTGAGCCCGCTTTCGAGCACGTCCTGCCCGTCGAAATGCGAGCGGTCGCGATAGGGCGTCGCTGTCGCGTGAACGATCAGCGCCTCGCCCTTCTGGTAGAGCGCGTGGAGGCCCGGCATCGCGGCATTCAACTGGAAGAAGCCGTCGAGCGGCAGCGCCGGCTCCTTTTCCAGCGCCCCGATGGCGAGGTCGCCGCGGAGCGCCGCATAGTCCTTGTCCGCGACAGGCGGCACCACGGCGAGCCCATCCATGGCCCCGCGCAAAATCACCGCGACGAAGCGCGGCTCGCGCCCCGGCGCCGCATAGGCGGGTTTGGGCAGATTGGCCCAGGCGATGAAGGCGCCGGCCCCGGCGAGGAACACCCGGCGCGAGGGGCAGAGCAGCGCATCGGCAATCGCGTTGTTGGCGGGAAGTTTCATCTCATCATCTCCGCTGGAATTCGGGGCTCATCAGCAGCAGTGCGAGGCCCTGGGCCGGGCTTTCGGCCCGTTCGATCGTCTGTTTCGTTTCGGCGCCGAGCAGCGGACCGAGCACGGCCTCGGCCACCTGGCGCGGGTCGACGTCGCCCGCCGCGGCGGCCAGTTCCTGCGCCACTTCGAGCCTTGTGGTCATCGCGTCGGGCGCGAGCCAGGTGCTGGTGAGGTCGGAATAGCCCGCCGGCGAAGGCGGGTTCATCAGCGGCTGGCCGAGGCTTTGCAGCGCCTTCGCCACCTCGCCGGGTTTTGGCGTCACGCCGAGCGCCCGCGTACCGGCCCAGAGATATTCCTGCGGGCTGCGCAGCTTCGCCACCGGCGCGTCCCAGGCCTCATCGGCCGCGAGCAGCGCCTTCGACACCGCCGCAAGGTCGCCCTTGGTGTCCGTGAAAGTCTGCGCCAGCCGGTCAACCAGCGCCGGGGGCGGCGTATCGGCGACGAAGTGGCGGGCGAGCTTGGTGGCGATGTGCCTCGCCGTCGCCGGATGATAGGCGAGCAGCCGCAACGCCGCCTCGCCCTGCGCCACGCCCTTCTGGCCGAAATCCTGGCCCAGCAGGCTCTGTGCGCCAGGCTCATGGGCCTGGGCCCGGAACATGAACTTGCCAAAATCCTCGGACTTCTTCCGCCCCACGCTCCAGCCGGTGAGGATGCGGGCGAGGCTCGTCACATCGGCCTGCGTGTAGCCGCCATCGACGCCGAGCGTGTGGAGCTCCATCAGCTCGCGGGCGAAATTCTCGTTGAGCCCCGCCTCGCGCTTCTCTCCGTCCCGGCTGTCTGGGCCGACCGAGGTGGCATTGTTGAGGTAGACCAGCATGGCCGGATGCCGGGCCGAGGCGAACAGCAGGTCCTCGAACGAGCCGAGGATATGCGGGCGGATCGCCTCGCGTTCGAACGGCCCGGCCAGTGTCCGCACCACGCCGCCATTATCGGCCTCGATGGCGAAATGGTTGGCCCAGAACGCCACCAGCCGCTCGGCAAACCCGGGCTTGGCCTCGGCAATGCGATCGAGCCGCGCCGGCAGTTCTACTTTCAGGTTGTAGTTCTGCGCGTCGGTGCCACCGGCAGCGGCGACAGCGGCCGCCCGCTTGTTCTTCCGGCCCTTGAGTTTGCCGTTCTTGCCGGGTTTCGCCGCAGGCTCGGCCATCTCCGCTGTCATATCGCCCGCAGCGTCGTCGGCCATGGCGTCGGGCGCCGCATCATCGGCCTTCGCGGCCGCGGCCTTGCCGGCCTTCCGTTCCATGCGGAATTCGCGATAGGCGGCGAGCGCATCCGGGCTGTCGAGCAGCCGCTTGCCGGTCAGCAACGCCACCTCGGGGTCGGCGATTTCAGCCAGCAGTTGAGCCCGGGGGTCGGCAGTGTCGTCGCCCTGCCGCAGGCCCAGTCCGAAACGGGCAAACCCGATATATGCGTCGACCGCCATGATCAGTCCTTCCATCCAACGTATTGACGCTGAATGGAAAGCTGCGCGCCCAATCGGGACGTCGCGCGGCCGGAATGCGGCGGCGGCGCGGCGCTTTGTTACGTTGCGTTACGGCCGGTTACAGCCGCTCAGCGGCCCGCCAGTTCGCGGCGGCGAAGCAGCGGCGTGCGGTAGAACTCATGCCCCAGCCGGCGCTTGTTGCGGCGCTTGGGCGCCGGCAGTTCCGGCCTGCCGTAAAGTTCGACCATCTCGTCGGTCGTCAACGCATCACTCTCGTCGAGCCCCAGCGCCCAGGCTGCAAGCTCACCCTTCACTACGAAAAAACCACTCATACCCCAGCCCCTAGCACCCCCCGATGCTGGATTGGATCATGTTTGGTATGAAATCGGTATGCATCACCCATTCGGGTGAAGCGGCAAAACGTGAACGAAACCGTTGCTCAAACGCTCAGGAACCGGTTTCCGTCAACGGACTGGCGCCCGCCAGCAGGCGTACCAGTTCGGCCTGGCGGCTGGTGGCGGTCTTGGCCATCACGCCCTTGAGTTGCGTGCGCACCGTTTCCTTCGAGGTCGCGCTCTTGCGCGAGATTTCCTCGACCGAGAGCCCCGCCGCCAGTTCCCGGGCCACCCGCGCCTCGGCCGGGGTCAGGTCGAACAGCCCGTGCAGCATCTCGGTCAGCGGCGCCTCGGGCGCCACCACGGCGGTGAGCACGAGCAGGAACGCCGCGCGCGAGAAGATGTCGTGCGCCGTGCGCCGGATCGGCACGAGATGGGCGATCAGCGCCGGCGCCCCATCGGCCGCCGGAATGGGGATCGAACGGGCGGCAAAGCCCGGGTCGAGCGAAGCCGTGCCCAGCACCTGCTGCAGCGTGCTGTTGGCCGCCCGGCTGGCGAAGCTCACACGGTCGAAGGCCCCGGCCGCCACGCGCGGCGCCAGCTGCTCGAAGAGCGGGTTGGCGATCAGCACGCGGCCGCTTTCGGTCAGCGCCGCGGCGGGAAGGCCGACCAGTTGCAGCGCTTCGGTCGCGCTGCTCGAAGCCCGCAACCCGAGCCGGTGGGCCAGCAAGGCGGCGCGGGCGAGGTGCGGACGGTAGGGGTCCAGCACCTCCATCTCGGCACGGGTGAACACCCCATGCTCGTCGCTGCGGGCCACATCGAACACCAGGATGTCGCCGGTCGGCACGGCAATCACCGAGCCCGAGGTATGGTGCAACCCCGCCGGCAGCAGCAGCTCGCGATAGATCGGGTCGCGCGCCAGCTCCTCGGGGCTCTGCACCTCGCGATCCATCAGGAACCCCGCATGCCCAGAGGCAAGCGCACGGCGCGGCCGCGGATTATCGTAGCGCTCGGCATTGTCGGCGTAGAGCTGCACTGTCGGGCGGTAGACGTCGGTGGCCGTGTAGGCGACGCGGCGATCCACATCGAGCGCGAAGAGCGACACATGCCGCGTCTTCGCCAGCTGCCCCAGCCGCTCGAGCGCACCTGGCCAATTCTCAGGCACGGCGGCTGCTTCGTAGATCAGGTCCAGCAACGCGCTGTCCATGTGTCCTCCAACGGAACCCCGATATTGCCGCTTTCTGCGGCAGGGCGTCCAGTACTGTATACCGGAAGTGGCTAACAGCCGCTGTCAGCCAAACTTGTCAGGGTTCACCCCGGGCCGCGGACCCGGTAAGGTCGCGCCCCGACCTTCCGGAATCGTTTCATGCACCTTGTCCTCGTCGATGGCTCCGGCTTCATCTTCCGCGCCTTCCATGCCCTGCCCCAGCTGACCCGCAAGTCGGATGGGCTGCCGGTGGGTAGCGTGGTCGGCTTCTGCAACATGATCTGGAAGCTCGGCGAGGATCTGTCGGGCGATGACGCGCCCACCCACATGGCGGTGATCTTCGACTATTCGAGCAAAACCTTCCGCGACGATATCTACACCGAATACAAGCAGCACCGGCCGCCGGCGCCGCCCGAGCTCGTGCCGCAGTTCCCGCTCACCCGCTCCGCCACTCGCGCCTACGGCCTCCCGTCGATCGAGATGGAGGGTTTCGAGGCCGACGACATCATGGCGACCTATACCCGCCTCGCCCGCGAGGCCGGCGGCAAGGTCACCATCGTTTCGTCCGACAAGGACCTGATGCAGCTCGTCACCCCCGATGGCACGGTGCGGCTGCTCGACACCATCCCGCGCCCCGGCCAGCCGCCGCTCCGCTGGATCGGCCCCGACGAGGTGATGGACAAGTTCGGCGTCACCCCCGACAAGGTGATCGAGGTGCAGGCCCTCTGCGGCGACGCCGTCGACAACGTGCCGGGCGTGCCGGGCATCGGCGTGAAGACCGCGGCCGAGCTCATCAACACCTTTGGCGACATAGAAACCCTGCTCGCCAGCACCGCGCAGATCAAGCAGCCCAAGCGCCGCCAGGCGCTCGAGGAGAATGCCGAGCTCGCCCGCATCTCCAAGAAGCTCGTGACGCTGCGCAACGACGCCCCAGTCGAGCTCGGCCTCGATGCCTTGCTGCGCGAGCCGGTGCCGCCGGCCAAACTCTTCCCCTTCCTCAAGGCGATGGAGTTCTTCGCCCTCGCCAAGCGCCTCGGGCCGCTGCTCGATGCCGATCCCGATGCGTGGCCGGCCGATCCCGAGATCGCCGCCAAGCCGCCCGAGCCGGTGGGTTTCGACAATTCGGCCCGCGCCGTCGCCCGCGAGGCGCGCCAGCAGGCCGATGGCTCGGCCGAGTCCGTGCCGGTGATCCACGCCCGCGAAGTGCACGAGAAGATCAAGGCGATCCCGCTCGATCACTCCAAATACGAGATCATCCGCGACGCCGCCCACCTCCAGCGCTGGATCGACGCAATTTATGCCGCGGGCATTGTCGCCACCGATACCGAGACCACCGGCCTCGACAACCAGACGGCCGAGCTCGTCGGCATCTCGTTTTCCACCGCGCCGGGCAATGGCGCCTACCTGCCGCTCGGCCACACCACCGGGGCCGGCGACCTGCTCGGCGGCGGCCGCGCCGAAGGCCAGATGGATGAGGAAGAGGCGCTCCGCCTGCTCCGCCCGGTCTTTGCCGACCGCTCGGTGCTGAAACTCTTCCACAACGTGAAATACGACCTCGGCATGCTCGCCCGCTACGAGGTCGAGGTCCGCTCGTTCGACGACAACCTGCTCCTGAGCTACGCGCTCGATGGCCCGCAGTTCAACACCATGGGCGAACTCAGCCAGCACTGGCTCGGCCATTCCGGCATCTCGATCAAGGAACTGCTCGGCACCGGCAAATCGGCCCGCACCTTCGCCCAGGTGGGAATCGAGGAAGCGGCGAAATACGCTGCCGAGGATGCCGACCTCACCTTCCGCCTGTGGAAAGTGCTGAAGCCGCGCCTCGTCGCCGAGAGCATGACCGAACTCTATGAGACCATAGAACGGCCGCTGGCCCCGGTCCTCGCCCGGATGGAAGGCCGCGGCATCACCGTCGACCGCCAGATCCTCTCGCGCCTGTCGGGCGATTTCGCCCAGCGCGCCGCCGCGCTCGAGGCCGAGGCCTATGAGCTCGCGGGCTCCACCTTCAACCTCGGCTCGCCCAAGCAGCTGGGCGAAATCCTCTTCGACCGCATGGGGCTGCCCGGCGGCACCAAGACCAAGACCGGCGCCTGGTCGACCGGCGCCGACGTGCTCGAAGGCCTCGCCGACCAGGGCATTCCGCTCGCCCGCACCATCGTCGACTGGCGCCAGCTGACCAAGCTGATGGGCACCTACACCGACGCCCTCCCCACCTACATCAACAGCCGCACCGGGCGCGTTCACACCACCTATTCGCAGCACTCGGTGCTCACCGGCCGCCTCTCCTCGAACGAGCCGAACCTGCAGAACATCCCGGTTCGCACCGCCGATGGCCGCAAGATCCGCACCGCCTTCGTCGCCCCCAAGGGCAAGACGCTGATCAGCGCCGACTACAGCCAGATCGAGCTGCGCGTCCTCGCCCATATCGCCGATATCCAGGCGCTCAAGGACGCGTTCGAGGAGGGCCTCGACATTCACGCCATGACGGCATCCGAAATGTTCGGCGTGCCGGTCGAGGGCATGCCGAGCGAAATCCGCCGCCGCGCCAAGGCCATCAATTTCGGCATCATCTACGGCATCTCGGCCTTCGGCCTCGCCAACCAGCTGGGCATCGAGCGCTCCGAAGCCGGCGAATACATCAAGACCTACTTCGCCCGCTTCCCCGGCATCCAGGACTACATGGCCGAGCAGCGCCGCAAGGTCAAAGCCGACGGCTTCGTCGAAACCATTTTCGGCCGCAAAGTGAACTTCCCCAACGCCAACTCCTCGCACCCGGCCGAACGGAGCTTCGTCGAACGCGCCTCGATCAACGCCCCCATCCAGGGCAGCGCCGCCGACATCATCCGCCGCGCCATGATCCGCATGGAACCGGCCCTGAAGGCGGCAAAAGCCGAAGCCAAGATGCTCCTGCAAGTCCACGACGAACTGATCTTCGAGGTGGACGAAGGCACCGAAGACGCCATCATGCCGGTGATCGTGAAGACGATGGAGTCAGCGTCCGAACCGGCGGTGAAACTATCGGTGCCGATCAAGGTGGACGCACATGCCGCGCATGACTGGGACGGGGCGCACTGATGTCTGTAAAAGATGAATTGTCAGCGCTGTTTAAAGAACGGGGGGCGGGGCCCTTTCTGTTTCTCGGGTCCGGATTTTCTCGACGCTATCTTGGTTTAGAAAATTGGCGAGGTTTACTTGAGCGATATTGCGTGACTGGCCAACCTTTCGAGTACTATCTCTCCATGGCAAACGGATCGTACCCGAAGGCCGCCCAGCTAATCGCGGAAGCGTTTAACGCACACTGGTGGTCTAGCGATCAATATAAAGATGCTCGCGACAAATCTAAGCCACACATTAAAGACACAACATCAGCGATGCGGATCGAAATTTCCCGCTATCTATCAAAACTGGAACAATCTCAGGCGATCAAAGCCGGCTTTGAGAACGAGATAAAAGAACTTTCTTCGCTAAATGTCGACGGAATCATTACGACCAATTGGGACGTATTGATCGAGCAACTTTTTCCTGATTACGACGTATACATTGGTCAGGAAGACCTGCTCTTTTCCAATCCACAACAAATAGCAGAGATCTATAAGATACACGGCTGCGCGACACAGCCGCAATCATTAATATTGACGGATGGCGACTACGCCAAATTTAACGAGCGAAATGCCTACCTAGCTGCGAAACTGATAACGATATTCGTTGAGCATCCCGTCGTTTTCATTGGATATTCTATAACAGATGACAACATTCAGGCCCTACTCAGGTCAATTTCTTTATGTATCGGGCCGGGCAACATAGAGAAGCTGCGTAGGAATTTGATATTCGTTCAACCGTTGGGCGAAGGAGACAGCGCTAGCATTGCCGATACGTACCTCACGATAGACGGAGCTCAGATACCGCTTCTGCTGGTCAAGACCGACGATTTCTTGTCCCTCTATGAAGCTATAAATACCACGAAGAGAAAAATCCCTGCTCGCATTTTGCGTTATTGCAAGGAGCAACTTTTCGAATTGGTACGATCATCGGAGCCGGAGAAAAAGCTGTGCGTCGTCGATTACGACGAAATCGACAGGAAAGACGACGTGGAGTTTCTGGTAGGCGTTGGCGTTGCGTCTAGCGTGGCTGGCATTGGCGCCACAGGCTATGCCGCTATCGAGACATCTGATCTGATTCACGATGTGATATTCGACGGAAATGAGTACGACCCGGAACAAATCATAAAGCACGTTGTTCCACGTGCCGGCCGAAACAGTCAGAACGTTCCAGTTCATAAGTATCTATCCGCAATCGGAATAGATACCGAGCAGAAATATAAGGCGAGCAAACTTCCTCTGGATAAGTGGGTGACCCGCGCCCATAAAGACTACCGGCTAACGCAGTATACAAAGCCGTACTTTCGAAATTATCGGCATCTTGCCCTTAAAGATCTGATCGCGGCATGCACGCCTGAGAATGCAGCAGCGTACATACCCCATATGTCCAAAGAGGACATCGACCTAGAGGAGCTTCGCACGTTCTTAATCTTGCACGAAGCGAAGCTCTCATATCGCGTGTCCAGCTATGCCAGCAACTTTCGAAAGCTTGCATCTCTTTATGATAAGTTGCGATATGGCTGGTGATCACCAACAGTGAGATGTTGACTCCACGCCGTTAGCTTAGCGACTGCGCACGATAAATGTCCTAGGTCCTAGTGTGCAGCGCAGTCCTACTGCTTCGACTTGCCTTCAGGTACGCTAAACATTACGTGTTATTGCGCGTCAAAAGAGGGGCACGCAAATGTCAGCACGATATGTTCCATTGCTTCGCTGGAAAAGCGGTGAGAAGACCGCACTCCGATCTCTTTCATCCTCGTCCAGAAGTAATGTTTCTCCATTCATTCTTCTAGGCGCGGATAACTTCAAAGACAAAAAAGCAACGAAAAATGCCGCCGGCGTACCCGCCCCTGCGGTATTTGCGGCGGAAATTTTTGCGAGTTGGGGAGCCTCTACGTTTTTTCTCGATGCGTCCCCCCTTCTAGTCGCGCCGGGCGCCACTCATCCACTGCTGGCCATTGCGGCGAACGTCGCCTCGCTCGGTGGCATCCTTGTCCCGGCACTTACACTGGCACCTTCGCCAGCCTACGCCTCGGCTGTGCAAGCAGTTGTCTCCATGTACGGAAACGGTGTTGCCCTTCGAGTGACGCTCGCCGAGATGACGTCGACTAGTAGTTGGTTGGCATCGTGGCCGTACCCCCAAGGAACGACGGACCTAATCGTAGACGTAGGAGACAGCTCGGAGAATGTTCTCGCGCTGGGGTCAGCGGTCAACACAGCCTTCGCCACATTGGCAGGCGGCACAGCTTGGCGATCGGTGACGTTGGCCGGCACATCGATCCCTGAGAACTTTTCCGGCTTGGCCTCCGGGAACTACACTCGCCCGCGCTTTGAGGCGCAGCTTTGGGCTCAAGTTGTAGCCTCTGGACTGTCCTATCAACTGGACTACGGCGACTACGCCACCGTTTCGACCGCCACTCCGGCACCTGGGATTGCCTGGGGTTACCCCATCACCGTGAAATACACACTTCCTGCCGACTTTCTAATTTGCAGAGGCGTCAGAACCACGGGAGTTGGAGCCCAAGACATGGGGCCGCAGCTGATCAAGCACGCTAAGTTCATTTCAAACTACTCAGCCCGTGCTCGGCGGGCTTGTTGGGCTGATGACGTCATCGACAAGATCGCCAACGGCTCGCATGAACCCAAGGGCTTGGCGTTTTGGGTAAGCATTGCGGTGAATCGGCACATCGAGTTGGTGCGATCCGTTCTGCCGTGAGGTGCGTTGACGGAACTTGAGCAACTCGCGAACGCCATCAAAAAGATCGGCGGCTGGAAGTTGTTCGACCAGCCGCTGATAGACCTGCCCAACGGCCCTGTTCCGCCAACCTTGTGCAAGGCCATATCGACCAAGGAGCGTGAGGGCTTCGTCCTTACGAAGCAGATGGGCAATCAGGTAGGCGTCGCGATTCGGATTTAACTCGCTATGCCTGACACTCTCCAAGCTCAGGCATTTGTCGTTCATAGTGGCTACAGTAATTCCCCACCATGAAGGCACAATGGGCAATGCCTTGGAGAAATGCCGTTCTCCTACGACCAGCGTCAGCCGATCGAACACCCGACTGTACAGCTCAGCCTGCAAAGGGAGGCGTTCGAGCGTATCTCGATCACTCTTCAGCTCGAAGCCAGACAGTTCACCGTTTAGAACTGCTATGTCGATCCGAACTGAATTGGCCCAGACGCCCATCTCTTCGACCACCCATGTGTCAGGGTCGCCACAATGATGGGCCTCTAGAAGTGCCAAAACTGCCTGCCTGACGTCGGTGTCGCGCATTAGCTTGTGGCCTCGAATACTAACGCCGTACACATTTATGGTTAACTCGTGGCTAATAGGTCAGTCAGTATGACCTTATTTTTGGCGCTTGTTATATGAAACGCATGACAGCGTGACAATCATCAAGACGGGTAGCGATGCCGCTCGCACGATAGTCACATCTTCTTCCCCTTCCCCACCGGCAACTCCCCCAAGTCGCCCGTACCAATCCCGCCATCCAGTCCGCGTCGTCCCACCGTCCACCCCCAACCCGAAAGCTCGGTTTCGCGCCCGGGTAGGGTGGGGCCAGATCCACCGCCTCCCCCAGGAACGCCCGGCCCGCTTCGGTGACCTTCACGAAGAGCTGGTCGTCGCAGGCCAGCGCCACGAGCTTGCCGTCGCAGTAGATGCCCCACTCGCCGAACATCTTCCTGGCCGAAACCGCGCCCGCGCCGGCGATGGCCTCGAGGATCACGTCCACCGTCGTCTGCGCCGTCGCCATCAAAGCCTCCGCTTATCCCCGCGCCTCGCGGGTGCCGCATCATCTCCTGACACAACAGGAGCAAGGCATGCCCGAACGACTCAAGCGCCCCCGGCACCGTACCATTCCGCCGCCCTCGCAGCGCCTCCGTGGCGCGCTCCAACTGGCCCTCTGGCATCTGGGCCGCGTGCTGCGCACCCTGCCCGAGGCCGGCGCCCTCAGCCCCGGGCAATCGGGCGAAATCCTCGCGCTGCTCGTCCTCTGCCGGCGCGTTGCGGCGCGCGAGATGCGGCCGGTCTGGTCGCGCCACATCCCCGTCGACCGCGCCCCCGGCGTCGCGGAGATCATCGCCATGCTCAGCGAAGCGCGGGCCCATCTCCTCCGCATCCAGAGCGTGTGGGACGCGCGCCTCGCGGCCGCCGGGCTCGATTTCGACCGGGCCTCGCACACGGCCTGAGGGAACTTATCCCCGCGATTCCTGAACGTGCGATTCTGCGCTCGTCCCCTGCAGGGCGGGCGCTGCGCAACGAACGTGCGGTGGGGGATATCGAGGGCCGGGGAGTCGTCCCCGGCGGGCCGCGATGCGAGCAACCGGCACCTGGACGCTTCTCCGAAGCGGACGTGTCCGCTCCCTTGTATCCCCGTCCAACTCATCCTCGATCGACCGGCGGGGCGAAGGCCTCGTTTTTGCGGACTAACCGCGTTGGGGCGTGAGCCCCGCCGGTCCCCGCCCATCCACCATCCCGAGGCGGTCACGCCGGCGGGCGTTTTCGCTCATCCGCGCGCGCAAAACTTCGTAAGCGGCAGCCCCCACGTGGCCGATTTGACCCAACCGCCGCCCCATTTTCGCCATTACGCAGCAGCCCGGAATGCCCTACCCCGCATCGACTGGCAGTTTCCTAAGGTATTGATTCGTAAGAGGCCTTAGATGAACAAGTTCAACATTATCCTCGTGGCGGGCATTTCCGCCCTCGCGCTCGGCTCGGCCGCGGCGCAGGCGCAGGATTTCAACGGCGGCTTTGTGGGTGCGTTCGGCGGCGGCGCGCTCGGTGAAGTCCAGTTCCCCGAAACCGGCAGCCCGGTGCCCTTCAGCATTGATCCCGAGGGCTACATGCTTGGCGTCGATGCGGGCTTCAACTTCTCGCTCGGCAATGGCCTGGTGCTCGGCGTCATCGGCGATATCGGCCGCGCCGACATCAGCGACGATCTCGGCTATATCGGCAGCTCGATCAGCTCGACCATCGACTGGGTCGGCTCGGTGCGCGCCCGCGCCGGTTTCGATGCGGGCAACTTCATGCCCTATCTCACGGCCGGTCTCGCGGTTGCCCACAACACGCTCGAGTTCAGCTCCACGCCGATCGAGCCGGGCCCCGATCCGGTCGGCCCGACCACCTATTCGGACGACCAGACCCATGTCGGCTGGACGCTGGGCGCCGGCGTCGAATTCGCCGCCACCGAGCAGCTCTCGATCGACGTCGCCTATCGCTACAACAATTACGGCGATGCCAGCTACACCGTCCCGTTCGGCGGCACCTCGCCCGACCCGGAAGCTGACACCACCGCCGATTTCGGCCTCACCTCGCACCAGCTGACGGTAGGCCTCCACTACGGCTTCTGACGCCTAAATCGGAAGCCCAGGGCGGGCGGCCTCTCCCCGAGACCGCCCGTCCGCTATTGTTCCGCCGCGTTCACTTCGAGCGCCGCGATCAGCTCGGTTTCGCTGGCGTAGTTGCCGAGTTCGGCCAGCGCCGTTTCCAGCATCGCTACCCGGCGCTTGATCGTTGCGTGTTCGCCGGTCTTGGCAGCGACCTGGGCGCCCACCCGCTCGGCGAAGAGGTTGCGGTCCTGGTCGGTGCGCTTGATGCGCGAGCGCAGGCCCTGTAGCGCGCCGATCTCGCCATCGATGCGCTTCAGCTTCACCCGCGCGTCGGCGAGGCCGGTTTCGACGGCGGCCGCCATCTGCTTGATGAAATCGACCTGCTCGAGTTTCAGCCCGGTCGCCACCGCGGTCGCCACGGCGGCATCGAACATGTCGGCGAGGATCACCGCGACCTCGCGGCGATAGCCCTGCACCGCCTCCTCGTCGATCACGCCCGTCTCGTCGAACAGCCGGCGCGCATCGGGGTCGGAGAGCAGCCCGAAGGCCTTCACCACCAGCATGAACGCGTCCGCGTCGCCGCCGCGATCGGGGTGCGCCACCTGCACCTTGCGGCGGTAGGCGAGCTTGATCTCGGCAGCCGGCGCGGCGCGCCCGACCTCAAGGATCAGATAAGGGTCGAAATCACTCATCAGGCGCTTCTGATACCCTGCGGCGCAGACCCGGGGAAGCACCCGGAGCGCCTTCAGGAAAAGTTGCAGACTTTTCCGGTTCGAAGGCGCGACCAAGAGCTATGCGTTTGGCTGCCTTTCATCCGTCACCGAATGCGCCTATATCGCAACCATGCCTCAAATGACTCCGACGCCGCCGCTAAAACCCTTCTCCGCCATCGTGTTCGATATGGATGGCACGCTGCTCGATACCGAGCTGGTGTTCCGCGAAATCGTCTTCGACGTCAGCCGCGACCTCGGCTTCGAAATGACCGACGCCGTGCATCTCTCCATGGTTGGCTCGTCGCACGAGACCACCAATCGCCTGCTGGTCGAGGCCTATGGCGTCGCCTTCCCGTACACGGTGTTCGACGAGCAGTGCCGCGCCCAGATGCGGGTGAAGATGGAGCAGGCGGTGCCGGTGAAGGCCGGCGTCCACGAACTCCTCGCCGAGCTCAAGGCGCGCCAGATCCCTACCGCCGTCGCCACCTCGTCGCGCGCCGCCCACGCGCTGAGCCATCTCAACGCCGCGGGCCTCTTGCCGCACTTCGCCGCCGTCATCACCCGCGACGACGTGGTGAACCCCAAGCCGCATCCCGAGCCCTACCTGATGGCGGCCGGACGCCTCGGCTTTGCGCCCGAGACCTGCCTCGCGGTCGAGGATTCGCACTCGGGCGTCCGCGCCGCGGCGGCTGCCGGGCTCCAGACCATCATGGTGCCCGATCTCGTCCATCCGTCGGACGAAATCACCGCGCTCTGCACCGCAGTCATGACCTCGCTGCACGATCTGCGCGCCGCGGCCTTCTCGCACTGAACGTGGCTTATCCCCGTGCCGCAGCGATGCGGTACGTTGGGTAGGTCAGCAAATTCAGGATTTCAGGCGGGGACGCCGTCGGCGTCTTCGTCAAAACCGTTATTGACCAGCGTGGTGATGGCGTCGAGCGCCTCGCGGGCCTGCTTGCCGGTCGCCTGCACCAGAATGGTCGAGCCCGGCCCGGCGCCCAGCATCATCAGGCCCATGATCGAGTTGCCGTTCACCGCGGTGCCATCGCGCACCACCTTGATTTCGGCGTCGAAACACTCGGCAATGCGCACGAAGCGCGCCGACGCACGGGCGTGCAACCCCTTGCGATTGACGATGGTCAATTGCTGGGCCAGTGCCCGATCTGAACCTGCCGCGGTCTCCATATTCGGCATGATGCCGGAAATTAAGTTTGACGCCAAGCGGTTCGCTGCTCACCGGCGCGTGACGGATGGGGTTGAAGCTGGCAAGAAGGGCGCCCATGGCAACCGGAGCGAGCCGATGAAGTGGATCACCCTGAGCGTATTCGCCCTACTCGCGTTCGCCCCAGCGACGGCGGTCGAGGCCCAGGATATTGCCCTGCCCGCGCCCTGCGCCGCCGTGAGTTTCGAGGGTGACGGCTTCGTCGCCTGCACGGTCGATCCGGCGAAGTACGATATCCGGCTGTTCCTCGACGGTGCCGACGGCAAACCCTACGGCTCGCTCGCGGCGTTTGCGTCCGATGGTCCGCCGGTCGCCTTCGCCATGAATGCCGGCATGTATCTCGAAGATTCGAGCCCGCAGGGGCTGTTCATCGAAGGCGGCAAGACCGTGCGGCCGCTCAATACCCGCGATGCCGAAAAGTATAATTTCTACCTCAAGCCCAATGGCGTCTTCACCGTCGGCACCGACGGCCATGCCGCGGTGGTCGCAACCGAGCGCTACGTGCCCTCGCCCGATATCGCCTACGCCACGCAGTCCGGCCCGATGCTGGTGATCGACGACGCGCTGCATCCCGCCTTCGATCCGAATGGCAGTTCGCTCAAATCCCGCAACGGCGTGGGCGTCCGCGCCGATGGCACGGTGGTGTTTGCCATCTCGCGCGGCCCGGTCAGCTTCGGGCGCTTTGCGCGGCTGTTCCGCGACGAACTCGATTGCCCGAACGCGCTGTTCCTCGATGGCGTGGTGTCGGCGCTGGCCGATGACGACGGCGTCGTAGTCGGCGGCGGCTACCGGGCCGGACCGATCGTGGGCGTGGTGGCGAAGTAGCCTGGCGTCGCTGCCAATCTGAGCACCAACCCATCAACCGGCACTGAGGTGTCATCCCTGGGCAAGCAGGGACCCAACTCGAAACCTGCGCCGGTGGAGGCATGGGTCCCTGCTTTCGCAGGGATGACACTTTGAGCGTGTTTCGCCGTCACGGATAATCGCGACGTCGGGGATCACCCCCCCAGCGTCTCGCTCGCCACGTTGATATACTTCCGCCCGGCTTCGGCGGCGGCGGCGACCGCTTTTTTGATGTCGAAATCGGCGCGGATGCGGGCCAGCTTCACCAGCATGGGCAGGTTTACGCCGGCGATCACTTCGACTTCGCGCTGCTGCATGATCGATATCGCAAGGTTGGACGGGGTGCCGCCGAACATGTCGGTCAGAATCACCACGCCCTGGCCCTGGTCGGCCGAGTCGACGGCGCGCACGATATCCTCGCGGCGCTGCTCCATGTCGTCATCGGGGCCGATGGCGATCGTCTCGACGTTGTCCTGCGGACCGACAACGTGTTCGAGGGCAGATTTGAACTCATGGGCGAGCGCACCATGCGTCACCAGAACCATGCCGATCATGAACTATCCCCACGCATTGGTTCGGGCGGAGCGCTTCTGCGCCTCGTCAAAGCGAGGGGGAGTTTTGTCCCCGGAAGCCCACGATTCAAGTGGTTTTTTGTCGCGTCTTCGTTCGTGGTGAACCGAGGGCCCGGATGGCCTCGCGCACCAGCAGCAACTGGTGGCGCGCATCGATCACGCCATTACGCGGCACAGGTGCGCGCGGCACGCTCACCCCGAAGAGATCGACGGCCAGTTCGTCCTCCTCGACCATGCGGTCGAGCGTCTCGACGAGGTCGATCACGAGGTGCAGCGGGGCTTCCGCAACGAAGGGCCGGCTGACGATGCCGCGACCGCGGAGCTCGGCCAGCCCCTCGATCGACTTGGGCGCCCGGATCAGCAGGGTCTTGCCGCCGGTGACGATATCGACGCGATCATCGGAGACGAGCTTTGCGACCTTGCCGCGCGTCTCCCACTCGTCGAGCAGTTCGAGTGCCAGCAGCGATTTGCCGGCCCCCGAGGGCCCGCGCAGGATCAGCCCCAGCCCGTCGAGCACGAGGCCGGTGGCATGCACATTGTGGGTGTCGGTCATTTGCGGCGCTCGATCAGGGCGCGGGGCAACGTCACGGAGAACCGGGCGCCCGAGCGGTCGGTGCGGTTGGCCGCAACGATCTTGCCGCCATGCGCCTCGATGATCTGCTTACTGATCGCCAGCCCGAGGCCCGAATGGTCGCCGAACGATTCCCCCTCGGGCCGGTCGGTGTAGAAACGCTGGAAGATGCGGGAGATATCGCCCCGGATACCCGGGCCTTCGTCCGTCACGGTAAGCGTCAACGTTTCCTCCGTCGTGCCGATCACCACCGTCACCTTGCCCCCCTCGGGCGAGAAACTGACGGCATTGTCGATGAGGTTGTTCAGCACCTGCGCCAGCCGGCTGTCATAGCCGAGCACGATGGGGGCGAGCTTGCCGACCTGCTTTTCGAGCACCACGTCGACCGAGCGCTTCTGCGCCACGTCCTTCTGGATCGACACCATGGCATCGGCGAGCTGGCCCATATCCACCGGCTCGGCGCTCTGGCGCGCCAGTTCGGCATCGAGGCGGCTGGCGTTCGAAATATCGGAGATCAGGCGATCGAGGCGACGCACATCGTGCTGGATGATTTCGTTGAGCCGCTCGCGATCCTCGGCCCGCTTGGCGCGCGGCAGGGTTTCCACCGCCGAGCGCAACGAAGTCAGCGGGTTCTTGAGCTCATGCGCCACGTCGGCGGCAAAGCGCTCGATGCCCTCGATGCGGCCATAGAGGGCCGAAGTCATCGACCTGAGCGCGCGACTGAGATGCCCCACCTCGTCCGAGCGGTCGGAGAAATCCGGGATTTCGGCGCGGCTGGTGATCGTCCGCTGCACCGATTCCGCGGCACCCGCCAGCCGGCGCAACGGCCCGGCGATCGTGCCGGCGAGCAGCAGGGAGAGGATGATGGTCACGGCGGCCGCCACCAGCGCGATGCGCAGGATGCCCCAGCGCTCGGAGGTGGCGATCTGGTCGATGTCGCCCGGCTGGGTCGAGAGCAGCAGCACGCCCACCGTGGCGCGCAGGCGCTGCACCGGCACCGCCACCGACACAACGAGCTGGTGTTTGTTGTCGACGCGCACGATCGCCGTCGCCTGCCCGGTCAGCGAGGCGGCGACCTCGGGATATTTCGTCCCCTCGTCGGCGCCGAACTCCTGATATTGCGGGTAGTCGTCGCCGGGCAGCCAGTCCATGAGGGCGTTCCACCAGTCGAGGAGGAAGAAGCTCTGGCTGTCGGTGGGCTTGGTCACCTGCCGCAGCACTTCGCCGCGGGCATAGAGGTTGGTGCTGTCGAGGATCAGCAGGCCCTGCTGGTCATAGATGCGGGCCCGCGTCCGGGTCGGTGTCACGAGGTTGCGCAGCAACGGCGCGACGCGCTCAGGGTTGATCGGGAACTCGAGGCTCGGGTCAAAAAAGCTCAGCGGCGAGACGGAGTTATTGCCCTGCACGTCGAGCAGGCGATCGGGATCGACCTGGATCACGTCGCTGTCGACCGTAGCCGAGGCCGCAATCGCCGCGGCGATGATTTCGCCCTGCACGCGCAGCGACTGCACGCGCGCCTCGATCAGCCCGGTGCGCCACTGGTTGAGGAACAAAATCCCCACCACCAGCACGGCCAAGCCGGCAAGGTTGAGCACGATGATGCGGCGCGCGAGGCTCGAAAAGATCGTGAGCTCGAGCAGCCGCTTGATCTGCGCGAGACCCAGCAGCGTGTAATGCCCGACGGCACCGGCAATGTGGTTGAGGCGGCTCAGGCGCGAGGGGCCCGTCGCCGTGGAAGCGGGCGTCCCACCCGGCAGTTCCTCGTCGGTGACGGCCAAGGGAACCCCTTATTGCTCCTTGAAGCGATAGCCTACGCCATAGAGGGTTTCGATCATCTCGAAATCGTCGTCAACCGCCTTGAACTTCTTGCGCAGCCGCTTGATGTGGCTGTCGATGGTGCGATCGTCGACATAGACCTGGTCGTCATAGGCCGCATCCATCAGGGCATTGCGCGACTTCACCACGCCGGGGCGGAGCGCAAGAGCCTGGAGGATGAGGAACTCGGTGACGGTCAGCGTCACGCGCTGGCCCTTCCAGGTGCAGGTGTGGCGCTCTTCGTCCATCACCAGCGAACCGCGCTCGATCAGCGCCTTGCTGGGCGCCGCGGGTTCGCCGGGCGTGCCGGCCGGAGCCGACGGATCGCGCGGGGCGGCACGGCGCAGCACCGACTTCACGCGCTCGACCAAGAGGCGCTGGCTGAACGGCTTGGTGATGAAGTCGTCGGCGCCCATCTTGAGGCCGAACAACTCGTCGATTTCCTCGTCCTTACTGGTGAGGAAAATCACCGGCACGTCGGACTTCTGGCGCAGGCGGCGGAGCAGTTCCATGCCGTCCATGCGGGGCATCTTGATGTCGAGGATCGCGAGGTCCGGCCGGTCGGCGGTCAGCCCTTCGAGCCCGGACGCACCATCGGTGTAGGTCGAGACCGAATAGCCTTCCGCTTCGAGCGTCAGCGACACCGAAGTCAGAATATTGCGGTCATCATCCACCAGGGCGATCTTGGGCATCTATGCTCCCTTTCATCGAGCGGCCGGCTCAACTCACAGCAACCGGTCAATTGTGGCAACCTTTGACTGCCACAATTGCGCAGAAATAAGGCATGTCCGCCGTTTGTTCCCGGGATGCATCGCCAAACGGCGAAGAGACTTCTGTCGTAAGACGACTTTCGGGATGGGCGCGGCGCCTGACGCGAACCTAACAATCCCGGCAGAACGGGCCGGAGGGCGGCCCGCCAGCCGAGGACCCGCGACCATGGCCGCGACTTTCCATAGCGATATCGAAACCCAGATCACCGCGCGGGCCGCCTCGCTGGCCTGGGACGAATTGCCGCCAACCCTCGTCGAGACGGCGCTCTCGACCGGTGAAGGCCGCCTTGCTGCGGGCGGCGCGCTCGCCGTCACCACCGGCGTCTACACAGGCCGCTCGGTCAAGGACAAGTTCATCGTCCGCGACGCGCTTACGGACGACAAGGTCTGGTGGGACAATAGCGCCGCGATGTCGCCGGCTCATTTCGACCTGCTGCTCGCCGACATGCTCGCCGCCGTCGACGGCAAGGCGCTGCACGCCCAGCACCTCCTCGCCGGTGCCGACGCCCGGCACGAACTCGCCGTCAGCGTCTTCACCGAAACGGCCTGGCACGCCCTCTTCATCCGCAACCTGCTGATCCGGCCGGATGCGCCCAGCACCCGCACCGATGTCACCATCCTGCACCTGCCGAGCTTCACCGCCGACCCGGCCCGCCACGGCACCCGCACGGGCACGGTGATCGCGCTCGACATGGCGCGGAAGCTGGTCCTCATCGGCGGCACTGCCTATGCGGGCGAGATCAAGAAGAGCGTCTTCTCGCTCTTCAACTTCCACGCCCCACTCAACAACGTGCTGCCCATGCACTGCTCGGCCAATATCGGCCGCGAGGGCGATGTCGCGCTGTTCTTCGGCCTCTCGGGCACCGGCAAGACGACGCTCAGCAACGATCCCAAGCGCCTCCTCATCGGCGACGATGAGCACGGCTGGACCACCGACGGCGTCTTCAACCTCGAAGGCGGCTGCTACGCCAAGACGGTGAAGCTCTCGCCCACCGCCGAGCCTGAGATCCACGCCGCGACCCAGGCCTTCGGCACCGTGCTCGAAAACCTCAAGCTCGATGATCGCCTGGTGCCGCTCTACGACGACACCTCGCTCACCGAAAACACCCGCGCCGCCTACCCGCTCGAAACCCTGCCGGTCGTCGCCGAGGGCGGCGTCGGCGGCAAGCCGCACACCGTGGTGTTCCTCACCGCCGACGCGTTCGGCGTCCTCCCGCCCATCGCCCGGCTCACCCCCGAGCAGGCGGCCTACCACTTCCTCTCGGGCTACACCGCCAAAGTCGCGGGCACCGAGCGCGGCGTCACCGAGCCGGTCGCCACCTTCTCGGCCTGCTTCGGCGCCCCGTTCATGTCGCTGCATCCGACCGTCTACGGCCGCATGCTCGAAGACCGTCTCAAGGCCTCTGGCGCCAAGGTGTTCCTCATCAACACCGGCTGGACCGGCGGCGGCTACGGCGTCGGCAAACGCATCGACATCGCCACCACCCGCCGCCTCCTCGACGCAGCGCTGAGCGGCGAACTCGACAACGCCCCCATGCGCACCGAACCGCTGTTCAACATGGAAGTCCCCCTCCGCGTCGAAGGCGTCACCCCAAGGGCATTGGACCCGCGAGCCAACTGGGCGGACGTCGGCGCCTACGACGCGACGGCCACCAAGCTGCAGAAACTGTTCACCGACAACTTCCGCAAATTTGAGGAAGTAAAGGTGGCGGCGGAGTAAGGACGGCACCGACCAATCCACAACGGACGCGCCCCAACAGCCGCATCCTCCCAGAACCCTCATCCCTGAGCCTGTCGAAGGACGAGGGTTCACTCACCGGGCTTGACCCGTGTTAGCCCCGCGCTTGATGCGCCGGTGCAGGCCCTCGTCCTTCGACAAGCTCAGGATGAGGGCTGAGGGGGCTGCGCTTAGGCAGGCACCGGATATTGCTTCATAGCTGAACCAAGCAACCTCACTCGTTGCCCGGCGTCCAATCGTTGCCCGCCGAGTCCGCGTCACTATCCGCCACGCTACCCTTCGGCTTCGCCGTCCGAGCCAACCGCTGCAGCTCGTCCCAATCCCGAGCGATCAGCGCTTCCTTCTTGGCCCGCGACCAGCCCTTGATCTGCCGCTCACGCGCAAACCCGTCGATCAGCCGCTCGTAGCGCTCTGAAAACACCAGCACGACCGGCCTGCGCGAGAAGGTGTAGGCGCCAGGATGCAGGCCCTCATTGTGTTCCCACACGCGAGCTTCCGGCTCCAGCTTGGTACTGCCGACATAGTACGAGCCGTCCGCGCACTTCGCGATGTAGACCCAGAGACCCAGGTCGCTCATCGTTCAGCTGCGGTTCAGTTGCTCGAGTAGAAGATGTGGGAACCGATGGTTGCTACCCGGCGGAACTTGTTGCCCCAGCCCGGGGATACCGAGGTCGTGTGGTAGAAGAGAGCCGAGTCCGGGATCACGCCCGGGCGGTCGCCGACCTGGAACTCGTGGAAGGCGACTTCGGCCAGCTTCACCGAGCGGTTCCACGCGGCCCGTTCCGTGCCGATATCCGAGCGCCCGTCGCAGGCGAAAGTGAACTGGCACTTGTAGCGGCCCTTTTCGGCGTTCTGGAACACGACGCCGCAAATGGTCGAGGGATATTTCTTCGAGAAGGCCCGGTTGATGATGACGTTGGCGACGGCCAGCTGGCCCTCGCGCGATTCACCGCGGGCTTCGTGATAGATCGCCTGGGCGAGACAGGTGCGCTCGCTGTCGGCCAGCTTCACCTTCTTTACGGTCGGGACGTACGCGTCCTCGGCGTAAGACGAGAGCACATCGGCGGTGAGTGCCGGGCGGTCGGAACGATCTGCGGCTTCGATGGCGTCGAGGGCCTGGTTCTGCCGGCGGGCGATGTAGCCCATCAGCACTTCCTGGGTCAGCTCGGGCGCCGCAGCCGGCACGTCGAAGGCATCGAAAGCCTGCATCTGCTGCTGGCGGTCGACATAGGCCTGCAGCACGGCATTGGTGAGCTTGGGCTGGGTGGCGGAGTAGAACTCCTGCCGCTTCTCGCTCACCGAGGCGGTGAGCGTCATGGGAACCACCTGGTCGGCGGTGACTTCTTCAGCAGACGACGGAGCAAAGCTGACCAGCAGCACGAAGGCTGCGGCCACAAACACCAAAGCATGCGTAAGCACGCGCATCACTGGTGCGAACGAGCTTGCCCGCAATCTGCCTACCTTCCCCCGACACCGCCCCCGAGGCAGTACCAGCTTGGCTAGTTTCCCTTGCCCGGCAAGCTAGCCGAGGCGGGGATTGGATGGAACCCAGAATTTACAGTTACTTAACCATGAACGTTAGGTTCTAAAAATTACGTTAATGGCTCTCGCATATCAGCGAAAGCCCTGTAATTCCTGAGTTTTCGAAAGGGTGTCCGGAGTCTTTCGGCGATTGATAAAAGTTAATCGACCCGAATCGTTGCCGGGAAGCCACAGGAAATGACGACGATGTCAGTGGTCCGGCAGATGGAATCGGACGGCCGATATTCACCCGCCAGGGGGCGCTGACGGAGAAGGTTTGGAACCGCTCGCTGCACTACGTCGACACCGGATATAAAGCTTTCTTTATATCCCCGGTTGCCGCGGCCGCACTCCTTCTCTATAAGGCGGCCACCAACCCCAAAACCGACGGAGCAGGCCGATGGCCAATACCGATTATATCGTCAAGGATATCGGCCTCGCCGATTTCGGCCGCAAGGAAATCGGCATGGCCGAGATCGAGATGCCTGGCCTGATGGCGATCCGCGAGGAATATGCCGCCGCCCAGCCGCTGAAGGGCGCCCGCGTCGCCGGCTCGCTCCACATGACCATTCAGACCGCCGTGCTGATCGAGACGCTGGTTGCACTCGGCGCCGACGTCCGCTGGGTCTCGTGCAACATCTTCTCGACCCAGGATCATGCGGCGGCTGCCATCGCGGCCTCGGGCGTCTCCGTCTTCGCCAAGAAGGGCGAGACGCTGGAAGAATACTGGGACTATACCGACCGCATGATGGAATGGCCGAACGGCCAGACCCCCAACATGATCCTCGACGATGGCGGCGACGCCACCATGCTGGTGCTCACCGGCGCCAAGGCCGAGACCGATCCGTCGGTGCTCAACAACCCGCACTCGGAAGAAGAAGAGATCTTCTTTGCGCTCATCAAGAAGCGCCTCGCCAAAGACCCCACCTTCTATTCGCGCATCAAGGCGCAGATCCGCGGCGTGTCGGAAGAGACCACCACGGGCGTGATGCGGCTCTACCAACTGCAGCAGCGCGGCGAGCTCCCCTTCCCGGCGATCAACGTCAACGACTCGGTCACGAAGTCGAAGTTCGACAACAAGTACGGCACGCGTGAATCGCTGGTCGACGCCATCCGCCGCGGCACCGACGTGATGCTCGCCGGCAAGGTCGCGATCGTCTGCGGCTATGGCGACGTCGGTAAGGGCTCGGCCCAGTCGCTGCGCGGCGCCGGCGCCCGCGTGCTCGTCACCGAAGTCGACCCGATCTGTGCACTGCAGGCCGCGATGGACGGCTACGAGGTAGTCACCCTCGAGGATGCCGCGCACCGCGCCGACATCGTCGTGTCGGCGACAGGCAACAAGGACGTCGTCACCCTCGACGACATGCGCAACCTCAAGGACATGGCCATCGTCTGCAACATCGGCCACTTCGACAACGAGATCCAGGTTGCGGAACTGCGCAACTACAAGTGGACCAACGTGAAGCCGCAGGTCGATATCGTCGAGCTGCAGGCCGGCCGCCGCATCGTGCTGCTGAGTGAAGGCCGCCTCGTCAACCTCGGCAACGCCACCGGCCACCCGAGCTTCGTGATGTCTGCCTCGTTCTCGAACCAGACGCTGGCCCAGATCGAGCTCTGGACCAACGGCACCAACCTCAAGAACGAAGTGCACGTGCTGCCCAAGCACCTCGACGAGAAGGTGGCCGAACTCCACCTCGCCAAGCTCGGCGCCAAGCTGACCAAGCTCAGCCAGGGCCAGGCCGACTATATCGGCGTCTCGCCCGAAGGCCCGTTCAAGTCCGGCCAGTACCGCTACTGATCGGCTACCGATCGCGAGTTACGAAGGGCGCCCGCGTGGCGCCCTTTTCGTTTGGATAGCCCGGACGCCCCCTCCACCACGCATCTGCGATGCGCGGTCCCCCTCCCCCGTGGCTTCGCCACAGTGGAGGAACAAGGAGAGCTCAGCGTCTAGTTCGGCCAGCCACCGGCCCCTCGGTGCTCCTCCACCGCGTAGCGGGGGAGGGGGACCAGCCGCAGGCTAGTGGAGGGGGCGTCCCGCTGACAAATCACCGCCCACCTGACCGCCGAATCCCGCCTGTTGCCCTGCTGACTCACCCCCCGGAAATTTTCCCGGCAAATCACCCGCGCGTTAACGAAGCGTTCACTGTTCGGACCGGGGTCAACTCCCTATCTCACCCCGATCCCCGCTGTTCACATACAATAAGACTCTTTTTGAGCGATTCCGCGGCCGGTATTGTCTGGTGATTCGCTGGTTACGGGTTTCGACCAGCGAGCAAGCGCGGCGAATCAGTTGGGGCTCGGCGCGTCTTCCCTCGAGTGCGGAGTTGGCACTTTCGGATCCTCCGGAAGTCCGCAATGGATTCATAGGCCTAGGGGCAGCGCATGGTGCCGGATCACCTCCGGAACGTATTCGGATTCGTGGGGCTTTCAGCCAGCCTCGTCACCCTCTTCAGCGCTACTCCCACTCTGGCTCAGGGCATCACTGCCACGAACATCATGGGGGCCGCTCCGGTGGCGATCGCGCTGGGTGCGGGAGCCTTCGCGCTCCTCGCCGCAGCGGTGGTCCGCCGCATGCTGAGTGACGGCCGCGCTGCCCACGACAAGGCATCCGAGCAGGTGGCGACGCTGCGCGCCCGCGTCGACGAATACGAGGCGCTGCTCTCGGGCGCCCGCGAAATGGTCGTGCTCTGGACCGATGCGGCCGCCGGCCCGCGCTTTCTCGGCCAGGCCTCGGTGCTGCTGCCCCCCGGCCGCCGGCCAGAAGCCGTGCTCGATTTCCACTCTTGGCTGACCGATGCGGATGCCGAGGCGATGGCCCGCGCCATCGAGGGCCTGCGCGTCAATGCCCGCACGTTCGAGCTGACGCTGCGCACCCGCGACGCCAAGGTGATCCGCGCCGCGGGTTCGCTCCTCGGCAACGGCACGGCGCTCCGCCTCCGCCCGGCGATCACGCCGGCCGCCGAAGTCACTGCCGTGCCCGATCCGGTGCCGGCGCCCGATCGCGCCACGGCCCGCACCGTGCTCGGCAACCTCGCCCGTCCGGCCTTCCTGCGCGATGCCAAGGGCCGGCTGGTCTTCGTCAACCAGGCCTATCACGACCTCGCCCGCGCCATGGGCCGGAAGAGCAGCGACGCCGAGCCGGCGCAGCTCATCGATTTCACCGCGCTCCAGCGCAACGGCGCTCGCGAGGCCCTGCAATTCACCCTCGGCGAACTCGGTCCGCACGAGCTGGTGGAGTTCCCGCTAGAAGGCGGCTCGGCCGGCTACCTGCAGCCCCGCCCCGTCGCCGCTCCGGCCGAAAAGGACGCGAGCCTCGCCCACCTCTCCGCGATCATCGACGCGCTCGCGACCCCCATCGCCATCTTCAATGCCGCGCGCGAACTGGTTCAATCCAACCGCGCATACGCATCACTCTGGGGCCTCGATCCGAGCTGGCTGAAAGTCGGCATGGACGAGCGGGCCATCCTCGACAAGCTCCGCACCGACGGCAAGCTGCCCAACGAGCCCGACTATCAGGGCTGGCGGGCGCGTCACCTCGCGAGCTATCAGCTCAAGGTGCCGAAGGAACTCGAGCCCTGGCACCTGCCCGATGGCCGCACCGTGCAGGTCATCGCCGCGCCGGCCGGCCCGAAGGGCGGCGTGATCTATGTCTTCGAGGACATCACCGACCAGCTGAACCTCAAGAGCCAGCACAAGGCCGTGCTCGACGTGCAGCGCTCGACCCTCAACGCGCTCACCGAAGCCGTCGCGGTGTTCGGCACCAATGGCCGCCTGACGCTCTCCAACCCGCGCCTCTCGACGCTGTGGAAGCTGCCGACCAACCTCCTCGGCAACAACCCGCATATCGACCAGATCAGCGAAGCGGTGGCGAAGGCCCTGCCCGAGGATGGCGCCACCATCTGGCGCGACCTCAAGAAGTCGATCATCGACCTCAACCCCACCCGCTCCGACCAGCAGGGCCGCATCACCCGCGCCGACGGCAAGCTCATCGACTACGCCACCACCCGCCTGCCCGACGGGCAGACGATGATGACCTTCCTCGATGTCACCGAGAGCGCCAACTACCAGCGCGTGCTCAAGGAGCGTAACGACGCGCTCGTTACCGCCGACCGGCTCAAGGACGCGTTCGTGCAGAACGTCTCCTACGAACTGCGCTCGCCGCTCACCAACATCATCGGCTTTGCCGACCTGCTGTCCTCGGGCACCGCCGGTGCGCTCAACGACAAGCAGCGCAGCTATACCGACTATATCCGCTCGTCCTCGGTCACGCTGGGCGTCCTCATCGACAACATTCTCGACCTCCAGACGGTCGATGCCGGCATCGCCGAACTGCGCCCCGAAGTGCAGGACGTGGCGGCGCTCGTCGAAAAGGCCCGCGCGGGCGTCATGGCCACCGATGGCGGCCAGTCGATCAACCTCAAGGTCACGATCGAGCCCGACCTGCCGGTCTTCATCGCCGACGGCACCCGCATCGTGCAGGTGCTCTACAACCTGCTGGCGAACGCGGCGCGCTTCAGCGAACCCGGCGGCGAGATCAAGCTCGGCGTCTCGGGCCGCACCGGCCGCATCCAGTTCGTCGTCGAAGACGACGGCGCGCCGATGAGCGAGGAAATGCGCGCGGCGATGCTCGGCAATGACAACGCTGCCGCCTCGGCCCGCCAGCGCGGCGCCGGCCTCGGCCTCGCCATCGTCCGCGCTTTCGTCTCCCTCCACGGCGGCACGATCAGCCTCGAAAAACGCGAACCCCGCGGCAGCCGCATCATCGTCAGCCTGCCGAGTGATGCTGCGATGGCGGGTGCGGCGGAGTAAAGCTGTTCATCGGCGCGGTTGGGCTCTATGCCTCAGAGCATGACGCAGACCCTGCTCCTCGCCGATGATGACGCCACCGCCGATCTCGGCCGCCGCCTCGCCGCGGCCCTCCGCCCCGGCGACCTGCTGCTGCTCGAAGGTGATCTCGGTGCCGGCAAGACGGCGCTGGCCCGCGCCATCATCCGCACGCTGATGGCCGACCCGGAGCTGGACGTCCCCTCGCCCAGCTTCGCGCTGGTGCAGCCCTACGAGGGCAACGGCAAATCGGTGCTCCACACCGACCTCTACCGCATCCGCGACCCACGCGAAGTCGACGAACTCGGCCTGTTCGACCGGCCGGAGACGATGGTGCTCTGCGAATGGCCCGAGCAGGCCGACGAGGAGTTCACGCGGAGGGCAACAGGCGAGGTGAGGCTGAGTATCCCACCGAGCGGGGTGGGACGGCTTGCTGACGTGACGTTTGCGGATGGGCGGGGATTCTAGCCCGTCCGCACGCCTTGTGCGTGTGGCTCCCCCCTCCACCACGCTGCGCGTGGTCCCCCTCCCCCGCAAGCGGGAGAGGATCTGCTGTGGCACCATCGCGCCACAGGGCCTTCTCCCGCTTGCGGGGGAAGGTGCCCGACAGGGCGGAAGGGGGGAGCCCCTCGCGTCGGCACCTCGTAACGCATTGACAAACCTCCCGACTGGACACACCCCATCCCAACCAGTCAAATCCGCCCCATGCGTCGCGACTCGCTCTTTTCCATCGCTCCCCACGCGCCGTTCCTCCCGACCCTCGTCGATCGGGTGCTGGACGGTACGCTGCTGCGCGGTTTTCCGCGGGAGGGGGCGTTCTGGCTCGCCGACGTCACCATCATCCTCCCCACCCGCCGCTCGCGCCTCGCCCTTGCGGCCGAGTTCGCGAAAAAACTCGGCGGGGCGGTGCTGCTGCCCGACATCCGCACCTTTGGCGGCGAGCATGCGGAGGAAGAGCCCTTCCTGCCGCCCTACGACATGCCGCCCGCCGCGCCGGCCGCGAGCCCGCTCGAACGCCGGCTGGCGCTCAGCCAACTCGTCCGCCTCTTCGCCGAAAGGGCCGGCAGCTTCGCCACGCCGCCGAGCGCGTCGGAGGTCTTCTGGCTCGCCGATTCCCTCGGCACCGTCATCGACGACCTCACCATCGAGGGCGTCCCCGCCAGCGCGCTTCGCGAACTGGTGCCCGATGAGCTCGCGGGCAACTGGCAGCAGATCCTGCAATTCCTCGAGGTCGCGCTCACCTACTGGCCGGCGGCGCTCAACGAGCGCGGCAAGACGGACGCTGCCGAGGCCCGCAACGAGCGCCTCGCCCGGCAGGCCGAAGCTGCAAAGCACCTCTATGGCGACCGCCCGGTGATCGCCGCGGGCTCGACCGGCTCGATCCCGGCGACTGCCAACCTCCTCGCCGCCATCGCCGACCTGCCCCGCGGCACGCTCGTCCTGCCCGGCCTCGACACCTCGTTCTCCCCCGAGCAGCACGAGATCATGCTCAAGGGTGAGGTGACGCAGGGCCACCCGCAATTCGTGCTGATGAAGCTGCTGCGCCAGCTCGGCGCTGCCGTATCCGAGGTCACCGAACTCGCGGGCGACCATCCGCGCACCACGCTCGTGCGCGCCGCCCTCGCCCCCGCCTCCGAGACGCCCGCCTGGGCTGCGCAGCGCGAGGCGATCGATCTCGCCACGGCGCTCGACGGCGTTAGCATCCTCGCTGCGCCGAACGCCGATACGGAGGCCCGGGCCATCGCGCTTGCCGCCCGCGACAGCCTCGCCGCGGGCAAGACCGTGGGCATCATCGCCCGCGACCAGACGCTGGCCCGCCGCATCTCGGTCGAGCTCAAGCGTTACGGCGTCAATGCCGACGACGCCGCCGGCACGCCGCTCTACCAGAGTGGCGCCGGCCGCCTCGCCCGCCAGATCCTCGCGGTGGCGGCCAGCAATTTCGCCGCCGTCGACACGGTCGCGCTCCTCCGCAACGCCGCCGTCAATCTCGGCCGCGAACGCCGCGAGGTGTGGCGCGCCGCCGACGACCTCGACTGGCAGCTCCGTCGCAAGCGCCCGCTCGCCGGCCTCGCTGGCCTCCACGGCCTCAGCGACAAGGAGGAGCTACACGAGTTGCTGACGGCGCTCGGCACCGCGCTCGCCCCGATCACGGCGCTGGTCGCCAAGCCCAGCCTCAATGCCGCCGACCTCGCCGCCGCGCTCGTCGCCACCATCGACGGGCTGATCGGCGAGGCCGACCTCCCCGGCATCCCCGAATTCCGCCGCTGGGCCGAGGAAGTCGCGAGCCTCGGCCCCGTCGGCACCAGCTTCCCGCCGCTCTTCCTCGACTCGGTGCTCAGCGCCCTCCTCACCGGCGCCACCGCGGCGGGGCTCCCGACCGAGCGCGACGACATTGCCATCTGGGGCGAGCTCGAAGCCCGGCTGCAATCGCCCGACCTGATGATCCTCGCCGGCGTCAACGAGGACATCTGGCCGCCCGTCGCCGATCCTGGGCCGTGGCTCAGCCGCGGCATGCGCATCGGCATCGGGCTCGAGCCGCCCGAGCGGCGGCAGGGCCAGGCGGCGCATGATTTCGCGATGGCGGCCGGCAATGCGCAGGTGCTGATCGCCTACGCCCAGCGCATCGGCACCTCGCCCGCCCTGCCTTCGCCGCTGGTGCAGCGGCTCGATGCCTTCATCGGCGAGAGCAACGCCAAGGCCCTGCGTGCCCGCGGCGCGACCTGGCTCCGCCAGGCCGAAGCCATCGATTATGCCGGCATTCCGAGGCCCGCCCCGCGTCCGGCGCCGAACCCGCCCGCCACCATCCGCCCGCGCCGCCTCTCGATCACCGAGATCGAGCCGCTGATGCGCTCGCCCTACGATATCTACGCCAAGCACGTGCTCGGTCTCCGCCGGCAGGAGCCCCTCGGCACCGAGCCCAGCGCCCGCGAGCGCGGCACCATGATCCACGGCGTGTTCGAAAAAGCCGTCGAAGCCCGGCTCGACCTCGAATCCTCGGAAGCCCTGCGTGAAATGATGGGCATGGCCCAGCAGGCCTTCGCCGGGCTCGATGCCATCAAGGAGCGCCGCGACATCTGGCTCAAGCGCTTCGAGCGCGCCGCCGTGCAGTTCCTCGCCTACGAGCGGGCCCGCGACGATGACATCACCGAGCGCCACGCCGAAAAGAAGGGCGAGTGGAAGTTCCCCGGCATCGACTTCACCCTCGTGGGCAAGGCCGACCGGCTCGACATCAAGCGCGACGGTACGCTCGAAATCATCGACTTCAAGACCGGCGGCGTCCCCGCCCCGGGCGACATGCGCGCCTTCGATGCCCCGCAGCTCCTCCTCGAAGCCGCCATGGCGAACGCCGGCATTTTAGAGGAAATCGGCGCCCGCGCCACCTCGGAGCTCACCTATATCAAGATCGGCCTCGGCCCCGCCGCCTTCCAGGTCACGCCGTTCCGGCTGCGCAACGGCATGACCCTGATGGATGCGGTCGACGAGATCGTCCGCCGCACCCAGGCGCATGTCGATGCGTTCCTGCTGCACGAGCTGCCGATGACCGCCCGCATCCGCCCGCGCGTCGAAACCGGCCGCAAGAGTTTTCCGGGCGATTACGATCACCTCGCCCGCACCGACGAGTGGACCCTCACCGCCGGGGTCGATGATCCATGAGAACGCAAGGATGAGCGACCGCCGCCTCCTCAATCCCATGCCCGCCGCCATCGGCGAGGCCCAGCGCACTGCGTCCGATCCGGCGCAGTCGGTGTGGGTGCGCGCCAATGCGGGCTCGGGCAAGACCTATGTGCTGACCGCCCGCGTGTTGCGCCTGCTGCTCTCGGGCGTGAAGCCGGAAGAAATCCTCTGCCTCACCTACACCAAGGCGGCGGCCGCCGAGATGCGCGGCCGCGTCGGCCAGCGGCTCGGGCAATGGGCGCTCGCCACCGAGCCCGAGCTCATCCGCGACCTCACCATGCTGGCCGGCGCGCCGCCGACGCCCGCAATGCAGATCCGCGCCCGCTCGCTCTTCGCCCATGCGCTCGAAACGCCGGGCGGGCTGCGCATCCAGACCATCCACGCCTTCTGCGAAGCCATCCTGCACCGCTTCCCGCGCGAGGCGGAGGTGCCGTTCGACTTCAAGGTACTGGAGGAACACGAACGCGATTCCATGCTGCTCCTCGCCCGCGAGTCCGTGCTCGCCGCCGGCCTGCGCGGTTCGGGCGAAGCCAACGCGGTCGAAACCCTGTTCGGCCTCCTCAGCGATTTCTCCATCGAGCAGGCGATCATCGAGGCGCTGAACCAGCAGCGCATCCTCCGCCGCGTCCTCGCCGACGTGCCCACGGCCAAGCGCGAACTGCGCAAGACGGTCCCCACTGCCGGCAGCATCGACGATATCCTCGACGAGATGGCGCATGGCTACACGCTCACCCGCCACGACCACAGCCAGATATTCGCCGTCGCCTCGGGCGAGTTCGTCGATCGCCTGCGCGCCGTCGATCCCACCCATCCCGACACCGAAGCGCTGCTCGACGCGTACCTCACCCAGGCCGACCGCACGCCGCGCAAGACCCTGCTCAAGAAGGCCAACGCGGCGCTGATCCCTGATATCGCCGCCCGCGTCGTCGATGAAGCCGACCGCCTCGCCGCGCTCTACCAGCGCCTCGTCGCCGCCGAGCTCATCGCCCGCTCCGAGGCGATGCTCGATATCGTCGCGGCGATTTCGGCCCATTACGAAAGCCAGAAGCGCGCCCGCTCGCTCCTCGATTTCGACGACCTGATCGAAAAGCTCGCCGCGCTCCTCAAGAACGCCGAGCAGGGTCCGTGGGTCCGCTACAAGCTCGATGCCGGCATCAGCCACATCCTCGTCGACGAGGGGCAGGACACCAACCCGCAGCAATGGGAGGTGATCGGCGCACTGGTCGATGATTTCTTCGTCGGCGATAGCGCCGCCGACCGGCCCCGCACCATCTTCGCCGTGGGCGACCAGAAGCAGTCGATCTTCTCCTTCCAGGGCGCCGACCCGGAAGTCTTCGTCGACGAAGGCCGCAAATACGCGCTCAGCGCCCGCGCCGTGCATGCCGAAGTGCGCGAACTGCCGCTCCGCTTTTCATTCCGCACCCTGCGCGGCGTGCTCGATGGCGTCGACACCGTCTTCAACAACCGGCCCGACCTCAAGGCCGGCGCGCTCGAGGACCTGTTCCACCACGACACGGCCCGCGCCGATGCCGGCGGCACGGTCACCCTCTGGCCGCCGATCAAGGACATCGCGGACGAGACCGACCCCAATAACTGGCCGACTGAGCCGCCGCAGCAGATGACGCAGACGGCGCAGCGCAAGGTGGCCGAGCGCATAGCCCGCGAGATCAAGGGCTGGATCGACGCCAACCGCCCGCTCGGTCCGCGCGGCCGCCCGGTCCGTGCCGATGACGTGCTGATCCTCGTCCAGGTCCGCTCGGTGCTCTTCCACGAGGTCATCCGCGCCCTGATCCGTGCCGGCGTGCCGACGCCCGGCGCCGACCGCCTCGCCGTCACCACCCATATCGGCGTCCTCGACATGATGGCGCTGGGCGACGTGCTCTCCAATCCCAATGACGACCTGCAACTCGCCGCCCTGCTCCGCTCGCCGCTCTTCGATATCAGCGAAGAGGACCTGCTCGGCGTCGCCGGCGGGCGCGAGCCGAACATCTCGCTGTGGCGCGCCATGCGGGACAGTACCTCGCTCTCCGTCCGCTCGGCCTATGACGAGCTCGATGGCTGGCGGCGGCGCCTCGATTTCGAGCGGCCGTTCAACTTCTATGCCGACGTGCTCTACGCCCATGGCGGCCTCAAGCGCATGCGCGGCCGCTTCGGCAGCGAAATCGACGACGTGATGGCCGAATTCCTCGACCTGGCGCTTGCCCACGAGCAGTCCGACCAGCCCTCGCTCCTCGGCTTCCTCGCGGAACTCCGCTCGCGCGACGTCACCATCAAGCGCGAGCTGGCCGAAGGCGGCGCCGGCGTCCGCGTCATGACCGTGCACGGCGCCAAGGGCCTCGAAGCGCCCATCGTCATCATGGCCGACGCGGCCACCACCGAGCGCGGCCGCGACCGGCGCGCCATCTACATGCGCTCGGTGCCGCCGCTCTTCATCCACGCCTCGTCCGAGGCCACCCATGTCGACGAGACGCGCGAGTTCAAGGCCGATGCCGATGCCGACCAGCAGGCCGAATACTGGCGCAAGCTCTATGTCGCCATGACCCGGGCCGAAGACGAGCTCTACGTCACCGGCTACCTTACCAAGCAGGGCAAGGTCGACGGCTCCTGGTACGAGGCGATCGAGCAGGGCCTCCGCCCGATCAGCGAGACAGTCACCGACGCCGAGGGCGAAGTGACAGCCTATGTCTACCCGGCGACGCGCCCGGTGCCGGCCGCGCTCACGCCCGACGCCGCGGCCGATCGCCCCGTCACCCAGTCGCTGGTACTGGGCGCGTTGCCGAAACACCGCCCGATCCCCATCGTCCGCCCCTCGTCGGTCGATCATGCGCCGGCGCCCGAACGCGTCCTCGCCACCCGTCTCGAAGACGCGCTCGACCCGGAAACGGCGCGCCTCTCGGGCACCGCGCTCCACGCCTTACTGCAGCACCTCGGCAAGGTCGAACCGGAACAGCGCCAGACGGTCGCGACCCGCGCCCTCGAAACCCTGCTGCCCACGGCCCCGACCCAGCATGAACCGCTCGCGAAAAAGGCCATCTCGATCATCACCCGGCCGGAACTCGCCCATCTTTTCGGCCCCAACAGCCGGGCCGAAGTGCCGTTCTTCGCCGAGGCGCAGCGCCAGACCAAAAGCGGACCGGAACGAATCCGGATCATCGGGCGAATTGACCGGATCGTTGTTAAGCCCGGCTCCATCCTGTTGGTCGACTTCAAGTCCGACGCCAACCCGGCGACGGAACCATCTGAGGTTAATCCTGCTTATCTTCAACAGCTTGGCCTCTATGCGCTGGTCGCAGGCCAGCTGTTCCCGGGGCAGGTGATCGAAGCGGCGATCCTCTGGACTAGCTTGGAATCGCTGATAAAATTGCCGCCGGCTGATCTGGCGGGAGCAGCCGGGGGCTTCACCATCCGGTGACGTTCATTGAACGGGTGCTGGACTCTACCTAGCTTTTGGATCACACAGACCGCCGCTTTCAACCCAAAAGGCAAATATCAATGACAACCCACGTTTCCGACGCCAATTTTGGCGAGGAAGTCCTGTCCTCCAAAGAGCCCGTGCTCGTAGACTTCTGGGCCGAGTGGTGTGGCCCGTGTCGCGCCATTTCGCCGGTTCTCGAAGAGCTCTCGGCTGAGCTCAAGGGCAAGGTGAAGATCGTCAAGCTGAACGTCGACGAGAACCCGAACGTCACCGTCAAGTACGGCGTCCGCTCAATCCCGACGATGATCCTGTTCAAGGGCGGCGAAGCCGCCGACATGAAGATCGGCGCGGGCACTCCCAAGGCCGGCCTCGCCAAGTGGCTCGAGTCCCACGCTGCCTGATCAGGCGCGATCACTCGCCGCGATAAGAATCACGCCGCTGGGGCAACCCGGCGGCGTTTTTCATTCCAACACCGCTATTTGAGCGTGCCGCCCCACCCCACCCAGCTACGCTAAGTCGCTTCGCGACAAGCTTCGCTGCCCTCCCCATCAAGGGGAGGGAGACAGCCGCCAGGCCGGTGCCCCCCGCCTCTCCCTCCCCCTCGTGGGGAGGGTAGCGACGCTAGGAGCGCAGCGACGTAGCAAAGCTAGGGTGGGGGTAAGTATCTCCGAATCCAGCGTGGAGCTGGAATGCCATTCCTTCCCCTCACGACCGACTCCAGCTACCTTCCATCGGCAAACGACGATGGAGTGTTGCGATGGGAACGCGCGTTGACGACGGCAACTGGGATGCCGAGGTGCTCGGTGCCGACAAGCCGGTGCTGGTGGATTTCTGGGCCGAATGGTGCCCGCCCTGCAAGGCGATGGACCCGATCCTCGACCAGCTCTCGGTCGAGCTCGCCGACAAGGTGAAGATCGTGAAGCTCGATGTCGACTCCAATCCCGGCACCACCGTGCGCTATAATGTGCGCGCCATGCCGACCCTCATCGTCTTCAAGAACGGCGAGCCGGTGGATTTCAAGGTCGGCGCCGGCCAGTCCCGCGCCCAGCTCACCAAGTGGCTCGATTCATTCGCGGCGTGACATCGCCCGCCTGAACGATAGAGTGCCGGTCGCTCACGGAGCGTTTTCAGGAAAAGTTGCAGACTTTTCCGGTTCGAAAGCGCGACCACAAAGGACCAGCGACCGGCATGACTTTCGAAACGCTCAGCAAATTCCCCTTCAACCTCGACGCCGCCCAGCTCACCTGGGTGCGCGAGCGGTTCGCGGCGCTGGGCGAAGACGACAAGCTGCGCCAGCTCTTCAACCTCCGCTCAGCCGGCACCAACCCCGATGAGATCGCGGCCATCCGCGACTTCCGCCCCGGCGGCGTCACCCGCCATATCGGCGCGAGCATCGAGGAAGAGCGCGCCATCATCTCCGGGCTCGGCGCCGGCAACCCGCTACCGCTGCTGATCTCCGCCGACCTCGAAGGCAGCCGCATGAGCCTTCATGGCGGCGCCGAATTCCCCAATCCGCTGGCGCTCGCCGCCGCCGACGACGTCGAAGCCACCGCCGAGATCAGCCGCCTGATGGCGGTCGAAGCGTGCCATGTCGGCATCAACTGGAGCTTTACCCCGGTCCTCGACATCAACGCCGCCTTCCGCAGCCCGATCGTCGCCACCCGCGGCTTCGGCTCGGACGTCGCGACGGTCGAGCGCCATGCGCTGACCCAGATGCGCGTCTTCCAGGAGAACGGCGTCGCCTCGGCCGTAAAGCACTGGCCGGGCGAAGGTTTCGACGATCGCGACCAGCACCTCCTCACCACCATCAACCCGCTGTCGATGGACGAGTGGGAAGCGAACTTCGGCCGCCTCTACCGCGGCGCCATCGCAGCCGGCGCGCTCAGCGTCATGTCGGCCCACATCGCGCTCCCGGCCTTCGTCCGCTCGCTCGTGCCCGACGCAGGCGTCGAAGCCTTCCGCCCCGCCTCGATCAGCAAGCTTCTCAACAACGAGCTGCTGCGCAACCGCCTCGGCTTCAACGGCCTCATCGTCTCCGACGCCACCGGCATGGCCGGCCTCGGCAACTGGAGCAAGCGCAGCCAGTATCTGCCCGAGGTGATCGAGAATGGCTGCGACGTCATCCTCTTTTCGAACGACCCCGCCACTGACCTCGCCTATCTTGAAGCCGCCCTCGCCGATGGCCGCCTCAGCCAGGCCCGGGTCGATGCCGCCATCATCCGCCAGCTCGGGCTGAAGGCGAAGCTCGGCCTCGACGCGCCGGCCACCATGCCGAAGGGCGAGGCGCCGAGTGCGGCTGCCACCGATTACGCCGCGAGCGTCATCCGTCGCGCCCCGACCCTGGTGAAGGACGTGCAGGGGTTACTCCCGATCGACCCCCGTAAGCATAAACGCGTGCTGATCGTCTCGGGTGGCATCGTTTTTCCGTTCACGCCGCACCCGCTTCCTTTCGCGCTCCCCGAGATGCTGCGCGAGCACGGTTTCCTGGCAGAAGTTCATGGCCCAGAGACACAAGTTTCGCCCGAAAACTACGACCTGATGCTCTATCTTTTCGGTGAGGAAACGCTGCTCACGCGTGGCCGGATCTTCCTCGACTGGCTGAAACTCACAGGCCATTTCGGCAAGTCGATGGCCCGCCACTGGCACGATATCCCCACCGCGATGATCTCGTTCGGCTACCCCTACATGCTCTACGACGCGCCGCGCGTCCCCACCTACATCAACGCCTATTCGACCACCGAAACCATGCAGCGCGCCGTGGTCGACGCCCTGATCGGCGCCATCCCGTTCAACCAGCACAACCCCGTCGACCCCTTCTGCGGCCTCGAGGACGCGCATTACTGAGGCGATTGTCGAAGCGGCGCGGCGCCGTTCGACCAGTCAGGCAAACCGGAGAAAACCCATGCGCTTCGTCTGCCTGTTCCACATCGACGCCGAGCTGATCGGCAAGCTAAGTCCCTCAGAAATAGAAGCTTTCGATCTCGCCAACCGAGATGCCGACGCGGCGCTGATCAAGTCTGGCCACTATGTCAGCGCGCTGGCGCTCGCCGATTCCAGCAGCGCCGTGGCCGTCCGCCGCCGCGCCGGCAAGCTCTCGGCGACCGACGGCCCCTATGCCGAAACCAAGGAGCAACTGGGCGGCATCCTGATCATCGAAGCCGCCGACATGGCCGAGGCCATCCGCATCGCCGAGATGGGTCCGATGGCCGATTTCGGCACGGTCGAAGTCCGCCCCGAACTCAACGTCGAGTGGCAAAAAGCCCAGCAGAACCGTTAGCTTAGGTAGGCGGCGTACCATTCTGGTGCAGCACGTGGCCGGCGAGATAGAGCGAGCCGGCAAACACCACCCGCAGTGGCTCGCTCCCGAGCGCCGCCGTGTCGGCCAGGGCGTTGAGGATCGAGCGGGAGGCGGTGATGTCGAACCCCGCCGCCTGCCCCTGCTCGACGATCACCGAGGCCGGGTTGGCGTTGGGTTCGCCCGGTATGGTCAGCGCAAAGACCTTCTTCACCTTGCCGGCGAAGGGCGCGAGGAAATCCGCGGGTTTGCGGGTGTTCATCAGCCCCATGATCAGTACCATGGGCAGCGGACGGCGTGCCTGCATTTCGTCGAGCGCCAGCGACAAAGCCGCGGCGCCATGAGCATTGTGCCCGCCATCAAGCCACAGCTCCGACCCCGCCGGCAGCAGCTGCTGCAGCGTACCGGTCAGCGGCTGCAACCGCGCCGGCCAGCTCACCTCGCGCAGGCCTTTTGCGATATCCGCCTCGCTCACCGGCAGGCCAAAATGCCGGGCGGCGGCAATCGCCACCGAGGCATTGTCGAACTGGTGCGGCCCGGCCAGAGCCGGCGGCGGCAGGTCGAGCAGGCCCTGCTCGTCGGAATAGACCAGCCGGCCGTTCTCGGCATGCCCCTCGAACTCCTCGCCGGCAATCAGCGGCCGGATGCCCAGCCGCGCCGCCTGTCGCACCAGCACGTCGCGACCCTCGTCGCGCTGCCGGGCGAACACGGCCTTGGCGCCGCGCTTCAGGATGCCGGCCTTCTCGCCCGCGATCAGGGTGATGGTGTTGCCGAGATAGTTCTGGTGGTCGTAATCCACGGGCGTGATGATGACGCCCAGCGGCTGCTTCACCACGTTCGACGCGTCATGCAGCCCGCCCATGCCGGTTTCGAGCAGCAGGTAATCGGCCTTCACCTCGGCGAAGAGCTTGAAGGCCGCGGCCGTAGTGATCTCGAAGAAGGTGATCGGCAGGCCGCCATTCGCCTCCTCACAAAACTCCAGCGCCTGGTTGAGCTTTCGCGACGACACCAGCTTCCCGGCCAGCCGGATGCGCTCGTTGAAGCGCACCAGGTGCGGCGAGGTCATCACGTGCACCTTCTTGCCCGAGGCTTCGAGGAAGGCGCGCAGATACGCCACCGTCGAGCCCTTGCCGTTGGTGCCCGCGACATGGATCACCGGCGGCAGGTGGTCCTGCGGGTTGCCGATCTTGCCGAGCAGGGCCTCGATGCGGTCGAGGCTGAGATCGATGAGCTTGGGGTGAAGCGCCAGCAGGCGCTTCAGGATGGCGTCGGTGCGGGACACGGGGACGAGATTCTCGAACAGCAGCATTTTCGCGCCTATTAGCAGGCTCGTCCTACGCGATGAAGGGCGAACTTATTCCGCGTGAGCCGCCTCGGGCTCGCCCACCAGCTCCTCGCCGGAGGTGACGGCGATCTTGGCGGCGAGACGGGCCGGGGCGTTTTCGCTCAGCTCCTCGCGCGGCTGCGCCTTGGTGAGGATGCCGACAATCGAGCCGATGGTCTGGCGCAGGTTGTGGCGGTGCACCACCATATCCACCATGCCGTGCTCGTAGAGATATTCCGAGCGCTGGAAGCCCTTGGGCAGCTTCTCGCGGATGGTCTGCTCGATGACGCGCGGGCCGGCAAAGCCGATCAGCGCGCCGGGCTCGGCAATGTGCACATCGCCCAGCATGGCGTAGGAGGCCGTCACGCCACCCGTCGTGGGGTTGGTGAAGACGACGATGAAGGGCAGCCCGGCTTCACGCAGGCGCAGCACCGCAACCGTGGTGCGCGGCATCTGCATCAGCGACAGGATACCTTCCTGCATGCGCGCGCCGCCCGAGGAGACGAACAGCACGAACGGCGTCTTCTTGCTCGCCGCAGTCTCGAGGCCGGTGACGATGGCCGAACCGGCGGCAAGGCCGAGCGAGCCGCCCATGAAGTCGAAATCCTGCACCGCGACGGTGACGGCCTGGCCGAACAGCTCGCCGGTCGCGACGGTCACCGCGTCTTCCGCACCGGTCTTCAGGCGCTGTTCCTTGAGGCGGTCGGTGTAGCGCTTGGAATCACGGAATTTCAGCGGATCCTGCGCCACCGAAGGCAGCGCCACGGTCTGGTACTGGCCCTCGTCGAGGAAGGTGGCCAACCGGTCCGAGGCCTTGATCTTCATGTGGTAGCCGGAATTCGGCACCACCCACATGTTCGCCTCGAGGTCGCGGTAGAACACCATCTCGCCCGACTCGGGGTCTTTCACCCACAGGTTCTCCGAGCCGGTATCCTTCGGTTTGAGGAAGGAGCGGATGCGGGGACGGACGACGTTGTTGATCCAGTTCATTGGCCTGCCTGTCAGCGGGATGCCGTGTTGGTTCACGGCCCTATATGGGGATTGTGGCGAATATTATCAGGTGATGACGCGCTGGTTAAGGCAGCACTCGCCGGTTTTAAAGCACTAACTCCGCGTTCACCCTTACGGGCTTTCCATGCCGACAGCGGACGGCGCGGATGATCACCTGCCGCCTCGATTCTGGAGGGCGGCGTGGCCGAAATCGTCAGGTTGCATCGGCAGGCGCGGGCGGCGCAGTTTCGCGCGCAGGCCAAGCGGCGCAACCGCTTCGGGCTCACGATGCTGGCGCTCGGCGCGTTCCTCGCCGTCGCGGCGGTTGGCGCCTACGCGCTGCCCTATGTGATGCCTTACCTGCCGTCGCTGACGCAAAGCCCGAGCACGCCCGACATCGTCGCAATGGCATTCCCCATGTGCAAATCGGGCCGCGGCAGCAACTGCGTCATCGATGGGGACACGTTCAAGATCAACGGCCAGTCGATCCGCGTCGCCGATATCGATACGCCGGAAACTCGCGATTACGGCTGTGCGGCGGAAAAGGCGCTGGGCGATCGCGCGACGGCGCGCATGCGGCAGTTGCTGAACGCCGGTCCGTTCGAGCTGCAGCCTTACGAGCGCGACGAAGACAAGTATGGCCGCAAGCTCCGCATCGTCACCCGCGACGGCCAGTCGCTGGGCCAGATCCTCGTTGCCGAGGGTCTGGCGCGAAGCTGGGACGGCTCACGCCATCCCTGGTGCTGAGGGCGTAACCGCTCAGTGGAGCGGACCGCGATCCGCTTCTTCCTCTTCGAGCTGCGTATTGGCGGCAGTCGCCGACAGCCGCACCTTCTCGCCCTCGATCCCGGCAACCAGGTTGCCCGGCACGAAGTGATGGTGGCCCTCGTGGCGGCCTTCGCCGCTATCGGCCTTGGTCAGCTTGATCCGGTCGCCCTCGACATGGTCGACGGTGCCCACATGCACGCCATCGGCGCCGATGACTTCCATGTGCTCGCGGATGGATGAGAGGTTCTGCATCTTTCTTACTCCTTGCTGAGGACCAGACCAACGTCCGAACCCGGCGAGGGATGCCTCAAGAAAGTTTGTCGACCGATGTCGATCGGAGCCAAAGCCGCTCGTCGTCAGTTCAGAAGGCGCTGTGAACCGCTCGCGCCCAATGAGGAGTTGATCGATGAAGACCCTGCTTCTGGCCGCAGCCGCAATCCTGGGAGCCGCCATGCCTGCACTCGCCGAAGACACGTCCGGCTACGCGCCGATCAATGGGCTGGAAATGTATTACGAGGTCCACGGCGAGGGTGATCCGCTGGTGCTGATCCATGGCGCCTACATGTCAATCCCGTCCAACTGGGACGCGCTGATGCCCACGCTCAGCAAGGACCACAAGGTGATCGCCGTGGAACTGCAGAACCACGGCCGCACCTCGGACCGCGAAGGCCCGATCACCTACGAGGGCATGGCCGACGATGTCGCGGCGCTGCTCGATTACCTCAAGGTCGATAAAGCGGCGCTTTTCGGCTACTCGATGGGCGCCGGTGTCGCCATCCGGGTCGCCATGCAACACCCCGACAAGGTGAGCCGCCTGATCGCGGCTTCGGGCTCGATCGCCTATGACGCGCTGCCCGACGGCTTTGCCGACATGGTGAAGACCATCACGCCCGAAATGTTCGAGAACACGCCGTTCTCCGCCGAATACAAGCGCCTGAGCAAGACGCCGGAGAACTTCCCGGCGCTCGTCGAAAAGCTGAAGCAGCTCGACCTCACGCCCTTCACTTGGGCCGACGAGGATTTCGCCAAGATCAACGTGCCGAGCCTGCTGATCTTCGGCGATGCCGACGTCATCAAGATCGACCACATCGCCAAGATGCACAAACTGCTCGGCGGCATCACCGATGGCGACACTAACGGCCTGCCCAAGACCCAGCTGCTGGTGTTGCCGGGCACGAGCCACATCAACGTTTTCTTCAACCCGCAGAACGTCGAGATCATGAAGATGGTAGTGCCGACGTTCCTCAAGCAGGAACTGCCCGCCAAGCCGAGCTTCAGCTTCTGATCGGGCTGCAAGAAACAACGGGGCCGGCGGATGCCAGCGCCGGCCCCTCATCCCGAGCCTGCCGAGGGCGGACTTTTTCTGTCATCAAAGCGTTGTGCTCCGCACGTCAGCTTTGCCTGAGATCAGGGAGACCCAAATGCCGCTGCCGCCGCTCGATTCCCCGCATACGCCGAACTTCGACAAGGACAAGGGCAAGAGCCCGCTGGGCAATTCCAGCACCCCGCCCGAGCCCCTGTTCGAAACCGACAACGACGTGGTGCCCGACGACGGCCGTCCGGCCGATGGCTCGGACAAGGACGACAGCGGGAAGAAGTAAGGCGTGTGCGGCAGGCTACGCCTGCCGACCCCTCATCCGCCCTTCGGGCACCTTCTCCCACAAGGGGAGAAGGGATGGAGCCGGATGCTCAGTGACTGCGGCAGGCCGACATTGCGAGCGAACGCCTTCTCCCCTTGTGGGAGAAGGTGGCCGACAGGCCGGATGAGGGGTCCGCAACCGGAGGTTGCGCCTTACGCAGCCGTCTTCGCCCGCTTCACGCCGCCCGCGAGCCCTGCCACCAGCGTCGTGACCGCGCCGACCGTACCTGCGGTCGCCTTGCCGTTGTCGAGCGAGCCGAGCACCGCGTTGCAGATGGCGGTGCCCACCGCCACACCATCGGCGTCGCGGCCCATGCTGGCGGCGTCGTCGGCGGTCTTGATGCCGAAGCCGGCGACGATCGGCAGGTCGGTATGCGCTTTGATGCGTGCCACGGCTTGACCGACCATCGCGTGGTTCTTGATGGCGCCGCCGGTGATGCCGTTCATCGTCACGTAGTAGACGAAGCCCGACGTGTTGTTCAGCACCGCCGGAAGGCGCGCCTCATCGGTCGTGGGCGTCGCGAGGCGGATGAAGTTGAGCCCCGCCTTCATTGCCGGAATGCAGAGTTCGTCATCCTCTTCGGGCGGCAGGTCGACGACGATCAGGCCATCGACGCCAGCGGCCTTGGCGGCGGCGAGGAAGGCATCGACACCGAAAATGTAGATGGGATTGTAGTAGCCCATCAGCACGATCGGGGTTTCGGCGTCGTTCTTGCGGAAGGCTTCGACCATGGCGAGCGTCTTGCGCATGGTCTGGCCGGCTGCGAGCGCGCGCTGGCCGGCGGCCTGCACGCCAGGGCCATCGGCCATCGGGTCGGAGAACGGCATGCCGAGCTCGATGATATCGGCCCCGGCACCCGGCAGGGCATCGAGGATGGCCTGCGCCGTCGCGAGGTCGGGGTCACCGGCCATGGTGTAGGTGACGAGCGCGGCGCGGCCTTCGGCGGCGCACTTGGCGAAGCGGGCGGGGATACGAGTGGTCATTCATTCATCCCCAGATAGCGGCCAACCGATTCCACGTCCTTGTCGCCGCGGCCCGAGAGGCAGAGCACGATGGTCTGATCCTTGCCCATGGTGGGCGCGAGCTTCATCACCTGCGCCAGCCCGTGCGAGCTCTCGAGCGCCGGAATGATGCCTTCGAGACGCGTGCAGAGCTGGAAGGCTTCGAGCGCCTCGTTATCGGTGATCGGCACGTAGGTCACGCGCTTGGTGTCGTGCAGGTACGAGTGCTCCGGGCCGACGCCGGGGTAATCGAGGCCGGCCGAAATCGAGTGACCTTCGAGAATCTGGCCGTCGGCGTCCTGCAGCAGGTAGGTGCGGTTGCCGTGCAGCACGCCGGGGCGGCCGCCGGTCATCGAGGCGGCATGGCCGTTCTCGACCTCGATGCCATGGCCGCCGGCTTCGGCGCCATAGATCTTCACCGAGGGCTCGTCGAGGAAGGCATAGAAGGTGCCGATGGCGTTCGAGCCGCCGCCGACGCAGGCGACCACGGCATCGGGCAGCTTGCCTTCGGCCTCGAGGTGCTGAGTCTTGATCTCTTCGCCGATGACCGACTGGAAGTTGCGGACCATCTCCGGATAGGGGTGGGGGCCGGCCGCAGTGCCGATCAGGTAATAGGTGCTCTCGACATTGGTCACCCAGTCGCGCAGCGCCTCGTTCATGGCGTCCTTGAGGGTGCCGGCGCCGGCGGTCACGGGCCGCACCTCGGCGCCGAGCATCTTCATGCGCAGCACGTTGGGATATTGGCGCTTCACGTCGGTGGCGCCCATGAAGATGACGCAGGGCAGGTCGAACTTGGCGCACACCGTCGCCGTC